>Ga0310841_100001_pt1 | contig 2088579 bp, 1811 predicted proteins | sample SM_ome_9_FD_201311 | JGI IMG/M metagenome (GOLD analysis project Ga0310841, IMG submission 201311) | Sorghum-adapted microbial communities enriched on stacked mutant (SM) sorghum from Joint BioEnergy Institute, Emeryville, California... ...
CGGACCCATACCGAACCCGGAAGTTAAGCCCGCCAGCGCCGATGGTACTGCACCCCAACGGGTGTGGGAGAGTAGGACACCGCCGGAACACACAACCGAGGGCCCCCGGGCCCTCGGCTATTTTTATGCCGCGATTGCCCATGCATCGTTGTGCGGCGGGCAGAGCAGTCCGGAAAACTAAGATGCCGTTTCCCCTAAAGGATGGCGAGCCCGGCTCGCCAGGACGGTAGTCGCCGTCAGGGACGATTCAGCTTGCCTCGTCGACTGGCCAGCGGTAGCTGTCGTAGGCGATTTCGAGCCGGCAAAGTCGATAGGCAGCCGAGCTCTGCGGGAGGAGATGTTCCACCGGACGGTCGCCTTTCAAGACCTCCGGATCCAGGTCCTCGGTGACGTATGGCCGTACGGACAGCGGTCGGGTCGGTCCCATCGCAGGGGTACGGCCAAGCATCCGCCGCACCGCGGCAGTGCCGGTCGTACCGAGTGCACGCATCGCGGCCATGCGTACCACGAGATCCAGCTGGCGGAGACGTTCGGCGGACGACGGCGTATGGGGCTGGAAGTCGGACACAAGGTCGAGCACGAGCTCGGCCGCGGCAGACGCGCCGCTGGCCTCGGGCAACGACTCACAGGTGTAGGAAAGCTCGGTACGGACTGTCGGATCGAGCAGCCGACCGACGCCACGGGCGACCGCCTCCGGGCTTTCGTCGTCAGCGCACAACGCATATCCCTTGGCAGCAAGGAAGTTTGCCCGAGCGTTCTGGTCGTCGGTCGCGGTTGCGGAGTTCGGTACGAGGAGCGTCGGTACGCGAGCCGGGAGCAGCTCGTGCACCGTGTTGTAGCCGGCCGCACCCACGGCGGCATCGAACGCCGACAGGTATCTCGCCAAGGGATAGACGCCCACGAGCTCGTGGACCCGCTCCAGGTCGTGCGCCGACACACGGGAGAGTGCGAGCGGGGCCCGAGTGACCGCGACCTGCCAGTCGCCTGTCGCGAGGAACGCTTGGATCGCCGCCATGGCCGGTGTCGTCGTGTCGTTGAGCGATCCAGCGCCGAGCGTGACGAGAGCCGTCGGTCGGTTGGGGTCCAGGCCGAGTGCGTGCGCAGCCTCTGCGCGTGGCAACGCGGGCACCTGTTCGAGGACCGTGACCGGTGGGATTCGTGTGGCATCCTGCAACCGAGACGTCGCGCCGGCATCGGCATCGGACGCGAAGTCACCCGGCTCGATGATGAGGTCGAAGAACTCCCGTCCCACAAGGGCTCGCTTGTTCGCCCCGGGCCGCCACATTCCCCGACGTACCCACACGAAGGCCACATCCGGATGCGCACGGCGAATGCGAAGCATCCCGAAGTAGGGCGAGACTCCGTCGAAGACCAACGCCCGGGCACGGGTTTCCTCGAGCAGTGCGGAAAGACGCCGCCCGAGATAGCGATGCCAGGCAAGATGCGGCATCCAGTTGCGGTGGTGGCTTGGGCAGTATTCGGCGCGCAGGCCGTGCTGCGCGACGACATGCACGGCCTGCGAGAGCGAGAAGACGATCGGCTCGATCGTGCGCGACGTCGACCCTGAGCCGCCTGCAGCGAGCAGTGCGAGCGCAACTGCGTTCTGCCGAGCAAGGTGCCCCATGCCGGTCCCGTTGCTGGTCGCCAGGATGACTCTGGTGGGCTCCGGCCTTTGGCGAGAAGGGCGGTCGTTCACCGGGTCTTTCACCAGCGAGCGAGAACGTCTGCGATGCGAGAGCCGGCACGGCCGTCCCACAGCGGAGGGACCGGCCACGACTCGAGCCGGCCGCGGTCAAGCACGGCCTGCAGCTCGTGCACCAAGGTGTCGGTCCTCACCAGGCGATTCGTCCCGTGCGAGATGGTGATCGGGCGTTCGGTGTTGGGGCGCAAGGTAAGGCAGGGAATTCCCAGGATCGTGGTCTCCTCCTGCACGCCACCGGAGTCGGTGATCACGGCGGCTGCCCCACGAACCAACGACATGAACTCCACGTACCCGAGCGGATCCACGACTCGGATTCCCGGATGGTCGGCAAATCCCAAGTCCAGCAGTCGGCCGCGGCCGCGCGGATGCAGTGGCACGACGATCGGCAGCAGGTCGGCACTTTTGTGCATGGCCTGGATCAGCGCTGCGGCCTGGCCGTCGTGGTCGACGTTGCTGGGCCGGTGCAAGGTGGCGACGGCGTAAGGTGCCGAGGCATCCAGCCCGTGCGACTTCTTTGCCGGCTCGGGATCGAAGCGGTCGAGGTGGGCGAGCAGGGTGTCGATCATCGGGTTACCCACGAAGTGGATGCGCTCGGTCGGGACGCCCTCGCGGGCGAGGTGGGCCACGGCGTCCGGGCTCGTGGCGAACGCGAGGTCGCACAACGCGTCGGTGACCTTGCGGTTGACCTCCTCGGGCATCGTCGGGTCGAAGCTGCGCAGCCCGGCCTCGACGTGCGCGAGCGGGATGCCCAGCTTGGCGCACACCAGGGCAGCGGCGAGCGTGGAGTTGACGTCGCCATACACCACGACGCCGTCCGGACGCTCCGCGAGGAACCGCTCCTCGAGGGCGACCATGACGGCTGCCGTCTGCGTGGCGTGTGAGCCGGATCCGACGCCCAGGTTGACATCCGGCCGCGGCAAGTCGAGCTCGCGGAAGAAGATCTCGGACAGCCTGTCGTCGTAGTGCTGCCCGGTGTGGACGAGCTGCTGGGCGACGTTTCGTTCCCGCAGTGCACTGATCACGGGCGCCGCCTTGGGGAAGTTGGGTCGGGCACCGGTGATGTGGACGATGGTCACGCAGGTCCTCCTGTGGTCACTTCGTGGTTTCGAGCCAGGAGCGGATGGCAGCGGCGAAGGCACCCGACACCCTGTCTGGCGCTATGCGTGCGGCGGCTGCCGATGCCGCGGCTCGCGCTTGCGGTGTCAGCAGGCGGCGCGCCTGGATCAGCGCTTCGAGCAGGCTCTCGGTCCCGTTGCCTGGATAGCAGATTCCGTACGACGGCCTGACGCGGCAGGCCTCCCCCGAGTCTTCACGAATCACGACGGGAAGTCCGAACGTCAACGCGAGCGCGAGCGCACCCGAGTTCAGCGACTGCCGGTACGGGAGGACCGCGACGTCGGCGGCACGCAGGAACACCTGCAGCTCGTCGTCGGGCACCTTCCGCAGTGCCGCGTGGGCGGCGGGATGCGCGAGCAGGCGTTCCCGAAACTCCAGACTCTCGTCCTCCTGGTTCGGCGGACCCGCCACCAGGAGCGCGTAACGGCCAGGCTCCCGCTCACAGAGGGCGTCGAAGGCGTCCAGCAGCTCGGTCAGTCCCTTGTATGGCTGCACCCGACCGACCAGAAGGAACGCCATGACGTCCGGGGCGAGCCCGAGCTCCATCCGGGCCTGCTGCCGGGACATCCATGACGGAACGACTCCGTGGTAGGCCGGATGCGGGACGGCCAACACCTTCTCTTCCGGGATGTCGAACCACGGCGAGACGAGCTCCCGGGTCCGCGGGCTCATGATGTGGACCCGTTCCACGACGTCCACGATGCTCTGGCGAAGCGAAGCCTCCAGGCTGGGGAACCGGGTCTCGTGAGGCAGGATGTTGTGGACCGTCCAGATCAGCCTCGCACCCAGATCGGCCAGCGCGTGCACCCGCTCCAGGTACTCCTTCATGCGGACGGTCGCTTCGGCCTCGTCCTCGGCCTTGGCCATCACGACGTTGAGCCAGTGGATGTGCACCACCAACTCGAGTCCGCTCTGCTGCGTCGCTCGGGCGACCTGGAGCGTCGTGTCCACGTCGTAGGTGGGCACGGGGGTGAGGCCGGCATCGCCCAGCCGGGAGTACAGCAGGGCCTGGAAGGGGTTGCCTCGGTTGACGGGGTAGTACGCAAGGATGCCGCGGTCGTCGGCCCAGTCGTGCGCCGCGAGGGCGCGCAGCGCATCGTCGGCGGCGAGCGCCGGCTCGTACCCGAGGCGTCTCGTGATCAACATGTCGGCGCTCCGTGGTTCAGAGCGTCGTACACCTCGCCGAACGCCGCCGCGACCGACGTCCAGGACCGCTCGGTGGCCACCCAGCTGGCCGCCACGTCCACCAGTCGCTTCCGTTCCATGTCGTCGTCGAGCAGGCGCGCCGCCGCCTCGGCCAGCGACGTGGAGTCTCCGGTACGGAACGTGTGACCCCGCTCGCCGTCCGCGACGATCTCGCGGAGCGCCGGAAGATCAGCGACCAGCAGGGGCACGCGCATCGCCATCGCCTCGAACGGCTTGAGCGGCGACACCATGCGGGCCGCCCGATCGTTGACCCGCGGTACGACGAACAGGTCGATCTGCGCGTAGTAGCTCGCGACCTCGTCGAACGGCACGCTGCCGGTGAACACGATGCGCCGCGAGACACCGCGCTTCGCGGCCAATCGCTCCAGGCTCGCCCGACGCGGACCGTCTCCCACGATCAGGCCGGTGACCGCGTGGCCGGCGGCGCGGAGCTTGGCGATCGCCTCGATCAGGACCTCCTGGCCTTCCCGTGGGTGGGAGAGGTTGCTCACGTACCCGAGCGTGAAGCTCCCATCCAGCCCCAGCCGGCGACGCAGTGCCTCGTCGCGCGGTTTCGGGACGAACCGGGAGATGTCGACCGCGTTTCCGATCACTCGTACCTTCTCGGCGGGGATGCCATGCCGCTCCACGATCTCGTCCCGCATGGGACCGGACAAGGTCACCACAAGATCGGCCGCCTGCATCATCCGGGTCTCTGTGGCGAACCGGCGTTCGTAGTACTCCCCCTGCTCGGCAAGTACCGGGTCGTCGGTCCACGTGGTCTCGAAGAAGCTGCGTACCTCATAGATCCACGGGATTCCTGCCCACCGTGCGACCGCGTTCCCGGCGAGGGCCGACTCGAATCCGCGATGGCCGGACGACACGTGCAGCAGGGCTGGCCGCTCGCGTGCCACCACACCGGCCAGCATGCGAGCGGTGAGCTCGACGTACTCGTCCTGTCCGAGCGCAGCGAGCTGCCGTCCGGCGGCCGGGAGCAGGTGGCGGTACGTGACCTCCTCGACCACGCTCTCCTGCGGCGCCTCGTCCACCCCCAGGACGCCAGGAAAGCCCGGCATGGTCACACCGAGCATGTCGCGGCCGGACCGCACCAGCGCTCGGAGCGTCTCGTGCGAGCGGGTGCAGAACCCGTTGTGCAGAAACGGTCGCGACTCCTTCACGAGGTACAAGATCCGCCCGGTGCGTGAGGCGGTCGCTGGAGCAGCGGCTGACCCGATGGGTGAGCTCCCCGATGCGTACGGATGATCGGCCTTGCGAGGCCCGATGACCGGCTGCCACCGTGGGTCGGTCTCCCGGATCCGTCCGACCAGCTTGCGTGCGGCCTTCCAGTGGCGTGGATCCTGGGTGCTTTCCACCCGTCGGACGGCGTACGTCGCAGCCTCGGTGAACGCACCCTGCTTCGCCGCGATCCGGCTGGCCAGCTCGAGTGCGCCGGGATGCGTCGGATCACGGGACAGGACGTGTCGGATCTGCCGGGCGGCCTCCCGGTAGGCACCTGCGCCGAAGCTCGCCCGCGCCACCAGGATCCCACGTCGGCTGCGTGAGGCGATGTGGTGCCCGAGCACGAAGCGCTGCACCTTGCGGATCCGGCGCTTCTGCTCGGGTGTGAGCCGCTCCCGCGCCATCGCGGTGAGCCGCTTCGACACCTTTCTCGCCATCGTGTGTCCGGTACGCGTCAGTCGTGTCATCGGGGGAGCATTGCCTCCGGTCGTCCGTCGTGGAGCACCCTTCGCGTGTGAGAACCCGGCCAGGATCAGCCTGCCAGGTCCGGGCGCCACGATGGCGGACAGTACGAGTATCCGGGGCTTGCGAGTGTGGCGCGCGTGCGCTGCGTATCCACGACCTGTCGGCGTCCCGTCGCTGGCGCCGGCGGTGCCGCGGCGCCGGGCGGCGACAGGGCTGGCTGTCTGGGCATCTGGTCCGGTGGTCCCTATGCTGGCTGTTTCGTGGTCGACCAAGACATCGGCAGCAACAGTGTCGTGATCGTGCGCGATCCCAACTGGCCCCCGCAGGCCGGGGTCTGCTGCTGGCGAGCGGGTGTTCACGATACCTTTGCCGAGCTGGGCTTTGCTGTCCACGACGTCGTGTGGACACCCCCGAGGTCGGCCGCCGGGGCGCATCTTGCCACGCCACCGGAAAAGCCCCGGACGCCTCCGCCGGATCCGTCGACCAAATCCCGCAGTGATCTCGCGGCACTGCGGTCCGCGACCGGTGTGGCGGTGAGGTTCGTCGGTCGGGCTGCCCGCGCAGGCGCGTACGCGACAGGACGCCGGATGCGCGCGGTGGCCGGGAGGATCGGGCGTGAGCTCGAGACCCGGATCTCCGGGTCGCTGCTTTCTGCGGTTCGGGACTCACACTCACGGAGTGCCCGAGCACGGTCAGCCGAGACGGCCTCCCTGGGTGCGGGAGTCCCGACGACGCAGGATGGTCCACGCCCGGCTCGGGTGACGCCGGCCACCTCGGAGGAGCGGGATCCGGCGCTCGCCGGCCTCCGTGCTGCCCGGCTGGTCGTCGCCGAGTCGCCGGAGACAGCGGTCGCTGCGGTACGGTCGGGCGTTCCGCGTGCGGCGGTCTGGCTGCTCGCGATACCTCCGGAGCGGGCGGCGCCCGGGGAGCCGGTGCCGTGGGCAGGGCCGATTCGTGAGGTCGTCCCCCAGATCGGTGGGCTGATCGCGGACAGTCTCGACGCTGCAGGGATCCTGGAACGCGTCGCGGGCCCGGTGCGTACCGTCGTCTTCCCGCCGCTCACCACCGACCGGACCTGTGCCACGTGTGGCCGCCGGCAGTCAGGGGCAGACGACAGCGCATCCGCCGAGGCGCATGACATCTTCCCCACCGACGTGCCTGGGCACCTGCACCTGTGGCGCCGGCTGATCGACGAAGCCGCGGCCGGGAAACCACGTCCCACGGTCTACTCGTACGCCGTCGCCCGGCTGCGCGGTCCCAGCGGGCCGTGGGTGACCTCGGACGCGTCGTGGCGCCCCGCGCCTCTGGCGCGTGGAGCGGTGCCGCAGCCCGACGCCCTCTCGGGCGGGGAGAGCCAGGAGACCGTGGGTGCTGGCGAGTGGACCGCCGAGGCGCAACGCAGGGGTGCCCGACAACTGCTCGCCAGCCTGCCGCCCGATGGTGCCTCAGCGGTGGCGAGCGCCGGGCAGGGCGAGCGCGGAGCGGCGAACGGCAGGCTCCGGCTTCGGATCATCGGACACGACCTTCGGTTCATGCACGAGCTGGCCGGCGTCCTCGACGAGCGGTCAGACATCGACGTCGTGGTGGACGAGTGGCGCAACGCCGGGGTCAAGAACGAGGGAATCACCGAGAACCTGGTGCGTACCGGTCAGACACTGGTGGCCGATTGGGCGGGTCCTCACGCGGTGTGGCTTTCCGAGGTGAAGCGACCCGACCAGCGTCTCGTCGTACGGCTGCATCGACTCGAGCTCGACACGCAGTATCCGGCCGGCATCGACATCGACGCCGTCGACGCCGTGGTCTACATCGCACCACACGTGGGCCGTCGGATCCTGGTCGAGCTGGGCTGGCCGGCCGACAAGCTCGTATACGTTCCGAACTACATCGACTTCGCCCGGCTCGACCGTCCGAAGTTCCCTGACTCGCGATTCACGCTCGGCATGGTGGGCATGGCGCCGGCGCTCAAACGGTTCGACCTCGCCCTTGATCTGTTGCATGCCGTACGACGTGAGGACCCACGCTTCAGCTTGGTCGTACGCGGTCAGTGGGGCTGGTCGCACAAAGCCACCTGGCAGAACGCAGACGAACGCCGGGTCGCGCAACACAACTTCGAGCGGGTCGAGAAGGACCCGTACCTTCGGGGTGCCGTGGTCTTCGAGGCCTTCGGGCGCGACATGGCGGCGTGGTACCGCAAGATCGGTCACATCCTGTCGCTTTCGGACGTGGAGGGCTCACACGTCGCGCTCTGCGAGGGGATGGGATCCGGGGCCGTCCCCGTGGTCCGTGGCTGGCCCGGTGCGGCCGAGCTCTACGGCGAGGACGTGGTGTGTGGCTCCCTCGACGAGGCCGTGAGCCGCGTGCTCGCGTGCGCCGACGCCGACGTCTGGGCAGAGCGTTCCGCTGCCGCGAAACGCCTGGTCACGGCGCGATTCGATGCGCAACAGGTGGTCGAGGCCTGGGTTGACCTGGCGTTCGGTCGGATCCAGGAGGCGCGAGCGCGGTTCGCCCCGCACGTGCCGGATGACCAGGCGGCGAAGCGCTGCGCCCCGTAGTCCGCGCGGGGTGGACCGTCGTCCGTAAGGCACCAGGCCCCTGGTCGCCTGTACGGCGTTTTGGGGGTGCACTACGTGCCGGCACGTGTCACACCTCCGGCAGGCGTAGTGCACATGGTCATTTGGGCGGATCGGGGTCGGTGGTGGCCGACCAGGCGGCGTCGGGGTCCGGTACCGGGATCGAGCTGATCAGGAGCTTCGAGTACTCATGCTGCGGGTTGTCGATCACGTCCTGGGTACGACCCCGCTCGACGATCGCGCCGTGGTACAGGATGCACATGTCGTCGCCGACTTGGTACGCCGTCGACAGGTCGTGCGTGATGTAGAGGAACGAGATCCCCTGCTCGTCCCGAAGCCGCAGCATGATGTCGAGGATCATGGCGCGCAGGGACGCGTCGACCATGGACACCGGCTCGTCGGCGACGACGAGGCGAGGGCGAAGAAGGTAGGCGCGCGCCATCATCAAACGCTGTCGCTGACCTCCGGAAAGCTGGTGCGGATGCTTGGCGAGCACCTCGTCTGCCTTGAGGCCCACGATGCGCAGCGCCTCTTCGATGAGCTCGCGTGCTTCTGATGCGGAGCGTGCCAGCCGGAACCGCTTGATGGCGACGTCGAAGACGTGCCGGATCCGATAGAACGGGTTGTACACCCCGAAGGGGTCCTGGAAGATCGCCTGGATCTCCCGCCGGTACTCCAGACGCTGCCGCCGGTCGAGGCGGTGCAGATCGCGTCCCCGGTAGCGGACCTCGCCCGACGTCGGTGACGTGAAGCCCAGGATGACGTTGGCCAGCGTGGTCTTCCCGCTTCCGCTCTCGCCCGCGATGGTCGTGATCGACGCAGGGGTCGTGTCCAGCGTCAAGGAGACGTTGTCGAGTGCGGTGAGCGGTGCGCCGTTCGGGCCGGCCTTCCGGTAGACCTTCGTGACGTTGCGGAGCTCGAGCAGTGGCTCAGGCATCGAAGGACACCCCCTCCGCAGCAGGAGCCGTCGTGCGGGCGTCGCCGGGGTCTTCCTCGTCGCTCACCGCGGCGAAATGGCCGGGACCGACCTCGACCAGAGGAGGCGACGGTCGCGGGCGCCTCGGGTCGGGCGTGCGAAACTCCTTCACCACAAGAGGTTTCCGTTCTCGGATGGACGGCACCGAGGCGATGAGGTGCTTGGTGTAGGCGTGGCGAGGGTGCCGGAAGACCTCCCGGACCGGCCCGATCTCGACGATGTTGCCTGCGAACATGACCGCGATCCGGTCGACGAGCTGAGCCTGCAGCGCCATGTCGTGACCGATCAGGATCATCGAGCTGGCGAGGCGACGCTTCACGTCGAGCAGGGTCTCGGCGACCCGGCGCTGGACGACGACGTCCAGCGCACTGGTGGGCTCGTCCGCGATGATCAGGCTGGGGTCGAGCGCGATCGCCATGGCGATGCAGACGCGCTGTTTCATCCCACCGGAGAGCTCGTGTGGGAAGCGCGCTGCAACCTGCTCCGGCAGTTGCACGAGGGAGAGTAGGCGGGCGATCCGCTGGTCGCGCTCGGCGCGAGGGAGCTTGCCTTCGTGCGCTCGGATCGCGTCGGCGATCTGGTCGCGGACCCGCATGACCGGATTGAGCGAGTTCATCGAACCCTGCGGGATGAGCGCGATCTCGCGCCACCGGCGGGCCCGGAGCTCCGACTCCGGCATGGCGAGCAGGTCATGGCCGTTGAGTCGTACTGAGCCCGACACGATCCGCCCGGGGGGCGGGACCAACCGCAAGATGGCCATGGCGACCGTCGACTTGCCGGACCCGGACTCTCCCACGAGACCGAGCGTTTCGCCCCTCGCGACGGAAAAGCTCACGCCGTTCGCGGCGATGACGTCGCCTCCTGGGACCTCGTAGTGGACCCGGAGGTCGCTCACCTCCAACACCGACTCACTCATGCCGCCGCCTTTCCCCGTGCCGGTCGCGCTTGGCGCAGCCGCGGATTGGCCACCTCGTCAAGGCCGATGGCGATAAGGAACAGACCGGCGAAGATGAGCATGAGGATGAGGGTCGGAAGTCCCCACCACCACCACATGCCGCGAAGGATCGCCGACCCTTCGATGGCTCGTGACACCGTCATGCCGAGCGTCGGGATCCGTTGTGGACCGAGACCGAGCGCTTCGAGACCGACCGCCGCGAGAATGCCGCCAGACGTGGCACCGATGAAGCCAGCCGCCACATAGGGCAGGAGGTTCGGCAGCATCTCCCGGAACATGATGTGCGGCGTCGACAAAGCGGACAGCTTGGCCATCTTGATGTAGCCCTGCTCGCGCATCGACAGCACCTGCGCCCGGATCAGCCTGGTCGGGCCCGCCCAGGCGAACAACGCGACGATGAAGGCCATCGTGTTGACGTTCATCTCCCGCACGTACGCCGCGATCACGACGAGGATGGCGAGGGATGGAATGGTGAGCGCGGTGTCGGAAAGGGTACGGATGACTGTGTCGACGACGCCTCCGAGATAGCCGGCCGCGAAGCCGAAGACGATCCCGAGCACCATGCTGGTGAGGCCGACGACGAGCCCGATCTGCAAGGTCATCGGCGAGCCGACCACCAGCAGGGCCAGCATGTCCCGGCCGCTGTTCTCGGTGCCGAGCGGATGGGCGAGCGTACCTCCCTCCATCCAGAACGGCGGCAGGTTGAGCGGAGAGCTCGCCGCACGGGCGAGCGACGTGTCGACCACGGCGTGCCCGATAGCCGTGAGCACCAGGATTCCCGCCACGATGCCGGCGCCGGTGATGAGCTTGGGGTTGGCCCAGGGCGACGAGATCCGGGCAGGCCGGCTCGACGTGGTGTCGGTTGTAGCGGCCGGCGAGGAGCTGCTCGCAGAACCGGGCCCTGTGGCACTGGGTGCTGTCAGGTTGGAGTCCACGGATCCTCACCGCCTTTCGTACGTGATCCGGGGGTCGATCAGCGGGTAGAGCAGATCGATGATGAGGACCGCGGTCACGGTCGTGAGGATCAGGATGAACACGATTCCCTGCAACACCGTGTAGTCGGCGTTGGAGATGGACTGGTAGAGCAGCGCTCCCATGCCGGGGTAGCCGAAGATGTACTCGACGAGCACGGTTCCACCGACGATCCCGCCCAGTCCCAAGACGAGCGCCGTGATCTGGGGCAGGATCGCGTTGCGAACCTCGTACTTCAACAGGATCTCGAGCGGTCGCAACCCCTTGGCACGGGCCAAGGTGAGGTAGTCCTCTCCGGCGACCGTGATCATCATGCCGCGCATGCCGAGCGCCCAGAACCCCATGCTGGCCAACACGATGGACAGCGCAGGCAGCGTTCCGTGCTGGATCACGCTGTTGATGAACAACAGGTTGAACCCCGGCTCGAGCTCGCTCCGATAGCCGCCGGAGATCGGGAAGAGCCCAAGCGTGAAGACGAAGACGTAGATGAGCAGGAGCCCCAGGATGTAGAACGGAATCGCCGTGAAGGTCAGCGTGGCGGGGAGGAAGAGCCGCAACCAGCCTGGCGTTCGTCGCCACGCCATCAGCGCTCCGATCGCGGTTCCGGCGAAGAACGACAGGATCGTGGAGATGGTGAGCAGCCCAATCGTCCACGGCAGTGCCTGGCCGATCATGTCGGCGACCTCGACCGGGAACTGCGCCATCGAGTAGCCGAAGTCGAACGTCAGCAGGCTCTGCAGGTATCTCAGGTACTGCACCCACAGCGAGTCGTCCAGACCGAACCGTTCGCGCCAGGCCTGGATGAGCTGAGCGCTGTTCTCCACATAGCCGGCCTGCGACGTGATGCGGGTGACCATGGCGTTTATCGGGTCCCCTGGAGCCAACCGCGGGATGACGAACATCACGGTCGCGCTGGCCCAGATGGTGAAGAAGAACATCCCGATGCGCCTCAGCACGTAGCCGATCGTGAGTCCACGCACGTCTCTCACCTCATCGATGCGCGTGACCACGTATGGCAGGCGAAGGCTGGCCCTGGCGGGCGCCCGGGCGTACCGGAGCAGGCAGCCGCCTGCGATACGTGGTCAGTCACGTGAGCGGTCATTGTGCGGGGCGAAGGTTGTGGATGATCTTGTGCGCGTTGCCCCAGTCGAGCGTCGGCTGCAGGTAGTTGTCCTCCTTGGTCGCCCATCCCGTCCAGTAGCGGGTGTCGAACGCATAGAGCTTCCGCGCGTGCGCGATCGGAATGAACGGCAGGTCGCGCAGGAACTCCCGAGCGGCCGTGAGGAAGGGCTCGATGATCCGCTCGTCTCCCAGTGGGAGGTTGGCGAACTGCTGCACGGCTCGGCTGTAGGTCGCGTTCTTCCATCGGGCGGCGTTGAAGGTCGCGCGCTTCCCGACCGGCACCACCCACTTGTCCTGGAACAACTGCATCGACGACCAGGGCTCGGTCACCGAGCCACAGGCGTTCCAGTCGGCCGCCGCCTCGTGCCGACCGTGTGCGAGGTTCTCACCCCAGGTGGCGATGGCGATCTTGCGGACCGTGGCGTTGATCCCGACCCGCTGCAGCTGCTCGCCGATCACCTCGGCGTAGCGCCAGATCTCGATGAAGTCGGTCGGTGCATCGATACGGAGGCTGAGCTCCTTGCCGTCCTTGGTGTAGTAGGTGCCGGTCTTGCGGTACCCCTTCGACTCCAGGATCTGCGCGGTCATCTCGGGATCGTGTCGCAGGATCGGGTACTCCTCGAAGAGCCCGGCGTCCTCGATCCGCTTGACGTACTCCTGGATCGGCGGGTAGTCGGGGAAGAAGAATCGCGCGGGTGTCGTCGTTCCTTCGTACGCGATCTCCACGATTTCCTGCCGGTCGATCGCGTAGTTGAGCGCCCAGCGCATCTCCCGGTCGTTCCAGGGCTCGACCGCGTTGTTGAGCGAGAGCAGCCGCGTGCACGGGTCGGGCCAGGCGTACGGCTTGTCCGGAAGCCAGGAGATCACGTCGGGGTTGCGTCCCTTGAGGCTTTCGAAGGCACCGGCGGTCAGGTCGGCCACACTGTCCAGCTGGTGGTCGGCCGCCCGGGCGACCCTCACCTCCTCGGTCTCGTTGACGACGAACTCCAGCTTCTCCGGCTTGGGCAGCGGCTTGAACCCGGCTTCGGCTCCCCACCAGTCGTCGCGGCGCTCGTAGGTGAACCTCGTGGGACTCGCCGACGTGAGCCGGTAGGGCCCGGTGAAGATCGGCCACCCCTGGTCTTTGTCGTAGTAGGTGAACTTCAGCGGGTCCTTGTCCTTCCAGATGTGCTCGGGGACGATCGCGAGGCCCCCGTGGATCTTCACCGAGAAGTAGTCCAGCTGGAAGCGCGGGTTGGGCTTGTTCAGCACGAAGGCGACGGTGGTTGCGTCGACCTTCTCGACCGACTTCACCCACTCCTGCATGGCGACGGCGTTGCTCAGCTCGGCTGAGCCCTCGAGCAGCATCCTGATCGTGAAGACCACGTCGTCGGCGTCGTACGCCTCCCCGTCGGCCCACTTGATCCCGTCGCGAAGCTTGAGCGTCCACTCCGTCCCGTCGGCGTTCGACGTGAACGACTCGCCCAGCCAGGGCTCGATCTCGCCCGACTCGTAGTTGAGGATGAACAGCGGCTCCATCATCGCCTGGTGGAAGCCGGCGTTGCTGGTGAAGCCGGGGACGAACGGATTGAACAGCTGCGGGCTCTCGACCCGGCCGCCGTGGAAGTCGAGGATGAGGGTCTTGGCGCGCTCGCTGTCGGCTCCGCCACCGCCGGGCCCGCCACGGGAGCGGGCACCTTCGCACGCGCTGAGCAGGCCGCCGAGGCCAGCGAGCCCTCCGGCTGTCGTCGCGTGGAGGAACGTACGACGGGACAGCCCGCGTCCGCGAGATGACGCGGTGGCGGGGGTCGGCTCTGCTCCGCGCGGTCCGCGCCGTGACAGCGGCTTCTCGCGAGGGTCGTCGGTTGGGCTCATGGTGGTCCCTCCTACGTTGCTGTCCGGTGTCGAGTGGGGTAGCCGGCCTCCTGGGCCTTGCGGACCTATCCGGTCGGCGACCGTGCCGACGTGACGAGCGCCATGTCATCCCTCGTGAGCGCAGCGTCATCGGTGTTCTCGGCGCAGATCGCGGCGAGCCGGCGCAGCGTGTCCTGGGGCCTCGGTGTGGTGGTGGCCCGCGAGGCGGTCCACCCCGCGGCCGGAAGTCGCATGCCCCAGTCGAGCCGGTGAGTCGGGGTCAGTTCCAGGGTCCTTTCGGCGAGATCGTCGAGGGAGGAATCGCCGGACCAGCGTCGGTGAGCGGCGAGGTGCGGCGCGCGGGTAGGGTTTCCCTCTGCAGGGAAGACCCGTGGCGTGAAGTGACAGGGAGGCGATCTCGCTGGCACTTCGCGCAGGAAGCCTCGGGGGGCATGACATCCGGCGTCAAGGGTCGTTCGGGGGCACCGGGATCCGTAGTCCGGTTTCGGACCGAAGGAGCCGGGGAAACAACTTGCGGACGTTTGAGTGACCCGGGGGGATGGACGAGTAACAGGAACGGTAACTTTTCTCTAACTCTCCTGTTAGTTGACCGATTTTCAGGTACGTAGCAACTCGCACAGACCTAGGCTCCGGAAGGTGTTTGACCTCGCTGTAGTCGGCCTCGGATACGTAGGCCTGCCCCTGGTCCGAGAGGCCACGCGGGCAGGGCTTCGTGTCGTGGGACTAGACGTGTCCGAACGAGTGGTGGCCACGCTCACGTCAGGGAGATCGCACGTCGACGACATCTCCGATGCCGACGTGGCCGAGATGTTGAGCGCCGGGTTCACCGCGACGACTGACGAGGCCGTACTCGGCCAGGCGAGCACCGTGGTGATCTGCGTGCCGACGCCGCTGGACGAGGACGGTGGTCCCGACCTCACAGCGGTACGCCAGGCGGCCGAGGCGGTGGGACGCCACATCCGCCGCGGCATGCTCGTGGTGCTCGAGTCCACCACCTATCCCGGCACCACCGACGAGGTCGTACGCCCGATCCTGGAGAAGTCCGGCCTGGTCGCCGGCATCGACTTCGCCCTGGCCTTCTCGCCCGAGCGGATCGACCCGGGCAACCCGACCTACGGGCTGCGCAACACGCCCAAGGTCGTGGGCGGACACACGCCGGAGTGCACCGATCGCGCGGAGGAGTTCTATCGCAAGATCTGCGATACCGTAGTGCGCGCCAAGGGCACTCGTGAGGCAGAGATGGCGAAGCTTTTGGAGAACACCTACCGCCACGTCAACATCGCGCTCGTCAACGAGATGGCGATCTTCTGCCACGAGCTCGGTATCGACCTGCGGGACGCCATCGCTGCCGCCGCGACCAAGCCGTTCGGTTTCCAGCCGTTCTACCCGGGCCCTGGTGTCGGCGGGCACTGCATCCCGATCGACCCCAACTATCTGTCGTACAAGGTGAAGCGGCTCGGCTACCCGTTCCGGTTCGTCGAGCTCGCGCAAGAGATCAACCAGCGGATGCCGGCGTACGTCGCCCAGCGGGTGCAGGATCTCATCAACGACGCGGGCAAGTCGGTCAAGGGCTCGACGGTGCTCATCCTGGGCGTGACGTACAAGCGCAACATCGCCGACCAGCGGGAGTCGCCCGCCCGGCCAGTCGCCCGCCGGCTCCGGAGGATGGGAGCGAAGCTCCTGTTCCACGACCCGTACGTGCCGGAGTGGGAGGTCGACGGCGAGATCGTCCCGCGCGTCGACTCGCTCATCGACGGTCTGCGAAGCGCCGATCTCAGCCTGCTCCTCCAAGATCATTCCGAGTACGACAAAGAGACCCTTGCCCAGGCACGGCTGCTGTTCGACACCAGAGGCGTCAGTGACGGGACAGCAGAGGTGCTCTGATGCGACCCTCGGGGGCTGTCTCCGGTGGCTCTGATGGCTCTGGCGGCCGGAATGGGGGCGCCCGGTTGCACGTGCTGGTGTGCACGATCGTTCATCACCCGGAGGACGCGCGGATCCTGCACCGACAGATCAGGACGCTGCTGGACGCCGGCCACCGCGTGACCTACGCCGCCCCCTTCAGCGCCTACGGGACCGAGCCGTGGCCGCAGCTGGAAGCCATCGACGTGCCCCGCGCCATGGGCCGCTCCCGATCGGAGGCGCTGCGGGCCGCACGCCGCGTGCTGCGGACGTACGGGCCTCCGGCCGATGTCGTCCTCCTGCACGACCCTGAGCTCCTCCTCGTCCTGCCCGGCCTGCGGCTGCGGAACACCGTGGTCTGGGACGTGCACGAGGACACCGGAGCGGCGCTGATCGCCAAGCGTTGGCTCCCGAGCCTGCTCCGCCCGCTCGCCCGGGTGGGTGTTCGCATCGTCGAGGACCGCGCGGAGCGGACCCTGCGGCTGATCCTCGCCGAGGAGGGTTACCGGAGCCGGTTCCGGCGGTCCCACCCCGTCGTACCCAACACGACCTATGTCCCCGACGCGGTGAAGCCTGTGGGTGCCGAGCGGGTGGTCTACGTCGGGCACCTCGCTGCCGCGCGTGGCGTCGACACCATGGTCGAGATGGCGCGCCTGCTGGACGGCAAAGGCCTCCACGTCGAGGTCGTGGGCCACGGCGACAGCTACGCGCGTCGGGTGCTTCGGGCGGCTGAGAACGCCGGCTTGCTGCGCTGGCACGGGTTCATGCCGAACGACCGGGCGATGTCGTTCCTCGACGGTGCGATGTGCGGCCTGTCGCTGTTGCGAGACCTGCCGAACTACCGGCACTCGACGCCGACCAAGGTGTTGGAGTACATGGCACACGGGCTGCCCGTGATCACCACCCCGCTGCCGTCGGCGGTTTCGCTCGTGAAGGCCCACCGGTGCGGGATCGTCGTGCCGTTCGACGACCCGGAAGCGGCCGCCGAGGCGGTGTTGACGCTGCAGCGCGACCCGAAGCTCCGCAACGACATGGGCGCCAACGGACACGCGGCCGCGCGCCGTGGATACCACTGGCCGGACTCCGCCCGCGAGTTCCTCGACCGCATCGAGTCGTGGGCCACCCCCAAGGAAGTGACCACGCGACGTGGGCTCCCTGTAGCTGAGCGAGGCATGCAGGGCTCGTGAGGGTATGAAAGCTCCCTGCTCGTGCCCGCCGGCGAGATCCCGTGCCGACGCTGGATCGGATCGACCGTCTCCCACCCACTGACCAAATCGGCTGAGGCTCACTTCGCGCTCTACCGCCCGCCGACCTCACGGACGAGCGTGTCACCAAGATCTGTTCGACTGTAGAGCACGGACTTCCCCGGGCTTGCCTTCGTGACGAGCCCAGCTCGGTACAGGATCGATAGATGGTCACCGACGGCGCCCGTGGAGATGGCGAGAGCACGAGCCACGTGTGTCGTACTCGCTGATTGGTCAAGGCATCGCAGGATGCTCGCGCGGGTGTCCGGGCAGGCGTGCAAGTCCCTGCCCCGGTGCCGTCGTCCGTGGCGACTGAACCGCGCCGATGCCACGCGCGGGATAGATGAGGGTCTTCGGCCATGCCGGGGCAGTATGGACAGCCACGCCGGGCCAGACGCACACAGACGGTACGAGGAGCAGACCCTTCCCGGCAGGACGCACGGTCCGATGCACCGTCGTATTGCCGATCTCGCCGTGAGTGGGCCGTGGGCGGGCGGGGCCGACGGAATGATCCCAGTCGCTCCAGCGGCAAGCACCAGAAGGGGAAGGCACAGTCCTGCGCCCATGACGAGCAGAGCCAGGTAGAGCCGGACGCGGTCTCGCATCATCCCGACGGCGATCGCGCCAAGCAGACTTCCGCTGATCTGCGCCGAGCAGCGAGACCCATTCCCGCGCGTCCAAAGCTTGCGTCCGCGACAACGAGCGCAATGACGTGGAGGCCTCCAGCGAAACACTGGACGAGCGTCACGAGGATGGAGCCTGAGATCCAGCCGGACGTGATGACATACGAAAAGCCTTCGCGCAGAGCCGTCACGAACGACCGGTCGCGAGAACCTGCGACCTCGATGCGCGGCAGCCAGGCGAATGTCATGCCGGCCACCAGGAAGGTGAACGAGTCGATGGCAAGGGCAACGGCCGGACCGAAGGCACCCACGACGACGCCGCCCAGTGCAGCGCCACTGAGGAGTGCGCCATTCATGCCGATACGTGCGAGCACGTTCGCATCACGAAGCTCGTCATCTGGGACGACGAGCCGGAAGAGTGCTCCGGAGGCCGGGCCAGCCAGCGCAGCCGCAGCGCCGTTGACGGCAGAGATCGCCATGAGGTTCGACACGGTGGCGATGTCGGTCGCGACGACGACGACGCAGCAGGCTTGGCTCACAGCCGAAACGAAGGACGCGGCCGCCAACGCCTGATTGCGCATCGCTCGATCGGCCACCACTCCGCCGAAGAGCACCAGCACGAGGTTGGGTACGGAATGGGCAGCGACGACCGCGCTCAGCGCGCCAACGGATCCCGTGCTGTCGAGCACTGTGAAGCCCAGTGCGATGGGCGCCATCGCGTTCCCGAACCACGAGACCGTTCTCCCTACCCACAGCAACAGGAAGCAACGGTTGGCAAGCAGCGCAGTCCATCTCCGCATGCGGGCAAGTCTCGGCAGCCGAGGTACGCCGGCCAATCCTTACGTTTGTGGACGTATCGAACCTCGAGGGTTCGAGTCATCAGGCGCGTACGTGTCGATCCGGCGTGGAGGTAGCACGTCGGCAGGGTCGATTCGGCTGCGTCGAAGGCTGATGCGCGTACGTGTTCGGAATGCCTACGAGTGTGCCCGCTCGCACAGTGCGGCCAGGACGCGTTCGGCTGCGTGTCCGTCTCCGTAGGGAGCGCCGCGTTCGACTGCGGGAGCGGGCCGGGCGGCGAGCTCGTGGAGCCGAGACAAGTCCGGGTCGAGAACGTTCCATCCGCCGGTCAGGGTCTCGGGCCATTCGGTTTCCGTCCGCAGCGTGGTGCACGGCACGCCCAGCAGGTACGCCTCTTTCTGCAGGCCGCCCGAGTCGGTCACCAGCCCGGCCGCGCCGATCAGCGCCCGCACCATCGCCGGGTAGGGGAGCGGACGCATGGGGCGGATCGCCCCCTGGTCAAGGCGCAGGCCATACGTCTCGCAGCGTGCGACCAGGCGCGGATGGGCAAGCAGCGCGACTGGCTGGGCGAGACCGGCGAGGGTCTCGAGGATCGCGGCGAGGCGTAGGGGATCGTCGGTGTTCTCGGCTCGGTGGACGGTCGCGACGACGTACTCAGAGGCGGAGCGACCGAGCGCATCGACGAGCTCGTCCGGAAGCGGATCCCCGGCCACGGCGTCGCGTACCCGCAAACACACGTCCGCCATCACGTCACCCACCAGCACGGCACGCTGCTCGAGCCCTTCCCGAGCCAGGTGACGCATCGCGACCTCGGTCGGCGCCAGCAACAGGTCGGCGGCGTGGTCGGTGAGCACACGGTTGTGCTCCTCGGGCATCCTGCGGTTGAACGAACGCAGGCCGGCCTCCAGATGCGCCACCGGAAGGTGCAGCTTCACTGCGGCGAGTGCTCCCGCGAGCGTGGAGTTCGTGTCGCCGTAGACGAGTACCCAGTCCGGCTTCTGCTCGTCGTAGACAGCATCCAATGCCGCCAGCATCCGTCCGGTCTGCACGCCGTGGCTGCCCGAGCCGATGCTGAGGTGAACGTCAGGTTCCGGGATGGCCAGGGTGTCGAAGAAGTCGTCGGAGAGCCGGGCGTCGTAGTGCTGCCCGGTGTGGACGATCACGTGCTCGTGCTCGGTCTTCACGAACGCGGCAGCGACCGGTGCGAGCTTGACGAACTGCGGCCGCGCGCCGACCACGCTCACGACCTTCATCTCGTACTCCCCCTTGCCTGTCGCTCCGGCGACCTTACCGTGACCCACTGGTCGACCGCTCCACGGCCGGCTAGCGTGGAGCGCCTGCACAGCAACGCGTTGGCACGGCCGGAGACCGGTCGCAGGAGGGTAGGGACGATGCCCGAGAGGACGAACACACCGCAGTACACGGTTCGGCCGCTGGACGCGTCGACCTGGGACGCCTTCGCCGAGTTGGTCGAACGCAACGGTGGTGTGTTCGGCGGCTGCTGGTGTCTTGCTCACCACGCGACGGACACCGGCGAGCGGTACCACGGGACGCCAGCTGAGCGGCGCGCCAAGAAGGAGGAGCTGGTGCGCACCGGCCGTGCGCATGCGGCACTGGTCTTCGACGCCGACGGCCTGGCGCAGGGTTGGGCGAAGTACGGCCGGCTCGAGGAGCTGCCGATCGTCGAGCACAACCGGAAGGCGTACGACGAGGATCCGCCGCCGCGGCCGGACTGGCGCATCACGTGCTTCTACGTCGACAAGCGACACCGTCGGCAGGGCATCGGGCGCGCCGCGCTCGAAGGGGCGCTGGATCTCATCGCACAGGCTGGCGGCGGTCTCGTCGAGGCGCACCCTGAGACGACGGCCGGGCGCGAAGCGCCTGGTCGCTTCCTGTACCAGATGACGGTCGAGCTGTACGAGGAGTACGGATTCCAGCGGGTGCGCCAGATCGGCAAGCACCGGTGGATCATGAATCGGGTCGTCGACCCTGCGTAGCGCTGGGTGGGTGCGGGAGATCGCCGAACCGACGACCCGTGTGTCGTCCAACAACACGACCAACTGACCGGCGGCGACACCGCTGGCGCCGTGCGGGCACGAGGGTCCGACAGGAGACGGATGCGGCGCCGTCCGCCACATCGGTGGGTTCAACCTTCGGGCCGGAGGCGTTCGGTCACGGCGTACAGTTCCCCCATGCGGATCGCCGTCGTTGGCCTGGGAAAGATCGGCCTACCGCTGGCGGTGCAGTATGCCGGCAAGGGCCACGAGGTCGTCGGTGTGGACGTCGACACCAACCTCGTCGGGATGGTCAACGCCGCCACCGAGCCGTTCCCAGGCGAGGCGGAGCTGGACGTACGGCTCAAGCAGGTGGTCACCGCCGGCACGTTGCGCGCCACCACCGACTACGCCGCGGCCATCCCCGGTGCCGATGTCGTCGTCGTTGTCGTACCGCTTGTCGTCGACCACGAGGGCCGGCCAGACTTCGCGCTCCTCGACGCGGCGACGAACGACATCGCGGCGCACTTGACGGCCGGCACGACGGTCGTGTACGAGACCACGTTGCCGGTCGGTACGACCCGCCACCGGTGTCGGCCGGCGCTGGAAGCCGGGTCCGGGCTGCGGTGCGGAGAGGACTTCTGGCTCGTCTTCTCGCCCGAGCGGGTGCTCAGCGGGCGGATCTTCGCCGACCTGCGCCGCTACCCCAAGCTGATCGGAGCGCTCGACGCCGCTGGCGCGGAGCGCGTCACGGCCTTCTACTCGGCCGTTCTCGACTTCGACGAGCGCCCGGATCTGCCGCGACCCAACGGTGTGTGGGACCTCGGGTCCCCGGAGGCTGCCGAGCTGGCCAAGCTCGCCGAGACCACGTACCGGGACGTCAACATCGGCCTCGCGAACCAGTTCGCGAGGTTCGCGCGGGAGCACGGCATCGACGTGTACGCGGTCATCGAGGCCGCCAACTCCCAGCCGTACAGTCACATCCACCGTCCGGGCGTGGCAGTGGGCGGGCACTGCATCCCGGTCTACCCGCGGCTCTACCTGGCGGGTGATCCGGCCGCGACGATCGTACGAGCGGCCCGCGAGGTCAACGCCGCGATGCCGACCTACGCCGTCGACCTGCTCGCTCGCGCGTATGCCGCGCAGGCAGCGGACCCGGGTGGTCCGCTGGCCGACGCTCGGGTCGCCATCCTCGGCGCGGCGTATCGCGGAGGCGTCAAGCAGACCGCGTTCTCGGGAGTGTTCCCGCTGGCGGAGGCGCTCCGGGAGCGAGGCGCTCACGTCGTCGTCCACGATCCGTTGTACGCCGACGACGAGCTGGCCGCGCTGGGCTTGCCCGCGTACCACCTCGGTGAACCCGTGGACGCGGCGATCGTCCAGACCGACCACGCCGAGTACGCCGACCTGACGCCTGACGACCTGCCGGGTATCCAGGTGCTGGTCGACGGCCGTGCGATCACCAACCGGGCCCGTTGGAGTGCTGCCGGTGTCGTGCACGAGGTCATCGGCGTCGGGTGAGCAGGGGGATGATCGTCGGGTGAGGTGGTACGGCTCATGAGCTCGCCGCAGGTTCGCCTGACCCGCCTGGCTACGCAGGAGCTCGCCGTGCTGGGTGGTGAGCCGGTCCGCCGTGCGCCGTTCCCGCCGTGGCCGGTCGTCGCGGAGGACGAGATCGCGGCAGCCGTGGACGTCCTGCGCACTGGCCACGTGAACTACTGGACGGGCGAGCAGGGTCGCGAGTTCGAGCGGGAGTTCGCCGCCGCGGTCGGCACGCAGCATGCGGTCGCGGTGTCGAACGGCACGGTTGCGTTGGAGCTCGCCCTGCGAGCGGTCGGTGTCGGTCCGGGCGACGAGGTGATCGTGCCGGCTCGCACGTTCGTCGCCACGGCCAGTGCGGCGGTCGCCGTCGGAGCCACGCCGGTGTTCGCCGACGTCGATCCGGTGAGCCAGACGCTCACGGCGGAGACCGTGCGCGCCGCGGTGACCTCGCACACGAAGGCGATCGTGCCGGTGCACCTCGCGGGGTGGCCGGCGCCCATGCCCGAGATCCTGGAGCTCGCAGACGAGATCGGGGCCGCCGTCGTGGAGGACTGTGCGCAGGCCCATGGCGCGACCCTCGACGGGCAATCGGTCGGCAGCTTCGGTCATGCCGCGGCCTGGTCGTTCTGCCAAGACAAGATCATCACCACCGCCGGTGAGGGTGGCATGGTGACGACGAACGACGAGGCCGTGTGGCGCGCGGTCTGGGAGTACAAGGACCACGGCAAGAGCTACGAGGCCGTTTTCCTCCGCGACCATCCGGCCGGGTTCCGGTGGGTGCACGAGTCCTTCGGTACGAACGCCCGCATGACCGAGGTGCAGGCCGCGATCGGCCGCTGCGCGTTGCGCAAGCTGCCCGACTGGACGGCACGGAGGCGGCGACACGCGGCGGCGCTCGATGCCGGACTGGCCAATCTGCCGGGCCTACGGGTCGCCACGCCACCGCACGGGGTGGGTCACGCCTACTACAAGTACTACGTGTTCGTCCGTCCCGAGCTGCTCGCGCCCAGCTGGACCCGTGACCGGATCATGGAGGCGGTGAAGGCGGAAGGGGTGCCCTGCTACCACGGCATCTGCCCGGAGGTCTACCGGGAGAAGGCCTTCAGGCACATCGGCCGGCCGACTGAGCGGTTGCCGCAAGCCCGGGCGCTCGGCGAGACGTCGCTCATGCTGCTCGTGCACCCCACCCTCGAGGACGCCGACATCGCCGACACCGTTCGGGCGTTCCAGAAGGTCATGGCGTACGCCGCGGCGTGAGCGTCCTGGGGCGGTCGTTGGCCGGCTCACGGCAGGCGTCCTACCCGCGTCGTACCAGGTGAGGAGGAACGCGCCAGCTCAGCGGCGGGCCAGCTTCTCGAGGTCGCGGTACGACCCCATGAAGTAGTTCTGGTCCAGTGGCGTGTCGGTGTACTGCCAGAAGGTGAGGCGCTCCCACCCGCCGGGCTTCTCTCCGGGCGTCTCGTTGTAGCTCGCCATCCACAGCGGGTGGTCGCGGAACGCGTCACTGTTGTTCATGCACTCACGCCACCAGAAGCCGTTCGTGTAGATGATCGCCTTGCGTCCTGTGAGCTTCTCGTACGTCGTGAGGAAGTCCCGCACCCAGGAGACGAGCTGGTCTGCGGTCATGTTCCAGCATCGGGGCTTCCCGACGGTCTCGCCGAACTCGATGTCGAGCACGCCAGGCAAGGTGCGGCCGTCTGCCTTGCTTCCGCCGCCGTGCTTGACGAAGTACCGCGCCTGCACTCGACCGCTCGACTCGTCCGGGAGGGCGAAATGGTACGCCGTACGGAACATGCCGACGCGTCCCGCACCCTTCCAGTGGGACTTGTACATCGGGTCCTGCGGCTGGGTACCTTCCGTGGCCTTGATGGAGGCGAAGCGCTTGCCCTCCTGCCACCAGTACTCCCAGTTCAGCTCGGGCTGCCAGCCGGAGACGTCGATCCCGCGTACCCGCGGCTCGCCGTCGATCGTGACCTGGTGGCCTTTCGCCTCGTCAGCCTTGGCCTGAGCGGCCGCGGACTTCGCCTGCGAGTCCGCGCGCTCGTGACCACGTGAGGCCTCCTCCCGGGCCTGGTCCCGCTGGGTTGCGGCGGCGTCCCGGCCATTCCGCGCATCGGCGAGGTCCAGCGACTCCCGCTCGCTGATGTGCCAGGAGCTCAGCTTGGAGCCTTCGTACGCTGCCTGCCCGGCTCCGGAGTCCGCCGCTGTCAGGGGAACCGCGAGCGCTGTGGTCACGCTGGCAGCACCGACGCACACCAGGAGCGACTTGAGGGGCATCTGGCGACGCGCTGCTCGGCCGAGTGATCGGGCCTTCTCCAGGCGATGCCGGGGGGCTGGGCGACGGCGGAGCAGCTTCACGCACTCTCCTCGAAGGCGGCGACAAAGGACGCAGGCATTCTGGGAGGTTGGTCGCGGATCCCCCAAGCCGGTGTTCCACTATGCGGGATCTACAGAATGACCACGTATGGATGGGTTGCGCGCCCTCTGCATGGCTTTCCGTACCGCGTGCGGGTCACGACAGCCGCATGGTCCTGCGCCTTTTGAGGCCATGCGAACCGCGGAGAGATCGCAACGAACTGCCTGGTCGGGGAGTGAAGGAAGATCGAGAGGCCGCGGAGACCGGCGATCACGAAGTGTGGTCAGCTCCTGACGATTGGTACTTGTTGGTCACGACTTGGTATCAGTGGCAACCATTCGACCGGAATCGCGTCGTCTGCGGTGAAAGAGCAGAATGGGCTGGCCCGGCGGCAGTAGCCCAGCGCGTGCTCCGGCGACGAGAGGTCGTCACGAGGAACGCTCTGGTGTCAGGTGCCGGGCGTCCGCGCGGCCGATGTGACGTGGCTACGGGTGGAATGGGGTACACGTGAGACTTCGCTGGGGGGCGTTGCTCGTCAAGCGGGCAATGGACGTGGTGTGCGCGGCTGTCGGCCTGATCGTCCTCGCACCGCTCGCCCTGGCTGTCGCCGGCGTGATCCGGTGGCGCCTGGGTTCACCAGTCCTGTTTCGTCAGCTGCGGACCGGTCGGAACGGCGTTCCGTTCTGGGTCCTGAAGTTCCGGACGATGACCGATCGCCGCGACCGTCGAGGTGACCTGCTGCCCGATCATCGACGGCTCACGCGGCTTGGTCGCCTGTTGCGCCGCCTGAGCTTGGACGAGATGCCGCAGCTCCTCAACGTGCTGCGTGGAGAGATGAGCATCGTCGGGCCGCGTCCGCTCTTGCCCAAGTACGACCCGTGGTACACGGACCGGGAGCGGCGCAGGTTCGAGGTCCGTCCCGGCATCACCGGGCTGGCTCAGGTCGCAGGCCGCAACACGATCGGATGGGACGCACGGCTGGCGCTTGACGTGGAGTACGTCGAACGCTGGTCGTTGCGGCTCGACCTCGCGATCCTGCTGCGGACCATCCGCGTCGTCCTCACCCGGGAGGGTGCGGTGGCCGACCAGCGTGCGCTGATGCACGACCTCGACGTGGAGCGCGCCAGCGCCGCTGTGCAGCCGGTGTCGCGAGAGGCGTCCCAGGATGTGGACTACGCCTCGAGCGGCCGGGCCGGTACGCCTACCACCGTCGTACCGGCCTGAACCGAGCGCGTGACGACCGCGCCCGCTCCCACGAAGGCCCCCGGGCCGATCTCCCTGCCCTGCAGGATGCACGCGTTCGATCCGATCGTCGCCCCGGCACCGATGCGTACGCCACCGCCGACGTTCGCGCCTGGGAGCACGGTGACGTAGTCCTCGAGCACAGAGTCATGACCCACGGACGCTGTGTAGTTGACCTGGACGTGCTCGCCGAGGACGCACGACGACGAGACATGCGCAAGGGCGAGGATCACCGACCCGGCGCCGACCGTCGTCTCGGGACCGACCACGGCGCGGGGATGGACGATCGTCCGCGGTCGCAGCCCACGGGCGGAGAAGGCCGCCGCCAGCCGGGCTCGCACCGTCGGGTCGGCGATGGCGACGACGAACTCGGCCGAGGCCTCGCCTTGCGTGTCGTACGGCTTCGCCGCGTCGGGGTGGACGACCGGCACGCCCCGCACCTGTTTGCCGCATCGTGCGTGGTCACAGAAGAGCACCTGCTCGTCACCGCCGGTCGCGAGGATCGCGTCGTAGGTCTCCCGCCCGAAGCCGCCTGCGCCGACGATGTACAGCGTCATGCCGCGTCAGGGTAGCTGGGTATGGCACGCGGGACGCTCGGGTACCATCGCATGGCGGTCCTGCCTCGCAGTCCCACAGACGGGGAGCGAAAGATCGCAAAGCCCTAGCCGTCCGCCCAAGGGATGAGTTTCATGTCCGTCGATTACCGGTTGACGCACCTGCAGGCGCTGGAGGCCGAGTCGATCCACATCATTCGTGAGGTCGCGGCCGAGTTCGAACGACCGGCTCTGCTCTTCTCTGGCGGCAAGGACTCGGCTGTCATCCTGCGGCTGGCCGAGAAGGCGTTCTGGCCGGCGCGCATCCCGTTCGCCGTCCTGCACATCGACACCGGGCACAACTTCCCGGAGGTGCTCGCTTTCCGCGACCGGCGGGTCAAGGAGCTGGGCCTGCGGCTTGTCGTGGGATCGGTGCAGAAGGCCATCGACGAGGGGCGGATCCGCGAGCGACCCGGCGAGAGCCGTAACCGTCTGCAGACGCAGGTGCTCCTGGAGACGGTCGAGGAGAACAAGTTCGACGCTCTCATCGGCGGCGGGCGGCGTGACGAGGAGAAGGCGCGGGCGAAGGAGCGGGTGTTCTCGTTCCGCGACGAGTTCGGCCAGTGGGATCCGAAGAACCAGCGGCCGGAGCTGTGGAACCTCTACAACGGCCGGATCCACCCCGGTGAGTCGATCCGGGCGTTCCCCTTGTCGAACTGGACCGAGCTCGACGTGTGGCAGTACATCGCCCAGGACGGGTTGGAGATCCCGTCGATCTACTTCGCGCACCGCCGGAAGGTGTTCTGGCGGGACGGCATGCTGCTGGCCGAGTCGGAGTTCCTTCCACGCCGCGAGGGCGAGGAAGTGACCGAGCAGATGGTGCGTTACCGCACGGTGGGAGACATCTCCTGCACGGGTGCGGTGCTGTCCACCGCGAGCACGATCGAGGAAATCATCGCCGAGGTGGCGACCAGCCGGGTCACCGAGCGAGGGGCGACTCGCGCCGACGACAAGTTCTCCGAGGCGGCGATGGAAGACCGTAAGCGGGAGGGCTACTTCTGATGGATCTGCTGCGGTTCGCCACGGCCGGCAGTGTCGACGACGGCAAGAGCACGCTCATCGGACGGCTGCTGTACGACTCCAAGGCGATCTTCGAGGACCAGCTCGAGGCAGTCGAGCGCACCAGTCGTGACCGGGGTTTCGACTACACGAACCTGGCGTTGCTCACCGACGGGTTGCGTGCCGAGCGGGAGCAGGGCATCACGATCGATGTCGCGTACCGCTACTTCGCCACCCCCAAGCGGAAGTTCATCATCGCCGACACCCCCGGCCACATCCAGTACACCCGCAACATGGTCACCGGCGCGTCGAACGCCGACCTCGCGTTGGTTCTGGTCGACGCCCGTAACGGCATGGTCGAGCAGACCCGCCGCCATGCGTTCCTCGTCTCCTTGCTCCGCGTGCCACACCTCGTGTTGTGCGTCAACAAGATGGATCTCGTGGGCTACGACCGCGAGGTCTTCGAACGCATCCGCGACGAGTTCATCGGGTTCGCGACCAAGCTCACCATCCCCGACCTGCAGGTCATCCCGATCTCCGCGCTGGAGGGTGACAACGTCGTCGAGCGGTCGGTCAACATGCCGTGGTACGACGGGCCGTCGCTCCTGCATCATCTGGAGAACGTCTACGTCGCAAGCGACCGCAACCTGGTGGACGTACGCCTTCCGGTGCAGTACGTGATCCGGCCGCAGCTGCAGTCGAACGAGTACCACGACTACCGCGGCTATGCGGGTCAGATCGTGGGCGGCGTGCTCAAGCCGGGCGACGAGGTGATGGCGCTGCCGTCCGGGCTGACGACGCGAGTGACCCAGATCGACACCGCCGACGGTCCGGTCGACGAGGCGTACCCACCGATGTCGGTGTCGGTCCAGCTCGCCGACGATCTGGACATCTCCCGCGGCGACATGATCTGCCGGCCCCACAACGCGCCGCGGGTCGCGCAGAACGTCGACGCGATGGTCTGCTGGATGACCGAGGAACCCCTGCGGCCGCGGCAACGGATCTTCGTCAAGCACACGACGCGCACCGCGAAGGCGATCGTGAAGGAGCTGCACTACCGGCTCGACGTCAACACCCTGCACCGCGACGAGAGCGCCACGCAGCTGGGGCTGAACGAGATCGGCAGGGTCTCGCTGCGGGTCGCGCAGCCGTTGTTCGTCGACGAGTACGCGCGGAACCGCTTCACGGGTGGCTTCATCCTGATCGACGAGGCGACCAACGTCACCGTCGGTGCCGGCATGATCGTCGCCGCCTCCTGACCGCCTCACAATGACCACGCGTGGCGAGCGCGCGCTCGCCACGGTATGGGACCGCACTGGTCGAGGATGGTGCTCGCCTGTTGACCCGTTGCGCGTTCCCGAATTTGACCTGGAGCGCGCTCCAGCTCCTAGCGTGCTGGCCCGTGGATTACAGGTTTCTGGGAGCAACCGGGCTCGGGGTCAGCGAGCTCTGCCTGGGCGCGATGATGTTCGGCAGCCGCACCGACGAGGAGACCAGCCGGCGGATCCTCGACACGTACACCGAGGCAGGCGGAAACTTCATCGACACCGCCGACGTCTACGGCGATGGTGCATCGGAGGAGGTGCTCGGTCGCTGGCTTGCGACAAAGCGGCGTGACGACTTCGTCGTCGCGACCAAGGTGTGGGGTGTGACCGGGCCGGGACCCAACGATCGCGGTCTGTCGCGCAAGCACATCCTCTCGGCGGTCGATGCGAGCCTGCGTCGGCTCGGCACCGACTAGGCGACCTCTACCAGCTGCATGTCTGGGACGGCGGCACGCCGCTCACCGAGACCCTGTCGACCTTGGATGCGCTCGTACGAAGCGGCAAGGTGCGCTACGTCGGCGTCAGCAACTTCCGAGGATGGCAGCTGCAAAAGGCCGTCGACCTGTGTCGGCAGCACGGCTGGGAACCACTGGTCAGCCTGCAACCGCTCTACAACCTGCTCGAACGTGCGGCGGAGTGGGAGCTTCTCCCCGTGTGCCAGAACGAAGGACTCGGCGTGATCACCTGGTCGCCGCTGCGTTCCGGCTGGCTTTCCGGCACGTTCCACCGCGGCATGACCGGGCCGCCGCCCGGCAGCAAGGTCACCGGCCCAGGCACGCACACGTGGGAGCGGTACGCCAACGAGCACACCTGGCACCTCCTCGACGAGCTCGCAGCCGTCGCGAAGGAAGCGGGGCGTACGCCTGCGCAGGTGGCCGTTCGCTGGATCCTGCAACGGCCCGGCATCACGGCTCCCATCGTCGGTGCGCGCACACACGAGCATCTCGAAGACGTCTTCGGTGCCGTCGGGTGGTCGCTCACCGACGAGCAGATGGATCGGCTCACCCGTGCGAGCGAGCCGCCCGTGGATCCCTATCCGTACTTCGCCGGTGGTGCGGCGGGCCGGTCGAACCCACAGGCCACCGTGCGGTAAGGCGAGGCACGAGGATCGTTGCGCACCATCGGCGCGGCGCGATGACTGCTCGTCCGTCCGTTGGGCTCCGACGGGCGGCTTCCCGGGTCGTCGGCGTGCCCGCCCGGCACACCAGGGAAACCTCACGGCCCGTCGTCAGGCGGAAACCTTGGCGCGGGCCTCGGCGAAGGCGTTCGCTGCGCGCTCCAGGTCGTCACGCGTGTGGGCCGCCGACATCTGGGTACGGATGCGCGCGGTCCCGTGCGGCACGACCGGATAGGAGAACGCCGTCACGTAGACGCCGAGGTCGAGGAGCGCCTCGGCCATCCGCCCGGCCAGCACCGCGTCACCGAACATGATGGGAATGATGGGGTGCTCGCCGGGGAGTACGTCGAAGCCGAGCTCGGACATCCTCTTGCGGAAGAACGCGGTGTTCTCACGCAGTCGCGCCCGCAGCTCGTCCGAGGCATCGAGCAGGTCGAACGCCTTCAACGACGCGGCCGCGATGGCGGGCGCCAACGAGTTGGAGAAGAGATAGGGACGGGAGCGCTGGCGTAACAGCTCGATGATCTCGGCGCGGCCGCTCGTATAGCCACCGCTCGCTCCACCCAGAGCCTTGCCGAGCGTTCCCGTGACGATGTCGACCCGGTCGCTCACGCCGAACAACTCCGGCGTACCCCGACCGTGCTCGCCCACGAACCCCACAGCGTGGGAGTCGTCCACCATCACCAACGCGTCGTACTTCTCGGCCAGGTCGCAGATCTCCTGCAGCGGCGCGTAGTAGCCGTCCATCGAGAAGACGCCGTCGGTGGCGATCAGACGGAACCGTGCGTCGGACGCCTCCTTGAGCTTCGCCTCGAGGTCGGCCATGTCGGCGTTGCGATAGCGGTAGCGCCGAGCCTTGCACAGCCGAATGCCGTCGATGATGCTCGCGTGGTTGAGGGCGTCGGAGATGATGGCGTCCTCAGGTCCGAGCAGGGTCTCGAACAGTCCGGTGTTGGCGTCGAAGCACGAGCTGTAGAGGATGGTGTCGTCTGTTCCGAGGAAGTCGGAAATCCGTCGCTCGAGGCGCTTGTGCAGCTCCTGGGTCCCACAGATGAACCGGACCGACGCCATCCCGAACCCCCACTCGTCGAGGCCGGCCTTGGCTGCGGCGATCAGGTCGGGATGGTCGGCGAGTCCCAGGTAGTTGTTGGCGCAGAGGTTGAGGACCTCGCGACGCTCGCCGCCGCGCCCGAGCTCGACGTTGGCCCGCTGCGGGCCGGCGAGTGGCCGCTCACCCTTGTAGAGCCCGGCGGTACGGATCTCGTCGAGCGTACTGCGCAGGTGATCCCGGATCTTGCCGTACACCTTCATGCCTCGCTTTCGTCCGATTCACAGTGACCAGGTATGGACGGCTTTCGCAGCTCCGGAAGGGCTCCGAGGTCGCGCAGCGGGCCTCGACCGTGCTCCACACTCGGCCATTGTGGGTGTCACGCCGTGTCCCAATGCAACAGGACCTTGCCGCATCGCCCTTCGCGCGCCGTGGCGAGTGCAGCCTGGTAGTCGGTCGCCGGGTAGTGGTGCGTGATGACCGGCGTGATGTCCAGGCCCTCCTGCACCAGCACCGACATGGCGTACCACGTCTCCATCATCTGGCGTCCGTAGATGCCCTTGATGGTGAGCATGGACTGCACGACCCGGCTCCAGTCGATGCTGATCTCTTCCGGGTGAGCGGGAATGCCCAGCATGGCGATCCGGCCGCCGTGCGCCATGTTGTCGATCATCGCGGGCAGGGCGGAGGGATGGCCCGACATCTCCAAGCCGATGTCGAACCCTTCCTTCATGCCGAGCTCGCGTTGCACGTCGGGGAGCGTGACCCGGTCGGGATGGATGGCGCGGGTGACACCCAGCCGGGTCGCAAGCTCCAGCCGGTAGTCGTTGACGTCGGTGATGACGATGTGCCTCGCGCCGGCGTGCCGGGTCACCGCCGCCGCCATGATCCCGATCGGTCCCGCTCCGGTGATCAGAACGTCCTCGCCCAGCACGGGGAAGGTAAGCGCGGTGTGGACGGCGTTGCCGAACGGATCGAAGATCGTGGCGGCATCGAGGGAGATGTCCGGCGGGTGGCGCCAGACGTTGGATGCCGGAAGCGTGACGTAGTCGGCGAATGCACCGGGACGGGCGACCCCCAGCCCTTCGGTGTGCGCGCAGAGATGGCGGCGGCCGGCCATGCAGTTGCGACAGCGTCCGCACACCAGGTGACCCTCGCCGGAGACGAGGTCGCCCACAGCGAGCTCGGTGCCGGAGCTCCCCACTCCCGGCCCGAGCTCGACGATCCGACCGACGAACTCGTGGCCGATGATCAGCGGCACCGGCACATTCTGTTGGGCCCACTCGTCCCACGCCACGATGTGCAAGTCGGTGCCGCAGATGCCGGTCTGGAGCACGCGGATCAGGACCTCGCCCGTGCCCGGTGTGGGCTCGGGCACCTCCTCCAGCCAGAGGCCGGGTTCGGCCTTGGCCTTCACCAACGCACGCATGCGTCCACGTCCTCTCGGCTGCGCCGGAGCGCGTCGACTACCCGATCGGATCGACCCGCCGAGTCGTCATGGTCATCTACTCGACTTCCGGGGCACACTGCCGATCCTCGCACGCTGCCGGGTCATGGGGAACGCGCTTCCGGAGGGACAGGTCTGGTGAGCTGTCGTCGGGCGATGCTACGCTCTCGAACATGTTTTCGAATGCGCATGACGGCTCGGGTGCGGCCCTTCGTGAAATCGACCCGATCGCGCTGGGCCAGGCTGGCCTGCAGGCGCTTGCCGTCGCCGGTGCGGCGATCCTGGCGCGATACGTGGAGGCCAGTGACCGTTCCGACGACCTGTCTGACGGCTGCTCGGACGGTGCTGGTGTGCTGGAGCGTACGCTGCCGCACCCTCACTGGAGCATTCTGATGCGAGCGATCGGTGCGTTCACCGATCCACGGGTCGTGGCCGCGGTGGCCGGTTACGCGGACGATCGATCGGTCGCACCCATCCACGCCGACGCCCTCGCGGCCATGTGCCTGCGGGCCCGCACGGCACTGAACCGCGACGTGCGCCGGGACCCCCGAGCAGAGCGGAGGGGGGAGGGCCACGTCGAGCCGGCGACCTGAGATCGTGCGCTCATGATCTGCCGGCGGCCGGCTCGGTGAGTCCTGACCTGGGCAGATGGGTCGCGAGTCGGCTACCGGCCAACCCCTGTCGTGCTTTCCCGGATCTTCAGCTCGAACTCCGCGTGCACCTGCTGAGGGGGCGATGGTGTCCGCTCGGCCACCCGCCGGTTCAGAAGATCCACGGCGATCTCGGCGATGGCGCGCTTGTCGGGCGCGATGGTCGTGAGCGCGGGCGTGGAGATCCGGCCGTACGGGATGTCGTCGTGTCCCACGACCGCGATGTCGTCCGGTACCCGAAGACCTCGACGATGGATCGCCCGCAGGGCACCAAGCGCCAGGAGATCGGTGAAACAGAACACCGCGTCGGGAGGGCGGGGGAGTCGCAGCAGCTCGTCCATGGCTGCCTCGCCGGCCTCGCCGAGGTAACTCGGCGTCTGGCGGATGAGGTCGGGGTCGATGGGGAGTCCCGCCTCGGTCAGCGCCAGCCCGTAACCCTCCAGGCGCTGTCGGGCGGCGCCGCGCGCCCGGCTTCCCCCGGCGCCGATCGCTGCGATGCGTCGCCGCCCGATGTCCAGCAGGTGGCGGGTCGCCAGGCGAGCCGCTGCGACGTTGTCGATCGCGACATGGTCGAAGCTGCCGTCGTAGATGACCTCGCCCAGCAGCACCATCGGTGTCGTGTCGGTCCGACGACGCAAGGCTGTCGCACTGATCCGACTCGGGCTGAAGAGCACGCCGTCGATCCGCCGGGACAGGTCGCCGTCGAGGATCCGTTGCTCCTCGGTCCGGTCATTCATCGTCTGCTCGATCAGCACGACCCAGGACCGCCGCTGGGCCACCTCGACGACATGCCGCGCCAGCTCGCTGAAGTACGGCATGTCGAGCTGCGGGATCACCAACGCGATGATCCCGGTCCGTCCCTGCGCGAGATTGCGTGCCGAGAGGTTGGGTCGGTAGCCGAGCTCCTGGATGGCGCCGAGCACCCGGGCGCGAGTCTCCTCGGACACGTACGGGTACTCGTTGATCACATTGGACACCGTCTTCTTCGAAACCCCAGCTCGGGCGGCCACGTCCGCCAGCCGTGGGCGCCTAGTGCCCGGGTTTGCCATCTCCACACCTCTCATCGCGTTGCACGGGGTAGCTGGCCGATTCTTGCAGAGCCCTTTACACCGGTGCATACACCGGTGTAAAACCAGGGGCCAATGACCAGGGGCGGGGGCGACGGCTAGCCGAGGGGGTGCCGGCGCCCCCGCGGCTGGCGCGCACCGATCGCGGCCCTGGTCGTTGGCAGCCCGCACCCAGGAGGTCGGCGATGACCCGCCCGTACCAATGGACTCATCCGAGGCAGCGCACCAGGCGCGAGGTGATCCGGGCCGCTGGCCTTGGTCTTGCCCTGAGCTCCGTCGCTGCATGTGACCTGTTGTCGACCGATCCCTCAGGTACGAACGCGCGGCGAAGGACATCGGGCGGCCGGAGGCGAAAGGAAGCGCCCGAGCTTGCGGCGAGGGTCGCGAAAGGCGAGCTCCCCCCGTTACGCAACCGCCTGCCCGAGCGTCCGATGGTCATCACACCGCTCGAGGAGCCCGGTCCGTACGGCGGAGAGATGAACCTGCTCGGCCTGGGTGAGACGGTCGACGTGAACACCACCATCGGCTACGAGAACCTCGTCCGCTGGCGGCCGGGCGTCGACACCGACCTGACCGAGGACCAGGTCATTCCCAACGTCGCGGAAAGCTTCGAGGTAAGCGATGACGGCCGGGAGTACACCTTCAAGCTCCGCGCGGGCATGAAGTGGTCTGACGGTGAGCCGTTCGGCGCCGACGACATCATGTTCTGGTTCGAGAACGTCGCATCGAACCGCGAGCTCACCCCGATCCCGATCGAATGGCTGGCGGTCGAGGGCGAGCCGTTCACGGTGGAAAAGCTCGACGACCAGACGGTTGTCTTCCGCTTCTCCAGGCCGAACGGGCTCTTCCTGGTCAACCTGGCCACCCAGCGTGGCACGCAGATCACCGACTTCCCCGCCCACTACATGCGGCAGTTCCATGCCGACCATGCGAGCGACATCGACCAGCTGGTCAAGGAGTCCGGCAACGACTCATGGATCGATCTCTTCTGGGCGAAGGCCAACCGGTCGGAGAACCCCGAGCGTCCGGTCATCGACGCCTGGCAGTTGACGTCCGCGATCAGCGACTCGCAGCGACCCATCGCGGTACGGAACCCGTACTACTGGAAGGTCGACTCGGAGGGACGCCAGCTGCCGTACATCGACCGCGTGGCGTTCGAGCTGGTGCAGGACGCGGAGACCGCCTTGGTGAAGGCCACCAAGGGAGACTTCCACCTCGTCGATGTCGGGATCAACCAGCTACGCAACAAGCCGGTGTTCGCGCGGAGCCGTGAGGAAGGAGACTATCGATTCTTCGAGACGATACCGCAGCAGATGAACCAGATGATCGTGATGGTGAACCTCACTCACCGCGATCCTGTGCTGCGGAGGACCTTCAGATCCAAGGACTTCCGGGTCGGGCTCTCGCACGCGATCGACCGGCAGGAGATCATCGACGCGGTCTTCCAGCGTCAAGGTGAGCCGTGGCAGGCAGCGCCGCGTCCAGAATCGCCCTACTACAACGAGCGGCTCGCCAAGCAATACACAGAGTATGACCCGGAGCGTGCGAACAGCCTGCTGGACAAGGTAGTTCCCGACAAGGACGCAGACGGCGTCCGGTTGCGCCCCGATGGCAAGAAGCTCCTCTTCCAGGTCGAGGTGACCACCAGCTTCCCCGATCTCATCGACGCCTTGGAGCTCATTCGCACGCACTGGCGCAAGGTTGGCATCGACATGCGGGTCAAGAGCGAGGACCAGTCCTTGTTCTTCGAACGCATGGAAGCCAACGCGCATGACGCCTGCGTGTGGATCGGCGGTGGCGGCCTCGGCGCGACGATGGATCCCTTCTACTACGTGCCGTACAACTTCAACACCCGCTACGCCATGCCGTGGTACTTCTGGTACCTCGACCCAGATGACGAGCGCGCAGAGGAGCCACCGCCGGAGACGAAGCGGCAGATCGAGCTCTACCGGCAGGTGCTCACCACCCCTGAGCCGCAGCGTCGGGACGAGCTCATGCGGCAGATCCTCGAGATGGCCGTCGAGCAGTTCTATTGCATCGGAATCGCCTTGCGGAAACGGGAGTACGGCATCGTCAAGAACGAGTTGCGCAACACGCCGAAGGTGGCCATCACGGGATGGCTGCACGCCAACCTGATGCCTGAGAAGCCGCAGCAGTACTTCATCGACGAGACGGCATGACGAGCATGGGGGACCGACCGAACATCCTGCTCGTCATGACCGACCAGCACCGGGCGGGCATGACGAAGGCCGAGGGCTTCGCCCTGGACACCATGCCGTTCCTCGACTCGCTGGCGGCGACGGGCACCCGGATCCGCAATGCGTACACGACGGCTCCGGCATGTGTGCCGGCGCGCACCAGTCTGCTCACCGGGCGCTTCCCCTCAGCGCATCGCGTGCGCCAGAACTCCACCGGGCACGAGGTGGTGCGCGGCGCCGACCTGCTCGACGTACTCCGGAGCGCGGGCTACAGCGTGCACTTCGCCGGCAAGCCGCACATGTACCGCACGGAAGGCGACTTCGATTCCTACGCCGGGCCGTACTGGCACGAGCGCGGCCCCGACCGCACCGACTCCGAGCGAGCGTTCTCGGCCTGGTTGCGCTCCATCGACCACGGGCCGGCGACCGAGCCCACGCCGTATCCGCTCGAGTGCCAGTACCCGTATCGCATCGTCTCCGACGCGATGGCCAGCCTTGCCGAACGGGATCGCGGAATGCCCTTCTTCTGCTGGGTTTCCTTCCCTGAGCCGCACAACCCGTACCAGGTGCCGGAGCCGTACTTCTCCTTGTTCGCCGAAGCCGAGATCCCGGACCGTGCCTGCGGGCCCGAGGCGGCGGAGGCGAAGGGCGGCGCGTGGCGCTGGCTTCGCGAGCTGCTCGAGGAAAAGCGTCCCGGCTACGATCGGCTCTGGCGGCGCTATCGCGCGAGCTACTGCGGCATGTTGCGCTTGCTGGACGACCAGATCCGCCGGCTGGTCGATTTCCTGGAGCGAGAAGGTCTGGCCGACGACACACTCGTCCTCTTCGTCTCCGACCACGGTGACTACGTGGGCGACTATGGCCTGCAGCGGAAGGGCGCCGGGATGCCCGAAGCGCTGATGCGGATCCCGTTCATCGCGACCGGTCCAGGTGTCGCCGTACGCGACAACACGCAGGACTTCGTATCGCTCGCCGACCTGTTCCCGACCGTGTGTGAGGCGATCGGCCAGCCGATCCCGCTCGGGGTCCAGGGACGAAGCCTGTGGCCGATCCTCGCCGGTGAGGACTACCCGGCGGAGGAGTTCGCGAGCGTGTACGCCGAGCACGGGTACGGCGGACTGCCGTACCCCTCCGATGCCCGGCCGCCGTTGCACTTTCCGTACGAGGGAACGAAGTACGACGAGCTCAACAGCGTGACCCAGTCCGGCACGACTCGGATGGTGCGGTGCGGTCGGTGGAAGCTGCTGTACGACGTGACGGGCCGGGGCGAGCTCTACGACCTCGACACCGATCCGATGGAGCTGCGGAACCTCTGGGACGACCCGTCGCTTCGCGAGGTGCGCGCAGAGCTTATGGAACGACTTCTCTGGTGGTCGATCCGCGTCGCCGACGACCTACCGAAGGGTCGGTACGAGCCCAGGCGCGCGGCGCGGAACTACTACGCGCCGTACACCAAGACGTCGGGCCCACGCGGCAACCAGCTGGTAGATGGTCAGGAAGACTCGTCCGGACCGGACCTCGCAACGAGTCCGTCCCACGACCAGCGGGGGATGCGCAGTCCGTCCGGGACGTCATCGGCCGAGTCCGGATAGCGGGCCATGGTCGTGGTGGTCGCCCACGCGAAGTAGTCGTGCAGGACCTGGCCGAGCCGCTCGTCCTTGTCGAGGCCGATGTCGGCAAGCGCCTGGTCGAAGCAGGCGATCGCTCGACGATCCATCTCGGCGTGCTCGCCGTTGCCGCTGTGCATCCGTACGACCGACGACTCGTCGCCGTAACGGTCCGAGTAGGTCGTCGGCCCGCCCAGCGCCTCTCCCCAATAGGCGGCCAGGCGCTCGGTGTGGTCAGGATGGAAGCCGTGGCTGAAGGCGTGGCTCACCACCTCGTCGGCCATCACCCTGGCGTGCCAGGCATGGGCCAGGCGGCGCATGCCGTCGGCCCCGCCCGCCGCCTCGTACACCGTCTCCATGGGCACACTCTGGCACGCCGCATGGACAGCAGGCGGTCGCACGACCTGCGCGCTCGAAAGCCCCAGACGGGAAAGTTCGGCTCCCTCGCGATCAGTCGCAACGTGGTCGGCGGCCTCAGCGGGTCGGTTCGAGAAGGGGTGCGCCAGTCCCCACGTTGTCATTTCGGCTGCGGCCGGCGGTGCTTTCGCGTACGACGAGCGTGAAGTCGACCATGAGCGTCCGAGGGGCCTTGTCCTCACCCTTGAGCCGCTCCAGCAGGTACTCGACGGCGGCTGCGGCGATCCGCTGCTTGTCCGGTGAGACCGTGGTGAGGGTCGGCGTGCTGTAGCGGCCGTCCTCGATGTCGTCGAACCCGATGACAGCGACGTCCTCGGGCACGCGGTAGCCGCGTTCGAGCAGGGTACGAATGGCGCCGAGCGCGAGCAGGTCGTTGAAGCAGAAGACGGCGTCCGGTGGCTCGGGCAGGTCGAGGAGCCGGGCCATGGCGGCAGCGCCGTCGGCTCGGTGGAAATGCGGCGTTCGGACGAGGAGGTCGGGCTCGACCGACCGGCCGGCGCTGACCAGCGCGTCGTGATAGCCCTGCGTGCGGTACTGCGCCGTCTCGCCGTGGTCCCAGGGCTGTGCGCCGATGGCTGCGATCCGGCGCCTGCCGAGCGCGATGAGATGCTCGGTCGCCCGGCGCGCCGCGGCCACGTTGTCGAAGGCCACGTAGTCGAAGCCGCCGCCGGCGATGCGCTCCCCGAGCAGGACGATCGGCGTCTTCACCCGCTGACGCAGCTCCGCCTCACCCATTCCGAGCGGGCTGAAGATGAGCCCGTCGAAGAGCATCGCGCGGGTGCTCGGGTGGATGATCTGCCGTTCCCGTTCGATGTCGCCGTGCGTCTGGTCGATGATCGTCGTGTATCCGTGCTCGCCGGCTTCGGCCATCACGAGGTCGGCCAGCTCGGCGAAGTACGGCACCGCAAGTTCCGGGACGACGAGAGCGATCATTCCGGTCCGGCCGCGGCGGAGGTTCCGAGCGACCAGATTCGGTCGATAGCCGAGCTCGTCGAGCGCCTTCTGGACCTTCGCGCGGGTCTCGGGGGAGACGTACGGGAAGTCGTTCACGACGTTCGAGACGGTTCGCACCGACACGCCCGCCCGTCGGGCCACGTCTCGCAACGTCACTGGCATGACTCCTCCAGCACTCTGCGCGGCGCGGTGCGACGAGTTTCCGATTCTGGGCGTCGTCGGCCAAACCCTTGCAACTAGCTTGCAACGATGCAACCATACGCGCCACGGGGGCTTCTGCGGCCGGCCAGTGTCACGGGGCGGACGGCCTCGACGTGGGGATGACACCGGTAGCAATACCACCAGCCACGATCAGAGCCTGGAGAAGTCATGAGCGTGCCGGTGCGAGACTCTCGTGTCCTGAGTCGTCGCGGCGTTCTGCTTGGGGCCATGGGTGCGGGAGCCGCGTTGCTGAGCGGATGCGGCGGCTCGGTCTTCCGTGCTGGCGACAAGGTTCGTTACTGGAACCTGTTCGGTGGCGGCGACGGCGTCCGCATGGTCGAGATGCAGAACACGTTCCGTAAGGAGCATCCCGACATCGACCTGGAAGCCGTCACTCTCTCCTGGGGTGCGCCGTACTACACCAAGCTCGCCATGGCGGCGGCCGGTGGACGGGCTCCGGAGATCGCGATCGCCCATCTGACCCGGCTTCCGCAGTACGCCGAGACCCTGCTGGACCCGTTCGACCTGGATCTCCTGGCGGAGTTCGGCGTCACCTTGGACGACTTCAGCGACGTCCTGCTCGAGCACGCCACCTACGGCGACCAGCTGATGGCGGTGCCGCTCGACGTCCATACGCTCGTCCTCTACGTCAACCGTGAGCTGGTCGACCAGGCCGGGCTCCTCGCCGGGCCCGACGCGCTGGTCGAGCTCACGAGCCCGGAAGACTTCCTCGCGGCCCTCGACGAGTTGTCTGAAGTTTCCGGCGGCCTGGCGCTCGCGACGGCGAACGACACCGCCTCGATCTGGCGTGTGTTCTGGACGTTCTACCGCCAGGCAGGCGGGAACATCGAGCTGCCCGAGAACGGGACGGTGCAGTACGACCGGGAGATCATGGGCCAGATCCTCGACTTCATGCTCCAGGTCTTCGACGGGAAGCGGGCCTCGCCCACGCTCGACTACGGTGCCGGCGTGGCGGAGTTCGCAGCGGGCCACACACCGCTGCTCGTCAACGGCAACTGGGAGCTCCCGACGTTCGTCACCGCCCAGGAGCAGACCGGGAAGCCGGACTTCACGATGGTGCCGATCCCGGCGATCTTCGGACCGGAACCGCTCGTGTTCGCCGACTCCCACTCCTTCGTGCTGCCACACCAGATCTCCCGCGACCCGGAGGTCGACCGGCTTACCTATCTCTTCCTCTCCGAGATGTTGAAGCAGGGGATCGCGTGGGCCGGTGGTGGCCACGTCCCTGCGTACCAACCAGTGGCGACGAGCCAGGAGTACCTCGACCTGAAGCCGCAGGCGAACTACCGTCGGGCGGCAGAACTCGCCCAGCTCGATCCGCCGGCCTGGTTCAGCGGGGCAGGGTCGGAGTTCGAGAACCAGATCGGCCAGGCGCTCGACGCGGTCTACAGCCGGACCATCACGCCTGACCAAGGGATGGATCAGTTCGAGGCCGCGATGAACAAGCTACTCCGGACACCCTCTCCGGTCTGAGCAGTTCGACGACCTAGCGCCCGCGTGCCCGGCACGCGGCGGTTCCGCAGACGAGGAGGTGCGGCATGGCCGCCCAACAAGCCGTAGCCAAACCCACGACCGCCAGGGCTGCGCCGACAGACACACGCCGTTGGAACGTGCCCACCGGTCTGTGGTTCATCCTGCCGTTCTTCTTGCTGTACGTGGCGTTCCTGATCGTCCCGGTGATTCTTGGTCTGGGCATCAGTTTCTTCAACACGAGCCTGGCAGGCGGCGTATCCGAGTTCGTCGGCTTCGACAACTACGTCGAGCTCTTCGCCGATGACGCTGTCTGGGCGAGCATGTGGAACACGGTGAAGTTCACGCTCATCAGCACGCCGCCGCTGATCGTGATCGCGCTGGTGATGGCGTTGCTCACCAACCGGAAGATGCCGGCCAGGTGGCTTTTCCGGTTGGCGTACTTCATGCCGTTCCTCGTGCCGGTCACCGTCGTCACCACGGTGTGGTCGTGGATGTTCCGGACGGACTTCGGATTCGTCAACGGCATGCTCGGCTTCATCGGCATCGACCCGGTCGACTGGCTCGGCCAGCCGGGCAGCGCGATGATCTCGATCGTCATCACCACCGTCTGGTGGACGATCGGGTTCAACTACCTGCTCTACCTCGCCGGGCTGCAGCAGATTCCTCCGGAGCTGTACGAAGCGTCGGCGATCGACGGAGCCAACGCCTGGCAGCAGTTCACCCGGATCACGCTCCCGCTGCTTGGGCGCACGACCGGCCTCATCCTCGTGCTGCAGCTCATCGCGAGCTTGAAGGTCTTCGACCAGATCTACCTGCTCACCGGTGGTGGCCCGAACTTCACCACCCGCCCGATCCTGGAGTACGTCTACGACATCGGCTTCACGGGCTTCCGGCTCGGCTACTCATCGGCCATCTCGTACGTCTTCTTCGTCATCATCTGCATCTTCGCCATCATCCAGGTGCGGCTGTTCTCGTCCAGGGAAGGAGGCCGTCGATGACCGCTCCGGCCACCACGCCGACGGCCACGCGGCCGGCCACACGGTCGACCGAAACCGAACTCACGGGCCCGAAGTTCTTCACTCCCAGGGTCGGGCACGCCCTCGCCTGGGTCGCGGCGCTCATCGTCGCCGTCCTCTGGCTCCTGCCGATGCTCTGGACGATCGACACCTCGCTCAAGCCGGAGTCGGAGACCACGATCTACCCGCCGGAGTGGATCCCCACCCGCTTCACCATCGAGGCCTACACGGCGGTGCTCGCCCAAGGCGACGTCCTCGTGTGGTTCGGCAACTCCGTCATCGTCGCGGTCGCGGTCACGGTGATGACCGTGATCACCTCGGCGTGGGCGGGGTATGCGTTCTCCCGGCTGCCGTTCAAGGGCATGAACATCCTCTACGCGATCACCATCGCGGGCATCATCGTGCCCGGCAACGTGCTGGTGGTTCCGCTCTTCCAGGAGATGCTGACGCTGCGGATGGTCGACACGTACTGGGGGATCATCCTGCCGCAGGTCGTAGCGCCCGCCATGGTCTTCATCCTGAAGAAGTTCTTCGACGCGCTGCCCAAGGAGCTCGAGGAGGCGGCTCTGGTCGACGGCGCGAGCCGCTGGCGGATCTTCTGGCAGATCGTCATGCCCTTGTCCCGCCCGATCCTCGCGGCCGTGTCGATCTTCACGTTCATCGGGGCATGGAACAACTTCTTCTGGCCGTTCCTCGTCACCTCCGACCCCAACCTCATGACGTTGCCGGTCGGACTCGCAAACGTCCAGTCGTCGTACGGTCTGCGGTACGCGCAGATCATGGCGGCTGCGGTGATCGCGGCACTGCCCCTCGTGGTGGTGTTCCTCTTCTTCCAACGGCAGATCATTCGCGGTGTTGCAACGGCGGGCCTAGGCGGCAACTGATCTGATCTGTCCCCCCTGTCAATGACCAGGCGTGGCGGGTCAAGACCCGCCACGCCACGTACCGGCGCCCGGTGTGGGTACTGCACACCCGCTGACGTACGGAGGATGACCATGGGGTGGCCTGCGCCGGACACCGATGTTGCAACGTTGCATGCATCGATGCAACATGATCCGGAACCGTAGGAGGTGGATCATGCGGAAGCCACGCTTGCTCGTGCTGGCGGCCGCGGTGGTGGTTTCCGTCACGTGTCTTGGTGGCGCAGCGACCGCCGATTCAGCCGGAGAGCGGATGTACACCCCAACCACGCCGAACGAGTCGAACGCCTACGCGCGGGTCATTCGGCTGCAACACGCGGGGGAGCTGAACGGACGGCTGCTCGCGACGTTCGAGCACTGGTACGACGACGGCTCGCCCGCGGAGTTCATCATCCGGGCGAGCGACGACGACGGGGCCACCTGGTCCACTCTCGCGACGGTGCCCGACGCGCAGACCGGACCAGGGCATCCGGTGTCGCGGATGTGGCAGCCGTTCCTGTTCGAGTTCCCACGCAAGCTCGGCGGGTATCCCGCCGGGACGCTGCTGCTCGTCGGCAACACGGTCCCGGCGGATGCGGCGGTCACCGAGTTCTTCCTGTGGCGTTCGACCGACCACGGCTCGACCTGGGACCCGGTGGGCGTTCTCCAGCGCGGAGGGACCTTCGGGCGTGGCATCTGGGAGCCGTTCCTCACGCTCGACGCCCGCGACCGGCTGCTCATGTACTTCGCCGACGAGCGGGACGCTCCACGCCACAGCCAGATGATCGTGCACGTCGTGTCGACGGACGGCGGGGACACGTGGGGACCTGTCGTACGTGACGTGGCGAGCGCGGTGGCGGCCGACCGGCCGGGAATGCCGACCGTCACCCGCATGGGCCCGAATGGGAAGTTCGTGCTGGCCTACGAGGTGTGCGGACGACCGCACTGCGAGATACGCCTCAAGGAGTCCGCGGACGGCAGCCGCTGGTCGAAGCCGGAGGATCTGGGCGTGCGGCCGGAGACGTCGGACGGGCGCTACCTCGGCCACAGCCCGTACGTCACATGGCTGCCCACCGGACCGAAGTCCGGACAGCTGGTCCTCGCGGGACAGCGCGTGTTCTCCGTCGTCGGTGACGGCACCGTGGGCGAGGACTACCGGGCCGTGTTCCTGAGCGACCGCGTGCAGGGACCCTGGTCGTGGGCACCGGCGCCGTGGCGAGTCTCGAACGCCTCGTCGCGATGCAACGCGAACTACAGCCCGCACCTCATGGCCGATGGGCCACCCGGCTTGCTGCGGTTGACCGCGCCGACCAGCCTCGACTCGTCCGGCCCGTGCGGTGAGGCGACCGGCACCGCGTTCGTCGGCCTGCTGCCGTACAGCTCCGACTTCGCTGGGAAAGGCGAAGCCGGCTGGAACACCTACGGCGGCTGCTGGGCGGTCGAAGGAGACGTCTACGTCGAGTCCTGCGGTGGCGGCATCGGGGCGAAGGCGCTCACCGGTTCGACCGGGTGGCGTGACTACACCGTGAGCGCAGACGTGCAGATCACGTCGTCGGGCGGCAACGCGGGGGTGCTGGCGCGGGTGACCGACCCCGGTGTGGGGGCCGACTCGCATCACGGCTATCACGCGTTCTTCGACGTCAACACCCAGCAGCTGGTGATCGCACGGCAGGAGTACGCCTACGTGCCGCTTGCGTCCGTGCCGATTGTCGGTGGTGCCCGGTCCGGTGAGTGGTACCGCCTCACCTTCACCGTGGACGGCTCGAAGCTGTCGGCCTCCCTCACGCCTGCAGGCGGTGGCGAGGTGACGAAGGTCTCGGTGACCGATCCGTACGACTCGTTCCCGCACGGTCTCGTCGGTCTGCGCCACCACGCGGGCACGGCGTCGTACCGCAACGTCACCGTGACACCGGGCCGCTGAGGCTCAGCGCCTGCTGGCAACGCTTGCTGATTGGAGCTCACGCTGATGGTCGGACGCAGCATCCGGGCGGTCGTGGCCGCCATCGTGCCGGCGCTGCTGGTACTTGCCGGGATCTCCGCCGCCGACAAAGATCCCAGCGGGCTCAGGCCGGCACAAGCCCACGCGGAGGTCAAGGCGGTGTCGCCGGACAAGGCCAAGGGCGCCAAGGCCCATGACGGCACGCGGCTCATGGACGAGATCACGTTCTATCCGCGGCTCATCCGGCTTGCGCACTCCGGGGAGGCCAACGGTCGGATCATGCTCTCCGTCGTCACCGACACCCCCAGTCACACAGGGGTGATCTTCGAGAGCACCGACGACGGTCGGAGCTTCCACGAGGTCGGCCGGATCGCCGACCCGTGGGGCGCGGCGCCGCGCGGTGGATGCTGCTCCAGCATCTTCGAGCTGCCGCGACAGATCGGCTCCATGCCGGCGGGCACGTTGCTGTGGGCGAGCACGATGGGCCGCAACGCCGGGGAGGCGCGGATCCGGCTCTGGAAGAGCAACGACCTCGGGCGGACCTGGACCTTCGTCTCCACGCCGTACGCCGCTCCCAACGACCTCGGTGTCTGGGAGCCGGAGATGTCGATCGACGCCTACGGCCGGCTGGTCATCCACTTCGCCGACGAGACCGAGCAGCCCGAGCACAGCCAGATCCTGGCCCGGGTCGTGTCGGAGGACGGCGTCAACTGGAGCGAGAAGCACGCCACGGTACGCAGCAGCGTCGCGCACTACCGGCCAGGCATGCCGGTGGTCGCCGAACTGCCGGACGGCTCGTACGTGATGGCGTACGAGATCTGCGCGATGGCGGCGCCGTACCACTGCGACGTGCGGCTGCGCTACTCGTCCGACGGCTGGAACTGGGGTGACGAGACCGATCTCGGCGTACGTCCCACCACCGTCGACGGGAAGTACTTCACGCACACGCCGACCATCACGTGGGTGCCCGGCGACTCGCCGGACGGCCGTGTCCTGCTGATCGGTCAGATCCTGCAGGAGCGCTCGGGAGCCGTGGCGGAGGGCAACGGGGCGACGGTGTTCGTCAACACCACGAACGCCCGCGGCTACTGGTACGAGATCCCGGCACCGGTGGAGGTACCGGACGCGCGTGACGCCGTGTGCCCCAACTACAGCTCGACGCTGCTCACGACGGCCGACGGCACCGGGCTGATCGAGGTGGCGACCGACCAGCCGCCGGGTGAGAACACCTGTGCCGCGTACGTCGACACCGGCTCTGCGATCGGGTCGGGGGAGGTGCGCAAGCTGCCGCGACAGTGGCACCGGCTGGTCAACGTCGCCAGTGCGCACTGCCTCGACGTGGCCGGAGGGTCCAGCGAGTCGGGTGCGAACATCGCCCAGTGGCTGTGCAACGAGCTGCCGCCACAGGACTTCCGACCTGAGAAGGCAGGAGACGGGCTGTTCCGGCTGCAGGCGCGGGTGAGCGGCCATTGCGTGGACGTGGTCGGTCCGGTCGAGGCTGGTGCGGACGTACGACAGCAGACCTGCTCCGACACGCCCACGCAGCTGTGGCGGTTCCACGAGGTGGGCCGGGACTACTACCGGGTGGCGGACCGCTCGGGCACCTACTGCCTCGAGGTGGTCGGAGGCTCACCGGCACCCGGCGCCGACGTCGTCCTCGGCTGCTGCGCGGACCGGGCGAGCCAGACCTGGCGGCTGGAACGTCGCCGCTGAGGGCGGCGCCACGTCCGTGACGGGGCAGAACCGCGGGGTGTCGACAGAGGGTGTGCCACGTGCCTGACGGCGGAACCGAGGGGTGGCGACGATGGCGTACCGGCAGACGGTGCGCAGACGGTACGCCGACAGAGTGTCGTCTCAAGGCGCGCGGTGGCTCAGGTCGTTGAACCGGACCAGCCGTCGGGGTCGACTCCACCCGGGATCGGGGCCTTCGGGTCGTACGGCTCGCGGGTGAAGACGAACGTCGCCAGGTCGAGGTGGCTCACGCTGCCGTCGTCACGCCGTACGACGCGAAGCGTCTCGCCGGCGTAGTAGCCGTCCAGTCCCATCCATGTCCCGTCATCCTGCGGACGGAAACGCGACGCTCGGGTGGTGCGGCCGTCGACAGGCTGCAGCTCCAACTCCCGCTCGCCACGGGCACGGAGCAGGAAGGCACGTGGACCCCAGTACCACGGGCCGACGATCTCGAGCACGTCGGCAGGCACGTGGCTGGCAGGCGACCACTCCTCGGGCAGCCGAGGCTCGGCCTCGACGACGGTACGGATCAGATCGGATGTCAGGCTGCTCATGCCCGCCGTCGTGTTCGCCAGGGCGACGGCGCCGACCTTCTCCTCCACGTCCACGAAGATCTCCGCGAGAAAGCCCGGCATCGACCCGCCGTGGCCGACCAGGGTCCGCCCCTGCGACCGGAGGATCTGCAGCCCGAGTCCGTACCCGCTCACCCATTCCGGGCTGCGGTCGACGGTCAGCATCTCGCGCATCTCGGCCACGGTGTCGGGTGACAGCACGCCATCGGTGTCACCCCCGATGAACGCCGCCCACCGCGCGAGGTCCGCAACCGTCGACCAGAGCTGTCCGGCCGGTGCCATGGCCCCGGCATCGTGGGCCGGCTCGGGCAGGACCACGTCGGCCCAGGGGTGTACGGCGAATCCGGAGGCATGCGGCGCTTCGGGGTGGTATGTCGTACGCCCCAGGTCGAGCGGTTCCAGCACCTCCGCTCGCAGCGCGTCCCACCACGGCTTCCCGCGGAGTCGGGCGACCACCTCACCGAGCACGGCGAAGCCGAGGTTGGAGTAGTGGAACCGCTCGCCCGGCCGATGGCGCAGCGTCGAGGGCGCGAACGTCTTGGCGAGGTGGGCCCAGTCGGAACCTGGCGTTCGCTCCCACCACGGGCCGTCCAGCTCGGCCTGCAGACCGGCGGTATGCGAGAGCAGCTGGGCGATCGCGCAGCCGCCGAGCGGAGTGTCGGGGACGTGCTTCTCCAGCGGGTCGGCAAGATCCAGACGGCCCTCGTCGCGCAGTCGCAGGACGAGCACGGCCGTGAACGTCTTCGTGATCGAGCCGATCCGAAACTGCGTGTCGGTGTCCGGCCGTCCGTGGTCGACCTGGCCGCGGGAGCCGGACCAGACCAAGGTGCCGTCACGGGTCACCCCGGCCACGAGCGCGGGAGCGCGCGCAGTCGCCTGCTCCTGGGCGACGCGCCGGAGCAGGGCACGGGCGGTCGTGGGCATGACGCTCGGTTCGGACGTACCTGACATGCGGCACAGCGTAGGTCGGGCCGCGTCGTCCGCGCTCTTGCCCCCGGGAAGCCCACCGGTACCGGCGGCTAGACTCGACGCGTGCCGGTACGTGGCGACGGGTCGCTCTTCCGCGGCGGGCCCGATACCGATGACCATCGACCCAAGGATGCCTGCGGCGTCTTCGGTGTCTGGGCGGCCGAGGAGGCCGTCGCAAAGCTCACCTACTTCGGACTCTACGCATTGCAGCATCGCGGCCAGGAGTCCGCCGGGATCGCGGTGAGCAACGGACGCCAGATCCTCGTCTGCAAGGAGATGGGTCTCGTCTCCCAGGTTTTCGACGAGCCGACCTTGGAGTCTCTGCAAGGTCATCTGGCGATCGGTCATTGCCGCTACTCGACGACGGGGGCGAGCGTCTGGGAGAACGCGCAGCCCACGTTCCGCTCGACCGCATCTGGCGGACTGGCGCTCGCGCACAACGGGAACCTCACGAACACGTCCGAGCTCGCCGAACTGGCCGCAAAGCGGGCGGCCGAGACCAGCCTGCTCACCACGCCGATCCCCGACGAACGCTCGACCACCGACACCGGCCTCATCACCACGCTGCTCGCGAGCTACCCCGAGCGCTCGCTGCTGGACGCGGCCGTGGAGGTGTTCCGCATGCTCCGCGGCGCCTACTGCCTCGTCTTCATGGACGAGACCACGCTCTACGCCGCGCGCGACCCGCAAGGCATCCATCCGCTCGTGCTGGGCACGCTGGCCAACGGTGGCTGGGTCGTGGCGAGCGAGAACGCCGCGCTGGACATCGTGGGTGCAGGGTTCGTACGCGAGATCCAGCCGGGTGAGGTCGTGGCGATCGACGGCTCGGGTGTCCGCTCGCGACAGTTCGCCACACCGGATCCGAAAGGCTGCCTGTTCGAGTACGTCTACCTGGCCCGGCCCGACGCCACGATCGCCGGGCGTTCGGTGCACGAGAGTCGGGTCGAGGTGGGCCGACGGCTTGCCCGGGCGTACCCCGTCGAGGCCGACCTGGTGATCCCGGTCCCCGAGTCGGCGACGCCCGCCGCCATCGGGTATGCGGAGGAGAGCGGCATTCCGTACGGGCATGGCCTGGTCAAGAACTCCTACGTCGGTCGTACCTTCATCCAGCCCACCCAGACCATCCGGCAGCTCGGCATCAGGCTGAAGTACAACCCGCTGCGCGAGGTCATCGAGGGCAAGCGGCTGGTCATGGTCGACGACTCGATCGTCCGCGGCAACACCCAGGGCGCCCTGGTGGGGATGCTGCGCGAGGCCGGAGCCCGCGAGGTCCACGTCCGCATCTCCAGTCCTCCGGTGAAGTGGCCCTGCTTCTACGGCATCGACTTCGCCTCGCCGTCGGAGCTGATCGCTGCCGAGCTGGACGTCGAGCAGATCTGCAAGACGATCGGTGCCGACTCGCTCGGCTACATCCCGCTGGACGAGCTCATCGAGGCCTGCGGTGTGCCGAGGCAACGGCTCTGTCGGGCCTGCTTCGACGGTGAGTACCCGGTCCAGGTCGACGACTCCGCTCGGCTGGGCAAGCACCAGCTCGAGGTGATCAATGGCTGACCAGGGCCTGACGTACGCCGACGCGGGTGTCGACATCGCCGCCGCCGATCGCGCGGTCGATCTCATGCGGAAGTGGGTCGAGAAGACCAGGCGTCCGGAGGTCGTCGGAGGGATCGGCGGTTTTGCCGGGCTCTTCGACGCGTCGGCACTCCAGCGCTACCGTCACCCGCTCCTTGCCACGACCACCGATGGGGTGGGGACGAAGGTCGCGATCGCCCAGGCGCTCGACAAGCACGACACGATCGGCTTCGACCTGGTGGGGATGCTGGTCGACGATCTGGTGGTGTGCGGAGCTGAGCCGCTGTTCCTGACCGACTACATCGCCTGCGGCCGCGTGGTGCCCGAGCGCATCGCCACCATCGTCAAGGGCGTCGCCGAGGCGTGTGTGGCGGCCGGTTGTGCCTTGGTGGGTGGCGAGGTCGCCGAGCATCCGGGCCTGCTGCAGCCAGACGAGTACGACCTGGCCGGCGCGACCACAGGCGCGGTCGAGGCGGAGGAGGTTCTCGGCCCGGATCGGGTCCGTCCAGGCGACGTGGCGATCGCCTTGTCATCGTCCGGACTGCACGCCAACGGCTACGCCCTGGTGCGCAAGATCCTGCAGCTCACCGGCCGGCGGCTCGACGAGCACATCGACGAGCTCGGCCGCACACTCGGCGAGGAGCTGCTCGAGCCGACAAGGATCTACGCGAAGGACTGCCTGGAGCTGGCTCGTACGCACGACGTCCATGCCATGGCGCACATCACCGGCGGGGGTATCGCGGCGAACGTCAGCCGGGTCCTGCCCGATCATGTCGATCTCGTGATCGACCGCTCGACCTGGTCGCCGGCGCCGATCTTCACCCTGCTCGGCCATTGGGGTGGTGTCCCGACCGACGAGCTCGAGCGCACGCTCAACATGGGCGTCGGCATGGTGGTCGTGCTCGACCCCGCTGACGCCGATGCCGCGGTCGGCAAACTGGCCGACCGCGGCATACGCGCCTGGATAGCCGGGAGCGTCGTCGCTGGCGAAGGCACCGCGCGCCTGAAAGGGACATACCGTCACGGCGTCCCGATCATCGATGATCAGCAGTGACCGGCAAGGCTTGGCTGGGAGCCGAGCCCTGGATCTCGACGGTCAGTGTCAACGCGCGATGCGATCGTCGGCGCCCGACCCGTCGTCGTAGTCGTACTCGTCGGGGTCGTCCTGCTCGCCGTACGAGTCACCGTTCTTGCCGTCTGCCCGACCCGCCAGCTCGCGCTGCAACGCTTCAAAGTCGGCGTCGTAGGTGCGGTACTTCAGCTCCCGGGCGACCTTCCTCTGCTTGGCCTTGGCACGGCCGCGCCCCATGGGTCGACCCCCTCGCACAACATCAACCGGGGCAACACGTCGCGCCGCACACGCTGCAACGTGAGACGCGTGCCCTCGGGCTCACGGTCTCATCTGTTCGTAGGTCAACCGTACCGGGAGGTCGCGGTATTCCGCACGTCGGGTCCACCTGGAGGACGGCCGTTTCGCCCTATATGTGGGAAATTCACCGAGGCTGCCCGAACTGTGCGATGATCAAGGACGCCGGATTCGGACAAGATCGGCACCACTGTGCGCACAAGGTCAACTCGATGCGTGACCAACAGCCGCACCGGCCATCGTAGGGCGGTGCGTTGATCGCCACCGGAGCGGGAGTACGACCCTTCGACCTCGCGGCTGCAAGGGTCGCCACGCCTGCACGGGTTACCGGGATCACACAGAGACCACCGACGCGGGGTTGCGACGTGGGCCCGGGTGGCGCCACCGAATGGCCCGGCTTCAGCTGGGCTGGCGGATCAACGGATGTTGCCGACGCCGAGGGGAGTCACGACGAGCCGACGGGGACTCGGACGGTGTCGGGCTTGCTGGCATCGCGAGAGCTGGCGTCGTGCGGAGCTCACTCGATGCGTGGTCTCGTGCCACTGAAAAGGAAACGCACCAACGAACGGGACACAATGCGTGGCCACAAATCTGCGCGCCACAAAATGCGGGCTGATGTGGGACTCACCAGTGCCCGAAACGCCAGGCGGGACACAACGACGCCGGGACACGACAAAGCCTGAAAACAACAAATGGCAAGGTCGGAACACCTCGCCATTGCACCGTATAGCGCACTCGTGGGCTTGCGGCAAGACCCGGGTTGTGCCGCACATCTTTGGCCGAGGCCAGAGCCTGCAAATAGTCGAAGGACTCGAGAGTGCGTGGCGGGCCGACCGGCATGATGCTGGCCAGCGAGCTGCGCACGCATGGCGTGCGCGTACTCGTGCTGGAAAAGGACGCGGAGCCCACGAAAGTGGTCCGCTCGCTCGGGCTCCACGCAGCATCGAGGTGATGGATCAGCGGGGCCTGCTGGAGCGATTTCTCGAGCACGGCCACGAATACCAGGTCGGCGGTTATTTCGCCGGCATCGACAAGCCGTGGCCCGAGCAGATGGACACCGCCCATTCGTACATTTTCGGGCTCCCGCAAACCATCACCGACCGTCTCCTGGCCGAGCGCGCTGCCGAGCTGGGTGCTGACATCAGACGCGGCTGCGAGCTGGTCGGGCTGAGCCAGGACGACCATGGGGTGACCGCCGGTTCGGTGACGGCCCCCGACCTGCTCGGCCGGCGGATGCGAGACGTCACGCTCAGCCGGGGACGCCTGGACGAGCAGATGCGCCACGGCCGCGGGGTCCTGCTCGACCAGCCGGCCAGCTTTCGGTGGAGGGCTGGGCCGACCGGACCGAGCACGTCGTCGACTGGAGCGAGGAGCTGGACGCGACTGGGGCGCTGTTGCGGCCCGACGGTCACGTGGCCTGGATCGGTGACGATCAGCAGGGTTGCACGCTGAGCTGCAGCGATGGTTCGGCGCCGCCGTGAGCTCGAGAGCGCAAGACCCGCTCGAGTGCTCCTCAGGCAAGCGTCGGGCGCGACAGATCGAGGGTCGGGTGCGACAGATCCGGTGGCCAGACTCTGCAATCGGGTCGAGGCGGGCTGGCTGGGTGCGATAGGAAGGCCGGAGGCAGGGCTTCCATCGCCAGGCTGGGTACGCAACGACGCGGACAGCTGATCCTCATCTGGCGCGAGGGACTCGTGCGCCCTGGTCAGGTCGTACCGCATGATCAGGCAGCCGTCACTGGAGGGAAATCGTGAGCGCAAACGACAAGATCCGCGTCCTGGTGTGGTCGGAGCACACCGCGCCCAAGGAGATGTATCCGTACGACATCAACGGCGCCGTCGCCGACGGGCTGCGGCAGGACCCGGACCAGAGCTTCGCGGTGTCGACAGCAGAGCTCGTCGACCCCGGTCAAGGCGTCCCCGAGGAGGTGCTCGCCCAGACCGACGTGCTCGCGTGGTGGGGTCACCTCCTGCACTGGGCGGTGCGGGACGAGACGGTCGACCGGATCGAGCGACACGTGAAGGAACGCGGGATGGGCTTCCTGGCGCTGCATTCGTCGCACATGGCCAAGCCGTTCACCCGCCTGATCGGTGACGACGGCCGGATCGGAGGCGTGAAGCATGACGCCGGACCGGAGATGATCAAGGTGCTGGCGCCTGACCATCCGATCGCCCAAGGGATCAGCGACTTCTCGATCGACCCGGAGGAGATGTACGACGAGGAGTTCGGGTGCGGCAAGCCCGACACCGTGGTCTTCCACTCGACGTTCCCGGGCGGGCACGAGTTCCGGTCCGGATGTGCCTACACGGTCGGCAAGGGCCGCGTCTTCTACTTCCGGCCCGGGCACGAGGAGAACCCGACGTACTACCGCGACGACGTACGGAAGATCATCCGGAACGCCGTGAAGTGGCTGGCAGGCCGGATCTAAGCCGGTGACCTTGGCAGCAGGTGAGCACCACCCTCGCTAGGTGCCAGTGCCAGGCGGGGGTGGTGCGCACCCGCCACGCGTGGTCATTTGTGACGGCGGGCCTCGGCCATGCGGCGTTCGGCCATGCGGTCGGCGGCCGCCGCCGGCGGCACACCCTCGTCCGCCGCGAGGGCGAGCACCCGGTGCAGCGTGTCGTAGATCCGCCCCACCCGCTTCTTGGCCCGCTCGAAGTCGAACCCCTGCAGCTCGTCGGCGACCTGCACCAACCCACCCGCGTTGACCAGGTAGTCGGGTGCGTAGAGGATGCCGCGGTCCTGCAGCAGCTTGTCGATGCCCGGGTGAGCCAGCTGGTTGTTCGCGCCGCCACACACGATCTCGGCACGGAGCACGGAGACGGTCGCGTCGTCCAGGGCGTGCCCCATCGCGCACGGCGCATAGATGTCGATGTCGGAGGCCACCAGCGTCCCCGTGTCGTCCACGACGAAGACCTCAGGGTGGTCTCGGCGGACCCGCTCCACCGCGGCTTCGGAGACGTCGGTCACGACCACCTCGGCACCGTCCTCCACCAGGTGCCCGACCAGCTTGTGCCCGACCTTGCCGACGCCCGAGACCCCTACCCGGCGTCCCCGCAGGGTGGGAGAGCCCCACCGGTGCTCGGCACAGGCCCGCATCCCCTGGAAGACTCCGTAGGCCGTCAGGATCGACGAGTCGCCCGCGCCGCCCAGCTCGGGCGACCGGCCGGTGACGTAGTCGCACTCGCGCGCGATCACGTCCATGTCGGGCGGGTACGTGCCGACGTCGCAGGCGGTGATGTAGCGCCCGCCCAGCGACTGGATGAAACGGCCGTACGCCCGAAGCAGCGCCTCGGTCTTGTCCCGTTCCGGATCACCGATGATCACCGCCTTGCCTCCGCCGAGGTCGAGTCCGGCGAGGGCGGCCTTGTACGCCATAGCGGTGGAAAGGTCGAGGACGTCGTCGAGCCCGGACGACTCGTCCGGATAGGGATGGAATCGGGTTCCTCCGAGCGCGGGCCCCAAAGCCGTCGAGTAGATGGCGATGATCGCCTTGAGCCCGCTCGGGGGGTCGGAACAGTACACAACCTGCTCGTGCCCGGACTGTCGGGCGAAGAAATCGGCCACGGTAGTGACTCCTCGAAATCTGTTCCCGGGCCCGTCGTCTGCTCGCGGCTCGGCGGGACGGGTGGCGGCCTGCTCGGGTGGGCAGGCCCTGCCGGTCAGGGCGGGTGTGGCCCGGCTGGGCGGCCGGGTGCCACGCATGCGCGAGCGGTGTGACTCGACATGCCTTCCAGAACAACATTAGGGCGTGAAGGGCTTCGGAAGGATCTGTCCCGGATCTCTTCGGACACGTGCCGCGAACCTGCGGAGAGTTGCACGATGGGAGCATGCGGACTCTCGTCCTCCCGCCGTACTGCTGCTACCTGCGGGTCTACGAACCGGCTTCGGTCATCCAGAAGCAGGCGGCGGGCATGCGTACCCACACGCTCGAGATCGACGGCGAGGTGTTGGTTTGTCCTGACGAGCCCGCATTGCGTAACCGGCGCGCCCTCACCGAGCTCGCAGACCAGATGCCCGAAGACGTCCTGAGCATCCTGGTTTCAGCGGGTGCGCTGGAGGGTGTTGACCTCACTGCGTTCTGTGACGACGAGCCCGATCCAGACGCCGTTCCCCACATCCTGACGGCAAGATGGCACGTTCCGCCGGTGTGGTTCGTCATCTTTGGTGATGAGGAACGCCGTGTCGGGATGGATCCGGTCCGCGAGCTCCGGTACCGCACCCCGATGGTCCAGGCGAGACGTCGCATCGGGCGTGCGTACCGTCTGCTCCACGTGGCCCGGCCGGACTGGCAGCTCGAGCCGCTGGTCGCGCTCGGCCGCTGGATCGAGGCGTTCCACCCGCATGCATGGGTCGAGCTGGACTACGGAGGGCTTGTCCACCTGATGGACGATCAAGCTCTGTACGACGACAGGTCGGCGGAGGACGTCCGCACGGCCCTGCAGGCGGTTGCAGAGGGTAATGACAAGAAGGCATGGGCTTCTTACTGTCGGTTACGAAAGCGGTGGTTGGGGGTCCGCGCGAAGGAACGCGCATCGTGATACATCGGGTCGGGTTCGGGAAATTCTGGAAAATCTGGGCGGAACACCTGGATTCGGGTTACGGTGAGTCACGTGAGGGAAGGGGAGGATTGACACCAGTACGTCACGTGGGGGAGCAAAACGCGGCGGGGCTGCGTTGGTGTAAGCAATCGGACGATCCCTGGATCTCACTCCGGGGGCTCGGGGGCACTCCCCGAGCCAGTGCTGCAGGCCATGCGGATGTTCGGGGGGTCGTTCCGATCGACAACAGATCGCAAGGGCCGGAGCCCTACGGATCCGGTCTGCCATGCCGCGGTGCCGGCGGCAAAGCTGCCCGGAGCAAACACGACGATGCACTGATGGAGGGTGCGGGACGGACCTGACCGTCCGATTCTCGTTGGAGGAGGCCGCTCATGACGACACGTACGCCGGAAACCGAATCTCTGCTCACGCCTGCAGAGGTTGCGGCCATGTTCCGGGTCGACCCGAAGACGGTCACCCGGTGGGCCAAGGCCGGCAAGCTCAGCTCTATCCGCACGCTCGGTGGACACCGGCGTTACCGCGAATCGGAGGTTCGCGCGCTGCTGGCTGGAGTCCTCCCCGAGCAGCGTGGAGGTGCCGAGGGTCGCTGACCTCGGCGTGAAAGCTGACGAGCATAGGAGATCAAGGTGGCGGTCCCACCCGCGACCGGCGGAGTCAGGCGCAGTTGGGGCCGCCACATTGGATCGCTGGTTCGCTCGGCGGTGCTGATCGGGCCGGTGAACAGCGCACGGGCCATCGCGTATGCGCTGCATCGGAGCCGGCTCGACGCGCGGGCTGCACGGATCGAGCGGAAGGCCCAGCGGACCGTACGACAGCCTGGCCGGCTCGTGCAGGCCGAGCCGGTGCCGGGCGGTGGGCGGTTCGCGTTCACCGGAGCCACGCTCGAGGTGCGGTTTCTCGCCGGCCCGATCGACCGTGACGGCGGCATCTTCGTCGGGTGGAACGGCGCGGAGCCCCATCCGTCGTACGCACTGGCGGACGACCAACCTCCGGCCTGGGCCACGGACACGCAGGTGGAGCGGATGGCCAGCTCCTCGTGGCCGGACGAAGGGTGGGCGGTGAGGTGCGGCGACACCGCTGTCCGGATGGATCCCTACGGCCGGCTCGACTTCGAGCATGCCGGACGGGTCTTTCGCACCGATGATGCGCCCGAGTGGCGAGGCGAAGCGTGGACGCTGCGCACCGGGGTCCCGGCCGACGCCATGGTGCTCGGCCTCGGTGGGCGAGCCGGTGCCCTCGATCGCCGACCGGGGCGTTACCGACTGTGGAACACCGACCCCGGAGGCAGCTACATCCGCGGTGACGATCCGTTGTCGATGTGTCTTCCCGTGTCACTCGTGGTAGCAGACGACGGATGCCATCTCGCGTTCCACGACGTGACCTTCGATGGCGTCGTCAGGCTGGACGCGGCAGAGACCCCCTCGGGTCCGGCGAGCCGAGAACTCGTCAGCAAAGATCCGGGCCGTCCAGAGCCCGACCGCGGAGGTCCGGACAGCAGGGCCACGATCACGATGGACCTCACCGGTGGCCCGCTGCGCTACTACGTCTTCCCCGGCGACCCCGCAGACGCCCTGGAGCGCTACACCGCGCTGACCGGGCGGCCGGCGCTGCTTCCACGCTGGGCACTGGGCTTCCACCAGTCGCGGTGGGAGTACGGCAGTGAGGCCGCCATGCGCACGGTGGTCGACGAGTTCGCCCGCCACGACCTGCCGCTCTCGGCCTTGTGGCTCGACATCGACCACCTCGTCCGCCGGCGGGTGTTCACGATCGACAAGGCGCGGTATCCCGACCTGGGCGGGTTCGCCGCCCGGCTCGCCAAGGATGACATCCATCTCGTCGCGATCGTGGATCCCGCGGTGCCTCGTCGCCGGGACTTTCGGCTGCACCGTGACGGCCTCGCGCAGGACGTGTTCTGCCGGGACGTCCGCGGGCGGGTCGCGAAGGGCGTGATGTGGCCGGGCGCGACCAGCTACCCGGACTTCACCTCCCCACGGACGCGGCAGTGGTGGGGGGAGCAGCATGCCGAGTACCTGCGGCTCGGCATCGACGGGTTCTGGAACGACATGAACGAACCGTCGGTGTTCGCTGCCTTCGGCGACCCCAGCCTGCCCAAGTCCACTCGGGCGGATCTCGACGGTCGAGGCGGTGACCACCGCGAGGCGCACAACCTGTACGGCCTGCTGATGAGCCGCGCCACGTACGAGGCGGTACGACGGCAGCGGCCAGACCGACGTCCCTTCGTGCTGACCCGCGCCGGCTGGGCGGGTGTCCAGCGCTACGCGGGCACCTGGACCGGCGACATCGCCTCGAGTTGGGACAACCTCGCGATCTCCCTGTCGTTCACCTTGAGCCTGGGAGCCTGTGGAGTGCCGTACTCCGGGCCGGACATCGGCGGCTTCCACGGTCATCCGAACGCGGAGCTCTTCGTCCGGTGGTTCGAGCTCGCCGCCTACCTGCCGTTCTTTCGTACGCACAGCGCGAAGGCGACTCCGCCACGGGAGCCGTGGGCGTACGGGCAGGACGTGCTCGAGCTGCTGCGTGGGCTGCTGAACGAGCGGTACGCGCTCCTGCCGTATTGGTACACCCTCGCCTGGGACGTCCACCGCACCGGCCGACCCTTCGTCCGCCCGCTCGCCTTCGACTACCCGGACGATCGGCGGCTGCGTGCGATCGACGACGAGTTCCTGCTGGGCGATGCGTTCCTCGTGGCACCGGTGCTGGTGCGCGGTGCCCGGGAGCGTCCCGTGGTGCTGCCGCCGGGCCGCTGGTACGACCGGCGCACCGGCGAGGCGTACGACAGTCCGGACGGCGCGCCCCTCGAGATCGTCGTGGACGCACCACTCGGCCGGATCCCGGTCTTCGTCCGTGCCGGTTCTGTCGTGCCGACCGAGGACCGCGCGGTCGACGGGACGACCCGGCTCGTCCTCGAGGCGTATCGGCCCGATCCGGCGGGCGGCGCCGTGCCCCGCCGGGGCTCCCCGGGTGGCCGGCTCGTCACGGACTCCGGTGACGGCTTCGCCGAGCCGGTGGAGGAGTGCTTCGAGGTGGTCGTGGACGGTGCGACCGACCAGGCGTTCGTGCGCTACGTGGACGGCCCGGCTCGCGAGCTGCCGTACCCCGTTCGTTGGCCTGCCGAATCGCCCGCACGATAGGAGGGCTGCGGCAGGCCGACCCCTGTCCTTCCCTCCGTGTCGCGAGTGTCGCGACTTCAAGGGAGGAAGCCGCGAGACGAGGGTCGGGTGTGGGTCATGGCGCGCACGATTCTGCTCAGCGTCGTCCTGGTGGGAGTCCTTGGTGCCTGCGGTAGCCAGCAGGCGGCCGCGCCTTCGGAGAGCATCGCCGGCACGAACCGCCTGTCGGATGGTTTGCCCCCCAACGTGGATTGGAACGTGCCGGCAGACGATCTGGACGACTGGACCACGTACGCGGATCAGGTCGCCGTCGTCAAGGTCCTGAGCGAGGCGACGCCGAAGCCCACACCCGAACCAGATGATGGGGGTGACTACGACAGGTTCTGGTCGCGAAGTGTCCGTCTGCAGATCGAACGAACGCTCTGGCATCGGCCCGGAGCGCGAGTGCTCGAGGGTGAAGTCGAACTCCCCAGGGACGGCATGCTGCGCTACCCGCCCAACCAGCCAGACAAGCTGTACCGGGCGATCCCCGCCGGAACGGTCTGGATCGTGCCCGGTCACACCTACGTCGTCCCGCTGACGTACCACTCCGACAAGGGCAGATGGTCCCGGCTGAACGATCTAGCGCTTCCAGTTGTGGACGGGGTGATCGATGCGACGCTGGGGGCCGACGAGGACTTCGCTCCCAGCAGTATCGCGGAGTCGCGGGCCGTGCCGGTGGTGAGGGCCCTGCACGGCAGGTCCCTCGATGAGGCGGAGGCGTTGTTCGAGCAAGCCCAGCCCGGTCAGGCGCGCAGGTCGTCGTGAATGAGAGGTGAGCCTCCAGCGGCGGCGGCCCTTGCGACGGGCGCACCGGTACGCGCCGGGGGAGGCGACGACTTCACGTCGTGGATCGCGTTCGGCGGGACCGAAGCCGGATTGAGACCATTCGGGCATGGCTCGGTCGCACGCCGGCCGCCTAGTCTGCGCTGTAGCGCGTCGGCGTGCGCGTCTGGGGAGGTGTGGCAGCCATGCGTCCCGACCTGCGGAAGGCTGGCCTGGTGGCCGGGGTGGTCTTCCTGCTGGCCGTGGGGGCGGTCGGAATCGGCTGGCGGGGACGTGTCGTGCTCGACGATCGGCAAGTCTCCGGCAGCGTCCCGGTGACGATCCTGGCCGCGCTGCTGGTCGCTGCGCTCGTCACGACCGTCGTCCTGCTGCTGTCCGGCCGGGGTGCCGCTGCACAGCTGCCCGGACGAGAACGCAAACAGCCCGGCATCGTGACCCGGCTGCTGCAGCTGGCGGTGCTGGCGTTGGCTCTCTACCTGCTCTTTCGCAACTTCGACAAGCTCCAGGAAGGCTTCATGCAGCCGCAGGAGCCGGCACCGGCAGTGTCCCCCGACGGTCCGCAGGGAGAAGACCCGGCCGAGCCCGGCGGCGTCGAGACTGGGCCGGCGTGGTCATGGCCGGTCGCGTTGGTGGCGGGCATCATCCTCGCCACGGTCATGGCCCTGATCCACGTCGTCAGTCGGAGCGTTCGCGAGCCGGCACTTCCGGAAGGGAGTGCGGACCTTCCCGCGGCACAGGTGGAGCGGATGGTGACCGCCGGGCTCGCCGCACTGGCGGAGGTCGACGAGCCTCGGGCCGCGGTCATCGAGGCGTACGCCGCGATGGAGCGGACGCTGGCCGAGCACGGTGTGGTCCGCGGTGCTCCGGAGACGCCGGACGAGTTGCTGCAGCGAGCCGCCGCCGCGGACCTCTTCACACCACGCGGCGAGCGAGCCGCCCATGAGCTCATCGCGCTCTTCCAACGCGCCCGGTTCTCCGAGCGGCCGCTCCCGGGTGATGCGCGGGATGCAGCGATCGAGGCGTTCGAGGTTCTCGCTGCGGAGCTTCGCCAGGAGACGAGTGCCCACCTCGGTCGGCAGGTGAACCGGTGAACCGAATCCGCTTCATCACCGTCGTCCTCGTCGTGGCCCTGGCCCTCACGCTGCGCTTTCGCGGCCTGCTGGTCGGGCTCAGCATCCTCGTCGTGTTCGAGTTGTTCGGCTTGCTGGTGGGGTTGGAGGGCCCGGGACGAAGTCGGGGTCCGTCGCTGCGCCGCTTCCTCCCGCGGCTTCCGGACCGCCTGGCGCTGGCGGTGTCGTCACTGGTGGCGCCGGTGCGGTTCTGGCTGGCTGGCCTGCTACCGGGCCGCTGGTACGTGCCAGGCGCCGACTTCGGCTCGTACGAACGGATCCTGTCAGAGATCGGGTGGGCGGGATACTCCGGACGCGACTTCGACGTCGGCCTGCGTCGCCGGCTGCGGGAGTCGGCACGCGTACGGCTGGAGGCGGGCTACGGCATCGACCCTGACCGTGAAGACCACCAGGCCCGCGCGCGAGAGCTGCTCGGTGAGCTGGCGTGGACCCGGCTCGGGTTCGGCCAACCGGTGTCGAGCAGCCGCGCGACGCCAGGTGTCGACCGGGCCGAGATCGAGCACATCGTGTCCGCCATCGAGCGTCTCGGCCCTGCACACCCACGTGAAGGGATGCCATGACCAGTACGCCCAGGCTGACGCCCGGCGAGACGAAGGAGCGGGCGACGGCCGTCCTCGATGAGATGGAACGCGTGATCGTCGGCAAGCGCGACCAGCTCGAGCTCGTGCTGCTCGGGATCCTCGCCGGCGGACATGTCCTGCTGGAGGACCTGCCAGGACTCGGCAAGACGCTGGTCGCCCGGTCGTTCGCCCAGGTGCTCGGACTGCGCTTCGCGCGCGTACAGTTCACGCCCGACCTGCTGCCGCAAGACGTCACGGGTGCCGCGGTCTACAACCAGAAGACCGGCGAGTTCACGTTCCGCGAAGGACCCGTCTTCACGCAGGTGCTGCTCGCCGACGAGATCAACCGGACACCGCCGAAGACACAGGCCGCCTTGCTGGAGGCGATGGAGGAGCGGCAGGTGTCTGCCGACGGCGTGACCCGCCAGCTGCCGGCACCGTTCGTGGTGCTGGCGACGGAGAACCCGATCGAGTACGAGGGGACGTACCCGCTCCCCGAGGCCCAGCTGGACCGGTTCCTCCTGCGTACCCGGCTCGGATACCTCTCGGCAGACCTCGAGGCCGCGATGGTCCGTCGCCGGCTGCACCGCGGCTCGGCGCGACCCGTGCTTCGTGAGGTCGTGACGGCCGACGAGCTGCTCGCGATGATCGAGTCGCTGGAGCTCGTCGAGGTGCACGACGACGTGCTCGGCTACATCGTCGCCATCGTCCACGCCACGCGCGAGCATCCCAAGGCGCAGGTCGGCGCGAGTCCGCGCGGCACGCTCGCGGTCACGCAGCTCGCCCGTGGTGCGGCCATCTTGGCCGGGCGTGACTACGTGACCCCGAGCGACGTCAAGCGGGTCGCCACTGCCGCGCTGGGGCACCGTCTGGTCCTGCGGCCGGAGCTGTGGGTGCGCAGGGTGTCTGGTGAGGAGGTGGTCGCAGAGGTCCTCGCGTCGGTGCCCGTCCCCGAACCCAAGCCGTGGTCCATGGCGAGCGCGCGGTGACCCCGGCCAGGATCGAGTGGAAGCCGAGCCGGCTCGTCTGGCGGCTTGCGTGGTTCGGCATGCTCGGTGTGGGCCTTGCGGTGGTGCTGGGACGGCCCGAGCCTCTCGTCGCGGCGGTGCCGGCGTTGCTCGTCGTCCTGCTGGGGCTGCGGGAGGCGGGGCAGCGTCCGGCCGCTGTCCGGGTGTCGGTGGACGTCGTCGAGCCGGTGGCCTTCGAGGACGATCCGGTCGAGGTCCAGGTCACGGTCACCTCACCGGTCGTCCTGGGTGAGATCGCGATGGAGCTTGTTGCCTCCGGTCTTCCGGGTGACGTCGAGGATCCCGGACCTCGCGTGACGTTCGGCGTGGCCGACGTGACGCAGACCTGGACGGTCCGGGTGCACCGCTGGGGACGGTGGACCCTGGGACCTCTGCGGCTTCGCGTGCGGACGCCTTCCTGGGGCTACGTCGGCTCGGGTCAGCTGATGCTGTCCGAGCTCACCGTGTTTCCGCCGCCTGCCCGGGCACGCGACATCGCCGTGCCGCCGTCGCTGCTCGCCCGGGTGGGTAGCCATGCTGCCCAGCGGTCCGGGCCGGGAGTGGAGTTCGCCGGAATCCGAGCGTACGTGCCGGGCGACGCGGTGCGCCGCGTCAACTGGCAGGTGAGCAGCCGGCGTGGGCGGTCGGACGATCTCTTCGTCAACGAGTACGCCGCAGAGCGCGCCGCCGACGTGGTGGCGATCGTCGACACCACCACCGACGTCGGACCGCCCGGCCGGTCCAGCCTGGACGAGAGCGTCCGAGGTGCGGCGGCGGTCGTGCAGGCGTACCTGCGCTACGCCGACCGGGTCGGCGTGGTGGCGTTGAGCGGTCGACTGCGCTGGCTCGCACCCGACATCGGGATGCGGCAGTACTACCGCATCGTCGAGGCGCTGCTCGCCGCCCGACACGACACCAGCGCCTTCGAGCCGGAGCTGGCGCGACTGCCACGACAGGCGCTTCCGCCGGGAGCGTTGGCGTTCGTCTTCACGCCGTTGCTCGATCCGCACGCGATCGAGGCGGTGCGCAACCTGCGAGAGCGTGGGCACCCGGTCGTCGTGGTCGACGTGCTGTCGGGTGAACCGCCGGTGCACCGGCTGCCGGGCGACGACCGTCGACGTCTCGCCGACAAGCAGCTGGGGCTGCGGATCTGGCGGTTGGAACGCGAGGCGTTGTTGTACGGGCTGCAGGCCATCGGCGTCACCATCCTGCGCTGGGACCCAGTGACCGGCATCCCTCTGGAGCGGGTGCGTCTGCAGCCGATCCTGCGAGGAACGCCGACGACGAGGATTCCGCGATGAGCGTGCGATGGCCCGGTGTCCGCGGGTGGGTACGGCTCGGTGCGCTGGGAGCCGGGCTCGGCATGGTGGCCATGGTCCCGCTGAGTCTGCCGGGGGACATCCCGCCGGAACCGGCCCTGCTGGTCGCCGGTGTGGCAGGACTCGCGGTCCTCGCAGGTGGCTGGTTCGGCACGTACGTACCCTTGGCGCTCACGATCTCGATCGTGAGCCTCGGGATCGCGGCGGCGTTCGATCGACCCGACCTGCCGAGTGCTGCTGTGATCGGACTTCTCGCCTGCGCCTACGTCCTGCTCGCCGAGCTCGCCGACTCGTGCCGAGGCAGCTCGCAGGTGCGCGGCGCCGAGGTGCGTCGGTGGCTGCGAACCGTGCAGGGACTCATGCTGTTCTCGGTGGCCGGCACGGTCGCCGTCGTGCTGTTCGTGGCGGTGGTCGACCCCACGCTCACACCCATCGCCGGACTGGTCGTCCTTGCGCCGCTCGTGCTGCTTGTCGTCGTCCTCCTTGTGCTGCGGCCGATCCGCAGGCGGAACGTCGGCGACCGGTAGTTTCCCGCTGCCGCTCGAAGTGAAAGCATGGACGGACTAGCTCATGCGCATTCGAGTTCGATGAAGTTTGTGACCAGACAGCGGGTCTGGGCCGGTTTCGTGCTGACCCTCCAGATTGCTGTAACCGCTGCTGTGTACTACGGGGCATCGCGGCTGGGGCTCATGGGCGCGACGGTCGGCGGCATCAGCCCGTTCTGGCCCCCGACCGGCGTCGCCGTCGTCGCGTTGCTGCTTGGCGGCCCTCGCGTGGCGCCTGGCATCGTGCTCGGGTCCTTGCCGTTGGAGCTGCAGCTGCACGGTGTCGCACCAGCCTTGGCCAGCTCGGGAGTCGACACGCTCGCCCCACTCGTCGCCTACATTCTGTTGAAACGCGTGGGATTTCGCCTCGCGCTCGATCGGCTCCGCGACGCGCTGGCGTTGGTGTTTCTCGGCGGGTTTGCGGCGATGCTGGTGAGTTCGTCGATCGGCACGACGATCCTGCTTGTCACCGACAAGATCTCAGGCTCGCAGTTCGGACTCAGCTGGTTGGTCTTCTGGACCGGCGACACGATCGGCGTCCTCGTCGTGGCGCCGTTGCTTCTCGCCCTGCGTAACGTGTCGTGGCTGCACCAGATGGGCTGGCGTGCGTGGACGGAAATCGCCCTGATGCTGGGTCTGTCGATCCTGGTGGCGTTTGTCGCACTCCGGCAGTTCGGCACGTTCTTCCTCGCGTTCCCGATCATCGTGTGGGCCGCACTTCGCTATCAGCTGGTGGGCGTCACGCCGTGTGCCTTCGTGTTCGCCATGTCGACGGTCGGTCCGGCGGTCCACGGGACCGGACCGTTCGTGGGCCAGGGTCCCGTCCAGCGCCTGGCGGAGCTGCAGATCTTCAACGGATCGCTGGTGCTCGGCGGGTTGTTCTTCGCCGTGATCATCACGCAGAGCAAGCGCGCGAAGAACGACATCGAGCAGACCTGCATCCAGCTCAACGAGGTCATCCAACACCTGGCAGAGCAGATGAACGTCACGCAGCAGGAAGAACCGCCCTATGTGACGAGCACGAAGAAGGCGTATCGCCCACCGCGCTCGAAGCCAAAGGGAGAGCACCACCCCCGCGAGTGAGGGGATACCCGACTCACCTGTTCTGCTTGCGAACAGAGGCCACTCGACCCGATCCGGCAGGCCTGCGTCGAACCCACTCTGGGAAGGTGACGGACAATGGCGGGTCGACCGCCACGAGGTCAGGCCTACGTGTAGCGGCGGTCGCGTTGGCCGCGTCGCTCGTTGGCGGGGCAGTCGGCGGAGCCGTGGGCGCGAATGCGGTGGCGCCACCTGCCGCGTCGTCGGCGCAGGCGAGCCACGTCCCCCAGCACGCGTACAGCGCCAGAGTCCCCGACATCGCCGCGCAGGCTGCGCGAAGCGTTGCTGAGATTCGCGTGCGCTCCGAAGTAGGAGAGGAAACCGGCTCCGGCATCGTGGTCTCGACCGACGGCAGGATCCTCACGAATCATCACGTCGTGGCCACGACGTACGGAGGCGAGATCACCGTCAAGCTGGTCGGGCCGGCCGGACCCGACAGCGCGGTGGCACGCGTCGTCGCCACCGACCCCAAGAACGACCTGGCGGTGGTTCAAGCCGAGGACCTGGAAAATCTGGTTCCGGCGAAGCTTGGAGATTCGTCGAAGGTGCGCGTCGGTACGCCCGTCGTGGCGATCGGCTCGCCACAGGGCCTGCAGGGCACGGTGACCGCGGGAATCGTCAGCGCGGTGAACCGCAAGCTACGGGTGAGCGACCAGCCTGGCGTCGAGTCGTCGGACTCTGTGACCTACAAGGCGATTCAGACCGACGCGGCGCTGCATCCCGGCAACTCCGGCGGTCCACTCGTGAGCATGCTGGACGGTCGGGTGATCGCGATCAACTCGGCAATCTACGCGACGTCGGCGAGAGACGACGGCAGCGGACTGGGCTTTGCCATCCCCATCAACGTCGCCAAGCCTCTGCTTCGTCACCGCCGATGAGGGGTAGCGGACGTACGAGCATGAGGCTCGCTCGGCAGGTCAACCGGTGTTAGCCCGTCGGGCGTCGGTGGGTACCCGCCAGAGTGACTGCCCCGGTGGTGCCGCGAGGACCCCCGCGGTCGCCGTGTCGCGTTGCAGAACCGGACGAGTATCCAGGGGCGGACGCGCATCCATCGGAGGGCGAGCATCCGAGGGTTGCGGAGGTCGCGCTTCGAACCGGGGGACTTCGCCGAGTTTGTCGACCTGCTCGGCCAAGGCATCCAGCACGGAGCGGAGCTGCACCTGGGCGACCCGGGCGAACGTGCGGACGTACTCCACCTCAGGTATCGGTGTCGTGTAGGCGTCGTGCTGGACGCTGCGCTGGCCCACTCGGCCGCGAGCGGCGGACTCGGCCGCCGCTGCAGCATTCTCGGCCGCCTGCAGGATCTCACGTTGCTGGGCGCGGGCGTTGGCCAGCAGCTCGCGGGCGTGCTGGACGGCCTCGGCGACCAGCCGGTCGGCCACCTGTTGTGCCTGGCTGAACAGCGCCACCGCGTGCGGATTGACCTCGGTGGACGGCCGGCTCTGCGCTCCGCGCTGGTCGGTCACGCGCTCACGGCGGAGCCGTTCCAGCTCGGCACGAAGTGCTGCACGTTCGTTGTCGGCGGCTTGGATCTCGTCGGCCAGAGTGGCAAGGAACTGCTGAACTTCCTCCGGGTCCCATCCGCGCCGCCGTAGCGTGAACGTCGCATGCCGGACGGCGTGCGGCGAGTGGCGAGCGGGGGTGCGAGGAATCTCCGTCATGACTTCTCACCTGCCTGGACGAGCTCGCGTGGCTGACGTGCTTGGTCACCACCGTCGGACGCGAACTCCTCGAAACGAATGTCCTCGGTCGGCATGCCCGCGGAGGTCAGTTCGGAGATGGTGGACTCGACCATCGCAGGCGATCCGCAGACCAGAGCGGTTCGTCCTTGCCATTGCCGGCTCTCCGCCGCTACTGATCCCACCAGCCCGCGGGCGCCAGGATAGGAAGGATCGTCAGACACGACCGGGGTGTAGCTGAACCACGGCCGTGACGTGAGCTGCTGGAGCAGCTCGTTCTCGTAGAGGTTCCATGGCACCCGGGCGCCATGGAAGAGGTGAACCTGCGGAGCTCGTCCGTCGCTGTGCCACTCGCGGTCGATCTGCTCCAAGACCGCACGCAGTGGTGCCAGGCCCGAGCCACCGGCAACCATGATGAGGTCGCGTTGGTCTCCCGGTTGGCGGGTGAGTGCCTCGCCGATCGGTGGGCCGATCCGTGCAGTCTCACCCGCCTGCACGCGCCGGACGATCGTGCTGCTCACCTGGCCGCCGTCGACCGCCTGCACGTGGAGCTCGATCGTCCCGTCCTCTCGCGGCGCATTGGCCGGACTGAAGTAGCGCCAGAGCCGTGGACGAAGCGAGATCTCCATGGCGAACGACTGCCCTGGCTGGTAGCTGTAGGGCTGCTTCGTCCGAAGCTGCAGCACGGCGATGTCGATCGTGCGACGCTCGATCGAGATGACTTCGGCATCCCACCACGCCGGCTCGGAGTCGCTTGCGGCTTCCGCCGCCTGCACCATGGTCTTGGCGACCACGCCATAGGCTGCCGCCCAGTCGGCTGCGAGATTGTCGGTCCATTCCGGCCCGAGAAAGTGCTGCAACGTGGCGAGGAGCGACGCACCCACGTAGTGGTAGTGCTCTGCCTTGACCGTGAACCGTCGGTGGTCTCGTCCCAGCTGCTCGACGAAGCCGGTGACCTCATCGATCCGGTCGACGTTGCTCACGATCTTGCCCAGGGCGGCGACCAACTTGTCCCGCTGTGCCGACATCGAGATCGGGAACATTTCGCGCAACTCGGGATGGGTCCAGAACAGGTGCGAATAGAAGTACAGGGGTACCTCGTCACCCGACTTCGCCACGAGCTCCCAGCTGCGCTTCAGCGCTGCAGTATCCATGGGAGTGCTCACGCGGGCTCGCTGACGACATCCTTCTCGGCGCCGGCCAGGGCCGCCCCCACGCGGTCGATGATCTCCGAGGGGACGTCGGCCTCCTGCAAGGCCGTCACCAAATGGGCTACGACGCGGTCGAAATGCTGCTTGCCGATCGCAAGATGGGCATGGGCTTCGCGAAGCTCGCGGCCGGCGTACTCGGCGGGACCCCCCAACACCTGCGAGATCAGCAGGACCTGGTGGCGCTTGAGCCGCGGCATGTCGATGTCGGAGAAGAAGCTCGCAAGAAGTGGATCGGCCAGGATGAGGTCGTAGAAGCGGTTGACTACCGCGCTGACAGCTGGTGCACCCCCGATCGTGTAGTAGTCGCTCACCGCGTCGGAGCCTGCGATTCGTTCCGCGCGATCACGAGTGCTCCTGGAACCAGTCGAATCGGTGCCGCCCTGCCCGGTCACCGCATCGCTCATGGCGTACTCCCCTTAGCCATTTGTCGGTCATCGGCCTCAGTCACAAATGATCGACCCGTCGTGGCCCCCCGGGGGTTGGTAGGCATTGCTACCAGTCACGGCTCGATAACGCAATATTTTCGTGACCTTTCATGTGGAGTTATTTCGGAGAATTGGCTTATTAGAGATAAATCGGACATCAAGGCGTGCAGGACGGCCCGGCTCGTGGTCCTGGTCCGGTCACGGGTGGACGGGCCCAAGGTCCCGCCCAAGATGCTGCATTCGAGCAGGTATCTCCCGCGGATGGCTGGGGAAGGTCCCTGAAATCTACGTACCTATCTCGGTAGGGGTCCCGATGCCTTAGGTCCTCTGGCGGCGGGAGGGTGAACAAACGCCCTGGCCACCGAAAGACCAAGGTCCTAATCCGCCCCAGATCTCGGGAGTCCGACGATGCCTCCGATGATCTCCTCGCCACGGCGCCCCCTGGCTCCCGGCGCCTCACATACACCGGGATGGTGGCGTAACGCGGTGATCTACCAGGTGTACGTGCGCAGCTTCCACGACGCAAACGGTGACGGGATCGGCGACCTCGACGGCGTCCGGGCCAAGCTGCCCTACCTGCGGATGCTCGGCGTGGACGGTGTGTGGCTGAACCCGTTCTTCCCCTCGCCGAAGCACGACCACGGCTACGACGTGGCCGACTACATGGCCGTCGACCCCGACTGTGGCACGTTCGAGTCGTTCGATCGACTGTTGGCGGACGCGCATCGCTGGAACATCAAGGTGATCATCGATGTGATCCCCAACCACTGCTCGGTCGAGCATCCGTGGTTCCGCGCGGCGTTGGCGGCTCCGCCCGGTAGCCCGGAGCGGGCCCGGTTCCACTTCGCCGACGGTCGTGGCGCGAACGGAGAGCTGCCGCCGAACAACTGGCGGTCGATCTTCGGGGGCTCGGCGTGGCGGCGTACCACGAACCCCGACGACACACCCGGCCAGTGGTACCTGCACACGTTCTCGCCGGAGCAGCCTGACTTCAACTGGCGTCACCCCGACGTCGTGAAGCACTTCGACGACGTCGTGCGGTTCTGGTTCGACCGCGGCGTCGACGGACTGCGGATCGACGTCGCCCACGGTCTCTTCAAGCGGGACGGCCTGCCCGACCACGAGTACGCAAGCCACGACGAGCTGACCGGCGACCCGATCAATCCGTACGCGTGGAACCAGCCCGAGGTCCACGACGTGTGGCGCCGTTGGCGGGCCATCGCCGACACCTACGGCCGTGATGGTCAGGAGCGAGTCCTGATCGGTGAGGTCGGCATCCTCGACCCCGCCCAGCTGGCCGAGTACCAGCGACCGGACGAACTCCACCAGGCGTTCTACTTCGCCTTCCTGCGCGCCGCGTGGAACGACGCGGACCTGTGCCACGTCATCGAGAACGGCCTCGGCACGATCGCCGCCTCCGGCTCCGCGGTCACCTGGGTGCTCAACAACCACGACATGCCGCGCTCGGTGACTCGCTACGCCGGTGGAGCACCTGGGGGCGGGCCCGGTGACCTCGCTCTAGGGCAGGCACGCGCCCGAGCGGCAGCGCTGCTGATGCTCGCCCTCCCCGGCTCGGCCTATCTGTACCAAGGCGAGGAGCTTGGGCTTCCCGAGGTCGTGGACCTCCCCGATCACGTGCGGTCCGACCCGATGTACCGCCGCTCCTGCGGTGTCAGGCAAGGGCGCGACGGCTGCCGGGTCCCGCTGCCGTGGGCAGCCTCCGAGCGCGGCACCCTGGGCTTTTCGGCGGTGGGTTCCCAGGCCACCCCGTGGCTTCCACAGCCTGCGTGGTTCGCCGAGCTCGCGGTAGATCAGCAGCTTCGGGACCGCAACTCCATGTTGCACCTCTACCGCCACGCCATCACCCTTCGCCACCAGATCCCCGCACTCGCCACCGACAAGCTGCGCTGGCTGCGCAGTGAGCCGGGAACCCTGGCCTTCACCCGCGGCGACGGGTTCGCCTGCATCGTCAACTGCTCCGACCGCCCGGTACGTGCGCCAGAGGGCCGGCTGCTCCTCGGCAGCGACCAGAACGTCGGTGAGAAGCTCCCACCCAACACCGCCGGCTGGTGGATCCTCTCGGGCGAGTGATCGCTGGTCGTCCAGGCGGAGGTTCCGACATGTTGGACGAACCAAGTCTTCGGCAGCTTCTCGACGCTGGGACGTTCGGCCGACTGGTCTACACGGCCCAGTCCTTGCCGGCCGTCGACCTCGTCTACTTCGTGCTCGACGACGACGCGTTGGTGATCCAGCTACGTGAGGCTCTGACGCCGCTCATCGACGGCACAATCGTCGCATTCCAGCTCGACGACATCGATATCGAGCAGTGGCGCGGGTGGAGTGTCACGGTCGTCGGTCGGGCCGAGCTGATGGATGACCACGCGACCCGCGCCCGACTTTCGCATTTCTCTTTTCCGCGTGACGCCCCGGCGGATCCCATGCAATTCATGCGAATTCCGCTCACGCTGGTCTTCGGGCCGCACTTGGTGGGATGCCCAGATCCATTCCCATAATCGAGGCCGCCCTTCCCGCGAGATATGCTGAATCGGCAAGCGTAGTGTCGTGCTACCTGCCTGATTCACATGTCGACTATTGCGCCCCCTTCGACGCGCCGACTCGGAAATTTGCCCCTTGACGGGAACACTTTCGTGGGCCGGCGAGCCGAGCTTGCCGAGGTTCGCAAAACTCTCTCCGGCCACCGGATGGTGACTCTCACCGGCGTGGGGGGAGTGGGGAAGACGCGGCTTGCACAACGTGCCGCTGCCGGCCTGCACCGTGCGTTTCGCGACGGGATCTGGCTGGTCGATCTCACCAGGATCGCCGAGCCCGCCTCGGTCGAGCAGGCCGTCATCGAGACCTTGCAGATCCACGACCAGACCAGACGGGACGGACTGCTCATCCTCGCCGATCATCTACGGGATCGGCACCTGTTGCTCATTCTCGACAACTGTGAGCATTTGCTCGGTGAATGTGCGGTGCTCGCCGACACCTTGCTGCGAAGGGTCATGGGCGTGCGAATTCTGGCCACCAGTCGGCAGCCGCTCAACATTGCCAACGAGCGGGTCATGCCGGTCTTGCCGCTCCCAATTCCGGACAGCGAGGAGTCCAGCACTTTGTCGGCCAAGAGCTTCGGAGCAGTCGAGCTCTTCGTCGAGCGGGCGACCGCCGTCCAGCATGACTTTCGGCTGACCCCGCAGAATCGGGCAGCCATCGTCGGCATCTGCCGTCGGCTGGACGGCATTCCGCTCGCGATCGAGCTCGCGGCCGCGCGGCTACGGACCTTGACTCCGGAACAGATCCTGAAACGGCTCGATCACCGGTATCGCCTGCTCACCACGGGAGCCCGTAGCGCGCCTGCCAGGCATCAGACCCTGCAGGCCCTGATCGACTGGAGCTTCGAGCGCATGTCGCGGCCGGAGCAGCTGTTGTGGATGCGCTCCTCGATGTTTGCCGGAAGCTTCGACCTCACGGCTGCCGAAGCGGTGTGCAGCGGTGACGGGATCGAGCCGGACGAGGTGATCGACCTCATTGGAGAGCTGGTCGACAAGTCCATCCTGGTCCGTGAGGAACACGAGGGAGTCGCGCGGTATCGCCAGCTCGACACGCTTCGCGAGTATGGTCGGCGCAGGCTCGAGGCCGAAGGTGACGAGGCGACGATCCGGCGTCGGCACCGCGACTACTACCTCCAGGTTGCCGCGCAGTCGGTCGTCAAGCAGTTCGCTCCGGAACAGGCGGAGTGGTACGGGAAGGTCCAACAGGACTACCCCGACCTCCGTGCGGCGATGGAGTACTGCCTGGCATCACCTGGCGAGGGGCAGCACGGCCTGCGGATGGCAGCCGACCTGCTCTATCACTGGATCCGGAGCTACTACCTCAACGAAGGACGTCGGTTCCTGGACCGGCTGCTCGCCTCGGAGACCGAGGCCTCGGTGGCCCGGGCGGATGCGCTGTGGACCAACAGCTGGCTTGCCATCATCCAAGGTGACCTCGATGCGGCGAGGCGCATGCTCGCCGAGGCCCGGCAGCTTGCCGAGCAGCTCGACGCCCGCCGTAGTCTCGCGTACGTCGAGCTCTTCAGCGGCTTCGCTGCGATGTACGAAGGGGATACCCAGACCGCGCTCCGCCACTACGAGGCAGCACTCGAGCGGCATCGTGAGCTCGGCAACCCGCATGGCATGGCGCTCACGCTGATTCGGCTGTCGCTTGCACATTCGTACTGCGGCGACTCCGACTTGGCGACCGCGCACGCCCAGCGGTCGCTCGAGCTGTCGAATGGGTCCGGCGAGATCTGGCACAAGGCGTTCGCGCTCATGGCGTTGGGTGTCGAGGCCTGGCGGCGTGGCGACTTCCGGCGCGCGGTGTCGCTCGAGCAGGAGAGCCTGCGCCTCAGCCGCAAGCTCGACACCAGGCTCGGAATGTCGTTGAACGTCGAGGTGCTCGCGTGGATCGCGGCGTCGGCCGGACGTTGGCAGCGTGCGGCGAAACTGCTCGGGATCCTGCAGACCTTGAAGCGTTCGACCAGCGCCACGCTGTCGGGATACGGACACCTCGCGCCCTATCACGAGCAATGCGTCGAACGGGTGAAGGGCGCGTTGGGCGAGTCGTACGACACGGCTTTCGAAGCCGGCAGCCGGTTGGACTTCGACCATGCCCTGGCCTACGCGCTTCAGGAGAAGGAAAGGCATCCGGGTCATGCGAGGGCGCCGAGATCCGACATGGCGCGGCTTACACGCAGGGAGCGTGAGACCGCGCAGCTCGTGGCGGAGGGCAGAACCAACAAGGAAATCGCCGCTGCCCTGGTGATCGCTCAGCGCACCGCCGAGGCTCATGTCGAGAACATCCTGGTGAAGCTCGGCTTCACGTCGCGGGCCCAGATCGCCGCATGGGTCGCGGCGCAGCGCGACCTCGACGACTGATCGCCTGTGCCACCGAGCGGGTGGCCCGGGTCGACGTCGTCCTCGTGTGCGGGCCGTCGGTCTGCTGGGGAACGAAAATCCCATCGACGTCTGCTCGGCCGAGTTCCTATCATGTGCGCCATGTTCTACCTGGCCGAGACCGAGATGCTCGCGGATGCGCCGCTCCGCGCGGTCTCGGCTGTCTGCGCTCTGCTGGCCACGGCGCTGATCGACGGCGCGCGACGTTGACCTCTCTCCGCCCCACTCCATGAGAACCAGCGGAGAGGGGTAGGTGCAAAAAGCCTCCTGCGAGAGGTCATTCGGTTCTCACGGCCTTCGACTTCTTTGGACACATCATGGCGAAGAAGCTGTACGAGCGCAGCAAACCGCACCTCAACATCGGAACCATGGGGCACGTCGACCACGGCAAGACCACCTTGACGTCTGCGATCACGCAGGTGCTCGCGGACCGTGGGTTGGCCAAAGCCGTACCCTTCGAGCGCATCGACCGCACCCGCGAGGAGCAGGCCCGGGGAATCACCATCACGATTACGCACGTCGAGTACGAGACGCCGACCCGGCACTACGCGCACGTCGACATGCCTGGCCACGCCGACTACGTGAAGAACATGATCACAGGCGCCGCCCAGGTCGACGGGGCGATCCTTGTGGTGTCGGCGGTCGACGGTGCCATGCCGCAGACCAGAGAGCACGTCGTGCTCGCTCGGCAGGTTGGCGTGCGTCACATCGTGGTCGCACTCAACAAGGCGGACCTGGTCGAGGACGCCGAGCTCCTCGACCTGGTCGAGTTGGAAGTGCGGGACATGCTCAGCGAGTACGGATTCCCGGGCGACGAGGTCCCGGTGGTGCGCGTGTCCGGGTTGCGAGCCCTCGAGCGCGACCCGTACTGGACGGCGCGGATCGTCGACCTGCTGGAGGCGATCGACACGTACGTGCCGGTCCCGCCTCGCATCGTCGACCAACCGTTCCTGCTGCCGATCGAGAACGTCCTCACGATCAGTGGGCGTGGGACGGTGGTCACGGGCGTCGTGGCGCAGGGCGAGGTGCGGGTCGGTGACCCGGTCGAGGTGGTCGGGTTCGCCGACACGCCGCTTCGCACGGTCGTGACCGGGTTGGAGACGTTCGGACAGGCGATGGACCACGCGGAAGCCGGCGACAACGCGGCGATGCTGCTGCGCGGCGTGAAACGTACCGACGTACGTCGCGGGCAGGTCGTCGCACGTCCTGGCTCCATCCGCCCCCATCGCAGGTTCCGGGCCATGATCCGGGTCCTGACGGTCGAGGAAGGCGGTCGGAGCAAGCCGTTCTTCGACGGCTACCAGCCGCAGTTCCACTTCCGGACGACCAACACGACGGGGGTGATCAGGCTCGGACCGGACGGGATGGCGCTGCCCGGTGACCTCGTCGAGGCCGACGTCGAGCTCGGCAAGCCGATCGCTGTGAGCGAAGGGCTGGGCTTCGCGGTCCGTGAGGGTGGCCGTACGGTCGCCGCGGGCACGGTGACCGGCCTGCTCGCCTGACCAGCTGTGCGCAACGCGATCTCGACGTGGCCAGCACGTAGGTACCGACGCGGCCTGGGAGGAGGTGTCGCCTTCTCCCAGGCCGCGTCACGTCACGAGCGAACGAGGTGGCGGCACACGCTCGAGCGTGCTCGATGCTCTGGTTGGTGTCTCGGCATCTGGCCGACCAGTAGGTCGCCGGGGGACTGGCACGGCAAGGTGGGAGGCGGTGTCATCACCTCAGCTTCCTGTCACGGCGAGCGGTCGCTCACGGCGACCTCGTCCCTTGGTTGCGATCAACAGCACGTACGCCACGCTGTACACGGTCGACGGCGCCCTCCTGCCGTTCCTGTCGGTCTTTCTCGCCTACGCCCACGGACTCCCGCCAAGCCGGATCGGGTTCGTCTTGGCGGCCTCGAGTGTCGCGTCGATCGTGGCGCCACCCATTGCGAGCCTGCTCGCCGACCGGTACGGCCGTCCCAAGGCCCTCTTCCTGGTGCTGCTCGCCGCGTCGGCGGTCACGCTCTTCGTCCTCACCAACGTCGAAGGCTATTGGTGGGTCCTCGTGGTGTACGCGGCGTTCAGCCTGGTGCGCGAGCCCACCCGACCGCTCCTGGACGGCATCTTCTTCGCAGCACAGCGGACCTATTCGACGCTTGCGATGGTGAGCTACCACCGGGTGAGGATCTGGGGAACGTTCGGCTACATGCTCCCCGGCGTCGCGCTGTATTTCCTCTTGAGGAGCGACTCCCAGATACGCCTGGTGCCGCTGCTGGCGTGTGTCCTCGCGGTGCTGAGCCTGGTCGTGGCGCTGCGGCTGCCGAGTGGTGAGCGGCCGGAGGCAGCAGATCCGGCGGGTACGGCTGCCGACTCACCCGGCTCAGCGCGGACGGCTCGGGTCGACCTGCCGGCCTTGTTGCGAGCCACCTCCGAGCTCCTGCGCCAGCCCTCGACGCTCGTGTTCCTCGGTGGGATGTTCCTCCTCCAGGTGTCCATGAGCGCGTACTTCGCCTTCTATCCGCTCCTCGCCACCGACGTCGTGGGACTTGCGCCGCGCTGGATCGGGCTCGTCACCAATCTCGGGGTGGGCCTGGAGCTCGGCTACATGGCGGCCTTCGGGGTCCTGGTCCGGTGGTTCGGCTGGCGGTGGCTCACCGTTCTGGGTGCGGTGGGAATGGGCGTCCGCGTGGTGTTGCTGGCCGCCGTTCCCACGCTTGGCGTGTTGGTGGGAACGCAGGTCCTGCACGGCCTGGTGATCGTGGTCTCGATGGTGGCTGGCCGGGTGATCCTCGACCGTCGGGCGCCGGACGAGATTCGGCACACGACGCAGGGCCTCTACGCCATGCTCGTCGTGGGGTGCGGGAGGATCGTCGGGAGCGCGTTGGCCGGCGTGATCGCCTCGCACTCTCTGGCCGCGGTCTTCTGGAGCGCCGCGCTCGCGGCCGGCGTCGCGGCCCTCGGCCTGGCATGGGCCCTGCGCTCATGACGACTCTGCCGGTCTTGGATCTGGGCCGTCCGAGGACAACGCCCTGGCGCCACGGACGACTTCGCCACGAGACTCGAGGCCATGCGTACGCCGTCAGCCCTCGACGACTTCCTTTTCGACCTGCGCGGTTACCTCGTCCTGAAGCAGGCGGTGGACCCCGATCTGCTGGACGCGCTGAACCGCGCCTTCGACGAGTTCCCCGATCTGGCGCCAGGCGAGTGGTGGGGAAACGCGCAACGTCGTGACTACACCGACCAGACGGGGTTCGAGCTGCACAATTGTGTGGAGGCAGGTGAGCCTTTCGAGCAGTTGATCGACCATCCGTCGTGGATCGAGTACGTGCGACGGTACTGCGGCGAGGCCGATTCGTACGTGCAAGGCGTCTTCATCGACGAGTGCATCGCGTCGATCCGTGAGGCTGGCGGCCACCATCCGGTGCACAGCGGCGGCTACCGGGGTGCACTGCGAGGTGCGTACGGCTACCGCAACGGGGTCTTTCGGTGCGGGCAGTGCAACATCCTGCTCGCTCTCACGGACATCAAAGAAGGTGACGGCGCCACCATGGTGGTTCCGGGCAGTCACAAGTCGAACTTCCCGCACCCGCTGGCCGGGGACTATGGCCGGGGTGACCGGATGGACGACCTACCCGGCGCGGAACCGGTGTATCTCGAGGCCGGCGATGCGTTGCTCTTCGTGGACGGACTGATGCACGGGGCCGGCAGCCGGACGAATCCCGGCCAGCGACGGGTAGTCATCTACCGGTACGGCCCCACATGGGGACGCACCCGCTTCGGTTACGAGTACTCCCAGGCCCTGCTGGACCGACTCACCCCGCAGCGGCGCCGCATCCTCGAACCCGTACCACCCGCCCGCCCCAGTCCCTGACGTGATCAGGCGAGCCGGCTCACGGGCAAACCGCCGAGGCCGTCGGGCGAGGCTGATCGAGGAGCAAGCGCCGAGGCGGCGACGCAGGATTGCCCGGGCGAAAGTCCTCGGGGTGATCACGAGAGGTTGGCCCACGGGGCCAAGATGAATCCCCGCTTCAGCGTCTGGAGCTCCAGGCTCGCCCGCCATGCCCGGATCCCGTCGAGCTTGGCGAGGATGCCGGTCGTGAACTCGAAGAGGTCGGCCGTGGTGGGCATGATGACCTCGCACATCAACGAGGTCCGGCCCAACGTGGCGGCGATGAACCGTACGCCACGCAGCTGGCTCAGCTCCTCAGCCACCGTCTGCAGTCGGTTCGGCGTGACGTCCAGCCACAGCAGGACCTCGGTTTCGTACCCCAGCAAGGCGGCCGGGACGAATGTCATGACCTGCACGCACCCACGGCTCGCGAGGACCTCGTAGCGCCTGCGTACGGTCGACTCGTTGAGCCCCAGCCGCTGAGCGACCGCGGGAAAGCTCGCACGCCCGTCGTCGCGGAGGATCTCCATGATCTTCGAGTCGGTCTCGTCGACGTGATCCGGTGCGCACACGTGCGTACCGGTCGCAGCCGCGTGGGAGTTGCGTTGCTCGTCTCCGATGATGGCGCGGCTCCAGTCGTGGCCGACCTTGTAGATGTGCAGGACGAGATCGGCATCGCTGGAGACGACCCCGCGAATGTTGAGGATCTCGTCGTTGAACACGCGTACCAGGTCGTGCCGACCCTTCTGCAGGATGAGCTCGGCGACGACGTCGTAGGTGCCGGTCACGAGGCTTACGTAACGGACGTACGGCTTCTCGGCGATGGAGCGGGCGACGCGCTCCTGCATGCCGCCTTCGCAGCGCAGCCGGACGAGAAAGTGCTCGATCGGGCCCAGCTGGCCGAGGCTCGGGATGGCGACGATGCGCACCAGACCCTCGTTGATCAGGTGTTGCCCCCGTCGGGTGACCGTGGCCACGGACGCCCCCGTCATGCGTGCGATGTCGGTCCAGCTCGCGCGGCCGTCGTTCTGCAGCGCGACGACGATCTTGCGGTCGAGCTCGCCGAGAGGTTGTAGTGCCACCATCAGACGTTCGCCACCAAGAATTCGCGCACGACCCTCTGAAACTTCTCTGGCTCCTCGATTTGCGGCGAGTGGCCGGACTTCTCGAACACCACGAGCTTCGCCCCCGGAATCTGCTCGGCGATGAATTCGCTGTACTCGACGGGTGTGATCCAGTCGCTTCGCCCGACGAGAACCAGCGTCGGGCATCTTATCTTGTGGAGCTGGTCCCGGATGTCGTACTGCTTGTGGACAACCGAGAAAACGTGGTTGTGCGTCCGGTAGCGGTACTTCGCATTGCGCACCCGCCTCTCGATCAACTCCGGGTCGTACTCGTGGAGGTACAACGGCAGGATCTCCCGCCAGCAGTCGGCGAAGTCCTCGTCGTCTTTGAGCATGCCGTTCATGATGCGCTCGAACTTGGCCCGGTCGACCGACACCCGGCTGGAGTTGTAGGCGTTCTCCATGGCGACCTCGAGATAGGAGTTGTCGGCCGCGGTGTCGCGAAGGATCAGCGCTTGAACCCGCTCGGGGTAGCGGATGGCGTACTCCATCGCGATGAAGCCGCCGTACGAGCCGCCGGCCATGACGACCTTCTCCGCACCGGTCCACACCCGCAAGCCCTCCACGTCGTCGGCCCACTGCGCATGACTGAACGGCGGCTCTCCCTCGCTCTCACCGCTGCCGCGCGCGTCGAAGACGAGGAGCTGCATGTCGTACGCGCACCGGGCGAATGCCGCCTCGGGTTCGGCGAGCGAGCTGAGTCCTGGCGCACCGTGATGAGCGATCATGACGGGCTTGTCGGGCGCCTCCGTGCCGAGCAGCTTGACGTGAAGCCGCACGCCGTTGATGGTCGCGAACATCTCTTTCTATCCCTCGTTTGTCACCTACTGCGGCGGTTTCGATTGGCATCCCCCCAAGCGAAAGATCCGAGGGTGGCCGCGACGACCAGCAGCAGGATGGCAAGCGACGGGAACAACGTCGTCCACCAAGCTGTGGCGAGCGAGCCGGATCGCTGTGCATTGTGAAGGATCGTGCCCCATGACCAGCTGTCGGGGTCACCGAGCCCGAGGAACGCGAGTGACGCCTCGGTGAGCACGGCACGAGAGGCGGTGAGCACGGCCGTGACGGCGATGACCGGGGCCACGGCCGGCAGGAGGTGCCGACGGATGATCCAGAGGTGCGAACCACCGATGAGGCGTGCGGCGTCCATGTAGGGAAGGCGCACCACCGTCAAGGCCTGCGACCGGACCACCCGCGTCACCTCCGGCCACGAGAACGCCGCGATCACGAGGATCAACGTGCTCATGCTCGGGCCCACGAGCGCGGCCACGAGAATCATCAACGGGAGCACGGGAAGGCTCAGGGTGAGGTCGACCAGCATCCCGATCCCGGTGTCGAGACTCGGAAAGTACGCCGCCACCATGCCGATCAGCCCGCCCACCAGGATGGCGAGGAGGGAGGCCCCGATCCCGACCGTCATGCTGACCCGGGTGCCCCACACCACCTCGGCGAAGACGTCGCGGCCGAGGTCGTCGGTGCCGAACCAGTGGGCCGGACTCGGCGGGGCCAGGACGGCGTCGCCGTAGCCTGCAGGAAACGGTGCGATGAGTGGGGCGCCGACGGCGACGACGGCCAGTCCCGCCAGCACGACGGCCGAGCAGATCCCGATCGGATCGCGTACGAAGGACCGCCAGCGGCGACCGGGTCGCGTTTCGGCCGGTGGCCCGGACACGATGGTGGCGGTCATCGGGTACGCACCCTCGGGTCGAGAACTCCGTACACGAGATCGGTCAGCAGGTTGGCGGCCACGACCGTTGCGGCGAGCAACAGGAACGCGCCCTGCAACACGGGATAGTCGAGCCGACCGACGTTTTCGTAGATGGCGCGTCCGAGGCCTGGATAGGCGTAGATGGTCTCGGTGAGCACGGCGCCGCCGATGAGGAAGCCCAGCTGGAGTCCGGCCACGGTCGTGGTGGGCAGCAGCGCGTTGCGCAGCGCATGCCTCCAGACCACCGCGCGTTCGGGTACGCCCTTGGCCCTGGCGAGCTCGCAGTAGTCCTCGCCGAGGCTCTCGATGAGGGTGGCGCGCAACGTGAGGACGTACGGGCCGAGCTGCACCATCACCAACGTGAGGCAGGGGAGGGCGAGGTGGTGCAGCATCGAGAGCCAGGCGTCGACCGGGCCACTCACGTCGTCGTCGAGTGCGCCCCCGATGGGAAACCACCCGAGCGTGAGCCCGAAGACGTACAGCAGGAAGACCCCGACGCTGGGGACGAAGAGGGACTGGCCGATCACGCCGCCCATCTGAACCAACCGGTCGACTGCGCCGTGCGCCCGTGTAGCGGCGAGCACGCCGAGCGGTATTCCGACCACCAGGGTGAGCAGCATGGCCGAGCCGGTGAGGATCAGGGTCCAGGGGATCCGTTCGGCGAGGATCTGCGCCACGGGTACGGACTCTCGCAGCGACACGCCGAGATTTCCTTGCAGGAGCTGCCCGAGGTAGGCGGTGTACTGGACGGCCAGCGGTCGATCGAGCCCGTAGTCGCGCAACAGATCCTGTCGGATCTTTTCGGTCATGCCCGGATCGGCGACGACGAGGGTCGGGTCACCGGGCAGCAACCGAACCAGGAAGAAGGTCACGGTGACGGCGAACCACAGGGTGACGAGACCTCGCAGGGTCCGCCGCACCGCGAACGTCAGCATGGTGGCAGTTACTCCTGCATCATCGCGGCGGCTCGCTACTTCTGCCGAACCTGTGCCAGCGACCGGGCGTTGACGATGGAGAGCAGCTCACTGGGCTCGGCGATGAAGTTGCCCCACGAGGAGTCGTAGGCGAAGTTGAGCTGTTGGACGTACAACACGACGTCGTAGACCTGGTCGTGGATCCGGTGCGCGATCTCGCGGACGGTCTCCCGAGCCGCCTCCGGCGTCGTCGCCCGCTGCGCCTGGTCGATGAGCGCATCAAGCTGCGGATCGGAGACGTTGCCGTAGTTGATGAAGCCACCGGTCTTGAACGCAAGCCCGAGGTAGGCAGGGGGATCCTCCATGATCGCCCAGGATCCCAGGTAGATGTCGAAGTCGCGCTCGAGCGTCTTCTCGTTGTAGGTGTTGCGTTCCAGGCCTGAGAGCTTGATGTCGACACCTGCCTCGCGGCTGGAGTCGCGAACCATCTGGGCGATGGCCGAGGTGATCGGGTCGGCCTTGTCGTAGATCATCTCCAGCTGCAGGCCGTCGAAAAGACCGTCTCCGTCTGCGTCGGAGAATCCCGCACGAGAGAGCTCGGCCTTGGCGGCAGCAGGATCGAACGGATATTCCTCTAAAGACGGGTCGTGCCAGAACTCCAGCGTAGGTGTCAGGACGCTCGAACCGGTCGACTTCGCTTGTCCCTGCAGCACGACGCGACGGATCGCCTCCGCGTCGACGGTCTTGGCCAGGGCCCGGCGCACCTCGACCCGATCCAAGGGCTCGCGTTGCGTGTTGTACTGCACGTGTGCCCAGCCCAGGCTCGGCACCTCCTGCAACGCGATTCCCTCGATGTTCTGCAACGACCTCGCCATCGACGGGGGAATGGCGTTGGCGATGACGTCGATCTCGCCGCTGCGCAGGGCGAGCACCTCGCTGTTGACGTCGGGGTAGACGCGGAAGATGACCCGGTCCAGCGTCGGCTTCCCGCCCGGCGCCAGGGGGTACTGGTCGACCGCTTCGAGGACGTACCGGTCGCCCTTGCGTACCGACACGAGACGATAAGGCCCAGCGCTCACCCAGTCGGAGTCGTTGGCGAACTCCTGCACGCTCGGAGCCTTACCGAAGACGTGCGCCGGCACGATGGGGAACCAGAATCCCAAGCTCGTGAGGAACGTGCCGTCCGGGCGGCTGAGCTCGAACTCCACCCGGGTGTCGGAGACTGCTTTGGCGGACTTGAACGACGGGATCAGACCGGCGTAGACGCCGATCTGCTCTTTCCACACTGCGGTAACGGTGAATGCGACGTCCTCGGCGGTGAAGGGCGTGCCGTCGGACCAGACGAGGTCGTCGCGGATGGTCATCCACGCCTTGCGGCCGCCGCCTTCGTACCCCCAATCGGTTGCGGCGAGAGGCTGTTTCCGCCCTGTGAGGTCCATGTCCATGAGGTGCGGATACATGAGGTTGGTGACGATGAGGTCGCTGCGGCTGTTGCCGATCAGGGGGTTGTAGTTGACGACGTCGGCGGTCGTCCCGATGACCAGGGTGGTTTCCTTGGCCTCAGCCGTCTCGTCGCCTTGGGGAGCAGCGTCCGGGTCGCGAGGGGTACAGGCTGCCGCTGCGGTGACACACGCGGTCGCAGCGACGGCGGCGAGGAATCTCGTGAGCCGGTTCGTCTTCACGCCCACACCTCCTCCAGCACCCGGAGCACGTTGCCCCCGATCACGGCGCGGATCTCGTCGTCGGAATAGTCGTGGGCAACCAGCCATCCCACGATGTTCGAAAAACACTCGCCGGGATTCTCCATGCCCTCGACGTAGCCGACCTTCTCGTACGGTACGTCTTCCAAGATCGATGATATGCCGAGGGGGTCTGTGAACAGGTCGTGAAGACCAACGTGGTCGCCGAACAGCGTGTCGGGGCCGAAGGCGACGTGCTCGATGCCCACGAGGTCCACGCAGTACGTGAAGTGGTCCATCACCGACTCGAGTGAGTGCCGGGGATGCCGGCGCGACAGTGTGGTGTGGGGTGCGGCCTCGATTCCGATGACACCGCCGCGCTCTGCGAGGGCCGTTATGACGTGGTCGGGCTTCATCCGCTTGCTGTTCCACACGGCTCGCGCGCCAGCGTGCGTGATGAAGACGGGCTTGGTGGAATGCTGGATCGTCTCGAGGGACGTCTGGTCCCCCGAGTGGGACACGTCGATGGCGATGCCCAGCTTGTTCATCCGGGTGACCGCGCGCCTGCCGAACTCGGTCAGCCCTGCGTCCGCACGCTCCTTCAGCCCGCCGCCCAGCGCGTTGGACTCGCTGTAGGCGATGCCCATCTGGCGGATGCCGAAGCCGTAGAGGATGTCGATCCGGTCGAGCTCGTTCTCGATCGGCGTCGCCGCTTCGAGCCCTGGCACGAGCGCGATGCGTCCCGTCTCGTGGGCACGGCGGATGTCGGCGACGGATTCCGCCTTGATGACGAAGTCCTGGTGGGCGATGTCGCAGAACCGCATCCCGATGTCGGCCAGCACGTCGGTCCATTTCCAGCCCGCCTGGCTCGTCACGCAGGCGATGCCGTCCATGAAGTTGTCGAAGACAGCCGTGAGGCCCGAGCGCGCCAAGCCCTCGTAGCCCGTGTGGTGTCGGCCATGCCGGTTGTAGTCGATGGTCTCGCTGATGTCCTCCGGATACACCGAGGGGTGCTCGTGCAGGGAGATCACGATGCTCTCGTTCAGGAGGCGTTCGGCCCGTGCCCGTTGGCTGTCGGAGAGGTGGAGCTTCGTGTACGCCGGTACCCGGCCGATCTCAGGGGCCAGCCGGAACGCCTTGTAGTCAGTGCCGGCATCCAGATAGCTGTACGACCGGTAACCGGTGTAAGCCTTCGCAGGTTCCCGCACGCAGGACTCCCCAGGTTCGAATGGTTTGTTTGAGGCACCCACGCCTTGGTGTGTAACAATTCGGCAACTTCAGCGCCTTGCGTGGCGATTACTCGGCAAACTCTCCCCCGATTGTTGCCAAAACTCGGCATCATGGTCAATTATGTACTTATCGGCCGTAGCGCCGATGCCGTGAGCCGGCGCTACGGCCGACACCAAGAGGCCACGCACATGGGGAGCGGCGTTGAGGCGATGCGCAGAGTCGCTACTCCGCCGCTCCCCATGTGTGACCTCCAGGGAGACGCATGTCAGCTCGCCTCCAGCCCACGGTTCTCGATGTGGGTCACCTGTCTGTGCACTTCCGCACTTCAGCAGGTCCGCTTGTGGCGGTCGACGACATCTCGCTGCACATCGCGTCAGGTGAGACTCTCGGCCTGCTGGGCGAGTCCGGTTCAGGAAAGTCGGTGACGGCAAGAGCCGTCATGGGACTGCTGCGTGGAGACTCCGTCACCGTCACCGCCGAGAGGCTGCGGCTCGGTGAGCATGACCTGCTCGCCATGTCCGCCGACGAACGGCGTCGACTGCGTGGTTCGCGGATGACCCTGGTCTTGCAGGACGCCTTGTCGGCGCTCAATCCCGTACTCCGCGTGGGAACCCAGATCGGCGAGCTGTTTCGCGTGCATGAGGGACTGTCGCGTCGGGCGGCTCGTGCCCGAGCCGTCGAGCTGCTGCGTCGGGTCGGCATCCCGGCACCGGAGCGCCGGGTGGACGACTGTCCGCATCAGTTCTCCGGCGGGATGCGCCAGCGCCTCCTCATCGCGATGGCAATCGCCTTGCGTCCCCGGCTGCTCATCGCCGACGAACCGACGACGGCGTTGGACGTGACGGTGCAGGCGCAGGTCCTCGACCTTCTGCACGAGTTGTGCGACGAGATGGGTACGGCGGTCCTGCTCATCACGCACGACATGGGGGTGGTGGCGGAGGTCGCCGACCGGGTCGCGGTGATGTATGCCGGCCGCATCGTGGAGACGACCGACGTCCAGCGGCTGTTCACGGCTCCTGCCCATCCGTACACCGAGGCCTTGCTGCGATCGGTGCCTCGTCTCGACCGGCCCACGGCCGGCCTGCGTGCGATCGGCGGGTCGCCGCCGAGCCCGCTCAATCTCCCTCGTGGCTGCCCGTTCCGTCCGCGGTGCGCCTATGCGATCGAGGAGTGCGCGCGCTCGCGACCCGAGCTGGAACCGGTTGCCGGTGAGGCCGAGCACCTCGCCGCCTGCCACCGGCGCGACGCTGTCCACATGGCCAGGGCGGCGAACCACGGTGAGGCGGTGTGCTCGACGTGACCGCTGTACCCCGTGGCGATGGTGACGTCGTGCTCGAGGCACGCGCCCTGGAGAAGTCGTACGCCACCGGCCCTGCGCTCGGCAGATCCCGCTGGCGGCGGACCAAGGTGAGCGCGGTCGCCGGTGTGGATCTCACCCTGCGCGCGGGTGAGACCCTGGGCATCGTCGGTGAGTCCGGGTGCGGCAAGTCGACGCTCGCTCGGTTGCTGGTCGGTCTGGAACGGCCGGACAAGGGACAGGTGCTGTTCCACGGGGTCGACGTGACGCAGCAGCATCGCCGGGACCGCCGTGACATGCGGCGCCGTATCCAGATGGTCTTCCAGGATCCGTACGTCTCCTTGGACCCGCGGATGACCGTGCTCGACATCGTGGCCGAGCCGCTCGACGTCCATCGGCTCGTGCCGAACCGCGCCGCGCGGCGTGACCGCGTGGTGGAGCTGCTCACGCTCGTGGGCTTGGACGCTTCCGCACTCGACAGGTTTCCGTACGAGTTCTCCGGCGGTCAGCGCCAACGCATCGGGATCGCGCGCGCCCTCGCGCTCGAGCCCGAGGTGCTGATCTGCGACGAGCCGGTGTCGTCCCTCGACGTGTCGGTGCAGGCTCAGGTGGTGAACCTGCTGCGCGACCTGCAGCGTCGGCTGGGGCTCGCCTTGGTCTTCATCGCCCACGACCTGGCGGTCGTGCGCACCATCGCCGATCGCGTCGCGGTCATGTACCTCGGCAGGCTGGCCGAGCTCGGTGACGCCGCGACCGTGTTCGAGTCGCCCGCCCATCCGTACACCTATGCGCTGCTTGCGGCCGTGCCGGTGCCGGACCCGAGTCGTCGCGCGGCGTCGCGGGATGGCAGATCGGGCGAACGTCGGCTGCGCCTCGTCGGCGACCCGCCGAGCCCGGTGGACCCACCACCAGGGTGCCGGTTCCACACCAGATGCTGGAGAGCCGACGACGTGTGCCGGACCGTCGTCCCTTCGCTGACTGACGACGCGGGCGGCCGGCTCGTGGCCTGCCATCATCGGTTGGCTGACGCCGCCAGCTGATGCGGGGCGATGGGCACGCCTACTCCACGTGGCGACTGTCGCGGCACGCCTCGTACCTCACGTGAGAAGCGGTGAGGAACCGTTATCGTCGCCGGGTGTTCACGGGCATCGTGCGCACCAGCGTCGAGCGCCTCGACGTCCCACGCCTGCGTGTGGCAGGCACGGTCGGCTCACTCGCGGTCGCGTGTGGCGGGGCCGTCGACGAGCTCGGGCTGGTCTGCGTCTACGCGGGGCTGACCCTGCTCGTCGTGGCGTGGTGGCGGCTGGGTTGGCTGCTGCAGCGGTCGACCGAGGCAGTGCCGCTGTCGGCGCTCCTGCGCATCGTGGCGTTCTGGGCGGCTCCGCTGCTGCTCGGCCCGCCGCTCTTCAGCCGCGACGTCTACAGCTACCTGTCGCAGGGCGCGATGGTGCTGCTGGGCCTGGACATCTACAGCAATGGGCCGGCGAGCCTTTTCGGTACGCCGTTCGCGGCGGTCGCCGCCGAGGTACCGTACATCTGGCAGCACACCGCGGCACCGTACGGCCCGGCGTTCGTCCTCTACGCCACCGCGATCGCGCACACCGTCGGCAGCAACGTCACGGCCGCCGTGCTCGGGATGCGACTGGTCGCGATCCTTGGCGTGGCAGCACTGGCGTGGAGTCTTCCGTGGCTGGCGCGGCGCTGCGGGGGCTCACCTCACATCGCCCTGTGGCTGGGTGTCCTCAACCCGCTCGTGCTGGCGCACCTCGTGGCCGGGGCGCACAACGACGCCGTGATGCTCGGGCTGCTCGCGTTCGGGCTCGTCGCAGCGCTGGCGCAGCGAAGGATCGCGGCCAGCGTCCTCATCACGTTGGCCTCGCTCGTGAAGATTCCCGCAGTCCTCGGCCTCGCGTTCGTGGCATCGGTGTGCCGGACCAGCGGCGCCGGCAGCCGGCACCGTGGCATCCGAGCCCTGCTGGGGACGTCCGTGACGGCGGTGCTCTGTGCGCTCGTCGTGACCGGGCTGGCTGGGACCGGGTTCGGCTGGATCCAGGCGCTGGGCACACCGGCGTCACCCAGCAACTGGTCGCTCACGAGCGGCCTCGCCCGCCTGACTGCGCACGTGTTGGAGGCACTCGGCGTGGGTGTCGCCGCCGACGTCATGGAGTTCTGGCGGCTGGTCGGCCTCTGCGTCGCCGGATTGATCGGACTCCTGGCGTGGTGGCACCGGGAGCGGCTCGGGCCGGTCCGCGCCCTCGGCCTGTGCCTCGGTGCGGTCGTGGTGTTCGGCCCGGCGTTTCGCCCCTGGTATCTCCTGTGGCCGGTCACGATCCTCGCCGTCTGCGCCCTCCGAACCCGCCCCCTGCTGGTGATGGCCGGCGTGTGCGGGGTATTGACGATGGTTGTGTTGCCCAACGGTTTCGCACCCGACCTGCCGGATGCGCTCCGAGCGCTCGTCGGCGTCGGTGTCGGGCTGGTCGCGCTCGCAGCGTGGGCGGCACTGCCCGCTGCGGTGGCTGGACACAGCAAGCAGGCGCAGGTCCGCCGGGTGTCGGAGGTCCGTACGTGAGTGCCCCGCCTCCGGGGGCCCGTGCGCTGTCCAAGCGGGCTCTGCGCGGCAAGCGGCTCGGTGTGCTCGCCGTCGCGATGACGGTCGCCACGGTGGTCTTCCTCGCCGGCGTGCAGTACTGGCGTGGGCTCTTCGACCTCAGCATCTACTACGGCGCCATCCACCATTGGGTACGGGGCGGCGCCCTCTACGACTACCTCCTTCCGGGGACGTCGTACGGCTTCACCTATCCACCGTTTGCCGCGCTCGTCATGCTGCCCATGGCGTTGGCGAGCTATCCGGTCGTGGTCGCGGCGAGTGCGGCGCTGAACGTCGGCTGCCTGCTGCTCCTCGCCTACTGGTTCGTGCGTCCGATCGCGCGGCGCCAGGGGTGGCCGGTGTGGTTCGCGGTCGTGGCGGCCGGCTGCCTGCTCGCGCTGCTCGAACCGGTCTACGACACCGTGAGCTTCGGCCAGGTCAACCTGATCCTCATGGTGGTGGTCTTCGCCGACGCGCGCCTGCTGGCCGGGACGACTCGGTTCGTTCGTCACCGGCGATGTGCCGGCGTGGGGGCGGGGCTTGCGACGGCGCTGAAGCTGACACCCGGGCTCTTCATCGTCTACCTGCTGCTCGCCGGCCGGAGGCGGGCCGCGGCTGTCGCCAGCGGGACCGCCTGCGGCGCCACGTTGCTGGCCGCCATCGTCGCCCCGCACGCCTCGTGGACGTACTGGACCGAGGCGCTCTGGCAGACCGAGCGGGTCGGCTCACCGGCGTACATCTCCAACCAGTCGCTGCTCGGTGTGCTCGCCCGGTTGGATCCGAGCCAGCCGCCCAACCGAGCGGTCTGGCTGGTGCTGGTGGCGGTCGTGCTGGCGGGGTGGGCGTACGCCGTCCGCAAGGTGCTCGGCGCGACCGACGTGCTCGGCGGGTTTGCGCTCACCGGTGTGGCGGCCTGTCTCGTGAGCCCGATCAGCTGGGTCCATCACCTGGTGTGGCTGATCCCCGCGCTCGTGCTCACCGTGGATGCGGGCCTGTGCGCGACCGGTGCCCGGCGGCGCCGGATCCTGCTCGGCGCGGGATGCGCGTACGTGACGCTGGTCAGCAGCCTGGTCTTCCTCTGGCGGTACGACGCGAGCGGCATCGACGGAGTGCTTGGAGGCAGTGCATTCTGCTGGGTCGCGGTGGGCTTGCTGCTCTGCCTCCCGGTGGTGCGCTGGAGCACTCCGCTGGTCGGGTCGTACGTCAGGAACGGCGGTAGTCGCTGGGCGGCATACCGAAGTGCGCGCGGAACCGCCGCGACAGGTGGAACTCGTCGGTGAACCCCAGCGTGCGGGCGATCTCCCGCAGCGTCATGTCGGTGAGCCTGAGCAGGGTTGCCGCGGTCTGCAGGCGCCGGGCGTTGCGGTAGGCAAGCGGCGGTTGCCCGATCTGGGCCGTGAAGCGGCGTCGGAACGTGTCGTACGAAAGCCCCACCTCGGCGGCGGTTCGCCGGATGTCGGCTGGTGCGGCGAGGTCGTCGGCCAGGCGTTCGGCCGCCGTGGCGATGGCCGGGTCGAGAGCCGTTCCCTCGTCCGGCTCGGTGACGTCCAGCAGCCAATCGGCCAGGGCCATGAGCTGGTGCTCGGCGGCGCGCGGCGACCGGGGCGTCGCCCTGAGCACCGTCCGCAAGGCCGCCATCGAGGGCAGCGGACGGGGATAGCGGGGGCCCGGCCGACCCAGCACGCCCGCCACGGCCAGCGTGTCGAAGAGCGGACCCGTGAAGACCACGAAGAGCTCAGTCCATCGCTCGCCCGGCGCGGTGCCATACCAGTGCGGATGGCCTGGCCCGACCAGCGTGTGGGCACCGGCCGTGAGCGGCTCGTCGCGCCCGTCGGCATCGCGGTACCGACCGTGGCCGTCGAGGACGACCGAGAGGACGTACTCCGGCATGACCCGCAGACCCGACGGCATCACGGGCTCGTCGTCGACGACCTCGCCGGCGAGGACGATCTGGCCCAGCCGCGTGCGCGGTGCATTGGAGACGGCGATCCGGGCACGCGGGTCGGCGTGCCGGCGTGACGGTGGGGGGCTGGCCGACGCGCGGCTCCTGCGGGTCGCCACGGCGCCAAAACGTACATGAAGGGATCCGATTCGACCATTCTCGGCCCGGGTTCCGCCTGCCTACGGTGGTCTGCGACCCAAATGACCATGTGCACTACGCCCGTCGGGGGTGCAACACGTGTCGGCACGTGTCACAGCTCCGACAGGCCTGGTGGGCGTGCTCGAAATTGGATGGATGTGAAACAACCATGAGCCTGGTCACCGACGAGATGCGCGAGCAGTACCGCAACGAGGGGTACTTCGTTCTCGAGAAGGTGCTCACCGACGAGCAGCTCGAGCTGCTTCGGAGCGGTGCTCAATACTCGATCGACAAACTCGACAAGGCATTCGACGAGGCCGGTGTCGATCGGATCGGCATCAACGCACGGGGCAAGCGCTATTTCTCCAACATGATCTACAAGGATCGGCCGGAGCTGCGGAAGTTCCTCTTCAGCGACACGATGGCAGAGATCTGCCGGGCGACGTTGGGGGACACGGCCTACTTGTTCTGGGAGCAGTACGTCATCAAGGCGGCGGACCCCGACACGAGCTTCGCCTGGCATCAGGACTCCGGTTACGTCCACGAGGATCACGAGCCCTACCTCACGTGCTGGATCGCGCTCGACGACGTGACCGAGGAGAACGGCTCGGTGTATCTGCTGCCGTACTCCCGCTCCGGTATTCGCTCGTACGTCAAGCACATCCCTGACCCTGAGGTGAACGACCTGGTGGGCTACTTCGGTTCGGATCCGGGGATTCCGATGACGGCTCCCGCGGGAACGATCGTGGTGTTCTCCAGCGTCGTGCTGCATCGGAGTGGGCCCAACCTGACTGACCGGTTGCGCCGGGTCTACTTGGCGCAGTACTCCAGCGAGATCATCAAAACCAAGGACGGCTCGAAGCCGTGGGGTTCGTTCGACCCGTTCCTGCGCGACGGCAAGATCGTCGCCGACATCCCAGAATGACCATGTGCAGCTAGCCTTCGTGGCCCTCGCACGGCCTTGGCGCCATGCGAGGGCCACAAACGCCTCGGCAGGGTCAACGGCTTCGGTTGCGAGGCCTGGGCTGACGTCACAAGGCTTCTGCAGCGCCACGGAAGGCGGTCGCGAGCCCGGTTTGACGCAGCTCTGTGCAGCGCCAGGCTGCCGCGCCCACTCCCACGACCGCGGCTCCGCCTGCGCGACAGTATTCGTGATCTTGCGGGCTGGGTATCTACGGCGAATGACCCACTGTCACGGAAAGGAGAGGCGTCTCCTGCGAGCCATGAAGGTACGCCCGGTCCCGGTCGTGGTGACGGCTGTCGCGTTGCTGACATCGCTCGTCGGCTGTAGTGATGCCGCGGAGCGACGGGAGGCGGCAACCGAAGCGGCCCGCGCCTTTCATGCCGCGGTGGCCCAGAGGAACGGAGCGCGCGCATGCGCCTGGCTTGCGCGGGAGACGGTGGCGGGCCTGGAAAAGGCGGTGAAGCTGCCCTGTGCCCGTGCTGTGCTCACCCAAGACGTCGCCCGCCTGGGCAAGCTGCGCGAAGTGCGGGTCGCTGGAGACCAGGCGCAGGTCGCCTTCACCGGCGACACGGTGTTCGTCGGACGGTACGAGACCGGGTGGAAGGTGGTTGCGGCCGGCTGCCGACCCCGCAACAAGGGTCAGTCGTACGAATGTCTCATCGCTCGCGGCTGAGTGCGCGGCCCTCACATGACGATGTGCACTAGGCGTCTAGGACGTACAACACGTGTCGACACGTAGTGCAGGTCAGACGGCCGTAGTGCACATGGTCATTTGGGCCGGGTGGGATGGACGGTCAACCGGCGACGGCGGGGCGGGGCGATGGCGCGCCGAGCAGGTCCCGCAGGAACGCGACAGCTGTGTCGATGTCGTTCGCAGAGCAGGTCCACGGCAGCCACCGGCACCACTCGAACGTCGCCCGCCCCTCGGTGATGACGCAGCGTACGGTCACCCAGACACTGGTTGACGGTGGATACTGCACCCGGACCTGCCATCCCTCACGTGGTTGGTCGAGGATCTGGGCGTGGTAGCCATCGGAGACGAGACGTTCGTGAAGTTTGCGGATGTGCTGCTCCTGGGCGATGCGCCGTTCCGCCAGACGGCGATCGGCGATGGCTTCCAGCTCAGCCCAAATCATGCGGGTCCTCCCGTCACTGTCACACACCGTTGTGTTTGTTTGTGCCTGCAACGGGGTAGCGGTTCGGGGGCCCGGGGGCTACTCAGCGTTGACAGGATGAAACAGAACGTAGTACCTCATATGTCCCATCCGCAAGCACTTGCGGTAAGAATTCTCACCTGATTTGTCGGACCATCAGGTGGGATGCGGTGAGGACGTACGCCCAGCTGAAGATCAGGTTCGCGGGGTCCTGACGCCGACGAAGTGTCAGCTGCTGCCGTTCCTGGTCCGTCGACGTGCCGTGATGGCTCCCACTCCGGATGCACGTCATGAGGCGCCCGTGTCGATTCCGTTCCGTTAGGGGCACAATGAGCCACACATCGACCGTCAGACTTTCGAGCTCGACCCGGCGCCGCCTCGCCCGTCACGATCCCGCCGAGACCCGCTGATCGAGAACCATCACAACGCGACCCATTGCCGTGGGCACCAGGGGAGATGAGAAATGCCACGCCGCAGGCCGCCAACCCTTCGAGAACGGCGCCTCGCCAAGGAGCTCCGTTTCCTCCGCGAGACGCGCCAGGCCACCCTCGCACAGGTCGCCGAGGCGATTGGTTGGAAGACAGCCAAACTCGGCAGGATTGAAACTGCCGCCAGCGGTATCAGCTCAAAGGATCTCGGCATTCTGCTGGATTACTACGGTGTAAGTCCGGAACGCCGGGAACAACTCATGGCCCGCGCTTCAACCGCAGGCCACCGTCAATGGTCTGCGTACGAACAATTCGTGCCAGCCGACTACACCGAATACCTCGAGATGGAAGTGCTCGCATCTGGGGTCCGTGCGTTCGATGCGTGCACCCTCTACGGGCGGCTGCAGACCGAGGCTTACGCGCGAGCCGTCATGGAGGGCCATTCGATGGGACTTCTCTCACCTGGAGAAATCGACCGCCGCCTCGAGATTCGGATGGCCCGCCAGAGCGCGCTTACTCGGCAGGACAATCCACTGCAACTATGGGTGGTTATCGCCGAGTCGGTACTCGACAGCGGCACATGTCCGCCGGAAACGATGCTCGGTCAGTTGGAGCACCTTCTCGAGCTGGCTGAGCTACCGAACATCGACCTGCAGATACTTCCATCGTCGAAGGGCGCTCACCCAGGCTTGACCGGCGCCTTCGTCATCCTCGAGTTCCCCGAATCGTGGGAACCAGACGTGGTCTACATCGAAACGTTGACCAGAAATACCTATCTGTCTGAACCGAACGAAGTGCACAGGTATAGCATTGCCTACAGACATTTGAGCGCGATGGCATACGATCCCGGCGAGACCAGAGCGCTACTCGCCAAGCGTGCCAAAGCGCTGGAGGCGAAGTTGAGGTGAGACCCGTGCACACGAACACCGCTGCGCTCAGATGGCGCATCAGCAGTTATAGCGCATCCAATGGTGCTTGCGTAGAGGTCGCCGCTCTCGACGAAGGGTCGATGGCCGTCCGCGACTCGAAGGATCGCGGCGGTCCCGTGCTGACGTTCGGCGTCGGTGAGTGGCGCGCGTTTGTCAGCGGTGTCCGTGCCGGCCAGTTCGATCGATAACCGGCGCGACATCTGTCCGTTCATCCGTAGCGAAGCAAGACGATCCACGAGTAGCCAGTAGTCAATCGCGGAGGCACCGCACTCAGCACCGCCTGGTTCTTCGTGTGTTACCTCGCTGTGTACGGTGCCTTCGCCTTTTTGTGTCACACGAGCTTTTGACGCCGACGGCGTATCTCGGGTCACCCCGGATCCGGCGGTCGCACCGTGGCCGTATCGGAGACCACGCGAACCAGCGGCCGACAGAGTTGATCCCGCTATGCGGGATACAGGTCACGTCACGTGACCGGCCGTCGTAAGGGCCACCTCAGTCGTCCCGTCACCGCCACCTCGTCATCGCCGTCGCGCCATGCCGCGACTGCTCCAGTCGTGGTGTGCGCAGAGCCGACGTCGTGCTGGCAGGCAGTGTGCGGCCGACCAGGCTTTCGAGCTGTCGTCCGAGGTCGGCGTCGCGCTTGGTGCGAAGCGCACACTGGGCCCCGTCACGTGGGTCGAGCGTCGTCGTCGATGCCCCTGTGCCACGTGTCATGGCATGAAGCTGTTGACCGTCATATCCCCTGTGAGTACGGTTAGCCGGCACATGTGGAATCGTTACCGCATTCGTGCGTACCTCGTGATGACGGCAGGTGGTTCAGGTGATCAGATCCGCAAAGTGGCGGGGAACGTCGACGCGTCGGACCGGGGTTGCGGCCTCGGCGGTGGCGTTCGCATTGGCGCTCGCCGCGTGTGGCGGAGTGGGAGCAGACGACGAGCCTGAGTCGGGCTCGGACTCCACGACCGGACCACAGAGCTTCACCGTCTCCGGCTTCGGAGCCGACGACGAGATCGGGCAGATTCGCCTGGCGCTTGCCGAGAAGAATCTCGGTGCCAAGGCCAAGCTCAACAAGGGTGCGTTCGACGAGCAGCAGTTCCTCGCCGCGGTCGCTGCGGGCAACCCGCCGGACGTCGTCAACATGGGCCGGGACCAGGTCGCGTCCTATGCCGCGCGCGGTGCGTTGATCCCAGTCGACGACTGCATAGCAAAGGAGCACATCGACGTCTCCCAATACCGCGAGCAGGCGATGTCGCCGGTCACGTACGAAGGCAAGACGTACGGCATTCCCGAGTTCTACAACTATCCGTTGCTGCTGGTGAACAACCGCGTGGCCAAAGAAGCTGGAGTCGATCCGAAGAGCATCGACACCGGCGATTGGGAGAGTCTCATCGACGCCGCCCAGAAGATGACCAAGATGGAGGGCGGCAAGCTGGTGCGGTTGGGATTCGACCCGTCCCTGCCTGACTCCTCGGTGTTGTGGAGCGCGATTCACGAGATCCAGCTGATGGGCGACGACGGTCTGAGCGCGCGCATCGACGATCCAGCCGTGGTCGACGTGATGACGAACCTGAAGCGGCTCGCCGACGCGCAAGGCGGCTGGACCAAGGTCAAGTCGTTCAAGGACAGCTGGGACTTCTTCGGTGCGGAGAATCCGTTCGTCACCGACCAAGTGGGCGCGATGATCGTCGAGCAGTGGTACCTCACTGTCCTGGCTGAGACTGCGCCGACGAAGGTTGACTTCACCGTCGTCCCCATCAAGAACGCAAGGGGCGAGCCGGTCACGACGGCTGGTGGAGCGGCGTGGGTCATCCCGAAGGACTCCAAGCACCCGGACCTCGCGTGCAAGTTCGCCAAGGAGATGACGTCGGTTCCGGCGTGGATCGCCGCGGCCGAGGGCAAGGTCAAGGCGTTCGCCAAGGAGGGCAAGTACTACGCCGGCACCTACACCGGAAACTTGAAGGCGGACGAGCAGATCTTCGCCGACGCGAGCGGTGAGGGCATCTGGAAGCCGGCCGGCGGCGAGATGTCGGTGTTCGACGATGCAGTACGAAACGCGCTGGAGCAGCAGAGCCACGCCGTGATCCAGCCCGCCAGTCCGATCGGCGCCCAGTTCGCCGACGCGATGGTGAAGGCGGTCAACCGCATCCTGCAAGGGGAGCAGGATCCTGCCGCGTCCCTGCAGCGGGCGCAGTCCGACGTGGACAAGGCCGCGCAAGCGGTGCGATAGACGCTTCGACGCGAGGCAGCAGATGGCACGAGTCCGGTTCTCGGGAGAGACGCGGGCGGCGTATCTGTTCCTCTCGCCGTGGCTCATCGGCTTCCTGGTGTTCACGGCGGGGTCGATGGTGGCGAGCTTCGTCTTGTCGCTCACGTCGTACGACGTCATCAACCCGCCGAGCTGGGTCGGCCTCGACAACTACCGGGAAGCGTGGTCGGATCCGGTCGCGCGAAGGGCACTGTGGAACACCTTCTACTACACGGTGTTCCACGTGCCTCTCGCGACGATCATCGCGCTCCTGCTGGCGATGCTGCTCAACCGGATCCGGAAGGTGCAGGGCTTCTTCCGGACCGTCTTCTACCTTCCGTCGATGACGCCCGCGGTGGCGGTGGGCGTGCTCTTCCTGCTCCTGCTCAACGGCCAGACCGGCATGCTGAACCGGTTCCTCGGCCTGTTCGGGATTCCCGGTCCGGGTTGGACGACCGAAGCGGACTGGATCATGCCCGGAATCATCCTGATGAGCCTCTGGGGCGTCGGCGGCACCATGGTGATCTTCCTGGCGGCCTTGAAGGACGTGCCAGTCGAGCTCTACGAGGCGGGTGCCATCGACGGTGTCGGAAGGTGGAGCAGGTTCCGCCACATCACGCTGCCGATGATCAGCGGTGCGGTCTTCTTCAGCGTGATCACCAACACCATCGGCTCGCTGCAGATGTTCACCCAGGTCTACACCATGTACTTCGGCACCGGGTCGAAGTTCTCCTCGGATGCGGCGACGCTCTACCTCATCTACCTCTTCCAGTCCGCGTTCACGTTCCTGCGCATGGGATACGCCTCAGCCCTGGCGTGGATCCTCTTCGTCATCATCGTCGTGATCACGTTGATCCAGGCGGTCTTCGGCAACCGGTTCGTCTACTACGAGGCGGAGGACAAGTAGATGGCCACGACCGAGCAGGTCGGCACAGGACGGCTGACCTCGGACGTGTTCGTCTCCGGACGCCGCCGGGTGACGAGGCAGCGCCACGGTCTGCTGCCGGGTGAGCGTCCGTCGCGGGTCTTGAGCGTCATCCGCTACACGGTGGCGATCCTGCTGGCCGCGCTCTTCACGTATCCCTTCATCTGGCTGGTCAGTGCGTCGTTGAAGCCGCGGGCACAGGTCTTCGACAACGCGCTGATCCCCAAGGAGTTCAGCCCGGAGAACTACATCACCGTCTGGCAGGCGGCGCCGGTCTTCACATGGTTCGTCAACAGCATCGTCGTCGGCGTCGCGGCCGCTGCAAGCGTGACGATCAGCAGCGCGCTGGTGGCCTTCGGGTTTGCCTACTTTCGTTTTCCGGGGCGGAACCTGCTCTTCGGGCTCGTGCTGAGCACGATGATGCTGCCGGGTGCGGTGACGATGATTCCGGTCTACCTGATCTGGGACGCCCTCGGGTTCGTCAATACGCAGGTGCCGTTGTGGGCGAACAACCTCTTCGGCTCTGCGTTCTTCATCTTCCTGCTGCGGCAGTTCTTCCTCACCTTGCCGCGGGAGCTCTTCGAGGCGGCACGGGTCGACGGCTGCGGCTACTTCGGGCTCTTCCGACGGATCGCGTTGCCGCTCTGCAAACCGGCACTGATCGTGGTGTTCATCTTCGAGTTCCGGGAGAGCTGGACCGACCTCATCAAGCCGCTCATCTACTTGCAGGACTCGGCGCTCTTCACGTTGCCGCGCGGGTTGAAGACGATCCTCGACTCGTTCGGCTACGGCGGTGAGATGAAGTGGGAGATCGTCCTCGCGGCGAGCGTCATCGCCACCCTGCCGCTCATCATCATCTTCTTCCTCGGGCAGCGACACTTCGTGGAAGGCATCTCCACGACCGGCCGCAAGGGCTGACGCTCCACTGGCAATGACCACGTGTGGCGGGTGAGTGGTGGCGGTTGCGGAGGGCTCCGCTCAGAGCCTGGTCAAGGGCTGCGGTCGAAGACCTGTGGCGCGTGCCATGCGAGCGCGGCGCGCAGCTCGCGGATCTCCCGTCCCACCTGCTTGCGGCGACGTCCGGGCGCGATGGGGAACAGCCGGATGCCGCCGTGGTACGGACGAAGCGACCAGCCGCCCACCGTCTTCGGCACCATCCAGCCGGGCGTCAACCACACGATGAGCCAGGCCTTCTTGCCATGCTGGACGACCCGCGCCCGGTTGACCGCATGCCACGGGAGGTCCCACCGGCCACGGCCCTTGGTGAGGACCAGGCCCTGTGAGCTCACCTCGAGACTGATCGGAGACCGGCAGGCGAGGATCAAGAACCGGGTCGCCATCACGAGCAGGACAACGCACACCACCAGCGCGACCAGGGCGACGCCGCCCTCTCCGAGGTCGTCGGCGATGCCGCCGGCCGTGAGTCCGCCGACCAGGGCCGCGATGCCGGAGACGGTCGCCCGGACCCGGGACAAGCCGAACCGGACGCCACCCGACGAGGGAGCGTGGTACGCCGGGTGTTTCGGCGTCGGGGGCGGCGCGGGCGAGCCGGCGGCCGACGACCCGTTCGGGTGCACACGGAGAGCTCCGGCCGATCCGCCCAACCCTGGCGTGGCGAGACCGTCGTTCGTAGGACCTGGTGGCTGGACCACTCGCGCCGCCGGCGACTCGGACGCGATCACCTGCGTGTATGGCTTGGTCGCGGGAAGAGCCCGTGCGGGTGTGTCGGAGTCTGCCGTGGTCACCCCGCTCGTGGCGGCCTCGTTGCGCAGGCGCGTGACGTAGCCGTCGACGACCGTCTGCAGCCGATCCGGTAGCCAGCTTCGTCGCTCTGATTCCACCGCTGGCTGGCCGTTACCCGTGTCGGCCAGCTCGGCGAGGAGGGCTGCCGGGCCGGGACGTTCGGCTGGGTCGCGTCGCAGACAGCGGGAGACCATCTCGCGCAGCCCTGCCGGCACGTCGTCGAGGTCCGGCTCGTTGTGCAGCGCGCGATACATGAGGACAGACGTCTGGCCGTCGCCGAACGGCCCCCGTCCGGTGGCGGCGTACACCAGCACCGCACCGAGCGAGAACACGTCGCTCGCCGGCCCGATCTCCCCACCTGATATCTGCTCCGGTGAGAGGAACCCCGGTGTGCCCAGGAAGATCCCGGTGGCGGTGAGCTTGGCGCACTCGAGCGCCTGCGAGATGCCGAAGTCGATGACCCGAGGACCGTCGGGCCCGAGGAGGACGTTGGAGGGCTTGAGGTCGCGATGGACGAGTCCCGCGGCGTGGATCGCGACCAGCGCCTCGGCGAGACCGGCAGCGAGTCGGCGTACGACGGTCTCGGGGAGCGGGCCTTGCTCCGCCACCGCCTGCTGCAGGCTCGGGCCCGGGACGTACTCCGTCGCAAGCCACGGCCTGGGTGCTGAAGGATCTGCGTCGACCACTGCCGCAGTCCAGAAGCCGCCGACGGTCCGCGCCATCTCGACCTCGCGACGGAACCGTTCCCGAAACTCGGGGTCGTCGGCGAGCTCGTCGCGAGCGACCTTCACCGCCACCGCGCGGCCGCCAGGGGAGAAGCCCAAGTACACCGTGCCCATTGCGCCCGAGCCGAGCCGATGACGGACTGCGTACGAACCGATCCGTCGGGGATCGTCGCTGCGCAACGGCTGCACCGGATCAACTCCTCGAGGCTTTGCTGGCACTGCCTCGAGCCTAAAGGCGGCCGGAGCGTGGCGTCGACCGAACAACGTGTTACGCCCACGACCGCGGGTACCAGCGCGGTGACGAGGAGGTGGAAGCTGTGAACGTCGGTGTGGGCATCTTCTTGGTCGCGCTGGGCGCGATCCTGGCGTTCGCCGTGTCGGCGGAGTCGGACTGGCTGCGGATCAACGTCGTGGGATGGGTCCTGATCCTCACGGGTCTCGTCCTGGTGACGCTGAAGCTTGCGATCTGGTCGAAGCGTCGGCGCGGTGGCACGGTCACGAAGCGCCAGGTGTACGAGGACGGCCGGGAGGTAAAGTCCGAGCAGCGGGTCTACCGTGACACCACCCGTGCACCCGAGTAGGCCAGGCGTCGCGTCAGCTCGCCTTGCGACGGGGGCGCGGTGTGGGCCATTCGAGCTGGTCGGCGGTCTTGTCTTCGAAGACGACGGCTCGCACGTTGTCCAGCGTGGTGGCGAGCAGCCGGGAGACGTGCATCTGCGACATGCCGAGCTCGTCGGCGATCTCGGCCTGGGTCTTCCCGCGGAAGAACCACAGCTCGAGGATGCGACGCTCGCGAGGAGGTACGGTCGCCATCACGGGGCGGACGGCTTCTCGCTTCTCGATTCGATCCAGCTCACCGTCTTCGCCGCCGAGGATGTCGCCGAGCGAGGTCTCGCCCCCGGAGTCGTCCGTCGAGGTGGGCCCGTCGAGGGAGATGGCGCTGTAGGCGTTCGCGCTTTCCTGGGCCTCGAGGATCTCCTCTTCCCGCACGCCGACCGCGACGGCAAGCTCGCGGACCGTAGGTGGGCGTTGCAGGGTCGTGGTGAGCTGCTCGGTCGCGTGCGAGACCTGGTGGTAGCGATCGTGCAGCGGGCGCGGGATGTGGACCGCCCAGCAGTGGTCACGGAAATGTCGCCGTAGCTCGCCGAGGATCGTGGGGACGGCGAACGAGGAGAACTTCGTCCCACGATCGGCGTCGAAGCGATCAGCCGCCTGAACCAGGCCCAGCATGGCGACCTGGACGAGCTCGTCGAACGGCTCCCCCCGGCCTGCATATCGATGCGCCAGCTTCCTCGCCAAGCTCAGGTGGTCGAGTACGAGCTGGTCACGGTTGTGGATAGTCATAGGGGGACCCTTCGTCCGCGCGGAAATCTGGGCATGAACGAATCCCGCCGTTCTTTTCTGTCGTGCCCAATCCGATCCCGCGCAAAACGCGGGGATCCGCCCGTTTCACATCATGAGAGACACAGGCCGACCGTGAAGCGGGAAACCGCTGGTCAGGTGACCTGTGCTGCGAACATCCAGCGGTGCTTCTCCAGCGCCCGGAGCAGCTCGATGATGATGTCCTGGCTCACCTGGTCGATCTCGTCGAGTGGTTTCAGCGCGGCGCGCGCCCGACGGATCGCCGCATCGATCTGGTCGACGATGGCGCTCACTACTTTGTCGTCGCTCAGGAAGCCCTCGTCGAACTCGGGCAGCGCGGTCGTGCTGCCTACCGTCGCCGGGCGACCATCGACCGCGACGTCGAGGGCGATGAGGCGTTCGGCGACCTCGTCGGCGTACTTGCGGGCGTCGGCTACGAGATCGTCCAGCTGCTCGTGCACCTGGGTGAAGTGCCGTCCCTGGACGTGCCAGTGCGCCTGCTTCCCGTTGAGCGACAACGCGATCAGGTCGACCAGGACGGGTTGCATCAGACGGCCGACTTCCTTGGTGGCGACGGGAACTGCCGGCTTCTCCGTGAACTCTCTGTTGGCGGCCACGTGCGATTCCTCCCTCGAGGTCCGGTATGTGTCGCGGAGGCACAGGTGCCTCGTACCCAGGCTGACCAGCCGTACCCGTAGTCGTTCCAGCGGATCAATGCCATGACCTCACGGGGCTTTGGGCTCGGAACCGTGACCGGCGGGATCGAAAAGCTCCACAAAGGCCGCAATCCGTGGCAGGGTTGTCGCCGGTGCGCGTTGTAGGGTCGTTCGTCGTCATCACCGGCGCTTCGAGTGGCATCGGCCGGGCGCTGGCGTTCGCGTTCGCACGACGCGGTTGCCGCTTGTTGCTGGTTGGCCGGGATCCCGCCCGGCTCGCCGAGGTTGCCCGGCGTACGAGTGGTCAGTCGGCGGTCGTGGATCTTGAAGACCCAGCTCGTACGGACGAATTCGCCCGTGAGCTCGCCGAGCTGGACCCAGCGCCGGACCTGCTCGTCAACAACGCGGGCGTGGGCCATGTGGCGCCTGCCACCGTCTATGACGACGCGACCTTTGCCCGCATGAGTGCCGTCAACCTCCGGGCGCCCATGGCGCTCAGTCGGGCGGTGATACCCGGCATGCTGGCGAAGGGCGGCGGCCACATCGGCTTCGTGACGTCGATCGCGGCGTTGCTTGGCGTTCCGAACGAGTCCGGTTACGCAGCGACGAAGGCCGGTCTGCATGCGTACGCGCGAAGCCTCCGAGAGGAGCTCGCGACCACTGGCGTCGGGGTCAGCATCGTCGCGCCCGGGATCGTCGACACGGAGTTCTTCGAACGGCGAGGAGCGCCGTACGCGCGCCGGTTTCCGCGACCGCTCCCGCCAGAGCGCGTCGCGGGGGCGTTGATTCGTGCGATCGAGCGGGATCGCGCCGAGCTCATCCTGCCGCGGTGGCTACGCGTCGCGGTCGGGCTGCAGGCGCTGGCGCCTACGCTCTACGCCCGCCTGGCGGCTCGACAGCTCACGTGAAGGACGGCGTCCTCGCCGCTCAGGTCCGTGGCCGTCGAGCTGGGGCGGACTGACATCGCCTGGTGGAGCCGGGGGACCGTGGCTCCCACGATGTCGGCCGGTTGACGCCGTAGGCATGCCACGAGGCTTCCGTGGCCGGGCGTGCGCGTTCGTCGTGCGTTTGCCGTGGCGTACCCGCGCATCCGCGGCGCACAACGAGTGCGGCTCGAGCCGAAGCCGGGTCCTCGTGACCGCCCGGCAGATCGCGATGTACCTCTGCCGGGAGCTCACGGACCTTTCACGGCGTACCCGCATGTACTTTCCGCGGCAACGAGTAGCCCACCGCAGGATGTAGGCCACTCTCAGAGGCAACTGGCCCACCTAACGTGGTCATTTTGTGAGGGGTCAGCCGGTGAGGGCCCGCAGGGACTGGCGCAGAGAACTCATCGTGGCGAGGACCGCCGTCGGCTCGTAACCGCAGTGGGCCATGCAGTTGGCACAACGCGGATCCCGACCGCGACCGTAGCGTGACCAGTCGGTCTCCTCGACCAGCTCCTTGTAGGTCTTGGCGTATCCGTCGCTCATGAGGTAGCAGGGACGCTGCCAGCCGAATATCGAGTAGGACGGGATGCCCCACGCGGTGCAGGGGAAGTCGACCTTTCCTTCCAGGAAGTCGAGGAAGAGCGGTGAATGGTTGAGCCGCCACCGCTTGCGGTTGCCGTTGGCGAACGCCTTGCGGAACAGCTCGCGGGTCTGCGTCACGCCGAGGAAGTGGTCCTGGTCGGGTGCCTTCTCGTAGGCGTACGCAGGAGAGATCATCATCTGGTCGACGCGCAGCTCATCGTTGAGGAAGTTCAGCACGTCGATGACGCTCTGCGGGCTGTCGTGGGAGAAGAACGTCGTGTTCGTCGTGACGCGGAATCCCTTCTCCTGCAGGAAACGCACCGCAGCGACCGCCTCGTCGAAGACACCTTCCTGGCACACCGACTCGTCGTGGCGTTCGCGCAGACCGTCGATGTGCACGGCGAAGGCGAGGAACCGCGAGGGCTTGAAGGAGAACCGGTCCCACCATTTGCGGAGCAGCACCGCGTTGGTGCACAAGAAGACGTACTTCTTGCGCTTCACGAGCTCATCGACCATCCGGTCGATCTCCGGATGCATCAAGGGCTCGCCGCCGGCGATCGACACCATCGGGGCGCCGCACTCCTCGATGGCGGCCACCGCCTGCTCGACCGGCATCCGCTGGCGCAGCACGGACGCTGGATGCTGGATCTTCCCGCACCCAGCGCAGGAAAGGTTGCAGGCGAACAACGGCTCGAGCTCCACGAGCAGCGGAAACTTCTCCCGCCGCTTGAGGCGCTGGGCCAAGAGGTACCGCGCGATACGCAGGCTTTGTCGCAAGGGCATACTCATTGGGCGCGAGCCTTTCTCGCAGCACGCTCTCGCATCGACGAGGTCGAGCGGACCTCCTTGGGGAGCGTGAAACTGATGTCTTCTCGGGTGACCTCGCGCTCTTCCACGGTGATCGGACCGAGTCCGCCGAGTGCGCCGACCACGTCGTCGACGAGCTCGGTGGGGGCCGAAGCGCCGGCAGTCACCGCAACCGTGTCGATTCCTGCGAGCCAGTCGAGGTCGATGTCGGAGGCGTCGTCGATGAGGTACGCCGGAGTGCCGAGCCGCTCGGCCAGCTCCACCAGCCGGTTGGAGTTCGACGAGTTCGCCGAGCCGACGACGAGCACCAGGTCGGCCTCGTCCACCACCGAGCGAAGCGCGCGTTGCCGGTTGGTCGTGGCGTAGCAGATGTCGTCGGAACCGGGCGCGGCCAGGCGCGGGAAGCGTTCCTGCAACACCGACACGATCTCTGCCACCTCGTCGACGGCCAGTGTGGTCTGCACGAGGTAGGAGACCCGGTCCGGATCTGGCACCTGCACCCGGCGCGCGTCCTCGATGTTCTCCACGAGCATCGTTGCTTCCGGCCGTTCCCCCAGCGTGCCTTCGGTCTCCTCGTGACCGGCGTGCCCGATGAAGAGCACCGTGTCGCCGCGGTCGGCGAAGCGGCGCGCCTCGCTGTGCACCTTCGCCACGAGGGGGCACGTGGCGTCCACGACGGCCAGACCGCGTTCCTCGGCATGCCGTCGCACGTCTGGCGCGACACCGTGTGCGGAGAACACCACGGTCGCGCCGTCGGGCACCTCGTCGAGCTCGTCGACGAACACGGCACCGCGTTCCTCGAGCTCACGGACGACATGCGCGTTGTGCACGATCTGCTTGCGAACGAAGACCGGCGCTCCGCGCTGATCCAGCACGCGTTCTACGATGTCGATCGCGCGCTCGACGCCTGCGCAGAACGACCGGGGCGCCGGCAACAGTACCTTGCGCGAGGGGTGCAGGGCGGCACCCCAGCTGTCCAGTGCTGGTCCGAGCTCGGTGAGCCTGCTGATGGCCGTGAGCACGTGGCTCAGCGTGGCCGTACGCAACAGGCGACCGGTCGCCGGATCCGCGATCACGCGTACGCATGCCACGGCTGGTGCCGCAGGCTCGGGCGGAGCACCGTTCGGAGAGTCCTTGGCCAGGAGCCAGGCCGACTCCATGTCGACGGCGAGTGCCCCCGTCTGTGCCAGCTGGGTACGCGTGCGGCCGGTCACGATCCGGTCCGCGCTGATGATGGCTCCCGTGTGGACGGTGTGGTTGGTCTGGTTGTCAGCGAAGGACCGCCGCAGCGTCGACGCCAGCAGGGTTGCGCTGGGACACGGTACGGATGTGCCGTCCGTCCGTCTCACCTCGGTCGCGACGACCACATCGCCGGGTCGCAGATCGGGCCGTAGACCGCCGGCAATGCCTGCCACGACGACTCCGCTCACGGGAAGGCCCGCTTGCTGGCGCAGCGTGCCCGAGTCACGGGCGCGCTCGGCCTGAGCCGGCCCCACACCCGTGCGCACGAGAACGCCTGTCCGCAGGCCTCGGCGCAGCCGATTGGCCTCGGCATGGGTCGGCGCACACACCACGTAGCGCCCTGCCTCCGGCATCATCGTCCCTTACCTCGACCGTGCTCCCTGTCGTCCAACGTGATGATCATGCTTGCCGGCCGTCCAAGCTCCGTACCGAGTGTCTCGCTTTGCCCTCGCCGGTGCTACGACCAAGCAACCGGCCGAGCGCGGTGATCGGGAACACCAAGCGATAGAGGTGGTAGTTGATGTAGAAGTCACCGGGGAATCCGGTACCGGTGAACTGCGGCTCGTCCCACGTACCGTCCTCACGCTGCGAGTCCACGAGCCAGCACATCCCGCGCATCGCGGCCTCCGACGTTCCCTCGCCCGCCGCGTGGAGGGCCAGCAGAGCCCAGGCCGTCTGGGACGCGGTCGACGTGCCGACACCTCGGTAGGCCGGATCGACGTACGACCGCATGTCCTCGCCCCAGCCGCCGTCGGCGTTCTGGTGCTCCTCGAGCCATTGAACCGCGCGCACGATGGCCCGATGCTGGGGCGACACGCCAGCCGCCACCAGCGCCGGCACGACGGCACCGGTTCCATAGATGTAGTTGGCACCCCAGCGACCGAACCACGACCCGTCGGGCTCCTGTTCCTTCAGCAGCCACTGGACCGCGCGCCGCACGGCCGGATCGTCGGCCAGGCCTTCGTGGGCGAACATCTCGACGATGTGCGCGGTCACGTCAGCGCTCGGCGGGTCGATGACCGCGCCGAAATCGCAGAACGGAAGCTCGTAGGCGAGCTCACGCGTGTTGTCCGCGTCGAAGGCACCCCATGCGCCGTTCTTCGACTGCATGGCGCGCAACCACGCGATGGCCCGACGCACCGCGGCGTCGACCTCCGGGCTCGGGGCGGCCTTGCGTAGCCCCAGCACCACCTCCGCCGTGTCGTCGGTGTCGGGGTAGAGGTCGTTGTCGAACTCGAACGCCCATCCGCCAGCCGGTGCGTTCGGTCGACGGACGGCATAGTCACCGCGTACCCGGACCTCCTCGCCCAAGAGCCAGTCACGGGCCTTGACCATCGCCGGCTCGTCACCTGACAGGCCGGCGTCGCCCAGTGCCACCAGCGAGAGCGCCGTGTCCCACACCGGTGACTGGCAGGCCTCGATCCGGCGCACCGGACCGTCAGGTCCGTCCTCGCGGATCGTGAACCGTTCCCAGCCGGCGAGACCGGAGGCGAGCACCGGGTGGTCCACCGGGTAGCCGAGGGCGTGCAAGGCCATGAGCGAGTACACCCAGGGTGGCTGGATCCCTCCCCAGCAACCGTCCTTTTCCTGTCGCGCGATGATCCACTCGGCGGCCCGCCGCAGCGCCTCGCGGCGCAGCGGACCGATCGGTCGGCGTTCGTACTTGTGCAGGATCCGGTCCATCCAGCCGAACGCGTTCTTCCAGCTCGTGAAGGGGTTGCCGGGGCCCGGTTGACGAGCACCGGTGCGCAGCTCTGCAGTCGACACACCGAGCTCGCGCTGGGGTCGCAGCGCTCCGAGGATGGTGAGGGGGACGATTGTCTGCCGCGCCCAGCACGCCCAGTCGTAGACGTTGAACGGCATCCAGTTCGGCAGGAAGATGAGCTCCGGCGGCAGTGCGGGGACGTCGTCCCAGCTCCATTCCCCGAAGAGGGCGAGCCAGATGCGGGTGAAGACGCGAGACCGCTCCAAGCCGCCACTGAGCCGGATGAACTCCCGCGCCAACGCCATGTGAGGCGCGTCGGGGTCGTCTCCAGCAAGCTTCAGTGCGACGTAGGCCTCGACGGTGGTCGAGAGGTCGCCCGGGCCGCCGTAGAAGTTCGCCCAGGACCCGTCGGCGCGCTGCTGGCTTCGGATCCAGCGGGCCGACTCCTCGGTCTGCTCTTTCGTACGGACGCCGAGGAACTGTCGCATCAACAGGTCTTCGGCGTCCATGGTGACGTTGGTCTCCAGCTCGCCCTTCCACCACCCTGCCGCGTCTTGCAGGCTCAGCAGGTGCTCGACGGCGCGGTCGAGCGCGACGTTCGCACGCTGGGTGACCGTGCTTCTCGTCATCAGTGGTCACGCCCCCTCAGCTGATGGGCAACGGCGACAAGCTCGCTGTGCACTTCCGGATGCAGCTTTAGAGTCCGCAACACCTCCAGACTGTCGGCGAGATGTCGGTCGGCCTCCGCCTCCGTCCAGGTCCGGCCACCGGCCTCCTCGACGAGACGGGCGGCCAAGGCGAGCTCGTCCTCGTCCAGCGGACCCGGCTTGGCGTAGAGCTCGCGCAGCTTCTTGCCTGCCTCGTGCGTCGAGTTGAGCGCCACCACGACCGGCAGGGACTTCTTGCGGGCCCGCAGATCTGACAGGACGGGCTTGCCGGTGCGTGCCGGGTCGCCCCAGATCCCGAGCAGGTCGTCGGTGAGCTGGAACGCCATACCCAGGTGGTCACCGTACTCCGACAGGCCGCTGCAGACCGACGCGGGCGCGCCGGCGAGCAGCGCGCCGATCGAGGCGGAGCACGCGAGCAGGGCGCCGGTCTTGTTCGAGGCCATCGTGAGGCATTCGGTGAGCGTCACGTCGTCGCGCTTCTCGAAGGAGACGTCGGCTGCTTGGCCTGCGATGAGTCGGCGCACGGTCGTGCTGATCTTGCGGACCGCAGCTGCGACGTGCGGTGAGGGCGCCTCGGCGAGCACTTCGTACGCAAGGGCGAGGAGCGCGTCGCCGGACAGGATCGCATCGGGCAGCCCGAACCGCGCCCAGACCGTCGGCCGATGTCGGCGTTCGGTGTCGCGGTCGATGACGTCGTCGTGCAGCAACGAGAAGTTGTGCACGAGCTCGCAGGCGACCGCGGCAGGAATGCCCGCGGCCGGTGGCGCGCCGGCGGCCGCGGCCGAGAGCAGGGCGAGTGTGGCGCGGATGGCCTTGCCTCGATGACCTCGTGAGTTGTTCGGGCGCCCGGAGGCATCCCAGAAGCCGAGGTGGTATCCGCAGGCGAAACGGGTGGGCCCGTCCAGCCGGTCGATCGCGTCGCGAAGCGCCGGATCGACGAGGCGCAACGTGTCGATTCGAAGGGGAGACGTGGCGGCGGTCATCGGCCCACCGCCTTCCGGCCTGCTGTCGTCATGACCGACCTCGCGAGCGGTTGATGGCCGGCGACCGAGCAGTTGCCGCTTGGTGGGTGCGTGATCGCGGCGGCGGCGGCGAGCCCACTGCGGACCGCGCCCTCCATGGTGTCGGGCCAGCCGGTGTTGGTCCACGCGCCGGCGAGCACCAGCCCCGGCAGCGCCGTGCGTGCTGATGGACGCAGGCGTGCGGTACCAGGTGCCTGGCGAAACGTGGCGTGGGGTTCTCGGGTGACGAATGCATCGAGCACGCGCGCAGCGTGCGCGTCTGGGAAGATCTGGGACACGGCCGTCATGATTGTCGTCCGCAACTCTTCGGCAGGAGTCGCGACCTCGTCATGGGCTGCCGAAACCGAGACAACAAGATACTGCCCGGCACCCCCGTCGTGCCGTCCGGCCGAAGCGCTGCGGTTGAAGATCCACTGCGCGGGGGAGTCCACGCACGCGACGAACGGCAGCTCGTTCGGCATCACGGTGCGGTCGTAGCGCAGGTGGACGTTGACAATGGGCGACGAGCCCAGTCCTTTCCAGGCGTCGCGATCTGGCGCTGCAGTGGCGGGGACGAGTGAGGCCGCAGCGCGGTGTGGAACCGCCACCACCACGGCGTCGGCTCGCAGCTCGCCGTCGCTCAGGCGGACGACGAAGCCGGGGTTGCGATCCGACGCCGCATCGTCTGGTTCCTGGGTAACAGCTGTCACCTTGCTCTTGACGCGCACGTCGACGCCCAACTGGCGCAGGTGGCGCATGGCCGGCTCGGCGTGCAGCTCCCGGAGCGACACCGCCGGGACTCCGATGTCCGCCGCGGTGGGGTCGGTGAGGAGTGCGGTCTGGAACACCCGCGCGGCAAGGGCGAGCGACGCCTCGTCCGGATGCAGGTTCAAGGCGGCGACCGTGATGAGGGCCCAGAGGCGTTCGATGGCTGCCGTGCTCTGACCGTGACGGCGGAGCCAGTCACCGAAGCTCGTCTCGTCGACCGTCGGGTCGTCCAAGCGGACGCTGCGAAGCGCGACCGCGGCGGGGGCGAGCCGGAGCCGGTCGACAGGCCGCAACGGGTGGTAGCGGGCGAGCGAACCGGCGAGGTGCAGGGGTGCCGGGCCCGGCCCACGCCGCAGCCACGTCACCTCGTGACCTGATCCCGCCCGCGGGACCAGCACGGGAATGGCGAAGCGGGCCTGCAACGGGGCGAGGTCGGTGACGCCCAACCGTTCGAGCAGGCCGCGGTAGGCGCTGTAACACCGCAGGAAGACGTGCTGGCCGGTGTCGACCGTGAGCTCGCCACGGATGAAGGAGTACGTCGCGCCGCCGAGCTGCGGCCGCGCCTCCAGCAAGCGGACCCGCGCACCACGGTCGGCGAGGGCGCATGCGGCCGAGATTCCCGCCAGGCCGCCGCCGACCACCACGACATCGATCCCCGCCAGATCCTTCATGCCTTGCCCCAGACGATCGCACGCATCGCGACAGCCACCTTCTGCCGGCCGGACAGCGAGATCCGGGTCCGCCGACACCGGTGTGGGTCGACCCAGATCTGCTCGAGCAGGCGGCGGTAGATCCCCGCCATCGCCGCCGTGCACGCCCGACTGCGCCGGTCGAGCAGCGGCAGCAGGCGAAGCCCGGCGTCGTACCACTGGTGTGCCCGATCGGCCTCGAAGCGCACCAGCGCAGCGAACCCCGGATCGAACGCCAGGTCACCGTCGCCGTTCAAGTCCAGCGAGCAGTCGAACCGCTTCAGGTCCTCACGTGGCAGGTAGATCCGGCCGCGTCGGCGATCCTCGCGTAAGTCGCGCAGGATGTTGGTGAGCTGCAACGCGATGCCGAGTGTGTCGGCGAGCTGCTCGGGCTCGCCGCTGGGGTCGGCGGGCATCCCGTCCTCTGCCGGACCGTTCGGACCGCTGCCGGTGTCGATCCCGCCGACGACTCCCGAACCAGCGCTCGTGCTCCTCCGGGTCCCGGCCCTCGGGCCCACGAACACTCCCAGCGACAGCCGGCCGATCGAGCCGGCGACGCAGCGGGCGTACTCCACGAGCTCGGCGAACGTGTCGTACGTCCGACCGCGTACGTCCATCTCGCAGCCGTCGATGAGCTCCTCGAACGCTGCCAGCGGGATGGGGAACGTCCGCGCTGCATGGGCCAGAGCCACGAGCACCGGATCGGTGTGGTCGGTGTCCTTCTCGATGGCGCGGATCTGCTCCCGCACGGCGGCGAGTCGGCGTAGCTTCTCGTCCTCGTCGAGCTCACCGTCACCGATGTCGTCGATGCGGCGCGCCATCGCGTAGATGGCGGAGAGCGCGCGGCGCTTCGGGGTGGGCAGCAGCCTGATGCCGTACGAGAAGTTCCGTGCCTCACGTCGCGTGATCGCCTCGCACTCCTTGTAGGCTCGGTCGACCACGCTCGGGCTGATGCCACGGTGGCTACCCCACGTGGTGGCTTTCGCAGTCATCCTGGTCTCGTCGCTCATGCCCATCCCTTGAGTGCACCGCTCAACCATGCGGCCGCGATCTGGGGGGACGTCGGTTTGGGTACGCGTCGCAGCGGGTCGTACTCGCTCCGCCGCAGTGCTCGGCAGGCTGCCCGCCCGCCGGCGAGATAGCCCGAGACCGCGATCCGCGCCCAGCCTGAGAGTCCGGAGAGCAAGGGTGTGCCAGCGTGCAGGAACGCTTCGGCCCGCTCGGTCTCGAATGCGATCAGCGCGCGGAGCGCGGGGCTCGCCTCCTGTCTGGCAAGGTCGGACTCGGCGACGCCGAAGCTCGCCATGTCTTCCTGCGGCAGGTACACGCGGCCGCGGCGGTAGTCTTCGCCGATGTCCTGCCAGTGCTCGATGAGCTGCAGCGCTGTGCAGATCCGGTCGGAGAGCTCGATGCGCTCCGGCGTGGCGCGGCCGAAGACGCACAGGACGAGCTCGCCGACCGGGTTGGCGGACAGCCGGCAGTAGTCGAGCAGGTCGTCGAACGTCTGGTAGCGCACGACGTGCTGGTCACGCCGGTTGGCCTCGATGAGCCGGAGGAACGCGTGGGCCGGCATGCGACGGCGAGCGATCGGGGACGCCAGCGCCGCGACGATCGGGTCGGCCGGCGTCCGCGACCCGTCGTAGAGCCCGCGGACGTCAGCGGCCAGCGCGTCGAGCGTACGCAGCTTCTCGGGCACCGACCTCGTGGTGTCGTCGCCGATGTCGTCGACGTGGCGGGCGAACCGGTAGATGGCTTGGAGGTCGCGTCGGGTTCGCTCCGGCAACAACCGGAGGGCGACCGGGAAGTTCTCCCCGCGAGCCTTGTTCAGTGGATCGTCGACCATGGGTGCGCGCCCGACGTCACCGCCCGCATGGGCGCCAGGGAGGGCGCGGCGCAGGGCAGAACCATCCCAGCCTCCGGCGAGCGGTCGCCGGTAGCCGCCACCACCGCGGTCTGCGGGTCGCGGCGAAGATGCGCCCATGGCTGGCCTCCCCGCGCTGCTCGGTAGTCCTGCGGCCGTCGAGAACCACCCGAGCACTCGCGTCCCAAGATCCATCCCCGACGCTTCAAAAAGGATCGGGTTCCGAGCTATCCCTCAGCCTAGGCGGAGATCGGCCGTGATGGTGGCAATGTCACCAAGATTCGCCCGAAGGTAACGTTCTGCGATCTCGTGAATTCCCTCCTCACTGATGCCGAGCGCGGAGGAAACGTCCTGGAGCTCCTGCAGGTGCGTGGGTGCCATGTCGTCCAGGCAGCGGCGACCGCGTTCGGTGAGCTCCAGGCGGACGATCCGGTGGTCTCGCGGGTCGAGTTGCCGGCGTACGAACCCCATCGCCTCGACACGGGAGACGAGCTCGACCGCGCTGTGGTGGCGCACCAGCAGATAGTCCGCCACCTCACGGATGCTGGGCGGAGTGGGTCCGGGATAGGCCCGCAGGATCAGCAGCAGCTGGTGTTGTTGCGGCGTGAGCCCGACCTGCGCGGCGCTTTGGGCACTACGCAAGAGGAAGCGCCGTAGCGCATAGCGGAAAAGAAAGAGGCTGCGAAACTGCTCGTCGGTGAGTTTCATGCCAAAGCCTCACCTTCATATGGCTTCGATTCGCAGAATAGGCGAAAGTGTCGCTGCCAGCTCAGCGGATGCGCAGGTCCGCAAGGCTGCGACGGAGGTCGGTCAGCGCGGGAAGGCGCAAGGCCAGGATCACCGCGGCGTACGACAAAAGGCACGCAGCGCCGAGCGCTGCGAGGGCTAGCAATGCGTGCAACGCTCCGTCGACCGGAATCATCCGCGACACCACCCAGCCGGCGACGGCGGAGACGGTGGACGCCGCGGCGACGCAGGCCGCCGTTCGCAGCAGCGGGCGGAGTGCGACCGCGCGATGTCGGTGCGCGGTCAGCGTGCTCAGCATCGTGGCCGCGAGCATCACCGAGAGTGACGTCGACACCGCGAGGCCGGCCACGCCGAACCGCACGCCCAACGTGAGGTCACCGACCACGTTGACCAGCATGGCGGTGAACGCCGAGAGCACGGGGTTACGACTGTCGCCTACGGCGAGGCTCGTACGCGCGACGACCTCGCGTACCGCGAGCCCCGCCAGCGAGACGGAGTAGAAGGAGACAGCGGTAGCGGTGAGCGCGATGGCCCGGTCGTCGAAGCTGCCGCGTGCGAAGAGCAGGATGACGATCGGTCGGGCGCCGACGATCAAGACGACGACGAGTGGAGCCATGAGCAGCATGACGACGCCGAGCACCCGTTGGGTGGCGTGTCGCAGCTCGGCACGCCGCGCGGGGTCGCCCAGTGTGCTGAACGCGGGGAACAGCGTGGTGGTGAACGCCGTGACCAGCACCACCTCAGACAGCGTCACGATCCGCCAGCCGTAGCTCAGCGACGCGATCACCCCCGCGCCCTGTGCCGAGCCGACCGCGCGGTCGACCATGGTGTTGACGTTGAGGATGGCGCTGCCGACCAGTAGCGGTGGGGCGAGCCGCAGCATCTCGCGGAAGCCGGGGTCGCGGAGCCGGAACGAGGGCCAGAGCCGGAGCCGGATCGCGCCGACCGCCGGAAGCTGGACCAGGAGTCGGGCCAACGAACCGAGCACGAAACCCAACGCCAGGGCGGTCGCGCCGAACTGGCCACCCAGCCCGGCAGCACACGCGATCATGATGAGGTTGAACGGGACACCCTGAAAGCCCGACCAGAAGAAGCGTCCGTGAGCCTGGGCGGCGGCGGCCAGCAGGTTCGTACCCGCGATGCAGAACGTCGCCGCCAACACGATCCTGGTGGCGCGAACCGCCTCGTCAGCGGTCGCCGGGTCGAAGCCCGGGGCAAGGGCACCGACGATGGGCCGGGCGGCCACGAACATCACGGCCGAGCCGGCGAGCAGCACCGTGATGGTCACGGTCAGCGCAACCCGCACGGTGCGATGCGCGGCTGTCGGGTTCCCGGCGGCAGCGGCTCGGGTGACCGGAGGGATCAGGGCGCGCGACATGGCCCCGGTGATGAGGCCGAGCACCAGGTTGGCCAGGCCCTGGGCGACCAGGAAGGCGTCCACGGCAGACGTGGCGCCGAAGACTGCCGCCATCACGGCGTCCCGAGCAAACCCCAGCACCTGACTCACCGCGGTGAGCGCAGCCAGCAGCGCCGAGGATCGCACCACGGCCCGTCGGGTTGGCTTCACGGTCGCCTGTCCTGGTCCGCCGCCTGCAGGTGTGTCGTCGTCCGACCCCGCGTCACCGTGGTGTGCCGGTCGTCGCCTGCTGGCTTGCCGACGGCGCGCCGGAGGCCCGCTCGTCCTTGCCGACCGCGGCGAGTGTGAGCGTGAACTTCGCACCCGGGCCGGACGATCCGGGAGGACGTTGGGACTCGACGGGCGCCGGCTCGACGTCGACTCTGCCGCCGTGAGCTCGCGCGATCGCCCGGACGATGGCAAGGCCGAGCCCCTGCCCCCGCCGGCCAGCGCGACGATCCTGAAGACCCGCCGCCGTGCCGCGTTCGTACCGACGGAAGATCCGCTGCGCATCCTCGGGTGGCACCCCTGGGCCGGTGTCGCGTACCCACATGTGGACCTCGTTGGATCGCTCGTCGTAGCCCGACCCGAACGCCACCACGTCGCCGTCTCTCGTATGGCGTACCGCGTTGTGGGCTAGCTGCAACAGCGCCTGGGTCAGTCGCTCCGGATCGGCGACGACGTACGCATGGGCCTGGGCGTCGATCCGCCAGTCACGCCGGCCCATGGCACGCGCCGTGGCGCTCACCCGGTCGACGAGCTCGGCGACGTCGACGATGCTCAGCCGGAGGAAGCCCGGCTTGTTCGCGGTCGTCAGCGTGACGAGATCGTCGACCAGCCGCTCGGCCCGGTCGACCTCGCCGAGCACGAGCCCACGGGTCCGCGCCACGTCGTCGGAGTCGTCGGGGTCGAGCAGCTCGAGGTGCCCGCGGATGACCGTGAGCGGGGTACGAAGCTCGTGACCGGCGTCAGCGAGCACCTCGTCGGCCATCGTCTCCGTGCGGTGGTGGAAGGCCGACGCGAGGATCCGACCGGTGCCGAACCAGCCGAGCATGACGATGCCGAGCAGGCCGACGAGCGTGAGTGCGATGGTGAACACTCCGTCCGGCAGGGTGGGTGTGCTGAGGCCGAGCCCGAGCGCCAGGATGGCCGCGCCAAGGACGACGCTGGTGGCGCACAGGTGCTCCACACGCGTGGGCTTCACGCGACCGGCGTACGCCAGACGATGCTGGCCGTCGCTGCGTGGCCGCGCCATGCGGCCAGGCAGCTTCATCGCGCCGCCCACGGTCATCCGTAGGCTCGCGAGCCCGCCGCCCTTGTGGACACCGACCGTCACTGGCACCCCCGTCGGCCGTTGGTTCCCGCTAGAGACACACATGCCTACTCGCGCACCGTGCGGATGCGCTGGAGAGGCTGCGCGTAAGGCGTCGAAATTCCCGGTTGCCATTATCTCCACGGTGAGTGGCGGGGTTGGGCGAAACGCCTGATTGCGTTCCGGTGTTTTGTGCCGACGGACGGGGAACGAGACTCGGCAAGAGTGACCGGTATCGCCGCGGAGAGAGAGGTACGAGGATGAGCAACATCCTCATCGCAGAAGACGAGGTCGGTGTCTCCGGCTTCATCGAGAAAGGCCTTCGCGCACACGGCTACTCGAGCACCACGGTGCCGGACGGGGAGTCCGCGATCCGCCAGGCCTCGACCGGTGACTACGACCTCATGGTCCTCGACCTCGGACTTCCCGACGTCGACGGTTTCGACGTCCTGCGGCGACTTCGCCAGTCCCGGAACTCCATTCCGATCGTCGTCCTCACCGCACGCGATTCCGTAGAGGACACGGTGGCGGGATTGGATGGCGGCGCTGACGACTACATGAGAAAACCCTTTCGGTTCGAGGAGTTGCTGGCCCGGATCCGGCTTCGGCTCCGGTCCGTGCGAGCCCAGGTCACCACGATCGTGCGGCATGGCGACATTGCGCTGGATCTTCGTACTCGTAAGGCGTACGTCGCCGGGCGTCAGGTGGAGCTCACCACCAGGGAGTTCCTGCTCGCCGAGCTGTTGCTCCGCCATCCGGACGAGGTGCTCAGCCGGGAACAGCTGCTTTCGCACGTGTGGGGCTACGACTTCGACCCCGGCTCGAACGTCGTCGATGTCTACGTCCGTTATCTACGCCGCAAGATCGGCCCGGAACGGATCGAGACGGTCCGCGGCATCGGCTACCGCCTCGTCTCCCGCCCCCGAAAGTGACCCCCTGTAAATGACCACGTTCAGTCGACCATTGACCTCTTTGCGGGTCCTAGACGCCTCGGAAAGGTACGCAACGCCGCGGGAGGTTCGGCGAAGGTAGGCAACGACGCGGGAGGTTTCGCGGTACGTTCCATCGGGAATGGCTCAAGCCAGGCATACCCCCTTTAGTGCCTTTGGTAGGCCAGTGGCGCGTATCGATGCATACGCATGATCGTGTGTAGCAGGTTCACCTGCTCCGGGCGGCGTCATGGCTCGACGAGCCGGGGATCTAGCCCCCGACTGATACGCCATCGGCGTACGGCCCCTGTCTTTCGACGCGTGTAACCAGGGGCACGGCGCGTACGACACATGGTCATTTCGGGGGTTGCACTTTCCATGACACATCGCAGACTCAAGCTGCTCGAGCCCCATGGGTTCGTCATCCTCAAGTCGTTTGAGCAGACAATTCCGGCCGCGGAGTGGGAGTCACTGAGCTACCTCGACTGGAAATCTGGCGGGGACACCAATTTCGCCGTCCTCGCCTCTGGCGACGGCTCGGACGACCCACGAGGATTTTGGGAGCACGGCAAGCCCGACAAAGACGGCCTGTGGACCGACAATGCTCAGAAGGCGCCGACCCTGCGGCGCTGGGTGGAGCAGGTGGGCGCCCGGTTCGGCCGGGTGAGGATCATCAAGCTCAATCCGTCGAACAGCCTCGAGGAAGTGCAGAACCGCTTCCTGCATCAGGACGACAACAACCGACTCAACCCCGACGGCGAGGGCTGGGTGGTCAGAGCGTGGCTCAACCTCACCGACGACCCGGACAGTTTCATGGTGCTGCGGGAGCGCAAGGACGATCCGTCGACCGAGCGCCGCATCCCGTTGCCGCGCAACGCTCAGTTCGTGGTGGACACCGAGCGGCTCTGGCACGCGGTGTACCACCCGGGTCCCGAGCCGCGCTACGCGCTGATCACGAGCTTCGAGTCCGGGCCGGCCCTCGAGCGGTGGATCCGGTCGCAGATGCCGTGACGCACCTGAGGCCCACCTGAGGCGACACCCAGACAGCTCCATTCCGCTCTACGGAACATCCCTGCTGAGGGCCTGGGCTCTGCAGGGGAAGTTCGAGATCGTGCTCCGATCTTCTGCCACTCGTCCGGAGCCGAGTGGCAGAGGATCGGACATGATCGTCTTCAGGGTCGTCCCTGCCTGGGCGTCGTGTCGTCGACCTGTTGCCGCGGACAGTCGTGTCGTCGACCTGTTGCCGCCGGCATCGGTGCTGGTCAGGTGTACGAATGCCGTACGTCCTCGTCGCTGCGTACGACAGCTCGAATGATCATGTCTGCCGGGCGAGGCCGCAGGCATGCGCGGATCATGGGCGGCATGCAGGGAATGGACGTAAGGCCGTACCGGAGCCACGGCACGACCGGTCGCCCATCGCATGTCGGCGAGCCGGTTGCTCACCCGCGCCACCTTCGTACGCGGCCACTGATCGGGACGGAGACGATCGAGTGGCGCGTCGCTCATAACGCTTTGGTCAAGCCGTTCGACCGCGGGCTTGTCCCGTCCCGAGGTACACATAGGACGTGCCGGTGGAGGTGCCCGCCGGGTGGATCGGCCGACGCAACCCGTTCCATGGCCTGAAATGGGCAGTTCCACCTGTTGACTTCCATCCGACTTGCCACTGTAGTTTGGCCTGACTCCCCAGGCGCTCGGCCGATGGAGTTGCTGGCGTTCAGCAGCAACCGGAGTGGCTTCCCGTTGTGTTCCGTGCATGGCACCGCTGTGCCGTGACGCAGCGACGATGATCGGTTACTCATCGCGGAGTGGAGGGCGGCGTGATGGGGTCGAAAGGTAGGAAGTACGAAAACGTTGGGGACGTACTGCGTTACCAGTTGTCCCAACAACGAATCAGCCGACGCGGAGCCTTGGGGGCCGGGCTCGGCGCGGGCGCAGCATTGCTCTTCGGCGGGCTGGCCAGTGGGTGCTCAGGAGACGGTGGCTCGTACTCCAGTCAGGGACGCAAGCCTCCCAAGGGTGCTGACCAGCCGGTCATCGGCAAGGCCAACATACCGACGCCACGGGAGAAGACGGTCATCATCGGTCAGGTGGACTTCCAGGTCTTCGACAGCTTCAACCCGATGATCCCGAACGGCGTCCAGGCCGGGAGCGGCTTCGACACGGTCGCGCGGGAGTACATGTTCTACCTGAACCTGCCGACCGGTGAGCTCATCCCGTGGCTTGCCACGGACTACGAATACAACGAGGATTTCACAACGCTCACCTTCACGTTCGACCCGAACGCGAAGTGGAACGACGGCCAGCCGTTGACCTCGCGGGACTTCAAGTTCACCGTCGAGCTGAAGCGGGACAATCCCAACCTGCTCGGCGGCGGTGGAGACCTGGCCGACTACGTACGCAACGTCGCGACGCCCGACGAGCACACTGCGGTTCTCGAGCTGTCCAAGCCGAACCCCCGGCTGCACTACGGCTTCATCTGCACGATCGTCGCGGGCTTCGACATCCTTCCTGAGCACATCTGGTCGAAGGAAGACCCGACGAAGTTCAAGGACAACCCGCCGGTACGCACGGCGCCGTACGTCCTCGACCAGGCGATCCAGAGCCAGAAGATGTTCGTCTGGAAGAAGGATCCCAACTACTGGAACAAGGCGAAGTTCGATCCGGCGCCGGAGTACGTCATCTTCCAGTCCGTCGCCGAGTCACAGGACGCAGCGAGCCAGGCGTTCCGTCGTGCCGAGTTCGACGTGGGCTCGTTGGACGAGGAGCACGCGAAGATCCTCCGGTCGGAGGGCTACCCCAACCTCATCACCACGCCCTTCCACGACCCGTGCCCACGTGCGCTCTGGCTGAACTGCGACCCGGCACGCGGCATCATCAGCGAGCCGCGCATGCACTGGGTGATCTCGTATCTCCTCGACCGCGAGAAGATCGGCAAGACGGTGTGGCCGGTGGAGACCCCGCCTGCGCAGTACCCGTGGGCGGACTACGACGGCAACAAGAAGTGGGAGATCGCCGAGATCGCCGAGAAGTACCCGATGACGTACGACCCGAAGCGCGCCGAGCAGCTGCTCGACGAGATCGCGCCGAAGGGCCCTGACGGCAAGCGGATGTACAAGGGCAAGCCGGCGAGCGTCGAGGTCATCACGCCGGCGCCGGTGGACGGTGCCGAGTTCATCATCGGCCAGCTCGTCGTGGAGGAGCTCAAGAAGCTCGGGGTCGAGGCCTCGATCCGCAGCTACAGCGGCTCGGTGCACAGCGAGAAGTGGGAACGCGGCCAGTTCGACATCTCCTCGCAGTGGTGCTGTGACGTCTCCTGGGATCCCAACCAGCTGTACAGCCGGCACCAGAGCCGGTGGGCCAAGCCCGTGGGTGAGAACGCAGTCGGCCGGAACCAGGTCCGGCTGCGGAGCCAGAAGCTGGACCAGCTGTCGCAACAGCTCAACAACATGAACCCCGAGAGCGAGGAGGCGCAGCCACTGCTGCAGCAGGCGCTGGAGGAGTACTACCGGACCCTTCCGGTGATCCCGGTCATCCAGACGGCGTACCCGGCGTACTACAACACGACGTTCTGGACTGGCTGGCCCACGGAGGACGACCTGTACCAGGTGCCCAACAACTGGTGGGGTCAGTTCCTGTTCGTGATCGGACGGCTCAAGCCGACGGGACAGAAGGCGCCAAGGTGATCCGGTGGCGGCGGTAACCAAGAGTGCAGAGCAGGAGGTGGTCAAGCGAGACCCGATCCGGGCCTGGCTTGGCCGCCACCCGCTCGCGAACTATGCGATCCGCAGGTTCGGTCTGTATCTGGTCGAGCTCTGGGGCGCGATGACGGTCGCGTTCTTCTTCTTCCGGATGATCCCGGGGGACCCGATCCAGACCTTCATCCAGAGCCTGCAGCAGAACTACATCTACAACCAGGCGGCCAGTGCCGAGGTGATCGCTCACTACCGTGAGGTCTTCGGCCTGGATGGCAACATCTTCACCCAGTACCTGCACTACATGTACCAGGTCCTGATCGGACACGACCTGGGGCCGTCGCTCATCAACTACCCGACGCCGGTGCAGGTCGTCATCATCCGGGCGCTGCCGTGGACCGTCGGGTTGCTCGGCATCTCGGCCGTCCTGGCGTGGATCATCGGCCTGCTCGTGGGTGCACTGGCCGGGTGGCGGCGTGGCAAGATCGGCGCCGACTTGGTGACGAACCTGTCGATCGCGTTGTCACACGTCCCCTATTACTTCCTGGCGCTGATCCTGGTGTTTCTCTTTGCCTACCAGTTGAACTGGTTACCGGCGCGGTCGGCGTACGACGCGAGGCTGGATCCAGGATTCACGCTCAGGTTCCTCGCGAGCCTGCTCGAGTACGGCCTGTTGCCTGCGTTGTCCATCATCATCATCGGGGTGTTTGCCTGGTTGCTCTCGACCCGGATGCTGATGGTGCCGATCCTGGGTGAGGACTACCTCACGTACGCGCAGGCGAAAGGTCTGCGGCCACGCCGGATCCTCACGAAGTACGCCTTGCGCAACTGCTACTTGCCGCAGGTGACGGCGTTCGGCATCTCGCTGGGATTCATCTTCAACGGGAACGTGCTGGTCGAGCAGCTGTTCAACTACCCCGGTCTGGGAGCGACGTTGGTGAATGCCATCAACATCCTGGACTTCAACACCATCATGGGGGTGACGAACCTCGCGATCTTCGCGGTGCTGACGGCCAACCTGATCCTCGATCTCATCCTCCCGTTGCTGGATCCGCGAGTGAAGTACTGGCGTTGAGGACGGTGGACGAATGGCGGGACAGTTGAGCCCAGTCGTGAGGATCTGGCGCATCCTCGGGGGCCCGTTGATCGTCAGGATCGTGCGCGTCATCGGCAGCAACTGGAAGCTGGCCAGTGGGATGGCGCTGCTCCTGGCCCTCATCGCGTTGGCATTGCTGAGCCCGGTCATCTCGCGCCTCGTTGGCAAGGGGCAGGACCCGGTAGCGATTGCGGCGTACCAGAAGTGGCTCGTGCCGTCGCCCGAGCACTGGCTCGGAACCGACCAGTATGGCCGTGACCTTTTCGCCATGGTCGTGGGCGCGTTGGGAGTGTCGCTCGAGGTCGGCGCGATCGCCGGCGTGATCTCGACGGTGGTCGGCGTCATCATGGCCTTCGTCGCGGGATACAAAGGTGGGCTCATCGACAGCGCGTTGTCGACGTTCACCGACATGGTGCTCGTCGTGCCGAGCTTCCCTCTGCTGATCGCGTTGTCGGCCTACACCAAGAACGTCGGGATCGTCGAGGTCGGTCTGATGCTGGCCGCGTTCAGCTGGCCGTTCGCCGCGCGTACGATCCGCTCGCAGGTGTTGAGCCTGCGCGCGCGACCGTACGTCGAGCTCGCGAAGGTCAGCAAGCTGCGCGACATCGAGATCATCGTCTACGAGCTGCTTCCCAACATGCTTCCCTACATCGGCGTGGGGTTCGCATCGTCAGCTCTGGGCGCCATCTTCGCTCTGGTGGGCCTCGAGGTCATCGGCCTTGGTCCAGGCGAGACGATCGACCTGGGCAAGATCATCTACTCTTCGATCGGAACGGGTGCGATGACGCTCGGCGCCTGGCCGATGTTCGTCGCTCCGATCGTCCTTCTCACGCTGCTGTTCGCGGCGCTCAACCTCATCAACATCGGGCTCGAGGAGATCTACAACCCGCGGCTGAGAGGAGTCGCCGGTGCGTGAAACAGGGCGGACATCGAGCACAGGCTCCGGCGAGTCCTCGCCGCTGTTGGAGATCTCGAACCTCTGCGTGCGTTACCGCACCACGCACGATGACGTCGCAGCGGTGGACGGTGTGGACCTCACGGTTCGCCGAGGAGAGATCATCGGGATCGCGGGGGAGTCCGGTAGCGGGAAGACCACGCTCGCGGTCGCGTTGCTGCGGCTGCTGCGCCCGCCCGGTTACATCGCCGACGGCACCATCATGTTCCGCCCGAAGGACGGGCAGCCGGTCGACCTGCTGTCGCTCGACGAACGCCGGCTCCGGGCGTTGCGCTGGCGGAACATCTCCTACCTGCCGCAGGGTTCGATGAACTCGCTCAACCCGGTGATGCGAGTCGCCGATCAGTTCCGTGACGTGGTGCTGGAGCACGGCAACGGTCGTGGAAGGGAGCGGGCCAAGGACGTCGATGCGATGATTCCCCGCCTGCTGCGCCAGGTCGGGCTGGACGCTGGCGTCGCGCGCATGTATCCGCACGAGCTCTCGGGCGGAATGAAGCAGCGCGTGTTGATGGCCATGTCGATCGCGCTCGAGCCGGATCTCGTCGTGGCCGACGAGCCGACCACGGCGCTCGACGTGACCATTCAGCGCGTGATCCTGCAGAGCCTTGCCGACCTGCGCGACCAGTTCGGTGTGACGCTCATGGTCATCTCGCACGACATGGGCGTGCACGCGCAGCTCGTCGACCGTGTGGCGGTGATGTACGAAGGGAAGATCGTCGAGGTCGGTGATGTGCGCCAGGTCTTCAAACGGCCGCAGCATCCTTACACCAGAAGCCTGATCGAGTCGATCCCACGCATCGGCGAGGCGCCGTGGCGCGACGCGGAGCAGGGGAGTGAGGAACGGAGTCAGGTGAGATGAGCCAATCCCGTTCAGAGTCGCGAGTCATCGAGCTGCGCGCTGTCGTGCAGAGGTTCCACGCGCGCGGCACTCCGTCAGGTTTCCTCACCGCGGTGCACGAGACGTCGATGACGCTCAGCACGGATCCCCCGCGCATCGTGAGCCTGGTGGGGCAGAGCGGGAGCGGCAAGAGCACCATCGCCCGCATCATCCTCGGTCTGCAGAAGCCGACCTCGGGCACGGTGACGTACAACGGCAAGGACATCTTCTCGCTCTCCAAGGAGGAGTACGACGACTACCGGCGCAACGTCCAGCCGGTCTTCCAGGATCCGTACGCCATCTTCAACCCCGTCTACCGGGTCGACCGCGTGCTTCGTACCGCCATCAAGAAGTTCGGTCTCGCGAAGAGCGACTCCGACGCGCACGACCTCATGGTCGAGTCGTTGCGTGCGGTCCGGTTGGAGCCCGACCAGGTGCTCGGCCGCTATCCGCATCAGCTTTCCGGCGGGCAGAGGCAGCGCATCATGCTGGCCCGGGTGCACATGCTGCGGCCGGCGTTCATCATCGCCGACGAGCCGGTGTCGATGCTGGATGCGCAGGTACGCAAGCACTTCCTGGACATCCTCCTGGACTTCCAGAAGGCGTACGGCATGACGACGCTCTTCATCACCCACGACCTGTCCACGGTCTACTACGTCGGTGGCGACGTGATGGTGATCACCAAGGGTCGGATCGTCGAGCAAGGCCCGGTCGCCGAGGTCATGCACAACCCGAAGCATCCGTACACCAAGCTGCTCCTGGCCTCCGTGCCGCAACCCGATCCGGACCAGCGCTGGACCGACCGGATCGACCTCGAGGCGGTCGAGCGGGAGGAGGCAGGGCCCGACGTGCCGGCCGGCGAGCAGAGTCCGACGCTGCCGGTCTGAGCTGGCTGACCGTCGCACACGACGAAGGGGCGCCGCTCGGCGGGTGCGACATGCGCGTGGGCCATGCGGAGTTCCGGCCAATCGGAGGTGCACTACGTGTCGGCACGTGTCACAGGTCCGGCTGGCGTAGTGCACATGGTCATTTGGGGGCGAAGAGGCGGCGGATGTGGGCGTTGACGAACATGCCGTCGGGGTCCAGTCGCTCGCGGACGCGGAGGAAGTCGTCGAAGCGGGGATAGCGGTCCCGAAGGGTCTCGGCTTCCAGCCAGTGGATCTTTCCCCAGTGAGGTCGGCCCTCGAAGTCTGCGGCGATGCGCTCGACCTCGCGGAAGTACCGCTCGTACGGCAGCCGGTGATATTGATGGACGGCGACGTAACCGGTCGCCCGCCCATACGCCGGCGAGAGCCAGATGTCGTCGGCTGCCGCGAACCTCACCTCGAGCGGGAATGGCAGGTACATGCCGCTGCGTTCGATCCAGCTCATGATGGCTGACAGGAAGTCGCGCAGCGCCTCGCGTGGCACGGCGTACTCCATCTCGCGAAAGACCACCCGACGAGGCGAGACGAAGACGCGATGCGACACGTCGGAGTAGCTGCGCGCGGTCAGCGCACGTGAGGCGATCGCATTGATGGTGGGTGTGAGCCGGGGCACGACGGTCGCCAGCCGATTCGTCAACTCGTACACGCGATTGCTGAGGAACTCATCGTCCAGCCACGCCCGGACCGGCGACAGCGGACGGCTGGAGGCGTCGGCGGGCAGGCGGTTGTTGCGTTTCGTCAACGTCCGACGGGTGTGGGGAAACCAGTAGAACTCGAAGTGGTCGTTGTCGGCCACGAGCTGGTCGAGCTCGGAAAGCACGCGGTCCACGGACCTTGGCCGCTCGTCGGCGGCGAGGACGAACGCCGGAACGCACCGCACCGTGATGTCGGTCAGCACACCGAGTGCTCCGAGACTCACCCGGGCGGCGGCGAAAAGTCCGGGATCCTGCTCGGCGGAGCAGGTGACCTGCGAGCCGTCGGCGAGCATGAGCCGAATGGCCTCGACTTGTGCGGCAAGTCCCGGATATCGCGCTCCCGTCCCGTGGGTACCGGTGGAGATCGCGCCCGCAATCGTCTGCCGATCGATGTCCCCGAGGTTGCTCATCGCGACGCCGAGGTCGTCGAGCAGCCGATTGAGCAGGTGCAGCGGCGTCCCGGCGCGTACCGTCACCAGGCCGGAGTCGGCATCGAACGCCGTGATCCCGGTGAACCCGGTGGGTCGGCCGGATCCCCTCGACTCATCACCAGGGCCGAGCCGGATGAGCAGGTCGTCGCTTGCTGCGATGTCGTGAAACGAATGGCCCGCGCCGACCACGCGTACACCCCAGCCATGGGAGCGAGCCATGGCGAGCGCGGCGGCAAGCTCGTCGTCGTCGCGTGGGGTCACGATGCATCGTGGCCGCGATATGACCGTCGAAGCCCAGTTGCGCCAGGTTGGTTGACTCATTTGCGACCATGGTGGCATGCGTACCCGCCAGCTCGACGATGTGCGACGTCGATATGACGCGGCGACCGCCGGACTGGAGCCGCCGTTCGCGATCGTCGACATGGCGGCCTTCCGGGCGAACGCCGACGACCTGGTCCGTCGGGCAGACGGCACGCCGGTGCGCGTGGCGTCGAAGTCGGTGCGGGTCCGTTCGCTTCTCGAAGCCGTGGTGAAGCGCCCTGGCTTTCGTGGTGTCATGGCCTATTCGGTCGCCGAGGCGGTGTGGCTGGCCGACCACGGCTTCGACGACATCGTGGTGGCGTATCCGTCGACCGATCGCCGGTCGCTCGCGCGGCTTGCCGAGGACGAGCACCGGGCCGCGGCCATCACGCTGATGATCGACAGCGTCGACCACCTGGACGTCATCGAGTCGAGCCTGGGATCGCGCCATCCAGAACTACGAATTTGCCTGGACATCGACACAGCGTGGAAGCCACTGGGGCTTCACCTCGGGGCACGACGCTCGCCTGTCCGTCACCCGCGACAGGCCGTGGCGATCGCCAAGGAGGTGAGGAGCCGCACCGGCTTTCGCCTCGTGGGCTTGATGACGTACGAGGCGCAGATCGCAGGGGTTCAGGACGCAGGGATCGTCGTACGGGCCATGAAGTCGGCGTCAGCCCGCGAGATCGACCGGAGGCGGGAGCGGGTCGTCGACGCGGTTTCGGCGTACGCCAAGCTCGAGTTCGTCAACGCGGGTGGCACCGGCAGCCTCGAGATCAGCGCGCACGGAACCGCCGTCACCGAGGTGACGGCGGGCTCCGGGCTTTTCGGCCCGGGTCTTTTCGATCGCTATCACGCGTTCCGACCAACGCCGGCAGCGCTTTTCGCGCTGCCTGTCGTGCGCAAACCACGACGCGGCATGGTGACCGTCTTCGCCGGTGGCTATCCCGCATCGGGTCCAGCTGGACGAAGTCGGTTGCCGATTCCCTTCCTGCCAACCGGGTTGCGTCTCCTGGGAGCCGAGGGAGCGGGTGAGGTGCAGACCCCGTTGCGAGGTGCTGCCGCCGACGACCTGTCGATCGGAGACCGGGTGTGGTTTCGCCACGCGAAGGCGGGCGAGCTTTGCGAACGCTTCAACGTCGTCCATCTCGTGGAAGGCGACCGAGTGGTGGAGACCGTACCGACCTATCGTGGCGAGGGTCGTGCATTCGGCTGAGCGGCCGCAGCTGACTATGCGCCGTTCTCGGACGGGTGGTGCGTCTGTTGATGCAGGGCGACCCGCCAGTCCTCGCCCTTGCGTACGGAGACGGTCGAGCAGAGGTTCTTGTTCGGCGTCTGTTCGTAGTTCCAGCGAGCGGTGGCTGTATAGGTGAGGAGAACCACGTCGTCGGTGAGCGAGGTCAACGCCACGTCGTCGAATGCGACCCCGCGGCCGGCGCTTTCGTCCGTGTGATGCTCGGGGTTCCGGGCCTTGGCGCGGTGCGGCGCCAACTTGGAGCAGGCACACCCGTCCGAGCCGCACTGGTATCTCGTGACGCTCTCGGTGCGCCCGGAGTTCCACCGCCGAGGACTCGGGAGCCAGCTCGTCGCGCCCATCCTGGAGCGGGCCGACCGGGAGCAGGTGCCGTGCTACCTGGAGACGTCCGATCCCGCCGACGTCGGCTACTACGAGCGCATCGGCTTCCGTGTCGCGAACCCTGCTCTCGCAGCCATCCCCGATGGGCCAGCCCACGTCACGATGCGACGCGAGCCTTCCTCCACAACCGAGGGACGCTGACGCCGCCACCTCCTCTGTGCGTGCACGTTGGTGAAACCCCAACGCGATGTCGTGATCTCCTGGCCTAGTGAACGGGGATGGGTACCTCCCGCGCGTGGCCGTTGGCGCGCCAAAGACGGCGGTGGATGATGCCGGGGTCGTCGTCGGGTCCGATCGGGAGCAGGCGGTAGCGCAGTTCGTACGTCGTCCCGGACGGGACCTGATACCGCGGCAGGGTGTCCGGACCGCAGCTCGCACCGCCCAGCCCGCGCTGCCGAACGTCGATCGTGAGATACGTGACGTCCTCACGTACGACGTCGGTCGTGTGCCTGGCCGCGGTGAGGTTCGCGTCGGAGTAGTGCGACGCCTTCGCCTCGACTGGACTCGGGACGCTCATCAGGAGCCCGATCCCGTCGGACCGACGCACAGCGAGCCACCGCACGTCGGTGAGGTTGCCGTGCTCCTGCGGCAGGATGTAGGGCACGTACAGGTCGTCGACGCTGGCCTGCCAGCGGCCCAGCGCGGCTCCGGCCCTGCGGTCGATGTAGCTCTCGTGCGGACCCCGGCCGTACCACTCCACCGTCTCGAAGCCGGGTGGCAACGTGAAGATCGCGCCGATCCGTGGCAGGTCGGGAAGCTCCGCGTCGACGTCGAAGCGGTGGGTCACGGTCATCACACCGCGAGGATCGACGAGAAGCTCCACCTCGTGCCCGATGCCGTGCTGGTGGACCAGGCGTTCCCGACGGCTCACCGTGGCGCCGCCGACGACGTCGGGCCGATTCGCCGGCTCCACCTGCACCGACTCGACGTGGGAGACCAACCGATCCAGGCCCGCGGCGAGCCAGCGGAAGTACGCCTGTCGTTGGGCGTGCCAGGGGTTCGTGGAGTTGCGGATGCCATCGTTGTCGGTCGGCGCTCGCCAGACGTTCAGGAACGGTCCGGCTTGCAGCAGGTCGACACCCGCGACGCGCCAGGCGGTGAGGGCCGCATCGGTCTTGCGTACGAGGATCTCCACGCCCGCCCCGCGAATCGCCCACCCTTCGTGGGCGTTGCCGTCGATGGCGAGCGGTGAGCTGGCGCGTAGGAGCGAGGTGGCGACCTGGCTTGCCCGCGAGTGTGGCGACTCCAGCGTGGGCGCAGCCGAGGACTGGCGCGGGAGCAGTGGGAGCTGGACCCAGCCGACCTCGTGGCCCGCACCCAGGAGGGGCGCGTCGTCAGCATGGACGAACCGCAGGTGCACCCACGCCTCCTGACCAGGCTCCACGACGGGCACGGTCCACGGCACCGAGACGGCCTCGGCAGAACCTGGAGGCGTGGAGAGTCGGCGCAACTCACCGGACTCCACGACAACGCCGTCGACCAGCACGCTCCAGAAGATCCGCAGATGCGACAGGTCGCGGAAGTCGTAGCGGTTGATGATGCGCACTCGCCCGCCGACCGTGAGCTCCGGGTCCAGCAGCTCGGCGTCGAACGGCTGGAAGAGCTTCTTCGCCTCCCACATCGCCGGATGCGGCGTGCGGTCGGGCCAGAAGAGACCGTCGCAGACGAAGTTCCCGTCGTTCGGCTCGTCACCGAAGTCGCCGCCGTAGGCCCAGTGAGGCGGGTCGTCGCCTGAGGAGAATCCCGGCCGCGGATCGTCAGGTGACTTGAGGATGCCGTGGTCGAGCATCTCCCAGATGAAGCCGCCCTGCAGACCGTGATGCGACCGGATCGCCTCCCAGTAGTCGGCCAGGTTGCCGCAGCTGTTACCCATCGCGTGCGCGTACTCGCACATGATGAGCGGACGATGGTCGGACGTCGTCTGCGCCCATTCGACGATCTGGTCGATCGACGGATACATGGGGCACACGAGGTCGGTGGCCGCGTGGCCGCCGGACCAGTCCGGTGCGATCGCACCCTCGTAGTGGACGGGTCGCGTCGGGTCGACTCGGCGCACCCATGCCGCCGCGGCGTCGTGGTTGGCACCGTAGCCGGACTCGTTGCCGAGCGACCAGGCGATGATGCACGGATGGTTGCGGTCGCGCAGCACCATGCGGCTCACGCGATCGACGAATGCCGGCTGGTAGCGCGGATCGTCGCACAGGCTCGTGTAGTTGGCATGTGCCTCGATGTTCGCCTCGTCGATGACGTAGAGGCCGTAGATGTCGGCGAGCTCGAGGAAGTACGGATCCGGCGGGTAGTGCGACGTGCGGACGGCGTTGACGTTGAACGCCTTCAGCACGGCGACGTCGCGACGCACCATCTCGCGTGGCACGGCGCTGCCGAATCGGTCATGGTGCTCGTGCCGGTTGACGCCGCGGATGTAGACCGGCTTGCCGTTGACCAGCAGCTGCCGGTCACGGATCTCGATGGTACGAAAGCCCGTGTCGATGCGGGTCGCTTCGACCTCGCGCCCATCCGGGTCGAGCAGGCTCACGATCACGCTGTAGAGCGTGGGGACCTCGGCCGACCAGGGCTCGACCTTGGGCACGGTGGTTGCGAGCTCGGCGAAACCGAGCCCCGGCATGTCGCCGGTGCGCAACCGTGGTTCGGCACTCAGAGGCCCCTCGAGGACCTCGTGGTGCCGGGTCCCCGACTCTGCACCCGGCTGGTGCGGGCCTTCGAGCGACGCCACGACGCGCCATCCGAAGCTCGGCAGGTTACCGACAGCCGCGGTGATCGCGAGCGATCCGGCTCCGGTCGCTGCGTCGTATCCGGCATTGACCACCACGTCGGCGAGATAGGTGGGAGGCGTGGCGTAGAGGTAGACAGAACGGTGGATGCCCGCCTGCCACCACATGTCCTGGTCTTCGATGTAGCTCGCGTCGGACCACTGGATCACCTGGATCGCAAGCGTGTTGCGGCCAGGGTGCAGCGCGTGCGTCACGACGTACTCGCTGGGCAGCCGCGAGTCCTTGCCGATCCCGATGGGCACGCCGTTCACCCAGACCGACGACACGGAGATCGCGCCACCGACGTGCAGCACCACCCGGGCCCTCGACCAGTCCTCGGGGAGGACGAACGTCGTGCGATAGAGCCCGGTGGGGTTCTGCTCAGGGACGAGGGGCGGTCGGTTCGGCGCGAACGGCATCTGCACGTTCGTGTACTGCGGCCGCCCGTACCCCTGCATCGTCCAGTTGCCGGGCACGGTGATGGTGTCCCAGTCGGAGGTGTCGAGGTCGGGGTCGGCGAAGTCGACAGGTGTGTCCTCCGGTCGCCCGACGAGTCGCAACGCCCAGGAGCCGTCGAGCAGGAGCATCCGCGGCCGTGCCTTGGCGCGGGCCGCTGCGGCGGACTCGTACGGAAGGAAGCTCGCCCGTCCGGGCAGCCGGTTGACACCGGTGAGCTCCGGCGTCTCCCACGGGCGTAGGGCGAGCGCCGCATTCGGGGCGCCAGGAGGCTGGCCGGGGTGCGGCACGGACTCGGGTTGCTCGCTCGCGGTCACTTCGCGCTCTCCATGACGTCGACCCGACGGTCGATGAACTCCAGGACACGCCGCCAGGCGTCGGCGCATTCCTCGGCGTAGTCGGCGTACGCCCGGTCGAAGAAGCTGTGCGGCGCGCCGGGATAGGTGTGCAGGGTGTGCTCGACGCCCGAGGTCGCCAGGGCCGCCGCGAACTGCTGCACCTGCTCGGCCGGAATGCTGGCGTCCGCGCCGCCGAAGAGTCCCAGCACCGGCACCTTGGCTTCGGGTGCTCGACTGATCGGCGTGGGTCCGCCTTCGACTCGGGGTCGCATGCCGGCATAGAAACCGATGACGCCGGCGAACTCGGTGCGGGACGCCTGCAGGAACGCGTTACTGCCACCGAAGCAGAAGCCGAGCAGGAACGCACGCACCTGCACCTGACCTCCGGAGTCGGCGTCGCGGTGTTGCTGCAGGTGCTCCTCGAGGTGCGTGAGCGCGGCGGTGGTGTCGGCGGCGATGCCCTCGGGAGTCGTCTGGGCGATGTGCGCACGGAAGTCGAAGTCCTCGCCGCGTAGCGGCCGACCGTCGCTGCGCTCACCCGGCCCAGCGGTGCGCCCGAAGTAGTCGAGGACGATCGCGTCGATGCCCACGCCGGCGAACCGTTCCGCCAGGCGTTCGTAGAAGCCGATGAGGCCGCGGATGTCGGGCAAGATCACGACGGCTGTACGTACGCCTGCATGCCGCGGCTGGGGTGCAACCGCCCGGAACGCGGCAAAGCGCGTGCCGTCGCTGGAGGTCAAGGTGACCGGCGTGCCGGTGACGGGAGCGGCGCCGCCAGGTGGGTCAGGCGGGACTGCGTCGGGGTCGAAGCACATCTCACACACCTACCGAGGACATACCGAGGCCAGCCCTTTCTCCGGCCCGATGCGTGCCATCACGTTGTCGCCTCGTAACGCCCACCGTCGGTGGGTTCGGGGGCGAGGTTTGCACCCCCGAACCTACCGGGAGATGACCACCTTGCCGTAGGGTGGCGGGCCGTGAGAGTCGCGGTCCTCAGGGAACGCCGACCCGGAGAACGCCGGGTCGCCTTGCTACCTGATCACCTTCCACGTTTGCGTCAGGCAGGAATCGAGGTCGCCGTCGAGTCCGATGCCGGAGCCGAGGTGGGCATCCCGGACGACGCGTACGAAGCGGCCGGTGCCTATGTCGGCGACGACGTGATCGAGGGCGCCGACCTCGTCCTGTCCGTCCAGCCGATCAACCTCGCCACGGCGCGAGCGCTGCGCGAGGGGACGGTCACCGTGTCCTTTCTGCCGACGTCCCAGGAGATCCCGCTGGTACGCCGGATGCGCGAGTGTCGGCTCACGTCGTTCTCCATGGACCTGATCCCGCGGATCGCTCGCGCCCAGCCGATGGACGCCCTCTCCTCCCAGGCGATGGTCGCCGGCTACCGCGCGGCTCTGGTCGCCGCCGAACGGCTGCCGCGGTTCTTCCCCATGCTCATGACGGCCGCCGGTACGGTGCGACCTGCCACGGTGCTGGTCCTCGGTGCCGGTGTCGCGGGTTTGCAGGCGATCGCCACGGCCCGCCGGCTGGGCGCGGTGGTGATGGCGTACGACGTCCGCAAGGCGTCGGCCGAGGAGGTCGCGAGCCTGGGAGCGAAGTTCGTGGAGATCGACCTACCGCCGCTCGAAGGCGGGGGTGGGTACGCCCGGGAGATGACCGAGGAGCGATCGAAGCGGCAGCAGGAGCTGCTGGCTCCCTACGTCGCCGAGGCGGACGCGCTCATCACGACGGCGGCGGTGCCGGGACGACCCGCCCCGATCCTCGTGACGGCGGAGATGGTCTCGCGGATGCGTCCGGGTTCCGTGGTGGTCGACCTGGTGGCCGACCAGGGCGGCAACGTGGCTGGCAGTGTGCCAGGACAGGAGCTCATGGCCGAGGGTGGTGTGCTGATCTGGGGCGGGCAGAACGTCCCGAGCCAGATGCCGGTGCCCGCGAGCCAGCTCTACGCGCAGAACGTATGCAACCTGATCTTGCACATGGTCGAGGATGGCGAGCTACGACCCAACTTCGACGACGAGATCGTGGCAAGTTGCTGCGTGACGCACCAGGGCGAGATCATGCATGCCCCGACCCGTGAGCTCGTCCCCGATGCGTGACCCGTCCCGGGGCAACGGAATCGCACGAGTTTGGGAGGCCGTCGAAGATGACTGAGGGCATCGCGTTGTTGACGATCTTCGTCTTCAGCGCGTTCACGGGGTACGAAGTGATCTCCAAGGTGTCGACGATCCTGCACACGCCCTTGATGTCGGGTGCCAACGCGATCCATGGGGTGATCCTGGTGGGCGCGGTGCTCGTGGCCTCCCAGGCGCGAACGGCACTCGAGCTCTGGGTCGGGCTCGTCGCGGTGTTCCTGGCGACGCTCAACATGGTCGGCGGTTTCGTGGTGACCGACCGGATGCTTCAGATGTTCCGTACGCGAAGAAAGTCGTCCGATGCCTGAGGCAGTGACCAACCCCCCGGTGTGGATCCAACTGGGCTACCTCGTCGCCGCGGTGTGCTTCATCGTCGCGCTCAAGGCGCTCTCGTCACCGCGCACCGCGCGCGTGGGCAACCTCGTCGGTGCCGCCGGTGCGGTGCTGGCCGTCGTCCTCATCTTCTTCGTCACCTCGACAGACAACCTGTGGGCCATCCTGGGCGCGATCGTGTTGGGCGCGTTGGTCGGGGTGCTCGCGGCACGACGGGTCGCCATGACCGCGATGCCGCAGATGGTGGCGACCTTCAATGGTGTGGGTGGCGCCGCGGCCGCGTTGGTGGCCTTGCTGGAAGTGGGCGAGGCCCTGGGCGGCGAGGCTCTCGGTCAGGTTGCCGCGGCATTCACCGTGCTCATCGGCGGCGTGAGCTTCTCCGGGTCCGCGCTGACCGTCGGAAAGCTGCAGGACTGGCTCCCTGCCCGCCCCATCGTGGTGCCTCGCGTGCAGTGGGTCTACGGCGCTGCCCTCGCGGTCTCGCTGGCCGCTGCGGTCGTGGTGGCGGTGCTCGGCTCCACAGGTTTCGCGATCGTGCTCGCGGCGCTTGCGGTCGTGCTCGGTGTCCTGCTGGTCCTGCCAGTGGGTGGGGCCGACGTGCCCATCGTGATCTCGTTGCTGAACGCCTTCACCGGGCTCGCGGTCGCGGCGAGTGGCTACCTGCTCGGCAACACGTTGCTCCTGGTGGCGGGCACCCTGGTGGGCGCGGCCGGCTCGTTGCTCACCCACTTGATGGCCCAGGCCATGGGTCGCAGCGTCACCACGATCTTGTTCGGAGCCTTGCTGGGTGGCCCGACCACGCTGGGGACCACGACCGAGAGCACCCGGCCGGTCAAGTCGGCGAGTGCCGAGGACGTCGCCGTACTGCTGGGCTACGCGCGTCGGGTCATCGTGGTGCCGGGGTACGGGCTTGCGGTCGCCCAGGCGCAGCACGTGTTGCGCGAGCTCGGCGATGTGCTGATGGCGCGCGGGATCGAGGTGAGCTACGCCATCCACCCGGTGGCGGGCCGGATGCCGGGCCACATGAACGTGCTCCTCGCCGAGGCCAACGTGCCGTACGAGCAGCAGGTCGAGATGAGCCAGATCAACCCGGAGTTCAAGGCGACGGACGTGGCGCTCATCGTGGGAGCCAACGACGTGGTCAACCCGGCGGCGCGCAAGGCGTACGGCTCGCCGATCGCCGGCATGCCGATTCTCGAAGCCGACCAGGCTCGAGCCGTGGTCTTCCTCAAGCGTTCGATGCGACCTGGTTTCGCCGGTATCGAGAACGAGCTCCTCTACGATCCCAAGACCACGGTGCTGTTCGGCGACGCCAAGGACTCGCTCAGCCAGCTGGTCGCCGCCGTCGAGAAGCTGTGACCGTGGGGCCGGTCATTGGACGTGGAGGCTGAGGCCGGTTCGTGCCGTCCAGAACGGCTCGACCACGAGCGAGTCAGAGCCGGATCCGATGCTGCGCGCCGGCGCCGGTACGTCGGCTCCCGCATGGGCTGCCTGGTTCACGTACGGCCTCGCGAGTCGGTTCCAGCCGACCCAGCCGCAGCTTTCGATGCGGACGAAGAGATCCCACGTGCCCGTGTCGAGCGGCTGACCCAGGCGTGCGGTGCGCGGCTCCAGCCGAGCGGTTCCACGCAAGACCACACGTCGCGGGCGTTCTCCCTGTTCCCGGACCAGCGTCGACTGCGTGGGCAGCAGGTAGTCGCCTGAGTCCGCTCGGTTCCGCACGTACACCTCGAGGCGACTGTCGTCGATCAGCTTGCTCACGTCGTACGCATCGGTCGGCGCCTTGAGCTTCAGCGGGACCGGAGGCACCCAGAGCAGGCGGCCGTCGGCTGGTCTCAACCGCACGGGCTGGCCGCTCGCGTAGGCGAGCTGCCCGCACACCCTGATGAGCAGCGTGTTGCCTTCCCACACGACGCTTTCCAGGGTGGGGAGAAGCGTGAGACCACGCTCGGCAGTGGTGAGCCGGACGACGTCCGCGTAGGCACCGGCACGCAACAGCCGCGAGCGAACCCGTGCCGAGGGCGGCAGCCGGCGTTCGACGGGTGGCGGGATGCGTTCGGTGAGGAGCTGCCGTGCTCCGCGGAGCACTCCGTGGCCGCCGACCCCGAGCGGAATGCGGAAAAGCGACCGTGGCTCCAGCAGGTTCAGCAGGTGATCTGCGTAGAGCCTGGCGTAGATCGCCTCGCGGACGTCGCCGGGATCGGTGTGCTGGTCGACCAGGTCGAGCAGAGCGCGGAAGGCCTGAAGGTGCGCGGCCCAGCCGGAGCGGCGCAGCATGGTCGCTCGAGGCTCGAAGCTCGTCGCCGAACCCCAGTGGCAGCAGACGGTGTCGGCGAGGACGGAGATGGTCTTGGCGAGGAAGTACGCCTGTGTCACGAAGCGCTGTTCGACGAGCCCTGGGTCAGTGAGCCCGAACGCGTGGCTGCCACCGAGGGGGCCGGCGGCGCCACCGGTCTCGGCGAACCGCAGTCGATCCTGGAGCAGGAAGCCGACCCGGAACAGCTTGTGCGCGGTTGCCAGGCTGAAAAGCTCCGGCGTCTCGGCGGGGTCCACTGCGTCGCGCGACTCCCGGAACGGGCTCACGGGCACGACCCGTCCGCCGTGGCCCACGATCTTGCCCACGACGATGTCGGCGCTGGTCCGGGTCGCCAGGGCGTACATGCGTTCCAGGGCGAGCGGGGCGAGTTGGTCGGATGCTGTGAGGAAGTAGAGGTACTCCCCGCTGGCGCGTTCGATGCCGATGTTGCGAAGCTGACCCGGAGCCGCACGAGTGCCGTCTCGCCCGCTCGGTCCGTGGATCACGCGTACCTGAGGATGGCGCTCGGCGAAGTTCTCCAGACGGCGCAGGCTCCCGTCGGTGGACCCGGCGTCGACGAAGAGGACTTCGTACTCCCCGGGATCCAGTGACTGTGCCAGCAGGGACCCGAGACATGTGTCGAGGTGTGGTCCTGGGTTGTGTATCGGAACCACAACACTGACCTTCATGCCCATGTGCGCGCCCCCCACGGCCTGTGACTGCGGCACCTGGGTGGAGCATCGTCCGTTTGCCGCCCCGACAAACCTCTGCCGGCGGCTCGCGACGGGTGAAACTCGAGTGGGGATTCGCGATCAGGTCGCGTGCTCGCGCCGTCGTGAAGCAGGGAACCCTTCAGTCCACGACGCCGTAGAGGCGGTCCCCGGCGTCGCCGAGACCAGGCACGATGAATCCCTTGTCATTGAGCCGCTCGTCCAGCCCGGCCACCACGACTTTCACCGGTACGCCCAGCTTGGCCGTGCTCTCCTCGAGCCGGGCGATTCCTTCCGGAGCCGCGAGCAGGCAGATCGCGGTGATGTGATCGGCGCCGCGTGCCACGAGGAACTCGATTGCGTCGGACAACGTGCCACCGGTGGCGAGCATGGGATCGAGGACGTAGCACTGGCGACCGGAGAGATCCTCCGGAATGCGTTGGGCGTACGTCGAGGCCTTCAACGTGCGCTCGTCACGGATCATGCCGAGGAACCCGACCTCCGCGGTGCGAAGCAGCCGGGTCATGCCCTCGAGCATCCCGAGTCCGGCACGCAAGATCGGAACGATGATCGGTTTGGGCGGGGCCAGCTTGGCGCCGTGTGCGACCGCCACCGGCGTCTGGACGGTGACGGGCTCCGTGCGCACGTCACGAGTCGCTTCGTACGCAAGGAGTGTCACCAGCTCCTCGGTCAGCTGCCGGAAGGTCGGCGAATCCGTCGTGGATTGGCGCAAAACGGTCAGTTTGTGCGCAACCAAAGGGTGGTCCGCGACGTGTATTCGCATAGTGGGGCCCTTCAGGGGTCGTCCTGGCCCAGCGTCCTGCCGGAATCGGTCCCTGGCGGCCAGGCTCAGGGGTTGATCAGTGGACGGTTGCGAAGTCACCTTAGTAGGGCTCGTGCAACGCTTTCCCGTCCACGGGCTTCGGCAGATTGCGGTGGGCTTCGGAGAGGACTGTCAGACCGATCTCGTAACTGGTTGGAGTCGTGCCCATGATGCGCGATGTCGCGGCGTCCGACGCCCAGACCGAACGTCTCCGCAGGCGAGCCGCGCTTCTGCGTGACCTTGCCGAGGCGAAGCAGTTGCGTGCCAGCGTGCGACCGCGACGAGCGCGGCTGGCGAGCATGCGCGAGGCCGCCCGGCGGGCGACCTACGGTACCCCCTGATCGCCGGCCACCACGTCCTAGCGGTCGGGTTGCGGGCAGGCGGCAACCCGACCAGGCTGGATGAAGCGAAAACGGTATCAAAAATGCGGTGCATTCCGGCCTCCGTCTGCCACGATCTCCCTTATGGCCGAGGAGAGCCAGACGGCGATCGACTTCGTCATCGTTCTCTACCTGGAGGAGGGCTGCTGGCGGGCTGCCGCGCTTGCCACGACGGCGGCGCGTGACCTCGAGACGCTGGTGCGGACCCTGCGGCGGCAACCCACCGACCGCGCCTGCCTCGGCATGGTCTCAGTTGACGACGACTTCTTCGTGCTCGTACGAGTCGAGGGCGACAGCGTGCGGTATTTGCTCTCGGACGTCACGGCGGCGACCGAGTGGCCGCTCGCAGGTGCCGTCCTCGACGCGTTGGATCTGCCGATGCCCGACGAGGACGACGATCGGGCTCAACCAGCTGGCGATCTCGGGATCATCGCGGATCTCGGGATGACGGCCATGGAGATGGGCGCTCTGTGCGACGATCTCGACCTGTACCCAGACGAGATGCTCGGCAAAATTGCTGAACGACTGGGGTGTGCGGCGGCGTTTCACCATGCGGTGGGATCCGCGACAAACTAATACGTCGAGCAGGAGGCGCCGGACGAGCGGACCTCGGAGGGCTCGACACGGACCAGGCTTTCAAGGTGCGGGGGAAATCCAGGACACTCATTCATGCGTGACAAGGGTCCTACCGGCGCGGCACCTGACCAGGCGGCCGAGGCTCGCCTCGGTCGGGCGTCCTCCGGAGAGCCCGAGAAACGTACGGCAGGGTAACGACCAAAGGAATGGTGTGCGGTGTCATACTTCGCGGCGGCATTCACCCGCAGTGGAGGAGACTGGTGGGGAACCGAGCTCGACCTCGACGACGCTGAGAGCATCGAGGCCATTGCCGACGTGGCAAGCGAGGTCGACTCCGACGATGGAAATGTCGTCATCCTCGTCGAAGAGGAGGACTGGTTCGGTGTCGTACGCGTAGAAGACGACGATGACCCGCGGGTTTTCGTCTCGGACGGCGCCGAGGCCATGCGGACGACGGTCGGCGAGGCCATGCTGTCCGAGGTCGTCATCGAGTATCTGAGCGAGGAAGCGATGGACAACGGGCACGGGAGCGGGCTGCCGTCCGAGCCCGTGGGTGAGGCCGGGCTCCTCGACGACCTCGGGGTGAGCGGTCGGGAGCTGCGGAGGCTCGCAGCTGACGCGGATACCTCGCCAGCTGACGCCGTGGCGACTCTGGCCGAGCGGCTCGGTTTCGTCGATCAGCTCGAGGCGGTCCGCTGATCGGCTTGCACATGTCAGACCAGCCGACCGCGCCGGGCCAGCGCCCGAGTGGCTCGGCGCGGCTTGGCGAGTGGGAAGGCGCGATGCGCGAGGCGCTGGCCGAAGCGCATCGCGCCGAGCAGGTGGGTGACGTACCCGTCGGCTGCGTGGTGCTCGACGCGGAGGGCACGATCATCGGTCGTGGCCGGAACGCGCGCGAGGCCGAGGGGGATCCGACCGCTCATGCCGAGATGCTCGCGATCCGGGAAGCCGCGCGGAGGCGGGGTGGGTGGCGGCTGGATGGCTGCACCCTTGTCGTGACCTTGGAGCCGTGCACCATGTGCGCGGGGGCGATCGTGTTGGCTCGCCTGGATCGCCTCGTCTTCGGTGCGTACGACCCGAAGGCGGGCGCCGTCGACTCGTTGTGGGATGTCGTACGTGATCGTCGCCTGAACCACCGCCCCGAGGTGATCGGTGGCGTGCTGGACGACGAGTGCGGCGCGATCCTGCGGGCCTTCTTCGCAGCTCGCCGCAACCGTCGCTCCGACCCCGAGTGACCGGTCGGTGATCATGCGCCGGACGTCCCGCACAAGGTCGTTTGGGCGGCACCGCTTCCGAGCTCTCGTCGGCCGTCCGGTACCCTACCCGCGGTGGTGTGTCCGAGCGGCCTATGGAGCACGCCTCGAAAGCGTGTGAGGGGCAACCCTCCGCGGGTTCAAATCCCGCCGCCACCGCTTGCAGGAGAGGCGGGGGTCTAGCGCCGAACTACGCGACGTGCCGGCCACGGGACGAAGGTTCGCGGGCTCTCGTGTTGATGCCGGGCCGGACCCCCGCCCGAGCCCAACGCCCGATGGCCGGTGGGTCGGGTGCATAACCGGAAAGTTCTGGCGGGCACTGGTCGCTATGGCAGCGTTCCTACGCCAGAGCGTGAGCTGGGTGGGGAGAGGGCGCAGTGACCACCGCCGAGCTCGATCAGTTCTTGCTGTACGGCACGGTCGTGCTGCTGCTCGGCGTGCTCGCTGTGCGGTTCACCGTGCGGTTCGGGCTCCCCAGCCTCCTGCTCTACCTCGCGATGGGTGTCGCGCTCGGCGAGTCGGGTCTGGGGATCAGGTTCGACAACGCCCCGCTCGCCCATGCGCTGGGGTTCGCCGCCCTGGTCATCATCCTCACCGAAGGTGGGCTCACCACCCGATGGGCGGACGTGCGACCCGCCATGCTGGGTGGCGTCGCGCTCGCGACGGTCGGTGTCGTGATCAGCATCTCGGCGGTCGCCGTGGTGGCGCACTACGTGCTCGGCTTCGACTGGCGCCTGGCGTTCCTACTCGGTGCCGTGACGTCCCCGACCGATGCCGCGGCGGTCTTCTCGGTCCTGCGCCGGGTGCCGCTGCCGAATCGGCTGGCCGGGATGCTCGAGGCCGAGTCCGGACTGAACGACGCGCCGACCGTCCTGATCGTCGTGACCCTGAGCTCGGCGACGTTCGAGGACCAGAGTCTTTTGGGCATCTCGCTCACGATCGTCGTCGAGCTGGTGCTGGGAAGCCTGATCGGGTTCGTGATCGGCTGGGGTGGGGCGTGGATCCTGCGCCGGGTCGCCTTGCCTGCCTCTGGCCTCTACCCGTTGTCGACCGTGGCCTTCGCCGTGTTGGCGTACGCCGCCGCAGCCGGCGCCCACACGAGCGGGTTCGCGGCCGTCTACGTCGCGTCCCTTGTGCTGGGTAACAAGGAGCTCCCGCATCGCCCGGCGGTTCGTTCGTTCAGCGAGGGTCTGGCCTGGCTCGCCCAGATCGGTCTGTTCGTGATGCTCGGACTGTTGGCCTGGCCGTCACGGCTCACGGTCCAGAACCTGGTGGCCGGCCTGGTGGCCGGCCTGGTGCTGACCTGCTTCGCCCGCCCGTTGTCCGTTGTGGTGAGTCTGCTGCCATTTCGTACGCCGTGGCGCGACCAGCTGTTCCTGTCGTGGGCGGGACTGCGTGGTGCCGTCCCGATCGTGCTCGCCACCATTCCGCTCGCCTCTTCGATCGAGGGTGCCGACCGCCTGTTCGATGTGGTATTCGTCCTGGTAGTGGTCTTCACGCTCGTGCAGGCGCCGACCCTTCCGGTCGCGGCTCGCTGGATGCAGATCAGGTCCGGTGACGAGATGCGTGACCTGGACATCGAGGCTGCGCCACTTGAACGACTCGACGCCGATCTACTCGAGGTACGGATCTTCGAGACCTCGAGGCTTGCCGGTGTCGAGGTAGGCGAGCTGCGGCTGCCGCCCGGAGCGTCGATCGCCTTGGTCGTACGAAACGGACAAAGCACCGTGCCCACGAGCGCGACGGTTCTCCGGAAGGGCGATCAGCTGCTGGTCGTCGTACCACGACGGCTGCGGGCTGCGACCGAGCGTCGGCTTCGCGCGGTGAGCCGGTCAGGACGCCTGGCGGACTGGCTGGAGCAACGGCAGGGTAAGCGTCGGATTCCCCGGACGCTCGGCGAGAAGTGACGGCCGGCTCGGTGTGGCGGTCATGAAGGCGGCAGTCCAGCCGCGACCGGCGTGGGCATCTTCGTGACGCAGACCGGGACCTCGGTGTCCACCTCCATCGCGGTCGGCGCGTTGCCAGCCAATCCGGACCATTTCCCCCCGATGATGAGGTCGACCGAGGTGTCGCTGCGAGAGTCGTCCTGAATGGTCACCTGGCCTTTGAGTTGCTCGCGCAGCAGCAAGACCTCGGGTGCCTGCTTGTGCCGCCCTCGGATCTCGACGGTCTTGACCTTGTGGTCGTACGGGTTGTTGGCGACCTTGCCGATCGTGAAGCCTCGCAGGCTCAAGGTGTCAGCGGTCTGCTGGGCAAGACCGGTGACCTGGCTGTCGTTGTAGACGTTGACGATCACGTGCTTGGCGTCGATCCGCTGCTTCTTGTCTGCCTTCGGTGTGGAGCAGACCTGCGTTGGCTGCGGCGCCGGTGGCACGTCGATGACCGACTTCCACCCATACCACGCAGCTCCGAACAAAAGACCCAAAAGCACTATCATGGTCAGCGGTCCACGGATCCGGCGACGCCGCCGGTGCCCAAACCCCATGTCGTATGACGCCATGGCCATACCTTTCCCCGTCTGGGCCCCGCCTGCCGCGCCTCAGTCGTCGATGCGAAGCACCCTCGCATGCAGCACCATGCGCTGGTGAAGAGCCGCGCGGAGCGCGCGGTGGAGGCCGTCCTCGAGATAGAGCTCGTTGCGGTATTCGACCACGTGTGCAAAGAGATCGCCGTAATACGTCGAATCTGCAGCGAGCAGTGTGTCGAGGTCAAGGGTGCGCTTGGTCGTGACCAGCTGGTCGAGGCGAACCGGGCGGGGCGGCAGCTTGGCCCAGTCACGCTGGGTCGCGCCATGATCGGGGTAGGGGCGTCCCTCGCCGACTCGCTTGAAGATCACGCTTCGGCAGTGTAGTAGGGCGCGCTGAGCGACCATTCAGAAGCCGCCCCAGGTCGGCGGTCATGGTCACTGTCAGGTGGCGGGGTAGTCGGTGCTGTCGCGAGAGCGCGACGTGCTCGGCCTTGTGATCTCTCCTCACGCGCCGTGCGGACGTCCTTCCGCCAGGCTCTCATCGGATCGAGGCGGCCGCTGGCAGCGCCTGGGGATAGGCGGTTGCGAGCTGCTGCCGTGCCGCGTGGAAGGCCGCGGCGACCTCCTGGAACCACTGCTGACCGTCAGGCCCGACGGCGCCTCGAGCAAGCCGGTCGTTGAGGAACGCGAGCTCTGTCGCAGCCACCTGGTAGGTGCGGACGGCTCTGGCGCCTGCCTTGCCCCAGTGGATCTCTGCCAGTGCTCGCCACTGCCGGCGGGTCCGCATGTTGGCGAGCACCTGCACTTCGTACGGCGCCAGCCAGCCCGCAGCGACGAACTGCGGAAGCTGGGTGGCCACGGTCTGGCGCTCTCGGTTGCGCTGCCAGAGCACGAGAACGACCGCGAGCACGAAGACGGGCACCATGACGAGGATGTACACGATGAAGAAGCCGAAACCGCGGAGGAGGAAGGTCGAGGCGTTCCACAGGCCGTGCAGCAGGACAGCGCCGCAGTAGCCGAGAACCGGCAGCAGGAAACGGCCAGGTCTGCGGCTTCGAACCATCACCCCGATGGCGATACCGATCATGGTGGTGAAGAGCGGGTGCGAGAACGGCGACAGGACACAGCGCAGCACGAACACGTGGATGCCGCCCTCGAGCCCTTCGTCGGCGAAGGCCCGGCCGAGGTACAGGATGTTCTCGATGAACGCGAAGCCGATCGCCACCAGGCCGGCATAGACGATGCCGTCCACGATGCCGTCGAACTCCTTACCGCGGCGGGCGACCAAGATGATCAGAAAGAGGCCTTTCGCCGCCTCCTCCACGATCGGTGCCACGATGCTGCCGGTGAGGATCGTGCTGAGCCTGGCCCCGGCGACCGGTCGTAGGTACAGCTCCGCCGCGGTGTTCAGGACGAGCGCGATGGGCACTGCGATACAGGACCCCCAGAGCAGGGTCATCCACAACAACCCGGGAGGTTCGGGTTCCCAGCGGTCGATCCACAGGTAGATGCTGATCACGGCGACCAGAGGCAGGAAGGCGGCCAGCGAACCGAAGACGCTCGCTGCGAGCCCGACTTCCCATACGGTCAACCCCAGCACCGCAAGGCCCAGAAACGCCATGACGACGACTGCGACCACGGGCCAGAACACGCGGCGCCGCCGGCTCACCATCCACGGTTGGTGGCCGGGATAGCCGGCAGGGGGAGGTGGCGGGCCGGGCGGAGGTTGTGATGGCGGCCCGGCGCCCGGGGCGTTGTAGCCCGTCGGCCCGAACGCCGGGGGCCCGTGGCTTTGCGGGCCGTGACCGAGAGGGCCGTACGCCGGCGGACCGAGGGGTCCGTGCGGCTGAGGGCCGTGCGGCGGGGGACCGTGGTGCGCCGTCATGCGGACAGAGCCTAGAGACGGGCCAGCGCCGTGTGGACAGGCACCTTGTCAGATGTCGCCGTCCGGTCAGTCGGTTGACGACGTGAGCGGCTCGACAACCTTCCGCAACCGAACCGTTACGGTTGGTGGACCGGTCTGGCCAAGCTTCGCACGGGCACTCGTTTCTTGAGGGTGGGACACGGTAGTTTCAACCACTGTGATCGTCGTAACGGCTGCATTGAAGGGCGGGGTCGGCAAGACCACCACGTCCATCTACCTCGCGGCGCTCGCGACGTCCAACCGGCGTTCCGCGATCCTCGTCGATGCGGATCCACAGGCGAGTGCGGCCGAGTGGATCGAGCATGCCGACGACGAGCAACTCGAGCGCATCAAGGTCGTCGAGGCGCCAACCGATCGGTTGCTCACCAGAGCGCTGAACAAGGCGGAGAGCGATGACGTCGTCATCGTCGACACGCCACCAGCCCACGAGCGCCTGACCGCGAAGGCGGTGGGGCGGGCCAACGTGGTCGTTGTCCCCACTCGGGTTGGCGGCATCGAGGTCCCACGGGTCGAGGCAGCGCTCGAGATCGTGCCCGACGGGATTCCGGTCGGTCTGGTGATCTGCTCCGCGCGTACGTTCACCAGGAGCTACCGGGAGGCGCTCGACGCATGGTCGCAGGCGAAGGTCCCGGTCTGGGGGACCGCGCCCGAGCGCGTGGCCATCACGGCCGGCCCCACCGGACCGCTGTGCCCGGACGGTCTCGAGGCGTACAAGAAGGTGTGGCGACGGATTCAGACCGCGGCTCGTACGGCGGGCTAGCCACAGGCCCGGCTGGTGAGCCGGGTTTCGATCGTGTGTCCGGGGCTGGCACCGATGCCGGCCGGGGCCGGACGCGAACGCTGAAGTGCCCTGTCGACGTTCGATAGCGTGGCTTGGCGAACGATCTTGCCGGGGCCACACGGTTGTCCCGCGCACTGTGACGTCCGATGTGGTGAGCTGCGATGCGCAGACCGAAGAAGGGCTCGGCGGCTGGGGTCGCGCGGGCCAAAGCCGCGCGCGACGCCGCGGATGGTCATCCTCGGGGCCGGCTCACTACCTCCGCCGCCGTCACCGTGCGTTTGGCGTCGGTAGTCGCGGTAGCAGTCCTCGGGGTGGTCGCGACCGTCGCCTGGGCACCGAGCACGATGCGGGGGGCGCCGCCGGGAGCCGCGGTGCTCGGGCTACCGACTCCTCCACCGCAAGACGACCAGTCGGAGCTGTGGCCGACCCCGATGCCGCTTGCTCCGGAGGACGCCGAGGAGGCCGCGAAGGCGGCCCTGAACGACAAGGTAGATGGGGCGCCCCAGGCAGGTCCTGAAAAGCTCGGGATCCCGGCGCCGCTCCTTCAGGCGTACCGTAAGGCGGCCACTCAGCTAGCCCGCAGCGACCCTAGCTGTCACCTGCAGTGGTGGCTGCTGGCGGCGATCGGCAAGGTCGAGTCCAATCACGCTCGAGGCGGCCGGGTGGATCGCGACGGACGTACGCATGGGGAGATCCTCGGCCCACGCCTCGACGGGTCGCTGCCGAACACGGCCGTCATCACCGACTCCGACGATGGGCGGCTGGACGGCGACACGGCGTACGACAGAGCGGTCGGTCCGATGCAGTTCCTGCCGAGCACGTGGAGTCGGTGGGCGGCGGACGGCAACGGTGACGGAGTGACCGATCCGCACAACATCTACGACAGCACCCTGGCTGCGGCGCATTATCTGTGCGCGGGAGCGACTGACCTCTCGACCCCGGACGGGCTGGCCCAGGCGATTCTGCGGTACAACCCCTCGCGGGCATACCTGCGGTCGGTGTTGGGGTGGGCGGCGTCCTACCGTGACGGCGCACGCGCCGTTCCGGGGCAGGACGGCCCGGTGACCGAGGGTCCGCCGCCACCACCGCGCGGGTCGCTGCCACCCGTCGAGGGCATACCGGAGCCGATTCGCGAGCTGCCGAATGATGATCCGCCCGGCGTCCGGTCGCCGAGCACTCCGCCCGATGCGCCGCCACCTCCCCGGGGCAGTGGTGGCAGTGGTGGCGCAGGCGGCGGCAAGCAGACCTCGAAGCCGCCAAGCCCTCGTCCGACGACTCCGGCTCCCAGTGGGCCCAGCCCGACACCGCCGAAGGACGAACCGACGAGCGAGCCACCGCAGGATCCGGATCCGACGCCTCCTGATCCCAGCCCTACCGCCACGCAGAGTCCGGAGCCTTCGCCGTCGCCGACGAGCAGTCCGTCACCTTCGCCGACGAGTAGTCCATCGCCTTCGCCTTCGCCGACATGCAGTCCGTCGCCGAGCCCGTCACCTTCGCCCTCACCCGACCCCTCGCCGTCACCCTCGCCGAGCCCTTCGCCGTGTGACTCCGAGGACGGCTCTGATGGGCCAGACGCTTCGCCTTCACCAACTCCGTCACCGTCGCCCTCCCTAGCGTCGTAGCGGCCGCTGCTTCGCCAGGCCACTAGGCCATTCGGGGGCGCGACACATGTCGGCACCTGGTGCACCTCCGAATGATCTGGTCGTGATCCCCTCGTCCCCTCCCCGCGGCGGGTCCGGCTCGGCGTACCACGAAACGCCGGCCCGTACGTTGACATGCAAGTCGCTACTTGCATATCGTCCTGGGTGATGGAGGCCGGACGGCAGGACGATGACCGGCTGGGCGACATCTTCAAGGCGCTTGCCGATGCCACCCGCAGGAAGATCCTGGACGAGCTGACCGAACGTGATGGCCAGACTCTGTTCGAGATCTGCACGCGCCTGGCGATGAAGCACGGACTCGGATCCTCTCGTCAAGCCATCTCGCAGCATCTCGACGTGCTCGAATCCGTGGGGCTGGTCGAGACGCGACGCGAGGGTCGTTACAAGTTCCACCACATCAACACCGAGCCGCTGAACGGCCTTGTCGATCGCTGGCGGCGGCCTGATTGCCAGGAGGATGCATGAAGATCTACGTGACCAACGTGCTGGTCGACGACCAGGAGAAGGCGCTGCGCTTCTACACCGACGTGCTGGGCTTTGTGAAAAAGACCGACGTGCCGACCGGCGAATCCCGCTGGCTCACGGTGGTCTCTCCTGACGACCCCGATGGAGTCGAGCTGCTGCTGGAGCCCGACAGCCATCCGGCGGTCAAGCCGTTCAAAGAGGCGCTGGTGAACGACGGCATTCCGTTCACGTCGTTCGCGGTCGACGACGTACGAAAAGAGTACGAACGGCTCCGGGCGCTTGGTGTGAAATTCACCCAGGAGCCGTTCGAGATGGGCCCTGTGACGACCGCTGTCTTCGATGACACCTGCGGAAACCTCATCCAGATCGCGCAGCACGGTCCCAGCCCTGAGGCGCCAAAGAATGACGGATGACGAGAGGACCGGAAGTCTTTTCGTGCCTCTCAGGAGCCGTTGCTCGTGACCACCATGGCGACGAACTCGCGGGTCTCCCGCAGCCGTTCGCGTGGGTCAGCATAAAGCGAAGGCCCATTGTCACCCTCCCTGATTCGCAGGGCTTCGGTGAGAATCGGGTGCCATCGCTGGTCAAAGGTCTCGAGCGCATAGCGTCCAGCACCGCCTTTGGAGTGGAGGCGGCCAGTGGCGAGAAGTGCGTGTAGGCGTACGACACCAAGAACGCACCACTCCACAAGCCACGGATCGACCGCCTTGCTGGCGAGCCAGGGGAGCTTGTCGATCCACGTGAGCTTGCGCACCCAGTTTCGCCAGTACGTCTGCAGGTTGGTGCGGGTACAGCGGAGCAACGCCTCCCGGTCGGTCCAGAGCTCGAGCTCTGTGAGCTCTGGACCCCGCACCGTCACGTCGCACTCGGCGAGCTCGTGCCACGTCACCGGGCACAGCGCATACCTGCTGCTCGCCTGGAACTTCGTCTCCAGAATTCCGGGCACGTCCGGGCAGCGGTCCGGACCGGCAGCGAAGTCGGCTCTCGTCAGGTAGATCCCGTCGAAGTACGGGCGAGGATGGATCCGGCTGAGTTGGCTGTGTACGGAAGCCAAACTTGTGATTTCGAGTTCGCTTGGTCGCCTCGGCGTGAGAGCAACGAAGTCGATGTCGCTTCGGCCGGGACGAAATTCGCCGAGGGCTGTCGAGCCATGCAGGTAGAGACCTTCGACGAGGTGAGGTACGGCATCGTCGACCAGGCGCAGGTAGGTGTCGATGACGTTGCGTACCTCCGCTGGCAGCATGCCGGCAGTCTAAGGTGACCGCGCGACGCGCGACGCTGTGTGCCTCTCTCGACTCACGGCCCGCTTCGTGTGCACGGGCTCGTTCACGGCCTGTCCCTAGACCGATGACGAAGCCGATTCACAGGTGATCAAAGCTTTCTGGAGGTCGCGGCGGGGTACCAGCTGACTGCCCCGTGATATCCCGTCGAAGACTGCCGGCCTCGACGGTTAGGCTCAGGAACGTGAGCCAGCCGGATCCCGAACAGATGATGTCGGTCAATCGCCAGCACTGGGATGCCGCTACGCCGATCCACGTCGCCAGCCGCTTCTACAACCTCGACGCGGTGCGACAGGGTGCGCAAACGCTTGCCGACTTCGAGCTGGAGGAGCTCGGTCCGCTGTCCGGCCTTGACGTGCTCCACCTGCAGTGCCACATCGGCACCGACACGCTGTCCCTTGCCCGCGAAGCCGAGCACACCGTCGGCCTGGACTTTTCCGGGGAGTCGATCGCCGCTGCACGCATCCTGGCAGCCGAGACCGGCGTTGCCGTGGAGTACGTCCAAGCCGATGTCTATGACGCGACGGACGTCCTCGGTGCCGCGCGGTTCGATCTCGTGTATACGGGCAAGGGTGCGCTGGTCTGGCTACCCGACATCGACCGATGGGCGCGGATCGTCCACGCCTTGCTCAAACCGGGTGGCGTTCTCTACCTCGTCGAGTTCCATCCGCTGATCTGGTCGATGGTTCTCGACGCCGCGGCAGGTGTGCTTCGTCTCGAGAACGACTATCTCGCGACTGGTCGAGCGGTCGAGGTGAGAGGTGACTTCACCTACACCGACGGACCGCCGATCGTAGGCGGTCCGGGCCGGACGTACGAGTGGAATCACGACCTCGGCGAGGTTGTGACCGCGGTTGCCACGGCAGGTTTGCGGATCGAGTCGTTGCGTGAGATCGATTCATTGCCGTGGTGCCCGTGGCCGGGAATGGTGAAGGGTGTCGACGGCTGGTGGCGCCTGCCCGACGGGATGCCGCGCCTTCCCCTCACGTACTCGCTTCGCGCCGTGCGTACGACATGACGATCGCACCAGCGACGCGTTGGCCCCGTGGCTGTCGTCTTCTCGCCTTGGACTCGTCATCCACGCTGTGACACGTCAGCGTCGTGCAAAAGCGGATCATGCGGGGAAGCTCGTGACTACCATGCGTTCTGTGACCGCCGTCCGACGAAGGGGTGTAGATGACGGGACGACGACTCGTTCGCGGCTCACTGGCATTGGGAGCGCTGGCGAGCCTTGCAGGCTCGCTGTTCACCGTGTCACCTGCCAACGCCGCGCCAGTGCCCGCGGTAGCAGACGATGCAGCAGAGCTCACCTGGGGCGTGTGCCCGGGCGGCTTGGGTGTCGAGTTCGGACTCGAGTGCACGACCGTGACGGTGCCACTCGACTACAGCAACCCCGACGGCGCGACCATCGACATCGCTGTGTCGCGGTTGGCAAGCACGAACCCCGCGGAACGGCGTGGGGTGTTGCTGACCAATCCGGGAGGTCCCGGCGGCTCTGGATTGTCGATGCCGGTCGATCTCGTATCGCTGGGAATGCCCACAAGTGTGCTCGACCGCTACGACGTGATCGGTTTCGATCCACGCGGTATCGGCTACTCGGCTCCGGTGAGTTGCGGCTTCACCGTGGAACAGGGCTACCAGACCAACATTCCGCCGTACGCATCGAACGACGCTGAGGTAGCTGCCCAGGCGGCGGTGGCCGAAGGTGTCGCGCAGCAGTGTCTCGAACATGACACCGAAGCGACCCTGCGCTACATGACGACCGCGAACACGGCTCGGGACATGGACCTGATTCGATCCGCGCTAGGAGAGGAGAAGATCAGCTACTTCGGTGTGTCGTACGGCACCGTTCTCGGGTCGGCGTACGCGTCGTTGTTCCCGAACCGCACCGACCGGGTGGTCCTCGACAGCAACGTTGGTGGCACGGCGCTCGACGTGACGGCGTTTCGACGGTTTGGCTTGGGAGCTGAGCAGCGGTTCCCAGACTTCGCGAAGTACGCCGCCGCACGGCACGAGACCTATGAGCTCGGACGCACGCCGCAGGCGGTGCGACGAGGCTTCTTCGAGCTGGTCGACAGGCTTGACCGCGAACCCATTCAGGGGGTCGACGGCGACCTGTTCCGATTGACCATGTTCTCGGCTCTTTACGCCGACCAGTCCTTCCCACAGTTGGCGCAGTTCTGGCAGGCGTTGAAGCGGGCTGACGCCGCTGCGGTCCGCACAATGGTGGAGAAGAAGCGACTTCCTCGAGTGCCGTGGTTGGGGGCTGCCCTGGCCGAGCCACATCCTTTCGACAACACTCTCTCGGCTCAGCTGGCAGTGATCTGCAACGACTCTGCGTGGCCGCGCGACGTCGCCGACTATCAGCGCAACGCAAAGATCGACCGCGCGCGGTTCCCGCTCTTCGGCGGAGCTGCGGCCAACATCGTGCCGTGCGCGTTCTGGCCCGAGCCACTCGAGCCACCGGTACGGATCAGCGACAAGGGGCCGGCGAACATCCTGCTCGTGCAGAACTTGCGCGATCCGGCGACACCCTATGTCGGTGGTGTCCTGCTGCGTAAGAAGTTCGGCAAACGTGCTCGACTGGTCAGTGTCGATCAAGGCGGACACGGGGTCTATCTGTTCGACGACAACCCGTGCGGGCTCAATGTCACCACGCGGTACCTCGTCGACGGCAGGCTGCCAGCGAAGGACGTGCTCTGCCCGGCCTCCGCTGAATCCGGGCTTCGACTCAGCAAGGAAGCCGCGGAACGACGTGAGGCGACATTGGAACGCCTGCGGAGCTTCTGAGACTGCAGCCAGGTCGTCAGGGACGGCGGGCGAGGACGTACGCACAGTCGAGGTCTTCCCGGTAGACCCCGCTGGGATCGTACGCCAGAAGGGCCTGCCTGAGGTCGGCTTCGAACGCCTCCGCCTGGTCGCCAGGGCGCGTTTCGACGCGGCGGCCGTCGAGTAGACGTAGCCCACGACCTCGTCGAGCGTCCATTCATGCGGGACCAGGAACGTGTGCTTCGACACGTCGTCGAACCCTGCCGACCGCAGCACGTCCTCGTGACTCGGTCCGAGCTGGCCGGCGGGCGGGGCACCTTCGTGCTGAGGCTGCTTGGCCCACTTGTCGATGATGGCTGCGGTGATCTGTTGCCATTCTCCGGTGTTGGTGAAGTGGCACCTACTCCAGAGAAGGGCGAGACAGCAGCCAGGTGCGAGCCATCTTCGTGCCAGTGTCGCAATCTGCGGCCGGTTCAGGCGGTGGAAGGCGTTGCCGATCGTCACGAGCTCGAACGAGCCTGCGGGCGCCTCCAGGTCCTCGGCGCGTGCCACTTCCCAGCGTATGGTCGTGATGCCGCGTTTCACGCTCTCGCGCCGAGCTACCTCGATCATGTCGGGCTCCTGATCGACCGCCCACGCCTCGACGAAGAAGAAGGACAGCGGGAGCGCCACCTGGCCGGTTCCGCATGCCAGGTCGAGTAGTCGCCCGGTACCAGTGATCTTTGCGTTGGCTCGTAAGTGATCGAGGAGCTCGTCAGGATACGGGGGACGGTATCGTGCGTAGTACTCCGCGGTCCCGACATACAGGTCCCGACGAAACGTCGGTTCAGCGTCAGGTCGATTGTCGCGCATACTCGAAGCCACGACGGTGTCCCTTCCGGCGCCTGGCAGCAAACGATCGACGAAGCTCAAGTGGGCGCTTTCGTCAATTAGTGTCAGCAGGAGAGTCCTTCGACTTCTTCTGCATCCGCATCTCGATGACCCACATGGTGCCTCGGTCCACGGGTATCGAGCGTTGACGCATGGAGTGGGCCGAAGCTCCCGGTTCCCGTGCCCAGCAGGATCGACACGTTGTCGCTGCCGACGTTCGCGGTGACCACATCGACATTCCCGTCGTCGTCGAAGTCGGCTACAGCCACCGATGTGGGTTGCGTCCCCATGGCGAAACTGGTGGCGTCGCTGAACGTGACCGCTGCCTGCGCGGCCGGGGCCGGAGGCACGATGAGCAGGGCCGTCCACACCAGGCAGGCGCTGCCCACCACGCCCAGCAGCCGGCCCAACCATTCGGGCATCGTCAACCCCCACAGAACAGGATCGCTGTCGCTTTCCTGGACAATGCCCGCATACCACCGAACAATGCCGGACAAAACATTAAGATCGTGGGTGCGCACGCAAAGGAAGAGAACGCCGCGTGGTCAGGGTGGCGAGGGCGAAGCCTCTACGGCTCGATCGTCCTCGCGGCGGCTTCGGCAAATGCCGCACCGTCGTTGATGTGTTGCGGAAATCCCTGCCTCTTCCGATAGGCGATGATTGCCCCGAACGGTCGGAGCTGGCGTCGGAGTGGGAAAGCGAACACAGCACGCACGCCGAGGTCCAGCGCTGCCTTGGTATAGCCCGGCCATTGGGCGCGGATTATCGGCGAATCGAGGTCTGGTACCAGGACGGCTGTGTTCCGAAGCACCGCATTGACGCCGGGGCCTTCCACCAATCGGCACCTGAGGTCATTCAATGCCTCGCTGATGTTGTCGCTGCACCAGATCATGCTCCACTGCATGAGGCCTGCGGTGATGCGTGTAACGCTGATGCAGATTCCGTCCACGCCGAGAAGTTGTGCACAGTCTTGCGGCGAAACTGCGTCCAATCCGCCGTGTTGCTTGTCTTGCAACCGGCGGATGAGGCTGGCCATCTGCTCGCTAGGCATGGTCAAACCACACAGACCGCCTCTTACCGACCTCGTGGAACTAAGGGTCCGGAAACGACACATGCTCGGCGAAGGGCCGCGTACCCGGAGGCGAGCGAATCCCGGCAGGAAGACCTCCCAGGGGGAAGCTCTGCCCTGTTGGAGAAGAAAGTTGAGAATCTGATGATCATCGGGAAGCCCTCTTTCTACAGTTTCGCCGACCAGGCTTCCCGGCACACCTCTAACGACGTTAACACGGGCGGGCGCCATGCAGGAAGGACCCGTCGTTCCTGCACTCAAGGGCGCGTTGGAGGTCTCATGTCAACAAGACGGCTTTCTCAAGAGGCGTTACGGGTCGCCTGTTGTGTCGTTCTGAATGTTTAGTCCCAGTAGTCCCCGTCATGGGGAAGCGTGGCGTAGTGAGCCGGCTCGTGAGAAAGGAAGACCGGCATGCCCTGGCGTTGGTAGGCCCGCAGCCGTTGGTAGGTGCGCATCTTCTCCCCGATGTTCCAGTCGCTCACCATGGGTACGCCGTTGTCCAGCGCCTCCTGCAGATGTGCCGCATCGCCCATCAGCCCAACCGGGCCGTGGTGGTCAAGTGTGAGGATCAAGGATTGGTGGCCGGGTGAGTGCCCGGGAGTTCGCACGAGGCGGAGCGTGCCGTCGCCGAACAGGTCGACATCTCCGGAAAGCTCCAGGAAGTCGAAGTCGCGGCTGCCGAGGTAGTCGTTGAGCGCGTATCCTCGGCGGGTCCAGCGATCTGGCCACCAGGCGTGACGCAGTTCGTCGTGCTGAACGACATGGACCGCGTGGGGAAACGAGCCCATGCCGCCGGCATGGTCGAGATGCAGGTGGGAGTAGATGACATAGGCGACGTCGGTCAGCTGGAATCCCAACCGAACGAGCTGGGCGTCGACGGCTTGCTCGCGGGTGAAGCCCTGGGCGCCGTACGCCGATCGCAGGCCGGGACCCCAGTAGTCCTCGCCGGAGTCCGGATCGGCCACTCGGTAGTTGATGCCGGTGTCGAACAGGATCAGCCCGTGGTGGGCATGCTCGATCACCGCAACCGTCGACGGGATGGTGATCATGCCGCCACCGCCGTACATCAGGTCGGCTTTCGACATGGTGAACGTACCCGCGTCGAAGACTGTCAGCCTGACCTTGGTCGTCATCCCGTCCTTCTACCCCGCACGACTCGTCCTGCCACCCCACACCTGCCTGGGCCTCACGGAGGACGGTCGGCGACAAGCGGCGGCGTTGGCCAAGCGGTTGGCAGCCGACGACTCACTCCAGGTGCATGCCGTCCTCGCATCGCGCGCTGCACGCGCCGTCCAGACCGCGACTGCCGTGGCAGATGCGTTGGGGCTTCCGCTTGCCGAGTCCACCTGTGACTTGTGCGAGATGCATCCTGGTGTTGCCGAGGGCCTCACCTACGAGAGGATGTGTGAGCGGTTCGGGCCGAATCTTCCTATGTGCCCGGCGGCGAGTATTTCCCCGACTGGCTTCCCGATGCGATCGCACGTCTGCATCGGATCGCGGAGACCTGTCGCGGACAGACGATCGTTGCTGTCACCCACGGCGGTGTGCTCAATGCCTCCTTCGTGGCCTTCGGCCGAATGCCGCCGCGCGAGGCAGAGCCGATCCGTACCGACAACACTGGAATCACCGAGTGGGCCTGCATGCTCGACGACAGCGGCGTCACGGCGTGTGGCGACTGGCACGTCACAACGACGTCGCCCATCTGTACTCCTCGTGGTTCTCGGGCCCATCGTCATCGATCTCTGAGTCGTCCTTGTCAGGTCGACACCTGGACAGCTAACGGTCATCCGCGGCAGACTGCTCGACGCATTCGCGTGGTGAACGACACCAGCGGGAGCACCTGACATCCCGACTGTCACCCGCTGGCCATGAGCCGTAGTGCGGCTGCTTTTGAGCTGCCGCGCTGCCTGCGAACGAACGATCAATCCGCGGCTGCGTCGGGCCGATCCCGCCCTTGCCCGCAAGCTGGACCGACTCGCGCCGGCCATGCGGGAGGCGACGGCCAACCTCCCACGACAGCTGACACATGGCGACTGCCACGATGGCGACGTGCTCCTGCGTGACGGGCAGGTCGCGGCCTTCATCGATCTCCATTTGTCCACCGCGCCTCGCATCTGCGAGTCACCCGTTGGCTGGGCAACCCCATGCTGTGGGCGATACGTGCACCGAACATACGCTGGCCGATCTTCGTGACGCTCGTCGATGCGTTGCTCGAGGGGTACGACGAGGTGAGCCCGCGCTCGTGTCAGGAGCGCCAAGCGCTTGGTCCAGCTTTGTTGATCAACGAGCGCGACGGGTCGCGTGGCGCCTGGGTGAGGGGCGCCTGAAGCTGCGTGATCTTGGCCTCGGTCCGCGTCGAGAAGCGAGGCCGGCCTCGAGGAGCACATGGACCAAAAGCGAGACTGAGCCGAGTCGAGGACGGCGCACAGGTTGCACCGTCCTCGCGCTTTCCCTGGTCAGGGGGTGGCGGAGGATGCGGGATTCGAACCCGCGAGGGGTTGCCCCCAACACGCTTTCCAAGCGTGCGCCCTAGGCCAACTAGGCGAATCCTCCGGGCGACGAGGGTACCCCCAACCCGCACGCAACGCCGAATCGGCCCTGGCGTTGGTCGCGATCATGGCAGCTCGCGTAGACTGACCAACCGGCTCCCCGTGCGGCGGCATCTTGCCCAACCCCCCCAGGGCCGGAAGGCAGCAAGGGTAAGCAAGCTCTACCGGGTGCGCGGGGAGTCCTTGCTGCTCTCGGCGTTGTCCGAGCGTCCCTGTCCAGCTCAGACGGCATGGCGTTCGGACAACTCACCCGTATGCCCGTTTCCTGCGCATACTCCCTGCCGACCTGTCGGTGCCGCGGACTAGGGTTCTTTGCGTGGAAGCGCCGCTTGCTCTTTACCGTCGCTACCGACCTGAGACCTACGCCGAGGTGATCGGCCAGTCACACGTCACGGAGCCGCTGCAGCAGGCGCTGCGCAACAACCGGGTGCACCATGCGTACCTCTTCTCCGGCCCGCGCGGATGCGGCAAGACGACCAGCGCGCGGATCCTCGCTCGGTGTCTGAACTGCGAGAAGGGTCCGACCCCCGAGCCATGCGGCACCTGCCAGAGCTGCCGTGATCTTGCACGTGGCGGGCCAGGCAGTATCGACGTGATCGAGATCGACGCTGCGAGCCACGGTGGCGTGGATGACGCGCGTGACCTGCGCGAACGCGCCTTCTTCGCGCCGGTGGCCGCGCGTTACAAGATCTATATCGTCGACGAGGCCCACATGGTCACCCCGCAGGGCTTCAACGCCCTGCTCAAGTTGGTCGAGGAGCCACCGGAGCATCTCAAGTTCATCTTCGCGACCACCGAGCCCGACAAGGTGATCGGGACCATTCGATCCCGTACGCATCACTATCCGTTCCGCTTGGTCCCGCCGAAGCTGCTGCAGGAGTACCTCGCCGACCTCTGCCGTCGTGAGAACGTCGCGATCGACACCCAGGCCCTGCCGCTGATCGTCCGGGCTGGGGGAGGGTCGGTACGCGACACGCTCTCGGTCCTGGACCAGCTGATCGGTGGCGCCGGGCCCGAGGGAGTGACGTACGAACGGGCGGTCGCGCTGCTGGGCTACACCCCCGACAGCTTGCTCGACGAGATCGTCGACGCCTTCGCAGCGCGAGACGGTGCGGGTGTCTTCGCGGTCATCGACAAGGTGATCGAGTCGGGCCAGGATCCCCGACGCTTCGCCGAGGACCTGCTCCGACGACTGCGTGACCTGTTGGTGATCTCCGCCATCCCCGATGCGGCGAGTCGCGGACTGCTCGAAGGCTCACCCGATCATGGGGAACGACTCGCAGCGCAGGCTGCGCGCTTCGGCGTAGTCGAACTCACCCACGCGGCTGACGTCCTCAATACCGGGCTCACCGACATGCGAGGTGCGACGTCGCCCAGGCTCCATCTCGAGCTCATGTGCGCGCGAGTGCTCCTTCCCGCGGCCGACGCGTCCGAGCAGGGTCTGTACGCACGCCTCGACCGGCTCGAACGCCGCATGTCGATCTCGGAGAGTCACGGGCCGGCCGTCGAGTCGGCGCCCGATGCTCGCAGCCGGCCGGCGCCGACGGCACCCCAGCCGACACCAGCACCGGCACCGGTGAGGACGCCGGCGCAACCGCATGTTCCGCCAGCCGCGTCGGAGACGCCCGAGCCGGCCGCCGCGACTTCGACGTCAGATGCGGCCGGCGGCATGACGCTCCTCGATGTCCGTCGCCTGTGGCCGGACATCCTCGAGGAGGTCAAGAACACTCGGCGCTTCACCTGGGTGATGTTGAGCCAGAACGCTCAGGTCACCAACGTGCACGACAACGTCCTCACGGTCGGGCTGACGAACGCCGGCGCACGCGACTCCTTCAACCGGAGCGGCAGCGGGCAGGTGCTCGAGCAGGTCCTTCGCAAGGTGCTCGGCGTTGAATGGCGAGTCGAGGCGGTGATCGATCCGAGTGCCGGGAGCGGTGGCGCGGGCGGATCATCAGGTCCCGGTGATGGCGGTACGAGACCTCCGGCTGGACCACGCGGCGGCTCTCCGGGGGCAGACGCGACGCGTCAGCGTGGGCCGGCGGCGCACGCATCGAGATCGGGTGAGTCGGCGCCGGCTGGGCCGGATTCAGGGTGGCCGACCCATGAGGGCCGGGACGTTCCGCCACGCAGCCGACGCGTTCCGCGAGAGGGTGCACCATCGGTCGGTGAGCCGGAGGGGTGGAGCGGAACGGCGGCCGCAGCCGATGTGGCGGTGCGCGGCCGTACGCCCACAGGACGGGCTCCCACGGGCGGCGTGGACCCTGCGTCTCGTGAGGCGTCCGCCGGGCCCGGTGGGGCGCGGGCTGGCGAGGAGTTCCGGGATCCTGACAGCGAGGTCGACCCGGAGATGGATAGCGCCCTCACCGACGAGCCGATCCAGCACACCGAGTTGCTGGTTCGCGAGTTCGGCGCTCAGGTGATCGAGGAACGTCCGCTCACCTGACGATCTCGAGCAGTTGATCGCTCCCCGCCTGTCGTGGCACGGATACGTCCCGCAGGGTGGTGGTTGCGGCTGCGCATCGGCAGGTGTCCGAGCTTGCGAGCGTCGGTGCAGGTGCTCGAACGCACCACCATATATGTCTGGTCATCTGACCAATTCTGGTAGTCGCGACAAGCGCTGACAGACCGTGTGCGACGATGAGACATCGTGCGAAGACCTTCAAATCCGTTCTCTGCTTTGCCTCGTGAAGTCGCAGTCCTTTCCACGATTTCCTTCGCAGTCGCCATCGGTTTTGGGGTCGTAGCACCGGCCATCCCGGTATTCGCGCGCCAGTTCGGTGTCGGACATACCGCAGCGGCCGCCGTGATATCGGCGTTCGCGTTCATGCGCTTCGTGTCCGCGCTCGGCGGCGGCCAGCTGGTCGACCGGCTGGGCGAGCGCAAGGTCCTCGTTTCCGGGATCATGTTCGTGGCCGGATCATCGGCGATTGCCGGGCTGGCCCAGAACTACGAACAGCTCTTGCTGCTCCGCTCCGTGGGCGGCGTCGGCAGCGCGATGTTCACGGTCTCCGCGGTGGCTCTGTTGCTCCGTGTGACGCCGGCAGACCGGCGTGGCCGCGCCACGGGTCTTTTCACCGGAGGGTTCCTCGTCGGCGGTCTGGTGGGCCCGGTGGCCGGCGGGCTTCTTACAGAGGTGTCGCCACGAGTCCCGTTCTTCGTCTACGGCGTCGCATTAGCTGTGGCCGGCTTGATCGGCGCGATCTTCCTCGCGAAGACCGATCTGTCTGGCAACGCGCCGGATACGGGAAGCCAGCCCCAGGAGCGGATGAGCCTATGGGAGGCGTTCCGGCACCGGGCGTACCAGGCCGCGCTCGCCAGCAACCTGGGGACGGGCTGGGCGTTGTTCGGCGTTCGCTCCAGTCTCGTTCCGTTGTTCGTCGTCGAAGGGCTGAAAGTCAGCGCGATCTGGACGGGTGTCGGCTTCCTGGTCGGCTCGGCCGTACAAGCGTCGCTGCTGCTTCCAGCTGGACGATTCGTCGACACGGTGGGACGCCGACCTGCCATGATCTCGGGCGGCCTCCTCGGCATGGCGGCGATGCTGATCGTGACCTTCTCGACGTCGTTGCCGCTCTATCTCGTCTCGATGGCGGTCTTCGGTGTCGGTTCCGCGCTGCTGGGTGTCGCGCCCGGGGCGGTCGTTGGCGACGTGGTCCGCGGCAGGGGCGGCCAGCTGGTCGCAGTGTTTCAGATGTCGGCAGACTTCGGCGCCATCGTCGGTCCGCTCGTTGCGGGTCTCTTGGCCGACAGCCTGTCCTTCGGGGCGGCATTCGGCGCGACTGCCGGCGTCTTGATCCTCGGGCCGCTTCTCTCCTTGCGGATGCCCGAGACCCGGTGGGCGCAGGTTCCTCGAGTCCAGCCGAAGGAACCAATGAACAAGGTGGAGGGCCTCGAGGGCTCGGCCCAACGGCCCTCCCATCCGGTGCCGGAGGCGACGGCTCAGTGCTGTCGGAACCAGCCTGAGCTCGGCGACTAAGACTCGTCCTGGTCGCCAACCGCCTCAGGCTCTGGAACCACGCCTCGCGCCGTCCGCAGGAGATCGCAGACCGAGAAGCGGGAGGGGTCGATCCTCACCTCGACCGCGACCCCGGGAGCCTCGAGCCAGAAGGCGGACTGCTCGTCGTGGTAACCCGTGCGACCACGGACGTCGAACGGCTCGAGCTCCCAGTCACCGAGATCCCGTTCGTGGTACTCCGCCAGATAGTCGACGAGGCTTTCCGGGTCGCGGAGCCGCTCACCGCGCATGACCCTGATCGTGAGATCCACGGAGTAGTTGCCCGCGTCGTCGCGTCGTTCCCAGACCCGGCTCGCGTGACTGACGTCCTCCCATTCAAAGGTGAAGTCGCTGGTCAGCGGGCCGAGCCCGGCAGGCAGACATCCGATGAGGAAACCGTCGAGGTGTCGTACATGATCATCCACGGCGTCGTCCGTCTCTGCCTCCAGCGGTCGCTCAGCGACGCGCTCGATGATCAGGCGAGGATCGCTCGGCTGCTGCGGTGCGGCAGGCCCGTCGCCAGCACGATCGACGACAAGGCAGGGCTTCGACCAGTGCTCCGGCTTCGTCCGGCCCGGCTGATCGGCCGCGCTGGAAGCTCGGCTCACCGGGCCGAGCAGCCTGGCGGCGATCCCCGTCTCGGGAAGCTCGGCCGCAGTGGTAGCAAGCGCCGGGTCGGCCGGCAACGCGCAGGCCATGGCCGTCGCAGGCAGTCCGATCGTGATCCACGCGCGGGCCAACGCCGCCACCGCAGCACACACGCTCGGAAACATGGGTGACGTCCCTTCTTTCGTTCGTAGGAGTTGGGTGTCGGCGGCAGGGAGCCGACGGATGTCCAACCATCGTTGGGGCGCCACGTGGGCGGTGGCGTGAGTGATCGTCTTCTGTGGAAAAATCAGCCGGAACGCCCGTCTGTGGATAGCCAGGGCGGCAGCGGGGAGGTCGGGTTGCGCCTAATGAGCGAGACCGGCGACGAGGGGCCGTGTCGCTCAGGGCGGTCGACATCGTAGGCTCGACGTACGCGGTGATCCCGCCCACAGGAGGAGGGCGAGATGCCCGACCGCGAGGGCTCTGCCCCCGCGAAACCCCGACAACCAAACCCGGAGGGCTCCGCTCCCGCGAACTTTGCCAATGGGTCTCGCGGGGCTGGTCCTGCCAACCTCCACAGCCCAGACGAGGGAGATCATCGTGTTCTCTGGCGGAACGCCCGATATGCAGCAGCTTCTGCAGCAGGCCCAGAAGATGCAGCAGGATCTGATGTCCGCGCAGGACGAGCTCGCGCAGGCCGAGGTCACGGGCACCTCTGGCGGCGGGCTGGTCACGGCGACCGTCAACGGCATCGGTGAGCTGCTGCGGCTCGACATCAAGGCTGAGGCGTGCGACCCGTCGGACACCGAGACTCTCGCCGATTTGATCGTCGCCGCGGTCCGTGACGCAGGTACGAACGCCAAGACTCTGGCTGCCCAGAAGCTCGGCCCATTGGCCGGGGGACTCGGCGGTCTGACTGGCGGTCTCGGGCTGCCGGGCTAGACCGATCGAGAGCGAGGCCGCAACGGTGTACGAAGGCGTCGTCCAAGATCTCATCGACGAGTTGGCGCGACTGCCCGGTATCGGGCCCAAGGGTGCTCAGCGCATCGCGTTCCACCTCGTGGCTGCAGACCCGGTCGACGTACGCCGGCTCGCCGACGCCTTGCTGCAGGTCAAGGAACGCATCCGGTTCTGCGACATCTGTGGCAACGTCGCCGAGGAGGAGCAGTGCCGCATCTGCCGGGATCCGCGTCGGGACCCGGCGTTCCTCTGCGTGGTCGAGGAGCCGAAAGACGTCGTGGCGATCGAACGGACGCGCGAGTACCGGGGTCGGTACCACGTGCTGGGTGGGGCGATCAGCCCGATCGAAGGCGTCGGACCGGATGATCTGCGCATACGCGAACTTATGACGCGGCTCGCGGACGGCACGGTTCAGGAGGTCATTCTCGCCACCGACCCCAACCTCGAGGGTGAGGCGACCGCCACCTATCTCGCCCGCATGCTCTCGCCGTTGGGGTTGCGGGTGACCAGGCTGGCGAGCGGACTACCGGTGGGCGGTGATCTGGAGTACGCCGACGAGGTGACACTGGGGCGAGCCTTCGAAGGGCGGCGACTGCTCGATGCCTGACGCCGCTCGACGGGACCCATCCGCACGGCGAGTGAGCGGCCGTCGTCGGCAACTGGCCGCGAGCCGCCGCTCGATGACGCACAATCGCGAGTGCGAGGAGACCTTTGGGGGTTGGACAGGTGCCAGGCAGTGACGTCGAGGACTTCGCCCAGGAGATCGCCGACCAGATTGAGAGCTTCCTCATCGCTCTCCGTGAGATCGCGCGCTCGGAGGAGCAGTCGACCGCGGTGCCGATGCTGTTGCTGGAGGTCAGCCAGCTGATGCTCGCCGGCGGTCGGCTCGGCGCGATCAGTGACATCGTGCCGGCCGAGCGCTTCGAGCCTGATCCGGGGCCCGATCCCGACCTCGACGAGCTGCGCGAGCGCCTGGGATACCTGCTCGCCGACGTGGACATCTACACCGAGGTCTTCGATCCGTACGGAAAAGAGGTCGAGCTGCTGCACGGGCGGCTGTCGGACGACCTGGCGGGCATCGCCGCTGCGCTGGTGCACGGTCTGAAACACCACCGGGCCGGACGTATCGACGAGGCTTTGTGGTGGTGGCAGTTCTCGTACCTCTCGAGTTGGGGGGCCGAGGCAGGGGCCGTCCTGCGAGCGTTGCACTCGATCGTCGCCCACGCTCGGCTCGACACGAGCGACGACGAGTCGGTCGATGCCACCAAGCTGCGACGCTGACCCGAGACCGGCTGGATGCGGGCCGCAGATCGAACCCTGAATTCTCAGACTCGGGCTGACCTTGCATTCGTACGCTTCGAGCCGGTGGCGAGCGGGCGAAACGGCCGTATCGTGAGCACATGGTCGGCAGCGATTCCACGGGCAGTTCCACGGGCGATCGTCGCGGCTTCGCGACCACTGGCCTGCACCATGTCACCGCGATCGGCGGTGACCCCCAGCGCAACGTCGAGTTCTACCTGCGTACGTTGGGGCTTCGCCTGGTCAAGACCACCGTCAACTTCGACGACCCTGGCACGTACCACCTCTACTACGGCGACGAACGCGGTCTGCCCGGATCGCTCATCACGTTCTTCCCGTGGCCTGGTGCGCCGAAAGGGCGCCGCGGCGTGGGTCAGGCGACCACGACGGCGTTCTCGGTTCCGGAGACCTCGATCGGCTGGTGGAAGCAACACCTGGAGTCGCAAGACGTCGAGGTCAGCGACGTCGTCACCCGGGAAGGCGAAGAGGTGCTGGCACTCCGCGACCCCGACGGCCTTGCGATCGAGCTCGTCGCCCACCCGCAGGAAGATCCGCGCGATCCGTGGCGTCTCGGCTTGGTCCCGCCCGAGCATGCGATTCGTGGGCTGCACTCCGTCACGCTCACGGTCTCCCGTGAGGACGCGACGGCCGCCATGCTGCTCGACGGCCTCGGTTTGCGGTACGACAGCGAGCAACGTGCAGGCGGGGCGGCGCGCGGGATTCCGTCACGGTTCCGGTTCGCTGCGGGAGACGGGGGCCCAGGTGCGTACGTCGACGTCGAAGTCACCCCGCACGCCCCGGATGGACTCGTGGCGGTGGGCACCATCCACCACGTGGCGTGGCGCGCCCCGGACGAGGAGACCCAGATCGCGTGGCGTGAGCAGCTGCTCGACGACGGCGTGCAGGTGACGTCGATCATGGATCGGCAGTACTTCCGTTCGATCTACTTCCGAGAGCCTGCGGGCACCCTGCTGGAGATCGCAACCGACCAGCCCGGGTTCGCCATCGACGAGCCACTGCTGGAGCTCGGGCAGGCACTCAAGCTTCCGCCGTGGTTGGAGCCCAACCGCGAGCAGATCGAGGCGGCGCTCCCCAAGCTCAACCTGCCGCGCGAGGGCGATCAGCTCAACGCCACGCGTTCCTGAAGGATCGCCCGCTCGGCCGGATTCGCAGTGAGTGCGAGTGCCTGCCGGTTGGCGGTCTGCGCCTCGTCCGGTCGGCCGAGCTCCAGCAGCAGCTCGGCGCGGGTTGCGTGGTAGAGGTGGTACGCCTGGAACGCATCGGCCAAGGCGTCGAGCTCTGCCATCGCGGCCCGTGGTCCGCTCGTGTAGCGAACGGCGATGGCTCGGTGCAGGCGGGTCACGGGAGAGGGAGCCAGGCCTAGCAGCATGTCGTACAGCAGGACGATCTGCTCCCAGTCGGTCTCCTCGAACGTCGGCGCTTCGGCATGACAGGCCACGATGGTGGCTTGGAGCTGGTAAGGGCCTGGGCGTTTCTGCCTGGCTGCACGGCTGAGCAGGGCGATGGCGTCCTGGATCGCCTCCCGGTCCCAGAGCGAGCGGTCTTGGTCTTTGAGGAGGATCAGCGAACCGTCCCGCCCGAAACGTGCGGCGTCGCGTGCGCGATGCAGCCGGATCAGCGCGAGCAGACCGGCGACCTCCGGCTGCGTGGGCATGAGCTGGTGGAGGAGGGAAGCGAGCCATTCGGCGTCGTCGACCAGATCGCGCTCGTGGACCCGGTCGGCTGTGGAGAGATAGCCCTCGTTGAGGACGAGGTAGATCACCGCCAGGACTTGGTTCAGGCGTTCGGCGAGCTCGTCGTCGTCTGGGATGCGGTACGGGATACCAGCGGCGGCGATCTTCTGTTTCGCTCGTGTGATTCGCTGGGCGACGGTGCTCTCGCGGACGAGGAAGGCACGGGCGATCTGCGCCGTGGTCAATCCACACACGACCCTGAGCGTGAGCGCGATCTGCGCCTCTCGGGAGAGTGTCGGGTGGCAGCATGTGAAGATCAGCCGGAGTCGATCGTCGGGTTCGGGTTGGATCAGGTGTTCGAGCTGCGCGAGCTTGCTGCGGTAGTTGGCCTGCCGACGCAAAAGGTCGATGCCACGTCGGCGGGCCACGGTGAGAAGCCAGGCGTCCGGTTGCTGTGGGATGCCGTCGACAGGCCAGCGTTCGAGGGCCGCGAGAACCGCGTCCTGGACGAGGTCTTCAGCGGTGGCGAAGTCGCCCGTGACATACATCAGTGAGGCGGCGAGCTTGCCCGCGTGCTCTCGCACCACGTGGGCCAACTCACCATGCGACAGCTCGCGTGAGCTGCTCATGACTCCACAGGTCGAATCTCGACGATGGGACAACCGGGCCAGGTCCTCACCATGCGCAGGGCGGCGTCCAGGTCCTCGACCTCGATTTCGAGGTAACCACTCACCACTTCCTTGCCTTCGACGAACGGACCATCGGTGACGATCGGCTCCCCGCCGCCGAGCCGGACCGTCGTCGCTGTCTGCGGCCCCTGAAGCTTGTTTCCACCGCGGATCACGTGGGCGTTGTCGGCCATCCACTGCCGAACGCGCTCGTAGGCACGTTCGCGCTCGGTCTGACTCATCGCCTGTAGTTCCTGGGCGAACTGTTCGTCGTCGACGAACAACAGCACGTACTTCACGATCTCACGCTCCTTCGACCGACGTGGGCTCGGGCTCATGGCTGGCCGAAGAGCTCGGCCATGCGGCGGGTCATCTCCTCCGGAGTCACGTCTTCGACATGCGTCGCGATCGTCCAGCCGTGGCCGAACGGGTCGATGATGTAGCCGTCGCGGTCGCCGTAGAACTGATTCTCGGGAGTGCGCTTGAGCTCGGCGCCGAGCTTCACCGCGCGTTCGATGGTGGCGTCCACGTCTTCGACGTAGACGAACAGGAAGGTGGGCGAGCCGTCGAGCCCGCCAGAGGGCGGGGCCTTCGTGGCAGAGAGTGGTGACTCATCCTCCACGATGAGGACGGAATCGCCGATCTCGATCTCGGCGTGAGCGACTGTGCCGTTCTGGCCGGGGAATCGCATGCGCTCAGTGGCTCCGAACACCTCTCCGTAGAACTCGAGCGCTCGGGCAGCACCGCGGACGACGAGCGCGGGCGTGACCCTGCGGTAGGTGTCTGGGATGGGTTTGGGACTGGTTGCCGGGCTCATCTGATTTCTCCCCTTACTGCCGGCGCTTTGATCTTTCCTAGTGGCCGAGTGCTCGGGAGTGCAGCCCGTGCTACCCAGCCTCTTGACCATATGACGATTGGCGACCCGGCTCATACGACAACCGCTCCCGACGATCAGTGGAGAGCACTGATTCAGGCGTACGTGCGTCGAGTCGATGAGTCCGCCGATCGACCGGGGTCTAACCGAGAGAGCCACCTGCAGTGGGAAGACCGAGAAGATCGTTGAGCTCATGGCCGCCACAGCATTACCGCAGGTCGTGGACGCCGAGACGTGGCAGCGTCACCTGGCTGCACCGGGTTCACCATGTGCACTACGCCCGTCGGAGGTGCACTACGTGTCGGCACGTGTCACACCTCCGACAAGCCCCTACGTGCCCGCGCCCACCAGTGAGCACTGCCCGCTCGTCCGTTTCCGAGGATTCACCCGGTCGTCGGCATCGACGTCCTCTTCCGGCAGCCTGATGTGACTTGTCGGGTGCGCTTGCCGCCCGCACCATGAACGCGGAGATCGACACGAAGGAGCTAGCGGTGGCGGGCGGGACGTCTCGAGGCAGTGATGGGGATACTCCGCTGAGCCGACGGCAACTCCTGGCCGCCGGCGCGGGTGCTGCCGGTCTTGGAGTGGGACGGAACGCCGAATCCACGTCGTCGGCTAGTGGCAAAGCATCAGGTCCACGCGAGAGCGGGACGAAGTCGTTCGGTGGCCGGATCAGTCGACAGCAGCTCGAGCACTACCTGTCGCATGCGATCACCTTTCAAGGGTTGACGGCGAGTTTTCCTGAGGGCACCAGCGACACGTTCGATGACGACGTGCGGATGCTCGCGAACATCGGCGCGCGCTTCGTCGGCCAGGCGGGCTACGCGTGGGCGCCGCCGAACGACGACGATGCGCACTTCGCCTTGGCAGCAGAGCGCGCCCGGAAAGTGCACCGCGTTCTTCCGGACGTCATGCTCCAGGCGGCGGTGTTCGAGACCGCGTACACCTCGGTCGAGAACATCCAGATACCGGGCTGGGTCTTCGCGGAATTCGACATGCCGAAGGAGCAGCGGACGTTCGACTACGAGGCCATGCTGTTCGAGAACGGCCGGTTCGTCGACCACTGGGGCCCTGGCGCCTCAGTCCCTGACGTACGACGACGTGAGACGCAGCTGTGGTTCTTCTACCGGGCCGCCCGGTACATCGACGCCGGACATGAGTCGATCCATTTCGGCCAGATGGAGCTCACCGGCGCAGAAGATTCGAACCATGATGCGTGGGCGGAGCTGTTGAGTCGCGTACGCAGGTATGCGCGCAGGAACGCAAGACGTGGCCTCGTACTCATCTCAGCGCATACCTATGGGCTTGTCCGCGACGGCAAGCTGCTCCTGGACTTCCATTCCTGGCCGTTGCGTCCGGACGAGGTTGTCGACCAGCCCCAGCATGCTGTCCTGAGGCTGGAACAGGACCTCGGAAACCTGAGCGGAATCTATCGTCGTAGCAAGGGCGGAGTCACACCCAGCGGGTGGTACACCGATTCCTTGACCTACGTCGTCGAGTTCGACAACTACGGGGGAGTGGGGCCGAACCCAGGCGAGCCGGACCTTTCCTCGATATGGACCTGGGGCTACGACGAGATCGCGTGGTTCGCTCGTCAACCCGAGTCCTACCGGAACAGCTGGCTCCGCTACGCGTGGGACTGGGTCCGTGCGAACGACCCGACAGGCTGGGTCATGATGCCTGGGCGCAGGACCTTGGGCAATGCCCCGATCACTCTCGAGGCTCCTCTCCACACCGCCGATGGCACCATCGAGCAGGTGAAGGCGTGGATGTTCAAGGGTGCCACCAGGAGCACACACAACCCGGCCGGGTTCAGCGTCGAGGAGACCATCAAGGCGATCTGGAACGACGATCGCTGACCGTGATGTCGAGGCGGCGCACCTGGCCGATGCCAGCGAGGTGCGCTACGGCTTGCGGGCCACCGCGCAGTATGCCCAGCGCGATCCCTCGCTGTCAGCGACTTCCGGATCTTCAGCGCCCCACACCCCGAGATGGGCGAGGTCTGGTGTGGCTCCGTCGTACGGAGGCACGATCTCGAGGCCCTCGAAGAACCGCTCGATGTCCTCCCGGGACCGCAGGTAGAGCTGCTCGCTGGCGTTCTCGTACACCTTCTGGACGCGCGCAGCGACCTCCTCGGAGTTCTTGTCCGTCGTGCCGTGCGAGAGCGACAGGTAGCTTCCCGACGGGAACGCGTCCATGTAGCGGCGGATCAGCCCCCAGGGGTCTCGCTCATCTGAGACGAAATGCACGACCGAGACGAGCATCAGGCCGACCGGTTGGTTGAAGTCGATCAGCTCGCGAAGCTCCGGGTGGTTGAGGATCCCGTCGGGATCGCGGAGGTCGCCGCCGATGAAGGCGGTGTTCGGTGTGTTGGCGAGCAGGTGCTTGCCGTGTACCTGCACCATCGGATCGTTGTCGACGTAGACGACACGGGCATCGGGCGCAACTGCCTGGACCGCCTCGTGGGTGTTGTTGCGGGTCGGCAAGCCGGCTCCGATGTCGATGAACTGCCGGATGCCCGCCTCAGCGGCAAGCCACCGCGCCGAGCGTTGCAGGAAGCCGCGGTTGGCCCATGCGGCGTCCTCCAGCTCCGGTGCAGCCGCCCGCACCATCTCGGCGGCGCGGCGGTCAACCTCGAAGTGTTCCGTGCCGCCGAGGTAGTAGTCGTACATCCGGCCGGCACTCGGCTTCGTCGGGTCGACGCCTGGGGGGATCACGTCGGAGCTCATCGCGGCCTCCCGTTCAAGATCGTCGCCCATAGTCTGCCACACGGATCGTGACGGTGCTCAGCGGTAGCTGACCCGCCGCCACAGGGGCCGGGGCAGCAGCCGGAGAACCGAGAAGACAGGTAGCAGCGTGGCCGGAACCCACACGACCTCACGGCGACGCGCGAGCCCGTCGACCACGGCCTGGGCGACGTCGTCAGGGCCGACCGTGAACGGCGCTTCAGGCAAGCCCGTGGTCATCTTCGTCCGTACGAATCCGGGCCGGACCACCATCACCGACGCACCCGTACCAGCCAGCGCATCACCCAAGCCCTGGGCAAAGCCGTCGAGACCTGCCTTGGCGGCGCCGTAGACGTAGTTGGCCTTGCGAACCCTGACCCCTGCCACCGAGGAGAGCACGATGAACGTGCCGTGACCCTGACGCCGCAACACCTCCGCGACGGCGAGACCGGCCGACACGTGGCCGGCGAAGTTGGCGACCGCGGAGTGAGCGGCCGCCACCGGATCGTTCTCATAGTCGGAGGTCGAGCCCAGCACGCCGATGGCATCGATGACCACATCGAGGTCGCCCAGCACAGCTGTCGCCTGCCCGATCGCCGCCTGATGTGTTTCGGGTCGGGTGATGTCGAACTCGATCGTCTGGACGAGCGTCGCCCCGGCGTTGCGGAGGCGTTCGGCCGCCTCGTCGGCCTCCGGGGTCGGGTTTCGTACGGCGAGGACGACGCGGCGCGTGCCACGCTCGACCAATGCGCGGACGATCGCCAGGCCGATCTCGCTTCGTCCGCCGAGCAGCAGGGCCGTATCCACACCGCCGAGCGCGTTTCTCACCGGCCGTTCTCCTTCCGCAATGACCTGCCGTTTCTCCGGGTCCAGCTAGGGGTGTGGGCCGGGCGGAACCCGAAAAGCCCTCTGCTGTGGTCAGTCTGGCCTCTTCACAGGTCCAGCCGTCTGGCGAGATCCGACCGCAGGACGCCGTGTGGGTCGATCCGAGAGCGTACTGCGCGCCAGGCATCGAGCTCGGGATACATCGCCGCCATCATGTCCGCCGACAGCCGCGAGTCCTTCGCGAGATAGACCCGGCCACCGGCCTCGGCCACGCGCGTGTCGAAGTCCCGGAGCAGTCCGGGCAACCTGCGGTCTCCCACGGGGATGTCGAGCGCGAGCGTCCAGCCGGGTTGGGGGAACGACAACGGCGCGGGGTTGCGGGAGCCGAAACGCTTGAGCACGGCGAGGAACGAGGGGACGCGCATCGCGGCCAGGTCGGCGACGATCGAGCGCAGGGTGTCCTCGGCGTCGAACGGTACGACGAACTGGTACTGCACGAAGCCGCGATTGCCGTACAGCCGGTTCCATCCGTCGACGCCGTCCAGGGGGTGGAAGAAGGCGGGAATGGATTGGATGGCGGTGTGGCTCCGACCGCCAGGGAAGCAGGCTTTGCGGTACCACCACTCGTTGAACGCGCGGACGCTGACCGCGTTGAGCAACCCCGAGGGTGCCCACGGCGGTGCGGTGAGCCGTGGCCGGGCGTCGAAACGCAGCGGGTCGCGACGCATCTTGGCTGGGAGTTCGTCCACCGCCGCGTGCCGACCATGGGTGATGACACCGCGACCCAGTGACGATCCCCGGGCCAGCAGGTCGATCCACGCCACCGAGTAGGGGAATGCCTCGTCGGAGGCTGTCATGGTCGCGAGGAGCTCGTCCAGGTTGGCGGCCCGACGGGTCTGCACCCACATGCGTGACGTCTCCACGGGAATGCAGCGGAACGTCGCGTCGACGACGACGCCGGTGAGACCCATTCCGCCGACGGTGGCCCAGAACAGCTCGCTCGCCGGGATGTCCGAGCCATGCAAAGCGTCAGGGTCTTTGAGCGGGCTGTTGCCTGTGCCCGCGAGCGGCTCGTCGCGGGCGTGCTCGACATAGCCGTGGATACCTTCGAGATGCGTCTTCGGGTCCGAGCCCGCAGGGCGCAGCGAAAGGCCCGTTTCGTTGGGCAGGTCGCTGACCTGGACCACGCGGCCACCGGGGAGCACCAGAGTGAGTCCCAGCAGGAAGCAGCCGAACGATCCGGCGACATGGTGGTTCTTTCCGTGGATGTCTGCTGCGACTGCCCCGCCGACCGTGACATACCGGGTCCCGGGGGTTACCGGCACGAACCATCCGCGTGGCAGCAGCTCGCGGATGAGCGTGTCGAAGCTCGTTCCCGTGGACGCGGTGACGATGCCACGGTCGGCATCGATGTCGAGCCGCGCTGGCAATGTCGTGCAGTCGAGGACGACGCCGCCTGCGTCTTGAGCCGCGTCGCCGTACGAGCGGCCGAGCCCGCGCGCGATGAGCCCACGTGGTGGTGGATCGGCAAGCAGTCGGGCGATCTCCTCGACCGAGCGGGGAGCTACGACATGCGCGGCCGTAGGGCTGGTCCGCCCCCATCCGGTGAGCAAGCGGCGTTCAGACGACATAGACACCAACGGCGATGCAGGCTACGAGGGCAAGTCCGGAAAGGAGCAGCATCGAGTCGGAGAGCACGACCTCCTCCGGTTCCTCGCCGAATCCAGTGTCGACCAGCATGGCGTACCTCAGAATTCCCACCGCGAACGGCACGATCGAGATCCCGAAGGCCAACCGGGCCAGGCCTTCGTGTTCGAACGCCCACAGGCAGTACGACACGAGCAAGGCGCCCGAAGACGTCGCTCGTACGTACCACAAGAACTCTTTGCTATAGAGCCGCAGCGTTGCACGCGACTCGCCGCGCTCGCCGTTCGCGAGTTCGGCCTCTCGCTTCCCGGCGACCATGAAGAGTGACCCGAGCGTCGCGACGATGAGGAACCAGCTCGACATGGGTACCGCGACGGCCACCGCCCCAGCCGCCGCGCGCAGCACGAAGCCGCCCGCCACGCTGATCAGGTCGAGGATGGGAACCCGCTTGAGGTGCAGGGAGTAGGCGGTGGTGAGGATGACGTACGCCAGGACGATCGCCGTGAGCTGCCACCGCCCGGTGAGCATCGACACGGCGAGGCCACCGACAAGGCAGCAACCTCCTGCGACATAGGCGAGCGTCGGTGAGATCGTGCCCGCGGCGACTGGTCGATGGCGCTTGCGGGGATGGAGCCGGTCGGCGGCCGCGTCGCGCGCGTCGTTGACGAGGTAGGTGCCGCTCGCCGCAAGGCAGAACGCCAGGAACGCAATGGCCGTGGCCAGAAGCGAATCGGGCTGATCCAACACCCCGGCTGCGGCCGGAGCAGCGAGGACGAGGACGTTCTTCAGCCACTGCTTGGGGCGGCAGGCACCGAGGAGGCCGCGGAGGCGCGTCGCGCGCTGCGGCGGCGAGGAGGTGCGTTCGGTGGCGGCCGTCGTCACGTCGGCCCGATCCTATCCACGGTTCCTCTCCATTCGCTGGTCTTGTCGTCCAGAGCTTTCGCGCGTGGTCGTCGAGATTAGGCGACGGCCGCTGGCTCCCCCTGGGCTCTGCGCGGCGTGAGACTCGGCCCGGCGAGGGCCTCGCCCTGGTCGGGAACCATGAGCGTCCACTGGGTGGACACGAGTCTCGTACGCGGGCAGCGCTGTCTAGCCTGCGACCATGCGGTCGGTCGACACGTCCCGGGATGGTGCGGTTTACACCCATGGGCACCACGAGTCGGTGCTGCGATCTCACCGGTGGCGCACCGCTGAGAACTCAGCCGCGTACCTGCTGCCACGACTTCGGCCCGGAATGTCCCTCCTGGACGTGGGCTGCGGCCCTGGGACGCTGACCGCTGATCTCGCCGCGCGGGTCGCGCCTGGACGCGTCACGGCGGTGGAGGTCACCGAAGAGGTTCTCGATCTGGCCCGAGCCGAGGCCGAGGCGCGTGGGGTCACCACCATCGACTTCGTGGTGGGCGACGTTCACCGCCTGCAGTTTCCCGACGGTCGCTTCGACGTCGTCCACGCCCACCAGGTCTTGCAGCACGTCGCCCATCCGGTGCAGGCGTTACGGGAGATGCGACGGGTCTGCGTGCCGGGAGGTGTCGTCGCCGCCCGCGACAGCGACTACGCCGGCTTTGTCTGGTTTCCTCGCATCCCCGAGCTCGACATCTGGCTGGATCTCTATCGCACGGTGGCGAGGTCGAACGGCGGCGAACCCGACGCGGGCCGGCACCTGCTTTCGTGGGCGAACGCCGCGGGCTTTACGGACGTGAAGGCATCGGCCAGCGTCTGGTGCTTCGCCAACCCGGACGAACGCGCCTGGTGGGGCGGCATGTGGGCCGACCGCATCCTGAGGTCCGATCTCGCACACCAGCTTCAGCAAAGAGGGCTCGCCGATCAGGCACTCCTGCAACGGATCTCGGATGCGTGGCGGACGTGGGCCGACGAGCCGGACGGCTGGCTCTGCGTAGTCCACGGTGAGATCCTCTGCATCGCGTGAGTTCGGCGTTGTTGGGGTGGTCGCAGCAAGAGAGCGCTTCGGTGCCGGCACCGGAAACGTCACAATGACCAGGCGCGGCGAGGACGCACCCACCGCGGCAGGTGCTGGCACCAAGCGACGCTCACTCTCACCCGGTGACGGAGTCCGTTGGGTGCGTGGACATTTGAGGGGGTCACGCCGCGTTTGGTCATTCTCCGTGACCAAAGGATGGACAATCCGTTCAGACGGCGTCGCGGTCTGTAGACTGTGGCGCGGCAACGGAGCCGTCCTGGGCCGGGGACAGGCCGGTCTGGGCGTTCGATGTGACCCGAGGCACATACCCTCGGAGCAGATCGGAGTAGTCGACCGCCGAGCAGGAGCGTCATCTCGTGGGCCTTGTCGTGCAGAAGTACGGCGGCTCGTCCGTGGCCGATGCCCAGTGCATCAAACGTGTCGCCCAACGAATCGTCGCCACAAAGAAGGCCGGTCATGATGTGGTGGTCGTCGTCTCGGCGATGGGTGACACCACCGACGACCTTCGTGATCTGGCGCAGCAGGTGAGCCCTCTTCCGCCGCCTCGTGAGCTCGACATGCTCCTCACCGCTGGCGAGCGGATCTCCATGGCTTTGCTCGCGATGGCGATCGCGAACCTCGGTCAGACCGCGAAGTCGTACACCGGCAGCCAGGCAGGGGTGATCACCACCTCCCACCACGGCAAGGCCAAGATCATCGACATCACGCCGGGACGGATCCGGCAGGCGCTCGAAGAAGGTGCGATCGCGATCGTCGCCGGTTTCCAAGGGGTGTCCCAGGACACCAAGGAGATCACCACCCTGGGCCGCGGCGCTTCGGACACCACGGCCGTCGCATTGGCGGCGGCGCTCGGTGCCGACGTCTGCGAGATCTACACCGACGTCGACGGCGTCTTCACGGCCGATCCGCGCATCGTGCCGACCGCCCGACGAATTCCGCAGATTTCGTACGCCGAGATGCTCGAGATGGCAGCGTGTGGTGCCAAGGTGCTGCACCTGCGCTGCGTGGAGTACGCCCGTCGCTATTCGGTGCCCATCCACGTGCGTTCGTCGTTCAGCGTCAAACCCGGGACCTGGGTCGCCGACGTCGACATCGTGCGAGCAGCGCGGGAGCGTCTCGCCCGCGGCCTGAACCCCGACGCAGCCGCTGACTATCCGCTGGACTTCCCGACCGACCGCGAGATCGCCGACGAGGAGACTGAGATGGAACAGCCGATCATCTCCGGTGTCCAGTACGACAAGAGTGAAGCCAAGGTGACCGTGGTCGCTGTGCCGGACAAGGTCGGCGAGGCTGCGCGGATCTTCCAGGCCCTCGCCGACGCCGAGATCAACATCGACATGATCGTGCAGAACGTCTCGGCCGCCGCCACCGGTCGTACGGACATCTCGTTCACGCTGCCACGCGCTGACGGCCAGCAGGCGATGGCGGCGCTTTCGAAGATCAAGGACGAGGTGGGCTACGAGCAGCTGCTGTACGACGACCGGATCGGCAAGGTCTCGCTGATCGGTGCTGGCATGCGGACCAACCCGGGGGTTGCGGCGAAGTTCTTCGCGGCGGTCGCCGAAGCCGGTGTCAACATCGAGATGATCTCGACGTCCGAGATCCGGGTGTCGGTGGTGGTCGACGAGGACGACGTGGATGCGGCGGTGGCGAGCGCCCACCGGGCGTTCGACCTGGATGCAGACGAGGCGGAGGCTGTGGTGTACGGAGGTACGGGACGATGAGCCAACCCGTTGAGACGTCGACCGTTCCGCTTCGCCCCAAGGCTTCTGCGCTTCGCCCGACCCTTGCCGTCGTGGGCGCGACCGGGGCCGTGGGCTCGGTGATGCTGCAGCTGTTGTCGACCCGCCAGGACATCTGGGGTGAGATCCGGTTGATCGCGTCGCCGCGTTCGGCCGGTCGGAAGCTCACGGTGCGCGGCGAGGAGGTGGAGGTCGTCGCGCTCTCCGAGGACTGCTTCGACGGCGTTGACGTCGCGATGTTCGACGTGCCGGACGAGGTCTCGGCGGAGTGGGCGCCGATCGCGGCCGCGCGCGGAGCGGTCGTTGTCGACAACTCGGGTGCGTTCCGGATGGACCCCGAGGTGCCGCTCGTCGTACCCGAGGTGAACGCATCGGAGGTCCGGAAGCGGCCGAAGGGCATCATCGCCAACCCCAACTGCACCACGCTGGCGATGATCGTGGTGATCGGCGTGCTGCACCGCACGTACGAGCTCGAGTCTCTCGTCGTCGCCTCGTACCAGGCCGCGTCGGGTGCCGGTCAGGCCGGGATCGACACGTTGTACGACCAGGTGGCCAAGGTTGCCGGACACCGGGAGATCGGGACTCGAGCCGGTGACGTGCGCCGGATCGTGGGCGACGACCTCGGTCCGTTCCCGGCGCCCTTGGCGTTCAACGTGGTGCCGTGGGCGGGTTCGCTGCGCGACGACGGCTGGACCAGCGAGGAGATGAAGGTACGTCTGGAGTCGCGCAAGATCCTCGGTCTTCCCAACCTCGCGGTGTCCGCGACGTGCGTGCGCGTTCCGGTCGTGACGACACACTCGCTCGCGGTCCATGCGCGGTTCGCCCGTGAGGTCGATGTCGACGAGGTGCGCGAGATCCTGCTGGACTCGCCTGGCGTGTTGCTCTACGACGAGCCGGACAAGCTCGAGTTCCCGACGCCGGCCGACGTCGTGGGCACCGACCCGACGTGGGTGGGCCGCCTGCGCAAGTCGCTCGACGACCCTCAGGCGCTCGACATGTTCGTGTGCGCGGACAACCTGCGCAAGGGCGCCGCTCTCAACACCGCCCAGATCGCCGAGCTGGTGGCTGCCGATCTCGCCGCCGCCCGTCAAAATGACCACGTTTAGCTGGCTCTCGTGACCGATGCGTGGCTTCCATGCCCAGCGGGGTCGCGGAAGCCGCGCATCGCACGTGTCGGTGGGTCGGCGCGTGGGCTTGGCTGAGTACGGCGGCGTATGCTGCGTACGGTGGCCATGACGTCGTCGCCGAATCGCGGTTCGCGTGGCGTGTTCGTCGGCATCTCGATGAGAAGGCCATGCGATGAGAAGGCCATAAGGTGAAGGCCGATGGCCGTCCTGCCGTACTTCGTCAAGGTCGCTGAGGACGACCGTGCTGCGCGCTACCGGTTCGGCGGGGACGCCTGAGGCATGCCGAGATCCCTGACCATCGACAAGGCGAGATGCCCCGTCGCGAGAAACTTGACAGTTTTCGGGGCCACGCAAGGTGCCGAGCCGTGTTGCACCTCCGGCAGGCGTAGTGCACATGGTCATTTGGAGTAGACGAGGCGGCGCAACAGGGTTTCGGCGGGGCCGCGTCGGCCAAGCCGGCGGAGTACGTCGGCGGCCACGACGGTCGCGAGCCAGGTGGCGAGGGCGATGACGGCGGCTCCTGCGCTGCCGGTCGTCGCGCCCAGCCCTCCGAGGTACGGCGTGAAGACGGCCACGAACACCACCGACTGCGCGAGGTAGCAGGACAACGACCGCTGTCCGCAGGCCGCCACGGCGCGGACCACTGACTGGCTGAGCCGAGATCCGTTCCGGCCGGCGCCATCACGGCTGCCAGTCACCTGCTGAGGGTCGGCCGGATCGGCAGCGCTGCGACGCACGTGGGCGAACCGAGCCGCGATCAACCCGATCAACGCGGCGTACCCCAGACCGCCGGCAACACCGGTGAGCGTGTGCAGCGCGGCGACGATCAGGTCGGCGGCGAGGGAGTACGACGGGAGGACGCGGACGACCCGCAGATCCAACGGAAGGCCTCCCACCACGGCGACCGTCAGGCCGACGACCGCAACCCGTCGCAGCAACCGACGGTGGCGCGCAGGATCCTCGAGCAGGCCACGGCGACCGGCCCAGATCCCGACGAGCATCGGCGTCATGACCACGAGGGCGGAGTACGGCGTGCCCACGATCCAGTCGGTGAGCCGGATCTCGGTGGCGTCGAGCGGATCCGGCGTGCTCAGTGCCGCCACCATCGAGGGTTGGTCCTCGGAAACCACGAGGCCGTACGTCGCACCGAGCCCGGCGAGCGGCAACGCGAAGACAGCGGCGGCAGCGAGCAGCCGCGTATCGGACATCCGGAAGAGCGCCAGCGCGAGCAGACCCGCCAAGGCGTACGCACCGAGAATGTCCCCGGAGAAGAGCAGCAGCGCGTGCAGGAGGCCGAAGACCAACAGCCACAGGTTCCGGCGGACCAGCAGCGACTGGATCGCAGGCCACGTGCCACCGCTTGCGACCTGACGCTGGTACAGCTGCACCATGCCGTAACCGAAGAGCGCGGCGAACATCGGATACGCCCGGCCGTCGACGAACGTCACGACGAGGAACGTCGTGATCGTGTCCACCACCGAGTCCTCGATGATGTGCAGGCGCAGGCCCCGCGGTCGTGCGTGCAGGTAGAGCGGCGAGTTGGCGAGCGCGATGAAGGCCAGCATGATGCCCCGCGCGAGATCAGGCGCGAGCGATCGCTCGGCGTCGGTGACTGGTCCGCGGGCGGGTCGACCGGCTGGGGGCGCGGCCAACTGCGGACCGGAGCGGGGCGTGGTCTGCATGCGTCCGAGCCTGCCACCTGGGGCAGTGGTCCCGCCAAAGAAGTCGCAAGGTGCAAACTCGAGCCGCCGACAGGTGTCACCGCAGGCCGCCGCCGCGTAGGCTGCGTTCATGGCCGAGGCGGAGAACGTCATGCACCGAGCCGCGATGTGGCTCACTAATCACGGGATCAGCCTGTTCGGCACCCGTGTGCTGAGGGTTCGGGGACGCAAGTCCGGCGAGACCCGGTCCACTCTCGTGAACGTCCTGCGCCTCGACGGCCAGCGATACCTGGTCGCGCCGCGCGGGCAGACCCAGTGGGTGCGCAACCTGCGCGCTGCCGGCGAAGGGGAGCTCGCGCTGGGCAGGCGGGTCGAGCCCATTCGCGCGGTGGAGCTCGCCGATCATGAGAAGCCGCCCCTGCTGCGTGCGTACCTCGAGCGGTGGGGATGGGAATCCAGCCAGTTCTTCGACGGCGTGACCGCCAAGTCCTCTGATGAGGAACTCCTGCGCGCGGCGCCAAGGCACCCGGTGTTCCGGATCAGCTGAGCGCCAAAAAGGGGCGTCGCCGCACAAGTGGGTGCTCTGGGATCTGGCATCTCTCCTCCCCGGACCCAGCAAGTTCGACCTCTCGGCTGGCCGGGGAACGGACCCTGGCTAGGGTCGGATGCGTGAAACGGGCAGAGCTTGCGAACCAACCGCCGACGATGCAGGACGTCCTGCTGGCCCTGGCAGAGTACTGGACGGCGCGTGGCGCCATGGTCGTGCAGCCGTTCAACACCGAGGTGGGAGCGGGTACGTACAACCCGGCCACGATCCTGCGGGTCCTCGGTCCGGAGCCGTGGCGGGTGGGATACGTGGAGCCCAGCGTGCGACCCGACGACGCCCGCTACGGCGAGAACCCCAACCGGCTGCAGACCCACACGCAGTTCCAGGTGATCCTCAAACCTGACCCGGGCGATCCGCAGGAGGTCTACCTCGACAGCCTGGCAGCGTTCGGCGTGGACCTGCATGCCCACGATGTGCGGTTTGTGGAGGACAACTGGGCGTCACCAGCGCTCGGCGCCTGGGGTCTCGGCTGGGAGGTGTGGCTCGACGGCCTGGAGATCACCCAGTTCACGTACTTCCAGCAGGCCGGCGGCAAGAGCCTCGATCCGGTGAGCGTCGAGATCACATACGGGATCGAGCGGATCATGATGGCGCTGCAGAAGGTCACGCACTTCAAGGACATCCTGTACGCGCCGGGCATAACGTACGGCGAGGCGTTCGGCCAGGCCGAGTACGAGATGAGCCGCTACTACCTCGACGACGCCGACGTCGACACCAACTGGCAGCTGTTCGAGGCGTACGAGAGGGAAGCGAAGCGCTGCATCGCCGAGCGGCTGCCCGTGCCCGCCCACACGTACGTCCTGAAGTGCTCGCACACCTTCAACGTCCTCGACTCCCGCGGCGCGATCAGCACGACCCAGCGCGCGAACGCCTTCGCGCGGATGCGATCCCTCGCGCGGCAGGTCTCGGACCTCTGGGCCGAGCGTCGGGAGGAGCTGGGCTACCCGCTCGGGCGTTCGCAGGTTCCGGCTCTCGCCCCGAAACCGACGTCGTTCCCCGAGATCACGCAACCGAGCACGCTGCTGTTCGAGATCGGGACGGAGGAGCTGCCGCACGCCGAGGTGACGCGGACCATCGAGGCCGTCCGTGAGTCGCTTGCGGCGAAGCTCGCGGAGACGCGGCTGGGGCACGGCGAGATCCGTACGTACGGCACGCCGCGGCGGATCATCGCGATCGTCGAGGAGGTCCAGCCGCGGGAGCCCGACGCCGAGCGCACGGTCCGCGGGCCGCGGGTGAGCGTCGCCTACGACGCCGACGGTCAGCCGACGAAGGCGGCACAGGGGTTCGCGCGTGGCCAGGGTGTCGACGTCGCGGACCTGCAGCGGGTCACCCAAGGCGACGTGGAGTACGTCGCGGTGGTGAAGACCGACCCCGGTCGGCCGGCGGCCGAGGTGTTGAGCGGCGTGCTGGCAGCGGTCGTGGGTGACCTGCGCTCCGAGCAGAACATGCGCTGGAACGACCCGACCCTTTCGTTCAGCCGGCCGATTCGCTGGCTGCTCGCGCTGCTCGGTGACGAGACCGTGCCGGTCGCGGTGTCGTCGCTCGCCTCCGGTCGTACGACGCGCGTGCATCGGACGGCCGAGCAACCGGTGGTCGAGGTACCGAGCGCAGACGGGTATCTGGACTTCCTTCGTACGCACGACATCATCGCCGATCCGGCCGAACGCCGCGCCGCCATCCTCGCGGCCGCCACCGAGCTCGCGGCCGAGGTGGGCGGGCACATCGATCTCGAGGCCGACGCGGCCTTGCTGGACGAGATCACGAACCTCATCGAGCAGCCGGTCGCGATCCGTGGATCGTTCGAGGAGCGCTACCTGGAGCTGCCGAGCGAGGTGCTGAGCACCGTGATGCGCAAGCACCAGCGCTACCTGCCGGTGCGCGCTGCTGACGGATCACTCATGCCGGCATTCGTGGCGGTCGCCAACGGCGCCTGCGATGCCGACGTCGTGCGGGCGGGATACGAGGCGGTGCTGCGCGCGCGGTACGAGGACGCGGCGTTCTTCTGGCGGGCCGACCTCGAGGTGCGTCCCGAGGACCACAAGAAGGGCCTGACCAAGCTCGCGTTCGAAAAGCAGCTGGGCTCGATGGCCGACCGTGCCGAGCGCATCAGGCGACTCGCGTCGGCGCTGCCGCAGTCCGTCGTCGAGCTGTCGGAGGAGCAGACCGCGACACTCACGCGGGCGGCGCAGCTTGCGAAGTTCGACCTCGCCACGCAGATGGTCATCGAGCTGACGTCTCTCGCTGGTGTGATGGCGCGGGAGTACGCCCGTCGCGCCGGTGAGACCGAAGCGGTCGCTCAGGCGCTCTACGAGATGGAGCTGCCGCGTACGGCTGGTGGTGCTCTGCCGGAGACGCTGCCTGGTGTGTTCCTGGCGCTTGCGGACCGGTTCGACCTGTTGGCCGGGCTGTTCGCGGTGGGGGCTGAACCCACGGGAAGTTCGGACCCGTTCGGGTTGCGCCGGGCCGCTCTCGGCGTCGTGCGGATCCTGCGGGCGCGGCCAGAGCTTGTGAAGCTCGGGCTGGACGACGCGCTCGATGCGGCGTTGGCCTTGATCGACGAGCACGGTGTGAAGCGGTCGGCCGGGCTGCGGGACGAGATTCGCGAGTTCATCGTCCGCCGGTACGAGCAGCTGCTGCTCGACGAAGGCCATGACTATCGGCACGTCCAGGCGGTCCTGCCGCTGGCGAACCGGCCGTACGTCGCCGAGCAGACCTTGCGGGAGCTTGGCCGCCGGACTGGGGTCGCCGAGGGCGCTGCCGCCGATCCGGCGTTCGCCGAGCTGGTCACTGCGCTACAGCGGGTCCGCAGGATCGTGCCGGAGGGAACGGCGGCGGAGTACGACCCCAAGGTGCTCGTGGAGCCCGAGGAGCTCAACCTGCACCAGGAGTACGTGAAGGTGCGGGAGGCGCTGAGCCCCGACTACGAGCTGGCCGAGTTCGCTGACGCCGCGCACGCGTTGGTCGTCCCGATCAACACGTTCTTCGACGCCGTACTCGTCATGGCCGAGGACACCAACCTCCGTGCCGCCCGGCTCGGCCTGCTCGCCTCGATCCGCGACCTGGCCGACCGCGTCCTCGACTGGTCCGCCCTGTAAATGACCAGGCGAGGGTGGCGTGCACCCGCCAAGGTAGGAGTCGGCACCTGGTGAGGGTGCCCCTCGCTCCGTGAGGCAAGGCCGGTGCTCCGTCGTGAGTGTATGCGTCGGTGCGCGCCGAGCTGCTGATCGTCGACTTCTCTCGTGGACGGGTGCTGGTCGACGACTCGAATACCCCGCGGCTTTTGTACCTCGACTTTCCCGGTCCGTACCCGCCGACGGACTACGCCCTCACCGATGCGGTACGGCGGGCGTGGGGTCTAAAGACGTCGATCGTCCGGCCGCTCTGGTACACCCGCCTCGTGTTGGAGTGCCGTCGGCAGGTCGAAGCGCCGCGAGGTCTGCGGTGGGCCGACGCCGCCGACCTCCCGGTCGGCGAGCAGGGAGACGTCGGACGACGTGTGCTTGACGAGGCGATGCATCCACCGGCCGGGCGACCGGAGTGGTATGCCCCCGGTTGGCTCGGCCGGGTCACGAGTGGATCGAGGAGCAGCTCGCGGCCACGGGGATCGAGCGGATCGGCGACCCACGCAGATCAAGCACTGGAGCCAGTCGGCGGTGCTGAAAGTCCCAACCAGCCAAGGCGATGTGTACTTCAAGACCGTGATACCGGAGTTCGCCGGCGAGCCCGCACGTCTTGCCGCACTGGCGTCGCGATTTCCCGACCGCATCCCGCAGGTCGTCGCATCCGACGAGGCGCAGGGCCGTTGGATCACGCGAGACTTCGGTGGTGGGTCCGGCTGGGACTTGGTTGGCGAGCGGGATGGCTGTCTCACGGCATTCGCAGGCCTTCAAATCGGCTTCGTCGACCATCTCGACGAGCTCGAGGCAGCCGGTTTTCCTGTGCGTACGTACGACGACATCGCCACCGACATCGACCAGGTGGTGACCCGGGACGACCTCTGGCACGACCCCTCGCTTCCACGAGCGTTGTCCGACGACGAGCGACAGCGATTCCTCCGACTAGGCCCGGTGCTGGCCGATCGCTGCGCCAGCCTTGCCGACGGGTCATTTCCGTTGACGGTGAGCCATGGCGATCTGGAGCTGCTCAACGTCGTACGAGCGGCGAACGGCTGGGTCCTCCACGACTGGACCTGCGCTGCGATTTCTCACCCGTTCATCGACCTTGCCTGCTGGGTCAGCGACTGCGACGAGACCGAGGCCGCCGGTGCGATGGCGGCATACCTTGACGCCTGGCAGCCCTTTGGGAGCGCGGCAGAGCTACAGCGCCGGTGGATGCTGGCGAAACCCGTCGGCGGGATGTGTGAGCTGCTGAGTTCGCCAACCTTCTGGATGCGATCGAACGAGACCAGTGGTTCTCGTTCACGCCGATGCTCTTCGGATGGGCGCGCCGGCTGATCCGCTGCTTCGAGCCAAAGGCCGATACCCGAGCCGGTTGGTGACCGCGCACGAGGTCAGGCCGAAAAGACAACCGTCAGAGCGGGTACGGGCCGAGCCGACCCCACGCGATCACGAGTGCGCCGACCACGGCGAGCAGGAACACCGGGAACGATGGTCCGACGCGGGTGGGGGTGAAGCGCACGATCCCGGTCACGCCGGGTTGCTGGAGGATGTCGCGGATCTGATCCTGGAGGGTGGGTCGGCGCAGGTACCCCCGGATGCGGACGATCGTCGCACCAACCGCGAGGACGAGAGCGGCCACCGGCGTAGCCAGGGTTGCCGTGTCAAGCACTCCGGGCAGGATCAGCGCGACGCCGCATATCGCAGTGACCGCACCGGCCAGCCGTTCCCACCTGCTCGGACCGCGAGGCAACGGTCTGCCGGTGCGGTAGGTGTAGCGCAGCTGGGTAGCCCGCCTCGGATAGGTGGCCGCGGCCAATCCGATGACGACAGCGCCGAGCCCGATCCAGATCTGGAGTACCCAGAGGAGTGCGTTCGCCCAGTCGGTATCCATGCGCTCGGCGCCTTACGGACGCACGAGCACGCAACGCACCGGCGGCAAGCCTTCGGCAAGGACGTCCCAGGTACGACCGGCGTCACTGCTCAGGTAGACCGATCCGTCAGGCGTACCCACGACAGCATGCTGCCCGGCTCCCGACAGGCAAGCCGGATCGAGGTTCCCGTCCAGCTCAGGCGCCCCTTCACCGCACCGCTCGAAGCGCACACCTTCGAGCGAGCCGCGGTAAAGCGCGGCCCGACGAGCGTCCGGACCCTCCGAGGCGCAGACCAGCACGGTGTCATCGCAAACCGCGACGGCACTGCAGTACGGACCGTCGAGACCGAGCGCCCGGTGGTTCCACTTCTTCACGTGGTCCCAGCTCGTCGACAGGCCGCGCTCGGTGGCGGCGAGAAGCGGGTCGTCGGCACCCGGCAGCACGATCGCCTGCTGCACGCTCTCGGTGAGCTCTGCCATCGGTTGCCAGGTGGCGCAGTCGTCGGTCGACCGCATGATGCCGCCGACGTAGACGCTCACGAAGATCGTGCCGTCGTGGTCGATGCCGATGGACCGCACCGACGGCGGGTCGCCTGTCGGCGTGTGCCACTTCGTACGGCCCTCGATCAGCTCGAACGACTCGACCGGCTCGAGCCGGTGGCTGCGCCACCGATACAGGTGGGCACCGGCTGTCCCGATCAGAACGCCGGCAGGACTCGGGTAGATGCAGGTCACGGTCGCGTTGCGGACCCGGATCACATGTCGCCAGATCCCCGCGACGCCGGCCTTGTAGACCTCGGAGTCACCGACGACAGCCCAGACGGTGGAGCCGTCGTCGACGAGACTCCGTAGCCGGCGACCTGGCAGGTCGAGGCGCTCAGTTGGTCTGAGCACGTAGAGGCCGTCATCCGTACCCACGTAGACCCCAGCGGGCATCACCACTCCCTTCGCCCTTGGCGATTCTTCCGCGGAAGAGCGCCAAGTGGAAACCCCCCGGCATGTGAGCCGGCCTCGCCTGCGGTGAAGATGATTCACTGCATCCGCCCGGCGAGGCAACTCGAGGGATAGCCTGCTGCGTCCTGTGGCGCATCGGAGCATTGGAGTCGACTCCCCAACGAACGGGGTGGATGGAGTGTGATCATGAGTTCTGACCTGCTCTCGCGCCGCGCCCTGCTCCACGCTGGCCTGCGTACTGGCGGGCTGCTCGGTGCCCTGGGTGTGCTCGCCGGATGCGCCGGGAACCGTGATCGTGGGGGTGACGTTGGGGGTGGGGAGGCCCCGTTGCGGGAGGGTGAGATGCGACTTGTCGCAGCCAAGGACGTCGATCACGTCGCACCGTCGCCTGGGACGGAGACGGCGCCGACGGTCGAGGGCATGATCGCGTTCGGTCAGGCGCTGGCCGAGGCGTCGAGTGATCCGATGACCAACGTCGTCGTGTCACCGGCGAGCATCGCGTACGCCTTCGGCATGGTGCGGGCGGGGGCGGCCGGCGAGACCGCACGGCAGATCGACCAGGCGTTGCGGTTCCCGTCTGAGGGCCTCCACGAGGCGTTGAACGCCATCACCAGCCAGGTGGTGACGACACGCAAGGCGCCGCCGCGCACGTCGGGCGAGAAGCGTGAGCCGGGGGAGAAGCCCGAGCCGCCCATCGTGGCCATGGCGAACGGCCTTTTCGCTCACCACGAGGACTTCGAGGTCCTGCCGGAGTTCCTGCGTACGGTCAAGCGGTACTACGACGCCGGCGTGCAGGTGCTCGACATGCGTACGCCAGCCGCGGTGGATGCGATCAACACATGGGTGCGTACCCAGACGGCTGACCGGATCCGCAAGCTCTTCGAGTCGCTCGATCCTGACACGAAGTTGGTCTTGGCGAACGCCGTCTACCTGAAGGCGGCGTGGGCGGCGTCGTTCGACGCGAACCAGACGCGGGAGGAGCAGTTCACGCGGGCGGACGGAAGTACGGTGCGCGCGCCGATGATGCGGCGGATGGCATCGCTGCCTCATGCGGTGCTCGATGCGTGGCAGGCGGTGGAGATTCCGTACGCCGGTAACGATTTCGCGATGTGGCTCGTGGTGCCGTCGCAGTCTCCGGCGGCCGGTCAAACGGCGGCAGCGGCCACGAGCCTCTTGGACCCGAACGTGGTCCGTGCTCTCGGTCAGGTGATGCGACCCGGTCGGGTCAATCTCGTGATGCCGCGGTGGGACTTCGCGACGACCATCGCACTCGATCGGGTGCTGCCAGATCTCGGTATGACGGTGCCGTTCACGAATGGAGCCGAGTTCCCTGGTATCTCGCGTACCAAGCTCAAGATCGGAAAGGCTGTCCACAAGGCCAACATCACGGTCGACGAGTGGGGTACAGAGGCCGCGGCGGCGACGGGGATCACGATGATGCCCGTCTCCGCCCCAGTGGCGCCGCCGGTGGAGATCCGTGCCGACCGGCCGTTCGCGTTCGCAGTGGTCCACAAGCCCACCCAGACACCGCTGTTCATCGGGCAGGTCGCCGACCCCACCGCCTCCGCCCAATGACGCCCTCAAAATGACCACGCGTGGCGACTGTGCGCTCGCCACAGCAGGGGCCGGCACCCAGCGGGGGTACCGCTTGCCCGCTGAGGCCCTCTGAGGTGTGAGGCGGCAGGTCGTCCCGCTGGTGGCGGCCTGCCTGCGCCCGCTCGTCCGGAGCCGGTCGACCGCATGGCGAGAGCTGGCCCTCAGGTCGTACGCAAGACGGCAAGGGTGGATTCGTACGCATCATGGAGCTACACCACCCTTGCCGTCACAACCTGCGAAGACGCCTATGAGCCGACACGACCTGCCTACCAGCCCACCATCCGTCCAGGGCGTCGACGCCCACGGCATCCACGCCTTCCTCGACACGCTCGAGGCCGCCCCGGACATCGAGCCGCACAGCCTGATGATCCTTCGGCACGGCCACGTCGTCGCGGCCGGCTGGTGGCATCCTTACACTCCCGACCGGTTGCAGCTGCTCTACTCGCTCAGCAAGAGCTTCACCTCCACGGCGGCAGGATTCGCCGTCGGGGAAGGCCTCGTGCGGCTCGACGATCCGGTGATCTCGTACTTTCCGGAGTTCGAGGCCGACATCACCGACCCGCGCAGCCGTTCCATGCTCGTGCGGCACGTGGCATCCATGGCGAGCGGCCACGAGGAAGAGACGTTGCACCGGGCGATGGCCATCGACCCCAACGAGCTCGTGCGAGGATTCCTCCTCCTGCCACCGGACCGCGATCCCGGCACTGTCTTCGCGTACAACCAGCCCGCGACGTACACACTCGGCACGATCGTGCAGAAGGTGACCGGCCAGACGCTCACCGACTACCTTCGGCCGCGGCTGTTCGATCCGCTGGGCATCAAAGAGGTGGCCTGGCAGCAGCACCCGCCGGGTCGTGACATGGGTTTCTCAGGCTTGCACGCCACCACCGACGCGATTGCGCGGCTCGGCCAGCTCTACCTCCAGGACGGCGTGTGGGAGGGCAAGCGCCTGCTGCCGGCCGGTTGGGTCGCGGAGGCTACGCGCCCGCACATCTCGAACGCCGCCCAGAACGAGAATCCGGACTGGCAGCAGGGATACGGGTTCCAGTTCTGGGTGGCGCGGCACGGGTATCGGGGTGACGGGGCGTACGGGCAGTTCTGCGTCGTCCTTCCCGAACACGACGCGGTGGTCGCGATGACGTCGGCGACTGTCGCCATGCAGGCCGTGCTGAACGCGATGTGGGAGCACCTGCTCCCGGCGTTCGGCGACGCGCCCCTCACCGGGCGGGAGAAGGTCGAGGCGGCGCTGGCGGAGCGGCTGGCCTCGCTCGAGCTTCCTCCGGCGCCCGGCAAGCCGACCCCGCCGACCGATCCGGAGATCTGGCACGGCCTGGAGTTCGCTCCAGAGGGCGGCGCTTGCGCCGAGCAGCCAGGGCTCACCACGGTCACGGTTGGACACACCGATGGCGAGTGGTCCGTGTCCCTGATCGAGGGCTCGGACCGACTCGATCTGCGGTTGGGCAGGGGAGAGGCGTGGACGGTCGATCCCACGGCGTCGGTTCCAACGGCTGTGACTGGTGGGTGGATCGATCCGGAGACGTTGGCGGTCGAGGTGGTGTTCCTCGAAACGCCGCACCGGTTCGTCGTACGGTGCTCTCGCGCCGGCCGTACGTTCCGTGCGCACTGGAAGACGATTCCCCTGCGGTCGGCGTCCCTGTGCTCCTTGCGCGCGCCCCGGGCTTAGGCGCGCGGGAGAACTTTGCCCGGGTGCGTCCGTTAGCCCACGTGGCGTCGCCGGGGCCTACCAGCCAAGCTCGTTGCAGCCGATGTGGTTGGCTGGCTCGACTTGCAGCGTGGCATGCGCGATCCCGTGCCGCTTCCGCAACAGGTCTCGAGCCTGGTCCAGGACGTCGTGGGTACGGGACTCGTCGACTGTGACCAAGTGCGCGGTTGCGACGTACATCCTTGAGGTCAGCGTCCACACGTGCAGGTCGTGTACGTCGTGGACGCCGCGGATGCTCGCGAGGTCAGCCGCGACAGCGTGTGCGTCCATCCCCTCGGGCACGTGCTGGGCGAGGACGGCGAAGACCTGTCTGCCCAGACCGACTGCCCGTACGACAACGAACCCGCCGATCCCGACGGCCACCACCGTGTCCCACAGCGCCATCCCGGTCGCGAGGACCAGCAGACCGGCCACGATCACGCCGACCGAGCCAGCGGCGTCCGCGATTACCTCGAGGTAGGCGCCTTTGACGTTCAGGTTCTCCGACGCTCCGGCCCGCAGGAGCAGCATCGCAGCGATGTTCACGACCAGCCCGAGGCCACCGACGACCAGCATGGGAGCTGTCGCGACGGCGACGGGTGCGGCGTCCATCCGACCGATCGCCTCGACCACGATGAAGGCTGCAACAGCCAGCATCACGAGTACGGCAAGACCCGAGGCGAAGATCTCCGCCCGGTAGGACCCGTAGGTTCTGCGACCAGTGGTGTCCGGCCGGGCAGCCACGCGGATGGCGAGCAACGCAGCCCAACCGTCACTACGTCTGCGGCCATGTGCCCGGCATCTGACAGCAAGGCCAGCGAACCGGAGAGCAGCCCGAACACCGACTCGACCACGCAGAACCCAGCGTCCAGCGCGAAGGCGGCCGCGAGTCGCCACCGATGCTGCGCTCCTGGGTGGGCAGCGACCGGCCCGCCAGGTCCATGCGCATGACCGTGGCCCATCAGCCGCTCCCCTCAGGGGTGCCGGTATGAGGGCGGGCAGCCGCGGACTCGGCCGTCTGGTCGCGGGTGCACCAATCACGACCTGGTGCGCATCCGCAGGGGTCAGTTCCGGCCGCGGCGAGGGACTCGGCAGTGGCGGTGACAGGAAGACTCGTGCAGCACGCGTCGCCGCGCCACGCTTCGACACCTTCCTTCACCGCGAACCCAGCGATGACCAGGGCAGCCAGTGGGTCGGCCCAGGACCAGCCGAAGAGACTGTTCAACGCCAGCCCAACGAGCAGGACCGCTGACAGGTAGGTGCACAGCAGGGTTTGCTTCGAGTCCGCGACTGCGCTGGCTGAGCCCAGCTGGCGGCCGGCGCGGCGCTGGGCATAGGACAGGACAGGCATGACTGCCAGGGAAAGTGCGGCCAGCACCAACCCGACCGTGGAGTGCTCCGCCTCGCCCGCCCCGAGCAGGCTCCGGATGGACTCGACGGCTACGTAGCCGGCCAGGGCGAAGAACGAGATCGCGATGATCCGCAGAGCGCGGCGTTCTCGGGCTTCGGGTGTCGCCGGGTCGCGGGCGGAGAACTGCCACGCCACAGCCGCGGCAGAAGACACCTCGATCACCGAGTCCAGGCCGAACCCGATCAGTGCCATCGAGGAGGCGAAGGTGCCAGCGATGATCGCCACGACAGCCTCGATCACGTTGTAGGAGATCGTGGCCATGACGAGCCACCGGATTCGCCGAGCAAGCTGGTTGCGACGTTCGAGCTCGGTCGCCACCGGAAGGCGCTCGGTTGACAGCCGTTCCACCAGGCCCGAGAGCCCAGCCATCAGCAGCACCCTTTGGACTCGGCATCCGGGCACGCGGCCGGGTCGGTTGCCAGTACGAGCGCCAGCAGGTCGTCCAACGCGTGTGCGATCTTCACGTCCGCCAGCTCGTACCTCGTCCGGCGCCCGTCTGGGATCGCCACCACCAGCCCGCAGCCCCGCAGGCAGGCCAGGTGGTTGGACAGGTTGGTTCGAGAGACTCCGAGCAGCTCGGCCATGTCTGCCGGGTACGCCGCGCCGTCGCGCAGGGCCAGCAGGATCCGCGCTCGGGTCGGATCGGACAACGCGTGCCCGAACCGGGCCAGCACCTCGCCGTGGGTCGCCACTCGCAGCATGGAGGTGATAGTACAGTATTTGCTGAACTCAGGGAATGCTGAATCGTCCCGTTCGGAGCGTTCCGGCAACCGGGCCCGTGCTCGGCTCATGTACGTAGGTCTGTCGTAGGTCTACAGGCCTGTCGGAGGTGGACTACGTGCCGACACGTGTTGCAGGTCCGACAGGCGTAGTGCACATGGTCATTTTGGGAGCCGGGTGAGGACGTGCCGGCCGCAGAGCGCGCCTTGGGTCAGTTCGTGGTCTCAGGTGGCGGCGCGTGCCACCAGCGAGCCTTGTAGATCTGCGAGCCGTGCAACGTGAGCCGCTCCGTGCGGTTGTACAAGGTCACCGTGTCCGTGCACCACGTGCAGAGGTTCCCCGTCTGGACGTACGTCGTGAGCACCTGCCCCGACTCCGCGTCGTCACCTACGGACTTGACGGCGTTCCGGTTGATCTTCTTGGCACCCCGGTAGTCCTGCGTGAAGGTGTCCGCGCTGACCGAGTACTGGTAGACCTGCGAGCCGGTGGTGATCCACAGCCGGTCAGGGTCGGCTGCCACCGGCGTCAGGTCGTGGCCGTACGGAGTGGGCAGCGCCGTCCGGCGTACCTCGGTGAGCGTGGGTGCATCTGGGGTTCCGCCGAGGCGGTAGGCGACAAGGTCCTGCCCGCCCAACGCCCACAGCAGCGCTCGTTCCGCGTCCCAATACACGCCGTGAGCGTCGTGCAGGTCGACCTCGACATACGTGGACGAGCGTGGTCCCTGTGACGCGGTGTAGATGCGCAGCCATCCACCGGTGCTTGCGACAACCGCGACGTTCCCGTCCGGCAACAACTCCATGCTGTGCGGGTTGGGCCCGCGACCCAGGCTCGTCGCCCAGTACGGCGTGCCCTCCGGATAGGCCACGACGGCGAGGAGTCCGTACGAGTCGGTGGTGAGCAAGTACGGCTTGTCGTCGCGGTAGCGCAGCTTGGCTTCGTCCGGCAGTCCCCAGCTGGACGCCAGGTCGTCCAGCCCGTTAGCCGCGCTGGGGCGCCACTGCCATCGGATCGTGGCGTTCTCGAAGCTCTCCCGGTCAGACGCCAGGACGAGAATCCGGTCCGTCGCCTGCTCGGTGATGACGATGGAGGCCGCGCTGTCACCGGCGGCAGGTGGGAGGGCGGAGGCCGTGGTCGCCCCGCTCGCCGTCATCGTGACGGCCAGCCCGACCGCCGCGAAGCCGACGCGAAGAAGTGCGCGTCGGTGAACTCGACGGAATCCGAAAGCCATGAGCTACTCCTCCCGTGTCGGTGGGACGAAACCGATTCTTCGCGCGAGATGACTGGGCAGAAGGCCCTTGTCGAAGGCGGTCGGCGGTCGGCGCGTGTCCTTCACGGGGAGACCGACCTCCTACTGCTCGACCTGCTGGATACCGGGAACGCCCGCCTCGAGATGGACGCTCGCCGCTGTCTCCAGGGGCGCGCCTGGCTGCGACACGTACGGAACGATTCGATAGTCGGCACGCCACGTGGTAGGTGTGACTTCGCATCGCACGTATCCGCGCTGGGAGTTGTGGAAGTGCATGTGAGGGTTCTCCCGCAACCAGGTCTGGCCTAGAGAGTCCATGGGCTGGCCATCCCGACCGGAGCTGATCGACGTGCCGAGGAATTCGACACCGATGATGGGCGAGGACAGGTCTTCGAAGTCCACATGCAGGTCTGCAGCCACACTGCGGTGAGCGTCTCCGGTGATGACGACGAGGTTGTCCACTCCTCGCTCGTGGACTCCGTCGAACAAACGCTGCCGGGCCGCGGCGTACCCGTCCCAGGTGTCCATGCCGTAACGCTCTTCGGGACCATCTGTGTGGTCGGCCTTCATGATGAAGATCTGGTTGCCGATGACGTTCCACGTCGCCGACGAGCTGGCCAGGCCGTCGAGCAGCCACGCTTCTTGCGCGGCGCCAAGCATCGTGCGCTGCGGGTTCCAGCGGTCGGCGGGATCGGTAAGCTGGCCGTCCCGGAACTGTCGCGTGTCGAGCATGTCGAGCTGGGCAAGCCGACCGAAGGAGAATCTGCGATACAGCCGCATGTCGGGACCGTCCGGCATGGACGCCATGCGCAGCGGCTGATGCTCGTAGAACGCCTGGAACGCTGCGGCTCGACGCTGCAGGAAGACCTGTGGGTCCTGGTCGGGTTCGTTGTCAGGCTGGGAATGCTCACTCGCCCAGTTGTTCTCGACGTCGTGGTCGTCGACGGTCACGATCCACGGGAACGCTGCATGCGCCGCCCGCAGATCTGGGTCGAGCTTGTATTGCGCGTGGCGTACGCGGTAGTCGGCCAGTGTGAAGACCTCGGCAGCTGGCAGGTGACCGCGCCCGATGCTGCCCTGGGCACCGCCCTCGTAGATGTAGTCGCCGAGGTGGACGGCGAAGTCGACATCCTCATCGGCCATGTGGGCCAGCGCGGTGAAGTAGCCCTCTGGGAGGTTTTGGCAACTCGCGAACGCGAACGACAGCGAGCTGATCGCGGCGCCGGCGGCCGGCGCGGTCCGTGTCCGGCCAACCGGGCTGACGTAGTGTCCAGTGCGGAAGCGATACCAGTACTCATGATCTGACCGCAGGCCCGCCACTTCTACGTGGACGGAGTGTGCCAGCTGTGGTGTCGCCATTGTCGTACCAGCGCGCACGACACGACGAAAAGCCGGGTCCTCTGCCACCTGCCAGCGCACTGGAACCCTGAGATTTGGCATGCCGCCTGTGCCGTCTGGCGCAGTTGGTTCCGGAGCAAGCCGGGTCCACAAGACGACGCCGTCCGGCAGCGGGTCGCCCGACGCCACGCCGAGTGTGAAGGGATTGTCAGCGAAGCGAGGACTCGCCCACGCTCTGCTGGGCGAGCTCAGCGCGGAATCCCATGCGAGCGCGAGTGCTCCACTACCGGCAACGGTGAGAAAGCGGCGGCGACTGGCAGCAATGGCTCGAGGCGACATGAAGCGGTCCTCTCCGAGAGGCCTGATCCGAGGGATTGCCAAGAAGCGCTGCAGGACATGGCCGTCGGCTCGACGCGAGCCGAATGGTGTCCCTAGCCGGGAACTGTGATCGACGATCAGGGCTACGTCGAGGACTCTTGGTCGAACTCGTCCCGAAACGGTCTTGTCGACCGGCTCGCACGCGATGCTGTCGTCGTGCTGCCGCGGTTGTCGCAGGCCGGTTCGGGTAGAAGCCTCGAATGCCCGAGGGTCACCTGATCCATCGGTACGCCCGCGACCACGACAGGACGTTCGCTGGTGCTTCGATTCGGGTCAGCTCGCCCCAGAAGCGTTTCCTCGCCGGGGCACGACACCTGGATGGACGCCGGCTCGAGCGGGTCGAGGCGTACGGAAAGCACTTGTTCTACTGGTGGGAGGGGAGTGAAGTCCTGCACGTCCACCTAGGACGGCAGGGCAAGTTCCTTCCCGTACGTCCGGACACACCACCTCTTGCCCAGGCACGACTCCGGCTGGAGGGACCGGAGGCCGGAGTTGACCTCGTGGCCCCTTTAGCGTGTGAGCTCGTCGGCCCGGAAGGGCGGGAGAGGATCGTCAGCAGGCTTGGACCGGATCCGCTTCGCCACGACGCAAGCCCCGAGAGGGCCTTCGCAGCGGTCGCGGGGAGTCCTCGCAGGATCGGAGCCCTCGTGCTCGACCAGTCCGTCATGTCGGGTGTGGGGAACGTGCTTCGTGCCGAAGGGCTGTTTCTCACCGGACTCCACCCGACAGTCCAGGGGAGCGCTGTTTCCCGCGACGACTTCGACTCGTTGTGGTCGCATCTCACGCTGACCATGCGACGAGCCCGGGACGAAGGTCGCATCATCACGTTCCGTCCAGCTGGGCGGGACGTACACACGATTCCGGAGTCGGAAGGCCGGTACGTCTACAAGCAACAACGCTGCCGACGCTGCGGTACTCCCGTGGAGACTGGTGAACTGGCAGGCCGAATGGCGTACGTCTGTCCACGCGACCAGCCGCCACCCAGCTGAGCGGTTGCTTGCCGGCATCCGCGGCGGGGCCCGGCTTGTCGGGCAGGGCCCCGCCGGCTCGGCTTAGCTGACCAGCCCGAGCCGCTCGGCAAACGCGCCGACCAGCAGGTCTGCGCCCTTCAGCTGCGACGTGGTCGCGGCGTCCAGGAGGCCACCGTGCTTGCGGGCGTACGACGCGCCGGCCGAGGGCCCGAGCGGGACCACGATGCCTGGCTCGTCGGGCTGATAGGTCGCCAGGTCAGCGGAGGATCCGGCCTCGAGGAGTGTGCGGATGTTGGCGGCCACCACCTCGGCGTGCGCGCTGGCCGCGGCGGCCTTCTTCGCCTCCGAGATCGCGGTGATGTCGCCCAACGCGAAGACGCGGTCCGCGCCAGCGAGCCGCAGGTCCGGCGTGACGTCGAGGCGCCCGTTCGGCTGACGGGCGGCGGCCAGCTCGTCCGCGAGGTAGTCGGTGACGACCGAGCCGCCGAAGCAACGGAACCAGATGTCGGCGGCGAGCGTACGACCCGACTGAGTGGTCACCGTGAACGGCTTGAACGTCCCGGGATCGGAGACCGGCTCCACGGTCAAGGTCGTGCCGAGCACGAGCTCCACACCGAGCTCGGCGAGCTGGCGACGCAGCTCGGCGCGGAACTCGTCGGGAAAGTCCTCGCCGGTGATGACGTCGCGGCCACGGTCCACGATCGTCACCGCCTTGTCCGGGAACGCGGCCCGGATCTCGCCGGCGAGCTCCAAGCCCACCGGTCCGGCGCCGAGTAGGAGGATGCGGTCGGCGGCCGCGAGCTGCTCGTGCGCGGTTCGCAGCCGTTCCTTGGCCGCTGCGCTGTCGTCGACGTCCAGCTTCGCCGGGAACGGATAGGTCGAGCCGGTCGCGAGCACGATGAAGTCGCTGGCCAACCAGGCGCCGGAGCCCGCTCGACGCCGTCCGGTGTGACCCGTACGGCGCGGTCGCGCACGATCCGGCCGCGGCTGAGCAGGCGGTCGTACGGGAGGAAGATCCGGCCCGCCCATGCCGGGTCGACGAGGGCGCGTAGGGCGGCGACGTTGTGGAAGGTGTCGCGCGGCTCGACCAGGACCACGTCCGCGACGTCGTCCAGCTTCTTCGCGACCGCGGTTCCGCCATATCCGCCGCCCACCACGGTGACGGTTGCATTCATCTGGGCTCCTAGTTCGTATTACATATAGTTGGTAGTACGAACTACAGTCGTTCGGAGTGCCAACGATCCGCAAGTAGACTTTCGGGCATGGGCTCGGTGGCGGACGCGTTGGTGCGTATCTCGCGCCTCGTTGATCGCGTGTTCACCGAGGTCGCCCGGGAGCAGGGCCTCACCCCACAACAGGTGCACCTGCTGTGCCTGGTGGACGCTCGCGCAGTCGGGATGAAGGAGCTTGCCGAGGCGCTTGATCTGGAGAAGTCGAGCCTCACCGGCCTGGTGGACCGAGTCGCCCGACGCAGGCTGGTCACCCGCATCCCCGACGAGCACGACCGGCGCGCGTGCCGCGTCACCGTCACCGACGAGGGCGCACGGGTTTCCGCGATCTGTCACCGCGAGGTCGTGCGGCGCCTCGAGGCGATGGCCGACCACATGGCCGACGCCGACAAGCAGACCCTCGCGAAGCTAGTCGCGCAGCTGTCGGACTAGCCGGCCCACGTCGTCACACCCATTCACACCGGCCAGAAGTAGTCGAGGTCGTCTGGCACGTCGGGAAAGAACCGCCGGTACCACTCGGGGTTCTTCCGCAGCAGCGCCGACTGGTGAGACCGGTGCAACCGCTCGTCCCCCAGCCACGGCGGCGCCAGGCCCAACCTGACTAGCTCGTCCTGGCGTCGCGCACGTCCCTTCCTGGCGTACTCGAGGAGCTTCTCCTCCACCGTGTCGACGTGCCCGCGTGCTCGCCACTCGGCGCAGATCGCTGCACCGTAGGAGATCAGCGCTTCCTCGTACCCTCGCCACATTCGTACGGCAGGGTGGTTCTGCCATCCGTACGTCGGGATATGGCAGACCCGCAGGATCACCAAGGCCTCGGACCGCTGGTTGCCCAGTCGCTTGGGGTCCAGGACCCTCGCCGTCTCGCTGAAGTCGGCGTACGGAAGGAAGGTCTGCACCGTGGGGTGATACCCGCGGTGACGGGCATGGGCATGACGGCCGTCAGTGCCGCTCCGGGGCGTGTGTCATGACGATGAGATCCGACATCGTGCCGTCCGGCTCTCGCACCGCATCACGAATCGTCCTGGTGGTGCGGAATCCCTCTGTCTTGTAGAGAGCCCGAGCCCTGTGGTTGTGCCGCTTGACGTCCAGCCAGACTTGGCGTGCGTGGTGGTGCCCGTAGGCGCGCTCGACCGCCGCTTTGAGCAGGGAACGCCCAAGTCCTTTGCCGCGCGACGCCGGACCCACCACCAGTCGCCTGATCTCGATCACCTGGTCGGGGTTGTGCAGGTCAGCGAGGACGACGAAACCCACGATGGTCGAGCCTTCGACGGCAAGCAGATGCTCCTGGGTGGGATCGGAGAGCGCCTTTTCGTGCCAGGCGGCGCCGGTGTCACACAACCACTCCCGAGTGTCCGCCGTCGTCTCCAACGCAACGACGCGAGGGATGTCGTCCACGGTGGTGGGTCGGATGGTCGGCATGGCGGCAGGGTAGCTGTCGTTTGTGTCGGACGGCCCCTCGTTTGTGTCGTACGCCGCTGGCCCCACGTCCGCGACGAGGTCGCCGGGGACGGGCGTGTCGGCTCGGCTGCACGACCGGTCTGTGTGAACTACGGGCTCCGGGGAAATATGCGCACAGACGACGTCCAATCGGCACCCCGGCCGCTGGGCGGGGAGCCGCTATCAGGTATGCGAAGAAGGGGGAATTGCCATGTGTGCAAGCTGCGGATGCGGCAGCCCAGAAGACCAGCACGGAGACGACCGCAACATCACGTGGAGCCAGATCGAGGCCGCCGCAGACGCTAACGGGATGTCGGCGGAACAGGCGCTGAAGAACATGGCGCAGATGGCGCGGCAGCAGGGCGCCGTGAGCTGAGCCCGTGCCACCGCACCATCATCCACGGCACCGGGGTCGTCACCCCGCCGAGTGAGCCGTCAAGACCTCGGGGATCTGGCTCATCGCCTCGCGCATTCCTTCCACCGTGCCCATGGCGATGAGTCGCTCCATGGCCTCTTGTGCGGGGAAGGTGCCTTCGATTTGCATCCGCGTGCCCTCGCCATCCGGGTCGAGCGTGACGCGGACCGTCATCGTCGGCATGTCCGGCTTGGGGCGACCGGTATCGTCGGCGAACCCGTCCTCGAACACGAGGCTTCGAGGTGGCTCGACCGACAAGACACGCCACCAGCCGTGGTATCGCTCACCGTCCGGCCCAGTCATGAAGTAGGTGACTTCACTCCCCGGAGCGAGGTCGTAGTCGGCGAACGTCGCGGGGTACTTCGGCGGCCCCCACCACCGCTCCAGCTGGCGGGGATCGGCCCACACGTGCCACACCCGCGGCACCGGGGCGTCGAATCGTGCGGTGAGCGTCAGCTTCCTGGCCACCGGATCCTTGGTGACATCGATTACGGTCATAAGCGAACTTCCTCACTTTTCGTTCGTACGCTCGCCCGGCTCGGAGCGGTCGCCTGGATCCTCTTCCGCCAGGATCTGCCCTATGCGCTCGACGCGCAGGCGCCACGTGGCCTCCAACTGATCCAGGAGTTGACGGGCCTTGCGTAGCGCGTCGATGTTGCCGCTGACCCGCTGCTCCCGACCTTTCGGGAGTTTGGTGACCAGTCCGGCACGTTCCAGCACCGTGACGTGCTTCTGAACGGCCGCGAAGCTCATCGGGAACCGCCGTGCAAGCTCCGACACCGAATGGTCTTGTACGAGCACGACGGAGACGATCTCGCGACGCGTCGGATCCGCCAGGGCGTGGAAGATGCGATCCACTTGCTTATCTACAACCATCTGGTTGTACGTTAGCCCGCTGGCGCGACCTGCGCAAGCACGTTGTGTGCCAGGACGTACGGATGGTCGAGGTGGACGGCCGCTCCTTCGGCGATCCCAACTACGCTGCCGGGCCTACAACACGTGCCGAGACATCGCACGCCCTCAGCGGGCTGTGCTGACCCGAGTGGCCTCCCGCGCCGCAGCGCGGAGCTACGTGAGACCGACACAAAGCCCGTCGGCCGAACCGTCGGGCGTGCGACAGGCACGGTCCGCGGTCCGTCCTACGGTGAGCTCATGCCGAACGGTCCAGCGCGCAGGATCGACTACCACGACGACCCGAACGCACCGCGAGCCAACTCGCTGGTCCCGTCGGTCAACGTGGTCGTCGAGGACCAGGACGGGCGCATCCTCCTCATGCGAAGGACGGACAACGACAACTGGGCCCTGCCGGGCGGCGCCATCGACCTCGGCGAATCTCTCGTCCAGGCTGCCGTACGCGAGACCAAGGAAGAGACCGGAATCGACTGCGAGATCACCGGTATCGTCGGCATCTACACCGACCCCGGCCACATCATCTTCTACACGAGCAACGGCGAGGCCCGTCAGGAGTTCTCCATCGTGCTCACCGCTCGGCCCCACGGCGGACAGCTGACGCCCAGCAGTGAGAGCCGTGACGTTCGGTGGGTGGACCGAGCCGAGGTGCTCACCTACCCCATGGATCGCGCGATGCGCCGTCGCATCGAGCACTACCTGAGCGGAGCCACCACGCCCTACCTCGAATGAACGAATGGCCGACCACCTTCTATCCGCGAGGGGCGTACTCGCAGGACGGCATTGCGCAAGCCACGCTTGACGCCTACAGGTCGGCCAGCTCGGTGGCTTCCTGAGGACTCCCCGCCGAGCGTTCACGTCCGCGTGGCTGATGCGCGGAACATTCGCCTCGTCCGCCGAATCGCTCACCAGGCGGGGATCGAGTCGCTTGGTGAGCTTGTAGTGGAAGCGGACGACGGTCGCCGACCACAGCCGCAGCACATGGTCGGTTCTCAGGACTCCCTCATCGTCGAGGTAGACCCGGAAGGTCTCGTGGAGGGGCAGGCGCTTGGCGTACACGCCCTTCCGGCTCGTGACCACGACGTAGGCGCCGTCGTCGCCGAACGCTCCTCGTGGGGAGGACAGCGTGTATGAACCATCCGGCTCTGCGATCGGCCGAAGGAAGACCTGGACGTTGCCTGACTGCAGCGGGAAGGCCACGTGCACGCTGGGTTGCTGCCTCCCCGGAAGGCGCCGGCTGGAGTAGCAGCCGCTGAAGACGTACTCACCTGTCGAACGCAGGGTCCGCATCCATGCCGCCGCGCGTTGCTTGCCGTCAGGACCGAGGATGGGGACGACGCGGCTGTCCATGCCCCGCGACACGGCCAGCGGCTGCGTCGGCAGGGCGAGCTGCTGGACACGACGGCCGAACAGCCTGGTGATCAGTTCGCCGCCCGGCTGGAAGACGGGATTCCACTGGGTCCAGACCTCCATCCGCCACCTGGAGGTCTCCTCGTAGAAGCTCCGGATCTCCGGTCGTACGGCGGAAGCCTGGAACTCCGGACCGTCGAGCTCGGCCATGGAAGCCAGCAGCCCGCCGGACGCTCCCTCCGCCACAGTGCCACCGAGGGCGGCGGCCGCCGTGGCGAGCCAGCCGTCGCCGACCGTGGCCGTGTCGTTCATCGGGGCGGCGAGCCACTGCTCGGCGCCCGCCAGGTCAACGCGGCGGCCGGTCCACCGCCAGAACGCCCGGGAGAGCCGGTCGAGGTTACGCATCAACGAGAGCACGCGGAACAGGATGCCAGGGGAACGGTGGAACTCCCTCAGGATTTTGTGGCGTCAGGCGCGAGAGGCGACGAGCTCGGCCAGGTGGCGCAGCGAGTTGGGGAGGTGCTCCGGGCCGAACGGCGGGAACTGAAGGTACTCCCGGATGGACTGCGGCACCGCCGACCAGTCGTACGTCAGCGTGACCTCGGTCTCGGACGGCCCGAGCGGTACGAGGTCGTAACGCCAGGTCCAGCCACCGAACTCCAGGCTTCCGTCCTCCTTCTCCTGACCGGTCCGCCAGCCGATGGCGCGCGGTGGGCCGAGCACGTGGACCTGGTTCGCCACCTCGTAGGTGCCGTTCGGATGGTTGGGGTGATACATACTCATCCGGAAGACCTGCCCCACCTCGCTCAGCTGGGCCCGGTCGAGAGGCTTCTGCACCCAGCCGGTGCCATCGATCGCGGCATGGGCCGCCGGGTCGGCCAGCACGGCGAACACCGTGGTGGCGGGCGCAGCGACCGTCAGGGTAGCGCTCACGTTGTCGTCGTCCATGGCGCGCTCCTCGCCGTCACGGGTTCGCCCACTGCCATTCAACCCGCTGAGGAGGCCTGTTCCTAGCGTGCGGTCTCAGGGATTGGCATCCACAGGCGAACCTCGTCGAAGATCAGGCCGCTGTCATCGTGGAAGCCGCCCGGTAGCCTGCCCCACTCGGTGAAACCGAATCCGCGGTAGGCATCCTCTGCGTGCGTGCGGCCCCGGCAGCTGATCTCCAGGATCGTGCAGCCCCAGCTCGCGGCATGCTGGAACGCAGCCTCGATGATCTTTCGGGCGAGTCCTGTGCCTCGCGCGCTGGGGGTGATGACGAAGCCGCCGACCTCGGCCCGGTGTCGGCACAGGCGATGCTGCAAGCGATTCACACTGCATGTGCCTACGACGCTCCCGTCGTCGTCGACCGCGACGAGCATGACGCCTTCTCCACGCTTCACTCCGTCGGCCGAGTCCCCGATCATCGTCGCTACGTCGTCGAGGCTGGTCGCGCTGAAGCAGTTCCGCTGCAGTCTCGCTGCATCCTCTTCCCGTACCGGCCGAATGAGCATGTCGTGACGGTAGTGCGTGAGCCGGACTGTGTCAGCTCAGTTCAGCCAGGTCACCTTGTCGGGGTCCGTGGTGAGCTCGACCGTGCGCCATACCGTGCCGTCACGCCTGCCTACTTGGTGAACCAGGAGTCGCGCGCACGCGTCGTCGTGATCTTGCAGAGTAGAGACCCACATGGTCAGGCCCTCAGAGTTGGTGCCAGGGCTAGAAGCTGGCAGACAGCCTCAGGGTGATGGAAACGATCGAGGACGCGAGTCAAGAAGCGCCGCGATTTGCTGCGTCCTGCCGGCCAAAGCCTGGAACCAGGTTCTGACCTGGCCGGCAGATGGTCGGGGTGGCGGGATTTGAACCCACGACCTCCTCGTCCCGAACGAGGCGCGCTACCAAGCTGCGCCACACCCCGCAAACGTCAGGCAAGCCTACCTGGCCACTGCTGATCCTTGCGAATGGGTATGGCTTTGGGCAAATCGAGGGCCACGTCTGTGGACCCGAGAGGGTGGTCACCACAGCGGGCGACAAAGCGTCGTATCCCTGGGAGCGAGGGCAGCCTGACCATGATCAAGTATCGGCTGAGCAGCCGCCCCGATCAGCGATGATCGTTCAGCGATCAGACGGACCGCCACGGTAGATCACGAGGTTCCACCGCTCGAACTGCATCTGCTTCCAGTACGAAAGGCCGATCTTCTCCATCACTCGGAGCGAACGGGAGTTCTCGGGCACGGTGATCGATATCAGCGACTGCAGGCCGAGCACGTCGTACGCGAGATCTCGCACTGCCAGCGCACCCTCCGTGGCCAGCCCTTGACCCCAGGCGGACCGTGCCAGCCGCCACCCGATCTCGACCTCGTCCGGCAGCGCCCGATGGTGGCTGAGCCCGATGAAGCCGATCATCGCCCGGGTGGCGCGTAGCTCGACGGCGTAGAGCCCGTAGCCCCACTCACGCCAGTGATCGTCGATCCGGTCAGCCAGTGCGTCGCTGTCGATGGGGCGCATCGGCCTCCCGCCCAGGTGCTCCATGACCTGCGGGTCGGCATTGATCGCCGCGAAGGCGGGCCAGTCCGATCGACGCCAGGTACGCAGGATGAGCCGTGGCGTCTCGACGCGCTCCGGTACCGCGAGTGCGCCAGGCGTCGGACGGGCAACCGGTGGACTCGTCGTCGACTCGCTCATGCCGCGGGTTGGAGGGTCAGCAGACTTGCTTCGGGGTAGCAGGCGAAGCGTACAAGCGCGAACGGTGAGGTGCCGAGGCCAGCCGACACGTGCAGCCACGCCGGCCCCCAGCGCGACACTCCCTTCGCCCGCTTGGTGTCGAGGTCGCAGTTGGTGACGAGAGCGCCATAGATGGGCACGCAGAGCTGGCCGCCGTGCGTGTGTCCGGCGAGGATGAGCCGGTACCCATCGGCCACCATCGCGTCGAGCACCCGTCGGTACGGCGCGTGTGTCACACCGATGGCGAGCTCCGCCGAGGTATCGGCCGGACCAGCGATCTTCTCGTACTGGTCCCATCTGATGTGCGGGTCGTCTACGCCGGCGAAGGCGAATCGCCGTCCGTCCGCCTTCACCTCGCCCTTGGCGTTGTTGAGATCCAGCCACCCCGCTTCGGTGAACGCGCGACGCAGGTCCTCGGTCGGCAACGTGGGCTCGGTCAATGCCGGCGGTGCCTCACGCTGCAGCAGGTAACGAGCGGGATTGCGACGCACCGGCGCGTAGTAGTCGTTCGATCCGAAGACGAAGACGCCGGGTAGCTCGAGCAGACCTTCGTACGCATGCAGGAGCACGGGCACCGCGTCGGGGTGGGCGATGTTGTCACCTGTGTTGACCACGAGGTCCGGCTCCAACGCCGCAAGTCCACGCACCCACTCCACCTTGTGCATCTGGCTGGGCGTGAGGTGCAAGTCGGAGATGTGAAGGACGCGGAGGGGACGGCTGCCCGGCGGTAAGACCGGAATGTCGAAGCGACGAAGGCGATAGGCGCGGACCTCGTACAGCCGGGCGTACGCGACGCATGCGGTGCCCGCCGCCGCCAACGCCGCGGTCGCCTGCAGTCCGATCTTGAGGAAGCGCTGCACTCTGACAGGCTGCCATATGCCGTGACGTCGCGCTGCACGTAGTCGCGATCACAGACGTTCACCAACGGGATCGTCCATATCCTGAGATAGGATCAGGCGCATGAGTGCGCTGAAGGATCGGCTTCGTGCCGATTTGACCTCCGCCCTGAAGGCCCGCGACAAGGTGCGGTCGTCGACCCTGCGGATGACGTTGACCGCCGTGACGAACGCCGAAGTCGCCGGCGAGTCCGCGCGGGAGCTCTCTGACGCCGAGATCATCGAGGTGCTCGAACGAGAGGCGAAGCGGCGTCGTGAGGCTGCGGAGGCGTACGAGCAGGCAGGCCGAGAAGATCTCGCCGCCAAGGAGCGCAGTGAGAGCGAGATCATCGCCGAGTACCTTCCCGCACAGCTTTCCGACGACGAGCTTTCCGATCTTGTGCGTACGACCATCGCCGAGGTCGGCGCGAGTGGCCCGAAGGACATGGGTGCCGTGATGAAGGCACTGCAGCCACAGGTGAAGGGCCGGGCCGACGGCCGTCGCGTCGCGGAGATGGTCCGTAGCCAGCTCACGGGATGACCGGCGGCCCTCGGCCGGGCGTTCGGCGGCTTGCGCACCCGACCGGTCAGATGGTCAGCCTCGAGGTGTAGTCGGAGCTTCTCGCGCCACTGCGGCAAGCCTTGCTCGAGGAGCACGGTTGGCTTGCGCATCTGATTTGTCGAGGATCGCATCGGCTTGCACGCGCTGCCGAGTCGGCGTGGCGATCTCGGCAGCCGTTCCCGCCAGGATCTGCGGTGAGCCGAGTCGGCGTGATCGACTCGCTATGAGGCTTCAGTGGGACCCGCAACACCCGTGGAAGGCTCGTTAGGGTCCCACTGAAGCACTCAACGTGGTCATTTTGGGTCGGCGCTAGTCGTTGTTGCGGTCGTCCGGCGGGAGTGGCGGCAGCGGGATCTCGGGATCCCTGGGCCGCCGTGGGCGTGGGTCGCGAGGTCGCTCCGGTCTCTCTCCGTTGGAGAGGTAGACGATGACCGTCGAACCGGCACCCGCCTCGGTCTCGGCCTCAGGCGTTTGTCGCGCGACAGTCCCCTCCGGCTGGTCGGACGGAACCTCGCCACCCAGCGCCATGGAGAATCCGTGGTCCTCGAGCACGGCCCTGGCGTCGTCCTCGGTCATGCCGATCACCCTCGGCACGGTCGTCGGGATGCCCTCGAGCATCTCCGGTTCCGGCTCCACGAAGTCCGGGCTCGGCTTGCCCTTGAGCGCGCCGCGCATGGCCGCGAGCCACATCGGACCGGCGAGCGTGCCACCCCAGACCTCGTCGCCGTTGACGACCCGACCACCGATCTTCCGGCCGAGGAGCGACTCCTGAGGCGCCTCGGCGTCGGTCACGACCGCTGCCGTTGCCAGGTTGGTGGTGTAGCCCGCGAACCACACCGCGATCCGGCTGTTGGTCGTACCCGTCTTGCCGGCAACCTGCCGGCCCTCGTCCTTCATGCTCATCCGCTGGCCGGTGCGGCCCGGGTCCGGACCATCGACGACCTGGCGCAACGTGTAGTTCACCGCGTCGGCGACCTTGCGCGGGAGCACCTGCCTGCACTTGGGCGTGCTGAGCTTGATCGGCTTACCGTTGCGGTCGACCACCTTGAGGATCGGGGTAGCAGGGCAGTGCTTGCCACGGGCCGCGAACGTCGCGTAGGCCTCGGCCATGCCCAACGGCGCGACCTCGTTGACGCCGAGGGTGAACGACTTGACCTGCTGGAGCGGCTTGCCGTCAGCCCGGCCCGCGCCCAGCTTGGTCGCGATTCGCGCCGGCTCGCAGATCCCGGTCTTGGTTTGGAGGTTTGCGTAGAACGTGTTGACCGACCGGACCGTGCCGCTGATCAACGTGCTGGTCGCGTCTGCGTTCGTGGAGTTGCTGACGTCCCAGGGAACTCCGTACGTGCTGGGCTTGCCGCCCGGGCAGGTACGTACAGCCTCCCTCACCGTCATGCTCTTTGGTGAGGGGAAGCGAGCCGACAGCGGGATGCCCTGCCGGATCGCCGCGGCGAGCACGAAGACCTTGTACGTCGAACCCGCTTGGTAGCCGTTCGTACCGCCGTACTTCAGCGGCGTGTTGAGGTTGACGAACGTGCGGCCTGGGCCCTTGCCGTACTTCCGCGACTGTGCGAGCGCCTTCACGTGACCCGTGCCGGGCTCGACCATCGAGATCGCCCCGATCACGTCGTCGGTGGGGTGGACGTTGGCCTGGACCGCCTTGTCGGCGGCGTGCTGAGCCTGCCTGTCGATCGTGGTCGTGATGGTCAGCCCGCCGGTCCGAAGCAGCCGCTCCCGCTCCTGGCGCGTCTTACCGAGCGCCGGATCGTGGAGGAGGTACTCCTCGGCGTACTGGCAGAAGAAGGGGTACTTGGAGTAGTAGCAGCCTTGTGCCGTCTCCTTGATCCGCAGGCCGAGGCCCATCTTCATGGTCTTGTCGGCCTGCTCCTGGGAGATGTATCCGTCGTGGGCCATCCGGGAAAGGACGAGGTTGCGCCGCGCGATGACCGCCTCCGGGTTGTCCTCGAGCGCGTTGGCCAGGCTCTCGGGGGAGCGGATCATCCCGGCCAGCATGGCCGCCTGCCGCAACGTGAGCTTGTCAGCGGTCGTGTCGAAGTAGTGCCGCGCGGCCGACTGGATGCCGTACGCGCCATCGCCGAAGTAGACGATGTTGAGGTAGCGCTCCAGGATCTCGTCTTTGGTGAGCTTTTTCTCAAGTTCGACCGCGTACCGGAGCTCCTGCAGCTTTCTGCCGTACGAGTCCTCGATGACCTTCTGGCGTTCCTCCTCGGTCTTGGCGCTTTCGAACTGCACGAGCTTGACGTACTGCTGGGTGATGCTCGATCCGCCCTGCGAGACCTCGCCGCCCTGCTGGTTGCGGATGAACGCGCGGAGCGTGCCCTGCGCGTCCATCGGGCCGTGCTGGTAGAAGCGCGAGTCCTCGATGGCGAGCACTGCCCGCTGCATCACGGGCGCCACCTTGTCGAGGCTGACCTCGACGCGGTTCTGGTCGTAGAAGCGTGCGATCACGGTGCCGTCGGCCGCGCGCATGACGCTGCGTACCGGCAGCGGCGGCTCCTCGAGCTTGCTCGGCATCCGCTCGAAGGCGTCGGTCGCGGACTGCGCGGTGAGCCCGATGATGCCGGCGAAGGGAATCACCAGGCCGGCCATGAGCGCTCCGGTCATGGCGCTGATCACGACGAACAACACCACGTTCGTCACGAATCCGTGCTGTCGCGACGTCCGGGACTTCACGCGGATAGAGCTCATACTTCGCAAGCCTACGGTGCCGGCGACACGTCTGCCGGCGAAGTTCCGGCTCTTGCGGAAACTTTTGATGCGGTCGTCATCCCCGCTCTGACCACGCATTTTGGCGTTCGGCGGGCATCAGAGTCGGCAAATCAGGCCATTGGGGACTGTCGCATCGAGGCCTTCTGGCCTTACGGTTCCTCCAGAGACGTTGGGGGAACGTCTCTGATCGGTCACCGAGCGTGACCGAAGCAAGGGGAGGGACATCACATGACATGGACCAGCGACTGGGTTCGACTCGCCGCCTGCCGTGGAACCGATGAGCCCGACAAGCTGTTCGTCCAAGGTGCTGCTCAGCACGATGTCAAGACGATCTGCATGGGCTGCCCCGTTCGCACGGAGTGTCTTGCCGAGGCACTCGACCACCGCATCGAGTGGGGCGTCTGGGGCGGGATGACCGAACGCGAGCGCCGGGCGATCCTGCGGCGGCGGCCGACCGTCACGTCATGGCGGCATCTGCTCGAGACGGCTCGCGCGGAGTACGAGCGAGCCTGTGCTCGAGAGGGCAAGCAGAACGTCCGTGCCGCCGGATGACCCTCCATCCTGCTGCGTTGAGCCATCCAGGGGTGTTGTGACCCGTCTGGGGTCTTTAGCTGCCGTGGACGGGTCACACGAGCCCTCCGCGCCTGGTCATGTGCGGCTAGGGCTTGCCGAGGTGGGCGCCGATCCGGCGTAGACCATCCAGGTCGTGCACATCGGTCGGCAGGGCCGGGACACCGGTCACCGGAACGCCTGGATGCGCCGAGCCGAACCGTTCGGCCAGGCGTCGTTCCCGCGTGGCGAGCAGCATCCGCTCGCCGTGGAGCTGGAGGATGCCGGCTGCCGTCTGGTGCGTACCGGTCTCGGCAAGCTCTTCGGCGGCTGACAGGCTGCGCTCGGCCGAGAGGTGCGCCGCGGCCGGTGTCGCCATCCGGTTGAGGATGAGAGCCGTGAGCGGCATCCGGTCGTCGCGCAACCGGGAGACGAAGTACGACGCCTCCCGCAGCGCGTCCGGCTCCGGTGTCGCGACGACGAGGAAGGCCGTCCGACGTTCCTGCAGCAGCTGGTAGGTGCGTTCGGCGCGCTCCCGGAACCCGCCGAACGTCGTGTCGAGCGCGGCGACGAACGTCTGGACGTCGCGCAGCACCTGGGCCCCGATGAGCTTGGTCAAGGTCCCGGTGACCACACCCATGCCGGCCGAGAACAGCCGCAGCGGGCCGCGGGCCGGACTGCTCAGGATCCGCAGCAGGCGGCTGTCGAGGAACGACGACAGCCGCTTCGGCGCGTCGAGGAAGTCGAGTGCCGACCGCGACGGGGGAGTGTCGACCACGATCAGGTCGTACGCGCCGGTCCGCGACGCCTCGGCGTGGAGCTGGCCCAGCTTCTCCATCGCCATGTACTCCTGCGTACCGGCGAACGACGACGACAACGCGATGTAGAAGGGGTTCGCGAGGATCTGCTCCGCGGTCTCCGGGGCCGCATGGGCGAGCACCACCTCGTCGAACGTCCGCTTCATGTCGAGCATCATCGCGTCGAGGCTTCCACCGTTGCCGGTGTCGATGCCGTCGATCCGACGCGGCACGCTGTCGAGCTCCGGCAGGCCCATGGCCTGGGCGAGCCGCCGTGCCGGGTCGATCGTGAGCACGACCACGCGCCGGCCGCGCTCGGCGGCTCGCAGACCCAGGGCGGCCGCCGTGGTGGTCTTGCCCACGCCACCCGAGCCGCAGCAGATGATGATCTCGGTCTCCCGGTCGTCCAGGAGGTCGTCGAGGGCCACCGTCGGCAGGTCTCCGACGGCGGACCCGACCGTGGGCGTACGGATGGGCTGGGCGCTCATGCCATCCCCTGCGCGGTGAGCTCACGGGCGAGCTCGAAGAGCCCGCCGATCTCGATCTCGTCGGTGAGCCGTGGCAGCTCGTACGTCGGCCTGCCCAGCTTCGCGATCTGGACGCGGAGCGTGTCCTCGAGCGCCACCCGGCTGGCGTGCTCGGCCGCGTCGGCGAGGAGACCCTCGAGGGTGGCCTCGTCCGTGGGGATGCCGACGGTCCGCAGCGCCTCGGCAAGCTCGTCACGTGGCGGGTCGCCGGCCAGGAGGGCCTTGCGTACGTCCGGGCTGAGCGGACTCCGCGCGGCGCGGTTGATCACGATGCCGCCCACCGGGATGTGCGCCTCACGCAGCTCGGCGAGGCCGTCGGCCGTCTCCTGCACAGGCATCTCCTCCAGCAGCGTCACGATGTGCACCGCGGTCTGAGGCGACCGCATCATCGCCATGATCGAGTCCGCCTGGCGCCGGATGGGTCCGACCCTGGCGATGTCGGCCACTCCGGCGGTCACGCCGAGGAACCGCGCGATCCGGCCGGTGGGTGGCGCGTCGAGCACCACGGCGTCGTAGACCGGTCGGTCACGGGCTGAGCGCCTGCGGTCGTCCCGACCATCCGAGCGGGCCTTGGTCTTTCGTCGGACGGCTTCGTAGACCTTGCCGGTCAGCAACACGTCGCGAAGGCCAGGAGCGATCGTGGTGGCGAAGTCCACCGCACCAACCCGGTCGAGAGCGCGCGCCGCACGGCCGAGGTGGTAGTACATCTCGAGGTATTCGGTCAGCGCGGCCTCCGGATCGATCGCCAGTCCGTAGACCTCGCCTTCTTGCTGGTCACCGTCGGCCGCGCCGGGGTCGACCGGGACGGTGGCGAGCCGGCGTTCTTCGTACGGAAGCGCGGCGGTGTCGAACAGCCGAGCGATGCCCTGTCGACCCTCGACCTCGCAGAGCAACACCTTCTGCCCGCCGGCGGCGAGGGCGAGGGCCAGCGCGGCCGCCACCGTCGTCTTGCCGGTGCCGCCCTTGCCGGTCACGACGTGTAGTCGTACGCCTTCCCAGTCGCTCTCGCCGCGCGCCACGCTGGCCGAGCGTAGCTTCTCAGTCCAAGCGACAGGCCAGAGACGAGGCACAGGTGGCGCGGATCGCGACTTGGTGCCGGCGTTGACGTGGACAGCTCGGGACGAGTCGGACCTGCACGACGTGCCGACACGTGTTGTGGGTCCGACAGGCGTAGTGCACATGGTCATTTGGGCGCGTGCAACCTCGGGGGCGGCGCGTTCCGTAGAAGGGGCATGAGACAGTCCGACGCGACCCGCGACGAGCAGTTCCGCGCGTTCGTCACCGAGCATCGGGCGAGCCTGCTCCGGACCGCGACGTTGCTCTCCTCGGGCAACTCCCATCGGGCCGAGGACCTGGTGCAGACGGCGCTGCTGCGGATGTACCTGGCCTGGCCCAAGATCCGGCCCGAGACCAGGCAGGCGTACGCACGAAAGGTCCTGGTCAACGCCCACCTCGACGAGAAGCGCCGGCCGTACCGGCGCAACGAGCAGACCCGCGCGGAGGTCCCAGACGTCCGGACCCAGGAACTCGACGACACGTGGTCCGACACCGACACCGCCGTGTTCCGGGCTCTGGCCGAGTTACCACCGCGGATGCGGGCTGCCGTGATCCTGCGCCATCTCCACGACGCCAGCGTCGCCGAGACCGCCGATGCCCTGGGCTGCAGCGAGGGCACCGTCAAGAGTCAGACCGCTCGGGGTCTGACCCAGCTGCGGGCGGCGCTGTCCCACCTGTGGGAGGCGTCCGGCGCTCTCGCCTCCGATGGAACACCGCGTGCTGTGAGAGGAGCCAGCAATGAGTGACATCAAGGAGCTGCTGGAGCGGACGGCCCGCCAGGCAGCGGTACCGCCGTCGCCAGAGACGGTGGAGGCGGATCTGCGTCGCGGTCGGGCGGCTCTCGCGCGTCGGCGTCGCCGCCGGGCGATCGCGTACTCGATCGGGGGCACCCTCGCGGCGACCGTACTCGCCACCGGGACGATTGCGATCGTCGGCGCGGGCGGAGGCGGCGAAACCGACCAGATCGCGCGGCCAAGCCAGGGTTCGGTGGACACCGGTCACCAGTCGCATGAAGCGCGAGGGTCCGGAGTGCGGCTTGTGGCCTACGACGGCGAGCAGCTTGACGGCTTCGTGGTCGAGCGAATCCCGGAAGGGTGGTACCTGCAGGGCTCGACGCCTGCGTTCCTGACGATCGCCCCGAAGGGCGACACCACCGACCCCACCGACTTCCAGGGGAAGCTCGTGGTCTTGCTGCTCTCAGAGAGCGTCCCGCAGGAGCTGCCCGACGGTGAGCCGGTCACGGTCGGCGGGAACGACGGCGTGATCAGCCATGCGGCCGACGCCGACACGTTGACCTTCGAGGATGGTGAAGGGCACATCGTCCAGGTCCAGGCGTGGCACAAGCCGCTGGGCTGGTCGACCGAGCAGCTCGTGAGCTTCGCCGAGGGCGTGACGGTGACCTCCCACGTGGAGGGCAACTACGGCTGATCCGGTGACACCGTGACCGGCCCTCGCCCATCAGGTGGAGCACGTCCATCTCGCGCTTGGTGAGTCGGGGCCAGTTGCGCGACCAGCCATGCCGGGCCCTCCAGCAGGCGTGGACGAGCCAGTCGCAGCGGTCCTAGCGGGGCCGTTCGCGAGCGGCCGTGATCCACGGGCTGGAGGGCCTCTGGCTGTCCTCCCGCGGGCGGCGGATGCCGGTCCCGGGCTGCAGCGACCGGCAGGGCGGTTCTAGGCTCGCCGACATGACGAAGTGGGAGTACGCAACGGTTCCGCTACTGGTCCATGCCACCAAGCAGATCCTCGATACGTGGGGTGAGGACGGCTGGGAGCTCGTTCAGGTCGTGCCCGGGCCGAACCCCGAGAGCGTCGTCGCCTACATGAAGCGGCCGAAGTCATGAGCAGTCCGGAGTCGCGGTTGCGCGAGCTCGGGCTGACCTTGCCACCGGTCGCGGCGCCCGCAGGTGCATACGTTCCTGCGGTACGTACTGGCAACTACGTCTACACCGCTGGGCAGCTGCCGTTCGTCGACGGCAAGCTCCTCGCCACCGGCAAGGTGGCAGGGGAGGGCGCTGCTGGCAGCTCGGGCACGGTCGATCTCGAGACGGCCAAGGCCTGTGCCCGCCAGTGCGTTCTCAACGCGCTGGCCGCAGTCAAGGCCGAGCTGGGCGACCTGTCCCTGGTGACCCGGGTGGTCAAGGTCGTCGCCTTCGTCGCCAGCTCGCCGGAGTTCACCGCACAGCCGCAGGTCGCCAACGGTGCCTCCGAGCTGCTCGGCGAGGTCTTCGGGGATGCCGGCCAGCACGCGCGGAGCGCGGTCGGTGTGGCGGTCTTGCCCCTGGACGCCCCGGTCGAGGTCGAGCTCGTCGTCGAGACGGCTTAGTCCGATGGACAGGTCGGCCTACCGGAGCGGCAGCGACTGGGTCCACGCCGTGCCGGAACACCTTGTCGAACAGGCTCGCCGGCTCGAGTCTGGCGAGCTGCAGCCGGTCAAGCCGCGCCACGCCTCGACCGTGGTCCTGCTACGCGACGGCCCGCCACTCGAGGTCTACGTCCTGCGACGGCGCACGACCATGGCCTTCGCGGCCGGCCTCTACGCCTTCCCGGGTGGTTCGGTGGATGCCCGGGACGCCGACCTCGACATCGCCTGGGCCGGACCGACTCCGCAGGTCTGGGCCGACCGTCTCGGGTTCAGCGATCCGCGGCTTGCCCGGGCGTCGGTGTGTGCAGCGGTACGGGAGACGTTCGAGGAATGCGGCGTGCTCTTGGCGGGCGCGTCGGAGGACAGCGTGGTCGCCGACACGACGGATGCCTCGTGGGAGGCCGACCGGATGGCGCTTCTCGGGCGAGAGCTCTCGTTCGCCGAGCTGCTCCGCCGCCGTGGGCTCGTACTCCGGTCCGACCTGCTCGCCGCGTGGGACCACTGGGTGACCCCGCGGGTGGAGAGCCGACGGTTCGACACCCGGTTCTTCCTTGCGGCGTTGCCGTCTGGGCAACGGACGCGTGACGTGAGCAGTGAAGCCGACCGGGTGGGGTGGGTGACGCCGGCCGACGCGCTCGCCGCCGTCGAGCGTGGGGAGATGCGGATGTTGCCTCCCACGTACCACACGCTGGCAGAGCTGGCGAAGCTCACAACCGTCAAGGACGCCTTGACGCGGGCGACAGAGCGCACGATCCGACCTATCATGCCGGTGATCAAACCGGTCGAAAGTTCCGGCGGCGAGGGCGCACGCTGGGTGGTGACCGATCCGGAGTGCGCAGACGCCGGATGGTCGAGCGAGTACGACGAAGGAGCCCTCTTGTGACGAAACCGCGTACGTCCGATCCGTCGTACGACCCTTCGTCTTCGCGGCAGAGTCACGACCAGCGGTGGCAGGGCGGTCCGGTGGGCGACTGTTTGCACTGCGTCGTCGCACCCAACCCGGGTCCTTTGACCCTCGACGGGACGAACACCTGGGTGCTGCACAGGAAGGGAAGCAGCGAGGCGTTGGTCGTCGACCCGGGTCCGGACGACGAGTCGCACCTGGAGCACGTGCTCGACGTCGTACGCAAGCGTGGTGCGAAGGTGACTCAGGCGCTCGTCACGCATCGCCACGACGACCACACCGGCGGCGCCCGGCGTTTCGCGGAGCGAACCGGATGCCCAGTGCGTGCGTACGATCCGGACTACTGCGTGGGCGACGCGCGGCCCCTCGAAGACCGTGAGGTGCTCACGGTCGACGGGCTCGAGCTGCGGGTGCTGGCAACTCCGGGACACACCACCGACTCGGTTTCGTTCCTGCTGTCCACCTCGGCGGGTGAGCCGCGGACCGCTCTCTTCACAGGGGATACCGTGCTTGGACGCGGCACCGCCGTCGTGGCGCATCCCGATGGCGCGCTCGCGCCGTACCTGGACTCGCTCGAGCGCCTCCGAGACCTCGTGTCAGCGGAAGGGGTGCAGCTGATCCTGCCCGGGCACGGCCCGGTGCGTGACGATCCGTTGGCCGTCCTGGACGGCTACCTGTCGCATCGGGCGGAACGACTGGTGCAGGTCCACCGAGCGTTCGCTGCCGGTGCGCGTACCCCACGGGAGATCGTGGAGCGCGTGTACGCCGACATCGACCCGGTCTTGTGGCCTGCGGCGGAGCAGAGCGTGCGTGCCCAGCTCGACTACTTGGCCGAGGCGCACACCCGCGACCGGCGTACCACCTGACCGGACGCGGAGTACTCAGCGGGCGCGATGGTTGAGGCGTTCGGCGTCCAGGATGACGACCGCGCGTTGCTCCAGTCGGATCCAGCCGCGATGCGCGAAGTCCGCGAGAGCCTTGTTGACCGTCTCGCGTGACGCGCCGACCAGCTGGGCGAGCTCTTCCTGGGTCAGGTCGTGGTGCACGTGGACGACACCATCGGATGCCTTCCCGAACCGGCGCGCGAGGTCGAGCAACGCCTTTGCCACTCGGCCTGGCACGTCGGAGAACACCAGGTCTGCCACCTGATCGGTGAGCCCACGCAGCCGGGACGCCAGCTGCAACAGCAGGCCCATCGCCACCTCGGGCCGACCAGTGAGCCACTTGCGCAGCTGGTCCTGCCCCAAGGCGAGTAGCTTGGTGTCGGTCACAGCGGTGACCGTCGACGACCGCGGACCGGGGTCGAAGAGCGACAGCTCGCCGAACATCTGCCCGGGGCCGAGGATCGAGAGCAGGTTCTCTCGTCCGTCCGACGAGGTGCGGCCCATCTTCACCTTGCCCTCGATCACGACATACAGCTCGTCACCGACATTGCCCTCGCGGAACAGCACCTCGCCCCGGCGCAGCGTGATCTCATGCATGCTCGCGCGAAGCGCCTCGATTTCGGCGTCGTCGAGGCTGGCGAACATGGGCGCCTGCCGCAGCACGTCGTTCACTGGGCCTCCTCCTTCAGGCACGCCAGCCTCCTCACCAGACTGGCCGGCGCGAGCGCCGGACGCCATGTGCTGCGATGCCGAGCCCTTGTCGTCGGCCAGCCGGTGCTGCGCGGCGACCTTGACCAGGGCATCGTCCGGCCATCGAATCTTACGCTTCAAGGTCTCGAGGTCGGGCTACCGAACGCACTTGCGATCCTGTCGACGTCTCTAGTCTGCCGCGACCGTCTCACCGGGCGGTAGTGCGGGCAGGCGATATTTGCCGGGCGGGGTCGATGATCCAGGGCAGCCAAGCTGCGCGGCGGGCCTGCGAGCCCGCCACGTAGGCTTTCCTGGGTGAGTGCCAGCCAGTCGACGAACCGCCGCGCACGGAAAGCCGGTACGAAATCCGCGAGCTCGAAGGCCGCAGGCGCAAGCGCCGGCCGCACGGCAGCGTCTGCCCGTCGTTCCGCGTCCGTCAACACCACAGCCGCCGGGTCCAAGAAGAGCCGCTCGGCGGCCGGCTCCGGCAAGGCCCGGATCCCACGCAGCCGCAAACCGGAAAGCCGGCTCGCCCTCGTACGCAGGGCCCGGCGGATCAACCGGGTGCTGGCCGAAACCTACCCTGACGCGCACTGCGAGCTGGACTTCGAGAATCCGTTCCAGCTCCTCGTCGCGACGATCCTGTCGGCGCAGACCACCGACAAGCGGGTCAACATGGTCACGCCCACGTTGTTCGCGAAATATCCCACTCCAGCGGATCTGGCGGTGGCTGACCCGGCAGACGTCGAGCAGATCATCGCGTCGACGGGCTTCTACCGTGCGAAGACCAAATCCATCATCGGCATGGCACAGGCGTTGTGCGAGCGGTTCGACTGCGAGGTGCCGGGCAGGATGGAAGATCTCGTCACCTTGCCCGGGGTGGGACGCAAGACCGCGAATGTCGTGTTGGGTAACGCTTTCGGTGTTCCAGGCATCACCGTCGATACGCATTTTCAGCGACTGGCGCGACGCTTCGGATGGACCACCCAGACCGACCCGGACAAGATCGAGGCCGAGGTGGGTGAGCTCATCCCGAAGAGTGAGTGGACGATGCTCTCGCATCGGCTGATCTGGCACGGCAGGCGGTGCTGCCACTCCCGCCGCCCCGCCTGTGGTGCATGTCCGGTTGCGCCGCTGTGTCCGTCGTACGGCGAAGGGCCGACGGATCCGGCGACCGCCGCCAAGCTGGTCAAGACCCCGGAGCAGGCCCTGGATTCCCGATGATCGTTTCCCGTGCCGTTCCGCAGGTGACCATGTGCACAGAAGAGCCGCTCCCCCTCGCTCAGCAGGGGAGCGGTCGGCTCGCCGAGGATCACGTGAGGCGTGTCGGACCTGTGACACGTGCCGGCACGTGTCACACCTCCGGCAGGCGTAGTGCACATGGTCAATTGGGGAGCCGGGGGCGGTGGATGGTGGCGACGGCGGCCGTCGTGGTCGCTGGCCTGGCCGCGGGCTGTGCGGCACCGGAGCCGGGCGGGGTCGGGGCTCGGCTGGAACCCACGCCGACCTCGCCGCAAGCCGCCCACGTCGCGGCGGACTCCGACGCGACGCTGCCGGATCTTCGGCTGCGCCGGCTCGACTCCGCCGAGCAGGTCGGCCTGCGGGAGTTCGTGGCCGGCCGGCCTGCCGTGCTCAACATCTGGGCCTCCTGGTGCACGCCCTGCCGCAAGGAGATGCCGCACTTCCAGCAGCTGTACGAGCGTGCGGGCGACCGGCTCACCGTGGCCGGTATCGACTACGACGATCCCGCCCCGGACTCCGCCCGGGCCCTCGTGGCCCAGCTGGGTCTGCGCTATCCGCAGTTGGTCGATCGCGAGAAGCGGCTGCGGGCTCCGCTGCGGATCGCGGCCGTTCCTGTCACGGTCTTCGTCGACGCCGACGGCAAGATCGTGCACGTGGCATTTCGGCAGTACGAATCCGTCGAGGCGTTGACCCGCGACGTTCGTACCTACCTCGACGTCGAGCCGGGAGCCGGTCCGTGACGGCCTCGAGCGACCACACGACGCCCGGGAGCGGGATGTCGCCACCAGATCGCACGCCGCTGTCGGACGAGATGCCTGACGCGAGCGACGACCGGAGCCGCCGGGTCGCGGCGGACGGCTTGCCGGACTGGTTACGACCGGTCGCCGAGGTGGCCGCGCGGGTCGGTCCGGCAGACTTCTCGCCGGCCCTCCCACCAGACAGCGGGGGCCGGTCGTCGGCGGTGCTGTTGCTCTTCGGCGAAGGCCCGTCCGGGCCCGACATCCTCCTGATCGAACGTGCCCACACCTTGCGCTCACACGCCGGCCAGCCGGCGTTCCCCGGCGGGGCGATCGACCCGGAGGACGATGGCCCGATCGCGGCGGCGCTTCGTGAGACAGCTGAGGAAACCGGGCTCGACCCCAGCGGGGTCACGGTCTTCGGCACCCTGCCGGCGCTCTACCTTCCACCTTCCGGCTACATCGTGACCCCCGTGCTCGGGTGGTGGCACACCCCGTGCCCGGTCCGGGTCGTCGACCCGCGAGAGGTCGCCTCCGTGCACCGCGTGCCTTTGGACTCGCTGCTCTCCCCGGCCAACCGATTCCGGGTCCGACATCCGGCGAGCGGCTTCGTGGGCCCGGCGTTCTCAGTCTCCGGGCTTATCGTGTGGGGGTTCACCGGCGGCATTCTCGACCGGTTGTTCGCCCTCACCGGATGGGAACGCCCATGGAACCGTGACCGGGTCGAAGATCTCCGAAAGGGGACCACTCTGTGAACGGCCTACCTGTCAACCCGTTCGACATCGTGCTGATCCTGGTGGCCATCGGCTACGCGGTCTCCGGGTTCCGGCAGGGTTTCCTGGTAGGAGCGTTGGGCGTGATCGGGCTGCTCGGCGGTGGCGTCCTCGGAGCCAAGATCGCTCCAGTCGTGCTCGCCCAATACCAGCCCAGCCTGCAGGTCTCCCTGGCCGCGCTGGCCATCGTGTTCGGCGGCGCGATCCTCGGTCAGGCACTCGGTGCGGCCTTGGGTGCTGCGCTGCGCGACCGGGTGACCTGGCAGCCGGCGCACGTCGTCGACGCGACTGGTGGTGCGGTGCTCAGTGTGGTCGCGATGTTGGTCGTGGCCTGGATCCTCGGGTCGGCGGTGGCGGGCGCCAGGCTCGGTGAGGTGTCGCGCATGGTGCGCAACTCGACCGTGCTGGCGACGGTCAACGAGTTCATGCCGCGGGGCGCCGATCGGCTGATCCAGTCGTTCGGTCAGGTGGTCGACCCGAGTCTCTTCCCGCGGTACCTGGAGCCGTTCACGCCCGAGCAGATCAGGCCGGTCGAGCCGCCGACGCAGCAGATCCTCGCCGACGCCGACGTGGAGCGGGCGAGTCGTAGTGTCGTACGCGTCACCGGACTGGCGCCGAGCTGCTCTCGATCGCTCGAAGGCTCAGGCTTCGTCTACGCCCGTGACCGGGTGATGACCAACGCGCACGTCGTCGCCGGTGTCACCGAGCCCAAGGTCTCGACCAGTGACGGCGAGAGCTACGACGCGGAAGTCGTGCTGTACAACCCCGAGCGTGACATCGCGGTCCTGGCCGTGCCCGACCTGCCGCTGCAGCCGCTCCGCCTCGACGACGAGGCGAAGGCCGGCGACCAGGGTGCCGTGCTGGGGTACCCGAACAACGGGCCGTTCTGGGCCGGTCCGGCCCGGATCCGTGCCGAGCAGCGGCTGCGCGGTCCCGACATCTACAACCGGGAGCAGGTGGTCCGGGAGGTCTTCTCGCTCTACGCGCAGGTGCGGCCCGGAAACTCGGGTGGACCCCTGGTCTCCGAAAGCGGCGCGGTCACCGGTGTGATCTTCGCGGCCTCGGTCGAGGACGCGCAGACCGGCTACGCGCTCACCATCGACGAGATCGAGGACGACGCGCGAGCCGGACGCCGGGCCGACGATCCCGTGTCGACCGGTGAGTGCGCCTGACCCCTCCACAATGACCAGGCGTCGCGGCTCTGCGCCCGCCAAGGCGAGAGCCGGCACCCGCTGAGGCGCATACGCCCTGAGCGAGGCCGAACGGCCGCCCACGTGACGGACTCAGCACTCGAGCCAGGCGAGGAGCTCCTTGGTGAAAGCGTCCGGCGCCTCCTCGTGCGGGAAGTGACCCACGCCGTCGATCAACCGCCATCGGTAGCTCGCCATGACGTACTCGGCAGACCCCTCCGCGGTCGCCGGCAGCACCGACGGGTCGAGCGCGCCATGCACTTGCAACACCCGCTGCCGCACCGGCTGTCGCATCCGCGCCACGAACCGGCGTCCGTCCGACCGGAAGGCGGCTCGGACCAGCCACCGGTAGTACTCCAGCGCACAGTGCGGTGCGGGCCACAGCAGCATGGCCCGGCGGTAGCGCCACGCCGCCTCGGCGTCGGGAAACGCCGACCCCGGCGCCGACCACTGGCGCAGCAGGCTCTCGACGAGCGTGGCGTCGTCGGCCACCAGACGACGTTCCGGCATGATCGGGAGCTGGAACGACAGCACGTGCCCCCCGGCACGCAGTTGTCGGCCGCTGCGGAACGCAGCTGACCGTAGCCGCAGGGGATGCGGGGCCGCCACGACGGCGAGCCGGTTGACCTGCCGCGGGTTCAGGGTCGCGGTCGCCCACGCGACGTACCCGCCCCAGCCGTGGCCGACTAGGACTGCGTCGGAGTATCCGAGGGAACGCACGAGCCCGGCGACGTCACCGGCCAGGGTGATCGGGTCGTAACCCCGCGGCGTCTTGTCGCTGCCGCCATAGCCTCGAAGGTCCATGGCCGCGGCGCGGAACCCGTGCTCGGCCACCGCGGGCAACTGGTGCCGCCACGCCCACCAGAACTCCGGGAACCCGTGCAGGAAGAGCACGAGCGGGCCGTCCCCCATCTCGGCCACGTGGAAGCGTGCGCCGTTGGCAGATACCCACCGGTGTGTCCAGGGTCCCTCGACGTCCACCGTGGCGCCGGAATAGGCGTACATGCCCCCACTGTCGCACAGGGCCGCTCACGACGAGGCTCGCCCAAGACCAGGCCTCTCACGACGAGGCTCGCTGCCCGGAGCCTTTCGCGAGCCAATCCGCGCGGCGAGACCGCAGAAGCCTCGCTCGGGTCACCGCCCGTCGCTCGCGCGAGCCACGACCTGCTTGGTCTGCTCCAGCGTGTGCTTCGTCCGCTCCGGCGGTCTGGCCTTCCGCAGGTTGCGCATTCCGGCGTACGCCAGGATCGCGCACACCACAAGCTGCGCGCCGCCGATCGCCGCGAAGCCCACTGCCGGGTGGAGCCCCAGGGCGGTGAGGCCGAGGGCAGCGGCGGCGGACAGGATGATGATCGCCACGTAGCCGAGCAGCCCGGCGACGACGAAGAGCGCGCCACCCTTGGCCGCGGAGGTCGCGGCCTGTCTCAGCTCGGCCTTGGCCAGCGCGATCTCGCCCCGCACCAGGTCCGACATGTCGCGGGTAGCGCTGGCGACCAGTTGGCCGATGCTGCGGTCGTCGTCCGGCGGCTTGCTGTTCATACTGACCTTCGTACCCGACACGCGCGGCCTCGCACGTTGGCCGGATCCGATCGGGCCGTTGTGTGCAGGCTCCTGTGCGTACGCCCGACCGGCTGTGGGTGGCTGCGGTCGTACGACGGGAGGATTCGTTCGACGCCCGAGCCCGCGCCTTGCTGGACGCGGGTAGGGGAACTGATCGTCGACCGTTCGACGCGGCTGCTGGCACGCCTCCTTGCGAGTGCAGAGCCGAGTGGCGAGCCCGCCCGCCCCGGCACGCTGCGTCGGGCACTGCGCGAGCTCAGCGGCGTCGTCGCTGCCGTTCCCGCTCGTAGCACACGATGCTCGCGGCAACCGCCATGTTGAGCGAGCTCGCGGTACCGCCGATCGGGATTCGTACGACACGATCGCAGGCCTGTCGCCAGGTGGCGCTCATGCCGCGCTGTTCGCTGCCCACGACGACCAGGCAAGGCCCAGTGAGGTCGACGTCGAACACGTCGGCGTCGCCGGCCTCGTCCGTCCCGATCACCTGAAGGTCGACCGCCGGCTTCGCGGACCGCAGCGTCGCGACCCACTCGAGGACGTCGCGAGGGGAGCCGCGGCGTACCACCGGCAAGCCGAACAGCGAGCCGGTACTCGCTCGGACCGCCTTCGGGTCGTACACGTCGGCGGCGTGACCGGTGACGATGACCCCGCTGGCGCCGAACGCGTCAGCAGACCGGATCAGCGTGCCGAGGTTGCCAGGATTGGCCGGTCGGTCGGCGACCAGGGTGAGTCCGTCCGATGGCACGCGGATTCGGGACAGGTCGTCGGACGGGATCCTGGCGACCGCGAGGAGCTCGGGTGCCTCGGTCCGGTCCGCGAGCTCGAGGAAGAGCTCCGGTGCCATGTCGATGACCTGTGCTCGTGGCGGTTTGCGGGTGAGCCGCTCGATCACACCCAGAGCCCACCCCGACAGCTTGGCCCCGGCCGGTCGCAGCAGGGCACTGATCGGCCAGCGCTGCTCGACGGCGAGTGTGATCGGTCGCACACCGTGTATCAGGAACTCTCCCAACCGTTGCCGCTTCGTACGGTTCGTGAGCAGCGCATGGAGTTCCTGGTAGCGCGCGTTCCGTGTGGTGATCCGCAGCAGTACTCCTTGTGGGTTGGTCAAAGGTTGGGTGGCCCTCTGGTGGGCGAGCCGCAGAGATGGCTAAGATCGCACGCACGCCGCCGCGGACAGTGGTGAGGGCGGTCGCGACGAGAAGCACTCGGCGCGACCTGGACGCCGCCAGGTTCCGCGCGCTGGCGTACGCAGATGCTCGCAACTCTAGAAGTCCCGCGACTATAGCGGAGCTGTAGGAGTCGATGGTGCCACGTCGTCGCATCCATCGCGCGCGAGCATCGGCACACGTTGTCGCCGCCGCACCACATGAGGACGAGAGCACATGAGTGAGACAACCACCGGCGCCTTCCGTTTGGTGCGTCGGGGCTACGAGCCGTCTCAAGTCGACCACCGCATCAGGCATCTTCAGGAGGCGCTCGATGCTGCCCGGCGCCAGTCGGTCGAGTTGGCAAGGCGCGTAGAGGACCTGGAAGCGGCACAGAAGCACCGGGACGAGTCGAAGTCCGCCGAGCCGTCGTTCGCCGAGTTCGGCGAGCGGATCGGTCGCATCCTCGCACTCGCCGAGGAGGAAGCCGCTGACCTGCGGTCCGTCGCGGCTGCCCAGGCGGACGAGATGCGCCAGGAGGCTCAGCAAGCAGCTGCCGAGATCCGCAAAGAGGCTGAGCGGTACGCCGCCGAGAAGCGCAAGGAAGCCAACGCCGAGGCCGAGGAGATCCTGGCCGAGGCGCGGGAACGCGCGGCCGAGATCGTCGACGCGGCCGAGCACGACGCCGTGGCCCGGCGCGAGGAAGCCGAGGCGCTCTTCGAGCAGCAACGCGCCAAGGCCGCGCAGGCAGCCGCTGACCTGGAGAAGACCCTCGCGCAGCGGCGGGAGCGTGCCGAGAAGGACCTGGTCGAGCGCACGGCGGCCGCCGAGCAGCACCTCGCCGCGGTCCTGGAGCGTGCCGAGCAGACCCACGCCGAGGCCGAGCGGGTGCACGCCGAGGCGATGGCCAAGGCCGAGCGCATGGTCGACGAAGCGCAGAAGAAGGCGCACGAGATCGTGTCCGAGGCCAAGACCCGGGCCGACCGGATCCGCAGCGAGTCTGATCGGGAGCTCAAGGCGCTCACCCAGCGCCGCGACAGCATCAATGCGCAGCTGTCCAACGTCCGTCAGATGCTCGCCACGCTGTCGGGTACGGATCCGTCGGCGCTGCTCGGGGCGAGCACGACGAGCAGCTCGGACTCGTCGAAGAAGGACTCGAGCTCCTAGCGAGCAACCGGCTTCTCTATCGTTGTCGAGGTCTCTCGGGGCGACGCCCCGGGAGACCTTCGGCATGTCTGGGCCCACCTAGGCCTGCTTGCGTCAACCGCGGTCGGGTCGGGGCGGTCGTACGAGAGGGGGCATCGTGCCTGATGTCCGAGGCGATGGAGGAGCGGGCGGCCGGGAACGGACGACGGTCGCCCACGTCCTGTCGGTGAACATCGGCCGGGCGCGACCCAACCCGGCCAAGGGCCTGGGCGTCACCGGCATCGACAAGCGGCCGTCCGACGCGCCTGTCGAGGTGCGTGCGCCCAGCACTCGCCGCGACGATGCAGGCAGCGGCCTGGTGGGCGACTTCATAGGCGATCGGGCCAACCACGGTGGTGACGATCAGGCCGTGTACGCCTACGGCCGCGAGGACCTCGACACGTGGGCTGCCGAGCTTGGACGCGAGCTCTCCAACGGCTCGTTCGGCGAGAACCTCACGACCGCTGGCGTCGACGTCACGGCGGCGGTGATTGGCGAGCGTTGGCGGGTTGGGCCCGAGGTGGTGCTCGAGGTCTCGTGCCCGCGGATCCCGTGCGCCACGTTCGCGAGCTGGTTGAACGAACGCGGATGGGTGAGGACGTTCACCGAGCGGGCGGTGCCCGGTGCCTACCTGCGTGTCGTGAAGCCGGGCTGGATCCGAAGCGGCGACGAGATCACTGTGCTGTCCCGTCCAGACCATGAGGTGACGATCGGTCTGACCTTTCGCGCCTTGACCCTGCAGCCTGAGCTCTTGCCGCTGCTGCTGCCGGCAGGCGACGCCCTTCCGCAGGAGACTCGCGACCGGATCCACCGTCGAACGCGCCGTTGACCGCAGGCAAGAGCTTCGAGTGTGCCGTCGCCTCCTGCAATGGCGCGGCACGTCTTTCGTGAGGAAACAGACACGACTCATCCGCGGCACCACATGGGTAGGCAGGTATCGAGCCAGTGAACGGATGGTCCAGGTGTCCGCGTACGAAAGCACTTGATGACAAGGCACAACGATGCACGGCGGGAGAACTCGCGCGGCGACGTCGCCTACGACGACAGGCCGCGACCGAGGGTCCGTGCCGCCGTGTGCTCCATGGTCCTCCCCGGGCTCGTGCTGGGCGCGGTCGTGGCGGTCGGCTCCTCCCACCAACCGACGATGAGCCTGGTCGGCAACGCGGATCCCAGCGCGGTCACGTCTTCGCCACCGACCGGTGACCCGACGCCGACGGAGCTCGTGGCTCCCTCACCGAGCGCCCCCGGCCCGACCCATCCGTCGCCGACAAGCTCCGCCACGACGGCGTCCACGCCGGACACGTCGCCCTCCCCGACACCCGTGCCGTCCGTCCAGCCGATCCCGGACCCGGCCAAGCCACCGCCGGCGGTTGCCCCACTATCCGATGGAGAGGCGGAGGAGGCGATCCAGGCCCGCTACGAGGCCCTCGGTGGTCCGACAGGTGTGCTCGGTGCCCCGACGTCGCCGGTGACCGCGGTGAAAGGCGGGGGATACCGGCGCAGCTACGAGCGGGGACGCATCTACTACTCGACGTCGACGGGCGCCTGGGACGTGCGCAACGGCCCGATGCTCGACCACTACAAGAAGCGGCGGGCGCAGGTGGGCAGGCTTGGCTTCCCGAGGAGCAGTCAGGGGGCCGCCGGAGGTCGGGCCGACGCACTCACGCAGCGCTTCGAAGGCGGCCGGCTCTACTACTCCGCGGCGACCGGTGGACACGCGGTCTACGGGAAGATCTACGACCGCTATGCCGCGACCAGAGGGGCTCGTGGACCGCTCGGCCTGCCGAAGACAGACGACGCACCGACCAGGCCGAAAGGAACGCGCTACAGCGTGTTCCAGCACGGTCGGATCTACTATTCACGAGCCACCGGGGCACATTCGGTCAGGCTGCCGATCGTGCGGCGGTATGTGCAGCTTGGCGCCACGACGTCGTGGATCGGCCGACCCGTCGCGGAGTTCAGACGTTCTCCGACCGGCGGCTCGCAGGTGTTCGAGAACGCCACGCTGGTGTACGTGCGCTCGGTCGGGAAGGTCTACGTTCGCGTTCCGTTTGCTGCAAGGGTCTTCAGGGTCACAAGGTCCGATGTGCGCTACACCTATCGCAGCGGCTGCCCGGTGAAACCGTCGGCCCTTCGTCTAGTCCGAGTGCCGTTCAAGAACTTCAGCGGCGACCATCAGTACGGCAAGGTGGTCGTACGGTCGAGCGTGACCCGCGACATCATCGCCGTGTTCCGGGCGGCACACCGCGCTGGATTCCCCTTGCGTCGCGTGCGGCCCCAGGACGCGTACAAGGGCAGCGACGTCGCGTCGATGGAGGCGGACAACACCTCGGCGTTCAACTGTCGCAAGGTCACGGGGAATCCGTACCGGCTCTCCCAGCACTCGTGGGGCAATGCGATCGACTTCAACCCACGGGAGAATCCGTACGTGACCGCGAGCCGGGTCTACCCGTCAGGGTCGAGGACCTATCTCAACCGGCGCAACGTGCGCAAGGGGATGCTGGTTCGTGGCGGCGCGGTGGAGGCGACCATGCGGCGCCTGGGTTGGCTGTGGGGAGCGCGCTGGTTGCATCCTGACTACCAGCACTTCTCGGAGAACGGTCGCTGAACCACGTGACGGCCGGCCCTCCACTGGGTAGGCGTACGGCTTGTGTTTGTACGACACCTGAGCCGGACCGTCGGGCTCTGCGTCCTCACCGGCGCCTTGCTCGCCGGACTGACCGCTTGTCGTGGGGCGATCGACCAGACGAGCCATCCAGCTGCCACGACGACAGGCCCCCGCACCGACGTCGGTGCTCCTCGGCCGCCGAGTCCGCCGGCGACGACGGCAGGCTCGCTCTCCAAGGACAACCTGCCGCCTGCCCGGTTGGTCGGACCGACGTTCACGCCGTACGCCGAGCCGGACGCGCCTGAGGCGGGATTGCGGTCCAACGGCTCGTCGGTGCGGGAACGGGATCCCACCGAGCTGACGTTCGGTCTCGTGCCGCTCGGCTGCCCGGGCGTCGACGACGTGGCTCCGCTGCCGGCACCGAGCCGAGCGCTCGAGCAGGCCTACCGCACGCCGAAGGGGGAGGCGGCGGTGGCGCTGGTGCTCGAGTACGCCTCGGAAGCGCAGGCCTCGCGCCTCGTCGGACGTCTCGTCGAGATGCTCGAGCGGTGCGTGCCGCCGGCGTCGGCCGAGGTCGACGTGTCACGGACGGTCGCTCACGTTCGCCGGCTGGACGCCGACACGGTGGTGGACAGCCGGTACGAGGTGGGACCGGGCGCTGCCCGCACCCACTGGGACGAGATCATCATTCGACACCAGAGCCGGGTCGGACTGCTCATCGTCGAACGCGATCCGGGCCAGCCGACCGCCGACCAGGCTGGTCTGGCCCGCCACTTCCGACGCCTCCTCGCGAAGTGAGCCGGGCTGGACCCGGCCGCAGGCGGTGCGGCTCTGCGGGCATAGTCGTTCCGGTCGACACAGGAAGCCGTGACTCGGGCGAGGCGGCCCGGCACGTCTTCGCGGGCTACGACTGACTCAGGCGGCTCGCCACGAGTCCGAGGGCGAAGGCGAGCGCCACGAGGGCGAAGAGGACGTACGCCGAGCGCTGGAACCGCGCGCGTAGCTGCGGCCGCTCCTCCGGCAGCGCGAAGAGCCTTCTGGGCCATTGCCGCCACGACACGTCCACGAAGACGGCCAGCGCCGCGAGCAACAGCAGGCCCTTGGCAGCGTGAAACCACAACTGCTGGCCGGTCTGCGGCTCCGCGGCCAAAAGGAGCAGGCCGGTGCCGGCGAGGGCAGCGATGAGACCGAGCACCTTGGTGCGGTTGCCGCTGGCCATCGTGGTGAGGAAGGTCTCGTACGTCTCGTCGTCGGTACGAAACAGCCGAGCGGCCTTCGGCTGCACCACGACCAGGCTGTACACCATGCCACCGAGCCACACGGCAGCAACGCACACGTGCGCCACGACGAGGGCGATCTCTGCGATCTGCATGTGGCGCGCCTCAAGGACCAGGCGTGGCGGGTGGGCAGTGCCCGCAGTCGCCGCGGGCCGCTGCCGTGGATGGGGCGTACCCGCCGCGCCTGGTCACTTGTGTCGTCACTCCTCCTCGGACGGAGGTTGCTTGGCGAGGTTCTCCCGGATGAGATCCATGACCGACGAGTCCGTGAGCGTCGTGACGTCACCGAGCTCACGGTTCTCCGCCACGTCACGCAGCAGCCGTCGCATGATCTTGCCCGAACGGGTCTTGGGCAGCTCCTCGACGACCAGGATCTGTCGCGGCTTGGCGATCGGCCCGATCTCCTTCGCCACGTGGTTGCGCAGCTCGGTCGCGATCCCCTCGCCTTCGGTCGCCGCGCTCCGCAGGATCACGAAGGCCACCACCGCCTGGCCGGTGGTCGGGTCGCTCGCGCCCACGACGGCCGCCTCGGCCACCTTCGGGTGCGACACCAGCGCCGACTCGATCTCGGTGGTCGAGAGTCGGTGGCCGGACACGTTCATCACGTCGTCGACCCGGCCGAGCAGCCAGATGTCGCCGTCCTCGTCCTTCTTGGCGCCGTCGCCGGCGAAGTAGCGACCGGGGAAGCGAGACCAGTAGGTGTCGACGTACCGCTGGTCGTCGCCCCACAGCGTGCGCAGCATCGCGGGCCACGGCTGGGTGAGGACCAGGTAGCCTCCGGAGCCGTTCGGCACCGGGTTGCCGGAGTCGTCGACGACCTCGGCGCTCACGCCTGGAAGCGCCGCCATGGCCGCGCCCGGCTTGCAGGTCGTCACGCCAGGCAGCGGGGAGACCATGATGGCTCCGGTCTCGGTCTGCCACCACGTGTCGACGACCGGCGTACGACCGCCGCCGATGTTGGTGCGATACCAGACCCAGGCCTCCGGGTTGATCGGCTCGCCGACGCTACCCAGCACACGGAGGCTGGACATGTCGAACTTTGCCGGTATGTCCTCGCCCCACTTCATGAACGTACGGATCGCGGTGGGTGCGCAGTAGAGGATCGTCACGCCGTACTTCGCGATGATCTCCCACCATCGACCCTTGTGCGGGGTGTCGGGCGTGCCCTCGTACATCACGCTGGTGACGCCGTTGGCCAGGGGTCCGTAGACGATGTACGAGTGCCCGGTGACCCAGCCGATGTCGGCTGCGGTCCAGAAGATGTCGGTCTCCGGCTTGATGTCGAAGCAGGCCCAGTGCGTCCACGCGACCTGGGTGAGGTAGCCGCCCGTGGTGTGCAGGATGCCTTTCGGCTTGCCGGTCGTCCCGCTCGTGTACATGACGTAGAGCGGGTGCTCGGCGTCGAAGGCCTCGGGCGTGTGCCACTCGCTTTGCCGATCCACGAGATCGTGCCACCAGATGTCGCGGCCATCCGTCCAGGCGATGTCCTGACCGGTCCGGCGTACGACCACCACGTTGCGCACGTCCGGACACTCCGCCAGCGCCTGGTCCACCTGCGGCTTGAGCGCGCTCGGCGCGCCGCGCCGGTACCCACCGTCGGCGGTGATGACCACGCGGGCGTCGCAGTCCTGGATCCGGTCGTGAAGCGCGGTTGCGGAGAAGCCGCCGAAGACCACCGTGTGGGGCGCGCCGATCCGGGCGCAGGCGAGCATGGCGACGACCGTCTCCGGGATCATCGGCATGTAGATGGCCACCCGGTCGCCGGTCTTGACACCGAGCTCGGTGAGCGCGTTGGCGGCCTTGCAGACCAGCGTCTTGAGGTCGGCGTACGTGATCGTTCGGGTGTCGCCGGGCTCGCCCTCCCAGTGGAACGCGACCTTGTCGCCGTTACCGGCCTCGACGTGGCGGTCGACGCAGTTGTACGCGGCGTTGAGCCGGCCGCCGACGAACCACTTGGCGAACGGTGGGTTGCTCCAGTCGAGTGCTTTTTCCCACTCTCGTTCCCAGTGCAGGCGCCGGGCCTGCTTCTCCCAGAAGGCGATCCAGTCGGCATTCGCTTCGGCGTAAGTGGCCTCGGTGACGTTGGCCCGGGCAGCGAGCTCGGGCGGCGGCGGGAACCGACGATCCTCGTGCAGAAGATTCGACAGTGCTTCGCTGCTCACGTTGGTCGACGCCCCTCTCTGTCTGTGTGCTGGGGAGTCGCGGGGTGTTCCCCGCATGGGGTCCTTTCGCTGACCTTAACGCTCTGCGGGCGCGGGGTCATCGGCCCGGTCGGAGTTGATGTCGGAGTTGACCGGGGATCGGCGAGACGTTGCCGAATTCGGACACCTCTGAGTGGGTCTGTTCAGATGATCACGAAGATCTGCAGGTCAGCGGACTGGCAGACGCTCATGATCAAGGAGCCGGTGTGACGTGTACGCAGTTGCCCGCCGGGTCGATCACGACGAACTCGCGTCCCCACGGTTGGTCCGTGATGGGTGTGATCAGCGTGCCGTCGACGGAACGATCGGTGGGCACTCGTGACGACCAGTCCGCATGCAGCGCTTCGATGTCGTCAGTACGAAGCCACGCCATCGTGTTGTCGGGAACGATCTGATCCGAGACCGACGAGATGAAGACCTCGATGTCGTCTCGTCGCACGATGGCGAACCCGCCCTCGAAGCCCAACCTGTCGATCCAGAACCTGGCGTTCTTCTCCACGTCCACCGCGGCGAGGACCGGTACAGCGCGTCTCATGCGAGCCACGGCAGCTCTCCTTCTGGCTTGTGGTCCGCGAAGCCAAGCCGATCGAGAAAGACGAATCGACCATGCACGAAGCGGTCGACGGAGGTGGGCTTCGCCCTACCTGCGGACCCGGTCGGCCCCCTCCAGGCACAGGCCCCTCACGATAGCGCAACAAGGCCTTTCGGCGAGGCGTTCGTGCCAACGGTCGTCCTGCTGTGCACGAGCGCGCGAAGCTCAGGCGTAGCGGAGGAGGAAGTCGTAGACGGACGAGAGGAACGCCGCACGCCCGTCCCGTCGTACGTTGTGGCCGGCTCCTTCGATGTGCACCGCCTGAAGCTTGCCACCTGCGGCCGCGGCGCACTCCTCGGCGAACGCGTCGGAGATGAGCGAGCCACGCTCGGTGTCGCCGTGGAGCAGCAGCACCGGACAGCTCATCTCGCCAAGCATCTCAAGGAGTGCGTGTGGTGGACGGTACGGCGCTTCGAACAACGCCATGTTGAGCTGCCGCTTCGACACGGCCCACGGCTCGATCTCGTCCTCCGGCCAGGCCGGCTCGCGTTCTCGGCAGGCAGCCATGCAGGCGGCCAGGTCACCCGACCGCGCTTCACGCAGCCAATCCGGGACCTGGAAGGGCGAACCTTCGTAGGAGGCGTACACCTCGGGAGGCGGATCCTCGAGCACGATGGCCCGGACCAGATCGGGGCGTTCCGCCGCCACTGTCGATGTGACGACGGCACCCATCGAGTGGCCGATGACGACGACCCCACCGCGTGCGGCCGCGTCGATGGCCTCGAGCACCGTCACAGCATCGGCAACGTTGGCGAAGTGGCTCAACGAGTCGTCTGGCAAACCAGACTCGCCATGACCACGGGCGTCGAATGCCAGCGACTTCCAGCGCTTGTTCGACACGTCGTCCAGCGCTTTGATAAAGGGCCCCCAGCACTCGGCCGAGTCACTGAACCCGTGCAAGAACACGAGGTCGACCGGTGAGCCGGTGCTCCGGTAGGCCAGATGTGCGATCCTGCCACGCTCACTGAATGGTTCGCTTGATGTGCTGCCCATTCCGTCATGCTAGCGACGATCCCGCGGACCTTTAAGCGGTGCAGATTCGCACGATCTGGTGGAAGGCCGGACCAGGCACACCTCATGGAGGGGCGGTGGCCGAGTCGGCTCACTGGAGTGGGGAGCGGGGCTCGGCATATCCGACTCGGCCACCGCGGGTTGGCTCGGTCGCCTGGCTGAGCGTGGTGTCCGGGGCGCGCCCGGGGGCGTCAGGCGGCGGGACAGCTCACGCGAGCGACCGGTGGGTTCAGTGGCGTATGGCCGCCTCCGCACCCGCACCGGTGAGCGACCGAACCTCCAACTCGGCGTACTTCTCTTCGGCTTCCGAGTCCTTCGACAGCACCGTGCCCAGCCAGCCGAAGAAGAAGCCGAGTGGAATCGACAACAAGCCGGGGTTGTCGAGCGGGAACCACGAGAAGTCGACGCCCGCCGGGAACAGCGAGGCGCTGCTGCCGTCCGGGTTCACCTTGCCTGACACGACTGGCGAGAAGAACACCAGCAGGACGGCGCTGGCGAGACCACCGTAGATGCTCCACACCGCACCGCTCGTGTTGAAGCGCTTCCAGAACAGGTTGTAGATGACCGCGGGCAGGTTCGCCGAGGCGGCCACCGCGAAGGCGAGTGCCACGAGGAATGCGACGTTGAGCCGTTGGGCCGGAATGGCCAGCAGGATCGACACGCCCCCGATGATGAACGCCGCGACGCGTGCCGCGCGCACCTCCTGACGTTCGGTCACCTGACCGCGCTTGATCACGTGGGCGTAGATGTCGTGCGCGAACGACGACGCCGAGGCCAGCGTGAGGCCGGCGACCACAGCGAGGATCGTCGCGAACGCCACGGCCGAGATCAACGCCAGCATGATGGCACCACCCGTCGAGCCCGCTCCGCCACCGGCGGCCTGGGCGACCAGAGGCGACGCCACGTTGCCTGCGGTTTGCGCGATCTGCGATTCGGGTCCGGTGTCGACCAGCGCCGCGGCGCCGAAGCCGAGCACGAGGGTCAGCAGGTAGAAGGCTCCGATGATGCCGATCGCCCAGCTGACCGACGTGCGGGCGGCGCGGGAGGTCGGAACCGTGTAGAAGCGGATCAGGATGTGGGGAAGACCTGCCGTGCCGAGCACGAGCGCGAGGCTCAACGAGAGGAAGTCGATCTTCGACGTGAGGCTCCCGCCGTACCGCAGACCCGGCTCCAGGAAGGCGTCGCCCTTGCCGCTGTTCTCGGCCGCGGTGCCCAGGAGCTCGGAGAGGTTGAATCCGAACTTGGCCAACACGATGATCGAGACCAGGATCGTGCCGCCCATGAGCAAGGCGGCCTTGACGATCTGGACCCAGGTCGTGCCCTTCATGCCACCGACGGTGACGTAGAAGATCATCAGGGCACCGACGATGACGATGGTGAGGTTCTTCGCGACGTCGCTCGTGACGCCGAGCAGCAGGGCGACGAGCGAGCCGGCTCCCACCATCTGGGCCAGCAGGTAGAAGATCGAGACACCGAGCGTGGAGACCGCCGCGGCCGTGCGGACGGGACGCTGCCTCATGCGGTACGCAAGCTGGTCGGCGAGTGTGAACCGTCCGGAGTTCCGCAGCAGCTCGGCCACCAGAAGCAGTGCCACGAGCCATGCCACCAGGAAGCCAATGGAGTAGAGGAATCCGTCGTACCCCGACAGCGCGATAGCGCCCGAGATGCCGAGGAACGAGGCGGCCGACATGTAGTCGCCGGAGATCGCCATGCCGTTCTGGAAGCCAGAGAAGGACCGGCCGGCGGCGTAGTAGTCGGTCGCGGTCTTGTTCTGCCGGCTCGCTATCAGGGTGACGTAAAGCGTCACCGCGACCACGGCCAGGAAGAGGACGATCGTGAGGGTTCGGTGTGGGGCGGCGGTTTCGGCCGAGGCAAGGGAGATCGCCGCCGGGTATGTGAGCACGCTCATGAGTGGACCGCCTTCCGGAACCTCGCGGCCAGGTCGTCCGCCGCAGGATCGAGCTTCTGCCGCGCATGACGGTTGTAGAGATAGGCGATGAGGAACGTGGACGCGAACTGGAGCAGACCGAATATCAAGGCCACATTGATGTTTCCGACAACCTTCGTACTCATGAAGCCGGTCGCCCAGTTGGCGCACAGCACGTAGAGCATGTACCACGCGAGGAACACGATGGTCCACGGGAACGCGAAGCCGCGGTAGCGACGCCGAAGTTCGGCGAACTCACTGCTTCGGGCCAGCTCGGCATAGGCTTCGCGTTCTCTCGTGGCCTGGGATTCAGCCCCGCGATCAGCCACTGGATCGGTCACGTTACCCACCTCCACGATAGGTTTCGCCAGGGGTCGATCGGATGGTCTGGGCACGGTCTGCCGAGTGCGTGATTCCCCTGGCGTGCTGACGGTGCCAGCACGAAGCCCGGATCGCGTCCCCGCGCTGCGCACCGGAGCAACCAAGGCACACCGTCACGACGGGCCGACCCGTGAGAAGCCGTGGCGGTGCCTTCCTGTGACGCTAGGGCGTTGCGGAAGCGCGTGGAAAGATGCCACACCGTACGACTCGATGAACGGTGTCACATGTGCGACGTACGGATGGTGTCGTGCGTTATTCGGCAGCCGGACCGAAACTTGCGTACTGTTCAGGGCTGTCGTGCCGGGTGGTGACGGGGCAGGCCGCGTTCGAGGTTGAGGAGCTCGGGCGCGTGCAGACGCACCATGGTGCGGGCGACGTGCGGGGGAGTGTGCCGCGCGGTGAGGAGAGACCCGATCACCATGGTGGCAAAGGCGATCGGCACGCTCCACGCGGCAGGGTGTTCGAGAAGCACGGCGGCCCAGCCGGAGAGCTCGGCGACGAGAGTCACCACCACGGCGCTGCCTGCCAGTGCGCCTCCGACCAGCAGTCCGGCGATCGCTCCGGTCGGTGTGAGCCGTCGCCACCAGATTCCCAGCACCAGCAGAGGACAGAAGGTCGACGCGGACACTGCGAACGCGAGACCGACGACGGAGGCGACGCTCAACCGTTCGGACACCAGAGCCAGCGCCACCGGGACCGCCACAGCCGCTACCGCCGACAGTCGAAAACCCGTCACCCCGCCCGCCCATCGGCGTACCAGATCCTGTGACAGGACCCCGGTCACCGAGACCGCGAGCCCGGACGACGTGGAGAGGAACGCGGCGAACGCCCCGGCCGTCACCAGCATGCCGAGCGCCTGTCCGCCCGGACCTGGCAGCAGTCGGTGCGGCAGCTCGAGCACCACGGCGTCGGTGCGGCCGGTGAGCAGAAGCTCCGGAGCATAGAGCCGGCCAAGGGCGCCATAGATCGCCGGGAACAGATAGAACGCGCCCAGCAGGCCCACGACCGCGAGCGCCGTACGCCGTGCCGCCCGTCCGTCCGGGTTGGTGTAGAAGCGCACGAGCACGTGCGGCAGGCCCATGGTGCCGAGGAAGGTCGCGAGGATGAGGGAGTACGTCGCATAGAGCGGATGCGGATGGCCGCTGCCTAGCAGGCGTACCCACGAGTCACCCTCGACCGACCGAAGGTTCTCCGACGTGGGCACCACGGCGCCGGCCGGAAACTTTAGGGTCGTGCCGGCCGCGACGACGTGCTCGCCTGGCCGCAGCCGGACCCGCTCGTCGGCGCGTCTCGTCCCGTCGAGCAGCCCGTCCACTCTCACGGTCGTGGGCTGCTCCACGACGATCACGACGTCGGACTTGACCTGCACGTCGGTCGTCTCGCGAAACGTGGGGATGCGGTGCTCGGGATCGGTGACGCTCGGCGCTCCGTCGGCCCGCCACGCCATCACGAGGAACGCCACGGGTAGCGCGATCGCGGTGAGCTTCAGCCAGTACTGGAACGCCTGGACGAACGTGATGCTGCGCATTCCCCCGGACAGCACGTTCACGAGCACCACGCCGCCGACCAGCATGCCGCCGGCCCAGGCCGGCGCACCGGTCACGATCTGCAGGGTGAGGCCGGCGCCGCGGAACTGCGGCATCAGGTAGAGCCAGCCGATCAGGACGACCAGCACGCTCGCGACCCGGCGCGCGGCTCCGGACTCCAGACGGGCCTCGGCGAAGTCGGGCAGCGTGTAGGCGCCGGAGCGTCGAAGCGGGGCTGCCACCAGGACGAGCAGGACGAGATAGCCCGCGGTCCAGCCGACCGGGTACCACAGCATGTCGGCGCCGTACGTCATGATCAGCCCAGCCGCGCCCAGGAACGACGCCGCCGACAGGTACTCCCCGCCGATCGCCGACGCGTTCCATGTGGGGGAGACCATGCGGGACGCGACGTAGAAGTCGGATGTCGTACGCGAGAGCCGCAGGCCGTACACGCCGATCGCGAGCGTGAGCGTCGTGACGACCACGACGGCGAGCAGTCCCGCGACCGGGTTCACGCGAGCCGTCTCCTTCCGGGTCGGTTACACGGTCAGTCGCTAGGAGCGGTCCACGAGTTCGGCGAACTCGCGCTCGTTGCGTTCGGCATGGCGGACGAAGAACCACGCGGTGGCGAACAGTGCGGGATACACGATGCCGCCGAGCAGGAGCCAGGGCAGCGGCAGGCCCAAGGAGTGCGCTGAACCGAGTTGGGGAGCAAGTGCCAGGAGAGCGGGCAGCCCGAGCAACAGGGCGCCGGCGACCGCGAGGACCAGCAGGGCCAGTCGTAGTTGGGCGCGGATCAACGAATGCATGTAGACCTGGCCGATGGGCGTCTGGGCGTCGATCTCACGCGCGGCGTACTCGCGCTGGCGTAGCGAGGCGCGCATCCGCGGGCTGGTCACGACGATCCGACGCGGTGGGTGAGGTCGGCTGTCCGGGGCAGGCTCTTTGCGCGAGGAGGCGGCACCCTGCGGTTCCTGAGCGGCTGCAGGCCGATCGCTCATCGCACGTCACCTCGCCCGGGCCTCGCCCGTCGGACGAGGATGTCGCGCAGCTCGGCGGTATGCCGTCGGCTGACCTGCAACTCGGCGTCACCCACACGGACCACGCAACGGCCGGAGTCGAACCGAACCTCCGAGATGTGCGGAAGCGCCACCAGCAGTCGCCGGTGGATGCGGACGAAACCCGCGTCCTGCCACTGCGATTCCAACGTGGTAAGCGGAACGCGGACCAGGTGGCTGCCTTCAGCGGTGTGGAGCCGTGCGTAGTCGCCTTGTGCCTCGACATACAGCACGTCCCGACGTGAGACGAACCTCGTCACGCCACCGAGCTCGATGGCAATGGTCTCGGTGTCGATCCCGTCGCGTGGTGTCTTCGACCCCGACGCTGTCCGCTCGGCGACCCGGCGGACGGCCTCGGCCAGTCGTTCGGGTCGGACCGGCTTGAGCAGGTAGTCGACGACATCGAGCTCGAACGCGTCGACGGCGTGCTCGTCGTACGCGGTCACGAAGACCACCGCGGGTGGGTCGGAGAAGCGGGCGAGCACCTTGGCCAGGTCGAGTCCGGTGAGGCCCGGCATGCGAATGTCGAGGAAGATCGCGTCGAGGGTCTCACGCTCGATGATACGCAGCGCGTCTGTACTGCTACCAACAGTGAGAATGGTCTCGATTCGTCCGTCGCGGCGTAGCAGGTAGTCAAGCTCTTCCCGGGCCGGGAGTTCGTCGTCGACCACCAGGACACGCAGCATGGCCGGACTCTAGTGAGGCTTTGGTGAGCTTCGCCACAGTCGGGTGAAGCCGAGGCGGGTCCGCAACCGGAAGACACCAGCGGCGTGGCCGTCACGAGGACGCGCGAACGCCGGGACGGAACTTCGGGATCCGCATGCTGACCTTGGTGCCCGCGCCTTCGGCCGTTTCCACGACGAGGCCGTACTCGTCACCGAAGACCGCACGCAACCGCTCGTCGACGTTGCCGAGACCCACCGAGTCCGACGTCGGATCGCCGGCGAGCGTTCGGCGTACCCGCTCGGGGTCCATTCCGACGCCGTCGTCCTCGATCGAGATCAGGCACTCGTTCCCCATGTCCTGTGCGTCGATCGTGATGCAGCCGACGTCCGGCTTCTTCTCCAGGCCGTGTCGTACGGCGTTCTCCACCAGAGGCTGCAAGCACAGGAACGGAATCGCGACCGGCAACACCTCAGGTGCCACCCGGAGCGTCACCTGGAGCCGATCACCGAACCGCGCCTTCTCGAGCAACAGGTAGCGGTCGATGGAGCGCAGTTCCTCTGCCAGCGTGGTGAACTCCCCGTGCCGGCGAAACGAGTACCGGGTGAAGTCGGCGAACTCCAGCAACAGGTCGCGGGCGCGTTCGGGATCGGTGCGGACGAACGACGCGATCGCGGTCAGCGAGTTGTAGATGAAGTGCGGCGAGATCTGCGCCCGAAGCGCGCGGACCTCCGCCTCCATGGCACGCGTGCGCTGGCGGTCGAGCTCGGCGAGCTCCAGCTGGCCGGACACCCAGCGGGCCACCTCGATCGTCGCGCGGATGAGCGCCGCCGAGGTCTCCCGGCTGTAGGCCTGCAGGGTGCCGACCACGCGGTCGTCCACCGTGAGCGGAGTGACGACGACGTGCCGGATCGGGCAGTCGAGCTTGCCGCAGTCGACCCGGTCCGGGCCTACGACGTCGGTACGCCCCTGACGAAGTGCCGCCTTGGCGTGGTCGATCGCGGCGGCATCGTGGTGGTCGCTGCCTGTGCCGTCCCAGGCGAGCAGCCGCTCGGCGTCGGTCAAGGCGACGGCTTCGGTGCCGAGGAGTGCGCGGAGGTGGCGGATCGCGCGTTCTGCGCTGGCCTTGTTGAGACCGGTACGAAGCGGAGGGGACGCGAGTGAGGCCGTGTGCAACGTACGAAACGTCGCCTGGTCGGCCGGCGTACCGAACTGCCGCCGATGCCGAGCGAGCCAGACGAGGAGCGCGCCCGCGCCGATCACGACCAGGACGACGGTCACGATGGGGACCACGTCGCTCACGCGGACACCGTACGACGCTCCGGCTCATGGCGTGCTCCGGCGACCGGGGACAAGGACCGTTGCAAGCCAGCGGGGCCGGTCGTCGATCGACGTGCGGAGTCTGGTCGACGTGCCGTCTTCTAGTCGAAGTGGGTCGGGCGGCCGGGGTCGCGACCGTGGGCGATCAAGGTCGCGAGCTGGTCCACCGTCACGCGGGCCGTCGACAGCTCCGGCAGGTCGTCGAGCGCGAAGAAGCCGACGTCGGTGGTCTCACCGTCCAGGCCGGCGCGAGGCTCGGCGTCGTCGCAGGGCTGGACCAGGAAGAAGAGCTTGTAGATGTGCCACGGGCTCTCGGCGTGGCCGTTGCTGCGCGACCCGTCGTAGACGGCCGCGAGCTTCGTCGCCCGGACCGTGAGCCCTGCCTCCTCGGCGAACTCCCGCTCCACCGCCTCCGAGGGCGTGTCGAGCGCATCCGCCCAACCGCCTGGGAGCGTCCAGCGACCGTCACGGGCCTCCTGGACGAGCAGGATCCGGTCGTCCCTGATCAGTGCCCCGCGCACGTCGACCTTCGGCGTCGCGTGTCCGGCTTCGGCGGCCAACGCGGCACGGAACTCCGCCGGATCCGACCCGGACAGCATGCCCATGATCTCCGCCGAGATCGCCTGGATCCGGTTGTATCGCGCGATGGCGTAGCGGTCGGTCTCGTACGTGAGGCCGTTGCGGGAGAGCGCGGCGAGCTCGACGGCGAGCGAGTGCAGCCGTTGGCCTGGCGATGGGGGTCGACTCTCGTCGGAGGAGTCGGGGGTCGCAGGCGCTGGCTCGGCTGGCAGTTCGGCGGTCCCTTCGAGGCTCGTCTGCGTGCGGGCGTCCGGCGTCATATGGCTCAGTCTCTCAGACGGGCCTGGCAAGGCCGCGCGAGTTGTGCGGGACCGGCACGTGTCCCGTAGTCCTGCCGACTGCCCCGTGATGCTCAGCGTGGTGTCGCGGCTCGTTGCACCCCGGGCTGCTTGCGCTCTGGCGCCACCGGCTGCCTCATCCCCGGAGCCGCGTGCGATAGCACCTCGTGACGTACGGCATGACGAGCCCGTCCGGTTGCCGTGCCGTCATGTCGTACAGCTCACCCACCTGGTCCAGGATCTCCTGTCGCTCGCCGGGAGGCAGGCTCGCGACGTACGAGCGCGAGGAGACGAGGTGCAGCAGACCTTCTCGGTCGAGCCGTTGCCACAGCCTGAATCCCGCGTACTCCGGCGGCGTGAAATGTCGGCTCCACTCCAGCTTGTCGAGAAGCTCCGCGGCCTGGTCGACCTGGGTGCGTTCCACCGTGGCGAGCACGGCCGACAGCTCCCGAACCCACGGAACCGACTCGTCCCGCTGATTCCAGACCACTCCGAGGGTGCCGTGGGGGCGCAAGATCCGGGCGATCTCTTCGAGCGCCACGTCGATGTCGAACCAGTGGAAGGCCTGCGCGACGACGACCGCATCGGCGCAGTTCGAGGCGAGCGGGATCTTCTCGGCCACCGCCTGGACCGGTGTAGCCACTGGCACGTAACGGACCAGCCTCGTGAGCATCGGAGCAGCCGGTTCGATGGCGACGACGCGGCGGCTGTACTCGACGAGGGACCGGGTCAGCTTGCCGGTTCCGGCCGCCAGCTCGACGATCAGGGGTGGGCGAGGCTGAGGGTTGTCGGCGGGGGCGGACTGGTGGTCGGGGCCGCTGGCGTAGCCGGCGTCAGGGGCGTACGACCCGTGCTCGACAAGGTCGGCGAGAAGCCAGTAGACCGCCTCGGGCGGATAGCCCGGGCGGCTCCGCTCGTAGACGTCGGCGACGGAGCCGAACGCGCGACTCCGTGACCAGCGGACCGACTCCTCCATGCTGCCGCGATGCTACGCGAAGCCGGCGCACCTTTGCGGTTTCGGGTGATCAGATGACGTCTGGAGAGGCTGCTGTCCGGTCCGCCGATCTCCACACGGTGACGGCGCCCCCATCCCGTGAGAGCGCCGCCAATCCGCGCGTCACGTCGGGTTACCAAGCGTGCAACGTCAAGTGTCGCGCCAGGCAAGCCTGACCGCGACAGCCCACAAAGATGGCTGGATCGCCGCGTGGGTACCCGCGTGCCGCGCATGTCCGGGCCGATCAGAGGTCTGCCAGGTCGCTCCAGCCGACTCTGACCGGACTGGACACAGTGCCTTTCTATGCCGCGCACAAGGTCAAGTAAAGGGTCGATGACGTATTCCTCACCCGACCGGCGCCCCGTTTGCCGATTGCGCGGACCCGTCACTCGCGCGCGGCGAGCACCCGGCCTCTCCGGATCGCCCAGAGCAGCGCCATCACGACGCCAGCTCCGAACGCCGCCGCGGTGAGCACGGTCTGGTTCGTGCTGAGGACCCTTCGGGACATCGCGACGGGTCGGCTGAATCGCAGGACCGGCCAGCCTCGCTGCGCGGCGGCCCGGCGCAGCGCGCGGTCCGGGTTGACGGCGTAGGGATGTCCGACGCTGCTCAGCATCGGAAGGTCTGTGATCGAGTCGGAGTAGGCGTAGCACCGGGAGAGGTCGTAGTTTCTGTCCTGCGCGAGCTCGCGCAGGGCGACCACCTTGTTCTCGCCGTACGAATAGAACTCGATGTCGCCTGTGTACCGTCCGTCCCGTACACCCATCCGGGTCGCGATGATGTGGTCGGCACCCAGCAGGCGGCCGATCGGCTCCACGACCTCCTGCCCGGAGGAGGAGACGATGACGATTTCCCGTCCGGCCGAACGGTGCTCGTTGATGAGCGTGACGGCCTCGGCGTACACGAGTGGCTCGACGACCTGGTGGAGCGCTTCGGCCACGATGTCCTTCACAGTCTGCACGTCCCAGCCCGTGACGAGTCGGGACAACTCCACCCGCATCCGCTCCATCTGGTCGTGATCGGCGCCACCGAGGTGGTAGATGAACTGCGCGTACGCCGACCGCAGGACGGTGCGTCGGTTGATCAATCCGCCCTGGTAGAAGTGGCGGCTGAAGGCCAGCGTGCTCGACCGAGCCAGGATCGTCTTGTCGAGATCGAAGAACGCCGCGGTGCGGACGGTGGCGTCGCTGTCTGGTGCGGGCGCTCGACGCGGCGTCGCGTGAGCGGACGGCATGTCGGGTCGTGGTTTCTCCGCCTCTGGCATCTCGGCGTTCGTCATCCCCTCGTGCGCAAATCGCGGTGAGAAATCTCCCCGGCGAACGGACATTCCCGGCAACCCGGCCCGTAAGCCAGGGACCATGTCAGCAACAATAGGCCTCAATACCCGTTGAGGCATTGGCGAGCGCCCCTTCCGTGCGTCACACTGGAAGGGCGTTCGTGAGAGTTTTGGCTCAGCAGGGGTAGGGAACGTGATTTTTCAGCGGCCAATCCGTTGCTGGTGCCGGCCCCTCGCTGTCTAGCGAGACGCGGCCAGGGACAGCCCCCGCTCTCCCCCCCGGCGGGGGCTGTCGCCTGTTCAGAGCAACTACCGCCGGGGCTTTGTTCCATCGGTTGTCCACAGCTTGCGCGCTCGGCTGATTCGTCCACAGGTTTCGCGGGCTGACTCCGTTCGTACGTCCGGCTCGGCATCGTTGATCACGTCACTCGGTCGTACGAACGAAAGGGTTGGTCGATGCCTTCCTCTCCACCCACGTCTACCAGGCCGCTCGCGGTAACAGCAGACGAGAAGCTTCTCGACGACCTCGTCCGGCTCGCTGCGGCATGTGGAGCCGAGCTGGACGTGGCCCATGACATCCCGGAGATGCGGCGGCGATGGTCGGCGGCGCCGCTCGTGATCGTCGGTGGTGACCTGGCTCCCAAGGTCTGGCGAAACGTCGCCGCGCCGCGCCCGGACGTCATCGTCGTGGCGCACGATCTGGAGAACCAACCTCAAGACATCTGGGAAGCCGCGGTGATGCTCGGTGCCCGGCACGTGCTCGACGTCCACGCAGGCGAGTCGACGTTGGTCAACCTGCTTGCGGATGCGGTCGAAGGCTCGGTCGGAGAGGCCGTGGTGATCGGAGTGGTGGGTGGTCGGGGTGGTGCCGGCGCGTCGACGTTGGCGAGCGGGCTCGCTGTGACAGCGGCGTTGGATGGCATGGAGTGTTTCCTCCTCGACGCCGACCCATTGGGTGGCGGGCTCGATCTCGTCGTCGGCGGTGAGGACTCCGAGGGCATGCGCTGGCCGCAGCTTGCCGGCGCAGAAGGGCGGATGAGCTCGTCTGCGCTCCAGTCGGCGCTGCCGAGCACTGTCGAACGTCTCTCCGTCCTGTCGTGGGACCACGGTGACCTCTTCTCGGTGCCTCCTTCTGCGATGCGGACAGTTCTGAGCGCCGCCCGTCGCGGGCGAGACCTTGTGGTCGTCGACCTGCCGCGGCATGTCGACGACACGACGAAAGAGGCCTTGTCGCAGTGCCGAAGCGTGCTTTTGGTCGTGCCGGCCGAGGTGCGTGCGGTCGCGTCCGGAGCCCGCATCGCCGACCTGGTTTCGCGATACGCCTATGACGTCCGTGTGGTGGTACGAGGACCCGGGCCGTCCGGCCTCGACGGTGGCATCATCGCTGAGGCGTTGGGGCTTCCGCTCATCGGTGAGCTGACGTCCGAGCCGCGGCTCGACCTCATGCTGGAGCGTGGTGAACCTCCCGCAGGCAACCGCAGGGGCCCACTCGCGACGCTGTGCCGGCAGCTGCTCGTGGAGCTCGAGGTGCGGCCTCGCAACGGTCGTGTCACCGCTGCATGAGTGGGGGCACACGTGGATTCGGCGCCAGTCGAGGACGTTCCTGCCACATTGCTCGAACGAGTGCGTCGCTCCCTGGCGACGCTGGATGCGCCGCCGACGCCGGCGCGCGTGGCCGCAGCGCTTCGCGCCGAAGGTCGACTGTTGGGACACGCCACGATCCTGCGCATCGCAGACCGACTAGGACGGGAGATCATTGGCGCAGGCGTGCTCGATGACGCGCTCGCTGACCCGGAGGTCACCGACGTCCTGGTCCACGGGCCTCGTGAGGTATGGGTCGATCGGGGTTGTGGTCTCGAGCGATGCGCAATCTCGTTCCCGGATGACGCAGCGGTGCGCCGACTGGCCGAGCGATTGGCCACGGCTGCAGGCCGTCGGCTGGATGATGCGACACCGTTCGTCGATGCCCGGCTGTCGGATGGCACGAGGCTTCATGCCGTGCTGGCACCCGTCTCGGCGGGCGGGACGTGCATTTCCCTCCGGGTGCCTCGGCGTCAGGTGTTCACACTCGACGAGCTGGTGGCCGACGGCTTCGTGCCGCCTCGAGGCGCCGACTATCTCCGGCGGCTGGTCGACGCGCGTTTGGCGTATCTGGTCTCGGGCGCCACTGGCGTCGGCAAGAGCACCTTGCTCGCGACGTTGTTGTCCCTGGTTCCTGCGCACGAACGTCTCGTCATCGTCGAGGAGGCGAGTGAGCTGTTTCCTGACCATCCCCACGTGGTGCACCTGGAGGCTCGTCCGCCCAACCTCGAAGGTGCCGGCGAGATCACGGTACGCACGCTGGTCCGGCAGGCGTTGCGGATGCGTCCTGACCGACTCGTGGTCGGTGAGGTGCGAGGAAACGAGATCGTGGATTTGCTGGGCGCGTTGAATACCGGTCACGAAGGAGGGTGCGGCACGTTGCATGCCAACTCCGCTTACGACGTGCCGGCCCGAGTCGAAGCGCTGGGTGTGGCTGCTGGCCTCGACCGAGCGGCAGTGCACAGTCAGCTGGCCGCCGCGGTCGACGTGGTGCTGCACCTTGTGCGTGATGTGAAGGGACGCCGCCGGCTGGCCCACATCTGTGTGCTCACGCGGTCGGCCGACGGGTTGGTCGAGGTCGTGCCCGCGCTGGAGTTCGGCCCGACCGGATCGGTGAATGAAGGCGCCGGTCTCGCCCGCCTTGCCGAGTTGCTGAGCCGTCGTGAGGTAACGGGTGCTTAGACATGGCGTGTATCGCCCTTCTCGGAGTGGCTTTCTCGCATCGACTTCTGAGCTCCTGGGTCGGGGAGAGGGGGTCGAAGGAGGGGCAGGTCGGAGGAGGAATGAGCGTCGGCGCGTTGATTTGTGTCGTGCTTGCCGCAGCGGCTGCGGGTGTCGCCACACCAGATCGGCCGGCCACCCGGCTGCTGCGGAGGCTGAAGGGTCGCCTGCCGGCGAGTGCTCATGACGCAGGCGGTCCCGGCATGACGAGAGCGTTGACCCTCGTCGCGCAACGTTGTCTGAGCAAGGTGGCGGGCTTCGTCACACGTGCGAGAGCCGACTTGCGGCCCTGGATACGGGAGGCGTGCGAGGTCATGGTGGCCGAGCTGCAGGCAGGTCACGACACGACCCGCGTGTTGGACGCTGCCGCCCAGGTCTTTCCGGCACTGGCTCCGGTCGCTGCGGTGAGCCGGATGGGCGGCAACGTCCCGGCAGCCATTCGCTCGGTGGACGTGCCGGGTGCTGAGGATGCTCTGGAATCGCTCGCGGCGGCGTGGACGGTGGGGGTGGGTGGTGGGACGGGATTGGCGGTCGTGCTCGATCGGGTGGTTGCCGACATGCGTGCCGAGGAGTCGCTGCGTGACGAAGTGGCGGCACAGCTCGCCGGACCTCGAGCGAGTGCGCGGATGCTCGCCCTGCTTCCCTTGGCCGGTGTCGCGCTCGGCATGGGGACGGAGGCCGATCCGCTCAGCTTCCTTTTCGGCTCGCCCTACGGCTGGGCGTGCATGCTCGTGGGACTGGGCTTGACGATGACCGGGCTCAGGTGGGTCGAGCGGCTGGCTCGTCGTGCGGAGCGCTTGTCATGAGGGTGCTTGCGGCCATCCTCGCCGGTCTTGCCGTCGTCGTCTGGATGGCGCCTGCCGGCGGGTTGGTCCGGCTCCGCCACCTCTCGGCACGGAACCGGTGCGTGCGACGCGGGAATCGAAGCCGACCGGACTCGCCGTCTGGGCTCGAGGTTGTTCACGACACCCGGCAGCAGTCGGTTGCGACCTCGCGCTCGACGTCGCGGGGCTGGGCGGCCCGTCGGCTCCTCGCGTCGAGCGTCGCCGGGCTTGGGGCTGGAGTCGTCACGTCAGGATGGATGAGCCTCCTCGTTGGCTGCATGGTTGCTCTGGCAACCCACTACTGGCTGGGGCGCATGCCGTCCGAAGAGGAGCGGCGACACAGGGAACGCATGATTGCTCAGCTGCCCTTGGCGGTGGAGCTCCTTGCCGCCCAGTTGCGTGCAGGGCGCTCGCCGATGCAGTCGCTTGAGACCGTGGCGCGCGCTGTCTCCGAACCTCTCGGACCCGAGCTCGCCTTGGTGGCAGCTTCCTTGCGCGTGGGCAGCACGTCAACGGCGGCGTGGAGTCGGTTTCTCGACGATCCCGCCTTGTCACGCCTTGGTCGCGCGATGATCCGTGCATGGGAGAGCGGGTCGCCCTTGGCGAGCTCGCTCGAGCGACTGGCAGACGATGCCAGGCGACTGCGTCGAGCCGAGGCCGAGCGGTTTGCCCGTTCGATTGGGGTACGCGCCGCCGCACCTCTCGGCCTGTGCTTCCTGCCGGCGTTCATCGTGCTCGGAGTCGTACCCCTGATCGCGAGCATGGCAACCACCGTCCTCCCCTGACCGCTGTTTTGACAATGACCACGTTCAGTCGGCCATTCACCTCTCTCAGATGCCTGCATGGCAGGGATAGGTACGACTCGCCGCGCACAGGTCCGGACATGCCTTGCTGGTTTGCGTCCTGGTATTCGTGCAACCATGTCAGCAAGCCTTCTAGCTGCAGGACGACAGCGCGTACGGTGTCCGGTCATTCACCCGAGTACTCGTTGTCAGACCTGCGCACGACCCTCCTCCGAACCTCATTGACGGACGAGACCTTGACGTCGAGTTGCTCGAAGATCCAACAGACATGGCGGTGCAACGTCCGTGACCGGTTTCCACAACGTGCACACGCAGCTGACTTTTCCACAAGAACACAGCAGGTCCCCGATCGTGTCGCACCGTGTCGCATCCTCGAAGTGAGTTCGTGAACGACGGTCTCCCGCCTGTCGGACGGCGGACATGTGTTGGGGAGGTAGGCATGTCGAGACCACGAACCCAGGTTGACGAACGCGGCATGACGACCGCGGAGTACGCGATCGGAACCGTTGCGGCAGCAGGGTTTGCGGCCCTGCTCATCAAGCTCCTGAGCAGCGACGAGATGCGGGAGATGCTTCTGAACGTCATCAAGTCCGCGCTGAGTCTCGCGGGCTGAGCTCGCGTCATGGTGGACCAACCGGCGCGTCGAGTAGCTGCGCCCGTGCAACGGGCGCGCGGAGTCCATGCCTCGACGCCCGGTTGGCCACCACAGGGTGGGAGCGCTCCAGGTCAAGGAGCCGCCCGTGGACAACCGGCAGCTCCTGCAGGTGAGGGCCAATTCCGGTCAGTCATCCAGGGTGCAGCTCTTGACGAACCGGCTGAAAGGACTCGGACGTGCGTGCCGAACGTGGAATGGTCACCGTCGAAATGGCAATGGCGATGACTGCGCTCTGCATCGTGGCCGCTGCCATGGCCTGGATGGTGTCCATCGCCGGGATCCAGGCACGCTGTGTCGACGCGGCACGCGACGCGGCGCGAGCTCTGGCTCGTGGAGAGACGGCCGAGGTGGGCAGACAGGTCGGTCTGCGAAGCGCGCCCGACGGGGCAGAGATCGTGCTGCAGACCCGTGGTGGAGTTGCCGAGGTGACGGTCCGGGTGAACGCTCGACCTCGCCTGCCGGCCTTGCGAATGTTGCCGTCCATTCCGGTCAGCGCTCGGGCCGTCATCACAGTCGAGTGGTCGACAGTTGCGGACGAAGCCACGGCACATTGACCGAGGTGCAGCGCACGTCCCGGTTGAGGAGGATCCGGCAACTTGCCGTCAGTCGAGCCACCGCACGACCAGGGCGTCGACGAGTCATGCGGTCTGTCATGGAGATCGGTCATGAACCTCTTACCAGGGAGGGCACGCGCGGAAAGTGAGACGACGAACCAGTCCGGAACGGCAACCCTGTGGGTCGTCGCCGCGACCGCACTCCTGGCAGTGGTGGGGAGCCTGGCGACGACGGTGGTTGCCGTCATCGCGGCTGGTCGTGAGGCCGATACCGCGGCCGACTTGGCCGCCCTTTCCGCCGCGGCCAAGGGATCGATGTCTGCGGGAAGGAGTACGCACTGCGATATCGCCCGTCGGATCGCCGCAGCCCATCGAGCCCAGATGACCGCGTGTCGAGCGGGTCCGGACTTCATCGAGGTGCATGTAGAGGTGCAGCCTCACGGACCTCTGGGTGCGTGGTTCACGGTCCGGTCGCAGGCACGAGCGGGCCCGCCACGCGTCGTTCCGCCGTAGGCCTCGTGGGAGGGCTTCTGACAACCACATCCGAGCGTCGCGTTCAGCTCAAGCAGAAGGCAGAGGTGGAACGCCGAGCGTCGGGGCTGCCCTGCGGCCTTCCGGTCATCTCGGGTGACTCGAAGGCAACCACGACCTGGCCGGTGAGCCCGGCCACTTGAGCGTCAACCTGCCTGACGGATCACGACCTTACGGAGTACGACCGGACGGATCACGACCTTACGGAGTACGACCGGACGGATCACGACCTTACGGTGTACGACCGGACGGATCACGACCTTACGGTGTACGACCGGACGGATCACGACCTTACGGTGTACGACCGGACGGATCACGACCTTACGGTGTACGAGCTGTCGGACCGTCGACCACCGTGGCGTCTCCTGTCGGCGGAGCATCGGCGAGCAGGAGGTCGAGCAGTCGTACCGCTCCGGCCTTGTCCAGCGGGTTGTTCCCGTTGCCGCACTTCGGTGAATGCACGCAGGAAGGGCAGCCGTCAGGGCAGTCGCAGTCGGCGATCGCGTTGCGGGTGGTACGAAGCCAGAGCGGTGCCGCGTCATATCCGCGCTCGGCAAAGCCGGCTCCGCCGGGACATCCGTCGTACACGAAGACCGTTGTCAAACCCGTGTGCGGATGGCGAGCTGTCGACACACCACCGATGTCCCATCGGTCACAGGTCGCGAACAACGGGAGGAGTCCGATGGATGCATGCTCGGCGGCATGGGCCGCACCCGGCACGGCTGACGGCGTGAAACCGGCGTCGGACAGCTGCTCATCGGAAACGGTCCACCACACCGCCCTCGTCCGTAACGTGCGTGGCGGGAGGTCGAGCGGGTGCTCCCCCAGCAGGTCACCGCCCAACGAGAGACGAAGGTACGACACAACTCGACTGGTCACCTCCACCGTGCCCAGCTCCAGTCGTGACCTGCCCCACGACTGCTCGCGAAGCCGATCCAGGATGCTGATCTCGGCGATTTCCCGTGCCACTGTCACGTGATTGTGGTCGTCGCCAGCCGGGTCGAGGAGCGCGACCGCTTCATCCAGGTCGAGATGGACGACGACGTAGACCTCGCCCTGGTGCAGGTAGATCGCTCCGTCGTGGGCACTCGTGTGAGCCGCCGCGGCGTCGACCGTGCCGAGGAGCCGTCCGGTCGAGCGCTCGACGAGGCGTACCTGCGGCCCGGCGGACGAGCGAATGTCGACCGCCTCGCTCGGCCGTCCACGACGGGTCCAGTACCACCCGGCCCGGCGGCGCCGAAGCTTGCCCTCACGGGCGAGCGCGTCGACAGTGTCATGGGCGTGCGGCCCGAATCGCTTGAGGTCGGCATCGCGTAGCGGCAGCTCGGCTGCGGCGGCCGCAAGATGCGGCGCGATGATGTACGGGTTGTCCGGATCGAAGACGGTCGTCTCCACCGGGGGTCCGAACAACGCATTCGGATGTCGAACCAGATAGGAGTCCAGCGGGTCGTCCCGTGGAATCAGGACGGCCAATGCGCCAGACTGATCCCGCCCGGCGCGGCCGGCTCGTTGCCAAAGCGACGTGCGAGTGCCCGGATAGCCGGCGAGCACCACGGCGTCCAAGCCCACCACGTCGATGCCGAGCTCCAACGCACTCGTCGTCGCAACACCGACGAGCTCTCCACTCTGCAGGGCGCGCTCGAGCTTGCGTCGCTCTTCAGGGAGGTAGCCGCCCCGGTAGGCCGCGACCCGCGGGACCAGGTCAGTCGCCATCTCCGCCAGGCGCTGCCGAGCCCGAAGCGCCACCGCCTCGGCGGCACGACGCGAGGAGACGAATACGACCGACCGGATGCCGGCGGCCACGAGGTCAGCCAGGAGGTCGCCAGCTTCGGAGATCGCGCTCCGCCGCGTCTGCGCTGGTCTCTCCTCTTGTGGCGGGTCCGCGAGCGGCTCCCACAGCGCGAACGCGAGCTCACCGCGCGGCGAGGCGTCCTCGGTCACCGCCGTGACTGGAGCGCCGATGAGCCGTTCGCAGGTCTCGGCCGGATCCCGCATGGTGCCCGAGGCGAGCACGAAGACCGGATTGGCGCCGTAATGCTCCAGCGTCCGCTGCAACCGTCGCAGCACCTGTGCGACGTGCGACCCGAAGACCCCGCGGTAGTGGTGCGCTTCGTCGATCACCACGTAAGCCAGCGAGCCAAGGAATCGGGCCCACCTCTCGTGGTCCGGAAGCAGCGAGCGATGCAGCATGTCCGGGTTGGTGAGGACGTACGCCGCCTCCTTCTGCGCCCATTCCCGGTAATCGCGCGGGCTGTCCCCGTCGTAGGTGGTGACCGGTGCGTCCGGCCCGGCGAGCTCGACGACCGTCCGCAGCTGGTCGGCCGCGAGGGCCTTGGTCGGCGCGACGTAGAGAGCGGTGGACGGTCGGGCGTTCAGCGGTCCGCTCGACTCCCACGGCGTCGAGAGGAGCGGTGCGATGTCGAAGTCGAACGCGAGCTGGCCAGGTGTCTGCTCGGGAGGACGTCGCCGGCGGCGCCGCTGTCGGACTCGTTCCGCGCTGGTTCGAGGAGTCAGCACATCGGCGATGACCGGCAGAAGGTAGCCGAGCGACTTGCCCGATCCGGTTCCCGTCGCGATCACGACGTGCTGGCCGGAGCGAGCCAGCTCCGCGGCCCGGATCTGGTGCCGCCAGGGTCGATCGATCCCGCGGGCGCGTACTCGGCGGACGAGATCACGCGGAACCCAGGCCGGCCAGTCGACGCGCGCCCCACGACGTGCCGGAAGCCGCTCCACATGGGTGACCTGGCGAGGAGCGTCGGCGCCACTGTGTCGACGCATCGCGAGCTGTCTGAGCAGCTCGTCCGGGGACCTCTGCTCTCGTCTGACGCTGGGAGGCTCACCCACGAAGGCAAGTGTCACATCCGCCACCCTCAGTGCGAGCGACGACACGGACGACGTGATGGTCACGCGGCGTGCCGTCACTGCGGCACAAGATGACTGCTCCACGCGATACGCCTGCGCGGCTCGCGCATCGGTCGTACCATCGCTCCAATGACGGCAAATCCGTCAGCGTAAGAGGTTCCGCAGAAAAGGGTGTGCGGATAGCGAACGGCGGCCGCGGATGCCGGACGCCGCCCAGCTCGTCGGCTCCCGCAGGCCGCATGACCTCTGAGGACCCGGCCCCTGGTCCGGTTCGATGCTGACACCCCGATCGCCGCGACCGCCTGGCGGTGCGGGCCTGCGCTGGTGAGGTACTGGAGGAGTTCGTGGACCTGTCCATCTCGAACCGTCCCGTAGGAAACCACATGGTGGTGGAAGTTGCCGGGGAGATCGATGTCTTCACGGCTCCCAGGCTGGGTGACAAGCTGGTCGAGCTGGTCAATGCGGGTCATCACCACTTGGTGGTCGATATCGACAAGGTCGGCTTTTTGGACTCGACCGGCCTCGGCGCCTTGGTTCGCGGCCTCAAACGAGTGCGGTCGCAGGACGGATCGCTTCGCATCGTGTGCACGCAGGAGCGCCTGCTGAAGATCTTCCGGATCACCGGGCTCACCAAGGTCTTCCCGCTGCATGACTCGCTGGAGGAAGCGGTCGGCACGCCGGTGTGACGCCGCCGGCGCCGTTGTGGGGTACGCCACTCTCGCCTGACCTGCCGGAGCCCGCCGGACGGGCCGGTCAAGGACGTGCGCTAAACTCCGGCCGCGCCCCGGAATCGACGTCCGGGGCATGAGCTGTCCATGCGCATTTCGACGCTGCTGGCCAGTCGTCGACCAGGGTACGCACGGAACCGGACCCAAAGGCCCAAGGTCCACGACCAGCCGAGATCGTTGGCACGTAGGCTGGCCATCCAAGGCACGTGGTCCGTGAGTCGAGCTCCTGGGGCCGCTGGGTCGTCTCGGGTCCGTACGTACGACACAAAAAGGTCCAGATCAAGCCAAGCAGGTCGAGTTACCACCAGGGGAGCGATGTAGCCCCCGCCAAGGAGGACGAATGTCCGCGTTCCTACTCGCGGCCGAGCCGAACGCCGTCTCGCTCACCGGCGGCAATCTCGGCTACGTCGTCGTCGTCGCCTGCATCGCCGTGGTCGCGCTCATCATGGGTGCGCTGTTCCGGCGCGAGGTGTTGGCCGCAGGTGACGGTACGGCGAACATGCAGTCGATCGCTCGAGGTGTCCAGGAAGGCGCCGCGGCGTACCTCAACCGGCAGTTCAAGACGCTGCTGGCGTTCGCCGTTCTGGTGTTCTTCATGCTGTTCCTGCTCCCGGCGGAGTGGCATGTCAAGATCGGGCGGTCGATCTTCTTCCTGGTGGGTGCCGGCTTCTCGGCCCTGATCGGTTACCTCGGCATGTGGCTCGCGGTCCGCGCGAACCTCCGGGTCGCCGCCGCAGCCCGCGAGGGTGGCCGTGACCCGGCGATGCGGATCGCCTTCCGTACCGGTGGCACGGTCGGGATGGCCACCGTGGGGCTGGGTCTTCTCGGCGCGGCGATCGTCGTCCTGATCTACCGAGGAGACGCGCCCGCCGTGCTCGAGGGCTTCGGGTTCGGTGCCGCGCTGCTCGCGATGTTCATGCGTGTCGGTGGCGGGATCTTCACCAAGGCCGCCGACGTCGGCGCTGACCTGGTGGGCAAGGTCGAGCAGAACATCCCCGAGGACGACCCGCGCAACGCCGCGACGATCGCCGACAACGTGGGCGACAACGTGGGTGACTGCGCCGGGATGGCGGCCGACCTGTTCGAGTCGTACGCCGTGACCTTGGTCGCCGCGCTGATCCTCGGCACCGCGGCCTTCGGTACGCACGGCCTCGTGTTCCCCTTGATCGTCCCGGCGATCGGTGCCCTGACGGCCGTCCTGGGCGTCTACATCACCAGGCCGCGGCCGGGTGAGAACGGACTGCGCACGATCAACCGGGCGTTCTACATCTCCGCCGCCGTCTCCGGCGTGCTGTGTGTGATCGCTGCGTACTGGTACCTGCCGTCGTCGTTCGCCGGCCTGTCCGGGGTGGCCGACGAGATCGCCGACCTGCCGGGTGACCCGCGGCTGGTGGCGTCGGGAGCGGTGCTGCTGGGCATCGTGCTCGCCGGCGTGATCCTCACGCTGACCGGCTACTTCACCGGCACCGAGCACCGTCCGGTGAAGGACGTGGGGAAGACCTCCCTGACCGGACCGGCCACGGTGATCCTCTCCGGCTTCGCAGTCGGTCTGGAGTCCGCGGTCTACACCGCCTTGGTCATCGGTATCGCGGTGTACGCGGCGTTCCTGCTCGGTGGCGGCTCGATCATCGTGTCGCTGTTCGCGATCGCGCTGGCGGGCTGCGGCCTCCTCACCACCGTAGGTGTCATCGTCGCGATGGACACCTTCGGACCCGTGAGCGACAATGCCCAGGGCATCGCCGAGATGTCCGGTGACGTCGACGGTGACGGTGCGCAGATCCTCACCGAGCTCGACGCGGTCGGCAACACGACCAAGGCGATCACCAAGGGCATCGCGATCTCGACCGCGGTGCTGGCGGCGACCGCGCTCTTCGGGTCGTACACCGACTCGATCCGCGCCACGCTCACCAGGCTCGGCGAGTCCACCGGTCAGTTCCTCGACAACTCCCTGGTGTTCAGCCCCAACACACTGGTCGGGATCGTGATCGGTGCGGCGGTGGTCTTCCTGTTCTCCGGGCTCGCGGTCAACGCCGTGGGGCGTGCGGCCGGTGCGGTGGTGTTCGAGGTACGCCGGCAGTTCCGGGAGATTCCCGGGATCATGGACGGCTCGGCCCGTCCTGAGTACGGCAAGGTCGTCGACATCTGCACCAAGGACGCGCAGGCCGAGCTCGCCACCCCCGGTCTGCTGGCGGTCATGGCGCCGATCGCGGTCGGTTTCGGTCTGGGTGTCGGTCCGCTCGCCGGCTACCTCGCCGGTGCGATCGCTGCCGGGACCTTGATGGCCATCCTGCTCGCCAACTCCGGTGGGTCGTGGGACAACGCCAAGAAGCTGGTGGAGGACGGTCACCACGGCGGTAAGGGATCGGAGGCGCACGCGGCGACGGTCATCGGCGACACGGTGGGTGACCCGTTCAAGGACACCGCCGGCCCCGCGATCAACCCGTTGATCAAGGTGATGAACCTGGTCTCGCTGCTGATCGCGCCCGCGGTGGTGCAGCTCTCGATCGGCTCGAGTGCGAACACCCCGCTGCGGGTCGGCATCGCCGTGCTCGCGGTCGTGGTTGTGGTCGTGGCGGTCACGATCTCCAAGCGCCGGCCGATCGCGCTCAGCGCTGTGGAAGACGACAAGCGTCCCGAGCCTGTGGCCTAGTCGGCCCACGATCACCACGTCGGTATACCTGTGAGGGCTTGCACCACATGTCGCGGTGCGAGCCCTCAATGATCTCGTGGACCTGAAGGGCTGGGCGTGTGATGCTGTGCGAGCTCTCCCGGGATGCGGTGGCCCGGTTACGAGACCGGTTCCTCGAGGTCGGCTACACAGTCGAGGGCGTCCACGCTCTCCTCGGCCCGATCGCCCACAGCGCGCTGCACCGAAACGAGACCACGCCAGGGCTTCGGGTCACCGACCGCGACACGAGCCCCCTGGCCACGATGGTCAGGCTGTGGCTGCTGCAGGCGTCGTTGCCGTGGGACCAGGTGGCGGTCGCGTTGCCAAACCTGCTCGAGCCGCTGCTGGAGGCTGAGATCCTCCATGCGTACGGCCGGCAGGTCTGCGCTCTCGTCGACGTCCGTCCGTACGGAGTGATGGGTGAGCCGTCCACGACGGGCGCCCCCGCCATCGTCGGTCCGACGAGCCCAGCCGGAGAGGCGCAGGCCGGCGACCCCGGCACCGCTGACCTCCCGTCGGGCCCGCCGGCTGGCGATCCGCCGGGCGTGGGTGGCGGCTCGCACGACACCGGCCGGGATTGGTGGGTCGTCGCCGACCTCACCCCGGGCATGGATGGCGCGCGACCCGATGTCCGGCCGGACTTCGTGCTCGGTGTCAACAACGCGGCGACCACGCTCGCCCAGCTGGTGGTCCGCCGACCTGTGCCGCGCGCGCTCGACCTCGGCACCGGCAGCGGCATCCAGGCGCTGCATCTCGCCGAGCACGCGAGCCACATCGTCGCCACCGACGTCAACCCACGGGCGCTGGCCATGGCCCGCCTCACCGCCGGCCTGGCCGGCATCGACGTGGCGACGAGCGACGAGCCGGGTCGGTTGGAGCTGCGGGCAGGCGACCTGTTCCAGCCGTTCGAGTCCACCGGCGAGACGTTCGACCTCATCGTGTCGAACCCGCCGTTCGTCATCTCGCCGCGCGGCGGCCTGATCTACCGGGACGGGGGTCTCGGCGGCGACGAGCTCTGCCGGCGGATCGTGACGGAGGCACCGCGCTATCTCACCGAGGGCGGCATCTGTCAGATCCTCGCCAACTGGTTGCACATCCGCGGTGAGGACTGGCGTGACCGGCTGCAGACCTGGCTGGCACGCACGGGGTGTGACGCATGGGTCGTCCAGCGGGAGGTCTCCGATCCGGCGGAGTACGTCGAGGTGTGGCTGAAGGACGCCGGCTGGCACGGGGCGCCCGGATACCAGGAGCGCTACGACGAGTGGCTCACCTGGCTGGAAGCACAAGACGTCGAGGCGATCGGGTACGGGTGGATCACGCTGCAGCGACCCGGTTCCGGCCCGGCGGCGGGGCCGCCGAGTGCGGTCGAGGCCGCGTTGGGTGCGGTGGCGGGCGCTCGTACGCCGGGGCCCCGCCGGATCCGGCTCGAGGAGTGGACCGGGCCCGTCGTCCAACCGTTGGCGGGTGAGGTCACACGCTGGCTCGACACGGTGGACTGGCTTCGCAGGCACGACGACGAGGCATTGCTCGAAACGCGGCTGCTGGTCGGCACGGGGATCGACCAGGTGCAGGTTGGCCGCCCGGGCGCGAGCGACCCGGACTACGTGATGCTCCAGCAGAACCTCAACATGTGCCGCACGGCGCGGGTCGACACGGCGGAGGCGGGCTTCGTCGGCGCCTGCGACGGTTCGATGTCGGTCGGGCAAATCATCGACGCACTCGCCACGTTGCTGGAGGAGGAGCCGACTGCGTTGCGGCAACGCCTCCTCCCCAGGATCCGGGAGCTCCTCGAGGAGGGGTACGTCGTACCGGCGTGAGTCGGCATCCTGGACACGATGCTGCGCCGCGAATTCTGTGCACGATGCGCCACGAGCCTGGTGTGGGCCGGCCTGCTGGCGTACGCGTCCGGTGCGGCCTGTTCCGACCGTGGCGCAGACGACGAGCCCCGCGCATCGCGACCGACGAGTCCTGCCACGCCAACTGCCACTCGCGAGCAGACTCCCACGGCGGTCCCGCCGTCGAAGACGAGCGTCCCGACGGTCACGGAGTCGCCTCGGGCGCGGCGGGTCCGCCGCTTCGACAGCGACGCTGCCCTGCGGACGGTTCAGTACCTTGCCGGTCGGATCGGACCTCGCGAAGCCACCTCGACCGGTTTCCGCAGGGCGGCGGCATACGTCGACGCGCGCCTCACGCGGTGGGGATACGGCGTCGTCCGGCAACGGGTGACGGTTCCCTCGGGAGTCTCGTGGGGGATCCGGGTGCCGGAGGGTGTGACGGTCAATGTGGTCGCCACACCGCCGGGCTTCGACCCCACACGACCCCATCGCGTGGTCGGTGCGCACCTCGACACGGTGCCGCAGGCGCCCGGTGCCGAGGACAACGCCTCCGGGGTGGCTGTGCTGCTCGAGGTGGCGCGGGTCGTGGCGTCGTACTGCGGCTGGTCGCTGGATCCGGCAGCGGGCGCTGCCTGCCCGACCGATGGCGCGGCGCCGCGTCTCACGCTTCCCGTGGTCTTCGTCGCGTTCGGCGCAGAGGAGCCGCGGGGCGAGGGGGACGACTGGCACCACTTCGGCTCGCGTGAGTACGTACGACGACTGTCGGCGGAGGAGCGTCGTGCGATCCGCGGCATGGTGTCGCTGGACCGGGTCGGCACCGGTGACTCCGTGCGGCTGCGCACCGGTGGACGCGCACCGTTGACCGTTGCCAGGCAGCTCGCCGCGGCGGCCGAGCGCCTCGACATCGGCATCTCGCACGGCGAGAACCAGTCAAGTGACCACTGGTCGTTCGAGAAGGCCGGCGTCGCGGCGGCGCGTCTGGGTGGAAACCCCTATACCGCGTACCACAGCGAAGCCGACCGGCCGTCCCGCATCAGCCAGGCGTCACTGGGGCGGACCGGCCGACTGCTGCTGGCGTGGCTCCGCGGTGACTGAAATGACCACGTTAAGTGGGGAAAGTCGGCGAGGCTCCCCGATCCCGGGATCAGTCTGGGTCGACGCGCAGGTCGGCGAGGATCGCTCGCGCCCGTTTGCCGCTGACCCACCGCGGTGCGTAGTCGTCGCCGATGACGTACGGAACGAAGCGCGTTGCCGCAAGTCGCGATCCTGCGAATCGCGCCTCCAGGACGACACCTTCGCGCACCTGCGGCATGTCGGGGAACGACTCTCCCATGTCGAAGATGAAGTTGCCGAGCGAATGGACGAGCGGCTTGCCGCGGTGACGTTCGACGGTCTGGATCCAGTGCGGATGGCCTCCGACGACGAGGTCGGCGCCAGCGTCGAGGAGGGCCCGCCCGACGCGTCGCTGATCCCGGACCGGTTGGTGGGTGTACTGATCGCCCCAGTGCGGCAGCACGATGACCACGTCGACCTCGCGTCGCAGGGCACGCACCGCTCGGGTCGCTCGCGCCAGGTCGGCCCGGCTGAGCGGCCCCGTCCGCGGCTGCATGGCGACGCTCGCTGCGCCTGGCGTGTCCGCACCTGCCCGTGGCGTCTCGCCGATCGCGTTGAACGCCAGAAAGCCGAACCGCACGCCCTTCCGTTCCACGATGGCCGGACGCCACGCCTGGCGGGCGTTGGCTCCTGCCCCCACCGGCACGAACCCGCCCCGCCGCAGCAGTCGCAGCGTCTCGACCAAGGACCTCGAGCCGTAGTCGCCGGTGTGGTTGTTGGCCAGGGACAGCACGTCGAACCCAGCGAGCCGTAGCCCGGACCGCACGCGCGGGTGGGCGGCGAACGAGTCGTTGCCCTGCCGCGGCGGACCCAGCTGGGCGAGCGTGCTCTCGAGGTTGCCGACGGTGATGTCGGCAGCGGCGAGTCGCCTCGCGGTCGGCCGCAGCGGGGCCGCGAAGTCATCGATCCGCTCGAGGCGGTCGCCCACCCGCCGGCCGAGCATGATGTCGCCGACGATCGTCACGGTGACGGTGGACGCAGGCGTGAGCGGCGTGGGCGTCGACGGTGCCGGGGTGGGAGGGGACGGGACAGCCGGCGTGGTCGTGGTCGCAGCCGGCGACCGCCTGACCGTCTCCTGATCGTGTGGCCCGGCGCGCTGGGCCACAGGAGCCTCTGAGCAGCCCGCGACGAGGAGCGTGAGGACGAGCGTCACGAGCCCTGCCGCTCGACGGGACACGGCGCGTGAGCGGCTCACCGGTCCGGGTCGGGACCGGTTCCCGGAGCGCTCGGTGACCCTCACGACTCGCATGCTCGCACACCTGTGCCATATGGTCCGATCGGTCGAGAATGCCTGATCGTCGCCGCGTGAGCGGTGAACGGGTGGTCTTTGGCCTCGTCGGAGCCGGCTCGGCAACCATGTCCCGCTGGGTGAGGCCCTGCGCGTGGCCGCCCGCTGCTTGCTCGCTGGTTGTCCTCTCGCTGCGCTAGGCTCCGGCAGCGACCCGCTGGTCGGACTTGCCTCCGACACAAACCCCCGAACTCGTCAATGTCGGCAATCCGACGTACCCTCACTCTTCGCGTGCGTACCGTGCTTCGAGGGGTAGTGCTAGCCGGGGATGCTTCGGACCCGATCCAGCCGGGTCAGGGCGACGAGGGCCGAGCCCGGGGGTCAGCACCCGGATTGGTGCTGCCGACCCACGAGCGGTTACGGTCTACGTCGAGACATCCATGATCACCGACGGTTGGTTCGGTTCGTGGCCCGGCTCCGGCGACCGGAGCTCCGGAGGCTCGGCGACGAAAGAGGCTCCCGTCGAGCCATCGTGATCATGAAGAGTGAGGAAGAAGAGGGACAACGTGCCTGCCAAGGCCAAGAAGCGGAGCTCCGCGCAGACGGCACGGACCGGCAAGGGGCGTGCCGCGGGGGCTTCGCGCGCGCGTACGCCCGAAGAGCAGAACCGCCTGGTCATCGTCGAGTCGCCGGCCAAGGCGAGGACGATCGCTGGCTTCCTCGGCGACGGTTTCGTCGTGGAATCCAGCGTTGGTCACATTCGTGACCTTCCGGGCGGCGCGTCCGAGGTGCCCGCGAAGTACAAGAAGGAGCCGTGGGCGCGCCTCGGCGTCAACGTGGACGAGGGCTTCACGCCGCTGTACGTCGTACCTCGCGACAAAAAGCCCACTCTCAAGCGCCTCAAGGAGCTGGTTTCTGAAGCTGACGCGGTCTATCTCGCAACAGACGAAGACCGCGAGGGAGAGGCGATCGCCTGGCACCTGTACGACGAGCTCAAGCCCAAGGTGCCGGTGCATCGCATGGTGTTCCACGAGATCACCCAGGAGGCGATCAACCAGGCGGTCGCGAACCCGCGGCAGATCGACGATCACCTGGTCGACGCCCAGGAGACCCGCAGGATCCTCGACCGGCTGTACGGCTACGAGGTCTCGCCGGTGCTGTGGAAGAAGGTCATGCCCAAGCTCTCGGCGGGCCGGGTGCAAAGCGTCGCGACGCGGCTGGTCGTCGATCGCGAGCGGGAACGCATGGCGTTCCGGACCGCGAGCTACTGGGACATCACGGCCGACCTCGACGCCGGGGAGACCAAGGACCCGCGCACCTTCACCGTGCGCCTGGTCAGCGTGGACGGCCGTCGGGTGGCGCAAGGGCGCGACTTCGCCTCGGACGGCACGCTCAAGGCCTCGGCTCGCGACGCCGTCGTGCACCTGGACGAGGCGCGGGCGACGAGCCTCGCCACCGGCCTGCAGGACGCGCAGTTCACCGTCCGCAACGTCGAGTCCAAGCCCTACCGGCGCTCACCGTACGCGCCGTTCCGGACCACGACCCTGCAGCAGGAGGCGGCCCGGAAGCTGGGCTTCGGAGCGGCCCGCACCATGCAGGTGGCGCAGCGGCTGTATGAGAACGGCTTCATCACCTACATGCGGACCGACTCCATCACGCTGTCCGACACCGCGATCAGCGCGGCACGCGCTCAGGTGCGGCAGCTCTTCGGCGACGACTACCTGCCGGACGCGCCGCGGATCTACCGCAGCAAGGTGAAGAACGCCCAGGAGGCGCACGAGGCGATCCGGCCAGCCGGTGACCGGTTCCGTACGCCGGCCGAGACCGGGCTGCGCGGCGACGAGTTCCGGTTGTACGAGCTGATCTGGATGCGCACCGTCGCCTCGCAGATGCGCGACGCGGAGGGCCGCAGCGTCTCGGTGCGGGTGGGAGCCCGGACGGCGAGCGGGGAGGACACCGAGTTCTCCGCGACCGGCAAGGTGATCACGTTCCACGGGTTCCTGAAGGCGTACGTCGAGGGCGTCGACGAGCCCACCGCCGAGACCGACTCCGCCGAGCGCCGGCTGCCCGACGTGGCCGAGGGCGACCGGCTGGCGCCCGTCCGGGTCGAGCCGGAAGGCCACGAGACCCGACCGCCGGCTCGCTACACCGAGGCGACGCTCGTGCGGGAGCTGGAAGAGCGCGAGATCGGCCGGCCGTCGACGTACGCGTCGATCATCGGCACGATCCTGGACCGCGGGTACGTCTACAAGAAGGGCACCGCCCTCGTGCCGACGTGGCTCGCCTTCGCGGTCGTCCGCCTGCTGGAGCAGCACTTCGGTCACCTCGTCGACTACGGCTTCACCGCGAGCATGGAGGAGGCGCTCGACGAGATCGCGCGCGGAGAGGCCGAGCGTCTGACCTGGCTGGAGCGGTTCTACTTCGGTAACGGCGACCACGGTCTGAAGCGGCTCGTCACCGAGCTGGGTGAGATCGACGCACGGGAGATCTCGACGTTCCGACCGGTGGGTGCACTCGACGATCCGGCGGCAAGCGACGGCGTCGTGGTGCGGGTCGGACGGTACGGCCCGTACGTCGAGGACAGCGAGGGCAACCGCGCCAACATCCCCGAGGACCTGCCGCCGGACGAGCTGACGCTCGAACGGGCGCGCGAGCTGCTGAAGCAGCCGGCCGGGGCGGAGCACGTCCTCGGCACGGATCCGGAGACCGGCCACACGATCGTGGCGAAGGCCGGCCGGTTCGGCCCGTACGTCACCGAGGTCCTGCCCGACGACGCTCCCAAGGGGGCCAAGCCGCGTACGGCGTCGCTCTTCCGCTCGATGAGCCTGGACACGGTCACCTTGGAGGACGCACTCCGGCTGCTGTCGCTGCCACGGTCGCTCGGCAAGGACCCGGAGACCGGTGAGGAGATCACCGCACAGAACGGCCGTTACGGGCCGTACGTCAAGCGGGGCAGCGACTCGCGGTCGCTCGGCAGCGAGGACGAGCTGTTCACGATCACGCTGGAGGACGCGCTCAAGCTCTTCGCCCAGCCCAAGACTCGCGGCCGGCGAGGGGCGACCAGCACGCCGCTGCGCGAGCTGGGCGAGGACCCGAACACAGGCAAGCCGGTGGTGGTGCGAGACGGCCGGTTCGGCCCGTACGTCACCGACGGCGAGATCAACGCCACCTTGCGGCAGGGCGACGACGTGGAGACCATCACGCTGGAACGCGCTGCCGAGCTGCTCGCGGAGAAGCGCGCGAAAGGACCCACACCGCGCCGTCGTGCCGCCAAGAAGACCGCGAAGAAGAGCACCGCCAAGAAGACGGCGAAGAAGAGCACCGCGAAGCGGGCGTGACTCGTGGTGTGCCCGGCGCCAATGCTCGCCCGGCGGTCACAGCGGAGGCCGTGAGCTAGCTGGCCGAGTCCTCGTCGTCCGGAAGCCGCACCACGTGGTGCTGCTCGAGCGTGTCGGGCTCTGGTGCCTCGACGGGGATCGCCACGTCCTGCTCGACCTCGACGAGAGGATCGCCGACCTCACGACGCTGGTCGAGAACGTCGGCCTCCGGTTCTTCCAGACCGAGCTCGTCGGCATCGGTCGGCGTGAACGCTTCCTCGCCCTGCGTACCCATCGGACAACCCCCTTACTGTCGCTGCTCGGCCGAAGCTTGCTGGTGCGCCGACCGCTGAACCACCCGAGCCGCTGACCTGCGGGTCCGCGATCGGGAACAGGGACGCGGAGCCATTCAGGATCGGTCAGCCGGCTCGTACAGAACCGGTCCTACCCGCAGTGGCGCCGCCGAGGCCCGGACTCGCAACGAGAACGGACCCACTCGTAGGTACCTGACGCTCACCGACACCGCAGGCTGAGCCGTGCGCCTGGTCCGGACGGCCGCTCGTCGGGACGCGTCGTTTCGGGTTGCTCGCCTGCTCTGGGATCTTCGGCCGTCGCTCGCACGAGAGCGGGAACGCGCACGGTTGCGGGACTGGGAAATCGTTTCGTAGGCCCATTGCACCTGCGCGAACCGCTCCGCAGCCTCTGGATCGTCAGGATGATGATCCGGGTGAACCATGCGTGCCTTTGCCCAGAAAGCACGCCTTATCTCGCTCCTGGAGGCCTGTCGCGGCACGCCCAGGACCGCGTAGGGATCCATGCGCTGACCAATCTGTCGAGTCATGTGTCCAGCGAGGCGTGGTCGCGTCCGCCGCAAATACCCAGGGTATGAGCAGTGCCGAAGGACCTCCAAGGTCAGGAGGTTCGTATGTGACGTATGCACGATAGCGCGCCGCAGGATCGTGGTGGCAGGTCTTGGCGACCTCGTCAGGTGGAGTACGGGAAAAGGGATACGAAGGGAACCACACCATGGTGCTGCGTACTGATCCTTTCCGCGAGTTCGATCGCCTGACTCAGCAGCTGCTCGGGCCGATGCTGGCGACGCTCGGCAGACCCACGATGATCCCCATGGACGCGTACCGCGAAGGGGACAACTTCATCGTCCACTTCGACATGCCTGGCATCGATCCGGATTCGATCGACCTCCAGGTGGAGCAGAAGACGTTGACGGTGAAGGCCGAGCGTCCTCCGGTCACAGACGGAGAGATGTTGGTGAACGAACGGCCTGCGGGCACCTTCACCCGCCAAGTGTTCCTCGGCGACACGGTTGACACCGAGGGGATCGAGGCGATGTGCGACAACGGTGTGCTGACGTTGCGCATCCCTGTTGCGGAGACGGCAAAGCCGCGCAAGGTCGAGGTTGGTCGAGGAGCCGCCCGCCAGATCCCCGCCCAGCAACGTCGCTGATCGGCAAACGAGCGCGTTCGCCGGTGTTGGTGCAGCAACTGGCGCCTTTGCTGGGTACGAATCCCCACCGTACGGGTGCGAAGTACCAAACGTAGACAACGCATGCAACCGTCACGGTGGGGTCACGCTTCCATACGAAGCGTTCCCGGCAGGGCGCCATGCCGGTGGTCGATCGGGTCAATTGGCTTGACAGGTGCGATAAAGTCTTACTCCCTGGCCGACCGAGCCGTGCGGGTCACATCGTCTGCCGGCCTCGGTGTCAGAGGGGGCCAGATCGGAACCCGATGACACCGAAAGGACCCGCGATGTCTGCCGATTCTCGGCTCGCACCTGTTCGCAAACTCGATCCCGCCACCGTGCTCGCGGCGGTCAATGCCACAGCCCGGGTCGACCTCGACCTCGTCGGGTTGGCGCCGGGCGGTGAGGTCGGCGCCGCGTACGTTCGTTGGCCCGACGGTACGGAAGGCGTTCTCAGCTGGCGACCTGGCGGCGCCGACATCGATGCGGTACGCCGTACCGCCGACGTTCTCGATCTCGTGAGGAGGAGCCGTGGCCTTCCTGTCCCTTCGTACGACTTGATCGTGGAGCTGCCCGACGACCTCGGTATCGCGGTGGTGCAGGAGCGGCTGCCCGGTGTCCCGGCCGGGTCGATGGCGACCGCTGGAGCAGGCATTCGGCGCAGCGACGTCATCCGGGCGATGGTGGAGCTGAACGAGCGCTTCGCCGGGTTGCTCGCGACTCGCCCTGACGTGCCACCACCCGCTCTCTACCTGCAGCACAGTGGTCCGGGGTTCTGCATCCATGAGTCGTTGCAGACGTACGACAGCCGCACGCGTCGGCTGCTCGGCTGGATTCGCGAAGTCGGACGGCAGGAGCCGGCGACCCCGAGCGGCGACGATCTCGTCCACCTGGACTTCCATACCGGAAACGTGTTGGTCGACTCGGGCGGGCAGATCACCGGGGTGATCGACTGGGACGGTATCGCCCGTGGCGATCGGAGGTTCGCTCTCGTCACCATGCGATTCGACCTGGCGGTGGGGACGGGTCCGTTCGGGTCGGCCGTACCCGGTGAGCGTGATACGAGCGACCCGGCCACAATTCGCTGGCTCGACACGCTGCTCGAGACATCGCTTGCGCCGGAGACGCTGCGGCTCTACTGGGCACACATGAGCCTGCGGATGGTCGACTGGGCGATCCGGCATTACAGCGCGGCGGAAGTAGAGCATTGGTGCGGTTTCGCCGAAACCCGGATGGACTAGGAGCGTTCGCTGGGCAAACGCTTGCCGCACAGCACCAGCTCGAAACGTCGGTGTGTGCCGGTCGAAGCGAGTCTTTTCAGCACATCGCTACAGCCGCGCTGAATTACCGTGGTGCCAAGGCAGCTCATCAGCGTCCGGTTAGGCTGGCCGAATGTCCGAGCGTGTGCGACCCACTGGCGACAGTGGGCCGGTGATCCCGGCGCCTGCTCATGACCTGCGCGCCGTGCTCCGGATCGCGCCGTTCCGCACCTTGTGGATCGCCCTGGGATTGTCCAGCCTCGGAGACTGGTTGGGCCTGCTCGCGCTGACCGCGATGGCGCGGCAGCTTGCGATCGGTGACTACCGTGCCGAGAACTTCGCGATCGCCGGTGTGCTGTTGTTGCGCCTGCTTCCAGCGGTCGTCGTCGGCCCGTTGGGCGGCTACATCGCCGACCGGCTGGACCGGCGTTGGACCCTCGTGGTGGGCGACCTCCTCCGGTTCGTGCTCTTCGCGTCGATTCCGGTGGTCGGCACGCTGTGGTGGCTCTTCGTCGCGACGCTGCTGATCGAGGCCGTGAGTCTTGTGTGGCTTCCTGCCAAGGACGCCGCCGTTCCGAACCTCGTGCCGCGGGAGCGCCTTGCGGTGGCCAACCAGGTCTCGCTCGTCACGACGTACGGCTCGGCTCTTCCTGCCGCAGTGCTGTTCACGTTGCTCGCGCTGATCGCGAGCTCCGTGTCGACCCTCTTCGGGGTCTTCGCGAACTCGGTCGATCTGGCGCTGTACTTCAACGCCGCGACGTTCCTGGTGGGAGCGGTCGTCGTCGCCCGGCTGCGCGAAGTCTCCGGTCGACCGACGACTCGGGAGGCCGAGGAGCAGCCGTCGGTGATCCGATCGGTCATCGAGGGCTGGCAGTTCGTCGCGGGCAACCGGATCGTGCGCGGCCTGGTGTTCGGCGTGGTCGGGGCGTTCGCGGCCGGCGGGGTCGTGATCGGACTCGGGCGTACGTACGTCGCGGACGTGGGCGGGGGTGACGCCGGTTACGGCGTGATCTTCGGCGCGTTGTTCCTCGGCCTGGCGGTGGGCATGGCGGTGGGTCCCCGGCTCCTGCCGGGCCTTTCCCGGCGCCGCATGTTCGGCCTCGCGCTCACCGCGTCAGGTGTCGCGCTCACGGCGGTCGCCCTCATCCCGAACCTTGTGCTGGTCACGCTCTGGACGGTTCTGCTCGGCGGATTTGCTGGTATCGCCTGGGTCACCGGCTACACGCTGCTCGGGCTCGAGGTCGAGGATGCGATCCGTGGACGGACGTTCGCGTTCGTCCAGAGCCTCACCCGTGTCGTGCTGGCAGCCGTCCTCGCGGCTGCACCGGCGGTGGCCGGCGGGATCGGGGTACATCGCGTGGAGCTGCCCGGCGACACGACGCTCACGTACAACGGTGCGTCGATCACGATCCTGCTCGCCGGGATCGCTGCCACGATCGTCGGTGTCCTGTCGTACCGTCAGATGGACGACCGGACCGGCGTGCCGCTGGCGCGGGACGTCCGTGCGGTTTTCAGCGGATACGACCGAGGAGTCTCGTCTGACGTGGGTCTGTTCATCGCGTTCGAGGGCGGCGAGGGTGCCGGCAAATCCACCCAGGTCCGCCTCTTGGCCGAATGGCTGGAAAAGCGCGGTCACGACGTCGTGGTGACCTTCCAGCCGGGCGCCACGGAGCTGGGTCGTGAGCTGCGCACCCTTTTGCTCCACAGCGGGCACATGGCGGCTCGCACCGAGGCGCTGCTCTACGCCGCCGACAAGGCCGAGCACGTGGACACCGTGATCCGTCCCGCGCTGGATCGCGGCAAGATCGTGATCACAGACCGCTACGTCGACACGATGCTCGCCTACCAAGGCGCCGGCCGGGATCTCTCTCAGCAGCAGGTGCTGCAACTGTGCCGCTGGGCGACGGGCGGGCTGCGACCGCATCTCACGATCCTGCTCGACGTTCCGCCTGAGGTGGGCCTGGCGCGCAGCGATGGCCCGCCCGATCGGTTGGAGCGCGAACCGCTGGAGTTTCACGAGCGTGCTCGGCGTCGTTTCCTCGAGATCGCTGGGTTGGATCCCGATCGCTACCTCGTGCTCGACGCCACCCAGCCGGCCGATCTGCTCGCGGCGCAGATCCGGATGCGGGTCGATCCGCTGGTTGCGGATCTCACGGTACGCAAGGAGACGGGTGGTGCTGCTCGTCCGCAGGATGGCGAATCGCCTCCGGATGCCCGTGAAACATCGGGTGATGCCGACACAGCCGACCACGACGAGCGACGCTCCGAGGTCGCGTCGAGCGGACAGGACACGCCATGACAGGTGAGACGACAGGCAGGAGCACACAGAGCGGCTCGAGCACGGGCGCCCTGGCCGCGCCCGGCGTATGGTCCGACCTGGTGGGCCAGGAGCCCGCGGTCGCTGTGCTTCGCGATGCGGTTCGTGCGGCGTCGGCCCAGCTCGCGGGCCAGGATGTCGCGGGCATGTCGCATGCCTGGCTGATCACCGGACCGCCGGGGTCGGGCCGCTCCAACGCGGCCCGCGCCTTCGCAGCGGCGCTCCAATGCGACGCCGAGCCGGCAGGGTGCGGCGACTGTACCTCCTGTCGTACGTCGTTGGCCGGTACGCATCCGGACGTCACCCTGGTGCGCACCGACCAGCTGTCGCTTCGCGTCGACGAGATCCGTGACCTGGTACGCAAGGCGGCGATGAGCCCGGTTGGTCACAGATGGCAGATCCTGGTGGTGGAGGATTCCGACCGGCTCACCGAGCAGGCTGCGGACGCCTTGCTGAAGAGTCTCGAGGAGCCCGCCGACCGCACCGTGTGGCTGCTGTGTGCGCCCACCGTCGAGGACGTCGTCCCCACGATTCGGTCACGCTGCCGCCTGCTCGTGCTGCGGACTCCACCGACGGAGGCAGTGGCCGGCATGTTGCGTGACCGGTACGGCGTTGCACCGGACATCGCCGACTTCGCCGCGCGGGCGTCCCAGGGTCACATCGGCCGGGCTCGCGCATTGGCCACCCAGCCGGAGGTACGGGAGCGGCGGGAGCGCGTGCTCGCCATCCCGAAGAAGCTCGGCCGGCTGTCCGGCTGCATGACCGCCGCGGCCGAGCTCGTCGAGCTGGCAGCCGAAGAGGCGCGAGAGGCCACGAGCGAGCTGGACGCCAAGGAGCTCGCCGAGCTCGAGCAGGCGTACGCCGTCACGGGCGGGAAGAGTGGGAACGGCCGAGGAGGGAAGCGGTCGCGGCATCTGCAGGCAGCGAAGAAGGACCTCGAGGAACAGCAGAAGACGCGGGCGAAGCGGCTGCAACGCGATGTACTCGACCGCGCCCTGCTGGACCTGATCGCGTACTATCGCGATGCCTTGGTGGTCGGCCTGGGCGCCGGCGCGCAGCTGGTCAACGAGGGGGCGCGGCGTGACATCGAGCGGCTCGCTGAGGCTGTCGCGCCGGAAAGCCTCCTGCGGTGCATCGACGCCATCTGCGAATGCCGCGAGGCGATCGAGGCCAACGTGGCGCCGCTTCTCGCGGTCGAGGCCATGCTGGTGGCGGTCCACCGGTTGACCACGGGTGCAGGTGCCGGAAGCCCGCCGAGGCCGAGACGGCGGCTTCGGCCGCGGCAGCGTTGAGGCCGGACAGCAGCGTTGAAGCCAGAGAGGATGGCGCCGGTGCGACGATCGAGCGGGATTCCTCGCGTGCTTGCGGTGGTGTTGGTGGTCCTTGCGTTCGTGGCCACTGTCAGCTGCACGCCACAAGCCGCCGACAGCGCCGCACGGTCTGCGACGAAGCCGAGCGTCGTGCCGCGCAGCGACGAGCCAGCGCCGGTTCCGCCTGACGTGCCTGCCGGCCTGCGCCGCTACTACGAGCAGCGGCTGGACTGGCAGCCATGCGAGGTCGGCGAGTCGTTCGACTGCGCAACACTCGAAGTCCCGTTGGACTACGCCCATCCGCAGCAGCAGGCGATCGAGCTCGGCGTGCTCCGGGTGCGGGCCCGAGACGACGACGCTCGGTTGGGCTCGCTCGTGGTCAACCCGGGTGGTCCGGGTGGGTCCGGGATCGAGTACGCCGCCGCGGCGCCGTTCGTCATCAGCCGGCCGGTGCTGGACCGCTACGACATCGTGGGGTTCGACCCGCGAGGCGTCGGGACGAGCACGCCCGTCGACTGTGTGAGCGACCGGGAGATGGACGCCTATCTGGCGATCGACGCCTCGCCGGACTCCGCCGCTGAGCAGCAGGAGCTGCTGGCTGCCGCCCGCAAGTTCGCCACGGGGTGCAAGACCCGCAGCAGCGAGCTGCTCGGTCACGTGTCCACGGTCGAGGCGGCCCGCGACATGGACATCCTGCGAAGCGCGCTAGGGGACAAGGAGCTCACCTACCTCGGCAAGTCGTACGGCACGTTTCTCGGCGCGACCTACGCCGAGCTCTTCCCGCAGCGGGCCGGGCGACTCGTGCTCGATGGCGCGATCGATCCGACGCTCAGCGCGCGGGACCTCTCGCTCGAGCAGGCAAAAGGCTTCGAGGTTGCGCTCAGAGCGTTCATCACGGATTGCGTCCAGGGCGGGGAATGTCCGCTCGGTTCCAGCCGTGCGGAGGCGTACCGGAGGTTGGACTCGCTGCTCGCGCGGATCGACCGGACGCCGCTACCGACCGGCGAGGAGCGCGAGCTCACGCAGTCGCTCGCGGTCACCGGGATCGTCATGCCGCTGTACCTCAAGGAGTACTGGCCGCGGCTGCGTGTGGCGCTGGCGGCGGCGCTGAATGGTGACGGCAGTCGGCTGCTGACGTTGGCGGACGAGTACGCCGAGCGGCAGCCAGACGGTCGCTACCGCTCGAACTCCGGTGAGGCGATCTACGCGGTCAACTGCCTCGACCGACCGGACCTGAGCTCGCTGAAGGAAGCGGTGGCCGAGGAGCCGGCGTTCCGCAAGGCGTCGCCTCGCTTCGGCCCCTTCATCCTGTGGGGGTCGCTGACCTGCGCGGAATGGCCCGTGAAGCCGACCGGTAAGCCAGGGCCGCTGCGTGCGGTGGGGAGCAAACCGATCCTCGTGATCGGCACGACGCGTGACCCGGCGACGCCGTACGAGTGGTCAGTGCGTCTCGCCGGCCAGCTGGCCTCCGGGGTACTGCTCACTCGTGAGGGTGACGGGCACACCGCATACATGCAGGGCAATGTCTGCATCGACGAAGCCGTGGAGGCGTTCCTGATCGACGGTCAGCCTCCTGCCGACGGCACCCGCTGCTCCTGACAATGACCACGTTACGTGGGCCGTCGACACCTTTCCGGTGCCTACATGCCACTCCTGGCTCATGAAACACTCGCCAGGTCTTCGCATACCTTGTTCCGAGCGCCGGGTGTTGGCGACCGCGCGGACGTCAGGCTGTTCACCGTCAGCTCAACTTCTTTCGGACGTGTCGCAAGCGGCGCAAGCAGCGTGATCCGGCAGGGCCGGGAACCAGCCCATGGTGGCGCGCCGCCATGGCGGGGACTCCGCCTCGAAGACCTCGTCCTGCAACCCCGTCGACCCAGCGCGAAGCGCGACGGCAAGCCGAGATGTCCAGACAGTCATGGTCCGGAAGCGGCACGACGGGTTGACGGGTCAACGCTCCTCAGACCACCCTTGTGGGAGATCTTATTGAGGAAGGTTTAAAAAGTTGCCCGGCAGCGAGACCCGCAAGCAGCACCAGGCGCTGGTGCTCGGGGTGTTGCGAGCTGCCGGGACGTCGCTCTCGAAGGCCGAGATCGCGCGACAGGTCGGGCTCAGCATCCCGACGGTCACCGAGATCCTCCGCGGCTTCGAGGCGGACGGCGTCGTCGTGCCGACCGGTGAGGGGCAATCGTCTGGTGGTCGGCGGCCGATGCTGTACCACCTTCGAACGGACAAGATCCAGGCCATCGGCGTGAACGTCGACCACGACCGGATCACTGCGGTGATCTCCGACCTGTCCGGCGAGATCTCTGCCGAAGCGTCACTCGAGGTGGATTTCGCAGCTGGTGACGAGACGTTCGTGGCCACCCTGCACGCCGTTGTCGAGCAGCTGCTGTCCGCCGAGTCCAGAGCGACCCGGAATCTCACGGGCATCGGGATCGCGGTTCCCACGACGGTACGGCGATCCACGAAGGGCCACTTCGCTCCCATCGGCCAGCCGAACTGGACCGACGTCGACCTGCCTGCCGTGTTAGGGGAGCGCTACCGACTCCCGGTAGTCGTGGAGAACCGCGCGCACGCTGTGGGCGTCGGTGAGCACCTCTTCGGTGCCGGACAGGGCTACCTGGACCTGCTCTGTCTCGTGGTGGGTTCGGGACTTGGTGCAGCCATCCTGGCTGGGGGGAAGCTGTTCACCGGTGGCGACGGTGGAGCCGGTGCGCTCGGCCGTATGCGTCTCGGTCTTCCAGCCGGCACGCCGCCAGGTCCGACAGTGAGCGACCTGGTTGGTAGCGAGGGGATCGTACGCGCCGCCACCGACCGGCTCCGTCGAGCTCGACGAACCACTCTCCGAGTCGGCAAGACTGCGGTCCCCATCGCCCAGATCACGGCCCTCCATGTGATCGACGCGGCGATCGCCGGCGACACCCTGATGGCGGAGGTTCTCGCCGAGGTCGGCCGGGTGCTCGCTGCGGCCGTCGCCGCCACTCTCTGCGCCACGGACTCCGATCTCGTGCTGCTGTGCGGCCAGACGATGCGGGCCGGCCGGCTTGTGACCGATCCATTCCGGGAGGCACTGTGGGATCGGGTCCCCTTCACACTTCCACAGATCAAGACGGGTCAGCTCGGGCGGTACGCCGGGCCGCTCGGCGCGGCGGCTCTCGTACTCACCGACCACGTGACGGACGCGTCCACCCGGGAGGTGACGCGATAGGGGCACAAGACCTTTGAGCACACCTGGTTCCTCTGCGACGTACGGATGTGGAGTCGTCGACATGACGCGAAGCCCCAACGTGTTGTTCCTGATGACCGACGAGCATCGGTTCGACGTCGCCGGGTTCGCAGGCAACTCGATCGTGCGTACGCCTACACTCGACCGGATCGCTGAGGGCGGTGTCGTGTTCGACAACGCCTACACGCCGTCGCCGATCTGCATACCTGGCCGGCAGAGCATGATGGCGGGCCAGCTTCCCCGCACCACCGGATGCCTGCGGTTCGGTCAGGACCTGCCGCCGGGGTATCCGACGTTCGCACGCACGTTTGCGCGACACGGTTACGCCACGGTGTGTGCTGGCAAGCTGCACCATCTCGGCACCGACCAGATGCAGGGCTGGACGCACCGAATCGGTGCGGACATGGTGCTGGGGCCGGAGTTCGTCGCGGACCCGGCGCCGGAGTTCGCCGAGCGCGCATTCAATCTCAAGAACCTGAAGTGGTCCGATGCCAAAGAGGTTCGCCGAGCGGGAATCGGGCGGAGTCCGTGGACGGCAAAGGACGAGTACGCATTGGCCGGCGTGCTGGACTTCATCGAGGAGTACTTCACCGATCCCTATTACGACCGGGCCACTCCGGATCGCCCACTTCTGTTGAAGGTCAGCCTCAACCAGCCGCACTACCCGTACCTTGCCAAGCGCGAGCTCTTCACCTACTACCTCAACCGGGTCGAGCCCTACCTTGACGAGCCGGTGTCGACCCATCCGTTCTTGTCGACTCGCCAAGTGCTACCGGGTGTCGATGCGTCCGAGCGGGAGATCCGGCGGGCGACCGCGGCCTACTACGCGATGATCGAGAACGCGGACGCGATGTTCGGTCAGGTGGTCCAAGCCCTGGAGCACCACGGTCAATGCCTCGACGACTGGATCGTCGTCTACACCTCTGACCACGGCGAGATGCTTGGTCAGCACGGTGTCTGGGAGAAGCAGAAGTTCTACGAGGCGAGTGTCCGTGTGCCACTCGTCATCCGCTGGCCGCGGGCGTTCGGGCCCGGACGGGTCGACATGAACGTCAACCTGTGCGACCTGTACGCCACGCTATGCGAGCTCGCGGGTCTCGAGGTGCCAGAGGGTCTGGACAGCCGGAGTCTGGTTCCACTGCTGCACGGCGATTCAAGTCAGTGGAACGACGAGACCGTGTCGCACTTCGGTCAGACCAACCTGATGATCAAGCAGGGTCATCTGAAGTACCAGTACTACGGCGAGGACATGCCCGAGGTGCTGTTCGACCTGGCGCGTGATCCCACCGAGACGCAGGACTTCATCGACGATCCCGAGTACGCGGCAACACTCGAGGCGTTTCGTCGGCGACGCTCGGCTCTCGGCTACGGCCCAGACGCCGACCCGAACTATCGCAACGCCGGCTACACCCGCGATGCCCGTGACAATCCCGGCTCTCCCCACTGACTCGTCCACGTTTGCCCTCGACCCGCCGAAGACGAACAGGAAGCTCCGATGGCTCGACAACTCTCACGTCGACACCTCCTCCTAGGTGGTGTCGGCTCTGCCCTCATCACCGCCTCCTTACCGGCGTGCGACCTGTTGTCCACGAGTCCGGAAGGCAAGGCTCCAGAACGACGCAGGTCCTTGGCAGACCCAAACGTCAAGGAAGCGCCCATGCTGGCCAGACAGGTGAAAGCCGGGAAGCTGCCGCCGTTGGCGGAACGGCTGCCGGAGAATCCATTGGTCGTCGAGCCTGTCGAGGAGCTCGGTGTCTACGGTGGCACCTGGACCACTGCCTTGCTCGGACCATCGGACACCCCGTGGCTGGACAAGACTGTCCACTACGAATGCCTCATGCGGTGGAAGCCGGACTTTTCCGAGCCGATCCCGAACATCGCCGAGTCGGTCGACATCGAAGCCGACGGCCGGCAATACACCTTCCACTTGAGACGTGGGATGCGGTGGTCGGACGGCGAGCCGTTCACGTCCGCCGACATCGCGTTCGCAGTCTCGGACGTGTTGTTGAACAAAGAGCTCAGCCCGGTCCCTCCGACGTGGCTTCTCACGCGGAACGAAGCTCCTACGATCCAGGCGCCGGATGACGAGACCATAGTCTTCCGATTCGCCGAGCCGAATGGGCTCTTCCTGCACAATCTTGCTTCCCTGGTCGGGGCACCGCTCACTGCGCATCCGCGTCACTATCTGGAGAAGTTTCACGCGAGCTACTCCGATGGTGTCGATGCGCAAGCCAAACAGGAAGGCTTCTCCTCCTGGGCCGAGCTGTACTTCGCGCGGGCGAGCGCGACGAGCAACCCTGAGCTCCCTGGCCTTTTCGCCTGGATCTATACGACGCCTCTCGGCGAAGGCTCACGTATGGTCGCCGAGCGGAATCCGTACTACTGGAAGACCGATCCCGAAGGACGCCAGCTTCCGTACATCGACCGGGTTGTCTTCCGGATCATTCAAGACCAGCAAGTCATCTTGCTCAGTGCGAGCAACGGTGAGTTCGGCCTGCATGCACGTCACATCAACACGTTGCGCAACAAGCCGGTGCTGGCGCGCAGCCGTAAGAAAGGGCGATACGACTTCTTCGACCTCGAGCCGTCGATCGCGAACGACATGCTGGTGCAGCTCAACCTCGCGCACAAGGATCCGGTCATGCGACGCATGTTCGGAAACAAGGACTTCCGGATCGGACTTTCGTACGCCATCAACCGGCCTGAGTTGATCGACGCCGTCGTCCAGGGTCAGGGTGAGCCATGGCAAGCCGCGCCGAGACGGGAGTCAGAGTTCTTCGACGAGGAGTTCGCCAAGCAGTACACGAAGTTCGATGTCGACAAGGCCAACGAGCATCTCGATCGCGCCGGTTACGCTCGCCGCGACGGCGAAGGCTTCCGTTTGCGACCGGATGGCGAACGCATCCACTTCACCGTGGAGGTTCCGACGCCCACGATCAAGGACTTCTGGGTCGACGCCATGCAGCTCATCAAGGGGTACTGGGCGAAGGTCGGCATCGACATCGACGTCAAGAGCGAGGACAGGTCGCTCTTCTACGAGCGCAAGGACGCCAACGCCCACGACGCGATCGTGTGGCAGGCGCCGGGTGGTTTGCAGGATGCCATTCTCGACCCGCGCATCTACTTCCCGTTCAGCAGTGAGTCCGGGTACGCCACACCGTGGGCTGCGTGGTTCAGGTCACGGGGTGCGGCAGGTGAGGAACCACCGGAGCCGGCGAAACGCCAGATGCAGCTCTACCGGCAGCTGGAGGCGACGGTCGACGAGGAGGAGCGGGCCAACCTGTTCCGGGCCATCCTCGAGATCGCCAAGGAGCAGTTCTGGGTGATTGGCACGGTGGCGCCGAGCAAGGGTTACGGGATCGTGGCCGACAACTTCCACAACGTGCCCGAGTCGATGCCGGACGCGAACATCTACGCCACTCCCGGCCCGACGAATCCCGAACAGTACTTCATCAGTGAGACGTAGCGAGAAGAAGAGGACCGATGATGGTCGCCGGTGCGTCTGGCGGGTAAGGGAGCATCGGCAACAGGATGGACGAGGACGGACCTGCCTTCGGTCGGCGGTAGGGAGGCTGCACTCATGAAGGTGTCTGGACGACGTGTGCTGGTCGCGGTGGGCTCTGCGATAGGTGTCCTGGTGGCCGCGCTGACGCCTTCGATAGGTGTGAGTGCACCGGCGTCGTTGACGCCAGCGTCACCGCTGGCGGCCGGCACGACGTCGTCGATCACGCAGTCCGGTGGCACGTCGACGGCCTCAGGCGCCACGTACACCAACCCGATCATGTCGGAGTTCGCGGACGCGTTCTCTGATCCTGGTGTGATCCGCGCCAAGGACGGCTACTGGTACGCGTACGCCACGACGACCGTCATGACCCACGAGAACCAGGACGCGGGCGGTCCGCCGTACTACATACCGATCGGCCGATCCGCCGACCTCGTGCACTGGGAGTTCGTCGGCACGGTCTTCAGCGAGGAGAACCATCCGGAGTGGAAGCCGTTCCCGCAGACGGGGTACTGGGCACCGGACGTGCGGTACGTGGATGGAAAGTACTTCCTCTACTACTCACTCGCCGGAGGCGGCGATGCGGCCATCGGGCTCGCGACGGCGCCGACCCCGGCTGGACCGTGGACCGACATCGGGCGGCCGGTGGTCGACTTCGTTCCGGACAACGAGGTCATGGAGATCGACCCGGCCCTGTTCGTCGACACCGACGGCACGAAGTACCTCTACTACGGCTCGTTCCGGCGTGGCGGAATGCACGTCGTGCGGCTCTCCGACGATGGAACCAGAGCGGTGGGCCCGTCGACTCAGGTCGTCGCCGGTGACCGAGGCGAGGCAGCGTGGGTCGTCAAGCGGGATGGCTACTACTACCTGTTCTACTCCGGGTACGGATGTTGCGCAGAAGACAAAGGCGGCTATCCAGTCTTCGTCGGTCGGGCGACGTCACCCATGGGCCCGTTCGTCGACGCCGAGGGCGTCCCGCTGACCGCACCTGCACCGGGCGGCACCATCGTCAACGCCACCACTGGTGGCAGCCTGGTTGCGACTGGCCACAACGCCATCGCCGTGGACCGGTCGGGACAGGACTGGTACTTCAGCAACGGAAACAGCCGGTTTGACCACTGGGGCGGACGGCCAACGGTCATGGACCGGCTCGACTGGATCGACGGTTGGCCGACGGTGCGCGCCGGACGCTGGACGTCGGATACTCCGCAACCGGCGCCCGCCGGAACCTGGGACGTCGGGAGCACCTTCAACGACGGCACGTTGGGGGAGTGGCGCCAGAGCGAGGGCACGGTGTGGCGGCTTCGAGACGATCCCGACTCGGGTGGCTACGTGGCGACCGTGGGTGGAGGACCTCGCCCGGTCATGCTGCTCAGCCGTAAGGCTGGTCCGGCCAACTATCGTGCGGAGGCTGATCTGCGAGTACGCGGTCAGGGAGCGGCCGGTCTCGTCGTTGGTTACCAGGACAAGGACAACCACGCGATCGCTTGGCTCGACCCGGCCAGTCAGTCGTTGCAGGTCGAGATCACGGTCGGCGGGAAGGTCGTACGGACGGAGAGCAGGCGGTTGCACGAGGGTTTCTCGTACGAGACGTGGCATGCGGTGACCGCTGAGGTGCGCGGAAGGCAAGCCAGCTTCGAGGTCAGCGCCGCGATGGAGGGGAGCCCGCTGGCATCGCTTCGTGTCAAGCTGCCAGCCGCGTTGGCCGGCAAGGCACCAGTCGGTGTGGCGTCTCGAGGCGGCACCGGCGAGGCGGACAACGTGGGGACTACCGCGCTCTACAAGCCGGTGAAGAAGAAGGTGCCGGACCCGAAGGTTGGCAGACTCCTCCCGTCGTACGGCGACGAGTTCGACGACGCCGATCTCGACGCCGGCTGGACGTGGGTGGGAGAGCCCAGCGGGGGTTTGCTCGACGGTTCGTACGTCTGGCCAATCCAGGACGCTGACTTCAGCCAGCCAGAACACGCGTCCGTTCTGCTCCGCGATGCGCCCGAAGGTGTCTACACGGTCGAGACGAAGCTCACCCTGCCGCTGGGCACCGGGCCACGAGGATATGAACGGGCTGGGCTCGTCGCCTGGGTCGATCGGGTGAACTCGCTGCACGTGGCGCCGGTGTCAACTGGCGCGACCCGTCAGGCGTTCCTGTGGGTTGGCCCAGACGCTAGCCCGTGGCCGCATGCCATCCAGCTGGGTCCATCGGCGGACACGCTGTGGCTACGGATGCGGCACACCATTCACCCGCAGACCGGCGAGCATCTTTTCCGAGCAGCCACGAGCCGTGACGGGAAGCACTGGATCTGGGGTGCGGTGTGGCACCTTCCTTCCGACGCCGGTCCACCTCGAATCGGCCTGGTGTCGATGGGTGGTGAGGGCGCGACGGCAACGTTCGAGTACTTCCGTGTCTATGGCCCGTAGCGTTAACCGCGCCTTTACGGTCGAACGCTAGGACCCCTGCGTGAGAACGTCCACCATCGTTGCGTACGACGGACTCAGATCTGTGGTCCGTAGGTGTAGGTATCGCAGGTCCGCCAGGCGTTCTCTACCTGTATGGCCATAGTTGAGAGGTCGTGCGTCGAAAGGATGTCCCCGTGTGTGCTGTCGATGATCCTGCCGTGGTCTTGGACCAACTCGTACGTTCGTCGAACCTCACGGCTTCCCCCGCCGCATGGTCTGACCTGCGGAGTGGTCGCGTGGATCCTGCTCTCGTCGTGCTCCTGGCGCAGTGAAGCGGTACGCCTTGGAGATACGGACGATCAAGTCCGGGCACCCGATGGGCCCACTGTCGCCAGCCGGACGCTTGAACAGCCACTACTTCTACTGTGCTGCTGACATCTACGCTGTCGACGGCCATGCCGTGGCGACACGTCCGATACCTGAGCCGCTTGTCGGCTTTGGGCGTTGGCTCATGTCTTTGCCCGATGATCGGCGCGCGGCCTGCGTCATGGGTCCGCAGGCGTGGCACAGTGTGCTCGACCCAGGCGATCGGCGTGGCTTTCGAGACGACGAGTTCGCCAATCGTATCCATGATGACCATCTACATGTCGAAGTCGAGCTCCCCGAGTCCGCGTACCGTCATCTCGGCAACAACGTGCCGCAAGAAGGAGCTTGAGCGCTGCGCCCGGTTCCCTGTGAGGCCGCAGTGCAGGCGCTCTTAGGCTCAGGTCTCAACGAATGATTTTGCGGTGGTGGAGGAGGAGCAGTCCAGCAACCGTGTCGGCTGCGCGAATCTGTCCGGTCGCGGCCATGTCAGGGACGTCTGCAAGGGGTATCCACTCTTGTCGCACAGACTCGACTCCGTCTGGCGGATCGCCGATGTGTGTGACCTCGTCAGTCCAGAATATGTGATAGGTCGCGTCCGAAATGCCGTTCGCAGGCTCGACGCTGATCAAGTGTCTGAGAGTGCCGGTGGCCTTCCAGCCAGTCTCCTCGAACAGTTCTCTGGCGGCGGCATCTTCAAGGCTTTCCCCGTCGTTCACCCCTCCTCCAGGCACCTCCCAGCCCCACGTGTTCGGAATGAATCTGTGTCGGTACAGCAGCAGAACCTCGTCGCGATCGTTGAGTGCGGCACACAACACGACGGGCCTCTCTCGGATGACGGTGTGCTTCAGGTGACGGCCGTCAGGGAGCTCGACATCGGCGATGTTGACAGTAAGCCATGGGTTCTCGTAGACGGTTTGTTCGCCATGGTTGATCCACTGCATGCCAATGTCCTCCGACCCAGTGAGACGCGAGCGCTTAACGCTACACAGGTATGGCCAGCCGCGCATTGATTCGCTCCACAGCCAGCTGTGCAGTGGCGGCGTGTGTTACATCTAATTGATCACGGAGTCCGACGAACCGCTGGTTGAGTTGGTGCGACTCCATGCCGGCTGCTGCATCCAAGGCCTTCATCACAGACGCCGAAGCCTGCTCCACCTCGCCCTGGCGCAAATCGACTTTTGCAAGGGTGAGGATCCGTTGAACATGGCCGCGTGGGTGAGACGGGCATCTGAGCGCTTGTTCGGCGTAGTTCCGAGCTGGTTTGAGGTCGTTGAGCTGTGTTAAAGCCTCTGCGAGCTGCAACTCGACAAGGCCAGGCTGAACGTATCCGGCTTCCGCCGGTTCGTTGTCGGGGCGAATGCCGGCAGCGGCTTGTTCTGCGGCTGTCATACTCTGGTGGCACGCGGTATCGATTCCCATCCGTGCGTATGCCTTAGCGCGAGTGAGGTTGAGATCGGCACGTAGGGCCGGGGAAAGGTATTGGCCACAGGCACGCAGTCCGGCGTCAGCATGAGCCACAGCCTGCCGGTACTCACTGACGATGAAAGCCTGGTTGGCCAGCAGAGCTAGTACATATCCACCGAACTGCTTGTTGCCGCTAGCCTTCGCGAGCCTTAGAGCATGGAAGAAGTACCGTTGGGCGAGCCCTTGTGCGTCTGCATCGTAGGCACAGATTCCGGCGAGTGCGACCAGCCCACCGGCCGCGCGGAACAGTGCACGGCCTGTCTTGTCGGAGTAGCGTCCCCGTAGTAGTGGTGCCGTGTACTGGTTGACAAACGCGACCACGCGCCTGCGGACGACGATACCCCCAACGAGCCGGTACATCCGTTCGAAGTGCTCTCGAGCCGCCTGGAGTGTCGTGATGTCCGAGACGCCTACCTGCCTGCTTCCCTGGCTGGCCACATCAGTGTCTTCGGGACCCTTCTCCCACTCCCATACGGGGCTGACAGCTTGCACGCCGGTGACGGCTGGAATTGTCGCAAGATCTGGCCCGTGGAAATCCGACCGCCACATGAGCATGGCGCGCTCTAGATAATCCCGCAGTGTGACGAGGCGTTCATCAGTGCCAGCACAGAGGCTCGCGACGTTTCGAGCCGGTTTGGCTCGCTCAGCGAGTTCGACCAGCTCTCCGCCAGCGCAGAGTACGTCATCCAGTAGTTGAGCAAGCCAAGGCGAAGGACGCTTCCGGCCGTGCTCGATGTCGGTGATATGGACGTGTGACACGTAAACCCGTGAGGCGAGCCGCCGGAGGCTCCAGCCTCGAAGCTTCCGTCTGCGCCGTAGTTCGGTGCCGAAGTCGCTGTAGGCCACCAAGTCGAGCACCCCCCAGTTTAGCTAACGGTGGCGAACGCGTCGACGATCCCAATGCTGCCACGACTGGAGTGTGATGACTGGCAGTAGCAGCGTGAAGGCCGGCGCCAGGCAGATGGTTTGCTCCAGAGCTGTGGTCGTCGTCGAACTTGCGCTAATGACCTGATGACGAGCGATGAAGATGAAGGCACTGTGCGCCTTGTGTCTGGATCGGCGCGGGACGAGGAAGGAGTAGGTGCACTTACATGCGGCGAGTGGAACAAGCGCAGGCACAGTCGAGTGTTAGCTGGGTTGCCGAACAGGCGGGAGAACGTGGCTGGACCCGCGACGAGGTGGAGGTCATCAGCCGTGTGTTGTCACGCGTCTGCCCCACATGTCACGCGGAGCCACCATTGGTGTCGTACAGCCGCAGGACATTTGCTCGACGACATCGACAAGCAGCACGTCGCCCGCCGGGCGGTGGGCAAGTGGCGCACCATTCACAACGCCTAACGTGCAAGCAGAATGGTCTACTCGCCTCGCGCTGTCACTGCCTCGATGCCGGCACACTGCAGACATGCCAGTTTGGGAGGTCGGGAGCCGGAGATACGGTCTCAGGTCGCCGAAGCTGGTGATGCCGTCGCCCTCAGTTCTTCCGTGTGAGGACGACCTTCAGCGCACCGGTCTCGGCCGCGTGGGCGAAGACTTCATAAGCCATCTCGAACTCGTCCAGACTGAAGTGGTGGGTGACGAACCGCTGGGCGTCGATCTTGCCGCTGCTGAGCAGCCGTAGCAGCGTGGGAGTCGAGTACGTGTCCACGAGGCCGGTGGTGATCGTGATGTCCCGCTGCCACAGCCGCTCGAGGTGCAATGTCGCTGGGCTGCCGTGGACACCGACGTTGGCGATGCGTCCGAGAGGTGCCGCCAGGTCAACGGCGAGTTCGAACGTCGCCGGGATCCCTACGGCCTCGATCGCGACATCCGCTCCGAGACCGTCGGTGAGATCTTTCACGATCTGAACGGGATCCTCGGTGGTGTTGTTGATGACGACGTCGGCCCCGAACTTCTCAGCTGCCTTGAGCCGACCATCGGCCTGGTCGATGGCGATCACGTGCGTCGGGCTGAAGAGCCGAGCGGTGCTGATCGCGGAGAGTCCGATCGGACCGGCGCCGACGACAGCGACCACGTCGCCTGGCTGGACTCTCCCGCCGAGCACACCAACCTCGTACCCCGTCGGCAGAATGTCGGCCAGCATCAGCAGCTCCTCATCGGAGACGCCGTCGGGCGCTGGATAGGTCGAGGTGTCCGCGAACGGAACCCGTACGTACTCCGCCTGTGTCCCGTTGATCTCGTTGCCCAAGATCCAGCCTCCACCACCGACACACTGGCCGTAGCGGCCGTCTCGGCAAAACCGGCAGATGCCGCAGGACGTCACACAGGAGACCAGCACCCGATCGCCGACCTTCACACGCTTGGTTCCGGTACCGACCTCGACCACCGTGCCGACCGCTTCGTGGCCGAGGATGCGGCCATCGGTGACTGTCGGCACGTCACCTTGGAGAATGTGGAGATCGGTGCCGCAGATCGTGACGGTCTCCGTCTGAACGATCGCATCAGTTTCCGCGAGTAGGCGCGGATGTGGCACCGACTCCCACGCCTTCGCACCGGGGCCGCGGTAGACGAGTGCTTTCATGACGACCTCCACGACGAGCCCGTGGCAACTCCACGCTGCAAGCCGGCAGGTGTCCGAACCAGGGCCAAACGTCCCGAAACCTCCCGCCCGATGGATGCGGTTGACGTCGCTGGGAGGTCGGGGGTGCAGACCGCGCCGCAGCGTGACCGGGCAGGATGGCATGGCGCGTACCGCGAATGGGCCGGCCCAAGGCCGGCGGTGACGCTCCCACGATGAGCCGTGAAAGTGGCTACTGGTTGGCTGGAGGCACGTGTGAGTGATCGCGAGGAAGTCGTACGACGGTTCGTCACGGACGTGTGGAACGGTGAGCGGGAGGAGTCGGCGTACGACTTGATAGCGGCGGAGTGCCCTGGCATGGACGGTACTGGACCCGAAGCGACGCTGGCGTGGCATCGTGACCGCCGCAAGGCTTTCCCGGATCAGCGCTACGAGATCGTCGATCTGGTCGTCTCCGACGACCGAGCGGCAATCCGATGGCGCGGCACCGGCACCCAGCGTGGACAGTTCGGCCCGGTGCCGCCGACTGGACGAAGGGTCAGCTCCTCCGGGGCGACCTTCATCCGCTTCAACTCAGAAGGCAAGATCGCCGACGTGTGGAGTGTGAACGAGCTGTTCCAGGTGTGCCAACAGCTTGGGGTGCAGATGGTGCCACCTGCGCCAGATGCGGGGGAGTCAGCGGTGACCTGAGCAACACCGCATCGTGACGAAGGGCCCCTCCACCGCTAGCTCACCGAGAAATGCGTTGGAACGGATCGCCGGCGGTGGGTACTGTCGACGGCCGGGCACATCTTCCAGTCGATGTCCGTCGGCTGGCATTCAGAAGGAGCTCTCCGCGAACATGGGTGAGCCGACGAAGACGCAGATGTATGCGGTCCGTGTCATCGCCCAGGTGTGCGGGGAGCCCGTCGCAGTGCAGCCATACACCTCGTGGCGCTCTCTATCCGTTGTCGTCGGAGCGCGACTTGCAAGTGGTGACGAGGTGGGTCTTGAAGGCGAGCGGGCACCAGTCGGGCAGGGCGGAGGCCACCACGCTCCGCCTGGCTGAAGCCGCTGGTGTTCCGGTCCCGCCGGTGCTGGACGAGGGTGAAGATTCCCGACTGCCCGGGGGCCGTTGGGTACTCATGCGGAAGGCTCGTGGGCGACCGTGGCGGCTACCCACCCCTAACGTGCGCGCATCCGCTCGGACGCAGGAAGACCTTGGTCGGATCTTCGCGCGTCTCCATGCGTGCAAACTACCTGGCTACGGTCCGCTCAACGAGAAGGGTCACGGTAGCTACACACGATGGTCGGACTGGCTTTGCGAGGCGTTGACCAAGCCGTTGCGGTTCTTGTGCATGGGCGGACACTTCGACCGCGAGCTTGTCAGGCGCGTCGAGCGAATGTTCTCCAGGCACGCCGCAATGCTGGATGCCAGGCCCGGAGTCCTCGTGCACGGCGACCTGGGAAACATGGAGATCTTCGTGGATCGCAGGAACCGAGTCGTCGATATCGTCGACTTCGCAGACGCCGTTGCCGGCGACCCGCTCTACGATTTCGCTCACTTCGTCCGTGGCGGCCCAGCTGACGACCCTCGTTCGGCTGCGATCCTCCCGGGCGTGCGTAGGTCCTACGTGGCACATGGGGGCGTGGAGCCGGACAACTGGGATCAGCTCTTCTGGATCTACGACGTCTTCAACGCTGTGCGCAACGCCGAGTGGTGCGTTCGCGAGAGCGTTCCGTGGCTTCCAGGCCTCCGAGACAAGGTCGTTCGGCTGCTCGACCAGCTAGGCGGCTGCCGTTCGCCGCGGTGATGCCTGCCACAGCGTGCAGGCGCCCGCTGAAGATTTCGTGCTAGCTGGCGTGTACCTTTGATCCACGCTCGCCTCAAGGCGGCTGCTGCGTCCATCCTCGCGATGGCGCGGCATGGATTCAAGACTTGTTCGTGGCGCTCCGTGTCCCACAGACTGGCGTCATCGGATCCGGTTGTGAGCCAGCTAGCGGCTTGGTGGTCTGTCTCTCACGTGTCGATCTTTAGTCGACACACCAGCGGTGCGACGAGCCTCTGCTCGATTCCTCAACCAGGTCGAGTCACCGACAGGTCGACGTTCGGCGCGCGAGAACAACTTGAACGGATGAGAAAGGCGACGAACTCCTCCCGACATGAACGAGCGCCGGCTGCACTCGATGTGGCGCAAGTGCGAAGACGACTTCGTTTGCCGGAGGAAACAGTCGCCTGGTTACGCAGCCTCCACCAACCCGCATGCTCAGATTCACCAGTGCTCCCCGACGACAGCCATGCCGACGACTGCTCGACAGGCTAGGCGTCGATCCGATCGACCGGACCGCGACTTTGAAAGCTCGACCGGATCCGGCGGAGGATGCGCCACTGTGGTGGATTCTCGAGCGGGTCTATCACGACCTCCGAGCCACCATGGGTGAGCCACCCACTGGTGGTGGATGGCCTGCGCTACCGGTGCATACGGGTCCCGTTGGCCGACACCTTCTGGTCTGGGCGTGCCTCGCGATCCTTCCTCACGTACGTCGCTACCACACCGAGCATGACGTTCCGGACGACGTCTCGTGGACCACGCTGTCTGCGTTGGGTGCCGAGATGGCAACCTCCAGGCAGATCACCGGTAGGAGCGGTCTTGATGCCACGTGGGGATTGCCTCGTGTCTTCCGAGGAGTCACCTACCGGCTTGGACGACTGGCATTCGATCGTCAAGGACCGAGGCCCGACCCTGCGGATCATCCGATACTGCGTCCGGGCCAGAGCGCGCTGAATACCCATGTTCCAGCAGGCGGCCGGCCTTTGGACCCGGCGGCGTGCGACGAATCGTTCGCCTCAGCCCTGGAGTCCTTCCCGAAGCTTTTCCCTGAGCGCGTGCTCGCATTCTGCTGTCACTCGTGGCTGATGGACGACCAGCTCGCGGCGTACCTTCCTGAGTCGTCGAACATCCTGCAGTTTCAGCGTCGGTTCGAGGTCTTCACGGACCGGGAGCAGGCTGACTGGGCGCCTCTTGAGCATCTGTTCCACCGTCGTTACCAGGGGAAGACCGTTCCGTCCGAGCTACTTGACGAACTGCCTCAGAAGACCACCCTGCAACGGGCTGTGGTCTCCCACCTACGTAGCGGCGGCCACTGGTACAACAGAACCGGCTGGATCTTGCTCCAGCGACGCAACAAGGGAGCGCGTTCTCTCGCCGGTGGGGCAGGCGTAGCAGGTATTCGTGAGCCGTAAGGGTTCACCATGGTCAGGAACGCAGAGCCCTTGACTCGACGCGACCGTTTGTGCGCGTGAGGCACCGAGCGTACGGTCGACGCTATTACCATTGCGAACTTCGATGCTCGCCGCCGTGGAAGGACCTGCTGATGCAGCTGACTGGTCGACCGGCACTGGCAGCGACGGTGCATGATCCGGACAACAAGCTTCTAGCGGCGTTGTACCGAGCTGCGCCGGCGCTGCGCGAGGTCTTCGGCGGGTTCGGGATCCTCGCTACCGATCCGACGTCGGACGACGTTGTGCAGTTCCTCGAACGAGACCTCGGGGCGGTCGTGGGACGTGCGCCCGCAGAAGGTACGAAGATCGGGCAGCACCGCCGGGAGTCTGTTCGTCTGGCCTCCGGCGGCGGGTCGGTCGTCCTGTACTCCGATCTGGACAACATGCTGCGCTGGATCGAGGCGGATCGCCAAGAGGTGGCGAAGATACTGGAATCCTTCGACGGCGATCTGGTTGTTGTGGGCCGTACCGCTCGAGCGCTGGCGGCCTGCCCGCGTCGCCTCCGCGACACCGAGGTGATCTCAACCATGTCTATGCGTTGGCGACCGGACACCAGTGGGACCTGATGTTTGCGATCCGTCTGCTCTCACCAGAAGCGGTGCGAATCATCGTGGAGCAGGGACGGGAGGACACCATCGCAAGTGATGTCGAGTGGCCGCTGCTGATCGAACGAGCAGGACTTCAGATCGGCTACCGCGAGGCCGACGCATTGTCGTACCGGGTCCGCAAGGACTTCGAGGCCGACGCCGACCGTCGCGACGGCGATCCGTTGCTGTGGATCCAGCGGATCGAGCTTGCGAACCTGCATGCCGCCGTGATGAAGAGATTCCTCGTTGGCTCAGACCGTGCGTAGGCTCCCTTGGCACTGAGCTACTCGAGATCCAGATCTCTACGAGCGACAGTTCAGCGTCCGAGCCGGTCAGCCATTTCGCCCAGCCTTTGTATCAGCGCTCCTATCTGGAGTGCTGACTGACGCTGTAGTTCGAGTAGCTGCTCCGGATCCCATGCCTGGGTTCCGCGGGAGTGGGATGCCCGACTGTTTTCGAGCATGTCTTGGCGGGCGGCGTTGACTGCGGTGACGACGGCCGCCGCAAGCTCTTCGCTTCCGAGTTTTAGGGCTTTTCGCTGCAGCTGTATCTGGCCGACGCGGCCGTCAGCAGTGATGGTGGCGCGTACCAGTCCGTCTGCGGCTTCCGCTTCGCCGTAGATCTCGCTGGCGGTGTCGCCTGTCGGCTTTCCGGAGCGCAGATCCGACAGGGCGGTTTGGGCGACGTCGAGCGCGCGAGCAAACTCGCCGGGGTTGATCTGGCCGGACTCTGAGGTCATGGGCCTACACCTGCTTCCTTCATCACCTCGGTGCTGGCGGTGGCTCAGCCGAGGATTGCGGTGACGGCTTGGCTGATGGCGTAGTTGATGGCCAGGCTGGCAAGTTTCTTGGCCACGGGAATCCAGGCCAGGGATGCGCCGAAGGTGGCGGCGGCGGATGCGATCGCTGAAGCGATCTGGATAGCCAGCAGGGTGAGTTGGACGATGACGGCGATCTTCAGGGCGAGTACCACCGCGGCGGCAAGGAACAAGCCGGGTCCCACCAGCATCGCTCCTTGGCTACCGTCTCTCAGTACTTCGGCACCTCGGTCCCGGTCCTGCCACGCGGCTCTGAACGCGTCGATGTCCAAGCCCTTGTTCTGCGCCATGACCGACTGCACAGGATGCTCAGTGGCCTGGTGCAGTCCGCGTGCTTGGGAACCGAAGTCCAACCATGCCGAACCAAGCTCGGCCATCCTGACCTCGTCGGATTTGGGCCACATGAAGCCAAGCTCGTTCAGGAAGTTCGCCAGCCCGTCGGGCAGCATCAACGGTGAACCGGCCATCCGCCTAACCCTTCCCGATCCCGTCGAGCATGTCGTTGATCTGCGACAGCAGCTTGGCGAGGTTCTGTTCGTTCTCCTCGTCGTTGTCACCGACGAGGGTGAGCCGTTCGCCAAAGGCGTGGAAGTCGTCGGTGACTGAGCTGAAGGTCTCCGATGCGAGCTCGTAGATCGCGCTGTAGGCGGCGCCGATCAGTCCACCAACGAGGTCGTCACCGAAGATGTCGCCCATCCCTTCAGAGGTACTTCGTAGCCTCTCCCACGCGCTTTCCACCTCGTCGCCAAGCTCAACCAAGTGCTTGCCGCCGTCGCGCAGCGAGTCGGGCATGTTCTGCTTCACGTCAGACACCTCGGCGGTCACCTCCCTCCCGGGATGCGGTGATCTTCGCCATCGCGTCGTCGTACAACTGAGCCAACATGCCGACACGCTCGGCGACCAGATCCTGCACGGCGGTCAGGTCCTCCGCGAGCTTGTCCGGATCCAAGACCGAGCCGTTCCCGGACTGGTCGACTGCCTTGGTGTTCAGGTCGCCCAGCGCCGCATTGATCGCGTCTGCAAGCTGTTGACCAAGCTCGTCGGGATCGGCGTAGAGTGCACGCGGATCGATGGTGAGCGAGTCCACCAGCCCGCCTGGGCGAACCGTCGCGACGATCCGCCCCTCGGCCGACGAGCCTTCACCCGCGATCTCGACGGTGTCGTCTGACTCTTCGGAGGGCTCGGGTTCGGGAATCTCACCGTCTCGGAGGGCTCGCAAGGTCTGTGCCGCCGCAGCGAAACCGTCCTCGAACTCCTCACGATCGGGAAGGTCGACCTCGGCCGCATCCCCCGGAAGGCTCATCGCTCACCCCCAGCCCATGATGTCGTGACGCTAGCTGGCTGCGGAGTCCCATACCAGCTTGAAATCCAGCCCGGTGAGGCCGAGGCTACGCAGGTCTTCAACGACAGGTTCGGTGAAGTACACGTCGCCTGTCTGCTGCTGCGGGATCCGGAACGCCGCGCGTTCGGGAATCGCATCAGCCCGAAAAGCGTATCGCTCGATCGCCATGATTCTTCCGCTGCTAGGAAACCGGACGATTTCCGAGCGGTCCTCGTCGAGGGCGTCGAGCACCTGGGTGGCGTTGAAACAGACCAGCTTGGCGGTGGCGCATTCAAGCGGAAGCAGTTCCCCGAGCGGGGCCAGAATCGGGCTTGCCGCCTCGATCGCTTTGTCTCGAAGAACGAGATTGCCCATGAACCAAGGCACGTCGGCGCGCTGCAGCGTGGCGCCTGTCTCGCTGTCTACCGTGATGATCTCCATCTCGACGGGCGTCCAGTTCTCGGCACGTGGCGTGCCGTCGAACTCGTCGAACAGGTCGAGATCATCCTCATTGACGGGCGAGACGTCTTCGTACTCGCCAATTGGGTACTGGGTATAAACTCTCACGCTGCAGCTCTCCACTCGCCAATCACGGCCAGATGCCCTTGTCCAACTGCTGCCGGACGTAGTCTAGTACGTCCAGAACCTCTTGCTTGGTCCTGCAACCTTTCAAGAGCTTGTGCAGCTCGCGATGAAAGGCTTTCCGGTGCGTCGCCTGATGCGGTGACTTTCCGAGCGGGTTCGGGTACTTGGTGGTGTCCCGGCCGTGTGGCAACCACGTGCCGTTCGCCGCATCGTCGAGATCGATTCCGAACTTCGCCAGGATCCTGCGCGACGCCACGGCATCAGGGTTGTTCGAACCCTTGGCCACGAGGTGCGCCGCGTCATCGGTCAAATGGCCTTTCGAGTTCCTGGTGCCGTATCGCCCAGCCTTCTCGAGGTTGCGGCCTAGCCGCTTCGACGACGGGGTGCGCGCTCTCCGCATCACCGCCGCGGCCGCCCGCGTGACCTTGGACTTCTTCGCGGCCGCTTTCAGCGCCTGAACCGGGACCTTCGCCACGCCCCCGCCCCTTCTTATCCGCCCCAGCAAACGATCTCAAAATCGACTTTGTAGGCCAGGCAGGCCGCTAGGTCAAGCGAGGATCGCTGCCATCTGCGGGCTTCCCGCAATGCGAACAACGTGGTGCAGTGCCGTAAGGATCTGGGTGAACCGAGACGCGGACTGGCTGACCTCGCTGGATGCCATCGGAGACGGCTCTACCGATGCCTGGACAGCTCGTCCAGGAGGCGGAACTTGTCGGCGATGTCGTCGCCGAACGGCCCTTCGCCGCGCTGGATCATCTCGAGGACGTCGACGAGGCTCTGGCGGGCACCGGCGACGACATCAGGTGGGTAGTCGAGGTTCTTGCTGTTGGTCGCGAACTCGTCCTCGTCGACGACCTGCACCTGTCCATCCCAACCCCTGACGACATCGAAGTCCAGATCAACCATGTCAAGCTTGCTGCCACGCCACGCTGGTGGTGTCGTGATGTCGACGTAGACGGCAGCGCCAAGCTGTGCCTCAGGATCAGCGAACCGGGCAAGGTATCCCCGGCTCTCCGGAACGTGGAAGACACAGGCGTACGGAATGGTCGGGGTCTTCGCCGGACGCTCCATGGACCATCCAGCCGGCATCCCGAGCCAGGATCCACTCTCGTCTCGACACAGGAACAATCCGGACATCCCGCAGGCGAAGGCGCCGCCCCACTTCGTCAGACCGATCCTGCACTCCGTACCTGGCGTCATGGCTGGATCGTGGCACTGCTTTATGCGGTGCTCGAGGCGAGGCCCTCGGCCATCTGCGGGCTCGGCGGCGTGAGCGCTGCGCGCCCACGATGCGTTCCAGCGCTTCTTTAACGGTCACCGCGAAGCACGCGGTGAGCCCAGATGAGTACGGCATGTCGACGTGACCCTCGCCGGCTTCTGCCTAACCCACCAATAGGCAGGATGCCACTCAGACGCCGGTGGTGGCACAAGTAGACCCACCCTTCGACGGGAGAGCGGCAGACATAGGCGTCTGGCTGCCCGGTTGCTCCAGGCGAATACCCTGGCCGGCCCGGGGACCAGGCAATACCCTGCTACCGCATGCGCGCCATTCACTCGCTGCTGCACCCAGACGACCTCGCCCGGCTCGTGGAACGCGAGTACGCGCTCCCGGCTCCGGTCCGGGTGCGGCTGCTGCGCCGCGGCTTCAACGACACGTACCTGATCACGGCCGCCGACGGTGAGCGGCGGGTGCTGCGGGTCTACATCCGCGACAAGTACTGGATCGGCTCCGACTCCGACCTGCACTTCGAGCTCGACCTGCTCGAGCACCTCGCCTCCGCTGGCCTCGGAGTGGCGCGGCCGTACCAGCGAGCCGACGGCACCAGGCTCGGCCGGCTCACCGCGCCCGAAGGCGTGCGCTGCTTCACGCTCCTCACGTACGCCGACGGCGTGGCGTCGTACGACCGCGAGCTGAGCGCCAGCGACTGGGAGCGGCTCGGCGCTCACGTCGCGCGGATGCACGAGGAGATGGACCGCTTCGAGACAGCCCACGACCGCTACCACCTCGACGAGCGGATCCTCGTCGAGCGGCCGCTGACGAGCCTCGCGGCGTACGCCGAGTCGGCGAAGGCGGTCGACGACCTCGCCGAGCTCGGCCGGATCGGTGAGCAGCTCACCGCGGCGATCCGGCGGCTGCGCGAGATCCCAGGCGCGTACGGCGTCATCCACGCCGACCTGCACCGCGGCAACATCAACGTCGACGAGGACGGCCGGTTCGTGCTGTACGACTTCGACCACTGCGGATACGGCCTGCGGGCGTACGACCTCGCCAGCCTTTACCGCGGCGTTGACGCGCCGGACGGGGATCGCGAGCGCTGGGACGCGATTCTCGCTGGCTACCTCGGCGTCCGCCGGCTCAGCACCGCTGAGATCGACAGTTTCCCGCTCATGGCAGCCTGCCGTCGGCTGTGGGACGTCGGCGACTGGGCGGGCGCCACCGACCGGGCCGGTGACGGGTGGATCAACGAGACCCTGATCGAACGCCTGCTCGCCGACGTCCGCAAGAATGTGACGGCGGCCGCCGGATCGGCAATGATCGAGACGTGAGTCAGGTCGACGACCGTGGGTTCGCCCGGTGAAGTCTCGTCGACCGAAACTCAGCTAATAGCACGCAGATGGCGCGGCGACGGCGGCGCATGCTTCCGTGGTGAAGCGAGTCAGCGCGTCAGTAGGGTGCAGCGGTGGATACGACAGAGCCTGACCAGGTGGACTTCAGGGCGTCGCTCCTCGTAAGCGGATGGCGGCAGGGGCGCTTCTCTTCGATGCAGCAGACCGGATCCTCCTTGTCCAGCCTACGTACAAGCGATCTCGGGAGATCCCTGGCGGAGTGGTGGAGGCTGACGATTCGCCGCATACGGCTGTGTGCCGGGACCTGAAGGAAGAGCTTGGCCTGCACCGTGCGCGGCTCCAGCTACTGGCCGTCGACTGGGTGTCTGCGCACGACGGGAAACCTGAGGCCGTGATGTTCGTGTTCGACGGTGGTCTAGTACGGCCGGATGAGGTATCCGCGATCATTCTGCCCGAGGACGAGCTGCGCGGTTGGTCGTTCTGTACTCGCGCGGAGGCAGAAGGGCTGTTGTCTTCGAGGCTCGCGCGCCGGGTCCTGGCTTCCCTCGACGCACGGTCCGTCGGCAGTGTCGCGTACTTGGAGAACGCGTATCCGCTCGACCGGCACGGCGCGTTCACCTCATAGCACCTTCCTGAGGCCTTTCTCGCCCCCGTTCGGACAGCTTGCCCGCACCCGGGGTGCCACTCCTCCCCCGAGGTGTCTCGCGAGGCGGCGGCTCGGCTGGAGTCGGCGTTGTGGTCAGGGGCTGCCGGCTCCGACGACGATCATCGGTCGGCCTGCCTGCGCGGGCCGTCGTCCTGACCTTTGGCTGCTGCTTGGCTGCTCTGCTCGGCTCGATGAGCAAATGCCCAGGCCGGGAGGGGGACGTACCGCTCGTGACCTGGGCCTGAGTGGAGCCGCCTCGGGGATTCGAACCCCGGACCTACGCATTACGAGTGCGTTGCTCTGCCGGCTGAGCTAAGGCGGCACGGACCAACATCCGACCGGTGAGCATACCTGGCTGCGGCAATGATCGCGTAACCACCCCGAACCCGTACGGTCGGCAGGCTCCGCGCCCTCCCGTCGCGTCTCACCAGCCACGGGAGAGCGACGGCGGACGCGCTGTCCGAAGATCATCGGGATAGATCAGCGGCGCCGCCAGCCCGGCACACATCACGGCCGGCGCGGGACAAGATCAAGCCTATCCCGCCGCGGGACGTTGGGTCCCACAAGATCGCTACGGCACCCGAGGCCAAGAGGCCTAGGTGGTTGATCCCGTTATGCGGTGATCGTCCACTTGCCAACCTCACGGTAGGCGGAGTCGTAGATCGCGCACCCGTCGCCCGGGACCAGTTGGTAGTGGTGAAGGTTTCCGCCCCAGTACCGAAGAATGCGGCCGAGTTCCTTCGCAGCCTGACCATCAAACGCGTCGTCGCCCATATCGACTTCGAGTACGAACTTCATTCAGGTCCTTCCACACCGATGTCGTGAACGTCTCGCCTGCATTCAAGTTTCTCATTCACCACCTATTAGAGACTTCACGCGAGAGTCATGCAGAAGGGATGGGCAATAGTCTCAAATCACTCAGGAAGGCTCTGACCAACCAGCTGGGACCTGAGGGTCAGAGTCGCTGTTCGTCGACCGCCCGTCGGACGGTGCGTGGCCTCAATGGTGACGCCGCCGACGTTGTTCCATCAGCTGGCGGAGCCGCCGCTTGTTCTCCGGCCGGCGCAGCTGCTCCCGCGCCTGACGCACCAAGCGACTCCTCTCCGGGTTGCGAATCAGCTCGCGAATCCGCTCCGAGACCTTTGCCATGATCGTTCACCTCTCGAGATGGCGAGGGGTCGAGCCACGTGTCGCACACACTTTCGCAACATCCGGCGCCTTCGACCGTGTCGACGAACGCACGGTCCGGATCGTTCCGTGCGCTGATCATTTGAGGTTTGATACCCGGTCGTTCGGGCAGAAGCTTGGGCATATGCCGCGGCACGACCCGTGTGATTCCACGAGAGCAACGGCGAGAGGTCATGGCCACACGACATTCCGACAGGCACACGCGGTCGTACCTGTTCGTTTTCGGCTTGTCGCGATCTGGCACCACCGCACTGGTTCGCTTGCTGACCGGGCATGACGATATCGCGTTGGGAATGGAGCGATTCAAACGGCTCTGGACGCCCGAGCGCATCAAGCATCTGACCTCTGAGCTCTTTACAGCCACACGATTCTTCGACTTCGCCGACGGGCTGACGAACATCACACCAGATGCAGGGCCAGGTTGGGCGGCCTATTACGAGAAGCTGCGTGAGAAGTACGACGAGGCACGGTACGTCGGGGACAAGGCTGGCCGGCTCTGGCTCGACGTACTGCAGCGGAGCTTCCCTGAATCAAAGGTTGTCTGTGTGGTGCGCAACGTGTTCGACACGGCGCATTCCTGGCAGGCGCGCGCGGACGATTCGGCCGACGTCAACTGGCCTTCGGAGCGTGGTGCACGGGCGGCGGTGGCCCACTGGAACCGTGCGCTGGAGCGTGTTCACGACGCCCAGGTCAAGCATCCGGATTCGGTTCGTACGTTGGAATATCAATCGTTCTTCGGCGCCGAGGACGAGAAGCCGCTGCTCGCCGTGCTCGACTTCCTCGGGTTGCCATGGGATGCGAACGTCGAGGCCGCATGGTCGGACTGCAGACGAACCTACCGGCACCGAGTGGTCCGCAAGTCGCGGGTACTCGACGAGGCCGACCGCCTGTTCATCGAGGAGAATGCCGACTGGGGTTTGTGGGATCGGGTACGTACGCTGGCCATCTGAGATGGCCGCCCGCAAACCCGTTGTAGGTGCAGCGAGGTCTCACCGTGGCACTAGGCCGGTCGGACATGTGACACGTGTCGGCACGTAGTGCAGCTCCGAGGGGCGTAGTGCACATGGTCATTTTCCCAGGATCTCGTCGCACCAGAGATCGATGTCTGCGTCAGACAGCATCCGGTGGGAGACGACCCGCTCACGAGCTCGCTTGGCCGACACCTGCATCTCCTCCGGATCCTGCAGCAGAAGCGCCAACGCTCGTGCGAATCGGGCCGTGTCGTTGTCTGTGAGCCGAGCCAGATGCCCAGCATGCGCGTAGGGCCCAAACCGGGAGGCGATCGTCGACAACCCCAGCATGGCGTACTCGAGAAGCTTGAGGTCGCTCTTCACGCTGTTGATCGCATCGTCTGCCAGCGGTGCCACGGCGGCATTCCAGCGATGGGCATGAGTGCGAAGCCACCGTACGAAGTCTGGATAGCCGCCCCCACCTGCAGGGACCGGAAGCCGGCGTAGCCAGCTCCCACCACACGGCTCGTCGGTCACCCCCACGACTTCGACCACGATCCGCTGCCGCACCAGGCGGCTCGCTGCGGGTACGACGTCACGTAACAGCGCGAGATCGCGTTGATGGGTCCGGGTTCCCATGTAGAGCAGGCGAATCTCGTCATCTGGCAGGTTGCCTGTGACCGTGGGGACCCGGATACACCAGAGCCGCGGATCGAGCTGGTTGGGCACGACGGTGACACGGCGGCTGAACGTTTGCAGCCGAGCCGCCAGCGGCTCACAGCTTGTGAGGACGCCATCAGCGGCGCTCAGCAGAAGACGCACACCGTCGAGACGCCCCGGGTCGTAGCCCTGCTCGATCAAGCGGGTGCGAGCCTCGGGGGTCACCAGATCGTCGTCGACCTCGACCACGAGCCTGGCTCCACGCTCGGAAAGCCTCTCCAGGAAGGGCTTCACGAGCTGGCTCGGGATCGCATCACGTTGGACAAGAACCGCGTCGTACGGTGTCGTGTCGGCGCCGCTGACAAGGTCGTGCGGATCGACAAGCCGCCAGAACGCGCGCTGGTCGGTCCGGGGGTGCGCGAGCCGGCGGAGGATCCGCACGTGGGTGGATGCCGGATATCCGGCCACGTCGCCAGGTACGAGACAGCCGACTGTCGGCAACGCTCGACTGGCACGGCCGATCTCGTCGTAGAGCTGCCGGTAGTCCTCTGCCATCGTCTGTCGAGCCCGAATGCCGCTGGGTCGCGATGGCGTGACCGGCGTCGACTTGGTGCGAGCCAGGGATTCCACGACCCGGGCGGCGGTGTCGAGGTCGTCGTGTGGAAGCAGGACGCCGCCGCCGTGGGCTCGCACGCGGTCACCGACCGCCCCGATGTCGGTCGCGAGCACCGGGATGCCAAGCGCCCAGGCTTCCGTGAGCGTGTGTGAGTAGGTTTCGGGCGAGATCGAGAACAGTCCGATGAAGTCCGGATCGATCTCGCGCGCTAGGCGTGGGAAGTTGTCTCGTTCGTAACGGCCGTGCACGATCGCGACATCGGCGAGCGTGTCTCCATCCCGACCGACCACGTGCCATTCGACAAGGGGCCCCACGCGGCGGGCGAGCTCGCGAAGGTAGGCGACACCCTTCTGCGGGGACCATTGGGCCGGGGCGAGCACGCGAAGCGGTCCAGCGGCGCGTCTTCCGTCGGACCGGACCTCTGCCCAGCTCGCTGCGAACGTCCGGCCGTGCTCGATGATCCGTGCCTTACGTCGGAACGCCTCGCCGAACACCGTGTCGTACACCGCAGCGGCACTCGGCGTCGTCGCCACGATCGCATCGGCGGCGCGCAGCACGTGATGGGCCCGGCGTCGCCACTCGTGGACCCAACGGTGCTTCAACGGTGGGACGTCGCGGACGAACTCGGTGGGAAGCCGACACTCCGCCTCACCCGCGGTGCAGGTGCCGCCGCAGAAGCGGTCGCGCTCATCGAGCAGGTGCACAGTAGGGCACACGTAGTAGAAGTCGTGCGTGGACAGGACGAGTGGGATGCCAAGGAGCCCGGCCACCCGCGGCAGGGTGCCGAGCGGCTGCTTGAGCAAGTGGCGGACGTGAATCGTCTCGAAGGCGTATCCGACGAACAGCTCGGTGAGGAACCTGGCATAGTCCTCCCGCCAGTCGTCGACGATTGTGAAGGGTGTCTCCGGCCGCCAGCTCGCGACAGATCGGGCAGCGCCGCCGGACCAGCGGAAGAGTGTGACCGAGTGCCGGTCGCATTCCAACAGGAACGACTCCTGTCGCGAATCCAGCTCGGTGAGGAGGTCACGGTTGGTGGCCGGCGTGCCGCCACTTCCGCGATGGACGACAGAAAGCCTGCGCGGCAACACGTGCGGCCGCTTGGCCAAGGCATCGCGCACCTTCTCGGCCTGGCTTCGCATGAGCGCCATCTCCGGTCCATCCATCCAGTCGTGGATGCGCTGGGTGTACGACGGGTGCCGGTCGTCCACGATGCGCCGGCCGGCCCGCACCAGCTCGTCACGGAACTGGCCGAACGACTGACCGCGAGCGTGTCGTACCAACACATGTGGCGCCAACAGGTTGCGAAACCCGGTTCCGAGGGCGCGCATGCACCAGTCGTTCTCCTCGCCGTAGCCACGGGGGAAACCGACCTCGTCGAAGTACCCGACCGTGTCGATGGCGGCACGCCGCAGGTAGAGGCAGAAACCGTTACCGGTAGGACAGTCGATCGCCCATGGCATCATCGTGCGCGCGGCGAATCGAGCGATCTCGCCCCAGGCAAGGTGTTCTGGCCACTTGTTGGCGATCCCGGTCGTGGGCACGGCCATCGCCCCGGCGTTGTCGGAGACCGCGGTGACGCTTGCCACTCGATCGGAGGAGTACGCCACCCACCGCAGCCGTTCCAGCCAGCCGGGTCCCACCTCGGTATCGCTGTTCAACAACACCACGTCGTCCGGCGCGGCGATGTCCAGAGCGTGGTTGGCGGTTCGGGTGTAGCCCAGGTTGCGATCGTGCCGGACCAGCTCCACGTCACCGGAATCGGCCAGCCGGTCGAGTAGATCGACGACGTGGGCGTCGGTACTGGCGTCGTCGATGACGACCAGCCTCGCCTTGGGCGTGTGCCGCAGCAACGCGTTCAGGCAGCGGTCGACAGTCTCACCGCCGTTGTGGACGGGTACGACGACAGTCACCTTCGGTGCTGCGCTGAGCCGCGACAGCAGCGCTCCCGCATCGAAGCCACATGGTGTCGCCACGATGCCTCAACCCCGTGTGGTGGACGACCGTGTGGCGCGCATGGAGCGCACGAGTCTCACGATGGACGCGAGCAGGATCACAGCTCTCACGCTTCGCCGGCGGCTCAACTGCTGATAGCGCTGCTCGGCGGCCTTGAGCCGCTCCTTGTACTTCCGCTCGAGGTCTCGATTCTGCTGCTCCAGCTGCCGCAGCTTCGCGTCGCGATCGTTCAGCTTGGTTACCAGTTGTGTGATGCGTAGTGCTCGTTCCGCCGCCGCATCACGGTAGCCCTGGTAGAGCTCGATCGAATCCTCCAAACGCTGGCGCAGTTTCTCGAGCTCGATCGCGACCGGATCGGGCAGTGACCGGTGCATCTCGTCCGTACCGCTCGGCATCTTGCGCATCAATCCCCAAGCTCTCAACGTAGTCCCGCCGGATCACCACGCGATGACGGCGAGATGAGGACGAGGTGAACGTTCCCGGCGTCTGGGGTGGATACGCTCCACTGGCCGTTACGGTCTGTCCATCGCCCGCACGAGGATGCGGGGGTCGACCGGGTTCACGGGCTTGTATGGCGGGCTCCACGCTGTAGGCATTGCCGATTTGGCTGGGGCATCACGAGATCGCCTGAGTGCAGGTCAATTCGGGTCGAAACGGACCCTTGACGAGGCTTTGTGTTTCGCGTAGGGAACCGCGGCCCGCCGGCGGCGTGGTGCCTATTGCTGCGGCCCGTGAGCGGGGTCGTGTGGCCAGTTCGAGGCGAAACGGCGACACATTACGGACGTGACGGTGCATGTGCCATATCCAGATGTCATTGTTGTACTTGCGGAGTTAGAATCACGCCCGCCGCTCCACGTACCATCTAATCGGCGTCCGGCCACGGCAGGACCCAGAGAGGAGGCCCTGGAGTGGACACAGTTCTCGTCGTCAACGCTGACCTGGGTCCGCTTCACCGGGTCAGCCTTCGTCATGCAGTCGGCATGCTGGTACGCCGTGTCGCCGAGGTCCACGAGGCAGTGCCTGACCGTCTCATCGGCATGTGGCCAGTTCCCAAGGTCGTACGCCTTGTGCGCTACGTCGTGACGCGATGGCGCTACACCCGCGGCCCACGGTGGTCCAGGCGTGGCGTCCTTGCTCGTGACCGGGGAGGCTGTGGCTACTGCGGTGGCGTTGCGAATACGATCGATCACATTCTGCCACGATGTCGTGGGGGATCGAACACGTGGACGAACACCGTCGCGGCGTGCAGCGCCTGCAACGGTGCCAAGGGCAACCGTACGCCGGCTGAGGCGGGCATGACCTTACGGTGGGAGCCGATAGCTCCTAGCTGGGCTGCGCTCGCCGGACGACTTGCGAAGTGATCGTCCGGCTTTTTTGATCCCAGAGCCTCGAGCGATCGGCACTCTGCGCCACGGGATCCGACTGCGGTGGGTGTGGTGAGCCCAAAATGCGCTGACAATCCGGTCGTTAGACGTCCGGAATTGCTGTTACGTTGCCCGACATGGCCGAATTCGCGAACAAGGACCTTCGAGCATCCCGTTTCGACCGCGTCGACCTCAGTGGATCGCTGTTTCGGGCGAGCAACCTGAGCGCGGCGCGGTTCCGCGGTGTCTACATGGAGGGCGTCGTGATGCGCGGTGTCGAGCTGGTCGACGTCGACATCAACGGCGAGCTCCAGAACGTGCGGATCAACGGCGTGGATGTCGGGCCGCTGGTCGAAGCCGAGCTCGACAGACGGTATCCGGACCGCGCCAAGATGCGGCCCACGGACCCGGCAGGTTTCCGTGAGGCGTGGCAGATCCTCGAACGGCTCTGGGATCAGACCGTCGAGCGCGCCAGGCGTTTGCAGCCGAGCCTGCTTCATGAGTCAGTCGACGGCGAGTGGTCGTTCATCGAGACCTTGCGCCACCTCGTGTTCGCCACCGAGTCGTGGGTCTGTCGCGCCATATTGGGCGATCCCTCGCCCTGGCATGCGCTCAGCCTGCCGTGGGACGAGATGCCCGACACCCCAGGCGTACCACGAGATCGTGAGGTGCGTCCCTCGCTCGAGACGGTGCTCGAGCTGCGTCGCGACAGGATGGCGATCGTACGCACCTTCCTCGCCGGGTTGACCGACGAACAGCTGAACGACCACACCAAGCCGGTCGAACGTCCGGGATGGCCACCGGCGGAGAGCTTTCCCGTCCGCGAGTGCCTGTCGATCGTCCTGAACGAGGAATGGTGCCATCGGTTGTATGCAGAGCGGGACCTGGCCATCCTCGAAGCGGGGCGCTAGATCAAACAGGCGAATGGCCGGGATCGGACCTCGGCTCGATCGCGCGCCGGGCCTCGGCAGCAAAGTACAGCATGGTTGAATATTTTCGGACGACGCAGTCGGTCAAGCAGTGTCGCTGGCCGCATGTCCGTGGGTGATCGCCGACACTTGCGAGAGACTCCATGAGGATCGAAGCTGTCGAGACCGAACTCGTCGACGTTCCGGCCGCGTCGCCACCGTTCGTGTGGCGTGCCGGCCTGCCCGGGTCCGAACCCCGACACACCGGTGGTGTGCTTCGTATTCGTACCAGCGAAGGAATCGACGGGATCGCCTACACGCGACGGGGTGTGATTCTCGCCGACATCGTCGACCGCAGGTTGCGTGAGGAGCTCGTCGGAGCCGATCCCTTGGCTCGCGAGTGGCTCTGGCATCGGATGTGGGAGCTGGACCGGCTGGAGGAGTTCCCCATCTACGTGTTCGGCCTGGTCGACGAGGCGTTGTGGGACATCGCCGGCAAGGTCGCTGGCCTGCCAGTGCATCAACTACTCGGCACGTTCCGTCAGTCGATTCCGGCGTACGCGAGCACGGTGACGTTCAGTTCCACGAAGGAGTATCTCGACGTCGCCGACCAATGCCTGGAGCTTGGTTATCGAGCGATCAAGCTTCACGCGTGGGGCGACGCGCGTCGGGACGCGGAGCTCTGTCTCGCCCTCCGGGAGCACGTCGGACCGGATGTCGACCTCATGTACGACGGCTCGGCTGGTTTCGACCTGCCCGACGCGATCTACCTGGGGCACGCCCTCGCAGAGGCGAAGTACCGTTGGTACGAAGAGCCGATGCGTGAGTTCAGCGTCACGTCGTACAAGCTCCTCGCCGAACGCGTCGACGTTCCATTGCTGGTCGCGGAGACGTCCGACGGCGCACACTTCAACACCGGAGACTTCATCCGCTCCGGCTGTGCGACGTACGTGCGTACCAGCGCGATGTTCAAAGGCGGCATCACAGGAGCGATGCGAATCGCGCACCTTGCCGAGGCTTATGGGCTTCGCGCCGAGGTGCACGGAATGGGCGCGGCGAATCGCCATCTCTGCATGGCGATCCCGAACACGACGTACTACGAGTCGCTGATCACGTCCAACCCGGTCGTGCGGGAGAACTGCGTCGACGACGATGGACTGGTGCATGCTCCGACGGAGCCTGGCATCGGGCCACTCGACGAGCTTCGGCACCTTCAAGGCTGAGTCCGTTCGAGGCAGTGAGGCGGCAGCCAACCTCCATGGCTGGAACCTAGGCCGGCTGCTGCGCGATGTTGACCATCCACGAGATCCCGAACTGGTCGACGCAGGCGCCGAACTCGTCTTCCCACATCTGTTTCTCCAACGGCACCGACACCGTGCCGCTCTCCGACAGCTTCTCCCAGTAGCGGTGTAGGGAGTCGGCGTCGTCGCCACTGAGAGAGATGGAGATGTTGTTGCCGGGAGTGTGCTCCATGCCAGGTGCAGTGTCTGAGGCCATCAGGGTGAACCCGCTCGCGGTCTCCAGCATGCCGTGCATGATCTTGTCGGCCTGGCTCGGATCCTGGGCACCGAACTCACCGAACGTCGCCAGGGTGAGCTCGCCGCCAAAGACAGTCTGATAGAACTGCATGGCCTGCCGTGCGTTCCCTGGAAAGTTGATGTAAGGGTTGAGCCGAGAGGACATGGGGGGAGACTCCTTCGTCGAACGTGGCCATCGCAGGGGATGGTGGAGTTCACCCTAGTTCATCAACCGACCGGCTTCAGGAAAATGCGGTGACACAACGCCTCGGCGTACCTTGCCAGTGAATTCGTGCCCTCGAGAGGCATACATGCCCCTGAATGCAGCCGAAAGCCCACGTAACGTGGTCATTTTGGCGCGGGGGCAGGCCTGGTCTGTGCGAGGCCGCGTGGTCGTCTACTCGGGTCCGCTGCGTTGGTCTGGAACGCTTGCCGCACCACACCGTAGATGCTCGGCTATCCGCTCCAGCAGGTGGTCGATGTCGATCGGCTTGGTGATGTAGTCGCTGGCACCCCAGGCAAGGCATTCCTCCCGGTCGCCCTTCATCGCCTTGGCCGTCACCGCGATCAACGGGAGGTCGCGGAACTTCGGCGTCCGCCGGATGGCTGCGATGGTGGCGTTCCCGTCGAGCTCGGGCATCATGATGTCCATCAGCACGAGCCGGATGTCGGGGTTCTGCTCGAGGACCCGAATTCCGGCCACGCCGTTGTCGACGCACATCACGTTCAGTCCGTGCTGCTCGAGCGCTGTCGTGATCGCGTAGACATAGCGTGGGTCGTCGTCGACGACGAGGATCCGCTCGCCGTTGAACCGGACCGTGCTGCGCGGCGGGAGCTCGGACTTTGCCCCCGACTCAGGTGTGGAGACGAGTTCCTTCCGCCACGAGGAAACCCCCTTGACGGTCTCCTGTGCCTCACCTGGCTTGACGTCGGCACCGGTCGCAAGAGTGTCCATCCGGTCGGACGTCGACACCGACTCCAGCCGGTCGGGCGTCGCCGACACAGAGCCCACTCGGTCGGACGCCAGAGCCGCTTGGCTCGAGCAGTGCTCGGCCGGCAGGTACAAGGTGAACGTGCTTCCCTGCCCAAGTACGCTGGAGACCTGCAGCTCTCCGCCGAGCAGTCGGGTGAGCTCGCGGCAGATCGACAGGCCGAGTCCAGTTCCGCCGTACTTTCGGCTCGTGGTCCCGTCGGCCTGTTGGAACGCCTCGAAGATCAACGTGAGCTTGTCGGCGGGGATGCCGATGCCGGTGTCCTCGACGACGAACGCGACACGCATGGGCGCCTCTTTGAGTGCCGGGTTCTTGACCTCCGAAGCGTCGGCCGGACGAATCCGGAGCCGGACCCGACCTTCGTGCGTGAACTTCATCGCGTTCGACAAGAGGTTCCGCAGGATCTGCTGGAGACGCTGTCGGTCGGTGTAGAGCGACTGGGGCAGGTCGGGCGACACGTCGACGGTGAACTCCAAGCCCTTGTCGGTCGCGATCGGCTGGTACAGCGATTCGACGTACGCCGCCAGATCCTCGATCGGGACCACAAGGGGGAACAGCTCCATGCGGCCGGCCTCGACCTTCGCGAGGTCCAGGACGTCGTTGATCATCTGCAGCAGGTCGGTGCAGGCCGAGTGGATCGTCCGTGCGAACTCGACCTGTTGAGGCGTCAAGTTGCCTTCGCGGTTGTCGGCGAGCAGCTTGGACAGGATGAGAGTGCTGTTGAGCGGCGTACGCAGCTCGTGCGACATGTTGGCCAGGAACTCCGACTTGTAGGTCGAGGCCAGGGCGAGCTGTCGAGCGCGCTCCTCGAGCTCCCGGCTCGCCTGCTCGATCGCGGTGTTCTTGATCTCGATGTCGCGGTTCTGGCTCGCCAACAGTGCCGCCTTCTCGGCGAGCTCGGTGTTCGAGCGCTGCAGCTCTTCCTGCTGCTGTTGCAGCTCCTCGGAGCGCGCCTGGAGTTCCTGCGCCAGGCGCTGGGACTCGGCGAGCAGCGCCTCGGTTCGGGAGTTGGCGACGATGGTGTTGACGTTGACGCCGATGGTTTCCTTGAGCTGCTCGAGCAGATCCCGTTGCACCTCGGTGAACTCGTTCACCGATGCCAGCTCGATCACGCCGAGCGTCTGGCCCTCGAAGAGGACGGGTACGAGGATCACGTTGACCGGCGTGACCGATCCCAAGCCGGACGAGATCCTGATGTAGTTCGGTGCGCCGAGCATCAGGATGGTCTTCTTGTCGGCTGCCGCCTGGCCGACCAGCGACTCGCCGAGCTTGAACCTCGTGCCGTGGCCGTTCACGAGCTCCGCGGAGGGCATCCCGTAGCTCGCTGTCCGTTCCAGCACGACATCGCCGGTCTCCGTCGTGTTGGCGAGGTAGAACGCTCCCGCCTGCGCTGAGACCAAAGGCGCCAGCTCGCTCATGATGAGCGAGGCAAGGGCCTTGAGATCGTGATGACCCTGCATCAGACCGGAGATCCGGGCCAGGTTGGTCTTCAGCCAGTCCTGCTCGCGGTTGGCCCGCGTGGTCTCACGCAGGTTGGCGATCATCTGGTTGATGTTGTCCTTGAGCTCCGCGACCTCACCAGAGGCATCGACGGTGATCTGGCGTGTGAGGTCGCCTGCCGTCACGGCGGTCGCGACGGCAGCGATCGCGCGGACCTGCGTCGTGAGGTTCCCAGCCAGGTGGTTCACGCTCTCGGTGAGGCGTTGCCACATGCCGGAGACGCCGGCCACCTCGGCCTGACCGCCGAGCTTGCCTTCCGTACCGACCTCGCGGGCGACTCGCGTGACCTCTGAAGCGAACGCCGAGAGCTGGTCGACCATCGTGTTGATGGTGTTCTTGAGCTCCAGCATCTCGCCGCGGGCGTCGACGTCGATCTTCTTCGAAAGGTCGCCCTGCGCGACAGCGGTGGTGACCTGGGCGATGTTGCGCACCTGGCTCGTCAGGTTGTGCGCCATGTAGTTGACGTTGTCGGTGAGGTCTTTCCAGGTTCCGGCCACGTTGGGTACGCGTGCCTGGCCCCCGAGAATTCCTTCCGTACCGACCTCGCGAGCGACCCGGGTTACCTCGTCGGCGAACGCGCGCAGCGTGTCGACCATTCCGTTGATGGTCTCGGCGAGCGCAGCGACCTCACCCTTGGCCTCGACGGTGATCTTCTTGCTCATGTCGCCGCCGGCGACCGCGCTTGCGACGGTCGCAATGCTCCTCACCTGGCTCGTGAGGTTCTCGGCCATGATGTTGACGTTGTCGGTGAGGTCCTTCCAGGTGCCGGCGACACCGCGCACCCGGGCACGGCCGCCGAGCTTGCCTTCCGTGCCGACCTCGCGGGCGACTCGGGTCACTTCGTCGGCGAACGCCGAGAGTCGGTCGACCATACGGTTGATGGTCTCCTTGAGCTCGAGGATCTCACCGCGGGCGTCGACCGTGATCATCTGCGTCAGGTCGCCGTTCGCGACCGCCGTGGTGACCTGGGCGATGTTGCGCACCTGCGCGGTCAGGTTGGCGGCCATGAAGTTCACCGAGTCGGTGAGGTCGCGCCACGTTCCGGCGACACCGGGTACCTGGGCCTGACCGCCGAGCTTGCCTTCCGTGCCGACCTCGCGGGCGACTCGGGTCACTTCGTCGGCGAACGCAGACAACTGGTCGACCATCGTGTTGATGGTGTTCTTGAGCGCGAGGATCTCGCCGCGGGCGTCGACCTCGATCTTCTGGGAGAGATCGCCCCGGGCTACCGCCGTCGTGACCTGAGCGATGCTGCGCACCTGGCTCGTGAGGTTGGCGGCCATGAAGTTCACCGAATCGGTGAGATCACGCCACGTCCCCGCCACACCGGGCACCTGAGCTTGGCCACCGAGTCGTCCCTCGGTGCCGACCTCGCGGGCGACTCGGGTCACTTCGTCGGCGAACGCGGAGAGTTGGTCGACCATCGTGTTGATCGTGGACTTTAGTTCGAGGATCTCGCCGCGGGCGTCGACCTCGATCTTCTGCGAGAGGTCGCCGTGGGCGACCGCGGTGGCCACCTGGGCGATGTTGCGTACCTGGTTGGTGAGGTTGGCGGCCATGAAGTTCACCGAGTCGGTGAGGTCGCGCCAGGTACCGGCGACACCGGGTACCTGGGCCTGACCGCCGAGTCGTCCCTCGGTGCCGACCTCGCGGGCGACTCGGGTCACTTCGTCGGCGAACGCGGAGAGTTGGTCGACCATCGTGTTGATGGTGTTCTTCAGCGCGAGGATCTCGCCGCGGGCGTCGACCTCGATCTTCTGCGAGAGGTCGCCGCGGGCGACCGCGGTGGCCACCTGGGCGATGTTGCGCACCTGATCGGTCAGGTTGGCGGCCATGAAGTTCACCGAGTCCGTGAGGTCGCGCCAGGTACCGGCAGCGCCCGGAACCCGGGCCTGGCCACCAAGTCGTCCGTCGCTACCGACCTCGCGGGCGACCCGGGTCACTTCGTCGGCGAATGCGGAGAGTTGGTCGACCATCGTGTTGATCGTCGACTTGAGTTCCAGCATCTCGCCGGATACCTCGACCGAGATCTTCGCGCTGAGGTCGCCCTGCGCCACTGCCTTGGCCACTCGCGAGACGTCGCGTACCTGGTCGGTGAGGTTGGCGGCCATGAAGTTCACCGAGTCGGTGAGGTCGCGCCAGGTACCGGCGACACCGGGGACCACGGCCTGACCGCCGAGCCGACCTTCCGTCCCGATCTCCCGGGCAACCCGGGTGACCTCCTCCGCGAAGAGAGACAGCTTGTCGAGGAGATCGTTGACGGTCGTGCTCAGGCTGTCGAGTTCACCCTCCCCATCGGGTTTGCCTTTGAGGCCACGAGTGCTGGGGCGCGGCATCCGGACGGAGAGGTCCCCGTCGGCGACCGCTGCGAGCACCCGGCTGAGCTCGGTGACAGGTCGCTGCAAGTCGTCGATCATGTCGTTCACCGAGCTGATGGCCAGTGCCCACCCGCCGCGCTCACCGTTGAGGGAGATGCGTTCGCTGGTTTGGCCGTCGAGACTCGTGATCTCGTGTAGTCGGATGAGCTGGCCAGTAAATGACTGGTTGCGCTCGGCGATCTCGTTGAAGACTTCCGACAGTCGGCAGGACAGTTCGTTTCCGGTGACCGGGAGCCGCCGCCGGAAGTTCCCATCCCGCAAGTCCTCGAGCGCTGCCAGGAGGCGTTCGAGGACTACCCGATCCGCCCCGTTACCACCGGCTCTGGCCGTGCCCGTTCTCTCTGCTTCTGTAACAGGCGCTCGTTGGGACGCGCTCACATCAATCGTCACAGCCGCCTACCGAAGCTCTTGTCATTTTCAGGCCTGATGACAACCACGTGCCTGCACAAGACCCGCGTACGGGTCCTTGACACCGTCGGGGACAAGGGACCCCATGCTGTGCATACGGACGCGCGCTTGCATCGCTCCCGCTCAGTGGTCCAAAGTCCTGGTTGCAAGTTCCGACGAAACCGGACCGACTACTCCGCGTGACAGGGTCCAAAGTCCTGTGTGTTGCGGGCCCTTCGGCGACATGACGTTCCGCGACGATGCGTCAACCCGGGCGCCAGCCGTGCAAGCCGCTGACACCTGACCGATCCAGGCGTGTTCTACGTATTGTTCGACGTGGCCGGCATTCTTGCGGACCCACGACGTCTCGCGCGTTACGGGTTGCTGATCGCGTCCGCCCCGCCAGTCTCGCGATCGTCATGCTGATGGCCTCCGCGATGGGCGCCGTGGCGACAACTCCGCCCGATTGGGAACCGCTGCTCGAGCAGGCATCCTGGCAGTGTGCCGGCTGTGCGGTGGCGCAGTCGCCGTGTTGGGGGGTGAGGCCGGTGCGAACCGGACAAGACGTGAGCACGCGCCCTCATCACCACGACGGTTCTCGCGACATCCGTGACGATCCGACACGCTACGACGAGCTTGCCCACCTGTGGTGGGATCGGCGCGGACCGTTCGCGATGCTGCAGTGGATCGTCGGAGCCCGATCCACCTTCATACCTCCGGCCACGCGTCCGGCCGCGGTGCTGCTCGACGTGGCGTGTGGTGGAGGTCTTCTCGCGCCGCACATCTGCGGGCTGGGCTACCGCCATGTGGGTGTGGACCTTTCCATGCCCAGCCTCACCGTGGCTCGCCACCACGCCGTCCACGCGGTGTGCGGCGATGCGCGCACATTGCCGGTGCCCGACGAGACGGTCGATGTGGTCGTCGCCGGTGAATGCCTCGAGCACGTCTCCGATCCAGCCGGTGTCGTCGCCGAGCTGTGTCGCGTGCTGCGCCCGCACGGCATTCTCGTGCTGGACACGATCGCCTCGACGCTCCTGGCTCGCTTCGTTGCGGGCTACCTCGTCGAGCGGCTCCCCGGTGGTCCTCCGCGCGGACTGCACGATCCCGAGCTGTTCGTCGACCGACGCTGGCTGGTCGAGGAATGCCAGCGGCACGGTGTCGCTCTACGTCTTTTCGGACTGCGGCCGTCGGCGTCGGCCTGGCTTGCCTGGCTGGTCGGGCGTCGGAGCACAGCGCGCATGGTGACCACGCGGTCGACCGCAGTGCTCTTTGGTGGTGTCGGCGTCAAGTCTGGCTAGTCGAGGGGGGATCATCTCATGGGTACGAAGGTGGCGCCGCGCACTGATACGAGGTCGGCGCCGGTCGAGGTCGCTCGCCAGCTGGCGCCCGCCATGGCGAGCCGTGCTGAGGCGTACGACCGGGAGGGCGCGTTCCCGGTCGAGGACTTCACCGCGATTCGCAACGCCGGCTTGCTCGGTCTGTTCACGCCAGAGCCACTCGGCGGGTACGGAGCCAGTTTCGCCGACTACGCCGAGGTTGCGATGACGCTGGCCAAAGGCAACGGCGCGACTGCGTTGATCTTCAACATGCACGCCTGTGTGACAGGGAGTCTGGCACTTCTACCGGAGGAGCTCCCACACGTGCTCGGCATGCCTGAAAGCTTCTTCGTCACACGTGATCGCCTGCTCGCCGATGCGGCGCGAGGCGCGTTGTTCGCGGTCGCCATGTCCGAGCGCGGTGCGGGTTCGCGCCTTTCGCAGCTGTCCACCCGCTATACGCGGACGTCGAATGGCTTTCGGATCGTGGGTTCCAAGACGTTCTGCTCCGGGGCAGGACATGTGGACGGCTACGTCGTCGCGGCACGGTCGGCGCAGGACCCGACCAAGCTGTCGCAGTTCTTCGTCGAGGCGTGGCGGCCGGGTCTTGAGGTGGAGCAGACCTGGGACTCGCTGGGCATGCGGGCGACGGTGAGCAACGACCTGCAGCTCGACGTGGAGGTGCCGACGCAGGCACTGCTTGGTGGCGTCGAAGGGCTCGGCCTCGCCATCGCGTACGCGATGCCGCAGTGGCTCGTCGCGTCGTACGCCGCCGTGTACGCCGGTGTCGCCCAGGCCAGCGTCGACGCTGCGGCCGAGTTCGTACGACGACGTGGGCTCGAGCGTCTGCCCGCGGTGCGGGCGAGGATCGGGCGTGCGGAGGCGGCGGTAGCCAGCGCCATCGCGGTCGTTCGGGAGGCCGCACGCAGGGTCGACTCTGCACCGGGCGATGCCGAGACGAACCGCTGGGTGTGGCGAGCCAAGCTCGTCGCGGGTGACACGGCGACGGACGTGGCGGCGTCCATGCTGGAAGCGTGCGGTGCAAGCGCGACCCGACGGGGAACCGACGTCGAACGGCTCTACAGGGACGCCCGTTGTGGTGCGCTGCAACCGGCAACGAGCGATGTGTGCGCCGACTGGCTCGGACTTGCAGCGTTAGGACTGGACCCCATGGCCGATGCCGAGGTGCCGCGATGGTGAGCCCACGCATCGCTGCGGTGGGGTACGCCGTGCCGCCGCTCGCGATGGATCAGCAGGAGCTGTGGGACGGCTACTTCGCCACAGTGTACGGAGACGATCCGCGGGCAGAGCGCATGTGGCGGTCGGCGGGCGTTGTCACGAGGTACGCCGTCGTCGATCCTCGGGTCGAGGACGTCGCGTCCTGGAGCACCGGCATGCGGATGCAACGGTTCGCGACGGAGGCGCCGCCGCTTGCGAAGCAGGCTGTCTCGTCCGCTCTCACCTCGGCAGGTCTGCATCCCGCCGACATCGGGGCGCTCGCCGTGGTCTCCTGCACGGGGTATCCCACGCCTGGGCTGGACATCGTGCTCGCGAGGGACCTGGGGATGTCGCACGCGGTCCGACGCTTGATGATCGGGCACATGGGCTGCTACGCGGCCCTTCCCGGCTTGGGCGCGGTTGCCGACTACGTCGCGGTGCACGGGCGAGCCGGGGTTCTGCTCTGCTGTGAGCTGACCAGCCTCCACCTCCAACCTCCACTGCCACGACAGCAGAGTCGGCACCGGGACGACGAGATGGAGCAGCTCGTCACCCATGCGTTGTTCGGGGACGCGGCGGCCGCGGTCGTCGTCGTACCGGACACCGGGCCCAGCCTCGAGGGGAGCCGGGTGGTGGACCTCGAGTCGGGTACGGATCTTGCGACCAGCGACTACATGACCTGGCAGATCACCGACCACGGTTTCCGCATGGGGCTGTCCGCGCTCGTGCCCGATGTGGTTGCCCGACACGTACGACCCGTCGTCCGCGCGCTCCTCGGCCGGCACGGGATGACGATCGACGACGTCACAGGGTGGGCGGTCCACCCGGGAGGTCCTCGGATCTTGCAGGCTGTACGAGAAGGGCTGGGCCTGACGGCCGACTCACTGGCCGCGTCGTACGCCGTGCTGCGCGACCATGGCAACTGCTCGTCGCCTACCGTGCTGATGGTTCTCAGGCGGCTGCTCGAGGAGGGCCGTGGCCGCGCCATCGTCATGCTCGCGTTCGGTCCAGGGCTCACCCTGTATGCGGGACTTCTGGTCCAGGCTCAGCCAGGCGGCGCCTCGCGAACCTGACCCGACTGCAGGCGTTCGGCCAAACTTTGTGCCCGGGCCGCCAAGACGACGACCCCCGCAGTCATCAAGGTGAGCGCGATGCCTTGCAGTGCTGCGGATACCGCTCCGGTGTCGATCCTCTCGTCCAGCCACAGGACACCGATCCCGATCGAGACCAGCGGATCGCCAACCGTCATGATGGCGAGCGCAACGGACCCGTAGAGCCCGGTCTGATAGGCATTTTGGCTGAGCAGAAAGCCCATGGGGCCAACGACGATGACGGCGTACAACTCCCACTTCTGCCAGATCACACCGCCGTCCGAGCTGGACACCGAGACCAGGCTGCTGATGAGACCCGCCGTGACGCCATAGAACACGGCGGTCGCCGCCGCCAGTGGCACCGTGCGTGCCTCGTGTCCGAGCCGCGATGACACGGCGAGACAGACCGCCACGGCGGCGGCGAGTGCCAACCCGAGGGGGAAGGCGTCGTCAGAGTCCAGGCTGCCGGTGCCGGGCTTGGGCTCCGCTGCCAGGAGAAAGCCGGACAATCCCATGAGGGTCATGACGGCGCCCAAGAGCAGCCAATGGTCAGGCCATTGTTTGCGCATCGCAGATGCGATGCCGAGGTAGAAGAGCAAGCCCGTGACCAGAATTGGTTGCACCAGGGTCAGAGGTCCGAACCGCAGGGCGACCACCTGCAGGATGAAGCCCAGAGCGGCGAGAACCGCACCGGAGCGAAATGCCCGCAGTCCGATCAGGTCCAGCAGCAGTCGCGGTCGAAGTGGTGGTCGTTCCGGGGCCTGGTGCGTCGCCCGATGCTGCAGCACTCCGGCGCTGCCGTACGACAGCGCGGCACACAGAGCGGCTGGAATCGCGATCCAGACGTCGTGGTTCTCGCTGATCACGAGCACGTCCTCGACGATGGTGTTGGTGTCCGGTTGAAGTTCGATACCCAGAATCGCTGCTATTCGATCGCGGATCCTTCGAGTGATTCGTACGGGATGCAAGCATCGTCGCCGTCGTCGAAGCGGGTGGCCGCTTGCGGCCATCCCGATCTCGTCTTACACCGGCCGGTTGCTCCGGCAAACCGGGGAGCCTATACAGAGATCCAGGAAAGCGCTGTCCGACATGTGATCGTGCCCCGCCTCTTTTGAATCGGTGTTTTCCGTCGTGCGTACGGGTGGGGCACAGGTGCCCTGTGGATACGTACGGAGGCGCGTCATGAGCCGTGGCTGGTGGTCTGGTCGGAAATCGAAGCTGCAGCTGCCGTCTCTCACCGGGTCGGCCCGACGTGATGTGCTCCGGGCGCGACAACACCTGCTTTCCCGGCGTGACGCGCTGCTCGCCGGCGGCTCGCTCGTGTTGACGGCGGCGGCCCTGTCGGGATGCGAGACGCTGTCGATGGACCCGGCCGGGAAGGACGATGACGGCAAGGCGCGCAGCACCCGAAAGGGCAAGGAAGCACCGATGCTCGCCCGTCTGGTGAAGGCCGGCGATCTGCCTCCCGTCGAGCAGCGGCTGCCCAAGGAGCCGTTGGTGGTGCAGCCGGTCGCAAGGATCGGTCAGTACGGCGGAGTGTGGCGGACGGCGCTCCTCGGAGCGGCCGACGCTGCATGGCTCGACCGTACGATCGGCTACGACTACCTGATGCGGTGGAATCCCGAATGGACCGCGACGATTCCCAACGTCGCGCTGTCGATCGAGGTCGCTCGTGGTGGACGGGAGTACGTCATCACGCTGCGCGAGGGGATGAGGTGGTCCGACGGTAAGCCGTTCACCGCAGACGACCTGGTCTTCGCCTACAACGACGTCACCGCCGACACCGAGCTCACTCCCAATCCACCGCCGCTTCTGGCTCACTTCGAGAAGATCGACGAGGTCACGGTTCGCGTCACGTACGAGTCGCCGTACGGCTTCTTTCTGCTCGACCAGGCTCAGGCCGGTGGCTCGGGCCTTGTGTCCAGGCCGTTCCACTACCTGAAGCAGTTCCACAACAAGTACAACCCCGACGTGGACTCGCTCGTCGAAAAGGAAGGCGCCGCCGACTGGGTGGAGCTGTTCCAGCGCAAGGGCGGGGTGATCGAGGGCACGACGTACAACGCGCGGTTCATGAACCCTGAGCTCCCCACCTTGTGCGCGTGGCGGATCACGACGCCGCTCGGCGAGGGCTCTCGCGTGGTTGCCGAACGCAATCCGTACTACTGGAAGGTCGATCCCGAGGGCAGCCAGCTGCCATACCTCGACGAGGTTCGGTTCGACGTGATCAGCGATCCGGAAGTGATGCTGGCCCGGGCGACCAACGGTGACTTCGACATGCACGACCGGCACATCACGACGTCGGTGAACAAGCCGGTGCTGGCGCGAAGCCGCGAGAAGGGCAACTACGACTTCTTCAACCACGTCACGTCGAGCATGAACGCCGTCGCGATCGCATTGAACCTCACGTGTCGGGATCCGGTGAAGCGGGAGATCTTCAACAACAAGGACTTCCGGATCGGCCTGTCACACGCGATCAATCGTGAGGAGCTGATCGACGCGGTCTTCCAGCGCCAGGGTCGACCGTGGCAGCTCGCGCCACGAGAGGAGTCGGAGTTCTACCTCGAGGAGCTCGCCACACAATATCTCGAGTACGACGTCGACCTCGCAAGCCAGCACCTCGACAAGGCCGGCTACGCCGAACGTGACGACCAGGGGAGGCGCCTCGGGCCGGACGGGAAGCCGATCCAGTTCACCGTCGAGGTCGCGTCCGGCATCAGCGATACGGCGATCGACGCCATGGACCTCATCAAGAAGTACTGGGCCGAGGTCGGCATCACCATCCAGGTGAGGACGGAGGACCGGGCGCTGTTCTACACCCGCAAGGAAGCCAACCAGCACGACGCCAACGTCTGGGGCGGCGACGGTGGGCTGACCGACGCCATCATCGACCCGCGGTGGTACTTCCCGTTCAGCACCGAGTCCAACTACGCCATCCCGTGGGCGAACTGGTACAACGGCAACACCCCGGCGATGGAGCCGCCAGCGCACGTCAAACAGCAGATGAGGCTGTACGACCAGATCAAGGCAAGCCCGGACCCCGAGGAACGTCGCAACCTCTTCATGCAGATCCTCGAGATCGCGAAGGACCAGTTCTACGCCATCGGTTGTGTCCTACCCGAGCCTGGGTACGGCATTGTCAAGAACAACTTCCACAACGTTCCCAAGTCCTTCCCCAGTGCCTGGGTCTATCCCAATCCCGGGCCGACGAATCCCGAGCAGTACTTCATCAGTTCCTGAGACGACACGTGAAACGACCACCTGAGAAGGGCTCGACGAAAGGCCTGCCCAAAAGTCCGTCCTGACGAAATGTGTGATGCCATGGTGAGCTCTACTGGCCTCAGCCGACACAACCCCATCGACCTGGAACGCATCCTGCGCGAGGTTTCGCCGCCCCCGCCGTTTCCGCCGGCCGCGGACCGGGCGGCCTGGGAGAAGCTGCGAGACGAGCTCGAGCCGGAACGCTGTGCCGGCATTCTCGCCCACGCACAGCGGTACGCCCGCACCCCGGTGCCGGCGCTTCCGGCCACGCTGTATCTCGAGTACGCGCGGACCGGTCGCCGGGAGGGTTACCAGGACCCGATGCGGGTCCGCCGGGCGATGCTCGCCAGCTTGGCGCTTGCCGAGTGCCTCGAGCACGAGGGCCGGTACCTCGACCCGATCCTGGACGTCGCGTGGGCGATCTGTGAGGAGAGCAGCTGGTCGATGCCTGCCCACCAGACCGTGCTCGCCGACGTGACGCATCCGGTCATCGACCTCGCGGCCGCCGCGACCGCACTGTCGCTGGCCGAGCTCGACCTGCTGCTCGGCGACGAGCTCGATCCGGCTCTGGGCAAGCGGATACGGGACGAGCTCGACAGACGCTGCTTCACGCCGTACCTCACCCGGCACGACCACTGGTGGCTGTACAACACCGCGCTGCGAAATGTGAACAACTGGACGGCGGTGTGCACGGCCGGCGTGGTCGGTGCGGCGATTTACGTGGAGCCGGACCCCGCCCGGCTCGCGGAGATCCTCGCGCGGGCCGCCCGCTCGCTGGACGACTACCTGGACACCTTCGACCCGGACGGCGGATCGTCGGAGGGGCCGGGCTACTGGTCGTACGGCTTCGGCCACTACACCCTGCTTGCCCACCTCGTCGAGCATCGCACCGACGGCCAGGTGAGCTTCTTCCCCGACGACAGGCTCCGGAAGATCGCCGAGTACCCACTGCGTACCCAGCTGAGCCCGGGACGCTACGTACCCTTCTCCGACTGTGATCCCGACGTCCGCTTCATCCCTGCCCAGCTGGCGTACCTTTCGCGCCGGCTCGACATCCCCGACCTGATGTCGCTGGCGCACGACCAGCTGCGGCCGCCAGCCGGGGGAGAGGAAGGTAACGGCGCGCGGTCGGGCGAGCTGCCGTGGGCCTTGCGAGGACTGTTCTGGCGGGTGGATCCGGCACCGAGGTTCGTACCACGTCGCCACGACTGGTTCTCCGGCATGGCGTGGATGCTCGCCCGCCTCGATCCCGCGGATCCGGATGCGCTGACGCTCGCGGTGAAAGGCGGCCACAACGCCGAGATGCACAACCAGAACGACGTGGGCTCGCTGGTCGTGCACCTGCGCGGCGAGTCGCTCCTCACCGACCCGGGGCGCGGTCGCTACACCAAGGCGTACTTCGGCCCGCAACGCTACGAGCACGTCGTGAACTCCTCGCGCGGACACTCGGTGCCCTTGCCGAACGGCCAGGAGCAGTTGCCCGGTCCCGAGCACGGCGCCACGGTGATCGAGCACCGCGCCGACGACACGGTGGACCTGCTCGCCCTCGAGATGCGGGACGCCTACCCGCCTGAAGCCGACCTGGAGTCGCTGCGACGTGTCGTGGCCTTGCACCGCGAGGCGGCCGGATGGGTGGAGCTCGTCGACGAGGTGCGGTTCGGCTCGGGGCCGGGGGAGTTTCAGTCGGCTCTGATCACGTTCGGTGAGGCCGAGGTCGACGGCAGCTCGGTCGTCGTTCGAGGCGAACGTGCGGACGGCGGACAACCTGCCGCGCTGCGGATCGGTTTCGATCCGGCCGCCGTGGTGGCGCGAGTGGACACGATCCCGGACGTGGACTTGAGCGGCGGACGCCGGGACCTGCGACGGATCGTCTTCTCGCTCCCGACGCCCGCCGAGTCCGCCACGGTACGACTGCGCATCGAGCCACTGTGATCGCGCCGCTGTGAGACACGCGGGATCCGCGGTCGTCCCGCCAGTTGATCCGCCCCAGGCGGTTTCAGGTCTTTATGGCCGCTCGCGGGCTGGCGTCGTCGGGATCATCCCGATGGTCAGGTGGCATCAGCCGCATGGCCGTGGGGGCGGTACGTCTTCGTCTAGCGATCTCTTTCACGTGCCAGCGCGAGGAGAGCACTCCACCCTACGATCGAGGCATGTCAGAGGGCAGCGGCCGGATCGCTCGACTTGACACGCAGGCCATTCCGCGGGTGGGGCGGGGGACGCAGCCGGAGGCAGGTGTGTCCTCGGGCCAGCCGCTCTCCTGGGAGGTGGTGCAAGACCAGCTGGCTCGCGGTGGTTGGTACTGGCTCTCCTCGGCCGATCCGGGCGGCGCACCCCATGTCACCCCGGTGTTCGCCGTCTGGTGCGACGACGCGGCGTGCGTCGCATCGAACCCGTCGACCCGCAAGAGCCGCAACCTGCTGGCGAGACCTGCCTGTGCTCTTGCAGCCGACAAGGGCAATCTTCATCTCGTCATCGAAGGTCGGGCTCGCCGCCTCGTCGACGCCGCGGCCCTGCAGCGGGTGACGGATGCCTTTCGTACGACCTACGGATGGCCCACCGAGGTCGCCGGTGAGCTCCTCGACGCTCCGTACGGAGCGCCGACATCGCGCGGTGGACCGTTCTTCGTCTTCGCGATCGATCCCACCGTGGCGTACGGATTTCCGAGCGACGACTCATTCGAGCCGACACGCTGGCGTTTCCCCGAAGCCGACCGACGGAAATGACCACGCAACGTCGGCGATTCGCCTCTTTCCGCGGTAGGTATGCGCCTCCAGGGTCACGAAACCCTCGCGTCGTGCCGGCGGCTCACAGGTACGAGGCTGATCGCAAGTGACCGTGTGTCGGTTGCCTCACTCTTCCATGCCAGGACACGGGCCAGCGTCGATTTCCCCTCGCACTCGTGGATCTTCTGCGACGACCAGGCAGACGCTCTGCCCACGTTCCACGCGAGGATCGCGGCGGATCGAGATGTATCCCGTCGCGCTGTAGTCGGAGTCGACCTCGATGTGCTCGTCGTGCCGTAGCGCCGACGTCTCCAGGTCGACGCATAGGCTGCTTCCCTCTTCCTGGGTGTACGACTTCGGCGGTCCGGGCCGACAGATGTAGCGGGCGAAGGCTTCACGCGTCTTGTCGGCTGCCTCGGCTGCGAGCCTCGGGTCCCGTGGGTCGCCTCCGGTCGACCTCGCCAGCTGGCGAATGTGGCGGTCGAGGTACTGAGCCTCCCACCCGGGGGTGCCCATCGCGGTGTCCACGACGGCTGCCCGGGCGCCGTTCACGAGGAGAACCACGCCGATCACCAAGCCGACCAGACAGGACACTCGGATGACGACCAGGACGCAACCGCTTGGCTCCAGCTGATCCGGATTGGCGAACCACCACCGCTTTCCGAACATCTCGATGCGCCAGCCCAGGCGGGGCGAGATGACTCCGAGCGAGCAGACCAGCACCAGGAGCAGACCCAGCGTGGTCAGGGGAGTCCAGAAGGCGTCAAAGTCCATAGCGGCTGCCCCGTCGAAGGTCGTGAAGGGTCACGACGTGATCTGCGTACCAGCTCGAGATCATCGATCAACACCGGGGCAAGTCTTGCATACGTCCCAATTGGGAGGTCGGGCCTCGCACAGTGCGCATGAGCCTCAGCGGGTGCGGACCCCTACCTCGGTGGGCGTAGAGCAGCGGCGCCTGGTCATTGTGGCGCGCGGAGCAGCGGCGCCTGGTCATTGAGGTCGGCGGGTGAACCGGGCGAGTGCGCGGTACGTATATCAGCCAGCGGAACCTCTGAGGGAGGCTACGTGAGCTGGGCACGGCGCAACCTACGCTTGCACGGCGCGAACGGCGGTACGTGGATACGCACGTTGTCGCCGTGGCTGCGCACGGTGGCCGCCCTCGCGATCCTGGGTGCCCTGGCGTGGCGTCTGGGAAGCGAGCCGTTCCTCGACGGTCTGCGGGTGCTCAACGGGTGGGCGCTCGCTGCGGCGGTCGGCCTTGGGGCTCTCACCACGATGTGTTCGGCCTGGCGGTGGAGCTTGGTGGCGGAAGGTCTGGGCATCCGAGTGCGACTGCCGTTGGCCATCGCCCACTGCTACCGGTCGGTGTTCTTGAACGCTGTACTACCGGGCGGGGTGCTGGGTGACGTGGATCGTGCGGTACGACACGGGAGCGATGCGGGGGATCTTGGTCGCGGCGCCCGGACCGTGTTCTGGGAACGCTCGGCTGGCCAGGCGGTCCAGATCGGCATCGCGTTAGTCGTGCTGTCGGTGTTCGCCTCGCCGATCCAGTGGGTCGTACCGCTGCTCGCCGGAGGTGTCCTGGCCGCAGCACTCACGTTGCTCCTGCTTCGCCGAGCCCTGCGTAGTGGCGTCCTGAGCGGTCGGATCCGGCCCACCCTTCCGCCGCCGGGCTTGCCCGGCCGTCACATGGCCCGCTGGAGGCGAGCGATGCTCACGGCTCGGGCCGACATTCGCAACGGCGTGTTGGCCCGCCGCACATGGCTGGGAATCGTGCTCGCCTCCGCGATCGCCGTCACCGGTCACCTGGCGATGTTCGTCGTCGCCGCTCGAGCGACCCACGTGACGGCGCCTCTCACCCAGGTGGTCCCGCTCGTGCTGCTCGCGCTCCTCGCGATGGCGCTGCCCCTGAACATCGGGGGCTGGGGACCGCGGGAAGGCGTCGCAGCGTGGGCCTTCGCAGCCGGAGGGCTGGGGGCGGACCAAGGGATCACGACCGCTGTGGCGTACGGGGCCCTGGTGTTGGTCGCCAGCCTGCCCGGCGCCGTGATCTTGCTCTGCGGGCGCCGCACTAAATGACCATGTGCACTACGCCTGCCGGAGGTGCACTACGTGCCGACACGTGTCACACCTCCGAATCGGCTGCACGGTGGCTCACATCTGCTCGAGCAGGGCTTCGCAGCGGGCGAGTTGATCGAGTTCACCGAGCTCCCGACAGGTGGCGATCATGACCTGCAGCCGGGCCTTGGCCTGGTCGGGTCGTCCGAGCGTGATCTCGACCCGAGCGGCTGTGATCGCGGCCGTGACTCGCTCGGCGAAGGCCTCGCGACCGCAGGCGGCAAACCCCGTTTCGGCGCGAGACGCGAGGTCCGAAGCCGTGCGGAGGAACGTCATGCGCCTCTCATCCGGGGCACCGTCGTCGGCTTGCGACGTACCTGCCTGCCAGTGGATGCGGGCGGCCTGCAGGTGGGTTTCGGCGAGTTCCTGCTGGTACGTCGAGGGATGGTCGCCACCGTCCTCGGCGGTCAGCGCGGAGCGTAGGCGCTGCTCTGCCTCGGTCATGAGGCTAAGCGCTTGTCCAACCGCTTCTGGGCCAAGCACGTGAGACCCTGATCCGATGGCGACCCACGCGCGGGCGCGCAGGGTCCGGACGAGAGGCACGACCTCGCCAAGCTTCTGCCACAGCTCTGCGGCTCGCCGATAGGCCTGATCCGCGTGGTCGAGCATGCCAGCTGCATGCAGCGCCTCGGCTGCCGACGAAGCCAGACCCGCGTGAGCAAGCTGGTGTGGCCAGTGTTGTGCGATGTCGGCCGCTTGGAGAAAGTGTTCGGCGGCGGCCAGCGGTTCGCCGAGACGTTGCAGGCTCGTTCCGAGGATCTGACGCACCTGGACGATGGCTTCATCATCGTCGGCAGAAAGGTCCGGCAGAGCAGCCTCAGCGATCGTTGCTGCTTCGTCGAATCGTTCGAGTGCCAGGTACGCCATGGCCAGGGTGAGCCGGGCACGCGCGGCTGACGCCAGATCGCCGGCGGTATCCCAGTGGAGAACGGAGGTGAGAGCGTGCTGCGCAGCGGCTTCGTACCGACCTGTGTGCTGGGCGATGTCCGCCAGCAGGAGGTGCGCACCTCCCGCGACCTCAGGCTCCACATCGTCACCAGCTCGCTCGAGCACCTCGGTGAGCAGGCGGGCGGCGGAGTCCGGCGCACCTGAGTTTGCCCGAAGCTGGGCCAGGAGGATGGCGGGTTCGACTGCGTACGCGTGGTGTTCGACTGAGCGAAGCAGGTCGACAGCGTGGTTCAGCAGCTGCTCCGCAGTCACCGGGTCCCCGCGACGCAACGCGAGCATGGCGCGCAGCCATTCGGCATCGGCCACTTGCCGGGTGAGCCGAGGGTGAGGGTCGGCTGATGCGGCGAACTCGACGAGTTCGGCGAGCGCCGTCTCGAGCTGGTCAGCGGTCTCGTCGCTGGACTCGGCAGCATGCTCTTCGGGGACCGCCGCCGGTGTCAGGACGGCGACCGCATCGACCTTGAGCTTGCTCAGGCGTGCCATGACGACGCGTGATACGGAGACCTCGCCAGCAGCGTGCATGCGCTCGACGTCCTAGAGTACGGAATCGGCGGTCTCGTGCGCTTGCTCCAGCTGGCCGACCACAGCGAGGGCGACGGCGGTGGCCGCCCGGGCACTTGCCACCCGTTCCGGAAGGTTGGCGTGCCCATAGGCCTCGGCAGCTGCCTCGAACTCCGTCGCGGCCTTGGCGGCCTGGGCCTGGCCATGCATCAAACCGCGCCAGAAGGCGAGGTCTCCTTGCAGCTCCGGGTCGGTTGCGGCACCGGTCGCTTCGACCATGGCGGCGACCTTGGCCCATACTTGGTCTTCCTTCGGGTCGCCGGCCTCTCGTAACTGGCGAGCGTGCATCACCAGCTGGTCGAGATCGTGGGTCGACGCCTTGCTGGGCGCCCGGCTCGCCTCAGGACTGCTCCCGCCGCGCGCGACCGAGCCGGACGACGTGGCGGGCAGCACATCCCTGAGACCGAGCGGCAGCGAATCCAGCACGGGTTCCTGCTCTGTGCGCTGGCGGATCCACGTCGAGACGGCCGAGTTGCCGTTGCGCTTGTCGAAGGCGTGGTACGACGCCGCGAGGTCGGCTTCGAGCCTCTGGAGCAACGTGGATGCGCTCTGCGTACGTCCACCCGGCAGCGCTACCGGAAGCTCACCGTGACCGATGGCCTGCAACCGACGCAGAAGCAAGCATCCGGCGCCGAGCATGCGCATGCGGTTCCACGAGTTGACGTCACCCTCGAGATATGTCCCGTGCTCGGCGAGGATCTCGACACCGCGCGCCTCGTTTCCGGTGAGGGCGCAGAACTCGATGTGGCTGGCGATCGCAGCTTGCAAGCTCTCGTTGCCACGAGCCATCCGATAGCCCCGGAGGTGATGGGAGCGGGCCGTGTCGTGCTGGCCGAGCCGCAGCAGGGGAAGCAAGGACTTCGCGAGGACGCGATGCGGCTCCTCCAGACACACCAACTCGCCCTCGATCACCGCCGCCAGGCTCCCAGGGCCCCCGCGTCGTCGCCCTGTTCGGCAAGCCACGTCCCCTGACCGTTGCTTTCGCAAGCCTGGCAGTCACTCATCTCGTCACGGTCCGCGGCGAGCCAGGCGTGATGGGACTTCCAGGCGCGGTCGACGTCACCGATGTGGCGGGCGAGCGCGTGCTCTGCCGCGTAGACGGGTCGCAGAGAGTACCCCGCCACCAGGTAGCGTTGCCTCATCTCGGCGAGCCAGTGCTCGATGGTGGCGAGCGGGATCGCAGCATGGCCGACCATCCCGGACGTGACCCACTTGAACACCCAATGAAGCCTGCTGGCCTGATCGGGGGAGAATGCGGTCGGTTGCTCGTCCCAGAGGCGCAACGCCTGTGCGAACGGGACGAACATCTTGGCGCGTTCAGTGCTGGATTCGTACGCCAGGATCAGGGTCAACAGCGCCTCGATCAATAGGCCGGTGTCGCCGGTCTGCGCGGCACGGTCGACGAGCTGCTCTGCCGCAGCGTTGCGCGCCGGCCCGTTGGGCATGTCGTGGATTCGACAGAGCGCATTCCTGATCGCTTCGATCTCACTCATGGTCTGCCTTCTCGCCTGGTTGGTGCCGGTTGCCCCGCGCGCCCGAATCTCGGGTGGCCCATTCGAGCAGGTTCAGGAACGCGCGATTGAGCAGAGACTGGTTTCAAGGTTCGCCCGGCCATGAGCAAGGACTGGCCGTACAGTGATTCGATCGCCGTGCCGGTGAGCTCGTCGCCGTCGAGAGCCGCGATGCGGCGTACCAAGGGTTGAGATAGTTGAGCACGAGGCGGGCTCGCGCTGAGGTATCCCGTAACGAGCTCAGGATGCCCGCCCACAGGTCGTTTGCCTGCGCTTCAGCTTCGGCTCGGGCACGCTCGTGGCGCGCTGCGCGGTCGTCGAGATGGAGGGCGGGGACCGAGACCGGATGGAAGGCGCGCACGACGACGTCACAACCGAGCGGATCGAGCCGTGACCGCGCCATTGCCAACAGAGGAGCCAGCGCAAGCTCGTCGGCGGAGTCGATCGGGTCGAGGTGAGCGGTCACCACGCTGGCATCAAGCTCGGCGACCACGATCTCCGGCTCGAGCTCGGGCAGCCGCGCGATGTCGGCGCTCAGTCCTCCCGATGCGTGGGCCCGCATGGTCGTCCCCGATGCCGAATGGGTCACCAGGCACCGTCCAACCCGCAGGCTTAACCAGATGCCCGGCTGCGGCTGGGTCTTCCGGCACTTGTGATGACGCCAGGCGCGCGGGGACGGTGGCATCGTGTTCGTCAGGCCGGATCTTCGTCTCCATGCCAAGGATCTCGTCGACAAGGCGCGGATGGCACCGTCGTTGCATAACGCGCAACCGTGGGCATTTCGGGTACAGCGCGAGATGGTCGAGGTGTACGCCGACCGCGACCGCGCGGTGCGCGTCCTCGATCCATACGACCGGCAGCTCTTCATCGGGGTCGGTGCGGCGCTGTTCGTCGTACGCCTCGGCATCAAGGTGCTGGGCGCCAAACCGGTCGTCACGCTGTTTCCCCAAGGCGAGCCTGAGGTCGAAGAACCTGAGGTCAAAAAGGGCATGGTCCTTGCCGCACGACTGTGGGTTGAGGGGGAGCACATGCCCGAGCCTGCGGAGGTGCGGCTTCTGGAGCAGGTGGAGAAGCGCCGGACCATCCGAGAACGCATGGACCCGGCCCTGCCGGAGAAGACCAGGGAGGCTCTTGCAAGCGCCGCGTCTGCCGAGAACGCAGATCTGCGGTGGGTGCAGCGTCCTGAGGAGCGAGCGGCGCTTGCCCATCTCGTCAGCATCGGCGAGAGCCGGGAGCAAGCTGACGCGAAGATTCAAGCCGAGCTGACCCAGTGGGTAGGAGGCCAGACGGTCCGGCATGGGTCCGGTGTGCCGGAGGAAGCGCTTGGCGCGTCGGGCGAGCTCGCTCGTACGGCGATGTTCGTGCCGCGCGACTTTGCCGGCGGCAGGCCGCGACTCGCACCCGATCTGGAGGGGCAGGAGGAACAGCCGACCGTCGCGGTGCTGACCACCCCGGGTGATCGACCGGTCAACTGGTTGTGTGCCGGTCAGGCGATGATGCGCGTGCTCCTCACCGCTACCGCCGACGGCCTCGGTGCGTCGTACTACAACCAGCCGTTGGAGATGCCCGACCTGAGGCAGCGGGTGCAAGACGACTTGAAGCTCACGGGCATCCCTCAGCTCGTGCTCCGATTCGGCCGCCCGGTGGGGAGGTGGCCGGTGCCCACCCCGCGGCGACCGGTGGACGAGCTTTTGCTCCCGTGAGCGAGCGGTTCCGTCAGGACCTTCGCCCCTACGGAGCACGGACTGTCAGCGCACACAGTGAGAGTGTCCACCACGCACTCGCGAGGTGAGGAGACAGCATGCACGCCGTTGCTGGTGATCAGATCGTGATCCGTAGTGCCTCGCTCGACGAGCCACCCCGGCGGGGAGTCATCCGACAAGTCCTCGGTAGCGGCGAGACCGAGCACTTCCAGGTCCAATGGGACGACGGGCACGAGTCGCTGTTCTATCCGGGCCCGGATGCCATGATCTTGCCCGCGCAGGTCCGGCGTGAGCCGGTACCGGAGCAGAGGGCGAAGCCGTCGGAGGAGCTCGTCCCTACGGCACCGCAGATTGATGATCCCGTCGAGCGGATCATGAGCACGCCGGTCACCACGGTCGACGCGGAAGACTCGCTGCGGGTCACCGCCGTGACGCTGGCCGACGCCGAAGTCGGCGCGCTGGTCGTGGTGAGCGGCACGACACCCATCGGGATCGTCTCCGAGCGCGACATCATCCACGCCTTGGCGGCAGGCGGGGATCCGGATCAGGTCACTGCCTCAGCCGTGACCGGGGTCAGCACCGTCTGGGCGAGCCCGTCGGACACGATCCGGCACGTCGCGGAGCTGATGCGAGACGCCGACATCCGCCACGTCCCGATCCGGGTCCAGGATGCTCTGGTCGGGATCGTCTCGATGCGCGATGTCCATAAGGTCCTCCTCGCCTGAACCAGGTGAGGTCGACGAGGGCGACCGACGCCGTTGGTGCAGGTGTGCGCGACGATCGGGTGAGTCTGCTCGTCAGCTCGGGCCGAGTAGGAACTGCGTCGCCTCGCCCGACTTCAGCGTCCTGGCCTGGCCTTTGACGACGATGGTGAGCGCAGGGGCGTTGGAGGGCGGCAGCTCGATCGAGATGCGGTCTTGTGTGCATCGGATGTCGATGTCGTCGTGCCCGCCGTACCGGACGGTCATGGCGACCTCGTCCAGCTCGGATGGGAGCTTGGGGTTGAGCCGGAGTTCGCGATCGCCGACTTCCAGACCGAGGTAGCAGCGCTGGAGCAGGTCGACGCATCCGGCCATCGCGCCGAGGTGGATGCCTTCGCGTGTGGTGGCGTTGGGTGCGTGCGGGTCGGAGATGTCGCTTGCGAGGGCGTCGCAGAAGAAGCGCCAGGACGCGCGCCGGTCCGTTCGGGAGAGCACCCAGGCGTGAACGACGGCGCTCAAGCTGGACCCGTGTGCGGTCCGCGCGAGGTAGTAGTCGACGGTACGCTGCATCGCCTCGGTCGTGAGCTCGTATCCGAGATCGTGGAACAGCTGGGTGAGTTCGTTCTTGTCCAGCAGGAAGAACAGCATCAAGACGTCAGCCTGCTTGGACACCTGGTAGCGGTTGACGTCGTCGCCTTCTGCTTCCAGGATCCGGTCGAGTCGGCGGATGTCGCCATAGCGGTCGCGGTACGCCTCCCAGTCGAGTTCGGCGAGGCGGTCGTATCCCTCGAACTGGCTGATGATCTGGTCGCTGTGGAAGACGACCCGCATGGAGCGGCTGATGGCACGCCACCGGTCCAGTTCGTCACCGCTTAGTCCGAGCCGCTCGAACAGGTGGTCGCGACGACGCGGCGGCAGGACGACAAGGGCGTCGAGGACTCGGCGGAGCATCCAGCTCGTCATGACGTTGGTGTAGGCGTTGTTGTCGATGCCGGGAGTCTTGGCCCCGGGGTAGCGCTCGTGATACTCGTCCGGACCGACGACCCCGCGGATGTCGAAGCGTCGCGAGCGGTCGTCGTACGTCGCGAGGCTGGCGAAGAAGCGGGCGATCTCCACCAGCATCTCGATCCCATGGCTGACGAGGAACGCCTCGTCCCTGGTCACCTGCCAGTACTGCCAGATGTTGTACGCGATCGCCAAGCCGACATGGCGCTGCAGGTACGTATTGTCGGGAATCCACCGGCCTGACAGGGGATTGAGGTGCAGCCGTTGGCTCTCCTCGCGTCCGTCGCTGCCGCTTTGCCACGGATACATGGCTCCGCGAAAGCCCTCGACCGAAGCGGCCCACCGGGCCTCGGGTAACCGCCGCCAGCGATACATGAGGAGCGCCCGGGCGAGGTCGGGAAGCCGATACAGCAGGAACGGGAAGACGAACAACTCGTCCCAGAACACGTGGCCGCGATAGGCCTCCCCGTGCAACCCACGTGCTGGCACACCGACATCTCGTTCCGCTGTGTGCTCGGAAAGCGTCTGCAGCAGATGGAACACGTAAAGGTCGATCGTCTTCTGCGCGACGTCGCTCCAGTGCGTACCCTGCGTTCTCGGCACGATGGTGATCCGGCTGCGAGACCACAGCCGTGCCCAGGCACCCGCGTGGGCAGCAAGGAGGTCGTCGAAACCCGGTGCGCGCTTGACGGTGGTTCGCGCAGCTACCAGGCTTTCCGAGATCGCGTGGTCCTTCGAGGTGTAGGTGGCGACCACCTTCTCCACGCGTACCGGCATGCCGCGGGACACCTCGATGTCGAGCTCGGCAGCCACACGTCCGGGACTGTGGTCGAACCTCACCGACACCAAACTCTGCTCACCATCGACTTGCACACGGGCGGCCTGGGCGATCCGAATTCGTGAGCTCGAGGTCTCGACCTGCAGCCACACCATCTGGTCGCGGTCGTCCCCCGTGACGATCGGCATCAGGTGATGGCAGGCGAGCCCGCGATACCGCTCGACACCGGTATTGCTGACCTGGCCGTCGAGCCCGGCCCGCACCCGAACCCGGCCCGACCAGTCCTCGGCGATGAGGACCGTCTCCAGTGCGGCAAGCTGCGGGGCATCCAGGGAGACCAGCCGCCGCTGGACGAGTCGGGTCGTTCGCTCCCGGGAGTCGACAAATCTCAGATGGCGGTTCAGGACGCCGCGGTGCACATCGAGCTCGTGGCGGTGTTCGAGCACCGTGACCCGCGCGAGATCGAGCCACTCGCCGTCCGGCAGGCACACGGTGAGGGTCAGCCAGTTGGGAACGTTGACGAGGTCCTCGTTCTCCACGACCGCACCGGCGACACGTGACAGCAGCCGGTTGTAGCACCCTGCGATGTAGGTCCCCGGATAGTGCACGCCATCGGCTGGACACTCGGGTAGGGCTCCACGAGTGGCGAGAACGCCGTTGCCCACGGTGCAGAGAGCCTCGCGTAGCCCTTCCTCGGCAGGGTCGGCGGTTCCGTCGTCGGTCCACACCCACAGCTCCACATGTGCTGCCTACCCATCGCAGTTACGGAGTACGAGCAGCAGGCGTGCACCTTCCGACCGACCCGGCGGACGAAGGTCATCCGAGCTGCGACGGTTGGAGATTCCTCTGGCGGCGTCGCCGGACGATGACGGCACCGGTCACGCCTACGATCGCCAAGGAGATGACCACGACGGCGACAGCCTTCATGCTCGACACCTGCCTGACACAATTCGAGATTCCGTCAGCTTCTTTCGTTCGACTGGACAGTCACCACCCATACCCCCGATGCCGGGGCTCTCTCACGTCTGTTGCATAACAACCGTCGACGTCACCAGATCATCGAGTGGTGTGAAGGTCAGTCGACCCATCGGTCGACGCCGGACCATCCCTGACGCGGTAGGCGATTCGTCGACGACAGGCAGACGCTCAAGGGTCCTTGCGCGGGCGGACGCCGCGAGCGGTCAGAGCTAGCAAGCGATCGAGCGGGCTAGCTCAAGACGATGCGGGCGATCCCGAGATAGACACCGATGGACAGCAGGTCCTGTACGACCGTGGCCAGCGGGCCGGAACCGAAAGCGGGGTCGCGCCCGATCCGGTGGAACAGCCACGGGAGCGCCATCGCCACGACCGTCGCGATCGAGCAGGCGCCGAGCAACGCGAGCGCCACCACGACAGCAACCTCTGCATTGCCCCAGATGACGAACGTCACCGGCAGCGTGATCGCTGCCAAGAGCGTGCCGATCAAAAGGCCCGTCACGACCTCGCCGAGGGCTGCCCGCCCGACGCTCACGCCGACCGACAGGCCGCGGATCACCACCGTCTCGGTCTGCGTGCCCACGGCGTCAGCCAGGTAGACCAGGCCGGGGACGAAGAACGCCAGCAGGACCTGGCGCTCCAGGTCCTGCTCGAACGCTCCTACCAGACCGGCAGCGAGCATCGCGCCCACGAAACCGAGCAACAGCCACGGCAGTCGATGCCACAGGCGGCGTCGCACCGGCTCCTGGCTTGCGGTGCGTGCGGTGGCCGCCGTGGCGAGGTAGCCGCCAAGCCTGGCGAGGTCCTGGTCGTGCTCGGTCAGGAGCACGGCGAGCAGGCGCTGCGGTGAAATCAGCCCCACGAAGCGTCCTGTCGCGTCGACGACGGCGAGCCCAGGCTCGTCATGCCGTACCGCGGTCCACGCGGCATGCTCCTGGTCGGCGTCGGGAGTGACGACCGGTGGCTTGCGGTCGGCGACGTCGATGATGGGCAGGTCATCCGGCGCAGCCAGCAGCCGTTCGATCGTGACCAGGCCCACCAGCCGTTCGTCCTCGCACACCGCGATGACCGACGCGCTGGCGAACCGTGAACCCCGCATCGACCGCAACACGTCGGCCACGCGGTCACGCGGTCGGGCAAGGGGAACGTCCCGTGCGGCGTGCGCCTCGGCCGTCTCGAGCAAGGCTTTCCCGGTATCGCCATAAGACACCTGCTGGTCAGGCACTACCTCACCTCCGTGGCCGTTTGACGGTGTGCACCAACCGGTCAAGTCGTACGGCCAGATATCCGACGACCGCACAACCACCACACACGGCCAGCTCGGCCGGCGACAGGGCGACCGTGCCCAGGACCTGTTGCAGAGCCGAGACATACACAGCCGCGATCAGAAGACCGAGCGCTCCGACGACGCCGAGCAACAGGAACGGGTTGGCGAGCGTTCCAGGGCGAGCGCGCGAACCCACAGCAACCCCGAGTTGTGTCGTGGCCAACGCGAGGAACGTCACCGTCTGCCACGGCCGACCCGCGTTCGCCGCCCAGACCGCTGCCCCGAGTGTCACGGCGGTGATCGCTACCGCGATCCGCACGATGCGCTGCCAGAGGCCAGCGCCGAGGATTCGCTCGGCGGGGGACCGTGGTGGGACACGCATGAGGTCGCCGGCCGCGGGCTCGGCGCCCAGCGCCACGCCGACCGGGCCGTGTGTCAGCAGGTTGATCCACAGGATCTGGGCCGGCAGCAACGGCAGTGCGAACCCCAGGAACGGACCCGCCAGCATGACGAGGATCTCCGCGGCCCCACCGGAGAGACCGAAGAGGAGAAACCTTCGCACGTTCGCGTAGATCCGCCGACCCTCTTCGACGGCACCGACCAGGGTGGCGAGCTCGTCGTCGGCGAGGACGAGATCCGCGGCCTCGCGCGCCACCTCGGTGCCACGCAGCCCCATCGCGACGCCGATGTCCGCACGACGCAAGGCCGGGGCGTCGTTGACGCCGTCACCGGTCATGGCGACGACGTGGGACTCGCGTTGGTACCCCCGGATGATGTCGAGCTTCTGCTCTGGTGAGGTGCGGGCGAACACCTGCGTGGTGCGAACGTCCGGGACCCCGCCGGAGGCCAGGTCGGCTCCGTCGACGACGCGTGGATCGTCACCGCCGATGCCGACCTGTCGCGCGATCGACCGGGCCGTCGCCCGGTGGTCGCCGGTGACCAGGACCGGTGTGATGCCGGCGGCTCGACAGGCGTCGATGGTGTGCTTCGCCGAAGCGCGTGGCGGATCGGCAATCGCAATGAGGCCCAGCAGCCGCAGGCCTCTCTCCAGCTGTGCGGGTTCGCGTGATGGCAGCTCGCCCCTTTGCGGGTCGTGCTGTCTGGCTGCGACGGCGAGAACGCGGAAACCATCCCGCGCGAGCTCCTCGGTACGCTGTCGCGCCCGCATCACGAGGTCAGGCTCGTCAGCGAGAAACGGTGGCTGCAGCAGTACTTCTGGTGCGCCCTTGCAGATCACCAAAGCCGATCCGTCTGCGGCCCGGTGCAGCGTGGTCATCCGCTTGCGCGCATTGTCGAACGGAACCTCGTCGATCCGCGGCAGCTCCGCCTCCAGGTCGGTTCGGGTCAGACCGATCTTGGCGCCGGCGACGAGGATCGCGGCCTCGGTCGGGTCGCCGATCGCGGTCCACCTCCCGCCAGAGCGTTCGGTGGGCGAGCCGATGGCGGCATCGGTGCAGAGTACGCCCGCGCGAAGCAGGTGCACGACCTCTGCAACGTCGTGGGGAGAGACCTTCCGCCCGGCGCACAGCACGTCGCCGTGTGGTTCGTACCCCTCGCCTGTCACCGTCGCCTCGGTGCCCGGCGTCCACAGCCGCTGGACGACCATGGTTCCTTCGGTCAGAGTGCCGGTCTTGTCCGTGGCGATGAGGGTCACCGATCCGAGCGTCTCCACCGCCGGCAGGTTGCGGACGATCGCGCGACGCCCCGCCATCCTGCGGGCTCCCAGGGCCAAGCTCAGCGTGATGACCGCAGGCAGCGACTCGGGCACCGCCGCGACCATGAGGCTGATCGCGGTGAGCACCATCAGCTGCCAGGGTTGACCGCCGGCGACCCCGAGGACGAACACCACGAGACAGAGAACGCCCGCACTGATCGCGAGGACCCGGGCCAAGCCGCTCAGACGGCGCTGCAGCGGCGTCTGAACCAGCTCGGTGGTGAGCAGACCGGCGATCCGACCCATCGCGCTCTGGGCACCGGTCGCCGTCACCACCGCTTTGCCCCTGCCGCGGACGACGACAGTTCCCGCGGCCACCTGGTCGCCGGCGTGCTCGCTCGCGGCGGCGCTTTTGTCCACCGGAACGGCCTCACCGGTGAGCATCGACTCGTCAGTTGCCAGCGCGACCGACTCGACCAACTCGGCGTCGGCGGGAACGATCTCGCCTTCGGTGAGAACGACCAGATCGCCTGGCACCACCTCCGACGCCGGGATCTCCCGCTCGACACCCTCGCGGATCACCCGAGCGGCCGGTGCGGAGAGCGCGGCGAGCTGCTCGATCGCGCGGTTCGCGCGGACCTCCTGGGTGACGCCGACGGTGGTGTTGGCCGCGATCACCAGCAGGATCACCACGGCATTGGGGAAGTCGCGGGTCGCGATCGTGAGCACGGCCGCTGCGAGCAGGACGATGATCAGCGGATCGCCCAGCTGGTTCAGCACCCGTCCGGTGAGTCGGACGCGCCGTCGTACTGGTGGGGCGTTCGGTCCATACCGCTCCAGCCGGACGGCGGCCTCGCGCTCGGACAGCCCGACCGCGGTTGGCGCCGCCTTGCCGGCCGCCGGCGGGCCGCCGTCGCCTGCGGGCGTACGGTCCCCGTGTGGCGACTGCATCCTCGCCTCCAGCCTGACCAGACGCTCCCTCTCGTCGGCCCTCCTACCCGGTGCGTGTGGGACAACGACCCGTAGCGGCGGATGCCGTCGTCGGCAAGGCAGAGGCGAGCAGCAGGTCGGCGCTACCACACCACGGTCATGCACGCTGGCCGTACGAGTCATGCACGCTGGCCGTACGATCTGTCAGCTCACGGCCGAGCCGCGCAGCTTGACAACCCGGTGACCGAACTCACAAAGCGGATCACATGCTGAACGTCGAGCCGGGCAAATGTCGAGCGGGATAATGAATTCGGACCGACGGCTCGGCGGGTGCCGAGCACAGATACGGGATGCGAGACGGCCGATGAGCGAGCCATCTGTCAAGGTTCGGGAGATCCCGGCGAGGCGCGCCATCCTCACCGACGGCCGGATCGTCGAGATCCGCCCGCTCACTCCAGACGATCTCGACCGGCTGATCCAGCTCCACGCCGACCTTCCCGAACGCGACCGATATTTCAGGTTCTTCACGGCACACCCGGCCGGCCTCTCCCGGCTGTTAGGGCGCTTCGTTCGGGGTGATGCACACCGCCTGGCGCTCGGTGGCTTTCTCGGAACCTCCCTTGTCGGTGTCGCGCATTTCGAGGTGCTCGCCAATCCTGCCGAGGCGGAGGTCGCGCTGGCGGTGGACCATCGGCACCAGGCTCATGGCCTTGGCACGCTGCTCCTCGAGCATCTCGCCTCCGAAGCCCGGCATCGCGGGGTGCGACGGTTCGTCGCCGAGGTGCTGCCGGAGAACGCCGCGATGGTCAAGGTGTTCCGTGATGCCGGGTGGCCGTTGCACATGCGCCTGCAGGACCAGACCTACCTGGTCACGCTGCAGTTGGTGAGCGGGTACGTGCCCGCAGTCGGTGAGCGGGAGCGGGCGGCCGAGCTGGCGAGCCTGTCGGCGATCCTTCGTCCGCGTTCGGTGGCCGTCGTGGGAGCGAGCCGGCGGGCCGACGCCATCGGCCGTGCGGTGTTGGAGAACCTCCTCGGAGCCGGGTTCACCGGTACGTGCTGGCCGGTGAACCCGCGAGCAGAAACCATTGCAGGCGTACGATCCGTCGCTCGTGCGGCCGACTTGCCGACCGGCGTCGACCTCGCCGTGCTGTGCGTGCCGGCACCTGCGGTGCCCGAGGTTGCCGAGGAGTGCGGCAAGCGTGGAGTACGCGCACTGGTCGTCATCACCGCCGGACTGACCGGCAATGCCGAGCTCGCCAACGGCCTCCTCGAGGCGGCACGCCGGCATGGCATGCGGATCGTAGGGCCCAACTGTCTCGGCGTCATCAACACCGCCTCGTCCGTACGTCTGAACGCAAGCTTCGCCCGCCCGCCGGTGCCCAGCGGACGCATAGGCGTCGTCACGCAGTCCGGCGGGGTGGGGATCTCGCTGCTGGAGCAGTTCGCGACGGCTGGGCTCGGTGTCTCCAGCCTGGTGTCGACCGGCGACAAGTACGACGTCTCCAGCAACGACCTGTTGATGTGGTGGTACGACGACGACGCCACCGACCTGGGCGTGATCTACGTCGAGTCGTTCGGGAACCCACGGAAGTTCTCCGTACTCGCGAGGATGCTCGCGGAGCAGAAGCCGATCATTGCCGTTCGCGCGGCCACCACGGAGGCAGCACAGCGTGCCGCGGCCTCGCACACTGCCGCGGCGGCGACACCGGGCGTGACCCGGGATGCGCTGTTCGCCCAAGCCGGCGTCATCGCCGTGGACTCCCTGACCGATGCGGTGTCGGTGGCCGCCGTTCTGAGCTGGCAGCCCGTGCCGGCTGGTGACCGGGTGGCGATCGTCGGCAACGTCGGCGGGATCGGTGTGCTCGCTGCTGACGCATGTGCGAGCCAAGGGCTGCAGCTGTCGGAGCTGTCCGAGACGACCCGAGCGCAGCTTGCGGCCCTCTTGCCCGCGACCGCGGCGCTGCAGAATCCCGTCGACACCACCGCCGGCGTGCGTGACGACACCTTCCATGAGTGCGTACGCACGGTTGTGGCCGACGAGTCGGTCGACGTCGTCATCGTGCTCACCGCGCCGACTGCCGTGACGGACCCTGCGCGGGGCATAGCCGAGGCGCTCGCGACGGTGGACAGCGCAAAGCCCGTGGTGGTCGTGCGCGTCGAGCAGCAGACGACGGTTGCTCCACTGCACCCGGCCGACGAGAACGGCCGAACACTACCGTCGTTCGCCGATCCGGTGACCGCCGCGACCGCGGTCTCGGCAGCCTGTCGCTACGGGCGATGGCGGACCAGGCCGACCGGAACCGTCCCTGATCTGCCCGACATCGACATCGCCGCGGCGCGAGACCTCGTGGCAGGCGAGCTCAAAACCCACCCGGGCGGCGGATGGCTGGCCCCGTCCGCCACGCTCAGCTTGCTCCATCACTTCGGCCTGCCGGTGCTCGACGGCACGGTCGTCACCGACGTCGAGCAGGCCGTCGCGGCATTCCACGAGATCGGCAGGCCGATCGTGATGAAGGCGCTGGCCGAGCGGCTGCTGCACAAGAGTCGGGCTGGTGGGGTCGCTGTGGACCTCCGCGACGAGACCGACGTGCGGGCGACCTTCGCCGCGTTCCAGCACCGGTTCGGGTCCTGGCTGAACGGCGTGTTTATCCAGCCGATGGCAGAGCCCGGCCGGGAGTTCCTGATCGGCGTACACAACGACCCGACGTTCGGCCCCCTGATCGCCTTCGGGATGGGTGGCGTGGACACCGACCTGATCGCTGATCGCATCTATCGGCTGGTTCCGCTCACCGACCAGGACGCCGACGAGATGCTGCACTCGTTGCGGGCCTCGCCGGCCCTCTTCGGCCCGGACGCCGAGCCGCGCCTGGACACCGACGCGATCCGCGACTCCCTGCTTCGCATCGGAAGGCTTGCCGAACTGGTCCCCGAAATCGCCGAGCTCGACCTGAACCCGCTGATCGCCAGCGAAACCGGGTGCAGCATCGTCGACGCGCGGATCCGTCTCGAACCCGTCCAGCCTGTCGATCCTTACCTGCGCAGCCTCCGCGCGTGAGCCGTGCCGGCCCCCGCAGCTGTCGAAGTTTCGGTCGCTTTGAGTCCAGCTCGCGAAGAGCGGCCTCGGTAGAGTGACCGGCGACCTCGGCTTTGACGAGTTCTCGAAGAGGGCGGGGCGAGATGAACGAGCGCCGTACTGGCCGACGCTCCTGTCTGCCGGGTGCATTCCGTACGGCGCCGACCACTCCCGCGAGATGCTTGCGAGGGCGCGGGCCAAGCATCCAGAAGTGCAGACCATCGCCTGTGCCCTTCAGGAGCTCGCGGACGTCCCCCGAGCTGCGGCATCGGTTCGACGGCGTCCTCTGCATCGACACGTTGGAGAACGTCGGCCCCGAAGACTGGCCCACTGCGCTTCATTCCCTTCGCTCGACGTGTAAGACTCGTGCGTACGCGTACCTCACCGTCGAGATTCCCGAAGGAGACGCACAGTCGAACTGTGCCGACGAGATCCGTGCACTGCTCGTACCGGGTGAGGTTTTAAGGGACGGCGCCTACCACTACTTTCCTTCGAGGTCAGACGTCGAGGCGTGGCTGGCGGACTCGGGCTTTCAGGTGCTCGAGACTGCAGACGGCGATGGCTACATGCACTTCCTGTGCCAGGTGACGCATGCCTAGTCAGCCCAGTGCAGGCGCGTAGCAGATGGACGTCGGGCCTCATGTGGTCAACCGGAGCCGGAACGTGCTCGGGGATACGGGTGAGCACTCATACCAAACGAGGCCGAGGGTCGATGGCGGGCCCCGACCTGGTTCCTTGTCTTGACCTGGGGGAGCGGTGAGATGGGCAATCCCGGTGTAAGCGTCATCCGCGCTCGCCGCCATGCCGCCACGCCAGCCAGCCCATGGCAACGAACCAGATGTGCATCTCGACGACGCCGATGCGCTGCACCAGTCCGGCGATCCCGTGCTCGGCGCCGTCGGCCGTCGGTGTGAACGTCACGAAGTACAGGATCAGCAACAGCAACGTCAGCGGACCTGCCCAACGTAGCCAGCTGCCGAAGCGCCGCCAGCCAGCCCACGGAGGTACCACGCCGCGACACCGAACCCGACCACCGGGCTTCCTAGTGCGAGAAGAAAGCCGATCAGGTGCGGCATCATCGCCTCGAGATCGAAGACGCCGTCGACGAGCATGCCGAACCCGGACAGCGCGAACAGTACAGTGCAGATCTTGCGAGCCGTCGGCTGATGGTCAGGTGCTGGTACCCGGAAGGCTCCAACGGCGCCGGCCATGACCCAGACCGCCAAGGACGAACGCCGCGTTCATGATCGGTGCGGTCTCACCCAGGCCAAGGCCGCTGATCGGGCTGATCGGCGAGTAGCTAGTGAACGTGTGACCGACCAGCGTATAACCGTCGCTGACGAAACCGAGGACGAGCCAGACGGAATCGAACAGCACAGGCCCGGCGACAAGCCGAGCCCGAGCAGCCGATCTGTGCGCGCGGACTGTCGGGTGTGGACCGGAACAGCAAGGTCGTGCGACATCGTTCTCTCCCTGAGGTGTGTCGGTCGTGCCGAACCGGCGCGGGAGAGACGCGGCTATCGCGTGCCGATTGCCACCTCGTGGCCGGGTCTGTTCCGCGGGTTCGATTCCAGTTCGAGCCCCTAGGTGGTGTTGGCGCACCCCCAGGGAATCGCGTTCAGTCGTCGTGTTCAGGCGTCGTCCGCAGCGGTCTCCCGATTGTGAAACTTGGCCCACTCCGGACCCCATCCGCCAGCGGGATCGGTGATCTGTCCCACGAACCGCTCGATGAACGACAGCTCGGCGTCGAGCAGGGCGAGCCGGTAGTCCTCCTCGACCACGAACAGCGGATGTACGCCGGCCGCCAGTGTCTCCGCCATCAACTCCCGGATTCCCGTGCGTTGCTCGACAAGCCTGCGCCGGCGCTTCTCGAGGAGGTCGACAACCTCGTCCGGCGGAAGCGCGGCGATCAGCGACAACGCAGCGACGAAGTGCGGGTACTCATGCTGGGGCTCCTCAACCAACTCTCGTAGCCAGTCGCGGAGCTCCCGCCGGCCGGCTTCGGTGATCGCATAGACCGTACGTTCCGGCATCTGACCCTCGCGGCGGGACTCCACCTCCGCGATGAAACCGGCCTTGGCCAGCTGTCCGACGACCATGTAGAGCGACCCATGGTTGTACTTGATGCTGCGAGCGTCTCCGTGCTCCCGCAGCATCCGGCCCAGCTCATAGGGATGCATCGCCCCGTTGGCCAAATACGACAACACCGCGAGCCCCAGCAGGTTGCCGACCTTCCGCCGCTTCGCCACGATCACTCTCCGACATGCTCATGAGCGAGTATTCAGAACTGACTAGTCAATGTCAACTAGGACAATTCGCCCGGGTCACTCCACCGGCTTCTCACTCAGTCGCTGGAGTACGCCCGACTTTGGGATGCCGCAGCGAGAAAGGGGGAGCGGAAGTGACTAAGCCAGTCGTGGTCTGGAACTGTCGAGCGAGCAAGAAGGGCGTGGCACAACCCGACGAGCGAGTGGACCTGGTAGCCGCAGCTGACGCATGAGCCGCTGGTCACCCGCGACCAGTCCGAGGGGGACGGCGAGATTGCCAAGGAGCGAGAGCGGACCCGTTCGGGTACGCCACCCGCACCCGGAGACAAGACACGCGTACCTGCTGCGCCCCTACGTCATACACGAGGACTGCGGTCGGCGGATGAACGGCGAGGCCGAGCAGGCCATGCCAAGGAGGTTCGAGGCGAGATGCCGAAAGATCTCGCCCCGCAGATCCCGCGGGCGACCTACCGACCGCCGACAGTGTCACCCGACCCATGCGGCGACGCAGATCTGTTGGGCGCCCCCGGCAGGATTCGAACCTGCGCACCCGGCTCCGGAGGCCGGCGCTCTCTCCCCTGAGCTACGGGGGCCTCAGGGCTTGGAAAGCTTATCAGCCCGCGCGCAGTGGCCCGTGTGGACGGCCGCGACCTCGGGGTGGGCCGAGCTGGACGTGGCGTGTGGGAGGTACGACGCGGATGTATGCCACGGAACGTGGTAACTCATGTACTGAACATGGTCATTTTAGCCCGAGGGGAGGAGGCGGTGGAGGACGTCGGCCGCGGCGTCGGGATCACCTACCGGGGATGTGTAGTCGAGGGGCAGCGCGCTGAGTGGGCTGCCGGCTTCGACCACGCCCCATACCGGACGCCCAGCGCCGGCGTAGTCGCTCCAGGTCGACGGCAGGGACGGATCGGGCCCGCGGCCGGGCGCCGTCACCGGCTCGTCGATCACGAGGCAGTCGAACCTCGTCGCGAGGTTCAACGACTCCAGATATCCCACGGGCGAGCTGACCCGCACCACCGTGTCCAGCCCGAGCGCCTCGACCGTGGCTTCCAGCTCGTCCGGACGGCGTGCGAAGACATGCAAGCGCAGCTTCGCTCGACTGTCGGCGTCGAGCTTGGCGAGACCGGTGAGCACGTCGGCCAAGCCGTGACCGGCTGCCGGGCTGCCGAAGTAGCCGATGTTCACGCACGAATCGTCAAGCGCATAAGGACAATCCGCGATCGAGTAGAACACGGACGGGAGCGTGGGCTGGACCAGGACGACCGCCCGTCTGCGTGCCGCGGCGGCGATGTCGTCGTCAGGACAGCGGCTCAGGATCTGGTCGCGCAGGTTCTGGCTGGTCGACACGATTGTGTCGGCACAGGCGCATACGAGATACGCGCACCACTGCGCGGGGTTGTCGGTCTTCGGGACCGGAATGCCTTTACGACCGAGCTCGGTCTGCAGGGTCTCGAGGAACCGGCCCGGTGGTGTCGGCGTACGACGACCGGGCTCGGACACTTCCCGGGTGAACGGCTCGGAGGGCTCCGCGACCCACTCCGCCACGGGATTGCGGAACGTGTAGTGGGCGGCCAGCAGGTGGGCGGCCGGAGACGAGCCCAGGCTGTAGATGCGCTCGTACGGGCCTTTGTGCCGTTCGAGCTCGACAACCTTCTCCAGGCCCCACTCGCTGAACGCTGTGATCTCCGGCCAGCCGTCACCCCGGCCGTTCGTGTCGACGGCGAGGTGGGCCTCGACGTAGGGTCCCGCGATCCGTTGGAAGCTCGAGCGGTCACGCGGCAGGTGGAGCGATCCATCTCCGTCTCCGGCTCCCGTCGGGTCCACCATGCGCAGGATGTCGACGATCTCGTGCCGTTGCCGGATCCGCTTGGCCAGCCCGATGGCATCCAGATCGTCGGACGGACGACTGCTGGTCACGACCAGCGTGCGCGCGAGGCCGGCATTGAGCCGTTCGTACGGAAAATGACGCAGGTCGTATCCATCCAGCAGGACTACCGCCTTGCCATGGTCTGCGGGGTGCCGACGCAGGTAGTCGTTCATCCGGTCGACCTCGGCCTGGATGTAGCGCTGGATCAGGTAGGTGGCGTCGGGCTGCGCGTCGTCACACAGCACGTCGAGCTGAGCCACGACACGCAGCCGGTCGGTGACCTGCGTGTCGAAGTCGTCCGCCCCGGCTGTCTCAGGGCGTCGCCCTGGTTCGTAACCCGCGTCGGCCGGGAGCGTCTCGACGGTGCAGCCACCACGGGCAACCATCGTGAGGAAGAAGACCGCATCGTGGCTCGATCGCGGCGTGACATCGCGTTCGACGCGCTTGGCGAGCTCGGCGGGAACCGTCACGCCGGCGGCCGACGTCAAGCCTGAATTGACAGATGTCACGTAGAGCCTGTCGTCCCGACTGACTTGTCGGAGCAGGGAAAGGTAGTCGGGGGAGAGCCGGTCGCCGGCTGCGACGAAGGTGATCGTGCGGCGCTGTGCGGCAGCGACACCGAGGTCTCGCAGACAGAAGACGCCACGCTGAGACGGTCCGATGAGCCGGATCGCGAACGGGCTGTCGGCGAACCGGGAGGTGACCTCGGCAAGGCGATCGGACGGGCCCTCGACCGCGACGTCCACGTCGAACAGGTCCGGTGAAAGCGTTTGGCGCCGAAGCGATGCCAGGCAGCCGCCCACATCGTCGTCGACGGATCCGAGGACGACGACGGTGATGCCATCGGCGAGGCCGCCGGGCCGGTCTGGCGTAACCGTTGTCGGATCGGGGCTTCGCGGTTCTCGAACCTGGTTCTGGTCCGGTCGCTCGGAGCGCGAGTCGGTGTCGCCGGTCGGCTCCCTGTCGTCGTTCGTCACGTGCTTCCCCCCGTTTGATCGCCGTCTCCTTCGCCTCGGGATCGAAGGTCGTCGAGATCGAGAGCGTTGGCGCGGACGCCCGTCCCCCTTCCCGGGCGTGCCTGAGCCACCGAGTGTGGCTGGGCCGAGGGGCCGTACGCTACGAATTCTTCGGCGTGTCTTGCGATCAGATGCCGGAATGGTGGTTGGCTGTGATCGCAGGTGATCCGGGGTGGGACGCCTGGATCGGGACGGCAGGATGGCTGGGATCATGATGAACGGGATTCGTATCATCAGGTCGCTGCGGTGGGCGTTGATCACGCTCGTCGGCTGGGCAGCGTGCGTACTCATGCTCGCAGCGGCACGCGCCGTCTCAGGCGACACCCTGGTCCTGCTTCTTGCGTACGCCCCGATCCTCGCGGGTCTCGTCTATCTGCTGCAGACGCAGCGGAGCTCGGCGCGCGCCTTCAACGCCGCACTCGTTCGGCTCACGGAGTCCAGCCAGAAGTCGGCGAAGGATCTCGCCCTCACGCGAAAGGAACTGGAGGCGCTCGCGGCGAAGACCGTCGGTCGCCCGGCACTCGAGAAGGCGCTGAAGGAGACCGCCTCCGACGTGGTCAGCCGGACCCGCCGCGGCGTCGCCGCCGACCTGCTCACCACCTACCGCCAGCTCGAGGCGCTGCAGAACCTCTATGCGGTGATCAAGATCGATCGGCCTATGCCGCAGACACGCACCTGGGCGTGCTCACCGGATCTCCTGCTCCTCCTGATGGGCCTGGTGGAGCGGGAACGACCCTCGTTGATCGTCGAGTGTGGCAGCGGCACGTCGACCCTGTGGTTCGGTCTGACCTTGCGTCGCTTCGAGATCAAGGGCCGCGTGGTGGCGTTGGAGCACCAGAAGGAGTTCGTCGAGGTTCTCTGCGACTCGGTGGGTCGGCATGGCCTGGAGGATTTCATCGAGGTGCGTTACGCACCGCTGGAGCCGATGCAAGTGACGGGGCAGGAACTTCCGTGGTACGCCCGGGCGGCGTGGGAGGACCTCGAGGCGATCGACTTGCTGTTCGTCGACGGACCGCCCAGTAGGCCGGACGAACACGCCCGGCTTCCGGCGCTGCCGATGCTCGTCGACCGCCTTCATCCGGACGCGGTTGTCGTGCTCGACGACATGATTCGCACCGACGAACAGGAGGTCCTCGAGCAGTGGCTCGCGACCTACCCAGAATTTTCGGCCGAGCACGTTCGCCTGGAGAAGAACGCCGCGATCCTTCGTCGCGGCCTCGCGTGACGCGCGCCATTCCCTGTCAGTCCTAGGTCCCATCAGCGCCGGCTCGATGCTGTCTCGCACGGGGGATACGGAAGGATGGATTCGTGAGTCGTACGCATGAAGCCGGCGCCCTGCACGCCGACGTCGGGTTCCGCGGGCCAGCGTGGCTGCGTCCCCCAGAAGACCCGAACGCCCTCCATCCCGGACTATGGCCGCGTAACGTGACAAAGAACGACGCCGGAGTTCTCACGGTGGCCGGGGTCGAGGTCACGGAGCTCGCCCAGCGGTTCGGCACGCCCGCCTACATCGTCGACGAGGCCGACTTCCGTGCGCGGTGTCGTGAGTTCCGTGAGGGGTTCGCGGGGTGGCAGGTCTACTACGCCGCCAAGGCGTTCTGCCCGACCGCGGTGCTCCGCTGGGTCGCCGAGGAAGGCCTGGGGCTCGACGTCTGTACAGGTGGGGAGCTCGCTGCCGCGTGCCACGCCGGCTTCCCGACCGACCGCATCAAGATGCACGGCAACAACAAGTCGCTGGCCGAGCTCACCCGCGCCCTGGAGACGGGGGTCGGTCGGATCGTCATCGACTCGTTCGACGAGATCGACCGGCTCGCCAAGCTGGCCGTCGATCGCGGCCAGCGGGTGTCGGTGCTGGTCCGCGTCAAGGTGGGCGTCGAGGCACACACCCACGAGTACATCGCGACCGCCCACGAGGACCAGAAGTTCGGCTTCTCGTTGGCCGGTGGCGAGGCCGAGCGGGCGGTCGAGCGGGTGCTGGCCGAGCCGGCCCTGGAGCTCGTCGGTCTGCACTCGCACATCGGATCCCAGATCTTCGACACGTCAGGCTTCGAGGTGGCCGCCCGGCGGGTCGTCGGGCTCTACGCGCAGCTGCGGGAGCGCCACGACGTCGAGCTTCGAGAGCTCTGTCTGGGCGGCGGATTCGGCATCGCGTACACGAGCCAGGACGACCCGGAGCCGCCCGACCAGCTGGCGGCCGAGCTGCAGCGCATCGTCGAGCATGAGTGTCGAGGCTTCGACGTGCCGGTGCCGGCGCTCTCGGTAGAGCCCGGACGCGCGATCGCCGGTCCTGCGGTCTTCACGCTGTACGAAGTGGGCACGGTCAAGGTCGTCGAGCTGGACGCCCACGCGTCGCGCACCTACGTCGCCGTCGACGGAGGGATGAGCGACAACATCCGGACCGCCCTCTACGACGCCGACTTCTCCTGCACCCTGGCGTCTCGGCGGTCGGCTGCGCCACCCGTGCTGAGCCGCGTGGTCGGCAAGCACTGCGAGGCCGGCGACATCGTGGTGAAGGACGAGTTCCTGCCGGGCGACGTGCGACCCGGCGACCTGCTCGCCGTACCGGCGACCGGCGCGTACTGCCGATCGCTTGCGAGCACGTACAACCACGTGCCCAGGCCTCCGGTCGTCGCGGTGCGAGACGGCGAGGCCCGGGTGATCGTCCGGCGAGAGACGGAGGAAGATCTCCTGCGTCTCGACGTACTCTGAAATCTTCGTCTCGAATCATGGACGTTCGAAGCAAACTTCTTCGGCGACGTCGAGACTTGAATCGCTCGGCTCGGAGCCGACCGTGGCGCGCTCCGGTCCGGGCGCGCCGACGCGTCGCGTAGGTGTGTCGCGGCCTTCGGCGTGCGAACCGTGTGTCAGGTGGGGACGATCGGATGGCAGACAGGATGACGGCCGGCAGGGCCGCGGATGGCAGGGCGCTGGGTGTCGCGCTTCTCGGCTGCGGTGTGGTGGGTACGCAGGTCGTCCGGCTGCTGCTCGAGCATCAGGAGGATCTCGCGGCCCGGGTCGGCGCGCCTCTCGAGCTCGTCGGTATCGCGGTCCGTCGGCCGGACCGCCGCCGTGACGTCGCGGTCGATCCCGGCCTCATCACGACGGACGCAGAGGAGCTGGTGCGTCGGCCGGACGTCGACGTCGTGGTGGAGGTGATCGGGGGGATCGAGCCAGCGCGCTCGCTCATCCTCGCGGCGTTCGAGAACGGCGCCTCGGTGGTCACGGCGAACAAGGCGTTGCTCGCCGAGGACGGTGCCACGCTCTTTGCCGCGGCGCAGAAGCACGGCGTCGACCTCTACTACGAGGCGGCGGTGGGCGCCGCGATCCCGTTGATCCGCCCGCTGCGGGAGTCGCTCGCCGGAGACCGCGTGCGTCGGGTGCTCGGCATCGTCAACGGCACGACCAACTACATCCTCGACCGGATGGACTCGGGAGGCTCGAGCTTCGCCGAGGCACTCGAGGAGGCCCAGGCACTGGGATATGCCGAGGCTGACCCGACCGCCGACGTCGAGGGGTTCGACGCGGCCGCGAAGGCGGCGATCCTCGCCGGTCTTGCGTTCCACACCCGGGTGACCGCGGCCGACGTCCACCGGGAGGGGATCACCAACGTCACCGCCACCGACGTGGCCAGCGCCCGGGCGATGGGCTGTGTCGTCAAGCTCCTCGCGATCGCCGAACTGGCGTCGGACGGTGAGCACGTCGGAGTACGCGTCCACCCGGCGATGATCCCCCGCAGCCATCCGCTGGCGAGCGTGCGAGAGGCGTACAACGCCGTCTTCATCGAAAGCGCCGCCGCGGGTCAGCTGATGTTCTACGGCGCGGGTGCGGGGGGAGCGCCGACGGCGAGCGCCGTGCTCGGCGACGTCGTGACCGTCGCGCGCAACCGGGTGCAGGGTGTCACGGGAGTGGGCGAGTCGACGTACGCGCAGCTCGCGGTGCACCCGATGGGGGAGACGCAGACCCGCTACCACATCTCGCTCGACGTCGCCGATCGCGCTGGCGTGCTCGCATCGATCGCTGCCGTCTTCGCCCAGCACGACGTGTCGATCCAGACCGTACGACAGGAAGGACGTGGCGAGGACGCCCAGCTCGTCGTCGTGACACACCAGGCGCCCGATCGCGCGCTCGCCGCCACCGTCGACGCGCTCGAGCACCTTCCGGTCGTTCGGGAGGTGACCAGCGTGATGCGGGTCGAAGGCCTCCCCGACGGCTGAAATGACCACGTTAGGTGGGCCGCTCACGCCTTCCCGTGGCCTCCACGGCACGGAAGGGTAGGAGAAGCCGCGGCCAGGGCACGCTCCAACCGCGCCATATGCTTGGTCCACCGGCCGGAGCAGGGCTCGTGATCTGTAGGCGAACAGCTGATGGTGGCAGCTCTGCATGACGCGTACCAGCTAGAGACATCCCAAGGACGAGGAAGAAATGCCTCAGGTCAGACAATCGCCGTGGCGCGGTGTCATCGAGGAGTATCGCTCCTGGTTGCCGGTCGGCCCGGACACGCCTGTGGTCAGCCTGGGCGAGGGCGGCACGCCGTTGCTGGAGTCGGCCTGGCTGTCGGAGACCACCGGCTGCACGGTCTGGTTGAAGGTCGAGGGTGACAACCCCACGGGATCGTTCAAGGACCGGGGCATGACCGTGGCCCTGTCCAAGGCGCTCGAGGCCGGTGCGCAAGCCGTCGTGTGCGCCTCGACAGGTAACACCAGCGCCTCGGCGGCAGCCTATGCGGCGCGCGCAGGTCTCACCCCGATCGTCCTCGTTCCCGAGGGACGGATCGCGCACGGAAAGCTTGCGCAGGCGATCGTTCACGGTGCGCGCCTGGTGCAGGTCCAGGGAAACTTCGACGACTGCCTCAAGCTCGCCCGTGGCCTGTCCGAGCAGTACGCCGCGGTCCTCGTCAACTCGGCCAACCCGGACGGCTTCCGGTTGGCAGGGCAGCAGACGGCGGCGTACGAGATCGTGGACGTGCTCGGTGAGGCACCGGACATCCACGCGTTACCCGTCGGCAATGCCGGGAACATCACGGCCTACTGGGCGGGTTATCAGGCCTACGCGAAGGCGGGTCTTGCCAACCGGCTGCCACGCATGTGGGGATTCCAGGCCGAAGGCGCGGCCCCCCTCGTGTCTGGCACCCCAGTCGAGAACCCGGAGACGGTCGCGACGGCGATCCGAGTCGGCAACCCGGCCCGGTGGGCCGAGGCGGTGGCGGCGCGGGACGAGTCCGGTGGGCACATCGGCGCCGTGTCGGACGAGGAGATCCTGCAAGCCCAGATGCAGCTCGCAAGCCGGGAAGGCGTCTTCGTCGAGCCTGCGTCGGCGGCCGGTGTCGCGGGTCTGCTCCGCATGACGCATAGCGGCGAGGTGGATCGCGGACAGACCATCGTGATCACGGTGACCGGACATGGGCTCAAGGACGTGAGTACGCCCCTCGAGGCGGCCGCCGACATCGCCAAGACGGTCGTACCCGCTGACCCCGACGCCGCGGCACGGGCCCTTGACCTGGATTGACGGATTGACGACGTACGCGATGAGTGAGGCGAAGTTCCGCGAAACTCCGGTTCGGGTCCGAGTGCCTGCCTCCTGCGGCAATGTCGGGCCCGGCTTCGACGCGCTCGGCCTGGCGCTCGGGCTCCATGACGAGGTCGAGGCGCGGATCGTGTCGAGCGGGCTGAGCGTGGACGTGTCCGGCGAGGGCTCGGACAGCGTGCCCCGTGACGAATCTCACCTTGTGGTACGGGCGATGCGTGCGGCGTTCGACGCGATGGGTGGCCAGCCGCCGGGAATCGCCTTGCGGTGCAGCAATCGGATTCCCCACGCGCGCGGCCTGGGGTCGTCGGCGGCGGCGATCGTGGCCGGTCTCGTGGCGGCCCGCGCGTTGGCGGCCGAGCGTGGGTATGACTGGAGCGACGACCGGTTGCTCGGCCTCGCGACCGAACTCGAGGGCCACCCCGACAACGTGGCCGCAGCGCTTCTCGGTGGTCTCACGATCGCCTGGTCGGACGAGCGGGGCACGCGGGCGATCCGGCTTGCTGCAAGGCCGGTGCAGCCTGTGGTGTTCGTGCCCGACGCCTCGTTGTCGACCGAGGCCGCGCGGGCGGCGCTGCCCGCGGCCGTACCGCATCGCGACGCGGCGACCAACGCTGCCCGGACCGCGCTGCTGATCGCCGCTCTCGCTGGAGATGACAGCACGAATGGCCGGAAACCGGTCGATCCGGACATTCTCTTCGCCGCCACCGAAGATCGGCTGCACCAGCAGTACCGGGCGAGCGCGATGCCGCGGTCGGCTGCCCTGCTGAGCGAGCTGCGGGCACGCCGGATCCCGGCGGTGATCTCCGGCGCTGGTCCGACTGTGTTGGCGTTTGCCCAGGTCAGGGGGGCTGTGGGCGCTACTGTGGGGGAGTCGACGCAGGTGTCGGCGCTGGCCCGCCAGGCTCCGCCAGGATTCAGGGCACTACCGTTGTCCGTCGACCAGGACGGCGCCGTGGTGCGCCCATGACGACCTCGACGACCTCGTTCAGCACCTCCGGAAAGCTCGATGACCTGTGGGAGGGCTCCATGACCTCACGCGAATGTCGAGGCTTCCCAGCCGTATCCCTGGGTGTCGAGGCGCGCGGGTGGTGTCTACGGGTCGTCGCCGCTCTCCCGAAGGGTCACACAATCGCCAGGCGAGGTATGACGTGCGGGGCAGGAATTTCTCGCGGGCCTCGAGGTGTTGACTGGGGTGAGGGAGGCAACGAGGCACGGATTCTGTTAGGCTCCGTGTCGGGCCGGTGCCCTCGAAGTGGCCTGGTGCCATCTCGCCACGATTCCGGGAAGCGTTTCTTTCGCTGTCATCAGATTATCTGTGGCGTCCCCGCCAGCGGCCGGTGCACTTTTCGTGTACAACTGCAGCTAAGGCGGCGATCCCGGACTCGTCGAGAGTTCGTTCATTCGTGCACATAACCGGCACGACTCCAACAGGGAGGACCGGCATAGTCAGCCGGCAAGTCGCAGTCGGCACGCGTAAGAAGAAGCGACCGACATCACGCGTGGGAAGGACCTCACGTGACCGAAACCACTGACCTCATCTCCGCAGAGAAAGCCGTGGCAGACTCGCAGGCGCCCGACGCTGGCGCAGCCACGGGCGCGGAAGCATCCACCACAGACAGCGCCCCATCGACCCGTCGGCGCCGCGGGAGCGGCCTCGCCGGCATGGTGCTCGCCGAGCTTCAGCAGCTCGCACAGAGTCTGGGGATCACCGGCACCGCTCGGATGCGCAAGAGCCAACTCATCGAGGCCATTCAGGCCGCCCAGGCTGGCGGTGCCCCAAGTACTCAAACCCGCTCCACCCGTTCGACCAGCCGGCGCAGCCGGTCGGCGTCTGCTGCTGAGCAAACCCAGATCGACATCGCGAGCGACTCCGAAGGCGAGTCGGGCGAGTCCTCGGCCGAGACCGACTCCTCGAAGCCCGCCGAGGTGGAATCCACCACCGAGCAGAGCGCGGAGGCGACCTCGGACAGCCGTGGCGAGGCCTCGGGTGACGAGTCCGGCGACTCCGGGCGTGGCGCCCAGCGCGACTCGCGGCGGGAGAACGGCAGGGACAACCGTCGCGGCTACAACAACCACCGCGACAGCGAGGGCGAAGACGAGGGCCGGGGCCGCCGGCGTCGGCGCTCCCGCGATCGTTACCGGGAACGGCGCCGCGACCGGTATGAAGAGCCCCAGCTTCTCGAGGACGACGTGTTGATCCCGGTCGCCGGAATCCTCGACGTGCTGGAGAACTACGCGTTCGTCCGCACGAGCGGCTTCCTGCCTGGCCCGAACGACGTCTACGTCTCGATGGCCATGGTGAAGAAGTACGGCCTGCGCAAGGGCGATGCGATCAGCGGCGCGATCCGCCAGCCGCGGGAAGGCGAACGCAGGGAGAAGTTCAACCCGCTGGTCCGTGTCGACACGGTGAACGGTGCCGACCCGGAGCTTGCCAAGCAGCGGCCGGAGTTCAACAAGCTCACCCCGCTCTACCCGCAGGACCGACTGCGCCTGGAGACCGACGCGTCCAACCTGACCACCCGGATCATCGATCTGGTGGCACCGATCGGTAAGGGACAGCGTGGGCTCATCGTCTCGCCGCCGAAGGCCGGTAAGACGCTCATGATGCAGGCGATCGCCAACGCGATCACCACCAACAACCCCGAAGTCCACCTGATGATCGTGTTGGTCGACGAGCGGCCGGAAGAGGTGACCGACTTCCAGCGCACGGTCAAGGGCGAGGTGATCGCCTCGACGTTCGACCGTCCAGCCGACGATCACACGACGGTCGCCGAGCTCGCGATCGAGCGGGCCAAGCGGCTGGTGGAGCTCGGCCACGACGTGGTGGTGCTGCTCGACGGCATCACCCGCCTGGGTCGTGCGTACAACCTCGCCGCCCCGGCGAGCGGCCGAATCCTCTCCGGTGGTGTGGACTCCAGCGCGCTCTACCCGCCGAAGAAGTTCTTCGGTGCGGCGCGCAACATCGAGAACGGCGGCTCGCTGACCATCCTGGCGACCGCGCTGATCGAGACCGGCTCGAAGATGGACGAAGTGATCTTCGAGGAGTTCAAGGGCACCGGCAACATGGAGATCCGGCTGCGTCGCGAGTACGCCGACAAGCGGATCTTCCCGGCGATCGACGTCGACGCCTCCGGCACGCGTCGTGAGGAGCTCCTCATGAGCAAGGAGGAGTTGGCGATCGTCTGGAACCTTCGGCGGGTGCTGTCCGGCCTCGAGGGTCAGCAGGCGCTGGAGTTGCTGCTGGAGCGGCTGAGCAAGACGCGCAGCAACATCGAGTTCCTGATGCAGATCAACAAGACCATGCCGGGAACCGGCGGGACCGGTCGTCGCGAGGACGACTAGCCCTTGGACGCCAACGCCCGCCTTTCCGGCAAAATGACCACGTTAGGTGGGCCTTGGGTGCCCGGCAGGTGCGTGCATGCCGTTCCCGGGTACCGATTGCCACAGGAGGCGGGCCCGGCCGGCCCCGACGCCGCAGGAGGTCGGGCCTGACCAGCAGGAACCTGGAAAGAGGTCGCACCACCCGTACCCCAGAAATATCTGGCACGTCGCGGGTCGTTATTGTCACGCGCTGGTGCCGGTTCACGTCTCGCAGCCGCGAGGCGACCCGGTGCCCTACGATGCGGAGGAAACCTGATGAAGGCTGGTATTCACCCCGAATACGTCGTGACCACGGTGACGTGCTCGTGTGGCAACACGTTCACCACGAGGAGCACGGCGAAGGGCGGCCTGATCCACACCGAGGTGTGCTCGAACTGCCACCCGTTCTACACCGGTAAGCAGAAGATCCTCGACACCGGTGGTCGTGTCGCCCGCTTCGAGAAGCGCTACGCCAAGGCGCAGAACACCAAGGGCGCCAAGAAGCGCTCTAAATGACCAGGCGTGGCGGCTGCGTGCCTGCCTCGGTAGCCACCGGCGCCCGCTCGGGGTGCCTTTGGCCAGGTGACGCCTGGTGCAACGATGGCAACGAGGGAGGTCGTAGCTAGATGTTCGAAGCGGTCGAGGCGTTGCTCACCGAGCATGCCGAGCTCGAGCGTCAGCTGGCCGACCCCGCGATCCACGCCGACCAGGCACGCGCACGCAAGGTCGGGCGCCGGTACGCCGAGCTCAGCCGGATCGTCTCGGCGTACTCGAACTGGAAGAAGCTCCGGGACGACCTTGCCGCGGCTCGCGAGCTCGCCGCCGAGGACCCAGGCTTCGCAGAGGAGGCCGAGCGGCTCGCTAGCGAGGTCGAGGCGGCCGAAGAGCGGCTGCGTCTCCTCCTGCTGCCGCGCGATCCGCTCGCGGACAAGAACGTCATCCTCGAGATCAAGGCGGGTGAAGGCGGGGAGGAGTCGGCGCTCTTTGCCGGCGACCTCCTCCGGATGTACCTGCGGTACGCCGAACGTCGTGGTTGGCGGACCGAGACCCTCGACATTGCCGAGACGGAGCTCGGCGGCATCAAGACGGTGACACTCGCCGTCAAGGGCAAGGCCGGTGCCGACCTGGACGAGACCCCCTACTCCCGCTTGAAGTTCGAAGGCGGCGTGCACCGCGTCCAGCGCGTGCCCGTCACCGAGTCGCAGGGACGCATCCACACCTCGGCGGCCGGCGTTCTGGTGCTGCCCGAGGCCGAGGAGATCGACGTCGAGATCGCCGAGAAGGACCTGCGCATCGACGTGTTCCGCTCGTCCGGTCCCGGGGGTCAAAGCGTCAACACCACCGACTCCGCGGTCCGTATCACGCACCTTCCGACCGGCATCGTCGTCTCGTGCCAGAACGAGAAGAGCCAGCTGCAGAACAAGGAACAGGCGTTGCGGATCCTGCGGGCCCGGCTGCTCGCGCTGGCCCAGGAACAGGCCGACGCCGAGGCGGCCGCCGCCCGCCGGAGCCAGGTGCGTACGGTCGACCGGTCCGAGCGGGTGCGTACGTACAACTTCCCGCAGAACCGGATCAGCGACCACCGCGTGGGCTACACGGCCTACAACCTCGACCAGGTGCTGGGCGGTGAGCTGGACGGGGTCATCGAGGCGCTGATCGCGGCCGATCGGGCAGAACGCCTTGCTGCATTGGAGAACTCCGCGGCCGGCTTGGAGCGCGAAGCCTCATGACCCCGCCCCGTCGCTTGCTGGACGAGGCGAGCGCGCGGCTGGCGGCGACCGGAGTCCCATCACCGAGGTACGACGCCGAAGCCCTGTTGTGCCATGTGCTGGGCGTCTCCCGTGGTGAGCTGGCGAGGCTGGACGACGTACCCGAGGCTGCCGCCCGGCGGTTCGCCGAGCTCGTCGCGCGACGGGCTGATCGTGTGCCACTGCAGCATCTCACCGGCCGTGCCCCATTTCGGTACCTGGAGCTGCAGGTCGGACCTGGCGTCTTCATCCCCCGGCCGGAGACCGAAGTGGTGGCCGGCTGGGCGATCGATGCGCTGCGGGAGATGGTCAGCGGGGGCGGGCGCGTCGAGTCGCACGAGAGTGTCGCGGCACGGCCGAGTCCGGTGGCCGTCGACTTGTGTACGGGCTCGGGTGCGATCGCGGCATCGATCGCGTACGAAGTACCGCAGGCGCAGGTCTATGCCGTCGAGCTCGACCCCGATGCCCATGCCTGGGCGCAGCGCAACCTCGCTGGCACCGGTGTGACGCTGGTGCTGGGGGACGTGGCCACCGCTCTGGGCGAGCTCGACGGGACGGTGGACCTCGTGGTCGCCAATCCGCCGTACATCCCGCTGGACGCCTACGACGGTGTCGAGCCCGAGGTGCGCGACCACGATCCGGCGCTCGCGCTGTGGTCGGGTGAGGACGGGCTCGACGCGATCCGAATGGTCGAGAAGGCAGCTCGGCGCCTGCTGCGGCCGGGTGGATTTGTGGTCGTCGAGCACGCGGATCAGCAGGGTGAGAGCGCACCGGCCGTGTTCGCTGGCTGGTGGTCATGCGTACGAGACCACGTCGATCTTGCCGGCCGCCCGCGCTTCGTCACCGCTCGGCACCCCTAGCCACGGCTGGAAACGACCAGCGCAACTGGAACTGACCACCGCGACTGGAATGACCACCGCGACAACGACCACCGCGAGGGAAATGACCACGTTTGGCGGGTGGTCCTTCGCCGCAGCAGGTGTGGGCACTAGCCGTGGATGGTGCTGACACGCCAGGCGTGGTCATTTCAGACCAGACGGCGTCACCGGGTCAGACGGGGTCAGCGAGCCTGGAACAGGCGGCGTAGCCGCGCCACGAGGTTGCTCCACCACGGCTCCCACAGGTAGGGGTGCCGCACGGTCAACGAGCCCATGTGGCACTTGCCCGCGATGGTGAGCCGAAGTCGAGCACGCTGATGTGAATCCGGCGTGTCGGTCCGGACTCGTGCGCTCCCGAAGCTGGCGCGCAGTCTGCTCGTGTCCACGTACGTGCCGGACGGGACGATGATCGTGACCGAGCCTGCGCTCGCGTCGACGTCGATCTCGACGTCCGGCGACGTGAGGCGCGCCTGGGTGAGGTCGAGCCGGGTGGAGCCGGCCTTCCCCCTGATGACGATCTTGCGCGGGACGAGCCAGCGCCCGGTGCGGGAAACCGAGCTGCCGACCGCGTGCAGTGTGAGACTGGGCTCACCCGGTGCCGGAGGGCCGACCAGATCGGCCGTGAGCGGCGCGAGCTCGCCGAACGTCTTCGCCGCGTACGCCCGGCCCATCCGCTCGTCGAACTCCTCCATGTCGAGCCGTCCGTCCGCGACAGCCGCACGCAGCTGGTCGACGACGGCCTCGCGGTCGGCGTCGCTCGCGCGCAGGACGGACCGATCGGACGGGTCCGGCGGCCGATCGGGGACGTTCGTGGTCACGGGCGACAGAATAGACGTATCGGCTCGGCTGGGGGCCCGGCGTCAGGCTCCGCATGGCACGATGTGTGGCTGTGAGCGAGCGCTACGCGTGCAAGGACAAGGACGAACGCGCGATCGGTCTCGTGATCGCCACCAACGCGATCCGGCGCGGAGATCTCGTCGTCATGCCGACCGACACCGTGTACGGCGTCGCAGCCGATGCCTTCAGCCCCGAGGCGGTCACCCGGCTGCTGGAGGCCAAAGGTCGCGGGCGGTCGATGCCGCCGCCGGTCCTCGTCGCGTCGGTGGAAGCGCTCGACGGCATCACGATGGACATTCCCGAGCACGGGCGGAAGCTGGTCGAGGAGTTCTGGCCCGGCGCCCTGACCATCATCTGCCAGGAGCAGCCCACCCTGGCATGGGACCTGGGCGACACCGGCGGCACGGTCGCCGTACGCATGCCGGACGATGCCCTCGCGCTCGACCTCCTCGCCGAGACTGGCCCACTGGCCGTGAGCAGCGCCAACAAGACCGATCAGCCGCCTGCCGTCACGTGTGAGGAGGCCAAGGACCAGCTGGGTGAGAGCGTCGCCGTCTATCTCGACAACGGGCCGACCAAGGGGGCCGTCCCCTCGACGATCGTCGACCTCACCAGCACGCCGCCGCGAATCGTGCGTCAGGGCGCCATCTCGATCGAACGCCTGCGTTCGGTCGTACCCGACATCGTCCTGCAGCCGGCGTCGTGAGGTGACGGCATGACGATCGACCGTCCGGCGTTCTCGATCCTCTTCGTCTGCACCGGCAATCAGTGCCGCTCCCCGATGGCCGAACGTCTGGCGCGGCTCGCGATCGGCCGGCACCTTGGCCCGGACGCCGCGCGGTTCAAGGTGTCCAGCGCGGGAACCGGGATGTACGAAGGCCGCCCGATGACCCGCGAGACGGCCACGGTGCTGGAGTCGTACGGCGCAGATCCTCACAGGTTCCGCTCCACCGGCCTCACGCTCGAACGGATCGACGCGGCAGACCTCATCCTCACGGCGACTCGCGCGCACCGCAGCCAGGTGGTCAGCCTGCAGCCGCAAGCCTTGCAGCGCACCTTCACCATGACCGAGTTCGCGCGGCACGCGGGCGCGGTCACGACGCCACGCTCAGAAGGTCTCGCTGGTGGCGAGGCAGGAGGTCACGACGACCCGGTGGCGCGGGCCTGCGCCCTCGTGGCGGAGGTGGCACGGAGTCGGGGCAGCGTGCCGCCGGCTCGGCCCGAGGACGACGACATTCCGGACCCGATCGGCCGCCCGCTGGAGGTCTACCGCTCGGTCGGGAGCATGATCGCGGCCGCGGTCGACGCGTCGATCGCGGCTTTGGCAGGTGTACGCGTATGAGGACGGAGATGGGGCACCGCCAGACGTGCCCGAATCGCTGGACGCAGGCGTGGCGGGTGGTTGGCCGTGCGTGAGTATGCGCTGGTGCTGCTCGTCGCGGCGGCCACAACGTACCTGCTGGGAGGCGTCGCCCGGCGGTTCGCGGCGCGGATCGGTGCGGTGAGACCGATCCGGGATCGCGACGTGCACTCGGCGATGATTCCCCGCCTGGGCGGACTCGCGGTGCTGGGCGGTGTGCTTGTGGCGTTCCTGGTGGCGATCCACCTGCCCTTCCTCGGGATGAACCCCGAGATCAAGGAAGACACCTGGGCCTTGATGCTCGCCGGCGTCGTCATCACGATCGTCGGTGCGATCGACGACGTGGTGGATCTGGACGCGATCACGAAGCTTGCCGGGCAGGTGGTGGCTGCAGGAATCCTCGTGGTCTCGGGTGTCCAGTTGGCCTGGCTTCCGCTCCCTGACGGCACCACCCTGTCGCTCTCGCCAGCGCAAAGTGCCGTCGTCTCGGCGTTGATCATCATCATGATGGCGAACGCCGTGAACTTCGTCGACGGACTCGACGGACTCGCCGCCGGGGTGGTCTTCCTGGGGGCGGCGGCGTTCCTCAGCTACTCGTACCTGCTCTGGATCTCGCTCTCGCTGAGCCGCGCGACCACCGCCACCATGGTCACCGCGATCGTCGCCGGCGCGTGCCTGGGCATCCTCCCGCACAACTTCTTCCCGGCGCGGGTGTTCGTGGGGGACTCGGGTGCGTACCTGTTGGGCCTGCTGCTGGCCGCCTCCACGATCAGCCTGACCGGATGGCTCGACCCGAGCGTGCTGGTTCCCGAGGGACAGCGCAGCCTGCTGCCGGCCCTGCTGCCGGTGATCCTGCCGATCGCGGTGATGGCGCTGCCGTTCATCGACCTGATGTTGGCGGTGATCCGGCGCACTCGGCAGGGCAAGTCGCCCTTCGCAGCCGACCAGAAGCATCTGCATCACCGGCTGCATCTCGAGCTGGGGCACTCCCACCCAGGAGCCGTTCTGGTGATGTACCTGTGGGCGGGTCTCCTGGCGTTCGGTGTCGTGGCGATCGGTCTGTGGGCGACGTGGGTGACCGCGACGATCGTCGGCGCGATTCTCGTGGCCGCGATCGCGTGTACGGTCCTCCTCCCGCGCCGCAGGCACGCCCGTGTGCCCTGACGAGCGCGCATCCCGCCTGCCAGGGACGTCCCACATGAGAGGGGCACGACGCGCCCTGACCTGGCGCCACGTCCCTAATGACCATGTGCACTACGGTCGCCGGAGGTGCAACACGTGTCGGCACTTTTGGCAGGTCCGGCAGGCGTAGTACACATGGTCATTTGGGACGTTGACGAAGGTGGTCATTCAGGGCATTCCGGGTGGGTCGCGGACCCAGTGCAGCGCGAGGGCTTGAGCTTGTGCTATCTTTCACAAACACTCCTGCGTACGAAAGACGGCCGCCATCATGACGACCGCCAAGAAGACCACTGATTGGGTCACCCCGCTGCTGAGCGGTGCGATCAAGCCAACCCTCGTCGTCGTTGCGCTCGCGATCGCGTTGAGCAGCGTGCTGGTGGGCTCGCGGGGTGCGGTCGGCGCGGCTCTCGGCGCAGCGGTCGTCTTGAGCTTCTCCGGCGCTGGACTGCTTGCCCTGCGACTCGTGAGTCGCTCCTATCCCGAGGTCGTCCTGCTCGTCGCCATCGGAAGCTACTTCGTCCGGGTCCTGATCTTCGGCGGGCTGTTGGCCGTCGTCGGCTCCGTCTCGGGAGTCGACCAGGTGGTGGACCGGATGGCGACGGCGCTCACGATCATCGCCTGTGTGATCGTCTGGATGGTCGGCGAGTTGCGAGCATATGTCCGCATGCGGCTACCGATCTACGACCTCGACGCGAGCGACAAGGACGCGCAGCAGGTCGTCAACCGCCCTGGACTTCTGGGGGAGAAATCATGACGAGCACGTGCATGTGCGGTCATGCCCCAGTTGGGCCAGGCCTTGGCGTCTACACGGCAAACGACCAGGTGAGGTGCGCGTTCAGCCACCGATCATGGCGCCCATCGGGCCCCGGCACACAGGACACGTGGCAGCTGCGGCCGACGAGACGGATGTCTTTCCATTCGCTTCACCCCCGTCGTACTTCACTCCGCCGCGACTGCTACAGTCCGGAGCGCGATGAGCCAGAATGGGCCGCCGCGCAGGCCGGACGCGGGGCACAAAGCGTGGGGAGCCTTCGGTTACCTCGTTGCCGGCGTCGGGTTCTACGGCGGACTCGGCTGGCTCCTCGACCATTACTTGGGAACATCGTTCCTCCTGCCGGTGGGACTCCTGGTCGGCTTGGGTCTCTCGCTGTACCTCGTCCTCAAGCGGTACGGCTACCACGAACCCAAGGACAATCCATGACCCGCGGGCACCGGGAGCCTCCACAGTGGACAGCACCAGGGATCACGGCAGCGGAGCCGCCCGGGCTGACCCAATCCGCTAGCCCAGATCGTCACCCACGAGAGGAGAGCGTGTGACCACGACGATCCTCGCCGCAAGCGAAGACGGGTTCCACCCGCCGGGCCCTGCCGACTTCTTGCTGCCGCCCATCGTGGCCGGCATCACCAAGCCCATGCTTCTCCTGGTGCTGGCTGCGGTGATCGTCGGTGGCTTCTTCGTGCTGTCCGCTAGGAAGCAGGCCATCGTGCCGGGCAGGTTGCAGTACGCCGGTGAGGTCGCGTACGGGTTCATCCGCAACCAGTTGGCGCGCGAGATGATCGGCTCGCAGGACTACCTGCGTTTCGTGCCGTACCTCGTCACGCTCTTCTTCTTCCTTCTGGTCAACAACCTCTACGGCATCGTCCCGTTCATCCAGTTCCCGACGTTTTCCCACGTCAGTTTCGTCTACCCGCTCGCCGCGATCAGCTGGGTCGTCTACAACGCCGTGGGAATCGGGCGGAAGGGTTTCTTGGGTTACCTGAAGCACCAGACGGTGACGCCGGGCGTGTCACCTGTCATCCTGCCCGTGCTGATCCCGCTGGAGTTCGTGTCGAACATCGTGGTTCGGCCGATCACCCTGGCGCTGCGACTCTTCGCGAACATGTTCGCCGGTCACCTGGTGCTTGCGCTGTTCGCGATCGGAGGCGAATACCTGCTGCTGCACTCCGACAACCTGCTCTATGCGCCAGTCGGAATCGTCTCGATGCTGCTCGACATCGTGCTGTACTTCCTCGAGCTACTGGTGATCGTGCTTCAGGCGTACATCTTCACCCTGCTGACCGCAAACTACATCTCCGGTGCTCTCGCCGAGGAGCACTGACAACCACAAAAGGAAGGGAAGTCGCATGACTGGCTCGCTTGCGATCGTCGGCTACGGTCTGTCGGCTATCGGTCCAGGTATCGGTATCGGCCTGATCTTCGCCGCGTACATCAACGGTGTCGCCCGGCAACCAGAGGCGCAGGCTCGTTTGCAGACGATCGCGATCCTGGGGTTCGGTCTGACCGAGGCGCTCGCGATCATCGGTATCGCGCTCGCCTTCGTCTTCGCTGGCTAGCGATGGGTGCACCATCATGACTGTGTTGGATGCGAAAGCACGAGCGTTGGACGCGCAGGTACGGGCGTTCGACGCCCAGGCGGCTGCGGAGGCCCCGAACCCGCTGCTGCCACACGCCGTTGAGATCCTGCTCAGCCTCGTGGTGTTCGGGATCCTCTTCTACGTCATTCGTACCTGGGTGGCGCCGAGGTTCGAGAAGGCGTTCGCCGAGCGCACGAAGGCGATCGAGGGTGGGCTGAAGCAGGCCGAGGAGGCTCAGGCGGCAGCCAAGGCGGCGTTGGAGAAGTACGAGCGCCAGCTCGCCGAAGCCCGGCACGAGGCGTCTCGTATCCGGGAGGAGGCCCGGGAGCAAGGTGCGGCGATCATCGCCGAGCTGCGTGCCCAGGCCCAGGAGGAGGCGCAGCGGATCGTCGACCAGGCGCAGGCGCAGATCGAGGCCGAGCGGCAGCAAGTCCTCGTCCAGCTGCGCAACGAGATCGGCAGCCTGTCGACCGAGCTGGCAAGCCGGATCGTGGGCGAGTCGCTCGAGGACGAGGCTCGCCAGCGTCGGATCGTCGAACGGTTCCTTGCCGAGCTCGAGGGACGCCAACCGGTTGGTGAGCCGTCATGACGGATCTCCGCGGCATCTCCCGCGAGTCCCTCGTGTCCGTCCGTGACGCGGTCGCCGAGGTGACGGGCAGCGCCGACGAGCTCGAGACGCTCGGGACCGAGCTCTTCGCCGTCACGGCGTTGCTGGACGGCGAAGGGGCGTTGCGACGGGCGCTGACGGATCCGGCTCGTACGGCTGAGGATCGGGTCGGGCTCGCCGACACCCTGCTGCGAGGCCGGGTTGGCACCACGACGCAGCAGGTGGTGGCGGTTGCAGTCCGGGCCGCGTGGTCTCGCGTCCGAGACCTCGCAGATGCCCTGGAATACGCAGGCGTCCTCGCCGTCGTCCGGGCGGCAGAGACCGCCGGGCAGCTGGACGAGCTCGAGGACGAGTTGTTCAGGTTCGCCCGCTTGGTCGAGGCCGATGCGGAGCTCGGCCCCGCGTTGGCCAACCACGCCGCGCCAGTGTCGTCGCGGGTGGAGCTCGCACGGCGACTGCTGTCGGGCAGGGCTACCTCCGCGACCGTACGCTTGGTGGAGCAGGCGGCACGGGCGCCGCGCGGGCTGTCGTTCACCGAAGCGCTCGACTCCTACGCGAAAGTGGCGGCGGCGTGGCGGGAGCGACTCGTGGCCACGGTCCGCACCGCTGTGCCGTTGACGGCTCGCGACCGGGAGCGGCTGGCCAGCGCGCTGAGCCGGCAGTACGGCCACGAGATCCGGCTCAACGTGTTGGTCGACCCCGAGGTGATCGGGGGTCTGCGCGTCGAGTTGGGCGACGAGGTGATTGACGGAACCATCGCCGGCCGGTTGGACGACGCCCGTCGTCGACTCGCCGGTGCCCGGTAGGAAGGCTGTCGAGCGACCCGACGGTCGAGTCGCCGCCTTCGGACGAAGACGTACGAATTGCACAAGGCCTCAAGAGAGCAGGGACGTAGCAGATGTCGGAGCTGACGATTCGCCCGGACGAGATCCGGGATGCGCTGGAGCGCTTCGTCTCGAGTTACAAGCCGGAGGCGGCAGCCCGCGAGGAGGTTGGCACTGTCGTCGACGCCGGCGACGGCATCGCCCACGTCGAGGGTCTCCCGTCGGCGATGGCCAACGAGCTGCTCGAGTTCGAGGACGGGACGCTCGGCTTGGCCCTCAACCTCGACGTCCGTGAGATCGGTGTGGTCGTCCTCGGCGAGTTCGTGGGGATTCGAGAGGGTCAGACCGTACGCCGGACTGGCCAGGTGCTCTCGGTCCCGGTAGGCGACGGGTACCTCGGGCGCTCGGTCGACGCGATGGGCAACCCGATCGACGGGCGCGGCCCGATCGAGAACCTCGACGGCCGTCGCGAGCTCGAGCTGCAGGCTCCCGGCGTGATGATGCGGCAACCGGTCAAGGAGCCGCTGCAGACCGGCATCAAGGCGATCGACTCGATGATCCCGATCGGTCGTGGTCAGCGAGAGCTGATCATCGGTGACCGGCAGACCGGGAAGACCCAGATCGCGGTGGACACGATCCTGAACCAGCGCGCCAACTGGGAGTCCGGCGACCCGCAGAAGCAGGTGCGTTGTATCTACGTCGCGATCGGCCAGAAGGGCTCGACCGTCGCCGCGGTGCGCAAGCAGCTCGAGGACGGCGGCGCGATGGAGTACACCACGATCGTGGCGGCGCCGGCGTCCGACCCTGCGGGTTACAAGTACATCGCCCCCTACACCGGCTCGGCCATCGGGCAGCACTGGATGTACCAAGGCAAGCACGTCCTGATCGTCTTCGACGACCTGTCCAAGCAGGCCGAGGCCTACCGCGCCATGTCCCTGCTGCTCCGCCGGCCGCCGGGCCGCGAGGCGTACCCCGGTGACGTGTTCTACCTGCACTCCCGGCTGCTGGAGCGGTGCGCGAAGCTCTCCGACGAGTACGGCGGTGGCTCGATGACCGGCCTGCCGATCATCGAGACCAAGGCCGGTGACATCTCGGCGTACATCCCGACCAACGTCATCTCGATCACCGACGGTCAGATCTTCCTGCTGGCTGACTTGTTCAACGCCAACCAGCGTCCGGCGATCGACGTCGGTAACTCGGTCTCCCGGGTCGGTGGCGCCGCGCAGACGAAGGCCATGAAGAAGGTGTCGGGTCAGCTGAAGCTCGACCTCGCGCAGTACCGCGAGATGCAGGCGTTCGCGATGTTTGCCGCCGACCTCGACCCGGCATCCCGCCGCCAGCTGGAGCGAGGGCAGCGCCTCACCGAGCTGCTCAAGCAGCCGCAGGCCTCCCCCTACCCGTTCGAGGAGCAGGTGGTCTCGATCTGGGTGGGTTCCACTGGCCGGCTCGACGACGTTCCCCTCGACGACATCCGCCGGTTCGAGGCGGAGCTGCTCGACTTCCTGCGCCGCGAGCGGCCGGGGATCCTGGAGGCGATCCGGGAGACCGCCGACTTCACCGACGACACCGAGAAGGCGCTTGACGAGGCGGTCACCGACTTCAAGCAGACCTTCGAGACCTCCGACGGCAAGCTGCTCGGCGTCGGGCGCGAGGAGTTCGAGGCGCTGGAGGAGGAGAGCGTGGAGCAGGAGCAGATCGTGCGACAGAAGCGGGGCTGATCGATCGTGGCCGGCAAGCTTCGGATCTACCGCCAGCGCATCCGGGCGGTCTCGTCGATTGGCAAGATCACCCGGGCGATGGAGCTGGTCGCCGCGTCGCGGATCAGGCGGGCGCAGGAACAAGTGCGTGCGGCAACGCCGTACGCCCAGGAGCTCACGCGGGCGGTTTCGGCGCTCGTGACGTTCTCCAACGTGCAGCACCCGCTCACCGTGGAGCGGGAGAACCCGAAACGTGCCGCGGTGCTCGTCATCACGAGCGACCGCGGGTTGGCCGGTGCCTACTCCTCGTCGGTGCTTCGTGAGGCGGAGCGTCTCACCGAGCTGCTGCGCGGCGAGGGCAAGGAGGTCGCGCTCTACGTCTGCGGTCGGAAGGGCGTCACCTACTACCGCTTCCGCAACCGCGAGCTCGCGGCCGAGTGGACCGGCTTCTCCGACAACCCGCAGTACGCCAACGCGAAGCTGGCCGGTGAGACGCTGATCGAGGCGTTCAAGGCCGGGAGCCCGGAGGCGGCTGAGGCCGGCGGGACGGACTCCGGCAGCGGCGCACGAGGCGGAAGCGCCCGCGGCGTGGACGAGATCCACGTGGTCTACACCCGGTTCGTCTCGATGATGACGCAGCGACCGGAGGTGATCCGGTTGCTGCCGCTCGAGGTCGTGGAGGGCGAGGAACCTCCCAGCGCGGAAGAGGTCCTGCCGCTGTACGAGTTCGAGCCGTCGGCCGAGGAGGTTCTCGACACGCTGCTGCCGCGGTACGTCGAGAACCGCATCTACCACTGCATGCTGGCCGCAGCGGCCAGCGAGCACGCCGCGCGGCAGCGGGCGATGAAGTCCGCGACCGACAACGCCAAGGAGCTTGTGACAACGCTCACCCGTGAGGCCAACCAGGCCCGCCAGGCCGAGATCACCCAAGAGATCAGCGAGATCGTCGGTGGCGCCAACGCGCTCGCCGACGCTCTTGCGGGAGCAGAGTGAGAGAAATGACTGCGACACTCAGCGAGAACGCCAAGACTGCGGAGGCGCCACAGCGCGTCGGGCGCGTCGTCCGGGTCGTCGGCCCTACGGTCGACGTCGAGTTTCCCGCCGGTGAGCTGCCGCCGATCTACACAGCGTTGCACGTCGACGTCACGCTCGGCGACGAGACCAAGACGTTGACCCTCGAGGTGGAGCAACACCTGGGCGACAACGTCGTCAAGGCGATTGCGTTGCAGCCGACGGACGGTCTGGTGCGTGGTGCCGAGGTCCGCGACACCGGTTCGCCCATCACCGTGCCTGTCGGCGACGTGACCAAGGGCCATGTCTGGAACGTGGTCGGCGAGTGTCTCAACCTCAAGAACGGTGAGCGCCTGGAGATCACCGAGCGCTGGCCGATCCACCGTCCACCGCCTGCCTTCGACCAGCTCGAGCCCAAGACCGAGATGATGGTCACCGGCATCAAGGTCATCGACCTGCTGACGCCGTACGTGCTGGGCGGCAAGATCGGTCTCTTCGGTGGTGCAGGCGTCGGGAAGACCGTGCTCATCCAGGAGATGATCATCCGGGTGGCGCGGAACTTCGGTGGTACGTCGGTCTTCGCCGGCGTGGGCGAGCGCACGCGTGAGGGTACCGACCTGATCATCGAGATGACCGAGTCCGGCGTGCTCCCCGACACGGCACTCGTGTTCGGGCAGATGGACGAGCCGCCTGGCACGAGGCTCCGGGTCGCCCTGTCGGCGCTCACGATGGCGGAGTACTTCCGCGACGTCCAGAAGAAGGACGTCCTGCTCTTCATCGACAACATCTTCCGGTTCACCCAGGCGGGTTCGGAGGTGTCGACGCTGCTCGGCCGGATGCCGTCGGCGGTGGGTTACCAGCCCAACCTCGCCGACGAGATGGGCCAGCTGCAGGAGCGGATCACCTCGACCCGCGGGCACTCCATCACCTCGATGCAGGCGGTGTACGTGCCGGCGGACGACTACACCGACCCGGCCCCGGCGACGACGTTCGCCCACCTCGACGCCACGACGAACCTCTCGCGTGAGCTCGCGGCGCAGGCGATCTACCCGGCGGTGCACCCGCTGGAGTCGACCAGCCGGATCCTCGACCCGCAGTACGTCGGGCAGGAGCACTACGAGGTCGCCACTCGGGTGAAGGGGATCCTGCAGCGCAACCAGGAGCTGCAGGACATCATCGCGATCCTCGGTATCGACGAGCTCCCCGAGGAAGACAAGATCATCGTGGCTCGGGCCCGGCGGATCCAGCGCTTCCTGTCGCAGAACACCTTCGCGGCCGCCCAGTTCACCGGCATCGAAGGCTCGTTCGTGCCGTTGGACGAGAACATCGAGGCGTTCAAGAAGATCTGCGACGGAGAGTACGACCACGTACCGGAGCAGGCGTTCTACATGTGCGGCGGGCTCGAGGACGTGGAACGCAAGTGGGCCGAGATCCAGAAGAACCTCTAGGCCCTCACCACAATGACCACGCGACGTGGGGCGTCCCCACCTCAGAGGTGGACATGCCACGGGAGGGTATGACTACCCCCTCGTCGCGTGGCCACGGGCGGACCTCGCCGGCTTGTCGGATTCAGCCAGCCCGGTTCGGTTTGCGCGACAGGGTGGTCCTGACCGGCGAGTCGGTCTTATGGGGCTTTCGGCCCGTACGGTCGGGACTTTCTCGGCTACGAGCCGGATGTTGGCGGGGGTAAGCGAACGAAGGGCTGGGGTCGAAGCAGGCCGAGCTCTCGCGAGCGGTTAGACTCCACGAACAATTCAGGCCAGGAGGACAACGGTGGCTGAGCCCTTGCACGTCGAGCTCGTCACGCCTGACCGTACGGTCTGGTCCGGTGAGGCGACCATGGTCGTCGCGCGTACGACAGACGGCGACATCGGCGTTTTGCCCGGACACGCGCCGCTTCTGGGCCTGCTCGCCGATGGCGTGGTCGAGATACGCAGTAGCGACGGCGATCTTTGGGTAGCGGCGGTGCACGGTGGCTTCCTCTCCGTCGCGCACGACCGAGTGTCGATCCTCGCGGAATACGCCGAGTTGGCACACGAAATCGACCTCGAGGAAGCTCGGCGGGAGCTCGAACGCGCGAGGGCCGCTGGCGAAGATGACGAGGCGGCGCTCGAGCATGTCCGGAGAGCCGAGGCGCGAATCCGCGCGGTCGAGAAAGCCTCGTAGATCCGGGCGTGGTGGGCATGCGGTGGCGGAGCTCGGCAGATGATCGAGATCATCTTTGATGTCGCCGTCATCGTCCTTGCCCTGGTGGTGCTGACCCTTGCGGCCTTCGCCGTACGGCGACGGATCCTGCAGCACCGCGGCGGAACCTTCGACTGCAGCGTTCGACTGCACACCACGACCCCGGGCAAGGGATGGGTGCTGGGCATCGCCCGCTACTCAGGCGACTCGGTCGAGTGGTTCCGCGTGTTCTCCTTCGGCTTCCGCCCGCGATGTGTCTTCTCGCGCAACGACCTGTCGGTCCGGAGTCATCGCGAGCCGCTGGCAGCTGAGGCGCTCGGCCTTTATGCCGGGCACGTCATCGTCGAATGTGTTCAGGCCGGCGGCCGCATCGTGGAGCTCGCGATGGCCGAGGACGCCCTGACCGGCTTCCTTGCGTGGCTCGAGGCTGCGCCGCCTGGCCGGGCCCGCGCTCCGTTGTAAGCCTGCCGACCCGGGTACGCCATGGTGCCCGAGGCTTTCGTGCCGGCGGCCGCCCCGTCGCTCGTCGCCGCGGCCGCAAGAACACAGGCCACAGGACTTGGGTACGAGTTCAGACGTCGTCGCTGGTCAGGATGGCGCCAGACAGCGACTCCAAGGCGGTGAGTGACAGGCCGCCGGTCGATCCGTCCGATGCCGCAGGCTCCGCACCAGCAAGGAGCGGTGCTGATGCGGGTGAAACTGCGGCACCGAGCAGCCCGCCCGACGAGCCCAGCAGCAAGGGGGGCAACGGGATCCGGGTGGGCAGGGGCAGCAGCGGTATTCGAGGCAACTCGATACCGGGCGGCTCGGGGGTCGGTGTGGGCGTCGGTGTCGGCTCCGACTCCTCTGGGGGTGAGGGCTTGGGCTTCGGCGATGGTTCTTGGGTCCTGCTCGGTGTGGGCTTCGGCGCTGGCGCCGGGGCCTGGCCGGAGCCTCCTTCGTCCGAGCCCGAGCCTGACCGGGATGGCAGCGCATCACTCCTTCGGTCGTCGCCGCGATCCGACGCCGCATCCTTCGTGCGTTCGGCAGGCGTCGACGCTTCACCCGTGGGCTTCGGCGAGGCGGTCACCTTGACGTCGGGTTCGTCGGGGTACGGCTCGTCCTCGGGAACGGTCTTGGAGGTGTTGGAGTCTGCGGAGATCCGTGGACCCTCCGGGAACCACGGCAGTCTTCCTCCATCGGAGCCCAGCGTCGCCCACGAACCCGAGGCGAGGGCCAGAGGAAGCAGGACGACTACCTGGCGCGCCCAGCGATGCTTGCTGCGTGACTCGGCATGATCGCGATGTGGTTCGGGATCGTGATGGTAGGAGTAGGTGGCATTCCGCCCGGCACGATCGTGCTCACCGTAGGGACTGCCGGTCGGGTACGAGTAGTAGAGGCTGCGCTCTTCGTCGCTGAAGTCGTACGGCTCGTATGGTGCTGCGGGCGAGCCGGCTTGCTCGCCGGATTCGGGGTCGTAGGGATCGAGGGGATCCGGCTCCTCACCGGGACGGTAGCGGCGAGCCCGAAATCCCGGGGCGAAGCGGTTCGGCTCGTAGCCTGCCACCAAGTCACGAAACGTTGGTCTAAGCGCCACTCCGGAGGCGGCAGGCACCATCTCCTGGGCGTACCCCGTGGGAGCTGGTGACTGCCGGTTGCCGGCCTGGGGGTCTCGGGCGCGTCGGCCAGGCGTCAGCTGGCCGTCTTTTGCCACCCCGTCGGTGGGCGTGTCGTAGGACGGCTCGTCGGCGGCCGCGTGGTGGGAATCGTCGTACGACGGTTGCTGGCTCGCGTGGTCGTAGGACCGTCGGTGGCTTCTCCAGTCGTAGCCGGGTGGCGTGAAGGCCGAGATGTCGTACGTGGCCGCGGCGTAGTCAGGTGTGCTCTGGTGCTCGGGTTCTGAGCCGTGCTCGGCGATCTCGTAGGTCGCGTCGTACTCCGACCCGCGCATCGAGTACGGCGAATCGTCGTACGCCGTTTGGTAGTCCGCAGCCTCGTAGGCCGACCTCTCGTAGGCTGACCCGTTCCTGCGCGAGTCGTCGTCCCGGCGCTCCCATGCCGGAGGCTGCCACGGCGAGTCCGTCTCCTGGTCGTCGGCCGGGAACCACCCGTCGTACGCTTGCCGGCTCGCGGCCGGTGACCATGGCTCGTCGGCCACAGACTCGTCGACGTCGTCGCCTGTCGACGCGTCGTCGTACGACGGGTCTTGCGAATCGAAGCCGGGTGACTCGAACGATTCCGAGGGCCGCCACAGGGTGTCGTCGTACGAGTCCCCTCGGTACACGGGATCGAACGACTCGTCAAGATCGCCCGCAGCCGGAGGCTGCCAGTCGGCGTCTTCCCGCTGGCCGCCCGGCTCCTGCCACGCCGCAGGCGGCTCCCATCCTCGGACCTGTTCGAGATGTCTCGGACGCTTGCCGTCCACATCCGCCTCTTTCGGATAGGTGGACCAAGTCAGACGGATATTAGCGCTTCCCCATAATTTACGCAGATCGCCCGAAGCGCCTGATCAACCTAGCGCCGACGGCCGCGACTCGCCAGTCCTCTCCAAAATGACCATGTGCACTACGCCTGCCGGAGGTGCACTACGTGCCGACACGTGTCACACCCCCGACAAGCCGGTTCCGCGGGTGTACCGACAAGCCTGTTCCGCGGGTGTACCGACCGGCAGTGCGACGGGCCTGCAAGTTGCGCGGCAGGCTTGGATACAGCCGGGCACCGGGGATGTCCGGCGAGAGGGGCCCGACCGACCTGGGGCAGACCGGGAGGCGGGCCTTTTTTCGCCGTTCAGGGGAGAAGTCATCAGCCGGGGCCGACCTCAAGGTCGTACACCACCGCCTCAAGAACTTCGCGGTACTCCACCTCTACGCCTTGCCGATGTGATCGGCATGCTCCCGCCACGATGTCGGCGACCCACAGCAATGGCTCGTCAGCGCCACGCGCTCTACGCGGAAGGTTGTGCCTTTCGGAAGTGCCAAGCGGGCAGCCGGACGACCTCTACATGGCGCTTGTCGAGCGTGGGGTGCGGTACTCCATACATAGCTGGACCACATGGAGACCAGGTAGCTCTCGTCCCAAGGCGGTCAGGCACGCAGCGCGAGCGCGTTCCTGCCGCTTGAGCTGGCGGCGCATACACATAGACGCCACCCTCGGCGGCCTCGTCGAAGGACTCGTCTCCCCACGCGTTATGTTCGCGCACATACAGCGTACGTACTTCGTCGGACACACCGGCGAGGGTCGGCGTGACAGCCAGGCCGCTGAGCCTGGCTTCGTGGAACGCGTGGTCGATGACGCTGCCCGTAGTCGTCTTCGCCGTACGACCCTAGCCCTCGCTCTCGCTACCCGCCGGCACCGGTCACTGAGTCCGGGCAAGCACCTCAAATTGCCGAGTAAGCGTCGCGAGGCTCTCGGTAACCCTGGTTAGGCTCGGTCGTCCACCCCGACGGGCGGGACCGCACAGGGTCACGGGGCGGCTGGCTCGTCGGGGCCTCCGGGCTGCCACAGCACGTCGCCGTCGGGGCCGGCTGCGAGACGGGCGAGGACGAACAGCAGGTCGGACAGCCGGTTGAGGTAGCGGGCGGCGACGATGTTCACGCCCTCGCCGTACTCCTCGATCGCCGCCCAGCACGACCGCTCAGCGCGGCGGACCACGGTGCGGGCCTGGTGGAGCAGGGCGGCACCCGGCGTTCCTCCGGGCAGGATGAAGCTTCGCAGTGGCTCGAGTCGCTCGTTGAAGACGTCGCACCAGGTCTCAAGACGTGCGACGTACGACGGGTCGACCCGAAGCACCGGCTGCTTCGCCGCCCCTTGCGGGACGACCGGATTGCCGAGGTCGGCACCCACGTCGAACAGGTCGTTCTGCACCCGGCGCAGGACGCCTGCGATCTCGGCATCCAGCTGGCCGAGCGACAGCGCCACACCGATGGCGGCGTTGGCCTCGTCAACATCTGCGTACGCCTGAAGCCGACGGTCGGTCTTGGCGACCTTGCTGTTGTCGACCAGGCGGGTGGTGCCGTCGTCGCCAGTGCGGGTGTAGATGCGGGTGAGCCTGACCATGCCCGTCAGCCTACGGGCAGACGTGCGCCCACGTCGGTAGGTGCCGACAGCTCATGCGGGGAGCGTCCACTCGCTGGGTGTACACCAGCGTCGGTAGGTGCCGACACCTCCTGTGGCGGGTGCCCAGTCGCCACGCCTGGTCATTGTCAACGTGGTCAGGAGACGGGCGTGACGTCGGCGCCGAGCTTCTCGAGCTTCTCGAGGAAGTTCTCGTAGCCGCGCGCGATGATGCCGACGCCGCGTACGGTGGAGCGTCCCTGCGCCGCCAGCGCCGCGATGAGGTACGAGAACCCGCCGCGCAGGTCGGGCACCGTGAGGTCGGCGCCGTGCAACGACGACGGTCCGGAGATCACGGCCGAGTGGGAGAAGTTGCGGCGCCCGAACCGACACGGCGTGGCGCCCAGGCATTCGCTGTAGACCTGGATGTGCGCCCCCAGCCGGACCAACGCGTCGGTGTACCCCAGCCGGTTCTCGTACACCGTCTCGTGCACGATCGACAGCCCGCTCGCCTGCGTCAGCGCCACCACCAAGGGCTGCTGCCAGTCGGTCATGAAGCCCGGATGGACGTCGGTCTCCAGGGCCAGCGCGTTGAGCTTGCCGCCCGGATGCCAGAACCTGATCCCGTCGGCCGTCACCTGGAACTCGCCGCCGACCCGACGGAAGACGTTGAGGAACGTCATGAGGTCGACCTGGCGCGCGTTCCGGACGAACACCTCGCCGCCGGTCGCCAGTGCCGCACAGGCCCAGGACCCGGCCTCGATCCGGTCGGGCAGCGCCTCGTGGGTGTAGCCGCCGAGCCGCTCGACACCGGTGATCCGGATCGTCCGGTCGGTGTCGAGCGAGATGATCGCGCCCATCTTCTGCAGGACGCAGATGAGGTCGATGATCTCCGGCTCCACGGCGGCGTTGCAGAGCTCGGTCACGCCCTCGGCGCGCACGCCGGTGAGCAGCACCTGCTCCGTGGTGCCGACGCTGGGGTACGACAGCTCGATCTTCGTGCCCTTGAGCCCTTTCGGCGCGCTGATGTGCAGCCCTTCCGGCCGCTTCTCCACGATCGCGCCGAACTTCCGGAGCGCGTCCAGGTGAAAGTTGATCGGTCGGTCACCGATCTTGCAGCCACCCAGGTCGGGAATGAACGCATGACCGAGCCGGTGAAGCAACGGTCCGCAGAGCAGGATCGGGATCCGGCTGGATCCGGCATGGACCTCGATGTCTGGCTGCGCCGCTTGCTCGACTCGAGTCGGGTCGAGCACCAAGCTGTCGGACGTCGGCCCGTCCGAGACCGTGACGCCGTGCAGCTCCAACAGGTTGCGCACGATGTCGACGTCTGAGATCCGCGGAACGTTGGACAGTACGGACGGTTGATCGCCCAGCAGTCCGGCGACCATCGCCTTCGGAACGAGATTCTTGGCCCCGCGTACGGCGACTTCTCCGACGAGGGGCGTGCCGCCTGACACCTCCAGGGTGTCGATGGCCATGGGCCTACCTCCAAGTGCGTCGTCCCCCCGCACCTGTCCGGTCGGTGTGCGTGCGGTTCGCTGCGTCGTACCAGCGGTACGAGCAGCGGGCGGTATGACCCGCCGAGCACGCCATGGCGTCCGCTCGGCCGCCACGGCTGGCCCGCGACCCACGCTGGTCACCCCTCGCTTACCCCCGGTGTCACGGGTCCATACGAAACGCCGAGCAGCTTGCGCACGACATACCGTAATGACTCGCCAAGACCGACATAGGCTGCCCCTATGGCTGAAACTTCGCAACCGCCGACCTCCCAGGGTGGTGACGGTGCGCGCCGCCTCGCCGTGGTCGGGGCGGGCCTCATGGGGTCCGGGATCGCTCAGGTGGCGGCTACCGCAGGCTGGCACGTGACGATGCACGACGTCACCGAGCAGGCGCTGAAGCGTGGCCTCGACGGGATCCGGTCGTCGCTCGGAAAGTTCGTCGAGAAGGGGCGGTTGAGCGACGCCCACGCCGAGCAGGCGGTGGCGCGGATCACGCCCACCACCGAGCTCGACGCCGTGGCGGATGCGTCCGTCGTCGTCGAGGCGGTCTTCGAGCGCATCGACGTCAAGCACGACGTCTTCCGCCAGCTCGATCGGCTGTGTCGGGAGGACGCGGTGCTCGCGACCAACACCTCGGCCATCCCGATCACCAAGATCGCCGCAGCGACGCAGCGACCGGAGTCGGTGGTGGGGACGCACTTCTTCTCGCCGGTGCCGATGATGGCGCTCTGCGAGCTGGTACGCGGGCATCGCACGAGCGACGACACGCTCGCTCGCGCGCGGGAGTTCGCCGAGTCGGTGGGCAAGACCTGCATCGTGGTCACCCGGGACGTCGCAGGGTTCGTGACGACGCGGCTGATCTCGGTGCTGGTCGTGGAGGCGGTGAGGCTGGTCGAGAGCGGGGTTGCCTCGCCGGAGGACATCGACACGGCGTGCAAGCTGGGTTTCGGTCACGCCATGGGCCCGCTCGCCACGACCGACCTGACCGGAGTCGACGTGCTGCGGCACGCCACGCTGAACATCTGGGAGGAGACCGCGGACCCGAAGTTCTTCCCGCCGGAGCTCCTGACCCGGATGGTCGAGGCCGGGGAGCTCGGTCGCAAGACCGGGCGCGGCTTCTACTCGTACGACTCGGCATGATCGCGTACGACGCGACATGACCTCGGGCAGCCGGACGGCAGCGCCACGGTCGGTCGTACGTCCATGCGACTCGGCTAGGCGTACGCCCCCGAAGATGACCAGGCGTGGAGGGCGTCGGTGACCGTGATGGGGCGTCGACGCCGTACCGAGGTCAGACGTGCCGAGGGCAGATCGGCCCTCGGTGGGCTCGACCTTCCCGCCGACACGGGTCGAGGCGCGCAGCTTCTGCGTACGCTCGAACGGTGACCGAGCAGCTGCTCGAAGCCGTGATCCTCCTGGCCCTCGTCGGGTTGATCTCGGGGCTCGCCCGGCGGCTCGGCATGCTCGCGCCCTTTGCGTTGATGCTCGCCGGGATCGTCTTGTCGTTCGTCCCGTTCGGTCCCCGAGTGGGTCTCGATCCCGAGCTCGTCCTGGAAGGCGTGCTTCCCCTGCTGCTCTACGCGGCAGCGATTCGGATCTCTGTGCCGGCTTTCACGCACCTGCTCCGGCCGATCGTCCTGCTGGCGTTCGGGCACGTGTGGTTCATCACGATCGTGGTGGGGCTTGCGCTCCACGCAGTCGTTCCGGCGATCCCGCTTGCTGCCGCCTTCGCGCTGGGAGCGATCGTCTCGCCGCCCGACGCGGTCGCTGCCACCGCGATCGCCCGACGGCTGGGACTGCCGCGGCGCGTGGTCGCGATCCTCGAGGGCGAAAGCCTGATCAACGATGCGACCGCGCTCGTGACCCTGCGCGTCGCGATCGCCGCTGCGGTCGGCGCGGCGGAGACATGGGGTGAGGTGGCTGCCCAGTTCGCGATCGCGGCCTTCGGCGGCGCGCTGATCGGGGGAGTGGTCGGCGTCGTCGCAGCCTGGCTGCATCGCCGGACCAACGACCCGGTGTTGGACAACACGCTCTCGATCCTCACGCCGTTCCTCGCGTTCGTACCGGCCAACGCCGCCGGCGTCTCCGGAGTGGTGGCGGTCGTCATCTGCGGGTTGTACGTCGGGCACAAGCGCCCGCTGCTCCTGAGAGCGGCCTCACGGTTGCAGATGGACGCTTTCTGGCGGGTCACCGGCTTCCTGCTGGAAGGGGTGCTCTTCCTCGTCGTGGGGCTGCAGCTCCGCACGATCGTCGACGCCGTGTCAGGGTCGTGGCGAACCGCTGGTGTCGCCGCGGCGGTCGTCGTCGGTGTCGTCGTCATCGGCAGGTTCTGCTGGGTGCTCCCCGGCGCGTACGTGCCGTTCCTGCTTCCGCCCATCAGACGGCGGGAGGAACCGCCGCCGGTCAGCAACGTCGCGGTCGTGGCGTGGGCGGGCATGCGTGGCGCCGTGTCGCTCGCCGCGGTGTTCAGCCTGCCGTTGGGCTTCCCGTCGCGTGACCTGCTCGTGTGGATCACGTTCGTGGTCATCGCGGTGACCCTGATCGGGCAGGGCATGATGCTGCCGTGGGTGGTGCGCTGGCTCGGCGTACGACCCGATGATCGACAGGCCGACATCCTCGCCGAGGCCGAGACGTACCAGGCGGCGCTGCGGGCGGCGGAGCGACGGCTCGAAGCCGAAGCCGGTGACGCTCCTCGCTACGTGGTCGACCGACTCCGCTCCCTCGCCGAGAGCCGGGCCAACCGGGTGTGGGAGCGGCTCGGAGATCACACGCGCGAGCCGCCGTCGGAGACGTTTGCGAGGCTGCGACTGGCCATGCTCGAGGCGGAACGACAGACGTTCCTCGAAGCTCGAGATGCGGGAAAGATCCCGGACGAGATCCGCCGTCAAGTCGAGCTGGAGCAGGACCTCGAGGAACTCATGCTCTGGCAGAGGAGAGATGATGAGGGCTGAGCAACTGCGAGGCGATGATGAACGGCTGCCAACACCTCGCTGAGGCGCCGACCGACGTAGGTGCCGAGTCCGGGGTACGACCAAGCACCACCGAGGGCTGCGAGGACTGCCTGGCCGAAGGCCGGCGGGACTGGGTGCACCTGCGGATCTGCCTCACCTGCGGTCATGTCGGGTGCTGTGACTCCTCGCCGAGGCGGCATGCGTCAGCGCATTTCGCCGCGGTGAGGCATCCGGTGATGCGGTCGTTCGAGCCGGGCGAGACCTGGCGCTGGTGCTTCATCGACGAGCGCATCGGTTGATCGGGCAGAACCCGCAGGACGTTCTGGTTCGCCGGCTGGCACGGGTACGCACCCGCCGTAGTGTGCGCCGATGCCCACTACGGTCGCCGAGCACCCGCCACGCCTGGTCATTTTCGCCCGTGAGGCGTCGGGGCGAGCAGCTCCCACCAGCCTGGGCTTCACGAGTGCTCCCTGCCGTGCTCGAGTCGGCGGGCGACCCGGCGAGCGTGCCGCAACGACATCCCCCTCGTCTCGCTCGGCAGTCGCCACACGTCGATACCACCCATCAGGGAGTACGCACGAATCCGGATCAGGGGTGCTCCGGGTCGTGCGGGTCGACGGCTCCCGCGCTCGTCGTTGCCGCCCATGAGGGCGAATCCTTCGACTGCGACCTCGACGGTGTCGGGCACGTAGATGTCGGTGCCACCCATGATGGCGAACGCGTTGATCGTCACCTCGTCGCCGTCGATCTCGGCATCGCGGAGATCGATCGTGTCGCCGCCCAGGATCGCGATCGAGTTCACGCTCCCGCTCAGCCGGAAGCGACCGCGCCGGTTGGACCCGCCCATGATCGCCACGAACCACCGGACTGGTCGGCGGCGAGGTCGGGCCGGTGCGTGCTTGTCGGGGAGGTCACGGGTGAGGATCTCGAGTTCGCCACGCGTCTTGGCTGCGTACGCCCGTTCCGTTCGCTCCTCCAGCTCGGCCAGAGTGAGCCGGCCTGCCGCGGCATGCTCGCTGAGCAGCTCGACCACGCGTTCCCGCTCGGCGTCGGATGCGCGCAGGTCGGCGCTGTCCAGCTGCTTCTCTGGCAGTGCGTTGGCCTCATCCATGGCGGTCTCGCCTTTCTGTGCGAGGGGTCCACGCGCGAGATGGCCGGCATGGGCCCGAGGCTTCCAGTGTTCCGCGTGGCCTGCGGGGCGTGTCGAGCATGACAGATGGTGCGTGCGGTCAGCTCCTCGGTGGATGACGGCGACGTCGCGTGCAGCGAGGGTCGTCGGTCGATGGGTGAGTACTCGCGTTGGTGGGTGCGGGTGCCACCCCTGGGTGGTGCGCAGTCGCCTCGCCTGGTCATTGCGGGGGGACGGGCGGCCCGGCAGGAGCCTCGGACCGAACGAGCTCCACGACCTCGTCGGCACAGCCCCAGGACAGCGTGATGCCGGACCCACCATGGCCGTAACAGTGCACGACGAGGCGGCCCTCCCCGACGTACTCCGACTCGAGCCGCACGCTCGACCGCGCAGGACGCAGACCGACGCGCTGCCGGATGACGCGGGCGCCTGCGAGTTCGGGCACCAAGGCCCGAGTGGCTTCCAGGATCTCCTGCGTGGTCTGCTCACGCGGACGGGTCTCCCAGTCACCGGGCTCGACGGTCCCACCGAGCACGATGTCGTGCAGCCGCGGGATGACGTAGATCGGGTGCCCCGCAGGCCCGTCGGCGAGCCACCACTCGGTGAGCCCGACCTGCTCGACGACACAGATCTGCCCACGCACGGGCAGCACGCCCTCGTCGCCTGCCATTCGGCGGGCGGCAAGGCCGGTGCAGTTCACCACGATGGAGGCGTTGGTGGGCAGGGCAGGCAGCGCGCTCCGGCTGAGCGTGCCGCCCAGCGCTTCCAGCCGATCGACCAACCAGGGAAGGTAGACCGAGGTGTCGACGACAGGCGCCTCGAACTGCCACCCGCACGTGTCTCCTGCCGTGAGCCGGCGCAGGTCGGGCACGGCCTCGGCCCACCACGGCCGTCCGGTCGCGCTGGCCCGGGTGAGATCTCGGCCGCTCCGCATGCGTACGCCGGACTCAGGCTCGGTCGACGCGAGGCGTTCGAACTCCGCGTACGACGTTTTCGCCCACGCCAGCACGCGATCTCGTGGGAACGCGTAGTACGGATACCACAGCGCCGCCGCGACGGCCGACGTGGTCTCCAGCGGGAGATCGCGGGCGACGACGCCGACCTCGTACCCCGCCTCAGCCAGGCGTACGGCGCACGTCAACCCGATGACGCCAGCGCCGACCACGACAACCCGTGGGGCGCGCTGTGCATCGCCTCCGCCGGCACGGTCCGTCACGCCATCAGGGTAAGCGGCCGCGCGACGCGACGTGGGACGAAGCGCAGAGGCACAGCGTGTGGGTCACGGGCCCACCGGACGGCGTCGGTCGTCAGGATGTCGCGTCCGGCGACATGGACGCGCTGGTCCAGCCCACCTCGCGGCCAGGCTCAGTGTTTCCGTCCGCGACGTCAGGCAAGCCTCAGTGAGGGCCGGCGATCGAGGTGTCCTCGGTGCCGCACGGACCCCCGCCGATGTTTTCCGGCAGCGAGACCGGCAAGCCGTCCATGGTGAGGGGCTTGTACCACCGTGAGATCCGTTCGCACGACTGCTCACCGACGTAGTGGCAGATGAACGAACGTCGGAAGCGGTCGGTGGTGGTGTTGGGGCCCGACCCGTGCACGAGGCTGCCGTTGAAGAAGAGCACGTCACCGGGGGACATGTCGACCGGCACCGGGGAAAGGCCGGGCGGCGGAGGCACGTACTCGGTCGTGAACGACACCTCCAGATCGGCCTCCTCGGGGCAGAAGATGTCCATCCGATGCGTGCCGGGGACCACCTCGAGCCCGCCGTTGGCGCGGCCGATCACGTCACAGGCGACCCAGGCGGCGATGCACGTGCCCGGCTCGACACGCAGGTAGAAGTTGTCCTGGTGCAGCGCCTGTCCTCGAGCACCCGGTGGCTTGAAGTAAAACATGCTCTGAGCGGCGAGCGGTTCCTCTCCCAACAGTTCCCGCAGGATGACCCGGAGCCGGGAGTCCAGCAGGTACTTGCGCGCGACCTCGTTGAACTGGTGCGGGTGCATGACGCGCGGATACCGGCGCAGGATGTCCACCGACTCGTCGTCCGGCGGGGCGGTGGGCTCGAAGTGGCCGGGCACCGGTCCGGCTGCGTGGATCGCCATGAACTCGTCGCAGATCTCGGCTATCTCCTCCGGCCGGAACAGCCCGCGTACGACGGCGAATCCCTCGGTTTCGTACCTCTGGCGCTCGGCCGCGCTGATCGGCAACTCCGCGGTTACGCTCGACGAGGTCGGTGACATGACGTTCTCCTCGGGTGGTCGGCGAGATTTCGATGCGCAAGGCTGCTTCCTCGACCGTACGGCGACCGGTGGCCGGTGACGATGTCCGCAGAAGCTGACGATTTGCCAGATCCTGCTGGCCGTACGCCGGACAGCAGGGGTGCCGGACCGGAGGTCACTCCTGCGCCACCGGCCGAGCTGGTGCTCACCGGGCGGTTCGACGTCGGTCCGGAGTACGACGTGCACCGCCCTCAGGGATCGCCGAGCTGGCTTTTGATCTGGACGGTCTCAGGCGCCGGGGAGGTGAGGCAGGGCCGGTACGAGGTGACAGCACGTCGCGGCGGCCTGGTCGTGCTGGGGCCAGGCGTGGCGCACTCGTATCGTCCACGTACCCGGTGGTCGTTCTGGTGGGTGCACTGTCAGGCACGGCCCGGCTGGCAGACCTGGCTACGCCCGCATCTGCTGGGCGACCAGCTGTATCACCTCGCCAGCGTGACGCCCCCGATCCACTCCCGCATCGACAGCGTGTTCCGGCACCTGCACGCAGACGCCCGCTGGTCGGGGCTCGGCTCGCCTCCGCCGCCCGTGCCTGCTGGGCTACACGGTGTCCCGGTCGCCGTGGCGTCCGGCACTGCGGCACGTGAGCTCGTGCACACCAAGGTCGAGGAACTGGTCGTGCTCGCGGCGGCAGCAAGTGACGGGGGCAAACGTCGGGTGGGCGCTGACGGCATCGATCCACGGGTGGCGCGTGTGGAGGCGATCGTGGCGGCCGATCCGGCGGCGCCGCACACGGTGCGTTCGCTTGCCGACGCGGTTGCGCTCTCGCCTTCCCGGCTCGCACATCTCTTCTCGGAGCAGACCGGCAGGACGCCGATGCAGGCGGTCCGCGACGCCCGGCTGCGGCATGCTGCGCGGCTGCTGGAGATGACGGATCTCTCGGTGGCCAGCATCGCAGCGGCGGCGGGCTTCGTGAGCGCGTACCACTTCAGCCGAGTGTTCCGGGCCCGGTTCGGCGTACCGCCACGCGACTATCGTGCGCACCTAGCGCAACGATGACGAGCCTCGCCCAACAATGACCAGGCGCGGCGACTGCGCAGCACCCACGGGTGGGGCCCGCACTCACTGAGGCAACTGCTCGCCCATCGACCGGAGACGGCACACGACTCAGAACAGGCGCATGCTCGGGTCGTCGAGGCCGCGGAGCGCGTCGTAATCCACCGTGACGCACTCGATCCCGCGATCACTGGCGAGGACCTTCGCCTGCGGCTTGATCTCCTGCGCGGCAAGCACACCGCGGACCGGAGCCAACAGCGGATCGCGGTTGAGCAGCTCCAGGTAGCGGGTCAGCTGCTCCACGCCGTCGATCTCGCCGCGGCGCTTGACCTCCACGGCGACCGCAGCGCCGTTACCGTCCCGGCAGAGCAGGTCGACCGGCCCGATGGCGGTGGGGTACTCACGGCGCACCAGGCTCCAACCGGGACCCAGAGTCTCAGGATGCTCGGCCAGAAGCTCCTGCAGGTGGGCCTCAACACCGTCCTTCTGAAGTCCGGGGTCGACCCCCAGCTCGTGAGTGGAGTCGTGCAGGATCTCGTCGATCGTGATGACCAACTGCCCGCCGTCCTTGCCTGTGACGGTCCAGCGAGTTGGCCGGTCGCCCGAGGCCGGCTCCTCGCGGAGCGTGCAGGGCGGGCTCATCCAGTTGAGCGGCTTGTACGCACGGTCGTCGTTGTGGATCGACACCGAGCCGTCCGCCTTGATCAGGATCAACCGAGTGGCCTTGGGCAGATGAGCGGTCAGCCGCCCGACGTAGTCCACTTCGCAAGTCGCAATGACGAGACGCACGGCGACCAAGCGTAGGCGCTTGCGCGGGTGCCCCGACTCCCGCATGTCACGCCTTTGCCGCCATGTCGTCCTTGTGAAGAAAGTCGCCGTTGATTGTGAAAAGTCGCAAGGATTCGTGCGAATGCCGAATACCTCACAAGGGCATGTAACCCGGTGTAACGTCACGGAAGCCGTCAGCGGGCTCCGGGCGATTGGCAATGTCGAAAATCGGGGGGTGCCGGGATGCGCCTGCGTGGGGCTGTGTCCGGAACGCTGACCACCGCGCTGATCTTCACAGGCGCGGCGGGCTCGCTGTCTGCGGTCGGTTCGGTACCGCGACCATCTGCTGTCGATCAACTCGGACTCGCGCCACGCCTGCTCGCACCGGAAGCGCCGAACGAGCAAGACGCAGCCGACTCCGCGGTTCATTCGGTCACGCTCGTGACGGGCGACCGGGTGCGGCTCAGCACGTCGAAGAACGGCGTACGCACCGTCGTCCCCGTTCCCCGGCCGGGCCGCCCGTCGACCACGTTCCACGTGCGCTATCAGGCCGACACCATCAGCGTGGTTCCCGACGACGCGGCCTCGTTGCTCGCGGCGGGCAGGGTCGATCCGAGACTCTTCGACGTCGCCGGTCTGGCCGCAGCAGGGTACGACCAGGCAACGGGTCGCGCGTTGCCCTTGATCGTGCGCCGTATCTCCAAACCACGGATCATGCTGACCGGAGCGTTCGATGCGACGTCACGTGCCGGGCGGTCGCGCGCAGACTCTGGACATCAGGCCGGCACGGTCCTGCCGGACGCGGAGAAGCTGCTGGTCGGCTGGCGGGAGGCCGAGTCGGTGTGGCGACGCCTGCGCGCCACCGGATTCAGCTGGCTGGGCTTGGCCGCGTCGATCGCCGATTCCCTGGCAGGTCAGAAGGATTCTCTGGCAGGTCAGAAGAAGGACCCCCGCCCGCGTGCGTCGGATGGCACCAGTGGCAGCCAAGACGGCCTGGTCACACTCAGGATTCGGTTGATCGACCGTAACGGCAAGCTGGTCCGGGACCTGAAGCCGTTCGTCGCCCAACCTGTGGTACGCAACCTGGAAACCGAGGAGGTGTTCGACCTCCAGCCGGTGCCGGGCGGTATCGGCGCGCAGGTGCCCGCCGGTCGCTATGCGTTCGGCGAGATCATCCGGACGACGCACAGACACAAGCCGACGAGCTACACGCTCGTGACCAAGCCAACCGTCGACGTGACGCGGGATCGCACGGTCCGCTTGGACGCCCGGTGGGCGAAGCGACTCCGGGTGAAGGTGGACGCGGCCGACGCGCGCCTGCAGACGATGACGTTCGGCACCATCGAGTTGTTCGCCGGCAAGCCCTGGACCACGCTCGTCACCCTGCCGGGTAGCGAGCCGTTCCGCGCCTTCGCGCTTCCCACCAGGCGCGTGACCGACCGGGCGTTCGACTTCGCGGCCTACTGGTCGCTGCGTTCTGCCGACCGAGGCTACGAGCTCGTGTTGGGCAAGGCAGGCCAGGTGCCGTGGCGGCTTTCGTACCGACCGCATGACGACGAGCTCGCACGCGAAACCGCGATCTTCCACGCCGGGGGAGTCGGCCTCGACGTCAACGGAGTCTGGTACCGCGAAGCCCAGCTGCCCGACGACGTCCAGATCGGCGTCGGCGGGTACGAGAACGTCGATCTGCCGAGTCGCGTGACTCGCTTGTTCACCCCGCGGATCGGCGGCGAGCTCCTGCCGTGGCGCGAGTCGCTCGACGTCCAGGACGTGCGCACACGCCTGTGGTACACGGAGCTCTGCGACACGCGCAGCCTGTCGCCGGGCCGGACAGTACGGCACGACTGGAACTCGGCAGCGTTCCGCCCGTCGGCCGTAGGGGAGGCGTGGGCCAACGGCCGCATGCAGTTCTCGTTGCGACCGTTCCTTCCCTCGATCCGACAGGGAGACCTCATGATCTTCGATCCGACCGGGATCGTGGGAAGGGCGAGACTGCAGACGCCTATCGGCCAGCCCGTGGAGTCATCCGACCCGTTCCGGCTCGAGATCGACGGGGTTCCGCAGGAGGGTTCGACCTACACGCTGCGGCTCAACGCCGCTCGCGACGTGCCGTGGTCCCGGTACGCCACCAAGGTGACGGGACGCTGGGAGTTCTCGTCGCGGCGTCCAGCCGACAAAGGGTACGAACGAGTACGCCTGATCAACGTCCTGATCCGTGGTGCCTTCGACCTGTACAACCGTGCGCCGGCGGGACGGGAGTTCCGGCTCGGTCTGCCCGTGAGGATCGACGGCCAGGAAGCGTCAGGACTGGTCCGGAAGATCAAGCTCGCCGTGTCGTTCGATGACGGGCGGGTCTGGCGTGACGTCGCGGTCCGAAAGGGCTCCGGAGGGGGCTACTACGCCATCGTCCGCCATCCCAACCGGCCCGGAGGCTACGTGTCCGTCCGGACGACGGTCGTCAGCACGGACGGCAGCCGGTACCAGATGACCTCGATCCGGGCGTACGGCCTGCGGCGGGCGGGATGACCTGATCGACGCGTTGAGCCGTCGGCGTTCTGTCAGGCGGCTCAGCCGGCTCGTGTGCGCTCACCGGCAGCCGCACGCGCCTCCACAGCAGCCGCCGGATGGTCCGCTCGCCGCGCTGTCCGCCGTGCTGGCTCGTCCGCCGAGCGACACCATCGAGAGCAGCTTCACCGTGTCGTCGTGGCCCTGTGGGCACGTGGCAGGAGAATTCGCCTGGCTCATCGGCCGGGTCTGCTCGAATGTCGCGCCGCAGCTGCGGCAACGGTACTCGTAGCGGGGCACAGGCACAGGGTAAGCGACCGGCCCGCACAATGGGAGCGTGAGTTCCCAGCTGATCCGAGCCGGCAGTGTCCTGCCGGCGAGGCGTACCCCCCTCAAACTCCACACATCCGACGGGCTGACCCTCGTCGGTGAGCTGGCCCAACCACTCGACCGCGACCCGGTCGCCACGATCATCTTCCTGCACCCGCTGCCGACCCACGGCGGAATGATGGACAGCCACGTGATCCGGAAGGCGTCGTATCGCCTGCCGGCCCTCGCCGACATGGCGGTGCTGCGGTTCAACACCCGCGGCACGGAGAGCGTCCAAGGCCGTAGCGAGGGGGAGTTCGACAACGGCGAGGGTGAGCGACTCGATCTTGCGGCGGCGCTGGAGCATGCCGTCGCGGTGGGCCTGCCCCGCATCTGGCTGGTGGGCTGGTCGTTCGGCACCGACCTCGTGCTGCGGTACGGATGTCAGCCTCCAGTCGAGGGCGCCATCCTTCTCTCGCCGCCGCTGCGTCTTGCGCGACCGGCCGATCTGCGCACCTGGGCGCAGTCGGGGAAGCCGGTGGTGGCGCTGGTCCCGGAGCTCGACGACTTCCTGCGCCCACCCGAGGCACGGGAGCGGTTCGCCGCGATCCCGCAGGCCGAGGTGGTCGCGATGGAAGGGGTCAAGCACCTCTGGGTGGGCGCCGCCGAGCGGGCCCTCGACGAGATCGTGGCCCGCATCGTGCCGTCGGCCGCACCGCTGCCGGAGCGCTGGGACGGGCCGATGGAGTACGCCGACAGCAGCGCGTACGCCAACAAGACCGTGGCCGCCTACACCGCCCGCAGCGCCGGCCACACGTGACCCGTTGAAATGACCACGTTACGTCGGCCTCTCACGCCAGTCCGCGGCATCCATACCGGGCGAAGGTCCAAGTCGACGTGGCAAGTCGGCGTGGCGTAGCCGTGCCACGTCCGGCGCCCTCGTATCGCGCGCTCAGGTTACTGCGTGCTGCGTACGAGGCATCGCTGTCTGCACAGCTGATCCCAGCCGCAGATGCACGTGGACGGGGACGATCGCGTCTTCGAAAGGGTTCGTGCGCCTCACCAGCGGGAGAAGTCGCACGTCGTATGGTCACTTGTACGGAACGGATGCGCCTGACGAAGTGGCCGGGTTCGGCCATCTCACGGCTCGCTCCCGCCGAGCAGAGCGGTCGCCGAACGTCCTTACACTGAAGGCCAATGAGTACGAATTCGCCGGCCGCCACCGAGGCGGCCTCTTCTTCGACTGCCGTCCAATCCCAGCCAGGTCCCGCCGCCGCTCCCACGGCGCCACCGGGTCGGCTTCGGGTAGGCGTTGTAGGGCTCGGGTTCGCCGGTCAGCAGGCTTTGAAGGGGTTCAGCCAGCTCGCCGACGTCGACATCGTGGCGCTCGCGGGCTTGGAGACCGATCGCCTTGCCGAGCTGGGAAAGCAGTACGAGATCCCGTATCTCTACGAGCGTTGGCAGGACCTGGTCGACCGCGACGACCTCGACGTCGTGAGCGTGGCGACGCCCACCCACTTGCACGCGCCGATCGGCATCGCCGCGCTCGAGGCCGGCCGGCACGTGTTGTGCGAGAAGCCGCTTGCGCGCACGGGCGACGAAGCGCAACGCATGGTGGAAGCCGCGATCAAGGCCAATCGGGTCCTGCGGGTGTGCTTCAACCACCGGCAGCGTGGTGACGTCCAGGTCCTCAAACGCCACATCGACGAAGGCAGGCTCGGGCGCATCTACTACGCCAAGGCCCATTGGCTGCGGCGCAACGGCATTCCCGGCCTCGGCAGCTGGTTCACCAACCGCGAGATGGCAGGCGGTGGACCGCTGATCGATCTCGGCGTCCACATGCTCGACATGGCCCTCTACCTGCTCGGAGAGCCGAAGGTGCTGAGCGTCAGCGCCTCGACCTTCGCCGAGCTGGGCACGCGTGGGTTGGGCGGCGCGCCCTGGTCATCGAAGACGATCGTCGGTTCTGCGTACGAAGTGGAGGACCTCGCGACCGCCTTCCTCCGACTGGAAGGTGGTGGCGTGCTCACCCTCGAGACGAGCTGGGCGACGTTCCGCGAGATGGGGGACCACTTCGGGGTCACGCTCTACGGCACCGACGGCGGCGCCGAGATCGGAGTGAAGAACTACGCCACCGAAGACACGCTCCGGATCTACACCGACGTGAGCGGAGCACCGGCCGAGATCCGCCCGCAGGTCATGCGCGGCGGTGGCCACATGACCGTCGTACGCGAGTTCGTGGAGGCGATCCGCAGCGGCGACTGGTCGGCCCACGTCGGCCGCGACGGGCTCGCCCGGGCGAGGATCATCGACGCCTGTTACCAGTCGGCACTCGAGGGCCGCGAGGTCGAGGTCGTCGACCTCCTGTGAGACTGGACTCGAGCGACGAATCGACGCGTACGAATCGACGACGACAAGGGAGCATCACATGCCTGAGGTCGACCGTGGGTCGCCGATCCGCGTGACCGTGTGGGGCGAGAACGTCCACGAGCAGCGTGACGCCTCAGTGAAAGAGATCTACCCCGACGGTATGCACACGGCGATCGCGAACGGGATCCGAGCGAACCTCGGCGACCGGGTCGTGGTGCGGACCGCGACCCTTCAAGAACCCGAGCACGGGCTCACCGAGGAGGTCTTGGCCGAGACCGACGTGCTCACCTGGTGGGGGCACGCAGCCCATGGCGAGGTGGCCGACGAGGTGGTCGATCGCGTCCACCGTGAGGTGCTCGCCGGCATGGGCATCCTGGTGCTGCACTCGGGCCACCTGTCCAAGATCTTCCGGCGTCTCATGGGGACGACGTGTGTCCTCGACTGGCGCAGCGCCGACGACCGGGAGCTCGTGTGGACGGTCGCGCCGCATCATCCGATCACCCAGGGCGTGCCGAACCCGATCATCATCCCGAAGCAGGAGATGTACGGCGAGTACTTCGACATCCCGGCGCCGGACGAGCTGATCTTCATCAGCTCGTTCAGCGGCGGTGAGGTCTTCCGCAGCGGGTGCACCTACCGGCGCGGCCACGGGAAGGTGTTCTACTTCAGCCCGGGCGACCAGGAGTACCCCGTCTATCACCACCCCGACGTGCTCAAGGTGATCTCCAACGGCGTGCTCTGGGCCGCACCGACGGGCGAGCGCTCGCTGCCCAAGGTGTCCCGACGCCCGACCGGTTGGTACGAGACCGGCGAGACTCTCTCGGCCGCCGACCCGCGCCTCACCGGCGGTGAGTGACCGGGTTCCGGCCGTCGGCTGACAAAAGCCGACAAACAACTCCGCCAGACGCTTCGGGGCATCCAGGGCGCGCCGGCTCGTGGTGTCCCGACACTTCGGCGCTCAGCCCGTGCCCCGAAGCGTCGTCGGTCACGCCTCCTCGAGGCGCGGGTGGATCACCTCGCGGATGAGCAGCAGGATGGCGGCGGCGGTCGGCACGGCGAGCAAGGCGCCCACGATCCCGAAGAGCGAGCCGCCCACCAGTGCGGCGATCACGATCACGCTGCCCGGCACCTTGACCGAACGCTGCATGATGCGTGGATAGATGACGTAGTTCTCGATCTGCTGGTAGACGATGAAGTAAATCAGGCAGGCGAGGCCGATCCGCCAGTCGATCAGCAGCCCGATGACGGTGGCGAAGATGGCCGAGATCGTGCCGCCGATCAAGGGGATCAAGCCGAGGATCGCCACGACGACGGCGAGAGCGAGGGCGTACTCCCGGAGTCCCGCCACCATGAAGAAGATGAACGCCGCCACCGCGGCGATCGCCGCCACCGAGATCTGACCGCCCACGTAGCTGCCGACCCGGTCGAGCATCTCATCGCCCAGCTGAGCGACGCGCTCCCGGCGCGACCGCGGGACGAAGCGGTAGAGCATCCCCTTGGCAGCCGGGAGGGAGCCGAGGAAGTACAGCGTGAGCACGAGCACGGTGAACGTGGAGAACAGCGCGTTGAACACGATCATGCTGGCGCCCACCACGCCGCCGAAGAGACGCTCAGCGAGCCCGCCACTTGTGATGTAGTCCTGGACCCGCCTGGTGATCTCGTACTCCTCGTCGAGTCGCCGCAGGTTCTCGTCTTGACTCAACTGCTCGAACCATGTCGGCACCTGCTCGATGAGCGCGCGCACCTGCTCGGTGACGACGGGCACGATGGCAAGGCCGATCAGACCGAACACGATGACAACACCGACGAACACCGCGGCGACCGCGAGGCCACGCTTGACGTTCCGGCGAACGAACCACTCGACGACCGGGTTGAGCCCCACCGCGAGGTACATCGACACGACCACGAGGATCAGCACGCTGCGCGCGCCGGAGAGCATCGTGGCCAGCTGGTACGCCAGAAGGGCGCCGAGGGCGCCGAAGAAGCCGATGGCGAACGGCGAATGCCGGGCCAACCGGTTGACCGGCGACGTGGGATGTGCTGGGCGACGTGCCGGACGCGTCGGGCGCGCAGACGCGTGACGGGCACCGTCGGCCGTCGGGCCGTTGCCGGCAGGCGACGGGTCCTGAGGTTCGGCGGTGCTCGTCGTTCGGTCCGCAGGTTTCGCGGGACCGGTTGTCGTCGACGTCTCGCCGGAGTTGCTGGAGGGTGCCTTCACAGCATCGTTGTCGCTCATACCGCCTGCAGTCCTTCCACCGGGTGAGCGTCAGAACGGTCTCGCGCCAGACAGGCTCTCACGGTACGGCGGCAGATGCATCAGTGTGCCCGCTGGCCTCCCACTGGGAGTCTCCCTGAGCTGGGTGGGCGAAGCCGTAGGGGTCATCCCCGAGCCTCAGCTCAAGTGCACACGAAAAACCAAGCCCGGGAAGCGGATCTCGTTCGGCGTGCGAACGCCGGGCCGCTTCCCGGGCTTGGTCTTCAGGCGTCGTGTCGACTGCAGATGGGGACGGGTCGTGGGGCGTGCCCTCGCCGGGCGACGTGCGGTCACCCCTCGGGCGACGCACGGCTCACCGGAGTCGGACCTCCAGCGGCTTGGTCGCCGGCCCTGCTGTCGGTCGCGTCAGCTCGGGTTCGAGCGCTCAGTCGACGGTCGGCCGGGCAACCGGCGAGGCGGTGGCGGTGGCCCGAGGCGCTTGGGGTCAGGTGCCGAGGCGCCCGTGGGGCGGCTGCCGCGATCACTCGACGAGCCCGACCGTGCTGCACCCGCATCACCAGCCGACACCTGACCGGTGGTCGGGCGACTGGTCGGTGTGCGCGACACGCCAGACGTTCCGGGCTGGTTGCCGCTTCCGGTGGTCCCGCGCAGCGGACCGTTGCGCCCGGTCGGGCGTTCGGACGGCGCGGTTCGTGTCGGCGGCTGGGACGTGGTGCCTGGACGATCACCCGTGACCGGCCGCGAAAGACCCGGCCTCTCGGGACGTTCCCCCGTGGCGGGCCGCTCCGGGCGGGCCGGTCGATCGCTACCCGGCCGTTCGAAGCCGGTCCGCTCGACGCCCACCGGCCGGCTGATGCCGGACGGCCGTTCGGCGCTAGCCGTGGGGCCGTTGGGCCGACGGGGCGTCGGGCCGTCCGGTCGCTCCGGCAGCGCCCGAGCCGTCGCGGCTCCCGGTGTGCCACCCCGAGTCGCCGCCGCTGAAAGCGGTGGTCCCGCGACCGGCACACCTCCCGGCCCGGCAGGCCGGCCGGGCTTGGAGGGGAGGGCACGTTGCTGGTCGGGAACCGCGGTGATCACGCTCACGTGGTCGCGCAGCCGGGTGAGGCTGTCGATCAGGTCGTCTCGCTGCCGCCGCAGGCTTGCGATCTGCCGTTCGATGGCGGAGACGTCCTCTTGCGCCTTGGCGTGCGCCTCTCGGATGATGCGCTCAGCCTCGGCGCGGGCCTCCTTGCGAATCTGCTCGGCGTCGCGGCGAGAGCGTGACAGCACCTGGGTCACGCGGTCATTGGCTTTCCTCAGCCGCTCCTCGGTGCTCTCGTCGGTTTCCTCTGCACGCTTCTCCGCGTCCTGACGGGTCTTCTCCGCCTCGGCGAGGATGCGTTCGGCCTCGGCGGTCGCATTCGCGTGGATCGATGCGGCTTCCCGCTGAGCCTTCTCGAGGATCCCCGCGACCGAGCTGCGACGCTCGGCCACCTCGCGCTCGGCGGCGGCGAGCATGGCAGCGACCTCGTGCTCGGCCGCTTCCTTCTTGGTCTTGAGCTTCTGCTCGAGCTCGCGCAGCTGGCGGTTGGCGGTCTCGGTGGCCTGCTTCAGAATCTCGTCGCGGCGCTTCTGCGCGGCTTCGATGATCCGGTCGGCTTCTTCCTCGACGGCGTTCTGGATCCGCTCTGCTTCCTCCTGGGCCCGCCGCCGTACGTCGGCCGCATATTGCTCGGCTTCGTCACGCAGCCTGCGGGCTTCCGCTTCGGCCTGTGCACGGATCTCGGCGGCCTTCTCCTCGGCGCGGTTCTCCACGTCGATGGCCTGCTCTTCGGAGAGCCGGAGAATTTCCTGAGCTCGTCGCCCGAGCTTGGCCCAGGTCGGCTCGCCGGCGGCTTCGAGCGCCCGTTGCGTCGCGAGCAGGTCGCGATGGAGCTCGTTGATGGTCCTGTCGCGCTCGTCCAGCCGCGACTCGAGCATTCCGACACACGTGTCGACCTCTTGCCGGTCGTACCCGAGGAGTACGGTGGTGAACGTGCCGACGGCACTACCCGTGTCCAGCAGGTCGAGGCCCTCGTCGGGTTCAGACATCTGCTCTCCTCACCACCCTGGCCAATCTCGTCATCTGCGACCCCATAACCCCGATGCAGCGGCGCGCACTGACGACTCGTGGCACTTGCCTACCAGCCCCACCAGTGCCACACAGCAGGTATATCTGGTCGAACGAAAGTGCCCCGGCCGTACGAACACGCTGTATGTCCAACCTTGGCATGCCGAGCTGGTCTGAGGGGAGGCACCGCGGCGGATTCTCATATTTCCTCGTCCCCCGATCTCGCGCGATGACCACGTAAGACGCAAGCGATCAGCACATTCGACCCTGGCGTGGCGCTGAGCCGTGCCGAGGTCAGAGAAACCCGGCACGCATGGTCATTCTCGCGGAAACGCCGACGAGGCGCAGCGTAGGCTGGGGGCGTGGGATCGGTCATCGTCGGGGGTGCACGCACCCCAATCGGACGCCTCTGCGGAGCGCTGGCGAGCTTCTCCGCCGTCGATCTCGGTGGGATCGCGATCAAGGCGGCCCTGGACCGCAGTCGCGTCCCCGCCGATCAGGTGCAGTACGTCATCATGGGCCACGTCCTGCAGGCGGGTGCGGGCCAGATCACGGCCCGCCAGGCCGCGGTCAAGGCCGGGATCCCGATGAGCGTCCCGGCGCTCACCGTCAACAAGGTCTGCCTCTCCGGGCTCGATGCCATCGCCTTGGCCGACCAGCTGATCCGGGCCGGCGAGTTCGACGTGGTGGTGGCCGGTGGCATGGAGTCCATGACCGGCGCACCTCACCTGTTGCCGGGCTCCCGGCAGGGCATCCGCTACGGCGACGCCGCGCTGGTGGACTCGATGGTGCGCGACGGTCTGTGGGACGTCTTCACCCAGGCAGGCATGGGTGAGCTGACCGAGGCCCACAATGCCGAGCACGGTGTCACCCGCGAGGAGCAGGACCGCTACGCCGCTCGCTCGCACCAACGCGCCGCGGCCGCTCGCAAGAACGGCATCTTCGACGCCGAGATCGCATCGGTCGAGGTGCCGCAACGCAAAGGTGAGCCGCTGGTCGTCACCGAGGACGAAGGGATTCGCCCCGACACGACGGAAGAGCGTCTGGCTGGACTGCGACCGGCGTTCCGAAGCGACGGCACGATCACAGCGGGGTCGGCATCGCAGATTTCCGATGGCGCGTGCGCTGTCGTGGTCACCAGTCGTACGTACGCCGAACGGAACGGCCTGGACTGGATTGCAGAAGTTGGCGCGCACGGTGTCGTGGCGGGGCCCGACTCGTCGCTGCAAGCCCAACCAGCCAACGCCATCCGGGCTGCCTGTGCCAAGGAAGGCATCGCTGTCAGCGACCTCGACCTGATCGAGATCAACGAGGCGTTCGCCGCCGTCGTGCTGGCGTCGATCCGCACGCTCGGACTCGACGAAGCGACGGCCGACGAGAAGGTCAACGTCAACGGCGGTGCCATCGCGCTGGGACACCCGCTCGGCATGTCGGGCGCGCGTATCGTCTTGCACCTCGCCCTCGAGCTCGGCCGGCGTGGTGGCGGTGTCGGCTGCGCCGCATTGTGCGGCGGAGGCGGGCAGGGTGATGCACTGGTGCTCAGGGTGCCGACCGGCGCTGGCCGGGCAGCCGGCGCCGCGGATCCGGCGAGCGGGGCCAGGTGACCGGCGGCCTGGTGCACGGGTCGGGCACGGAGACGTCGCGGCGTTCCGTGGCAGGACTCGTGGAACGCACCCGTTCCGGCGATCCACGTGCCATCGGCCGGCTGATCTCACTCGTGGAGAACGACGCTCCCGCGTTGCGCGAGATCGCCGCCGCGTTGGCGCCGCACGTCGGGAACGCTCAGGTCATCGGGATCACAGGCGCGCCAGGTGTCGGCAAGTCGACGTGCACGTCCGCTCTGGTGACTGCCTACCGGCGTTCGGGTGCGCGGGTCGGGGTGCTCGCCGTCGATCCCTCGTCGCCGTTCTCCGGTGGTGCGCTTCTCGGCGACCGGGTACGCATGCAGGACCACGCGACCGATCCCGACGTCTTCATCCGGTCCATGGCGACGCGGGGCCACCTGGGAGGCCTCGCGGCGGCGACTCCCCAGGCCGTACGGGTGCTGGACGCGGCCGGCTGCTCGGTCGTCCTGGTGGAGACCGTCGGTGTCGGTCAGTCCGAGGTGGAGATAGCAGGGCTCGCCGATACGACGTTGGTCCTGCTTGCTCCTGGCATGGGCGATGCGGTCCAGGTCGCCAAGGCGGGTCTGCTCGAGGTCGGCGACGTGTACGTCGTGAACAAGGCCGACCGGGACGGTGCCGAACGGCTGAGTCGCGACCTACGGCACATGCTGGGGCTGGGCGAGCGTTCCGAGGGTGACTGGATGCCCCCTATCGTGCGGACGGTCGCCACGTCCGGCGACGGCATCGACGCGCTCGTGGACGCCATCGCTGCGCACCGGGCACATCTGCGCGACACTGGTGAGCTCGACGTCCGACGGGCCCGCAGGATCCGTGAGGAGATAGCCGCCCTCGCGCTCGCGGACCTGCGGCGTCGCCTCGACGACCTGCCGCGGGATCGCCGCCTCGACACCCTGGTCGAACGGGTGATCGCGGGGGAGCTGGATCCCTACCGTGCCGCCGACGAGCTGGTCGCAGAACTCGCCGACCACAACACCGACGACAACACGTTGTCGCAGGTTCGGTGCACCTGATCGCTTCGGCCGTACCGATGACTTAGGCTTGAAGCGGCCAGGCGGTGACATGTGAGTGTTTGCCGCTTTCTCGCATGGAGAATGGCACCTACAGTGTGTGGTGGGTTACGCCACGCAAGCAGGCAATGGCGCAAGACGGCGTGAGGCCGTGCAGAGGTATGGGAGGAGTTGGCGAACGTGTCGCCTGGGATGAAAAAGGTGGTGGGCTGGCTGGCGATCGCCTTCGTTGCGTTCTACCTCGTCACCAACCCGACGGGCGCCGCGAGCGCGGTTCGTGGTGCCGGTGGCCTGCTCACCGACGGGTTCGACTCCGTTGTGACGTTCCTGACCAACGTCTTCGCCTGAGCGGGAAGCCCGACCCGGATCCGGCGAAGCGCCCTGCATCATCCCTCGACTCCAGCCGGCGTTCGAACAGGACGGTTACCGCGTGACAGGACCGATTCGTTGGTTCGCCCGCGCGATCGCAGACCCGAAGATCGTGCGGCACCTCCTCGCAGACGAAGGGGAGGTCGTGGTCGACGAGGTACGCCATCACTGGGTGGTCTACGTCGTTCCCGTCCTGGAGTTCCTCGTGGCCCTCGGGTTGCTCGTCGCCATGCTCTTCGTACCCGTCAACATCGCATGGTTGCCGTTCGCGGCGGCCCTCGTGGTCTTCGCTCATGCCGGATGGGCCGCCCTCAACGAGCACATGGACCGTTTCGTCATCACGAACATGCGGGTGTTCCGCGTGAGCGGCGTGCTCACCAAGAAGGTCGCGACCACGCCGATCGCGCGGATTCTCGACATCACGGTCGACAAGCCTTTCATCGGGCGGCTCCTGGGCTACGGTCACTTCGTCTTCGAGTCAGCAGCGCAGGAGCAAGGACTGCGCGACATCAGGTACGTCGGCAAGCCCGACCAGCGTGACCTCACGATCCAGCGCTTGCTGCAGCGCTCGGGTCTTCGTGCGACAGCGAAGGAGACCGACGAGGAGGAACAGGAGCCGCCCAAGCCAGCGCCGGTTCCTCGTACCCGGGTACGCGCCAACCACCCACGTCGTCCCGGCCCGCCGACCGCGCGGCGCATCCGCCCCTAGTGGCTCCGTTGTCTCACGGTGACGTGTCGTCGTCGCCGATCCTCACGTGACGTAACCACTGGACGTAGGCCGGCGTGTCGGCTTCGCGTGAACGACGGCTTCTCGGAAAAGAGGACAGAGCTCTCCTGCAGTGGTCATTTCGGGCGATGTCTGCGACGCTGGAGAGTGGCGTGCGAACGGTACGCGAACGATCCGTGCACACGGTGAGGCAGCGGTGAACTATTTGATAACCCTTTGCGCTGAGTGCCGGAGCCGGAACTCCTGAACCGAGCAGACCGTCTATCGTCCTCGGATGTGGCATGCGATTGACCCGCCTCACCCGGGCACGTGATGACGATCCGCCCGCGGGCCAGAGCGACCGCCGTGGGGGACAGGTTCAGCACTTTCGACCGGATTCTCGACAAGACAGGCGTTCGAGGACGGACGTTGGCGGGCCGCGCAGCCGCAAACGTATCGACCGAGAGGAGCCGGCGCGGCATGGATGGCAGTGTCTCGAGATCGAACGTCTCGGGATCGCTCGAATATCGACCCGATCGGCCGCGCAGCGTCGCCAGCCGGCTCGTGTTGCCTGTCCTGGCTGTCCTCTTCTACGCGGGCGCTCTGGCGATCTTCTACGATCTGGCGCGCAACGGCGTCTTCCTCGGCCTCGACACGGTGGCGGCACAGATCTGGACGTACAAAGGGCCGTACGACTACCCGATCGCTGACCAGATCGACCGGATCGGGCAGCGCCAGTGGTGTGTGCCCCTGCTGCTGATTGCCGCCTGGGTGGCCAGCCGACGGATCGGCAGCTTGCGCCCTCTGATCATCTCGATCGTGACGACGGTCACACTGAACTTCGCGGTCGGTGTCTTGAAGATCGCGAGCGGTCGGGAGAGCCCACGCACGGGTGGGCCGGAGATGTTCGTCGGCGAGAACGTGCTGTTTCCCTCCGGCCATGCGGCGAACGTCGTCTTCCACTACGGCCTGATCGCCATCTTCCTGCTGCGCTACACGGACCTCCGCCGCTGGCAGTTCCGGCTCATGGTCGTGACCGTCGCTGTCATGCAGGTGATGATGATCATCGTCTCGGTCTACCGGCACACGCACTGGTTCAGCGACCTGGTGGCCGGGACGCTGATCGGAGCGTGCCTGCTCAGCATCGCGGTGGCGGCCGACAACGAGTGGGCGCAGCTCAAGCAGTGGTTCCGCCAGTACAGCGGCGTCATCGGGGTGCTCGCCGAGCGTTGGGCAGCGAGGATCCGGCCGTGGGTTCTCGACCGGCCGCGGCCCAAGGTTCCGCGACCGGCGACTCAGGGGCCAATGGATGCGGGTACGCCGACCGAGGCGGACAGAGGGCTGGCTCCGCAGGCCGGCCGTACCGAGCGCACGGGACGGGGTGGACACGCACCGCTCGGCGGGGGCCACCCGTGGATGACGGCTGCGGACTCGGCCTGCGAATCCGACGACCCCGACCTCGAGGAGCCCGAGGAGTACGCAGGCTCCGGTCGGCACCGCCTGTAGCTCGCCAGCGTCACGCGCACGACGGCCGTTCCCCCCGCGATAGGTGCCAACCCCTGCCATGGCGGGTCGGGCCTCGCCGCGCCTGGTCATTGGTGGCGGAGCTGGGCGGCGAGCCGGTCGATGTGAAGCCGCCATCCGTCGAGTGCCGCCGCCAGCTCGTTGAACTGGTCGTCCGGGCCGCTTTGGGTGACGATCAGACGTGCTCCGTGGCCGGTCCCCGTCGTGAACGTCCATCGGACCGTGCCGAGGGCGTCGCGTGCGTCCGGATCGGCTGGCAGCCAGGAGTACTCGAGGTACTCGCCCACCCGCGCGGCGCTGATCTCCTGGGCCCGCACATGGTGAGCGACGAAACCGTCCGGAACCTTGCCGCCTGCCACGACCTCTGCCGAGCCCGGTGGCGTTCCGTCCGACAGCAGTGACCACACCTCGGCGGTTGGCCTGGTGAGCTGGCGTTCGAAGCGCACCATCCATCCGTCGTCGGTCGACTCGACGACGCCCGCGTCGAGCCCGAACTGTCGGACGTAGCGGTCGTGAAGCTCGGCCGACGGCGGGGACTCCTCGAGCGGCTTGCCGGCGAGCAGCAGCTGCATGGCGTCGAGGCACATGTGCCAGCCCGACGCGAAGCTCGCGGCACCGTAGCGGTCGTCGAACGTGTGGGTGAAGACGAGCCGGCACCCGGACTCGTGGGGCAGGAGCTCGAAGCGGAGCACGTCGGTGTTCCAGCTGAACGCGAGGACGCGTGGCGGGTCGAGCTCGATGATGCGGCCGCTCATGGGTATGCCGTCGCCCATGTCGAAGCTGATGGTGGCGCCGACCGCGAGGTCCATCTTGACCGTGGCGGGAAACCATTGGCTGAGCTCGGCGGGATCGATCAAGGCGCGCCAGACGAGCTCTGGCGGGTGCGCGAGCACGCGTTCCATCCGCAGTGTCGGGCGGCCGTCTACCGTACGCAGAATGTCGTTCACTCCTGAGTCCTTTCGCTAGGTCGGGAAGCTTCGGCAGGTGCCGCCACGTCTGCTGCGGTGGGTGGCGACGCGATCGGTGTGGCCCGGCGAGCCATCGTGTCGAGGTGGCGTTCGAGGGCGTCGAGACTGTCAGCCCAGAGCCGTCGGTACGGCGCGAGCCAGGCGTCGAGCTCGATCAGCGGCTCGATCCGCAGCTCGTACCACCTGCGCTGAGCGTCAGGTCGGACGCGAACCAGTCCAGCCTCCCGCAGCACCCTGAGGTGCTTGGAGGTTCCGGGCTGGGAGATCCCGAGCTCGGCAGTGAGCTCGCCCACGAGGCGCGGACGCTCCAGCAGGAGGTCCAGGATCCGCCGGCGAGTGGGCTCGCTGAGGACTTCGAACGTCGTCGGCACCCTGCGATAATGCCTGATCGGTTATATAAACACAAGAGAATGCAAGAGCTCCGCAGGTTATGATCCTGGTTCGACCGTCACTGCGAATGCGCACATGTGGGAGGGCCGTTCGTGCCGTTGCGTCAGCTGGCCGCCGGGCTGCGCGAGTCACGTCATGGCAGCGCAGCCCATGTCGGCACGGCGGAATCCGGCACTGACCATCGCACGGGAGATCTGCGCCTCGGTGCCGTGATCGTGACGATGGGAAACCGCCCGGCCGAGCTTGCCGCACTGCTCGCGTCGGTCCGTGCCCAGGTCGGACCGCCGGTGCCTGTCGTGGTGGTCGGCAACGGGACGGCACGACCCGGCCATCGCCTCCCTGACCTGGGTGCCGACGTCCAGGTCGTCGAACTACCCGAGAACCTCGGGCTGATCGTCGGTCGCAACATCGGCCTGGACGTGCTTCGGAGCCGGGGCGACATCGACGTCGTCATGTACCTCGACGACGACGGCCTACTGCTCGATCCTCGAACGGCCGAGAAGCTACGCGAAGCGTTCGTCGCTGATCCCTCGCTCGGCATCGTGAGTTTCCGGATCGCCGATGAGACCGGTACGACGCAACGTCGTCACGTCCCTCGACTGCTGGTCGGGGATCCTGCGAGGGGCTCGGAGGTGACGACGTTCCTGGGTGGCGGCAACGCGATCCGGATGGCGCTCATCGACCAAGTAGGCGCGTGGTCAGAGGACTTCTACTGGGCTCACGAAGAGACCGACTTGGCATGGCGGGCGCTCGACGTCGGGTGGCGCATCCTCTACCGACCCGACATCGTGTTGCAGCATCCCAGGACGTCGCCAGCTCGGCATGGCTCGACCTATTACCGTTTCACAGCACGCAACCGGGTCTGGCTGGCGCGCCGCTACCTCCCCCTGCCGCTCATCCCTGTGTATCTCTGCGCGTGGATCGTGGTGACGCTGGCCCGTCGTCCCCCGCTCGACGGCCTGCGTGACTGGTGGGCTGGATTCGTTCAAGGGTGGCGGGAACATGCCGGGCCACGTCGACCGATCCGGTGGAAAACCGTGTGGCGCATGACCCGGCTCGGTCGCCCTCCCATCATCTGATCGGCGCCGGCACGGTCGTGGCCGGCGTCAGTTCGAGGTCTCGGACTCGGCCGTCTGTTGCAACACCGCCAGGTTGTGCCGGGGAGCCGAGTAGCTGTACTCCTCTGCGAGCTCGTCTCCGGTGAGCTCGCGCCAGACGCCGTCAAGAGTCGACAGCGTGGACGCTGCCCATCGTGCCCGCCAACATGGCCAGGGGCCGTGGCACACGACGCACGTGCGCTTCTTGGCGTAGAGGACGGGAATGAAGCCCCAGACCCACTTCAGTCCGATTCCGAGACCGTCTGCCTCGTGTACCCGGACCAGGATGCGTGCTGCCGCGACCAGGTCCTCGTAGTCCACGCCGGATTGCACACTCACGTTGTCGCGGGTCAGTTCGTGGAGTGCCCCCATAGTTGGTCTCGTCTCCTTCCACGGCTACGGATGCGTGAAGCGGCGGACAGGGGCCTGGGGTCGCCGCTCGAAGCTCGAACGAACGGGACTACTCGCCGGGCCAGCGGAACGGCTGGACCACGGCACGCCGGATTCGCTGCCTTCTCGAGAGCCAGTACGCGGCCCAGCGGACCTCTGGGCACGGCCAGTCGAGTGCGCACGTGACACAGCAGGCTGGCGGCTGGCGAGATGCGCGGAACGGTGAGCCTTGCAGAAGGCGGGCGGCGAATCCTTTGCGCGACTGGTCGGGGACGTGTGTGCGGCTCACCAGGTCGGCATGGTTGGTGAGCTGCTCCACCGACCACTCGACCCGCCCGAGGCCCGGGACGTGAGTGCCGATGCGACGGGGTTCAGGTCTGGACTGCGTGGCGAGGTCAACCGCGCTGCTCATCGGGGTCTCCGTTTCCGAAGTCTGGGGATCCGGACTGGGTAGGTGGCTGGTCGCTGACGATGCGGCGGTGGCTGCGGGTGCATCGGCCGATACGCGAGCTCGCAGGCCCGTGACGAACGTCTGAACGTCGCACCGATGACGCGCCGTCGGCTCCACGGATCACCGAGAAGCGGAACGTCGGCGAAAGAAAGCGGTTTCCTGTCGTCGCAGCGAAACGCCGACCCCTCCCGCTGCTGGTTGCTCTGGGGAACGCACGGCTACGGTCGAACGAATCACAACCTCGCCGATGCAACATGAATCTTCCGCCTTCCGCTCTCGGAATCTGTGAATCACACATACCGAAGCGTATGGCACGAATCGTGCTGTTGACAATCGCAGATGCGGAGCAATTTGAGCAATTTGTGCTATCTCCCGCATCTGGACCTGGCCGTGGACGGATTGGACGCCGGATTTCCGCAAAGTGGCGGGTCTCGGGTGCCGGATTAGCGCAGGGGGAGCGGGCAGGCGTGCCGATCCGTCGAGCGGGACGCTCCTGCGGGATCAGCCCACTGACCAGGGCTGGAGGCGAGCTGACCGGGGATGGGGGTGAGCTGACCGGGGATGGGGGTGAGCTGACCGGGGATGGGGGTGAGCTGACCGCAGCATGCAGCGAGGCTTCGAGGTGGGTGGCTCACGACGCTCAGACCTCATCAGGGGGCGCACTTGCCCGGATCGCGGAAACCGCAGTGGCCAATTTCGGTCAAGTTTCCAGGGGCGGAACCCGGACCTGCTGCTCTGCGTCCCCACCCTTTCATTCTGTGTTGCCAGTCTTGTATGGTGATCACGCCCGCTGAGACAGGGCGTAGATGACAGGGATCCCCCCGGATCTGCGCTCCGGGGGGATCCATCCGTTGGTGAGTGGGCCCCGTCAGAAGTCGTAGCTCCCGGCCTTCACATCGGAGAGGAACTCCGCGAATGCCCGACGGTCGACGACGTGTGCTCCACGCTCTGGGTGCACGCTGTCGCGAACTGCCGTGACCCCGGGGAGGTTGGTCGCAACCTCCACGCAGGCAGCGTTGTTCGCGGTGCTCATGCTTGCCTTCCGCCACTGCGCCTGAGACAGGTCGATCATTGGTCTACTCCACTTTTTCTGCGAGTTCCTTGAGATAGGCCGCCGTGGCCGCCGGCTCCAGCGCCGCGGCACGGGCCTGTTCGAAGATCTTCTTGTAGCCGTTGATGTCTTTCGGTTTCGTCACCTCCTGAACTGCGAAGTCGGTTTCGATGTAGACCACGGATGGCTCGTCGTTCGGGAAGTCGAAGATGTGGATCGGCCCGGTCATCCCGGGGTGTGGGCCGTCGGCGAACCGCAGCAGGCGAAGCTCGATGTTGGGTCGCTGGCTCATCTCGATCAGGTGCTCGAGTTGCGCTCGGCGCTCGTCCTCGGTCCCCCACTTGTACTTGAGGGCTGCCTCGGTGATGACGGCGATGAGCTCCGGCGCCGTACCGTCGGTGCGCTCCAAGATCTCCTGGCGGCGCAGACGTGCGCCGACCGCGCGGTTGCGCCAGGCGGACGACTGCTGCGAGCCGGAGCGCATCTGCGCCTCCATGTAGGCCGGAGTCTGCAGGTAGGCCGGCAAGACCAAAGGGAGATAGGTGCGAATCTTCTTCGCGTCGTACTCGTACCCAGCGAACTCGTTGTCGAAGAGGTCGCCGTAGTCACGCCACCACGGTCGGACGCGGGCGCGGGCCGCAAGTTCCTCCAGCTCCTTGGCCTGCTCCTCGCTCACCGTGTAGATCCGGAGCAGGTCGCGGATGTCGCTCATCTCGGGCCGCACCCACTGGTTGGACTCGAAACGGCCAACCTTGCCCCGGCCCCAGTTCAGTCGGTCGCAGACCTGGTTGGCTGTGTAGCCGCTCTGGATTCGCAACTCGGTGAGCTTACGGGACAGCTTGCGCTTGGCGATGGTGGCGCCGTAGGCATCACTCACCTAGGGCCCTCCTTCGTCCACAGTGTCGCTGCCCCTCTTGACAGGACGTCGTGTACATCATAGTGCCCCCTTAACTTGTGAATCACAAGTGCGTTCACGCAGGATCCCGAATCGCGGTGTGCCTATCGCATCCGCGCCGTCCCGCATGGCGCACTCTGCACTCCGCGCGGCACGTGCCTCGAGTCTGCGGCGTCACTCCCTTCGACAATCGGTGTGACAGGCGTACCTTTCTACACGGCCCACCATGGCCGCTAGATCGATGTGGGCGCGAGATCGATCTGGAGCTCTTCATCCGGCCGGCTCGGGGGAGGAAAGGACGGGTGGCAGCATTATGATCGTGCAAATCGCCGTCCTTGTGGGCGTCGACCCGCGCTTGACGAGCAGAGACCGAGGTTCTCCAGGCTCAGGTGGGTCGCACACCGCGGGCCGGCATCGGGTGCCGTGCATCCGGTTGGCGTACGAAAGGAAGGCATGTGACGGCCGACTCGAACGACTCGAGGCCTGAGGCCCCGCAGGAGTCCCAGGTATCCCACGAGTCCCACGCGCCACGCGAGTCCGAGACAGGCCAGCCCGCCCGGGTGCGGCAGAAGCCGAGCGTCGCCGAGCTCGGTGTCGATCTCGACACCGTCGAGTGGCGCCGCTCCGGTAGTCAGCCGGGTGCCATCGAGGTGGGTTTCGTCGACGAGTGGGTCCTGATGCGGGTGAGCGGCGACCCCGAGGGCCGGGTGCTGGTCTACGACCACGCCGAGTGGGAGGCCTTCCTGGACGGCGCCAAGAAGGGCGAGTTCGACGACGCCTTGACCGATGTGACGGCCTGACCTCGCCGTCGCGCCTGCCTGACCTGTGTCCTGCCAGGCGAGGCTCGCCCGGTCAGCAAAGTTCATCCACCGTGAGTGGTGCTGCCAGCGCGCTCACCGGTCATGCTCACGACGAACCGTCGTCGAAGGAATCGAGGGTGACATGCCGGTCTTTCGCAGGCAAGCGCCAACCAGGCCACTATCGAGCCGGAGGGGTTCTCGTCGCGGGCTGAAGGTCACCGGCATGGTGATGCTCATGCTCGGCGCCGCGGCGGGCATCATGGCCGTCGTTCGTCGCGGCCGCCGCTAGGTATCACCGCCTCGGCGACCTGACTGAGCAGACCGAGGTGCTCGTCAACGGTCCGTAGGCCCGCACCCATCGTGTTGATGCAAAGGTGTGTGGCGCCGACCTCGCGCCAGCGGGCGACTGCGTTCTCCACCTGGTCGACGTTCGTGCGGTCGACCGGCAGCCGCCCCTCCATGCCCAGCTCGGCAGGATCCCGGCCGGCGGCGCGTGCGCCTTCATGCACCAGTGCGATGGCGTCGTCCAGCCGGGGCCCGGGTTGGAACTGAGGCATCCACCCATCGCCCAGCCGCCCGGCCCGCCGAAGCGAGCGCGGGGCACTCTGGGCGCCGAGCCAGACCGGAATCGGTCGTTGCACCGGCATGGGCGCGATACCCGCACCGGTGATCGTGTGCGTCTGCGTCTGGAGCGTGACGACCGGCTCGGTCCAGAGCCGTCGCATGACCATGATCTGGTCCTCGATCCGCCGACCGCGGGTGTGGAAGTCCTCGCCGAGGGCCTCGTACTCGACCGCATTCCACCCGATGCCGACACCGAGGCGCAGCTTGCCGCCGGTGAGGACGTCGACCTCGGCGGCCTGCTTCGCGACGAGCGCCGTCTGACGCTGCGGCAGCACGATGACGCCGGTCACGAGCTCCAGTGAGCAGATGCCGGCGAGGTATCCGAACAGCACGAAGGGCTCGTGGAACGTGTGCTCGTGGGTGTAGGGACCGCGCCAGCCCGGGTGCGCTGCGGGGTCGGCGCCGAGCACGTGGTCGTACGCCAACAGGTGGGTGAACCCGAGCCGCTCCACCTCCTGGGCGTACGTACGGATCGCCCCGGGATCCGCGCCGATCTCGGTCTGAGGGAAGACGACTCCTATCCGCATGGCGACTTCGTACCCCACTTCCCTGTCCACCGGCTCCCTGCCGGGAGCGCTCTCACCGACGTCGCTGCCCGGACCGCCTGGCTCGACAGGTGGTCCAGGGCTGGACGGGTACCCACGCTGACCGTAACTCTGTGAGGCCGAGCTCATCCGGATGGTCAGAGTGGGAGGAACGCTGCATGTCGGAAGATCCGGACACGAGCGGGTGTCAGCACTCGGCGACGTCCGATGTGATCGTTGTCGCGCATCGCGGTGCGTCAGGCACGGCACCGGAGAACACGCTCATCGCCTTGCAGGAGGCCGCCCGGCTGGGCGCGGACTTCGCTGAGGTCGACGTCGTGCTCAGCAAGGACGGCGTGCCGGTGCTCGCACACGACCTCACGCTCCAGCGCACGACGAACGTGGCGGAGGTCTTTCCAGAGCGCGCGACGTGCAACGTCTCCGAGTTCACCCTGGCGGAGCTGCGCACGCTCGACGCCGGTTCCTGGTTCGACCCACGGTTCGCAGGGGCCCGGATCCCGACGCTCCGTGAGGCCCTGCGGGTGTTCCGCGACGTCCAGCTCGGCCTGTGGATGGAGCTCAAGAGCCCGCACCTGCATCCGCGGCTGGCCGAGGCGGTGGCCGAGGTGCTGCGGACGACGCCGGGCGGCTGGCTGTCGGCCTCGGACCGGTCCCGATGGCTCACGGTGACGTCGTTCGACTTCGACGTCCTCGCCGACTTCGCGCGAGAGATCGACCACGCCGTGCCGATCGGCGGGATCGCCGAGCACGTGCCGGACGACGCCACGCTGCGGGAGCTCGCGGGCTGGATGGACTACTTCGTCCCGAACTACCGAAAGCTGCAGCCAGGCGACATCGTGCGAATCCGGGCAGCGGGGCTCAAGACCGCGTTCTGGACGCCCAATGATCCGGCGGCGGCGGCCGGGCTCGTCGCACGTGGTGCCGACGTGTTGATCCAGAACTACCCGGCGGTGGCGCGCGAGATCGTGGCCGGGCGACCGCCTCTAGGGCAGCGCGGCCCGGTCGCGATCGAGCGGGTGGTGGGTGACGTGCCGGGTGGCGAGCACGTGATCATCCGGAACACGTCACGTGAGCCGGTCGACGTCAGCGGCTGGTATCTACGCGACGATCCGGGGTATCGGCTCGAGATCGGCGAGGGGTACGTCATCCCTCCGGGCGAGACCCTCGAGGTGTACGTCGGGCACGGGGTGGACACGAGCACGAGTTACCACAACGGCCTGGACCGGACCGTCTTCAGCAAGGGTGGTGACAGCGTGGCGCTGCACCGGTCGGACGGTTCGATCGTCGACCTGGCCGGGAACGACCTCGGGCTCTAGATCGGGCGTGCCGGACATCTCGGCATCAACCGCGGATCCGATTACCGCTCAGGATGCCGGCTCTTGTATCCTCGGATGTCGCTTGGCCCCAATAGCTCAGTCGGTAGAGCGTCTCCATGGTAAGGAGAAGGTCTACGGTTCGAATCCGTATTGGGGCTCTGAGGCCGGATCTGCCCCGCGACGAGGCTCGGGTCCGCTCCCGGGCCTCGCGATCATCAGCGAGGCGGCCACCCGGTCCGGCGGCGGTGTAGCTCAGTCGGTAGAGCAAGCGGCTCATAATCGCTGTGTCGCCGGTTCGAGTCCGGCCACCGCTACGAGTGGGTCGGTTGCTTGTTGGCCTCCCGTCAACTGCGCCGGGCCCGCAGTGCCAGCCCAGGGGAACGGCCTCCTGGAACCCGCGCAGACCCAGGCCGTACGACCGAATCGAAGAGGCAGCCGTGGCAAGCAAGACCGCAGACGTACGTCCGAAGATCACTCTCGCGTGCACTGAGTGTCGGGAGCGCAACTACTGGACCCGCAAGAACCGGCGTAACGACCCCGACCGGCTCGAGCTCAAGAAGTTCTGCCCGCGGTGCCGTACCCACCGGCTGCACCGCGAGACCCGCTGACCTCGCCGGACGGAACGTCACCCATGCCCGTCGACCTCACGGGTCGGACGTACTCCACCGAGACCTGCTACGAAGTCAGTCGGGAGAAGATCCGCGAGTTCGCCGACGCGATCGGCGATCCCAATCCCGTCTACCGGGACCCTGCCGCTGCCCAGAAGCTAGGCCACCCGGACGTGATCGCGCCACCCACCTTCCCGATCGTGGTGGCGTTCGCTCTCCTGGACCGGCTGTTCAACGACCCCGAGCTCGGACTCGCCCTGCACCGGGTGGTGCACAGCGACCAGAAGTTCCGGTACGACCGGCCCATCCATCCCGGCGACCGGCTGATGGGCACGCTGACGATCGCGGGAGTACGCCGTGCGGCGGGAACCGATCTGATCTCCACCCAGACCACCATCACGACGGTCGAGGGTGAGCGGGTCTGCACCGCGGAGGCCACCCTGGCTCACCGTCCGGAGAGCGCGTCATGAGCTCGCAGGTACCAGATCCAGAGTCCGTCGTCGTCGGGACCGAGCTACCCGAACTCACGATCACGCTCCGCCGCGCCGATCTGGTGTGCTACGCCGGTGCCTCGGGTGACTTCAACCCGATCCACTGGAACGAGCGAGTGGCCCGGCAGGTCGGGCTGCCGGACGTGATCGCCCACGGCATGCTGACCATGGCCGCAGCCGCCCGCGTCGTGACCGACTGGGTGGGCGATCCGGCACGCATCGTGGACTATTCCGTACGCTTCACCCGTCCGGTGGTCGTACCCGACACCGACGAGGGAGTCCAGGTGCGCTTCGGAGGAAAGGTCGCCGGGAAGAACGACGACGGCACGGTGCGGGTCGAGCTCACAGCTGTTGCGGGGTCCGACGACTCGCCGGTGAAGGTGCTCGGCGCCGCCCGCGCCACGGTCCGGCTCGGCTGAAGCCGGCGCATGACCCGCCTGCGCGATTCGAGGAAGCCCGTGCGCGAACGCTTCGACGTCCCACTCGCCGAGTTCACGACGCTCCGGCTCGGTGGCCCGGCCAAGCGTCTCGTCGAGGTCGCCGATACCGGGGACCTGATCCGGCTGGTGCGAGAGTGTGACGCGAGGCGTGAGCCCGCGCTGGTCCTCGGTGGCGGCAGCAACCTGGTCGTGGCCGATGAGGGATTTCCCGGCACGGTCGTCCGCGTCCTGACGAGTGGCGTCGACGTGGATGAGGCCGACTCCGGGTCGGTGACCGTACGGCTCAGCGCGGGCGAGAACTGGGACTCGTTCGTCGAGCGGGCGGTGAGCGAACGCTGGGTCGGGGTCGAGGCGCTGTCGGGGATCCCAGGGCTCGTCGGGGCCGCACCCATGCAGAACGTCGGGGCGTACGGGCAGGAGGTGGCGCAGACCCTCACCCAGGTCCGCGCGTACGACCGGCGGGCCGGGGAGATCTGCGTGTTCTCCCGGCAGGAGTGTGGGTTCGGCTACCGCACCAGCCGGTTCAAGCAGAACCCGGACCGTTACGTGGTCCTCGACGTGACCTTCCAGCTGCGCCGGGGCGAGCTGGGCGCGCCGGTGGCGTACGCGGAGCTGGCGCGCACGCTCGACGTCGCGCTGGGGGAGCAGGCACCGCTTGCAGACGTGCGCGCCGCGGTTCTCAAGCTGCGGCGAGGCAAGGGAATGCTCTTGGATCCTGCCGACCGCGACACCTGGAGCGTCGGGTCTTTCTTCACCAACCCCGTCGTGCCACCCGAGGTCGCCGACCGTCTGCCGCCGGAGGCTCCCCGCTGGCCGGCGGAGAACGGCCTGGTCAAGACCAGCGCCGCGTGGCTGATCGAGCATGCCGGTTTCGCGAAGGGTCACGGCAACGGCGTCGTACGCCTGTCGACCAAGCACACGCTCGCGTTGACCAACCGGGGCGGCGCGGCGACCGCCGACCTGCTTGCGCTGGCGCGCGAGGTGCGTGACGGCGTACGGAAAGAGTTCGGCATCGAGCTCGTCAACGAGCCCGTCCTCGTCGGCTGCACCCTTTGAACGTCCCAATGACCAGCCCCGACAGGCGCTTGCGAGCGAGGCCGCCATCTGGTCCGTCGTCTGCCAGGGCCGGTGCGAGGACGGAGACGTCGACGACGATCATCGGTCCTCTCGTTCGCCTCGTAGCGGTTCCACGGCTGAACGAGCGCTGACCCGACCGCCAGATCGTCCTCCGGCTCCTTCGGGTGGCTGGGCGAGCCAGGCGTCGATCCCGGCGAGCAGTTGTGCGCGTACGTCGTCTGGGGCGTGCGACGACCGGACCGACATGCGAGCGAGCTCGGCGAGCTCCGCATCGTTGAAGCCCAGCTCAGCGGCGAGGCGATACTGCTCGGTCAGGCGTACGCCGAAAAGCAGCGGATCGTCCGCGCCGAGCGCGATCTGCACGCCGGACTCGAACAGCTTTCGCAGCGGAATCGCGGCGAGCTCCGGGTAGACGCCCAACGCGAGGTTCGACGAGGGGCACACCTCCAGCGGCACACGGGCGTCGGCGATCCGCTCCACCAGGGCAGGGTCCTCCGCCACGCGGATGCCGTGCCCGATCCGCGTAGCACCCAGAGCGTCGAGACAGCCCCGGACGCTTTCCGGGCCGCACAGCTCACCGCCGTGTGGGACGCTCGCCAGCCCGGCTCGACGCGCGATCCCGAAGGCGCGGGCGAACTCCTCCGGCCGGCCTCGACGCTCGTCGTTCGACAACCCGAATCCCACCACGCCTCGGCCGGCGTACTGGGCGGCAAGCCGGGCCAGGGTTCGGGCGTCGAGCGGGTGCCGGGTCCGGTTGGCGGCGATCACGAGAGCCACCCCGACCCCGGTCGCCGCCGACGCCTCCTGCAGGGCGTCGAGGACCAGATCGGTGAACGCCGTGATGCCACCGAATCGTCCTGCGTACCCCGACGGGTCGACCTGGATCTCCAGCCATCCGGATCCCTCGGCGGCCTCGTCGGCGAGGGTCTCGAAGACCAGCCGGCGTACGTCTGCCTCGGTCCGGAGCACCGAACGGGCGGCGTCGTAGAGCCGCTGGAACCGGAACCATCCCTTTTCGTCGGTCGCCTTCAGCCGGGGTGGCCAGGACTCGCGCAGCGCGTCGGGCAGGCGTACGCCGTGCAGATCTGCGAGCTCCACCAGGGTCTCGTGCCGCATCGAGCCGGTGAAGTGCAGGTGCAGATGCGCCTTGGGCAGACGGTCAAGCGGTCGCGACGGCCTCACCACCCGGTGAGTCGGATCTGCGACACGTGCCGACACGTCTTGCACCCCCCGCGGGCGTAGTGCACATGGTCATTTGGCTTCGGCAAGGAGGCGTTGGATGCGGGTCACGCCTTCGACCAGGTCGTCGTCGCCCAAGGCGTACGAGAACCGCATGTAGCCCGGCGTGCCGAACGCCTCACCCGGCACGATCGCGACCTCGGCCTCGTCGAGGATCACCTCGGCCAGCTCGGCCGAGCTCGTCGGCCGCCGGCCACGGATCTCGCGGCCCAGCGCGCCCTTGACCGAGGGGTACGCGTAGAACGCGCCGACCGGTGTGGGGCAGGTGAAGCCTGGCACCTCGGAGAGCAGCTGCACGATCGTCTTCCGCCGGCGGTCGAAGGCGGACCGCATCTCTGCGACGGCGGACAGGTCGCCGGAGACCGCGGCGAGACCCGCGACCTGCGCCACGTTGCAGACGTTGCCGATGGCGTGCGACTGCATGTTCGTCGCGGCCTTGACCACGTCGGTCGGGCCGATCAGCCAGCCGACCCGCCAGCCGGTCATGGCGTACGTCTTCGCCACGCCGTTGAGCACGATGCACCGGTCGGTGATCTCGGGTACCTCGACGGGAAGCGACGCCGCCTTCACCCCGTCGTACGTCAGGTGCTCGTAGATCTCGTCGGTCACCACCCACAGGCCGGCCTCGTAGGCCCATCGCCCGATCTCACGCACGAGCTCGGTCGGGTAGACCGCGCCCGACGGGTTCGACGGTGAGTTGAGCAGCAGTGCCTTGGTGCGTGGCGTACGGGCGGCCTCCAGCTGCTCGACGCTCACCAGGTATCCCTGCGACTCGTCGGTCGGCACCACGACGGCGCGTCCGCCGGCGAGCCGGATCGACTCCGGGTAGCTCGTCCAGTAGGGGGCGGGCAGCAGCACCTCGTCGCCTGGGTCGAGGATCGTCGAGAAGGCCGCGTAGACCGCGTGCTTGCCGCCATTGGTGATGAGGACCTGGCTCGCGCTGACCTCGTAGCCGGAGTCGCGCTTGGTCTTGGCAGCGACCGCCTCGCGAAGCTCGGGCAGACCCGCCGCCGGCGTGTAGCGGTGGAAGCGGGGCTCCGTGGCGGCCTTCCGGGCGGCCTCGACGATGTAGTCGGGGGTGGGGAAGTCCGGCTCCCCGGCGCCGAACCCGATCACTGGGCGACCTGCAGCCTTGAGCGCCTTGGCCTTGCTGTCGACCGCCAGCGTCGCGGATTCGGTGATCCCACTGACCAGGGCGGAGATCCTGGACGGGCTGTTTGCCGGGCTGCTGGACGCTGTGGACACGGTGCTCTCTCCTGGGGCTTCGGTGTCTGCAGGCGCTGGGCTGCTGTTGGTCATGCCCCTTATCGTGGCACGCTCCCGACAATGACCACGTAACGTGGCCCTGCGGTACCTTGCCGCGGCGTCGATGCCCCAGAGAGATCCAGATTGTCGCGACAGGTTGGCCGGCCGGTACGCTGAGCTTGAGGTCGGGTCGACCGTGCGCGGGTCAGCCCGTACACTCATGCTTCTGGCGGTCCTGTGACCTCTTGCTCCTGGAGACGTACGTCTTGCCCGGATGCGCCGGCATCGCGAGGCTTGCGGCGGCGTGCAACGGCTGACAGCCCGGTAACCTGCCGGTAGTGCAGCGGGCCTCGCGCCGGGCTACGTACGGCGAGGTCGTCAGGCTCCCCCTAGGGCAGTGGCTCAATTGGTAGAGCACCGGTCTCCAAAACCGGCGGTTGGGGGTTCGAGTCCCTCCTGCCCTGCCACCCGGCGGGGCCATCCCGGTCGGGTTGCCGTGAACCCGGCACAACCGCAAGCGGCGAGAGCGAGCATCGTGACGCAGACGCGAGAGTCGAGCACGACCCAGCGGGCTCGACAGGGACGACATGGCGAGAGAGGCGCGGGACCGATCGCCCGGGTCGGCCTGTTCTACCGCCAGGTCGTGACCGAGCTCCGTAAGGTCATCTGGCCCACTCGGGAACAGCTGACCACCTACTGGGCCGTCGTCCTGGTGTTCGTCCTCATCGTGATCGCGATTGTGTCGCTGCTTGACCTGGGCGTCGGCTCGCTGATGTTCCGCATCTTCGGCTGACGGCAGGATGACGGCAGGGCGCGCCGAGCATCGGTGCCGATGCCGTGGAGCTATGTCGGGGTCGCCAAGCCCTGGAGCTCTCGACGGCCTCCGACCGGCGGGCACGGTGTGAAGATCACGCAGGCCTCGACGGCCTCTCGTGGGTCGGACGTCGGGCCGACACGCCGGCCGGGTGCCGGCCGACCTACGATGGCAAGCGTTCGAAGCCAGACCAGCTTCGCGAGAGAAGACCGAGAGAAGACGGAGTGCCGACAGTGTCCCAAGCCGACGACGACAACCAGGGCCTCGCGGGTCCTGTGTCGGAGCAGGCGGTCTCCGAACCCGGCGTGGGTGGAGGCGAACCAGACGTGGAGGCCTCCGCTGAGCAGGTCGACCCCGCGCCCGAGGACCCGGCGGCCACAGACGAGGACGCGGCCGCTGAGCAGGCGGATCTCGAGCAGGGCGAGGCCGGCGAAGAGACGGAGAACGAGGTCCTGCGCAAGTTCCGCGAGGAGCTTCGCTCCAAGCCGGGCGAGTGGTACGTCATCCACACGTACTCCGGCATGGAGAACAACGTGAAGCGCAACCTCGAGAACCGCATCCAGTCCCTCAACATGGAGGACTACATCTACGAGGTCGTCGTCCCGCAGGAGGAAGTCCCCAAGATCAAGAACGGCCAACGCCGGATGGTGAAGCAAACCGTTCTGCCGGGTTACGTCCTCGTCCGGATGGAACTCACCGACGAGTCCTGGGCCGCCGTGCGTCATACGCCGTCGGTGACCGGTTTTGTCGGGCATGCGCACCACCCGGTCCCGCTCGACCTGTCCGAGGTCGAGCAGATGCTCGCGCCGACGGTCGTGGAGACCAAGGAGCCCGAAAAGAAGAAGAAGCCCGAGGTGCTGGACTTCCAGCCCGGTGACTCCGTCGAGGTCATCGACGGGCCGTTCGCCACGTTGCATGCGACGATCACCGAGCTGAACCCTGACACCCAGCGTGTCAAGGCCCTGGTGGAGATCTTCGGCCGGGAGACACCGGTGGAGCTGTCGTTCAACCAGATCCAGAAAGCGTGACCGGTTGCGTTCGAGGCCCCGAGGAATCGCTCGAAACAGGTAAGGACCTACAAGACCCATGCCCGCCAAGAAGAAGATCGCTTCGGTACTCAAGCTGAACCTCCCGGCCGGCCAGGCCACGCCGGCGCCGCCGGTCGGCACGGTGCTCGGTCCCACCGGCATCAACATCATGGAGTTCACCAAGGCCTACAACGCCGCCACCGAGCAGATGCGCGGCAATGTGGTGCCGGCTGAGATCACGATCTACGAGGATCGTTCGTTCACCTTCATCACCAAGACCCCGCCGACGGTCGAGCTGATCAAGAAGGCCGCGGGTCTGGAGAAGGGCTCGTCGACTCCGCACAGTGCCAAGGTGGGGACGATCTCGCGAGAGCAGGTCCGGGAGATCGCCCAGACCAAGATGCCCGACCTCAACGCCAACAGCGTCGAGAGCGCCATGAAGGTCGTGGAGGGTACGGCGCGGTCGATGGGCGTGACGATCTCCGATTGACCGTGCTCCGGCTGACCCCGTGCCACGTCTGACGTCGCGTGCTGTTTCGTCTCGGACGGGCCGGCACGTGGCGCAGCGGGTGGCCACCAAGACACGACTGTGGGAGGGCCAGGCGCTGGCCCACACCACAAGCTCCGTTGACCAGACACATGGAGGAGTAGCAGATGAAGCGCAGCAAGGCGTACCGCGCCGCAGAGGCCACGATCGACAAGTCGACCCTCTACCACCCGATCGAGGCGGTGCGACTGGCCAAGCAGACCGCCACCAAGAAGTTCGACGAGACGGTCGACGTCGCGATGCGGCTCGGGGTGGACCCGCGCAAGGCGGACCAGATGGTGCGTGGCACGGTCAACCTCCCGCATGGCACGGGTAAGACCGCGCGAGTGCTGGTCTTCGCGACCGGTGCCAAGGCCGAGGAGGCGAAGTCTGCTGGCGCGGACTACGTCGGCTCCGACGACCTGATCGAGCGCATCCAGGGCGGCTGGCTCGACTTCGACGCCGTGGTGGCGACGCCGGATCTCATGGGTCGGGTCGGTCGGCTCGGTCGCGTGCTCGGTCCGCGTGGCCTGATGCCCAACCCCAAGACCGGTACGGTGACGATGGACGTCGCGAAGGCGGTCTCGGACATCAAGGGCGGAAAGATCGAGTTCCGCGTCGACCGGCACGCGAACCTGCACTTCATCATCGGCAAGGCGTCGTTCTCCGAGCGTCAGCTGGCCGAGAACTACGCCGCCGCCTACGACGAGATTCTCCGGCTCAAGCCGGCTTCGTCGAAGGGCCGCTACATCAGGAAGGTCACGATCTCGACCACCATGGGCCCGGGGATCCCCGTCGACCCGAACGCCACGGTCGAGCAGATCGAGACGGCGGCCTGAAGACCGTACGCACCCGGCACCACGCAGCCCAACCCGGGCAGCGTGGTGCCGTAAGGTGCGCCCGAGCTCGCCCTTCTGATCAATTTCGGTAGTGGTCGGTCGCCGTACGCGATGAGGCGAGAGGCGGCCATCGCACACCTGTCGCTTCGGCCCGTGACGTCCCATCAGGTGTGTATTCGTCCGCTCTGTTGGCCTGGTAATCTTTGCGTCCGACTCTGGGAGGGTTTGGGGTCATGGGGTTTCGTCGGCGTGCCGTAGGAGTAGCGGTCGTCGCTGCATGCGGTGTTGCGCTTGCCGGCTGCCTCACGTCGCCGCCGGAGCCCTCGCCGCTCACGACCACGAAGCAGGAGCCTGACGACACCGCCAGTGCGACGAAGACTCCCGCGACGTCGGACGGCCTCGAAGCAGACAGTCCGGTCGCTGCGGCTCGGCAGTTCTTCGAGCTGATCAACGCCGCTCAGAGGAGTGGCGACGTGTCCGCGCTGAGGGCGGCCAGCGCTCCGGAATGCGAGAACTGCAAGACCGTCGCCGACTACATCGGCGGGATCTACGAACGTGGGGGGCGCTACGAGGGGGACTTCGACGTCCGCATAGTCGAGGCGTACCGCGTCAAGGGCACGGATCCGGCCGTCGTGGTGGTGACCATCGATCGGAAGGACTACGAGCTGGTTCCGGAGTCGGGTGCCAAGCCAACCCCACAACCAGGACAGAAGACAGTGTGGGGCGTCACTGTGGAGGAAAGGGACGGCCGATGGCTGGTCACGAAGCTCGTGAACGAGACCTGAGCATCGTGTGGGGGCGGAGCAAAGCCGCGGTCCTCGCAGTGGTCGGGTTCGTCGCCGCCATGGTGCTGAACCCGCTGGGGATCCCGGCTGCGTATGCCGGTGAAGGCTGTGAGTGGGGCGTCTGCGAACAGGAACCGGGTGGGGGGAACCCCGAGAACCCGGGGCCAGGTCAAACGGAAGGACCATCCGGTCCGCAGGTCGGAGACACACGGACCAGGGAGTACGTCACTCCGGCGTGCAGCGTCAACGGCCCGCCACCGAACTCGGCCGACGCCATGTGCACCGGGGCCATCGAGTCGTGCCCGGCTGAGGATGAGCTCCGCTACTTCGTCTACACGCGCCTTGAGCGTTGGAACGGATCCGCGTGGGAGCCTGCCGGCGACTGGGAGTACCAGGGCTCGGAGTGCCGTGGACCGGACGAGGCAGAAGAGGGTGGCCCACGGGTCACGCCTGAGGTCGTGCAGGGCTGGGTGGAGGAGTACGGTCTGCCCTCCGCCAAGGCACAGGTGAACCCGGGCAACGGACGTACGCTCGTGAACTTCGAGAACGTCTTCTACACCGAGCTCGCCGGTGAGCAGACGGTGAACGTCGGCCCGAACGGAATCGTCACCGTGCACGCCACGCCTGTCTCGTACACCTGGCACTGGGGCGATGGGACGACTACGACCACGAACGAGCCCGGTCGGCCGTACCCGAACAAGGACGTCACGCACGTCTACAAGCGAGCCGGTAGCTACACCGTGCGGGTCGACGTCACGTACAGCGGTTGGTACGAGTGGGCGGGCACCCGCTTCGACCTCCCCGGGACGTACACCCAACCGGGCGAGGAGTCCACTCCGCTGACCGTCTTGTCCAAGCGCGACGTCCTCGGCCGCTGATCGGCCGCAGCTGAACCAGCGACGCCGGCGCGGGGTGTGGTGCGATCGCCGGACTCGTGCGTGGGACCGACCCACCGTGCTCGGAAGAGTCCGTGATGGCGCTTGGTTCCGTAACGAGCCTGGTGTGACCGCTCACCCCGCGTCCACGCCGTCATGGCGGGTTTTCGTACCGCCCACCTGCCCCCGGCGCCCGGAGAGGTCGCGTGCGCTCGGGTCCGGGTCTCTTGTTACGGTTGGCGTGCAGTTGTCCAAAAAATCCGATTTCGGGGTCAGGACCTGGGCATCGCTGTCCCACGTCGGGTAGCACCGGCTGCCCTGGTCATCCCTACCTGCTTCGGTATCTGGGGGTTGGAAACTCGTGCCGATTCATCGGATTGTCACGGCTGGGCTCGTGCTCGGGCTCGGCATCGCACTCGGTGGGTGCTCGCCAGACGAGACGACCGAGCGACCTCCGAAGCACGCCGTGGCCCAGCCGACTCCGACGCCGACCGCGACTCCCGAAAAGACCGTCACGAAGGATGCCTCCCGCAAGCCTCGCGGGAACGACTCGGCATCGGCGACGGCGTTCGTGAAGCGCTTCCTCGCCGCGCACAACGACGCCCTGGCGACAGGTGACTTCTCCGAGGTCACCGCCATGAGCAGCGACGGATGCCAGGGCTGCCAGATGGCGGCGTCGTACTACTCCAAGCTGTACGACGACGGCGGACGGGTCGAGGGGGGCGCGTTCACCAAGCCGACGTTCGAGGTCGAGCCGCAGTCGGATGGCACGACGATCGTGAAGGTCACCAGCACGGTGTCGGCGTACACGATCGTCACTGCGGACGGCACCGAGCAGAAGTTCCCGTCCAAGCGCGACGTCTCGACCTTCACCCTGACGAAGGGCTCGGACGGCGAGTGGCAGGTGGCGAGCTGGGAGTACGGCAGCTGACGGTGTGGTTTGCGCCCTTCGCGCGGTCTGGGAGGCCACCGGTTTGGTCGAGGCGGGCAGGGTCACGTAGTCTGTGCTCTGCCGAAGACCGCTGGCTGTCGCCTCGAGACCTTCGGGTCCGTGAGGCGACTGAAGGCCCCGCAGGTGCGGGCGGCCCGCGCAGGCGCGACGTGGTGATACAGCGAGATCATGATCGTCCGGTCTGACCGGGCGCTTGTGAGCTCGAGTGTGGTGTGTATGCCCCGGTGCGTCTGCCCGGGGCTTTTCGCATTCTGCGGCCCGACGAGCGGATCTTCGCGCGTCCCACCTCGCCGATAGCGGGGTGGGAAGTTCCTGACACGTTCCAGGGGCGTCGGCTGTGCCGTTGCCTCGCAGGGAACGACACGCCGGAAGGAGAACCATGGCGAGATCGGACAAGGCCGCCGTGGTCGCCGAACTCACGGAGAAGTTCCGCGAGTCCGGGGGCGCGGTCCTGACCGAGTATCGCGGGCTCAACGTCAAGCAGCTGCAGGAGTTGCGGCGCTCGCTTGCCGACAACGCCAGCTACGCCGTGGTGAAGAACACGCTGACCAAGATCGCCGCCCGACAGGCTGGCATCGACGAGCTCGAGGAGCTTCTCGTCGGACCGTCGGCCATCGCGTTCATCTCGGGCGATCCGGTCGAGGTGGCCAAGGGCCTGCGTGACTTCGCCAAGGCGAACCCAGCCCTCGTCATCAAGGGCGGCTACCTGGAGGGCAAGAAGCTTGGGGTCGACGAGATCACCAAGCTGGCCGACCTCGAATCCCGCGAGGTGCTGCTGGCCAAGATCGCGGGAGCGATGCAGGCACCGCTCGCCAAGGCAGCCGGGTTGTTCCAGGCGCCACTGTCGAAGACCGCACGGCTGGCCGATGCGCTACGCGCAAAGCTCGACGAAGCGGGCGGATCTGCCGCCGAGGCGTCTGAGGGCGAGTCCGCGAGCGGCGAGACGAACGAGTCCTGACATTCGTACGGAAGAAATCACGGCAAGACACAGGGAAGGTAGCAGCCATCATGGCCAAGCTCAGCACCGACGAGCTGCTCGACACGTTCAAGGAGATGACGCTGCTCGAGCTCAGTGAGTTCCTCAGCAAGTTCGAGGAGACGTTCGGCGTCACCGCTGCCGCGCCGGTGGTCGCCGCCGCGCCAGGCGGGGCTGCACCCGCCGCCGAGGCGCCGGCCGAGGAGGAGAAGGACGAGTTCGACGTCATCCTCGAGGCCGCTGGCGACAAGAAGATCCAGGTCATCAAGGAGGTCCGTGGCCTTACGAGCCTCGGCCTGAAGGAGGCGAAGGACCTGGTGGAGGGCGCGCCGAAGCCGGTCCTCGAGAAGGTCAACAAGGAGACCGCCGACAAGGCCAAGGAGGCCCTGGAGAAGGCGGGCGCCAAGGTCACCGTGAAGTAAGCGCGTTCGGCGCACTCGGTGTCGAGGAGCGCGAGGACTGTCGACCCACAGTCGCTGGGATGGTGTCCTCGCGCTCCCTCACTGCATTCGTGGGTCGGTGTCAACGAGTCCACGTGGGGTACGAAACGCCGCCGGAGCGTGACCTGGCCCGGACGCCTTGACGGTGGCAGCTAGACGAGGGCCGTACTCCGGGGAGCTGTCCACAGAGGCTTGAGCGTTCCACCCGACGTCGGATCTTTCGTCCAGGGCTCGGGGGTGGGCCGGCGGCGCGTGGCGGACTTGGTGAGGGCGCCGGACTCGGTGAGGGGGTTGGGGCTGGCAGGTGACGTGGCTGGCCTCCGGTTTGACACAGAAAGGGTGGCGGCGAGGTCGCCTCGGGTTGCCGTACACCGCCTGCAAGGTACGCAAGCGTGTGCACGTTCGAGTTTTCGACCTCACCACCCCGCCTCGCCACGACGTGGAGCGTGTCGCCAATTGCGCGCAGACGGTCGGCTAGCTCCCCAGCCGCTTCGGCGAGTTCAGCCATTAGGAGCATCACCTCGCCGCTCAATGCGCCTGCGTCGACAGTTGCCGGGCAGCGGCCGGCTTCTTCGTCGACGTAGAAGCCCGCAATTTCAAGCTTGCGGGCAATTTGCTCGACAGCCTCAGCATCGAACACTTTTGGTGCCATTAGCCACCAACTCTCCGGCGCACGTCTTCGGGAAGCGGTACGTCCAGCAGAATCACGTCGTATGGTGCAGATTCGCCGATCTCCTCGAGCTTGCTCGACGGCAGCACTACCCACGGCTGGTCCGGCCCACATCCATCGATGAGCCGGTCGAGGGCAGAGTACGTAGGTAAGGCCATGCGTCCGTCAGTCAGCTGGACGAAGTCAAGCGACAAGACGTCCGTACCCGGTAATGGTGGTGTCGTGCACGGGACATAAAGCATGGGCGGAAGTTGTGCCCGTGAGCCTTGAAGATCCCCCAACGCGACCCACCTCCGGCAAAGTGGAGTCGTCCCGAAGTAGTGAAGATCATCATCCACTGATGATCTTCCGGCAACGAGGATCTCGTACGTGGTACGAGCGCAACTCAGCCGCGCGGCATCAGGGGGACGACACCTGGTGCCTGGCCCCCCCGGAAAACGTGTGTGGGTGCTAGGACTGCGGGGTCCAACCCTCGGCTGCGACAACGCCTGATTCAGTCTAGACTGTCTGGACAGAATCCTCGAAGGGTGCGTGATCCGCATGGCGCAGGCACAGGCCCGAGAGCCGCATTGGCAGGTACAGGAGGCCAAGCAGCGGTTCAGCGAGTTGCTTCGCCGTGCCCGGGAAGATGGACCACAGATCGTCACCCGGCATGGCGAGGATGTCGTGGTCGTGATCGACATCGAGGAGTATCGCAGGCTGGCCCGTCCCAGGCCTGACTTCAAGAAGTTCCTTGTCACCGCGTCGGAGCTCGCCGAGTTGGAGATCGAACGGTCCGAGGACTCCGGTCGGATGGTCGACTTTGGTTGAGCGATGCCGTTCCTCGTCGACACCAATGTCATCTCCGAGCTCAACAAGCCGGCACCTGACCCGAACGTGCTGGCCTGGTTCGAGCCGATCCCCGGAGACGACCTCTATCTCAGCGTCCTCGTGATCGGTGAGATTCGGCAAGGGATTCATCGGCTGCGGCAACGGGACGAGCACCGCGCGGCGAGGCTGGAGCTCTGGCTCGAGACCATCAGACAGACGTACGCCGACCGGATCCTGCCGGTGACGGCTGCCGTGGCGGAGGAGTGGGGGCGCCTCAACACGCCGGATCCGATCGCCACCGTCGACGGGCTCATGGCGGCGACGGCACTGGTCCACGACCTGACGTTCGCGACTCGCAACACCAAGCACATCGAGCGCACCGGGGTGCGGCTGGTCAATCCGTTCGAGCCGGCCTGACCAGCCCGCCTGACGGGAGGTGTCGACACGGCGGTCACGCTCCCGCCCGTCGCGTGAGGCCCGCGCATCCTTCCTCGGCGGCGGGCGACGCGACGGCATTCCCTCGCGCGCCATGCTCCATCGCCGCGCTGCCCGCCGGGATCACGGCGCCGCCAGCACCAGGTCAGAGTCGACCAATCTGTGACGTAACCTCCGGCCACTGCGATCGTTGACCCAGGTCAAGGCAGATTGGCTCCGCGTCCCGGTCGACGGTCGCTGGTCGACATCTCGCCGGTCGACAGTCGCTGCCGGGCGCATGACATGACCCATACCCCAGCTCCCAGACACCCGAGGCCGTGAGGCCATTTCTTCCTACGAGAGGAGTGGTCCGTTGGGGGTCGAGATCCGGGTCGAAGGGCTTTCGAAGTCCTTCGGCGGGCAGGTCGTCTGGCGTGACGTCACGCTGACGATTCCGTCTGGCGAGATCAGCGCCATGCTGGGGCCGTCGGGCACCGGGAAGTCGGTGTTCCTCAAATGTCTTGTCGGACTCATCAAGCCTGACGAGGGCCACATCTTCATCGAAGGTCACGATATCGCTACGTGCAGTGAAAAGGAGCTGTACGAAGTCCGCCGGCTCTTCGGTGTCCTCTTCCAGGACGGCGCGCTCTTCGGGTCGATGAACCTCTACGACAACGTGGCCTTCCCGTTGCGTGAGCACACCAGGCGGAGCGAGCGGGAGATCCGGCAGATCGTCATGGAGAAGATCGAGATGGTCGGTCTGCTGGGCTCGGAACGCAAGTTCCCCAACGAGATCTCCGGCGGTATGCGCAAGCGTGCCGGTCTGGCACGCGCCCTGGTCCTGGATCCGCAGATCGTGCTCTTCGACGAGCCCGACTCGGGCCTCGACCCGGTGCGTACCGCCTACCTCAACCAGCTCATCGTCGACCTCAACCAGCAGACCGGTGCGACGTTCCTCATCGTCACCCATGACATCAACACCGCCCGGACGGTGCCGGACAACATCGGTCTGCTCTACCACCGACACCTCGCGATGTTCGGCCCCCGCGAGATGTGCCTGTGCTCGGAGGAACCTGTCGTACGGCAGTTCCTCAACGCCCAACGGATCGGGCCGATCGGGATGGCCGAGGAGAAGGACGCCGACGAGCTCGCCGCCGAGGAGGCGCTCGGTGTGGAGCTGCCGCCCCTGCCACCCATTCCCCTCCAGCTCGAGCCTTCGAACGGTCTGCCTCGCTATACCCAGCGCCCACCCGGTCAGTGGTGTCTCGCGCACGGGGTCAAACCGCCGCCCGGATCGTTCCAACGCAACGTTTCCACGGCGCCCGGCATGGTGAGCGCGGTCAGTGACGAGCCTCCGGCAGGCAGGGGCCGTTATGCCGACGGGGGTCGCGGATGAGCTGGCAGCCGACCGCGCCGATCGCGGCGGCCGGACGGATGTTCGGCTTCGCGTGGGACGTGCTTCGGGTGGCGCCGCGCCGACCGTTCCAGGTCCGCGAGTTCATCCGCCAGGCGTGGTTCATCGCCAGCGTGACGATCGTGCCGACCGCTTTGGTGTCCATCCCGTTCGGCGCCGTCATCGCGTTGCAGATCGGGGGTTTGATCAAGCAGTTCGGAGCCCAGTCGTTCTCCGGTGCCGCCATGGTGCTCGCCGTGGTCCGGGAGGCGTCGCCGATCGTGACCGCCCTGCTGATCGCCGGTGCCGGTGGATCGGCCATCTGTGCCGACCTCGGCTCGCGCCGGATCCGGGAGGAGATCGACGCCCTCGAGGTGCTGGGCATCGACCCGCTGCAGCGACTGGTCGTGCCACGGGTCGCCGCGGCCATGTTCGTCGCGGTCTTCCTCAACGGTCTGGTGAGCGTCGTCGGCGTCGTCGGCGGTTACGTCTTCAACGTCGTGCTGCAGGGAGGGACGCCCGGCGCCTACTTGGCGTCGTTCACGGCGCTTGCCCAGCTACCCGACTTGTGGGCGGGGGAGATCAAGGCACTCGTCTTCGGACTGATCGCGGGGATCGTCGCGGCCTACAAAGGGCTCACGGCCGGTGGCGGGCCGAAAGGCGTGGGCGATGCGGTCAACCAGTCGGTCGTCATCACGTTCATGCTCTTGTTCTTCGCCAACTTCGTCATGCAGGCGATCTACTTCCAGGTCGTCCCGCCGAAGGGAGCCTGAGCGAGCGCCATGACCCAGATCCAGGCACAGCGTGACCCCGTACGGCTGGGGGAGATGCGTCGGGCCGCCGCACGACGCGCAGCCGTCCGCAGGGTCGTGACCCGACCCGTCGTGGCCCTCGACCGGTTGGGCGGCCAGCTCGCCTTCTACGCCAAGGCGATCGCATGGAGCCCGGGCGCGATACGCAAGTATCCGCGAGAGATCGCGCGGCTGCTCGCGGAGGTGAGCTTCGGAACCGGTGCTCTCGCGGTCATCGGGGGAACGGTCGGTGTCATCGCCTTCCTGGCCTTCTTCACGGGCACGGAAGTGGGCCTGCAAGGCACCCAGGCGCTCGATCAGTTGGGCACGAGCGCCTACACCGGGTTCGTCTCGGCGTACTTCAACACTCGAGAGATCGCCCCGCTGATCGCCGGGATCGCACTGGCCGCGACGGTCGGCTGCGGATTCACCGCCCAGCTGGGAGCCATGCGCATCTCCGAGGAGGTCGACGCGCTCGAGGTGATGGCGGTGCCGTCACTTCCGTACCTCGTCACGACGCGCATCATCGCCGGGCTCATCGCGGTCGTTCCGCTCTACGTGATCGGGCTGTTCTCGTCGTACTTCGCGACCCGGCTCATCGTCACCGGCTACTACGGCCAGAGCACAGGCACGTACGACCACTACTTCCACCTGTTCCTACCGCCGTACGACGTGTTGTGGTCGTTCGGCAAGGTGGTCATCTTCGCGATCGTCATCATCCTGATCCACTGCTACTACGGCTACAACGCGTCGGGTGGTCCGGCGGGCGTCGGCGTCGCGGTCGGCCGTGCCGTACGTACCTCCATCGTGGCCATCAACGTCGTCGACCTGCTCGCCTCGATGGCGATCTGGGGCGCGACCACGACCGTGAGGCTGGCGGGGTGAGGCGCATGGTGAGGCGACGCGACGGCGCAGTGCTCCGTCCCCTGCTCGGGGTCGGATTCCTCCTCCTCTTGGCGCTCCTCCTTCTTCTGACCTACGGCTTTTTCACCAAGGCCTTCACGCCGGTCGCACACGTCACGCTCGAGACCTCGCACATCGGTCTGCAGCTCAACAAACAGGCAGACGTCAAGCTGCGCGGGATGATCGTGGGTGAGGTACGCGACGTCGAGGCGGACGGTGGGTTGGCGCGCGTCCACCTCGCGTTGCAGCCGGACACCTTGGACGTCATCCCGGCCAACGTCACGGCGAGGATCGTGCCGAAGACGTTGTTCGGTGAGAAGTACGTCGACCTGGTGATTCCACCGAACCCCGCCAAGCGTTCGCTTGCCGACGGTGACGTGATCCGGCGGGAACGCGCGAGCGTCGAGACCGAGCTGGAGCGCGTGCTCGACGACACGTATCCGCTGCTTCGTACGCTCAAACCCGCCAAGCTCAACGCCACGTTGTACGCCTTGGCCACCGCGTTGGAAGGCCGCGGTGACAAGCTCGGGGACAACCTCAGCCGGCTCAGCCGCTATCTCGGTGAGCTCGATCCGCATGTGTCGACGCTGACCGAGGACGTCGAGGCACTGGGCGACGTCGCCGACATCTATGCCGACGCGAGCCCGGACCTTGTACGACTGCTGGCCAACGCCACGCGCACCGGCAACACCGTCGTCGTGAAGCAGCGCGTCCTGGAGGACTTCCTCACCGACCTGGCAGGAGCGAGTGCCAACGCGCGGGGGTTCCTCGACGAGAACGACGAGGCCCTGATCGCGGTGGGCGAGGTGAGCCGACCGACCCTCGACCTGCTCGAGACGTACTCGCCGGAGTACGCCTGTCTGCTCGAGGGCATGGCCCAGTGGGTCCCGCGGCTGGACGACGCCATGAGCGGCAAGCACTTCCCCGGTCGGGCACCGGCTCTGCACATCACGTTGGAGATCGTCAACCAGAACGGCACCTACACCGCAGACGATCGGCCGGTCTACGCCGACGACCGTGGGCCGGGATGCCATACGCTGCCGGATCCTCCGTACTCGCAGGAGAATCCGGTGCCCCGCAGTGGAGTCGAGTCCGGTGTCGGCGAAGGACCAGGGCCGGCGTCCCGAGTGCCGATATTCGACGTGACGAGTGGATACGCCGGAACCGCCGCGGAGCAACGCATCGTCGACGCCCTCGTCGGTCCGGTCATGGCGACACCTGCCGAGGACGTCCCCGACATCGCAACCCTGCTGTTCGGTCCGATGGCTCGTGGAACGGAGGTGAGTGTGCGGTGAGTATCCGTGGCGTCGACCGGTTGTCCCGATCCCGTGCCGGGTCGGGATGGTCGAGGGGGTGGCGGATCCGTCCGCCCGATCGGGCGACCGCGAGCGCGACCGTCAAGCTCGCGCTCTTCGTCGTCGTCACCACCATCGCCACGTCGGTGCTCGCGCTCACCATCGCCAACGTCGGCCTCGGCGACACCAAGGAGTACAAGGCGCTCTTCACCGACGCCACCGGTGTGGAACGCGGAGACGACGTGCGCATCGCAGGGGTGCGCGTGGGTGAGGTGCGCGGCGTGCGGGTGCGTCAGGCCAGCCCGTCCGCGGGCGCCCGCCCGACCGAGCCAGCCGGTGACTCCTTGGCCGAGATCACCTTCACCGTCGACGCCGACTACACCCTCGCCCGCAGCACGCGAGCCGCCCTTCGCTACCGCAACCTGGTCGGCCAGCGCTACCTCGCTCTCATGGAGGGTCCCGGCTCGCCCGAACCCCTTCCCGAGGGTGGCACGATCCCGGTCGAGCAGACCCAGCCTGCGCTCGATCTCACCGTGCTCTTCAACGGGTTCAAGCCGTTGTTCGCTGCGCTGTCGCCGGAAGACGTCAACCAGCTCGCGTACGAGATCATCCAGGTGCTGCAGGGCGAGGCCGGAACCGTGGAAAGCCTGCTCGCGCACACCGCGTCGCTCACGACGACCTTGGCCGACCGGGAGAAGGTCATCAGCGACCTGATCGACAACCTCAACGTCGTCTTGCGGACCGTCGCCGAACGCGACGAGCGACTCTCCGAGCTCGTGCTGCAACTGCAGCGGTTCGTCTCCGGCCTCGCTGCAGACCGCGAGGCGATCGGCAACTCCTTGAGCGCCATCGTGGAGCTCAACACGCAGACCGCCGACCTGCTCGAGGAAGGCCGCGACGACCTCAGGACCGACATCGCCGAGCTCGGCAAGCTGGCCCGCAACCTCGACGACAACTCCCGTGTCGTCGAACGCACCTTGACGAACATGCCCCCGAAGCTCAACGCCCTGATCCGGACCGCGTCGTACGGCTCGTGGTGGAACTTCTACCTGTGTGACTTCGACGGTCGGGTGGTGTTGCCGACCGGGCAGGAGCTACCGCGAGTCGGCTGGCACGCCACGGCAGCGAGGTGCAAGCGATGACGGCGCGGCGGGACCGGAACCCGGTCGTCGTGGGTGCGGTCGGGCTGCTCATCCTGGCGGCGCTCGTGTACGCCGCGTTCAACGCGTCGGACCTTCCGGTGATCGGAGGCGGGCGCACCTACGCCGCGCAGTTCTCCGAGGCGGGCGGCCTGCGAGTGGACGACGAGGTGCGGGTCGCGGGCGTCAAGGTTGGCGAGGTCCGTGCCGTGGAGCTCGACGGTGACCACGTGCGGGTCGAGTTCCGCATCACCGACGACGACGTACGCATCGGCGACCGGACCGGCGCGGCGATCCGGGTCCGTACCATCCTCGGCCGCAAGTACCTCGCGCTCTACCCGGCCGGTGCCAAGGAGCTCGACCCCGACACCGAGATACCGCGGTCGCGCACCGTCGCGCCGTACGACGTGGTGGAGGTGTTCAGCGACCTCACGGTCACCGCCGAGCAGATCGACACCGAGCAGCTGGCGACCGCGCTCGACACGCTGAGCGCGACGTTCGCCAACACCCCGGAGGAGGTACGCGGCACGCTGGACGGCCTGTCGCGACTCTCGCGCACGATCGCTGAGCGCGACGCGCAGCTTCGGGCGCTGCTCGCCCGCGCGAACACGGTGTCCAAGGTGCTCGCGGACCGCGACCGGCAGCTGGAGCGGCTGCTGCGGGACGGCGATCTGCTGCTCGACGAGATCCGCGCGCGACGCGCTCTCATCCACGAGCTCCTGGTCACCACCCAGCAGCTTTCCCGGCAGATCAGCGGGCTGGTCGAGGACAACCGGGCCCAGCTCGAGCCGGCACTGCGCCGGCTCGCGGCGGTGACGAAGCTGCTGCGGGAGAACCAACGAAACCTCGACCGGAGCATCGAGCTCTTGGCGCCGTTCGTCCGGGTCTTCGCCAACACGCTCGGCACCGGCCCGTGGTTCGACTCCTACATCCCCAACCTGGTTCCCCTGCCCGGAACCCCGAGCGTGGAAGGCCTTCTGGAGCCCCGGTCTGGGGGTGAGCGATGACCACGGTGACCCGCGAGAGGGCCAGGACCCGTACCGGCCCGGCGCGTCGCTGGCCGGGGACTGGTCTGCTGCGGCTGCAGCGGAGTGCTCAGGTCCTCGCCGGGGTGCTGGCGCTCGCCATCGTGGCCCTCCTGGTGTACGCCTTGTGGCCGAAGCCGGAGCGCATGCACCTCACCGCGTACTTCCCGCGGGCGGTCGGACTCTACGAAGGCTCCGACGTCCGGGTGCTCGGCGTACCCATCGGAACGGTGGAGCGGGTGACGCCGGAAGGTACGTCGGTGCGGGTGGACATGACCTACGACGCGAAGTACAAGATCCCGGCCGACGCCAAGGCGGTGATCATCGCTCCCTCGATCGTGAGCGACCGGTACGTCCAGCTCACCCCGGTCTACCGCGGCGGACCGACGCTGCCGGACCGCGCGGAGATCCCGCTCGAGGACACCGCGGTCCCGGTCGAGCTGGACCGGATCTACCGGAGTCTCGACGAGCTGGCGGTGGCACTGGGACCCGAGGGTGCCAACCGACACGGCGCGTTGTCTCGACTGCTCGAGGTGGGTGCGGCCAACCTCGACGGAGAGGGCAAGAAGGTGAACGCCGCGATCGGGGACCTGGCCGACGCGACGCAGACCCTGTCCCACTCGCGCAAGGACCTCTTCGCGACCGTGCGACAGCTGCAGCAGTTCACCAGCATGCTCGCGGCCAACGACGACGAGGTGCGCGAGCTCAACCACGACCTCGCCGTCGTGGCCGACCAGCTGGAGGCCGAGCGCGGCGACCTGCAGCTTGCCCTGGATCATCTCGCGGTCGCCTTGACCGACATCTCGTCGTTCGTCCGGGACAACCGGGACGAGCTGCGCGCGAACGTCGACGATCTCACCGAGCTTTCCAAGGTGTTGGTCAAACAGCAGAACGCGCTTCGGGAGGTGCTCGAGGTCGGACCCGTCGCGCTGTCCAACCTCGACCACGCGTACAACGAGAAGACCGGAACGCTCGACACCCGTGACCAGTTCGCCCAGCTCGACGACCCCGGTCTCTACCTCTGCTCGCTGCTGTTACAGGCGGGTCAGCCCGAGTCGCTGTGTGACGATCTCCGAGGCGTCCTTGACGGCCTCGAGCTCCCGGTCGATGCGCCTGCTTCCGACCCGGGCGGCCCGTCGCGTGACCTCACGTTGGGCGGGATCCTGCAATGAGCGTTCGTACCAATGACCAGGTGCCGCTGCTCCGCTGTCGCGGTGGCAGGGCTCGGTGCCTCCTCCGGCGGGGGCGCACGTCGCGTGGCGCTTCCTCGCGAAGCGGCACTGCACCGGGTCGTCTCGTCGGCTGGCTGGTCGCACTTCTCGCCACCGCGCTGGTCAGCGGGTGCGGGGTCACGGTGTACGACCTGCCGCTGCCCGGCGGCGTGCGCACGGAGGACAGCTACCGCGTGACGGTGCAGTTCGCCGACGTGCTGGACCTCGTGCCGCGATCTGCCGTGAAGGTCAACGACGTCACGGTCGGCGAGGTCGAGGAGATCTGGCTCGACGGGTTCGTGGCGCAGGTACGGCTGCGCATCGACGGCACGGTCGAGCTGCCCGACAACGCCACCGCCCAGATCCGCCAGACCAGCCTGCTCGGTGAGAAGTTCGTGTCGCTCGCGCCACCACGCGACCGGCCCGGCGTCGGCCGGTTGTCCGACGGCGACCTGATCCCACTGGACCGCACCGGCCGCAACGTCGAGGTCGAAGAGGTGCTGTCGGCGTTGTCGCTGCTGCTCAACAGTGGCGGGGTCGCACAGCTCAAGACCATCAACGTGGAGCTCACCAAGGCCCTCGAAGGTCGCGAGGCGGACCTGAAGCGCTTGCTCCGTCGGTTGGAGCGGTTCATCGGGGAGCTCGACGAGCACAAGCGTGACATCACACGGGCGATCGAGAGCCTGGACCGGCTGTCGGCGAGGCTGGCCCGACAGCAGGAGACGATCGGCGCGGCGATCGACCAGATGCCGGAAGCCCTCGAGATCCTCGCCGACCAACGACGGCAGCTCACCAGGATGCTGGTGGAACTGTCCAAGTTGGGCGAGGTGGGCACCCGGGTGATCGAGGCGTCTCGCGAGGATCTTCTCGCCAACCTGGAGGCGCTGGCACCGATCCTCACCGAGCTCGCCCGGGCAGGTGACAGCTTGCCGAAGTCGCTGGAGGTGCTCTTCACGTATCCCTTCACCGACGCGACGATGCACGCGATCCAAGGGGACTACGTCAATCTGCACATGACCCTCGACGTCGACCTGCAAGGGCTGCTGTCGGGGGAGACGCCGCCCCCCGTGCAGCTGCCGGTCTTGTCCGGGAAGAAGCGCCCGACCACGGGTCCCACGTCGTTGCCCGACTCCGTGCCGACCCTGCTGCCACCGCTCGGATCGAAGGAGTCCGAGGACGCCGACGAGACCGACCTCATCGAGCTGCTGCTAGGGGGTCTGCTGTGATCACCCGCACGGTTCGTGCCCAGCTGCTGCTCTTCGTGGCGTTCTCCCTCGTCGGCGTCACGTTGGCCGGCGCTCGTTACGCGGGGGTGGGGGAGTCGCTCTTCGGCGACCGGTACCTCGTGCGCGCGCACTTCGCCGAGTCCGGTGGCATCTTCGTCGGCGCCGAGGTGACGTACCGCGGTGTCGCGGTGGGACAGGTCGAGGAGCTGGTTCCCACGACGAGCGGGGTCGACGTGGTCCTGGCGCTCGTGGGAGGCACGCAGGTCCCGGCGGACACGGTCGCCGTGGTCGAGAACCGCTCGGCCATCGGGGAGCAGTACGTCGACCTGCAGCCACGATCATCCGGTGAGCCGTACCTTCGCGACGGCTCGGAGATCCCCCGCTCCCACACGCGTACCCCGCTGTCCACGGCGAAGCTCCTGCTCGACCTCGACCGGTTGGTGAACTCCGTACCACGAGACGACCTCGTCACGGTGATCGACGAGTTGGGGACCGCGTTCGAGGGCTCCGGCGACGACCTGACCCGGTTGATCGAGGCGGGGAACGCCCTGATCGAGGCTGCCGACACCAACCTGGACGAGACGGTACGTCTCATCGAGGACGGCCGCACCGTTCTCGAGACGCAACGCGAGTCCGGCGACGCGATCCGCAGCTTCTCGCGCGACCTCGCGAGGCTGTCCGACACCTTGGTCGCGTCGGACGCCGACCTGCGACAGACCCTCGACTCCGGAGTCGTCACCGCCCGGCAGCTGAACGCGCTGATCGACGAGAACGCAGGCGACGTGCCCATCCTGCTCGGCAACCTCGTGACCACCGGTCAGATCGTGCGGGCCCGCCTCGCCGGCGTGAAACACATCCTGATCTTGTATCCGTACGTCGTGCGCGGTGGCTACACGGTCGTCACGCAGGACGCCCGCGACGGCGGCTACACCGCGCACTTCGGACTGCAGTTGGCGCTGATACCCGGTGCGTGCCGTCAGGGGTACGAAGGCACCGAGAAGCGGCCGCCGGAAAAGGTCGAACCCACACCCGCCAACACCGGCGTACGGTGCACGGACGCCTCGACCAACCAACGCGGTGCGCAGTGGGCGCCGCCTCCGGACGAGGAGGACGGCGGCAGCGGGGGTGTCACGGTGGAGCCTGCCGCATACGACCCGTCGAGCGGTAGGGTCCAGCTTCCGAATGGCCAGACGGCACGGATCGGCTCGCTCGGCGGGCAGCATCGTGCCTTCGGAGAGGATTCGTGGAAGTGGCTACTGATCGGTCCCGTGACCGGCTGAACCTCGTCGACGACATCGGTTCCGACGCCGGTGACGGACGTGTCGCTGAGCCTGCCAGCGGCGACGCGCCCGCTGGTGAGTCCGTGGCCGACGAGGTGCCGGCTGGCGAGCCCCAGCTGTCCCGCGACCAGCACGGGCAGCCTCAACCACCGCGGAACGACCGCGACGGACCAGGCTCACGCCGGCTGGACCTCGCCAACGTGATCACTGGTGTCCTCGCGGTCCTGCTCATGCTGGCGGTGGTCGCCGTGGCGCTGCTCGCTCAGCAGGTCGCCCAGACCGGGCGGGAGGAGCGGCTGCGGGCCGAGGCGCTGGCCGCAGCGCGCCAGATGGTCGTGAACTTCACGACCCTCGACTACCGGAAGTTCGACGAGAGCGCCGACCGGGTGCTGGCCATGTCCGGCGGCAACTTCCGGCAGCAGTACGCGAACGCCTCGAGCAAGCTCGAACGCCTCGTCAAGGAGAACGAGACGGTCTCGCGCGGCGAGGTGCTGGCCGCTGGGATCGTGAGCTTCGACCCGGATTCCGCCCGCGTGCTGGTGGTCGCCGATGCCGACGTCACCAACGTGGCGACCAAGAAGCCGCAGCTGCGCACGTACCGGCTCCAGCTGGACCTGGGCCGGGAGGGGGACGAGTGGAAGGTGGTCGAGCTGGAGTTCGTCGGTTAGGCGGGTGAGAGCGCGTCTTGCACGTTCGTGACCGCTGGGGGTGGGCTCGCAGCAGCACTGTGAAGGCCGGGACGACACAAGGGGCACAGGATGAGCATCGAGACCGAACGCCAGCAGGCGCGGGAACGGATCGACGACGTGGCTCGCGAGCCTGCGGCCGAGCCGACGACCGACCCCGAACCAGCGAGTGAGCCAGCGGCCGAGCCGCCCGCGCAGCCCACGGCTGCGCGACCGTTGCGCTGGCTGCCGATCGCCCTCGCGGTCGCGTTGGCGTTCGCGTTGCTGGTGTGCGCGGTCCTGGGCTACCGCGTGCACGCGGCACGTGAAGTCGAGCGGGCCCGCGCGGAGGGTCTGCAGGCGGCACGCGAGGCCGCCAAGGTCTTCATGGCGTACGACTACCGCCACCTCGACCGCGACTTCGCCCGGGCGAAGCGGCTGCTCACCGGCGACTTCCGCGCCGAGTACGCCAAGACGACCTCCCGGGTGGTGGCCCCGACGGCGACGAAGACCCATGCCGTCGTGGAGGCCGACGTGCGCGCGGCGTCGGTGATCTCGGCAAGCCCCGCCCGGGTTGTCACGCTGCTCTTCGTCAACCAGCGGACGACGAGCAATCGGGTGAGTGAACCGCGCACCGACCTCAACCGGGTGCGGATCACGGTCGTCCGCGTCGACGGCCGCTGGCTCGTGAGCGATGTGGACGCGTTGTGATCCTGCGCGGGTCGCGCAGGGGTGCGAGGGCAGGCGAGCGGAGGCTGGCACCTCGGCCGCTCGAGTGGTTCCCTTCAAGGAGAGGCCTGCGTGTCCGTCAGCGCGGGGGCCGTCGGCGTACGACTCTGGAATGTCCGACATGAGGCCTACGGGGGAATGCGGGCCTGACGGTGGAGGTTTGTCCTTCTGAAGGGTTGCCGGGAAGACGCGGGAGGCGACGAGTCGACGCGCGAGGCCGGCCCGAGGCGGTGCTCGCCGGCGCCTGCGGGCCGACGTGCTTGACGTGACGTATTGTGAAGGCGCATGCTCTAGCGCATATGGATCGATTGGGCCGGTCCATCCGCCAGCGGTGGCGGGAGTCGAGGGTGAGGTCGACGAGTACACGATCACCATCGATGGCGACAAGGCAGGGGAGCGGGCGCTGCTCCACGCGACATCGAGGGGACTAGACAGCAGTGGGCCGAGTCGCTACACTGTCGCTTTGCCCTGCCTTCCGACCGTGCCTGGGAACGGGGGCCGGGGGACCGTCTCCCCGAGCACGCCCTCCCTCTTAGGTCGGTCCGGCATGTGACAGATTCCCGCTCTACTTGCCTCGGAAGGACCCCTTTTGGCCGCCTCGCGCACTACTGCGTCGACACCATTCGCTCGTACATCCATCATCAGTCGCGCCAAGCCGCCACGTCGTATCTCGTTCGCCAAGATCTCCGAGCCCGCCGAGGTTCCCGACCTGCTCGCTGTGCAGCTCGAGAGCTTCGACTGGCTGGTCGGCAACGAGCGGTGGCGGGCGCGTGTGGAACAGGCCCGCGAAGAGGGCCGTACGGACGTCCCCGACAAGTCCGGTCTGGAGGAGATCTTCGAGGAGATCTCTCCCATCGAGGACTTCTCGGGCACGATGTCCTTGTCGTTCCGTGACCACCGGTTCGAGCCGCCGAAGAACTCCGTCGAGGAGTGCAAGGACCGCGACTTCACCTATTCCGCGCCCTTGTTCGTGACCGCGGAGTTCATGAACAACGAGACTGGCGAGATCAAGTCTCAGACGGTGTTCATGGGCGACTTCCCGCTCATGACCCCGAAGGGGACGTTCATCATCAACGGCACCGAGCGTGTCGTGGTGAGCCAGCTCGTGCGTTCACCCGGCGTGTACTTCGAGCGGGTGCCCGACAAGACGTCCGACAAGGACATCTACACCGCCAAGGTGATCCCGTCGCGGGGTGCCTGGCTGGAGTTCGAGATCGACAAGCGCGACACGGTGGGCGTTCGCCTCGACCGGAAGCGGAAGCAGAACGTCACCGTCCTGCTCAAGGCTCTCGGCTGGAGCGACGCGCAGATCCTCGAGGAGTTCGGCGACTACGAGTCGATGCGGCTCACCCTCGAGAAGGATCACACCTCCGGCCAGGAAGACGCCCTGCTCGACATCTACCGCAAGCTGCGTCCCGGCGAGCCGCCGACCCGAGAGGCCGCCCAGACGCTGCTGGAGAACTACTACTTCAACCCGAAGCGGTACGACCTCGCGAAGGTCGGACGCTACAAGATCAACAAGAAGCTCGGGCTGCAGCTGCCGCATGACCAGCTCGTGCTGACGGTCGACGACATCGTGGCGACGATCCGCTACCTGGTGGCGCTCCACGAGGGTCGGACGGAGCTGGAGGCTCCCGCCGGCACCGTGCTGGTGGAAGAGGACGACATCGACCACTTCGGTAACCGTCGTCTGCGTACCGTCGGCGAGCTGATCCAGAACCAGCTGCGCACGGGCCTCGCCCGGATGGAGCGGGTGGTCCGGGAGCGTATGACCACCCAGGACGTCGAGGCGATCACGCCCCAGACGTTGATCAACATCCGTCCGGTCGTGGCGGCGTTGCGGGAGTTCTTCGGCACGTCGCAGCTCAGCCAGTTCATGGACCAGACGAACCCGGTGGCGGGCCTCACACACAAGCGGCGCCTCAACGCGCTCGGCCCGGGCGGTCTGTCGCGTGACCGGGCGGGCATGGAGGTCCGTGACGTCCACCACTCGCACTACGGCCGGATGTGTCCGGTGGAGACGCCGGAAGGGCCGAACATCGGTCTGATCGGCTCGCTCGCCACCTACGCCCGGGTCAACCCGTTCGGGTTCGTCGAGACGCCTTACCGGAAGGTGGTCGACGGTCGGGTCACCGACCAGGTCGAGTACCTCACGGCGGACGAGGAGGACCGGTACGTCATCGCCCAGGCCAACGCGGTCCTGAACCCCGACGGCACTCTCGCCGAGGACCGGGTTCTGGTGCGGAAGCGGCACGGCGAGGTCGACGCCGTGCCGCCCTCCGAGGTGCAGTACATGGACGTCTCGCCTCGGCAGATGGTCTCCGTCGCGACCGCGATGATCCCGTTCCTCGAGCACGACGACGCCAACCGGGCGCTCATGGGTGCCAACATGCAGCGCCAGGCGGTGCCGCTCATCCGCACAGAGGCGCCTCTCGTCGGCACCGGCATGGAGTACCGCGCCGCTGTCGACGCCGGCGACGTGGTGCTCGCCGAGAAGCCTGGTGTGGTACGCGAGGTGTGTGCCGACTACGTCGAGGTCGAGAACGACGACGGCACGCATCAGACGTACCGGCTAGCGAAGTTCCGTCGGTCCAACGCCGGCACCAACATCAACCAGCGGCCGATCGTCTCCGAAGGCGACCGCGTCGACATCGGCACCGTGATCGCGGACGGTCCGTGCACCGAGCGCGGCGAGATGGCGCTGGGTCGGAACCTCCTGGTCGCGTTCATGTCGTGGCACGGCCACAACTACGAGGACGCGATCATCCTGTCGCAGCGGGTCGTGCAGGAGGACATCCTCACCTCGATCCACATCACCGACCACGAGGTGGACGCGCGCGACACCAAGCTCGGTCCGGAGGAGATCACCCGGGACATCCCGAACGTCTCCGAGGAGATGCTGGCCGACCTCGACGAGCGCGGCATCGTCCGGATCGGTGCGGAGGTGACGACCGGCGACATCCTGGTCGGCAAGGTCACACCCAAGGGTGAGACCGAGCTCACCCCGGAGGAGCGGCTGCTGCGCGCGATCTTCGGTGAGAAGGCGCGGGAGGTGCGTGACACCTCGATGAAGGTGCCGCACGGTGAGAGCGGCACGGTCATCATGACCCGCGTCTTCGACCGCGACGAAGGTGACGAGCTCCCGCCTGGCGTCAACCAGCTCGTCCGGGTCCACGTCGCCCAGAAGCGCAAGGTGCAGGACGGTGACAAGCTCGCCGGTCGGCACGGGAACAAGGGCGTCATCGCCAAGATCCTGCCGATCGAGGACATGCCGTTCCTGGAGGACGGCACCCCGGTCGACATCATCCTCAACCCGCTGGGTGTCCCGGCGCGGATGAACGTCGGCCAGGTCCTCGAGACCCACCTCGGATGGGTGGCGAAGTCCGGGTGGAAGCTCGATCTCGGCGACGGCAGTCCTAACGGGAAGGCCGAGGGCGACGGCAAGGACGACTGGAAGGCACGGCTCGCCACGATCGGTGCGGCCGAGGCCGAGCCCGGGACCAACGTCGCGACGCCGGTCTTCGACGGCGCTCGCGAGGAGGAGATCACCGGGTTGCTCGCGTCCACGCTGCCCAACCGGGACGGCCAGCGTCTGGTCGGTCCGGATGGCAAGGCGATCCTCTACGACGGGCGCACCGGCGAGCCGTTCCCCGACCCAGTCGCCGTCGGCTACATCTACATGCTGAAGCTCAACCACCTGGTCGACGACAAGATCCACGCGCGTTCGACCGGGCCGTACTCCATGATCACCCAGCAGCCGCTGGGTGGTAAGGCCCAGTTCGGTGGTCAGCGCTTCGGTGAGATGGAGGTCTGGGCGCTCGAGGCCTACGGCGCGGCGTACGCGCTGCAGGAGCTGCTCACGATCAAGTCCGACGACGTCATGGGCCGCGTCAAGGTCTATGAGGCGATCGTCAAGGGCGAGAACATCCCTGAACCCGGGATTCCCGAGTCGTTCAAGGTGCTCGTCAAGGAGATGCAGGCGCTCTGCCTCAACGTCGAGGTGCTCTCCAGCGACGGCATGGCCGTGGAGATGCGAGACACCGAGGAGGACGTCTTCCGCGCCGCAGAAGAGCTCGGAATCGACCTGACCCGGCGCGAGCCGAGCAGCGTCGAGGAGGTTTGACCGCGTGAGCCGAACCGGGCGGCGTATGGCCACCTGCGAGGGCGGTCATCCGCCGCCCGGTGAGGACAAACCGATCTTTGGCGAAGTGACTGAATGCGGTCGGGTCCCGCTGGTGCCAAGGCTTCGAGCCGGTGCCGCGGTTCCCGGGCCAGCACAGGGAGAGGAACCCGGGGCGACCCGGACCTCCTGAAGAGGCGCCCGACACAAGGCAACAGACATAAGGGGTTCGAGAACAGGTGCTCGACGTCAACTTCTTCGACGAGCTTCGCATCGGCCTGGCCACAGGCGAGGACATCCGCCAGTGGTCGCACGGCGAGGTGAAGAAGCCGGAAACCATCAACTACCGTACCCTCAAGCCCGAGAAGGACGGCCTGTTCTGCGAGAAGATCTTCGGTCCGACCCGGGACTGGGAGTGCTACTGCGGTAAGTACAAGCGGGTCCGCTTCAAAGGCATCATCTGTGAGCGCTGCGGCGTCGAGGTGACGCGGGCCAAGGTGCGCCGCGAGCGGATGGGACACATCGAGCTGGCCGCACCGGTCACGCACATCTGGTACTTCAAGGGTGTGCCGAGCCGGCTGGGATACCTGCTCGACCTCGCGCCCAAGGACCTGGAGAAGGTCATCTACTTCGCGGCCTACATGATCACCCACGTGGACGAGGAGGCCCGCGCCCGCGACCTGCCGTCGCTCGAGGCCAAGATCGACGTCGAGCGCAAGCAGCTGGAGCAGCGGCGAGACAACGAAGTCGAGCAGCGGATGAAAAAGCTCGAGGAGGATCTCGCCCAGCTCGAGGCCGAAGGTGCGAAGGCGGACGCCCGACGCAAGGTGAAGGACGCCGCCGAGCGGGAGATCCGGCAGATCCGCGATCGGGCACAGCGTGAGCTGGACCGGCTCGAGGAGGTCTGGAACCGGTTCAAGACCCTCAAGGTGCAAGACCTCGAGGGTGACGAGGTGCTCTACCGCGAGATGCGGAACCGTTTCGGCAAGTACTTCGACGGTGACATGGGCGCCGCGGCGATCAAGAAGCGGCTGGAGAACTTCGACCTCGAAGCCGAGGCTGCGGCGCTGCGCGAGACGATCCGCAACGGTAAGGGCCAGAAGAAGACCCGCGCGCTGAAGCGGCTCAAGGTGGTGTCGGCGTTCCTCACCACCAACAACAGCCCGCTGGGCATGGTGCTCGACTGCGTGCCGGTCATCCCGCCGGACCTGCGGCCGATGGTGCAGCTCGACGGTGGTCGGTTCGCGACGAGCGACTTGAACGACCTCTACCGTCGGGTGATCAACCGGAACAACCGGCTCAAGAGGCTGCTCGACCTCGGCGCGCCCGAGATCATCGTCAACAACGAGAAGCGGATGCTGCAGGAGGCGGTCGACGCGCTGTTCGACAACGGCCGCCGCGGCCGTCCGGTCACCGGGCCGGGCAACCGTCCGCTGAAGTCGTTGTCCGACATGCTCAAGGGGAAGCAGGGCCGGTTCCGTCAGAACCTGCTCGGTAAGCGTGTCGACTACTCCGGTCGTTCGGTGATCGTGGTCGGTCCGCAGCTCAAGCTGCACCAGTGCGGTCTGCCGAAGGGCATGGCGATCGAGCTCTTCAAGCCGTTCGTCATGAAGCGGCTGGTCGACCTCAACCACGCGCAGAACATCAAGAGCGCCAAGCGCATGGTCGAGCGTGCCCGCCCGGTGGTGTGGGACGTGCTCGAGGAGGTCATCGCCGAGCACCCGGTGCTGCTCAACCGCGCGCCGACGCTGCACCGACTGGGTATCCAGGCCTTCGAGCCGCAGCTGATCGAGGGTAAGGCGATCCAGATCCACCCGCTCGTGTGTACGGCGTTCAACGCCGACTTCGACGGTGACCAGATGGCGGTGCACCTGCCGCTGTCGGCCGAGGCGCAAGCCGAGGCGCGGATCCTCATGCTCTCGACCAACAACATCCTCAAGCCGTCCGACGGTCGTCCGGTGACGATGCCGACGCACGACATGGTGATCGGCATCTTCTTCCTGACCATGGACCGTGACGGGCTGCGAGGAGAGGGCCGTGCGTTCTCGTCGCCGGCCGAGGCGATCATGGCCTTCGACCGGGGCGAGATCCAGCTGCAGAGCAAGATCAAGATCCGGTTCCGCGACATCGTGCCGCCCAACGGGTGGACCCCGCCGGAGGGCTGGGAGTCCGGTCAGCCGGTCACCCTGGAGACCACGCTGGGTCGTGCGCTCTTCAACGAGGTGCTTCCGCCCGACTACCCGTACGTCAACCACGAGATCGGCCGGAAGCAGCTCGCCGTGATCGTCAACGACCTGGCCGAGCGCTACCCGAAGATCGAGGTGGCGGCGTGCCTGGACGGCCTGAAGGACATCGGCTTCTCCTGGGCGACCCGCTCTGGTGTGACCATCTCCATCAAGGACGTGATCACGCCAGCGCGCAAGCAGGAGATCCTCGCGGCCTACGAAGAGAAGGACGCGAAGGTCCAGAAGCAGTTCGACCGCGGTCTCATCACCGACGAGGAGCGCCGCCAGGAGCTGATCGAGATCTGGACCCAGGCCAAGGCCGAGGTCTCCAAGGAGATGGAGGAGGCCTTCGACAAGATCAACCCGATCTTCATGATGGTCCACTCCGGCGCTCGCGGGAACATGATGCAGGTTGGTCAGATCGCCGCGATGCGTGGTCTCGTCGCCAACCCGAAGGGCGAGATCATCCCGCGTCCGATCAAGTCCAACTACCGCGAGGGCCTGTCCGTGGTCGAGTTCTTCATCGCCACGCACGGTGCACGGAAGGGTCTCGCCGACACGGCTCTTCGTACGGCCGAGTCCGGTTACCTGACCAGGCGACTGGTCGACGTGAGCCAGGACATCATCGTGCGGGAGGCCGACTGTGGTACCGAGCGCGGTCTGGTGAAGCGGATCGCCGTCCGCCAGCCTGACGGGACGTTGCGCAGGGCGGAGAACGTCGAGACCTCGGTCTACGCACGTGGGCTTGCCGAGGACGTCAAGGACGCCGACGGCAACGTCATCGCGGTTGCTGGTACCGACCTCGGCGACCTGGTGATCGACCGGCTGATCGAGGCCGGCATCGAGGAGATCCGGGTCCGCAGCGTGCTGACCTGCGACTCGAAGTTCGGTGCCTGCGCGGCGTGCTACGGCCGTTCGCTCGCCACCGGTAAGCCGGTGGACGTCGGCGAGGCGGTCGGCATCATCGCCGCCCAGTCCATCGGTGAGCCGGGTACCCAGCTCACGATGCGGACCTTCCACACCGGTGGTGTCGCGGGTGAGGACATCACCCACGGTCTGCCGCGGGTGCAGGAGATCTTCGAGGCGCGCCAGCCCAAGGGCAAGGCGCCGATCGCCGAGGTCGCGGGCCGGGTGCGGATCGAGGACTCCGAGAAGAGCCGCAAGATCGTCATCGTGCCCGACGACGGCAGCGAGGAGAAGGGGTACCCGGTCTCCAAGCGGGCCCGGTTGCTCGTGGAGGAGGGCACCCACGTCGAGGTGGGCCAGCAGCTCACCCATGGAACGCCGGACCCGCAGGACATCCTCCGCGTCCTCGGTATGCGAGCGGTGCAGCAGCACCTGGTCGACGAGGTCCAGGAGATCTACCGCTCGCAGGGTGTGGCGATCCACGACAAGCACATCGAGACGATCGTCCGGCAGATGCTGCGCCGGGTGACCGTGATCGAGTCGGGCGACTCCGAGCTGCTCCCGGGCGAGCTCGTCGACCGGGTGCGGTTCGAGGAGGAGAACCGTCGGGTCGTCGCCGAGGGCGGCACGCCGGCCTCCGGACGCCCGGTGCTCATGGGTATCACCAAGGCCTCGCTCGCGACGGACTCGTGGCTGTCGGCCGCGTCCTTCCAGGAGACCACCAAGGTGCTCACGGAGGCCGCGATCAACGCCAAGAGCGACCAGCTGCGCGGTCTGAAGGAGAACGTCATCATCGGCAAGCTGATCCCGGCCGGTACCGGTATGGAGCGCTACCGCAACATCCGGGTGGAACCGACCGAGGAGGCGCGGGCCGCGATGTACTCCATGGTCGGGTACGAAGGGTACGACACGGACTACTCGTTCGGCACTGGCTCGAGCGAGGCCGTGCGCCTGGAGGACTTCGACTTCGGCGGCTACACCAGCTGACGACGGACCGATGATCCCGCGTTGGCAGGCGAACGGTTCCCTGCGCCGGCCGCCTGCCACGCGGGATCATTCGTCACCGGCGGTCGTTTTGACGACCGGCGTTCGGCCGGGTAAGGTTCGACGTCGTGCCCGGCTGATTGCTGGGCATTCGCGTGCCCTTTCCGCGATGGTGCCGCACTCGGGGGACGACCCGCAGTCCTGCCGGCAGGCATCACGCGGGGTCGATCCGCAACGCGTCAGCTGATGGTGGATCGATCGGGATACACGCGGCGATGGTCTTCGAGATTCCGTTGCTCGCCGGCTTCACTTGGCCGAGCCGGGCCCCGTGGCGACACACCCGACCGCGGGGGTCGTGCGGTCAACGGCCGCGACGGGGGAAGTACGAAGACGATCGATACGGCAAAGTCCCAGGACCTACAAGGACTCGACAGTCCCCACAAACCAAGACCAGAGCAAGACAGCAAGTTCAGCCATGAGGGCGACGCCCGGGACCTAAAGCGACGGGTTGGCCCGGACGATCCGGACCCGATGGCTGGCCGGGGGGTCGGTCGACCGACAGATCCCCACACAAGTGCCAAGGCTGGGGGTGTGACCCCCGGAGCACCTGAAAGGACAAGACTCGGTGCCCACGATCCAGCAGCTGGTCCGCAAGGGCCGGAAGGCGAAGGCCTCCAAGACGAAGACGCCTGCCCTGAAGGGTTCGCCCCAGCGCCGGGGCGTGTGTACGCGTGTCTACACGACGACACCGCGTAAGCCGAACTCCGCGCTTCGCAAGGTGGCTCGGGTGCGCTTGACCAGCCAGATCGAGGTCACGGCGTACATTCCTGGCGTAGGGCACAACCTCCAGGAGCACTCGATGGTCCTGGTGCGTGGTGGCCGGGTGGCTGATCTGCCAGGCGTTCGTTACAAGATCGTTCGCGGCTCCCTCGACACCCAAGGTGTCAAGGGCCGCAAGCAGGCACGTAGTCGTTACGGCGCGAAGAAGGAGAAGAGCTAATGCCGCGCAAGGGGCCGGCTCCCAAGCGTCAGCCGATCGTCGACCCGGTGTACTCCTCGCCGTTGGTGAGCCAGCTGATCAACAAGGTGCTCAAGAACGGCAAGAAGCAGCTCGCGCAGCGCATCGTCTACACCGCGCTCGAGGGCTGCCGTGAGAAGACCGGGACCGACCCGGTGATCACGTTGAAGCGTGCCCTGGACAACGTCAAGCCCACCATCGAGGTGAAGAGCCGCCGGGTGGGCGGGGCCACCTACCAGGTGCCGGTCGAGGTCCGCCCGGGGCGGTCGACCACGCTGGCCCTACGCTGGTTGGTGACCTACGCCCGGCAGCGCCGCGAGAAGGCGATGTCCGAGCGGTTGATGAACGAGATCCTGGACGCGTCGAACGGTCTGGGTGCGAGCGTCAAGCGGCGTGAAGACACCCACAAGATGGCTGAGTCCAACCGGGCCTTCGCGCACTACCGCTGGTGATCGGCGCGTGGGCATTTAGGGATGAATGACGGTCCCCGGACAGGAAATTCCTAGATGAGCAAGGCCGCGACAACGCGATAGACATCGGCAGCGGCACGCTCTGCGAGCAAGAGAACGAACGACACGAAACGACGAGAGATCGACAAGCCTGATGGCGACTGACCTTCGCACCGTCGACCTGGCCAAGGTTCGCAACATCGGAATCATGGCCCACATCGACGCGGGCAAAACGACAACAACCGAGCGGATCCTGTTCTACACCGGCATCACCTACAAGATCGGTGAGGTCCACGAGGGCGCTGCCGTCATGGACTGGATGGAGCAGGAGCAGGAGCGCGGCATCACGATCACCTCGGCCGCGACCACCGTGCACTGGAAGGACCACACGATCAACCTGATCGACACCCCAGGGCACGTGGACTTCACCGTCGAGGTGGAGCGCAACCTGCGCGTCCTGGATGGCGCGGTGGCGATCTTCGACGGCGTGGCTGGTGTGGAACCCCAGTCCGAGACGGTGTGGCGCCAGGCCGAGCGCTACGGCGTTCCCCGCATCTGCTTCGTCAACAAGATGGACCGCGTGGGCGCCGAGTTCCACCGGTGCGTCGACATGATCCGGGACCGGCTCAACGCGACCCCGCTGGTCGTCCAGATCCCGCTGGGTGCCGAGGCCGACTACATCGGTGTCATCGACCTGATCGGGATGCGTGCCCTCACCTGGCGCGGCGAGACGCGGAAGGGCGAGGACTACACGGTCGAGGAGATCCCGGCGACCCACATCGAGGCCGCTCAGGAATGGCGTGACCGGCTGTTCGAGACGTTGGCCGAGGCCGACGACGAGATCATGGAGCTGTACCTCGAGGGCGTCGAGCCCACGGTGGAGCAGTTCCAGGCGGCGATCCGTCGGGCCACCATCGCCAACAAGGTCACCCCCGTGCTCAACGGGACGGCGTTCAAGAACAAGGGTGTCCAGCCGCTGCTCGACGCCGTTGTCGCGTACCTCCCGTCGCCCCTCGACATCGGCGCCGTCCAGGGCCACGCGGTGGGCAACGAGGAGGAGATCATCGAGCGTGAGCCCGACGAGAACGCTCCGCTCGCTGCCCTCGCGTTCAAGATCATGAGCGATCCGCACCTCGGCAAGCTGACCTACCTGCGGATCTACTCGGGCACGCTCACGGCCGGTTCCCAGGTCCTCAACAGCACCAAGGACCGCAAGGAGCGGGTGGGCAAGATCTACCGCATGCACGCGAACAAGCGTGAGGAGATCGAGAAGGCCTCGGCTGGCCAGATCGTCGCGGTGATGGGTCTGAAGCAGACCACGACCGGTGAGACGCTGTGTGGTCCCGAGGCGCCGATCATCCTGGAGTCGATGAACTTCCCGGCGCCGGTGATCTCCGTGGCGATCGAGCCGAAGACCAAGGGCGACCAGGAGAAGCTCTCCAGCGCGATCCAGCGGCTGGCCGACGAGGACCCCACGTTCCAGGTACGCACCGACGCGGAGACCGGTCAGACGATCATCTCCGGTATGGGCGAGCTCCACCTTGACATCCTGGTCGACCGCATGAAGCGGGAGTTCAAGGTCGAGGCGAACGTCGGTAAGCCGCAGGTCGCCTACCGCGAGACGATCCGCTCGAAGGTGCAAAACGTCGAGTACACCCACAAGAAGCAGACGGGTGGCGCGGGCCAGTTCGGACGCGTGGTCATCGACGTGGAGCCCACGGGTGGAGACGGCGACGGCGGATACGAGTTCGTGAATGCCGTGACCGGTGGTCGGATCCCGAAGGAATTCATTCCTGCCGTGGACGAGGGCATCCAGGAGGCCATGGAGTTCGGCGTGCTCGCCGGGTACCCCATGGTCGACGTCAAGGTCACCTTGAAAGACGGTGCCTACCACGAGGTGGACTCGTCCGAGTTGGCGTTCAAGATCGCCGGCTCCATGGCATTCAAGGAGGCGGCCCGCCGGGCCAACCCGACGCTGCTGGAGCCGATCATGAAGATCGAGATCACAACGCCGGACGACTATCTCGGTGACGTGATCGGCGACATCAACAGCCGTCGCGGACATGTCCAGAAGATGGATGAAGTTTCCGGCAACCGGGTCATCACGGCCCTGGTGCCGTTGTCGGAGACCTTCGGCTACGTTGGCGACCTACGAAGCAAGACCCAGGGTCGAGCAGTGCCCCACATGGAATTCCATTCGTACGCCGAAGTTCCGAAGAACGTCGCCGACGAGATCGTCAAGAAAGCGCGGGGCGAGTGAGGTCCCATGCTCTGGCATACCGTAAAGTCAAGTGCTCGCGTCTCGTACGGCGCAGGGAAGTAAAGAAACCAGGAGGAGCCCGAAGTGGCGAAGGCGAAGTTCGAGCGCACTAAGCCGCACGTCAACATCGGCACCATTGGGCATATCGACCACGGGAAGACAACCCTCACCGCGGCGATCACCAAGGTGCTGCACGACAAGATGCCGGACGTCAATCCCTTCTATGCCTTCGACCAGATCGACAAGGCGCCGGAAGAGAAGCAGCGCGGCATCACGATCACGATTGCCCACGTCGAGTACCAGACGGAGAAGCGTCACTACGCGCACGTCGACTGTCCTGGCCACGCCGACTACATCAAGAACATGATCACTGGCGCGGCCCAGATGGACGGCGCGATCCTCGTGGTCGCGGCAACCGACGGTCCGATGCCGCAGACCCGCGAGCACGTGCTGCTCGCCCGGCAGGTTGGCGTTCCGTACATCGTCGTGGCACTCAACAAGGCCGACATGGTCGACGACGAGGAGATCCTCGAGCTCGTCGAGCTGGAGGTCCGGGAGCTGCTCAACGAGCAGGAGTTCGACGGCGACAACTGCCCGGTGGTCCGGGTCTCCGCGCTGAAGGCGCTGGAGGGCGACCCCGAGTGGACCGAGAAGATCATCGAGCTCATGAACGCCGTCGACGAGTCCGTGCCCGAGCCCAAGCGTGACATCGACAAGCCGTTCCTCATGCCGATCGAGGACGTCTTCACGATCACCGGTCGAGGCACGGTCGTCACCGGTCGTGTGGAGCGCGGTGTCCTCAAGCTCAACGAGGAGGTCGAGATCGTCGGTATCAGGCCCGGCGAGCCGACCAAGACCGTGGTCACCGGCGTCGAGATGTTCCGCAAGCTGCTCGAGGAGGCGCGTGCCGGCGAGAACGTCGGTCTGCTGCTCCGTGGCGTCAAGCGCGAGGAAGTCGAGCGCGGAATGGTCGTCGTCAAGCCGGGTACGACCACGCCGCACACGGAGTTCGAGGCGCAGGTCTACGTGCTCTCCAAGGAGGAGGGCGGCCGCTGGAAGCCCTTCTTCAACAACTACCGCCCGCAGTTCTACTTCCGGACGACCGACGTCACCGGCGTCGTGCACCTTCCGGAGGGGACCGAGATGGTCATGCCGGGCGATAACACCGAGATGCGGGTCGAGCTGATCCAGCCGGTCGCGATGGAGGAAGGCCTCAAGTTCGCTATTCGCGAGGGTGGCCGTACCGTCGGCGCTGGCCGGGTCACGAAGATCCTCAAGTAAGACCACGACAGCTGGGGTGGGCTTCGGCCCACCCCAGTTCGTCTGCCAGTCCCGTGACTGCCGGCCCAAATGACCATGTGCACTACGTCCGCCGGACCTGTAACACGTGCCGGCACATGGTGCACCTCCGACAGGCGTGGTGCACATGGTCATTTGGGTACGGGGGTAGTGCAGCTCTAGAGGCGGTCATTTGGGGCTAGTGCCGGGGGTGGCCCGATTGGCCAAAAGGGCTACCGCTTTGGCATACTGGCGCAGTTGCCTAGCGGCCCGTGGGGACGCTCGCGTCGCCTCGGGATCCAGCAACAGTTCGGCGGGCCGCCGGGGCGTGATACCGCGGAATCGCGGTGAAACGCCGACCCGGAGACCCCGCCCAGTTCGTGCCTGGTTAGCCCAGGCCCTCGCCGCCCTCTCGGGTCGGGATCGAACCCTCACGGATTCGGCAGCTCGCGAAAGCTTGGGTTCGTGCGGCTTCGCCGGCCCGACACACCCGACCGCGGGGGTCGGGGTGGGCAGGTGGGTGAGCACGCTCACGGCGCAGGTGCGGCTCGCGAGAGCGGTGCCAGCCGACAACCCCTGAACCGGGTCCGAGGTCCATCCCCGGAGCCGGACCAAGACAAGCGTTACGACACGTAAAAGGACGCGACAGCCATGGCGGGACAGAAGATCCGCATCAGGCTCAAGGCCTATGACCACCAGGTGATCGACAACTCTGCACGGAAGATCGTCGACACCGTGACCCGGACGGGTGCGCAGATCGCCGGACCCGTGCCGCTGCCTACCGAGAAGAACGTCTTTTGCGTGATCCGTTCACCGCACAAGCACAAGGACAGCCGTGAGCATTTCGAGATGCGCACCCACAAGCGGCTGATCGACATCATCGACCCGACACCGAAGACCGTCGACTCGCTGATGCGACTCGATCTGCCAGCCGGCGTCGACATCGAGATCAAGCTCTGAGGAACCCATCCATGAGCAGCGTGAACACTGCCACTCAAGCCGCCACACGCCAGGTACGCGGCCTGCTTGGCGAGAAGGTCGGCATGACCCAGACCTGGGACGAGGAGAACCGCCTGGTCCCGGTCACCGTGGTCAAGGTCGGCCCGTGCGTCGTGACCCAGATCCGTACGCCTGAAAAGGACGGGTACTCGGCGATCCAGATCGCCTACGGCGCCATCGACCCCCGCAAGGTCAACAAGCCCAAGCAAGGCCACTTCGAGAAGGCGGGCGTGACCCCCAGGCGCCACCTCGTCGAGGTGCGCACCTCGGACGCCTCGTCGTACACCCTTGGCCAGGAGCTCACCGCGGACATCTTCTCGCCGGGCGAGCTCGTCGACGTGACAGGCACCAGCAAGGGCCACGGATTCGCGGGCGTGATGAAGCGGCACGGCTTCCACGGCCTGCGCGCGAGCCACGGTGTGGAGCGCAAGCACCGCTCGCCCGGCTCGATCGGCGGGTGCGCCACCCCTGGGCGGGTCTTCAAGGGCCTGCGCATGGCCGGTCGGATGGGTGGTGAGCGCGTCACGACGCAGAACCTCACCGTCCACGCAGTCGATGCCGAGAGGGGCTACCTGCTGCTCAAGGGTTCGGTACCGGGCCGGCGTGGCGGCCTGGTCCTGATCCGCAGCGCGGTCAAGGCGAAGGCGAAGGGGGCGAAGAAATGACCGCCACGATCGAGGTTCGCGACCGTGACGGCGCTGCCACCGGCACGCTCGAGCTGCCGTCCGACATCTTCGACGCACCGGTCAACATCCCCTTGATGCATCAGGTCGTCGTGGCCCAGCAGGCAGCGGCCCGTCAGGGTACGCACGCGACCAAGACCCGCGGCCAGGTGAGCGGCGGTGGCGCGAAGCCGTACCGCCAGAAGGGCACCGGCCGGGCGCGGCAAGGTTCCCGGCGCGCACCGCAGTTCACCGGTGGTGGCACCGTGCACGGGCCACAGCCGAGGAGCTACGCGCAGCGGACGCCCAAGAAGATGAAGAAGGCGGCGCTCCGCGGTGCGCTCTCCGACCGCGCACGCAACGGTCGGGTGCACGTCGTGACGGAGTTCATCGACAGTGACGTCCCGTCCACCAAGCAGGCGAAGGCCGTGCTGCAACGGCTGACCACGAGCCGCCGGGTGCTGGTCGTGGCCGATCGCGACGAGGTGGTCACGTGGTACAGCCTGCGGAACCTGCCGGAAGTGCACCTGATCGCGCCTGACCAGCTGAACACGTACGACGTGCTGGCAAGCGACGACGTCGTCTTCACCGCCCGCGCCTACAGGTCGTTCACCGGGCTCGAGGTGCCGGTGAAGGAGTCGGCAGGTAAGTCCGAGCAGACTGCTGCCGCCGAGTCGGAAGGCGCACCCGAGCAGGACGACAAGCCGGCGAAGAAGTCGACGGCGAAGAAGTCGACCGCCAAGAAGGCTGCGTCGAAGAAGGCGGCATCCGAGAGTGCGGCTGCTGACACGTCCGAGGAGGCTCGCGCATGAGCAGCATCCACAAGGATCACCGCGACGTCCTGATCGCACCGGTGATCAGTGAGAAAAGCTACGGCCTTCTCGATCAGAACAAGTACACCTTCCTGGTTGACCCGAGGGCCAACAAGACCGAGATCAAGATCGCGGTCGAGAAGGTGTTCAACGTCAAGGTGACCGATGTCAACACGCTCAACCGGCCCGGTAAGCGGCGCCGCACCCGCTACGGCTGGGGCCAGCGCCCGCGCACCAAGCGCGCGATCGTGACCGTCGCCGACGGTGAGCGGATCGACATCTTCGGCGGACCGGTTTCGTAGAGGGAGTACGTATGGCTATCCGGAAGTACAAGCCCACGACGCCAGGTCGCCGTGGAGGCAGCGTCGCGGACTTCGTCGAGATCACGCGGACCGAGCCGGAGAAGTCGCTCGTACGCCCTCTCCACAGCAAGGGCGGTCGGAACTCGTACGGCCGGATCACCGTGCGCCACCGCGGTGGCGGGCACAAGCGTGCGTACCGTGTCATCGACTTCAAGCGGTACGACAAGGACGGTGTGCCGGCGAAGGTCGCACACATCGAGTACGACCCCAACCGGACCGCTCGTATCGCCTTGCTGCACTACGCCGACGGGGAGAAGCGCTACATCATCGCTCCGTCGCAGATCCGTCAGGGGCAGCGGATCGAGAGTGGGCCCAAGGCTGACATCAAGCCGGGCAACAACCTCCCGCTCCGCAACATCCCGGTCGGTACGACGATCCACGCGATCGAGCTGCGTCCGGGTGGCGGCGCGAAGATCGCCCGTGCGGCGGGTGCCAGCGTCCAGCTGGCAGCGAAGGAGGGCTCGAAGGCGACGCTGCGTATGCCGTCCGGCGAGCTTCGCATGGTCGACGTCCGCTGCCGGGCGACCGTGGGAGAGGTCGGCAACGCCGAGCAGTCGAACATCTCGCTTGGTAAGGCGGGTCGGGCCCGCTGGAAGGGTCGGCGCCCCTCGGTGCGCGGTGTCGCCATGAACCCGGTCGACCATCCGCTCGGTGGTGGTGAAGGTAAGTCGTCCGGTGGACGTCACCCGGTGTCGCCATGGGGCAAGCCCGAAGGGCGCACCCGGAAGAAGAAGCCGAGCGACCGGCTGATCATTCGCCGTCGCAAGAGCGGAAAGCAGCGGTAGGAGAGGGAGCCTGACCGATGCCACGCAGCCTGAAGAAGGGCCCCTTCGTGGACGATCACCTGATGAAGAAGGTGAACGCCCTGAACGAGAAGGGGAGCAAGCAGGTCATCAAGACTTGGTCGCGGCGTTCGATGATCGTGCCGGCCATGCTGGGCCACACGATCGCGGTGCACGACGGCCGCAAGCACGTGCCCGTCTTCATCACCGAAGCGATGGTCGGGCACAAGCTCGGTGAGTTCGCGCCCACTCGTACCTTCCGCGGCCACGAGAAGGAAGACCGAAGGAGTCGGCGCCGGTGACCGCGACAGTGCATGAAGAACACGAGGTCGAGCAGGTGCCCGTCGAGGCACGGGCCATCGCGCGGTATGTCCGCATGACACCGACCAAGGTCCGCCGGGTCGTCAACCTCATCCGGGGCCTGCCGGTCGGTCAGGCGGTCGACATCCTGCGCTTCTCACCGCTTGCCGCGAGCGTGCCGGTGCGGAAGGTGCTGGAGAGTGCCGTCGCCAACGCCGAGAACAACCTCGAGCTCAACCGCGACACGTTGCGCGTCGTTCGCGCGTACGTGGACGAAGGTCCGACCGCCAAGAGGTGGCGGGCTCGCGCGCAGGGCCGGCCAGGGCCGCGGTTGCTGCGGACCAGCCACATCACGGTGGTCGTCGCGCCCGATGAAGACGTACGCGACAAGCAGGGCCAGAAGAACCAGAAGGGCCGTAGGAAGAGGAGGGCCCGCTAGTGGGACAGAAGGTCAACCCGCACGGGTACCGCCTCGGGATCACGACCGATCACAAGAGCCGGTGGTACGCCGACAAGCTGTACAAGGACTACGTCGCCGAGGACGTCGCAATCCGGCGGTTGCTCACTAAGGGCATGGATCGTGCCGGGATCTCCAAGGTGGAGATCGAGCGCACCCGGGAGCGGGTCCGCGTCGACATCTACACCGCGCGGCCCGGCATCGTGATCGGACGGCGTGGCGTCGAGGCCGACCGGATCCGCGGTGAGCTCGAGAAGCTCACCGGCAAGCAGGTGCAGATGAACGTCCTCGAGGTGAAGAACCCCGAGCTGGACGCACAGCTGGTCGCGCAGGGCGTGGCCGAGCAGCTGGCCAGCCGTGTGGCCTTCCGCCGGGCGATGCGCAAGGCGCTCCAGAGCGCCCAGAAGGCTGGGGCACAGGGCATCAAGGTCCAGTGCTCGGGCCGGCTCGGCGGCGCGGAGATGTCCCGCTCGGAGTTCTACCGCGACGGGCGCGTCCCGCTGCACACCTTGCGCGCCGACATCGACTACGGCTTCTACGAGGCGCGTACGCCGTTCGGTCGGATCGGTGTGAAGGTGTGGATCTACAAGGGCGACGTTCCGGTGTCGCGTGCCGAGCGAGAGGCCCAGCGAGCCGCGGCAGCTCGCCGTCCGGGCGGTGACCGCTCACCGCGGGGTGGTCGGCGCAGTGAGCGGCGGGAGCGGCGTGGCGCATCCAGCGCCGGCGGCGGTCAGCCGGAGCCCGCGGCGAGCGGCGCTCGTGGTGCTGGAGGGTCCGCCTCCCAGTCCGACGCGACCAACGCGCCGGCGCAGCCGGCACAGTCGGGACAGGAGAACTGATCATGCTGATCCCGCGGAAGATCGTTCACCGCAAGCAGCACAAGCCCAAGCGCGGTGGGATGGCCAAGGGTGGCCTGTCGCTCGCCTTTGGCGAGTACGGCATCCAGGCGCTCGAGGGCCACTACCTCACCAACCGGCAGATCGAGGCTGCCCGAATCGCCATGACCCGGCACATCAAGCGTGGCGGGAAGGTCTGGATCAACGTCTTCCCTGACCGTCCGCTGACCAAGAAGCCGGCCGAGACCCGGATGGGTTCCGGTAAGGGCTCGCCGGAGTGGTGGGTGGCCAACGTGAAGGCCGGCCGGGTGATCTTCGAGCTCTCGGGTGTCGCCGAGCCGGTGGCTCGCGAAGCTCTGCGTCGTGCGATCCACAAGCTTCCGATGAAGTGTCGTGTCATCGCGCGCGAAGGGGGTGAGGGCTGATGCCGATGACGTCGAAGGCTCACGAGCTGCGCAACCTCACCAACGCCGAGCTTGCCGAGAAGCTGCGGGAGGCCAAGGAGGAGCTGTTCAACCTGCGCTTCCAGGCGGCGACCGGTCAGCTCGAAAGCCACGGCCGGCTGCGGACCGTGCGGCGCGACATCGCCCGGATCTACACCGTGATGCGGGAGCGGGAGCTCGGCATCACGCCGGTGGAGCCCGAACTCACCGGCGAAGCGGACGAGAACGGCAAGGCTGACCAGACCGCCGAATCCGCATCGCAGACGAAGGGCGATTCGGCATGAGCGAAGCAACGAGCGAGAAGGTGGAGTCTGTGGCGACAGCGACGTCGGACACCGCGCAGCAGGGTGCTGCGCAGGCCGCGAAGACACCCCGAGGCCAGAAGCCTCGTGGCCGCCGCAAGACCCGTGAGGGTGTCGTGATCAGCGACAAGATGGACAAGACCGTGGTCGTCCAGGTCGAGGATCGCGTGAAGCATCCCCTCTATGGCAAGGTCATCCGGCGCACCAGCAAGCTGAAGGCGCACGACGAGCAGAACCAGTGCAGCGTCGGGGACCGGGTCTTCCTGATGGAGACCAGGCCGCTGTCGCGCACGAAGCGGTGGCGCGTCGTCGAGATCCTGGAAAAGGCGAAGTAGCCCGAGTAGGTGCCAGCAGGGGGACGACCCCCGAACCTTCGCAGAAGGAGTAGAGACCGTGATCCAGCAGGAGTCGCGACTCAAGGTCGCCGACAACACCGGTGCCAAGGAGATCCTGTGCATCCGCGTGCTGGGCGGCTCCGGTCGCCGCTACGCAGGCATCGGCGACGTCATCGTCGCGACGGTCAAGGACGCCATCCCGGGCGGAAACGTCAAGAAGGGCGAGAAGGTCCGGGCGGTTGTCGTACGAACAGCAAAGGAACAGCGGCGACCAGACGGTTCGTACATCAAGTTCGATGAGAACGCCGCGGTCCTGCTGCGTGACAAGGGCGAGCCGCGCGGCACCCGCATCTTCGGCCCGGTCGGCCGTGAGCTGCGTGAGAAGCGCTACATGCGGATCATCTCGCTCGCTCCGGAGGTGCTGTGAGATGCCGAGAACTGCAACCAAGAGCAACCGTGTGCCGCGCAAGAAGCTGCACGTGAAGAAGGGCGACCTCGTGCGGGTGATGCGCGGCCGGGACCGTGGCGTGGAAGGCCGGATCATCGAGGTCGACACCAAGCGAGGCCGGGTCTACGTCGAGGGTGCCAACCGGGTGAAGCGGCACACGAAGGTGGTCCAGCCGCAGGGCCGGCAGAGCAAGTCCGGCGGCATCGTCACCCAGGAGGCGCCGATCGACGCGTCCAACGTGGCCCTGCTGGTCGAGGTCGACGGCAAGAAGGTGCCGACTCGTGTCGGGTACGAACGCCGCGAGGTCGAGAAACGCCGTGCCGACGGCTCGACGTACATCGGTTACCGCAGCGTGAGGATCGCCCGGAAGACCGGCGAGGAGATCTGATGGCAACCGCGACAGAACAGCGCAGCTCCGGTGGCAAGAAGGCGGCCACCAAGAAGTCGGCTGCCAAGAAGGCGGCGAGCGCCGAGCAGCAGGGCGCGCCGCAGAACGGCGCCGCACCGCCGCCGCGCCTTCGGGAGCGCTACCGCAACGAGATCGTGGCCGAGCTGCAGCGTCAGTTCGGTTACCGCAACCCGATGCAGGTGCCGACGGTCGAGAAGGTCGTCGTCAACATGGGCGTCGGGGACGCGGCTCGCGACTCCAAGCTCATCGAAGGTGCGGTGCGCGACCTGTCGTTGATCACCGGCCAGAAGCCGATGGTCAACCGGGCGCGGAAGTCCATCGCGCAGTTCAAGCTGCGTGCCGGCATGCCGATCGGTGCGCACGTGACGTTGCGCGGTGCGCGGATGTGGGAGTTCCTCGACCGGCTGCTCTCGCTTGCGCTGCCTCGGATCCGCGACTTCCGTGGCCTGTCGCCGAAGCAGTTCGACGGGCGCGGCAACTACACGTTCGGTCTCACCGAGCAGGTGATGTTCCACGAGGTGAACCCGGACGAGATCGACCGGATTCGCGGCATGGACATCACGATCGTGACGACCGCATCGAACGACGAGGAAGGCCGGGCGCTGCTGACTCTGCTCGGCTTCCCGTTCGCGTCGGGCACACCGGCGAGGTAGCCCGTACGCATGGACCGAGGGAGAAAGTGACGTGGCTAAGACCGCCCTGATCGTCAAGGCGAAGGCGAAGCCGAAGTTCGCCGTGCGGGCCTACACCCGCTGCCAGCGGTGCGGCCGGCCGAAGGCGGTTTACCGCAAGTTCGGGCTGTGCCGCATCTGCCTGCGGGAGATGGCGCATCGCGGCGAGCTTCCCGGTGTCACCAAGAGCAGCTGGTGAGCCGCGAGACGAGCCTTCCGCCTACCACCACGAGACCAACCGACACCCGACGCGCCGCAGGTCCGGAAGGAACGGAAACCACGGCGAGAAAGGGCCAGAACCGATGACCATGACCGACCCGATCGCAGACATGCTGACCCGTCTGCGTAACGCCAACCAGGCATACCACGACGAGACGTCGATGCCGTACAGCAAGATGAAGGCTGGCATCGCGCAGATCCTCGAGCAGGAGGGTTACATAGCCGGCTGGAAGGTCGTGGAACCCGAGCCGGGCAAGGTGGGCAAGACGTTGGTCATCCAACTGCGTTACGGCCCGAACCGTGAGCGGTCGATCGCCGGTATCCGGCGGATCTCGAAGCCCGGCTTGCGGGTCTACGCCAAGGCAACCGGGCTGCCCAAGGTGCTCGGCGGTCTCGGCATCGCGATCATCTCGACCTCGCAGGGACTCCTGACCGACCGCCAGGCCTACCAGCGGCGGATCGGCGGTGAGGTCCTCGCGTACGTGTGGTAGTCGCCGACACCCGGATGGATGAGGGCTAAAGGAGAACGAACCCCATGTCTCGCATCGGCAAGCTCCCGATCCCGGTGCCCGCGGGCGTCGATGTCACGATCGACGACCGTACGGTCACTGTGAAGGGGCCCAAGGGCACGCTCTCGCACACCGTCGCACGGCCGATCACCATCGAACGCGACGGCGACACGCTGCGCGTCAAGCGTCCGAACGACGAGCGCAGGAGCAAGGAGCTGCACGGGCTCACTCGTACGCTTGTGAACAACATGATCATCGGGGTGACGCAAGGGTACGAACGTAAGCTCGAAATCCACGGTGTCGGGTACCGTGTGGTCGCCAAAGGGCCGCAGCAGGTCGAGTTCAAGCTCGGCTACAGCCACCCGATCGTGGTCAACGCTCCCGACGGAGTGACGTTCGCGGTCGAGTCGCCGACCAAGTTCTCGGTCATCGGGATCGACAAGCAGCGAGTCGGCGAGACCGCCGCGAACATCCGCAAGCTGCAAAAGCCCGAGCCCTACAAGGGAAAGGGCATCCGCTACGAGGGCGAGCAGGTCCGCCGCAAGGTTGGAAAGGCTGGTAAGTGACGATGGCCAGCAGTCTCAAGGTGCGCAAGGCCACGAGCCGCAAGGTCAAGTCGCGGCTGCGTCGGCACCTACGCGTACGCAAGAAGATCTTCGGGACGCCGGAGCGACCTCGCCTCGTGGTCACCCGCTCGTCCCGGCATATCCTTGCTCAGGTGGTCGACGACACCAAGGGCCACACGCTGGTCTCGGCGTCGACCATGGAGCAGGACCTGCGCAACTACGACGGGAACAAGACAGAACGCGCCCGGCAGGTCGGTCAGCGACTGGCAGAGCGTGCCAAGGGAGCCGGCGTGTCGAAGGTGGTCTTCGACCGTGCCGGCTACAAGTACCACGGACGGGTCGCGGCCCTGGCCGACGCAGCTCGCGAGGGCGGGCTCGAGTTCTGAAGCCGCGAGTCCTCCGTTGCCGTCTGACCGGACACCGCACACGACAACCGAAGACTGAGTGAAGATCTGCGGAGGCTCGGGCCTCCGCGATCCCCCCGACAAGCTTGAACGACCGCGGGGCCGCTGGGCCCCGCACCGTAGAGCCCAGAGGAAAGGTTTCGACACAGCATGGCTGGACCCCGAGAGCGCCGCGGAAGCGGCTCTGGCGAGCGCCGGGACCGCCGGGACGACCGTCGGGGCGGATCCGCCGCGGACAAGACGACCTACATCGAGCGGGTCGTGTCCATCAACCGTGTGGCGAAGGTCGTCAAGGGCGGCCGCCGCTTCAGCTTCACCGCGCTGGTCGTGGTGGGTGACGGTAATGGCACGGTCGGCGTCGGCTACGGCAAGGCGAAGGAAGTGCCCGCCGCCATCGCCAAGGGTGTCGAGGAGGCGAAGAAGCACTTCTTCAAGGTCCCGCGGATCCAGGGGACGATTCCGCACCCGGTCCAAGGTGAGAAGGCGGCCGGCATTGTCCTGCTGCGCCCTGCCTCGCCCGGTACCGGTGTCATCGCCGGTGGTCCGGTGCGCGCCGTGCTGGAGTGTGCGGGCATCCACGACGTGCTGTCGAAGTCCCTGGGCTCGTCCAACGCGATCAACATCGTCCACGCGACCGTCCACGCGCTGCAGCAGCTGGAGTCGCCTGAGCGCGTCGCTGCCCGCCGTGGCCTGCCGGTCGAGGACGTCGCACCGGCGCGATTGCTGCGTGCCAGGGCGGAGGTGAGTGCGTGATGGCGCAGGTACGGATCCGACAGGTACGGTCGAAGATCGGTCGCAAGCAGGACCAGCGCGACACGTTGCGGTCGCTGGGGCTTCGGCGCATCGGAGACGTCGTGGTTCGCGACGACCGGCCCGAAGTCCGCGGCATGATCGCGAAGGTGTCTCACCTGGTCGTGGTCGAGGAGGTCGATTGACAGTGGCTGCCCGCAAGACAGCGGCCGCCGAGAAGGCGGCCTCGAGCGAGGAGTCGGCGCCTGGCGCGGGCAAGAGCCGGCTGCTTCGTCTGCATCACCTGCGTCCAGCCCCCGGTGCGAAGCGACCGAAGATCCGGGTCGGCCGTGGCGAAAGCGGCAAGCGCGGCAAGACGGCCGGTAGGGGTACGAAGGGCAGCAAGGCACGCGACCGTATCCCCAGCTTCCTGGAAGGTGGCGCGCTTCCGGCTCACATGCGGTTCCCGAAGATGCGGGGGGCGAAGAGCCGCCACCGGGTGGAGTATCAGGTCGTCAACCTCGAGCGGCTGGCCGAGTTCTACCCAGACGGTGGTGTGGTGACCCCGGAGGACCTGGCGGCGAAGGGCCTCGTCCGGAAGAGTCGTCCGGTCAAGATTCTCGGCACCGGGAAGGCCACCGCCGCCTGGCAGGTCAGCGCGGACGCCTTCTCCGCCAGCGCGGCCGAGAAGATCCGAGCGGCCGGGGGATCGGTGACCGAGCGGTAGGTCGGCGACGTGCGGGACGTGGGACGCGGTACGCAGCGTCCACGTCCACGTCAGGTCACGAAGCCGTTCCGTGCGACGGGGGTCCGGGTCGGCAATACTTCGTGGATCGCATGTCTCGCGCCCCGCTCAGCCTGGGATCGCCCACTGGACGGTAGAGTCCGTAGCGACCCGGAGCGCCAGGCTCGGGACCCGACCAAGCCGCCGGTGAGGCGGTACGCAGGAGGACTGGGTGCTCACCGCGTTCGTCAACGCCTTCAAGACGCCGGACCTGCGCAAGAAGCTGCTCTTCACGCTCTTCATCATCGCGCTGTACCGGGTGGGTTCGGTGCTGCCCACTCCCGGTGTCGACGCTCAGGCGGTTCGCACCTGCCTTGGTCAGGTCCAGACCGGCAACAGCATCTACGGCATGCTCAACCTCTTCTCCGGTGGAGCGCTGTTGCAGCTGTCGGTCTTCGCGCTCACGGTCATGCCGTACATCACGGCGAGCATCATCATCCAGCTCCTCACCGTGGTCATTCCGCGCTTGGAAGCGCTGAAGAAGGAAGGCCAGGCAGGCACTCAGAAGATCACCCAGTACACCCGTTACCTCACTGTCGGGCTGGCGGTCCTGCAGTCGACCACGATCATCGCCTTGGCGCGGACGCCGGGCCAGATGTTCCAGGGCTGCCAGGAGGACCTGATCCCGAACGACAGCGTGCTGATGCTGGCCACGATGGTGATCACGATGACCGCCGGCACCGGCGTCATCATGTGGTTCGGCGAGCTGATCACCGACCGTGGTGTCGGCAACGGCATGTCAATCCTGATCTTCGTGTCGATCGCCGCGGCGTTCCCGAGCTCGCTGTGGGCGATCCGGCAGCAGCAGGGTTGGGGCATCTTCCTCGTGGTGATGGCGATCGGTCTCGTCATCATGGCGGCCGTGATCTACGTCGAGCAGGCCCAGCGTCGGATCCCGGTGCAGTACACCAAGCGGATGATCGGGCGGCGCGCCTACGGCGGCAGCTCGACGTACATCCCGCTCAAGGTCAACCAGGCCGGCGTCATCCCGGTGATCTTCGCGTCCAGCCTGATGTACCTTCCGGTGCTCGCGGCACAGTTCAATCCCCAGGCCAGCTGGGCCGGCTGGATCAACGCCAACATCGCCCAGGGCGGACACCCGGTCTACATGATCGCGTTCTTCCTGCTGATCATCGGGTTCACGTACTTCTACGTCGGCATCACCTTCAACCCGAAGGAGGTCGCCGACAACATGAGAAAACACGGCGGATTCATCCCGGGTATCCGGGCCGGTAGGCCGACCGAGGAGTACCTCCACTACGTCCTCTCGCGGATCACCGCACCCGGCTCGCTGTATCTCGGTGTGATCTCGCTGATCCCGCTGATCGCATTCGTTCTCATCGGCGCGAACCAGAATTTCCCGTTCGGCGGTACGTCCATCCTCATCGTGGTCGGCGTGGGTCTCGACACGGTCAAGCAGATCGAGTCCCAGCTGCAGCAACGGCACTACGAAGGGTTCTTGCGCTGATGCGGCTGCTCATCATGGGTCCGCCCGGTGCGGGGAAGGGTACGCAGGCGAAACTCATCGCGAAGCGTCTCGACATCCCCACGATTTCGACCGGTGAGATCTTGCGGAAGAACGTCGAGGACCGCACCCCGCTGGGCCGCGAGGCCAAGCAGTACCTCGACGCCGGCGAGCTGGTGCCGGACGAGGTCATCAACGGGATGGTGCGCGACCGCCTGCAGCAGCCAGACACGCGGCGCGGTTTCCTGCTCGACGGGTACCCGAGGACGGCCGTTCAGGTCGAGACCCTGGACAACATCCTGGCCGACGAGGGCAAGAAGCTCGACCGGGTACTGGTGCTGAACGTCGATCGCGACGAGCTGGTACGTCGGCTGCTGCGCCGCGCCGAGATCGACGGGCGTACCGATGACACCGAGGACGTGATCCGACGTCGACTCGAGGTGTATCGGGAGCAGACCGAGCCGGTGCTCGACGTCTACGCCAGGCGAGGCCTGCTGGCCGTCGTCGACGGGATGGGCGAGATCGACGAGGTCGCCGACCGCGTGATCGCCGCGTTGGGTTAGGGCCGCCCTTTCGCCCGGCCTCAGCCGCGCAGCATGGGACGCACTCGTGTAGACCGTAAGGTAGACCGGGTTCGCCGGTGTCGATCCGACAGGGCGGTGCCCCGTTCCCGGGGAAGTTCAGGGTGCTACCTGATGCGCAACATCACATGGGCGGGCACACTATGACAGTGCCATACCGACCGGACATGCGGGCCTCCGACGACGATCGGGAGAAGATCGCCGCGAGGCTGCGTGAGGCTCACGCCGAGGGCCGGCTCTCCCTGGCTGAGTTCCAGGACCGCCTCGATGCACTGTATGCCGCGCAGACATACGGAGAGCTCGAGCCGTTGGTCCGAGACCTCCCTGTCATGCGTACGCACAAGGCACCGGAGGTCTCCGGGAAGAAGTCGTCAGACCAGGCGACGCCGGCACGCCGCCGGACGGCAGGCGACAAGGTCATGGCGGTGTTCTGGACGCTCTGGGCCTGTGCCGTGAGCGTCAACCTGGTGGTCTGGGTTCTCGTCTCGGTCGGCAATGGGCGGCTGGAGTACTTCTGGCCGGTATGGGTGGCCGGGCCCTGGGGTGCGATCTTGCTGAGCATCGAGGTCGTGCGTCGCCAGCTTCGCGACTGAGCGGTGGAAGACGCCTTGGTGGTCGGACAGTGATCTTGCCGGGTGGCGCTGCCCGATTAGACTGGAAATCACCCAGTGACCTGGGGCTGCCCTCCTGAGGACGGCCCCGATTCGCATCTGGTCGGCTGTTCACGTAAACTTCTCCAGGCCCAGCCTGTAGGTGCCGTGTCACCACGAGCCACCTGCGGGCGGGTGTGAAGGTCTCACCCGATGCGGGACCCTGACGCCGGCTCGAGCAGGACTCGAGCCGGGAATGGTCAGGGCGGCCGCTGGGGAGTCTGGCCTCGAGGGCCCGACATCCCGAAGTCCCGAGGGCACCCACGGCCCGGGCAACCGAACCGACAGACAGCGCAAGCCAGGCGAAGTGCGGAGGACATGCCGAAAAAGGAAGGTGTCATCGAGATCGAGGGCACTGTAGTGGAGGCGCTCCCGAACGCGATGTTCCGTGTGGAGCTCCAAAACGGGCACAAGGTCCTCGCGCACATCAGCGGCAAGATGCGGCAGAACTACATCCGGATCCTGCCGGAGGATCGGGTTGTGGTGGAGTTGTCGCCGTACGACTTGAGCCGAGGGCGGATCGTCTACCGCTATCGCTAGTACGCCGAGCCCGATCAGAGAGTAGCCATGAAGGTCCAGCCCAGCGTCAAGAAGATCTGTGACAAGTGCAAGGTGATCCGCCGCCACGGCCGGGTCATGGTGATTTGCGAGAACCCCCGCCACAAGCAACGGCAGGGTTAGTGATGACCACGAAGGGGCGCCACGAGGCCGCGCGGAGCGCCAGTTGCTCCCGGAAGGTCCGCGAGGCGCCTCCTTACGTGATTGTTCGACAATCGAACATCGCAGCGCACGGTACGTGATCGCTCACCAGCGCGAGCGCCGACATGACCGAGAGGACGGGTCGTTTCTGGCGTGGGGCCGCTGGTGCCACCCCCGGACGGAGGCCGGGGCCCTGCCAGATCGCTCGCCACTCCGATGTGGAGCGACAGCGATCGAGGGGCAAGCAGGGACGCGACACGTAGGGAAACCTCCGCCGAACGGAAAGGAATGTTGCCCAGATGGCACGCCTCGTCGGCGTCGACCTCCCGCGTGACAAGCGGATCGAGGTGGCGCTCACCTACATCTTCGGCATCGGGCGAACCCGGGCCCAGGAGACTCTCGCCAACACCGGCGTGAACCCCGATCTTCGAGTCCACCAGTTGGGAGAAGAGGATCTCATCAAGCTGCGTGACTGGATCGAGGCGAACTACCGCGTGGAGGGTGACCTCAAGCGGGAGATCGCGGCCGACATCCGGCGCAAGATCGAGATCGGGTGCTACCAGGGTCTGCGCCACCGTCGTCAGCTGCCCGTGCGGGGACAGCGCACGCGCACCAACGCGCGTACGCGTAAGGGTCCGAGGAAGACGGTCGCCGGTAAGAAGAAGCCAGGTCGGAAGTAGGAGTTGAGTCACTAAATGCCACCGAGGAGTCGAGCCGGCGCCGCGAAGAAGGTCCGCCGGAAGGAACGCAAGAACGTCACGTTCGGACACGCGCACATCCGGAGCACGTTCAACAACACGATCGTGACGATCACGGACCCGGCCGGTGCGGTGATCGCCTGGGCGAGTGCCGGAACCGTCGGGTTCAAAGGCTCGCGCAAGTCCACGCCGTACGCCGCGCAGATGTGTGCGGAAGCAGCTGCCCGCAGGGCGATGGAGCACGGCATGAAGAAGGTCGACGTGTTCGTCCGTGGCCCTGGCTCCGGGCGCGAGACCGCGATCCGTTCCCTCACCGCCGCCGGGCTCGAGGTCGGAACGATCCAAGACGTCACGCCAGTCCCACACAACGGCTGCCGCCCGCCCAAGCGGCGCCGGGTCTGATCTGTAGGTCGAGGAAGGAGTACGACTGCATCATGGCCCGTTACACCGGCCCGATGACGAAGAAGTCGCGCCGCCTCGGCACAGACCTGGTCGGCGGCGACAAGGCGTTCGAGCGTCGCCCGTACCCACCTGGCCAGCACGGCCGCGGGCGGCCCAAGGAGAGCGAGTACCTCCTGCAGCTGCGGGAGAAGCAGAAGGCGCGTTACGCGTACGGCATCATGGAGAAGCAGTTCAACCGCTACTACCGCGAGGCGCACCGGCGCCCCGGTAAGACCGGTGACAACCTGCTGCAGCTCCTGGAATGCCGACTCGACAACGTGATCTACCGTGCGGGGATCGCACGCACGCGTCGGCACGCTCGCCAGCTCGTGTCGCACGGACACTTCCTGGTCAACGGGAGGAAGGTCAACATCCCGAGCTACCAGGTGGATCAGTACGACGTGATCGACATCCGCCCGAAGTCGCGGGAGCTCACGCCGTTCGTGATCGCTCGCGAGACCTTCGGCGAGCGCCCCGTGCCGGCTTGGCTGGAGGTCGTGCCTGACACGCTGCGGATCCTCGTCCACCAACGGCCAACGCGTGCCCAGATCGACGTCCCGATCCAGGAACAGCTGATCGTGGAGTACTACTCCAAGGTGTAAACCACCAAGACCGCCAGGCCGTGGGGATCGTCCAGTCTGACGACGCGATGCTCCACGGCTTGGGGCCCGGCCCGATCCCACGCGGACGGCCACCACTATTCGTCGGCGTCATATGGCGGGCGCCGCGGAAAGGATGAAGAACATGCTCATCGCGCAACGTCCCACCCTTACCGAGGAAGTCGTCGACGACTTCCGGTCCCGTTTCATTCTCGAGCCGCTCGAGCCGGGGTTCGGCTACACGCTGGGCAACTCGCTTCGGCGTACGTTGCTGTCGTCCATCCCTGGCGCGTCGGTCACCAGCGTCAAGATCGACGGAGTGCTGCACGAGTTCTCCACGATCCCCGGCGTCAAGGAGGACGTCACCGAGATCATCCTCAACCTCAAGGAACTCGTCGTCTCCAGCGAGCACGACGAGCCGGTGACGATGTACCTCCGCAAGCAGGGACCGGGCGACGTGACGGCCGGTGACATCGCCCCGCCGGCCGGTGTCGAGGTGCACAACCCGGGCCTGCACATCGCGACCCTGAACAGCAAGGGCAAGCTCGAGATGGAGCTCGTGGTCGAGCGGGGCCGTGGCTACGTGTCAGCGGTGCAGAACAAGCGGCCCGACGCGGAGATCGGTCGCATTCCGGTCGACTCGATCTACTCGCCGGTGCTCAAGGTCACCTACAAGGTCGAGGCGACCCGTGTCGAGCAGCGCACGGACTTCGACAAGCTGATCGTCGACGTCGAGACCAAGCCGTCGATGCGGCCGCGTGACGCGGTGGCGAGCGCGGGGAAGACGCTGGTCGAGCTCTTCGGCCTGTGCCGGGAGCTCAACGTGGATGCCGAGGGCATCGAGATCGGGCCCTCGCCGGTGGACGCCCAACTTGCCGCCGATCTCGCCCTCCCCGTCGAGGACCTGAACCTCACGGTTCGTTCGTACAACTGCCTCAAGCGGGAAGGTATCCACACCGTCGGCGAGCTGATCTCGCGAAGCGAGCAGGACCTGCTGGACATCCGCAACTTCGGCGCCAAGTCGATCGACGAGGTGAAGCAGAAGCTGGCGGCGATGGGTCTCGCGCTCAAGGACAGCGCGCCCGGGTTCGACCCGAGCGCTGCGGTCGACTCCTTCGAGGAGGAGGAAGAGAACTTCGCCGAGACCGAGCAATATTGATGACCGCTCGCCCCTAGGCTCAATGACCACGCGTGGCGGGTGAACACCAGCCATCGCAGGCACCCGTGCCCGTCATGGCGAGGACACCCGCCATGTGTGGACAGTGTGGGCCAGGTGGTGGGCGACTGACTCCGGTACCTGATACGGCCGGTGCAGGAAGGAGAACGCAGCAATGCCCAAGCCCCCCAAGGGCCCACGGCTCGGCGCGGGGCCCGCGCACGAGCGGTTGATGCTGGCCAACCTGGCGACCTCGCTGTTTCGCCACAACCGCATCACGACAACGGAGACCAAGGCCAAGCGGCTGCGGCCGTTCGCCGAGCGCCTGATCACCAAGGCTCGGCGTGGCGACCTGCACGCCAGGCGCCAGGTCCAGTCGGTGATCCGCGACAAGGAGATCGTCCACCGGCTGTTCGCTGAGATCGGGCCCTACTACGTCGATCGGCCTGGCGGGTACACCCGGATCACCAAGGTCGGCCCGCGTCGTGGTGACAACGCGCCGATGGCGGTGATCGAGCTGGTGCAGAACGCACCGGAAGCGACCCGCACCCGGGAAGCTGCACGCAAGCGCAGTGCCGCGAAGCGGGCCGCGTCGACCGAATCGGCCGAGGCGACGGAATCGAAGCAGGCAGCGTCGGAGGAGTCGACCTCCGAGGCGTCCGCCCAGGCTGAGCAGGACCAGGCCGCCGATGCCACCAAGCCTGAGACTGCCGAGGCCACGTCCGAGGCCGCCGAGGCCAAGGCTGACGAGGCCACGTCGGAGGCTGCCGACGCCGAGGCGGGCGACGCGCGCGACAGCTCCTGACCGCCGGCACGACTTCATCGCAGGGTGCATGCCACACGTCCCATGGCGGCAGTGGTGACACTTCCTGTGCAGCGGGGCTGAACGTGGCCATCTCGACAGCGACCGTGCGGTTGCGTCTCGATCTCGCCTACGACGGGACAGACTTCGCGGGTTGGGCCGTTCAACAGGACCAGCGAACGGTTCAGGGAGTGCTCGAAGCCGCGCTGCGTACCGTCTTGCGGCTCGAGGAGCCGGTCACGACGACCTGTGCCGGGCGAACCGACGCCGGCGTCCACGCCCGGGGTCAGGTCTGCCACGTCGACATCCCGCGTGCGGCGTACGACGCCGTGCGCGGACGTGACGATGAGACGCCGGCCAGCGGCCTGCTGCGCCGACTGGCCGGTGCCTTGCCGCCGGATGTGCGGGTACGCAAGGTGGCGGAGGCGCCGCCCGGGTTCGATGCAAGGTTCTCGGCGATCTGGCGGCGCTACGCCTACCGGCTGTGTGACGACCTGAGGGTGGCCGACCCGTTGCGGCGTCATGAGGTGCTGGCTGTCCCACGTCGTCTGGATGTCGACCGGATGAACGCCGCGTCGGGACACCTGCTCGGTGAGCACGACTTCGCGGCCTTCTGTCGCAAGCGCCCCGGTGCGACAACGATCCGGCGCCTGCTGGAGCTCGAGTGGTGCCGAGCCGAAGGCGGCCTGGTGGTCGGCAAGGTCGTGGCCGATGCGTTCTGTCACTCGATGGTTCGCTCGCTCGTCGGCGCGCTGCTTCCGGTGGGAACCGGACAGCGTGACGTCGACTGGCCGGCCGCGGTCCTTGCGAGCCGTACGCGTCACCCCGCGGTCACTGTCGTACCTCCGCACGGGCTGACGCTCGAGGAAGTGGGCTACCCGCCGGACGACCAGCTCGCGAGCCGCGCGGCGGCGGCTCGGCGGCTCCGTCTGCCACCAGTGAGCGGCGGCAATCCAGCTGGATGGTCGCAACCGGATCCCTCGAGCACGCGATGACCGAGCACTACTTCTCCGAGCAGCCGGGTACCCCCGCGGTCTATCGGCAGGTGTCTTTCCGTGCCTACGGCCGTTCGTACACCATGACGTCCGCCAGTGGTGTCTTCGCCGGCGACCGGCTCGACCTCGGCACCGCCGTCCTGCTCCGCGAGGTGCCGTTGCCGAGCGAGCCTGGAACCTTTCTCGATCTGGGCTGTGGCTACGGCCCCATCGCGTGCGTGCTGGCGCGGGAAGTGCCGGAAGCCACGGTCTGGGCAGTCGATGTGAACACGCGGGCACTCGAGCTCACCCGGCAGAACGCCGAGTCGTTGGGGGTCGCCGAACGGGTCCGGGTTGCGACACCGGATGAGGTGCCGGCCGAGGTCACGTTCCAGCAGATCTGGTCCAACCCCCCGGTCCGGATCGGCAAGGCAGCTCTGCACGAGCTGCTGGAGCGATGGCTGGCTCGGCTCGACCCGCACGGAGTGGCATGGCTCGTCGTCGCCAAGAACCTTGGCGCGGACTCCTTGCAGCGGTGGTTGGTCGGCGCCGGATTTCCGACTGAGCGACAGGCCAGCGCCAAGGGCTACCGTGTCCTCGCAGTACGCCCACGCTCTGCTCAGCCGTAGGCGGCCACGCCGGGTCCCCGATATTTCAGCTGCTCCGGCTGGGCGTACGACCTCCTGCGTGCGGGGTGCGGAAAATCTGCGCGTCGTAGGCGCGCCGCCAGTCCGCTGTTCCTGGACGTCCCAGGCGACGAAGGCGTTGCCGAGAGGAGTGCTATAGCTTGCGGACGTACTGGCTCGCTTCGTAGAGCTCCATCCCCGTCGCTTCTCGCAAGACCGTGATGGCCTCCGTCATCCGGCCTGAGCGCTTGAGCTCGGTCACGCGAGCGAGGACCTCGGGCGGGGGAGTCGGGCTCGGGGACGAGCTTTCGAAGGCTGTCGCCGGTGACGAGTGGGCGACGGCCGCTGGTGTGCCGGTCGTCGCGCTCGTGGCCTGTGCTGTCGTGGCCGGTGTCGACCGGGGCGGTGCTGTCGGCTGGGGCGGTGGTGTCGACCGGGGCGGTGCTGTCGTGGGACTGTCCTGCGAGGAGCCGATCTGGGCCGAGCCCGACGGGGCAGCTGCAGAGTGCGACTCGGCACCGTCTCGCTGACTCGACTCGACGGCTGCCCTCCCGACCTCCTTCAACCGTGCGGATGCCCTCCCCAACTCCTTCAACCGTGCGGAGTACCCCGCCTTCCTCACGATGTACACGACGAACGTGATCAGGAGGAGACTGAAGAGCAACGATGGGCCGTCGCCGCCGACGCTCATGTTGCCGAACAGGACAAGGGCAATGACGAGGACGACCCCGAGAATGCGCAACCGTCTGCTGTCACGGGGCATGGCCTGAGCGTACCGGTGGATGACTGATGCGGCCATGCCCAGCTACGCGCGGCTGGGCAGGATCGTCCACCGCTTGCGCAGCAGGAGGAACGACCTCGCTGGCCGTGGTCTCTCGCACCTTCCCATGGCATGCATGGCGCGGGAAGGTGCGAGAGACCCACTGAACGTGGTCATTTAGGAGGGTGGGTCGCCGAAGTCGGGGATCTCCAGCTGGACGCCACCCTGCTTGGCCGACTCGTGCGCGATGATGCCCGGAAGGCAGTAACGCGCCGAAACCCAGGCGTTGATCGGCGGCAGTGTCTTGTCGACGACCGCGCGGACGAAGTCGTTGGCCAGGAAGTGGTGTGAGCCCTCGTGACCGTTGTGCATCCCCGTGTAGGACTCCGGAAGTGACGACCGGTCGTGCACCGGCGCGCAGCCGGAGACGAACGCCTCACGAAGCTCCGGGGAGATGCCCTCGAGCTCGGGGTCGTCCAGGTTCGCCGACCGCCGCGGACGCAAGAGATCGGTGACGTCCTCGACGCCCTGCTTGGTCTGCCACAGACTCACGGTCGCCATCTGCTCGAAGCTGCCCTCGGTGCCGAAGATCCGAAGGCGGGACTCGCGAATGTGCGAGGGGTAGCCGACGCGACGGAACTCGTTCGTCCGCATGACAGCACCGTCGTCGAGCTTGAACAACGCCGTGGCGTTGGAGATGTCGTTGCCCCAAAGACTCACGTTGGCGTCGAACACCCCGTCGCCGCGCTCGTCCTTGACGCCGATGCACGAGACATGGGTCGCGTGCCGGCCGATCACCGACAGCACGTTGCCCACCGCGTGAGTGGGGTAGAGCATCGGCGGGAAGCTCGCGGTCTCCTTCCAGCGTTCGCCGCCGGAGTACTTGTACGCGTCGTAGAAGCCGAGGTCCATGTCGTGCACGTAGTCGCCCTCGGCGTAGAACACCCTGCCGAACTCGCCCGCTGCCAGCTTCTTCCGGCAGAACACCGAGGACGGGTAGTAGTAGCTCGTCTCGCCCATCATGTAGATGAGCCCGGTCGACCGCACGGCGTCCACGATCGCGGCGATCTCGTCCACGGTGATCCCCATCGGGACCGAGGAGTAGACGTGCTTGCCGGCCTTCAGCGCCTTCAAGGCCAGCGGCCCGTGCATCCATCGCTGCGTGAAGATGGCCACCGCGTCGACGTCGGACGCCAGGAGCTCGTCGACGTCGGTGTAGGTGTGCTCGATCTTGTGACGACTGGCCTCGGCGGCGAGGCGATCGGGCAGGACCTCGGCGAGGCGGACCTCCTTGACGTCCGGATGCGCCTGGAACAGGGGAATGAAACTACGTGAGAACTGGCCGGCTCCGATGAAGCCGATGCTGATCGCCATGCTTCTCCTCGAGGTGGGTTCGCTGCAGTTGCCCTTCGGGGGACGTCAGTGGCCCACCGATGCCTGTCGGACTAGGCAGCATTCTTCCGAGCCGTGTGAGGCGGCCCAACGGCGTGCGCTGCGAGACTGGCCCGAATCGGCCAGGGGCGGTGCCGATCGCGACACTGCGTACCACATCGCGAGCGTGGGCTGTGACGTTCGACGCAAAGGCCACCGCCGGCCTGCTCTTACGCGTGCCGAGTGGGCGCCGAGCGACGGGCTGACCTCTGCGGACGAAAAGGACTCGCGTGCGCCTGCTCCGGTCGGCGACGATGGATGCTCGTGGGGTACGTCGACGTGGCCAACGTGCGCTACGAGCTGCCCGACGGGCGGGTGCTCCTGGACGACGTGTCCTTCCGGGTCGGCGAGGGAGCCAAGGTCGCGCTCGTCGGCGCCAACGGCTCGGGCAAGACCACGCTGCTGCGGATCATTGCCGGTGACCTGGCCCCCCACGCGGGTGTGGTGAGCCGCAGTGGCGGGCTTGGTGTCATGCGGCAGTTCGTCGCACCGGTAGCAGGAGGAGTCGCGGAGGGCGTTCCCGCTCGAGACGGACACCGCGCGAACGAGTCCACAGTCGCCGATCTGCTGCTCTCCGTGGCGCCACCGCGGATCCGGGAGGCGGCGCGGCGCCTCGAGCGCGCCGAGCTCGCCATGATGGACCGCGACGACGAGCCGACCCAGCTGCGCTACGCACAGGCACTGGCCGACTGGGCCGACGTCGGCGGGTACGACGCTGAGGTGCTGTGGGACGTCTGTTGCACCGAGGCGCTTGGTGTGTCGTACGACAAATGCAAGTGGCGCGAGCTTCGGATGCTCTCCGGGGGAGAGCAGAAACGTCTGGTTCTCGAGGCGTTGTTGCGTGGTCCCGACGAGGTGCTGCTGCTCGACGAGCCGGACAACTTCCTCGACGTGCCGGCCAAACAGTGGCTGGAAGATCGGCTCAACGAGTCGGAAAAGACGGTGCTCTACGTGAGCCACGATCGCCAGCTCCTCGCCAACACCGCCACTCGGGTGGTCACCATCGAGCTCGGCGCGGCAGGCAACACCGTCTGGACGCACCCAGCCGGGTATGCGAGCTGTCACGAGGCCCGGCGCGAACGCATGGCCGACCTCGTGGAGCGCCGCAAGCGGTGGGATGAGCAGCACGCCAAGCTGAAGGCGCTCGTCGCGCTCTACAAGCGCAAGGCGACCAGCAACGCCAAGATGGCCTCGGCCTATCGCGCCACCCAGACGAGACTGCGCAAGTTCGAGGAGGCGGGTCCACCGCAGGCGATCCCGCGGGAGCAGAACGTCAGGATGCGCTTGCGTGGCGGACGTACCGGAAAACGCGCGGTGATCTGCGAGTCGCTCGAGCTCCGGCTGCCCGCGACGGACGGCGGCGAGTCTGGCAGCACGTTGATGAAGCCGTTCGACCTCGAGGTGTGGTACGGCGACCGGGTGGCGATCCTCGGCTCGAACGGTTCGGGGAAGTCGCACTTCCTGCGTCTGCTTGCCGCCGGAGGCACGCGGCCGGAGCCGGACCAGATGCCGGTGGGCGACCTCGTCATCGAGCCGGTTCCGCACACGGGCGTGGCACGTCTCGGGGCGCGGGTGCGGCCGGGGTGGTTCGCGCAGACGCACGAGCATCCCGAGCTGGTCGGGCGTACGTTGCTGGAGATCCTGCACCGAGGCGACAAGTTTCGCGCGGGCATGGGGCGGGAGGAGGCGTCGCGGGCGCTCGACCGCTACGAGCTCGCCCACGCGAGCGAGCAGACCTTCGAGTCCCTCTCCGGTGGGCAGCAGGCGAGGCTGCAGATCCTGTTGTTGGAACTGTCAGGTGCCACCCTGCTGTTGTTGGACGAGCCCACGGACAACCTCGACGTGGACTCGGCCGAGGCGCTGGAAGCCGGACTGGATTCGTTCGAAGGAACGGTGCTCGCGGTCACCCACGACCGATGGTTTGCCCAACGCTTCGACCGTTACCTCATCTTCGGTGCTGATGGCGAGGTGTACGAGTCCGAGGAGCCGGTCTGGGACGAGGGTCGCGTGAAACGCGTGCGCTGACCCGACGGGCGGGCTGCGAACCATTTCAGATGGTGCTCGCAGCCCGCGTCTCGCGGTTCGTGTGAAGAACTGGTGGTCAGGATCAGTTGGGTCCGAGGCAGTTCTCGGCGTCGATCGGAGCCGCGCCTTCAGGACCGAGGTAGTACCAGCTGCTCCCCGACTTGACGAATACCAGCGCGTGCTTCTCCTCTTCGCACATGAGCGGCGAACGGTAGTAGACCGCGGTCCCACCCGGATACTCCGCTGGACGGCTCTCGACGACGGCGGCGTCTTGGAATCTCTTGGCATTGACCAGATCCGCAAGGCCGTTGCGTACTTCTTCAAGCTGCTCTGGGGTCAGGTCGCCACCGACCATCGCGACGCAGTCCTCATGGGCAGCGCAACTGAGTTCCCAGAGGGTGTCCGTGTCGCCAGCCTGTACCGCAGAGATGAACGCGGTGGCTGCGGCTTCCGGGCTGCTCTGGTTCAACTCACCACCCTTGGGTGGGTCGGATACGGCCGAGCCACGCCCGCCTTCGTTCCGACCGCCGTCTCCGGCCGTCGTGTCAGATTCTCCTCCGCCCAGCGTGAGGACGAGCGTGATGGCCACACCCACTACGACCACGACGCCCGCCACCGCCGCGATGACCCACGGCAGGGCGTTTCGGCGGTTGTCACCGTCGGGCGGCATCTGCTGGCCGAGAAGCGAGGGCTGCTGGCCTGGATAGGCCTGCTGGGGTGGATACGCCGGCTGGCCGGCGTATGGCGGTTGTGCCGCGTAGGGGGTCTGGGTCCCGCCCATGGCCTGGCCCGAATAGGGCTGCTGACCAGCCTGCGGAGCCGGACCGTAGCCGCCGTACTGCTGACCGGCGTACTGCTGACCCGCGTAGGGCTGCGCTGGGTACTGCTGGCCCGGATAGCCGGGTTGCTGGCCCGGATGGCCCTGCTGGCCGGGCTGCTGGCTCGCGTAGGCCTGGTGACCGGGCTGCTGGCCGGGATAGCCGGGATAGGGCGGTGGCTGGTGGGGCGGCTGCGGCTGCTGCTCCGACGGCGTCGTCATTGCTGATTCCCTCCCCGAACGACTGAATGATCAAGACATATGCGGCATAAAGGATGACACATGGATAGGCCGGTCGTAACGGGCATGGCAGCGGGCGCGGAGGGTCGTCGACGTCGTGCTGGAGCGGCGACAGCGTGCCCGGACATCGGGGAGCACCAGCGTGTGACGCAGCTGGTCGGGGCCGCCTTCGACACGTCACCAGGACGTTCGAGGTGGACTGCAGCAAGCGACGCATTCCTCGCGAATTCGTACCTTCCAGGCTCGTGCATGCCGTGTGAGGGCGCAGAAAGCCCATCGAACGTGGTCATTGTGGAGAAAACCGGTGATCCGTCGCCGTCACCTGGGGCGGCGGAACGTCAGACGGATGATGCGGTCGTCCTCAGGGACCGGGTCGTTGCGGCCGTCGCGGTTGGAGGTCGTGAGCCACACGCTGCCGTCCGGCGCCACGATGGCCGTGCGGATCCGGCCGTACTTCCCGATCAGCGCGTCCATCGGCCGGCCCGAGATCCCGGCGGCGGGACGCCAGCGGATGCTGGCCTCGCCCGTGCCCGATCCCATGATCCGCCGGCTGGAGATGTTCGTCGCACCGCCGACGAGATTGACCAAGTAGATCCGTTGGCCGCGCAGACAGGTGACGACGGCCGTGTTGCCCACGATCGCGACGCCGTTGGTGACCCCGATCTCCGGGCGCCAGACGGCAAGCGGATTGGTGAGGCCCGGGATGTTCCCCATGCCCTGGACCCTCGGCCAGCCGTAGTTTCGGCCGGGCAGGATCATGTTGAGCTCGTCCCACACGGCCTCACCGATCTCGGCGGAGAACATGCGGCCGCGGCTGTCCCAGGCGATTCCCTCCGGATTGCGATGGCCGTACGACCACACCAACGAGCCCGGGAACGGATTGCCGGGGGCCGGTTTGCCGTCCATCGTCATCCGCAGGATCTTGCCGGCGAGGTTGTCGAGGTCCTGTGCGTCTCCGCCCTTGGCCGCGTCGCCGGTCGTGGCGTAGAGATAGCCGTCGGGTCCGAACGCGAGCCGCCCGCCGTTGTGCACGCCGGCGCCTGGAATGCCTGTGAGGATGGCCTTCGGCTCCGGCCGGCCCTTGCCGTCGAGGACGAGCTTGGCGATCCGGTTGTCCTTCTTGGTCGTGTAGTAGATGAAGACGGTCCGATCCTTCGCGAAGCGAGGCGAGGCGGCGATGCCCAGCAGGCCGCCCTCGTTGTTCGTGTAGACCCCCTCGACGGTGGTCACGGTCCGCACGGTGAGCTCGCCGTTCGCCCGACGTCCGGGGCCGACCTTGAGGATCCGTTTCGTGTGTCGTTCGGTGACCAGCGCACTTCCGTCGGGCAGAAACGTCACGCCCCAGGGGATGGCGAGCCTGCTCACGAGCGTCTCGGTTCTCACGTACCGGTCGCCGACGGCAGCTCCTCGTCCTGGTCCCGGGTGGAAGTGGAAGTCGGTCGGGCTCGGGATGTCGGTGGGCTCCATGTCCGGCCGCGGCGAGGTGGTCGGCCGTTCCGGCGCCTGGGTACACGCGCAGAACATCCCGAAGGCGAGGAGAGCGCCGATCAGGCCGATACGTGCTCGCGCTGGTGCTCCGCGGGTTCCCACATCAGAGTGCTATCCAGCAGGCTGGCTGGAGAATCCTGATGATCTTTCTCTACGGTTGCGAAGCGGGTCAATCCGGAACGGCTGACGCGACGTGGCGGCGGTATGACCTGGACGGCCGCGCCGCCAGCCGTATGTCGCCCACCCATTTTGACCGGTCTGCCAGAGGCTAGGTATCCTGGCTGGTCGTTGCGCCCGCGGGGTGTGCCTTGCGCCCAGAGTGAGACGAGCACATTCGGGCGGTCACCCGCAGGCGTGATCAATCCCCTACCAGAAGATCTGCCATGTCGCCCGACATGGCGTGAGGACACGAGCAGCGAAGGCCGACGACTGTGCGTACCTATAGCCCGAAGACCGGTGAGGTTCCACGCGAGTGGTATGTCATCGACGCGACCGACGTCGTTCTCGGCCGGCTCGCGAGCCAGACGGCCAACCTGCTCCGGGGCAAGCACAAGCCGACCTTCGCGCCCCACATCGACACTGGTGACTTCGTCGTCATCGTCAACGCCGACAAAGTGGCGCTGTCTGGCAACAAGCGCGAAGACAAGATCGTCTATCGGCACTCGGGCTACCCGGGCGGACTGAAGGCCACGCCCTTCGGCCGGCTGCTCGAGAAGAACCCGCGCAAGGCGATTGAGCGTGCCGTGTGGGGAATGCTTCCGAAGAACCGGCTCTCCCGGAAGCAGATCAAGAAGCTGAAGGTGTACGCCGGACCGGATCATCCACACCAGGCCCAACAGCCCAAGCCCTACGAGATCACACAGACTCCGCAGTAGCGAAGAGACGCGCAGTGGTGCTCGAAACCACTGAAGTCGAGATGAGGACATGCCTGTGACCGAGACCACGACCCTTCCGGTCGACACCGACGAAGCAGCGCTGGCTGGTGGTGCTGGCGAGCTCGGCGAAGAGTTCGGCGACGCCGACAGCGCGATCGCATACAGCTCCGAAAGCGCTCCGGCGGCGAGTGAGTTCACTCCGCGCCAGTCGGTGGTGGGGACCGCGGCGGCTACTGGCCGTCGCAAGGAGGCTGTCGCGCGTGTGCGGCTCCTTCCGGGAACAGGTCAGTGGCGGATCAACGGACGGACCCTCGACGAGTACTTCCCGAACAAGGTGCACCAGCAGCACGTGAGCGAGCCGTTCGCCGTCCTCGACCTGGTGGGACGTTACGACGTGATCGCCCGCATCCACGGTGGCGGCGTGAGTGGCCAGGCAGGGGCGCTGCGACTTGGTGTCGCGCGTGCGCTGAGCCTCATCGACGTCGACGCCAACCGGCCGCCGCTCAAGCGCGCCGGCCTGCTCACCCGCGACGACCGGGCCAAGGAGCGCCGGAAGGCCGGACTCAAGAAGGCCCGCAAGGCGCCGCAGTACTCCAAGCGGTAGGCACGGCACTGTCGTGGGCCGGTTGTTCGGCACCGACGGGGTGCGCGGGCTCGCCAACGGCGAGCTCACTGCCGAACTCGCGCTCGACCTCTCGGTCGCTGCTGCGCACGTACTCGGCGAGGCGGGTGTCTTCGAGGGCCAGCGCCGCCCGCTCGCCGTCGTCGGTCGAGACACGAGAGCCTCGGGCGAGTTCTTAGAAGCCGCGGTCGTGGCGGGCCTGGCGAGCGCCGGCATCGATGTCGTACGTCTTGGCATCCTTCCGACCCCAGCGGTCGCCCACCTCACGGCCAGCATGGGCGCCGACCTGGGGGTCATGCTCTCGGCGTCCCACAATCCGATGCCGGACAACGGGATCAAGTTCTTCGCCCGTGGCGGCCACAAGCTCGACGACGCGCTCGAGGACCTGATCGAGGCCCGGTTGCGCGAGCCGTGGCAGCGTCCCACCGGCGCGGGTGTCGGCCGGGTGCGCGACGACCAGAACGGGTTCGAAGATTACGTCTCACACGTCGTGAACTCGGTCGTGCAGCCGCTGGACGGCCTGCGGGTCGTGGTCGACTGCGCCAACGGCGCCGCTTTTCGTACGGCTCCAGAAGCACTGCGTCGGCTCGGTGCCGAGGTGACTCCGATCCACGCCGAGCCCGACGGGATCAACATCAACGAAGGGTGCGGATCGACGCACATCGAGACGTTGCAGGCGGCCGTCGTGAAGTACGGCGCCGATGTGGGCATCGCGCATGACGGCGATGCCGACCGGTGCCTCGCCGTCGACGAGCGCGGGGAGCTCGTGGACGGCGACCAGATCCTCGCCATCCTCGCTCTCGCCATGCGCGACGAAGGCATGCTGCGGCACAACACGGTCGTCGTGACCGTGCTCAGCAACCTGGGGTTCGTGCTCGCCATGCAGCGCGAGGGCATCACGGTGAAGCAGACCAAGGTCGGCGACCGCTACGTCCTGGAGGCGATGAAGGCGGGTGGCTACTCACTGGGTGGTGAGCAGTCCGGTCACATGATCCTGCTGGACCATGCCACCACCGGTGACGGCGTGCTGGCTGCCGTCCATCTCCTCTCTCGGATGGCGGCGACTGGTCGACCCCTGAGCGAGCTGGCGCGTGTGATGTCGCGGCTGCCTCAGGTGCTCGTGAACGTTCGCGGCGTCGACAAGGCGCGCGCCGACTCCGACCCGACGGTGCTGGAAGCGGTCGCGGCAGCGAGTGCGTCCCTTGGAGAGACCGGGCGGGTGATCCTGCGGCCGTCCGGAACCGAGCCGGTCGTACGCGTGATGGTCGAGGCGCCGACGTTCGCCCAGGCCCAGCAGGTGGCCGACGAGTTGGCGAGCGTCGTGGAACAGGCGCTTGCCCTTCGATGATGCGTATCGCCTTTGTCGATCCCCGGGACGAACCGGCGTTCCGGGCGTGGTTCGAGGCGTTCGACGCAGGGCTGCGCGCCGGCCGGGTCGACCCACCGGTCAAGACCTACCCCGAGCTGCTCGCACACCATCAGAATCCACCGAAGAGCAGCCTGCTCAGGGTGTTCGCGGCGTACGACGAGCACGGCTCGGTCCTCGGTGCGGGAACCGTCGAGCTGCCACAGCGCGACAACCGATCGCTCGCGATGCTCGAGCTGGCGGTTCCGCCGCAGTGGCGAGGCCGGGGTGTGGGCCAGGCCCTGCTTGCGTACGCGACGGAGCAGGCTCGTACGGCCGGGCGCAGCAGGTTGCTCGCCGAGGTGTTCGTTCCCTGTGACGTCGACCCGGCAGGCTGGCCGGGCGCGAGGTTCGCCGAGCGACACGGCTTCACGAACCGCAACACCGAGATCTTGCGAGTGATGCGGCTCCCGATTCCGCCGGCCAGGATGGCGGCACTCGAGGCCGAGGTGGCCGAGCGGACAGCGGGCTACACCTTCGTGTCGTGGTCTGGCGCATGTCCGGCGGAGTACGCCGAGCAGTACGCCACGCTCAAAGGGCTGCTCATGGCCGAGGCGCCGACCGGTGATCTGGACTACGAGCCGGAGGACTGGGACGTCGACCGGCTGCGCGACGAAGAGCGTCGCGCCGTGATGCAGGGACGGACCGTCTACACGACGGTCGCGATCGCGCCGGATGGGTCGCTTGCCGGGCATACGCAGCTTGCGGTCTCGGTTCACGATCCGCGGCGGGCGTACCAGTGGGACACGCTCGTGGTGGCGGCGCATCGCGGGCACCGACTAGGGCTTGCCGTGAAGCTCGCCAACCTGCAGGCGATGACAGCGGCGGAGCCTCAGGTCGAGCGGGTCACGACGTGGAACGCCCAGCAGAACGGGCCGATGATCGCGGTCAACGAGGCGATGGGTTTTGCGGTCGCCGAGATCCTGCAGGAGCGTCAGAAGGATCTGTGACCGCGGCGCGCAGGTCGTCGTGGGACGGCTCGCGCTGCGCCGGGACCGCCGGCTCGGGCCGCAGGATGATGAACGGCGTCATCTCGTCGGACTGGCCTGCCGGGTTGTCCCGCATGACCGCCTTCAGGAACTCGTCGGGCACCCGGGCGAGCGCGTCAGGCTTGCCGAAGAGCTCGATGCCCAGGTCGTTGGCATCGAAGACCGCGAGGAGAATGCCCAGCTTGGCGTGGACGTCGTTGCAGACCTTGACAGGATCGCGCGGGTTCAAGATGGCATGGCGCTTGTAGAAGTCGAACGCCGAGCGCTCGTAGAACCCGTCGATCCCGGCGATCCCGGCACCGGCGACGCGGTAGAACACCCCGCGCACTCCGACGAGCTTCGTGACGGCGCTCAGGAACGCAGCGAACAGGATCCGCGGTCTTCCCACGAGGTCGATGGCAAGTTGCAGCTTGGCGGGCTCGTCCATCCCGATGCCGTGGTCGTTCGACGTCGCGAACTTGGACAGGTGCCTTGCGAGGAACCCGACCGTGACGTCGTTGCGGCTGATCACCCGGTTCTGGCACATCGCCAGGACCTTCTCGCCGGAGGCCACGATGTCGCCCGGGCGGTACAGCGGTGACACGTACCTCGTCAGCAGATCCATGTAGCTCTCGCCAGGCGTGACGAAGTGGGTCTGGACGGCGAGCCGTCGCATGGCGTGCCCGGCGACACGTGCCACACCTCTGTCGTAGTACACGACTCCGGCCTGCTCTCGTCTTTGCGATGCGTGATTTCTGGACGGCATGACGCGGCCTCGCTTTCGGTGCGGGTCGGCCGGCGTACCCCCGTGTGCCGTCAGGCGTGACACACCGCCGGGATATCGCCTTGCAGCAAACTCGCCTCGACGATATCTGTCGGGCCCGAAACCGTAAGCAGGATTGACAAAAACCCGCCGCCAGTCGCGACATCGAGGAAGGTCCGGAACGTACCGAACGGTCGAGCTTGCAGACTTTCGACCCGTGGCGCTCGGCTTCCTGCCCGTCGAATGGATCCTTCCTGTGGCGGGAAGGTGTTCCCGGGTGATTGGCGAGAAGCGCCAGCAGAAGGTCGACGCCGGTCTTTTGCGAGCCAGTGCCGGCATGGCGCTGGGCACGATGGTGTCGCGAACCACCGGATTCGTCCGCACCCTCGTGCTGGTGTGGGCGCTGGGCAGCGGGTTGTTCGCGGATGCCTTCAACCTGGCCAACTCGGTGCCGAACGCGCTCTACATCCTCGTCGCAGGAGGCGCGCTCAACGCGGTGTTCGTGCCGCAGCTCGTCCGCGCGATGACCCACGACCCCGATGGTGGCGCGGCGTTTGGTCAGCGTCTTGTGACAATCACCACGTTGATCCTGGTCGCGGTCACCGTCGCCGTCGTGGCGGCGGCGCCGTGGATCGTCCAGGTGTACGCGAGCACGTCGCTTTCGGCCGAGGAACACCGTCCGTACTTCGACCTCACGGTGACCTTCGCGAGGTACTGCCTGCCTCAGGTCCTGTTCTACGGACTTTTCGTCCTCTTCGGTCAGGTTCTCAACGCTCGTGGGCGATTCGGCCCGATGATGTGGGCCCCGGTGGTGAACAACCTCGTGTCCATCGTCGTGTTCGCGCTCTACATCGCGGTGTCGGGTGCGAACACACCCGGCGAGATCACCGCGGGTGAGACGGCGTTGTTGGGAATCGGCGCGACGGTCGGCATCGTCGCGCAGACCGTGGTCCTCGTGCCCATCCTGCTCAAGGTCGGCTTCGTGCTCCGTCCGAGGTTCGACTTCCGTGGTGCCGGCCTCGGCAAATCGGGTCGGCTCGCCTTGTGGACCGTGGGTTTCGTGATCGTCAACCAAATTTGGTTCCTCGTCTCGGCGCGTCTCACGGTCGCCGCCGGTGTCGCGGCCAGCGAGCTGTACGGGGACGAGGTGGGGTACGGCTTCACACCGTTCGCGCACGCGTACACGATCGCCCAGCTTCCGCACGGTGTCATCGCGGTGTCGATCGTCGCGGCCCTGCTGCCTCGGATGAGCCGCTCTGCCGCCATCGGGGCCGTCGGTGAGGTGCGCGAGCAGCTCTCCGAGGGTTTGCGTACCACGGTCGCGACCGTGGCACCGGCGGCGTGCGCGTTCCTCGCCCTCGGGCCGTCGATGTGTGTGGTGATGTTCGACCATTTCGGCAGCATGAACACCGAGAGCGCACTGGTGATCGGGTACGTGCTCGGTGGGTTCGCGGTGGGCCTGGTCGGGTTCTGCGGCCAGTACGTCACGTTGCGCGGCTTCTACGCCTACGAGGACACGCGTACGCCGTTCTTCACCCAGACGCTGCTCGTCGCGGCCAGCGTGATCCTGGCTTTCGTCGCCGACCAGCTGTTGCCGGTGCGGTGGCGCACGGTGGGCATCGCGACGGCGTACTCCGTCGCCTGCTGGTTCGGCTACATCGTCAACCTACTGGTGCTGCGGCGGCGGCTCGGCGGGATCGACGGGCGGCGGCTCGTGCAGACGCATCTCAAGGTCGGCGTGGCGGCTGCCGTTTCCACTGCCGTCGCGTTCGGCGTCGCCCGGCTCGTCGCGACGGCCGGCGGGGTAGGACCCGGGCCTGCGCTGCTGGCCGTTGCCGGTGGCGGGTCGGCCTTGCTCGCGTCCTACCTCGTGCTCGCGAGATGGCTGCGCATGCAGGAGATCAGGGACGTGCTGCGGATGGCGCGCGACATCGCCGTTCGCTCCCGAAGACGCTGACGTCCCAGCAGCGCTCGGCACCCGGTTGCGGACCGGCAGGTCCGTGCGGTCGCGGAGGATCAGCTCGGTCGGGTCGTTGTCGATGAAGTCACGAAGCCACAGCTCGACGTTGAGCATCCGCCAGAAGAGCATGGTCTCCGATGCGGCACGGGCCGCCACGAGCTTGTCCCACGCCGTCACGACGTCGGCTTGCTTCCAGTACTTCCTGCTGCCGAACGACGGTGAGGAGAAGACCTCCCGGAACGGTTCACCAAGCGCGGGGAACCAGGTGCGTTCCGGACAGGTGAACCCGATCTTGTTCCGGCGGTGCCGGATCACCGGCGGAAGCAGGTCCTTCGTGGCGTCCCGGAGGATGCGCTTGTTCCATCCCCCAGAGAGGATCGCCTTGTCGTCGATCGCCCACAACGTGCGCATCAGGTTGACGTCACAGAAAGGCACGCGCCCCTCGAGCGAGAACCGCATGGTGTTGCGGTCCTCGTACCGGAGAAGGCATTGCAGGCTGTGCCGGAAGACGTCGTCCTCGAGCCGCCGCTTGATGTCGTCGCGCACCACGTCGAACCGCTCGGTCGCGTGCTCTGCCATGAACGCCGGGTCCAGCAGGTCCGTGATCGCGATGCCGGTGCGGCGATGGAGTCGGTCGAAGACCCGGAAGCGGCCGAGCCGCCACAGCACGTCGAGAGACCGCAAAAGCCCGCCGGTCGCGCGGAGGAGACCGCCCTTGCGGCGCAGGTTCTTGAGATAGAGCAGGTGGTAGGCGGCGTATCCGGCGAGGAGCTCGTCGGCACCCTGCCCGTCGACCATGACCGTGACGTGCTTGCTGGCCAGGCGCATCACGACGTACTGCGCGTAGGGAGCGGTCGACACGACCGGCTCTTGTTGCGTACGGAGGAAGTCGCTCAAGTCGACGAGGAACGTCTGCGGGTCGGGGATGATCTTGTGCACCGCGAGTGAGTCCGAGCAGTTGGCGGCCACGGCGTCGACGTACCGTTCCTCGTCGTTCAGCTCACCGGGGAAGACCGCCGAGAAGGTCTGCTGCCGCGGACCGAGCGCCTCGATGTCGGCGGCATGTCCTGCCATCGCCCGGTCCACGGTCGCCACGACGGTCGAGGAGTCCAACCCGCCTGAGAGAGCGGTGCCCACCGGCACATCGCTCACCAGCCGCTGGCGGATCGCGGCTTGGAGTGCTTCGGAGAACCTGCGTCGTGCCTGGTCGTCGTACGGCTCGTTGCGCTCCGCCAGCTCGCGGAGCTCGTCGAACAGCCGGGTGTAGGTGAAGACCCGGATCGAGCCGTCAGGCGAGATGGTGGCGGCGTGTCCGGGCAGCAGCCGGCGGATCCCCTCGTAGAACGTGCGCTCGGTGTCGTCGTGGACTCGCCAGCGCAGGTAGCGGTAGATCGTCGTATCGTCTGGTCGCCGTTCCAGGCGTCCGGTGACGAGCATGGCGCCGATCTCGCTGGCGAACAGCGCCTCTCCGCTGGGACCGTTCGCGAAGTAGAGCGGTTTGATCCCGAAGTGGTCGCGCGCCAGCACGACCTGCCCGGTATGCGTGTCAGCGATCGCGAGGGCGAACATGCCGTTGAACCGGTCGAAGGCCTCGTCCTTCCAGCGCTCGTATGCCGCGAGAACGACCTCGGTGTCACAGGAGGTACGAAACCGTCGACCGAGTGCCTCGAGCTCTTGGCGTAGCTCCCTGAAGTTGTAGACCTCACCGTTGTAGATCAGGACGTAACGCCCGTCCGGGGACACCATGGGTTGGGCACCGCCCGCTCGGTCGAGAATCGCCAGACGTTGATGGGCGAAACCGAACTGCCGACCCACCCAGACGGCCTGCCCGTCGGGGCCGCGATGCCGCTGGGCGCGACCCATCAACTCCAGGAGCGGCGCGCCTTCGACCTCACGTAGCCCGACGTAACCCGCGATTCCACACACGGAAAAGTCCCCCTTGGTTCGGCGTAGTGTGCGAGAACCTGTCGACTTCGCTGTCCCGCGGACGTCTCGCGCCGCGGTTGGGAGCTACTGCCTTGCAGCCGTACTGCACATGGCACGAAGCTCATGCAACGTTCTCGGAAAGGCACATGCAGAACTGCTGTGGTCGAGATCCGACGGGAAGGCAAGTGTGTGACAGGCGATGAGAGCGATGCTCGCCCGTGAGACGTCCCCCAGGTCGTCGCTGCCCCTGGTCGCGTCGATCGTGGGCCCGCGTTCCATGGCCCTCACCCCCCTGCGACGATTTCTCCAACCATAGCTTGCGTCTCGCGCTGCAAATGGCGAAGTCGCAAGGTTCTGCGCTGCCGGGACAACCGAAAACCTCGGTGTGGCGAACCGATTGTGTGATGCACAACGCGGGAAGAGTCGGCATGCCGGGCGCCGGTCATGAGCCGACCTCTGGCACACAAAGGGCAAGCAACGCGAGGTTCCCGTGGTCTGTGCCCAAACGCGTCGTTCCCGGCTTTGCGACGACGTTCAGTACGGGAGATCGGGCAATCAGATCTTGCGCAGGCGTACCCGGCGCACGGAATGGTCCGGCCCCTTGTGCAGCACCAACCGTGCCCGGCCACGGGTCGGGGCGATGTTCTGCTCGAGGTTGGGGCCGTTGATGGTGTCCCACAGGTGTGCGGCCCGTGCCACCGCCTCGTCGTGGCTCAGGTCGGCGTACTTGCGGAAGTACGAAGCCTCGTTGCGGAAAGCGGTCTCACGTAGCGCGAGGAACCGGGTGATGTACCACTGCCGGATGTCGCTCGGCGCGGCATCGAGATAGATCGAGAAGTCGAAGAAGTCGCTCACCGCAAGCCCGCGTCGACCGTCGCTGCGTGTACGCGCGGGTGCGAGTACGTTGAGGCCTTCCAACAGCAGGATGTCCGGCGACTCCACCGTCAGCACTTCGTCCGGCACGATGTCGTACGCCAGGTGGGAGTAGACCGGTGCCGTCACCACGGGGACCCCGGACTTCACCGCGACGACGAACCGGAGCAGCGCGCGCTGGTCGTACGATTCCGGAAAGCCCTTGCGGTGCAGGATCCCGCGGCGCTCGAGCTCGGCGTTCGGCAGCAGGAACCCGTCCGTGGTGACCAGCGCCACCCGCGGATGGTCCGGCCATCGGGCGAGGAGCTCGCGCAGCAGGCGCGCCACCGTGCTCTTGCCCACCGCGACCGACCCAGCGATGCCGATGACGAAGGGTGTGCGCTCGGTCGTGGCGGTTTCCGGCGACTGGCCGTTCGGCTCGCCGGCGAGGAACGTCTGGGTGGCGCGATGCAGCGCACCGCTCGCACGGACGTAGAGGTTGAGCAGCCGACTGAGCGGCAGGTAGACCTCGCGGACCTCGGTGAGGTCGATCTCGTCGGCGAGCCCGCGGAGCCGTTCCACCTCGGCGGCTGTCAAGGGGAGCGGTGTCTGCGCCGCGAGTCGTGCCCAGGCCGGCCGGTCGAACTCGACGTACGGCGTGGGCTGAGATGTGCTGAGCCGGACCTCCTCGGTAGGCATGCGTGACGACGGCACCCGTCCAGGTTATGTGGCCTGGTGCGGCCCTCCTTCGTGGCCTGTCTTCTGCTCCGCGGGCCTGGGCTCCCTCCGCGATCTCAGCCGCACCGTCCAGGTCGGCCATGGTCACGCCCGGCAGGTGAATCTTTGCTGTAGGTGCATCGCCGCCCGCTCGCCAGGGATAGGCTGAGCGCCCATGTGCGGGATTGTGGGGTACGTCGGATCGCCCGGAGCGGGCAGACCGAGCGCTGAGCTCGATGCGGCCACACGTACCGACTGCCGGGCCATCGACGTCGTGGTCCGGGGCTTGCGCAGGCTGGAGTACCGCGGCTACGACTCGGCCGGTGTCGCCGTGGTGGACGGCGGCGGAGTGCGGGTACGAAAGCGGGCCGGCAAGCTCGCCAATCTCCAGGCGGCCCTCTCCGAGGATCCGCTGCCGCCGAGCCGGGCGGCGATGGGGCACACCCGGTGGGCGACCCATGGGGCGCCGACGGATCCCAACGCACACCCGCACATCGACTGCCACGGGCGGATCGCCGTCGTCCACAACGGGATCATCGAGAACTACGCCACGCTGCGGGCCGAGCTGCAGGAGGCGGGGCACCACCTCACGTCCGAGACCGACACCGAGACCGTCGCCCACCTGCTCGAGGACGCCTACGCGGCGAGCGGCGGGGATCTCGCGGAGGCGATGCGTCGGGTGTGCCGCCGGCTCGAGGGCGCCTTCACCTTGGTCGTCATCCACGCCGATCATCCGGATCTGGTGGTCGGCGCGCGCCGTAACTCGCCGCTCGTGGTCGGTCGCGGCGTGGGCGAGAACTTCCTGGCCTCCGACGTCGCCGCGTTCATCGAGCACACCCGGGAGGCGATCGAGCTCGGCCAGGACCAGGTCGTCGTGATCACTGCCGACGACATCACGGTCACCGACTTCTCAGGCCAGCCGGCCAAGACCCACGAATTCCACGTGAACTGGGACATCTCGGCGGCCGAGAAGGGTGGCTACGACTACTTCATGCTCAAGGAGATCGCCGAGCAGCCCAAGGCGGTCGCCGACACCTTGCTCGGGCGGTTCACGCCGCAGGGACGGCTGAGGCTGGATGAGATCCGGCTCTCGGCCGACGAGCTCCGGGAGATCGACAAGATCATCATCGTGGCGTGCGGGTCTGCCTTCTACGCCGGGCTCACCGCGAAGTACGCCATCGAGCACTGGACCCGCATCCCCTGCGAGGTGGAGCTGTCGAGCGAGTTCCGCTACCGCGACCCGATCCTCAGCCGGACGACACTGGTCATCGCGATCTCGCAGTCGGGCGAGACCATGGACACGCTGATGGCGGTGCGGCACGCCCGGGAGCAGCGGGCCCGGGTGCTCGCCATCTGCAACACGAACGGCTCGAGCATCCCACGAGAGTCCGACGCGGTGCTCTACACCCACGCCGGCCCGGAGGTGGGGGTGGCGGCGACCAAGACGTTCCTCACCCAGGTGGTGGCGTGCTACCTGATCGGGCTCTACCTCGCGCAGGTGCGCGAGTCGAAGTGGGGAGACGAGGTCGCCGTCGAGGTGGACCAGCTGGACGCGATGCCGGCCGCGGTCGAGCGGGCGCTCGGCACGATGGGCCAGGTACGCAAGATCGCGCATCAGCTGGTGGACGCGAAGTCGGTGCTGTTCATCGGACGGCACGTCGGGTACCCGGTGGCGCTGGAGGGTGCGCTCAAGCTCAAGGAGCTCGCGTACATGCACGCCGAGGCGTTCGCCGCCGGTGAGCTCAAGCACGGGCCCATCGCGCTGATCGAGGACGGGCTGCCCGTCGTGGTCGTCGTTCCCCCACGAGGACGCGACGTCCTGCACGACAAGATCGTGAGCAACATCCAGGAGATTCGCGCCCGAGGAGCGCGCACGATCGTCCTGGCCGAGGAGGGCGACGACACCGTCGAGAAGTGGAGTGACGACCTGATCCGGTTGCCGCGGGTGCCGACCCTGCTGCAGCCGCTGGTGGCGACCGTCCCGCTGCAGATCTTCGCGTGCGAGCTCGCGATGGCTCGCGGCAACGACGTGGACCAGCCACGCAACCTGGCCAAGAGCGTCACGGTCGAATGACCACGTCCCGGTCGAGATGACCACGCGTGGCGGGTGCGCACTCGCCTTGGCAGGCAATGGCGCCTGCCAAGGCGCATGCGCAGCTATTGGGCCGATCAGCGAGCGCTAGAGCGCGACGCCCACCACATGACCCACGGCGTACGTCACCGCCATGGCCAGTGCCCCGCCGACGACGGTACGAACGGCGGCCCGCGCGGCCGGCGCTCCGCCGAGCCACGCGCTCACCGTTCCAGTCAGCGCGAGGGCTGCGATCACCGCCGCGAAACACACCGGGACCCGGATGCTGACCGGAGGAAGTGCGATCGCGATCATCGGCAGGAGCGCGCCGATGGTGAACGCGGTGAACGACGCGAAGGCAGCCTGCCACGGATTCGTGAGATCGTCCGGATCGATGCCGAGCTCGGCCTCGGCGTGAGCGCGTAACGCGTCGTGCTTGGTGAGCTCGACGGCAACCTGACGGGCGAGCGTGGGGGAGATGCCCTTCGCCTCGTACAGATGGGTGAGCTCGTCCAGCTCGGCATCGGGAAGCTCGGCGAGCTCGAGACGCTCCTTCTCCAGCAGCGCCTGCTCGGTGTCGCGTTGCGTACTCACCGAGACGTACTCGCCGGCCGCCATCGAGAAGGCTCCGGCGAGGATTCCCGCGATCCCTGCGATCAGGATCGTCGACCGGTCGGTGGTGGCTGCCGCGACACCGACCACGATGCCGGCGATGGAGACGATCCCGTCATTGGCGCCGAGCACTCCGGCGCGAAGCCAGTTCAGCCGTCCGCTAAGGCTGCCGACGTGCAGGTCCGGCTCTTCGGGATGGGCGCCGTCGGGAAGGTTGGCCCGATCCGCCTGGCTCGTCCCGCTGATCGTGTGCCTGGCACCGGCGTCGCTCATGTTGGGCACGGTAGCTGGGCAATGCCGGGCACGGTAGCAAGGAAAGCCTAAGCGGACTTGGCCGACGAGGTGGTTGCGCGTCGCTTGTGAAGGTGCTGATCGCCTCGCAAGACAAGGACGATGCCGATGCGAGGGCGGTGCGTGTGGCGTCCCGACGGACTGGACAACGTCTCGAAATGTGAGACGTGCGATCATGACGTGGCCAGGGAACACCTCCCGACCACGCGCCGCTCCGTCGCGAAAGCTCGGGCGCTCATGTCGCTTTCAGCTAGACGCGAGGCCCAGCTACGCCGCGGAAAGCGATGCGATGCGTCATGATGAGCAGGTGATCGTCGGGTTGGGTATCGACGTCGTGGACGTCGACCGGTTCGAAGAGACGATGCGTCGTACGCCTGGTCTGCGTACCCGGCTCTTCACCGACGCCGAACGCGATCGGCCGATCGCTTCCCTTGCGGCGCGGTTCGCGGCGAAAGAGGCCCTCGCCAAGGCACTGGGCGCGCCGGTCGGCTTGCAGTGGCAGGATGCCGAGGTGGTGACCGATGGTGACGGGCGGCCGTGGTTGTCGGTGCGCGGCACCGTCGCCGACCAGACCAGACGCCTCGGCGTGACCAACATGCATCTGTCGATCTCGCATGACGCCGGGATCGCGTCGGCCGTCGTCGTCCTGGAAGGTGCGTGCCCGGCCGACCATCACGCAGGCGAGCCCCCCTCGCAATCCCAGGCAGGCGACAGCCCTCCGGACGACACCCCTGGTGATCCACCGTCCGCAGGCTCTGACCATGCCCGGAGCGGATGACCATGCGACGTGCGCATACCGTCGACCAGATCCGCGTGGCCGAAGCCACGCTGATGGCGAAGCTGCCCCCTGGGACGCTGATGCAGCGTGCGGCGGCCGGGCTGGCAACCGCGTGTGCCGACCTGCTTGGTGGCACGTACGGACGACACGTGGTCGTCGTCGCGGGCTCGGGTGACAACGGCGGCGACGCGCTCCACGCCGGTGCGCGGCTCGCCCGTCGGGGTGCGCGGGTGTCGGCCATCCTGCTGGACCGGGCGAAGGCACACGCGGGAGGTCTCGCCGCGCTGAGGACGGCAGGAGGTCGTGTGCTGGAGCCGTCACGGTACGCCGCGGCCATTGCGCGCGCCGACCTCGTGATGGACGGGATCGTGGGGATCGGGGGCAAGCCCGGCTTGCGGCCACCGGCCGTCGAGGTGATGGACCTCGTGGAGGAGTACGCCGTTCCGGTGGTTGCCGTCGACGTGCCGAGTGGGATCGACGTGGACTCCGGGGAGGCGCCTTTCCGCCACGTCCGGGCGACGCTCACGGTGACGTTCGGCACCCACAAGATCGGCTTGCTGGTGGACCCCGGTGCGTCCGCGGCGGGCGTCGTCCACCTGGTCGACATCGGTCTCGACCCGTACCTTCCGCCGGCGCCACTCGAGGCGTTGCAGGCGGCGGACGTGGCCGCGCTGTTCCCAGTGCCGCCGCGTGACGCGCACAAGTACTCCCGCGGCGTCGTCGGACTCGTGGCCGGGTCGCGGCAGTACACCGGGGCCGCGGTCCTTGCCGCTGGCGGAGCGCTCAGTGGGCCCGCCGGGATGGTGCGCTACATGGGACCGGCCGAGCCGGCGAGATACGTACGGCAACGCTGGCCGGAGGTCGTGGTCGGCGAGGGCCGGGTGCAGGCGTGGGTCGTCGGCTCCGGGCTCGGCAGTGACCCGGCACGCGCCGAGGACGTGCCGAAGATCCTGGCAAGCGGTCTGCCCGTCGTCGTCGACGCTGACGGGCTGCGCTTGCTCCCGCCTCGGTTCGAGGGACCTGCTCTGCTGACCCCACACGAAGGCGAGCTCGCGCGGATGCTCGGTGTCGAGCGTGAGGAGATCGCCAAGCGGCGCCTCGCGTCGGCGCGCGAGGCCGCCCAGCGCTGGAATGCGACGGTGCTTCTCAAGGGTCCGGCAACGCTCGTCGTGGCACCGGACGGACGGGTGCGGGTCAACACGGTCGGCACGTCCTGGCTCGCCACGGCTGGCTCGGGTGACGTGCTGTCCGGCCTGTGTGGGTCGCTGCTCGCCGCCGGCTTGAGTCCGCTCGATGCTGGCAGCGTGGCGGCGTACCTGCACGCGACGGCTGGCGTCCTGGCGTCGCGCGGTGGACCGATCACCGCGGCCGACCTGATTCGTACGCTGCCGGAAGCTGTCCGCCTGACCTTCTCCTGATGTCGGCCGCGTCACCAGCGGTCGGGCCGAGCGGACGGATAGCGCTCCAGGTACGACTGCAGCTCGACAGCGGGAGTACGGACGCCGGTTGCGGCGAGCACCGCGTCCACGACCGCCAGCGCCACGGCATCCGCCGCTGCCGCGTGCACCGCCACGAGCCCGCCCAGCCGTTCGGCTCCTGTCCAGCGCGTCGCCTGGGTCGCCACGAGCGGTTCGACCTCGCCGGTCGACAGCGCGAACACCGAGTCACCGTCCACCAACGTGTGGACGGGCCGGATCGCGCGCGCGAGCCCGTCATGGGCAGCGAGGGCCATGCGCTGGGTCTCGCTGTGGGTGAGCCGTGCATTGGTCGCGACGACCGCGAGGGTGGTGTTCGCGGGCTCGGCCGGCGGAGGGCTCGGCGCCTGCTCTGCCGCCTGTGCGACGTCGTCGGGGCTTGGCGTACGCGGACGCAATCCCTCGTCCTCGACCAACGAGGCTGCGAGCAACGTGCCGGTCGCGTCACAGGGGGAGCCGTACGAGTTCGCGACGACCAGCGCGCCCACCACGATGCCACCGCCCAGGTCGACGCTGGCCGTGCCGATACCTCCCTTGAGCGACGGAAGGCTGAAGGCCGCCCCGGCGCCGGCGCCTACGCACCCGGTGCGGACCCGACCACCGGCTGCGCGGGCCGCGGCCTGGTAGCCGAGGTCGGCGTCCGGACGCTTCCGGTGGTCGCCGCCCTTGCCGAGGTCGAACACGATCGCCGCGGGCACGATCGGCACGAGCGCCCCGCCCACGTGCAGTCCGCGACCGTGCTCCTCGCACCAGCGCTGCACACCGGTCGCGGAGGCGAGCCCGTAGGCGCTTCCTCCGGCGAGCGCCACCGCGTCGACGGTGTCCGCCACGGTTCCCGGCGCCAGCACGTCGGTCTCATGCGTACCAGGACCGCCTCCCCGTACGTCGACGGCTCCGATCGTGCCGGTCGGGGGTATGACGACCGTGACGCCGGTGAGCCAACCATCACCGATGCGATCGGCGTGCCCCACCAGCACACCGGGAACGTCCGTGATGGTGCCGTAGTGATTGACCGGCGCCGCAGGCGTAGCGCTGGCGGCATCGGAGCCAGCAGGCGGCGCGTCGTTCACAGGTCGGAAGCCTACCTGTGAGACGACCTCGCTCCGCTGGGCGAGCAAGAGCCTCGGCGTGCGCCGTCACCTGGTGGGTCCTGCTCGTCCAGCAGGGTCGGGGCCCTGCCTGCAAGACTGGGAGCCGTCATGGACACCGCGCTTCGCGCCGAGGCGATCGTCGACCTCGCGGCGATCCGGCACAACGTCGCCGCGCTGCGGGAGCGTGCCAAGAGCGCGGCGGTCATGGCGGTGGTCAAGGCCGACGGGTACGGCCATGGACTGGTGGCATCGGCCCGGGCGGCGGTTGCCGGCGGCGCCACGTGGCTGGGCGTGGCGAACGTCGAGGAGGCGCTCGCCCTGCGCGCGGCCGGCCTCACGTCTCCCCGGATCTTGTCCTGGCTCGCCGCTCCTGGTGAGCGGTGGTCGGATGCGCTCGCGGCCGGCGTCGACGTGGCCGCGTACTCCACCGCCCAGCTCGCCGAGATCGCGGAGGCGGCGGCGTCCCGGGGCACCACGGCGCGCGTGCACCTCAAGGTCGACACCGGGCTGAGCCGCGGCGGTGCGGCAGCGCGTGACTGGCCCGCCCTGGTTGATGCCGCTTTGTCCGCCCAGGCGGACGGCACGGTCACGATCACGGGGATCTGGTCCCACTTCGCCTGCGCCGACGAGCCCGGTCACCCGTCGATCCAGCGTCAGCTCGCCGCGTTCGCCGACGCGCTGGCCTTCGCCGAGCGGGCAGGTGCCAGGCCGGAGGTCCGCCACCTCGCCAACTCCGCCGGGCTGCTCGCCGTGCCCGAGTCCCGCTACGACCTGGTACGCCCTGGGATCGCGGTCTACGGTCTCTCGCCGGTTCGCGGCCTTTCCGACGCGGACGCCGGGCTGGTGCCGGCGATGACCCTGCGGGCGCGGTTGGCCCTGGTCAAGCGGGTGCCGGCTGGCGCGGGCGTCTCGTACGGCCACCGATACGTCACGGCGCGGGAGACCACGCTGGGCCTGGTTCCTCTGGGCTACGCCGACGGCGTGCCACGCGCGGCGAGCAACGTGGGACCGGTGCTGGTAGGAGGTCGGCGACGTAGGATCGCCGGGACGGTGTGTATGGACCAGTTCGTCCTGGATCTCGGTGACGATCCGGGCGCCGCAGGCGACGAGGTGGTGCTGTTCGGCCCGGGGACCTCGGGGGAACCGACAGCGCACGACTGGGCGGAGGCCACCGGCACGATCTCGTACGAGATCGTCACGCGAATCGGTTCTCGGGTGCCTCGTCGCTATGAAGGTGAGGAGGCGGGATGACCGATGGTGGTGGCGCGGGAGGCGGGGTGACCCGTGAGCTCGCGCGCCGCTCTGGATGGCTGGGCGCGGCTGCCGGCGTGCTGGCGGCTGGTGTCGCGGCAGGCGCCGCCGCGGGTCTCGCCGTCGAGCGCTACCTCGTGGGACGCGGGCGGCACCGGGACGAGCAGCTCGAGGAGCGCCTCGGGTCGTTGCGCGGCGACCCGATCATCGTCAAGACCCGCGACGGCATCGAGCTCTACGCCGAGGTGGACGAGCCGCGCGACGACATCCGTGCTCACCCGCTCACGGTCATCTTCCTGCACGGCTACGCCTTGAACCTGGACTGCTGGCACTTCCAGCGGGCCGCACTGCGCGGCAGCGCGCGGCTCGTCTTCTACGACCACCGCTCCCACGGCAGGTCCGGACGGTCCCCGCGGGAGCTCTGCCGGCTCGACCAGCTGGGGGATGATCTCGGCCAGGTCATCGCCGACGTCGCCCCGGAGGGACCGCTCGTTCTCGTGGGCCACTCGATGGGTGGGATGGCCATCCTGGCGCTCGCCGACCAGCAGCCGGAGCTCTTCGCCGAGCGGGTCGCGGGCGTCGCGCTGCTGGCCACGAGCGCGGGCGGCTTGGACCGGGTGACCCTCGGCGTTCCGGGCCCGGTGGGCCGGCTGGTCCACCGCTTCGCGCCGGCGTTCGTCGCGGCGATGTCGCGCATGCCGGACCTGGTCGAGCAGAGCCGCAAGGCCGGCAGCGACGTGGGATACCTGCTCACCAGGCGGTACTCGTTCGCGTCGAAGGTGCCGGCCTCCCGGGTGGAGTTCGTGGCGGAGATGCTGGCCGCGACGCCGATCGAGGTGGTCGCCGACTTCTACCCCGGCTTTGCCGATCATGACCGGTACGACGCGCTGGAGGCGCTCGTCGGGGTCGAGACGCTGATCATCGGTGCCCGCGACGATCTCATCACCCCGGTGGAGCACAGTCGGGAGATGGCCGAGCGTCATCCGGCGGCCGACTACATCGAGCTGTCGAACGCCGGGCACATGTTCATCCTCGAGCATCCCGACGTGGTGAACACCGCCCTGGAGGACCTCCTCATCCGTGCCGCAGACGCTGTGGAGGCGCAAGCGTCATGACCCGTCCACCCAAAATGACCATGTGCACTACGCCCGCCGGAGGTGTGACACGTGCCGGCGCGTGTTGCACCTCCGACTGGCCGGGTGACCACATGGGAAGCGTCCCTTCGCGGGATCGTCGTCTGGGTCGGGACGAAGGCCGAGGATGATCGATCTGCACGTGACGGAGGCGAAGCCGTCGGATGCGGAAGCCCTCGTCGGCATCATCCACGCCGCGTTCGGCGCGCGACCTCCACTCGATCCGCCGGGGACCGCCCTGCAGGAGACCGCGCAGTCGGTCGCCGAGGCCGTGGGCCAGCACGGCGGCCTCCTGGCGTGCGTCGACGAGGTCCCCGCCGGGGCGATGCTCTTCGCCGAGCGTGACGGTTGGCTGGTCCTGCGCCGGGTGAGTGTGCACCCGCGGTTCCAGCACCGTGGTGTGGCGACGGCGATGGTGGGCTGCGCAGAGGACGTCGCGGAGTCTCGCGGGCTGGATGGCGTACGTCTGATCGCGCGCGCTGAGCTTCCCTCCACGGTGGAGTTCTGGATGCGTCGCGGGTACGTCGAAGCGGGCCGGCGTGGTACCGAGGTCGAGGTCGTCAAGCGTCTGCCGATCGAGATCGTGTCGCGCTCTCCCGACCAGACGCGTGACGTGGGTCGCAGGCTGGCCGGGATGCTCCGAGCCGGTGACGTTGTGCTGCTGGCTGGGGAGCTGGGCGCCGGCAAGACGACCTTGACACAGGGAATCGCGGCCGGTCTCGAGGTCGAGGGCGAGGTGACGTCGCCGACGTTCGTGATCGCCCGCTGCCACCGGTCGAAAGGAACCGGGCCGGCCCTGCTGCACGCCGACGCGTACCGCCTCGGCGGGGTGGCCGAGCTCGACGACCTCGACTTGGACGCCTCGGTCGACGAGTCGGTCACCGTCGTCGAGTGGGGTGGTGGTCTCGCGGAGAATCTCGCCGAAGACCGGCTCGACGTGGTCATCTCCCGATCGGTGGGTGCCGAGGAGGAGTCGGGCGTACGACGAATTCGGATCGTGCCGGTCGGCCGGCGCTGGATCGACACTCCGCTGCGCGCCCTCGTCGCCCCAGACCACGATGACCACGTTCAGCACGCCAGCAATGAGCACTCCGGCACCGCGGCGAACGCGTGATGCGTCCGCTGGAGGGCTCGTGACACCGCACCACTAGTCTGGCGGCGTGTTGCTGCTCGCCTTCGACACGGCCACCTCGGCGGTGACGGTCGCACTGTCGGACGGCCGTACCGTCCTGGCCGACTCCACGACGGTCGACGGCCAGCGGCACGCGGAGCTGCTCGCCCCCGCGATCAGGAAGGTCCTGAAGGAGGCGGGCGTCGATCGGCGCGAGCTCACCGAGATCGCGGTGGGGGTCGGCCCGGGGCCGTTCACGGGGCTTCGTGTCGGCCTCGCGACAGCGCGGACGCTTGGTCATGCGCTGCACATCCCGGTTCATGGCGTGTGCACGCTCGACGTGCTTGCCTGTGCTGCCGACGAGCCGGCGCTTGCCGAGTCGTCCTTTCTCGTGGCCACCGACGCGCGGCGCAAGGAGGTCTACTGGGCCCGCTACACCGACCGATACACCCGGGTCGACGGGCCGCACGTCGACCGTCCGGACACGATTGCGACCGATGCCCCCGTCGTCGGTCGGGGTGCACGGCTTTACCCCTCGGCATTTCCTCGTGCGGTCGACCCGGAGTACCCGTCGGCGGCGGATCTTGCCTTCCTGGTCGCTGGACGGCGCGTGCCGCTGCTCCCGCCGCTCCCGCTCTACCTGCGACGGCCGGACGTGGCTCCGCCGAGCCCGCGAAAGAGCGTCCTGGCAGGCCGGGCCGGCCGGACCTGACCAGTCGAAAGCCTTCGCCAGGAAGGCTCGCGGCAAGGGCGCGAACGCCGGTCCCCCTCGACAACCGTTCGACCAACGACCAAGGACTTCCACAACGCCGCCGGCACACACGCGACAGACCCTCGACAGACAGAGTTCGACGAACCTTCGACGAGCATGGAGCGGATCCGACCAGCCGAGCTCGAGGACATCCAGGTCATGAGCGCCCTCGAGACGGAGTGCTTCGGGATGGACGCCTGGAGCGAGGATGCGCTGCGTTCCGAGCTCGAGGAGATGCCGACGACACGCGACGTCCTGGTCGCAGAGCTCGGGCACGAGGTCGTCGGGTACGCCGTCCTGCGCGTCGTGGGGACGACCGGCGACGTGCAACGTATCGCCGTCCGACCGGACGTCCGCCGCAGAGGAATCGCACGACGGCTGCTTGCGGCTCTGCTCGAGCGGGGCCGACAACGCGGGTGCGAGGAGATGCTGCTCGAGGTAGCTGTTGGCAACGAACCGGCGATCAACTTGTACGAGTCCGCCGGATTCACCGTCATCGCCAGGCGGCCCCGGTACTACCGCAGCGGTGTAGACGCCCTCGTCCTGCGTCGAGCGTTGGAGGAATCCTCGACGCAGTAGGCCGGGAGGCACCGGTCGAGACTCGTGCTTCTGCCAGCTTGAGGCGGGTTCCGCCGCACCCGCTACGCGACCGGCCCGCGACCGCTTCGTTACCGAAATTGCCGAAGTCGGACTGCCCGTCGGTAATCCGTTGACAGTGGAATGCCGCGACTCCTAGCTTGCCGAGAAATCGATTGCTGTCCCCAGCTTCCTCCGCTCCCGGGAGCCACACCGCGCGCTGTCCTCGTCCCGCTCGGACCGGCAGGCGACGTGGGCGTTGGGGCTGGTGACCACCGTCCTCTGGCACCAGCGTCAGGGAGGAAAGAAGCCGATGAACGATCGAATGGCGTTTTCCCGGCGCCCTGCGCCGCCATCGCACGCCGGAGCCTCACACCACAGCGATGTCGGCGGGTCCTCGGGTCCGCTGGCCCAGGAGCCCGTGAGCCGGCGTGCCCTGCTACGTCTTTCCGCCGTGACAGCCGGAGCCGCCATGCTCGCCGCGTGCTCGCCGGGCGGCGAGAGGGAGACAGAAGGCAGCGGTGGAGGCAACCAGGCATCCGACGCCAAGGGCTCCGCGACCGAGCCGTTGCCGATTCCACGCGAGTTCAAAGAGGCGCCGCAGCTTGCCAAGCTGGTCAAGGAAGGCAAGCTGCCTCCGGTGAAGGATCGACTGCCCGACAAGCCGTATGTCGTTCCGCACAAGTGGCTCACGCCCGGAAAGTACGGCGGAGCGATCAACACCGTCACCGGCGACAGCGCGTCCACCACGCATGCGGAGTTCATGTACGGGCACTCCCTGCTGCGCTGGCTCAACGACGGCCAGGACATCGGACCAGGCCTGGTCGAAAGCTGGGAGTCGAACGACGACGCGTCGGAATGGACTCTGCACTTCCGATCCGGGCTCAAGTGGTCGGACGGGCACCCCTGGTCCACCGAGGACATCATGTTCTGGTGGGAGGACATGGTCCTCAACGAGGAGCACGGTGAGGTCCCGCCCGACGAGGCCCGCTCCGGCACCGGCACGTTGATGAAGATGACGGCGCCGGACGACCTCACGATCGTGATGTCGTTCGACGCACCCGCGCCCCTTACCGCCGACCGCCTGGCCATGTGGGTCAAGCGGGGAAACGGTCCGGTGTGGATGGAGCCGAAGCACTACTTGAAGCAGTTCCATCCGAAGTACAACCCGAACGTCCCCAAGAACTGGGCGACGGCCGATGGCGAGTTCGACCAGAAGCGTGCGTGGCTGCGCAACCCCGAGTGCCCGGTGATGACCGGCTGGAAGTGCGCGTCGTACTCCGAGGGGAAGAAGGTCGTCTACGAGCGCAATCCGTACTACTGGTGTGTCTCGCCCGACGGCGCGCAGCTGCCGTACCTCGACTACCTGGTCTTCGATGTCGTCGACAACCCCGAGGTCCAGAAGCTGCAAGCGACGCAGGGCAAAATCAACTTCCTGTACGCGGGGTTCACGGCGATCTTCTTGAACGACGTGTCGTCGCTCAAGCAGACCGAGGACAGGACCAAGCTGCGGGTGCGGCTCTGGGACGCGGGGGACGGCAGTGGCTCGCTCGTGTTCTTCAACCAGGACTACTACGAGCCGAAGCTACGCAGCCTGTTCCGCAACCCAAAGTTCCGACAAGCGCTCTCGCACGCGTACAACCGCGCGGAGGTGCGCCGGGCCGTCTACTTCAACACCGGCGAGCTCACGACCGGGACGATGAGCCCCAAGGCCATCGAGTTCCACGTCAGCGACGAGGGCAAGCGGGTCTACAAGGCCTGGCGAGACAGCTACATCAAGTACGACCCCGAGCTCGCCAAGAAGATCCTCGACGAGATCGGAGTGGTCGACGTCGACGGCGACGGCAAGCGGGAGATGCCCGACGGGTCGAAGCTGCGCATCCATCTGGACTACCACGCCGACTCCGCACCTGAGCACGTCTCGAAGAACAACCTGCTGGCACGCGACTGGCAGGCGATCGGGATCGACGCGCGGCTGAACCCGGTCGCGCCGGAGGGATACGCCGACCAGTGGCGGTTCGGCAAGCTCATGACGAACACCAACTGGGAAACCGGTGACGGTCCGAACTGCCTCGTCTATCCGCAGTGGATGGTTCCGATCGAGTCCTCCCGGTGGGCGCCGTTGCAGGGCGAGTTCTACAACGTACGCGGAACGCCAGCCGAGAAGGAGGAGCTCGACGTCGATCCGTACAAGCGGACGCCTCCTCGCATGGAGCCAGAGCCCGGCGGACCGATCGACCGGCTGTGGAAGCTGTACGACCAGAGCAAGGTCGAGCCGGACGAGATGAAGCGGCACCAGCTGGTGTGGGAGATGATCAAGATCCACATCACCGACGGGCCGTGGCTCATGGGGGTCTGCGCGAACACGCCGTACATCGTGCTCGTCCACGACGACATGAAGAACGTTCCGACGCGAGAGAACCTCGCACTCGGCGGTTTCGCCGCACCATGGATCCATCCCACGCCAGCGGTGTACGACCCCGAGACGTGGTACTGGGAGAACCCGGAGGAGCACCCAGGAGCCGGGGTCTAGCTCCCCAAGGCTCTAGACCTGGACGCTCACTGGTCGACCGAGCGGCTCACACGGCGACCGTGGTGACTGGAAGCGCCGTGTCGGCTGGGAGATCCAGACTCGACGGAGCGCGGCCTTGCGCGACGAGGTGCGCCCCGAGCGCTGCCACCATGGCCCCGTTGTCGGTGCACAGCCCGGGTCGGGGCACGCGTAGTCGGATACCGGCTTCGGCACAGCGCTCCTCGGTCATCGCACGCAGCCGGGAGTTCGCTGCCACACCGCCGCCGATCAGCAGATCCCGTACCCCGTGCGTACGACACGCGTCGACCGCCTTGCGGCTCAGCACGTCGCACACCGCCTCTTGGAACGATGCCGCGACGTCGGCAACCGGCACCGGCTGCCCTTCCCGCTCGCGAGTTTCCACCCAGCGCGCCACGGCGGTCTTCAGGCCGGAGAACGAGAAGTCGAACCGATGCCGTTCGAGGTCGCGAGGACTGGTGAGGCCGCGTGGAAACGTGACGTACGCCGGATTCCCGGACCGTGCTTCGCGATCGATGTAAGGCCCGCCGGGGAACGGCAGTCCGAGCAGGCGAGCGACCTTGTCGAACGCCTCGCCCGCGGCGTCGTCGATGCTCGCGCCGAGCGGAGTGATCGCGCTGCCGACGTCCTCCACCAGGAGCAGTGAGGAATGCCCGCCCGACACCAGCAAGGCAACGCAGGGCTGGGGGAGCGGGCCGTGCTCGAGCGTGTCGACCGCCACGTGGGCCGCCAGGTGGTTGACGCCGTAGAGGGGAAGGTCGAGCCCGAGGGCGAGCGCCTTGGCCGAGGCCACACCGACGAGCAGAGCCCCGGCCAGTCCCGGTCCGCTGGTGACGGCGATCGCGTCGACGTCTGCGAGGCGTATCCCGGCTTGTTGGGCCGCCTGCTCCAGCACCGGCACCATGGCCTCGAGGTGGGCCCTGCTCGCCACCTCGGGTACGACGCCGCCGAATCGCGCATGCTCGTCCAGGCTCGACGCGATCACGTTGGCGAGCAGGGTGTTCCCTGCGACGAGTCCGACTCCGGTCTCGTCGCAGGACGTCTCGATGCCGAGCACCAGCGGTTCGTCGGGCATGACCCTCCTTTGGCATGTGCACCTTCAACCTAGCGACCGGCCGGAGCGGTCGTGCCACGCGACACCGGTACGGGTGGTGGGAGGTCAGTGTCGCCAGAAGCGCCAGCCGCGCCGGCGCCGACGTTCTCCCGGCTCGGTTCCGGTCGTGATCGGAAGGCCTGCCGCAGCCCACGCCTTCGTCCCTCCGCGCAGGGAGAACGCCGTCCGCCCCAACCGCGTAAGGCGCTCGGCACCCAGACGTGAGCGGTTGCCCATGGAGCACACGGTGACGATCTGACCGGCTGGCAGATCGTCGAGCCGGAAGGCCAGCTGGTCGAGCGGGATGTTGGTCGCGCCCGTAATGTGTCCAGCGGCGTATTCCTCGGCGGTACGAACGTCGACGAACACGTCGCCGGCACGCCACAGCTCACGAGCTACCGCGACGTCGATCTCTTCCGCTGCTGGGTGATCCGTCATGTCGAGTCCATGGACGGCTGGGACGGTGGACCGCCGGCCTGGTCCGGACCCATGCCTCGAATGGTCGGAACGGGTCGACTTGTGATGGTCTGGTCTAGCACCTTTCGGGTTTCTCCTGAAGCCGTTGGGCAAAACCGGGCATTGGGAGAAACCGGTCCGCCGGGTGGGGTCGTACGTAGCGGATGGTGATCTGACCTCTAGCGTGGTCACTGTCGGTTTGGCAGCATGGCCGGCGTGCCGGCTGCCAGGAGCTCGCATCGCACATCCTCCACTGGCGTGTCCGAACGCCTCCGCTTCTTGCTCTTCGTGTTTGCTCTGGCACTATCTGTCGCGTGTGGCAGCGGCACCGCTCCTCACGGTAAGGAAGCTCCCATGCCTGAATCGCCCTCGCACGGCAGCGCATCGAAGACCGGCGACCCGGAGCCGAGCGGTGATTCGACCAGTCCGGCCGGGGGCCGGACGACCACACCGACGCAAGGAGGGCCCACGGGGCCGGCCCCTCCGTGGTCGGAAGCCGAATGGCGACGAGCCAGGCGAATCGTCGCCGGACTGAGCCTGGCAGAGAAGGCCGGGCAGGTGATCGTCGCCGGGTTCGAGGGCACGACCCCGCCACGGGAGCTGGTCGATCGCTACCACGTCGGCGGTGTGATCGTGATGGGCTGGAACGTCTCGTCGCCTGGTCAGGTGCGTGACCTGATACGTGGCTTGCAGGACGAGGCTCGCGAGCAGGGGAGAACCTGGCCGCTGGTCGTCGGAGTCGACCAGGAAGGCGGTCGGGTGGCACGGATCAGGTCGCCGCTCACGGAGTTCCCGTCGTACATGACGCTCGGAGCGGCGCGGGACCCCAAGCTCACCCGGTCGGTGGCGCGGGCGAGCGGGACGGAGCTGCGCGAGCTGGGCTTCACGATGGTGTTCGCGCCGGTCGCCGACGTGACGATCGGTCCGAGCGATCCGACGATCGGAAGCCGCTCGGCGAGCAGCGATCCCAGGCTGGTGGCGTCCACCGTCGAAGCGTCGATCCGCGGCTACGCCGATGCCGGGATCGTCCCCGTCGTCAAGCACTTTCCTGGTCACGGCAGCGTGACGTCGGACAGCCATGTGAGCCTTCCCGTGCAGGAGGCCGACCTGGAGCGGCTGCAGCGGCGTGACCTGGTGCCGTTCCGATCGGCGGTCAGCGCAGGAACTCCCGCCGTGATGACGGCCCACATCGACACGAGGGCGATCGACCCAGGGGTGCCCGCCACTGTGTCGAAGAAGGTCATCGACGGAGTGCTGCGCAAACGCCTCAGCTTCTCTGGGGTTGTCGTCACAGATGCGCTCAACATGGCGGGAGTGGCCGAGAAGTATGGCAGCGCGGGCGCTGGAGTTCGCGCCCTACGCGCGGGAGCCGACCTGTTGCTGTTGCCGGCTGACGTGGGTGCCTTGCATGCGGCCATCGTCCAGGCCGTTCGGACGAACGAGCTGACGCAGGACCGGCTGGACGAGGCGGCTACGCGGTCGGTCGCCCTCATGCTGCACGTCGCGGCACGCCGAGCGCGTCTGGGCAACGAGTCACGGGATTCGGCCCAGGTGTCGTATGCCGCCTCGCTGCGTGGTCTCACGGTTGTCTCCGGGCCTTGTCGGGGCCGGCTCGTCGGGTCGAAGGTCCAGGTGATCGGGGGCGACGAGGCGGATCGGGAGCGGTTCGCGCACGCGGCGCGTTCCGCCGGACTCGAGGTCGTTCGACGCGCGTCAGCAGACGAAGGGCCACGCAGCGGTGCCGGCGACGTCGTACGCCTGGTGCGGTCCTCGGGTGGGACTGGTGACGTCGTGGTCGCTCTCGACACGCCGTACGCCTTGGGAGCGAGCGAGGCGACGAAGGCGCGCATCGCACTCTACGGGTCGACTCCGGGCGCGTTCCGCGCGTTGGTCGACGTCCTGACCGGGAAGGAAGTCGGGCGCGGCCGGCTGCCGGTGGACGTCGACGGTTTCCCCGCAGACAGTGGATGCCCGCGCTCGCCGTAATGACGCACTCAGATGGCTGCCTGCGCGCGTCGACGACGCCCAATGACCAGGCGAGGCGAGTGCTGTCCCGCCGAGGAAGGCGTCGGCCCTAAGCGCGGTGAGCGCGCACCCGCCGCGCCTGGTCATTGTGAACGAACGACCGTGCTCAGCGGAGGGCAGCCACGACGTCGATCTCGACGAGGATTCCCTTCAATGCCGAGCCGACCGTGGTACGTGCAGGGTACGGCTTTTCCAGGAACGACTCGTACACCCGGTTGAACTCGTCGAAGTCGTCGAGATTCGCAAGGTGCACCGTGGTCTTCACCACGTCGGCGAAGGTGAGCCCGCGTTCGGCCAGTACGGCTTGGATGTTGCGCATCACCTGTGCGGTCTGCGCACCGACCCCGCCCTCGACGACCTTTCCGGTCGCGGGGTCGATCCCGCCGAAGCCTGCCGTGTAGAGGAATCCGTTCGCGACGACGCCCTGCGAGTACGCGCCCGCCGGCTTTGGTGCCTTGTCAGTACGGATTTCTTCCTTCGCCATGTCGACGTACCCTTCGTCTGGCCTTGGGTCAGGCCTGTCGTGCGGCCTTGTGTCGGGGGCACGGCGATCGTGCCACCGACCTGGATCAGTTCGTAGCGATCCTGCCACGTGGTCGGGCGATGCGGATCCGGCGAGTGGGCTGCGCGTCGTCATCCGTCTCAGGAAACCGCCCTCGCCCACACGGCTCCACGAGCAACGCGACGGCACGTTGTCCCTGCTTGGTGACGATCACCGTGCCAGGTCGGGATCCGCGCGGCGCCAAGCGTTTCCGGAGCACCGGTGGGTCGAGTTCCACGCCTCGCTTCTTGATCGTCAACTGGCCGATGTCGTGGTCGCGAAGCGCGCGACGAAGTGCCTTGACGTCGTACGCAAGCACGTCGAGCACCTGGTACGCGGTGGCAAGCGGCGTGCCCACGAGACGTTCGGCGGTGACGTAGGCGATGCCGGGCGACACGAGCCCTCCCGAGACCTCCGCGGCGACCGCGCCCACGAGCCCCGCACGGATCACGGCAGGGTCCGGTTCATAGAGGTACGGTGCGACACCGCACACCGGGACCTCTCCCGGATCGTCGGCGTCGGTCACGCTGACCCGGCGCGGTGTTGTCCATGGGCCGGACTTCTCGGACTCCAGGATGGTGGCCCGGCGACGAACGGGTTCACCGGATGCGCTGGTCGAGCGGAGTTCGCCCGACCACAGGGCGGCTTCCTTCACCTCGCCGGCCACGCTGATCCACTCTGCTTCCACGGCGTCCGGAACCAGCTCGTGCCCGATGATCGGCGCCGTCTTGACGCATGCCGTGCCGGCAAGCAGCTCCTCGACGAACGACCAGGGCGGTGAGTAGTCGGCGGGGTCGAAGACCCTCCGGTTCGTCGTACGCCTGGCCGGGTCGGCGAAGGTCACCGCGTACGACGTCCGCTCCACGCGGGTGGCGTCGGCGACCTCCACGGTGGCTCGGGCGGAAAGGCCGAACGCGGCGAGGTTCGCCCGGGCGATCTCCACGGTCAGCGGATCGCGATCGACACCGACGATCGGTCCCTCGAGGGCGAACGCGTGCGTCGTGCGCTCGCCGCCGGCACCCTCCCGAGCCGCGGCGAACGCGATAAGGTCGCCGCCGATGCCGCAGCACAGGTCGAGGACGCCGGTGGCGGCCCGATCAGTCGCCGGTGCGGACGTGGTGAGATGGGCGGCGATGCGATGCGCACGGTACGTCGCGACCTCACGGGTGGTCGCCTGTTCCAGACCGTCGCGTGTGAAGTACATCCGGGCCGCGTCGTCTCCCCACTTGGCCGTCGCCCTCCGTCGTAGAGCGGCCTGCGTGAGCGCGGCGGCGACGAGATCGGCAGGATGGTGGCGTCGGAGCCGTGTGGCGAGTGTGACAGCCGACGCGTCGTCGTACGCCTGGCATGCCTCGGCGAGCAGGGCAGCTCCGGCCGGCGTGAGCAGCTCGCGAAACGTCTGCAGATCCACGCCGGCGGCTCCCTCCGAACCCTGCGTTGACCAGGCGGTTTACGGCTCGCGGCCGACTTGTGGTGAGGCCGGGGCGGGTTCGCGAGACCGAAACGTCGGGCTCGCCCGACATCTGGCGACACGCCCCAGGCGTCTGGCACTCGGGTTGACCGAGTGCTAACCGACCGCATAAATTCGGTGTTGGCACTCTCGACCTTAAGGTGCCAAGGCCCAGCGACAAGGCGTCCGGCACCCGCGACGACGGCACGCTCGAGTCGCGACAGACAAGCACGTTCACCCGTGACATCCCGTGAAGGGGGAGGTCAACAAGTGTCGGTCTCCATAAAGCCACTCGAGGACCGGATCGTCGTCAAGACTCTAGAAGCTGAGGAGACGACGGCGTCCGGGCTCGTGATTCCCGACACCGCGAAGGAGAAGCCCCAGGAGGGTGAGGTCCTCGCGGTCGGGCCTGGTCGCGTCGACGACAACGGCAAGCGGATCCCGCTCGACGTCAAGGTCGGCGACAAGGTGATCTTCAGCAAGTACGGCGGCACCGAGGTGAAGTACAGCGGCGAGGAGTTCCTGATCCTCTCCGCGCGCGACGTCCTCGCGATCGTCGAGAAGTGAGCCAGTGCCGGCCGTCGGCCGGCGACAGACCAGTGAGATTTCCATGACCTGACGAAGGCACCGCCCCGGCGGCCCGGATGTCACTGGGGCGCCGGGGCGGTGCCGTGGAAGGACGTACGCACAATGCCGAAGATCTTGGAGTTCGACGAGAACGCCAGACGCGCACTCGAGCGCGGCGTCGATGCTCTCGCGAACACCGTCAAAGTGACGTTGGGTCCGCGCGGGCGCAACGTCGTGATCGACAAGAAGTGGGGCGCGCCCACGATCACCAACGACGGCGTGACCGTCGCCCGCGAAGTCGAGCTCGAGGACCCGTTCGAGAACCTTGGCGCCCAGCTCGTCAAGGAGGTGGCCACCAAGACCAACGACATCGCCGGTGACGGCACGACGACCGCGACCGTGCTCGCGCAGGCGATGGTGCATCTCGGTTTGCGCTCGGTCGCCGCGGGTGCGAACCCGATGGCGCTGAAGCGAGGGATCGACAAGGCGGTCGAGGCGGTCAACGCCGAGCTGTTGAACAACGCGAAGTCGGTCGACACCAAGGACGAGATGGCGCACGTCGCGTCGATCTCGGCCCAGGACGCCGCGATCGGCGAGCTGATCGCCGAGGCGTTCGACAAGGTCGGCAAGGACGGCGTGATCACGGTCGAGGAGTCCAACACCCTCGGCACCGAGCTCGAGCTGACCGAGGGCATGCAGTTCGACAAGGGGTTCATCTCCCCGAACTTCGTGACCGACGCCGAGCGCCAGGAGGCCGTCCTCGAAGATCCCTACATCCTGATCAACCAGGGCAAGATCTCCGCGATGGCCGACCTGCTGCCGCTGCTGGAGAAGGTCGTCCAGGCGAACAAGCCGCTTGTGATCATCGCCGAGGACGTCGAGGGCGAGGCGCTCGCCACCCTCGTCGTGAACAAGATCCGCGGCATCTTCAACTCGGTGGCCGTGAAGGCGCCCGGGTTCGGTGACCGGCGGAAGGCGATGCTCGAGGACATGGCCAAGCTCACCGGCGCCACGGTCGTCTCGCCCGACGTGGGCCTCAAGCTCGACCAGGTGGGTCTCGACGTGCTCGGCACGGCGCGCCGCGTGGTCGTCACGAAGGACGACACGACGATCGTCGACGGTGGCGGTTCGCCGGAGGACGTCGCCGCGCGTGTCGCCCAGATCCGGAAGGAGATCGAGGAGACCGACTCCGACTGGGATCGCGAGAAGCTGCAGGAGCGGCTCGCGAAGCTCGCCGGTGGCGTCTGCGTGATCAAGGTCGGTGCGGCGACCGAGGTGGAGCTCAAGGAGAAGAAGCACCGGATCGAGGACGCCGTGTCCGCGACCCGTGCCGCGATCGAGGAGGGCATCGTCACCGGTGGTGGCGCGGCCCTGGTGCACGCGGCCTCGGCGCTGGACAAGGTCACGGCCGAAGGCGACGAGAAGGTCGGTGTCGACCTGGTCCGCCACGCCGTCGTAGAGCCGCTGCGCTGGATCGCGGAGAACGCCGGCGCGCAGGGCTACGTCGTCGTGGAGAAGGTCCGCGAGCAAGGCAAGGGCAAGGGCTACAACGCGGCGACCGGGGAGTACGGCGACCTGGCGGCGCAGGGTGTCATCGACCCGGTGAAGGTGACCCGGTCGGCGCTCGCCAACGCGGCCTCGATCGCGGGCATGCTGCTCACGACCGAGACCCTGGTCGTGGACAAGCCCGAGGAGCCGGAGCCGGCAGCGGCTGGGGCCGGCCACGGTCACGGTCACTGATCGAGCGAGGCCAGGCGGCTGACCTCGACGTACCGTTGGGCCTTACATAACGCGGCGGGCGTGCGCAGGAGGAATCTCTCGCGCACGCCCGCCGTCTTGTGTCCCCAGGCCGGTCGGCGGAGTCCTGGTGGACGTGGCGCGTTCGACGAACGCGGGTCGAGAAAGCGTGGCCGCAGGATCAGGCGGCGAGCGGCTCGAGCACGACGACCGGGATCTCGCGAGTCGTCGACTTCTGGTAGTTGTCGTAGTCGGGCCAGATCTTCGTCATGATCGACCACAGGCGTGGCTTCTCGGCCGGTGTCGCCACGCGAGCCCGGGCACGCAGTCTCTCGGCGCCGACCTGCAGCTCGACGTGCGGATGTGCGGTCAGGTTGAGAAACCACTCCGGATGGGTGTCTGAGCCGCCTTTGGAGGCGACGACAAGATAGTTGTCGCCGTCTCGGCCGTAGATCAGAGGAGTACGCCTCGCTCGGCCGGTCCGGCGTCCCTTCGTGGTGATGAGCAGGGTCGGTACGTTCTGCCAGATGTGACCCTTGGCTCCGTTGGACTCGACGTACTCCTTGGTGTGGGCGTTCACCCAGTCCCACGGGCTGTCCGTGGGCGTGCCGGTCGGTCCGTCGTACGAACTCATCACGTGTCTCCTTGAACGATCGAAACCATCTGCCGGCACAAACACCACAGGCGACCGGCAGCATTCCGACGCCAGGCCGAGCCGGGTTCCAGCGCTCGTAGTGGTAGCCATCACGGCCTCGGTTGGCAGCGCCACAGGGCCGTCACTCTGCGAAATCGTCGTCGTGCCGATGGGCCCGGGAATATCGGTGTAAAAAGGACGAAGGGCGCCAACATTGGCAGCGCGGAGTCTTGTATTCTTCACGCAGCGCAGCGTTGATCATTAGCCACATGTGCGGGGTAACCCTGCCCACCTGGTCTACCTCGCCCCGACGCTTGACGAGGAGCACTGCCATGTCCGAGAACCAGGGCCCGAAAATCCGCACCGACATCCCGCACTCGGCCCGGATCTGGAACTACTGGATGGGCGGCAAGGACAACTACGAGATCGATCAGCAGATCGGGGATGCATGCCTGCAGATCGACCCGGACATCGCCACCATGGCCGTGCAGTCTCGGCAGTTCCTGATTCGCGCCGTGCGGTTCGTGGCAGGGGAGTGCGGCATCCGGCAGTTCCTCGACATCGGCACCGGTCTGCCCACCATGCAGAACACCCATGAGGTGGCCCAGAGTGTGGCACCGGACTCGAAGGTCGTCTACGTGGACAACGACCCGCTGGTCCTTGCACACGCCCGGGCGCTGCTCGTCAACACGACCAACGAGGGCGTCACCACCTACGTCGACTGCGACTTCCACGAGCCCAAGCAGATCATCATGGACGCCCGCAACGTCCTGGACTTCACCAAGCCGATCGCCGTCATGTTCATGGGCGTGCTCGGTCACGCGCGCACGTACGACGACATGCGGCGGATCGTCTCCACGATGATGGAGGCCGTCCCCTCGGGGAGCTACCTCATCCTGTGGGACGGCACGACCGACAGCGAGGCATACGTGCGGTTGTGTGAGGAGTACGCCAAGACCGGTGGCGTGCCGTACTACCCACGCACGCAGGACGAGATCCGTGCGGTGTTCGAAGGGCTCGAGATGGTGGAGCCCGGCTTCGTGCCGATCACCCAGTGGCGAGTCGACCCTGACCTGGGGGAGACCCGACCGATCTCCGCGTACGGCGCCGTGGCGAGGAAGCCGTGACGGCAAACCAAGCCTGAGAAAGCAGTCCGCCGGTCTTGCCGACAGGAACGCCGTCAAGACCGGCGGACTGATTCACAGGTCAAAGGTCGGCGAGAATCGCGCGCAGCCGGTCCGGCGTCTCGTCAGGCGGTGCCGCCTGCACGCTGAGCCGGTCCATCACCAGAAGGTACTGCTCGACGTCCGAACGCTTCTCGAGATACAGCGCACTTGTCAGCTGCTCGAGATACACGATGTCGGGCAGGTCCGGCTCCTGGAACCGGAGAATCGTGAACGGACCGCCGGCAGCCGCATGTCCGCCGACTTCGTACGGCAGCACCTGCACGGTGATGTTCGGCCACTGGACCAGCTTGATCAGGTGCTCCAGCTGCGCCCGCAACACGGATGTTCCGCCGATCGGGCGGCGCAGCGCCGCCTCGTCGATCACAGCCCACAGCGTGAGCGGCTCTTCGCGGGTGAGCGCTTCCTGCCGACGCATCCGCAGCGCGACTCGTCGGCTGATGTCGTCGGCACGCTCCCCGTGATGGGCGAGGAGGATGACCTCTCGCGCGTAGTCTTCGGTCTGGAGCAGGCCGGGGACGAACTGCGGCTCGTACCCCCTGATGAGCGACGCCGACTGCTCGAGGCCGAGGTAGGTCTCGAACCAGCTCGGCAGCAGGTCGCCGTACTGCTGCCACCAGCCGCGCGCATTCGCTTGCCTGGCCAGTGACAGAAAGGTCTCCCGCTCCCCGGGATCCTCCACGCCGTAGAGCGCGAGCAGATCGGCGATGTCGCGTTCCTTGAAGCCCACCCGACCAAGCTCGAGCCGACTGATCTTCGCGCCGGAGGCGCGAATGGTCTCACCGGCTGCCTCGCGAGTGATGCCCTTGGCTTCTCGGAGCCGGCGCAACCGTGCGCCGAGAACCATGCGGAGCACGGTCGGGCCGGCGGCCGGGGAACGGTCGATGGGACCGGGGGTCGAACTCGCGGGGTCACTGGCGGGTCTCGCCGTGTTCATCGGCCTCACTCCAGGCGTGATCGACAGTACCTGTCAATCTTGCCCTTTAATCGGCTACTTCTGAAGATCCGTTGGCGCGGCTCAGCTTAGTAGATCGTCGAATTCCCCGTCCTTGGCGCCAGCGACGAATGCCGCGACCTCGGCAACCGTGTAGACCAGCACCGGACCGTCGACGTGTCGCGAGTTGCGCATGGCGATCATGCCGTTCCCCAACGCCGCGACCTCGACGCAGTTCCCGCTCGGGTTGCTGTGCCGGCTCTTGCGCCACACCAGGTTGGCGTCCTTGAGGGTCGTCGGGTCGATCGATCCGTCCTTGAGTTGCATCAGTTGACTCCTGCCTGTCTGCGGCACCAGGCGGAGGCGACGTGGGCTCGATGCCGTCTCCTGCCGCCCGTGCACCACTGTCCAACGAAATGCACGCGCAGATTACCATGCAGAAGCCCGTGCAGATGCGTATGCATCGGAACGCGCAGCGGATCGTGCAAGATTTCTTGCATTTGCACGTGACGTACGCCAAACTCAGGCGTTAAGGATCAACGAAAGCGAAACGCGTCGTCACCTAGGGTCACGAAGTCCAGCTCGGAGCAGGTGCGTCAACTGGTGTAACCGACCCCACGGTTGGTTACCCGGCCTCCGGTCTGGGCACCAGAAGGTGATCCGTCGCATGAGCAGAGTGACGCGGATCCTGGCCAGCCAGTGAAGGGTGGTGCAGTGAGCATCGGACGGAGGGCGTCGCACCGCAGGCGGTTCGGCGGTCGCTCACGCCAGCCTGACGGTAGACAGTGGTCGGACATCGCACCGCGCGAGCCGTCGCAGCCGTTGCCGTCACAACCGATGCTGTCGCAACCGGTACTCCTGCAGCTGGAACGCGTCCGGGCTCATGTGGAACGGCGGTCGGAAATGCTTGCCGACCTGCGGTCCGCGCTTGTCGCTCGTGGATACCTGGTCTCGGCCACGGATGACCCGCAAGGGCTGGATCGGCTGTGGATCTATCCGCGGTCCACGCCCATGCGTGGGGCAGTCATCGTGACTTGCGCACCGGGCGAGGACGACTCGTTGGCGTTCTGTGACGCGTTCGGTGCGCGTTTGGCCGACGATGTCGAGGGCGCGGTCGCTGTCGTCAGCGAGCTCCTGGCGGCTGAGGGAGCGCGAGCACGATGATGTCGACGAAGACGGTCGAGCGGTGGCTGTCGCTCACGGATGACACGACGCCGTTGTCGGAAGTTGTGCTGCTGGCGTTGAACGTGCACGGGGTCGGCACCCGGCTCGGCGGCAGGATGCGGATGGAGGTCACGTCCATCGGCGTGCCGCGGTGCGACTTCCTGGTCGTGGTGCCGTCGGGTCGAGAGACGTCGCCCTTCGTGTTGCGCGATGACCGCTACCTCGAAGTCGACGGCTGCCCGGTGGCAGACGTGGGGCAGGTGTGCCCGGACGACGCGGTACCGGCGTACCTGCGTTGCCAGCATCATGGTCGCTGGCTGGCGGCGACGCTGAACGCAATCCCGCACGCTGGCGGCAACGGCACTGCGGTCGGGGTGTCCGCGAGCACGGCGGACGTGCTCAACCGGGTGCTCGACGGGCTGGCAGCCGAGCTCGCCCGGAAGGCTCCGCGAGGGTCGTTGACGGATCTGCAGGAGGTCACGGTCTCCACCGGGTGCACGGGTGTCGGAAGCCTTGGTTCGGAGACCGCGGCCTTGGAGTCCCTCCGCACGCTGCGGCAGATCCTGAACGAGCGTGGCATGAGCAAGACCCGCATCGGGTTGCTGTCGTCGGTGGTGCGGTCGGGCGAGGCGTTCGAGCAGATCGCCGCCGACGTCGCCCCGTTCCTTCTGGTCCTTGCGGTCGGCAGCGCGGCGGGCCCGGATCGCGCAACGTCGGGAATGCCGAGCCTGCAGCCACAGCAGGCATCGCAGGTGCTGGCGCGAGCGCGTGAGGCTGGCTTGGCGACCAGCTTCCGGTACGTCGTGGGCCGGGATTCACTCAGCGAGATGGAGCGATTCCTGGCCAGCCTGTTTCCGCACGTCACCGTGTTCCCGTCGATCGAGGTCATGCAGGGCGGCCCGGCCGAGTGGCTGGCCCCGCGCACCCGCTCTGGTGACGTGGGCTTCTACCTCAAGGCGCGGCAACGGATCGAGCGCATCGCACCGGATGGACTTCTTCCGGAGCGCTGGCGCTGCTACCGACCGCTGTGGTACGGCCGCTACCGCGGGCACGAGCTCACCGGTCCGACACGGTGAGCACCTTGCGTACCACTCTCCGCTGCGCAGCAGAGCCGTTCGGCGTGACGGACGGCCCCTGGTCTGCGGCCCGGTGGCCGGCTGTTCTGCCCCCGCCCGGCTTGGCCACCGGGCCGCACCCTTGCTCGTGGCGCCGTCGTACTCGCGACGTTCCTAGCTGGCGGTGCGGAGCTGGTGCTCGGCCGGCAGGATGCCGGGCGATTCTCGCCGACGATGCCGGAGCAACGCCCACCGGCCACGCGGACCCGACTCCGCGCCGGCAACCTCGGTGGGCTCCACTTCCGCTCCCGGCGCTTGTGCTGCTCGCACCGCGGCGAACGAGATCGGCAGGATCTGCCCGTCGCGAAGCGCGGCCTCGTCCTCTTCCTCAGGCCAGTACCCGAGTGCCGCCGCGATGGACGGCAACAAGGCCACTGCGGCGCTGGCGTACCCCGTGGCCGACGGGTGGAACCGGTCGGGGCCGAACAGCACGCGTGGCGCGGCGGCGAACTCCGGGCCCAGCAACGACCCGAGGGACACCGTACGTGCCCCGGCCTCGACACACGCGATCGTCTGAGCTGTCGCAAGACGCTGGCTCCAACGCCGTGCGATCTGGCGTAGCGGGAAGGCGAGCGGCTCGACGGTTCCGAGGTCGGGGCAGGTGCCGACGACGACTTCGCACCCGGCGTCCCGCAGCCGGCGTACGCCTTTGACGAGAAGACGAACCGACTCCGACGGCAGCGTGCGGTGGGTGACGTCGTTGGCGCCGATGATGATGAGGGCGACGTCGGGGTTGACCTCGAGGGCCTGGGTGATCTGCCGGTCGAGGTCCTGGGTCTCTGCGCCGGAGACCGCCACGACACGCAAGTCGACCGGACGTCCCGACAGTGCCGCGAGACCGTTCGCGAGCAGCGCGCCAGGGGTCTCGTCCGGACTGTCGACGCCCAGGCCGCAGGCCGTCGAATCGCCGAGCACCGCGAACGAGATCGGCGGTCCGGAACCGTCACCGTACCGTCCGTCAGCGACCGGCGCCGTACCGACCGGCTCACCGATCGTCCGCTTGGCAAGAAGTGCCTCCGCGACGAGGACGGCGATCAGGGCGCCACCGATGAGTCCTGCGCCTCCGCCGCCGACCGCCGCAGCGGTCGCCAGTTTGCGCACGGTTCGAGCGCTGATCACGCAAACCTCCACACCGTCGAAAGATCGTCGGTCCGGCTGGTTCCTCCCCCATGGTGGCGGTGTGACCGTCCGGGACGGGCCCGGGAGGATCCCGGTCCTCTCTATGACCGGTCGGGGATTTGGTCGGCCGGGTTACGACTCCTCGCGCTTTTCGAGGATCGCCGGGTCGGGTCACTCCGCCTAGCACATCTGGTGCCCCCCTGGTCGCTCAACGAACCGCCTCAGGCCTGGCATTCCGCGATCAGTGCTGGCGGCGCCGTGGCATGGGCGGTGTGAAACCTCCGGACGGCAACGATGTACTGCCTTGGCCGGATACCTCCCACCTACTCTTGTCAACCGCAAGCAGGCCGGGTGGTTGCGAGAGGCTTAGAGTGCTTCCGTGCGGTACCACGAATCCCTGCTGTCCTTGGTGGGAAATACGCCATTGGTTCGGTTGACCCGGTGTGCGGAGAATGTGCCGGGCCTCCTGCTCGCCAAGGTGGAGTACCTCAACCCGGGCGGAAGCGTGAAAGATCGCATTGCGCTTCGCATGGTGGAGGCCGCCGAACGCGAAGGGAAGCTGCGACCCGGTGGGACGATCGTGGAGCCCACGAGCGGGAACACCGGAGTGGGGCTCGCGATCGTCGCACAGGCCAAGGGCTATCGCTGCGTCTTCGTCTGCCCGGACAAGGTGAGCGAGGACAAGCGCAACGTGCTGAAGGCGTACGGCGCGGAGGTCGTCGTCTGCCCGACCGCTGTGCCGCCGGACCATCCGGACTCGTACTACTCGGTCTCCGACCGGTTGGTGGAGGAGATCAAGGACGCATGGAAGCCGGACCAGTACGCCAACGTCAACAACCCGCTCTCGCACTACGAGCAGACCGGCCCTGAGATCTGGGAGCAGACCGAGGGTCGGATCACTCACTTCGTCGCGGGCATCGGCACCGGCGGCACGATCAGCGGGGCCGGCCGCTATCTCAAGGAGGTGTCCGGTGGACGCGTCCAGGTCGTGGGTGCCGATCCGGAAGGCTCGGTGTACTCCGGTGGTACCGGACGGCCCTATCTCGTCGAAGGTGTGGGTGAGGACTTCTGGCCTTCGACGTACGACCCGACGGTCTGCGACCGCGTGATCGCTGTGTCAGACCACGACTCCTTCGCGATGACGCGGCGGCTGGCCCGCGAGGAGGCGCTGCTCGTGGGTGGTTCCTCGGGGATGGCGGTGGTGGCCGCGGCCGAGGTCGCGCGAGAGGCGGGTCCCGACGCCGTGGTCGTGGTGATCTTGCCGGACGGTGGACGCGGGTACCTGTCGAAGGTGTTCGACGACGCCTGGCTCGCGCACTACGGATTCCTGCGGAGCGAAGGTGCCGAAACGGTCGGCGAGGTCCTGCGACGCAAGCGTGGCGACATACCGTCGCTCGTCCATACCCATCCGAACGAGACGATCGCCGAGGCCATCGACATCCTGCAGGAGTACGCCGTTTCGCAGATGCCGGTCGTGCGGGCAGAACCACCGGTGATGGCCGCAGAGGTCGCTGGTGCCGTCCACGAGCGAGACCTGCTGGAGGCGTTGTTCTCGGGTCGGGCCAAGCTCGCCGACCGGGTGGAGCAGCACATGTCGCCGCCGCTGCCGTCGCTCGGTGCCGGAGAACCGGTGTCGAAGGCGGTGGAGGTGCTCGAGTCCCAGGACGCCTTGCTCGTGCTGGACGACGGGAAGCCGGTCGGCGTGCTCACCCGACAGGATCTGCTCGGCTACCTCGCCACCGGGCGGCGACCGTAGCGGTCGGGAAGCTCGAATCCTGCTGGTCCGGGACCTGGCTGAGGACGGTCGAGTCAGCTGTCCCCACGACCTGGTCAGGCCTGCGGTGTGAAGGGCCAGCTCAGCTGGTTGCAGACAGCCGCCCACCGGCGGTGCATGTCCGGCATGTAGAGGTGCGGGACGAACCCCAGCGTCAGATACGTCTTGACGGCGGCGAGGCGGAAGTCGTCGGTTCGTAGGTAGATGCACATCCGTGCGGTGTCGAGGAGTCGCTGCAAGGCCGCAGCCGTGACGAGGCGGCCGAGCCCGCGGCCGGAGTGTCTCGGGTCGGCGGCGATCCACCCGACCTCGTAGCCGTCGGGATAGAGGCCGTCGATCGGGTTGCGCTGCGCCATCCCGGTCGCGACCAGCTTGCCGCTCGGCTGGTGGATGACGACGTGCCAGCCGCGGTCGACCAGGGTCTCACGCACCCTGGCGAGGTGGTCGTCGTCCCAGGTCCCCAGGTCGACGCGCGCCATCAGCTCGCGGAACGCACCCACGACGTCGGTGCGCCCTTCTCGCAGGAGGTAGCCGCGAGGAACCCGAAGTGCGGTGGGATCGAGTCGTCGGTTCGCAGGCCACAGCATGTGCAGCTGGCGGGCGGCGGCCGGTCGGCTGTCGGGATCCATCACGTCACCTCGCCGCGGTCGACTCACGCCAGTGGTGCTTCACGTCCTGGCTCGACGCCGATCCCCGCGGTCCAGGTCCGTGGATCGGGCACGTGCACCCACGTGCCACCCTCGGCGAACGAACGCTCCGAGACGATGCCGGGCAGTGACATGTCAAGGGCCGCGTGGACGTCGATCGGTACGTCGCCCTCCGTCACGATCGCCTGGACGAACTCGAGGACCGGCCACGCGTCAGCACCCCAATGGCCGGCGCCCCGAGGCGGGTGACGGTACCGCTGCGGGAGGAACTCCTCGACGTAGGCGTCGAGCGGTTCCCATTGGCCGGCAGGGCTGCGTCCTGCCACGTGCACACGAGGTGTCTGGTCGGGCGCACGTGCCGCCTCGTAGGCACCGGCCGTGCCCTGGACGCCGTAGTAGTCCATGAGGTGGGGACGGTTGGAGAGCAGGTCGAGTCGGACGTCGAGCAGTGCGCCACGCGACGTACGACACAGCAGCACCACCGTGTCGTCGATCTCGTGCTCGGGATCGGTGTGACGGCCGGAGCCGGCACAGCTCACGGCCGACACCCGGTCGCCGAACCATTGCAGCAACGGGCCAAGGCTGTGGGTGGGGTAGGTGTGGGCCGCCCGGCCCACCTGCCAGAAGTACCGCCACGTCGGCTTCCCCTCGGCGTCGTGGTGGTAGGCCTTCATCTCGTGCAGGTAGGCGGCCTCGCCGAAGTACAACTCGCCGAACAGGCCGGCACGTGCCATCGCGGCCACGACGAGGTTCGGCCGGGTGTAGCAGTAGTTCTCCGCCAGCATGTAGCGGGCTGAGCTGCGCCGGTACGCGGCGAGCAGCTCCTGGGCCTGCTCGATCGAGCACGCGGCCGGTACCTCGGAGAGCACGTGGACCCCGGCGTCGAGAGCCGCTACCGCCTGGGGAACATGATGCTGCTGCGGAGACGCCACGATGACGAGATCGCTCTCGTCGAGCAGCTGGCTGTATGTCGTACACACGACGTCGACGCCGTGGTCGGCCGCGAACCGCTTCCTGGCTTCGGAACTGGGGTCGTACACCGCGTGCAGACGGGCTTTGTCACCGCAGGCTCGAAGCCCGGTCACGTAGCCGGCACCCCTCGGCGCGCCGGCGATGCCGACGCGTAACGGGGCAGCGTGCTTGTCGGACGTCATCTGCCTGCCTGCTGTGGTCCTGTCGTCAAGCTAGCGCCGGCAACACCGTGTCGGAATACCACGGCGCGTACACCTGGGCGTGGAACTCCGGCGCTTCCTTCTGCCACAGCCTGTCCAGATCGGCGTAGTACTTTCGCGCCGCCTGGACGAAGGTCTCGTCGTCGATGCTGGACGTGAAACTCTCGTAGGTCTTGTTGATCGTGTCCTCGAGCTTTGCCATGTCGGCTCGGATGTCGGGCACGTTGCGCTCGAACGCCCATCGGTTGATGGCGTCTTCGGACGCGGTCCCCATGGGACCTGGGTTCTTCTCTGCCGGGAAATAGAGCTCCCTCGGCGGCGTCGGTGCGAGCTTCGTACCGGCCGAGTAGGCCTCCACGATCGACTTTCCCCACGCCTCTTCCGGGCTGCCCGGCAGGTCGGTGAGGCTCTCGGCGAAGATCGGGATCATCGTGTTGGTCGGAATCATCGAGCCGCCCACGTAGCCGCCGTACACGTGACGCAGGTCCCCGGTCTCGTCGTAGATGACCTTCATCTGGGTCGTGAGGCCTGGTCCCATCATGTAGGTGTGCAGGCTGACCGCCTTGTCCAGCACGTCGTCGTCGGCGTCCGGCCGGAACGAGATCATCGCGGCGGTGTAGCGGGCTGACCCGTCGAAGTACCCGAGGTCGCCGAAGGGCACCGGGATCCAGCTCACGACCTCTTCGTACGCCTTGCCGTTCAGCGAGACGAACTTCTGCGCGTTGGGATCGTTGGGGCTGTGGGTGAGCGCCGCCGGGTTGCCCATCCACATGCCGACGTCGCCACGGGTGAAGGCGTCGTTGGCCTGGGTGTCGTCCATCGTGATGTCCGTACGCACCGACTGGTCCTCGTACACCATGCCGCGGAACAGCTCGACGGCCCTGACCCAGATGTCGACGTGCGTCGTCCAGTCGGACCGCCAGTTCCAGCTCGTCTCGGGCGCCGGCACGGACGTCAGCAGGCCGTGCGCGTTGGCACTGAGCGGTGCCCAGTAGTTCCAGTTGACCAGGGCGATGCCTTTCCGCTCGCCTGACGTGGTGGCCTTGGCGATCTCGCGTACCCGCTGCCAGGTCCACGTGCGGTCGAACGGGATGTCGGCGATGCCTGCGCGCTCGAGGAAGTCCTTGCGGTAGTACAGGCCCTGGCCCGCACCGGAGTACTCGTAGGGGAGCCCGTACCTCCTGCCGTCGATCTTCCAGAAATCCCATGCCGGCTTGACGACCGGGTTGAGCTTCCGGCCGAACGCGTACGCGTCGGCGAGCTCGGTGATGTCGGCTGCGAGTCCTTGGACGAAGGCGTTGCGGATGTTCCCGGTGCTCCAGCTCCCCAAGACGTTCCCGATGAAGAGGTCGGGCGCGGTCCCGCCGCCGATGGCTGCCACCAGGGCCTCGGGGTTCTGCACGTCGACGTTGATGTGCGTCAGCCGGACGCCGGGGTTGTCTTTCAGCCAGCCGCGCAACGCGGCCGCGTAGCCCTTGGCGTTGGCGTCCGTCCTCTGCTTCGCGGCAGATGGCATCACGGGGTACGGATCGGCGCCGCCCGCTCCGCCGATCTCGAGCACGACATCCGCGGCCTCGCCGGAGTTGGAATCGTCCTGGCATGCGGCCAGGACGGTGCCGCCGGTCACTGTGGCCCCCGCGATGGCGAGGGCCCGGAGTAGTCCGCGGCGACTGAGCATTCCGTGTGTGGCTTCGAGGCTGGATCGGTGCGAGGCGGCCATGGCTGCAGCTCCCTTCCGGCGGTCCGCCGGCTGGTTGTCGACGACGTCTGGCTCGAGTGGACGTGCGGGAGGCAGAGAGTCCGAGAACCCGATTGTTCAGAAGGTTTCAGTGAAACTATGCGTCCGGCTTCGGAATGGTCAACCCGTGTACGGCGGCCGATTCAGGGCATACCATCTGGATTTCAAACCGAATCGTGTGAACTTCATTGAACATTGCGCTCTCATCTCCTGCCGTCGACGCTTGGAAGACCTCATGAACTCGTTTGAGCATCACGTCGGCTCGGCCGATGGCCCCGGTTTCGACCGGCGTGCGTTCGTGCGTCGCGTGGCGGCGCTCGGCGCCCTCTCTGGCGTGGCGTGGTCGATCCCGCGACCGTGGGGAGACCCGAAAGCCCTGGCCGCGACACCGGAGGTCGACCCGTGGAGCTTCCTGGTCGGGCCGGTCTCGAACCGGTTCACGCCCGACACGTCACGGGTATGGGCGGCCAATCTGGACAGCCTGATCGACCGCAGCAGCCAGACGATCCGCAGCTCGACCGGTGAGGTCAGCTGGTCCTACGGCGACGGGGTCGTGCGCCTGTCGACCCCGCGCACGCAGGGGGCCTTCGGGTTCCTCGGCGGTGTCGGTGCGCTCGACCTGGGCGACGTCGTCGTGAGGTGTGGCAACGAGTACGCCAGCGTGGTCGTCACCTCGCTGGACGGGAAGCCGCTGCGCACGTCCGGCCGGATTCTCGTCCAGGCGGTGACGGAGGAGCAGGCGTACGGATGGCGGGTGGGCGACGGCACGATCCTCGCGGTCGGCGACCACCCGGTCGGAGTCCGCCGGATCGACGCCACGGTGACGCTTCCCCGCAGCGCGGGTCGGTATGCGTACGCGCTCGACGGGAACGGCTACGTCAGTCGGACGCTCACGCTTGCGCCCCAGGGCGCGCGCGTCGCGCTCACGTTGCCGCCGGATGGGCTCTACAGCGTGGTCTCGCGCAAGCCGATCTCCCTCGACGCCCCCGATGGTGAGGACATTCCGTATGTCTGGTGGGAAGGTGAAGCGGCGACGGAGACCAACTTCCCAGCGCAGACGGAGTTCTCGCCTACCGAAGAGGAGCGCCACCTGCTGTCCGGCGGTGACTGGCTCAGCAACTCCGGCATTCGTGGTGCCGACCAGCCCGAGGCCTTCGCCCGCTACGACGTCGACGTGCCGGCCGACGCTGAGTACCACCTGTGGGTGCGAAAGTTCTGGCACCACGGGCCGTTTCGCTGGCGGTTCGACGACGACGAGTGGACGGTGCTCGACGAGACGTTCGGGATCGCCGACACAACCTACATCCGGCGCTTTCTCGGCGCGTACTGGTTCCGCGCGGGCGTGGTGCGGCTCGCCGCAGGGCGGCATACGTTCGAGCTGCGCCTGCTCGCCGGTCCAGGGGAGCCGCTCACCGCGTGCTTCGACGCGTTCCTGCTCACGCCGGGCCAGTTCGTGCCGCGTGGGAAGTACAAGCCTGGCGAGTTCTCCGGTCTCGCGAACGACGGGTTCGCGGCATTCGAGCCAGGGACGGATGCGTTCGGCAGCTCACCGATCGACCTGAGGCACCTGAACGAGAAGACGGCGGGGGAGCGAGGCTTCGTCACGACACGGAATGGGAAGTTCGTGCTCGGAGACGGCACACCGGTGCGCTTCTGGGCGGTGAACGTCGGGCCCGAGATCGTCCGCCAGGACCCGGACTCGGTGGACTACCTCGGCCGCTTCCTGGCCAAGCGTGGCGTCAACCTGGTCCGCATCCACGGGCCGATCTTCGACGACAGTGCCGCCGACCTCGGCACGGTGGACACGCGCTATCTCGACCAGCTCCATCGGTTCGTCGCGGCCATGAAGAAGGCCGGGATCTACGTCCACCTGAGCTTCTACTTCCCGCTGTGGGTGCAGCTGGGCTCGAGCAACGGGTTCCCGGCGTACGACACGATCGGCAACAAGCATCCGTTCGCCTTGCTGCTGTTCGATCCGGACTTCCAGGCCGTGCACCGGTCGTGGGCCCGTGGCCTGCTCACCACGCGCAACCCGTACACCGGCAAGCCGCTCGCTGCGGAGCCAGCGGTCGCGATCGTCGAGATCCAGAACGAAGACAGCTTCTTCTTCTGGACGTTCACCCGCACCAACATCCCGGCGGCTCACCTGGCGATCCTCGATGCCGAGTTCGGCGCATGGGCCGCGAAGCGTTACGGGTCGGCGACGGCCGCGTTGGCGGCTTGGGGTGAGGGCAGTGGCGTGGAAGGTGATGCACCCGACGACGGAGTGCTCGTGGTCCAGGAGGCCTGGATGATGACCTCCGACGCGCACCCGACCGAGAGCCCGATGAAGCGTCGGATGCGGGATCAGCGTGAGTTCCTGACCTGGAAACAGCGCGGGTTCTACGCCGACACCGTACGTTTCTGGCGCGACGAGCTGGGCCTGCGCAGCCTGATCAGCGCGAGCAACTGGATCACGGCGCAACCGTCGACGATGGACGCGCTCGAGCGCTACACGTACACCGCAGGGGACGTGATCGACCGGCACGACGCGTACTTCGAGGGGACCCACGAGGGTTTCGGCTCCGACTACATGATCGACGTGGGCCAGAAGTTCACCGACCGTTCGGTCCTGCGCGAACCGGACGCTGCTGTGGTGAAGTTCCACCGCATCGCCGGGTATCCGCAGACCGTCTCCGAGACCGGCTGGCCGAACCCGAACCGCTTCAAGGCGGAATCGGTTGCCCTCTGGGCGACGTACGGCGCCCTCCAAGGGATGGGCGGCGTGGAGTTCTTCGCCCTCGACCGCATCGGCTGGCAGGGGAGTCCGGCGAAGTTCACGACGATGGTGCCGAGCATCATGGGGCAGTTCCCGGCCTTCGCCCTCGCCTATCGGCGAGGCGACATCGAAGAGGCGCGGCCGGTGGTCGAGATCACCCATGCCCTGCGCGATTTGTACGACTTCGGGGAGACGTCGGTCGTCGACTAGCTGGACCTGCCGTGGAGGCCGAGTGAACGCCCTGGTGGTCGACGAGTCCCGGATACCATGCGGCCAACCTGGTCGGAGGGAGTTTCGAACGCATGGCAGCGCCACGCCGGCCGACCTTGCGTGAGGTGGCCAAGCTGGCCGGTGTGTCCATCGGCACGGCGTCCGGGGTGTTGTCCGACAAGGGCTCGGCGTCCCCGGAGACTCGGGCAGCGGTTGTCGCAGCGGCCCAGGAGCTGGGTTACACGAGACGTCCCAGGTCGTCGTCCACCAGCGTCGGGACGCTGACGACGGCGGGAGTGATCGCACGGCAGCTGCACTTCCCCTCGCCCGGAAACCCCTTCTACATGGAGGTTCTGAACGGTGCCCAGCGCGCCTGCGCGAACCTCGGCATCGCGCTCAGCCTGGAGATGGTCGAGGAGACAGGCGAGCGCGCCGGACAGTTGCCGCTCATCGTGCAGCGCCGGCTGGCGCAAGGCCTTCTCGTGCTCGGCTTTCTCGAGACCCACTACGTCCGCAAGCTGCACGATGCCGGCACACCGTGCGTCGTGGTCGATCATTCGCTGGACGACCTACCAGTGGACTGCGTCCGCAGCGAGGACGAACACGGTGGCTACCTCGCCACCTCGCACCTGCTCGACCTGGGTCACCTCGACCCGCCGCCGGCCATGATCGTGGGGCTTCCGCAGCTGCGTCCCGTCGCTGATCGGCTGGCGGGCTACCGGCGTGCGCTGGCCGAGCGTCGGCTCCGCCCGCCGGCTTCCTACGTCCAGCAGGCCGTCGATCTCAGCCAGCCGGCCGGTCGGGCGGCCATGGAAGCGTTGCTCGACCTGCCCCGTCCCCCGACGGCGGTGTTCTGCTCCAACGATTCGACTGCTCTGGGTGCGTTGGAGGCACTGCGCGCTCGCGGTGTCCGCGTGCCGGAGGACTTCTCGGTGATCGGGTACGACGACATGCAGATGGCCGCGCACAGCCTGCCGCCGCTGACCACGATCCACACGGACATCGACCTTCTCGGTGCCCAGGCGGTGTGGCATCTGGCGCAACGGGTCGCCAATCCGGGGATGACCCGTCGAATCACGAAGCTCGCGGTCTCGCTGCTCCGCCGCGCGTCCACCGGCCCGCGATCTGCGAGCAGCTGACCGAGGTCACGCATCCTGCACGGGTGTCAACCAAACCCGGCTTTCTCAATCCCGCACCTGGACAAGGTGCGGCGCGTTTTACGCCCGCTGACTCCTCCGTCAACGGCTCCGAAACATCTGGTTCCTAACGTCACCGGCGGTTGTCCGCGAACCGCGACCGCACATCACCAGCTGTGCCGGGCCTCGCTCCGGCACGAGTGGCGCCCTGCCTGGGCCAGGGAGCCCCTCCACCCTCGAGGGAGGACAAGCGTGACGACTTTCGCCGAACGCACATCTGCAACCGTCGACCTCCAGATGACCAAGGGCCGTTGGATCCACAACTGGCAGCCTGATGACGAGATCTTCTGGCAACGAGTCGGTCGCAGGGTCGCGACCCGGAACCTCGTCTTCTCGATCTTCGCCGAACACCTCGGCTTCTCGGTGTGGCTGCTCTGGAGCATCGTCGTCGTGAGCCTGCCACTGGCCGGTTTCGAGTTCTCGACCGATCAACTGTTCTGGCTCGTGGCGCTCCCGAACCTCATCGGCTCCACGTTGCGCATCCCGTACACGTTCGCGGTCCCTGCGTTCGGCGGCCGTAACTGGACGGTGGTGAGCGCGCTGCTGCTCCTGATCCCGACCGTGCTCCTCGCGGTCGCGGTGAGCAATCCGGACACGCCGTTCTGGATGTTCCTGATCATCGCGGCCACCGCGGGAGTCGGGGGCGGCAACTTCGCGTCCTCGATGACCAACATCTCGTTCTTCTTCCCCGAACGCAGTAAAGGCCTGGGGCTGGGGCTCAACGCGGCAGGCGGCAACCTGGGGACGAGCACCGTGCAGTTCGGCGTCCCCCTCGTGATCGCCATCGGCGGTGGCCTGAGCCTCGCGAACGCCGGCCTCATGTGGGTGCCGCTGATCCTCGCCGCCGCGATCTGTGCCTGGCTCTGGATGGACAACCTCACGGTGTCGAAGGCTCCGATCAAGGGCCAGCTCGCCGCGTGCAAACGCAGCCACACGTGGGTGATGTCGTTCCTCTACATCGGGACATTCGGGTCGTTCATCGGCTACTCGGCCGCCTATCCGCTGATCGCCACGACGGAGTTCGCCAACTCGCCCGCGGTGAGGTACGCGTTCGTCGGGGCCATGCTCGGTTCCCTCATCCGTCCCGTGGGCGGGTGGCTTTCGGACAAGCTGGGGGGCGCGCGGGTCACGCTGTGGACGTTCATCGCCATGGCGGCGGGTGCGTTGCTGCTGCTGTACGCCGTGGACGTCCATTCCAGTGCGCTGTTCATGGCGGCCTTCGCGATCCTGTTCGCCGCGTCGGGAGTCGGCAACGGCTCGACGTACCGGATGATCCCCGCGATCTTCCGGGCCCAGGGCGAGCGTGAGGAGAAGACGGGAGTCCGGAACGCGGTCAAGAACACCCTCACCGAGGCGGGTGCGGCGATCGGCATCATCTCCTCGATCGGGGCGTTCGGCGGGTTCCTCATCGCGCGGGCGTACGGCAGCTCGTACGCGTCGACGGGCTCGTTCGCGACCGCGATCCTCGCGTACGCCGTCTTCTACGCCGTCTGTGGGGCTGTGACCTGGTGGTTCTACCTGCGTCGGCAGTTCCTGGTGGCACGGATGCCGAGCCTGGCCGAGGCCTCGGTCTGATTTTTCAACAAGCGCCGCGTACCCCGGCGTGACCGTCGGGGTACGCGGCGCTTCGTGTTCCCGCCCTCGGGGTCGACGAGCTGCGCCCGAGGACGTCGGTCACGCGCGCTCTTCCTCGATCGAATTTCGCTGCAGGGACGCACGTAGTGAGACCTCGTTAGCAGCGCAGAAACATCGAAGAAGCAGGCGCGAAATCGCTCGAGCGCACGCTCGACAACATGTCCGGTGTCGCAACGCATTGCCCCTACTGTGCCCTGCAGTGCGGCATGACTCTGCGCGAAGTGGCCCAGGCGCGGACGAACGGTGCCGTCCGGGCCAGCGTGACGACACCTGACACGTCCACCCGACCCGACAGGTCGCGGCTGGGTCCCAGCGTCGAGATCCAGCCGCGACCCAGCGGCAGCAACCGGGGTGGACTGTGCCGGAAGGGGTGGACGGCGGCCGAGCTGCTCACGACACCCGACCGGCTCACCACCCCGCTGATCCGCAGCCGCCGAACCGACTCGCTCCAGCCGACGACCTGGGACGCGGCGCTGTCGTTCGTCGCCACCCGGCTCCGCACGCTGCAGTCCGAGCATGGCAGGGACGCCGTCGCCGTCCTCGGTGGCGGAGGGTTGACCAACGAGAAGGCGTACGCGCTCGGCAAGTTCGCCCGGGTCGTCCTTCGGACGAAGAACATCGACTACAACGGCCGGTTCTGCATGTCGTCTGCCGCTGCCGCCGGCATCAAGGCCTTCGGGCTGGATCGCGGACTGCCGTTCCCGCTGAGCGACATCGCAGATGCCGACGCGATCCTGCTGGTCGGCGCCAACGTCGCCGAGACCATGCCGCCGTTCGGCCAGTACCTCACGGCACAGCGGGAACGCGGGGGCGCGCTGGTCGTGGTCGATCCGCGCGCCACCGAGACCGCCCGGCAGGCGCGGCTCCACCTGCAGGTGACGCCCGGCACGGACCTCGCGCTCGCGTTGGGCCTGCTGCACATCGTGATCATGGAGGGGTACGTCGACCAGGCGTACGTCGCACGTCGTACCACCGGCTTCGACGCCATCCGCCCGACCGTCGCGAGCTACTGGCCGGAGCGCGTGGAGCGCATCACCGGCGTGTCGGTCGCACAGCAACGGGAGGCCGTACGCCTGCTGGCCGAGGCGGACCGGGCGCTCATCCTCACCGCGCGCGGCGCCGAACAGCACGCGAAGGGCGTCGACACGGTGAGTGCGTTCATCAACCTCGCGCTGGCGCTGGGCCTTCCGGGCACGCCAGGACGTGGCTACGGGTGTCTCACCGGGCAGGGCAATGGCCAGGGCGGCCGCGAGCACGGTCAGAAGGCCGACCAGCTGCCCGGCTACCGGATGATCGACGACCCGGCCGCGCGGGCGCACGTCGCGGCTGTGTGGAGGGTCGATCCGGCGACGATCCCCGGCAAGGGGCCCAGCGCGTACGAGCTCATGGACTCCCTCGGGGCGCCTGACGGACCCAAGGCGCTCCTCGTCTTCGGGACGAATCCCGTGGTGTCGGCGCCCGCCGCAGGACGTGTCGAGGGCCGTCTGCGGTCGCTGGACCTGCTCGTCGTCTCAGACCTCGTGTTGTCCGAGACCGCCGCGCTGGCCGACGTCGTGCTGCCGACGGCTCAGTGGGCGGAGGAGGACGGCACGATGACCAACCTCGAAGGGCGGGTGATCCGGCGACGTCGACTCCGCATGCCGCCGCAGGACGTGCGCACCGACCTGGAGATCCTCGCCGGTCTCGCCGCCCGGCTCGGCGCGCCGGGTGCGATCAGTGCCGACCCCGAGGCGACGTTCGCCGAGCTGGCTCGCGCAAGCGCCGGCGGAGCAGCCGACTACGGCGGGATCAGCTACTCCCGGCTCGATGCCGAGGACGGGATCTTCTGGCCGTGCCCGACACCTCGCCATCCGGGAACACCACGGATGTTCCTCGACCGCTTCGCAACGCCTGACGGCAGGGCGCGGTTCGTGCCTGTCGAGTTCCGGCCGGTGGTAGAGGACGTCGACGCCGACTATCCCGTCTATCTCACGACTGGCCGGATGCTCGCGCACTACCAGAGCGGTGCGCAGACGCGCCGGATCAAGGCGTTGGCCGAGGCCGCTCCGCAGGCCTACGTCGAGCTGCACCCGGACCTCGCCGAGCAGTACGGCATCGGCGAGGGAGACCTGGTCCGGGTCACCAGCCGACGAGGAACGGTGACGGCGCCGGCGCGCCTCACCGAGACGATCCGTACCGACACCGTGTTCCTGCCCTTCCACTGGGGAGGGCGTGGCCGGGCGAACAGCCTCACCAACCCTGCTCTCGATCCGACCTCGCGCATGCCGGAGTTCAAGGTGTGCGCCGTGCGCCTGGAGCGCGTCGTGGCGGATCCGGCTGCCGGCACGAGACATGAGGAGCTGGAGGTTACCGCGTGAGCGTGGTGGTCGTGGGGAACGGAATGGCCGGCGCACGGTTCGCGGTCGAGCTGCGGGCACGTGAGCCGAGGCGTCCCCTGGTCGTGTTCGGCGCCGAGCCTGGCCGGGCGTACAACCGGATCCTGCTGTCCAACCTGTTGGCCGGCAAGGCGGACGAGCAGGATCTGCTCCTGCCCGAACCGCAGGGAGCGTTCGACCTGCGGACCGGCGTCGAGGTGGTCGCGGTCGATCCCGTCGCCAAGACGGTCGTGGCGTCCGACGGCAGCCGAACCCGCTTCGACGTGTTGGTTCTCGCGACCGGCAGCCGGGCGGTGGTGCCGCCGATCGAAGGGCTCTGGAAGGACCGCAGCATCGACAGCCTCGTCGACGGTGCCGAGACCTTCCGCACGCTCGCCGACTGCCGGCGCATCCTGGCCGCCGCCGAGCGGGCGCGACGAGCGGTCGTCGTCGGTGGCGGGCTGCTCGGCATCGAAGCCGCGCGAGGGTTGGCGAAACGCGGCCTCGAGGTCGAGGTGGTGCACGCGCGCAGCCACCTGATGGAGCGTCAGATCGACGTCGAGGCGAGCCGAATCCTCGTCGAGACGTTGGCCGGGCTGGGCGTGCGGGTGCGTCTGGACGCGGTGACCTCCGAGGTCGTCGGAACCCGGCGGGTGGAGGGCATCCGGCTGGAGGACGGTACCGAGATCCCAGCCGACCTCTTGGTGATCGCGTGTGGGGTGCGCCCGAACCCGGACCTCGCCGCGGCCGCCGGTCTCACCGTCAACCGCGGGATCGTCGTCGACGACGAGATGCGGACCTCCGACCCCGACATCTTCGCGATCGGTGACTGCGCCGAGCACCGCGGCACGGTCTACGGGCTGGTCGCGCCGGCCTGGGAGCAGGCCCGGGTGGCCGCCGAGGTGATCAGCGGGGTTCAGGGCGCGCGGTACGAAGGGTCGCGGCTCGTGACCCGGCTCAAGGCGCCGGGCGTCGAGCTCGCCACGATGGGCGATCCGAGCCTCGTTGGCGATGCCACGGACTCTCGTACGGAAGTGGTGACGTTCGCCGATCCGGCGAGGCGCACGTACCAGAAGGTCATGATCCGCGACCGACGCCTGGTCGCGGCGATCCTGCTGGGCGACGTCCCGATGGTCGGCGCGCTCACCCAGATCTTCGATCGCCAGGTGCCGGTCCCTTCGGATCCGCGTCGCTTGCTCTTCGGTCACAGCATGACCGGGGACCGAAACGAGGCTGCGGTCGACGCGATGCCGGCGGCCATGACGCTGTGTCGCTGCAACGGTGTGACTGCCGGGGCCATCGCACGCGCATGGCTGGCGGGTGCACGGACGGCTCAGGAGGTGGCCGCCCGCACCCACGCGAGCACGGGATGCGGGAGCTGCCGAGACCTCATCGAGGGATACCTCGACGCGCTGGCGGCCGATCCGAACCCAGCAGAAGAGCCAGTGACGGAAGGGGTGGTCGCATGACGACACGGGACGCTTCCCGCGTAACCCCCGCTGACCTGCCGCGGGAGACCGTACGCCCGACCGGCGGTGCGCCGAACCGGGTCGTGGTCGTCGGGAACGGCATGGTGGGGCAGCGGTTCGTGGAGCTTCTACGTGCACGGGACCACGCCGGCCTCTGGCACATCACGGTTCTCGCCGAGGAACGTCGCCCGGCCTACGACCGGGTGAACCTCTCGGCCTACTTCACGGGCACGACACCAGACGAGCTGTCCCTCTCACCGCCTGGGTTCTACGACGACGATCCGCTCGTTGCGCTGCGTCTTGCCGAGCCGGCATGCGCGATCGACCGAGAACGTCGCGTCGTGTCGACCGCGGTCGGCGATTATCCGTACGACGTCCTCGTGCTCGCGACCGGCTCGTATCCCTTCGTTCCGCCAATTCCCGGGCGCGACCTTCCGGGCTGCTTCGTCTACCGGACGCTCGACGACCTCGTTGCCTTGCAGAAGTACGCGAACGGCCGGTCGGTCGGCGCCGTGATCGGTGGTGGTCTGCTCGGCCTGGAGGCGGCGAATGCGCTTCGCTTGTTGGGATTGCGTACGCATGTGGTGGAGTTCGCGCCCTGGCTGATGCCGGCCCAGCTGGACGAGGCGGGTGGTTCGATCCTGCGTCGTCAGGTGGAGGCGTTGGGCATCGAGGTCCATGTCGCCACGAAGACCGAACGTCTCGAACCGCGAGCCGACGGCTCCGTCGCTCGTATGGTCTGCTCCGTCGAGCAGGACGCGAATGGCCAACCTCAACAGGAGATCGACGTCGACGTCGTGGTGTTCGCAGCCGGCGTGCGACCACGTGACGAGCTGGCGCGCCAAGCCTCGCTGGCGATCGGGGAACGCGGTGGCGTCGTGGTCGACGAGACGTGCCGGACGGCCGACCCCGCGGTCTACGCCATCGGGGAGTGCGCCTGCATCGGTGGTCGGGTCTACGGTCTGGTCGCGCCGGGTTACGAGATGGCCGACGTGGTGGCGCAGCGCCTGGTCGACCAGACGGCGACGGCGCGGTTCGAACGCGCCGACACCTCGACCAAGCTGAAGTTGCTCGGCGTCGACGTCGCGAGCTTCGGCAATCCGAGCGGCGAGCTCGACGTCGTCTACTCCGATCCCGCGCACGGCATCTACGCCAAGCTGGCGTTGACCGACGACGCCCAGACGTTGCTCGGTGGAATGCTGGTCGGCGACGCGTCGGCGTACGCGACCTTGCGGGCCAGTGTCAACGGTCCCTTGCCGGGAAAGCTCGCCGACTTCCTCGGCTCCGGCACGGTGGACGGCACGCTGCCGGGAAGTGCCCAGGTGTGCTCGTGTCACGCGGTCACCAAGGACGAGATCCTCACCGCGATCACCGAGGGCTGCGCGGACGTGTCAGCGATCAAGTCGTGCACGAAGGCGGGAACGGGCTGTGGCTCGTGCGTCCCTCTGCTCAAGACCCTGCTGGCCGAAGCAGGTGTCGAGCAGCCGAAGGCCATGTGCGAGCACTTCGCGTACACGCGACAGGAGCTCTTCGACCTGATCCGGGTGCGTGGACTCACGACGTTCTCGCAGATCGTCGCCGAGCACGGCACCGGTCGCGGCTGCGACATCTGCAAGCCTGCCATCGCGTCGATCCTCGCAAGCCTCGGCAAAGGACACATCCTCGACGGCGAGCAGGCGAGCTTGCAGGACACGAACGACCACTTCCTCGCCAACCTGCAACGCAACGGCACCTACTCGGTCGTACCCCGGATACCCGGTGGAGAGATCACGCCCGAGAAGCTCATCGTCATCGGGGAGGTCGCGCGTGACTTCGGGCTCTACACCAAGATCACCGGAGGGCAGCGGATCGATCTCTTCGGTGCCCGGGTGGAGCAGCTTCCCCTGATCTGGAAACGGCTCGTCGACGCGGGCTTCGAATCCGGGCACGCCTACGGCAAGGCGTTGCGTACTGTCAAGTCCTGCGTGGGAACCACGTGGTGCCGCTATGGCGTGCAGGATTCGGTCGGGCTCGCCATCATGCTCGAGCTGCGCTACCGCGGCCTTCGTTCACCCCACAAGGTCAAGGCGGCGGTGTCGGGCTGCGCGCGGGAATGTGCCGAGGCGCGTGGAAAGGACTTCGGCATCATCGCGACCGAGAACGGCTGGAACCTCTTCGTCGGAGGCAACGGCGGGTTCAAACCGCGACATGCCGAGCTCTTCGCGTCCGATCTCGACACCGACACCTTGGTGCGCTACATCGACCGGTTCCTCATGTTCTACATCCGGACGGCCGACCGCCTGCAACGCACGTCGAGCTGGATCGAGAACATGGACGGCGGTCTCGACTACCTCCGCGAGGTCATCATCGACGACTCACTCGGCATCTGTGCCGAGCTGGAGGAGGCGATGCAGCGTCACGTCGAGAACTACGTGGACGAGTGGCGCGCGACGCTCGAGGACCCCGAGAAGCTGCGCCGGTTCGTGTCGTTCGTCAACGCCCCGGACACCCCGGATCCGTCCATCCAGTTCGTGATCGAGCGCGGCCAACCGATACCTGCGGAGGAAGTGGCGGCGGGTGACGCGGGCCGCGGCCAGAAATCCACCCAGCCAGTCTTGATCGCCGGACCAACTCTGGGAAGGTGGGCCAGCTCGCAAGGAGGTTGACAGGTGAGCATGATGCTGCAGACCGAGGCGCCGTCCCGCGACCTCGAGACAAGTGCCGGCTGGACGCCGGTGTGCCGCTACGACGACCTGACACCGGAACGGGGGGTGGCGGCCCTCATCGGCGACACGCAGGTGGCGATCTTTCGTACGTTCGACGGAACGCTCTACGCCGTCGGGAACCGGGATCCGTTCTCCGGTGCGTACGTCATGTCTCGCGGCATCGTCGGCACGGCGGGCTCGACGCCGACCGTGGCCTCGCCCATGTTCAAGCAGGTCTTCGACCTGCGTACCGGTCGCTGCCTGTCGGATCCGGACGTGGCGCTGCCGACCTACCCGGTCACGTGTGTCGACGGGGTCGTGAAGGTCGCGGTGGTCGCCGAGCCACCGGACGGCCGGGCTGCCGCACTGGTCGGCTCGCCTGAGGCGACGTCGTGAGCGCCGCCGCCACAGCTCAGCCGGCCCAGGCGGACCTGCTCCCGCTGCAGGGTTTCACCGTGGGCGTCACGGCGGCGCGCCGGCGAGAGGAACTCGTCGCCCTGCTGGAGCGCCGAGGTGCTCGAGTGGTGGAGGCGCCGGCGATCCGGATCGTCCCGCTGCCTGACGACCGGGCTCTCCACAAGGCGACTCGAGCATGTGTCGCCAAAGGTCTCGACATCGCGGTGGTGACCACGGGGATCGGCTTCCGGGGCTGGATGGAGGCGGCCGAGTCGGCCGGGCTCGGCGACCGGCTCCGCGCGACGCTCGCGAACTGTCAACTGGTCGCCCGAGGGCCGAAGGCTCAGGGGGCGATCCGCGCCGCCGGGCTGGCGGAGGAGTGGTCGCCGGAGTCCGAATGCATGGTGGAGGTGCTCGAGCACCTGCTCAAGATCGGTGTGCGGGGCAAGCGGATCGCGGTCCAGCTGCACGGTGAGCCGCTTCCTCACCTCGTGGCGGCGTTGCGGGGGGCCGGCGCCGAGGTGATCGAGGTACCCGTCTACCGCTGGGTGCTTCCCGAGGACGTGAGCCCACTCGTCCGGCTGGTCGAGCTGATCAAGCTCAGGTTGGTCGACGCCGTGACGTTCACCAGCGCACCGGCGACGGCCGCGCTGCTCGAGGTGGCGGGGGCAGACCGCGACGCGGTGCTCGCCGCGTTCCGGCAGGATGTGCTCGCCGCCTGCGTCGGCCCGGTCGCAGCCGGCCCGCTGGACCGCTACGGCGTCCCCACCGTGCAGCCGAACCGCGCCCGGCTGGGCGGGCTGGTCCGGGTGCTCGCCGACCGGCTGCCGCGGCATCGCACCCGAGTCGTCGAGGTCGCGGGGCATACGTTGGAGATCCGCGGTCACGCGGTGGTGGTGGACGGCGACCTGCGCATGCTGCCGCCGGCGCCGATGACCTTGCTGCGGGCCCTCGCCGAACGTCCAGGGCGCGTGGTGTCTCGGGCCGACCTGGTGCGCGTGTTGCCCCGCAGCGCAGACGGTCACGCCGTGGAGATGGCGATCACGCGGTTGCGGGCAGGGCTCGGCGACTCGGGCATCATTCGGACGGTCACCAAGCGCGGCTATCGCCTCGCCATCGATCCGGACTGACCATGTGAGAACCTGCCGATGACGGACGTGTCAAGGCCAGTCGGAGGTGTGACACGTGTCGATACGTGGTGCACCCCCGACGGGCGTAGTGCACATGGTCATTCGAGGGTCGCGCCTGGCCGGACGGCGACCGTGAGGACGGCAGCGGCGATCCACAAGCCGGCGGCCAGGACGCCGAGGCGGTGCATGCCGAGCACGAACGACGTGGGGTGCTGCGGCGTGCCCGCCACTGCACCGAAGACGGCGACGCCGAGGGCGCCGGCCGCCTGACGGACGGCGTTCGTGACGCCGCTCGCCAGGCCGGCGCGGTCGGCTGGGGCGGCGCGCAGCGCCGCGGCGACCACTGCTGGTGTCAGCAGGCCCATGCCGACGCCGAGACCGAGCAGCGCCGGTAGCAGACCGAGGTAGGTGCTGTCGGCATCCAGCCGGAGCAGGTCGAGCATGCCTGCCGCCCCCAGGAGGAGCCCTGCCGCCATGGGGACGCGCGGGCCGTATCGCGCGGCGAGGCGTCCGGTCACCGGTGACAGCATCGCGAGCGGGGCGAACAGCGGCAGCAGCTCGACTCCTGCCCGCAGAGCGGTGTCGTCCTGCACGACCTGCAGATACAGGGTCGTCACGAAGATCGTCCCGATCCCGACGACGTTCATCGCCCCGGCCACCAGGTTCGCACTGACGAACGCCGGCGACGCTGCGAGCCACCCCGGCAGGATCGGGTCGGCCGAACGCCGTTGCGTGAGGACGAACGCCGCCGCTCCCACGATGGCCACCACGACCGCGCTGCCCACGGCAGGCGTCAGTCCGTCCCGGCCAAGCTCGATGACCGCGAAGACGAGGGCGCCGAGCGCCACCGTGGCCGTGCCGACTCCTGCGAGGCCCGCCCGGTCGAAAGTCCGCCGGCCGAGCCAGTCCGCTGGCACCCCACGAAGGGTCGCCGCGCCCGCCGCGACCACCGCCGGGAGGTTGGCGAGGAACACGGCGCGCCAGCCGGCGACCGTGACGAGCAGTCCGCCGAGCAGCGGACCTGCGGGCAGGGCCAGGGACGACACGCCGGCCCAGATCCCGACCGCGCGGGCCTGCTCCCGACGCTCGGGGAAGAGGCGCGTGACCATGGCGAGCGTTCCGGGCAGGAGCAGCGCCGCCCCCATGCCCTGGACCGCACGGGCGCCGACGAGCAGGCCCGGCGACATGGCGGCCCCGCATCCCACGGACGCGGCTCCGAACAACACGAGGCCAGCGAGCACCATCCGCCGGTGGCCGTAGGCGTCGCCCAGGGCGCCGCAGCCAAGGAGCAGGGCGGCGAACGGGACGGTGTAGCCGTCGACCACCCACTGCAGATCGGAGTGGCCGGTGTGGAGTTCGGCTCCGATGCCGGGGAGCGCCACATTGACCACGGTGACGTCGAGCAGCACGAGGAACATGCCGGCGGCCATCACGGCGAGCGCGAGGCCGCGGTGTGGTGGGGTCTGGACATAGGAGGCGGGACGTGTGTCGGCGGTAACCCTCATGCCTCGAAGGCTCTCCCCGGAACACTTCGACGCCGCTCGAAACGTGCCGGGCGCACACTGGGGCCATGAACGAGGATCCTCACGTGACTGGTCAGCCCCGCGGCGACGCCGGCCGTCCTGACCCTGCCAGTGGAGAGTCAACCCGTGGCGAGACGGCCCGTGGCGATGCCGACATCGCCGAGGCCGCACGGCTCTTCGCCGAACCTGCACGCGCCCGCATCCTGGTGGCCCTCGCCGACGGCCGGGCGCTGCCCGCGTCCATGCTCGCCTCCGAGGCCGGAGTCTCCCCGGCCACGGCAAGCTCTCACCTCCGCCATCTTCTGCGGGCCGGACTCGTGGTCGTCGAGCCCACTGGCCGCCACCGGTACTACCGGCTCGCCGGTCCGGACGTCGCGGCCGTGCTGGAGTCGCTGGCCCAGGTCGCTCCTACGCAGCCGGTGCGCTCGCTACGCCAGGCGACGCGCGCCCAGGCTCTCCGGGCCGCTCGGACCTGCTACGACCACCTCGCCGGTCGGCTCGGCGTCGCCCTCACGTCCGCCCTCGTCGAGCACGGTGCTCTCACCAGGATCGAGGCGGGCACCGACCGGTTGCGAGGTGACGATCGATCCGGGCCGGTACGGAACCATCCGTACGTCCTCGGACCCAAGGCTGCCGAAGTGCTGGGTGATCTCGGCGTCGACCTCGACGCACTGCGGGACCCCACTTCCGGCGATCCTCGTTCTCTCAACCGTTCGCGCTCGCGCCGCCCGTTGCTGCGCTTTTGCACGGACTGGACCGAGCGACGCCACCACCTCGCCGGCCGGCTCGGCGCCGCCCTCGCCGCGTCCTTGTTCGAACGCGAGTGGGTCGTGCGACGGCCTCACCAGCGAGCCGTCCGGTTGACCGATCGGGGCGCGGACGGCCTGCGGAGAACCCTGGGACTCACGGTCGACGTGTAGGTGGCTCCTGCCGGTGACGGACGCGTCAAGGCCAGTCGGAGGTGTGACACGTGCCGACACGTGGTGCACCCCCGACGGGCGTAGTGCACATGGTCATTTGGAGGCCAGGCGCGGGGTGGTGGAGAGGAACGAGACCGAGCCGGGGATGAGCAGGTCGGCACGGTGCCTGGTAGCTGCGACCACGCCGGCGTTGCGTTCGTCGCTGCCGAGGGCCCAGGCGCGCGCCTGCTCGGCGGTCTTGCCGTACTCCTGATGCCGGGCGATCAGCCGGGCGTGACGCACCTTGGTCGGCGGGTCGAGGTACCAGGTCTCGTCCAGCAACGTGCGGACGGCCCGCCACGGGCCCGTATCCACCAGCAGGTAGTTGCCTTCGGTGACGATCAGTCGGACGTCACGCGGGATTGCGAGCGCGCCGGCGATCGGCTCCTCGATCTCCCGCCGGAACTGCGGTGCGTAGACGACGTCGTCGGTCTGGTTCCGGAGCCTGCCGAGCAGGGCGACGTAGCCTGCGGCATCGAAGGTGTCGAGTGCGCCCTTGCGGTCGCGGCGGCCCAGCCGCTCCAGCTCGCAGTTCGCGAGGTGGAAGCCGTCCATGGGCACGTAGCAGGCGGTCTTCTCACCCTGCCGCGCGGTCAACGCGGTGACCAGTGCGGTCGCCAGCGTGGACTTGCCGGCGCCCGGTGGACCGGCGATCCCTAGCAGAGCCCGCTCGTGTCGGTCGGCGAGGGCCTGGGCGCGATCAACTAGCTGCTCGAGGGTCGGTACGGACTCCACCTGGGCATTTCTACCAGTTTCCCGGCGCGCAATGACCACGTTCGGTGCCGGATTACCACCGCACTGTGGCCGGTCTGCCGCGGCTCGGGAGAGATCGTCGCGGTCAGCACACGCACGGCACTGTCGAGACACGTCAGCGGCAGGCCGCGCGCGAACCAGTCGGCATGACGGCCATGAGCTCCTGAATGCGCGCCCAGATCCCGGTAGCGACCAGAGTCGGCCAGGCGGTCCGACTGGCCGATGCTGGTCCAGAGCTGGGCGTCGGCTCGCCCGAGATAGTTAAGCTGCTGAACTGTGTCCGCTCCTGAACCATCGGCTGCCCCTCAGATGGAGCGCGCGGTGCGTGCGCTCGTCCGGCTGGCTCGGCTGCTCGAGCGGGCCGATGCCGGGCTCACGCTTGCCCAGTTTCGGATCCTCGAGCTGATCTCCCGCGGCACCGAGCGCTCCACGCACATCGCCAACCGGCTCGCCACCAGCAAACCTGCCGTGACGGCCGTCGTGGAAGGACTGGTGTCCGCAGGTCTCATCGCCCGTGGCGGCGTCGCGGGTGACCGCCGGGTGATCCGGCTCGAGCTCACCGAGGCCGGTCGAGAGGCGTTGGCCCATGCCGAGCAGGTCTACCGCGCCCGGTTGCAACCGGTGATCGACGAGATCTCCGACCCGGACGCGCTGGTCCGACTGCTCGCCGAGGTCGACGACGTCATGGACGCGCGTTGGGAGGCTCGCGTCGCTGGCGCGTCGCGGGCTGCCTGCAGGGCGCGTCAGGCCGACGGTCCATCCGCGAGCGACACAGGTGACGCGAGCGCTGCCACAGCACGGGCGAAGGGGCAGCCAGTGGAGGTGGCCCAGATCTGATGGCGGCAGTCGCTACTTCATCCCAAGCCCGACCCTCCTCCGACCGTTGGATCCGCCGTCTCGCCGGCTACTGCCTGCGGACGAAATGGCTGGTCTTCGCAAGCTTCGGCGGGGCGGTCGTCGGCATGGTCGCGACCGCGTTCGTCCCCCTCATCCAGCGCCACATCGTCGACGACGTGATCATCGCCCGCGACGATCCGATGCTGCCGTGGGTGGGCGCGCTGCTCGGGGTCGGTCTTTTCACGTTCGGCGCAGGGTTCGTCCGGCGGTATCTCGGAGGCCGGCTCGCCCTCGACGTCCAGCACGCCATGCGCGGCGACCTGTTCAAGGCTTTGTTGCGACTGGATGGCGCACGTCAGGACGAGCTGCACACCGGTCAGGTGGTGAGCCGCTCGATCAGCGACATCATGCTGGTCCAAGGCCTGCTGCAGATGCTGCCGATGCTGACCGGCAACCTGCTGCTGTTCGTCACGTCGCTTGCCATCATGGCCTGGCTGTCGCCGCTGCTCACCCTGATCGCACTCGCGGTGGCTCCCGCTCTGCTGCTGGTCGGCTACCACAGCCGGAGCCGGTTGTTCCCTGCGACCTGGGAGGCACAACAACAGGCTGCTGAGGTGGCCGGCATCGTCGAGGCCGCGGTCACGGGTGTGCGCGTCGTCAAGGGTTTCGGCCAGGAACGCCGCGAGCTCGGCAAGCTCGAGGCACAGGCACGGCAGCTCTTCGCCTCGCGGGTTCGCTCGGTCAAGCTCACCAGCCGATACAGCCCGACGCTGCAGGCGGTTCCGTTGTTGGGTCAGGTGGGCGTTCTCGCGCTCGGCGGGTGGCTCGCGATCCGCGGCGACATCACGCTCGGCACTTTCCTCGCGTTCTCGAGCTACCTCGGTCAGCTGATCGCACCGGTCCGCATGCTGTCGAACTTCCTCGTGATGGGGCAGCAGGCTCGAGCGAGCGTCATCCGGGTGTTCGAGGTGATCGACTCACAGCCGACCATCGAGGAGAAGCCGGATGCGGTGGAGCTTCCCGCGCGCGCGGGTGCAGTCGAGCTGCGGAACGTGACGTTCGGCTACGACGCATCGGACCCGGTGCTTCGCGACTTCTCCCTTCGTGTGAAACCTGGCGAGACGATCGCGCTCGTCGGTACCGCGGGCTCGGGGAAGTCGACCATCTCGCAGCTCCTGCCGCGCTTCTACGACGTCCAGCAGGGCGCGGTGTTGATCGACGGGTACGACGTACGAGACGTCACGCTGAGCTCGCTGCGTTCCCGGATCGGGCTGGTCTTCGAGGACAGCTTCCTCTTCTCCGACACCGTACGCGCCAACATCTCGTACGGTCGCCCCGATGCCACCGACGAGCAGATCCGCGACGCGGCCAAGGCGGCCGAGGCGATCGAGTTCATCGAGGACCTGCCCGAGGGCCTCGACACGGTGGTGGGCGAGCGCGGGCTCACACTCTCCGGTGGCCAGCGGCAGCGGATCGCGCTTGCCCGGGCCCTGCTGAGCGATCCCCGGCTTCTCGTCCTCGACGACGCCACGTCGGCCGTCGACCCGCAGACCGAGGCGGAGATCCATGCGACGCTGCGGCGCGTCATGTCCGGCCGTACGACGATCATCATCGCTCACCGGCAGTCCACGTTGCAGCTGGCGGACCGGATCGCGGTGCTCGAGTCGGGTCGGCTCGTCGACGTCGGGACGCACGAGGAGCTCAGCGCGCGCTGCCCGCTGTACCGGCTGCTGCTCTCCGGGCCTGGCGAGGACGCCGAGGGAATCGACGCAGGCGACCTCGACGCGTTCCTCGCCGTGACGGAAACCGCCCGCGGAGGCTCCGACCAAGGGACACGCTCAGGTGAGCGCACCACACGTGAGACCGAAAGCTCCGACGGCTCCGGCTCGATCGACCCGTCGGCCTGGGTCCGACCCGAGGAGCCCGAGCTGCCGAGCCATCTCACGCGGGTGCGAACGCCGACCGGCATCGGTGGCGGTTTCGGCGGTGGAGGCGGCATGGGCCGCGGAGGCGGTATGGGCGGCGGTGGCTGGCTCTCCGGCATGCCGCCGACTCCCGGACTGCTCGCTCAAGTCGCGAAGCTGCCGCCCGCGCGCGACGTCCCGGACGTCGACGTCGCGCAAGCCGCCCAGCCCGACCCGGGGTTCACGCTGATGCGCACGCTGCGGCCATTCCGCGCCGCGCTGCTTCTCGCCCTGCTGCTGGTGGCGCTGGACGCCGTCACCGCCTTGTGCTTGCCGCTCTTCATCCGGCACGGCGTCGACGCCGGGGTTCGCCGGCAGGCCTTGGACGTCGTCCTCGTCTCGGCGGCGATCGCGCTGGGTGTCGTCGCCAGTCACTGGACGATCAGCCGATGGCAGATCCGGGTGGCCGGACGCACCGGTGAGCGCGTTCTCTATTCCTTGCGGGTGAAGCTTTTCGCGCACCTGCAGCGCCTCGGGCTGGACTACTACGAGCGCGAGATGGGCGGTCGCATCATGACGCGGATGACGACCGACATCGACGCTCTCTCATCGTTCCTGCAGACGTCGCTGCTCACGGCCGTCGTGGCGATGCTGCAGTTCGTCGGCGTGCTGATCGCATTGATCTGGATCAATGCCGAGCTCGCGCTCTCGGTCCTTGCCCTGTTGCCGGTGCTGATCGTCGCCACGCTGGTCTTCCGAGCGAAGTCGTCGGTGGCCTATGCCGAGGCACGGGAGCGGATCAGTATCGTCAACGCCGACTTGCAGGAGAACGTCGCGGGCATGCGAGTCGCGCAGGCGTTCGGCCGAGAGGAGCACAACGCCAACCGGTTCACTGCCAAGAGCGAGGCCTATCGGGTGAGCCGGTTGCGGGCGCAGCGCTACATCGCGACCTACTTCCCGTTCGTCCAGTTCCTCAATCTCGCAGCCGCCGGAATCGTGCTCGGTGTCGGTGCTGGTCTTGTCTACGAAGGGTCGTTGACGGCGGGGGCGCTCATCGCGTACCTGCTGTACATCGACCTGTTCTTCTCACCGGTCCAGCAACTGTCCCAGGTGTTCGACGGCTACCAGCAGGCGCGCGTCGGCCTGCGTCGGATCGGCGACCTGCTGCGAACACCCACGTCGACACCGGAGGCCGAGAACGCCCGCAGGGTCACCCGGCTCACCGGCCAGGTGGAGCTTGCGAACGTGCACTTCCAGTACGACAAGGCGAGCCAGGAAGCGCTCAAGGGTGTCGATCTCTTGGTGCGTCCCGGTGAGACCGTCGCCCTGGTTGGGGAGACCGGTGCTGGCAAGACCACGCTGGTCAAGCTGGTGGCGAGGTTCTACGACCCGACGAAGGGCGAGGTTCGTGTGGTGTGTGACGTGGCCGCAGACGACGGTGCCGGCGGTCCTCGCGAGTACGACCTGCGTGAGCTCGACCTCGAGTCGTACCGGCACCGGATCGGCTACGTTCCCCAGGAGCCCTTCCTGTTCCCGGGAACCATCCGGGATGCGATCGCATATGGGCGTCCGGATGCGAGTGACTTCGAGATCGAACGGGCAGCGCGTGCCGTCGGCGCGCACTCGATCATCGCCCGGATGCGAAACGGCTACTACCACAAGGTCGGTGAGCGAGGGCGAAACCTCTCGGCCGGTCAGCGGCAGCTCATCGCGTTGGCTCGCGCCTATCTGGTCGACCCCGACGTCCTCCTGCTCGACGAGGCGACCGCCGCGCTGGACCCCGCGACCGAGGCATTGGTGATCCGCGCCACCGAGACGCTGACCCGCTCACGCACCACGTTGCTCATCGCGCACCGGTTGACGACAGCGGCGCGGGCCGACCGGATCATCGTTCTGCACCGCGGTGAGATCGTCGAGGACGGCACGCACGCCGAGCTGCTCGACCGCGGTGGGCGGTACGCGATGTTGTGGGAGGCGTACGCCAGAGGGGAACGCATCGTGGCCTAAAGCTCGCGGGATGGCGTCAGCGCGGGATGCCGGGCTGGTTTCGCCCGCGCGGCTTCGGGGCTGGTGCAGTCGTCGGATCGGCTGCCGGGCGTGGCGCGTCCGAGGTCGCCGGGTGGTACGCACACGCGTCGTCGAGGGAGTCGGCAGAGCTGGGTCGGGACGTGCCGGCGTCGCTCTCCGCGATGGCCTGCCTGACCATGGCGCGGATCTTCCGGTAGTCCGGGTTCGCCGAATCGATGACCTCGTTGGTGAAGGCGACGCTCGTCACCGGAGCCTCCTTCACCTTCACGGCGAGTTGGGCGAAGCTCGGTAGCACGGACTGCGGGATGTCGGTGAAGAACATGTTCTTCGACGACTTGGCGAGCGCCTGGTAGCGGGTCAGCACGGTGAACGGATCGGCCTGGTCGACGATCGCCTTGATGACGCATCGCCGGCGCTTCATCCGGTGGTAGTCGTCAGTTCCGTACCGCGCGCGGGCGAACCACAAGGCGTCGAATCCGTCGAGGTGCTGCTTGGGCCCCACCTCGATCCAGCCACCGGGACGCAAGCCCGCGCTCTCCTCACCGCCCATGGGGATCCGTTCGTTGACGTTGACCGTGACCCCGCCAAGAGCGTCGATGAGGTCCCGGAAGCCCTGCAGGTTCACCATCGCGTAGTAGTCGACGGGAAGTCCCAAGGCGCCGCTCACCGCGAGCTTGGTGGCGTCGGCGCCGGGGTTGTCGCTTTTCAGAAGGCCGGGATTCTGGTCCGGAACGTTCTCGTAGATGGAGTTCAGCATCCACTCCAGTTCGTCGGCGTCCTCCGCATCCTCCGGGTCGGGTGCGTAGACGCCGCCCGGGTACGCATCGGCGAGCGGCGAGTTCGCAGGGAACGGGATGCGTTGCAGGTTCCGTGGGAGGCTGAACAGCACGGTCCGGCCGGTCTTGACATTGGTGCTTGCCAGGATGATGGTGTCGGGTCTGGTTCCGATCCGGTCGGGTCCGGCATCACTTCCCAACAACAGCACGTTGATCCGTGACCGCCCGGGCCAGGGGTTGGCGTCCCCTGCGATTCGCGGCGCGGTCGGACGGGTGGCGCTCTGGCTGTCGTTCCCAGCGAAGACGTGCTCGATGAGGTCCTTCTGGACAGCCGCGTAGCGCCCGCCGACTCCGAAGGGGACCACGACGCTCACGACGAGCGCGGCGACGATTGCGTAGCCTAGGATGCGTTGCCCGAACCGCAGGCCGCTCGGTTTGAGCGCGCGATAGGTCACGACGATGAGGCCGGCCCAGATCAGTCCGACGACGGGAAGGACGACGGACAAGACGCCAAGCGTCTTCGGATCGAGAGCGGCGTTGGTCAGCACGAGCGGCCGGGTGATCGCCACGACGGCGAGAAACCCACACGAGGCAACGAATATCGCGAGCACCGCCCCACCGAGGAGCCGGTGACCCGCAGACCACAGCCCGCTGCCGGGCACAATGGCGCCGATGACCGTGCGCCTCAACACACTCGAAAACGTCGAACGATTGCTGGTGGTGTGAATTTCGTGGTCGTCTCCCGTCGCGTCACGCATGCTTCATCGTGACCGCGTTACCGGGCCGGATTCAGCTATTTCTTGTAAGTTGGGAACGCTGCGGAAAACAGAATTACCAGTGCCCAGATTTGGGGATGGCATCACGGATTAAAGTACTGCAATTTCCCAGTCGCACGAAACGCCTCGAGCGAGGCGGAGGAGGAGTCTACGCGGGTCACTCCTACGGTGCGATTGGCTGCCGAATTCCAATACACCAGAGCCTTGACCCTCGGCCACTTACGGATCTCTTCGCCCAGTCGGCGGAAGAACTGCGCTTTCGCACCAGGACTTCCTGGCTTTTCCGCCACGCCCCATTCCGCGAGCATCAAGGGTTTGTCAGGCGCGAACTCCGTTGCCCACCGATAGAATCCCGGCCACGTGGGATGGGTGGAAAAGCGCCGGTTCACAAGTGACGTCGTATCGCCCCAGTAATGTCCGGTACCGAAGATGTACGGGTCGTACGCTATCCAGTCGACCACGTCGTCGCCCGGGTAGAGATCCTCGAACCACGGTTGTGTACCCCAATGCGGAAGACCCATGTAGTTCATCACCCAGACGACGTTGTCGACACCGCGAGCGCGCATGTGCGCGACGACGTGCCGGAACATCGCGCGGTAGTCCTGGGCGGTGTAGCCGGATCCGGGAGAGTTGTCGACCTCGTTCTCGGGCTCGTGGTGAATGGTGAGGAAGAACGGCTGGTAGAAGTTTGCCGTGATATGGCGGGCCAGCCGGTCGAGCTCGTCGTCGACCGCTCCTTGGGCGACGGCACGCCAGGTGTGTCCGACGGCAGGTTTGAAGTTGATGAGCAGCAAGCGTTCGTTCCCGGGCTCGTTCGCGAGCTCGATCTCGCGCCGGGTCGGAAAGAGCTGACCAAGGCGGTGGTAGAAATGCGCGATGTTGACAGTCCGGCCGATCACGTACTCGTAGTCGGCCAACGCCTGCGGCCAACTCTCGCCCTGGAGCGGATTGGCGGCGACCCCCCACCACGCCCCGCAGGTCGGCTCGAGATTCGGCTCGATCCCACACGTGCTCTTGACGGCAATTCGCTTCGGCGTCGACGCCGGCATGCGCAGCGGTGGCTCCTGACAGGCGACCAGGGCAGCCACGAGAGCGATGGTCACAGCGCAGGCGAACGCAAGCTTCGTGCGGGAGTGGGTCATCTGCCGTACTCCTCGAGCGAAATCACGCGACGCCCCCAGCCCGTGATCGGTTTCGGGCTGGGGGCGCAGTGCCTGGGTGAGTTCGGCCAAGATATCGCGTCAAGCTGGTGGTGTGGAAGTCGTCGTCTGTCAGGATGGGCGACATGACGGTGCCTCCTGGACCGCCTGAGTCGCCTGCCGGGTCTGTCGGCGCGGCGTCCGGGTTGGCCGGCTGGCTCCCCGAGTCGTTCTTGAGCCACACCCGAGTGGCCTGGGAGGGAGCGGCGGGCCGGGAGTGGGCGCACGCGCTCCCAGGATTGGTCAGGCGGGCCTGCGACCGTTGGGGTTTGCGCGTCGCTGGTCAGGTGATGCACGGGGCGAACGGCGTCGCCGTGCCGGTGGTCTGCGAGGGCGTGCCCTGTGTACTCAAGGTCGCATGGCCCGACCAGGAGCTGCAAGATCAGGTACTCGGGTTGCGGTTGTGGAGTGGCCACGGCATGGTCCGGCTGCTCGAGGCGGAGCTCGACGACGGCGCGCTGCTGCTCGAGCGACTCGACATGACATGCACACTTCGGTCGCAGCCGGTGACCGAGGCGCTCACCGTCGCCGGTGAGCTGCTCGGCAGGCTGTCCGTTCCAGCAGCCCGGGACGGTGAGGCTGCGGACGGCCTTGCGACGCTGCCGACCTGTCCCGAGGTCGCTGACGCTTTCCTGCAGTCTGCCGACGAGCGCGCTGCTGCGCTCGGCCATCCCGTACCGGCGGCAGTGCTGGCGATGGCCCAGCGCCTTGCGCGCGGCCTCACGGACGTGGATTCCGACCGTCTGCTGAACGCCGATCTTCACGACGAGAACATCCTGGCCGCGGCTCGGGAACCGTGGTTGGCCATCGACCCACGGGTGATGATCGGTGTCCCCGAGTACGGAATCGCCCAGCTGCTCTGGTGGCGTCTTGAGGACATCGAGAACGACCTCGGGCTGCGCCGCGCGTTCGATCTCCTGGTGTCGGTTGCCCAGCTCGACGCCGAGCTGGCTCGGGCGTGGACCATCGTGCGGTCGGTCGACTACTGGCTGTGGGGTCGTGCGAACGGGCTCACCATCGATCCGGTCCGCTGCGCCCGGGTCGTGGACGGGCTGGCCTGATCCGGTGGCGTCGTGCTGGCGGCGCCCTCCTCCGGGCCACGTCCTAGAGTGCGAGCCGTGGCCAACCGCAAGCGCCTGCGCACCGTCGATCTGGCACGCAGCGTCGGGCTTTCCGTGCAGCAGGTCCGCAACTACGTCGACCAGGGCTTCCTGCCCCCGGTCGACCGGACGCCGAGTGGCTACCGGATCTTCACCGAGCGCCATGCGTACGCGATCAAAGTGGCTCGCGCCATGATCGAAGGTCACGGCTGGCAGGCGGCGCGGCAGATCATGGCGGCGGTGCACGCCGGCGACCTGGAGACCGCGCTCGCGATCCTCGACCGGGGACACGCCGAGCTCGACCAGGAGCGACGGCACATCGAGCGGGTGCTGGCCGCGTTCAAGACCCTGGCGACGTCGCCGATGCGACCCGAGTCCGGACGCTCGGCACGACGGAACGGATTGCGCATCGGCGAGGTGGCCAAACAGGTGGGCGTTCGTACCTCCGCGCTCCGGCTGTGGGAGGAGCGGGGTCTGCTGCAGCCAGCCAGGGAACGCGGCACCGGCTACCGTCTCTACGACGAGTCCGCATTGCGCCAGGCGCACATGGTCGCGCTCCTGCGGAAGAACGGCTACGGCTTCGACATCGTGTCGGCGGTGCTGGACGAAGTGCGCTCAGAGCACCATCGCAGACCCGAGCGGGTGCGGGCCGAGCTCGCCCGCCGTGAGCAGGACCTGCATCGCCGGAGCTGGCGACGGTTACGGGCGTCTGCGATGGTGTACGGATACATCGCCAGCATGCCTGAGCGGTCGCAGGACGTGGACTGAAAGACTGGGATTCGAGCCGTCAGGCGATCAGGTGAGTGCCGTGACAGCGCGGTCGACGTCGGCGACAGTGTTGTAGACGTGGAACGACAGCCGAACCCGGCCCCCGCGGACTGCCGCCCGGACACCTGCGTGGGCCAGCTTCTGCTCGGCGTCGGCGATGTCCGTACTGACGATGGCCGAGTCGGTCGGCGGCAGTCCGAGGCCGGTGCAGAAGCGGTTGGCGAGTCCGACGTTGTGGGCGTGGATACGCTCGAGGCCGATCTCGAGCAGCAGGTCGAGCGCCGGAGCCGCTCCCACGAAGCTGAACCACGCCGGTGACACGTCGAAACGCCGCGCATCGCTCGCCAGTCGCAGGGGCGGACCGTAGTAGGAGGTGTGCGGGTCGGCCCCCGCGTACCATCCGGCAGAAAGCGGGACGAAGTCGTCCCTGACCGCGGGGGAGAGGTAGGCGTACGCGGTGCCCCGAGGCGCCATCAGCCATTTGTACCCCGCGACGACTACGACGTCGGCCCGCGACCACGGCAGCGGAAGCCACCCAGCAGCCTGGGTGGCGTCGACGATCACGGTCGCACCGACGCGTCGAGCCTGGTCGACGATCGTGTCGAAGTCGGCTACCTCACCTGTCGCGGACTGCACGGCGCTGAAGGCGACGAGGGTGGGCCCTCGACCTCCGGTCCCAGGTGAGGCCACTGCGTGAGCCAGCTCGCCGGTCGGCACCGTGACGACCTCGACGCCACGACGTGCCTGGACGAGCCACGGAAACAGGTTGGAGGTGAACTCGACACTTGGCACGATGACCCGTGTCCCGGATGGAATGCTCGCCGCGACCGGACCGAGCAGCCCGGACACCGTGCTGCCGACGCAGACGTCGGACGGCGACACTCCCAGCAGCCGAGCGAAGGACTCGCGGGCACGGGTCGTCGACTGGTCCCAATGCTCCCAGCTGGTCCTTCCGTGGCGCCACTCGTCCAGAGCGGCCTGCAGCGCATTCCACGCCGGACGGGGTGGAAGCCCGTAGCTCGCCGTGTTGAGCCAGCCTGGTGTGGCGTCCCAGAGTGACTGAGCCTCGGTCAGGTCCATCACGTCACCACCCTGCCAGATCCGGACCGCGGCCAACACAGCGATCGAGCAGGCCTCGCCGAGGCCGAAGGGCTCCGTCGTGCGGGATGTCCGGTTCACACTCGGCCCGGCCTCCCTGGCTGCGTGCTGTGATCGGCGACCTTGGCAGGCGAGCGACGATGGGGGAGGCTGGTTCGCCGACGGTTGCGGTCGAGGACCGGTCGAAGTCAGACGGGCGGCGCGAGGAGGACGTGATGGCGACTCGGACAGGTGAGGCGAGCCGGCGGGATTTCCTCAAGACGTCAGCGGCTGCCGCAGCGTTGGCCATGCTCGCTGGCTGCGCGAGCGGACCCAGTGAGGACGGCCGACGGCGTGGCGAGTCTGGCGAGAAGGGCCGTCGTGGTGTCGGATCGAGCACCCGCCCGTTGCCGACTCCCTCGCGATTCCGCGAAGCTCCCATGCTGGCCAAGCAGGTCGAGGCGGGTGAGCTGCCGCCGGTCGAGGAACGGTTGCCGGACCAGCCGTACGTCGTGCCACACAACTGGCTGGAGCCGGGGAAGTACGGCGGCGAGCTCCGGATGATGACGCCGAAGGTGACCGACGGCCAGGTACGCGAGTACATGTACGGACACTCGCTCCTGCGGTGGTTGAACGACGGCCTCGACATCGGCCCCGGGCTCGCCGTGAGTTGGGAGTCCAACGAGGACGCGTCGGAGTGGACTCTGCATCTGCGTAAGGGAGTGCGGTGGTCGGACGGGGAGCCGTGGACCGCTCGCGACATCCTGTTCTGGTGGGAGGACCTGGTCCTCAACGAAGACCACCCTGCCGTTCCACCCGACGAGATGCGCTCGGGTACCGGCACGCTCGCCCAGATGAGTGCGCCTGACGACTACACCCTCGTGCTGCATTTCGACGCCCCCGCTCCGCTCACGGCGGACCGACTCGCCATGTGGGTGAAAGGTGGCAACGGCGACGTGGGGCCGATCTGGACACTGCCACGCCACTACGTCGAGCAGTTCCATCCCAAGTACAACCCCGAGGCGCCGAAGGACTGGGCGTCGAAGGACGGCATCTTCTTCCAGAAGGCGGACTTCGTGCGCAATCCCGAGTGTCCCACGCTGACCGGGTGGCGCGTCACCTCGGTGAGAGACGGGGAAGCGCTCGAGTGGGAGCGCAATCCGTACTACTGGTGCGTGGACCCCGACGGCAACCAGCTGCCGTTCATCGACCGCATCACCATGAGCGTCGTGCAGGACTTCGAGGTGGCCAAGCTGCAGATGCAGGAGGGCCGGTACGACTACGTGCACGGGCCGTTCGCTCAGGTGACACTCGCCGACATCTCAGGCCTGAAGCAGACTCGGGACCGAAGCGGGCTCGAGGTCGTCCTGTGGGACAACGGCGACGGGACGGGAAACGCCTGCTTCTTCTTCAACTACGACTACCGTGACCCGAAGATGCGCGCCCTGATTCGCGAACCGAAGTTCCGTCAGGCCTTGTCGCTGGGGTTCAACCGGGAGGAGATCCGCAAGGCCGTGCACTTCGGGTTGGGCGAGCCGACGACGGGGACGATGAGCCCGAAGGCGATCGAGTTCCACGTCGAGCCGGAGGGCCCGAAGATCTACAAGCAATGGCGTGACGCGTACAACGCCTATGATCCGGAGCGCGCCAAGCAGCTGCTCGACGAGATCGGGGTCGTCGACCGCGACGGCGACGGCAAGCGTGAGCTGCCCGACGGCAGCAAGCTCACCATCGTCCTGACGTACGCCGCAACGGCACCCGACGTCGTGACCCAACCCAACACCATCATGGTGCGCGATTGGCAGAGCCTGGGACTCGACGTCAGGCTCGATCCCATCCCACCGGAGTCCATGGATCCCGGTTGGCAGAGTGGCAGCATTATGGCCCGTGGCGACTGGGGTGTGGGTGACGGCCCCAACTGTCTGGTCTATCCCCAGTGGCTGGTTCCGATCGAACCCACACGATGGGCACCGTTGCAAGGGCAGTTCTACAACCTCCGTGGGACACCTGAAGCCCGAAAGGAGCAAGACGTCGATCCGTACGAGCGCACGCCGCCGCGGATGGAGCCGGAGCCGGGCGGGCCGATCGAACGCCTCTGGGAGATCTACGACAGGTCCAAGGTCGAGCCGGACGAGATGAAACGGCACCAGTTGGTGTGGGAGATGACGAAGATCCACATCGAGGAAGGGCCGTTCTTCCAAGGTTCGGTGGCCAACACCCCCGCGGTGATCGCGGTCCACCGCGACCTCGGGAACGTGCCACGCAAGGAGAATCTCGCCCAGGGCGGTTTTGCCGCGCCGTGGATCCATCCCACGCCCGCCGTCTACGATCCGGAGGCGTACTTCTGGCGCAACCGGCAGGAACACGGCGCCGACGCCTGACCGGTCACGGTCGGCGTGTCGTGGCGGCCCGGCGACTGCGACATCGGCCAGCATGGTGGCGTGATGTGGCGTACGCATGCTGCCTCTGGTCTTGCGGTGGGCGCGCTTTCCCTTGCAGTGCTGCCGATCGACGGAGTCGTCAACCAGTTCGCGTGGGTCGTGGCCTGCTCCGGTGCGGCCTTGCTTCCGGACTGGGACCATCGTTCGTCGTCGGTCACGGTGATGTGGGGACCGTTGTCCCGAGCGGTTCACGCCGTGGTCCACGTCGTGTTCCGGGGTCATCGCGGTGGTACGCATGACTGGTTCGTGTCGCCTGCGATCTTCGCCGGCCTTGCGTACCTTGCGTCCCTGCACGAGATCTCGACCGCGATCGCGATCGCCGTCGTGGTCGGAGCGGCCCTGCGTGCGCTGGCGTTCGTGATCCCGGGGGACAACGAGCGTTTCTGGCCGGTCAACCTCGCGGTCTCAGCCGGTGTGGGATACCTGGTCGCATTCCATGCCCGGTTGCCGTGGTGGTTGCCCGTCGCGTTCGCCTTGGGCGTCGTGACGCACATCGTGGGGGATGCGGTGACGCGTTCCTCGGTCCCGCGACCGTTCTCGTGGCTGGACGGCAGGGATCCAGGCGACGCCTACGAAGGAGGCCCGCTGAGGACCGCGTCATGGTACGAGAACTGGTTGGTGTTTCCCGGCCTGCTCCTCGTCACGCTGGTCGCGCTCTACCTGGGCGTACCGGAGATCGCGCAGGTGGTCAGCGCGGTCACCGGACACTGACAGTTCACTGATCTGCGATGCGAGCCAGGAGCTCTGACGTCGAGATCTCGCCAGGACGGTGCCCGGTCTCGCGGTGGATCGCCAGTGCGTCCTCGGCGAGCCGGGTCGCCGCTCGGACGTCGCCCCGGCGTAGCTCGATCTCGGCCATGAGCGAGGTCGCCTTGCCTTCGTAGGCGCGAGCGCCTTGCTCTCGAGCGCTGGTCAGGGCCGAGCTCGCCGCGTCCGCTGCCGCGTCGACATCGCCCGCGTCGAGGTAGGCGTTGCCCATGACGAGAAGACCATCGATGAGCTCGAGCGGGGTCGCGCCCTCGGTCAGGATGCGCACGGACTGCTCGGCGAGCTCGACGGCTCGCGCGCGTTGGCCACGACGACGCGCGATCTGTGCGAGAAGCGTGACGCTGTGACCGGTCATGCGTCGGCTCCCCATGTTCTTCGCGAGCTCGCCGACCGTTTCGGCATGGTGTCGAGCCCGGTCCAGGTCTCCCCGTTCGGTTGCGAGGGTGGCCAGGTTGGCGTGCGTCGCGGCAAGCCCGGCTGGAAACCGGATCTCGTCATGGATCGCCAGCGCCTGTCGAAGCAGCTCCTGGGCATCGTCGAAACGCCCGAGCCACAGGTAGGACTCGGCCAGGTTGGACAACACGAGGGCGCGGCGTTGTGGTGAGCTGCGCTCGAAGTCGTTGGCGAGCAAGGATTCGAGCCCTGCAACCGCTTCCCGCAGCCTTCCCAGATGCCAGTACGCCATGGCGACGTTCATCTGGTGGATGGCCTCGAGCTCGTGGTTGCCGATCTCGCGATCGATCGCGATGGCACGTTCCAACAGGTCGATCCCGCTCTGCAAGCCACCCTGCTCGAACCTGATGCCGGCGAGCTCGTTCAAGGTGACGGCCTCGCCCTCCAGCCACCCCACGTCGCGGCAGAGCTCGAGCGCCCGGGTCCCGTGGTCCTGTGCGGCGTCGTAGTCGTTCAGACACCGATAGGCCTGCGTCAGGCTGACCTCCGCACCTGCCATGCCTGTGACGTTTCGGGCATGTCTTGCGGTGGAGAGTCCAAGCTGCGCGACCGTGAGCCAGTCGGCCATGTGGCGGGTGAAGAAGTAGAACCCCCGTAGGACGTCGGCGAAGAGCCAGGCCGGCGGCTCGCCAGCATGGCGGGCCGCGAGCTGCACGACCAACGGAAGGTTCGGCTGCTCCATCTCGAGCCAGGCCATCGCCGTGTCGGCGTCGGTGAACGTGGGCTTCGGCTCGGCAGACTCGATGTCGACCGGCAGTCGGTAGATGTCAGGAAGGATCAGCGCGACCGCCTCACTCGCGGTGGCGAGATACCAGCGCAGCAAGCGGGTCACGGCGCCGTCACGCCTGCGTGCATCGTCCTCACGCTGACAGCGCCGCCATGCGTACAGCCGGATCAGGTCGTGGAATGCGAACCTGCCACGGTCGCGACGTTCGAGCAAGTGACCCGTCGCCAGCCGCCCGAGCAGCCGGCTCGCATCGGCGACGTCCAGGTCGGTGAGGGCGGAGACCGCCTCGGCACTGAACTCCGGTCCCGGGATGAGACTGGCGAGGCGGAACACGTTCTGCTCCTGCTCGCACAGCTTGTCGTACGACAGGTCGAAGCTCGTCATGAGCGAGGACTCGACGTCCCCGTCGACCCGTAGGGCATCCAGGCGGTCGCGGCATTCCAGCTCCGCATGCTGGGCGCTCACACTGCGGTAGGGATCAGCGGCGAGGTGCGCCGCGACGACCCGGATCGCGAGCGGCAGATGCCCGCACAGTCGCACGACGGAGGCGCTGGCGTCGGGTTCGGACTCGACCCGTTCCACTCCGGCGATCTTGCCGAGGAGTGCCGTGCTCTCGTGCGGTTCGAGCTGTCGCAGGTCGAGCCGACGGGCACCGTTGTGGACGACCAGGCCGGTCAGCTGGTCTCGGCTCGTGACGAGGACGTGGCAGCCGCGGCTGCCCGGTAACAAGGGGCGAACCTGTTGTGCTGTCGCGGCATTGTCCAGCACGACGAGGATCCGCTTGTCGGCGAGCGTCGAGCGACACAGCGCCGCGACCTCGTCGACGTTGTGGCTGATCCGGTCGTGTGTCACCCCGAGCGCCCGGAGGAACGCCGGGAGCACGTCGGCCGGCTGCACCGGCGGGGCTTGGGCGTAGCCGCGCAGGTTCACGTACAGCTGGCCATCGGGGAAGAGCTCGGCGACCCGATGCGCCCAGTGCACGGCCAACGTCGTCTTGCCCACGCCACCGGTGCCGGAGATGATCGAGATCCCTACCGCTGCGTCGTCGAGATGGGAGTCGAGGCGAGCGAGCTCGTGCTCCCTGCCGGTGAAGTCGGCGATGTCGGCCGGGAGCTGTCGCGGCACCGGCGTGGTGGGTCGTGCCGGTGGGGATGGGTCACTCGCAGGTTGCGGTCCGGCCACACCGCCTGCCTGGGTTTGCGCGTCGAGTGCAGGGTCCGAGCGCAAGATCTGCTCGTGCAGCTCGGTGACCATGCGCCCGGGCTCGACGCCCAGCTCCTCGTCCAGGATGCGATAGAGGTCGCGATAGGTGGCCAACGCATCCGCCTGGCGTCCGCTGCGGTAGAGCGCCAGCATGAGCTGGGTTCGCAGGCGTTCCCGATAGGGTTCGGCGGCGACGAGCTCCTGCAGCTCGGGCACGACCTCGGCGTGGCGACCCATCGCGAGGGCGGCATCGATCCGGAGCTCCTGGACCGTCAGTCGACGCTCGGTGAGCCGGTCGGCTTCAAGCCGGACCGCATCGGTTGCCGTGATGTCGGCGAACGCCTCACCGCGCCACAGTCCGAGAGCCTCGTCGAAAAGCGCCGCGGCCCGGTCGGCAGCACCGTCGCGCAGCGCCGTGGTCCCCTCATGTGCCAGGCGTTCGAAGCACCCGACGTCAGTGTCGTCGGGGGTGAGGGTGAGCTCGTACCCGGGCGATGCCGTACGCAACAACCTGCCGGTCTGATCTCCCAGCAGCCCGCGAAGCCGCCATACGTAGCCGTGGAGTTGGTTGACCGCGCTGCGTCCAGGCCGCTCCGGCCACAGCTCCTCGACCAGGCGTTCGACCGTGAGCGGCTGTCCAGCATGGATCATCAGAATGGCGAGAAGGGTCCGCACCTTCGGGGCGGTCAACCGTCGCCATTCCTCGCCGTTCCAGACCTCCATGGGCCCGAGGACTCGAACCCGCATGCTTCTGTTCTTCCGACGTGCTGATCTACGACTTTGCGTTCGGTGCGGCGCCTGCTTACCGGGTGTGAGCAGCCACCCGTCTGGTGGTACGCGGCCGAGTTGAGATTGGGTTGAGGCTCACAACAGATCAACAGGTTGTGATGACTGCCATGATGCCTACATCGTGGCGTAATGTCCCGCCGATTGCGCGAGGTGTCTTGCTGGTCGGACTGATTGCTGTGCTGTGCACGGTAGCGGCGCCTGCTTGGAGCTATGCCGACGCGTACGCGGTTGGTCGGACCGCGCGTGATGTCCAGTCTGATGGGACGCACGGCAAGCTCGTGCTGGTCCTGGATTCCTCAGGGTCGATGAAGGAGCGCTTGGCGTCTGGTGAGACGCGGATCGACGCAGCAAGGCGGGCGTTGCATCACGTCGTGGACGAGCTGCCTGCCGAGGCGAACGTCGGCATGCGGGTCTTCGGCGCCACCGTCTTCTCCCGGGACGATCCGGGTGCCTGCGAGGACAGCCAGCTGGTGGTGCCGATCGGCCCGGTCGACAAGCCGCGGCTGCGGCAGGCGATCGCGAAGTACAAACCGTATGGCGAGACGCCGATCTCGTACAGTCTGCAGCAGGCGGCGAAGGATGTGGGGAGCTCGGGCGAGCGCAGCATCGTCCTGGTGACCGACGGAGAGGAGACCTGCAACGCCGATCCTTGCGCGGTGGCGCGGTCGATCCACGAGAAGGGAATCAATCTCACGATCGATGTCGTGGGCTTCAACGTCGGCGGCGCAGCGGAGCAGAAGCTGCGCTGCGTTGCCGACGCCGGCGGTGGCACCTACTACCACGCCGACACCGCCGAGGAGCTTGCAGACAGCCTGGCCCAGCCTGCGTTACGCGCGTTCCGTCCGTTCGCGGTGACGGGTACGCCGGTCGAGGGTGCTCGACGCCGTGGTGAGGCCACCGAGGTGGGCCCAGGTCAGTACACCGACGAGCTGGGGGGAACGGCCGAGCCGACCGGCGTGAAGTACTTCGCCGTGCCCAGGATGGACGGGTCGAGCGTCCACGTGGGTTTCACGGCGTACCCGCCGTCGCAGAGTGACCTCAAGGGCTACAACGACGCGGTGAGCCTGACGTTGCAGGCGCCTGACGGGACGGAGTGCGGGAGGACCACGGGTCTGCAGATGCAGGCCGGGACGCGGCAGATCCTGGTCGCGAGCGTTTCGTACATCCCAGAGCTTGATCCGGACAACACCGCCTGTGCGGGGGCGGACCGGTTGGTGCTGGAGGTGCGCCGCGGCGGGCTCGATGGGTATACGGGTCCGGCGCCTGACAAGGGCACCGTTCCGTACGAGTTTTTGGTCATAGAGGAGCCGGCACTCGCGGACGCCGAAGGGCTACCCGAGCCGTTGGCCGAAGGATCCACACCTTCCACCGAGCCCGTGGTGCAACCGGGCCGGCCGATGGGCGAGGTCGCCGGTGGCGGTGGGTTCGCCCAGGCGGCGACTGTGGGCCCGGGCACCTGGACCGACAGCATCCAGCCAGGGGAAGTGCTCTTCTATCGGGTACGAGCCGACTGGGGGCAGACGCCACGGGTCAGCTTCACGATCCAGCCGGACGCTCACGCGGAGGAGGTCATCGGCTCTTACGGCGTCTACGCCGACGTGCAGGCGTTCGGACCGAACCGCGTCGCGCTGCACAAGGGAGATCTCGTCACGATCGTCCCGAGCCGGGCCAGCACGCTCACCAGCTCGCTGCTGGAGGTCCGCTACCGCAACCGCGAGTCAGGCCTTGGCTGGGGGGACTCCAACCCGAGCGCGTTCGCACTGCCCGGCTACTACTACTTCGTCGTCACCATGGCGAACGACGGACCAGGCCTGGGATCGGTCGAGCCAGGGTCGGCGGAGCTGCCGATGCAGATCTCGGTCGCCCTCGACGGCGAGCCGGCGGGCGCGCCTCACTACCAGGCGCCACCGGCGGCCGAGCCTGGCACGGACCAACCGGTCGACTCCGACGAGGACGACGTATCGGCGCCAGCAGACGGAGACGATTCCACCGCATCCGGTCAGGCTGGTGAGTCCACCGATGGCAGCGCGCTCGTGCCCGTTGCCGTGGGCAGCGGTCTCGGGCTCGTCGCACCTCGCCGGCCTGCTGGTTGTGATGACGCTTCCGCGGCGCCGTCGTTCCGGGAATGACCGCATCGGCTAGCCGCGCGGTGAGTACATGATGACGGCGACGCCGAGCAGGCCGATCGTGGCGCCGATGAGGTCGAAGCGGTCGGGTCGGAACCGGTCGACGATCACACCCCAGGCAAGCGAGCCTGCGACGAACACCCCGCCGTACGCCGCCAGGATGCGCCCGAAGTGGGGGTCTGGCTGGAACGTCGCGATGAAGCCGTACGCACCGAGAGCGAGGACACCTGCCGCAATCCAGCCGACGCCGCGATGCTCCCGCCAGCCCTGCCAGACCAGCCAGGCACCGCCGATCTCGGCGAGCGCGGCCAACCCGAAGCGCACGATCGAACGAGCAACCACCATGGCCGAACGACCTTACGCGCGTCACCGGTCGGCCTGCGTCGGCGATCGCCTCTACTCGTGAGCGCATGGCACAGCGTCACGATCGCGCGTTACTGAGAACGTTCGGCGCACGCTGGCGGGGTTATCATGAGCGAGACTGACACACGTCCGATGGCCTTGAAGGCATTCCGAACTCTTTGCGGAATCCCACGGGATAGCCAAACCTGGGAGGGAAATCCGCATGACGACGCGCTCGGAGGTGACTACCATGCCAGCGCGTAAAGCACTCCCGTCGACACTTCAACGTTCGTCGAAGAAGGCCCAGCGGACCTGGATGAAGGCGCACGACTCGGCGGTCAAGACCTATGGCGAAGGGCAGCGGGCGCACCGCGTCGCGTACGCCTCGCTGAAGCACATGTTTCGCAAGGTGGGCGACCACTGGGAGCCCAAGGAGCGCCCGGGTCCGTCCGACGCAGGTGCTCGGCAGACGACTCGCGCTCGCTCGACGCCGGCTCGCAGGCGCGAGGTGCCGCCTCGGAAGACAGCCGGGGGCATCGACGTCAACGCAAGCAAGCACGAACTCCTGGGTATGGCCGCCAAGCTGGACATTCGTGGCCGGTCTCGGATGACGAAGGACGAGCTCATCAAGGCTTTGCAGAAGGCGAGCCGTAGGGAGACGGCTCGCGCCCGGGCCCACTAGGGCACGGGGACGAATGGGGTATTGGCATCGAATGGCCTTTGTCACGTAGACCGTGACTGACCAGTCACGGTAGGACGTCTTGTTGGCGGTGTTCGCTGCAGAGATACTCAGCGGATGCTGCACAATTCGGGCGCAAGCGACGTCCGCTACCGATTCGAGTACGCCGAGCGAATCCGGTGTGCCTTCATTGGAGCTGGCGGGCATTCGTTCCGTAACATCTACCCGGCTCTGCAGTACGCACCAGTCGATCTGTGCGCCGTCTGCGACCTCGACGAGCGTCGCGCCCGCAGCTACGCGCGGCTTTTCGGCGCAGAGGCAAGCTACACCGATCACCGGGAGATGCTCGAGCGTGAGAAACCGACGGCTGTCTTCATCGTCACGTCGTACGAGCCCGACGGCAGGGTGCAGGCCACCCGACTCGCGCAGGACTGCCTCGCCGCGAAAGCTCATGTCTGGATGGAGAAACCGACAGCAGCCTCAACTGCTGAGGTGCGCGAGCTGATGGAGGCGGCGAAGCGGCATGGTCGTTTCGTCATGACCGGGCTGAAGAAGATCTTCACGCCGGGCATCGAGAAGGTCAAGCAGCTCATGCAGTCGCCGGACTTCGGGCCGGTGTCGTCGATGTCGGTGCGCTATCCGCAGGCCCTGCCGGCTCCCGCTGAGCGACACGACTTGCGCACGATGGTGGGCTTCCTCGACCACATCTACCATCCAGGCGCGATTCTTCACTACCTGATGGGTCCGATTGCGCGCTTCAGCCACGAATGGGAGCCGACGAGCGGGGCGAGCGTGGCGACGTTGCGCTTCGTGTCCGGCGCAGTGGGCACACTGCATCTCGCGGCCGGGAGCGCGGTCACCAGTCCGCTCGAACGCGTCGAGGTCGTGGGTCAGGGTGCCAACGTCGTACTGGAGAACGGGGTTCGCCTCACCTACTACCGGCGTGGTGCCCGGCTGGCCTACGGGCGTAGCCCGTCGTTCGTCGTCGACGACGAGCACGCGGCGCTTCACTGGGAGCCGGAGTTCTCGCTCGGCCAGCTCTACAACAAGAATCTCTTCTACCTAGGCTACGTGCCGGAAATCCTGCACTTCTGTCAGAGCGTCATCGAGGAAACCCCTCCGAGCAAAGGGACCCTCGAGGACTCGCTTGCCATCATGAGACTCTTCGACGTCTACCGAGACACACCTCCCGGAGTGACGGTCGAGCTCGCGCAGGCCGACCCGCTACCGAACGGCGGTGCGTCATGAGACGGTTCTCATGGAAGCGGGTCCTGGCGTTGGTGGTCGCCGGAGCCTTCCCGATGGTCCTTGGCGGCGGTGCGCCCCCTGGCTCGGCCGAGGGACGGACCGAGCTCATCGTCAACGGTGGCTTCGATGCCGGCACCTCACCCTGGTGGTGGACGTCCAACGTGTCGGCGCAGGTCGTGGACGGCAGGCTGTGCGCGGAGATACCGGCAGGAACGACGAACTCGTGGGATGCGATCGTCGGACGAAGCGACATCACGCTCAGGAGCGGCGAATCGTACGAATTCTCGTTCACCGCTTCGGCTGACCAGCCGGTGACGATCCGCGCGAACGTGCAGCTCGCCGACCCGCCGTACACCGCAGAGATCTCCCAACCAGTCAGCCTCGGAGGCTCGCAGACTTACCGCTACTTCTTCACATCTCGCGCCGACACACAACGGGCGAGCGTGCAGTTCCAGGTCGGCGGATCAAGCGTAGGCTGGACCTTCTGCGTCGACGACGTGTCGTTGAAGGATGGTGCCGAGGTGCCCGGATACGAGCCGGATACCGGCCCGCGGGTGCGCGTGAACCAGGTGGGATATCTGCCGGACGGGCCGAAGCGGGCCACGCTCGTGACCGACGCGGTGCGGCCGCTCGAATGGGTGCTGCGCGACGCGTCGGGCAGGGCGGTGGCGGACGGCCGCTCCACACCGCGGGGTGTCGACGAGGCGTCCGGCGAGCGGGTCCACACGATCGACTTCAGCTCGGTCCGCCGACCGGGCAGGGGATACACCCTCACGGCTGACGGCGAGACGAGCTATCCCTTCGCCATCGCGTCGGAGGTCTACGAGTCGCTGCGGACCGACGCGCTGCAGTTCTTCTACATCCAGCGAAGCGGGATCCCGATCGATGGCGCCTTGGTGGGGGAGGAGTACGCCCGGCCTGCTGGTCACGTTGGTGTTCCCCCGAACCGCGGCGACATCGATGTCCCATGCCGGAAGGCGTGTGCGACTACCGACTGGACGTGCGCGGTGGCTGGTACGACGCTGGCGACCACGGGAAGTACGTCGTCAACGGTGGTATCGCCGCGGCCCAGCTGCTGAGCACCTGGGAACGAGCACTGCACGCCGGCACGGGCCAGACGGGACCACTGGACGACGGTCGGTTGCGGGTACCGGAGCGGGGCAACGGCGTGCCCGACATCCTGGATGAAGCCCGCTGGGAGGTCGAGTTCCTGCTGCGCATGCAGGTGCCGGACGGCAAGCCGCTTGCCGGCATGGCGCACCACAAGATCCATGACCGGGAATGGACCGGGATGCCCATGCAGCCGGAGGACGACCCGCAGCCTCGGGAGCTGCACCCGCCGTCGACAGCCGCGACCCTGAACCTCGCCGCGGTTGCCGCTCAGTGTGCGCGGCTCTTCAGGCCGTACGACCGAGCCTTCGCGGCGCGGTGCCTCGCGGCAGCCGAGAAGGCCTGGACCGCGGCTCGAGCGGATCCGGACGTCTACGCCAGCGAAACGGACAGCAACGGCGGCGGCGCGTACGCCGACACACATCTGGAGGACGAGTCCTACTGGGCGGCGGCCGAGCTCTACCTCACGACCGGTGACCCGGCGTACCTCGACTTCCTCCTGACGTCGCCCATGCACACGGCCGACGTCTTCGGGCCGGGCGGTTTCAGCTGGCAGTCGGTCGCGGCGCTCGGTCGGCTCGATCTCGCGACAGTGCCGGGCAGGCTGCCGCTCGCGGAACGCCGCAAGGCGCGGGTGTCGGTCGTGGAGGCGGCCGATCGGTACCTCGCGACGCAGCGCTCGCAGGCCTACGGGCTTCCGCTGCCCAGCAACGCGGAGTTCTACAACTGGGGCTCCAACAGCGGAATCCTCAACAACCTGGTCGTGATCGCCACGGCGTACGACATCACGGGCAAGCAGGCGTACCGCGACGCCGTGCTCGAGGGGATCGACTACATCCTCGGCAGGAACGCGCTCAACATCTCCTACGTCACGGGGTACGGAACGAAGAGCGCGCAGAACCAGCACAGCCGGATCTTTGCCCATCAGCTCGATCCGAGCCTGCCGCATCCGCCGAAGGGCTCGATCGCAGGTGGCCCGAACGCGGGGTTGCAGGATCCGTTCGCCGCGGACCTGCTCCAAGGGTGCCGGCCGGCGTTCTGCTACGTCGACGACATCCAGTCGTACTCCACGAACGAGGTGGCGATCAACTGGAACTCCGCCCTGTCGTGGGTAGCCTCCTTCCTCGCCGACCAGGGCCGGCGACACTGACCGCGCCCTCCCGCCACAATGACCACGTTCAGCTGGCTCTTGCCGCCCGGACACGGTTTCTACGCCGTGCGAGGATCACGAAACCCGTGGCTGGCCGAGGCGTTCAGTACGGGGCCACCACAGGTGAGTCCTCGGTCGTTAGCCCGGCGCGTCGAGCGGCGGAATGGCCGCGGCGGGCGACCGGCACCAGGGAGGTCGCAGCCGCGAGGCCCCACGGTGGCATGTTGCCGTAGACGCACTCGGTGTGCTCCGGGCGCACCAGGTAGGTCTCGTGCCAGATCCCGACGTCGCCGGAGTCTCGCACCTTGCGGTTGAACTGGCGCCACGGTCCCACGTGCGGCTCGTTCTGCGACGTGGCGAACCGGTAGAGGTGCTCGAGGCTGCGGAAGTAGCAGACGAGCATCGGCCCCCGACCGAGCAACCCGGTCTGGGCGTGGAGCAGGCCGAGGTCGGGGTCCTGCTTCAGGCGCCGGAGCATCGGCCGCATCGCGGTGAAGACCGGCCACCACTTCCAGATCTTCCACGGCTTGTTGAGCCGCATGCCGATGAGGAAGACCACGACTGGTTCGCTGGGGTCCGCCGTGTATCGCCCGGTTCGTACCGTCCTCATCTCGACCGCCCTCCATCCGCGATCACGACAGCGCCTCGTAGGACAGCGCTATAACAGTGTTGTATAACGGTGTTATAGTAACATGGCGCAAGGCACCGCACCAGGGGTCGCGGTCACGCGGTCGTCGTTCGGTACGCAAGGAGGTCAGGTCGGAGCCAATGCCACGTACGAAGTCCACGATTGCGGCTGATGACCTTCGATCCACCCTCCTCGACCGAGCCGCCGACCTGCTCGCCCACGAGGGTCCCCAGGCGCTCACCACGCGTCGCATCGCCGCCGCGGCGGACACGTCCACCCAGGCGATCTACACGCTCTTCGGAGGGAAGGAGGGCGTGGTACGCGCGATGTACCGCGAGGGTTTCCGACGGCTGGGCGCCAAGCTCGCCCAGGCCCCCCGTACGTCCGACCCCGTTGCGGACATCACCGAGCTCGGCCGGGCGTATCGTGCGGCGGCGCTGGAGAACCCCAACTTCTACGACGTGATGTTCGGCCGGCCGGTGCCGGAGTTCCGGTGCACCGACGACGACCGCGCCGAGAGTCTCGCGACGTTCACGGTGTTGGTCGACGCGGTGCAGCGGGCACTGGACCAGGGACGACTACAGGGCGGCACGGCGAAGGAGATCGCCACGCACCTGTGGGCGACGGTCCACGGCTACGTCACGCTGGAGTTGGCCGGCTACCGCGCGAGTGGCGACCGGGACCCGGACGCGCACTACGAGTCGGCGCTCGCCTATGCGATCGCGCCCTTCCTGACCACCCCTCCCGGGGCATGAGGGCATGGGCGGGGCCGGTGCGCCTCGTCACCTCTCACGATCCTGCAGGGCGCGAAGGGCCTCGGTGAACGGGCGCTCCAACCATGCCAGGTGGTCGGGCTCGCCGTGATGGAAGGTGGTGTGCGCGTCGGAGCGGCGGGGTGCGATGTGGCGTACGTACTCACGTGCACCCTCGATGAGCGTCCGCATGTACCGAAGGCCTTCCGGGTCGGCCATCTGCCACGGTCCGCCGACGCCGACGTAGACCGGCGACGTGTGCGCGAAGACGGGCCGCCGCCACTCGTCGAGGTGTGCCTGGGTGCCGAACGCCCTGCAGGCGATCCACGCGCTCCCGCCGACCCGGAGCTCACGCGTGAGGGTGAGCCGGGTGAGACCGGCGTCCTGCGTCGCGTCGTCGTCCTCCGGAGTGGTCACCGCGACGACCTCGCCATTGCACACGAGCTCGAGGGAACGGAGCGGGAAGATGCTCGTGACCGCTGCCTCGACAGTGACGGTCCCGGCGGCGGGCAGCTCGAGCATGTCACCGGGTTGCCGCCCGTCCACCGTGAGCTTTAGCAATGGTCCGCCGGACAGGAAGGTCCGGCCGGCACGGACGGCCCGGCACCAGGCCTCGTAGCTCGGCTCCTCGTCGGGCTCGAGGCGGGCGTACGTGCGGTAGAGGCCGACCGGGACGTCGTTCGACATCTTGTCCGTGCCGCCCACCAGCGGCAGCCGGTAGCCACAGTTGAGGTAGCGGTAGTACTCCCGGAGCGCGTCGTCGTTTTGTGCGAGCATCTCCACGGCGTCCGCGCGTCCGGTCGCGACCAGCACGGCGGGCTCGCCGTTCGGGTTGGGGAAGTGCGCCGCGACGACGGTGCCGCCTTGGGCGTGCGTACGGTCTGCCCAGTCGCTCAGCGTGGCGTCGAGCGCACCGCCAAGCTCTGCCTCGTCCGGTCCGTCGCTGCACCACGGCATGACGGGTTCTCGCAGTCCCCACAGCACGAGATGCCCCAGCGCGTGCTGCCGGTTCTCCTGCCCGATGTAGGTGAAGTAGCCTCCGCCGTCGATCACGTTCGGACCCAGCCGGCCCGGGTAGTCCTCGGTGTTGGTGAAGAGCGATCCCCACTGCGACTGCAGGAGGTTCACAACACGCAGGTCCTCACCCTGCTGCTCGAGCTGAGCGCCGCCGGTGGAGAGGAAGTGCACGTGGGAGTCGCCGGACCACCAACCGGCCGCCGCGAGGTCGGCGACGCGCTTGAGCCGTAGCGTGAGCTTCCGCTGTCCGGGCTCGATGCGGACGGTCTCGCGCAACGGCGCATATTCGAAGCCACGCGCGATGTCGACCACGACCTCGCCACGCGGAAGCCAGCCCTGGCAGGTGCCGTCGATGTAGGCGTATGTCCGTCGGCCGATCCTCACGTCGCCGCCGACGTCGTAGTGCCAGCTGCCGAGGTTCTGGTTGACGTGGTGATGGTGGCCGTGCGGTTGGTACGGAACGCCAACCGGGGAACGGAAATGGACCCGGCACGGTACGGGCTCGCCGGTGGCGTCGTCGACGACGGTCACGTGCACCCAGTTGCGGCCAGGGTCTGCCAACTCCACTCGCACCCGCTGATCCGCTGCCTGGCCATGGGTTTCGACGTCACCCCAGCGAACCCGACCCAGTTCCTCGTCGTTCTTGCGCACCGAGATGGTGGCGGACGGGATGGCGGCGATGGTCGTGTACGCAGGGCTTGCGTTGGGTTCGGTCGCGTCGTTTCCGAAGCCTGGCCGGTCGTCGTCGCCGGGCAGGGGTTGCGGGTACGTCGCGACGCCGCGGTCGACCTCGACGTCGAGAACCCCTGGCTCGGTGGCGAGCTTCGGGTCCGTGACGACGAGCGTGACCGGCCTGCCTGGCATACGGACGAAGGGATGCTCGTCGACGTGGCCCAACGTGACGCCGGCGATGAGGAACGGGCGGCCCAAGGGCACCACGTCGAGACGTGCGATGGGCTCGTCGGGACGGGGATTCTCCCAGCACCACAGGTAATAGCCGCGGGCGCGACCGCGATGGTGCTCGGTCAACCGGAAGCCGGAAAGGCCCCATCGTCCCTCGAATCGCGACTCGTTGCCGTCGTGGCTGTCGGTCACCGCAAGGAAAGGCTCGCGACCCCACTCGGCCGGCACGACCTGGATCTCGAACCGCTCGCGAATCCGGGCGACGACCTGTTCTCCGTCGCCGAAGCAGAAGACGTAGTCCGCAACCGGTTGTCCGACACCGTGGCCGGCCGGCTCGGCCGGCTGCAGCAACCGGTGGGCGACGATGATTCGTCGAGCGACGCGGCCGATCTCGATCGACGTCGGCGACGTTGGCGAGAGGAAGCAACGATCCTTGGTCGGTGGATCCGAGCCGATGAGGAACGGCAGACCACGAAGCTCGACCTGGCCCAGCGGTGCCTGCTCGGCGTTGTCGACGAGGAGGTCGACGCCGGCGTTGCACACAGACTTGAGGTCAAGTGGCTCATAGTCGGGCACCGCTCGATGGTACGAGTGCTTTGCGTGCCTGGTCACGACGTTTGACCGGACGAGCACGCGTGGTTGCCGTCCGAAGCCGGTCAGTTACGGTGCGCAGGAGTTCAACCGGCCTACTGTGACTCGAGGACCCATTCGAAGCGACCGAGGAGGCGCACCATGGATGTGACTCGTCGTGGGCTGTTGCAGCGATCTGGTGCGGTCGGGCTCGGCGTGGTGGTGTCGGGTGCGGTGGACGCGCTCTTTGCCGCCAACCCAGCGGCAGGTTCCAAGGGACCGGCCAAGGGATACGGGCCACTCGTACCTGATCCGAACGGCATGCTCGACCTGCCCCGAGGCTTCCGCTACAAGGTCTTGAGCCGCGAAGGGCAGCCCCTGGTCTCAGGCGGTGGGGTCGTTCCGAGCAGATGCGATGGCATGGCGGCCTTCCGAGGTCCGCACGGCAGCACGTATCTCGTACGAAACCACGAGTGCCGCGTGGGTGTGCGGAATCCCGTGGCCGGACCTGCGTCGCATACGTACGACCCGCAGGGTCCGGGCGGGACCACGACGCTGAAAGTCGACAGGCACGGCCACGTGCTGGAGGAGTACGTGAGCCTCGCCGGCTCGTTCGTGAACTGCGCAGGTGGGCCGACGCCGTGGGGCACGTGGCTCACGTGCGAGGAGGTGGAGGAATCCCCCGGCGACAGCACGATTCCGCACGGGTGGATCTTCGAGGTCGACCCGTACGACAACTCGCGCAACGCCGACCCGACACCCCTCACCGCGATGGGCCGCTTCCAGCACGAGGCGGTCGCGGTCGATCCCCGCACCGGTGTGGTGTACGAGACCGAGGACGCGTTCGCCTACCCGTTCGGGCTCTTCTACCGGTTCCACCCCAACAAGCCGCTAGGCGGTTACGGCAGCCTGCGTGCCGGTGGCGTGCTCGAGGCGATGCGCGTGCCCGACGTATCGGACCTGTCGGTGGTGCAGGAGCCGGGCACGAAGTTCACCAACATCGAGTGGGTCAAGGTTCCCGACCCGCTGGCGGTCGAGACGCCGACCCGGTTCCAGGACTACGGCCCGCGTGGGATCACCCATGCGCAGAAGCTCGAAGGTGCCTACTGGGGCAAGGGCTCGGTGTACTTCGTCTCGAGCTACGCGCGCGACGCGGAGGGATCCGGCGCCAACCACGACGGCCAGGTCTGGCGGTACGACCCGGTGCACAACGTGCTGGAGCTCGTGATCGTCTTCGGCTACGATCCGGCCGAGCAGGTTGCCGAAGGGCCCGACAACATCACGCTCTCGCCGTATGGCGGGCTCATGGTGTGCGAGGACCTCGGAAGGGAGAACTACGTCATCGGGACCACCGCCTCCGGTGAGACGTTCCCGTTGGCGCGGAACCGGTTGAACGTCGGCACCCCGGAGGAGCCGGCGTACGGTGAGTTCGCCGGGGTGACGTTTTCGCCGGACGGGAAGACGCTGTACTTCAACGTCTACGACCCGGGCACGACGTTCGCCATCCGAGGCCCCTGGGCCCGGCAGCACTGACGCGGTTGCTCCCACTCGGCTGCGCTGACGCGCACTGCGGGACGCCAGAGACAGACGCTTGACCTGGAGCGCGCTCCAGGTCATAGCGTCGGTCGCATGGACTACAGATTCCTAGGTGCGACCGGTCTGGAAGTCAGTGAGCTGTGCCTCGGCACGATGTTCTTCGGCGTGCAGATCGACGAGCAGACGTGTCACCAGATGCTCGACGAGTTCGTCGCCGCTGGTGGAACGTTCATCGACACCGCCGACGTCTACGGCAGCGGCCGCTCCGAGGAGATCCTGGGAAAGTGGCTCAAGCGTCAGGATCGCGACGAGCTGGTCATCGCCACGAAGGTCTACGGCGAGAAGGGCCCCGGCCATCTCGTGCAGGGGGCCGGACGCAAGCACATCATGCGTGCCATCGACGCCAGCCTGCGGCGGCTGAACACCGACTTCGTGGATCTCTACTTCATCCACGTCTTCGATGACGTCACGCCGATGGAGGAGACCCTGTCGACGCTCGACATCTTGGTGAAGAGCGGCAAGGTGCGGTTCATCGGCGCGTCGAACTACACCGGGTGGCAGTTGCAGAAGTCGATCGACCTGTCACGACAGCACGGCTGGGAGCCGTTCGTCTGTCTGCAGCCCACCTACAACCTGCTGGTCCGTGAGGCCGAATGGGAGCTCATCCCGATCTGCCAGAACGAAGGCGCTGGGCTCATGTCCTGGAGTCCACTCCAGGGCGGGTGGCTCACCGGCAAGTACGACCGCACGATGCAGGGCCCGCCTGCCGGCACACGGGTCGCCGAGAGCGGCACCTGGGACAGGTACAACACCGAGGAGACGTGGCGCGTGATCGACACCCTGCGCGCCGTCGCGGCGGAAGCGGGCAAGACGCCGGCCCAGGTGGCCCTGCGCTGGTTGTTGCAGCGTCCCGGCGTCACGGCGCCGATCATCGGCCCGCGCACGGTTGAGCAGCTTCGGGACAACCTCGGCGCCACGGGCTGGTCGCTCACTCCCGAGCAGATGGACCGGCTCACCGAGGCGAGCGACCGTCCGCTGCCGTATCCGTACGCCATCCAGAAGATGCCTGTCTTCCAGCGGCGGCTGCGGGTTCCGGCGGGGTAGGCCGGTCGCGGGTAGCCAGCCCGGTGACGGCGTGCCGGCGGCCCTGAGGTGTGCGGCAGACCCCTCTACCTCGGCGCCTTCGCGTACACCTCGATCTCGCTGGCCGTGAAGTAGCCGTTCGGCCGCGCCGTCATGACGACGCGTACCGCCGAGGTGCGGGCCGGCACCGGCACGTCGACCACGGGTGCCGGCATCGCCTCGGGGTCGACCGGAACCTCGCCGCTTGCGTCGACCCAGGTGCCGTCGGAGTCCAGCACCTGCACGCGCAAGGTCGCCGGGAAGCTCACGTTGCTGCCGTCACGGTAGAAGTACGTCACGACACGGGTGAGATCGCGCTCGGTGCCGAGCGTGAACGTGATGGTGTCGGACGGGTTCTTGTTGCTGGGCTTCCAGTTCGACCACGCCTTCTCCGTACGGTCGCCATTGCGCAGCTTCTCGACGGAGTAGCCGGGCTCGGTGAACGTGGCCGTGACGGTCACGCTGTCGTCGCGTGCCACGTTCACCTCGACCGGCTCGGTGACCTCCACGTCGACCACCGCGTCGAGCGTCGAGCCGTCGACGAGGTGCGCGACGCCAGCGATCCGTACGGTGCCGATCTCGTCGAACGCGTCGTCAGGCGGGGTCTCCCACGTCACCGGGAGGACGGCGCGGCCGCCCGCGTCGCCGATGCCGACAACCGTCTCCGGCAGCGCAGGCCGGCCACCGACGTACGTCTTGGCCTGTGCTGGCTCGGTCGCCGAGAACGTGTCCACGGTGACCACAGCTTCTGCGGGCAGCGTGCGTCCGAGCGGATCGACGGCCGTGCCTTTGACGCGTACCGTGCCAGGCTTGTCCCATCTCCGGTCCGGCGGGAGCCGCCACTGCACCGGCAGCTCCCCGCGCGGCCCGTCGCGGTAGATCGGCGTGACGGTGTCGGGTAGCTCCGGAGCCCTGCCCGGCAGGGTGTAGGTCTCGTGCGGCTGGGTCCCCACCGCGAGCTCGTCGACGACCGTCCAACGCTGGTTGGGACCCGACGTCGCGGTCCATACCGAGACCGGGCTGCCGTCAGCGGTCGCCTCACCCGAGACGTCGAGCAGCCGACCCGTGGCGACGTTGACGAACGTGTAGGTGCCGTCGCCGGTCGTCGACATGAACCATTGCGCGGCCTCGTCGACCTTGCCGTGCTTTTCTGTTGGTGGTACGGCTTCCAGCACCGCCGCATTGTCGCGAACCGCGAGCCGACGACCGCTGTCGGCGTTCACCAGCATGTAGCGCTCACGGTTGCTGAATCCCTTGGTGAGCTTGCGGACGTACCACAGCTGGTCGAGCCGGGTGGCGTCGGTCGTACGAATCACGGTGGTCGTGCCGTCCGGGCTGGGTGCGAGCGAGCGCCCGCTCTGCACACCCTCCAGGCGGTAGACGTGACCGGGCTGCACGAGCGCGGCGTCCCGCGCGACTCCTCGGACGCCTTCGATCACGAACGTCGTGACGGACTTCGCCGGAACCTCGAGCGTCGCCGACCGGTCCCGTATCCGCACCGGCTCGCCCCGGACCAGCCCGCCGGCCGTACTCGACACGACGGGAGTGACCGTGGCATCGGCCGCGACCCGGTCGAACTTCGACACGTCCAGAGTCACCTGGCGGCCCATCGTGGAGTTGTTCACGTGCACCACGACCGCACGGTCGGTGCCGGGTCGGATCGCCGCGACACTCGACGTGTCGTCGACGAGCACCATGTGGTCGCCGGGACGGATGTAGTGGGTGAAGTTCCGGATGGTGTGGAACTTCGTGTTGGTCTGGATCGGACAGGTCTCGAGCGTGTCGTCGGCCGTGCAGGTGAAGGGGATGTGGATGCTTCCCCAGTTGCCGCCACTCGCCTGCTGTGGGATCGAGTCCTCGATCGGCTGCCAGAACACCCAGGCCGACGGCTCCAGCTCGCGTAGGTCGTCGACGATCCGGGTCGCGATCCCGAGACCGGGCTCCATGCTGGTGTAGCTCGTGGGGGAGTAGAAGCTGCCTTCGACCTCGCTCATCCAGAGCTTCTTGTCCTCGCCTTTGGCGATGTCCCGCACACTCGTCCGCCTGCTCGTGCCGTAGGTGTGGACGTTCAGCTGGTCGACGGCCGTTCGGGCCTCGTCGGGGTACGCGTTCCAGTTCGTCGCGAACGTGCCCGGGTTGGTCTCGTCCATCGCCGAGACCACCGCCTTCGTCTCGGCCTCGTCGAGCGCCCGGCGGAGCGCGAGAATCACCTGCTGCTGCAGGGCGGGGCTCGCGTGGGCGCCTTCCTGACGGCCGCCGGTCGGCTGGCCGTCGGGTCCGAGCTGCGTGCTCCAGTACGGCGTGTTCGGCTCGTTCAGCGGCTCGATGGTGTCGAACTCGATCCCATGTGCCTGCTCCAGATGCTCGACCACGCGGACGAGATAGGTGGCGAAGTCGTCGACCCGATCGGCTCGAATCTGGTCGGCGTTCGGATCGAACCCGCCCGACACGTATCCGCTCACGGTCTGGAACCACGGTGGGGAGTTGCTGAACGCCTCCCAGTGCGTCACCTTGTCCTTGATCTGGTCGATCCACCAACGCTGGTTGGCGTCCGCGTCGAAGTTCCAGTGGTCGGGGTTGTCCGGATCCCACCAGTCCATGTCCTCGTGGGTCGTACCCTCGGGCGCCTTCCAGAAGCCCTCCATCGTGGCGCCCAGCTTCATGTAGTCCTTGCGGACGTCTGGCGCGTTCCCACCGCCGATGTTGTACCGGGCGATGGTGAGCCGGAGCCCGTCGTCGCCGAAGAGCATGTCGACGAGCTTGGTGCGAATCTCGTCGGGATAGCCACCGGTGATGTTGGCGAACCAGACGAGACTCGTGCCCCAGCCTTCGAAGCGCGGATGCACGTACGACGGATCGATGCGCACGGTGACCTGCTCGGTCGGCGACGCTGGCTCGGCGGATGCTGTGGTCTCGTCCGGCATCGTCATGGCGGCGGCAAGCAACGCGATCACGCCGGGGACCACGAAGACATGGCGGAGTCCCATACGCTCACCCAAGCCCTGATCGTCTTCACCCCCGTGCAGCTTGGCACACACCGGACGTGCTGTCGTGATGTCTGCCGCAGCTCGACCGCGATCGGCCGTGACGGTGTGGTATGGAGCAGGCGTCAGTCACGGCGCCGCGTCTTACCAACCGCGCCGGACTGCTGCCGGCGTCTGGGGTTCGCCGGGATGCTGCGCCAGTCGCGGCTTGGTCCGGGCTGGTAGGTGCTGTCGAGGCGTTTCGCGATGATCCCGTCGAGGCCGTGCTCACGACTCGCGGCGAGAAACGCGCTTCCGTCACCGGGTTGGTAGGCAGGCGTGTGCCAGCGTTTCCCGCGCAGGCCGAGATCGTCGAGTGCCCGGCGGCGTTCCACGTACGGCGTCGTGAGCAAGGACGTGCCGTCGAGGTAGAGCAGGTCGAAGATCACGTACGTCACCGGCGACATGCGCTGCTGGCGTCGGATCTCGGACTCGGTCGTGAAGCGCATGCGGTGCTGCAACCGCTCGGTGTTCGGCCGTCCGTCCTTGTCCAGAACGACGAGCTCACCGTCGAGCACGGTCTTGCGCGCACCCAGCTGGCGGGTGAGCTCTCGAGTCTCCGGGTACTGCTGCGTGATCTCGTTCCCCTCGCCGTCCACGAGACGGAGCCAGCCCGGCTCGGTGTAGGCGAGAGCCCGAAGGCCCTTCCAGTTCACTTCGTACGCCCAGCTCGCGTCGTCTCGAGGCACCCTGGCTGCCTGCGTGGCGAGCATGGGTGAGAGGTCGTCCGGGATCGGGTCCGCCGGTGGCGGCGGGTCCATGCGATGGATGAGCCAGTCGTTGTCGCGGGTGTGGAACAACGCGTACCGGCCGGTCACCCGCCCGCCCTCGAAGGTCACGATGACCTCGCGGTCGGTGAACTTCTCCGCGTGGTACGTGCCGGTGTCCCAGATGCTCATGCTGCCAGCGCCGTACTCACCGCGGGGAATCGTGCCCTCGAAGTCGAGGTACTCGAGCGGGTGATCCTCGGTGTGGACCGCCAGCCGGTTGCGGGTCGGGTCGTCCGGGAAACCACGCGGCAAGGCCCACGAGACCAGCACACCGTCGTGCTCCAGGCGCAGGTCCCAGTGCAGCCTTCGCGCCTGGTGTTCCTGTACGACGAAACGGCTCTCCTGCCGGGCATCCTGCCCGCTGGACGTGGCACCTCGTTGTCGTGCGCTCGCCGACCGCTTGGCCGGCGTACGTTTCGTCGTACGTCTACCCGTCGACGTTCGCCCGCGCGGCTCCGGCGTCTTGTCGAACGACCGCTTGCGGTGGTACTCGGACAGCCGTTGCTGCGGATCGGACTGTGCAGGCGGGCGTTCGCCTGACTTCCTTCGCGGCATGTGGGTGGCAGGGCAGCAGGGTCGGCACGGATGCTGCGCCTTCACCCAGTGTGCCCTCACCAGGGCGAGCCGTGAAGATCTACGCCCACCCGCCCGGCACTCGTCCGAGCGAGGCGGTCTGGCCGTTGGCTAGGGGTTGAGGCCCTTGCTCTCCAGCCACGCCTCGGGGTCCACGGCGTCGTCCAGCCCACCGCCGTTCGGGCGCACCTCGAGGTGGACGTGCGGCCCTGTGGCGTTGCCGGTCGCTCCGACGTACCCGATCACGGTTCCTGCGCTCACCTCGCCTGAGGTCCGGGCGAAGCGCGACATGTGGCCGTACAGCGTGACCGTGCCGTCGGGATGTTGGATCTTGATGTAGTTGCCGTACGCGCCGTCCCAGTCGGCGGTGATGATCCGGCCGGGGCCGACCGCCCGGATCGGCGTACCGCTGGCGGCCGCGAAGTCGAGGCCGTGGTGCGACGACGACCAGCGGCTGCCGCTCTGGCCGAAGCGGGCCGTCAGGTTGTACGACTCGAGGGGGAGCACCCAGCCCGACGCCTGGGAGCGTTCGCTGGACGAGCGGGACGACCGGTCGGCGGTGTTCTGCCGCGCCGACGCTCCCTGCGACCTGTCGTTCGTCGAGGACTTGGACGCCCTCGACCCGGCGGGGGGGAGCCGCAAGACCTCGTTCGGGAAGATCAGATTCGGGTTGTCACCGATCACCGAGCGGTTGTGCTCCCACAGCGCGCGCCAGCCGCCCGGCACCTTGTGGTCGACGGCGATTCGCCAAAGAGTGTCACCAGAGCGGACCACGTAGGTCGTCGAGCTGCCCTTCTTGCGGGAGTCCGCGGTGGAGCCACTGCGGGAGGCGCGTGTGGTCGCCTGCTGGCGGGTCTTCTCGCCGGAGGAGCGCGACGAGACCGAGACGCCCGGATCGCCTGCCTTGTCCTGCTCGTCCAAGCCGAGCTTGCGCGAGCAGGTGGGCCAGGCTCCCCAGCCCTGCACGTCCAGCACCTTTTCAGCAATGAGAATCTGCTCCTCGCGAGAAGCGAGATCAGCACGCTCGGCGTATTTCAGACCGCCGAATTCCCGCCACGTCGATGCCGCGAACTGCAATCCGCCGTAGTAGCCATTGCCGGTGTTGATATCCCAGTCGCCGCCACTTTCACACTGTGCCAGAGCGTCCCAGGTCTCACTGCTCGCGGCGTGCGCTGGTGCACCGAAACCGACCACGGGTACTGCCGCTGCGGCACCTGAAATCACTACGTTCCGGCCGAGTTTCCTGGCCACTCTCCGACGTCGCGTCACCCCACGATGCCGTGGCTTGTAAGCCCGCTGCGCCATGTCGAGTTTGCTCCCCTCTTTTTGCCAACGGAGTTAGCTGTCGGGTTGGGGCTGAGAGGAATGCCCTGCCGCGAGGTGTGCGGCTTCACCCCAGAGGAATCCGCAAACCGGATTCGCCTTTTTTCGGTTCCTCCGTCTCCGCCCACATCGCGCTGATACGAGGCCACTGGGCGGAGTTCGGCAAGTGGCTCGCACGCACCAATTGGTGCGATCGGTCGGCAGAAGTCCTAACAGAGAAGCTTTTCAAGTTCCAGCCCGCCGACGACCGTGCCGATACGAGGCGCGGTCGTATTCGATCGATCATTCAGCTGATGTGGTCGGAAGGGACGAATCGTCCCGAGCACTTCGGACCGCACGGGTCTGCGCACGCAATGCAAGAAACCTCGCATTGAGCTTGGGATTCTTTATCTGGCAGAAAATCCCTCATACCAGACATCAGAATTTTGCCCGAATCCGACCGGCCGTTCGATCAAGGCCGGGCCCATTACGATGATCGATAGGAATCAATTGCTACGTATATCCGCATAGCGGCCGGAACTGGCCAGGTCGCGGTACCGTCGTAGCGGGGCATCGATGGATGCGGGCCCCTGCCACCCCGGCTGGGCAGGTCTTGTGAGGAAGGAGGCTGAGGTCAGCGTGCGGTTCCTCTACGATCGGACTCCCGATCAAGACCTCACCTATTCGGACGTCTTTCTCGTACCCAACCGCTCGGCTGTGGCGTCGCGGCTCGACGTCGACCTGACGACAAGCGACGGCAGCGGCACGACCATCCCGATCGTCGCCGCCAACATGACCGCGGTGTCTGGGCGTCGCATGGCGGAGACCGTGGCGCGTTGTGGCGGCCTCGCCGTCATTCCCCAGGACATCCCGGTCGACGTGGTGGCCGAGGTGGTGGCCTGGATCAAGGAACGCCACACGGTGTACGACACGCCGATCACCATGGTGCGCACCGGCACCGTGGGTGAGGCGCTCAACCTGCTTCCCAAGCGGGGGCACGGTGCCGTGATCGTGGTCGAGGACAGCCGGGCGATCGGCGTGGTGACCGAGGCCGACTGCGAGGGCGTCGACCGGTTCACCCAACTCGGCAGCATCATGTCCACGGAGCTCTTGACGCTGCCCGACGGCATCGCGGCAGAAGATGCGTTCAACCAGCTGCACGACGGCCGGCACCGTCTCGCGCCCGTCGTCGACTCCGAGGGCCGGATCGTCGGCATCCTCACCCGGAAGCGGGCGCTTCGCGCCACCCTCTACAAGCCCGCCGTGGATGCGGCTGGCAGGCTTCGGGTCGGGGCGGCGATCGGCATCAGCGGGGACGTCGAGACGAAGGCCAAGGCCCTACTCGAGGCTGGCATCGACGTGCTCGTGGTCGACACCGCGCACGGGCACCAGGAGCGCATGCTCGAGGTCCTGCGGATCGTCCGGTCGCTCGAGCCTGACGTGCCGGTCGTGGCTGGCAATGTCGCCACGGCCGAAGGTGCCACAGACCTCATCGAGGCCGGCGCCGACATCGTGAAGGTGGGCGTGGGTCCGGGCGCCATGTGCACCACCCGGATGAAGACGGCGGTGGGCCGGCCGCAGTTCTCGGCGGTGTACGAATGCGCCGCGCGAGCCCGCTCCCTGGGCAAGCATGTCTGGGCGGACGGCGGCATCAGGCATCCGCGTGACGTCGCGTTGGCGCTCGCGGCTGGCGCGAGCAACGTGATGATCGGCTCGTGGTTCGCCGGGACGTACGAGTCCCCCGGTGACGCGCTGCGGGACAACGAGGGACGGCTCTACAAGGAGAGCTTTGGCATGGCGTCGGCCCGCGCCGTCCAGTTGCGGACTGCGGCGGACACGCCGTTCGAACGGGCCCGCAAGGGCTTCTTCGGCGAGGGGATCTCGGGCGCCCGGATGTACCTCGACCCGGACCGCCCGAGCGTGGAGGACCTGATCGACGAGATCGTCGCCGGGGTGCGCAGCGCGTGCACGTACGTCGGCGCATCCAACCTCGAGGAGTTCTACGAACGCGCCGTGGTCGGTGTGCAGACAGCCGCCGGCTACGCCGAGGGGATGCCGCTCGACACCAGCTGGTGAAGGGCCATGCCGGTCGAGGCGCGGCCGAGGGCCAACGTCCCGCTCGGTCGGGACCAACGCCTGGTCCGAGCCGCCGGCCAGAGCTGGTGATGTAGCTGCCAACAGGGAACCCTTCGACGGGCTGCTCGAGGGCGGGGGGCACACGACGAACCTCGAGCTGCACCCCCCGAAGGGTTCCCTTTCGTCGTCCGGCGATCAGGTGCCGATGAGCACCTTGAGCACGTCGCGAACCGACACCATGCCGACGCAGTTGTCGTGGACGCGGAGCGGCACGTGCCGCACGTTGCCGTCGCGCATCAGCAGGGCGATGTCGAACGTCGAGTCCGTCGGGCTGGCCCATATGGTCTCCACCGCCATCACGTCGCCCGCCCAGACCTCGTCAGGGTCTCCACCGGCCGCGACGGCGCGGACCACGTCGCGCTCGGAGAGGATTCCGAGCGGCTCGCCGTTGCTCGTCACGATCAAGGCGCCGACGTCGGCGTCGGAGAGCGTGACTGCCGCCGTCCGCAACGAGTCGTGCTCGTCGACCGTGAGCACCGGGGAGCGCATGATCCGCTCGACGGGGTCGTGTGGGCCGGCAGCCGTCGGCCGTGGCTCGGGCGCCTTCTGCCGTGGGATGGCCTCGGCGGGAAGCACCTGCGTGCCCGGCCCCGGGTAGAGGATCGACTCGTGTCCGTCGTCCCACACGACACGGTAGTGCTCGGTTCCGGCAGTTCCGAGCACTTCTCGCACCGTCCCCTCGCGGGGTCGGCCGCCCGCGGGCTCGGTTTGGATGATGATGCGGTCACCGACGGATGCGTGCATGGCGTTCGCCTCCGTACGTTTCGCCAAGGTCCCGCGTGGGCTCGACGCCTCGGCCGCAACGGGCTGGGCGCAAGGAGCGAGCTTCGCTTCAGTCGCGGACGAACTCAACCAGCAAATTCACCTGGTATTCGGTGATTTGTCCATCTTGGACCTTCACCTGAAGTTCTTTCACCCACGCGCCAGTCACGTTGCGGAGTGTCAGCGTCGCCCGCGAAATCCCCACCCGGATGGCATCGTCGAAGCCCTGTGCCGATCGGGCGGAGATCTCCGTGACGCGGGCGACGTTGCCCATCGGCAGACCCCCTTACCTGTTTGCGTTTGCTGGGACCGCTCGGCGCACGCATCGCCACCGCCTCGGGTGGCGAGCCGGTGTTTCACCGTCGCTTCCTACCCTTTTCCTGCGGTTTCTACCGAGCTTTCCCGAGCGGTGGTGTGCGACAGCACCGACGACGCTTAGGGTCATCCGCGGTCGACGCGACGCCGTAGGGGCGAAAGTCCCCAAGGAACGTGGGGCTTGCTCGGTGCGACACGAACGCAGGTGCGGGTCTCGCGCTGCGCCCCACTCCTAGATCCAGGAGCGGAACCACATCCGGCGCAGCCACTCTTCGTACGGAATCACCTGATCGGTGAGGATCGGGTGCAGGTACGCGAAGTTGAGCAGCACGAGCAAGACGAAGCTGCCGGCGGCGGCCGCGCCCCACATGCGTCGGGTGGATGGCGCGTCTGCTGGACCGATGATCTTCCCGAGCACGAGCGTCACCGCGATCACGAGCCAGGGCAGGATCACGACCGCGTAGAAGTAGAAGATCGGTCGGTCGGTGTAGGCGAACCACGGCAACCAGGTCGTCGCGACACCGACGAGCGGAACGCCGAAGCGCCAGTCACGCATGCCGATCCACCAGAAGCCGCAGGCCGCCAGCGCGAGGACGGCGCCCCACCACAGGACCGGTGTGCCGATGGCGAGGATCTCCTGCACACAGTTGTCGCCGGCGCAGCCGTGCTCAGGCCCCAGCTTGTCTGCCCAGTCGAACGAGACCGGTCGCGCGATGACCAACCAACCCGCGGGCGAGGACGCGTACTGGTGCTCCTCATGCAACGTCGTGTGGAAGTGCAGCATCTCGGCGTGGTAGTGCCACAACGAGCGCAGGGCGTCGGGCACCAGCCGGGCCAGGCCGCTCGCCGGATGGTCCTCCGCCCACGTGCGGTTGTAGCCGTCCGACGAGGCGAACCATCCGGTCCAGGACAGCAGGTACACCGCCACGGCCGAGCCGACCACGGTGACGAACGCGACGACCGCGTCCAGCACGAGCCGGCCGGCGTTGGCGACGGTGGCGAAGGTCGACCCGATCGCGCGCCGGGCTCCGATGTCCCATACCCAGGTGAGCAGGCCGAAGCCGGCGATCACGACCGCGGCGTTCCACTTGGTCGCCGCGGCCAGGCCGAAGCACACGCCCGCGACCAGACGCCACGGCCGCCACAGCAGCGCCGGACCCCAGCTGCCCCGCGACAGTCGTCCGGCGGGCTCGGCGGCATCCGCCAGCCGGCGCCGAGCCCAGTCCCGATCGACCACCAGGGCGGCGAAGGCCAGCAGCAACCACGCCATCGCCGGGAGGTCGAGCAGTGCGATCCGGCTCTCCACGAGATGCAGCCCGTCGATCGCGAGGAGGAATCCGGCAACGCAGCCCAGGAGCGTCGACCGCGTCATCCGGCGGACCACCCGAGCCATGACGAGGACCGACAGGGTGCCCATGACGGCGACCGCGACCCGCCACCCGAAGGGGTTCATGCCGAACGCCCACTCGCCGATCGCGATCAGCCACTTCCCGGCCGGTGGGTGCACGACGAACGCCGGGCCCTGGAACACGTCGAGGTCGCCGGCCAGGATGCGCTCGTTGACCTTGTCGACGAACTGGTGCTCGACGCCGAAGTTCAGCAGGCCGAACGCGTCCTTGGGATAGTAGGTCTCGTCGAACACGAACTTCGCCGGGCGACCGAGCTCGAACAGTCGGAGGAACCCCGCGACCGCGGTGACCAGGAGCGGTCCGATCCAGCCCCACACTCCGTCGTCCGGCATCGGCGGGCAGAGCCGATCCCGCAGCGTGGGCAGCGGCTGGTCGTCGGCGTCGCGGCCGGCCGCGACCACATCGTCGTGGGTACGAAGCGGTGGGTCGGTGACGGTGGTCCTCATCCGGGCCATCGTACGGACATGACCGGTCCGCGTGGCTCAACCGGCCGAGCTCGCGAAGGATGGGAGCCATGACAGGTGCGCTCGTGGTGGCCGCCACACCGATCGGCACGCTCGCGGACGCGTCGCCGCGGCTTGTGGCCGAGCTCTCCAGCGCCGACATCGTGGCGGCCGAGGACACCCGTCGGCTCCAGCGGCTGGCGGGCGGCCTCGGCATCGAGGTGCGCGGCCGCGTCGTGTCGTACTTCGAAGGCAACGAGGTGCGCCGCACGCCGGAGCTCGTCGAGGCGATGCGCTCCGGGCAGCGGGTCGTGCTCGTCACCGACGCCGGCATGCCGGCGGTCTCCGATCCCGGCTACCGCCTCGTGAAGGCGGCGGTCGACGCGGGCCTTCCGGTGACGGTCGTACCCGGACCGTCGGCGGTCGTGGCCGCGTTGGCGATCTCCGGCCTGCCGGTCGACCGGTTCTGCTTCGAGGGGTTCCTGCCGCGCAAGGCTGCCGAGCGTCGGCGTCGGCTGGCCGAGCTTGCTGACGAGACCCGCACCATGGTCTTCTTCGAGGCGCCCCATCGTCTGGCTGCGACGCTGGAGGCGATGGCGGATGCGTTCGGCGCCGAGCGCCATGCCGCGGTCTGCCGCGAGTTGACCAAGATGCACGAGGAGGTACGCCGCGGGTCGCTGAGGGACCTGGTCGACTGGGCCCGGGAGTCCGGCGTCCGAGGCGAGGTCACCGTGGTGGTCGCGGGTGCCGCGGACGCGGACGCGCGACGACCCGCACCGAGCGAGCGCGAGCTGCGGCGCCTGGTCGACGAGCTGGTCTCCGACGGCATATCGCGCCGCGACGCCGTGACCCAGGTGGCCGCCGAGACCGGGCTGCCTCGCCGCACGGTCTACGCGGCCGCGACCTCGACCGACTGATCACGGGCGACAGGCCCCGCCGGTGCACGGGCGCGGCCAACCACGTCACTAGGATCACGGTCATGGACCAAGCCGCTCAGCCTCGCGGGAAACGGGCCACGCCCGATGGAAAGGCGTTCTACATCACGACGCCGATCTACTACGTGAACGACGCCCCGCACATCGGACATGCGTACACCACGGTGGCCGCCGACGTGATTGCGCGTTGGCATCGCCAGCGTGGCGAGAGCGTGTGGTTCCTCACGGGTACGGACGAGCACGGTCAGAAGGTCATGCGCAGCGCTCAGGCGCACAACGTGGGGCCGCGGGAGTGGGCCGATCGGCTGGTCGAGACGGCGTGGAAGCCGGTGCTTGCGACGATCGACGCGAGCAACGACGACTTCATCCGGACGACCGAAACCCGTCACACCGAGCGGGTCCGCGAGTTCTGGCAGCACCTCTACGACTCTGGTCAGGTCTATCCCGGAACGTATGAAGGTCCGTATTGCGTAAGTTGCGAGGAGTTCAAGATCCCGTCTGAGCTCGTCGACGGTGAGGGCGAGCACGCGGGTGAGAAGCTCTGCCCGATCCACGGACGGCCGGTCGAGATGCTGGCCGAGACCAACTACTTCTTCCGGCTGTCCGCCTACACCGACAAGCTGCTGGCCCACTACGCCGAGCACCCCGAGTTCGTCCAGCCAGAGAGCGCACGCAACGAGGTCGTGGCGTTCGTCAAGCAGGGCCTGCAGGATCTTTCCATCACGCGGTCGACCTTCAACTGGGGCATCCCGGTGCCGTGGGACGACGACCACGTGTTGTACGTCTGGATCGAGGCGTTGCTCAACTACGTGACGGCGGCGGGGTTCCGCACCGACCCGCTGCTCTTCAACCGGCTGTGGCCGGCCGATGTTCACCTGGTGGGCAAGGACATCCTCCGGTTCCACGCGGTGATCTGGCCGGCGATGCTGATGGCGGCTGGACTTCCCTTGCCCCGCACGGTTTTCGCGCACGGTTGGCTGCTGGTCGGTGGCGAGAAGATGAGCAAGACCAAGCTGACCGGCATCGCGCCGAGCCAGATCGTCGACACGTTCGGCTCCGACGCGTTCCGCTACTACCTGCTGCGGGCGATCCAGTTCGGCTCGGACGGTTCGTTCTCCTGGGAGCATCTGCGGGCGGTCTACACGGCCGAGCTCGCCAACGGCCTTGGCAACCTGGCGTCGCGGGTCGCTGCGATGGTCGGTCGCTACTTCGGCGGCACGGTGCCGGCGCCGGCCGACCTCGAGCCTGCGGAACAGGCGATCGTCGACAAGCTCGCCGAGACCGTCCGCGCGGCTGACGAGGCGGTGGAGGGCTTGCGGTTGCACGAGGCCCTGGCCGCCATCGAGTCGTTCGTCTCCGCAGTCAACGGGTACGTCACCGAGCAGGAGCCGTGGAAGGTTGCGCGAGACGAGACGCCGGCGGCGCGTGACCGGCTGGCCACGATCCTCTACACGGCGGCAGAATCCCTACGTGGCCTGGCGGTTCTGCTCAACCCCGTCATGCCGAAGGCGTCGCACGCGTTGTGGCGTCAGCTCGGTGCGCCGGCGACGATCGGCGAGCTCGACGTGCAGCCGCTCACGAACGCGGGTCGGTGGGGAATCCTGCCACCCGGTTCGGCGGTGACGAAGGCCGATCCGCTGTTCCCGCGAATCGAGGAAGAGCCGGAAACGCTGTGAGTGCGCAAGGACCTGCGGTTGCTGGCCGTTCCGCGCTGCCACCGCTCCCTCCGCCCCTTCCTGCTCCCGTCGTCGATTCCCACTGCCATCTCGACATGCGTCGCGAGGACACCGGCGAGGGGGAGCAGCTCAGCGTCGACGAGGCGATCCGCTCCGCCGCGGCCGTCGGTGTACCGCGCATCGTGCAGATCGGTTGTACGATCCCGGGCGCCCGGTGGGCGGTCGACGCCGCGGAGCGCTACGACGCGTTGGTGGCCGGCGTCGCACTGCACCCCAACGAGGCAGCGCGCCTCGATCCGCGGGAGCTCGACGACGCACTCGCCGAGATCGACCGGCTGGCCGGGGCGAGTCCCCGGGTACGCGCGATCGGGGAGACCGGCCTGGACCACTTCCGTACGTCCGAGTCCGGCTGGAAGCAGCAAGAGGCGAGCTTCCGCGCGCACATCGCACTGGCGAAGCGACACGACAAGACGCTCGTCATCCACGACCGGGACGCCCATGACGACGTGCTGCGGGTGCTGGCCGAGGAGGGCGCACCGGAACGCGTGGTCATGCACTGCTTTTCCGGCGATGCCGCGATGGCACGTGAATGCGTACGCCGCGGCTACTTCGTCTCCTTCTCCGGAACGGTGACCTTCGCCAGCGCGGCGAAACTCCGTGAGGCCGCAGCCGTCGTGCCGCTCGGCCAGCTCTTGGTGGAGACCGATGCGCCGTTCCTCACGCCGCATCCGTACCGCGGACGGCCGAACGCCAGCTATCTCGTCCCTCTCACCGTCCGGCGCCTGTCCGAGGTCACCGGCATCGCCCTCGAGGAGCTGTGCACGGGGATCCGTACGGCGACCGAGCGAGCGTTCGGCGTCTGGTGACGCATTTGCCCCCATCTGATCACGGGGGACGACACGATACGAGCGTGGAGGTGCTCACGTTCGGCCACGGGACGGCGTCCGCCGACGAGCTGGTATCGCTTGTGAGGTCGGCTGACGTCCGCTTGGTCGTCGACATCCGTACCGCACCCGGAAGCCGACGCCACCCCCATGTCGCCCGCACGGAGATGCAGCGCTGGCTGCCAGAGCACGGCATCGACTACCGCTGGGAGCGTCGACTGGGTGGCTGGCGCAAGGCACGGCCCGATTCGCCCGACGTCGCGCTGCGGCAGCGGGCGTTCGCCGGATATGCCGCGCATATGCGCACTCCGGAGTTCGCCGAGGCGGTCGACGACCTACTGGCCGACGCGGCCCGGCGACGGACCGCGGTGATGTGCGCGGAGAGCGTCTGGTGGCGGTGCCATCGGCAGATGCTGTCCGACTACCTCGTCCTGATCAGGAACGTGCCCGTCTACCACCTGCTCCATGACGGACGGTTGGCGCGGCACCAGCCAAGCGAGCTGGCCCGGAGGCGCGAAGATGATCTCCTCGTCTACGACGCGGGCCAGCAGACCCTCTGAGGGCTCGCCGGTCCCGGCGGCTGGCAGAATGCAGGACATGTCCCGACCTCGCGTGTTCTCGGGCATCCAGCCCACGGCGGATTCGTTCCATCTCGGCAACTACCTCGGCGCCCTCCGGCAGTGGGTGGCGATGCAGGACGACCATGACGCGTTCTACTGCGTCGTCGACCTCCACGCGATCACGGTGGGGCATGATCCGGCCAAGCTCCGCGAGCGTACCCGGCGTTCCGTCGCCCAGCTCCTCGCCGCAGGTCTCGACCCGGAGCGCTGCACGCTCTTCGTCCAGAGCCACGTGGCCGAGCACTCGCAGCTCGCGTGGATCCTGGGGTGCCTGACCGGGTTCGGTGAGGCCAGCCGGATGACGCAGTTCAAGGACAAGACGAGCCGCACGGGCGCAGAGAGCGCGACGGTCGGCCTGTTCACGTACCCCATCCTGATGGCGGCCGACATCCTGCTGTACCAGACCGACAAGGTGCCGGTCGGAGAGGACCAGCGCCAGCATCTGGAGCTCACGCGAGATCTCGCGCAGCGGTTCAACTCGCGTTACGGCGAGACGTTCGTGGTGCCCGAGTCGTTCATCCCCAAGGAGACGGCGAAGATCTACGACCTGCAGGAGCCGCGCGCCAAGATGAGCAAGACCGGGTCGTCGAACGGCATCATCGAGCTGCTCGACGAGCCGTCGGTGTCGGCCAAGCGGATTCGCAGCGCCGTGACCGACTCCGGCCGAGAGATCCGTTACGACCCGGACGAGAAGCCGGGCGTGTCAAACTTGCTGGCGATCCTCTCGGCGCTCACCGGCCGGCAGATGCCCGAGCTGGAGCAGGACTACGCCGGGAAGGGCTACGGCGACCTGAAGCGTGACGTGGCCGACGCGGTAGTGGAGTTCGTGACACCGTTCCGGGAGCGGACACTGGCACTGCTGGAAGATCGTGAGACGCTCGACCAGATCCTCGCGCGAGGTGCCGACCGGGCCCGAAGCGTGGCCTCGGAGACCTTGCGGACCGTCAACGAACGCATCGGTTTCGTCCCAGCCAAGCGATAAGGCGGCTTCGAGGGTGCGCACGATCGGCGTCAGTATCGCGATCCCCGAGCCGTACGGAGGAGAGCTCCAGCGCTGGCGTTCTGCGCTGGGCGACCCGCTCGCCGAGGTCGTCCCGACGCATGTGACGCTGCTGCCCCCCACCCAGGTCACAGACGACGCCCTGCCCGCGATCGAGCAGCACCTGCTCCGGGTGGCCGCCTCGATGCGGCCGTACCCGATGCGCTTGCACGGGACCGGTACGTTCCGGCCGGTGTCGCCCGTCGTGTTCGTCGCGGTGGCCGAGGGGATCTCGTCGTGTGAGGTCCTGGCGAACCGGATTCGCAGCGGGCCGCTGGAACGTGACCTCGCGTTTCCGTACCACCCGCACGTGACGGTCGCGCACGACCTGTCCGACGAGCTGCTCACCAAGGCGTACGAAGCGTTGGATCTGTACGAGTGCTCGTTCACGGTCGAGGCGTTCAGCCTCTACGAACACGGCGCCGACTCGGTGTGGCGGCCGCAGCGTGAGTTCGCACTCGGTAGACCCGTGCCCGACTCTCCTCGACAATGACCAGGTGAAGCCGGCTGCCGCGAGCTTTGCATGGCGTCCTGGCCACCTGAGGGTCACAAACGCCACGTAAGGACTCCCTCGAGCAACGGAGGGTAGGGGGAGCACGTGGGTGTGGCCGAACTCAAGCGGCGCGTGCGGGAGCTGGTGGCCGCGGCCCGGGCGCGGTCACCGCTCGTCGATCACGGGGCGCGGGCCCTGGAGCACTACTCGGCGGTCTTCGGCAGCCAGCTTGCGGCGGCCGTGACGTACTTTGCGTTCCTGTCGTTCTTCCCTCTCGTGGCGCTGTGCTTCGCGCTGGTCGGCTACGTCGTGTCCTACGTACCAGGGGCGGACGAGGCCGTCACCAGGACGCTGAACAGCGTCCTGCCGGGGATGGTCGGCACCGGACCCGATCAGATCGACATCCGGGCGATTGCCCGGGCGAGGGCCGGCGTGGGGTTCGTCGGCCTGGTCGTCTTGTTGTACTCCGGCCTGGGCTGGGTCTCGGCACTTCGCACGTCGCTGCAGGCGGTGTTCGGCGCCGAGCCGGAGCAGCGCCGAGGTTTCGTCGTGGGCAAGGTGTACGACCTCGTGGCGTTGATCGTGCTCGGCGTGATCATGTTGGCCTCGGTCGGCCTGGGTGCGACGGCTACGGGGTTCACGGGCAGCGTGCTCGAGTTCCTCGGGTTGACCGGTGTCCCCGGGGCCCGGCTGCTGGTGATCGCTGTCGCGCTGCTGATCGGCTTGTCGGCCAACCTGGTGGTGTTCTTCGTCCTCTACCGGCTGCTCCCACGCCACACGGTCCCGACCCGGGACGTCTGGAAGGGTGCCCTGGTCGCGGCGGTCGGTTTCGAGGTCCTCAAGCTGGCTGCCAGCCTGGTGATCGGGAGCGTCACGGGCAATCCCCTGTATGGAGCCTTCGCGATCATCGTGGCGCTGCTGGTGTGGATCAACTACGTCGACCGACTGGCCGTCTTTGGGGCGGCGTGGGCAGCGACGGCCTCGCCCAGGTCACCCGACGACGCTGCGAGTGACGACTCAGCGGCCGGTGACGTGAACCCGGGCCTCGGCTCGGCGCCGTGAGCGGACGTAGCCGTACACCCGCAGGCTGGCCAGCACGACGAAGAGGGCCAGCGCACCCCAGATCCACAGCGGGAGGCGCTGCAGGGCGGGCGGCAGGATGGCAGCTTGCGAGTCGGCGGCCGGCGTCGTGTCCGCCGTAGGAGCCTCGCTGGCCGCCGAACCTTCCGGCGAGCGGCTGGGGGAGCTTTCCCTTTCGGGTTGGGTCTTGGGCGCCTCCTGCGCGGCGATCGCCTCCGCGACGTCCTCCGGGGTGACCAGGCGACCGACCGGTTCGACCTTGCCCGCTACCTCGAATCCCCAGTCCAGCAGGTCGGCCGCCTTGGTCCACGACGGGTAGTCGGTACGCATCAACGTGACGATGAGCCGGCGACCGTTGCGGTCTGCTGCGGCGATCAGCGTGTGATGGGCCTTGCTCGTGTAGCCGTTCTTGACACCGATCGCGTCCTTGTACTCGGTCAGCAGGTCGTTGCCGTTCTGGATCTGGAACGTCTTGCCGCCGCGTCCGGGGAAGTCGTACGTCAACGTCGTCACGTAGCGCCGGAAGTCCGGGTCGGTGAGACCCTCGCGGGCGATGAGCGCGAGGTCGTACGCCGACGACACCTGTCCACGCGCGTCGAGGCCGTGCGGGTTGACGGCGACGGTGTCGTACGCACCGAGCCGGGCGGCCTCGCTGTTCATCAGGTTGACGGCCTTCTCGATGCCGCCCGCGGCATGGGCCAACGCCATCGCGGCGTCATTGCCCGACGAGAGGAAAAGCCCGTAGAAGATCTGGTCGATCGTGTAGACCCGGCCGGCTTCGATCCCGACTCGACTGCCTTCGATGTCGACGTCGGAGCGTACGGCCCGGTAGCGGGCGCGCAGGTCGAGTCGCGGAAGCAGGGTGACGGCGGTGAGCGTCTTCAGCGTGCTTGCGGGCGGGAGCTGCAGGTGGGCGTTCTTCGCCGCGAGCACCTCGCCGGTGTCGAGGTCGGCGACGACGTACGACTTGACGTCGACGTTCGGTGGCGGGGCCGGGGCGTCGGGGTCGACGACCACCTTGTTGGGCGTGCCCAGTGCCGTGCCGCCGACCGGACCGTTGAACGGGCTGCCTGGCCGGTTGGATCCCTGCAGGGTCTGACCGGTTTTCGGGTGACCGGTTTTGGCCTCGACCTGGCTGAGGAAGGGGGACTGGCAGGGGCAGCCAGGCGGTGAATCGGGACCGTCGAGGCGGGTTGCCGCGCTGGCAGGGTTGGGCAGTGCGGTGGTGCCCAGCAGGAGGAGCGCGGCAAAGCCGGCTGCCATGGTCACGAGGCGTTGAATACGAAGGTCCCGAGGCATGGTGCGGACAGCGTAATACGTCCAGATGAGCTCGGTTTTGTGTCAACCCGAGCTTTCTCGATCGGTCGGAGCGTAACGAAGCTAGGTGGTCTCGCTGCGTAAGCGGTCTTTGCAGAGATACCCGGGCGCCACAGCCTTCATGCCTCGACGAGAGCTCGCCCGCTCGTGCACCTCGAGCATCGCCTTCACCGTCGCGGCCCACGGATAACGCTCGGCTTGCTCGCGTGCGGCCTTCCGGACGTCCGACCGTGGCCGGCGCAGCACGTCCATGACGGCTCGGGCGAGGAGCTCCGGCTGTGGCGGGGCCCAGGCGCCCGAGGCCTCGGTGACGAGCTCCCGGCCGCCGCCGCGGTCGGAGGTCACGACCGGCGTCCCGCAGGCGAGCGCCTCCAGCACGGCAAGCCCGAACGTCTCGACCGGGCACACCGAGAGGGCGACGTCCGCGGAGGCGAGCCGGGCGGCGAGGGCGATGCGGTCACCGACGTACGGATGGAAGGTCACCGGGGCATCCTCGGCCAAGCGCACCAACGCCGCCCGGTCGGGCCCGTCCCCGTAGACGTCGAACTGGAAGGCGAATCCCTGCCGGTGCAAGGCGACCGCGGTGGCGACCGCGAGGGCGGGTTGCTTCTCCCGCGAGAGCCTGCCGGCATGGACCAGGCGCGGCACGTCACCCTTGGGCCGACGCGCCGAGCTGGCGCGGTCGGGATGGAACGTCTCGAGGTCGACGCCGAGCGGGATCTGGCGTACCGGGCGTCGTGCGACGCGGGCGAACTCCTCCGCGGCGAACGCCGAGGTCACGACCACCTCGTCGAAGCGGCGCAGGAGCTTCCGGTTGAGCGCGTCCACGCCTGCCACGAGCCCTGCTCGCCACCGAACCCGCGGTGCGAGATGGGTGTCGAGACGCTCGTGGGACAACAACACGCTTCCCGCGCGGTTGCGCCGCGCCCAGGTCGCCGCCGCGACCATCGTGAGCTTGTCGGACACCTCGACGCTGGTCGGCCGCAGCCGGTCGAGCACGTCGTGGATCCGCCACGGCTCGAGCACCACGCGATAGCCCGTGCCGGGAAGCGGCGGTGCGCGGAACGTCACGACCAGCCCGGCGTCGGTCTCCGCCCAGGTGTCCTGCTCGCCCGGGACCAGCAGGATCCGCTCGTGGCCGGCGGCGACGTATCCGCGGCCCAGAGCGTCGACGGCGGTACGAAGGCCGCCCGAGCGAGGTCCGTAGAAGTTGGCCAGCTGTGCGATCCGCATCCGCAGCTCTCCGTACGTCGTCGGTGCCTGGTCGGTCGGGTCAGGCCGCGCATGCGGCTGCGGGCGTCCGGCCGAGGACGGCCTGGTAGTGCACGTCGATCAACTCGTCGAGGATGCGCTCCCAGCTGCGCTGGAGCACCGACTCGCGGGCGGCACGCGCCATCGCCTGGCGCAGCGGCGGGTTCTCGGCGAGCCGGCGCACCTCGTCTCGGAACACCGCCATGGCCTCCGGGGACTCGTCCGGTGGATAGAGCAGGCCGGTGCGTCCGGGCGCCACGAGGTCGAGCAGGCCGCCGGCCGCCGGCGCGACGACCGGCACGCCGCTTGCCAGGGCCTCCTGGGCGGCCTGACAGAACGTCTCGTGGGCGCCGGTGTGGACGAAGATGTCGAGCGAGGCGATCGCTCTGGCGAGGTCGAGCCCGCTCCGCATCCCCAGGAAGGCCGCACCCGGTGCGACGGCACGCACGTCGCCCAGGGCAGGGCCGTCACCCACCACCACGAGACGGGTGCCGGGGATGTCGGCGACGTGGCGGAGCAGGTGGACCCGCTTCTCCGTCGCGACCCGTCCGACGTATCCCACGAGCGTCTCCCCGTTCGGCGCGAGCCGGCGGCGCAGCCGGTCGTCCCGGCGGGACGGATGGAACCGGAGCAGGTCCACGCCGCGGGGCCAGCAGTAGAGCCGCGGGACGTTGAGGTCGGCCAACTGGGCGAGCGCGGCTCGGGAGGGCGCGAGCGTGCGTCCGGCTCGCACGTAGATCCGGCGCATCCAGGCCCACATGGCCCGCTCGATGCCCACGAAGCCGTACTGCTGGGCGAAGCCCACGACGTCGGTCTGGTAGATCGCGACCGTCGGGATGCCGTACTTCTCCGCCGTGCGCAGCGCGGACATCCCGAGCATCAGCGGCGCGGCGAGGTGCATGATGTCGGGCTCGAACTCGGTGACGGCCTTGCGCAGTCCGGCGTCGGGTAACCCGAGTGGGAAATCCGGGTACATGGGGAGCGGAAGGCTGCGTACCCGGACGACTGGTGTCGAGCCATGCCATGACGGGCCCGGACCCGGAGCGACGACCAGCGCCTCGTGGCCTCGTCTGGCGAGGTGCTCGACGAGGTGTCGTACGGAATTGGCGACACCATTGACTTGCGGCAAGAAGGACTCGGCGATGACGGCGACTCGCACAACTCTCCACTGGTGTCGTTCCGGCAGTGTCCGAGCCCGGGGTCGAGCCCGGCGCCCACCGGCGTGGGCGGGGACGGCCCCGGACACCGCCCGGCGAACGTCGTCCGCCGGGATCCACCCGGGCAGACTGCGCAGGGCCCGGGTGAACGGCCGGGACTGATCGTATTGCCGATCCGCGTCGAGTGCATGAGCTGCTCCCGCTCGACCTCCGGATCGCCGTAGGGTAGATGGATGTTCGTGACCCGGGATGTGTTGCGATGAACGATCGTCCCGATGGTGCCGGTCAGGGAGACGTCCCCCCGGCCGACAGCCGTGCAGACCCTACCGAACTCGGCAATGGGGTCGCCGCTTCCTCTGAAGCCGACGACAGCGTGCTCGCCGAGTCCGGGTTCCCGGTGCAGGCGATCTACGGCCCGGATGATCTTGCGGGGTGGGACCCGGCCACTCGGCTCGGCGTACCCGGAGAGTATCCGTTCACTCGCGGCGTGTATCCGACCATGTACCGCGGCCGGCCGTGGACGATGCGCCAGTACGCCGGCTACGGATCGGCCGCCGAGTCGAACCAGCGGTTCCATCGCCTGATCGAGGCCGGCAACGCGGGGCTGTCGGTGGCGTTCGACCTGCCGACGCAGATGGGGTACGACTCGGACGCGCCGCTCGCCGCCGGAGAGGTCGGCCGGGTGGGTGTGGCGATCGACTCGATCGACGACATGCGGCTGCTCTTCGACGGGATCCCGCTGGGCGAGGTGTCCACGTCGATGACGATCAACGCGCCCGCGTCGGTCCTGCTCCTGCTCTACCAGCTCGTGGGCGAGGAGCAGGGGGTCGAGCCAGCCAGGTTGCGGGGCACGGTGCAGAACGACGTGCTGAAGGAGTACATCGCCCGCGGCACGTACATCTACCCACCGCGACCCTCGCTGCGGCTGGTCTCGGACCTGTTCGCCTACTGCCGGGCGGAGCTGCCGCGGTTCAACACGATCTCGATCTCGGGCTACCACATGGCCGAGGCCGGTGCCACACCTGCACAGGAGATCGGGTTCACGCTGGCGAACGGCATGGAGTACGTCCGGGCCGCGAAGGCTGCGGGCCTCGAGGTCGACGAGTTCGCGCCGCGGTTGTCGTTCTTCTTCGTCGCACGGACGACCCTGCTGGAGGAGGTCGCCAAGTTCCGCGCCGCGCGGCGGATGTGGGCGCGCATCATGCGCGAGCAGTTCGGTGCTCGGAACCCGAAGTCGCTCATGCTGCGCTTTCACACCCAGACCGCGGGTGTCCAGCTCACCGCGCAGCAGCCGGAGGTCAACCTGGTCCGGGTCGCGTTGCAGGCGCTCGGCGCGGTGCTGGGCGGGACCCAGTCGTTGCACACCAACGCGTTCGACGAGGCGATCGCGTTGCCGACCGAGAAGGCGGCGCGCCTTGCGGTGCGCACGCAGCAGGTCTTGGCTTACGAGACCGACGTGTGCAAGACCGTCGACCCGCTCGCCGGTTCGTACGCCGTTGAATCGCTGACCGACGCGGTGGAGGAGGAAGCGACCGCGTTGCTCAACCAGGTGGAGGAGCTCGGGGGCGCGGTCGCGGCGATCGAGAAGGGGTTCCAGAAGGCCGAGATCGAGCGCTCGGCCTACCGGGTGGCGCGCCAGATCGACAGCGGCGAGCGGGTCGTGGTGGGGGTGAACCGGTTCGTCACACCGGACACGGAGCCGTACCAGCCGCTGCGGGTCGATCCCGCGATCGAGCAGGCCCAACGCGAGCGGCTCGCCACACTTCGCGCCCATCGGGACAACGCCGAGGTCCGGCGCCAGCTCGACGTGCTGCGCAAGGCAGCTGAGGGCGGCGACAACGTGCTCTATCCCATGAAGCATGCCCTGGCCGCGCGTGCCACGTTGGGCGAGATCTGCGACGCCCTCCGCGAGGTCTGGGGCATCTACGAACCCGCGGGGTCGTAGTCGTCACAGGCGGGGTATCCCGCACAGTGAGGACACGGCCGCGCGGAAGGGGGGTGGTGAGGTTGCGTGACGGGGGTGGCGTGTCTCACAAAGTGCTCAGGGTGGACAATCGTTCAATGCCTCTCGACGCCAGTGTTACCGCGGAGGTCGACCGGCTCGCCAAGACGTACGCCGACGAGCTCGTCGCCTTCCGGCGTGATCTGCACGCACATCCCGAGCCGGGGCGGGAGGAGTACCGTACGACCACGCTCGTGGCCGACCGCCTTGCTGCGCTCGGTCTCGAGCCCACACGTCTGCCGACGGGCACCGGTCTGCTCTGCGACATCGGCCCGACCGCATCGCCCGGGCGCGGCCGCGGCAGGATCGCGCTTCGCGCCGACCTCGACGCGCTCCGAATCGCCGACGAAAAGGACGTGCCCTACCGCTCGAACCGCCCGGGCGTCTGTCACGCCTGCGGCCACGACGTCCACACCGCCATCGTGCTCGGCGCCGGCATCGTGCTCGCCGAGCTGGCCGGTCAGGGCATGGTGGACCACGGCGTACGGCTGATCTTCCAGCCGGCCGAGGAGGTCATCCCGGGCGGCGCCCTCGACGTGATGGCCGCCGGCGGGCTCGAAGGCGTCGAGCAGATCTTCGGTGTGCACTGCGACCCGAGACTGAACGTCGGCGAGGTCGGCCTGCGCACTGGTGCGCTCACCTCCGCAGCCGACCGGGTCCACATCCGCCTCAGTGGGCCAGGTGGCCACACCGCCCGGCCGCATCTCACCGCCGACCTCGTGCATGCCCTCGCCACGCTGGTGAGCCAGTTGCCCTCGGCGCTGTCTCGTCGGGTCGACCCGCGCGCCGGTCTCACGCTCGTGTGGGGTCGCGTGAACGCCGGTGCCACGGCGAACGCGATCCCGATGGAGGGAGAGGCCGAAGGCACGCTGCGGTGCCTCGACGCAGGTGCGTGGGCCTCGGCGTCGGAGCTCGTGCCCGCCCTGGCCAAGGAAATCGTCACGCCGTTCGGTGTGAGCGTCCAGGCAGAGGTCCATCGAGGAGTCCCGCCCGTTGTGAACGACCCGCTCGCGGTCTCGGTGATGCAGGACGCAGCGGAATGCATGCTGGGTCCGGGTGCGATCGCGCCGACCGACCAGAGTCTGGGCGGCGAGGACTTCGCGTGGTACCTCACCAAGGTGCGCGGTGCGATGGCACGAATCGGGGTACGCAGCCCCGGCAACGACCGCGTCTTCGACCTGCATCAGGGCACGTTCGACGTCGACGAGCACGCGATCTCGGTTGGCGTCCGGCTCCTCGCGGCGACCGCGTTGCTCGCGGGAGCCGAGCCGGAGCGACGTACCCGCCCGGAGCTCGTCTGACGCCGCCTCGCGGCGGTTCTGCTGTTTCGCTTTCGTAACAAGACGCCTCGACTCGGTTCTGGGCACGAAACGGCTCTATAGTCACCCAAGCGCGATGCGTGGGCTCATCCGTCCCACTGAGGGCCGTTCGTCTTCTGAGGAGGGTGTCTGGTGACGAAGTACCTGAGGGGTCTTGCCGTGGCGGGCGTGGTCGCGCTCGTCGTCACCGCCTGTGGTAGCAGGCCAACTGAGAGCGAGCAGCCCGCCGAGGGTGGGGCGGCCGATGGCGCGAAGGACTTCCGTGCCTGCATGGTCTCCGACTCCGGTGGCTTCGACGACAAGTCGTTCAACCAGACGTCGTACAAGGGCTTGCAGGACGCGGTCGCCGAGTGGGGCATCTCGGAGTCCACTGCCGAGTCCAACTCCGACGCCGACTACCCGGAGAACATCAACGGGATGGTGGACGCCAACTGCGACGTCATCGTCACCGTCGGTTTCAAGCTCGGCAACCAGACCGCCATCGCCGCCAGCGAGAACCCCGATGTGAAGTTCGGCATCGTCGACTTCGACATCAACGCGGTCGACCTCAAGGAGGTCAAGCTCGACGAGGTCCCCAGCAACGTCAAGTCGTTGCTGTTCGACACGTCGCAGTCGAGCTTCCTCGCCGGCTATCTCGCCGCGGGGATGAGCACGACAGGCAAGGTGGGCACGTTCGGTGGGCTGCAGATTCCCACGGTGACCATCTTCATGGACGGCTTCTGGGAGGGCGTCCAGCACTACAACAAGCAGAAGGGTACGAACGTCCAGGTGCTGGGCTGGAACGCTGAGAGCCAGAAGGGCCTTTTCACCAACGACTTCGAAGGCAAGGCGCAGGGCAAGAACACCGCGAACAACCTGATCAGTCAGGGAGCTGACGTCATCTTCCCGGTTGCCGGTCCGGCTGGGCTCGGTGGTCTCGAGGCCGCGAAGGCGTCCGGTGGCAAGGTGAAGGCGATCTGGGTCGACACGGACGGCTGCGTGAGCGCGCCCGAGTACTGCGACGTGCTTCTCACCAGTGTCTACAAGGGCATGGACGTCGCGGTGAAGGACCTCATCGGCTCGGTCTACAACGACGAGTTCGACAACACCCCGTACGTCGGGACGTTGGAGAACGACGGCACGGGACTTGCGCCGTACCACGAGTTCGAGGACGAGATCCCTGACGATCTGAAGGCCGAGATCGAGGAGCTCAAGCAGCAGATCATCGATGGTGAGATCACCATCCAGTCCAAGGCCGTGCCACAAGCCCAGTAGGGCCGCACGCGCAGGAGCGGCGCATGAGGTTGGAACTGGAGGGTCTCACCAAGCGGTTCGGATCTCTCGTGGCATGCGACCACATCGACCTCACGGTCGAGCCGGGAGAGATTCGGTGTCTGCTTGGTGAGAACGGTGCCGGCAAGACCACGCTGATGAACATGCTGTACGGGTTGCTGCGGCCCGACGAGGGCCGCATCCTCCTGGACGGCACGCCGCAGACCTGCACGACTCCGCGCGATGCGATCGAGGCCGGGATCGGCATGGTGCATCAGCACTTCATGCTGGTCCCGGTCTTCACCGTTGCCGAGAACATCATGCTCGGAAGGGAAAGCACGCGTCGGCTGGGTGTGCTCGACCAGCGTGCGGCAGAGCAGCAGGTGCGCGAGCTCTCCGAGCGGTACGGGCTTGAGGTGGATCCAACCGCCCGGGTCGAGGACATCTCGGTCGGTGTGCAGCAACGCGTGGAGATCCTCAAGGCGTTGGCCAACGACGCGAAGATCCTCATTCTCGACGAGCCGACCGCCGTGCTGACACCGCGGGAGATCGACGACCTCATCGAGGTGATGCGCACGCTCAAGGCGAACGGCACGTCGATCATCTTCATCACGCACAAACTCAAAGAGGTCAAGGCGATCGCGGACCGGATCACGGTGATCCGACGGGGCAAGGTGGTCGACACGGTGGGTCCCGACGCGAGCGAAGCGTCACTTGCCGAGCTCATGGTCGGACGACCTGTCCAACTCACCGTCAGCAGGCGAGCTGCGGCGGACGCTGACGGCGAGCCCGCTTCCGGTGCGACTGCCGAACCGTCGGAGGAACAGGCTGCCGAGAGCGCGGACGACACGTCGGACACCCGTCCGGTGCAGTTGCGGGTCGAGCGGCTGCGGGTCGTCGACCCGGCCGGTCGCGCAGTGGTCGACGACGTGTCCTTCGACATCGCCGGTGGCGAGATCCTGGGAATCGCCGGCGTGCAAGGAAACGGGCAGACCGAGCTGGTCGAAGCGTTGATGGGGCTCACCGACATCGCCGGAGGCGTCATCGAGCTCGCCGGCCAGCCGATCACACATCTGGAACCTCGGGCGCGGCTCGATGCCGGCATCGGCTACATCCCGGAGGACCGGTCCCACGACGGACTGGTGCCGACGTTCTCCGTCGCCGAGAACCTCGTGCTGGACCTCTTCCGGCGAAAGCCGTTCGGCAGTCGCGGGAGGCTCTCGCTTTCTGCGATCCGTACGAACGCCGAGAAGCGCATTGCCGAGTTCGACGTTCGTACCTCGTCCATGCACGCACCTGCCGGCACGCTGTCCGGCGGGAACCAGCAGAAGGTCGTGCTGGCCCGCGAGCTTTCCCGCCCGCTGAAAGTCTTGCTGGCGGCACACCCCACGCGCGGACTCGACGTCGGCTCCATCGAGTTCGTGCATCGCCGGATCGTGGCCGAGCGGGACCGTGGCACCGCCGTGCTCATCGTCTCCACGGAGCTCGAGGAGATCGTCGCGCTCGCCGACCGGATCGCCGTCATGTATCGAGGGCGCATCGTCGGCATCGTCGATGCGGACACTCCATGGGACGAACTGGGGTTGATGATGGCCGGTGTGCCACCCGAGGCCGCTGCCCGACAGGCGGAGGAACATCCGACGGTGCTCGGCGCGTTGGAGGATGCCTCATGAGGCTTGCCGAGCACGTGCGACGCATGTCCTGGCTCTACGAGGTCACGATCAGTGCGGCGGCCGTCGTGCTTGCGCTCGTGGCCGGTGCGGTGCTCATCATCGTGAGCAACCCGGCGGTCGTGGCGAGGTGGGGCTACTTCTTCGACTACCCGCCGGACGCGCTCGCTGCATCGTGGACCGTCGTCTCCGATGCGTATGCGGCGCTCTTCCTCGGCGCCTTCGGTGGCCTGAGGGCGCTGAGCAACACACTGATCCACGCGACACCGTTGATCTGTGCAGGTCTCGGTGTCTCGCTCGCGTTTCGGGCGGGCCTTTTCAACATCGGTGCCCAAGGACAGCTCATCGTCGGCGCGATGGCGGCCGGGTGGGTCGGTTTCACCGTGCAGCTTCCACCCGTGCTTCACCTCGTCGTCGCCGTGGTGGCGGGCCTGTTGGGTGGCGCCGTGTGGGGCGGCGTGGTCGGGCTGCTCAAGGCGCGCACGGGTGCGCACGAGGTGATCCTCACGATCATGCTCAACTACGTCGCGCTGCACTTGTTGCAGTGGTCGCTCACCACGGAGGCGTTCCAGCGACCCGGACGCGACGACCCGATCAGCCCGGAGGTGCACCCGTCGGCGCAGTTCCCGCACCTGTTCGACACCCGGTTGCACATGGGCTTCCTGGTCGCACTCGCGGCAGCTGTCGCCGTCTGGTGGCTGCTTGCTCGATCGACCGCGGGGTTCGAGCTGCGTACCGTGGGCGCCAATCCGCACGCGGCACGCACCGCCGGGATGAACGTCGGTCGTGTGTACACGTTCGTGATGCTGCTCGCCGGCGCGCTGGCCGGTCTCGCGGGAACCCAGCAGGTGTTGGGTACCACGTATCCGCTGACGGACGGGATCGCCGGGACGATCGGATTCGACGCCATCACGGTGGCGTTGCTCGGTCGCGGGTCGCCGCTCGGCACGGTCGCCGCCGGACTGGTGTTCGGTGCGTTGACCGCTGGCGGACTGCAGATGCAGATCACCACCCAGACGCCGCTCACGCTCACCACCGTGCTGCAGGCGACCATCGTGCTCTTCATCGCGGCACCGGCGCTGGTGCGGGCGGTCTTCCGGATCCGTGCCCGACGCGCTACGGGGCCGGTCCAGGCGCTGGGGTGGAACGCATGAGGGCGCGGCCACGAAGGGGATGGAGCCCATGAGCCATCGGGGAACCGTCCAAGACCGCGGGCTCACGACGGATGAGAGGCCGCGGCCGGCGAGTCCACCAGCCCACATCGCAGTCGGTGAGTCGCCGGACGAACGTCGCCGCCGAATTCGTACCGCCATCGTCGCGGTGACCCTCGCCGCGATCGGCGTCGTGCTCGCGGCGACGACCGACGCGGAGACCGTGACGTTCGCGTTGTCGAGCCGGTTCGCCGAGGACGGCCTACCGGATCTTCGCCTGCCTGCCTTGCCGGTCGCGGTGGCGCTGTCCGCGTACGCCTTGGTGGTCGCGTTGGCGCATCTGTTCCGTGGTCTGCGCGGCCGCGTGGGCATCGCGCTCTGGACCGGCTTCGGGGTCGCGTTCGTCGTGACGTTTTTGTGCTGGGCGGCCGCTGGTGCGACGTTCCCGTTGACCAACCAGCTGCAAGGGACGCTCAACGTCGCGACGCCGCTCATTCTCGGCGCGCTCGCCGGTGTGCTTTGCGAACGTGCCGGTGTGATCAACGTGGGGATCGAGGGGCAGTTCCTGGCTGGGGCGTTCGCGGCTGCGGTCGTCGCGACGGTCACCGGAAGCATGCTGGCCGGTTCCCTCGCGGCGATCGCAGCCGGTGTGCTCATCGCGGGCATGCTGGCGGTGTTCGCGATCCGCTACCGCGTCAACCAGGTGGTCATCGGTGTGGTGCTGGTCGTGTTCGCCTCCGGCATCACGGGCTTTCTCTTCGACCAGTTCGTCGAGCAGGACACTCAAGCCTTCAACAACCCTGGCGTGATGCAGCCGGTCCGGATCCCGTTGCTTGGCGACATCCCGGTCCTCGGCGACACGTTCTTCAACCAGACGCCGCTCGTCTACACGATGTACGCCTCCGTGGCGATCGTGACGTTCGTGCTCTTCAAGACCCGATGGGGATTGCGGGTGCGCGCCGTGGGGGAGCACCCGCGCGCGGCGGACACGGTGGGAATCAAGGTACTCCGGGTGCGCTATCAGGCGGTGCTGATCGGCGGCATCGCAGCCGGGCTGGGTGGCGCGTTCTTCACGATCGGGTTCACCGGGGGATTCTCCAAGGACATGACGGCGGGTCAGGGGTTCATCGCGCTGGCGGCGCTCATCATGGGCCGCTGGCATCCGGTGGGGGCCACGGTGGCCGCGTTGTTCTTCGGGTTCACCCAGCAGCTGCAGAGCCAGCTGCAGATCCTCGACACGCCGATTCCGGGTGACCTGCTGATCATGGCGCCGTACCTCGCCACGGTCGTCGCGGTCGCCGGTCTGGTCGGTCGGGTGCGCCCACCGGCCGCCGACGGGGAACCCTACGTTCCCGACGCCACGAAATGACCACGTTATGCACGCTGAAATGACCACGTTTCGTCGGTCACTCGCCGCTGGAAGTGGCTTGCATGCCGTTCTTCGGTACGAATTGCCGCGGCAGGTGGCGCGGACGGCATTCGTTAGGCTCGTGCTGCAATGGCCAGCGTAGGAATCGACCAGATGGACGTGGACTGGGAGCGTCTTCGTTCCGCCGCCCGGGAGGCGATGCGGAACGCCTACGCGCCGTACTCGCGATTCCCAGTCGGTGCGGCAGCGCTGACGAGCACCGGCAAGGTCGTCGTGGGCTGCAACGTCGAGAACGCCTCGTACGGCCTCACCTTGTGCGCTGAGTGCGGCCTGGTCTCTGCTCTCCATGCCGGCGGTGGCGGCAGGCTCGTCGCCTTCACCTGTTGCGATGCCGCGGGAGAACGGCTCATGCCGTGCGGCAGGTGCCGGCAGCTGCTCTGGGAGCATGGCGGGGGTGAGCTCGCCATCGACACGGCCCGTGGCGTAGTGCCACTCCGGGAGCTACTCCCGGATGCCTTCGGGGCGGATTCGATGCGAGCGCAGCAGACGACATCCGACAACCCGCCAGCGTCTCCGGGGCCGCGCGATGACTGAGAGTCGTACGTACGACGTCGTCGACCTGATCCGCCGCAAACGGGATGGCGGAGTGCTAGACGACGCCGAGATCGACTGGTTGATCAAGGCGTACACCCGCGGTGAGGTTGCCGACGAGCAGATGTCGGCGCTCGCCATGGCGATCGTGCTGCGGGGGATGACACCTGACGAGATCGCCCGCTGGACCCAGGCCATGATCGACTCCGGCGATCGCCTGGACTTCGCAGATCTGGGTCGACCGACCGTCGACAAGCACTCAACTGGCGGGGTCGGCGACAAGATCACCCTGGCGTTGGCGCCGACGGTTGCCGCCTGCGGTGCGGCCGTACCCCAGCTGTCCGGACGCGGTCTCGGCCACACAGGCGGCACGCTGGACAAGCTCGAGTCGATACCCGGCTGGCGGGCCTCGCTTTCGTACGACGAGATTCGGCGGCAGCTGGACGATGTCGGCGCCGTCGTGTGTGCGCCGACTGACACGCTCGCACCCGCCGATCGCAAGCTTTATGCCTTGCGAGACGTGACCGGCACCGTGGAGTCGATCCCGCTCATCGCCAGCTCCATCATGAGCAAGAAGATCGCCGAAGGGACGTCTGCGCTGGTCCTCGACGTCAAGGTGGGCTCGGGTGCCTTCATGAAGGACGTCGACGACGCCCGCCAGCTCGCCGCGACGATGGTCGAGCTAGGGGCGAGCGCTGGTGTGCGGACGGTCGCGCTGCTCACCCGGATGCAGACACCGCTCGGCCTCGCCGTAGGCAACGCGCTCGAGGTACGTGAGGCCGTCGAGGTGCTGTCAGGGGGTGGGCCATCCGACGTCGTGGAGCTGACCGTTGCGCTGGCCCGCGAGATGCTGGCGGCGGTCGGTCTTGACGACCGGGACCCTGCCGATGCGCTGCAGAACGGTCAGGCGATGGACGTGTGGCGACGCATGATTCGCGCGCAAGGTGGTGATCCGGACGCTGGCCTGCCTCGAGCTCGGGAGACTCACGTCGTGCCTGCGCCTGCAGAAGGCGTTCTCATCCGGATGGATGCCTACGCCGTAGGGATCGCCGCGTGGCGGCTCGGTGCTGGGCGGGCCCGCAAGGAGGATCCCGTTTCGCCAGTTGCCGGGATCGAGCTGCATGCAAAGCCAGGCGCGTACGTCCGAACTGGCCAGCCACTGCTCACGCTGCACACCGATGAGCCGCAGCGCTTCGCACACGCGCTCGCCGCACTCGACGGGGCGATCGAGATTGCACCTTACGGCTCACGACCTGCCCAGCCGCTCATCCTCGACCGTATTGGCTGACCCGGTCGGCGTTGCGAGCTCGCCTCGGCTTCGTCCTCGACCCGGCCACTGCGACCCATCGAAGGAACCAGGAACGTCTGAGCGCCGTCAGGACCCTTTCTGATTTCCGGGGCTTCGAAGCCGCGAGACTCGCCACACCGGCGAGCACGAGGACGGTGAGCGCTGAGATCGGACGCTGTCCCATCACCGACCACCATGCGGTGTCGGCCGCGACCGCCAAGCTGGCGCCGACGATCCACAGTCCAGCTCGTACGACATCCGCTGGCATGAGGGCGTGGCCTTTCGCCAGATGTCCGTAAGCCAGGGCGGCGGCGCGACCGAGTGCCAGGCACAGGGCGGCAACTGCGCCCAGGCGCCAGGTCGGCGCCATCAGCAGGCTGAGTCCGATCGCCAGCTCCGTCCATCCGAGGGCTCGGACCCGCTCGGTGTGTCCAGACGCCTGAGCAGGTCGGCGCATGTCGCCACGTTCCTCGGCGTCGCTCGACCCGCTCTGACGTTCCTGGCGCACGCCGGCTCCATCGAAGAGTGTCATCGAGCCTCGCCAGGCCAGCGCAGCGCCGAGCGGTAGCGTCGATAGATCGCACAGCGTCGTGAGTGCCCGTAGGAGCACGATGATCTCCTCGCGGCGTGGCCGGGCGTACGCCTTCACGGTTGCGAAACCACCCAGCTGGCGCAATCCAACGTTTGGGGGAGGACGGCTGGCAGTCGACCCTCCGATGGTGGTTCGCGAGCGGCGGCCTGGGCAGAGCTTTGGCTGGTCCGCTATCGCCTGGACGGCTTCGCGTGGTTCACTGTCAATGCGACGAAAGCGAGTGCCAGCCGTTCGATGAGCGGCCTGTAGCGATCAACGGAGTGATCAGACCCGGCTACGCTGGACTTGCAGTCGTGCGAGCACACAAGCGACCGATTGATCCGCGTCGTGGCGGATGGGCGCGGGGGTGAGTCGCTTCGCCGAAGTGGACCTCGCGTTGTCGAGGAGGTCAGAGGTGGCGGCTGGATGGGTGTCTCGCTTGATGGGGCGTGCCTCGACGGCTCGGCGTGCTGATCCGGATGTCGTCCTCCTTGACCGGCCGATCGAGCGGCTCGCGGCCGACTTGCGTCGGCTGGGCGAGGAAAGCTGCCGGCTGCGGGCGGATCCGGGGATCTCGGCACGGGCGTTCCATCTGCATGTGGCCGAGCTGGCGTACGACGACACGTTGCTCCTCGCCTGCCGTGCGTTGGAGGTGGAGACGGGCGCCGTGCAGACTCCGTTGCCCGCAATTCGGCGCCTCGAGCTCGAAGCAGAGCTCGCCCGGCGTGGCCTGCAGTGGTAGGGCTCCAAGGTTTTTCGGCGGCGCAGATTCTTCCGCCGAAGAAGGTCGTCCCGCTGCAACTGATCCCGACATACGCGGAAAGCGAACGACCAGGTGTGATGCCTGTAATTCGGTTGTGAGTGAGTACTCACTCAGTTAGAGTGACGGCCGTGACTCCAGCCGATTCGCGCCGCACGACCGGTCAGGGCGATCTCCCACCCCGGACCTGCTCCCATCGCGCCCAGCCGTTGCCTCCTGACGAGCGTCGTGCCGCGCTGATCGCTGCCACGCTCCCGCTTCTCATCGAGCACGGCCGGAACGTCACCACACGTCAGATCGCGCAAGCTGCCGGCGTGGCCGAGGGCACCATCTTCCGGGCGTTTCCGGACAAGGAGACGCTCATCCGGGCCGCGTTGCGGTCGGCGCTCGATCCCACACCGCTGCTGGAAGACCTGGCGAGCATCGACCTCACGGCGCCGCTGCGGGAACGTGTAACCCAGACGACCAGGTTGCTGCAGCGTCGTCTCGTCAACATCATCAAAGCGCTGCATGCCGTCGGGTTCGAGCGACCGCCGGGCGACTACCAGGCGGAGGATCAGGCGTCCGTCGAGCCCACCAACACCCGGATCCACCATGCGCTCGCCCGGATATTCGAGCCTGACCGGGACTCGTTGCGTTGCTCGCCGCAGCAAGCGGCACGGCTGCTGCGGCTCGTGACGTTCTCCGGCTCACACCCGCTCATCACTGACGGCAACCTGCTCACGCCCGAGGAGATCGTGACGGTCCTGCTGGATGGCATCCTCCGGCGCGACTCCTCTCCAGATCTGTCTCACGACACTGCATGACCGCCTCTTGCCCATGAAATCGCGCATCTTCGGAGATTCCCCATGCTGATCCGCTTGCTCCGCACCTATCTGCGGCCGTACGCCAAACCGCTGGCGGCGGTCGTCTTGCTCCAACTCGTGGGCACCATGGCATCGCTTTACCTGCCGAGCCTGAACGCCGACATCATCGACAACGGGATCGCCCGCGGCGACACCGGATACATCGTGCGCGTCGGGGGATGGATGCTGCTCGTCACCGGCGTGCAGATGGCCTGCTCGATCGGGGCGGTCTATTTCGGTGCGCGAACCGCCATGGCGTTCGGGCGCGACGTACGTGCGGCGATCTTCCACCGGGTCGGTGAGTTCTCCGCGCGCGAGGTGGCGAAGTTTGGTGCTCCCTCGCTCATCACGCGCAACACCAACGACGTGCAGCAGGTGCAGATGTTGGTGACGATGAGCTGCACCATGCTGGTCACCGCGCCGATCATGTGCGTTGGTGGCGTGATCATGGCGCTCCGCGAGGACGTCGGGCTGTCCTGGCTGATGCTGGTCAGCGTGCCGGTGCTCGCGACGGCCGCCGGTCTGATCCTGTCGCGGATGGCACCTGCGTTCCGTGACATGCAGTCACGCATCGACGCCGTCAACCGGGTGCTGCGAGAGCAGATCTCCGGTATCCGTGTCGTACGCGCGTTCGTCCGAGAGCCCTACGAGACACAGCGCTTCGGTGTAGCCAACCGCGAGCTGACGGAGAGCGGCCTGCGAGTGGGCCGGCTGATGGCGTTGATCTTCCCTGTCGTCATGCTGGTCTTCAACGCTTCCAGCGTCGCCGTGCTGTGGTTCGGAGCGCTACGGGTCGACGCAGGGGAGATCCAGGTCGGCTCGCTCATCGCGTTCCTCAACTACCTCATGCAGATCCTGATGTCAGTCATGATGGCGACCTTCATGTTCATGATGGTGCCGCGGGCTGCCGTGTGCGCCGAACGCATCGCCGAAGTCCTCGACACCGAGACGACCGTGACCCCGCCGGCCAAGCCGGTGACCCGGTTGCCACGCGGCGTCGACCTGGAGATGCGGCATGTGCAGTTCCACTATCCCGGCGCCGCCGAGCCCGTGCTGCGTGACCTCTCGTTCCGCGTGCGTCCTGGAACGACGACGGCGATCATTGGCAGTACCGGCGCGGGAAAGACCACCCTCCTGTCGCTGATCCCGCGGCTTTTCGACGTCACGGGAGGCGCGGTCCTCATCGGCGGGGTGGATGTCCGCGAGCTCGACATGGATCTGTTGTGGAGCAAGATCGGCTTGGTGCCGCAGAAGCCCTACCTGTTCTCCGGAACTGTGGCAAGCAATCTGCGGTACGGAAACCCGGACGCCACCGACGAGATGTTGTGGGAATTCCTCGAGGTGGCGCAGGCCCGGGACTTCGTCGAAGCCATGGGCGGCCTCGAGGCTCCCATCGCGCAAGGCGGAACGAATGTCTCCGGTGGTCAGCGGCAACGTCTCGCCATCGCCCGGGCGCTGGTACGACAGCCGGAGATCTATCTCTTCGACGATTCGTTCTCGGCTCTGGACCTGGGGACCGACGCGCGGTTACGGGCGGCGCTGCGTCCAGTGACCGCCAACGCCGCAGTCCTCATCGTCGCGCAGCGCGTGTCCACGATTCTCGACGCGGATCAGATCATCGTGCTCGAGGACGGCGCGATCGTGGGCATTGGGCGTCACGCGGAGCTGCTCGAGAGCTGCCCGACCTACGCCGAGATCGTGGAGTCCCAGCTGACACCGGAGGCCGCCGCATGAGCAACACGAACAACATCCCAGCGAGCGACGGACAGCGCGGCAGCACGGGCTCGCAGAACTCACCCGGTGGTGCGGTTCCCAGCAGGCTGCCGGCCGCCGGGCAGCGCGCACGTGGTGGTCCACCGTGGATGGGTGCGGCGATGCCCGCCGAGAAGTCGATGAACTTCGTCCCTTCTGCCAAGCGCCTGCTCGGTCGGCTGCGACCCCAACTCCTTCCCCTGCTCGCGATCCTGTTCCTGGCGGTGGTGAGCGTGGGGCTCACCGTCATCGGGCCGAAGATCCTCGGTCACGCCACGGACATCATCTTCGCCGGAGTCATCGGTCGCCAGTTGCCCGAGGGCCAGACCTTGGAGCAGGTCGTGGAGCAGTTGCGGGCGACCGGGCACGACACACTCGCCGACATGATCGGGAGCATGGACGTGATCCCCGGGGTCGGGGTCGACTTCGCAAGGCTCGCGTCGGTGCTGCTCCTCGTGCTGGGCCTCTTCGCAGTCGCGAGCCTCCTTGCCTGGTTGCAGGGATACATCTTGACCGGGGTCGTGCAGCGGGCGATGCAGCAACTGCGTTCCGAAGTAGAGGACAAGTTGCACCGCCTCCCGTTGCCGTACTTCGACCAACAACCTCGTGGCGAGATTCTGAGCCGCGTCACCAACGACATCGACAACATCACCCAATGCCTGCAGCAGACGCTGAGCCAGCTGCTCACGTCGCTCCTCACGGTCGTGGGTGTCATCGTCATGATGTTCGTGGTGTCACCGCTGCTCTCCCTCATCGCGTTGGTGGCGGTGCCGTTGTCGGTCGTCGTGACCCAGCAGATCGGGAAACGCTCGCAGAAGCAGTTCATCGCGCAGTGGACCCACACCGGCACGTTGAACGCCCACATCGAGGAGTCGTTCACCGGACACGAGCTGGTCAAGGTCTTCGGTCGGCAGCGTGAAGTGCAGGAGAGCTTCGCGGCGAAGAACGACGACCTTTTCCAAGCCAGCTTCAAGGCTCAGTTCATCTCCGGCATCATCATGCCCTCGATGATGTTCATCGGGAACCTGAGCTATGTCGCAGTGGCTGTGGTCGGTGGTCTGCGGGTCGCGTCCGGTGCGATGAGCCTGGGCGACGTGCAGGCGTTCATCCAGTACTCGCGTCAGTTCACCCAGCCGCTCACCCAGGTGGCGTCGATGGCCAACCTTCTGCAGTCGGGCGTCGCTTCCGCCGAGCGGGTCTTCGATCTGCTCGATGTCGAGGACCAGACGCCCGATCCGGTTGAGACCGCGCGCGACACCGTGCGCCGCGGACGGGTGGAGTTCGAGCACGTGTCGTTCAGTTACGACCCGGACAAGCCGCTGATCGAGGACCTTTCCCTGGTCGCCGAGCCCGGCCACACCATTGCGATCGTGGGTCCGACCGGGGCTGGCAAGACCACGCTCGTCAACCTCATCATGCGGTTCTACGAGCTGAGATCCGGTCGCATCACGCTGGACGGCGTCGACATCACCACGATGAGCCGCAGCGACCTGCGACGCGAGATCGGCATGGTGCTGCAGGACACCTGGCTCTTCAACGGCACCATCCGGGACAACATTGCGTACGGGAAGCCCGACGCCACCGAGGACGAGATCCTCGCGGCGGCCAAGGCGACCTTCGTCGACCGCTTCGTGCACAGCCTGCCTGACGGCTATGACACGGTGATCGACGAGGAAGGCAGCAACGTCAGCGCCGGGGAGAAGCAGCTGATCACGATCGCCCGGGCGTTCCTGTCCGATCCGTCACTGCTGATCCTCGATGAGGCAACCAGCTCGGTCGATACGCGTACGGAGCTCCTGGTGCAGCACGCGATGGCGGCGTTGCGCTCGGATCGTACGAGTTTCGTGATCGCCCACCGGCTGTCGACGATCCGCGATGCCGACCTCATCCTCGTCATGGAGAACGGTCGGATCGTCGAGCGGGGTACGCACGAGGAGCTGCTGGCGGCGAAGGGCGCGTACTACCGGTTGTACAACGCGCAGTTCACGCAACCGCTGGTCGGTGCGGATACGTAACGCTGCCGCCAGCCGCCGAGAACCAGAGAGGGGAACCCGCGAGCACAACCTTGGTGCCGCGGGTTCCCCTCGCTCCGTCAGGGTGTCTGCTCAGACTACTTGACTTTTACGGTGAACTTCTGCGTTCCGCTGGTGAACGACGGAGTCTCGGCCCGAACCCGCTTGAGCCAGTCGTCACCCGACCGCACGATCGTGAGCGTGGCGAAGACCCGGTCGTTACGGGGGTCCGCACCGAGCTTGGCGAGGTATCCCGGAAGCGCCTGAGCCTTCCGCGTCGAGCTCGTCGACGCACCACCACTGACCACGAGCGTGCCACTCCGCCCGGCGTGGCCGGCACCCACTGGAAGCGACAGCCGCACGGTGGTGGCCTTTCCGATGCTGCCGTCACGCGGAACGACCCGCGCGCGGAGCTCCAACGTACGTCCGGCATTGATGGTGATCGTGCTCTGCGGCTTGATCCGTACCCACGACCCGTTGACCAGCCGGTCTACCCGGTCCAGCTTGTAGGCGTGGTACTGGTCGTCGACCGTGGCCTCCTGATCGACGTCGGTGATCCGTACTTTCTCGTACCCGTTGTCCTGGATCTGCCAGATCGAGTCGTAGAGCTCTGACGCCACCGTGTCGGAGATGTCGGCATTGCTCGTGAAGTTCTCCGTCCGGTTGAACGTGATGGCGGATCCGTCGGGCCGCGTCATCTCGACCCGCCAGGTCACGGTGCCGGTTCCCGGTCCGACCTGGTCCACGACCCGGTCGAGGTTCGAGAACAGATGCAGCGCGGAGATGTACGGCACGTCGTCGGAATAGCTCTGCTGGGTGAGCGTCGTACTCCCGTCACGCTCATTGCCATTCGTCGCAGCGACGTGTGAGGTGATCTGCACGCCTGGAGGCAGCTCACCTGGTGCACCGAGGATGCCAGCCGTCCGGTCCTGAGAGATCCGGCCGATGGGTGCCGTCGGGTTAGAAATCTTGTACGAACCGTCGACCGTGTCGGTCTCGACGTAGAGCGCCTTCGCGCCGTGCATGGAGAGGTTGCCACGCGCACCGTTCAGCAGGAACGGATGGCCGAAGCCCAACACCTTCCCATCACAGATCGCCGTCGCCGTTCCGGTGCCGACCTGGGAGATGTCGCCGTACGACAGCGATGCCGCCAGGTTTCCGCCGGCAGTGATCGGGGTCGGCTCCTCGCTGGGGTCAGCACCGTTACCCACGCGGACCCGGTCCGAGTCGCGGCCGAACCGCTCGTTCGCCTGGCGGAGGCGCTTCTCGGAGAGACCCGAGACAGTGACCGGCATGGGCAGCTGGCGGAATCCCGAGTTCACCTGCTGGGTGGTGGCGCCGCCCCGCTTCAGCTTGGCGGCCAGCTTGTCGGGGACCACGGCCCGTTGCTTGGCCTTGGCCGCCGCACCTTCGTAGTCGAGAATCCGGTACATCTCCTCGGCTGGCGTCACACCCGCGTAGTCGCTGGGGCTGTACGACAGGCCGTACGACACCGCACCGATCAGCCGTCCGTCCTCGGCGTACACCGGTGATCCGGACATGCCGGCCCAGATGCCACGCCAGACGTCACCGGTCTCGGGATCGGTGATCTCCGAGCCGGCCATCCGGATGATGATCATGTCGAGGCCGGGAGCGATGCCGTCCTCGAGGACACCGACCACCGTGCCGGTGATCTCGTCCGGCTTGGTGCCGTGCGCGACGGTGAGTCCGGTGACCTTCTGTCCTTCTGTGAGCTCGGACTGGGGGAACGGTTCCGGGCAGTTCTCCTGGACCGCTGGTGCTGGTGGTGCTGCTGTCGCGGTTCCTGGGCTCGTGGCTGCGATCAGTGCGCATACCGAGAGCCCGGCGAGTGCGCCCCACGTGTGCGCTCGCCGGATGGGCGATCTTGGCATTCTTCAACCTCCGCTAGCGGGTGGTCCCCTGGCCCTGCGCCAGGCCAGACCTGCTTGTCCGCCTTATCGGAGGAGACGTTGTCTCACCCGAAACCGGTTGGTTCGTCCCGTTCAGTGGTGTCGAAAGATCTCCGAGCGAGCCCGCGGCGATTCGTACCTTCCCGCGGCATGCAGGCCCCTGACAGAGGTCAGTGCCCCACGTCACGTGGTCATTTCCGCGATGGCCCCGCGCGACGTGGTCATGTCAGTGGGGTCATCTTCAGCGGGGTCACCTGATGTCGAGGTGGGCGGTGAGCGTCGGGACGACTGCTTCCCATCTCACCGCGATGGTCTTCGTGTCCGCCGAGGCGAGGGCCTGCTCGGCACCCGGACGGCCTTGCGCGAGATCGATCGCGCACCCGATGACGAAGGTGCCGACCTCAGAACCAGGCCCGACGAGCTCCTCCACGTCGCTCCAGCCACCCCACGCGGCCAGGCGGACGAGCTCGGTCCACGCGCTCACCAGACGGTCGGCGGCCTCGACGTCCATCTCGGGACCGATCGACTCCCCGATGACGACGAGGTCGAAGATGCAGTCGTCGTGAGGCGTGAGGCTCACGTCCGGATCGAAGAGCACAGCGGGGAGGTCGAGGGGCGCGGAGTCGCGGATCAGGTCGGCGCGCATCTGGTCGAGGTCGGTCCACACCGCCAGTCGAGGCACGTGTTCACCCGGACGCGGCTTGCCGACGTACTGCGGTCGCCCGTCGTGCAGGCTGGTCGAACGGAGGAAGTAGACACCCTCCTCGGCAAGCCCGAACCACAGCGTCATGGCATTGGTGCGGTCCTCGAGCGGGATCGGACCGTCCTCCTCCAGCGGTCCGGGGTTGCCGGTGGGGTGCGGGTTGTGCGAGTCGGGAAGTCGCGGTGTGGTGATGCGCCTCGCGACCTGGCTGAGGCACCACGACCAGTGGGCCTGAAGCAGCTCGACCACATGCTGGCGATGATGCGCGGCACGGAAGACCGACAGCACCTCGTCGCCCGCTGCGAGCTTGGCGATGTCGTCGTCGTCGCGGAGCGCCTGCGCGTGCTCGCCTTCGACGCCGGTGTAGTCGAGCAGGTCGAGCATGAGAGCAAGGGACGAGCCGAGCGTCGCCTGCTCTTCTGCGTCCAGGTGCCCGTCGGCCACCTCTGGGAGGTTGGTGAGGTCGTACGTGCAGAGCCGGCGTTCGTACTCCTCCGTCGTCCACAGCCGTACCTGCCGCATGTGAGGGCTGGGCGAGAGGTCATGGGTCTCGCCGGAGTCGACGAACGTCACCAGGTCGTCGAGGGTCGGAAAGCCGAAGACCTTGCCGTCCTTGCCGAGAAATCCCGCAGAGCCGTCGTCGGCGATGTGCCAGCCGGGCTGGTAGAGCGTGAAGTACCGGCCGCGCCCGCCGGCGAGGATCAACTCAAGCGGAACAATCGGATCTGTCACGAATTCGGTAGTCATCGACACTCATATCCCGATCGGATGCCAGACGGTCTTGGTCTCCAGGAACGCCGTCATCCGGGCCAGGCCAGGGTCGGCGTACCAGTCGACGGCGTCCTGCGGTGGCCGGATCACGCGCTTGAGATTATCCGCTGCAGATTTCTCCAGATCGGCGGCTAGGGATTGTCGTGAGTTGTCCGAACTCGGTGAGCCCGATGTGGAGTCGGCACCCTCGGACGGGCTGGGCTCGTCGGCGAGCCCGGTGAGGTCGATGGCGTTCACGTCCATGTGACCCGCGAGCCAGGGCGCGACCTCCGCGACCCGACCGGTGAGGATGTTGACCACGCCGGCCGGAAGGTCGCTCGTGGCGAGCACCTCCGCCAGCGTGATCGCGGGCACCGGCCGCGACTCCGCCGCCAGCACGACACAGGTGTTCCCCGTGACGATGACCGGGGCGACCACGCTGACCAGGCCGAGCAGGCTTGACGCCTGCGGTGCGATGACGGCGACGACGCCCGTGGGTTCTGGAACGGAGAAGTCGAAGTACGGCCCGGCCACCGGATTCGCCGCGCCGATCACCTGCGCCAGCTTGTCGGACCATCCGGCGTACCAGACCCAGCGGTCGATGCTCTCGTCGACCTGTCGTTCCGCCTCGGCTGGGTCGACTCCTTCGCAGGCCGCGAGGACGGCGATGAACTGGTCGCGTCGGCCCTCGAGCATCTCGGCGATCCGGTAGAGGATCTGGCCTCTGTTGTACGCCGTCGCAGCCGACCATCCGCTGAAGGCCTTGCGGGCGGCGACGACGGCGTCGCGGGCATCCTTTCGCGACGCGAGTGCCGCGTTGGCGAGGAACTCGCCGTTCGCCTTGCGTACGACGTAGCTACGCCCGGACTCGCTGCGCGGGAACGCACCGCCGATGAAGAGCTTGTACGTCTTGCGAATGGCGAGTCGCGGTTGGCGCTCAGACATCGAGGTACGCCTCCAGACCATGCCGGCCACCCTCGCGGCCGTAGCCTGACTCCTTGTAGCCGCCGAAGGGCGAAGTGGGGTCGAACCGGTTGAACGTGTTGGCCCAGACGACGCCGGCGCGCAGACGCTCGGCCATCCAGAGGATGCGTGATCCCTTCTCGGTCCACACGCCCGCGGACAGCCCGTACGGAGTGTTGTTGGCCTTCTCCACCGTCTCGGCAGGCGTACGGAACGTGAGAATCGACAGCACCGGACCGAAGATCTCCTCGCGTGCGATGCGATGGGCTTGGGACACGCCGGTGAAGATGGTGGGCGGGAACCAGTAGCCGCGTTCCGGCAGCTCGCAGGGTGCAGACCACCGCGCCGCGCCCTCCGACTCACCGACGTCGCTCAGCATGCGGATCTTCTCCAGCTGCTGTGCTGAGTTGATGGCGCCGATGTCGGTGTTCTTGTCCAACGGATCGCCCACGCGCAACGTGCTCATGCGGCGCTTGAGTTTGGCCAGCACCTCCTCGTACACGCTCTCCTGGACGAGCAGTCGAGAACCTGCACAACACACGTGGCCTTGGTTGAAGAAGATGCCGTTGATGATGCCTTCGACGGCCTGGTCGAGCGGGGCATCCTCGAAGATGATGTTCGCGGCCTTACCGCCGAGCTCCAGCGTCAGCCGCTTGCGCGTGCCGGCGACTGCCCGTGCGATCTGCTTGCCCACCTCCGTCGATCCGGTGAAGGCGACCTTGTCGATGCCCTCGTGGGTGACGAGCAGGCGCCCGGTTTCGCCAGCCCCGGTGACGATGTTGACGACGCCCGGCGGGAGGTCGGCCTGCTGGCAGATCTCGGCGAAGGCGAGTGCCGTGAGGGGAGTGGTCTCGGCGGGTTTGAGGACGACGGTGTTGCCGCAGGCGAGGGCGGGGGCGATCTTCCACGCCAGCATGAGAAGCGGGAAGTTCCACGGAATCACCTGGCCCGCGACGCCGAGCGGGCGAGGGGACGGCCCGAAGCCCGCGTACGCCAGCTTGTCCGCCCAGCCCGCGTAATAGAAGAAGTGCGCTGCGACCAGCGGGATGTCGACGTCGCGCGACTCCCGGATCGGCTTGCCGTTGTCGAGCGATTCGAGGACGGCGAGCTCGCGGGCACGTTCCTGGATGAGCCGGGCGATCCGGTAGAGGTACTTGCCCCGGTCGCGTCCGGAAAGCTTCGACCAGGTACGGGTGTAGGCGGCACGCGCGGCGGCCACGGCCCGGTCCACGTCGCGCGGCCCGGCCTCGGTGACCTCGGCCAGCACCTCGGCATCGGCCGGGTTCACCGTCTTGTACGAGCGCCCGTCCAGGGTGTCGACGAACTCCCCGCCGATGAAAAGACCGTACGACGAGGCGATCGAGACGATCGCCCGCGACTCCGGCGCCGGGGCGTACTCGAACCTCTGCGATGCCACGGGATCACCCCCTCCAAACGGCACGCCGCCAGGGTAACGACCAGCAGGCCCCGTGGCAGCGCGGGCGGCTTCTCGGCTAGTCGAGTGTGAAGTAGTCCGGCCCGGCGTAGCGGCCCGTGCGCAGCTTCTCCCGCTGCATCAGCAGATCGTTGAGCAGGCTCGAGGCTCCGATCCGGAACCCGGTGGGGTTCAGCCAGTCCTCGCCGACGGTTTCGTTGACCAGCACGAGGTAGCGGATGGCGTCCTTGGCGGTGCGGATCCCTCCGGCCGCCTTCACTCCCACCATCCGTCCCGTGGCATCCCGGAAGTCGCGCACCGCCTCCAACATGACGAGGGTGACGGGCAGGGTGGCGGCGGGGGAGACCTTGCCGGTGCTGGTCTTGATGAAGTCCGCCCCGGCCAGCATGGCGAGCCAGCTGGCCCGTCGGACGTTGTCGTACGTCGCCAGCTCCCCGGTCTCCAGGATCACCTTCAGGTGTGCGGGTCCACAGGCCTGCTTCACGGCGGCGATCTCGTCGTACACCTGCTTGTAGCGACCAGCGAGGAAGGCGCCGCGGTCGATCACCATGTCGATCTCGTCGGCGCCCGCGGCAACCGCGTCCGCGGTCTCGCGCACCTTGACGTCCAGGCTCGACCGTCCGGACGGGAACGCCGTGGCCACGCTCGCCACCTTGATGCCACTGTCGCCCAGGGTCTGCTTGACGACCGGAACGAGGTCGGGATAGACGCACACCGCCGCGACGGGAGGACAGGTCGGATCGGCCGGATCAGGTCGCTGCGCCTTGGCGCAGATCGCACGCACCTTGCCCGGCGTGTCCTGGCCCTCGAGCGTGGTGAGGTCGATCATGCTGATCGCGAGGTCGAGGGCGAACTGCTTGGACGTGGTCTTGATCGATCGGCTCGCGAGCATGGCCGCCCGGGCATCTGCCCCCACCTGATCGACACCTGGCAACCCCGCGATGAAACTGCGCAGGCCCACCTCGGACGCGACGCCCGTCACGGTGCCCGGTTGCAGGACCTCCGGCCGCGCGTGCCGCTCACCGGCCGTCGTCATGGACAGTTCGGCCGTCTCGACCGGTCCGCGTGTGGTCATGCCCCCAGTCTCGCCGATGCTACGTGGTGGGAGGAAGCGGCGCCGCAGACGCGGGGGTGGTGGGGTGCGCGACGCCCGCCGCCGGTCCGGTTGTCCGTTCTTTGGAACGTCCGGCCGTAGGCACCCGGCCTTTCACGCGGCAGAATCGGCAGAATCGAGGATCAGTGCTCGCAGGGAGGCTGCTTGTGATCCGGCACGTATTCCGTGCGCCGGCGAAGGCGACGAAGATCGAGGCGTTCGCCCCGACCGGAGGGCGGGTCCTGGGTTTCCTCACGCTGGCGATCGGAGCATTCATCATCGCCGACATCGTCATCGAGTGGCGCACCTGGGACGGTTTCATGGCAGCCTTGATCGTTCTTGCGGTCTGCGTGCTGGTCTGGCTCGCCTTGATCCGGCCGAGCGTGGTGGCCTACGAAGAGGCGCTGGTGCTCCGGAACGTCCTGAGCGACACCTGGCTGCCGTGGCACATGGTGGAGTCGGTGAGCATGGCGCCGGTCCTGGGCGTCACCGCGGGCGGCCGGGAGTACCGCTCGGCCGCGGTGGCCATCACGGGAGCCGACCGGCGGGCGATGCGGCGTTCCCGGCGAGAGGCGCGTAAAGCCGCCGAGCGGGCCATGCACAACGCTCCGGCGCCGATGACCGCCCCGACGCCCGAGATCGCACCCGCCGACTACACGTTGCGCCGGCTCGAGGCGTTGGCGAAGAAGTACGGGTCGGAGAAGCCGGCGGAGACCGACTCGGGCCCGGATGATGGGAGCAAGCCGGCGCTTCGCGAGATCGAACGCCGGTGGCGCTGGCCCGAGTTCGCCGTGCTGGGTGCGGTCATCGTGCTCGCCGCTGTAGCGTCGCAGCTCGGGTGAGCCTGCCACGTCCTGCCTAGCTGCTCAGAGCAGCGACTCGACGTCCCGTCCGATGGCGGCAAGGCTCTCGGTCGCAGCGCACCGCGCCGCGGGCAGCGCGTCGGTGCTTTCCACGGGGACGACGACCTCGACATAGCACTTGAGCTTCGGTTCGGTGCCACTGGGCCGGACGACCACTCGGGCGTTCTGCTCCAGCACGAAGCGCAGGCCGTCGGTCGGCGGCAGGCCGCCTGGCTCCGGTCGCGCCAGGTCGTCGACCCGCTCGACCCGGAGACCGCCCAAGGTCCGGGGTGGCTGTTCGCGCAACCTCCGCAGCGTCGGCGCACTGTCGGCGTGGGTCCGAAGCCGCACCGCATGCTGCTCGGTGGCGTACACGCCGTACTCCCGCGCGATGTCGTCCAACAGGTCGAGAAGGCTTCGTCCTTGGCTCTTGAGCAGGGCAGCGAGCTCCGCCATGCGTACCAACGCCGAGATGCCGTCCTTGTCCGCGACGGCGGCGGGATCGACGCAGTAACCGAGCGCTTCCTCGTAGCCGAACGCCAAGCCGGGCACCCGGCCCAGCCACTTGAAGCCGGTGAGGGTCTCGACGTACGGAAGGCCGTGGCGCGCGGCGATGGACGACAGCAACGAGCTGGACACGATGGTCGTCGCCAGCGTTCCGCGGACCCCGGAACGCAGCAGGTGGACGGCCAGGAGTGCCCCCACCTCGTCGCCGGACAGCATGCGGAACCTGTCTCGCGACGAAGGCGATGCCGGGACCGCCACGGCGCAGCGGTCGGCGTCGGGGTCGTTGGCGAGCACGATGTCGGCGTCGATCCGGGCCGCCAGGTCGAGTGCCAGGTCCATCGCCCCTGGTTCCTCGGGGTTGGGAAACGGCGTGGTCGGGAAGGCGGGATCAGGTTCCGCCTGCTCCGCCACCACGTGGGGTGCAGGGAATCCGGTGCGCTGGAGGGCCGCCCGTACCACTGCCGCGCCGACGCCGTGCAAAGGGGTGTAGGCGATCCGGAGGTCTCGTGGCCCACCGGGTGCGGGCAGGCTCGCCACGCGATCCAGGTACGCCTCGACGATGGCGTCGTCCAGCGTTTCCCAGCTCTCGGCACGTGGCACGGTGGACAGCGGCCCGACCGCCTCGATGGCTGCCGAGATCTCGGTGTCGGCGGGCGGCACGATCTGCGTACCGTCGCCGAGGTAGACCTTGTAGCCGTTGTCGGGCGCGGGGTTGTGCGACGCCGTCACCATCACGCCGGCGACGCACTCCAGGTGGCGGATGGCGTACGCGAGGATCGGCGTCGGCAGCGGCCGCGGCATGACGAGCGGACGCAGCCCGGCACCTGCCAGCACGGCCGCGGTGTCTCGGGCGAACACGTCGGACTTGTGGCGCGCGTCGTAGCCGATGACCACGCGTCCGCCGGCGTGACCATGGGCGGTGAGGTACGACGCGAGGCCGGCGGCGGCGCGGATCACCACCGCCCGGTTCATCCGTGCTGGCCCGGCGCCGAGCGCTCCCCGAAGTCCAGCGGTACCGAACTCCAGCGGGCCCGCGAACCGATCCGCGATCTCGTCGAACGCCGAGGCTTCCAGCAGGTCCTCCAGCTCCTGCCGGGTCTGCGGGTCGGGGTCTTCGGCGAGCCACGCACGGGCACGTTCGACCAGGACGTCTCGGTCGTCCCGTTCGCTGTGGGCCGGCTCGGCCGTGCTCACCATCGCCTCCACTCGCTCATCGGCTACCGACCAGCTGTTCGCTGGCCCACGGTAACCCGCGGTCGGGTGAGGTCAGCATTCGGCGCCGTCGACCCATCCGAACGTGGCTTTGTGCTGCTCGTCGTCGGTGGTTTCCGGGTCGGCGACCGTGTAGTGGAACTGCAGCGCGCGCCGACGGGTCGTCGTCCGGTTGGCCGGGGTGCCGTGCAGCAGGAGACCGTCGAAGAACATGAGACCACCGGACGGTAACGGCACCGCGACTCCACGTTCGATCGGAACGTCGCCGTCACACAGCTGGAGGTCGCGCAGGAACGCATGCCGGCGAGGCCCCTCTCGGTGGGATCCGGGAACGACCCGCATACACCCGTTCTCCAACGTGGCGTCGTCGAGGGCGATCCAGACACCGACGATCGGCGTGCCGGGCACGAGGTGAAAGAACGCGTTGTCCTGGTGCCACGGTTTCTCCCGACCTCCGCCGGGCGGCTTGATGAGGGCCATCTCCTGGAACAGCTGGGGTGTGCCTCCCAAGAGCGTCTCGACGACGACGAGGATAGCAGGGTGGCGCGCGAGCGCATCCAGCCTCGCGTCGTGCTTCGCGAAGTCCATGAACTTTCGCGTGGCGTCGAGCCGCTCCTCGGGTGTGAGGTGCTCGAGCGTGTTCTCGGCCCACTTCTCGTACTGGATCCCTGCCGGCGAGTCAGGGCGCGCCAGATGGTTGAGGGCGTCGAGCGCTGCGGTGACCTCGACGTCGTCGAGGGCGCGATCGACTGCGAGAAGACCTCGTTCGTGGTACTGGGACACAGCCTGTGCGTCGATGTCCGCCAAGCTGGTCAGGTGGTCGTCGACAGGCGGCATGACGTACAGCCGTTCGTCGTAGACCTGCCCGCCCCGGTCGAAGACCCGCGCGCCGACGGTGTGCATGGACGTGACGGTAACGAAACGACACGGGCCTATCCATGCCTTGCCAGGCACAGATCGTGCACTGAGTGGACTCTCGCGAGCGATGCGGTCAGATGCCGACGTTGCGGCAGGGACGCCGACGCAGCTCGGCGGTGTAGTCGTCGGGGGCGCCCGCCTCCTCCGCGGCGTCGGCGAGGATGCCCAGGTAGCGCGCAGAGGGCAGCCCGCCTTCGTACGCATCGAGCACGTAGGTGTACGCCGGGACCGGTCCGTCGAGGGTCTGGGCCAGTACGCGCAGCTTGCGGTAGAGACCGAGATCGGCGCCCTGCCAGAGCTCGAGTTGCTCCTCATCGGACGGCGCGACGTCGTAGAGCGCGACGAAGACCTGCGACGTGGGGTCCTCCACCACGGTGGCAAGGGCACCTTCCCATCCGTGGTCCTCGCCGCCGAACGTCAGGCGCCAGCCCATGAGCCACCCGGTCCCGCGAAGCGGGGAGTGCGGGCAGCGGACCGCCATCTCTCGAGGGCTGAGATTGGTGGCGTAGGCGGCGTACACGGTCACGGCCTTTGATCGTAATGGGCTACGGCCGGGTATTGGGAGGAATGCCGCGGTCACGTGCGGCGGATCGGGGAGAACAATGGGCGGTGTGACGCGAGTTGTGATCGTGGGTGGCGGACCCGGGGGCTACGAGGCCGCGCTGGTGGCGGCACAGCTGGGTGCCGAGGTCTGGGTGGTAGACCGCGATGGCCTGGGCGGATCGGCGGTGCTCACTGACTGTGTACCCAGCAAGACGCTCGTCGCAACGGCCGAGGTGATGACTGAGGTCCGCGAGTCTGGCGAGCTCGGCCTGCTGATCGGCGGTGATGGCCGGGATGGGCGCGGCTCCGCGCCTGACGCGGGTGGGATCGGCGTGGACGTCGCCAAGGTGAACGCCCGGGTCAAGGCGCTCGTCAGTGCCCAGTCGGCCGACATCGCCCGTCAGCTGGAGCGGGACGGCATCCACGTGCTGCAGGGCCGTGGCCGGATGGACGGACCGGATCGGGTGATCGCCACGCTGAGCGACGGGCGGACCGAGCTGCTCGACGCCGATGTCGTCCTCCTGGCGACAGGTGCGCACCCGCGGGTCCTGCCCGACGCCGTTCCGGACGGTGAGCGGATCCTCACGTGGGAGCAGGTCTACGAGCTCGACGAGCTTCCGGAGCGCTTGATCGTCGTCGGCTCCGGCGTGACGGGTGCGGAGTTCGCCAGCGCCTACAACGCGCTCGGCTGTGACGTCGTGCTGGTCTCGAGCCGTGACCGGGTGCTGCCGAGCGAGGACGCCGATGCCGCAGCCGTGATCGAGGACGTCTTCACGAGGCGAGGTATGACCGTCCTGTCCCGGTCTCGGGCCGAGAGCGTGAGGCGTACGCGGAGCGGGGACGGCGTGGTGGTCACGCTCACCGACGGGCGTGTGGTCGAGGGATCTCATTGCCTGCTCGCCGTCGGCTCGGTGCCCAACACCGCTGGCCTCGGACTGGAGAAGGCAGGGGTACGCCTGGACTCGAAGGGGTTCATCGAGGTCGACCGGGTCTCGCGTACCACGGCACGCGGTGTCTACGCGGCAGGGGACTGTACTGGCGTGCTCATGCTCGCCTCCGTCGCGGCGATGCAGGGACGGATTGCGATGTGGCACGCCATGGGTGACGCCGTGAAGCCGCTCGACCTGGAGCAGGTGTCTGCGACTGTCTTCACCGACCCCGAGATCGCCACCGTCGGCTGGTCACAGGCAGACGTGGACGCAGGACGGGTGCAGGCAGTGAGCGTCAAGCTGCCCTTGGCCGGCAACGCCCGGGCCAAGATGCAGGACATCCGGGACGGGTTCGTGAAGCTCTTCTGCCGTCCGGGAACCGGGATCGTCGTGGGTGGAGTCGTGGTGGCGCCACGGGCAAGCGAGCTCATCTACCCGGTTTCGCTGGCCGTGTCGGCGAACCTCACGGTCGACCAGCTCGCCCACGCGTTCGCGGTGTACCCGTCGCTCTCCGGTTCGATCGCCGAGGCGGCACGGCGGCTTCACCGTCGCAGCTGAGCGAGCGCTTCACGCCGCAGGGTGCGAACCAGCCGTTCTCGCGGTCTGCGTCTCGTCTGGCTCGTGCTCGCCTTGCCGTGCCCCGGTGAGGTGAGGGCCTCGACGCTTGGGTGCGCGGCCGGGCGGCTGGCTGGGTGGCTCGCGAGCTGGCGGTGGCGGGTTGGGCAGGCTGACCTGCTCACCCACGTCGAGGGCCACCGGCTGACCGTGGTGGGTGAACTGCAGCGGTTTGCCGCGGAACAAGTGGTAGGTCGCCTCGCCCGGGCCGATCGAGACCCGAAGCTGACTCCCCGCGTACCGGATCCGGAAGGTCATGCCCGTGAGTGCGGGAGGCAGCTGTGGCGCGAAGCTCAGCTGTCCATGGTGGTCGCGCATACCGCCGAAGCCGGCGACCGTCGCGATCCAGGCCCCGGCGAGGGAGGCGATGTGGACGCCGCTCGCCACATTGCCGTGCACGTCGTGGATGTCGGCGAACGCCGCCTCGGCGAGGTAGTCGCAGGCGAGCTGGAGATGTCCGACCTCGGCGGCGATGACTGCCTGGGTCGCAGCCGAAAGGGACGAGTCGCGCACTGTCAGTCGTTCGTAGTACGCGAAGTTGCGCGCCTTCTGCTCCGGCGTGAAGCAGTCGCCGCACAGGTGCATCGCAAGCACCAGGTCGGCTTGCTTGATGACCTGCTTGCGGTAGAGGTCGACGTACGGGAAGTGCAGCAAGAGGGGGTAGTCGTCTGCAGAGGTTGCCTCGAAATCAAAAGGCGCATAGCAGGTGAACTCGTCACACTGCGGATGCACGCCCAGCGTCTCGTCGTAGGGGATGACCATCCGGTCCGCAGCAGCGCGCCACGTGCGAACCTCGTCCCCACTGACACCCAGTCTTCGCGCGATCTCGGGACGCCGCTCGCACACCTCCGCAGCGCTTCGCAGGTTCTTGCGCGCCATGAGGTTGGTGTAGACGTTGTTGTTCTTGACCGCGGTGTACTCGTCCGGCCCGGTGACGCCATCGATCCGGAAACCTGTGTGGGGGTCGTGGTGTCCCAAGGACGCCCAGAGCCTCGCGGTCTCGACGAGAAGCTCAGCCCCGCAGTGGGTTTCGAGTTCGGAGTCGCCCGTCGCGTGGAGGTACCGACAGACTGCGTCGGCGATGTCGGCGTTGATGTGGAACGCCGCAGTTCCGGCCGGCCAGTAACCGGAGCACTCGTCACCGTTGATGGTCCGCCACGGGAACGCTGCTCCCTGCAAGCTGAGCTGTCGCGCCCGCACCTGTGCCTTGGGCAATGTCGAGTGTCGCCACCGCAGCACGTCGCGGGCGGCTTTCGGCATCGTGTACGTGAGCACCGGAAGCACGAAGCACTCGGTGTCCCAGAAGGCGTGGCCGTCGTACCCCGGGCCGGTGAGGCCCTTGGCCGGAATCGCACGCGCCTCGCCGCGGGCACCGGCCTGCAGGACGTGGAACAACGCGAACCGCAAGGCCTGCTGCAGCTCGACGTCGCCCTCGATCTCCACATCCGCGGCATCCCAGAAGTGGTCGAGGTAGCGCCTCTGGTCGCGAAGCAGGCCATGCCATCCGGTTTGCAACGCACCGTCCAGGGCGGCGTGGACCTGGGCCGCAAGCGCTGGTGTGGAACGCCGGCTCGACCATCCGTACGCCAGGTACTTCGTGATCCGTAGCCGACCACCCTTGGGCACGACGCTGCTGACAGTCAGGCGAGCCAGGTCTCCTTCGGCTTCGATCCTGGTGCGCAGCCTGTCCGGTCCGAGCACGCGGTGGTCCATCGCCGCTGCCAGGCGGAGCTTGGATCGACGCGTGTGGTGTGCCAACACGGCCCGGTAGCCGTGTGCACTCGCAGCATCGGCCACCAGCGGATCCTTCAACGCCGCTGCCACCCGGGGATCCGGGCTGGCGATCGGCGCCGTTGGTTCGTTTGCCAGAAGTTCGGACTGCACGACGAGCTGCATGGTCTCGTCCAGTGGCTGCACCTCGTAATGGATGGCGGCGACTGCGCGTTGGGTGAACGACACCAGCCGCTCGGTGTCGATGCGGACTCGGCGGCCGGTCGGCGACTCCCACACCGTACGGCGGCGCAACGTGCCGGACCGAAAGTCCAGCACTCGTTCGTGTTCCGACGTGATGCCATAGCGCGTGTCGAGCGGCTCGTCCATGACCAGCAGGCGGATGATCTTCCCGTTGGTCACGTTGACGAGGGTCTGGCCGTCCTCGGGGTCGCCGTACTGCGGCTCCGCATAGGGGAGTGGGCGGCGTTCGAAGAAGCCGTTGAGATACGTGCCAGGCATTCCGACCGGTTCGTCCTCCTCGAAGGTTCCGCGCATCCCGATGTGGCCATTGGACAAGGCGAACGTCGACTCCTGTCGCTTCAACGAGTCGAGGTCGAGACCATGCCAGCGCAGCTCCCACGGGCTCACGTCGTAGCCGGGGGAGCCCGGACTCGGGCCGCGACTGGTCATGGCGTGTCCGCCAGCTCCCCGAGGTCCGACACCACCAGGTCCGCGCCGTGCTGTCGGAGGGCTTGCGCATAAGACGCGTGCTCGTCCGACGAGCCTTGGGATTTCCGATCGGCTCGGTCGATGCCGACCACGAGCGCGAAGCCACCGGCGCGCCCGGCCTGCACGCCTGCGAGCGCGTCCTCGAAGACCGCGGCGGCGGACGGCTCGACACCGAGCGCCTTGGCGCCGGCGAGGTACGAGTCCGGCTCCGGCTTGCCGCGCAGCCCTTGCTCCTCGATCACCTTTCCGTCGATCCGCGCGTCGACGAACCGGTCAAGGTTCGCGGCCCGCAGGACGGCGGCACCGTTCGCCGACGAGGTGACGACGCCGATCCGCAAGCCGGCGTTGCGCACGGCGGTCAGGTAACGCACCGAACCCGGATACGCGGTGACGCCGCGTTCGGCCAGCAGGGAACGAAAGAGAGCGTTCTTGCGGTTGCCCACGCCGGCGACTGTCTGGGCGGTCGGAGGATCGTCGGGCGTCCCTTCTGGCAACGTGATTCCTCGAGAGGCGAGGAAGGTTCGCACGCCGTCCTCGCGTGGCCGCCCGTCGACGTAGTCGAAGTAGTCGTCGTCGGTGAACGGCTTGAAGTCCGGGCCTTCCCGGTCTCGGAGGAACGCGTCGAATGTCTGTTTCCACGCCACACGATGGAGCTCGGCGGTATTTGTCAGCACACCGTCGAGGTCGAACAGACATGCAGTCACCTCGCCGGTCAACCCGAGCACGACATCGACGCTACTCCGCGGTGCTCATCTGGTCTTGCGAAAGCGGACTGTTCCCGCTCGATGGTCTGGGTTCTGCTCCCCCGTCCGGGTGAGATCTGGATTTCTGGCAGTCCCACTCGGCGCAAATGACGTCGCCGGTGTGTGGCAGAAGCCGCCCATGGGAAGCCTCTCATCGGTGCACCATGGTCGGACGTATGGAGCTCCCGGGCCGCTGAAGCGGTCCGGCGAGGAGCGCCGGGGGTGCCGATGAGCAGGCGGACACTGACCGATCCGCGCACGTGTTGGGGTCGCTACGTGGTCTTGGTCGTCGTCGCGTTGGCGATCTTCGGCCTGACCTACGCCACCAAGGTGCCGGCATCGAGCCGTGGTGGGACCCGAGCGACCCCCGAGCGCGGCGCGGGTGGCTCAGAACCCGAAGTCGCCGAAGTCGAAGCCGCCGAAGTCGCCACCGGCGTCACCGACATCGCCACCGGCGTCGCCGACGTCACCACCGGCGTCGCCTGCGTCACCGACGTCTCCCGCGTCGCCGCCTTCTCCTGCGGAGTCGGCGTACCCACCGTCGCCGTAGCCGCCCCACATGCTGCCCATCATCGAGCCCATGAGGAACGCGGGAAGCAGACCTGACGTGGCGAAGCCGGCGAAGTAACCCTGCATCCAGCCCGCGTAGGCGGGTCCGCCTTGCCAGTACGGCACCCGCTCGCTGCCGACCATGACCTTGCGGATGTCTGGCTCAGCACCAGCGCGCACCCGCTCGGCGTCGGCGGCGCAGACCGGGACCTTGCGGTAGGCGCCTCCGGCAGGCGCCCACTCGACGTCCTCGGTGGACGGACCGTGCTGCGGGTTGAAGAAGCACGGCGGCCGACGCTGTGGCAGGGGCTCGCCCTTGATCCTCGCGCGAACGCACGCCACGGCGTACTTGCCGTCCTCGAGGATCGACGTGACCCCCTTGATGTCCTCCGGCTTCTGCACGGAATCGACCGCCTTCTTCGCGGCGTCGTATTCGTTCAGAGCGCGCTCGTAGTCTTGCCGGGTCGCCTCGTCGAGCTCCTGACCAGCGACGTCGAGGTCGAGGCGCTGGAGCTCTTCGCCGAACTTGATGACGTCCTCTTCGGCGAGGGCCTTCACCTTCGCCAGCTCGGCGGCCTCCACCTGGCGACGGCGTGCTTTGGCTCGCTGGTTGGAGACGAACCCCACGACAGCGATGATCAGGATCGCAACGAGTAGGAATTCCACAACCGGCCTCCCCGGTCAGGTTCGCACTGTTGTCAGCATAGACGTTCGAACGACCACCCGGTGTTCCCCAATACCGCCCAAAATGACCATGTGCACTACGCCTGCCGGAGCTGCAACACGTGTCGGCACGTGTCACAGGTCCGACGTGCCTGACCGATCTGGTGGACCTCGCCTGATCGGGCCGAATGGATCGCGACTGATCGGATCGAGGGACTGATCGGCTCGGTGGATCCCGCTAGTCCTTGATCTGGCACAGCACGGCGCCGGCCGGCACGGTCGCACCCACCTGGGCGGTGAGCCCTGCGATCTTGCCGGCTTTGTGGGCGTTGACCGGCTGCTCCATCTTCATGGCTTCGAGCACGACCACCAGGTCGCCGGCCTGGACGGTCTGCCCCTCCTCGACGGCGATCTTGACGAGCGTGCCCTGCATCGGCGACGTTAGCGCGTCCCCCGACGCGGTGGCCACGGTTCGCGAGCTGCTGCCCCGCCTCGGAGGCCGCCGTCCGGTCCCGGTGCCGGGGGAGTTGCCGCTGCGGACGCCGATCCCTGCGGGGAGTACGACCTCCAAGCGCTTGCCGTCGACCTCGACGGTGATGCGCTCGCGCTCGGCCGCGGGGGCGACCTCGGGCGTTCCTTCGTACGGCGGAATGGGAGTGGCGAACTCCGTCTCGATCCAACGCGTGTGGACGCCGAAGTCCCCGTCGGGTGCGACGAATGCCGGGTCGTCGACGACCGCCCGGTGGAACGGGACAAGAGTCGGCATCCCCTCGACCGCGAACTCCGCGAGCGCCCGGCGCGCCCGCTCCAACGCCTGCGTGCGGTCGGCGCCGGTCACGATCAGCTTGGCGATCAGGGAGTCGAAGGCTCCGGGCACCGTCTCGCCCTGGTCGTAGCCACCGTCGAGGCGGACGCCTGGACCAGACGGCGCATGCCACCGCTTCAGCGTCCCGGGTGCAGGAAGGAATCCGCGTCCCGCGTCCTCGGCGTTGATCCGGAACTCGATCGAGTGTCCGCGCACCGGGGGATCGGTGTAGCCCAGCGGTTCGCCGGCGGCGATGCGAAGCTGCTCGCGTACGAGGTCGATGCCGGTCACCTCCTCGGTCACCGGGTGCTCGACCTGCAGCCGGGTGTTGACCTCGAGGAAGCTGATCGTCCCGTCCTGGGCGACGAGGAACTCGCACGTGCCCGCCCCGACATAGCCAGCCTCGGCAAGAATCGCTTTGCTGGCTTGATAAAGCGTGCTCACCTGCTCGTCGGTGAGGAAAGGTGCGGGCGCCTCCTCGACGAGTTTCTGGTGCCGGCGCTGCAATGAGCAGTCGCGCGTCGAGACCACGACTACGTTGCCGTGCTGGTCGGCAAGACACTGCGTTTCGACGTGGCGAGGGCGGTCGAGGTACCGCTCGACGAAGCATTCGCCGCGCCCGAACGCGGCCACCGCCTCGCGCACCGCCGACTCGTAGAGCTCGGGCACCTCCTCGATGGTGCGAGCCACCTTGAGCCCACGTCCGCCGCCGCCGTACGCCGCCTTGATCGCAACTGGCAAGCCGTGGCGTTCGGCGAACTCCACGACGTCCTCGACACCCGCAACCGGGCTCGACGTCCCGGCGACGAGCGGTGCTCCGACCTTGTGGGCGATGTGCCGAGCTTTCACCTTGTCGCCGAGCGCCTCGATTGCCTGCGGCGGCGGCCCGATCCAGATCAGCCCTGCCGCGATGACCGCCCGAGCGAAGTCCGCGTTCTCGGCCAGGAATCCGTACCCCGGATGCACCGCGTCGGCGTGTGAACGCTTCGCGATGTCGAGCAACTTGTCGATGGAGAGATACGTGTCGGTCGGTGTCGCACCATCCAATGCGTAGGCCTCGTCGGCGAGCCGGACGTGCAGGGCGTCACGGTCGGGATCGGCGTACACGGCGACGCTCTCCACCCGGGCGTCGCGGCACGCACGCGCGATGCGGACGGCGATCTCGCCGCGGTTGGCGATGAGGACCTTGGTGATGGCTGGCACGTCTCGGAGTCTAGGCGGTACGAATAGATCATGACTGGTTCGCTACCGCGGCCGGTCCTTCGATGTCAGACAGCGATCCGACGAGGGACCGGTGCTCGTCGCCTAGCTTTCGTACCCGCTTGTCGTCGTGCAGGCTGGCCCTGATCAAGGTCTGGTCGACACCCGGGCGCGGACCGCGGGCACCAGGGGAGCGGTGAGCAGCCCCAGGACAACCGCGCAGAGCGCGATGATGGCCGCCACGTGTACCAGCGTGAGGCGGCGTTCCGGCTCCGCCGGGGCGGCTTGATCCTCGGTAGGGAGGACGCCGGCCTCGGCAACCGGGTCGGCTCCTGCCACCGCAGCGCTCGATGCGCCACCTGCGGAGGTGGTCGGCTTGAACTTCACTGCTCGACCGTCGGCGGCTGGGACGAGGATGGCGGCCTCCTCGACGTACCGGGGCGTCTGGTCGGATCCGCCGACCGTCGCGATGACGATCTCCACAGGCACCAGGTAGCTCTGGTTCTCACGGTCGGCGTCCAGACCGATGGCGACGTAGTAGTCGCCCGGCATCGCCACGTTGCGTTGCGCGTTCGACGATCCTGTGCGATTCGCGTGTCGCACCTCGACAGTCGTCGCTCGCGCGACCACGTCGCGGCCGTCGAGGTTGACCCGGTACGGTCCAGCGTCGCCGATCGGCGCCCTGGCATCGGCCCGGCTCGGGTTCAGCAGCGCCACCTCGAGCTTCTGGAGATCGTCGGTGAACCTGGCTCGGCGAGACGGTTGGGACGCCCGTGCTGCTACCTGCAGCCGCTGACCCCACTGCAGGCGAACCTTGAAGAACTCCACCTCGCCCGGAAACAACGTGGTTTGGTAACGCCCAGGAAATACCTGGGGAGCGTCGGAGAACGACGCACCTGCCACCACCGGTCGGGCGAGCGAGTTGCGCGGGTCCACCCAATCGGGGCGAGTCGAGGCGGGTGGCTGGAGCAGGTCGTCGGCGACCGGCGGTTCCTCGATGACGACGAGCTCGAGGGGATTCCCGGGTCCTGGGGCCGCGCGAGGGGATCGGCGAAGGCGTACGAAGATGTCCGACGAGGTCGTGCACGCACGTGCTGCGGTGGGGTCGTCGGTGGAGACCGAGGCCGTCACGACTGGGCTCGCGTTGTCGTACATCGTCGTGGTGCGACTCTTGCCGCACGGCGCACCGCGACGTGTCGCGACCTGAAGGGTGAACGATGGTGTGGCAGTCCCTGACGGCGGCCGTTCGCTCACGCCGACGTACAAGGTCGAGCCCTTGATCTGCCGGCGGAGGCGGTAGTAGCGCGGCCTGCCATCGGTCAACTCCTCGACGTACTGGCCTGCTGAGATCTGCGGGGCAGTCTTGCGTGTCGGACCTCCATTGACCAGTCGTCCGCTCAGTCGAGACGGCCGGAACGCGCGCACGGTCATGCGCTGGAGTGCGACGGTCAGGTTGACCGCGTCGTCGGCCTGGTAGTAGGTGCCGCCCCCGGCGTGGGCGATGCACTGCAGGTGCCTTCTCGCCTGAGCATTCGTACGGAATCCCACGACGTCGATCCGTACGCCGGTGTCGCGCCCGATCTGCCGAGCCGTGAAACACGGGTCAGGATCGCAGGTGTCCCGGCCGCCGGAGATCAGCAGGATGGTACGCCTGCCACGGTTCCGGAAGTCTCGACTCGCCTCGTCGAGGCTGAACGCGAGGGGATTTTCACCGTACGCCTGAAGGGTGCTGACCGCGTCTCGGAGCGCCGGCCGGTCGACGCCGTCGAGCGGAACTCGCAGTGAGCTCGCGTCGCACGCTCTCGCTTGGTTTGCAGTGGCGTCGCCGCCGCTCACGCGAAGCCCTACATCCCCACTGGACGGCAGCCGGGGAATCACGGCCTGGAGTGCGGTCCGCGCGGCATCCAGCTTCCTCGAGCCCTGGTGGTTCGAGCGCCGCATGGCGGCAGAGGAGTCGACGAGGATGAGCAGCTGGGGCCCGTCGTCCGACGCTTGCGCGGCGGCCGGTGGCGCAGTCGCGACCGGAGTCAGGAGGATCGCGAGCACGGCGACGGCGGAGAGCGGCCTTGAGAACATCGCCCCTTAGGTTAGGGCCTGGTCGGGAGTGAGCCGGCACAGATCCCGCGAGACGACTCGTTACGTGTTGGCAGCAGAACCCGACCCGGCTGTGAGCCGAACCCGTCGCAACAGCTGCGCGTTCAACGCCACGATGATCGTCGACAGCGACATGAGGACGGCGCCGAGTGCCGGGCTCAGGGAGATCCCGGCCCACGCCAACACCCCGGCCGCGAGCGGAATCGCCACGACGTTGTAGCCGGCGGCCCAGGCGAGGTTCTCGACCATCTTGCGGTACGACGCATGGGACAGTCGGATCACGGCTCCGACGGCTCGCGGATCCGACGACGCCAACACCACGCCGGCCGACTCGATCGCGACATCCGTGCCGGCGCCGATGGCGACGCCGACATCGGCTCGGGCCAGTGCCGGAGCGTCGTTGACGCCGTCGCCCACCATCGCCACGGTGTGCCCACATTGCTGCAGCTCCGCGACCACGCGGTCCTTGTCGGCCGGCAGCACCTCGGCGAACACCTCGTCGTCGGGTTGGAACCCGAGCTCGGAGGCGACAGTTTCGGCGACACTCCGAGCGTCTCCCGTAATCATCGCAATCGTCGTGATGCCGAGCCGGCGCAATGTCGCGATGGCTTCCCGGGCTTCCGGTCGTACCTCGTCCTCCAGAGCGAACGCACCGAGTACGTCGGCGGTCGTGGAGGAGCCGTCGCCCTCGCGTTGGCGAAGCACATGGAGGACGGCAGCGCCTCGGTTCTCCCACTCCTTGGTGGCTTCCCGCAGCTGGGTCGGCGGCTCGGCCGTGAGCTCGCGCAGGAGTGCGGGCCCGCCGATCACGTACGTCGTCCCGTCGATGTCGGCGCGCGCACCACGGCCGGCTAGAGCGACGAAGTCGGTGGCGGCGTGTGGGTCGAGGTCACGGTCACGGGCGGCTCGCACGATCGCCTTGGCTAGCGGGTGCTCGCTGAAGGCCTCGACAGCTGCGGCGATCCGAAGCAGCTCGGACTCGCTCACCCCGTCGACCGCGGCGACGCCGGTCACGACGTGCTCGCCCTTGGTGAGCGTGCCCGTCTTGTCGAAGAGCACCGTGTCGACAGTGCGCATGCGTTCCAAGGCGAGCCGGTCCTTGACCAAGATGCCGGAACGCGCGGCGAGGGCGGTCGACAGCGAGATCACCAGGGGAATGGCAAGACCCAGGGCATGCGGGCAGGCAATGACCAGCACGGTGACCGTACGGGTGACCGACTCGCCGACGTTTCCCCATGCCCACCAGGCGATGAAGGTGAGCAGGCCTGCCGTACTCGCGATGTAGAAGAGCATGCCGGCGAATCGATCGGCGAGCACCTGAGCCCTGCCGCGTGATGCCTGGGCCTCGCTGACCAGCCGCTGGATGCCGGCCAAGGCGGTGTCGTCGCCCACCGCGGTGACCTCGATCCGGAGTGCGGCGTCGGTGGCCACGGTGCCGGCGACGACTCGGTGGCCGGTCGTACGTGGGACGGGCCGAGACTCTCCGGTGATCATGGACTCGTCGAGCTCAGCCGAGCCTTCGGTCACGACGCCGTCGGCCGGTACGCGGCCGCCCGGGCGAACCAGCACCAGGTCACCAACCCGCAGCTCGCTCGCCGCCACCTGCTCGACGTCCCCCGTTGGTGTGATGCGCTCGGCGTCGTCGGGAAGCAGGGCTGCGAGTGCCGCGAGCGCGCCCTGCGCCGAGCCGATCGCCTTCATCTCCTGCCAGTGGCCGAGCAGCATGATCGTGACAAGGGCGGAGAGCTCCCACCAGAACTCAAGGTCGACAAGACCGAGGCTGGAGGCCAGCGAGGCGACGTAGGCGACCACGATCGCCATCGAGATCAGCAGCATCATGCCCGGCGTACGATGCCGGATCTCGTGGACTCCGCCAGCGAGGAACGGCCAGCCGCCATACCAGAAGACGATCGAGCCGAGGACCGGTCCGACCCAGGCGATCCCGGGGAAGCTGATCGTGTAGCCGAACCACTCCATGACCATGCTGCTGGTCACCACGATCGGAAGGGTGAGGAGGAGGCTCAGCCAGAATCGGCGGCGGAACATCGCCGGGTCGTGTCCGGCATGTTTGTCGTGTCCGGCGTGCTCGTCGTGCCCCGTGTGTTTGTCGCTGCCGTGCCCGTGGCGGCCGTCGTGCTCGTGACGGTGCGCGTGGTGACTGGGCTGCTCGTGGCGGCCGGGCTGGTCGTGGTGGCTGCCGTGCCTGTCGTCGCTCGCGGCGCTGCTGGCCATGGGACGTGTCCTCCGGTGCGTGCAGGGAATATACCCCCGGGCGGTATCAAGCGTGTGCAACACCTCCGCTGCACGCTCCATTCCCCGTGTGCTCGGCAGCGCTGGTCGAGGCGTGGGTCAGCCGAGGCGACGCAGCTCCTCGCGGCACCGGCGCTCGACGTCGGCGAGCTCCTCGAGGGTCTTGTCGATGTCGCGGCGGCGCTGCTCGAGCTCGGCCCGACGTATGGCGATCTGCTCGAGCAGGTACCGCAGCTGGCCCGCCTCGCCCGGCTCGGCGTCGTACATGTCCAGGATCTTGGCGATCTCCTGCAGGGAGAACCCCAACCTGCGGCCACGCAGGATCAGCCCCAGCCGCACCCGGTCCCGAGGGTGAAAGATCCGCTGGTTGCCGCGGCGCTCGGGCGCGAGCAGGCCGCGGTCCTCGTAGAACCGGATCGTGCGCAGCGTGACGCCGTACTCCTCCGCCAGTTGGGAGATGGTCCAGGTCTGGGTCATCGCGGATTCCCTTGCGGCAGGGCGTCGAGCGTGCTTACGTTTACGTAAGCGTAAGGGAAGGCTGGCAGCATGTTCGAGCTCTCACCTGAACACGAGGAATTTCGGGCAGTCGTACGGGAGTTCGCGCTGCAGGAGATCGCGCCGCATGCGGCCGAATGGGACGTAACGCACCATTTCCCGGTCGAGACCGTCCGTGCGATGGGCAAGCTCGGGTTGTTCGGCCTGGGTGTGCCGGAGGAGTACGGCGGATCGGGCGGCGACTTCACCAGCCTGTGCGTCGCGATCGAGGAGATCGGACGCGTCGACCAGTCGCTCGGCCTGACGCTCGAGGCGGCGGCTGGCCTCGGCGTCGGTCCGCTTGTTCGGTGGGGCACGGAAGAGCAGAAGCGCCGCTGGCTCCCTGACCTCGCCACGGGTGAGGCGCTCGCTGGCTTCGGACTCACCGAGGCCGAAGCCGGCTCCGACGCCGCGGCGCTCAAGACCCGGGCCGAGCTGGTCGACGACCACTGGGTGATCAACGGGTCCAAGCAGTTCATCACCAACTCCGGCACGCCGATCACGTCGTTCGTGATCGTGGCGGCCCGCACTGGCATGCTTGCGGACGGGTCGCCTGAGATCTCGGCCATCATCGTGCCCTCGGGCACTCCCGGTTTCGTCGTCGAACCGGGATACCGGAAGCTCGGCTGGCATGCCTCCGACACGCACCCCCTGACCTTCAACGACGTGCGGGTGCCTGCTGACCACCTGCTCGGTGAGCGCGGCGCTGGGTTGAAGCAGTTCCTCGCGATCCTCGACCATGGGCGGATCGCGCTGGCGGCGCTGTCCGTCGGTTTGGCGCAAGGCTGCCTTGACGCATCGCTGGAGTACGCCACCACCAGGCACGCGTTCGGGAAACCGATCGGCAGCAAGCAGGGTGTGGCGTTTCGGATCGCCGACCTTCAGGTCGCGGTCGAGGCGGGCCGTCTGCTCACGTACAAGGCAGCATCCCTGGTCGATGCGAACAAGCCGGCCGACGTCGTGAAGAAGGCGGCCGCGCAGGCGAAGCTCTTCGCGAGCGAAGCTGCGGTCAGCGCGGCTCGGACTGCGACGCAGATATTCGGCGGGTACGGTTTCATGGAGGAGTATCCGGTCGCGCGCTTCTACCGAGACGCGAAGATCCTCGAGATCGGTGAGGGCACCAGCGAGATCCAGCGGCTCGTGATCGCTCGTGCCCTGGGCCTTCCGGTCGACTAGGTGCGTGGCAACAGGACGGTCGTGATGGTCGAACGTAAGGATCACGCCAAGGCAGTCGCCGAGGCACGCGAAGCCACGTTGCGCCCGGATGCCAAAGGTGCGGCCAAACTGGCCAGCCAGAACAAGCTTTACGTGCGGGACCGTATCGCGCAGTTGGTCGATTCCGGCACGTTCGTCGAGGACGGTCAGCTTGCCAACGCTCTCGCCGACGGGCTGCCGGCCGACGGTGTGGTCACGGGGCGTGGGCTGGTAGACGGTCGGCCGGCGCTCGTCGTGGCCAACGATCCGACGGTCAAGGCGGGTTCGTGGGGAGCCCGTACCGTGGAGAAGATCATCCGGATCACTGAGATCGCGTTGCGCGACGAGCTTCCTGTCTTCTGGCTCATCGACTCCGCTGGCGCTCGGATCACCGACCAGGTCGAGCTCTTTCCCGGGCGCAGGGGAGCGGGCCGCATCTTCGCCAACCAGGTTGCGCTTTCCGGGAAGGTGGCACAGATCTGTTGCCTGTTCGGACCATCGGCTGCGGGCGGCGCCTACATCCCGTCGTTCTGCGACATCGTCATCATGGTCGAAGGTAACGCGTCGATGTACCTCGGCTCCCCGCGGATGGCCGAGATGGTGGTCGGCGAGAAGGTGTCGCTGGAGGAGATGGGCGGCGCCCGGATGCACGCGACGGTCTCCGGCTGTGGCGACCTCCTCGCAGGCGACGACGCGGAGGCGATCGAGCTCGCCAAGGAGTACTTCTCGTACGTCCCGTCGAACTGGCGGGACCGGCCGCCGTCCTACGAGCCCCGCCCACCTGCTCGCGAGTTCACGGCGTCACTCGTGCCCGAGGAGGAGGCCGTGGGCTACGACATGCACGACATCCTCGACGCCTTGCTCGACGCCGAGAGCTTCTTCGAGATCAAGCCGCTCTATGCGCCTGAGCTGATCGTGGGTTTCGGATGTCTCGAGGGTCAGGTCGTCGGCGTGCTCGCGAACAACCCGGCCGTCAAGGGCGGTGTGCTCTTCGTCGACAGTGCCGACAAGGCGGCGCGGTTCATCTGGCTGTGTGACGCGTTCAATGTGCCGCTGGTCTATCTCGCCGACGTCCCCGGCTTCATGATTGGCAGCGAGGTCGAGCGTCAGGGCATCATCCGGGCGGGCGCCAAGATGATTACCGCAGTCGCGGAGGCCACGGTGCCTGCAGTGTCGGTCATCGTACGAAAGGCTTATGGCGCAGGGCTTTACGCGATGTGCGGTCCGGGCTTCTCGCCGGATGCCTGTCTCGCCTTGCCCACTGCCAAGATCGCGGTCATGGGACCGGAGGCGGCGATCAATGCGGTCTACTACAACAAGATCGCCGAGATCAGCGATCCGCAGGAGCGGGAGGCGTTCGTCGCCAAGCTTCGCGCAGAGTACGAGGACGACATCGACATCCTGCGGCTTGCATCTGACTTGGTGATCGACGCCGTGGTCGAGCCGCACGAGCTGCGTTCGGAGCTCGTCGCCCGCCTCGCCGCCGCTTCGACGAAGGAACGCCACCGCCCCGCCAAGCACCACGGCGTCCCACCAGTCTGACAGCGAAGCTTGACCGTTACCACGTCACGTCGGCCATTCGCAGTGGGAAAGGTGCGTGTACGTGCCGGAGAGATACGAATCGCCTCGCGTGCTTTTCCCCATATCCAATGAACCATATCGATCATGGTGAACACAAGACTTGTTTTTGCCTGGTGTCCGCTTGGAGCATGGAGCCCGTGGATGAGCAGAGAATCGAGCGCGTACGAGACGTACGGCGACGACTTGCGGAGCACGGCCCGCCCCGGACTCGTCCGTACGACAACGACTTCGCCCGCGTGGCCGTCCCTTTAGAAGACTGTGACGCGCTCCGGGACCTCCTCGTCGCTGACCGTGTGACCACGGTCGTCGAGGTCGGCCTCGCCTACGCAAGCTCAGCACTTGCCATCGGTGAGGCGCTTGTCACGGTGCAGGGTTCGACATCGCAGACCCCGAAGCACGTCATCATCGATCCGTTCCAGGTAACGGACTACGGCAACGTCGGCTGGGAGCTCCTGGAAAATGCGGGTCTCGCTGACGTTGCGACATTGGTGACCGAGCCGTCGTCGTCCGCCCTGCCGAAACTCGTCGCGGACGAGTTCAGCGCCGATGCGGCGTTCGTCGACGGAAGTCACCGGTTCCACGAGGTCTTCGTGGACCTCTACTTCCTGCGCACGATCGTCAAGCCCGGTGGGCTTGTGATCCTGGACGACTACTGGTGGCCGTCGGTGCGTACGGCGGTGAGCTACTACGAGACCAACCTGGGGTGGGCGTCGGTGACAGACGCGTTCGAGTCCGTATCGCTTGACCGTGCCAACGGAACTCCGCGAACCCGAGCGTTCCGCCTCCCTGATCCAGCGTTCGAGCCGCGCTTCGACGAGTTCCAGGCGTTCTGGACGTCTGTATCGCTCCATCGCCCGGTCATGCCACACGAAACCGGGCCAGCGTGACTAGTGCGATGATGGCGACGCTCAGGAGAACAGCCCACACGAGAAGCAGCGTTTTCCACCTGCGCAACGTGTCGCCCACGCTGGCTGGTGTGCCCGCGAGTTCCGGCTGCCAGAGTTCGACGATCAGGCGACCGACGAAGCCTGCGGTGCTGACCATGAGAGCCCAGAGCCACCAGTCGGGGCGTACGTGGAATGGTGACGAGGCCGGGAGCAGCACCACGGCGAGAAAGACCGAAAGCCCCAGCCAGAGCCACAGCGTGCGCGTGATCAACCCAGCATGCGCCAGCCGCAGTGCGGCTGCGGAAGCAAGCATGGGAACCAAGATGAACACGGGAGCAACCAACACGATGACGACGTAGACAGCCAGCATGAGGGCGGCGATCGTCAGAAAGATCGCAACAACGATCGTCTCGATCGCTGAGTCGCTCTGTGCTAAGGCATCGGTGACGATTCTCTTGGCCAGGGGCGCACCGACCTCTTTGAACAGGACGACCGCGAGGAAGGAGCCGATCGGAAGCGCCAGCATGACGCCGGCGGCCGCGCCGGTTGCCGCCGCGACACAACGAACCAAACTAGCCAGAGAGAACCGGGAGACTGTCTTCGAGTGCAGCATCGGTGGTCGGTTGCCTCCGGGGCATCGCAGCGGACGGGATCGGTGGAGCCGATCAATTCTATGGGGAAGGGAATCGGAGGCACCGTGTCCAAACGTCACGCGTGGTAACGGATGGGCTGGAGCTCTCCGTTCCGGCGTTGCGCCGTGCCCTTTGGTCAGATGCTGACCTCGCGCGCACCGCATGTCTGGTCGTCGTCCCGTGGTACGTCCTTCTGGTAGGCATACCGCTCGGGGGTGACGGTGGCGTATGGCGGTCAATGGCAGAAGGTTCCTGACGTGTCGTTCATTCGCTGATGTGTCGCTGACCACAACGCTCTCAGGCGAGCCAGCGGTCGAGGTTCTCGGCGACGAACTCGTCGTCACGCAGGTGTGGGTAGGCGGCCCAGATGCGATCGATCTCGGCCATCTGCTGGGGACTCAAGACCTCGTTCTCGTCCAGGCACCAGGTGCCCTCCAGCAGCCCTTGGCGGCGGAGCACCTCGTGGATGCCGGGGATGCAGCCGTGGAAGGCGTTGTCGATGTCGAAGATGGCCGCGTTGGCGTCGGTCAGCGCAGAGTCCATTCCGAGCAGGGTGCGCAGCGCACGGTCATCGCCCTGCTTGGCCCGCCGCGAGAGGTTCAGCACCGTGACGGCGTTCTTCACCCACACGGCCCATTGGCCGAGTAGCCCGCCGACGAACTGTGCGCCGTTGGGGTAGGTCGTGATCAAATCACCGATGATGTGGTCGTCGTTGCCGGTGTAGAGGGCGATCTCGTTCCGTCGTTCCGATTCTCCGACCCCGCGTACGACGTCCAATGTCGCGTACCGATCGAATGGCGCGACCTTGATCCCGACGACGCTCTCGATGTCGGCGAGGGCCCGCCAATAGCGCCGGGAGAGGTGGCGGCCGCCGACCGCGGGCTGCAGGTAGAACCCCACGACGGGCAGGATCTCCCCGACGACGCGAGCGCGTTCGAGCAGTTCGTCCTCTGTGAGGTCGTCAGCGCCATATGGCGCGAGCAGCGCGAAGTGGTAGCCGTACGACGCGGCGAGCTCGGCCTCGGCCACCACCTGTCGCATCGACCCGGACAGTCCGGCCACGAGGACGATGGACCGGTCGGCGTACTCCCGTGTCGTCTCCGCGGCGAGCTCGAGAACCGGAGCGAGAAGGCCTCTCGACGGTTCGTGGATGGCGAACTGTGTCGTGTGGACGGCCACGGCGAGGCCACCGGCACCCGCCTCGAGGTAGTAGCGAGTGAGGGCGCGCTGGCGGCGCTCGTCCAGCTTGCGGTCGCGGGTCAACGCGAGCGGATGGGCAGGGATGACCGTGCCCTTCTGGAACACGCTGCGTGGGCTTGTCTCGTCCTCCTTGAGGTTGTCGGTGCTCATCAAAACCGCCCGTCCCGGGATTGGAACTTCGTCGGCTTGTCGAGGACCGGCATGCCCGATCCCACCCACGCTGCCGTGGCCTCGACGAGCTCGGCGAGCGGGACCTCTGGATAACCGAAAAGGCCGTGGCAGCGCGTGGCGTTGGACAGCAGGGCGGTCGGCGCTTCCTCGCCGGTGAATCTCACCTCGCGGTCGAGGAGGCGACCCAGCTCGATCGCGACCGAACGGATCGAGATCGTCTCGGGTCCTGTGACGTTGAGGACGAACGGAGGCACATCAGCGTGCAGGAGGCTGCGTAGCGTGACCTCGTTGGCGTATCCCTGCCAGACGACGTTGACGTACCCCATGGTGAGGTCGATGGGCTCGCCGGCGTGAATGGCGCGGGCCAGGTCGACGAGCACGCCGTAGCGCATCTCCACGGCGTAGTTGAGCCGGAGCAGCGCGAGAGGTGTCTGGTGTCGTTCGGCGAAATAGCTGAAGATCCGTTCCCGGCCAAGGCACGACATCGCGTACTCACCGACCGGCCCCACCGGATCGGCCTCGGTCGGGCCGCCGCTGCCCGTAGGTGACAACGGATAGACGTTTCCCGTGGACAGCGCGACGATACGCGATCCCGCGTAGCGTTGCGCGACGCGACCGGGAAGGTACGCATTGGTCGCCCACGTGGCAGCCTCGTTCCTGGTCGTGCCGAACTTCGCGCCGATCAGGTAGATGACGTTGGCCGCGTCGGGGAGCGCGGCGAGCTCGTCGTCAGAGGTGATGTCGGCGCGAATGACCGTCGCTCCGCATGCGCTGAGCTTGTCGGCCGTCTCGGGGGTGGTGAACCGCGACACGGCGTAGACAGTCGTGTCGGTCCCGGCCGCCTCGATCGCGCGTACCGCCAGGTCGACCAGGCTCGGACCGAGCTTGCCGGCCGCTCCGAGGACGATGATGTCGCCGTCGAGCTTTCGCAGGTCATCCACGAGAGCCGGCCTGGGGCGGGACAGCCGCTCCTCCAGCTCCGCAACCGTACGCAAACCGCCTCCGTCACCTGCGCTTGGAACTTCCAGCCGCTCAAGCCTCGAGCAAGCGGCAGACTGCGCGCCAGTCTACTTACGGTCACATATAAGTCAACATTTGAGCCGCCGTAACTCGGAAACGCTGTCCTCCCACCGTGGTTCGTACGGCGCCCGCGCATGTCGGTGCTCGCATATATGTTCGATGACATGTCCGGTCAGCCAAGTCCGCATGACGCAGTGTTTCGTCGGGTTCTCGGCGAACCCGCCAACGCTGGGTCGCAGTTGCGCCCGGTGTTGCCGGCTGCACTGGTCATGCGGCTCGACCTGGATCGGTTGGCGCGAGTTCCGGGCAGCTTCGTCGATCCGACCTTGCGATGGCGGCATTCGGACTTGTTGTTCACCGCCCCGCTCGATGGTCGTCAAGCGTTCGTCTATGTGCTCATCGAGCATCAGAGTGGGTGGACCGGTTGATGCCGTTTCGGATGCTGCGCTATGTGGTACGCATCTGGGACCGCTACGTTGCCGAGCATCCCGAAGCCACCCGGCTCCCCGCGGTGATTCCGCTGGTGGTGCAAGGCGTTGCTGTCGACGAGTGGTTTTCCACGCCCGTCCTCGCACGCCCATGGACTGGTCCTGTGGATGTGCGGGACCTGATCGACCTTGACGGTGAAGCGGTTGCGGCGGCAGGAGAACTCGTGCCGCGGTTCCGGTTCCTGCTCGATGATCTGGCGCAGGTGGATGAGCTGGCGCTGCGCGCCCGGCCACTGACCGCGTCGGCCCGGCTGACGCTGCTCTTGCTCAAGATTGCCGGCGGGAATACCACGCTGGTGGATGATGCTTCTCACCCTCCGGTTCGGCCCACTTTCGCAGGACGTGCTCGGTGTCGTACATGGCGCGTCCATCGACCAGCTCCAAACGTGGATCCCGCGAGTGCTCACGGCCAACACGCTCGACGAGGTCCTCTGCTGAGGGCGGGACCACTCGAGGCAACGATCTCCGGGACGCGCTCTAGGCGTCTGGCAGCTTCTCGACGAGCAGCTGGTAGGGGCGTCGTGGCCGCCCGGCCTTGCTGGATCGTGCCGGCGGCATCGGCCAGGCCAAGCCCGCATCGACCAGGGCGCTCAAGGACCGGCGCGCCGTTCGCAGCGTGATGCCGAGGAGCGAGGCGACCCGCTCGGCGTCGACGATCAGGTCGCTGTCCGTCTTCGCCTCGAGTTTGCTGGCAAGCTGTCGGAGCGTCTCGACGGCCTTCGGATCATGGGCGGTGGCCGCAGGGCGACGCGGAGTCTTGGCGGCGCGTTCAGCCGGCAGCGACAGCACGGTCTCACGCGGGCCGACGAGGTAGGCGACCTGGCCGGACGAGGCGGCCGCCTTGTCGACCGCGGTCTCGGCGTTGAACTCGGCTTCCCTGGTGGACCGACCGAGACCGATGCCCACCTCGATGTCCATCGCCAGCTCCGCGGAGATGGTGCCCACGAAGGGCGCGACCGTGAGATCGTCGCTCGCCACGGTCAGGGAGCCCATGGTGGTGATGATGAGGAAGCTTCGCTCGTCCCGGGGGAGCACGGTGGCGTCCATCACGCGGGCCTGCTTGAGCAGCTCGCGCTGCAAGGAGAGCTTGAGCTCTTGGTACCAGTAGTTGCTCGGGCCTGTGTGCTCTGGAACGACACCGCTCGGGATCCGCACGACCATCATGACGATCCGAGACTCCTCCAACCGGGCACCGCTTCCCCGCAGTGCTGCCGTGTTCAGGGCATGGAGGAGGGTGGCAGCGGTCGGCTGCATCTTGAGCGACGGGATCCCGGACTGGAGGAGTGCCGCGGCGACCGTGGGCACGGTTGTCAGTGCGCCGGACGAGGCACCGGATTCGTACTTCTGGCGATGGAAGTCCAGGAAGTCCTGTGCCGACGTCGGGTTGACGTACGGCAGCACCTGGACCCGGCTCGCATCCAGCCCGACCTCCTGGTAGGCGCTGCGAACCTCCTCAGGTCGTACGGAGTCGATGGTGATCCGTTCCGGGTCGAACGTCTTCTCCAAGGTGGCCCGGAGCAGGGCGGAGTAGAGGGCCGACCCTCCGACCGGGACGTAGGTCGCGGGCACCGGCAGGCCCTGCCCGAGGGCGACGTCGTACGGGAGCGGACCTGCGAACAGGCACACGTCCACGCGCGACGCGATGCGCATGGCCTGCGTATGGGCGTCGGTCTCGTTCTCGTAGACCGCGGGGATGAGCCGCCAGGCCGGGTTGCCGGACTCGCGCGCGACCGCCATCGCCCGGCGTACGGCATCGGCCGCGCCGACGACGCCAATCGTGATCTCTTCACGCGTGTCGTGACCGCGCATCCCATCACTCCTCGAGTCCGGTAGGGCCCGGGGCGCCGTGAGCCCGCCCATAGGTGTGCGACGAGCCTCCAGTCTCTCGAGTCGACCGGAGTCTACGGGTTGTGGCCAGCACTCCGGCCCACATTTTCGGCGCGCACCTATTGTACCTAAAGTGCGACTGTAATAGCCTCACGTGCGCATGGCCCTGCACCTGAGGCCGTCTTCGAGTCGGGTGCCCAGGAGATAGTGCGTCGAGGGAAGGAAAGTCCATGCGAAACCGGAAGGTGTTCCCAGCGACTGTAGCGCTGGCGTTGAGCATGGCGCTTGTCACCGCGTGTGGTGGCGACGACGATTCGACCGGTTCGAACGGCGGCGGGGGCACGGGCCAAGGCGGTGCGGACATCGAGGGGTCGGTCACGATGTGGACCTATCCCGTCATCGCAGACGACGCGGAACATCGGGCGTTCTGGGATGACATGATCAAGGCGTTCAACAAGGAGTACCCGAACGTCGACGTAACCGTCGAGATCTTCCCGTGGGCCGACCGAGATCAGGCACTGTCCACCGCGATCGCCGGCAACAGCGCACCCGACGTGGTCTACCTGATCCCGGACCAGCTGCCCGGGTACGCCCGCAACATCGAGCCGATCGACGAGTACCTGAGCGAGGAGGCCAAGTCCGACTACCTGCCCAATGCCATCGACGCCGTGACCATCGACGGCAAGATGATGGGCGCTCCGATCCTCGCGAGCGCCGTTCCGCTGACCTGCAACAAGGCGATCTTCGGCAAGGTGGGTCAGGAAGAGTATCCGGCTACGTGGGAGGACCTGCGGGCCATGGCGCCCGCCTTCGACGCCGCGGGGTACGACATGATCGCCTACCCCGGCGATGTCTCGCAGACGCTCAACCTCACCTTCTACCCCCTGTTGTGGCAGGCCGGCGGTGACGTGTTCACCGAGGACGGCTCGGCGGTGGCGTTCAACGGACCCGAGGGAGTCAAGGCCCTCGAGTTCCTCAAGGAGATGGTCGACGCGGGATACGTCGCCGAGGACACGCTGACCACGAACCCGCCCATCGAGCAGACCACGTTGGCGAAGGGCGAGGTGGCGTGCGAGTGGTCCACTGAGCCGCTCAACCTGGTGGAGTTCTGGGGCGAGGAGAACGTCGTCGTCCTGCCGCCGCTCACTGACGTGAAGCAGGTGGCATACGGCACGGTCGGCTCGTTGAGCATGCTGTCCTCCGCAGAGGACAAGGAGGCGGCCGGCGCGTGGATCGCCTTCGTGACGGACGCGAAGCAGGCCGCCAAGTACGACGAGGCGTCCGGGTTCCTTCCGGTGAAGAAGTCCGTCGGCTCACTCTACGCAGACGACCCGATCCAAGGAGAGGTGGAGAAGTACACCGACCTCACCACGGTGGGCCCGCTGCACCCCGCTGCCCGCGAGGTCATGGGTGTGCTCGCTCCCGAGATCCAGGCCGTGCTGATCGGTGAGAAGGAGCCGAAGCAGGCGCTGGACGACGCCGCCCGGGCAGCCGAACCGTTGCTCCGATAGGACGTCAGGTGTCGGTCGGCACAACGCACGGTGTGCATCGACGCAGAACGCCGAGCCGGGAGCGGTCGACGCGGCTTCCTCCGCTAGGCCGTGGTCGGCGACGTGACCGGCTCGGCTGGCGGGAGGCCCGTGTCGCCCTCCTGTTCATCCTGCCGTGCCTGCTGCTTTTCGCGGCGTTCCGGTTCGGTCCGGCGGCGGCCGGGGCGATCCTGGCGTTCACCGACTACACGATCGGGGCGGACACCCACTGGGTCGGGCTGGACAACCTCCGCCGGCTCGTGGACGATCCGCTGTTCTGGAAGGCGCTACGCAATACGGTCTACTACGCGGTGCTCACCGTGCCGCTGTCCATCGCGGTGGCCTTGTCGATGGCGCTTCTCGTCCGCCGCGCCTTCCTGGGATACAAGATCTTCCGGTCGATCTTCTTCCTCCCGGTCGTCACCAGCCTGGTGCTCGCCGGCATCGTCTTCACCTGGGTCTTCTCTCCGGGCGGGCCGTGGTCGTCGTTGATGGGAGCGCTGGGTCTACCGGACAAGTCGTGGTTGACGGACCCGGTCCTCGTGATTCCGGCACTCGTGGTCGTCGCCATATGGACGAGGTTCGGCTTCGGCATGTTGATCCTGCTGGCTCGGATGCAGGACATCCCACGCGAGTTGGAGGAAGCCGCCCTGGTCGACGGTGCATCGGCGTACCAGCGGTTCCGGTACATCGTGCTTCCTGAGCTGTATCCGGCGCTGTTCTTCCTGGTCATCATCGAGACGACGTTCTCGTTCCAGGTGTTCGACACGGTGTACGTCATGACCGGTGGGGGCCCGGCCAACGCGAGCTACATGCTGGTCTTCCAGCTCTACGACCAGGGCTTCCGCTACTTCGACTTCGGGTACGCCAGTGCGATCGGCTTGGCGCTTTTCCTCATGACCTTCGTCGTCGCCATGATCCAGCGGCTGACCCTGGGGAGGGACCGGTGAAACCCTTCGAGCCGACGAGACTGGGGAAGGCGATCCGCGCGGTCCTGCTCTTCATCGCGGCTGCCGCCACGCTGTTCCCGTTCTACGCAATGCTCGTCCTGGCGCTCAAACCGGTCGGCCCGGTCTCGTTCCCGGAAAGTCTTGCGCCCACTGGCCTTTCCACCGAGGCGCTCGGCCAGGTGCTCGGTGCACAGAAGCTGCCGCGCTGGACGCTCAACACCCTCGTCTACTCGGTGGTCTCGGTCGTCGGCGTGCTGCTCTTCGCGTCGATGGCGGGTTATGCCTTCGCCAAGAAACGCTTTCCTGGCAAGGAGGCGCTCTTCTGGTCGTTCGTCGCGATGCTGATGGTTCCGTACCACATCACGATCGTGCCGGTGTTCATCCTCATCTCGAACGCCGGCGGCGTGAACACGTACTGGGGCCTCATCCTTCCCACTCTGGCGAACGCCCAGGCGGTCTTCCTCATGCGGCAGTTCATCAAGGCATTGCCTGACGAGCTGTTCGAGGCGGCGAAGATCGACGGCTGTTCGGAGTGGCGGATCTACGTCTCCATCGTGTTGCCCCTCACCAAGCCGATCCTGGCGACGCTCGGGGTGTTCGTCTTCCTCTGGCACTGGAACGACTTCCTCTGGCCGTTGATCGTGGGGCAGAGCACGGACATGCGGACGCTCACCGTCGGCTTGGCGTCGCTCAATGCCCAGAACGTCCCGCTCAACGTCGTGCTCGCCGGCTCGGTGGTCGCGTTCGTTCCGATCTTCATGGCTTACCTCGTCGGCCAGCGCTACTTCACCGAAGGCGTGACGATGTCGGGCATCAAGGGCTGATGCGCGCGCACGTTCCGGAGACCAAGGAGGACAGGATGTCCACGCGATGGCAGACTCCTAGCCGGCGTTCGTTTCTCGCGCTCAGCGGCGCCAGCGTGGCGGCGCTCACGGTGGGCTCGCCCGCCAGGCCGGTGAGTGCCGCGCCAACCAGTCCCATCATCGATCTGGGTGAGCCTGTCCACAAGGTTCAGTGCCTGAGCTCGGCGATCGGCACCGGTCCGGATGGCGCGCCTTACGCGTACCTCTTCGTCGAAGGCAATCCGACGACCACGGGGGAGTTCGCCGTCGTCGACCTGAGGTCTCGTGAGACAGTCCTCGACGTCCGGATCCCCGTCGGGTACGGGAGCGCCCGGACGATGGACGTCTCGCCGGTGACCGGAGACGTCTACTTCGCCACGGCGGAGAACCCGAGTGGTGTGTCGAGCCAGCTCTATCGCCACCGACCGGGTGCGAGTGACGTCGAGCGCATCGGCGAGACGCCAAGCGGGCAACGCACGTGGGAGATCGCGGTCGGCGACGACGGCGTGGTCTGGGCTGGCACGTATCCGGGCGGACGCCTGTTGTCGTTCGACCCCGAGACCGGCGCCGTCACCGACCATGGCCAGGCGCTGCCAGGCGAGCAGTACATCGGTGCGATCGACCAAGTTGGCGAGGAGATCTGGGTGGGGACGCAGCCGAACGGTCGGCTTGCGCGATTCCTTCCCTCCACCGGCGAGTTCGGCGAGATCGAGCTGCCGGACGGTCCGGTCGCGAGCCAGGTCGAGAGCATCCAGCACATAGGCGGACTGGTGTTCGTCACCACGGGCGGACGTACGTACGTGTACGACATCGCTGGCGGCGCGTGGACCGACGAGATTCCGCAGGTCAGCGGGTATGGCGTGTCGCCGCTCGATCCTGAGACCGAATCGCATGTCTACGTGCGGTCCAGCGCGACGATCAAGCGGTATCACGTCGCGACCGGTGAGCTCGAGACGATCGGGTGGAGCCCCAACGCCACGCCGGAAGCCTGGGCGTGGGTGGACCTTGCCAACCCGGATGCGCCTGGCTTGTCGATCGCGTTCACCTACTGGAACTCCGGCCGCATATACGCCCTGCATCCGCAGACCCGTACCGGGTACTTCCTGCAGCCCACGCTGATGGGTGCCGGCGCGTCACTCGTGGCGATCGGCGCCGGCCCTGAGGGCAACATCTACGCCGGCGCGTTCCTCAGCCCACCGGGGATGGGCCGATGGGACCCGGACGTCGGCGAGTTCGAGCTGCTGCCGGGTACGAGCCAGGTCGAAGGCTTCGGCACGTTTCGGACCGACCTCGTCTTCGGCCGGTATCCCCAGGGTCGGCTCTACCGGTACGACCCGAGCCGGCCGTGGGAGATGGGGACCAACCCGGGTCCCACCGTGGACCTCGAGCCGTACGAGCAGAACCGTCCCCAGTCCTTCGTCGAGGTCGGCGACCGCGTGGCGGTGTCGACCGTTCCGATCACCGGCCGACACAACGGTGCGGTCACCTTGTGGGATCCGCAGACCAACGAGGTCGAGGTCTTCCGCGGCATCGTGGAGAACCAGACGCCGGTCTCGCTCGTGCTGCACGACGGGTTGCTGTACGGCGGGACGTCCATCAACGGCGGTTACGGCATCGATCCGGTGACACCTGAGGCGAAGCTCTTCGCGTGGGACCCCGTGACGCGGCAGAAGGTGTTCGAGACGGTGCCGGTCCCGGGTGCGCCGACCGTCGCCGGGCTGGTCGTCGACGAGCACGAGCGCCTCTGGGGTCTCGCTGGTGGCACGTTGTTCGAGTTCGACCCCGCCGAGCGGGCTGTCGTTCGTACGGTCGAGCTCTTCAGCGAACCGGACGACAGCCGGTACGGCAACGACCACGTGCTCGTGCTCGATCACGGTCGGTTGTTCGGCGTGACGCTGCATCGGGTGTTCGTCTTCGACCGGGTCACCGAGGACTGCACCGTGCTGTACGACGGCACGGCTTCGGGCGAGGGCGAGGTGGCGTCGGCGCGCCACCTCGCGATGGACCGGTACGGCGACCTCTACTTCATCGCCCAGGCGACTCGCTTGTTCCGGTACGACCTTCCGGACGACACCACGCCGCCTACGGTGGAAGCGGACGTACGACCGCGTGACGATCGAGCACCGGTGAAGGTCGTACGTCTCTCCGCCTCCGACGACGACACCGGGGTCGCGGTGATCCACTACCGCGTCGACGGCGGGAGCTGGAAGACGTACCGCCGTCCCTTCAGGCTGACCGGGCGCGGAAAGCATGTCGTGGAGTACCGCGCGGTCGACCGAGCCTGGAACGCTTCTGCTGTCGAGAAGGTCACCGTGACGATCGCGCGAAGGTGAGGCCGATGACGCGCACATGGAGCGAGCGGTTCGCTGCTGTCATGCCGATGGGTTCCAGCACCGCGTCGAAGGTCCCTACGCTGCAACCCGACGAGCCCGAGGTGATCGTACGAGCTGATGGCTGCCGGGTCTGGGACGACCGTGGCCGGGAGTACATCGACTTCCGCAACGCCCTCGGGCCGGTCACGTTGGGGTACCGCCATCCTGTGGTCGACCAGGCGATCCGACGCCAGCTCGACAACGGCATCGTCTTCGGCCATCCGCATCCGCTCGAGTGCGAGATCGCCGAGCGGTTCTGCGAGCTCGTTCCGTGTGCCGAGATGGTGGGGTTCCTCAAGACCGGAGGTGAGGCGATCGCCGCCACGATCCGGATCGCTCGCGCCTACACGGGTCGCGACCACGTGATCCAGATCGGCTACAACGGCTGGCTCAACACGCTGTCGGGCGGGGGAGCGGACCTGCCGGGCCGCACGGCCACGGCGGTCCATGGCGTGCCGATCGCCTTGAGCGAGCTGCACCATCCGGTGCGGTGGAGCGACATGGCACGAGTGCGGCAGCTGTTCGACCAGTATCCGGGGCAGATCGCCGCGGTCGTCGTGGCGGCCGACTATGCGGGCTTCGAGCAGGGTGCGACGTTCTATCCAGAGCTGCGCGCGCTCACGTCGGAGCACGGGGCGTTGCTCGTCTTCGACGAGATCGTCACCGGGTTTCGCGTCGCGGTCGGGGGAGTGCAGGAGTACTTCGGCGTCACGCCCGACCTTGCGGTGTTCGGCAAGGGCATCGCCAACGGGATGCCCTTGGCGGTCTACGCGGGTCGCCGCGAGGTGATGCAGGTGTGCGGTCCTGGCAAGCTGGTCGTGACGTCCACCTTCGGCGGTGAGACGCTCTCCCTCGCCGCCGCAGCCGCGTGCTTGGACGTCTACCAGGAGTACGACGTCGTGGGATACCTGTGGCGACAGGGCGAGGCGCTGTGGTCCAGCGTGCAGAAGGCTTTCGACCGGTACGGCCTTCCGCTCGAGCTGTCCGGCGTGTGGCCGTGCCCGGCCCTGGTCTCGACCAACGGTGACGAGGAGGTCGTGTCAGCCTTTCTCCGGGCCGCCTACCGGAACGGTGTCTCCCTTTATCGCGTGCCCTACGTCAACTTCAGCCATCGCGACGACGACGTGGCAGAGGCGGTACGCCGGTTGGAACGCGCGTGTGCGGAGCTTGCCCGGTGACCATCGTCGACGCGCATGTGCACCTGCTCGACGACGACTTCGCCCCGGAGGTCATCGCCGAAGGTGATCGCCTCGGAGTCGACGTCTTCGTCGGCAGTTCACTTTGCCGGTTCCGGTACTACCCCTCGGCCGAGGACGTCCTCACCGCCAACGACGCGATGTACGCCGTGACGCGTAAGCACCCCGGCCGGGTCCTTGCGTACTGCTACGTCAATCCACGACTCGGCCAGTGGGGGCTCACGGACTTCCGGCGGCGGTTCGAGGACCAGCAGGTGGTCGGCATCAAGCTCTGGGTTGCGACCCTGGCCGACGATCCTGTGGTGTTTCCCTTCGTCGAGCAGGCGATCGCCTATCGTGCCCCGCTGCTCGTCCATGCGTGGCGCAAGACCGACGGGAGCCAGCTGCCCTACGAGTCCACGGCGTCCCACGTGGCGCGGCTCGCGCGACGCTACCCGGAGGCCCGGATCATCATGGCGCATCTCGGTGGTCAGGTGGAGTCTGCGCTCAACACGATCGCGCCGTATCCGAACGTTCGCGTCGACACCTCCGGCACGCCGATCGGCGGTGGGGCCGTGGCCCTCGCGGTGCAGCGGCTCGGTGCCGAGCGGGTCGTCTTCGGTTCCGATGCCCACATCGGATGCCTGGCAGCCAACCTGGGCAAGGTGCTGGGTGCCGGGTTGTCGCACGACGACCTGTCGCTCGTGCTCGGGTTGAACATGAAGCGGTTGCTGGACGAGGTGTTGCGGTGAACCTGGATGCGTTCGTGCGAGCCCGACCGATCGATGTCACCGCGTTCGTCGGTCAGTGGCCGTGGCGGCTGCAGGCTGCGGCGACGGCGGCCGACCTCAGCGCCTATGCCGACCGACTGGGCGTGACGGGACTCTGCGTCAGCCATCTCGCCTCGGTGTTCGGGTACGACACCCGCTCGGGCAACGAGGCACTTCTCGGCATCTCGGCCGAGGACGAACGCTTGTGGCCGTTTGCGATCGTCAACCCGACAGAGGACGGCTGGGAGTACGAGCTCGACTGGGCCGTAGCCAACGGGGTCAGGGGAGTACGCATCGTCCCCGGCTATCACGGCTATCGTCTGGACGCGCCACAGGTGGGTTCTCTGCTCCAGGTAGTGGCCGAGCGTGGGCTGCCGCTCCACGTGTGCGCCACACTCGAAGACCACCGGATGCGCCACCCGCGCTATCTCGCGCGACAGGTCACGACCTTTGAGATCGCGCACCTGCTGCGTCGTGCGCCACGGCTTCGCCTGATCCTGTCTGGAGTACGAGCGCACGAGTGGGCCGAGATCGAGGCACAGCTTGGTCCGGAGCATCCGACGGAGCGGGTCCTGGTCGATCTCTGGTTCACCAACGGACCTGCCGGTGTGATGGCCGCGATCGGTGCGCGTGGGCAGGCTGGCAGGTTCGCGTACGGCTCATGCGTGCCGGTCCAGACGCCGGAGGCCACAGCGTTTCAGCTCGCGACCGCTGACATCAGCGAAGCCGACCGGATCGCGCTGTGTCACGCCAATGCAGCGTCGTTGCTGGCGTCCTGACAAAGTTTGCACGTGGGATCAGCGGGTCGCCGCTTCCAGGCGGAGGACGCGTTCGGCCGCACCGACCATGGCAGCGTCGACGAAGGAGCCGTCGTCCAGGACATAGGCCGCCTCTCCGGCCTGGCGGGCCGTCTGCAGCCGGTCGAGGAGCTCGCGTGCGCGGCGTACCTCTTCCGGGTCGGGGCGGAATGCCCTACGAATGATGGGCAGCTGGGCAGGATGGATGGCGCACCGTCCGACGAAACCCATCGCGCGGCCGGCACGTGTGGAAGCCGCGAGACCTTCGTCGTCGTGCAGCACCGGATAGACCGACATCGCGGGCGGCACCAGCCCGGCCGCTCGAGCGGCGACCACCACCCTGCTTCGTACCCAGGAGAGGGCATTCTCAGCTGGCACTCCGCCATCGCCGGTGATCCCGAGATCGGAGGCGAGGTCTGCCTCGCCCAACCCGATCGACGCCACCGCGGCATCGGCCGACGCGATCTCCAGCGCCCGTTCGACACCGCGTGCCGTCTCGAGCAGGCAGTGCAGACGGCGTGGGGGAGCGTCGTTCGAGCTGTCGGCCAGGACCGCCAGCACGTCGTGCACGGTCGTGGCGGACTCCACCTTGGGCAGGCGAACCTCCACGTGCGGTGGAAGCGATGCGACGACGGCCAGGTCGTCCGTGCCCCACGGCGAGTCGAGCGGGTTCACTCGAACCTGGACGGCACGCGTCGGGCTCGACTCACCGAGCAACGCGCCGAGCTCGGCCCGTGCCGTCGCCTTGGCCTCCGGAGGTACGGAGTCCTCCAGATCGATGATCACGACGTCTGCATCGGACGACAGCGCCTTCCGGACCCGGTCGACCCGATGACCGGGCACGTAGAGCAGGGTGACCGCAACCGAGTCCTGCGTCGCCTTCGCGTTCATACGACGCCCCTCGCGCGCAGCCCGTCGATGTCTGTCACACCCAAAGACCGCAAGATCTCCTCGGTGTCGGCGCCATGGGGTCGTCCGGCCCACCGGATGGCACCGGGTGTCTGGGAGAGCCGGAAGATGACGTTCTGCATGGCAAGGGAGCCGAGCTCGGGATCGTCGACGCGATGGACGGTGCCGAGCGCGGCGTACTGCGGGTCGGCGACGATGTCCGCGACGGAGTACACCGGAGCGACCGCAGCCTCCACTTCCTCGAACGCCGCGATCACCTCCTCGCGGGTGTGCCGACCGATCCACGACGCGACTGCCTCGTCGAGCTCGTCGGCGTGAGCTGCCCGCCCCGCACCCGTGGCAAACCAGTCCTGTTCGATGAGATCGGGCCGCCCCACGAGTCGCATCACCCGCTCGGCGATGCTTGATGCGCTCGTCGACACCGCGAGCCAGTGTCCGTCGGAGGTTCGGTATGTGTTGCGTGGTGCGTTGTTCGACGATCGGTTCCCCAAGCGGGGTTGGATGTAGCCGAGCTGGTCGTACCACGTGATCTGCGGACCCAGCATGGCCATGATGGGCTCGATGATCGCGAGGTCGACGACCTGTCCTTCGCCGGTGTGGTCGCGGCTGCGAAGCGCCAGCATGACGGCGTACGCCGTGGCGAGCGCTGCCACCGAATCGGCGAGCCCGAACGGTGGCAAGGTCGGTGGGCCGTCCGGTTCCCCCGTTGCTGCGGCGAACCCGCTCATCGCCTCGGCAAGCGTGCCGAAGCCCGGTCGCCTGGCGTACGGACCGACTTGCCCGAAACCGGTGACTCGCGCGATCACCAGTCGCGGATTGCTGGCATGCAGGGTGTCTGGCCCGAGACCCCAGCGCTCCAGCGTGCCGGGACGGAAGTTCTCGATCAGCACGTCGGCGTCAGCGACCAACCGGCGCAGCAGGTCCGCACCTTCCGGCGTGGACAGGTCGAGCGTCATCGTGCGCTTGTTGCGGCCGAGCACCTTCCACCACAGGCCGATGCCGTCCTTGGCCGGACCGTGACCGCGGGCGGGGTCCGGGCGGCGCGGATGCTCGACCTTGACGACGTCTGCGCCGAAGTCGCCCAGGAACGCTCCCGCAAGCGGCCCGGCGAACAGAGTCGCGAGCTCGATGACCCGCACGCCGTGCAAGGGTGGCGGCATCGACCGAGGGCGCGAGGTCGCGCTCATACCCACGTCACTCCTTGATCAGCTGGTCGAAGGCGCGGTCGACCCGAGCCCGACGCTCGGCGTCGGCAGCTCGGATGCGTACGGTGAGCTCCGCGAGAGCGGCTGCGGGGGACTCGAGGTCTGTGCGACTGGCCGTGCTCACTGCGTCCACCAGGTGATCGGGGACGACGCGGCGACCTCCGAGCGCGCCAGCCAACGCGCCGCCCATGCCGGCGATCGAGTCCGCATCTCGCCCGTAGTTGACCGCGCCGAAGACGGTCTGCTCCCAGTCACCCTTGGCGAGGACCAGGAAGGCGAGAGCAAGCGGCAGCTCCTCGATGCTGTGCAGCCGGCTCGGTCGTCGGGCGCCGAGACCTTGGTCTCGGTAGGTGTCGGCGACGGTGTCGTACGGACGAATCGCGTCGCGCAGCGCCCCTGACTCCACGGCCTCGGTCCAGTGGTCGAGCCGCGATGCGGCTTGCGTCACCGCGTCGATCGCGGCCCTCGTCCCGTCCTTGGCCAGGCGAAGCGCAGTGGAGACGACGGAGTCGACGGTCGCGTCCGGCGCCATGGCAGCAGCGACCGAGGCGGCGAAGACGCCAGCGGCTTCCCTGCCGTACGACGACTGGTGAGCGCCGGCGACGTCGATCGCCTCGGCGTAGGCGGAATCGGGATCGGCGGCGTTGACGATGCCGATCGGCGCGACGTACATCGCGGCACCGCAGTTCACCGCGTTGCCGACGCCGGCTTCCCGCGGATCGGCGTGGCCCCAGTGCAACCGCAGCGCGAGGTACTTCTCGGCCAGGAACACCCGATGCAAAAGGATCGTCTCGGTCTCCAGCTCGGGAACCCACACGAGGTCGTTCAGCAGGCGTGGCACGAGCCGGTCGGCGATGTCGTACGCGTCGAGGTGGTCGCCCTTGTCGAGGTAGACCTTGACGAGCAGATGGGTGAGAAGCGTGTCGTCGGTGATGTGGCCGTCGCCCTTGTGGTACGGCGCGAGTGGGCGCGCTGTGCGCCAGTCCTCGTGGTACGGGCCGACGATGCCGGTCACCCAACCGCCCCAGCGGGCTCGGATCTGCTCTGGCGTATGGCCTTCGGTGGGTCCACCGAGCGCGTCGGCCACGGCCTGGCCGACGAGGCATCCGGCCGCCTTGTCGGCCAGGCTGCCTCGAGGCGGTGGGTTCGTCTCGTCCCGACGTCCAGCGTCTACCGGAGAGGTTGTCATGCGCTGACCTCCGTACGGCCGGCGGCGCGGCTCACTGCCGCGACGACCGAGCCGAGCCGGGTCCCCGCCAACGCGCGAATGCATGTTCCGGGAAGCGTCTCCGGCGGCTCGGGGAAACCGACGTCATCGAACGCCGCACCGGCTACCGCGCCGGCGAGCGGCACGAGGGCGTCGGCGTGCCGAGGGTGGGCGAGCGCGCCGAGCAGCAGGTCGGAGCCGTTGCGGGCGGTACGAAGGTGCGCGAGCAGCAGGCCAAGCGTGGCTGGTGCCTGGTTGGCGTACCCGTACACGTGGTCGACCGCCTCACGCTCGAGCTGCGCGCCGAGCAGCAACGGCGCGGTCTTCGTGGCGCGCGCAGCTTCGTCGGCCACGGCGAGGCACTCGGCGACGACGGCGGCACACCAAGTGTCGGGAGAAAGCTCGGCCCGAGCCGCATCGATGGCTCGCTGAATGGCGTCGTCGGCGCGGTCTGGCTGCTCTCCGCTCGTCGGCGTACCGACGTCAGGTGCTGTACCACCGACAGTCGTACCGCCGAGAAGCACCGCGAGCAGGGCAGCCGTTGCGCGGGCCGCCCACACACCGTCGAGCGCATGGGTGACCTCGGCGTCGTGAGCCGCGAGTGCGGCGGCGCCGCTCGGGTCGCCCGGGCGAAGGAGCCCAGCCGCAAGGCCACGGATGCAGGCGATGTCGTCGAAGTAGTGCGGCGTGTCGTTGCCGCTCGCCGGCGGGTGCAAACCGCGTGCGAGGTTCTCCAGAGCCATGACCGTGCCGATCCGGCCCCGCACCGAGCCGGGGTCGGCGGCTCGCATCCTGGCGAGCTCGTGCCAGACCGCGAACGGCTCGTCGGTCGGAGTTCCGTCCAGCCGCTGGCCGAGGTGGTGGCGTAGCGAGACCGTCAGCCATTCCAGGTCGTCAGCGGGTGCGGCTGGGTCGACCAGGGATGGAGACGAGGACTGCAGGTAGGGCGTCGGCAACGACGTCGTCTTACCGTCCCGCGCGTGCTGCCACGCCTGCGACAGTCGTACCTCACGCCTGGGGGGCAGGTGGGAGAGCCGGTGCCACCATGCCGGCCAGGTGATCGCGTCGGCGGCGGCGAGACCGCGTACGACTGCGGCAGTCCGCTCGTCATGCGCTGGCTTGGCCATCTGCCCTCCTTTGACGAATGGGACGAACGCGGCTGCGGCGAACCCGGCGCTGGGTGTGCCCGATCCTCACCATGTGTCGAACCTCGCTGTGGCTACCGTGCCCGCGCCACGCGTGGTCATTTCGGTGGCTCCTCGGCGTGCGCGGTGAGCTCGGCGTGAAGCGTGCAGAGCTCGTCGGCTATCTCGAGCGGGTGCATGCCTTTCGTCGTGGCGAGACAGATCCCGGGTGCCTCGGCGACGGCCGGCAGCCATTCGGCTGGCACGCGGTCGATTCCGGCGATCGCGCCGCAGACGGCTCCGGCCATGGCAGCGATCGTGTCGGCGTCTCGGCCCAGGTTGACCGCATTGAGCACCGTCTCGCGGAAGTCGCCGCCTCCAGCGAGCACGGCGACGAACGCCAGGCTGACCGCCTCGGGTGCGATGTCCGCCCAGTAATAGCTGTGCGTCGCCAGCTGTCGTACAGCTTCCTCGGCGGTCGTCTGCCAATCCGGTGAGGAGGCGACGATCTGCTGTGCCGTCCGCAGGTTGCGGCCGGTCCATGAGTCGGCGGGTACGGCATCGAGGGCTGCCGCGAACGCCTGCTCTGGATCGGCTCCGTCCGTCGCCGCAGCGACCGCTGCGGCGACGGCCTGACCGGAGTAGATCCCCTCGCCACTGTGACTCACCAGACCGTCCTCGCCGGCGAGCCGGGCGGCAAGCCTCGGGTCGCCTGCCGCTGCGATGCCGATCGGGGCGACCCGCATCGCGAGGCCGTCGCTCCACGCGTGCGCATGCTGGCCGGAGCGTGGCGGCCGATGTCCGCGTTCGAGGTTGCGGATCGCCGCCATCTCGCTGAACCCGCCGCCGGAGAAGCCACCTTCCTGGCCGCAGACCTCCGCTACCCAGAGCTCTGCCACCGCGGCGGCCGAGAAGTTCGCCCGGTAACGCAGCAGCGCCTTGGCGGTCAGCAAGGCGTACTCGGTGTCGTCGCTGCCCATCGGCGTTTCCGCGACGTACCCCTCGATACGCCCCCAGCGCTCTGCGATCTGCCGGGGCTCCATGCCCTCGGCCGGACGGCCGAGGGCATCGCCCACCGCAAGCCCTGCCAGGCATCCCCGTGCCCGACTGCGGAGGGAGGGCAGGGATTCGTTGGCGTTCACGGCGCTTCCATCGCTTTCACTAGGCGCCTTTTCCGTCATTGGCGACCAACGACCCCTTTCGCACCCTCCTCGAGCTCGCGGGCCAACTCGTCCGCACTGATCTTGTTGGCGAAGTACTTCTGGAAGGCAGGGGTCGCGACCCGATCCGTCCACTCCTGGAATCCGGGCGTCTTCTGCCAGGGTGCGGCCGCGAGATCCTTGGTGCTCGTCACCGCGACGTCCCAGCCTTCCTCGCCCTTGGTGATCTTCTCGAGGTGCTCGAGCGCGCCCTTGCTGGTCGGGACCAGCCAGTCGCCCTGGGCGAGCTTGGCCATGTTCTCGGCGTTCAGGAAGAACTCGATGAACTGCGCCGCCTCCTTGGGGTGTTCGGACTGGGCAGCGATCGAGAGGATCTGCGGGTTGGCTGCTTGCGCCTGTCCGTTCGTTCCCACGAGCGGAGGCAGGGTCACCCACTCGAAGTCGTCCGGTGCTTCCTGCACCATCTGCTGGCGCAGCCAGATCGCGCCGAACAGCATGGCGTACTTGCCCTCGAAGAAACCGGGCAACGCGTCGGTGCTGCTGCTCCCGATCGTCTGCGGTGCCGCCGACTTGTCCTCGTACAGCATCTGGTGGATCCGCTGGGGCACCTCCAGCTCGGCCTCGCCGATCTCGACCGTGCTGCCGTCGTCGCTCAAGAAGTCGGCGCCGAAGCTCTGCGAGAGGTTGAGCATCGCGTTCGCCGGGCTGCCGAGTGGCCAGGCAACGCCGTACGTGCCGTCCTTGGTGAGCTTGCGCGCCGCGGCCTGGAACTCGTCCCAGGTCCACGGGTCGTCCGGCGTCGGCACCTCGATGCCGGCAGCGTCCAACAGCTTCTTGTTGGCCAACGCCACCCGCGACTCCAGCAGGAACGGCGCACCGATCGTGCCATGGTCCTCGTACTGCACCGTGGCCCAGATGTCGTCGGGGATGCCAGCCTTGAACTCCTCCGACAGCAGCGGATCGAGGTCGGCAAGGTACCCGCCTTGAGCGAACACCTGGATCGCCGCCGCCTCGTAGTGGATGATGTCGGGCGGATCGCCGCCTTCGAACGCCGTGAGCAGCTGGTCGTGGACCGAACCCCAGTCGCCCTGGACGTACTGCACCTGGATGTCGGGGTGCGTTTCGTTCCACTCCTTCACGATGGCGCGGTTCGCGGCGACCGACTGTTCCTGCCAGGCAAGGCTTTGGAAGCGAAGCTTCACGGGCTCGTCGCTTCCTCCCGTCGATCCGGCGCCCCCGTCTTGCGTGCCGCAGCTCGCCAGGAGGCTGGCCGCCGAGACGACTGCGGCGATCGTCACGCCCATCGTCGTTGTGAACGAGCGTCTCATTGCATGTCACTCCTTAACCTTTGGTGGCGCCGGCGAGTAGTCCGCCGGTGAGTCCGCGTTGGATGAACGAGAAGAAGGCCAGGCTGGGCAGCGTGGCGAGCAGCGCCCCCGCAGCGAGCGGTCCCAGCCGAGCGACGCCTTCCAGCCCGACGAACCGGGCGAGCGCAAGTGGCAGGGTCTGCAGCTCAGGGCTCTTGATGAGCACGAGCGCGAAGAAGAACTCGTTCCACGCCGTGATGAAGGCGAACAGCCCGGTGGCGATCACGCCAGGGATCATCAACGGGAACACGATGGCGCGCAGGATCTGCACCCGCGACGCTCCGTCGATGCTGGCTGCTTCCTCCACTTCGACGGGTAGCTCACGCAGGTAGCTCTGCAGCATCCAGAGAGCGAACGGCAGGATCCAGACGACGTAGATGAGAACGAGTCCGATTCTCGTGTCGACCAGTTGTGCGGCGCGCAGCACCAGGAAGATCGGAATCACGAGAAGAATGAAGGGGAACAGTTGGCTCACGAGGATCCAGGCCAGCACCGGCTTGGCCAACCACGTGCGCAGGCGCACGAGTGCGTACGCCGCCGGAAGCGCGACGAGCACAGTGAGCACAGCGCTGGCCGTGGCGACGAGCAGGCTGTTCAGCGCCGAACGCACAAGTGCCTGTTCGCTGAACGCTGCAACGAAGTTGTCCAGCGTCGGACGGTCCGGGAGAAGCCCTGGATGCAGTCGTACGAGATCCTGCGGCGACGCGAACGACGTGGACACAAGCCACAGGAGCGGGAACCCGAGGAAGACGAGGTAGGCCAGCAGGGCGACGTACTGCATCAGGCGTACGACGGGCGACACCTGGTCCATGGGAGACCGTCCGGAACGGATCCTCATGACTGCTCCCTCATCCGTCGGCGCAGGTAGGCCAGCAGGACGGCGGTGACGATGAGCACCATGACGTTGCCCAGTGCGGCCGCGTATCCGTAGTTGCCGTACCGGAACGCCTCCTGGTAGGCGAAGAGCATCGGCAGCATGGTCTGCCCGCCGGGTCCGCCCTTCGTGAGCACGTAGACCAAGTCGAAGGAGTTGAAGTTCCAGATGAAGTTGAGCGTCGTGATGGCGACCACGACGCTGCGCAGGTGCGGCATCGTGATGTAGCGGAATCGCGCCCATGCCCCAGCGGCGTCGACCGCTGCGGCCTCGTGCAGCTCGCGAGGAACGCTCTGCAAGCCGGCCAACAAGACGATGGTCGTGACCGGCATGCCCGCCCAGACGCCGACCGCGATGACGGCTGGCAGCGCAGTGCTGATCTCGCTCAGCCAGCTCGTGGTGACCTCGCCGAAACCGAGCCGGTACAGCAGCTCGTTGAGCAGCCCGGCATCGGGTCGGTAGACGAGTGACCACATGATGCCGACGACGACGGGTGGCATCGCCCACGGGACGACGGCGAGTGTGCGCGCGAGCCAGCGACCACGCAGGTTGGCGTTCAGCAACAGTGCCAGGCCGAGCGCGAGGACGAACTGCAGGATCGTCACCGAGAACGTCCAGATCAGGCCGATCCGGAACGACGACCAGAACAGCTCGTCGTCCAGCATCTGCCGGTAGTTCTCCAGACCGGTGAACGTGATCGGCAGGTTGAACCCGGCCCGGGCATCGGTGAATCCGAGATAGATGCCACGCAGGAGCGGGAAGACGCTGAGCACCAGCACCGGCAGGAGCGCAGGAAGCAGCAGGAGCACGGCGCCGCTCCGATGCGGTGCACCGGTACGCCGCGACGTCGTCGTCGCTGGTCTCGTCGTGACAGCTGTCATGGTGTCGTCACCGCCGCAGAGCTAGCCCGCACCACGAGCTGGGGTTCCACCGTGACCCACTCGGGTGCACGGTCGGGGTCGGCGAGCCGTTTGAGCAGCAGCCGCGCGGCAAGTTGTCCACGCTCGTAGGCGCGGAGCGAGATGCTGGTCAGCGGGGGCCATGCGGTCGCGGCGAGCTCGGTGTCGTCCATACCGACCACCGCCACGTCGTCAGGGACCTTGAGGTTTCGTTGCCGCAGGGTCTGCAGGGCCCCGACGGCGAGGATGTCGTTGGCCGCGAGAATGGCGTCCGGCTCGGCGACGTCAAGGATTTCTTGCGCCGCCTTGGCGCCTCCCTCGACGGAGAAGTCGGTGAAGGCGACCAGCTCGCGGCGTTCCTCCTTTCCCGCTGCACGCAGACCGTCGAGGTACCCGAGGTAGCGGGACCGGCCGGGCACGGTGTCGACCGGACCGTTGATCAGGGCGATCTGCCGACGACCGCCGTCAACCAGGTGCGCGATCGCTCGGGCGACACCGGGACGGCTGTCGATGCGTACGTTGTCGACCGGGCAGCCGGCGGGGAGCTGGCCGATCACCACGACGGGAGTGGCGGCCTGCTCGAGCTCCTCGACGTGGCGCTCGGTCACGCGCAGGGGACAGATGATGAGCCCGTCGACATAGCGTTGGTTGAGGCTCCGCAGCACCTCGATCTCGTCGGCGATGTCCGCGTCGGTGCTGTGCAGGAGCAGCCGGTACCCGGCCTCGCGGAGGATCGGCTGGATGGCACGCACCATGGCGAGGTAGGCGGCGTTGCCGATGTCCGCCATGGCGAACGCCACCTGCCCGGTCTGCCGGGTCTTGAGCGACCTCGCGGCAGAGTCCTGTACGTAGCCGACCTTGGCGACCGCTTCCCGGACACGCCGGATGGTCTCCTCGTTCGTGGTCAGCCCGTTGAGCACGCGCGACACGGAGGCGACGGAGACGCCAGCGGCTTCGGCCACGGTGCGGACCGTGGGCCGGCCTCCGGGTCGAGGTCGCTGAGCTGGCATGTCACCTCCAACGAGCACCTGTAATCGATTACGACCTTGTCGAGATGGTGACGCAGCTGTAATCGATTACGGGATTGGCGAGTATTTAAAGTCCTGCGACCGGAACCTGTCAACAGATCGACCAGACGCGCATCTTCGGCAGGGTGCTGTGTCGCATCGGGGCGACACCCAGCGTGGCGGTGCGACATCGGAGCGGAACCCAGCGAGCCAGCGCCACCTCGCATCGGCCCCGCATCGACGTGGTGAAGAGACCTGCGTCCACGGGTGGTCTCGCGACTACCTCAGCCGGCCGGTACGTGGCGCGGCCGTGGAGTCACGCAGCACGAGTCGAGGTTTCGCGACGACGTGTCGAACCGGCGAGTCGGCTCCGTCGGTGATGAGCTCGAGCAGGGTACGCACGGCCATCCGCCCGATCCACGTCTTGGGCGGTGACACCGCCGTGAGCGGCGGGTCGGCCATCTCGGCTGCCTCGTCGTCGTACGCCACGATGGACAGGTCCTCGGGCACCGACCAGCCGCGGAGCCGGGCTCGCCTGGTCAGCGGCAACGCGATCTCGTCGGAGTGACAGACCAGGGCCGTGACCTGGGCGTCGGCGAGCTTGTCCAGTATCGGGTCGATGACGGCGTCGGTCGCCCAGCCGAGGGCGGTATCGCCGAGCAGGCAGAGCGGGGAGCGCCGGCCGGCCAACCCCAACGCCTCCGTGGCTGCCCGCCAGCCGGCGATGACCCGGGTCCCACTCTGCGACTGGCCGTGCGTCACCAGGGCGACCCCACGGTGGCCCAGGTCGACGAGGTGGCGGATCGCCAGCTCGCACCCCCACTCGTGGTCGGTGCGCACGCACGACAGTGACCGGTCGCCGACGGTGACTTCGCGCTCCACGAGGACGACCGGGATCGGGAGGTTCATCAGCCACTCGGCGTAGCCCGGGTCAGGCTGGTCGAGGTCGATGCTGGGTGCCATCACCAACCCGGCGGGATCGGCGTCGAGCAGTTCTTCGACGAGCTTCCGCTCGTCGCCCGGGTCTCGCGGTGAGCGCGCCAGGGTGCGTCGAAGCGCGCTCTCGTCGAGCGTCTCCCGAATACCCGCGACGATGCTGGAGAAGTAGTAGTCGTCGACCGGTACGACGATCGCCACGTTGGTGTCGGAGCCCGGTGAGCGTCCGGTCGGTCCGGCGGACGCCGGGACGTTCGCAGGACCGGCGGCCGACTTCCGGAGCGTGCCCCCGCCATGGAACTTGTCGATCACTCCCTCGTCGGCCAACGCCTCCAGGTCTCGGCGGATGGTCATGGCCGAGACACCCAGCTCAGCCCGCCGGCTCGCCGCCGTGCCCGGTGCGAAACCCGCGCGTTCTCGTGCCCGGGTTCTACTGCACGAACGCCGGTAGCTCGCCGACAGAACGCATGGCGCCAGACCTGTTCGAGGTCGCGTACGCCCTCGAAATCGACGGAGTGCGGTACCGCGCGACGTTCGACGGTCGTCAGTGGACGCAACGCGGCGGGCCGGGCTCCGACCACGGCTACGACACGCCGTACGACTGGGGTATCTGGAGCGACCCGATCCCGGTCGAGATCCCGCCGAACAGTCAGATCTTCCACTGCTCGCTGGTCCGCGTGAGTCCCGGCTCGTCCTTCCCGGCCAGTGCCCGACGGAGCCCACTGATCGGCGACCGGTGGCGGATCGGGGATGCGGAGTCGCTCGAGCCGTTGCTGTCCGGAGGTGAGATGACGTCGTCGGGGAGCAGCCCGGGCGTGGTCTTCGCCCCGATGTTCATGGTGGCGCAGACCCATTCGACGGACCCCGTGGTGCTGATCATCGGCGACGGCCGGTCGTACTTCGACCACGACCTGAGTTGGGGAACACGGATCCACGGTCACCGCTTGCCGCCGTGGAACGCGGGCTGGACAGTCCTCGCGGTGGGCGGGTGGCCTCCGGTCACATCGGGATGTCGGGCTCCGCACCGGCGCACACGGCACGGGAGCCTGGACTCACCCACCGGGTGCGGCCGTTGCTCGAGCTGCAGAAGCGGGGAGGGCATCTTCCGTTCACCCACATCCTCGATCAGCACGGCAACAACGGACTGCTGGACTGGCCGTCGCTTAAGACCCACGTCGAAATCGTCAAGGAGATCTTCCCCGGAGTTCCGTACGTCAAGGTCACCATCCCGCCGCGAGTCCGCAACACGACCGATGCCTACCGGACGCTGGACGGTCAGCAGCCGGTCGCGTTCGACAGCTATCCGAGCGGCGCTCGAGCCCTGTTCAACAACGACATCCTCGCCAACCGCGACAACCTGTTCGACGCGGTCTTCCATGCCGGCCGGTACGGAATGGCGGGCGACGACGATGACTTCCTGCGTTCCCGGTTCCCGACCTTCCCCGATCTGTCCGGCACGCTCACCCGGGACTGGGACGGGGTGTCGAGCACGTGCTACCTCGACTTCGCGCCACGGTACGGCGACCGGCTCAACTTCGTTGCCACCAGCCCGAGTCTGGGTGGTCATGTGGTGCAGGTCGTACCCCGTGACGGGGAGTTCGAGGTGACGTTGGAGGTCGGGTTCTCCAGCGGAGGTCCGCACCCGGCAGGCAGTTCGTTCGCGTGTACGCCTACCCGCGACGGGACGCACGAAAGCCCGCGCCTGCACATGATCGAGGCTGCGGCGTACGAGGACATGAAACTCGCCGGAGTGCTCGGACCCATCGCGGCGGCGAATTGTTCAGCGAGCACCACCTCTGGTGCTTCCCAGGACCTCATGACCTGATCGCCCCATCTCTCGACGACCCGATGGAGGAGGCACCAGACATGACAAGCATCAACCGCAGACGAGCATTGGGTTTCCTGGGAGCGGCCGCAGGTGCACTGGCGGGGGTGAGCGTCACCAGCGCCGGCACGGCAGCGGCAGCAGGCCGTCGCCCGAGACTCACGTGGAAGCCACCACGGCTCGAGTGTCCGGAGCTCATCGAGGTGGGCACCACGGCCGACTCCCAACCACCGGAGCTCGACGTCACCCGCGACTACATCATCAAGCTTCCGCCGACTGTTCGTACCAGTCAGCTGGTCGTCTTCGGTGGCAGGAACGTCGTCATCATCGGCGGTCACATCCGCCTGCCGCCAGTCTCCGGACTCGATCCTACGGCCCGCGCGATCCTCGTGACCCGTAACGAAGGCGTCGTGCACATCGAGGGCGTCCTCATCGACACCATGGAGAGCGGACAAGGTGACGGGATCGCGATCCAGGCACCCAACTCCATCGTGCAGGTCCAGAGGTGTCGCATCATGGACATCCAAGGTCGCCAGTCCGTCTTCCACGGTGACGTGATCCAGCCGTGGGGCGGGGTCCGCTACCTGGATCGATCAGGTCACCGCGTCGAGCACGTTCCAAGGGCTGTTCTGCGCGGTCAACGACGGCCCCATCGGGCGGGTCATCGTCAAGCGCACGAACATCACCGCCTTACCCGGACTCGAACCAGGCGGCGGCTACATGTGGTGGACCGGTACGCAGCCGACCGTCATCTTCTCCGACTTCTACGTCCAACCACGGCAGGGGCGGCTGCTCGGGAAGTCGGTGTGGCCCGACATCGATGACCCCACGCATCCCTGTTCCGTGGTCGACGGTGTGGCAACCTGGCCAACTATGAGCAACATCGACGGTGGCATCCGCGAGGGCCAGCCACCGGGAGGTGACTGGTGCCCGGCCGGCGTACCGGGTATCGGATACACACCCTGACTCATCTCATGTGTGCGAGGTTCGTGCCAGGTAACGCAGCACGGCGTAGACGAGTGAGCCATCGACCGCCTCGCCGGTGAGAACCATGTCCACGACCTCTCGCCACGGCTTGTGGAAGACGTCGATGACCTCGTTCTCGTCCAAGTTGCTGGCGCCCGGTTGCAGCTTGCGCGCCACGAAGACGTGACAGGTGTGGGTGAGTCCACCGGGCAGCGGGTTGTAGCGTCCGAGAGGTTCGATCTCGTGGGCGCGGTAGCCGGTCTCTTCGGCCAGCTCCCGCAGCGCCGCCTCCTGTGGAAGCTCGCCGGCGCGGATGCCGCCCGCGGGCAGGTCGTAGATGACCTGTCGGAGCGGATGGCGGTATTGCCGCGTCAGCACCACTCGCTCGTCGTCGGTGAACGCCAGCACAGACGATGAGTTGCCTGACGCGAGATAGTGGTAGTCCATCTCGCTGCCGTCGGGTTTGCGCAGACGGTCACGCACGATTCGCATCCAACCAACGGAGAAGACGTCCGTCGCAAGGACTTTCCACCCGTCGGAAGCCGCATCGTCTCCCTTCGTGAGGCCCTGGCTTCGGCGGTGCTGCGTTCCCTCACTGCCCATTGCTCGCCTGGCGTTCCACATCGAGGATGTGATGCCGGACCTCGTGCAAGGTGTGCACGGCGACCCAGCGCAGCGATCGTTCGGCTGAGTTGGGGAAGCCGTAGATGACGGTACGGTCCCAGTCGTCGTCGCCCAGCCTGGACAGCACGTTCGTGAACAGCAGTGCGGCATCCTGCAGCTGGCGTGCGACATCCGACCCGCGCTGCTCCGCGTAACCTTCGTGCTCCACCCGTTCGTCCCGGCCCATGTTCTCCAGCCGTGGACACTGCGTACGCCGCGCAAGCAGGACCCGTTCGCGTTGCACGAGGAGGACGTCGCGCACGTGACAGGCGTACTCCAGCGGCGACCAGACGTCAGGGCTGGGACGGGGGAGATCGCCGATGCCGGGGGTGGTGATGAGCTCTGCCAGTCGCGCCACCCCGTCGCTGATCTGCTGGCCGGCCTGCGTGGCGATGGTCAAGTCGTACGAGAAACCACACTCGGCGCATTGATCCATTCATGGAGCGTACAACTGCGATCCCGAGCTGACCGGTGATCACGCCGTCGATGAGGCCCGACAGCCGCGGCATCGCGAGCTCAGCGCACCGGCACTGCCTTCGTCCTCGATCGGACGTCGCGTCTCAGGCATTGGGACCTGGTCGGGCCCGCTGTGGGGGGTGCGCAGGGCTCAGGCAGGATGGGCGGGGACGGGCCCGGCATCGTGCGGCCCCCAGGAGACAGCCCAGCATGGGAGTGAGACGACTATGGCGACACCCCTCGCCCTGCAGCTTTACACGGTACGTAACGCGCTGGCCGCAGACCGCGCCAAGGCGCTCGAGCGGGCAGCCCAGAAAGGCTTCCGTGCCGTGGAAGCGTTCGGTATCGGCAACGCGCAGCAGTCGGTCGACGAGCGGCTGGCCGAGGCGCGCAGGTTCCGCTCCGAGCTCGATGCCAACGGACTCACCGTGATCGCCACCCACGGACCGGTGTCGGCTGGTGATGATGCCGAGGTGGTCTACGACGAGCTGGAGATTCTCGGCACCGACCGGCTCATCGCGCCTGTACCCGGTGCGGTGTCCGGTGTGGCTGACGGCATGGGCAACGACGTGCTGCGGACCGCGGACGGGGTCAAGCGGCTGGCCGACGGGCTGAACGCCGCGGCGGAGAAGGCGGAGCGGAGAGGTGTGAAGATCGGCTACCACAACCATGACTTCGAGTGGCAGCCGGTCGAGGACGGCACGCCCGCCTACGACGTGCTGGTCCGCCACCTGGACCCGCGGGTCTTCCTCGAGGTCGACGTCTACTGGGCGCACACCGCAGGACAGGACCCCGCAGCCGTGATCTCGTCGTACGTCGACCGGGTCTACTCGCTCCACGTCAAGGACGGCCCTGGCGTACGCGGCGAGCTGCAGACCGCGGTCGGTGAGGGAAGTGTCGACAACGCCGCGGCGATCCGCGCCGGCAGGAACGTCGCCTACCACATCCTGGAGCTCGACGAGGCCGCCGGCGATCCGTTCGACGTCGCCAAGGCAGGAGGCGACTGGCTGGTCGCGCAGGGCCTTTCCACCTGGTCCTTGTGAGGAGGGCGAGATGCAGCTGATGCGTTTGGGTGCGCCCGGTGAGGAGCGTCCCGTCGTACGGACAGACGACGGCGCGTTGTTCGACCTGACGCCGCTGACGCCCGACATCGACGGGCGTTTCCTGGCGCAGGACGGCATCCAGCGGGCACGGGAGGCGGTCAGCGCCGGCACCCTGCCCGGCATCGACGACCCGGGCGACGGTACGGGACTGCGGGTCGGCGCACCGATCGCCCGGCCGGGTGCCGTGTTCTGCATCGGGCAGAACTACGCCGCGCACGCCGCCGAGTCGGGATCGCCTCCGCCGGAGGTGCCGATCCTGTTCTTCAAGCACCCGAACACCGTGGTGGGACCGTACGACGACGTGCTGATCCCGCGTGGCTCGACCAAGACCGACTGGGAGGTCGAGCTGGGAGTGGTGATCGGGAAGACCGCACGCTACCTCGAGTCACCTGACGTGGCGCTGGACTACGTCGCGGGATACGTCGTGTCGAACGACGTGTCGGAGCGGACCTTCCAGCTCGAGGTGTCAGGCGGCCAGTGGTCGAAGGGGAAGTGCGCGGAGACGTTCAACCCGTTGGGGCCGTGGCTCGTGCCAGCCGACGAAGTGGACCCACGCAACCTCGCCTTGCGGTCGTACGTCAACAAGGAGATCCGCCAGGACTCCACGACCGCGGACATGATCTTCGACGTGGCGTACCTCGTCTGGCACCTGTCGCAGTACCTCGTGCTCGATCCGGGCGACCTGCTGAACACCGGTACTCCGCAGGGTGTCGCGCTTTCCGGGCGCTTCCCGTACCTGCGGCCTGGTGATGTGATGGAGCTGGAGATCGACGGGCTGGGGCGGCAGAGGCAGCGACTGCTCCAAGCCTGAGCTCCACAATGACCACGCGCGGCGAGTGCGCGGTCGCCACGGTATGGATTGGCGCCCGTGTCGGACAGGCGGCACCTGGCGTGGTCGTGGGCGGATTGACAGGACGGAGGCTGGACGATGGGTGACTTCGACGGGCTCGTGGCTGCGGTGACCGGCGGTGCATCAGGAATCGGACTCGCGACGGCCGAGCTCTTGGCGAAGCGAGGCGCGCGCGTTGCCTGCCTCGACCTCAATGCCTCGCAGGTTCCCGAGCCGTTGACCGGGATCACGTGCGACGTCACGGATGACTCCTCGGTACGCCGTGCGATCGACGCGGTGGTCGACCGTTTCGGGCAGCTGGATGTCCTGGTCAACAACGCAGGCATCGGTGCCCAGGGCACGGTGGCCGACAACGACGACTCCGAATGGCACCGGGTGTTCGACGTGAACGTCGTGGGCGTCGCTCGGGTCAGCCGGGCGGCCCTGCCCTACCTCAAGCGCTCGAACTCGGCGGTCATCGTCAACACGTGCTCGATCGCGGCGACGGCGGGCCTCCCGCAACGTGCGCTTTACAGCGCGTCGAAGGGCGCCGTGCGTGCACTGACCTTCGCGATGGCCGCCGATCACATCGCCGACGGCATTCGCGTCAACTGCGTGAACCCGGGGACGACGGACACGCCGTGGATCGGCCGGCTGCTGGACAAGGCGGAGGACCCAGTAGCGGAGCGCAAGGCCCTCGAAGCCCGGCAGCCAATGGGCCGACTCGTCTCGCCCCAGGAGGTTGCCGAGGCGATCGCCTACCTCGCCTCGCCGGCGGCCGGATCGAGTACCGGTGTCGAGCTCTGCGTCGACGGTGGCATGCAGAACTTGCGGGTCCGCCCCCGCACCGCCTCCACCTGACCTAAATGACCATGTGCACTACGCCCGTTGGGGGTGTGACACGTGTCGGCACGTGTCACACCCCCAACTCACCGGTTTGGTGTGGCCACCAGGTCTGATGTGGCCACGAGGACGCCTTCACCGAGGGTGGTCCGTCCACAGATCGGGCCAGAAGACACCGAAGTGGTCGGCCAGCATCTTCCGCAGCAACGGAAGGGAGAGCCCGCATACCGTGTGGTGGTCTCCCTCGAGACGCTGAACGAAGGCTCCGCCCAGGCCGTCGATCGTGAACCCGCCGGCGACATTGAGCGGCTCGCCGGTCTGGACGTAGGCCTCGATCTCGGCATCGGAGACTTGGGCGAAGTGGACGGTCGTCGCCGAGACCGCCTTGGCGAGTTGGCCGGAAGCGGCATCCACCAGGCAATGTCCCGTGTGCAGGACCCCCGCCCGGCCCCTTAGCCGTTGCCACAGCCGGGTCGCCGCATCCCGGGTCTCGGGCTTGCCGATGATCTCGCCTTCGAACTCCAGCACCGAGTCGCAGCCCAGCACGAAAGCCCGCTCACCACGCAGGTTTTCCTTCACGGCAAGGGCTTTGCGGCACGCAAGCGTGAGCACGAGCTCGGCAGCGGTCGTTTCCTGCACGTCGCCCTCGTCGACGCCAGAGACGATCACCTCGGGTTCGATTCCGGCCGACCGCAGAGTCGCGAGTCGGCCCGGGGACGCCGACGCGAGAACGAAGCGGTGACCATCCGGAGCCCGCGGCGTGCGGTCGGTAGTTTGCGCGGCAGCAGACACGCAGCGCATGCTACGGCCACACGTCCCGGCGAGTCCTCCCGGCTGACGGGCAGCCGCCGGATTGTGCCGGCCGCAAGGCGGCTGGACGGGTCAGCCGTACGTGTTGGCATGGTCGCTTCCTGTAACGGTCCGTCGCTCGGTAGGGTCGGGATGACGGGGACGAGACCGGCCACGTGCCGAGCATCGAGCCTGAACTCACCAGGTCCGCGACGGTAAAGGAGACTCGTGGAGCCGACCGACCTCCATGCGCTGCTGGCCGACGAGCTCGCCCAGCGCCGCGAGTCGGGTTACGACGTGACACCCGTGCAAGAGCAGATTGACGCCGTACCCGGTGGTGTGAGCGCGCTGTCGCCGGCCCAGGCCCGGGACCTGTTGGACCAGCTGGCCCAGACCGTACGGTCGCCGGACTGGCCTTATCACGAACCCTCGTCGTTGCCCGAGATCGAGGCTGAGCTGCCGCCAGCGGAGTCGCTGCCACGCCGGCGGATCGGAGCGGCCGAGCTCAGGGACAAGATCGAGGCTGCCTGGCTGGGCCGGTGTGCTGGCAACTGCCTTGGCAAGCCAGTAGAGAACGGTGCGCACTGGACCCCGGAGCGCCTGCGTGCCTATCTCGAGCTCACGGGCAACTACCCGATCCGTGACTACGTGAGCCGGCTGGATCCGATGCCCGAGGGATTCATCCTCAACTCCTGTTGGAACGAGACCACCAAGGGCCGGATCCGCTACGTACCCCGCGACGACGACCTCGACTACACCTTGCTCGGGCTGCACCTGCTGGAAACCAAGGGGTTCGAGTTCTCCCCGGAGGACGTGGCGCGGGAATGGCTGCTGCGGCTGCCGTACCACCTCACGTACACCGCCGAGCGGGTGACCTATCGCAACCTGGTCAACGGGATCGAGCCGATCCGCACCGCGGTGGTCGACAATCCGTACCGCGAATGGATCGGCGCGCAGATCCGAGGCGACATCTTCGGCTACGTCTGTGCTGGACGGCCACGTGACGCGGCGTTGCTCGCGTATCGGGATGCGGCGCTCTCCCATGTAAGTAACGGGATCTACGGCGAGATGTGGGCGGCGGCGCTCGTCGCGGCGGCGTTCACCGCGTCGACGTTGCGCGAGGCGGTCGAGGAGTCCATCAACCATGTGCCGCGGCGGTCCCGGTTGGCGGAGGCGCTGACGTGGGCGGTCGGTGTCCGAGACTCCAACGTCAGTTGGGACGAAGCACTCGCCCAGCTTCAGAAACGCTACGGCCACTACCACTGGGTGCACACGATCAACAATGCGGCGGCGTGCGTGCTCGCCTTGCTCTATGCCGGTGACGAGTACACCAACGCGGTGGGACTCACGGTGCAGTCCGGCCTCGACACCGATTCCAACGGAGGTACGGTCGGCTCGGTCGCAGGGGCGTTCGTCGGTCGGGGCGGGCTGCCGCGGCACTGGACGTCGCCCTTCAACGACACGCTCCGCAGTGGGCTGTACGGGTTCGACCGCAGCAGCATCCGCGACGTCGCCGAGCGGACGTTCGCTCTGGCTCGTACGTACGCGGCTCGGGTCGCGTGCCGCTATTGAGTCGGGACCGCAACGGGTGCGGATGACCCTCGCTGGCCGCCGACCCATGCCATGGCGGGTAGAGACCCGCCGCGCCTGGTCATTGTGAGGTGGCGTGCGCTATGAGGCGGCGCGGACGATCTCCACGCTCTCGGCGAAGTGGCAGGCTACAGGGTGCCCCTGCCCACGGTCGGTCAGTGCGGGCTCCTCGGTAGCGCAGATCTCCTGCGCCTTCCAGCAGCGGGTACGGAACCGGCAGCCGGACGGGGGATCCGCGGGTGAGGGCGGGTCGCCACTCAGGACGATCCGTTCCTTCGCCCCACGCAGCGTCGGGTCGTGCACCGGCACCGCCGAGAGCAACGCCTGGGTGTAGGGGTGAGCCGGCTTGTCGTACACCTCGGCATCGGTGCCCAGCTCGACGATCTTGCCCAGGTACATCACCGCCACCCGGTCGCTCAGATGGCGCACCACCGACAGGTCGTGGGCGATGAAGAGGTACGACAGACCGAACTCGTCCTGCAGGTCCTCCAGCAGGTTCATCACCTGCGCCTGCACGGAGACGTCGAGGGCGGACACCGGCTCGTCGCAGACGATGACCTTCGGCCGCAGCGCCAGGGCTCGTGCCACGCCGATACGCTGCCGCTGACCGCCGGAGAACTCGTGCGGGTACCGGTTGGCATAGTCGGGGTTGAGGCCCACCCGCTCGAGCAGCTCTCGCACCCGGCGCGGCCGGTCCTTCGGGGGAACCACGTCGGAGTGGATGTCCCACGGCTCGGCCACGATGTTCCCCACGGTCATCCGCGGGTTCAGCGAGGTGTACGGGTCCTGGAAGACGATCTGCACCTGCCGGCGGTAGCGCCGCAGCTCGCGCGAGCTCATCTTGGTGACGTCGCGGCCCTCGAAGAGGATCTGGCCCGAGGTCGGCCGTTCCAGGCCCATGATGAGCTTGGCGATCGTGGATTTCCCACATCCGGACTCACCGACCAGGCCGATGGTCTCGCCGGGGTGAAGCTCCAGCGAAATCCCGTCGACTGCCTGGACGTGCCCCACCGTGCGCTTGAACGCGATGCCTCGGGTCAGGGGGAAGTGCTTGACCAGATCCTTGATCACAAGCACCGGCTCGGTGGACGAGCCGGAACCCGCCGTTGCGGCCTGTGCTTGATCAGTCACCATAGAGCTCCTCGCTGTAGTGACAGGCAGTCGCCCGACCGATGCCGAACTCCCGCAGGATCGGCACATCCACCCGACAGTCCCGGCCCTCCTTGGCCTGGACGTCGAAGCGGGCGTGCGGACAGCGCGGGTGGAAGGCGCAGCCGGGCGGAATGGCGGCGAGATTCGGCGGCTGGCCGACGATGGGGTTGAGTCGGGCGCCCTTGGACTCGGCGTGTGGAATGGAGGCCATGAGACCGCGGGTGTAGGGATGCGACGGCGAGGTGAACACGTCGTCGACGGTCCCGGACTCCACGATCTTGCCGGCGTACATGACGATCACTCGCTCGGCCACCTCGTTGACCACGCCAAGGTCGTGCGTGATCAGGATGAGGCCCATTCCCGTCTCCTGCTGCAGGTCGCGCAGGAGCTCCATGATCTGCGCCTGGACCGTGACGTCCAACGCGGTCGTGGGCTCGTCGGCGATCAGGATCTCCGGGTCGAGGGCCAGCGCCATCGCGATCATCACACGCTGCCGCATACCGCCGGAGAACTGATGCGGGTAGTCGTTGACCCGCTGCCGGGCCGCGGGGATACGCACCCGCTCCATCAGCTCGATCGCCCGCTTCTTCGCCTCCCTGCGCGACATCCCTGTGTGGGCGCGGTACATCTCGGCGATCTGGTGGCCGACAGTGAAGACCGGGTTCAGCGCGGACAGCGCGTCCTGGAAGATCATGGCGATACCCGGACCGCGGATCTGCCGTTGCTGCTCCGGCGTCATCGACAGGATGTCGTTGCCGTTGAACCGGATCGAGCCACGCGTGACGAAGGCGGGCGGCGAGTCGAGGATCCCCATGACCGCCTGCACGTTGACGCTCTTGCCCGAGCCCGACTCGCCGAGGATGGCAAGCGTCTCGCCCCGGTTCACGGAGTACGTGATGCCGTTGACGGCGTTGACGACGCCGTACGGTGTGCGGAACTCGACGTGCAGGTCCTCAACCTCCAGCACCGGCACGTTGGTCGATCCGGTGGGCAGATGCGGCGAAATCGTGGTCTCAGTCATCAGCGCAGTTTCGGGTCGAGGGCGTCGCGCAGCGCGTCACCCATGAGGATGAACGACAGGACGGTGAGCGACAGGAAGAGGCTCGGGAAGAAGACCAGGAACCCGGAGTCCCGGATGCGCTGCAGTCCCGCGTTGATCTGCAGGCCCCAGGAGATCTCGGGCAGCTTCAGGCCGATCCCGATGAACGTGAGGGTCGCCTCGGCGGCGATGATCAGGCCCACCGTGATCGTGGCGAAGACCAGCACCGGCGCCACGGCGTTCGGCAGGATGTGGCGGACCAGGATCCGCCACGTGGAGGCGCCGAGCGCGCGGGCGGCTTGCACGTAGTCGGATCCCTTGACCGAGATGACGGTCGCGCGAACGAGCCGCATCGGGCTCATCCACGAGAACGCCATGATGGCCAGGGAGACCTCGAGGACGCCACGGTCTCGAAGCGCCGACAGCAGCACGACCGTGGCGCCCAGGATCAGCGGAAGACCGTAGAAGATGTCGGTGATCCGGGCCAGCAGCGCGTCAAGCCATCCACCGTAGTAGCCCGCCAGAGATCCGATGATCACACCGATGACGAGAATGCCGAGCGTGGTGAAGAATCCGACGGCCATCGACACCCGGGCGCCGTAGATGACGTTCGCGAAGTAGTCGCGGCCTTGGATGTCGTAGCCGAACCACGCCTCGGCGGAGGGCGGGTCGGTCGAGCGCGTGAGGTCGGCCGCTCGGGGATCGACGTCGGTGAACAGGCCCGGTGCGATCGCCATCACAGTGAAGAGAAGGAACAGCGCGGCGCCGACGAGGAACAGCGGGTTGCGCCGCAGTTGCCGCCACGCATCCGACCACAGAGTCGCCTGTCGTAGCTCACCGCCGGCCTGGGCGACCGTGGTGTCTGCCGCCTTCTGATCCTGGACGGCCCGTGCCTCGGTGAGGGTGCTGGATGGACCCCCGAGGTCGGACGGCATCTCACGTTGTGCCTGATCAGTCATAGCGAATCCTCGGGTCGATGACGGCGTACAGGATGTCGACCACCAAGTTGCACAAAATGTAGACGAAGACGAACAGCGTGACGACTCCGACGACGACGAATCCCTCCTGTCGTTGGACGGATTCGAAGACGGCGCGACCCAGGCCCGGAATGTTGAAGACCGTCTCGGTCACGATCGCACCGGCCATGAGACTGCCCAGGTCGGCGCCGATGAACGTCACCACCGGGATCAGGCTGTTGCGCAAGGTGTGCTTGCCGATGACGACCGAAGGCCGCAAGCCTTTCGCACGTGCGGTACGAACGTAGTCCTGGCGCAGGTTCTCCACCAGGCTGGTGCGAGTGAGTCGCGCGATGTAGGCCAGTGACGTCGAAGCAAGAACGAGCGCCGGCAGGATGTAGCTGCGCAGCCCTTCGGTGAGGCCGGCAACCGGGAACCACCCCAGACGCAAACCGAAGATCGACTGCATCAGGAAACCGAGCACGAAGGTGGGAATCGACACCGCGATGGTCGTCGAGACGAGCACCAGGTTGTCGATGAAGGAGTTGCGGCGGATCCCGGCCAGGATTCCTGCGATGAGCCCGATGATGACCTCGATGACGATGGCCACCAGGGCGAGTTTCAGCGTGATCGGGAAACGCTGGGCGATCGTCTCGGACACCGCTCGGCCTGCGAAGTCCTGGCCGAAGTCACCTTGAACGAGCCCTGCGAGGTACTTCCCGTACTGCACCACGAACGGGTCGTTGAGGTTGTACTCCTCCTGCAACGCCGCCACGGTGGCCGCGGCCAACGGTCGGTCGCCGGCCAGAGCGCGGATCGGGTCGCCGGGGAGCGCGTAGACCAACCAGAAGATCAGGAACGAGGCGCCGATCAGGACCGGGACGGTCATGAGGATCCGGCGCGCGACGTACTGCCACATGAGAGGTCCCTCCGGGGCTGTCCGGTGACCGTGTTACCACACCATGCCGGACCCGTGTGGCAGGGCGTCCGGGCACCCTGCCACACGGGTTGTGCATTCAGCACTGCAGCGAGACAGTCGCCGGGCCGCCCACTGGCTGGTGCGGCCCGACGACTGGGCGCTCACTCCTTGACGGTCACGCGGGCCAGGTCGATCCGGCCGTAACCGTCCTGGAACACGTTGTCAACCCGCTCCGTGTGAACGAGCTGGTTGCGCCCGTAGAAGAGGGGCGTGCCCGGCATCTCCTCGCAGAGGATCTGCTCCGCCTCCTGGTACTTCGCGGCCGCCTCCTCGGGGCTGGACGCCGAACCGGCTTCCTTGAGAAGCGCGTCGAACTCCTTGTTCACGAACCTCGTGTCGTTCGATCCGGTCGGCGCCAGAGCTGCCTCGGAGTAGATCGGCTCCAGGAAGTTCTGGATGTGCGGGTAGTCCATGATCCAGCCTGCCCGGTACGGGCCGGTCATGCCCTTGTTGTCCCGAAGTGGGAGGAACTGGGCGAAGTCGAGGCTCTCCAGCTTGTAGTCGGCGATGCCGAGGTTCTGCTTCAGCTGGTTCGCGACCGCTTCGACCCACTCCTCGTGCCCGGCTCCGGAGTTGAACCACAGCGTGATCGGCTTGCTGCGGTCGAACCCTGCCTCGTCAAGGAGCTGGTTGGCCCGCTCCGGGTCGAACTTCGTGGTCTCGGCGCACGCGTTCTCCTTGTACCCCGCGGCCACCGGCGAAGCGAAGGAGTGTGCCGGGAGGCGGGATCCGAGGAAGACCTCCTTGGTGATGAGGTCACGGTCGATCGCCATCGAGAACGCCTGCCGGACTCGCTTGTCCTGGTAGCGCTTGTCGTAGAGCGGGAACGCGAGCGTCGTGATGCTACCGTTCGGGCTCTCGACCCAGCGGTCGCCGAACTCGTCGGGGCCAGTCTTCAGCGCGCTGGTCGGCAACGTGTCGTTGATGTCGAGGGTGCCCGCCTGGACGTCGGTGTAGCCCGTGTTCGCGTCGGCGTACACCTTGATCTCGACGTGCTCGGCCTTCGCCTTCTCCTCGCCGGCGTAGTCGTCGTACCGGTCCAGCGTGATCCCGACTCCGGGCTGGAACGGCTCGTTGGCCATCCACGGTCCGTTTCCGACCGGCTGCTTACCGAACGCCTTCGGGTCCTCGAAGAACACCTTCGGGAGCGGGAAGAAGGCGGTGTAGCCCAGGGTCAACGGGAAGATCGAGAACGGCTCCTTGAGCGTGACGGTGAAGGTGAGATCGTCGACCACCTCGAGGCCGGCGAGCTTGTCAGCCTTGGGCTCCTCGACGACCTTCGTCACGTTGCCCTGGTCGTCGAACTCGACCTTCCCCTGCATCTCGTCGTAACCCTCGATGTTGGAGAAGAAGTACGAGTTCGCAGCGCCGTTGGGACCGTAGGCGTTCCAGTTCCAGGCGTCGACGAACGACTGCGCCGTCACCGGAGTCCCGTCGTGGAACGTCCACCCGTCCTTCAGCTTGACGGTCCACGTCTTCTGGTCGTCGGACTCGATCGACTGCGCGACACCGGTGAACTCGGGCTCGTTCGTCTCGGCGTCGTACTCGATCAAGCCGGTCCACAGCGCGTCGACGACCTGGCCGCCCTCGGTCTCGTTGGTCATACCGGGGATCAGCGGGTGCTCGGGTTCGCCGATGTAGACGCTGAACGTGCTACCCCCGGTCGAGGCCTGGCCGTCGCCGCCATTACCACCCTCGTTGTCTTGGTTGCCGCCGCAGGCGCCGAGGATCAGCGCCAGCGCCGCGACGGACGCGACCGCCGCTTTGCGTGCGGGGACTTGCATGAACCCCTCCTGGATTCGATTTCTGGGATCACCCTGACCGGGTCTTTGTAAGCCGTGTCTGGGCTATCACACAAGTTGTGAGGGACTCACCAGGCGATACCGCAACCAAGTCGTTACGGCTTTGCCATCATCGGATCGATCTTCAGAGAGCGGTCGACGAGGCGAAGCTCCGGCCCGCATCCAGGCCGAACGCCGTTGTCCCGCCGGATGGTGTGCTCGACGTGCGCGAGGTCCCGGGTACCGAGATCGGACACCAGGGGTGACGGTCTGCGGTTCAGCAGCAGCACTGCGTGACGAGCACCGCGCCGCAGCTCGCCGGTCGCGTGCCGGCGCACCAACCCACTCTGGCGCACCGGCACGCGTGACCGGCATCAGGCTGGTGAGACCTCGCGGCGTACCCGACGGGCCGCCTCGACCATGTTGCGGAGCGCCGGCTCCACCTCGGCGTAGCGGCGGGTCTTCAGCCCGCAGTCCGGGTTGACCCAGAGCCGGTCGACCTCGACCGCCTCGAGCGCCAGCCGCAGCGAGGTCTCGATCTCCGTTACGCTCGGTATCCGCGGTGAGTGGATGTCGTACACGCCTGGGCCGATGCCGCGTTCGTACCCCACCTTGGCCAGGTCGGCGACCAGCTCCATCCGTGACCGGGCGGCTTCGACGCTCGTGACGTCGGCGTCCAGCTCGTCGATCACGTCGACGATCTCGCCGAACTCCGAGTAGCACATGTGCGAGTGGATCTGCGTGCTGTCCGAGACCCCCGACGTCGCCAGACGGAAGGCCGCAACCGCCCAGGCGATGTAGTCGGGCTGATCGGCGCTGCGCAGCGGCAGCCGCTCCCGCAACGCCGGCTCGTCGACCTGGATGATCCGGATGCCGGCTGCTTCGAGGTCGCGGATCTCGTCGCGCAGGGCCAGGGCCACCTGGCGGGCGGTCTCGGCGAGCGGCTGGTCGTCGCGTACGAACGACCAGGCGAGCATGGTCACCGGGCCGGTCAGCATCCCCTTGACCGGCTTCGTCGTGCGCGACTGGGCGTACGTCGTCCACTCGACCGTGATCGGCTCCGGCCGTGACACGTCGCCGAACAGGATCGGTGGCCTCACGTATCGACTGCCGTACGACTGCACCCATCCGTGCTCGGTGCTCGCGAAGCCGTTCAGGCGTTCGGCGAAGTACTGCACCATGTCGTTGCGTTCCGGCTCACCGTGCACCAGCACGTCGAGCCCGATGTCCTCCTGCAGCGCGATCACGCGGTCGATCTCGGCGCGGATGATCGCGTTGTACTGCTCCTCGTCGATTCGTCCGGAGCGCAGGTCGGCTCGGGCGGCGCGGATCTCACGGGTCTGCGGGAAGGACCCGATCGTCGTGGTGGGCAGGAGGGGCAGCCGGCTCGCAGACTGCTGGACGGCGACCCGGGTGGCGTAGTCGCTTCGCCGGGTGCCCTCCCCGAGCGCTTCGAGCCGTGCTCGCACCCTGGCATCCACCGCTCCCGCGACCGGGGTGGCGAGGGCCTCGGAGGCCGCTGTGAGCTCCGGCTCGATCGCGGAGCGACCCTCACGGAGCGCTCGGCCGAGCAGCACCACTTCGTCGACCTTCTGTCGGGCGAACGCGAGTCGGCTCCGAAGGTCAGCGGGCAGCGAGGTCTCCTGGTCGAGATCGAGCGGCACGTGCATGAGGGAGCACGACGTGCTGACCACCAGCTCGCCGACCGAGCCCAGCAGGCTCGCGGCGGTCGAGAGCGCCGCGGCGAGGTCGCAACGCCAGACGTTCCTGCCGTCGACGAGGCCAGCGAAGACGGTCTTGCCGGCCAGTCCGGCGCTCGCCACCCGATCCAGGTCGCGTGCACCCGCGACGAGATCCAACGCGATGCCGTCGATCGGCGTGCGAGCCAGCACGGGCAGCGCCGTGTCGAGCGGTGCGAAGTACGACGCCACGACGATCTTGGGACGCTCCGTGCCGACCGGCACCGCTGCGAGCCTTTCGTACGCCATGCGTACCGCGTTCAACTCGTCAGGCGTGCGGTCCGCGGCGAGCACCGGCTCGTCCAGCTGCACCCAGGGGGCGCCGTGGGCCGCGAGCTCGGCAAGCAGCTCGCGGTAGACCTCGAGCAGTCCGTCGAGCAGGTCGAGCGTGCGGAAGTCTTTCGGGGCATCCGCCGCCGGCTTGGAAAGCAGCAGGAAGCTCACCGGGCCGAGGAGCACGGGTCGGGTGGTGATGCCGAGACTTGCGGCCGCGCGATACTCCTCGACCGGCTTGTTGTGTGTGCGGTCCAGGCAGAAGGTGGTGTCGGGCTTCAGTTCCGGCACGAGGTAGTGGTAGTTGGTGTCGAACCACTTCGTCATCTCCAGTGGCGCGACGCCGGACGTCCCACGCGCCATTGCGAAGTACCGCTCCAGTCCGGTGAGGTCGGCGAAGCGCGCCGGGATGGCGTCGAAGAGCACTGCGTGGTCGAGCACGTGGTCGTAGAGCGAGAAGGTGTTGGACGGGATCTCGTCCAGTCCGGCGTCGCGCAGGGTTTCCCATGTCGTACGCCGCAGGTGGGCGGCGGTCTGGGCGAGTGCGTCAGCGTCGGATGTGCCTGACCAGTAAGCCTCCACGGCGCGTTTGAGCTCGCGTCGAAGGCCGATGCGTGGATAGCCGAGAACTGTCGTACGAATGATGGCCATGGAGTCCTTCCCTCGGGAACTCTCGTCTGGCCGCGCTGCCGTCCTTCGGCAGGCGGGCGGCTGGCAGGTCTTCGGACTCGTGGGCGGATCGAGTGACCGGATGTCGGGTCCGGCGAGTCTGTCGTTGCCTACTGGCCGTCGCTTCCCAGGAGGCTGATGCGCGCCTCCCAGTGCGTTCGTACGGCGGTCGTTCCCACATACCGCTGCCGGGGCAGTCCCGGATTCCCACCGGGTTCCCTCTTGCCTCGCCCCGGACGATCGCGTTGTCCGCGTCGGCAGGGCGAACCAGTCGCACCTTCGACCCTACTGGCTGGACCGGTCGACGCACACGTAGCCGGCCGCCGGGCGAGCCGCGCAGTGTGCGCACGAGCGTCGCCCGGTGCCGACTCCTACCGTGGCGGGCGGCGAGTGCCCGCGCCTGGTCATTGTGGGTGGAGCGCGGAGTGCCTGCGCCTGGTCAACGTGGGCGGAGCTAGAAGGTGATCAGCGGGTCTCCCACGAGGTCGGCGACGAAGTTGATGAAGAAGAACCCGAAGAACACCACGTTGAGGCAGAGGATCACGTAGTGCCACGGGCGTGGTCGGGCAGCAGCTGGGAGCTTGCTGTTGAGGTACATCAGCAGGAACGGGTAGATCAGCGCGCCGAGGTTCGACATGTTCGCTGACCACTGCACCAGCCCGACCGGCAGTGCCAGGTGGATCACGATGCCGATGACGATCAGCAGCACGATCATGAACGGGTAGTAGAACCTGCGTGGGTCACCCTCGATGGCCGACCGCAGTCGCGAGCTCGTGGCGTGCGACGCGTCGGTGGTGACCCGCACCATGGCCTCGAAGATCCCGAGCTGCGTGCTGAAGAGGACGAAGACACCGAGCAGCAGCGTCAGGTAGAACACGAAGCTGCCGTACTCCCCGTGGAGCACGTCGGCGACGAACGTGGGGACGGTCTCGGCGGTCGGTCCCTCGCCGGCGACTTCCACGGCACGTGCCATGAGGATGGTGGGTAGGAGCATCCCGAGCATCGCTCCGATGAAGAAGACTCCCCACATGTCGACGAGGAGCAGTCGGTACCAGCGACGCCACAGAGCACGGTTCTTCGCGTCGTCGGGGAAGGTCACCCCGCTCGTCAGCACAGCTCGACGTTCTCCACGTAGCCCGGCGATGTAGCCCGTCCGGTAGCCCATGCCGTAGCCCTTGTCGCGGTAGTGGCCCATGACGTACCAGTTGAGGCCAGACGCCAGGGCGGTGAACCCGGCGAGCCCGCCGAGCTCGGTCGCGGTGATGCCGGACGGCGGCGCGGCAGGTGTGAAGAACCCGCGGATGCCGTCCCACCAGATGCTGGCCGGCACGATCGCGAGGTCGAGGATCAAAAGCACGATGAGGATCGTGCCGATCATGACCCAGTCCGCGAGCTCCAGCGCGCGGCTGATGCGGCGAGCTCCGGCCGTGAGGAGGAAGATCAGCACCAGGAGCAGAATCGCGTAGATGCGGGGTTCCTCGGCACCACTCGGTGCGATGTCTCCATGCACGAGCGCGTAGACACCTTGCCCGGCCGAGGCCGCCCAACCTCCGGCGATGAACGAGAAGATGACGACGAAAACCGACAACGGAACCCACAGTTTCCAGCCGGGAGGTACGCGTCCCCATCCGACGACTGGAACCTCGCCGGTGGCGACGACGTAACGGGCGCTCTCGACGTTGTAGAAGGTTTGCAGCAGTGCGGAAATCAGAATGACCCAGCCGACACCGATGAAACCGTACTGACCCACGGCTTGCGGGCCGAGCAGCCACTCGCCGCTGCCGATCGAGATGCCGAGGGCGATGAGGCTCGGACCGACAGCGAACTGGAACAACTCCTTGGGGCCGATTCGTCGTACGCCGAAAACCTCTTCGGGCGTTGGCAGATCGGCGACTTCCAGATCAGGTCGGCTGACCCCGAGCGGGTGAGAGGGACCTGTGGTCTTGAGGGTTTCGGCCATGGCAGCCTCCGCGGACCTCAGGCGACGGGCGACGGTACCCGTCGCACCATTGTCCGATCATGGGCCCGTTAGCCCGGGCTGACAAGGCGTCCAGACGGCCGAAATTTCCCTCGTCGGCCAACCGCTCGACCACCTTTCTCACCAGGCGGAAGACCGTGCTTCTACGGCCCGCGAAAGCCACGAAATGACCATGTGCACTACGCCCCTTGGGGGTGCGACACGGGTCGGCGCGTGTTGTACCTCCGATTGGCCGTTGCGCACAGGTCGTTGGGACATGAACCGGACGACAAGTAGTCCTTGCACGTCAGCGGGGAAGCGCGCTGGCACGCCATGCACCCGGGCCCGGTCGCAGCGGTTGGCGGCTGCGGCGCCAGTACGCTGCCCAGCCCGGCTCGGCTCGAGACCGAGCCGTTTCCTCACGCTCGGCCACGCTCTGTGCGGCTTTGACCTTGGCCTGGATGACCGCAACGACTGCCGCGAACTCCTCAGGCGTCGGCTTGCCTTTGACGACGCGGAGCATCGAGGGGTCATCGTGTGCTGTCATCACTCACAGTGTTTCATGGAAGTTCCATGGAACTTGCATGGGGCTGCAAGCTTTTCCACCGACAAGGACGGTGTTTCTTCCTGACCACAGACCGGCTCGCGGGCTCACCTTGGTCGGTGCATGCGAGCAACCGCGTCTTTTTCGAGTGCGACATAAACGGTTCCATCGCCAGTGACAGCAAGTCCGTGTGGCTCGGAGTCGGCGGTCGGCAGCTCGAACTCCTCGACGCGCCCAGAGGACTCGATGCGTCCGACACGGTTGCCGCCCCATTCGGTGAACCAGCACACACCTCTCGTCTGGTCGAACGCGATGGCGTGGGGTCGGGCGTTCGGGTCGGCAAGGGCGTACTCCACGAGGTGTCCGGTCGTCGGCGCAAGACAACCGATCCGCCCGGCACCGATCTCCACGAACCACAGGTTGTGACCATCGCAGGTGATACCGACCGGACCTGCTGTGGACTCTGGCAAGGCCTGGATGCTGAGCGTGCCGTCACGGTCGATCCGGCCGATGGCGTCGGCGCAGTGGAGGGTGAACCACAACGCCTGGTCGGGACCAGGGACGATCATCGACGGCATGCCGGGCGGACTGTCCACCACGCTGTCGAGCGCGAAGTGACGGATCTCTCCGTCGGGTGTGATGCGACCGAGCCGGTCGGTGCCCATGTCGGTGAACCACAAGGCGTCGTCCGGCCCGGTCGTGATGCCGAATGGCTTGCTGGACGGGTCGGGGAGCGGGAAGGACGAGACGTTGCCGGCACGGTCGACCCGGCCGATGGCACCAGCTGCAAGAAGCGTGAACCACAGGGCGCCATCGGGCCCGCACGTGATGGTTGACGGTTGGCAGTCCGCGGCAAACGTCGGCCGGAGTGGGTATCGCTGCAGCGTTCCATCGCCGGTCAGCCGCCCGATCTCCGCGCTTCGCAGCATCGTGAACCAGATCGCGTCGTCAGGATCGACGACGACGCTGTAGGGGCCGGTGCCCGGACCCGTCGGTATCTCCTCGATCAGCACGCTCGTGAGCCTGACACACGCTAGGCAGCTCATTGGACACGGGGGCGACGCCGCGTGGGACGAGGGCAGCTCGACGGGCACGAGGCAGGCGCCACGCCGTCTGGGACGAGGGCCCGCCAGTGTTGCTACAGCGGGATGTTGCCGTGCTTGCGAGGAGGCAGCGTCTCGCGCTTGTTGCGCAGCAGTCGCAACGCGCGGATGACCTCGACCCGGGTCTCGTGGGGATAGATGACGGCGTCGACGTAGCCGCGTTCTGCGGCGATGTACGGATTCGCCAGTGCTGCTTCGTACTCCTGCGTGCGCTTGGCTCGCAACGCCTCCGGGTCGTCGGACTGGGCGAGCTCTCTGCGGTAGAGGATCTCCACCGCACCCTGTGCCCCCATGACCGCGATCTCGGCGGTCGGCCACGCCAGGTTGATGTCGGCGCCCAGGTGCTTGGAGCCCATCACGTCGTACGCCCCGCCGTACGCCTTGCGCGTGATGACCGTGACGAGCGGCACCGTCGCCTCGGCGTAGGCGTAGATGAGCTTGGCGCCGCGACGGATGATGCCGTTCCATTCCTGGCCGGTGCCCGGCAGAAACCCGGGGACGTCGACGAACGTGAGGATCGGGATGTTGAACGCGTCGCAGGTACGCACGAAGCGCGCCGCCTTCTCCGACGCGTCGATGTCGAGACACCCGGCGAAGTGCAAGGGTTGGTTGCCCACCACACCGACACTGCGGCCGTCGACCCGGGCGAACCCGCAGACGATGTTGGGTGCGAAGAGCGGATGGACCTCCAGGAACTCCCCGTCGTCGACGACGTGTTCGATGACGTGGTGCATGTCGTACGGCTGGTTCGGCGAGTCCGGGACCAGCGTGTCGAGCTCCCGGTCGCGGTCGTGGATCGACAGGTCGGTCTCGGCTTCGTACGCGGGCGGTTCCTCGAGGTTGTTCTGTGGCAGGTACGACAGCAGGGTCTTCACCCAGTCGATCGCGTCGTGCTCGTCCGTCGCCATGTAGTGCGCGTTGCCGCTCTTGGTGTTGTGCGCCAGCGCACCACCCAGCTCCTCGAACGACACGTCCTCACCCGTCACTGTCTTGATCACCCCGGGGCCCGTGATGAACATGTGGGAGGTCTGGTCGACCATGACGGTGATGTCGGTGAGGGCGGGGGAGTAGACGTGCCCACCGGCGCAGGTGCCCATGATGAGCGAAATCTGCGGGATGACACCGGACGCGAGGGTGTTGCGGCGGAAGATCTCACCGTAGAGACCGAGTGAGACGACGCCTTCCTGGATCCGGGCGCCACCGCCTTCGTTGATGCCGATGATCGGACAGCCGGTCTTGAGCGCGAGGTCCATGACCTTGACGATCTTCTCGCCGTACACCTCACCGAGACTTCCGCCGAAGATCGTGACGTCCTGGCTGAAGACGCAGACCTGCCTGCCGCCGACCGTGCCGAAGCCTGTGATCACGCCGTCGCTGTACGGGCGGTTGCGCTCGAGTCCGAAACTGGTGGATCGGTGCCGGGCGAGCTCGTCCAGCTCGACGAACGACCCCTCGTCGAGCAGGAGCTCGATGCGTTCCCGGGCCGTGAGCTTCCCGCGAGCGTGCTGACGTTCGATGGCACGAGCCGAGCCGGCGTGGATGGCCTCGTCCAGTCGTTTTCGCAGGTCGGCGAGCTTTCCGGCGGTCGTGTGGGTGTCGTCGGCCGAGGTGTCGGCGCTGTCTCCGGCAGGGGTGTCGGCGAGGTTGCCTGCCTGCGGCGATCCGGCGTCTTGTTGCGTGTCGGCGTCTTGCGAGCTGGTGTCCGGATTGTCGGCGTTCGTGGCGCTGGCTGGGTCAGTCGCGTCTGCCACCGGTTCCTCCTCGAAGTCTCCGTCACACACTCTGCCAGCCCTGGGCCCTCGGCGACGCCGGTCAGGTGCAGGGGAGTTTCGTCTCGCTGGGTGGACACGAGCCTCGCCAGGTGCCGGCGCCTGCTGAGGCTACTGCTCGCCCTGCGGTGTGCAGTTTGGTGACGCGACTAGGCTGTAAGAACATGCCCGCCACTCCGCCTTCGCGCCTGCACGCGCGTTTCGAGGTCCCCGCACCCTTGCGCGCGGACGTACGCCTGCTCGGTGAGCTGCTCGGTCAGGTGCTGAAGGAGTATGGCGGCCCGACGTTGCTCGAAGACGTCGAGCGACTCCGCGAGCTCACGATCACCGCACACCACGACGACCCGACGATCGCGGAGCGCGCAGCGATCGAGAGCGAGCAGCTGGTCGCGTCGTGGGACCTGGAACGGGCCGAGAACGTCGCCCGCGCCTTCACGTGCTATTTCCACCTGACCAACCTGGCCGAGGAGTATCACCGGGTTCGGATGCTTCGGGCGTACGACACCGGTGAGGCGCCGGTTCGCGATTCGCTGGCCGCCGCGGTCGAGGAGATCAGCGCACAGTACGGCGAGGAGCAGGCACTTGCGCTGCTGCGCGGCCTGGAGTTCCGTCCCGTCCTCACCGCTCACCCGACCGAGGCGCGGCGCCGGGCGGTCGCATCGGCGATCCGGCGGATCTCCGCCCTGCTCGCCGAACGCGACGCCAAGCTCGGAGCAGGCGACCTGGCGGAGAACCGCCGCCGGCTGCTCGAGGAGATCGACCTGCTCTGGCGTACCTCGCAGATCCGGGTAACCCGGCCGGGACCACTCGACGAGGTACGCACCGCAATGGCCGTCTTCGACGACACGTTGTTTCGCGTGCTCCCCGCGACGTACCGGCACCTGGACAATCGCCTCGCAGGCGACAAGGCGGGCACCGAGCGACCGCGGGTCCCGGCGTTCGTGCGTCTCGGCTCGTGGATCGGCGGTGACCGGGACGGCAATCCGTTCGTCACGGCGGCGTTCACCCAGCGTGCGATGGCGATCCAGGCCGACCACGTGCTGCGTGCCCTGGAGCGGGTCTGTGAGCGGGTGGGACGTGCCCTCACCGCCGACGCCGCCACCACGCCACCGTCGCCTGCTGTGCGCCGGATCCTCTCCGACGCTCGCGCGACCCTGCCCGAGATCGCTGAGGACGCCGAGACCAAGTCGCCCGGTGAACCGCACCGCCAGGTCCTGCTGATCGCGGCCCGCAGGTTGGAAGCGACCCGGAAGCGGATCTCCGACGTCGCGTATGCCGGTGCCGACGACCTGTTGCGAGAGCTACGCGCCGTGCAGGCGTCGCTTGCGGAAGCGGGCGCGGTACGCCAGGCCTACGGTGAGCTGCAGCACCTGATCTGGCAGGTGGAGACGTTCGGCTTCCACCTGGCCGAGCTGGAAATTCGGCAGCACTCGAAGGTCCACGCGCAGGCGTTGGCGGAGATCCGTGCGCTGCCGCCGGACGGTGAGCTATCCGCGGCGACCGAGGAGGTGCTCGCGGTCTTCCGCGTCATGGCGCAGATCCAGCAACGGTTCGGCGCCGACGCGTGCCGGCGTTACGTCGTGTCGTTCACCCAGTCGTGCGACGACATCGCCGCGGTGTACGAGCTTGCGCACTACGCCCTCAACGGCAAGCCGCTGGCGCTCGACGTCATCCCCCTCTTCGAAACCGAGGACGACCTGCATCGCGCGGTCGGGGTGCTCGACGAGGCGATCAGGCTGGAGCCGGTACGCAAGCGTCTAGAGGAGACCGGCCGGCGGTACGAGGTGATGCTGGGGTACTCCGACTCGGCCAAGGACGCAGGCCCCCTGTCGGCGACCCTCGCGTTGTACGACGCCCAAGCCGCGATCGCCGCCTGGGCGGACCGGAACTCCATCACGCTCACCCTGTTCCACGGTCGCGGTGGGGCACTGGGTCGCGGCGGCGGACCGGCGAACCGCGCAGTGCTCGCCCAGGCGCCGGGCTCGGTCAACGGCCGGTTCAAGCTCACCGAGCAGGGCGAGGTGATCTTCGCGCGGTACGGCGACCCGACGATCGCGCGCCGGCACATCGAGCAGGTGGCGGCGGCCACGCTGCTCGCGTCGACGCCCACCGTGGAGAAGCGCACCGCCTCCGCGGCGGAGAAGTTCGCCTCGTTGGCGCGGACCATGGACGACGCGGCGCGCAAGGCGTACCACAGGCTGGTCCGCACGCCGGGCTTTGCCGACTGGTTCGGGGCGGTCACCCCGATCGAGGAGCTCGGCCAGCTGCCGATCGGTTCGCGTCCGGCACGTCGTGGGCTCGCCGCGTCGTCGCTTGAGGACCTGCGGGCGATTCCCTGGGTGTTCGCATGGACGCAGGCCCGAGTGAACCTCACCGGGTGGTACGGCGTGGGCTCCGGACTGGAGGCGGTCGGCGACCTGCAGCTGCTGCGCAAGGCGTACGCCGAGTGGCCGCTCTTCACCGTCACGCTGGACAACGTCGAGATGTCGCTTGCGAAGAGCGACGCTCGGATCGCCCGGCGCTATCTCGAGCTCGGCAACAGGCCCGAGCTCACCGAGCAGGTGCTCGAGGAGCATGAGCGCACGACTCGCTGGGTGCTGGCCGTGGTGGGTCACGACCGGCTGCTGGAGAACCGTCGTGTGTTGGGCCGCGCGGTGGAGCTGCGGAACCCGTACGTCGACGCGCTGTCGTACCTTCAGCTGCGAGCGTTCCGTGCCCTGCGGACGCAACGCGACCTGTCCGACGGGGAGGCAGAGCGTCTGCGCCGTCTCGTCCTGCTCACCGTCAACGGCATCGCAGCCGGCTTGCAGAACACCGGCTGACGGTGGCCCGCGCGAGATGACGGCCGCTCGCGCGAGACGACGAACGTCGACGCCGTGTGGTGAGCCGAAAGACCGGGTCGTGCTGACGGAATCCGGACGCCGTGCCTTGTCCCGTCCATCTGAGCCCGGTAGACACACATCAAACATCTGACGTGTTGTCTCGCGTGCGTGGAAGGACGGGCCCACATGCCGGCACCGCAGGCCTCGATCGACAAGCTCCGAGAACGACGTTTCGGTCTCTTCGTCCACTGGGGCCTCTACTCGCTCCCTGCTCGACACGAGTGGGTGAAGAAGCGGGAGCAGATGACCGACGAGCAGTACCAGCCGTACTTCGACCACTTCGACCCTGACCTCTACGACCCGCGCGAGTGGGCGAAGGCGGCTCGCGGCGCCGGGATGAAGTACGCGGTCATCACCACCAAGCACCACGAGGGCTTCTGCTTGTGGGACTCCGATCTCACCGACTACAAGGCGACGAACACGCCGGCCGGCCGCGATCTGCTGCGGCCGTTCGTCGACTCGTTCCGTGCGGAAGGTCTTGGAATCGGCTTCTACCACTCGTTGATCGACTGGCACCACCCGCACTACCCGGTCGACATCATGCACCCACGAGTCGACGACGAGGAGTTCCGTGCGCGGGAAACCGCTCCCGGCAAGCGCGACATGGCCATCTACCGCGAGTACCTCCACGGCCAGGTCAGGGAGCTGTTGACGCGCTACGGCGAGATCGACGTGATGTGGTTCGACTTCTCCTATCCCAAGCGCGAGGCGTACGGCCTGCCCGGGAAAGGGCGTGACGACTGGGACTCCGAGGCGTTGGTGAAGCTCGTCCGCAGCCTGCAGCCGAACATCCTCATCAACAACCGGCTCGACTACCCGGGTGACTTCACCACCCCGGAGCAGTTCCAGCCGCACTCGCCACCGACCATCGACGGTCAGGAGGTGCCGTGGGAGGCGTGTCAGACCCTCAACGGCAGTTGGGGGTACGACCGGGACAACCTCGACTGGAAGTCGCCCGATCTCCTGGTACGCATGCTGGTCGACTCGGTCTCCAAGGACGGCAACCTGCTGCTCAACGTCGGGCCGACTGGCCGGGGGGAGTTCGACGAGCGCGCCCTCGCCACGTTGGCGGAGATCGGTCGGTGGACTCGACGCCACGGACGGTCGATCTACGGTGCGGGCAAGAGCGAGTTCGAGGCGCCGGTCGACGCGCGGTACACGCAGCGGGGTGACCGGCTCTACCTGCATCTTTTCGCCTGGCCGTTCCGGCACGTGCACTTGCCAGGGCTTGCGGGTCGGGTGAAGTACGCGCAGCTGCTGCACGACGCGTCGGAGGTGAGGTGGCGTGAGATCACCGACTCCGACGACGACGGCAACACGACCGTGCGCGGAGTGCCGCCTGGCTCGGTGACGCTCGAGCTGCCGATCCAGCGGCCCAACGAGCTCGTGCCGGTCGTGGAGATCTTCCTCGCCTGACGGCGCTCGCCGGCCCGCTGCGAGGTCGGTAACCGGATGAGGACACCCGCACCGAACACGACTTGCGGCCAGAACTCCGTTCGATAATGTCGAACGGATGGCTCGCACGACGTCGATCCAGGCCCTCGATCGGTCGGTGGCGCTGCTCGAGGTGCTCGCCCAGGCCGGGCCGCAAGGTTGCTCGCTCAAGCAGCTCACCGACGCCGTAGGCCTGCGTGCCTCGACTGGTCGAACGCTGTTGGCGTCGATGGTGGAGCACGGCCTGGTCGCGCAGCACGAGGAGACCAGGCGCTACCTGCTCGGCCCTATGGTCTTCGAGCTGCAACGGCAGTACGTCGCGCGGTCGGACCTGTCGGCCGTCGCCGCCCCGGTCCTTCGGCAGCTGTGGGAGGACACGGCCGAGACCGTCCACCTCGCGACCCTGCAAGGGCGCCGACGGGTGGACATCGCGGTCCTGGTAAGCCCGCAGTTGCTGAACATCAACCCCACGACGCTTCCGCTCACCGACGAGCCCACCCCCCTGTACCGCACCGCGGCTGGCAAGGTCCTGCTCGCGGACGCGCCCTGGCTCGTCCGGCAGTCCGACGTCCAGCCCCACGTCCGTGCGGAGCTGGACCGGGTGCGCGAGCAGGGGTACGCCACAAACTTCGAGGAGGAGGCGGTCGGCGTCTGCGGTGTCGCCGCGCCAGTCCGCGACCACAGCGGCCGCACCATCGCCGCCCTCTGCATCGGCTATCCGTCCGTACGGCACGACCCTGCGTACGACACCCGGCTGCGCTCGGCGGTCATGGACGCTGCCGCGGACCTGTCCGCCCGGCTCGGCGCCGCGGCCGCGACGCCGCTGCCCGACGACGAGACGACGAACACCGCAGAGCAGGAAGCGTGAGGCCGGGGTGAGACGAAAGTACGACGTCGTCGTGGTCGGCGGCGGACCAGCAGGGTGCCCCGCCGCGATCCAGGCCGCCCGGCTCGGCGCGACCACCTTGCTGGTGGAGAAGAACGGCGCGCTCGGCGGCACCACGACGGTCGCGGGCGTCGCCCTCCCAGGGCTCTTCCACGCGTGGGGCAAGCAGATCATCGCCGGCATCGGCTGGGACGCGGTACGGACGTCGGTGGAACTCGCCGGGCGCGAACTCCCGGACTTCACTCAGTGGCGTCAACCGCACTACCGCCTGCAGGTGCCGGTCGTTCCCGCCATCTACGCGGCCGTCCTCGACTCGATGGTCGTCGACTCCGGTGCCGACCTGCTGCTGCATACCCAGCTTGCCGAGGTGCGTCCCACCACGGACGGATGGCGGGTCACCCTGTGCCAGAAGGGCGGTCTGGTCCAGGTCGACACCGCCCTGCTGGTCGACTGCACGGGCGACGCGGACGCGACCGCCCTGGCCGGCTACCCCCGGCGGAGCAACCCGCACCGCCAACCGGGCACGCTGATGGTGCGCCTCGGCGGGTACGACCCCGACCGGCTGGACTACGCCCAGCTGGAGGACGCGTACCGGAAGGCGGTTCAGGAGGGCCGGCTGGGGCCTGCGGACCTCGCCGACAACCCGGTCGAGAAGTTCCTCCGCAAGCGGGGGACGAACGCCATCCATGTCCCGGGTGTCGACGGCGGCAGCAGCGAGACCCGCACGGCTGCCGAGCTCGCAGCCCGCCGGACCCTGCTGCGGATCTTCCGGTTCTTCGCCCGACAACCCGGCCTGGAAGGCCTGACCATCGACAACTGGGCGGTCGAGTGCGGCATCCGCGAGACGTACACGATCGAAGGACAAGCCCGGATCACCGTCGACGACTACCGGAGCGGTCGGATGTGGCCGGACGCCGTGTCCTACAGCTTCTACCCGATCGACGTGCACCGGCCGGACGGACACGGCATCGACATCCGGCCGTTGGAGTACGGCACGCTGCCGACCATTCCGCGCGGAGCCATGCTGCCCCGAGGCGCCGAGCGGCTCATCGTGGCCGGACGTGCCGTGAGCGGCGACCAGGAGGCCAACTCGGCCTATCGCGTCCAGGCCTCCTGCATGGCGATGGGCCAGGCCGCCGGCGTCCTCGCGGCCATGTCCGCGCGCTCTGGCAGACCACCGCATTCCCTTCCCATCCGGGATGTTCACGCCGTCCTTCGGCGGGAGGGCGCGATCGTTCCCGGTGACGTACACATCCCCGTCCCGGCACGGGAGGAACGAGGACAGTCATGAGACAGCTGGTCGCGACCACGGCGATCGCGGCGGTCACGCTCTCCGCCTGCGGGTTCGTGAACACAGGTGAGGAGAACGCGGGTGAGACCGCCACGACGTTGACCGCGTACGTCAGCACCGAGCAGAACGTCGGCTTGGAACCGCTCTTCCAACGGTTCGAGAGAAAGACCGGGACCACGGTCGACGCGTCGCACGCGCTGGTGGACGAGCTGAACAAGCAGCTGCGCATCCAGCTCACCTCCGGCACTGCGGCCGACGTGTTCCGGGTCTCGCCGGGATTCAGCAGCCCAGTCGCCGCCGGGGTTCTCGGCAAGGAAGGCGAGCTCGCCGACCTCTCGGACGGCTCCTGGACGGACAAGCTTCCGGACGACGCACGGGCACTGGCCGAGTCCGACGGCAAGATCGTCGCGTTCCCGATCGGGCGCAACGCCCTGGTGATGGCGTACAACAAGCAGCTCTTCGCCGACGCCGGCGTCGACGTGCCGACGACATGGAGCGAGTTCAAGCAGGTCTGCGAGCGGCTGAAGGCCAACGGCACCACGCCGATCGCGACTGCGTTCGCCGAGGGCGTCGCCCTGCAGTTCTGGGTGTACGCGCTCGCCTCCACCCTCGTCTACGCCGAGGATCCTGACCTCGACAAGCGGATGATGGCCGACGAGGAGGACTTCGTCGACAACGAGGCCTGGCGGGAGGTGTTCGACAAGTTCCTCGAGCTGCGCGACGCCGGCTACATGTCGCCCGACGCTCTCGGCGTCCCGTACGAGCAGGGGCCGCAGCTGGTCGCGACCGGAGAGGCCGCGATGACGCTGCTCGCCACACCCGCTCTGGCGCAGTTGGCCGAGCTCTCCGAGAACGGCGCCGAGGACTTCGGCATCTTCGCGCTGCCTGCGACAGACAACGCAGAAGACACCCACATCCCGACCGCGCCCGACTTCCTCGCGGTCAACGCCTCGGCCAAGAATCCGGATGCGGCCAAGCGCCTGGTGGAGTTCCTGGCCAAGCCGGAGAACGTCGTCGCATACGCCGACGCCGTGAGCACGCTACCGGGTCTCGACGTCGACCTCGAGACGAAGAACCCCACCCTGGAACCGATCCGGCCCTACCTGGAGGAAGGGCGGACCACGGCGTACGCCAACTACGCCTGGCCGAACGGCGACGTGCAGCAGACGCTGCTGCAGTCCGGGCAGGAGCTCTTCGACGGCTCGATCACCGTCGACGAGCTGCTTGCGAGGATGGACGCCGACTACGACAAGGGAACGCCCTGACCGGTCGACGAAACCGCCGAAGCCTGCGGCCGTCCTGGCTGTTCGTCGGGCCGGCCCTGGCGTTCTACGCCCTCGTCGTCCTCTACCCGACGGTGGCAGGCGGGTGGTACGCGTTCACGGACTGGACGGGTCGCCGAGTGGCGCCGAACTTCATCGGCGTGGCGAACTTCGTCGAGCTCGTCACCGCGGCCGAGGCGATCGCGGCGCTGCAGAACACGGTCATCGTCGCGTTCAGCACCACCGCGGTGCAGACCGTGTTCGGCCTGGCGCTCGCCTTGGCCTTGCACTCGACGCTGGCGTCGCGGAACCTGCTGCGCACGCTGTTCTTCGCGCCTGCCCTGCTCCCGCCGGTCGTCATCGGGTTCCTGTGGAAGTACATCCTCACGCCGGACGGCCCGCTCAACGACGTCCTGCGTTCGATCGGCTTGGACGGCCTCGCCCGCTCCTGGCTGGGTGACTCCTCCCTCGCGCTCGGGTCCGTGATCGCCGTCGTCGTCTGGCAGCACGTCGGGTTGACGATGGTCATCTATCTCGCCGGCCTGCAAGGGATTCCGGAGGAGCTGCGAGAGGCCGCCGAGATCGACGGCGCCTCCTGGTGGCGCCGGCTGTGGCACGTCACGCTGCCGCTCCTAATGCCGGCGACCACGATCACGATGTCGTTGACGCTGATCAGCGGGCTGAAGCTGTTCGACCAGGTGTTCGTGATGACCGGCGGCGGTCCGGGATACGCCACCCAGACGCTCTCGCTCATCATGTACAAGGAGGCGTTCGTGTCGGGTCGGTACGGCTACAGCACGGCGATCGCCCTCGTCCTCACGATGATCGTGTTCGCGTTCGCGATGATCCAGCTTCGCGCCCTGCGTCGGTTCGAGGTGCAGCCATGAGACGGGGCTGGTCGATCCGACTCCTCGGCGCGGAGCTCGGCATGGCTGGCGTGGCCGCCCTCTTCTTGTTCCCCTTCTACATCTTCGTCACCGCGTCGCTGAAGACCCCGGCCCAGCTCGCGGCCTCTCCCCTGGGACTGCCGGAGAGCTTTCACGTCGAGAACTACGCCGAGGCCTGGACCAGAGGCAACCTCGGCCCGGCCTTTTACAGCAGTCTCGTCGTGACGATGCTCAGCGTGGGGCTGCTCGTGGTGTGCGGCTCCCTCGCGGGGTACGCGTTGACCCGGCTGGGGACCCGGCTGAGCTACGCCTGCTTCGTGCTGTTCCTGCTGGGCTTGATGATCCCCCTGCAGCTCGGCATGGTGCCGCTGTACCAGCTCATGCGCGACGCCAACCTGCTGCAGACCTACACCTCGGTCATCATCTTCGAGGTGGGGCACCAGCTGCCGCTCGTCGTCTTCCTCTACGGCGGGTTCATCCGCGCGCTGCCCCGGCAGTACGAGGAGGCGGCGTTCATCGACGGTGCCTCACCGCTCCGGACGTTCCGGCGGGTGGTCTTCCCCTTGCTTCGCCCGGTCACTGGAACCGTCGTCATCTTGACCTCGGTCAGTATCTGGAACGACTTCCTCACGCCCTTGCTGTACGTCGGGGGTAGTCCGCAGCAGACCCTGCCGGTCGCCATCTTCGCGTTCCGAGGCGAGTTCGTGACCCAGTGGCAGATCATCTTCGCCGGGATGGCGATGGCGATCCTGCCCGTCCTGATCGTCTACTTCCTCCTGCAGAAGTACGTCATCAAGGGCTTCGCGAGTGGTCTCAAGGGTTGACCCGAGGGGGCGAAAGGCCGGAGCGGCGCGCGAGTTCGGCACCTCGCGGCCTGGGCGTGCATAGGCTGCGGATGTGGCCTCCCCGTACACCGACCTCGACCGGCCGCCGCTTCGTGCGGCCGCCTTGCGTCGGGCCTTGGTCGCCCCGGGTCGTCTGATCACGGACGTCGAGGTGGTCGCCGAGATCGGCTCGACCAACGCCGAGCTTCGAAGCCGTGCTCTCGATGGTGCGCCGGAGGGCGTCCTGCTGGTGGCCGAGCACCAGACCGCGGGGAGAGGTCGGCTGGAGCGCACCTGGACGTCGCCGCCCCGGGCCGGATTGACGTTCTCCGTGCTGTTACGGCCGGGCTCGCAGGTGCCGGGCCGGCGCTGGCCGTGGCTGCCTCTGCTCGTCGGCTGCGCCGTGGTCGAGGCGATCGCGTCGGTGTCCGAGACGGCCAAGGGCGTCAGTCTCGAACCCGAGCTGAAGTGGCCGAACGACATCCTGCTGGGCGATCGCAAGCTCTGCGGCATCCTCGTCGAGCGGGTCGACACGCAGACCGGCCCGGCCGCGGTCGCCGGGGTCGGGCTGAACGTGACCAGCACGGCGTCGGAGCTGCCGGACACCGCGACCTCGCTGCGACTCTCCGGCGCCACGACGACCGACCGCCCCACGCTGCTGATCGCGATCGTGCGGATGCTTGACGCGCTCTACTCGGCGTGGCGTTCCGCGGCCGGGGACCCTGAGGCCGGACCCGGTGGCGGGTTGCGCCGGGCGTACCGGCGTCGGTGCGCCACGATCGGTCGCGAGGTGGAGGTGCGCCTCGGGGGCGACCGCCGCGTCGTCGGTCGCGCGACGGACGTCGACGGGGACGGCAGGCTGGTCGTCGTGACCGAGGAGGGTGAGCGTTCGTTCAACGCCGGCGAGGTGGTTCACCTGCGACCTGCCGAGGGTCCGACGCGTCGCGACTGAGGTTTCGTCTCAGGCACCCTCTGCACGGCGTAATCCGGCATGATGCAGCGGCATGGGTATCTCGACGAAACTGCTCGGCGAGGACGAACGGCTCGTCATGAGCATGCGCACGCACTGGAAGATCGTGCTCGGCCCGATCCTGCTGCTGCTCGTGGCGGTCGCGGCTGTGGTGGCGGTCGTGGCTTTCGTGCCGGCGACCGGCTACCTGCAGTGGGTCCGGATCGGGCTGATCGCCGTCGTGGTCATCGGTGCACTGGTCTACGCCGTCTGGCCCGTGCTCACCTGGCTCGCGTCGACGTACGCCATCACGGATCGGCGGATCATCACGCGGCACGGCGTGTTCACCCGTACCGGCCGGGACATCCCGCTCACCCGGGTGAACGACGTCTCCAGCGAGCGCTCGCTTCTCGATCGGATGTTGGGGTGTGGCACGCTGATCATCTGGTCCGCAGGGGAGCAGGGCAAGGTCGTGTTGCCCGACGTTCCCCGTGTCGAGAACGTGCAGCGCAGGCTGTCGGAGCTCATGTTCGCGCTGGAAGCCGACGACGACCGACCGCGCGAGCGCCGTTCCCGCTGAGCCGAAGCCGCGGTCTACGCCGACCGGATCGGCTTTCGCCGGCGGACCAAACCGGAGACAAGGCACGACAGATGACCGGGGGTGCCGGGTGACCGAGACGTCCTACGGTGGCGTGACGGTACGACGGATGGACGAGGCCGGCCACGTCGCCGAGCTCGTGTTGGATCGACCCGAGGCGCTGAACGCACTGTCGACCGCCCAGGCGCGCGCCATCGGCCAGGCGTGCGCTGAGCTTTCCGGCGATGCGCGGGTGCGTGCCGTGGTGGTGTCGAGCGCCTGCGAGAAGGCGTTCTGCGTGGGCGCCGATCTCAAGGAGCGCGCGAGCTTCACCGACGCCGACCTGTGGCGGCAGCGCCCGATCATGCGAGCCGCCTTCACCGGTGTGCTGGACCTGCCGGTGCCGGCCATCGCCGCGGTCCATGGCTATGCGCTCGGTGGTGGCTTCGAGCTCGCGCTTTCGTGCGACTTGATCGTCGCCGACCAGACGGCGGTCTTCGGACTGCCGGAGGTGTCCGTCGGCCTGGTGCCCGGCGGGGGAGGGACGCAGCTTCTTGCTCGACGGATCGGATGGTCCCGGGCGTTCGACCTGATCGTGACCGCACGACGGGTCGACGCGCAGGAGGCGGAACGCCTGGGATTCGTCGACCGCTTGGTGCCACCGGGTGAGGCCGGACGCACGGCGATCGAGCTCGCCCACAGGATCGCGCTGAACTCGCCGGTTGGCGTACGACAGGCCAAGCGCGCCCTGCGGCTCTCCTGGGGTACCGACCTCGCGACCGGCCTCGAGGCCGAGGACGCCGCCTGGCGGGCGACAGCGTTCTCGCCTGACCGGGTGGAGGGGATCAGGGCATTCGTGGAGAAACGGCCACCGAGCTGGCCTGACTGACGCCGACCCGAACCGCGGGAGCCGACGCTGAGGGACACTGGAGGGGTGCGACTACCAGACCGGGTGACGGTGCGTGAGGTCGGTCCCCGTGACGGCTTGCAAAACGAGCCTCCGGTACCGACCGAAGGGAAGGTCGCCCTCATCGACGCGCTGTCCGAGACCGGGCTGCGCCGGATCGAGGCGGTGAGCTTCGTGCATCCGCGGGCGATCCCGCAGATGGGCGACGCAGCCGACGTCTGGGCGGCGATTGCGAAGAAGCCGGGGATCGAGTACTCCGCACTGGTCCCGAACCTCATCGGCGCCCAGCGTGCCCTCGACGCCGGCGTACGGTCTGTCGAGGTCGTGGTGTCGGCATCCGACTCCCACAATCGGGCGAACCTCAACCGGACGACCGCGGAATCCCTCGCTGACCTCGGACCGGTCATCGAGCTCGCGCACGCGTGGGATGCGTCGTGTCAGGTCGTGGTGGCGACGTCCTGGGGATGCCCGTACGAGGGGGACGTGCCACCGGAGCAGGTCCTCTCAGTGGCGCGGGCGGCTGTGGACGCTGGTGCCGACTCCCTCGCGTACGGTGACACGACCGGCATGGCGACACCGACCAGGGTGGAGCAGCTGGTTGAGCTCACCCGTGACCGGCTGGGCGACGTCCCGCTCACACTGCATTTCCACAACACTCGTGGCACCGGCCTGGCCAATGTGCTCGCCGCACTGCAGCTCGGGATCACGGACTTCGACGCGAGCGTCGGCGGTCTGGGTGGTTGTCCGTACGCGCCGGGAGCATGCGGCAACATCGCCACCGAGGAACTCGTCCACATGCTCGCCGACATGGGTATCGAGACCGGTGTGGACCTGGATGCACTGCTCGAGGTCGCGGCACTGGCGCAGCGTCTGGTGGGTCACGAGCTGCCCTCGCAGGTGCTGCGTGCCGGGCCACGCAGCCGTACCGTCCCCATCTCGGCCGTCGCGGCGACGCGAGCCTGATCCGCAGCGCCTGAGGTCACGGGCGTTGAGCGGCACGGGATGGTCCTCGATTTCTGGCCAATCCGGCCCTATCGTCGCGTCAGCTTTTAGGTTGGCCTAACCTAACTTCAGCGGGCCAAACCGACCCGGCTTTCGCAGCGACCACGAGGAGAGAAGCGTCGCCGATGTTGACCGCGTTCCTGATCATGCTGCGCGAGGGCTTCGAAGCAGCCCTCGTCGTGGCGATCATCTTTGCCTACATCCGCAAGATCGAACGGTCCGACCTGCTGCGTCCGATGTGGTACGGCGTCGGTGGGGCGGCGGCGGTCGCGCTGGCCGTTGGCGTCACGATCCACCTCACGGTCCAGGGTCTGGAGGGCGACGCCCGGTTGCGGGCGTTCGCGGTGATCTCGTTCGCCGCAGTCGTCGTCTTGACCTGGATGATCTTCTGGATGCGCCGCCACGCCCGCGCGATCAAAGGTGAGCTGCAGCACAGCATCGACGTCGCGGTCTCCCGAGGGCGGGGAATCTGGTGGGCAGTGGTCTTGGCGGCCTTCTTCGCCGTGGTCCGCGAGGGCTTGGAGGCTGCGTTGTTCCTGATCGCCACCGCCACCACCGACACGGGCGCCCGCGTCCTGGTGGGCGGCCTGCTCGGCCTGGCGATCGCGAGTGTGGCCGGCTACCTCGTCGTGATCGGCGGCAAGCGGATGCCCATGGCTCTCTTCTTCAAGGTCACGGGCGTGATGTTGATCGTGTTCGCAGCGGGCTTGCTCTCGCGCACGGTGATGTTCCTCCAGACGACCGGTGACCTCGGGATCATCTGGAACAACGTCTACGACGTCCGTCAGTACGCCTGGCTCACTGTCGACACCGAGATCGGGAAGTTCCTCGGCGCGATGCTGGGGTGGGATCCGCGGCCGTCCATCGAGCAGATCGTCGCCCACCTGGGTTACGCCGTGACCGTGGCCTATCTGTTCCTGCGTACGCCACGACGTTCGACGGCGGCCAGCGCGCAGGCGAAGGAGGCGAGCACCGCAGCCCGGTGACGTACCGGGTACCCCGATGGCCGGTCAGTCGGTCGGTGAGGGGGTAGGCGTCGGCCGTGGGGTGGGGCGAGCGCCCGTGGCGGTCGCGACGTGCCAGGTGAACCTCGTGCCGTGGTACGAGTCGCGTACCCAGTTACCGGCGAGGAGCTTGCGAGCTGCGGGCTTGCCAGGCGCAGCTTCACCATCCTCCGACTCGTCAGCTGGTGTGGGCCCGCTCTCCGGAGACGGTGTCGCGGCCTCGGGGTCCGCCCCAGTCGCGCCTGAGCCGACCAAGGGCAGCTTCTCGTCCTTGACGTACGTATAGAGAGGCTGACCCGTGAGCATCAGCTGGTAGCTGCCATCGCGGCGTTTGACGGTCCCGAAGCTGCCGTTCACGCCGTCGAGCTTCTCGACCACGGCCTTGGTGGGCACGGTGACCGGCCGCCAGGTCGAGGTGCAGGCACGGTCGCAGACGAGCCTGCGGGCGGTCTCGACATTGTTGACGTACAAGGGCCGACCCTGCGAGTCGACCAGGACCTTGCCGACGTCCGGCGCTTCCACGACGCGAATGACGGGCTTCGTCACGGGCTCGTTGGCACCGGGTCCGCTCGAACAGGAGGTGATCACGAGTCCGGTTCCTACGGCGACCAGGCCCAGTCGGCGCACCCATCGCTGGCTTCCCACGGCGTCACGCCCTCCCCAAACCGGCCATTTCGCCTACACCGTGCGCGCACGTCGCATGCACGTCCTTTGGTCGCGCGTGGACACCACATGCCGGTAGCAGGGACTGGCCGGATCGTCCGCCGCCTGCTGCGGTGAGAAGCTACCCATCGAGCTGGGCGCATAACCGGATCATCCGCAAGGCGGTCACACCGGCGTGGAGGCCCGGGCCAGATCCTCGCGTGGTGCAGGAGCCCGGGAGGTCACTCGGAACACGAAACGCCGGTAAGACCAGAACCGCAGCAACGTGCCCATACCGATGCCAACGAGGTTGGCCACCGTCGTCGCGAGGGGCCCACGCAGGTCGAGCAGGTAGATCGTGGCACCGAGGACCGCGAGGTTGACCGCGAGTCCAGCAAGGTTCAACAGGAAGAAAAGGGTGTATTCCACCCTGCGCGCCCGGCGCTCGCCGTGCCGCCAGGTCCAGTGCCGGTTGCCGAAGTACGCCACGGTCGTGGCCAGCACGATGGAGATCGTCCGGGCGGTGAGCGGCATGTCGTGGAGGACGCCGTGGCCGTCCAAACCGTACCGCAACAGGATGAACCCGCCGATGTCGATGACGAACGCGACGGTTCCGACGACCCCGAACTTCGCGATCTCGTGCACGAGACAGCGCACCCGCTGGGCCAGCGGATGCGCAGGCGAACGAACCAGGGAAGGCGGCACGAGCGCCCATCGTACGCGGTGGCCTGCGGCGACGTGGCGCACCACCGGGCGGTTCGCGGCTCCACGTCCTTCTCCCGCGGGGTTCGCGTGATCAGGCGGGCGACTTGTTCGCCACGCCGGTCAGCGCGAGGAACTCGTTGCGGGAACGGTCGTCGTCACGCAGGACGCCGACCAGCGCTGACGTCACCGTCTTGGATCCGACCGCCTGCACCCCACGCAGCGTCATGCACAGGTGCTCGGCCTCGATCACCACGCCCACGCCCTTCGGTGCGAGCTCGGCGGAGAGCCAGTCGGCGATCTGCTTGGTCAGTCGCTCCTGAAGCTGCGGGCCGTGGGCGAAGAGCTCCACGACGCGGGCGAGCTTCGACAGCCCGAGGATGCGGTCGCCCGGCAGGTAGCCCACATGCGCCACCCCGACGAACGGCAGGAGGTGGTGCTCGCACACCGACTTGATCGGGATGTCACGGGCGAGCACCAGCTCGTCGTACCCCTCGTCGTTGGGGAAGGTCGTGAGCTTGAAGTCGCGCGGTGTCAGCAGCTCGGCGTAGGCCTGGGCCATGCGCCGAGGCGTGTCTCGCACGCCTTCTGCGTCCAGGCGCATGCCGAGCGCCTGCAGGAAGTCACGGGCCGCACGTTCTGCGGCGTAGAGGTCTCGTCCGGGGTCCTCCCGGACCACGCGTAAGGGGGCGGTCGCGCTCATCGTCTCGGGCCATCCCGATCTTGTTGCTTCGACGGTTAAGGGGGACTTCGGTGGCCGCCGTCCATCCTGCACCGATAGCCCGGCAAATTTCAACAACGAACATTGGTGATAATCTGCCGACCATGACCAGGCGTGTCGGCAGCGAGCCCGGGCCGGGGGAGTCGCGAGCCCGTGGCACCGCCGCGTCCTGGCGTGCCGTGGCGGCGCTCGTCGACCGGAGCCGGCGGGCGCTCTACGACTACGTACGCCATCAGGACCATCCGATCACCCGGGACGAGGCGGCCGGCGTCCTCGCCATGTCCCACAACCTCGTGGCGTTCCACCTGGACAAGCTGGTCGAGGTCGGCCTGCTGAGGGCCCGCTACGAGGCGGCCCCCCTGGGGCGGCCGCGGGGGCGGGGACGGGCTCCCAAGGTGTACGAATCGGCCGAGACCGGGGTGGCCGTCTCGATTCCGGAACGGCGGTACGACCTTGCGGGCGAGATCCTGGCCGACGCGCTCGCGGAAGGATCGGATGAGGCCCGATCGGCGGCGATGCGCTGTGCCCGGGAACGCGGCGAGGAGCTGGGCCGGATGGCGTCCTCGGGGCAGCACCAGCCCGGACACCTCCACCGAGCAGCCGCACTGCTCGCCGACCTGGGCTTCGAACCCTCGCTCGCGGGCGAGCGGATCGTCGTACGAAACTGCCCCTTCCATGCGCTCGCCCGCCACCAGCCGCAGCTCATCTGTGGGCTCAACGTGGCCTTCGTCGAAGGCCTGCTCGCCGGCATCCGGGCGCCGGCCACGGCACACCTGGCGCCGCGGCCTGGGATGTGCTGTGTCGAGGTACGGCTGCGTGATGCAGCGGAGACCGGCGCGGCCGGTGCGCCGCCTTGCCGCGACGACGGCATCGGCTAGCCTCACCGGCGTGTCCACGCACGCTGGTGAACGGCAACCCCGCGAGGTGGTGATCCGTCGTGGCGCGGTCGGCATGGTGCACCCGCCACGGAGCAACGACGTGATATCTCGCGGTGCGCCGACGGTCGGAGTGATCGGCGGCGGCCAGCTCGCCCGCATGACCTACCAAGCTGGCATCGCGCTCGGGGTGAACCTTCGGCTGCTGGCGGAGGGGGCGGACACGTCCGCGGCGCGGGTCATGCCGGACGTGGTCGTGGGTGACTATCGCGATCTGCCCACACTGTGCCAGTTCGCCGCAGAATGCGACGTCCTGACGTTCGATCACGAGCACGTGCCGAACCAGCACGTGCAGCAGCTGTCCCGCGAGGGCGTGGTCTGTCGGCCGGGCTCCGAGGCGCTGCGCTACGCGCAGGACAAGCAGCAGATGCGGGCGAGGCTCACGAGCCTGGGCGTGCCGTGTCCGCGGTGGCGTCCCCTCGCCGGGCCTGACGAGCTGGAGGCCGCGGCCAAGGAGCTCGACGGCTGGCCCGTGGTGGTCAAGGCGGCCCGTGGAGGATACGACGGCAAGGGCGTGTGGGTCGCGGGCGACAGGTCCGATCCCGAGCTCGATCGGGTCTTCGAGTCCGGCGTCCCGTTGATCGCCGAGGAGCGGGTGGATTTCGTCCGCGAGCTGTCCGCTGTGGTGGCTCGCTCGCCCTCGGGCCAGGCCGTTGCGTACCCCGTCGTGGAGTCGGTGCAGCGCGACGGCATCTGCCGCGAGGTGATCGCTCCAGCGCCCGACCTGCCTGACGATCGCGCGCTCGAGGCGCAACGGCTCGCGCTCCGGATCGCCGGTGAGCTGGACGTCGTGGGGATCCTCGCGGTCGAGCTCTTCGAGACCCGGGACGGCAGGATCCTCGCCAACGAGCTCGCCATGCGTCCGCACAACACCGGCCACTGGACCATCGACGGTGCGGTGACCAGCCAGTTCGAGAACCACCTGCGCGCAGTCCTCGACCTCCCGCTCGGATCGCCGCGGCCGCGCGACCGCTGGAGCGTGATGGTCAACGTGCTGGGCGGGGCGTACGACAACCTGCACTGGGCGTTCCTGCACTGCCAGGCGCGGGATCCCGAGCTGCGGATCCACCTGTACGGCAAACAGGTCCGCCCAGGGCGCAAGGTCGGGCACGTGACGGTGTGCGGCGACGACCTGGACGACCTACGAGAGCGGGCGCACCACGCTGCGGCCTACCTGGCGGGAGAGATCGATGAGTGACACAGTGCACGAGCCAGCCGGCTCGGTGGTGGACAGCGGACCTGGTGGCAGCGGGCAGCCGCTGGTCGGCGTGGTCATGGGCTCGGACTCCGACTGGCCGGTCATGCAGGCCGCGGCGAAGGCACTCGAGGAGTTCGACGTCGCGTACGAGGTCGGCGTGGTCTCGGCCCATCGGATGGCGCGGGAGATGCTGACGTACGGCGAGACCGCCGCGTCGCGGGGCCTGCGGGTCCTCATTGCGGGCGCTGGCGGCGCAGCACACCTGCCGGGCATGTTGGCGAGCGTGACGCCGTTACCGGTGATCGGCGTTCCTGTCGCGCTCCGCCACCTGGACGGGCTCGACTCGCTGCTCTCGATCGTGCAGATGCCGGCGGGCGTGCCCGTGGCGACCGTCGCCGTGGACAACGCGCGTAACGCCGGTCTGCTGGCGGTGCGGATCCTCGCAGCAGGGGACGAGGCGCTTCGGCAGCGGGTGGAGGCGTTCCAGCGCGACCTGGCCGCCGCTGCGCGTGCCAAGGGCGAGGCCCTCGCCGCTCGCCGAGGTCGTCGCCTCGGCTTCGGGTGATGCGTCCACGGGCGTCCCGACACAGGTGACTCGCGAGGACGGTCCGCCACGACGCAGCAAACGCGTCAGTTCCAGCCGCGCAGCCGCTCCGGCGTCACGCGAATCACCACGGAGTACGAGCGCCGCATCTCGTCGTACGACATGCCGAGCCGTTCCAAGGACTCGGCGTACTTCGACCGGTAGGCGCGTTCCTCCTCGTCGGTCGGTCCTTTGGCGTCGATCCAGGCACGACCGGTGAACACGACGATGTCCCCGCCCTGGCCGTCGCTCTCCAGATGCAGGGCGACGTGCGGGTTCATGATGATGTTGTGCAGCTTGGGCTTGCCGGGCTCGCTGTAGATGAGGAACGACTCACCGTTCCACACGAACCACACCGGCGACGGCTGCGGCGTGCCGTCGCTTCCGACGGTGACCAGCCAGATGATCGTGTCGTACTCGAGGCGCTTGGCGACATGTGTGCCGAACGTGGTGGTCGTGTCGAGGCGGAACATCGTGACCTCCCGGGGTAACCGTCAGGGTTCTGCACCCTTCCGTGTGTCGTGGAGGAGGCGAGGCCACTCGATCGCGGGACACCGATCCATGACCATGTCGATGCCGGCGGCTGTGGTCTTGGCGAACGCGTCCTCGTCGATCACGCCGAGCTGGAACCACACGGCCTTGGCGCCGATCTCGACCGCCTCGCCTGCGATCGCCCCGGCGAGCTCGGAGCGGACGAAGACGTCCACGCAGTCGATCGGGAACGGCACGTCGGAGAGCCGCGGATAGCCCGGCTCGCCATGCACGGTCTCGGCCTTGGGGTGGATCGGCACGATCCGCTTGCCCTGACTCTGCAGGAACCGCGCCACACCGAAGGCCGCCCGCTGGGAGTTGTTCGACAACCCCACAACCGCCCAGGTCTGGCATTCGGTGAGAATCCGGCGAATGACCTCAGGATCGGACCAGGATGGGCTCATGACCTGATCCTGCGTCGGTGTCCGCGGGAAAGCGAGGCCCCAGAAGTCACGATCGCCACAGGAGGCGGGACTTACCGGCGCTGGGCGCCGATGCGTGCCGAGGCGGGCGAAACCTCGCCGCGCCTGGTCATTGGGCTAGCGGCGGCCGAGGCCGCGGTAGGTCCAGCCGGCGGCGCGCCAGGCGTCCCGGTCGAGGCAGTTCTGGGCGTCGAGCACCTGCCGGTCCGCGACGATCTCGCCGAGCACGGCGGGGTCGAGCTCGCGGAACTCCTGCCACGCCGTGAGGTGCAGCACGAGGTGTGCGCCGCGGCACGCCTCCATCACCGAGTCCGCGTACCTCAGGGTCGGGAACGACTGGCGGGCGTTGTCGTTCGCCTTCGGGTCGTACACGCTCACAAGCGCGCCGTGGAGATGGATTCGCCCGGCCACGTTGAGTGCAGGCGAGTCCCGGATGTCGTCGGTGTTGGGCTTGAACGCCGCGCCCAGGACCGCTACCCGCTTGCCGATCCACTGGTTGCCGAGCATCTCGGCGGCGACGTCGACCACCTTCTGCCGGCGACGCAGGTTGATCGCATCCACCTCGCGCAGGAACGTGAGCGCTTCCTCGGCACCCAGCTCCCCGGCCCGGGCCATGAAGCCACGCAGGTCCTTGGGGAGGCAGCCACCGCCGTACCCCAGCCCGGCGTTGAGGTACTTCCGCCCGATCCGCTCGTCGTAGCCCAGGGCATCGGCGAGCACCGTGACGTCAGCGCCCGTCAGGTCGCACAGCTCGGCCATCGCGTTGATGTAGGACAGCCTCGTGGCGAGGAACGAGTTCGCGGCCACCTTGACGAGCTCGGCGGTCGCGTAGTCGGCCACCACGACCGGCGTGCCCGCGTCGATGAGTGGTGCGAAGACCTCGCGCAACATCTTCTCGCCGTGGGCGCTTCGTACGCCGAACACCAGCCGGTTGGGCCGCAACGTGTCCTCGACCGCGAACCCCTCGCGGGTGAACTCCGGGCACCAGGTCAGCTCGATTTGAGCTCCGTCGCTCGCGATCTCCTCGATGCGCTCGGCCAGGCGCGCCGCGGTACCGACCGGCACGGTCGACCGACCGACGATGAGCGCCGGTCGGCGGATCTTCGGGACCAGGCCGTCGATCGCGGCGTCGAGGTACGACAGGTCCGCGGCGTACTCGCCATCGCGCTGCGGCGTACCGACGCAGATGAAGTGCACGTCGCCGAACTCCGCCGCCTCGTCGTACGACGTGGTGAAGCGCAGCCGCCCCGACTCGACGTGCTTGCGCAGCAACGGCTCGAGCTCAGGCTCGTAGAAGGGGACCCGGCCCTCCGACAGCGCCGCCACCTTGGCGGAGTCGACGTCCATCCCGAGCACCTCGTAGCCCAGCTCTGCCAAGCAGGGAGCGATGGTCGCCCCCAGGTAGCCGGTCCCGATGACGGTGATGCGGTAGGTCACGGGGTCATCCTCCTGTCGTCGCCTGAGCCAGCTGGCATGTGGTCCCGAGCGTTGGCCGGCAGGCAGCGCTGTGCGGCAGGCTACCGCACGAGTCCAACGCCGGCGCGCCGCTCGGGCCAACCGAGCCGGCGGCCAGGTCCTCGCCCAGAGCTCGACTGCGCAGTGTGCCGTATGGTGTGATCGGTCGAGATGGGAGGGCCGCGCCGTGGATGACGTTCCCCTCTTCGCTCTCACCGAGGAGCATCACGCGATTCGCGAGGCGTGTCGGGCGGTCTGCCGGGACAAGGTGGCGCCCCATGCGGCCGAGGTCGACCAGCGGTCGGAGTTCCCGGCCGCCGCCTACGACGCGCTGCGGGCAGCGGACTTCCACGCCCCGCACATTCCCGTGGAGTACGGCGGCGCTGGCGCCGATGCGCTCGCCACGGCGATCGTGATCGAGGAGGTCGCCGCGGCGTGTGCCTCGAGCTCACTCATCCCCGCGGTCAACAAGCTCGGCACGATGCCGTTGCTGCTCGCCGGGTCCGAAGAGCTCAAGCAGCGCTACCTGCCGCCGGTGGCGCGCGGCGAGGCGATGTTCTCGTACTGCCTGTCCGAGCCTGAAGCCGGCAGCGACGCAGGCGCGATGCGGACCCGCGCGACCCGCACGTCGGACGGGTGGGTGCTGAACGGCGTGAAGCGCTGGATCACCAACGCCGGTGTCTCGGATTACTACACCGTCTTCGCCGTCACTCCTGACGAAGCCGAGTCCGACGACGCCGGGCGTCCTCAGGGTCGCGCGCCGATCTCGGCGTTCGTCGTGGAGAAGTCCGATCCCGGCGTGAGCTTCGGCGCCCCCGAGAAGAAGCTGGGGATCAAAGGGTCGCCGACCTGCGAGGTCTACTTCGACAACGTGCGCCTGCCTGCGGACCGGTTGATCGGACAGGTGGGGGAGGGTTTCCGGCTGGCGCTTCGCACGCTCGACCACACCCGGGTCACCATCGCAGCGCAGGCGGTCGGGATCGCGCAAGGCGCGTTGGACTATGCGATCGGGTACGTGAAGGAGCGCCGACAGTTCGGGCAGCGGATCGCTGACTTCCAAGGCGTCCAGTTCATGCTGGCCGACATGGCGATGAAGCTCGAGGCGGCTCGCCAGCTCACGTACGCCGCGGCCGGTCGAAGCGAACGCTCCGACGCCGACCTGGGCTTCTTCGGAGCCGCGGCGAAGTGCTTCGCCTCCGACGTCGCGATGCAGATCACGACCGATGCGGTGCAGCTGCTCGGCGGTTACGGATACGTCCAGGACTACCCGGTCGAACGCATGATGCGCGACGCCAAGATCACCCAGATCTACGAGGGGACGAACCAGATCCAGCGCGTCGTACTCGCCCGTCACCTGCTGCGCTGAGCGTTGCTTCGTGTAGACGCCGCGGGTGGACGTCAGGCACCGGCGTTCCTGCGGCCGGTCGCTGTCGCCGTCGAGCACGACGAGCTAGGCGACCGGCGGACTCGCGGCCCACCGTGATGGGGATGGGCGATGGCGGCGACGCTGGGCAAGTCCTCGACGATTGCGGCAGCCACGTCGGTCAGGCGGCGATTGTTCGACCGGGCGAAGGCTCGCATCTCGGCGAACGCCTGATCGATCGACAGGTTGCGGCGTACTGCCAGCGCGCCCTTGGCCTGCTCGATGAGGATCCGACTGTTGAGTGCGATCTGCAGCTGCTCGGCGAGTTTCGTCTGCTCCCGAAGCAACCGGTCCTGGAGCAGAGCGGTCGTCGCGACGGCGGTCAGAGACTCCGCGATCGTCGCGTGGTCCGCATCGAGTGCTCCCGGATCCTCCCGCAGGAGGCAGACCGCGCCGACGGTGTACGCGTGGACGCGCATGGGATGGGCCTGCACGGATCGAAAGCCGGCCCGTGCAGCCGCGTCGGCGAACTGCGGCCAGAGCGGGTGCGCGCGGCGCAGGTCACCGTTGATGACCACCGCTTCGGTGTCGTACGCCCGTCGTGCCGGTCCCTGCGCAGTCTGGATCTGCAGGAGCTTGATGAGCTCCTTCTGGTCGTTGGAGCTTGCGACGAGCTCCAACGACTGCTCTGCGGCCTTGCGCGAGCGGTGCGGGCTCTTCTGCCACCAGGTCCCGCTGCTCAGGAACACACCCGCGGCGTCGGCGCCTGCGAACCGCACACAGCTCACGGCGAGCAGCCTGAGCTGCGCCTCCACGTCGAAGGTGTCTCCGAGCGTGTCGGTGAGCTGGACGAAAGCCCTCCCCAGTTGAGATCCCCCTGACATGCCACCCCATCACCGTCCCATGGATCGCCACCGAGACGCGGCGTCTCGGTCCTGGCTGATCCGCGGACCCCCACCCCAGGCCTGAGGCTGGCGGGTTCTCGGAAAACGCGCTACAAGATTACGTCGGCCGCGCGACCAGCCAAGACCCTCACCTGGGCCGTTGTAAACCCCCCCCATATGGGGGTGGTGACACCCCACCGTGACGTTCACCGGCGGCGCTGGTCAGGCAGCAACCCGGTGCGTCCGGCGACGACGACCGCCTCGAGCTGGCTGTGGGCGCCGAGCTTCATCATGATGTTCTTCACGTGCCCCCGGACGGTGTGCAGGCTCACGACCAGACGCTCGGAGATGGCGCGCGGATCGAGACCCTCGCCCATCAGGTGGAGCACCTCCATCTCCCGCTTGGTGAGTCGCGGCCAGTTGGGCGCCTCCTGGCGCGAGATCGGTGATATGCCCTGGATCAGGGTGGCAAGCAGTCGGCCGTCGACCAGGATCCGTTCGTCGCTGGGTGCGCGGATCGCCGAGAGGATGTCGGGGAACGAGCTGTCCTTCGCCAGGAACCCTGCCGCCCCTGCAGCGGCCGCTCCGCTGAGGAGCTCGGCGGAGGCGTTCCCGGTCAGGATCAGCACGCGCACGTGCGGAAGTAGCTGCTTGAGCTTGCGGGCTCCTGCGATCCCGTCCGGCCCGGGCAGCTGCACGTCCATGATCACGACGTCCGGCTGGTGGGTCTTGGCGAGCTCGAGCGCTTCGGCCACGGTTCCGACCGCACCGACGCATTGCAGGTCGGCCTGCACGTCGATGGCGACTTCCAGTGCGCTGGCCAGCGTGCGCTCGTCCTCGACCACCAGGACGCGGATCATCGTGGTCTCCGCGGTGACGTTGACGACGTGGTAGACCCGAACACAGCAGCGACGTCGGTGTCGGGAGTGGCATGGCCGTTACGAATCCGGCCCGACGACGACTCAGCCTCGGCAAGGAAGACGTGGAAACTCGCGCCGCCACCCTTGCGTTCCTCGACCCGGGCATATCCCCCGTGCAGTTGGGCGAATCGGCGGACGAGTGCGAGCCCGACGCCCAACCCGCCGCCGGACTCGCGGAGGCCGGCAGGTTGGAAGACCTCGAAGACCGCCTGACGACGGTTGGCCGGAATGCCGGGACCGTTGTCTTCGACCACGAGCAGCACTCCGTCACGCTCACGTCGGCAACGCACCCAGATGCTCGTGCCCGGTGGGGTGTGCTTGACGGCGTTGCGTACGAGGTTCACGGTGATGCGCTCGACCACCGCATTGTTGACGTGGGCGTGTGTGGGGAGCAGGTCGAGTTGCAGGTCATGGTCGGAGGTGTCCACGAGCTCGGCCGCGTGCCGGATGGCGTGAGCCACGTCGACCCGTTGCAACGGCACGGGTGTGGCCAACGCGGTGACCCGCTCGTAGTCGAACAGGTCGCGTAACGTCGTCGCGAGGTCTCGAGCGGACTCCTCCAAACGGACGACCACGCGGGCATGTTCGTCTGCTGGCAGCTCCTGCGAACGCAGCACGGACGCGAGCCCGGCGATGGCCGCGACAGGCGAGCGCAGGTCGTGTGACAGACCGAGGATGAAGGCTTTGCGCATCTCGTCGATCGCCTTGAGTTCCGCCACCGCCTCGCGTTCCCTCTGGATCGCATGCTCCAGAGCCTGGCGGGTGCGTTCGGCCTTCGACACGTCGCGGAGCAACCAGAGGATTTCCTTGTCGTCCACAGGGACGCAGCGCAGCTCACCGCGAAACTGGGAGTGCTCCGTTTCGGCCAGTCGTACGATGATCGGCTGATTGACGTGACTGGCTGGGTTGCGCAGCATCTTGAGGAAGTCGGTACGCACGGAGGGTGCGAACCGCAAACCCAGCAACACCGGCCGGCGTTGCAGGTTGTCGATCCGGAGGAGTCGGCGGGCCTGGCTGTTCGCCTCGAGGACTGCCCCCATCTCGTTGGTGACCACCATGGAGTCGGGCGCGAAGTGGAAGAGCTTGCGCCACCGCTCGCGTTCTCGCTGCAGCTCCTTCTGCCGGGTGGCGAGGGCTTCGGACTGCCGAGTGAGCTGCTCGGTCGCGGCCCGTAGACGTTGCACGGTGGTCTCGAGCTCGGCACGATCAGGTCCTGCGGATAACGCTCGCGGAGCTCGGCGATGCGGTCGAGCGGTCTCGTGCTGCCGGTCGAGGTGTCCGTCACCTGAGGACGTGGGTCGCCATGCGCGGATCGGGACGGGGCACCGGCGCCGTTGCCGGTGTGGGAATTCTCGACATCTGTCACTGTCGCTCGGCCTCCATCAGCTGCCCGACCCCCTCAGTAGAGCTGTCGAATGGTCCACCCTGCGTGATCCGTCATGGACCTCCGACATGCTCGCGGTGGTCGACCGGCTTCACCCTGCGTGACGTCCTGTGCCTCACCCACTTGGCAGATGTTGCGTTGAGTCGCGGGTCCGTCTGCGCAGTCACGAGGACGGGGACGTTCGCTTCGAGGCCACCGAGCACGCACCGTGCTGTCACGTCACCCCCCGACGACGCCGACGCCACAACCGCATGGCCGGATACGAGATCGTCGCAAGATCCGGCCGAGTGCATCATTGTCACTCCCATGAACGTGCACTGAACCCGACCGTGACAGATGGTGACCCGTCACTGGCCGCTCACGTGTCGCGCTCCTGTGTCATGCTACTGCGCGTCACGATCGCTCTACGGCGCACGTTGTGTCAAGTGACCATGGGCAGTCTGCACGGTGCCGTCGAAGGGCTATCCGAGCGCCTGTCCGGCCTGTCGGAGGTGCACTACGTGCCGACACGTGTTGCAGCTCCGACAGGCGTAGTGCACATGGTCAGTTGGAGTCCGGCTTGATTTCCTTCTCGTCCGGGAGCAGGTCCGGAGGTATCGGCGTGTCGTTCTTCAACGCCTGGAAGAGCTGAAGCGCCTTCTCGGTGTCCCACTTGACCGCGCTGCCAACCGGGGTGCTGTATCCCAGGTCCGCGTACGGCACGCCGAGCGTGGTGCCCTTGCCACTCGAGATGGCGCGCATCGCCAGCGCGAACCGGGCCATGTCCAACGGACCGGTGCCCTTGCCGACGGTGATCGCGTCACCGTACGCCATTCCCACGGTCGTGTAGCGGATCGGATGGAAGATGGTGGACGGCTGCATGGTCTCCTTCATGACCGCCGCCATGAACTGGCGTTGCCGCTGGGCGCGCCCGATGTCGCCGAGCTTGTCGAAGTAGCGCGCGCGTACGTAGCCCAAGGCGTTGGGTCCGCTGAGGTTCTGACACCCGGCCTTGAGGTCGATGTGCGCCTTCTCGTCCTTGATGGGTTCAGGCAGGCACATGCGGACGCCGTCGAGCGCCTCGACGATCGTCACGAACCCACCGAAGCCGATCTCGACGTAGCCGTCGATCCGCAGGCCCGTGTTGCTCTCGATCGTGGCGGCGAGCAGTTTGGGGCCACCGAAGCTGAAGGCCGCGTTGATCTTGTTCCAGTCGTGGCCCGGGATGCGGACGTACGAGTCGCGCGGGAACGAGACGAGCGTCGGTGGCGCGGGCGTGTCCGGCACGTGCAACACCATGATCGTGTCGGTACGTCGACCGCTGGCGTCGCCGGTGCCCAGACGTCTGCGCTCGGCACGGGTGAGACCCTCACGGCTGTCCGAGCCGACGATGAGGTAGTTCGTGCCCGACCCGTCCTCGGCACGTTCACCGGTGGGCTCGTACGCCACCTTGTCCACGCGGTTCCAGGCGATGAGCGGCACCGCGATCATGAAGACGGCGTACGCGAGAACGAGGAGGAGCAGCGCCTTCAACGGGCCCAGGCGGCGCCTGCGACGTGGTGCACGCGGCCGTCGGCCGTACTCCGTGGGCGGCCGCTGGTCGTAGCCCGCGTCGGGGTAGCGGTACGGCGACTGGCCGTAGCCACCCTGACCGTAGTCCCGGCCGTAACCCTGGCCGTAGTCGCCATGACCATAGCCACCTTGGTCATAGCCGCCTTGGCCGTAGTCCCCGCCGTAGCCGCCCTGGCCCCCGTAGCCACCCTGGCCGTAGTTGCCCTGACGACTGTAGCCGCCCTGGCCGTAGTCCCGGCCGTAGCCGCGGTCGTGACCGCCACCGCCGTAGGTTCCCTGCCCATGGCGACGGCGGCCATAGCCCTGTTGGCCGTAGCTGCCTTGGCCGTAACCCTGGCCGTAACCACCGTGGACCACGTCACCACCCAGCTCGTTGTTGACCGTGCTCCGTTCTCGTCCGCCCCCGACCCTGGCGGCCCGCCTTGCTGCGGGTTCGGCGCCGCCCGTCGCGTGTCGCAAAACGGCCATCTCACCAAAGGCGGGGATAGCTGCCTTTCGGCATGAAGGCACCGTACCGGGTCAACCGCAAAACGGCACGATCCGTCACAGCTCCTCCCGACTCGGCGTGGCGACTCGGGCCAGGCGTACCTGCTGTGTTGATATGGCGAGCATGCCCTCGTATCCGACTATTCGCGCAGGTCAGGTACGCCGCGGGCCGGTTCCGGACGACTCCCGGAGGTTCCGCCGTGCCGTGACTTTGATCTTGCTGACGCTCGTGGCCCCGGGCTCGGCACAGCTCGTCGCCGGCAACCGCCGGGTCGGCCAGATCGCGCTGCGCATCGTCGGCGGCATGCTCGCGGTGGCCGGGTTGTTGGCCCTGATCGGCCTCATCTCCTCCCGGGCGCTGGTCGCGATCCTCGCCAACCCGTTCCTGCTTCGGTTGATCCAGCTGAGCCTCGCCGCTGCAGCGGTCGGCTGGTTCGCGCTCTTCGTCGACGCGTGGCGGCTCGGTCGCCCACTCGCGTTGCGGCAGAAGCAGCGACTCACGTCCACCGTGCTGACGCTCGGGCTCGCGAGTCTTGCGGTCAGCGTGGTCCTCACGTCATCGCACTACGCCGCGGTCGCCCGATACTCGCTGCAGGACGTGTTCAGCGGCGTGCAGGCGGTCGACCCGTACGCCGGGCGCTACAACATCCTGCTCCTCGGCGTCGACGCCGACGCCGACCGCGTAGGGCTGCGTCCGGACAGCATCACGCTCGCCTCCGTCGACGCGGAGACCGGAGATACCGCGCTCCTCAGCTTCCCGCGCAACCTGCAACGGGTGCCTTTCCCGGCCGGCACGGTCATGCACGAGCAGTTCCCCAACGGCTTCTTCTGCGACGACGGCGAGTGCCTGCTGAACGCGATCTACACGTGGGCCACGGATCACCGGGAGCTCTTCCCAGGCGTGGCGGATCCGGGCCTCGAGGCAACGAAGTCCGCGATCCGTGGGCTCACCGGGCTCGAGATCAACTACTACGCGCTCGTCGACATGCGTGGCTTCGCCGAGCTGGTCGACGCCCTCGGAGGCATCACGGTCGACGTCGAGCGCGACATTCCGATCAGCGGGCCCGACGGCGAGGTGCGGGAGACCATCCCGGCCGGTGTGCAGCGTCTGGACGGCTACCACGCCTTGTGGTACGCCCGCTCGCGAAGTGACTCGAGCGACTACGACCGGATGGCGCGGCAGCGCTGCGTGATGGCGGCCATGCTGCGACAGCTTGATCCGTCCACCGTGCTGTTGAAGTTCCGCGAGATCGCAGAGGCTGGCCGCCACGTCCTGTCGACCGACATCCCGGTGAGCGAGCTCGACACGCTCGCCGACCTCGCGACCAAGGTGAAACGGGCCAAGGTGACCTCGGTGCAGTTCGTACCGCCGCTCATCGACACCTCCGACCCCGATCTCGTCCTGATCCGCCGCAAGGTGCGCGCGGCGATCGAGGCGTCGAAGTCGGTGGCCCGAGCCCGTACGGCCGCGTCGCCTGCCGCCGGAGCGTCGTCACACGGTGGAAAGGCGAAGTCGCGCTCCGGCCCGGACGTCGTCTACCTCTCGGCAGCTTGCCAGGCCCCGTGACCCGCGGGCGGTGAGCGTGCGTCGATAGGTTGTACGCCGTGAGCCACGATGTCGCTGCTCCCGGTGCTGGTAGCCCTCCGGACGCTGCGCGAGACTGGCCGCCGGTCTCGGTGATCATGCCGGTCTGGAACGAAGAGCGCCACCTGCGCGCTGCCGTACGCCAGGTGCTGGCCCAGGACTATCCTGCGCCGCTCGAGGTCGTGCTGGCCGTTGCGCCCTCGGACGACGACACCGAGGCCATCGCGCGCGAGCTGGCCGCCGAGGACGCCCGGGTCCGGATCGTCGCCAACCCGGCCGGCATCACGCCGAGCGGGCTCAACGCCGCGATCAAGGAGTCGAAGTACGACATCATCGTGCGCGTCGACGGCCACGGGATGCTCTCGCCGGGATACATCCGACGCGCAGTCGAGCTGCTCGACGAGACCGGGGCGGACAACGTCGGCGGTGTCATGGCGGCAGAAGGGGAGACCCCGTTCGAGGAAGCTGTGGCCCGCGCCTACTGCAGCCCGCTCGGCCTCGGCGGTGGGAGGTTCCACGTCGGTGGGCAGGCCGGACCCGCCGACACGGTGTATCTCGGTGTCTTCCGGCGGGCGACGCTGGAACGTCTCGGTGGCTTCGACGAGACGTACGTACGAGCTCAGGATTGGGAGCTCAATCACCGGATCCGAGCCTCGGGCGGACTGGTGTGGTTCAGCCCGGAGCTTCGCGTGACCTACCGGCCACGCCCCAACCTCGGCGCGCTGGCCCGACAGTTCTTCCAGACGGGGAAGTGGCGCCGGCTCATCGGACGCAAGCATCCGGGCACCTTCACCCTGCGGTATCTCGCCCCGCCGGTCGCGCTGCTCGCCTGTGTCGCGGGCCTCCTGCTGGGTGTGGTCGGGGCCCTGACCGGGATCCCGTGGCTGCTGCTGGGATTCGTCCCACCCGGCGGCTACATCGCGGGGGTCGTCGCGGGATCGGTGGTCTTCGGGCGCGGTCTTCCCATCCGGGCGTGGCTCTGGCTGCCGGTCGTCGTCGCGACCATGCACATGACGTGGGGGCTGGGCTTTCTGCTGAGCCCGCGTCGCCTCGCACCCGCGCCTCGCTGAAGCGCCCGGGGAGTCACGATCCGCTGGAGCCTGGGTTGGCCGCAGATGAGGTCCGACACGAGGTGGGCTCTCACCGGACGATGGGGGTTGCGGTCAGCCGATCACCGCAGGCGTCAGGCCCAGGAGTCGGTCAGTCCCAGGAGTCGACGGTGGCCCGTGGTGAGGGTTTGCGGCTGGCGGCCGCCTCGGCGGCCTTGGCGGCTCGGCGCTGCCGGGACGACCGTCCCTTCGCGGCGCGTGCCACCGCCTCCTGGTAGGCCTCCACGACAGGTTCGGCTTCACCGTCCATCTTGATCTTCCCGCCGTCGAGCCAGATGGCCCGGTCGCACGTGGACACGATCGTCTTGAGGCTGTGGCTCACCAGGAAGATCGTGCCGGCCTCCTCGCGAAGCTCCTCGATCCGCTCCTCGCTGCGCCGGCGGAAGTCCGCGTCGCCGGTGGCGAGTGCCTCGTCGATCAGCAGCACGTCGTGCGACTTGGCCGCCGCGATCGCGAACCGGAGGCGGGAGGCCATACCGGAGGAGTACGTCCGCATCGGCAGGTCGATGAACTCGCCGAGGCCGGAGAACTCGACGATCTCGTCGTACCGCTCCTTGGCCTCGGCCGGGGTCATGCCCATGGCCAGGCAGCCGAGGATGATGTTGCGCTCACCGGTGAGGTTGCTCAGCAGGGCCGCGTTCACGCCCAGCAGGGAGGGTTGTGCGGCGGTGTAGACGGCACCCTGGGTGGGAGGAAGCAGGCCGGCGATGGCGCGGAGCAGGGTCGACTTGCCGGAGCCGTTACGGCCGATGAGACCGATCGACTCGCCTTCGTACGCGGTGAACGTGACCCCGCGCAGCGCCTTGACCTCGCGCAGCGCAGGCGACTGCTTGCGGGTGAGGACACGCCGCAACGCCTTGGTGGCGCTCCCTCTGCCCGCCGACGCGCCGTAGACCCGATACGTGATGTGCAGGTCGTCGACGATGACAGTGGGCCTGCGGTCGCCGTCCTCGCTCGTCGTCTGCTCGTCTCGCACCATTTGCTCAACCACGCCCATACTTCTCCTCGGCGGCCCAGAAGTAAACGAACCCCAGGCTGAACAGGACGACCGCCCATCCCACCGCGAGTACCCACGTGAACGACCCGAACCACGCGTCGTAGGACTGCATCAGCAGGCCTCGAATGAGCTCGATGTAGACGGCTGCAGGATTGGCCATCAGCACGTCGACCGCCCAGTCGGGAACGTTGCTGTCGGCCAGCCGCTCACCGAGCGGGAAGATCACGCCCGAGGAGTACAACCAGACCCGCAGCGCGAACGGCAGCAGCTGCTGGATGTCGGTCACGGCAGCCCCGATCCGGGCCATGATGAACGCGAGTCCCACGTTGAACATGGTCTGCAGGAACAACGCGGGAACGATCAGGAGCCAGAGCCACGTGATCGGCTCCGGTGCGCGCAGCGGTCCACCGCCGATCAGGTTGACCGGGGTGACCAGCACGAACGTGATCAGTACCGCCATCGAGAACATCAGCTGACGCAGCTCCACGAGCGTCGACGCGAGCGGGAGCGTGGCGCGCGGGAAGTGGAGCGCGCGGATCAGCTGGAGGTTGCTCGAGATCGAGCGGGCGCCAGAGGTGACCGAGCTCTGGCTGTAGTTCATCACGAAGACGCCGGTGATGAGGAAGACCAGGTAGTTGTCGACGCCGCGGTGCACGCCCAGGACGAGCCCGAAGATCAGCAGGTAGACCAGTGCGTTGAAGAGCGGCGTCAGCACGTGCCACAGTCCGCCGAGAATCGACGTGGAGTACCTCGAGACCGAGCGGGACGTGGCGTAGACCCGAATGAAGTGCCGGCGCTGCCACAGGTGCTTGACGTACGTGTGCAGAGGTGGCCTGGCGGAGCTCGGCTTCAAGCCGTACTTCTCGGCCAGGGCGGCCGGCGACATGGCGGTTTCGATCATCGTGTCCTTGTCACTGGTCGGGTGAGGTCCCGTCACGCGGGCGGTGACAGTGGTCCGGCTGTCCGCGAGCGGACAAACGCCAGGGCCACTCGGCCAACATAGGGGACCGGCGTCATACCAGAGGTGGCCTTCCTAGACGTGTCATCCGCCAGACGGTGCGCCAGGCGATCGGCTTGCGGCGGCCGCACGGTGACCGGAGGCCTTCGATCAGTCCGCCGCACCAGGCCTTCAGACCGGAGAGATTACGCGTACGACAGAGCGTGAGCACAATCCAGGTGGCGAGATAGACGATCGCGACCGGCAAGGGGAGGTGTCGCTTGGCGAGCCAGACCCGGTTCCGGGCGTTGTTGCGGAAGTACGTCGGGTGTCGGGTCGGTGACGAAGCGGGGTGGGCGAGCACGCACTGCGCGTCGTAGCGGATCCGCCACCCGGCGTCAAGGGCGCGCCAGGCCAGGTCGGTCTCCTCGTGGGCGTAGAAGAAGTCCGCCGGGAAGACGCCCACCTCCTCGAAGACCTGTCGGCGGATCGCGGTCGCGCCACCGAGGAACGTCGTGACGTCTGACGATTCCTGTGGGTTGCCGACCCTGATCCGCGGAACGTGGCGCCTGGCGACGGATCCGGAGTCCGGGTCGGTGATCCGGAACGACACGATCCCCAGGTCGGCCTGGGTCGCGAAGAGCTTGCGGAGACGCTCGGCGGTGTGGGGGTCGGGCAGCCAGCCGTCGTCGTCCAGGAACATGATCACGTCGGCGTTGGCCGCGCTGATCCCGGCGTTGCGTCCGCCGGGGACGCCAGCGTTCGCCGGGAGCTCGACTACCTCGACACCGTTTGGCACCTTGGGCGCCTTGATCCCGTTGGCGACGACGATGACCTGGATCGGCTCACCGACCTGACGCTGGACGCTCTCGATGGCGCGAGCCAGCTCGCACGGCCGGTCACCCATCGTGAGGAGAACGCAGGCGAGCCGAGGCGCCTCGTGACGCACAGGCTCGGCGTGACCACGCACCGTGGAGTCGTGGCTGGCGTCGGACGTACCGCTGGGTGGTGCTGTGGTGTCACCCCCCGGCGTCACCTGCGGAGTCATCTCGGTCGTCATCTTCGGCACAGTCCGCCTCAAGCCAGCCGCCTCGATGCCAAAACGCTTATCAGGTGCAGCACCACCTGCAGGCCAGCGACCCCGGCAACCACGACCGTGAGCACCTGGGTCGCAGCGAGGGAGCCGAGTGCTGCGTCGACGACGGCGGCGAGCAACACCGCGAACGACAGCTCGATCGCCAGGATGATGCGGTAGAAGCGCAGCACGAGGGCGGCGCGCCGGAGTCGTGCGAGGCCCGGGTTGCGAGGCTCGACGTCGCTCTCCGTGACGACTGACCGGCCCGACCGGGCACGCGCGACGTCCACGAGGTCGGTCTCGGCCTTGATGAGAACCGCTCCCAGCGCGGCAGCCATGCCGAGAACGGCGTAGCCCGTGGGCTCGCCTGCGGATGCGCGGAAGCCCAGACCGACCAGCAACGCGGCTTCGCAGAAGTAGTGGCCCACGCGGTCCAGGTAGACGCCGGTGATGCTCTTGCGTTCGGTCCAGCGTGCGACCTCTCCGTCGCTGCAGTCGAGCAGCAGGTAGACCTGCACCAGCACGGCGGCGAGCACGGCGCCGGGCAGGCCGGGCCACACGAGCGCGAAGCCGGCTAGGATCCCGGCGACGATCATGAGCCCGGTGAGGTGGTTCGGCGCGATGCCCGCGGCGACGAACAGCCGGGTCGCGTACGGCGAGACCTTGCGCATGTAGAGCCGGCCGGCCCAGTGCTCGCCGCTGCGTCGTTCGAGCAGGCCGGGTGGGTGGATCTTGGCACGCATCTCGGCCATCGGCGGGAGCGTACTCATCCGGCGTTACTCCTCACGTGTCGTACGTCCTCCGCGACGCGTGGTCGTGCCGGCACCAGCATCCTCGTGCGAGGACACCGGGCCGACACCGCACCGGGTGGCGGTGCGCCCTGCCGACTCGGCGTACGCTTCGACCGCGGCCTCGACGGCGTCCTTGTCCAGGTCGCGGTGTTCCAGGATGGTGAAACGACCTGGACGGGTGTCGGGTGCCCGTACCACGGCGGCCGCGAACTCCTCGCGCGAGAAGCCGAGCTCGCTCGGGAGCACCGGGAGTCCGTGCCGCGCCAGGCACTCCACGATGAGCGTTCCGCGGCTGCGGCTCACCGGATCGTCCCACAACGTGCATGCGAAGGCCGCACCGACTCCTACCTGCTCGCCATGCAACCGTGCCCGGCCCGGGTAGAGCAGGTCAAGCGCATGGGACACCTCGTGGCATGCGCCACTGCAGGGTCGGGAGGACCCGGCGACGACCATGGCCAGGCCGGACATGACCAGCGCTTCGGCGAGCACGCGCAGGAAGTCGTCGTCGGCCGTGGTACCCGGATGGTGGGCCACGGCCTCGGCCGCAGTTCGGGCGAGCGTGACGGCGAGGCCGTCCATCGGCTCACCCTTCACCTCGCGGGCAAGCTCCCAGTCGGCGATCGCCGAGAGGTTCGACAGCACCTCGCCGATGCCGGCCTTGATGGATGCCGGGGGCGCATGGCGTACGACGTCGAGGTCCACCACCACGGCGATCGGTGCGGGTACGCCGTACGAACCGCGACCGGCGTCGTTGTCGAGGATGCTCACCGGGGAGGCGATCCCGTCGTGGGCGAGGTTCGTGGCGACGGCGACCATGGGCAGGCCGAGGCGCGCTGCGGCGAACTTCGTCACGTCGAGGATCCGTCCACCTCCGATGCCGACGATGGCGTCGTACGACCTGCCTCGGACGCTGTGGGCGAGCCGGAGGGCCGCGTCGACCGTGCCGGCCTCGACCGTGTAGAAGTCCGCGGCGCGGAGCTGAGGCTTCACCTGTTCGGCGATCCGTACCCCCGACCGCGGTCCGGTCGCGATGGCGACCCGGCCTCCGGTCGAGATCCGTTGGTCGGCGAGCAGCTCACCGAGCCCGCCGATCGCCCTCGGGCGGACGTCGATCACCACCGGGGTCGGGATCATCCTGGCGAGAAGAGGCACGACTCAGTCCTTGGTCAGGGCCACTGCGACCTCGGTCGCGCGGGCCAGATCGTCGGTGTCGTCGATCTCGACCCACGGCACGTCACCGATCGGCGTGATGCCGATCCGGACGGAGTCCCGATCGATGAGGGCCTGGAACCCGTCCTCGTAGTACAGGCTCGGGTCGCGCCGCCAGGTCGCCTCGAGGGCTTCGACGAGAAGCGGGCCGACGTCGGCCCGGACGGTCGCCACACCGATGTACTCCCCGTGCGCCGTCGCCGGGTCGACCTGCTTGCTGAGCCGGGAGACGGTTCGCCCATCCGGTGAGACGACCTTCATCTCCTCGTGCCCCAGCTGCTTCACGGTGTCGGTGGCGAGTGCGATGAGGGCGGTGTCCTCTGCTCCCTTGACCAGCTCGAGCTCCACCGACAAGGGATGCACGGTGTCGCCGTTGGCGAGCAGGACGTCGGCCTCCAGCAGATGGTGCCGGGCGCACCAGAGCGAGTAGCAGTTGTTCCAGGTCTCGGCGCGCTCGTTGTGGATCAGTCGCAAGGTCACGCCGTGCCGACGCTCCAGGCTCCGCTTGCGTGTGTGGACGGCGTCGGCCGCGTAGCCGACGACGACCGCGACGTCGGTCACACCGACCTGGACGAAGTTGGCGAGGATGACGTCGAGCGGGGTGAGATCCTCGCCGATGGGTACGAGCGCTTTCGGCAGACCGTCGGTGTAGGGGCGTAGCCGCCTGCCGGTCCCAGCCGCCAGAACGACGCCGATCATCGAGCGTCCCCGGCGGTCTGGAGCGTCGCCGTCGTCGGCCGGGTCCGCCCCTCCGTGGTCATCGACACGAGCGACTCGATGACGTAGAGCGCTCCCAGCCCGACCGCGAGAACGCCGAGGCCGACCGTGAACACCTGGGCGCCACCGATCGCGAGCAACCCCAGCACGACCATTCGACCATCGTGCCCGCCGGTCGCCACGAGGAGCCACCAACGGGGTGTGGTGTGCGACTCGCGCAACCGGTACACGGTGTCGTAGTGGTGGTAGGCGCAGGCCGCGACGTACCCGAACGCGACCGGCAACGCGTCCGGAGCGGTGAGCGCCGTCAACGTGATGGCCAAGGCGTACTCGGCCGCACGGAACGACGGTGGCAGCACCCAGTCAGCCCATCCGTTGAGCGGCTGCTGGGTCGCAAAGCCTGCCAGCAGCGCGTACCACAGCATGCCGACGATGAGCCACGAGCTGCCGACCGCCGGAACCACGATCAGCGAGAACGCCAATACGACAAGGGCGATCAGCGTCGTCAGTGGCGCGGGAAGGGCACGACCCGGCAGGGCGTGGTGGAAGATCCAGCCGATCGGCCCGATGTCCACCATGGCGCCGAGCGCCCGACCCGCCGACTTGGACCACGGCTCGTGCAGCCGGCGCAGGCTCCGCATGAACCGACCGAGGAAGGCGTACGTCGCGGCCGCGACTCCTGCGGCCAGGAGCACGATGAACACCACCGGTGGTGTCGTGAACGCCACCAGCAGGCAGATCAGGGCTGAGCGCTCTCCCTGCGGCAGCACCACGGCGCGGCGCAGCCAGACCTTCCAGCGGCCGCCGGCAAGCCGGGTCCGCATGAGCTCGGAGAGCGGGGGAGAGCTGTCGAGGTCGGCCGTCACCTCGTCGTAGGCGAAGTGCATCTGGTGGCGCACGGTCTGGAACGCCATGGCCGTGGCGGCGAGGATCCAGACGCTTGTCGCGCTCCAGCCGCCGCCAGCGGGTCCCGCGGCGCCGACCGCGAGGCCTGTGAAGAGCGCGTACTCCTTGATCCGGTCGGCGGTGAGGTCGAGCCGCGCGCCGAGCCGGGAGAACCTCACCGTGTAGCGGGCGAGGTCGCCGTCGACGCAGTCGAGCACGAACGACAGGTGGAAGAGCACAGCCGCGGCGACGAAGCTGGCCCGGGTGCCGGTGGCCGCCGCAGCCGCTGCGGCAAGCGCCACGACGAGCGAGAGCGCGGTGACGTGGTTGGGTCGCAGGCCGAGCCGCGCGAAGAGACGTGCCGCGTGGCCTGAGTACGTGCGGACGAAGAACGTCGTGAAGAGCGTGTCGTTCGACTTCACCGAGCTCGCGAGTCGAACCCGTTCCTCGTCGACCGACGCCACCCTGCCCTGGAGAGCCTCGCGTTCGGCCGCCGAGTCGGCGATGCCGGCCACCAGGGGAGCCGGATCGAACGCCGTGACGGTCCCCGTGGTCCGCAGGGCAGCGGCGACCGCCGCGATGTCGACGGGTGCATCGGACGGGCTTGCGACGTCGAGGGCGGTCAGCAGCTGTGGCCTGGCCTCGGGTGCGACCCGAAGCGTCCCCGGTCCGACGAGTATCTGCGACCGGCTGTCATACGTTGCCCGCCGGAGGGCGTGCAGATGGCCCACGAAGCGGCGATCGACCAGCACGGCGGCCTCGTCGGCCGGCGTCCGGTCGCCGCGGGATGGGTCGAGTGCCTCGAGTGCGGCTTCGACCGTTGGGGTCTCGACCACGGCGAAGCCGAGCTCCCGAAGCTGAATCGCCACGGGAGGGTCAGCGGGCTCGTCAGGCTGTGCCGGCCCGACGAGGTACGCGGTCGGCAGCGCGATCACCCCTCACGATCCGATCAAGCTGCTCATCTTAGAACGCCTCGCATCCGCGGGACGTTCACGCCGACCGCAGGCTGGCGGGCCAGCGAGCGGTCGGTCGCCGGTTGGAGCTGTACCGTTTCGGCCACCTGACCGTAGCGGTCCAGGCTGGGTGTGCGCACCCCGGGCGACGGATCTGGGTAGCCATTGTCGTACGCAGCGTGGCAGGCGCGGTAGCCCGCATGCCTCGCGGTGAGACCCTCGCGGTGAGAGCGCTGCGGCCGGTCGCTCGGATCAGAAGAAGCGGATGGCGGCCGACAGGTCGCCTGGTTGGCCGAAGCGCTCGCCGAGGGGTGTCGGACCGGGTGAGCTGGTCGCTCCGTGGCCCACTTCGCGACTCGAACGAGATGAGGTCGACCTCATACGGACGGCGTTACCTCTTGATGATCTAATAACGATCTGTACCGTCACGTGTACGCAGTGCTGATCGTTGATCGTACAAATGGCCCGAGCCGGGCGGGTCCCTACAGAAAGTGGTGAGGCCACCAGAGGGAGGTCGATGTCGATGACGCTGGCTGCGGCGTCGCCGACAGTGCCCTCGGCCGAACGGGAAGCGCCCGTGTTCGTGCCCGGCTACGGCTGGGTGCAATGGTCGAGAGCACTCTTGGATGCACAGGCCCGGTATCTGCTCCTCCTCCACCGACCCGACGCCGGATGGTCCAACTCCGGCCGGTTCGGGTTCCGGAGGCTCCGCAGGCGGCGCCAACGTCTCGAGGGGGCACGGTGCTTGTACTGCGGGCGGGAGTGGACCTGTCCTGAGGCAGTGTGGGCGCAGGCATGGCTGGCGCCGCTTTCAGGTGTGTGGGAACGCGCGGCAGGACGCACGTCCGGTCGCGGGGGACGAGTCCGCGGAGGCCGACACCGCGCACCTGGACACTCGCGGATCGGCTGGCGGTCACGTCGGGCCGCCAGGCGCTCGGTTGCGACCGCGCCGTCGGCACTTCAGGGGTGAGGAGCACCTCCACTGCGGGGTCCCTCGTGGGATGTGGCCGGGGAAGTGTCGCGGGGCGATCACGGCGAGGTGGGACGTTCGGGCGTCGGACGTCGTTCGGGATTCGGGCGTCCCACCTCCCGTCGCGGCTTCGGGTCGATGCGTTCGATAGGTGTGGCCTCGATGGGTGTGTGCTCGCCTTGGCAGGCGGTGGCGCCTGCCGTGGCAGGAGCGCACCCGCCACGCCTGGTCATTGTGGGTGGGGGGTGACCACGTAGCCTGGGCGACCATGACCTGGCTCGTCACCGGCGGTGCCGGCTTCATCGGCGCTCACGTGGTCCATGCATTGCGCGAGGTGGCCGAGCAGGTCGTGGTGCTCGACGACCTGTCCACCGGCCTCGCCGAACGGCTCAGCGGTCTTGACGACGTGCCGCTGATCCGAGGCCGGGTACAGGACACCGACTTGGTGATCCGCGTGCTCGAGGAGTACGAGATCACCGGTGTCGTGCACGTGGCAGCCAAGAAGTACCCCGCCGAATCGGTCGAGAAGCCGCTCTTCTACTACCGGGAGAACATCGGCGGGCTCGAGTCCTTGCTGCGCGCCATGGAGGCCGCCGGGGTGGACGCCCTGGTGTTCTCGTCGAGCGCCGCGACGTACGGCAACCAGGCGAGTGAGGTCCTGACCGAGGACGCCACCTGCCGGCCGGAGTCTCCGTACGGCGAGACCAAGCTGGTCGGCGAGTGGCTCATCGCGCGCCAGGCCCACGTCACCGATCTGCGGTTTGTGAACCTGCGCTACTTCAATGCGGCCGGCACGGGGCGTCCTGAGCTCGCCGACGTCGGCGCGGCCAACCTGATCCCGATGGTCTTCGAGCGGCTCACGGCGGGGAAGCGCCCGCAGATCTTCGGCGCCGACTACCCGACGCCTGACGGCACCACCATCCGCGACTACGTCCACGTGGTCGACATCGCGTCCGCCCACGTCGCAGCCGTCCGGCATCTCGTCGCCGGACATGACGCCCGGATGACGCTGAACGTCGGGACCGGTCGCGGCTCGTCCACCCGGGAGATCGTGGAGACGATCTTGGAGGTGACGGGTCACCAGGGTGTCGAGCCGGAGATCGTGGGCCGCCGGCCGGGTGACCCGGCGGTCTCGGTCGCCTCGGTCGAGCGGATCCGCGAGGTGCTCGGCTGGTCGGCGCAGCTGGATCGACGAGCGATCATCGCGGACGCGTGGCAGGGTTGGCTCTATCGGCACCGCCAACCACAATGACCAGGTGTGGGGGTCTCGTGGCCCTCGAACGGTGTCGGTGCCCTGCCGGGGTCACGAACGCCCTCGCCAGGGTCACGAATCGCCCCGCCGCGGGTCAATGGTGACGAGGGAGGTTACGGGGCGTGGCGACACCGGGCAGGGTCTTGTGGCGACCACCGGCCGACGTACGGGAACGCAGCCGAGTAGGCCAGTACATGACCTGGCTCGCCCAGGAGCGTGGGCGCAGTTTCGACGACTATCACAGTCTCTGGCGCTGGTCGGTGGACGACCTCTCGGGCTTCTGGGGAAGCATCTGGGACTACTTCGGGTTGGCGGAGCGCTTCGGCGAGGCCGGGACCGTTCTGGCATCCGATGCCATGCCAGGTGCCCGGTGGTTTCCTGACGTACGCCTCAACTACGCCGAGCAGATGCTCGCCGACCTGCCGGAGACCGGTCCGGTCGTCATCGCCCGCTCCCAGACGAGACCCGGCACCGAGCTCACGGCGGCCGAGCTTCGAGCGGCGGTGGCGCGAGCACGTGCCGGACTCGAGCGGCTTGGGGTGGGCCGCGGCGACCGGGTCGCGGCGTACCTCCCCAACATCCCCGAGACACTCATCCTCCTGCTGGCGACCGCGAGCCTGGGGGCGGTCTTCTCCTCCTGTGCCCCCGAGTTCGGCACCCGCAGCGTGGTCGACCGGTGGAGCCAGATCGAGCCCTCGGTGCTCTTCGTCGTGGACGGCTACCGGTACGGCTCCAAGGCGGTCGATCGGACGGGTGAGGTGGCGCAGATCCAGGAAGCGTTGCCGGGGCTTCGGCACATGGTGGTCGTGCCGTACCTCTCCGCCGAACGCGCCGCGCACCTCGTCGCGGGTGGGGCGTCACGCCCGGGGGCACGTCAGCCGGAGACGTCGACGTGGAACGAGTTCCTCGCGGCCGGCGACGGTGCAACCAACCTGTCGTTCGAACGCGTGCCGTTCGACCATCCGCTCTACATCCTGTACTCCTCCGGCACGACCGGGTTGCCCAAGCCGATCGTTCACGGACACGGTGGAATCCTGCTGGAGCACCTCAAGACCCTGGCGTTGCACTTCGACCTCGGGCCTGCCGACAGGTTCTTCTGGTTCTCCACCACCGGCTGGATGATGTGGAACAAGCTCGTCTCCGGCCTGCTCACCAACTCGGCGATCGTCCTCGTCGACGCGAATCCGGCGGACCCGGACCTCACCGTCTTGTGGCGGCTCGCCGAGGAGACAGGGATGACGTTCTTCGGCACCAGCGCGCCGTTCCTCATGGCCTGCCGCAAGGCGAGCCTGCAACCGAGGAAGACGGCTGACCTGTCGCGGCTGCGCGGGCTCGGCTCGACCGGTTCTCCGCTGCCGGCCGAGGGCTTCGAGTGGGTGTACGAGGAGGTCAGTCGCGAGCTGTTGCTGCAGTCGTTCTCCGGCGGCACCGACCTGTGCACGGGGTTCGTCGGCGGCTCGCCCCTGCTGCCGGTCTACGCCGGGGAGCTTTCCTGTCCGTGCCTTGGCGCGGCGGTCGCGGCGTACGATCCCGCCGGCAAGCCGGTCGTCGGCGAGCTCGGAGAGCTCGTGCTGGAACGCCCGATGCCGTCCATGCCCGTGGGCTTCTGGGGCGACGCCGACGGGTCCCGTTACCGTGCGGCGTACTTCGCCCACTTCCCGGGCGTCTGGCGGCACGGCGACTGGGTGAAGATCAGCGAGCGTGGCACCTGCGTGATCACCGGGCGCTCGGACGCGACCCTGAACCGCGGTGGCGTGCGGATGGGCACCGCGGAGTTCTACTCCGTCGTCGAGGCCTTGCCGGAAGTCGTCGACAGCCTGGTCGTCCACCTCGACGACCCGGAGGGCGGCGTCGAGGAGCTCGTGCTCTTCGTGGTGCCGGCCGAAGGGGTCGAGGTCGATGATTCCCTGCGGGAACGAATCGCGAGCGAGCTGCGGCGGAACCTGTCGCCACGACATGTACCGGACGAGATCGTGGCGGTGAGCGCCGTTCCCCGCACGCTCTCCGGCAAGAAGCTCGAGGTCCCGGTGAAGCGGATCCTTTCCGGGCAACGGTCCGAGGAGGCGGCCAGCACGGGCGCGCTCGCCAACCCCGCGTCGCTGCAGGAGTACGAATCCTTCGCCCGCTCGCGGCTTGGAAAATGACCACGCGTCGCCTCCCACAATGACCACGCGTGGCGAGTGCGCACCCGCCATGGAAGACATCGGCACCCAGCGAGGCTAGGGTTCGCCCGCACTGGCGCTCGCCCGCCCTGCCAGCCGCGATTCTCGCGGCAGGCAGGGCCAGCTGGCGCCATGCTCTGAGACCTCTCCCATCCCGGTGTGCTGGCGGATTTCGACGGACACGGTCAAAGGATGCAAAGTCCGCAACGACACGGGGGATGGATAGATGGGCCGAGGACGTGGGAGAACGTCGATGGTCGTCGCAGGATCGCTGGCTGGCGTCATGCTGATGAGCGTGGCCGAGCCAGCCGCTGCGCTCGTAGGAACTCAAGGTTCAGCGGGCGGCCGCTCCTGGATCGTCGCGTACGAGAACGCGGCGCAAGCGTCTGGCACCCCTCTGTCGACGGCCAATGCGTTGGCCGCTTCCAGCCAGCTGGTCCGCCCACGCAACGGTTGGTTCCGCCTGGTCGGCCGAGGCTGGGGGCACGGGCGCGGGATGTCGCAGTGGGGTGCCTACCGGGCAGCACAGCTCGGCCGCAGCCACCGCGAGATCCTGCGCTTCTACTACCCCGGTACGCGCCTTGCGCGAAATCCTGACACGACCATCCGCGTGCGGCTCACGCACGAGGACTGGCCCGCGCGGGTTCTGCCCGAGAGCGGCCTCACGCTCTATTGGACGGGGAACGACCGGCGGGTACGGCGGACCCGGCTCCCTGCCTCGCTGGGGGGTTGTCGCGTCCTGGCCTGGCGGGTCCGGGCCGTAGGCGGCGGGGACATGACAGTGCAGGCGCAGACGTGCAGGTCCTGGCGTACGTTCGTCTCCTCGAGCCAGATCCGCGCCGGCGGTCGGGTGTCGTTCGTGGATCCCGACGACACCGTTCGTTTCGTACGCCGGGTCGGTGGGGGAACACCGGTCCGCCGCACCTACCGCGGCTACCTGCGGGTCGTCTACCGCGACGGTCAGCTGCGGCTCGTCAACGTGGTGCCGTACGAGCAGTACCTGCGGTCGGTCGTCCCGGCCGAGTCGCCGGCAAGCTGGCCGCTCGCCGCATTGCGCGCTCAGGCCATCGCGGCCCGCTCCTACGCCGTCCGGTCCGCCTCAGGGCGACGCGACGCGTACTTCGACGTCTACGACACGACGGCCTCGCAGGTCTACAACGGCCTGACGGGACACGACAAGGACTGGGATGTCGCGGTTCGCTTCGAACATCCCCGCACCGACACCGCTGTCCGCTCGACGCGGCGACAGATCCTGCGGTACCAGCGGTGGACCGTCTACGCCGAGTTCGGCTCCTCCAACGGGGGATGGACTGCTGACGGCGGACGGCCCTACCTGCGCGCGAAGTACGACGCGTGGGACTGGGGCGCCCGCGCCAACCCCTACCGGACCTGGACCGACTCGGTCTCGGTGCAGAGGCTGAGGGCCTGGTACCCCTCTCTCGGCACGATCCGGGGAATCCAGGTCACGAAGCGCTCAGGTGGCGGCCGATGGGGCGGTCGGATCAGCGAGTTCGTGATCGTGGGCTCGAACGGGCGACGGGTGATCCGTGGCGACAGCAACGTGCGCGCGGTGCTCGGCGTGCGCTCGTCGTACTGCGCCTTCCAGCGCTGACCGATTCTCGCGCTGCCGCTGAGGCGAAATCAGGGCTGTGACACGTGCCGGCGCGTGTCACAGCCCTGACAGGCGTAGTGCACATGGTCAATTTGGCGTCGTGGTGGAGGGCCGAGCGCCCTCCACCACGACTTGTCAGGTCAGGTCGTCGACGGCTGGGGTCACTTGGCGGGGCGGACCCTCACCGTCATCTCCCGACCGTCGGCCGACTGGTCGACCACGGTGATGCGGACGCCGTATCCCGCGACCTTCACACTCTTGCTCGGGTTCGCGGCGCTCCAGTAGGCGTTCGGCTTGGAGTCGTCGAACGTCCGGATCGCCTTCGACGACTTGACGTCCGCAATCTCCACCTCGATCCGGTTGCCGCGCTGCACCTCGCGACTCAACGTGATCGCGTCGGTCCGCTCCAACCCGAACGTCGCGTCGTACGCGTGCGCCCGGCCGTTCGCCAGCACTCCGTCGCTGAACCGGATCACCTTCGGCCGCGCGTCCACGGGCAGGATCAGCCCGTGGCCCGGGTGCCGCGAGGTGTTGTTGTCCTCCTGGGTCTCGTTCCAGTACCAGATCAGCAGACCGTTCTGGTACGGGTAGTGCTCGACCCAGTTGGGCTTGCTGATCGCCCGGTTGAAGTTGTACGGACCGGTCTCGAGCGTGGCGTCGTACCCGATGTACTGGCGGTTCTCGGCGAGGTAGTAGCGGCCCTTGAGCTCGGTCGTCGTGCCGCCGAAGCGGGTCCAGTTTCCGGACCAGCCGTTCGTACCGCTCTCGACATCGTCGAAGAACACCTGCTCACCGTCCGCGGTGACGCCGATGTCGTCGAGCATCGGCCCGGCGAAGTGCAGACCACCGTCGGTCGAGTACCGGAACCGGACCTCGATCTCCTGGCCGACGTACGGCGTCAGGTCGTAGCTCACGTCGACCCACTCGCCGTTCGAGCTGCCAGTGACCGGGTCACCGATCGTCTCCCAGTGGATCCCGTCGGTCGAGACCTCGAAGTGGAGCAGGTCGTAGCCCTCTTCGATCTCGTACCACGCCTTGGCAGTGAGCGACGCACTGCTGCTCGCGCCGGTGAGGTCGACGGTGCGACGCAGCTGGGTGTTGAGGTCGTCGTCGCTGCCGCCCCACCACTCGTACGAACCGGAGTACGGCGTGTTGTACTCGGTCACGACCTCCTGCTTGGGCAGCGGGACCACCAGGGCCTGCGGCTTGCCGGTCGCCTCCGCCGCCGGGCCGAGGGTCGTCGTGGACTTGCGGTCAGGCGAGACCACCTCGTAGTCGAGCCAGCCGAGCTGCAGCTTCTCCCAGGCACCCATGTAGCCAGGCGTGGTGCCGATGTCGTCCTCGCCATGACCCAGCCACGAGCCAGACGACATGAGGGTCCAGTAGCCCGTGCCGTTGTCGCCACCGGCGGTGTCGTACATGTCGGGCAGCCCGAGGTCGTGCCCGAACTCGTGGGTGAAGACACCGAGGCCACCGTTCTCCGGCTCGGTCGTGTAGTCGCCGATCCAGAAGCCGGTGTCACCGAGCGGCACGCCACCGCGGGGGTTCTGCTCGGGACCGGTGTTCGAGCCGGGGAAGGCGTACCAGCGGTGCGACCAGATGGCGTCTCCGCCCTGGGCGCCGCCTCCAGCTTCCTCGCCCTCACCGGCGTGCACGGCCTGGAAGTGGTCGATGTAGCCGTCGGGCTCGTCGAAGTTGCCGTCACCGTCGTAGTCGTACCGGTCCCAGGTGTCGAACTGCGCGAGGTACTCCCGCAGCTCCTCCACGGTCTTGCCGGCCGCGATCTGGGCGTCGTACCACGCCTGCGCGGTGTCCTTGATGTAGTTCCAGTAGCCGTCCGACTCGGGGATCTCGTTGCTTCCGTAGCGCGCCTCGTTGTACGGGAGCTGCACCCAGTCGCTCACGTCCCCGGTCACCGTGTAGCGGCCCTGCGACTGAGCACGGTAGAAGTTCGCCATCGACTCGCCCTCTTCGCCGAAGAAGAGGTTGAGGTAGTGCTCCCGGTTGAAGTCGGGCACCCAGTAGGTCGTGTTGTCCTGCAGTCGGTCGGGCTCCGGGATCTCGTTCGGACGCGGGCCTGGCGTGCCTCCGGTCCGCGGATCGATCTGGTCGCCGAAGGACGTCAGGATCGTGAAGATGCGGTCGGTCTTCTCCATGCTGAGCTGGGCGAAGTCGCCCTTGCTCAGGCGTACGACATCAGAGGAGCCACGGCGCTGGACCTCTGCTTGACCACGGATCACCTTCTCGATCGCGGCCTTGCGAGTCTCACGCAACTTGTCGCCAAACGGGTTGGGTAGATCGTCTGGCGCATGCTGGCGCGCCTTGGGTGCGTCGTCGCGCGCCGGGGGCGAAGCCGCGGCGGGTAGCCACGCCGCCGTAACCGTGAAGGTGACGAGCGCCGTCGCTGTCACCAAGGTCGGGGTACGAAGTTTCACAGCACTCCTTCCGGGTGGTTCTGCGCGCTGACCCCCCGAACAGAACCGGTGAGATCCGAAGCTAGGAAGCGATCAGAAACTGCCATATATTGCCCCCGGTTGTCACGCTTTTGGAAGTGGTTGGCAGATTCTGACCAGTTAGGGTCTTCGTACCCATACCGACGTCAGTCGGCCGGCGGCGCGAGGCCATAGGGTCGACACATGCGTTACCGCTCCTTGGGAAATTCAGGTCTGCAGGTCTCCGTCGTCGGGCTCGGCGGCAACAACTTCGGGGGTCGCCTCGATCTCGCGGGAACGCGCGCCGTCGTCGACGCGGCTCTCGACGCGGGGATCACGTTGATCGACACGGCCGACGTCTACGGCGGGCGAGGTGGCTCGGAGGAGCTGCTGGGCGAGGTGCTCGCCGGACGTCGTGACCGGGTGGTCCTTGCGACGAAGTTCGGCAACGACATGGGCTACGGTCCGGCCGCAGGTGCGAGAGGGGGCCGGGCGTACATCCGGCGGGCGGTCGAGGCCTCGCTGCGTCGCCTTCGTACCGACTACATCGATCTCTATCAGATCCACAATCCCGATCCGGCGACGCCGATCGCGGAGACGCTGTGCGCTCTCGACGAGCTCGTGAAGGAAGGCAAGGTCCGCTACGTCGGGCACTCGAACTTTCGAGGCTGGCAGATCGCCGAGGCCGCGCACGTCGCCCGCGAGCTCGGTGTGACGCCCTTCATCTCGGCGCAGAACCATTGGTCATTGCTGGAACGCGGAGTCGAGGCGGAGGTCGTTCCGGCCGCGCGGCATTACGGCCTCGGCGTGCTTCCGTACTTCCCGCTCGCCAACGGGTTGCTGACCGGCAAGGTCCGGCGAGGCCAGCCGGTGCCGGAAGGCTCCCGGCTCGCGGCCCGCGAGGGCTACGTCACCGACGAGAAGCTCAATCGGGTCGAGGCGTTGATCTCGTGGGGCGAGCGGCACGGGCGGTCGCTCCTGGAGATCGCGATCGGGTTCCTGGCCGCCCAGCCCGTCTGCGGCTCGGTGATCGCGGGCGCCACGTCGCCGGAGCAGGTCAAGGCGAACGCCGCCGCGGGGGAGTGGGAACCGTCGGCTGAGGAGCTGGCGGAGATCTCGGCGCTCGCGTCGCCTGCTGCTGGGCGATGATCGTGCTGCCGGGTCGCCAAGATCACCCGACTGTGTCCAGGCGTGGGAACATGGGAGAGTTCTGCCTGGTTGGTGTGACAAGAGGATCCGATACCACGACAGGAGTGAGCCGTGTCGCTGCCACCGCTCGTCGAGCCAGCTCCCGAACTCACCGTTGACGAGGTCCGCCGTTACTCCCGGCACATCATCATCCCGGAAGTCGGGATGGATGGTCAGAAACGCCTCAAGAACGCCAAGGTGCTCGTCATCGGTGCCGGAGGTCTGGGCAGTCCGGCGCTGCTCTATCTCGCCGCGGCCGGTGTGGGCACGCTGGGCATCATCGACTTCGACACCGTGGACGAGTCCAACCTGCAGCGTCAGGTGATCCACGGGCAGAGCGACATCGGCAAGTCGAAGGCGGTCTCGGCCAAGGAGACGATCGCCGAGGTCAACCCGTTCGTGAAGGTCAACCTGCACGAGGAGCGGCTCGACTCGTCCAACGCGCTGGAGATCTTCTCCGGCTACGACCTGATCCTCGACGGCACCGACAACTTCGCCACCCGCTACCTGGTCAACGACGCCGCGGTGATCCTCGGCAAGCCGTACGTCTGGGGTTCCATCTTCCGGTTCGAAGGCCAGGTCAGCGTCTTCTGGGCCAAGCACGGTCCGCACTACCGCGACCTCTACCCCGAGCCGCCTCCACCGGGCATGGTGCCGAGCTGCGCCGAGGGCGGTGTGCTCGGTGTGCTCTGCGCCTCGATCGGATCGGTCATGGTCAACGAGGCCATCAAGCTCATCACCGGGATCGGCGAGCCGCTGATCGGCCGGCTGCTGATCTTCGACGCGCTGGAGATGAGCTGGCGGGAGCTCAAGATCAACAAGGATCCCGACACTCCGCCGATCACCGAGCTCATCGACTACGAGGCGTTCTGCGGGGCGATCTCCGACGAGGCCGCGGAGGCCGTCGTCGACTCGACGATCGACGTCCGCACGCTCAAGGATTGGCTCGACCAGCGGGCCCGCGGAGAGCGGGACTTCGTGCTGGTCGACGTGCGGGAGCCCAACGAGTACGAGATCGTCCGCATCGACGGTTCGGTACTCATCCCGAAGGGCGAGTTCCTGACCGGCGAGGCGTTCGAGAAGCTGCCGAAGGACAAGCAGATCGTCCTGCACTGCAAGGTGGGCGGCCGGTCGGCGGAGGCGCTCGCCGCCGCCAAGGGCGCGGGCTTCTCTGACGCCGTGCACGTCGCCGGCGGAATCTCGGCCTGGGTGAACCAGATCGAGCCGCACAAGCCGTCCTACTGATCCCAGCCGGCCTGGTCCAAGCCGTGCCGGGCGCGTGATGCCCTCGTGTTGCAAGCGCACGCGGGCAAAGTCCGCATGGCGTGTGCGCGAACGATCGTCCGTGGCGGCAGGTCTTTCGTTCGTACGGAAGAATCGAGGCGTGCCTGATGACGACTACGTCGAGGCGGTGCTCTCGGTCGTCGAGCGCATTCCGCCCGGCAAGGTGTTGTCCTACGGCGACATCGCCGAGCTCGTCGGTGTCGGCGGGCCGCGCCAGGTCGGCTGGGTGATGTCGCACTACGGCGGGGCGGTGCCCTGGTGGCGCGTGGTCCGTGCCGACGGGCAGCCAGCCGGCTGCCACGCCGGTGAGGCTGTGCGTCGGCTTCGGTCGGAAGGTACGCCGTTTCGCGAGCCGTCGGGCGACCGGGTCGACATGAGGCGCGCCCGATGGGAGGCATGACCCAGCAGGGCTTCCGCCTAGAGCCAGCCTCTCGCCCCAGCTCGCTTCGGGCTGAGCGAAGGATGACGTGCCTCGGCGCCGGGCCCGACGTAGCCTCGCTGAGTACCGGCACCTGCGTCAAGAGCAAGGCTCAACGTTTCGTGCCGGCCGAGTGGCCGGCGGTTGACGCTGGTGCTGACCTGCTTCGCCGTCATGGGAGCCGGCACGTAGCGTGGCTCCCGAGAGGAGATCGCGCCATGAGCGCACACCAGATCCTTCTCACCGGTGAGAAGGAGACGCTTTTCGCGACGTTGTACGGACGTGCGCTCGACGCGCGTTCGCCTCACCCGGTCCTGCGCGACCGACTCGCCGACGAGATCGCGATGCGGATCGAGCGCGAGTTCGGGTACGACTTCGCCAAGCTCGGCATCAAGGCGGACGAGGCCGTGAGCGTCGCGATTCGGGCGAAGTACGTCGACCAGGAGACGAAAGCCGCGCTCGCCAGGGCCTCGGGCGCACGTGTGTTGCACCTGGGGTGCGGGCTCGACACACGTGCGTGGCGAGTCGATCCGGATGCCCGTGTCGAGTGGTACGACGTCGACTATCCGGAGGTCATCGAGGTTTGTCAGGCGCTGTTCCCTTCCCGGCAGCGCCATCTGCTGATCGGCTCCTCCGTAACGGACGAGGGTTGGCTGAACGAACTGCCCGCAGACCGTCCGGTCGTGGTCGTCGCCGAGGGTCTCGTGCAGTATCTCGCCAAGGAAGACCTCGTCCGAATGGTGCGCGCCATCGTGGCGCGCTTTCCGGCCGGAGTGATTCTCTTCGACGCGTGGAATTCGTTCAGTGCGAAGGTCGGCCAGAATCAGAGGTGCATCCAGGTGACGGGCGCCAAGCTGGGCGGATGGGGCATCGACGACCCACGAGAGCTCGAGCCGTTGGTACCCGGCCTGCACTTCGACGCAGCTTTCGACTTCCTCACGGTGCCGGAGGTCAGACGGTTCTCCTGGCATGCACGCCTCGGGATCCGCGTGATGCGGGTCGTCCGGTCCTTTCGTGATGCGGCGAGAATCCTCCGGTACCGGTTCTGACCGAACGAATTCTGTGCCTTCGGCGGCACGGTGTCTCACGTACGCCCGTGGGAAGCACGGCCCACTCACATCAAGCTGGTGCGTCGGCCCGGCATGACCTCGCGGCCAGCGTCGGTCAGCCGTGCGCCAGTCATTGACGCCGACCTGACCGGTTTCCTACGCTCACGATCACCGCATGAAATCGATTTCTCGAGGTCAGCACTCAGATTGTTGGTGCATGCCACGAAGACGGACTCGCGGCAAAGCCTGAATCGTGCAACTCAAGCGAAGGAGCTCGTGCCATGCGACGCAGGACTCTCATGAGAGCCGCCGCACTTGCAGGACCTCTGGCGGTCGTACCGCATGGGGTGGCGTCGGCTGCGAGGCCGGACGGACCTGGTCGTGGGCAACCGAAGCCGAAGTCGCAGGACGCGTCAGTGCTGCTGGCTCCAGGGCCGTCGGTGCCGGGTCCCACCCTCGCTGAAGAGGTGGCCAAGCTGACCGGTTACGACTCCATCAACCAGACCGACACCCTCTACCAGGTCATGGGGACCGACCTCGGTGCGATGTGGGACAACGGGTCTGGCCAGATCCTCATGGCGTTCGGTGACACGTTTGGCGAGGGGCAGGTCGGCGGTGGCCAGTTCGGTGGAGACTGGCGCTCCAACGTGCTGGCGCGATCGTCCGATCGCAACCTGGCCGATGGCATGAGCTTCGACAACATGGTGGTCGACAGGCCGGGTCATGCAAAGGAGCTGCTCTCGTCGAAGAAGATCGACAATGACGAGATCACGGTCATTCCGAACTCCGGGGTGAGTGTCGGGAACCGGCAGTACCTGCACTACTTCTCGCAGCACCACTGGGGGCCGTGGAACACGAACTACGGCGGCATCGCGTACTCCGACGACAACGGGGAGAACTGGGTCAAAAGCGATGTCCGCTGGGAGAACTCGGCGCCGGTCTGGGGTCGCTACTTCCAGCTGGGCTCCTTGGTGCGCCACGAAGGGTTCGTCTACCTCTTCGGCACGGGAAGCGGACGATTCTACGACATCCGGCTCGCCCGGGTTCCAGAGGACAAGGTGCTGAACTTCTCGGCGTGGCGCTACTGGAACGGCGCGCACTGGGTGCGCGAGGAGTCCGACGCCATTCCGATCGTGGCGGCGCCGTCTGGTGAGATGTCGGTTCTCTACAACGCCTATCTCGACCGATGGCTCATGATGTACCTCGACGAGTACCGCGCAGCCATCGTCATGCGGGAGGCGCCGACGCTGATCGGACCGTGGAGTGGCCAACGGGTCGTCGTACGTGGTGGGGAAGGCGGCGAGTACCCGGGCCTGTACGCGCCCTTCATGCATCCATGGTCGGCGGCTTCAGGCGAGCCAGAGCTCTACTTCGCGATGTCGGTGTGGGGTCCGTACAACGTGTTTCTCATGCGGACCACCCTGGACCGCAACGTCGACACGGCCAACCTGATCAGCGATCCGGGCTTTGAAGAGCAGCCCGATCGGCAGGTGCGGGTGCCATGGCACCTTTGTGGCAAGGGCGGCATCGACCGCGATGGCCAGTTGTCGTACGCGGGGCAGAACAACGGCTTCGTCCGGGCTGCGGAAGGCTGGAACGCGCTCACCCAGCCCGTCGTCGTACAGCCGCACCGCCGGCATCGGCTCTCCGCTTGGATACGGTCGTCGGAGCGTGATGCGCCAGCCGGATTCCTTGGCGTACGGGCAAAGCACGGAACCATCGCGCAGCAGTCGTTCGGCCACCTGCCCGACTACACCAAGGTCAGTCTGGACTTCAATCCCGGCAACCGGACGCACATCGAGGTTTTCGTAGGTTTCTGGGGTGAGGGAGCAGACGCCTGGGTCCAGGTTGACCAGGTCTCGCTCGTGGCCTTGTAGGCGGCGGCTCAAGCCGACGGCCTGATGCCAGCGGCGTACCTTCACGAATGCGGCGTCGGGCTGTCGGCTTGCTCCCTGCGAATGGCTCGGATCAAGGCCGGCAGCCCGACGAGGAGCGCATCGACCTCGGCTGGGGTCATGCCGGTGACCCAACGTACGTAGTGTCGGTGAAAGTCCTTGGCGATCCGAGTATGGGCTGCACGGCCTTTGCGGGTGAGGGTGAGCCGGTAATAGCGGCGGTTGGCCGGATCGCGCTCGCGTACGACGAGGGCCTTGCTTTCCAGGTCGGCGACGAGTCGGCTGACGGAGCTCTTGTCGAGTCGCAGCCGCTCGACCAGGTCCCGCTGAGTCAACGGCGGATCCACATCGAGTTCGTGGATGGCGAACGCCTGTGACAGGGAAAGCGACCCATCCGGGACTATCTGGTCCGGTTGCAGCAGACCGGTCACCCGGATGAGCTCCATCAGCGCGGCGTGGAGGCGTTCCGATGCTGCCGCCTCCGGATCTGCTGTCGGAAATCGCCTCGGCTGTGGCGCCTTGTTCGTGACCTTGTCTGGTGCGCGTTGTCGGCCGGCCATGGGCTCGCCTCTTCCGGTCGGTCGGGGTCCTGCAGGCTGCATGCGTACCAAGAGTTGTGCTCTACAACTATAGACCGTATGGTGTTCCCGTGACAGTTGTATGGCGCAACTCAGAGGGATGGGGCGAGCGATGCATCTTCGTGGACGTCCGGGATCTCACCCCGGGAACTTTCCAGGTCTCTTTCACGGCCGATCGAGCCGGATGTATGACAGGGCGGCGCGGTACCTCTTCCGCAGGCTCTACCGACGAATCGCCGAGGATGTCGCGGTGCTGGCGCCCGACGACGCTGCTGTGCTCGATGTGGGGACGGGCCCCGGGGTCCTGCTCGTCGAGATCGCGCGGCGGCGAGACGATCTGCGGTTGACGGGCGTCGATCTGTCGGCCGACATGGTCGAGGCGGCGAAGCGTAATGTCGCTGCGTTCGGTGAGCGGGTGACCGCACAGGTCGGAGACGTGGCTGATCTGCCGCTTCCGGATCAGTCGTACGACCTGATCGTGTCCTCGCTGAGCGCGCACCACTGGGACGATCCGGCTGGCGCGGTTCCTGAGCTAGCCCGCGTGTTGCGGCCGGGCGGACGGCTCGTCATCTACGACCTGGGCTTCGCGCCGTTCGACGTGCTCGTCGACACTGCCCGTGAACGGTCGCTCTTCACGGGTGCGCCGGTACGACAGACGCGAATCCGGACCGGCTTGTTGTTCCCGAGGCACTGCATTCGCCACGTCATGACGTCCCCCTCAAAATGACCACGCGTGGTGGGTGTGTGGTCGCCATGGTGGGTGCCGGCGCCTGTTGAGGCTGCTGTACGCCCGTCGTGGCGCAGTCATCAACACGGCATTTCCCCTTACAGAACAGAGATTCCACCACAGACTGTGGTGTAAGGCGAACCTTGCGCGGCTACTTCTATGTGTTAGGGGGGTGAAGCTTTTAGCAGGTCTGTGCGCTGCGAGCCGCCGCTCGACGGTCAAGCCTTCAAGCGAGTGCGGTCGGGCTGGGGCCGCGTGGGTGAGGGAACGGCTTCCTCCGCGTCTTTCGCGCGGGCCTCGAGATGGCCGAGACGGCCCGTGACGATGGCATGCCCCAGGGCGCCGACCAATCCGCCCGTCCCCACCTTGTCCCGCCAGCGTGCGGACAACCGCACGTCGACGCCCGCCGGACGACTGGTCGATAGTCATCTCGACAGATCCAGTGGGATCGGACGCGGTGAGTGCATCCTGTGTGTCGGCGTCACCTGCGTACACCCCCCGCCCCACTCCCGGCGCTTCACGATCTTGGTGCGACCGAATAGTACGCATACCGAACGAACTGCGCCAGCGGCTGTCATTGCCTCGCAGAGTGCCGACCCCTGCTGTGGCGGGCAGACACCCGCCACGCCTGGTCATTGTGCGGGGGAGGTATCCCGTCTGATGAAACTTCGGCCAATACGCGCGTGGCGACCGGATGAGTGTCGGAGCGGTCTGCTGGAATGCCCTCGTGCCCGCATCAGCCACAGTGCGAACCGCGCGACAACTCGCCGCTGAGCAACGGTCGAGCGGTGCGCCCACCTTCCGGCTGGTCCGACGCGACCGCGACGCCCGCGACCGCCAGGCTCCCACGCTGGACGCCGCGCAACGACGAGTCGTCGAGCATCGCGGCGGCCCACTCCTCGTTCTCGCCGGTCCGGGCACGGGAAAGACCACCACCCTGGTGGAGGCGGTGGTCGACCGGATCGAGCGCGACGGGCTGGATCCCGCACAGGTCCTGGTGCTGACGTTCGGGCGCCGCGCCGCGGCGGAGCTTCGAGACCGGATCGCCGCACGACTCGGCCGTACGATCCGCGAGCCAGTGGCGCGCACCTTCCATTCGTACGCATTCGGGCTGCTGCGACGCGAAGCCGTGCTGCACGACCGGCCGACGCCGCGACTGCTCTCGGGCCCGGAGCAAGACCTGGTGATTCGGGAGCTGCTGCGTGGCGACGTCGAGGAGTTCGGTGCCCGCGACTGGCCGGAGCGGCTCCGTCCCGCCCTGCTCACCCGCGGTTTCGCCGAGCAGCTGCGTGACCTGTTGCTGCGTGCCGCAGAGCGTGGCCTCGACCCCAAGGCACTGGCAGCGCTGGGTCGCAAGTATCGACGCGACGATTGGGTGGCGGTCGCGAAGTTCGCCAGACAGTACGCCGCGATCACCGCACTGCGACCCGAGGCGCCCGCGTACGACCCTGCCGAGCTGGTGAGAGCCGCCGTCGACCTCTTGCGCGCTGACCGCGACCTGCTGGAACAGGAGCGCGAGGCGCGGGCCGTCGTGTTCGTCGACGAATACCAGGACTCCGACCCGGCCCAGGAAGAGCTGCTGCAGCTGCTCGCCGGAGGCGGCCGCGATTTGATAGTCGTCGGCGACCCCGACCAGTCGATCTATGCATTCCGTGGCGCGGAGGTCGACGGGATCCGCCGGTTCACCGAACGCTTCCGCCGAGCAGACGGCGCGGAAGCCGACGTGGTGGCGCTGCGCAGGAGCCACCGGGCGGGAGCTGAGTTGCTGCGCGCGTCTCGTCGGTTCGCGGTACGACTCGGTGGCCCGCCCGCCCACCGCCGACTGGAGCCGGTCGAGGGCACACCTCCCGGCGAGGTGGAAGTGCACGTGCTGCGGTCCACCAACCAGGAAGCGGCCTTCGTGGCCCAGCAGTTCCGGGAAGCCCATCTCGTGGGCGGCGTCCCGTGGTCCCGGATGGCGGTGCTGGTGCGCGCGGCGTCGTACATCCCGGTGCTGCGTCGGGCTCTCACCGCCGCAGGTGTGCCGGCGACCGTACGTCTGGAAGAGATGCCGCTGGTCGATCAGCCCGCGGTACGCCCGCTGCTCACACTGCTCGAGCTCGCCACAGGCCGGCGGGAGCTCGAGCCGCAGGTGACGATCGACCTGCTGAGCAGCCCGTACGGTGAGGCGGACGCCCTCGCGCTGCGCCGGCTTCGCCACCAGCTACGCCAGAACGAACTCGCCCGCGGAGGCGGTCGCTCGTCGTCCGCGCTGCTCGTCGAGGCAGTTGACGACCTCGCGAATCTGGAAGGCCTGGACCCGGCGGCCGTCGCGCCGGCCGAACGGATCGGCCGGCTGCTCGCGGCCGCACGCGAGGAGCTGCAGAAGCCCACAGCCACGGCCGAGACCGTGCTGTGGGCGATGTGGTCGGTGAGTGGGGCGGCGGAGCGCTGGGCGGAGCAGGCAGCGGCCGGCGGACCGGCCGGTGCGACCGCCGACCGCGACCTGGACGCGGTGACCGCGCTGTTCGACGTGGCAGCGAGGTTCGTCGACCGGATGCCGGCTGCGGGTCCGGCGGTGTTCCTCGACCACCTGCTGGGCCAGGAGATTCCCGCCGACACGCTGGCTCCTCGCGCTCCCGAGGGGGACACCGTGGCCGTGCTCACCGCCCACGCGTCGAAAGGGCTGGAGTGGGATGTGGTCGCGGTGGCCGGCGTCCAGGAAGGGGTGTGGCCCGACCTGCGGCTACGTGGCTCCCTGCTCGGCACCGAGCTGCTCGTCGACATCGCGTCCGGACGTGACCCCTCGCCTGTGGCGACCGTGAGTCGCCTGCTCGCCGAGGAACGCCGCCTCTTCTACGTGGCCGTCACCCGAGCGCGGCGGCGGCTGGTGGTGACCGCGGTCTCCAACGAGGAGGCGCACCCTTCGCGGTTCCTCGACGAGCTGCTGCCGTGGGACGGACCGGGTGACGAGCGTCCCTACACCCGGGTGCCGCGCGGTCTCGACCTCGCCGGCATCGTCGCGGATCTGCGTTCGGTCGTGTGCGCTCCCGTGGAGACCGGCGACGACAGCACGCAACCCGACCCGACGCAGCTTGCGCGGAGGAAGGTCGCGGCCCACCACCTGGCGCGGCTTGCCGCGGCGGGTGTGCGCGGCGCCGATCCGTCGGAGTGGTACGCCGTGAAGCCGCTGTCCGACGACCGACCGCTGCTGGAGCCCGATCAGCCGATCCGGGTCTCGCCGAGCAAGGTCGAGGCCTTCAGCCGATGTGCGCTGCGCTGGCTGCTCGAGAGCTGCGGGGGAACCGCGGGCGACGTGCTGAGCCAGGGGATCGGGACCCTGGTGCATGACCTGGCCTACGACGTGGCGACGGGTGCGGTCGACATCGACAAGCTGCCGGAGGCCTTCGAAGAGCGGTGGTCCCTGCTGGATACCGGCACCGGGTGGTACGCGGCGAAGGAGCACGATCGCGCCGCCGAGATGGTGCGGCGGCTCGCCGACTGGCTACGCGCCAACCCCCGGGAGCTGGTCGCGGCGGAGGAGGCCTTCGAGGTCGAGGTGGGCCGGGCCCGGCTGGTGGGCCGGGTCGACCGGCTCGAGCGCGACGCCGACGGTCGTCTGGTCGTCGTCGACCTCAAGACGGGTCGCAGCAAGCCGTCGCCGGCCGAGGTGGCCGAGCATCCTCAGCTTGCCGCGTACCAGGTCGCGGTCACGAAGGGAGGTTTCGCCGACGTCACGCAGACCGCCAAGCCCCCGACCGAGGACCCACACGCCGACAGTTCACCGTCGGACGACACCGGCGATGCCCCTGCAGACAACGCCCGACGCTTCGCCGAGTCCGGCGGAGCCCTGCTCGTCCAGCTCGGCGCGAAGAGCAAGGAGCCCGAGCAGCGGCAGCCGGCTCTTGCGGACTTCGACGACCCGTCCTGGGCCGAACGCCTGGTCGCCGCGACTGCCGAGGGCATGGCCGGCTCGGACTTTCCCGCGACCGAGAACCGCTGGTGCGGCATCTGCTCGGTCCGGCGGTCGTGTCCGATACACGCCGAGGGTGGGCAGGTGACGCCATGAGACGGTGGATCGACCCGCTGGCCGTGCGTTCAGGCAGGTGACGCCATGAGCACCCAACTCGGTCTTCCGCTGCAACGTGAGAGCGGCGTCCGTTACACCGCCAGTGAGCTCGCGGCCATCCTCGGCCTGCCGCAGCCGACACCGGAGCAGGCTGCCGTGATCGAGGCCCCGCTCGAGCCCAGCGTCGTCGTCGCGGGTGCCGGATCGGGCAAGACCGAGACCATGGCGACCCGCGTGGTCTGGCTGGTGGCGAACGGGTTCGTACGCCCCGAGCAGGTGCTGGGTCTCACCTTCACCCGTAAGGCGGCGCGCGAGCTCGCGGCTCGAATCCGGCGCCGGCTCGCCCAGCTGCGCGCGCGGGGGCACGTGGAGCTCGACGGAGACGTCGACGGCTCGCCGGCGGACGTCACGGTGGCGACGTACGACGCGTACGCACAACGGATCGTCACCGAGCACGCACTGCGCCTTGGCCAGGAGCCAGGGCTGCGGCTCGTGACGCCGGCGATGGCGTGGCAGTACGCCACCCGGGTGGTCGAGGCGTACGACGGTCCGATGGACGACGTCGACCATGCGCCCAGCACGATCGTCAACGCCGTCCTGTCATTGCACAACGAGCTCTGCGGCCACCTGGTCTCGCCGGACCAGCTGGTCGAGTTCACCGAACGCCTGCACGCCACGATCCACTCCCGACCGGCGGTCGCGCGTACGCGCAAGCCGTTGTACGCCGTCGTCGAGGCGGCCCTGGCCCGACAGCGGGCCCGGTTGCAGGTGCTGCCGCTGGTGCGCGCGTTCGAGGCGGAGAAGGCCCGCCGTGGCGCGGTCGACTTCGCCGACCAGGCGGCCTTGGCGGCACGGCTGGCCGATGAGTTCCCGGAGGTCGGTGAGCTCGAGCGTGACCGGTTCGCCGTCGTCCTGCTGGACGAGTACCAGGACACGAGCCATGCGCAGCTCGTGATGTTGCGCGGGTTGTTCGGTGGGGACTCTGGGCACCCGATCATGGCGGTCGGTGACCCCTGCCAGTCGATCTACGGTTGGCGGGGTGCCAGTGCCGCCACCTTGTCGACGTTCGGCAGGCATTTTCGTACGAAGGCCGGGAAGCCGGCCACGACCCGCGGGCTCACGACGAGCTTCCGGAACGGCTCGGCGATCCTCGACGTGGCCAACCGGCTGTCCACGCCGTTGCGGCAGGGCGGGCTCGACGTACGTGAGCTGACCGCGCATCCCAGCAACCGGCGCGGCAAGGTCGTCGCCGCCCTCCACCACACGGTGGACGACGAAGCACGTGACATCGCGCAACGCGCCAAGGCCATTTGGAACGCCGACGAGCGGCTACGACGGCGCGGTCGACCCGGCCGGACGGTCGCGGTCCTCGTCCGGAAACGGAGCCAGACCGACCGGATCGTGCATGCGTTGCGCTCCGAAGGCCTCCCGGTCGAGGTGGTGGGCGTGGGCGGACTTCTCACGACCCCAGCGGTGTGCGACGTGGTCTCGACCTTGCGCGTGCTTGCCGATCCGCGCCGCGGTGATGCGCTGATGCGGCTCCTGACCGGAGCGCGGTGGCGGATCGGTCCGCGGGATCTCGACGCACTCGGCCGCTGGGGGCGGATGCTCGCCGGACGCGGGGCCGGCACGTCCTCTGCGGCAGAGGCTGACGACGTGGACGAGGCCAGCATCATCGACGCACTGGACGCGCTGGACTCGATGCCGACCGCCCCGAGCGAGAAGGGGGAGCGCTCGCCCGACACAGCTCCGCCCGTGCTGTCGCCTGAAGGTCGTCGCCGGCTTCGTACGTTCGCGCAGGAGCTACGGGCCCTGCGGCAACGGGCGAACCAGCCGCTCGTCGACCTCATCGCCGACGTCATCCGGACCCTCGGACTGGACATCGAGGTGGCGGCCAAGACCGGTGACGTCGCGGCCAGCCGGGCAGACCTGGACGCCTTCCTCGACGTCGCGGTCGCGTTCGCCGAGAGTGGCGAGGGTACGTCGTTGTCGGCCTTTCTCGCCTACCTCGACGCGGCTGAGGCCGAGGAACGCGGGCTCGAGCCCGGCCAGACCGAGGTCGCCGACGAGCGGATCCAGGTGCTGACCGTGCACGGGGCGAAAGGCCTCGAGTGGGACGTGGTCTTCATACCCGGCGCGGTGGAGGGCGTGTTCCCTGCCGGCGGGACGAAGGACAAGGCGTGGCTCAACGACCTCGGTGCCTTGCCGTTTCCGTTGCGTGGTGACGCCGACGTGCTCCCGGTGCTCGACCTGGAGCGAACTCGCGACCAGCGCGAGGTCAAGGACGCGGTGGAGCGGTTCGTCGAGGAGTGCGGCGAATGGTCGCGACTGGAGGAGCGCCGCTTGGCGTACGTCGCCACCACCCGCGCCCGTCAGCTGGTCGTCTGGTCGGGCTACCGCTGGGACGAGTCGGCGACGCCGCGTGAGCCGGGGGAGTACCTGCTGGAGGTGGCCGAGGCGTGTCGAGCCGGCGCGGGGACGGTGCCCGTCTGGTGTGGCGAGGTCGACGTCGCCGCCGGCAACCCGGTGACTGCTGAGCCACCTCGGCATGCCTGGCCGTACGATCCGCTCACGCCGCAGCGGCGACGGGAGCTCGAGGAGGGAGCCGCCCTCGTGACCGCGGCCCGGGCCGCGCTCGAAGCCGACGGGGCAGCTCGCGTCGATGGTCGCAACGGCGTCGACGGTGTGGGTGACGACGGGGTAGCTGGCGTCGATCCTGTGGCCGGTCTCGACGGTGTGGCTGGTGGAGTTGGTGCTGCCGTTCGAGACGGTGAGGCTGGCCGAGACAGTCAGGCTGGCGGTGAGGACGTCGACGTCTGGAAGCGCGACGTCGACCTGCTGCTCGCCGAACGCGCCCGACGGCAGGCCCGGCATGAGGTGGTCGTCGACCTGCCGGACCGGCTCTCGGTGAGCCAGCTCGTGCTGCTGCGCCGCGATCCGCAGTCCCTGGCGCGCGCCATCCGACGCCCGCTGCCCCGACCGCCGAATCCCCTCGCACGACGCGGCACGGCCTTCCATGCCTGGTTGGAGATGAGGTACGGCAAGCCGCAGCTTCTCGACATCGACGAGCTGCCGGGGTCGGCCGATGCGGAGGCCGCACCGGACGACGAGCTCGCCGCGTTGCAGGAGGCGTTCCTCGCGTCCGAGTGGGCGGCCCGTCAACCGATCGAGGTGGAAGTGCCGTTCGAGCTCGTGATCGCCGGCGTCGTGGTACGCGGACGAGCGGACGCGGTCTTTGCGACACCGGCCGGTGGCATCGAGGTCGTCGACTGGAAGACCGGGCGGATTCCGACCGATCCCGCCGAGGAACAGGCCCGAGCGGTCCAGTTGGCTGCGTATCGGCTGGCGTGGGCCGAGCTGCGTGGCTTGCCCTTGGAGCAGGTGGGTGCCGCGTTCCATTACGTACAGGACAACGTCACGGTGCGGCCGGTGGACCTGCTGGACGCCGCCGGGCTCGAGGCACTCATCACCTCCGTGCCTGCCGAGGAGGACGAGACCTGAGGCGGGGCACCCTCCGACACCTGAATCCTGCCCGACGACACCGTTGAACGTTCATCGATCGCTTCGGGAAAGAGACCGGCGATTTCCCCGGCGCGACCGAATTCCCGGCAAATGAAGAGGAAATCGGCCCGGCGCGTGACGGCGTGGACGTTTCGTTGCGGTCGGGAAGCGACTGACGCCATGAACGTTCGCCGTGGACATCGCGACGTCGAGCCGGACTCATGCGACCGGAATCGGTGAAGCGACCTGCGCGAACACATCACGCTCCGTTGCGCTTGTGCGGTCTCACCGCGACACAGGAACGCGAATGCAGACAAAGACCACAGCTCGAGCAGACAAAGACCACCGGGCCAACTGAACGTTCAGATTGAGGAGTCATTTCCGGTCTGCTGTGTCCAGGTTGGGACAGACCGATGGAAGGAGTCCGTCGTCCGCACGTACTCTCCCGGGCACACCGGCAAGGCGTGAATGTTCACTGAATCGAGACATTGCCACATCGGCACCGAGCCGAGCGGAGGCAGACGTGGGCGTGCGCCGGCGATCGACACTACGCGACGTTGCGCGTCGCGCCGGCGTGTCGGTCGGCACCGCCTCAGGAGTGTTCACGAGCAACGCCTCGGTCTCCGAACGCGCCCGCAACGCTGTGCTGGCAGCCGCGGCGGACCTCGGCTACCAACCACGACGGCGCTCGACGCAGCGGCTCCCGGCGGGCGTGACCACATTCGGTCTGCTGGCGCGGGCCGAACACTACGTCGGCCCCCAGAACCCCTTCTATGGCCCAGTCCTGTACGGCGCGCAACAAGCGGCTACCGGACTGGGCCTTTCGCTCGTGCTGGAAACCGTGCCAGACGAATCAGATCCCGGTGAGATGCCGCTCATCGTGCGGCGCAAGCAGGCGCAAGGCGTTTTGCTGGCCGGATACTTCCACCCCGAGTTCCTCACCGCGATGGCGCGGACCGACATCGCCTCCGTGGTGATCGACCACGATCCAGGCGACATCCCGATCGACTGCGTCTGTGCCGACGACCACCGAGGTGGATACCTCGCGACCACGCACCTTCTCGAGCTCGGACACAGGGATCCGCCGCCCGCCATCATCGGGGGCCCGCCGACCTCCACCTCGACCCGCGCTCGACTGGAGGGATACCTGGCCGCCTTGCAGGACGCCGGGATACCGGTCGACCCGTCGTACATCCGCGAAGGCCGGCTCACCGCCGAGAGCGGACGAGAACAGATGCGCGTCCTGCTCAGTCACTCACGCCCACCCACCGCGGTCTTCTGCTGCAACGACAACACCGCTCTCGGTGTCATCGACATGCTGCGTGACAAGGGGGTCGACGTACCGGGCGAGGTCTCGGTCATCGGGTACGACGACATCGCGATGGCCGCGCACAGCATGCCGCGGCTCACGACCATCGCCGTGGACAAGGAACTCCTCGGCATGCAGGCCGTCTGGGCCCTGGCCCAGCGCATCAGCCATCCACAGATCGGGATCCGCACCACGAGGCTTCGGGTGGGGCTCGTCGAGCGCGCGTCGACGGCGCCGCGACGGTCTGATCGGGACCCACCGAACGAACGACGTCATGGAGGGTGATACCGGATGCAGCTGACCCGAACGCACAAGGAGGCTCTCTACCGCGACGGGTTGATACGCCTACCTGGCATCGTGCCCAGCGAGTACGTCGACGCGGCGATGCGCGCGATCAACGCGTCGCTGGGAGGGAGAGGAATCGACCCCAGCCAGCTGCCGACGTTTCGGGCACGTTCCTACTGCCCGGAGGTGCAGGACCAGAAGGCCATCACCGACCTGCTCTACGCCAGTCCCCTGTGGGAGATTGCCGAGCAGCTGATCGGCCAAGGAAAGATCGCGCCCGTACGGGCAGGACAGATCGCTCTACGGTTCCCGTCGACCGATCCACCGCGCGAACCGCACCCGCACATCGACGGGATGTACTCGCCCAACAACGGCGTGCCGAAAGGCGAGATCCGTAACTTCACCGCGCTGGTCGGCGTGTTCCTAAGCGACGTGCGCGGACCGTACTCCGGCAACTTCACGGTCTGGCCGGGAAGCCACCGCCTCTACGAGGAATACTTCCGGGCGCATGGTCCGGAGGCACTGCTTCACGGCATGCCACCGGTGGACCTGCCCGAGCCAGTGCAGGTGACGGCCAATGCGGGAGACGCGGTGCTGGCCCACTATCAGCTCGGTCATGGCATCGCCGGAAATGCCTCACCGCACATCCGCTACGCAGTCTTCTTCCGGCTTTCGCATGTCGACCACGCGTCCGTGCACTGGGAATGCATGACCGACATCTGGCGGGAGTGGTCAGGCATGCGCGACGTCGTCGAGGACGCCGCAGGTGCGCGCGCCACGTGAAGCGAGGAGGAGAAACCGTGCCAGCACTGGAAGTTCGCGGTCTCGTCCGGCGGCTGGGCGATCACCTGGCCGTCGACGATCTCTCCTTCAGCGTGAACGACGGTGAGTTCTTCGTCCTGCTCGGACCGTCGGGGTGCGGCAAGACGACGACCTTGCGGATCATCTGCGGTCTCGAGCAACCCGACGCCGGCGACGTGTTCATCGCGGGCCGCCGAGTCACCCAGCTGCCGGCTCGAGAGCGCAATGTCGGCATGGTGTTCCAGGAGTACGGCCTGTATCCGAGCATGGACGTCTTCGGCAACATGGCGTACGGACTCCAGGCCCGCGGCAAGGTTTCGCGCAAGGAGATCGAGACCCGGGTCAAGCAGGCGGCCGAGCGACTCGAGCTCACACCGTTGTTGAGCTCACCGATCACCGATCTCTCCGGTGGTGAGCAGCAGCGTGTGGCGCTCGGCCGCGCCATGGTGAAGGACGCCGATGCCTACCTGTTCGACGAGCCGTTGTCGAACCTCGACCCGAAACTACGCCATCGGCTGCGCCGCGACATCCTGTCCCTTCACAAGGAAAAGGGAAAGCCCAGCGTCTACGTCACCCACGACCAGTCAGAGGCGTTCGCCATGGGGGACGTCGTGGCGGTCATCGCCAACGGCAAGGTCCAGCAGGCCGCGACCCCGGACGAGCTGCTGGAGAACCCCGCGAACACCTTCGTCGCCGGATTCGTGGGCAGTCCGCCGATGAACCTGGTGGACGCAGAACTCGTGTCAATGAGCGGATCCTTTACGGCCGTGACCCTCGACACGACGTTCGAGCTGCCAGAACGCTGGCGGCCGGTGATCGAGCGCTACGGCAAGAAGGCGGTGACGCTTGGCATCCGTACCAACGCGTTCGTCCTCGCACCGCAGGACGGTTCGCCGATTCGTTCCGAGTCGTCATCGTCACCCGACCCGGTCCAGGGAGTCGTCACATGTGAGGTCGTCGACGTCGAGCCCCTGATTGGAGAAACCGTGGTTCGACTCCAGGCGCCGGAAAAGAGCACGCTGGCGGCGGTGTTCTCCGCGGGGGAGGAAGGCGACCTGCGCCCTGGTGACGTCGTGCGGCTTGGCGTCACGGCAACTGGACTGCGGTTCTTCGATGTCGACACCACCCAGGCCCTCACCGGTCTCGATGCGGACGAGCAGCGGTCTTATGCCTAGGTCGACGACGGCGCTCGGCGAGCTGCGCGAAGGGTTCGACGTGATCGCGCGGCTGGTGGGCCTCACCCTCGGACCCTCGCAGGGCGTCGTGCTCAACGACGTAGGAGGTGGCTCGGCCGAGAGCCTGGTGGACTCGGCCACCATCGCCCGCCGGGTCACGAGTCTTCCCGGTCGCCGGCACACGGCCGGCGCCGAGCTCGCTCGCGCGTTGGTACGCCGGGTCGGCGACGGCGCAGGAGACGGCGGTGCGACGGCGGCGGTCATCGCGCGAGCCGTGCTCTGCCATGCGGTCCGGGTGGTGGCGGCCGGCGCCAACCCCGTGCTGGTACGCGCCGGAATCCAGCGCGGTGTCGCGATCGCATGCGACGTGTTGAAAAGTCACGCGACTCCGGTCGACGCAGCCGCTTCGACGGCTACCGGATCCAGCCTCACCGGCCTCGCGCTGGCCGCGACGTCAGACACCGAGCTCGCCACCGTACTCGGCGAGATGGTCGACGTGCTGGGGGTCGAGGGCGCGATCAGCGTCGAAGAGCACGAGGCGATGAACCTGGTGCACCACTACGTCGAGGGCGCGCGCTGGCGAGGTCGTCCGGCCGAGTCCGACCTGCTGCCCGGCGCCAGCACGGAGCTCACGCTGATCGACCCGGTGGTCGCGGTGGTCGACGAGGAGGTGGAACGGGTCGAGCAGGTGGCGCCGATCCTCGAGGCCGCCCTCGCCCAGCCCGGACGGCCGCCGCTGCTGTTCGTGGCTCGGGAGCTGTCCGGGACTGCGCTCTCCATGCTGAGCTTCAACCACCGCCGCGGCACGCTGATCAGCGCACCGACCGTCATCACGACGTCTCGCACCCGCGTGTCGGACGACCTGGACGATCTCGCCCTCCTGACCGGCGCGGTGGTGATCTGCACCGAGCACGGACGAAAGCCGGGGGCGTTCCAGCCGAGCTGGTTCGGCCGTGCCCGCCGGGCCGTCGTGCAACCCGGCTACCTCACCGTCTCCGGTGGACGTGGTGACGCGAGTGCGATCGCGGAACGTGCCGCGAGGCTGCGTACCCGAGCCTGGGAGCTCGACCAGAGCCCGCAGCGGGAGGACCGCCGGACGCGCGACCGGCTCTGGCTTCGGCAGGCGAGGTTGTGCGGCCGCGTGGGTGTGGTGCGGGTCGGTGCGGCCACGACCCAGCAGGTGGAGGTACGCGTCGCGCAGGCGCGCAAGGCGATCCGGCTGCTGCACATTGCGGCACGCGAGGGCATCGTGCCGGGCGGCGGGGTCGCCTACCTCGACTGCGTTCGGTTCGTCCGTGCGGCACGCGAGGACTGCACGGACTCGGACGTCGCCGCCGGACTCGACGCCGTGTGCAGCGGCCTCGAGGCGCCCTTCCTGCAGATCGTCCGCAACGCGGGGGAGACAGAGCCTCGGGTGGCGCTCGCGAAGGTGCGGGAGCTGGGCCGGGGTCACGGGATCGACGTCAGGCGTCACGCGTACGTCGACATGCGCAGCGCCGGGATCTGGGACGCGGCGGGTGTGGCGGCCACAGCGTTGGAAGCCGCTGGAGAGACTGCCGGCTTGCTGGTGTCAGCCGAGGTGGTGACCGGTCGTGCCTGAGTCGCGTGCTTCTGGATCGGTTGGTTCTGGGCCGGTTGGTTCTGGGTCGGTGGCTGAGCAGGTCCTGGACCTTGCGACCCCGGTGCTCGCGGTCGAGGCGTACGCCGGGCGGCTGTGGGTCGGCGGGGTCGGGGGAGTCGCGTGGCTGCGGTCGGACGGTACGGGCGAGGTGTGCACAGGCGCCGAGCTGCGGTCGTACGCCGCGCTCTGCCCGGCAGGGTCGTGGCTCGTGGCAGGTGGCGCGGAGGGCATCGTGCGGGTCCGCGACGGGATCGTCGAGCCTGCCGACCTCGCCGGCTCCGGGGCACCGGTTGCCGCGCTCGCCGTTCTTCCCGCAGACGAAGGCGAGTCACCGATCCTGCTCGCGGGAACGCTCGGCGACGGCGTGCTGCGCAGCGAGGACGGCGGCCGGAACTGGGCGACCGCCAACTTCGGTCTCCCCGACTACGACGTGAGCGCGCTCGTCGTGAGCCCGGGCGGGACTGTGCTCGCCGGGACCGGCAGCGGTGTCGCGGTCGCAACGCCTGGCGCCAAGGCCTGGCGGCCATGTCGCGGTACGCAGGGCACAGCCATCGCCGCCTTGGCCTTCATACAGGCCACCGAGGAGGTCGGCTCGCGAGCTGACGTCCCGACGCCGCGGGAGCTCGTCGTGGCAGCGAGCGAGAACGGCAAGATCCTGGCGTCGTACGAGCAGGGCGGCGCGTGGGAGCCACGGGGCTCGGTGGACGCCCCGGTGACCGCCTTGCTTGCCGTCCCGGACTCTCCAGGTGTCGTCGTGGCCGGGACAGCCGGTGGCGGCGTCTTCCGCTCGTTCGACGCCGGAGCCACCTGGGTGCCCGCGACCGATCCGACCTGTGTCCGCACGGTCTTCTCCCTCGCCGCTCATGACGGCTCGCTCTACGCCGGCACGACTGACGGGCTGGCCCGAAGCGACGACGGCGGAGGCACCTGGCGACTCGTGCGCACTCCGCCGACCCACGACGTGAACCGGATCCTCACCTGGAAGCGCCGGATCGTCGTGGTCGGTGCGAGATCGGGCCCGGCCGTCGTGGTCGACCGGGATGCCGGTCCAGCCGGTGCACCTGGGACCACGGTCGAGCAGCTGGCGGAAGGTGCGCCGTTCCCGCTCAGCGCGCTCGAGGTCGCGGGCGAGACCTTGCTCGCGTCCGGCCCCGGTGGACTTTTCCGTTTACCTGAGACCGGAACTCCGAGCACCACGACGCGCACTCAGGCCGGCGAAGCCGCAGCCGAGACCGCCTGGGAGCGCGTGGTGTCCGGCGAGGACGGCCACGTCGGCGTCATCAACATCCGGACGGATGGCGTCGGCCTCGCCGCGCCGGCACGGCACGGGAACGTCCTGCTACGGACGAAGGACGGTGGAGCGTCCTGGGAGCAGGTCCCCGCTCCCTTCGGGATGCTCCCGGTCACCGCGCTCGCCGTGACCGAGCACGGGTGCGTCGCGGCGGTACGCGACGGCCGGCACAACACGGTCGAGCTGTGGTTCTCGCCCGACGGTGCCGACTGGCGACGTGAGGCGACGGCGGAGACCGTGTGGCCCGTCGTCGGCGCGTTCGACGCGGCGGGGCAGCCGGCCGTGAGCCTCGGGCGAACGGTGCACCGGCGCGACGAGACCGGCCGCTGGTGTCGCTGGCTCGAGTTCGACACAGGAATCCGGGCGATCTGTGGGCACTCGCACGGGTTCGTCGTCGTGACGCAACGGTCCTTCTGGGCAGTCTCACCCGACGGTGCGGAACGCGACGAGCTCGCGGACGGAAAGCTCGAGGAGGGTCAGGACGTCCTCGACATCGTCGTCGATCCCACCGCAGCACCTCACGACCGTTGCCTCTACGTACTGCTCACCCATGGCCGCATCCATCGGCTCGACTTGCCGACTTCCCCCACTCCGCGACAAGAGAAGGGACGATCACGATGATGACGTCGCGACGCAGTGTGTTGAAGGCGATGGCCGCAAGCGGGGTACTGGCACTTGGCGGTAGCGCTCTGGCTTCGTGTTCCAGTGACGGCGAACGCGGTTCGGGGGAGACCGTCGACGTCACGCTGACCACTTACGACGGCTGGCCGTTCGGTCCCATGCCCACGGCCAAGGAGCAGAAGGACGACCCGACCGCGAAGGCGTATGCCGGCGTGCTCCGGGAATGGATGCGCGAGCATCCTGGCGTCAAGATCAAGAACGCGACGCTCAATGTCTGGGACCAGCAGGCTCTCACCACCGCCATCACCGGCGGCACGGCGCCCTCGCTGTATCCCGGCGACGTGATCGGCGGTTGGAACCGGGCCAACGTGCGCTCGGCCATGCTCCAAGGGCTTGTCGCCGACATGACCGAGTACCTCGAGCAGTACAAGGTGCACGACAAGCTGGAGGACTACGCCAAGCCGATCTGGGAGAAGTGGGAGGTCAACGGCCGGTTCTACGCCTCGCCCTGGATCTACAACGTCGGGACGGGTCTGCACTACCGGCGTGACCTGGTGCAGGAGCTCGGGCTCAAGGAGCCGACGCCTGACTGGACGTGGGACGACGTACGGGAGCTCGCCAAGGGTCTCACCGAAGGCAAGCGCAAGGGCATCGTGTTGCAGGGCTGGGGACTCAACATGGGCCTCAACGCCGACGGCATGGACTTCCACTCGACGATTCCCGCACCGGAGACCGGCTGGAACTGGCGGTGGGACTACAGCTCGCGCGCCGACCAGTGGATCCCGCTGATCGAACGTATGCGGGCGATGATCTTCGAGGACCAGTCGGTGCTGGCCGACATCAGCATGGGCGACGGAGACACGCTTGCGGCGTTCTTCCGCGGTGACGCCGCGATCCACAACAACACCGTCATCTACTTCACCATCCCTCCGGGCAGCGACAACGCCCCGGCCGACCTCGCCGCCAGGCTGGACAAGCCGATCGAAGAGGTCGTGGGGTGGATGACCCAGCCGAACGGTACGAACGGGCGTACCGCCAACACCCAAGGTCAGGTGGACCTGGTCGGGTTCTCGCCGGACCTGGACGACGACGCGCTCGACGCGGCGATGAGCCTGCTGCTCCACGTGCAACAGCGCGGGTGGGTGGAGCAACGCAAGGCGGTCTACGAGGCGACGAACGACCCCAAGCACGTCTACGACTGGGCCAACATCATGCCGCTGTTCAAGGGCCTCCTGGACCAGGTGCCGAGCTCACCCGAGGAGGCGTGGGGAACGAAGTTCATGAACGAAGTGCGCCGGGCGGCACAGATCCCGATCGCGCCGAACGAAGCGTTCTACTTCCCAGCCGAGCCGAACCCCGCTCCGAGCTCGACCATCCGCGACGACATGACGTCGCGCTGGACCAACGAGCGCGGCAACCTCGACCTGCGGGCGGACCTCAAGAAGCTGGACGACACGCGCAACCAGCAGGCGCAGAACTTCACGTCCGGCATCTCCGACGAGGACTTCATCGAGGCCGCATCCGGCTATTACGAGGCACACGCGGCGTACTGGCAAGAGAATGCACCCGACTACTACCAGAACGTCTACCAGCCTTGGTACGAGCAAAACGTGCTTCCAGCGCTGAGTGGGTGACCGAGGTGCAAGCCGAGAGGGTGATCGTCTGCCGATGAGTAGTCACCAGCCGCCGGTCGGCGCCCAGCAGTCGCCGGGCGCCGACCAGGCTTCCGAGAATCGCGGTGGACGGGATGCCAGCGCTGGTCAGGCACTCGCTGGTACGTCCGGTGGCCCGCCAGGCACGCTCGACGGGCCACCGCTGGACGTCGCCGAGGGTGCGTCCACGGCACAACCGACCTCGCACAAGCTGAGCCGGCGACGCCGGCTGGAAGGCGGGTTGTTCGTCCTCCCGGCGTTCCTCTTCCAGCTGTCGTGGGGCTGGTATCCCCTGCTGATGGCGTTCGTGATCAGCTTCACCAACGCGCAGTTCCGCCGGCCGGTGGAGTTCACCGGTTTGGAGAGCTACGGGCGCATGTGGAACGACCCGCTCGTGGCGCAGGCGTTCAAGGTGACGGCGATCTATGCAGCGCTCAACATCGGGCTCACCTTCATGATCCCGATCATCGTGGCGATCCTCCTCATGGAGATGCCGAAGAAGCACATCCGGTGGATGATGCTGCTGTGGTTCCTGCCGTTGTCGGGGATCGCCAGCACCCTGCTGTTCCGCTACCTGTTCAACGCGCAGTACGGCCTGTTCCAGTGGGTCGCGACGGAAGTGCTGCACCTGCCGCCTCAGCCGTTCCTCAACTCGTCTGAGCAGGTGCTGTTCTGGTTGGTGTTCCCGGGCATCCTGTTCTTCGGCCCTGGCCTCATCTACATGGCGACGTTGCAGGGGATTCCGCAGTCGTACTACGAGGCGGCCGAGATCGAGGGCGCGAGTTTTTGGCGCAAGGTCTGGACGATCTCCCTGCCCAGGTTGCGGCCGGTCATCTCGATGCTGTTGATCTTCGCGGTGATCGGATCGTCCCAGGCGTTCGAGTTCCCCTTGATCATGACTGGCGGTGGTCCGGGTGGCGCCAGCCGCACCGTCGTGATGTACCTGTACGACCTGTTGCGGAACCTGCGGTACGCGGATGCCACCGCACTGGGCGTCTTCCTGTTCGTCACCACCATGGCACTGGTCGTCATCCAGCGCCGGTTCTTCCGGGAAGACCCGGACGCCTGAGAGAGGAGGGCTTGAAGCCGCATGCTGTTTCCACGAGTGGGGCGCAAGCAGCCGGCGATCCGGATCGCCTGGTGGCTGGTGGTGGCCTTCCTCTGCCTCGGCATCACGCTGCACCTGTTCCCGTTCTATTTCATGCTGATCACGTCGTTCAAGAGCGGTGAGGAGGTGCTGCAGTTCCCGCCCACCTGGTGGCCACAGGAGCCGACGCTCGCCGGCTGGCGGCTGGTGGTGAGCCTGGTGCACGGCGCCAACACGGCCGCAAGCACGCTGATGGACGGGCCGTTCTGGGTGTTCTTCCTCAACTCGGTCCACATCACGTTCTGGGTGTTGGTGTTGGGGATCCCCATCACGTCGCTCGCGGCGTACGCCAACAGCAAGCTGCAGTCGGGGCCGCTTGCCCGCTGGTCGTTCCTCTTCTTCATCGGGACGCTGATGATGCCGGCGGCGTTGACCCTCATCCCCAACTACCTGCTCACCCGGAACTTCCCGTTCGCGCTCCCGGAGGTGCCGGAGATCCCTGGGACCGACATCGAGTTCCCGAGCGTGCGGATCTGGGACACGCACTGGGCGGTGATCCTGCCGATCGTGTTCCAGGCGTTCAACTTCCTGCTGTTCAAGGGCTTCTTCGACACGATTCCGGACTCGGTGATCCAGGCGGCGCGGGTCGACGGCGGGTCGGAGTTCAACATCTTCCGGCGGATCGTCCTGCCGATGAGCGTGCCGGTCTACGCCGTCGCGATCTGGGGTGCGTTCAGCGGGGCGTGGGACCAGTTCCTCTGGCCCCTCATCGTCTTGCAGACGCCGGAGAAGATGCCCGCGTCCGTCGAGATCTACCTGTTGCTGCAGCGATTCACGCAAGCGGGCTCGATGAACGCCGAGCAGGCGACCGCGCAAGCGCAACAGATGCAGGAGATCCTCTCCGCCGGGATGTCGTGGAACGGGCTCATGGTGCTGGGGATCCTGCAGTCGTTGCCCGTGTTCATCGCGTTCATCGTGTGCCGTGAGTACCTGCTGCGCGGTATCCGGTTGCGGGGTCTCAAGTGACGCGGCTGCTCGGTCGACGCCTTGGCGCATCGCGAGGGTCCGGACCGTCGCAGATCCTCCGAGGTCCACATCGCGCAATGGAGGGAGCCTGATGGCACGGATCGACGTCGAGCAGGTGGTGAAGCGGTACGCCGCGGAGCGGGTCATCGACACGGAGTCGGCGAAGGCCAGGCCGGCGCTGAACGGCGTCAGCCTGCACGTGGCGGAGGGCGAGACGGTCAGCGTGGTCGGGTCCTCGGGCTGTGGCAAGTCGACCTTGCTCAAGGTCGTGGCGGGGCTCGAGTATCCCGACTCCGGGCGGGTGCTCTACAACGGCGCGGACGTGACGTTCGTACGACCGCAGGAACGCGGCGTCGGCATGGTCTTCCAGGACTACGCGCTCTACCCGTCCATGAAGGGCGAGGGCAATCTTGCGTACTACTTCGAAGTCCACGACCGCAGTGAGGAGGAGAAGGAGCAGCGAGTACGCGAGACGGCCGAGCGCATGGGCGTGGGGTTCGAGCATCTGCTGGGTCGGGTTCCCACGACGCTCTCCGGTGGCGAGCAGCAGCGGGTGGCGATCGGGCGGTGCATCGTCCGGGATCCGCAACTGTTCCTCATGGACGAGCCGATCTCCAACCTCGACGCGAAGCTGCGGGAACAGACCCGGGTCGAGATCCGTCGGCTGCTGCGGAAGTTCGGGATCACCACGCTCTACGTCACCCACGACCAGCAGGAAGCCATCTTCATGGGTGACCGGATCGCGGTGATGCGCGACGGCGTCATCGAGCAGATCGGCACGTTCGACGAGCTGTACTACACGCCGGTCAATCTGTTCGTGGCGACCTTCATCGGCTCGCCGCCCATGACCGTCTTCCCCGCGTACGTGAGCAGTGGAGTGGTCACAGTGCCGGACACGGACGCATCGTGGCAGCTTCCGTACCAGCTGGCCACCGAGCTCCCACTCGGTCCCGTCCGCGTCGGAGTCCGACCGGAAGGCTGGGTCCTCGACACGCCCGACGCCGTAGGGATCCGGGTGCGCCACGTGGAGCGGATCCCGACCGAGCGGGCGAGCTTCATCTACGGCAACCTGGGCCCGGCGAACGTGGTCGTGGCCGCGCCGGTGGACTATCCGGAGCGGGCCGAGGTGCGGCTCACACCGGACTGGGATCGGGCGTACTTCTTCGCAGCCGACGGCGAGCAGCCGCTGCATGTCCCCGGTGTGCTGGAACTCTTCTGAGGTGGACCAAATGACCATGTGCACTACGCCTGTCAGAGGTGTGACACGTGCCGGCACGTCTTGCACCTCCGACAGACGTCGTGCCCATGGGGGAGGTGGTGAGCAGTGAGCGCGATCGTCGTCGACAAGCTGGTCAAGGACTTCGGCGAGAAGCGCGCCGTCGACAACGTGAGCTTCGAGGTGCAAGACGGCGAGCTGCTGGTCCTCGTGGGCCCGTCGGGGTGCGGCAAGACGACCACGTTGCGCTTGCTCGCCGGCCTCGAGCCGGTGACCAGTGGCGAGATCCGGTTCGGCGACCGGGTGGTCAACGAGATCCGGCCGAAGGATCGCAACGTCGCGATGGTCTTCCAGGACTACGCGATCTTCCCGCACCTCACCGTGTTCGAGAACATCGCGTACGGACTGCGCTCGCGGCACACTCCGCGGCGCACGGTGCGCGAGCGGGTGCCGGAAGCCGCCAAGATGTTCCGCATCGAGCACCTGCTCGCCCGCAAGCCGCGCCAACTCTCCGGTGGGGAACGCCAGCGGGTCGCGTTGTCACGCGCGCTGGTGCGTGACGCGTCGCTGTATCTGTACGACGAACCGCTGTCGAACCTCGACGCGCAGCTGCGTTACCAAGCCCGCGAAGACATCCTCACGCTGCACCGCGAGAAGAAGAAGCCCACCGTCTACGTCACCCACGACCAGGCCGAGGCGATGGCGCTCGGCGACCGCATCGCGGTGATGAACGCAGGCCGGATCCAGCAGATCGGCCCGGGTCCCGAGCTGTACGACAAGCCCCGGAACCTCTTCGTCGCGTACTTCATCGGGACGCCGAGCATCAACCTCTTCGACCTCGAGCTACGGGCGAGCCCGGACACCGAGGGAGTCGTGGCCGCGGGAAGCGGGATCGAGCTGCAGCTCGACCCGAAGCTCAGCGAACGGCTGCGTCCCCACATCGGTCGCCCGATCAAGCTCGGCGTACGTCCGGAGCATCTGCACGTGCCGCGGATGGCTCCCTTCGAGGTGACCGACGGGAACACGCTCCACGGCGTGGTGAACCTCATCGAGCCGACGTCGACAGGAAGCACCGTCTACCTGTCGACCTCGCAGGATGTCGACTTCGTGGCGACGTTCAAGGTGCGGCTGCCGTCGAACTATCTCGATCGTGAGGTTCCCCTCGGGGTCGACATGAGCAAGGTGCACGTCTTCGACGCCGAGACCGGCGAGTCGCTGTCGTTACAAGGGTGAGCTCGTGCCATTCCTCGACGACATCGGTCCCCGAGACGAGCGGCGCGGTCCGATCTGGGCGGCGTTCGCGACGGTGGCCGAGCAGGTGGAGCGGATGGTCGCGGCCAACGTGGTGTGGGCGATACAGCTCGCGCCCGGAGTCCTGGCGCTTGCGTTCCCCGGATGGCCCGGCTGGCTGCGCGTGCTGCTCGGTCTGTACTCCGCCACGGTGGTGATACCTGCCACTGCCGTGTTGTTCGGACTCGCGGCCGAGGCGTGCCGCGGGCAGCATGTCGACGCAGGGCTCGCTGGCGAGTTGCTTCGGTCGTACGCCGGTCGCAGCATCGGCACACTTGCGCCCCTCTACGGAACGTTCGGGGTGCTGGTCTGGCTTGCGGTCCTCGCGCACGCGCTCGACCTGGGATTCGCTGTCGCCGCACTCACCCTGCTGATCCTGCTGTGGTCGGTCTGCGCGACCTACTGGGGGCCGTTGTTCGTCGACCAGCCATCGCTCTCGGCGGTGGGTATTGCCCGCGCGTCGGTGTCGCTCGTGTGGCGCCGGCCGGAGCAGACGTTGGCGACCTGGTGCATGGTCGCCGTGGCGTGGGTGGTCGGTGTGATCTCCATCGGCGGGCTGGTGCTCATCGTGCCGATGCTGGTGGTGATCCTGCAGACGCACCGCTACCTCGCCGTGTCGCGCTCGGTCCCGTCGCGCGAGACATAGCGGCGGATCTCTCCGCGTTGGTACGCGTCACGTGTCAGCACTCCGATCTATAATCGATCATACGTTCGACAACAGCCGTGGCGGCGCCATCTGGCGATCGAATGGGGCTGGCAGGCCGTGATGGATCCCGACCGTGGGAGGTGCCTGCAGCGATGGGGGAGCTCAGCCCGGAGAACGAATACCTGGTGTGGTACGACCAGCGTCGCCGGCGCTGGATCGCCATGCCGATCTCGAGGGTGGGGGGTGTGATCATCGAGAGTGAGTACGCCGCACCGATCGAGGTGCTGATCGGCGGACCGGGGGAGGGTGCCGGATGAGCGTCGTGCTCTGACCGACGTCCATCGTGCGGCCGGCCGTGGCACCGCGACGTGTCAGCTGGCCATGAGTCTCTTCGCGACCTGCTCGAACACGTCGGCCGGCACCTCCTCGGTCGGCCGCGGACACCGGCCGAAGATCTCGGCGGCCGCCTGATGGAAGCCTGCGGGGAGTCCGGCAGCCGCGAGGGTTGCGGCGATCTCCTCCATCTCGCCGCGCCACCGCCATCCCTTGTGGTAGGCGGATCTCGCCGCCGACACACTTCGGTCGGCGAGCGTCGGCTGGGAGAGCTCCCATTCTGCGAGCAGGTCGGCCTCGACGCCCTCGGCTCGTGCCGCGGCACGAACGGCGAGCAGCAGAGCGCTCGTTCCCTTCGTCCATGCGGCGTAGCACATCTTGAGCGCAGAGGCGTGACCGACGTCGTTGCCGACGTTTCGGACGGCCAAGGCCGTGCCGGCGAAGAGCTCGACGACCGTCTCGGCTTTCCCACCGGAGACGTAGAGCCGCGTCGTGCCGGGCCGTTCCGGGGGACCGCCGATGATCCCGCCGTCGACCACGTGCGCGCCTGCCGGTTCCAGCAGTGCGCCGACCTCACGGGCCGATTTCGGCGAAATGGCGTTGGCGTCGACGTAGACGCCCGGATAGCCCACGAGCTCGCTCGCGACCGACAGCGCGGCATGGGGAGGGCAGATCGACAAGATGACGGCACATTCGCGCAGGAGGGCGGCTGGTGTACGCACGTCCTTCAGGCCGGCGGCTTCGGCGCGCGAGCGAGTCTTCGCGCTTCGTCCGTGCGAGGCGTACAGCACCTGATGGCCGCGCGTGACCAGCTGCCGCGCGACGGCGGCGCCCATCTCACCCGGATGCAGGACGCCAACGGTCACCGTCTCCATGCCCGCCACCCTACAGACAATGACCACGCGTGGCGGGTCTGCGCTCACCACGGTAGGTGCCGGCACTCGCCATGGCGACCGTACGCCCAGCGAGGCTCGTCATGTCGGCGATGCGTCGGCGGCGCCTCAGCCGGCTCGGATCACCGTCTGCAGGGCGAGCTCGACCATGGTGCCGAACGTGCGCTCTCGTTCCTCTGGAGTCGTGTGCTCGCCGGTCCGCAGATGGTCGCTCACGGTCAGGATGGACAGGGCACGCGCGCCGAACTTGGCGGCGAGCGTGTAGAGCATGTTGGTTTCCATCTCGACCGCGATCACGCCGTACTCGGCCAGCCGGTCGGCGAGCTCTGGACGGTCCGGATAGAAGGCGTCGGTCGAGAAGACCTGACCGACGTGGACCGGCGCGCCCCGCTCGGTTGCGACGTCGTATGCCGTGCGCAGCAAGCCGAAATCGGCGGCCGGTGCGTAGTCGAGGCCCTCGAAGCGGATCCGGTTCATTCCCGAGTCGGTCGACGCCGTGATGGCGAGGACGACCGAGCGCAACGCGAGCGACTCGGTGAACGCACCGCAGCTGCCCACCCGAACGAGCGTGCGTGCGCCGTATTCGGCCATCAGCTCGTGCGTGTAGATGGCAAGCGAGGGATGGCCCATGCCGGTGCCCTGGACCGACACCCGCCGCCCCTCGTACCTGCCGGTGAAACCCAGCATGTTACGCACGGTCGAGTAGCAGGTCGCGTCCTCGAGGAACGTCTCGGCGATCCACTGTGCCCGCAGCGGGTCACCAGGGAGGAGGACGGTGTCGGCGATCTCGCCTGGTTTGGCGCCGATGTGCGTGCTCACAAGACGCTGATCCTGCCAGACGCACGGCAATGACCAGGTGGAGAGGGCGCGCGTACCATCCCATGGACACGATCGCCCTCCGGCGGGTGCATGCCGATGCTGCGTGTCACTGCACGGCCACCCTCGACGGCAGGAGCGGGGCTACAGTGCTTCACGTGCCGCGCTTGACCAAGCTCGCTCTTGCTCGTTCGGCCCTTGATCGCGCGACGGAGCGCCGCCGCGATCCAGCCTGGGTCGACGCGTGCTGGGCCGACGAACGATGCCGGGTCCTGCTGGTCTCCGACGGCAGGGTCCCGGTGGACGACGACGTCACCGTGCTGCGACTCAGCTCACCGAAGGACCTCGGCGCCACACCGCCGGCGGAGCGTTACCTGCTCGGGCTCGACGACGACGGTGTGCCGTACTTCGCCGTGCCCGGTGAGGCCGAGGGACGTCTCGTCAGCCTTCGCGAGGCCGGGACGCTGCTCTCCGATCGCGACGTCGGGCTCGTGGTTCACGCGATCGCCCTGGCCAACTGGCACAGCACGCATCCGTGTTGTGCGCGTTGCGGTGCGGAGACGATTCCGAGCGACGGCGGGCACGTCCGCAGGTGCCCCGCGTGCCGCGCCGAGCACTTCCCACGGACCGATCCCGCGATCATCGTCCTCGTGCACGACGACGCCGATCGTTGCCTGCTCGGCCGCCAGCCGAGCTGGCCGGTCGGCCGCTTCTCGACACTGGCGGGATTCGTCGAGCCGGGCGAGCCGCTCGAGCATGCGGTGATCCGCGAGGTGCGGGAGGAGACGGGCATCGAGATCGTCGACCCGTCGTACGCCGGAAGCCAGCCCTGGCCGTTCCCGTCGAGTCTCATGCTCGGCTTCTTCGCCCGCGCCGTCACGACCGAGATCAGGGTCGACGGCGACGAGATCGCAGAAGCCCGCTGGCTGTCCCGGGACGAGCTGCTGCAGGCGGTGCAGTCAGGTGAGCTCCTGCTCCCCGGGAAGGTGTCGATCGCGCGCCGGTTGATCGAGACGTGGTACGGCGGTGAGCTGCCCGGTGACTGGTGAGCCGGACGCCGGCCGTGTCGCAAGACGGTCACAGAACCGCGCGCCACGCCGGAAAGCCCCGAGAACTTCGCTCGGGAAGATTGCGGACCCCCGCGCTGTTGATTCAGTTGACAGATGACGACCGAAGGGAACGCGATGTCGAGCTCTGCGCCGCCGAACACTCTCACGATGTACACCACTCCGTGGTGTGGCTACTGCCGCCGGCTCAAAGGGCAGCTCGACCGGGCCGGAATCTCGTACACCGAGGTCGACATCGAGCAGCATCCAGATGCCGCGGAGCTGGTTGCGAAGATCAACGGCGGCAACAAGACGGTGCCCACCGTGGTCTTCCCGGATGGCTCGGCTCTCACGAACCCGTCGCTCGCCCAGGTCGCGGAGCGTCTCGGCACCCGCGTATAGCAGCGCCGCGGATGGCTGCGATCGTCGGGTCGCGGCCGGGCGATCATGACCAGCGCACGTCGTCGACGCGTGAGGTGGCAGGGGTCCGCTGACGCGTGGTCGGCTCCGCCGTCGGTGCCGACCGGCGTCGCGCGTGCCTGGAAAGATGGGGCAGTGTGACGCCCGACGCCGTGCTCGCTGCGCTCGACCCCGAGCAACGTCAGGCCGCGACCACCCTCGACGGCCCGCTCTGCATCCTGGCGGGCGCCGGCACGGGGAAGACCCGTGCGATCACGCACCGGATCGCCTACGCCGTATTGTCGGGCCGCTGGCGGCCAGACCACGTGCTGGCGGTGACGTTCACGACCCGGGCGGCCGGCGAGATGCGGACGAGACTTCGCGAGCTCGGCGTGGTGGGCGTCCAGGCGCGCACGTTCCACTCGGCGGCCTTGCGGCAGGCGCGCTACTTCTGGCCCCAGGTCTACCGCTCGGAGCTGCCACCCGTCGTCGAGAGCAAGATGCGGTACGTCGCCGAGGCGGCGGCGCGCTGCCGGGTGCCGGCCGATCTCGCGGGCCGACGGGATCTCGCCAGTGAGATCGAGTGGGCCAAGGTCTGCAACGTACGACCCGACGACTACCCGGCGATCGCCGAGCGCGTGGGACGACGGCCCGCCGGGTACGACACGGCAACGGTGGCGCGGGTCTTCGCGGCGTACGAAGAGGTCCGTCGCCAACACGGACACCTCGACCTGGAGGACGTCCTGCTCTGCGCCGTCGCGCTGCTCAGCGAGTCGCCTCAGGTGGCCGAGGCGGTGCGGGCGCAGTACCGACACCTGGTCGTCGACGAGTACCAGGACGTCAGCCCGATCCAGCAGCGCCTGCTCGAACTCTGGCTCGGTGACCGGGACGACATCTGCGTCGTCGGCGATGCCAACCAGACCATCTACTCGTTCGCCGGCGCGACGCCGGACTACCTGCTCGGCTTCACCCGCCGCTTCCCTTCCGCCTCGGTCGTCCGCCTGGAACGCGACTACCGGTCCACGCCGCAGGTCGTGAAGGTCGCCAACGCGGTGCTCGCTGGTGCGGACGCTCGTCACCGCGCGTACCGGCTGACGTTGCGCGCGCAGCGGCCGGACGGGCCGAAGCCAACCTTCACCGAGTACGCCGACGACGTGGACGAGGCCGAGGGAATCGCGCGCTCGATCGACGCGCTGGTCCGCAAGGGTGTGCCGCGCCGGGAGATCGCGGTGCTGTTCCGCACCAACGCGCAGTCGGAGACGTTCGAGCAGGCGCTCGCCGACCGGCGGATTCCGTACGTGCTCAGGGGAGCGGAGCGCTTCTTCGATCGACCGGAGGTACGCCAGGCCCTGGTGCTGTTGCGTGGCGCAGCGCGCGCGGCGTCCCCCGACGGCACCACCCCAGGGGTGCTACGCCACGAAGGCGAGGCGCCGCCCGCAGCGAGCGGCCCAGGCGTGGCGACCGGTGACGTGCAGCCCGGCCTGGTCTCGGAGGTACAGGCAGTGCTGGGCGCGGCCGGCTGGACTCCGGAGCCTCCTGAGGGGGCCGGTGCGCAACGTGAACGCTGGGAGTCGCTCGCCGCGCTCGTGACTCTCGCCGAAGAGGTCGCGCAGGCGGACCCGGCCGCCGGTGTGCGTGACTTCCTCGCCGTCCTCGAGGAGCGGATGGCTGCCCAGCATGCGCCGTCGGCCGACGGGGTCACGCTCGCCACCCTGCATGCGGCGAAGGGCCTGGAGTGGGACGCGGTGTTTCTCGCCGGGATCCAGGAAGGGACCGTGCCGATCTCCTACGCCGAGACACCAGACCAGATCGAAGAGGAACGCCGGCTGCTCTACGTCGGCATCACCCGGGCTCGGGTCCACCTCGCGATCTCGTGGGCGCTCGCTCGCTCACCAGGTGGACGGAAGACCCGCGTGCCGTCGCGATTCCTGGACAACGTCCGGCCGAAGCACAGCGGACGGGGGACAGGTCGGCCGGGTGGCGCAGGCGCTCACGGCTCCTGGGACGGATCTGGTGCGACGGGCGACCGCGTGGGTCGGCGACCGAAGCGACCTGTCGTCCGCTGCCGTGGCTGTGGCGCGCATCTGCACGACGCGGCCGAACGCAAGCTCGGACGCTGCGCACAGTGCCCGCCCAGCTACGACGAGCACATGTTCGAGCGTCTGCGTGCCTGGCGGCTCGAGCAGGCACAGCGGGAACGGGTTCCGGCGTACTGCGTCTTCACCGACGCGACGCTGATCGCGATCGCCGAGACGCGGCCCACTCGACTGTCGGAGCTTGCGAAGGTCCCGGGCGTGGGGAAGGTCAAGCTCGACCGGTACGCCCACGACGTCTTGGCGATCTGCTCCGGTTCTGCAGACGATGGGCGAGGTCGTGACATCGCTCCGTGACGGCAACCACCGTCTGCACGTGGGCGATTGCTGCGCGGGACGACCTCGCGCGTGCACTCGGATACGGAACGGTAAAGGTTGTCCGGCCCTCGATAATTCGTTTGCCGTGCCCTTGCGGGCGAGCTAGTGTCACATCGACCCCAAATCGCCGCTGCGCGATTCTGCATGCCAGAGCGCGAGGGAGGTGCGCCAGATGATCTTTACAGCTCGTCGGGAGCTGCCCTTCGGCGCACCCCTCCAGAACGCAGCGCCAGCCAAGGCTCTTCGACGTACCGCGTCACCCAAGTCCCTCGTGTTCCAGGGGACCAGTGTGTCCATGGCCAGGGTCTATGGCGAGTCGGTGACGCGGCCGGTGATGGCCTATGGCAGCAGCGGTCTCGGTGGCACGGCGCTCGAGGGAAGCGGTCCGCGTCTGCGGAAGGCTCACGTTTCCGGTCTGCTCGCCCGTTCCCACACGAGCAACGGAGTCCTCGGAGCCGTTTCGCCAACCAAGGCAGCAGCCGCGTTCTCGGCTGCTACCCGGCAGGGCAGCGTGCCGAGCCTCGCGATGCCGTCCCTGATTTCCGTGTCCGTTTCGACCATCGACCTGTCCAGCGACGCTGCCCGCGCCAAGGCACCCTTGTCGGCAGTTCCAGCCTGGAGACCAGAGGTCTTATGAGACGACGAGACCTCACCGGCGCTTCAGGGCCGCGGAACCCGACTCGGGATCCGCGGCCCTTTCTGTTGGGCAGCACCACGGAGTCCGAAACCGAGAGGAAAACCCGAGGAGGTGAGTGGGAGTGAGTCTCAGCGTCCTCGAAGCGCCGCCCGAGGTCTACGCGGAGTTCGAGCTTCCATGCCGTTCGTTCGACCCCGAACTCTTCTTCGCCGAGTCGCCGGCGGACGTGGAGTTCGCGAAGTCCATCTGCCTGGACTGCCCGGTACGGCGTGAGTGCCTGGAGGGTGCCCTCGCCCGGCGTGAGCCGTGGGGAGTCTGGGGTGGCGAGCTGTTCATCGCCGGTGTCGTCGTGCCACGCAAGCGTCCGCGTGGTCGTCCCCGCAAGAACGAGGTCGCCGCATGAACGCAACGCCAGATTCGCTGCGCAGCTTGGTGAGCCGAGCTGTCCAGGCATGCCGGACCACCGAGCCGGTCACGACGTACGTCGACATGACGACGACGTACGCCAAGCCGACCACGATCCGTTACGCCCGCCACGTAAGGAGCGACACCATGCGATTACTGCATGACGAGCTGGCGCGCGCGCAGATGCGCGAGCGCGTCGCCTACTCCCGACATAAACGCCTGGTCGACCAGCTGAGGAAGGCCCGCAGACTGTCCCGCCGGAGCGAGCGGGTCCAGGCCAAGGAGCGGCTGGTCAGGGCCCGACTGTACGAAAGCATCTGCTCGTAACCGTCGGGATGACGCACGAGCCAGCGCCGGGCTTCGGAGTCCTGGGTGAGATCACTGGAGCGGGTTCTCACCCGATGCGCCAGGAACCACGCCCTCCTGGAGGGGTCCGCGGGACGGCGGCGCGTTCTCGGCAGGTGGCCGGGGTTATCGGGGACGACCCCGGAATCCCGAAAAGACGCGCGTAGCGCGATGGGGTCGCCGCCTCGCCGATGAACCCCGACCGCGTGACCCGGGTGGCCGGGCGGCTCGGACGAGCCGCCCGGCCCCTTTTCGCACCAGTGTCAACTGACGCTTGCGATCGACGCCTCGGCTGCGTCGTCGTCGGTGAAGCCGGGCAGCCACCGCTCGAGCTCCGCACGGAACGGGGCCTCGGCCTCCAGCTGGGCGAGCACGCCGAGCCCGCCGCTCCACACACGGTGGATCAGGAGGTACGACGGAGGCAGGTTGAGCCGGATCGCGGTCCGGGCGCCAGGGCCGCGCACGTCGGTGATCCGCGCGAACTGCGCCCGCATCCACTCGCGGGTGAAGCGGAAGGTCTCGGTCTGTGCCGGCTCGGTGAACGGCTGCAGGTAGTCGTACAGCTCCTCGGGATCGATCTCGACGTTGGGCTTGATGAACCCCTCGGCGCGCAGCCCAGCGGTTACGGTTTCGAAGTCGCCTTCCAGTCCGATCCGAAGCAGCCGCCCGATCTGCGGTGGCAGCCCACCGGGTAGCCGGGCCACCAGCCCGTAGTCGACGACACCGAGACGGCCGTCCGGCGTGATGCGGAAGTTGCCGGGGTGGGGATCGGCATGGAGCAGGCCCGCCCGAGCCGGGCCGGAGAACAGGAAGCGAACGAACAACAGCCCGGCGCGGTCTCGTTCCTCCTGGGAGCCTTCTGCGATGATCTTGCTGAGCGGTGTGCCGTCGAGCCAGTCGGTGACCAGCACGCAGGGTGTGTAGAGCCGCACCGCTGGCACGGCGATCTCCGGGTCGTCCTTGTACGCGGCAGCGAACCCCGCCTGCGCCTGTGCCTCCAACGTGTAGTCGAGCTCCTCGCCAACCCGGGCCTTGAGCTCGGCGACGAGCGGCTTGACGTCGAGGCCCGGGAGAAAGGAGGCGAACAGACGGCTCAGTCTCGCGATCTGGTTGAGGTCGGACCGCAGCGCCGCCGCGGCGCCGGGGTACTGGATCTTGACCGCGACGTCACGTCCGTCCGCCCACGTCGCGCGGTGGACCTGACCGATGGAGGCGGCGGCTGCCGGAGTGTCGTCGAAGTTGCGTAGCCGGCGACGCCAGTTGGGTCCGAGCTCGCGCGCGAGCACGTCGTGGACCGTGCGTGCCGGCATCGGCGGCGCCGCGTCCTGCAGCTTGGTCAAGGTCGCGCGGTAGGGAGCCGTGAGGTGTTCCGGGAGCGCCGCCTCGAAGATCGACAGCGCCTGGCCGAACTTCATGGCGCCGCCTTTGAGCTCGCCGAGCACCCGGAAGATCTGGTCCGCGGTGCGCCGCTGCAGCTCCGACGTCACGGCGTCGACGGGCTTGCCGCCGAGCCGCTTGCCGAGCCCGAGCGCCGTACGGCCGGCTATGCCCAACGGCAGCCCGGCTAGCCGCGCGGTGCGGGCGAGACCGCTTCGAGGAAGATCGCTCACAGCATTCATTCTCCAGGACGTCGCAAGCCGAGTGCGCATGCCGCCAGGGGTCAGGCGGACGACCGGGCACGAGGCCCGGGGGGTCGAGCCTGGTCCGAGTCGTCGGCGGTGGGTCCGAACTGACACCCGCAGGCGGGATGCGGCGACCAGGAACGGCGGCGGGGTACACCCGTCCGCAGGTCGAGCTCGAGCGTTCCGTCGACCGATGCCGGCCGCTTGCCCTGGAGGAACGTCAGCACGTGCAGCACCGCATAGGCGGCGAGCAAGGTCGACAGCGTGATGTCGGCGGTCGGCGCCGGTCGGGGCTGCTCCAGCACCTGGCTGAGAACCTTCGGCCACCCGGGATCGCGGGCAGCGCGTTGCAGGTCGTGGCATCGGATGCAGGACGAGACTCCGGGGAGGACGAACGGACCGAGGATGCCGCGGCCTTCCCGGATGCGTACGACGAGATGGGGGATCTCGGCACGGACGAACGCGTCGGCGAGACGCCGGTCGGGCTCGACATCGGGCACGACGACGGCGACGTCCGGAGGTGGCGCCGGTGGGCACGTACGTCCGCTCGCAACCCGGCACGACGGAGCGGCGTGCTGTGCGGCTCGGGCGGCCCCGTCGGCCCGTGGCGAACCGAGGTCGCACGTCGCAAGGCCGCCCGGGGAGAGGTCGGCCGGTTGGGTCACGGCGCGGTCGACCACCGTCACCCGACCGACGCCCGCCGCCGCGATGAGCGACGTGATCAAGGCTCCGACCCTGCCCGCGCCGAAGACCGTCACGCTGGAGTTCCGGCGTCGAAGCAGCGCCTCGGCGCCAGCGTGAGGATCGCCGTGGGCCACCGAGCATGCCTCCAGGTCGGGGCGAAGACGTTCCCACTCGGTGGGCGACGGCGAGGCGAGGTCGTCGAGTGCGCGGGCGTCGTCCAGCGCACCGGCCTCTCCGAGCAGCTGGAGCAGTTTGTGGACGCTGCTCCGGCTCGCGCCGTGCGCCTGGCCGTAGGTCAGCACACTCTCGAGCGGGCGGGTGCCGGTGAGGGAGTCCACGACGTGGCGCAGCGCAGCATCGAGGCCTGTGATCACGACAGCGTGTTCGGGGTCCAGCCCGACCTGCAACGTGGTGTCATCTCGCCAGATGCGATGCAGTGCGGGCTTGATGCGGGGCAGCACGACATGACCTCCCTCCATGTGGTGACCGGAATGCGAAGCTTGCCACGTTTGCCGGACGGTGATCGGCAGTTATCCACAGTGAGAGCGGTTGTCCACAGGGGGTCGTGGTGGGGCCTGCCCGCTGGGTGATCGAGGGTGATCGACCGACCCGCACCGCCCCCGGTCGGTCGTACGAAGATTCGGGGATCGGTGCGGCCTGACCCGGCGGACATCCGGCGATCAGAGCACCCGGACCGACCGGCGCTGGCCGGTGTTACCGTCGACGCGTGATGCTTCGCCGCCTGCTGACCCCGCGATGGATCATGTTCACGATCCTGGTCTTCGCGGCCGCGGTGGCGTTCCTCTTCCTCGCGTGGTGGCAGCTAGAACGGTTCGAGTCGGCGACCGGGAGCTGGCAGAACCTCGGGTACACCCTGCAGTGGCCGTTCTTCGCGGCGTTCGCGATCTATGTCTGGTGGCGGCTGCTCCGCGACAGCGTGGCTGACCAGAAGGCCAGCGAGCGACGGAGCGAAGGCAGCGAGCCCGATGCAGAAGGCACACAGGCCGAACGGCGAGCCGAGAGCAGCCAACCGCGTGCGTCCCTGGGGTCGGGCGAGACGCCGCCAGGCGTCGAGACCCCTCCGTCCTCGCACCATGCCGACCGTGGTCAGGGTGTGGTCGGTGCCCAGGCGGCCGAGGCGCGCCGCGGCCACGGGTCGGCGGACCCAGGCGTAGCATCCGATGCCGACGAGGACCCCGAGTTGGCTGCGTACAACGCCTACCTCGCAGAGCTCAACCGCAGAGCACGCGAGCACGAACGCCGCACGGCGTCACGTCGATGAGCCGAGAGGACCTACGGATGAGCACGCAGACCCGCAACGCGACGGAGCAGGGACGATACGCGCCGGAGCTTCACGGGCGCTTGGTGCGGTTCCGGGTGGCGGCGTACGTCGTCGGCGTCTTCCTGCTGGTCCTCACGCTCGTGGCGATGCCGCTCAAGTATCTCGGCGGCAACGACTCGGCCGTCGCCGTGGTGGGCCCGATTCACGGGTTCCTCTACATGGTGTACGTCCTGTTGAGCGCCGACCTCGCGTTCAAGGCGCGCTGGTCGCTTCGCGGGACCGTGTTGGTGTTGCTCGCGGGGACGATCCCGTTCCTGTCGTTCGTCGCCGAGCGCATCGTGGTCCGGAAGACCCGCCAAGGGGAGCTGCTCTAGGACGCGTCTGGGCGCTGGCTCGGGCGTCGTCCTGCGCCCTTGTCTCGTTGCCAAGACCCAAGGGGATCAGGCGTTCGGCCGATGCCGGTACGTCTTACCGCGTGTTCCAGACGACCTGGCGGCCGAGATCCCGATACCATCCGACGTCGTGGGCTCACTGCGGAAGTGTTCTCGGTCGGCGTGCACGCGGCCGGCGGTGACGACGCTGACCTATGTCTACGCCGACTCGACCGCTGTCCTGGGTCCGCTGGCGACCTATGCCGAGCCGCATTCGTACGACCTGTGCTCTGAGCACGCTGAGCGGCTCACGGTGCCGCGTGGCTGGGAGGTCATCCGACTGGCACCGGATCCTGAGTCGCTGCGCCCCTCGCACGACGATCTCGAGGCCCTGGCCAACGCCGTACGGGAGGCCGCCAAGCCTCGGGAGACCACATCCGAGCCTGCTGCGGGCACAGGTACCGGGGTCGGGCGGCGCGGACACCTGCGAGTGCTGCGGAACCCTGATCTCTGACTCGGCGCTGCCGCCGAGTCCGCTCGTCGCCGGCGCGGCATCACGCATGAGGTGCCACGCCGAGAGGAGCGATCTGCTGGCCCCACGGCATTGAAGGTTGGTGCCCGGGCTCGCCCGATGGCGGTGCCAGCTTCGGGCTACTGCTCACATGGCGCCGCGGCGGGAGGAATAGGGTTGGCGCTGTGCCGGATCTCGAAGCGATCTTCAAGGCGTATGACATCCGAGGGGTAGTTCCCGACCAGCTCGATGCCGACCTGGCACGTGTCGTCGGGGCGGCGTTCGCTCACGTACTTGATCGTCCGCCGGTCGTGGCCGTGGGCTACGACATGCGGACGTCCTCGCCCGAGCTCGCGTCGGCGTTCACGGAGGGCGTCACCAGCCAGGGCTGCGATGTCGTCGACATCGGCCTCGCGTCGACCGACGAGCTCTACTTCGCCAGTGGGCACCTCGACGCGCCGGGCGCGATGTTCACGGCGAGCCACAATCCGCCGGAGTACGGCGGGATCAAGCTCTGCCGCGCCGGCGCCGCGCCGGTCGGTCAGGACACCGGGCTTGCCGAGATCAAGTCGCTTGTCGCAGCAGGTGGGCCAGCGAGCCAATCCGGGCGCGGAACCGTCACCAAGCGCGACCTGCTGCATGCGTACGCCGAGCATCTCACCAGCCTGGTCGACGTGTCCGGCGGGCGCGAGCTCAAGGTCGTGGTCGACGCCGGTAACGGCATGGCAGGGCTCACGATCCCGGCCGTGCTGGGGCCCGAAGGAGCGGCGACGGCGGCGGGTCTGCGAATCCAGCTGATCCCGCTGTACTTCGAGCTCGACGGCACCTTCCCCAACCACGAGGCGAACCCCATCGAGCCGGACAACCTGCGCGATCTGCAGGCGAAGGTGCTCCAGACCGGCGCGGACATCGGCCTGGCCTTCGACGGCGACGCCGACCGGTGCTGGGTGATCGACGAGAAGGCCGAGTCGGTACCGCCGTCGGCGATCACGGCGCTCATCGCCACCAGGCAACTCGCCCGGGAGCCGGGTGCCACGATCATCCACAACCTGATCTGCTCCCGAGCCGTTCCGGAGATCATCCGCGAGCACGGCGGCGTGCCGGTGCGGGAGCGGGTGGGGCATTCGTTCATCAAGCAGACCATGGCGGAGACCGGGGCGATCTTCGGCGGCGAGCATTCGGCGCATTTCTACTTCCGCGACTTCTGGCGGGCAGACTCCGGTCTGCTCGCGGCCCTGCACGTGATCGCCGCGCTCGCCGCGCAGGACAAGCCGCTCTCGGAGCTCATGGCCGCGTTCACGCGGTACGTCGCATCTGGCGAGATCAACCGGCGGGTCACCGACCAGCGCGCCACCATGGCCCGGATCAAGGCCGCCTACCAGGGTCGTTCCGGCGTCACGATCGACGAGCTCGATGGTCTTACCGTGGAAGCGGACGACTGGTGGTTCAACCTCCGGCCGTCCAACACCGAACCGGTGCTGCGGCTCAATGCCGAGGCAGTGGACCGCACGACCATGGAGCGGGTGAGAGATGAGGTCGTGGACCTCATCGCGAGCGGGTAACCGCGACGCCTGTTCGTCCGGAAGGAAACAGCCGTGAACCTCGACGCAGAGTTGCTGGAGATCTTGGCCTGCCCCGCGTGCAAGTCGTCGCTCTCTGTCGACGAGCCGGCAGAGGAGCTGGTCTGCACGAACGGTGAGTGCGGTCTCGCCTATCCGGTACGAGACGACATCCCGGTGCTGCTCGTCGACGAGGCGCGCAAGCCAGGTGAGTCCGACACGACGAGCTCGTCGTCGGAGTCTCACGACGACGGTGAGTCTGCGTCGTCCGAGGAATGACCTGGGCGGTGCGGACGGTGTTGGGGACCTGGCGCGGACGTCCTCGATCGCTGGGACAGGCCATTCGCTCCTGGTCGAGGCGACGGGAGAGTGGGTCGTGAACGCCGACATCTTCGACGACGGGCTTCTCGACGACGAGGAGGCGCTTGCGCAGGCCGACGAGACCCTGCGCCACCTCGCCGAGGCCGGGGCTCGGGTCCGCCGCGAGGCCGAGGCGGCCAAGGACGTCGCCCGCGGATTGGCCGACATGGGGCGACCGCGTGCGGTGGCGGCGGCAGGCACCGACGCGCGGCTCCTCCGCGCGGTCCTCGAACCGTGGTGCCCGGTGCCGTTCGTCGCCTGGCCAGGACCCGGGCTGCCGGGCTGGGTGGGTGCGCTCGATCTGGTCGTGGTCCTTGCGCCGACAGGAGGCGATCCCGAGACCGCCTCCGCCGTCTACGACGCAGTACGCCGGGGCAGCTCGGTGGTGCTCGCGTGTCCGGAGGACTCCGAGCTCGCCGAGGCGGGCCATGGCCGCCACACCACACTCGTACCGGCACAAACGGGTGATCCGCTCGCCCTCGCCGTCGTCGTCCTGCAGCTCCTGCACGAGCTGGGGTTGGGGCCCGAGGTCCCGGCGGAGTCGGTCGCGCTCGCGCTGGACGACGTGGCGCTGCGGTGCTCGCCGTACGCCGACCTTGGCTCGAACCCGGCGAAGGATCTCGCGATCGTGCTCGCCGACGTGCTGCCGTTGATCTGGGGTGGCTCGGTGCTCGCCGCACGGGCTGGGCGGCGCGTGGCGGAGGCTCTGCGCCGCGCGTCCAACCGTCCCGCGCTCGCCGCCGACGCGAACCACCTCATGCCGATCCTCGAGGGCGCGAAGCCGCGCGACCTGTTCGCCGATCCGTTCGCCGACACCGACCGGGCGGCAACGTTGCACCCGGCACTTTTCATCCTCGACGACGGGGCGGATCAGCCGGCCATCCGCGAAGCCCGCGCCCGGCTCACGACGACCGCGGAGGCGCACGGTGTGCGCGTGCGTACCCTGTCCTGGACCGACGGCCCGGAGGTGGCGCGCTATGCGGCGTTACAGGCATTGGGGACGTATGCCGCGGCCTACCTCGCGCTAGGGCTCGGTCGCTACCGCCCGACCGTCTGATCTTTCGCGACCAGAAGGACATCATGCAGCTGCTCGACAACCCGATCCGCCCGTATCCCTGGGGCTCGTACTCCGCGATCCCGGAGCTTCTGGGCGTCGAACCCACTGGCGAGCCACAGGCTGAGCTGTGGATGGGCGCCCATCCGGCGTCCCCGTCGTACGCCGTGGGCCGCAAGATGTCACTGGTCGACGTGATCGCGTCCGACCCGGCCGCCGAGCTCGGGCAGGCGTGCCTTTCCGCCTTCGGCCCGCGTCTGCCGTTCCTGCTCAAGGTGCTGGCCGCCCGTGAGCCTCTCTCGCTGCAGGCACATCCCAATCCCGCGCAGGCCCGGGAGGGATACGAGCGGGAGAACGCCGAGGGGATCCCGCTCGACGCGCCACACCGCAACTACAAGGACCCGTTCGCGAAACCCGAGATGATCTGCGCGTTGACGCCCATCGACGCCCTCGTCGGGTTCCGCCCACCCGCCGAGACCTTGCCGGTGCTGGAAGGCCTCGGCGTGGCAGCGCTCGAGTCGCTGGTCGCTCAGCTTCGTGAGCAGCCGAACGGTGAAGGGCTCCGCGCAGTGTTCACCATGCTCATGACCGCACCGGCCGAACGGCAGCGCAGCGTCGTCACCGAGGTCGTGGACGCATGCCGTCGGCTGCTCGAGGACCCCGGTACCGCCGACGCCGGTCTCCTCGAGGCGGCGCGCCTTGTGAACCGGCTTGCCGAGAAGTACCCCGGCGACCCTGGTGTGATCGCCGCGCTCCTGCTCAACCGGGTGCGGCTGAACCCCGGCGAGGCGATGTACCTCCCCGCCGGGAACCTGCACGCCTACATCGAGGGTGTGGGGGTCGAGCTTCTCGCCAACTCCGACAACGTGCTGCGTGGCGGGTTGACGTCGAAGCACATCGACGTGCCGGAACTGCTGCGGGTCCTCGACATCACGCCGGAACCGGTCCGGATCCTGCGGCCCGACTCCACCACGGGCCGCTACGACACACCGGCTCGGGAGTTCCGGCTCAGCAGGATCACCGTGTCCGCTGGCGACGAGTTGTCGTTGCCGGTGGAGGGTCCGCAGATCCTGCTGTGCACGGAAGGCGGGGTCGTGGCGAGCAGCGAGGCCGGGAAGGTCGACCTGACGCGTGGCCGTTCGGCGTACGTCGGGGCCTGGGAGGGAACGGTCACGCTCACCGGCACCGGCGTCGTGTTCCAGGCGGCCCCCGGTCTGTAGCGCTCTGCCTCGTGGTCAGCCCGAGAGTCGCCAGCTTGGTGTCGCGACCTACGAGAACGCTTGGAGCGATCTCACGACGGGCCCTCAGACTGGCCGGGCTGAGCGAGGCCGAGCACCACACGATCCTCGACGGCGATCCGCCTCGACCTGGACGACGGCCGGACCTGCGCCGGCCGTGACGGTCGGACCCGGCAGGATAGGCGTCGTATCCCGACCACCCATCGAACGATCACCCATCGAGCAGGGAAGGGACCCATGAGCGCAGAAGGAGGTACGAAGGCCGTCGTCGCGGCCCTCCTTGCCAATCTCGGCATCGCGTTGACCAAGTTCCTGGCGTTCCTGCTCACGCGGTCTGCGTCGATGCTGGCCGAATCCATCCACTCGGTGGCAGACGCCACCAACCAGGTCTTGCTGCTCGTGGGCAAGAAGCGGTCGGAGCGGGCCGCCACCCCGCTGCACCCATTCGGTTACGGCCGCGAACGCTACATCTACGCGTTCATCGTCTCGATCGTGCTGTTCAGCGTCGGGGGCCTCTTCGCGTTGTACGAGGGGTGGCACAAGATCCAGGACCCGCACGGGTTCGACAGCTGGCAGTGGGTGCCGGTCGTCGTCCTGGTGATCGCCATCATCCTGGAGGCCCTGTCGCTTCGTACCGCGGTCATCGAGTCCAACAAGGTCAGGCGAGGCACACGCTGGGTGACGTTCGTTCGTCGGGCTCGAAGCCCCGAGCTCCCGGTCATCCTGCTCGAGGACTTCGGCGCGCTGGTGGGCCTGGTGCTCGCCCTGATCGGCGTGTTGTTGACGCTCGTCACGCACAACGGCATCTGGGACGGTCTCGGGTCCATGGCGATCGGGGCGCTGCTCGTGTGCATCGCGGTCGTGCTCGCGACCGAGACCAAGAGCTTGCTGATCGGTGAGTCGGCCACCAGCGAGCAGATCCGAGCCATCGAGCAGGGTCTTCTGGCCGAGCCGCTCATCGACCGGATCATCCACATGAAGACGCTGCATCTCGGGCCGGAGGAGCTGCTCGTGGCAGTCAAGATCGCTGTCACGGGCGACGACACGGCGGCCGAGGTCGCCAACGCGATCAACGCCGCGGAGGAGCGGATCCGGGCAGCCGTCCCGCTCCGGACGGTGATCTACATCGAGCCGGACCTCGACCGCGCTCGCACCACTGGGGGCGCCGCTCCGGAGGGCGCGTCGGCCAACACAACCAATCCCGAGGCCTGAACGCCGCTACCTGTAGCGGCGGGTCGGCCTCGGTGGAGGCAGCATCCCGCTTCGACCGAGCCAGCGCAGGGCCCGCTCCCGTTCGAGCTCTGCCGCCCGTTCAGCAGGTGTGGGAATCCGGCCCAGACGTTCCCCGAGCTCGCGGACGCGTGCGGCGACGTCCGGCTCGGCCAGCACCCGCAACGCGAACGCGAGCGCGGACGGGCTGATGTCGTACTCCGTCTCCAGCCTGAGCGCGAACCGGATCGTCGCGATGTCGGCCGCGGTGTAGCGGCGGTGTGCGGTGGGCGTGGAGCGCCGGCGACCGGGACGCTGCCTGGAGGTCCGGTGCTCACGCGCGGTCGACTCTCCGACGTCTGATGCCCGGCCGTTCGGCACGAGGCCGAGTCGTTCCCGGTAACGCAGCATGCGGGGTGACATCCCCAGCTCGGCGGCGGCCTCCGTGATACGCATGCGGTCAATCTTGACGATCCTTTGTCAAGAAGTCACGGGTCGAGTGGTCGATCGTGGCACCGAACCCCTAGGCTCGATGACCTCGGGCCGCGTGCCGGAGAGCGCGTCACGTGAAAGGTCCAAAAGTGGGTACGCACCCGTCTCGGGTCCAGCATTTTGACCTGCGGAACGCGGCACCATCACAAGATCACGGAGGAGACTCGAGCCCATGACGTTCGACTACAAGGTGAAGGATCTTGGTTTGGCGGAGTTCGGTCGGAAGGAGATCCGGCTCGCTGAGCACGAGATGCCCGGCCTGATGGCGGTGCGGAAGGAGTACGCCGAGTCCAAGCCGCTCGCCGGGGCGAAGATCATGGGCTCGCTGCACATGACCGTCCAGACCGCTGTCCTCATCGAAACGCTCGTCGCGCTCGGCGCCGAGGTGCGCTGGGTCAGCTGCAACATCTTCTCCACCCAGGACCACGCCGCCGCTGCCGTCGTCGTCGGGCCGAACGGAACTCCCGACAACCCGCAGGGTGTCCCGGTCTTCGCGTGGAAGGGCGAGACCCTCGAGGAGTACTGGGACTGCACCGAGCGGGCGCTCACCTGGCCGGCCAACCCGGACGGTTCGGTCGACGGGCCCAACATGATCCTCGACGACGGGGGCGACGCGACCCTCCTCGTGCACAAGGGCGTGGAGTACGAACGTAACGGTGCCGTGCCCGACCCGTCGACTGCCGACTCGGAGGAGTTCGCGGTGGTCCTGCGACTGCTGCGTCGGTCGTTCGAGGCGGATCCGACGAAGTGGACGCGGATCGCGTCGCGGATCAAGGGCGTCACCGAGGAGACCACCACGGGGGTGCACCGGCTGTACGAGATGCACAAGGCGGGCACCCTGCTCTTCCCTGCGATCAACGTCAACGACTCGGTGACCAAGAGCAAGTTCGACAACAAGTACGGCTGCCGGCACTCGCTCATCGACGGCATCAACCGAGCCACCGACGTCCTCATCGGTGGCAAGGTCGCGGTCGTCTGCGGCTACGGCGACGTCGGCAAGGGCTGTGCGGAATCCCTGCGGGGACAGGGCGCGCGGGTCATCGTCACCGAGATCGACCCGATCTGTGCGCTGCAGGCCGCTATGGACGGCTACCAGGTCACGACGTTGGACGACGTCGTGGAGACCGCCGACATCTTCATCACCGCCACGGGGAACCTCAACGTCATCACGGTCGAGCACATGCGCCGGATGAAGCACCAGGCGATCGTCGGCAACATCGGCCACTTCGACAACGAGATCGACATGGCCGGCCTGGCCAGGGTCCCGGGCATCGAGAAGATCGAGATCAAGCCGCAGGTGCACGAGTGGCGGTTCCCGCCCGAGCAGAGCGCCTCGGGTGGACACTCGATCATCGTGCTGTCCGAGGGTCGGCTGCTGAACCTCGGCAACGCGACCGGTCACCCGAGCTTCGTGATGTCGAACAGCTTCACCAACCAGGTGATCGCGCAGATCGAGCTCTTCACCAAGACCGACCAGTACCCGGTCGGGGTGCACGTCCTGCCCAAGCACCTCGACGAGAAGGTCGCGCGGCTGCACCTCGACGCGCTCGGCGTGAAGCTCACCGAGCTGACCAAGGAGCAGGCGGCCTACATCGGAGTGGACGTGGCCGGTCCCTACAAGCCGGATCACTACCGGTACTGAGTGCCCGGGCTCGCCGGCCACGGGCTGCCCGCGGCGTCGGCAAGCCGTGGGGGATGAGGGCTTGACCAGCCCAGGCCTCCACGGCTTGCCCGTCCATCATGACGGAGCGACCGTCCGGTGGGCAGGGCGCTCCTTCGGGGCCGTGCCCTCGTCCGGGGCCGTGCCCTCGGTCGCGGCCCACGTGCCGAGGAGGCGGAGCGCCTCCGCCGAGGGAGAGCCGGGTTCTGCTGAGTAGGCGTAGAGCCAGCGCTCCCCGTCCTGCAGCTGCAGCGCCTCGACGTGCACGGTGAGCTCGCCGACGACGGGGTGACGGAACCGCTTCTGACCCCGACACCGCGTGTCGACCTCGTGCTCGGCCCACCAGGTACGGAACTCGGGACTGGCGACGGACAGCTCGCCGATCAGCGTGTGCAGCCGCGGGTCGCGCGGGTAGCGGGCTGCGGTCTCGCGTAGGACACCGACGCTCACGCGCGCGAGCATCTCCCAGTCGGTCACGAGGTCTCGCGCCGCAGGATCCAGGAACAGCCACCGCGCGTGACTCGCCCCCGGTTCGAGGCCGGGCAGCAGCGCGCGTCCCAGACGGTTCATCGCGTGGACGTCGCCGCGTACGTCGACGATGATCGCGGGAACGCCGAGGTTGTCGAGCATCACCCGGGTACCCGCGTCCAGGGGCGCGAGTCGCAACTCACCGGGCTCGGACGCGCCGACCGTCGAGCGGACGAGGTTGTGCAGGTACAGTCGCTCGACCTCGGTCAGACGCAACGCGCGTTCGATCGCGTCGAGCACCTGGTCGGACGGCTGCAGGTTCCGGCGGCCCTGCTCGAGGCGCGTGTAGTAGTCCAGGCTGACGCCGGCCAGCATCGCGACCTCCTCGCGCCGCAGTCCCGGGACGCGGCGTCGGCCGGCGGTCTGGATGCCCACGTCCTCGGGCCGGAGCCGTGCCCGCCGGGTACGCAGGAACTCCCGCAGCTCGTCGTTCTTGGTCATGGTTCAACGGTAGGGGCCGGGCGCGCCGACGAGGGTAGGTCTCTTCGTCCCAGGATCCTGTCGTCTCTGGTTGAGGGCGGCCGTGGGCTCGATAGTCGAGCCATGGCAACGATTGAGCAGACCGCTTCCCTTGGTGACAAGACCGTACGACGCATCGGGTTCGGTGCGATGCAGCTCGCCGGCCCGGGGGTGTTCGGACCGCCCAAGGACCCGGACGCCGCCCGTGCCGTCCTGCGGCGCGCCGTCGAGCTCGGCGTCAACCACATCGACACAGCGCAGGTCTACGGCCCCGATGTCGTCAACGAGCTCATTGCCGAGGTGCTGCACCCCTACCCGGACGACCTCGTCATCGCGACGAAGGTCGGCGGTGCCCGCGACCAGACGGGGGCCTGGGTCCGGGCCTCCCGGCCGGAGCAGCTCCGGGCCACCGTCGAGCAGGACCTGCGCACCCTGCGGCTCGAGCGGATCGGCCTCGTGTACATGCGGTTAGGGGTCGGGGGCGCCGGGCCGGACCCCGTGCCGCTGGCCGAGCAGCTGGGCGTCCTGACTGAGCTGCGCGACGAGGGCAAGATCTACCTCATCGGTCTGTCCACGGCCTCGGCCGACGATGTCAAGACGGCTCTGACGATCACCCCGATCGCTGCGGTGCAGAACGCGTACGGCATCGCGAACCGCGAGGACGAGCCGGTCCTCGACCTCTGCCGTGACCACGGCATCGCGTACGTCCCGTACTATCCGCTCGGTTCGGCGTTCACCGGCGGCCCACAGGCCCTCGCTGACGAGCCGGCGATCGCATCGGTGGCGGTCAAGCACGATGCATCGGCCTCCCAGATCGCCCTGGCGTGGCTGCTCGCTCACTACGACCGGATGGTGCTGATCCCCGGCACGAGCTCGGTCGCGCATCTTGAGGAGAACCTCGCCGCCGGCCGCATCGGCTTGGACGACGACGACCTCGCTGCGCTCGAGAATGTCCGAAATCTCGGTGCCCCGACGTTCTAGCCCAGCGACCGCATGAAGACCGGGTTGCGATATGAGGATCGACGCGGTGGGAGCAATGCCTAGCTCGGTGGTGTGAACGTCGGACCGTGCGACTGGGGTGGTGGCGGGTTCGTCGGTGAGTTCGCGGGCATCGGAGGCTGCGTGCTGACCGGGCTCTGCCACTGTGGCGGGGGCGGTTGTGCCGGCCGCCCCTGCTCCTGACGCAACGTGCGGTTGCGGCGTTCTCCAAGCACCGCCGCAAGGTACGCCCATGCGGGCACGCCCGCCGGTGGAGCCGGCGACACGTACTCCGCCACGGCCGATGCCAACCGGTTGCCCAAGGCCTCGCGCGCGGGCGCTGACAGCTCGTAGTAGCGGCTCAAGAATGTCCGCGCCGAATGCGCGAGATCGTCGGGGATACGGGAGAGCTCGGCGTGCGCCGCCCAGCCGGCGAGCTCGGGAGGAACGGGAGGCAACGGGTTCGGTGCGGCCGGTCCGCGCTCACGCAGCACGACCGTCCCCGCCAAGATGTCGCCTACTCGTTTGCCTTTCGAGTTCAGCATCGCGGTGAGGAATCCGGCGCAGCCCAACGTCGTGAAGAAGTCGACGAACACGCCGCTCAATGCGCGGACAAGTGCGTGGCGGAAGCGGATCGGGCCACCGTCGTCGCGCACCACCCGCAGACCGAGCGCGAACTTGCCCAACGTCTTGCCGCGGGTCAGGGTCTCCATCGCGGTTGCGTATCCCACGAAGGTCACGACACCGCAGGCAATGCTGAGACCGACGATGAGTGAGTCGCTCGCATCGTCACCGGCGATCAGAGCGATCAGCGTGATGAGCGCGAAGTAGGCGATGAACTCGACAAGGAGGTCGATACAGAGGCTGAGCGCCCGAGTCGCTGGTCGAGCAATGGCCAGGTCGACGACGACGGCTTCACCGGTGACGAGTCCGCTCACGGTCTATTAGTGTGCCAGCGTGGATCTGGACGCCTACGTCGCCGCCAACCGGCCCCACTGGGAACGCCTCGACGACCTTGTGTCCCGGCGTGGAAAGCTCAGCGGACCGGAGGCAGATGAGCTGGTGACGCTCTACCAGCGTGTGGGCACTCACCTGTCCGTCATCCGGTCCAGCGCACCCAATGCGGCGCTGGTCGGTCAGCTGTCGACGCTTGTGGCGCGAGCCCGCAGCGCGGTCACCGGCGCGCACACGCCCGCGTGGCGGGACGTCTCACGCTTCTTCCTCTCGGTGTTCCCTGCGGCGGTGTATGTGAGCATGCCGTGGTGGTTGCCGACGGCGATCGCGTTCTTCGCCGTGAGCTGGCTGATCGGGTGGTGGGTCGCCGCCAATCCCGACGTGCAGGGTGCGATGGTGCCGCCGGAGGCGGTGAAACAGCTGGTCGAGCACGACTTCGCCGACTACTACAGCTCGGATCCCGCAGCAGAGTTCGCGTTCGGGGTGTGGGTCAACAACGCGTGGATCTCCGCCGGATGCCTTGCGCTCGGCGTCATTCTCGGTGTGCCTGTTCTCTACGTCCTGTGGCAGAACGCAGCGAACGTGGCCATCGTCGGTGGTCTCATGTGGGCGCATGGTCGTGGTGACGTGTTCTTCGGCCTGATCACGCCGCATGGTCTGCTCGAGCTCACCGCGGTGTTGATCGCGGCGGGTGCGGGACTGCGCCTCGGGTGGACCGTCGTCCACCCCGGACCTCGCACCAGACTGCGTGCGCTGGCAGAGACGGGGCGCGCGACGATCGGAATGGCGCTCGGTATCGCCGCCGTCCTTCTCGTCTCCGGTGTCATCGAGGCGTTCGTCACACCGTCAGGGTTGCCGACGTGGGCCCGGATCGGAATCGGCGTGGCGGCAGAGGTCGCTTTCCTGACGTACGTCGTGGTGCTGGGAGGCCGGGCGGTTCGTGCCGGCGAGGTGGGAGATCTGGCGGTACGCGACCGGGAGGACGTCTTGCCTGCCGCCGGGTGATCGGCTCGAGAGAGCATCGCAGCAGAGTGACGTCGCCGGCGGTTCGGTGATGAAGTGAGGCGTATCGCACCATGCACGGTGCGGACTGAGCTCTCCTTGCCGGCCTGTCGGGGCGTGCTGGTAGACATCAGTGCATGCGGTTTGGCGTGAGCATGCCGAATGTCGGCGATTCCGATGGTGATCCGCGTCGGCTGGTCGAGTTGGCGGTCCTCGCGGAGGAGTCGGGATGGGACGGCTTCTTCCTCTGGGACCACCTGCAGATCAACGCGGCCAAGCGGCCACCTGTCCACGATCCCTGGGTGTTGCTGGGAGCGATCGCCGCTCGCACGAGTCGGGTCACGCTCGGGCCCATGGTGACGCCCGTTCCCAGACGCCGGCCCTGGAAGCTCGCCAAGGAGGTGATCACACTCGATCACCTCAGCCAAGGGCGCGCGGTGCTGGGCGTCGGGTTGGGAGTGCCGGTCGCCGACGAGTTCACGGCATTCGGGGAGCCGTCGGAGCGGAAGGTGCACGCCGCGATGCTGGACGAGGCCTTGCCGGTCCTCGACGCGCTGTTGCGGGGGGAGCCGGTCGAGCACGACGGTGAGCACTACCACGTGCATGCCCATCTGGCTCCCGGTCCGGTGCAGCGTCCTCGCCCACCGATCTGGGTGGCTGCGATGCTGCCGCCCCGCGGCGGTGTCCGGCGGGCTCGGCACTGGGACGGGATCTTCGCGTTGCATCGGCACACAGGCGCGTTGACCCCTGAGCAGGTGCGTGAGATCGTCGCCGAGGTCTCACCGGGACCCGGCTACGACGTGGTCATAGCGCTCGACGCCGACACCGATGTTGCCGCGGTCGACCGCGCCGGGGTCACCTGGCTCATCGACGGACCGCGTCGCGAGGGCGAGTCGTTCGGGGAGGTCCGCCGCAGGATCGCGGCCGGCCCGCCGGCTGCATGACGGCTTTGTGACGATCGAGAGCTCAGTCCTGCGGTCGTGAGGTTTCGTTACGGATTCCGTCGCCAGGAGCCGAGCAGGGTGCCGCACGGGCAGACTGGAGCCGGCTACGTGTCCAGACCCTGAAGGGTCGCGGAGCCACGCGTAATCAGGATCGATGTGGTCAGCCTGGGAGGTTTGGATGGGTGCGACCGTCGAGCGTCGGGTCGCCGCAGGGATGGACGAGTCCGGCATAGTCGAGCAGATGCGTGCCGACGGGCTGGAGCCACATTCGTGGGAGAACGCGCCGGGGTACGAGTACGGCTGGCATGAGCACGCGTATGAGAAGGTGCTCTATTGCGTTCGCGGTGGGATCGTCTTCCACACCGAAGAGGGTGACCTCGAGCTGCAGCCGGGCGACCGGATGGTGCTACCCCCGCGGACCCGCCACGCCGCGACGGTCGGATCGCAAGGCGTGCGCTGCGTCGAGGCTCCGCGCTGACTGAGCACGTCGTCGGAAGGCTCCTCAATGGGTGAACGTGAGCCTCAACGAGTGCCGGCGCCTGCCATGGGTGGTGCGCACCCGCCACGCGTGGTCATTTTGGGTTAGAGGCGGCCGGCCTTCTTGAGGGCGAGGTAGGTGTCGGCGAGCACGGGTGCGATCTGGTCCGGCGGCTCGTCGACGACCGTGACGCCCAAGCGTTCCAACCGGGCGGTCACCCCGCGGCGCTCGGCGTGTGCCTGCTCGGCGGCCGCCGCCGCGTAGACCGCCTGGGCGTCACCGCGGCCCCGGCGCATCTCCTCCACCCGTGGGTCGGACACGGCCGCCACGCAGACGAGGTGCTTGCGGGTCAGTGCTCCGAGCACGGGAATGAGGCCCTCCTCGACCACGGCCGCGTCGAGCCCGGTCAGCAGTACGACAAACGTCCGTTGCGTCGCCCGCAGTGCAATCGCCGTCGCGAGACCTCGGTGGTCGGTCTCGACCAGCTCGCTCTCGACGTTCGCCAACGCCGAACTGAACTGCTGGAGCACCTCCTGGGGCCGGGCGCGCTGGACGTCGGCTCGCACTCGCCGGTCGTACGCCAGAAGGTCCACCCGGTCACCTGCTCGGGTCGCGAGGGCCGCCAACAACAGCGCGGCATCCATCGCGTGGTCGAGGCGAGGTGCATCCCCGACCCGTCCGGCCGAGGTGCGCCCGGTGTCGAGCACGACCAGCACATGCCGGTCGCGCTCGGGGCGCCAGGTCCGGACGACGACGGCGGTCCGCCGAGCCGTCGCCCGCCAGTCGATGGAACGCACGTCGTCGCCCACGACGTAGTCCCGCAGCGAGTCGAACTCCGTGCCATGGCCTCGCACCAGCACGCTTGTCCGGCCGTCGAGCTCGCGCAGCCGGGCCAGCCGGGACGGCAGGTGCTTGCGGCTTTCGAACGCCGGTAGCGCCCGCACGCTCCACGGCACGACGTGTGAGCCCTGCCGTGCGCCGAGGCCGAGCGGACCGACCGAGCGGACGGTGACCCGCACGGCCCGTCGGTCGCCTCGCCGGGTAGGTGTGAGCACGGTCGTGACCCGGCGTCGCTCGCCGCCAGGTATGTCGATCGGGTGCCGCTGCGTCGCCGCGCCCGCGGACGGAGGCCAGGCGTCCCGCAGGACACCGCGCACCCTGCGCCGGCCCGGGTTGGAGACGAGGAGCGAGACCTGCACGGTGTCGCCCAGGCGGACCGAGGTCGCGCCCTCCCGTACGAACGTCAAGCGGCGCACGGATCCGGCCAAGGCCACGTCGAGCAGGGCCAGCGCGAGGACGCCGGAGGTCACGGCCAGGATGCCTGCCCGCGAGGGCGCGACGAACGCGACGACCACCGCGGCGGCGATCGCGACGAGCGCGGTACGAACCGTCAAAGCCATGTCAGCCGTCGCCTTGCGACTAGCGGGGGACCGGGACGCTGGTCAGGATTCCCTGCAGCACCGCGTCTGCGGTGACCCCTTCCAGCTCCGCTTCGGGCCGAAGCTCCACCCGGTGCCGCAGCGCAGGCAGGGTGAGGGCCTTGACGTCGTCCGGTGTGACGTAGCCGCGGCCCGACAGCCACGCCCATGCCCGGGCAGCACGCATGAGTGCCGTCGCGCCACGAGGGGAGACACCGAGCCGGAACGACGGCGACTCTCGGGTCGCGCGGCAGATGTCGACGATGTAGCCCAGCACCTCCGGGCTGACCTGGACCTGACTCACCGCCTCGCGCGCTGTCGCGAGCTCCTCAGGACCCGCGACGGGCCGGACGCCGGCCGCCTCCAGATCGCGGGGGTCGAACCCGGCGGCGTGTCGGCCCAGCACCTCGACCTCTTCCTGGCGAGACGGCAAGGGAAGCGACAGCTTCAGCAGGAACCGGTCCAGCTGGGCCTCGGGCAAGGGATACGTGCCTTCGTACTCGATCGGGTTCTGCGTCGCCGCGACCACGAACGGTTCGGGGAGCGCGCGTGCTGCACCCTCGACCGAGACCTGCCGCTCCTCCATCGCCTCCAACAGCGCGGCCTGAGTCTTCGGCGGTGTCCGGTTGATCTCGTCGGCCAGCAGGAGGTTGGTGAAGACCGGGCCCTCGCGGAACTCGAACTCCGCGGTCTTGGTGTCGTACACGAGCGAACCCACCACGTCGCCCGGCATCAGGTCCGGGGTGAACTGCACCCGCTTCATGTCGAGCCGGAGCGCGGCGGCGAGGGCGCGCACCATCAAGGTCTTGGCCACGCCGGGCACGCCTTCGAGCAGGACGTGACCGCGGCAGAGCAAGGCGATGAGCAGGCCGGTGACCGCCGGATCCTGGCCGACGACTGCCTTCGCCACCTCCGCCCGCAGCCCGATCAGCGCGTTGCGTGCGGCGTCTGCCCCGGCGGGCGGACCTCCACTGCCTGGGGCAGCGCTCGCCGAAGTCGTGGTGGGCGCGCCGACCGGCGGAGGCCCAGCCACAGGAGGACTGCCCGACCCCATGCCGCCGGGTGGCGCAGTCGGCGGATGGTTGGCCTGTCCGGCCGGTCCAGCTCCAGGGCCGAAGGGAGCGGCAGTGTGTTCCGTCACGTTCGGCGTACCTCCTGCTCCACGGTGTCGAGGTCTCGGGCTAGTCGCACCAGGGCGGCGTCGTCGGGGAGTGCCGATGTGGGGGAGTCCACGAGGATCCGGGCCACCTCGGCAGCGGGTCGCCCGGTGCGGTGGGCAGCGGCCGCCGCAACCTGCTCCGGCGGTGTGCGAGGCGGCAGGCCCAGAAGAGTCGCGAGGCGGGAACGCGTCGCCGCGCGCAGGCAGGAGGCGGCATGGTCACGGGCACGCGCACGATGGTAGAGGCGGGCGCGGCCCTCGACCGACTCGGATGCGCGTACGACGACGGGCAGCGGTTCGGCGACCACGGGTCCCAGCCGTCGCGCGTAGGCGATGAGCAACAGGCCGATGCCGACCACGACCTGGCCGACGGCGAATCGCAGCTCGGCCGGGAAGAGGCTGAACAGGCTGGGTGGCTGCGCGGTGGCCGGATCACCATTCGGTGCCAGGTCGTCGAGCGACGGGATGTACCACACGAGCCGCTCGTGCTTCCCCAGGAGATTGAGCGCGAGGGCGGCGTTTCCCTCCTTGGCGAGGTGCTCGTTCGTGAACGACCGCGCCGTGCCGAGCACGTCGACGGTGCGCACGTCGGACAGTGAGTCGCGGCGTACGGCGACTCGAAGCAGTCCGCCGCGCGTCCCGTCGCCATAGCACAGCGTGGCGTTCTCGGCCTCGGGCGCTCGGTACATCGGTCCGACGGTCCGGACGCTGCCGGCACGCTGCGCCTCCGGCAGGTCACATCCGGGTTCGCGGGCACGCGATATCGCGCTTCCGGCGGTCAGCACCTTGGGTGCGAGGACGGACAGCACCTCCTCGCCTGGCTCGGCGAGGACGATGTGGCGAGTCTGCGTACGCGCCAGTTGTCGAAGCTGAGGACGCGCCAGGAGCTCGGACTGGGTGACGAAGACCGTGGTGTCGGATTCGGCGGCGGCTACCGCGTCGGCGAGACGACGCACTCGCTCGACCTCCACACCGCGATCCTCGAGCAGGACGGCGAGCGCTCGCGTACCGTCACGGTTCGCAGAGCGTGGGTCGAGCGGGCCGGCCGAGGACGACCAGCCCTGCATGGCGGCGACCAGAATGCCGGCGAGCACGAGAACGCACACGATGGCCAGCGGACCGCGAAGTCTGCGCCACACAACCCGTGCGGTGGGGTCCACGCTGGTTCTAGGGGATCGAGCCGCGATCGGCCCCGGCTCAGGTCCGGCCTCTGTCTGCACCTCCTGCGTGAGCGTCACGATGCGTGCGTCCCCGTTTCCATCTGGGCGCCGACGGTGGCGACGGCCGCTCGGCCGCGAAGCCGGCGCACTGCGTCGTCGGCGGCCTGGATCACGGCATGGGCGGCTGCCGTGCCCGGCTCACCGCCGTAGCACACGTCGTCGAAGACCCGAGCGGCTGCAGCGAGCTCGTCCGCGACCTGCGGTGCGATGGCGGCGACGTCTCGTGCGACCTCGTCGGCCGTTCGCCCCGGGCGCTCGTCGAGGAACGTGCGCTCCTCCAGCGTTCGCACGACCGCGCGGAAGCGCTCGCGGCATGCCGTGTCGTAGTCACCCGCGGCGAGCGCGGCCTCGGCGGCGGCGCGGTGTTCTGCCGCCGTCCTCGCTCGCCCGGTGAAGACCGCAGACGTCCGTTCAGCTGCCGACCGCGCTACCGCGCCGAGCCGCCACCGGATCACGACGATCGCGATGACGAGCACGAGGACGAGAGCCAGCAGGCCCCACGAGCCACCGGGGGAGTGCAAGGCAACGGTGAACAGGAGCTCCTGGGCGCGCTCGAGGATCCACTGCAGGATCGACGCGATGATGCCGGGGTCGTCGCGGTGGTAGATCTCCTTGCTGAGCTCGTCGCGTGCGGCGCGGGCGGCCTCGTCCCGGCCGATGTCGATCGGGGGATCGAACGGTGCAATCACCGGACCGCCCAGACCGGGCTGATCGGGTTGCTGTCGGTCAGGCCGGAGCCGATGGCGGGTGCCACGGACTGAGCTGACGATTGACCTTGCGTCGCCTGCACCAGCTCGATGTCGAGGCCCTCGCTGCGCATCCGAGCGTCGACGTAGATGAGCACCATGACCGCGGACATGAACGCCACCTGAACGACCGAGGCGACCATGATGCCGATCCCGGCGATGGCTCCGGCGATGACCGCGGCAGCGACGCCGCCCTGCGAGACAAGGACCGACGCGAGGATTCCGCCAGCGAAGATGAAGCCGTATTGAAGGATGCCGGCGATGATGCCCGCGATGATGTTGGCGACGAACAAGATGCCGAAGGTCCGTAGCCCCCGACCCTTGAGCAACTTCCACGAGCGGCCCATGGCTTCGAAGATCCCGATCGGCACGGGCTGCGAGCCAGGCATGGGAGACTCGGCGCGAGTCTCGAGCACGATCGCTGACGTGGTGACGGACAGCCGTATGGCGACGACCACGATGGCCGCGATCTCGACCGGCACGAGCACGACACCGAGGACCACGCCCGCGACGGGGTGGAGCATGGCGGCGGCGAAGACGAGGCCACCGGTAACGGCGTAGGCGACGATCGCGGCGAGGAAGGTGATCACGAGAAAGCCACACAACCGCAGGACGTGAGCCCGAGCGACCGCCCAGGCCTGACCGACGGTCGTGGGCTGGCCCAGGACGCCGCGTGCGACGGTTCCCGTGACCATGCCGGTGACCAGCACCGAGCCGACCAGCATCACGATCACGGCCCCGAAGGTGGTCGACAGGATGCGGATCCACAGCGAGTCGCCGATCCGGGTGAGGTCGGCGCTGCTGTCCATCGTGAGGAGGTCGGCGTAGCCCAGGGCCATGATCGCGGCCATGACGACGAGGATGACTGCCATCACGGCGGTGGACATGCCGAGCATGATCCTGGGGTAGCGCTGGATCGTCGTGAATGCGCCGTCCAGGATCTCGCCGAAGTTCAGCGGTCGCAGGGGGATGATGCCGGGCTTCGGCGCCTGCGGCGTTCCCCAGCCACCAGGCTGCCCCCAGCCCGACTGGCCCGGCCCGCTCCAAGCGGACGGATCGGGACCTGGCTGGTTCCATCCGGCTGGTCCGCCGGTATGTGGTGGCGCCCAACCCGGTTGGCTGCCTGGCGGCGAACCGGGCGGTGTGTGGCCAGGTGACGGTTGACCTGGCGCCGGCTGCTGACCGGGCCAGCCGCCTGGCCCGGCCCCTGTGGGCTCATGGGAACCGGCCGGTGTCCCCGGGTCCGTCATCTTTTCGTACCTCTCCCCACCGTGTAGTCGGTCGCCAGGTCACCAGTCCGGTCCGATGGCATCCCGACATCCGGGGCATCACGGCCTCCGCCGTGCCTCGACAGGTCCCCACCGAGGTCTTTCCGAGGCCTGGTCTGCCATGCTCATGACCTGTGACCGAGATTCGGTTTGACCAAGATTCCTAGTTTGCGACGAGTCATCTTGCCATGGAATCTGATCGCAGACTCCGCCCGTCTACCGCCTCGGACCGGAATTTCGCCACGTTGCGTCCGTCCTGGGAGATGCGCGAGGTAGCGAGAGCCGTCGTGACACACACGGTAATCGATAGGTTTCGCTGCGTTTTCCTAGGTGTGCCGAACCAGGTCATTTCGACAGCGCCCTCGCGCTGCCTGCCTGCTCCGGAGTCGGAAAACCAGCAGGTACTTGTACGCTCGCATCACGACTCGCACCATGCCGAACATATTGGCGAGTAATTGACCAAGGCGCCCACACAGAGGACGATCGAGTGGAGGGAGGAAGGCGCATCCTTCCTGGCCGAAGGCAGGACTTTGCGCTGGAAATCGCATGAAAGGTCGAATTCTGGTCGTCGACGACGACCACGCCCTCGCGGAGATGCTGGGGATCGTTCTTCGCAACGAAGGGCTCGAGCCATTCTTCTGCGAGTCTGGTGAAGCCGCGCTGGCCAAGGTGCGAGAGACCAAGCCCGACGTGGTGCTGCTCGACGTGATGCTGCCGGGCAAGGACGGCATCGAGGTGTGCCGGGAGATCCGTGCAGAGTCCGACGTACCCATCGTGATGCTGACGGCCAAGACCGACACGGTCGACGTGGTGCTCGGGCTGGAGTCGGGTGCCGACGACTATGTCGTCAAGCCGTTCAAACCCAAAGAGCTCGTGGCTCGGATCAGGGCCCGGTTGCGGCGCGCCGACCAGGCGACTCCGGAGACGTTGACGATCGGTGATCTGGTGATCGACGTCCCGGGTCACTCGGTCAAGCGAGACGGTGTTCCGCTGGCGCTGACTCCTCTCGAGTTCGATCTGCTCGTCTGCTTGGCACGCAAGCCGTGGCAGGTGTTCGGACGGGAGGAGCTGCTGGAGCAGGTGTGGGGCTACCGGCACTCCGCTGACACCCGTCTCGTCAACGTTCACGTCCAAAGGTTGCGGAGCAAGATCGAAAAGGACCCCGAGCATCCGCAGATCGTGGTCACGGTGCGCGGTGTCGGCTACAAGGCCGGCCCTCCGTGAGGAGCGCGCCGTGTGGTCGAGGATTCGCGGCCTCGGGCGTACGGCAGCGAACCCGCTTCATGTCGCCCAGTGGAGGTTTATGCGGATACAGCGACCGTCACCCACGTCGTGGCGGCGTAGCGAACAGCAGGGGCGTCAGCCGGCATGGCAGCTCGCGGTGGGGACGCTGTCCACGCTGTCCGCGTGGCCGCGACGGCTCGTGAGGCGTCGGGTGCTACGTCGTCTGCTCCGGCGAGCGCTGGCTCCGGGCATTCGGCTGGTCCGCAGGCTCATCACCTTGTGGCGGCGCTCCCTGCACCTGCGCGTGGTCACCGGCACGCTCGTCCTCTCCGCCGTCGTCACGGTGTTCGTCGGACTCGTGCTGCTCCGCCAGGTCAGCATGGGCGTGCTCGAGGCGAAGGTCCAGGCGTCGGTCGCTGAGGCGTCGGCAGGATTTCGTACCGCCCAGCAGACCATCGAAGCTGCCGAGCCCGCCGGCGACCCGAGCGAGCTCACCACGCAGCTTGCTGAAGACATCGCCCTGCGTGGAGCCATGGGCGGGCTCTACGAGGTCGTGATCGACGTGGTTCCGGCGGCCGGCGGTTCGACGTCCGTCGCCCGTTCCACCAGGACGACGGTGTTGACCACGAGCGTTCCTGACGACCTGCGTGAGGGTGTCCGGCCAGGCAAGGTGGCGTACCGCTACACCCTGATCCGGCACGAGTCCGGCAAGACCTCGCCTGGGCTCGCGGTTGGTTCGGCGCTGCGCGAGCCGCGCAGCAACGCCATGCTGAACGTCTACTACCTCTTCGACCTCACCCAGCAACAGCAGATCCTCAACCTGCTCAGCCGTTCCCTGCTTGCGGTCGGTGTGCTCATCGTCGTTCTGCTGGGTTGTGTGGCGTGGTTCGTCACCCGCCAGGTCGTCACTCCGGTCCGGATGGCGCGGAGAGTGGCCGAACGCCTGGCCGCTGGTTTGCTCGACCAGCGGATGACCGTACAGGGACAAGACGACTTGGCCCGGCTCGCCACGTCGTTCAACCAGATGGCGACCAACCTGCAACGCCAGATCCGTCAGCTCGAGGAACTGTCTCGAGTGCAACGCAGGTTCGTCTCCGACGTTTCCCACGAGCTTCGCACCCCGCTCACCACCGTTCGCATGGCTGCCGACGTGCTGCACGAGGCGCGGGACGGCTTCTCCCCCGAGGTCGCCCGGGCCGCCGAGCTGCTGCAGAACGAGCTCGACCGGTTCGAGGCTCTGCTCGGGGACCTTCTGGAGATCAGCCGGTTCGACGCCAAGGCGGCAGCGCTCGACCTGGAGGACGTCGACCTGCGTGAGCTGACCCGCAGGGTCGTCGACAGCGCTCGACCGCTGGCCGCGCGCAAGGGCAGCCCGATCGAGCTGGTCCTCGAGGAGACGCCGGCGATCGCCGAGGTCGACAGTCGGCGGATCGAGCGGGTCGTTCGCAACCTGGTGGTGAACGCCATCGAGTACGGCGAAGGGCGCGAGATCATCGTGCGGGTCGCGAGCGACCAGGACACGGCTGCTGTGTCCGTGCGCGACCACGGCATCGGGCTCAAGCCCGGCGAGGCGGCGTTGGTGTTCAACCGGTTCTGGCGCGCGGACCCGGCGCGCACCCGCACGACCGGTGGCACGGGCCTCGGCCTTGCCATCGCCTTGGAGGACGTCCACCTTCACGGCGGATGGTTGCAGGCGTGGGGTGAGCCTGGCAAAGGAGCGCACTTCAGGATGACGCTCTCCCGTAAGGCGTTGCAGTTGCCGCAGCAGTCGCCGATCCCGCTCGTCCCCGACGACCTGGTGACCGGAGGTCTGCCACCCCAGGACTCGGCTGGCGACACGTCCGCAGCTGGACCGGCGCCGGACGGGTCAGCGCATGAGACCTCGGCCGGGCCGGTCGCGCCGCAGGCCCTCACCTCGGGTGGCGAGTCCGCCGACCTGACATCGCGTGGTGCCGTCGGAGGTGCGCGATGAGCAGGTCGGTGAGCCGTCGTGTGTCCGCGTCCGTGACGGGCGTGGTCGGCAGGTCGTCGACGGGTGGGGCTCGTGCACCCGCGCGACGAATCGCGGTGCTGCTCATGGCGTTGCTGCTGGCCGGTGCGCTCGGCGCGTGTGCACGGGTGCCGGTGAGCGGCCCCATCTCGTACGTCCCGATGGGCACCGGCGAGCCCGAGAATCCGTCCGTGCCTGTCCTCGTCTCCGGACCGGCTCCTGGTGACACGGCCATGCAGGTGGCCCGGGGGTTCATCGACGCCATGGCGAGCTACCAGTCCGGCCAGCCGATCGCGCGGAAGTACCTCGCCCCGTCGGTACGCGAGCGGTGGCGTCCGGAACGCGTGCTCATCTACGACAGCGGAGAGGTCCCGCTGATCGAGCCGGAGCCGGGCAAGATCTACCTCGACGTACCCAAGCATGCCGAGCTGCGGCCCAACGGCTCATGGGAACCCGCCGAGCCGGACGAGAAGATCAAGCACGACCTGAAGATGACCAAGGTCCGTGGCGAGTGGCGAATCGGGTCACCCCCGGATGCCTTGATCATGTCCAGCTACAACTTCTGGCGGGAGTACCGGCAGTTCGACCTCTACTTCTTCGACAGCGACTTCCGCGTGCTGGTGCCTGACCCGGTCTACCTTCCGATTCGCGGCCACGTGGAAACGCTTCTCGTCAAGGCCTTGCTGCGCGGACCTTCACCCTGGTTGCGACCCGCTGTCCGGTCGGCCTTCCCGGAGCAGACGCAGCTCGCGGCCCCGGCCGTGACCGTGGAGGGCGGTGAGGCGACGGTCGAGCTCGACCACTCGGTTCTCGACATGAAGCAGCGCTGCTACCTCCTCACGCAGCTTGCGCGGACGCTGGGACAGGTGCACAGCGGAGAGATCAAGGTCACCGTCGACCAGGTTCCCCTCGGATTGCGCGACACCTGGACGCCAGACGACGAGAACGTCTGCCCGACCTACGACCCATCCGCGTCGGGTGCGTCGCGCGGAGCGTATGCCCTGTCGAACGGTCGGGTGTTGATCGTGGGTTCGGAGCGGTTGGTCGCGGCCGGGGGCACGCTCGGGGAGAAACGTGTCTCGGCTCGTTCCATGGCGGTGAGCATCTCCGGTGAGCGTGCGGTGAGCCAGCTACGAGGCCGTGAAGCCGCGAACCGGACCTCGCCGTGGATCGCCACGGTTTCGACGGATGGGCGGACGGTAACGGTCTACGATCCGCTCAACGGTCCGCAGGTCGTCTGGCGTGGTGTCGATCTCGCCGAGCCCTCGTGGGACCGGGCGGGTCAGCTGTGGCTCGTCGACCGCAATCATGGCGAGGCGGAGATCGTGGTGCTGAAGGACCACGTCCGACAGGTGAAGGTGCGGGCACCCGGCCTCGCCGGCGAGGACGTACGCGGGCTCAAGGTGTCGCCCGAGGGAACCCGAGTTGCGGCCCTCGTGGACCGAGACGGCAGGAGCCGGCTCTTCGTCGGTCGGATCTCGCGCGGTAACGAGATCGTCATCGACGGTCTGCGTGAGCTGCCGACCGACCTCACCTCGATGAGCGATCTCGCCTGGTCCGACCTGGACCAGCTCGCCGTCCTGGGGGCAGACTCCGGCCTTTCCCGGATCGTGCTGGTGTCCGTCGACGGCTCGAAGATCACCCCGGAGCCCGCGGGACCGGATGCCCGTTCGCTCGCCGCGGCGCCAGGTCAGCCCGTGCTCATCGACGATGCGGACGGCCGCTTGTTCGTCGAGGACCCCAACTACCTGTGGTTCGAGCAGGGGGAAGCGACGTGCCCGGCGTATCCAGGCTGAGCCGGACGTTTTCGTATCGGCCAGGAGTCGGGGAGCTCTCCCGGGTCGGGATGCTCGTCATCCGCCAACTCGCCGAGGATGCCGCCGACCTGTTCCTGGGGACTCGCTGCGTGGGCTGTGGCCGCCCGAGCAGGACGCTTTGCTCGGTCTGTGAAACGCAACTCGCCGGGCCGGCACGGCGCACGGTCCCGGATCCCGTCCCTGCGGGGCTGCCGGCGGTCTTCGCAGTCACGGCGTACGACGGTGTGGCTCGTACCGCGATCCTCGCGCACAAGGAGCGCGGCTGCGCCCCTCTCGCCGGACCACTCGGGGCCGCCATGCGGCGGGCGCTCACGGCGGCAGTCGAGTCCACTCCGTCGGGCGATCCGGTCGCGGCGATGCCCGCCGGGCCCGAACCGCCGCTCGTCGTGCCGATTCCGTCCAGGCGGGAATCGGTTCGGCAGCGTGGCTACGACCCGCTGCACCGGATAGTGCGCCGCGCCCTCGGCCCGGTCTGGAGGCCTGCCGCGCGAGCCGGTGTGCTGTGCCCGGCCCTGGGATTCGTACGAACCGTCGCAGACCAGGCCGGCCTGGACATTGCGGCGAGACGCCACAATCTCGCAGGTGCGTTCAGCGTTCGCCCTCGCTTTCGCGAACGTGTCGCCAACCGGACAGTGGTGCTGGTCGACGACGTGATGACCACCGGGAGCACGCTGGTGGAGGCGGCACGTGCGTTGCGTGAGGCAGGTGCGCGTGTGAGCAGTGCCGCGGTGATCGCCGCCACCGTACGCCAGCGGCCCAGCTGAGGTGGTCCAGTCCGTCCGGCCTCCTGGTTTTGCTCACGTCGACACTGCGCGTCTGGGCTTTCGGTCTCGCCCATTGCGGGTTAGCGTGTCGGCATGGCACCCGCCTGGGTCCGTGGTTGCGCCGGACGTGGTGCGGAGCGTGTCTGTCCAGGGAGCCTTGCCTCTCCCAGTGGAGCTGGCACGAGGATCTCGGGGGCGAGCACACGTCTGCGCGCCAGGTTCCGGCAAGCCGATGCCAGCCGCAGGCTAAACGGCCCACGTAAGGCGACTCCTTGTCGACCGATCACGGTGCGGCTTAGAGGTAAGCCCTGCCTCGGCGGCGGGCCGGATGCCCGCCGGACCCGGGAGAAGAGGAGTAGTGGCATAAGACTCTCAGGCTGCGAAACTCTCGGCAGGCGGATGTGGGGACGAAGACCAGGTCGGCCGGGCGGGTGCTTTTTTCGGTTGCTTGTTCCCTTGCATGTCTTTGTCGTCTTGTCGAATTCGGTCATGCGTGACGAGCCAGCGTGATAAGGAAGCTGTATGCGCGTTTTTGTCCTGCTCCACGATGCGGCGTCGGATCGTTTCGTCGAGACGCTGCGCGCTGCAGTGGGGACCGCAAACCGTGCCGGGGCAGGTGATCGAGCCGCCCATAGGTAGGAACCGAGTTGTCATAAGCACACCCCCGCAAGCAGTTCCGGGAGGTTCTCGTGGACGTCGTGGTTCAGGGTCGTCATTGTCAAGTCACCGACCGATTTCGCCAGCACGTCGAGGAGAAGATCAAGCGTCTGGAGCGATTGACCTCCCGAGCGATTCGGATAGAAGTCGAGGTTTGTCGGGAGAACACTCGATCAGCCAGCCAGTCCGAGCGGGTGGAGCTCACCGTCTATTCGCGTGGACCACTGGTCCGCGCGGAGGCGGCGGCCGACGACCGGTTCGCCGCACTGGACTTGGCGTTGGACAAGCTTGCGGCGCGCTTGCGGAAGGCCGCTGACCGGCGCCGAATCCACCACGGGTCACGCACGCCGATCTCCGTCGCCGAGGCGACCGCTCATCTGGCGAACATCACCGAACCTGCGGGATCGCTGCCTGGGGATGTGAGTGCCAAGCAGGTAAGCGGACAAAACGGCGCGGCCTCCGCGCCGCCGAGCGAGACCAAGCGGGACGAGGTGAAGACGATCGCGGGTATCGAGGTGCAGGGCGACGGTCCGCTCGTGGTGCGGGAGAAGATCCACCGCGCGCGTCCGATGACGCTCGACCAGGCGTTGTACGAGATGGAGCTGGTCGGCCACGACTTCTACCTCTTCATCGATGCGGAGAGCCAGCGGCCGAGCGTGGTGTATCGGCGCCACGGCTACGACTACGGCGTGATCCGGCTCGAGGAGATGTCCTCGGAAGCGGCCGAGTCGGCATCCCGCTAGGGCTCCGGCTCCGCGATGCGGTCTGATCGACCATGAGCCACGAGAGCCGACTCGGTTCGGTGTGCCCTGTGCCGCTGCGCCGGATTCGTGCTTGGCTCAAAACTGCCTCACGCGGCCTACGGGCGTGCAATCATGCGCAGGTGGTCAAGACCTCGCCATACCGCCGCACCGTCCGGTCCGCCCGGCCGGTGCGCGTCGCCCTCGTGGACCGCCACGACCTCTCCCGACGGGGGTTGCGGCTGTTGCTCGATCAAGAACCCGACATCGAGATCGTGGGTGATGTCGCCGACGGGCGGACAGCCGTCGGCATCGTTGCGAAGCACCGTCCAGATGTCGTCGTGCTCGACCCCTGCGTGCCTCCGTGGGACCTCGCGGAGACCCGCCGCCGGATCAAGTCGTTGCGACCAGCGACCCGGATCGTGCTGATATCCGATCAGGGGGAGTACGCCTCGGCCAGGTTGGCGGGGTGGGGTGTGGACGCACACGTGGCGAAGGACGGATCGGTCCAGGCTGTGGCCTGGGCGATTCGCCTGGCGGCACAAAGAGTCGCCGCTTAGGAGTCGACCAGCCGCCGGGCGGGGCCGTCGTGGTCGGCGGATAGTGGCGACCCGCTCGTTGCCCCGGAAGCTGGACCTCGTCGATGGTGCTGGCCTGTCGGAGGCCCATGCGACCATGTGGTGCCGTGGAGACCATTTCCTCGGCCACCGCGCGGCGTATCGCGCTCGCAGCTCAGGGGTTCGCCGACAAACGCCCGGACGGCAAGCGGATCGACATACGTGCAGTCGATCGCGTGCTGCGGCGCATCGGCCTGCTGCAGATCGATTCGGTCAACGTGCTGAGTCGAGCGCACTATCTCCCCCTGTTCGCCCGTCTCGGGCCGTACCCCACGGAGCTGCTCGACCGCGCGGCCGGCACTCCACCTCGCCGGCTGTTCGAATACTGGGCGCATGTCGCGTCGTTCGTACCGGTCAACACACAGCCTGCGCTGCGGTTCCGCATGGCGCGAGCGAGCCAGGAGGCGTGGGGATCGGTCCGCCGCATCGTGGAAGAGAAGCCTGACTTCGTCGACTGGGTGCGTGCCGAGGTCCGCGACAAGGGTCCCCTCACCGCCCGCGAGATCGAGCACGACGTGCCGCGGCGTCGTGACCACTGGGGTTGGAACTGGAGCGATGTCAAGATCGCTCTCGAGTGGCTCTTCTACACCGGCGAGGTCACGGCGGCGCGCCGCAACGGCGCCTTCGAGCGGGTCTACGACCTCACCGAGCGGGTCTTGCCGCGCGAGGTGGTCGAGGCGCCCACGCCGAGCGACGAGGAGGCACATCGCGAGCTGGTTCGCATCGCGGCCCGCGCTTACGGCGTCGCGACGCCGCTCTGCCTGCGTGACTACTTCCGGCTCTCGGCGCAGGAGACCAACCGGGCGATCGCGTCGCTCGTGGAGGCGGGCGAGCTGATCCCGGTGCGCATCGAGGGCTGGGATCGTCCCGCCTACCTGCACCATGAGGCGCGCATCCCACGACGGGTTCGGGCGCGTGCGCTGGTCGGCCCGTTCGACTCGGTGGTGTTCGAACGCACCCGAGCCGAGCGGCTCTTCGGCTTCCGGTACCGCATCGAGATCTACGTGCCGGCACCGAAACGGACCTACGGCTACTACGTCCTGCCGTTCCTGCTCGGTGATCGCTTCGTCGCCCGCGTCGACCTGAAGGCCGACCGCGCGGCTCGGGTGCTGCGCGTGCAGGCGGCCTACGCGGAGGAGCACGCACCTGCCGACACGGCGACCGAGCTCGCGGCCGAGCTCGCCTTGATGGCGGAGTGGCTGGGTCTTTCCGGAATAGAGGTCGCGGACCGTGGCGATCTCGCGCGGCCGCTGCAGAAGGCGGTCCTCGCCTGAAACCGCCGGCCTCGTCCGAGCCCACGGCCTTCGCCCGAACCCGCACCGCAGCCGTTTAGGTGTGGTGTCTCTCATCGAGGAGTGAGCAATTCGCTTCGTGTGCGGGCGATGTGAGCACTGTCGGAACGATTTGGCCGACGAATTTGCCTTGCTCTGGTTTTACACGCCGGCGTGGGGTGGCATGCTCTGACAAGACTCCCCGGCGGGGCCACGTCGACATGTCAGTGGCGGGGCGGCCTGGCGAGCGAAGCTCGCTGACGGTCAGCAGGCCACCAGCTGCCACGACTCAAGGCGAAGGCCACCGGGGCAATGTGGCAAGGGCGGCTGTCCGGCGTGGGAGACAGCCGCCCTTCGCACTCCCCGGAAAATGACCACGTTCAGTGGGTCACTCGCCTCTCTCAGGTGCCGGCATGCCGTGCGAAGGTACGAATGTCCTCGGAATGCGCAGGGGCGGCCATGCGGCTCGAGGCGGTGGCTGGTGAGCTCGGACCAACGCCGTAGCAGGTGGGCTCGGACCGCGGGCTTGGAACCAGCTCGACGGCCGCTCGGGACCACCCAGGGCGTAGCCGCGGCTGCGCGCTGAAGATCAGCGGGCAGCCGTTCCTTCGGTGGAACGCCGACGTCTGGGTCCAGACGATGACTGGCGCCAGACGACGTCCGCTGCTAGAGGCGGGTCGCCTTGTCGTACGACGTGAACCGGCCTGGTCCGATGCCTTTCAGCTATCCCTGTCGAGGGCAGTGGTGCCGGTCAATCTCGTCAGTTTCTGGGGGAGTCGTACCCGCCCGCGGTGTCAGTGACCGAGAGGAGTCGTACTCGTCCGTGGTGTCGCTGACCAAGGCGAGTCATACCCATCCGTGGCATGCAGGCACCCGACAGAGGCGAGTGCCCCTCGATGCGTGGTCATTGGCGGGGTGAGCGTGGGCCTCGGTGTGCGTGTCATTGTCGGGGGTCAGCCGAGAAACACCGGGTTGGAGAGCTCGAATCCGATGAGGTCGTCGTACGAACCGTCGCCCAGACGCTCCGCGGCGCGGGCCCGGCTGAAGGGAACGAAGCCTGCCCGCTCGGCGACCTTGTGCGACGCGACGTTGGATGCGGCGGCGTAGAGCACGAGACGACGCAGCCCGAGGCCACCGTCCTCCTCCGGGATGGCCGCATGCCGCACGGCGAGTCTGGTCGCGGCGGTGGCGACGCCGCGCCCTCGTGCGTCGGGGTGGATCCAGTAACCGAGCTCGGCCGTGCCGTTCACGCGGTCGACGCTCATCATCGCGTACGCCCCGATGCACCGGTCGCTCACCGGATCGGCGACAGCCCAGTAGATGCCGCGGCCGCTGGCGTGCTCCTCCTCCCGGCTCTGGATGTACGCTAGCGCGTCGCTTGCGGTGTACGGCGCGGGCAGCGTGGCGATGAAGCGCCGCGTCACCGGGTCAGAACACGCCTCCACCACCGCGCCGACGTCGGACGTTCGCATCGGACGGAGGACGCAATGATCTGAGTGGAGCGTCGGCACGTCGTACCACGGAAGGGTGGGCTCGCGCGGATCCTCCGGCAGCAGCGATCCCAGCCAGCTGTCGTAGCGACGGGATCGCGCCGCGTGCAGGAGCCTCACCCTGCCCTCGATGTGGAATCCGCTACGCCACGCCACGCGCCGGGACGGCCAGTTGCCCACCTGAGCACGCCAGAAGAGCACCTCGAGGCCGAGCCCGCCGGTCGACCGCTCGCAGAACGCCCACCCGGCCACGGCGCGGACGGCCGCGGTCATCACCCCGCGGCCCCGTGCGTCGGGGTGGAGGCCGAATCCGATCTCCGCGGCACCCTGGCCGTCCGGCCGGAGGTCGACCGTGCCGAGGAACACGTCGGAGGCCGGATCCGCGACCGCCAACGCGAGATAGTCGGCCCGGCGCCACCCCTCGACGACCCGTTCGCGTACGAACTGCTCGGCGTGGGCCCGCGTGTACGGCGACGGGACGGTCGTCCACTGCTGCGTCAGGGGGTCGCGGCACTGTTCCAGGACCCGATCGATGTCCGGCTCGTGGTGCGGGCGCAGCACCACCCCGTTCGCCGGTATGCGTACGTCCTCCATGGGACCAGGCTGCCACCCAGCGTGATCATCGGTGGCGGGCAGGCGCCCCGAGTCTGCTGTCCTGCTTCGGCCCCGACTCGCAGGAGCAAGGCGCGCCGCCCGCTCGTTGTCTCTTTCGGCCCCAACCCGAGCCGCCCGAGCGGGGGTGCGTGCCAGCCTCGTGTCTTAAGCCCAGACCCGGGCCGAAGCAGAGGCTCTGCCGCCAGCCTCCCGTTACGGCGGTCCCGCCGGAGAAGGCCCGCCGCCGGCCCGGTGCCGCGGCCCATCCCAACCGATGCAAGATCGGCATGACCGGGCAGGCCGGGTCACACCAGGACAAAGACGGTACGCCCAGCGTGACCTACCATGGCCGGAGTGGGTAGCTTGACAGTTTGCGCAGTGAGCTGGTCCGGCTCCCTGCCGGGGCCGACGCGTCAACCCCACCACGTACGACCGCGACGATGAGGAGCCGAGAGTAACGTGCCCGCTCTGCTCGACAAGATCCTCCGCGCTGGCGAGGGCAAGACCCTCAAGAAGCTGCAGGCGATCGTCAGACAGGTGAACGCCATCGAAGAGGACTTCGTCGCGATGTCCGACGCCGAGCTGCGCCGGATGACCGACGAGTTCAAGACCCGGCTGGCCGAGGGGGAGACCCTCGACGACCTGCTGCCCGAGGCGTTCGCCACCGTCCGCGAGGCCGCCAAGCGCACGATCCGGCAGCGGCACTTCGACGTCCAGATCATGGGCGGCGCTGCGCTCCACATGGGTCACATCGCCGAGATGAAGACCGGTGAGGGGAAGACCCTGGTCGCCACACTGGCGGCCTACCTCAACGCGTTGACCGGCAAGGGCGTGCACATCGTCACGGTCAACGACTACCTGGCCAAGTTCCAGAGCGAGTGGATGGGGCGGATCTACCACTTCCTCGGCCTGTCCGTCGGCGTGATCCTCTCCCAGATGACACCGGCCGAGCGCCGCAAGGCGTACGCCTGCGACATCACGTACGGCACCAACAACGAGTTCGGCTTCGACTACCTGCGCGACAACATGGCGTGGAGCCTGGACGAATGCGTCCAGCGGGGCCATCACTACGCGATCGTGGACGAGGTCGACTCGATCCTCATCGACGAGGCACGGACGCCGCTCATCATCTCCGGTCCGGCCGAGCAGAGTTCGAAGTGGTACGAGGAGTTCGCGCGCCTCGTGGCTCGGATGCGACCGGACGTCGACTACGAGGTCGACATCAAGAAGCGCACCGTGGGCATCCTCGAGCCGGGCATCGACAAGGTGGAGGACTACCTCGGTATCGACAACCTCTACGAGCCCGCCTACACCCCGCTGGTGCAGTTCCTCAACAACGCGATCCGCGCCAAGGAGCTCTTCAAGCGCGACAAGGACTACGTGGTCATGAACGGCGAGGTGCTCATCGTCGACGAGCACACCGGCCGGGTCCTGCACGGGCGTCGTTACAACGAGGGCTTGCACCAGGCGATCGAGGCCAAAGAGGGCGTGCCGATCAAGGACGAGAACCAGACGCTCGCCACCATCACGCTGCAGAACTACTTCCGCCTCTACGACAAGCTCGCCGGCATGACGGGTACGGCGATGACCGAGGCGTCGGAGTTCAACAAGATCTACAACCTCGGTGTCACGCCGATCCCGACCAACCGTCCGATGATCCGGGTCGACCACCCCGACCTGGTCTTCCGTACGAAGGAGGCGAAGTTCGCGGCGGTCGTGGAGGACATCGCCGCCCGGCACGCCAAGGGGCAACCGGTGCTGGTGGGCACCACGAGCGTGGAGCAGTCCGAGCTGCTGTCGACGCTGCTCAAGCGACGTGGCATCCCGCACGAGGTACTCAACGCAAAGCACCACGAGCGCGAGGCGGCGATCGTCGCGCAGGCCGGACGCAAGGGAGCCGTGACCGTCGCCACCAACATGGCGGGTCGAGGCACCGACATCATGCTGGGCGGTAACGCCGAGTTCCTGGCCGACGCCGAGCTGCGCGCGATGGGCATCGACCCCGTCGAGCATGCCGAGGAGTACGAACGCGCCTGGCCGGCCATGCTCGAGCGCTTCACCAAGGCTGTCGCTGCCGAACACGACGAGGTCGTCGCCCTCGGTGGGCTCTACGTGTTGGGAACGGAGCGACACGAGTCGCGGCGGATCGACAACCAGCTGCGTGGACGGTCTGGTCGTCAGGGCGACCCCGGGGAGAGCCGGTTCTACCTCTCGCTCGAAGACGACCTCATGCGCAGGTTCAAGTCCGACTGGGTGGACTGGGTCCTCACGAGCCTGAAGATCCCCGACGACGTACCGATCGAGAACAAGCGGGTCACGGGGGCCATCGCGTCGGCGCAGGCGCAGGTCGAGGCGATGAACTTCGAGATCCGCAAGGACGTCCTGAAGTACGACGACGTGCTCAACCGGCAGCGCACGGTCATCTACAACGAACGCCGGCGCGTGCTCGAGGGCGAGGACATCCACGAGCAGGTCCTCGGCATGATCGACGACACGATCGAGTCGTACGTCCTCGCGGCCACCGAGGGCTACGCGGAGGAGTGGGACCTCGACAAGCTCTGGCGAGACCTCAAGCAGATCTACCCGGTGAGCTTCTCGGTCGCGAACCTGGAAACCGAGGTGGGCGGCCGCGACGGGCTCACCCGCGACCTCCTCGTCCAGCGGCTGCAAGAGGACGCGCGTCGGGCCTACGCGCGACGCGAGGCCGAACTGGGCTCCGAAGTGCTGCGTGAGGTGGAGCGCAAGGTCATCCTCTCGGTGCTGGATCGCAAGTGGCGCGAGCACCTCTACGAGATGGACTACTTGCGTGAGGGCATCGGGCTGCGGGCGATGGCGCAGCGTGACCCGCTCGTGGAGTACCAGCGCGAGGGTTACGACCTCTTCATGGCGATGATGGACGCCATCAAGGAGGAGTCGGTCGGCTTCCTGTTCAACCTCGAGATCCAGGTCGAGCCGGTGCAGGAGCAGGCTCCACAGCCTGCCGGACGGGCGCCCGCGGTCGTCGAGGCGGGTGGCGCGGACCCGTCGGCTCCGACCCAGCGGGTCGTCGCGCGTGGGCTCGTGGGTCCGCAGCGTCCCACCCGACTCTCGTACAGCGCGCCGACCGTCGACGGTGAGGGAGGCGTCATCCGTCGCGAGGTCTCGACGGGTGGAGGTCGGACCGGCGGTGCCAGACGGGCCGGGCAGGCCGGCCTGGCTGCCGGTGCAGGACCTGGTGCAGCCCAACCCGATTACGCGGGAACGTCACGCAACGCGCTGTGTCCGTGCGGTTCGGGACGCAAGTACAAGCGCTGCCACGGTGACCCGAAGGCACGCGCTCGGATGGCGCGGCGTCAGGGCTGAGACCCTCGCGTTCAGCCGACCTGCAGCGCGGTGCAACGCCAGCGACCATCGAGTCCTTCGAGGCGTACGGCAACCGCGCGGGAACGGCCACTCGGCAGGACGACGCGGATCGCGGCCTCGGCGATACCGTCGCGGGGTTCTTGAATCTTGATCGTGCGTACCATCGCCCGGCTGGTCCACGGCTGCCTGTCCGACCCCCGCCTCCGGACAAGGGACAGCACCTCGGTGTAGGTCTGCTCGTTCGTCCAGCGGAGCAGCTGTGCGGCGGGTCGGACTCCCGCGAGGACCTCGATCAAGGCCCTGGCGAAACGACCGCACCAGGCCGCCGGATTGGGAAGCGCGTGGCGTGGAGTCCGCTGAGGCGCGAAGAAGGAGTCGCCCTTCGGTGCGCGGCGCTGTTTCGCCAATCCGCTGCCCACCACCGCAAGGTGGCGATCGGTTTCGGGATCGTGCAGCGCTTCCGGCACGTCGACCAGCGTCGACAGGTCGAGCGCGAGCGCTCCGTTGACGAAACCGTCGGTCGAGGGCGTCGGTGTGAGCTCCTGGTCGTACGGCGGTTCGGTTGCCGGTGCCGGTATCCGTCGGGGCAGGGCCTGGGCTCGCTGCGCGGTGGTGCGCGGCGGCTGGCTGGTGGTGGCGATCGTCATCGGTGGTTGCCTTCAGTGGATCGGTGGTCGTCGCTGGCGGCTGGTGGCTCTAGTCCTGAGGAGGTCGCAGGACCTGGCCGGGAAGGATCAAGTCGGGGTCGTCGCCGATCACGTCGCGGTTGGCGTCGTACCACCGCCGCCACTCGCGATCGATCTCCGCGTCGCTGGCGCCCTCGGGAAGGTGTGCCTTCGCGATGTTCCAGAGGTTGTCGCCGCGTTTGACCACGACCTCTCGAACGTGTTGGGGCTCCCGCACCGGGATCCGTGCGATCGGATCCGAGCTGGGTTGGCTGCTTCGGGGTCGATCGGGGTTGGGAAGCTCGGGGCCGACCTGTGCCGTGGAGCGCCCGGAGTCTGACCGGTTGGGTGAGCCGGGCCACTCGACAATGGGGAGACCCGCTGCTCTCTCCCTCTGCTCTGCCTGTGTGGGAGAGGCATGCGATGGGCGATCGAGCGATCCGGGTCGGTCGATGTTTGGTAGCCGAGTGCCTGCTGGCAACCCCGCGTCGACGGTTCCAGCCCGGTCGAGTGCTCCGGGCCGGTCGACGCTCGGCAGCAGTTGCGCGGCGGCAGCGGCTCCCGTGGGTTGATCAGCAGGAGCTGCGTACGCCGGTAGCGCGCCGACGACAGGACCCGCTGCGACGGACATTCCGAGGGCGAGTCGCGCAGCTCTCCGGTAGACAGCTGGCGTGATTCGTTCGGCGAGCAGACCACACGCCGATCCCACGGCGCCGGGAAGCGCCGACAGAGCGGTGAGCACCATGCCGAGGGCCAGCCAGACGTAGCAGGCCCAGGCCAGCACCCCCACGCCGAAGATGAGGAGAGCGTCGAACGACGGATTCTCGACCCGGATGGCGGACCACGACCCGGCGGTCAGCCAGCGGAGCAGGGCGGCGCCTGCGGCGAAGCCGAGGAGCACGACAATCGCCGACAGCACCCGCCGGATGATCCGCATCATCTCTGCCCTTCGTCCGTTTCGTGCCTGTTACTTTCGTTTGCTTGCGTTTGCCTTCATACTCGCGCGCTGGATGAACTGTCAACCTTGCCCTACTCGTACGCATTCGGAGTGGGTCATCTGTGCACTCTGAGTTCAGCCCGAGGCGCGGGAGAGCCCATGCGTGCCGTCTGAGCCGCCTTCTGAGGCGACTCGGGCCCGTCGACCGGAGGCAGAAAGGTGGCGGAGAGCGCGGCGCAGTACGGTTGATCAGTGCGTTGGGAAAGCTTGTTTGCTGATCTCGATGCCCAGATGGCCGAGCTCGAGGCCGCAGAGCTCGCCTCCGAGGTGGCGGACCGCACGCGTCGCGAGGTAGCGCGGTTCCGGCTCGTTGACCGGCTACGACCCGCGGTTGGTCACCCCGTCACGCTGTTCGTCATGGGCAGCGTCAAGCTCACTGGACGGCTGAGCGGTGTGGGTGCCGACTGGACCCTCATCGCCGAGGACTACCGACTCGAAGTGCTCGTCCCGCTCGACGCGATCACGGGCATCCGTGGTCTGGGAGACCTCACGTCGGCGCCGGGCAGCGAAGGTCGGGTGGCTGGACGGCTCACGCTGGCCTTCGCGCTCCGCGGCATCGCCAGGGACCGCGCGCCGGTCGCCATCGGTTTCCGGGACGGAGCCACGGTGACCGGAACGATCGACCGGGTCGGTGCCGACTTCTTCGAGATGGCCGAGCACGCGCCGTCCGAGGTGCGTCGAGCCCGGGACATCCAGGGGATCCGCACCGTGCCGTTCGCCGGCATCTCGTACGTCCGTCGTTGCTGACCTTGCTGCCCTACGGGCTCGGCTTCTGACCCGCGCTGTGTGGCCACCCGTCCTGTACATGGGCGCCCGTCGACCTTGTGCGGCTGCGGTTCTGCCTGCCGTGCGGCGCCGCCCGACTGCGCGCCAGCAGAGGATCAGCGCCTTGACGCTTTCTGCCGCGCGTGCGCGGCTGCTGATGGTCTTGGGGCGCACACCGTCGCCCAATGCTCACCGAACGTGGCCGTGAGAGCGATGTGATGACGGTAGGTGGCGTCCTGCCGCGGCTCGTGCTCGTCTCCGGACGGGTCTACCGGCAACAGTGGAATCGTTCACCACCAGGCCTGTCGGGGGTGCAACACGTGTCGGCACGTAGTGCACCTCCGAATAGCCGGACAGACGGCGGTAGCCAGACCAGTTGGCATGAGCGGGTGAGCGTGTCGATGCGGATGCCTGCCGCTGCCTGGGCGTCGGAAGGAACTGTGGAGATCAGAGCAGGTAGCAGGTCGGGCAGGGCGTGGCGCCAGGTCGCTTGTCGATGGTGGCCGTGGACGGTTGGAGAACGCTTGACCGCCTCAGTCGCCGTCGGCCGAACTGCTGTACGGGTGAGTCTCGACGAACTTCCGGGTCTCGGCGTACATCCGCTCGATGTACTGCTCCAACGCGCTGCTCTCGACACGCCACTGTCCGCGCCCACCAATCTTGATCGCCGGGAGCTCGCCGCTGCGGACCAGCGCGTAAGCCTGTGCGGCCGAGATGTTGAGGACTTCGGCGACGTCAGCGAGCTGGAGGAACCTCGGCGTGGTGGACAAGGCAATCTCCTTCCGAACGACTACCGCTAGTCAGTTTGCCACGCGTTTGCTTGTGGTTGCCTTCAGTTGTCCACAGGTTCCTGATATCCACAGCTATGGTCCACCTGGTGACCGCCCTACGCGCATCAGGTGTTTCCTGTCGTACTGTTTCGACCTGTCCCGTTCGGGTCGGTGCCACGACGGACCGTCGCCGCCACCCGACGAAACGCCATGACCTACCCCGAGCCGATCCGTCCGGCCGGGCCCAGACCTCGACCCGGGAGGAACGATCTTGTCGGACTTGCCGTCGCCCAAGGCCGAGCGAGCTCGCCGGCCGCGCTGGCTCGACCCGAAACTGTTCCTGGGCATCCTGTTGGTTCTGGTGTCGATGGCCCTCGGTGCGCGGGTCATCGCCATGGCCGACCAAACCGTTGAAGTGTGGGCGCTGAAGGATGGTGTGAACCTCGCGCCCTCCGTCCCACTCACCGAGGACGACCTCGTCGCGAAACGCGTGCGGTTCACGAGCCAAGAGGACGCCGACAGGTACGTATCGGCGCGCGAGTCGATCCCCGAGGGCGCCCGCATGGTCCGCGCGGTTGGGGAGGGGGAGTTCCTGCCGCGCAACGCCTGGACCGACAAGCCTGACGAGGAGCTGGAGGACACGCCGATCCCGGTGGAGCCCGGTCTGCTTCCACGCTCGTTGCGGGTGGGTGATCGGGTGGACGTCTATTTCGTCCCGGCGAACGACGACGGGTTCCCACCGAAGAAGGGAATGCTCGGCGCCTCCGACATCATCGTCGTCGACGTTCCTAACAGCGGCGCCTTCACGTCCGGGCAGTCGAGCGCAACGATCCGTATCGCCCGCGACGAGCAGAGCGAGGGCCTGTCCCTCGAGGAGCTCGTGGCGCTCGCCGCCAACGCCAAAGCCGTCATCGTCAAGCACGTCGCACCCGGTGAGGCGAACCAGTGATGGGCGATCACGCCGACTCGACTCCACGACCGACGAAGCCCAGGAGGTAGGACCATGTCTCTTCCGGTTCTGACCGCGGTTACCGGAGCGCGTTGGGAGTCCGACCTGGTGGCCGCCCTCGAACGCAGCTCACTGGGCCTGGACGTGGTGCGCCGATGCGTCGACCTCCCCGACTTGCTGGCGACGGCACAGTCCGGCCAGGCACGTGCCGTGTTGCTGTCCGCTGACCTGCGCAGGCTCGACCGGGAGGCGGTGAGTCGACTGATCGCAGGAGGCGTCGCCGTGGTCGGTGTCGTGACACCTGGCGACGACGAGGGGGAGGACCGGCTGCACAAGCTCGGGGTTGCGAAGGTCGTGCCGGCCGACGCCCCGGCCGACGTGCTGGCGAGCGCTGTCGCCGAGGCAGTGGAGTTCGCACAAGGCACCCGGCGGCCGCAGCACAGTGGCTTCGCGGTTGCGAACCCCTGGCAGGCGCTCCCACGGCTCCCGGTGGCACCCGAGCCGCCTGCCCCTGAGTCGCGCACCGCGACCGGACAGCTCATCGCGTGTTGGGGACCGACCGGTGCGCCGGGGCGTACCTCGGTCGCCGTCACACTGGCGACGGAGCTTGCGGCGTTTGGCGTGCCGACCCTGCTGGCGGATGCCGACGTCTACGGAGGCGTCGTCGCGCAGGCCCTCGGACTGCTCGACGAGGCGCCCGGTCTGGCCGCGGCATGCCGTTCGGCCAACAACGGATCCCTCGACCTCCCCGGCCTCGCCCGGCACGCCCGTCAGGTGTTGCCACGACTTCGGGTCCTCACCGGGCTGCAACGTGCAGACCGCTGGCCCGAGCTACGTGTGTCGGCTCTCGAGCAGGTCTGGGATCTCGCCCGTCAGCTGGCTGCGGCAACCGTCGTGGACTGTGGCTTCTGCTTGGAGCAGGACGAGGAGATCTCGTTCGACACCGCCGCGCCTCGACGCAACGGCGCCACGCTCGTCACGCTCGAGCGCGCCACGACGGTGGTCGCGGTGGGAGCGGCCGATCCGGTCGGGCTGCAGCGACTCATCCGTGGGCTCGAGGAGTTGCGGGAGACGATTCCGGGAGTCAACCTGCGGGTCGTTGTCAATGCCGTACGCCGTGGTCCGGTCGGCGGTGATGCCGAGGGCCAGATTCGCGACGTCCTCCGGCGTTACGCAGGGGTCGACGACGTGGTCTGCGTGCCGTACGACCGACAGTCGTTCGACCTGGCACTCGCCCACGGCCGCTGCCTTGCCGAGATCGCTCCCAAGTCACCGGCTCGGGCGCCGCTCCGGATGCTGGCCGCTGACCTGATGGGCATCTCGCTGCCTCGGCAGCGCCGCCGTCGCCGCTGACCCGACCGTACACCTCGCCGGCTCGTCAGCGCCCTCGGCGCTCGTGGTCTCGCTGGGCTAGTAGTCGCGTCACCAGGTGTCGGCACCTGCCGCGGCTACCACTCGCCTCTGGATCCGAGGAGGTCGAGCGCGCGGTGCGGCTTCTCACGTCGCGAAGAGCAGGGTCAGCCCGCCGAGCGTGTAGCCCACCATCACGACGAGCAGGGGGATCTGGCCGAGCAAGGCTTCTCGCCGGGAGAAGAGCGCGACGGCCCGGTCATGTGCGGCGACGACGCCCAGGATGTGGCCCACCACGACAGCGCCGATCTTGACGAGCGCCACGACCTGGGGGTCGTTCACGAGCCCGGCGTGGACCTCGTAGTCGGCGAGTCCGAACAGGTCCGCTCCCGTCGACAGCGGATCGGAGAGCAGGGCCAGGGTGCGTTGCCCTTCCAGTACGAAGAGCGTGAAGTAGTGGGCCACCAGGTAGCCCAGCGCGATCGGCACGACCGAGCCGGCGAACGCGCCTGGAAGCCGCCGTGCGGCGTCGACCCCGCGCGCAGGCGCGAGCCAGCCGCACGCGACGGTCGCAGACCAGTACGTCACGGCGGCGAGCAGGATGAAGCAGATCAACGCACCGGTTCCCAGCAGTGCTTCGGGTAGGGCGGCGCGCTGGACGAAGCCGACCCAGCCGGTGCTCTGGGAGACGCCGTCGTACGCCGTCGACCCGAGCAGCACGACGACGACGGCGACGGCGCCTGGTCCCGGCACGTAACCGCCGTCCGGCGGCATCGCGAGGTGCGCCAGCGGATTCCGCAGAACGAAGCGCCGGTCGGAAGGACGGCGGGCCAGCACCGAGAGCCGGCCGAAAAGCCTGGAGTAGACCTCGAACGGATCGCCGCAGTCGAACCAACGCCGCCCGAAGACGAGCGCGCCGAACACGGTGATGACGGCGTACGCCGTGAACCACAGCCGGACCACCGGAAGTGTCGCGGCGCCGGGTGCCACCAACTCGAGCCAGACGAATGCGAAGAGGCCCACGGCCGCGGGCCAGGTGCCCAACCCCGCTGGCAAGGGGACCAGCCCATGGGTCGGCGAGACACGGAGCAACCGAGCGAGGGCGAGATGCACCGGGCGGAGTGGGTTGAGCAGGCGCCACACCGGGCCGAACAGCAAGGAGAGCGGGACCAGCCCGACCCACAGCCACACGTACACGACACCGAACGTGGGGTTCGTGAGGATGTCTGGGCCGAACCAGGCCGCGACCGCCACGTACGCTGCGAAGATCAGTCCAACTGCCCGGATCGCCCAGCGGGTCCAGCTGGCGTCGAGCAGCTGGCTCACCCGAAGCGGCAGTGGACGACCGCCGTCGGGGTCTTCGAACCGCGGCACCGGCCAGGACCATGCGGCGAGGACGAACGACGCGACGACTGCGATCCCGGCACCTGCCAACGCGAGCGAGAACGGGACCGGTAGGTCGCCACGGCCGCCGAAGCCGTGGGCGAGGACGATCGCAGGTGTGGGGGAGCTCACGACTTTGATCAGGGCTTGACGATCAGCTGGTAGACGAGCTGCTCCGTGTGGTGGGTCTCGATCTCGAAACGACCGGCCCGGTCGGCGATGAAGCTCAGCGTGGCAGTCTCCCCCGGCTGGACCTCGACCTCTTCGTCGTAGCCGTGGACGTGGAGGGCATCCTCCTCGTCGCTGGTCACGGTCAGCTCGATCCGCGTTCCCTCGGTGACCTCGACCCGGCGGGCGTTCGGCGTCACGGTGCCGTCCTCGATCGTGACCTCGAGGCGCTCCACCGGCGTGTCGGACGACTCTGACCCTGTGCCGGACCCCACACCGAGTGCGAGTACGACGAGCAGCATCGCGGCGACGACGACCACGGCGGCGCCGACGACCACCGCAACCTTCGTCGTGGGTGAACGTGACTCGCGAGTCTGATCCGGCATCACGTCGATCCTTCCGGCGAGTAGCGTACGAGTTGGAGGCAGGAATCCCGGGGATGCCCCACGATGTGCCGGGTCGTTCGGGCGCTCCACGAGGTGCCCTCCGGAGCGCTCCCGACGCGGGACGTTCCTGCAACCCCGAGACGATAGCCGGCGTAGCTGAACGCACCGTGAGGTGGGAGGTACGGAATGCCAGATCGGCTGAGCGCCCTGGACATGTCGTTCCTCTACCTCGAAGAGCCCACGACGCCGATGCACGTCGGGAGCGTGGGGATCTTCGAGCCGCCGGAGGAAGGGTTCAGCTTCGACCGGCTCCTCGACGTCGTGCGGGAGCGGCTGGCGTTCGTTCCTCGCTACCGGCAGCGGATCAAGTTCGTGCCGGGCAATCTCGCCAATCCGGTTTGGGTCGACGACGAGGATTTCGACCTGAGCTATCACGTACGTCCGTCTGCTGTCCCGCGTCCCGGCACAGATCGCCAGCTGCGCGACCTGGTGGCACGGATCATGAGTCGGCCACTGGACCGGTCGCGTCCGCTCTGGGAGATGTACTTTGTCGAGGGTCTCGAGGGTGGTCGGTTCGCGTTGGTCTCCAAGACCCATCAGGCGGTGATCGACGGGGTGTCGACCGTCGACATCGGCCAGGTCGTGCTGGACACCACACCTCACTTCGAGCCTGCTCCAGCTGACTCGTGGGTGCCCGCGATCGAGCCCTCGTCGCTCGAGCTGCTCGCCGGCGCGGTGTCGGAGCTGGTACGGCGGCCAGGGGTGATCGTCGAGTCGGCACGGCGGGCGGTGGCGGACCTGCCGATTGCTGGCAGCCGGCTGCTCAGGGCACTGGGCGGCGCAGCCGAGAACGTCGCGGCTGCCATGCGGACAGCGGCGAGCCCTGCGCAGCACAGTCCGCTCAACGTGCCGATCGGGGCGCACCGACGGTTCGCGACCGTGGAAACGTCCTTGGACGACTACCGCACGGTGCGAAAGCGCCACGGCGGGGACGTCAACGACGTGGTGTTGGCAACTATTACTGGCGCGCTGCGGTCGTGGCTCTTCACCCGTGGTGTCCGGGTCGCTGCCACGAGTTCGGTGCGTGCCCTGGTGCCGATGAGCGTGCTCAGCCCAGAGAGCGCAGACGGATCGATGCCGGACGGGAGTGGCGCCGCCAACCGGGTCGCGGAGTATCTCGTCGACCTGCCAGTCGGTGAGCCGAATCCAGCGATGCGGCTGCATCAAGTCGCGTACGCCATGAAGGCACACCAGGAAACCGGTCGTGCGGTTCGGGCCCGGACTCTCGCCGGGATGGCGGGTTTCGCACCTCCCACGTTGCATGCACTCGGCGCCCGGGTCGCGAGCTCGCTGTCGCGGCGGCTCTTCAACTTGGTGATCACCAACGTGCCCGGGCCGCAGAGCCGCCTGTATGTCGGCGGGGCCCCGATGATTTCGACCTATCCGGTCGTACCGCTCGCAAAGGGACAGGCGCTCGCCATCGGCCTCACGTCCTACTACGGCAAAGTGTGCTTTGGCCTCTATGCGGACCGCGACGCGATGCCCGATCTCGACGTTCTCGCCCAGTGCATCCCGGATGCCCTCAATGAGCTGGTAGAGGATGCAAAGCACACGCCCGCCCGAAAGCGTCGCCGGCAACGTCCCTCATCCGGACAGGAAGTCAAGGCACACTGAAGAGTAGGAGACAGTGAGCCTCTGAGCCCCGGGCACGGGGAGCGCACGTGGCGTGGGCGGCGAAGGCCCGGCCAGCACGGCTCGGGAGTCCGACCACTGCACGATGCGTTGACCGGGAGTTCGTCCGGATTGCGCGGTCGTGCGACCACGCCCGGTGACTTCCGAGCAAAGGGTGAAGGGTGAGGAGGACGCCATGAGTGGCCCGCGACGCGGCCTGGTACTCGGTGCCGGCGGCGTCCTTGGAGCAGCCTGGATGATCGGCGCACTCTGCGCACTCGAGGAGGAATTGGGCATCGACGTCACGAAGGTCGATCGCATCCTCGGTACATCCGCGGGCTCTGTTGTCGGTGCGCTCCTCGCAGCGGGCATCACGCCGGAAGAGCAATGTGCACACCAGCGTGGCGAGGTGCGCGAGGGCAGCCCTCTCGCCGGCGTGAAGTTCGACTACGCCCTGGGCGGTCGACCGCCAACCCCGTGGCCGGGCGTGGGCTCTGCGCGGCTGCTCGCGGCAGCGTTGCGCGACCGCAGGCTGCTGAGTGCGCCCGTGATTCTCGCTGGCCTGGTGCCTCGAGGGCGTGGATCCATCGACGCGCTCACCACACTGGTCGACCAGATGCTGCCGAGCTGGCCAACCCGTCCGGTGTTCCAAGCCGTGGCGATGGACTACGACGCCGGTCGACGGGTGGCGTTGGGTCCGGAGTACGACAGCGTGAGTCCGGCCAAGGCGGTCGCGGCGTCATGTGCGATTCCAGGCTGGTTCGCGCCTGTTGAGATTGACGGCCGGGTCTATGTCGACGGCGGGACGACATCGATTGCCTCGGCCGACATGGCGGCTGGTCACGGTCTTGACGAGGTCTACGTCATCGCACCGCTCGCCTGGGTCAGTACGCCTAACTCGATGAGTCCTTCGCTCTGGATGCTGCAGCACTGGCGGCGTGCGTTGACCCGCCAGCTCCAGCGGGAAGTCGAGCTGCTCCGTGCCGAAGGTACGCAGGTCAGCGTCATCGCGCCGTCGGCCGAGGACTTGGTCGCGCTCGGCGCAAACCCCATGGATGAGCACCGCCGGCTCGAGGTGTTGGAGACGTCCTTGCGTACAAGCACGGCTACAGTGCGGCGAGTGTGTCGCAAGCCCAATCGGCGGAACCGAACGCGCCGGCCCAAGGCCGGCTGACGCCTTGTTCGGCATGGCGGTGCGAATAAGGCATGACGAGCCTTGTGGGCGAAACAATGGTGCGGAGGCCTTTGGCTGGACGACGAAGGTTCTCCTACCCCGCGTGTTGACCCGCTGGAGATCTGACGAGAAGGAGCACATCTGTGCGCGTCTACATCGGCCTGACCTTGAAGGAGCTCGCCGAGGCGGTGGCGCAGGGCGGCTTCGGGCCGCCACCCATCGCGGCGCACGCCGTCACCCCGGCGCTTCGTGAGTGGTATGCCGAGTCGGATCTCGAGGAGCTCGAGTACGCCGCCACCCTCGCCGCCGCGCGGACCTCGTTGCGAAAACTTCGGGAGGATCCAACGACTCGGCCGAAGCGGGTCGTCGTGGCGGCCGAGGTGCCGGACTCGGATGTGGCGACCTCGCCCGATGCCATGTCGGCGGTGGAGGAGTCGTTCGAGCGTGTGCAGCCGGCTGCAACCTCCGGCGGCACTAGGCAGGTCGAGGGTGACGTCGCGGACGGCGGGTCTGTGCACACGCGATCGTCGGTCGTGATCGACGTGGCCGTTCCGATGCGGCGTGTGGCCGCGGTTCACATCGACGGCGACGACGCTGAGGACGCGGTGCGGTCGGCTGCGGACGCCATCGCTGCAGCCGACGCCGGCGACGACGATGCAGCGCTCACGGTGGAGGAGGCGTTCGAGCACGAGCTGTTGTGGTACGCGCCGCAGGAAATTCCGCAGCTGCTCGAGTCGAGCGACCATACGCTGTAGCGCGTGCGCCAGTACGTGAAACGGCGCGCCCATCCGGCGCCCGGATCCAGCCCTGTCCTGCCGCCGTCGGCTCGAAGGGGATTGCGGTTCTCCACCGAGATCACTCCCGTTGTGGGCCTCCGCGTTCCCGAGTGCCTGGCAGCAGGATGTGACGAAGCCGGGACCCGTCTTGTGCTGCTTGCCGACACCTCGGCAGGCTCTGCCGAGGTTGTGGGTTGGGTCGCACGCTCGGAGACGGTGTTGCGCTAGGTGGACTGCGGCCTCTCGGTATGAGCTGGCACGGTGGAAGATCCAGCGTCCGGGCGGGGCTCTATCCACAGCCCACAAAACATGAGTGGCCTCGTCTGTGACGATCTTGCTATCGTCCGTGAAGATCAAGGACATGACTGGCGTCCTGCGGAGGGGCCGACATCGCCGTGTCGTGACGTCGCCCTCTGGGCTGTGCGAAGGGCTGGGGTCTTTGTGGCTGACAAGTTCTTCGACCCACCGGAGATCCGTGCACTCGCCAACGGCTTGGATCAGGTGGCGTCAGAGGTGGACGGCGTCGGTCGATCCACACCTCCGTCCCTGGACGCTGGTCCACTGACGCCGTGGATATTGGAGCTTGTGCAAGCGGCGGCGGCGAATGTGGCGGCCCAGGTGATCCGGCTGCATGCGGCGGCGGAGGCTGCCCGCCAGTCAGCGGCACGGTACGCGGACGCGGAGGACCACCACGTCGAGACCATCGGGGAGTTCCTCCGTGACTTGGCGGGCGAGAGCCCGGGCGGGGGAGGTGGCGATGGGACTGACGGTCGAGTTGGGCGGTGACCCTGAGAGTATCCGGGCAGTTGCCCGCTGGCTTCGCGAGGATGTGGCGGGACGACTCGACGCCAGCATCGATGAGATCCGGCGAATCTGTGATCAATCAGGCCGAGTCTGGTGTGACACGGCTGGGCTGAGCTTCATGTCGCGGCTCGAGGATGGCGGGCGGGCGACATATCGACTTCTGACGCGCATCGAGCGGCTCGCAAGTCTTCTCGAGGAGTGCGCCGACGGATTGCAGCGAGCCAAGGACCTGGTGCGTCAGGCGGGCTGGGCGATCGATGCACACCGGCTTGTGGTTCGGGACGGCTGGGTGTTTCGTCCCAGCCCCGGCGATCCCGAGAATGACCCGCCACACCCGTCCGCTCAGGTTTCACGCGAAGCGATCTGGGAGTCTCGCCTCGAAGCGTACGCCCTCGTCGAGAAGCTCATGGAGCAAGCCGCGCAGATCGTGCTGACCCTGCTCCGTAAGCTCGGCAAAGTCGGTGAGGATGACTGGACTGACCTGGCCTTCGCTGCCGGTGACTTTGCAGTCACCGGGACAGATGAACTTGTGAAATGGTTCAAGAATCGAGCACTGAAAGAGGCCGACCTGCGAGCGACATGGCGGGCGGAATGGCTTGCGCAGGCAGATCAGTACATGGACAGCACGTGGCAGTCGGAGTTCTATCGCCAGCAGGCGCAACGGCAGCACTGGGCTGGCCTTGCTGCCCGAAACGCCGCGGAGAACTGGCGGCTCACCTCACGGGTACTTGGCGGTGTCGGATGGCTCATCACACCGGCCGGCATCGCCTACGACATCTACACGGGCGATCCACCGGACCGGGCCGTCTTCGTAGGGGGAGTCAGTATCCTGCCTGGCCTAGCGCTAGCTGCGATTCCGGTTGGAGGATGGTTGGCGGTCGCGCTGACAGCAGCGGGTGCTGCCCTTGGAGTCCCCGCTGGAAAGATAGCTGGCCAGTGGTACGACGACGGGCAAAGTGCGCGCGTCAAGCTCATCCGTGAGCTAGGTATTCTGAGCCAAGAGGATTGACCGCGGCGACGCCGACCTCGTGGGAGTGGAGCAAGGAACGTCGAGCGCTCGACATTCGAGCCCAAGAGGCGAAGCGACGATGCTAAAGAGTCATAGAGGCAACGAGCCACTTGCCTGGCCCGCTGTGTGGCAGTCGCTTGTCCGAATGCACTGCTGGGTGGTCCTTGCTCTGACTGTCATGACTGTGGTCTTTCTCCTGATCGCAAGCACGGCTGACGACATAGGGAGTGCGGTGCTTGCTGCCTTGGGCGTACTTATCTTTGCGTTCGGCGCCGCTTTCACATTCGCGACGAGTATTAGAGCGCGAAGACGAACCAGATCTCAGATTGTTCTATGCGAGTCGCTGACCGGTCAGTCAGGTACATTCATAAAGAACTCGAAGGCAGTTGAGCTAGTGTATCTAAGCTTCAGCGTTGCGATTGGCTCGCTCTTGTTCCTGCTTCCTTTGGTCGTCGAAACCATGTCGCTCACGGACGACTGGAACTCACTTAGACTCCGATCAGTTGCACAGTATTCGCCGGTTCTGGCGCTCTACCCTGTCTTGTTGCTCCTCAGTCCTGTCGTACGAAAGAGACGACAACTTGGCTTGAGGCTCGCACCGGACGGTGTCTACTACTACACGTGGTTCGGATCTTGCTTCTTTGCTTGGGATTGGATCAGAGAGATACGACCTCACGGTGGCAAAGGCCTAGCGGTAGATCTGGTCGTGCGTGAGCCGATCCAGCGCCCGGTCAATCCGGAGGAGAACTGGCTGGGGCGTACGGGCTTCTTTCGGCGACGCAGGACCCGTATCGAGGTCGGATACCTTGCAGTCAATCCCGCTGTCGCGTTCTATGCGCTGCGGTTCTACCACCGCCATCCCGAGCTTCGCAGCGAGCTCGGAACCGAGGCCGGGCTTGAGCGGCTCCGCTCGGGAGACCTGGAGTCCTGAAGGCAGTCGCGCAGAGGAGATGCGGCAGGTCCGGAGGTAGGGCTGAGCCTTTTCGCAGGGTGTTGACACCGCGCGAAGAAGCCACGAGCCGTGCCTGGAGTCGATGAAGACGTGACGCCTTCAGCTACGCCAAGGGACGGTGTCGGGGTCTGGGTCTGCCGGCGATGTGCGTTCCACCTCGGCAGCTTTGACAACGGCCTCCAACTTCGACCGGGCGTTGAGCTTCTCCAGTACCTTCCTGACGTGGCTCCGCACGGTCGGATACGCGATGCTCAGCTCCGCGGCGATCTCCCGGTTGGTGAGCCCGCGGGACATGAGCTGGAGAATCTCGGCTTCGCGAGCCGTGAGGCTCGCGAGTCGCTCGGTACGTGCAGCCTCGCGACGGGCCGCATCACGGTTGCGAGCCAGAAGTTCGGCGAGCTTGTGCGCAGGGATCAGCATGTCGCCGTCGGCGGCCTTGCGTACGGCTCGGACGATCTCGGCACCGGTAGCCGTCTTGATCAGGTATCCCGACGCTCCCGACTCGACGGCTGCGAGCATGGCCTGCTCGCTGTCGTCCGCGCTCACCACAACGACGTATGCATCTGGACGATGAGTACGAATCGCCGCGGCCGCATCGACCGCGTTGCCGTCTGGAAGCCAGAAGTCGACGACGGCGACATCTACCGCAGAGGACTGCGCCTGTATACCTGCCTCGGCGACTGTGGGCGCCCATCCGATCACGTGCAGGTCGGGGTGCTCGCCCAACAGCGCGGCCAGCCCTTCGGCGACCACGGCGTGATCTTCTACGATCAGCACGTTGATGGCCGCGGACCGGTGCGGCTCCTGCCACGCAGAGCCAGAGGGGCCGCCACCCTCGGAGCCCCAGTTGGCCACGTGGCGCAAGGGCTTGACGCTCACAGGCAACACTCCAGACGAACTAGCCGGTTCCAGTCATTCCCACCTCGCGGGGGACCCAGAACTCGACGGTTGTTCCGGCTCCTGGCGCGCTTTCGATCCGGCACCACCCGCCCACAATCTCCGCCCGGTCACGCATCAAAGTCAATCCAAGGTGCCCCGGCTCGGCCTCGGCTTCCATTGGGTTGTAGCCAACGCCATTGTCGATGATTTCGGTCAGAATACCGGTGTCGACCTCGCTCAGTCTAACGGTGACGTTCGAGGCGCGTGAATGCAAACGCACGTTCATCAGGGCGTCTTGGGCAATTCGATAGATGAGCACGCGGGTCTGCATCGGTGGCTCACTTTCGAGCCGGTTGTCCAGCTCATAGGAAATCTTTGTCTCGTTGTGCAACTGCTCGAGATAGACCTTCAGCGCTGCGACCAGCCCTTCGTGCTCCAGCGCGGGTGGGCGAAAGTCGAAAATCATCCGGCGTAGCCGGTCGGCAGCGAGTCGGATGGTTTCCTCCACCTTTGCGAGGACTTTCAGGTCATCCGGATCGCGAAGTCGGCGGCGCAGTTGCTGCATGCGCAACGCGGCCGCGGTGATGACCTGGAGGCTGTCGTCGTGGATGCCAGCCGCGATGCGCTGTCGCTCGCGCTCGTGCGCCCCAACCAGGTCGACAAGGACGTTACGGTGTTCCACGCCGGCGGCCCGTAGCATCTCGATGCTGTGCTCCAGCGCCTGTCTGGAGCTCGCAGCCTCGGTCATGTCGCGCATCGACAGGACGGTGCGCGGGCCCTCGTCGGTGAGCATCCGCCCGACTGTCACGGCTACCGGGAAATCCGTACCGTCCCGTTTGCGGCCAATGAGCTCGATGGACTTGTCGGGTTCAACGGCGGATTTACCGTTCATTTCGTTCTCCCGTTTCGACCCTGCTGCTGAGGGTCTGCGCGGATTCGGGCCACTGTCGCGCGGGTTTGCGTCGGGCGCAGCGTGTGGTGCGTCGGGCGAACCAGGCTCTTCAGTTCGATACAAGGTAACCGGATGTTCCGGTAGCAACGTATCAACCGTACGCTCGAGCAACTCCTCTCGGGGATATCCGAAGAGGCGTTCGGCTGCAGCGTTCACCAACGTTATCCGACCGTTCCCGTCGACGACGACGAGCGCGTCCGGCAACGCCTCGAAAAGCGCCTGATATCTCGTCTCAGCGCGGTTGATGTCGGATATGTCGCGAAGGACGACGGCTACTCCGCGCTGTCCGTGAGGCATCAGGCTTGCCGACACCTGGACCGGGAACGTCGAACCATCCCTGCGGCGGCCCGTCCCGGTGAACTGCGCCTCCGGTCCGAGCTCACCCGGAGGCTCGCGGCTCAGCAAACGGTAGATCAGCTCGTCGACCGGCTCGCCGAGGCGCGACACCGGAACCAGCTTGGTGATCGGCTCGCCGATCAGGTCTGTCCGTGGATAGCCGAACATGTGCAGCACCGGTGCGTTGATCATCTCGATCGCACCGTTTGCTCCCAGCAGGATCGCGGCGGCACGGATCCGATCGAGGAGCTGCCGAAGGACGTTCGCACTCTGCAATGTGGCGGCGCTTGCCCGGCGCTCGGTCTCGAGATTGCGACGCAGGACGGCAAGGCATTCCTTGGCGAGCGGCAAGGAGATGCTGACCTGACCGCGTGCTGCACGCGCAATCGCCTCGAGGATCTCCGAGTCGGCGGCACCTTTCACGAGGTAGCCGGTCGCCCCGGCAGACAACAGCTCGACGGCGTTGCCCGGATCCTCGTAGGCCGACAGCACCAGGACGGCCGTGTTGGGTGACCGGTCCTGGATCGAGCGAATGGTCGCAGCGGTCTCGCCGTCAGGCATCCGGGCATCCAGGACCAACACCCGTGGGTGGTCTCGAGCCGCCAGTCGGATCGCGTCGTCGTGGCTTACTGCCTCGCCGGCAAGCTCGAGCCCGGGTTGGCTCGCGATGAGGTCCGCCAACGCGTCCCTCATCTCGCGGTCGTCGTCTGCGATGACGACACGTGTCGACGGCTCCGTCATCTACCCTCCGCCCGACTACGCGTCGCTGCCGAACTGGACCGCGGTTGCGGGACCGAGTTCCCTGCCCTGGCACGCTGCCCGCCCTGATCGGGGCCGGGTGCTTCGAGCCAGGGAAGGACCCGCAGCAGTGGCGCAACGAGCACCTCGAAGGAGCGTGGCTCCATCCGGTTCGACATCGCCACGGCAGCGGCGGCATCCCAGGCCGCGGCCCAGAACTCCCATGCCGTGCAGTTGTTGCGACGGGCGACGACCATCGCTTCCCGGCGGACGATGGCCGCAGCGTCAAGTGCAGCTTGACGTTCGTCCGGGTCCCTCGCCGCACCGATCGCCGCACGGGCCGACAGGCGTTCGGCGTGTGATTGCTGCTTCCAGCCGTCGACCACTCTGTCGATCTCGCTGCCGCCGAACTCACGCAGCTGGGCGATAAGCCGAATGATCCGACCCGTGTTCGGCCCCAAGGCATCGCTCATCTGCATGCTCCCCTCTCGAGGGCATGAGCTGTCCTGCGAGGCGTCCACCCCGATCGGGGAGCTACCAGCGCAGGTTCTTGGGCAGCTTGTACTTCGGCTGCTTGGGGATGTAGACGTGGCCCTCGGACTTGTCGACCTTTACCGACAGCTTCCCGACTCCGCCGCTTCGTGCTCCGATCATCTTGAACTCGACCGACTTCTGCGCGTCAGACGGAATCATGTAGCGCCCGACGGCTGCGGCGGATCCCTTGCTGTTGACTCGGAAAGCCGACACCAGCTCGCCATCGACGTAGACGTGGACGGCCTCGTTCGGCGCGAAGCCCTTGGCGTAGAAGTTCAGGACCGTTCCGGGCAGGCCGCCCCAGGTGCTCGCCCGCACCGTCGGGGTGTACGGCTGCGCCAGGAACCCGCTCTTGGCCGTCGCTCGGCTCTGCTCGCCGACGAAGATCAGGCTGTGTCGGCCGTTCATCCGGTACGGCACCTGGAACCCGACGCCGTTCAGGTGGCCCTCGCTGTCGGCTCGGGCGACGATCACCGGCATCCCGCTCGGCTCACCGAGGTAGCCCAGGACGCGTTCGTTCGGTGCGAACCCCTTACCCACGAGGTGGATGGTCTCTGTCGCCTTGGCAGCGAACGGCTTGGTGAGCACGACGGGGTACTGCCGGAGCAGTTCGAACGGCGCCATCGCCGTCGTCTTGCTCCTCATGCCCATGAGGATCACGGTGTTGTCGCCGACCGGACCGACGCCGACATCGATGGGCTCCCGCAGGAGTGTCCCGTGTTCGTCTGCCTGCAGGACCTGAGACGGCCTGCCCGTGATCTTGCCCCAGTAGACCTTGATCTTCTCGTTCGGGTAGAAGCCCTGGGCGTCGACGGTCAGGTGAGTCCCAGGCTGACCGTACAGCTTGGAGAGCTTCATCACGGCCACGCCGCTTTGTGAGATCAGGTCTGCGCGGGCGATCTTGGTCTTGCTGCCGTGCTGTGCCAGGGTCACCCGCTGCTTGCCTCCCGCGTCGGCGGCGCCGATCGGGTACTTGAACGCGATGTCGACAACCCCGTCGCGGTTGGCGCGGTCACTTCCCATGATCTTCGCCTTGCCCTTGCCGACCGACAGCATCGCGTTGACCAGGGCTCCTGGATCGAAGCCGGAGCCGTTCACGTTCACTGTCGCGCCGGGTCGAGCAAGCCCGGGGTTGAGTACCGCGATCGGCCCTTCGGCGACCGGCACCTTCCGGCCGTTGAACCGCACGATGTGGCGCGGCCGTTGATCCCGCGGTTCGTTCACGACCGTCCCCGGCCTGCCGGTGCCGGTCACGTTCACGCCGCTCCGCCCGTTGTCTCCTGTGGGCAGCAGCGATCTTCCAAGGAAGACGAGGAGGAGGACGGCGCCGACCACGATCAGGGCCCGTCTCCACGACCACTGAGGACCGCTCGAGCTACGCGGCTTGCCAGCAGGTGGCTTGCCGGCCGGGCGGCCGGTGGTCCGCTTCGTCGCCTTGGACGCCGTCGTGGTGCGACCCGAAGTGGACGCTCGACCCGATGCGGCGCCACGACCGGGCGTTGCCGTACGCGCCGCCTGTGCGCCACGTCCCGACGAGGTGCTGCGGCCTGGCGCTGCCGAGCGGCCAGCAGCGGGCGTGCCGGATGCAGCCTTGCGACCCGATGCAGCTGCACGGTCCGGCGTCGTCGGGCGACCCGATGTGGTGGGGCGCTCCGGACTGCGCGGCCGATTCGGAGCCTGCGGCCGGTTCGGCTGCTGTTGCTCGTGCGAAGTCGAGAAGTCCATGACGTCCTCCCTGCCCCTTAATCGATCCGGTAGACGGCGAGGTGGATGTTGCCTCGGTCTAACCGCCAGACGATCTGTCCGCGCTGATCGATCGCTTCGAGGATGTAATCTTCGGCGCCACTGCCGTTGTTTCGTTCCATCGCGGCCCGCATCTTGTTCGACATCACCACGTAGTCGATGTTTTGCGGGTCCTCGCGGAAGAGCTTGTTCCGCACGGCCGGGTCCGAGGCGGCCTTGTAGTGCGAATGCGCGTTCTTGTAGACCGGCTCCCGGTCGTGCAGTGCTGTCCACATGTCGTCGTCGATGACGATCCGTGCATTGGGTGGGATGTTCTCCCGGACCCACTGCTGTTGCGCCTCCTGCAACGGTGTGACCTTGAGCTCGTACAGGTCGTGCGGCTTGAGGTTTCCTTCGGTGTTGCGTACGACGAAGTAGCCGCCTGGGACGAGGAGAGCGAAGGCGACGATCATCGAGGTGAGCCCGATCCGGAAGGATCGTGGGCTGTTGTTCATGATCGTGCCGTAGAGAACCCCGGCGTTCATCGCGAACACCATGGTGAGCGGCACGATGTAGAAGTCGAGGATCACGCTGCCACGCGCGAGATAGAACACGTACCCAAGCGCCATGAGCGCGCTCACGAGATAGCCCGGCCGACCCTCGCGGTCTCGCCACCACAGCCAGAACACACAGATGACCGCGATGGCACCGACTGCCGGCAGGTACGGATCGCGAGGCAGCCAGGTGTTCTCCATCAGCTCGGCGAACAGGTTCCGCCCAGGCGGTGCTGTCCGGTTGAGCTGCCACCAGACCGTGTAGAGCAGCGACACGTGCTCACCCGGATCGCCGGCCAGGTCGAAGTTCATGTCGTCAGGCAGCAGCTCGCGTTTCAGCTGGGCGAACAGCACATACCATGTGACCGGGATGATCACGGCGAACCACCAGAACGAGTGGAGGAAGCGCCGGTTGCGACGGTCCTTGGCCAACCGGTAGATGAGGTACCCGATCGCCGGAGCGAAGAAGATGGCGTTCTCCTTCGTGATCATCGCGATGCCGAACGACATTCCTGCCAACATCGCCGGCACCAGGCGATCCCTGGCTCGCACCAGCAGGTAGACCGCGAGCAGCACCCAGAAGACCATCAAGTTGTCGAGCAGCACCTGGCGCTGGTAGTAGACGGCGAGGGGGGAGAAGTTGAACAGGAAGCAGGCCATGAAGGCGCCACCGGCACTACCGCAGAACCTGCGCACGAGTCCGAACAACATGCCGACGCTTGCGACGTGGACGATGAGCATCAGCACCCGCATCGTGTTGATCTCGTTGCCGAACGTCTGGAACTGGTTGGGAAGGACATTGGCCCACGCCGCCATCGTGAGCCAGCCGGCCGGTGCATGGTCGTAGGTGTAGGTGTACGGCGAGAGTGAGCCCTCACGCAGTACCGACCATGCCTGCTGCACGTAGATGCCTTCGTCAGTGATGTACAGCGGGTAGTTGAAGAGATTGAAGCCATGCGTGAGCGCTCCGCTGACCACTGAGATCACGAGCAGCAGATTGTTCGGGTTGCGCAGGTCGAAAGATCGCCTAAGCGCCACTCTCCACCTCCTGGCCCGAGAGATCCAGGAAGTCGTCGACTTCCGCCTGCGGCTGCCGGTGAGCACCGACATGCTGGGTCTTCTCCCAGTTGCGCTCGCCGCTCAGCTGGCGCCGTAGCGCCCGCACGGCCGCGTAGGCGAGGACGAGCTGGTACGGGATCCACGTCAAGGCCATCTTGACGACGATGGTGGGGCTTGCTCGCAAGCCGTGGGCCTCGGTGAACTCGTACAAGCCGATGACGGCCGTGATGAAGTGCGCGGTGAGGAGGAGAACCGGTACGAACGACAGCAGCGCGACCGGCACGGGCGCCTCCACGAGGAAGACCATCGCGAGCGCGAGCGGTGTGTAGAGCCCCAGGATCGCCTGGACGTAAGGGAATGACAGGGTGTAGAAGGCCAGTGCCCTTTGGTTGAAGGTGGGGAGGTCCTTCCACGTCCCTTTGGCAAGGGTTTGCATGAAGCCCTGGTTCCAACGAGTCCGCTGCCGGATGAACTGTCTCAGGGTGGGTGGGGTCTCCTCCTGCGTGACGTACCTGTCGTCGTAGATCACCCGGATGGGCTCGCCGAGCGCACTCATCCGCAGCCCGATCTCGGCATCCTCGGTGAGGTTCGTCTCGTCCCAGCCGCCGATCTGTTCCAGGAGCTCACGACTGAAGAAGACCGTGTTGCCTCCCAGCGGGATCGAGCGGTGCTTCGCGTGGTAGTGCAGGCGGCTTTTGAACCAGAAGAAGTACTCGAGAACGTTGAACGTGGAGTACCAGTTGGTCTCGTAGTTCATGAGCTGCACGCCAGCCTGGACGATTCGGACATCCTCGTTCACCATCAAGGTGTTGACCACCGCGAAGATGTCCGGATGCATCTCGTCCTCGGCGTCGAAGATGGTCACGACGTCGCCGGTGGCGTAGCGCAGAGCACAGTTCAGGCCGTGCGGCTTGTTGATCGGCTGGTCGTCGAAGACGATCAGCTCGACGTTCGTGATCCCCTCGTAGCTCAACTCATCGATCTTTCGTTCCGCCTGCTCGATGGTTCCGATGTCGTCTGCCGAGCAGACGACGAGCACCTGAAGCAGGGTCGCGGGATAGTTGCTGCGGACGACGCGATCGATCGTCGCCGCGATGACTTCCTCCTCGTGTCGTGCCGGCAGGATCGCGGTAAACGAGAGATATGGCTCGACCATCTCGTCGGGCGCCTTGGCCTGTTGTTCCGCTTCCGGCTGATCCCATGTGTAGATCATCATGTAGAGAACGTGTCCCGCCTGGATGGAGAGCAGGATCGAGATCACCACCAGGACGGCGAACACCAGCGACTCCATTGCTCTTGCGCCCCCATATCCACGTCGTACTGGCGGTGAGATTGACGGCCATGGCAGCGCCAATCCCGAAGAGGTTTCCGATGAGGTACAGCACGCCGAAGCTCGCCAGCATCCAGACGACCGCCACGTTGACCAAGAGGGCGACCAGTGCGGCGAAGTTGAACTTCACGAACCTCGCCAGCGACGGCCGTCGGGAGCTGAACGTCCAGACCTCGTTGAGCATGTAGTTGTGGACGATGGCAAGCTCCACCGCCATCGCGGACGCCACGACCAAGGGGATGCGAGCGAGTCCATGCAAGACCCACAGGCCGAGGCTGTTGACTCCGATCCCGACAGCGCCCACGACGAGGAACCGCCACACGCGGGTCTGGCGAAGCAGGCCGAGCGTCCTGCTGTACCAGTGCGGATACACCCGAGTCAGGTTGTCGCTGCTGGCGCACATAGGCGCCTTCCCCCCAAGGCCAGAGGTGGCCGTCATCGAATGAGTACGTCAACGCAATCCTCTGCGCGGAGAGGGGGCGGGAGACTCCCACACTGAGCACGGATCAGCGGTGGCGATCGGGGGAGTCGATACCCGCTACCGATTGGGGGGTCTGGCGTCCCCCAACCGATCGAGAGGAGGGCGCCGCGTCGTGGGGATGGTCTTAAGCCCCCCACTTCCGCTTCCTTCGTACTCGCTCGAAGACGGGCCTCTAGCGGACACTAAAGTTACGCCCTCGCGGGAGGGCCCTGACTCGATGTCGCCCGTTTGGACGCATCGGAGCGATTCGCACCGATTGGCCCGGCCGCAGGCGCCGCGGATCGTGCGACGTGGCAGCCGTGGCCGCCGGCGGTTTGGACTGCGCCATGCCAGGTCGGTGCCGCGCTGGGGGAGGTATCGATGGCTGTCAGCGTCCTGATTGCCGAAGACCATGCCGTCGTCCGTCAAGGTCTCATGATGTTTCTCAGGTTGGACGGCGGTCTGGAGGTGGTCGGCGAAGCCCGAAATGGCCGAGAAGCGGTGGAGCTTGCGCATCAGAAACGTCCTGACGTCATTCTGATGGATTTGCTGATGCCGGTGATGGACGGGATTAGCGCGACGGCCGCGATCCGGCGGGATCTGCCGAGCATCGAGGTGGTCGCGCTGACCAGCTTCTTGGAAGACCACCTGGTCACCGATGCGCTTCGCGCGGGTGCGATCGGCTACGTGTTGAAAGACACCGACTCGGATGGCCTGCGGCGTGCGATTCGCTCGGCTGCGTCAGGACAAGTGCACCTGTCGCCGGCTGCTGCTGCGCGTCTGGTGCGGGAGATGCGCGTACCCAGCACACCAGACCCACTGACTCGCCGGGAGGTCGAGGTGCTGATCCTGCTCGCCCGCGGCCGGTCCAACAAGGAAGTGGCGCGCGAGCTCTCGATCGGGCAGCAGACCGTCAAGACGTACGTCAGCAGCATCCTCAAGAAGCTGAACGTGTCGAGCCGGACCCAGGCAGCGTTGTACGCGGTGCAGACCGGCCTGGTGTCGACCCACGAGCTCGCCGGTCAGTAAGTCACGTCCAAGGGTGCACATCGATGAGCGGTGAACCTCGCGTGACGTCACCTGGCCCACGAGACATCGGGACCTCTCGTGGGATGGAAGGAGCGTCCCTTGAACCGCGCCTGCCACGGCAGCGCACAGCGTTCGGGGCTGCCGAGGACCGCCTGTTCCGTGCGGTTGCGGAGGTGAACGACGCGATCCGTGCCGGCGCCGACCGCGGGACGGTTCTCGGCTTGATTGCGCGGAACGTACGCCAGCTGGTTGGCGCGTCGATGTCGCTCGTGATGGAGCTGGAGACTGCCGAACAGTTCCTGATCTGCGCGGTGGACGGTGATGCCGAACGTGGGTTGTCCGGACGCCGCGTGGACGCGGTACGCACCGTGGAGGGCGATGTCGCGCGCCGGCAACGGCCGCGTGTGGTTCGGGAGTCCAGCGACGGTTCGGCCGGGCCGGTGACCAGGCTCAGCGTTCCTGTGCCGGGTCACGGACGGGCGAGCGGACTCATCCAGGTTGCCGGACCGGAAGGTCGGGTGTTCACCACGACCGACGCGCAGATCGTAGAGTTGTTCACTGCCAGTGCAGCGATGGAGATCGGACACGATCGTCTCGTGACTGCGGCCCGGGAGCGTGCCGCCTTCGAGGAGCGGCAGCGCCTGGCCAGGGAGCTGCACGACTCGGCGTCGCAGGCGCTCTATGGCATCGCACTCGGCGCCCGGACCGCACGCTACGCCTTGCGGGAAAGCGGCGAGGCGCCACTGGAACTGGTCAGGCGAGTGGACACGCCCCTTTCGTACGTGTTGTCGTTGGCTGAGTCCGGCCTGGCCGACATGCGAGCGCTGATCTTCGAGCTGCAGCCGCAGGCTCTCGCCGAGCAAGGACTGGTGACCGCGCTCCACAAGCAGCTCGCCGCACTTCGAGCTCGCCAGGAGATCACGATCGAGGCCGAGCTCGGCGACGAGCCGGCGATGTCGCTCCCGGTCAAGCAGACCTTGTACCGCGTCGCTCAAGAGGCGCTGCAGAACGTCGCACGCCACTCCAGGGCGAGTCGGCTGGCGATCCGCCTCATGCGGCGCGCGGCGACTGTCGACCTGGTGATCGAGGACAACGGGGTCGGATTCGACCCGACCGGGTCGTTTCCCGGACATCTGGGTCTGCGGTCGATGCACGACCGGATGGCCGAGGTCGGAGGCCGGCTCGAGCTTGTGAGTACTCCGGGTCAGGGCACGCGGATAAGCGCCACTGCTCCGCTCGGCGATTCCAAACCGCAATCCACGTCACAGGGTGGTCAGTAGCAGCGGCAGGTGCCGGCGCTGGACAAGGCCACGTGCACATCCGGCGAAGCAAGGATCGGCGGGCAATAGTAAACCCCCGCGACACACGGCAGCGGGTGTCGCGGGGGTTTACGACCGGGAGTTGTTACGAGGCCTGCGCGAGCTCTTCCTTTGTCGGAAGCTGCGGCGCAAGGTAGGTCTTCAAAAGATCCAGCTTCTCCTGGTTCACCGTGCGCCAGTTGTCACGCAGGACGCCACCCGTGTCACCGGAATTGGGGTTCCAGCTCCAGTAGGTGTAGCTGATTCCGTGCTCCTTCAGGAACTGGACCAGACTGCGCTGCCAGATCCCTTCCTTGGTGTTCGGGCTCACGGACCGACCACCGAATTCACCGAGCAGCAGCGGTGCACGTCCCTCGAGCGGAATGTAGGCCCACTGCTTCTTCCAGATCTTTGGCAGGTTGTTGGGGAAGTCGGCAGCGTCGAACCACTTCTGCCGCCAGACACCCGGACCGTAGTCGTGGGCGGAGTAGACGAGCTTGCTCTGGTCGGCGAGCTTCACCGGATGCTTGGCGACACCCTGGAGGTTCCCGCCCCACCAGTAGTAGTCCTTGTTGTACTGCTCGATCCCCTGGACGATGATGAGCCAGTTCGGGTTGACCTTGAGGATCTCGTTTCCGGCACGCTCGGCCGCGAGCTTCCAGTCGGTCGTGCGGTCACCGGATCCCCAGGTCGCGGATCCCTTCGGCTCGTTGTGCAGGTCGGCACCGATCACGAGCGGGTTGTCCTTGTAATGGCGAGCCAGCATGGTCCAGTCCTCGATCCAACGCTGCTCGCTCACCTCGTCGGTGTACCACAGGTCGCTCTGTCCGGCGGCCGTCGGACGGTGCCGGTCGAGGACCACCATGATGCCCCGGTCGGTTGCGCCAGTCACGATGCGATCCAAAAGCGCAAGGCCGCGAAGACCCTTGAGGTCAGGGTTCTTGTGGTAGTTGATGCCCGTCGGCTTGCTCTGCGGATCGAACAGCTGGTTCGTGTAGGGCAGGCGAAGCGTGTTGAAGCCAGCTTGCTGCATCTGGTCGAGCATGCTCTTCCAGTTGCGAGCCCAGAGACCGTGAGGGGCAAAGGTCTCCGTCTCGAAGCCGAACCAGTTCACACCGGTGAGGGTCACCGTCTGGCCCGCCGAGTCGACGATCTTGCCGCCATCGGCATGCAGTGGGAACTCAGGTTGCGTTGCCGAGTCCGGGAGCTGGGCGGCCATCTGGTTGTCCGAGCTCGAGGTGAACGATCCCGCGAGCACGGCGGCGACCACGGCCAGGACAACGGGCACCGCGACGGCGGCCAGTCGGGTGGTCATCGTGGTGTTCCGGTATCGAGTGCTAAGCCAGCTGAACATGCTCCTCCAGGACAATCGTCACGAGATCCTTGCCGTTCATGACCTTGCTGACGTGTCGATGGAATCCCCACGTGAGAATGCGCTGGACAGTCGCATCATCGTCGTAATTCGTCAGCGCGATCAGTCTGGCGCCAGATCCTGCCGTTTGAAGGCCGTGGATGACCGACACCAATGAAGCGTCCGCCGTTACCGCCTCCACATCGAACAGCACGATGTTCGGTCTGGTCGATTGAGCCAGTGCGACGGCTTCTGCTTCGTTGTGGGCGACGCCCACCAGCTCCAGCTTCGGTTCTTCGCCAATGAGGTCCACAAGTGCGTCGACCAATTGCGGGTGACTGCCGACGACGACAATGCGGCTCCTTCGAATAGTTCCTCCAGGCAATGACGTTCCGATTCAGCAACAAGCTAGTGAGCAAAGCCTCTGAGCACGCCGTACGGCCGAATGAAATTTGGTTGTGCCAACGGTGCGATGCAGGCGTCGTTCAAAGGGATGACGTGCAAAGGGACGATGCCGTCGCCGTGCATACGGACCGAACCGGCTAGACCGGGCATGTTGGACGAGCGTGCGTCGCGGGCCGTCCGTGTCGGGCGAGGCCGGTCCTGCGGACCGGCTCCACGAGATTGCCGACGTGGCACGCGAAATCGGACAAAGGCAGCGATCCGCACGGATTCGTCTGGTAGGACTGCTTCGTGACGGCGTACCGGAAGAGCGCTGCATCGCTCGTGAGCGAGACGAGCTGGAAGAGCCGCGCATGACCTCGAGATGCGGGCGGACCAATGCAGGTCGGACGAGGCGGGAGGGCATGGGCATCACTCATGGCCGCAGGTGTGCTGGAGGACTCGCACCTCGCCGGCGAGCACCGCGTGCACCAGATGAAGCGGCGACGCTGTCGTGGTTTGTCTGCATTGACCGGACCCAGCTGCGTAGGTATGTTCCGATCGAATGATCCCTGACGTCGAAAGGTTTCACGACAGCGGTCGTGGTGAAAAGAGATGACGGATCAGGTAGTGGGCCGCAGATCTGTGCTCGGTGGGGCGTTGGCGTCGGGTGTCGTAGGTGTCGGCGGCGTGGCTGGGGCGTTCGCCACCGCAGCGCCGGCGCACGCCAAGCCCGCGAAGTCCCATCGTGGAAAGAAGCTGCGCACGGGCGCCGAGGTCGCAGCAGCGCAAGGCTGGTCGATGCTGGAAGGCACCAAGCTCGGGATATTCAGCAACCCGACGGGCATCCTGCGGGACACCCGGCACATCGTGGACGACCTGGCAACCAACGACGACCTCGAGATCGTCGGCGTGTTCGGTCCCGAGCACGGCTTCCGTGGCAGTGCTCAGGCCGGTGGATCGGAAGGGGACACGCTGGACCCGCGGACCGGCCTTCCGGTCTACGACGCCTACGGCGCCAGTCAGGAGAAGCTCGCTGAGCTTTTCACCAAGGCCGGTGTCGAGACCATGGTGTTCGACATCCAAGACGTCGGCGCGAGGTTCTACACCTACATCTGGGCGTTGTACGACTCGATGGTGGCGGCGGCACGGCTCGGCCTGCGCTATGTGGTGCTCGACCGGCCGAACCCGATCGGCGGGCGGGTCGACGGTCCGCTGATGACTCCCGGCTACACCAGTGGCGTGGGCAAGAAGGAGATCGTGCAGCAGCACGGCATGACCGTGGGGGAGCTGGCCCGCTTCTACAACGGCGAGTTCCTGCCGACCGATGCCGGACGGCCCGTGGAGTTGGAGGTCGTCCGCATGAAGGGGTGGCGACCCACGTCACGGGCTCAGGACTACGACCTGCCCTGGCCGCCACCGTCGCCGAACATGCCGACTCCGGACACCGCGCTCGTGTATGTCGGCACGTGCTACTTCGAAGGGACGAACATCTCGGAGGGGCGTGGCACCACCCGGCCGTTCGAGATGATCGGAGCGCCCTACCTCGACTACCACTGGGGCGACCGGCTCAACGAGCGCGGCCTGCCCGGTGTGGTGTTCCGGGAGGCGTACTTCACGCCGACGTTCTCCAAATACCAAGGGGAGATGTGTGCCGGCGTCCACGTCCATGTCACCGATCCGCTGGCGTTCCAACCGATCCGTACCGCGGTCGCGATGCTGGTGGAAGCCAGGCGGTACGACGAGTTCGCCTGGCGGGAGGACTCCTGGGATCCCCAGCGGCCGTTCTGGATCGACAAGCTGTCGGGATCGCCTCGGTTGCGCACCATGATCGACGCCGGAGCCGACGTCGACGACGTGGTGGGTGCGTGGTCGGAGGAGGTGGCGGAGTTCGACGAGCGTCGCCGCCGCTATCTCCTGTATCCCGGTCCCCGCGGCTAGCGCCCCCAAATGACCATGTGCACTACGCCTGCCGGAGGTGCAACACGTGCCGACGCGTGTTGCACCTCCAATTGGCCTAGGGCCTAGCCGCGCGGTGTCCACAACGGCACGACCAACTGATCACGTGCCGTACGCTGGGCGGTGATGCCGATCATTGACGTCGATGCGCTGCTGGGGGAGCTTCGCGGGTTCATGGCGCCGCAGGAGTCGGGCCGCCCGCTGTTTCCCGGCGCCGTCGTGCTTGTCGGGCAGGGTGAGACCACTCTGGTGCACGAAGCGGTCGGCTACGCGGTGAAGTACGCCGACGCCGAGGGTACGGAGTTGCCTCCCGATCAGCAGGTGCCGATGCGGCGCGACACGATCTTCGACGTGGCCAGCATCTCGAAGCTCTTCACGTCCATCGTCGTGATGCGCTTCGTCGAAGCCGGGGCGATCGAGCTCGATCAGCCCGTCGCGTCGTACGTCCCGGAGTTCGCGACCAACGGCAAGGGCGAGATCACAGTCCGTCAGCTCCTGACCCACACCTCGGGCCTCATCTGGTGGATGCGGCTTTGGGATCGGTTCCCCGATCGAGTGGCCCGCATTCGCGCCGTGCTGGAGGTGGCGCCGAAGTCACCGCCCGGCACTGCGTACGAATACTCCGACCTCAACCTGATCACGCTCGGTGTCCTGGTCGAGCGGGTGAGTGGTCGGCCGCTGGATCAGCTCGTGTCGCAAGCCATCACCGGACCGTTGGGCATGGCCGACACCGGCTACAACCCGCCGGCCGAGCAGCTGGACCGCATCGCTGCCACGGAGTACGCCTCCGATCCGCCGCGGGGGATGGTCCGCGGGAGCGTGCACGACGAGAACGCCTGGTCGCTTGGCGGGGTCGCGGGACACGCCGGGATCTTCTCGACGGCTGCGGACCTGGCCAAGCTGGCCCAGGCGATCGTCGGCAGTGGGACGTACGAAGGTCACCAGCTCCTCGCGCCGCGCTCGCTGGACCTGATGCTCACCGACCACAACGCCGGCTTCCCAGGCCACGCGCACGGGCTCGGGTTCGACCTGGATCAGCCGCACTACATGGGCATGCTCGCCTCGCCGTCCACGGCCGGGCACACGGGGTTCACCGGGACGTCCCTGGTCATCGACCTGCGATCGGGTACGTACGTCATCCTGCTCACCAACCGGGTGCATCCACGCCGGGAGTGGAGCAACATCAACGTGGCCCGCCGAGCTGTAGCCGGTCACGTCGCCCGTGCGCTCGGCGTAGGCGCTTGACGGAGCCGATCAGCCACGGTGCTCTTTTCGTTTCGAGCCCTTGCTCAGCGCGCCGTCGCTTCATAGGGTGCCGGCACCTGCCGTGGCGACCGCACACCCGCCATACGTGGTCATTTTGGGCGGGGCGTGGTCCGGGGCGGGTAGATCGGCTTGGTTACGGGTAAGTTACTTACCACTATGGCCAAGAGCTCGAAGATTCCTGAGGACGACCCGCTGGCCGAGGGTGTGGTGGTCCGCATCCGGGCGCTCGCGCCCTCGCTGTCGCCAGCGGAGCGCCGCGTCGCCGAGCTGGTCCTGGAAGATCCGTCCCGTGCCGCCTCCCGTACGATCACCGAGCTCGCCCGTGCCGCCGGCACGTCCGAGACCACGGTGATCCGCTTCTGCAAAGTCCTCGGGCTGCCGGGCTACCCGGAGCTCCGGCTGCGGCTTGCGGCGGAGTCGGCGCGCGAGTTCGCTCGCGAAGGTGACCGGGCGAGGGTCGTCGGCAGCGACATCGGACCCGACGACACGATGGAACAGATCGTCGAGAAGGTCGCGTTCGCCGACGCGCGTGCGGTGGAGGAGACCGCTCGTCACCTCGACATCGAGACCCTCGAGACCGTCGCGGAGGCGATGGCCGCCGCCAGCCGGATCGAGCTCTTCGGCGTGGGGGCAAGTGGCTTCGTCGCACTTGACCTCCAAGGGAAGCTGCACCGGATCGGGCGTCGTGCGTACGCCTGGCTCGACACCCACGCCGCACTCGCCAGTGCGGCGCTTCTGAGCAAGGGGGACGTCGCGTTCGGCATCTCCCACACGGGCGCGACGGCGGACACGATCGACGTGCTCACCGAGGCACGCTCCCGCGGGGCCACCACGGTCGCACTCACGAACTTCCCACGATCTCCGGTCGCCGGCGTCGTCGACCACGTGCTGACCACGGCCGCCCGGGAGACGACGTTCCGGTCGGGAGCGACAGCCAGCCGGATCGCGCAGCTCACCGTGGTCGACTGTCTTTTCGTGGCGGTCGCGCGCCGGCACTACCGCGAGACTCTCCGCGCGTTGGAGGCGACGTACGACGCCGTCAGCGGCCGTCGAGTCACAGGGCCCCGGGGACGTCGATGAGCCCGCAGGACGCATCCCGGTTGCCGATCGTCCAGGTCGAGTCGCCGACGGAGGACCGCAACCCGCGCACCACGAACATCGACCGTCTGCCGACCCTCGAGGTTCTCCGGCTGATCAACGACGAGGACCAGAAGGTCGCACCAGCGGTTCGAGCCGTGCTCCCGGAGCTGGCACGTGTGGTCGACCTCGCCGTGACGGCGCTGCGTCAAGGCCTGCGCGTCCACTACTTCGGTGCCGGAACCTCTGGCAGGCTTGGCGTGCTGGATGCCGCTGAGCTGCCGCCTACCTTCGCCGCGCCAGCGGACTGGTTCGAGGTTCATGTGGCTGGTGGTTCGGCGGCCCTGTCGGGAGCGCTGGAAGGTGCCGAGGACGACGAGAAGGCGGGGTACGACGAGGCCACGCGGTCTGTGCACTCAGGGGACGTGGTCATCGGTTTGGCGGCGAGCGGGCGTACGCCTTACGTGCTGGGGGCCTTGCACGCTGCCCGCGACAAGGGTGCGGCGACTGTGCTCGTGACTGCCAACCCCGGGGCCGCTGCGGCCTCCGAGGTGGACGTCTTCATCGCGGTCGACACGGGTCCTGAGGTGGTGGCCGGCTCCACGCGTATGAAGGCGGGTACTGCCCAGAAGCTGATTCTCAATGCGTTCTCGACGGCGGTGATGGTGCGGCTCGGGCGTACCTACTCCAACCTCATGGTGGACCTCGTGGCCACGAACGCGAAGCTGCGCGGACGGATGCTGGAGATCCTCCGGGAAGCGACCGGGCTCGACGCCGAGGCCTGCCTCGAGGTCTTGACCGAGGCGGGCGGGGAGCTCAAGACCGCGCTGGTCGCCGTGCTGGGTGGCGTCACCCCGGAGCAGGCGCGCGACGCCTTGAACCGCTCTGACGGTCACGTCCACGCCGCCCTCGCCGCGCTCTCCCAACAATGACCACGTTAGGTGCGGGATTTACCGCGCTCAGTGGCCTGCATGCCATGGTCGGGTACGACTGGCCGCGGTGGCCAGCCGGACAACTCACCGTGGTTGCCAGCGTGGGCTGAAGGCGACCGCGGGGCGACGCGCCGCTTTCAGCACGCTCCGGCATCGACCCCGACGTCGCCGTGATCAGCGTGAGGTCTGGAGTCCTCGCTGACCTCGGCCGGATCTCAGGCCTTGACCGCGAACACACGGTCGATGTAGACCGCGTCGATCGAGCCCGAGCTCGGCGGTGCGACGTACAGTGTGAGCGACCCGTCGTTCTGATACGTGCCGGGCATGGGGAGCTCGTGGTACTTCCCGTCGGACAACGTGGAGACCGGGACGGGGATGCTGTCGGTGGCGGGGTAGACGCCGAGGTACAGCGCCGCCGCATCCGGCTCGGCGCTGCCAATGTCCGCCCGCGCCGATACGTAGAGCTTCCAGGCGCCCTCGGTCGGCAACTGGTTGAGCGGTAGCTGGACGCCCCAGTCCGGAACGTTGCCAGGCATCTTCACCGTGTAGGTGTTGGAGGCAGCGTCCTCCTGCATGATCGTCGTCACCGGCGCGTAGAGCTTCAGGGTCGGCTCCTGGTAGTCGATCCAGTCGGACGCCGGCAGCCCCGCTGCGGTCTCCGGCGGTGTGGCGGGCACGCCCGCGATCCGGATGATCGAGAGCAGGTCCTCCGGGGTGCCACCGGGCTCGGCGTATTGGGTGAGACCAGCCGCCTCCAGCTCGACTTCGAACCGCTTCACCCGGTTCGACAGGTCGGGATCCCACGGGATCCCTTCTGCCTCGGCCGTTCGCACGTACTCGTTGGCGCGCACCAGGATGACGTAGTCGGCACCGAGTCGGAGGGCCAGCACGTGTTTACGCAGCTTGGCGTCGTGTCGGACTGCACGCTCGGCCTTCTCGAGCAGCTCGTCTGCGCGTCGCATCGCGTCGAACGTGAGGTATCCGGCGCCGACGGTGGTGTAGCAGGGCAACGCGGTGTTCGTGGCGAGCATGGACTGCCGCAGCACCGTGAGGTACTCGTACACGAAGGGCCCAGCCTTACCGTAGTAGCCGTTCACGAACTCGCGGATCAGGGTGTCGGCGTCGAGCGTCGGGTCCCACAGCAGCCGGCTGATCACCCATGCCCGCAAATAGCTGAGCTCGGTGCCTGCGGCGTTCCATGCGCCCTCGCCGAAGTAGCCCTGGATGGTCGGGTATTGTGCGAGCGCCTTGATGCTGTCGCACATCGACCACCAGTTCGGGAAGGGCAGGATGTACGCCGAGAAGCTCGTGAGGTAGTCCCACAGCACGATGTTCTTCGCGAGGCCGGTCCACGTCTCGATGCTCGAACCGATCTCGGCGTTGGCTTCGCTGAAGAGCGACCGGCCGAAGTCGGCGTGGATCGGCGCGATGGTCAGCACGACCGCATCGCTTACCTTGAGGCCGGTCGGTGGCTTGAAGCTGAACTGGTACGCCTGAGTCTCGAGTCGGGCACCCGGGATCTGTTCCCGAACCCGGGCCGCGACGTCGTTGACCATGTCGATCAGCGGCGCGGACAGCGCACCACCGTGGGCATCGGCGAACGCCTGGCTGTCCGGGTCGGGCGTCCAGCCGCGGTCCTCCTGGAAGAACGGCGCTGACTTGTCCTCGCCCGCCGCGACGCGGTCGCGGATGATCTTCACGAGCGCCTTCGTGGCTTCCTCGCGCGTCCTCGGATCCATCATCTTGATCTGGCCGCCGTACCAGAGTGACTCGTCGGTCACCACCTGTGTGAAGGACCACTCGACCTCCTCCGGCCAGTAGCCGGACCACGTGTCGATGCCCTCGGGGCAAGGCAGGGTGAGGTACTGGTCACGGCGTCCGTTGAGCATGTTGTGCTGCCGGTACGCGGGGTCGTTCGCGTCGCCGGCGAGGAAACACCGGAACCGGAACCGTGGGACGCGGTCACCGTTGAGCTCGCTCATCCGTATGACAACGTCGCGAGAGCGTGGGATGACCGTGTGGTCGGGCGCGAACCAGCGCACGCCGAGCAGCCGATCCAGCACCCAGTACGCGCCGTAGAGCGTCCCGCGGGACGACGCGCCGGCGATGAGGACGTTGTGGCCGAGAGTGCGCAGCGCGAAGCCGTCGTCGGAGAGAGCGTCGTAGTCGATCGTGCGCTCGAGCTTGCGGGCGAGCGCGTTCTTCCTGCCCACGACGAGCAGCCGGCCGGCAGGCAGGTGTTGCCCGGACACGACCCGGAACTTCGCCCCCGTGATCCGGTGGAGGTACTGGGCGAGCTCCTTCGCGGCCTGGCGGACTACCACGTCTTCGCCGGTGCCCACGAAGACCCGGTAGCTCGTACGGCCGTTGTTGGCGAGCCGGATCCAGCCGTTCGGAGACGCCTCGGCGGGACGAGTGGCTGCCGTGGCAAGCGTCGCGCCACCGAGCGCGACGCCGGCCCGCAGCACGCTACGACGTGTGAGTGTCGAGGAGGTCGGGCTTTGGTGGTTCATGAGAACTCCGTTCGTCACCTGCGGCAACACGGGGGAGGTGGGGGCCGCTTCTGCTCGGCTAGCGGTGGGGCGGCAGGTCTTTGGAGCGCTCCAACCCGACCCAACGTAGAGTCGATCATCGGTGCTGTCAAGAAGCGTCAGCAGACCGTGACGGTGCGGTGGAGTCTCGGATCACGAGCTCGGGTACGAAGCGGAGGTGCTGGTGGACGTGGTTCGTGTCTCGGATCTCCGCGAGCAGCAGCTCGGTCGCGGCACGCCCCATCTCGTACATCGGCTGCCGCACCGACGTGATCGGCGTCGCAACCAGGCTTGCGAGCTCGATGTCGTCGTAGCCGACGATCGCAACGTCTTCCGGCACCCGCACACCACAAGACGTGAGCCCACGCATCAGCCCGACGGCCAGCAGGTCGTTGCCACAGAACACACCGGTCGGAAGGGGCTTGGTGCCGTCGCCGCGAAGCGTCTTGGCCGCCTCCTCGCCCGCGGCGATGGTGTCGGCCTGCGTGCTGACCACACGGACCGCAGGCTTGGGGGACATGCCGGTCAGCGCGTTGCGCATCCCCTTCAGGCGGTCCGCGTGCTGGCGCACCCGGCGTGGCCCGCCCACGAAGGCCAGCGACCGGTGGCCCCGGTCGAGCAGGTGCCGAGTCGCGATCATGCCCCCGCGCACGTCGTCGACGGCCACCGAGCACTCGTCGACCCCACCCTCGTAGTCGAGCAGGACGGCGGGCACGCCTTCCTCTCGCAGCTGGCGGAGGCCGTCGGTACCTGACACGGTCGGGGTCAGCAAGACACCGGATACGTGCTGGGCGAGCAGCAGGCGAAGCGATGCCTGCTGGCGCTGGTCGTCGGCGCGGGTGCTGGTGAGGGTGATGATGTACTCCAGTGGGCTGGCAGCGTCCTCGACACCGTGCGCGACTTCGGCGAAGAAGGGGTTGCCGACGTCGTGGACGACCAGGCCGATGCTGCGGTTGCGTGCGCCACCGAGCATCCGGGCGGCCTGGCTGGGCACGAAGTTCAGCTCGCGCATGGCGGCCAGGACCTTCTGCCTGGTCGCCTCAAGGACGATCTCTGGCCGATTGAGAACGTTGCTCACCGTGCCTCGGGAGACACCGGCTCGCCTTGCGACGTCCTCGATCGTCACTCCCATGTCCCACCTGCCCCCTCGTTGACCGATCGCCCTCACCATCGGCCGCCGACGACGGCCGTTGACAGGTGATCCGATCGCAGCTTATCGTCGCCGAATTATTGGAGCGCTCCAGAAAGCCTAACGCATCGCCCGTCGTGCGTCGGGAGGCACTGTGAGTCGAGCAGAGGACGCCGTGGTCGAGCGGCTGTCGAAACGGGTCATCGAGACACAGAGCTGGGGCTACGTCAGCACCGGCACCCGGTTCAAGGTCTTCCACACGCCGGGGACGCCGCGTGATGTCAGGGAGAAGATCGACGATGCGGCATTGGTGCATCGGCTCACCGGAGTAGCGCCCACCGTCGCGCTGCACATCCCCTGGGATCGTGTCGACGACTACGCCGCCCTTGCCGCGTACGCGAAGGGTCAGGGCGTCTCGATCGGGTCGATCAGCCCGAACCTGTTCCAGGACGACGATTACCGGCTCGGCTCGTTCGCCAACGTCGACGCCGCCGTGCGGAGGAAGGCCGTGACGCACGTCCTGGAGTGCGTGGACGTGTTGCGCGAGGTCGGCTCGACGCACCTGTCGCTGTGGCTCGCGGACGGCACCAACTACCCCGGGCAGGGCGACTTCAGGCGGCGCAGAGCCTTCATCGCCGATGCGCTCGAGGAGGTGTATGCGGCGCTTGACGAGGACATGGTGCTGTTGCTGGAGTACAAGCTCTTCGAGCCGGCCTTCTATCACACGGACGTCTCCGACTGGGGCCAGGCGCTGAGTTTCTGCCAGAGGCTCGGCGAGCGTGCGAAGGTGCTAGTCGACCTCGGACACCACGCCCTCGGCGTCAACATCGAGCACATCGTCGCGACGCTGCTTGCGGAAGGTCGGCTCGGCGGCTTCGACTTGAACAGCAAGAAGTACGCCGATGACGACCTGTTTGTGAGCGCGATCAACCCGTTCGAGACGTTCCTGATCGCGGCGGAGCTTGTCGCCGCAGAGGAGGACCCGGACGCGCGTGCGCGACTGCGCAGCCGGCGTCCTCTACAAGATCGACCAGTGCGCGATGATCGAGGAAAAGATCCCGGCGATGTTGCGCAGCATCACGGCGATTCAGACCGCGTTCGCGAAGGCGTTGCTGATCGACCGGGCCGCGCTCGCCGCGGCGCAGGAACGCGGTGACGTGGTGGGGGCGAACACCGTGCTCACCGACGCCTACGAGACCGACGTGCGGCCGATCCTCCGGGAGCTGCGGTCGAGGCTCGGTGTACCTGCCGATCCACTGCGGGCGTTCGTGGATTCCGGTGAGGCGGAGCGGCGTTCGCGTGAACGCGTCGGCACCCCGGCCGGTTGGTGACGGCATGCGGTCGGACGATCTCGTCGCGCTCTGTCGCAGCGCGGGCGACCCCGATCTCGGCCTGGTGCTCGCGGGCGAGGGTAACGCGTCGATCGAGACGCCGCGGGGCACTCTGCTGGTGACAGCGAGCGGTGCCAGGCTGCGGGACCTCGGTCCGGACTCGATCATCGAGATCCGGTCAGACATGCTGCTCGCCGCGTTGCAGGAAACCCGCGACGACGCTGAGTGGCTTGCGGCGCTGCAGAACAGTCGTGTCGACCCGAAAGCCGCACGGCCCACCGTCGAGGCCGGGTTGCACGCGGTCCTGCACGAGACCTGCGGCACACCGGTGCTACTGCACACCCATCCCACCGAGTTGCTAGCCGTGCTGTGCTCTGCTCACGCCGCGCGTTTCGCACAGCAGCGACTCACGCCCGACCACGTCGTGCTCTGCGGGCCTGCCGACTGCCTGGTGCCGTACGTCGATCCGGGGCGCGAGCTCGCCGTGCGTGTACAGGTTGCGGTGGATGAGTACCTCGCCACCCATGAACGCCCGCCGCGCACGGTGCTGCTCAGCAACCACGGCATGGTCGCGCTCGGCCGGTCTGTGCGGGACGCGCTCGACGTGACGCTCATGACCGTGAAGGCAGCACGGGTGACGGTGTTAGGCGGGTCGCTGGGAGGTGTGCGCGGGTTGTTGACAGCGGATGTCGCCCGGATCGACACCCGGGAGGATGAGCAGTATCGCCGGCGCGTTCTCACCGAGCGATAGCCCATAGCCACGCCTGGAGAACGATGAGCATGCCGTTGCATTGGCCACTGGACCGACCACCCCGGTGGCGGGCGCGGTGGATCGCGCCGGACGGCATCGCCGCGGTGCGCAACGCCGCCTTCGAGGCACGCGCCACGTTCACACTCGACCGTCTCGTCGACCGGGCTGTCCTCCACATCGCAGCCGAGAGTCGGTACCGGCTGTCCCTGAACGGCGTCGCTGTCGGTGTCGGGCCGGTACGCGGCACGGCGACCGTGAACTTCTTCGACAGCTACGACGTCGCCTCGCTACTCCTTCCCGGCGAGAACTGTGTCGTCGTGAGCGTGCAGTCGCCGAACTTCCCGACGTTCAAGGCCGCGCCCATCCAGCCGTGCGTGCTCATACAGCTCGACGAGGGCACCCTGCTGGCAACTGGCGAGCACTGGGAATGCCGGCCGCTGCCCGGCTGGCGGTGTGACGTCGATGAGTTCACCTTCCAGATCGGTGACATGGAGTGGTACGACCTCGGCGCCGACGCGACCGGCTGGAAGCCTGCGAGCGTTGTCGCCGTGGACGGCAAGCGGTTGCTGCCCAGGGACATCCCAGCGCTCGAGGAACGACGCCACATGCCCGCAGCGGCACCGGTGACCTTCGCTGTGCCTCCCGGTGTCGTTACGCGGGCCATCGCGGATCGGATGAACAGCGAGCCGCACGACACGGTGAAGCCGTTGCCTTTGGGCCGGTTGTGCCAGGAGTCCGGTGAGCCGGTCGTCATCCGGCCTCGCGAGGACGGCGCCGGGGTAGGTCTCGTCGTGGACTTCGGTCGCGAGGTGAACGGTGCCCTCGAGATCGACGTGACGTCGTCTGGCCGCGCCGTGCTCGACATCGGTTACGGGGAGCAGCTCACCGACGGATGCCGCCTGGCGACGGTCGCCATGGACTACCGCTTCGCCGACCGCTACGTACTTCGGCCAGGACGGCAGTCCGTGACGAACCTGTTCGGCGAACGCGGGTTCCGCATGGTGCAGCTCGTGTTCCGCGACTTCGGCGGTGACGTACGGATCCACGCCGTGCGCGGCATCGACCGGAGGTACCCGTTTGCGGAGCGCGCGCGGTTCACCTCGTCGGACCCGCTGCTTGATCGCATCTGGACGATGTGCGTCGAGACGCTGCGGGCGTGTGCGACAGACGCCTTCGTCGATTGTCCGTGGCGCGAGAATGCCTTCTACGTCAATGACATGCTCGTCGAGAACGCCGGCGTACTACAGGCATTCGGCGACCCGCGGTTATCGGCCAGGTGCCTACGCCTGGCCGTTTCGCAGGCCAGACAGGACGGTCTCGTCCCAGGTCCGGTGCCGACAGGGCTGGTGCCCGGCATGTCCGAGGCGGAGTCGGCAGACCGGCTCGTGCTGCTAGCCGCCAATGCATTGCTGCCACTCGTTGTGGAGGACTACCTGGCCTACTCGGGCGACACCGGGCTCGTCACCGAGCTGATCGACCCGATCGCCGGAATTTTCCGCACCTTCGCCGGCTGGGCAAGCGTGGACGGGCCGATTCGCCCGCCCGCACGGCACTGGAACTTCGTGGACTGGTCGTATGAGCTCGCCGGCCGGAACTTCGACGGGCAGGAGGCCGCCGCCCTCGAGTGGTGTTGGGTGCTGGGCCTGCAGTCGGCGTCCCGGCTCGCCCGTCACGTGGGGCGGGAGAAGGACTCGCGTCGCTGGTCCGACGCAGCGCACCGACGAGCCGCGGTGACCGACCGGGTGTTCTGGGACCCGCAGCGGCGCCGCTACGCCGACCGGCCGGGCCGGGGGCCGGAGGCCAGCCGGCTCGTCCAGGCACTCGCGCTCCTCGTCCAGGGCGAGGGCCCGCGGTCCGCGGACCTCGCTGTCGCGTTGGAACACGGCGACCTGCTCGAACCCGAGCTGTACATGCAGTCGTTCGTCCTCCGGGCGCTTGCCGCGATCGGTCGGGTCGAGTCCGCGCTCGACCGCATCCGTCGATGGTGGGGACCGATCGCGAGGAGCGGGTCGCCGACGGTGTGGGAGTTCGCCGTCGTCCAGCAGGGCAAGGCGGCGATGGACGGCAGAGGCAGCCTCTGTCACGGCTTCTCCACCGCACCCGTCGGGTTCCTGCAGCGCACCGTGCTCGGCATTGCTCCGCTGGCACCTGGGTTCGCGCGGTTCAGCGTCGACCCAAGGCTCGCCGGCCTCCGAACCGCCGCCGGATCCGTCCCGACACCGGTCGGTGACATCGGCGTCGACTGGCATGCGGGGGCGTCCGGAGTCCGCGGCTACGTTGACGTGCCCAATGGGTTGGAGGGCGAGCTGCCCGATGGGCACGTGCTCGGCGCCGGACGCCACGAGGTGGAGATCCGCCGTGGCGCCTGATTCTCAACGTTCTCGGCGGCATGGAACGATGCGGCAGGAACCGGCGTGGTGCTCCCCGGCGGAACTTGTGCCAGACATCCGCTCATGGGACCAACGGCATGACTAGTCCACGGCCGTTCGCCTCTGCACTGACCGACAAAAGAGCGCGTGTTCTGGTGCTCGACGAAGATTGAGAGGAGGCGGCCATGAGTGAGCGTTCGTGGGAACGGCTGGGTGCAGGGTGCGGACTCCTATCCGCTGTGCTGCTCGCGGCGGCAATATTCGTGCTTCCGCCCGCGCGTGGAACCGACATGAGCTATGCGGCGATTGCGCAGTATGCCGCGGACAACGCAACCCTCATCCGGATCTCTGGCCTGTTGGCGACCCTTGCCATGGTGTCCTTCGTGTGGTTCGTCGGGCACCTGCGGCACGTGCTGCAGCGAGCCGAGGGTGGAGCGGAGGCGTTTTCGCCCGTGGTCTTCGGCTCCGGAATAGTGCTGGCAGCATTGTCGATCATCAGCCTCGTTCCGTTCGTGGTTCTGGCTTTCGTGGCGACGAGCCCTGGCGTGCTGATGAGCGGTGAGCTGACCCGGGCGATGGTCGGGACGCGGATCTTCTCCGGGGCCTCGGTTGAGCTGCTCTTCGGGTTGTTCGTGGGGACTGCTGGTGCGGCGATGGTGCGCCGCGAGCTCGCTGGGCCCTGGCTCGGCTGGATCGGGTTGCCTGTCGCGTTGATTGGCCTGCTCGCCGGCGTCACGACGTACCTGGGGGTCGGCTTTCCGGTCTTCACGGAGATCATGGCCTACCTGGCCTTCGGTACGTTCGTGCTCTGGATCGCGGCGGCGTCGATCGTGATGCTGGTCCGGCCGGAGGTCGAGCGGGGACGGGCACCACAACCGGTCTTCGCCCACTAGAGCCGCCGCCGCATCGTCACACCCGGCTCCGGCTCACCCGATCTTGAGGGATTTCGGTGACACCACTGAAATCCCTCAAGATCATTTCTTGTTCGCCTCCACCGCTGCTCGGATGCTCTCCGATTACGGCATCGCGCTGTCTGCGACGACGAGGATCAGTGATGATTCACTACCATTACGCCCAACTACTCCAAACGTGATCCGCCGTGGCGGAGGAGGACAGAGGATGCAGAGCAGAAACCCGGTCTTTGCGCGCCGTGACGCGTTCCGGACGGGTCCTTATGCAGCGAGTGGCGCGACCCTGACTGACGAGCAGCTTCAGGCGATGTACGACATGCCGGCTCGCGAGGGCCTGGGTGTGCGCCGCGACCGCATGACGATCGACGACGTGGTCGCCCGCACGGCGATGACGCTCGGCACGCTCATCGTCGTAGCGGCCGCCACGTGGTACTTCATGGGCGACCAGCTTCGGTCCTCGGTCTTCGGCCTGCTGGTCGCCACGGCGCTCGTAGGTCTGGGGCTGGGCTTCGTCATCGGCCTCAAGCACGTCACGAACCCGGCTGTGATCTTGGCGTACGCCGCGGTCGAGGGCGTCTTCATCGGTATCGCCAGCAAGGTCCTCGCCGTCTTCGTCGGAGGCGATCCCGGGCTCGTCGCCCAAGCGGTCCTCGGGACGCTGTGCGCCGCCGCTGGCATGCTGGCGGTCTACAAGTTCCGGGTCATCCGGGTGACGCCGAAGTTCCAGCGGTTCGTCATCGGCGCCACGATGGGCTTCTTCCTGGTCGTGTTCGTGAACTTCGTGCTGAACATGTTCGGCGGCCTCGGGTACAACAACCTGGGCCCGATCGGCTTGCTCGTCGCGGTGGTTGGCGTGGCGCTCGCCTGCTTCAACCTGCTCCTCGACTTCGACTACGTCGAGCAGGGCATCGCCCACGGCGCGCCGAGCAAGGACGCGTGGTTCGCGGCGTTCGGGCTCACCGTCACCCTGGTGTGGCTCTACATCGAGATTCTGCGAATCCTCGCCATCCTCCGCGGCAGCGACTGACGCCGCGTCGGGGTGAGCTGACCTCCACACGTGACCACGGAAGGTCGGCCTTCGTGCCCGCGCCGGGCAGTACGCCTGGAGAGGTCCAGAAGGCCTACCTTCCGTGGTCTTTGTCTCTGTGGCTCAGTTGACGCGTCGTCGGGTGAGGATCTTCTCCCCGCGGTACGTGGACAGCTACCGATCGTCGACCGAGCCGGCGCAGGGACCGTACGCAGCGTGACCTGCGAGATGTAGTCGTACGCCACGCCGCTGGTGGAGAGACAACGAGTGAGTCCGGCTATGCCGCGATGTGGGACCTCGGCAGATGGGATCTACGCGGAGCCCAACATAGCCACGCCATGGCGCCGGCCATCAGGCTGTGGGTCACCCACTGACGTTCGGCCCGACCCGATCCAGTCGTACGCGAATCAAGCACCGCCGCTCCCGTCGCATGGCCGCTTGGTACTCATCCCAGTCCGGATGCTCACCCGCCACGCCGCGGTAGTACGCGATGAGGTGATCCATGGCCTCCGGGAGGGAGAGGATGTGGGCCTCGCCCTCGACCTGGAGCCACTGGCCGAAGAACTTGTCAGTGAACACACACAGGCTGGCGCGCGGGTCCCGGCGAAGGTTGCGGACCTTGTAGGCGGTTTCGCGTGTGCTGATCGTCGCGTAGCCCTCGGCGTCAAGACCGACGAGCACAGGCGAGAGCTGCGGCCACCCGTCCGCCCGGTACGTGCTCAGCACAGCGCGGTGATGATCGCGGAGAAATTCCCGTGCCTCGTCGAGGTTCATGTGACACCAGGCGGATTGAGTTGCGCTGTGAGGACTCTAGGTGAATTTCCGCTGCGCGCGTCGCAGGTCGTGCTCGTGCACGATCGCGGTGGCGTGCCCGTGGGAGATGCCGAACTCGTTCCGGAGCCAGCTCACCCGGTCTTCGAACCGGAGGAAGGCCGGACCTTCTTCTAGGGCTCTGATCCACTCTGGAAGTTCTCTGCCGGTAACCCGCGGGATCCTGGCAACGAGATTCTGATGGGTCTCTTCGGAGTGGTGCAGAGCCATGGCTGCCTCCTGAGCTCGGTTCACCGTAGGTCCATGCTCACGAGACTGCCTGACGAACGCAGCGGAAACAACCCCCTTCGTGAAACTGGCTGAATGAGGAATGTTGTGGACGGAGTACGCCCACTACGCCAAGCGGACGAATCCACGGCCGAATTTCCGCGGCTGCGAAATGGGCCGGGATTCGTGTGTCCTTTTCGCCGCCCGCACCTCGCGTGACGGCGGCGCCGGGAAATCCGACGTCGGATCCTTGCGCCGTCGTCCGGCCCTCAGGTCGTGCTGTCCGACACAAGACGCGGTGGGAAGCCACCACGGGCGATCGGTCCCCAGCGCTCGATGTCGATCTCGATCAGGCACTTGCCTTGGCGCTGCATCGCGTCGCGGTATTCGTCCCAGTCGGGATGCTCGCCGCTGATGCAGCGGTAGTACTCCACCAGTGGCTCGAGGGCCTCCGGAAGGTCCAGCACCTTGGCTACGCCGTCGACCTGGACCCAGGGATCACTCCAGCCGGGCGAGATCACGCAGATGCTGACTGCCGGGTTTCGTCGTGCGTTGATCGCCTTCGCCCGCTCCGGATACGTCGAGATCACGATCCGGTTGTCCCGGTTGAGACCGCAGGTGACGGGGGAGAGCTGAGGGCGCCCGTCTCGGCGCGTGGTGGCGAGGACCCCCTGGTGGCGGGTACGCAGGAACTCGAGCAGCCCGGCTCGGTCGACTTTCTCGGCGGTAGCGATCGATGGACTCATGAGGCCACTTTAAGGGTTTCGCACACCCCGGGCGGCCTGGCTCGTGACCGACCGCACCTCGGCTTGTGTGCAAAGACCCGATACACATGCGTCGCACATGTCACCTCTGCGGCTGCCGACCGTCGAGGTAACGGGCGTGGAGCTGTCCGCATGCCGCGGAGAGCGAGCCACCGAACTGCTGACGCCGCGTGGCGTGAAGCCCGTGCTCACGCAGCACACGCAAGAAGCGGCCGACGCGAGACGGTCGAGGTGGCCGGAACCGAGGCGTGACCCCGACCGCCGAGTTGTACGCGATCACGTTGACGCAGAACAGCTCCGGCCGGGAGAGCCCTGTGACCAGTGCGGCAAGCGCGTGCGCGTGGTCGAGGCTGTCGTTGTGGCCATCGATGAGAAGGTACGCAAGATAGGCCTTGCGCCTGGTTCTCACGACGTGCTCGTCGAGGATGGCCAGATTGTTCGCCAGCGGGAAGCGGTGCTGCAGCGGGATGAGCTCTCCGCGTTCGGCGTCGTACGGCGAGTGCACCGACAACGTCACCGTCACCTGGGGGAACTCCTCGACCAGCCGCTCAAGACCTGGTGCGAAACCCACCGTTGACACGGTGATCCGGCGTGGGCTGATGCCGAAGAAGTCCTTGCTGGTCAAAAGGTGCAGCGCCGGGAACGTGTGCGGATTGGCCAACGCCTCGCCCATCCCCATGAACGCGATGCTGTCCAGCCCAGGCGTTCGGCTCTCGCGCAGGTTCCTCGCGCGAAAGTACAGCACCTGGTCGCAGATCTCGTCGGCGGTGAGGTTGCGGACCAGGCCGACCGCACCAGTGGCACAGAAGGTGCAGCCAAGCCCGCAACCGACCTGCGTCGAGATGCAGAGCGACGTGAACCCGCTGCGGTAGTGGGTGAGGACACTCTCGATCCGCGCACCAGTGCGGCTTTCGAAGAGGACCTTCTCCACCTGCTCGGCCGACTGACGGGCCACCGGCCGCAGCTCACACAGAGCCGGTCCGATCTCGCTCGCCAGTCGATCACGAAGCGCTCGCGGGAACTCGACGAGTCGTTCGACCTCGGTGATACCGCGCTCATGAATGGCGCGGAGTAACTGGGTCAGGCGGTACGAAGGCGCCCCCGCCTCGGCGAGAACGCGTTGCAGCGTGGCGTACCGAGTCCCGACAGGTGGATTCGGCGCCACCGGAACATCCGCACCATACGATCGGCCTCCTCATGACAAGGAAGGACGGAACGGACAAGGGACATCCAGTGCAGGCCGACGCCGCGCGGGAAGACGCACCCCGACGCGAGACTCACCACCTCACAGGCGGGTTCGCGATGGGTGGACCGGCAGCGTAGGCCGGTCAGGTGCGTCACATGCCGCCCATTCTCTGGCTGTGACGAACCACCGTCAAATGAGTTGTCGAGCGCGCGTACGCCATGGCTTGCTGCCCGAGTCGTTCGGAACGTACGAGAGAATCGGGCTGATGTCACAAGAGGGAGCTTCACTTCGTACGTACGGTCTTTCCGTCTACCTTCCGTCCCTGCTCTACGGCATCGGTCAGGGTGCTGTGGCGCCCATCGTCGCGATCTCGGCCCTCGACCTCGGGGCTTCTGTGGGCGTGGCGAGCTTCGTCGTGGCCCTGGCAGGCCTGGGCCAGCTCGTGGGCGACCTGCCGGCGGGAGCGCTCGCGGAACGGATCGGGGAGCGACGGGCGATGCTCGGCGCGGCATTCCTGCTGATAGCGGCGCTGGTGGCGGCGATCCTCGCGACGTCGGTCTGGGTGCTCGGGGTAGCCATCGCGACCACCGGACTCGCCGGCGCGGTATGGCACCTCGCGCGGCAGGCGTACCTCACCGAGGTCGTCCCGTTCCGGCTCCGGGCCCGCGCCATGTCCACGCTGGGCGGCGTGCACCGGATCGGTGCCTTCCTCGGGCCGTTCCTCGGCGCCGGCGCCGTGCATCTGGCCGGGACGGACGGCTCGTACGGACTGCACGTGGTCGCGGTCGCCGTCGCTGCTGTGGCCTTGCTCGGGTTGCCCGAGCCCGGTGGCCGTGACCCGCAGGCTCATGCCCAGGCCGGACCGGGCATGGTCGAGGTAGCCCGGTCGCACCTGCCCGTCCTGCGCACCCTCGGGCTGGGAACCGTCCTGGTCGGTGCGGTCCGAGCGTCCCGGCAGGCCGTGATCCCGCTGTGGGCCGCGCACATCGGTCTGGACGCCGCGACGACCAGCCTGATCTTCGGCGTAGCGGGGGCCGTCGACATGGCGCTCTTCTATCCGGCCGGAAAGGTCATGGACCGGATCGGCCGGGCCTGGGTCGCGGTGCCGTCCATGGTCGTGCTCGGCATCGCACACCTCGTGCTTCCGCTGGCCCACAGCGCACCGACGCTCTTCGGTGTGGCGATGGCCATGGGGATCGGCAACGGCATCGGGAGCGGGATCATCATGACGTTGGGTGCCGATCTCTCGCCCGCTGTCGGCCGCACGACGTTCCTGGGTGCCTGGCGGCTGTGCTCGGACCTCGGATCGAGTGGCGGACCACTCGTGATCGGTGTGATCAGCTCGGCCGTGGCCCTGGCACCAGCCGTCGTGTTGATGGGTGTGCTCGGGCTCGTGGGCGCCATGATCCTCGGGCGCTGGATACCGGTGCACGTACCCTCGCCGCGCGCGATGAGCAGTGAGCCCAGCAGAGGGTAGAGGCGCCGCACGCCGGCCGAACCAGCTGCGGCGAGTCACGTGAACTGCCACGACAGGGCGGCCTCTATCATGAGGAGATGGCAGCTCACCACGAAGGGACAGAGCCCGGGGTCCCCGCACCGTTTGCCAAGATCGGCTTGACCTACGACGACGTTCTGCTCCTGCCCGGGGCTACTGAGATCCACCCCAGCGAGATCGACACGACGAGCAAGGTCTCCCGCCGGATCAGCGTCGCGATTCCCTTGCTCTCGAGCCCGATGGACACCGTGACCGAGGCCCGCATGGCGATTGCGGTCGCGCGGCAGGGTGGCCTGGGTGTGCTCCATCGCAACCTCTCGATCGAGGACCAGGCCCAGCAGGTCGACCTCGTGAAGCGGTCGGAAGCTGGGATGGTCGCTCAGCCCATCACGATCGGCCCGGACGCCACGATCGGCGAGGCTGACGCGTTGTGCGCGCAGTACCGCATCTCCGGCGTACCAGTCGTGGGGCCCGGGCACGAGCTCCTCGGCATCGTGACCAACCGCGACATGCGGTTCGAGACCGACAAGTCCCGGCTCGTACGCGATGTCATGACCCCCATGCCACTCGTGACCGGCCACGTGGGCATCTCGGCCGACGAGGCGATGGCGCTGCTTCGCCGGCACAAGATCGAGAAGCTGCCCCTGGTCGACTCGGCTGGTCGACTGCAAGGTCTGATCACCCTCAAGGACTTCGTGAAGCGCGACCAGTTCCCGCGCGCGACCAAGGACGACTCCGGCCGGCTCCGGGTGGGCGCCGCGGTGGGCTACTTCGGCGACGCCTGGAAGCGTGCGATGACGCTCGTCGAGGCGGGCGTCGACCTGATCGTCGTCGACACTGCCCACGGCCACACCCGAGGCGTCCTCGACATGATCCGGGCCCTCAAGGCAGAGCCCGCAGCACGCGACGTCGACATCGTGGGTGGCAACGTCGCGACTCGCGAAGGTGCCCAGGCGATCATCGACGCCGGCGCCGACGGTGTGCGGGTAGGGCTGGGACCCGGGTCGATCTGCACCAGCCGGGTCGTGGCCGGCGTGGGTGCACCGCAGATCACCGCGATCTACGAGGCGGCCCAGGCGGCACGCCCAGCGGGCGTCCCAGTGATCGGCGACGGCGGACTGCAGTACTCCGGCGACATCGCCAAGGCCCTCGTGGCCGGCGCCGACACCGTGATGTTCGGTTCGTTGCTGGCCGGCTGTGAGGAGAGCCCAGGGCAGCTCGTCTTCATCAACGGCAAGCAGTACAAGTCGTACCGCGGCATGGGTTCCCTCGGCGCGATGCGCTCCCGCGGGAAGAATCAGTCGTACTCCAAGGACCGTTACTTCCAAGGCGAGGTGACCTCCGACGACGAGCTCGTGCCGGAGGGCGTCGAGGGCCAGGTGCCGTACCGCGGCTCGCTCGCGGCCGTCACCCATCAGCTGATCGGCGGGCTGCGCCAGTCGATGTTCTACGTGGGGGCGCGTACGATCCCGGAGCTGCAGGAGAAGGGTCGCTTCGTCCGGGTGACGCCGGCCGGGCTGCGGGAGAGCCACCCGCACGACCTGCAGATGATGGTCGAAGCGCCCAACTACTGGGTCCGCTAGCGCGTACGAAAGAATGCGTTGGTGACTGAGATTGAGATTGGTCGCGGCAAGCGTGGCCGCCGCGCGTACTCCTTCGACGACATCGCGATCGTGCCCAGCCGGCGTACGCGAGACCCCGAGGAGGTCTCGACGGTCTGGCAGATCGACGCGTACCAGTTCCAGATGCCGGTCGTCGCGGCGCCCATGGACTCGGTGATGTCGCCTGCCACGGCGATCGCCTTGGGCAAGCTGGGCGGACTGGGCGTGCTCAACCTCGAAGGACTGTGGACGCGGTACGACGATCCCGAGCCGCTGCTCGCCGAGATCGTCTCGCTGGATCCCGCTTCCGCCACGGAACGGATGCAGCAGATCTACGCCGAGCCGATCAAGCCCGATCTCATCACCGCGCGGATCGGTGAGATCCGGGACGCCGGCGTGACCGTGGCCGGCGCACTGTCTCCCGCGCGCACGAAGCAGCTGTGGAAGACGGTGATCGACGCCGGCGTGGACATCTTCGTGATCCGCGGGACGACGGTCTCGGCCGAGCACGTCTCGAGCCAGACCGAGCCGCTCAACCTCAAGCAGTTCATCTACGAGCTCGACGTCCCGGTCATCGTCGGCGGGTGCGCGACCTACCAGGCGGCGTTGCACCTCATGCGAACCGGTGCGGCCGGTGTGCTGGTGGGCTTCGGCGGAGGCGCCGCCCACACCACGCGTTCGGTCCTCGGCGTCGCGGTCCCCATGGCGTCGGCCGTGGCCGACGTCGCGGCCGCACGGCGTGACTACCTCGACGAGTCGGGCGGGCGGTACGTCCACGTGATCGCGGATGGCTCGGTAGGCCGCTCCGGCGACATCGCGAAGGCGATCGCATGTGGCGCGGACGCCGTGATGCTGGGCTCACCGCTCGCGCGTGCCGTCGAAGCACCTGGCAAGGGCTACCACTGGGGCATGGAGGCACACCACGGCGAGCTGCCCCGCGGGGCGCGCGTCGAGGTGGGCACCGTCGGGACCCTGGAGGAGATCCTCTTCGGACCTTCGCGGCTCTCCGACGGGACGATGAACCTCGTGGGCGCACTGCGCCGGGCGATGGCGACCACGGGATACACCGAGCTCAAGGAGTTCCAGCGGATCGAGGTCGTCGTCCAGTAGCACCGGCTCGGTTCGTGCCCACACCAGTGGGTGGTACGGCGAACGCCTGACGCGATCTGCTGAACACACACGCGGCCTCGTGCCGCGGCCTCGGGTACGCCCTGAGAGCGCGGTCGTCCCGATACCCGTCGTGGGGTGCCCGTACTTCGGCGGGCACCCCACCCGACGGTCTCGTTCAGGACGGCCTGCCGTCGGTGGGCACGGCGCGTACGAACACTTCCACGCGGACCTCTCCGCTCGGCGTCTGCACGGTGCCCGTGAGCAGGCCGGGCTGTCGCTCGTCGGCGGAGAGGTTGGAGAGCGACACACCGTTGCCGCCGACGCGTACGACGTCCGAAGCGGCGCCGGGACGCGCATCGGTCGGGGTCGTCTCGCCGATCTGCGACGGAGGCGTGTCGCTCGGGACCGGGATCTCGGCCCGGGCGTCGACCGGCTTGGCATCGACCGGTGTCGCGTCTGGCGCCGCCGGCGCTGCCGGCGCTGCCGTCGGCTCGCTCACCTCTGCGGAGGTGGCCGCAGCGGTGTCGGTCCTCGTGGCGTGTGACGCGGCCGTGTCCGCGCGCGACGAGCGTCGAGGATGAGCCCGGCGGGCCCTGCGTGCGGCCCGGCGCTCGGCGTACCCCTCCACCATCGTGTAGAGCGTCGGCACGAGGATCAGGGTCAGCAGCGTCGAGCTGACCAGACCACCGATCACCACGAGGGCCAGCGGCCTGGAGATGAAGACCCCGCCTCCGGTCAGGCCGAGCGCCATGGGGACCAGGGCGCAGATGGTCGCGAGGGCGGTCATGAGGATCGGGCGCAGCCGGCGCCGGCCGCCCTCGACCACGGCCTCGCGGACGCTCATGCCTTGAGCGCGGTACTGGTTGATCAGGTCGATCAGCACGATCGCGTTCGTCACCACGATCCCGACCAGCATCAGCAGGCCGATCAGAGCCGGCACGCCCAGGGCGGTGTCGGTGAGCAGCAGCATGCCGAGGGCACCGGTCGCAGCGAACGGCACCGACACCAGGAGGATCAGCGGCTGGATCAGGCTGCGGAACGTCGCGACCATGATCGCGAACACGATGACGATGGCCGCGAGCATGGAAAGACCCAGCTGGGTGAACGCCTCGGCCTGCTCGGCACTCACCCCGCCGAGCTCCCACGACGCGCCGGCGGGGAGGTCCAGCTTCTCCAGCTCGGCCCGCAGGTCGGCGGTGATCCGTCCGAGGTCGGCGGCGTTGGGCGTGGCGCTGACCGTGGCGCTGCGTTCACCGTCGATCCGGGTGAGCTGGGCGGGCCGGGTTGCCTCGGAGACCTGTGCCACGTCGCGCAGCTCGACGGTCGTGCCCAGCGGGGTGGGAATCTCCATCCGGCGCAACGCGGCGAGGTCGCCGGGCTCCTCCGAGGTGTACAGCATCACGTCGCGCCGGTTGCCGTCGAGCTCGACCGCGCCGACATCCTGTCCTTCGAACGCCTCCCGAACCGCCTGACCGATCTGCGCGTCCGACAGCCCCACGCGGGCTGCCTTCTCCCGATCCACGTCGACCTCGATCGTCGGGAGGTCGGAGGCGAGGTTGTTCGTGACGTCGGTGATGCCTTCCACCTTGCGCACGGCGCGCTCGACCTGGGCGGCCGCCGTCCGCAGTGCCTCGGTGGTCGGCGCGGTGACGATGACCTCGAGGCTGTTGTTGCCGAAGCCGGTCTGCTGCTCCTGCACGGTGATCGTGCCAGCATCCTTGACCTCGGCAAGCCTCTCCCGGATCGTGTCCGCCAGCTCCTGCTGGTCGAGGTCGTCCTTGGTCGCGATCCAGTACACGACCTCGTTGGAGCTGTTGCCGGAGGAGAATCCGGCGAACTCGGCCGACCCCACGGTCGTCTGGTACGACTCGATGCCGCTGATCCCGTCCAGCACCGCCTCGACCTTCCGGGCCGCCTCGTCGGTGCGCTCGAGCGAGGTCGACACCGGCATCACCTGGGTCACGTTGAGGGTGTTGTCTCCGCTGTCGTCGAGGAAGTTCGTCTTGAGCAGCGGTGTCGCGGCGAGGGTGCCGACGAAGGTCAGCAGGCCGGCGAGGATGGTGGTCGCGCGATGCCGCGTCGTCCACCGGATGACCGGCACGTAAGCGCGTTGCAGGGGGTTGCGACGCTCCTTCTTGAGCGCCTCGTCACGGACCCGTGCTTCATCGCCTGGGGACACGGCCGGCGGTCGCAAGAACCAGTACGCGAGCACCGGGATGATCGTGAGCGACACCAGGAGCGACGCGAGCAGCGCGATCGTGACGGTCACGCCGAACGGCCGGAAGAGCTCGCCGACCTGGCCGCTCACGAACGCGATCGGGAGGAACACCCCGACCGTCGTGAGCGTGGACGCGGTGATCGCGCCGGCGACCTCGCGGACGCCGTTCATGATCGCGTCGTGCTTGGTCTCGCCGTAGCCGAGATGGCGCTTGATGTTCTCCAGCACGACGATCGAGTCGTCGACCACCCGGCCGATCGCGACCGTGAGCGCGCCGAGCGTGAGGATGTTGAGCGAGTAGCCACCCGCGTAGAGCCCGATCATCGCCACCAGGACCGAGAACGGGATCGACATGGCGGTGACCAGGGTCGAGCGGATGGACAACAGGAAGACCAGGATCACGAGCACCGCGAAGAAGAGCCCCGCCGTGCCTTCGCTCGTGAGCCCTTCGATCGATTCCTCGATGAACGGCGCCTGGTCGAAGACCACCGTGAGCTCAGCGTTCTCGCCGAGCTGCTCGCGCAGGTCGTCGAGCTTGTCTTGCACGGCGTGCGAAACCGTGACCGTGTTGCCGTCCGCCGTCTTGGTGACCGAGATGCCGAGCGTCTCCCGGCCGTTCGTCCGCGTGATCGAGCTCGACTCGGCCAAGGCTCGCTCGACCGTGGCGACGTCGCCCAGCTTGACCGGTTCGGGGGCGGCAGGTGCCCTCCCAGGGCGTGCGATGCCTCCCGGCGCTTGTGCCCCCGCCGCGCCAGCGGACTGCGACGCCGGCTCCCCGGCCGGTCCGCCGGGACCTGCGGACTGCGGTCCGCCCGCCGCTGTGCCTGGCGCACCAGACCGTCCCGACGCTGCCCCGCTCGGGCTACCCGCCGGCATGATCGGAAGGTCGCGGATCTCCTGGAGCGAGCTGAACGTCGACCCGACCTCGATCGTCACCGACCGGTCACCGGAGCTCAGCTGCCCACCAGGAACAGCGATTCCGTTGGCCTGCAGTGCGCCGATCACGCTCTGCGTGGTGAGACCGGCGTCACGGAGCTTGTCGTTGTCGATCCGGATCGCCACGACCTCGTCGCGGACTCCCGTGATCTCGACGTCACGCACGTCGGGCAGCTGCCGCAGCTCCGGCACCACCCGCTCTTCGAGCCGTTGGGCGAGCTCTTGCTGGCTCTCCGTCGAGCTCACCGCGAGCATGACGACCGGGAAGTCGTTGAAGTTGCCAGCCTGCACGCTGGGGTCCACGTCGTCCGGTAGCTGGCTCGACGCCCGGTCGACGGCCTGCTGGATGTCCTGGACCGCTTTGTCGATGTCGGTGCCGAAGGCGAAGCTCGCTTGCACCATCGAGAAACCGTTGCTCGAGGTGGACGTGACCTCGTCGAGACCGTCGACACCGGAGATGGCGTTCTCGATCGGCTCGGTGACCTCACGCTCGACGATTTCCGGAGATGCGCCGGGGTAGGAGGTCACGATGAAGGCACCGGGAAGCTGCAGGCTGGGAATGAGTTCCTGCTTGAGGGAGCCGGTGGAGACCACGCCGAACGCGACGATCGCGAGGGAGATCAGGGCGATCAGGCTCCGGTTGGCGAGGCTCAACCTGGCCAATTTGGACATACGGGCGGCCTTTCCGTTGTCGGTCAGTGGTGGGTCTCCGGTTCGTCTGCCGGGTCGACAATACTTCGTGTCGTACGGATTATCGCCACTAGGCGTATCTTCTCAGGTAATTTCAGGTGTCGAATCCTCCTTCCGGGGGAGTCCTGCACCTGCTGACGGGACAACCAGCACGAAGCGTGTCATGCACACCCAGGCCGACCTGGACGCGAAGTCGGCGGCCCCAGCGGTTGCCGGGCCCGTGGGGCGAGATGGACGCTGTCGCCCGCGCAGCCGCTGATCCCGACGACGTGAGGAGGCGTAGTGGCTGAGGTTGATCAGCCGGTGGTCGCCGACCGCGACACCAGCCGTGAGAGCTTGATCGAGCGCATCGAGCGTGCCGAGGCGATCGTGAGCGGCAGCCTCGTCCGGCACCGGGCGATGAGCCTGTTCACCGTCGATCTCACGATGCAGCAACTGCGGGTGCTCTTCATCCTCGCGGCGGGCAAGGAAGGCGTCTTCGCTGACTTCTGCGATCCGGCTGGTGGCCGGCCGTCAGCGAATGGGTCGCGCGAGCGCGGCACCGCCCTGTCGGCGCACGAGCTCGCCGACGCGCTGGGAGTCGGCCCCACCACCCTGACCGGCATCGTCGACCGGCTGGAGGCCCGGAACCTCGTGTGTCGGCTGGCCGACGGCAAGGATCGTCGGGTGCGTCGGATCGACCTCACGGATGCCGGACGGCGACTCGTCAACGAGATCATGGCGGCGCATCGAGAGCATCGGCGGGAGCTGCTCTCCCAACTGGAGCCGGACGTCCTGGCAGGGCTTGCCGTCGCTCTCGAGGCACTTGCGGGAGTATGCGAGCGTGCCCCACGGAACGCGGTGTCGTGAACACGTGTGGGCCTTGCCTCTCGATGCCGCCCTGGTAGGCCGGTGACGGCGGCAGGTCAGGTCTGCTGGCTCGTGGCGGCGAGGACGAATGGTGTGTCGTACGGCATGGGCGACGCCACGTCGAAGCAGTTCTGGTACAGCACGACGCAGCGACCTGTGGTCGTACGCAACGCCATCGTGGAGAAGCCGGGCACTCCGCCCTGGTGGCCGTACGCGCTCACGCCCCCTGCGAAGTCGTAGCGGACGATTCCCAACCCGCGTGAGCGATGGGCATCGATGCGTTCTGTGCAGTCGAGCATCTTGTCAAGCCACGGTCGGGAGAGCAGCCGACCGGTGAGCAGGGCGTCCAGGAACCTCGCGACGTCAAGCGGTGTCGACACGATGGCGCCTGTGCTCCACGACTCCGACGGTGTGATCGTCGTGCATTCCCGATACGGCGACGTGGGGTCCGGCCACACGTACCCCGTCGCATGGGGCCCCCGGCACCTGGGGATCGACGGTCGGGAACGACGTGTCGTGCAAGTAAAGTGGTGCGAAGATTCGCTGCCACAGCTGGGCTTCGAGGCTTTGCCGTGTGGCCTTCTCGATGATGAGACCAAGCAGGACGTAGTCGGTGTTGCAGTAACGGTACTCGGAGTCGGGCGGTCGACGGTCGTCCACGCGTAGTGCGGTTTCCACGAGCGATTCCGGCGACCAGTAGCGGTACAGGACACCGATGTCAGGGGGACTGCCGAAGAGCGCCTCGACGTACTCCGGCAGGCCCGAACGCATCCGGACCAGCATCTCGACGGTGATCTCGTCGCCTGCCGGGATGAGGTCCGGCAGCCATTTCGCCACGGGGTCGCTCAGCGCCACGATCTGCTCGTCCACAAGCTGCAGCAGCGTCGTGGCGACATAGACCTTGGTGACGCTGCCGATCCGGAACCTGTCGCCCAGTGCGATCGGTCTGGGGCAGTCGAGGTCGGCCACCCCGGCGGAGCCCGCGAACACGACACGGTCGCCTTCGCAGACGAGCCCGAACAGTCCTGGCCCGTAAGACTCGGCGGTCTGTTCGAGTGCGCTCGTGAGCCTGCGCTGCAGTTGCTCGCTCATCGATACCTGCCCTCACCCGTCGCCGCGCCGTGGAGGGACGGCGGTGCCGACTCAGCCCACGTGATCACGGACGAAAGTAGCGCATATCCGCCTCGCCTGCTCCGCGCTCGCCTGCCCGGCGACGCCCGACCGGGCGGATCTGGTCGAATCGGACACCTCAGTCGCGAGGGATCGGCCTACGCTGAACACATGACGGCGCCGACCTCCGCACAACCCACGAGCCTCGACCGTGCGCATGCGCTTCCCCCTGAGCGCATCGCCGCACTCACCGCCCGAGTCGTCGCAACCTCGGGCGAAACCATCACATCGGTCAGTCCGCTCACGGGAGAGCCATTGGCGCAGATCCCGGTCTCGAGCGACGCCGACGTGGCCGCCGCATTCGAACGCGCCCGCGCCGCGCAGGCCGAATGGGCGCGGGTACCCGTTCGCGAGCGGGCGCGCATCCTGCTCCGCCTCCATGACCTCGTGTTCCAACGCCAGGAGGCGATTCTCGACATCGTGCAGTGGGAATCGGGCAAGGCGCGACGGCATGCGTACGAAGAGGTCGCCGACGTCGCCATGAACGCCCGCTACTACGCGCGCACCGCGCCGCGTCTCCTGCGGCCGAGGCGGCGGGCCGGCCTGTTCCCGCTTCTCACCCACACCGTCGAGCTCCGCCATCCGAAAGGTGTGGTGGGCGTCATCGCACCGTGGAACTACCCGCTCACCATGGCGATCTCCGACGCTCTCCCGGCACTTGCGGCCGGCAACGCGGTCGTCACCAAGCCCGCGAGCCAGACCATCCTCTGTGCCCTGGTCGGCGCGGAGCTGCTCGCCGAGGCCGGCCTGCCGGACGGGCTGTGGCAGATCGTCGTCGGGGAGGGCTCCCGGGTGGGCAGCGCGGTCATCGAGAACGCCGACTTCGTCTGCTTCACCGGATCGACCGAGACCGGGCGTCGGGTCGCCCGACGCTGTGGCGAGCGCCTGATCGGCACCAGTCTCGAGCTCGGAGGCAAGAACCCCTTGCTCGTCCTCGACGACGCCGACCCAGACAAGGCGGCCGAAGGTGCCGTGCGCGGCTGCTTCTCCAACGCCGGCCAGCTCTGCATCTCGATCGAACGCCTCTATGTCGATGCTCGCGTCTACGACGCGTTCGTCGAGCGCTTCCTCACGCGGGTCAACCAGATGAAGGTCGCGGCGACGTTCGACTACACCGCCGACATGGGGTCGCTGACCTCGGCCGACCAGCTCGCGACGGTCACTGCCCACGTCGACGACGCCGTGAGCAAAGGTGCGAACGTGTTGGCGGGAGGCAAGCCGCGCCCCGACCTCGGTCCGTACTTCTTCGAGCCCACCGTGCTGTCCGGTGTCACGCCCGCGATGCGTTGCTATCGCGAGGAGACCTTCGGACCGGTGGTGTCGCTCTATCGCGTGGACGATGCGGACGAGGCGGTCGCCGCCGCCAACGATTCACCGTACGGGCTCAACGCCGCTGTCTACGGCCGTGACGTACGACGCGCACGGGTCGTCGCCAGCCGGATCCGGGCCGGCACGGTCAACGTCAACGACGCCTACGTCGCGGCATGGGGCAGCGTGGACGCGCCCATGGGTGGCATGGGCGACTCCGGCCTTGGCCGGCGCCACGGGGTCGACGGGCTGATGAAATACACCGAGGCCCAGACCGTCGCCGTACAGAGGGTCCCGATTGCGCCGATCGGCGGCATGTCGTACGAAACGTTCACACGCAGCGTCGGCGCCGGGCTGCGGACGCTGCGGTGGCTCGGCCGGAAGTGAGCGCTGATGAGTCGACCAGACGAGCACGATGGCGTGCAGCGTCCTGCTGCCGTGAGGTGGTGGAGGTCGCTACGGCGGTACCACGCACGTCGCGGCACCGAGGCAGGTGACGGCTCGACGTACCGCTACGACGTCGTGATCATCGGCTCGGGCTTCGGTGGAAGCGTGGCGGCACTTCGACTGACGGAGAAGGGCTACCGGGTTGCGGTCCTCGAGGCCGGCGCACGGTTCGCCGAGGCCGAGGACGAGGCAGGCAGGACGCAGAACGACCCCTGCCGTGACGTGGTTCCGCTCCCTCGAACCTCCTGGCAGGTGCGCCGGTTCCTGTTCGCGCCGAAGCTGGGCTGCTACGGGATCCAGCGGATCAGCCTGTTGCGCGACGTGCTCGTGCTTTCGGGCGCAGGGGTTGGCGGCGGGTCGCTCGTCTACGCCAACACGCTGTACGAACCGCTTGCCGAGTTCTACGCCGACCCTCAGTGGGCTCACATCACCGACTGGCGCAGCGAGCTCGCGCCGTACTACGACCAGGCCAAGCGGATGCTGGGCGTCACCACCAACCCCACGATGACGCCGTCGGACGAGGCGATGCGGGCGGTGGCGGAGGAGATGGGTGTGGCGGACACCTTCCGTCCCACGCCGGTGGGTGTGTTCTTCGGTGAGCCCGGGACGGCGCCTGGCACCGAGGTCGACGACCCGTACTTCGGTGGCGTGGGGCCACGCCGGCGTACGTGTCTGCAGTGTGGCGAGTGCATGACGGGCTGCCGCCACAATGCCAAGAACACCATGACCCGCACCTATCTCTATCTCGCCGAGCGTGCGGGTGCTGTCGTCTACCCGCTCACGACGGCGATCGCGGTGCGCCCACTTGCCAAGGGTGGCTACGCCGTCGACACCTGTCGGACCGATGCGGCCCGTGCGTCGACCACCCGGCGCCGCGACCGACGCACCTTCCACGCCGAGCAGGTGGTCTTCGCCGCCGGTGCACTGGGCACCCAGGAGCTGCTCCATCTGGCGAAGGCCGAAGGCTGGTTGCCGAATCTCTCCTCGCGGCTCGGTGAGCTCACGCGTACCAACTCCGAGTCCATCGTCGGCGCAGTGAGCAGGCGCCGCGACGTGGACTACTCACGTGGGGTCGCCATCACGTCGTCGTTCCATCCGGATCCGCATACCCACGTCGAGCCAGTGCGGTACGGCAAGGGCAGCAACGCGATGGGATTCCTGCAGACGCTGCTCACCGATGGCGGAGGGCGCTGGCCGCGCTGGGTCACGTGGCTTGCGACGGTGGCACGGCATCCGCTGCTCTTCTTGCGGATGTACGACCTCCGGCACTGGTCGGAGCGCACCATCATCGCGCTGGTCATGCAGTCGCATGACAACTCGCTCACGGTGAGCCTGAGGCGTCGCCTGTTCGGACGACCGCGCCTCACCTCACGACAGGGGCATGGTCAGCCGAACCCCACCTGGCTACCGGTTGCGAACGACGTCGTCCGGCGCTTGGCGAGGCGGATCGGAGGCGTGCCTGGTGGCACGATCGGTGAGATCGCGAACATCCCCATGACGGCTCACATCATCGGCGGTGCGGTGATCGGTGACTCGCCGCAGACCGGGGTGATCGATGCCTATCACCGGGTGTATGGCCATCCCGGGCTTCACGTCGTCGACGGCGCGGCGGTCTCGGCCAACCTGGGTGTCAATCCCTCCTTGACGATCACCGCGCAGGCCGAACGCGCGATGGCATTCTGGCCGAACCGCGGTGACCCTGACCCGCGTCCACCGCTGGGCGCGCCCTACCGCCGGATCGACCCGGTGCCGCCACACAACCCGGTCGTTCCGGTAGCCGGTGACGCGGCGAAGACGTCACCACGTGACTCGACGTCGTGACGCGCACCAGCCGCCTGCCGGAGCCCTCGACCGCTGTCGGCTCCATGCTCGACAGTGCTCGACAGTCTCCAGACCGGACGGAGGCGAAGATGTCGTTCATCAGCGTGAACAGCTCCCGATAGCCAGGGTCGCGTGATGTGACGTCGGTCGACCGGATCCGTCGGTCTGCGATGACGAGGTAGATGAAGAGCTCATCGGGCATGGAGGTCTGCCACGGGCGACCGGACGTGCGGTCGGGTTGCCCGGAAGACGGCGGGACCTTTCGAAGCGCTGTATCCAGGCGCCGTACGACGTCTCGACCGACCGTGCAGCTGACCGGGCTCTGACCGCGGCTGCGGAGGGTCGCGCGTCCGTCGGCCTGGACGGTGAGCGTGTCGTCGAAGCCGGCGATCCCGCCCGACCGCTGCCAGACGAGGGGATACGGCAGGCGGTTGGCGTGCTCTGAGCTGGTGCTGGTCGGGAGAGGAGTGGACGTCTGCGGGGTGGTCTGAGACGTGGAGCTGTCCCGACCGGTTCCACACGCGGTCACCGCGACGGCCAGAGCGACCGCCGTCCCGAGGCTTACGAGAAGTCGACGCCGGAATGAGGGTGTGTCGCTCGTCCGCCGTCGCATTACGCCTCGCCCCCCACCGAGACCGTCATGGATGTGCGACGCGCCGTTCGCCGATGTGGTTCCGCATGGGCGGTGAGACCGTACGACTCCAGGCGAGAGCGGGGGCCCGACTCCAGCAGGCGAGGAGCCGGGCCCCTACACGATCGCACGAGGCACCGCGAGGCCGCGAGCGGTTGCCTTCGTACGGACGCGGCGGGCCGGAGAGAACCGGCAAAGCTGCCCCGTCGACCCACCAACGAGCGACACCGCCGGTCGGTTACGGCCGACTCGCGTTCGTTGTGAGGAATCACCGGGCTCGCCACGCTCTGGCGCAGGACGCCAAGACCGCCGATGTCGGCAAGCCGGTACGAACCACGCGTGCGATCAGTCGTCGTCGTCGTACCCACGAAGACCTCAGCAGCCGCCGGGGCCCGGCCGCCAACTAGACTCGGAACGGTTCAGACGCAATAGGCGCTTTCGCCGGTCCTCGAAGGATCATCGTGACCGACCACGATCTTGTTCTCGTCGTCGACTACGGCGCGCAGTACGCTCAGCTGATCGCCCGCAGGGTCCGCGAGGCCCGCGTCTACTCCGAGATCGTCCCGCACACCATGCCGGTCGAGACGATGCTCGCCCGGCGTCCCAAGGCGATCATCCTGTCCGGCGGTCCGCAGTCGGTCTACGCACCGGGCGCGCCGCAGGTCGACCGGCGGTTGTTCGACGCCGGCGTACCGACCTTCGGCATCTGCTACGGCTTCATGGCGATGGCCCAGGCCTTGGGCGGTGACGTGCAGCTCACCGGGCGGTCGGAGTTCGGGCGTACCCCGGTCACGATCGAGGCGGACGCGCGCGGGGGCCAGCTGCTCCGCGACCTGCCGCAGCGCTTCAACGTCTGGATGTCCCACGGTGACGAGGTGGTGCAGGCGCCGCCGGGATTCGTCCTGACGGCGAGCTCGGCCGGCGCGCGGGTGGCGGCGTTCGAGGACGGCGACCGCCGGCTCGCGGGTGTCCAGTGGCATCCGGAGGTGCTCCACTCCGAGCATGGTCAGCAGGTGTTGGAGAAGTTCCTCTACGACTTCGCGGGGTGCCGGCCGACCTGGACGATGGTCAACATCGTCGAGGAGACGGTCGACGCGGTGCGTGCCCAGATCGGTGACAAGCGAGCGATCTGCGCGCTGTCCGGTGGCGTCGACTCGGCCGTGGCGGCTGCTCTGGTCCACCGTGCGATCGGTGACCGGCTCACCTGTGTCTTCGTCGACGGCGGGCTGCTTCGGCAAGGCGAGGTCGAGCAGGTGGAGCGCGACTTCGTCGAGGCGACGGGGCTCAAGCTCAAGGTGATCGACGCCGCCGACCAGTTCCTCGACGCGCTGGCCGGGGTCACCGATCCGGAGCAGAAGCGCAAGATCGTCGGCCGGGAGTACATCCGGGCGTTCGAACGCGCTGCGCGAGAGGTGATGGCCGACGCGGGCTCGCACGGCGAGACGGTCGAGTTCCTCGTCCAGGGGACGCTGTATCCGGACGTCGTGGAGTCCGGCGGGGGCGAAGGCGCCGCCACCATCAAGTCGCATCACAACGTCGGAGGGCTGCCGGACGACCTGCAGTTCTCCCTGGTGGAGCCGCTGCGCGCGCTGTTCAAGGACGAGGTGCGCCAGGTCGGCGAACAGCTGGGGCTGCCGCCGAAGCTCGTGTGGCGGCATCCGTTCCCTGGCCCTGGTCTTGCGATCCGAGTCGTGGGCGAGGTGACGCGGGAGCGACTCGCCATCCTGCGCGCGGCGGACGCGATCGCACGCGAGGAGCTCACGGCCGCCGGGCTCGACCGTGAGATCTGGCAGTTCCCCGTCGTGCTGCTGGCCGACATCCGGTCGGTCGGCGTGCAGGGCGACCAGCGCACGTACGGTCATCCGATCGTGTTGCGCCCGGTGACGAGTGAGGACGCCATGACCGCCGACTGGGCTCGGTTGCCGCTCGATCTGCTCGAGCGCATCTCCACGCGCATCACGAACGAAGTACGCGAGGTCAACCGCGTCGTCCTTGACATCACCAGCAAGCCACCGGCGACCATCGAGTGGGAGTGACGTCCCTCGACGGCGCACCCTCGACGATGACCAGGCGTGGCGAATGCTCGTCCACCACGGCAAGGCCCTTGACAATGACCAGGCGTGGCGAGTAGGCGCCCACCATGGCAGGGCTCGGCACCGGGCGAGGGTACCCGGCACCTCGTGTCCTCTGGCGTGAGACGGAGGCCTGAATGGTTGAGACGAAGGCGCAGTTCGCCAAGGAGACCGGAAGCCGCGGCGACTTCGTACGCCAGAAGAACCGGTTCACCGACCGCATCACGGCGGACGGCTCGTCGCCGTGGCCGGTCGAGCCGGGCAGGTACCGGCTCGTCTGGTCGCGCGCCTGTCCGTGGGCCCACCGGGCGGTCATCGTGCGCAGGCTGCTCGGCCTCGAGGACGTGATCTCCCTCGCCACGGTCGACCCGATCCGCGACGAACGTGGTTGGCGGTTCACCCTCGATCCGGGTGGTCGGGACCCTGTGCTCGGCATCGAGTTCCTGAGCGAGGCCTACCACAAGACCGATCCTGCGTACGACGGTCGCGTGACCGTGCCGTGCCTCATCGACATTCCGAGCGGAAAGGTCGTGACGAACGACTTCCCGCAGATCACGTTGGACTTCTCCACGCAGTGGAAGGCGTTTCACCGACCTGACGCACCAGACCTGTATCCCGAGGCGCTACGCGACGAGATCGACGCCCTCGCGGCCGTGATCTACGAGGACGTCAACAACGGTGTCTACAAGTGCGGTTTCGCGACGTCGCAGGAGGCCTACGAAAGCGCCTTCGACGCGCTGTTCGCTCGCCTGGACTGGCTCGAGGAGCGCCTGAGCAGACAGCGCTACCTCGTCGGCCAGCAGCTCACCGAGGTCGACATCCGGCTCTTCACGACCTTGGTGCGTTTCGATGCCGTCTACCACAACCACTTCCGGTGCAACCGCAACAAGCTCACCGAGTTCCCGGCGCTGTGGGCGTACGCGCGTGACCTCTACCAGACGCCCGGCATCGGGGACACCGTCGACTTCGACCAGATCAAGCGGCACTACTACCTCACGCACGACAAGCTCAACCCCACCGGCATCCTGCCCAAGGGTCCGGACGTGTCAGGCTGGACGACGCCTCACGGTCGAGACGCCCTCGCGTGAGGTCTTCGGCACCGAATCCATCAGCAAGGTCGTCGAGGCGGCTCACGACGCTGCCCGCCAGCCGTCGTCACCGCGAACGAAGCGCGAGCGTGTGGCGTCGTCGAAGCGGCTCCCCGTCCACTGTCGCGTGGTGACGGTCACCTGCGTACGGTCGCCGTCGATGAGGTTGTATCCGTTGGGCTCGCCCTTGAGCCGGTCCGAGAACGCTGTGCCGGACTGTGCCACCACGAGCCCTGCGACGACCCCGCTGTACGCCAGGTGAACGTGCCCGCCAAGCAGGAGGTCAGCACAGCTCCGGAGCCGCTGCAGGGCGTATGTCGACCTGCCCAACGGTCCGCGGCGCTGACCGGCCATGGTGAGCAGGAAGGGGTGGTGGGCGACGACGACGCGCAGGGTGTCGGGAGCGGTGTCGCGGAGCACGTTCTCGACGGCGGCGATCTGCGACGCGTTGATCCGACCACGCGACCAGTCCAGGTGCATGCTCCACTGGCGGGCCGTGTTGACGCCGACGGCCACTACTCCGTCGACGCTGAGCGGGGTGGCGGTCGTCGTGTCGGTCGTCGCGATGTGCCGCGTCCACGCCAGCCAGGGCCGCAGGAACCGTGACCAGATCCGCCATCCAGGCAGGTCGTGATTTCCCGGTACGACAAGCGCGGGCGCCGGCAACTGGTCGAGGAACTCCCGCGCGGCAAGGAACTCGCGGCTACGGGCACCTTGGGTGAGGTCACCGCAGACCGCGACCATCGTGGGTCGAGCGTCACGCAGGTCGTCGAGCAGAGCCTCGGCGATCCGTGGTACCTCGCGTCCGAAGTGCAGATCGGAGATCTGCGCGATGCGCACGCTCATCGCGTCGCTGCCGGGCTCAGGACGGCGAGCGCCTTTGGTTCGATCTCGTATCGCAGCGGCATCTCCAGCTGGATGGCTTCCCCGTCGTTCATGACGCTCACCAATCCGAGCCCAGATGTGTGCACCTGTGCCTCAGCGCCGAAGTACGTACGAAGTCGGCGGTCCCGAAGCCACGAGCCGTCACGAAGCTTGGTGGCGAGCATCACGAGGTCCCAACGCGACCGGTCGCGGATCACGTAGATGCCGAGCTGGCCGGAGTCCAGGCTTGCTCGCTTCGGAAACGGCGCGGGCTCTGAGGAGAACGGATTGTTCGAGACCACGAGGGCGCGCGTGCGTACGACGTGTTCCCTGCCGTCCACGACGACATGCAGCCGGATGCGTGGGAAGCGGCGCAGGATCTCGACACCGCGGACCAGCATCTTGGCCATACGCCAGCCGGATCGGCCACGCGTGCGCTCGCGGAGTCGACCGAGGTGTGGGAGCAGGGCTATGGCAGACGCGCAGAGGAACGGCGTTCCGTTGACGCGCATGACGTCGATCGGGCGGACCTCACCGGCGAGCAGCGCGCCGAGTGCGGCCTCGGGGTCGGCCGGTAGGCCGAGATCGACGGCGAGGACGTTCATCGTTCCGAGCGGCAACACGCCGAGCGGTACGCCCTTGCCGATCAGCTGGGTGGCGACTGAGGTGATGGTGCCGTCGCCGCCGGCCGCGATCACCGCATCCGGTGCGTGGGCGATGAGGCTCTGCACGTCATCGCCCACGCGCTGCGGGTCGAATTGCACCAGCACCGGGTCGATGCCGCGTCGGGTGAACATCTCGGTGAGCTGATGCTCCACCGCCCCGTTGGAGTCCGAGGCCGTCGCAGCACCAGAGCGCGGGTTGTAGACGACCGCAAGCGTGCGCATCCTTCGAGTCTAGGGGCGCTGTGACTCGAAAAGACGCTGTGCAGATTGGCAATTGTGCAGAAAAGTGCAGACCAACCGAGGCCGCTGCTCAGAGCTCTTCTTCGGGCACGATGATCCAGGCTGCCAGGTAGATGACCAGTCCGAGGCCCCAGACGAGCGCGAGCACGACCATGCCAAGTCGTACGACGACCGGATCCAGCCCGACGTAACGGCCGATGCCACCGCAGACTCCAGCGATCATCCGGTCGTCTCTCGTGCGGACGAGCTTCTTGATGTTGCTGGGATCGCCTCCGCCTCGCCGGAGCGGTGTGGTGTCGTTCATGGATGTCATGCCTCCTTCTCCAACACGTTGCATGTGCAGACTCCTGCTGCGGTCATCGGCGCGGCCGGCGCATCGTCATGGCGATGCCCGCGGCTCCGGCCACGATGAAGACCAGGGGGAGCAGCCAGCCGAGGTCGTCAAGATTCAGCAGCGGGCTCTGAACCAGCAGCCAGGTCAGCGCGAGCGCGCAGCACAGGAGACCCAGGACCAGCGCCGCGGCGTTGCCTCTGGTGCGACCCTTGAGTTGTCTAGGACCCACGGCGCACCTCCAGGGTGCCGACGCCGATGTTCACGTCAAGCGTGAGGTGTCCGCCACCTCGCCCGTCCTTGCCGTAGTCGGTGGTTCTTTCGTGGACACCGAATCCGCCACGGGAGTCGCGCTGACGGTCGACCCATCTCGGCGCTCGCTCGGTCTCCGACTCGTTCTCCTCACGACCCTCGTGGACCTGGACGTCCCGGCTCTGCGAGCCGAGGAGCGCCATGTCTCCGACGCCTACGTTGCCAGTGACGGTGACGTCGACGTCTGGTGGGACGACGACCGTGACTTCGCCGACTCCGACGTCGACCTTCACGGACTGGTCGTCCTTGTCGGTGAACGGCACCTGCCTGAGGTCGAGCATGATGTCGGCGATGTTGTACTGGTAGCGGAGCTGGGAGAGCTCGGCGACCGAGGTGGGTCGAAGGCTCACGTCGGCGACGCTGTCCTTCCAGTGGTCCAGGGCGCTCACCGGGGCGAGGGCAAGCGCCAACAGGATCCCGACCCCACTGAGCGCTGCCGTGCGGCCGCACCACGTACCGACGATGAGGCCGAGTCCGACCACGGCCAGTGGAGTAGCGACGTAGGCCCCGATCGGGATGTGCGAGCCCGACGCGTCGACCGCGGCAAGGATGCCGACCGCGAGCAGGGCCGCTGCCATGGTGAGCGCGAAGAGCGGGAAGTTCCTGGACGGCTTGTCGCCTCCGGGCGTCGAGCCGGACATCCACTCGTCGTCGGTGTCCGGCGTCTCCGGTACGGACTCAAGACCGAGTGGATCTGGCTGGTCCCAGAACGACGGTGGAGCCGGTTCTCGGTTCCGCCACGAGCCCAGCTGTGCGGTTTCCTCCGTCGTCTCGGCATCGGTCTCGGCCGCAGGCGTGCCGGACGTGGCCTCGCCCGACGGAGCGGACTGGGCGGAATGCGGCTGCCCACTCGCGTTCTCGCTCGTGGGTGCAGCCGGCGTCGCTTCAGCCCCGCTGGGCGGTCCCTGCAGGTCGGACCATGGCGTCGCCCCTCCCGGTGGCGAGGCACCGTCGTCGGTGCTGCGGCGGACGAGGTAGAGGAAGCCGAGGATGCTGAACGTCAGAAGCGCCGGCACCTGCCACGGCAGACCCCACATCGGAATGCTGATCACGATGATCGCGAGCACGACGATCGCGCCCATCACCACCGCGTTGTCCCGCGTCCCGTCGGAACGACGACCGAGCTGCTGCTCGAGAATCGAGGCGTCCTCGCCTTCCTCCGGGATCAGGAGCCATGCGGCCCCGTAGAGCAGCAGGCCGACCCCGCCGAACACGGACAAAACAACCAACAGGATGCGAAGCACCACCGGGTCGACGCGGAGCTCACGCCCGAGCCCGGAGCAGACGCCCGCGACGACCCGATCCTCACGGGCGCGGCGTAGACCGCGTAGCGCCGTGACGAGCGAGGGGCTCTGCTCGCTCTGCCGGGATCGGGAGGACTCGTCCATGCCTTGAAGCGTGCTCCTGGAGCGGACGTCTCGCCATCGGGGATCACCCTGGCGTGTACCCGGATGGGTTCCGGCCACGGTGGGGGAGCGTCCGGGTGGCTGGGGGGAGGTGTCCCGTGTGACTATCGAAGCGGCACACGTACACCGCCGCCACAGGCGTGCCGTGGGAGGAGACCATTCTCACCGATCCGCGGGCTGGGACCACGACCACAGACGCGTTCGATCCGACGTCTGGCGCGCATGAGGCGCCAGGCGCCGTCCCGCGCTGCGTGCGCCGCACGGACGGCAAGATCCTGGGCGGCGTCGCTGGCGGGCTTGCCGATCACCTCTGTCTGCGACCCCTTCACGTCCGGCTGGCCTTCGTCGTGCTCACCATGGTGGGCGGCTTCGGCCTGCTGCTCTACGCGGCGCTGTGGGTCGTCCTTCCCCAGGGCGTCGCCGAGGAGAGCGAATCGGCACCCGGGCTCGCCGCCGCCACCCGCCAGGACCTGCGACGACCCCGACAGCGACCCGAACGGCGGGCAGACCCCGGGCAGATCGTGTCGATCGTCGCCCTGACCGTCGGGTTGATCGCGATCTACCCGATGGTCGGCGGCCTGCCCGCACACGTCTTCTGGCCCCTGATCCTGGGCGGTGCCGGCCTGGCGCTGCTGTGGCGGCAGGCCGACGACTCGCAGCGGGCCCGGTGGACGGCGTCCGCGCCTCCGCGTCGGAAGTGGCTGTGGCCGCTCGTGACCACCCGCGGGCGGGTCATGGTGCTTCGCACGATCGTCGGAGTGGCGTTCGTCGTCGCGGCCCTGTCGTGGGGACTTGCCACCGTCGGCGGTCTCAACGAGGTGCGGGCCGCGTTGCTCGCCATCCTGGGTGCCGGTCTGGGCATCGGCCTCATCATCTGGCCCTGGGTGTGGCGTCTGGTGCACGACCTGTCGGCGGAGCGGGCCGCGCGGATCCGGTCCGAGGAACGCGCCGACATGGCCGCTCACCTGCACGACTCGGTCCTGCAGACGCTCGCGTTGATCCAGAAGCAGGCACATGACCCACGGGCTGTCGTGCGTCTCGCGCGGGCGCAGGAGCGGGATCTGCGGCAGTGGTTGTACGGCCAGCAGGGCGACACCGACGCCACGTTGCGCAGTGAGCTGGGTCGCGCCGGCGCCGAGGTCGAGGACCAGCACGAGATCCCGGTCGAGGTGGTGGTCGTCGGCGACGCTCCCATGGATCCGACGCTCACCGCGGTGGTACGCGCGGCAAGGGAGGCGATGGTCAACGCGGCGAAGCACTCCGGCGCGCCACGGATCGACGTCTATGCCGAGGTGTCAGAGGAGCGGGTCGAGGTCTTCGTACGCGACCGAGGGGCCGGCTTCGACCTCGACCAGATCGGCGACGATCGACTGGGACTACGGCACAGTGTGTGCGAACGCATGGAACGCCACGGCGGCAAGGCCGACATCCGTACTTCGCCTGGTGAGGGGACGGAAGTGCGGCTGTACGTCGAACGCGCCGGGGCGAGAGAGCAGAGCCGTACGGAAGGATGAGCCGTGAACGACAGTCCGGGACCAGCTCGCCCAGGCCGCCCGAGGATCGTGCTGGTCGACGACCATGCAATGTTTCGTACCGGCGTACGCACCGAGATCGGTGACGCCGCCGACATCGTGGGCGAGGCGGGCGATGTCGACGAGGCGGTCAAGGTGATCCTTGCGACCCGACCCGACGTGGTTCTGCTCGACGTCCACCTGCCCGGCGGTGGGGGAGCCGAGGTGTGTCGGCAGGTGCTGGCGACCGCGCCGGAGGTGCGGTTCCTCGCGCTCAGCGTGTCGGACGCGCCAGAGGACGTCATCGGTGTGATCCGCGCCGGCGCGCGGGGTTACGTCACGAAGACGATCACCGGCGACGAGCTCGTCGACGCGTTGCGCCGGATCTCCGAAGGCGACGCCGTGTTCTCGCCGCGCCTTGCCGGGTTCGTGCTGGACGCCTTCGCCGGGGCGGTGGACCCGGGCAGCATCGACGAGGAGCTCGACCGTCTCACCCAACGCGAACGCGAGGTGCTGCGGTTGATCGCCCGCGGCTATGCGTACAAGGAAGTGGCGAAGGAGCTCTTCATCTCGGTGAAGACCGTCGAGACGCATGTGTCGTCGGTGCTTCGCAAGCTGCAGCTGTCGAACCGCTACGAGCTCACGCGCTGGGCCACTGATCGCCGCCTGGTGTGACCGCCCGAAGACCGTTTACTACCATGCGTCGTAGCAAGCGCTGATCGCATGGGTCGGAAGGTGCGGTATGGAAGTCCTACGCCAGGTCCTGTTGTTCATCCACTTCCTCGGACTCGCGAGCCTGCTCGGCGGGCTCCTCGTGCAGGCCAGGGGACCGCAACGCCGGGTGCTTCCGGCCGTGGTGCATGGCGCGCTGACCCAGCTGGTGTCGGGGGTGCTCCTCGTCGGAGTGCTCGAGGGGTTGGACGACCCGGCTCACCCGGTGAACAACGCCAAGATCGGCACCAAGCTCGTGCTGGTCCTCGTCATCACGGTGCTGGCCTGGATCAACCGCCGCAAGGCCCAGATTCCCGGCTCCCTCTACGTCGCGCTGCTCGTCCTCGCGGTCGCCGAGGTGGGGATCGCGGTCTTCTGGTGACGGCCTTTCGGCCCGCACAGCCGGGTTGTGTGGCCTCGGACGGACATGTCCGGTTTCGTGCCGCGCGAGCTGGGGCGCAGGCTTGCGCAAACCGTGGGTTACCGCTCAGTGTGGAGGGTGAGGGATGTCTTCATCCAGGTAACGGCGTGCCAGGACCGGAGGTCACACGATGCAGGCGATATGGAAAGGCTCGATCTCGTTCGGGCTCGTGACCATTCCGGTGAAGGTCTACGCCGCTACGCAGGAGAAGGACATCTCCTTCCGCCAGGTCCACGCGGCCGACGGTGGGCGGATCCGCTACCGGAGGGTGTGCGAGATCGACGGCCAGGAGGTGCCGTACTCCGACATCGCGAAGGGGTACGAGCTCCCCGACGGCGGAATGGTGGTGCTGACCGCGGAGGATCTCGCGGAGCTGCCGTTGCCGACCCGGCATGTCGTGGAGGTCCTGGAGTTCGTCCCGGCAGATGAGATCGATCCCATCTACGTCTCCCGCAGCTACTACCTGCAGGCTGAGGGGCCGGCCGCCAAGCCGTACATTCTCTTGCGTGATGCGCTGCGCCGCACCGGCCAGACCGCGGTCGTCAAGGTGGCCTTGCGCAACCGGGAGGCGCTTGCCCTCCTGCGGCCCAAGGACGACGTCCTACTGCTGCAGACCATGCTGTGGCCGGACGAGGTCCGCGATGCCTCGTTCGCGGCGCCGGACGAGGACGTCGAGGTGCGGGCGCAGGAGATCGCCATGGCCGAGTCGTACATCCGAACTCTCGAGACCACCTTCGACCCCACCCGCTACCACGACGAATACCGCGCGGCGCTCGAAGAGCTGATCCAGGCCAAGACGGCGGGCATGGAGGTGGAGGCCCCGGCGGCTGCCGGCCCGGCGGCCGGCGAGGTCGTCGACCTGATGGCCGCACTCCAGGCGAGCGTCGAGGAGGCGCGCCGGCAACGCGGCGCCGCTGCACGCCAAGCCGACGACGGCGAGGAGCCGGCGAAGGGCGCCACCAAGAAGGCGGCAGGCAAGGCGACGAAGCGTTCCACGGCCAAAGCTGCGAAAGGTACGACCAGTCGGCGGGGCACCGCGACCAAGTCCACGCGGGCGAAGAAGACGGTGAAGACACCCGCTCGGAAGTCGGCGTAACCGCTCCACCGACGTGGTCATCCACGTCTCGGGGATTCCTGACCAGTTGCGGACGCCGTTGTTCGGGCGGGCGACTTCTTCAGGCGACGCGGATGTGCTGACGCTCCGTTGGCTCGACCTCGACGGCGGCGTCGACGGTGAGGCCCACCCACAAGGCGGTGCCACAGACGGAACAGAACCACTCCGGGCAGTCGGGGCCATGTCCGTCGCTGCAGGGCGGTTGCTCGAACACCTGTCGCTTCCGACAGGTGGGACAGTCGTACGTCGTCTCCATCGGGCTGTGCCCTCTCTGGCCGATCATGTCGTACTCGATCCGAGGTTGGCAGCAAGCACCGACAAATGCGCGGCGACACGCCGACAAGGTGGCGGGGGAGTTGCGTGATGGCTGGCGATGTCACTACGACCAGCCGGTGCGGATGGCCTGAGAGGAACGGATGCGTCATGTGGGTCGTGCTGGACCGACCCCGACGTCTCTACACCATCCACGCGATGTGTGACTGCGGCGAGAGCGCACTCGCCGCGCCTGGTCATTGCGGGGTGGGCCAGTGCAGCGTGATTCCGAGCGACCCGAGCCAGGCGTCCAGTCGGTAGTTGTGCTCTGCGAGACCGGCGAGGGTGCGGTGCGTGGTCTCCAGGGCGCGCTCGGCATCAGCTGGGGAGAGGAGCCCTTTGCGGACGGCGAGGACGAACTCGTCGGAGTCGACGACCCGTGCGTACCGTCCGTCCCAGAGCAGGATGTCCAGATAGTGGTCGATGGTCGTCCAGACCGTGCGATCGATCGTGATCTCGCAGATGTCGATGTAGTAGTCGCTCTCGGTGGTGACGCGGGCGTGCCTGGTGAAGGCCGTGATCCGCAGCCCGAGCTCAGGGAGTAGCCAGGAACGCATGCCGGCAAGGCGCGGGTGGTTGGGAATGCTCCGTGCGATGAAAAGGCCGGCGTCGCTGACCTCACAGACCTTGAGCGGATGACGGCCGCCGGTGCGCACGATGTTGGTCTTCGCGGCGACGTCGTAGCTCTCGACGTGTGGCGCGTGGATCACTGTCGCTCCGCCAGCCAGGCGTTGCCTACTCGCTCCATGACGTCGAAGCCGGCGAGCACTGCAGGCGCCGCCGCTTCCTCGATCTTGCGCCCGATCAGCGGAACCGAGGCCTTGAGCTCGGCGTCGATGAGCTGCCGGGTGCCGGTGCCGCCCGAATCACGGTCCGGGACCAGTCGGATCGTGCCGCGCAGCGTGACGGGTGCGCCGACCACGTCGACCTGGAGCCGGCCCTGTCGCGACCCGTCGGCGTCCGGGGCCTGCCAGGTCACCACCTCGTCGAGCTGGATCTCGTCACCCACGAACTTCTTCACGAAATCAGGCACCTCGGCCGGAAGGACCTGATGGGTGCGGGTCCGGCAGCCGCCGCCGTCGGGCTCGATCGTCACCTTGTGCCTCAGAGCGTGGGAGGCCTCGACCCGCCGCCGGACGAAGTCCTGGTCGGTCAGCATCTGGTACACGGCAGGCACGTCGGCGCGGTACCTGATTTCGCGATGAAGGTCCATATGTCTAATCCAACACCATCCCTGCTATGAGAGCTTGTGATCTTGACCTACCGCGCTGCCGGGACCTGACGTGATCAGATGCCAACTCGGACAGCTCACCACATGCTCACCCAGCCTGCGACCGGCAGGTTGCGAGAACGCAACGGCTGCCTGACGTGGTCGCAGCGGCTCGACGGGGCATTTGCGCCAGCCGATGTTCCGCACCAACATCATCTGCAAGGATGACGGAGAGACATCAGACGGCTGGGAACGAGTGGCCCGGCCGGTCCGCGAGGCGTCAACGGAGATCCTTGCGAGGACGAGCATGACGATCATCGGCAGCAGCGCGAGTCCCACACAATGGAGCCAGGACAAGGCGGCCATTCTCGCTGAGGCCGCGAAGGTCGCAGAGCGAAGCCGCTCGGCTGGCGCGCTGTCGGTGCCGCAGGTCGAGGCCCTGCTGACGGCGTACTACCGCCACGTCGCGACAGAGGATCTGGTGCACCGGGATCCGGTCGACGTCTACGGTGCGGCACGCAGCCACTACCGGCTGGCGTCCCGACGGCTGGAGGGCGAGGTGGCGGTCCGGGTGTTCACCCCGACCGTCGAGGAGCACGGCTGGTCGTGCGCGCACACGGTGGTCGAGGTCGTCACCGACGACATGCCCTTTCTCGTCGACTCCGTGACGATGGAGCTGTCCCGGCAAGACCGCGGCATTCACCTCGTCGTCCACCCCCAGCTCTCAGTACGTCGCGACGCTGCGGGCAACCTGCTCGACATCGTCGGGACGTACGACGGGAGGCCTCCCACGCAGCGCTCCGGAGCGCTGGCGCCGTCCACGGTCGGTGAGGGCGGCCCGGAGGAAGCGCAGGAGGCATCCTCCCGTGGGAACGTGCTCCAGGAGTCCTGGATCCACGTCGAGATCGACCGGGAGACCGATCCGACGCAACTCGCCCAGGTCGAAGCCGACCTGCGCAGGGTCTTGAGCGACGTGCGCGAGGCGGTCGAGGACTGGCCGAAGATGCGCGCTCGCGCGCTCGAAGTGGTGCATGAGCTCGCCACGTCACCGCCTGACCTGCCGGCGCACGAGATCGCCAACGCACGCGAGCTGCTCCGCTGGCTGGCCGAGGACCACTTCACGTTCCTGGGCTATCGCGAGTACGTCCTGGTCGACGAGAACGGTGACACCGTGTTGCGCGCCGTACCGGGGACCGGCCTTGGCATCCTGCGTTCCGATCCGCGCACGGCGACGTCGTTTTCGAAGATGCCGCCGGAGGTCCGGGCCAAGGCACGTGAGAAGAAGCTGCTCATCCTCACCAAGGCGAACTCCCGGTCCACCGTGCACCGTCCGGCATACCTCGACTACATCGGCATCAAGACGTTCAACGAGGCCGGTGAGGTCGTGGGGGAGCGTCGCTTCCTCGGTCTCTTCACCTCGGCGGCCTACACGCAGAGCGTGATGCGGATACCCGTGCTGCGCGGCAAGGTGGCCGAGCTGATCCGGCGTTCCGGCTTCTCCACGGACTCGCACTCGGGCAAGGTGCTGCTCGACATTCTCGAGACCTATCCGCGCGACGAGCTGTTCCAGGTGTCGGTCGACGAGCTCCTGCCCACCGTCATGGCGGTGCTCTACCTGCAGGAGCGTCGGCAGCTGCGGCTCTTCGTACGCCGCGACGACTACGGCCGTTACATGTCGTGCCTTGTGTACCTGCCGCGCGACAGGTTCTCGACGCAGGTCCGGCTGAAGATCCAGGACATCCTGATGCAGGCCTACAACGGCGAGAGCATCGACTTCGCGCTCCGCCTGTCCGAGTCGGTGCTCGCCCGGCTGCATTTCGTCGTTCGGGTCCGACCCGGTGACAGGATTCCGGACGTCGACGTGGCCGAGCTGGAGAAGCGCCTCGCCGACGCCACGAGAAGCTGGACCGACGAGTTCGCCGAGGCCCTCGACGACCAGGTAGGTGAGGCCGAAGCGGCTCGGCTCTACCGCAAGTACTCCCGGGCGTTTCCCGCCGCCTACCGGGACGACTTCCCGGCGCGTACGGCCGTCGCCGACCTGCAGCGCATCGAGGAGCTACCGTCCACGGACGGGTTGGCACTCTCGCTCTACGAGCCGGTCGACGCAGCACCTCATGAACGCCGTTTCAAGATCTACCGGACGGGCGGGCCGCTGTCGTTGTCGGACGTGCTCCCTCGACTGTCCCGGATGGGCGTCGAGGTGGTGGACGAGCGCCCGTACGCCATCGAGGCGGCTGACGGCACACGGGCGTGGATCTACGACTTCGGGCTGGTCTACAAAGGTGAGCCCGGCGCGCCGCCGACCCGGGTGCGTGAGCTGTTCCAGGACGCGTTCGCCGCGGCCTGGTCCGGCCTCGCAGAAAGCGACCGGCTCAACGCGTTGGTGCTGCTGGCTGGCCTCACCTGGCGTCAGGCGAGTGTGCTGCGGGCGTACACGAAGTACATGCGGCAGACCGGTACGACGTTCTCCCAGGACTACATCGAAGACGCGCTGACGGCGAACGTCGGTCTCGCGAGACTTCTGATCGAGCTTTTCGAGACGAGGTTCGATCCGCACAACGGGCTCGGCCCCGAGGCTCGGGCGACTCGGACGGCGGAGGTCGTGACCACCATCGAGCAGGAGCTGGAGAAGGTCGCGAGCCTCGACGAGGACCGGATCATCCGCTCCATCCTCACGCTCATCACCACGACCGTACGCACCAACTACTTCCAGCGCGACCGTGACGGACAGCCGAAGAACTACCTCGCGTTCAAGTTCGATCCGACCTCCAACCCCGAGCTCCCGCAGCCTCGGCCGGCATACGAGATCTGGGTGTACTCACCGCGTGTCGAAGGCGTCCACTTGCGGTTCGGCCCGGTGGCGCGTGGTGGGTTGCGCTGGTCCGACCGTCGTGAGGACTTCCGCGCGGAGGTGCTGGGACTCGCCAAGGCGCAGATGGTGAAGAACACCGTCATCGTGCCCGTCGGCGCCAAGGGCGGATTCTTCTGCAAGCAGCTGCCGGATCCTTCCGACCGCGACGCCTGGCTGGCCGAAGGCATCGCGTGCTATCGCACGTTCATCTCGGGTCTGCTCGACGTCACCGACAACCTGCGGCACGGCGAGGTCGTCCCACCGCCTGACGTCGTACGCCACGATGGCGACGACGCCTACCTCGTGGTCGCCGCCGACAAGGGCACCGCGACCTTCTCCGACATCGCCAACGAGGTTGCCAAGTCGTACAACTTCTGGCTCGGTGATGCGTTCGCATCGGGTGGGTCGGACGGCTACGACCACAAGGCGATGGGTATCACCGCGCGTGGCGCGTGGGAGTCGGTGAAGCGCCATTTCCGTGAGATGGGCCGGGACTGCGAGACCGAGGACTTCACCTGCGTGGGCATCGGTGACATGTCAGGTGACGTCTTCGGCAACGGGATGCTCGCGTCCCGGCACACCAAGCTGATTGCCGCCTTCGACCATCGGCACATCTTCGTCGACCCGAACCCCGACCCCGAGGTGTCGTACGCCGAACGCAAGCGGCTCTTCCAGATGCCGCGTTCGACGTGGGCCGACTACAACCAGTCCCTGATTTCGCCAGGTGGCGGTGTGTTCTCGCGTACGGCGAAGTCGATTCGCATCACCGACGAGATGCGGTCTGCGCTGGGCATCGACGAAGGCGTCACGACACTCACGCCGAACGAGCTGATTCGTGCCATCCTCACCGCGCCGGTCGACCTTTTGTGGAACGGCGGCATCGGGACGTATGTCAAGGCGCAGAGTGAGACCCACGCCAGTGTGGCGGACAAGGCCAACGACGGCGTGCGGGTCAACGGTGCCGACCTGCGCTGTGCCTGCGTCGGTGAGGGCGGCAACCTGGGATTCACCCAGCTCGGACGGATCGAGTACGCCGCAGCCGGTGGACGGATCAACACGGACTTCATCGACAACTCGGCCGGCGTCGACACGTCCGACCGCGAGGTCAACATCAAGATCCTGCTCGACGAGCTGGTGGACGACGGTGACCTCACGGTCAAGCAGCGCAACCAGATCCTCGCCGCGATGGAGGACGAGGTTGCCCAGCTCGTCCTCGACGACAACTACGACCAGAACGTCGCACTTTCCCTCGCCGCCTCGAGCGCGCCTGCCCTGCTGCACGTCCACGAGGAATGGATACGCCGGCTGGAAGGGCTCGACCTGCTCGACCGGACGCTCGAGTTCCTGCCGAGCCAGCGGCAGTTCCGGGAGCGGCAGGCGCAGGGGATCGGTCTCACGACGCCGGAGCTTGCGGTGCTGCTCGCGTACACCAAGATCATGCTCTCGGCCGAGCTTCTCGAGACCTCACTGCCCGACGACAAGTACGTCCAACGCGAGCTGAGCGCGTACTTCCCGTCGGTCATCAGGGAGCGGTTCCCCAACGCGATGACGAGACATCCGCTCCGTCGGGAGATCATCACCACCCAGCTCGTGAACAAGGTCGTCAACCTCGCGGGCATCACGTTCTACCAGCGGCTGTCCCTGGAGACCGGTGCGCCAGCGGAGGAGCTCGTGCGCGCACACGTCGTGGCCCGGGAGATCTTCGAAGCCGACCGGATCCTCGACGAGATACGGAAACTGGACAACCGCATCGACGCGCATGTCCAGACCCGGATGCGGCGTGAGGTACGCACCATCACCGAACGCGCGAGCCGGTGGTTCGTGCACAACAGGCGGCAGCCCCTGGACATCGCCGGATCCGTGGAGTTCTTCGGCGACGGGATGCGCGCCCTCACGCGAGCCCTGCCGGATGTCCTGACCGGACGAGAGCGCACGCTGTTCGAAGCGCGGCGAGACCGGTTCCTCTCGGCCGGCGTGCCAGAGGCGTTGGCCAACGAGGTGAGCGTCCTGGCACCTGCCTACGCCGGCCTCGGCATCGCCGAGACCGCGGTGCGAACCGGAGCCGACATCGTCGACGTGGCACGCGTGCACTTCACCCTCGGGGAACGGTTGGAGCTGGGTCGGTTCCTGGAGCGGATTCTCGCGCTCCCGCGGGAGGATCGCTGGCAGACCACGGCTCGGGCGACCTTGCGCGACGACCTGCATGCCGTTCATGCCCAGCTCACGCGCAACGTGCTGGCCGTGAGTCCTGCGGGGGCTGACGCGGCAGAGCGGGTCTCGATGTGGGAGCAGCGTGACCCCAAGCTGGTCGCGCGGACGCGGGCGACTCTGACCGAGATCGTCGAGAACGACGTGGCGGACCTCGCCAGGCTGTCGGTCGGCCTGCGCGTCGTTCGACGTCTGCTGCCTGCGTCGAGCTGAAAGGCGTGTCCCTACCAAGCCGACTCAGCGTCCGCTCAGCGCGCCACCGTTGACGTGCAGCACCTGTGCGGTGATGTGACTCGCGGCTGGTGAGGCGAGGAACACGACGGCGTTCGCGATGTCCTGCGGCGTCCCAGCGCGCCCGTTGAGCGTCTGCGAGATCAGGCGGGCCCGGCGTTGCTCGGTCATGGAATCGCCGAAGAACTCGGTGTCCTCGACGTAACCGGGGGCGATCACGTTCGCCGTGATCTGGTGCTCGCCCAGCTGCTCGGCGAGTGAGAGGTTCCAGACCTCCAGGGCGGCCTTGGCGGCACCGTAGGCACCGCCGCCGGTGCGGTGAGCTGCGATGGAGCTGATGCTGACCACCGCACCGCCTGGGACCAGACGGTTCCGCACGGCTGCGGTGACCAGGACTGCCGAGAGCAGGTTGGTCTCGAAGTTGGCCCGCCAGGTCTCGGCGAGGCCGGCGAGGTCGTCGTCGCCTCCCACGCTCGCCACCCCACCCGCGTTGTTCACCAGGACGTCGATCCGTTCGGGCAGGTCGGCACGAGCCGCGTCGACCTGAGCCGGATCGGTGGCGTCGAAGGCGACCGCGCGCACGGCAGGGCCGAGCTCGCTCGCGGCCTGCTCCAGCACCTGCTTCCGGCGTCCGGTGATGACGACGCGATCTCCCTGAGCCACGAAGGCTTGGGCGATCGCTCGACCGATTCCAGTACCACCACCGGTGACCATGACCTGACGCATCGTGAACCTCTCGGGTGGGGAGTCCGCGGCGAGTGTAGCCGTCGCCTCGCACATCTCCCTTCACGCGCAAACCGGGCAGGCCTCGTCGGAGGCCACCGACGTTCGTCGATCGACTGGTTCGGACGGTGGGATGCACATGCCGAAAACTGCATGACAGAATCTGGCGAGCAGGGGCGATTACGACATGTGAAGAAAGGGGCGATTCGGGCAGAACCGGATCGTAAGGGGCGGGAATATGCGACTTTCACGGACTAACCGGATACGAGGTGTAGCGACCTCATGAACGCGGTCGACATCATCGACGCCGAAGTCCGCGAAGTGGTGCGACGGGAGGGCATCGACCCGCTCATGGATCCTGCGGCGGTGCGTCGCATCGTCGAGCAGGCGGTCATGGCGTACGACGAGCGCACCCTGGTCGCGACGCTCCCACCGCTGGGTGACCCCCGCGCGGTCGCGCGCGAAGTCTTCAACGCCGTGGCCGGGTTCGGGCCGCTGCAGAAGTACCTCGATGACCCGACCGTCGAGGAGATCTGGATCAACGAGCCGTCGAAGGTCTTCGTGGCCCGCAACGGGCGGAGTGAGCTGACCACCACGGTGCTCACCGCCGACCAGGTCCGAGACCTCGTCGAGCGCATGCTCAAGACCACCGGTCGCCGGATCGACTTCTCCAGCCCGTTCGTCGACGCCATGCTGCCCGACGGCAGCCGGTTGCACGTGGTGATCCCGGACATCACCCGAACCCACTGGGCGGTCAACATCCGCAAGTTCGTCGTCCGGGCGACACACCTGGAAGACCTCGTGGCCCTCGGGACGCTGAGCCCCCAGGCGGCGCAGTTCTTGGAGGCCTGTGTCGTCGCCGGTCTCAACATCCTGGTCGCCGGCGGTACCCAGGCCGGCAAGACCACGTTGCTCAACTGCCTCGCTGCCGCGATACCGCCGCGGGAACGGGTCATCAGCTGCGAGGAGGTCTTCGAGCTGAAGATCCCGTTGCCGGACTGGGTGCCGATGCAGACCCGACAGTCGAACCTCGAGGGCACCGGCGAGATCCGGCTGCGCGACCTCGTGAAAGAGGCGCTGCGGATGCGGCCGAGCCGGATCATCGTCGGGGAGGTCCGCGCAGAGGAGTGCCTTGACCTGCTGATCGCGCTCAACTCCGGTCTGCCCGGCATGTGTACGATCCACGCCAACTCCGCCCGGGAAGCGCTGACCAAGATGTGCACCTTGCCGCTGCTCGCGGGGGAGAACATCGGCTCGCGGTTCGTGGTGCCGACGGTCGCCGGAGCCGTGGACATCGTGGTGCATGCCCAGCTGTTGGACGGAGGGCGCCGCAGGGTCACCGAGATCTGCGCCGTGCCGGGTCGGATCGAAGGCGACGTCGTAGAGCTCGAGCAGCTGTTCGCCCTGCACAATGATCGTCTCGTCCGCACCAAGGGATACCCGCCGCACCCGGAACGGTTCGAGCGGGTCGGCTACGACTTGGCGCGGCTCCTCGCTCCGCGGTTCGAGGGCGTGGCGTAGCGATCGTGACGCGTGAGCGTCCCCGAAGGAGGTATGGCTGATGGGTGCGTTGCTCGGGCTGATGTTCGGCCTCGGGCTGGTCCTCATCATTCGTACGTTCACCGGACCGATCCGCCGGTCGACGTCCCGGTCCGAGCCGACCGTCGGGGAACGCCTGGAGGAGCTCCTGGCGCAGGCCGGCATCGAGGCGGTGACGCCGGGACAGCTCGTCGGAACCTGCATCGGGACCGGCAGCTTCGTCATGCTGTGCATGTTCATCGTGTCGCGGGCGTTCCCTGTGGCACTGGCGTTCGGCCTCATCGCGGCGTACGGCCCACTCGCTCTCGTGCGCTATCGGGCGCGTTCCAGGCGGCAGGAGCTGCGCGAGCTCTGGCCGGACGTGGTGGACAACCTCGCCTCCAGCGTTCGTGCCGGTCTGTCGTTGGCCGAGGCGCTCGCGCAGATCGGAACCCGTGGACCGGAGCCGCTGCGCCGCCCGTTCCAGCGGTTCGCCGAGGACTATCGCGCGACCGGACGCTTCGGTGAATGTCTCGACCAGCTGAAGCGCAACCTCGCCGACCCGGTGGGCGACCGGATCGTCGAGTCGCTCCGGATCGCGCGCGACGTGGGAGGTAGTGACCTGGGACGGCTGCTCCGCACGCTGTCCACCTTCCTCCGGGAAGACGCGCGCACCAGGGCGGAGCTCGAGGCGCGACAGTCGTGGAGCATCAACGGGGCCAGGCTGGCGATCGCGGCACCGTGGCTCGTCCTTGCGTTCATGTCGTTCCAGCGCGAGATCATTGCGCGTTACAACTCGCCACTGGGCTTCGCAGTCCTCGCCATCGGCGGGGTGGTCTGCGTGATCGCCTATCGGTTGATGCTGCGCATCGCACGGCTTCCGGAAGAGGAGCGGGTGTTGCGATGAGTTGGTACGGCGCGCTTCTCGGGTTGCTGCTGGGCTTCGGTCTCGTGCTCGCCGTGGTCCGGACTCCGCCGCTTCGGCGCCCGACTCTGGAGAGCCGGCTCGCCCCGTACCTCGGCGACCACGGCCTGCGCAGCCACGACCTCGCCGACCGCACGCTGACGCCATTCCCCACGTTGGAGCGCATCATGCGGCCGTATCTGGCACGCGGCGCCCGTGGGCTCGAGCGCACGCTCGGTGGGTCCAACCTGATTCGCCGCCGGCTGCAACAGGCCGGTTCGGACATCTCGGTCGAGGAGTTTCGCGTCCAGCAGCTGCTGTGGGGCGCCGCGGGGTTCGCCGTCGCTCTGGCCCTCTCGGTCCTGTTGTTCCTGGGGAGGGGTGCGAACCCGATTCCCCTGGTCATCCTGTGTGCCTCCGCCTTCGTGTTGGGCGTGGTGCTGCGTGACCGGCATCTCGCCGAGCAGGTGAAGAAACGAGAGCAGCGCATGCTCGCCGAGTTCCCGACCGTGGCTGACATGTTGGCCCTTTCGGTGACGGCGGGGGAGGGTCCGGCGGCGGCCATCGAGCGGGTGGCGAACGCAGCGCAGGGCGAGCTTGCCCGCGAGTTCCGCTACGCCCTGGCGGAGGCACGGGCGGGATCCAACCTGGTGCAGGCGCTGGAGAGCATGAGTGACCGGACCAACGTCGCCATCCTGGCGCGGTTCGTCGACGGGATCGCCATCTCTGTCGACCGGGGAACGCCGTTGGCCGACGTTCTACGTGCCCAGGCCGCGGACGTTCGGGAGGCAGGCAAGCGCCAGCTGATGGAGGCGGGCGGCCGCAAGGAGATCGCCATGATGGTGCCGATCGTCTTCCTGGTGCTCCCGGTCACGATCCTGTTCGCGTTCTTCCCTGGCGCGATCGGACTGCAGATGATCACCCCATGAGCGACAAGGACCGCAAGAAGTCGCCAAGAGGCGGAGACGGAGAGGATTGCCGATGAAAGCCATTGCAGGGATGGTCTCGAACGTCATGAGCGCACGTTCTGCTCGGCTTCTCGCACGGCTCATGACCCGTGGGCGGGAGCGCGGCGACCTGCCGGGTTGGGTCCTGATCACGGTCATGACAGCGGCTCTGGTCGCGGTGTTGTGGGGGTTCCTTGGGCAAGAGCTCGAGACCATGCTGCGCGACGCCCTCAACCGTGCGAAGGGCGTCACTCCGTGAGCTCCTGACCGTGGGGAATGCGCGATCCGTCCGGCGGCGCAGCACCGAGCGAGGCTCGGCGACCACCGAGTTCGTGCTCGTCATGCTGGTGCTGGTGCCGCTGGTCTTCGGCATCTTCCACCTGGGTCTCTATCTGCACGTGCGGAACACGCTGATCGCGTGTGCGCATGAAGGTGCCCGGGAGCAAGCCAACTACGACAGCCCTCCGGGTGCTGGCGTGCAGGAGGCGAGGGACTGCATCACCGAGTCACTGTCGGCCGGCATGGCGCAGAACATCACGACGGACACCGTCTACGTCTCCGGGCAGGAGGTGACGGTGGTGCGGGTCCGTGCGAAGTTCCCCGCCATGGGCCCGTGGACTCGGTCGCTCTACATCACGGCCGAGGGTCACGCGGTGAAGGAGCCCACGCCATGAGTCGTATGACGGTGGCCGCTTGCCGCCTGACCCGGGCGTTCGCCGGAGGGTTCCGGTCGATGAGGGACCGACTCGCGAACGTCCGACGTCGTGAAGCCGGGAACGCCCTCGTGGAGTTCTGCTACCTCGGGATCCTGTTCCTCGTTCCCTTGGTCTACATCATGCTGGCGGTCTTCGACGTGCAACGCGCGGCGTACGCGGTGTCTGCCGCGGCACGCGAGGCTGGCCGTGCGTACGTGCTCGCACCGAGCAACGCCATCGGGGCGACCCGGGCCCGACAGGCGGCTGAGTTCGCCCTTCGAGACCAGGACATCGGGATCAACGAGGTCTACTACGACCTGCGGTGCGAACCGACGCCGGCGAGCTGCGGGCAGTCGGGGTCGACGGTGGTCGTCACCGTGCGCTACGTGGTGTCGTTCCCCTTCCTGCCGGACGTGCTCGACGACATGCGGGCGGCGACCATCCCGGTGACGAGTGTGCACAGGACGCCGTACGGCGACTTCCGTGAGTCGAGGAGCTAGGTGGGCGGGTTGTCGTACGAACGACTGAGGAGCCGGCTGCCGTCTGGCGAGCAGGGGCAGACGCTGCCGCTCATCATCGGGTTCGGGATCGGCATCATCCTGCTGTGCTCGGTGGTCTTCGACGTGTCGCAGGCCTTCGTCTACCGCCGGGCATTGCACGCCATCGCGGACGGCGCGGCACTGGCGGCGACCAACGGCATCAACGAAGCGCAGATCTACCAGTCCGGAGTACAAGATCGCGTCGTCATCAGTAGTCGGCTCGCACAGGCGGAGGTTCAGCAGTATCTCGCGGCCGGCGACTATCAGTCGGTGACCTGCAATGCCGACGTCGTCGGCGGCGGTACGGAGGTCACGGTGACCTGTCGGGGGTTCGCCACCCTGCCGATCGCGAACACGCTCACGAACGGCCAGGGCAGGATTCCCATCCAGGTGCAGGCGTCGGCCGAGACCTTCGCCCGCCCGTAGGGTCCCAGTTGACCATGTACACCACGCCTGCACGGGGTGCGACACGTTCCGACACGTGTTGCACCCCCGGCAGGACCCATGCACCTGGTCATTCGGGGGAGACGGCGGTCGCTCGTTGCGGCGTACGAGCGCGTAGGCTGGGTGATCGTGGCAGGACCGGATTTCGACGCAAGCCTGAAGGCGCTCGGCGCCACCCTGCGTAACATCGAAGCCGTCCTCGATCTGGACAAACTCCGCAAAGAGGTCGAGGAACTGGCCGAGCAGGCGGCAGCGCCCAACCTGTGGGACGACCAGGCCAACGCCCAGCGGGTGACGACCCAGCTGGCGGCCAAGCAGGCTGATCTCGACCGCGTGACCGGACTCCGGCGCCGCCTCGACGATCTCGCCGTCCTTGTGGAGCTGGCCGAAGCCGAGGACGACGCCGAGACCCGCGCGGAAGCCGAGCGGGAGCTCGCCGAGCTGCGCCGAGCGATCGAGGCGCTCGAGGTCCGGACTCTGCTGTCGGGGGAGTACGACGCGCGCGAGGCGCTGGTCACGATCCGCGCCGGCGCCGGTGGCGTGGACGCGGCCGACTTCGCCGACATGCTGCTGCGGATGTACCTGCGCTGGGCCGAGCGGCACAAGTACCCCACCGAGGTCTACGACACGTCCTACGCCGAGGAGGCGGGGATCAAGTCCGCCACCTTCGCCGTCAAGGCGCCCTATGCCTACGGCACGCTGTCGGTCGAGCAAGGCACCCACCGTCTGGTACGCATCTCGCCGTTCGACAGCCAGGCCCGCCGGCACACGTCGTTCGCCGGCGTCGAGGTGGTGCCGGTGGTGGAGCAGTCGGACGACATCGACATCCCCGAGGACGAGCTGCGGATCGACGTCTACCGTTCGTCCGGCCCCGGTGGGCAGGGGGTCAACACCACCGACTCGGCTGTCCGCATCACGCACCTACCGACCGGCATCGTCGTGGCGTGCCAGAACGAACGCAGCCAGCTGCAGAACCGCGCGACGGCCATGGCGATCCTCAAGGCCAAGCTGCTCGCACTGCGCCGGGCGGAGGAGCAGGCGAAGATCGACGACCTGCGCGGGAACGTCACGAGCTCCTGGGGCGACCAGATGCGCTCGTACGTCCTGCACCCGTACCAGATGGTCAAGGACCTGCGTACCGAGCACGAGACCGGTAACCCGCAGGCCGTCTTCGACGGCGAGATCGACGACTTCATCGAGGCGGGCATTCGCTGGCGGCGCAAGCAGGCGGTGGCTTCGTAACGCAACCCGTCGGTGACGGGCTGGTCTGGACGGGTCAACGGGCCTCACGACGAGCAAACCGGGAGATGGGCGCATAGCCTGCCATCCCGTCGTACACTCGGGCACTGGCCGCATGTGCCCTGCCCGGTGGGGTGTCCAGCCAGGACGCCCGGCGCCCCGGGCATCAGGCATACCCCCGACCCGGCCTGGGAAGCATGCCGTGATTCGTTTCGAGAACGTCAGCAAGGTCTACGACGGTCAGTCACGTCCGGCACTGTCCGGTGTGACTCTCGACATCGACAAGGGCGAGTTCGTCTTCCTCGTCGGCGCCTCCGGATCGGGCAAGTCGACGTTCCTCAAGCTCGCGCTGCGTGAGCTACGACCCACCCGGGGGCGGATCTTCGTCGCCGGGAAGGAGCTCAACCGGCTGGCCAGCTGGAAGGTGCCGCGGCTTCGCCGCCAGATCGGGACCGTCTTCCAGGACTTCCGCCTGCTGCCCAACAAGACGGTCTTCGAGAACGTCGCCTTCGCGCTCCAGGTGATCGGCAAGCCGAAGGGCCACATCCAGCGCGTCGTCCCGGACGTGCTCGCCCTCGTGGGGCTCGACGGCAAGGGGCACCGGATGCCCGACGAGCTCTCCGGTGGTGAGCAGCAGCGGGTCGCGATCGCACGGGCATTCGTCAACCGGCCCCGGATCCTGATCGCCGACGAGCCCACAGGAAACCTCGACCCCTCCACGTCGGTCGGGATCATGAAGCTGCTCGACCGGATCAACCGCACCGGGACCACCGTGATCATGGCGACGCACGACGCGAACATCGTCGACCAGATGCGCAAGCGGGTGATCGAGCTCGAAGGCGGGCGGTTGGTCCGCGACCAGTCGCGCGGCGTCTACGGCTACCAGACCTAGGACATCATGCAGATCAGGTACGCATTCTCCGAACTCGGCACCGGAATTCGCCGCAACGTCACGATGACGGTCGCCGTGATCGTCACCGTGTGGGTCTCCCTCGTGCTCTTCGGTCTGGGACTGCTGGTCCGCTCCGAGGTCGAGCTCGTGAAGGGGTTTTGGTACGACAAGGTCCAGATCGCGGTCTTCCTGTGCAACGACATCACGACCTCTCCGCAGTGCGCGGACGGCGCGGCCGGCGAGCGGCAGAAGGCCCACATCCGCCGGGTGCTGACGAGCAACCCGGAGGTCCGCGAGGTCTACTTCGAGACCCAGCAGCAGGCGTACGAGCGCTACCGGCAGCTCTACAAGGACTCGGCTACGGCGGACATCGTGAAGCCCAGCGACATGCAGGAGTCGTTCCGGGTCAGCCTGAAGGATCCGCAGCAGTACCAAGGTGTGGTCTCGGCCGTGCAGGGTCTGCCCGGGGTGTTCAGCGTGCAGGACTCTCGGGAGATCCTGGAGCCCCTGTTCAAAGGGCTCAACGGCCTGCAGTGGGTCTCGATCGGGTTGGCAGCGGGTCTGCTGGTCGCCGCGGTCCTGCAGATCAGCAACACGATCCGGCTCACGGTCTTCAGCCGGAGACGTGAGATCAGCATCATGCGGCTGGTCGGCGCCTCGAACTTCTACATCCAGCTGCCCTTCATCATCGAGAGCGTGGTCGCCGCCCTGGCCGGTGCCTTGCTGGCCTGCGGCACTCTCGCCTTCACGCCGTACGTCACCGCACGGCTGCCCGCGGACGTGATCCCGTGGATCGGCTGGGAGCAGACGCTCAAGGCCATGCCCATCCTCGTGGGCGTGGGCGTCGTGCTCGCGATTGCCGCGTCATTTGTGACACTTCGCAAATATCTTTCCGTATAGGGTTTACGCCCGGCTTCTTCCCGGGAATTGTGCCCTCGCAAGTAGCCCGCAGCGGCCAGACGCTGGTTGGAGGCCTCGCCGGAGGCTTGTCGCGTTTCGAAGCCTCGGCCCGAATCCTCCGACGTTCGGGTCTCGTGGCTCGTGCCACCGACCTCATCGCGGGCTGGCCGGACGTGCGTGCGAGGGGGTGTACGGCCGAAGGTGGGCACCCGACCAGCAAGAGGACTGGTGGCGTTGTCGACCGGCCTGGCCGGTCTCGCCCTGCTCGGCCAGGTTGTCCAGCCCTCGCCCCCGGCGCTCGCCGACCCGCCCGGCGACGAGCGGAAGATCGAGCGTCGGATCGACAGTGCCCGGGCGGATCTGCACCTGACGACGGCCCGGTTGGAAGCTGCCACCGAAGCCGTCCGCGCAGCCCAGGCCACGTTGTCGGCCGCACGCAGCCGGTTGGCGGCGATCAGGGGGAAGCTCGCTGCGGCTCGAGCCCGGGACACAGCGCTTGCCAAGCAGCTCGCCCACGCCCGTGCAGCCCTGGCGTCGGCGCAGAGCGCCGTCGCAGCAGCCCGGTCCCGAGTGGTCGACCAGCGCGAGCGGATCGCGTTGTTCGCCAATGCGAGCTACCAGGGCTCGTCGGCCACGGAGATCGTGTCCGTGCTCGGGAGCCGTTCGATCGGAGACCTGCTGACCAGGGCGCAGATCGTGGTCGTGGTGAGCGACTCCCAACGGACGGTCTGGGCGGAGCTGCAGGCGGCGCAGGCCGCGCTGGCCGGTGTGCAGGTGAGCAGGAGGCTCGCCGAGCAGGCGGTGGCGACCAAACGTGCCGAGGCCGCCCGCAACCTCGCGCGGATGCGCACGCTGGAACGCCAGGCCCGGCGAGCCGAGAAGGCCGTGGAACGCCTGCTCGAGCAGCGGAGAGCTGCCCGAGCGGAGGCGCGACGTGCGAGGCTTGAGGATCTTCGGCGTTATCGGGCGCTTCTTGCCGAGCGGGAGCGGATCAGGCGGCTGTTGCGAGCGTCGCGGAATCGCCGGTCCGGTTCCGCTGGCGACCTGGGCCGGCCGGTCGACGGGCCGATCACCTCGCCGTACGGGATGCGGTTCCACCCGATCTTGCGCGTGTGGAAGTTGCACGACGGCACCGACTTCGGCGCAAGCTGCGGAACGCCGGTCCGCGCTGCGGCGGCGGGTGAGGTGATCGCGCGCTACTACAACGCGGGGTACGGCGACCGCCTGCTCATTGCCCACGGGTCGTCGCGTGCGGGATCACTCGTGACGGCCTACAACCACCTGTCGGGCTATGCGGCAGGTGGCGGGGAACGGGTCGCTGCCGGGGAGGTCGTCGGATATGTCGGGACGACCGGGTACTCGACCGGATGCCACCTGCACTTCATGGTCTACGTCGACGGTCGGACGGTCGACCCGATGACCTACCTCGACTGACCCCGTCTGCCCCAGGTCACGATCTGCGCTCAGGTGACGATCTGCATCCAGGTGACCATGTGCACTCAGGTGACCATGTGTACTCCCTCCCCCGGGAGGGGCACGAGGTGTCGGCACGTGTGACAGGTCCGACGGTCGTCCTTCGGGGCCGACCACGCGTGGCCGTTCTTGCTCGGGTCGGCAAAGATGGAGGAATGGCCAAGGAGCGTGGACGCCGGTTGATCGCACAGAACCGCAAGGCTCGGTACGACTACCACATCGACGAAACCTTCGAGGCCGGTCTCGTCCTGACCGGCACGGAGGTGAAGTCGCTGCGGGCCGGCCGGGCGTCGCTGACTGACGGCTACGCCGTGGTGATCAATGGCGAGGCGTGGTTACAGGGCGTGCATATCCCCGAGTACGCGCAAGGAACCTGGACCAACCACGCGCCCAGGCGCAGCCGAAAGCTCCTTCTTCACCGCAAGGAGATCAACCGGCTGGACATGGCGACTCGCGAACGCGGCATCACGGTTGTGCCGCTCTCGCTCTACTTCAAAGACGGTCGAGCCAAAGTCGAGCTCGGGCTCGCGCGAGGGAAGCGGACGTACGACAAGCGCCAGACGATCGCGAAGCGAGAAGCTGAACGGGAGACGGCCCGCGCACTGGCACAGCGGCGGCGGGGTGCGGACGACTGATTGCGCAACTGGACCCCACCCCTGATATCTTCTGCACATTAGCAAGGTCGATGGGCTCATCACCAGTTCTCAGGCATGGTGACCGGACCCGGGGGGAGGAGCTTGCGGGTGCGCATCGTGGCCTACACGAATCTCTACATGCCCACCTGTCGCGCCGGTGCCCAGACTACGCTGCGCGATCTGCTTCGCCCGCTGAAGCGGCAGCACGACATCACCATCGTGGTTCACGACGGTCGTGGTCTCACCGAACAGTACGAATGGGAAGGGATCCCGGTCTATCCCACGGTGCGTCAGGCCGAGGAGCTCGGGCTGATCCAGTCGGCTGACCTGCTCATCACACATGTCCAGGCGACGTTGCCCGCCACCCGCATCGCTGAGGAACACGACATTCCCGTTGTGCAGCTGCTGCACGCCGACGAGGTAGGCGATCGGGAATATCTGCAGCATCGCTGTGATCTCGTCGTCTTCAACAGCCACTCGGTGCGGAAGTCTTTCGCTGACTACTCCGGACGTTCGATCGTCGTCTACCCGCCCGTGGACCCCGCTGAGTATCGCACCAAGCCGGGGAACGCTGTCACGCTTGTCAATCTCACCGAAGGAAAAGGCAGCAAGATCTTCTACGCACTCGCCGAGGAGTTTCCTCAAGTCCAGTTTCACGGCGTGCTGGGCGGCTACGGTCCACAGGACTGTCGCGACATGCCGAACGTCACGGTCTCGGAGAACACCGACGACATGCGGCAGGTCTACGGGCGTACGAAGATCCTGCTCATGCCCAGCCGTTACGAGTCGTTCGGGCGATGTGCCATCGAGGCGGCGGCGTCCGGCATCCCGACCATCGCGAGCCCGACACCCGGATTGCGTGAATCTCTCGGTTGGGCAGGGATTTTCTGTGATCCGGACGATTTCACGGTCTGGAAGCCCGCGCTACGTCAACTGTTGAACGACGACATCTGGGAAGCCTCCAGCAAGCGTTCTGCGCAGCGGTCGGCCGAGCTCGCCGAGCTCCGCCGAAGCCATTTGTCGGAGTGGTGCGAGGCCATCAATTCCTTCCAGAGCGTGTGCGTGTGAGTCACGTGGTGGCTGGTCGCGAGCTCACGGGGCTGTTCGCAGGCCCCTCTCGGTTGGCCGCCTACGTAGAGCTCGCACGGATCCGGTTCTGGACCACGCTCACCTATCGCATCGACTACTTGTGCGGCACCGGTGTCTTGTTGCTGCAGATCTTCCTTTTCCGCGTCGTCTGGTCGTCGGTCTACGCCGACCGGGCAGCGGTCGAGGGTGCTGGCGGAGTCGGGTCGGTAGGGCTGTCGGTACAGCTCGCCTATGTCACGTTGGCGGCATTGCACTTCTGGGTGTTCAATCCCGGGCCGAGCGAGCTGGCTCGACGGGTGTACGAGGGCAAGATCGCGATCGACCTGGCCCGGCCCGCAGGAGTGGTGCAGCAGGCCATTGCCGGTCAGGTGGGCGTGACGGCGGCCATGCTTCCGTTTGCCGCGCTCGCGTTGTTGTTCGCCACGGTCGTCGGCGGCATGGCGCCTCCCACCTCGATCGGCGCGTTCGTGGGATACGTCGTCGCCGTGTGCATGGCGTACGTCGTGACGCTGCTGCTCAGCACGCTGGTTGGGATGATGGCGTTCTGGATCCTCGAGGTCAGCGGGCCGATGTTGATCTACCGGACGGTCGCCCAGGTGATGTCGGGAGCCATCGCGCCGCTGTGGTTCATGCCTGACTGGCTCCGGCAGCTCGCTCACGTGCTGCCCTTCCAGGCCACGACGTACACCCCCATCGCCATCTACCTCGGGAAGCTGACCGGCGAGGACTTGTGGCTCGCGTTGGCGACGCAAGGACTGTGGGTGCTCGTGCTGTGCGTCCTGCTTCGGCTGGTGTGGATGCGGGCGCTTCGTCGCGTGGTGATCCAGGGAGGGTAGAAGGTGTCGTCAGGGTCGCCTTCCGTGGCCCCAGCCGCATCGCGGCTCGCTGTGCCGCGGCTGGTCCGCACCGTGCGACTCTACTTCGTCCTCCTCGGCGCGGCGCTGCGGGCGCAAGCCCAATACCGCGCCAACTTGTTCCTGCTGGCGCTTGGTGGCATCGCCTATCAGGGCGTGGGTTTCTGCTTCCTGCTGATCGTCGTCGAGCGGTTCGGTTCGATCGGCGGCTGGGGTTTCGCCGAAGTGGCGTTCCTCTACGCGCTACGGCTTGGGGCACATGGCGTGTGGCTGTGTCTTTTCAACCAGCTGATCCACATCGACCAGATCGTGCGTGAGGCCGAGTACGACCGCTACCTCGTACGCCCCCTGAACCCCTTGGTGCAGCTGCTCACCCGTGGCGTGTCGCTTAGCGTGTTGGGCGATCTCATCGGAGGCCTCGGCTTGCTCGTGGCGGCGAGCATCCTGGTCGACGTCGACTGGTCGGTGGTGGCGATCGGCTACCTCGTGCTTGCCGTGGTCGGTGGTGGACTGGTGGAGGCGTCGGTCCAGCTCGTCTTTGCTGCGTTGGCGTTCCGGCTGCTCTCGACCGACGGGATCCGCTACATCGGCGACGACGTGTTCAACATCTTCGCGCCGTACCCGTTGAAGATCTTCCCGCGAGTGGTGCAGTTGTGCATGACCTTCGTCGTCCCGTTGGCCTTCGTCGCCTACATGCCCGCCGCCACGTTGCTCGGCCGCACTGGCGAGCTTGCCGTTCCCGCCGAGTTCGCCTACGCGGCGCCCGTGTTGGGTGGGGTCTTGATCATCGCGGCGTATCGTTTCTGGCGTTACCAGACCCGCTTCTACACCAGTAGTGGCAGCTGAGCACACGGGAAGTCGGGCCGCTACCGGGACGCCAGATCGGCGGGTGCGGTGTACGCTGCGGCGCATGTCGCCTACCCGTGCGGTTCCCACGATCGTCTGCCGCGTGCGGCCGCCCGCGCACGCGCGTGAGGGGACCCGTCCGCAGGAAGGCCGTCCAGCAGGTCTGGACGCGTCGCTCACCGGCGTCGCCTGTGAGCCGTCGACACCCACGGCTTCCTCGAGCGCTTCCGGGCCACAGGCTGGCGCCGGTTCTTCCTGTGCCGGGCATGCATGGGGCGTGGAGGGGGTGGTTCCTCGTGAGTCAGCCGATCGGGTTTCCCTCTGACGAGCCGGTCGCTCCGCCACCACGGTGGTGGAGCGGGTGGTGGCGGCATCTGCGGCTACGTGCCCGGGAGAGCGTCTTCGACAGAATTCGTGGGCTGTTCGCGTCGCTGCGCCTGATCGGTTGGAGCAACGGCCTGCGTGCCGTGCTCTACGCCATTCATCGGGATCGCATCGACCGCGAAGCGCTGGGCTCGGCCGGGTCTGCGCCGGCCTTGCCTGCAGCCGAAACCGGCCCCGGCTCGCTGCAGTCCGCCGAGCAGATCCCGGGTGGTGCCCGTTTCACCTTCGCGACGTCGGTGCTCACGCTCGAGTTCTTCTCCGGCGGCGGGGTGTTCGTGGGATGGGCCGGTGCCAGGCCGTCTCCTTCGTACGCCCTGGGTTCGGCGCTCGAGCCCGACGCGCAGGACGATGTCGCCCTGCCACGAGCGCAGGATGTCTCCTTGACCAAGGAATCCACGCACTGGGTGGTCTGTGCGGCCGGAATGCGTGTCGAGGTTGCAGGCGACGGCACGCTGACGTTCCACCTGGGCACCGACCCCGACGTCACACCGTTCCGGACCGACCTGCCACCGGTCTGGCAGGGCCCGGCGTGGACGCACCGGAGCGTGCTCGACAGCGATGCGGCGGTGCTCGGCCTCGGCGGGCGGAGCGCGCGTCTGGACCGGAAGGGGCGTACGTACCGGTTGTGGAACACCGACCCCGGTGGCACGTACGCGTTGGGCGACGATCCGTTGTGCATGTCGATTCCGGTCTGCCTCGTCGTGGCGGACTCCGGTTGCCACCTGGCGTTCTACGACAACTCGTACGACGGAACCGTCGAGGTGGACGACGAGATCACCGTACGGTTGACCGACGGGCCGTTGCGCTATTACGTCTTTGCCGGAGACCCCGCGACCGCGCTGGAACGCTACACGGCGTTGACCGGGCGACCGGCGCTTCCACCACGGTGGGCGCTGGGCTTCCACCAGTCCCGGTGGGGTTACGACAGCGAGGAGGCGATTCGCCAGGTTGCGACGGGGTTCGCCGACCGAGACCTGCCGCTGTCGGCGATCTGGTTGGACATCGACCACCACGTCGAGAACAGCCCGTTCACCGTGGACGAGAAGCGTTACCCCGACCTGGCCGGGCTCACCGCCGAGCTCGCCGAACGCGGGACGCACGTCGTCGTCATCGCCGACCCTGGCGTCGCCAAGCGTTCCGGAGATCCGACGTACGAAAGCGGCAGGCGGGCCGACGTGTTCTGCCGGGACAGTCGTGGCCGGGTGATCACCGGTGTGGTGTGGCCTGGCTGGGCCGTGTTCCCCGACTTCACCAATCCATCCGTACGCGAGTGGTGGGGCGAGCGGTACGTCGGCTACCTCGACGCAGGTGTCGCGGGCTTCTGGCACGACATGAACGAGCCGTCCGTGTTCGCCGCATGGGGTGACGGAACCCTGCCCCTGTCCACGCGCCACGACCTGGACGGCAGGGGCGGCGACCATCGTGAGGCACACAATGTCTATGCGCTGCTGCTCAACCACGCGGGCTATCACGGTGTGCGTCGACTCCGACCAGAGCGGCGGCCGTTCTGTCTTACTCGCTCGGGTTTTGCGGGCATTCAGCGTTATGCCGGCACCTGGTCCGGCGATATCGGCACGTCATGGGACGGCCTTCGGATCAGCCTGGTCTTCACGCTCGGCCTGGGGTGCTCGGGAGTGCCGTACTCCGGCCCGGACATCGGCGGCTTCGATGCGCATCCGTCCGACGAGCTGTATGTGCGATGGTTCCAGCTCGGTGCGTACCTGCCGTTCTTCCGGGTGCATTGCGCGGCGTCGTTGCCGGCGCGCGAGCCTTGGGCTTTGGGCGAGGAGGTCTTCGCGTGCGTACGTCCTGCCTTGCTGGAGCGGTACGAGCTGTTGCCGTACTGGTACACGCTCGCCTGGCAGGCGCACCGCACGGGTTCGCCGTACGTTCGGCCCCTGCTGTGGGCGGATCCCGCCGATGCGGCGTTGCGCTGGGAGGACGACCAGTTCCTGCTCGGTGACGCGTTGCTCGTCGCCCCGGTCATCGCAGAGGGGGCCCGGGAGCGCACGGTGCGGTTGCCACGTGGTCGGTGGTACGACCGGCGCAGTGGGCAGGCCTACGACGGGCCGGGTCACGTGACCGTCGCCGCTCCGCTGGACGTGATACCGGTCTTCGTCCGGGCCGGCTCGGTGATACCCGTGGAGCGCGCCGGGACGGTTGTGCTCGAGGCCTATCCGCCCAGCGATGATCCGGACGATCCCGGGCCCGGCGGGATGCTGGTCTCCGACTCCGGTGACGGTTACGACCCGCCGGTGGAGGAACGCTTCACCGTCGTGCGCGACGCGGAGGGTCGGCTGTCGGTGGAGTACGACGGCCCGGCTGACCGCCTGCCGTACGACGTGGTGTGGCCCACGGCCGATACCGGCCGCGCGTGACGGACCCGCATCACGATCGTCGGCAGGCGCCTACGAGAGGTGGCGCAGCCGGATCGTCTCAGGCATGTTCTCGAGGACGCGGATCACGTCGGGCTCGGCCGGGGCGCCGATGTCGGTGATGACGTAGCCGATGTCGCCGCGGGTGCCGAGGTACTGCCCCTCGATGTTCACTCCGTGCTCGGCGAGCACGCCGTTGATCGTTGCCAGGACGCCCGGGGTGTTGACGTGCACGTGGGCGAGCCGGTGGGTGCCGGCGCGCTCGGGTAGGGCGAGCTCGGGGAAGTTCACGCTGAGCGACGTGTTGCCGTCGAGCGCGTAGTGCCGCAGCTTCGACGCCACGAACCGGCCGATGTCCTGCTGGGCCTCCTCCGTCGACCCTCCGATGTGGGGGGTGAGGATCACGTTGGGCAGGCCGCGCAGCTCGGACTCGAACGCCGCTCCCCGCTCGCGGGGCTCGTTCGGGAAGACGTCGATGGCGGCGCCGGCCAGGTGGCCCGACTCGATGTGCCGGCGCAGGGCGGAGTGATCGACCACGAACCCGCGCGAGAGATTGAGGAAGATCGAGCCCGGCCGCATCCGCGCGAACTCCTCCTCGCCGAAGAGCCCGCTGTTACCCGGCCTGCCGTCCACGTGCAGCGACACCACGTCGACCGACTCCAGCAGCTCCTCCAGCGAGGTGCAGCGGATCGCGTTCCCGAGGGCGAGCTTGTCGGCGATGTCGTAGAAGTAGACGGTCATACCCAGGGTCTCGGCGAGCACGGACAGCTGGCTGCCGATGTTGCCGTACCCCACGATGCCGAGCCGCCGACCGCGGACCTCGTGGCTACCTTTCGCCGACTTGTCCCAGATGCCGGCGTGCATGGCGTGGTTCTTGTCGGTGAGCCGGCGAGTGAGGGCGATGATCTCGGCGATCGCGAGCTCGACAACGCTGCGCGTGTTGGAGAACGGTGCGTTGAAGACGGCGATGCCGCGCTTGGTCGCGGTCTGCAGATCGATCTGGTTCGTTCCGATGCAGAAGGCCCCGACGGCGATGAGGTCACTCGCCTTCTCCAGTACCGCGCCGGTGAGCTGGGTCGTCGATCGGATACCGAGCAGGTGGACACCATCGATCCGCTCGGCGAGCTCCTCCTCGCTGAGCGCGTGAGGGTGGGTCTCCACCTGGCAGCCGGCCGAGGTGAGCAGCTCGGTCGCGTCGGGATGGATGTTCTCGAGCAGGAGGACCTTGAGGTCCTGCATCGCGACAGGGCTCATGCTCCCATCCTGCCGTGCCGACACATCGCCGCTGCTGCCCGCCCCTCGGATGACCACTCGCGTGGCCTTTCGAATGATCTGGCGCCGGTGAGCGGGTGTGCGGCTCGGGGACAGGCTCGCGTCATGAGGCAGGTAGAGCTCTTCTTTATGGAGTCATTGTGAAAGCGTCGGCCAGCGCAGCCTGTCCGGCGGAGTTTCACAGAACGGCCGGCTGTTACATTCCGCACATCCGTGCGATTTGGTTTTTGCAGACATCCGGATCCTCGCAAGGGTGGAATCGTGGGCATCGCGGAAAAGCCGGCCAGCTGGACGGCTCGGGTGCCCTACGGCTGGTGCCTCGTCGTCGCGCTCGCCATCACGAGCACCGCGGGCTATGGGGTGTTGACCTATGCGCTGATGGTCTTCCTCGTGCCGATGCAGCAGGCGCTCGACACCAGCCGCACCGCACTGACCGTCGCGCCCGCCGTCAGCCTGTTGGTCTCGGCACTTGTCGCCGTGCCGATCGGCCGCTGGCTGGACCGTCGAGGCGGCCGTGTGTTGATGGTGGCCGGCTCGATCCTCGCGACGGTGGGCCTGCTCGCCTGGTCTCAGGTCGAGAACGTCGTGCAGTTCTACCTGGTCTCCGTCGTGCTCGGTGTGGCCGGAGCGGCTGTGCTGTACGAGGCGGCGTTCGCCGTCGTGGTGCCGTGGTTCGAGGGACAGCAGCGGGCGACGGCGCTCCTCGTGATCACGATCGTCGGAGGGTTCGCCTCGACGATCTTCCTGCCGCTCACTGGTGTGCTGGTCGAGGCGTACGGATGGCGGCGGGCGCTGGTCGTGCTCGCCGTGGTGTACGGCGTCCTCACGACCCCTCTGCACCTGTTGGTCCGCCGAGCCCCGGCGAGACCACGCGATCATGCCGTCCGCCCGGACGCACCTCCGGCCGCCGATGCGGCATCGGATACGACCGGATCGACCGGGCCGCGGGTGGCACGCGACGTGCGGGCCGAGACCGTACGGCTGGCGCTGCGTGACCCGGCGTACTGGTTGATCGGTGCGGCGTTCGTCGCCGAGGGCATCGGCGTGTTCGTGATCTCGGTCCACCTCGTCGCGTACCTCGGCGAGCTGGGCCATCCCGCCACGCTCGCGGCCACGATCTCCGGTCTGCTCGGCGTGCTGTCGGTGACCGGACGGGTGGTGACTACCGCGGTCCAGCGGCGGTTCAGGTTGACCTCGGTCGTCGCGACGATCTTCGTCCTGCAGGCGATGGGCCTGCTCTTGCTTCCGTGGATCGGTGGGGACGTACGCGGCGCCGTTGCCTGTGTGCTCGCGATCGGCATCGGGTTCGGGGTCGCCACGGTCGCGAAGCCCGCTCTGCTGGCCGACCGGTACGGCGTGGTCGCCTACGCGACCCTCTCGGGTGTGCTCGGCGCGTTCCTCATGACGACGAAGGCGCTCGCTCCGCTCGGCGCGGCCTGGCTGCACGACATGGCAGGGAGCTACACACCCGTCATGCTGATCTGCGCGGTGACCGGCGTGCTTGGCGCCCTCGGCCTTGTGGTGGTCGGCCGGCATCGGGTGCGCACACCCGCACCGGACCTGGTAGCGGACCGGGTCTAGGCCGCACGGCCGTGCCACTTCTGCAGGTGCGTGGCATGGGTGCGCAGGTAGGCGCCGGCTCTGAAGTGGTGGTCGTAGAACTCGAGGTCCAGGTGGTGGGCCTGGACGTAGTTCAGGATGAAAAGCGTCGGCACGGTTCCGGGGAACTTGCCGAAGGTGTCGAAGACGTGCTGCGCTTGGCGTGTCACGCAGGCCTTGAAGCGTTCGTCGTGAACCTGAGCGCTGCCGCGGACGCCCGGGCTGTCGGTCCAGGCTCCGGGTGTGTCGCGGTGGAACGGGCCGCCGGGTCCGAACTTGCGTTGGGTGAACGCCTCGACCGCCGTGGCCATGTCGGGGTAGTGGGGCGGGCAGTACGCCTCGAACACTCCTTCGCGGCCGGTGGGGTTTGGAGTCGACCAGCGTTCGTCCACGTCGTACCGGAACCCAAGGCCAGGCACGTCCGGGTTGCCCGAGGCCCCAAGCATCGTGAACCGGTCGATGCCGTCGAACATCCACCCGCCCAAACCCATCGCCTGCAGCATGAGCGTCCCCGCATAGCACGCGGTGGCGAGCTCGGCGGTGGCCTCGGTCAGCGCGTACTGCTCGGCGAAGGTCAGGGGAAACGCCGACTCGACGTCGACCAGGTCGTGGAACTCCTCGAGGCCGGGGATCTGTCGGCGATGAACGTCGTCGTAGATCGCGTAGCCGTTCAACGCGAGGAAGCAGAGAACGGCGATGAGATGCTGGGCGATGTCGGCCACGGGGATCACCAGGAGCGAGCCGGGGACGTTCACACACCAGTGGTTGTGTCTGTCGAGGTACGGCTCTTCGCGTGGCAGGTACAGCCGCTCCGCCGACAGCTGGCGTGGCCGGTCGCGATGGCGTTCGACCATCAGCTCCGGCGTGATCTGCTCGGTCGCCGGGTCCACGAGCGCGCCGGCATCGCGGGTGGGGAAGTAGTAGAGCCCGGTGTCGTCGGTGAAGAACAGTTCCGCCGTGTGGATGCCGGCGGCGGATGGGAAGGTGCGTCCGGCCGCGGCGGCGGAGTAGCTCGGGATCTGCGGTGTCAGGCGCGGGTTGTGGGAGATGGCGTAGTGCCACCCGGTCGTACCGCCCATTGCCCCAAGCACGAGCATCCGCTCGAGCTCGGTGAGAGGGAGCGGTTCGTGCCGGGAGCGGTAGGCGAGCGGGCCGTCCGGGATCTCGGTGCCCCGAGCGAAACGGCGTGAGCGCCGCCCGAAGAGAGCTTCCGCGAACGGAAACTCCGCAAGCTCACGCAGGGCCTCGGCTGTGGTCGCGTCCTCAGGGCTCGTCATGCTCGTCCCCCCGGTTCTCTGTGCCCTCGTTCGTGGGCACCACCTCAAGAGCCGAGCCTTACCCCCGCCGGGCGTCGGCACACACCATGGCGGGTGAGTGGCCGCGGCGCGTGGTCATTGTCGCGGCGGGGGTGAAGGCGCGGCGCGTTGTGGCGGTCAGAGCATGCGGCGGGCGAGGTTCTCCTTCTGCGACGGTCCGTGCTGCCAGCCGGCGATCCACGGCGCCTCGGGGTAGAGGTGGAGGACGCCTTCCTCGAGCCAGAGGTACCTGCCGTCCAGCACCTTGCGGGCCAGAGCGTTGTCGCTGTCGTCGGAGTTCCGCCACAGCCGGGTCAGGAGCTCGGCTACTCGCACCTCGGCCTGCCGGCAGAAGGCGTCAGCCAGCTCGTACGCCTGGGCACCACGCTCCGGGTCCTCCCGGCGCAGCATCTCCGCGCGCACGCACGCTGCGACCATGGCGAAGAGCTCCGCGCCGATGTCGACGACCCGGGCAAGGAAGCCCTGCCGGAACTCCAGCTTGGCCTGCCAGCGCGCCATCCCGTAGAACGTGTTCCGCGCGAGCTTGCGGGACGCGCGTTCGACGAACCGGAGGTGGCGAGCCAGGCGGCCGAACTCGGCGTACGTCCCCGGAACCTGACCCTTGCCGGCGACGAGCCGAGGCAGCCACCGCGCGTAGAAGCCGGACGCCTTCCCGGCCGCCTTGACCTTGGCGCCAGTGCTGGCACGCGGATTGGCGAGGTCACCGGCTGCCTGCAGGTGTGCGTCGACTGCCTCCCGGGCGATGAACAGGTGCATGATCTCGGTGGATCCCTCGAAGATCCGGTTGATCCGCATGTCGCGGAGCATCTGCTCGGCCGGGATGGCGCGTTCGCCGCGCGCCGCGAGCGACTCGGCGGTCTCGTACCCGCGTCCGCCGCGGATCTGCACCAGCTCGTCGACCACCTCCCAGGCCTTCTCGCTGCAGTACAGCTTGGCGATCGCGGCCTCGAGTCGGATGTCGAACGTGCCGGCGTCGGCCATGGCGGCGGACAGCTCGAGGATGGACTCCATGGCGTACGAGGTCGCCGCGATGTTGGCGATCTTCTGCGCGATCGCCCCGTGCTTGCCGATCGGGCGGCCCCACTGCACGCGCTCGTTCGACCACTCGCGGGCGACCTTGAGCGACCACTTGCCGGCTCCAGCACACATGGCCGGAATCGAGAGGCGGCCGGTGTTGAGCGTGGTGAGCGCGATCTTGAGACCCTGACCCTCGTGTCCAAGGCGGTTCTCGACCGGCACCCGCACCTGGTGGAACCGGGTGACGCCGTTCTCGATTCCCTTGAGGCCCATGAAGGCGTTGCGGTTCTCGACCGTGATGCCCGGGCTGTCGGCCTCGACGACGAACGCCGTGATGCCGCCGCGGTGCCCCTCGCTCTCAGGCACCCGGGCCATCACCACCAGCAGCTCGGCGACGACGCCGTTGGTGGTCCACAGCTTCACGCCGTCGAGGATGTAGGCCGACCCGTCCTCGGTCGGTACGGCCGACATCGACAACCGGGCGGGGTCGGAGCCGACGTCGGGCTCGGTGAGCAGGAACGCGCTGATCGCACCGCGAGCGCAGCGCGGAAGGAACTTCCGCTTCTGCTCTTCGGTGCCGAACAGCTTGACCGGCTCGGGTACGCCGATCGACTGGTGCGCCGAAAGCAGGGCGCCGATGCTCGGATGGACCGATCCGGCGAGCATCAGGGCGCGGGCGTAGTCGACCATCCGCAAGCCCAGGCCGCCGTACTCCTCAGGAATCTTCATGCCGAACGCGCCGAGGGTCGCGAAGCCCTTGACGTACTCGTCCGGTATCCGTGACTCGCGTTCGATGACCTGGCCGTCGAGCGTCTTGCAATAGGCCTCGAGCCGGGACAGGAACTCGGCCCCCTTGGCGGCCCGGTCTTGTGTTGCGGTGTCCGTCCCGGCCTCGGCGCGGGTGCCGTTCTGCCGGTTCGGATCCAGGCGGCTCGCCGGGTGGATGAGGTCCAGGCGCAGCCGGCCCAGGTAGAGGTCTTTGGCGAAGCTCGGTTTGACCCACGCGGACTCGCGTGCTGCCTCGGCGGTCGCGCGGGCGTCTGCCTCGGTCACAGATCGGGTCTTGCTCATGGCATCTCACACCCTCTCCCGGTGCCCTACGGCCTCGCCGTAGCTACTCCCCAGTGTTACTCGCGAGTAGCCTCGAGGAAAAGGGTTCCGCGAAACTGGGTCCAGGAGGTTTCCCGACAAATCCCTCAAGAATGACCAGGCGTGGCGGGTGCCTGCCCGCCATGGCAGGGGCCGGTGCCGGGCGTCGGTACTGCTCACCTACTGAGGCGAGACTCGGGCCTCCGCAGCGTCCGATCGATCGGGGAATTGGTCGGAGATCTGCGGCGCCATCGCCACTACCAGCGCGAGGATCATGCAGGCGGTGCCGGTGATGCCGGCCGCACTTCCCGCGTACGCCACGAACATCCGACGTCCACCGGCATCGACGCCCAGACCCGAGACCTGTTCGGTGAGCCCGAGTGCGAGCGTCGCGATCGTCAGCAAGCCGAATCCCGCGAGCAGCAGCGCGGTGAGGGCGTACGCGTGAACCGCGGTCGACCCGCACTCGCCACGCTGCGTAAGCACCACGACAGCGGCCACGAACGACGACCACGCGCCGACGACGAGGAGGGCGGCGACCACGTCGCTTGGTCGATGCCAGCCCTCCGCGAGCGTGGCGACACCGACGAGGGCCGCGTACGCCGCGCCGACCACGGCGGCGAAGCCTCGCACTCGTGGCGGCAGGACGAAGACGGCCGCCGCCGCGATCGATGCCGCCACCGTCGTGTGTCCACTCGGCAAGCTGTTGTGGTCGGGGTGCAGCGGGTCGACGGAAAGCTCCGGTCGGTCGATGCGGTGCTTGAGGATCTGTGTGCTGAGGTTGGCGCCGACGATGAGGACCAGGGCGGTCACGGCGAGCCCGATCCGGCGTCTCACCAGCGCGATGAACCCGAGAACGCAGATGACCGCGACGATCGACGTGATCGAGATGGTTCTGAGCGCGCCCGACACCGCACTGCGTACACCATCCGGAACGGTGCCCTGGATCTGGTCGAGAATGGCGAGCTCACGACCGGCGAACGCGATGGCGTCGACTGCCTGGCCTCGTGCCGTGCGTACGAACACCCACCAGACGGCGACCAGCGCAGCGGCCTGCGCTGCCGTCAACACGAGGTACCAGCCGGCGAGGAGAAGACGTCGCAGTGTCGGTCTGGTGCCGGCAGGCGACTCGACCGGACGCTCGTGAGCAGCGCCTTCGACAGTCCGCCACCGGAACCCCCGTCGGTGAGTTGGCATGGGTTCACGCTAGACACGGCATGGCACAATCGTGACGTACTTTCACAAGGTGCGGGACGTTGGGGGAATTGATGGGGGATCGGTCCCGCGGGGGAGGGATTGCGCATGAAGCGCCTGCTGAGGCGCAGGACCCTGTCACCAGAAGAACGCACACTTGCACTCGTTGGCGTGCTCACCACCGCGTGCGCGCTCACCATCGTCGTGGCTGCGGTGGTGATCGGTAACGGTACGGGCCGGGCGGGTGTCACCGCGCCGGTCGGTGTGCAGCGCGTGGCGACACCGACCGGACCGGTTCCGGTGCTCGCCGAGGACCGCAGCGATTCTCGACCGCGAGTCGAGTCGCCGAAGCAGTCGAAGCGCGACAAGAAGGCGGCTGACCGAAGGCCTACGCGCAAGTCACCGCAGCGCAAGCCGTCCACGCCGCCTGCCGAGGCCGAGGAGGCCGATCAGCCGTACGTCTCGATTCGACCGGCGAGCACGTGGGACGACGGTTTCGTCGCCGTCGTGCGGATCATCAACCCCACCGACGAACCGTTGCCTTGGGAGATCAGCTTCGAGCTGCGTGACGCCGACATCGAGAACGCCTGGCAGGCAGAGCTCGACGATGGCGACGGCACGATCGTCGCGCGTGGCCTGGACTACAACGCGGTCATCGCCCCGCGGAGCTGGGTCGAGTTCGGGTTCGTGGCCGAAGGGACCGACCGTCCGCAGGTGGACGACTGCCTGATCAACGGCGAGCCCTGCCGCGCTCCCCGCAGCTAGCACTGACCACGCGTCGCAGCTGAAAATGACCACGCATCGAGGGGCGTCGCATCCTTCGCATGGCGTCGAGCCCGTGTAACGGTCACAAAGTCCACGGCATGTGTGCCTCGTCAGTACGCGCCTAGCCGGTCGTCCGTTCGCGGCAGAAGTCTGGCGCTGTGATCGGGCATGCGGGATGGTGGCCCGAGCAGAGCGTTATGCGGTTGGAAAGGAAGGCCGCTGCATGTTGAATCCCGAGGCCGCTCCGGGCCCGCTCACTGACCTTGAACGCTTCATCTTCGAGTCATGGGGTTATCTCGTGATTCCGGAGGTGCTCACCGCTGAGGAAGCCGAGGAGTGCTACGAGGCATCCCGACGCCTGCACGCGGCCAGAGAGCGGGAGTTCGGGCAGATCGGTCGTGGGTACGAGATGGAGCCATGTCTGGAGCGGCTCATCGACCACCCTGCCGTGCTGCCGAAGGTCCGAGGACTCTTCGGTGACCGGTTCATCCTTCAGGCGAGCTGGAACACGATGCAGCCGGCGCATGGCGGCATGGGCGGGTGGCATCAGGACGGGTCGAGTGCCTACAACTTCAATCGCGTGGGCTATCCGGTGCCGCTGATCCAGCTGCGCGTGTCGTACCTGCTGACCGACCAGACCAGGCCCGGCACCGGCAACATGGAACTCATTCCCGGCAGCCACCGCAGTCAGGTTCCGCTGCCTGACGACATCCGAGCCTCGCGCGGAGACGTACCCATCGGGCACGTGATCTGCGCTCCGATCGGATCGGTGCTGATCTTCCACAACGCCGTGTGGCACCGGACCTACCGCCACGACGGCGACCGCGACCGCTACACCGCCCACTACATCTACAGCCCGCCGTGGGTGCGGCCGGCCGATCGGCTCGCCAACTCCAAGGAGTTCCTGGAACGCACCACGCCGATGCGCCGTGCGCTCATGGGAGAGTTCGAACGACCGGACGCTCCCTATGGTGCGAACTACGAGCCACTTCCGTTCGACGGGCGGTAGCAGAGCAGGCCGCCGGTTGCGCTTTGGGCTCGCTGACGGTCGCGACCGGATCGCCTTTCACGGGCGTCGTGTTGTTCCAGTCAGCGCCTGTGAGCGTGCTCGAGAGAACGACCTTCATGAGCTCCGCGATCTCGGGAAGGTCGGCGGCGGCAGGGGTCGGCCAGAAGGCGGCCATCCCTTCGTAGGTCACCCGGCCGAACACCAGGGTGCCGATGTCGTTCAGCTGGCTGACCGAGTACGCAGTGAAGTCGTCGTCGGTCGTGGTCTCGCGACGGCGAGCCCGATGCGGAATTCGAACGGCACCCAGAGCCGCTGCGATCGGCTGCCCTTCCCTGGCCGTGTGGTCATGCGCATAGTGAGGTGGCGTTGGCGAATTGGTATTCCGGCAGGTCGATCGCGTCGGCCTTGCCGAACTGCCGCTCGCGCAGCGGGCGCATCGGCCAGCGCGACATCATCCGGATCGACCACCAGCCAAGCCGGATACCCACCTTGCTGCGTGGCGCATAGCCGTTGACGCCTCCGGGCGGGAGTTCCTGCGCCTGCTTGACGTAGGGCCGCAGTACGCGCTCACAGCGATCGAGCGCAGCACGAATGTCGCCGTCGGCGGCTGCTGCGAGCTCACCCGCCAGCACGTAGGCGCCGGCGAGGCCCAGGCTGGTGCCGAGGCCGGTCAACGGCGACGGGCAGTACCCCGCGTCGCCTACGAGCACCACGCGACCGCGCGACCAGCTCTCCAGGTGGACCTGGGCTATTTCGGAGAAGCTGAAGCCCGGTGCGGTACGCATCGACTCGACCAGTGCCGGGGTGTGCCACGCCGCGCCGGCCATTCGTTGCGCGAGCAGTTCACGCTGCCCAGCCGGGTCGTTGTGGTCGTAGTAAACGCCGGTGCCCCGGAAGGACTGGCTGACCTCCGGGTGGTGGGGCGGTTCGCTTGGAGCAGATCGTCACGGCTGCGATCGCGGTGGCGGACGCCGAAGGGCTCGCGGCGGTGTCGATTCGGCGGGTGGCCACAGAGCTAGGTGTGGCGCCGATGTCGCTGTACCGGCACATCGTGGACAAGGACGACCTGCTCATCCGCATGATGGACCAGGCGTTCGGCGAGCTGGACATCCCGTCGTCGCCTCGCGGTAGCTGGCGAGAACAGTTGGAGCGCGCCGCTCGCATGGTGTGGGAGCTGTTCCGTACCCACGCGTGGCTCGCGCCCGCGATGTCGATGACCCGGCCGCAACCGCTCGCTTCGGCCATTCCGTTGTGCGAGTGGATGCTGAGTGCGCTTGCCGCCGCTGGGATGGAACTCCGCGAGGCGTTCACCGCCTACCTCACGCTGTTCAACTACCTGCGTGGCATCGCCGTGGCAGCGGAAGCCGAGCAGGATGCGGTCGCGGAGACCGGGATGGACAGCGAGCAGTGGATCGAGACGCAGGACCATGTGCTGGCCAGCCTCACAGCCGGCGGCCGCTTCCCTCGGTTCGCAGAGCTGGTCGGCTCCGGGTACGACGTCGACCTCGACGGCTTGTTCGAGTACGGCCTGCAGCGCCTTCTGGACGGGATGGCCGTACAGGTCGAGCATCAGTCACCGGCGTGAGAGATCGGGTCCGTTCCTTATGGGATGAGGACCATCCGGCTACCCGAAGGAACGCGTTCGTTCCACGCTTCAGCCACGCCGTCCAACGGCCGGGTGATGGTGTCGATCTGCAGCGTGCCGCGAGCGATCATGTCGAAAAGCTCCGGGAGTATTTCCCGAACCCGCGCGTATACGTCACGCGGCAGGCTGCCGCCTCCCTGGCCGACGAGGCGGATGCCGGTGCTGCGAAGCACCGCTGCTGGAAGGGAGATTGTCGGTCCGGCCGTCTCGCCGATCTGGACGAATGTCGTCTGCTGGTAGTCGGCGTCGAGATCGTTCCCGCTCAGCACGCGAAGCGTCCGCTCGGCAGGCTCGCCCCACAGGAAGTCGAGGACGAGGTCGAACGGACTCTCCGCGTGGAGCTTGGCGATCTGAGCGGTGAACTCGTCGGGATCGGTCGAGAGTGCGATGCTGCGATCGGCGCCGAGCTGGGTGAGCGAATCGAGCCGCTCCACGTTTCGGCCGACCGCGACCACCTGCTTGGCGGCGAACTTCTTCTTGGCCAACTGCACGGCCAGCGCACCGGCGACGCCGGTCGCACCGAGGACGAGAACGGACTGACCGGCCCGCAGCTCGCCGGTGTACTCGAGTGCGAGCCACGCGGAGATTCCTGCATTCGGCGCCGCGGCGGCCGTGGCATCGTCGACGCCCTCCGGGACGGGAACCGCCTGCTTCGGGTCGACGGCCATCCGTTCGGCCATGGCCCCACCGGGCGGTGGGACAACCGCGTACATGCGACGACCGTCAGGTAGCTCGACGACCGCATCGAGCCCCACGGGTGCGGGCGGCGTGAGTCGCGCACTGGCGTAGTGCGTCCCGGCGACGAGCATCCGCTCGACGTTCTTGATCGCTGCGGCCCGGACCCGCGCCACAACACGACCTCCGTCCGCTTGAGGCTCCGCCACGTCGCCGAGCACCGGCGCCTCGCCGAACCGTTCGATGACCGCTGCCTTCATGGCTCCTCCCAGATTTGGTTTCCATGGAAACCATATCTGCGGACGGCAGGGATGGCAAGATGGTTTTGATGGAAACCAAATCCGAGCTGATCGCTCTCATCGCTGACCAGGCAGCGCGGGTGGCGCAGCGGTTCGCCCAAGACGACGAGGACGAACGCGCGTACATGCGAAAGCGATGCTCGCCACAAGCGCAGCTAGCGCTGGACAAGATGAGCGTGGAGGCGCTTCACCTGCTGGACGCCATCCCCGGTGGTGGCAGCACCGACGAGCCGTCGGTGAACATCGTCGGCCTGGCCCAGGCGACCGGTGTCCCCAAGGGCACCGTCTCCAAACGCGTCCAGCGCCTCACCGACATCGGGGTGGTGACGCGACACCAGATACCCGGCAACCGCAAGGAGGTTCACCTACGGCGTACCCCCATCGGCGACGAGATCTGGGAGGCGCACCGCAGCCTGCACGAGCAGATGGGTGACGTGCTCGGAGAACTCCTCTCCCGGTACACCGTGGCTGATCTACAGGTCCTCACCCGTGTGCTGGACGACCTGCTGCGCATGCCGCGGGAAGGCCTTCGGTACCGTCCCGACCTCCTCGACTGACCGGCGGAGGAAACGCCGCGACCGCGGCAGTCGCGGCGCCCGCCTGGGCGGCGGCGACGTGATGCCGAGCGCCGGTCGGCGCGGTCACGACCAGCTGACGGTCACCAGCTCTCCGGCACCCGGTCCGCCGCGCACGACCTGCAGTCCGTCGGCGGTCCCGACCTCGGCCGCCGCGGAGTCCACCTGAAGCTGCCGTTCGGTGTCGAACGCGGCGACCAGCTGGCCGGCCCGAGGCGTCCGGAAGGTCACCGACTGCCCGTCGAGTGCCGCGATCTCGCCGGTCGCGTACGCAAGGCGCGCCCCGTCGAGGCGCAGATCCACAGGCAGCATGACGCCACGACGTGCCGGCAGGGTGAGACGCTCGCCGCCGAACAGCGGATTGCCGTTCTCTTGCAGCACGAAGTGCGCGTCGTAGCCCTCGAGGTTGAGGGCGTGGACGAACCGCTCGCCGTCCTCGTTCGCGGTCGACGTGATGATGAGGTACGCCCGGTCGGCATCGTGCCGCAAGGCGGATGCGCAGCCGAGAGCCTCCAAAGCGCTGCGATAGAAGGCGATGTCGCTCCCGGGATAGTCGGTCGTGAGCACGACGGCCCGTCCGTTGCCCACGGGGATGTCGAAGCCACACCCGGCGCCCGAGTCGTAGTCGTACACCACCACGTCACCGGTCGCGGCCTCGAAGAGCTGTGCGTACGACACCCGGACCTCCGGTCGCGGTGCCGCCCATCCGTTCGTACACACCGACAAGAAGAAGGCATGGTCGCTGGTCCGCAGGTGCTGGTCCGGGGAGTCTGCGCCACCCCACGGTGTGAGGCCCAGCGCATCGCGGAGCACCGAACACGGCCGGGCTTCCATGTCGTATGCCGGTACCTCGCCGACGAGCAGCAGCCGTCCGCCGGCCGTGAGGTAGCGCACCAGCGTGCTCTGCACCGACGCGTCCATGTAGCGTGCCGAGGCCAACACGAGCACGGGCACCGACTCCGGACTGAGTGAGCCGGACTCCGACGCCGCTTGCAGGTCGACGGCGCCGAAGCGGTAGCCACCCAGGAGCATGGCCCGCGCCAGCAGCTGGCCGGGACCGCCGAACCGATACCGTGCGAGGTTGTCCACGATCTCGCGCATCTTGTGGCTCTTGGGATAGACCGACTCGGTCATGAAGTAGTCGAGGACGAAGCCCATCGCGAGGCCGTCGTGCTCCTCGTGCATGGTCGCGAGCTTGGACGCGACCGCGTCGATCGTCCGGACGACCTCGGTCGTGCGCGGATAGGTCAGGCCGAGCTGGCCCTCCGGTCCGACGGGGGCACCGATCCCGTGGCGTTCGCCGGTGAAGCTGATCCGGTCGTTGCCGTCGCCGACCGGAACCTCGAGCCGAGGATTGACGCCACCGGTGAAGAGGTAGTAGTTGATCAACCGGTTGCCCTGGGCGATGCAGAGCCGGGTCTTGAGGTCGATGGTCGACGGGTCGTGGATATGGGTGAGGTCCCCGCCGTAGTCGCCGTCGCCCGCCTCGAACTCCACCGAGGTGAGTGGTTGGTCGGCATCCTGGACGGCATCGCCGAACGCGTTGATGAGATAGAGATCCGCGGCGTTCAGCGTGGTCAGGTCACCGAGGTAGTGGTCGGATCCCGCGATCATCCCGGGAATGCCGGAGAAGCTTTCGACAAGCTGGCTGATCCCGATCGGGTAGTCCCATCCGCGACCCTGCCCGGTGCCGTGGATGTTGACGACGAACGGCACACCACCCACGCCCTCGGCCTCGGCGTACTCGCGGAGCGTCGCGATGTATCGCGCGAACCGGTTCCGCATGTAACGGCCAAGGTCTGCCATCAGTGCGGCGGCGTACTCGTCGCGGGGTGACCGGACGCCGCTCGCGCGGGCAAGGGGATCGCTGAGGTCGAACGGGTAGCGCCGGGCCAGCTGCTCGCTGTCGTACGACTTGCCAAGCCAGTCGGCGAAGTCGGCGAGGACGTGGTCGGTGAGATCAGGGGAGTTCGTCACCCACGACAGCATCCCGACCTCGTTGTCGAGCTGGACGGCGACGATCGGGCCGCCCTTCGTGATCAGCCGGGACGCGAGGATCGGCATCACCGCGGCGTACCACCTGCGGACCTCGGCGAGGTATGCCGGCGCGAGGTAGTCGACCGTACGGGTGGAGACCGGCGCGCCATCCCACGTCACCGGGTGGATCTCGGGGTGCTCGCGATACAACCGGTGGGGGAGCCCTTCGTTCTTCAGCTCGGCCATGACGAACGGGCCGGGGCGCGCGAGGAAGTACAGACCGCGCTCTGCGCACAGGTCGATGAACGCGCCGAGGTCCAGATCTGGCCGGGTTCGGCCATCCAAGTCGAAGCTGCCGTCCGGCTTCTCGTGACAGAGCCACGGAATGTACGACGCGACCGTGTTGCAGCCTGCTGCCACGAGCTTGTCCAGGCGATCCGCCCAGGCGTCACGCGACAAGCGGAAGTAATGCACCTCGCCGCTCAGCAGGATGCGGGGCGTTCCCTCGATGACGATGCGCTTACGACGAATTTCGATCATGAACGTCTCCAACTCCGGCAGCGGCAAGTCTTGCGTGCGGATCGCCGGCTCGTTACGATCCTGAAAACTTTACAGCGCAAACGTTTACCGCAATACGTTACACCAGCGTTACCTACACCGTCCCGTGCAGCGTCGTCTGCACCGTCACGTCGACGTCGTCTCAACGCTGCGACCTCGTCGGGTACGGCGCTGGGACGCCACACGGGCTGCGTGTCACGTGCCGACGTGTGCGAGGGGAGCGTGAATGGGCAGGCGAGGGCCGACACTTCACGAGATCGCCCGTGACGCGGGTGTCTCGATCGCGACCGTGTCACGGGTCGCGCGAGGTGTCGGTCAGGTGTCGCCCGAAACCCGTCGCAAGGTCCAGGAGGCGATCGACCGGCACGGTTTCCGGCCCCACCATGCCGGTCGCGCGCTCGTCAAGCGCCGGCATGCGGCCCTTGGGATCGTGTTCCCCGGGCTGTCCGGGCCGTACTACTCCGATGTCATCGCGGGCTTCGAGGAGGAGGCCCTGAAGGCACGGGTCAGCGTTCTCATCATGGGGACGCATTTCCTGCGGCAGTCCGTCGACATGGTCTTCGACATGGCCGACCGGGTCGACGGCTTGGCAGTGATGGGAGGCGTGATTCCTGAGGGGGCGATCCGCCGTCTGGTCGACCGTGGGGTGCCGGTCGTGCTGTTGGCGAGCGCCCCGTTGGTGGGAGTTCCCACGGTACGTACGGAGAACCTCGCGGCGATGGCGCGCCTCACCACACATCTACTCGCGGACCACGGCTACGAGAACCTCGTCTTCGTCGGCAATCCCGACGGCTCACCCGACGCGACGTATCGCTGGCAAGGCTTCTTGCAGGCACATCACCGGCTCGGTGTCGAACCACCGAAAGAGCCGATTCGCGTGGGGCTGCAGCAATCGCACGGCTTCATCGCGGTGAGCCGGCTGCTCGACGAGAACCAACGACCACGCGCGATCGTCTGCGCCAACGACGAGACCGCGCTCGGTGCCGTGGTCGCGGTGATGGACCGCGGACTGCGCGTTCCCGAGGACGTGGCGGTGACCGGTTTCGACGACATCTCCATGGCCGGGCTCGCGGCCTCGGGTCTCACCACGGTGCACCAGCCGATGCAAGAGCTCGGTGCAGAGACCGCGCGACGTCTCCTGCGGCATGTCGAAGGACAGCTCGATGTGTCGCTCGACCGCGTGTTGGAGACACAGGTCGTGATCCGGGGCAGCTGCGGCTGTGGTGCGACGGATGCGCACGGGGCGAGAGGAGTCGACGCGGACACGTCGACCAAACGCCCGTCGCGAAGCAGCCAGGTGACACGAAGGAAGAAGTAGCACTCCACGGGGGATCGTAAGTAGGCGATCCAGGAGGAACACGTGAAGACACGACAACGAGCGCGCTGGCCGGTCGTCGGTCTACTGTCGCTCGCCTTGGCAGTAGGAGCCGCGTGCGGTTCCCCTCAGAGTGACCAGGAGGGATCGAACACGGCTTCCCAAGGCATGATCCAGCAGCTGAACTTCGTGAAGTTCAGCGAGCTGGATCCCCCTCAGCGCATCTTCAACCCGTACCTGCCGACGAGAAGCAACACCAGCTGGACCTTCGAGACGTTGTTCGACGTCAACGAGATCACGTGCGAGCCCAAGCCGCTGCTGGGGACGTCGTTCGAGTGGCAGGATCCCGCAACGCTCGTCGTCCAGACCCGCAAGGGTGTGAAGTGGAACGACGGAAAGCCGTTCAGTGCCAAGGACGTGGAGTTCACCTTCAACATGTTGAAGGAGGTGCCCGCGTTCGACTCGCAGGGTCTGTGGCAGAAGCTCGAGAGCGTCACCGCAGACAGCGACAGCCAGGTCACGTTCAAGTTCAAAGAACCCGCCGTACCGACCTTCAACCAGATCGTCGAAGGGGTTCCGATCGTCCCGGAGCACATCTGGTCCAAGCAATCCGACCCAGAGAAGTTCACCAACCCGGATGCGGTCGGCACCGGACCGTTCAAGGTGAAGAGCTTCAACCCGCAGCAGCTCATCCTCGAGCGGAACCCGACGTACTGGGACGCCGACAAGATCCGGGTGAAGCAGCTGAAGTTCATCAAGCCGACCGGTAGTGCCGAGGTCGAGAAGCTCCAGCTCGCGCGTGGAGAGTTCGACTGGGCTGCGATGTTCATGCCGGACGTCGAGAAGACCTATGTCGCCAAGGACCCCGAGCACAACAAGTACTGGTTCGCGTCGGGCGGGAACATCAGCCTCTACATGAACCTCACGAAGGCGCCGTTCAACGACGTCGAGTTCCGTCGCGCCCTCACCTACGCGATCAACAAGGACGAGATCGCGGAGAAGGCACAGTACGGCTACGTCCAGACGGCCAGCCAGACGGGCCTTACCTACTCCCTGCACGACGAGTGGACAGCGCCGGACATCGAGAACAAGGGCTACATCCCCTACGACCCTGAGGAGGCCAAGCGCATCCTCGCCGAGGCCGGCTACCGGACCGGCTCGGATGGGAAGCTGCTTGGAAAGGACGGCAAGCCGATAGCGTTCACCTTCAAGGTGCAAAGCGGCTGGCTCGACTGGATCCAGGCGGCGCAGATCATCCAGAAGAACCTCAAGGCGCTCGGGATCGACATGAACGTGCAGACGTCGAACCCCGACGTCATCTCAGAGGACCAGGCCGCAGGAAACTTCGACATGACGTTCGGAGTCTTCGGCGGTGACTGCAACATCTACCAGTCCTACTTCGGACCCTTCCACAGCAAGCAGACGGCGCCAATCGGTAAGCCGGCTCCGACCAACGTCATCCGTTGGCAGGATGAGGAGACCGACCGCCTGCTCGACGAGCTGATCAAGGCTCAGGACGAGGAGCAGCAGAAAGAGCTCGTCTACGGGCTCGAGCGGATGATGATGGAGAAGGTGCCGGTGGTGCCGCTGTGGTACGGCGCGAAGTGGTTCGAGTACCGCACGGAGAAGGCCGTGGGCTGGCCCAGCGAGGACAATCCGTACGCCGGGTCAGGTGATCACTTCGAGATCATCAAGCATCTGCGACCGAATCCGGAATACCGCGGCGGCTGAGGTCACGGGACATGAGGGCGAGGCGTCTGCTGAGGTGCGAGTCTCAGGTTCCACCACTCCCGCACTCGTCAAGCCCTCATGTCGGTCGCCCAGGCACTCGGCTGCTGCACCACGCGGACTGGGGTTGTGCACGCCGCCCCCAGTCCCCGGGCGAACACATCGTCCGACCGCACAACCCCAGTCCGCCGCTCCGGTCAGCGTGGCAGTGCCGTCCACGAGATAGCAGAAAGAGTGCGTCGTCATGCGCTACTTCCTGAGCCGGCTGGGCTTCTTCGTGCTCACCCTCTGGGCAGCGGTGACACTGAACTTCATCATCCCGCGTCTGCAACCGGGTGATCCGGCGAAGACCATGGTTCAGCGTCTGGCGGGTCAGACCGAAGCAGTCGACCCAGCGGCCATCCGAGCAGTTCAGATCATGCTCGGTCTGCCGACGGGCTCACTGTTCGAGCAATACATCGAGTATCTGAAAGCCGTCCTTCGTGGCGACTTCGGCGTTTCCTACTACTACTTTCCACTGCCGGTGACCGAGGTGATCCTCCAGGCCCTGCCGTGGACGATCGTGTTGGTCGGCGTCACGCACGTCCTGGGTTTCATCATCGGCACGTTCCTCGGCGCGCTGGCTGCGTGGAAGCGGAACACGAAGATCGATGCCGTGTTGAGTCTCGGCTCGACGTTCCTGGGGACCATTCCGTTCTTCTGGACTGCGCTCATCCTCATCTACGTCTTCGCGTTCACGCTGCAATGGTTCCCGCCAGCCGGTGGGTACAGCGGCGCAGTCGAGCCGTCGTTCTCCTGGCCGTTCCTGCAGGATGCCCTTTATCACAGCGTGCTGCCCGGGATCTCCCTGCTCATCACGGCCCCGATCGGGTGGATCATGCAGATGCGCAACAACATGGTGCATACGCTCGGCGAGGACTACACCCGGTTGGCACAAGCCAAAGGCCTCAGGACAGGTCGTGTGATGCTCACGTACAGCGCCCGGGTGGCCATCCTGCCCAACGTCACCGGCTTCGCCTTGGGTCTCGGGATGATTCTGGGCGGAACGGTCCTGGTCGAGATGATCTTCGGCTATCCCGGGATGGGTCAGCTCTTCTTCTTGGCGATCTCCAACCGTGACTATCCCTTGATGCAGACGATCTTCCTCTTCACGACCATTGGCGTGCTTATCGCCAACCTTCTCGCCGACATCTTGTACGGCATTCTCGATCCTCGGGTACGACGGGAGTCGCAGGCATGAGCCTTCCACTCGGGCAGATTCAGGTAGCCGAGGAGTCGGCTACCGAAGCTGAACGCGAGATCGCAGCGGCACGCCGGTCGCGAATGCCTCGCTGGTTTGCCGTCCTGTGGGCGAACAAGAAGTGCCGGCTTGGTCTCATCGTTCTCGGTTGCTTTGTGCTGGTGGCAATCCTGGCGCCCGTCCTTGCCCCACATGACCCCAGGTCGAGCGATTTCGACGCGTCGCTTCCGCCCAGCACCACACACCCTCTCGGCACGACCGCCAACGGGAACGACATCCTGTCGCAGCTGATCTACGGGGCGCGCACCTCGATCGTCGTAGGACTCGTGGCAGGAACTCTGGTCACCCTGATCGCCTTGGTGATCGGACTCACTGCTGGCTACCTGCAAGGCATCGTGGACGAGGTGCTCTCGTTCCTCATCAACTTGGCGCTCGTCGTACCGGTGCTCCCGCTGATGGTCACCGTCGCCGCCTACGCACCACAAGGCGTTCGAGGCCTGTGGCTCATCATCTTCGTCATCGCGATCACCGGATGGGCCTGGGGGGCACGGGTCAAGCGCGCCCAGATCCTCACGCTGCGTGCCCGCGACTACATCACCGCAGCGAAGTTCGCGGGGGAGGGTACGGTCCGTATCGTCTTCGCCGAGATCATGCCGAACATGATGTCGCTGGTCGTGGCGGGGTTCCTCGGCGCTGCGGCCGGTGCGATCGGAGGCGAGGCCGGTCTTGCGTTCCTCGGCCTTGGAGACCCGGCAACGGTGAGCTGGGGAACGATGCTCTACTGGGCGAACAACTCTGGCGCCATGTCGACCGGCCAGTGGATCTGGCTGGGAGCACCGGGACTGGCGATCGCACTTCTGCTGACGTCCCTGACGCTCGTCAACTTCGGTGTGGATGCGTTGAGCAACCCGCACCTCCGGGAGGGGTGACCAGTGCCGAACCAACCCAGAAGCTCTGCGCTGGTGGACGTGCGCGATCTGTCGGTGACCTACGGCAGAACGCGAGCCGTGCGAGAGGTGTCGCTTCAGATCGGCGACGGGGAGTTCGTCGGCTTGCTCGGTGAATCGGGCAGCGGCAAGACCACACTAGGCAATGCGATCCTGCGTCTGCTGCCGGCGCCCGGTGCCATCAGTGGCGGCAGTATCCACTTCGCCGGAAGGGACATCACCACCGCCACGCAGGAGGAGCTGCGACCCTTGCGTTGGCGCGAGATGTCGACGGTGTTCCAGAGCAGCATGAACTCGCTCAACCCCGTCATCACCATCGAGGCGCAGTTCCGCGACGTCATCGAGGAGCACACCGACCTACGCGGGGCGCAGGTGCGCAAACGGATCGCCGAGCTGCTCGGGATGGTGATGATCGACCCGTCGTTCATGCGGTTCTATCCGCACGAGCTCTCCGGCGGCATGAAGCAGCGAGTCTGTCTCGCGTTGGCTCTGGCGCTCGAGCCGAAGTTCGTGCTGCTGGATGAGCCCACGACAGGTCTGGACGTCGTCGTGCAGCGTTCGATCCTGGACAACGTCCGTTCCCTGCAGCGCCAGCTCGGCTTCGCCGTGCTGCTGATCAGCCACGACCTGGGCACGGTCATGGAGGTCTCCGACCGCGTCATGGTGATGTACGCCGGCCAGATCGTCGAGGACCAGCGGTCGGAGACGATGCTGGCCGAGCCGATCCATCCGTACACCCGAGGGCTGCTCGGCGCCTACGCCGACCCGCGCGCGGAGACTGTGGAGATCTCCTACATTCCCGGCCGGCCGCCGGACCTGTCGCGACCACTGACCGGCTGTCCGTTCGCGCCGCGCTGCAAGGAAGCGATCGACGTCTGCGCCACCGAGGAGCCCAGGCTGGTGCCGATGGGTCCCGGCCAGGCTGCCTGTCATGTCGCGGAGGCGGCGTACGCCGCGAGCGACGGCAGCCGGACGTCTGCTCCTCGATCGGCTGCGACCTTCAGCAAGACGTCCGCAGCCGACGTGGTCGTGCACGAGCGGGAGCCGATCCTTCGGGTCGAGAACGTGTACAAGCGTTACCGCACCAGGCGCGGGTTCAAGGTCAAGGAGGTCGAGGCGCTGACCGACGTCTCCATGACCTTGCGAGCCGGCACCGTCACCGCGCTCGTGGGCCAGAGCGGAAGCGGGAAGTCCACGTTGGCGAAGTTGGTGACCGGCGTCGAACGGCCGACGAGTGGTGAGGTGTGGTTCGGTGACCTGCGCGTGGACCGACTGCGTGGGAGAGGGCTCAAGGAGTACCGTCGGCACATCCAGCTGGTCTTCCAGGATCCGTTCGCAGCGCTCAACCCGACCCGTACCATCGGGTACACGCTGAGTCGGCCCTTGATCAACTACCACGGGGTGCCCCGTCGCGAGCTGCGAGAACGGGTCGGTCACCTCCTGGAGTCGGTGGGGCTCACGCCCGTCTCGGCGTACATCGACAAGTACCCTCACCAACTCTCCGGTGGTCAGCAGCAGCGGGTCGTGGTGGCCCGAGCGCTCGCGCCGGAACCAGAGATCATCGTGGCGGACGAGCCGATCTCCATGCTGGACGTCTCGATCCGCGCCGAGATCCTCGAGCTGCTCTACGGCCTGGTGCGTGATCGTGGGATCGCCATGCTCTACATCACCCACGACCTGCTGAGCGCACGGGTGCTGGCCGACGAGGTGCTCGTGCTGCATCGGGGCAAGATCGTCGAAACCGGGCCGACACTGAACGTAATTCGTCAGGCACGCGATTCGTACACCCAGTCGTTGCTGGACGCGATCCCGAACCCCTACGCCGTGCGGTCGGCGAGCTGACCAGCCACGCGAGCTGGCGTGGCTGAGCCGCATCGTCCCCCGGTTGCCGCGCGCTGTGGAGGAGAGTCCCCGACCGGGTTTGATGATCGGGAATGCCGATGCAGGGTCGACGCGTTGTCGCTAGACTGACTGCGGTCGGGTGTGGGCCAGTGGACGTGCGTACGTCGTCGTCCAGTCCCCGCCCGAATGACAACTGAACAGAGGGGGTGAATGGTTTCGACTTCGCTCGAGCGGTTCAGGGGAAGCGGGCCGAGGATCCAAGGTCATCTCGTTAACGATCCTTGGAAAAAATAACTGCCAACAAGACGCAGTCCCACTTCGCTCTCGCTGCATAAGGCGAGTTACGCGAAGGGTCGGCCCGGGAGCGCCTCCGACCCGGAAGCCGGCCTCATCGAGGAGGCTCACCTGCACGGAACGGCCGCGGGGCCGTGTGGGGACATCTACCGCGGCTGGGCCCGTCGGCGACTCGCCTGCGTGAGCGCCGGGGCCGAGTAGAACGCCTGAGCAGGCTGCGCCCGGAGAAGCCCTGGAGCGTCGACGAAGGACGCGGGTTCGAATCCCGCCACCTCCACAAAAGGTTCGCACGCACGAACCCCTGTCAGAAGATCCCGAGCCGGTTTCGGCTCGGGATCTTCTGTTTCCAGAGCAGCAGGGAGATCGGGCGTGCGGGTGCGGCCCGGGCTTACCGGCGCAGGGCTCGGCCACCGTCGCTGACCACCGTCAGGGACTGGCCTGCGAGCGCTCGAGAGCACTGGACGGCTTTGTCGCGATTGCCCGCCTTGACCGATCCACAGCTGCGTGGCAGCAAACCGTGGCGCTCCCAGTAATGGCGCGACTCTTCTTGGGCCCAAGACCGGGGCCGGACGGTGTGGGTCAGCAACGGCGTTGGACGCCCTCCGCCGCCCCCGGGGGAGCGAAAGGTCCTCCAGACCAGGACGTACAAGTCAGGCCCATCACATCCAAGCCCAGCAGGAGAACGCGGGCGTAGCGTCGTCCGCAGCGTGCAAGGCCCAAGCCCCGGTCGGACGCCGTAGAAGTCGGCGCCTCTTGCCTCGAGAGCGTGAGATGGCGGTTCGACACGTCGCCCATCGCACTGCCGGACGCTGCTCGAGCCTTGCAAGAGCGTCGATGTGACTGACGTGGAAGGGCAAGGAGCGACGAGATGAAGGAACGCAAGCTCGGCCGGCGTGGCTTCCTGGCCGGTGCGGCCTCGGTCCTGAGCTTGGCCGGGGCGTCCGCGACGAGCGGTTGTGCGGTGAGGACGGGCTCCCGGGACACCGCTCGTGGGAGTGGCGGCGGTCGGAAAGGTGTCACCACCCTGACCGTGATGATGCCTCCGAGCGAAGTGACCCCCGAGGTGATCAAGGGATTCGAGACCGCCAACCCTGACATCACGATCAATTTGATCAAAGATGATCAGACTCGACTCACGGCGATGCTCGCCGCGGGGGAGCCGCCAGACGTGGCCCGGGAAAGTGCGACCGGGTTCGCGTTCTACCCAGCGCGCGGGCTGGCGGAGAATCTCGATCCTTATGTCAAGGACAGTTCGCTCATCAAGGAATCGGATCTCGCGCCGATCAACGATCTGTGGCGTTATGACGGCCAGATGCAGGGTCGGGGTCCCCGCTACGGGCTGACCAAGGACTACTCGCAGGACGCGACGCTCTGGGCGAACCGCACGTTGTTCGAGCAGGCGGGCGTCGACCTACCGCCCGACACCGAACCGTTGGCGTTCGAGGGGATCCCGGAGCTGGCGGCGCGACTCACCAGGAACACCAAGGACGACAAGACGGCGGTGTTCGGTTACGGCGGCACCGTCGACCTCACCATGGCTCAGCTCGCCCACATGGTCGCTGCGCAAGGCGGGAGCCTCTTCAACGACGACCTCAGCGCCGTCGACTTCTCGAGTCCAGAAGCGGTCAAGGCGATTCAGTACTGGCTGGACTTGGCGCGTGCCAACGTGTCGTACGGCCCGACTCGTCCCAATCCGGCGGGGTGGGATGGCAACGCCTACATCGCGGGCAGGATCGCGCTGCTCAGCATGGGTTACTGGTTCCAGGGTCAGCTCGCCGGGACGCCGGAGGTCGCCAAGGTCTCGGTGTTCCTGCCCGCGCCGACCTTCGCCGGAAAGCGGCTCAGCCCGACCTACTACGGCACGGGTGTGTGGATTCCGAGCAAGGCCAAGAACAAGGATGCGGCCTGGAGGTTCGTCGAGTACTTCATCGCAGGCGAGCCGGCGAAGCAGAGGGCGGCGTCCGGGTGGGGCATACCGTCGCTGAAGTCTCTCGAGCCGCTGATGCCGCACAAGACCCCGGAGGAGCGTCAGGTGTACGAGGTTCAGCGGCGGGAGCTGCCGTACTTCGACATCGTCGTGGTGGCAACGCCGTACGTTCGTCCGCAGGCGCTCGCGAAGATCTTGAGCGCGGAGTTCAAGGCAGCGGTGCCTTCCGGTACGTCGGCCGGGAAGGTTGCAGACTCGCTCAATCGCCAGATCAACGATCTGATCGCGCAGGAGAAGGGCAAGGTGGGGTGAGTCTTCGCGCTGTAGCCCAGCCCAGCAGGCGGGCGGCCACGGTGGCTGGAACTGCCGCCCGCCGGTGGCACCGCAACCGGCCAGGCACGTTCTATGCGTTCACTGGCCCATGGCTTGCGGGATTTCTCTTGCTCACCGTGTTTCCGCTGGGCTACGCCCTGTGGCTGAGCTTCACCAACTACGACGGCTTCTCGCCCCACTGGGGCTTCGTCGGGCTGCAAAACTACCAGGCGGCGTTCCAGGACCCTAATACCTGGTCGAGCCTCGCACGCACCTTGGTGTTCGTCGTCGTCGTGGTGCCCGCGACGATCGGGTTCGGCTTGTTCCTCGCGGTGCTCGTCAACCAGAAGGTGCGCCTCAGGGGAGCGTTCCGTGCGATCTACTTCCTGCCGGTCGTCGTCCCCCCGGTGGCGGCGGGGTTCGTGTTCCGGTTGCTCTTCGATCGCGATACCGGAGCTGCGACGGCAGTCCTGGGGTGGTTCGGCCTGCCTCCGGTGGAATGGCTCGCCGACGACAAGGCACTCGCGGTGCTGATGCTGATGATCCTGTGGCGGGTCGGCTCGAACATGGTGATCTCCCTGGCTGGACTGCAAGGCATTCCTCGGGAGGTGCTCGATGCGGCGGCGATCGACGGCGCGGGAGCTTGGCGGAGCTTCTTGTGGGTGACCATTCCGATCATGTCGCCGGTGTTGTTCTTCCAGCTCGTCATCGGTGTCATCGATACGTTGCAGCTCTATCTCCCGGCCTTGCTGATCTCCGCTGCTGGGCAGGCCAGCCTTGACACGACGCCGAGCCGAGGGCTGTACATCTACATGGTGCACGTGTACACCCAGGCGTTCGCCAACGGAAATCTCGGGTACGCCTCGGCACTGTTGTGGCTGCTGACCGCGGTGACGCTCGTGTACACGCTCGTCATTTTCCGGGTGACCAGGAGAGTGGTCTACTACGAGACCGGTCCGGCAGGGCAGGAGGACCGCCGATGATTCGCCTCAGGACGGCGCTGCGCAGCGGTGGATTGTACGCGGTGATGCTTTCCCTAGCGATCCTGTTCATCCTCCCGCTGATGTGGTTGCTGTTCATCGCGCTCAAGACCCCGGGGGAGATGCTCGAGTTCCCGCCGCACGTGTTACCGCGCACGCCTCGCTGGGAAAACTTCGTCGAGGCGTTGACCTACGTAGACTTCCTTGGGTATGCGCGAAACTCGGTGGCACTTGCCGTGCTCTACGGTTCCTTGGTCACGGTGTCCTCAGCCATGCTCGGGTTCGGGCTCGCGCGGCTTCCGGCTCCGGGGAAGCGGTTTGTCTTCGGACTCGTCGTGGCCACGTTGATGATCCCGCCCATCATCACGTTGATCCCGACCTACCTGATCTTCGCCAGGGTCGGTCTGCTCAACACCTTCTGGCCATGGGTGCTGTGGGGGTTGGCCGGCTCGTCGTTCCTGGGCTTCATGTTCCGGCAGTTCTTCGCCGGACTACCGCGCGAGCTCGAGGACGCAGCGATCGTCGACGGTTGCGGCTGTTTCAGGATGTTCTGGCAGATCTTCCTTCCGCTGTCCAAGCCCGTCCTCGCCACGAGTTTCGTGCTGTCGTTCGTCTGGACCTGGGGCGATTGGGTCATGCCGGCCCTGCTGCTCAACGACGACCGGTCAACGCTCGCGGTCGCTGTCGGCTCGCTCTACCAGTCGACAGGGGGCGGACCGCTGTATCACCTGATCGCCGCCGCTGCGGTCATGTACAGCCTCCCCGTGCTGGTACTGTTCCTTGGCCTGCAGCGACTCTTCATCCGTGGCATCGCGACGACGGGATTGCGCTGATGAGGAAGGTGACGGTCGGGTTGAGATCTCGAAACGAGGAATCGCAATGACGGGTTCTGCTGCCTTCCATCCCGGTCGGTTCGCGGGCAAGGTGGTGGTCGTAACCGGCGGCGGCTCAGGTATCGGCGCCGCCACCTGCCGACGGTTCGCCGCCGAAGGAGCTTCGGTCGTGGTTGTCGACATCGACGCCACGGCGGCGAACGACGTGGTGGGCGAGATCAGCGATGCCGGAGGGCGCGCCGTCGCCGTGTCCGCAGACGTTGCGAGAGCGGAGGACTGGCGGCGCATCGCGGAGAGCGCGCACCAACTGTCCGACCGAGTGGACGTCGTGCACTCCAATGCCGCTGTGCAGATCAGTGCGGCGGCACACGCCATGCCACTGGACGTCTGGCGACGTCACCTCGAGGTCAATCTCACCGCAGTTCACCACGCGCTGAGCGTCTTCGCCGAAGATCTCGTTGCGCGCAGGGGCTCGCTGATTCTCACGTCCAGCGTGCACGCCTTGGCCGGGATACCCAACCATTCGGCGTATGCCGCGACCAAAGGCGCCCTGTGTGCGCTCGCTCGCGAACTCGCAGTCGAGTACGGCCCCGAGGTCCGTGTCAACGTCGTGTTGCCTGGCCCGATCCTGACCGGTGCGTGGGGAGACGTGAGCCAGGAGGCCTTGGCGCGCGCTGGAGGGCTGACTGCTCTCGAGCGGGTCGGCCAACCCGAGGAAGTGGCAGCCGTGGTCGCCTTTCTCGCATCGTCTGATGCGTCGTATGTGACCGGGGCCAGTGTGGTGGTGGACGGCGGTTGGAGCATTCGCAAGGAATAGCCAGCGTGACCAGAACGTACAGCTTCACCGTAGCGTGCAAGTCTGGGTTGCCACCGGCGCTGTAACCTCGGCAATCACCCCGACGTCCCGCCTTCCGGGGGTCGTGTGCATTCGGCGTCGACAACAGCCGGGGAGGATGGCGACATGACAGTGAAGGTTCCGCGTGGTGGACGAGTGCTCTTCATCGGCGACAGCATCACAGACGCCGGCCGCGACAAGAGTCGAGAGAACCACCTGGGCTCGGGCTACGCGATGATGGCGGCAGCATGGTTCACCGCGGCCAATCCGGAGCACCACGCAACCTTTCTCAACCGTGGTGTGAGTGGTGACCGGGTCCGTGATCTCGTCCGACGTTGGGAATCTGACTGCCTTGAGCTTGGCCCCGATGTCGTCTCCATCCTGATCGGTATCAACGACACGTGGCGGCGTTACTCCGATGGCGAGGCGACCCCGATCGACGAGTTCGAACGGGATTACCGCCGGATGTTGGTCTCCGTGCGCGAAGAGCTCGATGCCGATCTCGTGCTGGTCGAGCCGTTCCTCATTCCGGTGAACGAGGACCAGCAGGCATGGCGAGCCGACCTCGGGCCGAAGGTCGACGTGATCCGCAGATTGGCACGCGAGTTCGGCGCCTCGTGCCTCGCGGTCGAGTCGGACTTCATCCGGCCGGGTGTGCCGACGTCGGTGTGGACGGATGACGGAGTCCACTTGACGCAGGCTGGGCATGCCCTCTTGGCGCAACGGTGGTTGAGTGTGGTCTTGCCTGGGTGACGCTCCGCCTCAGCTTGTCTGGTGGACGCTGTCAAGCCGATGGATTCGGCAGTCATCGCGACAGGCCGGCGAACCTCATGGCCGAAGGGCCTGGGGCCTCGCACTCTGAGCCGGCCACTTGCTGACCTCTACCAGTACGTACAAGCTCCGCCAGAGCGTTCAAGCCGGTCTGCCCGAACTGCCCCTACCGTGGCGGTGACCACGGCCTCACAAACGGCGATGAGGGCAGGACATGGAGATCTCCAGGAAACCGGCAGAGGAGCACGAGTTCGATCTCGTGGTTGTGGGTGGAGGGCTCGCCGGCCTTTGTGCCGCGGTCGCTGCGGCACGAGAAGGTCTACGCGTCGCGATTGTCCAGGACCGGCCTGTCTTTGGGGGCAACTCCTCCAGCGAGATCCGGGTCGTGCCGTACGGCGCTTCGCATGGCAGCGCGTGGGCGGGTGAGACCGGTCTGCCGCACGAGCTGATCCTCACCGACCGCGCGCACAACCATGAGCACTTCTTCGACCACGGAATGATGAACAGTCTCTACGACATGACCCTGGCAGAGGCGGTGCGTCGAGAGCCGACCCTCACCGAGTTTCGGAACGCTTCGGTGCGCGAGGTCGTCACGGAGGCCGACCGGATCGTCGCTGTGGCGGCAAGCCAGTTGGGAAGCGAGAAGGAGCTGGTGCTGCGCGCGCATCAGTTCGTCGACGCGACCGGTGACGGCACGGTCGGGTACCTCGCCGGTGCGGAGTATCGGTACGGCCGCGAGGCACGTTCGGAGTTCGGCGAGCCGCTCGCACCCATCGAGGCCGACGACTCCACACTCGGCAGCACGATCACGATGCGCGCCAAGCGCATTGATCAACCCGTGCCGTACGAGCCCCCGGCATGGATCGCCGAATACACCCGACCCGAGGACTTCGCCCACGACCGGCGTCTTTACCACATCAAGAAGGACACGTTCGGGGGCTACTGGTGGCTGGAGGTGAACACTCCGTTCCACCAGATCGAGGACAACCAAGCGATCCGCGACGAACTGCACCGGCACGTGCTGGGAGTGTGGAACTACATCAAGAACCACAGCCGCGACGCCGAGGAGGCTCGCCACTACGCGCTCGACTGGATCGGGCAGATCCCTGGCAAGCGGGAAAGTCGGCGGCTCGTCGGAGACGTCATCGTCACCGAGCACGACCTGCACACCGACCGGGAGTGGCCGGACCGTGTGGCGTACGCAGGGTGGTGGATCGACCTGCACATCAAGGGAGGCATCAACAACCGCATCGAGCCGGGCGAACGGGAGAATATCGACGCCCGCTACTCCAACTACATCCGCGTCGCGCCGTTCTCCCTTCCGCTGCGGGCCTATTACAGCCGTAACGTGGCGAACCTGTGGATGACCGGGCGCTCGCTGTCGGTCACCCATGTCGCACTGGGCCCGGTTCGCGTTCAGGTAAGCCTCGGTGCACAAGGTCAAGCGGTCGGCATAGCAGCCGCCTATGCCGTACGACACGGGTTGACACCGCGCCAGACCGCCGATCCGGACGGCCCGCACATAGCGCGAGTCCAGCAGATCATGCTCCGTAAGGACGTACGGATCCTGGGCCTCCGCAACAACGATCCGACGGATCTCGCGCGCACGGCGGCGGTGTCCGCATCCTCGGCGGCTCCTTTGTCGATGGGAGAAACCGTCTCGGCGTGGTTGCCGCTGGACATCACTCGGGCTCAGGTCGTGCCTTTGACGGCGGATCGACTGGACGTCGTGAGCCTTCGGATGCGGACGTCGAAGGTGACGCGGCTGGAGGTCGCGGTCGAGGAGCTGCACCGGATCTGGGATCGCGAGCACGGGAAGCGGTGCGGGTCGAGTACGGTCGACGTTCCCGCCGGCTTCGACGGCTGGGTGGATGTGCCGCTTGCCGCGCGGGTCGAGCCGAATCGGCCCCATCGGATCCTGGTGGGCGCGGCCGAGGGCGCGGAGTGGGCCGTGTCGACGTCGATTCCCACCGGTACGGTCGCGCAGTACCTCACGGTGTCGCCGGGCGGACCGGAGCCAGCCAACGCCCACCTGCCGAGTTTCTCGTACGAGGAGATCGACCTGCCGGCGTACGAGCTGTGGCGGCAGTACCGCAAGGGCGCACACCTCGTGCGGATTTCGCCGGTGTCCCGCCCGTACGAGGCGGCCGCGGTGACCAGCGGCTGTGCCTGGCCGGAAGACCTGCCGCATCTGTGGATCTCCGAGCCTGGGCTGCCCCAGTGGCTCGAGCTGCGGTGGTCAGAGCCGAAGGTCGTCCGCAACGTCGTCGTGGCCTTCGATACGAACCTCGATCTGCGTACCGATCAGCGACCCGGATTCCACCGGACGCCGGAATGCGTACGGGACTGGCGCGTGCTGGCCGAGACCGCGGAGGGCTGGCGCGAGGTCTACGCGGAGACGGGGAACTACCTGCGTCACCGTGATGTCCAGATCCCGCTGACCGAGACGAGCGCGCTGCGGATCGAGGTTCTCGCCACGAACGGCGCGGACGAGGCGCGGATCTACGAGGTCCGGGTGTATGAGTGACAAGCCTGCCGTGTGGTTGCTGGTGGCGCAGGCGGATGATCCAGCCACACCGTACGTCCTGGCGACGCTGGGATGGTTGGCGGCTGACGTCGGTGCGCTGATCGAGGCCTATCAGGAGGCTCCGCGGGAAGGGCTGCTGTTCTCGAGCACGGGGTCCACCGTCCTCGGTGGTGACCACCTCGGGCTGTTCGCCATGCTGTGCGCACGATTCGAGGTCACGGCGTTCGTTCTCGGCAACCCTCAGCTCCTCGCGTCCTCGCTGTGGGCGTTCGACCTCCCCATCGCCGCCTCGGCCGACGAGCCGCAGGAGTTCTACGCGCGGGCATTCGACTTCGCTGAAAGACCGCTTCCAGACCTTCGCCTCACCGGCACCGCCCAGCTCGCCGCCTATCTGTATCCGGAGATCGTGCACCGGCGGGCCCTCGGATTCCCCGATCGCGGCGAACGCATCGTGGCGGATTCGCCGGCCGATGTTGCGAAGCGCTGGCTGGACTCGGCAAGCGGAGTAGCCTTCGGTGACCCGTCGGCGATTCAGGCGTTGCTTCCCCGGCTGATCCGGGAGAACCGGGTGGCGCTGTTCGCTCCCGCACCGCCTGTGCCCGCGGCAAGCGTGCGTTTCTCTGCGTACACCGAGCGGGTCTCGCCGGACGCGGGCGCGGCCGCGGATCTGGCGCTGGCGACGGCCAACCGCGTGATGGTCGGACGTCAGACTGGTGACGGCGACCTTTTCGAATGGTCACGCCGAGGGGTCTGCTTGCAGATCGCCGAGCCGGATCGACCCGCGTTCAGCGTGCTCGCATCGAAGCCGGTGCGATGGTCACGCGACGCCAGCGTTCCAGAGGAGTACTCCGACGCGGAGCTGCGTGCGTTCGCCGCAGAGGGACGGGTCCTTGCCGCCATGGTGTGGCATTCGGGAGAGATCGCACACAACGAGGCGATGCTCAACCTGCTCGACCTGGTGGGCTCGACCGGGCTCAAGGTCGGTATCGGCGTGCATGCCGAGCGCTATCTCACCTGTCCCCAGTGGGAGCTCATCAGCGTGAGCCGGGAGCGTGGCGGACTACGTGGTCTCGTCGAGCCACTGCTGCACTCCGGCGGCCGCGGTGTGCTCGCAGAGTACGACTGCCCGCCCGATGCACTGCATGAGCACTGCGTGGCAGCACTCGAGACGATCGCGTCGGTGGCAGGAGCCAAGCCGGACGGGTACTACGCCTTCTGCGACACCGACCTCACCACGATGGCACCGGCACGAGCAGAGGTCTATGAGGCCATCCGGCGGGCAGGTCTTTCGTACGTCGTCTCATCGGCTCGACCCGGCCGCAACGCGATCCTCTACCAGGCGGGGGACTTCTGCGTCGTCAACCAGTCGGCTCGGTCGGTGGCTGGCTCGTCCCCTTTCGTACGCGTCACGACCGTCGAGGAGCTGCGCGAGAACACCTCCCCGACTCGGCCCGGGTGGGTGTTGGCGACTCTCGACGCTCCGGTCATCGCATTCGCGCCTTACATCTGGCGGCACGGCTCACGTTTCATGAAGCTCGTCGACTGGTTCACCGACGCGTCCGAGCGGCTCAACGTGCTTCCCCGCACGGTGGTGCGCTACGCACGCATCCTGCGCGAGGAGGGTTACCTTCCGTGAGCTACGCGGAGGCGATGTTCACGCCTCCGATTGCCGGCTCTGGCAGAGCTTCGCGATGCCGTCCAGCAGCCGGTCGAGCCCGAAGCGGAAATCAGGGTCCTCCGCGGGGTCCGACGGCGGAGGCGCGGTGCGCTCGAAGAGGCCGGATGTGAGCAGCGCGTTCATCTGCGGAAAGCGGTCCCGGTCGATCAGCTTGCCCAGCGCGCGGCCGTAGGCGCGTTCGTCCCGGACGCGGTCAACCTTCCTCGCCTGACGCCCCGCTGCAAGATCGATGGCCTGTCGGCTCGAGTGGAGTACGTACCCGGCCAGCAGGTTGATGGTGTTGAGCTTCTCGCCCCACTCGAGCCCGGTCGGTTCGAGGACCTGCAGTGCGGCCTCCATCCAGGCGACCTGATGCGGGCCGAGCGGGGGACCGTGGATCGGCAGCTCGGCTAGCCATGGGTGGGCGTCGTACATGCGGCGCAGTGCCTGTGCCCAGACGGTCAACCCGTCCCGCCAGTCCTGCTCGGGGTCCGGTTTCGGTGGCAGGCCGCTCGCCAGGTCTTGCATCAGCTCCAGCAGGTGTTCTTTCGAGCCGACGTGCGTGTAGAGCGCCATGGCCGTGACGCCGAGGCGGTTGGCGACCTTCGTCATCGACACCCCGGCGACGCCGTCGCGGTCGGCGAGGTCGACGGCAGTACGCACGATCAGCTCGACGTCGAGCTCGGCGGGTCGCCCGGTCCGCGAACGGGTGGTGAGGCGCCACAGCCGCTTCAGCTCGATGGGAACGTCATCGGCTGCCACCTGGACCTCTCTCGACCTCGCGGACGTCACCCTAACTATATGCCATAAAGCGAGAGCGGTTGACTTTTCGCGACCTTTTCTGCACCATGGAGGCAGTTTCTATATGGCATAAAGTTAGGATGTCATCCATGCAGATCACCACCATTCGTCGACTCACCGGCGCCGCGGGACTGGCCGCAGCGCTCCTGCACTTCGTCGAGCTGGCGCTGTTCTTCTCTCATGCCGGGCCACCGCCGGACTCCACGGTCTTCGCCACCACGCTGGTCGCGATCACCGGTGGCACCCTGCTGGTGGTTTTCATGACCGGGCTTCGTCACCTCGTCAAAGCCGCGGATCCGACGTACGAGTTCGTCGGCACCCTGGGGTCGATCGCCGGCTTGATGTGGGTGCTGCTCGCAAGCTACGTCTTCCTCGCCCTCGGTGCGGGTGAGGCGATTGCGTCCCCCGAGCCGATCGACCAGACCGTCGATGTCCCCGGCACCTACCTGCTCGGCGGCTCGATCGGCCGCATCATCGAGGCCCTCTGGATGGGGGCGTTCGGCTACGCGATCGTGCGCACCCAGGTGCTGCCACGCTGGATCGGCTGGTGCAGTTGCGTGATGGTGCCGATCAACCTGGCGTTCGTGCCGTCGATCTACTTCGGCAACGACCCAGCGTTCTTCTACGCGGCGAACGGTTGGGGCACGGCAGCGCTGATGGGGTTCCTGACCATCGTCTGGATCCTCATCGCGAGCATCGCGATGCTGGCGACCAGAACCCACACGGTGTCGCTGGGGTCGCGATCAGCTGCGCCCAGCACGCCATCGCCGGCCGCATCGGTCTCGGCGTGATCACTGTCACCACTGTCGCCGGTCTCGATCGTCGAATCACGGAGTTGTCATGAACTCACTGGTCCGTCGGCTGCTCATCATGATCAGTATCGGCTGTCTCGCCGGCGTGGTGGTGATCCCCGGAGTCGCGGAGGCGCATCGTCATGGGCCGTTGGTGCGCCTCGACTCCGGCTGGATCCGCGGTTCGGACGACGGCACGGTACGGGAGTTCCTGGGCATCCGGTTCGCCCGGCCGCCGACCGGTGACCGGCGGTGGCGACCGCCGGCCCCGGTCCGACCGTGGCACGGGATCGCGGACGCGACGAAGCCGGGGGAGCAGTGCGTTCAACTGCAGGCCGGAAGACAGGTCGGCTCGGAGGACTGCCTGTTCCTGAACGTCACCGCCCCGTCGAAACGGCCCAAGGGCAAGCGTCTGCCGGTGATGGTCTGGTTGCACGGCGGCGGATACACGACCGGCACCGGGAGCGCCTACGACGCACGGCGGTTGGTCGAGCAAGGTGATGTGATCGTCGTGACGCCGAACTATCGGCTCGGGGTGTTCGGCTACCTCGGGCTGCCCGGACTGCGCGGCTCAGGCACGTTCGGTCTCGCGGATCAGCTCGCGGCGCTGCGCTGGACCAAGCGCAACGCCGCGGCGTTCGGCGGCGACCCGCACAACGTGACGTTGTTCGGAGAGTCCGCCGGTGGGATGAGCGCCTGTGCGTTGCTCACTTCCCCGGCCGCGCGGGGTCTGTTCGCCAAGGTGATCATCCAGTCCGGGTCCTGCATGATCGAATGGGTGAGCGGTACGTACGTGCCGATCCCCGGCATGCCGACCTTCACGCCGTACACCTCCCTGGCGGCGAACCAGGAGACCGGCAAGTCTGCCGCCCAGCAGCTCGGCTGCCCCGAGGGCGAGGAGCTGGACTGTCTGCGTGACAAACCAGTCGCGGAACTCATGCAGGTCAACGACAGCTTCGCCAGCAACCTCGCCTACGGCACGCCACTGCTGCCGCTCGAACCGGCCAAGGCGTTGCGCAAGGGTCAGTTCCTACGGGTCCCAGTGTTGTCCGGCGGCACCAAGGACGAGGGCAACGGCTTCATCGCCGGTGCCGCCGAAGCAGGATTCCCCGTGACCGAAGAGCTGTACCCCGAGTTGGTCAAGGGCGCCTTCGGCGACGCTGCGGACAAGGTGCTGGCCGAGTACCCGCTCACCGACTACCGGTCCCCGGCGCTCGCCTGGGCGACCATCGCCAGCGACCGGGCCTGGAGCTGCCCGACGCTGGACGGCAACCAGGCGATGGCCGAGCACACCCGTGTCTACGCGTACGAGTTCGCCGATCAGAAGGCGCCGAACATCGGCAACGTGCCGGACGACTTCCCGCCCGGCGCCCAGCACGGCAGCGAACTGCCGTACCTCTTCGATCTCGGCGGCGAACCCTGGCCCACGCTCACCGACGACCAATGGCAACTGGCCGACCAGATGATCGGCTACTGGACCTCGTTCGCGCACTCCGGTCGACCACACGCTGCAGGTGCTCCGACCTGGCGGCCGATGCGGTCCGGCGACACGAGAGCGCTGAGCCTCGTGCCGGCGAGCCAGGGCGGCATCGAACCGGTGGACGTCGGCGCTGAGCACCGTTGCGACTTCTGGAACGAGCTGTGAGCACGCTCGCAGAACCACGACCCGCACGGTGACGACGAGCGGCAGGCTCGGTCCGAGCCACTAGCCGATGACGAACTCGACGCGTTCTGCTGGCTGCTCACGGAAGACCATCAGGGTTGCTGAGCGTCTGTCGCCGTGCGGCAGTGAGCTCGAGGAGGTGTCCTGACAGACTGACGTCACGCTGGCCCGGAAGGAGGGTGCCGTGACCAGGCTGTCGCGCCGAGCCATCGCCCTGATGGCTGGGGTGGTGGGCATCGCCCTTGTCGTCACCGTGATCGCGACAGTCGTGCTCGCCAGCCGTTCCGGCGAGGTCGCCGTCATCGACGGCCACCCGGTGACCCGTGACGAGCTGCTCTTCCACATGCGCCGGTTGGCGCCGATCGTGCAGAACGAGCTGCAGAACGAGCGCGGTCTGCAAGGCCCGATCGACTGGGACGCACCTGTCGGTGGCACGACCGCACTCGAGCGGCTCGCCGCGCGTGCGCTCGACGAGATTCGGCGCGACAAGACCATGCTGATCGTGGCCGACGAGAACGGCCTCAGCGTCCCGATCGAGTACGACGACCTGCTGGTCGAGCTGGACAAGGAGAACGAACGGCGCGCCGAGGCCGCGGCGAAGGGTGAAACCGTCTACGGCGTCGTGGAGTTCTCGCTCGAGGAGTACTACTCACATCGGCTCACGCAGATCGCGACGGCGCTGAAGCGTCGACTGAGTGCTGACCCCGGCGATCCGCTCTGGGTGAGTGAGGCAGAAGTCCGGTGGGCGTTCGACGCCAACCGAGACGCGTGGAGCGCCAACGCGACCACGTACCGATACTCGAAGTTGGTCATCGAAGTGCCGAGCAGCGCATCGTCGTCGTACGTCGCCGGCTTGCAACGACGTGTTGACGCAACTGGACGTCTCGCCGATGTCGCCGCCACGGAGCCCGATGCGGTGCTCACCACCGATACGTACGACGGCGGATCGGTCGGGCAGAGTCCGCGGGACCAGGAGCTCAGGGCGGTGCTCTCGACGCTCGAGCCAGGAGAGATTTCAGATCCCGTTGTCGGTTCTGGCCACGTCACGTTCTACGAGCTCCACGCCAAGACCGTTGACGAGGACGAGGCCTTCGCCGAGTATTCCTACCGGATCCGCCAATCGCTCATCGACCGGAAGTTTCGCAAGTACCTCCAGCGCCGGATGGGAGAACTCGAGGTGCAGGTCGACACCGCGGCGGTGGGTGCCATCGATGCAGAGGACGTGCAGCAATGAGTGACGTGCGTGTGCCACCAGCGTTCACCCATCAAGGCGCAAGAGCACATCCGCGCTATCCGACGAGAGTGGCCCGCCTCGGCCTCGTGACGTTGGCCACGGTGCTGCTTGCCGCGACTCTCGTGCTGCCGTCAGTGCCTGCCGCAGCGGCGGATCGGACAGGCGCCGGTCACGGCCACAACTGGCCGGGAAACCTGCCCAACAAGACCGGTGGCACGGACTACTACGTCGACGCCACCCACGGCAACGACAACGCAGCCGGCACCTCGCCGAAGACCGCGTGGCGCAGCCTGGCGAAGGTCAACGCGACGACCTTCGCGCCGGGTGACCGCATCCTGCTCAAGGCCGGAGAGCAGTGGCACGACGAGCAGTTGTGGCCCAAGGGCTCAGGTGCTCCGGGCCGGCCGATCACCATCTCGGCGTACGGCGACCCTCGCGCCCGGCGGCCCTACATTGCAACGAACGGGAACGTGCCGAGCCCGTTCAACCCCGACGGGACGAAGAACCCGGAGACGGTCGGCCTGACTGGTGCCATCGTGCTGCGCAACCAGGAGTACTGGCACATCAGCAACGTCGAGCTGTCCAACGACGACGACTTCGCCACCAACATCACCGAGGAGCGAGTCGTACGCGACGGCATCATGGTGTCGATCAACGCCGACCTGCTGGAGGACGGCGCTGACAACATCATGAACCACTTCCGCATCTTAGACGTCTACGTCCACAACACCGACGGGCCGAGCTTCTGGCAGCAGATCCACTACGGCGGCGTCAACTTCCAGGTCTTCGGTAACCGCAAGTACACCGAGTACGGCACGAGCGGCTACTACTTCCAAGACGTACGCATCGAGAACAACACGTTCAAAGACGTCGAGCTGCACGCCATCCAGTTCGCGTTCAACTGGTTCTACGACCGGTATCCCGAGGCCGGCCAGTACGACGAGAACGGCAAGTGGCACGAGGGATGGGAACAGCTGTGGGTGCGCACCCGCGACCTCTACAGCCGAGACGTCTACATCGGTCACAACTACGCGGAAAGCGTGGGCCAGGGGGCCATCCAGCTCGCCAACACCAAGAACATGACCGTCGAGTACAACGAGGTCAACGGCTTCCTCGAACGCTACGACTCGGTCTCGGTCGCGCTCTACCTGTGGGCGGGCGCCGATTCGGTCATGCAGTTCAACGAGGTCTACGGGGGACCCAACAACGAGTTCGACGGCACACCGTGGGACCTGGAGTACACCAACTTCAATGTGACGTACCAGTTCAACTACTCCCACGACAACCCGGCTGGCTGGATGTCGTACATGGGCAACAGCTCGAACTCGATCGCGCGCTACAACCTGAGCGTCAACGACAACGGCGTGCTCGTGAAGAACATGCTGTCGACGAACTACTCGCCGACCTACTTCGTGAACAACACGTTCGTCTACGACGGGGAGGACCTCGAGTACTTCCACGACGAGACGTTCCTGTCCCGCGTGTACTTCCTGAACAACATCTTCTACAACTACTCCACGACCACGCCGACGCCGTGGTATCGCCGGACCGGCGCCCTGCGTCATGCGGTGTTCTCGAACAACAACTTCTACGAAGCGAGTGGGATCCATTCCGCCCAGGAGCCGACCGACCGGAACGCCGTGCGGGCGGACCCGAAGTTCGTGGGTGACCCGGCGAAGTACCGCACCGGTCTGGGCGTGCACCGGATCCGCAAGGCGGCAGCACACTTCCGGTTGCGTCCCGACTCACCGCTCATCGACGCCGGCCGTTACAACCCGCGCCTTGGCACCAAGGACTTCCTCGGCACGCACATCTACTACGGTGACGCGCCGGACATCGGCATGGCCGAAAGCCGGATCGGCCGCAAGGTGAAGAGCCCGGTCGACGACGACCCGATCGAGGAGGAGTTCGACAACCGGGTCAACCTTGCGCTGGGCAAGCCGGTCACGGCGAGCTCGACGCATCCCGGCGCCGGTGGGACGCTCACCGCGGACAAGCTGACCGACGGTGACCTCACGACCCGCTGGGCCGCGGCCGACGATGCGACGTACCCCATCACGATCGACATCGACTTCGGCGCGGACACGACCTTCGACGAGGTCTACCTGGACGAGTACACCGACTCGGGCACCAACCCACGGGTGCAGTCGTTCGAGCTGCAGCGATGGGATGCGGCGAGCGGCCAGTGGGTGACGTTCGCCAGCCGAGACACCGGTATCGGACACGACCTCACGGTGACCGGCTTCGGCAGCGTCACGACCTCACGGCTCAGGGTGGCGCTCACCGAGCAGATCGCCACCGAGGTCTACACCCCGACGATGACAGAGATCGCCGTGTACAACAGCGACGGCTAGCTGCCCGTTTTCGTCGCACGAGGGTTGAGAGCCTGCGGCCTTCGACCGGGCGATGATCAGGCCCACGGACGCGGGAAGGTGTCGCCGTCGAGCCGGTCCCCGGGTTTCAGGCCGAGCGGGTCGGTGACGACGTGCTTGTCGCCGGAGTACGTCGTGGCCTCGTCCATGTAGATGACGACGTGAGCGAGTCGTGCCTGGTCGGTCCGGTTGGGCAGCGCCATGTGGCAGGTGTAGCTCGAGTGGAACGTGCAGTCTCCGGCGCGCAGCGGAACCGTGACCCGAGGCAGCCAGCGCAGTGACGGCTCGATGCTGAAGAGGTCGTCTTCGTCGTGCAGGTCCTGCGGGCGCAACCCGGTCAGGTGTTGCGTCTTCGGCAGGAAGGTCATGCACCCACGCTCGGGCGGCACGTCGACCAGGGCGATCCAGGCCGAGAGCGAGAGCCGGTCGTTCGCGTGCGGCCAGTACGGCCGGTCCTGGTGAAACTCCGTGGCTGCGTTGTTGTGCGGCTCCTTGACCAGCATGTGGTCGTGCCACAAGCGCAACGGAAAGCCGGCCAACTGCTCGGCCACTCGTCCGAGACGCCGATGGAACGTCAGCTCGCGCATCGTGGCGTCCCGTTGCCACACGTTGACCAGCTGGCTGAACACACCGCGTTTCTCGAGGCTTTCGGACCGGTGAGCTTCAAGGTAGGCCTGCGCCGCCGTCCTGAACCGCTCGACCTCGTCGGGACCCAGGATCCCGCGGATTCGTACGAATCCGTTCTCGCGGTACTCGTTGACCAGTGCGTCGGGCACCCGGCCGTCGGTGTCGACATCGCTCACGTACGACGTGGTGGTGGTCACGGTCGGCCTCCTTTGCGGCTTTGCTGACTGAGCAGTAGCCACAGCAGGCGCCACGACCGCGTGAGGCGGGGACTCACCCGGCGAGGCGTCCCGCGTGGCCATCTCAGGCTCGTTCCCGGTCGCGTCCATTGGCTAGGCCAATCACGGCGAGGGCTCGTACGATTCCGACATGCCGGCCGCCACTCTCCACGAGCATGCGTTGTTCGACGGCAACCCCATCCTGGGCGGCGTCCATGACCTCACGACATCCGTCGAGCCCCATGCGCATGACTTCGTCGAGGTTGCCGTGATCGGCGGCGGCAGTGGTCGCCACGTGACGAGCTGTGGGGAGCGTCGGTTGCGGCGTGGCGACGTGATCGTCCTGCGGCCCGGTGCCTGGCACGGGTTCGCCGACTGCCGGCATCTCGTGGTCGCCAACTGCTGCATCTCAGCGCAGGCGCTCCGCAAGGAGCTCGGGCACCTGCACCAGGTGCCGGCATTCCACCGGCTGCTCTGGACCGAGCCGGTCGCTGCCGGATCACACGGCATCGCCGTGACGCAGGTCGACCCGGATGCCGCCGCCGAGGCCGTCGACGCGATCGGCTCGCTCGCGCAGCACCTTGCATCCGCGGCGAGCCGGCGTCGACCCGGACGCACGCTTGGCCAGCTGGTCACCGTGCTCGGCATCCTGACCGACGGCCGGCAGCCGGAGCCGGTGCCACAGGTGCATCCCGCTGTCGCCGCCACGCTCGCCCGGCTGGAAGCCGACCCGGTGCGAGCCTGGCGGCTGGACGACTTGGCGTACGCCGTGAATCTCGACCCCGACTACCTCGGCCGACTGTTCCGGCGTGACGTCGGACTGACCCCACTGGGCTACCTGGCCCGGGTACGCGCGGAGCAGGCGGCCAACCTGCTTGCCCACAGCGACCTGCCGGTCACCCGGGTCGGCGCTGCCGTCGGGTGGGAGGACCCGACGTACTTCGCCCGCCGGTTCCGCGCACTGGTCGGCTTGTCACCTACCGAGTACCGGCGTCGCAGCCGGCCCGGACGCGCCACCAGCTGATCGTCGCCGCGAGCTGCGGCAGAAGATCCGCAAGCAGCATGGAAAGGCTCAGCCCATCTGATCGCAAGACGGCCGGATCCTCGCGAAGGGCGACCCATGCCAGATCGTGTCGGCTGATCTGGTCGCCGAGGTGTTCGGCGTGGCCTGGCAGGTGATCGACGATCCGGAAACCGGGACGTCGCTCGTCGTGGCCGCCCGTCGCGACGGCGAATGTCCGGAGTTTCCAGCTACGCGACGCAGCTCGACGCACGTTAGCACGCATGCCGGATGTCGTCGTCGCAAAGCTCGCAAGCTCATGACAGATGCCGCCCCGGCAATGCTCCTGAGGAATCGACAGGCATCGACCTGCTGTGGCGACCAAGTCTGGCGCTTGATCACAGGCGATATGACGCATTAGGACACGAATACGACCGTCGCCGCGAACCTCGCCCTCACATGACAACGTGAGTCGTGCAACGATGGCCTTGAGCGTCTACTTACGCTCCAGATGGCAGTTCCGAGGAGGAATCATGCCGATCTTCGATGCATTCATGACAATGCTTTGGTTTTTTCTCTGGGTCGTATGGATCTTCCTGCTGGTGAAAATCGTCGTGGACATCTTCCGTAGCCACGACCTCGGCGGATGGGCCAAGGCGGGTTGGCTGCTTTTCGTGCTGATCCTTCCGTTCCTCGGCGTCCTGGTCTACGTCGTCGCGCGCGGCAGCTCCATGAGCGAACGCGAGATGGCTCAGGCTCAGCGTCACGAGCAGGTGGTCCAGGACTACATCCGAAGCACAGCACGGATCCCCAGCCAGGCAGACGAGCTGGCCAAGCTCGCGCAGCTGAAGGACCGGGGTGCTATCTCCGACACCGAGTACGAGCAGGTGAAGGCGAAGATCCTCACCAGAACCGAGTAGACCCGAAGGACTGGACGCGAAAGGCCCGAGCACCGCAGCTGAGCAAGAGCACACCAGTTGTCCATAGCCTCTGGTCACGTGGCGGCAGGTTTGGTTCGAGTACGTATGACCGTGGCGGTGAAGGCGCCGGCAAGCGCCGCGGTGATGGCGAGCAGGACGTACCCCCAGCTGAAGTCTCCCGTGAGGCTGTAGACGCCGCCCATGACCAGGGGTGGGAAGAAGCCGCCGAGACCACCGGCGGCGCCGACGACTCCGGTCACCGCCCCGACACGGGCCGGCGGGACGACGTGCGCAACGAGGGCGAACACCCCACCGGAACCGGCCCCCAGGGCAGCCGCCATGCCGAGGGACGCAAGCGTCCCGACCGGGATCAGAGCGAGCTCCAGTGCAGCACACAACGCGAGGACGGTGACGATCGCGTAGCAGCACACCAATACCGGAACCGCGCCCAGTCGGTCGGAGAGCCACCCTCCCACCGGGCGAGCCGCGACGGCAAGAACGACGAAGCCCGCGGTGCGCAGGCCGGCGTCGGAGCGCTGCAGGTGGTACGCCGTCACAAGGTACGTGGGCAGGTAGACGCTGAACGCGACGAAGCCGCCGAAAGCCACGGCATAGAGGAACGACAGCTGCCACGTCACGCCGAGCCGCAGGGTGGCGAGCACACGACCGACGAGAGAACCAGCCTGGATCGGGCGGTCTGGTTTGTCACGCAGCAGAAAGTAGGCCGTGACGGCGAAAGCCGCGAGGATGCCCGCCACGAGGTCGAACGGAAACGCCCGTCCCAACACCTCGGAAAGCTGCACGGTCGTGAATGCCGCGAGTGCCGTGCCGCCCGTACCCATCCCGAAGATGCCGAGGGCGAGCCCACGACGTTCGGGTGGATACCAGGCGTTGACGAACGGTATGCCGATGGCAAACGTCGTTCCGCCCAGTCCGAGGAAGAAGCCGGCGACCAGAACTTCAATGAAGGAGTCGGCCAGGTGCCCGAGGTAGAGCACCGGAAGGATCGTGAGACCAGCGACGGTGGGGAACATGAGGCGAGCGCCGAGCCGGTCGGTGAGCGCGCCCACCGGGATCCGACCGAGCGAGCCCACGATGACAGGTATGGCGACCGCCAGGGATTGCTCGAAGACCGTGAGCGACAGCTCCTCGCGAAGGGTTGCGCCCAGTGGCGCGAGGAGGGCCCACGCCCAGAACGACACCGTGAACCCGATGGTCGCGATGCCGAGCATTCGGCCTGCCTGACCAGTCGAGGGGACGGATGCCACCGCCTTGGGTGTCGTGTCGCGACTCATGGCGTTCGCCTGACCGGGCGAGACCGGTAGACGATGTACGGGCGGAACAGGTAGCCGACGGGCGCGGTGAACGCGTGGACCAGCCGGGTGAACGGCCAGATCGCGAACAACAGCATGCCGATCAGCGTGTGCAGCTGGAACGACAGCGGTGCTGCAGCCATCGCAGTGATGTCGGGCTGGAGAACGAAGATCGACCGGAACCACGGCGAGACCGTCTCGCGGTAGTTGTGTTCGTCACCCACCACGCCGGCACCGAGCAACGTGGTGGCAAGACCTGCGACGATCGCCGCGACCAGGACGACGTACATCCCTTTGTCGTTGCGGGTGGTCGCCATGAACACCGGCCCGGTCGTCCGTCTGCGGTAGATCAGGATCGCGACGCCCACGAGTGTGGCGAATCCGGCGATCCCGCCGAGCAGCAGCGCTTGGACGTGGTAGGCGTGTTCTGACATGCCGATGGCGGTCGTCCAGCTCGCGGGGATCACGAGTCCGATCACGTGCCCGATGACGACGACCAGGATGCCGAAGTGGAACAGCGGGCTGCCGATCCGCAGCAACCGTGACTCGTACAGCTCCGAGCTTCGTGTCGTCCAGCCGAACTGGTCGTAGCGGTAACGCCAGATCGTGCCGGACACGAGGATCGCGATCGTGACGTACGGAAGGACGCCCCACGCCAGGATGTCGAGCGGGCTCATCGTCTCCCTCCCGGCGACGCGACACCGAAGGGCTCCAGCCCAACGAGCTCCCGCTGTGGCCCGGTGCGCGCGAGGCGCAGCGCCGCTGCCCGGTCAGCTGGTGACGGACCCGGCAGCAGAGCGCAGACAGCCTCGAGGACGTTGACGTACGCCGAGCCGATGTCATGCAGGGCGAGTCTCGCCAGCTCCACGCTCGCCCGATACTCCTGCAGCAGTGCGAGCCCGTCGGCGAGGTCACCGGTCGCGGCGTACTCCAGCACCACCGGGAGATAGTCCGGAAGCTCGTTGGCCGACAGATCCAGGCCGCCCCGCCGGTAGCGCTTCTTCAACTCGGCAAGCGAGTGGCCACGCCGCCTGGTGTCTCCGTCGGTCCACCAGGTGAGGTAGAGACAACAGCGCTGCCGTCGGTCGAAGCTGGCGACGTAGTGCTCGGCCAGCTCGCGCCGTGGTGTCGCCGCGATGTGGTCCACAAACCGCAGCAGGGAGGCCCTCGACGTTCCCTCCGGCAACTCGGAGACTGCGGCGCGCACGACCGGCACGTTGGCGTAGACGGTGTCGTCCGGGTACTGCAGCAGGATCGACGCGGCCTGGCAGACCACCCTGGCGTGCTGGGCGTTGGTCATGACTGCTCGCCTCGCTCCGCGTCGTCTGTTCGTCGTGGCGGGAAGAGGCCGGCGGTCGAGCCTTTGGCGTCCCAGTTGAGCAGGTTGACCCGGGCACCTGGTCGTTCGACATCGACAACGCGATCCGCGGTCTGGCGTTGCTTCAGCGCGTGGAACGTCTCGACCGACACAGGGACCGGACGGCCCGACGCCTCCCCGAACGGACCGCTCTCGTACATGCCCGGGCCACCTTCGTAGTCGAGGCTGCAGCGCACCTCCTCCAGCTGCCGGCCTTCTGCTTCGTAGGCCGTGGGGATGACGTAACGCTCGTCGTACTTCGCGATCGCCAACAGCCGGTAGAGCGCGGTGAGCTCGGCGCCGGTGCTGCCGACGGCTGCGGCGATCGCCTCGTCGGGTGATTCGCCCAGGTTGATGGCGCGCATGTACGAACGCATCGCCGCGAGCTTCTCCAGCACACGCCGTACCGGAGCCGGGTCGCCCGCGGTGAACAGCTCGGCGAGGTACTCGATGGGGATCCGCATCGCCTCGATCGCCCCGAACAGATTTCCTGCGTCCTCGCCGTCGTGCCCGGTCTCGACCAACGCGTCCACCACCGGTGACAGCGGTGGGACGTACCACACCATCGGCAGTGTCCGAAACTCCGGATGCAACGGCAACGCCACCCGGTAGACCTTGGTGAGCGCGTACACCGGTGAGCGCTGAGCTGCGGCGATCCAGTCGTCGGGAATGCCGTCGCGCCGTGCGGCCGCGACGACCTCGGGGTCGTTCGGGTCCAGCAGGATGTCGAGCTGGGAATCGTACAGTTCTTTCTCGTCCTCGACTGCGGCGGCCGCAGCCACCCGGTCGACGTCGTACAGGAAAAGCCCGATGTAACGCAGCCGGCCCACACACGTCTCCGAGCACACCGTCGGCAGACCGACCTCGACACGCGGATAGCAGAACATGCACTTCTCGGCCTTGCCGGTGCGGTGGTTGAAGTAGACCTTCTTGTACGGGCAGCCGGTGACGCACATCCGCCACCCGCGGCAGCGATCCTGGTCGACCAGGACGATGCCGTCCTCGGCTCGCTTGTACATCGCGCCGGACGGGCACGACGCCACGCAGGAGGGGTTGAGACAGTGCTCGCAGATCCGCGGAAGGTAGAACATGAAGGTCCGTTCGAACTCGAAGCGGACCTTGTCCTCTGCCTGCTTTCGCACGCGTTCCACGATGGGGTCTTGTGCGCCGACCTCTGCGCCACCGCCGAGGCTGTCGTCCCAGTTGGCGCTCCATTCGACCTGCATCGGCTCGCCTGAGATCAGCGACTTCGGCTGTGCGACCGGGAAGTCGTCACCGGCCGGCGCCGAGATGAGGGTGTCGTAGTCGTAGGTCCACGGCTCGTAGTAGTCGCGGATGTTCGGCAGTACGGGGTTGGCGAAGATCGTCAGGAGCTTGCGGAGGCGCCCCCCTGCCTTGAGTTTCAGCCTGCCGGACTTGGTACGAACCCAGCCGCCCTTCCACCGCTCCTGGTCTTCGTATCGCCGCGGATAACCCTGCCCGGGACGCGTCTCGACGTTGTTGAACCACACGTACTCCACGCCGCTGCGGTTGGTCCATGCCTGCTTGCAGGTCACCGAGCAGGTGTGACAACCGATGCACTTGTCGAGGTTCATCACCATGCCCAGCTGGGCCATGACGCGACCGATCGGTGCGTTCCGCTTGCGACTTCGCGCCGACGTTCCAGGAGCGGTCTCGTGGACGGACTCGGCGTCGCTGGCCATCAGTACCTCACCTCCTGGCTACGCCGGCGGATCACCGTGACCTCGTCGCGCTGGTTGCCGGTCGGCCCCAGGTAGTTGAACGCGAACGACAGCTGCGCATAACCACCGATCAGATGGGTGGGTTTGATGAGGATCCGGGTGAGGGAGTTGTGGATGCCGCCGCGTCGACCACTTGCCTCGGCGATCGGCACGTTCACGACTCTCTCCTGCGCGTGGTAGACGAAAACCGTGCCGGGTGGCATGCGATGGGAGACGATCGCGCGCAAGACCATGACGCCGTTGCGGTTGACGAGCTCTACCCAGTCGTTGTCTGCCACGCCGATCTCGGCGGCATCGTCCGCGCTGATCCACACGGTCGGACCTCCGCGTGACAGTGAGAGCATGAAGAGGTTGTCCTGGTACTCCGAATGGATCGACCACTTCGAGTGCGGCGTCAGATAGCGCACGACGATCTGCTTTGCACCATTCGGCCCCAAGGCCGGCTCACCGAACAGGCGCTGCATGTCCAGTGGCGGGCGATAGATCGGCAAGGACTCGCCGAACTCATGCATCCAGTCGTGGTCGAGAAAGAAGTGCATTCGGCCGGTGAGCGTGTGCCACGGCTTGAGCTCTTCGACGTTCGTGGTGAACGCCGCATAGCGCCGGCCACCGGTCTCGCTGCCCGACCATTCCGGGCTCGCGATCACGGGCACCGGATGGGCCTGGGTGTCGGCGAAGCTGATCCGGCGTTCCTCACTCCCTTGCGCCAGGTGGGCGAGCGGTTTGCCGACCCGGCGCTCCATCGTGCGAAACCCCTGCACGGCCAGGCGGCCGTTCGTGGTGCCGGAGAGCGCGAGGATCGCCTCGGCGAGCTTGGCGTCGGTGTCGAGCGCCGGCCTGCCGTCGACCGCACCGCCGAGCATCACGCCGCACGCCTTGCGCAACTGCTCGACCTCGTCGTCCGGCCGGAAGGTCACCCCCTTGGTCGTGAGGCCGAGTTCCTCGGTCAGCGGGCCGAGGGCGGCCAACTTGTCCGCAATTGCCGGATAGTCCCGTTCCACGACGGTCAGCACCGGCATCGTGCGGCCAGGCACGGGCGGCGGATTCCCACGCCGCCAGTCCCGGACCACACCGCCAGGTTGTGCCGTCTCGCCGGGTGTGTCGTGCTGCAGCGCGGTCGCGACGACGTCCCGGCGTACCCCGAGGTGCGTTCTCGCGAGCTCGCTGAACCGCTGCGCGATAGCGGTGAAAGCCGCGAAGTCCGAGCGAGTCTCCCACGGCGGGTCGATCGCGGGACTGAAGGCATGCACGAACGGATGCATGTCCGTGGACGACAGGTCGTACTTCTCGTACCACGTGGCCGCGGGCAGCACCACGTCGGCGAGCAACGTGGAGCTGGTCATCCGGAAGTCCAGCGCCAGCAGCAGGTCGAGTTTGCCCTCGGGCGCCTCGTCGCGCCAGACCACGTCGCGCGGCCGGCGGTCGGGCGGGGTCTCGGTCGCCCGCAGGCTCGTGTGGGTGCCGAGCAGGTGGGCAAGGAAGTACTCGTTGCCCTTGCTCGACGACCCGAGCAGGTTGGCTCGCCACAACGTGAGGCAGCGGGGCCAGTTCACCGGGGCATCCGGGTCGTCGCAGGCGAAGCGCAGCTCGCCGTCCGCGAGCTTTTGTGCGACGTACGTCTGTACGTCGATGCCCGCCGCCGCTGCCTCGTCGGCGAGCTCGAGCGGGTTGCGATCGAACTGCGGGTACGACGGCATCCACCCCAGCCGCGCCGACAGCGCCACCGCGTCCGCGGTGTGCATGCCGGCGAGGTCGCCGCGCGCCAGGGGCGAGGTCAGCGCATCGGCGCGGTAGCCGTCGTAGCGCCATTGATCGGTGTGGGTATACCAGTACGCCGTCCCGATCGCCTGCCGGGGTGGCCGGTGCCAGTCGGTCGCTCCGGCGAGTGTCGCCCAGCCGGTGAGCGGGCGGACCTTCTCCTGGCCGACGTAATGTGCCCAGCCACCGCCGTTGCGTCCCATCGCACCGGTGAGCATCAAGAGCGCGAGGATCGCGCGGTAGGTCGCGTCGCCGTGGAACCACTGGCAGACGCCCGCGCCCATGATGATCATCGTGCGGCCGCCGGACTGCTCGGCGCTGCGCGCCATCTCGCGCGCCACCGTCGTCGCGGTCTGCGCAGGTACCGAGGTCAGCGGCTCCTGCCACGCCGGGGTGTAGGGCTGCGACGCGTCGTCGTACCCGGTCGGCCAGGTTCCTGGCAGGCCGTCGCGCGGCACGCCGTACTGCGCGAGCATCAGGTCGAACACCGTCGTCACCAAGCGTCCGCCCACCCGACGTGTCGGCACGCCACGGCGCAGCACGCTGTCCGACCGTTTGGCTTCCGGCCCGACGTCGAAGCGGGGGAGCAGCACCTCGACGTTCTCGGCGCCCTCGCCGACCAGGCTGAGCCGTGGTGTGACGTCGCCCATGTCGAGGTTCCAGCGTCCGGCGCCGGTTGCGGTCCACCTGTCGCCGAGCGTGCCATTCGGCACCACCGGCTCGTTCGTCCGTTCGTCGATCAACACCGTCTTCCACTCGGCGGCTTCGGACTGGTCGCCGAGGTCGGATGCCCGGAGCAGTTTGTCTGGCACGTAGCCGCCGTGGCGTCCTTTGAGCGTCACGAGGAACGGCAGGTCGGTGTAGCGCCGGACGAAGTCGACGAAGAACGGCACCTGGCGTTCGACGAAACACTCGCGCAGGATCACATGACCCATCGCCATCGCCAGCGCGCCGTCGGTGCCCGGTTGGGCAGGCAGCCAGGTGTCGGCGAACTTGGTGTTGTCGGCGTAGTCCGGAGACACGACGACCACCTTCTGGCCGCGGTAGCGCGCCTCGGCCATCCAGTGCGCGTCGGGTGTCCGGGTGACCGGGACGTTCGAGCCCCACATGACGAGGTACGCGGCGTTCCACCAGTCGCCGGACTCCGGCACGTCGGTCTGGTCGCCGAACACCTGAGGCGAGGCGACGGGCAGGTCGGCGTACCAGTCGTAGAACGACGTCATCACGCCGCCGACGAGCGACAGGAACCGCGAGCCGATCGCGTGCGAGACCATCGACATCGCGGGGATCGGGGAGAAGCCTGCGATCCGATCCGGTCCGTACGTCTTGATCGTGTGCACGTGCGCGGCGGCCACGATCTCGACCGCCTCGTCCCATGACACCCGCACGTGCCCGCCCTTGCCGCGCGCCCGCTGGTAGCGACGCCGCCGCTCGGGGTCGCTCACGACGTCGGCCCAGGCCAGCACCGGATCGCCGAGACGCTCTTTGGCCTCGCGATACATCTCGACCAGCACGCCGCGGGCGTACGGATAGCGCACCCGGGTCGGCGAGTAGGTGTACCAGGAGAACGCCGCACCCCGGGGACACCCGCGTGGCTCGTACTCCGGCGAGTCGGGACCGACCGAGGGGTAGTCGGTCTGCTGGCTCTCCCAGGTGATGATCCCGTCCTTGACGTAGACCTTCCACGAGCACGAGCCCGTGCAGTTCACCCCGTGGGTCGACCGTACGACCTTGTCGTAGCTCCACCGGTCACGGTAGAAGACGTCGCCCTCGCGCCCACCGGTGAGGAAGACCGCTCGCAGGTCCGGCGATGTCTTTCGTCGGGTGAAGAACCGACCCGCTCGCAACAAGGCATCCGATGCTCTGCCGTCGGTCCCGGGTCCGACCTCGGGACGCACGGCCTCGGTCACGAGCGATCACCTCGCCTGCACAGCGCGCGGAGTCCTGCCGTCGGTCCCCCTCAAACTACTCATGCGTGGCGCGTCCGGCAGCAAAACGACGATCCACGACAAGCGGCGTTCTGTCCCGGCGGCGTCTAGCCGTGGGGTCGGCCAGCGGACTTCGTCAGAGCGGTCGCTTGTCGCGCCGATCGGCGCGACAGAAGCCCCGGCGAGTGCTCCGGCCCTCGTCACTCTGCTGGTCGAGCCGTGTCCGGCAGGAGGTCGCTCACGCTCGAGCCGAGCACCGCCGGTTTGGGACTTTTGCCACTACCCAGCTCGATCGGTCCACCACAGACTGCTACACGTGGTGGGCGTATCGGTGGGTGCCGAAGAGCGGGAGGCGCTGGTCAAGGCAGCGATTCTCGCCCCTTCGATGCACAACACGCAGCCGTGGCTTTTCCGGTTCCGTGGCCACGAGGTCGAGGTCTACCGAGATCCGAAGCGCGAACTGAGGGCCGAGGATCCCCATGGTCGACTGACCATGATCGGAGTGGGTGCGGCGATCTTCAACCTTCGCGTGGCGGCGGCCGAGCTCGGTTACGAGACGTCCACGCATCTTGTGCCTGACGCGGCACCAACAGTCCCAGTACGGGAAGAGTCGTGGGGGCTTCCGACGCTTGCCGCACGGATCGTGTTGTCGCGCGAAAAGGCTTCGTCGGACCTGGGCACGTCACGTGAGCTCGCGGCCCTGTACCGGTTCCTGCCCCGCCGGCGGACGAACCGGAACCCCTTCTTCGACCGGCCGATCCCACCGCAGGTGAAGGAGGAGCTGCAGCGGGTAGCCATGGAGGAAGGCGCGAGCCTGGAATGGGTCGAGGACGAGACCCGGATCCGGTGGCTGCACGAACTCGCCTTGGACGCGGAGATCTCCGAGGCTGACGAACCGGAGCGGCTGGTCGAACGGCAGATGTGGGTGGGCGGGGAACGCGACGACAGCGGGATCCCGGCGAGGTCGCTCGGCCCTCGACCTGCCGATCCGTCGGCGGCGGTGCGGGACCTTGCGGTGGATCCCTCCGACCGGCTGAGAGAGGCCGCGGAGTTCGAGAGGCAGCCCACGCTGGCAGTGCTGTCGACGCAAGGTGACGAGCCACAGGACTGGCTGCGCGCCGGGCAGGCGCTGCAGCGCGTGTGGCTCGTTGCCACCAGCCACGAGGTGGCGATGTCGCTCGTCAACCAGCCGGTAGAGCATGCGGATCTTCGGTGGTTGGTGCGTGACCCGCTCGCCGGCTGGAGCGAGCCGCAGGTTGTGCTCCGGCTGGGCTACGGGCCAGAGGTTCCGCCGACGCCGCGGCGCCCGGTTGCGGAATTCATCCTTCCCGACGCCACCGTCGATGAGGCACGCATCACCGAATCCGGCGACGAACGAGAGGACTGAGCCGATGGCTGACCAGACGGCCGAACGTCGCGCCGCTGCGGGTTCTCGAGCCGTTGTCGTAGGCGTCGACGGATCCGATGCGGCGCTCAGTGCGGTGGCGTGGGCGGCGCGGGAAGCGGCGCTTCACCACACTCGGCTGCGGATCGTGCACGGGTTCGCCTGGCCCCTGCTCAACGTCCCCCCGGTGCTGTGGCAGGTGGGTCCTGAGGGCGGCCTGCACGCACATGCCACGCACGTCGTCGAAGAGGCTGAGAAGGTCGCCCGATCGGTGACGCCGGCTGTCGAGATCCAGACCACCATCGTCACCGACCTGGCGTTGTCCATGCTGCTGGAGGAAAGCCGCGCCGCGACGTACGTCGTCGTCGGCGCCTCCGGTCAGTCAGCGCTCGCGGATGCGGTCGCGGGATCGCCGACCGTCGAGCTGATCGGCAGGTCGCGATGCCCGGTTGCGGTTGTACGAGATGTTTCGTCGTCACGGCGCGAGAAAGGGTTGGTCGTCGTCGGCGTGGACGGATCGGCGGCCTCCGCGGCCGCCGTCGGTGTGGCTGCCGAGGAGGCGTCCCTGCGCAAAGGTCGGCTCATGGTCGTCCATGTCGCCACGCAGGGTCGTCGCACCGGCCTGCGAGAGCTGATCGAGCGGACACCGCTCGCGCGACTCCGGCGTGCTGGTGCCGGGCCCGCACGCTCGCGCACCGACCTTGCCCTGGTGGACAAGGCTCTCACCGGGTTGCGCGGAGACTACCCGGATCTGCCGATCGAGGAGCGGGTGCTCACCGGTCATCCCGCAGGCGCTCTCGTCGAGCTTTCCGATCAAGCCGAGTTGATCGTGGTGGGGACCCGCGGGCGGGGCGGGTTCGCTGGGCTGTTGCTGGGTTCGGTCAGCCAGACGCTGTTGCATCACGCGCACTGCCCGGTCATCGTCGTCCCACCGCGAGCGGCAGATGGGCCTGGGCATGAGTCGTGAGCGAATCGTCGTAGGAGTGGACGGCTCCGCGGCGAGCGTCGCGGCGCTGCGCTGGGCCGTGGCTTCCTCTCGTTGGCTCGGTCTGCCGGTCGAGGCGCTGTTCGTGACGCCTGGCGACCAGCAACGAAAAGCCGGTGAGCTCGACCCGGAGGTCGTGTTGACCGGCGCGGTGGATGTCGCTCTCACACCCGCGCAGCGCAGGGCAGGGCTGTCTGTGTCGCGTCAGGTCGTCGCCGGCAGCCCAGCGGAGGTCTTGGTGGAACGATCCCAGCAGGCGTCGTTGCTCGTCCTGGGACGTAGCCAAGGGCGTGACCCGCTGCATGTGTCCACCACGTCCCGTTGCCTCCGACATGCTGCCTGCCCGGTCGGGGTCGTGCCCGCGACGCTTCCCGAGCCAGGGGTCTCGGGAGACGGTGAGCGTACAGCTACCGCGTACGGCACGGTCGGCGACCGGCGGGTCGGTGAGGTGATGCGACCACAGGTCCTGGGCATCGATGCGACAGCCGGCGCCGACGTCGGGCTGCAGATGATGGTGGGCGCGGGTGTGCACCACCTGCCGGTGATGGAGCACGGACGCTGCATTGGCTTGTTGTACGAAGCCGACGTGGTGTGGCACCTGGCTCGCTGGGCCCTGCTCGACACGATCCCGACTGCCGGCGACCTCGCCAGCAGACCGCCGCCGCATGTGTCGGTGGATCAGACCGTCCGGGAAGCCGCGGCCGAAATCGCTTCCAGCACGGGGGACGTCGTCCTCGTGACCGACCAGGACCGGGTCGTCGGAAGCCTGACCGCTGACGACCTGGTGAGTCTCGTCGCCCAAGAATCCTCAGGCGATGGGTCCACGGCGACAGGTAGACGAGTCAGTGTCCGATCAGGTAGTCCCGCCACACTGAGTGACGAGCGGCCCAGCGCGGTCGTGGTCGGGGTCGATGGCTCCGATGCTGCCAAGCGGGCTCTCGCCTGGGCGGTCTGCTTTGCCGCCCACGCCGCCTCGTCGGTACACGCCGTGTCGGTGTGCGCGTTGGTACCTCCGTCGCCGTTCCTCGGTCTCCCTGGGACCCCTGACGACATCGACGTCGTGGCGCAGGGACATCGCGAGATGCTCGCCGATGCCGTACGAGAGGCGGACCCGGACAGGTACGGCGTGCGCGTCCAGACCTCCGTCGTCCATGGCGAGCCGGGCCGGGCCCTCTGCTCACTGGCGGCCGGAGCTCTGGCCGTCGTCGTGGGAAGCCACGGCCGTGGCGCGGTCTTGTCCTCGCTACTCGGTTCGGTCAGCGCCTACTGCGTACGCCATGCCGAGTGTCCGGCGTTCGTGATCCCGCCACGCGCGGCCGACGCCGTGGAGGCCCGGTTCAGGGCCCGGTCAGGTCAGCGCTCACGTACCTGACGAACTCGCCGACCTTCTGCTCGGGCAGGTGCCGAGCCAGGTCCGCCTCGGCGATGATGCCGACGACCCGCTGCTGCTCGAGCACCGGGAGCCGATGGACCTGATGGTGCTCCATGGTCTGCAGTACCTGGTCGACGTCGGCGTCCGCATCGATAGTGTGCGGGGGCCCCTCTGCCAGCTCACCGGCTGTGACACTGCCGCAGTCGCGTCCAGCGGCAACGCACTTCACCACGATGTCGCGGTCAGTGAGGATCCCGACCAAGTGGTCGTTTTCGTCGCAGATCGGCAGTGCGCCGATGTTCTGGTCCCGCATGAGGCGGGCGGCCTCCTGCAGGGTGTTGTCTCTGCGGATGCAGGAGCAGCCAGGGTGCATGATCTCTCGTGCCGTCGTCATCGCGGTCTCCCCCCAAGCCAAGCGGTATCGAGCGAGCCCAGGGAGTGCCTGATGGACGGCAGCCGACGGATTCCCTGAGCCTCTGGTTGGTGACGTCGACCGGAACGATGGTGCAAGCAAGCCGACACCGGGTCCGATCGACCAATAATGAAGACCTGCAGAACAAGTCCTTTTCCGGTGCTACCCAGATCCGGCTTTACGGGTCGACCACCTTCAGACCTTTCGGTCCGTCACCGGCCAATCAGCCTTTTCAGGCTTTCCCTCTTGCTCCACAGGCCTATGTTTTGTCTAACGCTTCAGGAGGCAGATGAGGCAGGGCACAAGGTCCCGTCTCTTGCAGGACTCCTCGTCCCACCACAATGACCAGGCGAGGCGAGGTGTCGGTCACCGCGGTAGGTGTCGACACCCCGCGAGCCTGCCGCTCACTCAGCGCGGCGACCACCTCGTCCTACTTGTCGCGCGGGAGCTGGAATCCGGTGTCGGCCAGCACGTCTCGACCGCGCGCGGAAAGCACGTAGCTCACGAACGCCGTTGCCGCGGCAGGGTTGGGAGCCTCCTTCAGGACGACGATCGGGTAGTCGTTGCGGGCCTGCGCCGATTCGAAGAACTCGATTCCGTCGACGTCGGACGCGGCCGCCCTGACATCGGTCCGATAGACGAGTGCCGCGTCCACTTCGTTCAGGCGTACCTTCGTCAGCGCTCCCTTGACGTCCGGCTCGAGCGTGACCGGTCGGATGTCGAGTCCTGCAGCGTCGATGCTTCGTCGCGCCGCCGCGCCGCAGGGCACCTGCGCGGCGCACAGCGCCACCTTCACCCCGGGCTTCGTCAGGTCGGCAAGACCCGTGATTCCTTTGGGATTGCCTCGAGGGACGGCAATCACGAGCTGGTTGCTCACGAAGGTCGTCGGGCGCCCCGCTGCCAGACCGGCCTCGGTGACCGTCTGCATGTTCTGCGGAGCGGCGGAAGCGAACACGTCGGCCGGCGCCCCGTTGACGATCTGCGTCGCGAGTGCCGAGCTCCCCGCGAAGCTGAGCCGGACGGTCACGCCAGGATGTGCGGCCTCGAACTCTTCGCCGATCGTGGTGAACGCCTCGGTGAGGGACGCGGCGGCGAAGACCGTGACGGTACCTTCGATCGCGGCCTTCCCTGATGCCTGCCCTGATCGGGCTGCGGCGTCAGGCTCGTTGCTCCGATCAGTGCCACAGGCTGCCAGGCACGCAAGCGTCAGCACGGTGGCCATGATCAGGACGCGGCGGGGAGTTCCCTTCATCAATGGCTCCTCGGCTTGCCGGACGCGGCCTGGCTGCTGCTCGCATCGCCCGCGGCGAGAATGCCGCTGAGCAGCAGGTCGAGCCCGGCTTTGATGCGTTCGATGGAGTAGCCGCGGACTCGTCGTTGATGGTTGAGCAGGCTGGGCGTGAGCGCTGCCATCAAGACAGACGCGAGGTAGTCGGTGTCGCATGGTGGGAGCGCCTGGTCGAGAAGCATCTTGACGTGTGCGTGGCGCACGCGAGCTGGTGGAGCGTCGTAGTGCCGGGTCGGCGCGCTAATCTCTGCGACCAAGAAGAGCTCCCATTGCCTCTCGAGGTGATCGAGCACGGCGGGCATGAACGCGCGCAGTCGGTCGGCTGGTGGGGCACCGGGACCGAGCGGGGGCGGGCCGGTCATGAAGCGGGCCTGGAACTGCTTCTCCCGCTCGTCGATCAGGGCTTGCGCCAGCCCGGCCCGGTCGCCGAATCGGCGGTAGACCGTCCCGACACCGACGCCCGCGGCCCGTGCCACGTTGTCCAGTGACAGGGAGCCAGCTCCCTCGGTCGCGACCAGGCGGGCAGCTGCCTCCAAGATCTTCTGCCGGTTGCGCGCCGCATCGGCCCGCTCGACCGGTGTCTGGTCGATGAGCTCGAGAGATCTCCTGCGGCTGCGTTCCACAGGGCGAGTGTAAAGCGGAGGACCCTCCTGTTATTGCATCCGGAGAACTCTCCGGTTAGGCTGACGGGCGTGGCTTAACCGGAGAAGATTCCGGTTTATGTCGGATAATGCCAACGTACGACACGAGGGAAGTCGCACCATGACCGCGAAGATCGCCGTGATCTATTACTCGGCGACCGGGAACGTCTACAACCTCGCCCGAGCCGTCGCCGAGGGCGCGGAGAAGGCAGGGGCCGAGGTCCGTCTGCGCCGCGTGCCGGAGCTTGCGCCGGACTCCGCTATCGACGCCAATCCCGCATGGCGGGCGCACGTCGACTCCGTGGCAGGGAAGGTCGAGCTCGCGACCCACGACGACCTGATCTGGGCTGACGGCTTCGCGTTCGGCAGCCCGACCCGCTACGGAAACATCGCGTCGCAGCTCAAGCAGTTCATCGACACCACTGGACCGCTGTGGGCTGAGGGGAAGCTGGCCGGCAAGCCGAGCACGGCGTTCACTAGCGCCGCCAACACACATGGCGGGAACGAGTCCACGCTGCTCGCGCTCTACAACACGATGTATCACTGGGGATCGATCATCGTGCCGCCCGGCTACACGGACCCCAGCATCTCCGAGGCGTACGGAAATCCGTACGGCATCGCTCTCCCCGGAGGCTCGGGGGAGCCGACCGAGGCGATCCTCACCGCCGCGCGTTACCAGGGATACCGTCTCGCGACGGTCACCGAGAAGCTGCTGGGGCAGCCAGAGGCGCAGGCCGCCTGAGCCTTGGCCTGGTCGTCCCTGGCCCGTCGGCTACTACTACCCTTTGTAGTCCGTAGCGCGGACAGCTGAGAAGAGGCGACAGGGATGATCGGAGTCTTGGCCACTGGGCTCATCGTGGCAAGCCTCGGCTTTGCGGTGTGGGCCCTGGCCGCCGGGCTCTTGAAGCGGGTGCCTGGCACGTTGCTGCTCGGCGGGGTCGCGCTTCTCGAGCTTGCCGCCATCGCGCAGCTCGTGGTGGCGATCGTGCAGCTCGTCAGGGGCGAGCGCCCGGCCGAGCTCGCGACGTTCTTCGGCTACGTCGTCGGCTCGATCCTGCTGTTCCCGGTCGCCGTCGTCTGGGCGGCCATCGAGCGCAGCCGCTGGAGCAGCGTGGTGCTCGGGGTCGCCGGCCTGGTCTTTGCGATTCTCGTCGTCCGTATGCAACAGGTGTGGACCGGTGCCTGATCAGCGATCGGAACCCATGACGAGGCCCCGCGGGCCGGGGGCCACGACGGCGACCGGGCCCGGCCGGGTGCTGGTTGCGGTGTACGCGGTCTTCGCGGTCGCGGCGACCTCACGGGCCGGTGTCCAGATCGCCACCCGCTTCCACGAAGCACCGTTGGCGTACCTGCTGTCGGCGTTCTCGGCGGTCGTCTATCTCGTGGCGACGGTAGCGCTGGCGGGAAAGGGAGCGCTGGCTCGTCGCGTGGCCTGGGCGGCGTGCGGCACCGAGCTGGTCGGGGTGCTCACGATCGGCACCCTGAGCCTGACCAACCGCGAGGCCTTCCCCGACGAGACCGTGTGGTCGGTGTTCGGCATCGGCTACCTGTTCGTGCCGCTGGTGCTCCCTGTATTCGGTCTGATCTGGCTGCGACGCACCAGCAGCCGGTGACCGCCTCGCCCATCGCCACGACGCGGTCCATACACTTCACCGCATGAGTGCGCCAGACCGACCTGGAATGCCGTCCGTGCAGGAGCTGCCGCAGACGTTCTCGCCGGCTGAGGTCGAGCAGAAGTGGTACGACCGCTGGGTGGAGCGCGGGTACTTCACGGCCGAGGGGGAGAAGTCGGACAAGCCGCCGTACTGCATCGTGATCCCGCCGCCCAACGTGACGGGCTCCCTGCATGTCGGCCACGCGCTCGACCACACGATCCAGGACATTCTGGTGCGCCGTCGCCGGATGCAGGGGTACGACACCCTGTGGCTGCCCGGCATGGATCACGCGGGCATCGCCACGCAGAACGTCGTCGAGCGCGAGCTGGCCAAGGAGGGGCTGTCGCGTCATGATCTCGGCCGCGAGGCCTTCGTCGAGCGGGTCTGGCAATGGAAGGCTGAGTCGGGCGGTGCGATTCTCGGTCAGATGCGCCGGCTGGGCGACTCGGTCGACTGGAGCCGCGAGTGCTTCACCATGGACGAGCCGCGCTCGCGTGCTGTCCGCACGATGTTCAAGCGGCTCTACGACGACGGGCTGATCTACCGCGCCGAACGCATCATCAACTGGTGTCCGCGCTGCCTCACCGCTCTCTCCGACATCGAGGTCGAGCATTCCGAGGTGGATGGCGAGCTCGTGTCCATCCGGTACGGCGAGGGCGACGCATCGATCGTGGTGGCCACGACCCGTGCGGAGACGATGCTGGGCGACACGGCGGTCGCGGTGCATCCCGACGACGAGCGCTACGCCCACCTGGTGGGTATGGAGGTCGAGCTCCCGCTCACCGGACGCAAGATCCCGATCGTGGCCGACTCCCACGTCGACCCCGAGTTCGGCACGGGTGCGGTCAAGGTCACGCCGGCCCACGATCCCAACGACTTCGAGATCGGCCAGCGGCACAACCTGCCGAGTCTCACCATCATGGACGAGCACGGCGTCATCACCGCGCATGGGCCGTTCCAGGGCTTGGATCGTTTCGAGGCCCGTCCGGCGGTGGTGGCCGCGCTGCGCGAGCAGGGTCGGATCGTGGCGGAACGCCGCCCCTACCGCCACGCCGTGGGTCACTGCCAGCGTTGTGACACCGTGGTGGAGCCACGCATCTCCCTGCAGTGGTTTGTGAAGGTGAAGCCTCTGGCGGAGGCTGCGAGTGAGGCAGTCCGGGACGGCCGGATCGAGATCCACCCACCGGAGATGGCGAAACGCTACTTCTCCTGGGTCGACAACATGCACGACTGGTGCATCTCGCGGCAGCTCTGGTGGGGCCACCGGATCCCGGTGTGGTACGGCCCATCCGGCGAAGTCGTCTGTGTCGGGCCGGACGAGGAGCCACCGAGCGGCGACGGGTGGACGCAGGACGAGGACGTGCTCGACACGTGGTTCTCGTCCGGACTCTGGCCGGTGTCGACCCTGGGCTGGCCGGACGAGACACCCGATCTGGCCCGCTACTACCCGACGACCGTTCTGGTCACGGGCTACGACATCTTGTTCTTCTGGGTCGCGCGGATGGTGATGTTCGGCCTGTACGCCATGCGGCACCGTGGCCCGGCCGACTCGGTTCCGTTCAAGACCGTCGTGCTGCACGGCATGGTGCGCGATGCGTACGGCAAGAAGATGTCGAAGTCGTTCGGCAATGTCGTCGACCCGCTCGACTGGATCACGCGTTACGGTGCCGACGCCACGCGCTTCACCCTGGCGCGGGGAGCGAACCCTGGCTCCGACGTCCCCATCAGCGAAGAGTGGTGTCAAGGCGCCCGCAACTTCGCCACCAAGCTGTGGAACGCGACCCGCTTCGCGTTGATGAACGGAGCGTCCGCGAAGGTTCCTCTGCCAGGGAAGGAGAAGCTCTCGACGACTGACCGCTGGATCCTCTCGCGACTGCACCGGGTGATCGGCGAGGTCAGCAGCTACTACGACGACTACGAGTTCGCCAAGGTGTGCGAGACGATCCAGGCGTTCGCATGGAACGAGTTCTGCGACTGGTACGTCGAGCTTGTCAAGCCCGCGTTGACAGCCGGGGGAGAGGCCGCCGAAACGGCTCGTGCTGTGCTGGGTCACGTGCTCGACCGCCTGCTGCGGTTGCTCCATCCGGTCATGCCGTTCGTCACCGAGGAGCTGTGGCAGGCGGTGACTGGCGGAGAGTCCATCGTGGTGGCCGAGTGGCCGCAGGCCGATCCTTCGTACTTCGACGATGCGGCCGAGGCGGAGATCGGGAGCCTGCAACGGCTGGTGACCGAGGTGCGCCGGTTCCGCTCCGAGCAGGGGCTCAAGCCGGGGCAGCGGGTGCCGGCTCAGCTGGTGGGAATCGGCGCCACCGTGTTGGCGCCGCACGAGCCGGCGATCCGTACGCTGCTTCGGCTCGACACGCCGGGAGAGGGGTTCTCGCGCACGGCGTCGGTTGTGATCGAGAACGTCACGGTGGAGCTCGACACGGCCGGCACCATTGACGTCGCGGCCGAGCGCAAGCGGCTGGAGAAGGATCTCGGCAACGCCCGGAAGCTGCGTGACCAGGCCCAGCGCAAGCTGGGCAACCCGGAGTTCCTGGCCAAGGCGCCGGCTGCGGTCGTGGAGAAGGTGCGGGGTCAGCTTGCCGAGGCCGAGTCCGAGATCGCTCGGATCGAGGGACAGCTCGCCAACCTTCCCCGTGGCTAGGCCAACCTTCCGCGGCTAGTCGGTCCCACGGCTGGGCCTCTGGCACCAACCTGAGGTGGTACCTGCCCGCGTACGGCTCGAGCGCGGTGTCGAGTTGGTCTTGAGGACTAGTTCCGATACGACCCGAAAGCTGTCAGGAGTGTGGGCGTGGCTGCTTTCGACGGCGAAGCAGGAACACCGCAATCGCGGAGGCTAACGCGAGGAACAGACCTCCGACGAAGCTGATGTAGACCTCCGGGAAGGAATTCGAACCGTAGGTGCCAACTGCATACCGGCCGGGCCTTTCGAGGCACTCCACCATGTACTCCCCGGGCGGAACCGGGTCTTTTGTTTCGTAGAGCGGGTACCAGACGGTTCCGTCTGCCGACTCAGCTGGCTCGGGAGTCGCCAAGGTCAGGTCGATCTCGCGTTCGCCTTGCATGACTGTGCAGGGCGGTCCGGACTCTCCCTCCCGCCAGAAGATGGTGAGTCCTTCCTGGTCCAGCCTCACCTGCTGCGCGACGCCGGTGCGAATCTCGACGACGGGGTCGGGTGCGGACTCCACGACGATGACGCGCGCGCCGATGATCCCGAGAGCAGCCACCGCTAGGGAGACCAGGTACCAAGCTCGACGCGGTTTCCTCACGGGCCGGAGCCGTGTCGGGTCATGGGGGCGTTGCCTGTGGAGGCTGTCTCGGGTCATCAGCTTCCTCCTTTGCCGTCGCCGCCTGCGGCAGGTGAGCCGGTTTGCCCACCCAGGAAGGTCATCTGTTGTCGCAGCTAGGTCATTCAGCACCGAGGCCCCGGGCGGGAAGCTCCGGTATCTCGGGAATAGTCGGGAGCTTGGTGGGCAGGGATGGGCCGGTCGGCTTGGTGCCTGGCTTGTCCCACTGTCCTGGGCTGATCCATCGGTCGCAGTGCTTGTCGACGAACGCGTAGAAGGTGTTGTAGAACTCGATCATTGTGTTGAGCTCTTGCACCGCGGTGTCGAGGTCGCGCTCCTCATAAGCGTCGGCCGCGCGATGCATCGCTGCCGCAGCTTCGGCCATCTCGGCCCGGATGCCGTCCTCACTGAGCTGAGCGGCGATCTCGTCGAAATGGTCGGCCGCGCTGCGGGCAGCTTCGAGTCGGAGGTTGGGGTCGGCGCCTGGGTCCATCAGCAGCGGCAACTCGTCGCGAAGCTTGGGGCTTTCCTTCTCGATGACACGGCAGTCCGCCTCGAAGTTGGGCCCGTCGTCGCGTCCAAGCCACAGCCACAGCGCCACGCCGCCGAGGATGACCAACAGCCCGGCGATGACGAGCAGTGGCCCGATCCAGTTTTGGCGCCGCGCGGTCGACGGACCGATTGGCCGTGCGTCAGGGTCGGGCTCAGCGAGCATCAAGTACCTCCACGATGCGCGGTTCTCTTGCGAAGTCGGCGTACGAGAGCGACAACCACGAGTGGCAGCCCCTGCCCGGACCAATCCGCGGAAGACGTACGCAGGTCGGGGCCTGTCCCCGTCGCTCCGCGTCAGGTGGCGGCGACGGGAGCTCACGGGCCAGCGCCACGCATCGAGCTGGGATCGGCCACCGAGCCACACGTCACCGCCGTGACGGGAACGTTTGCGACTGCGGTGTCGGGCCCAGCGGGTCCTGCCGGGGCCGGGCGTACTCGAACGCCCGGTTGCCCAGTGGTCGACGGGGCAACCGACTCTTCCGATCCGCGTAGGTCATCTGATCAAGGTCAGGTGCGAAGGTCCAGTCGTTTCGACTCAGCCCGAAAGGTCCTGCCGGCCGACGGGTGGAGATGGGGTTGCTCGAGCCGGCCGCGGGCAAAGCGATCGATTTTCTCAAAATACGGAAGATCAATATGTACGTAATGTGAGACGATTCGCCCACCGCCAGATCATTTGGGGGTGCAACACGCTCGAGCACGTGTTGCACCCCCAAATGATCTGGTGGTGGCCGTGAGCGGAGCGAACCCGCCGACTTGCCCGCACCCCAAATGACCATGTGCACTATGCCTGTCGGACCTGTGACACGCGCCGACACCTAGTGCACCTCCGGGAGGCGTAGTGCACATGGTCATTTGGGGCCCGGTGTCGGTGCCGGAGGGCACCAGCTCGGCGGCGTCCCGGGCGGCGCGGCAGCCGGCCGGCGACTGCGGGTTCCGGTGGCACGCGGAGGAGTGGAGCCCGTTTGGCCGACAACTGGCCGGGCGCGGAACAATGCTTGGGTGACAGAAATCCAGCCGTCGATCCAGCAGGCGTACACCGAGACCGAGGGGGCACTGCTCGGCCGGCTCGCCGAGCACAAGTCGATCGAACGCCCCGACATCGCACGGATCAGGCGCCTGTGCGAACTGCTCGCCGATCCGCAACACGCCGCACCCGTCATCCACCTCACGGGTACGAACGGCAAGACCACAACCGCCCGCATGATCGACTCGCTGCTCGTGTCGTTCGGGCTGCGCACCGGGCGGCTCACCAGCCCGCACCTCGCCGAGGCACGCGAGCGGATCAGCCTGTCCGGCGAGCCGATCACGCACGAGCGTTTCGTCCAGGCGTACGAGGACATCGCACCGCTCCTCGAGCTCGCGGATTCGCAGGTCGACCGGCCCCTTTCGTTCTTCGAGGCGATGACCGGCCTTGCGTTCGCCGTGTTCGCCGACGCACCGGTCGACGTAGCGGTGGTCGAGGTCGGACTCGGCGGTCGATGGGATTCGACGAACGTCGCCGACGGCCGGGTCGCGGTGGTGACGTCGGTCGGCGTCGACCACGCGAAGTACCTCGGGAGCACACCCGCAGAGATCGCCGAGGAGAAGGCCGGCATCATCAAGCCGGACGCCACTGCCATCATCGCCCAGCAGGAGCTGGACGTCGCAGAGGTGCTCATGCGGCGCGCGGCCGAGGTCGGTGCGACTGTCGCGCGGGAAGGGCTCGAGTTCGGTGTGCTCGACCGCCAGCTCGCGGTGGGCGGCCAGCTGCTCACCATCAAGGGCCTGACCGGGACCTACGACGAGATCTACCTGCCTCTGCACGGTGCCTATCAGGCGCACAACGCGGCGTGCGCGCTGGCAGCGGTCGAGGCGTTCCTCGTCGGGAGCGGCAACGAGGAGAAGGAGCTGGACCCTGAGCTGATCCGGGCCGGCTTCGCCGAGGTGCGCTCGCCGGGTCGGCTCGAGGTCGTACGAACCAGCCCGTCGATAGTTCTCGACGCCGCGCACAACCCGCATGGTGCTCGCGCGATGGCAGAGGCGGTCTCTGAGGCGTTCTCGTTCGACCCCCTGGTCGGATGCGTCGGCATCATGGAGGGCAAGGACGTCGAGGGCGTCCTCGACGCGTTCGAGCCGATCATGGACTGGATCGTGTGCACCCAGAACTCCACGGCTCGGGCGCTGCCGGCCGCCGAGCTCGCTGCCGTGGCGGTCGAGATCTTCGGTCGTGATCGTGTCATGGTCGCGGAACGCCTCGACGACGCGATCGACCTGTCCGTCCGCCTGGTCGACGAGCACAGCAAGGAGCTCGGAAGTGGCGGCGTCCTCGTGACGGGTTCGGTGATCACCGCCGGCGAGGCACGTGTCTTGCTGAAGGGCCGCTGAATGCGCTCGGTCCTGTCAGCGGTTCTGATCTGCGAGGCGATCGTCATTGGCCTGGCCGTGCCCGTGGCCATCACGCTCGGGAACGTCGACACGGACCTGGCCGTTGCCGTCGGCGCGGGGGTCGGCGCCGCGTGCGTCGTCACGGCGGGCCTACAGCGATACCGGTTTGGCCTGGTGCTTGGCTCCGCGCTGCAGGTGGTGACCTTTGGCCTCGGGTTCGTCGTGTCGTTGCTGTTCGTGCTGGGTCTCATCTTCGGCGGCATCTGGTTCGCGTGTGTCGCCGCGGACCGCCGGATCGCCGCCCTGAAGGCGGAGCGAGAAAAGGCGGAACGGGAAAGGGTCGAACGCGACGATGAGGAACCGGCCGGTGACGTACCGCGCGGCGACAACCCGGCCGACCCTGACTAGCTAGGTGGTTAGTTCGTACGTCTGGAGACTGCTCATGCATCCGAAGGCGGAACAGGTCCAGAAGGCGCTTGCCGATGCCGGCGTCGAGACCGAGGTGCGCGAGCTGCCTGACAGCACGCGTACCGCGGCGGAGGCCGCCGCAGCGATCGGTACGACCGAGGCGCAGATCGTCAAGTCGTTGGTGTTCCTGTGCAACGACGCGATGATCCTCGCACTCGTCTCCGGACCGAACCGCGTGAGCCTCGAGAAGCTGGGAATAGTGGCCGGAGGTCAGATCGAGCAACCGAATGCCAAGGCGGTGAAGGCACTCACAGGCTTCTCGGTCGGGGGCGTGCCACCGGTCGGGCACGAGGACCAGCCACCGACGTTCATCGATGAAGATCTCATGGCTTTCGACGTCGTGTGGGCGGCCGGCGGCACGCCACATGCGGTCTTCCCGATCCGCCCGTCCGACCTGGTGGCCGTGACGGGTGGCAAGGTCGTCGACCTCAAGCAGTGAGGGCATGACTAACGAGCTGACCGGCGGCGGGCCGGCAGCTGTCGTCCGGCTGTTGGGACGGCAGGCGGCAGGGCAGCCGCGGGTTGCGCCCTGCGGGCCGAACAGCTCTACCAACGCCCGTACCCACCGTCGGCCATTGGCAACGTCAGCGGCTGCTACCCAGTCAGCGCGCGCACCCGGCGGAGTACCTCGTCCGCGCCAAGGGCACGAGCGATCTGGAACATGTCCGGGCTTCTCGTCGAGCCAGTCAACGCGACCCGGATCACCTGCGCCGCTTCCCGGATCGAGCCTGGGTAGGCGTCCGGATTCTTCTTGTACTCCTTGACGTTCTTGGCGAACCCGAGCCGGGCGGCGAGCTCACGGATCTGGCCGAACCACTCCTGCTGATCCGGATGCTCGACATAGCCCGCGACGAACTCCTGCGCGATCGTCCGTACGAGGTCCGGATCCAGCCCGCCGAACCGTTCGTCACTCGGATCGGTGACGAGCTGGAACAGCTGGGGGAAGAAGAACCCGTACACCGGTCGGAAGTCCGACCACTTCCGCAGGTCCTTGCGAGGGTTCTCCACACCTTCCCGCTCGACCGCGAGAGCGCGCAGTGCCAGCTCGCGTTCCTCCGAGATGACTCGTGCCAGCTCGTTGTCGTGGCGTTCGGCCCACGTGGTCACCGCGTCGAGGATCTCCGACCCGGGAAGGGTGGCGATGTAGTCGGCGCTGATGTCCTCGAGCTTCACGACGTCGACGAGCGGTCCTGCGACTCCGAGCTGGTCCAGCTCGATCGGTGTCGCGAGTGCCTCGTCGATCGGCATGTCGGCGAGCCGACTGTTGGCCAACCCACGCAGGTAATACAGCACTGCGGGGGTGGGGTAACCGGCCTCGACGTAGAAGTCGATGGACATCTCGGGGTCCTTGCGCTTGGACAGCTTGCGCTTGCTTCCGCCCTCCTGCTTCAGCAGCGGCGCGATGTGCGCGTACGTCGGCGGCGTGAAGCCCAGTGCCTCGAAGAGCTGCAGGTGCAGGGGCACCGACGAGATCCACTCCTCGCCGCGGATCACGATGTCCACCCGCATGAGGTGGTCGTCGACAGCGTGCGCGAAGTGGTACGTCGGAAGTCGGGGGTGCTGGTCGGACGACTTGAGGATCACGACGTCGTTGCGGTTGGCCTCGTGCTCGATCTCGCCTCGGATGGCGTCCACGAAACGCACTCGCCCGTTCACGTCGTCCGGTGCGCGGAACCGGACGACGTACGGCTCTCCGGCCGCCAGTCGCTTCTCGACCTCCTCGGCCGGCGCGTCACGCCAGATCGCCCACTTGCCGTAGTAACCGGTGGGCAGTCGTGCGGCGTTCTGTGCGGCGGCAGCGCGGGCGAGCTCTTCCTTGGTCGCAAAGCACAGGTACGCCTTGCCCTGACGGAGCAGCTCGCGTACGTAGCTCAGGTAGATCTCGGACCGTCGGGACTGCTGGTAGGGGCCGTAGTCGCCGCCGTGGGTGTCGGACTCGTCGGGCTCCAGCCCGAAGTACTCGAACGCCCGGTCGAACTGCTCCAGCGCTCCCTCGACCTGACGTGCCTGGTCGGTGTCCTCGATCCGGACGAGATACCGACCACCCGAGGCGCGCGCGATGTCCCGGTTGATCATGGCGATGTAGACCAGGCCCATGTGCGCGGCGCCGGTGGGCGACGGGCCGATGCGCGTCACCTTCGCCCCGGGTGGGAGCTCGCGGGGCGGATACCGCTGCTCCCAGTACGCCGGCTCCGGCAGGTCGGCGGGGAAGAGGGAGTCGACGGTGGAGCGGTCGAGCATCGCTGATGATCTCCTGGGTCTTCTACCGGTTGGTGGCCGTCTTCGGTGGCAGTGTGTGGGTTCCCGCCCACGATCAGTGAGGTGACCCCGCGGGAAACCCCCACGGAGAAGTCTCTCAGGTGGGCGGCCGAGTGACCGATCCGGCCGCGTCCAGCAGCGTCGGGACGACGCTCAGGCACAACCCGTCGCGTGGGCAACAGCTGCCGACGCCCTCATGTGCCTTCGCACGCCGGTGGTCGCGGCTGCCGTCCTACCCCCGCGCGGATCGACCGATCAGTCCCGGCTGCGCGGCTGGTGGGCGAACCGCGTCGGAGTCCGAGGGGAGGTGTGCACGTTCGGATCGACCCGGCACTGTGCTCGTCCCGGCCGCTCCGGCGCCGGCTCGATCACGGGCTCGGCCTCGCCGGCCTCACGCATCCGGGCGATCAGTCGCGCTCGAAGCTCGTCGGCGATCTTGCGGTGCGACGGCAGACCCGCGAGGTTGACCAGTTCGTACGGATCGTTCGCGAGGTCGTAGAGCGCGGTCTCGACATATCGCCTGCCGCTCGCGTCGTCCCACGGATGCGCGTCGGGATCGGCGACGTAGTACTTCCACCGCGAGGTCCGGATGGCCCGACCCACCTCCGACTCGCTGACCTGGACGAACACCTCGTCAGGCCATGGCGCGTCCGGGTCGGCGAGCAGTGGCAGGAACGAGCGGCCCTGCATGGTCGAAGGGATCACGAGGCCGGCCGCGTCGAGCAGCGTCGGCGCCAAGTCGACCGTGCTGACCGGCCGGCTCACCGCACCACCCCCGTCGAACCCCGGCCCGCGCAACGCCAGCGGCACCCGCAGTGAGGCGTCGTGGCAGGACCGCTTGTACTCGGAGTTTCGGGTCTTGAAGTGGTTCCCGTGGTCGGAGGTGAAGGCGACGATCGTGTCGTCGAGCACGCCGAGGCTGCGCAGTGCGTCGAGCAGCCGGCCAAGCCCTTCGTCGATCCGGCGTACTTGACCGAAATAGCCACCGATGTGACGGTGAGCCGAACTGCCACCTGTGGCGGAAAGCTCGGCCAGGTCGGGCGGCATCCAGCGGCCCTGATACCGCTCGGCGTACCCCACGGGAGCGGGATAGGTGTCGACCTCGTTCTGGTGGTGCGGCTCGATCAGGGAGATGAAACAGAAGAACGGCTGCCGTGCGCCCGACCCGTCCGGCTCGCACTGATCGGCGACGAACCTGATCGCCGCGTCGATCAGCGCGTCGGAACGATACCCAGGCAACATGACCGGCTCGTTGTCGTTGTCGAACAACGTCGTGCGGTAGGCGTCGGAGGTGAACTCCAACGCGTTGGCGCCGAGCCAGAAGTCGTAACCGCCACGCTGCTCGACCGGAACCGGTTCGCTGCTCGCGAGATGCCACTTGCCGATGTAGCCCGTCGTATATCCGGCGGAGCCGAAGTAGTGCGCCAGAGTCCTCGCGTCTGCCGGGAGTGGTATGCCGTTGCGGTAGACGCCTGTCGTGGTGGCGTACTGGCCGGTCTGGATGGCTGCGCGCGCGGGGGCACACACCGGCTGTGGTGTGAAGGCGTGGACGACGTGGGTTCCCGCCCGCGCCATCGCGTCGAAGTTCGGCGTGAGATCCAGCGGATTGCCGTGCACACCGGTCGTGTCCCAGCGCTGCTGATCGGTGAAGAGGACAATCACGTTCGGCCGCCGGCGGCTCTTCGGCATCGCAGGACCCTTCTCTCGCTCGTCACTTTCGGCTGTGGCGTTGTGCTCGGCGTTGCGTCGAACCACAGGTGGCTCGTCGACGTCACGCCGAGTCACGGCGGATGAACGTCCATGTGGTCAGGTGTTCCCTTCCGGGCAGCGGTTCGTCTCCCAGCACGCGCTCGAAGAGGAGTCGGCCCACGTCCGCGTAGTCCTTGGTGAGCGGACCGACCGTGCTGAGACGGGGCCGCGTGATCGTGCCCTCCTCCAGATTGCCGACTCCGACGACCGCGATGTCGTCCGGAACCCGACGGCCGGAGTCCACGATGGCGTGGATGGCGCTGATCGCCGCGCGGTCCGAGGCGACGAAGAGCGCATCAGGCGGCTGCGGCAGGCTCAGCAGCTTCGTGACCGCTCGGTAACCCTCCACGCGGGAGTCCGCGCCCGGCACGATGATCTGCTCTGACGACGGCACACCGTGGCGCTCCAGGGCCTGGACGTAGGCGGACCGGCGTTCGCTCATGCGCCCCGGCGGCACCGGTGACGACTCGTGCGCGTGTCCCACGAACGCGATGCGGCGACGCCCGGTACGGAACAGGTGGTCCAGTGCTTCGCCACACGCCGCCGCTTCGGGCGCGCGTACGACATCGAACCCCTCGGCGCGCACCGTGTTGCTCATCACCACGAGGGGGAGCCCGCGGCGGGCAAGGCCCACGAGGTCCTCCTCGCTGATGTGCGGCACCGAGGCTGCGATGACGGCGCCATCGGCGATGCGCTCGTGGAGGAGCTGGAGGATCTTCTCCGCCCGCTTCTGCGAGTTCACGAGCAGCGTGATCACGACGTAGCCTGCCTCTTCGGCGGCCGCGTGGAGGTCGATGGCAAGCTCGTCGTACGCTGGCACGCCAATCGAGCCGACGACCAGCGCGATCCGCTGCGTGCGTCGGCGACGGAGGTTGCGAGCCGACTGGTTGGGGGCGTACGCAAGAGACTCGGCCGCGGCCAGTACCCGCTCCCGGGTCTGTGGACTGACCCGCCGACTGTCCCGCCCGTTCATCACGAAGGACACGGTCGCCACGGAGACCCCGGCGAGCCGGGCGACGTCACGGGATGTCGGGGCGGTGGGCCTGGAGCGGCGGGATGAGGGCACGTTAGACGTTTAACGAACGGGGAGCCGGTCCGTCAATGCCGATGTCCGCATTCGGGGGCACGGAGTTTCGAATGAGCTGGCCACTAACTGGCCGCCGCTCCCGCTCCGAAATGACCAGGTGAGGCAGGACTTCGCGATCTCGGCGCGGCGTCGACGCCCTTTTAGAGTCACAAAGCCCGCTCACACCTTGTCATCAACTTCTGACCATTCCGGTGAGGCTCAGAATTCTGACGCGTCGTCAGGCTCGGACTGGATTCGACTGGTACGCGGTGTAGCGCCGGGAAGGACCGTGCGAGTCACGGTGACCGGCACGCTCAACGTCATCGCACCGTTACCGTCGCGAGCCAACGGAGGCTCACCGATCTGGACGGGAGACGCGTCGGTGGCACCTAGAGCCCTCGCGCGCGAAATCCATGTCTCGATGTCGCCAAGGGTGAGGTCAGTGCCGGCAGGAAGCAGCAAAAACGCAGCCATGGCCCTATGGTGCCATCAACGCGGGACAAACTGGATCCGGGTGCGCCTTGACATATTGAGGATCCGAGCGACGCCGGCCCAAATGACCATGTGCACTACGTCCGGCGGACCTGCAACACGTGCCGACACGTCGTGCACCTCCGACAGGCGTAGTGCACATGGTCATTTGGGGGATCAGAGCCAGCCGCGGACCTTGAAGACGACATAGAGGGTCACGCTGACGAGAAGCATGAGCGCCAAGGAGAACGGATAGCCGTACGCCCAATGCAGCTCCGGCATCCGGTCGAAGTTCATGCCATAGACCGTGCCGACCAACGTGGGTGCGAAAAGTATCGCCGCCCAACCGGATATCCGCTTGACCTGCTCGTTTTGCCGGTAACTTGCCTCGGTTAGGCGTCGCATCTCCTCGTTCTGCCGCTGGGCGACCAGAGCAGCATTGACGGTCAGGATGCTTTCGAGAAACTGCCGATACGCATCGACTCGCTCCACGACACGTACGGTGTGGTCTCGGACGTCGCGGAGCATGCGGCGGAGCTCGAGATCAACAGCGTACTTGTCGAAGCCCGCCGTCAGCGCGTCGAGAACATCGAGCAGAGGGCGACACGCGCGGTCGAACTCGATGACCTCCCGGGAGAGCTGGTAGACCCGACGCGACACCTCGATCCCGCCACCGAACACCTCGGTTTCGATCTCGTCGATGTCGGTCTGCAACCCGGCCAGAACCGGTTGGTAGTCGTCCACAATCCGGTCCATGATCGCGTAGAGCACAGCCTCCGGGCCCATCTTGAGCAGCTCGGGTTCACCCTCCAGGCGCTCCTTCACCGCTGTGAGGTCCGGATCCTCGCTGTGCCGAATTGTGATCACGAAGTCCGGACCGATGAAGACGTGCAGCTCGCCGATGTCGACCATCTCGTCGCGGTCGATGTAGCGAGCCGGACGCAACACCACGAAGAGCGTCTCGCCGTACCGCTCCAGCTTGGGGCGCTGGTGGGCGTGGATGGCGTCCTCGACCGCGAGCTCGTGCAGACCGAACTCGCGGGCAACCGACCAGAGCTCTGCCTGGTCGGGCCGGTGCAGACCGATCCAACCCATTCCGCCGGATTCCTGGAGCAGCTTGTACGTCTGCTCCATGGAGTCCGACTCCAATTTGCGCCCATTCGCATAAACTGCGTTCTCGACGAGCATTCTCCTATTCTCCATGATCAAAGCGACTCGTCGGTGGCGGTGCGACGGCGAGTCTTGGGTGGTGGGCGCAACGCGCATCACGGTTCATGATCACACGCTGTGTAAAATGCTGCGCATGCCCGTCGAGTCGCTCTTTCCTCGCCTTGAGCCGATCTTGCCCCGCGTACAAAAACCGATCCAGTACGTCGGCGGTGAGCTCAACTCGGTCGTCAAGGACTGGGATGCCGTGCAGGTGCGATGGGCGCTCATGTATCCAGATGCCTATGAGGTCGGCCTGCCGAATCAAGGTATCCAGATCCTGTACGAGATTCTGAACGAGCAAGACTGGATCCTGGCCGAGCGTACGTACGCCGTGTGGCCAGACATGGAACGCGAGATGCGGGCGCACGGCGTGCCGCAGTTCACCGTCGACGCGCATCGTCCGGTGGCCGAGTTCGACCTGCTGGGCGTGTCGTTTGCCACCGAGCTCGGGTACACCAACCTGCTGACCGCACTCGATCTTGCCGGGATCCCCCTGCACGCCAAAGATCGCGACGACCGGCACCCGATCGTGATCGCGGGCGGCCATGCGGCGTTCAACCCCGAGCCGATCGCGGACTTCGTCGATGCTGTCGTGCTGGGCGACGGCGAGGAGGTCGTACTCGCGATCAGCGACGTGGTGCGGGAGTGCAAGGAAGAGCGCGCGAGTCGTGACGAGGTGCTGCGGCGGCTCGCCGTGTCGGGTGTGTACGTTCCGGCGTTCTACGACGTCGAATATCTACCGGACGGGCGCATCCGACGCGTCGTTCCGAACCGCAGTGGGGTCCCGATGCGGGTTCTCAAGCACACGCTGATGAACCTCGACAAGTGGCCTTACCCGAAGAAGCCCCTGGTGCCGCTGGCCGAGACCGTGCACGAGCGGTACTCCGTCGAGATCTTCCGGGGGTGCACCCGCGGCTGCCGGTTCTGCCAGGCCGGCATGATCACGAGACCGGTACGGGAACGCAGCATCACGACGATCGGCGAGATGGTTCACAAGGGCGTCGCGGCATCGGGCTTCGAGGAGGTAGGCCTGCTGTCGTTGTCGAGCGCCGACCACTCCGAGATCGGCGACATCGCCAAGGGACTTGCCGACCGTTACGAAGGCAGCAACGTCTCGCTGTCGCTGCCGTCGACCCGCGTCGACGCGTTCAACGTGACCTTGGCGAACGAGCTTTCCCGCAACGGCCGTCGGTCGGGCCTTACGTTCGCGCCCGAAGGCGGGACCGAACGTATGCGCAAGGTCATCAACAAGATGGTGAGCGAGGAAGACTTGATCCGTACCGTCACGACCGCCTATGCGGCTGGCTGGCGGCAGGTCAAGCTCTACTTCATGTGCGGGTTGCCGACCGAGACCGACGAAGACGTGGTGGCGATCGCCGACCTCGCCCGCAAGGTGATCGGGGCTGGACGGCAGGCAACCGGACGCCGCGACATCCGCTGCACGGTCTCGATCGGCGGTTTCGTACCCAAGCCCCACACGCCGTTCCAGTGGGCCGCGCAGACACCGTGGGAGGTCATCGACGCCCGGCTTGCCAAGTTGAAGGCCGCGATCCGTCAAGATCGGGACTATGGCAAGGCGATCGGACTGCGCTATCACGACGGCCAGCCGTCGATCATCGAAGGCCTGTTGTCCCGTGGAGATCGTCGGGTCGGCCGTGTGATCGAGGCGGTCTGGAGGGCCGGCGGCCGGTTCGACGGCTGGTCGGAGTACTTCTCGTACGAACGATGGGTGACGGCGTGCGAGGAGGCGCTGGCCGATGAGCCGGTCGACCTTGACTGGTACACCACCAGGGAGCGTGACGAGACCGAGGTCCTGCCGTGGGACCACCTCGACGCCGGGCTCGATCGCGAGTGGTTGTGGGACGACTGGCAGGATGCGCTCGACGAGTTGGAGGTCGAGGACTGTCGCTGGACACCGTGCTACGACTGCGGTGTCTGTCCTCAGCTGGGGACGGAGATCCAGATCGGCCCGACCGGGAAGAAGCTGCTCCCGATCGCGTCGGTGAACCACGGTTGACCGGACCACCGCGCGCCGCACCCTCTTGTCCATGTGCAGGCTGTCGGGGTGTAGCGTCGCCCGGGCGTCTACCGACATGCCCACCGACACCGTGACATGCGGGCTGATCTATGGTTCGACTGTGTTCTGCCGGCCTACGGCCTCAATGCGATGGAAGACGGTTCAGTCTTGCCGGTACGATGCCGGCTTTCGCTTTCGGGTGCATGAACCTGAGTCACCGGCCTCGGGCATGCTTGGCCATCTCGAGCGCAACGGGCAGGGGAGCGCTGGAGAGATAGAACGCTTCGCCATCAGCCTTGTCGACGGCAATGGGACCTATCCCTGGAGGCGGCACATCACCGGGGTCGTTGGACTCCAGAGACTTGCGGGAGGTCCAGCTGATGACCCAGCACCACCCATGGTCGGTTGCAGAGGCTTCTAGGAGAGTTCCGTCCGTCGTCCCCGGGGGGTTCAGCGAGCAGGTGTTGTCTCGCTATGGCGATTGCCTGCGTAGCCTCCATAACAGCCACCTCACCTGGTCCTCATGACCTCACCTTTCGCCTCCTCGCGGCTGCCGGCCCATCTGTTGACTATCGACCAAACTCGGGTCGTGGATTCCGTCGCATGTGAAGGGAGTGCGCGCGTAGAGCCAGCCGGATCTCGGGGATCCACACGACCATTCCCGTCGACTTGACCACCCCGGCCACGCCACCGCCGAACCGTGCGTAGGAGATGTCGCCGTCGACGAGGAGCTCGCGTGCACCGACCTTGAAGAAGTAGAGGTCGTCGTCCTCGACGATCAACCTGTCGTCGAGGCAGAACGTGCCATCGTGCCAGTTGGGAGCGAGTGTCTCGATGACGAGCCGACGCGCCTCGTTGTAGCTGACGGTCATGCCGAACCCTCACCTGCAGCGAACTCGAGCACGCCGGAACCCGGGGTCCGGTCGTCTAGTCGTGCGTAGGCCGTCCACTCGGCGTAGTCGAAGTAGCGAGACACGTCGGCCTCGCCGGTCTGCGGATCAAGAAACTGGACCCCACCGCCGATGTTCTCCACATTGAAGACATGCCCGCCGCCGAACTGCCACAGGACCGCCACGATGCCACGTGCCCCGTTCCCGAACTTCTTGAACGCCCGCACGATCTCGCGCTTAGACGCCGGCTGGAAGCGCACGTTCCACACCCGCTCGATGTCGGCCAACGGCCTGCCGCCGGTCGTCCCCAGCCCCGGCAGAAAGTGTGACGGAATGGCCGTCGCCTCAGCCGGCATCCCGCGGCGGCGCAGCTCGTACGCCTGCACGCAGTGGACACAGTTGAAGTCGTACGGATCAATGTCCATGTCACGCGCCTGCCGGCTGGCTGGAAAGTTCGCTTGACCTGACTCCGGAACGAGCATCACATCCGGCGTGTTGGACTGACATCCGGAATGTACCGTGCTCAGACGCGCAACGTGGGATTTGGGTTCTCTCGGGTGCGTAGACTGTCGTCAGTCGCGGTCATGAACGACGGTCGCCACTCGAGGCGTCCATCTGCTTTGTAGACGACTGGTACGCCACCAGGTACCGCGTAGTTGATGTCGCCATCTACGAGGTATTCTCTGGCGCCCACGCTGAAGACGTAGACCTCGTCGTTCTCGACAATTTGTCGATCATCGAGACAGAAGGTTCCTAGCTGCCAGGTGGGCCCGACCTCTCGCACTACGATGTCACGAGCCTCTTCGTAGGTCACTGCCATGTGCTCTCCTGCCTCTAGCTTGCGAAGTGAGGAATGGTGTCGGGAGGTATTGGTAGGTCATCCAATCTTACGAAAGCAGGCTGTCCACCCCTAGCGAAATAGCCCGAGGCATCGAGCAAGTTGTTCTGACCGTCCACGAATCGTATTTGACCGTTGACGTTCTCCACGTTGAAGACATGGGCGCCGCCATTTTTCCATGGGATGTACACGACGCCGCGCGACCCTGGTCCGAACTGTTGGAATGCCCGCTCGATGTCCGCTCTACTTCCGGGAGTGAAGTTGCGTCCCCAGCGACTCGAGATGTCGGAGAGAGACCGGCCCCAGTTCGGCCAGTATTGCTGAGGCAGGCTTGTTGCCGAAACGTCAAGCCCGCGGCGCCTGAGTTCGTACGCTTGCACGCAGTGAACGCAGTTCGCACCGTACGACGGGTGGTTCGGCGTGAAGCGAGGGTTGACCTTCTTCAGCGCGTCGGCGATCTGGTCCATGATGCGAGCAGATTGTCTCGCGATCTTCCGCTGAGCCCGCCGTAGCGCAACTTTTCTCAGGAGTGTTTTGGCTTTGTCGAGGAGTTTTCTGATCGATTTTTTGATGACGTCGTCGACGACTTTGCGGATGAGCCGGGTGAGCGCCATGCGGGTGGCGGCGATGAACCCGGGGACGGCGGCGGTGGAGGCGCCGAAGGTGACGAAGGCGGAGGCGATGGCGGCCGCCACCTGGGCTGCGAGGATGATCAGCTGGACGATGAAGGCGATCTTCATCGCCAGGGTGATCGCGGCGAAGATGGTCAACGCGGCACCGATCAGCATCGCCGCGGCGATGTCGTCGCGCAGCCGCCGGGTGGGACCGTCGTCGTCTTGCCACCAGCGGCGAAACTCCTCGGATGTGGGGCCCTCGTTGACCGACCAGACGCTGGCTGCGGCCGCGTCGGCGTGCGCGGCGATCGGCTGCAGCGTGGTGGCAAACCGCATCCACGCCTGGCCTGCTTCGAACAGTTTCACCTCATCCGCGTGCGGCCACTCCAGCCCCACCCAGCTCAACGGCTCGGTCAACCAGCCCGGCAACTGCAAACCCATAACCTGCTCCCACCGCTTCGTGCTCGACCTGTCCGTTGCGGCTCCACGCCACGACCCACCGGCTTCGGCCTGAACCCCAGACCCGCACCAGCAGACCCGCGGCGCCTCAGACCCAAACCACCAGACCCGCGGCCCCCGACCTTCAGGCCCGCGTTGTCAACGTCGGGTGGATCCGCAGGCTGTGCCCACCTAGACGGTTGACGGGTCGTGGCGGGCCACCAGCTCGGCGTTGACCTGCTCGGTCGTGCTCGACTGCTCAGCCCAGACCGCCAGCTTCTCCGCCGCGGCCACCAGCAGCTCTAGATGCGACCCGAACGTCTCCAACGCATGACCCAGCAGCGCCGTATACGCCATCCCGAACACCGTGCCCGGCTCATCAGCCCCCCACGGGCTCTCACTGGTCACCGTCGCCTGCAGCTGCTGCAAACCATCGCTGAAATCATCCGCAGCACGCCCAACCTGCACCGCCCCCTGCGCAATCGAATCGAAATCCTCCCGCACCCGACTCACAAAACCCTCCACACCAACACGTCAACAACCACCACACCGCAGCGCGGTCAGGTGGGCTCGGATCCGTGGTTTCACGCGGCTCGGCTCATGCCAAGCGGTCGATGCGTCGAGCCAGCTCGTCAGCCATCTGCGCAAAGCTCTCCAGCCGGCGCTCAGCCTCGAACTGCACCTCGTCCAGCGTGGCCTGGGTCTCTTTCGGCGTCACGGCAAACGGCGGAGTCAGCTCGGCCAGCTGGGCCTGCACGGCCTCGCGCGCCGCTGCGAACGCCGTACGGATCCCGGCCGTTAGCTCCTCCGAGCCGAGCCGCATCGCCCGAGGCTCGATCACCAGATCGACGAGGTTGCTGGTGCCGTCCAACACGACACGGACCTTGCCGTCACAGGCCTCGCCTGTCCCGCGGACCTCGGCAAGAGTGGCAGCGAAGTCGGGATACCGCCCCGCAGCCGGTTCGACCTCACTCGCCTCATCCATGGGTGACCCTTCCGTGTTCTGCCGTGACCCGCGCAGTCGCCCGGCGGCCCTACGGTGCGCTACAGCCTAGATGAGAACCGCCTAATGGCGACAAATCGCCTGTGGATAACCCAGCCACCCTTGCCTCGTAGCTCCTGAGCTAAGGTCATCGACACGATGAGCCAGAGACCGTCGCCGCCGAGCCGCAACACGCCGCCAGCCATCCAGAAGCTGCGCGTGCGGTACGCCAAGCGCGGGCGGATGCGGTTCGCGAGCCACCGGGACTTCCAGCGAGCCCTGGAACGGGCACTGCGCCGGGCCGGCGTCCCGATGGCCTACTCGGCCGGGTTCAGCCCGCATCCGAAGATCTCGTACGCCGGGGCTGCTCCGACGGGCGCCGCCAGCGAGGCGGAGTACGTCGAGCTCGGCGTCACCACACGGCTCGAGCCGCGAGCGGTTCGAGACCTGCTCGATGCCGCGCTCCCCGACGGCCTGGACATTCTCGAGGTGGTCGAGGCGAGGGGCGACAGCGCGCTGTCTGATCGACTCGAGGCCTCGCTGTGGGAGATCGAGTTCCCGGCGGAGGTGGCGGGTCAGCTGGAAGCTGCAGCGCAGGCGTTCCTGACCCAGGAGGCGGTCCAGGTGGACCGGCTCACGAAATCGGGACGCCGGACGTTCGACATCAGACCGGCGATCTTGCGCATGACGGTGCCCGAGACAAACGCGCCAAATGGCGAGGTGTCCGCACCTGGATCTGGTGGTTCTCGGGGATGCGGGCCCCCCTGTGCGATACTGCAGGTGGTTGTTCGGCACGGTACGCCAGCCGTACGACCCGACGATGTCCTCGCTGGGCTCCGCCTGGCGTCTGGGCTTGAGCTGCAGCCGCTAAGGGCGACACGGCGAGCTCAGGGCCCGTGGGACGAGGTGTCCGGCACCGTGGGCGACCCCCTGGCGCCCGACCGCGACGCCGCCGTCACAGCACTGTGACGACGGCAGTCACGCGGCGGGCCGAGGGGTGAAGATCGGTACCGCTCGGCGAGTTCATCGTCACGCGCGACGTGCCGAGGCCGCTGCCTCGGCTGGAGCTGACTGACCTACAGACGACTTACGTCGGCACTGAGTGAAACACCGCCGGCGACCGAACTTGGCCCTCGTGCGGTTTTCGAGCCACAGCCGGCCTTGCGCCAGGCATGGCTTTTAAACCCGAGGGCATGACAGGAGAGCTGTATGCTCGATAACGAGCACAATGCCGCAAAGGCACGAGATGCCGCGGAAACGACAGAAGATAACAAACTTCATGACTCGGGTGACCTAGGACGCAGAGAGGGCTCGACTCCTCCTCGACCGTCACCGGCGCCACCGGTGACCTTCCAGGCACCTGCGGTCCAGTTCCTGCCTCCCGAGATCGACGACGTGCCCCCGCCGGCACCAGCGAGTTCGACCAGCTCAGCTGACAGTGGCTCGCGGGACGCTGACGTCAGCGGCAGGTCCGACGACTCAGATGAGACCGGCCGCCGCCGGCGGCGGCGACGTGGCGGGCGGCGGCGCAACAAGTCGGGCGCAGACGACGCCACCTCCGAGGCAGCCGAGAGCCAGACCGACGCCGAGGATGCCGCGGACGACGACGCAGCCAAGTCCGAGGCTGCACGAGCTGAGGCGAAGGCTGGGGCCGGGGAGCGGCCGTCCGAGTCCAGCGACGCGTCTGAGGACGCGGACGCGGATCACGAGGACGACGAAGACGACGACGTCGGCGAGGAGGCCACCGAGCAGGACGAGGGATCGGCCAACGGTACGACCGAGGCACCCGCGACCACCGGTTCCCGGCGTCGGCGGCGCCGCCGGCGGCGTCGTGGTGAGCCGATCGAGGCGGCCCCTGACGACCCCGAGACGACGATCGTCAAGGTGCGGGAGCCCCGCAAGCCGGATGACGAGGTCAGCGCACTCGAGGGGTCGACACGACTGGAGGCCAAGCGGCAGCGCCGTCGTGAGGGTCGCGAGGCCGGTCGGCGACGCCCGCCGATCCTGTCCGAGGCCGAGTTCCTCGCCCGACGCGAGTCGGTCGAGCGGACCATGGTCATCCGACAGCAGGGTGATCGCACGCAGATCGCCGTGCTCGAGGACGACGTGCTGGTCGAGCACTACGTCACGCGAGAGACCCAGACCTCTCTGATCGGGAACGTCTACCTGGGTCGCGTGCAGAACGTGCTCCCCAGTATGGAGGCCGCGTTCGTCGACATCGGTCGTGGCCGCAACGCCGTGCTGTACGCCGGCGAGGTCGACTGGAACGGACTCGGGCTCGAGGGCCAGCCGAAGCGGATCGAGACTGCTCTGCAGTCGGGTCAGACCGTGCTGGTCCAGGTCACCAAGGACCCAATCGGCCACAAGGGCGCGCGGCTCACCAGCCAGATCAGCATCCCGGGCCGCTACCTGGTCTACGTACCCCACGGCTCGATGAGCGGCATCAGCCGCAAGCTGCCCGACACCGAGCGCAACCGGCTCAAGAGCCTGCTCAAGGACATCGTCCCGGAGGAGGCAGGCGTCGTCGTCCGGACAGCGGCCGAGGGCGCGAGCGAGGAGGAGCTCTCCCGAGACGTGGCGCGACTCCGTGCGCAATGGCAGGAGATCGAGCGGAAGGCCGCGACGGGTGAGGCGCCCAACCTGCTCTATGCCGAGCCGGACCTGTTGATCAAGGTGGTTCGCGACCTGTTCACCGAGGACTTCAGCCGCCTGGTCGTGTCGGGCGACCACGCGTGGGACATGGTGGAGGGCTACGTCACCCATGTGGCCCCGCACCTCGCCGACCGGCTCGAGCGGTGGACGACGCCGAAGGACATCTTCGCGTCGTTCCGAATCGACGAGCAGATCGTCAAGGCCCTCGATCGCAAGGTCTGGCTGCCGTCCGGCGGGTCGTTGATCATCGAGCGCACCGAGGCGATGACCGTCATCGACGTCAACACCGGGAAGTTCACCGGTGCTGGCGGCAACCTCGAGGAGACCGTCACGAAGAACAACCTCGAGGCAGCAGAGGAGATCGTGCGGCAGCTCAGGCTGCGTGACATCGGCGGCATCATCGTCATCGACTTCATCGACATGGTGCTGGAGTCCAACCGCGACCTGGTGTTGCGCCGCCTGGTCGAGTGCCTGGGCCGAGACCGTACGAAGCACCAGGTGGCGGAGGTGACCTCGCTCGGGTTGGTCCAGATGACCCGGAAGCGGATCGGCACCGGTCTGCTGGAGGCGTTCAGCGAGCCGTGCGACTCCTGCAACGGCCGGGGCTACCACGTCCGGCTCGAGCCGCTCGACGGCGGAGACTCTGGATCTGAGTCGGAGGGCCGCCGGGGTCGTCGGGGTCGAAGGCGCCGGAACGTGCCACCGGTGGTCGATACGACAGAGCCCGACATCGAGATCGAACCGGCTGGCAAGGCTGGTAAGTCAGGCAATGCCGGTGCCCAGTCCGGCGATGCCCGGCCAGCCGACGCGGCAGGAGCGGGCAGCCCGGCCAAGGCGACTGGTGAGGACACGCCCGCAACGCCGGGAGCGCAACCGACGGAAGCGCAGCCGGCACCGCAGCCCGTGGCCCAACCATCCGGTCCCCAGGAAGCGCCCCAGGGGAGCCCACAGGGGAGCGGAGAGGCGGGTCCGCCCGCTGTGTCGACGGCCGCGCCGCAGGCGGCGTCGGGATCTAGCGAGGCGGGGGAGGCGTCCGGACCTTCGCCGGTCGACAACGCAAAACCGTTGAGTCCCACCCCGTCCCCACCAGAATCGGGCGTTTCACCATCGCCAGAGCCGGACAACTCTGGGTGATCAGGCCCGTTTTGGTGAGCGAACGCGGGGTTCGGTATCCTCGTCGGTCGGCGTGGAGTCTGGGATCCTCGACGCGGCGTCGAAACCCGGAGTCTCGCGGATTCCGCGAGCCATGGGATCTTCGAGGTGCGGATCTCGAGGGTTGTCCCCCATACGAAACGAGAAAGTGAGACGAGCGGTGTACGCGATCGTGCGCAGTGGCGGCCGTCAGCACAAGGTCAAGGTTGGCGACGTTCTCGAGGTCAACCGACTCCCGGAGGAGAAGGGTGCGACGGTGCAGCTGCCCGCGCTGCTCCTGGTCAACGGCGATGAGGTCACGACGGACTCCGCCGCGCTGAACAAGGTCAAGGTGACCGCCGAGGTGCTCGGCGAGGCCAAGGGCCCGAAGATCAAGATCCTCAAGTTCAAGAGCAAGACCGGTTACCGCCGCCGGCAGGGACACCGGCAGAAGCTGACCAAGCTCAAGGTCACCGGCATCGAGGCGGCCAGCTGAGCTGCGCGAGCGGCAGTCGGCCACCGACAACTGGACATACCCTGGTTGACGTACAGACGACTCGAGGAGTCGACCGATGGCACACAAGAAGGGCGCTTCGTCCTCGCGGAACGGGCGCGATTCGAACGCCAAGCGCCTGGGCGTCAAGCGTTACGGCGGCCAGCTGGTGAAGGCGGGGGAGATCCTCGTACGCCAGCGCGGCACGCATTTCCACCCCGGGTTCAACGTGGGGCGGGGTGGCGACGACACGTTGTTCGCGCTCACGCACGGCACCGTGGAGTTCGGGCGCCATCGCGGTCGGCGCGTCGTGAACATCGTGCCCAACGGTGCTGCGCCACAGGCATGACCCACACCCGCTGGGGCTCCGCCTGGTGCTGGTGGAGTGCTGGGGCGAGCCGGGGCGATGATCCCCGACGACAACTCCAGGGTCATGGGGCGTAGACCTTTGGGAATCCCCGAGACAGGACGAGGGCGGGCCAGCTGGCCCGCCCTTTTCGATAGGGCCCCATGTATGTCGGTACGGACGTGAGGTGACGGGAAGGAGGTGCACCCGTGACAGCCCCGACGTTCGTGGATCGGGTCACCCTGCACGTCGCCGGCGGCGACGGCGGTCACGGCTGCACCTCGATCCGTCGCGAGAAGTTCAAGCCACTTGGCGGCCCGGATGGCGGCAACGGTGGCCGCGGGGGTGACGTCATCCTGCAGGTCGACCCCGGCCTCACCACCCTCGTCGACTACTACTACGCACCACACCGCCGAGCCGGCAACGGCCGGAACGGTCAGGGAAGCAACCGCGCGGGCGCCGACGGAGAGGATCTCATCCTCCGCGTTCCGGACGGCACGGTCGTGAAGACCCCCGAGGGAGAGGTGCTGGCCGATCTTGTGGGAGCCGGGACGTCGTACGTCGTGGCGTCCGGCGGCCGAGGCGGCCTCGGCAACGCAGCCCTCGCCTCGCGCCGCCGCAAGGCCCCCGGCTTCGCCCTGCTCGGCGAGCCCGGCGAGCGGCGCACTGTCGTTCTCGAGCTCAAGCTCGTCGCCGACGTCGGTCTGGTCGGTTTCCCGAGTGCGGGCAAGTCGAGCTTGATCGCCGCGATCTCGAGGGCGCGACCCAAGATCGCCGACTACCCGTTCACGACGTTGACCCCGAACCTCGGCGTCGTGACGGCGGGAAGCGTCACGTTCACGGTGGCTGACGTGCCCGGTCTCATCGAGGGAGCGAGCAAAGGGCGCGGGCTTGGCCACCAGTTCCTGCGGCATGTCGAGCGGTGCAGTGCCTTGTGTCACGTGATCGACTGCGCTACGCCGGAACCCAACCGGGATCCGATCACTGACCTCGACGTGATCGAAGCCGAGCTTCGGGCACACGGCGGGTTGGAGGACCGTCCGCGGTTGGTGGCGCTGAACAAGATCGACATCGCGGACGCGCGGGAGCTCGCCGACTTCGTACGCCCGACTCTCGTCGAGCGTGGGTACGAGGTCTACCCGATCTCGGCGGCCACCCACGAGGGCCTGTCGGAGCTGACGTACGCCATGGCGCGGCTCGTCGAGCAGCGTCGCCGCGAGACTCCACCGGCTCCGCCGACCCGGATCGTGATCCGCCCCAAGGCCGTGGACGAGGAGGAGTTCCACGTCGTACGCGAGGGTGACGTGTGGCGGGTGACCGGTCGGCGGCCGGAGCGGTGGGTACGCCAGACTGACTTCAGCAACGACGAGGCGGTCGGCTACCTCGCTGACCGGTTGAACCGGCTCGGTGTGGAGGACCGGCTCCTCGAGCTGGGCGCGCAACCTGGGGATGCGGTTGCGATCGGTTCAGGCGACGACGCCGTGGTGTTCGACTTCGAGCCGTCCGTCCCGTCGGGTGCTGAGCTCTTGTCGGGGCCGCGAGGCACCGATCCGCGGTTGGAGAACCGGTGAGGCCGGTCATGAGTACGCAGATTCGGCACGACGTCAAGCACGCGAAGCGCGTAGTGGTCAAGGTCGGCTCGTCGTCGCTCACGACCCGCCAGGGTGGCATCGACCCGCACCGCATCGACGCCATGGTCGACGTGCTCGCCGGCCGGTTGGCGGACGGCGTCGAGGTGGTGCTGGTCTCGTCTGGTGCGATCGCCAGCGGGATCGCGCCCCTTGGTCTGCGGTCACGACCGCGTGACCTCGCCACCCAGCAGGCGGCGGCGAGCGTGGGCCAAGGGCTGCTCGTCGCGCGGTACACCCAGGCGTTCGGTCACCACGGCTACACGGTCGCACAGGTGCTGCTCACGCTCGACGACGTGACGCGGCGTTCTCACTACCGCAACGCCTACCGCACGTTCGCGCGGCTTCTCGAGCTCGGCGTCGTGCCGGTCGTGAACGAGAACGACGCGGTGGCGACCGAACGCATCAGGTTCGGTGACAACGATCGACTGGCTGCGCTCGTCGCCCACTTGGTGCACGCCGACCTGCTGGTGTTGCTCTCAGATGTCGACGCTCTCTATGACGGAGACCCGCGACGTCCCGGTGTCCGGCCGATCGCGGAGGTGAAGGGCGAGGCCGACCTTGATCGGATCAGCCAGCAGGGCCTGGGAAAGGCTGGCCGATCGGGTGTCGGAACGGGCGGCATGGCGACCAAGCTCGAGGCGGCGCGGATCGCCACGGGCGCAGGCATTCCGGTCGTGTTAGCGAGCGCCGCCGACGCGGCACAGGCGTTGGCCGGCGAGCCTGTCGGGACGTACTTCCACGCGACCGGCCGACGTCGGCCCACCCGACTGCTCTGGCTCGCCCACGCGACCACCCCGCGTGGCCGGCTCCGGTTGGACGACGGCGCGGTCCGTGCCGTCTGCGAGCGCCGCGCATCGTTGCTTCCCGCCGGGATCGTGGGGATCGAGGGCAGCTTCGACGCAGGTGACCCCGTGGATCTTGTCGACCCGGGCGGGCGGACCGTGGCCCGCGGGTTGGTCAACTTCGATGCCCGCGAGCTGCCTGGTCTCCTCGGCCGGTCGACCCGCGAGCTGGCGCGAGAGCTCGGGCCCGCGTACGAGCGCGAGGTCGTGCACCGCGACGATCTGGTGCTGGTGAGCCAACCCCGGACCGGGGGAGCGGGGCGAGGAGGTGCCGGCAAGGGGCGGGACGACGCCCGGTCCTCGAAACGGGCATCGCAGCGGGCTGATTCGGCTACCGTGTAGGCCTTCCACGTCGATCGGCCACCCCGACTGGGCTCGCGTCGACCAGTCATGTCGAACGCAAGCCACGTCGAGGTGTGGCTGATTGGACCAAGCTGGGGAGCAGCGGTGAGCCAACAAGAGCCACGGATGTGGCACGTCACCGTCACGGTTGGCGGGAAGGCCCATGACGTCGACGAGCTACGGGCCGGACTCGAACGGCTGGTCAGTGAGCAGCCGTTTCTCCTCACCATCCGATACCGCCAGGACCGGGTCGAGGTGCGGTACTGGGAGCAGGCGGCCACGATCCTGGACGCCGCGTCTCTCGCGCTTCGCCTGTGGAACGAGCACCGGGACAGTGCGCGACTGCCGCGCTGGGAGGTGATCGGTCTCGAGGTGCTCGACCGTGAGACGTTCGCCATGCGCGCGGAGGAGGGCACCGCACCACGTCCCGTCGCCGGCGCCGCCGACATCCGCCCGTTCTGACGCCCCCAAATGACCATGTGCACTACGCCCGTCGGGGGTGCAACACGTGCCGGCACGTAGTGGACCTCCGAAACGCCGGCTCTAAGGGGCACCCGAGCACAGGCTGTGGAGTGTCTTCGCACCTATACGTACGACGCTGCTCCACAGCTTGCGTCGTCCCCAGATGGACGGTGAGCCAGGCATTCATGTGTGCCTGCACCGGTTCGTGGAGAGGCTCCCTGAAAGAGCATGGGGGAGGAGCTGAATGAACCGGGTCGTTCACTTCGAGATCACCGCGGACGACATGGATCGGGCCGAGCGGTTCTACGCCAACGTCTTCGGTTGGTCGATTCGACGATGGAACGGGCCGACCGACCACCGGTTGATCAGCATGGGTGCGTCAGACACGAATGGGATCAGCGGCGGCCTGACCCCGCGATCAAGCGGGCCCGCCTGCGTTCCGGGAGGGTTCGTCTGCACGATCGAGGTGACCGATCTCGACGAGGTCGAGCGTGCGGTGGTCAAGGAGGGCGGGCAGCACTTCGGACATCGCCGGACATTGCCGAGCGTGGGTTACGTCTCGTACTTCTCCGACACCGAGGGAAACCTCTTCGCTGCCCTCCAGCCCGACGAGACCGCCGGCGCCTTCAGGGCCCACGACGCCGCATCCCAGGAGGAGTCCACCCGATCCCCGCAGGCCGCCACGCACGTGCCCGAGGCAATCGCCGCTGCTCCGCCGTACGAACCGACAGCAGTCCAGCTGGCGCCGGCGCAACCAGCCCCGGACCTCGGGGGCACGGTGATCCGGCCGATCGCTCACGAGACGCCGGGCCGGTTCGAACCGGCCGGTGAGGAGCGGTCGTACGACGATTCGCCGTACGCATGGCCATCGACAGGTATCCGGTTGCCCGTTATGCGGGAGGATGACGCGGCCGACTGAGCTCGGATGTGAGCCGAATCCAGCCACTCACGACGGACGCGACAAGCGGACGGCTTCACCACCGGCGGCTTGATGTAGCAGGTGCATGGCCGCCCGGGAAAAGGCCGCGGTGCCCCAGCGGGCGTGCCGGCTAGGATCGCACCATGACTGGTGACGGTGCAGTTCGTGAGGCAGTGCTCGAGGTCGCCCAGAACGCTCGAGCGGCCGCCGTCGTGCTGGCTCAGGCGTCGCGCGGCACCAAGGACGCGGCACTGCGGGCGATGGCCGACAGCCTGGAGTCGCACGCAGAAGAGATCATCACCGCCAACGCATCGGACGTGGATCGTGCTCGGGCCGCTGGTACCTCCGAGGCCCTCATCGATCGGCTCCGCCTCGATCAGGCGCGAATCCTCGGCATGGCCGACGGGCTGCGCGACGTCGCCGGTTTCACCGATCCGGTTGGCGAGGTGGTGCGCGGCTACACCCTGCCCAACGGGCTCGAGCTCCGGCAGATCCGGGTGCCGTTCGGTGTGGTCGGCATCATCTACGAGGCCAGACCCAACGTCACGGCCGACGCCGCCGGCCTCTGCCTCAAGAGCGGCAACGCCGTGCTCTTGCGAGGCTCGTCGTCGGCTCGGGCGTCGAACGCCGCCATCGTCGACGCACTCCGCAAGGCGTTGGTCGACGCAGGGCTTCCGGCCGACGCCGTGCAGTTGGTGCCGGGCGAGGGCCACGAAGCGGCCAAGCACCTGATGCGGGCACGCGGTCTCGTCGACGTCCTGATCCCGCGCGGCGGTGCCGCACTGATCCGGAGCGTCGTCGAGGAGTCGACGGTGCCGGTGATCGAGACCGGCGTCGGCAACTGCCACGTGTACGTCGACGCGGACGCCGACCTCGACATGGCGCTCAAGATCCTGATCAACTCCAAGACCCGGCGCCCGAGCGTGTGCAACGCGGCCGAGTCGTTCCTCGTCCATGCCGCAGTCGCTGACGAGTTCGTGCCGCGAGCGCTGAAGGCGCTGGCCGAGGCCGGTGTCACGGTACACGGTGACGAACGCATTCGGGCGTACGACGACAAGACGGTCGTGCCGGCGACCGAGGACGACTTCAGGGCGGAGTACCTGTCGCTCGACATCTCGGCAGCCGTGGTGGACTCGCTGGACGACGCGTGCGAGCACATTCGTACGTACGGATCGGGGCATACCGAGGCGATCGTCACCCGCTCGCAGCAAGCGGCGCGGCGCTTCGTCCAGCTCATCGACTCGGCCGCGGTCATGGTCAACACCTCGACGGCCTTCACCGACGGTGGCGAGTTCGGGTTCGGTGCGGAGATCGGCATCTCCACCCAGAAGCTGCACGCGCGCGGCCCGATGGGTCTGCCGGAGCTGACCTCGACCAAGTACGTCGTGGTCGGCGAGGGTCAGGTCCGTCCCTGAACGACGGGCGTTAAGCTCCCCGACATGAGTTCGTTCGTCACCTCGCTTGCCGCCACGGTCGTGGCCGAGGCGCCACACCGCGAGCTGCCGGCCCCCTCCCTGGTGTACGGCATCGGTGTCTTCGCCGTCATGCTGGTCCTTCTCCTCATCACCCTGGGCTTCGGGAAGGGCCGGCCCCACGCCTAGAGCGGTCCTTTGAGCCTTTCCGGCTGTCAGCAGGTCAAAGTCGACCTGCCGCCTTGGGCTCGACCCCATCGACGCGCAGGAGACGCTTGTGACCGACCCGCCTCGTCTGGGCGTGATGGGTGGTACGTTCGACCCGATCCATCACGGCCACCTGGTCGCCGCCAGCGAAGTGCAGGCGTGGTTCGACCTCGACGAAGTGATCTTCGTCCCGACCGGGCAGCCGTGGCAGAAGAGTGACCGGGTCGTCTCGCCCGCAGAGGATCGTTACCTGATGACCGTGATCGCCACGGCATCGAATCCGCGGTTCTCCGTGAGCCGGGTCGACATCGACCGCCCGGGTCCGACGTACACCATCGACACCCTTCGAGACCTGCGCAGAGAGCGTGGCGAGGCGGCGCAGTTCTTCTTCATCACGGGGGCTGACGCGCTGACGCAGATCCTCACGTGGCGCGACGTCGACCAGCTCTTCGAGATGGCCCATTTCGTCGGCTGCACCAGGCCCGGACACCGGATCGAGATCGACCAGGTGCCGAAGGATGCCGTGACGTTGCTCGAGATCCCCGCCTTGGCGATCTCGTCTACGGAGTGTCGCGAGCGCGTCGCAGCCGGTCGACCGATCTGGTATTTGGTGCCCGACGGGATCGTGCAGTACATCAACAAGAGGCGGATGTACCGCCGGACGTGACATCCTGGAGGCGATGGGCGGGTGGCGACACCCGACCAGGCAAGAAGTCGGACACACAAACGACGACATACGCCAGGCTTGTCCTGGATCGTCGAGAAAGGATCTCGTGCCTGCAACGACTCACGCCGTCGAGCTGGCACTGCTCGCCGCTCGTGCAGCCTCTGACAAGCTGGCCCACGACATCGTGGCGTTCGACGTCTCCGAGCGGCTCGCCTTGGCCGACGTGTTCCTCCTCTGTTCAGCTCCCAATGATCGCCAGGTCGGCGCCATCGTCGACGAGATCGTCGATCGTCTTGCCGTGGCCGGCGCCAAGCCGTACCGCCGGGAAGGCGAGGGCGACAACCGCTGGGTGCTTCTCGACTACGGCGATCTCGTCGTTCACGTCCAGCACGTCGAAGAGCGTGAGTTCTACGCTCTGGAGCGGTTGTGGCGGGATTGCCCGGAGATTCCCATCCCTGAGGCCGTCCTGGTCGGTGGTGCGTCGGCAGGCGACGCGCGGCCGGCCGGTGCCGACCTGTGAGCGCGGCGCGCCTGGTGGTCTGGCGGCATGGCCAGACCGCCTGGAACGTCGAAGGGCGTGGTCAGGGCCAGACCGACATACCGCTTGACGACCACGGCATCGCCCAGGCGCGGGCTGCGGCGGCGCGCTTGGCAGCGTTGCGACCGGCCGCCCTCGTGTCCAGTGACTTGCGACGGGCTGCGCAGACCGCCGCTGAGCTCGCCCGGATCACGGGGCTGACCGTGACGTACGACGCCGACCTGCGCGAGATCGACCTCGGCTCATGGGCGGGTCTTACACGTGCCGAGGTGCATGCGAGACACCCAGAGATCGCCGCGCTCGCGGCGGCCGGTGAGGACTTCCGGCGTGGCGGTCATGGTGAGACGCTCGCAGAGGTCGCAGAGCGGGCCGAGAAGGGCTTTCGTCGCGCCATCGAGCTCGTCGATGACGGCGAGACCGTGGTGGCCGTGTCGCACGGCCTCGCCACGCGGGTGGGCATCGCCCGCCTCGTCGGTCTGCCGCCGGCGCACTGGGAGGCGTTCGGTGGGCTCGGCAACTGCTCGTGGGTGGTCTGCGAGCCCGGTCGTCGAGGCTGGAGGATCATCGAATGGAACGCGGGCACGTTGCCCGAACCGGTCCTGAGCGACGATCGGGTGAGCTCGGCCTGATCGACTCTTCGGGCTGCGGCGGATGCAGGTGGACCTGATTTCACCTGTCCGGCGATGACCCGGTATGCTCGCTGAGCCCGAGCAAGGTGGTCATGGCGTACGTACACTGACCATCGGGTGCGTCCGCGAGTGCTCGCTGACGCATAGCGGGGCTGTAGCGCAGTCTGGTAGCGCACCTCCATGGCATGGAGGGGGTCACGGGTTCGAGTCCCGTCAGCTCCACCACGGTCGCCCTTCCGATGATCAAGAAGGGCTTTGACATCGGCAGTACGGCAGTTGTACCTCACGCCTCGGGATCTGTTGATCATCTTCACCATCAGGCCTGCCGTCTCGCATCTTCAAGCGCGTCTCGGGCCGGCTTTGCTGACTCACGTACCCGTCATTCAGCCGTGATGACGGCGCCGTAACGACGCCGGAGCAAGTACGGGCCGCCATCTCCCGGAGCAAGCCGGCCTACCCGTACCAAGCCCCTGCATTCCCTGCTGGATTGCACGACCGAGTGTGGCCGACGAGAATCTCAGAGGATGCAGTTCAGCGCCGACCTTCGCGACCGGGTGGCGGACGGAACCATCACCGTCTCCTACCGGCTCTGGTCGCGACCGAAGGTCAAGGTCGGTGGTATCTACCGAAGTGGCTCCGTCATGATCGAGGTCGACGAGATCGAGCTGGTGCCGTTCTCGTCCATCAGCCAGGAAGATCTCGCCCGGACCGGAGAACCCGACCTCGAGGCGCTTCGTCGTCGCGCTGCACACGCCGGACCGATCCACGACGACACGTTGCTCTATCGGATCGAGTTTCATGTGGTGGGCACGGCCGACCCCGACTAGGTGAGCCATCGGACGTCGCTTTGACGACGGTGATCGAGAACTGCTCGTGAGGATCTCTACGGCGCTTGGAGGCGACGCTGCTCTACATCTCAAGCGTTGCCCAGTTCGGACGTGAGCTCGTTCCTCAGGCTCAGCCCCGCAGATCCGCCAAAGCCGCACGTGCCTCTCGTCGTCTTGATGTCCGCCTCTGGGGAGCGGATCTAATTCGGCGCTCTTCGGCGTACGTCAGCCCGAGCGTGTGGCGTTCGGTCGCCTGGTCGTCGAGCCACGGTTGGTGTCGACCGCGATCGTCGCGTGGATCGGATGCCGCCTGCAACGAGCGCCGCAGCGCCTGCGGCGAGGAGGAGCACACCGACGGAAACGGCGTTCTCGAAGGTGGTGACACGCTCAGCGGTCCAGGCTGCACCGGTCAAGTCGCCTCCGAGTGAGCCAGCGATGACCAAGCCGACGAGAGCGATACCGATGCCGGCCGCGACCTTCTGAGCGGTGTCGCTCAGTGCCACGCCGATCGAAGTACGCTCGGGTGGGAGGCCGCGCATGACGTTGATCATGGCAGTGATCAGCGTGGTGCGCATGCCCGCGGCGATGAGCACGATCGCAGTCGCGATGAACCCGTAATGGTAGCGGCCGAGGAGGGCATAGTCGAGAAGTCCGGCAGCAGCGGCAGCTGAGCCGATCATTCCGGCGCGATCCAGGCCGATCTTCTTGACGATGCGTTCCACGAAGGGTGCGATGGCGATCATGGTGAGCACCTGGGGAACGACACCGAGGGCGGCGAGCGCCGGGGGCCAGCCCCATGCGAGCTGCAGCTGGAGAGTGACGGTGTATCCGATGCCCGCGGTGGCGAGCCCGAGGGCGGCCTGAAGGCTCAGCCCGCGTGTGACCGGGGCGCGACGCAGCAGCGACAGGTCGAGGAGTGGGTGGGCGGCCAGCCGTTGACGCAGGAGAAAGCCCACGATTGCGCCGCCAGCCGTGACAAGCGCGATCCAGGGCAGCGGGTCGCTCCACCCGAGGTCGACGAACAACGTCGGGGCTAGCAGAGCGAGCACGACCGCCACCGTGCCGAGCAACGCACCGAGCAGGTCGATGGGTGCGCGGTGCAGTTCCTCAGGCCGGTCGGGTCGGATTCCGAACCGGATCCCGAGTGCGGCGAGCAGTGCGATTGGCACGTTCACCAACAGCAGCGTCTGCCAGGGGGCGACCGAGAGGACGAGACCGCCCACGGTAGGACCGAGTGCGAGGCCAACGAATCCGACCGTGGAGATCAGGGCAGTCGCCTTCACCCGCAGCGCATCGTCGTCGAACAAGCGGAACGAGAGCGCCATGGACCCAGGTGCAGTCATCGCCGCGGCGAGGCCCACGAGAACCCGGATGACGATCAGGCCAATCGGATCGGCTACTAGTACGACGGACAGGTTCGCCAGGCCGAACAGCACGAGCGCGATCAGCATGATCCGGCGACGACCGAATCGGTCTGCGACCGCACCGAACGCGAGCATGAATCCGCCGAAGACCAGCGCGTAGGCACCGCTTGCCCACTGCAGCTCCGTAGCCGACGCGGACAAGTCACGTGCGATCGTCGGCAACGCGACGTTCAGCACCGACGTGTCGACCATCTCGATCAAGAACACAGCGGCCAGACCCGCGATCGCTACCCATGCCGCACGAAGCGAACGCGGACGGTCTGGTCGCTCAACCGACGGATCCGAGAGATTGGAGCGCTGTTCCATAACCTGAGAATATTGGAACGGCATTCCATTCATGTCAAGATTGTTCCGTGAGTGCGCAGCGAACCAGTGGCCGTCGCCCGAAAGGCGAGTCCCTCACGCGCGAAGCCGTCGTACGGGAGGCGGTCCGGATCCTGGACGAGAGCGGCGAGCGAGGTCTCACCGTCCGCGCCTTGGCGGAACGCCTGCGCACCGGCGCAGGGTCGATCTACTGGCATGTGAATAATCGCGACGCCCTGCTCGACCTCGCGTGCGACACGATCCTCTCCGAATGCGAATCCGGCGAAGCGGATGTCGACGGTGACGAGCTGGATGCCATCCGATCCCTCGCGCTCTCCCTGCTCGACACCCTCGACCAGCATCCGTGGATCGGCCTGCACTTGCCTCGGAGCACGGGTGTACCGAGTGCGATGCGACTGCTTGACCGCATCGGCACGTTACTTGCGTCGTACGGCGTCCCTGCGGACCGCCAGTTCTTCGTGGCGACAGCGATCTTCACCTACGTCCTCGGCGTCGCCGCCCAGATGACGAGAAGCGCGTTGACAGTCGCCGCGACCCACACCCGGGATGAGTGGCTGGCCGAACGGTCAGCACGACTGGCCGAACTCGACCCGCAGATTTACCCCTTCCTGCACGGCGTCGCTGCCCAGCTTCGTACCCATGACGACCGCGAGCAGTTCGTCACTGGGCTGGACCTGCTCCTCGCCGGGATCCGGTCGCAGTGGGACTCCGTCCCTTGAGCCTCAGGGGTACGGTCCGTTCCGGCGGCCGCGTACGCAGGACGCGTCATGCTCGGCGTGCAGCGTCCGCCCGGTCCTATCGAGATGGTCTTCCTTGGGAGTGGGCGAGTCTCACGCTGGGCTGCTGGAGGTTGGCTGGACCTGTGCGGCAGCGCGGCGGACACTGACGCTGATCGCGAGCAGCCAGATGATGAACGTCACCGCCATGAGCCGTTCACCGAGACCCGTGGCGGAGCGGCTGTTGAACAGGCCGCCGAGTTGGCTGTCCAGGATGCCGGTCGCCCAGAACAGCACGTAACCCATCAGGGGTACGACCGCGAGCGGGCACAGCGCTGGGGTGTTCGTAGCTCGGGCGGTGGATCGGGCGAGCAGCGGGGCGGCGAGAGCGAAGCAGGTGAACGACAAGATGCCGGCCGCGGCGTGGATGGTGCCGGCCGTGGTGACGAAGTGTGGATCGGTGGGGTCGATGGGATCGGTCGGGAACCCGCCGACCACCACCATGCCGAGCCCAGCGAGGGCGAGTGCGGTAAGGCCGACGCGGGGGCGAGGGGACGGCAAGATCCCGGCGACCGCCACGGTGATGGTGAGTATGCCGAGGCCGAACGCCAGCGCGGCGAAGCTGAGCAGCCAGCCGTACGGTCCGAGAACGTACTCACTGACCGTGATGCTGATCGGATCCCGGTCGGGGTCGAGAACATGCAAGGCCGCGACCAGCACCACGAATGCGGCGACACCCAGGCTTCCGATGGTCGCCAGCCTCGTGGCGTCCCGGTGTCCACCAGTGGAAGGCATCTGCATGATCTACAGTGTAGACAGTTCACTACACCGTAGACAATCCGGTGGTGGATGCCACGACCTGGGGCGGCGCGTTCGGCCATCAGGCCACCGGTCGACATCACGGTTCGCGTAGTCCACCGGACCCGGACAGCGTGGGACGCGCACGCCCACGTCCTCGTGGTGAGACACTCGGTGTGCATTTGGAGAGGTCCGGGCGGGCACGCCGGCCTACCCGAAGCCCGAGTAGTTTGCTTGTCGTCTGACTGAACTCTGCACTCATGAACGACCACCGACGCCGGACGCGACCGGTCCCGCCGACCAGGCCGACGCTGAGTCGCGAGTACATCGCCGCCATGGCTCTGGCGCTCGTGGACGACATCGGGCTGGACAAGTTCTCCATGCGCAAACTCGGCGCCGAGCTTGGCGTGGATCCGATGGCCGTCTACCGGTACTTCGCCGACCAGGAGGACCTCTTCGACGGCGTCGCGGAAACGCTCTTCGCGGAAGTCGACGTCGACACCTTGCCGTGGAACGAGCCGTGGCGTGTCCTGCTCGAGCAGTACGCTCATCGCCTGCGGGACACCCTGCTCGCTCACCCGCACGCGGTCACCATCTTCGCGACACGCCCGCTTCGCTCACGAGCATCCATCGACGCCGGCAACCGCATGATCGAGCTCATGACCAACGCTGGTTTCACCCCCGGCGTCGCCTTGCAGGTCCTCCGATGCGTACGGGAGTTCGTGGTCGGTCACGCCCTCACCCTCGCTGTCCGCCATCTTGGCGGCGAAGGTCGCAGCAGAAAGCCGGCCCCTGAGTCACCGGAGTACAACCTTCTCGCCAAGAGTGACGACGAGGCGGGCCCCGAGGACCATTTCAGCCTCGGCCTCACCGCGATGCTCGACAGCTTCGCTCAGCTCGCTGGCCGCTGAGCCACAGGTTCTCACGATGCTGGCTCGATCACCTCCACGCAGAGGAGCGCGGGTGAGTCAGCCAACGGGGTCGCGGCTTACGGATCCGAACTCGCGCCCGCGCATCCTATGAAAAACACGCTGCTCGCGAGTGCGGCCGTCGCGGCGACGGCTCGGCGGAGCAGGGTGAGGCGGTGGCTCATCGGGTCAGCTCCAGGGATTCGTGGTACGCCAGCGGCGTACAAAGGCCGTGTGTGTCAGGCCGGTGAGCGTTCAGGCCGCGCCGCCGTTGACGAAGACGGTTTGGCCGTTGACCCAGCGGCCAGGGCCGGCAAGGAACGCGACGGCCTCGGCGATGTCCTCGGGCGTGCCAAGGCGCCCGAACGGGTTGTTGTTCGCGATCTGCTCGATCAGCTCTTGGCTTTTTCCCTCCAGGAACAGCGGGGTGGCCGTGGGACCGGGCGCGATGGCGTTGACGGTGATGTCGCGGCCACGGAGTTCGCGGGCGAGGATCAGCGTGATCGCCTCGACCGCGCCTTTGGACGCCGCGTAGGCGCCGTAGGTCGGTGGCTGGAGGCGGGTGACCGAGGTGGAGAAGTTGATGATCGCCCCGCCGGCTCGCAACCGTTGGGCGGCGAGTTTGTCGACGACGAACGTGCCGCGCACGTTGACGCGCTGGACCCGGTCGAAGACCTCCAGGTCGAGTTGGGCGATCGGCGCAAGCGGCATGATCCCGGCTGTATGCACCAGGACGTCGACACCGCCGAACTCGCGCTCAGCCACGTCGAACAGCGCTGTGGCCGCCGCTTCGTCGGCGATGTCGCCACTTGCGGCTACCGCGCGTCCTCCTGACTCGGTGATGGATCTCACGACCTCAGCGGCCTTGGCCTCGTTGCGGTTGTAGTGGACGACGACGGCGATTCCGTCGGAGGCCAGGCGCAGCGTACTGGCCCGGCCGATGCCACCGGAGCCGCCGGTCACGATCGCGACACGGTTGATGGTGCTCGTCATGGCGTTCCTCTCGTAGGATATGAACACGATGTACATTAACGTGCCAGGCAAGAAATGTACAGTTCGTTCATATAAGAATTGAGTGAGGTCGATGACGGACGTACCCACGACGCGCCGGCGGGGCCGTGGGCGCAGGCCGGCGGCCGAGGTCCGCGCGAGCGTGCTCGCTGCCGCAGGCCGACTACTGCTGCGAGAGGGGTTGCGGGCGGTGACGTTCGACCGCGTCGCCAAGGAGGCGGGGTCGAGCAAGGTCACGTTGTACAAGTGGTGGCCTTCGCCGGGCGCGCTGGCCGCCGAGGCGTACTTCGCCCAGAGCGAGCCGATCCTCGAGTTCCCGAACACGGGTGACGTTCGGGCAGACCTCATCGCCCAGCTGACCGCGTTCGTGCGCTGGTTGACTCGCGATGGTGCTGCCAAGCCTGTGTCCGAACTGATCGGTGCAGCCCAGATGGATGCCGACCTGGCCCGCGCGTGGGCGGAGCACTATGCGCGGCCGCGGCGCGAGCTTGCCCGTGAGCGGCTGAAGGTCGCCCAGGCGCAGGGGCAGCTACGGGCGGATGCCGACCTGGACGTGATCGTCGACCAGCTCTGGGGTGCCTGTTATCACCGCCTGCTCGTGCTCAAAGTGCCCTTTGACGAGACGCTTGTCCCTCGCCTGGTCGACCTCGCTCTCCATGGTGCTGCAGTCGAGGAGTGACGGTCTCCAGCTGCGAGCGGGTGCCGACCTAGGGAGCTCGCCGGCCCGCCGGGCGCCAAGCGAGGCTAGGGGGCATCCGGCGCGGGCATGAGCTGATCCGATGACCCCACGGATCTGCCGTACGTGGCGGTCGGGAGGCTTGCGGACCGTATAGCGAGTGCGAATCCGACGGTTTGTCGGACCTGTGACACGTGTCGGCACGTAGTGCACCCCCGGCAGGCGTAGTGCACATGGTCATTTGGAATGCCTCATCACGTGGCTGATCGACCTCGCGCGTGAGAAGGGGTATCGGCCTACGTCGACGAGGGTGCGAACCGTTGGTCGGCGGCGCATGTGAGCGACGTCGCTCGCCTTTACCGCTTGACGCTCGAGCAGCACGAGTCCGGTGCGCGGTACCACGCGGTCGCCGAGGAAGGCGTGCCGATGCGGGAGATCGCCGAAGCCATCGGCGCAGGGCTCGGCGTGCCGGTCGTGTCATTGTCGCAAGACGAGACGGCGGATCATTTCGGCTGGCTGTCGATGTTCGTCGGCCGCGACATGCGAGCCTCGAGCACGTGGACGCGTGAGCGGCTCGGTTGGCAGCCAATGGGCCCCAGCCTCATCGCCGACCTGAGGGCAGGTGAGTACCGCCGTGCATCTGCGGCCTAGCGGCGCCCCAACGAGAACGTTGGCGTTGGTTAAGGTTCGTCCATGGGTTGGGACGTCGAGGGCACGAAGAAGCGCATCTACCAGGCGGCGCTGGCAGAGTTCGCAGCGCACGGCCCAGCAGCCACGACCATCGATCGGATCGCGAGGCGTGCCAGGATCAACCGCGAGCGGGTCTACAACTACTTCGGCGACAAGGCCAAGCTGTTCTCGATCGTGATCAGTCGTGAGGTCGAGGCGATCGCCCCCGCCGTCCCGCTGACCATCACGAGCGTGGCCGATGTCGGGGAGTTCGTGGGCCGTACGTTCGACTACCAGCGCGCGCATCCTGACCTGGCTCGCCTGGTGCTCTGGGAAGGACTGCTGGACACCGGTGCCGTCGCCGACGAGGCGAGCCGCAGCAGGATCTACACCGAGAAGGCTGCGGCGATCGCTGCGGCGCAGAAGGCCGGAATCATCGATGACGGCATCGCACCCGGCCACCTGGTCTTCCTGCTCATCGCGCTCTCGAGTTACTGGTCCGCAGCGCCGCAGACCGCACGCATGCTGTCCGGGAGCGACGTCGACGACGAGGCCGAGGTGGCCGCACGCCGTGCGGCCGCCGTCGAGGCCGCGCAGCGCATCGTGACGCCACGGTCGACTGCCGTTGGCTGACGGCCGGCAGCAAGAACCGCAGGTCTGCGGCTTTCGATTCGTGAGTGTTGCGGAAGGCCGCCATCACGACCTCGTTCCGTTGCCACTTGACCCGCGTCCGCCTATTCCGTCGACGGTGGGACGACAAGCACAGGGCATGGAGCGTGTTGGGCACAGTAGTCGCTGACCGAGCCCAAAAGCAGGCCCATCAGCGGGTTCCGGCCGCGGGACCCGACGACGAGCAGGTCCGCGTACCGGCCGCTACGGACGAGGACGTCGGCTGCGTGTCCCGCGCGCACCACCGGCTGTGCCTGCACACCGGTGCGTTCCAGGTGTTTGGCGATGAGGTTCTCGCCCCATGCGATGAGTTCTTCGCTCGTGGGCGCGATCAGGCCGACAGGCTCCCAGTGACTCGCGTGCACCGCATGGAGCGCTGCACCGCGTATGCGGGCCTCCTCCGCGGCCACCAGCAACGCCCGGTCCCCGTTCGCGGATCCGTCGACACCGACGACGACCTTGCGACGAGGCCTGGGATGCGCCGCTCGCCGTCGTACCACTGCGACCGGACAGGGTGCCTGATACAAGCAAGCCCGGCTGACCGATCCCAACCTCAGACCGGCGAAGCGGCTGAGCCCGCGTGATCCGACGACCAGACGATCTCCTGGTGCGCACGCGGCGGTGAGCTCAGCGGCAGGCGAGCCCACCCGGATGCGGAGATCGGCCGGACGGTCTCCGATGACCTTTTCTGCGCCTTCACGCAGCTTCAGCACTACGTCGGGATCATCCGAGGCTCGGTTCGAATCCATACGTCGTTCCAACACCGAGATCACGACAAGCTCCGCGCCGTGCATGCGCGCTTCGTCGGTGCCCCATGCGAGCGCAGCCGCGGCGGTGTCCGATCCGTCGTACCCGACGACAACCTGTCCCACCATCTCGTTCTCGTTCATGTCGTTCGTCCTCGCCCTCGTCCTCCGCCTCCTGCCTAGCGGAGGCTTCATGACGAGCGACAAAGGCTCACGACCATGACGAGCCGTGACTCTCGGCCGCGCGTCCGGGCAGCGGCGGACATCCGGAGCGATTCGGACGACTCCCTGCGGGACGCATTCGGGGGATGGCCTTGCGGATCGGCCGAACCGAAGCTCGGCATCGACGATCGCCCAGGTGCCGACCTATGGACCCCTCAGCCGAGTTCGTCGTTTTCGCCTGGCATGCCGTCGACCCGTTCAGGACGCAGGCCCCTAGCTCGGTGAAGACATGGCGACGTCGAATGTGGGCGTGGCGTCGAACGGGGGCCCGACGCAGAAGGTGCTGGCGACGGACAAGAGCCTGCACCATTACGTAACTGCACACGAAGTGGTCCTGCTGCTCGAGACCGATCACGTCAGAGGGCTGTCCGAAGCTGAGGCACGCCGCCGGCGAGATCTCTACGGGCCCAATCAGCTCCCCGGGACCGCCGTGGCGAGCCCGGCTAGGAGGTTTCTGAACCAGTTTCAGCACCCGTTGGTCTACGTTCTGCTCGCAGCCGCGGCGATCGCGCTCGTGCTGGGCAGGCTGGTCGACGCGAGCGTGATCATCGGCGTGGTGCTGGTCAATACGGTCACAGGCTTCCTGCAGGAGTCGAAGGCGTACGCAGCTCTCGATGCTCTCCGCTCGATGGTGCGTACCGAGGCGCGCGTCGTGCGAGACGGGCGGGAACGGAAGGTCCCGTCAGAGGAGCTGGTGCCGGGGGATGTCGTACGCATCCAAGCCGGTGACAGAGTGCCAGCCGATCTACGCCTGGTTCGGCTCGACGAGCTACGAGTCGACGAGTCGTCGCTCACGGGCGAGTCGGTACCTGTCGAGAAGGACGAGGTGGTCCTGCCTCCCGGGACGCCGGTTGCCGATCGCCGGAACATGGTCTACTCCGGAACACTCGTCACAGGCGGCAGCGGTACCGGCATCACCGTCGCCACAGGTGGGGAGACCGAGCTGGGCGAGATCCATCGCCTCGTGGCAACGGCGGAGCCCTTGGAGACACCGCTGACCCGCAAGCTTGCATGGTTCAGCAGGCTCCTCACGGTCGTCATCCTTGCGCTGGCGTTGGCGACGCTCGCGATCGGTGTCCTACGCGGTGAAAGCGCAGTCGAGATGTTCATCGCCGCGATCGCGCTGGCCGTCGCGATCATTCCGGAGGGCCTACCAGCGGTCGTGACGATCGTGCTCGCCATCGGCATGTCTCGGATGGCCCGCAGGCGCGCGGTGATTCGTCGTCTGCCTGCGGTCGAGACTCTCGGGAGCACGACGGTGATCTGCTCGGACAAGACGGGAACGCTCACCGAGAACGCGATGACCGTGCGCGTCCTCTGGACGCCCGACAGGACGTACAGCGTCACCGGCGTCGGATACTCCACGGCCGGGGAGGTGTGTGACGAGCGTGGTCAGCCGGTCGACGTGTCGGCCAGTCAGGCGTTGGTGTGGTCGCTCCTCGCGGGTGCGGGTTGCAACGACGCCAGCCTGAAGCATGACGACGGCCGAACAAGCGTGCTGGGGGACCCCACCGAGGTGGCTCTGCTTGTCGCCGCCACAAAAGGGGGTTACAGCCCAGAACAGGTGGCTCGACGGTTGCCACGCGAAGCGACGATTCCGTTCAGCTCCGAGCGCCGGTATATGGCCACACTTCACGAAGACCGCGAGAGCGGCGGATACGTGGTGCTCGTCAAGGGCGCGGTGGAGCGCATTCTCGGCCTTTGTAGGGGCCAGATGTCAGCGGACGGCACCGCACGCCGGCTGAGCCACGAGCGAGTCCTTCATGCAGCCGAGTGTCTCGGAGGCGACGGCCTTCGCGTGCTTGCCATCGCGATGGGTCGGGTCGACGACCCGCGGAGATTCGATGAGGACCTTCTCCCGGACATCCTCCTTCTCACCGGGCTCGTCGGCATGTTCGATCCACCGCGTCCTGCAGTGCCAGCAGCGGTGGCCTCGTGCCATGTGGCTGGCATCGCCGTCAAGATGGTCACCGGAGACCAGGCCACGACGGCCGCAGCCGTCGCCGCCCGCATCGGCCTCACAGACAACCGCGACAGCACGGTCCTCACCGGCCAGGAGTTTGCATGCATCCCTGCCGAGGAGCAGGCCAGTGCGGTCGAGCGTGCCTCGGTCTTCGCGCGGATGTCGCCTGACCAAAAGCTCGATCTCGTCAAGGCGCTTCAGTCACGCGGCCACATCGTCGCGGTGACCGGTGACGGCGTGAATGACGCATCGGCGCTTCGCCAGGCCGACATCGGCGTCGCCATGGGACGGACGGGGACGGAGGTCGCGAGGGACGCAGCCGACATGGTCCTGCTGGACGACGACTTCGCGACCATTGAAGCGGCCGTGGAGGAAGGACGCGCGGTCTTCGACAACCTGATGAAGTACCTCGTGTGGACGCTCCCCACGAACCTCGGCCAGGGCTTGGTGATCCTGGTCGTCATCCTCCTCGGGCTCTCGCTGCCGGTCCTGCCGACCCAGATCCTGTGGATCAACATGACGACCGCGGTTTTCCTGGGCCTCATGCTGGCCTTCGAACCCAAGGAGGCCGGTATCATGCGGCGTCCGCCGCGCTCGCCCGCACAGCCGCTGCTCACCATGAGCCTCGCCTTGCGCACCTTGCTGGTAGCCGTGCTCATCGTCGGGGGAGTCTTGTGGGTATTCGACTGGGAGCAACGTCATGGTGCGACTCTCGCCCAGGCGAGAACCGCCGCGGTCGGTCTCGTCATCGCGGTGGAGACGGGCTACCTGCTGAGCTGTCGATCCTTCAGCCGGTCCATGTGGCATGTCGGTGTCTTCAGCAATCCCTGGATCATCGTGGGCATCAGCCTGCAGGTCATCGCCCAGGGAGCAATCACGTACCTCCCTGTCATGAATGCCCTCTTCGAAACTGCTCCGCTTCCGCCCTCTTCCTGGCTTCGTATCGTCGTGGTGGCTCTGGTCGTCGCTGTCGTCGTCACCGCCGACAAGATGATCCGCAGTCGAACGGCGACCGTCTGAGGTGGGGTGTGTGGCAACCTCCTGCACTCCCGCTTCCTGCGTGAGTTGCACAAAGGTGAGGCTTCCTGTGTGCTGCACGGAGGTGAGACGGACAGGTGCGGTTGAGCGTTGCGTACGACCACAGGCACGTCGTCAGCAGCGACCTCGCTCGCTGTCAGATCAGCGCTGTCAGACCCGACCGCCAAGCTCGTCGCGATGGGTGGCGGGCGTGAGCGGCGCACCCGAACGATAAGCGCAGCGGCCGACCGCATATCCCCCGATCGGTGCCGTGAACAGCTGAAGCGCCGTCGCGAGAAGAAGGGTGATGGCGGTGGTGACACCAGGTCGGAAGGCCAGAACACCGAGCAGGACACAAACCAAACCCAAGCTTGCCGCCTTGGCCACCGCGTTCGTCCGGTTGTAGGCATCCGGTAGCCGGATCAGTCCGATCGCCGCCGTCGCGATGAGTGCGGTCCCGACGATCGTCAACGCGTACGCCAACGCAGTGAGAAGCGTCGTCATGAGGACCTCTCCTCGATCAGCCGTGCGATGGCGACGGTGGCGAGAAATCCTACGAGGGTGGCCGCCAGGACGAGATCGAGCAGTGCGAGCGTGTCCAGGCGTACGGCAAGCAATGACACGCCTGCGATCAATGCCACGAAGGCGAAGTCGAGCCCGATCACCCGATCGGCGTCGGCCGGTCCGACGATCAACCGGACGACTGCGACCCCCAGGGCCATGGCGATCGTCACCAGCATGGCGTCGAGCACGATCATCGACATCACCTCCGTGTCCTTGGTCCTACTCCGGTCGTTCCCCGTACCCGACCGGTCGGAAAGCGGCCAGCATCCGGTCCTCCAGCTGCGACAGCCTTCTTCGAAACGCCTCCACGTCGTGGGCGTGCATCACGTGCATGAAGAGGGTTGGCGGATCCATGCGGACCTCGACGGCGAGTGTCCCCGGCGTGAGCGTCATGAAGTTGGCAAGCGACACGATCTCTCTTCGGCTTCGCGAGCGCAGGCGGAGTTGGAGGATCGCAGGCGCGAGACGACTTCCTGGTGTGACGATCTCCCACATCACGATGGCGTTCGAGTAGAGGAACTCATACGCGTAGAGGACGACGAAGGCGATGATCCGGTACGTACGGACGAGTCCGCGCCGCAGCCACATGGTGAGCTTTCTCATGGCGACACCGCCCGTACGTACGCCGACGTGTCGACGAGACCCGCCGCGGCTCGGTCCGCCATCGCAAGCAACGGTTGGGCGGTCACGCCGAAGACCACCGACCAGACCGCGAGCGCCAGTGCGGGGATGGCGAGTCGTGAGGCGAACGTGGATGGCCGCCCTCCACCTAGCGGGAGCTGTCCCGGTTGCCTTGCCCAGAAGACGCTGGTCCACATCATGACCATGGCGACCAGGGTCAGGAGCCCGGCCATCACTGCCACGGCGGCAGCGAGGTACTGCGCATCGAGGACGGCGGCGCGGATCAAGGCGTACTTCGCCACGAACCCCGAGAACGGCGGCACGCCGCCGAGCGACATCGCACCGATCGCAAACGCCACCGCGAGCAACGGGTCACGAGCTGCCAGCCCGCCGAGGGCGTCGAGCCGACCTGTGCCGTACGTGTGTTCCACAGCGCCGGCACAGAGGAAGGCGGCTGCCTTGGCCAGGACGTACTGCAGGAGGAAGAAGATCGAGGCAGCAAGGCCAGCGATGCTGAAGAGCCCCAGACCCATCAGTGCGAAGCCGATCTGGTTGACCATGCTGAACGACAGGATCGACCGCATGGTCCGTGCGCCGACCGTCCCCAGGCCTCCGATCGCCATCGTCACGATGGCAAGGGCGAGGATCACCAAGCGAAACCGTGGTGCGCCGTCGAAGACCACCGCGTAGATCCGGATGAGCGCATAGACCCCGACCTTCGTGAGCAGGCCGGAGAACAGCGCGGTCACGGTGGGCTTGGCGTAGGGATAGGTTCGGGGGAGCCAAGTGTGCAACGGCACGACGGCCGCCTTGTATGCCAGGCCGAGCATCACGACCGCGAACGCCAGTGCGGCGGCAGGCACACGCGCGCCGCTACCCGCGAGCTCACCGAGGTTCACGGCGCCGGTTACGCCGTAGACCAGTGCGATCCCCGTGAGCAGGACGGTGGACGCGAGCAGGCTGACCGGCACGTAGATCCGGCTCGCGGCGAGCCGGCCGGAGTCGCCCGTCAGGGTGAGCAGGACGTACGACGGGACGAGCATCACCTCGATGAGGACGAAGAGGTTGAAAAGGTCGGCGGTGAGGTAGGCGCCGTAGGTCCCCGCACAGAGGACGAGAACGAGCGGTCCGAACCAAGGTTCTCGGTCCTCGCCGCTCACCCAGGCGAAAGCCAGGCAGGCGATCACGAGCACACCGGTCACGCACACCATGAGGGAGCTGAAGAGGTCGGCGGCGAGCACGATCGCGAGCCCGGGCGGCCAGCCACCGACGTCTTGCGACAGAACGGTTCCGTCGGCGGTTTGCGACACGAGCGCCAAACCCAGCACCACGACGGCCGCGTTGCTCACCAACCCGAGAACCCGGTGCACCAGCTGGCGTCGCGGCAGGGCGACGAGGACCCCAGCCGACAGGAGAGGGCCTGCGAACCCGAGGGGGAGGAGAGCACTGGTCATGGCGGGCCGGCCCGGCGCGGCGCTCGCCCCGCTGTCTCATCGCATGGCTCGTCTGGCCCACCGCCTCCCGGCTCGCCATCGCCACCGTCGTCACCCTGCTGATCGGCACGGACCAACGCCAGGAGGTAGATCGTGATGCCGAACGTGATCACGATCGCGGTCAGCACGAAAGCCTGCGGCAGCGGGTCGGCCATCTGCGACAGGTCGCCAGTTCCCAGCAACGGGGCCCGCCGACGCGCCATCCCTCCTGCGGCCACGAGCAGCAGGTTCACGCCGTGTCCGAGCAGGACGAAGCCGAAGATCACCCGAAGGAGGTGTGGCTGCAGGATCAGGTAGACACCTGCTCCAGCGAGGATCCCCACGGCGATGGCGGCCGTCATGGTGCTCCTTCCGGGTGAGAACCATGTGGTGAGGATCCTTTCCCTGACCGATCGTCGTACTCGCCATCGTCGGCGGATCCTCCTGCGAGGCGGCCTAGCGCCGTGGCCAGGAGTCCGAGCACCAACGAATAGACCCCGAGGTCGAACAGCAGGGCAGAACTCAACGTGATCGTGCCGACGCCAGGAACGTCCAGCTCGACATGCGCAGGCGTCAAGAACGGCAGTCCAGCCACGGTGGCCGCCGTTGCGACGCCGACGCTCAGCAGGAGGCCCCCGGCGATGAGCGGTCCGGGTGGTGGCCGCCATTGCGTCGCGGCGCCGAACGCAAGACAGCCGAAGGCCAGGGCGGTGCCCGCGACGAGGGCTGCGATGAAGCCGCCTCCGGGGTGGTTGTGGCCGCGCAGGAAGAGGTACGCGGAGAGCAGGACCATGCCGGGCGCCAAGGCGCGGTACGTCACCACGAACTCGACCCCGCCGGGCGGCAAGGCCTCCTCACCTCGGCCGTGGCGCCCGTCTCCCAGTCGTCGCGGTCCGAGCAACGTGAGCAGGCCCATCGCTGCGACGCCCAGCACCGTTGCCTCACCGAGAGTGTCCAACGCCCGGAACTCCACCAGGATGACGTTGACCACGTTGTGGCCGCCGGTTTCTGGCACGGCGGAGCGCAGAAGGTCCTTCCCGACCGGCGACAGCCCGCGCCGCCCGGTGAACTCCCAGGTCGCCGCTGCCGCAGCCAACCCGATCAGGAGGCCGAGACCCGCGGTCCACGCCGTCCGCCACCGGGCAGGCCGCGCGAACTCGAGAGGAAGCCTGCGCAGGACCAGCATCGCGACGACGGCGGTCAGGACCTCGACCACGAGCAGGGTGAGGGCGACGTCGGGTGCGCCTGCGAGCAGCAGCCAGCCGGTGACGACGATGCCGACGAGGCCGACCGATGCGATCGCTGTCAGTGCCGAGCGTGTCGTCACCAGCCCGGCGACGGCGAGGGCGAGGAGGGTCACCACGGGGACATCGCCGAGACGGGATGTCGGCGCTGGCGGTGCGGGGAGCGGTCCTCGCATCACCATGCCCGCCACCGCGAGGGCGACGAGCCCGCCGAAGATCGGTGCGACATACCACGACAGCCCGGCGCGCTGTGCCGGTGCCGTGCTGACGGCTCCGAGACGCAGAAGCCCGGCGTAGAGGCGGTCGAACCCTCTCCCACTCGCGGACGAAGGCAGATGGGAGAGCACCAGGTCCACCCGGTCCCGTATGAGAAACAACACCGTGCCCACGACGATCGTCGCGGCTGAGAGGGCCAGCTCGGGGCTCCATCCGTGCCACAACGCGAACTCCGGTACGTCAGCTGAAGGCTCCATGTCGACGATCGCTCGGCGCACCACGGGAGCGAGGTAGGCGACGGCGAGGCCGAGCGCCAGGCCGGCGACGGCGGAAACCGCCGCCGGGGCGAGGAAGGCGAGGGACGGCTCATACAGCTGGCGCTGCAGTGTCGGGCCGCCGAACGCGTCGTAGAAGATCCGCATGCTGTAGGCGAACGTGAGCGCGGACGCCACCACGCCGGTGACGCCGACGAGGGTTCCAGCCCAGGGTGTGAAGGCGGCCTGGAACAAGCCTTGGAACACCGTCTCCTTGCTGACGAAACCGAGCAGTGGGGGAACTCCCGCGAGCGACAACGCGGCGAGTCCGGTGAGGACCGCGGTGATCGGCATCACCCGCCACAGCCCGGACAGCTGGCGGAGATCTCTGCTGCCCGCTTCCCGGTCGATGATGCCGACCAGCATGAAGAGGGTTGCCTTGAACAACGCGTGGGCGAACGTGTGGAGTGCTGCCGCCGCCAACGCGACCGGCGTACCGACGCCGATGACGCTGATGATCAGGCCGAGCTGGCTGACCGTCGAGTAGGCAAGCAGTGCCTTGAGATCGTGTTCGCGCAGGGCAACCAGGGCCCCATACACAGCGGTCGCGAGGCCTATGACGACGAGCGTCGCCGACCACACGATCTCGCCCGAGTAGACCGGAGCGAACCGCATGAGGAGATAGATCCCGGCCTTGACCATGGTCGCGGCATGCAGGTATGCGCTGACCGGCGTGATCGCGACCATCGCGCCCGGCAACCAGAACTGGAACGGGATCTGCGCTGACTTGGTGAAAGCCGCGAGCACGATGAGCGTGCCAATCGGGAAGGCCAGCCACGAGTCGAGAATGAGCTCGGGACGGGCGAGGATGTCGCTCAGCCTGGTGGTTCCGGTTGCCTCCAGCAGGATCACGGCCACCAACAGACCGAGCCCGCCGAAGGACGTCACGACAATGGCCCGGATGGCCGGTCTCACGGCACCTTCCCGCCCGGCACCGATGAGGAGGAACGAGAAGACACTGGTGAGCTCCCAGAACACGAACAGCAGGACGAGATCGTCTGCCAGCACCAGGCCCAGCATCGCCGTGCCGAAGAGGGTGAGCAGGACGTAGATCTGCGTGTGTCTGCCGTCGGGCTGGAGGTACCGCGGGCAGTAGCCCATGATCAGCACGCCGACACCCAGCACGAGCAGGCAGAACAATGCCGCGAGGCCGTCGAGGCGCAAGGTTGCTGACACGCCGAGCGCTGGGATCCACGGAAGGGATGCGGTGAGGGTTCGCCCCGCCAGCACGTTCCCCATCTGGGTCCCGAGAAGGACGCCGACCCCACAAAAACCGGCGGCGAGCACGTACCCCGCGTTCCGACGAAGAGCCGTGGTGATGAGCGGGGTGATGACCGCGAGTGCGGCCATGGTCAGCAAGACCAGCGGCAGGATCACGTGAGGCCCTGATCAGCAGACGGATTCCGGCGATGAGGCGACTACCGCTGGCCGAGACGAAGCCGTCCGATTGCCACGACTTTCCAGCACCCACAGCACCAGCACGACGAACGGTCCGGTCGACACGGGCACCTCCCGACGTCCCTAGCCATGGATGCCATACCCATCTCACGGCGAGTTGCCCGCATGCATCACGGTCTGACCGTTCATGAGGTCGTCCTCACGCTGGGTCCCGACTACGGGACGTCGCGTCAGGTGATGGAAGCCTTTCTGTCATGAGCTTCGGCGCTTCGGTGCGCCTTCGCCGTGCGGAAGAGATGTTTTCCCACTTGCGGAACGTGTGAGCGGAGTCTCAGGTATGCCGGTGTCGCCGACCGCTACCGCTTGCGTGCCGAGACCAAGGCGAAGCCGATCTGTTCGTCGGTGTCAGCCTGGAGCATCTCGAGAACGGCACCTGGTTCGGCCTCGTTGGTGAGCGCGCGGCGAGCTTGCTCCCAGAGCAGCCAGCTGTCCCGACCACCGTCCTGCCAACGCGCTCGCACATCCGTGAGCATTCCTGACAGTTCCCAGTGGCGTGCCCACCAGTCGGGTGTGTGCCAGGCAGCAGCCTCCCACCCCAGCACGCGTTCCACGTGCGGTGGAATTCCGACGGTGTAGGGATCCTCACGCAATGCCGGTGTCGACATGGCCAGCCAGCCGCCTGATTTGAGCGCTGGAAGCAACGTTGGCAGCAGATGCACGTCGGTTCCGAAGTACTCGAAGGCATCGACGGACACGATCGCGTCGAACGCGTCGCTGCCAAGGTCGACAGTTCGCACGTCGCCCTCGATGGCAGTGACGCGCTCTGCAACGCCCTCGGCAGCGCACACCTGCTCGCGTTCCTTAGCAGGCACCCACAGATCAAGCGACGTGACAGTGACTCCATACTCACGGGCAAGGTAGACCGACGTCGCACCTTTGCCCGCGCCGAGATCGAGCACGTGGGCGCCAGCCGGCAGTGCTATGTCGGCTAGGAGATCCTCGAGCTGCCACAACGGGTGCGGACCCATGTCGAGCTGCAGCAGCCAGGCCGGGTCATACGTGGCCGACCGTGGATAGCGATCGGGTCGGCACAACTTGTCTAACGCGTCAATGCCTGCATCCTAGTGAATCGGTGATGCCACAGGCCACGGCAGGTGGACGGAACACCATGGACTGAAGGCATGTCGGCCAGGCGTCCGACGACAAGTACAAAGAGTGAACGGGCGTCCACATGCGGTCAGATCACGACTGCAGATCTAGTGTGCGCAAACCGATCTTCCCTACGCTGCTAGACCACAAGCGCCCCGGCTCGCTTGATTCGAGTTCGTTTGCTGTACCCGGCATTTCTTTGCCGGTGGCGCGTTCATTGCTCGGCGAGGATGCCGCCACCGCCTACGGGGGTTGGCGGCGGAAGGTAGTGGACGATGTTTCGTGAGCTGATCCGAAGACGCATCATCGCAGTGTTGGTCGGTTGCATCAGCTTGGCTGCCGCGTCCTTGTTCGCCGTGGTCCCTGCGAACGCCCAGGAACGCTCGGCAGTTTCTGCCAAGCCAAGCGTCGCACAGCTGGAAGCGCTCCAGAGCAATCTCGATCAGTACGCAGGTACGGAGGCGACGGTCGGACTCTCCTGGGGTGTGGATCCTGCGACCCGCACCGTCGTCATCAGCGTTCCGAAGGGCGACAACGATGCCGCTACCAGGGCGTTCCTTCGGCGCGCCCGCCAGATGAACGACAACATCCGAATCGAGCGGGTGGCTCGTGCGCCACAGCTGTTCCTCGGTCCTGGTGACGCCATTTACACAGGTGGTGGACGTTGCTCGGCAGCGCTCATCGCGACCGATGGCGTGTCCAACTACGTCGTGACTGCTGGACACTGCACGAACATCGGTACGAGCTGGACGACGGGCAGTGGGGAGACCATCGGCACGACGTACCTGTCGAGCTTCCCAGGCAACGACTACGGGTTCATCCGGGTCACCAACTTGTCGCTGCCGCTGACCAACGGCTCGATCACCACCATCGGCAACCCGCCTGCGAACTCGTCGGTCCAGAAGGTCGGCTCGACCACTGGTCTGACGTCGGGCACTCTGATCGGCTACGGGCGTACGGTGAACTACGCCGAGGGCACGGTGTTCGACCTGATCGAGACGAACGTCTGTGTCCAACCGGGTGACAGCGGTGGTCTGCTCTTCCAGGGCGACATGGGCATTGGGATCACGTCTGGTGGCACGGTCGGAGGCTGTGGTCCTGGCTTCCAGTCGTTCTTCCAGCCGTTGTCCGAGCTCTTCGGGAGCGCCGCGTCTGCTGCCCAGAAGGCTGGCCCGCAGCTGCACCTCGTGAAGTGAGCTGAGACTCACGGCGGTGTGGGTATCCGTGGCCGCCACGTGTCACGGATACCCACACCTTTGTCACGGGGACCGAAGCAGTGGCTCGAGTTCAGCCGCTATCCACTCTGGCAACGCCTTGGCTGCCGGCACCCGGCCGGCAAAGTGCAGGAACGAATGGGTCATTCCGTCGAACCGGCGTAGGCGGACCGGTACACCCGCCTCGGCGAGGCGAGCGGCGAACCGCTCACCATCCTCGCGCAGCAGGTCGAACTCTGCGGTCGCGACGATGGCAGGCGGAAGGCCGGAGAGGTTCGCGGCGCGCATCGGCGCGGCGTAGGGATGGTCGGCCGCATACGGCGATGGCAGGTACTGAGACCACAGATAGCGCATGTCGTCTCGTTGTCTCAGCTCGCTGTCGTCGAGCGGCCGACCGTCGGCGCGCCGGATGAAACTCGGCGCCGCGTAAGCGGGATCGGTGGGAGGGTGGATGAGTACCTGTGCCACGATCCGTGGGCCGAGGTTCAGGTCGCGCACCATCAACGCGGCCGCGGCCGCGAGGTTCCCACCCGAGCTGTCGCCACCGATGGCGATGCGTTGGGGATCGAGGTCGAGCTCGACAGCATGGCGAGCGATGTAACGAAGAGCGGAAACGACGTCGTGCAAAGGCCCCGGGAACCGGGTCTCGGGCGCCAGCCGGTAGTCCACGCTGGCGACGACAGCGCGCGTCCTGTGCGCCAGATCCTTCAACGGCGTATCCCACGTGTCGAGGTCACCTCGGATCCAGCCGCCCGCGTGCGCCCAGACCAGGACGGGAGCCGGTGACGGCGCATCGAATGGACGGTACAGGCGTACGGTCACCGGTCCGGCCTCGCCCGGTGCGGACACGTCGCGGACTTCGGCTACCTGCACCGGATCGCCTTGCCACGCGACGACACCACGGGTCAGGGCACGGGCTTCCTCCAACGACATGGACTCCAGCGGCGGAGCGTCGCCACCCTCGGCAAGCAATGCTTGCAGGTCGGGATCGAGCGGCATCAGGCGACGACCTCCGATTCGGACGCTGGTTTCGTCAACCCGTCCAGTGGAACCCCGAGATGAAGAGCCGCGTGCCAGTACGCCTGCTGGCCTGGAACGGTCATGACGTATTGTGCGAGCCCGCCGATGCTCGTCACTTCTCGCTTGCCCGTCAACGTCGGATCGACCCATGCGTACTCGTCGTAGCACGACAGTTCCGCGAGCAGGGCGTCGCGGCTTGCCTGGAACCTGTGCAGGAGAAGGTCGCTCGGCAGGAGGCGGCCGGCCGCTACACCTGCACGGTTGAGCACCTGCCCGACCTCAGGGGTTTCCCAGCGCGGCTCGACACTCCAATGGGCGCGGCCTCGTCGCGCTTCGGCGAGCACCGCAAGGTTGATCTCGTCCCACATCTGGACGTGTGCCAGGAGGTCGTGCAGGGACTCGCAGAAGTCTCCAAGTGGCCCACTACGCACGCGATACGGCGCACGGAGTTCGTCGGTCGTCTTTCCACGTACGACGTCGAGCAGAAGGTCTCGGTCGGCGGCCGCGCGGCGTCGCGCCTCGGCAACCGGAAGCGGCATCGTGCCATCTGTCGCCATGGACGCGAGCCTAAGTTGGCGGGACGGCAGGGGAGCGACGTCTGCTCATATCCGGCAGACGTCGCTAGCGGCGCAGGATCTCCAGCAGGTCGGTTCCGAGCGTCTCGATCGCGGATGCGTTCAGCGAGTACCGGACGAAGCGGCCTACCCGGTCGGACGTCACCAGACCGGCGGCCCGCAGGGCCGAAAGGTGCTTGGTCACGGTGCTCTCGGAGAATCGCCACAACCGCGCGATCTCGTGTGCTGACCGTGGTTCGACGGCGATCGCTCGGCATATCTCCAGCCGCGCAGGATGCGCCAACACGGTCAACGCGCGCTGGACGACGCGGCTGTGGGCGCTTCGGCTGACCATCGGCACCGGGTAGTGGACGACGACTGGTCGGCCGGGTTCGTCGGCGACATAGATGTGTGGCTCGGCAAAGGTACTCGGTACCAGCACGAGCCCACGCCCCGCGACGTCAAGACGCTTGCTCTGCATCTTGTCGACGCGGATTGCCCGAGTCTTCTCGTCGACGGTGATTGCAGGCGAGAGCCCGCGCAGTGCTCGGAAAGGACCGCGTCTGCCAAGGCGCGACCGCAACGCGAGCTCGCGATCCAGCAGTGGCCTTGCCGCGTCCCACTCCTCGCGAAAGAACAGCGACCAACACGTGGTCAAGAGCGTGACCAGGCTGGCCTGCGCCGCCGGCGCATCTTGCAGGATGAGGGAGACGACGTCCGCGGATGCGGCGCCTCGAGCTCGGGCGAGTGCGACGACTCTGTTCCGCACCCGCGGATCATGGACGTTGTCCGGCTTGCCGCGAAGCCGGGCGAGCGGTCGTACCGCCATCGCGGCGAAGTCGTCGGCTGGCAGCTCTGCCAGACGCCGCAGCTGCTCGTCCCAACGGGCTGGTGGCACCGCCGTCGGATCGACCATGAACGTTGATCGAATGGCTCTGACCGCGAACGACCACGCATGCAGGTCCCTGGCCACCTCGTCGGGCAGCGCGGCGCGGACGTTCGCGACCCATTGCGCTCGCCCTGGATGATGATCTGCTCCGCCGAGGACGTGCCAGGCCCAGCCGAACTCGACGAGTGGTGACACGGCGAACCGGACCACGCGGGACGCATCGGAGGGCAGGTGGATCGTGATGGTCACAGGCGACCATTGTCCTTGGCCACATGCCGCTGACGCCCGGTGAGACGGCCCGAGCCGGCGTCCACCTGCTCGTCGGATGTGCTCGCTAATCTGGCGCTCGCGGCTTGAACCGAGCTGTGCTCCCACCCGTGCGGTGTGTGAAGACGAGATACCGCGACAACCGCGGAGAAGGTGCGGTGCTCACCATGTCGACTCGATCCAAAGGCAACGAAATCGACTCCGCTACGCAGGCACGTGGCGGCCCACTGAACGCCCTGCTGTGGGTAGCGCAGGTCGGGGTGGCCGCGTACCTCGGGATCTGGCATGCGGTGCCCAAGCTGATCGGTTCGGGAAGCCAGCCGGAGATGTTCGACGCGATCGGCTTGGGGCAGTGGTTCCGATACTTCGTGGGGGTACTGGAGCTGGCTGGCTCGATCGGACTGCTGATCCCGCCTCTTGCCGGTCTGGCCGCCCTGGGTCTCGCAGGCGTGATGGTGGGTGCGACCTTCACGAACCTGTTCGTGATTCCTGGCGGCTACTGGGCAGGTGTCACGGCCGGCCTGTGTGCCGTCTGCTGCTTCATCGCCTGGGGCCGCTGGCCGCAGACCAGATCCTTGATCAAAGGGTTGACCGCCAAGACCACGTCGTCTCGCCGGCGATCCGTCACGACCTGAGGCAACGTCCGGGTGCGTACAGAGGGCTACTGTCCGGCGTGATCATGGCTCGGCACGACTCGGCCGGCCGGAAGTCGACCGTGTGCGGCGCCAGTACTGGCGATCTTTCTGGTCGCGCACGACGATGCCGAGCCTGACGAGCTCACGGCGCAGGTCGGCAGCGTCAGCTCGATCGCGCTTCTCCAGTGCACGGGCCCGGGCCTTGAGCAGCGCGTTGATGCTCGCCGGCAGGTCGGGGGAGTCCTCCACCCAGCGGCGGTAGTGGTCCCGGTAGGGGTCGCCATCTGGTCGCCACGGGTAGCCGTACGTGCGGAACACCGCCGCGAGCCGCGCGACCTTGGGAAGGCTGCCGCCCCGGCGTACGAGTTCTTCGGTGTTCGGGCCCAGCACGACCAGGTCCTTCTGGTCGACGAAGACAGCGTGCACCGACGCCCGTGGCACTGTCTGGGAGGAGTCCCCGCGGGCCACGGTGATCTCGTCACGGTCCACTGTGACGATCACGTACTCGCTCTCGGCCACGAACGCGAGCACCAGCCCGGCAAGTGCCCCGACAGCCACGGCGACGACAGCGGTGAGCGGCCGGTCGGCGACCGAGGCGAGAAGTCGGAACGGTCCCTGGAACGGCGCCCAGGGCAGCGAAGCCACCCAGTCGGCCACCAGGGTGGCCAGCCAGCCGGCGACCGCCCCGGCCACCGGAAAGCCGCTCCAGACGATCGCGCGCTCACCGGGATGCGGGCCGACGACTGTCTGGCCGTTCCGATTCATCGTGTCCAGGCTCCTTCCGTACGACCGCCCGGGCGACGCTGAGCAACACAATCGCCCCGGCCACCAACAGGCCCTGACCGGTCAGGTTGAGCGTGTCGGCCGTCCCTTTGAGGACGAGCAGAACGAATCCCAGCCAGGCGTACGTCAGCAGCGCGCCCCCGGCGAGCGCTAGCCGGTGGGCGGCACCCCAGCCTGAGCGCCGGGACCACCGAGCCACGACGACGGCGGCGACGCCAACGAGCACGACGCCGACCCCGACGTCCCACCAGCTCTCACCACGGGCGCTGTACAGGCTCGAGACGACGAACGCGCTCGCGCCGACCAGCCAGGGCTTCGGCGCCCGCCGATCGACGGTGGGTCTGGGTGACCTGCCGACGAGGAACGCCACGACGATCAGGCCAGCGGCCACGATGCCGGCTCCCAGCATCTGCGGGATCGATGGCAGGAACCCCTCGGTGGTTCGGGCCCAGTTGAAGACAAGAGCCCCGCCGAGCAGGTAAGCCATGGCGGTGACAGCAAGACCGATCGTGCCTAGCCACGGGGTGGTACGCCGCGCCGGCACCAACGTCTCCACGACGGCAATCGGCACACTGATGCTCCACACCGCGTGGCCGACGGGATACGACAAGGCGTTGGCGGCGCTCAGGCCGAGCGCAGGGACGTACGACGGGCTGTTCAGCGCGTCCAGGCCCTCGAACGACGGATTGAACAGGGAATGGTCGAGCAGGCCGGGTTCGATGACGCCGTACGCCAAGGCGAGTAAGAACATCGTGGGCCACCCACGCCCGAGACGTCGCGTCACCTCCCGAACCAGAAGCGCCCCGCCTCCATACATCAACGCGAGAATCGGCAGCGCGAAGATCTCCGAGATGGGCACGTTTCCGAGCAGATACTCCCCGACCAGCGGGGCAAGGAGGAACAAGCCCACGGCCGGCGCGAGGGCGGATCGTGCGCGAGTGCCGGTCGTCGGCACACCTGCCTCGTCGGCGGCGGCCGAGGGACGGCCAGCCCGGCTGGCCGCGACCACCAGTGTCAGGCCGAGAACGGCCAGCATGAAGCTCGCGTAGCCCCGGTAGCCGGCCAGGAAGGACAGGTGGGCGACGAGGAACAGGGTGCCGAACGGACCGCCCAGCATGTGATTGGCGATGGCGCCGATGCCTTGCAGGATCAGCAGGCCGCCCACGAGCCCGACGAGCACGCGCATGGCCCTCGAGGCTAAGGGCAATGGTCGGGTGGGCGGATCAGCCGCGAGGATCTCCTGCGTCGACCGAAGTCGCCTGGCGGCCGTGCCGGGTCATCCGAAGGTATCGACCTCGCGCGACCTCGGTAGGTGTTCCCTCTCCGAGCGGACGCTTGCGTGCGGTCCGCCGGTAGGATCCCCGGGCGATGGACCCCGAGGCCGCGCGACCGGCGAGGCGCACACTGCGCGACTGGATTGCGGACATCGTCCTCTTCGTGTCCGCGGCGTGCTATGGGATCCTCACGTCGCAGGCCCGTCTCACGTCCGCGACCCTGCCTGACCCGGCGTGGTTGTTCGACCTCGACCAGATAGTCGGGGGCCTGGGCTGCATCGCGCTGTGGCTCCGCCGCCGATGGCCGGTTCACCTGGCGGTGGTATTGGTCGCTTTGTCCACATTCTCCGAACTCGTCGCCGGTGCGATGCTGGTCTCCCTGCTCACGGTGGCGATCCACCGGCGCCCCCGCACGACGGGAGCGATCTTCGCGCTGAGCCTGGTCGCTGCCGCCGGATACGCGATCATCCGACCGGAGCCTGACACGCCTCGCCTGCTCCTCTTCCTGCTCGGTGTCGCCGTCCAAGGCGCCGTCGTCGGATGGGGTCTTTACATCCGGTCCCGCCGGCAGTTGGTGGACAAGGCGAGGGCCGAGGCCAGGCTGCGGGCCGAGCAGGTGCAGCACGAGATCCGGGAGCAGATCGCCCGGGAGATGCACGACGTGCTCGGACACCGGCTGTCGCTGTTGAGCGTCCACGCGGGCGCCCTGGAGTACCGACCCGATGCTCCCCGTGAGGAGATCGCGCAGGCGGCCAAGGTCATCCGGGAGAACGCGCATCAGGCGCTGCAGGACCTGCGTGAGGTGATCGGGGTGCTGCGGGCTCCGGTGGGGGAGCTTCCCCAGCCGACCCTGAGCGACCTGTCCGAGCTGATCGCCGAGTCGGTACGTGGCGGGATGCGGGTCAGCCTGCGTACCGACCTACCGAGCGGCACGAGTGCCGGGAACCGGACGAGCAACCAGAGTGGCCGAGACACCACCATCGCTGCCGCCGTTCCGGACGGTGTCGGTCGGACTGCGTACCGGATCGTCCAGGAAGGGTTGACGAACGTCCGCAAGCATGCCCCCGGCGCCGAGGTGAATGTCGCGGTCGCCGGTGGTCCCGGTCGTGGGCTCACGGTGGAGGTACGCAACGGGGCGCCGCAGGCGAGCCCCAAGGTCGTCCGCCCGAAGGGCCAGGGCCAGGGCTTGGTGGGTCTGGCCGAGCGCGCGGCGCTCGCGGGTGGACGGCTCGAGCACGGACCCACCGCCTCCGGCGGGTTTCGCCTGGCGGCCTGGTTACCCTGGCCGGCATGACCGCACCGGCTGACGCATCCGAGCCGAACGCTCCGCCGGGGTCGTCCGAGATCCGGGTGGTCATCGTCGACGACGATCCGTTGCTGCGTGCCGGATTGCGAATGATGCTGGGCGGTGCGCCGGACCTCCGGGTGGTCGCCGAAGCAGGGGACGGCGCGGATGCGCTGGCCGTGACTGCTCAGCAGGCCTCGGATGTGGTCCTCATGGACATCCGGATGCCCGGCATGGACGGGCTGGCGGCCACGGAGGCCTTGCGGGCCCGCGCTGGGGCGCCGGAGGTCATCATCTTGACGACGTTCGATGCGGACGCTCATGTCGTACGAGCGCTGCGTGCCGGTGCTGCAGGATTCGTCCTGAAGGACACCCCGCCGGACGAGATCGTTCGAGCCATACGGCAGGTCGCACGAGGCAATCCGGTGCTGTCTCCTACCGTGCTGCGTCGCCTCATGGCCCGCGTGGCGGAGTCGGACGAGGACCAGCGCAAAGAGCAGGCGAGAAAGCGTCTGGCGCTGCTCAGCGACCGGGAGCACACGATCGCGTGCGCGGTCGCTCAGGGCAAGTCCAACGCGGAGATCGGCGCCACCCTCCACCTCAGCGTGCCGACCGTGAAGACACACATCTCGCGCATCCTCGACAAGCTGCACCTGAACAACCGGGTCCAGATCGCACTGCTCGTCCACGACGCCGGTGCGCTGGACGACCCGCACATCTGAACCCGCGCCACTCACAGCTCGGCGAAGATTAGCCGCGCGAGCTCCTCCGCGACTGCCCGCCGTACGCCTTCGAGCTTTCGCTCGCCTGGTCCTGCAAGCCTTCCGCGGAAGATCAGCAGGAATCCCTGGCCGTGGCTAGACATGTGTATGACTCACACATATGATTGCGGGCATGCACCTTCACACCAAGTTCGAGATCAAGGCGTGGGACGAGAAGCCCTACCGTGAGCTGGAGGGTGGCGCGAAGTTCTCGCGTGCCGACGTGACCTTGCGGGCGGCCAGCGGTGAGCTCGATGCCGAGGCCAGCATGGAGTCGCTGCTCTACTACCTCCCGGACGGCACCAGCAGCTTCGTCGCGTTGCTGCACATCGTGGGCCGGCTCAACGACCGTCAGGGCAGTCTCGTGCTACGTGGTCATGGGACGTACGACGGCGAAACCGCGCGCATGGAGCTGGAGACAGTTCCTGGAGCCGCTACGGGTGAGCTGGAGGGCCTGGTCGGTAAGGCGGTGAGTGTGTCGACGCACAGCGACTATCCGTACATGCCGCTCACGCTCGATTATGAGATTTCGTGAGTGATCTGAGACGTCAAGCCAACGTGCTGGGGGCGTTGGCGCTGGTCATCTCCGACCGCGTCGACGATGCGGTCACGGAACGAAGTGGTGTGTCGAGCACGGCCGCTGTCGCGTTGTCGGCTCTTTATCACTTCCTCGACCGACCCACGATCGATCTGTTGCGTCAGGTGCTCGGGCTCACGTCGTCCGGTGCGGTGCGGCTGGTCGATCGGCTCGTCGAGGCCGGCTATGTCGAACGCAGGCCCGGTGAAGACCGACGCTCCACTGCGGTGACATTGACCCGCAAGGGACGCCGGGTCGCCGAACGCGTCGCGCAAGCACGGGAGTCGGTGCTTGGTACGGCGTTGAGCCAGCTGTCTCCCGAGGAGCGAGACTGCCTGGACGCGTTGATGGCCAAGTTGGTCGCGGGCTTCGTGCGAGGGCCCGGGGCGACACGGTGGATCTGTCGACTGTGCGACACCGACGCCTGCGGTCGAGACCATGGGAGCTGTCCGGTCGCCAACGCTGCCGCGCGACGGCATCGTCCGGACGACGACGCCGCCGAACCGATAAGGTGACGCACGTGACGGCGCGCGACCGATGGGCGGAATGGATTCTCGAACGACGCTTTGCCGATGGGGATCGCCGCCCCACACTGGAGTACCTCGCTGGGGTCAGGGACAAGGTGCTCGAGAAGGCCGAACCCGTCGAGAAGGCGGTTGTCCTGGACGTCGGCTGCGGCGACGGCCTGATCGGGTTCGGTGCCATCGACCGCGGTGCCGAAGAGGTCGTCTTCTCCGACATCTCGCACGATCTGCTCGACACCTGCAAGCAAGGCGCGAGAGACCTGGGTGTCACCGACCGTTGTCGGTTCGTCCGGGCATCGGCGGACGACCTCACGCCGATCGCCGACGAGTCGGTCGATGTCGTCACCACGCGATCGGTCCTCATCTACGTGCATGACAAGGCTCGGGCGTTCCGTGAGTTCCACCGGGTTCTCCGTCCGCAAGGGCGGGTATCGCTGTTCGAACCGATCAACCGGTGGAACTCACCCTGGCCACCGGGTTGGCTCTGGGGGTACGACTTGTCGGCTGTCGCCCATCTGGCGGAGCGGGTACGGATGGCCTACCAGGCGTACTTGCCCCCCGACACCGATCCGATGCTCGACTTCGATGAACGCGACCTCGTCGACATGGCCGAGGCTGCGGGTCTCGCGCCGGTCCGCCTCGAGCTCCTGGTGGACGCCGGATCGCCACGCCCGCGGGCCTTGGAGTCGTTCCTGCGGACGGTGCCGAACCCCAAGGTGCCGAGCTTCGGTGAGGTGATCGCGGACGTGCTGGCGCCGGACGAGCGTGAGGAACTCTGTCGCCACTTGCGACCCTTGGTCGAGCAGGGGCGCGGCAGTATCCGGTCGGCGACCGCTTATCTGTCAGCGACGAAGCCGTAGTTCGCGGCGGTGCTCAGCCGTCAGCGCGCTCCTGCCGGCCCGCGAGCATTGTGGACAACTCGCCTGGCAGGAGCCCTGTCGTTCGGCTCTGGCTGGTGGTGGCTCGCCAACTCCTCGATGTTCGGCGTGTCGGTGATGCCGCCGTACAGACTGGTCTCGGCGGGCGGTGAGTGCACTCGGTCGGGCGCCAGCCCAGGCCGCCGAGACTGGGTTCCCGAGCAGGAGAGCCGGTGCCACCATGCCGGCGAGCATAGGGCGTCGACCCGGCATTGAGCAGACCATTTCAGCATCGACGGGGGCCAGCGATTGGCCTGTGGAAAAGCGCGAACCAGTGCTGCAGTAGCTTCAATGCCTTGGGCTCGACTTCCCTGATTGGTCTACTTGCATGTCTTGACGTGGCGTCTTCTCCGCCTACACTCTCCGGTTGACAACAGACCAATTTCGGATATCGGACGAGGCAGTCCGCCGGCTCACGTGCAGCAGCCGAGATTCAGGGGATCCCAGCGGCGGGTCGCCGGCGTGCGTCCGGATCTCCGATGACGTGGTGTGACCTGATTGGGGGTCCGTCGATGTGGTCCCGCGTTCGCCTTCGTCGATGGCTTGCCTTGACCGGCTGTGCCACCATGCTGGCCGCACTTGTCAGCGCGTTCGCGTCGACACCGAGCCAGGCAGACCCGGTGGGCAAGCCCTTCACTCTCGTGATGATTCCCGACACCCAGCTCGCGGTTCAGAACAAGCCCGAGCTGTTCTACGCCCAGACTGAGTGGATCCTTCAGGAGCGCAAACGCGCGAACATTCCGTTCGTCGTACACGTCGGAGACGTCGTCGAGTGGCCCTCGCGGACCTCAGACTGGGAGCGGGCCAAGATGGCCATGCAACCCCTCGACGGGAAGGTGCCGTACCAGCTCGCGATCGGCAACCATGACTTCGACGCCTGGGCCTGTGAGCCACCGGCGACCTGCAACCCGTGGGAGTACATCGAGAAGGATCGCAGCACGACGTACTTCAACACGTACTTCCCCCTCCGCCTCTTCGAGCGGTGGCGGACGTTCGGCGGCAACCACCCCAGGGAACAAAGCGACAACACCTACTTCGAATTCCGAGCTGGTGGGATCGACTGGCTGGTCATCACCGTCGCGTTCAACCCCACCGACGCGGAGCTTGCCTGGGCCGAGGGCGTCATCGCCAAGCACCGCAACCAGCTCGTCATCGTCAACACGCACGAGTACCAGAACGGTGATGTACGCACACCGGTCGGTGACCGGATCTGGAACGTGCTGAAGAAGTACCCGAACGTCCGGTTCGTGCTCTCCGGCCATTACGTCAACCAGGGAATGCGAATAGAGGTCGGCGACCATGGGAATCCCGTCTACGCGATCCAGGCCGACTACCAGACCTACAGCATCCCGGACGTCACCGAGAACGGCTATCTGCGGGTCATGAAGGTCGACCCGGCTGCGCGGACGATGAGTGTCACGACCTACTCGCCGTACTGCGACAAGACGGGTGAATGTCCGGCCTACAAGACCGACGCGAGGAACCAGTTCACCATCACCGACCTCGACCTTCGGAAGTGGGTGCGCTGACCCGCCCCTAAGCCGCGGTTGCGCACATGTCGCGGTACTGCGTAGGCGTCATGCCTTCCAAGCGGCGGAACACGCGGCTGAAGTACGCAGGGTCGGTGAACCCGACGCGACGACCGATCTCGGCGATCGCGAGACCGGTCGTCTGCAACAGGTGCCTCGCGCGGCGCATCCGGTAGCGCTGCAGGTACTGGAACGGCGACAGGCCGACCGCGCCCCGAAAGATGTGGCTGAGGTGAGTCGGACTCAGCCCAGCCACCGAGGCGAGTTCGGCGAGGGTGAGAGGTCGGTCGTAGTGGTCAGCGATGTGGGCGAGCACAGGCTCCAAACGGGTATGCGCGGGTAGTGCCGCACGTATGGAGCCAAGGCTGCGGTTCGCGGTGTTCACAGACCACAGCAGGCCGACCAACCGAGTAATCGCGGCGTTCGCCAGCAGGACGTGCTCTGGCGCCGGGTCGCCCACCTCGCGGCACATGTCCGCTGCGGCCGCCCTCAGCTCGGGCAAGATCGAGGGCTTGGGTCGAAGCAGTGAGGGCAGCGCGGCAAGCGCACCCGGCGCATGCGCTCCGAGAATCCGAACCTCGAAATGCAACACGTAGCACTGCAGCGGTGAGCGGGGATCGTGGTGCGCCCAGTGCGGCACGGCCGGCGGAACCAGGACGACGACACCGGCCTCCAGCAGATGCTGGGTGCGCGCCACCGTGAGCTCGCCGGATCCGGCCTCGACGAGCCAGATTTGATGGTTGGGGCGTACGCGCGGGGCGAGTCGCCATTCGGGCTCGCAGTGGTGCAGGTTCGCACGCAAGGCGACCAGAGCGACATCGGGCCAGAAGTCGCTGTCCTGGGCAGCCGGGTTCGGCGCGTGGCCGGCAGTCGGATCCGACATGTCTCGTGAGCTTCCGTGTCGTTCTCCTGTCTGGTGTGATCGGCCCAGTCCCGGTGCAACGATCAAGCGCGGAACGGTCACGATCGAGTGGCGCAAGAAAGTCCAAGTACTCAGCAAACCAGTACCTTCCGGACGTGGAAACGCCATGCCTAATGTGGCCGCACGGTTGACCGCCGCTAGTCAGCCAAAGGAGTTCCGTCATGGCTCACGTGGTGATCGGCTGCGAACCTGGGGCGTCACCGCGGGTGCGGTTCGGCGTTGGGCTGCTGAAGCAGGCGTTGGTCGCTTGTGGGCTGCAGGTAGACGTGACCGATGATGCGGCTGCCGTCTCGTGGCGGACACATCGACCGGGTGGCCAGTCGGCGACCCCCGCAGTGCGGGTCTTCGTTGGTCCTCGGCGCTCGGCGCCCGTTGCCGACCTCGAGAACGAGGAGACGTTGCTCTACCACTCGGGTGCTCCGGGCGAGGATGGGTACTACCTGGCTTCCCTTCCCGGTCGCCTTGTCGTCGTGACGGGCGGCAACGACAACGGAGTGCTCTACGGTTGCCAGGAGCTCGCGCGGATCGTCCGCGAGAAGGGCGAGATTCCCCGCGATCTGGCGCAGGGTGAGACGCCGGATTTCGTCATTCGCGGCCCTGCGGTCGGTTTGCAGAAGACGCGGATCGAGCCTCCCCGCCAGACGTACGAGTATCCGATCACGCCCGAGCGGTTCCCGTGGTTCTACGACCGCGATGCGTGGGTGCAGTTCCTGGACCTGCTTCTGGATCAGCGCGCGAACGTCGTCTACCTGTGGAGCGGGCATCCGTTCTCGTCGTTCGTACGTCTCGACGAGTATCCGGAAGCCCTCGAGGTCTCCGAAGCGGAGCTCGCCCTGAATCGTGAGCAGCTGCAGTGGCTCGTGGCGGAGGCCGATCGGCGTGGAATCCGACTGGTGATCAAGTTCTACAACATCCACATTCCGCTGCCCTTCGCCCAGCACCATGGACTGCCGCTGCTGCAGACCCGGCCCAGTCCGCTGGTGAGTGCGTACACGAGAGCGGCGATCGCGGCGTTCGTCCGTACGTATCCGGACGTCGGGTTGATGGTCTGCCTGGGCGAGACGCTCCACGGAGATCTTTACGGAGCAGAGTGGTTCACGCAGACCATTCTCGCGGGCGTGAACGACGGGGTGGCGCAAGCAGGTGTCGCCGAACCACCGCCCCTCATCCTTCGGGCACACGCCGTCGACCCGGTGCCGATCCTGGACCGCGCTCGCACGTTGTACCCGCGGTTGTGGACCATGGGCAAGTACAACGGTGAGTCGCTCACCACGTGGACTCCTCGCGGCCGCTGGCAGGCGAAGCACCAGACGCTGAGCTCGCTGACCGACGTCCACATCGTCAACGTCCACATCCTGGCGAACCTCGAGCCTTTCCGGTTCGGTGCGGTCTCGTTCATCCAGCGTTGCGTTGCGGCGATGCGGCATCGTCTCGGAGCCCGTGGCCTGCACCTGTATCCGTTGTTCTACTGGGACTGGCCTTACGCGCCGGATCGTGCGGAGCCTCGCCTGCGTCAGCTGGACCGCGACTGGATCTGGTTTGCGGCTTGGCATCGGTACGCGTGGAAGGCTGACCGCGACGCTCGCGCTGAGCGCCGCTACTGGATCGACCAGCTCGCACTCCGACTGGGAAGCGACGAAGCCGCGTCCGCAGCCCTGGATGCGTTGGAGGCGATAGGACACATCGCGCCGCTCGCGATCCGACGAGTCGGGATCACGGAGGGGAATCGGCAGACGTTCAGCCTTGGCATGACGATGAGCCAGCTGATCAATGCTCAGCGATACCGTCCGTGGGACGACTTGTGGGAATCCCATGCACCCCAGGGGGAGCGAATCGAGCAGTACGCCGAACGGGAAATACGCGGCGAGGAGCATGTGGGGGAGACGCCGCTCGACGTGGCCGAGGACATCGAGCACTACGCCGACGTGGCGGTGTGTGCGATCGACGGGCCGGCCGCAGGTCCTGTCAAGGAGTCGAACGAGTACGCCGCAATCCGCAACGACGTCCACGCCGTGGCTGAGCTCGCGCGGTTCTACGCGCACAGGATCCGGGCAGCCGTGACCGTCTGCCTGTATCGCGAGGCGCAGGCGGGCTCTCCGCACCGGGACATCGATCGGCTGTGGTCGGCGGTACGGGAGGTCGAGGCGAGCGTCGAGCACTACAAGCGCCTGGTCACGTTGACGGACAAGGCCTACCGCTACGCCAACAGCATGCAGACCGGAGCGCGCAAAGTGCCCTTCCCCGACGGGGCGACGTACAGCCACTGGCGCGACTGTCTGCCGTTGTACGAGGAGGAGCTCGCCACCTTCCGACGCAACGTCGCAGCCCTCGCCCGCGGGACCGTCGCCGTGGACGAGGGCGAGGTCACCCCACCACCGGAGCGCTATCGACCGGTGCCTTTCACCGTGCGGTCTTCGCACGCTGAGGCCTTCACGCTCACTGCACATGCCTCGGTCTTCGCCGCCACGCAGGCAAACATCCGCCGAGTCGCCGAGGAGCTCGACGGCTTGACGGGCATTCGCGTGAGGCGCGACGAGGCCATCAAACACGGCGTCAGCCTGGAGATCGAGCTTCCCGCGCCCGCCTACCTGCTCGTGGGATACTTCCAGTCGCGCGAGCCGGTCTGGTTGCAGCCACCGAGCTTGGAGGAGGCGAGCCACGCCGACGCTGAGGGAGGGCTGGAGCCTGTGCTGAAGAACGCCGTGGTCGTCGACTTCCATCCGAGCGTCCACGTGCACGCGGTACGGCTCGATGCGGGGATACAGCGGTTCGATCCCGGCAAGGGGGCGTACGTCGTCGCAGGGGTCGTCGACGCCAGCCAGCAGCTCACCGTACGGGACGTCGTTCATCGCGACAACAAGATGAAGACCATGGACTGGCTTTTCGAAGCCTAGGCTAGTCGGCTGATCCACCGGGGCGCGCCACCGTGAACTCAGATCGACCGATCGGGTGAGGACGTAGTGCCCATGTCACGCACCTCGCGTGTGCGGATGCTAAGCAACCTCAGGCCACCCGCCAGGCTCCCAGGTCTCGCGTGGAAAGCGGCGCTGGCCGGTGGGCTGGCGGTCGCACTGTTCGCCGGGCCTACCGTCATCCAGGGCCTCGGGTCGTCGCTGCCGGGCGGGATGGGACCCGGGGCAACCGCCGAGGCGGCGGAAGTGCTGGAGCTCGCCGCCGCGACGGTCGAGGACGACGCACCGCTGCAGAGACCGCGCGACGACCAGTACATCTTCGTCAAGGAGCTGGCGCGCGACAGCATGACCAACGGCAAGGTGGTGACCCGGAAGGACTGGACGCGGTTCAGCTACGACAAGGGCGTCGATCGCGACAACCGGTCGCCGCGGGACATCTGGGAGTTCAACGAGTCATTGCCGAACGACCCCGAGGCGGCGCTCGAGACGATCTACGCGGAGGTCAGGCGGATCTATGCCAACGAGCCTGACTGGGACAAGAACTGGGTCAAGGGTGACTGGCTGCACGATCGCGCCTTCTGGCTGTGCTCGGTGCTGCTCGGCGACGCAGACGGGCTGCCCGCGCAACCGGAGACCCAGGCCACGCTCTACCGGGCGATCGCGAGGATTCCGGGCGTCGAGGTCAGGACCGATGTCGAGGATCTCGCGGGCCGCAAGGGAGTCATGATCTACTACGAGTCCGGTCCAGCGGGAGCACTCGAGGCGCGGGGGATCATCCTCTCCTCGACGACGTACGAATATCTGGGCCACAAGTACTGGTCAGACCTGGGCCCCGACTTCGAACGCGCCGTGCTCGAGAGAAAGGTGGTCGACAAGCCCGGCAAGCCCAAGCCCTGCGTCGTCGACCGGGACACCGTCGAGCATCGGTGACACTCGATCCGCAACTCTCGATCCGCGTGGCCTGATAGCAGGTGGTGTCGGTAGGTGCTCGGGCCAGAGCATCTACCGGCCCGCATTCGGGCGTGTTCCGGTTTGCGGACGTGTGACTCGCCATGTGGACGCCGCCGGGGCGGCCTGCGCCGCTTGGCGCTCCGCCCAGATGAGCGGCTCGTCTGCTGCGACCTCGCCGATCCGCGCGTTTGAACCTTTGGCGCCGCCCTGACGAATAAGAGGAGAGCGGGTCCTGAAGGTGGCGCGCGTACCCGAGGTGACGGCAGGTTCGAGATGAGTGACGTCCGGGCGGCGGACCGACTGGAGAAGGATGCCGACGCGAGGACCAGAACGTTCCCGCGTGCCGGCTTTGCGCTCGCTGGGCTCGTCGAGCTCGGCGGGCTGGGCGGGTTGTCGGCCTATCCAGGGCTCGGAACGACCGGGTGGCTCACCGGCCTCGCCTTCACGGTCGGCGCTGGAGCGACGCTCGTCGCGACGTTCCGTCGGGCCGGCAAGCGTACGTTGACCCCGGCGGACTGGATCACCCTGCTGCGGCTCACCTTGATCGGCTGGGTGACCGCGATCGCGATCGACCGGATCGGGCAGACCGCTCCGCTGCTGATGGCAGTGATCGCAGCAGTGGCACTGGTGCTGGACGGGGTGGACGGCAAGGTCGCTCGGCGCACCGACACGGCGTCGGACTTCGGCGCCCGGTTCGACATGGAGGTCGACGCCGTCCTGCTTCTCGTCCTCAGCGTGTTCGTGTCGGTCCTGCTCGGTCCCTGGGTGCTCGCGATCGGTGGCATGCGGTACGCCTATGTCGTCGCGAGCTGGGGCCTGCCCTGGCTGCGGATCCCGCTGCCGCCGAAGTACATCCGGAAGGTCATCGCGGTCGTGCAGGGTGTCGTCCTCGTGGTGGCGAGCGTGGATCTTGTCCCGGCAGCTGTCGAAGTGGGTGCGCTGCTCGTTGCCCTCGGGCTGTTGAGCTGGTCGTTCGGGCGGGATGTGCTGTGGCAGTGGCGGCAGCGCCGGCGGGTTCCGGCGATCGGACCGGATCGCGCGACCGACTCCGCCCCAGACGACGGCCCGCAGGCTGGGGGTTCGGCCAAGTCCCGGGTCCTGGTGTGGGGGACGACCGCGCTGGCCGGACTGGTGGTCTTCGTCGGGCTGGTGCTGCCGAACAACCTCCTGCTCCTGCATCCGCAAGCGTTCGTGCGCATCCCGCTGGAGGCGGTCGTCGGAGCTGTCGTGCTCCTCGTCCTCCCACCACGGCCCAGGGTGGTGGTGGCGACTGTCGTCGGCGTGAGCCTGGCACTGGTCACCCTGCTGAAGCTGCTGGACATGGGTTTCCACGCCGTGCTGGGCAGGTCGTTCGACCCGGTCCTCGACTGGGTGCTCCTGCCCAATGCCGTGGAGTTCCTCTCAGGGTCGTTCGGTTGGGTTGGTGCCGTCGCGGGCGTCCTGGGCGCCGGCCTGCTCGCGATCGGACTTCCGGTCGTCATGGCGTTCTCGGTGGTGCGGCTCGCCAAACAGATGCGCGGGCATCGAAGGGTCGCGATCCAGGCAGCGCTCGTGGTGGGTGTCGCGTGGGTGCTTTGCCTGGCGCTCGGCGTGAAGGTGAGTGGGGCGCGCGTGGCGTCGACGGGGATATCGACATACGTCCGCGACCGCGTGGCCTGGATGTACGCGACTGTCCAGGACCAGCAGACGTTCGCCGCCGAGGTCGGCGTCGACGCCTTCGGCCACGTCCCGGGAGACCAGCTGCTCTCCGCGCTCCGCGGCAAGGACGTGATCTTCGCCTTCATCGAAAGCTACGGGCGGATCGCGATCGAGGACTCGCAGATGGCGCCCCTGGTCGATGCCGTGCTGGACGACGGCACCCGTCGGCTGCGTGAGGCTGGTTTCCAGACCCGCAGCGCGTTCCTCACCTCGCCGATCACGGGGGCGGGGAGCTGGCTTGCGCATTCCAGCTTCATGTCAGGCCTGTGGATCACGAACCAGCAGCGCTATCGCACGGTCATGCACAGGGAGCGGCTGACGCTGGTCGGCGCATTCCGCAGGACGAACCACTGGCGCACGGTCGGTGTCATGCCGGGGACCAGGCGGGCATGGCCAGAGGGGAGGTTCTACCGGTTCGACCAGGTCTACGACGCTCATGATCTCGGCTACCGGGGCCCGGAGTTCGGATGGTCACCGATCCCTGACCAGTACGCGCTGGCGGCGTTCGAGCGACTCGAGCACGGCCGAGCCGATCGCGAGCCGCTTGCCGTCGAGATCGTCCTGACCAGCAGTCACAGCCCATGGGTTCCGCTGCCGGAGATGGTCGGGTGGAACGAGCTCGGCGACGGCTCGATCTATCGAGCCATCCACAAGGCTGGAAAAGATCCCGAGTGGGTGTGGAAGGACGCCGATCGGGTGCGCGTCGAGTACGCCCGCGCCATTGCGTACTCGTTGCGCAGCCTCATCTCGTACGTCGAGGAGTACGGCGACGACGACACCGTCGTGGTCGTCCTCGGCGACCACCAGCCATCCCCGGTCGTCACCCGGAACGAGCGCAACCACGACGTGCCGATCTCGATCATCGCTCGTGACCCGGCCGTGCTGGACCGGATCGCCGACTGGGGGTGGCGGCCCGGTCTACGGCCCGACGCCCATGCACCGGCCTGGCGGATGGACAGCTTTCGTAACCGTTTCCTGACCGCGTACAGCCCGCATCTCACCGGCTGACGCAGATCTGCTCAATCCAGCAGGCCGATGCGACGAAGCGTCTGGCGTACGTCAGCTCGGGCATCGCGATCCAGTGTCGGAAGGGGTGCGCTCACCACACCGGTGCCGATGCCGAGCTCCGCGACCGCGGCTTTGAGCACGCTGAGCCAGAAGTACCGGCCGCAGAGGTCGACCAGCGCATCGAGACGGCTCTGCAGCGCGGCTACGGCGTCGCTGTCGCCCGCGGCGACGGCCTGAGACAGCGCCCGCATCGTGCCGGGGGCGATGTTCTCCAGACCCGAGACGTATCCGTCGATGCCGGACCTCCAGAACTTGCTCGCTTGCTTCTCCACGCTGCCTTGCAGCACCGTCCAACCGGTCTGGTCCCGCGACGTGAGCAGCCACGCGAAGAACTCCGTATCTTGCGAGGAGTCCTTGATCCCCACGATGTTCGGCTCGCCGGCGAGGGCGAGGACGGTCTCCCGATCCAGCGGATTGCCCGTGTGGCTGGGGATGTTGTACAGCACGACGGGGAGGTCGCAGGACGCGGCCACTGCGGCGAAGTGCCGGCGCAGCGCCGCGCTGTCGTGCTGGTAGTAGTACGGCGCGCAGACGGCGACGTAGGACGCGCCGGACGACTTCGCGCGGTCGATGCGTTCGACGACCCGCGCGGTGCCGGTGTCACCCACTCCGCAGACGAGAGGGAGCCGTCCGCCGAGCTGGTCGGCAACGACGGCAAGTGCCGTGTCGGCGACGGAGTCCTGCAAGATTGCGAGCTCGCCGGACGTGCCGAGGACCATGATGCCGTCGACGGCGCCCACGAGGCGTTCGACCTGTTGCCGCAGGGCAGGCTCGTCGACCTGCTCACGGTGATCCAGCGGTGTGACGATGGGGCAGAACACTCCTCGCGGGCCGCCGTTCGCAGGTTGCGTGTCGTTCATCGTCGTACCTCCGTCGAGGGTCGTGCCGCACGGCACCAGCCAACCGCAACTGCGTTGTTGCGGGTCCTTGTTGCGGCGATTGACATCGGAGCGCGATCACGTCGAGGCGGAGTGCTCGTATTCGTCCAGCCGAGTGCGGATGTCGCCGAAGTGCGCGCTCATGGCCTGACGGAGGCCCACGCCGGTGCGGAGGGCGTCGACGATCGCGCGGTGGTCTTCGGCGGCGTGCGACGGTTTGCCGAGTGCGGGGCCCAACCGATCGGACAGCACCCAGAAGATCTCGATCAACCCGGTGACGAGCTCGTTTCCCAGGACGCTGAACAGCTTGAGGTGGAAGGCTTTGTCCACCTCGGCCAGCGAATCGCCGGCGCGCTGGAGCCGATCCATCTCGTCGACCAGAGTGTCGAGCTCGTCGAGCACGCCCGGGTCGACGTGTTTCGCGACCGTCTCGATCAGTCCCTCTTCGAGCGTCTCGCGGACGACGAGCACGTCCTGCAGCGAGGCACCGTGAGCCGCGAGTCCGTACGGCAGCTGGTCGAGGATGGGTTGGAACGAGAACGCGGTCACGTAGAGGCCCTTGCCTTGCTTGGCTTCGATGACGCCCAGCGTCTGCAGGCTACGGGTGGCCTCCCGCAACGAGATCCTGCTGATACCGAGCTCTTTGGCCAACGCACCTTCCGAGGGCAAGGCGTCGCCCGGCCGCAGACCGTGGGTGTCGATGTACTCCCGTAGCCGTTGCTGGGCAAGCCGGAACTTGGACTCCACGGCGGCAGCCTAGCTCGCGTTCTCGAACGGAAGGTGCAGCACGAGCCGGCGCTTGCCAACCTCGCGACCAGAAGCGAGCCGGGAGATCTCGACGGCGGACAGCGCCCGGGTGTAGATCCGGACCTCATCGATCGAGCCGTGGAAGCGGTTGGCCCCGTCGACCCGTTGTCCGATGTGGATTCCGTGGATTCCGAACTCCTTGCCGATCGTCACCGAGCCGTACGGGCCGGAGAGGTTGCGTACGGCTACCTCCGTGCCGTCGATCCAGAGTGAGAAGCGCGCACCGTCTCGCCGCACGGCGACGTGATGCCATGCTCCGTCGTTGTAGCTGCCGCTGGACGCGATCGCACTGCCCCAGTCCAGATCCGTGCCGATCAGTGCCCGAATCCGGTTGGCCCGTGGCTCGGCGCGTAGCCAGACCTGCGGCGTCGTGTTGCTTCCCATGCGGTACGCCCAGATCAACGCGTGATCGCCGGTGGTGGCGGAGTAGCGGAACCACGCCGACCAGGTGAAGTCCCCGTTGCCCAGGTCGAGGGTGTCGGCGTACGGAACCTCCACCCAGTCGTCGACCCCGTCGAGGTCCAGCGCGTTGCCGACTCGACCAGCGCCGAGTCCGGCATCACCACGCACGTAGGCGATGTGCGTGTGTCGCGAGGCATCCTTCGTCGTCGGTCCAGGCTCTGGCGGGTCGGGAATGCCGGGTGGGTCGCCGTTCGGTGAGGCCAGGAACTCTTCGTCGAAGCGGATCCAGCGAATCGACTCGTACGCCCAGTCGACTCCGGCTTCGTACGCAAGACCGGTGAGCCGGTCGTCGATCCGTACCAGGTCCGAGTAGCCCGCCGGACCCCACCAGATCACCTTGCCTTCCTGCCAGGTCTGCCAGCTCTCGCCCCCGTCGTACGATGCGCGGATCGCCATCACCTCACGCGCGGCGGGATGCGCCGGCGCGGAGAAGAGCAGGCGGTCGTACGCGCTCAGCACGCTGGCCTGGACCATCGGCATCGACAGGTCATGCTGGGTGACGAACGGCGCGTCGAACGTCTCGCCGCCATCGCTGCTGACCGCGACGGCTCGGTTGCCTGGCTCCGGCGTCGAGCCTTGTTCCCTCGCGAGGACGAGGATCCTGCCATCGGGCAACTCGACGGCCGTGCTCTCGCCAGGCCGCAGGACGGTGTCCGGGCGCTCGTCTGTCGCACCGCGCTGCCAGGTGAGACCGCCGTCGTCGCTGTAGGCCAGCACGACCCCTCCGGGCTGGCCGGTTCCCGTGCCGTAGTAGCAGGGAACCACCAACCTGCCTGCATGCGGACCGTGGTGCAGCTGGATGCCGTGCACTGGTCCTGTGCCGTACCACCACAACCACTCGGGCTTGCTGATCTGGTCGCTGACGTCGACCGGGTCGGTCCACGTCAGGCCGTCGTCCTCGCTGTGTTGCAGGTACGGCACCCGATGGTTCGGGTTGTCGCCGGGGTTGTACGTGCTGAGCAGTGAAATGCGTCCGGACTCGTAGTCGACGACGGGCGCCGGATTCCCCCTGGTGTGGCCGTTTCCCTCGATCAGCACCTGAAGCGGTCCCCAGGTCTTGCCGCCATCTGTGGAGCGACGCATCACGAGGTCGATGTCACCGGCGTCGCCACAGTCGTTCACCCGACCTTCGGCGAAGGCCAGCAAGGTGCCCGCTTTCGTACGGACGACGGCGGGAATTCGAAAACAGGAGTAGCCCAGCGTGCCGGACTCGAAGAGCATCTGCTCGTCGGCGTATCCCGGGCCGGTTGTCGTCAGCTTGGGTCGCCCGGCGTGTGCGGTTGCGGTCTCGGTGCTCAGCATGGTGAGGGAGAGGGCGGCGCATACTCCGAGGGTCGTGGCGAGGAATGAGCCGGGAGCGTGCCAGGGGAGCGTGCGCGCACCTGTCATCGTGGGGGTCTCCTTCGGGCCGCTCGTGCCTTAGAACTGGTCGAGGTCAGCGGACGTCGTACGTGATCAAAGCCATGGTCGTGGACCTGTAAGTTAGCTGATGTCTTACAGGTAGCCAACGATCACACGACCTGCTGTCAGGATCTGGCATCGAGAGGGAAATCAGGTCGCCGTTCGATCCTGGCCGTGGCGCAGCGAGCTCGCTCTCACCACCAGCTCGGGTTGGATGACGATCCGGCGCACCGGCAGAGGGTCGGCTGCTTCCGCGTGGTCGCGCACCAGGTCGACCGCGGTGCGCCCGAGGATGTGGCGCGGTCGGCGGACCGTCGTCAGGGGCACCGTGGCCGATGCCGCGAAGTCGATGTCGTCGTAACCCACGACTGCGATGTCGGCCGGAATGCGAATCCCCGGCCGGGCGGTCAACGCCTGCATGATGCCGATCGCGAGAGAGTCGTTGGCCGCGATGATTCCGTCGGGTCGGTCGCGCTGCGGGCGAGCAGCGATGGCGTCACCAACGGCCCGTCCGGCGGGAACGGTCCGCTCCTCCGTCGCGATCACCCTGAACGCGACGCCCGGGTGGTCCCGGACGGCCCGCTGCGCGCCCTCGATCCGCTCCGCGACCTGGCGGATGGTGTCAGGTCCGCCGACGAACGCGATGGACCGACAGCCCTGCTCGATGAGGTGGGTCACGGCCCGCTCGGCGCCGAAGACATCGTCGATACCGACAGAGGAGAACCGATCCGACGGGGCGTAGGCGTCGAGGAGCACTGTGGGAATCTTCCGGGCCGCGAGGAGGTCCAAGTCGGCCGGGCGCGTGCTGCCGGAGGCAAGGATCACCCCGCGAACTCGCTGCTGGACGAACATCTCGATGTACTCCGACTCCCGCACGGCGTCGCCACTGCTGCTGACCAGCACCATGAAGAGGCCAGCCTCCGCGGCCCGGCGTTCCACCGCCTGCGCGACCTCACCGGAGAACGGATTGCTGAGCTCCAGGGCGACGAAGGCGAGGATCTTGCTCTGGCCGGCACGAAGCTGACGCGCCGCCTCGTTACGGACGTACCCGAGATCCTTGATGGCCTTGCGGATCCGTCTCGACGTCACCGGCGAGACGCGATGCGGGGTGTTGAGGTACTTCGAGACGGTCCCGACCGACACGTTTGCCCGCTGCGCAACCTCGCGGATGCTGACCACCGGCACCTCCTGACGCGGGTGTAACGATTCATTCCCTGCTCCGGTGCAACCGAGGTCGTGTGTGTCTGGACTCTCGCGAATCCGTAACCCCGCCGGACGCCCGGGTTCGCCGCTGTCCATCGTCGGACGTGGGAAGTCTACGGCGTTGACACCACCAACGCGCAGGGCGAGACTCGCTCTACGGAAGAGTGAAACGATACATTCCGCCGGCCACGCGGCTGCAAGCTGACGTCGACAGTCACGGTCATGCTCGAGGTCGGGCCGACGAAAGGATCGTGCCCTGACCAGCTGCCGTCAGGCATCTGGCAGAAGTGTCGTGTTGTGGCTGTTCGCTGCATTCACATCGTCTCGTCAGGGGGTCGGGAATGTTTCGGATCAGCGCGGCGCGGCCGGATCGACGAAGCAGCCGACCAGGTGCCAGCGTCGCCGTACGCGTCATCGGTGGTCTGGCCGTGCTGGCTCAGATCGCGGTCGCCTCGGCCTGTGCCACACAAGATGGCGAGTCGTCCGATGCTGGCGGCAAGGTGACCATCACCTTGGAAGGTCCGAACCAGTGGAACGACAGCGGGTCGTCGTTCGGTAAACCGTGGGAGGACCTCGTGGCGGCCTTCGAGAAGGCCGAGCCAAACATCGAGGTCAAGACGGTCGTGCTGCCGTTGAACAGCTTCAGCCAGACGATCTCTACTCACCTGGCTGCAGGAACCGCGCCGGAACTGGTGTTCAACCAGGCGCCCCATCAGCCGTACATGGTCACGCCACTCGACGAGTATCTGAAAAAGCCCAACCCCTACATCACGGAAGGTCCGGGCAGCAAACGGTGGGTCGACGTCTTCCGCGAGCGCTACTACGGGATCGGCAACCCAGCGAGCCGCAATGCCGACGGCAAGGTCGAGTTCGTGCCGTTCAACCTGGTCGGCACCGGCCTGTTCTACAACAAGGATGCGTTCGCCGAGGCGGGCGTCGAGGCGCCCGTGAAGACGTTCGAGGATCTCATCGACGCGTGCGGCAAGCTCGAAGCCGCCGGCTACACGCCGTTGGCGATGGACCGCTCGGACCTCGGCCCAGGCTGGACGATGGCCACGATCAGCGGCATGTTGCTGGACAGCAAGGTCGACGAGCTGAACGTCTACACGGTGGAGGGCAAGCCGGGCAAGGCAGTTTCGTCGACCGGCAAGCCGGTCGTGACGGCGAAGTCGGTGGCGAGAGCCGTTCTCACCGGCGCGCTGAACACGAAGACGCCCGAGGTCGTCGAGGCGCACAAGCTCCTCAAGCGGATGTGGGATGCATGCGTCGACGAGAACTGGTCGGGCAACACCGAAGGTCTCAACGGTGCCGTCGTCGGCCTCCGTGACTTCGCGTCCGGCAGAGCGGCCATGGCGTGGGGCGTCAACTTCGGTGTGAGCGCCTTGCAGGACGTGAGCTTCTCGTTCTCCAGCATGCCGTTCCCGCAGATCACCAAGGAGTCCACGCCACTCGCCACCGGTGCTCCGGCTCGGTTCGGTGCGAGCGTCGGGGGGACGAGCTACATGATCCCGTCGACGGTGAAGGGCGAGAAGCTGGAGGCGGCGGTGAAGTTCCTGCAGTTCGTCAGCACGCCGAAACACATCCAGCCGTGGCTGCAGGCGACGGGTGGTATCTCCGCGGTGAAGGGTGCGAGTGGCGCGGCGGAGACCAAGGCGTTCGCCGAAGGGACCTGGGGAGAGTCGATTCCGCTCGCGATGCCCGGTGGCCCACCTGGGGTCACCGGGCTCAGCCTGTACGAAGGCTGGCTCCTCGGCACGAAGTCCCTGCCAGAACAACAACGCTACCTCCAGGACCTGTGGATCAAGGGGGCGCGGCAAGCTGTGAAGGACAACAAGTGGGACAACGAGCCCTGGGCGAAGCAGGACTAGCCGACCCTGGCCGCACGAGATGACATCGCGGGAGCACGTCCTGGACCGAGCCGAGGCGAAGGAGGGGGCATGCGAGCGAGGCGCCGCCGCTTCCCGTGGTATGCCTACGTGGCGCTGACGCCACTCTTCGCCGTGCTGGCGGTGTTCGCCTACTATCCCGCGGCGAGCGGGATCTGGCACTCGTTCTACGAGTGGCGACCGGGGTTCGAATCAAAGTTCGTGGGGCTCGACAACTACATCGCGATGGTCCACGACGACCTGTGGTGGCACTCGTTTCGCAACCTCGGCATCATCTTCATCTTCAGTGTGACCATCGCGTGGGCGATCCCCTTGCTCGCCGCCGAGCTCGTCATCAGTCTCGAGAGCAAGCGGGCACAGTTCGTGTTCCGTACCCTGCTCATCGCCCCGATGGCATTTCCCGGTGTGGTCACGGTGCTGTTGTGGGCGGCGATGTACGAGCCGAACAACGGTGTCATCAATCGGACCCTCACTGGCCTAGGTCTTGGTGCTCTGGCGCAGAACTGGGTCGGAGATCCGGATCTCGCGCTGCTGTCCTTGCTCTTCATCGGCTTCCCGTTCGTCGCCGGCCTGCCGTTCCTCGTGTTCCTCACCACGCTGCAGAACGTGCCGACCGAGGTCTTCGAGGCCGCGGCACTCGATGGCTGCGGCAGGCTTCGCCGGCTGGTCCAGATCGACCTTCCGCTCATGACCGGCCAGCTCAAACTGCTGGTCTTCCTCGCCACAATCAGTGTGCTGCAGTACGGCTTTGCAGCCTACCTCGTCACCGGTGGCGGCCCGGACAACGCGACGCAGGTCCCGGTGCTGCGGATGCTGGGAGTGGCTTTCCAGGGCGGTGACTGGGGATACGCGGCGGCGCTGTCCACGACGCTTTTCGTCCTGACGATCGCGGCGAGCATCGTCATCGTGCTCATACGCGGGAAGGACACGACGGATGTCCGTGCGCTCTGACGTGTCGCTCCCGGGAGTCGAGCGGAACGCCGGTTCCGACGCAGAACGGCCGCCTGTGGCGGGGCGGCGCTCCGGTGTGGCGTTACGACGCGGGCGACGTCGACTCCACCAGGCGTCGATCATGGCGACGCTCAGCGTGATCGTGTTCGTCGGGCTCTTCCCGTTCCTCTTCATGCTGGTCACGTCGTTCAAGACCAACCAGCAGTACTACGAGTCGTGGTGGCTCCCGACGCTCCCACTGCACGTGGAGAACTACGCCCGGGCCTGGGCGCAGGTCGAGCCGTACTTCGTCACGTCTTTGATCGTCGCGAGCGTGTCGATCGTGGGCTCGATCGGGTTGTGCTCGGTGGCGGCGTTCGTCTTCGCCCGCTACCGATTCCTCGGACGTAACCTCCTGTTCGGCTTGGTGGCCGCCCTCCTCATGGTGCCCGGCATCGCGAGCCTGATCCCGACCTTCGTCCTGATGCGTGACCTCGGACTGCTCAACACGAGGATCGTGCTGGCGATCCCCCACGTGGTGGGCGGTGCGGTGCTCGGCACCTTGCTGATGAAGACCTTCGTCGAGCAGCTTCCGCAGGAGCTGTTCGACGCTGCCCGGGTCGACGGTGCCGGTGGCCCGCGCATGTTCGCCTCGATCACGCTTCCCTTGTCCCTTCCGGTCATCGGGACCATCGCGCTGGTCACAGTGATCGGCGTGTGGAACGACTTCTTCTGGCCGCTTCTCACCGTCACGGACAACGAGCTGCGGACGGTCTCGGCCGGTCTGCAGTTCTTCCAAACGCAGAACGCCACGGAGTACGGTCCGCTGTTCGCCGGCTACGCGATCGCGAGCGTTCCACTCCTCCTGCTGTTCGTCTTCTTGTCCAAGTACTTCCTCGCCGGCCTGCAGGGAGGTCTTCCCGGCGCAGGCGGCAACAAGTGAGGTGGCCCATGCTGCTCGGAGCCGTGTTCCCCACATCCCACCCCCGGAGGTCGCTCATGCGGAGAAGGCTCGCTTCCCGGCTCTTGCTTGCCCTGGCCCTGACTGTCTCGTCGGTCCCGCTCGCGCTGGTGCTCGTCACCGGGCACGCAGGTGCGCAGACCACCGCGCCTGGCATCACGTCCGTGTCGGCCGGCGACGACACGATCGTCGTGACCGGACGGGTCGAGCCCGGCGCGACGGATGTGGCGATCTACGCGCTCGGAGCCGAGGCGGACCCGGAAAGCTATGCCGACGCCGCACCCACGGTGACTGCGACACCGGACACTGACGGTGCGTTCGTCGCGTCCATACCACGTCTGGATGCCGAGGGATGGGATCGGCTCTACGACCAGTACGTCGCGGTGGTGGGCTCGGGCGACACAGCCGAATTGGTCGGTGGACCGCGTTTCGTCGATCAGCTGGCCTTCACGCCGGAGCGCGACTTCGACTACCCGACGGCCCTGAGCAAGAAGGGCCTGCAGGTCGAGATGACCGACGACGCCGAGGAACTCGGAGTGCAGCACGCCGGAATCAACGTCCCGTTCAACTCCCTCATGCGGATCGGGCCGGGCGACGATCCGGCGCAGGTGATTCCGTTCGAGTCCAACGGCCGGACGTACTACTTCGACCGCAACGCGGTCACCCAACTCGACGCGCAGATCAAACCGCTCTCCGACAACGGCGTCCTCGTCAACCTGATCCTCATTCTCTACCGTGACGGCAACCCGCAGTCGGCATGGCCCGTGCTCCACCATCCCGACGCGAACCTCGACGCGGGAATCGTCTTCGCGTTCAACACCAAGACTGCCGAGGGCGTCGCGTACTTCACAGCCGCGATGGAGTTCCTGGCCGACCGCTACACCCGCGCCGACCAGAAGTACGGTCGGGCCGTCGGTTACATCGTCGGCAACGAGGTCGACGCCCAGTGGGTGTGGGCGAACTCCGGGGACATGGTCCTCGAGGACTTCCTGGGCTACTACGCGAAGGCCGTCCGCATCGCGTGGCTCGCGACCCAGAAGTACTGGAACGGTGCCCGGACCTACATCTCACTGACCCACTGCTGGACCACGGTCTGTGGAGCGAATCCTGATCCCGCGAACCCCACGCGGTTCTATCCCGGCAAGGACGTGATCGACCAGCTGAACGCGCTCACCAAACGAACCGGGGACGTGGGGTGGAACGTCGCGCACCACCCGTACCCTGAGGACCTTCGCAATCCAGCGTTCTGGAACGACCAGACCGCGACACCCGGCTTCGACACCCCGCGGATCACGTTCAAGAACATCGAGGTGCTGCCTGCGTATCTCGACCAGCCCGACCTCCACTACGGTGGCGCAAGCCGACGCATCATCTTGTCCGAGCAGGGTTGCAACACCCCGGACGCCAGCGAGGAGGCCGAGCGGCTGCAGGCGGCCTGTTACGCCTACGCGTACTACAAGATCCGGTTCCTCGACTCCATCGACGCGTTCATCCTGCATCGCCACGTCGACCACCAGCAGGAAGGCGGGCTGCGACTCGGCTTGTGGACGTGGGACGACGAGCGACCGGAGAGCGCGATGCCGGGACGGCACAAGGTGAGCTATGACGTGTTCGAGGGAATCGACACGTCCCGCTCCCTCGACGTGACGGAGTTCGCGAAACCCATCATCGGCATCGACGACTGGGCGGACGTCATCGAGGGATTCGATCCGTCGGCGTTGGCCCAACGCACCCCACCACGAGAACTCGCCACGCAGGTCGGCCCCCGTCCGGTGCGGGAACGGATCGTTTCGGACTTCGAGAAGGGCACCGACGGCTGGCGGCCGGCCGACAACGCGTACGCCGTGGAGCAGGCACAAGGCGGGGTCACGGGCAAGCGGTCGCTTCGGGTCCGGTTCGACAGCCCGGCACAGCTGCCGGCCTGGTCGCGCATTGCCAAGACCTGGAAAGGCACGGATGTCGTGTTCGACGAGCCGCAGGACGCACGCCGGATGCGGTGGCTGAACCTCGCCGTCCGAGTGCCGGAACCAGCGTCTGGAGAGCTGCAACCGGACAACCTCTTCTACGCCCGGGTCAACGTGTACGCAGAGGATGGCGATGTGGTCTATGGCCTGGCCAGGCTGGATCCCTTCCGTGGCTGGAACCGCCTCTCCGTCGATCTCTCCGACTGGCAGTCTCGGTCGGCGATCGCACGGGTGAAGGTCTGGGTCAGGGGTACGACGAACGACGACTGGAACGGGACCTTCGACCTCGACCACGTGTCGTTGTCACGTCAGATCGCGCCGCCGCCAGGCCCGCACAGCCTCGACGCCTCACGGTGACAGTTGACCGTGCACCCCGTGCCTGGAGGGGGACGGGGTGCACGGTCATCTGATTAGGTGGGAGCAGGAGGTGTAGGGATGTCCATCGACCAGCTCACCACCGGCACGATGCACGACGCTTTGCAGCGGGCAGCTGCCGACCATCTGATGCTCCATTTCTCCAAACAGCGGGTGGACGATCTGCTGGTCTTGGAGCGGGGCGAGGGGCCGTACGTGTACGACACCAAGGGCCGGCGCTACGTGGATGCGTTGTCGAGCCTCTTCTGCGCGCAGTTGGGGTATTCGTACGGCGACGAGATGGCGCAAGCCGCCACGGCCCAGCTCACGACGCTGCCGTTCAACACCAACTGGGCGACGGCGCATCCACCGGCCATCCAGCTGTCCGAGCGTGTGGCCGAGCTTGCGCCGGACGGCATGACCCGGGTGTTCTTCACAAGTGGCGGCTCGGAATCGGTGGAGGCGGCATGGAAGCTGGTTCGGGAGCACTATGTCGCGATCGGCCAACCGCAGCGTACGAAGGCGATCGCCCGCAAGGTCGCCTATCACGGCGTCACGTTGGGTGCGCTGGCCTTCACAGGTGTGCCCAGGCTCAAGGAGCCGTTCGGCACGCCGCCGATCGACGTCACGCACGTCTCGAACACCAACGCGTTCCGGGCGCCCGACGCTCACGATCCCGAAGCGTTCTGCGCGCGTTTGCTCGGCGAGCTCGAGCAGACGATCCTCGCGGCAGGACCCGACCAGGTAGCGCTGATCATCGCAGAGCCGGTTCAGAACGCCGGGGGATGCCTGGTCCCGCCACCTGGCTACTGGCGTGGACTGCGTGAGATCGCCGACCGTTACGGCATCCTGCTGATGGCCGACGAGGTCATCACCGGCTGCGGCCGGCTGGGGGAGTGGTTCGGGATCGCCCGGGAGGGCATCACACCGGATCTCGTGAGTCTTGCCAAGGGACTCACGTCGGCATACGCGCCGATGGGCGCGGTCGTCGCCACGGAGCGCGTCGTGGCGCCGCTGATCGAGACTGGGCGGATGTTCCGGCACGGGATCACGTTCGGGGGACACCCGGTGAGCGCCGCCATTGCGCTGCGGAACATCGAGATCTTCGAGCGGGACCGGGTGCTGGAGAACGTACGGACGCTGGAGAGCTACCTCGGTCAGCGCCTGAGGGAGCTTCTCGCGTTGCCCATCGTCGGTGACGTGCGTGGCGCTGGGTTCTTCTGGGCGATCGAACTCGTGAAGGACGAGGCGAACACCCGCTTCGAAGGCGCCGAGCGTGACCGGCTGCTGAAGGAGTTCCTGCCGCGGAAGCTGCTGGAGGCCGGCATCATCGCGCGTACGGATGACCGTGGCGACAGCATGCTGCATATCGCACCGCCCTTGATCTGCGACCGGCAGGTGCTCGACGAGATCGTGCAGGGACTGGGTGACGTGATCACCGACGCCGGGAGCTTCGTGCGTGGTCTAGCGAGGTGAGAGCACCAGCTGGGTGAGTGCACCCGCTTCTCCAACGGAGTCATCCGTCCTGTGAGGGTGACGCACATTTTGCGGGTATGAGACGTCGGTTCGGATGTGCCCGCTGGCCGGGACCATCCTCACCCACGCATCGAGCCCGGATCCGTACGGAGGTCCGATGAGCGAGTCAACCGGTGCCACCGACGTCCTGACCAGGATGGATGAACGCATCCCCACGTCGTTCTACTGGAAACTCACCCTGCTCGCGACGGTCGGTGGGTTCCTCTTCGGGTACGACACGGCCAACATCGGGTCGGTCCTCGGTTTTGTGCCGTACGAAATGAGTGATCTCGTCACCGGCTACCTCGTGGCCGGTGCGTCGCTCGGCGCGGCTGCGGGGGCACTCTCGGCCGGCCCGCTCACGGATCGATTCGGGCGCAAGTCGCTCCTCGTCGTCGATGCGGGCATCTACGCAGCCGGTGCGTTGCTGTCGGCCGTGGCGTGGAACGTCGGGACCTTGCTCGTCGCCCGTACGCTGATCGGGCTGGCCGTCGGCGCCGACTCGGCGATCGCGACCGCCTACATCGCAGAGTACGCGCCGCGGGGACGCCGTGGAGCCCTCAGCATGCTTCAGCAGTGGATGATCACCGTGGGCATCCTTGTCGCGTATCTCGTCGCTCTGCTCATCTTTCGCACCATGCCGCAACACGCATACGGCCTGGACTGGCGGTTGATCCTTGGGCTGGGTGCCGTCCCTGCCATCCTGGCGCTCGTGCTGCGGACGCGCATGCCGGAGTCGCCCCGCTGGCTGTTACGGCATGGCCGCTTCGACGATGCCCGGAAGGCGGTCGCCATGCTGGGCATCGAGGTTTCCGACGAGGAGATCCGGGCCCGGGCGCACGAGATCATCCACCCGGCAGGAGAGCCCGAGTCCACCGAGGCACAGCCGCTCCGGCGTGGTCGACACTGGACGCGCGGCGTTCAGCGGGCACTCATGGTTGTGGTGGTGTTCTTCATCTTCCAGCAGATCACCGGGATCAACGTACCGTTCTACTACGGCCCTGAGATCCTCGAGCCCTACTTCGGCGGTGGAGGCGAGTCGAGACTCGAGTCGACGACGACCGCCATCGAAGCCACCACGATCATGAGCGCGGTCAACGTGGCCGCGACGTACTTCGCGTTCCGGTTCATCGACCGCATCGGCCGCAGGTGGCTGGCGATGGGCGGCTTCGCCGGCATGGCGATCTCGATGCTGATCGGCGCCTTCGGCGACGGCATGCTGAGCGACGTCGCCAAGGTCCTCGTCGTGGTGACCGCGTTGAACCTGTTCATCGTGTCGTTCGCGGTGGGCGTCGGCGGAACCGGATGGCTGATCCAGGGCGAGGTCTTCCCCACGGCCGTACGTGGGAGTGCCGCGGCTCTCGGGGCGACCGCCGACTGGCTGGCGAACTTCGCCCTCATCCTGGTCTTCCCGCTGTGGGTCAGCGCGATCGGCCTGTCGTGGGTGATGGTGTGCTTTGCCGCACTGTGCGGTATGGCGGTCCTCTTCGTCGCGGCATATCTACCCGAGACCAAGGGACTGTCGGTGGAAGCGATCACGCGAGTGTTCGAGCGCGCCGCAGCGTCGGGAATCCTCATGCCATTCGTGAGATCCGCTGCGGCGAAGGAAGCCGACCATTAGCCCGACGAGCGCGCTTCCTCTCCCGGCCTGGCCAGACGTGGACGGTGACTCTTCACGCGGATGCGGCGTCGGACTACACACGCGGTGTGGCATCTGGGCAAAGCGCCAGCCTGTGGCGCGCATGGGAAGACGAACGACAGCGGCTGTGGAAGCGCCGCGGGTTTGTTGCGGCCAGCGGGCTCAGCGCCCTCGGGCTCGCCTTCGACATGCTACGGCCTAGCCTTGCGACGGCAGCGACCCCGAAGTTTCGGGCGTACCCCTTCAGCCTTGGCGTGGCTTCCGGCGATCCCTTGCCAGACTCCGTCGTGCTCTGGACCCGGCTCGCACCCGAACCACTGGAGAACTTCGGCGGAATGGACGCTGTCAGGGTGCCCGTACAGTGGCAGGTCGCCGAGGATCCCAAGTTCCGCAGGGTCGTGCGGTCCGGCAGCACCCTTGCGTTGCCTGAATACGTGCACTCGGTCCACGTCGACGTGCGTGGCCTGAAACCGGGTCGTCCGTACTACTACCGCTTCCGGTGCGGCGGTGAGATCTCGGCGGTCGGGCGGACGAGGACCGCACCGGCACCGTCCACCGACCTCTCGGCTTTGAGGTTCGCCATCGTCTCCTGCCAGGCCTGGTTCGACGGCTTCTACACCGCCTACCGTCACCTGGCCGAGGAAGACCTCGACGTGGTTCTCCACTTGGGCGACTACCTCTACGAATACAGCGTACGAACCAATGGCGGCAGGCCGGGCGTCTCGCTGCCGGAGAAGTTCGAACGTGTCACGACATTGCTGAACGACTACCGTGACCGTTACGCGCTCTACAAGCTCGATCCCGACATCCAAGCGGCGCATGCCGCCTTCCCCTGGATCGTCACCTGGGACGACCACGAGGTCGTCAACAACTACGCCGACGAGAACCATCCCAGTATGCCGCCGGAGGACTTCCTGGTGCGCCGGGCGAACGCGTACCGAGCGTTCTGGGAGCACATGCCGGTACGCAACCCGCCGACTGGACCCGACATGGGCCTGTATCGGCGCTTCAGCTTCGGTCGGCTCGTGGAGTTCAACGTGCTCGACACTCGGCAGTACCGCGACGACCAGGCCTGCGGCGACGGCCTTCGTACCGACTGTGAGGAGCGTCTGGATCCGCAGCGCACGCTTCTCGGTCCCGATCAGGAGAATTGGCTCCTGGACGGACTCGCGAGCTCCACCGCGCGGTGGAACGTGCTGGCGCAGCAGATCATGATGGCGCAGCTGGACTTCACCCTCGAGCCTGGCCAGGCGTTCAGCATGGACCTGTGGGACGGATACAAGCCGGCCCGCGACCGGATCGTGTCTGCTCTCATCGAGCACAACGTGTCCAACCCTGTCGTGCTTTCCGGTGACATCCACCGAAGCATGGCGGCCGAGATCAAGGCCCGCTTCGACGACCCGGACTCACCGGTGGTTGGCACCGAGTTCATCGGCACGTCCATCAGCTCGGGGATGGACGGAGCGGACCGGGACGAGTTCGCAGAGCCATTCCTCGCCAACCCTCACGTGAAGTTCTACAACGCACAGCGCGGGTACGTGCGCTTCACGGTGATGCCCGAGCGTTTGCAGGCCGACTATCGAGTCGTGCCGTACGTACACGAGCCGGGGGCGCAGATCACGACGCGGGCGAGTTTCGTCACCGAGGACGGCAAACCCGGCTTGATCCAGGTCGCGGACAACCCGCCGATCGGCCGGCTCTTCTCCGCGCAGATCCCGCCACCGGAACAGCCCGTGACGCCGTACGAGTAGTCAGGACGCTTGCATGGTTGCGATTCGATGGTTGCTCCAGGGTCTGGTCGTCCTCGCCGTCCTGGCGAGCGCGATGTCCGCTTCGGCAAGCCCGACTCGGGGCCGCCCGGGCGTCGGTTCGAACGACCTCACCCTGTCGGCGAGTCCGTCGTCGCTGCAGGTGCTTGCTGCGCCGTGTGGTGCGAGGACGATCGACGTGGGCGTACGGAACGAGGGGAGCGAGCCCGTCTACGGCGACGTCGTGCTCACTCCCGAATCCCCGCTCACCGTGTCGCCCGATCTCATCTCGAGCTACTTCCCGCCGGGATACGAGCTTGTCGTGCCCGTCTCGGTCAGAGCGCCGGCTGGGTCCGCTGAGGGCGAGTACGAGGTCAGGCTGCGCGCCGGGCGTACCGGCAAGGGAGACGAGCTCGTGATCCCGGTCACTGTGACGACGCCACCCGACGGTCCCGACGCGAACCTCGCGCTGGCTGCGTCGGTCTCGGCGTCGTCGACCCATGGGAACTTCGCAGCATGTGGGGCGATCGACGGCAACCGCAACCAGGACGACTGGGACGTCCTCACCGGGTGGAACGACGGCACGCCGGAGGTGTTCCCGGACTGGTTGGCGGTGACGTTCCCCCAGCCGGAGCAGGTGAGCCGCGTCGACCTGTACACGCTCGACTCGACGCGCTATCCCGGATCCCGTTACGGTCTTCGAGACTTCGACGTGCAGGTGCTGGAGTCGGATGGCAGCTGGCGAACCGTCGCCAGCGTTCGCGACAACACCGTGGGCTTGGTGAGTTCCACGTTCGATCCCGTCAGCACGACGTCCGTACGCGTCCTCGCTCTCGCCTCTAACGACGCGCGCTACTCCAGGATCGTCGAGCTGGAGGTCTACCGCGAGTAGCGCCAGGCGAGAGAACCGATCGGTGCTCTGGGTCAGGCCGTCAGCTCGGGCAACGAGTCGTTCGGCGCTTCGTCGTGGCGCCTCGACCTCTTCAGGCGAGAAGAGGTTCTCGCGGACGAGGTCGGAACGGATAGCTGTCAGGGAATGCGGGCCTGTCGGTCGCGTGGTTCTCCGTGCCACGTGGAAACGGCTAGATGCGCCACGTGAAAACGACTAGATGCGCTCGGCGGTCGCGAGGTTGACCTCGAACTCCACTTCCACGACGTCGCGTAGCCGCAGGGCTCCGAGAAACGCGGAGTACGGCTTGATGCCATAGGCCGACTGGACGATCTCGGCGCTGCCTTGGAACACATCGGGCCTGGTCTCACGTCCGCGCAGCTCAACTGGTGCCGAAGTGCCACGGATCGTCAGCGTCCCGAAGATCGTCCCCGAGAGGGTGCCACCATCCTGGACAGACTCGATGCGGCTCGACTCGAAGGTCGCCGTGGGATGACGGTCGACCTCGAGGATCCGTCGAGCGGTGGAGACGATCTCCTCGCGATCACGGTCGGTCAGCGGCTTGACGCCACCGGTGCCCTCGAGGACCTTCAGGGAGGCCATCTGGATTTCTGCCCGTACGGTCGCGTCGGCGGGATTGTCGTTGGGCAGGTCGACCTCCGCCGACCAGTCGGTTACCACGATCGTGAGGTCGTGACCAACCTTCGATGCAACACCTTGGCGGCGGGTGTGTAACAACAATTGACCGCTGGATGGTCCGAGCCGCATCCGACCGGGCGCGAGTGCCATACGACGTGACGGTACGGCTGTCGGCGATCGAGGTCCAAGCGTTCGGCGAAATTCGGACCCTGGTCGCCCGGCAGCGACGCGGTCGAGGCGCTTTTGGTCAACGGGCAGCCCGGTTGCCTTGGCGTAGACCCGCAAGCCGGGGCACAGGGCATCAAGGTCCAGTGCTCGGGCCGAGTGGCAATGGACGTGCGTCTCGAGCGATGGCGTCACACTGCCCGACGATCTGACGGAGCCTCCGAACTCGGCCTTCTACGACCTCAAAGTCGTTGGGCGGAAACTCTCCTGCTTCTCTTCGGGATGTTCGCGACTCGCCCTCTGACCGTTAGCTGGGGGGCGTGCGCGTGTCTCCTTTGTTTTCACGGGTTTTCGCCTTGATCACCAGCCGGCCCAGTCGATAGAATATGTGTTCGATACCGGTCACGCTCGCGGGGAGGACTCAGTGACCCGGCTTCACGACACCGGCACACTCGATGCCGACACCTCCGACGTTGACGTACACAACGTCGAGGCGTTGGAGGTGGAGCTACTCGATTCTGAGGCGTCTGGTTCGGGTCTGGTGGCTTCGCCCCTGCTCGATCCTGGTGCATCCGATCCCGACGTATGTGCTTCGCCCGTGCTTCGGGGCCGAGACCGGAACCAGGACCGGAATCGGGGGCCGAGACGGTAATCGAGCCCGAGACCGGAACCGTGACTGCGGCAAGGGCTGGGGTTGTGGCTGGGGGCACCAGCGGCGGTGGTGGTTTGGGTGTGGGTCCGGGGTGGGTGAGAGTGGCCGACCTGCTGCGGGAGCAGGCGATGCTCGGCAGACTCGCCGACGCAAACCGGTTGGGGCCAGGTGAGCTGAACGGGTTCGGGCCCATCCCCGCCAGAGTCATCAACCAACTGGCCCGGGCCGCCGACACCGGGTTCAGCTACTGCATGAGTATCACCGACGCCGGCCGGGTCATCTTCCACAACCGGCTCGGCTACCGGCCCACCACCAAGACCCGCCGATACCTGCAGGCCAAAGACCGCACCTGCCGCCACCCCGGCTGCAACCAGCCCGCCAGCCGATGCGACCTGGACCACATGGTCGAACACCGCCACGGCGGACCCACCTGCCCCTGCAACCTCACCACACTCTGCAGACGCCACCACACCGCCAAACACCAAGACCACTGGTGGTGGACCCAACCCCAACCCGGCACCTACAAAATCCAAAGCCCACCCGGACACCAATACACCCGCACACCCGAACCCCTCCCAGGCACCAACGACCCACCACCCTTCTGAGCACAAGTGCCCCCGGTACATTGGTCGACGCTGGGAACCCTTTCAGGCTCGGTCCTGTCACGTTGACCATCCAGGTGCTTGATGACGAGCCGTGCCTGTTCGGTGAGGAGAGTCGTGGACCTCTACTTCACATGCCGTCCAGACCCCGTTCTGCTATAAGAATCCCGCTGGTACTTTTCAGCGGACGTGCGATCGACCACGTGGTCGTGCTCGAGCATTCGCTCCTTCTCGGTGGCCCTGACGCCATGGCAGACATCGTGGTGGCAGTCGACAAGATTCGACGCTTCAGTGGTGAGCTCGCCGGACTCGAGGTGGGACGAGCACTGGCGGCATCGATAGCAAAGCGCCGCGAATGAGTCGGTAAGCCGTCCCGACTTGTGGTGCAGTCGCTTGGTGAGACGACCGAGTACAGAACGAGCACAGAGCCAGTACAGGCGACACGGTGAGCCTGGGAGCATGGCGTTCCATCATGCGATAGGTGAGTTGCGTGATGCCGCGTCGGCTGCCGACTCGGCTGCGGAGCAAGTCGCCTCGATCAAGTTGTCCGCCGCGTTGGCCGATGCCGGTGACGGGATGCCGGGATCCCGGAGCGTCGCGGCCATCGACAACGTAGGCAAGGCGTGGAAGCGGCAGATCGATGGCTGGATACGGCAGGCGAACGACTACGCCGCGGCACTTCGAAAGGCCGCCGACAACTACGAGAAGAACGAAGAGGCGGCGGCCCGCGACCTGGGCGGGCACGGCTGAGTAGGACGGTCGATGGTCACGTACGGCGATGTACGCAGATGGCGGGACGAACCGCTGCTGACAGCAGAAGAACGACTGAAGAAGCTCTCCGATCGGCTGCTCGGGCTCTCCGACGAGTACGCGGAGATGGGCACGCCCAAGACTTGGCGAGGCCCTGCGGCTGACGCGGCGGGACGGCGGCGGAAGACGGTCACCGAGCAGATGGAGTGGATCGTGGCGCGGGCGTCCGCTGCCCGGCGCGGTGTCGGTCAGGTCGGCGATGCCATCGGAGGCTTGATGCGAGGGGTCCGCGAGGCCGAGGCGTTCGCCAAGCAGAACGGGCTCGAGATCGGCGATGACGGGTCGGTCCGCGATGTCAAGCCTGCCCAGAACGTTCCCAAGCATCAGATCGATGACGTGCGGCGGGAGCGGCAGCGGGTGAGGAACGAGCTCGTCGACCGGGTGGAGCAGATCATGCGGCGTGCGGTCGACATCGACAACGAGCTCACCAGCGTGCTCAACCAGATCGCGTACGACCAGATCAAGGACGGTGGCGCAACCGGCCTTGCTGCAGCAGACCGCGCGGGATTCACACTCGGTTCGCTCGACATCATCGAGCCACCCGGTGGCACGGCGACCCCGGGTGACAACGCTGGCTGGTGGGACACGTTGTCGGACGAAGAGAAGAAGTGGATCATCGCGCATCGACCGGACTGGGTTGGCAATCGCGACGGCATTCCGTTCGAAGCTCGTGACGAGGCAAACCGCAACCGGCTGGCGGCGGAGAAGGAGCGGCTGCTCGCTGAGCGCCGGCGTCTGGTCGGAGCGAGGTCTCGTTTCCACACCGGTCCATATGGAGGCAATCCGGCCTTGCAAGGCCGCGACCTGCGCGCTATCGAGCAGAAACTCCAAGCCATCAGTGCGATCGAGAAGGTTCTCGCCAGGCCGGGGGAGCGCCAGCTCGCGTTACTCAACCTGGATGCTCCGCGGGCCGAAGCGGCAGTCGTCAACGGCAACATGGACAAGGCCGATCATGTTGCGGTCTTCACGCCGGGCACAGGAGCGACGGTGCCTGGCGGTTTGGGCGACTACGACAACGAGATGGCGAGCCTGAAGCACCGGACCGAGGCCGAGCTCGCTCGACATGGGAAGGGCGGAACGGTTGCGACGGTCTCGTGGATCGGCTACCAGGCACCGCAGTGGACCCACGACCTTCCGGTGTTCGAAGGTCGTGCGGAGGAAGGAGGGCGAAAGCTTGCGTCCTTCCTGCAGGGAATCGACAGCGCCCGGGACACAGATGCCCATGTCACCGCGATCGGACACTCGTACGGCTCCACCACGACCGGTCATGCGCTGAGGCAGAACACCGGCGTCGACGACGTGGTCTTCCTCGGATCGCCCGGCGTGGGGACCGACCACGTAGGAGGCCTGAAGGTTCCCGAGGGTCATACGACCGTCATCGAGTCCGGCGGTGACCTCGTCACGAAGGTCGGCTGGTTCGGTCGGGATCCGGAAGACATGAAGGGCGTCAACCTCGGCTCGGCCGACGAGGCGACGCTCCCGGACGGTCGCAGGCTCTCCGGGTTGTCGAACTGGAATCCGGCGAGTCACATGGACTACCGGAAGGACGGCACCACGAGCCAGTACAACACCAGCGTGGTCGTCGGCGGCATGCCAGAACGCATGGTGCGGACGAAGGAGTGGTGAGCGGACATGGTGGATGACCTTCTGGAGCGGCCTGACATCGAGACGGTTCATCGGCGCTGTCTCGACATGCTGCACGACATCCGGGAAGCGCTCGTCACCGAACTTGGCGTCCGACCGTGGGACAACGGCGTCGTGCTGGCCAACGGTTCCACCGTGGGTGGCACAGCCGCTGGTGTGGGTGGCGAAGCGGAGGTCCGGCGCTATCACGGGGGAGTTTCGCCGGGCAACCTTCCAGATGCGCAGTGGCCTCGCGCTGTCGACGTGGTGAGCCGGTTGGCGCGACGGTACGGCTTCGACAACCCGGTCGTGGTCGTCGATCGACCGGGCGATCACGAGGTGTCGTTCGCCGACGAGTACGGTGCGGAGCTGCTGTTCGGCACGGCCGCGAACACCACGCTGAGTCTCGCGACCGGCTGTCACCCCGTTGCTAGCCGGCGCGATCTGTAGCTCAACTAGGCGTGGTGGCCACGGCAAGCTGGAGCCGGCCCACGAAACGTGGTCATTGTCAGGGCAGGCCTACGAAACGTGGGCATTGTCAGAGGAGGAAGCCGGCGGGGAACGGGTCGGTCGGGTCGAGGAAGTACTGCGCCGTGCCGGTGATCCACGCCCGACCTGTGATGCTCGGGACGACCGCGGGCCGGCCACCCACGGTGGTCTCGGCGTGCAGACGGCCGATGAACCGCGTGCCGATGAAGGATTCGTTGACGAAGTCCTGGTCGAGTCCGAGCTCGCCACGTGCATGCAGCTGCGCCATGCGGGCACAGGTTCCGGTCCCACAAGGGGATCGGTCGAACCACCCGGGGTGGATCACCATCGCGTGGCGAGAGTGCTTGGCGTCCGATCCCGGAGCGGCGAGGTAGACGTGGTGGCATCCGGCGATGCGCGGGTCCTCGGGGTGCACCGGCCGGCGCCGCTCGTTGATGGCGTGCATGATGGCAAGGCCGGCGCGAAGCAAGGCGTCCTTCTCGGCGCGGTCGAACCGCAGGCCGAGCGCGTCGAGCTCGACGATGGCGTAGAAGTTGCCGCCGTACGCGAGGTCGTAGCGCACCGTGCCAAACCCCGGCACGGTGACCTCGTGGTCGAGTACGTCGACGAACGCCGGTACGTTCCGCAGGGTCACCCCGGTGGCGGCACCGTCCTCGACAGCGACGTCGGCCACGACGAGCCCGGCCGGCGTGTCGAGCCGGACCTGCGTCACGGGTTCGACGACGGGCACCATGCCGGTCTCCACCAGCACCGTGGCCACTCCGATGGTGCCGTGCCCACACATCGGCAGGCAGCCGGACACCTCGATGAAAACCACACCGAAGTCCGCGTCCGGTCTGGTGGGAGGCTGCAGGATGGCCCCGCTCATCGCCGAGTGGCCGCGGGGTTCGTACATCAGCAGTGTGCGCAGGTGGTCGAGATGGTCGATGACATGCTGCCGACGTTCGGCCATCGTGGCGCCGGGGATCACGCCGATCCCGCCGGTGATGACACGCGTGGGCATGCCCTCGGTGTGCGAGTCGACTGCATGGAAGACGTGTCGGGAGCGCATCACGACCTCCGGGGCACGCGTTCGGTGGCCTTGCGTATGACCGCGGCCTGCTCGTCGGTCAGTGGGAGCCGTGGCGGTCGGCACGGCCCGCCATAACGACCGACCAGGTCCATGGTCAGCTTGATCGCCTGGACGAACTCCGTCTTGGAATCCCAACGCAGCAAGGGATGCAGTAATCGATAGAGCGGAAGAGCGGTCGTGAGGTCACCGGCCGTCGCCGCTTCGTACAGGCGTACGCACAGCGCAGGCAACGCGTTCGGGAAGCCGGCGACCCACCCGACGGCCCCGGCGATGCCCAGCTCCAGTGCGACGTCGTCCGCGCCGATGAGGACGTCGAGCTCGGGAGCGAGCTCGTGGATCTGGTAGATCCTGCGGACGTCCCCGGAGAACTCCTTGACGGCGACGATGTGGCCTTCGCCATGGAGCCGGGCGAGCAGCTCAGGTGTGAGGTCGACCCTCGTGTCGTGCGGGTTGTTGTACGCGACGATCGGCAGGCCCACCTTGGCCACCTCCGCGTAGTGGGCCATCACCACCCGTTCGTCGGCCCGGTAGGCGTTGGGTGGTAGGAGGAGCACGGCAGCCGCCCCGGCCTCCGCGGCGTCTTCGGCCCAGCGCCTCGCGGTCAGCGCGGAGTACGCGGCCACACCGGGCACGACGACCGCGTTGTCTGGTACGGCTTCGATGGCGGTACGAACGACGCGAGACCGTTCCTCGTCGGTCAACGACTGGTACTCACCGAGCGAGCCGTTGGGAATGACCCCGTGACACCCCTCGCCAATGAGCCAGCGCACGTGCTCGGCGTAGCGGTCGTAGTCGACCTGGAGGTCGTCGCGGTACGGAAGGGCGGTCGCAACGAGAACGCCGTGCCACGGTTGTCGAGGTGTGGTTCCAGTCATGATGTGCCTTCGTCGTTGTCGGGGGTTTCGGCCAACAGACCAAGCGGGACGGGCTGGGCCAGAGGACGTCGGTGCAGTGCGAGAGCGGCCTCGGCCGTCGGGGTGGTCGAGGTGAGCTGTGAGGTGAGCGCGATCGTGGGCTGGCCGCAGATGCGGCCCTGGCACCGACCCATTCCGGCGCGGGTGAGCAGTTTGACCGAGCGCGGGTCGGTCGCCCCGAGCTCGCGAACCGCGGCCCGGATCGCTCCTGCAGAGACCTCCTCGCAGCGGCACACGATCGCGTCGTCTGGTAGGTCGGAGAGCCAGTGGGTTGGCACGAAGCTCGCGTCGTGGAGCACCTTGGCGAACGCCCGGAGCTCGCTTCGTCGGATTCGAAGCAGCGAGATCCGCCAGCGCAACCTCCGATCGCGTGGTCGACCCGCCTCCTCGGCGATGGCGTGGGCGGTGAGTTCTCCTTCGACCAGGGCGAGCGGCGCGCCACCGATGCCTGCGGTCTCTCCAGCCGCGTAGACGCCCGGAACGCTCGTCCGCTGCCCGGCGTCCACCGCCACGTGGTCACCGTCCAGGTCGCAGCCCAGCTCGGCGAGCAGCTCGATCTGTGGCGTGAAGCCGTATCCGATCGCGAGCGTGTCGCATGCCACCTCTTCTGTGGTGGTCGGCATACCGCGAGGGTCCAGCTGACCGATCGTGACGCCGGTGAGCTTGTCGTCGCCGTGAGCGGCCACCACGGCATGGCCCGTGCGGTAGGGGATCTTGTGTCTTGCGAGGGCAGCTGCGTACGTAGTGGCTTCGGCGATCCGCGCCGGATGCCTTGCAAGTACTGGCAGGTGACGCAGATAGCGACGGGTCCGGCTGGCTTCGTACACACCCACCACCGTCGCGCCGGCTTTGGCGAGCGCCACGGCGACCGGGAGCAGGAACGGGCCGCTGCCCGCGACGACGACGCGGCTGCCGGGTGCTTGGCCGCTGCCCTTGACCAGTGCCTGGGCTCCGCCGGCCGCCATCACGCCCGGAAGCTCCCAGCCGGGAAACGGCACGTGCCGGTCGTACGCTCCAGTCGCGACGACGACATGGCGAGCCCGGTGCGCGAACGCCCCCTCCGCGATGCTGCGCACGACGAAGCCGCTGTCCAGCCGTTCGACCGTCCACACCTGGTGGCGCGGGCGGTAGGTGAGGGTCCCGGCCACCATCGCCTGGTCCAACCTCGTGCGCAGCCGGCGGAACCTCCGATCGTGGGTACGTCCTCGGAAGTACTGGCCGCCGGGACGGCCCCCGGCATCCAGGAGAACGACGCGCATGCCGTACCCGGCGGCGGTGGTCGCAGCCGCGAGCCCGGCCGGACCTGCGCCGATGACCGCGATGTCGTACAACTCAGTCATCGGCCGTCCCATCCGTCGTCACGACGTCGCCTGGCCGCGCCGGCTCCAGACACGCCCGCACGGCGCTCCGACCGTTTACGGTGACCAGGCAGTCGAAGCACACCCCGATACCGCAGAAGAGCCCGCGTGGCCGACCCGATCGGGTGGTACGCCATCCGCGGCGTCCGGCGGCCAGAAGGGCCGCGGCGACGGTCTGGCCCTCTTTCACGGCGACGGGTTCACCGTCGACGGTGATCTCGTGCGTCTCGGTCATGAAGCGAACCTGTCCGGTCGGAAGGGTCCGAGGTCAGGATCTCCGCCCGTGAGGGCCTCCGCAACCAACGCGCCAGTCGCGGGGGCGAGGCCAATCCCGGCACCCTCGTGGCCGCAGGCATGGAAGAGGCCGTCGACGCGGGGATCCGGGCCGATGACGGGGAGGTGGTCGGGCGTGTAGGGACGAAAGCCCCGGTATGCCCGCATTGCCGAGACCTGGGCGAGGAACGGGAAGAGCCGGACGGCCTGAGCGGCCAGCTTCCGCAGCACGGGTACGGACAGTGACCGGTCGAAGCCCACGCGCTCCCGGCTCGCGCCGATGAGGATCGTCCCCGACTTGGTGCTCTCCACGACGGCCGAGGTCTCCAGGCCAGCCGAGCTGCTTGCGACGTTGGCCATGTAGTCGGCCGTGTAGACCTTGTGGCGTACCCGGCCTGGCGGTTGCGGCTCGGTCACGAGGATGAACCCTCGGCGCGGAAGGATCGGCACCCAGGCGTCGGCGAGGGCCGCCACCTCACAGCCCCAGGGCCCGGCCGCGTTGACGACCGCCGGGGTGGCGATCTCTCCTGCAGTCGTGATCACGCCTTTGATGACGTCGCCTGTGGTCTTGCGGATACCGGTCACGCGTACGCCGGTCTGCACTGTGGCACCCGCCAGTCGCGCGGCGCGAAGCAGCAGCGCCGCGGCCAGCATGGGCTGGACCTGGGCGTCCTGCGGGTAGAACACTCCACCCGCGAGATCCCGTGCGATGCCAGGCTCCACGTCGGCCAGCGCCGAGCCGTCGATCCGCTCGACCTCCACGCCGTACGACTTCTGCCGGTCGGCGAGGTCGTGAAGGCCCTCCAGGGCGTCGGGTGACGAGGCGACGACGAGTCCGCCCTTGCGTTCGTACTCGAAGTCGACACCTTCGGGAATCCCGGGCGCAGGGCCGAGCCTCGTCGCGGGATCGTTGGCGAGCTCCTCCCAGAGGGCAAGCGAGCGTGTGGCCAGCTCGAGCTCGGGCCCGGGCTCCTTGTCTGACACCAGCAGGTTGCCCTCACCGGCTCCGGTCGTGCCGCCCGCGATCGACCCGGCGTCGACCACGGTGACCGTAAGCCCGGCCCGGGCGGCGTAGTATGCGCACGCCGCACCGATGACACCTGCACCGATGACGACTACATCGGGGAGGGACGACACCCAGGCACTATGTCACACCTCGCGACACGCCGAGAAGGTGTCCGCCGCTCGTGAGGCTCAGCGCGCGAGCACGCGCGGGTAGAGGGTGTCACGGAAGAAGCTGCCGACCTGTTGCTCCCACGGTGTGGTGTGGAACTCGTACGCCTGCGTGTCCGGTGTCCTGGGCAGCTCCCACACCACGACGTTGTTGGGTGAGACCTTCTGGTAGATGCGAGACGCATCGAGGCTCTTCTTCTCGGCGATGAGCATGATCCAGCGGGGTGCGGTGCGCTTGATCGCGCCGCGCAAGCTCCGAGGTGGGAAGCTCTGGCGTAGGACGGTCGTGAAGCCGTACCGCGTCAACTCGTTGATCCCCTGAAGCCAGCCCAACGGACTGAGCGGCAGCGTGATGGTGTCGACCGGCGTGCGGCGTCCGATCCCCTCGGCGACGACGGCGGCGATCCGTCGGTCGGCAGCTGCCGCGGTGAGCGCCACCTCGCCGCCGCGTCCCAGACCCATGACCCCGATCTTGGTCGGATCGACGTCACGACGTTTCGAGAGGTACGACACCGCCGCGGTGACGTCGCGCTCGCACCTCCAGCAAAGCTCCATGGCGTCGCCGTCGCTTGCGCCGTGACCACGCAGGTCGAAGAGCAGCGTGCCGTAACCCTGACGAGCGAGCTCGACGGCGTGTGCGAGGACGCTGGAGCGGGTGGTGCCGGTGTCGTGCACCAGGACGACCGCCGCCCGGTTGCGAGACGGGACGTACCACCCGCGCAGCGTCACCCCGTCGCTGGTGGTGAACGTGACGTCGTCGTACCGCATGCCTCGAGCGGCCGGCGTGATGAGGCCGAGGTGCGTCGGCGGCGGGTTGACCGCCGCGACGGTCTGGATGAGCGGGCCGACGAAGAACGCCAGGCTGAGCGGGATACAGCAGATGGCGAGCAGCCGAGGTCGCGACTTTCCTTGGCGACGCGGAATCGTCCGGATCAGGGTGATCAGGCCGAGGGCGAGCGTCGGGGCCCCCAACAGCAGCGCGACGAGGCCGGCGGTCGCGCGTAGCGAGAGGCCGTCGGAAACTGTGTGCGGAATCCCGATACCGCAGCCCAGGACGGTTCCCGTGAGGCCGAATGCCATGGCGAGCACAGCACGAAGCCGCAGCCCGAGCCATCGATCCATGCGTATGGCGAAATACGTTGCCGCCCCGACGACTGCCGGCCGGAAGATCTGACCGGGCAGAAATCCGCCGAAGGCTACGACGACGGCCGTCGCACAGCCCAGCATGAGGAATGCCTGAGGCAGAAGGGGTAGCGCATCATGCGGGGACGCTGTGGTGCGCGATTGGTTGATGAGGGTCCGGCCGCCTCGTCGCGAGAAGATCCGGCGTCGTCTCAAGCGAGGGCGGTGCTTGAGGCGGGAGCGCTGCGCCACGGCGGACACGTCCCCTCCCTTCGAAACAAGCACCCATCGGCGACGGCAGCAGTGCCGGTCGCGGCCTCGCCGATGGGTGACGGTTCCTACGATGCTTTCGCAACCGTTGGTCTGCCAGGGACGAAAGCGCCTTCCTCTGGTGCGGTTATCCCTTGCGTGCAAAGGTCAACCGTCCGGATTAGGTGAGGGTCCTGCCAGCCACGCGCGCGTAGCCGGAGCGCTGTCGTAGGAGGGGTAGGCTCCCCCGGTGATGACTCGACGGCAGGCGAGATCGAGATTGCGTAGGACGACTCGCGAGGCACTGCGTCGTGTTGCGTTACGCACCTGCACGACACTTCCGCTGAGTGGCCTGATCGACGCACGACGTCACGACCAGCCGTTGCGCAACATCGTGGTGGTCACCGGTCCTCATCGGTCCGGTACGACAATCATGGGCAGGCTGCTGCTCCACGCGTCGCGTACGTTCCTCGTGTACGAGCCGTTCAACGTCGACTGGGGCCTGGAAGGCGTGCCTCACCGGTATCCGTACCTACGCGCGCAGGACGTCGACCATCCGGCGGCACAGGTGCTGCGCCATTTCTTGCGTACGGGAGAAGGGCAGTGGCTCGGTGACGGTAGGCGGCTTCCCGCGCACCACCGCCGCATGCGCGCGAACCGGAACAACATCCGGGGAATGCGGCCCCTCGGCTACACGGCCATCGTCAAGGACCCGTTCATGATGCTGAGCCTCGGGTGGATCAACCAGGCGCTGAGCACCAACCCCGTGGTCGTGACGCTGCGCCATCCATGTGCGTGGGTCGCCAGCCTGGTTCGCCGGTCGATGCACCCACGTGCTGCCGTGCGGTCGTTTCGAGCCCAGGACGGCTACGGCGATCCGGTCGTGCGGGAGATTCTCGACCAACGTGACTGGGAGCAGGCCGACGTGATCGACGCCGGCGCGGCGACGTGGGCGATCCTCGTTCGGATGTTGGATGTGCAAGCCGAGGCGGGTGCGCGCTTCCACCTGGTCAAGATGGAGGACTTCGCATCCGACCCGTACGCCGTCATTCTCCAGACGTACGAGAAGGTGAGTCTCACCCCGCCGCGCAACCTCGAACGGATCGTGGAGGAGTACACCGGAGCCCACAACGTCGTGACGCCGGACGAGCCCGTTCTGCACGTCCTACGACGCAACAGCGCCGCGCTCGTCGACGCCTGGCGTACGAAACTGTCGGCTCAGGAGCAGAAGCGGGTCCGCGAGATCACCGAACCGATGGCCGGCGGACGGTACGACACCTGGTGAGCGACCCCGTGGCCTGCTCCGGGCTGATCACCCCAGCCGATGGGCCACTTCGTCGCGCAACTGGGGCAGCATGTCGTGCAGGATTCCCGGGCATAGGGTCGAGACGAAGTCCATGTGACCGTAGATCTCGGTTGGCGGTATCTGGTACTGCTGGCACGCGTAGGCGCAGATGTCGACCAGCGAGTCCCACTGCGTTTGGGGCGGCACTGCGCCGTCGTGGTACGAGCCTTCGTTCGCGATGCCGAGGCCGACGTAGTTTTGCCCCGACGTATGGGCACCCAGCACGAGACCATAACCGGCGGTGAGTGTGCCGAGGCTCTCGTGACGCCCTTCGGTGACATAGCCGCCGCGGCTGTTGACGAAGTGGTAGCCGGTGTCGATCCAGCCGTTGTCGTCCATGTGGAGATCCTGGACCCAGTGCGCGTGGGCATGTGCCTGGGCACGCGAGAAGTCGGACGTATTGGGGCTCACCGTGTGGTGAATGATGATCATTTGTGGCCTGCGGTCGAGGATGGTGATGGTCCCGGACGGTGGCCGGGCACCCCACTCCTGCGTGCTGTCGATGTCCGGTGGTGGCACAGCTGCGTGAGCTCGCGTGGGAAGCGCAGTCGCGGCGACGAAGCCAGCGGCACCAGCGAGCAGGGCACGACGTCGTAGTGGGTACGCGGGTAGCACGATGTCTCCTTGCGAGGCTCGGTCATCCGGCTCTGGTCGAAGGGCAAGGCAATGGAGGCTGACGAGCGGCGCATCGCTATGCCGCAGCGTGGCCGCGCCGCTCGGTCAACCTCACGGGTGTACGACCGTCACGGAGTGTTGTTCGCCAACGCGAGCAGTCGATCCCGACTGCCGTTGAACTTGTCGCGGTCGACGTTGCCCGAGATCCCCGGAACGGAGCCGGTGCTGGTGTATTGCCAGACCGTCCAGATGGAGAATCCGCTCGGAAGCGACGGACTGTGGTTCGAGGTCCAGTGAGCCACCCACAGCGGGCTCCGGGACGCCATGCCGTTCCAGCCACCGGTGCAGGTGTTCCAGAAGCTGGGGGAGGTGTAGATCACGACGTCGCGGGTCGTACGTGCCTTGTAGGTGTTGTAGAAGTCGAGAATCCAGTTGCGCATCGCGGTTTGCGACAACCCGTAGCACATCGATCCGTAGGGGTTGGCCTCGATGTCGAGAACACCGGGAAGCGTGAGGTTGTCAGCAGACCAGGCGCCGCCGTTGGACGCGAAGTAGTTCGCTTGAACCGCACCACTTGACACATCGGGGCGGGCGAAATGGTATGCGCCGCGAATCACGCCTGCGTAGTACGCCGCTGGATAGTTGGTGTTGAACCGCGGATCCTTGTAACTCGTCCCCTCGGTTGCCTTGATCCAGGCGAACTGAATGCCGGCGTTTCGTACTGACGTCCAGTTGATGGAACCCTGCCAGTGCGACACGTCGATGCCCTGGACACCCGAGGTGTGAGACAGCGGTGCGATCGGCTGGTCGGTCTCCTCACCGTGAACCAGTGCGCCCACACCCATGTATGCCTGGCCGGGCTTGATATGGACCGGCGGCCTGGACGATGTCTCGCGTGCCATGGATGGGCTTGCAGTGCTGAGCAGGAGTGCGACGACACCGACGAGCGTCGCGATGACGGCTCGTCGTCTAGATGTCAATGAGCCGTGGAAACGCATGACTTGCCTCCCGACTGTGCGTTTCAACCACAGTGTTGTGATGTCATCGGCTGGAACTACGCGTGCCAAACACACGTGGAAACACGGGATTCGATCAGCCCTCACGGCGTGCCGGTGTCCCTGGCAGACACACCGGAACCGTGGGTCGTTCCGGGCGTCGCTGCAAGCAGATGGCTAGGGTGAGGCGGTGCCCGCTTCCGCCTCGGGCGCACCAAGATAAACTTACGAAATTCGAAGCGATGCCGTAAAGCGATTCCACATGGCCGTCACCGGACATCTAGGCAACCATTCACCCACCATTTCGCGTCTTCACCCTTCACCTGCTCAACAATGACCAGGCGCGGCGACTACACACCCGCCGCAGGAGGGCTTGGCACCCAGCGAAGATGGTGCTCACTCCGTGAGCGCTTGGTGTGAACTGTCGCTACTGCGGTTGCCCATCGGCGTTCAAGTGCCGAACTCAGCAGCAGCAGTGCCACCACCTGAGTTAGTCAGCGGCAGATCCCGGGTGAGTTCGACCACGCTCCCGGCTGATGCAACGTCAAGTCGTCGTAGGGTCCACGACATGTTCAGTTTCAGTGTGCGCTTCGAACCCAGCCGTCGGTGCGCCGCTTGACGGCCGGACCGACGGTCGAGTGCTCCAGAAGCACGTCCGACCGGTCCTGAAAGCCGCAAGCTTCGATCAGTTCGCAGGACGGCAGGCATGGCGTCGATCAGAGCACACCATCGACTACGTATCGTTTCGTTTGTTTACGTCATATTGCGCACGCCGTCGGGTGTACGACCTATTCGTTCACCGGCGAGGTAATGACCAGGCGTGGCGACTACGCCGCAGCCGCAATAGGGCTCGGCGCCCGGTGTCGATAGGGCTCACCCTGCGAGTGCTTGATGGGTGACCTGCAGATGACGGGAATCGAGCCCTCGTTGCACCGGAGGTGTGTGGTTCAGCTCGATCCGCGAGTGGTGTCCGGTCGTCGGTGACGACGCTCCGCGGTAGCGATCATCCGCTCTGGGACGCGAGCCACTCGTTGACGCGGCGTTCGGCCTCCTCGCGGGAGACGTCCTCCACCCGCGTCATGATCGTCCAGCGGCGGCCGTACGGGTCGCGGATGCTGCCGAACCGGTCGCCGGTGACGAACGTCTGCGGCTTCTCGCGGACGGTGGCGCCGGCCTCGACCGCCTTCGCGAACGTCGCGTCCACGTCCTCGACGTAGAGCGCGAGCGACGCCGAGACGGCGTCGTCGGTGCCGGGGGAGACGAGGCCGAACTCCGGGTTCGGGTCGCTGAGCTGCAGGATGGAGTCGCCGATGCGGAGCTCCGCGTGGGCGACGGTACCGTCCGGCATGTCGTTGCGGCTGATCACCTCGGCGTCGAAGACGCGCTCGTAGAACTCGATCGCCTTGGCGGCGTCGCTGACGACCACGAACGGCGTGATGCTGTGGTAGCCCTCGGGCTTGTAGTCGGTCGGCATGTCTCCACCCTGTCGGTGGAGCACCGTACGGTCTTGTAAGAACGCGACAGCGGGAAGGAGGAGGTCGGTGCGGGCCACCACGAGTACGAACAACATCCTGCGGCCGCAGGAGGCGTTGGCGCGCATCGACCTGCGCCGCTATCCCGCGCCGCCCGATCTCAGCCGCTACGTCGAACGGTTCTGGGCCGTGCACTGGGACCTCACCGAGCCGTACGAGGTCGGGCTGATCCCGCAGCCGTGTGTGAACCTGACCTTCCTGCCGGTGCTGGGCGCCGAGGTACACGGTGTCGGCACACGCACGTCCAAGCATCCGCTCGTCGGTCGCGGCCAAGTGTTCGGCGTGAAGTTCAGGCCGGGCGGGTTCGCCGCGTACCGGCACGTCAACGCGGCGGCGTTCACCGACCGTTCGACGCCGATGCGCGAGGTGTTCGGGGCGAGTGCGGACGAGCTGGCCGACGCCGTCCTGGCCACGCCGGACGACGAGCGGCGGATCGAGCTGGTGACCAAGTACCTGCGCCAGCGCATGACCGTCGACGACACGACGTATCAGCAGGTGTTGCGCGCGGTGAGCACCATGCTCGATGACCGCACGATCACCCGGGTCGACCAGGCGGCCGAGCGCTGCGGCATGTCACCGCGCACAATGCAGCGGCTCTTCCGCCGGTACATCGGCGTGGGTCCGAAGTGGGTGATCCGCCGCTATCGGATGCACGACGCCGCAGAACGGCTCGCGAGCGGGACCGTGGGCGATCCCGCCGCGCTCGCCGTCGAGCTCGGGTGGTTCGACCAGGCGCACTTCACCAGGGACTTCTCCGCGCTCATCGGGATGTCTCCCGTGGAGTACGCGAACGCGTGCATGGCGGCCGGCGACCGCGAGCCGACGGCCGTGCTGACCGCCTGAGCAGACCGACACCACCGACGCGTCGCTGACGGAGAGGTGTCAGTTCCGCACTACTACGACCTCTACGCCGACCAGTCGCTCTAAGGTCGCCCAACTAGCGAAGGCACTGGGTTGACGGACGCTCAAAAAGCCCGGAGCCTCTCGTATGCCCACAGACCGTTCCACGGCGGAGTGTTGGCGCAGATCTTCTGTCAGTCGTCCTGGGACTCGGCTGCTTCCGCCCTGGGTCCAAGCAGCTCGTCGCGAAGCTTCTGCAACCCAGCCTCGAGATCTTTAAGATCAATATCCCACTGATAGGGGTGCCGAAGGTTAAACCTTCGTTCCAGCTCGTCCTTGCCACCGAGCTTTTCGACGATCTCTCGGATCAAGGCATCAGAACGCGGCCCATAGATTGTCTCGTGGTGGACCAGGATGTCGGTCAGCGGATGGTCACCTGGGCGCCCGTTAGGCATGTCGCAACTGTACGTGAGCATGAGGCAGAGGCTAGAACTGAAAGCCTTGAGCATCCATCAAGCAGGCCTTGGGACTGAGAGAGCTGCCTCTCCTTCGTGCTCCTGCTCTCTGGTCTTGCCTCTACCTCTGTGGCCATCGTGCCGGAGTTGCTAGCTGCGCGGCCGGTTGGGGTCAGATAGGGGTCACGATCAGATGCGGCGGTGGGAGTGGGTGTCGAGCAACGCACGCAGCCGCGATGCGTCTTCCTCACCCAACCCACGCTTAGGTAGCACGAGGGCCATCGCACCAAGCCCCTTCGACGCAAGCAGAACGAACGACCGGTCCGTCTCGGCGTACAGCGGGAAGCTAGACCAGAACCATCTGGACTCCCCAGTAGCGTTGCCTGCACGTACCCCGCTGTCGGTCACCGTGGTGCACACCGGCTGGGACAGCCATGGATTCCCGCGCAGGATCAGTCGCGCCTGCCACCGATAGACCAAGCGAGAAAGGAATCGGTGGAGGAGCCAATACAGCACCAGGCTGACTCCGACGCCCACGAGCAACAAGACAAGGGAAACGACGGCGATGATCAGGGCGGCATTCGCTGACATTTCCCAGACCTCCGCCCGAACCAAGCCTATGGCAAGTCCGACCAGAGGAGCGATCGCCAGCACGGCAACCACCCAGCGGCGCCCGACGCCCCGCCTCTGAGCGGTGATGCCATCGAGCAGATCATCTTCGGTGAGGACGTAACGAAGCTCGACCGGGCCAGCTGCGACCTGCTCAGATGCCATAGCGGAGCAGCCTACTGGTGCGGGCTTTCGCCGCGGCCTCGTAGACGAGTGCAACATCGACAGCTCGGAACGGCGACCTGCGTAGTACGAGATTCGGAACGGCGGCCTGCGTAGTACGAGATCAAACTGCTCGTCCCGGTGACCTGGACACGTGGGGGTCTAGCAGGCCGCCTGTCATTCCGAGTCATCGACCCACTGCATGCTGGGTCCTCCTCGGCGGGCTGCCAGCTTGGGAGTCGTGCGTCTACCGGTCCTGTGGCCGGTTCCTCACCGGAATTGCCGGCCGCGAGTGGCCTGGAATGGCCGCAGCGCATGGAGCGGGTGACGGGAATCGAACCCGCACCGCCAGCTTGGAAGGCTGGAGCTCTACCATTGAGCTACACCCGCGGTAGGAGGGAGCCTCGCAGGCTGCCCACCGGGCAATCCTAGAGGATCCGATCAGGTCGTAGGCGTTGGGTCCGCGCCAGCGGGATGCCGATCTCAACGGATCAGACGCGGCGTCAGCTCCGGTGAAGGCACTCGCCTGCTCTCTGTCAGAGGGCCGGCAGTCAGCGAGACCGACTCGGGTCGGCAAGGGTCGACTGCAGGACAAACCTCTCGTATTCCCCAAAGAGGGCCAGATCGGCCAGCAGCGTGTGCCTGGCGTACCCTCGTGCACTAAACTCCGGGCGGCACCGCGAGGCCAGCGTAGTGCCCGCCGACCCCGACCCGATCGGGGTGGGAGGCTAGTCACGTCCTGCGACGCTCGACCGGCCACGGCCGGTGCCCTGGCCAGTGAGACGCGGCGTGGGAGGTGACCTGCGGGGAGTGGCGCAGCTTGGGAGCGCGTCGGCTTTGGGTGCCGAAGGCCAGGGGTTCAAATCCCCTCTCCCCGACGACGTGATGTCGGTCAAAAGGACCGCCGCCGACTGTGGGAGGCGGGCGCTACCAGGCATGTCGCATCCAGCGCTCGGTGCGCGCAATGATGGTGGTGGTACGAACGCCCGGTCGTGGCACCCGCTGGCCGGCCTTCGACGTACGTAAGATCGCCCGCCGACCGGTAGGCGGTCCGTTGCGCGTAGCGTGTCAGGCGTACACTGCCATCCACGCCGGGAACGTACTCCCTGTCCTCCGGGTTACGGGGGACGTCCCGGAAAACTGTCGCGTCCAGCCTAACTTCGGGCCATGTTGACGCCCACAGCCCGCAAGGAGATCCGCGATCGTGAAGAGTGCCGTCGAGACCCTGAGCCCGACCCGGGTCCGGCTGAAGGTTGAGGTGCCGTTCGAGGAGCTCAAGCCGAGCCTCGACACTGCCTACCGGGAGATCGCCAAGCAGGTGACGATCCCGGGTTTCCGCAAGGGCAAGATCCCGCCCCCGATCATCGATCGGCGGATCGGCCGGGAGTTCGTCCTCCAGCAGGCGGTCAACGACGCCATTCCGCGGCTTTACGTCTCGGCCATCCAGGAGAACAAGGTCGAGCCGGTCGGTCAGCCCTCCCTCGAGCTGCCCGACGAGATCGTGGACGGAGCCGACCTGTCCTTCACCGCCGAGGTCGACGTGCGGCCGGAGATCACGCTGCCGGAGTACCGCGGTCTGGAGGTGAAGGTCGAGGACGCCGACGTCAGTGACGAGGAGGTCGCCGAGCGGCTTGAAGCGCTGCGCGAGCGGTTCGGCTCGCTGACGACGGTCGAACGCGCTGCCGGCGAGAACGACCACGTCACGATCAACCTGTCGGCCAGCAAGGACGGCGTGGAACTGGAAGACGAGCGCACCGCGGGCGTCACGTACAAGATCGGCAGCGGCGCCGCGCTCGAAGGGCTCGACGACGCCTTGCGCGGGATGCAGGCCGGTGAGTCGAAGACGTTCCGGAGCAAGCTCGTCTCCGGTAAGCACGCCGGCGAGGAAGTCGACGTGACCGTGACCGTCGAGTCCGTGAAGGAGCAGCAGCTGCCCGAGCTGGACGACGAGTTCGCGCAGCTGGCGAGCGAGTTCGACACCCTGGACGAGCTTCGGGCAGACCTTCGTACCCGGCTGGAACGCACCAAGCGACTCCAGCAGATTCCGGAGGCCCGTAACCAGGTCATCGAGAAGCTGCTCGGGCAGATGGACATACCGCTCCCGGAGAACGCCGTCGCCGAGACGATCCGGGCTCGTCGTGAATTCATGAGCCGGCAACTGGACCAGATCGGGCTGAGCTGGGAGCAGTACCTGCAGAGCGAGGGCCAGACCGAGGAGGAGTTCGCCGCCGAGCTCGAGCGTGACGTACGCGAGAACATGAAGGCGGAGTTCGTTCTCGACAAGATCGCCGATGCCGAAGAGCTCACGGTGAGCGAGCCCGAGTTGCAGTACGCGATCGCGCAGCGGGCGTACCAAGCCGGCATGGACCCCAACGAGTTCATGCGACAGATCGTCGAGAACAACCAGGTGCCGGCGCTGGTACGCGAGGTTCGCCGGCAGAAGGCGGTCTCGACGCTCGTCGAGAACGCGGTCGTGACTGACGCCTCGGGTCGCACGGTCGACGTCAGACGAATCCAGCCCGACGGGTCGCTCGCTCCGGAAGGCGAGACGGACTCCACCGAGCAGGCTGCGTCCGACGCGGAGAGCGGGCAGGAAGGCAGCTAGGTCGCCAACTGGTCGGCCTGACAGAACCCCGACACCGGGGTGCATACCGCGGGAACCGCCCGTCGTCCAGGCCCTGGGTACGTGTCCTCGGTGTCCTGTGGCACGGACCCGCCGCCGGACTGGCGTCGTACGCACGGTTGGTACCGGTGACAGCTGCGCCGTGAGCGAACATGGACTCACCGCTTCGGCTGGTGCCGAACGGGTTGGCTAGGGTCGAGATTGGCTTTCCGGGATCCGCGGGGCAGCCGTGCTCGCGGGCAGGTCTCCAGGCCCGCGGAACACCCGGACCCGCGGAAACACGGCGAACACGAGTCAAGGCGGAGAGAGTCAAGGCGGAGAACGTGAACGGATACGCGTACGAGGCTCAGAGCCCGAACGGCTACGCATACAGCCTCGATGATCACATCTACCAGCGGCTCCTGAAGGAGCGGATCATCTTCCTCGGCTCCGAGGTCCGCGACCAGAACGCCAACGCGATCTGCGCGCAGATGCTCGTACTCAACGCCGAGGACCCGGAGAAGGACATCTGGCTGTACATCAACTCGCCCGGAGGCTCGGTCGACGCCGGCCTGGCGATCTACGACACGATGCAGTTCATCTCCAACGACGTCGCCACCCTGGCGATGGGTCTGGCCGCGTCGATGGGCCAGTTCCTGCTTGCCGCGGGCGCCAAGGGTAAGCGGTACGCCCTGCCGCACTCGCGGATCATGATGCACCAGGTATCCGGCGGTCTCGGCGGAACGGCGTCCGACATCAAGATCCAGGCGCAGCAGAGCCTGCACCTCAAGCGCCAGCTCTTCGAGCTCACCGCGCTCCACACGGGTCAGCCGATCGAGCAGATCGAGCGCGATGCCGACCGGGACCGGTGGTTCACCGCCGAGCAGGCCCGGGAGTACGGCTTCATCGACCACGTCGTGAAGTACGCAGGCGAAGTCACCCAGACCGGTCCGGTTAGTTGACCGCCAGGACTTTGGAGGATCCAGCAACGATGAGCAGCATGAACGTGGGTGGCGGCCGCAACCTCCCCGATCTCGTCACCGATCCGTCGCGACTCCCGCGCGGCGACTACTTCATCCCGCGCTGGGAGGAGCGCACGCCGTACGGCTACCGCCAGATCGATCCGTACGCCAAGCTCTTCGAGGAGCGGGTCATCTTCCTCGGCACGCCGATCACCGACGACATTGCGAACGCCGTCATGGCGCAGATGCTGTGCCTGGAGTCGATCGACCCCGAGCGTGAGGTCACCCTCTACATCAACTCGCCCGGCGGGTCGATCACGGCGCTGACCGCGATCTACGACACGATGCGCTACATCACCCCGGACGTGCACACCGTCTGCCTCGGCCAGGCCGCGTCGGCAGCTGCGGTGCTCCTCGCGGCCGGTGCGCCCGGCAAGCGGTCCGCGCTGCCCCACAGCCGGATCGTGATCCACCAGCCCTACACCGAGGGTGGGTACGGACAGGCGAGCGACATCGAGATCCAGGCCAACGAGATCCTGCGGATGCGGGCGATGCTGGAGCGCATGATCGCCGAGAACACCGGACGGCCGATCGAGGAGGTCGCGCGCGACATCGAGCGGGACAAGTACCTCAGCGCCGAGCAGGCGGTCGAGTACGGCCTGATCGACGAGGTGCTGACGAGCCGCAAGAAGAGCCTGGTCCGGGCCTAGCTCCGATCCCGGGGTGTCGCACGGGCGGCCGCGGGCCGGGAGCGATATATCACGACAGGACGTTTCGGGCTGAATCGGCGAGGTTTCGCCAACTCTGCGCCGATAGGCGGGGTGAACGTGACCAGAACGGCGAAGAAGGGAGTACCGTCGGTTTCGGTACCCTCGGAGCGTGCCCCGCGGCCGGCTCACGAGGCTGGCGCAGCAGCTCGAGGGGCGACAATGTAGGCCAAAATCGTCCGCAGGTCCGATCCACGCCCGCGCGGCGTAGCAACCGAAGGAGACGTTCCGGCAGTGGCACGTATCGGTGACGGCGGTGACCTGCTGAAGTGCTCGTTCTGCGGGAAGAGCCAGAAGCAGGTCAAGAAGCTCATTGCAGGTCCGGGCGTCTACATCTGCGACGAGTGCATCGACTTGTGCAACGAGATCATCGAGGAGGAGCTCAACGAGTCCTCCGAGATGGGTCTGCGCGAGCTGCCCAAGCCGCGGGAGATCTACGACTTTCTTGATCAATATGTCGTCGGGCAGGACAACGCGAAGAAGGCCCTGTCCGTCGCGGTCTACAACCACTACAAGCGGGTCCAGTCGAGCCTCGCCGTACCCGGTCGACACGCCCGGGAAGAGCCTGTGGAGTTGGAGAAGTCCAACATCCTCTTGATCGGGCCCACGGGATGTGGCAAGACCCACCTCGCCCGCACGCTGGCCAAGATGCTGAACGTCCCGTTCGCGATCGCCGACGCGACAGCGCTCACCGAGGCCGGTTACGTGGGCGAGGACGTGGAGAACATCCTCCTCAAGCTGATCCAGGCCGCCGACTACGACGTGAAGAAGGCCGAGACCGGCATCATCTACATCGACGAGGTGGACAAGATCGCTCGCAAGGGCGACAACCCCTCGATCACCCGTGACGTGTCGGGTGAGGGTGTGCAGCAGGCGCTGCTCAAGATCCTCGAAGGGACGACGGCCAGCGTGCCGCCCCAAGGTGGGCGCAAGCACCCGCACCAGGAGTTCATCCAGATCGACACGACCAACATCCTCTTCATCGCCGGCGGTGCCTTCGCTGGGATGGAGCGGATCATCGAGCAGCGAATCGGGCGTCGCGGCGTGGGATTCGGCGCGTCCATCCGTACGAAGGCCGAGCGGGAGCAAGACGACATCCTGTCGGAGGTCATGCCGGAGGACCTGCTGAAGTTCGGCCTGATCCCGGAGTTCGTCGGTCGGCTCCCCGTGATCTCCACCGTGCAACCGCTCGACCGCAAGACGTTGGTGCGGATCCTCACCGAGCCGCGTCACGCGCTCGTCAAGCAGTACCAGAAGCTTTTCGAGCTCGACGGGGTGGAGCTGGAGTTCACCGAGGATGCCATCGAGGCGATAGCCGAACAGGCGTTGCTGCGGGGGACCGGTGCTCGGGCGACCCGCGCGATCATCGAAGAGGTCTTGCTGAACGTCATGTACGAGGTTCCGAGCCGACCGGACGTCGCTCGGGTCATCGTGACGCGCGAAACCGTGCTCGACAACGTCAACCCGACTCTCGTACCACGCGATCAGATCGCTGGTCGCAGCAAGCGGTCCTCTGCCGCGGAGCGGCGCGAAAAGTCCGCCTGACCGGCCCGACCGTGCGCCGGCCACTGCGCTTCCCGTGGGCCGTCTCCGTCTCGTCCGGGCGTGGCGTGGGCACCCGATGTGAAGGTCGGCTGCGTCCTCGCCTGGGATGACGAACGACGGTGCGCCCACGCCCGGCTTCCCGTAGCCCCTACGCGTTCCCTGTCGTCAGCACCGCGCGGAAACGAGCCTTGCTGTTGATCATGTGCTCGTACGCCTCGGCCGCGCGCTCGAGCGGAAAGACCTCGGTCATCACCCTCACCCCGCTGAGCTTGCTGAACGCAAGGGTGTCCTGCGAGTCGATCGAGCTGTCGGACGGCCAGCCGACGACCGACTGTCTGCTGGCGATGAGCGGAATGCCCGGGACCTGCAGTGGCTCAGGTGCTGCACCCAGGACAACCAACGTGCCGTTCACTCCGAGACCGCCGAGCACCGCGCTCATCGCCTCGCCGCTCGTCACCGTCGCCAGCACAACCTTGGCGCCGCCGAGCTTGCGCAGCTCCTCGGCCGGATCCTGCGCCCTGCTGTCGATGTAGCGGGACGCGCCGAGTTCCCGTGCCAGCGGCTCCTTGTCCTTGCCACGGGCGATGGCAACCGTGTCGAAACCCATCTTCGCGGCAAACTGAATGCCCAGGTGGCCCAGCCCTGCCACACCCAGGATGGCGACGAGCTCGCCCGGGTGCGCGCCGCTGTTGCGCAGCGAGTTGAACGTCGTCACGCCTGCGCACATCAAGGGGCTGCATCGACGGCGGAGAGCTCGTCCGGGATCGCCGCCAGGGTGGCGGCCGGCGCGATCATGTACTCGGCGTATCCGCCGTCATAGCTGATGCCTGGCACCTGCAACGCGACCTGGCAGGTGACGAAGTCGCCTCGGCGGCACGAGTCGCAGGAGCCACAATGGCCCCCATGCCAGCCGACTCCCACGCGGCGTTTGCTCCAGCCCAAGACGCCCGCGCCTACGGCATCGACGTGCCGGCGACCTCATGACCCGGCACACGCGGATACTGGATCCCAGGCCACAAGCCCTCCTTGGTCATGGCGTCGCTGTGACAGACGCCGCAGGCTTCGACTTTGATCCGTACCTCCCCTGCGCCGGGCTCCGGGATTTCCCGTTCGACGATCTCCAATGCCCCGCCCGCCTGAGTCACTTGCGCCACGCGCATTTCGGCATGATCCCTCCGCGGTGTATCGGTCGTTCCCTCATTCTTTCGCTGGTCTCGGCTGGAGATCGTTAACCTCGTCAACAGCACCTTGTCGTTGGATCAGCCGGGCGTTCGTGTCGGTTGCGCGGGCGAGATCATGATTTCTGCGACAGTCGACTGGTCCGTACGGCGGTGCGCGGTCGCGAGACCTGCTCACGTACGGCCGCTCGACGATGCGGACGAGAGTCTGCAAGGTCCAGGGAGTCGCTGCCCGCAGCGGTTGGCCGGGTTGGTGTGGCGCTGCGTCGGGTTTCGCAGCCTCGTGCCTCACGCCGCGACGCCCAGGGTGAGCATGATGTTGGCGTACGTACGGATGTCACCGGTGGCGACGACGAGGGCGACGTCCTCGGTCTTGGCGGCGTCGTAGAAGCTGAACCGATCCAGCCGCTCGATGGGTGTGCCGCTCGGCAGCAGGCGTTCGAACTCGGCGAAGACCTCCGGTGTCGGGAGCTCCGGTGGCGGCTGCATCACGGCGGCGGCCTCGACAGGTGCCGCGTCGACGAGTGCCTCGAGGACCTCGGTCACCGAGAGCCGCCCGGGGGAGAGGTTGAGGAAGACGTGCGTGGCGTTCGGCCCGGCGGCGGTGATGAACGGGTAGTGCCCGTCGGCGATGAGAACTCGTGAGCCGTGGCCCGCCGAAGCGAGCGCGGCGAGGATCTCGGGATGGATGAGCTTGTATCGCAGCATGCCGCAAGGCCCCCTCATCACATCGTACGAGTCCCGGGTCGACCCGGGTCTTCGTACATGACCACGTTCACGACGCCTGGAGGCCCCACAACCGAGGTGAGCTCGTGTTGTGGGGACTCAAGCCGTACTGTACGTGGTCATGTGCCAGAGGACGGCGCTGGTGGCAGGTGCCGGACGTAGCGGAGTTCACGTACGCGGTACGTGATCCGTTCATGGACTTGGCTTTGGCCGTCCGGCTTCCAGCCATGGTGCTCGTAGAACCGGCGCGCCCGGTCGTTCTCCTCGATGACCCAAAGTGTGGCAGTGCGGAAGCCCGCGGCGGCGAGTCGCTGGATGATGACGTCGTGGAGCCTCGAACCGATGCCACGCCGCCACACGCTCGGGTGCAGGTTGATCATCCAGAGCTCGCCAACCGACGGCGCGGCGTCCGGATCGCGACAGGGTCCGTAAGAGGCCAACCCGAGGCACTGGCCAGTCGCCGGGTCCTCGGCGAGCAAGGTCGTGGACGGCTGCGTGGGATCGCTGAGGATTTCCCGCCAACGAGCGGTGCGTTCCCTGACTGACAGGTTCGCCAGGTAGTCGTCCGGGAGGATGCCCACGTAGGCGGCCTGCCATGCGGCGACGTGTGTCTGCGCGAGTTGGTGCGCGTCGTCCGGCTCGGCGTCGCGTATGCGTGGCTGCATGCGTTGGTTCTCTCGCGTGACAGAGCTCCGCACTCTGGGGCAGGGAACGAGGACTTGCCCAACGTACTGGATGGTCACGAGGACTTGTCCAGCCTAGTTGGACGTTTCCGGGGCATGTAGGCCTCGGATCGGTGGTGATGGCCCACGGAACGTGGTCATTTCGGGGGAGGGATGGGTCACTGCGCCCGGAGCAGGGTGGCGGTACGTGGTGGGAGCGTGAGGTTGTCGCCGGCCGTCAGTTGACGCTTGACACGGGACTCGCTGGAGTCGACGACGACGGTGTAGGCCTGCGCCCAGGGTGGTCCCGGTAACCGGACGTCGATCGGCTCGTGGCCGGCGTGCAACCAGAGCAGGAACGAGTCGTCGAGCGGCTCACCCGTGGCAGCGTGCCGTCCGACGTGCTCGCCGGCGAGGAACATGCCAAGTGTGCGCAACGAGGAGTCGTGCCACGCCGCGTCGTCCATCTCCGCACCCCACGGAGCGAACCACCCCACGTCGCGCCGGCCTGATTGAGGATCGGCCTGCCCGGTGAAGAACTGTGTGCGCCGAAACACGGGGTGCTCGCGACGGAGTCGCAGCAAGCCTCGGACGTAAGACCTCAGCTGTCCCCATCCACGGTCGTCCTGCCAATCGAGCCAGGAGATCTCGTTGTCCTGGCAGTACGCGTTGTTGTTGCCCCGTTGCGTGCGACCGCGCTCGTCGCCAGCGAGCAGCATGGGCACACCAGTCGAGAGCAGCAACGTGGTCAGCATGTTGCGTACCTGCCGCTGGCGTACCGCGACGATGGCCGGATCGTCGGTCTCGCCTTCCACACCATGGTTGGCCGAGCGGTTGTCGTCGGTGCCGTCTGTATTGTTCTCGCCGTTCGCCTCATTGTGCTTGCGCTCGTAGCTCACGAGATCGCGGGCGGTGAAGCCGTCATGTGACGTGACGTAGTTGATGGAGGAGAACGGTCGGCGCCCGCCGTGCCGGTAGAGGTCGCTCGAGCCGGAGAGTCGCGACGCCAAGTCGCGAACCCCGTCCGGCGTTCCCAACCAGAAGTCACGCACTGCATCACGAAACCGGTCGTTCCACTCCGACCATGGCGGTGGGAACGCGCCCACCTGGTAGCCGCCTACGCCGAGATCCCACGGCTCGGCGATCAGCTTGACGCTTCGCAGCACGGGGTCCTGGTTGACGGCCGCCAAGAACGGTGCCGTCATGTCGACCTCGCCCTCCGTGCGTGCCAGCGCCGGGGCGAGATCGAATCGGAAGCCGTCGACGTGCATCTCCTGTACCCAGTACCGCAAGGAGTCGAGGACCAGCCGTACGACCTCGGGATCCCGCAGGTTCAAGACGTTGCCGGTGCCACTGACATCGGCGTAGTCGTGCGGGGTCTCGCCGAGTCGGTAGTAGCCGGTGTTGTGGATGCCGCGGTACGCGAGGGTCGGGCCGCCGCGGCCCTGTTCGCACGTGTGGTTGTAGACCACGTCGAGCAGGACTTCCAAGCCCGCTTCGTGAAACGCCTTGACCATCTGCTTGAACTCGGTGACCTGCTCGCCGCAGGTTCCCGAGGCCGAATAGCCGGCATGTGGGGCGAAGAAGCCCAGCGTGTTGTATCCCCAGAAGTTGCTGAGGCCACGGCCTCGCACCATGGGTTCGCTCACGAAATGGTGGACCGGCAGCAACTCGACCGTCGTGACACCGAGGTCGACGAGCTCGGCCAGCACCGCCGGGTGGGCGAGTCCGGCATAGGTTCCTCGTAAGGCTTTGGGGACCTTCGGATGCCGCATGGTGTAGCCGCGCACGTGCAGCTCGTAGAGGACGGTGTCGCTCCAGGGCACGTGCGGTCGCTTCTCGTCACCCCAGTCGAAGTCGTCGGCGACGACCACCGACCGCGGGACGAACGGCGCAGAGTCCAGATCGCTTCGTACCAGGTCGTCACCGGTGTTCACGTCATGTCCGAAGATCGCTGGATGATCCTGCAGATCGCCGGTTATCGCCCGTGCGTAGGGGTCCACCAGAAGCTTCGCGGGATTGAATCGCAAACCGGCTTGTGGATCCCACGGTCCGTGCACGCGATACCCATAACGCTGGCCCGGCTCCACGCCTTCGACTGTGGTGAACCAGGTGCCGAACATCTGCTCCCGCAACGGGATCCGGTGCTCCGACCCGTCGGGATCAGTGAGGCAGAGCTCCACCCGTTCCGCCAACGGAGCCCACAGCGCAAACGTCGTTCCCGCCCGGTCATGTGTCGTTCCGCGCGGTGGGCAGCCGTCAGGCGTCCAGGAGAAGGTCGTCACGGACTAGAAGGGTAGAGGTATGTCGCAGCGCAGCCGGGGGACGCCCTGACTGGCTGAAACCTGGGAGATCGTCGAGGTCGGCATCTCAGCATCACGCCGTCAGTGGCACGCGCCAGGTCATCTGGTTTCCGCCCGACTCCTCACTCACCTCCAAGGTGCCGCCCAAGTGCTCTGCCCGTGTGCGCAGATCCGCCAGGCAACTCACTGCCTCTGAGGTTTGTCGCTTCGTGCCGTCATCGCTCACCGCGAGCGCAAGCTCGTCCTCGGTGAGCCGTACCGTCACCTCGACGCTGGTAGGCGACGCATGGGTCGCCACATGGTTCAGGGCATCGCGCACGGCGGGGATCAGCTCGCCGCGCAGCTCAGGCGGTACGCCACGGTCGACCGGTCCGCGCACCACGAGCCGTGGAGTGAATCCGAGGATGGCGCGGGCGGAGTCGATCTCGTACAAGAGTTGCGTACGAATCGAGCCTTCCTCACGTTCTTCGTGGTGGAGCTGGAAGATCGTGGATCGTACCTCGCGAATGAGGTCGTCCAGCTCGTCGATCGCGCGGTCGATCCGGCTCTTGACCTGTGGTGCCGTGCTCAGGCCGGCCGCGGTGTGCAAGCCCATCTCGACGGCGAAGAGCCGTTGGATGACGACGTCGTGCAGGTCCGACGCGATCCGGTCGCGGTCCTCCAGGACCCGCATCCTGGCTCGTGCCTCTTGTGACTGCAGGTGCTGCAGTGCGAGTGCCGCCTGGCTGGCGAAGCTCTTGACCATGGCCTGCTCGTCTCGAGCCTGCCGCTCTTGCGGGGTTCCTCTGACCCAGCCGAGGCACAGCACGCCTTCCACCTCGCCGGACGCAAGGAGTGGCACGAGCATGCCGAACCCGACCGTCGACAACGCGTCCTTCCACTCGGGCACCGGGTCGAAGTTCGGTTCGCCTGGGAGGTTGTCCGAGACGACGGGCTTTCCGGTCTCGATGACCTTCTTCATGAGGCCTCGACGAGAGACCCGCATGCCTTGGGTGCGCTCGAGGTCCAAGCCCTCGACGGCGAGCGTCACGCTGTCATCTGGATTCTGCGGATCGAGGACGAGGAGGGTCACAGAGTCAGCGCCGGAAACCTTCCGCAGCTCTCGGACGACCAGTGTGAGCGCCTCGTCGCGGTCGACGTCTTCGAGCAGGAGTCGGGTCATCCACAGGCTCGCCTCGAGCCAGCGTTCGCGTCGCTCACGCTCCTCGTGCAAACCGAGTTGGTGGAGGACGAGAGCTGCCTGATCGGACAAGGCCTGATGCAGGGTCGGGTCGCTCATCAGGTTCGTCGGCTCGTCCGAGGCGCGAGGCCAGGAGAGCATGAGGACGCCCAGCGTCTCCGCGTGCGCGACCAGCGGGAGGTACATGGTGGGCCCGACTTCCGTGCCGTGACGGCTCCATCCGGCAGCCGGATTGAACCGCGGATCGCTGCGCGAATCGGTGGTGAGGACCGGCGCCTTGGCGTCGATCACGTGCGCCACGAGGCTCGGTCGCACGACCTCGATGCTCGCGGGCGGCTGACCCACGCCGGCGACAGCCTCGGGGAGCAGGCCGTCCGGCCTTTCCCGCCGGTCGACGCGTGCGAGCACCGCCGTGTCGGCGTTCGTCACCTCACGGATGCGGTGGACGAGGCTGTGGAGTGCTGCGCCGCGGTCGACCGTGTCGAGGAGCCGGCGGGTCGTCTCCGCGCACATGCCGACCCAGGACTCGCGGGTCTTGATCGTGAGCGAGTTCTGGAAGTTCTCGATGCCCAGCTCGACGAGCTCGGCAACTGTCGACACGGTCCGCTCGTCGTCCTCGTCGAACCCGCCAGCTGTGGCGTCGTTGCCGAAGTACAGCACCCCCGTGACGTCGCCGGGCAGCGTAAGAGATGCCGCGACAAGACTCTTCACCTGTGGGTGCCCGAGCGGAAAGCCCCGGAATGCCGGGTGGGACCCGAGGTGAGATATTCGTACGGCCGCGCCGGATTCAGGCACCAGCTCGAGAATTCCGCTGCTGGGGAGCTTGGTCGCGACCTCGGCTTCATGCCCAGGATCAACACCACACGACAAGAACTCGACGATTTCCCGATTCTTGTCGAAAAGGGCGAAAATGCCGACCGGAGCGGCCACGATTCGTGCCGTTTCGTTGAGCAGCCGGTCGATGGCCTGCCTCAGCTCGAATTTCACGCCCACACCCCGATTGGTGGTCCCCGCAAGGCTGGATCCTTGATTGGACACTCACAATACTGGCAGCCGACGCGGGGAATTCGGGCCACAAAACCAGATCGCCGCTCCTCGTGCTGTCGCACGTTCCGTTCGGAAACTCTTGCGACAATTGTGGGGATCGTGGGCGGCATCGTCAGGTCGGCGACGCCCAGCTTGTGACGAATTCGTTCACCTGTCACGACCGATGCCGATCGGCAGATCCCAACCATTTCGGTGACGACGGTGGGCCGGTCGATGATCCTCCGATGCGCCCCTGCTACCACGCCCCTCCTGTTCCACCTCGACCGGAGGACTCCACGCCCTCGTGGCGCAGCCGAGGGCTCGAGGGGAGCCCGCGGTCGGGAGGCTGAACGACCGCCCAGGACAGCGGCTGCGTTGACCGGCAGAAAAGTGATGGCGTACTATCTAATGACAGTTCACCCTCACTTTTCGGAGGTGCAGCATGCGGACCATCGCGCTCGAGGAGCACTTCGCGACACCCGCGTTCTGGGCAGGCGCCGGGCGAGCGCTCGCCCAGCAGGCCAAGGCCCTCGGCCACGGGCAGATCGTCGAGGAGCTGAACGAGCTCGGTGAGCGCCGGATCGCCGCGATGGACGAAGCGGGGATCGACGTGCAGGTCCTCTCGCTCACCTCGCCCGGCGTCGAGCAGCTCGACCCCGCAGACGCCGTATCGCTCGCCCGCGAGACCAACGACCTGCTCGCTGAGACCGTGCGCGCCCATCCGAACCGCTTCGCCGGCTTGGCAACCGTCCCCACACCCGACCCCGAGGCCGCCGTCGCGGAGCTGGACCGCGCCGTCACCCGGCTGGGGTTCAAGGGCGCGGTGATCAACGGTCACACGCGCGGTCGCTACCTCGACGACGAGTTCTTCTGGCCGATCCTGGCCTGCGCCGAAGCGCTGGGTGTCCCGATCTACCTCCACCCGACACCGCCGCCGAACGCCGTGGTCGAGGCGTCGTATCACGGCAACTACAGCCAGGCCGTCGCCGGTGCGCTCGCCACGACCGCGTGGGGATGGCACGTCGAGACCGCGACGCACGTGCTCCGCCTGGTGCTGAGCGGCGCGTTCGATCGCTTTCCCAAGCTTCAGCTCATCGTCGGCCACATGGGCGAAGGTCTGTCGTTCATGCTGCCGAGGTTCGAGCAGGTGATGGCCCACGTGGCGAAGCTCGAACGCCCCATCCACGCGTACTTCCTCGAGAACCTCCACTACACATTCGCCGCGTTCAACTGGACACCGACGTTCCTCAACCTGCTGCTCCAGGTCGGCGTCGACCGCATCCTGTTCGCCACCGACCATCCGTACGCGTCGATGGGCGTCGCCCGTACGTTTCTCGACCAGCTGCCGGTCAGTCCACACGACAAGGAACGCATCGCGCACACCAACGCCGAACGCTTGCTGGGGCTCTGATTCCCGTGACAGGACTACGCGAACGCAAGAAGGCCCAGACCCGGGCCGCCATCCAACGGCACGCGCTGCGGCTGTTCCGCAAGCAGGGTTACGAGAACACGACCGTCCAGCAGATCGCGGCCGCAGCGGACGTCTCGGAGAGCACGTTCTTCCGTTACTTCCCGACCAAGGAAGACGTCGTGCTCTGGGACGAGTTCGACACGCTCATCCTGGAGCGGCTCCGCGAGCAACCGCCTGGAGGCGATCCCATCCAAGGCCTGCACGCTGCCCTCCGGGCGACGTTCACCGAGCTGCCACCGGCCGAGCAGAAACAGCTCCGTGAGCGCATCGACCTGCTGCTGTCCGCTCCGCCGCTACGCGCGCTTTTGATGGACGAGCTCGAGCGTGCGATCGGCGTCCTGGCACAGGCGCTCGCCGAACGGCTGGACCGCGACGCGAACGACCCGGGCGTACGAGCCGCTGCGGGAGCGGTGATCGGCGTCTGGCTGTCCGTGCTGTTCGCCATCAAGGACAACCCGAAGACCGACCTGGGCTCGCTGATCGACGACGCCCTCGTCGGACTCGACATCGGAGTGGGTCAGCTGAGCGGCCGACGGTCGAAACGTTGAGCGCGCAAGGCGCCGTCTCGTTGTCAGCACTACACCAGCTCAACTGGCCAGGAGCTGTCGGAGCTCGGCCAGCTCCGCCGAGTTCATCGGGTAGCAGTGCTCCGGGGCGGGGTACCGGCGCTCCCGGACGTCTGCGACGTAGCTGGAGACCCCGTGGAGCATGTGCTCCCTCACGTCGGCGTACTTCTTGACGAAGCTGGGCACCCGCCCGCGCGTGATGCCGAGCAGATCGTGCAGCACGAGCACCTGACCGTCGGTTGCCGGGCCAGCACCGATCCCGATGATCGGGATGTCGACGTGCGGAACGATGAGCTCGGTCGCCGCCGCAGGAATGGATTCGAAGACCAGGGCGAAGCATCCGGCCTCCTGCAGCGCCCGCGCCTCAGAGAGGATCTTCGCAGCAGCGGCGGCGGTCTTCCCCTGCGTCTTGAAACCACCGAGCATGCCAGCTGTCTGCGGTGTGAGGCCGACATGTCCCATCACGGGGATACCCGCATCGACGATGGCCCGTGCGCGCTGCGCTGAGACACCGCCGCGTTCCAGTTTCACCGCGTCGCAGCCGGCTTCCTTCACGAAGCGCTGTGCGTTCTTGACGGCCTGCTTGTCGGATCGTTCGTACGAGCCGAAGGGCAGGTCGCCGACGAGCAGCGGTGTGCGCAGCCCTCGGCGTACGGCGGAAGCGAGCACCAGCATCTCCGTCATGGTGACCGGCACGGTCGAGTCGTACCCCAGGACGGTCATGGCGGCCGTGTCACCGCACAGCACCAGGTCGACGCCGGCCTCTTCTGCGACCTGAGCGGAGGGGTAGTCGTATGCCGTGACCATCACGATCGGCTCGCCTGCGGCCTTCATCTGCGCAAGCGTGGGAATGGTCATCGGACGGCGTGTGGTCTGACGCGGGATGTCGAGCTGGGTTGTCATCGCGTTTCACCTTCTGTGCATGGCAGTTGGGCCGAAGATGCGTACGGGGAGTCGAGCAGCACGCTCGGATCGCTGTCGATGCGTGCGATGCCGTTGCGTTGGTCGACGTGGACCACGACGGGTGCGTGACGGGCGAGCTCGTCCTGGTCGTACTGCGCGAAGGACGCCACGATGATCGTGTCGCCTGCGGAGACCAGGCGAGCTGCGGCGCCGTTGACCTGCATGGTCCCGGAGTCGGCCGGGCCTTCGATGACGTACGTGACGAAGCGCGCTCCGTTGTCGACGTCCCAGACGTGAACCTGTTCGTGAGGCACGAGATCCGCCGCCCGCATCAGGTTGGCGTCGATCGTGATGCTGCCCACGTAGTCGACGTCGCAGCCGGTGATCGTGGCGCGGTGGATCTTCGATTTCAACAACATGCGCTGCATGGTCAGGTGTCCTCCCGGGACGTGTCGGACGAGACGACGATGTTGTCGATGAGCCGCGCCTTCCCCACCCGAGCGGCGACGGCAACCAGGGTCGGGCGGCCGGTGAACGAGTCGCGCGGCGACAGGTCGGCGGCGTCGCGGGCCTCGAGATACTCCGGCTCGATGCCTGCCTCGGCCAGCACCTTGTGTCCGGCGGCAAGGGCCGTGTCGACGTCGGTCTGGCCGGCGTGCACGGCGTCCTCCACGGCACGGAGCGCGCGATGGAGCGCCGTGGCTCGGGCCCGCTCAGCGGGCTCGAGGTAGGCGTTGCGGGAGCTCATGGCGAGCCCGTCCGGCTCCCGAACCGTCGGCAGGACGACGATCTCGATCGGGAACTCCAGATCTCGCACCATCCGCTTGATGACGAGGGCCTGCTGCGCGTCCTTCTGCCCGAAATAGGCGACATCGGGCCCGACGGCGTTGAAGAGCTTGGTGACGACCGTCGCGACACCGCGGAAGTGGCCGGGACCTCGCCGCGACGGGTCACCACAGAGCACGTCGGTGAGACCACCGCCCACCTCGACGAAGGTCGCGTACCCCTCGGGGTAGACGTGCGTGGCGTCCGGCGCGTACACGACGTCGACTCCGCACTCACTGGCTAGCCGCACGTCGCGGGCCTCGTCGCGCGGGTACGCGGCAAGGTCTTCGTTCGGCCCGAACTGTGTCGGGTTGACGAAGAGGCTCATCACCACGACGTCGCACTGCTGCCTCGCGGCGCGGAGCAGCGACAGGTGTCCCTCATGGAGCGCGCCCATGGTGGGTACCAACCCGATCCGGCGCCCGGCGCGCCGGGCGGGTCCGAGCGCTGTCCGCAGCTCGTCCCGGGTGCGGACGACCGTGGCCTGGTGCCCGGCTGTGTCTCGCGTCGACTGGTCCGCCACTGGCGTAGCTCCTTCCGTGCGACTGTGCGAGTGGGTCTGCGGATCCCGCGATCGCTGCGCCACCCGGCGCGTGTGGTCGGCGAGCTCCTCGTAGAGCGGTCGAAGCTCGGGCGCGAGCCTCATGAGTGCGTCCAGGTGATGGGAGACGGTCTCGTCGTCGCCGCGGGCGATCGGTCCGGTCAGGGCTGCGGCGCCGTCCTGCGCCCAGTTGGCAGCGGTACGAAGCACGAGCGGCGCGAGGGTGGCTCGGGGGTCGGCGACTCCGACCCTGCGGAGCAGGTCGGCCGCGGCTTCCTCGAGGGTGATGAGGAAGTTCGACGCCATGGACGCGGCGGCGTGATAGGCAGCTCGCGCGTCGTCGGGCACCTCGAACGCCCGCATGCCGAGCCGCTCGGCGAGGGCGTACGCCACGGCCAGTCCGCTCGGTGGCGCAACGTCGAGACCGGCGCGTGTGGCCGTGGCCGGCGTTCCCGACACCGCGCAGGGTACGCCCTTCAAGTCGGTCGGTGCGCGCGGGATCGTCTGGAGCGGATGCACGCTGAACGTCTGGGCGCCGCGGTCGCGAGCCGGCGAGAGGACGTCGAGGCCGTGTGCGCCGCTGACGTGCCCGACGTACTTCGGCAGGTCCAGGGGCCGGCCACGGTCGATCTCCATGAGCTCGGCACACACGTGGCCGATCGCGCGATCAGGTACGCAGAGCAAGACGATCTCGGCGGCGGATGCGGCGCGTCGTAGGTCTCCTCGGCTCCAGGCGGTGACCTGGAGCCCGGCCTGCCGAGCCGCGTGAACGACAGAACCTCCGACCCGCCCGTTTCCGACGACGGCGAGTCGGCACGCGTCGAGGAACGGGGACGCGCGATCAGCCGGCGCCCCACGGTCCCGTTCCAGTTCTCGCATGGGAGATACCAGACGGCTTCCGGTGTGGGCAGAAACTGGTGTCTCTGCCGGAGTTGTCACGCTCCGTACCATCCACGCCTCGTAGCGAGGTCGCAGCGGTCCGGTTTGGCAGCGCGTCTCGAGTATAGGCACGGGATTCGGAAGGAGGCCCCGCGAACGAGGACGCGACCGATGCCGGGCAGCGCGCGGTGCAAATGACCCCCTGGACGATCTCGAGCTGGCCGGTTTCGTCCTTGTCTCGCCTTCGACCGGCCCGGCTGGGTAGCGTCCGTGCAGGTGCAGATGCCCGGAGGTGTGCATGGCTGGGACGTCCTCGACCTTCGAGATCCTCGACGACCGGTTCAACGAGTGCGTGAAGACCAGCGCTCAGCTGGACAAGCTCTTCGAAGAATGCCGCTGGGCGGAGGGACCTGCCTACTTCCCAGCCGGTCGCTACCTCGTGTGGAGCGACATCCCCAACGACCGGATGCTCCGCTGGGACGAGACCACGGGAACCGTCGGCGTCTTCCGGCAACCCTCGAACTACTCCAACGGCAACACGGTCGACCGGAACGGGCGGCTGATCACCTGCGAGCACGGCACCCGCCGGGTCACGCGCACCGAGCATGACGGCTCGATCACCGTGCTGGCGGACCGGTTCCAGGGCAAGCGGCTGAACAGCCCGAACGACGTGGTGGAGCGCTCGGACGGGTCGGTGTGGTTCACCGACCCCGCGTACGGGATCGACGGCGACTACGAGGGCTACCGAGCCGAGAGCGAGATCGGCGGCTGCCATGTCTATCGGATCGACCCGGTGTCAGGGGAGTGCCAGATCGTCGCGGACGACTTCGTACGCCCGAACGGTCTTGCGTTCTCACCCGACGAACGCAAGCTGTACGTCTCGGACACGGGCGCGTCGCACGTACCGAACGGACCGCGGCACATTCGGGTGTTCGACGTGTCCGAGGACGGTACGAAGCTCTCGGGCGGTGAGGTCTTCGCGACCTGCACGGCCGGATCCTTCGACGGCTTCCGGCTCGACTACGCGGGGCGGATCTGGGCGAGCGCCGACGACGGGGTGCACTGCTACCACCCGGACGGCACGCTGCTGGGAAAGGTGCTGGTGCCCGAGGCGGTGGCGAACGTGGAGTTCGGCGGGCCACGTCGGAACCGGCTCTTCATCTGTGCCACGACGTCGCTCTACGCCATCCTGCTGCCGGTGACCGGTGTGCGCCGCTGAACGAGGTCTGCGTCACACGGTCAGCCTTCAGTGACTGCGCGAGCCGTCACAGCATGATCAAGGCGACGATTCGCCACAGCTCTTCGTGAATGTTCCCGGTGAGCTCCAGGTCGACAGTACGCCCGGACTCGCCGCCGTCGAGCGTGAAGTCGAACCACCGGAAGCTGCCCTGTGGGATCGTGGACTCGCCCGACCGGCCGACGATCTGACCGTCCACGCTCACGACGGTCTCGCTGGAGGTCGCGAACGCGTCCCCGGTGAGGACGTACACCTGATGAGCTCCGGGCGGCACGGCGACTCGCAGGATGGTGGGATGCGGTGGGCGGCCGAAGACCAGGTCTCGCCGCAGGACGTCGAGCATCGCGCGGTCGCGGTACTCCGGCACCCTGTCGACCCACCCGTAGCCGGCCTCCTCGCTCCACGCGTCCTGCGGGCTCAGCCGTCGGTAACCGCTGAGTACGGGGCTCGCTGGGCCGCCGGCGTCCAGGGCGAGCGCCACGCTGTCGCCGGACGGCACCGCGATCACGTCGAGCCTGCGGGTGTCGTCGCCGACCGAAGCGCCGTTACCCGCACGCACCTCGACGGTGAGCGTCGCGAGCGTAGGATGCCCTGGCGGCGTGAGCGGCACCTGAAGCGCCTGCTCGCTGCCGGCCGGAATGGTGGCGGAGAACGGTTCGACGACCCAGCCGTCGGGGGCGTCGATCGTGACGGTCACGGGGATCGACGTGTCGGAGGTCGTGTTCACCACTGTGACGGTCAGCTCGGAGCGCTGACCAGCGAGCCACGGCAGCGACGCCTCGACGTCGGTCACCACGATCTCCGGAAGTGTCGAGTCCGGATCGGGAATGACCAACGCGCAGAGGTGCCAGTGCTGATCGGGCAGGCTGTCGAAGGTCAGGTCGACCTCCCGGCCCGAGGCCCCGCCATCGACGCTGAACCTCAGCCAGGTGAACGTGCCACCCGGCAGGAACGGACTCTCCGCCACCCGCTCGCCGTCGACAAGGATGTACGTCGGGTGGGAGTCCGGTCCTGCGTCACCGACCAGTACCGCGACCTCGTGCTGGCCGGCAGGCACCGCGATCCGCAGCGTCCGCGCGGGAATGTCGTTCACGAAGTCCCTCCGCAGGGCGTCGAACGATCCCCCGCGGTCACGGGACTGCGGCGGCGTTCCGACCCAGCCGAACCCGCGGGCGGGATCCCACGCGCTGTCGGGCGTCAGCCGTGTGTAGTCGCGCACCAGCGGGCTGTCGGGCGTACCGGCGTCGAGCGCCAGCACGCAGCGCCGGGCGGCAGGCGTCACGACGAAGGCCCGATCGGACGCGCCGAGCACGGTGCGTCCTTCGGGTCCGAAATCGAGGTCGAGCGTGACGTTCTCGGCGACCAGGGGCGGGAGGACCGGCAGCTTCAGGGTGGCGAACTCGGTCGAGGCGACAGGCTGCTCGACCTGTGAGGTCATCCAGCTGTCGTCGGGCGGCACGACCCGAGCACGCACGATCAGGTCGTCTGGCGTCGCGTTGCCCACCTCGACCGGCAGCCGGTTGGGCCAACCGCCGAAGAGCAGCGCCGACGCGCCGCGCAGGTCCACCTGGAGCCACACCCGACGCTCGTCGAGGATCCGGCTGAACCCGAAGAAGTACGACACGATCGTGTCGCGCCACACCGTGGCGTGCGTGACCTGCGCGTCGAGCCGCTCGAGTACCTCGGCGTGCCGATGAGGATCGATGTGCTTTCTCAGTGCCTGCCACCACCGACGGAACTGCAGCACGCGTTCGAGCCCGGTGAAGTGCGAGTCGTAGATGTGCTGGATCACCGTCGAGCCGGAGTGCAGCACATGGGTGTAGGGCACCTTGTGCATGAAGAGCAACAGCTCGTCGGGACAGGTCTCGAGGTGCTCGTAGCGGCTCGCCCACGGCTCGGCGTACAGCCCGGTATAGCCGGTGCCCGTGGCAACCGACCGGTCGAAGCCGGTCCCGACCGCATCGGTGAAGTGGGACTGGTTGGCCGTCGACCACGGGTCGGGGTCGAAGTGCGCGCCGAGCGGATAGGTGAGGTACCCCATGCCGAGCGGTGACGTGTAGGCCTCGTACGTCTCCCAGGACGACAGCAGCATCCTGGTGAGAACCTCGACGACGCCAGGGTGTGAGCCGAACGTCATGCGTACCCACTCGGTGGCGATGTCCTCGGCGGCGAGCCTGGGGTTCCATGCGAGCCGGGCGAACCCGTGCGTGTTGGCGGCGGCGAGGTGGTGACCGGTCCAGTTGCGGTCGGCACCGAAGTTGATGACACCGGCGAAGCCCACCGTGGTCTGCCCGTACGCCGACCCGTCCACGATGCTCGCGACCGTGGTGCCCGGCCCCTGGGCATGGGTGTCGAAGTCGAGCACGTCCTTCCATTGCGGTACGAGGTAGCAGAGGTGGGTGGAGTGGCCGGTGTACTCCTGGGTGATCTGCAGCTCGATCATCTGGTTGGTCTGGGGGAGTGCGCCGAAGAGCGGGTTGACCGGCTCCCGGACCTGGAAGTCGATCGGGCCGTTCTTCGTCTGCACCGCGACGTTGCGGGCGAACTCACCGTCCAGGGGTGCGAAGACGCGGTACTGGTACTCCGCCCAGTCGTCGAAGCCTTCGTGGACGAACGACCGCCACATGATCTTCCCGCCGTACGGCTCGATCAGCTCGGCCAGCATGTTGGCGCCCTCGGCGTGGGTACGCCCGTAGTCGAGCGGGCCGGGCTGACCCTCGGAGTTCGCCTTGACCAGGAACCCGCCGAAGTCCGGGATGTGCTCGTAGATCTCGGCGATCTTGTCCCGCCACCACGCCTGCACCCTGGGGTCGAAGGGGTCGGCGGTGTCGATCGGGTTCGGGTCGTTGCGGGTCAGCACCATCGGGCTCGCGTAGTTGGCGGACAGGTGAAACGTCACGCCCCAGTCGCGAAGCACGCCAGCGAGCGCGGCAAGACCCGGGAGCCGTTCCGAGGCGAGGAACTGCGCGTTCGCGTTGACGTTGTTGACGACCGTGCCGTTGATCCCGACCGAGGCCAGTGCTCGGGCGTAGTCGGTGTAGCGCGGGTCGAGGCTCGGTAGCTCGTCCCAGCGGAAGATCGATGCGCCCGCGTAGCCACGCTCGACCGTACGGTCCAGGTTGTCCCAGTGGTTGACGAAACGCAGTGGGCCCGCCGGCCGGTCCTTGACGTCGAGGTGGTCGATTCGTTCGTACGTCTGCAGCAGGCGCAGCAACCCGAACGCGCCGTAGAGCACGCCGCGCGCCTTCGCTGGCGACCAGCACGGTGTCCCGTCCGTCGACCGTGCGCCGCCGAAGGATGTAGCCCTCGGGCCCGAGGGCGCGCAGCTCGGCGATGGCGACGTGCTCGGCCACAAGGGGGGAGGACTCGGGCGTCCCCAGGATCAGGGCGCCGTGACCTCGTGGGTGCGGCTCGGTGCTGACCTCGCGGCCCAGCAGGCCGGACAGCCCGCGTACCAGCTCGCTCGCCGCCGAACGCTCGACAGGGCTGGCGCTCGGGGGAGTGACGACGTGGGTGATTGCACGGCGATACGCCGACAGCAGATCCGGACGACCGACCTTGGGGTAACGCAGCCACAAGGCGTACCCGTCTTCAGGAGTCGGCGCGGCCCACGCCGGCACGAAGGAAGGGAACGAACCACCGGTCAGCGCAGCACCTGTCGTGACAGCGCTTCGGGTGAGGAAACGCCTGCGGGTCCACCGCCTGCCGTCGCCGGACCCACCTGTTGTCGTCGTTGTGTCCGTCACCGGACCTCCAGACCACGCAGCAAAGCCCGCACTGCAGGCTGCTGAAAAGGATGTCGGGCTCAGGGCAGTCTGAGAACGTCTGAGGAGTACGTCAACTGATCCGACCGGTCCAGGACGCGCTCGCACACAAGGCACCCGACGAGCTCTGGCGGCTCATCCAAGGCCTTGCGAAGGCCGCGACCTGCGGGCTGCTAGCCTCCCGTCTCATGGAGGACCTGCTCCGCACCGGAATGGTCGGTGCTGCTCTACCCGGTCGCCCACGCACGCGCTGACCAGATCCCGATCTCGTCTGACGCGTGCTGCGCCCGTTCGCGCGTGATGCGCAGCCCGGAAGGGCAGGTATTCGTGCCGTTGGTTCTCCTCGCCTACCTGGCGTTCATGTCGATCTCACTTCCTGACCATGTTGGTAACGTCGCGTGGCCATCGGTTCGCGTGGCGGTGGGACAACCGCTCGCCGCGCTTGGTGTCCTCGTGGTGGTCGGCGTCGCGGGCTATGTCGTCTCGAGCTCGTTGGCCGCGTTTCTGCTTGCCCGCCTCGGCATCGGTCGGCTGTTGACCTGGAGTACGGCGCTTTCGGCGGCGGGACTGATGGCGTACGCCTCGGCCCGTGCGTTCTGGGTCGTGCTGCTCGCGGTCTTCGGCGCCGGTGTCACATCCGGTGCGATCGACTCCGCGCTGAACGGCTACGCCGCACGGCACTTCGGTGTTCGGCACATCAGTTGGATGCACGCCTGGTTCTGCCTCGGCGCCATGGTCGGGCCGGCTGCCTTCGTGCTGCTTCTCGGCCACGGCGTCGGGTGGCGGTGGGTGTACGCCGGGCTCGCCGGGGTGCAAGGCCTGCTTGCGCTCGCCTTCGCGCTCACCAGCGGGCGATGGGCGACTCCGCCTCGTGGTGTCGCCGAGGCGGAACGACCCACAGACCCGACGCTTCGCCTGCGACTGCGTTCGTGTGCTCTGCTGCCCAGCCTGACGACCTATGCGCTGCAGTCGGGGATCGAGGCCAGCACGAGCATCTGGGCGTACGTCTACCTGACCGAGGGTCGCGGCGTGTCGTCTGGGATCGCTGGACTCGCCGTTTCGGCCTTCTGGGCCATGATGCTGGTCGGTCGGCTCGTCGTGGGTCACTGGGCCGACCAGTTCGGAGTGTCGCGCTTCCTTGGGTTCGGCGTTCTCGGCATGCTGCTGAGCAGCGTGATCGTGGCGGCTCCCGGGCCCGCGTGGCTCGGCGCGATTGGAGTCGCGGCCGTCGGCTTCGCGGCTGCACCGATGTTTCCCTTGCTGACGCTCACCACGGCCGAGCGCGTGGGCGCAGGAGCAGCCGATCGTACGGTCGGCCTGCAGTTCGCGACGTCAGCCGTGGCGGGCGCGGTGGTCCCAGGGATCACGGTCGGGTCGCTCGCTGCGGTGTTCGGCCCGCAGGTCGTCGGGCCGTTCCTCGTCGGCCTGGCTGCTGCCATGTGCCTTGCCCATCGAGGGCTCTCGTCACTCCGACGGGCTCACCCACACGACGGGCTCAGCTCACCTCGTAGTCGGCCCCGGGCTTCCAGTCGCTGAAGATGTAGTCGTTCTCGGAGACTTCCGCGCCGGAGGCCTTCGCTTGTTGCATCGCCCGCTCCCGGTCGGCCTCGGTGGCATCGCTCAGCTTCTTGAGCTCGGCCCGGAGGTTCGTGATCGACCCACCGAGGTAGCCCTGCAGGATGTTGCCCACGTGTGGGGTGATCGGCTTGCGTTGCGCATCGACGGCAGCGATGTCCGGGTTCCGCACGATCGCCTGCGGCATCAAGAAGACGTTGTCGGTGCAGAACTTCACCGCCTTCTTGTACGCATCGATCGCGTCGGACTCGGCCACCAGGTCCAGGTTCAGTGGCGGCTGGTCCATCGCTGCGATCATGCCTTTCTGATACTCGTCGGTCATGAACGACGCGATGAGGTTGGACGCGGCATCCGGGTTGTCACTGTCGGCGGCGACGAACCACGTGGCGCCCGGCCGGCCGCGATAGGTCCACGGCTTGCTCCCCGACGTGGGGACGAGGATCGGACCGGAGGCGATCTTGTCGACGAACGTCGGGACGAGTGCCTTGGACCCGCCGGCGCACCAGATGCCGTCGATGAAGATGCCCACTGCCCCGGCGGCGTAGCGGGTCCGGGCGTCCACGACGCTGAAGTTGTTCGTGCCCGGCAGCATGAACTTCGAGTCGTACAGCTCCTTGAAGAACTCGATGACCGTCACGTAGGCGTCGTCGTGGTAGGCGTACTCACCCGTCGTGAACCTCAGTCCCTGGTAGCCCGGGAAGCCGGCGGTCTGCGCCATGTCGTCGATCTGGTCACGTACCCGGCTGCCGTCTGCTCCCATCGCGAGGGTCATCGGCGGAATGCCTGCGGCCGCCAGCTTCCGACAGGCGTCGAGGTAGCTCGCGTAGTCGGTCGGCGGATCGTCCGGGTCCAACCCGGCCTTGGCGAAGTGGTCTTTGTTCAACCAGACCAGGGTCGTGCTCTGCCGGAAGCTGAACAGCGGAAAGCCGTACAGCTTCCCCTCGACGCTGGTGATCCCATCGGTCAACGTGTTCTTCGGGATCTTGGCCATCGTCTCGTCGGGCAGGGTCAGTTCACGCACCCAGTTGCCGCGTACCAAGGCAGGCAAGGGCAAGCCGACGACGTTGGAGTAGACGTCGGGCATCTTGTTGGCCTGGTGGGCGAGCTGGTACGCCTGCTGTGCCTTGGACGCGTCGTAGTACGTGTGCACGACCTTCGTGCCCAGCTCGGACGACTGCTTCACCGCCCACTCGTCATGCAGTTTCTGGAACGAGCTGAAGTGGTCCCACCAGTCAACGGTTCCGGACCCTCCACCACCCGACTGTGCGCCGGACCTGGTCGTTCCTCCCGAGTTGCAACCGGCAGCCAGCCCAGCTGCCGCCATCGCCGATGCGCCGAGGAAACCGCGGCGGGTCAGTCCAGTCATGGTCACCCACTCCTCTGCGTTGTCGTAAGTCCGTACGTGTCCGGACGTCAGGACTTCACCGCCCCCGAGATGCCCTCCACGAAGTAGCGCTGCAGGAAGATGAAGAGCACGACGACAGGCAGGATCGAGATCACCCCGGCCGCGGCCATCCCCGACCAGTCCGTCGCGGTCTCGCCGACGAACGCCTGCATGCCCACGCTGACGGTTCGGATCTCCGGGCGACTGAACGAGAACACCAACGGCAGGAAGAAGGAGTTCCAGGTCGTGATGAAGGTCAGCACGGCAACGGTCGCGGTGACCGGCATGGCCAGGGGAAGCATGACCGAGAAGAACGTCCGCACGAAGCTTGCGCCGTCGACGAGGGCCGCTTCCTCGAGCTCGCGTGGGATCTTCCGGAAGTACCCGTAGTACAGCAGGATCGCCGACACGTACGCCGACCCGCTGAGAGCCAGGATCATCCCCGCCAGCGAGTCGATCAGCCCCAGCTGCATGGAGACCTTGACGACCGGGATGATCGTGTAGCCGGTCGGTACGAAGAGCGTGGCGATCAGGATGCCGAGGAAGAGTCTCGAGCCTCTGAACCGGTAACGAGCCAGGACGTACCCGCAGGTGGCGCACCTCACCGTGACGATGACGACGGTGGCGAGTGTGACGACGACGGTGTTGATGAGGTAGCGGCCGAAGTTCGCGTCGTTCCAGGCCCGGACGTAGTTGCTCCAGACGAACGTGCTCGGCACGAGGTTGAGCCCGCCCGCGAACATCTCCAGGTTGTTCTTGAGCGAGGCCGACACCATCCAGGCGAACGGGAACACCCACAACGCGGCAGCGCCGACGAGGAACGCCGAGCCGATCCACCAGGGCAGCCGACGCAGGACCCGCTTCCACCGTCGAGTGCGGGGAAGCCGGCTTGCGACAAGCTGAGCGGTCACGGGTTCGACCTCCTCATCCGGCGGCCGGCGTAGAGGCCCCAGAGCTGGATGGCCCCGACGACCGTGACGAGCAACCCGAAGAGCACCGCTGCGGCGGACGCGTGACCCAGCTGAGGGATGGAGGCTGCGAAAGCCCAGCGGTAGATGTAGATCTCGATGATCTCAGTGTGGAAGTAGGGCCCGCCACCGGTCAGGGTGTACATGAGGTCGAAGTTGTGGAAGGTCTCTTCCACGGTGAGCACCGTGATGATGAGGAGGAACGGCTTCAGCAACGGAAGCGTGATGGTGGTGAAGATCTGCCAGACACCCGCGCCGTCGATTCGAGCCGCCTCGTAGATCTCCTGAGGAATCGTCTGCAGCGCCGCCAGCCAGTAGATCATCGTGACGCCGAAGAACTTCCACACGTAGAGCGCGGCGGCGGTGGGAAGTGCGGTGTTCTGGTCGCCGAGGAAGTCGATGGTCTCGAAGCCGAATGCCCGAAGGATGCCGTTGACCGGTCCGCTCCCCGGCTCGAGGACGAACCGCATCACGACGCCGATGATGGCCGTCGTGGTGACGACCGGGATGAAGAACGCCGAGCGCAGCAGTCCGACGAGCGGGAGCTTCGGCGAGTTCAGCACGATGGCCAGCAGCAGGCTGAGGAACACGCGCGCTGGCACCACGAACAGCATGAAGAGCAGGGTCACCTTGAACGAGTTCCAGAAGAACGGGTCGGCGAACACCGCGCGGTAGTTCTGCAGCCCGACGAACCGTTGCTCTGCGTCGAACCCGTTCCACTCCACGAGCGAGTACCAGTAGCTCGCGATGATGGGGTAGATGGTGTAGAGGCCGTAGAGCACCACCGTGGGCAGCAGGAAGACCCAGATCCAGATCGCCCGTTTCCGATCCCGTCCGGTCGAGATCCGCTCGTCGACCGTTGCGGCGCGGGCCACCCCTGACTTTCGTCGAGTGAGTTCGACCGACCTGATCGTCATTGGGGCCGCCCGCTCATCGTCGTCAGCCTGTGGGTTCCAGGGTCAGCAGGGACACGGCCGGCAGGGGAAGGGAGACGTCGAGCGTGATCCGGCCGGATTCCGCCGCGACCGTACGCGCAGGCTCGAGCTCCTCGAGCCCTTGCCGGGCGGTGATCTGGGCAAGCTCTGCGTCCGTCGGATCCTGAGGCGAGCCGAGCGACTTCCAGACCGTGTAGGAGTTGCTGTGCCGGGCGTCGATCCGGTAGTGGCGCACGAGGTACGACTGGCTCGGCAGGTTGCGTATCGTCACGGTGACCTGCGTGTCCTGCTCAGCCCATTGGTACTGGTCGTCGGTGTGCCGCCACACCAGCACCGCCAGCCCGCCGTCCTCGGCGCGGGAGGCCAGCACGTCGACCTCCTCGGGCATGCTGCTGCCGTCGGGGTTCTCCAGCTCGTCGATGCTCCACGCCGCGTCGGACGTCGCGCGAACCCGCTCGCTCCCGAGCAACGACAGCATCCGGTACGCGTTGAGCAAAGGCTTCTCGATCCTGCCCGCGGTGAGGAACGACCGGGTGCCCTCGAAGAACCGCTCGCCTTCGAAGTAGAAGCTCCACGACGTCGCCCTGTGGACCTGGACGGTCTCGCGTGCGTTCAGGTCAAGGATCTTCTTCATCAGCTTGACCTGGAACACGGGGTAATACTCGGTGTTCTGGAACTCGTAGTTGGGATTGTCGTAGCGGCCGAAGTGGGCGGGGACCGCGGCATCGCACTCGTCGACGACCGCCGGAAGGGTCCGGTACTGCTCGTACTCCGCGATCGTCCGGTTGAACGTCTGCACGTCGTACAGCATCTTCGTCGACGACGGGCTGAGCCGTTCGGTGGGCGGGCTGTTCGCGGGGAGGTACTGGCGGGTCGGGAACCTGGACCCCTTGGTGTGGTACGAGATGAAGTCGAGCGGCTCGTTCCGGCTCGAGGTGTAGTCGAGGAAGCCTTTGAGGAAGTCCAGACCACCGCTCGTGACCGTCGGGCCGCCGACCAGAGCGTTGGGGATCACGCTCCGAACGGCTCGCGCTGTGACCGTGTACAGCTCGTTGAACTGCGCCAGCGTGCCCCGCCAGTAGAAGATGTCCGGCTCGTTCCAGAGCTCCCACAGCCAGGTGGAGACCTCGGCCTCGCCGTAGCGCTCCAGGCAGTGGCGTGCGTGTGCTGCGACCAGGCCGGCCCACTTGTCGTAGTCGCGTGGCGGGTAGGCCCAGGCGCCGGCCTCGTACGACGTGTAGACGGTGGGGCTCGGCACGACGGTCAGCTCGGAGGCCTCCGGCGGCAGCAGGTCGCGCGGTGTGAAGCCGAGCTCGACGATCAGGTGGTGGCCGGCGCCGACGATCGCGTCATAGGCCTGGTCGACGAAGGTGAAGTCGTAGTACGGGTTCCCGTCGGCGTCCTCGTGATAGACGTTGCCGGAGCCCCAGTGCGGGATGCCGAATCCGCTGCCGGAGCAGAAGACGTAGTGCGGGCGGACGTGGTATCCGCCACCGGAGAAGTCGGCGAACGTCCGGAGCAGGTGCTTCCCGGTCGGCGTGTAGGTCCAGTTGATTTCGTCGTAGCCGATGCTCTCCCAGATCCGGGCGAGGGGCCCAAGGCTTGCGGCGGCGTCCACGTCGACGTGTGCCCGCACCACGTGCGGCGCATCGGGATCGCTGGGGGCCGCTGGTGGGAACGGCCCGAGCCTTCTTCGGCTGACGTGAGCGAGAGAGGTATCGGTGCTCATGGTCGTCGACCAGCCTCATCTTCTGCGTGGGCAGGCACTTTCGTACGAGGTCAGCGACCTCCCGACATCGGCGTTCCCTAGGTGGTGAGGAGAAGCGAGTTCGAACCTTCAGACGGACTGTCTTGGTCCCTGAGTGTCTCGCTGCAACCTGAAAACTGTCAACATCAATCGTTTACAATGTACGATCCCGGTCGGAGCGCTATGGTCGTGTGCGCGAACGAGAGAACACGTGAGCTCGAGGAGGTAGACCCGTGATCCCCGAGGGCGCGGTTTCACCGCTGCCATCGCAGCCCGCTCTCGGCGATCTCGTCACCGATGTCCTGCGCAAGATGATCATCGAGGGGCAGGTGAAGCCCGGTCAGCACCTCAAGGAGTCCGAGCTCGCAGATGCGCTCAAGGTGAGTCGCGGACCGATCCGGCAGGCCCTCGCACGACTCGAGGTGGAGGGATACGTCGAGCTTCGCCGTCACCGCGGAGCGTTCGTCAGCACCTTGACCAAGGCCGACGTCGAGGAAGTCCACACCCTCCGCGGCGCGATCGAACGCCTCGCTGCCAGCCGCGCGTGCACGCGGCTCCAGGGCGAGGGATTCGCCAAGATGGACGCGGTGCTCGAGCGGATGAAGGGCGTGGACACGGCGATCGATCCCGAGGACGCGGTCGAGCTCGACCTGCAGTTCCACGACATCATCTACGACTACTGCGACCACAAGCGCGTGCAGCGGGTCTGGGCATCCATCCGAGGTCAGGTGACGGTGTTCCTTCGCGCCCGCAACGCGAGCTTCCCGGACTTCCTCGAGGTCGGTTACGTCGAGCACCTCGAGCTGCGCGACACGTTGGCTCTGGGCGATCCGCAGGCGGCCCAAAAGGCCGTCGACAAGCACATCAGCGGGGCGTACGAACGGCTGAAGCAGCTCAACCTGCCCGAGCGGTGACCGGTCGCGGACTACCACGATCGGCCGGTCCAGCATTGATCATTGCTGCTGCATGAGGTCCGGTCGTTGTCGGGAGTCGCCGATCAGCTCGTCGACGACCTCGGCAAGGCGGTGCACTCCTCGGGTTTCGGCCATGCGCTCTGCCATCCGGCGTGCGGCCGCCCGGTAGCGGGGGTCGTCGAGCACGGCATGGACGGCACGACGAACCGCCGCGGGTGACGGGGTCTCGCTCCTGATCCGGCGTCCGACACCCGACCAGGCGATCCGGGCGTTGACCTCGGGCTTGTCCTCCTGGCTACCTGCCGCGACGATCGGTACGCCGTAGCGCAGGGCGCAGTGCACGCCGCCGTAGCCGCCGTTCGTGACGTAGACGTCGGTCTTCGGCAGCAGATCGTCGTACGGCAGGAACTCCGCGGCCCGCGCGTTCGCAGGAAGCGGCGGAAGCGACTCCACCGGACGCCCACCGGTCGATACGACGAGTAGGACGTCGTCGTCTGCCAGGCCTTCGAGCGCGGGCTGGATGATCTGGCGGTAGTCACGATTGGCGATGGTGCCCTGGGTGAGGTGGACGACCGGTCGCGAGCCGTCGAGCTCGTGCCACCACGGAGGGAGCGGAGCCTGCGAGCCGGACGCCGAGATCGGTCCGGCGAAGTGCAGGGTGGCGGGCGCGTCGGAGCGCGGGTACTCGAACTCGGGCACGGTGAACTGCACGATCGCCTCGGCATGACGCGGCCAGTCGAGGCATGCGAAGGGGATCGGGCGGCCATGCAGCCGGTGGAAGATCTGGTCGGCGATCCGCTCGGCAGGCGGCAGTACGAGCTTGCTGGCCAGGAGGGCGAGAACGCTGTTGCGGATCCGGCCGAACGGGCCGCGGAGCGGGGTGAGCCCCATGCCAGTTGGCGCGGTGTCCCGGCTGGAGATCGTCAGCGGAACCATTCCGCACATCACGATCGGTGGCCGGGTGCCCAGGGGATGGCCGAGCAGGAACGCCCCACCCGTGAAGCCCGGGTCGGTCAGCACCACGTCGACCGGCTCGGCCGCATGCAGGGCCATGACGGTGTCGTGCTGGGCCTGACCAGGGCGGATGAAGATGTGCTCGATGTCGTGGGCGAGAGCCTTGGTGCCTTTCAGAGTGGCGCGTTCGGGGAAGGTCTGGTTCCAGTCCTGCCGGTCGTCGTAGTCGGCTTCGGCTGGCAAGGGCACGTGCTCGGCGCCGGTTGCCTCGACAGATCTGGCAAACCTCGACCCGGTGACGAAGCGCACCCGGTATCCACGCTCGACGAAGTGCCGCGCGACCGGGAGCAGCGGTGTGACGTGGCCGTAGATGGGCACGGAACCGATCACGATCGATGACATCCTGACTCCCCGTGGCTCCGGGGTTGGGATAAAGTTGGAGCCACTGACACAGTATTCATTTGTATGAGACCGTAGTCAATACGATTACGCGCAGGACAGGAGTTGGCCGGTGTGACGGTCGAGATGCCGAGAGCCGAGAGTCGTCGCCGCACGTACCGCTCTGAGCTGCGGCAACGTCAGGCCGCCGAGACCAGGCGGCGTGTCATCGAGGCCGCCGTCGAGGTGTTCGGCGAGTACGGATACCAGGCGGCGACGTTCGCACAGATCGCGAAGCGGGCCGGCGTGTCGGTCGAGACGGTGCAGAAACACGGGCCGAAGTCGGCGCTCATGTGGGCCGCGGTCGAGGTCGCGTCGTTCGGTGTGGAGGGTCGTAACGTCGACATCTTCACCACCGACATCGGCAAGCCCTTGCTCGAGGCCAGCGACCCCGATCAGTTCGCCACTCTCGCGGGTGAGGCAGCACTCGCACTTCACGAGCCGGCTGCCGGGGTCTGGACCGCGGTCACCGGTGCCGCGCACGGCGACCGCGAGCTCAGACGTCACCTTGCCGAACGGCTCGCCGAGATCAGAGGGCAGGCCGAGAACATCCTGAGGTTGCTCGCCGAGCGGGGCTGGCTGCGCACCGACGTGCCCTTCGACGACCTGGTCGAGACGTTCTGCGTCATCACCAGCACCGAGAGCTACGTCCGCTTCGTGCTCGTCGACGGCAAGTCGCGCGAGGCGTACAAGGCCTTCATCTCCCGCGTCCTCCGCGACACCATCCTCGCCCGCTGAGTCGCCCGAGCGAGCGACCTCCCGGGCCAGCCGGACACGACGTGGGTCGGCGGTTGCAACTAATCTCGGCAATCTCGCGTCTTGGTCGCAGAAGCGTCCAAGGACGGTGAGCGAAGGATGTCCGCAATCGATGTTCCGGTGGTCGGAAGCATGGAGACGGCCAGGCAGTCGGCCAAAGAGCTCAAGGACGCTGAGTTCGAGGCGTACATGAACGCGCGCCAGTCCAGCCTGCTGCGCACCGCGTACCTGCTCACCGGTGACCGGGACAGTGCCGAGGACCTGGTGCAGACGGCCTTCGCCAAGCTCTACCTCTCGTGGGACAAGGTACGACGCCGGGACATGCTCGACGCGTACATGCGACGCATCATCGTGAACGAGAACAACGCCCTGTGGCGGCGCGGCTGGCGACGCAAGGAGGTGACGACAGACGAGGTTCCCGAGAACGGTCCGACGCATGACCAGTACGACCACGGTGAGCGGTCGGCGCTCTGGAACTTCGTCCAAACCCTGCCGCGGCGGCAGCGCGCGGTCATCGTCCTGCGCTTCTACGAGGACCTCAGCGAGGCCGAGACCGCCGACATCCTCGGAGTATCCGTCGGCACGGTGAAGTCCCAGACAAGCCGAGCTCTCGCCTCGATGCGTGAGCGGGTGCACACGCAGCGGATCCTTGCGCGGGACGGAGAGGACGAGTGATGAACACCCCCGACGTGAACGAGCTGGCCAGGGAGCTCCAAGCCCGTTCCCAGGACGTTGCCGGCCACCATCCGATCGACCTCGCCGGCGTCAAGCGTCGCGCCCGCCAGATCCGTCGCCGCCGTACGGTCGTCACGAGCGCGGTAGCCGCCCTCGCGGTCGCGGCAGTGGCGCCGGCCGGCTTGGTGCTGAGCGGCGTGGTCACGACGCTCGAGGGCCCCGACCGTCCGCCGATCGCCGGTGAGCCATCGCCGACGTCGACCTCCTCCCCGGCCTCGACGTCGGACGGGGAGCAGCGTTCGCAGGGCACCACCCGGCTCAGCCTCGATGGGCTCGAGCGCGGCGAGAACCCACGGATCCCGTACCTTGACCGGAAGACCCTCGTCACGCCGGACGGGAAGCGGGTGGCCCTCGACGGCGCGTACAGCTGGATCACGCCCTACGCCCGGGGATGGCTCGTCGGATCGTGGGGCGAGTCGGGCTCGGAACTGACCTTCCTCGATGCCGACGGGTCGGCACAGCGCAGTCAGCCTGGCTCACAGGCCGTGGTGGATGCCTCCGGAACGTTCGTTGCCTACGTCGCCGCCGAGGGGGCGAGCGAGGAGCCACAGCTCGTGATCGCCCCGACGATGGGCTCGGAGGGGGCGAAGGTCCAGATCCCGGTGGATCCCAGTGCGACTCCGGTGGGTTTTCTCAGCGAGGATGACGTGGTCTACAAGATCGAGACCGACGATGGTCAGGAGGGGACCTTCATCGCTCATGCCCCTCGCACGTCCGAGCAGGTGCCTGGAGTACTGAGAGCCTGGAGCGCGACCGGGCACGGGTTGATCGCGGCGATGACCAGGCAGCAGGACTTCGGCAGCTGTTCGGCGGTCATCGAGGCGGACGGGTTCGACCGGCGGTGGGAGACGTGCGACTTCAGCCTGGGGGCGTTCAGTGCCGATGCGCGGTACGTGCTCGGCACGGATCCCTTCCTCGACGGCGTAGGTCAGAGCCAAGTCGCCATTCTCGACGCGAGGTCAGGCGAGGTGGTGGCGCACTACCAGAAGCGGGATTCGGACGCCGTTTACGTCAACAACATGGTGTGGGAGGACCGCACACACGTACTGGCCACGGTCTTCGACGACGGTCGGTGGGCGGTCGTCCGCATGGACACCAACGGCGGCATGGAGCTTGCGACCGACCCGGTGCGTGGCTCGGACGTCGATTGTCCGTTCTTCTTCTCGCTCCAGCCCTGACCACGACCACGACGCGACCCTCGCGGACGCCAGGCCTCAGGCGTTGTCGAGTCGGTCCAGGGTGTCGGCGTCCAGGCGGATCTCGACGGCTTCCAACGCCTCGTCGAGCTGCGCCACCGTCGACGCGCCGAACAACGGGATGACCACGGGATCCTGGTGCAGCATCCACGCCAGCACGACCTGGTTGGGCGTCGCCCCCAGCTCTCGTGCGACGCGGCGCAGCTCCTCGAACCGTACGTATCCGCTGGGATGCGCGTACCCACGATCAGCCGGGAGCGGGCGATCGGTGCGGGCGTAGGCGCCACCCAGCAGTGCCATGTGCCCCACCAGCGTCACGTCCCGGTGCTCGGTGAGGTAGTCGAGATGTTCGACGCTCACCTGCCGGTAATGCGGGGCCCCGAGGAATCGCACGCCGGGCTGGGCCAGCGGGCTGGGCCAGAGGTAGGTGTACTGCTGCTGGATCACCGAGTACGGTTCGACGCCATGGTCGGCGGCTAGCCTCCGAGCGCGCTCCAACCGCCAGGCGGCGGTGTTGCTGCAGCCGACCAGGTCGACGATGCCGTCGGCGGCGAGCCGACCGAAGGCGCGGACGGTCTCGTCCAGCGGGGTCGCGCGGTTGTCGATGTGGGCGTAGTACAGGTCGATGCGGTCGACGCCCAGTCGGCTGAGACTGCCCTTGACAGCAGACTCGATGGCGGCCGCGCTGAGCCTTCCCACATCTCGCTCTGCGGCTTCCCCGGCGTGGTCGTCCTGGCACCGCATTTGGTGGCGATCACCAGCTGGTCGCGATTGCCGCGCGAGCGCATCCAGCGGCCCAGAAGCTCCTCGCTCTGGCCACCGTCGCCGGTCCATTGGTCGTAGTTGTTGGAGGTGTCGATGAACGTCCCGCCAGCCGCGACGAACCGGTCGAGGATCGCCATCGAAGTCTCGGGATCCGTCGTACTGCCGAATCTCATGGCGCCGAGGCACAAAGCGCTGACGGTCCGGCGGTTGCCCAGGGTGCGATACAGCATGCGAATGCTCCTTGTCGAACTGACGGGGTCGAACTGACGGGGTCGAACTGATGGGTGTGATCGAAGGGATGGGTGTCTCGTGACCGCCCTGACCTGCCGGGCGCTCGGTGCCCGCTCGTCAGAGAGGCGACTACCCAGGCTCTGCTGCCGACAACGTGTCTTCGAGTGGCCGTCGGTACGCCGTGATCTTGCGGTTGATCACGTCGAGGTCGCGGTGGAGGTCGGCGATGTGGCGGCGGACCCGATCCCGATGTGCCTCGAGCAGCTCGGGCCGTTCGCGCATGGTGTGCGCGCCGGCTCTCACGAGCTCGGCGTACCGCTGCATCTCGTTCACCGGCATACCGGTGCCGCGCAGCCTCAACAGCAGTACGAGCCATCGCAGATCGGCCTGCGTGTACTGCCGACGGCCGAACCTGTCGCGGGTGACCGGCTGCAGCAGTCCCACACGCTCGTACCACCGCAGCGTATGGCTCGACAGGCCGGTCAACGCGGCGACTTGGCCGACGGTGAGTGGTTCGTCGATGTCGGTGGGAAGTTCGTCGATTCTTCGGGCCCCGACGTCCTCGAGATCCTGCGCCACGGCGTTCAGCATGCCGCTTGGAGTGCGCTCGAAGTCAAGAAGGCGTCAGGCCTTTGCCGCGAAGGCGTCGTGTCGCGGGACGCTTTCACGTTGCGCGTAGATCTGCCGGATCGTGGGGCGAGTCGGGCTCGGAACTGACCTTCCTCCGTGCTGACGGGACGGCACAGCGCAGTCAGCCTGGCTCGCAGGCCGTGGTGGATGCCTCCGGAACGTTCGTCGCGTACATCGCCGTGGAGAGGGCGAGCGAGGAGCCAGAGCTCCTGATCGGCCCCGACGATGGGCTCGCAGCCGTCGAAGGCCCGAGTCCCGGTAAGGGTTCGACCGGCGGTGGGAGGCGTGCGACTTCAGCCTGGGCGCGGACGCTAGTCCTCAGGCGTCGTCGAGTCGCGGGTCGACGTTGGGCGGGGTGGATCAGGCCGACGTCAGTGGCCCACGCTCTGATAGTGAAGCATCTGATGGGCCCAGAGGCGGTACGCGGCGAGGAAGACCAGCCCGCCGACCGCAGGTGCGGCCATGGCGATCCACGGGTGCACGAAGAGCTCATCGGTGCGATCGAGCAGGACGGTGGCTGGAAAGTACGCGACGAACGCGGCGGGGAGCACGAACGTCAGACCGAACCGCACGCCGATCGGGAAGATCTTCTGAGGGTAGCCGCCGAACGTATTGAAGATCTGGTCGATGACGATCCGGAAGGAGCGCACGGAGCCCAGCCGGAACGACGAAGCAGAGATGGCAAGGTGCAGGCCCAGCTCGACGAGGGCACCACCCACGACGGCGAGGAGGAGGTACGACACCGCGATCGGCGACCAGTCCAGGTCGACCGTGAGCGTCGCCACCACGAGCAGGCTCACACCACCCACGAGGTCGCCACACGTCTGGAGCACGAATCGTCCCGCGATCAGCTGCACGAATGGGCGTACCGGCCGGATCAGGAACCGGTCGAAGTCCCCCGTGCGTACGAGACGGTCGCTGCCGAAGACCGGCGCACACGGCACGGTCCACAGGGCATGGGAGGTGAGGCGCATCCCGTACAGCAGCGCGATCTCGCCGAACGACCACCCGCCGACTGCGCCGAACCGCTGGACGACGACACCGATGAACGCGATTCCCACGCCTTGGAAAAGAATCCCGCCGATCGTCGCGGACAGGAAGTTGCCGCGGTACTGCAGCTCCGTGCGAATCGCCGCGGCCATCAGCGCCCGATAGATCCGGAAGGTACGTCGCACGCGTCACCCTCCCTGCACGATGACGAGTCGCAGCGCCCGTGACCAGACAAGGCGCATGACGAGCAGGATCGCCAGGATCCACAACGCCTGGAGGGCAAGGGAGAACGAGAGGCGGCTACCGTCGACCCGGCCCAGGTAGATCGCGAGCGGTGTGTAGGTCGTCGCCTGGAACGGCAGCAGCGTCGCAAGTCCGCGCAGCCAGTCGGGCATGAACCACAGCGGCACCAGCGCGCCCGCGAAGAACTGGCCGACCATCCGGTAGATCATGAAGATGCCCTGGACCTCGAGCGTCCAGAAGCAGACCAGCCCGACGAGGGTGTTGAGCAGCGTGCTGATCGCGTACGCCATCACGAGGCTCACCACGTAACCGCCGAAGGCGGCCGGCGAGGCGGGCCCCTCGGCTCCACCGACCAGGATCGCCACCGGCAAGGTGACAAGGGCGAAAGGCGCCATGGCAAACGTCGCGCCAACCTGGCCGGCGATGGTCTGTTCCAGGAACGGCACCGGACGCACCAGGTCGACCGCGATCTTGCCGTCCCGGATCCGGTCGCCGATCGACGTGAACGCCCAAGGGGACAACAGCCAGTACTGCACGCTTGCGAGCGTGGAATACGCGACCTGCGTGGAAAGGCTGATCGAGCCAGCGTCAGGGGTCGACACCGCTCCCTGGTCGGCGTACACCGACGTCCACACGAGCTTGAGCAGGAAGACCTGTAGGACGACTCCGATCAGCCCGAAGACGTAGTCGAGGCGGTAGGTGAAGACGGTCGCCGCCTGCAGCCGACCCAGCTCCAGGTGGGCGCGCAGTCTCGCCCTCATGGTCGTACGACACCAGCCAGCACGTCGCGGGTGAGCTCGGCCGTGGTCGCCCAGTCGAATTCCTTGCTGCGCCGCCGCCCCGCCTCGCCGAGCATGTGTCGCAGGTTCGGGTCGGTGAGTACCCGAGTGAGGGCTTCGGTAAGGGCCGCGTCGTCGTGTGGATCGACCAGGATCGCCGCGTCCCCCGCCACCTCCGGGATTGCCGGCTTCGTGGACGACACGACCGGCGTGCCGCACGACATGGCCTCCAGCACCGGTAGTCCGAAACCTTCGTAGAACGACGGATGCAGCAAGACCGTTGCGCCCGCGTAGACGTGTGGCATCAGCTCGTCCGGCAGGCGCGGCGTTATCACGGCGCGATCGGCCACACTGTGCTCGGCCACGAGCTCGTGGACCCACGGCGCGTCCAGATTCACAAGCACCAACTGGTTCGCGCGCCGGAGCTCGCTCGAGAGTCCGGCGAATGCACGCACCACACCGGCAAGGTTCTTGCGCCGATGACCGCCGGCGACGTTGAGCACGTAGCCGCCCTCGATACCGAGCTGGTCCGAGACGATCCGGCGCGACTTCTCGCGATCGGTTGGGACGAACGGCAAGGCCGGCGCCAGAGGAGTCGCGACGATTGGCTTGTCGTGGATGCTCCACACGTCTTTCACGTCGTCGGCCGAGGCCTGCGAGACGGTGACGATCGCATCGGCCTTCAGCGCTGCACGTTTGGTCCAGGTGCGGTAGAGATCGAGATTCGCCGGTGTGAAGAACTCCGGATGCCGCTCGAAGATCACATCGTGGATCGTGACCACGCTCGGACCATCCCAGTCCAGCGGAAGGAACTGGCAGGTGCCGAAGAAGACATCCGGTCGTTCGGCTCGAAGCGCCGCCGCCAGTATCTTCTGGTGCCAGGTGGTGTCGCGCTCGGTCCTGGTGGCGAAGGCCGTCATGTCGAAGTCGACGACGCGCAGCTCGACCCACGGCAATCCGGCGAGTCCTTCCAGAGCGACCCGACCGACCGACGGCACGTAGACGACCAGCTCGTCTTCGTCATGCGCCGACAGGTGGGTGACGATTCGTACGATGTAGCTCGTGAATCCGCCCTGGACCGGCGAGGTGACGTAGGCGTCGATCCCAATGCGCACCGGACCAACCTACGCGAAGGATCGCGTCGCCATCCCGTCTGTTTCGTACGACCCACCTGGCGCGTCAGTTTTTCGCCACGAAAGCGTGGTCTCGCGGCGCGATCTCGCGCTGGGCGTAGATCTGTCGGATCACGCCTTCCAGCTCCGGCTCGACGATGGCGAGGTCGCTCACGTGGTACTTGGCGAGGATCGAGCCGATGAGGTCGGCGACTTGGATGCGCTCGGGGTCGAACCGCAGCCACGCCTTGCCGTTCTCGGCCTTGGTCTGCTCGGCGCCTGGAACGTCGACGACTGCGTTGTTCGAGCTTGCCGCGTTGGGATCGGCGAGGTGCACGACGAGCTCGCGGTATGGCGCATAGCGCGCCTTGAGCGCTGCCACGTCACCGTCGTAGAGGACCTTGCCGTTGTCGATGAGGATGATCCGCCGGCAGAGGCGTTCGACGTCGTCGAGGTCGTGTGTGGTGAGGATGACGGTCGTGCCCTGCTCGCGGTTGAGCTCCTCGATGAAGACCCGGATGCGTTCCTTGGCCACGACGTCGAGTCCGATGGTGGGCTCGTCGAGGTAGAGGATCTTCGGCTCGTACAGCATGGCGGCCGCGAGGTCGCCACGCATGCGTTGGCCGAGCGAGAGCTGCCGGACTGGCGTGTCGAGGAACTCGTCGAGCTGCAGGAGCGCGCTGAACCGTTCGACGTTGCGGTGGTAGACCTCGCGCGGCACGTCGTACAACTTGCTGATGAGGCGCAGCGAATCCCGCAGCGGCAGGTCCCACCACAGCTGGCTGCGTTGTCCGAAGACCACGCCGATCTGCTTGGCGTTGCGTTCTCGTTCCCGCCACGGCGTGATACCAGAGACCTCTACCCGCCCGGACGTCGGGACGAGGATCCCGGTCAGCATCTTGATCGTGGTGGACTTCCCCGCGCCGTTGGGTCCGAGATAGCCGACCAGCTCACCGCGCTGGATGCTGAAGCTCACACCAGCGACCGCGGTGGTCTCGACGTACTGGCGGGTGAAGAGCGTCCGGATGCCGCTGAAGGCGCCGGTCTTCCGCTTGGGACGCCGGAAGACCTTGACCAGGTCGGACACCTCGATGATCGGACGTTCGTCCGCCTGCAGGTCGTGCTGAGCGGTCTCACGTCGTTGTGCGGCTCCGGGCGGCATAGCTCTGGACATTGCCACAAAAAGATCATCGCGACAACCGAATCGACCAAATCGCGATGTTCGTCCGCGTGGCGGCGAGGTTCGACCTCGAGCTGTGCCGCGAAAGCTGTCGCTCTACCAGGCATACATGCCTCGGCAGGCTGCCGACGGCGCACGTAACGTGGTCATTTCGCGGGAGGACTGGCGGGGTCAGTAGCCGCGGGCGATCCACTCCTGCAGGTGCGGCATCTCCGAGCCGATCGTCGTCGTCTCGCCGTGTCCTGTGTAGACGACCGTCTCGAGCGGCAGCGTGAAGAGCCGGTCGCGGATCGAGCAGATGATCGTGTCGAAGTCGGAGTACGAACGACCGGTCGCGCCTGGCCCGCCAGCGAACAACGTGTCCCCGGTGAAGACCGCGTCGAGGTCGCTGGCCCGAAGGCACACGCTTCCCGGGGAGTGTCCCGGTGTGTGCAGCACCCGCAGCTGGATGCCGGCGACGTTGAACACATGACCGTCGGCCAGCTCGCCCTCGGGCGCGAAGTCCGAATGGACCGCATCCCACAGCATCCGGTCACCGGGATGCAGCCAGACAGCGGCCTTCGTGGCCTCGAAGAGGTCGCCCGCGGCGTTGATGTGGTCGTTGTGCCCATGCGTACACACGATGGCGGTGACGTCCCGCGATCCGACGGCAGCCAGGATCGGCGAGGCGTCGTGCGCCGGGTCGATGACGAGCACCTCGCGGTCGTCGCCGACCAGCCAGACGTTGTTGTCGACGTTCCACGTACCGCCGTCGAGGCTGAACGTGCCAGACGTCACGACGCGCTCGATCCGTGGGCCGCCCCCTCGTTGGCGTGAGTTCACGCCTTTGTGGACCGCAGAGTCACCGATCATCAGATCACCACCACTGAGCGCAGGACCTCACCGGCATGCATCTTCTCGAACGCCGCCTCGACGTCCCCGATGCCGATCGTCTCGCTGACGAAGGCGTCGAGCGGCAGCCGGCCCTGGCGATACAGGTCGATGAGCATCGGGAAGTCGCGGGACGGCAGGCAGTCGCCGTACCACGACGACTTCAACGCCCCACCTCGGCCGAAGACGTCGAGGAAGGGCAGCTCGATGGTCATCTCCGGGGTCGGCACGCCGACCAGGACCACCGTGCCGGCGAGATCCCGCGCGTAGAACGCCTGCTTGTAGGTTTCGGGAAGGCCGATCGCCTCGATCGCGAGATCGACTCCGAACCCGCCCGTGAGCTCGCGGATCCGCTCGACCGGATCCTCGCGACGGGAGTTGATCGTGTGGGTGGCCCCGAGCTTCTTGGCCCACTCCAGCTTTCGATCGTCGATGTCGATGCCGATCACAGTCGTCGCACCGCCCAGGACCGCGCCGGCGATCGCGGCGTCGCCTACGCCGCCGCACCCGAAGACCGCCACCGAGTCGCCACGCTGCACGTTGCCGGTGTTCAGGGCGGCGCCGAGTCCGGCCATCACGCCGCAGCCCAGCAGGCCGGCGACGGTCGCCGGGACCTCTGGGTTGACCTTGGTGCACTGGCCGGCGGCCACCAGGGTCTTCTCGGCGAAGGCGCCGATGCCGAGCGCCGGGGAGAGGGGAGTGCCGTCGGCGAGCGTCATCTTCTGGGTGGCGTTGTGGGTGGCGAAGCAGTACCACGGCCGGCCACGGGCGCAGGCACGGCACTGCCCACACACGGCACGCCAGTTCAAGATCACGAAGTCGCCCGGTGCGACCTCGGAGACGTCGGGGCCCACCGCCTCGACCACGCCTGCCGCCTCGTGGCCAAGGAGGTACGGGTAATCGTTGCCGATCCCGCCCTGCTTGTAGTGCAGGTCGGTGTGGCATACGCCGCAGGCCTGCACCCGGACCAGCGCCTCGCCCGGCCCCGGATCGGGCACGTGGATCGTCTCGAGACTGACCGGCGCGTCCTTGGCTCGCGAGATGACAGCCGTGACCTCGTGCATGGGCACTCCTTCGGGCCTCGGGGGCGTGCAACGTGCTCAGATGACTGATGACCTTCCCGATATGGATCCTCCCAGGATCGGACCACCCGTGAAAAGAGGTATTTGGCACTGCGGAACGCTTTCACCATGACGGTGGCACGCGGAAGGTTCGTCCGCGCTGGGCATGGCAGGCGGGGAGACGTCACCAGGCGGGCACCGTTCGCGACGACCGCGCGACGACGCGCTGTGGGTGGAGGCGGGGGAGCGCCGCGGCTTGCCGAGCGCGCGCAGCCGGGTCCTAAGCTCGGGGGAGCGGAGAGGAGGCGCGGACCGTGGCGACACTCGTACGCCTCGAGCACGAGGATGGGATCGGCATCATCCGGCTCGACCGACCGCCGATGAACGTCATCAACCGGCCGATGCAGGACCAGCTTCGTGCCGTGGCCATCGAGGTCGCAGAGCGGGACGACATCGCAGCCGTCGTCATCTACGGCGGGCCACGGGTCTTCGCCGCTGGAGCAGACATCAAGGAGATGGCGCAGATGTCGTACGTCGACATGGTGAGCGCCTCCCACGGGCTGATGTCGGCTGTCGATGCGGTTGCGCGAATCCCCAAGCCAGTCGTGGCGGCGATCGCCGGCTACGCACTGGGCGGCGGATGTGAGCTGGCGCTGGCGGCGGATCGGCGGATCGCGGCGGCGACGGCGAAACTCGGTCAGCCGGAGATCAAACTCGGTGTGATCCCGGGCGCGGGTGGCACGCAGCGGCTGGCTCGGCTCGTGGGTCCCGCGCACGCCAAGGAGCTCATCTTCACCGGCAAGATCATCGACGCGGACGAGGCCCGCTCGATCGGCCTGGTCGACGTCGTGGTCGAGGCTCAGGGGCCCGCCGATGCAGAAGGCGCCAGCGCTTCCGGTGAGCAGACGGCAGGCGACGCCGGCGCGCCCGAGCCCGACCCCGAGCAGGCTGGCCGCCGTGCCTTCGACGCTGCCCGGGCCTGGGCGCGGCAGTTCGTCGGTGGGCCGGCTCAGGCGCTGCGGGCAGCGAAGGCCGCCATCGACCGAGGTCTCGACGTCGACCTGGCCACGGGTCTGGAGATCGAACGTCAGAACTTCGCCGCGCTGTTCGCGACGGAAGATCGCAAGATCGGCATGTCGGCCTTCGTGAACAAGACCACGCCCGAGTTCACCGGGCGCTGACGCATCCGCCGGTCGCAGATCGCCTGCCCAGGCGAGCACGTGCACTCACAAGGAGGATTCACCGTGTCGAGTTCGAACGAGATCGAGGCGGCCTGGACCGATCCCAAGCTCGCCAACGTGCTCTATCACGACTGGGAGGCGCAGACCTATGACGACAAATGGTCGATCTCGTTCGACGAACGCTGCATCAGCTACGCGCGGGACCGGTTCGTCGCCGTCGCCGGTGCGGCGGGTTGGCCGTACCGCAAGTCGCTGGAGATCGGCTGTGGCACCGGCTTCTTCTCACTCAACCTGAAGCAGGCCCGCGTGCTCGACGAGGTGCATGTCACCGATCTGTCGTCGGGAATGGTGGAGGTGGCCAAGCAGAACGCCCGCCGGCTCGGATTCACGATCGAAGGGCGGACGGCCGACGCGGAGGGCCTGCCCTATCCGGACGGCAGCTTCGACCTGGTGATCGGCCATGCAGTCCTGCACCACATCCCGGACGTCGAGGAAGCCTTCGCGGAGATGCTGCGTGTGCTCCGGCCCGGTGGTCGCTTCGTCATCTGCGGGGAGCCGACACGATACGGCGACCTCGTGGCTCGCAAGCTCTCGCATCTCACCTGGTGGCTCACGACCCGGATCACCCACCTGCCTCCACTGCGTGAGAGCTGGGCTCGACCGAAGGAGGAGCTCGACGAGTCGTCCCGGGCGGCAGCCCTCGAGGCCGTGGTCGACCTGCACACGTTCGACCCGGACGCGTTGGCCCGGATGGCACGTCGTGCCGGCGCGGTCGAGGTACGCACGGTGACCGAGGAGCTCACGGCCGCATGGTTCGGCTGGCCAGTGCGCAGCTTCGAGCACGCGGTGAAACCGGGGAAGCTGGGATGGCGCTGGGCCAACTTTGCGTACCAGACCTGGCTGAAACTGTCGGCGGTGGACCGCGTGCTCAAGCCCATCGTGCCTGCTCAGCTGTACTACAACGTGTCGATCACAGGTGTGCGTGGCGGGCAGGCTCGCAATTCGCGAAAAGGGCGGTAGCCTCGAAGGTGGAAGTGGGCACCTAGGACGGCTAGCACCCGCCCAGCAAGGCCTAGATCCGACACCGCGGTTACGGAGCCCGCAGCTCCGTGGTAGCGTCCTCGGCGGTCGTTCGTCGATTTCTGGCATGGCGCGAGCGTGCTGGTCAGTGCTTTCTGACCGGTGTCCGGACGTCACGTGATCGCCGAAGAGGCGTGGCTTGGACGCGCAGCAGACGTTGCGCGGAAGCAGCGGGATTCGACACGCGATGCTCGGGGAATCTGGGGATCGACCCCAGATCGCTCGGGCTCTGCGTCCCACGACTCGGTGCTCGTGAGGTTCGGGCACTGCACTGCAAGTTCTCAAAGGAAATCGAAACATGGCGCAAGGAACCGTCAAGTGGTTCAACGCTGACAAGGGTTATGGCTTCATCTCCGTCGATGGCGGACAGGACGTGTTCGTTCACTTCTCCGCGATCGTCGCCGACGGGTACCGCTCGTTGGATGAGGATCAGCGAGTCGAGTTCGACGTCGTGCAGGGAGCCAAGGGTCCACAGGCAGAGAACGTTCGTACCATCTAGTAGTCCATAGGGCATCCGTCCTCGTTAGTCCGTAGGACATCCGTCCACTGATTCGAACGCGATGACCACGTGCGGTAGGTCTGTGTCCCCCGACGAAGCGGTTGGCTCACAGTCAGTCGACCCGACCGCTTCTGGCGACGCACCTGCCGCGCGTGGTCGTGTCACTCGCACGGCTCGGCTGGCGGCCTTCATCCGCTGGATGCTTCGAAACCGCGCGTACACCGGGTATCACCTCGTGCGCTACTGGCGCTACCTGTGGATGCGGCTGCGCTGTCGGCATGTGGTCACGGAAGGTTTCGTCTTCCTGGGCAAGGGTGTGCGTCTGTATGCCCGGAAGGGCTACGGTCGGCTCGTCCTGGGCCGGTTCGTCCATCTCGGTGACGGCACCCGGTTGCACGCTCACGAGGGCACGTTGCGGATCGGCGAGAAGACCGTGCTGGGCCGAGACGTGACGATCAACTGCTATCTCGACGTCGAGGTCGGACCGGCCAGCCTGCTCGCGGACTGGTGCTACGTCACCGACTTCGACCATGTGACGACCGAGCTCGACGTGCCGATCAAGGACCAAGGCCTCGTGAAGAGTCCGGTCCGGATCGGTCCGGGCTGCTGGCTCGGCGTCCGGACGACGGTGCTGCGGGGGAGCCGGATCGGTCAGGGCGCCGTGATCGGTGCCCATGCGGTCGTACGAGGCGAGATCCCGGACGAGGCGATCGCGGTAGGCGTGCCGGCGAAGGTCGTGCGGGACCGGCGCGCGATCTACGAGAAGGAAGCGGCCAAACGGGAGTATCTGCAAGGTCTGGCCCGAGGAAACGAGGAAGCCGCCGCAAAGGCCCGACGCCAGGCGGCGTCCGGCGAATGACGCCCACTCACCTCACGAAAAAAGCACCTTCAGGTCAGGGTTTTCCGGTGTCCTCCTCGATCGCCGCCGTGGGGGATTCTTCAGCCGGTGCGAAGACGTCGGGTAATGCCACGCGCAGCGCGTGCTGGAGCGTCTGCAACTGCTCGGAATTCATTCTCTCCACGAAATGGACCAGGGCGGTCGCGGGATTTCCGGCCACCGACCACGCCTCGTGCATGAGCATCGCGGTATAGGACTCTCGCGACATCACCGGCGAATATTTGTATGCCCGACCATTCCGCTCTCGCCGCAACCAGCCCTTGCGGAAGAGCTTGTCCATCACCGTCATGACGGTGGTGTGGGCGAGTTCGCGCTCCGGCAACAAAGCCTCGCGAACCTCCCGTACACGCACCGGATGGTCCGCCGCCCAGACCTGATTCATGATCTGCTCTTCAAGGCGTCCGAATCGAGGCATGTCGGCTACTTTCCACCAGTACGTAATGGCAGGAATGACCAAGACTGTCGTGTGATTCGCCTCACTGCGCCGTCACACATGCTATCGATCATCGTAGCCGTCCTCCGGCCTGCACAACTTTACCAAACCGCGTCGGCCGCACAAATCGGCCAGATTGCCCTTTCTCCGTCGTGCAGGCTACGATCACCTGCTCAATTGGTGCATTCGTGTCGAACAACGTCGTCGACGCGCCATGCAGAGCCGACACGGCTGCTGGACTCTAACGCATCAATGTGAGAGCTCTGTTACGAGGCTGCGTCGTATTAGGGCCGATTTTTCGGGCTAGCTCGCCAATTCGCCTTTCTGCTACGACTGCTCTCTGCGCCATCCGGCGAAAGAACGATTCGTGAGCTTAGGACGGGACTTTTCGTGATTTCACTCCTGCGATCTGGCTACGGGCGTGCCCGGCAGTGGATGCAGAACACTCCTCATGCCGCGCTGGGCTTCGCGTTCATTCTCGTGTGCAGCGTCGGCATCGGGTCAGCGGTCGTCGTCGGCGTGCTGGGGTCGCCGACGGCGGCCTCGAATGCGTCGGATGGCGCTGGCGCCGCACTGGCGGACACGTCGTCGCGCTCGGAGCGGGGGGCGCGTGCCGCCGACCGCCAGCGCTCGGTCAGGACGAGTGGTCGCGACGCGCCACGCAAGGACGAGGCTCGTAGGAGCGCGCAGCAGCGGACGAACCGCGGGTCGACACGCCGGTCGAGTGGGTGGGAGCTGCCGGTGCGGTCGTACGAGCTCACCGGTAGGTTCGGCCAGTCCGGCAGTCGGTGGTCCTCGTTCCACCACGGGCTGGACTTCGCGACAGAGACCGGCACGCCGATCCATGCCATTGCTCCGGGGCGCATCATCACCGCGGGCTGGGGTGGCGCGTACGGCAACTACATCATGATCGAGCATCCCAATGGCGCCGTGTCACTCTACGGTCACATGTCGGAGTTCGAGCGCACGTCAGGTTGGGTGCACGCCGGCACGGTCATCGGGTACGTCGGCGCCACCGGCAACGTGACCGGACCGCACGTCCACCTCGAGATCCGACCGGACGGCGGCGGCCTCGACGACGCCGTCGATCCCGAGTCGTACCTGCGCGAGCACGGCCTCGATCCCTGAGCGGGACCGATCGGAGGACGTGGAGGCTCCGCCTCGGTCGGTGGCGGGATACTTGATTCCCGCCTAGTCTCGGAGGAGATCGCTTGGGGGAGCGGCCATGGCGGACACCGCGAAAGCTGGCAAGTCGATCGGGTCGCGGATGCGCGAGAGCCTCGCCAACGTGATCTTCGTGCTGGCGACCTTCGTGGCCCTCGTCTTGGTGCTCGGCGCCCTGCTCACGACCTTGGGCGCCAACGAGGACAACACCATCGTCTCGGGCGTGCTCGGGCTCGCGGACCGCTTCGAGGGACCCTTCGCCGACATGTTCACCTTCGACGATGCGAAGCGGCAGGTGCTGGTCAACTGGCTGATAGCCGCTGCGGTCTACCTGGTGGTCGGCCGGTTCGTCGCCCGGCTGATTCGTCCGTGACCTGTGCCACCGCCACCAGGTCCAGCGCGGCATCGAGGTCGGCTCCCGCAGGATCGGCGTCGCGGAGTACGAAGTCGTCGCACGTGACCGAGGCGACGAACGCGCTCAGCTCGGACGGCCAACGCGCGACCTCGGCTGCGAGTTGCGCGTGCACGAGATCCCCGTTCTCCTGCTCCCACGCGCGGATGCGTTCGCCGTGCCACAGACCCACCATGCGTGAGCAGGCGAACGGCCGCAGCAGGTCGGCAAGCTCGCGCGCGGTGAGCTCGTGCGCATGGCAGATGTTGCCGGGCGGGAACGTCAACCGGTTGGGCGTCGACAGGACGAGGAGCCCGGGGGGCCGCAGGACTCGCAGGCACTCCGCGACGAACCCGCGCTGGTCCCACAGGTGCTCGATGGTCTGCAGGCTGACGACCGCATCGACGCAGGAGTCGCCGAAGGGGAGGCTCACCAGGTTGCCGCGGACCACCGGGACCAGGGGATAGGTGCGGCGTAGGTGGGTGACGGTCATGGCGTCGTAGTCGACCGCGACGACCCGGGCCGACGTCGTACGTCGCACGAGTTCGGCTCCATAGCCTTCGCCGGCGCCGGCATCGAGCACGATGCACGTCGCGGTCAGCCCGACCTCCCGCAGCGTCGCGGCCACCCAGCGGTAGACGACCTCGTGTCGACGGAACCAGTAGTTCTCGTGCCAGATGTCGGGATACGTCCGCTCGCCCGTGAGCGTGAGACCGTCCGGTATACCCACTGTCATGCCTCGTTTCGCGCTGTCGCCTGGCTACGGTGCCGCGTCGCACCACGGGATCGAGCCCTTCGAGAAACGGTGACACCCGTCCGAACTGGTCGGCCGCAGTGGTAGCTGCGTCGGCGGATCGGCTGGGAGAATCGCCTGGATGGATAAGTTCTTCACCAGCCTGAGCCCCGGTGCCCTCGGTATCGACCCTGGATTCGACGAGCTTGTCACGCTGGCGCAAGCGTACGGTTTCGGCGCCGTCGAACCGGACATGCGCTACCTGCGGGCGCAGTCCGAGTCCGACCTTCCGAAGGTGCGGGAACGCCTCGCCGAGAAGGGGCTGCGTTTCGGTGCCGCTGGGCTGCCTGTCGATCTCGGTGGGCCAGCCACGACGTTTGCCGACCAACTGTCTCGACTCGAGGAGCATGCCGCGATCCTGGCCGCGGCGGGCGTCGACCGGATCGGCACCTGGATCCGTCCGATGAGCGACTCGGTCACCTACCGCCGCAACTTCACGCGGTGGGTGGAACGCATCGGGCTGGTCGACGAGGTCCTGCGACCGGCGGGCATCCGGTTCGGCCTGGAGTACGTCGGCCCGAAGACCATGTGGTCGACCGAGCGGTTCCCCTTCGTCCACACCCTGGCGGAGCTGCGCGAGCTGCTCGACGCAGTGGGCAGTGACAACGTGGGCGTCGTGCTGGACAGCTTCCACTGGTACACCGCGGCCGAGACCGCCGACGACATCCGGGCGCTGCGGGGCGACCAGGTGATCGCGGTCGACCTGAACGACGCGCCGAGCGGTCTGGAGCGGGACGAGCAGCAGGACCTGTCCCGGACCCTGCCTGGTGCGACGGGTGTGATCGACCTTGCCGCGTTCATCGGGGCGCTGCGCGACATCGGGTACGACGGGCCGATCAAGGTGGAGCCGTTCAACGCCGAGCTGCGTTCGCTTCCGGTGCGCGACGTCGTGGCGAAGACCGCCGAGTCGCTCGCCGCTGTCCTCGGCAGGTGACGGCGCCGTCGGCTGCGCCGACCGACGTCCGGCCCGAGCCCAGCTGACTCCCAGCAGCTGCCCTGGCGCCTGCGACGCCAGGTCCGCATCACTCGGTGTGTTGGTGTCCACGGGCCTGGTGGGCAGAATCACAAACGGAGTCGTTGCCGCAAAAGCTACTCGCCGGTAACGTCTCGTGGCGGACGATGGCGAAAGAGGAGGCGTACGGCGAGCATGAAGATCGTGGTTTGCGTGAAGTACGTACCTGACGCAACCGCCGACCGCACGTTCAACGCGAGCGACCGTACCGTCGACCGGACGTCGGTCCCCGGGCTGCTCTCCGAGCTCGACGAGCACGCCATCGAGGCTGCGCTCACTCTCGCCGAGGCCCATGGCGCGAACGTGACGGCGTTGACGGTGGGTCCGTCCGATGCGGCTGCCGCGGTGAAGAAGGCGCTGCAGATGGGTGCCGACGCCGGCGTGCACGTTGTCGACGACGCGATCCACGGCTCCGACGCGATCGCAAGCTCCCTGGTCCTGGCGAAGGCCCTGCAGAAGCTCGGCGAGGCCGAACCGGTGGACCTCGTGATGTGCGGCATGGCGTCGACCGACGGCGGCATGTCGGTGGTGCCTGCGATGCTGGCCGAACGCCTCGGGTACGCGCAGCTCACGTTCGCCGCCTCGGTCGAGGTGTCCGGCGACGTCGTACGCATCCGGCGGGACGCCGAGACGGCGACGGAGACGATCGAAGCGAAGCTGCCGGCCGTCGTGTCGGTCACCGACCAGGCCAACGAGCCTCGCTATCCCTCCTTCAAGGGCATCATGGCGGCCAAGAAGAAGCCGGTGCAGACCTGGAGCCTGGCCGACCTGGGTGTCGACGCCAGTGCCGTGGGCCTGGGTGCCGCCTGGTCGTCGGTGGTGTCGTACGACGCGCGCCCGCCACGCCAGAAGGGGACGATCGTGACCGACGACGGCAGTGGCGGTGAGGCGCTCGTGAGGTTCCTGGCGGAGCAGAAGTTCGTATAGCGGCGTGTGGGATCTGGTGCGTTCTGGGTGCCGCGTGGGTCCGAAGGGCATGGTGAGATGAGCGAGATCCTGGTTGTGGTCGACCACGCAGACGGAGCGGTCCGCAAGACGACGACCGAGCTGCTCACGATCGCTCGCCGGCTCGGTGCGCCATCAGCGGTCTTCATCGGCCGAGGGTACGAGCAGGCCAAGGCGACCCTTGCGGCGTTCGGTGCGCAGAAGGTCTACGTCCTCGAACAACCCGAGCTCAGCGACTACCTCGTGGCGCCCAAGGCGGAAGCGCTGGCCCAGCTGTGCGAGCGCCTGCAACCGGCGGCCGTACTGCTCACCTCCAGTCCTGAAGGCAAGGAGATCGCGGGTCGGCTCGCGATCAAGCGCGAATCCGGTTTGATCACCGACGCGGTCGACGTCGTGACCGGCGACGATGGCGCACCGGTCACGACGCAGTCGGTCTTCGCGGGCAACTACACGGTCCAGGCGAAGGTCACCCGCGGATGTCCGATCATCACGGTCAAGCCCAACGCCGCGACGCCCGAGCCCGCTAAGGCCCAGCCCGTCGAAGAGAAGGTCGAGGTGACGATCAGCGAGGCGGCGAAGGCCGCTCGGGTCGTCGACCGTACGGCACGCGAGCGGACTGGCCGGCCCGAGCTCACCGAGGCGTCCATCGTCGTGTCGGGCGGTCGCGGTGTCGGTTCGGCCGAGAACTTCACGGTCATCGAAGCGCTGGCCGACGCGCTCGGGGGAGCGGTGGGAGCGTCCCGCGCGGCCGTCGACGCCGGCTGGTACCCACACGCCTACCAGGTGGGACAGACCGGCAAGACCGTTTCTCCCCAGCTCTACATCGCGGCCGGGATCTCCGGGGCGATCCAGCATCGCGCCGGCATGCAGACCTCGAGAACGATCGTGGCGGTCAACAAGGATCCCGAGGCACCGATCTTCGACATGGCCGACTTCGGCGTGGTCGGTGACCTGCACACCGTGCTGCCGCAAGCCACCGAGGAGATCATGCGGCGCAAAGGGCAGTGAGCCGCACGCCCTGCCGAGCTCACGATCACGTCGTCGAACGCACGGACGGCCGGCGCTGTCTGCACCGCCGTCTACCCTGGAGAGGCGATGAATGACGTCTCTAACTCGCCAGGCGCTCGAGCGGACGCGTCCCGGGCTGGCGACGTGACATATCTTGATCATGCGGCGACCACCCCGATGTTGCCTGAAGCCATCGCCGCCATGACCGAGCAGCTGCCGCGATGGGGCAATGCGTCGTCGCTGCACGCGTCAGGACGAGCCGCTCGTCGGGTGGTCGAGGAGTCCCGCGAGACGATCGCCCAGGCACTCGGCGCGCGGCCGTCGGAGGTGGTCTTCACCGGCGGCGGCACAGAAGCCGACAATCTGGCCGTCAAGGGCCTTTACTGGGCGCGTCAGGCATCGGGCCGCGAGCGGCGACGGGTCCTTGCCAGCGCCATCGAGCACCATGCCGTGCTCGATGCGGTGACCTGGCTCGGTTCACACGCTGGGGCGCAGGTCGAATGGCTTCCGGTCGACGAGCTCGGGCGAGTCGACGTCGAGCGGGCTCGGGATGCGATCGAGCGCGATCCCGACTCGATCGCCTTCATCACGGTCATGTGGGCCAACAACGAGGTCGGCACCGTGCAGCCGGTCCGCAAGCTCGCGCGCATCGCCGCCCGGCACGGCATCCCGTTCCACAGCGACGCGGTGCAGGCGGTCGGCCAGTTGCCGGTCGACTTCGCGACGTCGGGTGTCGACGCCATGACGATCAGCGGACACAAGATCGGCGGCCCGATCGGTGTCGGAGCCCTGTTGCTGCGCCGTGAGACCACCGTGGTCCCGCTGCTGCACGGTGGCGGTCAGGAGCGCGAGGTTCGTTCCGGCACGCTCGACGTGCCGGCGATCGCGGGGTTCGCCGCGGCCGTGCGCAGCGCCACCGAGCATCGCGTCGAGCTCGCCGAGAGGCTGACCAAGCTGCGTGAGGAGCTGATCCGCCAGGTGCGCGCAGCCGTGCCGGACGCCGAGCTGAACGGCGACCCGGAAGGGCGGCTGCCCGGAAACGCCCACTTCTCGTTCCCCGGATGTGAGGGCGATTCCTTGCTGCTTCTGCTCGACGCGCGGGGCATCGAGTGCTCGACCGGTTCGGCCTGCTCGGCCGGGGTCGCCGAGCCCAGTCATGTGCTGATCGCGATGGGGCGTGACGAGGAGCGCGCACGTGGCTCGCTGCGCTTCAGCCTCGGGCACACCTCGACCTCTGCCGACGTCGACGCGCTCGGCGAGGCGATCGGTCCGGTGGTCGAGCGAGCTCGTCGCGCAGGTCTGGTCAATGCCGGGAGGGCAGGCGCCGCCGCCGGTCGTGCCGGAGTCGGGGGTGCGTACGCATGAAGGTTCTGGCGGCGATGTCGGGTGGCGTCGACTCCGCGGTGGCAGCGGCTCGGGCCGTCGACGCGGGCCACGACGTGACCGGCGTGCACCTCGCGCTGTCTCGAAACCCCCAGTCCTACCGCTCCGGCGCCCGCGGTTGTTGCACGCTGGAGGACTCGCGAGACGCGCGACGGGCGGCCGACGTGCTGGGGATTCCGTTCTACATCTGGGACCTCGCCGAGCGATTCCACGCCGACGTGGTCGAGGACTTCGTGTCGGAGTACGCCGCGGGCCGTACGCCCAACCCGTGCGTACGCTGCAACGAGCGCATCAAGTTCGCGGCCGTCCTCGATCGCGCGCTGGCGTTGGGCTTCGACGCGGTGTGCACCGGCCACTACGCCCGTTTGATCGACGGCCCGCATGGTCGCGAGCTGCACCGGGCGGTCGATCCGGAAAAGGACCAGTCGTACGTCCTCGGTGTCCTCACGGCCGAGCAGCTCGCCCACGCGATGTTCCCGTTGGGTGGGTCGCTCAAGACCGAGGTGCGAGCCGAGGCGGCGGCGCGCGGTCTCGCGGTGGCCGACAAGCCCGACAGCCACGACATCTGCTTCATCGCCGACGGCGACACGTCCGGATTCTTGAACCGTGTGCTGGGACCTCGCCCGGGCACGGTGGTCGACGAGGACGGCACGGTGCTGGCGCGACACGAGGCGTCGTACGCCTACACGATCGGCCAGCGTCGAGGACTGCGCCTGGATCGGCCGGCACCCGACGGCAAGCCGCGCTACGTGCTCTCGATCGAGCCCGTCAGCCGTACGGTCACGGTGGGTCCACGCGAGCGGCTTCGGGTTGGTGCGCTCGAGGGCACCTCACCGCGGTGGTGCGGACAGCGGCCCACCGGGCCTCTCGAGTGCCGGGTGCAGATCCGCGCTCACGGCGAGACGTTCGCCGCACGTGCTCGGCTGTCCGACGACGACGTGCTCCATGTCGAGCTGATCGAGCCGGCCATCGGTGTCGCCCCCGGTCAGTCGGTCGTGTTGTACGACGACACGCGGGTCGTCGGCTCGGCCACGATCTCGCGGACCCACCCGGTGGCCGCAGCCGCACGCTCGTAGGAGCGGGTCCGAGCAAGCCCATAATCTGGGCTTCGTGCCAAGCGAGGTGTTGCTGCGTCGGGGATCGGCGACCGGTGTCGGTTCGTTGCCGTACGACGATCCACGCGAGGCGACTCGCGTCGTCCTCGGTGAGCTGCCTGACCTTCCCCACCTGCCGGAGCTTCCAGGGCGCGGGCCCGGCGCCGACATGATCGGGCGGGCGGCCGCCATCTTGGCCGAGCTTGCCGTCGACCTGCAGCCAGCCGGCTGGCGACTGACCTCCGCCGAAGGGCGCGACCAGGCGCGCAGCCGGTCGATGCTGGCGCAGGACCTCGACGCCTTGGAGGAGCTCGTGCAGGGATACTCCGGACCGCTCAAGGTCCAGGTGGCAGGGCCTTGGACGCTCGCGGCATGCCTGGAGCGACCCCGCGGCGGACGGGTGCTTGGGGATCACGGTGCCCGCCGAGATGTCGCGCAGGCGCTCGCCGAGGGTGTGCGCACACACATCGCGAACGTTCGTCGTCGGGTGGAGCACGCCTCGCTCATCGTGCAGCTCGACGAGCCGGCGCTGCCTGCCGTCCTGGCGGGCTCGTTGCCGACACCGTCGGGGTTCTCCCGGTATCGCGCGGTGGAGGAGCCCGAGGTCGTCGAGCTGCTGCGTGACGTGATCACTGCGGTGGCGTCCAGCGAGGCAACCCCCACCGTGCACTGCTGTGCCGACCGGGTGCCGTTCGACGTGCTCGTCCGGGCGGGTGCCCGGGGTCTTTCGTACGATCTCGGCACGTTGCGCGACCGCGACTACGACGCGCTGGCCGCGGCGGTCGAGGCCGGAGTGACCCTCTTCGTGGGCGCCGTGCCCGCGTCGCGTCCTCCCGAGAACCCGAAGAACCGATCGGGTCCGCCGGGGCCGACCGACTCCGACGTCGCGCGCGCGGTCGTGAAGCTGTGGCGCCAGCTGGGTTTCGCCGAAGAGGATGCGGCGGCCCGTTGTGTGGTGACGCCGTCGTGCGGTCTCGCGGGGGCCGATCCGGAATGGGCGCGAACCGCGCTGATGCTGGCACGCAAGGCGGGAGCGCACCTCGACGACCGCCCGACGTGAGACCTCCGTGCAGCGCGCAGAAACGCTTGCCAGGCTGGAAAGCCTGAGCCTCCAGGCAGCCGAAGACCTCCTGGTCGCGACGATCTGTCGTGGGGTCGCCTCGACCCACTCTGCCGGCTCGGTGTCCGGGCTCGGCGGTAGCGTTTTGGCATGAGCAACCCGACCAGATCGCCGTCCAGCAAGGTCAAGGAGCGGCACGCCAAGCTGGTGGAGGAGATCGAGGAGCACAACTATCGCTATTACGTGCTCGACCGGCCGACGATCTCCGATGCCGAGTTCGACGCGTTGATGCGCGAACTCCGTGATCTGGAGGAAGCCCACCCGGAGCTGCGCACTCCCGACTCACCGACGCAAAAGGTGGGCGGTACCTGGTCGGCGGACTTCGCTCCCGTCGAGCACCTCGAGCGGATGATGTCGCTCGACAACGCGTTCACGTTGGAGGAGCTGCGCGCCTGGGCGGCCCGGGTGGAGCGGGAAGTCGGTACGGAGGCGGAGTACCTCTGCGAGCTCAAGATCGATGGGCTTGCTGTCAACCTGGTGTACGAGGACGGTCGGCTGGTCCGCGGCGCCACGCGCGGCGACGGCCGTACGGGTGAGGACGTCACGCTCAACGTCCGCACCATCGACGCGATCCCGACTCGGCTCGCAACGAACGGAGCCAAGCCACCGAGGACTCTCGAGGTGAGGGGCGAGGTCTTCTTCCGGCTGGCGGACTTCGAGGAGATCAACGCGAAGCTCGTCGCGGCGGGCAAGCCGCCCTTCGCCAACCCGCGCAACTCGGCTGCCGGCACCTTGCGGCAGAAGGATCCACGCATCACCGCGCAACGGCCGTTGCAGTTCGTCGCTCACGGAGTCGGCCGCCGCGACGGCTGGCAGCCTCGTCGGCTGTCCGAGGCGTACGCCCAGCTTCGCGAGTGGGGAATCCCGGTGAGCGAGCACGTGCGGGTGGTGACCACGCTGGAGGAGGTCGACGCCTACGCGCGCGAGTTCGGCGAGCGTCGTCACGACCTGGACCACGAGATCGACGGTGTGGTGGTGAAGGTCGACCAACTGTCGTTGCAACGCCAGCTCGGATCGACGTCACGGGCGCCTCGCTGGGCGATCGCGTTCAAGTTCCCGCCGGAGGAGGTCAACACGAAGCTGCTCGACATCCGGGTCAACGTGGGCCGCACCGGCCGGGTCACTCCGTACGGCGTGATGGTGCCGACCAAGGTCGCGGGATCCACGGTGGAGTTCGCCACCTTGCACAACGCGCAGGAGATCAAGCGCAAGGGTGTGTTGATCGGCGACACCGTCGTGCTACGCAAGGCCGGCGACGTGATCCCGGAGATCGTCGGACCGGTCGTCGACCTGCGCGACGGGTCCGAGCGCGAGTTCGTGATGCCCGACAAGTGCCCGGAGTGTGGCAGTCCGTTACGGCCGGAGAAGGAGAGCGACGTCGACCTGCGCTGCCCGAACACCCGGTCCTGTCCCGCGCAGCTGCGGGAGCGGCTCTTCCACCTCGCCGGCCGTGGCGCGTTCGACATCGAGGTGCTGGGCTACCAGGCGGCCACGGCGTTGCTCGACGAAGGCTTGATCCAGGACGAGGGCGATCTCTTCGCCTTGACGCCCGAGAAGCTGCAGGGATCGAGCTTCTTCACCACGAAGTCCGGTGCGCTGTCGGCCAACGCCAAGCGGCTGCTCGCCAATCTCGAGGCTGCCAAGCAACGCCCGCTCTGGCGCGTGCTCGTGGCGCTGTCGATTCGGCACGTCGGTCCGACCGCCGCGCAAGCGCTCGCCCAGACGTTCGGTGACCTCGATCGGATCGCGACGGCCAGCGAGCAGGAGCTCGCTGAGGTGGAGGGCGTCGGCCCGACCATCGCCGCCTCCGTGAAGGAGTGGTTCAGCGTCGACTGGCATCGCGACATCGTCGAGAAGTGGCGGTCCGCTGGCGTGAGGTTCCGGGAGGAGGTCGAGCGCGGCCCACGCCCGCTCGAAGGGGTCACCGTCGTGGTCACCGGCTCCCTCGAGGAGTTCTCCCGTGACGAGGCGACCGAGGCGATCGCGTCCCGCGGCGGCAAGGCGTCGAGCTCGGTGTCGAAGAAGACCACGTTCGTGGTCGTCGGCGACAACCCGGGATCGAAGTACGACAAGGCACGCGACCTCGGTGTCCCGATCCTCGACGAGGCAGGCTTCAAGATCCTCCTGGAGCAGGGGCCGGAAGAGGCGGCGAAACACGCTCTCAGTGCCTAGCCCGGCGGAGCGGCGGGTTCGCGGGTCGACGATCCGGCGATCTCGTTGAGCAGAGCGACGTGGCTGCTGAATGCCTCACGCCCACTGGGCGTGGCGCTCAGCCAGGTGCGGGGTCGCCTGCCCAGCTGGCCTTTGGTGACCGTGACGTACCCCGCCTGCTCGAGCGCCGTCACGTGTTGGGACAAGCTGGAGTCGCTGAGCTCGACGGTGTCGCGAACGAACCGAAACTCCGCCCTGTCGGTGGCGACCAGGATCGCCATGATCGAGAATCGCGCAGGATTGTGGATCACCGGGTCGAGCTGGTGTCGCGGGTGCGTCATGACCGCCGCCACTCCCTCACACCCACGAGCAGGAACGGCGCGGCCATCGCCGCCGAAGCCACGGACCACCAGACGGGCGACGAGCCTGCGAGCCATCGCACGACCGGGCCGAGCGCAACCAGGTAGCAGCCGAACCAGATCGCCATCGCGACAAGGAGCCACCGGCGGGCATTCCTCGGGTAGACGTCGTGTGACTCCGCCCATCGACCCAGAAGGATCACCGCGACGGCCCATACGGCGGCCCCGCCGGTCCGAGCGGGACCGGAGGGGACGAGGACCTCGACGGTCAGGATCAGACTGAAGGCTAAGAGTCCGAGCAGCATCACGTAGCGCGGCCACCAACGGCTCGCGGCTTTGGCTTGGTCCGTGACCCGCTTGGCCTCACCCAGCATCGACTCGGCGTCTGGTGAGTTGTGTCCACTCATGTCGTTCCTCCGTAGGTACGCCTCGATCGGCCGGGCCGCACCCGCCTGTCCGACCTTTCATGTCAACAATTACTTTAGTAATCCTAAACTAGTTGCAGGAAGCGTAGCACCAGGTGTGGTGGCTGCACCAGTGGAGTGGCCGGGCGGAGCAGCGAGCACCGGCGAGGCCAGGCGCGGGGCTTGGACGCAGGGAGGGCCTTGGGGCCGGAACTGGTCCGGGCGTGGCGCGGCAGGTGGGCAACGGGGAAGGTGGGCACAGAGCGGCAGCCAAGCCCGGGACAGGGCGGGACAGCAGGGCGCGACAGCGGGCGCTGACGCTTGCTATGGGTGGCGGGCCCTCGCCACGCCTGGTCATTGTGAGTGGGCGGGTGATCAGTGGCGCGGACGCGGTAGGCTGGGCCACGTTCATCCGACGAGTGAAGGACGTCTCGATGGCAGGTTGAGCGACGCGGATTCTCACGGTGTCACCGCCTGAGTAGGCATTCGTCGTCAACCCTGGGAGTCCGCCTCCGACGCCAGGCCCTGTCCGTCACAAGGCCCGAGCTGGCCGGTTTCCACCTACGCCAGGGATTCACGGAGTCGGCGTCCCGGCTGCTCGGCGCGTCACCTTTCGGAGTCGCTCGCCATGTCCTCGCTCGTCGTACGCGACGTCACCATCCATTTCGGCCCGCAGCTCGTTCTCGACGGCGTAACCGCGACCATCGGACCCGGTGACCGGGTCGCCGTCGTCGGCCCCAACGGCGTAGGCAAGACGACCCTGTTGCGGATCATGGCCGGTGAGCTGGCCCCCGACCGTGGGTCGGTCGTCCGCCAGCCGGCGGCCGCAACGGTCGGCTTCCTGCCGCAGGAGCGCGACGCCCGCGCTGGCGAGACGCTGTTGGACTACCTCGCGCGGCGGACCGGTGCGGCGGCCGCAGAGGCCGAGCTGGAGGCCGCGACGCAGGCGCTTGCGGCCGGTGAGCGCGATGCCGAGGCCCGCTACACCCTCGCCCTGGAGCGCTACCTCGCACTCGGTGCCGCCGACCTGGATGCGCGAACGCCCGCCGTGCTCGAGCAGGTAGGGCTCGCGACCGCTCGCCTAAAGGACCCGGTTCGCTCGCTTTCTGGTGGTCAGATCGCTCGCCTGGCGCTCGCATCGGTCCTCCTGGCCCAGTTCGAGATCCTGCTGCTCGACGAGCCCACCAACGACCTGGATCTTGCCGGGCTCGAGCTGCTGGAAGACTTCCTCAGCCGTCGGCAAGGCGGGCTTGTGGTGGTCTCCCACGATCGGGCGTTCCTGGAACGCGTGAGCACGGACGTCCTGGAGATCGACGAGTTCCGCCGTACCGGTGCGCTCTACGGCGGCGGCTTCGCGGTCTACCTGGAGGAACGGGAGCGAGCCCGGGCGCGAGCGCAGGAGGCGTACGACACCTATGTCGCCAAGCGCGAGGCGCTGCTCGAGCAGGCCCGCCGCAAGCAGGAGTGGGCCCGCCAGGGAGTGGGTCGAGCGCAGCGCAAGCCGAGCGACAAGGACAAGTACTCCCGCCACTACCACATGCAGAGTGCGCAGGCGACGGCGGCGGGTGCGGCTCGCGCGCTTCGTGCCGTGCAACGCCTGGAGCCGGTGGAGGAGCCACGGACGCCGTGGGAGCTTCGGCTCCACCTCGATCAGCGGTCGCGCAGCGGCGAGCGTGTGGTGGAGCTCAGCGGCATCGTCGTGAGGCGTGGTGACTTCGTGCTGGGTCCGGTCGACCTCGACCTGCGGTACGGAGATCGGCTGGTCCTCGTCGGTCCCAATGGGGGCGGCAAGTCGACCTTGATCTCCGTGCTCCTCGGCAGGCTCGCCCCGACGGCCGGCGACCGGCGGACGGGTCGGGGTGTCATCATCGGCGAGATCGACCAGCTGCGCAGGGGAGTGACCTCGGCCGGAGCCCAGCCGGTGGGAAAGCACACCGGTGAAAGCCCGGACGGTCCGTCGGGGTCGACCGTGCCATCCGTGCTCGATGCGTTCCGGCAGCACAGCGGGTTGGACGAGACCGAGGCACGCAGTCTCCTCGCGAAGTTCGGCCTCGGCGCCGATCATGTCGTGCGTCCTGCCACATCACTCTCGCCTGGCGAGCGGACCCGTGCCGACCTCGCGCTCCTGGTCGCACGACAGGCCAACCTGCTGGTTCTGGACGAGCCGACCAACCACCTCGACCTGCCGGCGACCGAGCAGCTGGGTCAGGCGTTGGCTTCGTACGACGGAACGCTCGTGCTCGCGACACACGACCGGCGGCTCGTGGACGAGGTCCGGCCGACGCACATGGGCCGGGTGCAGGGAGGGCAGTTGACCGTGGAACGCGTCTAGGACCTTTGCCGCGCGAGGTTTGACCGGAACGTTCCCGAGCCACCATTCGTTGGTGGGACCGTAGCTTCGGCCGACCGGCGGTCCATGAACTGGAGGCGTCCATGCACATACCGGACATCGGCGAAGCAGTTCACGATGTGGCCCAGACCGTCAAGCCGAAGTTGCGTGGCTGGCTGCACGCCGGCACGTTCCCCCTCGCGGTCGTGGCAGGCATCGTCATCGTGATCCTCGCCCCGACCACCGAGGCGAGGATCGCCACGGCAGTCTTCGCCGTGACGGCCGCCCTGCTCTTCGGGGTCAGTGGGCTCTACCACCGTGGCCAGTGGTCACCTCGCACGGCAGCGATCCTGCGGCGGCTCGACCACGCCAACATCTTCCTGATCATTGCCGGTACCTACACGCCGTTCACCCTGCTGCTGCTCGACCGCACGAGCGCACAGGTGCTTCTGACCGTGGTCTGGGTGGGCGCACTGGTCGGGGTGGCGTTCCGCGTGCTGTGGTTGGGCGCCCCACGGTGGCTGTACGTCCCGGTGTATGTGGCGCTGGGGTGGGCCGCCGCCTTCTGGCTGCCGGACTTCTTCGCGCGCGGAGACGCGGCGGTGGTGACCCTGATCCTGGTCGGCGGCGTGCTGTACTCGGGCGGAGCGATCATCTACGCCATGCGGAAACCCAATCCCTCACCACGCTGGTTCGGCTTCCACGAGGTGTTCCACGCCTGCACGGTCGGGGCGTTCGGCGCCCACTACGCCGGACTTTCCCTCGCCCTCTTCTCCCTGCACTGACAATGACCAGGCGCTGCTGAGAATGACACAGGCGCGGCGGCGCTGCGCCCACCAACTGAGAATGACCAGGCGCGGCGGGGCTGCACCCGCCACGGCAGGGGCCCGCACCCGCTCAGGGTATTGCTCGCTGGGTGAGTGCTGTGCCCCACGCCTACCCTGTCGCCCGTGAGTCTTCCGCCCTGCGGACTCGACGAGATCGTCGCGGCGTACGACGTGGGTGAGCTGAAGAGCGTCGAACCGATCGCGACCGGCGGAGCGCTGCTTGCGGAGCTGCACTCCCGGTTGGCCCGAGATCCAGCCGCGGGTCGGGAAGGCCTTGCGCGTATGTACGAAAGATGCGGCGGACGCCATCGCCCAGATCGACTCGTACCTCGCACTGATCGATCGGCGACCGACACGAGACGACTTCGACGAGCGTGCTCGCGAGTGCCTCACCGTGCAACGAGAAATGCTCGCGGCGAACCAGGATCGACGGCCGTTCCAGAGCGTGCGGGTCGAGCCGGCGGGATGGATCCACGGCGACTTCCACCAGTTCAATCTGCTGTGGGAGGGGAACCAGGTCACGGCCATCCTGGATTGGGACCGGCTGCGCGTGGACTGGCTGCTGGCGGAGCTGGTTCGCGCGAGCAACCTGATCTTCATGCGGCCGGACGGGCGCGGCATCGACCTGGAACGGCTGTCGGCGTTCGGGACTGGTTATCGGGCGACGCGGCCGGTGCGCCGGGATCACCTCGGCCTGGCGGTCGACCATTGGTGGTGGGACGACCTGTGCGGTCTGTGGCCGCTCACCCGGCATCACGACCGAGGCGACACCACGTGCGATCACTTCGTCTTCAGCAGCGACACACGGCGGCGCGGGTGGGCCGACCACGACCGCGACGTTCGAACAGCCTTCCTGGACTGACGTCAGGTCGCGAGGATGTCACGGCATCGCGTGCCCGGCGTGCGACTCGCTCGACACGTCGCGCCGGTCAGGCATCGCGTGGACCGCTCGGTTCGTCACGCAAATGGCCTAGGTCCGGATGAGAACGTACGCGCACATCGATCCATGTGAGAACGTACGTGCTCATCTCGTGTGATGTGCGCGACCGTACGCACGCCGGACTCGACGGCCGGTCAGCACGTGAGCGCGTCGCGGATGGGGACCAGCTTCGCCTGTGCCTCGGCGAGCTCGGCCTCGGGAACCGAGCCGGCCACGATTCCGCATCCGGCGAAGAGCCGGAGCCGGGTCGGATCAGCCGGATCGAGCTGTGCACACCGCAACGCGATGCCCCATTCGCCGTTGCCGCTCGCGTCCATCCAGCCCACCGGGCCCGCATAGCGGCCACGGTTCATGCGCTCCAGCTCCGAGATCAGCCGCAGCGCCACCGGGGTCGGCGTGCCACACACGGCAGCGGACGGATGCAACGCGGCGGCCAGCTGAAGCGACGTCGAGGTGTCGGCGAGAACCCCGGCGAGATCGGTCGCCAGGTGCATGACGTTGGGCAGGTGCAGGACGAACGGCGACTCGGGCACGTTCATGCTCGAGCAGTGCGGTGCCAGCGCCTCGGCCACCGAACGCACGGCGTACTCGTGCTCCTCCAGGTCCTTGCTCGACCGGGCGAGCGAGGCGGCGAGCGCGAGGTCGTGAGCGTCGTCGTCGCTGCGCCGGATCGTCCCGGCCAGGACCCGCGACGTGACGAGGCCGTTGTCCAGCCGTACGAGCAGCTCGGGTGTCGCGCCGATGAGCCCGCGCACGGCGTACGTCCAGCAGGCCGGGTAGCGCTCGGCCAACCGCCGGAGCGGCCAGCGAAGGTCGACCGGTTCGCTCGCCACCGCGAGCAGGTCCCGGGCCAACACCACCTTGTCGAGCTCGCCGGCCTCGATCCGGCGAACCGCGGCCTCGACTGCACGGGTCCACTCGGCACCCGTGCACGCGCCGTCGGCGAAGGTGACGTTGACCGGTGCTCGCGGGGGAGGGGAGGCCGGGACCAGAGAGCCGGGCGCAGGCACTCTGGGCAGCTCGGGTTCCTCGGCGATCGTGGTGATCCAGTACCGGTTCCCACGGTGACCGAGGACGACCCGCGGGATGACGAGGCTGGAGGGTCCCGCATCGTCTGCGAAGGTGAACGACCCGAACGCGACCAGCCCGGTGCCGGGCACGCCTACCTCGTCGCGCACTGCCGCCGCGTCCGCGACCGCAGACCACCAGGCGTCGGCCACCGCGAACCGGTCAGGACCGCTGACGTCGAGGCAAGCCGCCTCGCCGAGTCCTACGAACCCCTCGCCTCGCCGCAGCCATGTCGTCGCCTCCGTGGCCGGCAGGACGTCGAGAAGGTTGATCTCGTCACTGATCTCGATGGTACGAACCACCAGCCGGGGGAGGTCGTCCAGCGCGTAGTCCGCGCGCAGAGCCGGCGATAGCGTCACGGACGCAAGATTACGGCCGTCCCCGCACCCCGAGCCGTGGCAGCCCTCACAGCGCTTGTGAGATGTTGAACACGTCGCGATCTTTGCGACTGCGCAGGTCGACCGTGAGATGTTAGGCACGTGGCACGCGCATCTCTGGCGAAAGCGCCGCGGGAAGTGGCCGCGATGTTCGACGAGGTGGCCGGGCGGTACGACCTCACCAACACGGTGTTGTCTCTCGGCCAGGACCATCTGTGGCGGCGCGCTGTCGTCCGGGCGGTCGATCCCCGGCCGGGTGAGCGGGTCCTCGACCTCGCAGCAGGGACTGGTTCCTCGAGCGAGCCACTCCGGCGCCGGGCCCGTGGCCGCGAGCCCGGGTCGGGTCTGGGGGTGCTCGTCGTGCCGTGCGACTTCTCGCAGGGCATGACGCGTGCTGGCAAGCGCACGCGTCCGTGGCTGCCGTTCGTCGTGGGTGACGCGCTGCGTCTGCCGTTCGCCGACGCGAGCTTCGATGCGGTCACCATCTCGTTCGGGTTGCGGAACTTCGTGGATCCGCAGGCCGGGTTGGCCGAGATGCTTCGGGTCACACGTCCGGGCGGGCGGCTCGTGGTGTGTGAGTTCAGTACGCCGGTGTGGCGTCCGTTCCGGGAGGTGTACCTGGGGTACCTCATGCGAGCCGTGCCGGCAATCGCCCGGCGGGTCTCGTCAGACCCGGAGGCGTACGTCTACCTGGCCGAGTCGATCCGTGCCTGGCCCGCGCAGGCCGAGCTCGCACGCATCGTGGCCGACGCGGGGTGGGTCGACGTGGCATGGCGCAACTTGAGCGGCGGAATTGTCGCGCTTCACCGCGCGCGCCGTCCTTGAGCGTTCGACGTCCTGCGTCGTGCCGGCATGCGGCCGCTGGCACCAGGAATGTCGGCCCCACCGCGTGCCGCGATGGATCTCGTGCCCTCCGGCGAGCCTCGTCCCTCCAGGCGACTCAGGTCCCCCTGGTTGGCGCCGTGCCCGCCGTGCTCATCGCCCCACCAACTGGTTCGCAGAGCCCCCTGGCCAGCTGGAACGACTCGGACCATGAGGAATGAATTCGGCAATTGGCCAATGCCCGTCCAATAGCCTTATTTTTCGAAACGTGGGCGTAGCGTAAATCGCCTGGTCAGCAGGCTTCTTCATGGGGTAGGGGCGGCGATTTCCGCTGCCGGACACGCCGTAGACTTTGCTGTACGCGGACTAGTGAAGAGTTTCACAAGTTCGCAAGAAAGGCACCCGTCCACCAGTCCGGAGATGGGTCCGGGACACATCGCTCACGGGCGACCGGCACCGACACACCGGACAGGACACAACGGCCGGAAACGGGCCCAGGACGCACCGGCCTGGCGCTCGTCCCAACGGCGAAGACCGCCTCACACGATCGAGGACCGATGAGCCGCCAACGCAGCAACGACGACGCGGACGTCATCGTCGTCGGCGCAGGACCGGCTGGTGCCACGACGGCCTACCACCTCGCGCGCACCGGTCTTGACGTGATGCTCGTGGAGAAGACCGCGTTCCCGCGGGAGAAGGTGTGCGGTGACGGTCTTACGCCGCGCGCAGTCAAAGCCCTCGTGAAGATGGGCATCGACACCTCGCCCGAAGCCGGCTGGTTGCGCAACCACGGCTTGCGGATCTACGGCGGCGGGATGCGACTGCAGCTTCCCTGGCCGGATCTGGCCGCCTTTCCGTCGTACGGGCTGGTCCGCAAGCGCACCGACTTCGACGAGATGCTGGCGCGCCACGCGCAGAAGGCTGGAGCCCGGCTGCACGAGCTCACGACGGTCACCGGGCCGGTCGTCGACGAACGCACCGGACGGATCGTCGGTGTCACCGCGAAGTCCAATGGAAGCGGTGAGGAGACGACGTACCGCGCACGGATCGTCGTGGCGGCGGACGGCAACTCCTCGCGGTTGTCCGTTGCGGTTGGGCGGAACCGTCGTGACGACCGACCGATGGGTGTCGCAGTACGTACGTACTTCCGGAGCCCGCGCCACGACGACGACTGGCTGGAGTCCTGGTTGGAGCTCTGGGACGGCGAGCCCGGCAAGTCCAACCTGCTACCCGGCTACGGCTGGGTGTTCGGGATGGGCGACGGGACGAGCAACGTCGGGCTCGGGCTGCTCAACACGAGCTCCAAGGCAAGCCACAGGACGAGTCTCGCCACGAGCCACGCGTCCGGGACGCAGGGCCGCGCGCGAGAAGGCAACGCGAACGCCGACCTGCGCGGCGTGCTCAAGGCATGGCTTGGTGGTCTGCCGCCGGAGTGGCAGTTCAGCGAGGAGCACCAGGTCGGCCCGGTTCGGGGTGCGGCACTGCCCATGGGTTTCAACCGGCAACCGCACTACAGCGACGGCCTCCTGCTGGTCGGCGACGCCGGTGGGATGGTCAATCCGTTCAACGGCGAGGGGATTGCGTACGCCATGGAGTCGGCCGAGCTGGCTGCTGACGTCATCGCGCAGGCGCTCGCGCGTCCGGCCGGACCGCAGCGGGAGCGAGCCCTCGCCAGCTACCCGAGGACGTTGAAGCAGCTCTACGGCGGCTACTACACGCTCGGTCGACTGTTCGTGAAGGCGATCGGTGATCCACGGGTGATGAAGCTCGCGACTCGGCACGGCTTGCCGAGGCCGCTGCTCATGCGGTTCACGCTGAAGCTCCTGGCGAACCTCACCGATCCGCGCGGCGGCGACGCATTCGACCGGATCATCAACGCGATGTGCAAGATCGCGCCAGCGGCTTAGGGGGTCGAGACCACATGCGAAAGGTGGGTCCTAGGATGGCCGGTCGGTCACGGCTGGCGGCTCGGCCTGGTCTGTCCGAGGTTGCGACGACGAATGACCAGGCGCGGCGAGTCCACACCCGCCGCAGTGAGTGCCGCGACATGCCATGGCGACCGCACGCCCACCGCGCCTGGTCATCTGGTGGCCGCGCCCGGTCATTTGGCAAGAGAGAGGGGAGAGGGCCGGCATGAACCTCAGTCTCTATGTGCCGATCCTCGTGTTGTTGCTGCTCGGCGGCGGTTTCGCGGTGGTGTCCGCGCTCGCCGGATCGCTCATGGGTCCGAAGCGGTTCAACCGCGCCAAGGTCGATTCGTACGAGTGTGGGATCGAGCCCACGCCACAGCCGGCGGGCGGCGGCCGCTTCCCGGTGAAGTACTACATCACCGCGATGCTCTTCATCATCTTCGACATCGAAATCATCTTCCTGTTCCCCTGGGCGGTCGCGTTCGACCAGATGGCGTTCTTCGGGCTGGTCGAGATGGTGCTGTTCATCCTGACCGTGTTCGTGGCGTACGCGTACGTCTGGCGACGGGGAGGCCTGGAATGGGACTGAGTGCCTGTCTCGGTATGCCAGCGAGACGGAAGGTGGGCTGTTGACCATGGGGATCGAGGAAAAGCTTCCGTCCGGCGTCCTGCTGTCCACGGTGGAAGGACTCGTCGGCTACTTCCGCAAGGCGTCGGTGTGGCCCGCCACGTTCGGCCTCGCCTGCTGCGCCATCGAGATGATGTCGACCGGCGGTCCGGTCTACGACACCGCGCGGTTCGGCATGGAGGTCTTCCGCGCGTCACCGCGCCAGGCCGACCTCATGATCGTGGCGGGACGAGTGAGCCAGAAGATGGCGCCGGTGCTGCGCCAGATCTACGACCAGATGCCCGAGCCCAAGTGGGTGCTGTCGATGGGCGTCTGCGCCTCCAGCGGCGGGATGTTCAACAACTACGCCATCGTGCAGGGCGTCGACCACGTGGTGCCTGTCGACATCTACCTGCCGGGCTGCCCGCCGCGTCCAGAGATGTTGCTCGACGCGATCCTCAAGCTGCACGAGAAGATCCGTCACGGCAAGCTCGGGGTCAACAAGCAACGGGCGCTTGCCGAGGCAGAGCAGAGGGCACTGCAAGGCGTGCCCACCGGGCAGCTGGGTGACGTGCAGGTGAAGGAGCTGCTGCGATGAGCGGCCAGGAGAAGCCAGAGTCCGGCGCGCCGGAGCAGGCGACCGGCGGGCACCTCCCGCAGCGACCGACTGAACCGGCGCCACCGGAGGTCATCGACGTGCGCCGCGGCGCCTTCGGTGTGAGGGGCAGCGGCGACACGTCCGGCTACGGCGGCTTGGTGCGTACGGTCGCGTTGCCCGGTGGTTCGGCGCCTCCGTACGGCGGGTGGTTCGACGAGGTCGCCGACCGGCTGGCGGTGGTGCTCGGCGGCGACGGCGGGCCGAGCTACGAGGACGCCATCGAGAAGGTCGTGGTCGACCGCGGTGAGATCACGTTCTACGTACGCAGGCAGCACCTGCTGTCGGTCGTCAAGCACCTGCGTGACGACCCCGCCCTCCGCTTCGAGTTCTGCAGCGGGGTCTCGGGCGTGCACTACCCGAACGACAAGAACCGCGAGCTCCACGCCGTCTACCACCTGCTGTCGATGACGCACAACCGCAGGATCCGGCTCGAGGTGGTGTGCCCGGACGCAGACCCGCACATCCCGTCGGTGGTGAGCGTGTACCCGACCGCCGACTGGCACGAGCGCGAGACGTACGACTTCTTCGGCATCGTCTTCGACGGGCACCCGGCACTCACCCGGATCGAGATGCCCGACGACTGGATCGGTCATCCGCAACGCAAGGACTACCCGCTCGGCGGCATTCCGGTCGAGTACAAGGGCGCGACCATTCCGCCTCCGGACCAACGGAGGGCATACAACTGATGAGTACGACCCAGGACACGTACGACACGAGCAACGTGGGCGACGAGACGTACGACCCGTACGCCAGCGTTCGCGACACGACCGAAGGCAAGGTCTACACCGTCACCGGACAGGACTGGGACACGGTCGTCACCGGCGTCGCCCAGGCCTCCGACGAGCGCGTTGTGGTCAACATGGGCCCGCAGCACCCGTCGACCCACGGCGTGCTGCGACTGATTCTCGAGCTCGACGGTGAGACGGTGACCGACGCCCGGTGCGGCATCGGCTACCTGCACACCGGCATCGAGAAGAACATGGAGTACCGCACCTGGACCCAGGGTGTGACGTTCTGCACCCGGATGGACTACCTGTCGCCGTTCTTCAACGAGGCGGCCTACGTCGGTGCGGTCGAGAAGCTGCTCGGCATCGAGGACAAGGTGCCGGAGCGCGCCAAGATCATCCGCGTCATGATGATGGAGCTCAACCGGATCTCCTCGCATCTCGTCGCGATCGCGACCGGAGGTATGGAGATCGGCGCGCTCACCGTGATGACCATCGGGTTCCGCGAGCGGGAGAAGATCCTCGACATCTTCGAGCTGATCACGGGCCTGCGGATGAACCACGGCTACTTCCGGATCGGTGGTGTCGCGCAGGACCTGCCCGAGGACGGCATCCCCAGGCTCCGCGAGACGATCGAGTGGTTCAAAAAGCACCTGCGGGAGTACGCCGAGCTCTGCAACGCCAACCCGATCTTCAAGGGCCGGCTCGTGGACATCGGGCACCTCGACCTCACCGGGTGCATGGCGCTCGGCGCGACCGGACCGATCCTGCGAGCCACCGGGTATCCGTGGGACCTCCGGAAGACCCAGCCCTACTGGGGATACGAGACGTACGACTTCGACGTGATCACCTGGGACACCGCGGATGCGTACGGGCGATTCAGGATCCGGCTCTCCGAGATGGCCGAGAGCCTGAAGATCGTCGAGCAGTGCGTCGACCGGCTGGAGAAGACACCGGGGCCGGTCATGATCGAGGACAAGAAGATCGCGTGGCCGAGCAAGCTCGCCCTGGGTCCGGACGGTCTCGGCAACTCCCTCGACCACATCAGGCACATCATGGGCGAGTCGATGGAGGCCCTGATCCACCACTTCAAGCTGGTGACCGAGGGCTTCCGGGTGCCGGCGGGCCAGGCCTACTTCGCGGTCGAATCCCCGCGCGGTGAGCTGGGCTGCCACGTCGTGTCAGACGGCGGCACCCGCCCCTATCGGGCGCACTTCCGCGATCCGTCGTTCGTCAACCTGCAGACCATGCCGGCGATGTGTGAAGGCGGCATGGTCGCCGACGTCATCGTCGCGGTGGCGAGCATCGACCCGGTGATGGGTGGTGTCGACCGATGAGCCCCGAGACACACGGCGGAATGCACGTGAACGGAGCCTCGCGGCCGGCAGTCGCGGAGCAGAGCTCGCGGCTGTCCGACAAGACGATGGCGGAGCTGCGCGAGATCATGGCGCGTTACCCGCAGAAGCGGTCGGCGCTGCTGCCGATGCTGCACCTCGTCCAGAGCGAGGAGGGGTACGTCAGCACGGCAGGCATCGAGGCCTGTGCGGAGCTGCTCGACCTGACCCCAGCCGAGGTGGCGGCTGTCGCGACCTTCTACACGATGTTCAAGCGTCGCCCGGTCGGTGACTACCACGTCGGTGTCTGCACCAACACGCTGTGCGCGGTGATGGGCGGCGACGAGATCTTCGCCACGCTGAAGGAGCATCTCGGCATCGGCAACGACGAGACCACGCCCGACGGCAAGATCACGTTGGAGCACGTCGAGTGCAACGCCGCGTGCGACTACGCGCCGGTCGTGATGGTCAACTGGGAGTTCTTCGACAACATGACGCCGGAGCGGGCCCGCAGGCTGGTCGACGATCTGCGGGCCGGCGTGGAGGTCAGAGCCGACCGTGGTGCCCGGGTGTGCACCTGGCGGCAGGCCGAGCGGGTGTTGGCGGGGTTCCTCGACGATCGAGCCGACGAGGGACCGTCGGCCGGAGAGGCTTCGCTGGCCGGGCTGAAGCTGGCCCACGATCGCGACTGGAAGGCACCCACCGGGGGTGACGGTGGCGCACCGGAGATGACCACGCGGCCAGCGACTCCCACCGAGGCCACCAAGACCGCGGCGGAAGCCGACACCAAGCGCGCCGAGTCCGAATCTCGCGCTGCCGAGGTCGACGCGGGTGAAGGTGACAAGCCCGCGAGCCCTGGCGATTCCGGGACGTCGGGAGGGAACGCATGACCGATCCGCTGACCCCGGTGCTCACCGCGAACTGGGCGCAGCCGGGCTCCTGGAACATCGGGCCGTACGAAGAGCAGGGCGGCTACCGCGCGCTGCGCAAGGCCGTCCGGCTCGACCCGGACGAGATCGTCGCCATGGTCAAGGACTCCGGTCTGCGGGGTCGTGGTGGTGCTGGCTTCCCGACCGGGATGAAGTGGGGCTTCCTGCCGCCACTGGAGCCCGGCAAGCCGCGCTACCTCGTCGTGAACGCCGACGAGTCCGAGCCGGGCACGTGCAAGGACATCCCCTTGATGATGGCGAGCCCGCACACCCTGCTCGAGGGCGTCATCATCTCGGCGTACGCGATCCGCGCCCACACCGCCTTCATCTACGTCCGCGGTGAGGTGCTCCACGTGATCCGCCGGCTCCGGCAGGCCGTGCAGCAGGCCTATGACGCCGGCTACCTCGGCAAGGACATCCTCGGGTCGGGCTACGACCTCGACGTCATCGTGCACGCGGGAGCCGGCGCGTACATCTGCGGTGAGGAGACCGCGCTGCTCGACTCGTTGGAAGGCAAGCGCGGCCAGCCGCGACTGCGGCCTCCGTTCCCCGCCGTCGCCGGGCTCTACGCCTGCCCGACGGTCATCAACAACGTGGAGTCCATCTCGAGCGTGCCGGGCATCGTGGCCAACGGTCCGGAGTGGTTCTCCAGCATGGGAACCGAGAAGAGCAAGGGCCACGTGATCTACTCGCTGTCCGGACACGTGCGTCGACCGGGGCAGTACGAAGGGCCGCTCGGGCTCACGCTGCGCGAGCTGCTCAACATGGCCGGGGGAGTGCGGCTCGGGCACGAGCTCAAGTTCTGGACGCCCGGGGGCTCCTCGACGCCGATGCTCACGCGGGAGCACCTCGACGTGCCGCTCGACTTCGAGGGCATGCAGGGCGTCGGCACCATGCTGGGCACGCGGGCGCTGCAGATCTTCGACGACACCACGTGTGTGGTGCGGGCCGTGCTGCGGTGGACCGAGTTCTACAAGCACGAGTCGTGCGGCAAGTGCACGCCGTGCCGTGAGGGCACCTGGTGGCTCGTGCAGATCCTGCAGCGGCTGGAAGCCGGCAAGGGAAGCGAGGAAGACCTCGAGACCCTGCTCGACCTGTGCGACAACATCGCCGGCCGGGCGTTCTGCGCGTTGGCCGACGGTGCGGTCGCCCCGATCATGTCGTCGCTCAAGTACTTCCGCGACGAGTACGTTGAGCACTTCACGCGCGGGGGATGTCCGTTCGACCCGGCCGCGGCCACGCTCTTCGATTCCTACAGAGGTGCGGGAGTCACCGTATGACGCTACATTCACCTGAGCACGCGTCGACCGAGGTCGAGAACCTCGTCACGCTCACCATCGACGACATTCCGGTGAGCGTGCCGAAGGGCACTCTGGTGATCCGGGCGGCGGAGCTCGTCGGCATCCAGATCCCGAGGTTCTGCGACCATCCGCTGCTCGATCCCGTGGGTGCGTGCCGGCAGTGTCTCGTCGAGATTCCCGACGCCGGCAACGGGCGCGGGTTCCCCAAGCCTCAGGCGTCCTGCACGATCCAGGTGGCCGAGGGCATGGTCGTGCGCACCCAGCTCACGTCGCCCGTGGCCGACAAGGCGCAGCAGGGCATCATGGAGTTCCTGCTGATCAACCACCCGCTGGACTGCCCGGTCTGCGACAAGGGTGGCGAGTGCCCGCTGCAGAACCAGGCGATGACCAACGGGCGCGGCGAGTCGCGTTACACCGAGGTCAAGCGGACGTATCCGAAGCCCATCAACATATCGAGCCAGGTGCTGCTCGACCGGGAGCGTTGCGTCCTCTGCGCGCGGTGCACGCGGTTCTCCCAGCAGATCGCCGGCGACCCGTTCATCGAGATGCTCGACCGCGGCGCGCTGCAGCAGGTGGGCATCTACGCCAAGGAGCCGTTCTCCAGCTACTTCTCCGGCAACACCATCCAGATCTGCCCGGTGGGTGCGCTCACCAGCGCGCAGTACCGCTTCCGGGCGCGGCCGTTCGATCTGGTCTCCAGCCCCGGCGTGTGCGAGCACTGCGCCAATGGTTGTGCCATTCGGACCGACCATCGTCGGGGCAAGGTGATGCGTCGGCTGGCGGGCGACGACCCCGAGGTCAACGAGGAGTGGATCTGCGACAAGGGGCGCTTCGCGTTCCGCTACGCCAGCCTGCGCGACCGGCTCACGGACCCGTTGGTGCGCAACCCCGAGACCGGCGAGCTGGAGCCCGCGTCGTGGCCGGAGGCGTTCCGGGCCGCGGCCGAGGGCCTCGCTGCCGCGCGGGGTCGCGTGGGCGTGCTGCCGGGCGGCCGGGTCACGCTCGAGGACGCGTACGCGTACGCCAAGTTCGCCCGGGTCACCCTCGGCACCAACGACATCGACTTCCGGGCGCGTCCGCACTCCGGAGAGGAGAGCGACTTCCTCGCCTCCACCGTGGCGGGCACCGGCCTCGGCGTGACCTACCGTGACCTGGAGAACGCGAAGGCCGTGCTGCTGGTCGGCCTGGAGGTCGAGGAAGAGGCGCCGATCGTCTTCCTGAGACTGCGCAAGGCCATGCGCAAGCAGGGCACGACGATCTTCTCGATCCAGCCGTACACCACCCGCGGCCTCACCAAGCTGAACGGTCGGCTGCTGCGTGCTGCACCCGGGACCGAAGCGGAGGTGCTCGACGCCCTCGCGCGCGGCGGGTCCGACCTCGACCTTGCGGGGTTCGACTGCGCGCGTGCCCTCTCGGGCGGAGTGCTCGGCGGTTTCGAAGGGCAGGCCTCGGGTCAGGCGGTCGTGCTGGTCGGCTCGCGGATGGCGACCGTGCCCGGCGCGTTGTCAGCAGTGCTTCGGCTGGTCGAGGCGACGGGCGCGCGTCTCGCCTGGGTGCCTCGGCGTGCCGGTGAGCGCGGCGCGGTCGAGGCTGGCTGCCTGCCGAACCTGCTTCCGGGTGGCCGTCCGATCACCGACGCCGCCGCTCGCGTCGACCTCAGCACCGCCTGGGGGATCAGTGACCTGCCGATCGACCCCGGACGCGACACCTCGGGGATCCTCACGGCGGCCGGTCTCGGCGAGCTCGGAGCACTCGTCGTCGGCGGCGTCGAGGTGGCCGACCTTCCGGACCCGGCGGCGGCTCGCGTGGCGCTGGAGAAGGTGCCGTTCGTGGTGAGCCTCGAGCTGCGGCCGAGCGAGGTGACGGAGTACGCGGACGTGGTCTTCCCGGTCGCCGCCGTGGCCGAGAAGTCCGGAACCTTCGTGGACTGGGAGGGTCGCGAGCGACCCTTCGAGAAGGCGCTCAAAGACGCGGACTTCTGGCCGGATCTCTGGGTGCTGTCCGAGCTCGCCGCCGAGATGGGACGCCCGCTCGGGTTCTCGACCGTCGAGGGTGCGAGAAGCGAGCTCGCCGAGCTGGGTGCGTGGGACGACACCCGCGCCGCACCGCCGCGCCGGCCTGCCGCCGAGCCTGCGGCGCCGGACACCGGCCAGGCCGTGCTGGCCACCTGGCCGCAGCTGCTCGACGCGGGTCGGCTCCAGGACGGCGAGCCGTACCTCGCGGGCACGGCGCGCCCGCCGCGGGCTCGGTTGTCCGCCGCCACTGCGGCTGAGCTGGGACTTGCCGAGGGCGAGGAGGTCTCGGTCTCCGACGGCCGGGGCACCATCACCCTTCCCCTGGAGATCGCCGACCTGCCCGATCGGGTCGTGTGGTTGCCCACCCACTCCGAAGGCTCGAAGGTCCGTGACCAGCTCGGGGTCGACGCCGGAGCCGTGGTGCGGGTGAGAGGAGGCAGGGCATGAACGACGAACTCTCCGCGTTCGGTCAAGATCCCTGGTGGATCATCCTGATCAAGGCTGCCGCGATCACGGTGTTCCTGTTGGGGATCACGGTCTTCAACATCTGGTTCGAGCGCCGGGTCGTCGCCCGCATGCAGCACCGGGTCGGCCCGAACGTGCACGGGAAGTTCGGCCTCCTGCAGAGCCTCGCCGACGGCATCAAGCTCTCGCTCAAGGAGACGATCCGACCCAAGGGCATCGACACGGTCGTCTACGTGATGGCCCCGATCATCGCGGCGTCCATGGCCTTCACGGCCTTCGCCGTGATCCCGATGGGACCGGAGGTCTCGATCTTCGGACACCGCACGCCGTTGCAGCTCACCGACCTTCCCGTCGGAGTCCTGCTCATCCTGGCCGCGGCCTCGCTGGGCATCTACGGCATCGTCCTGGGTGGATGGGCGTCCGGCTCGACGTACCCGCTGCTCGGTGGTCTGCGGTCGTCGGCCCAGATGATCTCGTACGAGGTGGCGATGGGTCTCGCCCTGGTCGCCGTCTTCCTCTACGCCGGGTCGATGTCCACCTCGCAGATCGTCGAGGCGCAGGCCGGTGGCAGCCAGATCAACCTGTGGGGCCTCACGATCCACCTGCCGAGCTGGTACGTCGTCGTGCTGTTCCCGTCGTTCGTCATCTACCTCATCTCGATGGTGGGCGAGACCAACCGCGCGCCGTTCGACCTGCCGGAGGCCGAAGGCGAGCTCGTCGCGGGCTTCATGACCGAGTACTCCTCGATGAAGTACCTCATGTTCGTGCTCGCCGAGTACATCAACATGGTCACGGTGTCCGCGCTCGCGGTCACGATGTTCTTCGGCGGGTGGCGCGCGCCGTGGCCCTTGTCCATCTGGGATGGCGCCAACTCCGGCTGGTGGCCGCTGCTGTGGTTCCTGACCAAGGTGATGGCGTTCATCTTCGTCTTCATCTGGCTGCGTGGGACCCTGCCGCGGTTCCGCTACGACCAGTTCATGCGGCTGGGCTGGAAGGTCCTCATCCCCATTGCGCTGGTGTGGACCGTGTTCGTGGCGACGGCGCGCGCCATGCTGAGCGCGGGTTACCGTGTGCAGTTCTTCTACGCGGTCGGCGGGATCGTGGCGGTCGTGCTCGCCGGATCGTTCGTGTACGACTGGTGGGTCGCGCGGCGCGAGCAGCTGGAAGAGGAGAGCCCCGAGGCCGAGGCGGCCGCGCCCTTCGATCCGTTCGCGGGCGGATACCCTGTCCCGCCGATGCCCGGACAGCAAGTGCCTGGTCTTGAACCCGCCACCGTCACGGTGACCGCCGCCGGCCCGGCGGGCGACGACCACTCGACAGAAGCGAAGGGAGGGTGACCATGGCTCAGTCTGGAGCTCATCCCGGGTCTGGTTCCAGAGCCGACTCTAGTGACGACTTCGGCACTGGTGCACGCGGCCAGACGAAGCCGACACTCAAGTCGCAGCTGTGGGACCCGATCGCTGGTTTCGGTGTCACCTTCCGGACCATGTTCCGCAAGCCGGTCACCGAGCAGTACCCGTTCGAGAAGCGGCCCACGGCGCCGCGCTACCACGGCCGGCACCAGTTGAACCGGCATCCGGACGGGCTGGAGAAGTGCGTCGGGTGCGAGCTCTGCGCCTGGGCCTGCCCGGCCGACGCGATCTACGTCGAGGGCGCGGACAACGTCGACGCGCCGGTCGATGGGACCGGTGAGGGCGGCGCCCCCTCGGGCCGGTACTCGCCGGGTGAGCGGTACGGCCGGGTGTACCAGATCAACTACCTGCGGTGCATCTTCTGTGGTCTGTGCATCGAGGCGTGTCCCACCCGGGCACTGACCATGACCAACGAGTACGAGCTCGCCGACGACAACCGGACCGACCTGATCTACGAGAAGAAGGACCTGCTGGCGCCACTGCTGCCCGGCATGGAGGAGCCACCGCACCCGATGCGCCTCGGCGATTCCGAGCGCGACTACTACCTCGGTGCTGGCCTGCCCGGCTGGTCCGACAGCGCTGACACGGCAGATGATGCGGAGGCAGCCGCCCGATGACCGTGACGTTCTGGATCTTGGCGCCGATCGCCGTGCTTGCGGCGCTGGGCATGGTGCTCGCCCGCAAAGCGGTGCACAGCGCGCTGCTGCTCGCCACCGTGATGATGTGCCTGGCCTTGCTGTACGCCGTGCAGGATGCGCCGTTCCTCTTTGCGGTCCAGGTCATCGTCTACACCGGCGCAATCCTGATGCTGTTCCTGTTCGTCCTCATGCTGGTCGGTGTCGACGCCTCCGACTCGTTGGTGGAGACGTTGCGCGGCCAACGTGGGTTGGCGATTGCGGGCGCGCTCATCTTCGGCGTGCTCCTCGTCACCGCGGTGGGCAGCATCACGCTCGGCGAGCCGGTCGGATTGGCCGACGCAGCGCCTGAGGGCAACGTCCCGGCGATCGCCTCGCTGCTGTTCTCGAAGTACGTCTTCGCGTTCGAGGTCACCAGCGCCCTGCTGATCACGGCGGCGCTCGGCGCGATGATCCTCGCGCATCGCGAGCGGATCGGGCGCAAGCCGACGCAGCGCGAGCTCGTCGTCAGGCGGTTCAAGGAGTACGCCGAGAAGGGACGCCATCCCGGCCAGGCCCCGGCGCCGGGTACCTTCGCGCGGCACAACGCGGTCGACACACCCGCCCTGCTGCCGGACGGGACCCCGGCCCAGTCGTCGGTGTCTCGCGTGCTCATCGCCCGCGGTACGGTACGCGAGCCGTCGCGCTACACGCACCAGGTTCCCGGACTCGAGGCGTACACCGGCACGCCCGAGCCGCGCAGCAAACGCCCGACCGGCGAGGCGGGCGCCAACGGCTCGCCGCAAAGCGGTGGAGCTGGCGGTGACCACCGCACGGACGGGGACAGCACCAACCAGACCGAGGGGACGGGCGCATGACCGCAACGTCGTACGTCGTGTTGTCGGCGCTGCTCTTCACGATCGGCGCCGTCGGCGTGTTGATCCGGCGTAACGCGATCGTGGTGTTCATGTGCGTGGAGCTGATGCTCAACGCGGCGAATCTCGCGTTCGTGTCGTTCGCTCGGCAGCACGGCAACCTCGATGGCCAGGTGGTGGCGTTCTTCGTGATGGTGGTCGCGGCGGCCGAGGTCGTCGTGGGACTCGCGATCATCATGACGATCTTCCGGACCCGCCGATCCGCATCGGTCGACGACGCGAGCCTGTTGAAGTTCTAAGCGAAAGAGGCATGACGGACGTGACTTCGCTGACTACGGCGCAGGCCGTCACGAGCACCGCGGTCGTGGCGCACGACCAGGCGGCCGCGGTTCACCCGGCGACCGGGGTGTTCTCGTCGCTCTGGTTGATCGTCGCGCTGCCGGCGCTCTCAGCCGCGCTGATCCTGGTGACCGGCCGGCTCAATCGACGCTGGGCCCACCTGCTCGGCTGTGCCGCGCCGATCGCGTCGTTCGTGCTCGCTGCGCTGATGTTCGCCGAGCAGCTCGGGCGGGCGCCCGAGGAGCGGGCCATAAGCCAGCAGCTGTTCTCGTTCATCGACGTGCCGGGCTACCACGTCACGGCGAGCCTGCTGCTCGACCAGCTCTCGATGTGCTTCGTGCTGCTCATCACCGGTGTCGGCAGCATCATCCACGTCTACTCCATCGGCTACATGGCCCATGACGAGCGTCGGCCCCGGTTCTTCGGCTACCTCAACCTGTTCGTCGCGGCGATGCTGCTGCTGGTGCTGGCCGACGACTACCTCATCCTCTTCATCGGCTGGGAGGGCGTCGGCCTTGCGTCGTACCTCCTGATCGGCTTCTGGCAGCACAAGCACTCCGCGGCGACGGCGGCCAAGAAGGCGTTCGTCGTGAACCGGGTGGGCGACCTGGGCCTGTCGATCGCGATCATGCTGATGATCGCGACGTTCGGCACGTCGGCGTTCTCCGGTGTCTTCGGTGGTGTGGCCGAGGCGGGCACCGGGATCGCCACGGCGCTGGGGCTTTTGCTCCTGCTGGGCGCCTGCGGTAAGTCGGCGCAGTTCCCGCTGCAGACGTGGTTGCTCGACGCGATGGAAGGTCCGACCCCGGTGTCGGCGCTGATCCACGCGGCGACGATGGTGACCGCGGGCGTCTACCTCGTGACGCGCTCCAACGCCATCTACGACACGGCCCCGGCCGCCCAGACCGCGGTGGTGGCCGTCGGCACGATCACGCTCCTCATGGGTGCGATCATCGGGTGCGCCAAAGACGACATCAAGAAGGCCCTGGCCGGTTCCACCATGAGCCAGATCGGCTACATGATGCTGGCGGCGGGCCTCGGCCCGGTGGGCTATGCGTTCGCGATCTTCCACCTGCTCACCCACGGGTTCTTCAAGGCCGACCTCTTCCTCGGTGCCGGCTCGGTGATGCACGGCATGAACGACGAGGTGGACATGCGGCGGTACGGCGGCCTGGGTCGCTACCTGCCCATCACGTACGTCACGTTCGCCGTGGGCTATCTCGCCATCATCGGCATTCCGCCGTTCGCCGGCTTCTTCAGCAAGGACAAGATCATCGAGGCGGCGTTCGGCTACAACGTCTGGATCGGTCTCTGCGCGCTGATCGGTGCCGGCATCACCGCGTTCTACATGTCGCGGATGATGGCGATGACGTTCCTGGGCCGCAAGCGCTGGGCGGAGAACGCCCACCCGCACGAGTCGCCGCCCGTGATGACGGTTCCGCTGATCCTGCTCGCGGCGCTGTCCGTGGTCGGTGGGGTCGGTCTGACCTATGTCGCCGGCGGGATCGTCGGCTGGCTGGAGCCGGTCGTCGGCGAGCGCCATGTCGAGCTGCCTGCAGGCTTGAGCGTGCCGCTGCTCACCGGTCTCACCCTGGTCGTGGTGCTGCTCGGTGTCCTGGCGGCGGTGTTCTTCGTGGCGCGGCGCGACGTTCCGGTCACCGCGCCAGCTCGGGTGTCGCCGGTCACGACCCTCGCGCGTCGGGAGTTCTACGCCGACACCTTCAACGAGGTGGTGCTCATGCGCCCGGGTGAGAAGTTCACCCAGGGTCTTGTGAGCTTCGACAATCGCGGGATCGACGGCGTGGTGAACGGTCTCGCGGCGTTCGTCGGCGGTCTGTCCGGCTACGTGCGCAGGGTCCAGACCGGCTTCGTCCGTTCGTACGCGCTGGTGATGTTCGCAGGCGCTGCCCTGGTCGTGGTGGCTATGGCGATGGTGAGGTTCTCTTGAACTGGATTCCCCCTGATATCACGCTGCCTTGGCTCTCCGTCGCGTGCGGGCTGCCGGCATTGGGTGCTGTGGTCCTCGCGCTGCTGCCGCGCGAGCGCGACCTGCTGGTGAAGCAGACCGCGGTCGCGTTCGCGGGCTTGACACTGGTGCTGTCGCTGATCATCGCGGTGCAGTACGACCCGTCGGGTGGTATGCAGTTCGTCGAGGAGTACGCCTGGATCCCGACGTTCGGCATCCACTTCGCACTCGGACTCGACGGCATCGGCCTGGTGCTCTTCCTGCTCACCGCGGTGATCACGCCGATCGTCATGCTGGCCTCGTGGTACGAGCCTGACAACGTCTCGGCCGCACGAGGGGTCCTCTCCAGCGAGGCGCCGAGGCGCGGCGTCAAGACCTTCTTCGCGCTCGTGCTGTTGTTGGAGGCACTGGCCCTGGGCGTGTTCGCCGCGACCGACGTCTTCCTCTTCTACCTGCTCTTCGAGGCCACGCTGATCCCGATGTACTTCCTCATCGGAGGCTACGGCGGGCCACGTCGCTCGTACGCCGCGGTGAAGTTCCTCATCTACTCGCTCGTCGGCGGCCTCATCATGCTGGCGGCCGTCATCGGGCTCTACGCGGTCTCGGCGGCGCAGAACGACGACCCGTCCATGCTGTTGAGCTCGTTGACCGGGCTTGACATCGACCCGACGGTCCAGAAGTGGCTCTTCGTCGGCTTCTTCGTGGCGTTCGCCATCAAGGCGCCGATGTGGCCTGTGCATACGTGGCTCCCCGACGCGGCGCGGGAGGCGACGCCGGGCACGGCCGTGCTGCTCGTCGCGATCCTGGACAAGATCGGGACGTTCGGGATGATCCGCTTCTGCTTGCAGATCTTCCCGGATGCGTCGCGGTGGGCGACACCGCTGATCATCGTGCTGGCGGTGATCAGCGTGCTCTACGGCGCGATCTGCGCGATCGGTCAGCGCGACATCAAGCGCCTGATCGCCTACACCTCGATCTCCCACTTCGGCGTGATCGTGCTGGGCATCTTCGCGCTGACCAATCTCTCGGCCGCGGGTGCCACCCTCTACATGGTGAACCACGGTCTTGCGACGGCGGCGCTCTTCCTCGTCGCGGGCTACTTCATCCTGCGACGCAACTCCGCGCAGATCGGCGACTTCGGCGGGGTCGACAAGGTGGCTCCGGTCGGCTCAGGAATCTTCCTGTTCGCCGTGCTGTCGGGTCTTGCCCTGCCAGGCCTGGCGCCGTTCGTGAGTGAGTTCATGGCACTCGCCGGCACGTTCCAGCGGTACCGAGTCGCCGCCGTGATTGCCACCGTGTCGATCATCCTGGCCGCGCTCTACATGCTGATCCTCTACCAGCGCACGATGACCGGTCCGACTGCGACGAGCGTGGCCAACATGCCCGATCTACGGCCTCGCGAGATCGTGGCGGTGGTGCCGCTGATCGTGCTCATCCTCGGGCTGGGTCTTTTCCCGAAGCCCGCGCTCGACGTGATCTCGCCGGCGGTCGACTCGACCCTCCAGCAGGTCGGCGTGAGCGACCCCGAACCTTCGCACCCTGTGACGGCACCTTCGGAGAGTGAGTAGTGAGCACTGTCGTCCTCGCCCAGGAGTTCACCACACCGGACATCGAGTACGCCAAGGTCGCGCCACTGCTCATCGTCTTCGGTGTCGCGGTCGTGAGCGTGATCGTCGAGGCGTTCGTCCCCCGTGCCGCGCGCTACACCACACAGGTCGTGCTGAGCCTCGCCGCACTGGTCGGCGCGCTGGCCAGCACCATCCAGCTCGCGGGGAGTGAGCAGGTCGCAGCCGAAGGCGCGTTGGCGATCGACGGCTTCACGTTGTTCCTCTGGGGCACGCTCTTGGTTCTGTCGATCGTCTCGCTCTTGCTGGTCGCGGAGCGCCGGGTCGACGGCGGGGTGACAGCCTTCGCCGGGCAGGCCGCGGCGCTGCCGGGCACGGAGGCTGAGCGGGAGGTGGTGGCCCGCCGGCTCGAGCAGACCGAGGTCTTCCCGCTCTTCCTCTTCGCGGTCGGTGGGATGCTCCTCTTCCCGGCCGCCAACGACCTGCTCATGATGTTCGTCGCGCTCGAGGTGCTGTCGCTCCCGCTGTACCTGCTGTGCGGCCTCGCCCGCAGGCGTCGGCTGCTTTCGCAGGAAGCCGCGATGAAGTACTTCCTGCTCGGCGCCTTCGCCTCGGCGTTCTTCCTCTACGGCATGGCTCTGCTCTACGGCTACGCGGGCACGGTGAGCTTCGCTGGCATCGCCGAGGCGATCGGTGGCCGGGTAGGCGTGGACGGTCTGCTGCTCGGTGGTACGGCACTCGTCGCGGTCGGGCTGCTGTTCAAGATCGGCGCGGCGCCGTTCCACATGTGGACGCCAGACGTCTACCAGGGCGCGCCCACTGCGATCACCGGGTTCATGGCGGCGTGCACCAAGATCGCGGCGATCGGTGCCCTGATGCGGCTCTTCTACGTCGCCCTCGGCGCCGCGCGTTGGGACTGGCAGCCGATGATCTGGGTGGTCGCCATCCTCACCATGGGTGTCGGCGCGGTGCTCGCGTTGACGCAGAGCGACATCAAGCGGATGCTGGCGTACTCCTCGATCGCCCACGCGGGCTTCCTGCTCGTGGGGTTCGTCGGGGTCCGGAACGAGATCGAGTTCAGCACCGCGGCGATCCTGTTCTACCTCGCGGCGTACGGGTTCGCGACGGTCGGAGCGTTCGCGATCGTCACCCTGGTCCGAGACGCCACCGGCGAGGCGACGCATCTCTCCCGATGGGCCGGGCTGGGCAAGCGGGCCCCGCTGGTCGCGGCGGTGATGACGTTGTTCCTGCTGGCCTTCGCCGGGATCCCGCTCACCAGTGGCTTCATGGGCAAGTGGGCGGTGTTCAGCGCGGCCTGGCAGGGTGGCGCGTGGCCACTGGTCGTCGTGGCGGTGGTGGCCAGCGTGGTCGCGGCGTTCTTCTACGTACGCGTGATCGTGTTGATGTTCTTCGCCGAGCCGGCGGCCGAAGGCCCGACGGTCGCAGTGCCCAGCATCTTCACCTCGGTTGCGGTCGCCGCTGGAGTCGTCGCTACCGTGGTACTCGGTCTGGTACCGCAACCGCTGCTCCAGCTCGCCGAGCAGGCCGCCCGTCTGGTCAGCTGAGCGTGGTGTCATCGTCGCTCGATGAGGTGGGGGGTCACGACCCGAAGACTCGCCAGGTCGGGCCGGGCTGAGCCGGGCCCGACAATAGACCCTGTGCATGACGCGTGGCCGATACTGCACAGGGTCAGGGTGAGCGACACTGGCGGCAGCGGTCCGGCAATCGGGGGGCGGGAGGTGAAGCGATGAGCATGGCCGGGTTCGCCGTGCCGTCGGTCGACCCCGCCTTGGACGCCCGGGTGCGCGCCCAGCTCGAGGCTGTCGAGCGTCATCTGGCCGAGGTGGTGGCAAGCGACTTCGGCTTCGTCACCGAGACCGCGCGGCACCTGATCAATGCCGGTGGCAAGCGGTTCCGCCCCCTGCTCGTCATCCTGGCCGCGGAGTTCGGCGACCCCTACGCTCCGGGCGTCGTGCCGGTCGCCGTGGTCATCGAGCTGACCCATCTTGCGACCCTGCATCACGACGACGTGATGGACGAGGCCGCGTTGCGCCGTGGTGCTCCAAGTGCCAACGCGCGCTGGAGCAACACGATCGCGATCCTCACCGGCGACTACCTCTTCGCGAAGGCCTCGGACCGGATGGTCGACCTGGGCCTGGAAGCCGTACGCATCCAGTCCCGGACCTTCGCGCGGCTGGTCGAAGGTCAGATTCGGGAGACGCTCGGCCCTGGTGAGAACGACGACCCCCTCGCGTACTACCTGTCGGTGCTCTCCGACAAGACCGGGTCGTTGATCGCGACATCCGCGCGGCTCGGCGCCAAGCTCGCCGGTGCTCCTGCCGAGGTGGAGCGGATCGTGACGGAGTTCGGCGAGAAGATCGGTGTCGCCTTCCAGCTGTCCGACGACGTGCTCGACATCGCGAGCGACTCCAGCCAGTCGGGCAAGACGCCCGGAACCGATCTGCGCGAAGGCGTTGCGACCTTGCCCATCCTGCTGGCGCAGCGCTCGCAGGACCCGGGCGACGCACGGTTGCGGGAGCTGCTCGCCAAGCCACTGGTGGACGATGCCGAGCACGCCGAGGCGCTCAAGCTGCTACGGGTGCACCCGGCGATGAACCAGGCCCGGGAGATCGTGCAGCAGTGGGCCGACGAGGCGCGTTCGATTCTCGAACCGCTGCCGGCGATTCCCGCCCGCGACGCCCTCGCCGCACTCTGCGATCTCGTCGTCTCCCGCACCGGCTGACAATGACCACGCGTGGCGAGTACTCACCCGCCACGGTTGGGGTACTCGCCCGTTGCCGCAGGTAGACACGGAGCGCGCGTTCTGTTGTCGCGGCTCAGCGAAAGACCAAGGGCGGCGTACGAGAGGCAAACGTGCCCTCCCGGCGCATGGTGTGCCAACGCAGCGGAACACCCACCAGAGCGGTCACGACCGACTGGATGACGACGAGATACATCAGCTGTCGGTACACCAGCTGCTGCAGTGGCAGGGTCCAGAGCGCGCCCAACCTCTCGCGGTCGAGTCGGAGGGCGTACGCCCCGGCCACGAGCTGGGCGAGCAAGAACGCAAACCACACCGCCAGCACTCGTACCGGCTCGCCGAACACCACCCCGTACACCGCGAAGAGATCCACGGCGGGCGCCAGGAGTGGCAAGCCGATCTGGAACACGGCAAGGTACGTGAGTCCGCGCCGGCCGAGCTTGCCTGCACCGCCGCGCTCGACAATGGCGTGGCGGTGCTTCCACATCGCTTGGAGTGTGCCGTAGCACCAGCGATAGCGCTGCCGCCACAGCTGACGCAGCGAGCTCGGCGCCTCCGTCCATGCTCGAGCCTGCTCTTCGTACACCACACGCCAGCCGGCGCGGCAGATCGCCATGGTGAGGTCGGTGTCTTCGGCCAGCGTGTCGTCGCTCACCCAGCCGACGCTCGCCAAAGCCTGCCGCCGGAACGCACCGATCGCTCCTGGAACGGTCGGCATGCATCCGCATACGTCGAACATCCGCCGGTCGAGGTTGAACCCGATCACGTACTCGAGGTGCTGCCAGCGTCCCAGCAGACCTCGCCGGTTGCCGATCTTGGTGTTTCCGCTCACCGCACCGACACGCGGATCGGAGAACGCCCGCACCAGCCGCTCCAGCGTGCGTGGCTCGAAGACCGTGTCGCCGTCCACGAGCACGACGATGTCGTACCGCGTCCGGCTGATGCCGGTGTTGAGCGCCGCCGGCTTGCCGCTGTTCGGCTGCCGGATCACCGTGACCCCGGGGAGCCGGAGGTTGGCGACGATCTGGCTCGTGCCGTCGGTGGACCCGTCGTCCACCACGACAACCTCGATCGGGCCCGGATAGGTGGTGTCGACGAGCGAACGGACGGTTGCCGCGATTCCGGCCGCCTCGTTGTACGCGGGGACGACGATCGAGACACCGGGATAGCTGAGGCTCATGCCGGCCTGGTGTGCCATGCGTGCCGCTCGGGCGAGCCTGCGTCGCCACCGGAGCCGGGTCCCGCGCGCCCGGCGGGAGTGGATGCCGGCGAACACCATCAGGATCAGGACCCGCGCCACCGTGAGCAGTCCCGCGATGCTGAGCGCCACGGTGAGGGCGGTCGCCGTGGCACGGCCCAGGAGCTGGGTCGCGATCAGGACGGCGCCAGAAAGCTGTTCGGCAGGACTGACCGGAGCGACGGCTTGCGAGGGGAGTTGCCCGGCTTCGGAGACGGTGGTGAAGCGGTAGCCCTTCGCCGCGAGCGTCGTGAGCAGGCGGTCGAGAGCCTGGACCGTTGCACGACGGTCGCCACCGGAGTCGTGCAGGAGAACCACGGCGCCTTCGTCGGGCCGGGGCATCGCGGCGGCCACGATCTGCTCCGGCGTACGACCGGACCAGTCCCTGGTGTCGCGGTTCGCGAAGACGACGAGATACCCCTCCCGGCCGAGCTGGCGCGCGACGCCGTAGTCGTCCGTCGTGAGGGCTGAGGGCACGGAGGAGTACGGCATGCGGATGAGCCGGGTGTGCCGCCCGGTCGCGCCGGCGATGGCCTTCTGAGCGAGGGAGAGCTCGACGGTACGCCGCCACCGCGGGAGGTCGGCGAGATTGCTGTGGGTGTAGGTGTGCGAGCCGAGTTCGTGGCCCTCCGCCACGATCCGACGGACGAGTAGCGGGTGTGCGGCGACCTTCGACCCGAGGACGAAGAAGGTCGCGTGTGCGTCGTGCCGTCGTAGCACGTCGAGAATTTGCGGTGTCCACGTGGGGTCCGGACCGTCGTCGAAGGTCAGGGCGATCGTCCGCTCCTGGATCCGGACGGCAGACGGCTCCGATCCCGAGAAGTCGATCAAAGCAGCGTCGTCGGCTAGTGCTGGCCCGCTTGGCCTGTCATCGGCGGGTGCGCGGCGCGTCGGCGCCGAAAGCTCGTCCCAGCTGCGATCGACGTAGCCCTGCACGACCAGGACGGCAGCAAGTGTCGCCATCATCAAGCTGAGCAACACCCAATGCTGGCGCGGCTCGCGAAGTCGACGGTGTCGTCCCACGTCACCCACCACGTACTCGTGGGACGTCACCTGGCAGGTCGCGCCACCGGAGGAAGCTCGGGGGAGTTTCGGGCAAGACCCGGTGGAATGGTCGGCTTGGCCTTGGGCTTCCGCGGGCCAGAGGCGGCCGGAGTCGTCGGTGTCACATCCCGGCGTGGGGTCGTGTCAGGGCGGGGCGTGGGCGTAGGTCTCGGCGTCGTCGTGGGTGACGAGGTGGAGACGCTGGACGTTCTCCGGTCAGGTGTGGTCACCTTCGGCGATTGGCGGCTGGGGGTCGGACTCGGTTTCGCACCGTCGTTGTCGAGACTCCAGGGAGTCGTACCGAGGTCCGAACTCGTCAGCAGGCTGACGCACAACGCCACGAGCGCGAGGGAGAACAGGCCCGCGCCAAGTTGTGCCATGCGGCGGATTCGTCGATGTCGCCGTCCGGATTCGTCAACAAACACGGCATGCTTGCCCGGTGTCCGCCTTTTCACGCCGGCCAAGTGTAAGAAGACGAGAGAGGTGACGACACCCGTCCACGGGAGCTGCCGTCGCGGTTTGTGTGTTTTTTCGTGACTTGCCCGAAAATCAGGTCATGTGAGAGGCGGCTGGCGTTCGGCTTCCTGGTTTCACGTGCGGGATCAGGTCGGATGCGCCTGGGCCGGTCAGCCCTTGATGCGCCCTTCGAAGTCGAGGGTGATCTGCGTGAAGTGGTCCGGGTCCTCGAAGTGGAAGCCGTGACCGGTCGTGACCCGGTAGAACTCCACGTCTTCAAGGAGCGACCTGGCGCGTCGTGCGTCCTCGCCGCTCATCGCGGCGAGCAGGATTCCGTTCTTGTCGTACATCCAGTTCGTGTGGATCAAGACCGCGGGCATGTCGACGCGCGCCAGTGTGTCGGCGTGGTCGAAGCCGTCGTGGAACCGGTTCGTGTAGAAGGCGTCACCGAAATGCGGATCGTACGACTCCAGCCCGAGGAAGATGTTGTTGAGCGTGGGAGGCGCGTAGAAGAGCCGCACGGGCTCACCCGGATGATTCCGGCGGTACGACAGCGCGTGGCGCTGGATGTCGTCCCCGATGCCTGGGATCAGGTTCCAGATGTTGGCATGCCGGATGAAGTAGTCGGTGAAGTCGTTCTCGCCGCTCTCGAGGAACTCGTGGGCGGCTGTGTGCAGACCGACATGGGTGAAGGTCTTCTCGGCACGTGGCAGGACTGACGAGAAGAACGGCGGGTCTTCGAGGATGACACCGCGCACGTGCTGAGGAGCGTCGGCGGCCAGGACGGCCGCGATCAGCCCGCCGGAGGAGTGGCCGGCGACCGTGGCAGGTTCGCCGACGACCTGGGTGAGGAACTGCTCCATGTCGGCGGCGATGGCGCGGGCGGTGTACTTCTCCGGAACCCGTGCGGACTTGCCGTGGCCGTAGACGTCGACGGCGAAGACATGGAACCGCTCCGAGAGATCGGGAAGCACGCGGTGCCAGCTCTGCCAGGTCGTCGCCTGACCGTGGATCAGAAGCAGCGGGGGACCGTTGTCCGGGCCTTCCGCGTAATTGATCGTCGATCCGTCGATCGTGGTGCGCTTCTCGACGAACCCGGCTCGCTCGGCACGCCAGGCGTCCCAGCGCGCGTAGGCGAGGTTCCGTACGACGTAGCCGGCAACGGCCAGCACGAGCAGCCCGACCACGCCGGCCAGCACCCAACGTGCGATACGACGACGTGGGCGGCGGGCGTCGGTGGTCGTACGTGTCGTGCCGTGGTCTGCTGCAGTCACGCGTGGCTGCGTCCTCTCATCCGGCGTGGCGCATGGACTAGCGACGGGAGGCGTCCTCCGGCGTGGTGGACGGCTGCGCTGGCGGCGGCATGGGGAACTGCTCGAACAGGTCCGGTCGCACGATGGCGATCCCCCGCTCGACGTCTGCGAGCAGGAGCAAGGTGTCGCCCGGTTTGATGCCGAAGAGGTCGCGTGCTCGCTTGGGGATGACGATCTGCCCCTTCTCGCCGACACGCACCGTGCTCGCGTACTTGCCCTCTGTAGATCCATCGGCGCTCTTCACGTTCCTACTTGTAGTACAAGTTGGAAAAGTATCCAAGGTACGACTGGTATGACGCAGTGAGGCCAGCTAGCGGCGAGACGTACGCATGCCACCGGCGGGATCGGACCGGTTGAGGGGTTCACGATGGCGCGAAGTCTCCCCGAGTCCCGGGGCACGGAAGGCAGGTCGCGTAAGGCGCGCTCGACGCGGCGCTGTTTGATGGCCTCGCGACGTGGGTGGGGCCCGCACCACGTGCCGACACGTCGTACAGGCCCCACAGGCATACCGAACGTGGTCATTTGCGCCGCGGCACGAGGCGCCCGAGCGCCGCTGCGGTGGGCTGTAGTCGATCAGTCCTTCCAGACGCAGACCACCGAGGGGCGTGGCTGGTCACCGAACGGCCAGGTGGACGCCCGATTGTCCGGTGTCGCGCCGTCCACCTCGCCCGGGTGTTGGACGGCGACGAAGACCGTCCGCTGGTCCTCGCTGATCACCGGCCCGCAGGTCTCTGCTCCCACCGGAACCGTCAGGAACTGCTTGACGTTCCCGCGTTCTCGGCCACGCACCGGTGTCGCGAAGAGCCCGTCGTGCGAGCCCAGTGCGTTGCCATCGGTCGCGATCCAGAGGTTTCCGGCACCGTCGAACGCGACGTTGTCCGGACAGGAGATCGGGCTCACCTTGGACTTGTCGTACCCGCCGAAGTACGTCGACGGATCGTCCGGGTCGCCGCACACCAGGATGAGCCGCCACCGGAACGTCGTCGCAGCGGCGTCGCCACCCTTCTCGTCGATCTCGACCACGTGGCCGTGTCGGTTCGCTGCACGTGGGTTCACCTCGTCGACCTGTTCGGGTGTGCGGCTGGAGTTGTTCGTACACGCGAGGTAGACCGATCCGGTGACCGGGTTGCGTTCGACGTCCTCCGGGCGGTCCATCTTGGTCGGGCCCACCTTGTCGGCGGCAAGCCGCGTGTTGACCAACACCTCCGCGACCGACATGCCGGGGACGTACGACGTCGTGTCGCTGGTGAGCGGTATCCACTCACCGGACCCGTCGTACTCACCGTCGTCGCCGCCGTCCCCTGTGAACTTCGCGACGTACAACGTGCCGTGGTCGAGCAGGCGCATGTTGTGCCGAGAGGCCCGTGCAGACTTGCCGGGGCGGTAGCGGTCGCGGGAGACGAACTTGTAGAGGTAGTCGAAACGTTCGTCGTCTCCCAGATACACGACGACGCGGCCGTCGTCGGCGATCGCCGTCGTCGCACCTTCGTGCTTGAAGCGTCCCAGCATCGTGCGCTTGCGGGGCGGCGCCTCCGGGTCGTAGGGGTCGACCTCGACGATCCACCCGAACCGGTTGGCCTCGTGGGGATGTTCCGCCAGGTCGAAGCGCTGGTCGATGCGCGCCCACGACTTGCCAGCCGACGGGCCGGTAGGCAGGCCGTAGCGGGCGAATGCCTGGACATATGCGGGGTCGACCGCGCCCGAGGCCTCGAAGTACTGGTTGAAGTTCTCCTCACCGGAAAGAACCGTGCCCCATGGTGTCGTGCCGCCGGCACAGTTGTTGAGCGTGCCGAGCACGCGCCGACCGGTCGGGTCGGCGCCGGTCTGCAGCAGCTCGTGTCCCGCCGCCGGGCCCGTGACCACGAACGGCGTCGTGGCTGTGATCCGGCGGTTGAACGGTCGCCTGCCGGTCGTCACGAGCTTCCAGCGCCCACTACGTCCGACCCGTTCGATCTCGACGACCGAGAGGCCGTGCGCTGCCTGGGCGATCCGGAGCTGCTCCAGTGGGGCCGACGCGCCATCGGTCCACCCGCGGAACATCAAGGCCTCGTCGGTGTACTCGTGGTTGACGACCAGCAGCGCACGCTCCGGTCCGAAGAGCCGACGCCGCAACGGCATGATCGTGACGTAGTCGTTGTTGTAGCCGAACTGCTTCCGCTGGGCCTTCGCGCTCTGCCGGTCGAAGTCGAACGTCGGCGCCCCCGGCAGGACCGGGTCGCCCCAGCTGACGACGACCGCCTGCCGGAACCCGTCCGGCACGACCACCGCGTCCCGGGTGTTGGGCGGCACGGGCTCGAAGCCCAGGTCACAGATGCGTGCGCTCGATCGGCGCCTGCGTGGCTTCTTGGCATGAATGGCGGTGTGGTTGGCCGGGGCGACTGCCGCGGCTGCCGAAGACTGGGCGAGCCCGGTACCGATGACGAAGGCACTGGCAGCACCGCCTGCAAGCAGCCTTCGGCGGGAGAGACTCGCCTCGACGACATCGCCGAAGTATGGGTTGTCGCTCGCGTTCGGCGCCGGGTGGTCGCACGCATTGCCACATCGAAACGCGCAGGTCATCCGGCTGCGCGACCCGTGGCGTTGCCGGCGCTTCGGAAGGATCGGGAGCTCGCGGGTCATGTGTCGACGTCCTCCAGGCGTTGTCTCAAGGCGGGAAGTTCTCGGCTCGGAAGGCGACGGTAGGCCAGCCCGTCGAGCACGACGGGGCGAGAAGCTGAACGGCTGATGACCAGTCGATGGCGCCTGCGACCCACTTGCGTGTGCGGGCGCAGATCAGCAGGATGATCCAGCGTGGACGCCCAGGACTCCGCCGTCGAGATCGCCCACAAGGTCGCGGAGGCTTATCAGGAGCTGGACGGCCTGGCCTACGCGTACGCCCACGGGCCGGTCATCGCGGGATTCACCAACGACTCCGACCTCGACGTGGTTGTCGTGTGGGAGGACGAGATCCCGCGGTATCGGTCACCGGTGCTCGGCAGGCTGCACAACGGGTCGGGTAAGCCAGCCCAGCACGACTATCCCGGTTTGTCGTTCGACCGGCTCCGGATCGGCGACCAGCAGGTCGAGGTCGCACACAAGAACCACAAGATGGTCGAAGGCTGGATCGGCGACGTCCAGGCCGGCTGGGGTTGGGAGGACTCCGACTCGTCGATGTCGCTCTACTCGGTCGCCGGACTCGCCTACGGCCGGGTCTTCGTCGGTGAAAGCCGCGCTGCCGAGGTTCGCGAGGAACTGACGCCGTTCCCGCAGCTCCTGGTCGAGCGCACCCGGGCTGTGCTGGAGGCAGAGCTTCCTTCGTACGAACGGGATCTCACGAGCGCGGCGCGGCGCGGTGACGGGTTGCTCTTCCACGAGCTGCTGAGCAAGGTGTTGCGGCATGCCCTGGTCACGTGGTTCTCGGCCGAGCACCGCTACTGCCCGCACCCGAGGTGGCTGCAGCAGTGGGCCACGCGATTCGGCATGGACAGCCGGATCGCCGGCCTCGAGCGGTCGCTGTGGCTCCCGGTGACCTTGGAGCGACGCCGTGAGACGTTTTTGACCATGGCCAAGCGCATCCTCGACCTGAAGCCGTCCATGTGAGCCCGAAGCACCTGTAGGGCAACACGCCAGTGCCGATGCGAGGGAAGGCGTCAGAGTGCCTTGAGGTTTGCGATCACCTGGCGCGCGACCTGATCGGGCTCGTCATAGTAGGTCATCACGTACAGGATGGTTCGGCCGACCCGGTAGGCCGTCGTGTTGGTCTGAAGCTGCAGTTCGGCGTCGGCGCCGACGTCGGAAGGTTCCCGAACGGGGAACAGCGCTTCGGCCTCCCGTTCGGTTCCGGCAACCCACCCGATCCGGACCTCGGTCCCATCGCGGTAACAGGAAACCCGCTCGAGCGTGACCTCGCCGAGGTTCACCGGCGAGCCTGGGTCCGGCGGCTCGGATTCGTCGTAGTGGTGCGGTATGTCTGCCAAGAGCGCGCACGGGTCCGGCCAGTCGTCGGGCAAGACTCCCGCCAGCTCGGGCGGGCCGGAGGTGGGCTTGGCTCGATACGCCCGGAGGGTGGCGTGGTAGGGCCCATCCGGTTCGGTGGGCGGCTGCTCGGGCAGTACGGTGAACAGCCGGCGGCCGCCGACGGCGACAAGCGTTTCAGAGGTTCCGGGCTTGTAGGCCAACGGGACCGCCCAGGGCGAGGGGTACGGCAGCGGCGCGACGTCGACCCGGCGGCGAGCGACGTCGATCACGTTCAGGCCGCTGGGTACCAGGGCAAACTTCGTGTCGCCGGCATACACCGGTGGTGCCGTGTGCAGCTTGCCTCCGGCGGCGACGTACGGCCCGGACCGCGGTGGCGCGGGCATCCGGGTAATCCGGCCGGTTTTCAGGTCGATGCTGAGCAGCATCTCCCTGGTCTTCTCCGTTCCCCGCTCCACTCGGCCAGTGGCCTCGTCATAGTGGAGCAATGCTCGCCCGCCGCTGACGAACAGTGCACATCCTGCAAAGCAGCGGCCGGTTTGTGAGGCGAAGAGCCGTCGCCCGTCCGGGCCGGCCAACTCGAGCGGCGCGGCTGGCGGCCCTGCGCTTGTCGAGGACGCGAACATGGTGATCCCGCCTTCGACGAGGACGTCGGTCCTGTCGTTGGTGGAGCTGTCGACCCGTCGGCTCCACAACAGCTCGCCGGTTGTCGGCTCGACAGCGAGGAGGAGCAGCTTCGTGCCGAAGTCCCTGTAGTCCTGCTTTACACATCGAAACGTGAGAGGGAGCACGTTCGCGTCGGCCGGCAGGTGACGCTCGCCGTCCGTCGGAGCGCAGTCCCCACCAGCCACCGCGTGAGCACGAACTTTCCACACCTGGCTTCCGGTACGCGCGTCGACGCCGATTCGGCCCTTGTCGTAGTCGACGGACACGGGAACGATCCTGTCGGCGGCGTCTGCGAGGTTCAGGGAGCCGAGTGTCGAGCCGTCGCCATTGTGTGTGAGGTTCCAGTCCTTGGTGTTCTCCCACAACAGCTCGCCGGTGCCTGCGTCCAAGCCGAGCGTGTGTTCGTCGTCGTCGCCCTCGTTGCTGTCGTTGCTGAAGTCGGCGACGACCACCCCGTTGGTGACCGCGATTCCATCGATTCGACGGCCGGGCTCTCGGTAGTGCCACGTCGGCTTGCCGGTTCGGGCGTCGTACGCTTGGATCCCCTCGCGGGTGACGACCAGAAGTCGTCCCTCGACGAAGTGGAAGGCGGGTCTGCCGCTTCGGGACGACACCGTCGTCTGCCACTCGCGCTCGAAGACGCCGCGTGCCGGCCCTTTGTCGGCCAGCGGTTTGGGAGCGGCCTCGATCGTGCGATGGTCGATGTCGATGTCTGGTCGTCCGCTGCAACCGGCGAGCACGCCGGCCACCAACAACCCGACCACGAGGAAACGTACCCGGCTCATCGCCGACGAATTGTGCCCGGCATAGCCGCGACACTGATCGTCAGGGTCCGGTCGGCCTTGCCTGCTGCGCGCGGCTACCGAATGTGCCAGACCGTAAGGCCACGCCCGGTCAGACCGGGGCGAGTGGGCGGTGAGGCTCTGGTGGGAGCTTCACCTCGATGACGTCGCCAGGTCGTACTTCTCCACCGGTCACGACGACGCCCATCACACCTGCCTTGCGTACCACCCTGCCGTGTTCATCGCGGTCGAGTACGGCGGCCAGCAGCCCAGACTGAAAGTCGTCGAGCTGCGTGCAGGGGTTGCGCAGCCCTGTGACCTCGACGACGGCCTCACTGCCCAGATGGAGCAGCGTGCCGGTCGGCAGGCCGAGCAGGTCGACGCCTCGGGTCGTGATGTTCTCGCCCATGTCGCCGGGTGACACCGTGAACCCTGCGGCCCGTAGCTCGTCGTGCAGCTCCGCGTGGATCAGGTGAACCTGACGCAGGTTGGGCTGGCTCGGATCACGCGCCACCCTGGAGCGGTGCTTGACGGTGGTGCCGGCGTGGGCGTCACCCGCGACACCGATCCCCGCGATCAACTCGATGCTGTCGCAGACCGGCTTGCTGAACGAATGGGTGGGGCTGCGGCACACGGCCACGACTGTTGCGCTCACTCGACCTCCGCGCGGGTTGGCGGCCGACAATCGGACAGCTCACGCAATTTCCGCGCCCTCGCGTGCACCAAGATCTGGGCGCTGTCGATCAACTTCGGCCGTCGGTGTTCGCTTGTGGTGCCGATCGTGGACCTGGCCGTGCAGCGATGCGGCACCATCGCCAGGATACGTATGTGGATGCCGCTCTCCGGATCGCTCGCCAGGTCATCCCCGCCTATCGTGCGCTCGGCGGTCTCGCCTTCGCCTACGGTCAGGGATCGGTCTTCTCCGGGTTCACCGACGCCTCCGACATCGACATCGTCGTGGTGTGGGACCGCGAGGGTCCGCCGGTGCCGGCCGAGCGTCCGGTCGCCGAGCTCAACGCCGGACCGGGAGATCCGGTGACCTTCCACCAGCCAGGGTTCGTCCTCGATCGACTCGACATCGGCGGCGTGCAGGTCGACGTGACGCACCGGACCCGCGGAGTCTTCGAGGACTGGGTACGTGAAGTACGTGCGGGTCGGGGCTGGGAGGGTGCTGTCTATCCCACGCCCCTGTATGCCGTCGCCGGCTTCGTCTACGGGTCGTTGCTGGCTGATGGCGACGGTACCGGCTCGGAGGCTCGAGCCCAGCTGGCCGACTTTCCGCGGGCGCTGATCGAGCGGTCGCGGATGGTGCTCGCGGAGGAGCTGCCGTCGTACGACGAGCGACTGGCGGCCTGTGCCCGGCGCGGGGACGGCTGGCTCTTCCACGAGCTGCTGGGCCAGGTGATGCGGCATGCGTTGGTGGCGTGGTTCGCGGCCGAGCAGCGCTACTGCCCGCACCCGAAGTGGTTGCACGGCTGGGTGGCAAGGTTCGGGATGGACCCGCAGGTCGCGGCGTTGGAGCGAGGCCTGTGGGCGCCACCGGTGAGCTTGGCTCGGAGGCGAGAGCTGTTCCTGGCGATGACGGAGCGGATTCTCGCGTTGAGCGACAAAGCACTCGCGGCGGATGCGTCGTCCACGCCAGTCAGGGTCGCCGGGCACCGGCCGACTTCTCGACCGACACGCCCGGCGTGGTCGGAGCTGGGCCATTCTCGCGGAGGGCGAGCAGTCGGCGGCGCCGTCTGAATCCGTCGTACGTGAAGACCGCGAGCGCAAGCCAGACGAGGCAGAAGCCTGCCCACCGCGCCGGTGGCATCGGTTCGGCGAACACCAGGATGCCGAGCAGGAAGTGAAGCGTCGGCGCGATGTACTGCATGATGCCGAGCGCGGTCATCGACACCCGGGTCGCGGCGGCCGCGAAGAACAACAGGGGGACGCCCGTGGCCACACCGGCGGAGGCGAGCAAGAGCGCGTTGCCCCAGCCCGCGTGTCCGAAGGCTGCGGTGCCGGTGAGCTCGAGCCAGCCGAGGTACGCCAGTGCGAGCGGGAAGAGCACACCCGTCTCGACGGCGAGGCTTTCCAGTGCGCCGGCCGAGGCCTGCTTCTTGCACAGCGCGTACACCGTGAACGACGCGGCGAGCGCCAGTGCTACCCATGGTGGTCGTCCGTAGTCGACGGTGAGGATGGCGACGGCCACGCCGGCGATCCCCACCGCGGACCACTGGGTGCCGTTCAGGCGTTCGCGAAGGACGACGACGCCGGCCAGTACCAGGACCAACGGGTTGATGTAGTAGCCGAGCGCCGACTCGACGACGTGGCCATGGGTGACCGCCCAGATGTACGTTCCCCAGTTGATCGCGATGGACCCGCCGGCCAGCGCAAGGTAACGCATGCTGCGTGGTTGTTCGCGCAGCCGTGACCACCATCCCGGCCGGGGCCGGATCGCGAGCAGGACAGCGACGAAGACCAGCGACCAGATGATGCGGTGCGCAAGGATCTCGACGGAGCCGGCAGGTTCGAGCAACGGCCAGTAGACCGGGAGGATCCCCCACGTTGTGTAAGCCAGGACGCCGAAGATCAGGCCTCGGCGTCCTTCATCCACGTTTCCGAGCTTACGTCCCCCACGCAAAATGATCATGTCCGGTAGGCGTTCTTGACGTTTCCGGGGCCTACATGCCACGGAAGGCTGGGACGCGGCAAGCGATCAGGCGCCACGCTGGAGTGCGTCGTGGCGGTCAACTGCATTTCCGTCGCAGGACGGACGACTGACTCCGTAGACAGAGCCGCGGAACGTCTGCGACACCTTGCTGGTGCACTCACTCCTCGCTGGTATCGACAGGGCAGAGCATCACCTGCAGCACATCGCTTGAGAAGCACTGCCCGAACGGCGCATCGCCTGACCAGCGCACGTCGTGAGCACAGCATGGCCACCAAGGAAGCGAGGTGGTCGAGTCAGTGCAGACGAGGCCGTTCACGCCACACCTGGTGCCGCCTTCTCCAGCTATCAGGGGCATGTACGCATCCGTCAGCAAGAGAAGGCCTGCTGAACATGGTCATTTTGCTCAGGACGGAGAGCTCACTGTCCAGGTGTCGGTACCCCGCAGCAACGCGGCGAGATCGGTCGGGCCGCGATCTGACTTCCGAGCCTCCTCGAGCTGCTCCCGTACGAGGTCGTCGTACGTCGGCCGACTGACCTGCCGGAAGATACCGATGGGGGAGTGGCGCAGCTCCTGAGCATCCGACAGCCGTGACAGGCCGAACGCCGTCGTCGGGTCTTCCGCGGCAACGTCGTGCACCAGCACCGCGTCCTCACCTACCTCGGCGATCGGCGCAATCCGCAGCCCTCCGGTCGACGGATCACGCACGACGCCAAGCTCTCGGTCGCGTCCGAACACGATCGGTTGGCCGTGCTCGAGCCGGATCAACGCCTCGTCGGCGGTCTCCTTGTTCTTCAGGATCTCGAACGCGCCGTCGTTGTAGATGTTGCAGTTCTGGTAGATCTCGACCAGTGCGGCACCGCGATGTGTGACCGCTGCCTTCAACACAGACGTGAGGTGCTTGCGGTCGGTGTCGATGGTGCGGGCGACGAAGGTCGCCTCCGCGCCCAACGCCAACGACACGGGGTTGAACGGCGCGTCGAGCGAGCCCATGGGCGTCGACTTGGTGATCTTCCCCATCTCCGACGTCGGCGAGTACTGACCCTTCGTCAACCCGTAGATCCGGTTGTTGAACAGCAGGATCTTCAGGTTGACGTTGCGCCGCAGCGCGTGGATCAGGTGGTTGCCGCCGATGGAAAGACCGTCACCGTCACCGGTCACGACCCACACCGACAGGTCAGGACGCGTGGTCGCAAGGCCGGTCGCGATGGCTGGCGCTCGACCGTGGATGCCGTGCAGTCCGTACGTGTTGAGGTAGTACGGGAACCGGCTCGAGCACCCGATGCCGGAGATGAAGACGATGTTCTCCCGCTTGAGGCCGAGCTCGGGCAGGAATCCCTGCACGGTCGCGAGGATCGCGTAGTCACCGCATCCCGGGCACCAGCGCACCTCCTGGTCGGACGTGTAGTCCCTGCGGCTTTGAGGCTGGTCGCTGGTGGGTACGCCACGCAGCCCAGGCAGCGTCGTAGGAACGGGCAGATCGACGGTGGTCATGGACGCGGTGACTCCTTCTGCGCGTCGATGTGACTGCGGGCATGGCCGTTGGACGACGCTGACGCGCCTGCCTTGTCGGTGTACTCCACGGGAGACTCGCTGTCGTCGAGCGAGTTCACGACCTCGGTGATCGCTGCGGTGAGCTCCGCCGCGGTGAAGGGCAAGCCACGCACGCGGTTGTAGCTCACGACGTCGACGAGATAGCGCGCCCGCAGCAGCATGGCGAGCTGTCCGAGGTTCATCTCGGGAACGAGCACGCGGTCGTAGCTCTTCAGCACGTCACCGAGATCCGGTGGGAGCGGGTTCAGGTGCCGCAGGTGCGCCTGCGCCACCGGGATGCCCAGCTCGCGCACGGCACGGCAGGCGGCGCCGATCGGCCCGTACGTCGAACCCCAGCCCAGGACGAGCACACGAGCGTCGTGACCCGGGTCGTCCACCTCGACAGGCGGGATCGTCCGGGCGATTCCGTCGACCTTGGCCTGCCTGGTCCGGACCATGAGGTCGTGGTTGGCCGGGTCGTACGAAATGTTGCCGTGCCCGTCCGCCTTCTCCAGCCCGCCGATCCGGTGCTCCAGGCCCGGGGTGCCCGGCACTGCCCACGGACGGGCCAGCGTCTCCGGGTCACGCTTGTAGGGCCAGAAGACCTGTTCGCCGCTCTCGGTCTCGTGGTTGGGCTCGGTGGCGAAGTCGACCTTGATCTGGGGGAGATCGGCGACGTCGGGGATCCGCCACGGCTCCGAGCCGTTGGCGAGATAGCCGTCGGAGAGCAGGAACACCGGCGTCCGGTAGGTGAGCGCGATGCGCACGGCCTCGATCGCGGTGTCGAAGCAGTCCGACGGCGAACGCGGCGCGACGATTGGCACCGGTGCCTCGCCGTTGCGGCCGTACATCGCAAGCAGCAGGTCGGCCTGCTCGGTCTTGGTCGGCATTCCGGTCGAAGGGCCAGCGCGCTGGATGTCGCAGATGACCAGCGGCAGCTCGAGCGCGACGGCGAGTCCGATCGTCTCGGACTTCAAGGTGAGACCCGGCCCGGACGTCGTGGTCACGCCGAGCGCACCACCGAAGGCCGCACCGAGTGCCGCGCCGACACCTGCGATCTCGTCCTCGGCCTGGAAGGTCGTCACCCCGAACCGCTTGTGTTTGCTGAGCTCGTGGAGCACGTCGCTCGCCGGCGTGATCGGGTACGACCCGAGGAACATCGGAAGGCCGGCGCGCTGCGCCGCCGTGATCAGGCCGTACGCGAGGGCCAGATTGCCGGAGATGTTGCGGTAGAGCCCGGCCTTCATCTCCGCCGGCTTGACCTGGTACGAGACCGCGAACGCCTCGGCCGTCTCGCCGAAGTTCCACCCCGCCTTGAAGGCCGCGATGTTGGCGTCGCGGATCGCCGGATTACGCGCGAACTTGGCTTGCAGGAAGCTCACGGTCGACTCGGTCGGCCGGTTGTAGAGCCACGACACCAGACCGAGCGCGTACATGTTCTTGGCGCGCGTCGCCTCTTTGCGCGACAAACCGCCTTGGTCCGGACCGAGCGCGGCCTTGATCGCCTCGACGGTCATCGTGGTGAGGTTGAACGCGTGCACCTGGTAGCCGTCGAGGGACCCGTCCTCCAGCGGGTTGCTCTCGTAGCCCACCCTGGTCAGGTTGCGCTTGGTGAACTCGTCGGCGTCAGCGATCACGATGCCGCCCCGCTTGAGCTCGCCCAGGTTGGCCTTCAGCGCCGCTGGGTTCATGGCGACCAGCACGTCCGGCGCGTCGCCGGGCGTCAGGATGTCGTGATCGGCGAAGTGGATCTGGAACGACGAAACACCTGGCAACGTGCCGGCCGGGGCACGGATCTCGGCCGGGAAGTTCGGCAAGGTTGAGAGGTCGTTTCCGAACGATGCGGTTTCCTGGGTGAAGCGGTCACCGGTCAGTTGCATGCCGTCACCGGAGTCTCCGGCAAAACGGATGATGACCCGATCGACCTGCTGGACCTGCTTGGTCAACGGGCGTACGACCTCCTCAGAGCGCCCTGTGTGGGATGCGCGCGTGGATCTTGGGGCCTGGGCAACGTCATTGTCTGGAACGCCGATGCGCGCCATTCCATTTCGTGCCCTTCTATGCTACGTGCCGCCTTGATCGGCCAGTTGTGGACCAGGTCACCATCGGATGCGCAGGGTCTTCCGAGCGAGCTGGTCGCCGAATGCGCATCGACTGTAACTCTCGGTTGACACGCGCCTCGGCGGATTCGGCATGATCGACGCGCAACGCCTGAGGTTGCAGGGGGTTTGCGCCCGGTGTGTGCCCGCCGCGCCAGGTGCCGACCCTTAGCGTGGGTGGCAGGCCCTCGCCACGCCTGGTCATCGTTATTTTTGCTTCTCGGGTTGCCGCAGTTGGCCAGCGCGACGCCTCGGAAAGGGGGTGCTGACGTGGACGTGACGTTCGGACGGCCGGGTATGGACGGTCCGAAGGGGAGCATTGCGGGCACATCGGTCGATCTGCCCATGCCTACCGTCGGACCCCCATCGGACGGCCACGCTCAGCACCACGCCGCCACCGCCACGCCGGACCCGCTCCGGTTCGATCTTGACTGGGATCGCCGCTGGTCGCTCTGGGTCTTCAACGTCGGGCTCGCGTGTTGCGCGGTGGAGTTCGTCGCCTCGGCGATGTCGCGAGAGGATTTCGGACGCCTGGGCGCGACGCCGTTCGCCCCGGGGCCGCGACGCGCCGACGTCATGGTCGTGTCGGGCACGGTCACCGACAAGATGGCGCCCGCCGTCCGACGGCTGTACGAGCAGATGCCCGATCCCCGGTACGTGATCTCGTTCGGCTCGTGCTCGAACTCCGGTGGGCCCTACTGGGATTCGTACTCCGTGACGAAAGGCGTCGACCAGCTCGTGCCCGTCGACGTCTACGTGCCTGGATGCCCGCCGCGACCCGAGGCGTTGCTGCACGGCCTCGTCAAGCTTCAGCAGAAGATCGCCGCCGAGTCGCGCGCCGGCCGTGACCGCGGGGAGACACCGTGAACGCACCCGATACGCCGCCAGCGGTCGACCCGGACTGGCTGGACCACGTGGTGCGTGAGGTCCGGGCGACGACCGGGGTCGAGGTGTGCGTCGAGGAGGAGAGCTTCTCCGGCCCCGGAGGTGGTCTCGAGAGAGGAGGAGTCGGTCCGCCGACGCTCGACGTACCAGCCGATCGGTGGGTGGACGTGATCGCGGCTCTCGCGCACGACCTGGGCTACCGCTACTTCGACTGGCTCTCGGCGGTCGACGAGCTCGACCAGGGCTTCGCGGTCGTCTGCCACGTCGCGAAGCTGGGGACGGAGAGCCCTGAAGCCCAGCCGCTGCGGCACCTGCTGGTGCGTACCCGGGTTCCTCGCGAGGCGCCGGTTCTTCGCAGCGTCACCGGCATCTACGCGGGTGCGGCCTGGCACGAGCGCGAGACGCACGAGATGTTCGGCATCGACTTCGCGGGGCATCCAAACCTCGCCCCGCTGCTCCTGCCGGAGGAGTTCGAAGGCCATCCGTTGCGGAAGGACTTCGTCCTCGCGGCGCGGGCGGCCAAGCCATGGCCGGGTGCTAAGGAGCCGGGGGAGTCCGACGAGAGCGGTCCAGCCGCGCGACGCGGGCGTCGCGGAAGCCGCCGGCGGCGGCTCGCACCTCCTGGCGTGCCGGCACCCGACGAGTGGGGACCTCGACCGCCGGATCGTGGAGGCGACGATGGCTGAGGTGTCGCGGGATCCCGACGTCAAACCGGAGCTGCCGGCACGCAGCCGGGGAGTGATCGCGCTGTTCGAGGAGAACTGCACGGTCTGCATGCTGTGCGCCCGGGAATGCCCGTGCTGGTGCATCTACATCGACTCCCACCAGGAGACCCGGCAAGCGGAGGAGCCGGGTGCCCGCGAGCGGCGCCAGGTCGTGCTCGACCGATTCGCGATCGACTACTCCCTGTGTATGTACTGCGGGATCTGCATCGAGGTGTGCCCGTTCGACGCGTTGTTCTGGTCGCCGGAGTTCGAGTACGCCGTGACCGATCTCACGGAGCTCACGCAGGAGCGGCAGACCCTGGGGGAGTGGATGGCGACCGTGCCGGAGCCACCGCGCCTTGATCCGGCGGCTGGAGACGGGCACGCCTGACAGTTGCCAACTGGGGCCCACGTCGGGGAGCCTCGGCTGCGTGGGAGATGTTCGTGCCTGCCGAACGTTCGACAACGTGACACCGGACTTCGACTGTCAGGTGCTCGTCGTCGGGGCTGGTCCGACCGGGATGGCGCTGGCACTCGATCTGGCACTGCGCGGCATCGACGTACGCATTGTGGACCGGGCGCAACGGCCGTCGGAGGGTTCGCGCGCCCGCACGTTGCAACCGCGAAGCCTGGAGATCCTCGACTTCCTGGGCGTCGCCCACGATCTTGGCGTGATGCGGGACGCTCGCCCGGCCGGGTCGGCTCGGGTGACGCTCCGGCTGTACGACGGGACGCGCCCCATCGCAGACCTTGCGTGGGCTGACAAGCGGAACCGGTGGTTCCGGCGGGCGCTCGTCCGCCCGGGCGTGCCGTATCGATGGCCGGTCCTCGTTCCGCAGACCCGGCTGGAGCAGGTGCTGCGGGATCGGCTTGCCTTGGCAGGGGTGTCGATCGAGGCCGGCCTTGCGGTCACCGGCCTGCGGCAGGACGAGGACTCTGTGACCGCCTGGGTGGCGGGGTCCGGCTCTGCGTCGACGGACGGCGCCGAGGATGTGCGCCGCCGGGCGATTCGCGCCGCCTACCTGGTGGCCGCCGACGGCGCCGACAGCACGGTGCGCAACCTTCTCGGGATACCGCTCGAATTCCCGGGCTCGCTTGCCACGGACGAGAGTCAGGGAGCCAGGGCAGCTACAACCTCCACTGCCCTGCGTACGTCTGCGGCGTCCTCTGTCACGTCCTCAGCTCTCACGGCTTCGTCGTCCACCATCGCCAACCACCGGCGGACCGGCGGGTCGTCTCGGAACGGCCTGTCGGACTCGTCGGCTGCGACAGCTCCCTCGGCCATGGTGTGCGTTGCCGGCGACGTCGTCGTGGCGGGAATGCAGCCGGACGAGGTGACCCATTGCTGGTACGCCGGCGATCGGATCGTCACGCTCTCGCCGAACCCCGCGAGCTCAGAGCGTGGAACACCGACCTGGGCGCTGCGAATCGTCTACCCGCAGCACGAGCACTCCGCGGCGCGTGTGAGCCGGACGATGTGTGAGTCGTTGGTCCGCGAGGTCAGCGGGCACAGCTCGGTGCGGCTGCTCGATGCTCCATGGCTCGACACGTGGGACACGTCGGTCGGCATCGCAGGTCAGATGCGGGTCGGCAGGGTGTTCCTCGCCGGCGACGCGGCCCATGCGTACCCTCCGGATCCACCACCGGACGGCTCGCCCGGACTCAACCTCGGGCTGCAAGATGCTGCCAACCTCGGGTGGAAGCTCGCCGCGGTGGTGTGTGGGGCGGGTGAGGACCTGCTCGACAGCTATGAGGCCGAGCGCCGTCCGGCCACGCTGAGCGTGTGGTCGCGCGGAGCCGATCCGGTACGGCACCTCGTGGGTCGGTCACCTCTGTTGCGGGGCCCACTTGCCCTCCTTCGTTCGTACACACGAACACAAGCGGTCGCTCGCCGGCGACACGACCGGAACGGGCACATCGACCTGAACCACCGCGAGTCACGACTCTCCCAGGAGCTCGGTGGTCGACGGGTACTGCTGCGGGCAGGCGACCGGGTTCCGAACGTGCGGTTGTGGAGCCCACTCGACGGCGCTGACGTACGACTATTCGACCTGCTCCGCGACGGACGCTGGCTCGCGGTCGGTCTCGGCAGCATGACCGCGGAGGCGTTGTATCAGGTCACGCTGCAGTTCGGTGCCGCCGTGCGGTGTGAGGTCGTGGGAGGAGGGCTGGGTACCGCGCCTGGCTTGACGCTGCTCGACCGATACGGCGAGGCGCGGCAGATGCTGGGTGCGCGTGGCGGCAGCGTTCTCGTCGTACGGCCTGACGGACACCTCGGACTGCGGTGCGGGGCCAATGCCGAGATCATCAACGCGTACCTGGAAGATCTTGTTCCTGTGACGGAGGCTGCTGTCGCTCGTCGTCTAGATCTCGGACCTGGGAACGAGGCGACCAGGGTGTCGCGTTCTCACGGTGGAGGTCACCACTAGTCATGCAAGGTCGGACGCACTGTCACCGCAACCAGCTGCGGACGGTGCTGCTACTCATCGTTCCGTCGGGGTTGGTCCTGGCGATGGGTGGCCTGATCGGCGGCTGGGTCGGTTTGGTGGTGGGCGGCGGCGTCGCGCTGGTGGTGAGCTCGGTTGCGTACTTCGGAAGCTCACGGATCGCCTTGCGTTCGGTCCAGGCGCGCCCGGTCAGCGAGGCAGAGCATCCTGAGCTGTGTCGGATCGTGCGCGAGCTAGCGACGGTGATGCGACTTCCGATCCCGTCGGTGTACGTGTCGCCGGTCTCGACGCCGAACGCCTTCGCGGTCGGGCGTAGTCCGCGGTATTCGGCGATCTGTGTGACCCGTGGGCTGTTGGGGCTGCTCGATGAGCGAGAACTGCGGGCGGTCATCGGTCACGAGCTCGGTCACATCGCGAGCCGAGATGTCCTGGTGACGTCGGTGGCGGCAGCGCTTGCCAGCATGATCACCGCAGTGGCTCAGCTGGCGTGGCGGGCGAATTTGCGCCGTCGTGGCCGCGTGAGTGTTCGGGGGCGACGCCGGCCGTCCGTTGGGGTCCCTCTCCTGCTCGTGCTCGGCCCGGTGGCGGCGACCTTGCTTCGGTTGGCGATCCATCGATCCCGGGAGTACGTCGCGGACATGACCGCTGCGCAGGTGACTGGCGACCCGCGGGCGCTCGCCTCGGCGTTGCGGAAGCTCGGGGGCGCCATCCGCTCGGCGCCGCCGGTGCGCGATCCGGCCCTGCGGAGCGTTGCGGCCCTCATGATCGCGGATCCGTACCGGGAGCACAGCCTGCCGTTCGGGGCCGGCCGGCTGCTGTCGACGCATCCGCGCACCCGCGACCGCATCTCCCGTCTGGAACGCCTCGCCGGCCCCTCCGCGGAGCCGTCACAATGACCAGGCGAGGCGGCTTCGCGCCCGCCATGGCAGGTGCCGGCACCCGTTGCGGCTACCAGCTACCTCGTGAGGGGTACGTGAGCTCTACCCGGGCCCCGCGATCTACCGTCAGCGGTAGTTGACGAACTGCAGGGCGACGTCAAGATCCTTGCTCTTGAGCAGTGCGATGACGGCCTGAAGATCGTCCTTCTTCTTGCTCGACACCCGAAGCTCGTCGCCTTGGATCTGGACCTTGACGCCCTTCGGACCCTCGTCGCGGATGATCTTGGAGACCTTCTTGGCGTTCTCCTGTGAGATGCCCTGCTCGAAGCTGGCTTGGATCTTGTAGTCCTTGCCAGACTGCTTCGGCTCGCCAGCCGAGAGGCTCTTGAGCGACACGCCTCGTTTGACCAGCTTCTCCTTGAAGACGTCGAGAACGGCCTTCGCCCGCTCTTCGGAGTTCGCGGAGATCTCGACGCCCATCTGGCCGGACCACTTGATCTGCGCTCCGGTCCCCTTGAAGTCGTACCGCTGGGAGATCTCCCGCGCCGCCTGGTTCAGTGCGTTGTCGGCTTCCTGTCGGTCGACCTTGCTCACGATGTCGAACGACGACTCGGCGGGCATCACGGCTCCCTTCGCACGAACTGCTCGGCCGCCTCCAACCTGAGGGCGGCTTGGGCTCCAGACAATCTTCTCAAGTCGGCGCTTGACCCGCCGCTATACCCGCTGACTGCCGGTTGAGCGGCGCGGCGGGCCTGTGGGGGACCCAGGGGAGGGTGCGGGGAGGCCAGCTGCGCAATGTGGTGAGGGCTGCGCTATCCTCTCAACTCGCTGTCGTCGAGGACGCCAGCGCTTGGCAGGTTGCCCGAGCGGCCAAAGGGAGCGGTCTGTAAAACCGTCGGCTCAGCCTACGGAGGTTCGAATCCTCCACCTGCCACACCAGCGAAAACGGCCTCTGACCTGCACGTTCGGGTCGGAGGTCGTTCATGATCTTGTCTAGTGATGCCCGGTCGGTTGCGCCGTGGGTGACTGTTCGCGTCATATACGCGTCGAAGTTGCCGTCGTCCCTCGTCGACGATCATGGTTCCGTGAGGTTGACACTCAGTGTTCTTCTGCCGATGCGATGGTCGTCCAGTCCATGTTCGGCGGGGACCGACTCAGACCGCGCTCCCGCGTCACCCCGACCGCTTCCGTGAGGCGTGCGAGAGGCAGCCTTGGCCGACGACGTCCTGACCGCAGCCAAGCTGTGCCAGCCCCGAGCCGCGGCGAAAGGACTCGGCGTCCCGGAGTACTTCGATGATCTGAGCCCAGTTGAAGCTTTGGAGGCCTGACTGCGAGATTGACAAGAAAGACCGAGTGACGTCGGCCAAACAGCGTCGCTGGTCATTGCCGCGACGTCGGCCACTATCGAACGACATGCCCCGCTCGTACTTCTTCGCGGGCCAACTGAGCAGGTTGGTCGACAAGTTCGAGCAAGCCAGCCGCGAATGGCGGAGCTCGCCGCGACGGCGCTTGTCTCGATCGAGCGACCAGCGGCGAGATTAGCTAGGTTCGTCCTTAATTCTTCATCGAAGGCTCGCTCGATGCGCTTCTTGGCGATCTCGTCTCGGCCGGCGATGCATCGGACGTATACGCGGAGAAGTACGGCAACGCTCTGGCCTGCCCACTCGGCGACCTGAGCAGGGTCGACGCCAACGTTATGCCAAGTGGTGACGCATGCGTGTCTGAGGTCGTAGGGTCGAGCTGCGAGTGGCGAGGCTGTCTCAGCTTCTGTCAACGCTTGTTGCCTGGCCTTTTGCCAGATACGGCCGTACACACCCTCGGAGAGCGGTCCGCCGTACTTGCCAGGAAAGAGCCTGCCGTCCTTGGCTGTACCGAATTCTTTGAGGTGGATGGTCAGCAGCTCCACCAGCCGCGGATGAATGGGAACTGGGCGTACTTCTTCTCTTGCGCGATGCTTGAGCTGACGCGGCTCTCGACGCCTTCCGCTGTCGATCCATGTACGGGCGACTGATGGGGCCGACCGATGGAGGTGGAACTCACCCCAGTGTTCGTCCTTCCAGGAAACGTGATGTCGACCCTCGCCAGCTCTGAGGCTTCAGCTGGCCGAAGGGCCGCGTAGTACATGCAGCCGAAGAAAGCCACCAGTCGGCGGCGCATATATCCGTGCTCCAACTGCCGTCAGAAGTGCTTCCGCTCGATGTCGGTCGACAAGAACGCGGTCGACCGTCGCTGGGGCCGCGTCCGGGAACATGCCGGACGGGGGTGTTCGCACGTGGGATGTCGTCTCCGGTCAGCCGACCTGCTTGGCTGAAATCGACCCGATCACGGGCGAGGTACTCGACACCTACCCGCTCGACGGCGCGGGCGGTGCCTGGGGTGTCGAGATCGCCGCGGACGGCACAGTCTGGTCGCCTGCTACGGACACGGCAACCTCTACTACCTGCCTTACCAGGCATCCGCGGTGGTGAACGCTGGCCAGGCCACTCCCAAGCGAGTTTCCTCTGGCAGGTGGACACCGACGCCGACGGTGTGTTCGACCCGCGTCTAGGCCAGGCGGAGAACATGGTGACGGTCGGCGACCGCCTCTACGCAGGCGTCTACCCAGGCGCCAGGATCTACGAAATTGACCCGACACGCCCGCTGACGGACGGGAATCCGGTCCAAATCTTCGATCTCACGGAGTCCGGCCAGGACGGTCCGTTCGCCATGGCCGATGCGGGCGGCGTCCTTGCTGTCGGGACGGTCCCCGGCTATGGCCAGCTGCAGTCCAGCCTGGTGATCTACGACCCGACGACACGCGAGGTGGACCAGTACTTCGACCTGATCGAGGACCAGAGCATCGTGGCACTGAACTATGCCGACGGAGTCCTCTATGGCGGCACATCCATCTACGGTGGCAATGGAATTGACCCGACGCAACAAAACGCACGAGTCTTCGCATTCTCCATGGCGACCCGCGAATTCCTGTGGAGCCAAGAAATCGTCGGGCATGCCCAGGTGACTGCAGTGGCGGTGACATCCGACGGTCAGGTTTGGGCATCTACCAACGGGACCCTCTTCGCGTTCAAGAGAGACACAGGACGTCAGGTCTACAGCAAGACGGTCAAGCCCTTCGAATCTCGCGCCCCCTTCCGTCCACCGAAAAGCTAGCCAGACCTGCGGCGACGCGCGATCCTCGTCGTCGAAGCTCACCTCCGTGTCGATGGATCGTCGTCGAAAATCGGCTAACGCCCGGCAAGACCGGTGAGGGTGAGCCACGAGCAGTAGGTCAGTGGAAGGGTCAACAGTTGCCAGTGCCTGTTGAGGGTTCCGCAGACCTGCTATACGTGGTCAATTGCGGGCTAGCCGCGACGACAGACGGTCTCGAACGGCTGGCCAGTCGTCGTCAGTCATGGCGTACTGCACGGTGTCCCGCCACGATCCGTCCCGTCGCCGCTTGTGCTTGCGCAGGACCCCTTCACGTTGTGCGCCGAGTCGGGCGATAGCCGCCTGCGACCGCTCGTTACGTATGTCGTGTGCCAGACCACGCGCACCGCGCCGAGTTCTTCGAACGCCCGCCGCAACAACAGCAGCTTCGCCTCGGTATTGAGACCGGTCCGCCACCAACGGCGGCCGAGCCAGGTGTAGCCGATGGCGACACTCCGGCGCTCGGGATCGACTTCGTAGTACGACGTCGTGCCGGCCACTTCCCCGGTCTGCGCGTCGATCTGCGTCCACGGCAGGATGATCCTCTCTGCCCGTGCGGCGAGCACCCGCTCGATCCAGGACTCGACGTCGTCACGGCAGCGAAACGGCTCGATCGAGATGTGTTCAAACACCTCGGCATCGTTCGGCGCCGCCGCGAAGAAGCCGTCTGCGTGTGTGCGTGCCAAGGGTTCTAGGCGTACGTATGAGCCAGCGAGGACGGGCGTGGAAAACCACTCGTCGACAGCAACGCCTTCGGACACAATCGCTCCCTGCTCAAGCCTTCGAGGCCAGCCCTGTAGCGCTGCCAGACTAAACGGTGGGGTAGCCGTGCGATGAATCGGTTTTCTCCACACCAGTGCGCGCGGAAGTCGACCGTCGGACAAGTTTCGAGATGAGCTCGGCCGCGCCGGATTCCGGGTCGTCTCGCAGTCTGGGCCTGGCGGCGACGTGGTCTGCGTGCGGAACGAGGCAGAACGCGTCGTCGACTACACGCACGATCGGGCCCACTGCCGGGCGTCCTCACGTCCGCCTGAGCTCCCGGGGCGTGCGGCCGGTGTGGCAGCGGAACACGGTCGCGAAGTGCTGAGGAGAGGAGAATCCGAGCTCGCTGGCGATGGTCGTGATGCTGCGATCGGTCTCGGTCAGGAGCATTTCCGCTCGCCCGATCCGCAGGTTCGCCTGGTAGCGGGCCGGGCTGACGCCGATCTGTCTGGTGAAGAGCCGGGTCAGGTAGGTCGGCGAGAGGCCGACCTCGGCGGCGAGAACGGCCAGTGGCACGGCCTCGGCGTAGCGGGCGTCGAGAATGCGGCGGGCATGCGCGACCGCAGGATGGAGCAGGCCGTGTCGCTGGCCGGTTGCGTCACGTTGCCGGGTGATTTCGACAAGAAGATGTTGAGCGGACAATCGCAACCCGTCGCCGCGGAGGGCCTGGGTGGTCGTGACCTCCCGCAGGAACGTGTCGAACGGCGCACGGACGCTGTGGGCGTCGGCCAGGTGCCAGGGCAGGTCGGCCCGCCAGTAGGCCGCGACGTCGGGCAGATCCCGTAGCAGGACAGGGACGTCGAGGCCGGCGAACACGAACTGATACGAACTAGCCGCCGGGCGGACCATGTGGTGGCGGGTCCGCGGCGGGACGGCGAGCAGGCCGTGACGGGCGACTTCGTACTCGCTGTCGCCCACCCGCCAGCGGGTCGGCGGGCCGTCGGTCTGCAGATAGAACTCCCACACGGTGTGGGTGTGCGGCCCGATCAGCCAGGAGGTCGGCGCCCGCTGGTCGCCCGCGTGTCTGAGCCCGGCCACCCCCGACCGCTCGAGATAGGCGTGAAACCCTGCCTGGATCCCCTTCGGCGTGACGACGGACAGATCGGCGCTCATCGCAAGATTATGTACGTCTTGACCGTGCATTGTGAACGTCACCGCGGGGCTCCCCGGCTAGCGTGCGGAGGTATGACCTCGCTGATCGCCCCCGCTCACCTGCTGCCGACGGACGAGGATGTCGAGTTCTACCACCAGTACGGCTACTGGATCTCGAAGCCGATCATCCCTGACGACGTGATCGCCGCCGCTGAGCGCGGAATGGCGCGACTCTACGCAAACGATGTCGATCATCGCCTGCCGAACGGCGAATCACGGCACGGCTGGGTGCCGGCACACGGGGACGTCCTCCGGAAGAACGACTATGCCTCGCTGGTCGTCGACGAACTCGCGGCACTGGTCCGCTATCCCCTCATCGCAGCCTGTGCCGCCCGCCTGGCCGGGGCCGAGGAGATCCGGCTCTGGCATGACCAACTTCTCTACAAGCCACCCGAACGACTCCTGCCCGAAAGCGGCCAGGTCAATGTCGGTTGGCATACCGACCGGCAGTACTGGCGCACCTGCTCGAGAGCCGACATGCTCACCGCCTGGGTGCCGTTCCACGACGTCGGGGCAACCGAAGGCTCGGTGTCGTTCGTTCCGGGAAGTCATCGCTGGGACGAGGACGTCGTTCTCGACTTCTTCAATCCCGACCTGTCGACCCTTGACCAGCTACGCGCCGACCGTGAGTTCGAGGTGGTAGTCACCGAGATCCCCAAGGGGGCCATGAGTTTCCACCACTGCCGGACGATCCACGGCAGCGGCCCCAACCTCAGTGACAGCCCGCGCCGGTCGATCGCGATCCACCTGCAACCTGGTGACAACCACTTCGTCAGGCATCAGCTGCCCAACGGTGAGTTCGCCCGGCATGGCCTCGACGAGTTGGTACGGCGAACTGCGCAAGGGGATCCGGACTACTCCGATCCCGCGATGTGTCCTCGCCTGTGGCCACCACAGCAGTAACGAAGGCCGCTCGTCCTGAGGAGGCTTCATCGATGGGAAGAGCGCGATGGTCGGACTCGGGCGGTCACTGGACCGAGATCAGCCGCCGACACCTGTTGTACGCGTGCGCCGCTGCGGTCGGCGGGGTGATGCTATCGGCGTGCTCCTCCGGATCGGCCGGGCAGACCCGGGGGAGCAGGGCCGGACAGGCGAAGAGCGGCTCGGCGAAGAGGGGATCGGCCACCAAGCCGCGGTCGGCACCCTCGTCGCTGGAAGAGGCGCCGTCGCTCGCCGCACAGGTGAAAGCAGGTCGCCTTCCGCCCGTGGCCGAACGGGTGCCGAAACGTCCCTACGTCGTACCCCACCACTGGCTCACGCCCGGGAAGTACGGCGGGAGGCTCCGACTGGTCGCCTCGTCGACCGACAGCGCGACGTTCCGGGAGTACATGTACGGCCATTCGCTCATCCGCTGGCTGAACGACGGGATGGACATCGGTCCCGGACTGGTGGAGAGCTGGGAGACGAACGACGACGCGTCGGAGTGGACGTTCCACTTCCGTCCTGGTCTGCGCTGGTCCGACGGGGCGCCGTGGACCACCGACGACATCATGTTCTGGTGGAACGACATGGTGCGCAACGATGCGCATCCCGAGCAGCCTCCGGATGAGACGCGCTCAGGCGACGGCACGCTCATGGAGCTGTCCGCACCGGACGACGTCACGCTCGTCATGCGGTTCACGACGCCCGCGCCGCTCACACCGTTTCACCTTGCCCGCTGGGTCAACGGCGGTGTGGGCCCGAGCTGGATGGTGCCGAAGCACTACCTGAAGCGGTTCCATCCGGCCTACAACGACAAGGTGTCCAAGGACTGGGCGTCAGCGAAAGGCGAGTTCGAGCTCAAGCGGAACTGGACGGTCAACCCGGAGTGCCCGACGATGACCGGCTGGCGGCTCAAGAGCTACGAGGAGGGCCGCCAGGCCGTCTTCGAACGGAACCCGTACTACTGGTGCGTCGACGCGCAAGGGCGGCAGCTGCCCTACATCGACACGGTGACGGTCACTGCGGTCGCCGATCCTGAGGTCATGAAACTCCAGATCCAGGAGGGTGCCTACGACCATGTGGACGGGTACCTCACCGGATCTGTCACGTTGAGCGACGTGTCATCGCTCAAGCAAACCCAGAAGCGCAGCCGGCTCGAGGTTCTGCTGTGGGACAGTGGTGACGGGACCGGATCACTGTTCTTCTTCAACTACGACTATCGCGAACCCGCGATGCGCGAGCTGATCCGGAACCCGAAGTTCCGCCAGGCGTTGTCTCATGCGTTCGACCGGGCGGAGGCCCAGAAGGCGATCTACTTCAACACCGGCGAACGAACCACCGGCACCTACAGCCCGAAGTCCCTCGACTTCCTCGTGAACGACGAGGCCAAGAACATCTACCAGCAGTGGCGCGACAGCTACGTCGCCTACGATCCCGAGAAGGCCAAGGCGATCCTGGACGAGATCGGCGTCGTCGACGCCGACGGTGACGGCAAGCGGGAGCTGCCCGACGGCGGCAAGCTCGTCATCCGGCTCGACTATCCGGCGAACACCAGCGGCGACCATGTCCGGAAGAACGAGCTGTTGAAGAGGGACTGGGAGAAGATCGGGCTGGAGACCAAGCTCAACCCCGTTCCGCCCGACGCGTGGACGGTCGAGTGGGATGCCGGCAAGCTGATGTCGACGACGGCCTGGGAGATGGGCGGCGGTATCCACGAGATCCTCGTGGAACCACAGGTGCTGGTCCCCCTCGAGGGGTTCTCGGCCTGGTGGGCTCCGCTCCACGCCAACTTCCACGCGGTCTGGAACACCGACGAAGCCGCCAAGCTCCGCGACACCGATCCGTACGAACGGACCCCGCCGAGTGTCGAGCCCGAACCTGGTGGGCCTATCGAGCGGCTGTGGCAGCTCTACGACGAGGCGAAGAAGGAGCCAGACGCCCTGCGTCGTTATGCCAAGGTCTGGGAGATGATCAAGATCCACATCAGCGACGGCCCGTTCTTCATGGGAGTGGTCGCGAACTTCCCCCGTGTCGTCCTCGCTCACGAGGATCTCGCGAACGTTCCCAGGCGGGAGAACCTTCGGCTGAACGGCTTCTGCGGGCCGTGGAGCCACCCGAACCCGGCGGTGTACGACCCGGAGACGTGGTACTGGGTGAATCCCGAGGAGCACAGCTGATCCTGGCGAGCACGCCGACCGTGACGTGCACGCTGATCTACGCCCGGGGGTTCTGGCGTGGGCGTCGTTGCTGCCTGCGGAAGGCGCTCGGTGCCATGCCGGTCCGACGGGTGAACATCCGCGTGAAGTACGCGGGATCGTCGTGGCCGACCTTGCGGGCGATCTCGGTGATCGTGAGGTCGGAGTCGGCGAGGAGTTGCTTGGCGCGATTGAGCCTGACCCGGAGGATGTACTCCTTGGGTGAGCAGCCTTCGCTGCGCCGGATGGCCCGGCGCAACGCGCTTTCGGACAGCCCGACGCGCTGGGCGTGCTCGCGCACCGAGAGCGGGCTGCAGGCATCGTCTCGCAGGGAGGCGAGGATCGCGGCGTCGTCAGCGGCGTGACGATCGTCGCCCTGGTTGTGCACGCCGAGGATCAGCGACTGGACGGCGTGAGCGGCCTCCACCTCGGTTCCAGGCCGCTGCTCACGGCAGGCGTCGAGCAGCCGGTTCAGGAGGGTGCGGGTGCCGAACGGGTCGGCGAGGCGGACGACGGGCTCGGTCCGGTAGAGGTAGCCGGGTTCTTCGTACGCGGTGGCCGCCGGGCCTTCGAAGAGCAGACAGATCTCTTGCCAGCCAAGGTGGTCCGGTTCCCAATCTGCGTTATGTGGCAGTCGGTGTGAGGTCCTGCGCCCAGCCCTTGATCATGTCGTTCCTTCGGACGACCAGCCGCGCCGAGGCGCGGCGGTGTCATAAAAGTCCAAGATCGAGATCGGTTTGTCCTTGTTCGCCTGGGTGAGAGCCCACGAGACTCAGCAGCACCACCCCGGGTGCTACCTATCGTGAGAGGACTGGGAGATGACCACATCGCACCCGTCGCGTTCAGTCGGCGCGCAGTTGTCGCGACGACGACTGTTCGAGCTCCTCGGTCTCGGTGCGGCTGGCACCGCTGCCCTCACGGCATGTGGCGGCGGCCGCCAGGGCGCGGGCGGCGCGAGCGACGGACGCAAGGAGTTCCACGGCGCATGGCCCTACCAAGTCCCGCCGACGGGCCACTTCAACCTGATGGACGGCGTGCCCGACGCAATCGAGCTCGGCATCTACCACGACCTGATCTTCCTTCCTGGCGGCATGTGGTACTGGCAGGAGAAGAAGTGGGAACCCATGCTCGGCAAGACGTGGAGGTTCGACGAGGCCGCCCGGACGTTCACCTACACGATCAAGGACGGACTGACCTGGAACGACGGCTCGCCCATCACCAGCAAGGACGTCTTGTCGACCTTTTTGTGTCGACGCGTGATGCGACAGACCGAGTGGGAGTTCGTGAAAGCGATCGAGGCGGTCGATGACCACACGGTGGTGTTCACCCTGGACAACCCGTCCACTGTCGTCGAACGCTACGTCGTCCGCACACAGGTGTTGCCCGACGCGATGTACGGGGACTTCGCACGGCGCGCCCAGGAGCTCTTCGACGCCGGTGAGAGCCTGGACAGCGAGGAGGGCCAGAAACTCAACAAAGACCTGCAGGCCTACCGCCCGAAGAACCCGGAGCAGGAGGTACTCACCAGCGGCCCGTTCCGCTACGACTTCTCCAGCATCACGAACGCCCAACTCACGCTGGTGAAGAACGACAAGGGCTGGGGCGCCGACGCGGTTGCCTTCGACTCGATCACGCTCTACAACGGCGAGACGACCGACATCACCCCAATAGTCCTCTCCAGGCAGATCGACTACGCCACCCACGGGTTCCCGGTCGCCACCGAGAAGGGGATCGAGAACAAAGGCATCCGGATTCTTCGGCCCCCGACGTACTTCGGTGGTGCGTTGTTCATCAACCTGGAGGCGTTGCCGGAATTCCAGGATGTCCGGGCCCGACGTGCCCTTGCCTACGCCATCGACCGGAAGGTGGTCGCTGAGGTCACCGGCAAGTCGTACAAAGCTGTGGAACTGATGGCCGGATTCTCCGACATCCAGGTGCCCGACTGGCTGACCGAGCAGGACCAGGCCCAGCTTGACCGCTACGCGTACGACCCGGACAAGGCGTCGGCGCTGCTCGAGGAGATTGGCTGGAGGAAGCAGGGGGGCAGATGGCACACGCCCGAGGGAAAGCCCGCCAGCTACGAGATCATCTATCCGTCCGAGTACTTCGACTGGGCGGCCACCGCCCAGAGCCTCACCAGGCAGCTTAAGGGCTTCGGCATTAGCCTCGAGATGCGCGGCGTCACGTTCACACAGCAGCCGATCGATGTCGACAAGGGCAATTTCGAGTTCGCGATTCAGGGCTGGGGTGCCTCCACCGACCCGCATCCCCACTTCGCCTTCGTCAACGCGCTGTTCACCCACAACATCCCGATTGCGGCCAACCAGGGTGGCAAGGGCATCGCGTTCGAACTCATCCAGGAGACCGAGGCGTTCGGCCGGATCGACCTCGAACAGGTCGTCAACGAGGCCGGCGCGGGGCTCGATGAAGAGAAGCAGAGGCGCAATGTGGCGATTGCGGCACGCGCGTTCAACGAGTTGCTGCCGATCATCCCGATGAACGAACGCTACGGAAACAATCCAGCCCTCGAAGGCGTACGCGTCAAACGGTGGCCGGCAGACGACGATCCGATCCTGCTCAACGCGCCGTACGCGGATAACTTCACCATCATGCTGCTCCTGAGCGGCGACCTCCAACCTGCCTGACCTGCCCCGCCCTCGACGCGGGTCCGATCTCGTCCCTTTCAGAGGGCGGGCGACTCAGCAGATCAGCCCACGCTTGGCGTCCGGCCCATGGGCGATCGGGGTGAGGCTGGGCGCCGAGACTCCGTCTTGGCGCTTTTCTCCACTGGCTCAAACTCGTCCTCACGTCGTCGCGTTGCGTGCCCGTTGCGCACGTGCAGGGGTCGTCTGCTGCGCCGCCCGCCAGGGATAGACCAGCGGCTTCGCGGCCGGGGTTCGCGGTGTGCCGCCGCCGATGATGTACGCACGTCGGTAGTCAGCTGACCGGTTGGCCGACGCGTAGTGCACCGTCCTGCTGTGATGGATGGTCGCCCCACCGGGCGGCAGCGGACAGGCGACGGCCGCGGAGACATCGACGCTGCCCGGCACGACCTCGAGTCCGTGAACCCGGGGATCATCACCGATGGGGCGGTGCGGGAGCACCTCGCCCCGGTGTGAGCCTGGAATGAAGTGCATGCAGCCGTTGTCGACCGTCGCTTCCTGAAGTGGGATCCAGATGCTCACCGAGTTGTAGTCGTAGGCGGGATCCCAGTACGCCTCGTCCTGGTGCCAGGGCGTCTCCACGCCCTGATGTGGCGGCTTGTTGATCGCGTGGTCGCCGCCCATCTGCGCGGTCGGACCCAGCAGATCGACGAGCACGGCCTGCACGCGCACGACGGTCTCGCTGTGGAGAAGCTCGGGTGCATACTGCGATGGCTTGAGGATCTGCGGAAGCTGCGCTTCGGCGTCGTCCTCGTCGGTGCCGGCGAGGTCGAACTGGTTCCCTTCCGCACGTCCCACTCGGCCGGCGAAGAGGCGGTCGTAGATGTCGCGCATGCGCTCCACCTCGTCGGCGGAGATGAACGACTCCAGGGCCAGGAAACCCTGCTCGTGGAAGCGTGACACGTCCTCGGACGTGAGAAGACCGCCGGAGCCGCCCGACCGTGGGCACTTGGCAGTCGGCGTCGTGGAATCGTTGACAGGAGCCATCCCCAGACGCTATTCCCGGATTGGGCAAAAGCGCGTCCGCAATCAAACGCGAGAGAAAATCGAACGTGGGAACCTCGGACCGGCTCGAGCTGCACGAACGTGAGGTGGCCATTCCCGGCATCCTCGTGGTTGGCCGGTACCGGCACTCGTACGCGCACCGAGGTCTTACTCTCCACTCGCATCCGGGATGTGTCGAGGTCTGCTATCTCGCCAGAGGACGGCAGCGGTACCGGCTGAACGGACGGGTCTACGACCTCTGCGGTGGGGACCAGTTCATCACCTTCCCGGACGAAGACCATGACACCGCTGGCGAGCCCCAGGACAAAGGGGTGCTCTACTGGCTGATCGTGCGAGTCGAGCCCGAGCGGGCACCCCTCCTGTTCCTCGACCGGACACGCGCGCGGGACCTCAAGAGAGCGCTCCTTGCCCTGCCAACCCGGCAGTTCCCGGCCCGTGGCGATGCGGGCGCGCTCTTAGAAGACGCGATCGCGCGGCTCCTCGACCGGCCGGGAGCCCTCGACCGGCTTCACGTCGCGTCCCTTCTGGTGCAGTACCTGTTGGGAACGGTCGCTGCCGGCACGGCCGCGCGGGAACGCACCGTCTCCGAAGTCGTGCAACACAGCAGGCAGTTCGTCGCCGAGCATCTGGGCGAGCCGATCACCGTGTCCCAGCTCGCCCAGGCCGTTGGGCTATCCGTACCACGGTTGCATTCACGATTCCGGCAAGAGATCGGCATGCCACCTGGGGAGTTCATCCTCCGGTCCAAAATCGAACAGGCGAAGGTACTCCTGGGCGACAGCGACCTGTCGGTGACCGACATCGCCCACTCGTTGGGCTTCTCCAGCGCGCAATACTTCGCCACCGCCTTCAAACGGCTGACCCGCACCACTCCGACGTCGTACCGACAGAGCATCCGGGGATCATCGAAGCCGCAGACGGGCTCCTAGCGGGCGGTCACGGCGCGAGCTGAGCGCATGGCGGACGCTGTGTGCACCTTCCCCGTCGCGATCCTTGCCGAGAAGCGTGCCGAGGGACAACCCTGGATCCAGGACTCTGAGGACGTCAGAGGCGGGAAGGTTGGGCCGCAGAGGATGACACTGCACTACTTCACGCACGGATCACGGGACATGTCTCGTGTCGCCGTGACGTTCGACGACGGGCCGAATCCACCGCGGACCGAGCAGGTCCTCGACATCCTCGCCGCGGAAGGATGCCAGGCAACGTTCTTCCTCATCGGGAAATGGGTCGAACGATGGCCGCGCACTGTACGCCGGATCATGGACGGTGGCCACGTGATCGGCAACCACAGTCACACGCACGTACTTGGGGTTGGTGACTACGACGACGCCGAAGCGGCGATCTCCCACGTCACCGGACGCGCCTGCCGGTTTGCCCGGGCACCGGCGTTCGACTATGCCTCGTGTGCGCAGTCGCCGCTCATCGCCTCGGGTGAACTCGTCCTGATCGACGCGGACGTCAACCCGTCGGACTGGGCCAAGACCGACGCGGAGTCGATCGCCGAGGCGATTCTGTTCGATCCGAACCTCGGCGGTGGTTCGATCATCGATCTCCACGACAGTTCGGAACGAGACGATGCCGCGCACCGACTCAGCCGACCAGTGCCGATGATCGAGGCTCTCCCCGTTGTGCTGCGTACCCTTCGGCAGCGGGGTTTCGAGCTGGTGGGCGTTGATCAGCTAGAGCTCGTCGATCCGGTGTCCTGGCAGCCGGACGATCCCCAGCCGGAACTCCACCGAGCGGCTCAGGCCGCTCAGGTGGTGCGCAAGCAGTGAGCCCAGAGGACGCGGGTGCCACAGCATCAGCCTTGATGGAACCAGCGCGGCCGCGCCCACTGGGTCGTCTGCCCTGACGGTCGGCCAGCTCAGTCTGGGCGGGCGCGCCCTTGGACGAGATGCGGGGTACGAGTCGACGAAGCCTAGGCCTGGGCGACCTTGCACGCGGCGCGGGACGCCGGTGTGCGGTACTTCGACACGGGCACCGTGGTAAAGGCGCGGTTGAGCGAGCACCGGCTTGGCCTTTCCTCTCCCGTCGCCCGCGTGACGAGTTCAGACCGACTACCAAGGTCGGGCGGGTGCTGCGTCCGCTCGTGACCCGCAGCGCTTCGACACGACACCCTGGGCCGGAGGCCTGCCTTTCGAAGTCGTGTTCGACTTACGCCGCCTACCAACGCCGTACCACTCGAAAGTTCCCCTTGGTCATCTTGACGCTTGCATGAGTGAGGAGGCGAGATCACCGTTTCCCGTCAAAGCCGGTGGGCTCGGCGGTGCGGAAAGGCTAGGGCTGCTCACCGGAGGCCGGATCGCGTTTGTGTGGCAGGTCAGATGGTTCCCGCACGGTGAGCTTCCTCGATGGCGGCCAACGTGGAGCGGAGATGTGCGAGGGTGATCTCGATCGCCCGATCGGCGTCCCGAGCCAGGTAGGCCTCGATGAGCTGCCGATGCTCTTCGTTGGCGTCAACCATCTGTTGTGGGCGGGCGTCGAGCGAGAGGCTCACGTACGCGGCGGCGCTGTCCCGCAGGCTCGCGAGAATCCCAGCTAGCCGGCTGGTGCCTTCAGGCTCTGCGAACAGGGAGTGAAACTCGCGGTTGAGGTCAACCCAGGTCGACGGGTCCCTCTCCTTGTCCATCTCCTCGGCGAGGTGTCGCGCCCGCTCGAACGCCTCCTCCGAGATGGTGTCGATCGCGCGGCGGATCATGAGTGGCTCCAAGGCGATCCGCAGCTCGTAGATCTCGCGCACCTCGTTGAGGTCGAGGGTGCGTACCACGGCACCACGGTGCGGGTCTAGGAAGATCAGACCTTCGGTGGCGAGATCGCGGAGCGCCTCACGTACCGGGGTGGTGCTGATTTCGAGCTCCGCGGCGATCTCGGCCTGAACCAGGCGAGTTCCACCGGGCAGGGTACCGCCGAGGATGGCTTTCCGTAACGTCTCACGGGCGAATTCGTGCGCGGTCCGTGACCGTCGGTGCGCACCGGCTATCTGTGCCAGGCGCATAGCAGTCGTCCTTTCTCGTTGCTTGTGCTGATGGCTGGCTACGTGCTACGGCCAGCCGCCAGGACGGTCGCTGTCAGGACCTTAGCGTCACGAACCCACGATGCCATCCGGATGTCCGTAGCGGGAGAACGCGGCGCGGATGGCACTCTGATCGGCGCCGTTCGCCAGCAGGACCGTCAGCAGAATTCTCGCTTTTCTGGGATCGAGAAGTCCGGCCGGTATCGCTCCGCGAGCCACGAGATCCTGCTCGGATCCGGGAAACCCGTACGTCCGCTCGTACGTGCCACCCGCTCCGGCACGGGAAGCGAAGACGACCGGGATCCGGGACGCGAGCTTCTCGATCTGGTCAGCCATGCCCTCGGATACGTGCCCGACGCCGAAGGCACCGACCACTAGCGCGTCGTACGCATCATCGATGAGTCGGAGCAGCCCGCCGGACTCATCGAGGACGGCCTCGACCAGGGCGACGTTGGGCCACTGTCCGGGTGGGGGTGCGGGGAGTGCAGGGAATCGCGGCGGACTGTGGAGGAAGAAGGCGGCTCCTTCGCGTACCCGGCCCACGGCACCGGTGTCTGGTGACGTGAAGGCGCAGAGGGCACTGCTGTGCGTCTTTCGTACGTACCGCGCGGCGTGGATCTCGTCGTTGAACACCGTGAGCACACCACGCTGGCGGGCGGTGGCCGATGCGGCGACGGTCACTGAGGCGAGCACGTTGCCGGGACCGTCGGCGCTGGCGAGCTCCGGATGTCGCATCGCCCCAGTGACGACGAGCGGTTGGGCGCGATCCCACAGCAGGTCGAGCAGGTAGGCGCTCTCCTCCAGGGTGTCGGTGCCCTGCGTGACGACGACGCCGGCAGCGCCTGCCTCGACCTCTCTCTTCGCAACGTCAAGGCACTCAAGGACGTCGTCGAATCGCAACGACGCCCCGGGGAGTGACCGCAGGCTGTGGGCCCGGATGTCGGCGATAGCGGTTACGGCGGGTACCGCGTCGAGGAATGCCGCCGCGTCCAGGCGCGGCCGCACCCCTGGCCCGTCGTTGTCCGTTGACGTCATCGCGATGGTCCCGCCGAGCGAAAGCACGGCTACCACCGGCTTCTCTGTCACGAGCGTTCCTCCTACAGCCTTGACAGTTTATGGTTTGCATTTTATAGGATGCAACGCAGGCTGCTCGAGCAGTACCTCCCTCGCAGGTCTCACACCGGTGGAGCGGCATCCGCTCACGGGATTCACACCAGCCGAGCGGTACTCCGTTAGAGATTTCACGCCGGCCGAGCGGTACCCGCTGACGGGTTTCACACGGATGGAGAACCGTGGTGGCACAAACCGACAAGCCAACGAAGGCACACTCTGACAGCGCGCCAGATCTCGGAGCTGTCGCCGCGCGGGTCGGCACGGTCGCGGCAGGCGTGATGCTCTTCATCCTCGCCGGGTCGTACGTGATCAACGCGATGGACCGGCAGGTGTTCTCGGTCCTCCTCCCCGCGGTTCGCGACGACTTCGGCTTCACGCTGGCCCAGGGCGGTCTCCTCGCGACGATCTTCACGTTGGGCATCGGAGTCGCCGGCTTGCCGACCGGTTACCTCTTGGACCGGATGGCGCGCAAAGCGGTAATTCTCATCGGCATCGTCGTGTTCTCTGTCTTCACGATCCTCACTGCGCTCGCCTCCGGATTCGCCGACATGTTCGTCTACCGGGCGCTGTCCGGTGTTGGCGAGTCGATGCAGAACGCGGCGCTCTTCTCGGCGGTCGGCGCGTACTTCTTCGCGCATCGGGCGCTCGCGCTGGGCACGCTCAACTTCGCCTACGGCGTGGGCAGCTTCCTCGGGCCCTATCTCGGCGCCAAACTCGCCGCCACATCAGGCATGTGGGAGCTGCCGTTCTACGTGTACGGCTTGATCGGCTTCGCCTTTGTGGTGCTCATCGGGCTGTTCGTCACCAAGCGGTTCACCGAGCAGGTCGACCCGCCCGTCACCACGAGGCACAGCGTTGACCACGTTCCCGAGGTGTTGTGGAACCGCAACATCGTGGCGCTCGCGATCGCCGCGGTCGTCGTCGGTGTCGCGATGTACGGCTACCTCGGTCTCTACCCGACGTTCCTCCAGGAAGAGCTGGGCTTCTCCACTGAGCAGGCCGGATTTGCGGCGAGCATGTTTGGTCTCGGGGCGCTCATGGGCATCCCGGCCGGGTGGATCGGCGACCGGCTGAACCAGCGCAATGTCATGATCGTCGCTCTGCTCGTGGGATCAGCGGTCGGATGGCTGCTGTTCAACGGGCCGACCACGCCCGTGGCGCAGAATGTGCTGTCGTTCGCGGAAGGCGCGATCGCCAGCGGCTTCCTGTTCGTCAACATCTACTCGTCGATGCAGCGTGCGGTCCGGCCGCACATGGTCGGACGGGCCTCCGGCCTGTACGTCGCCAGCTTCTATGTCCCGGCCGCGCTCGCTGGGTACCTGTTCTCCCAACTGGTCGGCTTGGTCGGCTGGGGCGGCGCCGGCCTGTGGCAGCTCACCATCCTGCCGTTCGTCGCCGTGGCGGCACTGCTGTTCGTTGACGTACGCCGATTCGAAAACGCCGGGGCACGCGCGGCCCACTGACATGGTCTACGGCAGGGCCGATCGGCCGGTGGCAGCCCCGATGGGCACGCCGAGCGGCAGGGCGGTTGCCACCGTATGGCAGGTCGACTGGCCCTGCCCCCACAGACAGCCGAAGCAACCGGTGTCGTACGAAGAGGGGATCTCGATGACGCGCATGAGTGGTCCACGGAGGTGGCACGAGCAGCGCTGGATTATCGACTCGGTGCTGCGTACCGACGGTCTGGAGTGGGACCAGCCCCGGGTCGCGTACACGTTGCGGCCCATGGGTGTCGACGCGACGCCGGACTTCCACCTCGCTCAGTCCCGGATCTCCAAGTTCGCTGACATCACGCCGGTGTTCCGGGAGCTTGCGGAACGGCGTGAGCGGTTGGCGCGCGAGGCGGAGAAGGCTGGCCGTACGGTCACCGCGCGGGAGCACTATTTCCACGCGGCCCTACTCTTCGCCACCGCGGAGTGGCCGATCTGGGAGACCACCGACGAGCTGGTCGCGTTGGACGACCGGAAGAACGCCTGCTACTCGTCGTACGCCCGGCTCGCGGACCATTACGTGGAACGCGTCGAAATCCCCTTCGGGGACCGCTTCCTTCCCGCCTGGTTCCACCTTCCTCCGGGCTACTCGGGCGGCGCCGTGCCGACTGTGCTCGCCTGCGGCGGCATGGACGCGCCCAAGGAACTCAACGTCAACATGTACGGTGACAAGCTGCTCCAGCGCGGGTTCGCAGTGCTGTCGTTCGACGGCCCCGGTCAGGGTGAGGCGCCGATACGGGGCGTGAAGTTCACTCCCACGGCGTGGATCGACGCGGGCGAGGCCGTGATGCGGTGGGCTCTGGATCGGCCAGAGGTGGATTCCGAGCGCATCGTCGGGTTCGGTTTGTCGTTCGGCTCGTACTGGATGTCGCAGATCGCCGCCACCCAGCCGCGCCTGAAGGGAGCGGCGGTTGGTCTGGTGTGTCACGAGCCCGGCTGCCACATGATCTTCGAGATGGCGTCGCCGTCGTTCAAGGCGCGCTACATGTGGATGTCGGGGCTGGAGCACGACGAAGCCGCCTTCGACGAGATGGCAAAGCAGATCGACCTGCGGCGCCTGATCGACACGATGCAGGTCCCGTGGCTCGTAGTGGCCGGCGATGAGGACGAGCTGTCGCCGATCGAGCACAGCTACGAGCTCGCGGCGCGATGCCCGGCGCCCGCGCCGATGCTGATCTACCAGCAGGGCAGGCACGCTCTGTCGCTGCCGACCCCGTCGGTCGCGCTGGGTCCGAACTGGCTGACGTACAGCGCCGATTGGCTGCTCGACCGGGTCTCCGGCGTACCCGCTGAGGACTACGTCGACTACGTCCTGCCGAGCGGCGCCATCGAACGGCGACTGCATCCGAAGGAGAAGGCGAAGTGAGTGGACCCGTTCTGGACCTCGCGAAACGGCGCCCCGCCGTCGTCACCATTGACCTGCACCGGGGTCACCTCGATCCCGCGGTAGCGACGATGCCGTTACCGCCCGAGGCGTCTGACCGGGTGGTCAAGGCGAACGCGTCCTTCCTCGCTGAGATACGGCGGCGTGGCGTTCCTGTGGTGCATGTCGTGACGTCGTACCGCAGCGTCGAGGAGATCGCCACCAACCCGTGGTGGTCGGCGGTGGCGGGCACCGATGCGAGCCGGACCAACGTGTTGCGTCACCAGCTCCCCGGCAGCCCCGGCTTGGAGCTGATGCCAGATGTGTACGACGAGCAGCGCGACCTCGTGGTGAACACCAAGAAGCGGTACGACTGCTTCATCGCCACCGACCTCGACTACACGCTGCGCGCCCTCGGAGTCGACACGCTGCTGCTTACCGGCGTGAACACGAATAGCTGCGTGATGGCCACCTCAGTCGCTGGCAACGTCCGCGACTACGCGGTCGTCGTGGTCCGCGAATGTGTCGATTCGATGGACCCCGATCTGCACGAGGCGGCGCTGCGGGTCATTGACCGCGCCTTCGGTTGGGTGATGACGACGGACGAGGTACTGGCGGCACTGTGAGGATCGTCGACACGCATGCGCACGTGATCCCGCCCGGGCTCGTCGCCGCGATGTGGTCCGGGAACGCGCCCGATGGGATCACAATCGAGGACGTCGATGGTGCCCCGTGGGTGGTCCACCGGCAGGGCTACCGGTATCCGCTACCGCCCCACTTCCACGACGTCACCGCGCGCCTCCGCCACATGGACACGATGGGCGTGAGCGCGGCCGTGCTGTCCATCGCTCCGCCGCTGTTCCTCTACTGGGTGGGCGCCGACGAGGCCGTCGACGTCGCTCGGACCGTCAATGACGAGCTCGCTGCGATGGTCGCGAACGGGGACGGGCGGCTCGTGGCGCTGGCGACCCTGCCGATGCAGGACCCAGACGCGGCAGCGGCCGAGCTGCGCCGAGCGGTCACCGACCTCGGTCTTCGTGGAGCCGAGATCGGACCGCACGTCGAAGGGGTCCAGCTCGACGACCCGCGGCTGCGCCCTGTCCTGGCGGCGGCGGAGGAGCTGGACGTCCCGCTGCTGGTTCATCCGTACTACGCCGGGGTGGCCGATGGCGAACTTGCCGATTACTACCTCACCAACCTGCTCGGCAACCCGTGGCAGACTGCGGTCGCTGCGTCCCGTCTGATCCTCTCGGGCACCCTGGACGCGCACCCCTCGCTCGATCTGGTGCTGGTGCACGGTGGCGGGCACCTGCCGTACCAGTGCGGCCGGCTGGATCACGGTCACCGGGTACGCCCAGAAGCGAAAGCGTGTCGCGATCTGCCGTCGACGTACCTGCGCCGCTTCCACTACGACACCCTCACCCACCATCCAAGGGCGCTGCGGTGGTTGATCGACTTCGTCGGTGCTGATCGGGTCGTGTACGGCAGTGACGTGCCGTTCGACATGGGCGGTGGGTCGCTCACCGAACAACTGGGCGACCACCAGCTCGACGCCGACTCCTTCGCACAGATCGCGCACCGCAACGCCGATCGCCTCTTCACGCGGGAAGGAGCCGTCCGCCATGGCTGAGAAGCTGCTGTTGCACGTCGGCGGCGAGGACGTACCGGCAGCCGACGGGGGCATCTTCGAGGTAACCAGCCCCACGTCGGGGGAGACGCTCTTCGACGTCGCCCACGCCACCCCCTCCGACGTTGACCGGGCCGTCGCCGTCGCTCGTGAGGCGTACGACGATCAGCGCTGGCGGGGTGTGGCGGCGCGAGACCGAGCGCGGATCCTCAACCGCGCGGCGGGGCTGCTAGCCGACCGGATCGACGAGCTCGCCCGGCTCGAAACCCTGCAGATCGGTCGACCGCTGCGAGAGATGCGGGCGCAGCTCCGCCGACTGCCGGAGTGGCTGGAGTACTTCGGCGCCGTGGCACAGACCGTCGAGGGAACCGTGCCGGACTTCGGGGCAGGCTATCTCAATGTGGTACGTCGAGTGCCGCTCGGTGTCGCTGGCCTTATCACGCCCTGGAACCATCCGCTGCTGATCACGATGAAGAAGCTCGCCCCTGCGCTTGCGGCGGGCAACTCCCTCGTCATCAAGCCGTCCGAGCTCGCTCCCGCGGTGCCGCTGGCGCTGGCTGCTCTGCTCGAGGAGGCCGGGGTTCCCCCGGGGGTGGTCAACGTCGTAACAGGGTTCGGTGCCACCACGGGCCGGGCGTTGTCGGAGCACCCCGGGCTCGCCAAGCTCGACATCACCGGTGGCACCGAGACCGGCCGGGTCGTGGCGGCAAACGCCGGCCGTACGCTGATCCCGGTCACCGCGGAACTCGGCGGCAAGGCTCCCGTCGTGGTCTTCGCGGACGCGCCAAAACAGCAGGCTGTCGCGGGAACGCTGTTCGCGTCGTACATCGCCACCGGACAGACCTGTGTGCAGGGCGCTCGCTTGTTGGTCGAGCGGTCGGCGTACGACGAGGTGGTCGACGCTTTCGTCGCCCGCACCCGGGAGCTTCGGCTCGGCGATCCGCTCGACCCGCAGACCCAGATTGGTCCGCTCGTCTCCGAGGCGCAGCGGTCGAAGGTGGCCGAGGCGGTGGACCGTGCCCGCACTCAGGGGGCGACGGTGCTGTGTGGCGGCAGGATTCCCGATGACCCGTCGTTGGCTCGCGGATGGTTCTACGAGCCGACCGTGATCGGAGGCGTCACGGCCGACCACGACATTTGGCGCGAGGAGGTCTTCGGGCCGGTGACCGTCGTCGCCGCGTTCGACGACGAGGCCGATGCGGTGGCGAAGGCAAACGACGCCCAGTTCGGTCTGGCGGCGTCGGTGTGGACATCCGATGTGGCCCGGGCATGGCGGGTCGCGGAGTCGCTGGAGTGCGGCATCGTCTGGATCAACGACCACCATCGCATCGACCCCACTTCCCCGTGGGGCGGCACCAAAGACAGCGGGCTTGGCACCGAGAACGGCTGGGAGGCGTACCGCGGCTACACCCGGCCGCAGAGCGTCATCCTGAACACCGGCGGCCATCCGTTCGACTGGTTCGCAACCACCACCGATCTCCGCTACTCGTGAAAGGCGGCGGCATGCCAGACGCTGATCTTCTGATCGCCGGTGGCGCGGTCGTCACTTCCGCCGGGCGGCGTCGCGCGAACATCGCCATCAACCAGGGACGGATCGGCTACGTCGGCAGCGACACACCCAGTGCCCGCGAGACCGTCGATGCGGCGGGGTTGCTCCTGCTACCCGGTGGGGTCGACACCCACGTCCACCTTATGGACCCCGGCAGCACGGAACGCGAAGACTTCCCGACCGGCACCTCCGCGGCGGCGGCCGCCGGGGTGACCACGATCATCGAACACACTCACGGCCAGCCGGTTCGTACCGTCGACGACCTGCGGGACAAGCGGCACTACCTGGAGGGTCGATCTCACGTCGACTACGGGTTGGCCGCCCACGCCTGGCCTGGCCATCACCGTGAGGTGGCCCCGCTGTGGGAAGCAGGGGTGTCGTTCTTCAAACTCTTCACCTGCACCACGCACGGCGTACCCGGGCACAGCCCTGCGGCGTTGAAGCAGCACCTCGAAGCGGCAGCTCTCTGCGACGCGATGACGTTGATGCACTGCGAGGACGAGTCGTTGACCGAGTACGCCGAGAACCTGCTTCGCAGCGAGGGGCGCACCGACGGCGCTCTGCTGCCGGAGTGGCGTAACCGGGACGCGGAGTTGGTGGCGGTTGCGGTCGCTGCCCTGCTGGTACGGCGTACCGGTGCCCGGGCGAGCGTGGCGCACGTGAGCCATCCCGAAGTTGCGTCATACGTGGCGCGGGAACGAGCCGCCGGTGCTTGGCTCGCCGCGGAGAGCTGCCCGCAGTACTTCCTGCTTCGGGAGCAGGAGGTCGACGAGCACGGTGCTCTCCGCAAGTTCACCCCGCCTGCCCGGGCACGTACCGACGACGACGAAGCCCAGATGTGGCGGCTGCTCCGCGAGGGCGTCCTGACACACATATCCACCGACCACGCTCCGTCCACCCTGGAGCAGAAGGCAGAAGGAGACATCTGGAACGTCCATTTCGGTCTGCCCGGACTCGACAGCACCATGCCGCTGCTGCTCGACGCCGCGGCACGGGGCCATCTCGCGTACGAGGACGTCGCCCGGGTGTACGCCGAAGTGCCGGCGCGGACGTACCGGCTGTGGCCCCGCAAAGGCAGGATCGCCCCGGGCGCCGATGCGGATCTGGTGCTGGTCGACCCCGAGGCGCGGCACACCCTACGCAACGATGCGGTCCTCTCAAAGGCGGGTTGGACTCCGTATCACGGTCGTGCGGTGACCGGGCGGGTGGTACGTACGTACCTGCGGGGTCGCCTGATCGCCGAGGACGGCAAACCCTGCGGGGACCGCGGCGGTCAGTTCCTTCCCGGACCTGGCGCCCGCGGCTAGCCAGGGTCGTGGCTGTTGCTCTGGGGCGCGGGGCGGGCGCGAGCAACGACCGTCGGGCCAGGTGTCGCTCCGCGGCCAGTTCCCGGATCTGGGTGCACGTCTCCGAGCTCGGCCCTCACCAGGGGCCGGTCACCTGAGTCGAACATGAACCAACGTAATGTGCGCGGGTCGGGAGCTTGGCTCGACCGACATTCTCTGTGGCGAGCGCGCGCCCGCAACGGCAGCGAGCGGTGAGGCGTTGGAATGGGTAGAGGATCGCTCGGGCGAGTCGTTCTGCGCCTGCCGGGTCGACTGCGGCGACCGCATCCGCCAGCGTCTGCTGCATTGTCCGACAAAGTCGGATTCTCCGGGGATAGAGGTAGCTCCCGACACGAAAGTCGGCACGCAAGCGCGCGTCCAGCGTTTCGATGTCTCGATGCGGCGAATGAGGTCGTTGGCGCGTTCGTGATCCCGGCAGTGGCTGCGGCGCGGATCAGGTGGGCTGCGGCGGCGGTACGGTGCCACGGCTGATCGATCTACCAGGGGCCTCCAGGACGGCGTCGCGTTCGAGGAATCCTGGCAGGAAGAGATACCCGTCATCGGCCATCCGTTGGCGGAGTTGGTGTGCGTCGTCGGCGATGTCGGCTGAGCTACGGAGCGCGCCCAGCGCCTCCGGTGATGGATCCAGCTCACGGTTCTGCGCCACCAGCTGCGGCCAGGTGTGGGTGACAGTCACGATCGCTCCTCGATGTCCTAGGTGGGTGCCAGCAGACGGATCCCCTTGCCGGTCAAGGGTCACGGCGCAGTGTTACGGACCGCCTTGCCGCGGAAGGGCTCACGGACCCGAACTATCCCGCCGACCTCGCGGTGGCGCCAGCCGACTCCACGCTGGCGTTCAAGCCCGATCTGGCCCATGACAACCCCGTGCTGCACGAGTTGCTGTACGGACGGCGGATGCTCGACTTCTATCACCAGCTTTTGGGTGGTCCGGTCCGGCACTACGACTACACCAGGATGCGCGCAGTCGCTCCCGGTCGTGGCACAGCGCCACACGGCGACGTCGTCTTCATGGGTCGCGGGACACACCAGGTCTACACCGCGTGGGTGCCGCTGGGCGACATCGACTTCCGTCAGGGCGGGCTGATAGTGCTGGAAGGCTCGCACCCCGCCGGCCCGAGATCGTCGACGACTACGGCCATCGTGACGTCGACGCCTACTGTGAGAACACTGACGGCGAGGATGAAGTGACCCGGTTCGACGGCACGCTTTCCCGAGATCCGGTGCGTCTGCGTCAGGATTTCGGTGGCCGCTGGCTGACAGCAGAGTTCCAGGCGGGGGATTTGCTCACGTTCAGCATTTACCTCGTCCACGCCAGCCTGGACAATCGTTCTGACCGCATCCGCCTGTCGTCGGACTTGCGTTACCAGCTTGCGTCGGAACCTGTCGACGAGCGCTGGATCGGCGAGGCACCGATCGCCCATGGGCCGGACGCCAAGCGCGGGCTGATCTGCTGAGCCGCCCGCCCTCGCGTGGTGAGGTCGTGGTGGCCGCGGTGTTTGACGCATACGCCTTCGAGCGCTAGCTGTAGTCCCGTCGTCTGCCGGCTACTGCGATGATCGGCAGAGCACGACCGGCAGTCCGCGAGTGACCTAGCCGCCACGATCCGGCGATGGCCCCTCGAAAGCGGCCCGCGTCTAGCTACGGGTCGTGACCGCCTGCACGCCCCAGCCTGTCGATCGTGCCTCGATTCTCCTCTGCGTCCCGGGGCTGGATGCCGGCCCCACCTACCGGGTGGTCAGCGGCGATGGCGAGGTGCGGGCTGTGCGCAGACATCGTCGGCGTTTCCTCGAGCTCGCCACGGACCTAGCCGCTGGTAGGTCGACCTACCGCCTTGCCAGCGAGTGAGATCACGGTGCCGTTCAAGTCAGTCGCGCCACTGACCCGTCCAGTCGTACAGCGGAGCCGTCGTCGCGGCCGGCGACGGGCGGCTCACCGGCCGGCAGGCCCACAAGGGCCGCCCGGCAACACCCGGACCCAACCTCCTACGAGAAGGAAGCACGCCCATGCTTGCCGCCTAGATCAGCCTCGACGCAAACCTGGCAGCCGACCCCAGCTGCGCTACACCCCGGCCGGTACAGCCGTCGCCGAAGCCATCGTCCCCGTAATAACCGGGCGCAAGCGCAAGGTGGGCGGCGAGTACCGCGAAGACGAGCCCACCAGGGTCCGAGTCATCGCCTTCGAACGCCTGGCCGAGAACCTAGTCTCCAGCGCCGGCACCGGAGACCGACTCGTCATCGTCGGACGGCTGCACACCGAGGCCTACGCCGACCGCACCGCCGGAGAGAAGCGCACCACCCAGAAGCTCACCGCCGACGCCACCGGATACAGCCTCCGCTTCCACACCGTCACCTGCCAGAGAACCCGCCACGCCGCTACGACAAGCAGGCCGAACCCGACCGCCACACCACCACAGAACACGAGCAGCACCCAGTCGAGCGGCAACCATGAAGCAACGCGGCCGGGTCCTTTGCGAAACCTGCACCCAAGAGGTTGCGTCCAATACCGGGTCTCACCTGTACGGTCAGGCCGAACTTAAGCAGATGTGGATTTGGAGGATCGCGTGGATGCTGATGCCTCACACAGGAACTCATACGTGCACCTGAACCACTTGGCAAGGTGATTGTTCTTTAACAGAGAGCCGGCTTCGAGCTCCGGCCTGCTGTCCCGGTGCTCGTATCGCACGAACCGGTGGGCGGCGCCAATTCCCTGGAACACCATCGGGAACATTATGAGCATGCGTAAGTCGCCACACTTTGGAGTCCTAAACCAGCCACCCGATCGAGGGAAAAAGCGGTCGAATGCCTTAAGCGCAACAGGGATCTCGTCGGCCGGTATACCGGAATGCGTCGACATCCACTCGAACTCCTCGTCTTGGCGATCCTGAAGATAGAAGCCTCCCCAGCCCCAGAGAAGCTGCTGCCAGAATGTCGCATAGCGGTGAAAATTCGGTTGCCGTCTTAGCCAGCTCATGCCCTCCTGGAACGATACTGGCAAGCTGTTGCACGATAGTCCGTCGAAGGTCGAGTTGTCCGACAACAGGGATGGCGGGCAATCGTGATTCCCAAGCGCGTAGTCGACTGCGGCTTTAAGGATCGTCAGTCGCGCCCGGTGCTCAAAGTACATGCAAGCCTGCAGCTCCGGGTACTTGCCATCGCGCAAGGCGGCACTGCAGCTAGCGCTCTTTGTAGGTCGGGAATGGGGGTCGAAGGTGCCACTGTCAATCTCTCGTGCGTACCCGAGCGTCAGCCTCGGATGACTCTTGAACGCGTCGTACAGCATGCCCAGAGACTCCTCAGGAGTCCTAGCAAAAAAGGTGCCGTTGTTTATGAGGTTGTAATATGTCCTCGCCTCACGAGCACCCAATACTCCGGCCTTGGCGTGGGTGAGAATGGTCTGGACGAGCTGGCGTTCGACAAAGTATGAGGATCGCCAGACATCGATCAGTACCTGCTCACTGAATGACCCAAATCCGGCGCTCTCGAAGAGCTCCGGAGCCTTGACAAAGTCATCAAGGCAGAGAACATCTAGGCCGAGAGGCTTCATCCGGGAGGGTGCAGTAGTCCGGTCGTCCCATTTCCTAACGAAGAAGGCGCCTCGTTGCACATTGAGGTATCTCATCCAGCCGACTACCTTGAACAGGTCCGTGTAGCCCCACCTCCCTCCCTTTACTTCAACAAGCCTTCGAACGATTTTCCCAGGCACATAGTCAGTGGCGAAGATGTCGAGCTCAAGAACGTCTGCCGGATCGGACTCCACAATTTGCTTCTCGACGAAGTGGCCCGATGCCTGGAATAGCGCGGCGATGTAGTCCTCGAGTCCGACTCCTGCTCCCGGTTCGGGCAGGCTTACCTTCTTCTCGCCCATCTCGGCCCTACGTTCTGTTCGGAGAAACTGGCTGACAATCAGAGTAGGTGCGACCTGTGTGTCAGACAATCACCTCCGCCTCGGAACCACATCGGACAGCGACCTGGCCAGGTCAGTCGGTGCGAGATGGGCAGCGTAACCCTTCCGATCCGTTCGGTGCAGTGATCACGGCGGCCGTGGTTCACGTCGTAGCCGCCGCCGTCCGACAATTCGGTAGAGGTTCTTGCGCCGCTGGCCGAGTACGAACTTTCGCCTGCTCAGCGCGCCACAGTGCGTCCGGATTGGTTCAAGTCTGCTGTTGCGTGGGCTTGCCAACCGGTTCGTGGCAGGCTGCGCCACTGGCTCCCCACGCATGCTCGGTTGGTGTCGTCGACGGCTATCAAGTCTCTGACGTGCTTGTCCAACATGCCATGCAAGTCGAGGTCGCGTACCTGCACGTCGTACGACGTCGACAGCGGTCAGCTTCTGATCACAGATCCCTGTTTCATCGAACGCGAGTGGCTACACGAGCCGTACCAGGGCGACGGCATCTACAGGGACACCCAGACCGGAGCTACGGTGCGGTGGGGCCACGATTTCGTCAGATTCGACGAACCCTTGGAGCCGTACGGCAAGTCGCCCAACGACCTCATCGAGGCCGGCCGACTTGCGCAACTACCGCCCTCTCGGAGGCCGAAAACATTAAACTACTCCTACAATGGGGCGTACCAGGCCACGCTGTCGGAAGGCTACGGCGAGCTCGTCCACGACACGGGAGCCCCGGCGGCGGGGTCGTGTTCGCGACGGGCTGGGGACGGCTTCTACCCCGTCTATGGGGAGAAGCACGACGGCCGAATCATGCGCGTTTACGTCAACGTCGGCGCTGAGCCCGTACCGCTCTCACATAGTGCGGTCTTCAGCTGAGAGTGGCCGCCGGCATCGCGACAAGGCCCGGCGGTGGGGTTTCTCCCCGTCGGCCGTCGCTTGTCCGTACCCGAGCTCTGGGAGGGCGCCAGGCTCGACGCGGCGACCGTCAGGCTTGGCCTGGCGCTCGTCCCAGGTTCCGGGCACGCCGCTTGCGGTGGCCGACCGGCGGGAGAGAAGCCCGGTGGTGCCTCGCCTGGAGGGCGGAGGCGACGCGTATAACGTCGAGACGGGGTTCGGTCAACTGGTGACCGATGCGTTCTCCTCTGGTAATGACGCTCCCTCCGGAGTCTTGACCGGACGATCACACGGCCCAGCGGTCCGGGGCGGAACCTACCAGTCCCTACGCTTGAGCGGGGCATGACCGGGCGAGGGCACCGTGGCCGCGCAGTGCCCGGTCGCACTGCGGCCGCCCACCAGGTTACGCCGCCGTGCCACGCCGCTCAGCCGGCCGGTTCGAGGGCGACCGCCGCGTAGACGTCGAGGCTGGGAAGCACGAAGCGGGCGGCACCGTCGACGTTCTCGACCGCGATCTCCTCGCCGCCGCGGACGAGTTTCGCCCGTGCGACCGGTCCTGCCGTCCGTACCTCGACCATGATTGGACCGACCGCAGTGACCCGGCTGATCGGACGTCGGTACCCGCTCGTGTAGTTGACGAAGTGGATGACGAGCCGGTCGCCTGGCTGGGTCGTCACGCTGACGTGCACGCTGTCGGGCGCGTCCGTCGTGAGGAGGGGCCGGCCGTGGCCGGCCGCCCAGCGGACCGCGTTGGCAACGAGCCGGGCGTAGTCGGGATGCCCCGACATCACGACCAGCTTGTCGGTCTGGCCGGGGAGGAATACCCGGCGCGAGTCGCCTACTTCCTTCGCGAGGACGACCGGGATCGAGGTCTCGAGATCGGCGCGGTACGCCAGCTCCGGCGGCTGAGGGGCGATCTCCGGGATCAGGCTTGCCGGGACCCTGGTGCCGTCGGCTGGTCGAACGTACCTGATCCGCCCTGCCTGGGTGACGACCTGCGTGCCATCGAGCCCTGCCGTCAACGGGCCTCGTTCGCGCAGCAGCGTGTAGGCGTACGTCAGGTCCTGTGACACCGCGCCCAGGGATTGCATGCCGAAGACATCCGCCAGGCCGTAGTCGTCTCGCGGCGTACCATCCTCGGTGTACAGCGAGGTCTCGAACGTTCCGACCAGGCTCCCTCCACCGGCGGCGTACTGCCGCAGGACCTCGCACTGCGCGTCGGAGAGTAGCGCGGTGTTGGGCAGGACGACGACGCGGAACCGTCGCAGCCGCTCCAGACTGAGGTGGCGGCTCGACACGAACTCGAACGGGACGTGCTCGGCGGGGAGTGCGAGCTCCACCCCGCGCACGTGCTGGACGTAACCGTCCTTGCGCTGGTCGTCGCTACCGAACTCGTCCTGTGTCTCGTGGCTGTGCACGATCGCGACATCGGCCAGCGGTCGCGCGTCGACGAAGTGCCCCTCGGCCTGCTCCAGCAGCCCGAAGTACCCTGCGAGGACGTCCTGGTTACGGCGGTCGAGGAACTCCTCGCCGTGCCGGCCGACGAACGTGCACTCCCAGATCGACCCTGCGTAGGCGAGTACGCCGGCCAGCCAGATCGCGTACTCCGCCGTCGACACTGTGGTGTATCGGGACTGGTTGTCCATCTGGGCGACCATCACCACCGGCCTGCGGACCGGGTTGATCGCGTGGAGGTATTTCGTCACCTCCTCCGCCCGCCAGACTGGTACCGGGTAGAGGAACGAGCCGTACGAACCTCGCAGCACGTCGAACGTCGGCGCGGTCATGATGTCCCAGTACTCCGCGACGTCCGCGGTGTTCTGTGCGCCCTTGAGACCCCACGTGACGTCGAGCATCGCGGGGAACTCCGCGACGTAGGCCTTGTCGTCCCCGAACTCCTTGACGACGGCGTGGAACGCCCTCGCGTTGGCTTTGATCGCGGTGTAGCGCCAACGAAGGTACGCCCGGAAGTCGTCCTCGTCCCAGCCATCGGTGCCGGTGGGGAGCTCCCGCCCGGTGTCGCGCCGGAACGCTGCCCGAATGCTCGGTCCGTCAACGAGGAGGTTAGCGAGGTGGGCGTTCGTCCGGTCGATGCCGCGCGCACCGCTCGCCCCCGCACCGGAGTTGCCGGCCGCGTCACCAGTCTGGGCGAAACGGGGCGCGTTGTGCCAGATGCTGTCAACGCCGTACCGACCGAGGATCTCGCGCACGACGGGGAACGCGTACCCCTCGCCGCGGTAAGGGCTGGTCACCGGCGCCACGTATAGTCCGTTCGTCATGACGGGACTGCCATCCGGGTGGAAGGTGAACCACTCGGGGTGCGCCTCGAACACCTTCCGGTGCGCACCGCGGAAGTCAACCCGCGCCAGTACCTTCAGGCCGTGCGCGTGCGCTTCCCGCACCACCTCGCCGAGAATGTCCCCGGTCATTCCCGGCACGGTCTCCTGCAGTGGATTCTCGGTCCGGTAGAACGCGTAGATGCCGCCGCCGTTCACACAGACGGCGTTGCCGTGCACCCGTTTGGTGTACGCAACGAGCGCCTTGGCGTCGTAGTCCTGCGCGTCGCTGACGCGCAGGACGGTGTGGACGATCCGTAGCGGACGGTCATACCACTTTGCAGGCATTCGGTTGCCTCCTGTTGACGTGCGGACGCGCAATGGCGTGCTGCGTTACTTGAGTCCCGTCATTGCGATGCCACGGACGAGATACTTCTGTGCTCCGACGAAGAAGTGGAAGATCGGGATCAGCGAAAGGATCGACATCGCGAACAACGGTCCCCAGCCGTTTCGGTCCGGGATGGCTGGCGGGGCACGCAAGCCACGCTGCACCGTGGGCAGCTTCGGCGGAAGGAGGGTGCCTGCGTGAGCGTCCCGGCAGAAGACCGGATACCCCTGTCGGCCGACACGATCCTGCAGCGCCTCGACGCCCACCACGCTGTGAAGCGGCATCAGGCAGACCCGGACCCAGCCACCGAGCCGTGGGAGCCGCCGATCCCGCTGTCCGGTCACCGCAACCTTCCCCGCTTCCCGGTTGATGTGCTACCGGGCTGGGTTGCAGACCAGGTAGCGGCCGTGGCGGAGTTCACTCAGACCCCGCCGGATCTCGCCGGCTGTGTCGCGCTTGCGGCGTTGTCGACTGCTGCTGGTGGGAAGGTTGAGGTGGTAGTGCGTGGGTCGTGGCGGGAGCCGGTGAACATCTTCACCGTCGTGGCGCTGCCGCCTGGTGCCCGCAAGTCGCCGGTGTTCACTGCGATGACCGAGCCGCTTCTTCTCGCCGAACGCGTGCTCGGTGAGCGGATCCGCCCCCAGATTGTCGAAGCCGAGCTCGCCGCGTCTACCGCTCGGGGGATCGCGGACCGTGCGGCGGCCGCCGCCGCTAAAGCGGACCCGGCGGGCCGGGCGCAGGCTGTGGCCGAGGCGAGCGACGCCGCGATGGCTGCGGAGATGATCGAGGTGCCGGTGATGCCGACCTTGGTGGCTGACGACGTGACGGCCGAGCCGCGGCTGGGTTGCTTGCCGAGCAGGGTGGGCGTATCGCGGTGCTGTCGGATGAGGGTGGCATATTCGCCACCCTGGCCGGGCGCTACTCGGGTGTGCCCAACTTGGAGGTGTTTCTTAAAGGACACGCTGGGACGATGCTGCGGGTCCACCGGCGTGGCCGTCCACCCGAGTTCGTCGACAAGCCCGCGCTTACCCTCGGCCTGGCAGTGCAGCCGGAGATTCTGCGCGAAATCGCCCACATGCCGGGCTTTCGTGGCCGCGGGCTGCTCGCCCGCATCCTCTACTCGGTTCCGGAGAACACTGTTGGTCGCCGGCGGATCGGCACACGGCACCGAACCCGTGCCCGAGGCTGTGGCGGCCGCCTACACACGCAATATGCAGGCCCTCGTCATCTCCCTCGCTGACCTGCGCGAACGGGTGCCCCTACCGCTCACCGACCCGGCGGGGGAGGCGGTGCTGGCGCTCGAAGCCGATGTCGATCCCAAGCTCGCACCGACCGCAGCGTGGGCGCACGTCGTGGACTGGGGCAGCAAATACGTCGGTGCCGTCATCCGCCTCGCCGGCCTGCTCCACCTCGCCCAATACCTGCGCGACGGCTGGCACCAACCCATCAACGCCGACACCCTCGAGCGGGCCGCGGCACTCGGCCGCTACTTCGCCGACCACGCTCTCGCCGCTTTCGACGCCATGGGCGCCGACCCCCTTCTCGAAGACGCCCGCCTGGTACTCGACCATCTACGCCGCCACAAACCCGAACGCGTTACCAAACGCGACCTCTTCACCGGACTACCCAGGTCCAGGTTCAAGAAGGCCACCGACCTCGACCCCGTCCTCAACCTTCTCGAACAACACGGCTACCTCCGCCGCCTCCCCGACCCACCCCGCACCGGGCCCGGCCGACCACCATCGATGGCATATCTCGTCTATCCCAACCTCGGAACTAGTGGAACCTTCGCCTTCCGGCGACCGGTCAGGGAGAGATCCACGTCAATTGGTCAGCGCCTGTCGCCGACCGCGACTGGACAGACGACGGCAGCGTCCGGGACAAGCATGGACTCAAGCATCGCGGGGCAGGGGAGGGGTGGACAACCATCTGCTCACCAGCGGTCACAGAACTGCGCCACCGCCACCTCAAGCCCTTCGGCACCGACGCCGAAGGAAGGCCCTTCCATCGGCTGTGTGTCAGCCAGTTCGATTCCACCACCTACAAACGGGTCTGGTCCAAGGCCCGTATGAGGGCGCTAACAGCCAGCAAGTGAGCCCTCCGCTCGCTAGGCGTCCCTTGACCTACTGCACGAACCGTCTCGACATGGCTGAACGCCGGTGTCGGCCCAGGTTGCGGAGTGGGCAGGCCCAGCCTCAAGGTGCTGCTCGAGACGCATGCGTACCTTCTCGAGGGTCAGGCGACGCACCCCCGTCCAGGGTGGAAGCGATGCTCCGGCAGCCCTCCTTGGAAGGGGAATTCCCCAACTAGGTTACGCGAGCGCCGAAGTGATGGCATGATCAGGTCAGCATCATCACGACAGACCTGCCAACCATGAGGTGCACGATGTCGTATCAGCCTTCCTGCTCACCGCCGCCAATGGAGTCGCAAGGTTCGCTCCTTGGGTCTTGGTTTTACGGGAGTCCGGGGTATGGGGTCTTGACATCGTCACGATAGGTTAGCGGTCGTCGCCGCAATGCTATAAAGGGCATAGCTGGTTCTACGGTGAGAGTCGTCATAGTCTTCAACTGCCGTTCAAGAGACTACGGTTACAGCGCTTAGGGAGCTGTCATCCCAACATCCCTATTTGGAGCTGAGTTCCGAGGCCGATCTGCAGAAGGCTATTACCAACGGAGCCTTAGAAGAAAACCATTTTTGGAAGTTCAAGGAAAGGATTGAACCTGGAAAAGGGAAAATTTGGAGCTCGCAAAAGATCTCGCTCAGTTCGCCATCGACGGGGGAACCCTTATTATTGGAATATCGGAGCGAGACGATACTCTCAAGCTCGAACCAGTTGAGCTGAAAGGCCTTAAGGAGCGGATTGAACAGGTCGCTCAAAGCAGAGTCGACCCACCTCTTTTCGTCCAGGTCAGAGAGATCCGTAGCTCGGATCCGCAAAAGGGGTATCTTGTCGTTGTCGTTCCGCCCAGCGCCATGGCTCCACACATGGTAAATGGTCGCTACTGGGCGCGTGGCAGCGCAACGAAGTACATTATGCCGGACGTAGAGGTCTGGCGTCACCATGAGCGTCGTCAACCAGTCAAAGAGGATCTTTATGCCCTGCTTGAAAAGGAAATCGAACGAGATCCTGTTCCAGATGGGAAGTTCGGTCATCTGTTTCTTGTGGCAACGCCACATCCTGAGAGAGAAGGGCTGCTCACGGAACTGGTCACTGGGGATGGATGGCAAGGTCGCCTCGTTGAGCTTGCCTGGAACGTGTATGCGAGCAGCTCCCGAGGCTAACCAAGATGGCCACATCGCCGTTCGGCCGCGCCGAACGGCAGCATCCCCGCTTGAGTGGTGTCGCCTTGTCCTCGCGTTACGTCAGGACCGCAAGCCAGTGCTTGAGGAGGATGAACTTCGAGAACAAGATTTGCTTGATCTCGAGATCAGCGAAGATGGCCTTATTCGAGTTTTTTTCAGCAATAACGAGGCTCGGCCCCAGCGGCGACAGCGACCAGCGCCAGTTCATCTGGGACTACTTCCTTGTCCGCGGAACGCGACAGTTCCTTGCGTTGGTCGAGACCGTATCCAATGACATCGACTACCTCGGACCCTGGGGCTTGGGCATCGCGGCAACCGGGCTACGCGGGAAGACTGCTAGCGCAGGCTCTAACAGGTGGTTCCCTCCAAGCTTTGCGAGCGATGAGGACACCTATCGGCGGGTGACCATGGCATCAGCATCGGAACTCAGACAAAGGCCTGGGGCGGTAACGGAGCGGCTTGTAGGCCGGCTCCTCAGAGTACTTAGCTGCAGCGAACGGTACATGGAGGCTCTTGTCGACCCAGATGTCGATGGCGAGGAGCTCGATCCGTCAATTGACGATGAGTCAGGTGAGTAGGCGGTAGGGTAGCGGATAGGCGACGTGAATCAGGTTAAAGCTCGTATCGCCCACTTTTCAACCTGGGGGTTTTAGGTCTTCTCGGCCCGGTCCACATCGCCTGCGCACGCTCTGCGCCCACTCTTTGACCCTCCACGTCAGCCACCTAAGTCGGGGCCGGGCAGACACGGCGGTCGTTCCAGGCGCCGCGGTCGTTGTGGCGGTGGATCATCGGCTATCCTGGCTTTTCCTTGGTGTCGGCGCGGGCGCTAGCGACACCTCAACGAGGACTACTACAACACCACAGAGCAGGAGCACACTCCTCGAGAGGGCTGCGGCACTCGGCGCTACTGTCAAAGCTCGTTAGCCGCGGAGTTAGTACTTGGGGTAGGCGGGATGCGCAGCCGCAGGCGTCCCGGAGTCGGCCAGTGCCTGATAGTGCTCGGCGTACTTGGCGAGCTTGTCGCCGTCTAGCTCGACACCGAGCCCGGGGTGTTGCGGCACTACCAAGTCCCCGTTCTCGTACCGCCACCCGGGCAGCTCGACGATGTCGTCGAGCAGCTCGTGATGCATCGTGTCCATCGCGTGAACCAGGCCGGGCAGCGACAACCCGAGGTGTGCCTCGGCGGCCAGGCCGATGCCGGTCTCGGCGCTGCCACCGCCAGCGTGGATACCCAGTCCGAGGCCGAACGTGCGACAGCTGATGGCCATCTGCCGTGCGGACCATGGGCCGCCGAGGTACCACTCGTCGAGTAGCACCACGTCGACCGCCTTGGCGGCCACTGTGGCCGGCAGTTCACGGGGCTGGATGCAGCACATGTTCGTCGCGGTCGGGATCGATGTTCGGCGGGCGAACTCGGCCATCCCTTCGATACCGAACGTTGGGTCTTCCGCCCACTCCAGGTCGAGCTCGTCGAGCTTGCGGAAGACGTTGATGGCGGTCGCCACTTCCCAGGCACCGTTTGGGTCGACTCGGAGCTTGTGTTCGCCGAAGGCCTCTCGCAGGGCCCGCGCGGTCTCGATGTCCTGCTCTGGAGGCACCGCGCCGGCTTTGTACTTGATGGTCCGGCAGCCGTACTTTTCGACTCGTTGTCGGGTCTGCTCGACGACACCCGCCGAGTCCAGGGCTGACGGATGCCCATTGGCTCCAGTCTTGCGATAGATGTAGGCGATTACCGGTACCCGGTCTCGCAACCGGCCACCGAGTAGGTCGGCGACCGGCCGACCGATGCATTGGCCCTGGATGTCCAAACAGGCGATCTGGACGGCAGCGGCGATGTTGGCCAGGTCCATCCGGTAGAACTTCACCGACCCGAGTTGAAGCTGGATTCGTTCAAGATTGAACGGGTCCTCACCGATGAGGCCGGTTACCGCTTTCCGGATCATTTCGGCCGACACCCGTGGGCTGGCGTCTCCGAGGCCGGTGACCCCGGCGTCGGTGTGCAGCTGGACGACATGCCGAACCTGCCACGGTGGGGTCTCGCCATCGGAGTGGTGCAACCGACCCGACATCGGGATCGCCACCGTGGTGACGTCGACGCTGCTGATCCGAACGTCGGCGGAGATCGGACGGCTGGACTGGGGACTCGTCATCGGTTGTCTCCTTCGACGGCGCTGTTCGCCCTATGGGTGACTGCTGCCCGGGAAGGTCTGGTCGACCATCGCCACTCACCAGGACGGGGTTTCAACATTGACCCCGACCACGACCTCGGTGTCTCCGGTGACCCGACCCGCAGCGATCATCTCCTGCAGTAGCCGGGCCGCCTTCGCACCAAGCTGGTATGAGTCCAGCAGCACCACCGGTACCCGGTCAGGGATCAGCGGTCGCCAGCGCTCGTCGGCTGTGCCGACCAGGGCGACGTCGTCCGGCACCCGCAGGTCGAGGTCGTCAAGTACTCGGAGCGCGGCGATCGTCGCTGGCGCCAGACCGCAAAACAACGCGGTCGGTCGGTCTGGTCCACTGAACAGCGGTTCCAGCAGCTGTCGGATCCGGTCCACGTCAAGGGTCTCGCCACTGGGCAGTGCCCACGAGTCGTGGGCTTCGAGGCCGACTCGTTCCAGTGCCGCCGACCAGGCGATCCGATGCGCGGTCTGCACCTCAGCGTTCTGGTCGTCCGGTGGGCTGGGCAAGAGTGCCGCGATCCGCCGGTGCCCGGCAGCAGCGAGGATCTCCACCGAGTGCCGGTAGCCGCCGGCGAAGTCGTGCCGGACGACTGGTGCCGGTACCCCGCTCACGGTGCGGTTGAACAGCACGACCGGGATGCCGGACTCCTGTAGCTGCAGGTACGCCGCCTGCTCCTGCTGGGTCGGGAAGCTGAGCACCCCGGCGACCCGTTCCTCGACGAACAGCCGCAGGGCGGACCGCTCCCGGCTGACGTCCCACCGAGTAATCGCAATCTGCGCGTGCATTCCGAAGTCTTCGAGGGTCTCGCAGATTCCCTCGATCGCGGTCATCGCCGTGAGGTTGGACGGCACCGTGGAACAAACGCCCACCGCGCTCGTCGAACCCCGGCGCAAGCTGCGGGCAACTGCGTTGCCCTGGTAACCGAGCCGCTTGGCCGCGGCTAGCACCTTCTCCCTGGTCGACGCGCGCACCGGATAGTCGGAGACCGACAGCACTCGGGACGCCGTCGCGACCGACACCCCAGCCTCGGCCGCAACATCCCGAATGCTCGCCATCCGAACCTGTCTCCAACTCTGTGCAACAGTCTTGAAATGCGTTACTGTCTTCATACAGAATTCGGTTTCTATAGTCAAGCGCTGGCGATCGAAGGGACGGTGGCGGCCACCATGGGCGCAGCCGAGGCTCGACAGCGGAACATCGACCGGGGCAATGGCGATCAGCAGCTCAAGGACTCAAGCGCCCGTCCGGGGCAGGTCGTGCTGCGCAACGTCAGCAAGCGGTACGACGACGACGCGGAGTCGCCGCCGGTGCTGGAGGACATCAACCTAGATGTTCAGGCCGGCGAGCTGCTTGCATTGCTCGGACCCACCGGGTGCGGGAAGTCGACCCTGCTGCGGATCGTCGCCGGGCTAACCCCGCACAGCGGTGGAACCGTGACCTTCGGCGGTCGCCCCATTACCGGGCCGGGACCGGATCGCGGGATGCTCTTCCAGGACTATGCGCTGTTCCCGTGGAAGACCGTGCGAGGCAACGTCGAGTTCGGGCTGCGGTACGGCCCACGGGCCCGCCGCCCCTCGGCAAAGGAGCGCAACGAAACGGTCGCCAGGTACATCGAGCTGGTCGGCTTGAGTGGTTCGGAGAACAAGTACGTCCACCAGCTGTCCGGTGGCATGAAGCAGCGGACCGCGCTGGCGCGGCTGTGGGCCACCGACCCGGACGTGCTGTTGATGGATGAACCGTTGGCCGCGCTGGACGCGCAGACCAGGATCGTGCTGCAGAACGAGCTGTTGCGCATTTGGGGACAGGAGCGCCCAACCGAGGAGCGCAAGACGGTCATCTACGTGACGCACTCGATCGACGAGGCGATCTTCCTTGCCGACCGGATCGCGGTAATGGGCTCGAAGCCAGGGCGGATCCGGGAGGTGCTTGACGTCGACATCCCGCGCCCGCGCACTGACGCACTACGTGCGGGGCCGCAGTTCCAACGGCTGTACGAGCAGATCTGGGAGCTGATCCGCAGCGAGGCATATCGGGCCACGGTCGAGTCCTGACCGCAACCCCGCCCTAGGAGGAGACGACAGATGACCACACACCAGCCACGCGGTACCGGACGGGGGCGAAGACTCATCGGCCTGTTTGGCGTGTTGGCCGTAGTCAGCACGCTGTTCGCCGCTTGCGGTGATGACGGCGGCGCCAGCGCCAGTAGCGATGGCGAGACGGTACACGTCTCGGTTGGCCGGCAGCCGTTCGCCGCCGGGAACTCACCGATTACCGAATACATGATGAAGGAGAAGCTGTTCGAGAAGGCCGCGGAGAAGCTCGGTCAGAAAGTCGAGGTCGAATACCGCGATTACCCGTCGGCGCTGCCGATGGTGGAGGCCATGGTCGGCGGCAAGTTGGACATCGGGATGTGGGGCAACACGCCGATCGTCCGGGCAATCGCGCAGGGCCAGGGAATCGTTCCGTTGTCCATCGGCGAGGGCCACCTGCGGTTCATCATCACCACCCGGGGGGATTCCGGCATCGAGAACATGGAGGACCTGAAGGGCAAGACCATCGGAGTCCTACTGGGTGGGGACCCGCAGGCCGCGCTCACCCAGATGTTGCGCTGGACGCTGGGCACGGCGAACACGGCCCAGCTTGGGATCAAGCTGGTGAACACTCCCACCCAGGCGGTCGCCGCGACGGTTCCAAAGGGGATGGACGCCACCGTGACGGTGTCCACCGCGTACTACCAGCAGCGAGCCAAGGACGACAGTGTCATCGGCATCGCGAACAGCTTCGGCTACACCGAGGACGGATACCGCGGTCCAGAAGGTGAAGGTGCGGGGCATTTGATACAGAGCGTCAAGCAGTCACCGTTCTACCCCGACGGCTTCTACCTGCATCGGTCGTCGTGGGTAGCACGCAGCGAGTTGCTCGAGGAGCACCCGAAGGTGGTCACGGCGTTCCTGGTGGCACTCGAGCAAGCCACTCGAGAGCTGAGTAGCAAGGATCCGGCCGAGGTCGGCGAGCTTGCCCGCAATTACTGGAAGCTGTCCAAGGAGGATGCGGCCAAGGTGGTTAAAGACGAGCTGCTGTTCCTCCGCGGCTGGAGCTGGCCTACCGAGGCTGACGCATGGGGACTGGTCTGGGTGTCCCAGTTCCTGGCGCAGAGCAAGATCATCGACAAACCCCTGCAGTGGCAACAGGTCGTTGACGCCTACGCGAAGAGCGCCGCGGTGGTCAAGGCTGCCTACAACGAGGCCGGCAGCAAGCCGGACGCGGCCGAGTTCACCAAGAGCAGTGAGACTGACCTGCGTGGCCTTCCGTCCTGGCAATACCAGCAGTGGAGAGCACCGAAGAGCATCGCCAACTGACAGTGTTGCGACATCGGAAGGGAGCAACAGCGTGCGGGTAGGTTTCGTCGGGTTGGGCACGATGGGACGGCCGATGGCTGAGAACATCCTCAAGGGCGGTCATCAGCTCACCGTCTACGACACCAACCCAGACCCGCTGGCGACGTTGCGCGACGCCGGAGCCCAGATTGCGACCGGTTACCGGGAGCTGGCCGAGGCGAGCGAGGTGGTGATCACAATGCTGCCGAAGCCGGCCGACGTCGAGGCGGCTGTGCTTGGCCCGGGCGGCCTGGCCGAAGGTCTCGGTCCCGGTGACACCTTTGTCGACATGAGCACCGGTAACCCCGCGACTGCGCAACGGATCGCGGAGAGGTTGGCCGCCCGCGGGGTGGGTGTCCTCGATAGCCCAGTCGGCCGAACCCAAACGCACGCCGAAGCGGGCACGCTGCTGTTGATGGTCGGCGGTGACGACGAGGTGATCCGGCGGGTGGAGCCGGTGCTCATGTGCATGGGCGAGGAACTGTTCCACTGTGGCGGCCCCGGCATGGGCCAAGCGATGAAGCTGGTCAACAACATGCTGGCCATGGTGATCGCCCAAGGTGTCGCCGAGGCGCTGGAGCTCGGGCTGCGTGCCGGGCTGTCGCTGGACACCGTCCGGTCGGTCACCGCGAGGACGCTGGCGCAGAATGCGCTGCTGGACACAGGGTTGCCAGCTAAAGCGTTTACCGGTGACGTGCTGCCAGGGTTCTCGATGCTGCTGGGGCGCAAGGACGTCACCTTGGCTGCGGAGTTGGCTCGGGAGCTCGACGTGCCGATTCCGATAACCGAGCGGACCCTGCAGCGTTGTGCCGAGCTGGTCGAGGCTGGGTACGGCGGATACGACACCCAGGTGCTAGTGATGTCCCGAGTGGGCGGGCTCGGTGGGTTGCCCGAAGTGCCGGCGCCGGGAGCCGCCCGATGAGATTGGCAGACAAGACCGCGGTGGTCACCGGCGCGGCTGGGCGCAACATCGGCCGAGCGATCGCAGAGGCATTCCTGGCCGAGGGCGCGAAGGTGGCGACGATAGACATCCGGGAATCGTCGCAACCGTGGCCGGATGGCGAGCCGTTGGCGTTGACCGCTGACGTCGCCGATACCGACGCGCTTATCGCCGCTCTGCGTCGGGTCAGTTTGGAACTCGGCACGATCGACGTGCTGGTTAACGCTGCGGCGATCACTCACCGCAAGCCGTTCCTCGAAGTGACCCTGGACGACTGGGACCGAGTGCACGCGGTAGACCTGCGAGCGTATTTCGTGGCCACCCAGTGGGTAGCACAGCGCTTAGTGGAGCAAGGCCGGCCGGGCTCGATCGTCAATGTGGCCTCGATGAACGCCACCATCGTGACCCGGGGCCAGTCGCACTACTGCGCCGCCAAGGGCGGGGTGCTGCAGCTGACGAGAGCGGCCGCGGTGGAGCTCGCCGAGTACGGAATCCGGGTGAACGCGCTCTCGCCGGGGGTCGTCGAGACCGACATGAACCGTGAGCTGCTAGCCGACCCCGCCTTCCGCGAGCTGCGCACCCTGCCGGTTCCACTGGGTCGGATCGGTCAACCCCATGAGCTAGCGCCAGCCGCGGTGCTACTGGCCAGTGACGAGTCCAGCTTCATCACCGGCGCGAACATCGTGGTTGACGGCGGCCAAATGGTCTGCTGAGGAGGCGAGCAACATGGCGACGAACTCCCCGGTCGTCGAGCCGCTCCGGGCGGTCGCCACAGGCAGTGGACTTGGCCGGCGCTCAGTGGGGGCGGTCGGGCGGTACCTGCGGTCGATCGTGCCGGCCTTGCTCATCTGGCACCTCCTGGCGCTGGCAATCGACAACCACGCGGTGCTGCCGACGCCAGTCCAGGTCGCCGAGGCGGCCGCCGAGCTGATCGGCAGCGGGGAGTTGTTCCGAACCGCCGGTGCCAGCCTGGTGCGGCTGGGTGCAGCGTACGGTCTGGCAGTGCTGGTATGCGTGCCGATCGGAGTGCTGATGGGCACCTCGAGGTTGATCGGCTATCTGGTCGACCCGGTGATCGAGCTGCTGCGGCCTATCTCTGGTATCGCCTGGATCCCGCTGGCGCTGATCGTCCTCGGCGTAGGTAGCCAACTTGTCGTCTTCATCATCTTCTACGGCGCCGCGTTCCCGCTGATCCTGAACACGGTCGCGGGGGTCCGTGATGTCGACCAGGGTTTGATCGCGGCGGCGCGGACTTTCGGCGTGAGCCGCTGGGTGCGGCTGTGGCACGTGACCCTGCCTGCCGCGTTGCCGACGATCCTGGTCGGCTGCCGGATCGCGATGGGCACCGCCTGGATGTCGCTGATTGCCGCTGAGCTGATCGGGGCGCCGACCGGCCTAGGATTCGCCGTCGAGTGGTATCGGGAGATGCTGATGACACCGAAGATGATCGCTTCGGTGCTGGCCGTTGGCCTCCTCGGCTATGCCTCCGACGTGCTGCTACGGATGATCAGCCGCTTGGCGACGCCATGGGCCTCCGGAACGGAGGTGAGTCGATGAGTCTCACGCAGCAATCCGCCAAGCGACTGATCTACCCCAGCGCCCGGTGGTGGCTGGCGCCCGTGCTGCCGGCGCTATTGCTCGGTGTGTGGTACGCCATGACCCGTGGCACGGCCACGAAGTTGCCGACTCCGTCAAACGTGTTCGAGGCTGCGACCGAGCTTGTCAGAACCGGTGAGCTGTTGGCCGCGGTCGAGACAAGCATCGGTCGGGTCCTTTGCGGCTTCGCCCTCGGCACCCTCACCGCATGCCTGCTCGGTGTGCTCATGGGCCGCTGGCGGCTCGTCCGCGAGGTGTTCGACCCGCTGATCGAGACCGTTCGGCCGATCGCAGCAATCGCGCTGGTACCAATCGCGATTCTCTGGTTCGGTAACGGCACGAGTGCGGCGGTGTTCATCGTGTCGTACGCCGCGTTCTTCCCAATGGTGGTGAACACCGTGGCAGGCGTCCGCGGTGTCGACCGTGGAGTGCTGGAGGCCGCCCAGACCTTCGGCCTCGGTGAGTTGGCAATCCTGGAGCAGGTGATCTTCCCGGCGGCATTGCCGTCGCTGCTGGTCGGCGCAAGGCTGTCGATGGGATTGGCCTGGACCTCGGTAATCGCGGCAGAACTGGCAGTCGGCGCGAAAGCCGGCGGCGGCGAGAGTGGCGGCATCGGTCAGCTGATGTTCACCTACTTCCTCTACGACGTAGACCCGAACCCAATCGTGGTGTCGATGGTCGCGGTGGGATTGGTAGGGCTCCTGCTCGACCAGGTATTACGCGGCCTCGGCTGGCTGGTGATGCCCTGGCGGCGATAGCGCCGCCGGCCAGGTCGCGTCCAGGACGCCCGGTTTGCTCGGCGCCGCGGAGCTGACGGCGGTCAGCGCCAGGCTATTGACGGAACCCGAATCCGTACTGAGGGTTACTCAACGTGCGACTGCTGCGACCATCCGGGCGATGTTTCAGATAGCCGACTTCATACAGGAAAGCTACGAGCGTGCATTGATTGGCCACGGTTTCCTCCTCGAGCAGCGGGCGGGCGAGAGGTCCTATGGCATCCCAGGGAACCAGTTGACACCAGTCATCTCCTGGTTCTGCATTCTCGCTGGAAAAGAACTGGAAGCAGGTCGAGGCCGTCGTCGCTGCGCGAGTAGCGGCTCCAGGCGAGGCGAACCCCCTGCTGGCGGCTCCTCATGTTGGCGCCGCGTGTTCGGCCGTCGCAGGCTCCTTGGAGGGGGTCCCTACCAGCTCTTCGACAGCGAGCAGGCGTTCGAACCTTTCGTAGAGCTCGTCGAATCGGCGGGTCTGGTCGGGGCGGGGCTCGTAGGTCGCCGTAACCCGGACGGTGTCAGACACGGCTGCCGGGAGGTCTGGCCACCCTCCCACGCCGAGCCCGGCCAGCACGGCAGCGCCTCGTGCGCCGGTCTCTTGGGCGTCGGTGAGTTCGATCGGCGTCCCGAACGCGTCGGCGAACTGCTGGCACCAGATGTGGCTGCGGGCGCCGCCGCCCGTGAGCCGGAACGGCGTGTTCAGCGGGAACGCTTCGCGCAAGGCGGCCAGGTGCCGCCGATGGTTCACGACGACACCCTCGAAGACGGCCCGCAGCAGATGCGCCCGCGTGTGCCAGCCGCGCAGGCCCACGAAGGCCCCGCCGGCGGTGTACCCATGGGGTGCGCCGTAGAGGAACGGCAGGTAGAGGAGACTCGATGGCTCGTCCAGCACAGTTGCGACCTCGTCGTTGACCTTGTCGAAGCTGTCTGGTCCGAAGTGACTCGTGAACCAATCGAGGTTCGACGCTGACGCTGGCGAGGTGGCCATCGCGAGCCAGCGTCCCGGTTCGATCCACTGCCGGCACTGCCACCGGGCATCGCATCGGATGGTGTCGGTTACTACCTGATTGATGCTGAACGTGCCCGCGACGATCGACACTGCGCCAGGGTCAATCGCGCCGACACCGACCGCGCTGGCGTCGACGTCGTGTGCCCCGCACACCACCGGCGTACCGGCGACTAGGCCGGTCTCCTTCGCCGCCCCGGAGGTCACCTCGCCGACGACCGCGCCGCTCGCCGCCAGCGGCGGGAGGACGGGTGCCAGATCGGCAAGCCCGAAGGTGTCTAGCACCTGGTCGCTGTAGGTCCTGGTGCGCACGTCGAGAAACGCTGCGCTCGCCTCGGTGGGATCGGTGCCGACGTGGCCTGTGAGCCGGAGCCGAAGCCAGTCCTTGCAGAACAGCAGCCACCGCGTCCGCGTGAGCACCTCCGGCTCATGGTCACGCAACCACGCGATCAACGACAACGGCGATCCGGCGTACGGCTCCTGCCCGATCACGTCGAGCATCGCCGCCGCCGTGCCGTCCGCCTGCCAGCGGCGGACGTACGCCGTGGCCCGCGCGTCCGCAGACAAGATCGCCGGCCGTACCGGGCAAAGGTCGTCGCCGACGAGGTAGAGCCCGTCGTTGTGTCCGGCGATGCCGACCGCATTGATCGCTCGCGCGGATCCGGGCGGCGCGACCTCGAGGCACGCGTCGATCGCTGTTCGACACGCGAGCCACAACGCCTCCATGTCGCGTTCGACCCACCCGGGGTGTGGAGTCGTGGACGGGCAACGGGCGTAGCCCGTTGCCACCGGCCGCCCGTCCAGGCCGTGGAGGACGGCCTTGAGGACCGTGCCGCCGGCGTCGATGCCGAGAAGGTACGTCACGAGGCGACCCCCAGCTCCCTGGCATTGACCGCATGAGCCTTTGCCCCGTTACGAGCGAACGCCACCAGCACTTCAGCCGCCAGCCGGGCACTCCTGAGAGTCGTCTCCATGGTGTCGCCGCCGAAGTGTGTGGTCATCGTGACATTGTCGAGTGAACGCCAGCGGCTGTTCGACGGTAAGGGTTCGTCGTCGTGAACGTCGAGTCCGGCGCCGGCGATGCGACCGGACGCGAGGACGTCGTAGAGGGCGGCGTAATCGACAAGTCGGCTCCGGCCGACGTTGACGAAGTAGGCGGTCGGTTTCATTAACGCGAACAATTCCGCGCCGATGAACCGCTCGGTCTCAGGGGTCAGCTTGGCCTGCACGCTGATGAAGTCAGCAGCGGCGAACAGCTCCTCGAGGCTCGCGCTCACGGCTCCGTGCGCGGCGAGCTTTTCCTGTGGTACGTAAGGATCAGCGACGAGGATTCGGCAGTCGAAACCGGTGAGCCGCCGGGCGATGAGCCGTCCCACGTGGCCGAAGCCGACGAGGCCGACGGTGCGGCCAGCAAGCTCGATTCGCGCGCCCGGGAAGTCCTTGCGCCAGCCACCCTGCTTGATGGATGCGTCTGCTCGCGCGATGTTGCGTGCTTCGTTGAGCATGAGTCCGATCGCGAGCTCGGCCACCCCGGAGGCGTTACGGCCCTCCACATTGAACACCGCAACACCGTGTGCGCTGGCGGCGTGGAGGTCGACGTTCTCGACCCCGGCGCGGGCCACCGCGATAGCGCGCAACTTGGGTGCGGCACGGAGCAGGTCCGTGCCGACCGGGCAGAAGTGGACGGCGAGCAGCTCGGCGTCGGCAATGCCGTCGGCGACCTCAGGCGGAGCCGGGACCGCGTTCGCCCCCTGCCACTCCATGCGTTGCTGGAGCGCGTGCTGTTGGCTCTTGGTGCCTGCCCAGGTGACCTCGGTCACCGGACCGAACGACGGTGGGGCGATCTGGCGGAGGGCTTCGATGTACGCGTGAGCGGGGATGTACTGGTCTCCCACGACGACGGTGCGCATCAGTCTCCTCGCGGTTGGTCCAGTGGGGGAGATTCAGGAGGGTTTGGAGAGCGGTCGGGTGAAATCTGGCGTGGCGTGGACGACCATCCGGGCCATGGCTTCGGGCGCGACGGCAGGCACTTCGCAGGTGGGAGAGGCACAACAGGCGGCCGCGAAAGCGAGTGCGGTCCTCAAGGCTCGTACGGCGTCGCCCGGCTGGTCGTGAAGGGAGTCGTCCAACCTGCCGTGGCGGGCAACGTCGGCTGAGTTCAGTCCGGTCGGTGTTGCCGCTAGGAAGCCCGCGAGCAGGGCGTCGCCGGCGCCGACGGGGCTGACCAGGGTGATGGGACCGGTCTCCCCGTGGTGGACGGTGGGCATGCCGTCGGTCGCATCCGGTCCTACCAGGATCGCGCCGTCCGGGCCGAGACTCACGAGCACGGTGGTTGCACCAAGGTTGCGGAGATCGTTCGCGGCCTCGACGACGTCGCCTAGGTGCGCCAGTCGCCGGCCGGTCGCTTGGGCCAGCTCTTCAAGGTTGGGTTTGAGCAGATCGGCACCGGCTGCGGCGGCTAGCAGAAGCGCGGGGCCGGTCGTGTCGACCGCAACCCTGCCTTGATTGGCGCGGACCCGCGTGACTATTCGCGCATAGAAGTCGTCGGGAACGCCCGGCGGAAGACTCCCGCAGCACACCGTCCAGCCACCGGGTACGGCCACGTTCTCGGTCACGTCGAGCAGGGCGGACACCTCACTCGCGCTCAGGTGCGGACCTGGCTCGTTGAACTTGGTGGCCACTCCTCCCGCTTCCAAGAGGGTGACATTGCACCGGGTCGACGCCGCGACAGGAACGCTCACGAACGCGAGCCCTTCCTCACGCAGGAGCGCGGCGAGTCGGGCACCTTCGGTACCGCCGATCGGCAGCACCGCCGTGACTGGATGACCGTTCGCCGCAAGGGCGCGGGCGACGTTGACCCCTTTGCCGCTCGGCTCGACGACGACGGATCCGACGCGGTGCACGGAGCCTGGGCGTAGCCGAGTGATCCGTAACGTCCGGTCGACGGAGGGGTTCGCGGTGAGAGTCGTGATCATGCCAGGATCACCTCGATGCCGCGGGCCTGCAGCTCGTCGACACCCTCCTCGGGCAGTCCGGTGTCGGTTACGAGGACGTCGACGTCCTCGAGATCGCCGTAGCGCAACACGCTGTCGTTGCCGTACTTCGTGTGGTCGGCGAGGAGCACCCGGCGTCGGCCGACGTGGAGGGCAGCCCGTTTGACAGCTGCCTCCGACGCATCGGGCGTTGTGAGGCCGTGCGTGGGGCACATGCCGTTGGTTCCGAGGAAGGCTACGTCGACCCTGAGCGACCCGAGCTCTTTAAGAGCCCAGTCGTCGACGGACGTGTGCGTTCGGCGGCGTACCCGCCCACCGACGCAGATGATCGTGAGGCCGGGCCAACGGGTGAGTGTGAGGGCGATCGCCACGGAGTTCGTGACGACGGTGAGGCTGCATTCGTGAGGAAGAAGGTCCGCGAGACGGCCGGTGGTCGATCCTGACTCGAGGAAGAGCGAGCCCTCGGCTGGCAGCAGGGAGAGGGCGGCCTTCGCGATGCGCTGCTTCTCCGCGCCCATGGTCTCCCGGCGCCGGCTCATGTCGAGCTCGAAAGGCAGCTGCTCCACGGGAATGGCGCCACCGTGCACTCTGTGCAGGACGCCGGCTCGTTCGAGGACACTAAGGTCACGGCGGATCGTTTCGGCGGTGACGCCAAAGGCTTCGGCGAGCGCTGTCACGTCAACCCGTCCTTCGGCTCGAGCACGCGCCGTGATCTCCCTTTGTCGCTCCTCCGCGAACATCCCGTCCCCTTCGTCAGGCCGTGCCCCTTGACTATGCCCGAATATGTGGTTTTATCTGTGACCTGTCAAGTCTTGACGCCTAACCGGACACAATCGGAAGGGGAAGTGGGCATGGAGCCGCAGGGCAAGTCCTCGTTGAACACTTGCAGAGAGTGGACTCGTCGAGGCTTCCTCGCGGCGACTGCGAAGGGAGCGCTTGGCGTCGCTGGCGGCGGCGCACTTGCTGCGTGCGGCGCGGGGCCGGCTACACGAGCCGAGATGACACCCACCATCTCTCAGGAGGCCACGCGCTTCCTGCGCGAGGCAGGTAGGGCTTTCGAGGGCACGCGGCTACACGTCTTGCAGTACGCCTCCCCGCAAAGTGACGCGATCCGCGCCGTGTCCGATCAATTCACCCGGATCACCGGCATCGACGTGACTTGGACCAAGCTCGACGAGAAAGCGGCAGCGACGAAGGCGTCCATCGACTTGGGATCGGGGCAAGGGTCCTTCGACCTTCTGCAGACCTCGGCCGACCTACTACCGACATACGCCAGCCGAGGCTGGCTCGCGTCTCTCACCGAGCTGGGCGAGGACGACGACGTGGCCGTACCCGGCTGGCGGCCCGAGGCGTACGGCGACGCTTTCGTGAACCTCCTGTCACACGACGGCCAGCTCTACGCTGCACCGATGTTCCTGGGAACCCAGATCTTCTACTACCGCACAGACATCTTCGAGCAGCACAACCTCTCGCCGCCTGAGACATTTGACGACCTCGAACGGGTGTGCGCCACGATCCACGGTGATCCCGTGTCCGCGATCGCGGTGCGGACATCGGCCGCTCCGTCCCAAAATCTCTTCGTCTGGTCGGCCTGGCTCTACGGTATGGGCGGACGCTACTTCACCGACTATGCCGACGGCGAATACGCCGGCCCCGCGCTTGACCGTCCTGAAGCCTTCGCCGCCGCGGAGTACTACAGCAGGCTGGTCCAACGGTACGCACCGACCGGCGCGACCAACTGGACGGTCGAGGACGTCGTGCGCGCGTTCGCCTCGGGGCAGGTCGCCATTGTGCAAGAAGGCGCAGTGTTCGGCGGCACCTTCAATGACGAGTCCAGTTCTCGAGTGGCTGGCAAGGTCGGGACCTTCGTCATTCCCGCGGGACCGGCCGGGAGATTCGTACCGTTCACCGCGCATGGTTGGGCGATCGCCCAAGGCAGCAGACACCAGAAAGCTGCATGGCTGTTCGCGCAGTGGGCAACGCTTCGGGATACGCTCGTCTCAGCCACCCAAAGTGACGTGAACTTCGCAGCGCCACCCCTCACAGACGTCTACAGCTCCAAGCCGTACCAACGAAAGTACGGTTTCGACGACTACGTGAAGACCGTCAAGGACACGATCGCTATCGCGAATGCCGGCAACACCTCGCCTCTCGATGGCGACCCCCATTACGTGCCCGGTCTGTCCAACTGGTCGGCGGTCGGCCTTGAGATCTCCAAGCAGCTGAGCGCAGTGGTCACTGGCCAGCTTTCGGCGGAGAACGCGATGAGGCGAGCCAACGATCTGGTCGCAAAGATGATCGCCTAACTGGTCGCTTCCGGGAAGGACTGCGGACAAGAGTCATGTCGTTGAGCGAGACGGCCGCGTCGGATCGCAGCGTCCTCGCCTCGGGCATCGACGCGCGTGTTGGTTCGCGCGACGGACCGCCCCACCGCAGGCCGGCGCGACGGACGTCGGTTGGCGTCGGTGGGCGATGGCACGTCGCGATGCTTGCGCCAACCCTCGTTGTCCTGGCGGCCACCACGATTCTGCCGCTGCTCTACACGGTTTACCTAAGCTTCAGTGACTTCTCAGGCGGCCTCACCCCTGACCGACTGGTGGGGCTTGACAACTACCGTGAGGCAGTCACCTCGGCGGATTTTTGGAACGCCGTCTTGCTGGCGTTGATATTCCTCGTCGGCGCTCTCGCGGTGGAAGTCGCACTCGGTGTAACGCTCGCAATCCTGCTCGAGGAGGTGTCCCTCCGACGAACTGGTGTCCGAGTGCTGCTGCTGTGGCCTGCAGTTCTGCCGCCGATCGCCACCGCCCTCATATTCAAGTACTTGTTGCAGGGCGAGGTAGGCGTCATCTCCTACTACCTCGCGAAGTTGGGGTACGACCAGGACTGGCTCTCGCATGGCGCCACCGCCTTGGCGGTCCTCACCGGTGTGGATGTATGGCAGTACACGCCTTTCATTGTCCTTCTCACCTCGGCTGCGTTGGCCAACGTGCCGCGAGAGGTCCATGAGGCGGCGGCGATCGACGGGGCGGGTCGCGTCCGAACCGTGTGGCACGTCGTGCTGCCAATGCTGCGTCCAGCGCTCGTCGCCATCGCTCTACTGCGCTTCATCGACGCCGTCCAGGTGTTCCCCACCATCTACGTCCTTACCCAGGGCGGACCGGGCCGCAGCACCCAGCTATTGACCTACTACAGCTACGAAGTGTTTTTCGGCCGTCTCGACTTCGGTGGCGGAGCCGCGCTCGCCATCGTGGTAGTCCTCGCAACATTGGCGGCTGTTCTCGCCTTCCAGTGGCTCGCTCGCCGGCTCGACCACGACATGGGGGAGACACCATGAAGGGTCTGCACTTAGAGATGGGGCGTGTCAATGGATCGGCGGGCGCGATCGCCCGCGCGGTCGTCGTCCGGCTGGTACTCTTTATCGCCTTTGTGTTCTTCGTCTTCCCCGTGGCGTACGCGGTTCTCACAGCGTTCCAGCCCGCCGACGTCGCGCTCAACCCTACACCGACGTACGTATTCGTCCCGACGCTCGACGCCTTCGCCAACCTGTTCGAGACTTACGCATTCGGGCCCATCGTCATCAACAGCCTCGGCTCGAGTCTCGGTGCCTCGGCGTTGGCGGTACTGATAGGTGTACCAGCCGGCTACGCGATGAGCCGGCGCAGCTTCACCGGTCGACGCAAACTCGCCTTCTGGTTGCTGTGTGCACGGTCGCTGCCCGCGGTCGGGCTTGGGATTCCGGCCTACGCGCTCTTCAACCAGATCGACCTCACGGACACGTTGCTCGCATTGATCCTCGTCTACCTGCCATACAACGTGGCACTCACGACGATCATGATGCGGGTCTACTTCGACGGCATACCGAAGGAGATCGATGAGGCGGCGGCGGTCGACGGCGCCGGCCGGTGGCGCATCCTGATCAGTGTAGTCCTGCCCGTCGCGCGGCCCGGGGTGGCGTCGGTCGCCATCATGTGCTTTCTCTTCTCCTGGAACAACTTCTTCTTCCCCCTCGTCCTGACCGGCAGCCGCGCGGCGACCATTCCGCTTGCGCTCCAGCAGTTCCTAGGCAGCTACACCTTGCAGTGGAATGAGGTGATGGCAGGTGTCACCTTGCTGTCACTACCTCTCATACTGCTCGCTCTGGTCTTCGGTCGATACATGATCGGAGGCCTCGCTGCTGGCTCGGTGAAGTGAAAGGGTGTCTGCTGTGTCGACTGGTTCCGGATCCAGGCCTCGCCCCAACATCTTGCTCATCTGCACCGACCAGCATCGATGGGATGTGCTGTCGGTCTACGGCAACGACGTCGTTCGAACGCCGCACCTGCAGGCGCTCGCCGATGCTGGGGTGGTCTACGACCACTGCTATAGCCCGAGTCCGGTCTGTGCCCCAGCTCGGGCGTCGATCCTTACCGGTAAGTACCCAAGCTCCCACCGACTGTGGGCGAATGGGGTGACGATTCCTGAGCAACCGCTTGCCAGCCGAGTACTCGCCGACGCGGGCTACAGGTGTGGGTTGATAGGCAAACGGCATCTGTCGGCGTGCTTCCAAGGGCGCACCGAAGAGCCTGTGAACGACGGCTTCTCGTACGTGCGCTGGGCGCATGACCCGTTCCACGGGGCGGCGGAGAACGCCTATCACGCGTGGCTTCGCGCTAAGCATCCGAGGCTTTGGAGTCAGGCGCGCGAGCAGGTCGTCACGCCGAACTCGCGCTACAAGCACCAACCCACGGCGTTCGACCGGATGCCTACCGAGGCTCACTACTCGACCTGGGTAACGGAAGAGACGGTCACCTTCCTTCGTGACCACAAGCGCCGCACCGAGCCCTTCTTTTTGTGGGTGAACTTCTACGACCCACACCATCCGTTCGTGGCACCCAAGGAGTACCTCGCGGCTTACCCACCTGGTTCGGTGCCGCCACCAGTAGGTGGGCCGGAGGAGCTCGCCAGCAAGCCGGCCATACAAGCCGAGGCGTCGAAGGCAAGCTATGCGGGCGCCGCCGCTGGGTTCGCCGACCACACGCCCGAGGAGATCGACGAGATTCGTCGGTCGTACTACGCGATGGTCGACCTAGTCGACGACAAGGTAGGCGAGATCCTTGCGGAGCTCGCCTACCTAGGTCTCCACGAGGACACGTTGGTCATCTTCACTGCTGACCACGGTGAGATGCTCGGTGACCATGGGCTGCTCCTCAAAGGCCCGATGATGTACGACGCCGCAGTGCGCGTGCCGCTTATTCTGCGTTGGCCGGGCATCGTGCCGGCCGGCGAGCGGCGGGCGGAGATGGTGGGCCTCCACGACCTCGCGCGCACCATCCTCACGGCCGCGGACCTTGATCCGCTTCCCGGCGACCAGGGCGTCGACCTCGTGGCAGTCGCTTGTGGGGCCGCGCAAGGGCGTGACTACGCCGTCGCAGAGTATCGCGACGCGGGGCACCCCTACGATCCGCCGGTGTACACCACGATGTACCGCACGCCGACCCACAAGCTCGTCGTCTGGCACGGTCAGCCGGCAACCGACCGAGCGCCCGACGGAGAGCTGTATGACCTTGTCGCGGACCCGGACGAGTGCGTGAACCAGTGGGCGAACCCCGACTACCAGGCTGTCAAGGCTGACCTACTGGGCGCTCTCCTGGACAGCGTCGTGGCGAGGGAGGACCGCAGTCCTGCGCGCCTGGCACCGTGGTAGCGCCGTCGCCGACATCTGAGTGGACAGGACAGCCCTGTCGGTCGGCTCCTCTCCCTTGCCGCTGGAGCTACCTCTGAGGGCCCTTGAGGCGCGGCTTGCGCACAGGTGGTGACGTCGCGAGGCGGGTCGCCGCGTGTCTTCCCGCCGTACGACAGGACGGTGTGTCCGCATGTCGCGTCCGCGTCCGAGGTAGGCGTGGGCCAGGAGGTGAGAGATGACGGGGCTGCTCCACCCACGCGAGATCGTTGCTGTTCGGCTCAGTGTCTAAGCAAACTGTATGTAGTTCGAGACGCGTGCACGTCTCCGCGACGGAGACATCGGGAACGCTACCGCTAAAACCCTTTGGATGGCAGTATGCTGGCCGCGGTTCCTGCTTCTGCTCCCTTCCCGCGGCCCTATCCGCAAAGTTGAGCCGCTTTGTAGCGTCAGCGCACAGATGAGGACGGGTATCCGTCGCGTCCGCTTCTATCTAGCGGAGACTGGTCGACTGCGGGGGAGAGTGGCGTGTTCAGTCAGTTGAGTCAATGCGTGCGGGGTCGATCAAGCAAAGGAAGATCAGTTCCAGGTCCGCGATTACTGACCCGTCAGGCCACATCGCCATTAGCTCTGTCGGGGTGAGTGGCGTTCGGTACGCCTCTTGCAGGACTGCTCGGGAGGTCCTTGCTGCCTTGATCGGCGAAGCGACGAACCAGTCGAACCCGGCTGTGGGTATGCCCACAGGTAGGAGCGGAGTAGAGGGTTCGCGCCCCGGTCTGAGAGGTAGTCGGCGATGGTCTCGTTGCGCCAATAGGGGACGCGCGCTTTTGCGTGTCGGGCGCAGTCTTCGATTGGGACGCCGGCGTCTATGGCTAGATGCAGCTCGGCGCGTACGAGCTCGTGGTAGTGGTCAAGGCGGGTTCGAGCGGCCAGTAGTTCATCGTCGGGTGCCACGTAGAGTGGTAGCGCTTGTGCGAGTCCCTCAAATAGCACCTGCTGGTTGGAGTGAACGCAGAAGATCCGCACCCATGGCACGTCTTCTTGGGCGCATCGGGCTGAGATGTTGGCTGCCTGCAGGGCGTGTGCCAGTAACTCGTGCAGCTCGAATTGGAGGGCGTGCACCCGGGGTGAATCTTGCTTTCCGGAGATTCAGGCGTAGCCGCGTGGGGGGAGTTGTCAAGTCTTCTGTGTAAGTTAGGGCAGCGTTTTCTCCTTCTTGTGCTCGGTGTTCTGGTTACTGTCGGTGGTCAGAGGGTGAGCCGGTCACCGAAGATCACGGCGAGGTGGTTGAGCGCAGCCTTCCAGCCCCAGGTGCCGGTGCCGCGGATCCCTCCGCCGTCGATGTGCCGACCGCTGACGTTGCGTATCCCGAGATACAGAAGCTTGTATGCTGATTCTTCGTTCGGGAAATGCCCTCTGTTCTTGATGATCTTTCGTAACTGGAAATTCAGTGACTCGATCGCGTTTGTGGTATAGACCACTCTCCTTATCTCTTTCGGATACTTGAGGAATGGGATAAACTCTTCCCATGTCCGGTCCCAGGCGGCGAGCATTCCCGGGTATTTGCGTCCCCACTCGCTGCGCAGCTTCTCCAAAGCTGCCTTGGCGGCTTGTTCGTTGACCGCGCAGTAGATGGGTTTGAGTGCCGCGGCGACGGCTTTACGGTCTGAATACGAGACGTATTTCATCGAATTTCTAATCAGATGAATGACACACGTTTGGACCTCGGCCTTGGCCCACACGGTGGTGATCGCGTCCGGCAGTCCGGTCAACCCGTCGCAGCAGACAATCAGCACGTCGTCCACACCCCGGTTGCGCAGCTCGGTGAGCACGGTCAGCCAGTAGGCCTTGCTCTCACCTTCGCTCGGGCCGATCCACATGCCCAGAACGTGCTTGTAGCCGTCGAGGTCGACGCCGGTGACGATGTAGACCGGCCGCTTGCACACCACGCCCTCGGTACGGATCTTGACCACCAGGGCGTCGATATACATGATCACGTACATCGAGTCCAGCGGCCGGTGCTGCCAGTCTGCGATCTCCTCGCCGACCACATCGGTGACCCGCGACACCAGCTCCGGTGACACCTTCGCCCCGTAAACTTCTTCCAGGTGCGCCCGGATATCCCTGGTGGTCATGCCCCGCGCATACAACGACAAGATCATGTCGTTGACTTGACCGAGCCGGCGTTGCCCTTTCGGCACGATTTTCGGCTCGAACTCGCCGTTACGATCACGCGGCACGTTGATCCGCACCGGTCCGCTATTCGTCGTTACAGTCTTCGGATACGAGCCGTTCCGCGAATTCGGTGAACCACGTCCGGCCGGATCGCCCTTCGCATAGCCAAGATGGTCATCCATCTCGCCCCCGAGCGCCCGCTCAAGAAACGCTTTCGTCATCTGATTCAAAAGCCCGTTCGCGCCATCCAACGGCGTATCCGAAGCCTCGGCATCAGCCAGAATCCGATCAATCGCCTCCGGCGACACCAACGCCGCCAACCGCCTCGCAGCCGCCTCCGCCGGCGTCTCGTCCTGCGACCCTTCCGAGGACACTTCCGCGCTCACAGAGCGTTCCCTTCTAGCAGCAGGCGCCCAGGCCTGCCACCCGGTCAGGCCGCCCTACTTACACAGAAAATCTTGCACCCTCGCGTGGGGGCCTCGCCCATCGAGCCAGTATGACCAGTACTGGTCGACTTCGACTGTCTCGATTGTCAGGTTGATCTTTGCAGTCACTCCAGTGATTTGGCGGACGGCTGGTTCGAGTTGTTCGGCGGCTTGGCGAATGGTTTCTGGCGCGTCCTTTGTGGGGATCTCTTCTTCGAGCCTGGTCAGCTCGTTCTCGGTCGATTCCCCCAGGGGATCCCTAGCGCTTCTAGGCACTTGATGGATCTGTCTCTGCAGGCCTCAACGTGGGCCGTGGGCCTGCCCCGTGACTGGCACCCTTGTGTTGTTCGAATGTAGGCGTCGAGTGGTGCCCTGTCGCCCATGAGGGCTTGAAGATAGGCCAGGTGGCTATCGATCCGTGCTACTAGCGCTGGCTTGGCGGCGTCTGATGCAGCTTTGCGTAGTTGCTGTAGCCGCTTGTAGACGTCTAGGCGGTCTCTTGCCGGCCGGATGTCGTGGGCTGGTGGGCAGAAGTCGAAGTCGATGATTGGGCTCGTGCCGCGCCTGACCACGTACTGGTCCCAGCAGCGAAGAGTGTCTTCAACTTCGCTACGAATGTCCACGGTCAAAGCCCCATCGCAGAGTGACGGCTTGATTCGAGTGAAGGTGGTCGCGCGTCAGGGTTATCGAGACCCCGGTGTCGGCGGATGTACACATCAGTCCAGCGCCTGACGATACCACTATCCATGGTTCGAAAAGCCGAGGGCGAGTATCCCTTGCTGATGCTCGGCCAACCGGGACGCCATCTGGCACCTGGGGTTTGGTCGGACGCGAGCAGACGTCACCGCGCCGACCGTGGAGGACCTACTCGTCCTGTACCTCGGCCTGAGGGTAGACCGACGGCGTCGTCACCGGCTCGTCGAGAACGGCGGCGCCGTAGTCCCCGCGCGCAACCCATAATGGGACCGTTGGGGTATCACCATCGACGAGCCGACGGGTTCCGTCTCGTCCTCAGCACGCGCAGCTGTCGACCCTTACCCCGGTTAGTCTCGCAGTGGCTGTCCCGCGGACTCCTTCGACCGCAACACCGCCACGGTGGAGATGAGCGCCAGCATCGTCATGTACAACCCTGGTGCGAATACGGTGCTGCCGGTGAGGGAGATCAGCCAGGTGAGCACGAACGGCGCCGTGCCGCCGAAGATGGCAACGGAGAGCGCGAACGGCAGCGCCAGACCGGTGTAGCGGACGCGGGTGGGCACCAGCTCCGCCATGTACGCAGTCGCCGGTCCCGAGATCGCGCCGAGACCGAGACCGAACAACGCACCCACGAGCACCACGACCGCGACCGAGCGGAGACCGAGCATCAGGTAACCCGGGTAAGCAAACAGCAGCAGCCCGACCGCACCGCCGATCATCACCGGCTTCCTCCCGATGCGGTCGGACAACGCACCCATCATCGGCGCCGACACCGCGTAGAGCACGTTACCCGCGAGGCTCGCGAGCAGTGCCGCGGTAAGCGACATGTGCACTTCCTCGGACAGATACGTCGGTAGGTACTGCACGGTCGCGTACCCGCCAGCCGTCCAAGCGACGATTGCGCAGAGCGCCTTGAGCAGCGTCCACTTGTGTGACTTCCACACCTCACGAAGCGGCGCCTGCGCCTGCTTGCTCTGCCGCTCGACGTACTTGTATCGCGGCGTCTCCTCGACGCGCAGCCGCAGGTACAGCGCGATCAGACCGAGTGGCGCGGCGATGAGCAACAACGGTCGCCAGCCCCAGGTCTCTAGCTGCTCCTGGGTCAGCACCGCGCTGGTCAGCGCGCCGAGTCCCGACACGACCGCGAGCGAGAGACCGGTCGTAGCCGGCTGCAGGCTGCCGTAGAGACCACGTCGATTTGCCGGTGCGAACTCGACGAGCAGCGATGCGGCACCGCCGTACTCGCCGCCACCGGAGAAGCCCTGCACTACGCGGCACAGCACCAAGAGCACGGCAGCGGTGACGCCGATCGAGCTTGCAGGCGGCAGCAAGCCGATACAGGTCGTCGCTCCCGCCATCATCAGGACCACGACGATGAGGGTGTTGCGGCGTCCGTACCTGTCACCGAACCACCCGAAGACCGCCGCACCCAGCGGGCGAAAGAAGAACGCGACGCCGAACGCCGCGAATGTCGCCAGCAGAGCGTACGTGCGGTTCTCGCTCGGGAAGAACACCGTGGCGATGACTGGCGCGAGATAGGTGTAGATCGCGTAGTCGTACCACTCGATGAAGTTGCCCGCGGCGCTCGCCAGCACGGCACGCCGGCTCGGCGCCGACCGCGTCGGCGTGGTCACGGCGGTCATGACGCCCCTCCGAGCAACGCGTCCTCGCGCGCGAGCAGGTCGTCGAGCAACGCTCCGCGCTCACTGCCCGAGACGAATTCGAGCCTGCGCACTCCCAACGGGTCCACCTGTGTACGCAACACCTGCAGCTCCTTCACGGTTGGAACGATCGTCTCCGGTACCTCGTCGGCTTCGACGGAGAACCCCGTCTGCTCGCAGACCTGCTCGACGGTCACCCCCGGATGGACGGACACCAGCCGCAGCCGTCCCTCGTCGTGGTCCAAGCGGAACACGGCAAGGTCGGTGAGCACTTCGACTTCGCCGGGACGCAACCCGGCGGCGGTGCGGTCAGCATCGGTGAGCACGCCGCGCGCGGCGCTGCTCACTTGCACCTCGTCCACCAGCGTCAGCGGCGAGTGCCGCGTCGTGTAAAGGACGAAGTTCTGATGCAGGTTGGCGACATCCGCCATCCCGCCCTGCCCTGGCAGCCGCACCCTGCGACCGCTCGGCGACGTCACCTCGACGGTGTTCGTGCGACCGCGTGCATCGACCTGTGCGACGGCGACGACCTCGTAATCAACCCTGCCCTGCTGGTAGTAGACGTGGTAGGAGTCCTCGCCGCCACAGTGCGCCGCAGCGGACCTGAAGTCGAGCGCCTCGCCGAGCGCGGGCAGCAGTGGGCGGTCGCCGACGTCGATGTAGCCGCCGCTCGTGGTCAACATGGTGAGACCGGGGGCGTGCGTCGCCTTCGCCAGAAGGTACGACGCCATCGCGAGCGGCGACACCGCGCCGGCGGAACAGACGGTGTCGTTGTCGTACTTGCGGGCGAGCCAGCACACCATGATCTCGTCGACCGACGGTGGCGCGTCGAGGTCACCTACTGGCTCCGGCGCAGGCGTGTAGCCGTGCTCGATGACGTCCGCCGCCGCCTTCGCGAGCAGCCGCGCACGGTCCGGAGCCGGTGGCGACAACTTCGGCCACGGATCCGCGCTCAGCTCGCGGATGCGCGGGAAATCGGCGACATAGAACGGCAGACACGACGAGGGGTACGCCCCTTGGGGCACGACGGCGACCGCGTCGACGAACTGGCGTGGCACGACCACTGAATGCGGCAGCCTACCCAGCTCGTTCGTCGGTACCACTCGCTCGACGGAGACCACGACGCGCCGCGCGGAATAGACCAGGCTGATGTCGAGGCCGCGACTCCCGGCGATCTCGACGTTCCCGTACTTATCCGCCTGTTGCGCGTGCACGAGCGCGACGTCGAGTGGCAGCGCGTCCACATACCCGACGGGCACGCCGGCACGCGGATCGGTGCTCTCGCCGTAGTGGGTGGTGCGGCGTGGCAGATCCGAGCCGACCGGTCGTTGGAGCGGGAGCGAAGGCAACCGTTGCGCGGCCGCGTCGAGCGCCTGGATGAGCATCAACGCGCTCATCTCCTGCACCTCGGCGAGCTTGTCGTTCTCTAGCAGCTGCCGGAACCGCGGCGGCACACCGAACACGTCGAGGCTGGAGAAGCAGAACGTCAACCGGTCGACGATTCCTTCGTCGCGCAGCAGGATCTCGAGCGGCAGCCCGCCACCCCAGCTGACGTAGTGCAGCTCGCGTCGTCCCGCGGCGGCAAGCGCCTCGATGAGTGCGAGCGGCAAGCGCGAGAACAAAGCGCCACCGACACCGACGGTGGCTCCGTCATCCACCCAGTCACCGATCTGATCGATACTGATCCACGCGGTGCTCGTCATCCTCAAGTCCGTCTTTTCATGTGACGACGCCCTGCTCGACCAGTTGCCGTACGCGTTCCTCGGAGTACCCGAGGCGCTCGGTGAGGACCGTCTTGGTGTCGCCGCCGAGCAGCGGCGCGGGGCGTGGCGGCGTACGTTCCGCGGCGGAGAACCTGATCGGGTTGCCGAGCACCTTGACCTCTCCTGCCTCCGGATGCTCGTACGACGTGATCATCTGGTTGTGCCGTATCTGTGGGTCCTCGACGACCATGGAGTAGTCGTTCACCTCGGCACACCAGACATCCTCGGCGAGCAGGATGTCGAGCCACTCCTTCGTCGTCTTGACGAGGAACCTCTCGGCAAGACGTGACCGAACGTCGTCCCTGCCTTCGAGCACGTTGTTCGACGTGACGTCCTCGTACCCGTCGACGCCGACGAGACGCGCGACGACGTCCACCCGGTTCATCGCGAGCGCGATGTACCCATCGGCGGTTCGGTACACGCCGTACGGCGCGCCGAGGAACGGGTTCGGCACGCCGTTCGCGCTTCGCTCTGGTTGCACGCCGGTGTTCAGGTACGTCACCAACTCCTGCGCCTGCAGCGCGAGGATCGAGTCGAGCAGGTTGACGTCCACCCGCTGTCCCTTGCCGGTGACGTGCCTGTGGTGCAACGCACTCAGCACACCGATGACGATGTGCATTCCGGCGGCGAGATCGGCGATTCCGATGCCGACGGGCACCGGCGGATCGTCAGCAGTGCCGTTGAGATAAGTGAGACCGGTGAGCGCCTGGACGAGCAGGTCCTGGCCGGGACGCTCCCGGTAAGGGCCGTCCTGTCCGTACCCGCTGCTCGCGCAGTACACGAGCCGTGGGTTGACCTCGGCGAGCCGGTCGTACCCGATGCCGAGGCGTTCCATGACACCAGGACGGAAATTCTCGATCAGCACATCCGACTGCTCGACCAGCCCGAGCAGGATCTCCTTTCCCGCGTCGGTCTTCAGGTCGATCGCGATGCTCCGCTTGTTCCTGTTGAGCGAGAGAAACGACGTGCTGTGTCCGTTGAGGTACGCGTTCGCCATGGCGAAGTGCCGCATCCAGTCACCCTTGGGTGGCTCGACTTTGATCACGTCCGCCCCCATGTCACCCAGCATCTGGGTGGCGAACGGCCCCTGCGCGAGCTGACTGAGGTCGAGGACGGTTAGTCCCGCCAACGGTCCAGACATCCGAAGCTCTCCCGCAGAACCACGTAGGTAATCGGTTATCCACGATGGATGGGATGGTGTTAGACTGTCAAGGGGGTTGGCGAGTACGTTGACGTGCAAGCTGGCGAGTCACACGGTGGTGCTGTCGACCAACCGTTACCGCTTCCTGGGAGCGGGCCCCGTGGATCGCCTGGTCACCAGGCGCGGCGCGGGCTCGGTCACCAACTCGTCCCGAGGTGCACCGCCGGCCAACTGGTCGGCTAGACCTCGCACGGCGGCGCGACCGAGTTCGGCCAGCGGCATCACAATGGTGCTCAGTGGAGGCTCGTACAGGTCCACGAGCGGCATGTCGTTCAACGCGAGCACGGACAGGTCGTCGGGCACCGCGAGTCCGCGTTGTCGTGCTGCGTACATGACGCACAGCCCGACCCCAGGAGTGTCCGCGAACACCGCGGTGACGCCCGTGTCTACCAGCTCTCCTGCCGCCTCCAACGCCTCGTCGTCTTCGAGGCTCGGCTCGACGACCAGCTCCGGCGGGTTCAGACCGAGATCGGTGACCGCGGTGCGGAAAGCCTCCTCGCGGCGCCGCCCCGGCTCCAGGTGCACCGGCGCGCACAGGTGGCCTATGCGCTCATGACCGAGCTCGTACAGGTGCTGCGCTGCGAGTCGGCACGCTGAGACGTCGTCCATCACGACGTTGCGCGAGGAACCGGGAACGGCACGGTTCACGAACACGTGTGGGATCTCGTACTTGCGCAGGTCGTCGAGTAACGGTAAGCCGTCGCGCGCGCTCGCGACCATCAGACCGTCGATCCTGCCGCCGAGCACGAGCTGCGCGAACGCATCGTCGTCGGCCTCATCCTCCCGATCCTCGATGAGCAGCACCGAGTAGCCGAGTGCTCTCGCCTCGCGCATCGCGCCGTGCAGTATCACTGCGAACACCGGGTTGGTGAGCGTTGGCACGACGAACCCGAGCGCTCCCGTCTGCGCACTGCGCAGGCTGCGTGCGACGGCGTGCGGTCGGTACCCGAGTTCGGCGGCGGCGGCGTGCACACGCCGGCGCAGCTCGTCACTCACTCGGAGGCTGGGATCACGGTTGAGGATGCGGGACGCGATCGGCTTGCTCGTGCCCGCCTTCGCCGCGACGTCAGCGAGCCTGGGCCGCGCCGCGGCGACCGGGACGGGACGCGGCTTGCCTTTGCGTCCGGAATCGCTCATGTCATCACGACCTGCTGCCAGAGTGCGCGGAGGGAGTCCGCGATCTGCTGCACCGGTTCACGGGCGCGCATCGCTGCGTGCAGCAGCTCTCCCGCGCGCTGCTGGAACGCCGGGTAGCCGACGACCCGTGGCCTGACCAATGCGGCGTCGAGAGTCGCGAGCGTCTGGGTGTAAAAGCTCGCCGTGGTGGCGTTGACGTGGGCGTCGAGCCACGCCTTGCGGTGTCCCGGCTGCCCACCGCTCGCAGCATACGTGCCGCGCTGGAAGTCCGGGCTGACCACGAACGCAGCGAACTCGGCGGCGAGCTCGGGATGCGCTGTCCTACTCGACACCGCGATCCCGACCCCGCCGAGTATGGTGCCGACCGGCTTGCCGGTCGAGCTCGGCGCATTCGCGAACGCGACGAGATACGGACGCTCACCTGCACGCGAGTACGTCGAGTACCCGAAGACGTAAGGCACATAGCAGATGTGCGGCGTGGCTGTCGGCGCGCTCATCTCATCGAGCAAGCCGATCGGGTCGAGCTCGAGCGACCGCGGGTCGGCGAGATCGAGCAGCTCGTACAGGCGCTCACACGCCGAGGCAAGCACATCGCGCGCGGGTCCGTCCTCACCCCACCATGCCGGACGACCGTCCAGGTGCGGCGTGCGGTCGTCCGCCTGGTCGTGGCAGAGCGAGACGAGCGTCGAGTACAGGTGCGTAGGATTCGCCGCGATTGCGATGGTTGTGTCGGACGCGAGCGCACGCACGTCGTCCCACGACCTTGGCACCTCGGTCACGGCATCGGGTCGGTAAGCGGCGACCTGCGCCGCCGCGTCCATCGCCAGCGCCCACTGCTTCCCCTGCCATTGGTAGCTGGCGTGGCTTCGACCGACGCTACCGTCCGCCTGTTCGGCGATGAGGTCGGCTGAAAGGTACTCGCAGAGCGGCAGGAACGCGCGGTCGGCGTACGCGGTACCGATGAACGGGTGGTCGATGGCGAGCAGGTCGAACCGCTGGGCGAGCTCGGTGACCGGTGTCTCCTCGAACTCGGCGAGGCTACGCGCCTGCCAGCTGACCTCGACGTCCGGATGGAGTGTTGCGAATTCCGCGCTCGCGGCACGCAACGGCGCCACCCCGCGCGTATGGTTCCAGGTCATCCCTCGCAACGAGATCATCGACGCCCCACCTTTCCCTCGCGTCCGCACAGCAATTTACGGGAATAGGACATCCCGGCGGTGATGGGGCACGAGCGACGCCACAGGGCAGGCGGCCGACCAAGGCCTTCCAAGTCACCAGGGTGAGGTGTAGGACGGTGGGCGGGAGAACCGGCTCAGCTGCAGGTGCAGCGTGATCTGGGTGCTCGGTCCGAGTCGCACCTGCGGCCACGGGCCATCGACGGGACGCTCGTGTCGTTGCGTCCTGGAGACCACCGTCGCCCGCTCGATCGTGTGCTCGGCGAACGCTCCCGCCTGCACGACGACTCGCGCTGCGCTCGCTCAGCACAGTTGACGACGGTGACGGTGGCCGAGGTCGCGTCGACCTGGTCGACCAGGGCTGCGACGTCGGGCGGGAGGCCCGGACGCCGCGCCTGCCTGTCGTAGTAGCGGACTGTCTCGTGCTGCAGCCCGCCGTGGTAGAGGTGGAGCGGCGCGCCGAACATCAGTTGGACGAGACCCTCGACGAAGATGGGGCTCTTGTCCTGCCAGTGGTGGATGTCCCAGTCGGCGGGATTCCCGTCGTCGTGCGCGATCTCGTCTAACCGCCGGAGCAGTTGGGCGTGGTTTACGTCGAGGATCTGTGCCGGGTAGTCGGGCTTGCGCCCCAGCAGGAAGGCCAGCCAGTGGTGGCTGTTCGCCGCGCTGTTGGCTTTTGCGATCCGATCGGTGGGCACGCCCCAGCCATCGCTCCCAGATAGCCGGAGCACCCGCTCGAGGTCGTCCGGGTCGTGCGACAGGCTCCAACAGGCGACAGGCACGCGAGGGTCGGGCGGGCGGTAGTCGGTCCAACCGGTGTCACGATGTCGGTGCGGCACCACCCAGGTGCCGCCGTCGTCATGGCCCAGTGCCCACAGTGCGTCGAGCTGGCTCCGGACGAGGTCGAGGGCAGTGGTGCCGCCGCCGAGCAGGGCGGCGTTCATCGAGCCGATTGCGACCGCCTCCACCAGTTGGGAGGCACCGTGCGGCCAGCGCCAACCGTAGTAGCCGCCCCACCACTTGCCTTGCATGTACTGGCCGATGACGTCGTCCAATCCGACGTTGTCGGGGATGATCCCGCCGTTGCGGTGGGTTCGCTGCTGCCATGCGTCGTGGTAGTCGAGCACCCAGCGCCGGTAGCGCTCGTCGCCGGTGAGCAGGTACGCGTGGGCGAGCAGGCTGCCTTGGGTGACAGGGCACGACCGAGGCCTGTTCGCGCGCATGGTGCTTCAGTTCGCGTGATTCACGGCGTCGACCACTGTCGTTCCAGGTTCCGGCCACCGTGGGGGCCGAGCGATTGAGGTGGAACTCCCCCAGTCACCGTCAGCGCAGGGCAGGATGGGGTCCGATGCTCGAAGGTCGACGACCTCGGCGGGTCTCATGGCGGCATAGTAGATACAGCCGAAGAAGGCAACCAGGTAGATCAGCGCTGCGGCTCCCGACCGCATCACAGGCGGTTTGCGCATGTGCCGTTGGGCGAGTAGGCGTACGAAGAGCAGGAGGCCGACCGCGGTCAGGGCGAATGCTGCAAGCTGGAATCCGACTCCCAAACCGAGCGCGGCGACCAGCGCCGCGACGAGGCCTGCCGCGGCGAAACGTCGTCGGACGTTCAACGTGCCGCCGTCAGCGCGGAGCCTGGATTGCCGAAGGCCAGCGGAACCGGGACTCCTGTTCGTGTCAGCTCGCTCTTCGATCCGCCGAGAAAGCGACGTCACGCTGCGACTCGAGCGAGTGAAGCCTTTTTACGAGAGCGGAGTGAATGTTGTCGTATGCCGTGCTGCCAAGTGCCAGCCTGAACGGCGGATGCGCGTCATCGGCAGCCGCGTTGATCGCGTTGACGGTATTGGCAGCGTCGCCGCGAATGACGAATTCACCGCTGAAGATCGCGCGGCGCACTTCGCCCGCGGGCGTGTGCTCGTACACGTCCATGGGGTTGGCGCGATCCAACGCGGTCCCAAAGCTAGTGCCTGTCGGCCCCGGCTCTGCGATGACGAAGTCGATGCCGAACGGTGCAACCTCCTGCGCAACCGATTCGATGAAGCCCTCGACGCCCCACTTGCTGGCGTGATACAGACTGAAGCCCGGATAGGCGATCTGCCCGCCCTCGGAGGAGACCTGCACGATCCGACCTCCACCCTGTGCCCGCAAGTGCAAGATGCTGGCCCGAATCAAGTGGATCGTGCCGGTGAGATTGGTCGCGAGCTGCCGATCGATCTGTTCGTCAGTGAGCTCTTCCGCCGCGCCGAACAGGCCATATCCGGCGTTGCTGACGACGACGTCGATCCGGCCGAAGCCCGCAAACGCCTCATCGACGATGGCGCGAATCGCGGCCACATCTGTGACGTCCAGCAAGGCGACGTGGAGTTGTTCGCCGTGTGCTGCAGAGAGATCCGACAGCGCTTCCCTGCGCCGAACGGTCCCGACCACGCGATCGCCTCGACGGAGCAACTTCTCCGCCATGATTCGCCCCAAGCCGGATGAGGCGCCCGTGATCAGCCACGTTTTCATCTTGCGAACTCCAATTGGATCCGATGCTTCTCCTGTGAGCGACAAGATAGATGTTTGCCAATCTGTGCTGGTTTGTCGCCCGAAGCTCGCGAATCGAGTGTGAGCACCTCGGCGATGCCGGCGCCAAGGCGACGACAAACCAAACGACCCACATGGCGCCTGGGGCTCACCGCCAGCGCTGGGTCGGTGTGGGATCCGCTCGGGTCCGTGACACGAGACACATCGACTCGTGCCTGTCACGGTAGCGCCGGTTCAGTCGTACGACCGCATTCGGACAGCATTTCCCGTGGCCGGACGGGCGGCGCCGGACAGGCACCCGCCTCGGCTACGGGAGTGGCGGTGCTTGTCTTGCCAGCCGCGAGGCTGACCCGCGGTCTGGAACTCCTACCGTCCCCTGATCCAGGGGCCGCAGCGGATGATCCACTACTCTGCGGCCATGACGCTGCTGGAGGATGTGACGCTGGACGGTTTCGTCGGTGTGGTGACCGGGATTGCCGGTGTTGTGACCGGAATCGGGGGTCTGATCGTCTCGATCATCAGCTGACGAGGCTCGCGGCGTGAGGCCAAGCGTTCGGCGGATGCCGCCGAGCGGGCGACGAAGCTGGCGGAGGAAGAGGCACGCAGGCACGACGTGACCTGGGAGCTCCAGAACGTCGGAGCAAGCCACTTCGAGGTGATCAACCGGAGCATTCGGGACACCGCATACTTCGTGCGTGTCAGCCACCCTCGCCTAGATGCCCCGGGTCACATCGTCGAGGTGGAGGAGGTCGGGCCCGGCAGCGGGGTCGGGTTTTATACCGAGCCTAGGCGCGGGGGAGTCGCCGATAAGGAAAGTCGCCCGGTCGAGATCACCTGGTATGCAGACCGTGACAAGTCCGGCGACAAACTCATAGCCGCGAGAGCATTGCCGTGGGGGCGTGAGAGCATTGTCGTTCTGATCAACCCGTCCACCGTGCGGGCGGTTCTGGTCATCTGCGGCTTCCCGCTCAACGCGACGCTGCCGGGTCTCCCCGTCCGGAAACCGTGGGGAACCACCCGGAACCTACGTAGTCCACTACGTAGGTTTCCGCGCTCCTCTTAAGAATTCGGGGCCTTGGCGCTAGGTATATGACATGCCAGATAGCGCCAAGAGGTGGCGGCGGCGTGCTGAGCGGGCTGAGGCCATCCTCAAGGCGGTGACGATGCTCTGCGAAGACGTTCGCCGGGAACATGATGAGTACTCACCGCTTGAGCGACGATTCGCGGCGCGGGTCGCGGACATGATCGACTACATGTCGGACGTCGGTGATCCCGCCGGTTGATGACTCCTGATCCAGACGGCGCCGCGCACATGCTGCTACGCCGAAGCTAGTAGTCGCGTTCGTCAATCGGAAGGCTCGTTAGGTTGTTTTGGCGCAGCCGGCCCGTTCGGTAGAGCTGATCCTCCGGCGGCCAGGCGCATGAGATCGGAGTCGAGGTCGATCGTCAGCTCGGTTCCTCCAGCGCTGCCGAACTCGTGCTGGTAGCTTCCCCATGCGTTCTGCTTGATCTGGTCGGCGAAGCGGCTTTCCATCAGCAGGGTCAGTTCAAAGGCGGCGCGCTCGATGCGTTTGTCGAGGTCTGGGCTGCCCCAGTCTTCGGTCGCTGCGAAGACGGAGGTCGGCGCGGTCAGGGTGCGCAGGAACGCGAAGAGCGGGCGCATCTGGTCGTCTGCCACCAGGGCATGGCGGGCGGTTCCGGCGGTGGCGGCGAGCACGACGGGTTTGCCGATGAGCAGGTCGTTGTCGAGGACTTGGAAGAACGACGTGAACAGGCCGCTGGGGCCGGCTTTGTAGACCGGAGTGCTGGCGATGATTCCGTCCGCCTCGAGCAGGGCGGCCGTCGCCTTGCGCAGTTTGGGGCCGATGTGCTGCGATACCAGCGCAGCGGAGATTTCGTTGGAGAGCTCACGCAGATCGAGGGAGCCGACCGTGACGGCACACCCACGTTCGTCGGCGATCTTGACGACGCGCGCCGCGATCCGGTCGGCGAGCATCCTGGTGGACGAAGGGTCGCTAACGCCGGCACTGATCACGGTGAGCCGGTGCTGATTAGCCCTGTGCGGTGCGCTCATGTACCTATGTCCTCCAGATTCGCCGGCGGGGCGGTGGGCGCCCCATGCCGGGCCAGTTTGCGGCAAAGTCTTTCCAGTTGCTCGAGCTCATCGGTGTTGAGCTGCGCGCTCACCGCGCGCGCCACGCTGCGCGCGTGCTTGCGGCCCACCTCCCGTTGCTGTTGCCTGCCAGCGTCGGTGAGCGACAGCAGCACGCCGCGTCCGTCGGAGCGGTCGGCCTGGCGCTCCACTAGTCCGCGTTCGACCAGCCGATCCACCATGCGCGATAGTGCCGGCTGGCTGAGCAGCACGTGACGGTTGAGCTCGTTCAGCCGAATGGGCTCTCGGCATTTCGACAAGGTGTAGAGCACGTCGTACTCGCGCATCGAGACGTCTCGCCAGATGTCTTCGGCGGCGAACGAGCGCATCAGCGCCGCATGGGCAGACAGCAGGGCCTCCCACGCCTCGTTGGCCAGCCGGCTTCGGTTCCGCATCACAGGCTCGGGTAGGTGACCGTAAGCTGCGGATCGCTGTCCTGGTACGGCGAGCCGCCGGTGACGTTGTCGCCGCGGTTGGGGTTCGGCCGGGGCTGGCGCGGCGGCGCGTCGCCGTACTTGGCCTTGACCAGGCGCTCATGAGTAGGCGGCTCGGCCGCCTCGGGGTCGCGCAGGGCGGCGAACTCCTTGCGCAGGGTTGGGATGACCTCTTCGCCAAGCAGATCCAGCTGGTTGAGCACAGTCTTCAGCGGCAGGCCGGCGTGGTCGATCAGGAACAGTTGACGCTGGTAGTCGCCGAAGTGCTCACGGAAGGTCAGCGTCTTCTCAATGACCTCTTGCGGGCTGCCGACCGCCAGCGGCGTCGTCGCGACGTAGTCCTCCAACGACGGACCGTGTCCGTAGACGGGCGCCTCGTTGAAGTACGGGCGGAACTCCTTCCACGCGTCCTGGGACCGCTTGGCGATATATGCTTGGCCGCCCAACCCGACGATCGCCTGCTTCTGTGAGCCGTGGCCGTAGTGGGCGAAGCGCTGCCGGTAGAAGCGGATCAGCCGTTGGAAGTGCTCTTTGGGCCAGAAGATGTTGTTGGCGAAGAAGCCGTTTCCGTAGTACGCGGCCTGCTCGGCGATCTCGGGGGTGCGGATGGAACCGTGCCAGACAAACGGTGGCACGTCGTCGAGCGGCCGCGGGATGGAGGTGAAGCCTTGCAGGGGCGTGCGGAACCGGCCCTGCCAGTTCACGACGTCTTCGCGCCACAGCCGGTGCAACAGGTTGTAGTTCTCCAGCGCCAGTGCAAGGCTCTGGCGGATGTCTTGCCCAAACCACGGATAAACCGGCGCCGTGTTGCCGCGGCCAAGCATGAGGTCGACCCGGCCTTTCGCCAAGTGTTGCAGCAGCGCGTACTCCTCCGCGATGCGCACAGGGTCGTTGGTGGTGATCAGCGTCGTCGCGGTGGACAAGATGATGCGCTCGGTCGTCGCGGCGATATAGCCCAGCAGCGTGGTCGGCGAGGACGAGAAGAAGGGAGGGTTGTGGTGCTCCCCGATGGCGAAGACGTCCATCCCCACTTCCTCGGCCTTCTGCGCGATCCGCACAACGGCGTCGATGCGCTCGGCCTCGCTCGGCGTCTCGCCGGACACGGGGTCGCGCGTGATGTCGCTGACCGAGAAGACTCCGAACTGCACGATGCTTCCCTTCACGCCGGGTAGCTGCCCGCCGTCCTCGACAGGCGCTGACCAGATGTATGCGTTTGCATCTACTCGGAACAGTAGCAGGCGCGTGCCTATTCCACTCTCCTGCAGGGCCCAGTTGTCTCGCGGCTGTCTCGACTGCGACGTGGCACGCCGATGGACATTTCGTGCAGGACACGTAGAGGAAGCGGGATGATCTCGGCTCTGATCGTTGGCGCCATCATCGGAATCGTTCCCCGGCGGGAGAACCTCTGCGCCGTGGCCGGCCGTAACAGATCTGCGCGTGCCCGCGGCGGGTGTCAGATGCACCAAGGGCGGTGGTGCCGGTCCGGCACCGGGAGGGATCCGGGTGTGCTAGGTCGCCGAGCCGGTGACGTGCTCAGCATCGTCCATACACCCACCTGGGCACGAGGCGGCGGGTAGTGCCTGCCGAACTGGATTAGAGGCGAACAGGTCTTGACCTTGAGCGCAAGGTTGAGGCGCACCGCACTCACGGTACGGCCTGCCCACTGAGGATTGATCCAGCCTGGGTGTTGTCCGGGAAAGGGATCGTGGAAAGCGGTCTCGAGGTTGAGATAGGTGTTCTGGCACGGTTGCTGGCTGCCGCTTAGAGCTGAACCGGCGTATGAGACCGATGGGCCTGCGATCCCTGGTGTTGCACTGTTGGGAGGCGATCCTGCGTGGTTCAACTGCGAGACAGCAATCTGAAGAAGGCATACAACGAGCTGGCTGACTTTCGGCGGGCGATCGGCGTGCTCCAGCTAGGCAATGTCGGAACTGCTCCTGATCATGTCGCAGAGATTCTGGGCTGGATCGACTGGGACCAGTACAAGCCATGGGACAGTGCCAATCAGATCGGCCGAGCTGACTGGCCGGCCAGTGCCATCGGTGAGCTCAAAACGGTCTTGACCGACCTGCCCAGGCAATGTCACGAGCTGGCCCAGGTGTGGCAGGGCGCTGCGGCAGATGCGTTCCAGGAGTTCGCCAAGAACGTCAGCGACAACATAGGTGACGTCGTGGAGAAGCTTGAGGCCACCGTGAAGATCATGTCTTCCGGCGATGGGAGTGTCCATCAGGCGATGATGGACCTGACCAGGAACGTGTGGAAAACAGCAGGCGAGATCGCGGATGACCCGAAGGTGAGAAAGGCGATCAGCGACATCGTCAACGTCAGCAAAGACGAACAGGATCGCAAAGATGCCCAGCTGGAGCTGCTCGGTGGGATCGAACGCCTCAAGCAGAGCGTGATCAAACAGGTGGATCGGATAGATGAGGATGTGTTGTCCCTTCTCCGGCCGGTCACCGACTCGATCAGCTTGAAGGATCCTTTGCCGTCCGCGACGCGGCCACCAGGCAAGACCAGGATGGCGGACGCTAGCATCGCTACCGCGAAGCGGGATCAGATCCTGTCCTCGATCGCGGGTATCAGACGGTCGTCAAAGAAGCTGCACCAGGCATGGCACGCCATCTCCACCTATGACTTTGGAACCTCGGCGAATGCCCAGGAGGTCGTCAAGGCCTGGAGGCAGGCGATCGCGTCGCGGTCCGACGAGGTACACAAGTGCTACAGGTGGGGTAAGGCGATGTACGCCGGTGTTACCGCCGCGATGTTTAAGTACTACGAGTCCGAGAACGAGAATCACCGTCAGATGGTGAACGTCGCCTGGGAGCTGGACATGCTCTCCCACTACTCCCGCAGCAGCTGGTACGTGGGGCCGGAGACAGGAAGTGTCTCCGTTCCTGAGAACAGGAACATCACCGGACTCGACGCCGAGATGATCAGTGAACGGTTGGGTGCGCTGGACGCGGGATGGAACGGCAAGGAAGACCTCATGGCGTTCAAGAGACGACAGGAACTCCAGTGGAAGGGTGAGGGCCTGGACGAAACGGGCGTCAATCTAGGTGAGAAGATCGGCAGGGGCATACCTCGTGGAGGCACCGGAGGAAAGTAGCACTGGCCCAACGTTGTCGAGCCAGCTAACCGAACACCCGGACTCCTGGTCTGTTGCAGATCTGGATCGTGAACCCGCCGCCGGTTAGTGGCGCGAACATTTCACCAGTGACGTTGGCCGTTCCACTTGCAAGCCGAGCAGGAGGAGAAGCTCCGCCGGCAAGCCGCCGCGCGGGCACGGCGTGAAGCTCTCTGTGAGGAACTTAAGCAAGCGTACGCCCAACTCTAGGGTGCGGTCTCGAAGGCGGTGGCAACCACGGCCAGCGGCAGGTCGTGGTCACGCCCCGCAGCGCGCGCAGCACCCCCACGGCGCCCGAGCCGCCCGAGATCGCCTCGGCGAGCGCATGGCCTCTGCGCACCGTCGTGAGCAGGGCACGCTGGCGTCACTCCGCGTACGCATGGGCGACGGCTCGCGACACCGCGGTGAACGGCACCGCGGGTGAGATCTCCAGCAGCGGAAACTGCGCGTCTCGGCGAGCGGAGACCACCGGTGGCGTGGTCGGGTTCTGGTCGCGGAGCCCCGACACGATCCCGACACCCCCTGCGCGCACCACGTTGCCGACGAATGCGGCCGAGGACGCGGCGCCCACGTGCCACAGTCCGTTGGTGAGCACCAGCTCACCGTGCCGCAGGTACGGCGACGGGTCGAGCAGCTCAGTGTTGTGTAACCAGACCACGTCGGCGTCGAGCGTTCGGCCGGCGACCAGGACCTGCAGCTGGAGCGCCGCGTCGGCAACCAGCGACCGAATGGTGAGCACGAGGCGAACCTGTCCCACACCGTCGCCGACACACGGTGCGGACGGATCACCGGAAATCGCCCAATCTCGCGGAGCCGCGACGTAGCCTGCGCGGAAGGGAACGGGCCACCGCGCGTCGCGAAACGGGGGACACCATGCAGATGCCTGTCATCGACAGCTGCACTGTCGAAAGCTGCGCCTACAACCGGCAGCGGGAGTGCCATGCGCTCGCGATCACGGTGGGCGGCGCGGACGGCGCTCGGTGCGAGACCTTCTTCGACACCGACAGGAAGGGTGGCGACCCGGAGAACCTCGGACACGTGGGCGCCTGCCGGATGGTGGACTGCGTGCACAACGTCTCGCTGGAATGCCAAGCGCCTGGCATCGTCGTCGGCTACCAACAGGACCACGTCGTCGACTGCCTGACGTATCAAAGGTGAGCAGCACTGCGGTGCATGCGGTTGTCGTAGCGCAGGCGCCTTGGGGGAGGAGTCGACGCAGTTCGCGGAGCTGGGATTGTCGCTCTATGTCATGCGTTGACGTCTCGTCCTCGAAGGTCTGCGGAGATCCGGTTGCCAGCTTCGTGGAGCAGAGGCACCGCGCGCCGCACTAGTGACTCGGTCATCCGGGTCGTCGGGCCCGACACCGACAGGGCCAGGCGGGTCGGGACGTTCGGTACGGCGACGGCCACACAGCGAACGCCGACCTCCTGCTCGCCCTCGTCCAGGGCGTATCCACGCTTCGAGATCTGCTGGAGAGCCTTGGCGAACTCGTCCGGGTCGGTGATCGTCGACGGAGTCTGCTGCGGCAGGCCGGTGCGCTGAAGCAGCTCCTGAACGTCGTCGGGATCCATGTTGGCCAAGATGGCTTTGCCCACCGCCGTGCAGTGCGCATGGACGCGACGCCCCACCTCGGTGAACATCCGCATCGCGCGTCGAGATTGGACTTGGGCGACGTACACGATCTGGTCGCCGTCGAGCATGGCCAGGTTCGCCGATTCGCCGAGCTCGTCGGCTAGGCGGGCCAGGTGCGGCCGCGCCCAGATCGCGATGATGCGGGATGATGCCTCGCCGAGTCGGATCAAACGCGGGCCGAGGGCGTACTCCCGGTTGGGCTCCTGTCGCACGTAGCCGAGATCGACTAGGGTGCGCACCAGCCTGTGGATGGTCGGGGGTGGAAGTCCGGACTGGTCGGCCAATGCTGACAGCCCCATGATCCCGTCGTTGTCTGCCAGCATCTCCAGCAGCGCGAATGCCCGTTCGATCGACTGGACACCGCCCGAGCGCATGGGTCCGGTCTTGGACTCGGGTGTGGTCGTCATCGCGCCTCTCTCGTCGCAAATTTCATATGCCGGAAGACCTTCGCTTTTGGGACTCCCTGCACGAGCCTCAGGGCGGCATATCCTCCGCCCTGAGAATAGTTCGATCCGCATTGCGGAAAGTTTCGTGAACGCCGGCCTCGACGGCACATCTCGCACTAGCGAGGCCAGTGATGACGGATCGGGGCGGGACTACGACGTGCGGGACGGGTGACGCGGTACGCCAGCGCGTCGCGTCGGACCGTCTCGTCGATCCGCCTCCGCCTCCGCCTTCGAGCGAGCTCCTGGGTTTCCCCTGGCCAGGTCCTATCGTCCACCCGCCGCTGCCGGGCGCACCATCGAGCCGCTGGCCGTTTCTGGACCGACGGTGGCGGGAGCCGACAGCTAGTTCTACGATCCGAAAACCAACTTCCACAAAGCGGCTCCGAGACTCGATGTCGCTCGTACTCCCAGGAATGAGGGCCGCCCATGAGCATTGCGAGCAGCAGTGACGATCGCCTCGTCATCGTCGTCGACCCTGCGGACCCGGTGGCGAACGAAGCGCCGGTGAGGTGGGCGGTCGACTACCTGAGCGAAGTCCTCGACGGCGCCACCGTCACGAGTGATCCGGGGACCAACGCCGACCTGGAGATCGTGGTCGGCGGTGGCGAGGAGGGGACGCGCACCGCCGGTGCCGAGTCCTTCGAGCTCCACCGGCCGACCGGGTCGGCGGGCCCCGTGCGCGTGACCGGTGCGGACGCCCGAGGGCTCATGTACGGCGTCCTCGAGCTCGCCGACCGGGCCCGGCACGCCGACGATCCCGTGGCTGCCCTGCGCGCCATCCCACCGGAGCGGCAGCATGCCGCCACGCCGGTCCGGAGCATCCTGCGCGCCTTCGTGAGCGACGTCGAGGACAAGCCGTGGTTCTACGACCGGCAGTTCTGGGTGGACTACCTCACCGAGCTCGCCATCAACCGAGTCAACCGGGTGCAGCTCGCGTTCGGCATGCAGTACAACTACGGGCACCATCCGGCGACCGAGAACTACTTCTGTTTCCCCTACCCGTTCCTTCTCGACGTGCCGGGCTTCGATGTGCGGGCGGGGAACGTCTCCGACGAGGAACGCGACCGCAACCTCGAGACGCTGCGGTTCATCAGTGACGAGGCGAAGCGACGGGGCATCCACTTCCAGCTCGGCCTTTGGAACCACGCCGCCGACCAGGGCGAGGGCTCGAGGCCGCGCTACCCGGTCACGGGCGTGACTCCGCAGAATCACGCGGCGTACTGTGCCGCCGCGCTGGGCCTGCTCCTGCGCGAGTGCCCGTCGATCGACGGCCTGACGATGCGGGTCCACTACGAGGGCGGCATCCCCGAGCCGGACCACGAGGAGTTCTGGCGCACCGTCATGACCTCGGTCGGCGAGGTCGGCCGCACCATCGAGATCGACATGCACGCCAAGGGCGTCGACCAGGCGCTCATCGACATCGCGCAGGGCACGGGATGTCCCGTAGTCGTCTCTGCGAAGTACTGGGCGGAACACCAAGGGCTGCCGTACCACCAGACGACGATCCGCGAACGCGAACGCGCCACCAAGGAGCCCGGCACCGGCCTAATGGCGATCACCGCGCATCTTCGCCGTTTCACGCGGTATGGGTACGGCGACTTCCTCCGTGAGGGCAGCGACCTCGGCGTACTGTTCCGGATCTGGCCCGGCACCCAGAAGGTGCTGCTCTGGGGTGACCCGATCCTTGCGGCAGGCTACGGCCGGCTCGGCACCTTCGCCGGCGCGCGTGGAGTCGAGCTGTGTGAGCCGCTGACCTTCAAGGGCCGCAAGGGCACCGGGGAGCTGGACGGCCGGGACCCGTACGCCGACCCCGCGCTGCGCCTCGGCAGGGACGTGTGGCGGAAGTACCTCTACACCTACCGGTTGTGGGGCCGGCTGCTCTACAACCCCGACGCCGATCCTGAGGAGTGGCGGAGGTTCCTCCGCAAGGAGTACGGCGCGGCGGCCGAACCGGTCGAGCAGGCGCTCGCCGCGGCGAGTCGCGTCCTGCCTCTCGTGACGGTGGTCCACGGCATCGGCGCCTCGAACAACGGCTACTGGCCGGAGATGTACGTCAACATGCCGATCGCGGGCGGGCCGAACGCCGACCACTACAAGGGGGACACGGCGACGCCACCGACCTTCGGTGGGGTGAGCTCCTTCGACCCGGCGATGTTCGCACGAATCAACGAGTACGCCGACAATCTCGTAGCGGGTCGGCGTGACGGCAGGTACACGCCGGTCGAGGTGGCGACGTGGTTGGAGCGGCTCGCCGGAGAGGCCGACGCGCATCTTGCGACGGCGAGAGCGCAGGCGCCGGACCCGGACGGCGCGACGTTCCGCCGGCTGGCTGTGGACGTGGCCGCCCAGGCTGGGCTCGGACGGTTCTTCGCCGGCAAGTTCCGCGCGGGGGTCGCCTACGCGCTCCACGAACGCACCGGCGACGTGCGCCACCTCGGCGACGCGGTGGCGGCGTACCGGAAGGCTCGTGACGCCTGGGCCGAGGTCGTCCGGGTGACGAACGGCGTCTACCGGCCTGACCTCACTTTCGGCGACCTGAAGTCGGAGCACGGCCACTGGGCGGACCGGCTTCCGGCCATCGAGGAAGACCTCGCCTCCCTGGAGCGGATGTACGACGCCGCGAGGAGGGAGCGGCCCGAAGCGAGCGCGGGCGGCAGCGCCGTCGACGTCACCGTGCCGGCGTCTCGCGGCAATCGCCTCCGCTTCGACCACACCACACCGGCGCCGTTCGTTCGGGGTGAGGAGGTGGCTCTCGAGCTCGTCCCGGTCGACCCGTCCTTCGACGGTCATGTCGTCTGCCGCTACCGGCACGTCAACCAGGGCGAGGACTTCGTGGACGCCGAGATGCGCTGGACCGGCGCCCGCTTCCAAGCCATCGTCCCAGGCAGCTACACGGACTCCGACTTCGCGCTCATGTACTACTTCGTGGTTCACGGCCAGGACGGTGACGTCTGGATCCTTCCGGGTCTGGACGACACGCTGGCGAACCAGCCCTACCACCTTCTACGTCAGAAGGTCCGCTGACACGAGGTACTCCGTCGCGGGGGTTGCCCAGGGTATGTCAGTCGAGCTCACCGAAACCGAGACCGGCCCCGCTCGAAGGGAGTGACTCCCGTGCCCAACGAGAAACCCGAGGTTCCCCACGTCCTCGACGACCCTCCACCGTTCCACCGCAAGCTCCTCGACTACGGCGAGCGGCCGTACTGGTCGGCCGACGGGACCCGGATCGCGTTCATCGAGAGCAACTACGGCGATGCCTGCGAGCTCGATGTCGAGACGGGTACTGTCCGCAACCTGACCAAGGACCTCGGCAAGCACCACTCCTTCCTCCGGGTCCTGGTCTTGTCCAACGGCGACTACCTCCTGATCGGTCCGCGCGTCTTCAAGGACCGCGACGTCAGTCGGCACGTGGAGTCGGAGCTGTGGGTCCTGGACAAGAACGCGAGCCGTCCGCCCAAGCCGCTCGGGAGGCGCATCTTCGAAGGATGCGGGGTCTCGACGATCGCGCCGCGGATCACCTACGCGGTGAGCGGCCGGAACGATCCCAGTCTGGGCGACCCCGACGTGTACGAGTGTCACGTCACCGAGATCGTCTACGGCGATGACGGCCCGGAGCTCGGCGAGGACAGGGTCTTCTACCGCACCCGCGGCGGGTTGCGGCCGGAGCCGCAGGACTTCCGGCACGACGACACCGAGGTGGTGTTCGCGGAATACGTCAGGGTGCCAGGGGACGTGCGTCCACGGTGTGTGGTCAAGGGGTGTCGGCTCGACACGGGCGAGTTCCGGACCTACATCGACGAGCCGATGGTCCACAACGAGTGTGAGGGGATCTTCCCCGATCACGAGCACATCTGCCTCGAGTCGTCGTGTGACACGCAGTGGCCGCTCTTCCCGCCACGGGACCTGTGGAAGCTCAAGCTGGACGGCTCCCAGCGGCGCGTCCGGATGACCTCGATGCCGACCGACCACACGTGGAAAGCAACGAACTCGAACGTGAGTCCGGACGGCCGGTGGCTCGCCTTCATGGTCGCCCTCCGCGAGGACGAGGCGGGGTACGGGCGCGGGCTCGGGTTGCTCGACCTCGAGGGTTGGGGCAGCACGCCCGAGGCACAGCAGTGGGAGACGCCGGCGGACCGGGCACGCGAGAACGCCGAGAAGCTGCTCGCCGCCACGTCGTGACGCTGCCGGTCCGCGAGAGATCCGAACTCGACCCGACAAAGGAGAGGACATGTCGACTCGCTCCGAGGTCTCCGTCACGGGATACTCCGTGGCCGGCGACAGGGACGTGCTGACCGAGGAGGCGTTGGCCTTCGTCGGTGAGCTTCAGCGCAGGTTCGGTGAACGTCGTACGCAGCTGCTCGCGCGGCGGGCGGAGCGCCGGGCGGAGGCGTCACGGACGGGACGGCTCGACTTCCTTGCGGAGACGAAGGCGATCCGGGAGGACCCCACGTGGCGGGTCGCTCCTGCACCGCCGGACCTCGGCAACCGACGTGTCGAGATCACTGGGCCTACCGATCGAAAGATGATGATCAACGCGCTCAACTCGGGTGCGCAGGTCTTTCTTGCCGACCTCGAGGACGCGAACACTCCGCATTGGCGCAACGTCGTGAGCGGCCAGGTGAACCTTCGGGACGCGGTCCGCCGTCAGATCAGCCACGAGTCGCCCGATGGGCGCCGCTACGGCCTGCGTGACGACGGTCGCCTGGCGACGATCGTCGTCCGGCCTCGAGGCTGGCACCTGGACGAGCGCCATGTCCTGGTTGACGGTCGGCCCGTCGCTGCCGCGTTCGTGGACTTCGGCCTCTACTTCTTCCACAACGCCCGTGAGCTGTTGGCGCGGGGGAGCGGACCGTACTTCTACCTGCCCAAGCTGGAGAGCCATCTCGAGGCACGGTTGTGGGCCGACGTCTTCGCGGCGGCGGAGGAGCTTCTCGACATCGCGCGAGGATCCATCCGGGCGACGGTACTGATCGAGACGATCCCGGCAGCGTTCGAGATGGAGGAGATCCTCTATGAGCTGCGGCAGTACGCGTCGGGCCTCAACGCTGGACGGTGGGACTACCTGTTCAGCTTGATCAAGTACTTCCGGGACGCCGGGCCGTCGTTCGTCCTGCCGGATCGAAATTCCGTGACAATGACGACGCCATTCATGCGGGCCTACACCGAGCTGCTCGTTGCGACCTGCCACCGCCGTGGCGCGTTCGCGATTGGTGGAATGGCCGCCTTCATCCCGAGCCGGCGGGATCCCGCGGTCAACGAGCGGGCTCTTGCGAAGGTGCGCGAGGACAAGGAGCGCGAGGCCGGTGACGGCTTCGACGGTTCCTGGGTGGCGCATCCGGACCTGGTCCCGGTCTGTCGCGAGGTGTTCGACCGCCACCTGGGCGACCGTCCCCACCAGCTCGACCGTCAGCGTGACGACGTCAAGGTGTCGGCGCGTGACCTGCTCGACGTCGCGGCCACGCCGGGAAGCCCTACCGAAGCCGGGCTACGCAACAACGTGTCCGTGGGGCTTCGGTATCTCGCGTCGTGGCTCGGCGGGACGGGCGCAGCGGCGATCTTCAACCTGATGGAAGACGCGGCCACCGCCGAGATCTGCCGCGCCCAAGTCTGGCAGTGGATCAACAACGCGACGCCGCTCGACTCCGGTGACGTGGTGACGGTGGACCTGGTGTCGCGGGTGGTGGACGAGGAATCGACCCGCATTCGCGAGGAACTAGGGGAGGAGGATTTCTATCGTAGTAATTTCCATCAGGCCCGAGAGCTGTTTGAAAAGGTTGCGTTGACACCCACGTTCGTCGACTTTCTTACCGTGCCGGCTTACGAGCTCATCGACTAGGGCCGGGCCGGATGGTGTCTAATGCGGCCAGCGGAGTCCAGCTACGCACTTGACCTCGTGACAGCGGACTCATAACCTCTGATCAAATTTCACGATATGGAGAGCCCATTCCGCCAAGGTGGGTGACTCCCTGCAGCGGGGGCTGCGGACCCACGACCGTCAACCACATCCTGCCGATCGCGAGATCGCCGTCGTCAGCCTCCACTGCCGGTCCACGCCGAACGTCGACGCAAAGGACCGGCGTACCACCGAAGCAGGAGAGATGAGCACCATGCAAAGGGCAATCTCACGTAAGGACTTCTTGGCGTTTGGTGCATCCCTTGTGGGCGCGAGCTTCCTGTCCAGCTGCAGCGCTCTGTCGATGGACCCGGACACCAAAGGCAACAAGGGCCAGCGCGGGGGGTCGGGAACCAAGGAGAAGGAGGCTCCCATGCTCGCCGCCAGGGTGCGGGCGGGTGAGCTGCCGCCGCTCGAACAGCGGCTGCCCAAGAACCCTCGGGTCATCCAACCACGTGACAACCTCGGAACCTATGGCGGCACCTGGCGGACCGTCGACGCGAGCACCGACCCGAGCTGGCCGTGGATGACGGTGGCTCACGACCACCTCATCAGCTGGGACCCGACATGGTCCGAGATCATTCCGAATGTCGCCGAGTCGTTCGAGATCATCGACGGGGGCCGGGAGTACGCGTTCAAGCTACGGGAAGGGATGCGCTGGTCGGATGGTGAACCCTTCACCGCCGACGATCTCGTCTTCTGGTACGAGAAGATCTTCTCGAACAAGGAGCTCACCCCGGTGCCTCCGAGCGCGCTCCAGATCAATGGCGAGCCCCTCGTGGTCCGCAAGGACGGAGACTACGACGTCACCTTCGCGTTCGCCCAGCCGAACGCGTTGTTCCTGCAAAACCTCGCGATCCACGGCCCGCCGTTCCGGCTGCTCCCTCGTCACTACCTCGAGCAGTTCCACAAGGACTTCAACCCGGGTCTCGGTGACGATTGGCACGTATCCTTCCTGGAGCGGATCGACGAGCTGAACAACGTCGATCTGCCGGTGCTCACCGCGTGGGTGCCGAAGAACCCCCATGGGGACGGCGACCGTCAGGTCTGGGAGCGCAACCCCTACTACTGGAAAGTCGACCCCGAAGGGCGGCAGCTGCCGTACATCGACCGCGTCGTCTTCACCTTCTTCCAGGACCAGGGCCCGCTGATCCTGCAGGCGGCCAATGGCGACGTCGACCTGTACCAGCGGGCCGAAGTGACGACACCGAAGAACCGACCAGTTCTCGCTCGCGGCCAGGAGAAGGGGAACTACCGCCTGATCGACGTGAAGGACCCCAACCACAACACAATGGGGATCTGCCTCAACCTCACCCACGAGGACCCCGTCAAGCGACGCATCTTCCAGAACAAGGATTTCCGTATCGGGCTCTCCCACGCCATCAACCGGCAGCAGATCATCGACCTTGTCCACCTGGAGCAGGGCGAGCCGTGGCAGACCGCGCCGCGTCCCGAGCTTCCCTTCTACGACGCGACCGAAATGGGCAAGCAGTACACGGAATTCGACCTCGCGCGCGCCCGGCGGCACATGGAGATGGCGGGGCTTTCGGAGGTCGACAGCGAGGGCCGCAGGCTCGGTCCGGACGGGCGCCCAATCGTCATCACGGTCCTCACTCAGAGCCGGTACCCGCTCATGGTCGACGCGCTCGAGCTCATCAAGCCCACCTGGGCCGAGATCGGGATCGAGCTGCGGATCGACAACGTAGCCCCGGAGCTTGTGAGTACCCGCCTCGACGCCAACCAGTACGACTGCACGTGTGACAGCGGCGAGCTCGGCTACATGGGCATGATCTCGGATCCGCGGTGGTTTTTCGCCACCGGTGGGTCGTCGTACGCACCGCTGTGGTCTCGGTGGTACGAAGGCGGCTCACCGCAGGAGGAGCCACCGGAGGCCATGCGTCGCCAGGTGGCGATCTACCGAGAGATGGTGGTGGGGAATCCCGATCCGGAGGTGCAGTACGAAGGGATGCGGCAGGTCATCGAGATCGCCAAGGAAGAGTTCTGGACGATGGGGATCAGCCTGCCGCCGCCGACCTATGCCATCGTGTCCAACCGCATGAAGAACGTGCCGGGGGACAACGAGATGTGGCTCGCGTTCAAGTGTCCCTATCCGGCGGTGACGAACATCTGCCAGTACTACATCGAAGAAGGCTGAGCCCTGCGATGGTGGGTTACATCGTACGCCGCGTGGTCTACATGGTGCCCACGGTGTTCCTGATCTCCGTCGTCGCCTTCCTCATCATCGCGTTGCCACCGGGCGACTACCTCACGACGCTCGTGACACAGATGAGAGCCCAGGGCGTCGAGCTGGACCAGGGACAGCTGGCGGCGCTGCAGCAACGGTACGGCCTTGGTGAGCCGCTTCATGTGCAGTACCTGAAGTGGGTGTCGGCGATCGTCACCGATCTCGACTTCGGTCAGTCGTTCCAGTTCAACCGGCCGGTCGCCGACCTCCTCGCGCAGCGTCTGCCAATAACCATCGTGATGGCGGCGGCGACGCTCGTGTTCACGTGGATCGTCGCCTTCCCGATCGGGCTGTACTCCGCGGTCCGGCAGTACTCGGTCGGTGATTACCTGTTCACCACGATCGGCTTCCTCGGACTCGCCATCCCCAATTTCCTGATTGCGTTGGTCCTAATGTACCTGGGCTACCGGTTCTTCGGGCTCAGCGTCGGCGGGCTGTTCTCGCCTGCCTACGCCGAGGCAGGGTGGAACCTCGGCAAGGTCGTGGACCTTCTCGCCCATCTGTGGGTGCCGGTCGTGGTCCTTGGCACGGCCGGCACCGCCGGGCTCATTCGAGTCCTTCGCAACAACTTGCTCGACGAACTACGCAAGCCTTATGTGGTGGCCGCGCGCGCCCGCGGCATACCCGAGCGTCGGCTGGTCCTCAAGTATCCGTTGCGGATCGCGATGAACCCGTTCGTCTCGACGATCGGGTGGATCCTCCCGGCGCTCGTGTCCGGGGAGGTGATCGTCGCCCAGGTCCTCTCGCTGCCCACCACGGGTCCGCTGCTGCTGAGCGCGTTGCTCAGCCAGGACATGTACCTCGCCGGATCCCTGATCCTGATCGTGAGCGTCCTCACGGTGATCGGGACTCTCGTGTCCGACATCGCGCTCGCCTGGCTCGATCCCCGCGTCCGGCTGCGAGGCATGTGATGGCGAGCGAGACAAGCATGTCAGGACTGTCGGGCGCGGGTCCGGTGGCCGGGGACGGTCCCAGATCGACCGCGGAACGACGACGTGAGGAGGACTATTCCGCGAGTCAGGCACGGCTCGTCTGGCGGGCGTTCCTGCGACACCGGCTCGCGGTCGTGGCCGGGGTTGTCGTGATCCTGCTTTACCTGGTCGCGTGCTTCGCCGAGTTCCTCGCCCCGTACTCGACGGAGAAGTTCAACGAGGAGTACCCCTACGCTCCGCCACAACGGCTGCACATCCTCGACCGAAGCGGCGGCGGATGGGACTTCGGCCTCTACGTTCACGGGTACACCTCGTCGCGTGACCCTGAGACGTTGGAGATCAACTACACGGTCGACGAGTCGACGAAGATCCCGGTGCGGTTGTTCGACCGGTCAGCGGAGGAGTACCGGATGTGGGGGCTCATCCCGACCAACCTGCACCTCATCGGGCCGGTCGACGACAGCCAGCCGATGTACCTCCTGGGCTCGGACCGCAGCGGGCGGGACCTGCTGTCCAGGCTCATCTATGGAACGCGAGTGTCGATGACGATCGGGCTCATCGGTGTGGCGATGGCCTTCATCCTCGGCGTCGTGCTCGGTGGCATCTCCGGGTACTTCGGCGGCAAGACCGACACGTTGATCCAGCGGTTGGTGGAGTTCCTCATGTCCATTCCCACGCTGCCGCTGTGGCTCGGCCTTGCGGCCGCGGTACCGGGAGACTGGGGGCCGTTGAAGCGCTACTTCGTGATCACCGTCATCCTGGCCACGTTCGCGTGGACCGACCTGGCCCGCGTCACGCGTGGCCGGTTCCTCTCGCTACGTGTGGAGGACTTCATCACCGCGGCACACCTCGACGGCAACCGCCCGCCTCGGCTGATCTTCCGGCACATGCTGCCGTTGTTCACCAGTCACCTCATCGCGTCGCTCACCCTGTCGATCCCGGCGATGATCCTCGCGGAGACGGCGTTGTCGTTCCTCGGGCTAGGTCTCCAGGCCCCGGTGGTGAGCTGGGGCGTCCTCCTGCAGGACGCACAGAACGTCCAGGTCGTAGCGACGGCGCCGTGGTTGATGCTGCCCGGCGTCGCGGTGGTGGTAGCGGTGCTCTCGCTCAACTTCGTCGGAGACGGGCTGCGGGACGCGGCCGACCCGTACAAGCAGTAGGAGGGCCCCTTGATGGCAGACGACTGGCTGCTCGAGATCGAAGGGCTGAAGACGCACTTCTTCCTCGACGACGGCGTCGTCCGAGCGGTCGACGGGATCGACCTGCGGGTGCCGGCCGGCAGGACGGTCTGCGTAGTCGGTGAGTCCGGCTGCGGCAAGAGCATCACCGCCAGATCGATCCTCGGACTCGTCGACTCACCGGGCAGGGTCGTCGAAGGCCACATCTGGTGGCGGGCCGACACGGTCGACAACGGGGCCGAGCAGGTGGGCGCAGACGGCGGCCCGTCCCGGATCGACCTCGCCGCCCTCGACCCCCACGGCGAGGCGATGCGACAGATCAGGGGAAACGAGATCTCCATGGTGTTCCAGGAGCCAATGGCTTCGCTGTCGCCCGTCTACACCGTGGCCAACCAGCTCGTCGAGGCGATCCAGGTCCACCTCCCGATGAGCAGGGACGAGGCGTGGCAACACGGACTTGCCCTGCTCGAGAGAGTCGGAATCCCGAGGCCTGCGCGGGTCATGGACAGCTACCCGTTCCAGCTGTCCGGCGGCATGTGCCAGCGGGTGATGATCGCCATCGCCTTGGCGTGCGGTCCGAGACTCCTCATCGCCGACGAGCCGACGACCGCGCTCGACGTCACCACGCAAGCGCGCATCCTCGACCTGCTCGTGGATCTCCAGCGCGACACCGGCATGGCGATGATGTTCATCACCCACGACCTCGGTGTGGTGGCAGAGATCGCTGACGAGGTCGTCGTCATGTATCTCGGTACGGTGGTCGAGCAGGGGAGCGTCGACGACATCTTCCACGACCCGCTGCATCCGTACACCAAGGCGTTGCTCGCCTCAATTCCCACGATGGGCCAGGGTGTTCGGCAGCGGCTCACGTCCATTCGTGGCCAGGTCCCGCACCCACTCGACCGGCCGAAGGGCTGCCCCTTCCAGCCACGGTGCGACCACGCCGTGGCCGGAGTGTGCGAGCGGATCGAGCCGTCGACGGTGACTCTGGCCGACGGCCGGCGCGTCCGGTGTGTGCTCCACGAGCCGGGCGCTCTGGAGGACCACGACCCGCGCGGGTCACGGGGCATCAAGGTGGAGGAAGGATGACGACGACCGGGGGCGAGACGCACGCCAGCGACGAAAACACACTCGTGCGTGTCGAGAACCTCTCGATGAAGTTCCCCATCCGTGGTCAGGGGCTGTTCGCGCGCACCACAGGTTACGTCCACGCTGTCAACGACGTGAGCTTCAGCATCCGGCGGGGCGAGGTGCTCGGTCTCGTCGGTGAGTCCGGCTGCGGAAAGACGACCCTGGGCCGGTGCATCGTGCGTAGCTGCCAGCCCACGGGCGGCCACATCTACTACCGCGACGGCGACAGCGTCGTGGACCTGGCGAGGCTGAGTACGCGGCAGCTGCGGCCGTATCAGCAGCGCATCCGGGTGATCTTCCAGGACCCGTTCTCCTCCCTCAACCCCCGCATGACGATCCTGCAGATCGTGGGCGACCCGCTCACGGCGAGCGGCCTCGCCAGTGGCTCCGAACTGGAGGACCGGGTCGCCGCCATGCTGCGCAAGGTGGGCCTGTCACCGGCCCACATGCGCAGATACCCTCACGCGTTTTCCGGCGGTGAGCGCCAGAGGATCAACATCGCGCGGGCCCTCATCGTCGAGCCCGAGCTCGTCATCGCCGATGAGGCGGTGTCTGCGCTGGACGTCTCCGTCCGCGCCCAGATCCTCAACCTGCTCCGGGACCTGCAGGACGAGTTCGACCTCACCTACCTGTTCATCTCCCACGACATGTCGGTTGTCGAGAGCATCTGCAACCGGGTCGCGGTCATGTATCTCGGCAGGATCGTGGAGCTCGCCAAGACTGAGCAGCTCTACACGAAGCCCCGCCACCCCTACACGGAGGCGCTGTTCTCCGCGGTGCCGCGTCCTGACCCGCGGCTGCGGGGCACGGGCCGCCGGATCCGGCTGTCGGACAACTTCCCGGACCCGGCCAACCCGCCGAGTGGCTGCTTCTTCCATACACGGTGCCGCTATGCGGACGAGGAGCGGTGCCGAAGCCAGCGGCCGGAGCTGCGCAGGATCGACGGCGACCGCCTCGCCGCCTGCCACCACACCGAAAAGCTCTCCCTCGAGGGCGTGACGGTTCCGGCGAAGAACACCTAACTGGTCCGGTCACCGCCCACACGGTCGCCGCACGCCAGCGGGTCCACTCGCTCAGCTGGTCGCAGCGGCCCAGCCGCACTCGACCGCCTGGGAGGCATCAACGGCGACACCCTCGACCGAGCTGCGGCAATCGGCCGCTACATCGCCGGCCACGCCCTCGCCGCCTTCGACGCCATGGGCACCCAGTTAGCGAAGACGCCCGCCTCGTACTCGACTACCTACGGCGGCACAAACTCGAACGCGTCACCAAACACGAGCTCTTCACCCGGCTACCCAGGTCCGGGTTCAGGAAGGCAACCGACCTCGACCCCCGTCCTCGACCTGCTCGAACAGCACGGCTACGTCCGCCGCCTACCGGACCCAGCCCGCACCGCACCCGGCCGCCCATCTGCACCGTGCTACCAGGCCCTCCGGGTTTGCCGGCTGAGACGAAGCCGTGCACACTCTCCTGGGCAAGATCCACTAGCATCAACCAGGTGTGCCGACGGTTACGGGCTGAGGGCATCGTGGTCCGCGACACAGTATTCCGTCGGCTCCGCAACCTGCTCGTCGACGGTGCTACAGCACAGGGTCTTGAGCGTATGGTCGCTTGTCCTCTGCTGCATCGCCTTGATTTGGTCTAGGCGCGGGAGCGGGCGGACACCAAGTCCGCGAGGCACACGCGTATTGGGGATGGTGGTTAGCGGTCACTACCGGCAGGGCGAGCGGGGACTTGCCTGCACTCGATGAGCGCGAAGAGCTTTGGCGCTTTCCTTTTGTCCTCGTTGACAACGCCCCCGCAGGGGGCATTCGGGTCGCCGTTCCAGGCAATCATGAACTTTCCTGGTTGGTTTGGGGCTGGCTTCCAGACCTTGATGGACGTGTAGTTCTTCGGGATGATCGGGTCTTCGTGCGTGGCTGGCAAGTATTCCTTTGTAGCGAAGTACCCGTTTTCGCATGCCAGTAGCTCTGTCTTGAAGGGCTGCGTTCTGCTGGCGTAGTCGTCGACGAATCGCTGTACGGCCTCCCCGCACAAGGAAGTGTCCGAAAGCTCGTCGGACAAGCGAACTTCTCCGGACAAGCGAACTTCTCCCCACAGCATCGCGTGGTCGGAGCAGCGTGTACCGCCGCAGGCTCGTTCGGTGTCCTCGACCTTTGCAGCCATTTCGCGTTCGAAGTGCCGCGTGTCAGCGAAGATGTAGTCGATCTTCTCGGTGTACAACCCGGTGGGTGCACCGTCGATGCAAATGCCGCAGAAGGTAGCGCCACCGCTTCGACGGCATTTGAAGAAGCACCTCATGTCAACTTCGTAGAATCGGCCCGTGCTCGGTGAATGCCCGCCGGCGACATCTGGGGCGTACATCGAGCTCATGGAGTCCTGGCCCGGTTCGGCGTTGAAGTCGCCGGTCACGATCACCGGAAGCTGATCTGTCCAAGGTGTGACTGTCGAGGCGATGTCAGGGATGTCTCGGCTCGGCAGAGGATTGGCGTGGGCAGCACAGACCCGAACGGTGGCGCCGCCCCGCCCCCAATCGGCGCACAGCAGCTTCTTGGCACCCACCGGTACCGGGGTGGCCACTCCGAGAGCGAGGATCGCTGTCCCAAAACTGTCGTCTGGCTTCGTCCCACCGGATTCTTGGCCTGGGCAGACCTCGTTAGGGAAGAGCGCCGTCGCTGCCTTCGCCATTGGGTAAGAACCTTGGAGCTTGTTCGTGAGCAGATCGAGTTGCGTAGTGCAGATCTCGTTGAGTGTTACGATCTGAGGCTTCTCCTCAGCAATGCGACGCGCTAAGACATCAACGAACCGATAGTCATCGTCATCAGCTGAGCCTTCGCCATCCCCAGCCGTGTTGAGGTCTCGAATACCGCCTTGCACGTTGTACTGCAGCACCTTGATCGTGCGCGAATCTGGCTTGTCATCGCACGCCGCAAGCCCAGCCACGGCTACAAGGACAAGCACCAATACCTTGATCATCCACATCTGAGCCACCCGAGGTTCCGTGGCCGCTAGCCCGCGCCCGGCCATCAGCGTGACCAGCTGGCCGAGACGCAAGACCACCACATATCGCAAACTCATGATCACTGCGCTTCTTCTGAACTCCCTGGTACGGATCGTGCCGTCTGGAACTGTGGCGAACCTGTAGCGAAGCTGTGCTCGCGTTGAGTAAGCGCACTAGCGGTGGATGACACGGAACGACCCGGTGGGTGTTGCCTAGCTTTGCCGCCGTCTTCGTGGCCGATGCCGCACTGCTGATGGCCGCTGGTGCCGCGCACATGCTGCTACGCCGAAGCTAGTAGTCGCGTTCGTCAATCGGAAGGCTCGTTAGGTTGTTTTGGCGCAGCCGGCCCGTTCGGTAGAGCTGATCCTCCGGCGGCCAGGCGCATGAGATCGGAGTCGAGGTCGATCGTCAGCTCGGTTCCTCCAGCGCTGCCGAACTCGTGCTGGTAGCTTCCCCATGCGTTCTGACCAGGACCTGCAGCTGGAGCGCCGTGTCGGCGACCAGTGACCGGATGATGAGGACGAGGCGAGCCTGTCCCGCCCAGCTGCCGACACCCGGTGCGGACGGATCGCCGGAAATCGCCCAATCTCGCGGAGCCGCGACATAGCCTGCGCGGAAGGGAACGGGCCACCGCGCGTCGCGATACGGGGGACACCATGCAGATGCCTGTCATCGACAGCTGCACTGTCGAAACGACGTCGTCGACTGCCTGACGTATCAAAGGTGAGCGGCCGGACCTGAGCGGGCCAAACGCGAGCGGCTGGCCGCCGGAAGGTCTGCGTCCGGTGGCTCAGACCGGCTGGCCCGCGGCCTTCGCGGCGACGCCTGCGACAAGCCTGCCTGCGCTCGATGAGCGGGAAGATCTTTGGTGCTTTCCGTTCGTCCTCGTCAAGAACGTAACCGCGGGAGGCGTTCGGGTCGCTGTTTCAGGCGATCAGGGTGTCCATGGCGGGCCGAGGGGCGGCTGCCCGGCATAGTCGGGATTGCAGGTCTCGGCAACCGGCGGTGGTTCTGCCTCGCCGTCAGGCAGCAGGTAGCGGTACTCGGGCTGCACTCCTGCGTCAGCGGCGATCTGACGGGCCCGGCGTGGGATCTTGTTCGGATCGAGCGGGACGTTGTCCTCGATCACGTTGTCGGTACCGTCGTTCCAGACTGCATCGGGCCGATCGACGTAGTTGTTCCTGGCGATGTTGTTGCGGATGGTGGAGGTCCAGATCTTCAACCACCATTGGGGTGTACTGCACAAGACGTTGTCCTCGACCGTGTAGTAGCGGGTTGCCTCGTCGAGGTAGACCAGGGAGTCGTCGTAGTGGTTCGTCACCGCGTGGTGGATGTAGTTGCCGCAGATCTCTGAGCCAGGTTGTGCTGAGAGGGTGTAGATGCCGCCGCCGTCGATCAGCCGGGTCGTGAAGTGGTGGATGTGGTTGTAGCAGATGCTGTTGTTGCGGCTGGTGGTAGGCGTGGTGTAGCCCGCGCTGCCGCCAGGGTCGGCGGTGCCCCAGCCCCAACCGATCGAGATGGCGGTGTACGGCAGGTCGAACAGCGTGTTGTGGTGGATCGTGGTGCTGTCGGCATAGCCGACCCAGATTCCCACACAGCCGTGGTATTCGGCCGCGGCGTTGGTAATGCAGTTGTTGATGATGCGGTTGCCGAAGACAACTTCGCGTTCGTCTTCGGGGTGATGGTGGCGAGCCTCGATCCCGCTGATCTGGATGGCGTTTCCTGAGATGTCGGCGAACAGGTTGCCGATGACGGAAGCACGCTTGGTCCCAGATTCGAGCTCGAGGGCGCTGCCGCCCAGGTGCTCGAATCGACACCGGTGGAACCGCACCCGGTCGGCGAAGCGCATGGTCACATGTGCCGGCAGTTTCTCTGATCCTGCCTCGGGGGTCTGGTCGTCGCTGGTTCGGTGGTAGCCAGCCTGGATCACAGAGAAGCCGAGCTCGCTGTTGGGTTGCAGCCAGGTGGCGTACGAGAACGTGAGACCCTCGAACTCGAGGTTGCGGACAGGATCATCCAGCTCGCCTTCGATCTCGACGAGGGTTTCCAGCCGTCCGATCACAGTCTCTGCCGTTGTCAGGTCCTCGCCGGGAAGCGGCTTGTAGTACAGATAGCCCGCTTCCTGGTCCAGATACCACTCGCCGTCGTCGTCGAGAAGCTCGTATGCGTTCTCGATCCACACGGGGATCGTGATGTTTCCCCACGGGTGGTGGAATTCGTACGACAGACGCCACGACGGGTTCTGCATGTCGATGCGAAGGCCCTCCGGTGTCGGTCGCACTCCGTCGATCCGGCATCGGAAAGACCGCCATCGGCGGAAGGACACGACCTCGACCGCCCGAAGGTTCTGCCAGTGTTCGAAGTCGAAGTCGGTCCCGGTGTAGCGGTATCCACTCTCGGTTACCTCGAAGCCGTCCGGTGTCGCGTGGCTGCGTGCGCGCACTGCACGCCGGCCGTTGACCCACAGCTGGCGGGTATCGGTTCCGACGCCTACCGGGGCTCGCCAGATTCCCCGTGCGCTGTCGTGCAGCTCCCAGCCAGTCACCGTACGTCCGCCGCTTATGACCGGATGATGGCCGTGGGCAGCGCGATAGCTCACCACCAATCCGTTGCGGCCCGCATCGTCTGGAGTGAAGACGAGCGGTTGCTCCAGCTCGTAGGTTCCGCCGAGGAGGTAGACCGTCACCTTTCCCGACAGACCCCTGGTGTGATCACGCACGGCCTGTTGTGCCCGGTGGAGCGTGCGGAACGGACGTGAGCGGGTGCCGGGGTTGCCGTCGTTCCCGTCCGGTGAGACCCAGAAGGACCTGGGCGACTTTGGTCCACCGGGTTCGCTTCCCCTCGCGGTCTGCGCGCCGAGTCCGAGCGAGCCAGCGACTGCAAAGCCGGCGCTGGCACCTGCCCGTTGCAGGAAGTGTCGACGTGTCCGGCGCGGATCGGAGTGGTCCGATGCCATTGACGGCCTCCTCAGCCCTTTGCCTGATCGCCTGCGAAAGTCGGGACAGGTGGTCAGTCGACGGTGAGGGTGGTGCTCCCGGAGAGGTTGCTGCTCCGGCCGCTCACTTCGATCGTGTGATCACCGGTGGTCAGCGGTTCGTCGAGGGTGATCTGGGTGTTGAGCGTCCCGGTCGACGTTGCAGTCAGATCGTCAGGGGAGACCACGATTCCGTCGACACTCACCAACACGGGTTCGTTGTTGGCCAGCAGCTCGGTGGACACGGTGAGTTGATCATCATCGACCGATGCTGTGACGTCGAGGAAGGTCGTCGCCTCCTGGATCGGTGCATGCGGGTCTAGCGGGGCAAGGGAACCCGCAGGCAAGTGCCGTGGTTTGTCACATCGGCTGGTGTCCCAGATCGTGCCGTATCCGCTGCGGACCTGGGCGAACGGGATGTCGCCGCCGGTGATCTTCTCGGTGATCGCGCATGGCTTGTCGGCGGCTGGATAGGCGTCGTTCTGGATCGTGTACTTACCGGAGAGCTGGCCGGTGAAGGCGATCCGGTTCAGCGGCTTCCATCCACCACGGGCGCTGTAGATCGCTGCATTGCTGTACGTTGCCTGTCGGACCCGACCCTCGGTGAACGAGCCGTCCCGGATGAAGTCTTCGATGAAGGAGTACAACCCGGTCATCTGCAACGGCGTGGCGGCCGGGCGTTCGGTCTTCACGGTCATCAGCTTGAGCCAGTTCGGCTTCTGGCCGACCGGTTTGGTGTTCAGCCACGCGGTGACGATCTGTGCATGATTGCCCGGCGTGTCATCGGGCTGGTTGGTGATCATGGTCGCGTACGTCTGCCCGACCTCCCAGTCGAACGGGATCCGGATGCTGGGCCCGCCGGCGTACTCGCCGTGGATCACGAAGTCGCCGTAGCCGATCCGGTACAGCACACGAGAAGTCAACTTGTCGTCGGGAACGGATCCCCGGTCCGGGCCGAAGATGGAAAAGATGGCGATCTTTCTGCCGTCCTCCAGCTCCTGGATGCCGTAATAGCCGCCGCTGTAGCCGTTGGTCATGAAGTACGTCGACGGAGCTGATGACTCCACGGTGATCTCGTTGTAGAACGCCGTCCCACCTTCAGGCACTACACCGGAGGCTGGGAAGTAGCGCAGATGGGCCGACGGGTCGGCCTTCTCCCAGTAGTTGAACTCGCCGCAGGCTTCTTCACCCTCGACCCGCGGATCACAGGGCTCAACGCCCGGATCCTCCGGCTGCGGGGTTCGCCCGAGGACCGAATCGACGGCGAACGGCTCGTCGACGGTGACGATCTCCAGGTCGTACAAGTGCACTCTGCCGATGCTGGCCATCGTGATGCTGCGTACCGTCTTCGCCGGGTCGATGTTGACGCCGACCATGAAGATCGCGTACTCAGTGTCAAGGTCTACATCAGGTGCCTCTGGCGTGTTGCGCCCAGCGACCGTAGTGGCGATGGAGGACAGGTCGAGCGGGTCGGCGGCGACCTTGGTGTAGACAGGCATTCCCACCCACAGCCGCTTCGTCGACCCATCGGTGTAGTTCACCCTGAGGTCCAAGCCGGAAAACGAACCACCGGTGCCCAGGAAGGCGACCGCATTGCCCTGGCCCCGCACACGGATGGTGGTCTCTCGCGGTGTGGGGGTGAAGTTGTCGGCTTGTCCTGGAGCTACATCGGGCATCGTGAAGCCGATTCCACGGACGCTGACCTCGGCGCCTGGACCGTACCCCGCATCGGCCATCGCCGATGCACGGAAGGAATTGCCGGCACTGTCCAGCTGCCCGCGCTCGTAGGTGGCGGCATCGGTGATGGAGACGTTGTTGCGAAAGCGGGCGAGCGGATCACTCGGCCGCGCTGACGCCAGGTCACTCCCGACAAGACCCGCCACGACCACACTGACCGCGAGACTGACAACGACGGCAGCACGGACAACGGCAGTCTCTGCGCGACGACCCGCTCGAGTCATCTGACTCTCCTACAGGGAAGGCAGGTTGATCAGTCGAACCCAGAATCCGACAAGGACTTGTCAATAGGCACTCTAGGATTCGATCTGGCCGGCGGTGACTTCTTGTCGGCAAGTGGCCACGTGACGGTGGGCACGATGCGCAGCTCTGCTACAACGGTTGTGCGGCTCCGCGTAGCTTATACCTGGTTGCGTTAGAGGAACGTACGAATTGAACCCACGAGCCGCTCAGGTTGTTCGAGATGCATGCAGCAACGCGTCTGGCCACGGTTGGAGACGGCCGCTGAAGGCGAAGGTTCTGCTCGAGGGAACGCAGGGCACCTCGGCGGATACTGCCCACGTTGGGTCCACTCAGAACCCGATAGGTCGCAGGTTCCAAGTACGCCCTTGTGCCGAGACTCCGTTCACGTCCTCGGCAAGGGCGGCAAGTTCCTGAAGGTCTCCCTCACCGGCAGTGGCGGGTACCGGCCATCGGTGCGCCTCAGCCGCCTGGTTCGGCTAGCTTCATCGCGTGTCGCGAAGTGCGCGCGGGATCGGAGCGGGTCATGTCGTGGCTATCTCGGCTGCTCAGACGGGTTGGTGTGTGGGTCACCACAGTGACGGCCGCGTCGCTGGTGGTCGTTCCGGCCTCCGGCGCGGTGGCGTCGACGGCACCGGCACCACCGAGGTCCCTCGTTGGATCCACTGCACCGTCGGCGTCAACGCATGGTCGCATGTCGTTCGTCACGCGTGAGGGCTCACAACTCCTGCTTGACGGTCGGCGGTTCCGGTTCGCCGGGCCCAACATCTACTGGCTCGGGCTGGACGAGAACGTGGGCGGTGTCGACTATCCGACGTACTTCCGCATCCGCGACGCCCTACAGACCGCACGCGGTATGGGCGCGACCGTCGTGCGCGCGCACACCCTCGGGGTGTCGACCGGCGACCCGCACAGCCTCGAACCCTCCCTTGACGAGTTCAACGACCGGGCGTTCGCCACCATCGACTACGCGATCGCGCAGGCAGGCCGGCTGGGTCTCCGGTTGATGGTGCCGCTCACCGACAACTGGGACTACTACCACGGTGGGCGAGCCGACTTCACCTCGTGGTGCGGTGTTCCGGTCGATGCCTTCTACACCGACCCGTGCCCGATCGCGGCGTTCAGACGCTACATCGACCACCTGCTCAGTCACGTCAATCCGTACACGGGCAAGACCTACACGGCCGATCCCACCATCATGGCCTGGGAGCTCGGCAACGAGTTGAACGGCATGCCCGAGTCCTGGATCCGTGACATCTCCGCCTACCTGAAGGAGCGTGCTCCGCACCAGTTGGTCGCCGCCGGCCAGCAGTCAGGCATCAACCCCGCGACCCTCACCGCGCCGGACGTGGACATCGTGGACGTCCACTACTACCCACCGACGGCCGATCGGATCAGCGCGGACGCCGCCACCGTGATCGAGGCCGGCAAGGTCTACGTCGCGGGAGAGTTCGGCTCGACCTCGGCGTCCAGCGACCTGCTCGCACCTGTCGCGGCCGACCAGAACGTGAGCGGGGCGTTGTTCTGGTCGCTGTTCGCGCACGATGACAGCTACGGCTACGTCCCGCACAACGATGGGTTCACGCTGCACTACCCGGGCGACACCGCAGGGATGCGGGCACGGGCGCAGGCGCTCGTCGACTTCGCCGTGGCGATGAACCCGGACGGACTGAGCCGGCCGCCGAAGCCACGGCTCGGCCGGCCACTCCTCACCTCGATCACCAAGCGTGGCGGCGAGAACATCCTCGCCTGGCGCGGGACGGCGATCGCGGCCGGTTACCGCGTCCAACGATCCACCGCCGGCGCGCACGGCCCCTGGACCACGATCTCTGACCACGTGGTGTCCGACAACGACACCCCCTGGATGGACCTCCACTCACCACGGGAGGCGTGGTACCGCGTCGTTCCGGTCGACCTGGCAGGCAGACCCGGCCCCGCGTCCGCCCCGGTCTTCGTCGGCGCCCGGGACGAGGTGCTCGTCGACCCGCTGGAGTCGTGGCTCGGCACGCAGAGCCACAGTGACTCGTTGCGGATCGTCCCGGACGGCGACCGCGCGCTCGTCACAACCTCCCACGCCGACCTCGGCGACGCCCCCCAGGTCACCTGGTCACACATCCGGACAACCGCGTTCGAGGTCGACGTCCGAGCACCCACGAGGCAGGTGGGCCTCGTTCTGCAGACGTCGTACGACGGCACGACCTGGCACACTGTCCGGCCCGATGTCGTGCGGGGGGCACGCAACGAGTACACCCTGCGGCTGTCCCAGCTGCCTGGGGTCAGCTATGTGCGCGTCACGTGGACTTCGGCGTCGGTTGCCGTCTCCCGTGCTCTGCTCCGCTCAGACGCGCCGACGTCTGCTGACCCGCTGGACGACTGGTCGAAGGTCGCCGACCATTCGGACGGCCTCGTGTTCGACCATGCCAATGTCGACCTGTTCGACGGCGACACCTCCCGAGTCAAGCGCACCGGACCAGGTTCGGAGTACGTCGTGTGGCACGTCGAGGACCTGGCCGCGATGACGGTACGGGCGTACTTCTGGCCGGACGAACCCGTGTCGCACTTCTCCTTCCAGACCTCCGGCGACGGCAGCACCTGGGCCGACGCGACGCCTAGCATCAGCGGCGGTGCCGGCAACTGGCGGCGCTTCGAGTACACGCTCGCGGACCTGCACGGCGTGTCGTATGTGAAGGTGACCTGGAACAACCCGACCGGCCAGGTGTGGAGCCCTCAACTGGCTGCCGCGACCTTCTACGCCGCGGACGAGCCGGAGCTGGACCCGCCCGGCCCGTTCACCCAGTCCGAGCCGGCGGACGGCGCGGTCGGCGTGAACCCGCGGCCGGAGTTCAGCTGGTCCGCTGCCGACGACGCGGCGTACTACACGCTCGTCGTCTCGCCGCACGCCGACCTGAGCGATCCCGTTCTCAGCGTGACCGGCCTGCAGACCGCGACATTCCGTCCAGACACCGAACTCGCCCTCGACGTCACCTACTACTGGCAGGTCACCGCCACCAACGCGGCCGGAGAGACCAAGGCCACGAACGCCGGGACGTCGTTCACCACCGGCCGGCCGGTCACGCCGCTCACCGTCGAGGACTTCGAGGAGTACGCCTCCGACGCCGACTTGCAAGCCGCCTACCAGGTGAACCCCGGCGGCGATCCGGTCACGTTGACGCTCGACCGGACCCACACCGACGGCAGCGCGCAGGCGCTCGCGTTCAGCTACGCGCTCGGGGCGAACGGCTACGCTGGCGCGTCCCACACGTTCGCGGCGCCGCAGGACTGGTGGGGCTACCAGGGTCTACGGTTCTGGCTCCAACCGTCCGCCAGTGCGCACAGCGTCACGATCCAGTTCGTGGCGAACGGGTACTACTGGGAGCACACGTTCACCCCGACCGGCACCGACCCGCGGGTGGTGGAGGTCCCGTTCGACGAGTTCGTGACGCCACCGTGGGCCGAGCCTGGTCCACTCGACCTCACCTCGGTGACCCAGCTGTCGATCTACGCCGGGGTGCCGGCAGCGGCACCGACTACCTCGACGGCTTCACGGCCTACCCGGCCGGGTGACGACGCCTCGCCGGGGACTGACGTAGTAAGTAGGTGCTTGTCACAAAGACCCGCGCGACCTTCGCACCAACCCGGCGAGCCATGCGCCCGCGAGACATCCTGCCAAGCCTGGCAGGCGGAGTGCGGGAAACGTTGGAGGCGTTTCCCGCACTCCGCGGGAGGGTCAGACTCTGGCCGCTTCGAAGTCCCTGACCGGTGAGGCCGGGGCCGCCTTCGGTGTCCGGCGGCCGGGCATCCACCAGTTGGCCTTGCCGCACAGTTCCATCACCGCGGGAACCAGGATCATCCGGATGATGGTGGCGTCGATGATCACGGCGACAGCCATGCCCAGACCGATCTGCATGACCGAGACGTCTGGGCCGAGCAGGCCGGTCGTGAAGACGGCGACCATGATGGCGGCGGCGGCCGTGATGACCTTGGCGGTTCGTGCCAGCCCGCGAGTGACGGCGTTGCGGGTGTCGCCGGTCAGCTCGTACTCCTCACGGATCCGCGAGATCAGGAAGACCTCGTAATCCATCGACAGACCGAACAGGAGCGGGAACATCATCATCGGCACCCAGGTCGTGATCGGCATCTCGGTGGGGAACCCAAGTGCCGAGCCGAGCCATCCCCATTGCACGATCGCGACCAGCACGCCGAGGGCGGCGCCGATCGACAGCAGGTTCATCACCGCCGCCTGCGCCGCGATCGTGACCGACCGGACCAGCGCGACCAGTAGCAGCAGCGACAGCGCGATAACCACCGTGATCATCAGGGGCAGGCGCGAACCCGTCTCCTCGGCGAAGTCGATCGCGCCGGCATTGGGGCCACCGACGTAGACCTCCTGGTCGCCGGCCGCCGTGGGCAGCACATCGTCGCGGAGTCGGTGCACTAGCTTCGCGGTCGCCTCCTCCTGGGCCCCGGTCTCTGGGAAGGCCATGAAGACGGCGGCCTGTCCGTCCTTGCTCACCCGGGACGGAGTCACCTGAGCGATGCCGTCGGTGTTCTTGACCGCTTCCACCAGAGGACGAAGGTCCGCATCCATGGAGTCGATCCTGGTGACGAAGATCAGGGGAGCGCCGTAACCAGGGCCGAAGCCCTCGGAGAGGATCGCGTACGACGTGTAGCTGCTCCTGTCGTGGGGCTGAACGCTGGCGTCGGGCAGGCTCAGCCGCATCGACAATACGGGGGCGGCCAACCCCAGCAGGATCGCGCCGGCCAGGAGCGCGGCGACCAGGGGCCTGCGCTGCACCACGCCAGCCCAGCGCTCTGCGAGCGTACGGCGTTCCCACACCGGAGCGCCGAGCGCGGCCTGCCGGCGGGATGCCCGACGGGGCAGGCGCAGCGAGTTGATCCTGTAACCGATGAAGCCCAGAAACGCCGGCAGCAGCGTCACTGCGGCGACCATCGTCACCAGCACGGTCACTGACGCGCCGACCGCCACGCCGTTCATCATCTTCTGGCCCATGGCAAAAAGGCCCAGCAGCGCGATCACTACGGTCGTGCCGGCGAACAGCACCGCGCGGCCCGCGGTGCTGATGGCCTTGACCGTGGCGGTCTCAGGCTCGTCGCCCTCCTTCAGGCTCTCCCTGTAGCGGGTCACGATGAACAGGGCGTAGTCGATGCCGACACCGAGCCCGATCATCACGGCGACGAGCATCGTGAAATCGGGCGAGGGAACCACATGCCCCACGATCTTCATCAGAGCCGTGCCGCCGACGACCGCCATCAGTGCCGTCACGATCGGCAGGCCCATGGCGACCAGGGATCCGAAGGCGATGAACAGGATGATCGAAGCCGTCAGGATGCCGACACCCTCGGCCGGACCCTGCGGGGGCGTCTCCGCCTTCTCCGCCTTCTCCCCGCCCAGCCCCAGCGTCACACCGTCACCTGACGCGTTCTTGACGGCGTCCACCAGAGGCTTGACCTCGGACTTGTCGACCTCCTTGTCGACCAGCGGAATGACCGTACGGGCGATACGACGGTCCCGCGTCACCAGACTCTCGTCCTCGTACGGCGAGACCACCGGCCCGGTGATGGGCGAGGCCTCCAGATCGGCGATGATCTTCTCGATCTTCAGCCGGGCGGCGGAGTCGTCGATCCCCTTCTCGGCCTTGATCGCGAGCGTCAGGGTGTCCCCTTGCTGCTCGGGGAAGTGCCTTTCGATCAGGGCCTGCGCCTTGGCGGAATCGGAGTCCCCACCGGAGTATTCGTTGTCGGGGGCGGCGCCGTAGCGGAAGCCGACGAACGCCACAGCGATCACGCCGACGATCCATGCCAGGAGGACCAGTCGACGGCGCCGGTAACAGAGCCGGGCCAGCCGTGCCAGAGCCCCATCCGCACGGGGCGTTTCATGAGTCACTCTCTACTCCTCGAGGTGTTGAGTGGGTGCATTGAGCGGATGAATCAGTGGCCATGGCCTGACGCTGCGCCGTGCGAACCGTCGAAGGGCGTCGTGACGCCGTCGTAGCGGAGTCGCAGCATCATGCCCTGATGGGCGTGGGGGAGGTTGTGGCAGTGGTTCATCCAGATCCCGGGGTTCGTGGCGCGGAATGCGACCTCCCACGTTTCGCCCGGCCGGACGTCGAATGTGTCCATCCACAACGGACTGCCCGTCGCCGGCGTCCCGTCTCTCGACAGGACCAGTACGGGATGGCCGTGCAGGTGCCAGGGGTGCGTTTCCAGGCTCCGGTTGACGACGGTGAACCGGACGGTGTCGCCGTCGGCGACGAGCTGGTCGGGGATCGAGGGGTAGCCTCGGCCGTTGACCGTGTGCGCGTACGCCGGTCGTCCGTCGACCATGGCCACGCCGCGGTCGAGGACCATCGTGAAGTGCCGGTCGGCCTTGCGAGGGTCGAAGGGCACGGCGGCCGGAACGCCGTACCGCAGCAGGTCGAGCTCCGGTACGTCGGACGTGTCCCCGACGCGCGCGTCCCCGCCAGCACCGCCCTGCGGGCGCAGACGCAGCCCGCCGTCACGATCGTCGTCCACGACGAGTCCCACGGGCGTCTCCGGCATGGCGAACACCAGGTCGTAGCGCCCGCCTGCGGGAAGACGCAGGGCGACATCGCTGACCTCGTCCGGCTGGTTGAGGTCTCGGCCGTCGACCGCCGCAACCCGGAACGCGGTCCCGGCGAGGACGATCCGGTGTGGATCCGAGTCGGTGTTGATCAATCGCAGCCGTACGGGTGTACCGGGAGACGTGGCGTGTTCGGTCAAGCCGTCTCTGCCTGCGATCACGACGGTGCCGTCAAGGGTGTGCACGGGCAGGGTCAGGTCCACCCGCTCCGCCGCGGCGTCGTCGGTTTGCTGTCCGTCACGCGGATGGACGACGAGGGTTCCGTACAGCCCTTTGCGTACGCCGATGTGGGACGCGTAATGGGTGTGGTACCAGTAGGTGCCCACCTGGTCGGCGCGGAACCGGTAGACGAACTCCTCACCGGGTCGCACGGCCAGTTGGGTCACGCCCGGCGCGCCATCCTCGCCGCACGGTACGTCGTAGCCATGCCAGTGCAGCGTCACGCCGCCCTCGATGTCGGCGTTGCGCAGCCGCACCTCGATCAGGTCACCCTGCGTCGCGGTGATCGTCGGGCCCGGGACCTGCCCGTTGTACGTCCACGCGTCGATCTCCCGCCGCGACGGGAGCCGCACGATCGCCTTCTTTGCGGTGAGCACGTGCCGTCGCACGATGCCACCCGGCGCCGGTGCGTCGGGGCCTCGGAGGCTGGCCACGGACACCGCCGATCGCGACAAGCGTCCGGCACCGCCTCCCGTGGTCACCGATCCGGCGGAGAGGAACGACAGCCCCATCCCGGCACCGGCCGCGGTCACCACGGCCGCGTTACCGGTCCAGCCGATGAACCGGCGACGCGAGATCCCACGTCGACCCTCCGGCGCCTGCGCGACTTCCGTACTAGCTGTGCTGACGGCGGGAGAACTGGGGGCCTTTTCGCCTCCGCCAAACCCCGGCTTCGGTTGCACTCGCCCGGTAGGCACGACCCCCCGCGCGGTCAGCAGCGCGGCGGCGCACACGAGAGAGATCGTGATCAGGGCCGTGCCGACGGTGAGCGGGTACCCGACGAGCACGGTGACCACAAGGCCGGCCAGTGCGGCGTACGCTGCGGTGAGCACCGCGACCACACCGCCTGCCGACGTGCCCTCGCCTCGCCCGCGCCCCGCCGCGAGTAGCTGCGGGCCGGCGACCAGCACGGCCCCCGTCCCGGCGACCGTCAGCATCGGCAGCCCCAGCAGCACCTTCTCCTGCACGAACCACCAGCCCCGGCCGGCCAGGATCGCCACGGTGATCAACCGGATGGGCGTCACGAGTACTGCCGCGACGAGACCGGCTGGCGCCAGCCGGGTGCGCCGGAGCGCCAGCGTGACGCCGGCCGTGAACCATGTGGCGGTGATCAGCAGCGCGACGATGTGGTCCAGGACGATCCACAGCCCCGTGGTCATGACGCCTGTTGCGTGGCTGTGGCCGCCTGGGGTGCCTGCCTGGCCTGGCGGATCATGTGCCCGGTCGTCGCGCCGATAGCGAGACCGTTGAGCGCGTGCAGACCGAAGAAGAGATCCCCAGCGGTACCGTCGACCGCTCGAGCGATCGCACTGATCACGAACTGCAGAACCGCGAGTCCTGCGGCCAGGCCGCTCATCCCGATGACCCGCCCGGGCATTCGGGTGATCGCGGCGACGGCGGTCGCCAGGACCGCGATCAGGACGATTCCTCCGCCCAGCGCCCGGTGCGGCTGGAAGGACTCCTCGTTGGGCGCGGTGGCGAAGGCGCCGCTTGCGGCCAGGAAGAACTGTGCGACGACGGCCAGCAGCTGCAGGCTCGCCAAACCGATGAAGAACTTACGCATGGCGCGCTCCTCGAAGTGGGTGAGCGTGATCGTTCATCCCTGCGATCGTCGCGCCGGTGGGGCCGCATCGGCCTCGGACAGCGGATGGCATCGTCTACGCGATTGGGCGTAGCCGACCCGTGCCTCGCTACGTCGGTCGACGTAGCAGGCCGCGCGTCTGAGCGGAGGGTCGTCCGTGCCGGGATCCCTAGAATCGCCGCATGGAACAGCGGGCCGTGTCGTCTCTCCTGCGGGTGTTGAGGCACGATGTCGTGCTCGCGCTGTTTGTGACAGTTATGCAGGTGCAGGGCACGGTCGCCCGCGCCACCGTGGAGGGAGCGCCGCGTCCGCTCACCGACTTCGCAAACCTCGGGTACGCGCTGCTGGTGGTGAGCGGCCTGGTCCTGGTCGTCCGCCGCCGGCTACCGGTCGCGGTGTTCGTCACCGCGGCGCTCGCCAGCTTGGTGTACTTCGGCCTCGACTTCCCGGACGGGCCCGGCTGGCTCGGACTCTTCGTCGCCTTGTACACCCTCACCGCGTACGGTGACGGGCGCCGGTCACTGGTGATCGCTGGCGCGGGTATCACGGTGCTCGCCGTCGGATGGCTGATCGCTGCGGCTGACATCGAGCCGCGCGCCGCCATCGGCTGGGTGTTCTTCCGGATCGGTGCCTCGGTCATGAGCGCGGCCCTCGGCGAGTCCGTCCGGTCTCGACGGGTCATCGCAGCCGAGGCCCACAAGCGTGCCGAGCTGGCTGAACGGACTCGCGACGAGGAGGCGCGGGCACGGGTCAACGCCGAACGGCTGCGGATCGCGCGCGAGGTCCACGACACGGTGGCGCACGCCATCGCCATCATCAACGTCCAGGCCGGTGTGACCGCACACGTGCTCGACAGGAGGCCGGAGGTGGCACGTGAGGCGCTGCAGACCATCGAGCAGACCAGCTCCCGGGCATTGCGGGAGATGCGGGCCATCCTCGGGGTGCTGCGGGACGACGATGACGGGCGCGTGCCGTACCCCGGGCTCGAGCAGATCGACGAACTCCTCGCCAAGGCACGCGACGCCGGAATCGACGTCAAGCTCGAGCAGAACCTGCCCGCCGCGCCGTTGCCGAGCGCTGTGGAGAGCGCCGCTTACCGGATCCTGCAGGAATCGATCACGAACGTGATCCGTCACGTCGGCCCGACCCGGGTGACGGTGGCGCTGAACCCGGGGGTCGACGCCTTGGAGATCCGCGTGACCGACGAAGGCCGCCGCTCCGGCCCGGGTCATGACCCTGATCGCCGGCACCTGCCGGGCCAGCGCGTGGCCAGTACCGGCGGCTCAGCCACGCCTGGCCACGGCATTCTCGGGATGCGGGAGCGCTGCCAACTGCTAGGGGGAGGACTCGACGCGAAGCCCACGGCGGACGGCGGGTTCGAAGTCACGGCCCGGCTTCCCCTCACGCCGACGGGGCCGCGGCTATGAGTGCGGCGGGTACGTCATCGTCGGCCAACGCTCCGGTCAAGGTGCTGCTCGCCGACGACGAGGGTCTCGTGCGGTCCGGGTTCAAGGTGCTGCTCGACCTCGAGGAGGGCATTGAGGTGGTCGGAGAAGCCGCTGACGGCGCCGAAGCCGTTGAGCTGGCTCGGGCCACCCGCCCCGATGTCGTTCTCATGGACATTCGCATGCCCAAGCTGGATGGGATCCAGGCCACCAGACAGATCGCCAAGACGCACGGGTTGGAGAAGGTCCGGATCGTCATCCTCACCACGTACGACACCGACGAGTACGTCTTCGAGGCGTTAGAGGCCGGCGCCAGCGGCTTCCTGCTCAAGGACGCCGGACCGGCCGAGCTCCTGCACGCCGTCCGGGTGGTCGCCGCCGGAGACGCGCTGCTGGCACCGCGGATCACCCGACGCCTCATCAGCCAGTTCACCGCGCAACGGACAGCCACCCAGGCCGCGGAGGACCGACTCGCGGTGTTGACCCAGCGCGAGCGGGAAGTGCTCGCCCTGGTCGGGGAGGGTCTGAACAACAACGAGATCGGTGCCAGGTTGTTTCTCAGCCCGGCCACCGTGCGCACCCACGTCAGCCACGCCATGGCGAAGCTGGGTGCGCGCGACCGCGCGCAACTGGTTGTCATCGCGTACCAGACGGGACTGGTCAGCCCCAACGGGGCATGAGTGGGTAGCGCGCCACCAGGCAGGGCCCGATGTCGAAGTCGGAGCCCTGAGACGGACGCGTCGACGGTGACGCGGCCTCGTGTGAGTCCTGCGGGCGGCAGCTGGAGTTCGCGCCCCCGACCACGTGATCGTCGCCTTGTGACCCAAGGGCGTGTCATCTGGGTGGGCGCCTGGTCAGCCACAGCCATCCGTTTCCTGTGGTGCCGGCACCGCCCACCTGCGGGAGGCGGACATCTACGACGACCAGCGGCCGAATGGCCCCCGTCGCTGGCATGGCTGCCCGAGCGTTGAGGTGAACCTGCGGGCACAGAACATAGCATGCCTATGTAAATTTGTTGGACGTGACGACGGACCTGACTCGCCTCGGCGAGGACCTCGCGGTCATGTCGACCCGCCTCTCCCGATTCGCCACCCGCAATCTGAACGCCCTTCCGCATGCTGCCCTGCGGGTGCTTGGTCGCCTCGACGAGCTCGGACAGGCCCGGATCAGTGATCTCGCAAAAGCCGATCGGTGTTCCCAACCGACCATGTCCGCCCTGGTCCAGCGCTTGGAGGAGCACGGCTGGGTTCGGCGGGTTTCGGACCCTGCAGATTCGCGCGCGAGCCTGATCAGCCTGACCGAGAAGGGACGCGGTGAGCTACGCAGCGCCCGGCGACAGGCCGGCGATGCACTCGCCCAACAGCTGAGCCGGCTGCCCCCGTCCGACCTCGCCACGCTCGAGGCCGCCGTCGTCATCATCCACAAACTCCTCACCCTCGACCCTGTGGAGGCCAGGCCAGAGTGAGCAATTCGTCCTTTTTCAGACAGCCAAAAGCGGTTTGGGCGGTCGGCTTCGCGTGCGTGATCGCCTTCATGGGCATCGGCTTGGTGGACCCGATCCTCAAGCCAATCGCCGACAAGCTGCACGCGACCCCGTCCCAGGTGTCGCTACTGTTCACCAGCTACATGGCGATCATGGGTGTCGCGATGCTGATCACAGGTGTCGTGTCCAGCCGACTCGGCGCCAAGCGCACCTTGCTCATCGGTCTGGCCATCATCGTGGTGTTCAGCGCTCTGGCTGGAATGTCTAACTCTGTGACCGGCATCGTCACCTTCCGCGCCGGATGGGGTCTCGGCAACGCCCTGTTCATCGCTACCGCCCTGGCCGCGATCGTCAACTCCGCAGCCGGCTCGGTCGCTGAGGCGATCATCCTCTACGAGGCTGCCCTCGGCGTTGGCATCGCTGCCGGGCCGCTGGTCGGTGGTGAGCTCGGCACGATCTCCTGGCGCGCCCCGTTCTACGGCGTCGCTGTGCTGATGCTGATCGCACTGGTGGCGACGTGGTCCCTGCTGCCGGCAACACCGGCGGAAGGACGCCGAACATCTGTCGTCGAACCGTTGAAGGCGCTGCGGAACCGCGCGGTGGCAACGGTCGCGGTGACTGCACTGCTGTACAACTTCGGTCTCTTCACCGTGCTCGCATTCACCCCGTTCCCGCTCGCGATGTCGGCGCGAGAGATCGGACTCATCTTCTTCGGCTGGGGCGTCTGCCTGGCGATCACCTCTGTCTTCGTCGCACCGCGCTTGCAAGCCCGTTTCGGCACCCTTCCGGTACTCATGGCCGTCCTGGCGCTTTTCGCCCTCGACCTGTTCGTGATGGGGCTCGAGGCGCACCACAAGCCGGTCCTGATCGTCGGCGTCATCGTGGCCGGCCTGTTCCTCGGTATCAACAACACCCTGGTCACCGAGGCCGTCATGGGCGCCACAACGATCGAGCGCAGCACGGCGTCGGCGGCGTACTCGTTCGTCCGGTTCACCGGCGGCGCGGTCGCGCCCTGGCTTGCCGGGAAGCTGGGCGAGGAGATCAGCATCCAGATGCCGTTCTTCGTGGGCGCCCTTTCCGTGGTGCTCGCGATCGGAGCTCTCGGCTCGGGCTGGAAGCCCTTGGCCCACCTGCGCGTCCCGAGGAGCCACTCCGAGGACGAGGCCGAGGCCCTCACGGTCGCCGACGCCTGACCAGACCGTACGCCTGTGGGTACCGACGCACCGTATGGGTCGTCGACACGCGGTTAGGTGAGCTTGTTCAAATAGGCGGCGGGTGGGTCGATCGGCCTCGGTGGGCCGGTCATCCCGGGCCGCGCCGTCAGCGGAACGTGCTCGCCGCCCAGCAGCTCATGTGGCCAGCCGTGCCGCAGTGAAAGAGCCGCAGCAGGGTCTCGTGCAGCAGCTTCCGGCGTGCTTCGGCCAAGCTGTCCGCTGCGTTGTGCAGCTGGTACGGGTCGACCGTGAGGTCGTAGTACTCCACCTCGCCGGTCTCGTACTCCACATAGGTTTCGGTCGCGGTACGTAGCGCCCGGTACGTCGGGGGCTGCCGGTTGAGCGCCGTGACTTGGACGTCGGGATCCGTCGCCACCGCCTGGGCGTGGCTCGTGAACTCGATGAACGCCGCGTCCCGCCGCCAGGACTTGCCGCTTGCACCCTTGATCAACCCGAGCAGGCTGTGGCCGTCGTTCGGCGCCGGTTCTTGCCCGGCGATCGCCTGGAACGTGGCGAACAGGTCGACGTTCTGCACCAGCTCGCTGCGTTCCCGCCCGGCCGGAACACCTGGTCCGACCACGGTGAGCGGCACCACCGAGTCGTACTCGTACGCGGTCGACTTGCCGCCGTCGAGGTACAACCGGTGCTGCCCGAGGTGGAAGCCGTTGTCGGATCCGAAGACCAGATAGGTGTTGTCGGCGATGCCGAGCTCGACAAGCCTGGCTCGCAGTCGGGCGATCATGTCGTTGACCGACTGCATCATCTGGACCCGCAGCAGGAACTTCTCGTCGATCGCGGCAATCTCGGCGTCGGTCAGCGGCTCCCGGCGTACCCACTGCGGCTTGTCGGAGGTGTCGGCGTTGAACGCCGGGGTGCGCGGCGCGCGAACCGATCGGCAGTCGACCGGGCCGCAGTCGCCAGGGAAGCCCGTCTCGGGGTTTGCCCGGTCGCGTGGCGCGGGGACGAAGCCGCCGCCGGGGACCGGGTGCGGCGCGAACGGCGCCACCTCGAGGAAGAACGGCTGTCCGGGGTGCTCGGTCACCGCTCGGTCCAGGAAGGCGACCGCCTTGTCGGACAGCACGTCGGTCAGGTAGGGGTTGGCGAACTGGTCGGAGTACTGCCGCTCCACCACGCCGTCGATGCTCTGCGTGATGTCGTACGTCATCTGGTTGTAGCCGCCCGGGCCGACCCCGTGCCACTCGTCCCAACCCGGGGGCACGTAGTCGGCGGGGTAGTCGTACCACCACTCGTCCCGCGCACCGACCGGGCGGTATTCGTTCAGGTACTTGCCCATGAGACCGGTGCGGTAGCCGGCCTCCTGCAGCTGTACGGCGATGCTGCTGTCCTCGTCGTCCAGGAACGCGCCGAACCCGCCGTCGTGGAATTGCGAGTTGTTCGTGAGTACGCCGTTGTTGTGCGGGAACCGGCCCGACAGGATTGAGGCCCGGGACGGGCAGCACAGCGAGTTCGCGTACACGAAGTTGCGGAAGGCGACGCCTTCCTGCTGCAGCTTGAGGACCTCCGTCGCGTACGGGATGAGGTCGGCGGACATGTCGTCGGTCAGGATGAACAGGATGTTGGGGCGCTCCTGCGCTGCGGATGCCGTCCGCTCCGGATCAGCTGCGTCGGCGGCGCCGGTGAGAAGGACTCCGGGGAGCAGGGCGGCCAGCACCGCCAGGCCGACGCGTCGCAGCCGCACGGGTGCCGGTGTGCGCATGGCGTGGGGCCTCCTTGTCCGAGTCCGGCCTGGACCGGTCGCTGATCGTCCGGCCGTGACCCCCGTCGTCTCGAACCCGGCCCGGACGAATCCGCCGACATACGTCCTTACTACACGCGCTCTACAACGTTGTAAACGGTCAGCGTGCGGCCTGGCCGCGCACAAGGACCGGGAATTCGAACGAACGCCCCCCACTCGGTGCTGGTCGCTGACGTGCCGCTGCGCCGAATCGCCGAGCTACCGTACGACGACCAGAGGCTGAATCGGCCCCGTCGCTCGCATGGCTACTGGAACTCGGCAAGCCGCCGTTGCCCTCGTCTTGGGGGCCGCTCGCCGACGGCGACCCCCAAGACCGGGTCAGCGACTATCGGTAGCAATAGGAGTCTGACGAGGCGTCCCCACCTTCCAGGCGGGTCTGGTGAACGCGGAGTCCTTGGAAGTCTGAGCCGTGGGGGAAGAAGCGCTCGTCGATCTTCAGGCCACCGTTCTCGGTGTCGGCGTCGAGCTTGACGAGCCACGGGTCGATTCCATCGGGGTAGAACTGGTCGTCCCACGAACCATACAGCGAGTTGGTCACGTAGACCCGGCGGCCGTCACGGCTCACTTCGACCATCTGTGACCCGCCGGTCAACGGCACGTCGGGGGCCGAGGGGTGCGGCGCCTTGGCAACGATCCCCCCAAGCCGTACCGACGCGGTCTGCTTCGGGTTGAACGGGTCGCTCACGTCGTACTGGAGCAGTTCGCCGGTTCCCCACGCCGAGACGTACAACCAGCGGTCGTCTACCGACAGGTTGATGTCAGTGACCAGCGGGGGTACGGCGCCGAACGGCTTCAACGGCGGCGGCAGGTCGTCTGGGTCAGCTGGCTCGGCCGGAATGGTGATCACCTTCTCCACCGAGAAGCGCTCACCGTCCCGATGCCACAGCCATACCGACGCCGAGAGGTCCTCGACGCTCACCACGACGCTGGCGTACCCCCACGTCTGTCCCGGGTCGTGCGCCGGTCGCAGCTCCAGGACCATCTGGTGCTCGTCGCCAAGGTCGACCCGCTGGATGTGCCGGCCCGAGTCGAGCTCCCAGAAGTGCAGCGCGTGGCCGTACTTCCGTCCGAGCAGCAGCTCGGGGTTGAGACCGTCCTCGACCATCGACGGCGTACCCCACTCGCTTGTGATCGCGACGTTCTCGTTGAGGTGCCACCAGACGTCGTACGCGAGGTGCTGCGGGCCGCGCTCGGTCTCCCACGCGCGCACCACGTCGAACGTCTCGTGGTCGAGCAACGCCACACCACCGGGACCGTCCGCGCCGTTCGCCCCGCCCAGGCAGGACAGGAACACGCCATCCGGTCCACAGTGCAAGGTGTGCGGGCGTGAGTAGCCGGCCTTCTTGGCGAGCTCATCTGCCTCGATGACCTTCTCCAGTTGGGGGTGCACCGGATCGGGTCGGGTGTCGAAGACGTGCACGCGAGAGGAACGAAGGCCGGGCACCAGAAGGAAGCGCCGCTCGGCATGGGAGTGTCCTTCATGCTTGAGCGCGCTGGAGCAGGCGTTCCAGCCGAAGTGATGCAGTTCGTCGCCGCGGTTCGGCATGTCGATGATGCTCAGCACCTGGCCGTACGAGCTCGAGTCGGGGTCGGTGTCGACTACAGTCAGCGCATCGGGGCGTTGCGCTGTGCGGTCGAACGCGACAACATAGGCGAGCTTCTCCGGTGGCGCCGCGGCGGCGTCTGCGGGCGAGCGGTAGATGGTCGGGTCGGTGTGGTGTGCCGAGTGAGCCTGCGTGGTCATGCCGATCCTCGTCTCGGTTCTAGCCAAATCTGTGACCGGCTCGTCGCGCTCGGATCCGTACAAACCGGCCTCTTGACGTTTTCGACATGGATCGACGGCGTCGAACCAGCCGGTCTCCCATACGCATCAGACTTCCATAGACAGCGTCGCGTGCCAAGCTCTTCGACCACCAGCCGCCGGCCACCCGGGAGCGGAATCGGTTTGCCACACGGTGAACCTTTCGTGCACACGCACCTGACCGGTGAGCGGTCTGGATCTCGACGGTCGTCAGGTGGGTGGCGGGTCGCATCCCCCTCGCCGTTTGCAGAGATCGCGTCAGGAGCGGTGATCGCTGGTGCTGGTTGTCGCCTGCTATGGATCGACGAGTTCCAGGACCGTTCCGGGCGGGGCGTCTAGTGCCGCGATGGTGCGTTCGGCGGCTCGATCGATGTGGATGCGTGGGGGAGGTGGCAGCTGGTTGTCGGGGTACCAGGTCCCTGGCCCGTAGAAATACCCGTAGCGCAGGATCACGCCACCAGCGTCGAGAACGAGTCGTTCGAACTCTTCGGTGGCAGCTGGGAACGCGGTGCTTTGGGCCACCATCTTCGTGGCACCCGCGGCGGCGAGCAGGTTACGCGTTCCTTCGGTGCGGATGCGGCGGTTGGCCGGCCGAGCAGCCTCGAGGTGCTCGGGGTTGTCGGGCAGGTCGGTGAGCTGGTGCAGGACGAGGTCGGGCGCGAACCGCTCCATCGCGCGGCGTAGCTGCGCCGCGTCGTAGACATCGCAGCTGACCGGTTCGGCGCCAAGCGCCTCGACGACGTGGGGCTGGGAGCGGGTCATGCCGGCGACGACGTGCCCGGCTTTCAAGAGCAGCGGTACTAGCCGGACACCGATGACACCGGTAGCGCCGGCGAGAAAGATGCGCATGAGAGACCTGCCTCGGTTCTGGGACGGTTGTTGGCTGGTTGCCCTCGGTGAGGGCACATACGATGATCTTTGTCGTTCTCCTGCTCTCCGATCGCTGGCGATGTCGATGGGCAGCCGTCCGCGCGGTTCGAAACACTAGTCGACGGGCTGGTTCAGCCGACGACACGGGTCTGTGTGTGTGCCTCCGTCACTGAGGGTGTGTCAAGGGATGGGGCGTAGTGCGGCGTGCTGCTGGAGGTGTCGGCGAAGCCGGAGGATGGTTTGCTCGTTGACTTCGGGGAATGTGGGGGCGGCTTGGATGAGGATTCCGTTGGCGAACGGTGTTGCGGTGCTGCCGCACGGTAAGGGCTCTGGCAGCGTGTCGGTGTGCAGGTAGGTCAGCCAGCCCATGACGGGTTCGCGGGCTGCGGGGGATTGGGCTTCGTCGAGTGCGTGTGTTGTCCAGGTTGCAAACTCTGGTTCCCAGGAGGTCACGACTGCTTCGAAGATTGCTAGCGCGGTCGCGGGTTGGTAGAGCCTGTCAGCGCCTTCCTCCTTGAGAGCCGGCAGGTCGAGGGCAAAGTGGTTTAGCAGACCTGGAACCGCGGGATAGGCGCCAACACTGCAGCTCAGGCTGACTTCTGGAGCCGCCCGATTCCAAACCCTGCCAAGAAGCCGAGCTCCTCGACGACTTTACCTTCACGCCGGGTCCTGCCTTCTGCTAGCAACTCGGTAAGGGACGCCTGGTCGAGACCGACCGGTATGTTCGCGGTTTCTCTGCTTTCGCCGAGCCGGAACCAGGCTCCAAGGGCCGGCTCGGCACGGCCGAGCGCGGCGATGCAGCGGGCAAGTCGCTGCCCGCACTGTTCCGCTGATTCAGGTCGATCCCCCCAGTAAGCACCAAGGAACGAGGATCCCATGGCGGGACCTTAGCGCGGAGATCCCTGCACAACCGTGGATTCCACGCACCCCTTGGCGCTGGGGAGCGAGAGAGTTCCCTGACCGGCCATTTTGGTCACGTAGTTGGCGGACCGTAAGGGCGGCGATAAAGTCCGAGGTACACGGGAGCCCGGTGGACCGGGCTGAGAGGAGGGCTGGAGCCCTCGACCGTCGAACCTGATCCGGGTAATGCCGGCGCAGGGAGGGAGCCGATGAGCCCATGTCCGTTCTGGGCAGACTGCATCTGATCACCGACACGCGTCCAGGGCGCAAAACCCTCGAGGTGGTACACGCGACGCTGCGAGCCGGTGTCGCATTCGGGACCGCGCCGACCATCCAAGTGCGGGTCGAGGACGCGATGACGGATCGGGAGGCGTACCAGCTCGCGACAGCGGTGATGCAGTTGTGCCGCGAGGTCTGGCCCGCAACCGTGGCAGCCGAGACCAGCCAAGAGAGCACCAGCGGCGCCGCCGAGTCGAGCACGGACGCCGATTCGACGCACCACGACCCTCGGCAGCGGCCACTCTGCCTGGTCAACGACCGGCTGCACGTCGCGCTCGCGGTCGGCGCGGATGGTGGCCACGTGGGTGCCGACGACCTCCCGGTGGCGGCGGCTCGCCGAGTCCTCGGTGGTGACGCGGTGCTCGGGGCCACGGCACGCGAGCCCATGACGGCGAAGCAAGCCGTAGCGGAGGGCGCCAGTTACCTCGGCGTGGGGCCGGCGTACCGGACCACGACGAAAACCGGACTGCCGGACCCACTCGGCCCCAGTGGCGTGGCCGCAGTGGCCGCGGCGGTCGACATACCGGTGATCGCGATCGGGGGAGTCACCGTGGACGCCGTGCCGGCGCTGCTGGACGCAGGTGCATACGGGGTCGCGGTGGTCGGTGGGATCAACGACGCGGCTGATCCGTACGAAGCGGCGAGCCGGTTCTTCCAGACCCTGCGAGGTCGGCGATGAATCCCGTTGGCCCGGTCACCGGCGTACCAGACGTTGCCGTCATCGGTGGGGGCGTGATCGGGCTCGGCATCGCGTGGCGGTGCGCCCAGCGAGGGTTGAACGTCACGCTGTACGACCCGCAGCCGAGATCCGGCGCCTCTTGGGTCGCCGCCGGCATGCTCGCGCCGGTCACCGAGGCGCACTTCGGCGAGGAGCCGTTGCTGCGACTGGGCCTTGCCTCAGCGGAACGCTGGCCGCGGTTCGCCGAGGAGCTCAGCCAGTACGGCGACCTCGGCTACCGCACCGAGGGCACCTTGCTCGTCGCACACACCGACGACGACCTGCGGGAGATCGAGCGGCTGTATCGGTTCTACGGCACTCTTGGTCTTGCCGCTGAGGCACAGCGTGCCAGGCAATGCCGCGAGCGGGTGCCGCTGCTCTCACCTCGGATCCGAGGCGGCATGTACGCCCCCTGTGACCACCAGGTCGATCCGCGACGGCTGACCGCGGCGCTCCTGCGTGCGGCCACCGAGGCCGGTGTGACCTTCCAAAACGAGCTGGTGACGCGGCTCGACGACGTGCCAGCCGGGTGCGTCGTCCTCGCCGCTGGTATCGGGTCAGCGCGGCTCGCTGGGCTGCCGGTCCACGGGGTCAAGGGCCAGGTGCTGCGGTTACGGCTGCCTGACGCGTCGCACTTCGGGGTGAACGTCCGGGCGTTGGCGGCTGGGCGGTCGGTTTATCTGGTGCCGCGTACCGACGGCGAACTGGTGATCGGCGCGACGATGGAGGAACGTGTCGACACTGCCGTGACCGCGGGCGGGGTGTACGAGTTGTTGCGTGCGGCTGTCGACGTACTCCCCGAAGTGGCCGAGTACGAATTGACCGAGACCAGCGCCGGCCTGCGACCGGGTACGCCCGACAACGCCCCGCTGCTCGGACCCACCGCCGACCCCCGAGTCGTCGCGGCGACCGGCCATTTCCGCAACGGCATCCTGCTGACCCCGATCACCGTCGACCTGGTGACCGAGTACCTCGAGACCGGTGTGGTGCCGGACCAGATGGCACCGTTCGACCCCAACCGGTTCACCAGTGCCGCGCAACCCAAGCAGGTGGAGCCGGCAGCACAAGACACGCCCAGCCAACCGCAGGCACCTGTCGGCACAGGAACCAAACGTGCTGGCACGGACAGCGCCAGAAGGCGGGCCGAACCCGGATCAAACGAACCGTCCGGCGGGATAACCCCCAGTGAGGAGGCGACGCGGTGAACGTACAGCTCAACGGCGCGAATCACGTCTTGTCGGACAACGCGAACGTGGCCGACGCGGTCTCGGCATTGACCGCAGCAGAGCGTGGTGTGGCGGTGGCGCTCAACGGTGAAGTCGTACCCCGCACCGAATGGCAGAGCACCCGGTTGCGCGAGGGTGACCGACTCGAGGTGCTCACCGCGAAGCAGGGAGGCTGACGTGACTCCACACAGCGACGTCGACGCGGCGGATCCGTTCCTCCTCGGCGGGACCGAGCTGGGGTCGCGGCTGATTCTCGGCACCGGCGGTGCGTCCAGTCACCTCGCGCTCGAACGCGCAATCCGTGCGTCCGGCACCGAGCTGGTGACGGTCGCGTTGCGCCGCGTGGACCCGGACGCGCCGGGATCGCTGCTCGACGTCATCGAGCGTTGTGGCGTACGGCTGCTGCCGAACACCGCCGGCTGCTTCACGGCCACTGAGGCGGTGAAGACCGCGCACCTCGCCAGGGAAGCCTTCGAGACCGACTGGGTCAAGCTCGAGGTGATCGGCGACCAGGACACGCTGCTTCCCGATCCTGTGGAGCTCGTTGCCGCCGCCGAGCAGCTCGTCGACGACGGGTTCACGGTCCTGCCGTACACCACGGACGACCCGATCCTCGCCTGCCGACTCGTCGACGTCGGGTGCGCGGCGGTGATGCCGCTGGGATCTCCCATCGGATCGGGGATGGGGATCCGTAACCCCTACAACATTCGGCTCATCCGGGAGAAGGTGCAGGTGCCCATGATTCTCGACGCGGGAATCGGCACCGCGTCCGACGCTGCGCTGGCGATGGAGTTGGGATGCGACGCGGTGCTGATCGCGTCCGCGGTGACCCGAGCAGAGCATCCCGAACGCATGGCGACCGCGATGCGGCACGCCGTCGAGGCCGGTCGGTTGGCGTATCGGGCCGGCCGGATTCCGCGCCGATTGTACGCCGAAGCGTCCAGTCCTTTCGAAGGCATGGCCGAGTTGTGAACGGGAGCAACGATGAACCTTCGCGGCGGCGAGCCGGTCGCGTGGCGGTCGCCATGACGCGCGAGCGGTCAGACCCGGTGGCGCTACCGCGGCTGCTTGTGCTCACCGACCGGACGCAGTCACGGCGGCCGCTGGTGGAGACGGTCGCGGCGGCGGTCGAGGGTGGCGTGCGGGGTGTCGTGCTGCGGGAGAAGGACTTGCCGACGCAGCAACGGCAAACGCTCGCGGAACAACTGGGGCGCGTGTTGGCGCCGGTCGGTGGAGTGCTGATCGCGGCGTCGCGCCCGGTCGGGCCGGCCCGAGGAGTGCACCTCGCGGCGCCGGACCCACCAGTTGAGGCACCTGTGGTGGGGCGGTCGTGCCACAACGCCGCCGAGGTCGACGCCGCGTCCGACGTGGACTACGTGACGGTTTCGCCGGTTTTCGCCACAGCATCCAAGCCCGGCTATGGGCCGCCGCTTGGCCTCGACGGGTTGAGAGCGCTGTGTGCTCGTACGCCGGTGAAGGTGTACGCGCTCGGCGGCGTGACGCGCGAGAACGCCGCGAGCTGTCTGAACGCCGGCGCGGCTGGCGTTGCGGTGATGGGCGCGGTGATGCGCGCCGACAACCCCGCCTTCGTGGCGGCCGAAATTCTCGAGGAGGTGTCGGGATGAACCCGCCCGTGGCGTTGACGATTGCCGGTTCGGACTCCGGCGGTGGTGCCGGGATCCAGGCGGACCTGAAGACCTTCGCCGCGTTGGGGGTGTTCGGGACGAGCGCGATCTCGGCGGTGACGGCGCAGAACACCCGCGGCGTGGTGGGGTTCGTGGCGCTCTCGCCGGGATTCGTGGATGAGCAGATCGGCGCGGTGCTCGACGATCTCCCGGTACGTGCCGTGAAGACCGGGATGCTCGCCAACACCGAGATCATCAGCGTGGTGACCGAACGCGCCGCGGCGGGTGACCTGCCGAACCTGGTGGTGGACCCGGTGCTGGTCTCCGCGACCGGAGATCCATTGTCGTTGGGCGGGGCGGCGGAGGCGTACCCCAAGCTCTTCGCACACGCGACCGTGATCACCCCGAACCTGCGGGAGGCATCGCTGCTGCTGGGGCGCGAGCTGTCCACCGTCGACGAGATGGTCCGGGCCGCTGAGGAGCTGGCGCGCAGCGGCGCGAGCTGTGTGGTCGTCAAAGGCGGTCACCTGGAGGGCCAGGTGGACGCGGACGGACGCCCTGAGGCCGTGGACGTGGTGTGGCGGGACGGCGAGGTGAGCTACCTGTGTGCGCCGTGGGTGGACACCCGTAACAACCACGGCACCGGATGCACGTTCGCGGCAGCCGTCGCGGCAGGGCTCGCGTCCGGTCACGACCTGTCGGCGGCACTCACTCGCGCGAAGGAGTACGTGACCACGGCACTGGCCGGTGGCGCAGGGTGGCGTCTCGGCGGTGGTCACGGACCACTCAACCACTTCTCCTGGACGTACTGACCCCGGCAGACCTGACCCCCGGGAAGGTCGATGGCTCTCGCCGCCACATGACGCAAGGTGTACGTCACTGGCTCGCGTCTCGACATCGAAGTCCCGTTCGCGGAAGTGGACTTGTCCAATGGCGATCCACCGGTGAGGTCGGCCGATGGGCCACAGCTGGGACGGTTTCGGCGAAGGAACCGGGCGTCAAGGAAGCGTTGGCGTCTATCGCTCGACCGATGGTGGCGAGTGGTCCCGCGTCACATCGACTCGCCCTCTAGCAGGCACAACACCGTGAGGCAGGCGCGGTTGCGTTCCTAGCTGACCGTCGCCATCCAGTACGACGAGGTAGGCTCGCCGGAGTTTTGGCATCGATCGAGGAGGTTGCCCATGCGCATCGGTACCGGGGCTGTCCTGCTGGTCTTGGGTGCCATCCTGTACGCCTTCAAGGTCGACCTGCCCTACATCAACGACGACGCACTCGGACTGATCCTGTCGCTGGGCGGACTTGTCATCATCGTCGTGGCAGTGATCACCAATGCCGATCGGCCAGAACTAGGCACGAGCATCGGCCTGTTGCTGACCGCCGCTGGCGCCATCCTGGCCGTGGCTGTCCGCGTTGATCTACCGCTCGTTGCCCCCTACCTACTCGGAAGTGCATTCATCAGCGCGGGTGTGCTCATCCTGATCGTGACGGTGGGGACAGTCATCGGGCGGCGACACGTGGCAGGTGCCCGGCGCGGCCGGCGCATCGAGAACATCGGGCTGGTCGAGCCTCCCGAAACCGAGGATCGCCCGATCTTGCGACCGGATCTTGCGGTCATTTCCGATGAGGACGCCGCGAAGGTCGCCCGCTTCCGCAACGACCGGCCCGGTCACGATCCCAGATCGAGGACCAACGGCCTCGGGGGCGCGTAGGCCAGCTCGTCCCGCCTGTCATCAGCAGCAGCGCGAGGAACCTCGGAACGCTGCATCTGCATCTGCACACTCGGATCAGTCACTGCATGTCGAGCCTTCAGCTGGCGCAGTTGTGGACGTCACTGGTCGCAGACGCGATGACGATGTCGGTCTCACCACCACCTGCGGTCAGGTGGAGTGCGTTGACAGTGAGCCCGTGATCGGCTTTCGCGACGGGCTTCTGCTCGTTGACCACGAGCCGGGCGAGACCGGGCAAGTCGATCTCGGCGTTCACCTCGGCTGTGATCGGGACACGGCGTCCGCCGATGTAGAGCTCGACGTCGGTGCTGCCGGTAGCCGACCCGCCTGAACCACACGTGCTGGTCGACCTGGCGGTCGCCCCCCGTGCGTCGATCACCGGGAGCCCTGGAAGACCGATCCGTACCCGCTCGACCGTTGTGGTCGACGTTGATGTGCCCGGCGCCAGCGTCGTCGTGGCCTTCGGACACACCGTGCCGGTAGTCAGCAGCACGCCCGCTTCGACCTCGGCAAGACACCGCGTGGTGCTGGTGAACGCGCGTGCAGTCCGCACCGATCCGGTGTCAGGCGTGGGGGAGACCTCTACGAGCGACACCAACGGCACTCCGAGCTTCGCCGTCAGTCCGTACGCATGCCCGGTGTAGTACTCCAACAACACGGTCGCCGACTTCGACGACGGCAGGTAGTACGGATCGCCGGCGAACCGCACCTGCACAGGAACTGTCGCAGCAGCGTTCAACGGCTGGTCAACAGACTTGATCGTGCAGCGAGCGACGCCGGAGGAGTTCGTTGTGCCGGTACAGGCCTGCTGGTTCTTTCCCCTGCCCAACGACAGGCGCAGCTTCCGACCTTCGATCGGTCCACCGCCTTTCTCGCGAAGGACCCCAGAGAGGCGGGCTGGTGTACCGTTCGCCACCCGCTTCGGCCCGGAGTAGGTGGTCGTGGTGGGTGCCCGAGTAATGGTGAACGGCACGGTGATGCTGGCAGGTGCGTAGCCGTCTCCGGGATAGCTGACGGTGAGCGTAGTTCTACCTGGGCGCTGTGTCGCCGTGAGTCGGCAGCTGGCCACACCCGAAGCATTCGTCGTCCCGGTGCACGTCTGGCTGCCGCCGCCAGAGCCGAGGGTGAAGGTCAGCCGCGCGTTCGAAACTGGGGCGGTAGGGTCTTGGCCCGGCTTCGGACTGTGCGTGAGCCGGGCAGACGCTGTAAAGGGGCGGTGATACGGCACCTCGGTTGGCCCGTGGTAAACGATTCTCGTGGGCCCCTGCCCTCCGGTGCCTCCTCCATGGAACGCGAAAGCGCCGAACAGCATGAGGTGATCCGAGCAGCGGTCATCCCATCCCCAGCACTTCCCGCCGTCGAAGAGCATGGCAAATGTCGGGACGAGGTGCTCCTGATCACCAAAGATGTAGTCCAGCTTCCGGTTCGGATCCGAGTCTGGATCGTGTGCGAACGTCGGACGGTTCTGGGGGTAGTCCACCTCGAGATAATTGCCGTCGCCGTCGCCTTGCGCATAGAGCTTGTCGAAGTGCCCTGGTTCCCGATTGAGGTCCCCCGCGAGAACTATCGGAACCTGGTGCCGAGACTTCTCCTCCAACTCGGTCACCAGCGTGACCGCTTGCATAGCGGCAATGCCTTCTGTGCGCGTGGCGAGATGCGCTGAACAAGCCCAAACGTCATGCCCGAGGGTTGATTCGTAGGAGGCCAGTGCGCATACTGCGCCGCGTCGGCCACCGTCCCTGGTCGGATACACACGCACGACGCTGTCGCGCACCCGATCTGCTTCGATGATCAGCAGCCCGACGCCGACCTCATTCCCAGAGCCGTTGCATCGCCAGTCTTCACCAGTCTTGGTGAAGTACGCGCGAACACTCTTCGTCCCTATCCGCTCGATGATTTGCTCCCGGGCGTAATGGGTTTGCTCGAGACAGGTCTCGTTGATCGAGAGTACATGGATAGGAAGTCCGTCGTCCCGCAACAGCTCCACACGGTCGATGAGCCGGTCCACTACTTCGTGGGTTCCCTGATTGCCGGTAACGCCGTAGATATTCCAGTGCAGCACCCGAAGCTCGAGAAGCCCCGCATTAGTCGCGAGGTTGGTTCTGGCGTGAAGGCGCCAGCAACTCTGCTGCTGAGTTCGTGCGGCGGACGGTCCGCGTCCTGAAAGCTTCTTGTGCTCGGAGAGCCGTCGGCTGGCTGACCGTGGCTCGCTTGCATCGTTGCCTGGTCCGCTATACGCCCTGGCGTCGACGTTTGTGCTTGGCCTACGGTCAGCAGAAGTGGGCTACCGATTGCTGCGACTGCCAGAGCAAGCACCAGCCGCTTCGCAACCTTGTACATATCGTCCCCCGCTTGGGTTCACCAGCTATCGATGTACAGGCCACGACAGAGGCTGACGTGGCAGCAACGACGCAACCAGCATGATCAAAGCAGCGTCAACCCTTTCGGATACAGCCGAAACGTCGCCTCGACGCCTAGGCGTACGCCACGTGTCACGCCGTTCATCAGCAGTGCGAAGCCGACACGACCCGTCCTCTACAGCCGCATCGTTTCGTGTGACGTGGCGGATCAGGCATGTCGGTCGAAGGCGCTCGACGTGTCCTGCGTCGACACGCTGTCCACGCGCTGGTCAGTCGACAGGATGATGGTTCGTTGCGAGAGCTGCTCCCTGCGCCTGGACTTCGACGGAGTCGAGGGGTACGGCCTGCCCTAGGAGCCAATCCGCGAATCCGCAGCAGCCGTACATCGACATCTCGGTGCGTGATCCGGGGCTCCCGAAGCGTGAGCACCGACAGCCTCGTTGACCCGTGGTCTACGCCATCGTCGGCACCTCGGCCCGGCGATTCGCGCCGTCCAGATCTCGGTGAAGTCTGGTCAGCCCAGTAAGACGCGTTTGACCTTCAATATGACCTTTTGCCACCCGGGTCTGTCCCTTTTTGGCTCCAATGCGCCCAGCATGGGCATGATCTCCAGAATTTTTTCTTCACATCCTCGACCTTGAGGACAAATCCGTCGCCCGGCTTTGACAAGTCGTGAGGAAACCAGCGAACCTCCCGTGATGTCTCCGAATAGGCGCACAGGTAGTCAGCCCGCGCGAACCCCGCTATCGGCAGGACTGGGAGGAAGTGATGATGCGTGATGCAGCCATGAAAGCTGGCGTATACGGTGTCAGCCTGATTGCAGGAATCGGCCTGCTGGCTGGTTGTTCTGAGCCGTCTTTGACGGATCTTTCCCAGAATGCGACCGCGCCACGCCAACTCCATGACCGTCCGCTAAGCGCCCTCTCAGAGAGCTTGGCCAAGCGATTGTATGTGGATCCCACCCAGCAGTCCGCACGGTGGGCCAGAAGGCATCCATCCGACGAGCGTGCCAAGATCATCGAGGAAGCCATCGCCAGCAAGCCCTCGGCGCGCTGGTTCGGCGACTGGAACAAAGACATCACGGCGGAGACGAGAAGCTACGTCGAGGCGGCCGCTGACGCCAACAGCCTCCCAGTACTCGTCGCCTACAACATCTACGGACGCGACTGCGGATCCCACAGCGCCGGTGGGGCCAAGAGCCCGGACGACTACCGCACCTGGATCACGTCGTTCGCCAAGGGAATCGGGTCGAACCCCGCAGTGGTCATCCTGGAGCCCGACACCCTGGCCCAGCTCGACTGCATTCCCGACGAGGCCGGCAAGCAGACCCGACTCGATCTCATCAAGTACGGCGTGGAACAACTGGCCGAGCACGCGCCCCTGACTCTGACGTACATCGATGGCGGCAATGCCAACTGGATCCCACCCGCGACCATGGCCGACCGGCTGGCCGCGGCGGGTGTGGACAAGGCCCGCGGCTTCAGCGTGAACGTCTCCAACTTCTACTCGACGGCCGAGAGCGACCGTTACGCCGGAGCGATCCGTAAGGCCCTGAAGTCCAAGCACGGCCTCACCAAGTCGTACGTCGTCGACACCAGTCGGAACGGCAACGGCTCAGCGAACGGCGAATGGTGCAACCCCGCCGGCCGCAAGCTCGGCACGCCGCCCCGGTTGGTTGGCCTCGGCGAGCCCAAGGAGTTCGAGCTCTGGATCAAGGCGCCGGGCGAATCCGACGGCGCGTGTGGTACCGCCCCCACGACAACGGCTGGAGAGTTTGCTCCGGACCTGGCGGTCAGCCTGATCCAGGGACGGTGATCGGCGTAGGCGTGGTACGCCGGCATCCGTCGGGAGAATCCCGTGACGGTCCTAGGCACTCGACCGCGCGTCGGTTCCGTCTCCATGGCGGCTGCTGGTCGGTTGGTCCAGCGGTGCCCGGAAGAACTCACGAAGCGCGAGCGTCGCTGCACCGACGACTGGCGCTTCAGGCAGTGCGGCCAGCTCGATCCGTACGGCGTCGCGGAGCGCGGGAAAGATGCGACGGCGTACCTCCGCGCGGACCGGCGCGAGCAGCGCGTCGCCGGCGGTGGCCAGCTCGCGTCCGATGAGGATCAGCTCGGGATCGAGGGTGTAGATGATGGTGACGATCCCGGCGGCAAGGTGCCGGGCGACCTCGGCGAAGACCCGGGTCACCACGGGGTCACCACGCCGTAGGGCGTTGATCGCTTCCTCGATCGACGACGGGCCGGCACTGGCGCCCACGTCAGTGCTCGCCTCGCGCACCATCGCGAGCACCCGGGGCACCGAGGCGTACATCTCGAGGCAGCCCGAGTTGCCGCATCGGCACCGTGGCCCGTCGAGGTTGACGCTCAAGTGTCCGGCCTCACCGGCCAGGTCGTGGTTGCCTCGATAGATGTCACCGTTCAGGATGAGGCCGGTGCCAACGCCGGTACCGAGGTTCAGCAGAACGAAGTTGTCGACGCCCTGGCCGGCGCCGAACCACCGTTCGGCGAGTGCGCTCGTGTTGGCGTTGTTGTCGGTGTAGATCGGGAGGTCTAGGTGGTCCTCCAACTCGGTGACCGCTTCGAGGTCCTGCCAGGAGTCGAACGACTGCGGTGCGAGGTATCGGCCGGCGCGTATGCTCACCGGGCTGGGCGCGCCCACGCCGACGCCGACGACCGCAGCGCGTTGCGCTGGTGCGAGATCGGCCAGTAGCTGTTCGACGACCTCCCGCGCGATCGGCAGGGCGAGGTCGCCGCGCCAGGTTCCGCCGGTAGGTCGGACGATCCGGTGCCGGACGCGGCCGGCGAGGTCGACCAGTCCGGCAGTGACGGCGCCGTGCGCCACGTCGACGCCGATGGCGTACCTCGCGGTGGGGTTGACCTCGAGGGAGACGGGGCGGCGGCCGGCCCGCGACGTGGAACGAAAACCGGTCTCCCTGGCAATCCCCGCGGCGATGAACTCGTCGACGATGTGCGAGACGGTTGCGGGGTTGAGCTTGGTCTGCCGGGCGATGTCGACGCGAGCGATCGAGCCTGCGGCGTGGATGGTCTTGAGGATCAGGGCACGGTTGGCCTGCTTGACGCTTCGGTGGTTCGCACCGGTGCTGCCGACCGGCCGCATTGCGTCACACCATCCCCATTCCCTTGACCCGCCTGTGTGGCGGACCTACGTTAACTGCACGAATTAATTGACACAATCACGCAATTATCTGGCTGAGCGTCCCGTTCCGCCGACGCCGCGAGGAGTGACGGGCCGTGTTGCTGTCCTGTGCCGAACAGATGTTGGGCGACCGTCCACTCGCCACGAAGCTCGCCCTCGTTCGAGACGCCGGATTCGACGGGATCGACCTGCGGATGGGCACGCTCTCCGATCCGGATGCTCGCCGTGTGCTCGATGCGGGCGACCTACGCGTCGGTGCGATCTACTCCCAGATCCGGGAGCCGTGTCTTTTGTCGGCGACCGCCGCCGAACGCGCCGCCGCGGTCGACCGGGTGGTGGCCTGCGCCCGCGCGGCACATGACGTGGGCGCAGCGAATCTGATCGTGGTACCCGTCTTCGGGCAGCGCAGGCTGCGGCTTCCCCTGACCCATGCACGTGACGGCGCGGCAATACCGCCGAACAGCGATGCACAGAAGGGCAGTGCACCGCAAGGCGAGGCCACGCTGATTGACAGCGATTCCGTGGTCCGCAACCTCGTGGGCTCATGGCGGGCCGTCGAGGTCGGGCTGCTCCTCGCCGGCCTCGTGGAGGTCGCCGAGCGGATCGCCGACCTCGACGTCACGGTGACCATCGAGCCGCTCAACCGCACCGAGACGTACTTCCTCACCAACCCGGCTGAGGCTGCGGCGGTCTGTACAGCGGTGGGATCGCCGAGGATCGCGACGATGGTGGACACCTACCACTGCGCGCGTGAGGGCCAGGACATTCCCGCGATGATCGCCGCCGCTGGTGAGCGCGTGGCGCTCCTTCACTTGTCGGACACCGAACGCCAACTGCCCGGCGACGGTGACATCGACTTCGCGCCGGTTCTCCAGGCCGTATGCGACCTCGGCTACACCGGCTGGATGGGCCTTGAGTGCCGGCCGGTCGGCGAGCTGGACGACCTCCGCCGGTCCGTGGAGTACCTGCGTGGGGTGTGGCCGGCTGGGCCATCCGCCTCGGCCGCCGATGTCGAACGGGAGGTCGGGCGATGACCATCACGGCGGTGATCGTCGGCGCGGGCCGGATGGGGCGCGCCCATGCGGCGAACCTCACGAGGATTCCGGACGTTCGCGTCGTCGGCGTCGCAGACGTACGCCGCGACGCGGCGGACGCGCTCGCGGGCGAGCTTGGTGCGGCGTCCGCACACGACTACCGGGAGCTCGTGGATCGGTGCAGGCCGGACGTCGTCTACCTGTGCACGCCTGCCGGCGAGCACCTCGAGCAGATCACGTTCGCCGCCGAGCGGGGCGTCAACATATTCGTCGAGAAGCCGCTGGCACCGTCGGTCCGAGCGGCGAATGCTGCGGCCGATGTAATCGAACGGCACGGCGTCCTGGCGTGCGTCGGCTACCAGTGGCGCCACAGCCCGGCCACGGACGTGGCAGCGGCCGCACTGGCTGGACACGAGGTGACGCTGCTCGCCGGCTGGTGGTACTGGACGATCCCGCCGGTCCCGTGGATCAGGGATCGGCGAACCGGTGGGGGCCAGGTGTTCGAGCAGGTCACCCACCTCATCGACCTCATGCGCTACCTCGCCGGCGACATCACGACGGTCTTCGCGGCGTACTCCGACAACGTGATCCCGCCGCAGGAGTTGCCCAACTGGGATGCGAGCGCCGTCACCCTGCAGTTCGCAGGCGGCGCGGTCGGCAGCCTGCACTCGACGTACGCGCTCTTTTCCGGGATCCCAGGAGCGAACGGCGTCGACGTCGTCGCACGAGATCTTCTCGTCCGGGTGACGGCACGGTCGGCCACGGTGTTCCGACCCGGTGTCGAACCGGTCGAGACGCCCGCCCGTGAGGGATGGAACATCGACGAGGAGTTCGTCGCGATCCTGCGGCGCAACGATCCCGGTGCGCTACGTGCGACCGCCCGGGAGGCGGCGCTGAGCATTGGCGTGTCGCTCGCCGCCAACTACTCCGCGGTCACCGGTGAGGTGGTACGACTCGCGGACTTCATGGCCGACCCGCCGGACGACCCACGCATCATGCCGGAGGCCGAACCGGCGTCGAGTCGTGCCGTGGCGTCCCAGTAGGCGAACGGGAAGTCCGATGCCTGAGCGGGGGTTCTCGCAAGTCCCGGACGTCTTGCCGAGGTTCGACCCGGCTGAGGGCATGACCGTCATCGAACCGCCTGGGAGCGGCGCTGGCTGGTGGGCGGGGGCGCCCAGCGCCGTGTGGACTGGCTCCGGTTGGTACCTGAGCTACCGGCTGCGCAGGCCGCAGCCAGAACGCGGCGGCACCACCCTGATCGCGAAAAGCGTCGACGGTGCCAACTTCACGACGATCTGGTCCGCGAGCAAGGACGACTTCGCCTCGCCCTCGATCGAGCGGTCCGCCCTCGTACGCGTGAGCGACGACTGTTGGCGCCTCTATGTGAGCTACGTCGATGGCGCGGACGGCCGGTGGCGGATCGACCTGCTGGAGGCGGCGACGCCGGACGGCTTCGACCCGCGAGCTCGGCGTCCGGCGCTCACGGCAGGTGGGATCGGGGTCGAAGGGGTCAAGGACCCTTGGGTGACGCGGTACGCCGGATCGTGGCTCATGATCGCGTCGTACGCGCCGACTCCCGCAGGCGGTGCCGACCGTGTGCGGCTGCATGCCACCCAGGACGTGTACAACACGGGTCTCACGAGGTCGCTCACCGGACTCGCCACGAGCGACGACGGGGTGACCTGGCGGTGGGAGGGTGGCATCCTCGAGCCGCGCCCCGGTCGGTGGGACGCGTACGCCGCGCGCCTCACGACAGTGCTGCGTACCTCCGACGGTTGGCTCGGACTCTACGACGGCAGCGCGGACGTCGCTGAGAACTACGAGGAGCGGTGCGGCCTCGCCGTGAGCACCGACCTGAAGACGTGGCGCCGGCTCGGCGACGGGCCGCTGGTGGGTGCTGCCGGCGGACCGGGCACCGTCCGCTACGCCGAGGCTGTTCGGGAGGCCTCGGGGATCCGCTTCTACTACGAGTACACCCGGTCAGACGGTTCTCACGAGCTGCGCACGTCGCTGGTTCGGGGGGAGGGCGATGACACCACCGGCCTGAAGCGTGCCTACTATTCCTACTGAATAAATAGGTGAAATCGATATTCTGCCACCTGGCCGGCCAGGGGCCGGCACGAGGCGCGGTGGAGGTGACGCTCCGAGGGGGATCGACGGGGCACCGGCGCTGAACGGGCGTACACATCGACGGGCGATGAGATGGAGGGCGAGATGGACTACCGATCGGGCCAACACCAGGCCGACGGGACGCTTCCGCGGAGGAAACTGCTGGAGCTCATCGGGGTGGGCAGTGCCGGCCTCATCGCTGCGTCCTGTGTCGACACCTCGGATACGTCCGAGCCGGGCTCGCGCGGGACGACGCCCGGGCTGTCCAGGACCATCCGCATCCCCGACCCTGCGGTCGAGCTGCCCGCCGGTGACGTCCAGTTGCGCTGGATGGACTCAGGGGACATGAAGGCGCGGTTCTTCGAGGACTTCTTCCCGGCGTACGAGAAGAAGCATCCGCAGATCAGCGTGCGCTACGACGGCACGAACTGGAACCAGATCACCGAGGTCGTCACACTCGGCGTACGCAACGGCACCGCACCGGACGTGTTCCAGCTGCCCAGCCAGATCACCATGGGCATGGCGGTGTCGAACGGCTGGATCGGGGCGTACGACGACATCATCCCGAACTTCGCCGAGGTCAAGGCCCGCTATCCCGCGGGTGCCTTCGCCGACGGCGTCACCGACTTCGGCGGCAAGACGTACGGCATGCCACTCACTGGACAGCAACGGATCAACACCCTGCTGCTCTTCAACGCCGACCTCGTCCGCGACCTCGACGTCGACCTGCACACCGAAATCCTCACGTGGAATCAGCTGCGGGAGGTAGCGAAGGCGATCACGACTCAAGGCGACGGCGCCTACTACGGCATCATCTTCGGCCTCGCCCAACCCGGCGGCCTGTCCGGTCCGGTGAACGCCATGTGCCAGATGGCCGGTGTGGCCGGTGGGGCGGACGGGATCGATCTGCGGACCGGACGGTTCAACGTCACGAATCCCATCGTGATCGAGGCGATCGAGCTGATGCTCGCGATCAAGTCCGACGGCAGCGTGCATCCAGACTCGGTGAACCTCGACGCGCCTGGTGCGCGGGCACGGATGCCACTCGGCCAGGCAGGGCTCATCATCCAAGGTCCGTGGAACATCGTGCCCTGGCGGGACGAGAACCCGGACTTCCACCTCGGGCTGAACCTTCCGCCACAGAAGGATCCGAACGACATCTGGCCGCTGAGCTACGGTCCTGGAGGCTCCAACACCTACGTCTACTCGAGCAAGACCAAGCTCGGCCCCGTGATTGCCGACGTCATGAGCTACCTGTCGACGCTGGAAGGTCAGGTCCAGTGGGGCCTGCGCGTGGGCGCCGCCGATCCGCCGGCCTTCCCGGAGGCGATTGCGAAGCTCGAGATCGACGAGCTGCAGCAGAAGGCGCTCGACCTCGGCACCAAGTACACCGTTCTGCGTCCGGAGCCTGCGGTGCGCAACCCCGACGTCTCCAAGGTGTACGAGGTCCAGGTGCCCGCCACGCCGACGTTCAGTGACACGCTCGTCGGGCTGTTCACGGGGCAGATCCGCGAATCGGTCGAGCAGGCGATGCGGAAGATGGAGGACCGGCTGGAGAAGTCGCTCGAGGACGCCATCGCCAAAGCCCGATCGCGTGGCGCGCAGGTCGACCGTGACGACTGGGTCTTCGACGACTGGGACCCGAGGCAGCCTTATACGAAGCTCTACGAGCGATGAGAACCGCTGGTCTTGCGCGCATGTGGGCGGCACGCCCGGTCTACCTGCTCATGTTGCCGGGTCTCGTCCTCATCGTCATGTTCTCGTTCTACCCGCTCGTCATGTCGTGGTACTACGCGTTCTTCGACTGGAGCGGGATCGACCAGGAGATGTACTTCATCGGCTGGCAGAACTTCACTGAGCTCGCGGCCGACGAGTACTTCTGGGCTGCGTTCGGGCGGACGCTGTGGTTCGCGGGCGTGGCGACGCCGATCGAGCTCTTGCTGTCCCTCGTGCTCGCCATCGTGCTCAACGACCGCGCGTTGCGGCTCGCGCCGCTGTATCGGACGTTGTTCTTCATCCCGGTCGTGACCACCACGGCGATCGTCAGCATCGTCATGAGCATGGTGTTCTCGAGCTTCAACGGGCCGGCCAACCAGGCGCTCATGGCGCTCGGCCTGATCGAGCGACCCATCGGGTTCCTCACCGACACGAAGACGGTGATGTGGACGGCGATCGGGCTCTTCGTCTGGAAGTGGCTCGGCCAGCCGATGATCTACTGGCTCGCCGCCCTGCAGACGATCCCGACCGAACTGTACGAGGCGGCACAGGTGGATGGCGCCGGCTGGTGGTGGCGTGCGGTTTCGATCACTGCACCCATGCTCGCACCGTTCGCGGTCGTCATCACGCTCATCGTGCTGGTGGGGAACATGCAAGTGTTCGCGTTCATGCAGGCGCTGACCCACGGCGGGCCCTACTTCTCCACCGAGGTCATGGAGCTCTACATCTATCGGATGGCCTTCGGCGCCCAAGGACAGGTGTCCACGCAACGGCTGGGCTACGCGTCGGCGGCCGGCGTGCTCTTCGGCGTCCTGCTCATCGTGCTCGCGGTGGCGCAGATCCTCGCCGTCCGCACGTTTCGGCAGGGGTCCAGCCCCGGGGGAGTGGTGCGATGACGCTCGGCACGAAGACTCCGTCGGGCGGGGCGAGCACACGAAGGCGTTTCGGGCGTTGGCCCGCCGGTCCGCTCTCGACCAAGGCTCATCGGGGCAGACGCGCGCCGAGTCGTTCCCCACGAGGACGATGGCGGCGACTTCTCATCTATGTGATCCTCACGCCACTTGCCTTTGTCTGGATCTACCCGTTCCTGTGGATGATGTCGGCGTCGGTCCGGCCGAACGGCAAGGTCTTCGCCGGCCTCGGCCTCTTCCCCACCAAGTGGTTCTGGAACAACTACGCCGAGGCTTGGGTAGATGCCGAGATCGGCCGGTACTTCATCAACACCGTGATCGTGTCGTTCTCCGCGGTGGCGATCGTGGTCTTCACGACAGCGACCATGGGCTACGCGCTCGGCCGCTGCAACTTCCCCGGGCGGAGGATCCTCGTCGGACTCCTTGCTGCGCTGGTCTTCCTGCCACAGGGCTACACGATCATCCCGATCTTCGATCTGATCACAAGGCTTCACCTCGACGGTACGTTGTTCGGCATCATCCTCGCCGAGAGTGGCCAGGCGCACATCATCCAGCTGCTGCTCTACGCGGGCTACTTCCGCCAGCTGCCCAAGGAGCTCGAGGAGTCCGCCACGATGGACGGCGCGGGGTTCTTCACGGTGTTCTTCCGGATCTTCCTGCCACTCGCCAAACCAGTGACCGCGACCGTCATCATCTTGCAGTTCATCGCAAGCTGGAACGACTTCCTGCTTCCCCTCGTGCTCACCTTGAGCCAGCCTGAGCTTCGCACCTTGGCCGTGGCGGTGTACTCGTTCCAGGGCGAGAACTTCACGAACTACGCACAGATGAACGCCGCAAGCACGATCAGCCTGCTGCCTGTGATCATCGTCTTCCTTCTGCTCCAGCGCTACTTCGTCGAGGGGATCGCCGGTGCGGTCAAGCAGTGAGTGAGCCGAAATCGGATTCCTCGTTTCGCTGGGGCCGATACGTCAGCAATTCTTGACGATCGCGTGGCATCCTGCTGACAATCGGCGGTCTAGCGGCGTGAATTGTCAATGCGGACTGCGCGGACGTACCATGCGGACTGCCAGCATCTGCTACGGAAACCTGTCTGTTTTCGGCAGCGTCAAAGCATCGTCGTCACGTCGTGCTGCCCTGCCGAGATGTGGTCATATCGAGCACCTGTACCAGCTCGTGGGTCGCGGGTGGGAAATTGTGCTGGTCGCCGGGTCTGTGTTTGACGAATTCACTCGGCGCGGTTAGTTTCGCCGCACATGAGTAACGCAATGTCTGCCGAACCGGCCTCGGTGAGAGAAACCACATTGGTGCACAACCTGCATCGACGTGCAACGTCCCTGCTTGCCGATGTCGCCACCCGTTCGACGATCCCGGTTGAGTCGGTGGTCGAGCTGCGTGACTTCCTCGTCGCGGCCCTGCATCACCACCATGAAAGTGAGGACGACATCCTTTGGCCGATGATCGAGAAGATCGCGCCGGAGGCAGCCGCACCGCTTGCCGATCTCGGCGAAGAGCATGGTGCGTTGGACAAGGCACTGAACCGCCTTTCCGCCGTCGTGGCTCACGAGCCCGGAGGGCGTGAGGCACTCGAAAGCGCCGCGGTCGATGTTCGCGACCTGCTCCATCGTCACCTCGACCACGAGGAGCAGATCCTGCTACCTGCCCTACGTGCTCACATCACTGATGAAGCCTGGACTCGGTTCTCCCAGCAGGTCATCGCGACCGCGCCACCAGACGGCGCCCATCTGATGTTCGGCTTCCTGGACCAGGTGGGCGCTCCGGAGGATGTGGATCTCATCATCGACAACCTGCCAGACCCGCTCCGTGAGGCTGTGCCGGCATTGCGCCAGCAGGGTCACGCGGCACTCAGCACGCTGCAGTCCACTTGAGGGCACCGCGCTGCCAGCACCTCGGGCGCCAGCCACCTTCATGACATTCGTCGAGACGAACGGCGGTGCCGCGGCGCCGGTCCGGTGGAGTCTCTGACCACGAGTTCACACGGCAGTCGTCGTTCGGTGAACTGCTTCTCGTCGGTCGCCTGCATGCGTGCGACGAGAAGCTCGATCGCCTCATGTCCCATCTGGTCCATCGGCTGGGCAACCGTCGTGAGTGGTGGGATCGCGTGTTCGGCAAGTTCGGTGCCATCGAAGCCGACGACTGAGAGGTCATCCGGAACCAGGAGTCTGCGGCGATAGGCGGCCTGGATGACGCCCAGCGCTACCGAGTCGTTGGCGGCGAACACGGCGGTTGGGGGATCGGGCCTGTCAAGCAGCGCCTCGCCAGCGGCCATGCCACCTCGACGATTCAGCGAGCGATCGACCACGAGGTCTCTGTCCACCGTGAGCCCGGCGGAGCGAAGGGCGTCTCGATAACCTCGCCGCCGGCTCTTCGCCATCCCTCTTGCGCCAACGTAGGCGATTCGACGGTGGCCTAGCTCCACCAGATGATTGACCGCCTGCCGTGCGCCCCTGTAGGTGTCGGTCGTCACTCGGTCGGCGAGCGGTGGGTCGAGCTTCATGCCGATCAGCACGATTGGGGTGCCTGCCTTGGCGGCTGCCACGAGGTAGGTGTTGATCGCTTCGGTTTCTGGGGGAGTGACGACCAGGCCGTCCACCTGATGGCTTCGCAGCGCCGTGATCACCTGGATCGCGCGCTCTTCGTCCTCGTCGGTCGAGCTCGTCACGACGCAGTAGCCAAGCTGGCCGGCCCTCTTCTGCAGTCCCTGGGCGAGCTCCGCGGTGAAGGGGTTGGTCAAGTCGGACGTCACGAAGCCGATCAGTCCGGACCTCTTCGTCGTCAAGCTCCGGGCCGCGGTACTCGGAACGAATCCGAGTTCGGCGATGGCCTTTCTGATCCTCTCCCGGGCCGCAGCGCTGACGTACCCACTGCTGTTGACATATCGGGACACGGTGCCCGTGGAGACGCCAGCCAGCTTCGCGACGTCGTACATCGTAACCATGCCGCACTGCTCTCCCCAGTTGTCAGGGCCTGGTTACACACTACGGACCCGGCCACGAGCACCGTCAACGAGCTACGAGATGGCGATCCCTGCAACCGTTCTTCGAGGGCTTGCATGCAGGAGGGGCTTGGACCCACTCGACGTCGCTGACTGAGAAGCTCGAACCGTCGTCGTGGTCCTGGCCAGTCTCGCGGGAGTAGACCCTTGTAGAGAACGAGCCGTTGGCGGTGTCGATCTCGACCAAGCGGGTCGAAGCATGGTCGTGGTAGGTGCTCTGAATCTGGTAGATCGTGTTGCCGTGGACGCCGGAGTCCACGCGGTAGGCGTGCAAGCCCGTGTGCCCAGAGAAGACGAACCGCACGTTGCGGTATCGGGAGGTCAGATTGTCGAAGACATACTGCGGGCTGGTGTCGCCGTACCCGCCATTCGTTTGGGCGATGTCGCCCGACGCAGTGAGGTGCGAGTGGGTCACGATTATCACATTGTGGTGTGGATGACCCGCAACAACGCCCTTTGCCCAGTTGACGACCTCCTTCCTTGGCCAGAGCTCGAGGTTCAGCACCAGCCATTGCAGACCGCCTGCCGTGAAGGTGTGATAGGAGTTGTCGATCTTGTTGCGTTCGTAGACGCGTACCAGGTTGGCGAATCGGCTCGGCGGGAAGAAGGAGTTGAACACCTCAGTGTTGCGCAGGTTCGCATGAGTGTCCTCACCGGGGCACGCTGCGCCACCTTCGCAGGTCGCCGCGGCGTCGTGGTTGCCGATGCTCAGCGAGTACGGAATTCCGGCGTTGTCGAGCACGGCCAACGCATCGCTCGCTCGGATGTACTGGTCGTAGGTGACCGTCTCGTTGTCGATGCGATACCAGTTGACCACGTCACCGGTGTGTGTCACGAACTTGAGGTTCAACGCGTCGGCGTTGTCGACGAGCCACTGGGTTCGCTGCTTGAACCATTCGTCCTCTAGCCGGTACACAACTTCGTTTTGCGTGTCGGGAATGACTGCGATGGTAAAGGTCGTATCGGTGGCAGGCTTCGGTGCCACCACGTCGCCCATCGCAGAGCCGGTCGTCAAAAGAGCTGTGCAGGCGGCCCCGAGCACGACACTGAGAAGTCTCCTGAGCCGGTTCGACCTTGTCATGAGTTCGCCTCCACCCCGTTATCTACCTAGGTTCTTCAGGCTCGGCACCCATGGAACGACGTCTGGCTGGTTCCGCGCGTAGTATTTCTTGAGAAGCTCCAGTCGCGGTGTCGTCTCGTACCGGGTCTCGTCCGCCATGTCGTAGTTGTTGCGCTCGGCGTCCCATCCCTGGTACTCACGCCATGCGTGGTAAGCCCAGCTCCAGCCGTACTGCTCGAAGAACCTGATGCAGTCAGCCAGGTAACGGTTTCCACTGTCGCCGGTCCAACGTGCTGCGCTGAACTCTCCCACGAAGATGGGCACCTTGTACTTGTCCATGTAGTCGAGCGCCGGACTCATGAAGTCGTACAGCATCTTGCGGTCGAAGAAGACCTCGGGTGGCAAGCCTTCCCAGTTTTGGCCCTGTACGAGACCCGGATACTCGGGTCCTAGCGGATAGGCCACACCCTGCTGAGTGAACGCATGCGGGACGTACATGTGCGGTGTGATGACGACTCGGTTGTCCGGGGGCGGCGGCAGCTCGTTGATGGAGGAGAACCTCGTCAGCCACAGGGGCCCACTCGCCGACGGAGAGATGGGAGAGCCGATCAGCACATGCCGCTCCGTGTCGTGTGCCCGGATCGCAGCGGTCAGCCGGAGAGCCAGTTCGTTCCAACTGGCAGGTCCGGAGTCGGCCCGTGCGTCCGGAACCGCCGGCTCGTTGAGCAGGTCGTAACCGAGGATGACCTTTCCGCGATTCTTGTAGCGTTCGGCGATGTAGCTCCACAGCTGTTCGGCAAGGTCATGGAACTTGTAGTCGCTCCAGAGCTCGTCGTCCGGGAAGGTCGTGAAACGGTCTCGCAGGCCGGGCAGCGTGTGTGGGTCGACCACCACGAACAGTCCCAGCCGCTCACAGGTGTCCAGAATCTCGTCCAGCCTGGTGAAGGCCTCCTGGTTGATGGCGTACGGGGGAGTCTTGGACATCATCAGCCTGGACGTGAACGCGACTCGGAGGACGTTTCCTCCCGTGGCTGCGAACGCGGCGAGGTCGGCGTCAGTCACCTCGTCGGAGGTGGTCGCTCCTCGGACCCGACCCCAGAGCGGGGAACTTGGGTTCGGTCGTGGACCAGCTGCGGCCGCCGGCGCGGTCCAGACGCCACCGCCGGTCACCGCCGCACCTAACGTTGCTCCTCCGAGCGCGAGCATCCGTCTGCGAGTCAGCTCCATCGCTCTTCCTTTCGTACGCTCCGGCTAGCCTCTTTGCGTTGCATGATGGGTCGTTGCGCTGACGACGAACGCGACACGTGACGTTGAGCCGATCCGCGTCGACACCCACCGTGAGCCACAGGACACGCCGCTGTACTCGGCGCGGAAGAGGACGATGACTAGCGCGCCCCCCGCAACCCTCTCGCGAACCGACCTTCAGTTCAGACCTTCTTCGTGAATGTGTAACCGGTAACACACCGTACAGATCTGAAACCTCGTCTGCAAGAGCTGGTCAGGGGGCTCTGTCGAAGTTTCCGGAGGAGGACACCAGGTGGAGCGAAGGAGCCGGCTGTCCGGAGGCAACTCCGCGGTTGTTGTCGGTGGTGGCCGGTAGCGTTGAGCGGAGAGCTGACCCGAACAGCGGACGTGGGTCGACGGGCTGTCACGGCTGCACCACGCACCGGCGGGCACGCGGTCTGCGTGGGTGGGCAGAAAGTAGCCATCGTCGTCGACCACGACCCGCGGTTGGACGGCGCAACGGGAGGAGAGGTGTATGACGGACGACCTGGCCGACTTCCAGCAGTTCATGCGACGGCGCGAGGAGGCCGCTCGTGCTTACGTCACCGGCGATCCGGCTCCGTTGGGACGCTTGGTCGCCGAACGATCGCCAGCCACCTTCTTCGGTCCGCAGGGCGGACTGATCGATGAAGCCGACACAGTGTGGACCACCTACCGAGAAGGTGCTGCCGCCTTCGGGCCCGAGAGCGTGACGCACTTTGAAGTTCTCCACATGGCTGCCAGCGACGGGCTCGCCTACTGGGTTGGCGTCCAACGTGCCCGGGTGCGACTTGGCGATGCCGCAGAACCGCGGCCGATGGATCTGCGAGTTACCGAGCTGTTCCGTCGAGAGAACGGTGAGTGGAAGCTCATCCACCGGCACGCGGATCCGCTGGCCGAACCCTAGGCCGTCGAGGCTGGTGGATCGTTTGCCTGGACTAAAGGGTTAGCCGAGCAGCTCGCACCCGTAGGCGGCGTAGAGGTCACGCAGTTCGTCAGGTTCGAAGTGTCTACCGTGTGCAAGGCGTCGAGCAGAGCACTGGTTCGGTCGGACATGACGACGATGTATCTCGCCGGCTCGGGGGCGGGGTTGCAGAAGGTGTGCGGTATGCCGCGTGGTCCGATCACCGCGCCGCCTGCTGGGACATCATGGTCTTCGTCTCCGACCCGCACTCGGAGACGTCCTTCGAGGACGTACCACGCCTCGTCGTCATCGTTGTGGATGTGCAAGGGCGCCATCCACTCCGGATCACCGGACGAACTGCCTTGGACGGTCCACTCGACGAGGACAAGCTTCGAACCGTCCGGCGCCAGTCGTTTGCCGTGTAGGGACGCGACCGCGACAGGTGTGCTCGAGTCGTTCGCCATAGATTCCCCTCCCGGTCGGGTCCTGGCTGTCGACCGTCGTGGCTCGAGCGTATCGCTCCCTGGTGAGACAGGGCCGTGATCACGACGGAGGCTACGGTCGGGCACGTCGTTTGCCCGTGGCGGGGCAGGGAAGAAATCATCATCGTGGAGTAGGAGGCGTCGAACGGACGGCGCGACGGGGGAGAGGTATGCCGGACGATCTGGCGGACTTCCAGCAGTTCATGCGGCGGCGCGAGGAGGCCGCGCGCGCGTTCGTCACCGGTGATCCGGCTCCCCTGGGACGCTTGGTCGCCGACCAGTCACCAGCCACCTTTTTTGCTCCGGAGGGCGGAATGGTCGACTGGAACGCCTACCGGGAAAGCGCGGCTGCCTTCGGTCCCGATGGTGAGACGCAGCTGGAGGCCATGCACATGGCCGCTGCCGACGGGCTCGCCTACTGGGTTGGCCTCCAACGCGCCCGGGTGCGAATCGGCGACGCCCCAGAGCCAATGCCGGTGGAATTGCGAGTTACCGAGCTGTTCCGTCGAGAGAATGGTGAGTGGAAGCTCATCCACCGGCACGCCGACCCACTCGCCGGAACCTAGATCCGTGAACGGGCGGCAGCGACGATCAAAAGCCCGACGAGTAGATGGCCCACCCTGTGACGTGAGCTGGATGATCGCACCGCACCGCCCGCCGACGACTGCCTACGACACCGGTCGGCGTCAGGATCCCGCGTTTCGTCATCAACCAGGCCGCTCCGATCTTGGTACGACGCACGCCTATTCAATGGTCCAGCTGACGCCGTGGGGACAAGGAAATCCAGAAAATCGGTCGGGTCGTAGGCCTGCGCGGGCGCCAACAGCCCGGGCTTGGGCGAGTCGGTCACGAGCCGGCGGGCCGCCTCGACGGCGATCACGGCCGTTGTGCCGTACATGTCGCTGCCTTCCACCACGCCGCGTGCGTGGCTGCCATCGGTGCCGACCGCGATGACGATGACGACGAATCTGGAGGCGCGCCGGTGTTCGGCAGCGGGGCCTTCCGGCAGCTTGTCGATGAGTTCGGGCGTAACAGAACCGAACGCGGCAACGAGTTCTGGCCTGGCCACGCCTTCGACCCAGTTGGCAGCCAGATGGCGTGGCACGGTGAAGACGCCGGGCACGGCGAATCTCGCGACCGGTGACGGCGATGAATCACGGGGAAAGACCAATGACGTACGCCGGACTGGGGCGTCCAGACGCCACTTCCCGCGGTCGTAAACCTCGCCGCCGGTTGTGAGGGTATCCAGGTTGGCCAGCGCCGAGCGTAGCGTCCCACGGCTGGGGCCAGTGGCGCTTCCTGCCAGGTCCAGGGCAATGGTAAGTGACCTCCTCGACCGGTGCGACGCGCGCGCCGACGAGAGAGGCGATCAAGTCGCTGACCAGGCAGTCGTCGTTCGCCCCGGGAACGATGGTGACCCCGGCTTCGCCGGAGAAGTTCTAGAATACCCGCTTGAGGTAGAGCTGCTCGCCTGAGGTGTCGACGTACTGGCAGCGTGCCGCAACAGCGGCGCGGATCACCGCGTCACCGGAGACGATGAACGGCCCAGCGCAGTTGATCACGCGTCAGTTATCCAGACTCGCGGATCAGCTACCCCACCGATCCGACGTAAACTCCAGCTGTGGAAGGTGGCACCGGATCCAGATAGCGGCGTTGGTTCCTTGCCGCACCTTCTTCGCGTCGTAGACGTGCTCCAAGCTGTGCCACGCGGCTAGTCCAGCGGCTGCCGTGAACATCGCGGGTGCGATAGCGCTCAGCTCCTGGCTGGTAAGCGGCATCGGAGCTTCAGACTGATAGCCGCTGAGGTACTCGGCGAACTCCGGCTCGAAGATCTGCTCGACACCGGCCGCATTGTGAAGTTCGAGAAGGTCCTGCAGCCGATAGACCAGGTAGTAGGCGATGTCATAAACTCGTGGACCAATTGGCAAGTGGTCGAGGTCGATGAAGCCTGAGACACGAGCACGATAAAGCAGAATGTTCCCGGTATTGCAGTCGCCATGTATCCGCTGGATAGGAAGATCGGTCAAGCTTTCCTCAAGAGTTTGTTGGAACTCAGGTGTGATACATTCCCGAATCTGCTCTGGCACGTTCGGTTCGCTAAAGTCAAGCGTCATCTTATGGGTGAACGAATGAATCGGCCATGGGCAGCGTGCGAGCTCGCGGTGTAGCTGCGCAATGGCGGCGCCGACAGATTGACAGGTCTCCTTGCTGCGTCGGGCACCCGGATGACCAGTTTCGTCAGCAGGGAGCTGCGGTAGGAGAGAGTAGTTGAATTCTCCGTGGCTGGCGCAGATCCGGCCGTCGTCGGTGACAACCGGGATTGCGACAGATATTCCGTTCGCCTGGAGGTGTTGCAGGACGCGGTACTCCTCGATGGGCCCAACTCCGGGCGGGAACTCGGGAAGTTGCTTAAGCAGAAAACTGCTGCCGTTCTCCGCCGTGACTCTCCAGAGAGGCTGCGTCGTACCTGGAAGTTCGTCGATCTTGTGATCGCCCAAGACGGACGCCCATGGAGCAGTTAGCCTTGTCATAATCTGGATCCTTTCTCGATATGTTTCGTTCTCGGTCAGCGGTAATTCCGAGCTTGAAGTTCGTAAAGCTCAGCGTATTGGCCTTTCGCAGCAATAAGGTAGGCGTGAGAACCGTACTCGGTGACACGACCCTGATCGAGCACGATGATGAGGTCGGCGAAGGCCACGGTGGAGAAACGATGGGTGACGAGGAGTGTAATGCCACCTATCTTACGGGCCTCTCTTGCCGCCGCGGAGTAGCGCTCGAACAGCTCGTGTTCTGCTGCGGCGTCGAGGGCGGCGGTGGGCTCATCGAGTATGAGTACGAGTGGCTTGTCTCGCATCATTGCTCGAGCTGTAGCCAGGCGCTGCCATTGCCCACTGGAGAGGTCAACGCCGCCTGGCCACTGAGAACCGAGCTGCGTGTCGAGCCCGTCGGGAAGATCGGAGAGCACACGGTCCGCAGCCGCCGCCTTCAGGGCCTGGAGGATCCTTCGTTCGTCCTGAACGTGTGCTAAGTCTCCGATTCCTACGACGGATCCGGCAAGGAGCTCGAAGCGTGCATGGTCCTGGAACGCGCCGCTGATCCTGGCTCGCCACTCGGCAAGATCAAGCTTGGAAAGGTCTACACCATCAACGATGATCCTGCCTGCAGATGGCTGGTAAAGTCCCGCAAGCAACTTGATGAGGGTCGACTTGCCAGCCCCGTTCTCTCCGACCAGGGCCACGACGGATCCTGCAGGGAGGTGAACGGAGACATTATCAAGTGCAGGCCTCTTAGCGCCAGCGTAGGTATAGGAGAGATCTTCGATCAGAATGCCATCGGTGAGGCGCCTCGGAGGTAAGGCGGTGCCTCGATGGGCGCGCTCAACTCCGTCAGCATAGTCCAGAAGCCAGAGAAAGCGGCCAGCAGTTCGAATGGCACGAGTAAGGTGATTGACTGATGTCCGCAACAGGCTGCTAATGGTCTGTAGGCGGCTCACGAGCATCAGGGCGAGGACGAAGCTGTCCAGATGCACAGTGCCGATAATCGTGTCACGGATCATCCAGAGGAGCACGACGGCCACGACGCCGAAAAACACGAATGTGCCGCCAAGATCAACGGTACCTTGACGGTATGCTGCCTTGGCAAGCGGTGAACGCCAAGCAGTTACCGCGGCAGTTAGCCTTTGCCGCAGGAGCGGCTCTAGACCGAAGACCCGTATCTCGGCACCTGCGCTGGGAGACAGCCCGAGGCCCCGCAAATGACGAGCAAGTCGGCCTGGGCCGGCTGACTCCGCTTCGGCCTCAGCTCTCCAACGGACGGTCCACCTTGTTGCCGCGACGGAGGGCACTCCTGCAGCTGCGACTAAGAGTAGGCGCCAGTCTGCTGTGGTCGCGAGCGCGATAGTTCCGCCAACGAAAATCAAGTTGCTGAAACTGTTCACTATCCAGTTGAAAGCGTGGCCGAGGGCGCCTTTCTGATCGCGCAGGATCCGGAGCTGGTCCAAGTACTCCGCTGATTCGAGATGATTCAACGTCGGAATACTTGCCGTGATCTTTCCAATCCGTGTATCGAACGCGGCTCCTACTCGCTCGAGTTGGCGATTTCGGGCATCGATACCCAGCATGTCTAGACCGAGCCATATCCCCACCGACGCAGTGAAGGCGCCTGCAGCAAGGACGATCTTGCCGAGATCATGCTGAACAACGCCGACAACGAACCAGGCCAAGTAGAGCGGTTGCAAAAGCTCCAACACTCGTGCCACGGGTTCGCCCAGGCAGGCGAGGGATTGCCAAGGACTGGTTCGTACTGACATCGAGATGACCAGCCACAGAGATCGTAAAGCGATCATCAGATTTCCACCTTCTGCGCTTCGGCATGGCCAGATGCGGCAGTGAATCGGGCGGCTTGCAACCTGAACAGCCGTGCGTATACTCCACCCGCATCCATCAGTTCGGCATGGTTCCCGTCTTCAACGATTCGCGCGCCTGCACCATCAGGATCGTCGAGCACTACGATTCGCTCAGCGTGTCTCACGCTGGATAGTCGATGGGATACCAAGATGGTGGTGACGCCACGCGTTACTTCGAGGAAGCGGTCGAACAGCTCGGCCTCGGCCCGGACGTCCTGCGCCGCCGTCGGCTCATCAAGCACGAGAAGCCCGGCGCCGGCAGAGAGTGCTGCCAGTGCTCGCGCGAGTGCCACTCGCTGCCACTGGCCTCCGGACAAGTCCGATCCCCTGCTGTACTCGGCTGACAGGATGGTCTGCCAGCCGTACTCCAAATCGTCCACCAAATCCAAACCGCCGGCATCTTTTAACGCTCGCTCTGCAATTCTCGTGTCGTCGGCGCAGGTGATGGCGCCGACATCGATGTTGTCCTTCAAGGACCAGTGGAAGCGGACGAAGTCCTGGAAGATTGCGGCGATCCGCCGCCGAGCGGTGGGCTCTGATCCAGGATCGAGTCCGCCAACGCGTACGGTTCCCGAATCAGGTCGGTAGAGGCCGCAGAGGAGCTTGAGGAGGGTAGTCTTGCCCGCGCCGTTGACACCGACGATCGCGACAGACTGGCCAGGCGGAATGTGCAACGTCAGATTTGCGAGAGTCGGCTGTTGCCGTGAGGGGTACCGGAACGTAACATTCTGTATCGTTACTTCTATCGGCTCAGGACGGTCGACTGGCATCTCTCTGGGGCACGCTGCCGGCGGACGAGGGAGGAAACTCAAACCTCGGTCTCTCCGCAGCTTCGCAAGTTCTGCAAGTACCGAGGTAGTCCGGGCAAAGGCAGCGTCCTCATACAGGGCGCCGAACGCTGATAGGGACAAGATTGCCAGGACCAGCGTGACCAGATGGCCGACGGACACGAATCCCTCCCAGGCAGCTTTAGCGAGCAATCCGAAAATGACGAGGTTCGTCCCGAGTACAAGGCCCGCCGCCCATAGCGTGCGCCGTAGGCTGGAGGTTCGGCGTGACCAGACGACTGCCATGGTTGTGTGCCATGTCGTGACGAAACGATCGACTAGCCAGTCGACCAGGCCGTATAGTCGCACCTCTTTGGCTGTTATGTTGTCTACGAGCGTGGACATAAAGTAGCGGGCTCGCCGACGACCGTGGCTCGTCTCCCTCAACATCTCGTCGAAGACAGCGGCGGTCCATTTCCGCATCTCGCGGCCGAAAACTAGCCATCCGGCGACCACGATAATTGGTGCCCACCAGCTCCACGTCATCAGCACTACGACTGAACTGACGCCTGTCAGTCGGGTTGCTGCTATAGCCCACCCTGCGGTGATGCCACTAACGAACAGCCAGTCGTCCAGTGCGTGCGATAGTGCGTCCAGCCTCGTAGATGTCGCTGGCTCCTCCAACCACTGGGTGCCGTATGGGTCCGTCCCAACTTCAACCAACATGTCGGAGACAGCAGCCATGTAGCGCAACGTGATCGCTTCGCCCGCCAGAGTGGAAACCACAGATGTGACCGGACCTAGCACTAGGGCCAAAGCCGTGACTGTGAGCCATGTCCAGGTGCTCCCACCCGACGTGGCTAGGGACTCGACGAGTCGTCCCGTCCCGACGAACGCGGCTGCGCTCGCTAGAGGGCTCAGGAGTGTCGAGACAAGACACAGGGCCGACAGACGGGGGGCGACATGCCAGAGCATACGCACGTGCAACAGGTACCGCTTGACCAGCTCTCCCGAAATGATGTTGAGCATGGACGTCATGCTGCCATAGGTCCGGTCTGGAGCGCCTGACTTGGGCTCACGATTCTTTCGGGAGAGGGCTCCGGCTGATGGCGCCGGCGACTATGAGCTTCGTCAGCTCATCCGTTGAGGCTTGACTGGAGGTAACGGATGCAGCGGCGGGCGTCCGTCGACGGCAGACTCCTAAACAGATACCAGAGGATGTCCGGCCCGAGCCCTTTAGTAATTTGGAACCTGTCGTAGAACCGCTGCGCTTCCTGTCGGAAGCTGTTCGCCATTGACTCAACGCTGACATGCGGTGGTAGATCGGCCTCAGACTCGAACCACTGGGCGACCGAGTGGCTTGCGTATTCTTCCACAGATTCCTCTACCGGCCGGACAAGGATAGGTCGACGGGTCGGGCAGTAGACATCGCCTAACGCGCTTCGACCGATCGAGATCTCGTCGGCGGCGTACTCGGCTAGGATCGGAGCGCAATGGAACCCGTCTCGGTACGTCCCAGTGAGAACGAACAGGCTCGGCTTTGTAACCCAACCGACGAGGGGGAAGCCGTCGAGGGTGATCGGACGGTTGCCTACACGCATCTCGCTGATTCGATGACGGAAGAACTGTTGATCTAGTTGCCGCATCGCACATCTAAGGAGGAAATAGATGTCTCCGAGCGCACCATCGAACTGCGGCACCGTCTCGACGACGTTCGTGGCTCCTACGTACTCGCGTCCGTCTCCTAACGGGACAACATGCAGGCCATAGGCGAAGGCTCTATTCGGGGTGCGCGCAACGCTCGCAAACCCATCGCCGGCCGTGCGGGATGTCACGGCTGCGACACCCACGCCAGCGAAAGTCGGCATCACTTCAGCAGACGGAGCCGCTCTTAGTACCAAGTTGCGAGTCGCCACTCCAGCGGCGACCACGACTGTTTGAGCATTGATTCGAACACCGTTGCATAGTTCTACGCGGGCGGAGCCACCATTCTTGGTTAGTTCGATCGAACTGACCCTGTCGTCGAGGAACTTTGCCCCATTTCGGGTCGCCTCAATCTCCATTACTCGGAGGACTTGCTGGCCATTGACTGCAGACTCCGTTGGAAGATAGATCGCACGCATAGCACGGGACGTTGGCTCCGGGCGGTAGCCAGGAATGTCCGATACCGAGACTTCCTCCCACGGAGCACCGTACTCCTTAAGAGCGTTAAGCACCGCGTCAAAGTTCACCGAATCCAGGTGGCTGCCGCACTGAATTGAGAATAAGAAAGGTGTCGGGGACTACATGTATGGCACCGGAGTGCACGTCCGAGATCTCGGCGCGCAACTTCTTCCAACGCCGGTGGGCCTCAAGACTGATCTCGAACTTCCTGCGCCCGAGGTCGGACGATAAGGTTGACGAAGTCACCTCGCAAAAGCATCCCAGCATGGCCCCGGCGGCACGACTCGCTCCACCAAATCTGCTGGACGGACCCACAACGGTGACCTCACCCAACTTGCGTCGGGCCAATTCGTTCGCAAGGAAGATCCCGAGTGCGCCGTTACCAACAATCAAGATGTCGACGTTTCGATCTGTACCATTCATGCGGATACGCCTTTCTGGTAGCTAGGAAATGTTCGGGAGGTTTTCGGAGAGACCTCACTCGGTAGGCCACAAATGCTTTTCCTTAAACTTACAAGTGCCACCTAGAGATGTTCCCACTTCTCTCGATCATAGCCAAATAGATAAGATCGACTCGGTACTGGTCAATTTAGACAATATCTATGCCGTTCGATATTGAGGCGGAAGGACTTCAGTGGTTGACGTTGAAAAAGCTGCGGGTGCGATAGCAGAACTTCTCATTGCCCTGGGTGTGCAAGACGACGAGAACACGAGGGACACGCCGCGACGGGTTGCCGAGGCGTGGCAAGAAGCACTTGTAGGTTACGAGGAAGATCCCAGAGTGCATCTATCACAAAAATTCAGTGGACCTTCTGAGCCAGGCTTAGTGATGATTTCACGTATCAGAGTTGTGTCCACGTGCGCACATCACCTCTTGCCGATTGTAGGCATGGCTACAGTTGCGTATCGACCGCAGTCCGGAGATAAAGTCGTTGGCCTATCGAAGCTGGTTCGACTTGTGAAGGGGTATTCGCGCCGTCTGCAACTGCAGGAGCACCTGGGCTACGAGATCTCGACTGCTATTCAGCAATCATTGAATCCTATTGGTAGTGCCTGCATCATCAGTGCGCGACACGAATGTATGACCTGGCGTGGAATCGAAGAGGACTCGACTACCACGACGCAGGCATTAGCCGGTGGCTGGCGCGCTGGCGATCCAGATGTGCAAACGGTTCTTGAAGAGCACTACCGATCTGCCCGTGGGGCATGATGAGCTCTGCAAAACGGAGTAGTTATGGTGATGCCTAACCTAAGCATCGTGACAAACGGTGAGTGGAGTGAGGTAGCCGATCTCCTCGAGCATGCATTTGGGCAATCGCTCGGAGAGAGAGCGCGTTCCTTTGAAAAGCTGCTTTTCGATCCGAAGCGGAGTTTGGTTGCTTACGATGGTGCCTGCGGTCCGATTGGACATGCGTCCAGCTATGCGATGCGCATGAGAATTCCGGGCGGGGCTGTAAATGCTGCGGCAGTGTGTTTGGTCGGCGTGCTGCCTACGCATCGTCGGCAAGGGGTACTGTCAACGCTGATGCGGCATCAGTTGAACGATATCTATGAATACGGAAGGGAGCCGGTGGCTATCCTGCAGGCGACTGAGGCCGGGATCTACGGTCGATTTGGCTACGGTATTGCCAGCGAAGGGTTCAGCGTAGAAGTCGCAAGGTGTCATAACGGGCTGCGACCGGTATCAGGTACTGACGAAGTGCCCCTGCGGCCCGCGGTAGCGGGTGAAGTTCGGGACCTAATAGCCGATATCCGGGAGACAGCCCTGAAGGATCGGCCGGGCTCAGTAAAACACGATGCAGCTTTGCGGACTCGGGAGGTCATGGATACCAGAACTCCTGGCCCGAATTTCTCCGGCCTCCGATGCGTGCTCGCCCAGCGCGAGAATATTGTCACAGGATATGCACTATACTGCACTTACCCGAGGTACTCAGTTGCGATTCCAGAAGGCCGGGTCCGGGTGCGTCGGGTTCACGCATTGGACCTAGCTTCCTACATACGCCTGTGGATGTTCCTCCTCGATCAGGATTTGATGGCCCTGACTACACACGATCACCTCCCAGGAGATGATCCACTGCTCAACATCCTTGAGGATGTCCGCGCAGCTAAGGCCTGGCGCCGGGACGGACTTTGGCTACGAGTGGTCGACGTCGAGGCGGCGCTCTCGAAGCGTAGCTACGCCTGCCCAGTGGATGTCGTCATTGCGGTTCGGGACCGACTGTGTGCGTGGAATGCAGGTCGTTGGCACCGTGAGGGAGACCGTCGCGGCGGCTCGTGCAGGCGATGTAAGCGTGGGCCAGATATCGCACTTGACGTCCGTGAGCTTGGTGCGCTCTATCTGGGACGACCATCGGCAGTTGCGCTAAGCGCTCGTCGCCGCCTTCCCGTCGTGGACTGGTGGACAGCAGGTCGCACGCGGACACCGAGGTCAGAGTCAGGAACCCAAGAGCTCCTGCCCCGACGAGGTCGCGTCGACTCACGCGGTAGCCGGTCGCCACTTTCGTGCTCACGCCTGCCTCCTCACTCCCGGTCAGGGGCGGCGGCACCGGGGCTGTCGTGGCCGGAGGGAGCCTCGCGCTAGAGTACTTGTCTGACAAGTAATCAAAGCAGGCATCAGTACACACTAGACAGAGCTACGCGTCGTCTCGGCCGAACTTGGCCGTCGGCGAGGGGAGGTGTATGAGGGAGCAGCTTCGGACCGTGTCGATGGTCGACGCCGTCTTCGAGGCGCTTCGGGAACGCATCCTGACCGGCGAGCTCGGTCCGGACGAGGTGGTCTACGAGCAGGCCACCGCCGAGCATTACGGTGCCTCCCGGCCGACGGCCAAGGCCGCGATCGACCGCTTGGTGAGCATCGGCCTACTCCGTCGTTCGGCCAACAAGTCGGCGCGGGTTCCACGCCTCACCGAAGACGACGTTCACGACCTGTACTTCAGCCGTCTCGTCATCGAGAGCATGGCAGCCTCCCACCTCGCGACTGAGGGGCTGCGGCCTGAGAAGGCGAGAAAGGCGTTACGTGACTTCGACGCCGCCGTCAAAGACGGGTCGGTCGAGGGCATCATCCGGTGCGATGTCGCGTTCCACCACGCGTTCGTCGAGCAGCTCGGCAGCCCACGGGTGTTGCGCATGTACGACTCGATCATCGGCGAGGCGCATCTTGCCATGGTGGTCAAGCAGGTACACCATCTGCTCGGACCCAAGACCATCGCGAAGGAACACCGACAGATCTACGACGCCGTGGAGGCTGGCGACGCCGAGGCGGCACGGTCGCGGTTGGCTGCGCACCTCCACCGATCGGAGCAGGTGATCCGGTCGCACGTCCGCGAGAGCGCTCAGGCGTAACCTCCTGGGTGCGTGCCTTTCTGCTCGCCGATGCTCGATTCCTTTTGGTTGTTCGGCCGCGGCTACCTGTGTTGACAGGCGAGCCATTCCGCCAAAGTAGTCTTGCCCAGACTCACGTCCGGACCGGGCGTGATCGAGGTGTCGGTCAGCTCGGTTCCGAAGTAGCGGGCATGCTCCTCGCTCACGACCTTGCGTGGGTCGTTGTCGGTGGCAAGGACGCGGCGGATCAGTTCGGCGAACTTGATTTTCTCCGGCCCGGCGATCTCGATGACACCGTTCACTGGATCCGATACTGCGACCTCGGTCACTGCGACGGCTACATCCTTGGCGGCAATCGGCTGGAGGTTGGCCGCCGGAACGCGCACGGTGTCACCGTCGGTCGCCGCGTCGGCAGTGGCACGCATGAACTCGAAGAACTGGGTGGAGCGGACGATCGTGTACGGCCGGGAGGCCTTTCGGATCAGCTCTTCCTGTGCCAGCTTGGCACGCATGTAACCGCTGTCGGGCACCCGGTCGGCGCCGACGATGGTGAGCGCGACGTGGTGCCCGACGTCTGCCTTCTCCTCGGCCTCCAGCACATTTCGGCCGGAGGTCTCGAAGAATTCGAGCGCTGCAGCGTCGTCGAAGGACGGCGAATTGGTGAGGTCGACGACGACCTGCGCACCGACAAGCGCTGTATCCAGGCCCTCGCAGGTGATTGTGTCGACCCCGGTGCTCGGTGAAGCTGGCACGGCATCGTGTCCTTGTGTACGTAGGTTCTCGACGACTTGGCGGCCGATGAGCCCGGTACCGCCAATGACTACGATCTTCATGTCCTACCCTCGGATCTCGTGCTTGGTGTCGGTCAGCGCGGCCGTGGCACGCGGCGGCCGCGGCGGCGTGCCAGCTCGTCAGCGTCGACCGGGATCACCATCGGCTGGCCTGGGACGCACAGCATCACGACCAGGAACCGGCTCCAAGCGTCGGGGAGGTTGTTGCCGTCCTGATAGTGGATGACGTCGCCACCGGGCTCCCAGAAGGTCTCACCCGCCTTGACCACCCGGGCTGGCTCGCCCTCGATCTCGAAGACGATCTCACCGTCGAGTACATAACCGAATGCAGGTCCGGGGTGCCGGTGTGGCGGTAGACCCGCACTACCGGGAGGCGACTTGACCAGCAAGGTCGTCACCTCGGCTGACTCGGGGATGAACGGTGGACGCTCGTGCAGCAAGGTTGTGAGCACAGGGGACCTGTCCTGCTTGGCCTTGGCCTCCATGGGCTCGCCACCTCCTCGGCACTGGCTGGTCCTCTACTTCACGCCATCACCAGCCGATCACACCGCCCAGGGAACTTATGCCCAGGCCTTACGTGCGATAGGTGAGTGCGTCGGTCGTCGTCAGACGACAGATGCCGGAATCGCTGATCGCAAGCCGGCAAGGCGTGGCGGCGGGCAGGTAGGACTTATCCGGTTAGTCGGACCGCGCACTCCAATCCGAGCGCGTGGACGAGCGTCTGGGGAAGGTTTCCTCTGAGCTGGCGCTGGACGACATCGAACTCCTCCGCGTACAGCCCGGTGGTGCCGTAGGCGGCGCGGTTCCGTTCGAACCACCGTAGGGCGTCGAGGGCGGCGCCTTGCCGATGTTGGGCGAGCGCCATCATGAATCCACAAGCAGTGAAGGAGCCCTCGGCCTCATGCAGAGGGCGGCTGTCGTGGCGGAACCGGTAAAGGTAGCCGTCGCGCTCGAGTTCCCGAAGTACCGCGGAGATGGTTGCGTTCGTCCGCGGATCGCTAGGTGGAAGGGCACCGCGCACGCCTGGGAGCAACAGGGCGGCGTCCACGCGTCGATCGACCGGGGTTCGTTGCCATGCGCCGTCGGAACGCACGCACGTGCGGGACACGGTGCTCACGATCTCATCTGCGAGCCTCCGACACATGTCGCGATCCGTTTGGTTCGGCCGGATGCCGGCGATGCTACGGAGCCCAGCTGCGCAGATCAGCCGTGAGTGTGTCCAGTACTCATTGCCCAGCTCCCAGATACCAGAGTCCGGCTCCTGCCATCGGGCTTGGATCGCAGCGATGACCATGTCGACTGCCTCGCTGGCTTCCTTTGTCAGCCGGTCATGGCGAGCCGCCTCCGCGAACAGGAGGAGTGCCTCGCCGAAGACGTCCAGCTGGAACTGTGCACCAGCTCGATTTCCCACGACCGCCGCGCTGCCCGGGTAGCCGGGAAGAGGCAAGGGACGCTCGTCAGGAACCTGCTCGCCGGTCACGAGGTACGCGGGCCTGAGGGTGGGCCCGTCGGCGAGGATCCGTTCGGCGACGAACGTGACAGCCATGTCCAACAGGGGATGCGGACCGTGGGCCCCGACGGCCTGACCTGCGTAGCACTGGTCCCGGATCCAGGCGTATCGGTAGTCGTAGTTGCGGCCTCGCTCGGCACGTTCCGGTAGGCACATCGTCGCGGCTGCGACCATGGCTCCGTAACCTGTCGTGAGACCTCGGAGGACGGCGTACGCCTGACGGGCGTCGCGAGGGGCGAGCGTGTCGTCGCAGGGTGGCACGCAGTCGGTCCAATAACGCGCTGTCGCCTCCCACACCTGATCCGGACGTGGGAGGGAGTGATCGAACGCATGGGTGGAGAGTTCCAGCACCAGGTCATGGTGATCCCCTGGGCGAACATCGAGGTCGAGCCGTAGCTCGGCGTTCTCCGGCCGGGCGTCGCCGGCTCCAGCCCAGCGTGCGAAGAGCCTGCCGGTGCGCCAGGTCCACGTTCCGTCGTCGCCGCGGCGGAAGTCCCGCCCCGCCTCCCCGAGGAAGCCGGCGGAGGTGTCGAGGCGCACGGTCAGGCGAGCGGGGCGATGAGGTTCCGTGGCCATGACACGGCGAAGAACGCAGACTCGGGAAGGGTCGCCTGGACAGGCAAGGGCGTCGCGACACTCGATGATGCCGTCGGACGTGACCCAACGGTTACGCCAGATCAGTGAGCCGTCTTCGTAGTAGCCACCCTCGACGCGCCAGGGATCGCGGGGGGTGACGGCGTACACGCCACGTCCGCCGATGAGAGTGGCGAAGACCGGTTCGGAGTGCCAGGACGGAATGCACATCCAGCTGATCTCGCCGTCCGGTCCGACCAGCGCGCCGCGTTCGCCATCCGCGACCAGCGCGTAGTCGCGCAGTGCGTGCGCTGCGGCAGCTGCTTCGTGAGGAGTGGAAATCGCCTGCTCTCCTTGTCTGTCGTGTCGTCGCGGGCTTCCACGTGCGTGCTACCGCGGAACAGCCGGCTCACGTGCTTGAGCGGTCGCTGCCGCTGTGCGCCGACGCGTGTGTCTCACTGCCGTGAGTGCGATAGCGCTCGGCGTCTGCCCAACGCACCTGCAACCCCAGACCCGGCCGATCGGCGGTGGGACGCAAGGTGCCGTCGACCGGGGTCGGAATGCCGTCGAACACCACGTTCTCCACGCGTACGTGGTCGTGGAAGTACTCCAGATGGCGCAGCCGGCGGACAGCGCTGAATGCATGGACAGAGATCGCTGGCGCACAGTGTGCTGACAGGTCGACGTGCTCCGCGGCGGCAAGGCCGGCAACCTCCAACAAGCTGGTGATGCCACCGCACCTCGTGACGTCTGCCTGCAGGCAGTCGACCGCCGCCGCATGCAGCAGGTCGGTGAAGTCACGCGGAATGAAGGCGTACTCACCGGCGGCCACCTCGAGCAGGCCGGGCGCATGCTCGCGTACGAGACGTAGACCGGCGAGATCGTCGGAGCTGACCGGCTCCTCGAACCACCGTACGTCCCAGTCCTCGGCAAGCCGTCCGGCCCAGTACGTTGCGGCCTTCCGGCTGAGTGCGCCGTTGGAGTCGACGAAGATCTCAGGCGCGTCGCCGAGCTCCCGGCGCACTGTGGCGAGGCGTTCGGGGTCCTCAGTGGGATGCCGGGAAATCTTCATCTTGACCCGCGGAATGCCCTGGCCGAACCATCCCGCAAGCTGGTCGACCAGACGGGTGAGCGAGTAGTTGGTGAAACCTCCGCTCCCGTAGATCGGCACGTCGTCGTGGTAGGCGGGGAGTACGCGGGCAAGTGGCAGTCCGAGCTGCTTGGCCTTGAGGTCCCACACCGCGACGTCGGCAGCGGACAAGGCCATCGCTCCCACACCTGTGCGGCCGGCGTTGCGGACAGCGGCCGACATACGACTGTGGAGGATGGGTGGGGTCATCGGGTCGGCGCCCAGGATCACCGGCACGAGCATGGACTCGATGAATCGGGCGGTCGACACGTCGCCGTAGGTGTACCCGATGCCGATCTCCCCGCGCGCATGGACCTCGACGAGCACCATCGTCGTGGACGTCCACTCCATGGTGCCGTCCTGCTCCGTGCCTCCGGGCCCGTCCGTCGGGATCTCGAATGCATGAACCGCGACGTGTTCGATCCCGCCACGTCGGTCCATCGCGTCTCCTGGAGGTCACGCGCGGACGCCCGGTCAGCGCGCCCGGCGTTTGATCACGGGTGTGAGATCACTTACCCCGCACAGGTGCGCGCGTATGCGTGGCCACACGCAACACCAGGGTATACGGACCCCATGGCACACCCATCCGTGATCGTCGTGACCGGAGCGAGCGGAGGAGTAGGCCGGGCGGTCGCCCGAGCGTACGGCGAACGCGGTGCGTCCGTCGGCCTGCTGGCCAGAGGCGAAGCAGGGCTTGCCGGTGCAGAACGCGACGTCTGGGAGGCTGGCGGACGGGCCCTGGCGGTTCCGACAGATGTGGCCTACTTCGACCAGGTGGACGCTGCTGCCACCCGGGTCGAGGAAGAGTTCGGGCCGATCGACGTGTGGATCAACGCGGCGTTCACGTCGGTTTTCGCCCCCTTTGTCGACCTCACCCCCGAGGAGTACCGGCGGGTGACCGAAGTCACGTACCTCGGGTACGTGCACGGCACGATGGCCGCCCTCGCTCGGATGCGAAGGCGAGACGCGGGGACGATCGTGCAGGTCGGCTCGGCTTTGGCGTACCGGGGCATACCGCTGCAGAGCGCCTATTGCGGAGCCAAGCATGCGATCCAGGGGTTCCATGAGTCGCTGCGGTGCGAGTTGCTCCACGAACGCAGCAACGTGCACGTGACGATGGTGCAGCTGCCGGCCGTCAACACGCCGCAGTTCCGGTGGGTGCTCTCGCGTCTCCCACGACGTGCCCAGCCCGTACCGCCGATCTACCAGCCGGAGGTGGCCGCCCGCAGCATCCTCTATGCCGCGGATCATCCCACTCGGCGTGAGTACTGGGTCGGCGGCAGCACTGTCGGCACCCTCGTGGCGAACGCCATCGCGCCAGGTCTACTCGACCGCTATCTCGCCCGCACGGCTTACGCCTCCCAGCAGACTGGCGAACCGCGCGACCCGGATCAACCGGTCAACCTCTGGGAGCCTGCAGACTCCCCCTCAGGCCAGGACTTCGGTGCGCACGGGCCGTTTGACTCCCGCTCGTCGAAGCACAGCTTCCAGATGTGGGTCGCGCACCGCCCCTGGCTGGTTGGCGCGCTGGGGGTCGGGCTCGCCACGGCCGGAGCCGCCATCGCCGTGCGTCTTGCTCGCCGACGTTGAGCAAGGGCATGCCGTCCGTCGTGGTCAGCTTTCGTTCCGCACAGCCGCGTCGCCTCGCACCGCTGCTGCCAGGACCTGTGCCATGTGCAGCGCGGTTCGGTTCGTGCCCCCTTGTGCGATCTGAGTCCGGCAACTGAAACCGTCGGCGAGCACGAGCGTGTCTGGGTCGGCGGCCCGGACGGCAGGAAGCAGGGCGTGTTCAGCGCAGGCCATCGAGACCTCGTAGTGTCCGCGTTCGAAGCCGAAGTTGCCGGCCAGCCCGCAGCAGCCAGCGTCGAGGACGTCGACGTCGGCGCCACACTTCTTCAGCACGGCCGTGTCGGCATCGAAGCCGAGGACGGCATGTTGGTGGCAGTGCGGCTGGACGATCGCGTGCCGACCGACCGTCGGCGCACGCCAGTCGGGCGCACGTTCCTGCAGAAGCTCCGCGAGGGTCTGCGTCTGCCCGGCAAGTCTGCGAGCGTCCTCGTCACCATGGAGCAGCTCGGTCAGGTCAGAACGGAAGACCGCGGCGCAACTGGGCTCGAGCACCACGACAGGCGTGCCGTCACGCAGGTAGGTACGCAAGGCTGCGAGGGTACGGCCGAGTACGCGGCGTGCAGTCGCGAGCTGTCCGGTGGAGATCCAGGTGAGGCCACAACAAAGCGTCTGGCCGGGTACGGAGACACTGAATCCGGCATCCTCGAGAACCTCGACGGCGGCGCGAGGTATGTCCGGGTCGAAGCTGTTGGTGAAGGTATCCGGCCACAGGACCACCTGGCCCCTCCTCCCGGCGCCGTGCGAGCCACGACGGTGAAACCACGCGGTGAACCGTTGCCGGGCAAACGTCGGTAGGTCGCGTCGGCTGTCCACGCCGCCGAGGCGTTTGACCAGCCGAGAGAGCCCGGGTGTTTGCGTCACGGCGTTGGCGAGAGTTGGTGCGGCCGCCGCGATCCGCGACCACAGTGGCAGCCAGCCCATGGAGTAGTGCGACAGGGGTCGGAGCCGCCGAGCGTAGTGGTGGGCGAGGAACTCCGCCTTGTAGGTCGCCATGTCCACGTTCACCGGACAGTCACTCTTGCATCCCTTGCAGGCAAGGCAGAGGTCGAGCGCGTCGCGGACTTCTGTCGATCGCCAGCCGTCGCGGACCACCTCGCCTTGAACCATCTCGAACAACAGTCGGGCACGGCCGCGGGTGGAATGCTCCTCCTCGCGGGTAGCTCGGTAGCTCGGGCACATGACCCCGCCAGAAGCGCCCCGGCACTTGCCGACTCCGACGCATCGGCTGGCCGCCTGGCTGAACCTGTGGTCGTCGTCGGGGTAGGCGAAGTAGGTCGCCGGCTCCCACGGCCGGTAGCCCGTACCCAGGCGAAGGTTCTCGTCGCGGCGGTACGGGTGCACAACCTTGCCAGGGTTCATCCGGTTGCCAGGGTCGAAGATCGCCTTCATGGTCTCGAATGCCCGGATCAACCGGTCTCCGAACATCAGCGGGAGCAACTCGGCTCGGGACTGGCCGTCTCCGTGCTCACCAGAGAGGGAGCCGCCGTAGGAGACGACAAGACGGGCGCTCGCCTCGACAAATCTTCGGAATGTGACGATGCCGTCGGCGGTACGCAGATCGAAGCGGATCCGGGTGTGAACGCAGCCCTGCCCGAAGTGCCCGTAGAGAGACGCGCCGCCGTATCCGTACTCGTCCAGCAGTCCGCGGAAGTCGCGCAGGTAGTCACCGAGCCGATCAGGCGGGACTGCTGCGTCCTCCCAGCCCTCGTGAGTCTCCCGTCGCATCGGCGGGTAGGCGGTCGCTCCGAGCCCGGCCTCCCGTGCGGTCCACAACTCGTCCTCCCTGGCTGGGTCGTCGAGCAACGTCACACGGGGGGAGTGCTGGCCCAGGCTGAGGTCATCCAGGAGGGCCTGTGCCTTCGAATCCGCATCGCTTTTGTCGGAACCGGCGAACTGCACCATCAGCCACCCGCTCCCGGCAGGGAGTCGTGCGATCGCGTCACCGGCGAGGTGGCGGATGTGTTCGAGATCCACGAGACGGTCGTCGATGCCTTCGAGCGCAACCGGCTCGTGCGGGACGACCCGCGGTACGGCGTCGGCGGCAGTGGCGATGTCGTCGAAGCCGAGCACGACAAGGCACCTCGTCGGTGGTACCGGCACCAGGTCCAGCTCGATGTGTAGCACTGTGACCAACGTTCCCTCGCTGCCCACCAGAGCTCGGGCGACGTGGAAGCCGTTCTCCGGCAGCAACGAGTCGAGGTTGTAACCCGAGACTCGCCGAGGGATCTTGGGGTAGCCCTGCCGAATGTCGGCGAGATACTCGTCGCGGAGCCGCCGAAGACCCTCGTAGATCTCCGCACGTCGACCGCCGGCCTGCACGATCTCGGCGTACTCCTCCTCGCTGGTCTCACCCACCCACATCCGTAAGCCGTCGTAGGTGAGCACCTCCAGCCGGACCACGGAGTCGACCATCTTTCCGTACGCCTGCGCCGCGGATCCGCAGGAGTTGTTGCCGACCATCCCGCCGAGCGTGCAGCTCACGTGTGTGGAGGGCTTCGGGCCGACCATCAGGTCGTACGCAGACAGCTGGTCGTTGAGCGCGTCGAGAGTGATGCCCGGCTCGACGATCGCAGTCCTACGGTCCGGGTCGACTTCCACTACACGGCGGCAGTACTTCGACCAGTCGAGGGCGACCGCCTCGTTGCAGCACTGACCGGCGAGGCTGGTACCGCCGCCGCGAGACAGCACGGGCGCGTCGTACTCACGGCATGTCGCAACAGCCTCGACCGCATCGTCGACGGTCGCGGGGATGACGAGACCGATCGGGATCTGGCGGTAGTTCGACGCGTCAGTGGAGTAGGCAGCCCGGCTACCTGCGTCGAAGCGGACCTCGCCGCGGATCCTGGACTTGAGTGCCTGCTCCAGTCCGTCGTACTGCTCGTGCACCTGGCGATGGTTTGGTACGGGTGACCGGCGGCCGTGTCCACTGGACTCCACGCGCGACTCCTTGCTCCATTCGCGACGCGTTCATCGATTCCGTACAGACGTCGGAATCTGGTGCGCATGGGTAACCCCGGTGTCAGATTGCCCGCCGCAACGAGAGGAAAACGTCGCTCAGCCGGTGGGTGACAGTGTCCTCGGACGCCTTCGAGGGGGTGTCGAGCAGATGTTCGAGCATTCAGACGATGAGATCAACGGACGGTTCCGACGTTTGGCCGAGTGCACGTTCACAGCACGATGATGAGAGCGCGGCCCCCTTTCGGGAAGGCGAGTGGTGACCAACTTTGCCGTCAAGCGCGCGTTGACTGCTCGGAGGTCGTCCTTGTCCAGGTCCTCGTCGGCGCGGGGGAGTGCGCAGGCGCAGGTACTGAGCCTTCGGGTAGCCAGGCCAAAGCAGTGCGTAGGTCCTCGAAGGACCTGTAGTGCACGCCGGTCATTCCGAGCGTCCGGGCGGCCTCGACGTTTCCTGCGGAGTCGTCCACGAACAGGCAGCGCCCCGGGGACGCCCCGACGCGTTCAGCCGCATGTCGCAGCACCCGGACATCGGGCTTGCAGACGCCGAGCTGTGCCGTGTTGATGACGACGTCCACCGCATCGAGGATCCCGAGCTTGGCCAGATCGTGTTCCAGCCGGGTGGTGGCATTGGACACCAGAGCGACCGGCACGTGTCGTCGCGCCGTCGCGAGCAGGTCGAGCACGGCTTGGTCGACCTCGCCGACGAGGGACGACCAGTCGGCGACCAACCGCCGCGCACGATCGAGCGACCCGCATGGCGCCGACAGGTCGTGGGCGACCGCCGTCCGCCACTCCTCGTCTGTCACCTGGCCGGTGATCGCCGGTTCCAGCCGGTGCGGGGCGAACGCGTGAGCAGCCAGTGTCCCCGCCGGTAGTCCGTACACCTCGTCGAGCCGTTCCATCCCGTCGCCCCACAAGCGCACGACGCCGTCAACGTCACACAAGACTGCGTCGAAGGGGCGGCGCCCGTCGGCAGAGTGGCGTCGGTCGAGCGGGCGGCGTGCGTTCGTGGGGGCCGGTGCGTCATCCAGGCCCAGCTCATCGGACGGGGAGGCGGACATGCCCGACATCTTGCCAGCCGGTGAGCAGGCGCACGACTCGAATTCGGTGGCATGCCGTGGCGGAGATTCGCAGGAGTCAGTGGATCGAGAGGCGTAGTACGGATGGTGAGCAGCAGTCCGGCAGCTCCTCTGACGTTGTGACGGCGCGTTCGAGCTGCCCCACGCATGAATTGGGGGCTGGTGAATCGTCCATGGCTGGTCGATGCCGCCCACCGCGCGGGAACAAGGCACAGATGGATAGCTGGCCCAGAGAGTCACCAGGTCCGGAATAACAATGATTGATGTCTGCCAGGATCGTCGATCCCGAGGGAGGATGCGATGACCGGCCTGCCGCCGCTGGAGGACTCCGATAGGAACTTGGCGACCCTGATCGCCATGCATGTCCGCAACGAGCTGGAGCAGACCCACGGCCGCGGCAACCAGCTGGACCGCCGCGACCAGGGTGGGGAGGACAACGGGCTGGCCGATGAACAGATGCGAGAGAGCAAGCACCAGGACCGTCCGGCGGCGAGGCAGTTCCTGCACTTCACGGCGATGCAGATCCCCGACTACTGGGAGCGAGCCGAACTGAGCGAAAGCTACACCGAGCTGGACTGGAGCAGGGACGACAGCGACCATGCCATCTGCCGCCACTGTCACCAGCCGATCATCCGGCATCCTGGCGACACGAGCTGGGTACACGAGCCTCAGCCGGACTGGAACAATCCAACCCCGGGACGTCTCGGCAACGTAGGGTGCCGTGCCGCGTCGTTCAACCGTCTCGGCGACTGGGATGAATCGCTGGACCGTCGTTGGAAGGCTGCACCCAGGCGCGGATGAGACCGGAGTCGGGGTAGGGCGACGGCAGACGGAGCCGACGCACGGGCCGTACGCGTACACCGTGACGCTATGTGTTCGCAGCTTCTGAACGTTCCAGATCGGGGAGCTACGGCTCGGTGGTGCCAGTCAGCGGTGCGGAGGCCAGTGTGACCGGCAACGGCTGTGCACCGTCACGCTGCGCCGACCAAGCGACCAGATCCACGGTGGTGATGCAGGTTGGTATCGGGTAACACCGCATCGGGCTCCACGACACTCAGGTGCTCTGCCTGGTTCACCAAAGCTCTCGTCAACTGGCCCGTTCCAGCGCCAACCTCGAGGACATGGCCGAATCGAGGCGGCACATTTCCACGGTACGCATGCGAGCGAATGGTTGCGGCTTGGTCGGAAGAGACAGAAAGACGGCCTCAGTCATAGTCATCGACAAGTCGGCCAAAGGCCAGTGCACCGCTCCGGCTTGTGTTAGCACGCATCGTAAATCTTGCGCCTTCGACGGAGTACGTACTCACACGACCTTACCAAGCGCTTGATTCGTACCTCCGAATGAAGAACATCGCGTCGGAGCTCGTCGAGGACCCATCCACTACGCACGACTCGCTCGATCTCAGTCGAAGTCCCGACGAGGCTCCACTTCGGAAGCTGCCGGCGACGCCAGGTAACCGGACGCTTGAAGTTGGCGTGGTGGTACTCCGGGCGTCTGCTGGGATAGGGGCATGCGGGTTCTCGTCACCGGGGCGGCGGGCTATGTGGGCAACGCAGTCGTGCATCAGCTGGCTGCTGCAAGCCACCAGGTCGTCGCTCTGGTCCACGAGTCGGAGCCGAGAGCTGCCGAAGGTGTGGAGATCCGGCACGGGAGCCTCCTCGATCCAGAGTCGCTGAGTGCAGCGGTTCGTGGCGTGGACGGCGTCGTGCATTTGGCGGCGTTGTCCCGCGTACGGGAGGCAGCCGCCGATCCGCTGCGCTACTACCGCGTCAATGTTGTCGGCACGCTCAACCTCCTGCAGGCACTAGCCGGCGAAACCGAGCGGACTGGGACAGCGTCGCGGTTGGTGTTCAGCTCGACCGGGGCGGTGTACGGAACGCCAGCCGAGCAGCTGATCAAGGAGACGACGCCGGTTGCTCCGCTCAATCCGTATCCGGCCTCGAAAGTGGCGACGGAGGAGATCATCCGCTGGCAGGCGGCAACCGGTGCACTCGGAGCGGTCGTGTTACGGATCTTCAACGTCGCTGGTGCCGTCAACGGGTACGCCGACTCTGACCGGACCCGGATCATCCCTAAGACCGTAGCCGTTGCCCTCGGACATGAAATGGAGCTGATGATCAACGGCGACGGTACGGCGGTGCGCGACTTCGTCCACGTAGCCGACGTAGCAAGAGCCGTCGAGCTCGCGCTCGACGCATGTCAGCCGGGCATGCACGACGTGTTCAACGTCGGCGCCACTCCTGCGAGCGTACGGGACATCATCGATGCAACGACGCGCCTGAGCGGCCGGAAGGTCCGCACCACCCATCGCCCGGCAGACTCCCGCGAGTCGCCAGCCCTGATCGCCGACACGCGCAGGATCCGCGAAAGGCTTGGCTGGCAGCCCGAACAGTCTGACGTGGACACCATGGTGCAAGATCAGCTGCGCTTTGCGAGATCGTGACTACCGAGACGATAGGGCATTCGGTCCGGCGTTGGCCGTCTCCCTCCGCGGACATCGGCCCCGTGGTGAGGTCGCTAGAGCTAGGTTCGGTCCTGGGCGCCCGGTGAGCCGGGCTTGTCGAGGAGGTGGGTGCGATCTCCGCGTCGATCAGTGCCGATGTGGTGGCCGCGCTCGGGTTGGATGGTTCCGACGTCGAGCCGATCATCGGTGGTCGAGTGAGCGAGGTGTGGCGGGCTTTCCGGGACGGCGTTCCGGTCGCGCTGCGCCGATCGCCGCACTTCCGCCGCCTACCCGAGGTCGCCTATGAGTGCGACCTGCTCGTGGCGCTTGCTGAGGCGGGTGCGCCGGTCGCACCGGTCGTCGCGGGACCAACGCTGGTCGACGGCTCGGTCTGGGTGGCGTTCTCCTGGGTGGACGGCACACATCCGACGGCCCCGGTCGACGACCCGGCCTTCTACGGCCGCCTGCTTGCCGAGCTTCACGAGCACACCAAGGCGCCCGCAGCTCGGCTCGGACAGCGGCCGGGCTGGGGTCGGCTCGACGAGTTCCTCACCGTGCCCCGACCGGGCGGTGGACGTACGATGGCGGAACTCCTGCCCGACTTCGAGCGGGCCTTCGGCGAAACAGGCGCGTGGCTGCGGCGGCTTGCCGAAGAGGTGCACGAACACCTCAACGCCGCGCGGATCGAGTCGTTACCGCAGGTGGTCGTCCACGGTGACTTCGGTCCCGCCCAGGTGTTAGTGCGTGATGGCCGCGTCGGTGCGGTTGTCGATTGGGACTTCACGCACGTTGACCTGCGATTGGCTGACCTCGCGGTCGCTGCGTCACTGGCCAGGCCCACTGTGGCCCGCGCTGCGGCGTTCCTTCGCAGCTATCTGGGCGTCGCCGGCTCTGATGTCGGTGACCTTGAGCTGCTCGCGGACTTGCGCTGTGCGTTCCACCTCAACAATCTCGGCAACCATCTCTGCGCTCGCTGGGCGCACGGCGCCGACATCGCGCCACAGGTCGCGATGATCACCGAACGCCTCGAGCGGGAACAGTGGTGGGGGCCCATGCTGGTCGCCGCGGCTCGCGAGGCGACCAGCGACCGGTCTACACGGGTACGCCAGTCGAGCCCATCGGTCAGCCGCGAGCTGTCCGACCTCGAGCTGGCCCACGAGATTGCCGACCGCGCGGCGGTGGTCGCCCAGCACTACTTCGCGCGAGGCGTCACCACCCAGACGAAGGCGGACGCGACTCCTGTCACCGAAGCCGACCGCGCGGTCGAGCGGCTCCTGCGGGACGCGCTGACGGAACTGCGGCCCGGCGACTCGGTGCTGGGCGAGGAGTTCGGCACCCACGGAACCGGCGACCGCATGTGGATCCTCGACCCTATTGACGGAACAGCTGCGTTTGCGCGCGGCGACCCCAACTGGCGGATCCAGATTGCTCTCGAACGCGGTGGCGAGATCGTCGTGGCCGTTGTCGACGCGCCGGCTTTAGGTGTCCGTTGGTGGGCGGCGAAGGGCACCGGTGCGTACGAACGGGTGGCTGGTCAGCCCGCTCGGCGGTTGCGGGTCTCAGAGACAGCGACATTCGACGGTGCTCTCGTCGCAGTTCAGCCAGACTCACTGCTCCGCCGGCTCCCGCCTGGAACCCGGCAACCGCGACGGACACCGCTGCCCTTGGTCGAGCTCATCCGTGGTGAGCTGGATGCCTATTTCGTGCACTGCTGTCACGCCTGGGACCACGCGCCGTGGATCCTGCTGGTCCGCGAGGCTGGCGGCCTGTTCACCGATCACAACGGTGGCACGGCGCCGGACCGGCGCGGCGGCCTGTACTCCAACGGCCAGATCCACCACAAGCTGCTCGCGGCAATGTCACCGCCGATCACACCTGCGAAGGTCGCCGAATCTCCCACGACACCGGGGAAGACAGAGGGCTGACGCCGTTCACAGACCGACGGGCGTCTTGCTCATCGGTCCGTGTCAGGCGCCGATGATGACGGCAGTTCTGAATGCTCATCATGCGATTGCCTGACGCGCTTCCGTTTCAGTTGTCTTGCCAGCCCTCTGAGGACTTCGCCTAATTGGACAGATGAAGGAGAACTCGCCGTTGCGTATTTCCTACTTCTCCGCACACGGATGTAGCCGGGGCCATAGATGTGGCTGTCCACATTCTTGATAATCTGTTGCCGCAAGCTGGCATAGAGCAAATCAGACGCGGCCTTCGACTTACCGTCGCTGGCTACTGCCATCAGAATTCCAACGACGATGGCTGGGATGTAAGGTTCGACCAGTTCATCACTGGGTATCCCTAGATCGTTGATGGCAAGCCTCGTCAGTCCCGCTATGAGCAGCGAAAATGGAACCGCTACTGATGCTCGAAACTCGGCTTCGGCACGTAATCTGTCGTACTCCGAATAGAGTTCTGGATGTTGTGCTCGTAGTTGGACATCTGCGCTATCGAGTCGCTTCCTTAGCTCTTCTTTCAGAGCTGAGGAGTCAATGTGCGTTGACGACAAGAAGGATTTGCGAAGCTTTGGCTCGGCGTTGACGCGTGCGTGGATCGCTCTTCGAATGACTTCCGACAGTTTTTTGTCGCGTCGCGCTCTTCTCAGCACGCGTCGAATGCTGGTGGTTCTCCGTAGAGTTTCTAGCTCTGGACCGTGTGCTCGAAGGTCAACAATTCGCAGGCCTAGGGTCGATGCGAGGCGTCCGAGCTCGTTATCAGGGATTTCGTTCACAAGATCCGACACTAGTCCCGGTGTGGCTCCAGCAAGCCGTTCCAATTCATCTTCCAGGAATGACTCCAACAGTTTTGGTGTCGGATTCCATATCCGTATCGCAGCCTGGCCTGCCTCAACAAGGAACTCATAGATCTTGTCCGCAGCGAAATAGTACATGTCGACAACGTAATTGAAGAACGATTCCTCATATTTCTCGCGGTTCTGACGCCAGGTCACGTACAAAATGACATGGGCTGCTAGTGCGATGACACCGACTCTTATCGGTTCGGCAAACAAGAGACGGAAGAAGAGATAGAAGATAAAAGTGATCGTGATGTATCCAAGCGACCCCCATATGAGGCCCACTACGATGCCAGCGATCTCTGTGAACACAACCCCCAGCAGGTATAGTCCTAGCACTCCGAGGGGAATAGCGAGTGCCTGTGGCGCGTTCTCTGCCGTCGCGGCGACTCGCTGGGCTAGCTCCCCATGGAGGAGCTCTGAGGGCAGCAAATCGGAGAAGACCAGAGCGACAAGCACCCATAAGACGCCCGCGGCAAGAGGTGCCCTCAGGTCTCGTAGTCCCGGAAGAACCTGCGAGAGGATGGTCACGTTGCAAGCTTAGTCAGCGACCGGATGAGCGCGATCTCACCTGCCTCGGTGCTAAGGCCGCTTCCGACCGAGAGCTCATCTACACACTGGAGACACACATATTGCAAGTGATTGGGACCGGTTTCCCACGTACTGGGACGTACTCGCTCCGCGCCGCGCTGATGACGCTGCTCGGCGGGGACTGCTACCGCATGAGGATCGTCCGGGAGAACGACGACCACGTTGCGATCCGGCTCGACGCTCTCAGCGGGAAGTTGCCGGATTGGCACTCATTGTTCAGCTCTGCATCGCAGCCATGGACTGGCCAGCCGCCAGCTTCTGGCGCGAGATAGCCGCCGCCTTCCCTGACGCGCTGGTGTTGCTGTCGGTCAGGAGGGATGCATCGACGTGGTGGCGAAGCTTCGAGGAGAACATCTTTCCGATGGTGAGGCAGCAGCCTGCGCCAGAAAGAGGTTCCTGGCACGTGATGGCCGTACGACTGCTCGAACGCGAGATCGGCAAGGACTGGTACGACGAAGCCTCAGCCGTTGCCGCGTACAACCGCCACATCGACACCGTGCGGTCCGCCATACCTCCTCGGCGGCTTATCTGGTGGCAACCTGAGGATGGGTGGCCGCCCCTGTGCCACGCGCTCGGTTGCCCAGTCCCAGACGAACCGTTCCCATGCCTGAACACCACCGCGCAGCGGCGCCAGTGGCGCAGTCTTGAGTCGCCTGAGCAATTGTTCAGTGTGCCGACCGCACACCAGTTTGCTCGACATGTCGCTACCGCCTGGCGTGTGGGATTGCGCCGCTCATCGTCCCGGCCCACATCGCACCGTGGGTCCGCCGTCTCGTGCTCCCTTCCCGGTTAGCTCCCCGCGTCAGGGCTGGAGGTGACGCAGCCTTACCTCGATGTCGCTATCCATCTACCGTCCCAACCATGGTCACGATCGTGCTTCTGCATGATGTGATGTCCTCGCAGGTCGAGTTTCGGCGTAACCAGCGTGATCTCGAGGACCTCGGATACAAGGTCATCGCCTTGGACCTTCCGGGACATGGCGGCCGTCTCGTTGTTGCCGGATCGGCGAACTCGCTCGACTCCATGGCTCTCGATGTTGCGGGCCGGCTCGACGAGAGCGTTGCTCACCTTGTTGTGGGGCACTCGCTCGGAGCCATCGTCGGGCTGCGTCTCGCGCGTTTGCGTCCGGGCCTGGTAAGTGGTGTGCTCCTCGAGGACCCGCCTGGCATGGCGTCGAACGACGCATCCCGAGTTGCTGCCGAGGTTGCACGTGCCGTACTCCGTGCGCGAGTCGACCCTCACGGCGAGGTGACCAAGCTCCTCATGGAGGGGTCGAGTTGGACCCGCGATACCGCCGAGGACGCCATCCGAAGTCGGCAACTCGTCGATGTGCCGGCTGTCGTGCGGTTCTTGAGGTCCCACCGTTTCGCAAGCTCACTAATCCCCCTTGAGGCGTGATGACTGATCATCGTGTCTCGGAGGTCGGCTGCGGCTTGCTGGTTGTCGGGGAGAATGAGGTCGACTGCTCCAAGAAGGCTATTCTCGTCCCGCCAGAACGCTTGGGATGAAGCACCGACCAGAAGAACTGTATCGCTCCACTGCTCCATACTACGCACGGTACCGGGCGGGCTACCCGGAGGTGATGTTCGAAACGCTGAGGGAGCGATTGCGACTCGATGGCACACAGCGTGTGCTGGACCTTGGCTCCGGTCCTGGGCAGGTCGCCATTCCGCTCGCTCCGCTAGTTGAGCGAGTGATCGCAGTGGACCCCGAACCCACCATGCTTGAAGAAGGCGCTCGACTGGCCCAGGAAGGCGGAATCGAGAACATCGACTGGCGGCTCGGCGATTCCTACCGTCTCGCAGACATGGGAATCGCAGAGCTTGATCTGGTCACTATTGGATCCTCGTTTCATTGGATGGACAGGCCGGCGCTGCTGCGTGTACTGGACAACATCGTCAGGCCGTCTGGTGCTGTCGTCGTTATAGACAACTGGCCTTTGCATCTTGGCCGCCCGCCGTCGTGGCAGACAGTCATTGACAAGGTTGTACTCAAGTGGCTTGGTGCGAGCCGACTCGCGGTATCGGCCCCGTACAACCGCGTGGAGAAGGTTCACGAGGAAGTCCTACGCGAGTCGCCCTTCTGCAAGGTCGAGATCCTGAGATGGACCTGGCAGGAGGTTCACGATCTCGACTCACTGGTGAACCTGCAGTTCTCGCAGCCCTTCTCGTCTCCGGCTCGGCTCGGCGCCAACAAGGACGCTTTCGAGGCCGACCTGCGCAGTGCGCTCGCCATGCACCATCTGTCCGATCAGTTCGTGCGAGACATGACTACCGAGACGATTATCGCGACGCGAGAATGGCAGCGATGACCGAACCGCGGCACGGAAACTGGGCTAGCGTTCAACTTGCGCAGTCGTTTCGACGGGTGTTGCTGAACGCCAGTGTCACGCGTGGTCGCGACTGTGGATCGCCTGCCTAGTTTGTCGTAGCGATGTGCTCGATGCCAAGGAATCTGGGCGTGGATCCAGTGTGCACGGCACGTGCGTGGAGCAGGCTGGAGTGGATGACGAACACATCGCCGGCATGGCCGCTGACTTCAGCGACACGTAGGCGACGGCCTTGTTCGTCGACGTGTGGGGCAAGGAGGTCCTCGGGGTCATTGTCCACGCGGTCGCGTCCGCTCAGCCGGCGCAGGAATGGGTGCGAGGCGAGGAACTCGTTGCGGAGGCGGCGGGGCTTTCGCACGTGATCTGATGTCCGCTGGCTGAGCCAGTCGTGGAGCACTCGGCTCGAGCCTTCCAGAAGCAGGGTTCCTCCACATCTGGGTGCGATATCGCTGAGCAGGCTGAAGATCACTGCTCCTTCCAGGGGCGGATCCCAGTGCCAGAATCGGTCGGTGAGGGTCCAGCGAGCAGGCGGCGGGTCTGGTGGGCTGATCAGGAGGCCTCCCCACTTCTTGGGGTACTGCCACTGGTTAGGGCCGAGGAGCTGGTCCAGGGCGGCCGTAAGGCGAGGTCCTTTTACGCGGGCAGTGAGAGATCGTACGGACTTGAACCTGGTCCAGTAGTTTCCCGCGGACCAGGTGCCGGGATCGGTTTTGCCTACTCCGAGCCGGCGTTCGGCGTCGCGCCAGAGGATCTCTTGAAGCTCGAGCGCGGTGTCGCGAGGAAACGCCTCGGCAACACGTACGACTCCGGTCTGGTGGTAGCGGGCCACCTCGGCTTCGGCCAACGGTGCCGTGACTTTGTTCTCCTGCGCGTGCATTCCGCGTGCCCCCTTTCCCGCAGCGTTGGTATGTGAATTGGCTCAGACAGCAGACCATGTGCAGAGGACTGAGTCCGGGGATCTCGATGGGCGGGGGCTCTCAGGCTCGGTGTCGCCTGTGCGAACATAGGTGGACCAGCCTCGTGCACACGGCGACGGGAAACTACATCAATCTGGGTGCGCGAGGTTGAGGCCGGCTGCTACCGATCTACCACCCACCGCTCCATCGAGCCGTGAGAGATCCTCCCGGGAGGGCAGGTAGATCAATCTGTCTCGTCAGCATATCCACCGGCGCAGCCGGAGTCCAACGGTTTGCACAAGTCCTACCAGTGACGGGTTCTTGCTACTACGTGCGGTAGCGCACTGAACGCTGATGTCGGTGGCGTCTCCTATGGTCGACGAGCGGTTCGGCTGCCGGTGCGGACCTGTGACGACGGCTTCGCTTGAAACGGAGCCATGGCGCGCCGGTCTCACCTCCAACCCTCCGCGCTGTCGAGGCGCTGTCTGGATGGGTGGGCGAGTGTGTTGTTCGTGGTGGTTGAGGTCACTCAGACCTCGCCGGATCTCGCTGGCTGTGTCGATGTCTCCTGTCCATCTCATCGCCGAGTTGTACGCCGCAGACCGGGAGACGATGATGGCAATCCTGGAATCACCCGAAGGTCGGGCCGCCCGCGACGACCTGAAGAACTCCGTCGTAGGCGGCGTGGACTTCCTCTACGGCGACGAGGCGAAGGCGACGGTTTCATGAATGTCAAGGGATCGGTGAATGTCGCGGTTGCAGGTTTGGGCTTCGGCGAGGACTTCCTCCCGCTCTACGCTGCCCATCCGGATGTGGGTGAGGTCGGCATCGTGGACCAGTCTCGGGAGCGCCTGGCCGAGGTGGGGAACAGGCATGGAATCACTGCACGGTTCACTCACATTGACGATGTGCTCGCGAGCGACCGGTGGGACGCGGTCCACATCCTCGCGCCGGTAGCATTCCACGCTGAGTACACCTTGGCGGTCTTGCGCGCCGGGAAACACTGCGCGTGTGCAGTGCCGATGGCGACCGAGCTCGCCGATCTGCACGAGATCGTCGCCGTGCAACGCGAGACCGGCAAGACCTACATGATGATGGAGACAGCGGTCTACGGCCGGGAGTACCTCATCGCGGAGCAGCTCTACCGCAAGGGTGATCTTGGAGAGCTGTCGCTCTATCGCGGGTACCATATTCAAAACCTCGACGGGTATCCCGAGTACTGGCGTGGATATCCCCCGATGGAGTACATCACCCACGCGTTGGCGCCCGCCCTGGCGCTACCGGGACGACGGCTGTCGACGTGGTGGCCTACGGTTCGGGTCGACTGACGGCCGACCGGATGGGTTCATACGACAATCCGTTCCCCACGGAGGTGGGACTCTTCCGGCTGGCCGGCTCCCATATCGTCGTTGACATCACGATGTCCTTCTTCCAACTGGCCCGCTCCCATGTGGAGGGATTCTCGATTTACGGTGACCGGCGAAGTCTTGAGTGGTCTGGTCGACCTGATGAACCAATGCGGCTGTTCGAGTTCGAGCCTGGTGGCCCGGTCCACCCGCGCTCAGGGCAACGCGGCTGGCGGACCAAGGAGACGGTACTCGAGCCTCCCGATTTCGCCGACCGGCTACCCGCCGAGCTGCCGCTCAACGGGCTGGCGGCGGCACAGATCGTCGACCTGCTCGGCAATCCGCCCGCAGGTGCTCACGCCGGCAGCAACCGGTTGCTGGTGACCGGGGCGGCCGGCGTCGTGGGCGGGTATGTCACCACGCTCGCGCAAGACAGGGGGTGGCAGGTGACTGGTCTGGCCAGGGCGCAGGACGAAGAGTTCGTCCGAAGTCTCGGCGCTGATCTCACCACGGACGCCGAGCCGGGCTGGGACGCGGTCGCCGACTGTGCCGCGTTGAAGGAGCAGAGCCTGGCTCTCGTCCGCGACGGTGGGATGTTCATCGGCGTACGACCGAACGACGTGCCGCCCGAGGAACGCGGGATCACCGTGGGCGCCGTGGTCACGGAGCCTGACGGCGCTCGGCTGGCCGAGCTGCTGGCCCGCGCGGCATCAGGCGAGCTGCCAGCCCGAATCCACGCGGTAGTGCCGCTGGACCAGGTTGCGGACGCCCATCGGGCCATGGCCAAGGGCGGGGTACGCGGGCGCTACGTGCTCAAGCCGTGACAGTGAGGCCGGCGTGGGGCTCCGCGCCGGCCTCCTGGCACTCATGCATGTAGCGGGTTGCGGTTATACGTGAAGGTGACGTGCGGGAGACTGGGCGCACCGATGGAGGAGCCTGATCGCGTATGACCGATGACAGCACCCGCCTGGCCGTCCTGATCGACGCCGACAACACCTCGCCCAAGCTGATCAAGGAGATGCTCGAGGAGTTGGCCGGCTACGGGACCATCACCGTCAAGCGGGCCTACGGTGACTGGACCAACCCGCGCCTCGCCGGCTGGCGGGAAGTCCTGCTCGCTCACGCGATCTCCCCGCAGCAGCAGTTCGCCTACACGTACGGCAAGAACGCCACGGACTCGGCGTTGATCATCGACGCGATGGATCTGCTGTACTCAGGCAACGTCGAAGGTTTCGCCATCGTGTCCAGCGACAGCGACTTCACCCCGCTGGCGACCCGACTACGTGAGTCGGGCAAGCGGGTCATCGGTGTCGGGCGGCGCAAGACGCCGCAGGCGTTCGTGGAGGCGTGCGAGAAGTTCGTCTTCCTCGAAGTCCTCGGTGGCGAACCCGCCGAGGAGGAGCCGCCAAAGGAAGATCAGCCACGGGCGATCCAGAGCGCGCTGACCAAGGCGCTCAACAAGGTCGACACCGATGACGACGACTGGGCATCGCTCAGCGCGCTCGGCAACCACCTGAACCGCACCGACCCGGCGTTCGACCCCCGCAACTACGGGTTCAGCAAGCTGAGCGACTTGGTAAAGGCGCAGCCGTTCCTGGAGACCAAGACCGTCAAGGGGTCGTCAGGACGCGGCCAGCTGTGGGTACGACTCAAGGGTCGGCGGCTGGGCGGCGAGCGCTCGGAAGCGAAAGCGGTGAAGGGCACCGCCAAGAAGGCGGCGGCCAAGAAGGCAGCGGCGGCGAAGAATGCAGCGGCGGCGAAGAAGGCCACGAAGACAACGGCCGCAAAGGAAGCCGCCAAGGCAGCTGCGAAGAAGACCACCAAGAAGACGGCGAAGAAGACCACCAAGATGGCGGCGAAGAAGGCGGCTCAGGAAGCAGGGACGAAGGAAGCCGCCTCGAAACGGCCCCGGAAGGCCGCGGCGAAGGCCGAGAATCGCGCCGACACCGGGTAGCCCTGTACTCCCAGTTGTCGGCGTACTCACGGCGAGTCACGGCTTGGCGCGTGACCAGCGCGGGTCACGCCCGCTTCGGGCAAGCGCCCGGTCAAGCAGTGACACCGAATCCGCAATGGGAACGGGTCGGCGAACAATCCCATCCCGCGGGCTTGATCGGCTATCCCGGTGACGATGTCGTGGACCCCGGCCACGACCTCCTCGGGGGTAGTCGACCGACTGGCTGGTTGCGACCGCGAGGTCCCAACCATGGATGACGAGGTCAGTCACGAGCAACCCACCGATGAGCGCGGCCGGCATCCACGGTCCGCCGAGCGAGGTCTCCCCATCCGTCGCGCCGGGCTCTGCCCAAGCGCGGGCGTTGCACGCCCACCTGGAATGCCTCGAGCACCTCGGACCACGGTCGACCGCGTGTGTAGTCGCGCTCCGTGTCGATCGTGTCGTCGGTGGGTGCTTCCTTGCGGGCCGCGAGATCGGAGACGTCCACGCTCCACAGCACGAGGTGGTTGATCAGCGCCCGCACGTCCCAGTCGGCGCATGGTGTCGGTGCGGTGAGCTGGTCCTCCCGAATGCCGCGGACCACACCTGCGGTGATCGCACCCGCTTGGGCCATCAGCCTGGCAATGTCCATCCTGCTCCTTCCGTCATCATCGCTGTCGCCTTCGAGCACGGGGATCTAAACGTGACGTCGGGCTTGTCGTCTTGAACAAACGCGACAGCGATCCGCCTCAGCGACGCGGATGGGCTGCCACCGTAGGGTGGTGGCGATGAGTGTGGCATCGCCCAAGTGTCCACGCGGTACGCGCGGCATCCTGCAGCCGCGGACCGGCCTCACGAAGTTCGCGCTGCGCCGTCGGCTGCCGCAGTTCAGGCGGCGGCCGTCGAAGAGTTCCTGCTGGCCCGGGCGCAAGCGCCTGACGACCCCGCGGCGGTGACCGTCCGGGAAGTGGCCCAGATCGTCGAGGGGATCGCGCAGGAGCCACGGGTCCTCCGTGTTGACGATCTCGCCCGGCGGCTCGGGCTCGGTGTACGTCGCCTGCAACGTCTGTTCACCGAGTACGTGGGGATCGGGCCGAAGCAGGTGATCCGACGGTACCGCCTGCACGAGGCGGCCGAACGCGTGACGCGGACACGTCGGGGCGACTGGTCGTTGCTCGCTGCAGAGCTTGGCTACAGCGATCAAGCCCACTTCATCCGTGACTTCAGGCGGACGATAGGCCTGTCGCCAGGGAGGTACGCCGCGAGCGATCAAGCTGTGCCTGAGGAGGCTGCCGGCGGCTAAGGCGGGACCACGTGCAGCCGCTACCGTACGAATCTCTCGCTCGATTAGCGCTTTCATCCGGCCGTAACCTCACGCACCTCGCTACACCTGATCCGCTCGAGGTTCGACGACCGCGTTATCTCCCAACGGGGTGAAGATGCGAGCATTCCAGGCGACAGCCGCCGGCTGACCCGAGGCCGGGGTGAGACGGCAGGAGATCAGGAGGCAACGTGTTCGAGCCCATCGTCCAGCGCGGCATCAAGATCGCCGGCGAGAACCCCATGATCATTCTCTATCGACCGAACAGTGACGACATCGTCGTTCTGGTGAGCATGTGGACTGCGCGATGGTCGCCCGTCGGCCCGGGGCACGCGCTCCTGATCTGGGCCGATCGGGAGGGGTCAGGACTCGGTTCCGACGCGCCCGTCGGCATCTACACCGACAACCCGGAGCTGGCCACGTACGTCTGGGACCACTTCTATCGCGACTACGACACGATTCGTGGCCGCGGCATCGAGGATGGTCCACCGATTCCGGCCCAGTTCGTGGAAGCACCCGGCGGAGACCGGTTCCACCGGATCTCCTGCATCACCTCGACCACCACGATCGAGCTCGAATGGCGAGACGTGCTCGACTGCTTCCAGGTCATGACGCACCTCACCGGCTTCGAGACCTCGGTGGTCGCGTGCCCGTGTGCAGCGGCTGAAGTGCGTGTGAACGGTGTCGCGGCGCGCGGCGAGATCCATCAGCCCGAGGGATGGTTCGGCAGCTCTGCGGCGCTGGCGTTCGCCGAGACCTGGCGGGAGGTCTGAGGTCCAGCCCACTAGGTCCTCGACGGCGATCCAGTGCGCGTTCCCGCCGGGGTCAGATCTGCGACAGGTCGAGCGCCTCGAGGGCAGTCTCGAGCTCGCTCATCTCCTTGTCGCTCCTCCCATCGATGCCTCGCCTTCCTCCCGGTCGAGAGCGGATCGAGATTTGATCAGGATCGGGCTTCGCTAACCTGCTGCTGCACTAGAGCTGCACATGCAGGGGCAGGTCCCGAGCGGGGTGTGACGTGCTGCGAATCGTGTTTTCCCCAGAGGACATGGCGCGGATCCGGGTCGCTGAAAACCTCGACCCGATGTGGGAGATCATTCTGAGCCTGCACCAGCTAGGCGTACGGCACAGTCGCACCAGTCCCTACAGGAGCTGGGCGAGCTTGGTCCGAACCATGGCTCGCGAGCGCCTCGCCCCGATCGTGTCCAGGTTGTACGAACTGGCGCCGCCGGAGCGGTACTTCCCCGACTTCCTGACCCCGGCACCCACCAGCGACAGCCTCGAGGCTGGCATCGATGCCGTGCTGCACGTCCCCAAGCAGCGGCTTCGTTCAGAGATGGCAAGGGCGAAGGGCGTGCCCCGGCAGTCCTCCTGGTTGTCCGGGATCGCCGCGGGAGAGCCGCGGCAACTGCGGTGGTTGGCATCCGCCTTCCGTACGTACGACACCTACGCCCTGGCCCCTTACCGCGAGCAGATGGCCGCCCAGCTCGATGATCATCGACGTGTCGTCGCCCAGCGGATCGTCCGCGGCGGCGCGGAGGCGATGCTGACAAACCTGGGTAAGGACGTGCAGTGGACTCCTCCGGTCCTCACTGCCAGGTATCCGGCTGACCTCACCATCGATCTCGGCGGTCGAGGCTTGACGCTGATCCCGTCGTTCTTCTGCGAAGGCCTACCTGTGACCCTGGCGAACGTCGAGCTGGACCCGGTGCTCGTCTATCCCATCAATCCGCCACCGCAGTGGATGCAGCCGGATGAGTTCGTGGAGGGTACGGACCGACACCTGGCGGCGTTGATCGGTGCGCCACGTGCTGCTCTTCTGCGGGCGCTGACTACGCCGTTGGACACCACCCGGCTGGCTGCACGCACGGGCCTTTCCCTTTCGTCGACGAGTGAGCACACCGCGATCCTGCGCAACAGCGGCCTGGTGAGGTCGACGAGGAAGGGACGTCACGTCGTCCACACACTGACGCCGCTCGGGCGCCGCATCCTGGCCGGCGGCGGCTGACGGATCTGACGACGACAACAGACGCGCCAGGCCGTGTTCGGCGGGTAGCGGGCTGTCGTTGACCCAACATGTGGTGCTCGAGTTCGTCCATGCGGCCCACATAGCCGAATGGGCGACTGACGCGCAGCGGCCTGCGTTCAGATCCTCCATTCCGTGAAGCAACCTTTTCGGCGGCGCGGGCGTCTTCATCACGCCGAGCCAAGAAATCGGGAGGAGTCAACATGAGAGCTCGCATACCTGCCACCACTGGTGGCGACAGCCTTGGCCGTCGGCTCGGTGTTCGCATCCGTGAACGCGCCGCGGCCCTCCAACGGCGGATTCCCCTTCCCAGGCTTCGCGGCGTGGGCGGTATCGCCGCCGTCACCGCCCTCCTACTTCCAGCGACCATGGTGGCGGCAGCCCCACAGGCCTTTGCCGCCACCACCTACAAGGGCAAGGTCATCGCGTCGGCGCTCAACGTCCGAAGCGCGCCCACGGCGGCATCGGCCGACGTCGACACGCTGTATTCGGGGGAGACGGTCACGATCCAGTGCAAGGTCCTCGGGCCATCCGTGGACGGCAACGCGCTCTGGTACAAGCTGGCCAACAAGAGGTGGGTGACCGCGCGTTACGTCGCCAACATCGGCTCGGCGCCTCGCTTCTGCGGTAACGGGAAGGAATACCAGGGGCGCGTCATTGCGGCCTCGTTGAAGATCCGCAGCGGGCCGAACACCGCGAACGCGCAGGTGTCCTCGGCGAAGAAGGGCACCATCCTGTTCGTGGTGTGCAAGGTCGACAGCCAGGTGATCGACGGCAACCCACGCTGGTACCAGCTCACCAGTGACAGCGGTGGTCAGTGGGTGGCCGCACGGTACGTCGCGAACGTCGGCGCGGCTCCGCCGTACTGCTGACGACGCATCGGCAACGGTGAGGTGGCGGAGTGGCGAACCCGCCACCTCACCTACGTATTGACCATTTCGCGCCGGCTGGATGACCACGGCTGGATGACTACGCATTGACCGGCCACGTGCATCCGGCCGCGATGTAGACGCACGGCACGGCGAAGCTTACGGACGCCGGTTCTCCGCGGCATCGAGCGCGGGACGCAGGGGAGCGAGCGCCGAGCGGAGCAGCTCGGGCAGCGAACCCGACGGCACGACGAGTCCGCTGGGGGAGGGGCGCTCCGGTCGGACCCATCGTTCAAGCGCGACGCGGACGGCGGCGGCCACGCTCGCGGCGAGTACGTGAGCGGTGGTGTGATCGGTGTCGCCGAGCCGGCCGGCGATCGCATCGGCGAGGGGGCGTTCGATCGCGGAAGTGGCATCGACGAACGCATCGCGCAGCGGGGGGTGTCTGGTGATCATGAGGAGTGCGTCACGAGCGTCGTCGCCCGGCTCGGTGTACTCCTCGAGGACGGCGTCGAGGACGGCGTCGGCAAGGGAGACGTCTGCAGGTCGGGCGGCAACCGCCGCGGCGACCCGTGACTCTCGTTCCGCGGTGATGGCGGCGACGATCGCCTGTTCCCGGCTGGAGAAGTAGTTGTTGTAGGTCCGTGGAGAGACCCCGGCCGCGTCCGCGATGTCGTCGACGCGCACGTTCTCCGGCCCGCGCTCCAGCGCCAACCGCAACGCCGCCTCACGCAGCGCCTGGCGGGTCGCCTGCTTCTTCCTTTCCCGTAGGCCGTCAGACCTCGCCATCACGTTCCAAAGTATCCCACGTCAGGTGCGCGTGCGCAAAATTGCTTACACGAAAATTTGCGCGTACGCTCCTTTCGTCGTCACCTGAGAGGAGCACAAGATGCGCGCCAAGGGCATCGCCTACGACACCGGTCTCGTCAGTAACGGCGAGACCTCCCGGAAGAGCCTCGATCCCGCGGTGGTCAGGCGTGAGCTGGCCATCATCCGCGACGACCTGCACTGCAACGCCGTCCAGATCGTCGGTGGGGATCCAGAGCGGCTCGAGCTCGCCGCCACGGTCGCCGCAGAACTCGGCATGGAGGTGTGGTTCTCGCCGTACCCGCTCCAGCTGACCGACGACGAGATGCTGTCGTTGTTCACCGACTGCGCACGCCGCGCCGAGAGTCTGCGCAAGGCCGGAGCCGAGGTCGTGTTCGTCACCGGCGTCGAGCTGACGATCATGAACCACGGCTTCCTGCCAGGCGACAGTGTTTACGAGCGGCTTGGACGCCTGCTCGACCACGTCGACGGCCGAGGCGAGCGGCTCGCCGAGGCCAGCGCCCGACTGGACGCCTTCCTCGGCAAAGCTGTGGCCGCGGTTCGCGAGCATTTCCAGGGCCGGGTCACCTATGCCGCGATACCGTTCGAGCGCATCGACTGGACGCGCTTCGACATCATGTCGGTCGAGCTGATCCGGTCCGCTGAGGTCGCCGACCGGTATCGGGATGGCGTACGTGCCCTTGTGGCACAAGGCAAGCCGGTCGCCATCACCGGCTTCGGCGCGTCCACCTACCGTGGCGCAGCTGACGCAGGCGCTCGCGGCATGGAGATTGCCGAGTACGAGAACGGCACGCTGACGCCGGTTCGTCTGAAGGGCGACTACGTCCGCGACGAGGAGGGTCAGGCCACCTACCTTCGCGAGGTGCTGGAAGTGCTCGAGACCGAGGGAGTCGACGCCGCCTTCGTGTACCTCTTCGCGCTCGAGAACCACCCACACCGGCCCGACGGCGACCCCCGCGACGACCTCGACCTGGCGAGCCCCAGCATCGTCAAGTTCTTCGAGGATCGCTACGGCCAGACCTACCCTGACATGCGCTGGGAACCCAAGGCCGCGTTCACGGCACTCGCCGAGATCTACCGGACCTGACCGCCAGTCAGGTCGGCGGCGTTCGGGGCGGCGTTGCGGGGGCACGTACCACCGTCGCTTGACCTCACCTGGCCCTCCAGCTGACCGTACGCTGCGACACGTCGTCACAGCGCGCTACACGCCTGGTGGAGCAGGAACTTTGAACCGGTGAGTCGGCTCTGTCTGCGGCAGGCTCCTACGAACGTGGGGGAGCAGGTGGGGTGTCGCGTTCCGACGGCAGGACGCAAACTCCGTCGGCGCAGTAGCCCGCGTCCTCGGATCCCACGATCAGGAACGGTGGCTTTGAGGATGCCGTTGCCTGAGTCGTCGCGGCAGGGCCGACGTCGCCGGTGTCTTCGGTGTGATTGGTCCGTGCCTCCGTCATGGTCGTGACCTTTCGCGGTCGGCGGCGGCCTGCCGCAGTGCTGCCGTGAACGTTTCCGGCGACTGGGCGCCGGCGACGCCGTACCTGCCGTCGATGACGTAGAACGGTACGCCGGTGATGCCGTACGCCTGGGCCTGGGCGATGTCGGTCTGCACCGCGTCGGCGTACGCGTCAGCAGCAAGCACGGCGCGGGTCTTCGCGGGATCCAAGCCGGCCTCGGCAGCGAGAGCCGCGAGCTCGTCGTCGCGGCCCAGGTGGCGACCCTCCTCGAAGTACGCCCGGAACAGCCGCTCGACTACCGCGAGCTGGATGCCCTCAGCCTTGGCGAGGTGGAGCACCTGGTGCGCTTTGAGGGTCTTGGTGTGCCTCAGGGCGTCGAAGTCGTAGTGCAGGCCTTCCGCGGCGGCCACCTCGGTCATCTGGTCGAGCAACGCCCGTGCCTGGTCGACCGAAAGCCCTTTGAGCCGGGCGAGGAAGTCGACCTCGCTGCCCTCGAAGTCGATCGGGGTGTCCGGGGCCAGCTCGTACGATCGGTACTCCACGCTCACCGGCCCGCCGTACGCTGCCACACCCTTCTCGAACCGTCGCTTGCCCACGAAGCACCACGGGCAGGCGATGTCGGACCAGACCTGGACGGCGATCGGATCAGATTCGCTCATACTCGAGCGAACCCCGCCGCCTGAGGGGATATTCCGGGCGCACCGACGCCACCACCGGCTGGGTGGCAAGGCAGCGAGCCCGATGGCATCCCCTCATCAGGTGTAGAAGAACTGTGCGCTTGCGATGGTGTCGGTATCGCTGACGAGCCGTATCCAGTGGGCGCTGAAGCCGGTCGGGAATACGTAGGTAGCCATGCTTCCAGCTTTGACCGTGAGAGTATCGAACGCAGAGTAGCGGCCGTGACCGTGGAAGTCGATCTTGAGGCGAATGGTCGCTGTGCTGTCTCCCTGGTTTTCGACGTGGAGACACTTGTGCTCGAAGCCGGTCATGAGGAAGGGATCCGAGGGTACGTGTGCAGTCACCCTGGTCAGCCACCAGGGTCCGCCCCATCCCTTCGGCTTACCGAAACTCCACAGATCGTCGGTCTTGCCGAACCACAGGCCTGACTGGGGCTCGGCAGTCGTCGGGCTGAGGCCGTGGCTTGGCGAGGCGTTGTCGGCGCCGAGTACGAGCATGCCTCGCCAGGAGCAGAAGTCACCGAGGACTCAGAGGTGCGTGGAGATAGGCCGTATGCCCCACACGCCCGCCGTAGGCCCATGGCGAGAGCTCATAGAACATGCCGTGGTGATCAAGAAGGAGCCGCTCATGCTCGGTTTCCCGGATACGTGGCCACTCGGTCTGCCACTTGTGGTCGAAGCAATGGGAGGCTTTCGGCAGCCGATAGGTGGTCCAGGTCTGGTCGGCCTGAGTGAAGACCTTCAGGATCGCGGATGCTTGGTCCCAGCCCGTAGCAAAGATGGTCCCACCGAACTCGTGGCGTCCACTGACAGCGGTGAACGGCTTGCGCTCGATGATGCGCCATCTCTTTCCGTCGTACTCGGCGAGTCGGCCCTCGGCTCGCTCGCGAGCAGCTCGCTCGGTTCATCGGCGGCGACCGGCCCCTGACGGAGTACCAGGACTTCCTCGACACGCTCTCAGGACAGTTCCGGTACGAAGAGTACGTCGAGAGTGCTCGCCAGCAGCTTCAGGAGGCGGGGGTCCAACCGTGAGCCTCCCGCGTCGGGGCGCGAGTGAGGAGCTGCACGGCAGACCTCGCGATCGCGCGATCCGGTCAGGGTGTTCATGACGATGAGTCGGTATGCAGGGCGTCGATGGTTGCACGGTGAGTTGTGCCATCCGTGTGCGCGGGGGCCACAAGCGGGCGGTGATCATCCTGACGGGTGGGAAGGTTCGCGCGCCATGACGTCCCGTCGACGCCCTGCGCCACCAGATGGGAGAGTGGTTCCCCATGGCTGGTCAGCCGAATATCTTGCTGATAACGACGGATATGCAGCGTTACGACACGCTCGGCTGCAATGGGAACCCACACATTCGTACACCACACATCGACGTGCTGGCACGTACTGGGGTCCGCTTCACCCATGCGTTCGTCAACAACCCCGTGTGCATGCCCTCGCGAGCGTCGCTCATAACGGGAAAGGTTCCGAGCGCACACGGGGTCAGATGGAACTCGGGCGGGCTCGGTAAGCACGAGGTCACCGTGAGTCGGCGACTGGCGGACGCTGGTTACCAGACCGCGGCGATAGGCAAGATGCATTGGGGAGACACGGAAGCCGACCTGGGATACGAGTACTACACGGTCACTGACGACGGGGGGAAGTCCACCCCAGGCGTCGAAACCTACCAGAAGTTCCTACGCCGAACGGGTTACGCCACAGCGCCGCGAGCGGAGCACGTGGACGGATACAGGGAGTATTACGGCGCCGTGACCTCACCGCTACCTACTGAGCAGCACGTGGACGGCTTCGTTTGTCGAGCATCGATCGAGTTCCTTCGAGCCCGTGATCGAAGCAGACCCTTCTTCTGCTGGACGTCCTTCCCTGGTCCCCACCTGCCGCTCGACCCGGCGCCCCCATGGGACACCTTGTACGACCCGGAGGATCTGCCGCTACCTGTCTGGGCTGACAACGAGCTCGACAGCAAGCCGCCGGAACAGCTGGCGTTTCAACGCAACACTCGTCGGGGGGAACGGGTTCGGTGACTACAGCGTCATCACGCACGATCCCACCAAGCTGCGGCGTTTCATCGCCCACTACTGGGGCAAGATCAGCATGATTGATGACTTTGTGGGACGAATCCTCAGCGAGCTCGAGCAGAGCGGGGATCGTGACAACACGGTGGTGATCCTGACCTCTGACCATGGCGACTTCGCGGGCAACCACCGACTGCTCTTCAAGAACGCCTTCTTGTACGACGACCTTCTGCGGGTGCCGCTCATCATCTCCTGGCCGGCACGCTTTCAGCCCGGCGTGATCGACGCGCTGGTCGAGGAGATCGATGTCGCCGCGACGATGCTTCGGCTGGGCGGACTTGAAGTCCACCAAGGCGTGCAAGGCGAAGACCTTCTTCCTTTGATCGACGGAAAGGTGCGAAAGGTCAGAGACGCTGCGTACGCAGAAGCCGTGAGCCAGCGTTCGATCCGAACCCGCGAGTGGAAGCTCGTCCACTACCAGGACAAGCCATACGGTGAGCTCTACAACCTCGTGAGCGATCCCCACGAGCTCGTCAACCTCTACGACGACCCGGCCTACGCACACGTACGCGCCGAGTTACGAGCGATATTGGTCGACAGGATGACCAGTCTCGACGAGAAGCTTCACTCGCCGGTTTCACGCATTGCGCTTGAAGATCATCGGGGTCCGGGCCAGCCGCCGCTCACCTTGCCGTACATCTAGCCTGGCTCGCGACCAAGGTCAACGTGGGGGAGTAGGTAGGGTGTCGCAGTTCCGGCGACAGTACGCAGGCTCAGCCGGCGCCGGAGCCCGTACGCGGCCACATTCTCTCGAACCGTCACTTACCCACGAAGCGCCACGGGCAGGCGATGTCGGACCAGACCTGCCGCTTCCTATCCTTTCGTTGCGCCAAAGTCGTGCTCGGCAGGTACGTTCGGGTCCCAGCACAGACAGAAGGGATGCCCGGCGGGATCGGCGTAGACCTAAAAGCCCTCTTCGGCGTCAAGGTCGGCCGCCTTCAAGAGCCGCGCGCCGAGCGAGATCGCGTGCTCATGGGCCGATCGAATGTCTTCGACATGCAGATCGAGATGCACTTGCTGCGGCAGCCCGTCCGGCCACTCGGGTGGAACGTGGTTCGGTGCGAGCTGCACACCGAACCGCCACTTGCCGTCGACGAACACGCAATGAAAGTCGTCGCCTTTGTACACGGTGCCGCCCAGAAGGCCGGCCCAGAAGGCGCTCTCCGCGGTGATGTCGGCGGCATCGAACACGGTGACCTGCCGAGAAATCTTCATGTGTCTTCCTTCGGCGCCGATCGTATGAGGGGCTAGGCTACACGGAGTTCCGGACGATCTGCTTCCGTTTTCGTTCGAGGGATCGGTCGATGCCGGTAGCTAAAGATCCCAGCCGCTTGCTGGAAATCAACGGCTCGTGAAGAAGCAGCGACACTCCTTTCGTACAGCCATGGAACAGCGATGACGTGCGGGCTCGTACTGCTGACGGTCCGAAAGTTTCCAGAGAACGAGGTATTGCTACCCGCTCACACGGCGCTTAGCCTGCGCCACAAAGGGCGACTTACGATCTTTGAAAGTTTCGGAAGGCAGAGCGGGCGATGCGGCGGATGCTCCTGGCAGTGGCCGGAATGCTCGGCCTCATGACCTCACTCCTTGCTGGATCACCAGCGGCAGCGGACGTGCCGGAGGTGGTGTTCAGCAGCGACTTCGAAGACGGTACGACCCAGGGATGGTTCCGCCGTGGCACCGCGGTGCTGGCGGCGAGCGACGCGCAGGCGCACGGCGGCAGCTACAGCCTCCTCACCACAGGACGTACGGCAGGCTGGCATGGGCCGGCTGTGGACCTGCTCGGCACTCTCGTGCCACGGGCGGTCTATGAGGTCGAGGCGTACGTCCGCTTGCAAGAGGGCAGCCCGACCACTCAGCTACAGATGACGGTGCAGTTCGTACCGGAGAGCACCGGCCAGACCCGCTGGCAGCAGGTGGCTTCAGAGCCTGCCGTCACTGACCAGAGCTGGACGGAACTTCGCGGTCAGTACAGCCCACCCGAATCCGGTTTCGAACTGCAGCTTTACATCGAAAGTCCAGACCCGACCGTCTCGTACTACGTCGACGACGTGACGGTCACCATGATCGAACCGCCGCCGGACAGTGAGCTGCCACCTGAGGAGACCGGCAGAGTCGACTTCGCAACCAAGCGGCAGCACATCGACGGGTTCGGGTTCTCCGAGGCGTTCGGACGTGCCGCAGTGATGAACGGGTCAGAAGGCCTCACTCCCGAGAACCAGCGGAAGGTGCTGGATCTTTTGCTCAACCCCGAGACCGGCGCGGGATTCAGCATCCTGCGCCTGCACATCGCGTCCACGCCGGAGGATTCCATCCAGCCGCAGGATCCGGGAGGACCGGATGCCGAGCCTCGGTACGAGTGGGACGGCTACGACATGGGCCAAGTGTGGTTGGCGAAGCACGCCATGGACTACGGCCTCGAGCGGTTCTACGCCGACGCCTGGAGCGCCCCCGGCTACATGAAGACCAACGGGGACGAGGCGAACGGTGGCATGCTGTGTGGCGTGCCGGGGACCGACTGCGACGAGGACTGGCGGCAGGCGTACGCGAACTATCTGCTGCAGTACGTCCGTTTCTACGCAGACGAAGGCATCCGGATAACCGATCTCGGATTCACCAACGAACCAGACTTCACCGCGTCGTACTCCTCCATGCGTTTTGACGACGCGCAGATCGTCGATTTCGTCAAGGCGATGGGCCAGGCCATCGATAGGTCCGGACTAGACCTCAACCTGGTGTGCTGTGACGCTGCGGGGTGGAACCGCCAGGTCGACTACACCAGGGCGATCGAGGCGGATCCACAGAGCGCCGCGTGGGTCGACATCCATTCCGGGCACAGTTACGTGTCGCGTGCCCGCAGCCCGTTGCCGACGGATGATCCCGTCTGGATGTCGGAGTACGCCTTGCCGAGCGGCACCGCCTGGGTGGAGGCGTGGGATGGCAATCCGAGCGCCGGACTGGTGCTTGCCAACGACATCCACGACACACTGACCTTGGCCGAGGCGAATGCGTACATCACCTGGTTTGGAGCATCCGTCGGCTTCACTGCCGCACCGATTCAGTTGGACGGGCCGGACTTCAACGTGTCGTCGCGGCTGTGGGCGACGGCCGCGTACAGCAGGTTCATCCGACCGGGCGCGTTCCGCGTGGAGGCGCAGACCTCGGGTCAGCTGATGAAGATCTCGGCGTACGAGAACAGCGATGGCAGCAAGGTCATCAATGTCATCAACAACCGGGAATCCGGGGTGTCGCTCGACCTGGCACTCCATGGTGTGTCGTCATCCAGCCATGTGGTGACCTACCTGACCGATGAAACCCATTCGCTGGAGCGGATGGAGGAGTCGGTTACCGGGTCGGATCTGACGGTCGAGCTGCCGCCACGATCGCTGACGACGTTGGTGCTGCACGACTGCACCACGTCGATCGCGGGACCTCGCACCGGCCCGCTGACGGTCGACTCCGGCGTGACGTGCTTGGCTCAGGGGTCGCGTATCGCCGGCCCGATCTCGGTACGGTCTGGTGGCAGCCTGGTCGCCGTCGACGCCTCGGTGGATGGTCCGGTCGCGGCGAGCGATGCGGCGACGGTACGACTAGTGGGCACGACGGTGCGCGGTCCGGTGCGCGTGTCGGATGTGACCGAGCGGCTCCTGATCTCTCAGTCAGAGATCACCGGTCCGGTAGCTGTGACCGGTGTGCAGACGGGATACGCCCCGGTGGCGATTTCTGGCAACACGATAGGCGGGCCACTCTCGTGCGAGGACAATTCGCCGTCACCGGTCAACGAAGGCAAGCCCAACGCTGTCGTCGGGCCCACGAGCGGACAGTGCGTCGGCTTGTGACTTGCTCGTCGCCTTGACGGGCTGGGTCGAGGCGATTGCAGATCGACGCAGCCCGCGTTGGGCCAATGGTGGGCTGCAGCGTCGAACCAGGGGCTCGCCTCGCATCGTTCGTCCACCCCATGGTCAGAGGGGTCTGCCCATGCCGTCTCTAGCCACTCGTCGGCCCTGGCTTCGAAGTGGTGTGGGACCCAGAGTCGGGCTCGGTGTCGGGACAGCCGCAGGAGCCGCGCACGACCAGTTCCACCGGCAGGCAGTCCCGCGTCGGGGCGCGGTCGGGGTGTTCCATCTGATCGATAAGGCGGCACACCGCGCGCTCGGCGAGCTGTGCGACCGGCTGCCGGATCGAGGTGAGCCCCGGGGTGAGGTACGGCGCGGTCGACGCGCTGTCAAATGACACGACGGCGAGATCGTCTGGGATACGGGCGCCTACGGTGGCGGCGGCTCGGTAGACACCGAGGGCCTGCTCGTCCGCACAAGCGAAGATCGCGGTGGGGGGTCGACGGGCTCGTAGCAGGCGGAGGGTTCCTCTGTAGGCGGCCAAGCGCGAGAACGAGGAGTGCGTCTCGAGTAAGGGATCCGGTTCCACACCTGCCTCGAGGAGGGCTTGCCGCCAGCCCCGACTGCGGTCAGCTGCAATGGTGATCTCCAGGGGACCGCCAATGCAACCGACCCGAGTGTGTCCGTGCTCGAGCAGGTGTCGGGTCGCGAGGTAACCGCCGTGATGGTTGTCCACGATCACCGAGGAGCTTCGGACGCCCGGCATCTCGCGGTCGACCATGACCGAAGCGATTCTGGAATCGGCGATTTCGTCGAGTCCTTGGCGGCCCAAGCCTGTGGGCGCGACCACGATTCCGTCGACCCGACGTTCGATGAAGACTTTGACGTGGTCGAGTTCGCTCGCGGGGTCGTCCATCGCGTTGGCGAGCAGGACGGTGAACCCGCGGTCGTGTGCCCTGGTCTGGAGCTCCCGGGCAAACTGAGCGAAGAACGAGTCCGCGATGTCGGGGACGATGAGGGCGATCGTCCGGGTGCGGTTGGTACGCAGCGACCGGGCGACGGAGTTCGGGCGGTAGCCGAGCTCGGCGATCGCGCGTAAAACCCGTTCCCGGGTTGCCGGGGCTACCCGCCTGGGCCCGTTGTTGACGACGTAACTCACGACCGCGGTCGATACGCCGGCTCGGCGAGCGACGTCGTCTCGGCTTACCACGGGCAGCTCCTTTCTCGCGTTACTCAGATTCTATTCGTGTAGAGATCTTTACACAGTCAGTGACTCCACCGTCTCGTGACGTGTTCTCCCTTCCTGTAGATCGAGTCCTGTCGGCCAGCATGACGCGGGGAAGCCAGCACGAACAGCCTATCCGCCGTCGGCTATCCAGTTGCGGTCGTTGCCGAGCGGGCCTACTCTCTCGAATAGCTACAGGAGTAGATGGGCCTGAGATGGGGCCTAGTCGTGTCTGCCGCAGGCATCGCTCTGGTCCGATGAGCCGCTGAGGAAGGAGACAGGTCAATGCCCGCTCGAGCAAGAGCCTGGGTCGCTCGATGGGCGGCCATCGTGATTGGCGTCGGCCTCTTGGCGACGGCCTGCACTGGAGGCGGTAGTCCGGCACGGCCGGAGGCCGGGGGTGACTCGAACACGATCACGTACCTCATCGGCCAGCCCGAGGATGCGGAGCAACTCGACCTGATCAAGCAGGACATCGCCACCTTTGAGAAGGACAATCCCGGCGTCAAGGTAGATCTCAACGTGATGCCGAATGACAATCTCCGGGCCGTCTTGCAGACTCAGCTGCGCAGCGGAGAAGGTCCGGACGTCTTCGGCTATGACACCGGTCCCGGCTTCGCGGGCGTTCTCGCCGATGCTGGACTTCTCTACGATCTCACCGATGCATACGACAAGTACAACTGGCCGATTTACGACTGGGCGAAGGAACGCGTCACGTTCGGCGGAAAGATCCTCGGCGTTCCGGGACAGGTCGAGGAGATCGGTATCTTCTACAACAAGGACCTCTTCGCCGAGCACGGCATCGACGAGCCCAGGAACCTTGCCGAGCTTAAAGCTGCCGCTGAGAAGCTGAAGGACGCGGGGATCACGCCGTTCGCCTTCTCCAACAAGGAGGGCTGGGAGGCCGGCCACATCCTCAGCGCCATCCTCGCCAGCAGCATCGGCTCCGACGGGGTTGCGGCGTTGCTCGCCGGCGAGAAGCCATGGAACTCCCCGGAAGTCATCGGAGCGATCGACTTGTGGTTCAACGACTTCCGTAAGCGTGGCTATCTTCCGCCGTCACCGAACGCAATTACGTACGACAGCGCCAACGCACTCTTCTACTCCGGCAAGGCTGCGATGAACCTCACCGGCACGTGGATGATCTCCGATATCACCAAGACCGCGGACTTTGAGGTGGGGTTCATTCCGTTCCCGGCCGAGGAAGGGCCTGGAATCTTCGCCGGTGGACTCGGTGGGGGAACCTTTGTCTCTGCCAACACCGCCAACCCTGAGCTGGCGATCAAGTTCCTCGACCACATGATGTCCCCGGAGTACGGCGTCTGGTCGGTCGAGAAGCTGAACATCATCCCCGCCTATCCTGTCGACACATCCGGTATCAAGACGAGTCCACTGTTCAAGCAGGTTCTCGACGACACGGGCCAGATGGCATCCGGCGCCGGCGACTTCGGCTACAACATCGACGTCCTTACGACCGACGTGTTCAACGAGACAATGTGGGACGGCTTGCAGTCGGTGCTCACCGGGTCCGCGACTGCTAGAGAAGTCGCCGACGATCTTGAGGAAGCCTTCCAGTCCTCGACCGGGGAGTAGCACGTGGCACAGTCATTCTCGGCCGGGGTTGCCGCCACGAGGCGGTCGCGGTCACGGCTAGGACTACTGTTCGTCGCGCCGACGTTCCTCATTGTGGCGGTGTTCTTCCTGTTCCCTCTGGGCAGTGCGGTGTACTTCGCGCTCACCGATTGGGACGGCGTCTCACCGACACCGAGGTTCGTGGCCGCCGACAACTTTCTCAGGATGGTCGGTGACAAAGAGGTCTGGCACGCCCTCGGCAACAACCTCATCTGGGTGCTCGTGGGAACGACTGCGCCAATCGTGCTGGGCCTTCTGCTCGCCGTCGTGTTGTGGAGTGGGGTACGGGCAGTCCTGTTCTACCGGTTGGTGTTCTTCATGCCCTACGTCCTCCCGCCGATCGCTGTTGGCATTGTCTGGAGCTGGATCTACGACCCGATCAATGGCTGGCTCAACCGGCTGCTGACGTTGGTGGGATTGGGCGAGGCTGCGCGTGGCTGGCTCGGCGAGCCCGACTCCGCGTTGTATGCAGTACTCGCCGCTGCGATCTGGGCGACGTTCGGGTTCGTCGTCGTCATCTTCCTGGCGGCGTTGCAGAACGTCGACCTAGACCTCATCGATGCGGCCCGCATCGACGGCGCCAACGCCGCGCGTCGGCTCTGGCACGTGATCTTGCCGCAGATCGTTCCCGTGTTCTTCATGGTCACGGCCATCACGTTCGTCGGTGGCATCAGCGTCTTCGACATCGTCTTCATCATGACCGGAGGCGGGCCGGGTAACGCGACGTCGGTCCTCGGGACGTACGCGTTCAAGAATGCCTTCCAGCTCAACGACATCGGGTACGGCACCGCATTGGCCCTTCTCATCACCGTACTGTCTTTGCCGTGCGTAATGATCCTGAACCGGGTCCAGCGGGCGCTGGCGAAGCGGGGAATGGGTGACTGATCATGGCGATCTCCACCGACCTGTCGTCCACCGCTAGCTCCACGAGCGAACGCCTCTCGCAGGCGATCGGGCGTCGCCAGTCGTCGGTGCGCCGGCCGCGAGGTGGGGTGCCGAGCGGGCTCGGCAAACACCTATTCCTCGGGACATGCGCGGTGCTGGCGCTCTTCCCGGTCGTGCTTGTCTTTTCGACGGCGTTGCGGACTGAACGCGACGTACGAGTCGATCCGTTCGGTCTGTTCACGTCGTTCAGCTGGGAGAACCTCGTCACCGCATGGACTGAGGGTGGCTTCGGCGACTACTTCCTCACGAGCGTTTGGTTGTCGGTCCCGACAACGGTAGTGGTCGTGGTGCTATGCACGCTCTCGGGTTATGCATTGGCCCGCTGTGAGTTTCCCGGCCGCGATCTGATCTTCTACCTCATTGTTCTCGGCATCCTCGTGCCCTTCTTCACCATCATGATCCCGCTGTATTTCCAGCTGCGTGACCTTGGGCTACTCAACCGGTTGCCTGGCGTGCAGCTCGTACTCGTCGCGATTGGCCTACCGTTCGGGACGTTCTTCATGCGGGCGTTCTTCCAGGGCCTGCCAGTCGAGCTGGAACAGGCTGCCCGGGTCGACGGCTGCAGCGAGTGGAAGGCGTTCGTCTATATCATGATGCCGCTGGCGCGTTCGGGTGCGGCAGCCCTGGCCATCTTCACGTTCCTTCAGAACTGGAACAACTTTCTCGTCCCTCTGCTCTACCTTCCGAGCGGTGACCACCGCCCGCTCACCACCGCGTTGTACGTATTCGCAGGCGAACGGACGATCGACATCGGTCCGCTTGCCGCGGCGACGCTGATCACCATCATCCCCATCCTCGTCCTCTTCGTCCTCGCACAGAGGCAGCTCATCCGCGGCTTCATCGCAGGGGCGGTCAAGGGCTGATGCGCTCGTCGGTTCCTCGTTCGTCGGTAAAGGCACTTTCAGGAAAGGACGTGCTATGCCCCACGTGGTGAGATTCGCGGGTCCACGACAGGTCGAGGTTGCGGAGTACGACGAACCGCCGCTGGCCCCGGGCGAGGTCCGGATCGCCACGCTGTACTCAGGTATCTCGGCCGGAACGGAGCTCACCGCCTACCGGGGGTCGAACCCCTATCTCAACAAGAAGTGGGACGCCGAGCGCCGCCTTTTCATCCCGGGCGCGACGACGTTCGACTATCCGGTTGATGGGTGGGGTTACGAAGAGGTCGGCAGAGTCGTCGAGGTGGCCGCACTCGACGATTCGGCGCAGGGCGCGGATGGCGCCCCACCTGTGCGGGTGGGTGACGTGGTCTGGGGCACGTGGGGGCACCGCGAGACCGTGGTGAAGAGCGCCGAGTACGCAGCGGCGCGGCGGCTGCCCACGGGCATCGACCCAATCAACGGGATCTTCTCCCAGATCGGAGCGATCGCGCTGAACGTCGTGCTCGACGCGGACATCCACGTGGGCGAGACCGTGGCCGTGTTCGGGCTCGGCGTGCCCGGACAGCTCGTCGCTCAACTCGCCCGCCTCAACGGAGCGCACGTCATCGGCGTCGACATGCTCGAATCTCGTCGGGACGTTGCGAGGCGGCTGGGTGCCTGGGAAACCATCGATGCTGCCAGAGGTGAGGTCGCCGAACAGATCCGCGCGTTGACCGGTGGTCGAGGTGCTGACGTCTGCCTCGAGGTGAGCGGCTCGTATCCGGCTCTGCACGAGGCGATCCGCTCCGTTGCGTACAACAGCCGGGTCGTAGCGGCCGGGTTCTTCCAGCGTGAAGGCACAGGCCTGGCCCTCGGCGAGGAATTCCACCACAACCGGGTCCAGGTCATCTGCTCGCAGATCTCCGGTGTCGCACCTCACCTCCAGCATCGCTGGGACCTCGAGCGGTTGCAGCAGACCTTCATGCGGCTCGCGTGCGATGGGCGGCTCGACCTAGCACCGCTCGTAACGCACCGTATCCCTGCCCGCGATGCGGCTCGGGCGTTCGCCCTCGTTGACCAGCATCCAGCCGACGTGCTCCAAGTCGTCCTGGAGTACTGACGCCGCCCTCGGGACATTTCCATGACCGCATGAGCCAGATAGCCACCTAGCGAAAGGGAGGCAGCTCCGTGACAATCAAGCTCGCCGCTCAGGAACACCTGCTCCCCGGTGACAGCTTGGAAGAGAAGTTCGAATTCGCCCAGTCAGTCGGCTTCGACGGTATCGAGTTGCGCGGGTTCGGTGATGGGGTCTTCGCCGGCCGTGCCGCCGAGCTTGCTGCCGCCCGGGCGGCTGGCGTTGTCATGCCGACGGTGTGCGTTGCGTACGACCGGTTCATCGGGGACTTCGATGCCGATCGCCGCCGGCAGGCGAGAGAACACATGAAGGTGTTGCTCGAAGGCATCGCCGCCGCGGGCGGTTTCGGCGCGATCACGCCGGCGGCATTTGGACTGTTCAGCCGGAAGCTGCCGCCATTTGTTCCGCCTCGGACACCCGAGGAGGATCGTGCCGTTCTTCTGGAAGAGCTCAGCGCCCTCGCGGAGCACGCCGAGGCGGTCGGGGCGACACTTCTCCTTGAGCCGTTGAACAGGTACGAGGATCACATGGTGAACACGGTCGCTGCCGCTGCCGATCTCGTGCGCGAGGTTGGCAGTGATGCGCTCCGGGTGGTCGCCGACATCTACCACATGAACATCGAGGAGGTCGACATCGCAGACTCGCTCCGGCAGGTGGCGCCGTACCTCGCGCATATCCAGCTTGGGGACAGCAACCGCCTCGAACCCGGGGCAGGGCACGTGGACTGGACCTCAATCCTCGCCGCTCTCAAGGAGATCGGCTACACCGGCTGGCTCGCCATGGAATGCGGTATCAGCGGCCCCGCCAAGGAGGTGCTCCCGGCCGTCTCGGCGCTTCTGAAGAGAGATGCTGAGTAGCCGCCTCACTGACTCGGCGTTCTGTGCTTCTGAGCGCTCTCCCATGCCTGTCATGGCTTATATGTTGATGGGTCGCACGGGGGTGAGCACTCCTGCGGCAAGGCGAACCGAGTCGCTCGGTTGCTCCTCATCGTCGGCAAGTCAGCTCGGTCAGCTTCTACCGCTGACAGCTTGCTGCTTTGCTCGATCAGCAACTTGGTGAGCCTTCGGCGGTGGCTGCACCTTTCACGGTGCCGGTGAGGGCCGGAGCTCGAAGACGGGGTGTGTTGCGACTTCGGCCTCGAATGCTTCGGCTGGTGCGTCGACCGGCGTGGCGAAGCGCTGGCGTGCCTTGGTTGCGATGGTGACGTAGCGCTTGAGAACCGGGGCAGCTTCGGTCGGTGTGGCCTCGCGAACGACGTAGGAATCCGCCCGTCGCCCGTAGCGCAGGGTGGCGCGACCGTTGGCCCGGACGTTGTGGACCCATGCGACGGGGCCGTACGGCGCAACCAGCCAACGTGATCCTGCGTGGTCGATCGGAACGACGGGAACGGTGTGCGGCTTTCCAGTCACACGACCGGTGGTGGTCAGCAGTGCGATCGGACCCACACCGGCCCGAGCGAAGATTCCGACGAGCGCGTTGCCGAACCGCCACGTCAAGCTGCGAAACGGCGGCGTAGCGGGTGGTGTGGCGAGGGCAACGCCGTCGACGGGGGAGCCGTCCCGTGCTGCCGGTCGTTGCTGGTGATCACTTCTCGACATCGTGTCTCCTCACTAACTTGGATACCTGTCAGTATATACTCGTCGGTATGAAAATCGAGACGCGAGGTGGGCGACGGTGAGACAGGCAGAGCGCCGCGCGCAGACCCGACAGCGACTGCTCGACGCTGCGGCTGAGGTACTCGCGCGGCGGGGGTTCCACACGGCGACGCTCGACGAGATCGCCGACGCAGCGGGCTACACCAAGGGAGCGGTGTACTCGAACTTCAGCAGCAAGGTCGAGCTGTTCCTCGCGCTGCTCGACCGACACCTCGACGACCAGATCGCCCACGTCGAACGGTTGACGGCCACGGCATCGCGCGAGCGAGCGGACGTGCAGACCGAACTACGGTCGGCGTCGGCGAAGCACATGAGCTCCGGCAGCGCCTTCGGATTGTTGATGTTGGAGTTCTGGCTCTATGCCGCCCGGAACGACGAGGTCAAGGCCGCGCTTGCCACACGCTACCGGCGGATGCGCGAGCGGCTCGCTGCCGCAATCACCGAGAACGCCGGCGAGTCACAGGCCACCGAGACGAGGTCGCCAGACGAGGCTGCCACCCTCGTGCTCGCACTCGACGCCGGTCTGTTCCTGCAGACCATCCTTGATCCCGATGCCGTCACACCCGAGCTGCGCGCCAGAGCAATCACCGACGTCCTCTACAGCGCCCACGGCGACGTCAGGTCCGAGAAGTTCTAGCCGCCGGGGGTCACCGTGGTTCCCGTTCCACATGTGAGAGCTTCTCAGGGTTGCGAACGACGTAGATTCCGGTGACTCGGGCGTCCTCAATCCTTATTGCCATCACGCCGTCGAAATGCCCGTCAAGCCGGACGACGAGACCGGGGCCACCGTTGAGGTGCACCAGCTCGAGCGTCACCGCGGCGCCCACCTTGGCCAGACCCGCGGTGAGCAGCCGAGCCACCTTGTCGGCTCCCACGACAGGCCGCAGCGGGCCGGGTTTGACACCGCCGCCGTCACTCAGGACGACGACGTCCGGTGCGAGGACGTCGAACAGGGGCTGCAGGTCGCCCGTCTCGACCGCCCGCTGGAAGGCCATGAGCGCCGCACGGGCTTCGGCAGGGGAGGCGAGCCCACGTGGTCTGCGCTCCGCGACGTGCGCTCGAGCGCGATGGGCGATCTGACGCACGGCGGCAGGAGTCTTGCCCACGGAGTCCGCGATCTCGTCATATCCCAGGCCGAAAACCTCGCGCAGCACGAAGACCGCCCGCTCTGTGGGCCGGAGGGTCTCCAGCACTAGCAGCATGGCCATCGAGAGGCTGTCGGCAAGCTCGACGTCCTCGGCCACGTCGGGCGTGGTCAGCAGCGGCTCGGGCAGCCATGGGCCGACGTACGACTCCTTCCGCCGCCCGAGCGTCCGCAGCCGGGCGAGCGCCTGGCGGGTGGTGATCCGGATCAGGTACGCCCGCGCGTTACGGATCGTGTCGAGATCGACGCCCGCCCACTGAAGCCAGGTCTCTTGCAGCACGTCCTCCGCATCCGCCGCCGAGCCGAGCATCTCGTACGCGATCGTGAACAACAGGTCGCGGTGGGCGACGAATGCCTCTGTCGCGGCATCGGGACGGCCGGACTGGCTCATGCTGCCGCACCTCTCTTACTTGTCGGAGATCTGCTCCATCCTGGGCTGGCAGACCTCCGACACAAGACGCTGGCTCTCGCCGCTACGTGACAGTGGGTCGGCGCTGCGTGGCACACATCACAGCAGCGGGATGTCACACAGCTGGACCCGTGCGCATCCTTGCGGTCGAGGAATCGCTCGTGAACGGAGGCCCTATGAACCTCGCTCTGTGGATCGTTGCGGCGCTGCTCGCCTCGGTGTTCCTGTTCGCCGGTGTCGTCAAACTGGCCGTGCCGAGGGAGAAGCTGCTCGCCGCTCGTGGTGCGGGATGGGTAGAGGACTTCAGCGCCACCACCGTGAAGGTCATTGGAGTCCTCGAAGTGCTAGCCGCGGTCGGCTTGATTGTGCCCGCGGCGCTCGACATCGCACCGGTCCTGGTGCCGCTGGCAGCGTTGGGATTGGTGCTGCTGATGGTGGGCGCGATGATCGTACACCTGCGTCGCCACGAGGCCCGGCACGTGGTGGCGAACCTGGTCTACCTCGTCCTGGCGGGCTTCGTGGTGTGGGGACGCTTCAGTCTGGAGCCCTTCACCGGTTGACCAGCGGGCCCGCCGTCCAGGAGGACTCCGCGAACCTCGCTCGTACGTCATCCGCCGGAGGCCTGGGCCGGCATCACGACGACGAGGGTTCTCGGCTGCGGTCCACGTACGGTCATCGACCTCGACGTGCTCGCTTGACTGACGGACGATGACTAACCGGACGAGAACGACATGGAGGCCGTCGTGAGCGAGGACCGGATCGTGGCCGTTCGCGCGTCGTACGTCGTGATGGACGAGCCGTCCGAGGACGGCCAGGCGGGCAAGGATGCCGCGGTCCAGTCGGGCAGGGAGGGGCGCCAACCTGACCGGCGCCACCACTGGCTGGGCGGCAAGGTCGCGAACCCGATGACGAGGTACGCGGAGTTTCGGGACAGCCGGGACGCAGCGATCAGAGCCGACGATGGCGGCACGGTCGTCGTCGAAGTCGAAGCCGCCTCGGGTGCAGTCGGTATCTCGACCACGACAGGGCTCGCGGCTGCGGCAATCATCGAGCAGCATCTGGCTCGGCTCGTGGTCGGCGAGCGAGCGTCAGCGCACACCCGAATCTGGGACCGGATGTTCGCGAGCACACTGCGGTACGGCCGCAAAGGGCTCGTGCTCCACGCCATCTCCGCGGTCGACCTGGCGATCTGGGACCTGCACGGCAAGGTCGTCGGCGAGCCGGTGCACGCGTTGATCGGTGGCCGGATCCGTGACGCCGTCCGTGTCTATGCGACGGGACCACGTCCGGAGACCGCTGCGGCGCTGAGCTTTGCCGGTGCCAAGCTTCCACTCGTGTGGGGCCCGTCGGAGGGCGAGGCGGGCTTTCGCAACAACGTTGCGCTCGCCCGTGAGGCACGCGAGTCCGTGCCTGCCGACTTCCCGCTCATGTACGACTGCTGGATGGCGCTCGACGTCGACTATGCCGTGCGCCTCGCACACGCGGTCGAGCCGCTCGGCTTCACGTGGATCGAGGAGCCGCTGCCTCCCGACGACTACGCCGGGCTTCGGCGGATTCGGGACCGCATGCCACCGACGATGGCGCTCACCACCGGGGAGCACGAGTACACCGCTGCCGGGTTCCGACTGCTATGCGAGGCTGGTGTCGACGTCATCCAGCCCGACCTGGGGTGGTGCGGTGGGATGACCGAGGCGCTGCGGATCGCGGCGGTCGCCCAGGTCTACGGCGTTCGGGTCATCCCGCACACCTGCGGCATGCCCAACTACCACTTCGTCGTCACCCAACCGGGCGGTGACCTCGCCGAGTTCCCCGTCCTCTCCGCTGACGGGGAGTCTGTGACTCCGCAGCACGCGCCGCTGCTGCTCGGTGAAGACCTTCCTGACAAGGGCTGGTTGACAGTGGGAGAGAAGCCGGGCTTCGGGCTGACCTTGAACCCGTCGGTGCGGCTGGCGCCGGCGGTTCCGAGGACACGGTCGACTGATCCGACGTGAGCCGTGATGTGCCGTGACCAGATGACGCACCCGTTGCCGCATCGGCGATGCGTCAAGCGCGGATTTGGGGGAAGGAGTGGCTACGGAGGTACCGATGACAGAAGCGATCTATCATCCGCCGACACACGAGATCGCAGAACGACGCAAGGAACTCGCTCCTGCGGTGCACGAGGCATTCGACAACTTCAGCCATGCTGTGTTCGCCGAGGGTGCGCTGCCTGAGAAGACCAAGCAGCTGATCGCCGTTGCCGTTGCGCACGTCACCCAGTGCCCGTACTGCATCAAGGGGCACACCCGGCTAGCTCAGCGCAAGGGAGCCAGCCCAGAGGAAATCATGGAAGCGATCTGGGTCGCCATCGAGATGCGGGCTGGAGCGGCGTACGCACACTCCACCCTCGCCCTAGGAGTAATGGACGAAAAGCCTGCATCGGCGTAGGACACGTCGGGGCAACGCCAGGCGATGACGATCGTCTAATAGCGGAACACTGCGGCGATGTCACCGATGCCAGGGATCTCCCGCGCGGGACGTGCGTAGATGCGGCCGCCGTGGGCCATCGTCTCGGCTGCGACGTTGTCAAGCTTCTCGCATCGCGCGAAGGCCTCGTCGTTGCCGAGCAGGAAGACCTGAATGTCGGTCGGCGTGTGTTCCCAGCACCACGGCTGGCCGGCTACGAGCAACGTGTCCACCCGGCCTTCGCGTGCCGCGGCCTCGATGAGCGTGAGGTCGTTCGATGCCTGACCTGTGCCATGCAGATCGGTGAACCGTTGGATGGCTTGCTGCACCTGCCGCTCGAGGATCTGCGCGACCACAGGCCATGCCAGCGTGTGTAGCTCATCGGCGGAGAGGGGATCCGGATCGATCCGAACCTCGTCGATGAGATGCGGGTAGGTGTTGACCTCCCGGTACATCGACACGTGATAGTCCAGGCCGACCGGGACCATTGGCAGATCCATGTCGCCTACGAAGCCGTGCAGGCTGGTCGCGACTCGCTGGAGGAACCGGCGTACCTCTTCCTTCTTGATGTGAGCGTCGGGGGCACCGTGTCCGTAGAAGATGGGGTGTCCGGCCTGTCCGCCGGCTGGTGCGGGCTGCCAGGCGATCGGGTGCGCACCGGGTTCCTCCGACTGGACGACCTGGTCGATGCTGGTGGGAACGTTCTTGAGCTCCAGCTCCTCGATCTGCTGCTGACTGCCTTTGAGCAGCCGGATGTTGCGCTGGCTCACGGTGAGCAGCAGGAAAGGACAGTCATTGGTGACGATCTGCAGCAGTGGTCCCGTGACGAAGTGCTCCCCGACGGTTCCCAACGTCGGGAGCTCTGTCGCCACGCGGTATCGACGATTCCAGCCCGGGCGCAGGAACATCGCAAGGCCATCACTCATGTACTGCCACGCAAGCGCGTCCTCGAGCAGTTCCCAGGCGGGCGCCAGGAGCTTGGTGATCTCGGGTTTTCGCATTCCTCGCCGTCGGAGAAGATCGGAGGTCGCCGTCAGCAGATTTCGCCACCGGATCTGATCTCCCTCGACTTCCAGCCCGTACCGATGGGTGGGAATGAACAGTGAGACATGGGTGCCGCGCTGTCCTCGTTGACTCAACTGCTGGAGATCGCTTCTCAACACAAGGTCCATGTCGTTTGCCGACCCCCCGTCTACGGCAAAAGTGCCGTCTTGAGAATCCGGGTACAGGCTTTCACTCATGCCCGTATTGCCCGCGATTGCCGGGTCTTCGGTTGTGAGAGACGCTCTCCCATCACGGTACGGCCGCTCATCCGGATGCAGCCACGACATCCCACAGGTAGATCGACCGTGAGCAACGAGAGCAGATCTGTGAACCGGACGCAGGGGGCGCTACATGGGTGGAGTCAGCCGGAGTCCGGCCTTGCTGCCGATCACCGCTACAGGGCATTGCGCACCGTGGATGACGGCATGGCTGACCGAGCCGAGAAGCAAGCCGTCGAACGCCCCACGCCCGCGGGACCCGACCACGACAAGACGTACTTTGGTCGACGCTTCAACCAGGACCTGTTCTGGTGCGGCGTCCGCGATCCTTCCCGAAAGCTCAAGATCTGAGTAGTACGCCGGCAGCGCAGCGAGCGTTCGCGAGATGATCTCCTCGGCGCCGTGATGCGCGCGATCGAGCTCTGCCGGCATCCGGTCGATCCCGGTACAGCAGATCACCTCCAAGGGAACTTTCCACCCTTTGGCGAACTCGGCGGCGTGTCGCACTGCGTTGTCTGCTTCAGGCGAACCATCCGTTCCCACCGCGACGACGTCGTGGGCAGGAGGCTTGGTCGGATCGCCCTTGACCACGATCACCGGGCACGCGGCTCGGCCGGCGATGGTGAACGCCACGGAGCCGAGAAACGCCGCCAGAAGGGAACTGCGGCCGCGCGTCCCGATCACAACCAGCTGTGCGGACGAGGAGGCTTCGATCAGGGCCTTCGACGGACTGAGGACGTCGGTCGATCCGATGATGTCGAGTTCTGGTGCGGTTCCGCGGGCTATGGCCACCCCCGTGGCGGTGACTGCCTCGGCTGCTTCCAAGGCGCCAGGATCGGGCTCGACTGCGTCACCTGTCGCGCCGTACGTCATTCCTGGATAGTTCGCTGCGAAGAGGACCCGCAGTGGTGCCTGTCGTCGCCGAGCTTCCTGCACCGCCCAGACAAGGGCAGCGCGGCTGTGCTTCTTGTCGTTGTAGCCGACGACGATCGGCAGCTTGGTGGCCATCAGCAGGATGCCTACCCGGTTTCGCGGTGGATGTGAGCGCGGTGGCCGTCTCGGTCGAAGATCATGATGAGCTCAGCGGGACCGTCGACGGCCTCGATGGCATGTGGAGTCATGGTGGCGAACTCCGCGGCTTCGCCGGCTTCGACGATGATCTCGCGTTCGCCGAGGGAGAGGCGCACGCGTCCCGCGGTGACGTAGAACCAGTCGTGACCGGGGTGGACCCGTTGCTCAACGCGCTCGCGCGTCGGCTCGACCCTCATCCTGACCGCGGTCACGCTGTCGGTCGGTCGGGTGAGCATCCAGGTGGTGTACCTGCCCGTTTTGTGGGGAGTTGGGCGGATGACCACGTCCACGTTGCCACTCACGTCGAGCAGGGCATCGAGGCCGACATGGAGAGCGGAGGCTAACGGCAGCAGGACGTCGAGGCTGATCGTCCGCTTGCCGGTCTCGACGCGGCTGATGGTGGACGGGCTCAGGTTGGTACGAGCGGCAACGTCGTCGAGCGAGAGGCCGAGGGTGGTCCGAAGGCTCCGCAGCCGTGTCCGTACGACCTTTTCGATCTCCCCAGGCTCGGTCATCGTCTCTCCAGCTCGGCTGTCTTGCAAATCGTGCAAGTAGTCTCGCACATGTCGCCAGGTTGACGTAACCTCCGCGGCATGAGTGATGCAGCTTTCCGTCCCGTCGAACGGCACTGTGACGTCGCCGTCATCGGCGGTTCAGCCGCCGGACTTGCCGCCGCCCTCCAGGTCGTACGCCAGCGCCGCTCGGTGATCGTCATCGACGCAGGCGACCCACGCAACGCGCCCGCCACGCACATGCACAGCTACCTCGGTTACGAAGGGGTTCCGCCATCGGAGCTGATCACCGCGGGTCGCAAGGAGGTCCGCAGCTACGGCGGTGAGATCCTTGCCAATCGCGCGAGTCGCGTCGCGCGAACGGATGACAACCATTTCCGCGTCGAACTTGCCGACGGTCACAGCGTGATCGCTCGCAAGGTCGTCGCCGCCACCGGCGTAGCGGACGTGCTTCCCGACATCGACGGGCTGGCCGAGCACTGGGGACGCGGGGTGATCCACTGCCCGTTCTGCCACGGTTTCGAAGTCCGGGACCGTCGTATCGTCATGATCGTCTACCACGCGATGGGGCTGCACCCGGTCGGCCTGTTTCGTCAGCTCACCGAGCAGCTCACCGTCGTACTCCATAATCAGGTCGACATCGATGCGGCCGAGCTCGACCTGCTGCACAGGGCCGGCGTGAGCCTCAGGTCTCGGTCGGTGAGTCGGATCGTCACCGGCGCTGATGGCAACGTGACGGCGGTAGAGCTGGCCAACGGCGAACGCATCGACGCCGATGCCGTGGTGGTAGGTCCCTCATTCAGGGCGCGCGTCGAGCCGTTCGAACCGCTCGGTCTGCAGGCGGTGGCGCATCCCTCCGGACTCGGGGACGTCGTGGAGACCGACGCAAGCGGGGAAACGACGATCCCGGGTCTCTACGCCGCGGGCAACGTCGTGGACCCGAACCAGCAGGTGCTGCAGGCCGCCGCGGCTGGCAGTCGAGTGGGGGTCATGGTCTGCCTCCGTCTCGCCGAGGATGACATCCGCGCCGGCACCCGTTCATTGGGCAACGCTGCCGACTGGGATCATCGCTACTCCGGCGACCGGGTGTGGAGCGGTAATCCGAACGGCACGCTCGTCAACGAGGTGAGCGGCCTTGCGCCGGGCCGTGCACTCGACGTGGGTGCTGGCGAAGGAGGCGACGCCATCTGGCTGGCCCAGCACGGATGGAAGGTGACCGCCAGCGACATCTCTCAGCGCGCACTGGATCGCGTCCGCGCTGAGGCCAAGCGCCGCGGGCTCGACATCGCCTGTCACTGGGCCGATGCCAACGCACTCGATGCTTACGACAGCGCTGCGTTCGACCTTGTCTCAGCACAGTACACATCGTTTCCGCGTACGCCCGATGGTCGCGGTGTACGCAATGTGCTCAACGCTGTCGCTCCAGGTGGAACGCTTCTCGTGGTGAGTCATGATCTCGAGCCACTGTGTATGTCGAGCGGCACAGGCCACAGCCGACCGCTCGACCCGGAGGCGTACGTCCATATCGACGACTTCGCGGCCGCGGTCTCGGACTCGCCGGAGTGGGAAGTCGAGGTGTACGAGAAGCGTCCTCGTCCTTCGGGGGTGGCGACCTCTGCTCACTACGTCGAGGACATCGTGTTGCGAGCTCGACGACGCGCTAGCTGAGACCACCTCGTGGTCCCGACCGACGCCGCGTCTTGACCCGACGTGGTTGCGACGTCTGGTCAAGACGCGGCGACACTCCTGGTCGAGGTGCGGACACGCCCTCGCCGCGGCGGTCTCTTACCAGCTGCGGTCTCCCGCTGTCCACACTTTCGGTCCTGCTCGAACGACCTCGACAAGCCTCGCTGCGACAGACCAGTCTGTGTGCGCGTACGCACGGAAAGACGAGAGAGGCCAGATGCGGCGACGTCAGTTGATCGGTGGTCTGTGGCTGTTTCCTGTGCTGCTTGGCTTCGTAGTCGGGTGTGGCTCGCCAGAGACGACGTCTGAACCCGAGCCGGTCCCGCCGTTCAAACGCAAGCACACCGTCATCTACGAGGTCACCGGGCCGGGGAAGGCTGACATCCATTACTGGAACGACGATGGCGAGGTCCACCTGTCCAAGGTGTCGTTGCCATGGCGCAAGAAGGTCACCATCACAGGCTCTGTTCCGCTGACCCTCAGTGCGATGGTTCCGGGATTCGAGACTCCAGCTGAGCCATTCACCTGCACGATCGTGCGGGACGGGAAGCAGGTAGCGAAGGAAAGCAAATATCTTACAGTCACCTGCAACTCGTGATATCGGTGCGTACTCTGCACATGCAGGCGTCAGGTGTGCTTTTGCGTCGAGCTTTCCCGACCTGAACCTGCGGGGGTGAGCCATGACATTGCCTCGTGACGTACTTCGGGACTTCCTACGAACTGGTGACTACTCGGCGCTGCAACGTGTCTCCGCACAGCAGGCTCAGCTCGAGCCGCTCGTGGCTCTTGTCTCCGTGGTATTCGCCAGGCTGGTCGCGCGAAGGTTCAGGTCACCGGGTGACGTCCAGATCGGCCCGTACGTAGAACACGCCCTGACCCGCCAGCCGGCTCCTGGTGTCCCGATGCCGGCCGCCGAGCACCTGATCAGAGCCACGCTCGCATCGACGACACGTCTACACCCTGGCAGGCAGCTGGCGTCGCCGGGTGACATCGTGGCTATCCAACTCTTCTTCCTCGTCCTGCTGGTCAGGGATCTTCGTATCGACGGAGAAGAGCTCGAGCGGCTTCTGGACAGCTGTGAGCCGATCGCTCGACAGGCACTCGCCAATGGCGAGTTCGGCGAGCTCGCACGCACTGTCGCGGCATGGTGGCCGGCAATCGTGACGCGGGCCGTACCTGCCCCGCACACTCCAGGTGCCGCACCACCGCCGGCCACCCCGAACGGTCCGCAACATTGGCCTTCCTCACCGACCCCGCAGAAGCTTTCTCCGGCGCCGGCCTCACCGCGCCAAACAGGGGGATCGCCGAAGCGCTCCTGGTTGCTCGGGTTGGCGGTAGTCGCCGGGGTCGTGGGCGTGGCCGCCGTGGCCGGTGTCGCGGTGTGGCTGGTTCCTTCCCTCCTCGGCGGCTCGAAGGCTGATCTCCCAGCCAAACCGGCGAACTTCTTCAAGGTCTACTCGCCGACATACGCTCTCGGCCTCCGGACCAAGCAGATCGCCGAGGATGCCGGCATCTTTCGCGGTCCACACTTTGTCATGCGCTTCGACCAAGTACTCGTGACCGAGGCGATCGACGAGATCCTCGCGCACGAGCTGGGTGAACCGGGACCATTCCGGGCCGCCACCGGGCACGAGTTCGTCGCCGCCCGAGTTGCCAGCGATCCGACCCTGCGCGTCCGCTGGAGTGACAAGGCGGCCGTCTCGTACCGGATCGTTGTCGGGCAACGGGTGATCGAGCTGGACTCACCACCAGAGGGGAACGACATTCTGTTTCTCAGCGTCCCACGCGGTGCTCGGCCGTTGCTGGAGGTTACCGACGCAGGACGGGCGCAGACCTTCGACCTACGGTCCGGGCGCCGCGCAAAAGTCGAGACGTTGTTGTACCCGATCCGCACGGCTTCCTTGCCGCCCCGTGTCTACGACGAAGCTGGCATCGTGGCGTACGGTGGCGCACGCCAGGGGGTACGAGTCCAGATCCTCAGCCCGGGTGGGACGGCGACTCTGGAGCCCTACCTACCGGGCCTTGGGTGGGCGCGCCGAGGTAGGGCCTGGTTGCTGCTGACCCCGCTGTCGCCCCTCGTCATCGAGGAGCGGCTGAGCTCCAGCTCTGGCTATTTCGGCGTCGCCTTCGACATGGACACGAAGCGAAGCTTCGTGCTACGGCACGCCGGCGGGGCCATCCGCGCCAAGGACATGGGTCACGTCAAGATGCATCTGGACACCAACGGCGACAACAGATTCTCGGTGGTCTTCGACGTTCCCGCGTCGCTGCGCGAGGGCCAGATCACCATCTCTCCACGCGGTGTGTTTGCGACCCAACTCCGCGGGGCGACGTTGCAGGGAATAGCGAACCTTCGCCCGTCCGAGGACTGCGGTACGCCCAACATTCCGTGCCTCGACTGGAGTTCGCCGCCCGCGGGCCGACGCGTCGGTATTCAGTTGATGCCCTGAGCTCGTGGGACCCGGTCGAGAGCACGACATGCTCAGAGCTTCTCCCAGACCGACACGTGTTTGGTGCTCTCGGCCGTGAGCTCCGAGCGGTCCCAGTCCGCCCAGCGGTGCTTGAGCTTCATTCCAGCAATGCGCGCCATGAGGTCCAGCTCGGCTGGCCAGACATAGCGGAAGGGGATTCGCCAGAATCGGCCGCTCCCGTCCGGTGAGACGGTGACGTGGTTCGACGTGAACTCCTGCGTCAGGACGTCGTATTGATCGAATCCGAGGTAGCCACCACCCTTGCTGTCGGGCTTCACCGCGAACGGAACGGCGTCCTGCCCCGGTGGTAGGCGGCGCAGATCCGGTATTCCCACCTCGATGAGGAAGAGCCCGCCCGGCCGAAGGTGTGCGGCCGCGTTGCAGAAGACGTCCACCTGCCCGTCCTGGGTGGTCACGTTGTTGATCGTGTTGTACACGAGGTAGACCAGTGAGAACTCGCCGGCCACCCGCGTCGTCGTCATGTCGCCGATGGTGACGTCGACCAACTCGCCGCCCGGCTTGCCTGCGATCCGCGCCGCCATCGCCTTGCTCAGCTCGATGCCGCTCACCGGCACGCCACGCGCCGCCAGGGGAGCGGCGATCCGGCCGGTCCCCACGGCGAGCTCCAGCACCGGACCGCCGTCAGCCAGCTCTTCCAGGACGTCCACGATGAGCGTCACGACCTCGGGAGCGTTCGCGCCTCCCTCGGAGTCGTACGTCGCCGCGATGCTTTCGGGAAACCAGCCATCCGCCGGATCGTCTTGGGGCCCACCAACAGGCGACCCGCTCGCGTTCACCTCGTCCGTCACGGCCCCGGACCCTACGCCAAACCGTGCCCGCAGCTCATCCAGTTTTCAGCGCTCGGTGTGGGCCCGTGACTGATGCGATGGACCGAGCACGAAAGGCGACAGCTCTGAGCGATCATCTGGTCCCGTGGCCTGTGATCGTCACGCGACGCAGTCGTGCGATTACCGGCTCGGGGAGCTGTATGTTTGAGCTTGCCGGCGAAACGGATCATCAGCTGCCTTAGGGTAGGCGGGGTTCTGGGACAAGGAGCGACTCCCGCGCCTTTGGAGATGCCCGCATGACGTCTCGCGCGCCTCTGCCCGCTGCGGTACGGCGGTGGGCCGCCGGCCGTCTGACCGGACTTGTCACCGTCACCAACGTCTCCTGGCCACGCGAGGACTCGAGGGTTTGGTACGTCGCTTCGGACACGGCCGCTGCGTACGTGAAACTCAGCCCCACGGTCGACGACTTCACGCGCGAGGTCTACTGCTATCAGCATGCGGCGCGTTCTCTCGCTCCGCATGCTGCCCCTCGATTGCTCGCCGCCGACCAGGGCCTGCGGGCCATCCTGACCTCCCCACTTCCTGGCCGCGTTGTACGAGGTCTGCTCCTTGCACCCGATGTCGAGCGTCGTGTGCACGAGCTCGCCGGGCGCCTCCTGCGTTGTTGGCATGACTATCCGGAGCCCACTCCCACCACGGCGCATACGGACGTCAAGGCGTCGTTCATGACACAAGCAGAGGAAGCGACCGAGTGCCTCAAACGTGTCGGCGACCACCTCTCCCGCGCCGAATGGTCGCTGGTGCACCAGGTGTCCCGAGAGCTTCCCGAGCTGGCTGACTCCCTTCCGATCGTGTTCTGTCACGGGGACTACTCGCCGAGGAACTGGCTGTGGGATGAGGAGAAAGCGCGCTGCGGGTTGATCGACTTCGAGGCGTCCGGCCACGACGTTGCGGTGAAGGACCTGGTCTGGCTTCGTGGCGCGGTCTGGCCGACGCGTCGGGATCTGCAGGAGGCTTTCCTGGGCTGGGTACGGCCGCGCACTGACCGAGGCCGAGGAGCTTGTCCTGCTCCTCCTCACCGCGCGTCTTGGCGTGTCGTACCTGACGACGGGTATTGCCAACGACAATCCTGTGCTTGTGGAACGCGGCCGTCGGGGACTTGCGGGCCTGGTCAACAGCTTCTGACCGCCGATGTTCCATACGCACAGCGGATGACGCATGCATCCGCTGTGACTGGGCTCCGTCAATGACGCTTATCCGATCGGCCCTTCGGTCAATCGAAGCTCCCGTCGCCGCTGGCTCTCTCAGAGCGCTTCTGCGTGGTGGCCGACGCTGGGCGCATCCGCCTGGTTGCTCGGCTCCGACGTACGTCGCGCTCGGACGCTCGACGCCGTAGCGGAGTAGTGGCAGACGAATTCCGGAGAATCGACTACGCGCGCAGGCGATTGGTGCCATGATTCCGCTCAGTCTCGATCATTCCCATGAGTCACCGGAGCGGCGCTATGTCCTCTCAGCCCGGCCCACCCCCACCCACTCAGCCACCGTTCGGACCACCTCCTCAGCCTCCACGCTCTCGCTTCGGGCCGCCATCGCAGCCACCTGGCCCGCCGTTCCCGCCGCCGCCCGGGCCACCGGTATCGGGTCAGGGGCAGCCACGGTCGTCGTTCCAGATGCCGCGGCCACTGTGGCCGTGGCTTGTCGGCCTGGGCCTCGCGTTCCTTCTTGGGCTCGGCATCGGCGATGCCACCAGTGAAACCTCCACAACCGCTGCGCAGCCGGACCAGACCGCCGGTGCGACTGCACCCACCAGCACCTCGACGCCGACCGCGACCGCAACGCCGTCAGCCTCGTCGGCGCCTGCCGCGCCCAGCGCCACGGCTCGTAGCGACTCCGCGAAGCCCGACACCAAGCCTGCCCGGGTCACACAGAAACCCGCGCCGCAGGAACCTGAGCCACAAGAGCCTCAACCGCAGAAACCGAAGGCGCAAGAACCAAGACCGTAGAAGCCCCAGCCGCCGCCTCCAGAGCCAGAACCAGAAGACCCTGGCGACGACCTCGACCCTCACTTCGGTACCTGCAGGGAGGCAATTGGACACGGCTACGGGCCCTACTACGCCGGCAAAGACCCTGAGTACGACTGGTACCGCGACGCGGACAACGACGGCATCGTCTGTGAGCGATGACCGCGGTCACGGTGTGAGCCGATATCGACTGTTGCAAGAGAACCGGGAGGGTGTACCCTCCTGCAACTGCCTGGAGGGCTCAGCAGGGAGCAACCGGTTATCGGTCGGGCGCAGGTTCGAATCCTGCCTCCAGGTCTCATCCTGCGATGCAGAGCGCGTCGCCACGCCGACGTCCGAGCGGTGTCCACCTCGACGTCGGTGGCCGATGTCCGCCACAACCCGATGACGCGACGTCTTTGGTCGCCACCTCTATGCACAACACCGCATAGCCTGAGAGGTCGAACGATACGTCGACCTCGAGGGAGCGACCACCGCGATGACCAGCCTGACGTCGGTCATGATGACCTACAACATCTGGGGAGACGCCTTCTGGCCTAGACGCGAGCCCGCCCTCAGAGCATTCCTCACCGTCCGCGAACCCGACATCCTCGCTGTCCAGGAGCTGCGACCGCAGTCGCGCCAGGTGATCGACGAGACGCTGACGGGACACGCTCGGGTCGACGACGACTTTCCCGGATGGAGTCGGGAGGGCAACATCTGGTGGCGCCGTGAGCTGTACGACCTTGTGGAGTACGGCGCCGAGGATGTCGGGATGCGAGAGAAGCATCGCCGACTGTTCTGGGTACGCCTGCGTCCAACCTGTTTCCAGTCAGGACCGTTGCTCCTCTTCGCCACTGCACACTTCACCTGGCCGGGTAACCGGCAAGAGGTCGCCGACGACCGCAACCCGCGAGTGGAGCAAGCGCGGCGCACCGTCGAGGCATTGACGCGCATCGCCGGGGAAGACGCGTGCGTGTTCGTAGGAGACCTCAACGACCACACCCGCCCCATCAGCGTTCTTCGGCAGGCCGGCTTCCGCGACGCGTTCGCCGCGTTGGGGAGCAGCTCGCCGATCACCCATCCGGTGATCCCGCTGCCAAACTCGGCAGACGGTCCGGCGCCTTCGTATGTGCGGAAGACGCTCGACTACCAGTTCCATCGGGGCCCGATCACCCCACGGATGAGTGAGGTCGTCGACTTCTTCCACGAAGGCCTTGCGCCTTCGGACCACAAGCCCGTCGTCACTGCATACACCATGGTCGGATCGTGACCGTATCTGTGGTCGTGAGTGTCCTGCGCTCGTAGGGCGAGGATTGCAAAGCATGACCAGTCAGCGGCGGCTATGGTCCTTCGCCCGCTTGCGGGCGCGCTTCGCCGTGAGATGAGCGACGCAGAGGCTGGGTTCGACGAAGGAGTCGAGGCGATCGGCGTCGAGAGGGGCGTCAAGCTCGGCCAGAACGCCCTGCATGAGTCCGAGGTGGATGGAGCAGACGACCTCGCGGTGCTCCTCCGCGGCCTCCCGGAACGGGCAGTGCCGGAGCAGGATCCGGCGCCGGCGTCCAGCGGTGCTGGCCTCGGGTGCGAACCCGATGTCCTCGAGCGTGGCGACCAGCCGCTCCGTGGCGGCCTCGGGATCGACCCGGCGGAACGGTGGTGGCCGCTCGGTGAGGTAGCGGCCCCAGGCCTGCCCAGCTTGTACGGCGGCCTCTGCGGGTTGCGGAAGCTGGGCGGCGACGTAGCTGGCGAGGATCTCGGCTAACAGGCGGTAGCTGCGCTGCCCGGCGGGGACCGCGTGGGGTCGTGCGGCGTACAGGGTGCGGGGCCGCCCCGGCTGCTCGCGGTCCTCAACCACCCGCTCGACCATCCCGGCCTCGACCAGGGCGTCGAGGTGGAACCGCGCTGTGTTCGGGTGCAGACCGACCCGGCTGGCCACATCCGCGACGCCCAAGGGCATACCGGCGTCCTGCAGCACGGCCAGCACTCGTGTCCGGCTCTTTCCCAAGGCCGGCGGCGTGCTCGGATCCGAACCGAGCAGGTCACGTACAGCCACGCGACCATTCTCACACAGCACGGTAGTTTTCACGAGAAGCTCAGAGAAACGTCCCGAGGAACGGCACGTCTACGACATTCCGGGATGATCGTGGCAGCGTTCGTTCTACGGCAGGTTGTCCAAGACGCAGCCTTCGACAGGTGTGACCAGTATCTCGTTATCTACGAAATCATTTGTAAATACTCTTAGGACTTGGAAGCTCTGGTCCTCTGTATGGCATCGGGAAGCGGGCATGGAGATCGAATCACTGGCGGCAGCACTTGAACGGGAGCATCGCGAGATCGACGAGGGGATCGATGCGTTCGTCGCGGGATCACCATCGGATGAGTCAGGCCGACAGCGGCTCCGGCAGGCTATCTCTGCCCTGCGTCGCCACATCTATCTCGAGGAGGAGTTCCTTTTTCCTCCGCTTCGCGAGGCCGGGCTGATTGCTCCGATCTTCGTCATGCTGCGCGAGCACGGGCAGATGTGGAACACGCTCGACGCCCTGGAAGGCGAGCTCGAGACGGGCACCCCAGCGGTTGTGGCCAGGCTCTGCCGTCAGCTCATGGTCCAGCTCCAGCACCACAACCCGAAGGAAGAGCGAGTCCTCTACCCCCAGGCCGATCACGTGCTGGGTGCCCCCGCGAGTGCAGAACTCCGGGAGTTCCTCGACCACGGTGAGCTACCCGCCGGATGGGTGTGCGCGAAGGCGGAGGCTCGAGCCGAGCGGTAGGCCTTGGCCTGGATCTTCGACGGGTGGCCTGGATCGGGGCGAGGACCCGCGAGCCAGGCCACGATGTCGTGATCAGCCGCAGCTTTCGGTCATCTTCTCGGTGGTGACCGTGGCGGACCGGTTGCCGGCCTCGTCCGCCGCCCTGATCCCGTTGGGCGGGCCGTCGGCCGAGCTCAAGGGGATGCCGTAGTCGTAGACATACGACTCCGTCCTGCCGAACTGGATGGTGGACGCCACCCACTCGTAGCGGATGTTCGCCTGCGGTGTGGTGTCGTCGGTCGACTCCACCACGATCTGATAGCCGGGTGCGCAGTCGGGATCGAGTCCGATGACCCATTCCGGCTCGGTGGGAGGGGCGGTGTCCGCCGACGGCGGAACGTCCAGCGTCGCGGGGTCACTCACCGGTCCGGCCCTGAACCCTTTGCTCACCTCCACCGTGTACTCGTGGGTCGTGCCCGGGAGGACGCGGGGGATCGTGAGGCTCACGACGTCACCGCCGGCCTTGTGGATGGTCTCGAGCTCGCCGTTGATCCGGACACCGTAGGTCGTCAGGGTGCGCGGGTTCACAGCGTCGGGTCGGTTCCACGTCAGGGTGATCGTGTCACCGTCGAGACTGGCTTGTAGATCGGTCGGTGGACCGAGGTGGGGAAGGGTCGCGACGACTCTCTCGCTTGGCGGAGACTCCTTGCCGTTGGTGACGGCAACGATCTCGAACGTGTGCGTCTCGCCCTCGTTGCCGGGCCAGAGCGTTGACGTCTTCGTTGTTGCGCTGGTGATCCCGGTGGTGAGGTTGCGGACGCGATAGAAGGTGGGCTCGGGGTCACCCTCGCCTGGTTCCCAGGAGAGGGCGACCTGGTTCCAGTACCCATTCGCCTGGACGTTGATGGGTGCCGCGGGCACTGAGTCGCCGGCGGCGGTCGCTGGAACCCCGACGACAGCGCCCACCACCATGACGACGAGGGCGGTGAGGGTTTTGGCGAGCCGCTTCGGTCGGACGTGGAGCACGGACTTCACCTCCGTCTTGACAGTGGTTCGGGTTCCGTCCCCCGTCACTACCGTCACGGAAGGCGACGATCTTCGGTTCGCGTCGAGATCAAACCGTGCCCTGAGCGCCGACGACTCGAAGCGCTCCAGTCAGCGGTAGGCCTTGGCCTGGATCTCGTAGAGCTCGGCGTAGGTCCCGCCTGCTGCCATCAGCTCCTCGTGCGATCCGACCTCGACGAGCCGGGAACCCTGCAGCACGAGGATCAGGTCGGCCATCCGCACGGTGGAGAACCTATGGGACACGAGGATGGTGATTCGCCCCTTGGCCGAGCTGTCGCGCGCCTGCCGGGCGTAGCTTTCGAAAAGCGCGTGCTCGGTCTCGGCGTCCAGCGCAGCCGTGGGTTCGTCCAGGATCTGCAGCAGCGTGTCCTCGCGCATGAAGCCGCGGGCAAGCGCAATCTTCTGCCACTGGCCGAACGACAAGTCGACACCACCGTCCCACGTCGCACCGAGCTGGGTGTCGAGTCCGGCGCGCAGCCGAGCGATGACATCCTCGGCGCCAGCCCGCTGGACGGCGCCTTCGACCGCTGGACGATGGTCGGCGCGTGGCAGGTCGCCCACTCCGATCGATCGATGGGCAGGGAACTCGAAGGTGAAGAAGTCCTGATAGGCGCCGGCCATCCGGGATCGCCATTCCGCGGCGGGCAGACGTCGCAGGTCGACACCGTCGACCGTGATCCGTCCGCTCGTGGGTTCGTAGAACCGCGACAGGAGCTTCATGAGCGTCGACTTGCCCGCGCCGTTGTCGCCGACGACGGCCACCACCGAGCCCGCTGGCAAGGTCACGCTGACGTCCCGGAGTGCCCACCGGTCGGTGCCGGGATAGCGGAACGACACCGACTCGAGAGTGATGCCATGACTCAGCCGCTCGGGTACGACGCCGTCGGCGGTGTCGCGGTGCTGTTCGGCGTACTTCTCGAGCCACACCAGCCGCTGGGAGGCATCCAGCCACATCCGTACGAAGTCGGCGCTGCCGGCCGTCATCGTGACGTACTGCGCGAGCCGGCTGCCGGCTGTCACGACGAGCAGCACCTGCCCGGCGCTGCCGGACAGAACGGTCGCAGTCGCCACCACGGCGGCGACGTAGGCGACGGCGAAGAGCGACCAGGCCGCCGCCTGCCAGAAGGCAGTGTGCCAACGGGTACGCGCGAGCGGGGCGTACCACGCCTCCCAGGCAGCCCGACGACGGCGTACGAGGTCTTCGCCGATGCGCGCGAGGCGTACCTCCTTGGCAGGCGATTGTGTGGTCCCCAGGACGAACATGTGCCGGTGCCGCCGCTCGTGCGGCGCCACCTCCTCGGTGACCCGTTGTGTCACAGCGGATCGGCGCGCCGAGACCCATACAGTCGGCAGGGCGAACACCAGCAACAGCCCCATCGCTGGATGCACCGACACCACGAGGCCAAGCGTGATCGCGAGACGCACCGCCGCGCCGAGCAGGTCGAACAGCGCGAGGTACATGTGGTCGAGCTGCCAAACCTGCTCTTTCAGCACGGAGAGCCGGTCGAGGTAGTCAGGACGCTCCTGGTGCTCGATCGTCGGGACACGTGCCTGGAGTCGCGCCACATGGGTCTCGAGCGAGGCGCCCACCCGCATCCGGAACGTCCGCTGCACGCGGGACGCGAGCGTCATCAGCAGCCACGACCCGACTGCCGAGCCGGCGAGCCCGACGCAGCCAGTGACGATCCGAGCGGTGCTGCCGTGTGCCACGCCGTCGGCCAACAGCATCAGCCAGACCGCGAACAGGCTGTCGGGCAGCGCCTGCAGCATCGCCATACCGAGCGACAACAGGATGAGCTTCGGCTCGGCTTCGTACGCAAGCCGCATCGAACGCCACAGCGTCGGGAGCGCGCCCGGCAGCTGGTCCATGGTGTCGGAGGCACCAGTCCCGGTCGTGGTGACGTCGGACGCAGCGGTGCCGGACGGGGGGGCATCGGATGTGGTCCCGCTGGACCTTGCTGTTCTGCCCTCGGCACCGTCGGGAGTGGTCGTTGCGGTTGCGACGGCAGGGGATGCCGAGTCGTCGGTTGGCTTGGCGTCGCTGCTGGTGGGGGATATGTCGGTCACCTGTCCTCCCCGGCTTCGTCGTAAGGATCACGACCATCCACGAACCGTGCTGCCTGCAGCTCGAACATCGTCTTGTAACGTCCGCCAGCCGCCATCAGCTCGTCATGGGTGCCGAGCTCGACGACGCGACCGTTCTCGAGTACGCAGATGCGGTCGGCGTGACGGACGGTCGAGAACCGGTGTGAGACGAGAATCGTCGTGAGCCCACGGGTCACTCGCAGGATGCGGTCGAAAACCTCAGCTTCGCCTCGCACGTCGAGCTGCGCGGTCGGCTCGTCGAGGATCACGACCTTGGCTCCTTGCGCCACGGCCGCGAGCGCGCGAGCGAGCGCCACGCGCTGCCACTGCCCGCCGGAGAGATCGGTGCCGCCGGCGAACTGCTTCGACAGCACCGTGTCGAGCTCGGCCAGGTTTGCTGCGCCGGCATCCTCCAGCGCCTTGCGTACGACATCATCTGGCGCACCGGCGGGTGCGACGTTTTCTCGCAGTGGGAGTTGGTAGCGAACGAAGTCTTGGAAAGCTGCGGCGATCTGGCCGCGCCAGGAGTCGGGGTCGAGCTCGCGTAGGTCGATCCCATCGACCCGTACGACGCCGGCCGTGGGGTCGTAGAGCCGGGCGAGCAACTTGACGAGCGTCGTCTTGCCGGCGCCGTTCTGCCCGACGATGGCAAGCGACGTACCCGCGGGAATGGTGAGGTTCAACCCGTCGAGGATGGGCCGCGAGTCCGCACGATAGGCGAAGGACACGTTCTCGAACCGGATCTCGTGTTTCGGTAGACCCTGCGCGGACCTGGTGCCGACCGGAAGGTCGCCGATGGCCTTCATGGCAGGCTCCAGCTCGGCGACAACCGGCACCGGGCGTGAGGCATCCGCGAGCCACCAGTCGAACTCCATCGTCGCCACGGCGCTGACGCCGATCGCTGCGCCGGCATAGGCCACCAGGCCGGACATGCTGAGATCACCTGTCGTGGCAGCGTGCGCCAGTGCCCAGGCGACAAGACCGTTGCCGGCAACGAGAACGAGCACGGAGAGTCCGACGGAGCGTTCGCGCAACCGCATCGCCTCGAGCGAGAGAGCAAGCAGCGCACGACGCCGCTCGGCGAAACGTGCCGCCGTCCAGTCCCCAAGCCCGAACAGCCGGATTTCCTTCGCGGCCGGCGCGTCCACAGCCATCCGGTAGGCGTACTCCGCGTGCCGCTGGTGGTTCTTGACCTCGTCCGAGCGCCAATCGTTCCAGATCACGCTCTCCCGCAGCAGGATGTGCGGCGAGAGCCAGACCAGGAGCAGCACGAGCCCGGCCCACCAGCGAAAGCCGCACACGACGAGAGCCGACAGGATGCCGGCCGCGAAGCTCACAAACCCCGACCCGATGTAGCTCATGCAGGTTCGCAGCTGCGGTGCGGTGATGCCCAGATCGAAGTCACGTGCCAGGGTGAAGTCGTTCGCGAGCTCGGGATCCTCGAGGTGCGCGATGCCGACCGGACGGACAGCAGCCGTGATCAGCCGGTCTTGAAGCGCAGCTGACGTCCGGTCACCAAGGTTGGTTCCGAGCTCGGTGTGGAGGGGACCGAGCGTCTGGAGCAGCGCGAACAGCACACCGACCGTCGCGAGCGGTAACGCGAGCGATTCGCCGCTCTGGACCGCTCCAACCAGCCAGCCTGTCGCGACGGCCAACGTCGGGGGCAGCAACGCCCGGAGGACGATCAGTGCCCACCATGCTGTCGCGAGCCGGCGGTCGGCCTGCCAGATGACGTGAAAGAGCAGCTGCCACTCCGCGGAACGCCGGAGCCTAGCCCACCACGACTTCACGGACTTCACGGCGTTGCCGGCGGGCTCAGTCGCTACCGCCATGACCTCACGAGCCTCCTTCGTCGCTCGCGGGGCGGCACCCGCGAGCCGGGTCTATGGTGACCGGCGATGCCGACATCACGAGGTACACGTTCTCGCCGAGACCAGCCTCTGCCACGCAGACGCCTCGTGTCTTGGACAAAAGCGGCTGATTCGGCAGCCCACTATGCTAGGTTACTAGCATTCTTCGTGACCAGAGCCTGCGGTGCCGCGACGAAAGTCACCCGATTCGATACGTGCACGATGTCGAGGCAGCTTTGCCCGTGTGTGCCGCGATCGTGCCGACCATGAATCGCGTCAGGTCAACAGCGGGTCGCCAACTGATGACGTCAGCACGGCGCGCTGGCATCGGGTATGAGCGTCAAAGGCCCAATCACGACGTCGGTTGGATGGGGCCGACACCGGGGTCACGACTCTGTGGCCCGGCATGGGCTTGCACCATCACGCGGCTGGTCGGCCCAAGGGGTGATTGTGTTGGACGCGAGACACTGAGCACGAGCTGGCGGGCGATTCTCTCGCTCATCGGCATTGTGATCTTGTTGAACATCGCGGACCACACGCTGCTGACCTACATGCCGACGTATCTGTCGCAGGTCCTGCACATGACCCCGGCGGTCTCGCTTCTCATCGTCGTAGGCGTCATTGCAGTCATGATGGCGCTCATCACGTCGGTGGGTGCGTTGTCGGACCGGGTAGGACGCAGGCCCGTTCTTCTCGCCTCGGCGTGTTGTTTCGTGTTGTTCTCCTATCCGGCCTTCTGGCTGATCTCGCGAGCGCACATTGTCACGACGATCGCGGGGGTGTTGCTTCTTGGCCTTTTCCTCGTGCTCTACCTGGGCACGGAGCCGTCCACGTTGCCCGCGATCTTCCCTGCGCCCTTTCGGTATGGCGGGTTCGCGATCGGCTACAACATCTCCACGTCACTGTTCGGTGGCACGGCTCCCTTCCTCAACACGTACCTGATCTCGGTGACGGGAAACGACCTCGCACCCGCCTTCTACCTGATCGCTGCGGGGCTTGTGTCTGTCCTTCCGATCCTCTCGATCCCGGAGACCGCAGGTGTCTCACTTCGGGGAACGTCGCGTCCGGGCACCGCGCCGCAGTTCGCCAGGTGAACCGACGACGTCACATCGAGCGCTTGGCAAAGCGTTGGCCCTGCCGACGCTTTGCCACCCAGGGCCAACGACAATCACATCGGTGTACGAAGGGTCGAGGCGACTGAACCTGCCGGACCTGTGAACCCGGTGCCCACGAGAGCAGGGTTCCGTCAAGCCGCTGCGCTGTCGGCCGTCCGTCGGCTGTAGCGCGGATCAGCGGCGCGAAGGATCTCGCCCGGGTCGTCGAGTGGTGGGTAGATCCATTGTGTCGTGATGAGGCGCTTCCGCGCCTTGCCCTCGGCGCCGCTCAAGCGGACCGTGCGCTCGAAGCCGGTGGTGAAGATCGCACCAGCCGCGCCCAGATCGAGGCAGGTCACGTAGGGAAGCGGGGTGAAGGGCATCAGAGGAACACCCAGGAGATCAGCGGCTGCGTTGTGGCCGGCGTGCTTGCCCAGCTGGGTGGCGTACTGGCAGGACTGCACCGCCGTCCGCCCTGGTTCGACGACGGCTGCAGCGACGTCGCCAGCCGCGAAGACGTGTGGCACCGGGGGAACCCGCAGGTCGCGATCGACCTCGAGCCGACCGAGCGGGTCGTGTCGACCCAGGACGTCCCGAGCCAGTGGACTGGCCTGCATGCCGGCCGCCCAGATCGCGGTCGCCGCCACGATCTCTGTTCCGTCCTCCAACCGGACGCTTGTCGGAGTGACGGCGCTGATGCCCTGCCCGAGCCGGAGTTCGACGCCGACCTCGTCCAAGGCCGCGAGGATGGTGGGACGAGGCCCGGGGCCGATGCTTTCTCCCACCACGTGGTTGCGATCGACGAGGACGACCCGTACGTCCTTCGGATCTGCGTCGAGTGCGGCGGCCCGGGCCTGCAGCCGACCGACGAGCTCAGTCGCGACTTCGAGACCGGTGAAGCTGGCGCCCACGACGACAGCCGTGAACCGGCCGGGCCCCTCGGGCAGCCGGTTCAGATGAGCCTCCAGCGCCAGTGCGCCTTCCATCGTGTCGACGTCGTGGAGAAGCTCGGCGCCAGGCAGGTCCGGACGTCGAAGGGTGCTACCAGATGCCAGGACCAGTCGCCTGAAGGCGAGTGTCCGTTCTCGACCACCCTCGTCTCGCGTGGTCACCTCGTGTGAGGCCGTATCGATGCGGGTCACGCTCGCCCGTAGCCGTTTTACGCCGATCGGCGCGAGCACCCGGTCCAGCGGGACCTGCATCCGTCCCGGGTTTTCCTCGTACAGCCGCGGCCGGATCACCAGGTGGTCGCCTGGCGCAACGAGCGTCACCGACACGTCCTTGCGACCAGCAAGGTCGCGGACTCGTGCCGCCGCGGCAGCGGCCCACATGCCGGCGAACCCGCCACCAATAACCAGGACATCAAACATCCAGAATTACCTCCTTCGTCTCCCCATGTCACCCGGGAACGCATCTGGAATGGGCCGCAGTCAGGTGGATGTCTTCTGCTCAGGCAACCACTGGCACGACGTGGTGGTCAGCTGTGGTCAGCGAACCATCGGTGTATTCGGCGACGGGCGCTCGGAGAGACTCTCTCGGCTCGTGCAATCACGTCCGCCAACGTCTGTTCGGCCAGTGCTCGCCGCCACGCAAGCTCGGCTTCGTGCATCGCCACGAACACCGAGCACGGCAACCGATACGACTCCTTCGGGCCCAAGCCGGCCGGACCGCGTTTGCGGATCTCCGTGCAGCGGAACACGTCCTCGGGTCCCTCGATCGCTGCTACCACCTCCAGCAGCGAGATCTGCTCCGGCGGCTTCGCCAGCCGGAACCCACCCCGTGGGCCGGGTACGGACGTGAGAATTCCGGCGCGAGCAAGCGCCTGCAGGTGTTTGTTGTGGTAGGCGACCGGAAGGTCGTGGAACTCGGCCAGCTTTGCCGCGGGAATCGCGCCCCGCTCGGCCCAGTGCAACAGGATGCAACTGTGCAGAGCCCATTCCACGCCTTCGGCCATGCGCATATCTGGATGCTAGATATCCTGGATTCTGAGTGTCAAGATTACGCCTCCACGACGCAGTGCGCGCGACCGGCGACGCCGCGTCCTGGCGGCGTAAGGGAGCGTGTCGTCCTTTCTCGGATCGAGAGGCCTGTCGTCTTCGCTCGGCTCGGGTAGCTGGTCGTCCTGTCCTGTTCTGGTCGGGTCGTGTCCGAAACCTGCACAGTCCCTGACGCGCATCCGCCAGGCCAGTACGTTTTCAGCCGCAGCAGGGCGTGGCGTCCACTCCACTCACACCGCCGTACGAACTTCACGAAGGCAGGTCGAGTCGTGCCCAGACTGCTATCACCTCGACATGTTCGATCACTTCTCATCGGAGTCGTCGCCTTGATCATCGGTATCGTCCCCGCCGCCCACGCCAAGCCGCCGAAGCCGGATTCCCCTGAGGGGTCGGCCGCTGTGGCCCGCGCACGCGTAGCGGCCGACGTCTTGATGTCGTCGTACGACCCGGTGAAGGCCTGGTTCCCCTCGAGCTGGTGGAACTCCGCCGTCGCCCTGCAGACGATCGGCGACTACATGCAACGCACCGGTGACCGGCGCTACCTTCCGCAGCTGGACCGGACGTTCGAAAGAAACAAGGGGAAGTTCCCGGCGGGGGAGCTCTCCACCGACGAGCTGTGGGGCAACTTCACCAGCCGTGCCATCGACGACGGCATGTGGTGGGGGTTGAACTGGGTCCAGGCCTACGACCTCACCGGCAAGCGCAAGTATCTTCGGATGGCCGTCAAGATCGCCGAGTTCACGTACGACTACTGGGACACCACCTGCGGTGGCGGTGTCTGGTGGAACGCGGAGCGGACGTACAAGAACGCCGTGACCAACGGCCAGTGGATCCGGCTGACCGCCGCCCTGCACAACCGCCTTCCCGGAGACAAGCGCTGGTTGGCCCGGTCGAAAGCGGCGTGGGACTGGTACGTCGGCAGCGGAATGATCAACTCGGACTACCTCGTCAACGACGGCTTGAACGACGACTGTCAGAACAACGGCCAGACCGTCTGGACGTACAACCAGGGCTTGGCCATCGGTGCGGCGCTCGAGCTGTGGCGGGCGACCGATGACCCGGAGCTGCTGGACATGGCACGCCGACTCGCCGACGCCGCCATCGAGGGTGGACTGACCGTCGACGGTGTGCTGACCGAGGCGTGTGACGCGCTCGACCGAACCTGTGACGACAATGCCAAGCAGTTCAAGGGAATCTTCCTGCGCTACATGATGGACCTCGCCGACACCACCGGTGAGGAGCGCTACCGGCAGTTCATTGCGACGCAGGCAGCGACCATCTGGGAACGCGACCGCGACGCCGCCAATCGACTGGGGACCCGGTGGTCCGGTGCCACCAACCCTGAGCACCCGAACATCTTCGACTGGCGTACCCAGGCCAGTGCGCTCAGCGCCCTGATCGCCGACATTCCGGTGCCGGCGCCGAAGCGCTCTCTTGCGGCGACCACCTCGCCCGCGCAGCCAGTCGTGATGCCTGCCAGCACTGGCTCGACCGAGCTTCGGATCGACATCGGGGTGTCGCTCACCGGTCCGGCGTCGAAACCGGTGACCGTGCGGGTGCAGGTCGAGGCGCCTGACGGCTGGTCCGTCTCGCCGACGACCGGGCAGATCACCCTCCGTCCGAAGGGGAGCGCGCAGCCGGTGACCGGCACCTTCCCGGTGGAGGTGTCGGTCCCGGCGAACGCCGCCGACGGCCACCACGACGTGACGGTTACCGTCAGCGCCGAACCCGGGCTGTCGTTCACCACCCGGTCGGACGTGTTGGTCGCGCACGAGGTCGACTTCGACACCGGGACGGCAGATGAGCTGCCCTGGCTGTGGGACCCGGACGGCTCGCAGAGCAACGGCGTCCAGAACCGCTTCGCTGACGGGAACCGCTACTTCGTCTACAAGTTCCCGTTCCCGGCCGACACCACCTCGGCACAGGTCGTCCTCACCATCGACAACGAATACGTCGTCGAGGTGAGCCCGGACGCCGAGCAGTGGACCACCGTGTTGCGAGAGGAGCGGCGGATCACCGACGGCAGCAACAAGGCCGACCAGGTGATCGACCTGACGCCGTACCTCGGTGCGGACAAGGCGGCCTACGTGCGGGTGTCGGACTCGTTCCCCGATGACGGCTGGGGCGGCCGGGTCTACCACGTGACCGCTACCGCATCCGCCGACTAAGAGCGGGGAGGTCGGCTGTCCGACGGCTGTAGGCCCGTGTCCTCACGACGCGTGGCTCTGCAACGGGGAGTCCGGGCAGATGTCCCGGGCTCCCCGTTGTGTTGGGCGTTCAGTGCAATCGGCCACGCGGGCAGCGAGTCATCGTCTGGCTACACGTGGGCGCTGGTTTTACACGCCTCACGACGGTGTGCCCTTTCGGATGGTCTGCGTCAGGAGAGCCGGAACGCGCGCCGGTAGGCGCCCGGGGTCGTGCCCACATGGGCGCGGAAGCGACGGCGGAGGTTGACTGCGGAGCCGAGCCCGACGCGTGCGGCAATGGCTTCCACCGGAAGATCAGTTTCCTCCAGGAGCGTGCGTGCCGCAGCGATCCTGCGGCTGAGTAGCCATGCACCCGGGCTCATGCCGATCTGCTCGGCAAAGCGCCGGGCCAGCGTGCGCGGCGAGACCCGCAGGTACGCAGCCAGATCGGTTACGGACACGGTGTCGAGGCGTGCGTCAGCCCATTCGACGAGGCCGCCCAGCGCGTCCGTGGTCGGTGGGGTTGGGGCGTACTGCACCTGGCCGCCGTCGCGATGCGGTGGCATCACCATGTGCCGCGAGAGAAGGGCGGCATAGGCAGCGCCGTGATCCTTGCGGACGAGGTGCAGGCACAAGTCGATGCCGGCGCCGGCCCCGGCGCTGGTCGCCACGTCGCCGTGGTCCACGTAGAGCTTGTCGGTTTCCACGCGAACCTTGGGGAACTCCCGCCTGAGCTGCTCGGCCCGGGCCCAGTGCGTGGTGGCCGAGCGGCCGTCCAGCAGCCCAGTGCGGGCTAGTGCGAACACACCGGAGCAGATGGTGACCAACCGAGCTCCGCGGGCATGTGCCTGGAGCAGCGCGCGGCGCACGGCGGGGGAGAGCGGCGCCTCAACCGGCAGCCAGCCGGGAATGATCACCGTGTCCGCGGACGCCAGCGCTGACAGGCCCAGGGGAACGGACATCGTGTAGCCGGCGGTCGTCGGCACCGGGCCGGGCGTCTCGGTGCATACGTCGAACTCGTAGTACTGCGGCACCCCAGGTCGCGGCGTACCGAAGACCTCGGCGGCGCAGCCGAGCTCGAACGTCGACTGCACCGGCCGGACCAGCGCCACGACCCGATGCATGGCAAGAAAGTACCCCACAGTGTCTTTGTGGACTCTGTCGCATCCGGGACCGGGGGTGACACCGTGAACGACATGAATCCCGAGATCCTCACCCAGCCGGGCTATACCGCAGCCTCCGTTGCGGAGTCCTCCGTCCGCGAGCTCTTCCCCGGAATTCGGCTACGCACCCTGTGGGAAGGTCCGAACGGCGCGCACGCTCACGTGCTGGAAATGGATCCGGGCACATCGTGGCCGCACCGCGACGTTCACGAGCCAGGCCCGGAGGAGGTCTACGTCCTCAGCGGAACGTTCAACGACGGCGCGAAGGACTATCCGGCCGGGACGTTCTTGCACGCCCCGGCTGGGTCGTGGCACGTGCCCTCGACGACGACCGGCTGCACGCTCTTTCTCTTCTATCCGGAGGGCTAAGGGCTCGTCCCGGCCAACGGCGGCGCTGACGTGTTGGCGGCGCCGCCTTCGTGTTCACGGGCCGGTCGTCGCTTGTGGCGGGCCGGCCGGGTCGCGACGAGTGGTCTCGGCTCGCAGCTCGGCAAGAAGCTCTGCGGCGGGGTCGGGTGGTTCGCGTTCGAGGAGCGCCAGAAGCAGGTGTCGCGTCTGAATGCGGCGTGACTTCTCGGCGGCTGTGTACGTGAGCGCCCGTTTCAGCACGGCCTTCGTGCCCGGCGTGAACGGCAGCTGGGTGGCTTTCGGACCGGCTTCCAAGGGCCCGAGCGCATCGACATCGATGCCGATGGCTGCGAGCGCACGACGGTCGAGGCGGTCGGCTGCCTGCCTTGCCTCCTCGGGGCCGGCACCGATCTGCTGGGCGATCGCGGGATCGTGCAGGACGCTGATGAGCACGTGATCGGTGCTGACCTTGCGGTCGCCCCGCCGGCTGGCCTCGCTGATCGCGCGGGATACCGCCGTCCGCGCATCTCGGGCGAAACGCTCAAACACGCCCGTCCTGCTTCCCGTGCTTGGCGAAGACCGACTGACGGGTGACGCCGAGTGCCTCGCCGATCCGTTCCCATGACCATCCGGCCTGTCGGGCAGCAGCGACGTACGTCGCCTCCACTCGCTCCACCAGGCGGTGCAGAGCCACGACGGCACGCAGCCCGGTCGCGGGGTCGACCTCCCGCGCCGATCCGGTCGACACATCGATGTCCATGGCATGTCAGTTTGGTTTGACAAGAAGCCGGTTGTCAATTCAGGCTGACACTCATGTCAAATCAAACTGACACCGGCGTCCAGGATGTGATCGTGGTCGGTGTGGGACCTGTGGGACTGCTGCTAGCCGGCGATCTCGCCGCCGCAGGGTTCCGCCCCGTCGTGTTGGAACGTGCTCTGCATCCAGCCGAGATGCCGAAGGCGAACGGCGTCATGGGTCGCGCGGCGGTTGAGCTCCGCCGCCGCGGTCTGCTGCGGGGGACCGGGTTGCGCGTGGTACGGCCGCCGCTGTTCCGCTACGGACCCTTCACACTCCGGCTCGGCCTGGTCCGCAGCCCATTACACGTACTGCCGATTCCGCAGGCCCGGCTCGAGGAGTTGCTGGAAAGGCGCGCCATCGACCACGACGCCGCGATTCGGCGGGGATACGAGGTTCGCGCGTTCGAGCAGGACGGCAGCGGGGTAACGGTGTGCGCACAAGCCCCAGATGGTCAGGTCGAGCTACGCGCGCGCTACCTCGTCGGCTGCGACGGCGCGCACAGCTTCGTCCGCAAGCAGCTCGGCATCGGGTTTCCAGGGTTGACAAGCACGACCATCTCGCGAATCGCCCGCGTCACGTTCCCCGCGGGTGCGGTGACCCGCGAGAGGCGGGGGATCGTCGTACCCGGCATCGGAAGCCTCGCGCTGTTCCTGCCGAACGTCACCGAGCGAGGATCGGTCACGATCGCTCCGGCGGATGGGCTCGACCACTCGGCACCACCCGACCTCTACATCGTGAGCTCGCACGAAGAGCGCGGCGATGCCGAACCCACCGAGGAGCTCAGCGAGGCCGAGCTGCGGGACAGCCTGCGCCGGGTCCTCGGCGCTGACCTCCCGTTCACCGCGGTGTACGCAGCCCGCAGCGTCGTCGGCAACAGCAGGCAGGCCGAGCGCTACCGCGTCGGCCGCGTCTTTCTTGCTGGCGATGCCGCGCATGTCTTCAGCGCTGGAGGCTCGGCACTCAACGTCGGCCTCACCGACGCGATCGTTCTCGCCGAAGTGCTGGCATCGGCTCTTCGCGACGAGGCCGATGTCGCCGAGGCGTTGCTCGACAGCTACGAGAGACGGCGGCGTCCCGCTGCCGCGCGGGCACTCGCCCACACCCGCGTGCAGAACGTTCTGGAAGCCGCCGACGAAGAAGGTGACGCCCTCCGTGACGTGTTCGCCGAACTGCTGAAGGATCGTGCGGCCTCGCGCCGCATCGCCACTCTCCTCGAGGACTGATGGCTTCTGCGCGCTCATGTCGGCTCAGCCGGTTGGGTTGCCAGTGCCTTCGTAGCGCTCGAGCACGCAGAACTCGTTCCCGTCGGGGTCGGCGAGGACATGCCACCGCCAGCCGCCTTGACGAGCTGCTCCTCGGTACGCCGCACTGCGTGTCTAGCTCGTCCTCACGCAGAACTCGTTGCCATCCGGATCGGCCAGCTCGATCCCGCCGTCCGTGCTGGTCTCGAGTCGGGCGGCGCCGAGGGCGATCAGCCGGTCGACCTCGGCGTCCAGGTCACCGTCATGTGCAAGGAGCTCGAAGCGCTGTCGATTCCTCCCGAGCTTCGCGGCTACGGGCGGGCCTCCCCACGCAACCTTGGTACCACCGTTCGGCGACTGGATTGCGGTCTCCTGGTTCTGGTCCCATACCAGCGGCCACTCCAACGCTCTGCTCCAGAAGAGGCCGACGTCCCGCGTGCCATCACAGGCGAGCTCGCCAAGGAAGCCGCATCCAGCGAGGTACGCATTGCCCGGCTCGATCACGCACAATTCGTAGCCTTCGGGGTCGGCCAGCACGACGTGCCCCGTCCTCGGGTCGCTGCCCGACATCGAGGTGGCGGGCGCCGAGCTGCAACGCCCTCTCCACAGTTCTCAGTCTCCGCTTCGTCTCCAGCCGGACGGAGAAGGTGGGACGCGACCGCATGCACCTTCACCTGACCAGCGACAGCCTCGACGACCAGCGACAGAAGCCTTCGACTCACGTGACCCAGCCCGCCTGGCCGCGTTCTGGGCCGAACTACTCGGCCGAGAGGTCGTCGAGCAGACCGACGGAGCATTCCTACCGGGCGACAACCGTCAACGATCGCGAGTACACGCACTGCACCGTAGGGGCAAGCTGGGCAAGACGACAATGTGGTTTCGCGTCCCGTGGACCGCACGAAGCGGTCAGCTGCTGCTGGGCGGGGCACCACGCCGACCTGCACGGCTGGGTTTGTCGTCGCGCCGACTCCGCGCGAGCTCGGCGATCTGGTTGTCGGACAGCTCGCGCATGCGGGTGAAGAGATCGAGGAAAAGCTCCAGCTGCTCGTCGTCGTAGTCGGCAAGCAACTCCGTCCATGCGCGGGAGACGGACTGGTAGAGCTGCGCGACGTCATTCAGACGATCGGGTACGGCGGCGATGACGACACGGCGGCGGTCGGCTGGGTCGGGCCTCCGCTCCACCAGCCCGGCGCGTTCGAGGCGGTCGACCACACGGGTGACACCTCCCGTGGTGAGAGCGGTGCGGGCGGCGAGCTCGCCGGCAGGGACGGGGCCGGTCTCCTGCAGCACCGTGAGGCACTGCAGGTCGGAGGCGTTGAGTCCGAGCCGCTCGGCAAGCGCGTGGTGGTAGAGGACCCCACGCGCCGTGACCTGCCGGACGGCCTCTGCGAGGGCGGCGAGGGTGGCGCTCCGGCCCTTCGTGGCACGACTTCCTGCGGGACCTTTACTCCTTGACACAGTTACCTTCCGCTATCAGAATCTGACAACGTCAACTATTGACGATTTCAGGTTTAGTGTCGCATGTCACAAGTCTTCAGGAGGTCACCGTGTCCAGCGGTCGTGTGCCCACGCATGTGCTCCGACTGCAGGGGAGATGGCGCAGGTATTCACGGGGGCTAGCCGGCGTCTTGGCCGTCGCCGTCCAGGTCGTCTACCTCGTCGACGGCGCCACCCGACGCGGGTTCGATCCATGGCGCCACCAGATCAGCCACCTCAGCCTCGGTGAGCGGGGCTGGCTCGGCATCGTCACCCTCGCTGTTGCATCCCTCGCCGTGCTTGGCGCCGCCGTGGCCCTCGGCACCGATCGCACCGCCGGGCCCTGGCGTCGGATCGCGGCGTGGCTCGTGGTACCCGGTGTCGGCCTGCTCGTGACCGCGGCATTCCCCACCGACCCTGGGCAGGGCTACCCGCCGGGTGTCGAGGCGGCGCGAAGTTGGGTCGGAGCTGTGCATGACGTCGGCGGTCTGCTGGTCTTCGCCGGCTTCACTGCCGTGCTCCTCGTGGCCGGTCGACGGCTACGGGCGTACGACAACTGGTGTGGCTGGGCCCGGATCAGCCTCGGTTGTGCTGTTGTCGTGGCGCTCAGCTGGGTCGTGGGAGCCGTGCTCACCGGGATGGACTACTCCGGTACCTGGCCCGGAGCGCCGGCGGGCTTGTGCGAGCGGGTCTCATTCACCACCGCATTGCTCTGGTTGGCGGCGAGCTGCTCTCGACCGGTTCAGCTGCGTGGCGAACACCAAACCAAGGCGACGGCCGCGGCCACGCGCTGAGGGGCAGGAGCTTGCGCTGCTGTGGGGATACTAGGCCGTCCTCGGTGTGGCCTTGACGTCGCCGTAGCGACGTACTTCGTCGTAGACGTCTGGGAAGTCGAGCCCGCGGATGCGATCCACCCCGGCCTGTGTGCCGAGCTCGTGGCGGAGCTCCGGGTGGCGGTGGTAGAAGCAGAGCGCGTAGAAGGCGGCCGCGGGGTTGACGGCAAGAAAACCAGCTTGGATCTTGGTTCTTCTTCTGCGGAACAAATCCACCTGGCCGATCCAGTTCTCTTCGGGGTTCAAGGGTCGCTGCAGCGGCTCATGTACGTCGAGTTCGATCAGAAGCTGACGTCGTTCGATAGCCCGGACATCTGCGATCCACTCCCAGTCGAAGAAGCAGCAACCGAACCACGTCCAGGTGTAGACACCTCGAGGGCTGAGCCCAAGGCCCAGTTGCTTCCGCTTGCGTACAACCCGACTGAACAACGTCGCGACTGGAACAACCACGAGCAGTGGCATGAGGGGTGCAAGCTTGACGACGAGAATTGCTGGGGCTCCGTATGGTGTGATGTCATCGGCCAGGAACATCAAGAAAGCGACAGCGAGGACACCCGCCACCACCATGAGTCGATAGGCAACTGTCGCTCTCGACGATTGCGCCAGTGTCACTGCATCCGGCTCTGGTCCGCTGATGTGATCCAAGGATACAAGACTGGTTTCCAAATCCCGGCAGTTCACTGCTGTCGCATGGCCATAGAAGCCACCAGCCAATAGGAGTGGCAGACAAGCGAAAGCCAGGTAGCCGGTCGGCGCTTCATCGATTCGAATGAGGAAAACACCGCAGGCGACTAAGAGCACGACTAACGCCGGAATAATGGTTACGGCAGCCCTACGGCGTTTTCGGACGAGCGACTCCCAGACTTGGGGCCAGACTATATGGACTTGGCTCCGCGAACTCCTACTGCGATGCCACATATTGATGCTCCTGTTGGTCGAGCCAAGCCTTATTTTCCAAAGAGCCGCTCTCGCGCAGGCTTCTGGGTCGCAACATCGTAACCATAGTCAGCAAGGGCTCCAGAGGCTGCTGCCCCGACAGCTCCAATAATGACCGCAGGCCATCCCCCTAGCCCGGCGGCTGTCACCCCCGCCGCTATGAGCAACCCCCCTCCAGCGGAGACGCCGCCGACAAAGATTGCTTTGTCGATTGGAGTGTGGTTGAAGACGATGTCATACGTCACACCCGCGACGAAGAGGACCGGCCCTGCCCCACGCAGCACGCGTGCTACCCAGCCCCAGCTCGCGGCGGACGTCTGTGCGCCAACGGCGGCCCAGCGCTGGCGCGCCGCCTCGTTTCTGAAGAACTTCTCCAGTACGGAGTCCCGCTCGAACTTGTTCGACTGCGCCAGCCAGTCGCGGCTCGAGGCGAGGCGACGTTCGGCCTCGCTGAGATAACTTCGCTCGAACCACCCTGCAAGCAGCGCTGTCTCGCCTGCCGCAATGTCGGCGCTGGTGAAGTAGAGGCTGTCCCAGTCGACCTCTAAGGTGACCTTGAGCTTTCCGAGCCGGTCGAGCACCAGTCGGGCGGCACGTTCAACAAGCTCGACTACCTGTCGATACGTCGAAAGTCGCCGCTGGTAGATGGCGTCAACGGATGCCGAGTCGTAGGCAGGCATGCCCTGGCGGATGACGTCGTTTCGCGATGGCGCATACACCCACCCGTCCTCGACCCTCAGATGGGCATCGAGAGCGACCTGGATGGCACGGTCCATCAACCTTTGCGCCTCGGCGAGATCGTCGGCCGTACGATCCAACTGGTCGGCAAGCGCCTCGACCTTGCTCGTGAGGTTTCGTATGGCCGCGATTCCACCGCCGAGGTTCAAGTGGAAGGCCATGCCTGGCGGATCGTTCCAGATGTCGAGTGAGCTGTCTTGGATGCGGCGGATCAGATGTGCCGTCTCGGCCAGATCCTCCGCCACGTCTGTACGTAGCCAGCGCGCAAGCGTACGCAGGCTCTCCGGGTCACCGGTGAGGGTGGCCATCTACCGCCCGGTTCCTTGGTCGTCAGACGAGGCTGATCCATCGGCCAGTTCGAGCCCGCCAAGGAGCAGGTTCTCTAGGTCACCCTTCTTGCGGAGCACGTCCGCGTTCGCTTCTTCGGTGGCTTCGTACCGGTCTGCAGCCTTGCGGACTTGATCGGCCGCCGCCGCGAGACGGATTACCAGCGCCGCGTTGTTGGCTGCCACCGACTCGATGAGTCCTTGTACCAGCGGTGCGAACGGTCCGGCATCGACACTGTCGGGGATCTTCGTTCCAGTGGCGTCGAATTTGGCGGACGCCTGCTCCAGCCTGTCCGCCATATCCCGCATCGCGGCAGGGTCGAACACCTTCCCGGACACGTCATCCCCCTTGTCCCCAGACAGCCCGGCCGGACGACATGGTAGTGGATCTCTAGCCGAGACGACCACGTGAACAAAGCTGTGGAAAGAGCCCCTACGTCCGGAGCGTGGGGCTGATCAGAGACGGGCTGTCCTCTCGCGCCGTCGAATCTCGCGACGCTCTTGGGCCATCGCGTTGGCGTCGGCGACCGGACCGATGTGCGCCAGCTTGTCGGGGTTGATCACCGACCGGATGGTCTGCACAACTCCGTCTGCGATGTCGAGGGAGAAGACGCTGACCACCCTGCCATCGGGTGCCCGCAGGATGGCGCCAGGTTGGCCGTTCACCTGATGCAGCTCGATCGTGATCTTCAGCTGACGAATGTCCTGGCTCACCCCGAGGAGCAAGCGAGCAACACGTTCGGCGCCGACGATCGGCCTTGCCCACTGGGGTGCCTTGCCGCCACCGTCTCCGTAGACCACTACGTCGTCGGCGAGCATGCCAACCAGACCGTCGAGATCGCCTTCGTTGAGGGCGGCGAAGAAACGTGCGGCTAGCCGGTCGCGTTGCTCACGCGACGCCTCGAAGCGTGGCTTTTCCGCCTTGACATGACGGCGTGCTCGCGTGGCCAGCTGCCGGCAGTTCTCCTCACTTTTGCCAACGATGCCTGCGATCTCGGCGTAGCCGTAGCCGAACACGTCGTGCAGCAGGAACACGGCGCGTTCGACCGGGCTCAAGCGTTCGAGGACGAGCAGGAACGCCATCGACAGCGAGTCCGCCTGCTCTGCATGTGCGGCTGGATCGACCGCGTCGGAGTCGGTGAGCAACGGTTCCGGTAGCCAGTGTCCCACGTAGGTCTCACGCCTTTTCGGTGCCGAGCGAAGCTGGTCGATGCACAGCCGTGTGGTGACGGCCGACAGGTACGCCTTCGGTGAGGCGATGCGCATTCCATCGCGGAGCGCCTGTTGGAAGCGGATGAACGCCTCCTGGATGACGTCTTCGGCCTCGCTCGCGCTGGAGAGCATGCGGTAGGCGATGGAGAACAGCAGGGGGCGTAGCTCGACCAGCGTCTCGGACGCCGTCGCCGCCTCGGACTCCTCCGTAGGTCGACCATCAGGGTGCGCACCACTCGCTTGATGACGAAAGTGCGGAGGCTCAACAGGCTCGACGGGTCTGGCGTGGCTCATACGGGTTTCTCCGTTGCGTGATTGCTGAGGGCAGCTTGATCGGCACGTAGTCCGTCGCGGAAACCGTCCCGCCATGTCGACCAGGCGGGACGCCAGCCCAGCTCGCGCTTTGCCTTCTCGTTCGACGAGCCTCGGGCTTGGGTCATCCAGCGCACCGCCACCTCACCGGCGGCAAGTCGGCCCAGCCAGACCGGAACCCGCAAGGGCGGCTTGGCTCCGAGCACATCTGCGAGGTAGGGCAGCCAGACTGACACGGGGGCCGGTTCGTCGTCGACGATGTTGTAGATGCCCCGGCTGCCATGCTCGACGGCAGCGACGGTCGCCTCCGCCGCGTCGTCGATGTGGATCCACGACCAGATGCCAGCGCCGTCGCCGATGATCGGCAGTTGCCGCTTCCGAACGAGATCGACGATCGAGTCCGAGGCGCCTGGGCCGTAGAAGCTGCCGTAGCGCAGCACGATCCCTTCCACCGCCTCCGCCGCGGAAACGACCCGTTCGAGGAACTTCACAGCCTTCATCGTCTCGGCTTGGGCCTTGGCTGGGTGCGGGTCCAACGGGTCGTCCTCGGTCTTGACCGGACCTCCGGTACGGCTGTTCACCCATCCGGTGTAGCTCTGCACGACGAACCGGCCGACCCCGGCGGCCTTGGCCGCGGCGAGCAGGTTCTCCGTCCCAGTCGTTCGCAGCCTGTTGGTGAGCGCGAACCATCTGTCGAACCTACGCAGGTCAGGCTTTCCCGCCAAAGCGGTCATCTGGTGCACGATCACGTCCGGCTCCGCCAGAGCGACGGCCTCACCGACCGCTGCCGCGTCAAGACCGTCGACCACGACCGGCTCGGCCCCGAGGGCGCGGAGCCGCTCGATCTTCGCCGGGCTGCGTGTCGTCGCGGTCACGTGATGGCCTCGAGCGACCAATCGTGGCACCAGCCGCGTCCCGATCACACCGGTAGCTCCCGCCAGGAATACGCGCATCACCGCCTCCTTCTGTGGGTCTCGATACCTGTCCGAGACCCAAGACGAGACTGCGCCGCGTGCTGTGACACGTTCCCGGACCTCAGTGCGCGAAGAGCACGATGCCGAGGGCGAGCAGGGCGAGGACCTTGGCGGACTCGAGGACGACGTAGATGTGGTGCAACCGTGAGCGGCGGAGCTGCTCACCGGCGAGGACCCGATCAGACCGCCGGTTGAGCCGGGGGCGCACCGCGAGGAGCTGGACCGCCAGGAGGGCTACGGGTGCGGCCATGGCGACGAGGACTGGAACCGTCGGACTGCCCAGCGCCACCGCAAGGACCAGGACCGCAGCCAACGCGATCTCGACCCTGTTGAGTGCTCGGAAGACGATCCGTCCGATGCCGAGGCCGAGCTGAAGGGTGATGCCTGGTGCCCGGAACTTGAGCGGCGCCTCCATGAAGGAGATCGCCACCACCATCCCGAGCCACCCAAACGTGACCGCAGTTGCCACCGCGACCGCTACATCGTTCATCGGACCTCCGCTTCTCCTCTCATCAGCATCCACCTGTGGATTCCGACCCTCTGTTTCGGACCCCCTGTTTCCGGCCGCTTCGGCTGGAGGCCGTCTCCGGGCTGCGCCATCCCCGGCCTCAGCGGCGGCTGTGAGCGCCGCGATCATGGCGTGGGGGCGCTCGAAGGATCTCGTCCTGGAGTCGCTCACGCTCCCACCAGGACCGATACACCGTGGGCCGTGCCATGAGGTCGGCATGGCGACCGCGTTCGATGATCCGGCCGTTGTCCAGTACGAGGATCTCGTCGACGGCCTCCAGGCCAGCCAGCCGGTGGGTGATGAGGAGGGTCGTCCGCCCGGCCGTTGCCGTCAGCAGGTCGGCGGTCAACTCGTCGGCAGTCGTGATGTCCAGGTGCTCGGCGGGCTCGTCGAGCAGCAGGATCGGGAAGTCGGCAAGCAACGCTCGGGCCAGCGCGATCCGCTGCCGTTGGCCGCCGGACACCTGCGCACCGTGCTCGCCGACGTATGTGTCGAGTCCTCGAGGCAGCGACTCGACCCAGTCCAGCAGGCGGGCTCGCCGGAGCACGTCCCGTATCTCGTCGTCGCTCGCGGAACGACGGGCGAGCCGAATGTTCTCTCCGATCGTCGTGTCGAACAGGTGCGCATCCTGCGCGCACAGCCCCACGATGCGGCGTACGTCGTCACCGGCCAGCTGCCTGAGATCGACGCCGCCAAGCGTCACCCGGCCACCGCTTGGGTCGAGGAAGCGCAGCAGCACGGCGGCGAGTGTCGACTTGCCGGCCCCGCTCGGCCCGACAACGGCGTACCGCCGTCCTGGCTCCAGGGTGAGCGACAGCCCGTCGAGCACGTCCGGTCCGTCGGGTGTCCAGCGGGCCCGCAGGTCCTTGACGTCGAGGACGTACGGCGGCTGTGGCAGCTCCTCCGGATGGTCCGGATCGGCGACTGGCGGCTCCTGGTCGAGGACGGTGCAGACCCGCCCGGCCGACCGACGGACCTGCTCGAGGTACTGCGCCGCGAGCGGCAGCCCGGCCACGACCTCGAACGCCGCGAGGGGAAGCAGGACCACCACGGCGAGCAGCACCCCGTCGAGGTGCCCAGACCGCACCGCCGGTACGCCCACCGCGAGGCCGCCCCACACGGCGAGCCCGCCGGCGAGCGCCGCGATGGCCGAGCCCAGGCCGACGGTCGTGGCGGAGCGGGCGGATGCTCGGGTGAGCTCGGCATCCAAGCGCCTAGCCTCGGCCAGCCGCTCCGAGATCACGCCGTACGCGACCAGCTCCGGCACCCCCTGCAGTGTGTCGACCACATGGGCGGTGAGTTCGCCGCGTACGTCGGCGGTACGACGTTCCGCACGCCGCGCCAGCCTCGCGGAGAGCCGTGGCGCGAGCACGCCGGCGGCAAGCAGGGTCACGAGCAGGATCGCGCCCGCCGACGGCAGCAGGGCCCAGGCGAGTCCAACCGACGCACCGCCGACGACGACCGCGACCGCAGACGGCAACAGCGTCCGGAGGTAGAAGTCCTGCACGGTGTCCACGTCCGCGACGAAGCGGCCGAGCAGGTCGCCGCGGCGAAACGCCGGCAGGGTGGCGGGGGAGAGCCGCTCGAGGCACACGTATACCTTGGCGCGAAGGTCGGCGAGGATGCGAAACGTCGCGTCGTGGCTCACCAGTCGTTCGGCGTAGCGGAACACGCCGCGCCCGATGCCGAACGCCCGGACTGCCACGATCGCGACCATGAGCAAAAGGACCGGTGGGTGCTGCGCCGCCCGGGAGATCAGCCAGGCCGAGGTGGCGAGCAGGCCGATGCCGCTTCCGAGGGCCAGCACTCCGAGCAGGACAGCGAGGGCGAGCCGACCGCGTGGAGGCCTGGTCAGGGTCGTGATCCGTCGGATCGCGCTCATCTCGTCACCGCCACCGGTTCGACGTGGACCACCCGGTCAGCCAAGGCGGCGAGCGCCGGCCGGTGCGCGACAAGCACGACGGTGCGCCCGATGGCAAGCCGCCGGACGGCGTTGACCACGGCCGCCTCGCTCTCGGAGTCGAGGTTCGACGTCGGCTCGTCCAGAAGTAGAAGTGGTGCGTCCCGCAGGAACGCCCGGGCAAGCGCGATCCGTTGGCGCTGACCGGCGGAGAGCCCGGCACCTCCTTCACCAAGTGGCGTGGCGAACCCCTGCGGAAGCGTCTCGATGAACTCGAGCGCCCCAGCGGCGTCGGCGGCTCGTCGTACCTCCTCGTCGGAGGCGTCCGGCCGCCCGAGCCGGATGTTGTCGGCGACCGTACCGGCGAACAGATACGGCCGTTGCGGAACCCACGCGATGCGCGACCGCCAGGCGTCAGGGTCGAAGTCGGCGAGGTCCATCCAGTCGACGAGGACCCGCCCGGTGTCGGGTCGAACGAAACCGAGGAGCAGCCCCAGCACCGTCGACTTGCCCGCTCCGCTGGGCCCGACCAACGCGACCGTCTCGCCGGGATGCACGGTGAGCGAGAAGTTCTCGAGCGCGGGCACGTCCCGACCGTCGTACGTCACGGTCACGTTCTCCAGCCGCAACGTCGCCCGCGACAGATCGGGGATGTCGGTCCGGGTGCCGGATTCGGGGATGGGAGTCTCCAGCACCTGGAAGACCCGCTCCGCCGCCGTGAGCCCTTCGACACTGGCGTGGTACTGCGCGCCGACCTGACGCAACGGCAGGTACGCCTCAGGGGCGAGGATCAACACGAGCAGCGCCGTACGCAGGTCGAGGTTGCCATCGAGCAGACGCAGCCCGATCGACACCGCGACGAGCGCGACCGAGATCGTCGACAGAAGCTCGAGGACGAGCGCGGACAGGAACGCCACCCGAAGGGTCGACATGGTCGCCTTCCGGTAGCGGTCGGTGACCTCCCGGATGGTCGCCGCCTGCGCCTTGGCGCGGCCGAACACCTTGAGCGTCGGCAGGCCGGCCACGACGTCCAGGAAATGCCCAGCGAGCACCGACAACGTCCGCCACTGGCGATCCATCTTCCAGCGCGTCGTGATCCCCACGAGGATGGCGAAGATCGGGATCAGGGGCAGCGTCACGGCGATGGTGATCGCCGACAGCCAGTCGTCGAGCAGGATGCGGAACCCCACTGCCGCCGGCACGATCACCGCCAGCACGAGCTGGGGCAGATAGCGGGAGAAGTAGCTGTCCAGCGCGTCGATTCCGCGTGTGGTGAGTACCGCCAGCTCTCCACTGCGCTCGCCGGCAAGCCACGTGGGGCCGAGCCGGGTCGCGTGCGCGAGGAGACGTTGCCGCAACTGGGACTTCACCGCGGCCGAGGAGCGGTGGGCGGCGACCTCCTGCAGCCAGACGACGAGGGCACGACCGGCGACGACCCCGAGGAGGAGCACCATCGGCGTTCGCAACGCGCCCAGGGTGGCGCCGCCGAGGAACGCCTCACTCACCATGGCGGCGAGCAACGACGCCTGGGCGATGATGAGCCCAGCGGTCGCCGCTCCGAGCACCACGGACAGGCCCAGGTAGCCCCGTGTCGCTCGGGCGTGGCGCAGCAGTCGGGGGTCCAGCGGCTTCATGACGCGGCCTTTGTCGGCTCGGCGGTGACCTCAGGCGTACGCTGCACCGGGATCTGAGCGACGCCGATCCGCTTCCGGAACACCCAGTACGTCCAGCCTTGGTAGAGCAGCACGAGCGGGGTGAACACGACGGCCACGATCGTCATGATCGTGAGCGTGTACGGCGTCGCGGCGGCGTTCGTCGTCGTGAGGCTGTTGGCGAGGGCGATCGACGACGGCATGACGTACGGGAACAGCGCGAGGAACAGCGTCACGACCGCCGCCACGACGCCGACTCCGGTGCCGATGAACGCCCAGCCCTCGCGGCCACGCTGGTTGGCGACCGCCGCACCGATCAGCGCGGCTGCGGCGACGGCGACCGTTGCCCAGGTGGCTGGTTTGCCGTACGCCAGCTGGGTGAGCAGCAGGAAGAGGCCACCCACCGCGATGGCGGCGACAGCAGCCATGCCAGCGGTCCTGCGGGCGCGGTGACGCACCTCGTCTGTCGTCTTGAGCGCGAGGAACACCGCGCCGTGCAGGACGAACAGGCTGAGGGTGGCAAGCCCGCCGAGGAGGGCGTAGGGGTTCAGCAGGTCAAGGAGGGAGCCGACGTACTCGTGCGTCGCGTCGAGCGGCACGCCGCGCACGATGTTCGCGAACGCCACGCCCCACAGCACGGCCGGGACGAAACTGCCCCAGAAGATCGCCTGGTCCCACCGGCGCCGCCACCGCACGTCATCCTTCTTGCCGCGGTACTCGAACGCGACGCCGCGGACGATGAGCGCAAGCAGGATCACCAGCAGGGGCAGGTAGAAGCCGCTGAACAAGGTGGCGTACCACTCGGGGAACGCCGCGAAGGTCGCACCACCGGCAACGATGAACCACACCTCGTTGCCGTCCCAGACCGGCCCGATGGTGTTGATGAGGACTCGCCGTTCGGTGTCGTTCCGGCCCAGCACTGGCAACAGGATCCCGACCCCGAAGTCGAACCCCTCGAGGAAGAAGTACCCGATCCACAGGAAGGCGATGATGATGAACCAGACGGTGGTGAGCTCCATGGTCGGCGACCCCTCCTAGTAGGCGAATGTCAGTGACCGCTCGGCGTCGTCGGCGTCAGATCCGCCGGGCTGGGGAAGGACCTCGTCCTGCGATGGCGGGTCAGCCTTGGCGTACCGCAGCATGAGACCTGCCTCGATGACGGCCAGGACGCCGTAGAGAACGGTCAACGCGATGAGGGAGATGAGCATCGACGTCGCGGTGACGCCCGGAGAGACGCTGTCCGCGGTCTTGAGTACGCCGTAGACGGTCCAGGGTTGGCGGCCCATCTCGGTGAAGATCCAACCAACGGAGTTGGCGATGAACGGCAGGGCAAGCGCGAGGACGCCGAGTCGCCAGACCCACGGATTGGATGGAAGACGCCCTCGACGGGTGAGCCACAAGCCGATGAGGGCGAGACCTGCGGTGAGGAAGCCGATGCCCACCATGAGCCGGAACGTCCAGTAGGTGATGGGAATGATCGGCCGGTAGTCACCTGGTCCGTAGGTCGCCTCCGAGGCGGCCTGGATGTCGTTGATGCCTTCGACCCTGCCGTCGAAGTCGCCGGTGGCGAGGAACGACAGCACCTTCGGCACCCTGATGCTGAAGACCTCTCGGCTGCCGTCGAGCGTGCCGACGGTGAACAGCGAGAATGCCGCTGGTTGCTCGGTCTCGTACAGCGCCTCGGCCGCCGCCATCTTCATCGGCTGCTGCTCGGTCATGAGCTTGGCCTGGATGTCACCGCTCACGACGAGTCCGAGTGCGGCGACCAGTGTGACGACGAGCGCCATCTTGAGGGACGGGCGGAACACCTCGACGTGCCGGCGCCGGGCGAGATGCCATGCGCTGATCCCGACGATGAAGAGCCCCGCGGTGAGGTAGGACGCGGCGATCGTGTGCGGGAACGTGACGAGCTGCGTCGGGTTGGTGAGGACCGCCCAGAAGTCGGTCAGCTCGGCGCGGCCGCTCGCCTCGTCGACCCGGTAGCCGACCGGGTGCTGCATCCAGGAGTTCGCCGCGAGGATGAAGTACGCCGAGAGCATGGTGCCCAGCGCGACCATCCACATGCAGGCCGCGTGGAGCTTGGGCGGCAGCTTGTCCCAGCCGAAGATCCACAGGCCGAGGAACGTCGACTCGAGGAAGAACGCGAGCAGACCTTCGATGGCAAGTGGCGCGCCGAAGATGTCACCGACGAACCGGGAGTAGGCGCTCCAGTTCATGCCGAACTGGAATTCCTGGACGATCCCGGTAACGACGCCCATCGCGAAGTTGATCAGAAAAAGCTTGCCCCAGAACTTTGTGGCCCGCAGGTACTCGACCTTGCCGGTGCGGATCCAGGCGGTCTCGAGGCCGGCGACGAGCGCGGACAGACCGATCGTGAGTGGGACGAAGAGGAAGTGATAGACGGTGGTGATCCCAAACTGCCACCGGGCGATGTCGAGCGGGTCCATCCCGCATGCCCTCCCGTGCGGTCAGCCGCCATGTTGCGGCGGTCCAGTGCCCTACTACGCGATGTCGTAGATGCTACACCCAGTAGTACTACATGACGTAGTTAGATCGGTCACACAAGCTCTCAGGGCCTGCCGCACGGGGAACGAGACAGCTCGTGGGGTCAGCCCCGCCACGAGGACGCTGTGGAGCGTCCGGACTCGACGAGGGCAGGCGGCGGGTCAGACACCGCCCAGGCCGGACGCGGTGATCCCCTCGACGAACCGTCGCTGGAGGGCGAGGAACACGGCGAGCATCGGGGCGAGCATCAGCAGCCCGGCCGCGCTGATCAGCGGATAGTTCTGGCTGAAGCCCTGTTGGAAGGCGAAGAACCCGGTTGACACCGGAAGGTACTCAGGGCTCTGGATGAACGTCACCGCGAGGAGGAACTCGTTGTACGCCGCCAGGGCCGTGGTGAGGGCGATGGTGAGGAACCCCGGCCACGACAGTGGCAGTGTGATCCGCCAGATGAGCACCCACTCGGGCGCACCGTCGATCCGAGCCGCCTCCTCGTAGTCACGCGGGATCGACACCATGAACGACCGTAGGAGCAATGTCGCGAACGGCGAGAACACCGCACAGTAGATGATGATCAGGCCGACGAGCGTGTCGTAGAGGTGCAGCCTGGTCCATAGGTAGAACAACGGGATGAGGAAGAGCTGAATGGGCAGCGACCCACCGACCAGGAGGTAGACCAGGACCAGCCCCGAGCCGGGCAGGTCCAACCGGGCCATCGCGTAGGCGGCGCACCCGGCGATGAGGCACACGCCGACGACCGTGCCGGCCACGACGATGGCGGAGTTCGTGAAGCCGACACCCATGTGGGCCGTATGCCATGCCTCCACGAAGTTGGACCACCGCCACGAGCTCGGCAGGCCCATCGGGTTGTCGCCGAGTTCCGCCTGTGTCTTCAGGGCGCTCCAGAAGAAGACCGTGAGCGGGCCGAGCGAGAACGCGGCCAGCAGGCTGAGCACCAGGTAACGGAGGCCGGACATGGCGCGGCTCACGTCTCCCACCCCCTCGTACGCCGTAGCACGAGGTAGCCGCACACCACGACGAAGCTGATCGCCGCCATGACGACACCGATCGCTGCTGCGTACCCGGCTTCGTGGCTGCCGAACGCCGCCGTGTAGAGCAGAGTGCCCAGCACCTCCGTGGCACCGGCTGGCCCACCCCGCGTGAGGATGTAGACGTAGTCGAAGACGAGAAACGACCAGATGATCGTCATCAGCGCGAGGAACACCACCGTGGGCCGGATCGCGGGTAGCGTGATGTAGCGGAACTCCTGCCAGGCGTTGGCACCGTCGAGTCGGGCGGCTTCGTACAGGCTCGGGTTGACACCCTGCATCGCGGCGAGGAACACGACGAGCAGGAAGCCCCACCACTGCCAGTTGTTGACGAACGCCACCGAAGGCAGCGCGAGACGCCCGTCGCCGAGGAAGTTCACGTCATCCAGCACGTGAATGCCGAACTTCGCAAGCTGTGCACCGATGCCGTACTCGGGCGACAGGATGTTCTGCCAGATAGCCGCCGACACCACGGTGGCGATGATGTACGGAATGAAGTACGCGAGCCGGAAGAACATCTGGAACCGCCGTACTCGTGAGACGAGGTAGGCGCCCAGCAGGCCCATCGTCATGGGGACCGTCAGGAAGAAGATCGTCCACCAGATGTTGTGCCAGAAGGCGGAGAGAAAGTTCTCGTCGGAGAGCAGTCTCCGGTAGTTGGCGAGACCTACCCATTCGGCGTCACCCACACCGGTCCAGGACGTGAACGAGTAGTAGAGGCTCGCGATGCCCGGACCGGCGATCACCACGCCATTGACCAGGAGAAGCGGCAGCATGAACAACCACGCGACGAGCGCACGCCGGTGCCGTGCACGCCACCGGGACTTTTGTCGTCCTTGCCGCTGCGGTGTCCGGTCCGGATACGAACCGGCCGTCCCAGTCTGCCCTGTGGTCGCAGCCGTCATACGTCACGCGTCCTGTGGGGGAGGGATCGGTGGCACCTTGCCCGCCTTGCGTTCCTCCTGGAACACCTCGTCGAGGCCGGCGCAGTACTCCTTCGGCGTGAGCTTCCCGGTGAGCACCTTGTCCATTTCCTGGTAGATGTAGACGTCCGACTTCGGGGGCCAGAAGGTCCACGTCACGTAGCCGAACGACCGCGCCGCCGCGAGGTCGACATAGAGCCGACGGATCCGCTCGTCGGTCGCAGGCGGGAAGTCGCTCTCCTTGTAGTGCAACGGGTACGGCTGGAAGGCGATGGCGGCGACCGCCTCGCCGACCCGCTTCGTGTCTGAGAGCAGCCAGGTGAGGTACTCCGCCGCTTTGTCGGGGTTCGCCGAGTCGGCGTTGATCGAGTAGGTTCCCCCGACGGACAAGGTGTAGAGCTCCTGCGGGACGCCGTCCCGGAAGGCTGGGAGCGGCGCCCAGTCCCATGCCTGCGGGCCGGCACCGGTCTTGCCGTCGAAGAAGTTCTTCATGTCGGCGAAGGCCCAGGAGCCCACGATGTCGAGGGCGATCTCGCCCTTGGCGAACCTCGCGTTCAACGTGTCGAACCGGTTCGTGAAGTACTCCTTGACACCCCCGCCGAACCAGCCCTTCTGGAAGTAGCTGTTGAGCAACGTGATCGCGTCGACGAAGACCGGATCGGTCCACGGTGTCTCGCCGGTGAGCGCCGCGTAGACGGCCTCCGGACCCGCGTAGTGGTTGAGGATCACCGACACGTGCCATTCGGTGGCGGGCTTCCAGTCGGCGCTCCCCGCGAGCACGGGCATGAGACCGTGTCCCTGCGCCTCGGCGCACAGCTCCTCGAAGTCCTCCCGCGTTCGTGGCGGGGTCCAGCCGTACTTCTCCATGACCTCTTTGTTGACGAACGCGATCATGGTCTCGAAGGAGCTGGGGATCGAGTACAGCGTGTCGCCGACCTTGCCCGCGTCGTAGGCCCACGACTGGAGCTTCTCGGCCCAACCGCCTTGCTCGGCGTAGGTGTCGAGCGGGAGCAGCTTGTCGGCGTTGACGTACTCCAGGGCATACGACGGTCCGCTCGTCACAACGATGTCCGGGCCCTGGCCGGATGCGATCGCAGTCTGCTGCAGCCGTTCGAGACTCTCGACGTCCTTGACCGTGAGCTTGACCTGGAAGTCGTGGGTCTGGTTGAACGCGTCGACGAAGTGCTTCTCGAAGTACTGTCGGTCGGCGTTCCTCTGGAACGCCGCCCAGAGCGTGATCGCGTTGGCGTCACGTCGGGTCGCCGATCCCTGGGTACAGGCCGAGAGCGCGGCGAGTGCGGCGGCGCTCCCACTGAGGGAGAGGAGACGTCGTCGGGAGAGAGCCATCATTGCCTCCTCGAACGCACGAGGGCGAGGGTACGTGTCGCCAGGTCGGAGATGCGTGATCGGTCGAAGCCGAAGAGCGCGCTCCGGATCGTGTCGTGGAGCGGATTCGTCCAGTTCGGCGGGATGCGTGCAGCACCGGTGAGGATGCCGGCGACCGATCCCGCCGTGCCGCCGTTGGAGTCGGTGTCCAGCCCACCGAGCACCGTGAGGGCGATCGTCCGGGTGAAGTCACCCTCGCCCCAGAGCAGGCCGGCGGCCACGACGGCGGCGTTGTTGATCGTGTGCACCCAGCTGTAGTGGCCGTAGCGCTCGTCGATGGCTGCACGGGCGGCATCCCAGTCGAGGCCGCGCGCGTGCATGTCGAGGACGTCGCGCAGGGCCTCGGCAAGCCGTGAACGCGGTGGGACGACACCGAGCGACATCTCCAGTGCCGCACGTGCGTCGCCCGCTGTGAAGGCTGCCGCGACGAGCCCTGCGGCCCACATCTCGCCGTAGATTCCGTTGCCGACGTGGGAGACGGCCGCGTCGACGTACGCGAGCCGTGCCGCCGCGAGCGGATCACCCGGATGTGCGTAGCCGAAGGCATCACCACGGATCTGGGCACCGATCCATTCCCGGTAGGGATTGCGGTGCGTCGCGGTCGCCGGCGGCTCGAGACCGAGGGCGAGGTTGCGGTAGGCAACGCGCTCAGCGGTGTAGGTCTGATGCCAGGGCAGGAGCAGCAGCCAGCTCGCGGCGACGTCGCGAGAAGTGAGCGCCTCGCCGTACTTCTCCAACAGGTGCAGGCCGAGGATGGTGTAGTCGACGTCGTCGTCTCGCGAGCTGCCGTTCACCCTTCCCCTCGTCGTGTCAACCCAGCATTGCCGCAGCTCGTAGCCGTCTGGCATCGGGTCGAGGACGGGGAAGTAGTCGTCCAACGGCCACGCACCGGCGAGCTCCAGGTAGGACCGCAGGCGTGCGGGTGTCCAGTGGTCGCCGTTCTCCACAGGTTTGCCGAGCATGTTGCCGGCCACCCGTCCCAACCAGCCACCCAGGACCTGATCCCGCAGGCGATCGCCATCGGGAGGAACGTCCGCCGGTGGCGGGGTGAGGGTCCCAAGAATGTCGGGCCAGGCGTTCGGCTCCTCGTAGGGCCAGCCGACAGGCGGGTCAAGACTGTCGAGCTCGTCGGCGAGCTTGCCGAGCTCCTCCCGACGACCCGCGACGTCGCCGTTCGCGGTCAAGGCCTGGAACCGACGCTCGATGTCGCTCACGTCGTGTCCGGTCTCGCGACGCTGGGCGATCTCGTTGAGGACGAGGTCGTAGAGATCGACGGCATCGTGGGGCATCGATTGTCCTCCGCTCGAACGGCAAGGTGGGCTTCGTCACCGGGAAGGTTCGGCGACCGGGCGGCCTCCGGCGCGGCGGCCGCCTTTCTGGCTTGTGCCGGTGTCGCTGCCTTCTGTTGTGCAAAACGTTTGGTAAGCATCTTGGGCCGGGATCTCCGTTCAGTCAACGGCTTGACCATCCCTCATCGCGGGAACAACTTGCGCAAAACGCCCATAGTGCCTCGTAAATCACCAAGACGGGAGGGATTCCTGGGAACCTCACGGGCTATCATCGGCAGCAGAATTGCCAAACGTTTTGCGCCGCAGCCTGATCCCAACGTGTCACCGCCGTCCACACTCCCGGGCCCCATCCCTGCGGAAGGCGGTCGGTCATGATGCGGAGGGCGCACGTTGAGAAGTACGCGGCAGAGACGTAGAGAGGTCGCAGCATGGGCGCTCCCACGCGGGTCCGGATGGCGGACGTGGCTGCGCGCGCCGGGGTCAGCATCACCACCGTGTCGCACGTGCTGAGCGACCGTCGGCCGGTCGCACCGGCGACGAAGCAGCGCGTGCTCGAAGCGATCGAATCCCTGGGCTACCAGCCGAGTGAGCTTGCTCGCAGCCTGCGCATGCGCCGCACACACACTGTCGCCCTGCTCATTCCCGACATCACCAACCCCTTCTACCCGACACTGGCACGCGGCCTGCAGGACGTGCTTCGAAGCGGCGGCTACCACAGCGTGGTCTGCAACACCGACAACGATCGCGACGAGGAACGCGCCTTCCTCGAGGAGATGGTGGCGAGGTCCGTGGACGGCATCGTGATCGTCGGGTTCGGGACTGACGAGAATCTCCTGATGCGGGCGGCGGCGGGCATTCCGGTGGTGGCGTTCGGCCCGAAGTTCAGCCTTGCGGTTGGCGACATCGTTGGGGTGGACGACGAAGCTGGCATGGCGGAGGCCACCCGTTATCTCCTCGACAAGGGCCTCGAACCCATTGGGTACGTCGGCCCCGCATCGGACGCGGGGCCTGGCCGTTCCCGCCGCCGCGGCTACGAAGAAGCGCTCGCTGCCGCCGGGCGTGCGGTCGACCCCGCTCTCGTCGTGGGCGACGACTACACCCGCGAGTCGGGGGCCGCCGCCATGCGCGCGCTGCTGGACGGTGGACGGCTCCCTCGCGCCGTCGTCTGTGCCAACGACCTCATCGCGATCGGTGTTCTCGACGTCGCGCGCGAGCGCGGGATCGCCGTTCCTGACGATCTTGCAGTCGTCGGCTTCGACGACATCGAGGCGGCGTCGTTCACCTCGCCACGGCTCACCACGGTCGTCAACCCCGCGTACGACCAGGGTCGTATGGCCGGGCAGCTCCTGCTCGCCCGACTTACCGGCGCCGACGACGGGCCGCACCGCAAAGTCATACTCGGCTGTCGTCTCGTAGTCCGCGAGTCAGCATGAGCGGCCCACGTGCAGCGCTGAACCGCAAGCACTGCATCCCGCGGTCAGCGTGAACAAGCCGACTCGCCGCCCGCGATCAGAGGGCTCCGTCTGCGACCGGTTCGGCCCAACCGATCGGCGACTGTAGCGCCAGCCCGGGGAGTGCCAAGACGCTTCTGCTCGCGCCCGCTACCACTCTCATCAGCGAGCAGGGTTTCCGGTCGAGCCCGCCGACGCTCGGTGGTTCGTACACGCTCGACAACCTCGCCTACGCCGCTGGTCTCGTTTTCGGCCCGCTCCTTGGTGGATTCGGGGTCCAGGCAACCGGATTCACGACGGCAATAATGATCGCGGCCGCCGTCGTCGCAGCGGTTGGTGGCGCCGCTCTGACCCGACTACCTCGGGTAATGTCGGCGCGCGAGGAGGCCTCAGCGGGGATGGGCGAGCCGGCATAGGCAAGCTGGTCTCGTAGCCGAGAGAATCGCCTGTACGTGCGCCACGTCGGGATGACGCCAGAACCAGTCTGCGGATGACAGCAGTGCGAGGAGGACGGCATGAACGTGGAACTCGTCGAAGGTGACATCACCAAGCAGCAGGTCGACGTGATCGTGAACGCAGCGAACCCCTCGCTGCTCGGCGGCGGTGGTGTCGACGGCGCGATCCATCGCGCCGGTGGCCCGACGATCCTCGCGGAGTGCCGGCAGTTGCGTGCCTCCCGCTATCCCGACGGGCTGCCGAGAGGTGAGGCGGTCGCCACGACGGCCGGGCAGCTACCCGCACGATGGGTCGTCCACACCGCGGGTCCAGTCTGGAGCGCCTCCGAAGACCGGAGCGACCTCCTGCGTGCGTGCTACGCGAACTCGCTCACCGTGGCGGACGAGCTGGGGGCGAGCAGCATTGCGTTCCCGTTGATCGGCTCTGGCATCTACGGTTGGCCAGTTGACGACGCCGCGCGACACGCGTTGAGCGTCCTGCTCTCTGCGCAACCAGAGCACCTCACCACAGCTCGGCTCGTCCTGTTCGGCCAGCCGACGTACGACGCCGTCGTTGCGGTCCGGCAACGCCTGTCTTCGTGACTCTAGCGGACACGACGTCTTCATCCTTTCCACGAACGCCGTACGCGTAGACGACTCTGTCCTGCTCCACCTGCTCCGGCGGTGTGGCCAGCCACACCGCGGGATTCGGGTTGGCGCGGTTGTTGCGCTGTCGGGCGGATCGAAAGACTGCTGACTCCTTCGCTTTCGACCGCGCAGCTCCCAGCTGAGCCAACAACCTCTGGCTCGCCATTGCGCTGCGAGCGATGTATGTCATCGGAGCGTGTACGGAAGGGATGTTGGTGCCGACCTACGACCACAAGCCGATTTGCCAGAGGGCGACGGCTTTGGCTACTGCCTTGGGCCTGGTCCTACTCGTGTCTGGTGGGTGCGCGGATGAGCGTGGGAAGCGTGCCCTACCTGAGCACACTCGCAGCTCACCGACCATCGATGAGCTGCCTACGCTACCTCCTGACGATCCAGATGGCCCATCAGAAAGCCCCAGTCAACCGTCGCCTGCCTCGAGTCCGCTCGCTGACGTGGATCCGTGCTCGTTGATGACCGAGGAAGCGGCGGCCGCAGTCGACATCACAGACATCAGCAGCGGAGAACCAAGACAGGTCGGCACGAGTAGGACCTGTAGATGGCATGTGGAAAAGGAAACCGCAGCTGCGAGCTCTGTCGTGGTCATCGGTGTCGATGACACTTACGGGACCAGGCAGATGAATCCCGATGTCGACCGAACTCCGGTTACGATCGGGAAGCGACGCGCGGTCCGCTCCCTCGGAGACTTCTCCTGCTCGGTTCTTATCGACGTGGGGGACAGGTCTCATGTCCTTGTGCAGTTCGCAGGTACCGGAGAGATCACCGACTGTCCGCCTGCCTTGAAACTCGCCAGGTTGATCGAGCCGGAGCTCCCGGACGGCTGAGTTGGCTCGCCGGACCGGTTATCAGCCGTTCTGAAGCGTCGTGTCTGTGGCGAGCTGCAGGGGCTTGTCATGTGCCGAGGTGAGCGCGCCTAGCGTGGTGTGGTCAGCTACACCACGTGGATGCGGGCTGACACGCTTGCCTCGGCAACCGACCAATGGTCAGACTGCTGTCGCTCTCCCATGCCCTCGAAATGATCATGGAAGGCGTCGGGGTTGGCTACGATCGTCCGGCATTCGGCTTGCGTCGACCGCAGAGTCCGGCGAGACGATGGCGGTCAGGGATGTACTGCGCGAGAGCGCGTGCGACGGAGTTCGTGCTCGTGGAGGTGCGGGTGGATGCAGGTCCTCTTCGAGCGGATGGACAGTGGCAACCTAGCGGACCGAGGTAGTACGAGGAGATGAGCGCGGACGTGTACCAGCCGGCCTCAGCAGAGGCTGTCGAGTTGATCAGGCGCGTTCGGGAGGCGACGGAGCAAACGCCCTACCGGATGAATATGACCACGGACGGGTTCGAGATCGCGCTTGACCTATCGGACACGACCTGGCATGGGCTGCTGTACTCCCAACGCGTTGATCGAGTGTTCTCCCACCGCGTTCAGGTCATCGAGCACGCCCGAAAGCTGAAGATTTCCGACGTGGTGACAACCGTGACGTGGTCGGAGGGCGCGCACGGGCCGATCCCGCGGCTTGGTGTCAGCAAGGCGTCGGCGTCCGGCCGGGTATGGACTTTCACGTCTGGGAGCACATCGCGGGACGGGCAGGGGAATCCGGCCACGTTCACATTCTCCTCCGAGGAGGGACGGCGCCTGATCACCGAGCCGGCGAAGCATCTGGGTTGGCGGGTGGCCTGGAGCACGAATGCGATCATCGGACTGGTGGTGGCGTGCATTGCGCTTGGAGGACTGCTTGTAGCAGGTGTAGTTGTAGCCGCGTTGGCTTTGGCCGGCTCCGTTCAGCTGCCTGATCCGGCGGGTATAGAAGGCAGCCCCAAATTGCTGATCATTGGCATCTGTTTTGCGTTCATCGGCGCCGTCACCGGCTACTTCGTGGTTGGGCTTGCTCGTCAAGAGCGCAAGCTGAGAAATGGCATCACCGTATCAGGCGAGATCGTCGACATCGTCGAGGAGCGCCGCCGGTACCGAGGCTTGTCCGGTCCGCTCTCTTCCACCCAGATCAGGGTCTACCGGTATCCCGTGCTCAGGTACCGCACGTTGGATGGTCGTGAGTTCACCATGAAGTCGCAGTACGCCGATACCGGCGGCCGCACCGTCGGTGACCGGGTGGACGTTGTCTACGCACCGGACGAGCCTACGCTGGTGCGGGTCGCGAAGAGCTCGTTCACCAAGTGGGCGATTCCGTTCGCAGGTGGGATTGCGGCTCTGCTCCTTGCTATCGGCGTCACGTTCATCCTCATCTCGGTCTGAGCGGGCCGACGCCTTTCTGAGGTTGTGCGATGCCGGATGTTAGCGGGAATGCGGTTGTCGTGAAGAATGGTTTGCCGACCGCCAGGAGACGAGGTGTGCAGAGACGATGATGTTGTGCGACCAACCGCTGTCTTTGTCGTAATCGCCGCCGCACGTTATCACCCGTAGCTCTGCACGGTTACTCGGACCGAGAACCGTTGCGATTGGAAAGTCGTTCCGGGGGTGCAGCTCTGCTCCGTCGACCTCGAACGTGGTCGTGATCCCGTCGCGACGGGTGATGTCGATGGTGTCTCCGACCCGGAGCGCTCCCAGCCGATAGAACACCGCGGGTCCGCTGTACTTGGAGTCCAGATGGCCGACGATGACGCTGCGCCCGCGTTCACCTGGAACGACACTGTGGACATACCATCCAGCGTCGTATGGCTTGTCGGCAGGTGGCGCGGCGATCGCACCATTGTCAGCCACGCCGACCCGGCGCAGCGGCGCGTTCACGCTGATCGTGGGGATGGTGATCCGCACTGGCGCACTGTGGGTCGCCGGAGGCAGTGTCAGCGCAGCGTCGGACTGCGAGGCCTGGGTGTTCGGCCGCCCGACATGCGGCCCCGCGCGGCCCGACCGCCTTGCAGAGCTTTTGGCCGTTAGGCTTGCCGTCGCGGCGACGATTTCCTGATTGCCGGGCATGGGTGGTGGTGCCGGTCGCCGGACCAGGTCGATTGCGATCAGTCCGATGCCTGCGAGCAGAGCCGCCACGATCAACGTGTTGGCTACCCACCTCACCGTGACCCTGCAGACGTGGTGCCAGGCATACCGGGAGCCGGTCTTACCACGTCCTGTCACGTCATGGCCTCGTGGTGGCTAGGCCGCCATGGCGTCGACGTGTCCGACGGCGCAGTGACACCGCCGCGGCCGCCATCAGCGCGGCAGCGACCAAGACTGTGCCCATGAGCGTTTTCGGGCTCGGGCCAGTGGTCGCGGTCGTGCCGTCACCGCTGTCCGGTCCAGGGACAGTCGACGGACTGACGGCCAGATTCTGGTTAGCGCCCGCGGCGATGGTCGTCACGGTCGCCCCGCTGGGAAGCGAGACTTGAGTCGGGCTCTCGGTCGCTCCACCGGACGTACCGTTACCTGTCTGCCCAAAGCCATTGTCGCCCCACGCCAGGAGCTGACCAGACGATGTCAGCGCGAGGCTGTGCCGGCCGGCTGCGGCTACGGCGGTGGCGGTGGTGTTCGGGGGCAGGGCCACCTGAAGAGGCGAGGTTGCCGGGTTTGGATCACCGTTACCCAACTGGAAGTCCTCGTTCGACCCCCAGGCAAAGACGTCGCCGACCGCCGTCAGCACCAGCGTGTGGTTCCCGAGAGCGCCGGTCGTAACCGAGGTGACGGTGGTGCCCGAGGGCAAGGAAACCGGTGTGGGAACGTCGCTGTTGTCGGTCGTCCCGTTGCCGAGCTGGCCCTGGTCGTTCAGGCCCCAGGCGAGCACCGAGCCGGTGGCCGTACGGGCGACGCTGAAATTTTCACCGGCTGCTACGGCCGTGACGGCTGTGCCGGGCGGGAGATCCACGGCAACTGGTGTGGTGGCGAAGTTGTCACTGGTGCCGTTGCCTAGCTCCCCGAACTCGTTCAAACCCCACGCAAGCACCTGTCCTGTGGACGTAACGGCCAGGCTGTGATCGCCGCCGGCCGCGATGCCGGTCACGGTGGCTCCTGGCGGCAGCAGCACCGGGACGGGAAGGTTGCTGGACTCGCCGACTCCTGGGTTGCCGAGCTGTCCGGCACTGTTTGACCCCCAGGCGAGGACCCGTCCGGTCGACGTGAGAGCCAGGCTGTGCTCGCCACCGGCGGCGACCGCTGTAATCACGGTCCCGGACGGGATCTCCACTGGGACTGGAACGCGGCTACCCGCGTTGTTGCCCGTCCCGAGCTGCCCGGAGCCGTTGGCTCCCCAGGCGAAGACTCCGGCCGAGGTGACGGCCAGGCTGTGGGCCTCGCCGCCTGCGACGTCGGTGGCAGTCGCCCCGGCGGGGAGCGATGCCTGGGTGGGCACGTCAGCGAACCCCACGTTGCCTGGAATACCAAGCTGTCCTTGGTCGTTCCCGCCCCAGGCCAGTACCCGACCCGCCGTCTGGGCGGCGGCAGGTGTCACACCGAGGAGCAACGACAGCGACGTCGCCAGGACGGCAGTCAGAGCGGCGACCAGCCCGGCCATGCGTGATGGTCGCTTGCCAGACCAGCCAGCCCGCTGACGGTTCCGCCTGTCGTGCATGTGCACCACACCCCCGATGCAAACCCTCTTGACGACGTCGAGATTCGCCGACGTGTCCCTACGTGGCTGTATGCTCTCCGGACGTTCCAGCTATGCCAGGGTCAGCGAACTCGCCGTTTGTGTGACTGGTTGCCGCTCAGGAGGCAGGTCCAGGTCCGACCGGACCGGTCACCAACTGAGTTCTTGACATATGGATTGGGTACGAGTCGCTTACCTTGATGAGGCGGGCAACCGGCAACCAAGACTGTCATGAGGGCATTCCAATCTCCGGAGGCAATACCGTCGCCGGCATCTAAGGCAAGTCAGACTGGCAGAGTAAGTACCGGGACACGGGACAGTTGATGCGCCTGGACGAAAGCGAGGCTTAGGCGCCGTGACCATTAGGCTCGAATCGTTGAGCCTGCATCATTTGCGTCACTCACAAGCTTGTCCCCTCAGACGGGTTCGCGTTTGAGAGCGTGCGCCGCTGCACACCGCAGAACGGTCAGCGTCGATGACAGACGTCTTCTCTTGGCCATCAGTCAATTCGGCAAGAAAAGACGGCTGTTCACGGCGCGGGACATTCTCTGGGTGTACACGACCTTGTGAATTGATATGTGTCGTCAAGCGAAGCGACATGTGGGGTTCGCGGCGATAGGTGTTAGCCTGCCATGAAGCGTAAGTTCTCAACTGGGGAGGATTGATGAACGTACGCTGGATCAGGCCACGGCTTCCATGGCTTCTTGCAGGCTTGATCGCCGCTGTTGGGCTAGCAACGGTCGCGATCTGGTCCCTTGCGGGTCTGTCGGTACAGCGCGACGGTCCGGAGGCTGCAGACCATACTGGTTTGTGGACTGGCACCTCAGGGATCACGATGTCTCGTGAGACCACCGACTTCTCGTTGGGGTACACGATGCAGTGTGACTTCTGGTTCCGTCTCGATGCTGCCGGCAAGGTGCAAGGCAGGGCGTATGCCGTCTACCAGCCGACGTTCGATGCAGCCGGCCTGAACAACAAGATCCAGCTTGCCAAGAGCGCGGTCGGTGGAGCGCTCGGTTTGCTTCCGGGCGGGGAGTTGGCGTTCGCCAGGTCGGCAATCGAACTTGGCAAGGGCGCGACGAATCTGGCGATCAGTGGACTGGTTGGAGTAGAGGGAACCTTCGACGATCCCAGGCCGGTGCGTAGCGGCGAGATCACCGGTTCACTCATTCATGACAAGCTGACCCTGCGATGGGTTGACGAGCAGTCGCAGACAGCAGGTATTCCGGCGGAGATATCGCTGAGGTACGTCAACCGGAAGGAGCTGCTAGCGCGCCCGACTCTCAAGGTCGAGGAACCCTGGCAAATCGCGGCCAAGGTCGATGCTGATTCAGGCGGCCTGTTCGCTATCGCGCAGAAACGAACGGAGTCCAAGCCGGAGGACAACCCCAAGGAGTCGTTGTTCGTCTACTGGACCGCGTCACGGGTTCAGTAGTCAACTACCTACCGCGCACACCGACGACGGCGGTGACAGCAAAGTTCGAACGTGACGTCCGACGTCACGCCAGGACGGCGGTCGGCCGCCCTGTGGAGGGTCAGCGTCCGACCAGAGCCGCGATCATTCACCTGCGGAACGCGGCTCTGGTCGCGGCTGCGGTGGAGCTGGAGTACTCCGATGGTTCGAGAAAGCTCCATTCGTCGAATGTCTTCCCGCTCAGGACGGCACGCCGGTAACTGAAGCAGGCAAGGTACAACGGCCGGACATACTCACCGCTTCGAGCCGATCGAGCTGATCGTCGGTCAGCTCGACATGTGCCGGTAGGCGTCGACGACCGCGGCGATCCACCCTTGATTGGTGTGTCGTGAAGGCAACAAGTGTCCGGTGCCCCAGATCAGGTAGGCGAGGTCGGCACGGCGCGGATCGCGCACGGTCGGCTGCCGGGACCTTGGTATCGACGGCGTCCAGGAACGCCAAGGCGACCAGTAGGTTCTGGCGGGGAGAACCGTATGTCCCATAGCTCGGCGATCGGTCGGCGCCGTCGCTGACACTCCCTCGACCTGCGTAGCGCGTGTCAAGCGATCGTGTCGCTTACCTGTCGGCTCGCGATCCACCGAGGCGAGTCGGCGCCCAGTCGGCGAATGCGTTCGGCTTACGATGTGTTGCAGCGCCTTGCTGGACGTCGTCGGCCTGAAAGGAATTTCTGCCGGCGACCTGTCGGATCCAAAGCGACGCATTCGTAGAAGAGGTGAGACAGCCGGGGGAGGAGCTGAGAGGCGACCGGCGACCCCGAAAAGTCGAGGTGCGGCTATTCCAGAGCGAGTGAGTGATGCGTACGACGCGGTCAGTCGGGCCCACCGGGAGGAATGGGCCCGGGTGGTGGCCGCGCTCGCCCGTAGGTTCGGTGACCTCGACATCGCCGAGGAGGCTGCCGCCGAGGCCTTCACGGCCGCCGTGGAGCGGTGGCCGCAGGACGGCGTACCTCCAAATCCTGGTGCATGGCTCACGACCACTGCCAACCGCAAGGCCATCGACCGGATCCGGCGGGAACGCAAACGCGACGACAAGCAAAGGGAGGCTCAGGTGATCTTCGGCTACCCATCTGAGCCTCATGGCGCCATAGACGACGACCGGCTCCGTCTGATCTTCACCTGTTGTCACCCGACGCTGGCCCCTGAGGCCCGTTTGGCGCTGACGCTGCGACTGGTCGGCGGCCTCACCGTGCCCGAGATCGCGCGGGCGTTCCTGGTACGCGAGACCACCATCGGGCAGCGGATCACCCGCGCGAAAGCCAAGATCAAGGCCGCGCGGATCCCGTACCGCGTGCCTGACGCAGAGGACCTGCCGACGCGCGTTCGCGACGTCCTCGCCGTGCTGTTCCTGGTCTTCAACGAGGGCTACCTGGCCACTGGCGCAGGAACCGACCCCATACGTGCCGACCTGACGTCCGAGGCGATCAGGTTGACTCGCTTGCTGCGTGAACTGATGCCGTACGACGGTGAGGTCGCAGGCTTGTTGGCCCTCATGCTGCTCACCGAGGCTCGGCGTCCTGCTCGGGTGTCGGCTACCGGTGAGCTCGTCACCCTCGGCGAGCAGGACCGTAGCGCATGGGACGCAACCCTCATCGCTGAGGGACACGCGTTGGTCCGAGAGCGGCTCGCGGTGGTGGCCGCTGGCGGGCCGCCGCCCGGCCGCTACCAGCTCCTGGCTGCGATCAACGCCGTCCACACCTCAGCCAGGGACGTACGCGAGACCGATTGGGCGCAGATCGTCGCTCTCTATGACCAACTCATCCACGTGGACCCGTCTCCAGTCGTCGCGCTGAACCGTGCCGTCGCCGTCGCCGAACTGGATGGTCCTGAGGTGGCCCTCGCTACGATCGACTGCCTCGCCGACAAGCTAGCCGGATACCACGCGTATCACGCCACGCGTGCCGATCTTCTGCGACGGTTGGGCCGGTCGGAGGAGTCGCGAGAGGCGTACGACAAAGCCATCGGGTTAGCTGGGAACACCGCCGAGATCGCCTACCTCACCCGACGCCGCGACCAGCTGATCGCCGGCCTTGGGACGTGATGCTCCATCGCGACCTGCTCGCGCCGCACCGGGCGCTGGAAGCCTCCGGCGAGCCGATCTGGGCCAAGCTCGTGTTCTATCCCGAAGGCGTCGACATCACCGTACGCAGACACCGAAGGCGATCTCTCCTGTGTCATAACTCCGCGGCGCTGTCGTGCCGTCAGCTCCTCGGGGCTCCCCATTGGCCCCACTGCGGTTGCACAGGGGGTGGCGGCGGCGGTACGGGGCTCGGGGCTGGGACCGGTCCCGGACTACCTCGACGAACACCTGCTACGACCAGAAGAACGATGCCCAGGGCGGTGGTGAGGCTGTCCACGACGTTCGCGACGAGGCCGATGAGATTGAGCTGATCGATCTCGACCAACTGGAAGTTCACCACAAGGAGCCAGGCGAGCTGCGTCACTGCGCTTGTCAGCAGCAGCACGCACCCGATTGCCACCAACGCCGTGCCCCCGGGATGCTTCGTGCGTTGGGCGATCGCGATCACGATGCCGGCCGCAGGCGCGACCAGGACGACCAGTGCGAGCGCGATGTGAAGCAACTGGATGAGATCCATGGCGGCCGAGCCTAGACCACCAGGTGCTGACCGTTCGGCGGACACCCTGGGCACAGATCGTGGTGGAATACTGATCTGTCATGTATCAGCTTCCGGTGCGACAACCTGACGGATCGACGCTTTGGAGTTTCGAGCGGCTTGCCGAACACGAGCTTGGTGGTCTGGATGCGTCAGTGCCCCTGACCGCTTCACTCGTCGTGCTCTGGTGTGGGCACCGCTGCCTCATGGTCTTCAACCACTACAAGCGGGCGTGGGAGTTGCCTGGAGGCATGCTGGATCCGGGCGAGTCGCCTCGCGAAGCTGCCGTACGTGAGCTCGCCGAAGAGAGCGGGCAGCGTGCAGACACCCTCGAGCTCGCCGGGGTGGCACTGACCACCGTTGCTCCCGACAACCGACGTGAGCATCTCGCGATCTACCGTGGGCGCGTCGAGTCCCCGCAGCCGTTCAGTCCAAACGACGAGATGTCTGACGCTGTGTGGTGGAACCCAGGTGATCCGCTGGCCGACCTGTTTCCGATCGATGCAGCGCTCGCAACGCTCTGCCGCTGACCTCAGTTGAAAATCAGCACGCGACGTGGTGACGGCCCTCAGGTGACGAACGCTGGGAACAGCGGTGGCGGTGGATTGGTGGCATCCGACCTCGACGCCCGCTCACGACGAGCTGATGTAAGCGGGTAGACGGGCATTTCACGAAAGACTACCTGTACCTCGACGTGGCCGGATCCGGTCAGCGATGGAGTCATGCGAGCGGGGATTGGACGTGCGTAGCGTGCCGGCCATGGAGGAGTACGAAGCTCTGCAGGCCTGGAGGAGCGTCGTCGGTGCGGCTCGACTCGAACCGATGGAGAAGGTGCATCACCCGATTTGGAGGGTGACCGGCGAAGATGGCCGGCAGTGGGTGCTCAAGCGCTTACCGGAATGGCCACCCGGTGTTGGCCCGGTCGAGGAGTATCGCGTGCTGTGTTACCTACAGGCCCGCGGACTCCCTGTGGCCGTGCCGGTCGTCACCGATGACGGGTTGATCGCCCACAACGCCGACAACCTCGGCACCGAACCCCATGAGAAGCGGCCAACCGGCCCGAACGCGTACGCGCTCACACCCCTGCTCCCCAACGACCCTGAGCTGCGCGAGTCGCCGGAGTTGGCCCGCACGATCGGCCGCGGCATCGGTCGGCTTGACCGGATGCTCTCCGAGTGCCCATGGCACGTGACGTCATTCACTGACGATCCTGGACCGAACATCCTCGGCGACAGTTACGTCAACCTACCGGAGGAGCTGCGTACCCTGGTCGATCGCCTGCGGAGCCGACTGCTTGCCGCGCTCACGGATCTGCCCACCCAGCTCACGCACGGCGATTGCAATGTGGGCAACGTCCTCGTGCACGACGGTGAAGTCAGCGGATACATCGACCTTGATCACCTGCCACGGGGCCCACGAGTCCGTGACCTGAGCTATTACCTCGCAAGCCGTTTGTCGAAGCAGATCAACGGTGGTGATCCCGGTGCCATGGTCGCCGTGCTTCGTCACTATGTCGCCGGCTACCACTCGGTCCATCCGTTGACCGAACGCGAGCTCGCTGCCGTCGTACCACTACTGCTCACGGCTCTGGTCGGCGGCGCGGACTGGTGCCTACGCGGCTGGGTACCTGATCCTGCCGGCTACCAACGAAATCTGCGTGCGATCGAATGGGTCACGTCACGTTTCGACCACCTGGTCGAAGCGGCGACATTCTGATGCCGGAGACGAGTCGGACGAGTCCAGGTGACGTCGCCAAAGGCGACGAAGAGGCAGGCAGTGCTGCGCCCTACCCCGTGGCCTAACGCTTCCAGCCCGGTGATGCCCTGCAGATGTCGGGTACCCATACTGAGAGCACCGTACGATGCATCACGTCGCGGCCGCGCGCACGGTGCGAATGTGACGGCTCCGTTGAAAGGGGACTAGATGTCAGAGCATGTTGTGGATGTGAGCTGGGCCCGAGGTGATGCGGAATTCACCTACCAGACATACAGCCGAGATCATGTCTGGCGTTTCGACGGTGGCGCGACGATCACGGCCACGGCGAGTCCGGCGTACCTTGGGAACGAGGCCCACGTCGACCCGGAGGAGGCGTTTGTTGCGGCGCTGGCGTCCTGTCACATGCTGACCTTCCTCGCGATCGCGGCGAAGAAGCGGTTCGTGGTCGACTCCTACGACGATCGTGCGGTTGGCTACCTGGAGAAGAACGACGCCGGGCGACTGGCGATCACTCGTGTGGTGCTGCAGCCCGAAGTCGGGTTCGCAGGCGACGAGCCGGACGCCGAAACGCTCAAGCAGATGCACCAGCAGGCCCATGAGCAGTGCTTCATCGCGAACTCGGTGAAGACCGAGGTGACTGTCGAGTTGTGACGAGGTGCGGGTCTGACGAGGCTGGAAAGCAAGAAGCGCATCAGCTTACGTGTACGTTCGATGCAGGTCTGGTCGCTCTCGTCCACGCCGATCACGAGGGACGAGAGCGCGACGCTCAACGTGTGCAGGTCCCTACGTCGGTGGTACGACTCGTCGAGGGCGGCGCGAGCCCGGCTGCCCTGGCATGCTGGCCATTCGAACAGCCATAGCGTCCATGGAGCAAGTCGTTTTCACTGACGCTCGGCTGGGGGCACTGCGTTGACCAAGCGGGGGATAGCGAGCAAGCCGGAGTTGACGTCGACCGTGGCACGGTCGATGTGTTGCATGGTGAACCGACGGCCGAAGTGTCGCTCCGCGGTCTCGGTGAACGCCGCGACGCCGCGGTCGACGGCGAGGGCGTTGGCGTTCGTGTTCGACACCCTGATCTCGATGCGGTTGTCGCCGTGGCGCAAATGTTTGGCGATCGACAGCCGGTATGGCGGACACCAGAGGATGCCGGCGTAGGCGCCGTTCACGCTGACTTCGGCGACTTCGCCGACTGGTGGAAGGACCTCGACACGATAGGCAGGTCCTCGGATGGCACTGAGCAACCCAGGCTCACCGCAAAGCTCGGTGGTGATCGGGGTGGCGGGCCCGAGGTCGAGCCAGCTCTCGGCCGGAATCTCCTCTAGGTGAACCGAGATCGTGTAGGTCGCACTGCCGGAGTAGTGGCGACGTGCCGGGTCGTCTTCCCAGCGGTGGGGGAGTCGTACGGGAGCGCTGTCGTCGCCGTCGAAACGCACGCTCCACCCCTCGCCCAGAACAATCTCGGTGGTGGCCAGATCGGTCGGCTCTTCGACGAGGGGAGAGCTGTCATCGTCGAAGCCGACGAGCACGGCGGCTTCGTACGGTTCCAGCCGCAGCGCAACCGGCCGGTGCCCCTGCATGCGAGCGAGTATCTGGCCGGACGTGGGATCCCATCGCTCGATGCGACTGCGCGGGTCGCGCGTTCTGACCTCGAATCGCGTAGCGGCCGACCCAGTGTTGACGACGAGGTAGATGTCGACGTCTCTGCACCGGCGGTGGACGGTGCCGACAGACGGCTGCGGTGGGATCAAGGTCATGTCTGCCGTCAGCTCGGCGCGTAACACATCGACGAGCTCGGGCACGGACTTGAGCGCGGTTCCGACGCGAGGTGTGCCGCCGACCGCCCATACCCACCCTCCAGCACGTTCGACGGATTCCAGCCATGCAACGGTGCTGTCCGGCAGATCCTCGACGAAGGGCAGGACGACAGCAGAGAACCGGTCGGGGGCGAGGATTTGCGTCGCGTCGTCGTCGAACAGGACGAAGTCGAACCCGGCTTCGCGCACAGCCCGTACGAGATCGAAACCGATGTGCTCGCGCGTGCCATGCCAGAGGTCCAGTGCGCGCTGAGCCGGTCCGAGTCGGGCGTAGACGTCGCGAAGTGGTGTGTACAACCCGACATCGCTGACACGTTCACCCTGCCGCATCAACCAGCACAGCCGTTGCAGATAGCGGTTCAGCGGTACGGCGGCGGGCCACCATGGGTTCCGGTCGTCCAACGAACCGGCGGCGTAGAAGAGCCAGCCGAGCCCGTCGGCATCCGGTGGGGAGTACGGCCAGCCGTGTGCGACGAACTGGTTGACACCCAACAGCAGATGCTCGTGCGCTTCACCCTTCAGATCGAGCGGCGTGGCCCGGAACGACGGCGAGTGCACCCACGTCCAGATCTCGCTCGACACGACCGACCGGTCGTAGATCTGGGCTGCCGACGAGGCCCAGCGCGTCGGAGGAACGTCCTTCCATCCCCACCCTTCGCCTTCGAACGCATCGGCGTATCGGTAGCTGCTGACACTGACCGGCGGCACACCGTACGCCTGGATTCGAAATGCCACACCGTGCGAAGCGGCCCATCGGCGCATCGGCGCGATGAAGTTCTCCTCACACAATTCGGTGAGCGTTCGGTAGTAGTCCGCACGAAATCGGCGAGCGGCCGCCTGGTCGACGTTCCTGTTGTCGACGTGCAACATCCACAGCAGCGGACCGGCGCCATATCCCCGGCGAGCGCGGAACTCCTCGAGCAGACGAGGCGTCCAGTCAGCGCCGTACACCTCGAGACTGTCGCAGAAGACGCTCCCCAGCAGCTCGCCGGGCACCGCCGACAGCAGCCGCTCGCCCACTGCCTCGATGTGCCGGGCTGTCGCCGCCGCGGAGTAGTGGTCGAGTACCCAGCCTTCAGCGCCGGCGGCGGCCCGCTTCACCTGTTGGCCGGTGAGCCGGGAGACCGCGGCCAGCAGGACCCGAGGTCCGTGTCCTTTGGGCACGCGTACGACTCCGTCGACGACCGGGACCTGTTCCCACACTCCGGGCGCCTCGGCGCCTGCCCCATCTCCGACGTACGCCGCAACCAGCTCGTCACCGGGCCAGGCAACCGGTGCGGGGAGATCGACAGCAGCCGGGCCGATCTCCTGCCGATCCCAGTGGAGGCGCCGCGCCGCGAGGTCGGCGGTGATGTGCGGACCGCCGTAAGACCATCCGCTGCCCACCGTCACGTCGAGTCGCAAGCCGAGTCGCCTGGCCTCCTCAGCCGCGAACCGCAGATCGGCGAGAAAGCTATCGGAAAGATAGGTGTCCGGTGACTCGCTCAACGGGTACACGACCGCGACCTCGGCGCCGCCGAGACCCGCTTCCCGCATGGCACGCAGCTCACGTGCGAGCTCGTCACGATCTATGTCAGGTCCGAACCACCACCAGCGCGTCAACGGTCGACAGTCGGCGGGTGGATCGGCGAAGCCTGACCGCAGAGCGTCGATGTGCTGTGCTACGTCAGGTGCCTGCACCATTCGGTCATACCTGACAACCCCTGGGTGACGGCACGGCCTCACCGCTTCCGGCCTTCGAAAGCGTCCGGACCCGGCCGCCACCCGGTCGGAGAAGGCCGAAGCACCCAGGGCCGCTGATGTTCGCAGCGGCCTTGGTCACCATCACGGACATCTCCGGCCACGTCATACTGCCGGCGGTGACTGCTCGCAACGCCAACCTGGTGGGACCCGTCCTCGATAGCATGGACAGGTCGGACGTGCCCGCTGGTCGAAGGCGAGGCCATTGGGCAATGCCAGGTCTGCCGGTTCCAGTCTGGGGCAACCGATCGATCTGGAGGTGCCGCCACCATGGCCACGAAGGTCACCTACCGGCGGGTCTATGACGAGCCCACTCCTCGGGACGGTAAGCGGGTGCTCGTCGACCGCGTCTGGCCACGAGGGATGCGCAAGGAGGACGCGCACCTGGACGAGTGGCTGCGCGACGTGGCCCCGTCGAACGAGCTGCGCAAGTGGTACGGTCACGAGCCCAGCCGTTTCGCTGAGTTCCGCCGCCGCTACCTGGCCGAGCTCCGCGATCCGAGCCACCGGGAGGCTGTGGATCATCTGCGTGATCTGGCTTCCCGCGGCAAGCTCACCTTGCTGACCGCGACCAAGGATGTGGACCACAGTCAGGCAGCAGTCCTCGCCGCGTTGTTGAACGGCAAGCGGTGACCGAGGCTGTCAGATGACGCCGAGGGCGAGCATTGCGTCCGCCACCCGGATGAACCCGGCGATGTTCGCACCCACCACGTAGTTACCGGGACTGCCGTACTCGTCGGCGGTCTCCGCGCAGCGATCGTGGATCGATCGCATGATCTTCTCGAGTCGCTGCTCGGTGTACTCGAAACTCCAGCTGTCCCGGGAGGCGTTCTGCTGCATCTCCAGTGCACTGGTGGCGACGCCGCCCGCGTTGGCCGCCTTCCCCGGAGCGAGCGCGACCCCGGCATCGTTGAAGATCTTGATTGCGTCGGGTGTGGTGGGCATGTTCGCACCCTCTGCCACGACCCGACACCCGTTCTTGACCAGCGTGAGTGCTCCGGCGGCGTCGAGCTCGTTCTGCGTGGCTGACGGCAGGGCGATGTCGCAGGGAACGTCCCAGATCGACCCCTCTGTGGCATGCTCGGCCGAGCTGCCGCGGGCCTCGGCGTAGTCACTGACCCGACCACGCTGCACCTGTTTGATCTCTTTGAGCAGTTCGACGTCGATGCCCTTCTCGTCCACGACGTAGCCGTCGGAGTCGGAGCAGGCGACGACGGTGCCGCCGAGTTGGTGCACCTTCTCGATCGCGTACATCGCAACGTTCCCTGACCCCGACACGACGACCCGCTTTCCGTCGAACGTGTCTCCACGCGCCTTGAGCATCTCGTTGACGAAGAAGACGGTCCCGTAGCCGGTGGCCTCCTGGCGTACCTGGGAGCCGCCCCAGGCCGGACCCTTTCCGGTGAGAACGCCGGACTCGTACCGGTTCGTCAGCCGCTTGTACTGACCGAAGAGGTAGCCGATCTCGCGTCTGCCGACGCCGATGTCACCGGCCGGAACGTCGACATATTCACCGATGTGTCGGTACAGCTCGGTCATGAACGACTGGCAGAACCGCATGACCTCCGCATCCGATCGTCCCTTCGGGTCGAAGTCGGAGCCGCCTTTCCCGCCGCCGATCGGCATCCCGGTGAGGGCGTTCTTGAAGGTTTGTTCGAAGCCGAGGAACTTGATGATCCCGAGGTTGACGCTCGGGTGGAAGCGCAGGCCGCCTTTGAAGGGGCCGAGTGCGGAGTTGAACTGGACGCGAAAGCCGCGGTTGAGCTGCACTTGGCCGGCGTCGTCTACCCACGGTACGCGGAAGATGACTTGCCGTTCCGGCTCGCACAGTCGGCGGATGATGGCCGCATCGGTGTACTCCGGGTGTTTCGCGACCACCGGTCCGAGGCTGCTCAGGACCTCGCGGACCGCCTGGTGGAACTCGTGCTCGCCGGGGTTGCGGCGAAGCACTTCGGAGTAGATGTCGTGAAGCTTCTCGTCCAGGTCGCGCACGGGTGCAAACTCCAGGCACACGGAAAGGTCTCGGCTGTGGTCTACAGCCGAGATCGGACGTCAGGAACGACGGCGCCGGCGACGTCGTCCGCTACAGATGTAGGGCTGGCGCCCGGCGGTCGCCGTGTGTGGTCACGCTCGTCATGCTGACCTGACGCGACGCCGTGGGTACCGCGGCCCGGTTGAGGTCTTAGAAATCCTACTCAGGCGGCTCGGGACTGGGCGCTGGGTGAGCGGGGCTAGCCAGGCATTTACGCCATCGGTCGAGCCCGGGCCTTTGAGGGTGCGTCTTCGCAGTCCACATACTTCGGCTGAGATCGAAACGACTGGACGGGCGTGCTCTGTGTGCCTTGGATGTGATCTATGTCGCAGCAATCCCAGCAAGCAACTCTGCCTCCGTCCGGCCTTGTACTCGCCTTCGGGGGCGCTACTCTCTTCTTCGGCATAATGATCACGAGCTTCTCCGGGCCTTCTGGCCGGATTCCTGGGATCGTGATCACCTGCATCGGCACCCTGCTCACGGTGCCTGGGGTCATTGCGTTTCGGCGGGCCCGACGTCGCGCGTACTTCAAGATCACGAAACCCTGGTCAGTACTCACGTTTCTCTTCTTGCTGGGCATGATCGCCGTCATCGTCACCGGCTCATTGCTGATCGTCGCCGTACTGGACACGACGACCGGGATCCGGATTCCGGGCGCCCTCCTCTTCATTCCTGGCATCGGTCTCGCCTACAAGATCTACTTCTCTCTGCGTACTGTGGTCCTGATCAACGCGCAAGGCCTCAATCTGGGTGGGATCACGGTGCCGTGGTCGGCAGTCGATCACGTGTACGTCGCCGGAGCCGACGCACCGGGCATGACCACGGTGGGCGCCGAGCTTCGTAAGGACGCGCCCCCTTTGAACGTTCCTGACTGGGTCACCAACTCGGAGGATCTGAAGAGGCATCCTCGCATGGACGTCCACACCAAGAAGCTGAACCTGGCTGAGATGAAGGATGCCGTCACACGGTTCGGCCCGCCCGGGGTGCAGGTCGTCGAGCGGCCACGGGTGTTCGGTTGAGCCGGAGAGGCGATGGTTGACGCGACCACCGCCTAAGCTTGTCGGCCACCGAGGTGCGCCCTGGGAGCCTCGGCCAACAGCGCCCATGAAAGCCGATTAGGTGCGTACGGCGTCGAGGACCTTCTGGACGACCTCGTCGATCGGCACGCTCGTGTCGATCTCCAACGTGCAACCACGACGCAGCAAGGGCTCGACCGTCTCGACATAGGTCAAGACCTCGGCAAGCTCGTCAGGGTGCTTGCCGTACGGATTGTTGGTTCGGGAGGCAAGCCGTTCGACGATCACAGACACTGGAGCGCTGAGCAGGATGATGTGGTCGAACTGGGGATAGAACTTTCCCTGATTTCGTACCGTCCCACTCACGAACAGGATGTCGGCATCCTCGGTCGACAGGAGCTGCTGGATGGGCTCCTCGTTCCACAGCCACTCTCCGCCGGACGGCTCGTTGGCATGCTGGGCGTCGTCTGAGAACGGTACGAACCGTTGCAGGTCCGGGTGGCTGTCGGTGTCCACGGTCTTGTAACCGAGCGCGGCCAGCCTGTCGAGCAGCGTCGACTTGCCGGTGCCTGACATCCCGGTGATGAGCACCCGGAGCATCCCGGGAGACTAACCAGGGGGTGACAGCTCGTCAACGACGCCCGGCAAGCGCGGAGAAGACGCGAATGCGTCGAGCCGCCATATGGAAGTAGGGGATGGCTGCGTGACTGATGCAAGAAGCTTGGTCCTCGTCACCGCGATCATTCGGGACGGCGACCAGGTGCTGTTGGTGGGACAGGAGCGACCGGACGGTACGACGAGTTGGATCGTGCCTGGTGGCATGGTCGAGCGCTTTGCAGAAGCGTCAGGCACTCTCGCGTTCGTCGCGGTCTCGAACTCAGATGTCGTGGGATGGTGCTGGGGCTATCACCTCATCTGGCCCGACGATTCGTCGATGCTGTACTTGCATCAGATGGAAGGAGAAGAGGCGTACCGACGTAAGGGGTCGGGCGCGATCTGTTGCGTTCGTTCATGGTGGCAGGCGCGAGCCTCGGCGCCACCAAGATGTTCCTCACGACCGGTGCGGCCAACGTCGCCGCGAGAACGCGTGACGAGTCGATGGGAGGCGGCCTGGCGTCTCAGGGGCCGACAGTCAACTACTGGTTCCTCATTGGCGACAGACGTTGATGTCGTGGCCTTCAGGATCACGACAAGGCCTTGCGTGGCCAGTCCAGCAGTCGTGCGCCGAGCACTGCTGCCTCGAGAGTGAAACGCTGAGTCGGATCGGTCGCCGCGTATCCGGTCAGGCGCTGAACGCGGTCCAATCGACATGTCACCGCCCGGGCGCTGATCGAGAGACGTCGCGCGGTCGGCACGGGGGCATCGAAGTGCACCTGCACATGGCGAACCGCCCGTTTCCCTAACGATTCCACGCGTTCCAGCGCGATCAGCCGACCGTCTCGGACGATGCCGACGCGGTCGGCACTCTCCTGCACCTCTGCGAGTACGTGCGAGGACATGAAGACCGTTTGGCCGGCGTCGCGAGCTTCCCGTACCAGCTGGAGGAACTCCTGTTGCATGAGGGGATCCAAGCCGCTGGTCGGCTCATCCAGGATGAGCAGCTCGGGCTCGTGCATGAAGGCCTGCACCAAGCCGACTTTCTGCTTGTTGCCCTTGGACAACGAACGGATCTGCCGGGTCGTGTCGAGGGAGAATCGTTCGGCCAGCTCGTCGATCCGCTTCTTGGCCACACCACCACGAGCGTCGGCGAGGAAACGCAAGAAGGTGTCGACGCGCCCCCTGCCGTCGAACGCGAGCTCACCCGGCAGGTAACCGATCCGGCGGCGCGCCGCTACTCCGTCTCGGCTCCTCGGGTCGGTCGGATCAGATCGAGGAGCAATCTGATCGTTGTGGTCTTGCCCGCACCGTTCGGTCCGAGATAGCCGAACACCTCGCCGGCCCTCACGGTCAGGTCGAGCCCTTCCAGGCCACGCTGCCTGCCCGTAGTACTTGGTGAGACTGCTCGTTTCCACCACGACGTCGGTTGCCATGCCGGCAGTCTGGCGGCTGGTTCGCGGCCGGAACAAGGTCAGAAGTCGGAAGATTCGGGCTTACCGCTCCTGCCGACTTTCACACGAGAGAGGGCCCGATCGGTAGGTCGTGACCTGCGTCACAGGTGTGGAGTCGTCCGTCCTCAGTCGCTCGGCAGGTCGGGCTCGACGAAGTTCGGGCTCGGTTTGCCGGCAAGGGCCCCGCGCATGGCCGCGAGCCACATGGGTCCGGCGAGTGTGCCACCCCAAACCTGGTCGCCGCCAACGGTCCGACCGTGGATCCTGACACCGATGAGGGATCGCATGATCGGGTGGGCGTCGGCGACCGCAGCCGCTGCGACGAGGTTCGTGGTGTAGCCCATGAACCACACGGACTTACGGTTCTCAGACGTACCCGTCTTCCCGGCGACCTGACGTCCCTCCGCCTTCATGCTCATGGCCTGGCCGGTCCGGCCCGGGTCGGGGCCGTCGACGACCTGACGCAGCACGTAGTTGACCTTGTCGGCGACGTCCTGGGGGAGAGCCCGCTTGCACTCAGGACCGCGCACGGGGAGCGGTTTGCCGTTGCGGTCGAGCACCTCGGTGTACGGAACGGCTCGACAGTGGATGCCGCGTGCGGCGAATGTCGCGTAGGCCTCGGCCATCGACAGCGGTGCTATCTCGTTGACGCCGATGGTGAACGGCTTGATCTGCAGCAGAGGCCTCCCGTCGGCGCGGACCGCCCCGAGCCTGGTCGCAATCTTGGCCGGCTCGCAGATACCGGTCTCGGCTTCCAAGTTGGCGTAGTAGGTGTTCACGGAGCGAGCGGTTCCACTGATCATGTCGCTCATCGCTCCAGCGCTCGTGGAGTTGCCGATCGACCAGAAGTCGGTGTTGTAACCGGGCTTGCCGTTCGGGCAGACCTTCACGGGTCGGCTGATCGCCGTACGTCCTGGCGAGGGCAACTGCTCAGTGAGCGGCCTACCTTGGCGGATGGCGGCGGCCAAGACGAACGGCTTGTACGTCGACCCGGGGGAGAAGCCGATGCCTCCGCCGTACTTCTGCGGCACGTTGACGTTGACGTACGTCCGACCTTCACCCTCGCCGTACAGCTTCGACTGAGCCATCGCCTTGATGGCTCCAGTACCCGGTTCGACCATCGACAGCGCGGCGTGGACCTGGTCTTCGGGAGCGACAGTGTCCGAGACCGCCTTCTGCGCCGCCTCCTGTGCTTGGAGGTCCAGCGTTGACTTGATTGTGAGGCCCCCACGGTAGAGGAGACGCTCCCGCTCCTCCCGGGTCTTGCCCAGGGCAGGATCGTCGAGCAGGACCGCAGCCACGTAGTCGCAGAAGAACGGGTACTTCGAGTAGTAGCAGCCCTGTGCGAACGGAGTCATGCGCAAGCCGAGCCCGGTCTTCTTGGCCTCGGCGGCCTGCTTGTGCGAGATCATGCCTTCCCGGGCCATCCGGGTCAGCACCAGGTTGCGCCGGGCCAGCACGGCCTTAGGGTTTCGCCTCACGTCGAGCCCGTTGGGATCGCGGACCAGGCCAGCGAGCATCGCGGCCTGAGGGAGGGTGAGCTTGGCCGCGGTCGTGCTGAAGTAGTACTTCGCGGCCGATTCGATGCCGTACGCGCCATCACCGAAGTAGACGATGTTGAAGTACTTCTCCAGGATCTCGTCTTTCGTCATCGTCTTCTCGAGCTCGATCGCGTACCGCAGCTCCTGGATCTTGCGTGCGTACGAGTCTTCGATGACCTTGTTCTGCTCTTCCGGAGTCTTGGCGTTCTCGAAGAGCACCAGCTTGACGTACTGCTGCGTGATGCTCGACCCACCCTGGGACACGCCTCCTCCCTGTTGGTTGCGGACGAAGGCGCGCAGCGTACCCTGCACGTCGAGCGGTCCGTGTTGGTAGAACCGCGCGTCCTCGATCGCCAGGATCGCTCGCTGCATGACTGGCGCGATCTGATGGAGCTTCACCTCGACGCGGTTCTGGTCATAGAAGGTCGCGAGGACCTTTCCGTTCGAGGCGAGGAGCACGCTGCGTTCAGGCAACGGTGGCTGTTTGAGGTTGCTGGGAAGGTCATAGAACGAGTCGGTCATCGACTTGACGGTCAAACCTGCAATGCCGGCGAACGGAAGTGCCACTCCGGCCACCATGACTCCGGCCAGCGCCGAGATCAGGATGAACATGCCGAAGTGCGCAAAGAATCCAGGCTGTCGTCTGGCCCGAACCATCATGCGGCTTTCCTTTCCGGCACTGCGAAACGGAAGAGTCTGCTCGTCCGATCCCGAGCTGCGCGCTCGCGATCGGGCTTTCGTCCACTACGGTGAAAAGCTCTTGACCACGTTTGCTGGGTAGCGTTGCCGGTCTGTGACGCCACGACCGCGCTCTGTTGCACGACCTCTACGCCAGGAGGTTATCGGCGCTGTCTTACGTCGGCGTCCGGTTCGACAGAACACGGATTTGGTCGCCACGCAAAGGTGGAGGGAAGCGCTAACGCGGTGCGCTTTGGACATGTGAGACAAAGCCGGCAGTTGTCGGTGCTCGCACATTTCAGTCGTCCACTCGGGAATGTGGGCCGTCGCCGATGAGTTGTGGCCTTGATGCCGGTCTGATCCGGTGGACTGGAACACGCCAGTTGTCGGCGATGGATCCGGTTGCCCGAAAGATAACTACTTCGAGCGAGGATGCATGTCGGTTGAGTTATCTGACCATTCAAAGCGGGTCGGCCCTGCCACCCCAGGCCGTACTCCGGCCGTGGTCCTCGTGCTGGTGGCTGCGACGTTCGTCGTGATCCTCAACGAGACCATCATGATCAACGCCATCCCGCGGTTGATGGTCGGCTTGGAGGTCAGCGAACAGACGGCGCAGTGGGTGTCCACCGCGTTCATGCTGGCCATGGCGGCCGTGATCCCGGTCACCGGATGGTTCCTGCAGCGTGTCTCGACCCGCCGTGCGTACGCCACGGCGATGGGCGTGTTCCTCGCAGGGACCGCGCTGGCTGCAGCGGCGCCGGTGTTCGAGGTGCTCCTGGTTGGTCGGATCGTCCAGGCAGCCGGTACGGCGGTGATGATGCCGCTCCTGATGACGACCCTGATGACCGTTGTCCCCGAGAGTGATCGGGGTCGGGTCATGGGCAAGGTTACGATGGCGATGTCGGTTGCCCCGGCAATGGGACCAGCGGTCTCCGGTGTTGTCCTGGCGCTGGGCTCGTGGCGGATGCTCTTCTTGCTGATGCTGCCGATCGCCGGTGTGGTCACCTGGCTCGGTCTGCGTCGCCTCGAGAACGTCGGCGAACCTCGGTACAGCACGATCGACTGGTTCAGCGTCGTGCTGGCCACGGTCGGGTTCGGTGGTCTGGTCTATGGGCTCACCCAGTTCGCCGAGGGTGGCGCCGTCCGGTCGGCTGCCATCGTTGTCGTGGCGCTGGCCATCATCGCGGCGTTCGTTGCACGGCAGCTGGTCCTGCAGCGCAACGGGACACCCTTGATGGACCTGCGTACGCTGCTGCATCCGACGTACACCAAGGCGCTGATCCTGATCTCGGTGTCGTTCATGACGCTGCTCGGGTCGGCGATCCTGTTGCCGCTTTTCCTGCAGAACCTCCGCGAGCTGACCCCGCTCCAGACCGGGCTCCTGGTGATGCCCGGCGGACTCGCCATGGGCCTGCTCGGTCCTACCTTCGGACGGGTCTTCGACCGACTCGGTGGACGAGTCTTGGTGATCCCCGGCTCCTTCGGGATCGTGATCTGCCTGGCCGGCTTCACCCAGGTGTCCATGACGATGCCGTACTGGCAGGTGCTGGGGCTGCACGTGCTCCTGAGCCTCTCGCTCGCTGCGGTCTTCACACCTGTCTTCGCGCTCGGGTTGGGTGATCTGCCGGCGCACCTGTACTCGCACGGCAGCTCCATGCTGGGCACGCTGCAGCAGGTCGCGGCAGCGTTCGGCACCGCCGCGGCGGTGACCGTGATGTCTGTACGCACCGATCAGCTGATGAACGACGGAGTCGGTGAGCGCGTCGCCCAGCTCGCCGGGATGAAGCTTGCTTTCGCCGTGGCTGCGATCGCCGCGCTGGTCGTGGTGGCGATCGCGTTCCAGCTGCCGCGGCGGCAGAGCCCCAAGCCGCAGGACATGCCCGGCGACGAGGTGAGCGATCTCGAGCTCGTCCGCTGATCAGGCGGGCCAGAGCTGGAGCCGAAGGTCCTCGTCCGGGTAGGGCGGCGACTCGTTGCCACGCGCGCTCTCGGGTGCCGCCCTACCCGACGGTCGATCACCCGATGTTGGTTCCAACAGGAACGGAGTCCAGCGATCGGAGGTAGGCCACCAGGTCGCTCAGCCTCCTGTAGGAGTGCGCCTCCGGAGACGTCGTTTCAGCATCATCGATGTCCGGCGAGGTCGTGTCTCGTCTTGCGTACGACGACATGACATGCCAGCGCGACTGGTCGACGGGATGGGTCTCGAACCCTGCCACGGCGGCAGGAACGCGGGGCGATGTCAGCCTCCCATCGCCGACGCCGGAAGGCCGCCCTTGTCGTGTGCGCAACGCTTAATCTTAGTCGCGTGACGTGCGATTTGGTCCTGCTGCGACGGGTGGCCTATCGGGGTCGCGTGGTCAACGGCCCCCGGCTGCGCTGGCTGCTTGCCCTGCTCGCCGGCGATCTGCGTTCTGGTCGCCACACCGCCCACCTGGTGGACCGGCTCTGGCCGGACGTACAACCACAGAATCCGTCCAAGGCCCTCCACATACTTGTCTCCCGTCTGCGTCAGCAGCTGGGTCGAGATGTCATCGTGACGACGCCTGGTGGCTACCGCCTTGCGCTGCGAGAGGACCAGATCGACGCCACGGCACTTGCGGCTCATGCGGCCGAATGTGCCCGGCATGCGCGCGCTGACGATCATCGAGCCGCGTTGGCAAGCGCGGAGGCCGGTTTGGCGCTGTGGAGCGGAGGTTCCGGAGACAACGAAGGTCATGACCGTATCCTGATCACCGACGCGTCCCCGGAGAGTGGAACCTCCGGCTCTCGCGATCCGTTGTCCGAGCTGCGTGCCGACTGCGCGAGTACCTGCCGGTTGCTCTGGCGGGCCAGGGCCCTGGCACTGGCTGGGTTGGGCCGCCATGGTGAGGCCCTCGAAGCGCTGACCCCGCTGGCCACGGAAAACCCGCGAGACGAAGAGATCCTTGCAGCTCTGCTGCGTTGCGAAGCTGCGACCGTCAGCCCGGCGGCCGCGTTGCAGAGGTACGAGCGCTACCGGCGTTCGCTGCGCGACGAGCTTGGCGCAGACCCGGGGGTCGCACTGCAGGAGCTTCATCGCCAGCTGCTACAGGCCGGAGTGCCGGCGGTGCGACGCGGAGTTCCGTACGAACCAAACCCCCTTCTCGGCCGGGCCGACGACATCGCAGCGGTGACGGAGTTGCTGCGTAGCTCCCGGGTAACGTCCATCGTCGGCCCGGGCGGCCTGGGCAAGACGCGACTGGCGTATGCGGTGAGCAGGCAGGCGGAGCAACGGGTCGTCCACGCTGTTTCGCTTGCTGGAGTCACGAGCGATGCCGATGTCGTGGCTGAGGTCGCGTCGACGTTGGGAGTCAGCGAACCGCGGCGTGGCCCGGTTGTCCAGCCCTCACGTCCGGTCGATTCAGCGGCGAGTCAACCCGGCATGCAGAACCACGTCACGGCCCTTCCAGATCAACTGGCCAGCATCGTGTCTGCCTTGGATCGAGGTCCTTCACTGCTGGTCATGGACAACTGCGAGCACGTACTCGACGGTGTCGCCATGCTGGTCCGGGCACTGGTGGCGATGACCGAAGACGTACGAATTCTTACCACGAGCCGCGCTCCGCTGGGCCTTTCGTCCGAGGCGGTCTACTTGCTTCCCGAGCTGGACTTGGCCACGGGCGTCGAGCTCTTCACCCAGCGCGCACGGTCGGCCCGCCCCGGTGTCGAGCTGCCAGCCGACGCCGTGACGGAGCTGTGTCGCCGGCTCGACGGGCTCCCGCTTGCCGTGGAGCTCGCGGCCGCTCGGGTGCGCGTCATGTCGGTGGCAGAGGTCGTTCGCCGGCTGGACGACCGCTTCGCGTTGTTGCGGAATGCGTCCCGCGATGCTCCTGAACGCCATCACGCCCTGCATGCGGTGGTCGAGTGGAGCTGGAACTTGCTCGAGCCAGGCGCGCGGGCCGCAATGCGTGCGTTGTCGGTGTTTCCAGGCGGATTCACCGCGGATGCGGCGCGACACATGCTCACGGATCGGGCAAGTGGAGCGCCAACGAACGTCGATGCTGGTGACGTGACCGACGTGCTCCAGCACCTGGTGGACCAGTCACTGCTCAAGGTGACGGACACGTCCACCGGCGTCCGGTTCTCAATGTTGGAGACCATACGTGAATTCAGCGTGGCGCAGCGAGACAGGGCCGGCGAGACCCCGCTCATGATCCAGCGTTTCCTTTCGTGGGCACGTGACTTCGGCCTCGCCTGCCACGGTGGCGAAGCTGCGGACTTCTTTGCGTGTGTGCGGAGGATCCAGGACGAGCAGGAGAACATCGTGCAGGCATTGCGAGATGGACTCGCCTGTGAGGACGCCCGGACGGTCGCGGCGGCGACAGCTGTGCTCGCCTGGCTCTCGACGATGGAGGGCAACTACACACGCATGATCTGGCTAGCGGAAAAGACCGCGTGGCTCCTTTCACACTTCCGGCCGGATGCCAGACGTGCCCCCGAGCTTGTCGAGATCACACGTACGGCTGCTGTGCTTTGCGCAATGAGCACGTTCGAGCTCCACGGACCGCGTGCCACGCGCTGGCTCATTCTCTTGCGGCGCCTGCCTCCTGCATCACCGCGGACCCTGATCGGCGCCACTGCCATCGTGCTGAATGCGGTGTCGAGGAGAGAGAAGGCAAATACGTGTGAGGGCGGCCCGGAGGCCGTGCTTCTCGCGCTGTGCAACAGCGGCGAGCCACTCGTCGCGGGCCTCGCCAACTGGCTTATGAGCTACGTGTTCGAAAGTAGCGCCGATCCAGACCGAGCTCTCGAAGCCGGACGACAGGCACTCGACCGACTGGGCGACTGCACGAGTCCATGGATGCGTGTCGTTGTCCAATCTCGTGCAGGCGAACTGTGCTTGCACGCCGAACGCGGTGAGGAGGCCGTTCGGTATCTGGGTGCGGCACTGCGGATCCTGGAGGGAGGCGACTGGCCAGACGTCCTTCAGATTCGATGGACCCTGGCTCTCGCCCATCTGCAGACCGGTGATGTCGACCAGGCCGAGCGTCTGCTTCAGGCGGCCGCGCAGGACGGCATGCAGGCACCGGCGGTCCGGCCGGTCGACCTCGGCGTGCGGGCGGAGATATGCCTCAGCCGTGGTGATGTCGAAGGCGGCCTCGCGCTGTGGCGACGTGCCATCGATGAGCAGAAGGCCATGGCGGAGGCGATCGCGCGTACCGACGGTGTGGATGGCCATACGTGGGAACTCGATGTCGAGGCAGTCTGCGTCATCGCACATGCATGGCATGACCGGATTGACCTTGTGGCGGAGTTGGTACGCGACCTTCCGGACAAGCTGTCGGCGATGCTCGCCGGGCCCGTGACCCGTCCATTCGTGACACCGACATGTGGTGCTCTGCTGCTGGCAACGGGTCTGGCGGACCTCGTCCGAGCGGCGCAGGTTGGTGACGAGCGTGCGAAGACGTTGGCCGTACGCATGCTCGCCCTGGCCGAGCGATGTCATTTCCCACGCCAGTTTCACCCGACGCTGTCCGCCGCCCGCGTGCGTCGGACAGCCGAGGAGGCTGACCGAGCCACCTACCGCGAGTCCGTGTGTACGTACAAAAAGCTCGACGTTGAAGATCTTCGGGATGAGGTCCTCGCGCTGCTGCGAGCACGCTCGACCTCTCACCGGATGGCAGGACGCTCACGGTCGTAAAGCCTTCTCGCCCAAAGGTAGCCGGCCAGCCCGATGCCGAGACACCATGCGGTGGCGAGGAAGGCATCGACTCCGATCGGCGTACCCATCAAAAGTCCACGCAGCGTCTCGTTGATCGGTGTGAAAGGCTGGTACTCCGCGAACCAACGCACACCCGTCGACATCGACTCGGTTGGGACGAATCCGCTTCCCAGGAAGGGCAACAGCATGAGCGGCATCGGAAGGTTGCTGGCGGATTCGACGCTCTTGGCGACAAGCCCGAACGCCACGGACACCCAGGTGAGGGCGAGTGCCAGCATCGTGAAGATGCCGACGGCGCCGATCCAACCGAGCGGGCCGGCTGATGGCCGGAAGCCCACGAGAAGTGCGACCGCCACGACGACGGCCAGTCCGAGCAACGCCTGGATCAGGCTGCCGAGTACGTGGCCGGTCAGGACGGCTGCGCGGGAGATCGCCATGGTACGAAAGCGGGCGATGATGCCCTCGGTCATGTCCATACCGACCGAGATCGCTGTTGACTGGGCGAGTCCCGCGGCGGTCAGCATGAGGATTCCTGGGACGACGTAGTTGACGTACGCCGCGCGTCCACCGCCCGCGCCACCGGTTGCCTTGTCCAGCATGTCGCCCGTGACTCCCAGCCCGTTGCCGAGGGTGCCGCCGAAGACATAGACGAACAGCAGAAGGAATATGACGGGTAGGGCTATGAGTGTCGCCACCACCGACGGATAACGCCGTAAGTGCACTAGATTGCGTCGAAGCATGGCGAGCGAATCGCTGATGGCGTATGAGATCGACGACCTGGTGTGCGACTCGTGGAGGCTCCTACGTGTGGGGTCGGGGGAGGAGCCGCGAAGGTTTGGAGCTGTCATGACACGGTCTCCTTTGCGGCGGTGAGAGAGAGGAAGACGTCGTCGAGGTCGGGGGTGTGGATGGAGAGCTCCTCGACGTCGATCGCCGCATCGTCGAGCCTGTCGAGGAGGGATCGGAGCGAGCGCACACTGCCGTCGCTGGCGACCTGCAGAGTGAGCGTGTCGTCGTCCCGTACGACATCTCCGAGCATGCGGCTGGCGGCGTCGAACTGTTTCGGATCGGCGAACCGGAGGCGGATGTGCCCGCCCGGGACCATCCGTTTGAGCTCGTCGGGAGTCCCAACGGCTACGACCCTTCCGCGGTCGAGCAGTGCGATGCGGTCGGCGAGGTGGTCGGCCTCGTCGAGGTATTGCGTGGTGAGGAAGATGGTGACCCCATCCGCCACCAACTCGCGGATGATCTGCCACATGGTGCGGCGGCTGCGTGGATCGAGGCCGGTGGTGGGCTCATCGAGGAAGATGATCCGCGGATTCCCGACGAGCGTCATCGCCAGGTCGAGCCGCCGGCGCATGCCACCCGAATAGGCTGCCGCCGGCTTGTTGGCGGCCTCGAGCAGGTCGAATCGCTGGAGCAGCTCGGCCGTCCGGCTCCGGCCACGGCGCCGACCCAGATGGTGAAGATCGGCCATGAGGATGAGGTTCTCCTGGCCGGTCAGCAGGTTGTCCACAGCGGAGAACTGACCGGTGACGCCGATCAGTCTTCGTACCGCGTCCGGATCGGCGGTGACGTCGTGACCGGCGACGCGGGCTTCACCGCCGTCCGGCCGGATCAAAGTCGAGAGAATCTGGACCATCGTGGTCTTGCCAGCGCCGTTCGGACCGAGCAGCGCAAAGATCGTTCCCTCGGCGACGGATAGGTCGATGCCGTCGAGCACTACCTGGTCGCCGTACGACTTGCGCAGGCCCACGCTTTGGATGGCCGGCGTGGGGATCATTGCCGTCATGATCTGGATTTCGTCCCTCCTGTCGGGTGTCGCCTGTCTGCCTTTGGACAAGTGTGCGAACTGCCGGTTTTAGGCCGGTTTCTCGCCGGTTGCAGGCGCCCAACGCAGGTGGGCGGAGCGAGTCGTCTGCTCGCCGTCGACAAGCTTCCCGATGAGTCGGCAGTGAGCGTGATCACTATCGCCGAATTGCCCGGTGCCGGTCGACGAGCGCGTCGCAGACGCCTGGGCACTCCTGCGCCGACGGTTGAGGGCGCGGGGGGTGAAGATGGAGATCAACGACTCCTGGATCGCGGCGACCGCGATCGCCCACGGCTGGCTGGTCGTGACCCGAGACGGCGGATTCCCCGTCGGTCTACGCCACGCCAGGTCTTGGGATCCACCCTGAGTATGACGCGGTCGGTGGGGCCTGTCACATACGCTCGGAGGTCGTGCAACGGCGGCAGGTGTACGAGTGGTTGCGTCGGCATCCCTACGTGTTCGACGCCAGCCTCACGGCCGTGCTCTTGATCTTCAACCTCTTCTACGCCGACGGGAACGCCGTGATCACCGTGGGCATGGTCGCGCCGTTGATCTGGCGGCGCCGCTATCCGGCCCTGGTCTTCACGGTCGTGTCGCTCACGTGCCTCGCCCAGCTGCTGCTGCAGGTGAGCCTCAGCTACGGGAACATCGGCTTCCTGTTCGCGCTGTACGCAGCCAGCGCATACGGCAGGCATACCTGGGTGCGACTCGGTGCGCTCGCCGTCGGCTGCTTTGGCGCGCTGCTCACCCCGCTGGCGCTGTCAGGAGCAACCCCGGACAACTGGATCTATCCGGTCGGGTTCACAGGTGCCGCCGTGGCGCTCGCCTGGACCTTGGGCGATCTCATGCGGACGAGACGGGCTTACGTCGGTGAGCTGGAGGAGCGGGCCCGCCGCCTGGAACTCGAGCGCGACCAGCAGGCCCGGCTCGCTCGGGCGGATGAACGCGCTCGCATCGCGCGCGAGTTCCACGACATCGTGGCGCACTCCCTCTCCGTCGTCGTCGCACAGGCTGACGGCGGCAGCTATGCCGCCGCTCACGACCCCGCGGCCGCCCGGAAAGCCTTGGAAACCATCGGGATGACCGGGCGCAAGGCGCTGGCCGAGATGCGCCGCCTGCTCGGAGTCCTCCGCACCGACGACGAGCTCGCCACGCTCGCCCCGCAGCCGGATCTGCGTCAGCTGCCTGACCTGCTCGACCGGATGCGCTCCAGCGGCCTGGACGTCCGGCTTCACCTGGATGCAGCGTTGCCGCCACTACCTGCCGGTGTCGAGCTCGCGATTTACAGGATCGTTCAAGAGGCGCTGACCAACACGCTCAAGCATGCTGGCCCAGGTACCGCTGCGATCGTACGGCTGACCTACAAGGAACCCGTGCTCCGATTGGAGATCAGCGACAACGGGCGGGGAACGAGCGTGCCTGCGGATGGGAGTGGTCACGGTCTGGTCGGCATGCGTGAGCGTGTCGCGCTCTACGGAGGCACCGTCACGGCAGGCCCGCGGACCGGGGGCGGCTTCGAGGTCGTGGCCGAGCTTCCGTTTCGACCAGATGAAGGGGCCTGACGATCATGTCCAGTATTCGCGTCTTCCTTGTCGACGATCAGGAGCTCGTCCGCGCGGGTTTCCGGATGGTCGTGGACTCGCAGCCAGACATGGAGGTCACCGGCGAGGCCGGGGACGGCAACCAGGCGCTCGAGCGGCTTGCCGTCACCAGCGCCGACGTGGTCCTGATGGACGTGCGCATGCCCCGCATGGACGGCGTGGAAGCAACTCGCAGGATCAGGGCACAAGGCGAGAGGGCGCCCAAGGTCGTGGTGCTCACGACGTTCGACCTGGACGAGTACGTCTTCGCGGCCGTGAAGGCTGGCGCGTCGGGGTTCCTGCTCAAGGACGCGCCACCGAGCGACCTGTTGTCAGGTATCCGCGCCGTGCACTCAGGGGACGCCGTGGTGGCACCGAGCGCCACCCGCCGCCTGCTCGAACGGTTCGCTGTGTATCTGCCGGACGGGCCCACCCCCTCGGCACCTCGCATCGAGAGCTTGACCGAACGCGAGTCGCAAGTCCTGTTGGAGGTGGCGCGCGGCCTCTCCAATGCCGAGATCGCCGAGCGGTTGTATCTCACCGAGGCGACGGTGAAGACTCATGTCGGTCGGATCCTCAGCAAACTCGGGCTTCGTGACCGCGTCCAGGCGGTGGTCTTCGCGTACGAGCATGGTCTCGTGCGTCCCTCTCGAGGATGACTCGTACGACTCAAGTCGTACGAACGAAAACGCCATTGCGGAGGACGCGGCGCAGCCTTCCCCATGAGTAGCGTCGGCGGCCATGGAGAATGCTCTGCTGACCCGCCCGCGATACGCCGCGCGGGCGGAGAACCTTGTGAAGATCTACGGTTCCGGGACGGCTGCGGTACGGGCACTTGACGGTGTCACGGTCAGCATGGAGGCTGGGCGGTTCACAGCGATCATGGGCCCTTCGGGTTCGGGCAAGTCGACGCTGATGCACTGCCTGGCGGGCCTGGACACCGCGACCGAGGGAAGGGTCTTCCTCGGCGACACCGAGCTCACCCGACTCCGTGACCGCGAGTTGACCCTGCTGCGAAGGCAGCGCGTGGGTTTCGTCTTCCAAACGTTCAACCTGTTGCCGACGCTCACCGCCGAGCAGAACATCGTGCTGCCGTTCGAGCTTGCCGGCATGCGCCCACCGGGCGACTGGCTGGACCGCGTCGTCAGCACGCTCGGCTTGGCAGATCGGCTGCACCATCGGCCGGCGGAACTGTCGGGGGGACAGCAGCAGCGGGTCGCCCTCGCCCGGGCGCTTGTGACCCGACCCGACGTGGTATTCGCCGACGAACCGACGGGAAACCTCGACTCGAAGTCCGGAGCGGAGGTGCTGGGATTCCTCCGCAGCTCGGTCCGGGAACTCGGTCAGACCGTCATTATGGTCACTCATGACCCCGTGGCGGCGTCGTGCTCCGACCGCGTTCTCCTGCTTGCGGACGGACGAGTCGTGGGAGAGCTTCACGATCCCACGTCTGACACGGTGATCGACGCGATCCGGAAGTTGGGGGCCTGACCCGATGCGGCGAATTCTCACAGCATCTCTGCGTGGTCATGCGCGCCGGCTGGTTGCCGGTGGGATCGCGATCGTTCTCAGCGTTGCGTACCTTTCGGCCGTCATCATCACGACAGGCTCGATGAATGCGGCCTTGGGTAAGGCGGTTGCCGCTCCGTACACCAACGCCGATCTCGTGGTTACCACGTCTTCCGGGGAACTCTCTGCCGGTGTGGTGCGGGCGCTTCGGCAAGTCGATGGTGTCGCTGCGGTCGGGTTGTCGACGTCCACCGGAGTGGAGGCGACCTATCCCGGCGGGACACCAGGGTATGCAGTCATCTCGGCGGTCCCTGCCGATCAGGAGCTGCGCTGGCACGACCTTGTGAGCGGACGGCTTCCGGATTCGCCCCGTGAAGTCGCGGTGTCGGCCCAGGCCGCGGAGGACAACCAGATCCGGATTGGTGATCCTGTCGAGCTGCAGCCGTACGGAGGATCGCGACGTTCGTTCCGTGTCGTCGGAATCGCGGTAACCGCGTCCATGGTGGACTCTGCGTCCGTCTTCGTATCCGAGAACGCCATCTCTGCCCTGGCCGACGGTTCTCTCACCGGTGAACTGCTCATCCGGCTGGACGAGGGTGTCGAGGTCGCCACCGTCTCGGATGCCGTGGCAGCTGCGGCCGGCGCGGGTTCGTCGGTGCAGACTGGCGCAGCCATGACCGAAGGCACGCTGGAGTCGTATACAGGCGGCATCGGTGTGCTGGGCCTTTTCTTGCTGGGCTTCGCCGCCATCGCGATGTTCGTCGCTCTGCTCGTCGTGACCAATACGTTCAGCATCGTGATCGCACAGCGGGCGCGAGAGCTCGCTCTGTTTCGATGCGTTGGCGCGACGAAAGCCCAGCTTTTCAAGGCGGTCCTGGTCGAGGCAGTGCTTGGTGGCGCGGTCTTTTCCATAGTGGGCGTCGCCGCGGGGGTTGGCCTTGCGGTGGCGACCCTGGAGGTCATCCGATCACGCCTGGATGCGCAGATCCCAGATCTGGAACTCGTGCTGAACCCGGTAGCGCTGGCACTTCCCTTCCTGGTAGGTGTGCTGACGACGGTGGCCGCCGCGATCATGCCTGCCCATCGCGCGACATGGGTGCCGCCACTCGCCGCGCTGCGACCGGCGTATGCGATCCGCGTACGTTCCAAGGCGGGAGCGATCCGGCTGGCGATCGGAGGTGTGCTCGTGGCGGTTGGTGTCGCGTTGTTGGTATACGCCATGCCGGGTGCGATCGACTCCTCCGTCGTGCTTGTCGGCACAGCCGGTGGTGCACTCTCGTTCCTCGGCTTGCTTCTGCTCGCACCGGTCGTGGTGCCGCAGGTAGTCCGTTTGTTGAGTGTGTGTGTGCGGCCTGCCGGCGTTCCGGCGACCGTGGCGGTTGCAAACGCGATGCGGAATCCTCGCCGCACTGCGGCTACGGCATCGGCGTTGCTCGTCGGTGTCACGCTCATCTCGTTGCTCGTCGTGGGTGCCGCCTCGTCTGAGCGCACGTTCAACGAAACGCTCGATGCCCAGTACCCGGTAGATCTCACGATCCGATCCGGTGAGTTGTCCGCGGAGACCGTGGCAGCGGTGAGAAACGTCGACGGCATCTCCGGTGTCGCCCTGATGCGGGAGACGTCGATGAAGCTGAAAGGCTGGCTGGAGACACCGGTGACGGGCGTCGATCGGACGGCTGCGACACGTGTCGTGCGGGACGAGCGAGTGCTTCAGGGCGTCCGCTCCGGCGCTGTCGTGCTTGCCCCGGGTCTTGCCAGGCGGCTCAAGGTACAGACCGGCGACGACATCTTCATCGGTGACGGCGACCGCGAACGGCAGCTCCGTGTGGTGGTTGGCGAGCCGCAGGCAGTGCCACCCGTGATGGTGACCATGGATGATCTGGCCGAGCTCGCTCCCAATGCCCCAGTCGTCGAGCTCTGGGGACGGGTTTCTGAGGATGCGCAGGCCGGCGCGGTGCTCGAGAGCGTGGAGTCTGTCGTCGGCGGTACGAGCAACGCCGAGCTGGGCGGCGCGCTCACCCAACGCCAGCTGTACAGCACGATCGCCGAGGCCATGGTGCTGGTATCGAGCGGACTGCTGGCGGTTGCGGTGCTGATCGCCGTCGTCGGCGTCGGCAACACGTTGAGCCTTTCGGTGCTCGAGCGTACGCGGGAGAACGCACTGCTCCGCGCCCTCGGCCTGACGCGGGGTGGGCTACGCGGGACGCTCGCCATCGAGGCACTGCTGCTCTCCGGAGCGGCCGTCGTCCTCGGCATCGTGCTCGGTATCGCGTACGGCTACGCCGGAACATCCACTCTGCTGGGCGGCGTCCCGGAGGTGGAGGACATCGAGTTGGTCGTTCCGTGGCAGCGGATCGGACTTGTCGCCGCGGTTGCCATGGCGGCTGGCCTGCTCGCCTCCGTGTTACCCGCCCGCCGTGCGGTTCGGACTCCACCGGCCGCGGCGCTCGGCGACGAGTAGGTCCATCGGCTGAACGCTCGTGGGAGATGCCGTGAGTTGTCCGAAGGATCGGTACAACCCTCTCGCGTACCGCCTTCGGACAACTCCATGACGTACGAGCTCAACTGCGTCGGGGATCGAAACGTCCGGCGGCCTTCAGCACACGGAGCGCGTTCAGTGTGATCATCTCGTTGGCCTGGCCGGTTTCGCCCCAGTCCACGGCCTCCGGCGACACCTTGCTGCCTGGTGGGTTCCACCATCGCCCCTCGGCAGCCCAGCGCCCGTCCGGGCGTCGGCGGCGCTCCAGCTCGTCGAGTGCGTCGCTGGCACGAGGATCGGTGATCTTGCCCATTCGCGACAGGATGAGGAGCGCTTGCAGCAGGTCGTATCGCCAGTACGACGGGTACCGCAGCTCGAGCCACTCGGGGTTGATGACTTCTCCTGCAGGGCGACGATGGCGGCGGCCAGGCTTACCTGAGCCAAGGCTGTAGACGACACGGTGCTGGAGGAAGAGCTCGGCGGCCCGTAGGGCAGCCTGCTCGGCACGGGGGTCTCCCGTCGCCTTGGCGTATTCATACAACCCCCAGGAGGTCGACAGGCTCTCGTGGAACGACGAACGCCGACCCGTCGCCTTGAGGTGACAGTTCCATCCGCCGTCGGGCCACTGCGTTTTCATCAGTGTCTCGGCGACGACGGACGTCCGCGGGTCGTCCGCTAGCCCCAATCGAGAACAGACCGCGAGAGCGTTTCCCCCGACGGACGCGCAGAGATGCGCCAAACCGTCGACCTCGGATGGGCGCTCGCGGCCGGCTCACCGAGGATCTCGCGGCGGGTGAGAAACCGGATGGCCGGTTCATCCGAATGCAGCAGCCATTTCACGGTCGGGTCGATGCTCATGGCCGGCCATGATGGCACGTCATAGCGGACACCTGTGTCCGCTATGACGATCGTCGTCCCTGGCTGGCAGCATTGCCGCGTGGACACAGCAGAGTCGCTCCTCGCGGTACTGGAGCGCGAGTACGGAATCGCGGCGAGCGGAGTCCGACCAGTAGCCGAAGGCACCAGCACGACCAACTACCGAGTCGAGTCTCACGTAGGGCCACTCTTTCTCAAGGTGTACGACTCATCCAGTGATCTGCGGCAGGAGGAGCGTGCGCTCGCCCTGACCCGAGTGGCGGCCGACCATGGCGTGCCGACCGCCCGTCTGCATCGTGACCGTCGGGGCCGATTGCTCAGCCGTGGCACGGTATGCCTCTCGGTCTGGGACTACCTCGACTCGGATCCGACACCGTGCGGGCACTCGGTCGAGCAGCTACGAGTGCTGGGTGCGGTCATCGGCAGGCTCCATGCGGGGTTGGGCACCTATCCCGGCCTGCCGGCGATCCGCAGCACTCACCATGTGCCCACTGTCGACGTCGAACGGGCGCGCCGTCGCTTCCTGGCACTGTCAGAACGCACAGCACATTGCGCGGAGCTTTCTCCTGCGCGACGCGACCTGTTGCGCACCATCGTGCGGCAGCGGCTCGAACTGGTGAACGGGGTGGTGCCGCTCCTGGAGGAGATGCCGCCTCTGACGCATCAGGTAGGACACGGTGACCTGGCCGCTCCCAACGTGCTCATGAAGGAGGACACCGTGACCGCGCTCGTGGACTTCAGGCCGCCGGAACGCCGTGCGGTGACCTATGACCTGGCACGCATCGGTCTTGATCCGCGCACCGTCCTCGGTCAACCCAACTGGATCGACGGATTCGTTGCCCTGCTCGAGGCGTACGCCGACACCAATCCGTTCGCCCAGCAAGCCGATCGACAGGCGGCGGTGCGATCGTGGCTTGCGTACGTCACCTGTTCGGCCTATCCGTACAGCCGCCTCCTCGACGAGCCCGGTTCGGCGAACCAGTCGCTGTGGCAGTACGGCAAGGACCGGCATGAGGCGGTCCTCACGGTGTGGAAGCACCTGGACGACATCGAGTCGGCTGTTCGCGAAGGCTCGAACCTGTAGGGAGTGCCAGGTTTCCGATGGATGACGTTCACGCTCGCTTGTCACGCATGGCTTTCTCGGCGACCTTGCGGCGCTCGGAGGAGAGGTCGAGTTCTTGCCACACACCGTCGACGCACCGACCGACTGCCTCCACCATGTGCCCCTGCTCGCATACGTTGCTGATCCTGAACTCTGCAGGCAGTACGAACTCCGTGTAGCGGGCCGGGTCCATTCGCGCGTCCTCGTCGATCGGCTGGTCGACCGGGTGTCGGTCTCCTTGTCGCCAGAGGAAGAATGCGTTCGGCCCGTCCTTGCCTTGCCAGTAGCCGCGGAAACCTGTGCCGCACCACGGGCACGTGGGGGAGACGGACGGCTCGTACTCGTCGTACAGACCCATGCGTCACAGTATGGCCGGCTAGCTTTGCCGCAGCGCGGCTTCCACCATTCGGCGCCCGTTGTGCAGCCAGAGCCGCAGTGTCGAGATGTCGACGACATCGGATGGACCAGACAGGGCGAGCGCGACCCGTTGGTCTTCTTCAGTCTCGACCGGAATCGCCGCGCCGACGTGTCCTTCGCGCAGCCAGCCGTCGAGGACGACCACGTCGTGCGCCAGGTTCTTCGCCGCGAGGTCGAGGACTCCTTCCTCGGTCCGCGGAACGACGTTCGGCTCGCCGCCCCAACCGAACCGGCGCCGCGATTCCCGCAGAATCTCCAACGCCTCGTCGCGAGGCAGGTCGAGGAGCAGCCGTAACCCGGGCGCCGAGAGGTGGATGGGGTAGTCGGACCACCAGAAGTCGATGGTGTCGAGGTTCTCCGTCGTACGCAGGAAGTAGATCATCTGGCCACGCCAGAGCATCCCGAGCGAAGGACTGAAGCCACGGCAGTTCGCAGCGAGCTCGCGCATCGCCGCTCGTGGCTTTTGGACGAGCGGAAACTGCGACGTCGCGGTGGCAAGCGACAGGACACCGAAGTCCGGAGCGAAGCCCTTGGGGCTCTTGCGTACATATCCGAGATCGGAAAGTGTGGCGAGAATGCGCGAGACCGAGCTCTGGTGCAGACCTAGCTGGCGAGCGATCTCCGTTCCGGTCACAGGCGCCCGGCGTTCCACGAGTGCCCGCAGAACTTCCAAGCCTCGCGCCAGCGCTTGATGCTGCGTCGAACCCGGTACCTCCTCGTGCATGCGGGCAGCCTAATCCTCGTTGCCGGTACGGGATTCGGGCGGCCCAACCGCAGGCGACTGTGCGTGGCCGCCTGGTCGCGGTTCGGAGTAGAGCCGAATCGCGATCACATGTGCGCGCGGTGCGCCGTTCGTCGCCTCGATCACGACTCGTACCGCCCTCGCCGTGATCGTTCGGTCGAAACCGTGCACACGGTGCCGACGTCGGTTGTCCTCGACGCGCGCGAGCGTCGTCCAGGCGTTGTCGTGATCGCCGACGAGCGCCTGGACTTCGTACGTACGAACCAGCCCAGGCATGACCTCGAACGGCGTGCGGTGGTGGTGCAGGTTGATGAGATCTTCGTCGACCTCGTCATCGAAGATCAGCGCCACTTCCCGGAAAGCCACCGGATCGTCCCACTGCAGCTCGACCCACGGTGTGCGGTCCCACTCGAGCCGCTCCGACACCCACATCTGGGGTCCACCGTAGGGGCGGGCGTAGCCGCCGATCACCTTGCGAGCGTCGAACGCTTCCGTAGCCGAAGTAAGCCGGTAGCACACGCTCGCCCGATGCAGGGTCTTCTTCCATTCCCGCCACTGCTCGATGTCCTGCTCGTCAGGCGGAGGCGTGCGGTGGACGAAGAACAACGTTCCCGGCTCGGCGACATCGCTGCGGTGAACCGCAAGATGAGGATTGGCTCGCAGCACGAGAAAGGCGTTGCACGGGCGCTCTGGTGACCAGTCGAACGCAAACCGGACCCATTGCTTCTGGCCCGCCGGCACTGCCGTGGTGATCGTCTCGATGTGCTGCTCTGGCAGGTAGTTCTGCGGCTTGGCCGGACTGTGCAGCTCCACCGTCATCTCGGTGTCGGCCTCGGCGTCGACGAGGAACTCGAGCGCGCCGAGGGTTGGATCGACCGGCACGACCATGCCGAGCTGAGTCCCCAAGCCCAGCGTGTCGGTTGAGTCCTCCACCGCCAGGTGGGTGAGCGTGGACGATGCACAGGCACGGGCTTGCAGAGCGAGATCCGCGGGATCGGTGTTCTCCACGCCGAGCAGGGAAGCGTCCGATCGCACCATCGTCCGGTGGACCAGGTCGATGTGAGACGTCGCCAGCTCGCGTGGTGACAGCCCATGGTGGAGTGAGAGCGCCGCGGCTGTGCCCGCGGCCTCGCCGACGACCGCGCAGGTCAGCATCACGCGTGTGCTGCCGAAGGCGACGTGACTGCAGCTGATGTTGCGGCCTGCCATCCACATGTTCGTGACGTTCTTGGAGTACAGGGTCCGCAATGGGATGTGGTAGTTGCCGTTTGCATGCCAGTGTCGGGATCCGCGCTCCGTGGCGTACATCCCTCCGGGAGGATGCAGGTCGATCGACCAGCCACCGAATCCGATCCGGTCGGGAAACAGCTCCTGACCCAGCACGTCGTGCTGCGTCAACGTGTAGTCACCGACAAACCTGCGGTACTCCCGCTTGCCTGGTACCGCACCGATCCACTCGAGCGTCAGGTTGTCCGCATCGAACTTCCCGGAGTTCTTGATGTAGTCCCAGATCCCGTAGACCACGGCCTGGAGCTCGTCACGGATCTCCTCGTTGTCGTGGACGATGTCCTTCTCCCCACCCCATTCGATCCACCAGTAGGCGCATCCATTGAGATCGGTACGGATGACACGTCGCTCGGGGATCGAGGTCTTGGTGATGTCGCGGGCAAAGGACGGAGGCACGTACTTGACCGGGTGCCCGACGTCCTTGGTATAGAACAAAATGGTGCTGCCCAGCGTCGTGTCGTTGCCGTCTTCCGGTGCCCACGGTTCGTCGTAGACGCTGCGAGCCTCGCAGCCGATGCGATACCACGCGCCAGCGAGGTGCCCGACGAGGCCGTCACCGGTGCAGTCGATGAAGACCGGGCTCGTGAACCTGATCTCGCGTTCGGATCCCATCATCCAGCCGGTGACGGAACGAATGACGCGTGCGTCGTCCGGGCCGTCTGCATCGACCGTGCGGACATCGGTGTTGAGGAACAACGTGAGGTTCGGCTCCGCGCGTACCGCTTCGAGGATGACGAGATCCCAGTAGTACGGATTCCCGTCGATGTTGCGGTATTGGTTCTCCACCAACATCTCGCCGATGATCCCGGTCTCATGCGCGTAGCTGTGTGTCCCGTGAGCGGTGGCTCCGCACGCCCACACCCGGATCTCGCTCGAGGAGTTTCCCCCGAGTACCGGCCGGTTCTGTACCAGGGCCACCGTCGCGCCCTGGCGGGCGGCCGCGATCGCGGCGCAGCACCCCGCCAGGCCGCCACCGATCACCGTGATGTCCGCGGAGAACTCTTCGTGTCGCATCGGTCAGGCTTCGATGAAATATTGCTCGGGGTTCGTCGGCCCCGGAGTCGGATACACCCAGGAGTTCGGCATGTGGTCAGGCACGTTCCGCACCCGGTTGGAGACCGTCGCGAACTCCTCCGGCTGCAGGTTGATCCCGAGCACGTAGAACTCGTCTCGCGCGATGGCGAGCACCTCCTTCAGGAGGGTCGACCGCTCCTCGGGATCCGAGGAGTGTCGGATCTGCTCCCACAGCTGCAGTTGCCGCTTGGTTGCCTCAGGCGGCTCCTCGCCGGACTTGCCGCTCGACAGGTACCACTGCCACCACTCGTAGGCGAAGTACGTCGCGCCCACACTGACCGGCAGGTAGTAGTAGGGATTCAGGTAGATGTCGTTCCACCCTCCCGCGCCCTGCCAGCAGGCGGCGTCATGCTGCTGCGCCTTACCCGTCCGTACGTCGAACAAGGCACGGTCCTCGCCTTTGACCCGGATGTCGAGCCCGACCTCCCGTGCGTAGCCTCGGATCAGGTCGAGCACGGCAGGGTACTCCGGCCAGATCCCGTTGGCGAACTCGACGGTGAAGCTCAGCCGTCGACCATCCGGGCGCAGCCGGAAACCTTCGTCGTCCAGGTCCGGCAGCACGCGGTCGAGGTGCTGTTTGGCCAGGTTGACGTCGTACTCCGTGTATTGCTTGGCGAACTGCTCGTCGTAGAACTCCGACTCCGGACGCGGTGCGGCCTGGTAGGGCTCGCCCTGCTTCTGGTATGCGGCGTCGATGATCTCCTGCCGATCGATCGCGTGGGAGAGGCCGATCCGGAAGTCCTTGTTGCGGAAGATCTGCCGGAGCACACGGTCGCGGTGGGTGAGGTTCAGGGCCAGCACCATGGTGTTCATGTTGGACGGCTTCGCGTCCACGAACCGGTAGTCACCCTCGTCCCGACGTTGTGCGAGAACCGGCTTGTTCTGCAAGGTGTTGCTGGGCCGGAGCTGGAAGTCGTTCTCGCCGGCGAGCACCTGGGTGAGGATCACCTCGGGGTCGGAGTTGACGACATAGATGGCCCGATCGATGTACGGCAGCTGGCGGCCGTCCGGGTCGACCTTCCAGTAGTACGGATTCCGCTCCAGGACGACTTGCGCACCGTCTCCGACCCCTTGTGTGATCCGCCAGGGGAAGAGGGTCGGCAGATCCGGGTTGACCCACGTGTCGGCCTTGGAGAAGAACAGCTCGGTCCAGTTGGAGAGCTTCTCCTCCTTGGCCAGGTCGTCGGCGTCCGGGTTGTACTTCTTGTGGAACTGCTTGAGATATTTCGCCGGTCGCGTGACGTAGGGCATGCCGGCGCTTGATGCTTGCTCCTGCAGGAAGAGACCGTGTGGCGACCTGAACGTGAAGCGCACCGTGGTCTCGTCGAGTGCCTCGGCGGTCGCCGGGTTCGCAGGCTCAGCCGGATAGAGCTCGCGGTTGTTGAAGACGTCGTTCTGGGCGAAGACGATGTCCTCGGCGGTGAACGGATCGCCGTTGGACCAGCGCATGCCCGCCCGCAGCGTGAACGTGTACTGCCGTGCGTCGGATGAAACCTCGACAGACTTGGCGACGTTGGGAATCGGCTCGGCATCCCACTCGGGGCTCCATCGCATCAGGTAGTCGTACGCCACGAGGCGGGTGAGCTGAATTGCCTCGGCGGCACCCAGGATCGCGCTGCGTAGCTCGCCGCCGTAGACACCCGGCCGCTCGACGGGTTGTACCACGAGCGGCTCCTCCGGCAGGCGCTCGGCGAGTCGCGGGAGCTTCCCGGCACGCACCTGCTCGGCGAGCATCGGTGCCTCCTTGGCGTCAGAAGGCGCACGCTGCCCGGGGTTCTGTCTACCGCGAGGCTCGGTGGACAGCAGGTCACACCCGGACAAGCCGGTGAGAGACACCGTGACCGCTCCGGTTGTGGCGAGGAAGAGTCGCCGCGTGACGTTCGGCATGTTCCGCGGCCTGGCGCCGGAAGGGACCTCACCCACTGACTTCATCGTGGCCTCCAAGTCAGCACGACCGAGTGACGCCATAGGCACAGCGTCGGCAGGAGGGCTCAGCGGATCTGTGGCGATATCCGTGTGGGTACGGAAATCAGCTATGTCGGTGACACGAATCCGGTGCGGCTCTACCCGTTAGGCGCATATTGGGACTTTGAGTATGCGCAGAGGTGTGCCGTATGTAAACCAAGTCACTTGGCCAGCACCGGTCGTCAATGGGACGGCAGGCTTGCTCACCGCAGGACCGAGCCGCGCGACCGCCAGGCGCGCGGCGACATCCCGGTGACGCGCTTGAACTGGCGGCTGAACAGGAAGATGTCCGGGTACCCAAGCTCGCGCGCCACCACGCCGATGGGGTTCGTCGATTCGTCCAGCCGCTGCATCGCCGCCTGGATCCGTCTTCTGACCAGCCAGGTTCGCGGCGGAACGCCGAACGTCTGCCGGAATCGTCGGACGAAATAGTCAGCGCTCAAACCGACGACCCGCGCGAGATCGGTGGCGGAGAGACGCTGCGCAAGATGCGCGTCGGCGTACGACTCCAGTGCGGCTCGCTCGTCGTCTGTCAGGGGAGGGGTGCGCGGGTGCCGGGCGGCTGCGCGAAAGACATCGGAGAAGAGGACGACGAGGAGCGCGCGCAGCCTTTCGGCGCGGAAGGGAAGTGCGCCAGAGAGCTCGACGACCAGGGCGTCGAAGGCCGGCCGCGCGTGCCAGGCGCCGCGTACCACCAGGTGACCGTCGGGGCACCCGGGCGCTCGGGTCGCGAGGCGCAGCCGATACAACGTGAGTCCGAAGTCCCCGGCTGCATGCAACTGGAAGGGCGTGGTCGGTGTCACCCAGAGGAATGACCCAGCCGGGACGACGACCTCCTCGCCGCCCACCTGACCTGCCGCGGAGCCCGCGACGACCAGGTAGATGAGGTGTTCGGGCAGGCCAGCTGGGAAGTCGATCGACCACGTCTCGAGCAGCGTGTCGTATCCGAACAACCGTGTGACCAGTTGATCACCGTGCGTGCTCACGAGATCGAGCCAGTCCTGCTGCCACGCCACGGTCACCTGACGATCGTCTCATATCCGTGACCACCGGTTCGGTGCAAAAGCTTCGCCGAGCCAGGGCATGGAGATCGGCTCGACACGCGCGCACGATCGAGGCATGACGACCACGACGCAGGCAGCACACTTCGAGACGACGATGCCGGCGTTGAGCCGGGCCGACCTACGACAGTTCCACGAGCGGGGTTACCTGGGTCCGTATTCGGCGGTCTCGGTCGAGGAGATGGAGCGCGTCAGGCGTCGGATCGAAACCGAGGTGCTCCCGACTACAGGACCGAATCCGAAGAACCCGCTGCAAGCCCGCCACCTCGACCATCGCTTCGTCTACGACCTGATCGCGAGTCCCGAGATCGTCGGTCGGCTACGGAGCTTGATCGGTGACGACATCGTCTGTTGGACGAGCTACTTCTTCTGCAAGGAACCTGGTGGCAAGGAGATTCCGTGGCACCAGGACGCCAACTTCTGGCCGATCGAGCCACCGCTCAACATCTCGATCTGGATGGCGGTAGACGAGGTCACCGCCGAGAACTCCTGCGTGCAGGTCATTCCCGGCTCCCACCGCACCGTCGTACCCCACATCCCCTCCCGCGAGGGCATGGCATTTGGTCAGGAAGCCGATCCGACATTCGTCGACGTCGATGCGGCCGTCGACATGGTGTTGCGCCCTGGAGAGTTCTTCATCTTCAACGAGCGCTTGCTTCACCACTCCCACAAGAACGTTTCTGCGAAACGTCGGCTGGGATTGTCCGCGCGGTACACCGTGCCGTTCGTCGCACTGCTCGACCAGGATTCGCCACCGCTCTTTCCGGGCCACTCCTGTGTCGTCGTCAGTGGCACGGACTCCTTCGGTCTGAACCGTACGACGACGCCACCACGGTGAAAACGGCCTTCCGGTCAGGAGCGCAGCCCGAGGGTCTCAGAGCAACATGCCGGTGAGCCGGTCGTAGCGCAGGACGGTGAAACTCGTGTCGGCGCGGCTCGCCAAGCCGTGCACCGTGATGCTGAGCACGCCGACCCGCACCTGGTCGTTGGTCGAGATCCGCAGCCAGGGAGTGCCGCCACGCAGGACCACGACTTCCTCGAGCAGAGTCCCGTCACGGCCGGCAGCGATGGCGTACGACGGACCCTCGGGTGGGGCGATGTCGATCCCGCCGTCTTCGCACAACGTGAACGTGACCACGAGGTTGCCGCGACCATCGTTGGCGTCGCCGATGAAGTCGTACACCGGCGCCGGGTCGCCGACGTAGTAGCGTAGCCGACCGAGGCCGGTGACATCCATGCCGTTGTAGAAGTTGTCGCCTGCTTCGCCCAGCCAGAAGTGCGGGTTGTGCGTCGGCGAGTTGAAGTCCGGACCGGAGTTGTACGCGATGTGCCAGTACGGTGGGTTGTCCGTGTGCAGCGTGTTGTTGGTCTCGAAGCCCATCAGGACGAACCGGTGGCCCTTGGCGGCAGCGGTCTGCACCAAACCGGAGTCACGGCAGATGTAGTGGGCGGCGACGAGTTGATGGATGACTGAGCGTACTTCGCCGGCAGGCCACGGCACGGTCGTCCACGGCCCCGCGGCCCGGTCGGGATCGTTGTGCTCGATCCGCCAGTAGATGCCGGGAGAGACGTCAGGGTAGCTCCACACCTGGATGGTGGGTTGGGTCGCGTTGATCGTCGGCTGGGCGACGGGCAGCGTGAAGGTGAACCGATCGTGAGAGAGTCGGCGGATCGGCAGGCGCGTGTCCTGGTGGACGACGGCGCGAACGGGTACTCCGGGCCAGCGCACACCTACCTCGATGCCGCTCGGGTTCAACGGTCCCTGGACGAACGTGTAGAACTCGGCACGGCTCGCCACGGAGTACTGGTCGCCGGACACGAAGGAATAACCACTGGGCAGGGTGATCTCAGGTCGGCTGGGCTCACCGGGTCTGGTCCGGACGAGCCGGAATGCGGCGTACGCGACTTCTTGGCCGCTGGCGGCGGCGCGACGAGTAATGGGTCGTGGCATGCCGACTCTCCTCACGTGCGGTTGGAGTTAGCCCGCTAACGAATGCTGCAGCGCACCGTATCTAGGGAATGACGGCAACTTGTACATTGACCCTGCGGGTTCGCAGCGTGACCCAAGCAGAAACCAACGCGGAGCGTGCGAACGTAAACAATGTATCTGGGGTTAGCTCCTTGTCCGACCGGTGGATCGCATAGACGAGCGTTGTAGGCGGGCTGACCAAAGCACTCGCCCGAGTCTCGTCTTGCTCTCGAACCCGTTCCTTGAATCGCGCCCAGGTGTCTTGATCGCTTAGGCTATCGACCGCCACCACACCTTGGGCAAACAGATGGCTTAGCACCGATGAGCCTGTCTTGGAACTCACCTTCTTGACGTGGACGAGCTCGTTGTTTGGGCCGAGCAAGTCACATATCTCGACGCCACGCTTGTGCAAGTCGGAATGGATGAGCTTCTCATTCAGGCAGAGGAATCCCTTGTTACAGTCCGCTACGTGGCTGTTGTAGTCAGACTCATGGACTTTTCCGTCTGTGCTCTTTGGTGCGTGGTTCCACGAGGGAAGGCTCCACGGTGGCTTGCTGTTGAAGGCTTCTCTTACGACCGCATCTACGTATCGGATGTACTCCTCGCCGAGTTCATACCATTCGGAATCTAGGAGCACGTAGTGCCGGTCTCCCTCTCTCACTTCCGCAGCCAACCACTGGAGGGCAGGTGTATCCTCTCCTACGTCTTCACCATCCTCGTCGTATCCTCGGATACGACCTCCTCGTAGCACTTCCAGGGCGTCCGTTGTCGGGCGTGTCATTACGCCGGCACGTATGTCGTCGAGGCTAAGTTCTTCTGTGTGGGCATGGTAGTCCCCGATCTGGACCTTGTATCGCTGCACTGGAGGGCCATCGAAGTAGCGGCCAGGCACGGTGATTCCAACTTCACCGTTGATATTGTCGGTACCCTTCAGTACCTCGCTCAGACTTGTATTCAGTGACTCGTACCTCTCGTCGTGCCGGGTAACCTGCCGGACCCATTGCAAAGGTTCAAGATCTGGATGCACCTTTTCGTAGCGGCTGATTCTGGAGAGCTCCCTCAGATCCGAAATCAGGTCGCGTCCGTCGAGGCTCAGCCTGATGCTCAACGCCTCCCCGCATTCCAACGTCAGCTGGAAGTTTTTTCGGTGTCCGCGTAGTCGGGTGTAGGTCAGACCTTCGGCAACGTCCCGCCGTGCGATTCCGGTTAGCCGCCTCACGAGCTCCGCGTGCAAGTGCAGCCCGTACGCCCACAGTTCTTGTCCGCCGGGGACCACATTTCTATCGATTCTCGCCCTTGCACTAAGTGAGCGTCGCGTGATCTCCCTGATGTGCTCGGGGTCGAGCATTCGTACAGCGACAGCCAGTCCAAACTCATGATCTATTCGGCTTTCTCTGAGGTATCGCCATCCTTGGCCAAACGTCAAAGCGTAGGTATCGTCGTCTACCGGCAGCAGTAAGGCGGCGGCCGCAGTTGTCTTCTGGAATGGGAGTTCAATGTCGGTCAAGGACCGAACCGCCTTGGCCCATTCGACGTCGGACTCGGGTGTCTGCCCAGCGATGAGCACTCCTGGGATGCCTCCGACTCGAACATTCGCGCGAGGGTGATCCTCCGGAGACTCAAGTACCTTCGGCGCGAGAAGCTCGTTGAGGTCGGCGCGCTGCATGCGGTAGAGGCGCATTTTCCATGTGGCGGGATCCGATCTTTGATCTGGGATGCGGCCGGACGAAACGCGGCCTGCGACATCAGGCATGATCGCCTCCGACATTGGCCACCTGTGACGCGAGAGCTGCAGGCTGGGGCAGAGAGGTGACGGAGAGACACCTGACGATCATGCTAAGCAATCAGCTTAGACGTGTGAAGATCACAAACTGACAACATGTGACCTTCTCTCTCGGATACACGGGCGATATGCGGTACGGGAGTTCGAAAGACGTTCTTCGCTCCACCGTTGCCCAGCGTCACCCATGTTGGGGGTGTGTCGGTGTGTGCTGTTCGGCTGCGGTTGTGCTGCGAAGTCGGCCACGGCTTTGCGCTGGTCGGTGCTAAGCCCTCGTATCATCGGTCGGCCGCTGACATCGGGCAGTGCCTAGGGTGGCGTGTCTGAGCTTGGTGCCCCACGTTAGTGAGTCGGGATATGTGACGATCTTTGTACGCGAAGAAGTCAGGAGGGAGGGTGCGCGATGGAGTACCGTCTGCTCGGGCCGGTCGAGGTGCGCGACGGGGACGAAGCGTCCCGGTAGCCGGGCCACGACAGCGCACGGTACTCGCGATGCTCGCCCTCAACCTCAACCAGGTGGTGTCGGTCGGCAGCCTCGTCGACGCCGTGTGGGGCAGCTCCCCTCCGACCACGGCTCGTCGCCAGATCCTCACGGCGGTGTCGATGTTGCGGGGCGAACTGGGCGACGTCATCGAGTCGCGCCCAGATGGCTATGCCCTCTGCGCCCGCCCAGACGATGTCGACGTCTATGTCTTCGAACGCTTGGCGAGTGAGGCGTGTCTGCTCAACAAGTCCGGCCGGCTCGAGGCCGGAGTGGCGCGTCAGAGACAGGCGCTTGCCCTGTGGCGTGGTCCAGCGCTCGGTGGTGTGCGTGGCATGGAGGTCGAGGCCACCAGGTTGGAGGAACGTCGACTTCTCGTGCTGGAGCGGTGTCTGGAGGCGGAACTCGCTCTCGGGCACCACGCCGACCGAGTCGACGAGCTATATGCCCTCGTCGAGAGATACCCATTACGGGAACGCTTTCGCGCGTTGCTGATGCGGGCACTGCACGGGCTCGGTCGGCAGGCCGACGCACTGGAGGTTTACCGCTCCGGGCGGTGCCTGCTGGTCGAGGAGCTCGGGATCGAACCCGGGGTGGAGCTGCAACGGTTGCACGAGACGCTCCTGTCGGGCACCGATGATCCCGACGTGGGGGTCGCCATTGCGGCCAATCATCCAGCGATTCGCATACAGTCGGAGGAACCGCCGCAACGGTTGCGGCAGAACCGTCACAGGTGGCCTACACGACACCGCAGCACGTACCGGGTCCGGAGTGGTACTTCGAGCCGCCGAAGCCCGTGGATCCGGCCTTGTTTGGCATCACGATCAACAGCCGAAGCGGCAAGATGCCCGACTTCAGGGTAGGGGCGGTTCGCCTGTGGGACTGCTACACCCGGTGGGCGAACATCCAGCCACGAAAGGACGTCTTCGACTGGCACACGCTGGATCGGCTGGTGGCTGGTGCGCAGGATGCCAGGCTGCCCGTGCTCTACACCATGGGCATGCCAGCCGGATGGGCGTGCCCAGAGGCGAAACGTACTCCCTACATCGATGACTCGCGCGCTGCGCCGCCGGATGATCTGAACGACTGGGATGCATACGTCCAGGCCACCGTTACTCGCTATCGCGGACGGATCGAGGCGTACGAAATCTGGGACTACGTCAACTCGCCGATGCGGTACACCGGCGACGCCGAGACCCTGGCCGAGATGGTCCGTCGGGCGGCGAAGATCATCAAAGCAGTCGATCCTGAAGCGCTGGTCGTGTCGCCGTCGTACGGCGACCTGTGGGATCCGGCAGCGCGAGAGACACTCCGGGTGCACGCCGAGGCAGGAGTTCTCGAGCCCTGCGATGCCGTGTCGGTCAAGCTCCATCCGCGGGACTACGCCGATCCGCCGGAGCAGATGGCCGAGCTCGCTCGCATCATCGACCGGACCCTGCATGGGGTGGGCGCCCAGCGTCCTCTGTGGGGGACTGGGCCTTCACACGGCATGGTCCATGCGCCGCGACTTGACCAGTGTGTGGCCGAGGCGTACGCCGTACGTCAGTTCCTCGTCGGCATCTTCGCCCAGTGCGACCGCATGTACTTCTACAGCTGGGGAAATCGGAATCTTCCGATCGTCCTTCAGGCAAAGGGAGGGCCACCGACCCGGGCCGCGTGGTACGTCGACCGGCTGCAGCGTTGGATGACTGGCGCGTATCTACGGTCGGCCAGCCACGGCACCGACGACAACCTTCCGCCGAATGTCTGGCAGCTGCGGTTGGTCTTCCCGGACGCTGAAGGAGTCTCAACCGGTCGGCAGCCGGCTGAAGCGGTGATCAGGTGGACCGACATCGGTAAGGCCACCATGCCGGTCGAGCCAGGCGCGACGCAGGTCGAGCATCTCGACGGGACGGTCGAAACTGTGTCGGTGGGCAGCATGGTGGCGGTCACCGAGCTGCCGATCTTGATCCGCTAGCGTCGTGGTCTCCCGGCTTGTGCGATGTCATGCCGGACCACAATCTATGAGCAGAGCAGGTGTAGCTGGTTTGCCGTCGGCGTGTCGTGGGCGTAGATCGGATAGGCATCGTCGGACAGCGGGGTCAGCTTGTCGGCCAATGCGACACCGACGCACACGGTGACCGGCCCGGCCTCGAGCATCCTCGGTTCGTAGCCGAGGATGCCCTGGTACGGCCGACGCGTTTTGAACGTCGTGCCGGTGACGATGTGCTCACGAAGCCGTTCGCCCGGAGCGACAATCGTTCCGCGCAGGACGAATCGTGCGGCCATCGCGACACCCTCCGGCGCCCGATAGACCTGCTTCGACAGACGTACCCCTGGACCGCTCGGCTCGACGTAGAAGGCTTCCGGATCGCCTGGCTCTGGATTCGGGCTGTCGGTAGAAGGAACGCGGTTGAACGCGACGATCGCCCGGTTGCCGTCGTTGATGATCTCGTAGTCGATCGTCAGTGTGTCCTCGCTCACCTTGGCAGACGCACGGAAACGGACGCCCTTCAGCGCCTCGGTTGGCGGGGTCAGCGTGGGCTCTCGCGGTGGACCTGTCGGTGCACCGACAGGGGGAGGGTCATCTCCGCAGGCAGTCGCCAGCAGGCAGGTCATCGCGAGTGCTAGTGCGGCTGCCATCAGCCGTCGCGCCATGTGCACCTCTCCAGATCGCGCAACGCCGGTCGTGCCGTTTGCGATGAGCGTTTCACCATGTCTGTGGGCGACTCGACATGATCGGGTGCGTTGGATCAGCAGGTCCAGCTCGTTCGAACGGCGTCGAAATTGCGTGTTGGCTGATCCGAGGTCGGCGTGCCGGACTCCGAATGTACGTATTGGTGCTGGTGGCGTGGCTGCCGCGCAGGTGGATACACGTATGCGACCAGTGTCGGCGTTCGCGCTCTCCACCGCCCCTCGTATCGGGAGGGCGTTGTCGGAGCTGCCGGTGACCCCTCGGGTGATTTGATCGCATCGTGGGTCGCCGGTCGACTCCACCAGATCTGGCACACGCATCAGGTCAACGTTCGGTAGCACCTGTGCTTAGAAGGGTGGTGGGTCGTTGGCGCCGGGTAGGGGTTCGGGTGTGCGGGTGTAGTGGTGTCCGAGTGGGCTTTGGGTGGTGTAGGTGCCGGGTTGGGGTTGGGTCCACCACCAGTGGTCTTGGTGTTTGGCGGTGTGGTGGTGTCGGCAGAGTGTGGTGAGGTTGCAGGGGCAGGTGGGCCGCCGTGGCGGTGTTCGAGCATGTGGTCGAGGTCGCAGCGGGTGGTGGGCTGGTTGCAGCCGGGGTGTCGGCAGGTGTGGTCTCTGGCGTGTAGGTGTCGGCGAATCTTGCTGGGCCGGTAGCCGAGCCGCTGGTGGAAGATGACTGTGCCGGCGTCGGTGAGGGTGAGGCAGTAGGTGAAGCCGGTGTCGGCGGCCTGGGCCAGCTCTTCGATCCAAGCGCCCGGACGGGACGGTGGTGCGATGCTTCGGGTTGGCTGTCGACTTCGCGGGCCTCGTCAGCCGACCGTTCGTCGACGCGACGGTCTACATTCTTTCCGCAAAGACCTTCAGCATGATGGGTGAGCTCACGGCCTCGTTCCAGTACAGCCACTCGCGAGACTGGCAGTCTCGCCTGCGGACTTCCCTTTCTCGAGCACCTATGGGGTAGTGACGTCGGTCCGCTGTCGAGCCAATTCGGTGAGAGATTCCCCTTCTTGAAGGACGTGGGGCTCTGGCCGCGAAACGTTCCGCTCGCTCGGCCGCGACTCAGTAGAAGTGACGCAGCTTGGGCCAGAGTGTCGACCATGGTTCGACCGTTCCCGAGCAGAGCGCGATCACGCTGCCCTGCTCCTCGTTCTCCACGCCGACACCGTTGTCGACTCGGGCGACCTCACGGCAGTCGGTGAAGAACCGCTCCATGCCCGCGCCGTCCGCCTGCCGCACCACGAGCACGGGTCCGTCGGCGGAGTCCGGCGGTGGACCCCAGTCGGAGTAGCTCATGTGTCCTGAGTACGCCTGGGGCAGGCCGTAGCGGGGACCGTAGCGATCGATTGCGCCTGCCTGCCCGTAGTTTTGGGTGAACACCACGGCTCGCGCTCGGTTGTCCGGGGAAACTTGGGCCCACCCACGCGCGGCTGCGGCGACGAGCTCTGGCCAGCCGATCTGCTCTCCCTGCTCCCTGTTGATTGCGTTCACGACAGACAAGGCGTCAGGTGGGAGGACTGGCAGAGCGACCACCGCGGAGGTGACGGCGGCCAACGCGAGACCCACGCCGACAACGACCCCGCGCACCGCCCGGCGTCCGCGCCGGATCCACGCGGCGACGGCTTCGCCGCCCGCCGCCATGATGACGATGAGCAGAGGCAACGCGTAGTAGGGCTTGCCGCCGACGAGCAGGACCATGACGGCGAGTACCGGGTACGCCCACGCGATCGGGCGTGCCCATCGCATTGCTGGGTCGCGCCACAAACGGACGAAACCAGCGACCCAAATCGGCACGAGCAACGGCGAGAGCTGCAGGAGTTGCAGGGGAACGAACATGACGCGGTTCTCCACACCGTCGTCGGAGCTGATCCCGCCCGCGACGCTGAGCTGGGGCCAGCCGTGCGTCGCCTGCCACCACAGGGTGGGCCCGGCCAACACCAAGCCCACGACGACGCCGACGACCAACCAACCACTGCGCAGCGTCCGTCGCTGGCCGGTCGCCAGCAGCGCAACCAGCACCGCCACGAGCAGCAGGACGACGAGGTATTTGTTGAGGAGGCTGATCCCCGCAACGGCGCCGATCGGCACCCACCAGTGGCCATCACCGGTGCGCAGCAGACGGAGGATGAGCCAGCAGATCGTCACCCAGGCGAGGAGATCGAACGTCGCGGTCGACACCATGTGGCCCAGCCCGAGGACGAACCCCGACACCGCCGCGCAGCAGGAGGCGATCGCCTGGCCTGCCGGGCCGGCACCGAGCTCTCGTGCCACCAGTGCGACGACGACAACAGTGGCGGCGAACGCCAGAGTCGCCGCCACGCGCACACCCGCCGGCGTCTCACCGAAGAGAGACATGACGAGCCCGGTGATGAACGGCGTCAGCGGTGGCTGGTCCACATAGCCCCACGCCAGGTGGTCGCTCGCGGTCATGAAGTACAGCTCGTCCCGGTGGAATCCGTAGCGGCCCGACACCGCGGTCAGGACGCCCGCGAGGACGACCACAACCAGCGCGACTCGTCCCGTGGCGAAGGAAGCCAACCGACTCGTCTGCCGTCCAGTGCTGGGCGACCGACCATCCCGCGACGGGACACGCCGGTCTGCCGTAAGGGCGTCTTCCCGAGCGGCTTTCGCGGCGACACGGTCCATGGCGACGTCCTATCGGTGGGTCATCCGATGACTCGAGTGGCCTGACTATAGTTCGCTGCCGCTGGATGTGCTGTGCCTATCCGTCAATCGATGCGCCTGTTGCCGAGCCAGCTGACGACAGCCGGGTCTCGGAGGTCGCACACCGCATCTGACATGTGAGGGGATCAACCGCCATGTCCAGCATGGTGCCGAGACATCGCAGGGCAACAGGTTTCATTTCGACCTAGGTCTGGCAGTGGGTCAGCCAGAGACGGCAGAGCGCGTACGGGCGGAGACGCTGCGCCTGGAGAAGCTTGGTGCTCGCCGCATCGAGAAGGTCGTGGCTGACGGGTCGTCCTTTCACCGGATCTGGGCTGACCCCGAGGGGAACGTGTTCTGCGCACCAGGGCCGTGAGCCGGATCTCCGAAGGTCTGCGCCAGCTCCCGATGGAACTCCGGGAAGGTCTTGCTCACACACGCGGAGTCGTCGAGCCGTAGCCCTGGGTAGCAGAGCGACTGCGAAACGCCACACTGTCGTCGCTCACGAGTGGTCGGACGACCCTGATCGGGTGATCTCCTTGCGCCGCGATCGCGAGAGCCCGGGCCGTCAGGGACTTGGAACCGGGAAGGCTGACCGCCTTGTAACGCGGCGAGCCGGCCGGCCTATGCATACCCGGTCTGCTTTCGTACGTCTTCGATGATCTGGATCTGACGCCGTACGCTCTCAGGAGTGACGAAGACCTCGTCGCCGTGGCGCAGCGTGGCCTCGAGCCGGTCGTAGAAGCGAAGGGAAGGGGACCGACTGGGACGCGCCACGGTCCGTGCCTCCTGCTCCCAGTTGATCTGCTCTCCGGTGCCGTACCTACGCCCCTCTGCCGGACCTTCGTTGAGCTCCAGCTCGGCGAGTGAATCGGGCTCGTACCACTTGGTGGTGAAGGTCATGCCCTCGCCGACGAGCGCGCCGGTGGTGCCGAAGATCTGCCAGGACGGTTGCGGTAGCGCGACGCAGAAGCTTGCCTCGATGTCCGCCAGCGGACCGTTCGCCGTCCGTAGGCACAGCTTCACGTGGTCTTCGGCGTCGCCGAGACTGACCGTGTGTCGCAGGTCAGCGAACACCTCGGTGGGCTCGCCGAGAAGTAGGAGCACCTGGTCGAGCGCGTGCGGGACGGTGTTGGACAGCTCACCGCCGCCGTACTTGCGCAGGGTCTGCCAGTCGGCACGACGCTGGAATCGGTGGAGAGTGCGGCGAATCAAGACGAGCTCGCCCAAGCGTCCGGACGCGACGACGCGTTGCACGAACTCGAAGTCAGGGTCGAGCCTGCGTTGCTGGTAGCAGGTGAGGACCCGGCCAGCCGCCTGCGACGCCGCGATCATCTGGTCGACGTCGGTCGCAGACTCGGCCATCGGCTTCTCGACGACCACGTGCCGGCCAGCCTCGAGAGCTGCGATCGACAACGGGACATGGGTGTGCGACGGAGTGGCCACGACGACGACATCGACGTCGGCGCTGCTCAGCAGCTCGTGCGGGTCTGCGTACGAGCGGCACCCGAAGCGCTCCTCGGCTTCACGGCGTCGCTCCTCGACCGGGTCCGCCACGGCTGCGACATCGAACCCGTCATGCTCGGCGATGGTGTCGGCGTGGATGCTCCAGCCACTCCGGCCGAGGCCCAAGATCCCTACGCGAAACGGTGAGTTCGTCACTGTCCATGTCCTCCAGTCAGGAACGCCCCAGCGGCTGGCGGTCACGCGCGATGCTAGCCGAGTCCAGGCCCTACGTCAGCAAACGACCATGAAAGCCTTGACAACATTTCTTTCGAAAGATTACTTTCGAAACATGTCCACGGACGATCGAGAACCTGCCGCCCGGGTCCTGCGTGATCCGAGGGCGATGCGAGCCATGGCTCACCCCATCCGGCTCCAGCTGCTGGAGATCCTGGGGGAAGAAGGTCCGATGACCGCAACGGAGCTGGGCGAGCGGATCGGCGAGAGTCCCGCCAACACCTCGTTTCACCTGCACACCTTGGCCAAGTACGGCTTCGTGGAGGAAGCCGGGGGCGGTAAGGGACGCAGCCGTCCGTGGCGTGAGGTCAAGGGAGCCCTGCTCGTACGTGAAGAGGAGCTGGAGGGGGAAGCCCGGCGCGCAGCACTCGCGATGACGAGCGCGAAACGCATGATGTTGCTCCGCCGGATCGAACGCTGGGCGACGGAACGGTTCGCCTACTCGAAGAGGTGGAAGGCGGTCGGCTTCGAGATGGAGTTTCGGACCCGGATGACCGCCGACGAGCTGAAGAAGGTAAGCCGCCAGATCTGGGAGATCCTCGCACCCTACCGGCGGTCCGATCGTGAGGTTCCCAAGGGAGCCAAGGCCGTGACGATTGCCGCGTGGGGATTCCCGACCGAGCCACCACAAGCGGACGCGACGTCCCAGAAGACGTCGCGATGAGGCGCCTGAGCCCGAGCATGAGTCGGACTCGTGGGACCGCTCTTGTGCGGGCGGTATCCCTCGTCGCCTCAGGGATGGACGCGGAGCCTTCAGCTTCGGCGACACCCCCAACGATCGGACGCGGTTCCACATTTAGCGGATAACAAAGGACCGGCAGTCGGCTGGCGACGTGCGGGCATTCGGGTTGGCGTCTTATCTGTTCGAGCGGTGGTCCGCGCTGTACGACGAGCGGATCGACGGGATCGCCGCGCTGGTGCGCCGGTTCATTCGTCGCGCTGCGTCGGGAAGGCTGGTCGGCTCCATCGTGCTCGGTGGAGTGACGGTGGCAGTCTTGCAGGTCGTACGCGCTGGCAAGCTCACACTCGGCACGGCAGCGACCGCCTGCGTCGCGGTGCTCCTGCTCGCCAACCGTTCCCAACAAGCCGCAACGAGCTTCACGCAAACCATCGAGCATGGTCTCCACCTGCAGGAGTTCGTCGAGCTTCGCAACCGGTCCGACCGGCTGCGGTCGGCCGAGCCAGTGCAGGTCGAGCCATTCACGACGTTGACGGTCGACGACGTCTCGTTCCGCCATCCGTCGGCATCGCGATCGGTGACGTCCGACGAGTGTCGGATCGGGCGGCCGTACGTGCAGCCGCCCGACAGGCCGGAGCGGACGAGTTCCTCACGCAGCTGCCACGCGGTCTCGACACCCTGCTCGGTACCGAGATCGAAGGGGGAGCCGACCTCTCGGTCGGGCAATGGCAACGGGTGGCGATCGCGCGCGTCCTGTTTCGCAACGCGTCGTTCATCGTCCTGGATGAGCCAACCGCTTCGCTCGATGCGGAGGCCGAGGCTGCGCTTTTCGACGTGCTCCAAGGACTACGAGCGGGCCGCACGATCGTGCTCATCTCCCATCGCTTCTCGACCGTGCGGACAGCTGACCGAATCCCCGTGCTGCATGACGGCAAGCTGGTCGAGCAAGGCAGCCACGACGAGCTCATGGCGCGAGACGGTCGATACAGACCGATGTACGAGCTCCAGTCTCGCGCGTACGCCTGACCTGGCTACCCGGTGATCTCGATCAGGCGACCGAGACGCTCGAGTTGCTCGTCGACCGGGATGGGCATCGACCAGAAGACCTCGGTCACGCCGAGCCGTTCGAGCCGGGGTATGGCTGCCGCCACCTGCTCGGGAGATCCGGTCACCGTTTCCTCCTTGCCTTGCGGGCTGTCGGTGACGGCCTCGTTCACCCGCAGGTAGATCGGGACGGCATCCCGGCCCACCTCCTTCAGCGCGCTACGGTACGTCGCGACGATGGCTTCGAGCGCTTCCCAGCCGAACCAGATCGGGTTCAGTGCCAAACCCATGCGCGCAGCCCGCTTGATCGCAGCAGGAGCGCTGGCCGCGACGATGATCGGTGGGCCACCCGGCTGCACGGGCTTGGGGTTCAGTCTCGACTCGGCGAATCGGTAGAAGCGGCCGTGAAAGCTCACCGGATCTGGTTCCCAGGCGGCGCGAAGTGCCTCGATGAACTCACCGAAACCCTCACCCTGCCGAGACTTGGGCACGCCAGCGGCCTCGAACTCCTCGTTCATCCAGCCTTGCCCGAGACCTGCGACGATCCTGCCGTCGCTCAGCTGATCCAAGGTCGCGAGCCTCCGTGCGAGATCGGCGGGATTGTGGAACAGCGCGACCATGACGCTGGTGCCCAGCCGCACGCGATTCGTCCGAGCCGCGACGTAACCCAGCACCTCGAGTGGCGAGTAGACGTTGTTGTAGACCGACGGCAGGGGGATCTTCTGCCCGCCCATCTCGACCTTGCTCGTGGGAGCGATCAGTCGCTCGAAGACCCAGACCGAGCTCAGTCCCACTCGTTCGGCGCCTTCGGCTGCTTGCGCGATTGCTGATGTGCTGGCGAGCTGGCCCGCAGTAGGTAGGCCAAGGCCAAACTTCACAATGCTCTCCTCACTGCTGTGGCAATGTTCCACGTACCCGAGGCCTCAGGTACCAGAACCAGAACCGCGGCGCATTTATGCCACGGCATCGTCGGTGCGAGCGTGCGTCACTGTCCCAGACCACGCTCGATCGCTTCGATCAGCCGGGGCCGCAGCTCGCTCGCCCGGATCACCGCATCCACCGAGCCGACCTTGACCGCACGCTCGATGCTGTGCACGCGGTCGAACTCTGCGGCGATCTCGCTGAGCTTCTCGGCGCGGACCGCGGCTCGCAGTTCCGTGAGCTCCGTCGCCAATGCGGCACGTTCGGCTCCCGTTGCATTTGCGACACGCGCGGCGAGGCTCGAGACCCGCGGATCGGCAGACGTGCGTGCGTCGACTTCACGAGCGAACACCACCGCGGCTGCCGGCGCGCCACCGATTACCGATGCGTACGAACCCTCAACCGCCAACACGGTGAGGCGCGGGTTCAACGCCTTGGAGAAGACGACGAAGGCGCCACCGTGGTAGCGAGATATCACACAGAACACGATCGGGCCGTCGAAGTTGACCACTGCACGGCCGATCTCGGCTCCGTACTCCAGCTGCAGGTTCCGCATCGAGTCGGGCGACCCGTCGAAGCCGGAGAGGTTCGCGAGTACGACAAGGGGACGGTTCCCGCTCGCTGCGTTGATCGCCCGCGCGACCTTCTTTGACGAGCGCGGGAAGAGTGTCCCGGACGTGTAGGTGTGCGGCCCGTCGGCCGGCGGGAACCCGCGTCGTGGGACAGGCTTGGACTCGATGCCGATGAGGCAGACGGGGTACCCGCCGAGCCGTGCATCCTGGACCACGGCGGTTTCCGCGTCGGCCATCCCCGCCCAGCGCTCCAGCACCGGGTGGTCCTGGTCGGTGACTGCGCGCATCACCGTGCGGATGTCGAACGGTTTCTTACGGTCCGGGTTCTTCTCCGGGGAGAAGATGTCGCCGACCGTAGAGAAATCGCTTCCTTCGGCATCGTGTGGATAGGTCGTGACGTCGCGGTCGATCGGGTCGGTCGTCTCGGCGCGCCGCGGCGCAGATTCGCCGGGAGCGATGTACGTGTAGTCGTAATGGGCCATCAACACGTCTCGAGCAGCCTTGAGATCGGGCGCCCAGTACTGCGCCTGACCGTTCGGGCCCATCACCCGGTCGTAACCGCCGATGCCGAAGTTGTCCTCCGCCGAGACGCCACCAGAGAAGTCCAAGGACTGCTTGCCGGTAAGGACCATCGCGCTGTCCGGCGTCATCACGAGGATTCCCTTGGTATGCATCAACATCGTCGCTTCGGCATTCCAGTACGGCTGCGCGCCGACGTTGATGCCTGCGACGACGACGTTGATCTCGCCGCCGTTCTGGGTGAACTCGACGATCCGCTTCAACGCCTTCGCGATCCAGTCCATGTTCTCGGTGCCGGAGTCCATCGAGATCTTGGCTCCCGCGGACAGGGCGTACCACTCGACCGGCACCTTCATGCGTTCTGCGAGATCCAGCGCAGCGATGACCCGTGCGCACTCCGGCTCGGCCAGCGCACCCAGCGCCTTGGTGGGGTCACCGCTCAGCACCACCCGGGTGACGCCCTCGGGATACCGCAACGTCGGTGTGCTCACCACACCAGCGATCAAGCCCGCCTTGTTGAGCCCACGCGGCCGGTCGACGGGCACCAACGTTCCGGTCTCGTCCAGGTCGTATTCGACCACCGATCCGCCCGGGCCGGCCACCATGTCGGTGAGCTCGTACGGATACAGCATGTTGCGACGACGTGCCCGCAAGACGTTCTGGGCGTAGTCGTCGAGCGGTTTGAGCGGCGTCGTCGGTGGCGCTTCGACCGACGTGACGACACCCGTCCCCGGTTGGTACGAAAAGCGCGCGACCACCGGTCGCACGGTGCCGTCTGGCGACCTCACCCGACCCTGGGCCAGCACTTCCTCGATGCCGGCGCCCGCGGTGAGCGGCGCGATGTTGCGTTGCAAAGCTGTCAGCTCGTCGACCTGGACGTCGACGACCGGCCAGATGGTCACCCAGACGTGGTTCATGTCCAGGCGCAAGCCGGCCGTGCCGCGCGCGTTCCGGGCTCGACGGATGCCCTCCAAGCAGTTCGCGATGGCACGCTCGACATGCGGCAGTGACGTCACCTGGCCGTCGTCGTCGCGGACGACCGAGAACTGCCGGACCTGTGCGAGGGCGACCAGCCGCTGGTCGGCGTCGTTCTCCCGCGCCACGCAGTGGTAGAGCAGGACGTCCTCGGGCGCCTCGAGCCTCGTGACCTTGAAGTTTCGAAGCCGCCAGAGGTTCAGCCTGCGTCCCACCATTGGGTGGACGCCACGGACGTTGTCGTCTTCTATCACGCCGTCTCCGGTAGGCCGATAGGTGAAGTACTCGACCGCCTGGCCGCCGCCGCGCGCGATGGCGAGCGTGATCCGACGTACGCGCTGGCTGAACGGCAAGGCAGCGACCAGGCCGCGCAGCGCGTCCGACGCCTCCTGCTCCTGCAGCGGAACATCCGGCCCGAAGAGATACAGGTCGACGACCGCCTCGTGTCCAGCAGGTCTGGACTCGACTTGCGCCGAGAGCGCACGCACGAGATCGCTTGCGAGATCGGCGAGCTCACTCACCTTGCCGACCGTGCTCACCAGGTGAGTCGGTCTTCCGTCCAGTGAGTAGTCGGCCGTCGCGAACGGTCGGCCGTCGACGGTGGACTCGCCCAGGTCGTGCAGCTCGTACTCGCGGTAGTGCCGTCGGATGAGCACCTCGAGCATCGGCTCCCGCTCGCTCCACGAACGTTCCAGCCGCTCCGCCAGGAACCGGACGATCTGCTCCGGGATGGCCGCGAGTGCCTCGATCCGTTGTTGGCGGTCTGGCGCGTCCGGGTGCTCCGCGAGCCACGCAACCTCGTTGCCGACGCCCGCGAGCACCTCGGCGCGCGCCTCGTCCACCAAGGGCTGGTCGAACCAGCGGAAACGCACGCTTCGCGCGAGGTCACCGACGACCGGGAAGCGGAGCTGGGTGGCGAGCACCAGCCGGTCCAACACGTCGTGGACCTGGCTGTCGAGCGGGGGAGCGGGTCGCGGCTCCTCGATCCACGCCTGCAGCACTGCGGTGACCAGGAGCACGTCCGGTGTGGATCGCTGCTGGGCGAGGAAGATTCTGAAGACGGCGTCCTCCAGCTCCGGGCTGCGCTCGAGGTCGGTCACGCCGTAGTGGCCGAGGACGCGGGCGAGGCGTACGCGGAACTCCTCCGGCAGGCCGCTGCGGTCGGGGTCGAGGCTTTGCAGGTACGTATGGAAGTGCTCGCGCGGGCTGTGCACGCGATTCTCGGTGTTGATCTCCTCGCCCATCGGGCGGTTGCGGCTCAGCTCGGCGAGGTCGGCGAAGACGCGCAGCAGCTCGATCTCCGCCGAGACGGGCGCCTTGCCCTCGGCCGCCAGCTCGGCACGGGCGGCCAGGTAGTCGGCCAGCATCTGGCCCTCGTCCTGAGGGTCGATGTCGAAGCCGAGCAGCATGCTGCGCAGGTCGGCGAGGCCCTGTGCGGCGCGCTCGTCGGCGGACTTCTCCGTGCTCTCGATCGGCAGGTCCAGGTCGACACCACGAGTCTCGGGGGCCTGTGCCACGACGGTGCCGTTGGCGGTCGGCTCCAGTCGGATCAGTGGTTCGCTGGTCTCCACCTGGGTTCCCGTGGAGACCAGGAGCTCGCGTACGAAGCCCTTGAAGGGCGCGTACACCACCGTCTCCATCTTCATGCTCTCCAGCACGAGCAGCGGAGCTCCGGCCTCGACCTCGGTTCCCGGCGCCACCGGCGTCGCGACGACCAGGGCCGGTGCCGGTGAGCGCAGCACCCCACCCTCGTCGCGGCTGATCCGGTGGGTGACACCGTCCACCTCGACGAGATGGAACGGGCCGTGCGTCGCGGTGATCAACCGGAAGCTCTGGCCGCCGACGACCAGGCGGCTGGAGTACGCGCCCAACCGCTCGAGCTCCCCGTTCACCACCCGGACCTCACCGCCGTTGGCGACCCGAACCCGGTATCGGTTGGGACCGATCTGCGCCACGGTGACGCGATACGCGATGCCGCGCAGCTTGAGGTCGATCGCGCGGCCCACCTCGTGCTGCACCTGTGGTCGGCCGCCGTGCGCGGTCTCCAGCAGCCGGACTCGCTCGACCTCCTTGGCTTCCTCGTACCCCTCGATCGCAGCCGCGACCAGGCCGACGCCGGAGTGACGGTGCGTGACCAGCCGGCCCTCGCTGCGTACCCGATCGATCCACCCCGTGTCGGCCCAGCCGGTTCCGCCGCCGTTGATCACCTCGGGCTGGTCGAGCAGCTCCAGGATGAAGCTCTTGTTGGTGACCCCACCCTCGATGATCACCGTGGTCGCGCTGACCGCTCGGCGCAGCCGGGCCAGGGCCTCCTCGCGAGTCCGGCCGTACGCGATGATCTTGGCGATCATGGAGTCGAACTCGGCCGGGATGGTGTCGCCCTCGCTGACCCCGGTGTCCACCCGGATACCGGGGCCCGCCGGGAGGTCGAGCAGGGCGATCCGGCCGGGTGCGGGGGCGAAGTCGCGGTCCGGATCCTCGGCGTTGAGCCGTGCCTCGATGGCGTGACCGCTCTCGGTCGGACGGTCACCCTCCAACCGACCTCCGGCGGCGATGTGCAGCTGCGCCTTCACCAGGTCGACGTCCGTGGTCATCTCGGTGACCGGGTGCTCCACCTGCAGGCGGGTGTTGACCTCGAGGAACGCGAGGGCTCCGTCCTCGGGGCGGTAGAGGAACTCGACCGTCCCGGCACCGCGGTAGCCGGCGGCAAGCGCCAGCCGCTCGGCTGCGCTCTTGAGCTTCTCGACCTGCGCCGCCGACAGCAGGGGAGAGGCGGACTCCTCGATGACCTTCTGGTTCCTGCGTTGTAACGAGCAGTCACGTACACCGAGCGCCCAGGCGGTGCCATGACCGTCGGCGATCACCTGGACCTCGACGTGACGGGCGTTGGTCAGACGCTTCTCGAGGTACACGACGCCGCTTCCGAACGCCCGCTCGGCCTCGTCGCGGGCGCGGTCGTACGTCTCCTTGAGGTCCTCCGCGGACATGATCATGCGGATGCCTCGGCCGCCACCCCCGGCTGCCGCCTTGAGCATGAGCGGGTAGCCGATCTCCTCTGCGGCCGCGAGTGCCGCGTCCAGCGACTCGACCGGACCTCGGCTCCACGGCGCGACCGGGACGCCGACCTCCTCAGCCAGGAGCTTCGAGGCGATCTTGTCGCCAAGCCGTCGCATCGCCTCGGGCGGTGGCCCGATGAACGTCACTCCCAACCGGGCACAGAGCTCGGCGAAAGCCGGATCCTCGGCGACGAAGCCCCAGCCGACCCAGGCAGCGTCCGCCTTCGTCTCACGGAGAGCACGTTCCAGCGTTGCAAGATCGACGTACGGCCGGGCTGCCGACGGTCCGAGCGGATAGGCGAGGTCAGCCTCGCGTACGAACGTCGCCATCCGCTCGATCTCGGTGTAGAGGGCCACCGTCTCGATCGGTTCTCCGCCCTCCGCGTTGATCTCGCGAACGGCGTTGATCAGTCGCATTGCGGCCTCGCCACGGTTCACGATCGCGATCCGCTTGAACATCGACCGGACCTCCCGAGCTCTGTTACGCGTCACGGCGCCGGGGTCGCCGGCGCCACCAAGGGACACGGTTTCAAACCCAAGGTGTTACCGGCGAGTCAACTACCCTCTGGCGCGCTCTGTTGACACGACCCCGAGGTTCGGGAGTGGCCACGTTCGGCAGGAACCGAGGAAGGCTCGTGCCGGCGACTACTCGTAGAGGACCGCCTGGATCTTCTCGTCGTCGATGTTGGACTTGTCGTACCAGTAGAAGCCGGTGTCGATCTTCTTGGGCAGCTTCTTGCCCTCCAGGGCCTGCACGGCGGCCTTGACGGTCTCGTAGCCGATCCGGATCGGATCCTGGGTGATGGCACCGGCCATCGTGCCGTCGCGGATCGCGTCGATCTGCGCCTTGCCGGAGTCGAAGCCGATCACCACGATCTCACCGGCCTTGCCCAGCTCCTTGACGGCGTTGATGACGCCGATCGCCGAGCCCTCGTTGGCGCCGTAGATCCCTGCGATGTCGGGGTTGCCTTCGATGATGGACTTGGCGATGTTCGTGGACTCGAGATGGTCGCCGCCACCGTACTGGATGGAGACGATCTCGACGTCCGGCGCGTTCTTCTCGATGTACTCGACGAAGCCGTCGCGGCGATCGACACCCGTCAGGCTGGTCTGGTCATGGACCACGAGTGCCACCTTGCCCTTGCCACCGATGAGGTCGACCATGTGCTCTGCGGCAAGGGCGGCCGCCGCCTTGTTGTCGGTGGCCGCAGTGGTGAGCGGCACGTCGCTTTCGACACCGGAGTCGAACGCGATGACCGGGATGCCACGACTCGCCGCCTCGTCCATGAGCGGGGCGGCGGCTTCGCTGTCGAGCGCTGCGAAACCGATCGCGTCCGGTTGCCGGTCCATGGCTGTCTGCAGCATGTCGATCTGCTGCGCCACTTGGCTTTCGTTGTCCGGTCCTTCGAACGTGATCCTGACGTTGTACTCCTTGGCCGCCTGCTCGGCACCCTGCTTGACAGCCTGCCAGAACTGGTGTTGGAACCCTTTGGACACCAAGGCGATGTAGGGCTTGTCGCCGTCGTCGGAACCGGCGGAGCCGCCCTCGTCCTGATTGCCGCCGCACGCGGAGACCGCAAGGGCCGCCGCGAGCAGTCCGGTGAGGATCGCCTTACGTCTTCTCATGTGGACCTCCGTGTCATGCGTCTTTGCCGCGGCGAAGCATGTCGATGTAGACGGCGGCCAGGATGACCACCCCGACGATGACGCTCTGCCATTCCTGGGACACCGACATGATGCGCAGGCCGTTCGTCACCGTGCCCACGATCAGGGCACCGATGAGAGTTCCGATCATCGTGCCCTTTCCGCCCTGCAAGGACGTGCCACCAATGACGACCGCGGCGATGGCCTGCAGCTCGTAGCCCACGCCGAGCGAAGGGTGGGCCGAGTTCAAACGGGCGGCCATCAGCACACCAGCGATGCCGGTGAAGACGCCGGACAGTGTGTAGATGATGATCTTCCACTTGCGGACGGGGATCCCCGAGACGGCGGTCGCCTCCTCGTTGCTGCCGATGGCGAACGCGTACCGGCCGAGGAGCGTCTTGTTCAAGATGATGGTGGCCGCGGCGGTGAGGGCGAAGAGGATCAGGACGGCGGCCCGAATCTCAAGGCCTGGGATCGGAAAACCTTGGGAGATGCTGCGAAAACCCTGGACGTTCGTGAAGTAGATCGGCGTGGCTCCGGAGATGACGAGAGCGAGCCCTTGGGCGATGAGCATCATGGCGAGGGTCGCGATGAACGGTGGTATCCGCAACAGGGCGATGTTGAGACCGTTGATGAGGCCCATGAGAGCCCCGCTGAGGATTCCCCCGACGACTCCGACGACGAGTGGCAGCCCGAAGTTGACGAGGAAGATTCCCGTGAGGACCGCCGTGAGCGTCATCCCCGTACCCAACGACAGGTCTATCCCGCCTGTGATGATGACGAACGTCGTCCCGAGGGCGAGGATGCCGATCACGGCCGTCGAGAGCAGGATGCCCGTGACGTTCGACCAACTGAGGAAGTTGTCGTTGGCCACCGAGAAGAACGCGAAGATCACCAGGAGGCTGGCGAACGCCAAGGCCTGCTGCAGTTGCGTACGTAACACGGTGCGTAGTGCCTGGAGCCGACGCGGTTCGGTCGTGGTTATCGGACCCGACACGTCCTCCACTTGGTCGACTCGACTCATACGACGATGCCTCCACGGGCCCGGCTACGAGTGGCGTAGTCCATCAAGGTCTCGTGATCTGCCTCGGCGTTGTCGAGGATCCCGGTGACTCGTCCTTCGCACATCACGACGATGCGGTCGGCGAGACGCAGGATCGTGGGCAGCTCCGAGTCGATCATGATGATCGACTTGCCTTGGTCGGCAAGCGAGCGTAGGACGTCGTAGATCTCTTCCTTGGCGCCGACGTCGATTCCACGTGTCGGCTCGTCGAAGATGAGGATGTCGCAGTTCTTCGCGAGCCATCTCGCAATGACGACCTTCTGCTGGTTGCCTCCGGAGAGGGCCTTCGTACGCTGGCGAATCGACGGCGTGCGTATCCGCAGTGACTCGACATACCGCTGCGAGGTTTGATGCGCAGCTTTGTCGCGAATAAGCCCGAACGGGTCGGCGTGCTCGCGAAGCGAGGAGATGAGGATGTTGAAGCTCACGTCGTGGTCGAGCATCAGACCGAATCGTTTCCGGTCTTCGGACAGGTAGCCGATGCCGAGGCGGGCTGCGGTCGCTGGGTTCGTGATTCGTACCTTCTTACCGCGCAGATAGATCTCTCCGCTGGTCGTCTTGTCGATGCCGCAAATGGCCCGTGCGACCTCGGTACGACCGGCTCCCATCAGACCGGCGATGCCCAGGATCTCACCCTGCCGCAGATCGAAGCTGACATCGGTGAGCAGGCGCTTGGTGCTGAGTCCCACGACCTCGAGCACGGTGGGTCGCTTCGCGCTCGCCGGCGCCGGCCGGGTGGATCCGCGGGTCTCTCGTCCGACCATGAGAGAGATGACGTGGCGCAGGTCGGCGTCCTTGGCCGAGAGCGTGTCGACGTAGGAGCCATCGCGCAAGACTGTGATCCGGTCGGCGATCGCCTTGAGCTCCTCCAGACGGTGGGAGATGTAGATGATGCCGGTGCCTCTTCGCTTGAGGTCACGGATCAGGTCGAAAAGGGACGCGGTCTCCTGTTCGCTGAGGGCTGCCGTGGGCTCGTCCATGACGAGGATTCGCGTGTCGAACGACAGCGCCTTGGCGATCTCGACCACCTGCTGTTGCGCTACCAGTAACTGGCCGACCTTCGTCTGCGGGTCGAGCTGGATGCCGAGCCGGTCGAACAACTCGGTCGTCCTGCGGTTGAGGTCGTCGTCATCGACGAAAAGCCCAAGCATCCGGCGCTTTTCCCGGCCGATGAAGATGTTCTGCGCGACCGTGAGGTCGGGTATCAACGACAGCTCTTGATGGATCAGGCTGATGCCAAGCCGCTGCGCATCGGTCGGGCTGTCGATGACAACCGGTTGCCCATCGAGGTAGATGGTGCCGGAATCGGCCTTGTAGATGCCACCCAGCACCTTCATCAACGTGGATTTTCCGGCGCCGTTCTCACCGACAAGTGCGTGGACCTCTCCTGCCTCGAGCTCCAAGTGGACGTCTGCGAGGGCCTGCACCCCTGGAAAGCTCTTGCTGATCCCTTCGAGCCTGAGCAGATGGTGTTTCACGGCACTCCAGATCGTGGAACCCGCGCCGAGCAGGGAAGCTGGATCAATGTACTTCGCCCGCAAAGGGGTGTCAACGCAGTCACTGTCCGCTGAATTGGTGCGGACTGTACCGATGCGATCACCACGAGTTCTTGGTCGCAGTGAAGGCAACTGAGTACCTACTCGCCCGTACTCGGGCGGCTTGAGCCCCGATGAAAAATCCGATGCGCCCTGCCCGGCGGCGGCTGTATGGTGCGGACGCAACCAAGGGAGACAGGAGGTCCGACGATGCGAGCGACGCGCTTGGTTCAGGTCTCCCTAGGGGTATCGCTTTCGTGACCTGACATACGCCAGAGGGCGCGTCTCGCGGCCCGCCGGCGGCACTGGCATTCCCCAAGCGGGTGACCTGAGCAGCACCTGACTATGCCCGTATCTCGTTCGTGCTGACCTCAGGGGACTCCCGTTGCTTCCGAACGTCGACCGTCATCTCGTTGCTGCCTACCTCCGACCCCAGCTGCTACGCCTCGTCGTGCTGGCGGCCACGCTGTTCGCGGGGATCGGTCTGCAGCTTGCCAACCCACAACTCATTCGGGTCTTCGTCGACCAAGCGCTCGCCGGGGCGTCGTACGACACCCTGCTTCCGATCGGTGCTGCATTTCTCGTCGTCGCCATGCTCACGCAGGTGTCGACGATCGCCGAGACGTACGTGGCAGAAGACGTCGGCTGGCGCACGACCAACGCGTTACGGGTCGACCTGACCGACCACGTCCTCACCCTCGACGACTCGTTCCATGCCGAACACGGCCCCGGAGAGCTCATCGAACGCATCGACGGTGACGTCGGCGCGATCGCGGAGTTCTTCGCCCGGTTCGTCGTCCACGTGATCGGCAGTGGCCTGTTTCTCGCCGGCGTTCTTGCGTTGCTCTGGATCGCCGACTGGCGCGTCGGAGCACTGCTGACGCTGTTCGCGGTAGCGGTTTTGATCTTCATGACGCGTGGTGGCGGCTTCGTCGGACGGCGAGCGCGCGACGCCCGCCAAGCCGACGCCGAGCTGAGCGCGTTCGTCGAGGAACGCCTCGCAGGGCTTGTCGACATCAAGGCCAACGGGGCCGACAGCTACACCATGCGAGGCATGCACGAGAGGCTCCGGTCCCGGTTCCGTCACGGGCGCCGCTCGGCGCTCGCCGCCGGGATCTTCTCCAACACGGTGAATGTGTTGTTCGTCGCAGGAGCCGGTGCCTCGATTGCGGTGAGTGTCGTGCTCCACGACAGGGGTGCGCTGACGGTGGGCGCGGTCTTGATGGTGTTCCGCTACACCACGATGCTGCGTACGCCGCTCGAGCGGCTGTCACGACACATGAACAGCTTTCAGCAAGCGACAGGAGGCCTCGTGCGCATCGCCGAGCTGTTCGCGCGGCGGCCCCGAGTCGTCGACGGTCGCGGCACCCGGCTACCGAACGGCCCGCTGTCGGTGGAGTTCGATCGCGTGAGCTTTCGCTACGACGCCACGAGCTCCCAGGACGGAACGGAAGAGCCAACCGGGGACACGGTGCTGGACGAGGTCTCCTGGCGACTCGAACCGGGACAGGTGCTGGGTCTGCTCGGCCGGACCGGCTCCGGCAAGACGACGATCTCGCGCCTGCTGTTTCGACTCCATGACGTCACGGCCGGGGCGATCCGGCTCGGCGGTGTCGATCTGCGCGACGCCAAGCTCGACGACGTTCGTCGGAGGGTGGCGTTGGTGACCCAGGACGTCCAGCTCTTCGACGGAACGCTCCGGGACAACGTCACGCTGTTCGATCCGACGGTCGACGACGACCGGCTTCGTGAGGTGTTCGCCTCCCTCAACCTCGCGAGCTGGCTCGAGGAACTACCCGACGGGCTCGACACCGTGCTGGGCCCTACCGGTCGTGGACTGTCGGCGGGTGAGGCCCAGCTCGTCGCACTTGCTCGAGTCTTCCTCACCGATCCAGGGCTCGTCGTGCTGGACGAGGCGTCGTCTCGGCTCGATCCCCACACCGAGGAGTTGCTCGAGCACGCCATCGACCGACTGCTCGAGAACCGCACCGGAATCGTGATCGCGCATCGACTCGCCACGGTCCAGCGCGTCGACCAGATCCTCGTGCTCGAGAGTGGCCGGGTGGTGGAGCAGGGTGATCGCGAGCAACTGGCGGCCGATCTGCACTCACGTTTCGCCCATCTGCTGCGAGCCGGGCTGGGGGAGGTGCTGGCATGAGACGTTCCGGCACGAAGCGGCAGGTGAAGGCCGCACGCTGCGTCGGAAAGCTCGTCCGCTACACATCTGGATACTTCTGGGCCTGCGTCGGCGCGACCACCGTCGAGTACTGCCTCGTCCCGCTGTGCCTCGGCTTGGCGACGCGTGCCTTCTTCGACTCGTTCACCGGCACGACCGAGGTGGGTGTCTGGACGGCCGTGGCGTTCATCGTCGCCATCCAGCTGTCGGAGGTGGCGGCGAACCTCGCCGTCGTCCGAACGTGGAGCGGCTTCTCCTACAAGGCGCAGACGTTGATGCAACGCAACATGTTCGCCGGGATTCTTCGCGGCTTCGGTCGGCACGGACTTACGGTGCCGCCCGGGGATGCACTCAGCCGGTTCCGCGAGGACCCGCCAGCGATCACACAAGGCTCGATGGACGGGGTGTGTGACCTCATCTCGCGAGGGACGTTCGCAGCGGTCGCTGCGGTCCTCATGTGGTGGATCGATCCGCTGCTCACCGTCACGGCTCTCGCGCCAATCGTCGTCGGCGCGCTGGTGAGCGATGCCTTGGGTAGCCGGTCCCGTGCATACGGCGCGGCTGCTCTCGACTCGACGACGCGGCTCAGCCGCTTTCTCGGCGAGGTCGTCAACGCCCAGCTCGCCGTCCGGGTGGCGGGAGCGAAGGCACGGGTCGTCGACCGGTTGGCTGAGATCGGTGACGTTCGCAGGAGGCTGTCGCTGCGAGACCGGGTCTTTGCCGAGACCGTCGACTCGATGAACTTCCACCTCGTGCACGTCGCCACGGGAGCCGTCCTGCTCCTGGGCGCGGCCAAGATCCGCGGTGGCGCATTCAGCGTCGGGGATTTCGCCCTCTTCATCGTCTTCCTCGACCAGCTCACCTATCTTCCGGCCGAGATCGGTCGCGTCATCACCGAGATGAAGCGCACCCAGGTTTCGGTACGGCGGATGAATGCCCTGATGCCCGGTGAGGCACCGGAGGCTGTCGTTGCCGCAGCCCCGCTCTACCTCAAGGACCGGCTCCCGGCGGTCGATCCCCCGCCAGGGTGGGTGCCGCTGGAACGCCTCGACGTCGTCGACCTCACCGCCACCCATCCGGGCAGCCAACGTGGCGTGAAGAACGTCTCGTTCACCGTGCAGCGCGGCACGATCACCGTCGTCACGGGCCGGGTCGGTGCCGGCAAGACGACGCTCCTGCACGCCCTCCTTGGGTTGATGATGCGCGACGGCGGTGAGATCCGATGGAACGGAGCGCTCGTCAACGACCCGGCAGGATTTTCGTGCCACCGCAGTGTGCCTTCACGCCGCAGGTCCCACGCCTGTTCAGCGAGACGCTCCGCGAGAACCTCTTGCTCGGGTATCCGGCCGACGACGACGCGCTCCATCAGGCCATTCGGGCGGCCGTCCTGGAGCCCGACGTCGCAGCGTTCGACCACGGACTGGACACGTTCGTCGGCCCGCGGGGAGTCAAGCTCTCCGGAGGGCAGGTGCAGCGGGCAGCCGCTGCACGCATGCTCCTCCGGAGACCAGAGCTCCTCGTCTTCGACGACCTGAGCTCAGCGCTCGACGCCGCCACCGAGCAGGCGTTGTGGAGTGGACTGGCTGCGCGACGCGGTGACATCACCTGTCTTGCCGTGTCGCACAGCCCAGTCGCACTCCGATACGCCGACCAGATCCTCTACCTCGAGGACGGGCAGATCAGGTGAGGTCGAAGCGGTCGAGGTTCATGACCTTGTTCCACGCGGCAACAAAGTCATGGACGAACTTCTCCTTGGCGTCGTCACAGGCGTAGACCTCGGCGATCGCCCGAAGCTGTGCGTTCGAGCCGAACACGAGGTCGACGGCCGTGGCGGTCCACTTGATGTCGCCCGTCGCGCGATCCCGGCCCTCGTAGACGTTCTCGGCAGACTCCGAGGGCGTCCACTCCGTGGACATGTCGAGCAGGTTGACGAAGAAATCGTTCGTCAACGTCTCGGGCTGGTTGGTGAGAACGCCGTGCCGGGAGCGCCCGTAGTTGGCGTTCAAGGCCCGCAGACCGCCAACGAGGACGGTCATCTCGGGAGCGCTCAGGGTCAGCAGGTCGGCCTTCTCGACCAACAGCGCCTCGACGGGACGCTTCTCCCCGGAACGGACGTAGTTGCGGAACCCGTCGGCGGCCGGCTCGAGAACGGCGAACGACTCGACGTCCGTCTCCTCCTGTGTGGCGTCCGTACGCCCCGGCGTGAACGGAACCGTGATGTCGTGACCGCCCATCTTGGCCGCCTGCTCGACGGCAGCGCAGCCGCCCAGCACGATCAGGTCGGCCAGCGAGACCTTCTTGCCACCTGTCTGGGAGGCGTTGAAGTCCTGCTGGATCTGCTCGAGCGTGTTCAGGATCTTGGCGAGCTCGGCCGGGTTGTTGACCTCCCAGTCCTTCTGCGGAGCCAGCCGGATCCGCGCACCGTTGGCGCCACCGCGCTTGTCGGTACCGCGGAAGCTGGACGCTGATGCCCACGCGGTGGAGACGAGCTGGGAGATGGACAGACCCGAGGTGAGCAGCTTGTCCTTGAGGGCGGCGATGTCCGCGTCGTCGATCAGCTCGTGGTCGACCGGCGGGACCGGGTCCTGCCACACCTGAGGCTCCGGGACCCAGGGGCCGAGGTAACGCGAGACGGGGCCCATGTCGCGGTGCAACAGCTTGAACCACGCCTTGGCGAACGCCTCCGCGAACTCGTCGGGGTTCTCGTAGAACCGCCTGGAGATCGGACCGTAGATCGGGTCCAGCTTCAGCGCGAGGTCGGTGGTCAGCATGATCGGCGCGTGCCGCTTCGTCGGGTCATGCGCGTCCGGCACCGTCCCCTGAGCCTCTGGATTCTTCGGAACCCACTGCTTGGCACCGGCGGGACTCGTCGTGAGCTCCCAGTCGTACTTGAACAGGTTCTCGAAGTACCCCATGTCCCACTTGGTCGGCTCGTTGGTCCAGGCGCCTTCGAGCCCGCTCGTGTACGTGTAGGGGCCATTGCCGGTGCCGTAGGTGTTCTTCCACCCGAGGCCCTGGTGCTCCACCGGGCACCCTTCAGGCTCGGGCCCGACGTACTCCTGCCGGACCGCCCCGTGGCACTTGCCGAACGTGTGGCCACCAGCGATGAGGGCGACGGTCTCCTCGTCGTTCATCGCCATCCGGCGGAACGTCTCGCGGATGTCCCGAGCAGCGGCCAGCGGGTCGGGGTTGCCGGCGGGACCCTCCGGGTTGACGTAGATGAGGCCCATCTGCACGGCGCCGAACGGCTCGTCGAACTCGCCCGGGCCGGTGTAGCGGTCGTCCCCCAGCCAGGTCGCCTCCGAACCCCAGTCGAGCTCTTCGGGCTCCCAGATGTCCTCCCGGCCGAAGCCGAAGCCGAAGGTCTTGAACCCCATCGACTCCAAGGCGCAGTTGCCGGCGAAGATGAGCAGGTCGGCCCACGAGAGCTTGCGGCCGTACTTCTGCTTGATCGGCCAGAGGAGCCGGCGAGCCTTGTCCAGGTTCGCGTTGTCGGGCCAGCTGCTCAGCGGAGCGAAGCGCTGTGCTCCGGTGCTGCCACCGCCGCGGCCGTCGAAGATGCGGTACGTACCAGCGGCGTGCCAGGTCATCCGGATGAACAGCGGTCCGTAGTGTCCGTAGTCGGCCGGCCACCAGTCCTGCGAGTTCGTCATCAGCTCGAAGAGGTCGCGCTTGAGCTCCTCGACGTCGAGCTTTTTGAACTCCTCCCTGTAGTTGTAGTCCGGGCCCATCGGGTTGGCCCGCGGCGAGTGCCGGTGCAGGACCTTGAGGTCCAGCTGGTTCGGCCACCAGTCCTTGTTGGTCCTGGGGTTGCGCGGCTGGTCTGACACGTCAGTCCTTCTCCTCTTCACTGTCGTGGTTGGCTGGCTGGTTCCTTGGCGCGACATTTGGGGCACCGGCCCCAGTAGATGACTTCGGCTTCGTCGATCTCGTACCCCGCGTCGTCGACGGCAGTGAGGCACGGTTTCTCACCGACGGCGCAGTCGACGTCGGCGATCGCACCGCACATCCGGCAGACGACGTGGTGGTGGTTGTCTCCCACCCGCGCCTCGTAGCGGGCCACGGAGCCGAGCGGCTGGATCCGACGGAGCAGACCCGCATTGGTCAACGCCCGCAGCACGTCGTACACAGCCTGGTGAGAGACATCGGGGAGGGTCTTGCGTACGGCGTTGATGATCGAGTCCGTGTCGGCATGGGGGAGGTCGTGCACCGCGGACAGCACCGCGAGACGCGGACGTGTGACGCGCAGAGCAGCTCCGCGCAGCATGCGCTCGAAGTCCGCGGTCGTCGGCATGCCCAGCAGTCTGAACCATTTTCTTGAATGAATCAAGTATTGGAGAACTGCCATACTGCGGTGGGTGACGCGATCTCTCCGGGCGGCGACCCTTCTCCTCGGTGCCGTCGTTCTCATCGCCTCGCTGGTGGCGTGTGCGGGGAAGCCGGGCCTCACCGTGAGACCGGCGGGCGGATCGTCAGACCCTGCCACCGCGGCGCCGAGCACCACTCGGCATTCGGGCACGCCCTCACCAACGTCCACCCCAGCGCCGCGGCTGCGGGGGTTCACGCTCGTCGCCACCGGTGACGTGCTGCTGCACGAGAGGTTGTGGGCACAGGCACGCAGGGACGCGACCGGGAATGCCGAGATGAACTTCGCGCCCCAACTGGCGGCGATCAGACCGATCGTCGCCGATGCCGACGTGGCCATCTGCCATCTGGAGACCCCGCTCGCACCGAAGGGTGGCCCCTACAGCGGCTATCCGACCTTCTCCGTGCCACCGGAGATCGTGCCGGCGCTGGCCAGGACCGGGTACGACGCGTGCACCACGGCGTCCAACCACACGTTCGATCAGGGCGTGGACGGAATCCGTCGGACCTTGCGGGCGCTGGATGCGGCCGGCCTGGCCCACGCGGGCTCGGCGCGTACGCCAGCCGAGGCGGCGAGACCGACGCTGATCGAGGTGAAGACACCGGGTGGCGTCGTCACCGTCGGCTTGTTGTCGTACACCTTCGGCTTCAACGGGATCCCATACCCCAACGGGGACACCTGGCGGGCCAACGAGATCGACGAGAAGCGGATCCTCGCCGACGCGGCGGCGATCCGGGCGGCCGGCGCCGAGTTCGTGGTGGTGGCGCTTCACTGGGGGACCGAGTACAGCAACGAGCCGAACGCGGAGCAGCGCGAGCTGGCACCGCGCTTGATCGCGTCGCCAGACATCGACCTGTTGCTGGGGCACCACGCCCACGTCGTGCAACCGATGCAGTACGTCGACGGCGAGTGGATCGTCTACGGTATGGGCAACCTGATGGCTGCCCACCGGACGCCGGGGGAGAGGCAGAGCGAAGGGCTGCTGGTCCGGTTCACCATCAGGGAGGACCCGACGAGAGACGCCTTCGTGACGACCCGGGCGGAATTCCTGCCCTTGCTGCAGACCGACGTCTTTCCCGTCGGTGTGATCGACGTGCCGCGGGCGTTGGCCGGTGGTCCAGCCGGTACGGCCACGAAGGCGCGGCTGCGCCTGGCACTCGAGCGCACCACGAGGGTCGTCCAGAGCATGGGCGCTGCCAACCACGGGTTGCGGATGGTGCGACGCTGACCACGCAGCCGAGGGAATCCGGAAGCGTGACGTCCGGATCCACACGTAGGATGCGTGGGCGTTGCCCGAACGCCAAGGAGCGTAGCCGGGCAGAAAGGGGTCGCGACGGGCATGGAGCTCACGTTCACGTTCAGCGGTCGGATATGGGAGTGGCGCGGCCCTGCGCCGTACTACTTCGTCACCGTGCCGGAGGAGGAGAGCGCCGACCTGCAGGCCGTGTCCTCGGCGGTCACCTACGGCTGGGGGATGATCCCGGCGCAGCTGACGATCGGCAAGACGGAGTGGCAGACGTCGGTGTGGCCGAAGGATGGCGGTTATGTCGTTCCGTTGAAGGACGCCGTGCGCAAGGCCGAAGGACTGGGGCTTGGTGACCTCGTGACGGTTCGCCTGACTGTTGCGGAGCGGCTGTGAGCTAGGGCGCCTCACGAGTGCGGGGGATGGGTCGAAGCTTTCCGCGTACGAAGGCGAAGAGCCCGGATGCCAGCGCCATGCCGACGAGCACGAGCACTCCGCCGATGATCTGGGTGCCGGAAAGCTTCTCGCCGAGAAGGGTCATCCCCAAGAGTGCGGCAGTGAGCGGGTTGAGCAGGAGAAGCGAAGCCGAGATCTCCGCGGGAACGCGACGCACGCTCACCATCACGAGGGTCTGCCCCGCGACCATCACGAATCCCAGCCACAGCAGGGCGACGAGTGCGTCCGGCCGCCAGTCGTTCGGCAGGAGAGCGCTGCGATCGACCGCTGCCAACAGGCCGAGCAAGAGCACGGCCGTCATCACCGCAGCTGCCAGGGCGGCGTGCTCGGGCCGGATCTCGTACGCCGGTGACCATCGACGCCCCATGACGAGGTAGAACGCGTAGCTCGCCGCCGCGCCGAGCCCGGCCGCCAGCCCCACGACACTCGTGCCCGCCACGGAGAGCTGCGCGAGGAGCGCTGTGCCGACGAGTGCGCTGAGAAGCCCGACGACCGCACGACCGCGAAGCGGTTCGTTCAAAAGCACCGGTGCGATGGTCGCCGAGAAGATGGAGTAAAGGGCGACGACGAAACCCGTGATCGTCGATCCTACTTCTGAGACGGCGACGTTCATGCCGAGAACGAAGAGCGGACCACTGAGCCCGCCGAGCGCCAGGAGGCGCCACCGTCGCGCCCAGCCGGCCACCGGCCTGACGTGGCCGGCTGGAGCACTTCGCGAGCGGATCCGCTGAGCCAGGATGACCGCGGTCAACAAGACGGCGCCAACACCACCACGCCACATCGCTGCGGACGTAGGCGTGAACGACCGCAACTGAAAGGCGGTCGCGACGAACGCGCTGCCGAACAGCATGGCGGCGGATGCGGCCGCCCACGCTCCGATCCTCGTCTGACTGACGCCCTGCCTGCGTTGGCGATCCGGCGTCAACGTCTCGTCGACGCGGTGCCGGGTGTGGCGAGAAGGCTGCGTCGGACTCATCTACAGCACCCGACCCGCAAGCACACCGGTGATCTGGCCATCTGCGACAGCGAGCTGGCCGTTGACGTAGACAGCCGAGATGCCGCGCGGTTCGCGGGCGGGAGTTTCGTAGCTCGAGTCGGTCGCAATCCTTTCCGGATCGAAGACGACCAGGTCTGCTGCGAAAGACGTGCGGACGAGTCCGCGGCGCGCAAGACCCAGCCGCTCGGCCGGTCGCCCCGTCATCTTGGCGATCGCCTCCTCGAGGGAGAGGACGCGGTGGTCGCGAACGTAGTGACCGAGGACGCGAGGAGTCCAGCCCCAGCAGTTCGGATGGTGGGCGACCTCGCCTGGACCACCGTCCCGGATACCTCGCCATCCGTCCGAGCCGATCGTGAAGAGGGGGTGCGTCATGCAGTCGCGCACGTGTTGCTCGCTGAACAGACGCCCGTTGACGGTGACGCGCCCCATACCCTCACCTTCGTCTTCGAACAGGCGCAGCAACACGTCGTAGGGGTCGGTACCGAGCCGCTCACCGAGCACGTCCAGGCTCCAGCCGATCCATTCCGGATGCGCCGTGGAGTACGCGAGCGTCACCCGGTCCCAGGCGCCGGTCGAGGCGAACCGCCAGTACCGATCGTTGTCGTCGTGAATGCGCTGCCGCAGTTCAGGATCCGCGAGTCGCTTCAAGGTGGCTCGCGGACCACCCTCGAGAGCCCACGGAGGAAGGAACGCGGTGGCGAACCCCGGCCCGGTGTCGAAGGGAATCATGTCGGCGGCGACGTCGAGGCCGGCTCGGCGCGCTCTGTCCACCTGGTCGAGCACACGCTCGGCCGCGCCTGGCGCATGGCCGGGTTTCGCCATGAGATGCGAGAGCTGCAGCGTGACGGTCGTGTCACGACAGGCACGAAGGATCTCGTCGACCGCCTGCTCGTAGTGTTCGTCACGGTTGCGCAGATGGCAGCCCAGGAAGGCGTTTCGCCGTCCGACGGCCGACGCGAGTGCGGCGAGCTCGTGCAGGTTCGTGCATCGGCTCGGCGGGTACTCCAGACCGAACGACAGACCATGCGCCCCCTGGTCGAGGGCCTCCTCGACGAGCCGGACCATCGCCTGGACTTCCTCCTGGTTTGCGGGTCGGTCGTCGAATCCCATCACGGCACTTCGGATCGCGCAGTGGCCGACCAGGAAGTAGCAGTTGGTGCCCGTTCCTTCGCGGACGCGTTCGAGGTAGTCGGCCACGCTCTGCCAGTCCACGCGGACATGTGGTTGCCAGGTGAGCGAACGCTGGATCAGGCCGTCGGCATTGCGCTCGCTCATCGGTGCGTACGACTGGCCGCAGTTGCCGACGACCTCTGTCGTGACGCCTTGCCGCAAGGCCGACCGGCCGAGGCGCTCCTCGAGCATGGTGAAGTCGGAATGCGTGTGGATGTCGATGATTCCGGGAGCGACGACCTGGCCGGACACGTCGACGACCTGGTTGGCTGACACACCAGCATCCGTTCCGACGTACGCGATGGTGTCGCCGCGGATCCCGACATCCGCTCGGTACGCCGGTTGGCCGGAGCCGTCGACGACGGTGCCTCCGCGCAGCAGGACGTCGAGGTGCGCGGTCACGACGGATCTCCTCCGGCCGGTTGCGGCATCTCGAAGCGTGCCATCTCGCACAGCACCGCTGTGAGCTTCTCGACGATCATGTCGGCTGTGCGTTCCCCACGCTCTGGCGTGGACTTGCGTGGGTCGCCCATCACGCCGGTCGTCGAGATGTCCTGGGACAGCCAGGCGAACGTGACCGGGCCGCGAAGACTGAGATGCTCGACGCCTTCAGGCATCTTGGGCAGCTGCCCGAGCGACTCGATGCGATCGGTACGCACGAGCTCGGGCGCGAGGTGGAGCAGGAGCGAGGTCTCCCACTCGCCCGCATGCGTTCCCCAGGCCGCTTCCTCCTCGTCGTACTCCTCGTCGGGCAGACCCATGAGGAAGACGGTGAGCGGGAACACCATGAGCCCCGTCGCTTCCCGGACGTCTCGTGCGACGTGGCTCAGGACGCCGGGATTCCCGCCGTGGCTGTTGAGGAGGACGAGACGGCGGAACCCGCTCCGTGCGACACCGTCGGCTATCTCGTGGATGACGGCAGAGAGCGTCGTCGCCGACAGCGTGAAGGTGCCGGGGAATGCGCGATGCTCGTTGCTCTTGCCGTAGACGAGGGGTGGCAGGACCCACAGATGTGCGTCCTGTGGTGCTCGCTCGAGGGCTCGGGCGAGCAGCACCTGCCCGATCAGCGTGTCGCTTGCCACCGGAAGGTGAGGGCCGTGCTGCTCGATGGAGGCGACGGGAAGGATCACCGCCGCATGGGTCTTGGGCAGCTGCGCGATGTCGGACGAGGTGAGGTACGGCAGGTACCGTTCAGCAGGAATCGGACCGTGGAGGTTCATGCCTTCTCCCATCGCGCACGTCACTCCATCGGCCAGAGACTGCGCACCTCGAGCCCGGTGCGCTCGTACAAGCTCCTGGAGTCCTTCGCGGCGTCCCGCAGCACCTGCTCCTCGTCGATGTGCAGCAGCTCGCGCCCTTCCATGACGATCTTCCCGTCGATGACGACGGTGTCCACGTCCGCGCCAGAAGCCGAGTAGACGAGGTTGGACACGGGGTACTCGGCGGGTGTCCAGTGCGGCCCGTCGGTGCGGATCACGAGGAAGTCCGCTCGCTTGCCTACCTCGATGGAACCGATCAGGTGGTCCATGGAGAGCGCACGCGCGCCGCCGATGGTTGCCATCTCGAGCACGGCCTCGGCCGGCACGACGGTGGGGTCGTGGTGGCGGAGCTTCTGCAAATAGGCGACCCACTTGAAGTCACGGAAGAGGTCGGCGCCATTGTTGGCGGCGTTGGCGTCGGTCCCGAGCGCGACGTTGACGCCTGCGTCGAGCAGCTCACGGACAGGCGTGACACCGCTTCCCATCTTCGCCGGCCCTGTGGGGCAGGTCACGACGCTGGTGCCAGTGCCGGCCAGGTAGGGAATCTCCTCTGGCGGAAGCCCACTGCAGTGCGCCAGGACGACGTCGGGCCCCAACAAGCCGACCCGTTGGAGATACTCACCGGGCGTGGCCTGGAAGTTCCGTCGCAGGTACGCCACCTCTCGGTCGGTCATCGCGTAGTGGTGGGCGATGCCCAGGCCGTTCCCGCGTGCGGTCTGGACGACCTCCCGGAGCAGAGGTTCCGGACATCCTCCGGTCGACCGTGGACCCAGCCAGATCTTGATCTGCTCGGAGTCCTTCCAGTGTTCGGCGACGCTGACCGCGTCCTGCATCGCGACGTCCGGCGGCTCGCGCAGCCCTTCATTGAGCGGCGCCTCGTCGAGATAGCCGCCACCGTCACCAACCGCGCGGGGCAGGACGGCTCGGATCCCGGTCTCGGCGATGGCTTCGGCAAGCTCTCCCAGAGCATGCCGGCCGAGCACGAGGGTCTCGAGGAACGTCGTCGTCCCCGCTTTGAGCATCTCGACGATCGCGAGTCGAGCCGCCACCTTGGCGTCGTCTGGCGTGAAGACACCTTCGAGCACGAAGATTCGCGACGACATCCACTGGTGCAGCGGGAGCTCGTCTGCCGCTCCGCGGAGCAGTGCCTGAGGCAGATGGACGTGGCCGTCGACAAGCCCCGGCATCACGAGCCAGCCCTTGAGGTCCTTGACCGGCTCGTCGGGATACTGAGCCCGCACGGTCGAGCGGTCGCCAACGGCCGCAATTGTGGAGCCGACAACCGCGATCGCGCCGTTTCGCAGAATACGCCGGCGCGGATCCATTGTGACGACCACACAATTATCAAAGAGCACGATGTTTATCTTATTTTCGATAATCCGATGACGCAATGCTTCACCGGTTGCGTGGTGGCCTGTACGGGTGTCCATTCATTGGACACGTTGCTGCAGACCGTGATGAGGTCGGAACGTTGTGAAGTGTTGCGAACTCGAGTGGAAACTAGCGCCGTCTGGGTCGCTGTTTTTGCTTCTCGGCGACGTACCGCTCGAGCGGTGCCAGGTGGTTGTTGACCGCCTTCTCGATGATGTCCATGTCCCTGGTGAGCAAGGCGTCGAGCGTCTCTCGGTGCAGAGCGACAACTGTGTCGCGATCTTCGAGTCGTGCGAAGTAGTCGCTGAAACAGATGACGAGCTGCTCGAGGATCTGGTGTTGGTAGCCGGCAAGCGCCTCGCTTCGAGCTGCCCTTCCGATGAGGTAGTGGAAGCGATGGTCGTAGTGCGCCCAGATGTGTTTCGGCACCCTTTTCCGCGACCCGATTCGCTTCATCTGCTCGAGAGCGTCCTCGAGCAGCTCGAAGTCCTGTGGTGTCGCCCGCTGGCCGGCCAGCCGGGCCAACTCGAGCTCGATGGGGCGACGAGCTTCGAGGAGCTCGACCGGAGTGAGGTTCCAGCGATTCACGGTCAAGCCAAGGATTTCGATCGGGATGATGTCGCTCACGACGATCACCCCGCCGGTGGAGCCACGGCGGGTCTCGATCACCTTCGCCTTGGACAAGACCTTCAGTGCCTCGCCGACGGTGGGCTTGCTCACGCCCATGCTCTGGGCGAGCTCGTCCAGGTGCGGAAGGCTGTCGCCAGGTGCGAAGTAGCCTGCGCGGATCGCGTGTGTGATCTGGTCGATGACCTCCTCGTGTGCTCGCGAGTTCATGACAGGGTGGAATCGGGCGCGTGGCCCTTCGGGACGCATCAGACCTCCCGCGGCCCTCCGGTTCGCTGGTCCGCGCCGAAGGGCGTGAATCGCCTACCTTGCTTCAGGTGCCGGGTCCCTGCCCGGTGCGACACCTCGACCGCCCGCGCCTGCGCTTCGCGTAGCAGCGAGTCCTCGTCCACCTTGGTGGACGAACCGTTCTCGATCACAATCTCGCCGCCCACGAGCACGGTGTCAACGTTGGCCTGGCTGGCGCCGTACACGAGGCTCGAGATGTGGTCGTGCACCGGCACCGCCTTTACGTGCCACGGATTGTGCAGGAACAGGTCGGCGCATCGTCCAACCTCCAGTGCGCCGAGATGCGTACCGAGGCCGAGCGCCTTGGCACCCCCGACGGTCGCGATGCGCAGGATGTCACGCGCGTTGAGAACTCGTGGGTCGCGCTCCCGGGCCTTCGCCAGCACGAGACCGAAGCGTAGCGCCTCGAACATGTCCTGAGTGTTGCCGCACGCGCCGCCATCGGTCGCCAAGCTCACGTTGATGCCGCGTTCGAGCATGCCGACCACTGGAGCGATACCGTTGCCCAGGTAGCAGTTGCTCACCGGATTGTACGAGACGTGCATGCCGGTCCGCGCCATGACCTCCATCTCGGCTTCGTCCACCTGGACGCAGTGAGCGGCCACGACACGTGGGCTCAAGAATCCGATCTCCTCGCATGCGGCGAACGCGTTCTTTCCCCAACGCTCGATCGCGAGGTCACGTTCCTCGACGTACTCTCCCATGTGGATGGTGATCTGGCTGCCCTCTGCCTCGGCGTACTCGGCGATGGCGACGAGACCCTGGGTCGTCACTGTCCGCACCGTCCCGGGAGCAGGAAGCACACTCGGGACCGGCAACCCGCTCGGGAACTCCGAGGCCAGCTGCCGCATCTGGGCGAAGACTTCGCCGAGCGGCAGATACCATGGGTCGCGATTGCCGCTGTCCGGGTTGAGGTCACGGATCGCGCGACCGAGGAATCCGCGCAGACCGGAGTCCCGGAATGCACGCAGGACCGCCCGGTGGTGCTCCGGGTCGGGAAGCCCGAACATGAAGTCGAGCAGAGTCGTGCACCCGCTCTTCAGCGCTTCGACGCAGCCCAGCAAGGCCGCCGTGTAAACCTCGTCCGGCGTCATCTCCTCGCTCGTGCTGAGGATCACCGACTCGACCCACGGCAGCAGGTACATCTCGTCGCCCAGTCCCTTGACGAGGTTCTGGAACAGGTGGTTGTGCGTGTTGATCAAGCCAGGTACAGCCACCTTGCCGCCGGCGTCGAGCGTTCGGCGAGTCGAGAGGCTCGATGCGTCGCTGGTCGGACCGATCCAGGCGATCCGACCGTCGCGAATGCCGAGGGCACAGTCCTCCACCACGGAGTACTGGTCGCCATCGAGATCGTGGAACTCGCCCGTGCCGCCCAGGATGGCAGTGGTGTTCGTGATGAGGAGGTCCATCGCCTCGGTCGGGCTGGCCTGGTTGGGCGACTCGGTGGACTGGGGACGGGACAAAGGCATGGTCACCTCACCTCATCTCGCCGGCATCGTCCAGCGGGTGCCACGGCACGACCCGCTTCTCCACGAGGGTGACGAGCCAAAAGAGCAACAAGCTGCCAAGCGTGGCGAGCAGGATGCCCGCCCACACGTTGTCCGAGCGAAAGCGCACACTCTCGTTGATCACGTATTGGCCGAGCCCTTGGGTCGCGGTCAGCCATTCGGCGATCATCGCGCCAGGAATGACGACGCTCACTCCGACTCGGAGCCCGACGAAGACGAACGGTAGTGATGCTGGCAGGCGCAGCTTCCACAGCACCTGACGTCTCGATGCGGCGAGGACGTGCATGAGCTCCAGACCCTCGTCGCTCACCGAACGCAGGCCTCGAATCATGTTGACCATGATCGGGAAGAACGAGATGATCCCGGCCACCAGCAAGGCCGTGAAGGTGTTGCGGCCGACGATGAGTGCGATGATCGGTGTCACGGCGACGATGGGAATCGCCTGCAGCGCCATGACCCACGGCACGAGGCTCAGCTCGAACGTACGCGAACGCAGTACGGTGACCGACAGCAGGACCGCCACCAGGATCGCCAGACAGAAGCCGCCGAGCGCCTCCAGCAGCGTGGTCAGGAAGGCGGTGCCCAGCGTCGGGATCTCGTCGTACGCCGCTCGCGCGATCACCGACGGCGCAGGCAGGATGAACTCTCCCACGTCGAAGATCCGCACCGCAGCCTCCCAGACGACGATCGCCGAAACGGTGACCAGGAAGCTGATCCCCCTCGCGACCAGCTTCCTGGTCGACCGGGTCGATGTGTCACGGCGGCTGAGGGATGCGTTCGTGTCCACGGCTACGACTCCAGTCGGGGAGACCTGACCGACTCGTGCCAGGGAATGAGGAACTTCTCCGTGAGGCCGAAGAGTCCGTAGCCGCCCAGAGCAAGCAGCGTCGTCAAGATCATCGCCGTCCACAGAAGGTCGACCTGGTATTGGAACAAGGAGTAGAGGAGCACGACGCCGAGTCCTTGGTTGGCGCCGACCCACTCGCCGACCACTGCTCCGAAGACCGAGGCCGGAGCCCCGACCTTGAAGCCGTTGAGGATGTACGGAAGCGCAGACGGCACGCGAAGGTGCCACAACGTCTGCCATCGGCTGGCCGAGATGACACGGAAGAACTCCGCACGGTTGCGGTCGACCGAACGCAGTCCTCGGATGGTGTTGACGAGCACACCGAAGAACACCGCGAGAGCGCTGAGCGCGATCCGCGGCCTGGTGCCTGCCCCCAGCCAGAGCACCACGATGGGTGCCACGACGATGAGTGGCACCGCGTAGAGGGCGAGCCCCAGGCGGAGAATGAACCGCTCGACCGACGGATGGCTGAGCGAAACAAGTGCGAGGACCATCGCAACCGCGCAGCCGGAGAGGAAGCCGAGGAGGGCAACCGACCCGGTGCTCGCCACTGCGGTCCCCAGAGAGTCCGACCGGTCGATCAGGACTTGCGCGATCTGCGAGGGGGCCGGAAGGAAATCCAGCAGGGGCGCGCCAACGAACTGCCAGCCGAGAAGTGCGCCGACGGTGATCACGCCGGCGCGTACCAGCGCTGCGCGCTCGTTACTCATGGGCGACCTCGTAGCTGCCCGCGGTGAGCTGCAGGGCGTCGCTGATCCGTGTCTCGAGCTCGAAGAACCGTGGCTCGCGATACATCTCGACGTGGCGGGGTCGGGGGAGGTCGATCCGGATGTCGTCGGTGATCGTGCCTGGACGTGGCGACATCACAAGCACCCGATCAGACAGGAAGACGGCTTCGGACAGGCTGTGCGTGATCAGCAGAGCCGACGTCTGCGACTGCGTCCAGATCCGCAGGAGCTCGAGGTTCATCCGCTTTCGCGTGATCTCGTCGAGCGCACCGAACGGTTCGTCCAGCAGGAACAGAGTGGGCTCCAGCACAAGTGCGCGTGCGATGGCCACGCGCTGTCTCATGCCTCCGGACAGTTGGTGCGGGCTGGCGTGGAGGAAGTCGCCGAGTCCGACCAGGTGCAACAGATCCTCGGCGCGGCGACGCGTCGTGTGGTCTAGCCGGCCCGAGATCTCCAGAGGGAGCAGGACGTTGCCGAGCACGTCTCGCCAGGGGAGAAGGGCAGGGTCCTGGAACACCATCCCGAGCAGCCGGTTGAGGCGAGCCTCGCGAGGCGAGCGTCCGTTGACGAGGAGCTGGCCGCTCGTGGGTTGGTAGATGTCGGCGATGAGCTTCAGCATCGTGGACTTTCCGCACCCGGACGGCCCGATGAGGGAGACGAACTCGCCTGGTTCGAGCGTGAAGCTCACGTCCTGCACCGCGGTGAGTGGCTGCTTGCCAACGTTGAACGTCTTGGTCACCTGGTCTGCACGGATCACGTGCATGGCGGCATCCTCGAATCAGCGGTTCTGGTCGTGGCGGCTCACTCAGCTTCCAACAGCGAGGAGGCACCGCCCATGGCTTCCGCCTGGATCTCTGGGGTGAAGATCTCCTTGGCGGGAATTCGCCGTGGAATCGACTTGGCTTCCACCAAGAAGTCGATCATGGCTTGCCACCGCTGCTCCGTCATGTAGAAAAGGCCGTGCTCGTCGGTCTCAGGGCTTGTGACGTCGTCGACCTGGAACTTGCTCTCGAGCTTCTGCTGCTCGAGGTCGAGCTCGTCGGTGCCGTACTTCTCGACGGTGAGCTCGGCCGCCTCCTCCGGGTGAGCGACCACCCATTCCCAGCCCTTGATGGTGGCCCGCATGAACCGGACGAGCAGGTCGCGCTCGTTCTGCAGGGCCTCTTCCAGCACGAAGATCGGGGCGTCGTACGGATCGAACCCGAACTGGTCGTAGGTGATGTAGTTCATGTCGATGCCCTGCAGCTCCAGGGAGACGCCTTGGTCGGTCCGGAAGCCCTGGAAGAAGTCGACGTCGCCCTGGACGAGGGGAGAGGGGTCGAAGCCGGTCGGCACGAACTCCCAGTCCTTGGCGGGCAGGCCGGCCTTGGTCAGCAGGGCCTCGATGAGCGGCACCCCTTCGTTGGTCGTCCCGATCCGCTTGCCCACGAGGTCCTCTGGCTTCGTCCAGTTGTTCTCACCCAGCGACATGAAGACGGCCGGAGTCTTCTGGTAGAGGCATCCGATGATGACGAAGGGAATGTCCTGCTCGATCTTTCCCCGGATGATGCGGTCGGTGATGCCCTCGCCGATCGGCACTCCACCGCCAGCCACCACCTGCTGGACGTCGAGGTTCGGGCCGCCCGGGATCACGTTGAGGTCGATGCCTTCTTCGGCGAAGTATCCGTTCTCTATCCCGGCCCACCATCCGCCGAAGGCGACGGTCTTCAGCCAACGGATCTGGAAGTCGAGTTTTTGCGTTTCTCTCTCACTGCCTGAGCCACCACCAGAGTCCCGGGCACAGGCGGCGGGACCGAATGCCGTCACGGCGAGCAACGCGCCAGTGGCGTTACGAATGAACGTCCGACGGTTGACGCCGTCGTTCACGATGGTGAGCCGGTCGAGGCCCTTCGCTTCGCTCATCGTGGTTCCTCCGCGGAGCTCGCGGGCACTGCCTTGCGACCGTGGCCGCGCCCGAGGTCCTGCAGCGTATGGAGCCGGGATGGCGTAATTGAAGCACGAGATGAGCAAAAGTCAAGCTGATTGAACTTTAACGATTCCGCGACGATTTCACCCCGCGTGACCGGCCGGCCCAGGTGCCGCGACGAGGCGGTCGTTGGTAGCGGTCCGCTATTCGTCCATGACGACCTGCGTCGAGTCGGGCAGTGGCGGCGACGTCACGTCATCTTCGGTGATGCCGCCGTCACCATCTGCGGATCGTTCGCCTAACCCCTGCTTGTGTTTCAGGGCTGTTTCCAGCTGTACCTGGCTTGACACGGCGTGGCTGCAAAATCTTAAATATCAATTACTTTGATGAAAGGTGGTCGGTCGCGTTGCGGATCGACGGACAGACCGCGGTCCAGCGGATCGCCCGGCACCACGTGCACCACTTCGCCGCCAACTTCGAGCTGCTCGAGCGGTACTTTCCCGGGGTCTATCCACGCGTCTTCGTTTCCGGCCAAGGTGTGTACCTCGTCGACTCCGCCGGTCATCGAGTGCTGGACGCCGGGAACCACCTGGGTGCGAGCGTCGTCGGGCATTCACGTCCCGAGGTCGTGGAGGCGATTTCGAGCCAGGCCGCGACGCTCGAGTTCAGCTCGCTCGAGGCCGGCGCATCCCATGAGCGGGTCAGCGGGCTCGCGGCGCGGCTTGCGCACGTCGTTCCGGTGGACGACCCGCTGTTCTTCTTCACGTGCTCGGGCAGCGAGGCGAACGAAGTGGCGATCAAGCTGGCCCGAGAGTTCCACCGGCGTCGCGGGCACACGGGTCGGTTCAAGGTACTGAGCCGCTACGGCTCCTATCACGGCTCGTCGTACGCCGCGATGTCGGCGACCGCGATTTCCGGCTTCCGCGAGCCGTTCCAGCCGCTGGTTCCCGGATTCGTCGCGTTGCCCCAGCCGTTCCCAGGGGAGTGCGGCTTCTGCTCCATGGGAGACGTGTGCACGCGCGCATGCATCGACGCGACCGTCGCGACGATCGAGCGTGAGTCGCCGCAGACCATCGCGGCGATCGTGGCCGAGCCCATCCCCATTCCGGGTGGAGTGAAGATTCCGCCGTACGACTACTGGACGACCTTGCGCCAGGTGTGCGACGAGTACGGAATCCTGTTGATCGCCGACGAGGTGGTCTGCGGTTTCGGGCGTACCGGCGTGATGTTCGGCGTCGAGCACTGGGGCGTCCGGCCGGACCTCGTGACCATGGCGAAGAGTCTCACCGGCGGCTACATCCCGATGGGTGCGACTGCCGTGGCTGGCTCGGTCGCCGAGGCGTTTCGCGACGAGCCGCTCGTCCATGTCAACACCTACGCCGGACACGAGCTCGGCTGCGCTGCGGCCTGCGCCGTCCTGGACATCATCGAGAACGAAGACCTGGTCGGCAAAGCGGCGGGGTTCGAGAACCTCCTACGAGACGGTCTCGGTCAGGCAGCCGCCCGGGTGCCGTGGACCTCCCGGGTCCAGGCGCGCGGACTGCTCGGCAGCATCGAGCTCGTCGTACCCCCGGGATTGGACGCCGAGGAGGTGCGGGCGCGCATCTGGCATTCCTGCTATGAGGCCGGCGTGGTCGTCCGCGCCACGCGAGCCGCGCAGATCGTCACGCTGCTGTTCTACCCACCGTTGACGATCACGCAGACCGAGCTGTCCGCGGGACTTGACGGGGTCGCGAGGGCGATGGATGAGGTCGCTGCGAGTGTGTGAAAGGAGGCCGTCCATGATGCCATCTTCCGTGCCGTCCGCGCCTCGATCCGGGCCTTCGTCCGGGCACGCTCGCACGAATCCGCCCTCGGTACCGGACAAGCTCTACATCGACGGCGAGTGGCAGGCACCCGTCGCCGAGGCGACGTTCGGGTCGGTGGACCCCTATACGGGGAAGGAGTGGGTGCGGCTTCCGAAGGGGAGTGAAGCGGACGTGCAGCGTGCGGTCGCCGCAGCCGACCGTGCGATGCACGGGTCGTGGAGACGGACGTCGGGCAGGGACCGACGGAAGCTGCTGCTGCGCATCGCCGAGGAGCTGGAGCGACGAGCTGGCGAGCTGGCCGTCATCGAGACCCTCGACAACGGCAAGCTGCTCCGCGAAACTGCAGGTCAGATGGCCGGTCTGCCCGACTGGTACGAGTACTACGCAGGGCTTGCGGACAAGATCCGCGGTTCCACCGTGCCGCTGTCGAAGCCCGGCTACTTCGGCTTCACCACCCGCGAACCGGTCGGTGTCTGTGCGGCGATCACGGCCTGGAACTCCCCGTTGCTGCTCATGACCTGGAAGCTCGCGCCGGCGCTCGCGGCGGGATGCACGGTCGTCGTCAAACCATCCGAGTACGCGAGCGCGTCGACGCTGGCGTTCGCCCGGGTGCTGGAGGAGGCGGGAGTCCCTCCGGGCGTGGTCAACATCGTCACAGGCGGCCCCGGGGTCGGCGCGGCGCTGGTCAGCCACCCAGCGGTGCGCAAGGTCGCGTTCACCGGCTCGCTCGAGGTCGGGGCGGACGTCGGGCGGGCCGCCGCGGAGAGCATCAAGCGTGTCACGCTCGAGCTCGGCGGGAAGTCGCCCAACATCATCTTCGACGATGCCCGGATCGACAGCGCGTTGAGCGGTGCCGTGGCCGGCATCTTCGCTGCGACTGGGCAGACCTGTGCCGCCGGGTCTCGCCTGCTTGTCCAGAAGGGCTTGTACGACTCCGTCACCGAGGCGATCGCCTCGCGGGCGAGCCGGCTTCGACTCGGAGATCCGCTTGACAGCTCGACGGAGATGGGTCCGCTCGCCTACGAAGCGCATCGGGACCGGGTGGAGCTCGACATCGCGACCGCGGTCTCGCAAGGTGCAGCGGTCGTAAGCGGTGGGCAGCGGCCCGGCGGACCGCTGGACCAGGGATTCTTCCTCGAGCCGACCGTGCTCGGCAACGTGCGCAGCGACATGCGAATTGCCCAGGAGGAAGTCTTCGGCCCCGTCCTTGCCGTGCTGCCCTTCGAGACCGAAGAGGAGGCGATCCAGATCGCCAACCAGTCCAAGTACGGCCTCGCTGCGGGGGTCTGGACCCAGAACGTCGGGCGGGCTCACCGAGTGGCGAAGGCCTTGCGGGCCGGGACGGTGTGGATCAACGACTACCGCACGGTGGGCTACGAGATGCCGTACGGAGGGATGGCCCAAAGCGGCATCGGACGAGAGAACGGTATCGAGGGCCTTGATGCGTACCTTGAAGACAAGGCCGTCTGGCTCAACGTCGCCGATCAGAGCCGTGACCCCTTCACACTGGGGTGACAGGGTGTGCCGGGCATCGCCCGCTGACCGACGCTCGTGAGGAGTAGAGAGTTCATGAGAATCCGAGAGATCCGAGAGAAGACGATCTCGCTGGGCTCCAACATCCGCAACGCGTACGTCGACTTCTCGACGATGACCGCATCGCTCGTCGCGATCGAGACCGATGTGATCCGGAACGGGCGTCCGGTCACGGGGTACGGATTCTCCTCGCCCGGCCGTTACGCGCAAGGCGAGATCATCCGCGACCGAGCGATCCGCCGCATCATGGAGGCGGACATCACGGAGCTGCTCGATCCGGACACCGGAATGCTGGATCCGGTTCGGGCCAATGCCGTGATGCGCAGGGGAGAGAAGCCTGGCGGTCACGGCGACCGCAGCGTCGCGATCGGTGCCGTCGACGTCGCGATGTGGGATCTTGCCGCGAAGCTGCGTGAGCTGCCACTCGCCCAGTTGTACGCCGAGCGCTTCGGCACCGGGAAACCACGGGAGTCGGTCTGGGTCTACGCCGCGGGCGGGTACTACTCCGACGGCGGATCACCCGAGTCGCTCGCCAGCGAGCTCAAGTCGTACGTCGACCAGGGATTCGTCCACGTGAAGATGAAGATCGGCGGTCTGCCGCTGGAAGCCGATGCCGAGCGGGTGCAGGCAGGCCTCACCGCCGTCGACGGCGACGGTTCTCGCCTTGCGGTGGACGCGAACGGTCGGTTCGACTTCGACACCGCCATGGCCTACGCCCACATGCTCGAGCCATTCGGCTTGCTGTGGTACGAGGAGCCGGGTGATCCGCTGGACTACGCATTGAACGCTCAGCTCGCCCAGGTGTACCCGCATGCGCTCGCCACGGGGGAGAACCTCTTCTCCGTCCAGGACACGCGCAACCTGCTCCGCTACGGCGGCCTGCGTCCTGAGCGTGACTACCTCCAGATGGACCCGGCGTTGAGCTATGGACCTACGGAGTTCATCCGTATGGTCGAAGACGCCGAGCGCGCCGGCTGGAGCCGGGAGCGCTTCATTCCGCACGGTGGCCACCAGCTCAACCTCGCGCTCGCCGCAGGTCTTGGGCTCGGCGGGACCGAGTGCTATCCCGGCGTGTTCAAGCCCATCGGTGGCTTCCTCGACTCCACACCGGTCGAGGACGGTCGGGTCCGCATGGCCGACTACCCGGGCATCGGTGTGGAGGAGAAGAGCGACCTCTGGGAGCACCTGCGGACGGTCTAACCGGCCTCGCTGGCTGGGCGATGTCCGGGAGCGAGGAGCGACGGCGGTGGGTTGGTCAGCGCAGCCGCTGCGTCGCCGACCGGCAGGTCGACCAAGGCGACACAGCCGGAGTCAGCGCATTCGCAGTCGAAGGTGCGGATGATCGTGCTGGGATCGCCAGACAGGAACCCTCGCTCGAGCCCGGTAAGGGAGTGGCTCACGAGGATCTGGTTGGCGTAACGCAGCAAGTGCTGCCGCTCCCGCACGGTCTGCGCCCGCGGACCCGCGGTGAGCCGGTCGGCGAAGTGACTCTCGACCGCGGTCAGTGTCTCGCTCACCGTCTGGTTGTCGACGACGATCGTGGCCGTGTCCGGTGCGGCATCGAGCTGACCCCGGATCAACTGCCAACCCCACAGGTACCCGTGGTGCACGCGGTCCGGATGGCGTCGTTCCAGCCTGGCGAGCTGCTCTTCTCGCGAGGGCATGAGCCACACCGCGTTGTCCATCGGTGTCACCAGGTCCGGACTCACGAGAGCGATGCGTGATCAGCAACGTGATGGCGCCACGCTGTCGGCTGGCCTCTGCGACGTAGCGCTCGAAGAGTTGGTGTTCTGCCTGCGCGTCGAGTGCTGCAGTGGGTTCGTCGAGGACGAGGAGGAGCGGCTCGGTGCGCATCATGCCGCGGGCGATCGTGAGGCGTTGCCATTGCCCGCCGGAAAGCCCGACACCTGCGGGCCACGAGCTGCCGAGTTGCGTCGCAAGCCCCTGAGGTAGTGCCTGCGACAGCCCTTCACTTCCTGCCGCGCGCAACGCGCGTCTTGCGGCCGCTTCGCTGTCGACGTACCTGAGATCACCGACACCGATGGAATGCTGGGCCGTGAGCTCCAGCTTCACGTAGTCCTGAAACGCTCCCGAGACGTGAGCTCTCCAGCTCGCGACGTCGAGGTCCGCAAGGTCGACACCGTCGAGCAGGATGCGTCCGTCGTTGGTGCGTACATGCCGGTGATGAGCGCCACCAGTGTGGATTTCCCGGCACCGTTCTCTCCGACGATCGCGATGACGGATCCGGCTGGCAGGTGGAGGGTGGCATCTCGTAGCGCGGGCGTGTCGGTGCCGGGATAGGTGAAGCTCACCTGCTCCAGGCGAATCCCGTCGCGCAGCCGTGTCGGTGGTTCGGCCGTGCCACGCTGCTCCTGGCGCATACGTCGTTCGTACTCCCGCAACCACAGGAAGCTTTCCGTGGTGCGCGCGATCCGACCGAAGCCCGTGATGGCCCAGTGCACCATGTGGGCGGCACGCTGGAGTCGCCCGACCAGCATCACGGCGATGACGAGGCGCCGACCGGGACGGTCCGCTCGAGCGCATCGGCAACCATCCAGGCAAGGACTGCCGAGGCGATGAGGAAGAAGAAGGCGGCGCAGGCGGCTTCGAGGAGGTTGGCCCGGACGGCGGCCTCGAGCCCTGGGCGCCGCCAGTTGGTCACTGCCGCCGCCAGCTCGCTCCGCATGATGTCGCGGGCACCGAACACTCGGAGCTCGGCACCGGCAGTGGGGGAGGTGGCAAGCTCCACCAGGCGGCGTACCAGTCGTCCAGGCTCGGCCGCCGATCGCTCAGCCGCCGCCTGCCAACGTGTCCTGCAGACCGGCGGTGAAGTCCCACTCGCGAGTCGCGTTGATGACGGCATCCATGCGTCCAACGACGCGGGGGTCTTCCAGATGGCCGATTCCGTGCGGTACCGTACTGGCATCCATCACCATGTCGTAGAACCGTCGCAGGAAGCGTGTCGAGATGATGCGCGACAGCAGCGACGTCGCCGAACCCACCACGGGAGCCGTCACCAGCGTGACTGCCGTGAGGAACAACCACAGCCAGACCTGGTTGCCCGCCTGCGTGGTGGATTCGCTCAGTGTATGCCGCAGCGCCCCGATCAGCTGGCCAGTCGCGATGACGCCCACCGTCATGACCGCCGCCGAGCACGCCGTCAAGCCGAGGGCAGCCACCGTGTGGGCAGGCGCCGACGCCCACAGCAGGCGGCAAGAGGCGAGCTGCCGAAGGAACGCCACTCGGATCGCCGCGCCGCCCAGGTGCATGACGGAAAGCTAACCGGGCCAGCTGACCGGGAGCCAGCGTTCATCCGCTCACGTGAGGTCGCGGCGCCACAGGAACGCGCCGGCCACGATGCTGAACAGCGCCAGGTATCCGACCACGACGGCAATGGACTGGCCCTGGCTGGACAGCTCCGCGACTCCAGGGGTTCCCTCGCGTCCGCCGAGCGTTGCGACCAGTGAGCCGGCGGCCGGCCCAGGCAACCACTCCTGGGCAGCGTCCACCCAGTCGAGCAGCGGAGCGGCGAGGGCCGTGATGAGGTTCTGCACGGCGAGCATCCAGACCAGTCCGATGCCGACGGGAAGGGCGACGCCCCGCATGACGATCGCCAGGGCCATCCCGAGCATCGCCCACATGAACGCGATCAGCCACCCGCCAGCCAGTGCCGCGAGGACATCCCGAACCGCAGGCCATGTCCACGTGGCATCTTCAATCGTGGCCACTGCGAAACTCGCGCCCGCCGTGACGGCGAGCAGGGCTACCAGCAGGACGAGAGCACCCAGAGCGAGCGTGCACACCTTGCCGGCGAACACGGCCATCCGCGACGGCTGCTGCACGAGCAGTGTCTTCCAGGTCTGCCAGGTGTACTCGCTGCCGGTGACCAGCACACCGAAGATCAGGGCGAGCGCTCCGACGAATACCGGAAGACCGTCGAGGGCCGAGCCGTGGAACGCTTCCGGAAGTAGGTCAGCCAGGACCCTCGTGCCCGGTGTGGCGTCGGATTCGCTGCGGTAGCCGGCGTACGGGACGACGTACGCGAAGGTCGTCGTCAACGCCACCGCAATGCCGAGGAGCAACCAGTTCGCGGGGCGGCGCACCTGCACCATCACCTCGGCTCGCATGTCACGCATCATCATGTCCTCCTTGCGTGAGCTCGAGAAACACGTCTTCCAGGTCGGGCTCTTGCCACCGCAGCTCGTGGACGGCGATTCCCGTTTCGACCAGCGCGCGGTTGATGCTCGCCGCACGGTCACGGCTCGCGGTGATCTCGAGGGCGGTGCTGTCGACACGTACGGCGTCGGCTCCGACGAGCTGCCGCACCTTCTCCTCGGCCCGCTTGATCGGCGACGCCGCCACGCGCAGACACCCGGCACCGCCGAGCTCGCTGATCGGCTTCTGAGCGACGAGCCGACCCCGGTTGATCACGCCGACCCGATCGCAGATCTGGCGTACCTCACCCAGCAGATGACTGCTGAGCAGGACCGTGCACCCGTTCGCCGCCAACCCGCGAAGCGTGTCGCGCATGTCCGCGATGCCGGAGGGATCGAGGCCGTTCGTGGGTTCGTCCAACACCAGCAGGTCGGGTCGCTTGAGCAAGGCTGCGGCGAGGCCGAGCCGTTGCTTCATCCCAAGCGAGTAGGTCGCATACCGATCTTTGGCGCGATCGGTGAGCCCCACGAGCTCGAGGACCTCGTGGACTCGCTTGCGTGGGACGTCACCGCGAACCGCGAGCGTGCGCAGGTTGTCATATCCGCTGAGGTACGGATAGAACGCCGGACCTTCGATGAGCGCCCCGACTCGCGCCAGATGATCGGCACGACCGGTACGTGGCGCAGTCGTCCCGAGGATCCGAATCGTGCCCGCCGTCGGTCGTACCAAGCCGAGCAACATCCGCAGTGTCGTGGTCTTTCCGGCGCCGTTCGGTCCGAGGAACCCGTAGACCTCACCAGCGCGGACCTCCATGTCGATGCGATCCACGGCGACGAGGTCGCCATAGGTTTTGGTCAGTCCGAACGTCTCCACTACCGCCGTCATCGCCGGCCTCCTTGTGTCGTACGTCGTGAGCGGATGCGGCCCCACGGCTTGACGACCGCGAGTGCCGTGGCCAGGCTGAGCGTGCTGAGCGACACGGCGGGTGGGAAGAACATCCTGGACACGCGGGCGGGATCCGGGTCGCCGGCAAGGAGCTCCTGGCCGTACGCCGCGACGTCGGCCATGCCCGGTTGCAAGAGGACCAGGATCAGCGTGCACAAGACGATGGTGAGCACCAGCTTGACCGCCACCCACCAGTAGCGCAGCAGGCCCCACGTCGTGCCAACGCCGAGCACAAGACCCGTGACGAGACACACGAGTCCAGCGGTGAACATCGGCCACACCACGAACGTCGCCAACGCCTGGTAGGCGAGGCTTCGTAGCGTGACGTCCGTGCCGAACCATCCCGTGAGCACCAGGACGGCGACGATCACGTCGATCCCGATCCAGGACCCCGCGGCGACGATGTGCACGACCAGCGTGGCCTTCCGCCAGCCCTTACCCAAGAAGGGCTTGCGCCTGGCCGGACGCCGTCCGGTAGGACGAGATCCGGTGATCTCGTAAGTAGTCATCGCGATCTCCTTTCGCAGGCACCAGCCTGGTCGAAACCACGAGACCGCGAATCCGCTCCGGAGCGGCTTTCCGACTACACCAGACGTCGTATCCGCTGGTTGTCGGCGTACGACGGGAAGGCGCTTACGTGACCGAGGCGCTGACGATCAGTGCATTGACGTGCCAGTGCTCGTCAGGGGTGCTGGAGAGCTCGAGGTCGATCTCGCGACCCGATGGTCCACCGTCGAGCGTGAAATGGATCCAGGCGAACTCGCCATGGCCGAGTGGGCTGCTCTCGGCGAGCAAGACACCCTCGGAGTGGACATATGTCGGTTGCGACGGTTGGGTGGCGTCGCCCACCAGGATGGAGACGTCGTGCGGACCGGCCGGTATCGCGAGCCGAAGCACGCGGGCTTCGGTGTCGTTCACGAAGTCCCGGCGAAGCGAGTCGAGAACTGCTCTGTCGCGTGACTGGGGTGGTGGACCGACCCATCCGTACCCGCGCTCCGCTGTCCAGGCGTCGGCAGGTGACAGCCGCTCGTAGCCGTCGAGCAACGGGCTCGAGTCCTGTCCGGCGTCGAGGGCGAGCACGACGGTATCGGCGTGAGGCACGGAGAGGACGTTGAGGACCTGCCGACCACCGCCGACCTGATGGCCCGAGGCCGACACCTCGACCTGCATGGTGGTGATCGCCGGGATGTCGTTCGGCACGACGGTGAGCTCGAGCTGGTCGCGTGCGCCTGCCGGAACCGTGGCGTTGGCAGGCTGGCTGGACCACCCGTCCGGCACGGTGGCCGTGGCGGTCACCGCGATGTCCTCCGATGCGGAGAGACTCGCCACGCCGATCGTCACCGTGTTGCCGCCTCCGCCGAACAGCGGCTCTGGCACCTGGATCTCGGTGACGACGATCGAGGGTGGCTCGGCGTTCGGATCCCGCAGGGCGAGTGCGTTGAGGTGCCAGTGCTGGCCGGGAACGCTGGACAGCTCGAGGTCCACGGTGCGTCCGGACGCGCCGCCATCGAGCGTGAAATGAATCCAGGTGTACGAACCACCAGTCATGAACTCGCTCTGGGCAAGGAGCTCGCCGTCCGCCCGGACAAAGGTCGGCCACAGATCCGCACCGGCATCGCCGATCAGCATGAAGACGTCGACCGTTCCGGCAGGGATCGCGATTCGCAGCGTGCGCGCTGTGGTGTCGTTCACGAAGTCGCGGCGGAGTGGGTCGGGTTGACCACGGTCGCGTGACTGCGGCGCACCACCAACCCATCCGTACCCGCGGTCGGCATCCCAGGCGTCGGAGGGGGAGAGCCTGCGGTAGGTCGGCATGAGCGGGCTGGTGGCGGACCCGGCGTCCAAGGCGAGGATGCAGTGGGGTCCGGCCGGGGCGGTGATGACGTCGACGAGCGGCCCGAGGAGCTCGAGGCCGCCGGCATCCGCTTCGACGTGCAGCGTGGTCGTCTCCGGTGTGACCGGTGGCCTGACCGGGATGGAGAGATCGGCGAACGCACGCGAGGCGAGGGTGACGCTGTCGGTACCGGTGCTCCACCCGTCCTTCGTCGTGATACCTACCGTGACCGGCCGCTCGGTCGCCGATGCGTTGCCGACCGAAAGCGACAGCGTGTTGTCCCAGCCACCGAGGAGCACGGTGTTGTCGGTCCGGCGGACCTGCACCCATTCGCGCCTCTCGTCGAGGATCCTGCCGCGATCGAAGTAGAAGGCCACGATCGAGTCCCGCCAGAGCGTGGCGTGCTCGACCTGCCGGTCGAAGCGTTCCAACGTCTCGGCGTACCGGCGTTGGTCGATCCGGTGGCGCAACGACCGCCACATCTGGCGGAGTCGATGCGCGTCGCGCAAACCGTCGAAGTGGCTGTCGTAGATGTGCTGGATGACGGTCGCCCCGGAGCGCAGGCGGTGGGAGTAGGGCACATGGTGCATGAAGAGCAGGAGCTCGTCGGGGCATGTGGCGAGTGACTCGTACAGCCTGGTCACCGGCGGATGGTAGAGGCCTGTGTAGCCATTGCCGGTTGCGATGGTGCGGTCGAAGCCGGTGCCTTCGTCGTCGGCCTGGTTCCAGCCCAGGTTGCTGTACGGCGCTGGGGTGAAGTGGTCGCCTGCGATCATGAACCCGACGCCCAGCGGTGAGGTGTAGGACTCGTAGATCTCCCACGACTCCAGCAACATCGTGGTGAAGAGCGCGACGACCTGCGGATGCGAGCCGAAGGTCATGCGTACCCACTCCTCGGCCACCTTTGCGGGCTCGAGCCCGGGGTTCCAGGCGAGCCTGCCGAAGCCGTGGGTGTTCGCAGCGGCGAGATGGTGCCGGGTCCAGTTGACGTCGGAACCGAAGTTCATGACACCTGCGACACCGCTGTGATGGTAACCGTAGGCGGATCCGTCCACGATCCTCGCGACGGTCGTACCCGGTCCCTTGGCGTGGGTGTCGAAGTCGTACACCTGCTTCCACATCGGGACGAGGTAGCACAGATGCGTGGACTGGCCGGTGTACTCCTGCGTGATCTGCAACTCCAGCATCGAGTTGGTGTTCGGCAATGCGCCGAAGAGCGGATGGACCGGCTCGCGCACCTGGAAGTCGATAGGACCGTTCTTGATCTGCACGACGACGTTGTCGTCGAACTCGCCGTCGAGTGGCGTGAACGTCTCGTAGGACTTGCGGTCCCAGGTCTTCGCATCGAAGTCGTGGACGAACGCCCGCCACATGACGATCCCGCCGTGTGGTTTCAGCGCCCAGGCGAGCAGGTTCGCACCGTCGGCGTGCGTACGGCCGTAGCTGAGCGGACCCGGCTGGCCCTCCGAATCCGCCTTCACGAGGAAGCCGCCGAAGTCAGGGACCAGCTCGTAGATCTCCTGTGCCTTGTCCCGCCACCACGCCTGCACGGCCGGCTCGAACGGGTCGGCCGTCGGCAGGCCGCCCAACGTGATGGGGCACGCGAAGTTGGCCGACAGGTAGAGGGTGATGCCCCAGGCGCGCAGCGCAGCCGCAAGACCCGTGAGGCGTTGGAGCATGTCGGTGGAGAGGAACGCGGAGTTGGCGTTGACGTTGTTGACCACCGTGCCGTTCATGCCGACCGACGCGAGTGCGCGCGCGTAGTCGATGTAGTGCGGAAGCACCTCCGGCAAGGAGTCCCAGTGGAAGATGGACGCGCCGGCATAGCCGCGTTCGACGGTTCGGTCGAGGTTGTCCCAATGGTTTGCCAGCCGCAGCTGGTTGACCGGCCGCTCGGTGACGTCGAGCTTGTCGAGGCGCTCGTGAGTCTGCACGAGCCGCAGCAGATGGAACGCCGCATAGAGGACGCCTCGCTCGCCGATGCTGGCGGCGACGATGGTGTCGTACGACCTGATCCGGCGACGCGTCAGGATGTAGCCGTCTGGCCCCAGTCGTTGCAGCTGTGACCGGTCGACGGCATCGGCGATGAGTCGCGAGGTGTCCGGGGTCCCGATGACCACCGCGCCATCCGCCGTCACGTTCTGCCGGCGCCGGACCGTGCGTCCGGTGAGCCCGGAAAGTCCGCGGCACAGCTCGTCGACGGCGGACTGCATCACGTCTCCCCGCTCCGGCGCGACGACGTACGCGAGCGCACGCCGGTACGCCGACAGCAGCTTCAGGTCGCTCACCAGGCGGTAGCGCAGCCACAGCTCGTGACCGTCCTCATCGGGCAGGCTGGTGGGCTGTCCGGCAAGCTCGCCCGCTGGTCCCGCCCATGCCGTGGCGGGCTGCGTGGTGCCGAGCAGGAAGCTGCCCGCTGCCAAGGAGCCAGCAGTGCCCAGCAGATGGCGACGGGAGAGGCGGTGGTGCATCTGGGAAACCTCCGTCCGCATGGCTGAGGTATGCGGTGGGCGTCAGGGGAGGACGCTTTGCCAAAACACTGCGAGAAACCGATTTCTCACGGTGAGAGTAGGAAGTGCGACTGGCGTGGTCAAGCGCCGACGACGGGCGCTGGATCGGATCGTGCTGGCCGTCCTCGGTCTGACCAGAACGAACGTGCGTAATGTGTTGATGGCCAGAACCAGCCACCGATGCGCAGCACGAGGCCGGTCGGGAGGATGATGGGCCCGCGAAAGGAGCCCGTCATGAGGAGGCTGCTTGCAGTCGCCGCCCCGCTCTGCGGCGCGGTGTTGATCGGATGCGTGGGCGCATCACCGGTTGCCGCTTCGCAGGCCGACAGCGACAACCACGTTGTCCGTACGTACGAGCCAAGCGATGCCATCATCGCCAACCCGGAGCGGGGCTTTTACCACCACACCGAGACCCACTACCGTGCCGACGGCTCGGGCTACACCCCGCTCGACGGCGAGCGGCTCGCGACCTGGCGCAAGGAGGAGAAGATCACGCAGATCCTGCGGGTCTTCTACCTGGAGAAGTTCGTCACCACCGACCGGATCGACCGGGCCTATCTCGACCTGTTGCGCGCGGACTTCGCGACGGCTCGGCAGGCTGGCGTGAAGGTGATCGTCCGGTTCGCCTACGCACAGCCTCGAGACTCGTGGCCGTACCAGCCGCCGTATGGCGACGCGCCGAAGGAGCGCGTCCTCGCGCACATCGCCCAGCTGACACCCGTGCTTCGGGAGAACGCGGATGTGATCGCGACCGTCCAGAGCGGGTTCATCGGCCTCTGGGGTGAGGGGTACTACACGGACTACTTTGTCGCCGACCCCTCTGACCCAGGCACCGTGACCGACGAGGACTGGGCCAACCGCCGGGACGTCTTCATGGCGTTGTTGAAGGCGCTGCCCAAGGACCGCACCATCCAGGTGCGTACCATGCTGATGAAGCAGAAGGCGCTGGGTCGGCCGAGTGGGCTTGACGGTGCATTGACCGAGGACGAGGCGTACGGGCACTCGCCGGCGGCCCGGATCGGGCACCACAACGACTGTTTCCTCGCAAGTCCTGACGACTTCGGCACGTTCCTGTCCGACCCGATCACGCTCGACCAGGAGTACCTCGGCCAGGAGACGCGTTTCGTCCCGATGGGTGGGGAGACCTGCAACGTCAATCCGCCGCGATCGGAATGGCCGACCGCCGAAGCGGAGATGGCGCGTTACCACTACAGCTACCTCAACATCGACTACAACCGTTCGGTGCTGGGGAGCTGGGGTGAGAACATCGAGGAGGCGAAGCGTCGGCTGGGCTACCGGCTGCGTCTCGTCGAGGGAGAGTTCACGGCCGGCGTACGACCGGGGAAGGCGTTCACGGTCTCGCTGCGTTTGCGCAACGATGGCTGGGCGGCGCCCTACAATCGGCGCGACGTCTTGCTGGTGCTCCAGGGTGACGCGAAGACGTATGTCGTACCGCTGCGCGAGGATCCACGACGCTGGGAGGCCGGGGAGACGGTCGACGTGTCAGCCAAGGTGTGCGCGGCACTGCCGCCGGGTGAGTACCGCCTGCTGCTGGACCTCGCCGCTCCCGAACCACGCTTGCGGTCTCACGTGCCGTTGCCTTATGCGCCGGACACGAGCTACCACGCCGCGTATGCCATCCAGCTCGCGAACGCAGGAGTCTGGGACGCTGCGATGGGGGCCAACGATCTTGGACACACGCTCGTGGTCGGCCCATCCCAACCGCAAACTGCTAACTGCAAGGGTGCAGTGATACCTCGACGATGACGAACTGACGAGTGCACCCCTTCGGCCGAGGTTTTGGTCAGGGCCTGCGGTGATAAGGCAGTGGTCGTCGACCGGACCACCGGTCTCAGGTGGCCATACGACCTTCACGATGCGTTCCAGCGGGAGAACGCCGTTCAAGGCTCGCTGCACTGAGGGACTGAACGATCGAGGCGAGATCGTCGAGGTAGCGCTGGTAGTCGCCATCGAGCGTCTAGTGTCAGTCGGGCGCCGGGCGCCGGGCGCCGTCAGGTGGATTGTCGTGTGGGCCGAGCGAAGGCTTCTTGCCAATCGGGTGACGTGAGGACGGGCAATGCCCATTCACACTCCGGCCCGCGAAGCTCCACAAGCTCAGTTCTCGCCGCCGGACCGAGAAAGGCCATGTGCTCGATGAAGCAGAGCGGCGCCCGTAGGATCGCGTACGGCAACGCGGCCCGCTCGGTCGAGCTGAGCGGCGCCGTCGATGCGCTGTCGTAGAGATCCACCAGCTCGGCGAGACGGGGGAGCCACTCCCGCCACCGCTCACGTCCGAAGTGTTCGTTGGCGTAGAAGAGCGTCACGGCAAGATCGTCGATCCTGGGCCGTTCCCCCATGAAGTCGAGATCGGTGATCAGGACCACCCTGTCGCCGGTGAAGTGGACGTTGTTCCCCCAGAAGTCTCCGTGCACGAGTTGTCGCGGACGTGCCGGGAACTGCTGCTCGACCGCGGAAAGGGCCGACGCCAGGCACGCTGCCACGTCGGCGAAGTACGACTCGCGGGTTGTGGGATCCCAGGAGCGGATCGCCCGCACTCCTGTCGCGGTGGCCTCCACCACCCGTGACGCCTCGACGTGGTTGGCGACAAGTGCCGTCCTCGCTGGAGGTGGCACGGGCATGGTCCGCAGATGATCGTGGAGGCTGGCGAGCGTCGGCATGCCGAGGCGCAGCCGGTGCCACGTGTCCATCTCGGCCTGCGACCAGACGAACTCCTCGACCTCGACGAGTCGGTCGCCGTAGCGGGTCCAGCGGCAACTGTCTCGGGTCGGCAGGAGCGGCGCGAACGGGAAGCCGCGGTGTGACAGGAAGTCGCGTACGAAATGCAGCGCGTTCAACCGTCCGGCCTGGACCCAGGGTCGGTGGACACGTACGACGAGAAGGCGATCATCGGCACGTACCCGCAGGTTGAGGCTGTAGCCGCCGCCAAGATCTACAGGATCGTCCAGGTCGGCAAAGCCGTACGCGCGGCGGACGAGCTCGAGGAGATCCGGAGAGTATGTGGCGCGCCGCGGCACGTCGGTCATGGACAGCCAAGCTAGCAGTGCCTGATGCCAGGCACGGCGAAACGGCGCGGCACCGACATCTGGTGATCTGCCACACTTGTATGCTAGCGTCTCGCCATGAACCGTGGGTTCGATCTCGAAGGTGCGTGGTCCCGGTCGAGCCGGCGCGACATCCTGCGGCTCGGAGCGACGCTGGCGGTGATCGGCGCGACACCGGGCGCATTGACGTCATGCAGCAGCAATCTGCTGTCCAGAAAGCCTGCGGGGAAGGAACAAGAGCGGTCGTCCGGTGCGCCGAAAGGAAAAGAGGCGCCGATGCTGGCGGCCAAGGTGCGCGCAGGTGAGCTTCCTCCGCTCGAACAACGGCTTCCGGAGAATCCGCTGGTGGTCGAGCCGGTCGACCGCATCGGCACCTATGGTGGCGAATGGCGGACCATGCTCGTCGGGCTGACCGACACCGCCTGGATCGGCGGAGCGATCGATCATGAGACCCTGCTGAGCTGGGATCGGGGGTTCACCGGCAAGGTCCTGCCGAACCTGGCAGAGGCCTTCGAGGCGAACGCCGAAGGCACGGTCTTCACGCTACGGCTCCGCGCAGGCGTGCGATGGTCGGACGGCGAGCCGTTCACGACCGAGGACATCCGCTTTGCGTACGAAGACGTCCTGAGCAACCGCGAGATCTCGCCGGTCCATCCAGACTGGCTGTGTGCCGGTGGAAAGGCGGGGAACACCCCTGCAACGTTGGAAATCTCCGACGAGCGGACGCTGCGATTCGTCTTTACAGAACCCAACGGGTTGTTCCTCCACTACCTCGTGCTGGGTGGCGATCTGCTGAAGTACCCCCGGCATTACCTTCAGCAGTTCCACAAGAAGTACGAGCCTGAGGTGGAGGCTCGAGCCAAGGACGACGGGTTCGCGACCTGGGTCGAGATGTTCCACAGCAAGGCCGAGAAGTGGCAGCAGGTCGGCGTCCCGGTGCTCACGCCGTGGATGACCGAGCGCCCGCTCGGCGAAGGATCCGGCAGCCGTTTTGTCGTGGTTCGCAATCCGTACTACTGGAAGGTCGATCCTGACGGCAGTCAGCTTCCCTATCTTGATCGCGTGGTCTTCGAGGTGGTCAGCAACCAGGAGGTCATGGTCCTGAAGATCACGAGCGGCGAGGTCGACATGCATGCTCGCCACGTGATGAGCCCGCGAAACAAGCCGATCTTCGCTCGCAGCCGGGAGCGGGGTGACTACCAGTTCCTCGACGTACGGACGACGGACTTCAACGAGATGGGGCTCTACCTCAACCTGACCCACCCGGATCCGGCGCTGCGTGAGGTGTTCCAGAACAAGCAGTTCCGCATCGCGTTGTCCCACGCGATCAATCGCGAGGAGCTGATCGACGCGGTGTTCCAACGGCAGGGGGAGCCGTGGCAGATCGGGCCACGTCCGGAGTCACCGTACTACGACGAGCAGCTGGCCAAGCAGTACACCGAGTACGATCCCGACCTCGCCAACCAGATGCTCGACGATGCCGGGTTCGATCGACGTGACGGCAACGGCATCAGGTTGCGGCGCGACGGCAAGCCGATCGCCTTCCAGATCGACGTCGGTATCCCGTCGCTCAACGAGGCCTGGGTACCCGCGACCGAGCTGGTACGAAAGTACTGGCGCGAGGTCGGGATCGACGCCCGGGTGAAGTCGGAGGATCGCACCCTCTTCTTCGAGCGGGTGTTCAACAACCAGCACGATGCCGCCGCCTATATCGGGGAGTTCGGTGACCGTGATGCCCCGCTGTGGCCGGACGCCTTCGTGCCGACCCGGATCTTCGCGTTGTACGGCGTCGGCTGGGGCCAGTGGTACTCCTCCGGTGGAGAGAACGGCATGGAGCCACCGCCCGAGGTTCGCCGCCAACTCGAGCTCTTCGACCGGGTCAAGGCCACGGTGGACGACGAAGAACGTGACGAGCTGTTCCGTCAGGTGATCGCAATCGCCCGTGAGCAGTTCTATGCGATCGGCACGTCACTGCCCGCCCACTACTACGGAATCGTGAAGAACAACTTCCACAACGTTCCACGCACGCTGCCCGGGACGATCCAGGAGCCGGTCGCGTTCGCCGCACCTGAGCAGTTCTTCACGACCGCGTAGCTGTCGGGTCGGGGAGAGTGCGACCAGCACGCGTTTGATCAGGTGTCATCTGCTGCTGTCCGCGCCATGATGGCGAGCGTGCCGTCCTGACCAGGTGGAGAGCCAGTTTCAGGCGTGCTTGCCGATTCCCCCGCTCGAGCCGACTTCGAAGCTGCAGGTCGCCTGCAGTGAGCCCATCGTGGGCTGGCGGCTCCCATTCCTCGACCAACGCCGTCCATATTCCTTCAGACCGTGGGCGATCCCAGGCTTCTCGGTCGACCGTTACCGCGACCTGCTCTGGCAGTTGCACCAGCACATCTTGACGAAGGGCAGCTTGGTCACGGCCGGCACGGCGATCCTCGTGCGAGCGACCAAGCCCGCTGGCGGTCCGGTAGGTGGACAGCCGGAGTTTCCGCCCCATGAGCGATGAGTTTCGGGCCGTCGCGGCGTCTAGCCAACGAGACCGCCCGCCTAGGCGGGCACGCTGTCGACCGTGGAGGAATGCACATGACTGCCGGTATCCAGCCCATCATCGTCACATCCGACCTGGACCGCCTCATGGCGTTCTACACCGGATTGCTCGGAGCGGAGGAGATCGTTCGCGTGCCCGGGCAGGACGGGTCGACCTTCTTCGTCAACCTCCGCGTCTCCGGCGGCGAGCTCGGCCTGGTGGCCGAGCCCGGCGTCGGGAACGGCCCGGGCGGTCGGATCCTGCTGAGCGTCGACGTCCCGGACGTCGACGCCCTGCTTTCCCGGGTGGAGCAGCTCGGCGGTCGAGTCAACGGCCCGGCCAACGACACGCCATGGGGCCAGCGAGTGGCCCACGTTCAAGATCCCGATGGGAACGCCCTGAACCTCACCCAGGCACTTACGTGAGCCTGCGGTAGTGCTTCGGCAGCCACCCCAGCATCGCTTCGATGCGGACCATTCCGGACTGCTCCAGCAGGGTCACAGGGTTGTCGCCTTCGAAGCGGTAGAGGCCGGTCTTGGAGTCGCGGAACCGCCTGTACGACTCGTCGGCGTACCACTTCATGGCGGCGCGGTAGGCAGGGTTGGGGTCGAACACCGACAGTTGGAGCAGGTTCGAGAAGAAGATGGCATGGAACCTCGCCGGCTGGTTGAAGTAGCGCTCGTCCTCGGCGAGGAAGTCGAGTGCCTTGACCGCGGTGTCCTTCGCATGGTCGAGGTAGGTGCGGTCACCGGTTGCCCGGTAGAGCAGGACGCCGGCACCGATCATGGTGCCCTGGTTGTACGACCACTGGGTCTTCTCGATGTTTCCGTCGAGGTCGACGTGGTCCCAGTAAAGGCCGTTGGGCGCCAGCATCCACGTCCGCACCCATTCGTACATCCGGATCGACCATTCGAGGTAGTACTCGTCCTTGGTCGCAAGATAAAGGTGCAAGCCGACCTCGGCACCTGGGGCGTTGGACACCGTGTTGCGGTCGTTGCTCCACGTGGCCTGTGTCCAGAAGACACCACCGGGGCAGGGGTGGGTGGGATCGGTGTCCCAACCGAACACCACGAGGTCGAAGATCTCGGCGGCGCGGCGCAGGGCGGCCTGGTCGCCACCGGGCGTCATGTAGTGACGCTGGATGAGGCCGAGTGCGATCCACTCGTTGTCGTCGTAGAACTTGTCGCCACCGTGTCCGGCCGGCGGACGCAGGTAGGAGTCGTATCCGGGTGGATCGGTCTCGAAGTTCCAGTACGCCTCGAGCGCGGTGTAGCGATCGGCGACGTCGTCGACGTACCGGTGGCCGATGGCCGGCAGACCCGCCATGTCCTGGGTAGCGATCATCGCCTGGGAGAAGGGCCAGACGTACGACCAGGGGTTGCCGCCGGTGCGGGGGTACTCCTCGAGATAGAACGACGTCTGCGGGTCGTAGAAGTAGCGCTGGAGCGCGGCGTAGCTGTGCCGCGCTCGTCGTGAGTACTTCGCCAGCTCTGCAGGAAGCGCTGGTTCGGCATGGGCGACCGACGCGGATCCCAGTGCTGCCGCGGTGGCCAAACCGCCTACCAAGATGCCACGCCGGGTCAGTCGTTCGAACCGCTGCGTCACGTGATCCTCCTGATGAAGCCTCGGGGTCCCCGTGAGCCGCTTGATCGATGCCTCGCGCGTTTGTGAGTGATGGCGTCACCGACCACTCGGACCTCCTCAGGCCACAAGGTCCTTCCGGCCGAGAACGCCATCACCCACCGGCGTGGCTTCCGACACATAAGGTGCTCCTCGGTATACCAACATGTCAATGAGATGACATGTCCGGAATCGGGCACCTCAGGAGGGCCGCACCCAATGGCCAGGTTCACGGTGTCTGTCCCGGTGCACTACGTGCCAGAACGTGTCATCCGCCCGAGAGGCCTCTTGCCCCTGGTCGACGAAGAAATCGAAATCGATGGGTGGTGTCACGCGGCCCACAGGTTGGTATGCTCGGAGCCTCGAATGGTTTCGAAATGGTATAGGCGTCATCCGCGCGGGAGAGTTGGTGCACGATCCATTCCTGTACGAGCGGGTGTACAGCTACGTCCTGCATCAAATCCGCACCGAGCAGCTCGGGCCCGGTGATCGGGTTCCATCCGAAAAGGAGCTGGCCGAGCAATTCGGGGTCAGCCGCATCACCTCCAAGCGGGCATTGCGAATGCTCGCCGACGCCGGGATCGTCGATCGCAGACGTGGCCAGGGCTCGTTCGTGACGCGCGACGCGCGACGCCTCGAATCCATTCGGCAAACTCCCGACCGGAGATACGAACGGTCGCAGCGCACCGGCTGTCTCGCTCTCGTACTTCCTGACGCGACCGAGGTCTACGGTCTCGAGCTCTTCTGCGCGATCGAGGAACGGTGTGCCGAGCTCGGCTATCACCTCGTGATCCGTCGAACCAAGGACAGCCAGCAGGTCGAGGAGCAGGCGATCGAAAGCCTGGTCGGTGGTGGCGTCGTCGACGGGCTGATCGTGTTCCCCGTCCACGGGGAGTTCTACAACGCCAGCCTGGTGCGCCTCGTGCTCGACCATTCCCCACTGGTGCTGGTCGACCGGTACCTCCCCGGCCTGCCCGCATGCTCGGTCTGCACGGACAATCTCGGGGCAGCCCGCGCGCTCACGTCGTACATCCTCGACAAAGGACACGACCAGATCGCGTTCCTCTCGCCACCGGCGGAGAACACCACAAGCATCGAGGAACGCATGCAGGGATATCGGGAGGTCCTTCGAGAGCGCGGCTATCCACGAGAGGCCGAGCGCTGCTTCACGGAGTTCCGGAGCACACTACCGAGTGCCCGATCTCGCGAGACCGATACGGACAAGCAGGCGCTCGGTGAGTTCCTGCAGTCTGCATCGAAGGTGACCGGCTTCGTGGCATGCGAGTACAACATCGCCGTCCTGCTGGTGGAGGTGCTGCGCGAAGCTGGTACGTGGGATCCCAACCGATACCTCATCACCTGCTTCGATTCGCCAGGGCCGCAGCGTGGTGGGTGCCCATTCGTCTACATCAAGCAGGACGAACGCGAGATGGGCCGGCGCGCCGTCGATCTCCTCATCGCCCAGCTTTCCGGTGACGAGGTGCCGCACCGCTCGATCCTCCCGTTCACGCTCATCGAGCCACCCCAGAAAATGACCACGTTTGGTGCGTAACTCGCCTCTCAAAGAGGCCGACATCCCCTGGAAAGCTTGGAAAAGCCTGGGGGAGGACCACCCAAGTTCGAGAGGGAAGCGCCGGCTCGTCGAGAAGGAAGCGCCGGCTCGCGGAGGGGGAGCACCGCGTCACCGGGGCGGAAGTGGACGTACCCCGAGTCGCTGGCCAAGACGTACCCTGAGCCGGTGGCCAAGTGGGCAGTCCGCTTTCTGATCATCGGCCTTGCCGGGCTCGTCTTTGATCTGACCGTCGTGCTCGTCGCTCGCGCCTTCGACTTCGCCAGCCGCGGTGCGTTCACGACGCTCGCCGTTCTCGCCTTTCTCGGCGGGCTCGCCATTACCGTGGGTGTCGGAGGATTCTGTGTCACCGTCTCGCTATGGCTACGGCGCTGGGGGTATAGGCGCTTGACCCTTGCCCGACCCCGGGGCCGATGGGCGTCCAGAGCCGTCAGAGCCAGCGTGCCCGAAGGTCAGGACGCAGCCACGCAGCCGGGGACGAGATCGAGAGACCACCATCGACGGGAAGAACCACACCGGTGATGAACGATGCGCGCGGCGAGGCGAGGAACGCGACGGCTTCGGCGACCTCCATGGGTTGACCGACCCGCTGCAACGGGTAGCCCTCGGCGACGCGCTCGAGGTGCGTGTGGCCGATCATCCCGGGCGCGACGGCATTGACCCGGATACCGGACGGTCCGTACTCCAACGCGAGCTGGCGGACCAGCCCTTCCACACCGGCCTTGGCCGCGGCGTACGCCGGGACTCCAGGTGCGGCGAGCGTGGCGTTCACGGAGCTCACGGCGACGATCGCCGAGCCAGGCCCAAGTCGCGGCAACGCCGCGCGAGCGATGTAGAACGCAGAGCCGAGCGTGGTGTCGATCGCATGACGCCACTGGGCGTCGGTCGTCTCGACCGCCGAGGCGACCGGCATGGCGGCGGCCGCGAGCACCACGACGTCCAACCGGTCGAGGGTGAGGTACGCCGACTCGACCACGTCGCTTGCCATCGCAGGGTTCGTACAGTCGGCGATCATCGTTTCGACGAAGGCCGGATCCTCGTGGGGCTCGAGAGCGACCCCGACCACCCGGCATCCGTCGGCGGCGAGTGCCCGGGCGATGGCGACACCGATGTCGGAGGACGAACCGACGACGAGGGCACCCCGGTATGTGTCGTCCCGGTCGGAGACAGTCTGGCTCGAGGTCATCCGGCAAGCTCCAAATCGTCCAGCAGCGTCATGAGGGACGCCCGGTCGGATGCGCTGAGCGGCACTGCCGGCGCCCGCACGGTCGCGTCGGCGATCAGCCCGCGGCGTACCAGGACTTCCTTGTGCACGGCCCACGCGATGCCTTGCTGCAGGCCGAACAGGATGAGCGGAAGCAGGCGGGCGAACGCGGCACGAGCCTCAGCCCGGCGCCCGGCTTGCCAGTCCGCCAAGACTGGCGCGAGGAGGTCGCTGAACTCGCAGGCCGGCATGGTGCCGACCGCGCCGCGTGCGTACTCCTCCAAGCAGAACTGCGCGTTCTGTCCACCGAGCACGCAGAACTCGTCGTCATCGCTGAGCGCGTCGACGACCGCGGCCACCTTGGGAGCGGTCGGCGGTGCCTCGATCTTGACCGACGTCACTCCGGGCAGCTTGCTCAGCTCGACGATGAGGGAGGGTGACATGCTGACGCCGGTGACGGCGGGGGCGTCCTGCACCATGACGTCGATGCCCACCGCGGCCGCGACGTCTCGATAGAACGCCATCAGCTGCTCAGGACCCGGCTTGACGAGGAACGGCGGCAAGACCATCAGCGCAGACGCACCCCCGGCCTCGGCGTAACGCGCCTGCTCGATGGCCGTGACCGTCGACGTCGCGTTGACTCCGGCCACGACGGGCACGCTGCCCGCCACCACGTCGGTGACCGCCGCCAAGATCTGCTCGCGCTCGCTCGTCGTCAGGGCGAACCCCTCGCTTGCCATGCCGAAGACTGCGACGCCATCGACTCCAGAGGCGAGCTGGAACTCCGTCAGGCGGCGCAAGCTGTCCAGGTCCAAGGACCCGTCGGCATGAAACGGCGTCGCGAGGATCGGCACGAGGCCGCTGATCGGTCGAGCCGGTTGGCTGCTGCCTCCCGGACGCAATCGGTCGGGTCGCGGCACGGTCAGGACTCCTTAGCGAGCGTACGAACGGCGTCTACGTCGACCTCGACGCCGAGCCCCGGCCCGTCGGGGAGCGGGAACCCATCCGGTCGAACGGTCAGGGGTGCACGCAGGATGCGGGCGCCCACCTCGGTCGAGGTCGGCTGGTACTCGAAGCCGGCCGAGGTCTCCAGCGCGGCGCACAGGTGTAGTCCAGCTGCCAGGGCAACCCCGAGACCCACCGAGTGGTGGGGAAGGAGCGGCACGTGTCGCGCTGCGCAGAGCTCGCCGATGGCCATGCCTTCCGTGATACCAGTACGCCCGACGTCGGGTTGGGCGATTCTCAGCGCCCGTGTGTCGAGCCACTGGCTGAACTCGTACCTGTTGCGCAATGCCTCGCCGACCGCGATCGGCAGCCGGCTGCGAGACACCAGCTCGGCGTGTCCCGCGATGTCCTCGGGCGCCAGAGGGGCCTCGAGGAACCATGCGCCGCGGCGCTCCAGCTCCTGTGCCAGGCGCAAGGCGTCGCTCGTGGAGTACGCCCAATGTGCGTCGATGGCGACTCGCAGCGACGGCGCCGCCGCGCGGATCGCGTCGACGGTGGCGAGGTCCGTTTCGACGCCGTGGCCCAGGTGCAGCTTCACGGCGGTCGCTCCGCGCCGTTCCCACTCGCGAGCGAGGTCGGCTCGCTCCTCGTCGCTGGGTCGGGGCAGGCCGGAGACGTACGTCGGAATGTCAGTGCGGAACGCGCCACCCAGCAGCTCGGCGACGCTGCGCCCGTAGATCCGCCCGGCGAGGTCCCACAACGCGATGTCGACCGCGGCCAGGGCGTCGGCTTGGTGGCCAACGAGGTGGCCGCGCTCGCGCATGAGATCGCGCAGTCGTGACCATGCGGGCCTGGGTCGGGTGGCGTCCATGCCACGGAGTACGGGAGCGAGGAGGAGCTCGACGATCCGGGCCGGCACCTCTGGCGCGACCGGTGCGAGCGCCTCACCCCAGCCGCTCGTGCCGTCTTCGGCGGTGATCCGGACCAGCAGGGACTCGTAGCGCGCCGAGTAGAGACTCCGCCACGGTGCCCGGACCCAGTACCCCGACGGGGGAACGGAGGAGCCGTCCTGCTGCCTGCCGAGGTAGGCGTCGTCCGCCGTGATCTTCAGAACGAACGTCTCGACGTCACGGATACGCATGACGCTCCCGATAACAGTTGACAAGATGCAACATGTGCGTAATGTTCTCACATGCCGCAAGAGCCATCCATAAGAGGCTTGCTGACATCCAAAATGACCATGTGCAGCACGCTCGGCGGGGGTGCAACACGTGCCGGCGCGTGTCACACCTCGGACAGGCGTCGGGCATGTCGGCATTGACGGACAGCGTGACGACGGCGACGACGGAGATCACGTGGTAGCGGACCAGGGCGCCAACCAGACCAGCACCAACCAGGGCGGCACCAACCAGAGCGTGGAGAAGGCAGCCACCGTGCTCGCCGCCTTCCTCGACGGCCAAGCTCTGCGGGTCTCCGACGTCGCCAAGCGGGCCGGCATTGGGCAGTCGACCGCCTCGAGGCTGCTTGCCACACTGGAGTCGATCAACTACGTCGAGCGCGATCCGGTGAGCAGCCTCTACCGGCTCGGTCCGGCCCTCATCACGCTCGCCGGCGTGGCGATCAACCAGCACCCGGTGCACCGGGCTGCCCGGCAGCCGGCTCAGAACGTCGCCGCCTCCCTCGGCCTTGGTGCCAACGTCGCGGTTCGGCGCGGGGACGCGTTGTTCTACCTCTGCAACTTCGAGGGACGGTTGGCGCCGAAGTCGTACGTCTTGATGGGCCAGAGCAACCCGCTGCACGCCACGGCCCTTGGCAAGTGCCTGCTTCTCGCCCTCGACCCGAGTGAGCGACGCCGCTTGCTGCCGACGCTACGGCGCTTCACGCCTCACACCATCGTGGATCATGACGCGCTCGACCGGGAACTCGACGAGGTGCGCGGCCGCGGTTACGCCACCGAGGTGGAGGAGCTGGCGCTACGTCGCGCGTGCATCGCGGCTCCCATCCTGGACAGCAGCGGCGCGATCGTGGCTGCTCTGTCGCTGTCTGGACCCCTGTCCGCGCTCGACCTCGACAACCGGGAGAGCGAACGCGCCAGCGTGGTCATCGAGGTAGCCGACTCGATCAGCGCGGATCTCGGCTATCTGGGCCCGGCGCACTCCTTGCCCGGCGCTGATGTGGTCACCGAAACGCAACCGGTGAATGCGTCATGAGCACGCTCAGCGAGCCTCGTGTGTCCAGAGGTACGCAGCCCCGCCGACTGAGCGACGGCGCCTTTGCCGTCCTCTTGGTCCTACCTGGGCTCGCGCTGCTCGCGGCCGTGGTGATGTATCCGCTGATCACCGCATTGGTCACGGCATTCTTCGAACAGAGCCTGGTGCGGCCGGGGAGGACGTTCGTCGGTCTTGCCAACATCCAGCAGGTCCTGGCCGGTGAGTTCGGTCGGATCCTCGGCCAGACCGTGGTGTTCACCCTCGGGTCGACCATCGCGCCGTTCGTCGTGGGCTTCGGCCTTGCGCTGGCGCTCAACACGGCGATCGGTTTGCAACGCATCCTTCGCGGTGTGCTGCTGATCCCGTGGCTCGTTCCCGGTGTGGTGGTGTCGTTCCTCTGGATGTGGATGTTCAACGCCAACTACGGCGTCGTCAACGGCATCTTGCAGGCGGTCGGTGTGATCGACGAGCCACGTGCCTGGCTCGCCAGTCCGACCACCGCAATGCTCGCCATCATCGTCGCCAAGACCTGGGCCAGCTTCCCCTGGATGATGGTGATGCTCCTGGCCGGGTTGCAGGCCGTGCCGCACGAGCTCCACGAGGCCGCCATGGTCGATGGTGCCGGTGCGGTCCGGCGGTTCTTCGCCATCACGGTGCCGCACCTTGCCGGGATCATCGGCGTCGTGCTCTTGCTGGAGTTCATCTGGAACTTCCAACACTTCGACATCATCTACGTCCTCACCGGTGGAGGTCCGGCGGGCTCGACCCACACCTTCTCCACCACGGTGTACGAAACCGCCTTCAGAGGCTTCGACCTGGGCAAGGCCGGCGCCTGGGGACTGGTCTGGATGGCCATTCTCTCGGTCTTCGTGGTGGCGTACGTCCGCTTCTCTGAGAGGGGGGAGAAGCGGTGAGCACGTACGTCACCACGCAACCGACAACGCGCGAGCCGCGTCCCCGTGGCGACAGGCCAGTGCCTCCGGCCGGCACGTCAGGTGGGCGGGCGACTCGGCCACGGTCCCGCCCGCGTGTCGGACAACATGCCACCGCGTGGCTCGTCATCGTGGTGCTCGGTGGCTTCGGGCTGTTCCCCGCGTACTGGCTCCTCGTCACGTCGCTGACCCCGCGGGAGCAGGTCTTCCGCTTCCCACCCCGGTTCGTTCCCGCCGACGTCACGATCGAGCACTATGTCGCGCTCACCGAGAACCCGGACCTGTTCCGCTACCTCGTCAACAGCGTCGTCGTGTCGGTCGTGACGGCGGTGCTGAGCGTCATCGTGTCCGCCTACATGGCGTACTCGTTCTCGAAGTTCCGCTACCGTGGTCGGCGCTCGCTCATGTACCTCGTGTTGTCCTCGCAGCTCTTTCCACAAGCGCTGTTGCTGGTGACGCTCTACGCGGTGTTCAGTGCGTACGGCTTGCTCAACACGTACATCGCATTGGTGCTGTCGTTCACGACCTTCACCCTGCCGCTCTGCGTATGGATGCTCAAGAGCTTTTTCGACACGATCCCCGACGAGCTGGTGGAGGCGGCACGCGTGGATGGCGCCTCGCGACTGCGCATCATCCACGCCATCGTGCTTCCGCTGTCGGCACCAGGATTGCTGGCGGCAGGTCTTTTTGCCTTCGTACGAGGATGGAACGACTTCATCTTCGCGCTCACGCTTGCCGGACCAGACCGGCAGACCCTGCCACCGGGTCTCGTCAACACGTTCGTCGGTGAGGCCCAGACCGCATGGCCAGAACTCATGGCCGCCTCGCTCGTCGTATCACTTCCCGTCGTTGTCGGATTCATCGCACTGCAAAGGTTCTTGGTCGGGGGACTCATGGCCGGCGCCGTCAAAGGATAGGTCTTTGACCATGGAGGTATCACCCATGCACTCGTCCACGTACTCTCGGCGCCGCCTGCTCAGCATGCTGGGCATTGGCGGACTCGGCATGGGCGTGCTCGGCCCAGCACTTGCCGGTTGTGCACCGTCTGGAACGAACACCAGCCCGAACACCGAGAATCGCTCGACACCTCAAGGTCCACAGGACTTCGCGTTCGCGTCCTGGTCGCTCGCCGAAGAAGCGTCGAAGCCTGTCGTCCAAGGGCTTGTCGACAGCTTCGCCAAGGACAAGGGGATCTCCGTCGACACCGTCGTCTACCCGTACAACGAATACCTCAACCAGCTGACCCTGCAGGTGCGCGGTGGCCAGTTCGCTGGGGCTGCGCAGCTGGACATCTCCTGGCTCGGTGCCTTGGCATCGCTCGGCAAGCTGCGCGATCTAGGCGACCTGGCGGCTGGACGGGGCTACACCGAGTCGGCCTTGGCCGCAGGCACCTACGACGGCGTTCAGTACGGCCTGCCGTGGACGATCGGGGCGATCGGCCTCATCGCGAACTCCGAGCTGCTGCAGCGCGCCGGCATCACGACGCCGCCGACGACCATCGAGGACTTCGAGACGGTGCTCACCGAGCTCAAGGGTCTGGGGGATGGCATCATCCCGTACGCCGCGTCGACGAAGGTCGCGCAACTCAAGGACATCCTGGTCTGGATGCAGACCTTCGGCTCGCCACTGCTCGAGGGCGACACGGTGACGATCGGAGACGATGCCAGTGTCGAGGCCGTGGCGTGGTACAAGAAGCTCTACGACCAGAAGCTGATCGCACCCGATGTCGACCGGTTCGACGCACGTGCGCTCTTCGCGCAGGGCAAGGCGGTCATGTACGACGACGCGGTGGTCGGGAAGAGCGCGGTGCTCGCCGAGGCACCCGACAAGTCGCTCGCCGAGAAGCTCGAACCATGGTCACGGCCGGTGCTCAAGGCCGGCGACGAACCACGCGCCCTGCTCTGGGGACACGCGGTGGTCGTCGTCGAGGGTGAGGGCGCCGACACCGCGGCCGAGTTCGCCCAGTGGCTCACGTCGGACCTCGACACGGTGGTCGGGTACTTCGAAGCCCTGTCGCTGCCGCCCACGACGCAGGAGGGCCTGGAATCGGAGGCGGTGAAGAACGACACGTTCACCGCGGCGTTCACCGAGCGGATCACGGCGACCGCGACCGCGAACCCGTTCTGGAAGTTCCCGGAGTACGCCCAGATGGAGGCCGCGGTGGCCGAGCAGGTGCAGGCGGTCCTGGTGGGGAACGCTTCACCGGCGGAGGCGATGAAGGCTGCCGGCGAGGCGGTCCAGGCGCTCGTGAGTTGAGCACGCATCGAGCTTCGGTGACGTACCGGGACCTCGTGGCCGACAGGATGTGAGAGTCGTGAGACGGTTGACCGTTGCCCTGGCAAGCGTTCTGCTGAGTTTAGGGATGGCGACACCAGCGGCCTCGGTGCACGCGCTGGAGGCTCGCGCCGAGACGGGCTTTGCGCTGGAACCTGTGCCCTATCCGATGGACTCCACCAATCAAGCGGGTTGGTGGAACCCGTTGGCCGAGCACGAGGGCACCACGTACTTCGCCTTCGACGCTCCCGCGGTAGAGGAGAACCTCCATGAGGTGCACATCGCCAAGCGCTCCGCGGACGGCGTCTGGACATCTGGATGTCTGAAGGCAAGCGACGGCTCGTGCGTGCGCTACAACGACGACATCGGTCACCACCAGCCGTCCATCGCGATCGACGGCAAGGGCTACATCCACGCCTTCGTCTCGATGCATGGAAGTCGCTGGCGCTACTTCCGCTCGGACGCGCCGGGATCGGTGACGACCATGACCGACCACTCGAGCGAGATGCCGGACCAGGAAGCGGGCGTCACGTATCCCACGACGACCGCGGCGCCAAACGGCGATGTCTTCGTGATTGCTCGGGTGACTGTGCCGGAGACCGGTTCGTCGGGAACCGGCCGGCTCTACCAGTGGGATGTCGAGCGCGGAGTGTGGCAGCGCGTCGCCATTTTCGCCTACGAAGCCGGTTTCAGCGTCTACCCTGACCAGATCCAGACGGATCGTCTGGGTCGGGTCCACCTGATCTGGGAGTGGGCACGGGCCCCGGCGAGCGGAATTCGGCACCTCGGTTCGTACCTCATCTACGACCCACGGCGGCAACGATTCCTGACGCCGGCTGCGCAGCCCATCGACGTGCCGGTCACCACAGAGGCACCGGCCGACGTGATCTATCAGCCGTTGGAGGGTGAGGAGAGCAAGCAGGACGGCACCAGCAGCATCGACCCCGGGGTTCAGAGTGCGAAGCTCACGTTGCTGCGCGGTTCCGTTCGTCCGGGTGCCGTCGCCTACCGTTACCGACCCGCGCCGGGTGCCTTGTTCCAGATCCGCTGGGCGGAGTGGGACGGCCACAGGTGGGTGCGCGAGACCGTCTACGACGGAGATCTCGAAAGCGAAGCTGCGGTCGGCGCGACGTACGCCAGGAATGTCGCACGGGTCTACTACACGTTCAAGGCGCCGCTGTGCGATCCCGGCACCACCACGACCGGCGGGCTGTTCGTAGCGGAGAAACGTCTCACCGGCAGCTCGCGGCAGTGGACGGAACGGCTGCTCGACGCCGAGTCAGGGATCTATCGGCTCGCCACGCACACCCGTGGCGACGGCACCGACGTGCTGTATCTCGCGGCGCCCAACATCGACGATCCGCCAGCGAGTCGGCTCTACTTCGCCACCTTGCCTCGCGGCACGGCGAGCGGGGTGACGGAGTCGTCCATGGTGGCGAGGGGTTCTGCCCTAGCCGCAGACGACTCGACCAACTGGGCGTACGACGCCGAGGTGTCGGTGAGCTCGGCGCTCACGGAGCAAAGCGGCGGCAAGTGCGCCGTCGACGGCAACCGGACCGATCGGAACAGTCGCTGGATCTCGGCTCGTGGTGACGCGACACCATCGATCACACTGACGCTGCGGCAGCCGATCGAGGTCGGGCGCGTGGACGTCTACAGCGGTTACTTCAGCGACAGCCTCGCCATCGTCCGCGACTTCACGGTCGAACTGTTCGTCGACGGATCGTGGCAGACCGTCGCAGAGGTCAGCGGGAACACCGAAAACCCCGTGAGCGTCGAGGTTTCGGCGGGCGTCGTGACGGATCGCGTGCGCCTCGTGCTGACGGATCCGTCGGGCTATACGGGCGGTTCGGACCTCGCGAGGATCTTCGAGATCGAGATCTATGCCGCCTGACCGTGCCTAGGGCAGCCTGTGTCGAGGAACGAGGAGAGGCCATGATGCGGACTCTGCGAAGATTGATGAGGCGTTCTCTGTGCGCCGCGATCGGGGCGCTTGTGGCGGTGACGGTTGCGCCTGCTGCGCTCGGCGAGGTGGATCCGGCCAGGGCATCCGCGCCTGGTGACCGTCCAGAGGAGCTGCGGAACGTCGTCTTGGCGAAGCCCGCGGCGAGTGGCCAGACGATGGCGCGCGAGGTGACGCCGATCACGTGGTCACGCTTCACACGTGGACTACCGGACGACGCGCAGTCGGAGCGGCTGCGACGGATCCTGCTCAACACCAACCGGTACGCCTTGCTGACCTGGTTCCCCGAAACGTACGGATCGCAGGACGACTACTACCTCGACCTCGGCGGCACCGGAGAGGCCAGCATCCGTCCGCCAGGCAGTGAGGCGTTGGCGCTTGCGGCCTCGTTGGCCACCGGGGCGTACGACGAGGACGTCGCGGGTGCTCCTGCCGAGGAGGCGCGTGAGGTCGCGGTACGTATCACGGCGTCGATCGCCGCGCTCCACAAGGCGAACCGGCAGAACGGGTGGGGAGATGCGTGGCAGAGCGCGCTCTGGGCGTACAACGCGGCCTTCGCAGGCTGGCTGCTCTGGGACGACCTCCCGGCGGCAGACAAGGAGAACCTCGCCCGGATGGTGGCGTACGAAGCGGACCGCTTCCTGTTCTACGAGGTGCCGTACTACCAGCTACCGGACGGCACGATCGTCACGCCCGGAGACACCAAGGCGGAGGAGAACGCCTGGAACGCGGCGTTCCTCAACCTCGCCGTCTCGATGATGCCGCACCACCCCAACCGGGCGGTGTGGCAGCACAAGGCGATCGAGCTCATGGTGTCGGCGTACTCCCGGCCGGCCGATCTGCACGACGACACGAGCATCAACGGCAAGCCCGTGTCGCAGTGGCTGAACGGCTCGAACATCGCCGACGACGGCACGTTGGTCAACCACAATCGGATCCACCCGGACTACTTCACGAGCATCGCCAACAGCGCAGGGGCGCCGATCGCGTACGGCCTCGCAGGACTGCCGACACCGAAGGCGGCATTCTGGAACGCCGCTTTGGTCTACGACACGTTGGTCGACCACGAGTTCACCGCACCGCCCTACGCGGCACCAGGCGGCACGATCTACCGGCGCGGCGAGAACGGCGAGGCCATCGCAGACATCTACTACCCGCAGGGCAACGACTGGGGCACGCACCGCCAGATGAACTTCCTGTTGCTCGACACCTTGGCCGCGACCTACGGGTTCGGTGATCGCGCGAGCGTGCCACCGTTGGAGTGGGCCGAGGTGCGAGCGGAGCGGATGCTGCAGATGCAGGGCCGGTTCGACGACGGCCGTACGTACGGCGACCCGTCCGAAGACACGTACTCAGGTCGGGAACAGTGGGTGGCGCTCCTCGCCGGGCGCGCGTACCTCACCGCCTGGCTCGACCACAACGCCACGCTGGAGGTGACCAACCGCGCGTATCCCGTGACACCGCGGGACTACCCCGGTGCCGAGCTCAGCATCGAGGCCGCGGCGAGCTTCCCGCGGGGCCAGGCGACACCGCTGACTCTCACAGTTCGGAGCACGTCGGAGGAGCCGCTCAAGGACGTGTCGCTGCGGCTCTTGCTGCCGGCTGGTTGGGAGGCGACGCCGACCGAGCCGTTGCAGCCTGGGGCGACGGTGCCTCCAGGAGAGAGCATGTCGGTGACGTGGGAGGTGACCCCGGGTCCCTCGGTGACCGACGAGACGGCTGTCCTCACGGGGACCGTGGAGTACCGCCACTACGGGCGTCACCGGCAGCTCGAGGCACGGGCGTACGTCAACGTGCCGCCCGGACGCAACGTCGCACTCGGCAAGCCCGTCACGGTGTCGTCGATGCTGCGGCCCACGGCCGGCGGTGACAAGGTGGTCGACGGGCTCTTCACGGACGCGAGCCGCTGGCTGTCGGCGGAAGACGACCCGGCTCCCGAGCTCACGATCGACCTCGGCGATCCGGTCGCCATCACAGGCATCGCGGTCTTCAGCGGTTACAACGTCACCAACCATGACCCGACCTCGACGCTGAAGGACTTCGCGATCGAGGTCCGCACGGCCGACGGGTGGCAGACGGTCGCGACCGTCGAGGACAACGTCGAGCACCGGGTGCTGGTCAAGGACCTGGACGTGACGGCCGACGAGGTGCGCCTTGCGATCAGTGATCCGTCGGACAGCACCATCGACGTCGCCAGGGTCTTCGAAGTCGAGGTGTACGAGGCGCCGTGATGGCAGGGCAGCCGGTGAGGAGCGGGGACGGGCCGGAGGCGGAGCGCGTGGAGGTCGCCACCGTGGAGCAGGTGGCGGCCGTGACGGCGGCGTATCCCTTCAAGATCTGGGGATTCGGCGAGGGACCGGCCCTGGCTGCACTGCTCCGCGTGGGACAGCTCGCAGAGCGCGCCGACCTCGTGGCGCGGGTGGCAGAGTTGGTGCTGCCTAGCCTGCGCCGGCCTCCGGACCCGACCGACCACCTCATCGCGGTCGAGGTGCTGTTGGGCCTGCGGTCACTGCGAGGCGACGTGACGACCCAGATCGACGACGTGTGCGATCGCTGGGTGGCGACGATTCGTGATGCGCCCCGCCGTACGCCCGGCGGGCCTCGGCTTCATCGTCCAGACCTGCAGGCATGGTCGTCCACGATCTGGGTCGACTGCATGCACACCGACGGGCCGGGCCTCCTCGCCCTCGGTCACGTCGACGAGGCAGTGACCTACGCGAAGGAGTACGCGCGTGTGCTGCAGCGTTCGGACGGGTTGTTCCATCACGGGTACGACGTGGTGAGCGAGCGCGGCAACGGTGTGGCCTGGGGGCGCGGGCAGGGGTGGGCACTGCTCGGGCTCGTCGAGGTGGCAGCGGGCACGCGTGACGACGAGCTCGCGGGCAGGCTGAGACAGCTGGTCGACGCCCTGGCCGAGCACGAGATGGACGGCCGGTGGCGCACCGTGGTGGACGACCCCGAGGCCCCGCTGGAGAACAGCGTCTCGGCGTTCGTCGCGTTCGGTGTGAGGCGAGCGGTGGCTCATGGCCTGGTCGACCAGAGACACGCGGCGATGGCCGAACGGGCGTTCGCCGCTGCGGTGCAGGAGACGGTCGATGGTCGACTGCTGGTCTCCGACGCCACGCCGGTCGGGGACGCGGTGAGCTACCGGCACCGCGGGCTCGGAGCCTTCCCGTGGGGACAGGGGCCGTTGCTGTTGGCCATGCTCGAACGTGTGAAAGGGCTCGAGGGCGTGGAGGGCGAGACGTCATGAGGGTTCGCCGGCTCGAGACGTTCGTCTTGCGGTTGCCTCCAGCTGAGAGGTACTGGGGTGCGCGGACGTGGAGCGCCGAGGACGGCCGTACGCTCGCCGCCTATCCGCCGATGCAGCGACGCCGGTACGTCTACAGCGACACGATCGACACCGTTCTCGTCCGCCTCGAGACCTCCGACGGCGTGGTCGGCTGGGGAGAGGCGAAGGCACCAGTTGGCGCGCGGGCGACGGCCGCGATCATCGACGAGCTCATGGCACCTCTCGTGATCGGTGGGCGGCTCGACGAGATCGGCCAGATGTGGGACCGCCTCTACACCGGCATGCGGGTACGCGGCCACGACTCCGGCTTTTGGCTGGAAGCCCTTGCGGGTGTGGACATCGCGCTCTGGGATGCGTGGGGTCGCTCGGTCGGTCAACCCATCTGTGCCTTGGTGGGCGGACGTTATCGTGACGCGGTGCCGGTCTACGCGTCCGGTGTGCCGGGTGCACCCGCCGGCGCGGGGCGAGCGGGTCAGGATGCCGTACGACAGGAGGCGGAACGGCTACGCGACGGGGGTTTCCGTGCGGTCAAGGTCGCGATCGGGGTACGACCCGAGGACGACGTGGCGTCGGTTCGCACCGTACGTGAGGTCTTCGGCCCCGACGCGGCGGTCTTCGCCGACGCCGCGGGGCAGTACGAGTTCCCGCAGGCCTTGTGGGTGGGCAAGGCGCTGGCTGAGCTGAACGTCGGCTTCTTCGAGATGCCGCTGCCACCAGAGGATCTCGCCGGGTATGCACGCCTGGCAGCGCGACTGGACATCCCGCTGGCGTTGGACAGCTTGACGACGAGACATCGGGCGCTCGAGTTCCTCCGTGCGGATGCGCTGCACGTCCTGCAGCCAGACGTCTGCCGCGCCGGCGGGATCAGTGAGGTGATGCGGATCGCGGCTCTCGCCGACGCCTTCGGCGCTCAGGCCACGCCGCACGTGAGCATAGGGTCGGCCGTGCACATCGCGGCGAGCGTGCAGTGTGCGGCGGCGATCCCGAACTTCGCGATCCTCGAGTACTGGATCGGCACGAATCCCTTGCTGCAGGTGGGGATCGATCCACCGGAGCTCGTGGAGGGGTCGCTGCGCGTGCCGGGTGGACCAGGGCTTGGCATGGCCGTCGACGAGGAGCGGGTGCGCAGCCTCGCTGCCGAGTAGGCGCGCCGCGCCACGCCGCGCCGGCATGCCTACTTGTCGCCCTTCAGCGGACCAGAGATCCACACCTCGTGGCCGTCCGGATCGTAGACGGCGGCATCGCGGACGCCGTAGTCCATGTCGGTCGGCTCGATGCGGACACCCTTGCCCGCCTCCCGCAACCGATCGACAACCGCGTCGACGTCATCCACGGTGATGCCCAGCACGACGCCGTAGCACCCGCCAGGCGAATCGCCTTCTGCAGGATCGATCTGGTCGAGCATGATCGTGATCTGGCTGGCCGGCGGCGGGTCGGACTGCGCGGGCCAGCCACCGGTCGGGGCGAAGAGCTCCAGCATGGTGCCGAGTTCTTGACCTCGCCGGAAGCCGAGCAGGTCTTCGTAGAAGTGTGCCGATGCCTTGAGGTCGCGGCAGCGAATCGTCACGCCGTTGATGTGGATACCCATGACCCGCAAGCTAGGTCACGACATGCGCAATGCGCAAGATGCATAATGTGCAGGTGGGACCCGACCCGACTCCTGCCGCGCCGGTGGTCCTCGAGGCGACACCCACGCCACGCCTGCGTGTCGAGCCGCCGAATCTGCCGGCATCGCTTACGACCGCGATGGTGCTCGTCGACTACGCGCTCGCGGGGAAGGCGACGCCGACGCCAGACCCGCAAGCAGCCGCGCAGGCGATTTCTCCTGACCTCGCCGACGACAGCCACGGGATGCGTGCGGTCTTCGCGCACGGTACGTACCTGCGGCAGTTCCTCATCCGCGAGCTACCGGCCGGGCACCGAGGGCACACTGAGTGGGCAGCTCTTCGAGGCTGGTTGGCCCGGCTCGACGACGACCGGATCCGGGCGATGGTGGACGAGGGTTCGACCGGCGTTCTCTCGTACCGCAAACCGGCCGATCAACGGCCGACGAAGCCGGACGTCCTGGCGGCCGTGACCGGCTGGGGCCTGACCGAGCCAGAACGACGTGCGGCCGAGCTTCGCGATCCCCGCTTCGTACGCCGGATGATGCTGGCGTTCCTCGACGCGGTGTGGGACCTGTGGTTCGTACGCGTCTGGCCAGAGCAGCTTCCGGTGCTGCAGGCGGTCGCCGCTGCAGCACCGGAGCCCATGCCGGGTACGAGCGGAGTGCAATGGACGATGCAGGTCAGCGGTCTGCGGCCGGACCCGCAGTACGCCGAGCTGATCGACCGTGCGGCAAGTGTGGTGGTGAGCCCATGCCCTGGGCTCGGGCGGAGCCTGGCGCTCTTCGAGGCCGCGGGGGACATCTGGGTGCTGTACAGCCCGCAAACGCCTGCCCCACACGGGCGTTCGGGCATCGCGGTCGGCAGGCTCGCACAGCTCGCGCCGACGATGCAGGCGCTCGGTGATCGCACCAGGCTCGCCATCGTCTTGTACCTCGCTGACCACGGCCCTGTCTTTATGCAGCAGCTCTCCGATGCAGTGCAGGTGCACCAGAGCACCGTGTCTCGACAGGTGGCGACCCTGCGCAAGGCCGGACTCGTCCGAATCGACGACCAGCGCAGGATCGTTGCCCGGCTCGACGTGGTACGTCGCACGTGCCAGACCTTGTTGGAGGCCATCGAGTGAGCGTGCTGCATGGTCAGGACCACAGGGTTCACACGGAGCGGTGGTAGGCCCGGAACGCCTGGACGGAGAGCAGGACCAGCGCTGCCGCGAAGGCGACCAGGAATCCCGTGTGCAGGAGTACGGCATTCCAGTCAGGGCTTGCAGACATCGCGGAGCGACTCGCCGACACAGCCCAGTCGACCGGGTTGAATCTCGCCGCGGTCTGAATCCAGCCCGGGGCGAGCTCGCGTGCCATCAAGGTCGAGGAGAGGAACGACATCGGCAGCACGAGGAACTGCGCGATACCGATCAGCGACTCCGGCTTGCGGACGAGCAACGCCACCGCGTTGGAGAACGACCCGAAACCGACGGCGAGAAGCACCGCGACCGCGATCGTGACCAGCACACCGGCGACACCGCCCGCGTACTCCGCGCCCAAGGCGAACCCCACGGCGATCACGATCAGCGCCTGTATGACGAGGCTCGCGGCAAGGTGGGCGAGCTTTCCGGTGAGGATGGCTGCCCTCCGCGTGGGGGAGACCAGGAAGCGGTTCATCACCCCGCGGTCCATGTCGGTGATGAGCCCCATACCCGACCAGGCACTGCCGAAGAGGGCGGTCATGACGATGATTCCTGGCGTCATGAAGGTGATGTACGAATCGGTTGCGAAACCGGGAATCTCGACCACACGCCGGAACAGCTGGCCGAAGAGGAGCATCCAGATCATCGGCTGCACGAGCGTCACGGCGATGTAGAACGGCTGCCGGACCAAGGCCCGGATCTCTCGAAGCGTGAGATTGCCCGCCTGAACCAGGACCGGGCTCATCGTGCTACCTCCTTGACTGCGTGAGTGTCGCTGGTGTGCAGACCGCCGTTCGTGGACGAAGCCTCCTCGAATGGCCGTCCGGCATACCTCAGATAGACGTCATCGAGCGACGGCCGAGAGATGGTGACCGACGCGACTGGCAACCCAGCGGTCTCGAACGCCGCGAGCACCGAGGGAACCGCGCGGGCGCCATGGTCGACACGTGCCCGCACCGAGGCACGGTCGACGCTGACCTCGTGCAGTCCTTCGACCTTGTCGAGGGTCAGTTTGAGACGTTCGTCAGCGTCGGACTGAGCCAGCTCGATGTGGATCGCGTCTCCGCGAAGCTCTTGTTTCAGCTCGTCGGGCGTGCCCTGGACCACGACGACTCCGCGGTCGACGATCGCGACCTGGTCGGCCAGCTGATCGGCCTCGTTGAGGTAGTGGGTCGTGAGCAGGACGGTGAGGCCGTCTTCTCGGGCCAGCCGCGAGATCTCCTGCCACATGTCCGCGCGGGCATGCGGGTCGAGTCCGGTCGTCGGCTCGTCGAGGAACAACACCTGCGGTCTGTGGACCAGGCCCAGCGCGACGTCCAGCTTGCGCTGCATTCCGCCGGAGTACGAACGAGCCGCCCGCGACGCGGCATGCGCGAGATCGAAGCGTTCCAGCAACTGGCGTACGCGAACCGCAAGCTCGTGTCGCGGCATGCCGTACAGGCGTCCCTGCAGATAGAGGTTCTCGTAGCCCGTGGCCTCGGGATCGAACTGTGGCTTCTGGGACACGTACCCGATGGCGCGGCGCACCTTGTCGGGCTGACGGACGACATCGGCACCGGCGACGGTCGCCGATCCCGAATCCGGTCGGGTCTGGGTCGTGAGGACCTTGACCGTCGTGGACTTGCCAGCACCGTTCGGCCCGAGGAGCGCGAAGATGCTGCCGGCGGCAACCTCGAAGCTGATGCCGTTGAGGGCCTGCACTCGCCCCTTGAGGTATGCTTCTTCACATCTCGGGCCTGGATGGCCAGGCGATCTGGTCTGAGGTCAGACATCTTCACCTTTCCTCACGTCGAATGAGTTTCAGCGCGTGGCCAAAAGGCCTGGTCAGGAAGCCGACGTGCCCTCGTCGGATGCCGACTCGTCCGGCTCGACCGGCACGTGCGGGGCCTGATAGGGCTCGGGCACCTCACCGGTCTCGTGGAACTGTCGCCAGATCTCGATGCCCTCGAGTGAGCCGTCACGGATCTCGCGGATGAGCTGCCTGGTCCACCGCAGGTCGGTCTCCAGGTGGGCACGGACGTAGTCCCACTCGATCCAGAACAGGCGTGGGAGCGAGGCGATGTCATTGGCCTCGGCCGCGGCGAGACTGCGCTCGATCCGCTGGCAGCGCTGTTCGAGCAGGTCGGCCACCTTCTCCGGCGGGAGGCCGGGAAGGAGCGAAAGCCCGGCTTCGAACTGCGTGTACTCCTTGACCGGCTCGGCGAGCAGCTCGGCGAGCCAGGTCTCGAACTCTTCGCGTCCTGCGCTGGTGATGGCGTACACCGTGCGCTCGGGTCGTCGACCCTCGCGCACCGTCTCACGTGGCTCGATCAACCCGTGCGTCACGAGCTTGTCGACGACCGAGTAGAGCGAGCCGTAGTTGAGCTTGATGCTGCCTTCCTTGTTGCGGTCGCGGAGCGTTCGAGACATCTCGTACGGATGCATCGGCCGCTCGAGCAGCAGCCCCAGCACGGCGAGTGCCAGCGGGTTGGAGACCTTGCGTCTGGTCACGGCTTGCGTCGCCTTCCTGGTCGAGTGGATACTCACTTCTAAATACTCGAATCAGAGTATTCGCCTTCGACTCAGGCTTTGTCAACCGAATCGCCGGCCGATGATCTTGGGTGGCCAGCTACAGCAGCCGCCCGTCCTATCGCGGTCATGATCTTGAGGACGCGATCACGTGGATCTAGATTGCGTGAGCAATCGATTTCTGGCGATCTGCGCCGGTTGCGTTCCGGCTTGACGAGGACGGCGGTAGCGATGCGAGGGCACTCCGTAGTGGCACATCGGCACGTCGCATGGGTTCGTCGGCTCGCCACGGCCTTCGTGGGCCTCAGTATGTCGGTCGGAGCGCTCGCGGCCGGGACGAGCCCGGCGCTGGGTGCGACCAGCGACCAGATCCGCCACGGTCCCGTCGGGTGGGAGACCTACCGGCACCCAGAGCGCCTGGTCGAGGTCGCGAACGATTCCCGGACCCGCCAGTTCTCGAGCTTCGACCGCACAGGTGGTAACGACGACGGCTTCGGTGGCGTGTATTCGTGTCTGCGCACCACGGGGGAGGGCCGGTGTGTCATCGCGGAGCACACCGGAGCGGGTGAGATCGACTCGATCTGGTTCACGCGCGATGGGGGAGACGTCACCAACACCGGGACGATCCGGATCGAGCTCGACGGCGCCACCGTCGTCGACGCGCCACTGCAGGAGGTCGTGAACGGCAGCCTCGGTGCGCCGTTCGTGCATCCGCTGGTCGCCAACGCCGACCAGAGCTCCGGCGGCGTCTACATCAAGGTCCCGATGCCCTACCGGAGCTCGATGCGCATCACGACGGAGAACAACCCGTACTTCTACCACGTCACCTATCGGCAGTTCGCAAGCCCGGAAGGCGTCACGACATTCGACCCGTCCGACCCGGCAGAGGACGTGATCGACAAGCTGCGCCGCGCTGGTACGCAGGATCCCAAACCCGAGCTGGGTAAAGAGCAGACGACGGCCCGCAGCTTCAGGCTCGAGCCGAACCACACCGTGACGCTGGCAGGCGTTTCGGGTCCAGGGGCACTGACCGAGCTGGTGCTTCGGCTTCCGCAACTCGAGCCATCGCCTACGGCAGACGTCTCGACGAGACGCGCCACCGAGCGTGCTCCTTCGCCAATGCCCGGAAAGGAGCGCTGGGTGCGCCCGATCGCCGAGCCGACGCTTGCGACCACAGCGGCGAACGACACCGAGGAGATCCTTCGCAACGTCCGGCTGCGCATCAGCTTCGACGGCAAACGTACGGTGGACTCGCCGCTGGGTGAGTTCTTCGGCAGCGGGCTTGGGTTGTATCCGGTCCGGTCGTACATGTTCGGCATGGACCCCACCGACCGTACGCTGTCCAGCTGGTGGTTGATGCCGTACGCCCGGTCGGCGAAAGTCCAGCTCGTCAACTGGTCCACTGTCGCGCTGACCGACGCCGAGGCGAGCGTCACGCACGTGCGCACCGACCGCTGGGCACGCGAGCTCGCGGAAGGGCGGGCTGGCTACTTCCGTGCGACGTCGGTACGGCAAGAGACCGAGTTGGGGCGCGATCACACGTTCCTGGACGTGACGGGTCGGGGTCGCGTGGTCGGCGTGACGCAGACCGTCGAAGGCCTGAACACGACCGGCTGGCGGCGCGGTTACCTCGAAGGCGACGAGCGGGTCTTCGTCGACGGGTCGTCGAGCCCGGACATGCACGGGACCGGGACCGAGGACTTCTACGAAGGTGGCTGGTACTTCAACCGCGGCGCGTTCACCGCACCCATGACCGGAGCTCCGGTGCCCGACCGAGCCGACTGCCCGGGTGGTTGCACCGGCATGTACCGGCTGATGCTCGCCGAGGGCATCGACTTTGCAAGCAGCATCAGGTTCGGCATCGAGCACGGGCCGGGGGACGACGAGCCGGCGATCGAGGCGTCCACGACGTACTGGTACGGAGCCGAGCAGGGTCAGCTCGTGTGGAGCGACCACCTCGACGTCGGCGACGTCGCGAGCGAGCAGGCGCACGGCTACTCCTCGACCGATCCGGGCGAGGTGACGTCGGTGTCCGGCAGGTACGAGGGCCTGGACGGTCCGGCCGAGCCGGTCACCGTCGACGCGAGAGCGACCTCGGCTCCGGTGTCGTTCCGGATGGCCGTCGCACCGGCCAACGCGGGGGTGGTGCTGCGTCGCATGTCCGACCAAACCGAGCCGTATCAGGCAGCCGAGGTGACGGTCGACGGCGAGTTCACAGGGCTGTGGACCCAGCCGCTGGGCAACCCGGCGCATCGGCTGCTCGACGACTTCTTCGTGCTCCCGGCGTCGTTGACCAGCGGAAAGCGGACGATCACGGTCGAGCTCACGCCGGTGGACGCCGGACCGGCATGGTCGGCCGCCGACTACGCGGCCTTGTCCATCCGCCCGTCGTACGTCGACCGCAAGCGACCCGCGGCTGTGTCAGGTGCCACCGCGACAAGTGACGACCTGACGTCGATCACGCTGGGCTGGAAGCGGGCGTACGACGATGTCTACGCGCCTCGGTACGAGATCTACGCGTCGACGGCCCAGGGATTCACGCCTAGCAAGGCCACCTTGGTCGGCATCTCGCGGACGCCTGGTTTCGTCCACGATCCGCATGCCGTGCGCCAGACGTGGTACTACCGCATCCGCGCGGTCGACTCCGCCGGGCGGACCGGCGGCTTCTCGCCGGAGCTGTCGGCGACGACGGGAGATGCGGTGCGCATCGAGGCCGAGTCGCTGCTGCCGCCGGTGGAGGCGACGGCACCGGTGCAGGTCCAGGGGAACTGCTGCGGCGTGACGTGGTCGGGCAATGCGCAACTGTGGTTCACGCCGACGACGCCGGGTGAGCGGGTTGTGCTCGAGTTCGAGGTCGCGTCCGGTGGTTCGTACGAAGTCACCACGCAGCAGACTCTGGCCCGTGACTACGGCATCAACACGCTGGCACTGGACGGCCAACCGATCGGAGAGGCCTTCGATGCGTACCACTCGCCGGAGGTCATCCTGAGCGAACCACTGAGCTATGGCGTACACGAGCTGTCGGCCGGAACGCACAGGTTGACCGTCGAGGTGCCCGACAAGAACCCCGAGTCGATCAGCTACATGGCAGGCTTCGACTACTTCCAGCTCACGCTGGTCGATTCTTAAGCCGCCGCAACCCGCAGCGCCGAGCTGTGGGGTGAGGCGTCGTTGCAGGCCGGCGAACCGGCCGACCTGGTGGCGCGGCAGGTCACCGAGACGACGCAGTTCACACCGCTGGTCGACGCGGCGCCCTACACCGCTGGTCGACGCCGGTGATGCTCGTCTGGGTTGACGCCTCGGATGCTCATTGGAGGGCCAGCCGGCCATGCAGCCTGCGGAGCGGTCGGCCGGTACTCCCGACGTGGTAGTGAAGAAGCCTCTCGCCAGCCGATGTCACCGCCACTCCCGAGACCAAGGATGAAAGCACGATCGATCCAGTCGACGAGGGAGTGGACATGCAACAGTTTCTTGCAAGCTACGCCGCTGAATGGGGTCAGTGGGCTCACGGAGGCTGGTGGCCCCTGTTTCCGATCCTCTGGGCAGTCTTCTGGGCCGCTGTGATCCTCACCGGCGCGTACCTCTTCACCCGTTACGGCCGACGCGGCCGCCAGCGCTCGTCCGCTGAGGCTGTGCTGGCCGAGCGGTATGCACGTGGGGAGATCGACGAGGAGGAGTATCGGGTGCGACTTGCCGTGTTGAAGGAGTCGCGGGTCTAGTGGGGTGGAAGCCGGTCTGAGAGCCCTCGGCGATCGCTGAGGGCTCTCAGACCGTACGATCACGTGCCCGATTTCGAAAATTCTCGCGCGATACGAGGCGTTCACCACCGCTGAGCCGCATGCATGCCGTGGGAAGATCCCAGAGGCCGACTCAACGTGGTCATTTTTGTAATGGCTGGACAGAGTGGGTAAGAAGCGGTACGTATGGGTTCACAGTGGGGGGGGAGGGCTTCATGGATCCGCTCGTGATAGTCGGCCTGATCTTATTGGGCGGTTACATCCTCTCGATCTACCTGCATCCGTATGTCAGGTGCGAGAAGTGCAAAGGCCTGGGCCGGCACTGGGGCTCGGTATTCACCAATTCGTTACGGCCATGCCATCGCTGCTCCGGAACAGGTCGCAAAAGGCGCCTAGGGGCCGTGATCCTCAGGCGGGGAGAAATACGTCAGTCGTCGCCGCGCATTCAGCCCCGGACGCGAAGACCCTGATGGAAGATTAGGCCCGCCACATAGAATTGCTGGTACGTGAAAATACCGATTTCCCCGAATGAGTCATTTGGGGCAATTCGACTGAGGAGCCCTAAAGATCGTGACTTAAAGATCGCGGATCGAAATCGCTCGCTCATGACCTGGCGTCGGACGTGCTCGTGGCGGGGTCGGGGGCGAGATCAGTCCGCCTCCATCCAGCGGTAGGTGTCGTCGGCTCCTTGTCGGCACTGGACGCGGGTGCCGTCGGCGGTGTGCTCGAACTGCGACACGTCGGTGAAGCTGCATGGCGACCCGACTTCGATCTTCTGGCCGGGTTTCGGTTCGGGTGAGGCGGTGGGCGCCGTGGAGCCGGGTGTGGTCTGCGGTTGCGTGGCCTGCGGATCCGTGGTCCGTGGTTGCGCCGTGGCGTTCTGCGGAGGTGGTGAGGGCTGGCGTGGTGTGGGCCCCTGCTCGCCCAGGAGGTCGAAGGCGGCCCGTGCTGCCACTGCGGCACCGCCAAGCGTGACGAGGGCCACCGCGGCGACGAGAATCCGGCGACCGCGACCGGGTGGCTTCGGTCCGACGTGGTGAGTCGAGGGGTCGGTGGCCGGGGAGCCAGGCACGCGTGCCGAGCCCGTGGCGACCCGGGTCGGGGTCACCGGCCGGCTTGGGGTGGCTGCCTGCTCCGGATTTCGGCGAGGCGCGGTGGGCAGATCCGGGGGAGCCGGCTGGTCCGGCGCTCCATCAGGGGTCACCGAGGTGTCGCCCGCGTACATCCGTACGAAGTCGTCCGGCGCTGGACCGTGCGGCCCCCATCCGGGCGGCAGCGGAGGCAGCACGTCGGGGATCTTTACGCGGCCCGTGGGGTCCTCCGGGACGGCGTCGGGCGGTGGCAGCAGGCCGGTGGCGGCGAGCTCCTCTCGAGCCTGTGCGCACGAGACGGGCCGTTCGTCGGGACTCGATGCCGCCAAGCGGCGTAAGTACTCCCACAGCGCAGGTGGTGCGCCGTCCGGTCGCTGCGTACTCACGCCGACGTCGGGGTCCGGGCGCGTGCCTGTGAGAAGCTCCACAGCCACCACGCCGGCGGAGTACAGGTCCTGCCGCGGTGCCGGGTCGGCGCCGGTGAGCTGCTCAGGAGCGAGGTATCCCGGCGTGCCCAACACCTGCGATGCACGGGTGATTCGAGGCTCGTCGAGCGGGACAGCGATGCCGAAGTCGCTCAATAGCACGTGGGGTCGGGCTTTTCCGGTCGGCTCGAGGAGAAGGTTGGCCGGTTTGACGTCGCGGTGCACGAGTCCCGCCTGATGCACCGCGTCGAGTCCGGCGAGGAGCTGGTCCAGGAGAACGGCAACCCACTGCGGCGGCAGCGGTTTGGTTCGGCGCAACAGCGACGCCACCGAGCCGCCGCGCACCAACTCCATCGTGAAGAGCACCTTCTCGTCTTCGCCGGCCCAGCCGATCGGGGTGATAACGTGCGGATGGTCGATGCGGAAGCTCTGCTCGCGAACGAATCGCAAGAGGGAACCGGCGTTGAACTGCTGGAGTACCTTCGCCGCAAGGTATCGGTGGTCCCGGTGGTCCCAGGCGCGCCACACGGCGCCCATGCCACCCTCGCCAAGAATGTCGACAAGCACGTAACGTCCGGCGAGCATTCCGCAAGGTTAGCCCGAGCGGGTGGTCGTAGCCCCACTGGACGGCCAGGTCGACTAGGTGGTAGATTTCCCTATAAAACTTGTCGGAGTTGAAGGAATTGGGTTCGTGAGTGCCGTGAGTGCTGCCGGGAAGCCTCGTGTCCTGCTGGTTGGGGCGTATGAGCGGGACAACTTCGGTGATCTGCTCTTTCTCCTCGTCACCGAGCAGCACCTGCGACAGGCAGACGTCTGCGCGGCCGCACCGTTCGCGGGCGACATGCGATCGCTGCTCGACAGGACCATCCCCGCTTACGGTCCCTTGCTCCGGGACGAGACGTTCGATGTCGTCTGGACGGTTGGGGGACAGGTGGGAGGAACGGACGTCACGAGCGCGTTCCGCATGTCCGCGACACCTGAGCTGTCGCGACGGTTCCAACGCAGCTCTGCGGCCGAGCGTGAGCGTCTGTTGCAGAAGGCGTTCGGTGACGTGCCCGGCATCTCGCCGTACATGCCGTCGCTCCTGCGCTACCCGCGCAACAGTGGTGCGATCTCGGTCCTCAACTCCGTCGGTTTGTCAGGCATCAGCCGCGCAGAGACCCTCCGGCGCGAGGAGCTCATCGCCCTTCTGCGCGGGACAGACTTCATCTCCGTACGGGACAGGGAGTCGAGCCTCTTCCTCACCGAGCTCGGCATCGAGCACACCTTGGTGCCCGATGCCGTTCACTCGTTGAGCATTCTGCGGCCGGCACAGCCCGATCCGGAGTCCGACATCGCGATCTTCCAAGCATCCAAGGCGATCCTCGGTCAGCTGGGCCACGGGAACGTCGCCGCGGCACTCGCGACGAGCGAGCACCTGCGCGGGCTCCGCATTCGGATGCTCATGGCAGGAACCGCGAACGGCCACGACTCGCGAGACGACCTGGAGCTTGTCGCATCGCACGCACGCCAGATGTCGCCCAGGATCGACATCGAGATCCTCGAGGATCGGCGGCCGTTCGAGCTCTGCGATCGGATCAGCGAAGCACGAGTGGTGATCGGCACCTCGTTGCACGTCCGCATCGTGGCGAGCGCGTATGGGATCCCGCGGGTCAGCCTGTCACGTGCCAAGGTCAATCGGTATGCGCGACATTGGGATCCTGACATGCCGTACGACGTCGGGCTCGACGACCTTGACACGGCGATCGGCCAGGCGATGAGCGTGGCGAGTCGTCCGGACGTGGTCGAACGTTCGCGCATGCTCTCCCAGCTCGCTCACGACAGCCTGCGCGACCTCGCCGACCGCGTCGTCGCCTTGGCCACCGACCAGACCGCCGCCGACCGCACCCGGCGGCTGGAGCTACGACAGCATCACGAGTCGGCGTTGCTGAGAAGCCGAACACGCGAGCTGATTCGGCTCCGCCGGCAGTTGGATGCGCTCACGTCGAGCCGCTCATATCGGCTGGCCAGTCACATGTCTCGGATCGCACGCAATGTCAAGCGTCCGTTCAGTGTTCGGTCAGGTCGGTAGCGCACCGAGCGTACGAGCATGTGCACCACAGGTGAGCTGGCCGAGCTCGATTGAGGTGTCGCGGCCGACCATAAGATAGGCCCATGCCTTCGACCACGTTGCCTACCGTCCCACTCGGCCGCACCGGCATGCAGATCACTCGCGTCGGCCTCGGTGCCTGGGCGATCGGCGGCGCCGGGTGGGCCTACGCATGGGGACCGCAGGACGACGCGGAGTCCATTGCGGCGATCAGACATTGCGTCGAGTCCGGGATCAACTGGATCGATACCGCGGCGATCTATGGCCACGGTCACTCCGAGGAGATCGTGCGCCAGGCTCTCGAGCCGTACAGCGATGACGAACGCCCGTACGTCTTCACCAAGTGCGGGCTCGAGATCGACCGCGAGGACCCCTACCGTCCGGCGCCTCGCGTCGGCGACGCGCAAAGCTTGCGGCGTGGCGTGGAGGAATCGCTTCGCCGGCTCGGTGTGGAGACGCTCGACCTCCTGCAGATGCACTGGCCGGCAGCCGATGGGACGCCACTCGAGGACTACTGGCAGACGCTGCTCGATCTGCAGGCTGAAGGAAAGGCCCGTGCGGTCGGTCTTTCCAACCACGACGTCAAGAGCCTGGAGATCGCGGAGAAGCTCGGGCATGTGCAGACCCTGCAGCCGCCGTTCTCGGCGATCCGACGTGAGGTGGCTGAGAAAGAGCTGCCGTGGTGTGCTGCTCACGAGACCGGCGTGATCGTCTACAGCCCGATGCAGGCGGGTCTTCTGAGCGGGCGATTCAATGCCGCCAGGGCCGCGGCGCTGCCGAAGGACGACTGGCGGTCTCGGGACCCGAACTTCACCGGGGAGCAGGCGGCGGCCAACTTCGCGCTCGCGGACTCCCTGCGTCCGATCGCGGAGCGCCACAACGTCACGGTTGCCGCGGTCGCTGTGGCGTGGACCCTCGCGTGGCCAGGCGTCACCGGAGCGATCGTCGGTGCGCGTCGGCCCGAGCAGGTCGACGGGTGGCTGCCTGCGGCGACGTTGCAGCTCACCGACGAGGACCTCGACGAGATCGCCGCCGCCATCGAGCGCACGGGTGCCGGCGCTGGGCCTGCGCGACCGCCGCGGCAGTAGTTTCTCGACGGACACTCACCGGTAGCCACGGACCTGGAGCCTGCAGAGCTCGGTGTACGTCCCCCGTTCAGCCGTATCGGGTCGTCGTGTGTTCCTTGCTCGATGACGCGACCGGTATCGAGCACGACGATGTGATCGGCCGCTCGCATGGTCGAGAACTGGTGCGAGACAAGGAGGCTGATCCCACCCTGCCCACGGCGCTCGCGTGCGGTGGCCGCGTAGCGCGCGAAGAGCGCGTCTTCGGCGTGCGCGTCCAGTGCGGCGGTGGGTGCGTCGAGCACGGTGAGCAACGGGTCGGAACGCAGCACTCCGCGCGCAAGCGCGACCTTCTGCCACTGACCGGACGAGAGCTCGATGCCTCCGGGCCACGTGGAGTCCAGCTGGGTGCCAGGCCGTTCGGGACAGTTCGCGCCAGGTCGTGTGCGTCTGCGGCGGCGAGCGCGCGGCGAGCCGACGAGACGTCGCCGAAGTGGTCCGGCTCGGCGAGCGTCACCGCCTGACCGGGCGTGAGCTCGAATCTCGCGTGGTCCTGGAAGGCCCCGCAGCAACGCCTGCGCCACTGCGTGAGATCGAGGTCCTCCGCAGCCGTGCCATCGATCAGGATGCAGCCTGCGTCAGGCCGATACATTCCACAGAGCAGCTTGACGAGCGTCGTCTTCCCAGCGCCGTTCTCACCTACGATCCCCACCACGCGGCCTGCCGGCAGCCACAGGTTCAGCTTCTCGAAGACCGGGCGCTCGGTGCCGGGATAGCAGAAGGTGAGATCGCGGATCTCGATTCCCTGCCGCAATCGGCTCGGGGCGGCGACCGGGCTCGTGGTGTATCGCGTGGCTTCCTCTGCAGCGGGGTTCGTGCAGCCAGAGAAAGCGTGCTCGGTAGTCGAGGCAGGACACGAGCCAGCGCAGCATCCCCACGACCATCTCCAGGCTGCTGCTCACGTCTGTGCCAGGACGAAGGCCAGCGCCAGGTCGCCGCGGAGGGTCGCCCGTGACGACGCGGTACCCGACCAGGAGGAGGGCGCCACCGCATCCGATCGGCATGACCAGGGCGGTGCCAGCCGACAAGGCCGCGGAACGCCATGCGGTGCCCGCTCGGATCAGGTGCTCGCGTTGCCAGGTTGCTGGCTTCGCCGACGGAGCTCGGTAGCCAACCGAAAGACCCGTCTCTTTTTGCCGGGCGAGGCTTTCGTGCCGAGCGTGACGAGGTGGCGTTGCAGCCGGCGACATTCTGCTGCCCGTTCCTGCTCCGCATGCCGAATCCATCGTTGGCCCACGTGAGGATGAGCAGAGCGGTCGCCCAGGCGAGCGTCCCGGCATCACGGCCGATTGCTCCGTCGACGACGTACTTGAGCCACAGCACCGCCGCCGACCACCGCCAGTGCCAGCACGACCGAGCCGGCGTGGCGAGGTCCGTGCGACGTACGTCACAAGGAGGCGCAGGGCGGTGCTGAACGGTGCTGTGGTGGTAGTAGGCAAGGGGCGACCGGGTTTGTGGGCGTACGAACCGGACATGGCGACCGTAACGCCAGAGCCTGACTCGGCGCACTCGAATTTGTGCTAGGAGGAAGGCATGGCGCGGCAGATCTGGAGCGGTTCGCTGAGCTTCGGCCTGGTCAACGTGCCCGTCGGCCTGGTCACCGCGACCGAGTCCAAGGACGTGGCATTTCACCAGCGGGAGCGTGGCACGAATGCGCGCATTCGCTACAAGCGTGTGGCAGAGGGTACGAACCGGGAGGTCGACTACGACGACATCGTGAAGGGCTACGAGGTGTCTGGCGATACGTTCGTCACGCTGACCAAGGACGAGATCGCAGCGGCCGAGATGGACAAGTCGGGCACCATCGAGATCACCGACTTCGTGGAGCTCTCCGACATCGACCCGGTCTACTTCGAAAAGACGTACTACCTCGCGCCGCGCGGGAAAGGGGCTCTGGGCGCGTACGGCCTTCTGCGCGATGCGATGAACCGCACGGGTCTTGCTGGCGTCGCGTCGTTCGTCATGCGGGGAAAGGAATACCTCGCGGTCATCCGGGCGAAGGAGAAGGCGCTCATCTTGCAGACGTTGTACTTCGCTGACGAGGTACGACAGCCAGAGGACGTCATCGACGAACTGCCGAACAAGCAGCGGGCCGACTCGCGGGAGATGAAGGCGGCGGTCAGCCTCATCGAACAGCTGTCCACCGACTGGGAGCCTGAGCGGTATCACGACGTCTACCGTGAGCGGCTCCTGAAGATCATCAAGGACAAGGCCAAGGGCCGCGAAGTCCACGTCGAGGCTCCTGCGCCTGCGGGGGAGAAGGTCGTCGACCTCATGGAGGCCCTGCAGCGCAGTGTCGACCAGGCACGGGAAGGGCGCTCCGGCGAAAAGAAGCGGACCACGAAGAAGGCGGGTGTGCAACAGCGTGCCGGTCAGAAACGCTCCTCTGGGACGCGCAAGTCGAGCAGCGGACGGACGACGAAGAAGGCGCAGAAGAAGGCGTCCTGAGCCACGTGCGCTGCCAGGATTGTGCGAGGTGCCGGTCGCCGGCTTCGTCGACGCCAACCGCCGACACGTTCCATCAAGTCTTCGCGCAGCGGGAAAGGCGCTCCGTTCACACCTGGTACGTACGACCTTCCTGACCCCACTCGCCGAACTCCGGCGCCAGCCCTTGGTCGATGGCCCGGATGCTGGGCCGTCCGATGTGGACGAAGACCAGCCGACGCACGCCGCCACGACGCGCTTGGCGTGCGACATCGCGGACACAGGCATGCCCGCCGACGCCACCGCGAAACCGGATCGGCCGGTTCCAGGCTGCGGCTTCGGCGAACATCAGGTCCGCATTCCTCGCCCATTCTGGAAACTCCCAGAACTCGGGAGCCCAGACCACGACGGCTCCGGCGCCAAGGATCCGGTACCCGTACGTCGGATGCGAGGTGTGGGCAACAGGAAGGCACTCGATCCGAAGCTCGTCCAGGTCGAGATCTGTCGCGCGGGGCTTCGTTGCGAGTTCGCCCGCCATGCGCGACAGGGCCGAGCGGAGCTCGCTGCGTTCGTCGCTCACGAGCCACGCGTCGATCCGGTCGGGAAGCGCGATACCTGGGCCGCCGTCGAAGAGAATGCGGCGCCGGCCGTATCGGGCGAGAAGACATGCCGGTGCATAGCGCGGTGATCTCATCGCACCGACGCCGAGCAGCGTGAGGCGAAGTCGTTTCGCCATGGTCGTCTGCCTACTGAACCGCTCGTCAGAAGGTCGAGGGCCGGCTGGTGGTCCTTCGGCCACCGTGTCGTGAGAACGGTGTCCTCAGAACGTCGGGCCCCTTGTCAGGTTGTGCGGATGCGGCACCGTCGTCTGATCCCCGCTTGTCTAATGGCCGAGGAGATGCGCCACGCGCAGCACGGCGTCGAGGGCGGGCAGGACGCGGGTGGGCTCCATGCGTCCTTGCCAGTACACCAGCAGGTCGGTGCCATGCAGGCTCCAGTTGGGGGCCATGCCCGCCAGGTGAGCGCGGACCATTGCCGGGCCGATGATCTGCCGGACGGTCTCCGGTTGCGTGCTTCGTACCTCGAAGTCCTTGTCGAACTCGCTGATGCCGACCTCGGTGTCATCCGGGCCGGTGAGCCAGCGCCAGACCCGGGACCCGGACCCCCGCGCACTCACCTCGATGGCGGGATAGGTGTACGGCAGGTGGACCACACACACCACATAGTCGTGTGCGTCCGCCATGCCCGGAACGTGACCTTCGACGAGATCGTCCGTCTCGTAGGTGTACTCGGCGACACTGACCGGCATGTCGCGATAGACGCCGGTGAGCAGACAGCGAACACCGAGGGGGTTCGCACCAGGGAGTCGGGCAGTCCAGGGCACTTCGACCGGCCGGTCGTACGCCGTCCAGCCAATCGACCGGGCCCAGCTCGTCAGGGAGTCCAGGCGGCGCCGCTCCCGACGCTGGGCCAGGGCGACGAGGGGCACGGACAGCGTGATCAGCAGCGCGATGAGCGCGATGACGCTCACGGCGATGATCGTGCCCACGAGCGTTCCTCCCCGTTCGTACCTTCGAGCTTAGACCGGGCTACCCCCGGCCGACCGCGAAACAAAGTTCGCCGAGCGGGGAGGGGAGCAGCGGCCGAAAGGAGTTTGTGAAAACATTCACGAGCGCGCTACTGTGGACCGCGGAACCAAGACGCGACAAGGCGGACGAGGTGGCCGCATGAACATCGAGTCTCAGCGCAACATCCTGATCGCGGGCGGCGGCTATGTCGGCCTCTATACGGCGCTTCGGCTGCAGCAGCTGCTGCGCCGGGAGCTGGCTGCGGGCGTGGTCCGAATCACCCTCGTCGACCCGCGGTCGTACATGACCTACCAGCCGTTCCTCCCGGAGGCGGCAGCCGGCAGCCTCGAGCCTCGGCACGTGGTGGTGGCTCTGCGCCGGGAGCTGCCCAAGGTCAAGGTCATCACCGGCCGGGTGGTCACCATCGACCACGCCCGCCGCGTGGCCCACATCCAGCCGCGCGCCGGGGAGGCCTACGACCTGGCTTACGACGAGCTGGTGGTCGCCTTGGGATCCGTCGCCCGTACGCTGCCCATCCCCGGCCTCGCAGAGCACGGCATCGGGTTCAAGCAGGTCGAGGAGGCGATCCAGTTGCGCAACCACGTCCTCGACCGGTTGGACGTCGCCGAGTCCACCACCGACGAAGCAACCCGGAGGCGAGCGCTGTCCTTCGTCTTCGTGGGTGGCGGTTACGCAGGAGTGGAGGCCCTGGCCGAGCTCGAGGACATGGCACGTCACGCCTGTCGCTACTACGAGCACGTCAGCCCGGAGGACATGCGGTGGGTGCTCGTCGAGGCAGCGGACCGGATCCTTCCGGAGGTCGGTCCGGACCTCGGCCGCTACACCCTCGACCGGCTGCGCGAGCGTGCGATCGACGTGAAGCTGCGGACTCGCCTGGAGTCGTGCGTCGACGGGCACGTGGTGCTGTCGGACGGTACGGAGTTCGACGCCGACACGATCGTCTGGACCGCGGGCGTCCGGCCGAACCCGGTGCTGGCGGAGAGCGACCTGCCACTCGACGACAAGGGCCGGATCCGGTGTGAGCCCGACCTCCGCGTCGTCGACACACCGCACGCGTGGGCGGCAGGCGACTCGGCTGCCGTGCCTGACCTGTCGATGATCGACGACGTCCAGCCAGGGGCTGACGTGCCGCTGTGCAGCCCGTCGGCGCAGCACGCGGTCCGCCAGGCGAAGCGACTCGCCGAGAACCTGGTGCGGTCGCTTCGAGGCAAGCCGTTGCGGCCCTACAAGCACCGGCACGTGGGCTCGGTCGCGAGCCTCGGCCTGCACAAGGGCGTCGCCCAGGTGTACGGCTTCAAGCTCAAGGGATGGCTGGCGTGGTTCATGCACCGCACGTACCACGTGAGCCGGATGCCCACACTCAACCGCAAGATCCGGATCATCAGCGACTGGACGCTCGCCCTCTTCTTCCGCCGTGAGGTGGTGTCGCTCGGAAGCCTGCAGCGCCCGCGCGAGGAGTTCGTGCGCAGCACACTGCCGCGGCAGGCATCGAAGGCGCGAGCTCGGAGATAACCTCGGTGTGCGGGGTCGGTGTGCCGCAATGCGAGAGGCGGCACACCGCGAAGGCTCAAGTGGCCAGGCCGTCGCTTGATCTGGGGGAGGAGACGTGGTCGGTTCCACAGCCGTTCGACTGCATGACGTTCTGGTGCGGTTGTTCGGCCGGGAGGCGCCGGTACGGATCCATGCGTGGGACGGATCGGTGGCCGGTCCCGAGGATGGGCCGGTGGTGCGAGTCGAGAATCGTCGGGCGCTTCGCCGCCTGCTCTGGCGTCCGGACGAGCTTGGCCTGGCCCGCGCCTATGTCGCCGGTGAGGTCGACGTCGAGGGCAGGCTGATCGACGCCCTGGAGTACCTCGCTCCTTTCGGGCGCTCGATCGGTCGAAAGCCTGAGCTCACAGCTGCCGACCGCAGCGAGCTCCTGCGCACGGCGGTGCTGCTCGGGGCGGTGGGGCCGCAACCCAAGCCGCCGCCGGAGGAGATCAGTATGGCGGAGCGGCGGCACGCCCTCGTCCGAGAGAAGCGCCTGAGCGGTGCGCACGACGGCCCGATCGGCGGCAGTGTCCGGTCGAAGGTCTTCGGACCGACACTTGTCCACTCGAGTGGCTACTGGACGAGTCCGTCCCAGAGTCTGGAAGAAGCACAGCGCGCCGGTCTGGAGCTCGCCTGCCGCAAGCTGGGTCTCGCCGGGGACGGCTCGCCGTCCGCGGGCGGTGCGCGGGTGCTCGACGTGGGCTGCGGCTGGGGCTCGTTCCTGCTGTATGCGGCCGAGCGCTACGGCGTCACGGGCGTGGGGATCTCACTGTCTCATGATCAGGTCGAGGTGGCGACCAAACGGGCCGTCGAGGCGGGTCTCGGCGACCGGCTGGAGTTCCGCCTGGCCGACTGGCACGAGCTCGAGGATGGCCCGTTCGACGCGATCGCCGGGAGCGGGTTGTCGGAGTACGTCGGGTCGGCGCGGCTGGCCGAGTACGCGCAGGCGTTACGGCAGATGCTGCGTCCTGGCGGACGTCTGCTCATCCACCAGGTGAGCCGGCGCGGCGACACCGACGTGGTGCCGGAGCGCTCGTTCATCGATGCGTACGTCTTCCCGGGCGCCGAGCTCCTCACCCTCGGGACCATCCTGGACACCTTCGACCGCGCGGGTCTGGAGTTGCGCGACGTCGAGTCGTTCCGCGAGCACTACGCACGCACCCTGCGCGCGTGGATCAGCAACCTCGAAGCGGTGTGGGACGAATGCGTCCAGCAGCTCACGCCTGGCCGGGCTCGGGTCTGGCACCTGTACCTCGCCGTGTCGGCCCTCGCCTTCGAGCTGGCCCGGATCGGTGTCCACCAGCTGCTGTTCGTGCGGGCACACGGCGACGGCCGCGCGGACATGCCCCTGACCCGCGCCGCCTGGCTCCCCGCACACTGAGCCCCTCCCGGTGGGCAATGACCACGTGAAGTGGCCCACTCACCTCTTCCAGTGGCATGAATGCCGCGGAAAGGTACGAATCCGCTCGGCAGGCCACGGCCCGTCGCACCGACTCCGACACGTTCAGGCGGGCCGCCGGGGCCGGAGCGCCGACGCTAGGCTGATCGACTGTCGGCGTAGGGGAGATCGTCATGCCGCGGCAGATAATGGCTGTGGCAGGACCCAGGCCACGCGCCCGTAGCCCAACTGGTCGAGGCGGCCGACTTAAAATCGGCGACATTTTGTGGGTTCGAATCCCACCGGGCGCACCGGATTTCGTGCGACCGACGACCGTGCCGGCATGTGCCTCGCGTCGGACGTGTCGTCCGGGCCAGGATGCCGGACAGAGGCTGTCGTCGTCATGGCGTAGCGTTGGCAGAGACGGTAACAGCGAGGATGCGGACAAGATCACGCAGCACGTGCCGCATGTCCGTAGGTCCGTTCCGTACGAGACCTTGCCGTACGCGCGGTGACGGGAAGGTGTAGCCGCCCACCCCTAGGGAAAGACATGACGATGCGCGTCTTGGCGCGCGACGGCTCTCGACGACGGTAGGTGCGTAGCGGTGTCGACGCAGGATCCGCTCGCGGTGGTTGGTCAACAGCTTCGTGTGGACTCGATCCGGGCGTCGGCCGAAGCAGGGTCTGGTCATCCGACGTCGTCGATGTCGGCAGCTGACCTCATGGCGGTCCTTCTCGCCAGGCATTTCCGGTACGACTTCGATGATCCGCACTATCCCGGAAACGACCATCTCATCTTCTCGAAGGGCCATGCATCGCCGCTGCTGTACGCGATGTTGGTCGCGGCGGGCGCCGTCTCGGAGGACGAGCTGCTGAGCTTCCGACAGTTGGGCAGTCGGCTGGAGGGACACCCGACGCCGCGGCTTCCCTGGGTCGAGGTGGCCACAGGCTCCTTGGGTCAAGGCCTGCCGATCGGTGGCGGGTTGGCGTTGGTCGGCAAGCGTCTGGACCGGCTGCCGTACCGGGTGTGGGTGCTCTGTGGCGACAGCGAGCTGGCCGAGGGGTCGATGTGGGAGGCCTTCGAGCTGGCCGGGCACGAAGAGCTGGACAACCTGATAGTGATCATCGATGTGAACCGGCTCGGACAGCGCGGCCCTACTCGCCACGGGTGGGACACCGGTGCGTACGCCAGACGGATCGGCGCATTCGGCTGGAACACGCTCGAGATCGATGGCCACAACCTGATGGAGATCGACACGGCGTTCCTCGAGGCTACGGCGATGCCGGTCCGACCGACGGCGATCTTGGCGCGCACCCGGAAGGGTCGCGGGGTGAGCGACGTCGAGAACGTCGAAGGGTGGCACGGGAAGCCGCTCTCGGATCCGCGTGACGCGATCGAGGAGCTCGGTGGGATGCGTCATGAGCGGGTGCGGGTGAACCGGCCCGAGCCGGGCCTGCGCCCCCATCAGTTCCCCACGCGGCCGAGTCGGCTGCCCGAATACACCCGTGGCGATTCGGTCGCCACGAGGACGGCGTTCGGCCGCACACTTGCCGCACTCGCTGATGCGAACCCAGCGATCGTCGGACTTGATGCGGAGGTGGCCGACTCCACACGCATGGAGTACTTCGCGGAGGCGCATCCTGAGCGATACTTCGAGTTCTACATCGCCGAGCAGCAGATGGTGGCGGCGGCGGTCGCCATGCAGGCTCGCGGGTGGATACCGTTCGCTGCGACGTTCGCGGCGTTCTTCACACGTGCGTACGACTTCATCCGGATGGCTGCCATCAGTCGCGCCAGGTTGTGTCTGGTGGGATCGCATGCCGGCGTCTCGATCGGAGCCGACGGACCGTCCCAGATGGGACTGGAGGATCTCGCCGCGTTTCGCGCCATCCATGCGAGCACGGTGTTGTATCCCTGCGATGCCAACCAGACCCGCGCGCTGGTCGCCGCCATGGTCGACTCTGACGGCATCAGCTACTTACGGACGACCAGAGGCGAGACTCCGGTCATCTACGAGGTAGGGGATACGTTCCGCATCGGTGGCTCCACGGTGCTCCGGTCGTCGGACGCGGACGTCGTGACCATCGTGGCGGCCGGCATCACCGTGCATGAAGCGATCGCGGCAGCCGACGAGCTCGCATCGGACGGGATTGCGGCGCGCGTGATCGATGCGTACTCAATCAAGCCCATCGATGTCGAGACGCTTCGCGCGGCCGCTGCACAGACTCAGCTCATCGTCACGGTCGAGGACCATTGGCCCGAAGGCGGGCTGGGAGATGCCGTCCTCGACGCGCTGGCTGACGCCAATGCTCGGCCACCGGTTGTGAAGCTTGCCGTTCGGCACATGCCGAGCTCGGCTACGTCGACCGAGCAGCTCGCTGCGGCCGGCATCGACCGGGCTGCGATCGTGGAGGCGGTTCGCGGCGCGCTCCGCCGCGAGCGATGACAGGCCTCCTGGCCTTTGCACGTCCCTACTCGTTGGGTTCGCTGTCGTCCGGTGACTTCTCGGTACGTCGCCGTTCGGCCTCGGCTCGTACCTCCGCGCCGGTCGTCCCGGTATCCGACTCGTTACCGCCGACGCGGCCGACGAACGTCTCGCTTGGTGTCGTCCCGGTCGTGCTATGCCGATCCGGTGCCGAGCTCTGTGGTACCCCTCCTTCGGCACGGGTCCTTGCCGTTCCGATGTCGGCAGGAGCGTCCCGCTCACCGAGCCGTCGTGCTTTCTGGTCCTTGCGGATGAGCTCCCGTATCCGGGTCAAGAAGGACATGTGTGCTTCCTTGTGGTCATGGTCTTCGAGGTTGCAGACCGTGGCGTCATGGGCGCTCCTGGCTACTTGCCTCGACCGAAGGTTCGTCGTACGACATCACGCGCCCGGTCGACCAAGGCGGCGACTGGACCGAGTGCGATGTTGGCGCGTGCGCTCTCGACTCCTGGCCGTGGCCGCGTCGGCGCGACAGACTCCGCCGTCTTGACCGCCTTGGCCATCGTACGGAGCCGCTCGGCGCTCGTGGTTCGCCGAAGATGGGGAAACTCGTAGCGTTCTTCCGCACGGGCGTGCTGCATCACGCTGGTGCGTAGAGCGAGCAGCATCGGCATGAAGTCGTCACTCTCAGGATCCATGTCCTCGAGGTCACTCAGGCGTTGCTTCGCCTCGTGCTCTTCGTCGAGCCGTTGCTGCACGACCTGCTCGGCACCGTCGTACGCCCGTCGTGCCACGGGATGAACCACCTCCTCCTCGGCCGTCTCATGCACCGCGAGGAGCCGGACCAGCTGCCTCATCGCCTCCCGGCGTTCCTCGCCACGTGACGCTTCGACCTGGTCGAAGAGGTTGCGGATCTCGCCGTGCTGGCGCATCAACAGGCTCACCACGTCTTCGCCGTTGCCTGCCTCGACGTGAGACTGATCGGCCATCCTCGCCTCCTCACGAGTCGCGGCCACGTAGAGAGGCGACGGGGTGCTCGCCTTCCGGCTCGTGCCGGTACTCCCGGCCGAGCATCTCCCAATGCTCGTCGATCACCCGCTCACTCGGTGGCTCCTCGCCGCCGTGGATGGCAGCCTGCATGGCCTCGAACCGCTCGTGCGCTTCGCGAACGTAACCGGTGCCGAGAGTCGTGAGGTCGATCTGCGTTTCGAGAAGGTTTCGCACGAACTGTTTGTTCTCCTCGAACTTCAGCACGTTGGGCAGCTCAGGTGCCAGGATCTCCGTCGGCTCGCGACCGTCGTACCGCCGCATGAGGTCGCACGCCAACCGCAGGTGCTCAAGCTCCATGTTGAGGTGCAGGTCCCAGATCGCTCGCACCTTGGGGTCGGGCTCCTGCTGCAGGAACGAGTAGTAGAGGTAGCACTCGTTGTACTCATGGTTCACGAGCCGCTCCCACCAGCTCTCTCCCGGGTCGAGCAAGGACTCGTAGTGCGTGACGTGCGCCTCCTCGATCAGCCCGATCTCCTGGTAGAGCTGGCGCGCGATCGGTTCCATGTACTGCGGACCGACGTTCATGTAGAAGTTCATCGTCTGTTGCTCGGCCGACATGATCGTGAGCGCGTGGAGCTTGGAGATCGGCTGGACGGCGTGGCGGTCGTAGGGCCGGCGTACGTTGTCGGCGGGGTCGCGGTGCTGGATTCTCGTCGGCCGTCCAGGCATGACCTCGGTGAGATTGTCGACGATCGCCTCGGCCTTGCGATGCTCGATCATCTCGTAGAGGTTCGCATAACGGTAGAGGTGGTCGAAGTCCTCCAGGACGCCGAACTCGTACGCCTGACGCAAGTAGGGGTCGGGCTCCATCCGTGCGACCCAAGCGGTGAGGTCGACCGCCACCTGCTCGTAGGCGATCGTGGTCTCCAACACCGACGCAAGACCAGGAAGCAGCCAGTTCACGACACGCTGCTGCTGTGCCTCCATGTAGCGGATCGTCGCAAGCTGCTGCCTTACGTCTGGATCGTCACAGTGGCGGGCCATCTGGTGGTTGAACAGAATGGCCTCGACCTCGATGCCGTTCATGGCGATGATCCGACACCGTGTGTACGGGTCGCAGTGGTCAGGATCGATGGGAGTCACGTCGAGCTCGCGCCAGTTGCGCAGCTGGCGGTCAAGCGGGACACCCTGATGGTCCAGCGGATTGAAAGGCACGGCTGTATCCCCTTGGACGAGAGTCAACCAGCTATCGGCATCTGGCTACCCGTAGGTCCTTGGCAGGAAACCGTTGTCACCCGTTCCGCCCGACAGGAAGCACATCAAGGCCCGTGTTGCGGCATGAGCGGCTCATACGAGCCGTTCCGGCACGGATGAAGAAGTAGCCGAGGCCGGTGTGGTCTGCTCACGAAAGCTTCAAGCCGCGAGCCTGGTCACTTCTTGTCGTTCTTGTCTTTCTCGCGGGATTGCTCGATATTGCTTTTGTCGCCGGACTCTTCGCTCTTGCCTTTGTCGTCGGACTCCTCGCCCTCGACCTCTTCAGGGCTGCGCACGACCTCTCCGTCGCGTATCTCGCCACGCCAGCCTTCAGTGGGTTCGGCGTGCATCATCACGTAACGCCGGAAAAGCTTGAGGTCCAACCGGGCGCGTCTACCTTGAGCCCGCCACAGGTTGGCGACCTTCTCGACGAAGCCGTGTGGGATGTACTCAAGGACCATGAGCATCTTCGTGAGGTCCTCGGTGATGGGGTGGAACGTCACGATTCCGTTGACGATGGTCTGCCCCTCGCTCTTCCACACGATGCGTTCGTCGGGCGCCATGTCCAGAATCTTCGACTTCCAGTTCCGGTTGGAGAACGCGATCTTCGCCTTCCAGTTCGTGGTGACCTCGTCCTCACGGTCGACGCTCTGGACGCCCTTGGACCACTGCGGGAACTTCTCGAACTCGGTCCAGTGGTTGTAGACGATGTCGACCGGCATCCCGATGTTGATGTCCTCGACGATGTTCATCGACTTGCCACCAGGCTGGCCGGACTTGCCTCCCTTCAGTGCCGACTTCGCCCTCTCTGCAAGACCTTTCGTCCCAGCTTTGGCGAGTGACGCAACTGACCCGGGCTGCTTCAGCGTCTCCTTGGCCACCTTGCCAACCAGTCCGCTCGGGTTGATCTTGCCTTCGGCGACCTCGCCAAGCTTGCCGGTGAGACCGCCCACCTTCGAACCGAGACCCGACATCATGCGACCGAGCTTTGCCTGCGCATAAGCCTCAGCTTCTTCCGCCAAACGTCGCATGGCCGAGGGCCCACTGGAGCCACTGCCGGCCTCGTTTTCCTTGGAGCTTTGTGTCGTCTCGTCTTCTGGCGGGCTTTCTGGCTTGTCGTGAACAGTGCTCTCCGTCATGTCAACCTCCCGATGTCCCATGCGCAGTGTCACTTGTCACCAGAACCGGACTTGCCGCTGCTGGCTGCCCTTCGGGCTGCCGAGTCACGACGCTGGCCTGGTATCCGAGTCCGGCCGCGGCGACGAGGTGACCGACCTTCGGACGCTTCCGAGGATTCCTCAGAGCCAACGTCGGCTTCGGACGACTCCTCCTCACCAGCTTTGCCGCCCGTCTCTTCCTTCGTCTCCTCCCTCGCGCCGGTGCCCTGGCTCAAGGCGACGGTTCGCTCGTGCAGGCGATCCGCCAGCTTCTCGACCTGGCGGCTCACGACCGCATCCTTTGCCGCTTGGGCCTGGGAGCGGAGCTCGCCCAGCAGGTCATGGCGAATCTGGTTGATGTCGACAGACGACAGCACCTTGCCAGTCAACTCTCGGACACGTGAGCCGATCTTCAGTTGCCGACCCACAAGCACTGACGTCAACACGATCGCCAGCTTGGCCTTCCGCCGCCTGCCCAGGACATAGCCACCTGCGACGGCGGCTGCAATCTTCGTCGACTGTGCCACCTCGGTCCCCCCTTCCACAGTCGTACGATCGCCGGTCATGTACCGGGAGCTCGTCACGGCTCGTCGGCGATGCCCAGTGCGACGTCGAGCCGATCGAGCAGCTCGTCTTCCCGGGCGTCGAACTCCTCTGGCGTGATCTCGCCTGCGTCTGCAGCCTCGTAGAGCTCCCGAAGCTCCTCCCGAATCTCCGCGGGATCGTAGAACTCGTCCTCACCTGCCTCGGCGATCTGCTTGATCACCCAGCCGAATCCCCGTGCCGGTGCCAGTGGCAGGGTCAGTAGCCCGGTCACCAGTCCCATCACTACTCCTCGGGTTGGAGCTCGCTGTCTGTTGCGACTGCCACGAAGCTGTAAGGGGCAAGCGGTCCGACCCGCTGTACCCGGATCTCAGGAGCGAGTTCTGCGGCTACCTCGTCGACGCGTTCGGCGAAGGAGGAGAGGTCATCCCGATCGACCAAGAAGCTCAGGTTGGCGGCGGCACCCTTGATCGGCGGTCCTTCCGCCGTACGCACCGCGTTGCCAGCGAGCAGGTCCACGATGTGCTCGGCGATCCGCTGTCGCGCAACGTCGACGGCAGCCGCCACCGCTTCGCCCAGCCTGATCTGATCCTCGATGGTCTCGGCGGACTGGTCTCGCAGCTGCTGGATGGTCGGATCCTCGAGGGCGGCACGGCGCACCAACTCGTCCTCGTCGACGAAGGCCTTCACGTTGACCTCGAGCCGCCCCTGCAGGTCTTCCAGCATCGCGAGATGCATGTCGGCATCCTCGACGAGTTCCTGCCGGAGGCTCTCCTCGTCACCTGCAACGACGCCGAACCGCATAGGAAGGACCGTCCCTTGCTTGATGAGATGGTCGATCACTGCTTGATGGGCATGGACGTCTCGGCGTTTCGCGCGGAGCTCGGCGGGCGCGTCTCCCACGACCGCGGCGATCGTGCCAGCGTCCAGGCGACGGAGCACACTCGGCGGGTCCCCGACGCCAGTGATGTCCGTCAAGTCGCAGGGATGGCCAGGGCCCACGATGCCATAGACATACGTGAGCTTGTTCGCATCAGTCATCGCCTTTCTCCGATCGCCGTGACTCTGGTGGTGAGCGTGACTCGCGCTCGGTGAGGCGTTCCCGTCCACGCCGGAAGGCGCCCGTGACGGACTCTGCCGCACCGCTCAGTGCACCCTTGGTCTTTCGGCTTGCGCCAGACTCTTCGAGATCGCCCACGAACTCGGGCAGGGTCCGTGGCTGCGACCTGGAGCTGAGGTCGAGCCGGTTGACCGCCTCGGCAAATCGCAGGTAGGTGTCGACACTCGCGACAACCACCCGGATGTCGATGGTGAGGATCTCGATGCCCACGAGGGACACCCTGATGTAGGCATCGATGACGAGACCCTTGTCCAGGATCAGATCGAGGACGTCATACAGCGTCCCTCCACGCTGCGATCTGCTCACGGTTGAGGTTTGTCGGGGAACCATCGTCATGGGGTGTCCTTCTTTCCTTCGATGGGCCGACGGTGACGCCGACGGCCCGAGATGAATTCGGTCAGCTCCTGGACCTGTTGTTCCAGGGCCATGAGGGCGCGTCCGAGACGCTCTACTTCCTGCTCGGTGAGTGTGCCGTCGTCCATTCGGCGAAGTGCCTGGCGCTCCAGCAGCTGGCGGACGATGTCGACCACCATGACCACGAGTCCCGCCACCCCGGCCGGTCGGTCGTCGCGGGGCTCTTCCTGATCGGAGTCAGGGGTAGCGGACCGCGGCCGGGTCGGCGACAGCTCGGCAGCCGTACGAACTCGAGGTTCCTGGAGCGGCTCGGGACGGTGGACAGCGGGTTGCTGCGCCCCTTGCGTGGCCGTGGCCTTGGGGCGACTGTTTCGTTGTGGCGGGGCCGATACCGCGGCCCGTGCTGCGTCCGGGGCGTCCTCCGCCAACGAAGCGCCTGCCTGGCCGGGTGTCTGCAAGGTGTGGATTGAGGCGAGGAGGAGCTTGAGATCCAGGCGCACCAGATCGACGTCGGCCAGCGTGAGCAGCACCGTGCCATCGACGTACGCACCGGTGTCGAGCAGCCGGTCGAGCACGTCGACGAGCGATCCGTCGTCAAGGGCAAGTCGTCGATCGGTCATGGCGTGGCGCCCTCGTGGGTATCGGCGGTACCTTTGCTTGGTCTTGCGAAACTTTGTGGGGGCTGTGCTCGCGGCGTGGATTCCTCACGAGCGTGCTCTGCCAGATCCGGGGGCAGCTGGGCGAAGTGGTAGGGAGGCCAGGGCCCCGTGACTTCGGCGCGAAGTCCAGCCGACTCGAGGTCGGCCGCAACGCTGTGGAGCGCCTTGTCGAAGCCCGGTTTCTCGGAATCGGCGACGAGGTAGACGGCGTCGAAGACGAGAGCGGCCGACGCCTTTTCTTCGCTGGAGGACCGAACGACGCACTCCATGGCGTGGTCGGACAGCGCACTGTGGAGAGCGTCTACGATCTTCGCTTGGAGTTGCCGCTGTGTGCGCCTCGCGGCCATCTCCTCGCGTCGCCGCTGCATCCACGCGGTCCCTACCGCCTCGGGTTCTTGTGTCTGTTCGCGTGGAGCGGCGGGCTCGGTCTGGTATTCGTCGGAATCCGATCGGAAGACCTTGACGCCCCACTCACTTGCTCCCGCTAGCCTGCGCAGCTCGGCCTGCAGGACTGGCGCGTGTGAGCGCAGGATCTCGCGGATGGCGTCATGGCTCGGATAGATGGCACCGAACCGAAACGGCAAGACACCACCAGCGCTGGCCAGACTCTCGACGACCGCTTCGTGAGTGTGCAGCGCGGTCACGAGCCAGCTGCCCGGACTCAGGTCGGGTTGGTCGGTTGCTCGACGGAACTCGTCGAGCCCGACCTCGGAGGTAGCGGCGGCCAGGTCACCGAAGCTGACGAACTCGACAGGGCTATCGTCTATACCGCGAACCTCGTCGAGCCCTGCGATCGCGCTCCCGTCGCGGGCGATCCCGTAGACATACCATGCCGTCCCATCGATGCGACGCGTCTCGCTGTCCGTCGCCGTGGCCCGTGCACCGGTGGACGTGTGCGTCACGGTCTTCGGTTCCGGGCTCGTGCGGATACGGCCGGCGTCATGGCCGCGTACGAGCCACGCCGTCACCGCGTCGCGGTAGGCCTTGACGCGCTGGGCCGCAAGCTCGGCGCACACCTGCCGCCGAGCGCGTTCCTCGGCCTCGGCAATCAGCGACGCCACATCCTCCTGGCTGGGCGGAGGCAGTCGCTGAGCCGACATCGCCAACGTCGAGGTGTCGTACTCTCGCGTGTCGCGTGACTCGTCGGTCATCTGATCGCGCTACCTTCTGCTTGTCGCCCATCGCCTTCGGCTCGTTCGACTTGGGGAGCCTGCTGCTGCTGAGCAGTGGCTTGAGTACGAGATGTGGGCAGCTCGGTCTGCATGCGTCGTTCAAGCTCCTCGATTCGTTGCCTGAGCTCTTGGTTCTCGCGTTCCAGCTCGCCCGTCTCGGGCTGCTTGCGCCCGGTGAGGAAGGGATCGGTGGTCCACCAGTCGATGCCCATCTCACGCGCCGTGTCGACGGAGGCGATCAGAAGTCGCACCTTCAGCGTGAGAAGCTCGATGTCCAAGACGTTGACCATGATGTCGCCGGCAATGACGATGCCCTTGTCGAGGACTCGTTCGAGGATGTCGGCGAGTGAGTCGCTGGACCGTGACACCGACGCGGGAGAGGTCTGGTATCTCGCTGGAGACTGCTGCGATCGCACGGTCACAGATCACCTGCCTGGTTGCGGGTATAACGCCGGTTCCGTCGATATGACACGACATTGCCGTCCTTGTCTGCCCGGATCTCGTAGCTCGCCAGGATGCTCGTGGAGTCGGGGATCCGCTCGAGTTCGACCATTTCCACCTGGAACAGCCAGCCGTCGTCTTGTGGCTCCATGCGGGAAATGCCCTCAGGTTCCAGGTTCGTGAGCTCAGCCAGCTGCTCTATCGCGGTTCGCGACGCCTCCATGGCTTTCCCTCCGGTCGACGTCGACTCAGGTGTTGTCGCCGACTTCTCACCGGACGACTCTGGTGTCGTCGCCGACTTCTCACCGGACGACTCACGTGCAGTCGTCGACTCACGCTTTTCGGAGGCCGCCGACGGTGCCGTTCCAGCGCCGCGCCTACGGTACTGTGCCATCGCTGCCCCTTCCGCGTTGGCTGTGTCGAGCGGCAGCCGCCAGGCGACGTCGACGTGTCGCCCAGGGTGCTTGTGATGATGACTGGATGCATCTCGTGGCGAGCGATCCGGCAACATGCCGGGCTCGTATCAGTTCTCGCACCCTCCACCGTACGCACAGCGAAAAGGGGATTCGAGGCCAGGCAAGTGCTGCGGACGCCTCTTAGCTGCACTGACGCCGGCTCGCAAGTCGTTATATGTAATAGGTTCTTACGACTCTGCATCCTGCCGACATACAGGTGAAGTGACGAAGGCCCTCGCCGTGGTGGGCCTGTGGCCTGATGTGGGGTGACTTCCTACTCGCTGCGGTCGCCTTCTGATCGTTCTGGTTCCAGCTCGCGCTGTTTCGGCTGCGGCTCGCGATGCCTCGCCGCGGCTTCGAGTTGTTCGCGGGTCGGCTTCTGGATGACATCGCCGAAGTAGAACCATGAGGCGCGCTCGCGCAAGCGCCGCCGTCGCTGCTGCGGCACCGGAACGAGGTGCTGGTCGGTCGGCGGCGTTCGCGGCAAGGGAACCTGGCGTCGATGGGCCATCGCGGTGTACGCCCTGGCACGGCTTAGCGGCACATGCAGATCGGTGTAGGCGCCCTCGGGCGAGCGGACGATGATGCCGGACTCCGCACCCTCCACAACCTGCTCTGCGTCACGCCGTTGCAAGCCGATGCAGATCCGCTTGGTGACGAGGAAGGCGATCACCGGTCCCACGAAGATGAAGATGCGGAGGAACCACGTGATGTCGTTGATCGCGATGTTGAAGGTCTTCGCGATGATGTCGTTGCCACCACCGATCAGGAACAGGATGTAGGCGGTGATGCCGGCGACACCGAAGGCGGTCCGGGTGGGCTGGTTGCGAGGTCGGTCGAGCACATGGTGCTCCCGGTGATCTCCCGTGACCCAGCGCTCGATGAAGGGGTACAGCCCCAGGACCAGCGCGAGGAGGAGCATGAGACCGAAACCGGGTACGAAGACGTTCCAGCTGATCGTGTAACCGGCGACCCTGGTTTCCCAGTTCGGCATGATCCGCAGCGCGCCCTCGACGAAGCCCAGATACCAGTCGGGCTGGGTTCCCGCGCCGACCTGGCTGGGGTTGTACGGTCCGTAGACCCAGATCGGGTTGATCTGCAGGAAGCCGCCGAGAAGGATGAGGGCGCCGAAGACCGTGAAGAAGAAGCCGCCAGACTTCGCCGCGTAGACGGGCATGACGGGATACCCGACGACGTTCTTGTCGGTGCGGCCAGGACCGGGGTACTGCGTGTGCTTCTGGTAGACGACCAGGGCGAGGTGCACCGTGATCAGGGCAAGGATCAGGGCGGGCAGAAGCAGGATGTGCACGCCGTAGAGCCGCGGAATCAACGCGTCTCCGGGAAACTCGCCGCCGAAGACGAAGAATGTGACGTACGTACCAACGACCGGGATGCTGAGCAACAGGCCGTGGACGAACGCGAGGCCGGTGCCGGAGAGGAGGTCGTCGGGGAGTGAGTAACCGGTGAAGCCCTCGATCATGCTCACCAGGAGCAAGGTGACCCCGATCACCCAGTTCACTTCCCGCGGTTTGCGGAACGCGCCGGTGAAGAATATTCGCAGCATGTGGAAGAGGATCGCGGCGACGAACAGGTTGGCTGCCCAGTGGTGGGTCTGGCGCATCAGGAGGCCGCCGCGGACGTCGAAGCTGATCTGCAGCGTGGATTCGTACGCTTCGGACATCTCCGCGCCCTGCAAGGGCCCGTACGAACCGTCGTACGTGACGGGCAGCATGCTGGGTTTGAACCAGAACGTCAGGAACGTTCCGGTCAACAGCAAGACGATGAAGCTGTAGAGCGCGATCTCGCCCAGCAGGAACGACCAATGGTCCGGAAAGACCTTGCGCATCGCAGCTTTTCCAAGCCTGGCAAGGCTTACCCGGTCGTCGAGAAAGGTCGCGAGTCGCTCGAGAGCCCTGGTGCGGTCCATCGGACCCTGTCTACCTGTCGCGTCGCAACGCATGCGAGGTTTTGCGCGTAATGAGAGAGGCGATCACCCCCAATGGGTGAAGCACGGCAGGCTGCCAGCGCGAGGCTAGCCCTAGGTGAATCCATCCCCACTCGGACCTCGAGTGCGAATATCAGGGGGTTGAGCCATGTCGGAGAGAGAACGCCGCGAAGCTGGTCTCTCGGCGCAGGAGCAGGAGCGTGCGCGAGCGGCGCGGGAGGCTGAGGGCAGGCCGACCGTTCCGCAGGCGCGCACTTCGACCGAGGCGGTCGAGCGGCGGGCCGAAGCCATGCCGGGCGTGGCGATGCTGGGAAGGGGTTGGCAGACCTTCGCAGGCACCACTCTTTTGGTGTTGGCCGGATTCCAGCTGATTTGGGGCCTGGCCGGACTGCTCAGAAGAGCGATGTTCTTGGTGCCATACACCGGACTGGGCATCACATGGGACTACCCGGTGTGGAGCTGGCTCACCATCGGATTGGCAGCTCTGCTCGCCCTGACCGGCTGCGCCCTTCTGGCTGGCATGACGGTCGCGCGCTACGCCGGGATCGTGATCGTGGCGGTTCTGGCCTTCGTCAACTTCTTGACGCTCCCCGCGCAACCGCTCTGGTCGTTCCTCATGATTGGGATCGACATCCTGGCGATCTACGCCTTGACCGCCCGAGGCGCTGAGATGGCAGCGAGCCGGGAGAGCTCGAGGCACGGCGCGGGCGGCCGGGCTGGCGTGTGAGACATAGCGGCGGCGCCGCCGGAGCGGTTCGCAACCGTGCGAACAATGCCGCGACCGGACCGCAACTGGGCCACCCCAGTGGGGGAGCGGCGCCGCCCGAGCCAGCCACGAGTCGTCCGTAGGGGAACGAGCCGACGTGCCGTGCCGCAACGACGTCCACCAGGCCACGAGGTCATGTGAGGGTGCAGGACGCGCCGAAGCGTCGTGCATCTCCACGTGACCTCGTGGTGTGTCCTGCACGCTTGAGAGCTGGATTCGTCGTCCCGCGGGCGGGGACCTTGGCGGCTGATCAGTCCCACGGATCGGATGCACCGCGGCGTTGCTCGGTGCGGAATCGGCTCGGCGGCATGCCCGTGCGGTTGGCGAAGAGACGACTGAAGTACGCCGGATCGTCATAGCCCACGTGTCGAGCGATGGCCGTGACCGTGAGGTCGGTCGTGGCCAGCAGATCCTTCGCCCGGTTCAGTCGGGCGCGCAGGATGTACTCCTTCGGGCTGCACCCGGCGGCTCGACGCACTGCGTGGCGGAGCTCGATCAGCGACATACCGAGCTCGCGAGCGTGCTCGGCGACCGAGCGGGGTGTGCAGGCATCGCGCAGCAGCGCCTCGAGGATGGGTGTGTCCGGGCGGCCGATCCGGGCGCACCGGCGGACGGTGGCCAGCAGGACGTGCACCTCGGCCGCAGCCTCGAGATCGGCGTCGATCTGGTCCCGCCCACACGCACGAGCGAGCGCCGAGAACGCGAGCTCCAGTGGCGCCGGATCGGCCAGTGAGACGACCGGCTCGGTGGGGGAGATGCAGCCGAGGTCGATGTAGGCACGGGTCGCCTCGCCGTCGAACAGCACCCACCACTCGTTCCAGCCGCCGGCATCCGGGGCGTAGCTGTGCTGCACGCCTGGCAGGAGCCAGAAGATCGCGGGCGCCTTGATGTCGTACGTCGCCGTCGTACCACCGCCGCCGCGACACCGCAGCCATCCAGCACCGGACGAGACGAAGACGCCCGCGTAACAGTCCAGGGTGCGTGGCTTGGTCGTGACCAGCCTGCCGGTCGAAGCCCCGACCCCGAGACACACGAGGCCGAGTCGGTAGTGCGCTGGAGCGGGTGTGAGGTACCGAGCCCAGGTGGTCATGGCGTCTTCGATTTCTCCAAGGTCTCGCGGCGATGAGTCCATGGCCGCGAGATCGTCCGGTTTGTCAGCCTTCCATCATGCTGACCTCGAATGGTTACGTCTTGGACGAAGATGCACGCCGACTAGGGGAGCTCGAGGCAGTACCCGAGCGGGAGCGTAACGATCGGGATGCCTTACGTGAACGTCTTCGTAAGACCGGCTATCTCTACCTGCGCGGTGCGCTCGACCGCGACGAGGTGCTGGCGTTTCGTCGCTACTATTTCCGTCAGCTGGAATCCACCGGCCTGACCCGGCCCGGCACTGACCCGGCACAGGGCGTGGCCGGTGGAGACGTCGACCTGGCGAAGCTGCGGCACATCCTCTTTCGCGAGATCGTGCCCGGTCCGGTGTACCACGCCTTCTGCACCCAGCCAGCTGTCCGGAAATGGTACGAGTGGTTTCTCGACGGTCCGACCTATCTGCATCGCCGCAAGATCATCCGGCACCTGCGGCCCCGAGAGACCGGAATCGGCACCGCGACCCAAGCTCACTACGACCTTCTCTACCTGCGCGGAGGCACCGACGCGGTGCTCACGTCGTGGATCCCCCTGGGCGACTGCCCGCTCACTCGTGCACCGCTGATCTACCTCGAAGGTAGTCACCACCGCATGCGGGCCGAGGAGGAGCGGGCCGCCCGCACCGGGGCGCCCAGGCGTCCGGCGGCCTCCATCACCGCCGACCTGCCGAAACTCGCCGCCGAGCACGATGCCCGTTGGCTCGTCACCGACTACCGGGCCGGCGACATGGTGGTGCACTCCGCCTATCTCGTCCACGCGTCCTTGGACAACGTCGACCCCGACGGGATCATCCGGCTCTCCACCGACATCCGCTACCAGCGGGCCGACGACACCATCGACCTGCGGTGGCAGAACCACTGGCGCTATGACGACGGTCTCTAGTCGGTACGAACCCGGCCCGGGTCAGCACAGTCCGACCACGCAGTCATCCCAGCCGATTCGTTCTCCGTACCCCTGGGCAGTGGCATCACATCCACTCACAATGTCCGTATCAGTGCCATCACGCAGGCCCATGAGACCTCGGTTGTGAGATCACGGGATTGGTCACTGGCATGGTCGAGTTTGTGGTGGTCGGGCTTGGTCTGGCGGCCATCCCCTTCCTGGTGACCCGCATGAGATGCAGAGCGCCGATCGGACGGAAGCCCTATCGTCCATGTCGCAGGGTCGTGAGAGGTCTTCTGGGAGGGTGTTCGGCGCATGGGCGGCGGCCGATCGACCGGCTCTTAGGCATGATCGGCGGCGATGCACTGCTCATCCGACGCGTGTGTGACCAGTGTGGCAATCGCAGAGCCTTCGTACGCGGCGTGAAGGACGGCAGTCCCTACCTCGGCTGCACATCCTTCCCTTCGTGCCGGAACACACGATCCCTGCTCAGACCTCCGTGAGGCGAACGGGGCCTACCGGCGACCACGACGGCGGATGTCCGCCGGTCGTGGACGCACTGTCGCGCAGGATCGGCAAGCAGCCAGGCGAGGTTGTGTGCCGCAAGTGGTGGAAAGATCAGGTGCAGGTCGACGTACAGTGCACGCCGAATGGCGTCTGCCTTGGTAAGGCTTCGCCTGTACCGGATCGAGATGACATCGATCCGCAGCAGCCGTTTCCCGGGGTTTCCGCCAAGCAGCGCACAGGACGGCTCGTACAGAGCCAGCACGACGACCGCGGCGAGTAGCGTGACCCACCGCGCAAGCCCCAGCACGTCAGCCAGCCCGCCCACAGCCCCGGCGAGTACACCGGCCACCACGACGTCCACGAGACGGGCTACGACGCGGAGTCCGGGAGGTGCGAGGTCCGGCCAGAGGGCCCGCCATCCGTGTGTCTTCCTCATGCGGGTGTCGCCGAGAGGTTCGAAGCCGTGGGCGACCTCAGGTAGCTCGACGCGTCGGCTGACGGTGCCGGTGATCTTGATCTGGTGGCCGGTCGAGAAGCTTCGGTAGAAGCTGTACCTCTTCTTGCGCTTGTGGAGATAGAAGAGCTCACCGTGGCCACAGTGACAGGTCTTCCAGATGAAGTACGGCGCCAGGTCGACAGCAAACTCCAGCGTGCCGTCGTGGTAGGCGATGACCGTGCCATCTGGGTACGGCCGCGGCGAGGGGAGGCGCCGCGTTGGGAACGGTTCAGCGTGTCCTGCGAGGACTTCGAGTTCGATGAGGAACCCTTTCCCATTCGAGCTGGTGGAGATCACATGGCCGAGCTTGACCTGTCGCATGAGCTCCAGTCGGTCGAGGGCACCATGGGCTGCTCGTTCGAGGTCGTCGACGGATTCCTCCTGCTCTTTGCGGGTGCGGGGGAAACCTCCATGGGCGTGATCGTTGCGAGTTCGCGTGTAGCGCTCGATCCCCGGTAGAAGCCGGTCGGCGATCAGGTGGACGAGCCGAGCCAGAGGGTCGTGCGGCATCGACGTCATCGCCTTGGCCGTTGCTCTCGCAGTTGCGGCCCACGTGCCGAGCGAGATTCCACGCGAGAGTTTGTCCTCCCAGCGCGACACCGCCTCGGTCGACGCCTGATGGTGGCGACACCAAGCCAATCCCAGAACGCACAGGGTCGCCGCAACGGCTTCGAACAGCCCGTGGATCTTGTGAAGTTTGTCAGCCGGGCCGTCGGCCGTCTCGAAGAAGCGCGCCGGTGCCGCGATCGCGTGCGGGAAGTCCTGCAGCTGATGCGCGCCCACGAGATCACCCCGTTGACTGGGACCGTGCGACAGATGTCCTCCACCGCGCCGGCGACCCGCCGCCTCATGCGATGAGCAGTCCTGCTCATGCAGGGTCGGTCAGGAGATCCACTCAGTCAAGATCAGTCGACCCCAAGCAGCTCGGTAGGTGGGCGTGGAGCCGTCCGTGGCCGTCCGGATCTCGTGGGTATGGACGGTGGCGTCTTGGGGATTGGTCGCCTGGGCGTGCCTAGGACCGCTCGTCGGCGTCGTCCGGATCAGAACGAGTCGACTCGACCTGGCTGCGAAGCTGCTCGAGCTCCTCCCGTAGGGCCTGGTTGGCCTGCTCGAGCTCGAGCACGGCACGGATCCCCGCGAAGTTGAGGCCGGTGGCAGCGAGATCGCCGATCCGGCGGAGTCGATCAAGGTCGTTGTCGCTGTAGAGGCGGTTCCCACCACGCGTGCGTGCAGGCTTGAGCAGCCCAGCACGCTCGTAGGCGCGAAGGGTGTGCGGCTGGACTCCGGTGAGCTCGGACACCACCGAGATGGCGTAGACGCCGCGATCAGGCGAGTGCGAGGCGGCTCCGGGTCGGGCGCTCGCGACCTGCTGCTTGTCGGACAGCGTGAGGTCTGCGCGGCGACTGCCGCGCTCCTGGCCCGCTCGGCCCCGCGAGTGGCGCATGAAGGTCGGTCGATCGATCGTCATCTGCTACTCCAGGCGCACCTGATCTCGCACAGATGATCCCAAAATCTCGTCGTTGACGACGAGCTTAACATGTGCTACATGATAAGAGAGGTTGAGTCGAGTTGACTCAAGAGATCTGTACATTGACAGTCATGATCTCCTGGAGGACCGACGGGAACGCAGGGCTCTGAAAGGAGGAGCTGACTGCCATGTTGATGCGGACCGACCCGTTCCTGGAGTTCGACAGGTTGGCTAAGCAGCTGTTCAGCAACGGCACGCGTCCGTCGTCGATGCCGATGGACGCCTACCGCACCGACGACGCGTTCTACGTGCACTTCGATCTGCCTGGGGTGAAGCCCGAAGACATCGACGTCACGGTCGAGCGCGACGTCCTCACCGTGCGCGCGGAGCGTCACGGTCCCCAGCCGGATGACGCCGAGATGGTCGCCTCCGAGCGTCTCCACGGCACGTTCACCCGTCAGCTCTTCCTGGGTGAAGGGCTCGACACCGACAAGCTCGAGGCGAACTATGACGCTGGGGTCTTGACCGTGAGGCTTCCGGTCGCGGAGCAGGCGAGGCCGCGCAAGATCGAGATCGTCTCCGGGCCAGCCCGCGAGGCGATCCACGCGTGACCGAGCATGCGGACCCTCGATCCGAGGTCCGCCCGCTCCGGCGGGCGACTGCCTTGTGATCGCTGAGAGGGCGAGTCACCGTCGGGTGACGACCCAACACCGCGGTGACTCGCCATGACGCGGAAGGCAAAGGAGGGAGCTCTCGATGGCACTGCCCATTCGACGCCGGAACTCGACGGTCGATCGTGACAGGTCTTCTGCACCTCTGGTTCCGCTCGAGCCGCTCTCGCCGTTCGAGGACATCTACCAGCGGATGAACCAGATGATGCGGGCCTTCACCTCCGACATCGACACGTGGCCCTGGTGGTCAGGTCCGGTCGACGTGGAGGAGACCGACGAGGGCTACATCGTCGAGGTCGATCTGCCCGGTGTCTCGAAGAACGACGTCACCGTCGACTACCGCGACAACCAGCTGATCATCCGCGGTGAGATCAAGGAACGCGAGCACACCGGACGTCTGCGGCGTCGGAGTAGGCGCACCGGCAGCTTCGACTACGCCGTGACCCTGCCGGGGGACGTGGACGAAGACAAGATCGAGGCGTCCCTGGCCGACGGTGTCCTGACCATCTACGCGCCGAAGGCGGGTGACGCGCGGTCGCGTCGGATTCCTATCAACACCAAGTAACGCAGGGGGGTTGACGCTTCGGGCCCTTCGGTCTCGTCCTTCGACGATGCGGCACCTGGTCTCGACGTGCCGCTCGGTTCGGGCGTGACCGAGGGCCCGGCCGGACGATGGCGGGGCCTCCTGTTACGTTCCTGGTCATGGCAAAGCGGAGGCCCTTGCCCTTCGACCCGGTGGAAGAAGCGGCACGACAGTGGAGCAACCACTTCGGTGCCGACGCCGCCGTCCAGCCGATGCGGGCGGTCACCTCGTTGATGCGGGTGCAGCAGATCGTGCTCAGTCGGCTGGATGAGATTTTGCGTCGGTACGACCTGACATTCGCGCGCTACGAAGCCCTGGTCCTGCTGACCTTCACGCGCACCGGCGCGCTCCCACTGGGCAAGATGGGTGAACGCCTCCAGATCCACCCCACGTCGGTGACCTCGATCGTGCGGCGGCTGGAGCGCGACGGACTGGTGCGTCGGCTGCCCCATCCAGAGGACGGGCGCGGCGTTCTCGCCGAGGTGACCGAGGAAGGCCGCGCGGTCGTGGCGGCGACCACCAAGGAACTGGTGGCGATCCGGTTCGGACTGGATCCACTGGACGACGAGAGCCTCGCGACGGTTCACGAGCTGCTCACGCGGATTCGCCACAGCGCCGGCGACTTCATCTGAGCCCCGGCCAACAATGACCACGTGACGTCGGCCATTGGCCTCTCAGCGTGGCATATATGCCCCTCTTCGGTCCCAATCTTCGCGGGTAGGTCCATCCCACTCCTGGGAGAACATTCGCGAGCCTGAGATAGTTGGACGTCCTACTATCGTGGGGAGGAGACGCTCGGGGAGGACGCTCATGAGGGCCGAGGAGATCGAAGCCGGACGCGAGCGGTGGCGGCGCCGGTACGAGAGCGCCGGTAAGCCTGCCGAGGATATGCGGCGTACGACCATTTCGGGAGTCGAGCTCGATCCCGTGTACGGGCCGCCCGAGGGGGCCGACGATCCGCGGTTCGAGCGGATCGGGTGGCCGGGCGAGTACCCGTACACACGTGGTCTCTACCCAACCGGGTACCGCGGACGAACCTGGACAATCCGCCAGTTCGCGGGGTTCGGCAACGCTAGACAGACCAACGAGCGCTACAAGATGATCCTGGCCCATGGTGGCGGCGGTCTGTCGGTGGCGTTCGACATGCCGACGCTCATGGGTCGTGACTCCGACGACCCGCTGTCGAGAGGCGAGGTCGGTCACTGCGGCGTCGCCGTCGACTCGGCGGCCGACATGGACATCCTGTTCGACGGCATCCCCCTCGGCGACGTGACGACGTCGATGACCATCTCCGGTCCGGCGATCCCGATCTTCTGCATGTACCTCGTCGCCGCCGAGCGTCAAGGCGTCGACATCAGCAAGCTCAACGGCACCCTGCAGACCGACATCTTCAAGGAGTACATCGCGCAGAAGGAATGGCTCTTCCCGCCCAACCCGCATCTGCGTCTGATCGGCGACCTCATGGAGTTCTGCGTCGCCAACATGCCGTCGTACAAACCCCTGTCGGTCTCGGGCTATCACATCCGCGAAGCCGGGTCGACCGCCGCACAGGAGCTCGCGTTCACGCTCGCTGACGGTTTCGCCTACGTCGAGCTCGGTCTGTCCCGCGGACTGGACGTCGACCTGTTCGCACCCGGGCTCTCCTTCTTCTTCGACGCCCACATCGACTTCTTCGAAGAGATCGCGAAGTTCCGCGCGGCTCGGCGGATCTGGGCGCGCTGGATGCGAGACGTCTACGGTGCGAAGACCGAGCGCGCCCAGTGGCTGCGGTTCCACACGCAGACCGCCGGCGTGTCGCTCACCGCGCAACAGCCGTACAACAACGTCGTACGGACGACAGTGGAGGCCCTGGCTGCGGTGCTCGGCGGCACCAACTCCCTGCACACCAACGCACTCGACGAGACCTTGGCGCTCCCGTCGGAGCAGGCGGCCGAGATCGCGCTGCGTACGCAGCAGGTCCTGCGAGACGAGACGGGGGTCGCCAGCGTGGCGGACCCGCTCGGCGGCTCGTGGTACGTCGAGGCGTTGACCGACCGGCTCGAAGCCGAGGCGGAGGACATCTTCGCCACGATCAAGGACATGGGCGGCGACGGGACCATCACGTCCGGACTCTTGCGCGGCATCGAAGAGGGCTGGTTCATGTCGCAGATCGCCGATGCGGCATTCGCCTACCAGCAGGCGTTGGAGAAGGGCGAGAAGACGATCGTCGGGGTGAACGCACACACGTCGACGGTGACCGGCCCGATCGAGATCCTGCGGGTGAGCCACGAGGTGGAGAAGGAGCAGCGCGAGGTCCTCGCCGAGCGTCGGCGCACCCGCTCGCAGTCTGCCGTCGACGAAGTACTCGATCGGCTCCGTGAGGCAGCACGTACGGACCAGAACATGGTGCCGGTCATCCTCGAGGCCGCACGCGCCGAGGCCACCCTCGGCGAGATCTGCGGTGTGCTGAAGTCGGAGTGGGGCGAATACCGCGAACCTGCCCGCTTCTAGCCCGCACCTGCCAAAGGCAGGGCGACCCAGGGCACGGCGAGAAGCGTCAGCGCGTCACTGCTCGACGATCCACCTACGGTCGTCCAGCCCGCATAGGCTGGCGCAGTGGACGTAGATGACCAGGTGTGGTTGGGCGTCGACCTCGGTACGCAAGGTGTGCGTGTCGTCGCCGTGACCGGTGACGGTCGGGTGGTCGCACGCGCTGCCGTCGCACTGACGAGCAGGCGCGACGGCCACCGGCACGAACAGGATCCCGACGACTGGTGGTCGGCCTTCGTACGCGCGGCCGGGTCGGCGACGCGTGATCTGGACGGCGTACGCATCGCAGGGGTAAGTGCCTGCAGCACGTCGGGCACGGTGTTCTTCGCCGAGTCCGAGCCAGACGAGCCGGTACGCCCGGTGACGGCTGCGTTGATGTACGACGACGGGAGGGCGGCGGAGTACGTCGACCGGATCGGGCGCCCGGCGCCGGGCTGGCTCACCGCAGGCGCCCGGCCGCAGGCGACGTGGGGACTGACCAAGGCGCTCTGGCTGCTCGACCACGCTGACGTCTCACCCAGTGCCCGCCTGTGTCACCAGGTCGATCTCGTGACCTCGCGCCTGATCGGTGAGCCGGCCGCGACGGACTGGAGCCACGCCCTCAAAAGCGGTGTCGACCTCGTGTCCGGTGAGTGGCCGGTCGAGACGCTCACGTCGGCCGGCCTGGAGGGCGACCGGCTGCCACCTGTCGTGCCGCCGACCTCCTGCCTCGGCGTCGTCTCGGCGAAGGCGTGCGAGGAGACCGGCATTCCGGCGGGGACACCGGTGTACGCAGGACTCACCGACGGCTGCGCGGCCCAGGTGGCGTCAGGCGCCCTTGCCGTCGGCTCCTGGAACTTCGTCCTCGGCACGACCTTGGTCCTCAAGGGCGTGACCGCCACGCCACTGCACGACGAGTCGGGCGCGGTTTACTCCCATCGCAGCCCGGACGGGTCCTGGTGGCCGGGCGGCGCGTCGAGCGCGGGCGCCGGCGCACTGGCAGCGGAGTTCGGTGACGCCGACCTGGCCACGCTCGACCAGGCGGCGGCGGAGCGGGAGCCCGCCGACTGCTTGCGCTATCCGTTGACCGGAGTGGGCGAGCGGTTCCCGTTCCGGTGCGCGGATGCGGTGGGATTCACGGTCGGCACGCCACGTGACGACATCGACCGTTATGCGGCACTGCTGCAGGGGGTCGCATTCGTCGAGCGTCTCAGCCTTGAACACGTGCAGCGGCTGGGTGCCAGCGTGGGGGAGGAGGTACGGCTCACCGGCGGGGCGACTCGAAGCAGCTACTGGTGCCAGCTGCAGGCCGACATCTGCGACCGGCAGATCGTGGTCCCGGAGGTGGCCGACGGCGCCTTCGGCGCGGCGGTCGTCGCGGCAAGCTCGGCGTACGGCTCGTTGGAGGCTGCGGCGGCTTCCATGGTGCGCGTACGGTCCCGATACGTTCCGCGACCGGAGGTGACCGAACGCTTCCAGGAGGCGTACGCCCGGTGGCGTGAGGAGCTCGTGAGCCGCGGCTGGCTTCCCCGCTGATGCCCGGCTCGGCTCATCTTTCGACGGCCTGAGGCGCCGTCGGGACGGCGCGATGGCTCCGAGGCGCGCCCAGGCGCTCTCGTCCAGGGGCACCTGTCTGCGGGCGACTTTCCCACCGTCCTGCCCTATTGTCGGGTGGTGATGGGAGAGCAAGATCGCGCAGGCAGCGTGACGGTGTTCCTCGTGCGCCACGGTGAGACGCCGTACCACGCGGAAAACCGCTACGCCGGCCGCTCCGACATCCCGCTGACCGACCGCGGTCATGCGCAGGCACTCGAGCTCGCCGAGTGGGCCTCCGAGGCCGGACTCACCGGCATCGTGGCGTCGCCCCTGTGCCGCGCCCGGATGACGGCGGAGCCAGCTGCGCGGAAGACCGGCCTCCCGCTCCTGCTCGACGAACGCCTGGTGGAGTTGGACTTCGGCGCAGCCGAAGGGCTCACCAGTCAGGAGATGTGGGAGCGCTTCCCACAGGCGCGGGCGGCGTTCGAGGAAGATCCGTACGCCAACCCGCTTCCGGACGGCGAGTCGCCAAGCGCAGCGCGAGACCGCGGCCGTGCGGTGATCGATGAGCTCGCCCAGCAGCGGTTGGCCAGCCATCAGGTCGGTCACAGGGTGCTCGTCGTCGCGCACAGCACCTTCCTGCGCATCGTGATGTGCGATCTGCTTGGCGTACCGCTCAGTCGTTACCGAGCGGTGTTCCCCGTGATTCGTAACGCGACCGGTGCGGTCTTGCGTCACCGTGCCGGGGCCTGGGGCTTGATCGCCTGGAACCCTCCACTGAGTGCGGGAGCGCATACGTGGTAGCCGACGACAGGCAGGCCGCGACGGTTCTCGCGGCTGGTGACGAGTTCGTACGACCTGAGCTGCTGGTGCGGGCGCTGCGACAGGTGGGCCCGGACCTCGAGATCCGTGAGCTCGCGATCGACTGGCCCACCACGCCGTGGCGCGACCTCGGCGAGGTGTCAGAGGCGGCTGGTGACGAGGACACGATGATCGCCGCGCTGGAGGGCGTACAGGTGGCCGTCACACATCTCGCGCCGTTCACCGAGCGGGTGCTCCGCGATGCCTCAGATCTGCGGCTGGTCGTCGTCTCGCGTGGCGGCCCGGTCAACGTCAACCTTCGCGCGGCGACCGACGCCGGAGTCGTGGTGTGCTACGCGCCCGGACGCAATGCGCAGGCTGCGGCGGAGTTCACGGTCGGCCTGATGCTTGACACGTGCCGCCACATCGCCACCGGGCATGCGGCGCTGGCGAGCGGGACCTGGCCGGATCACTTCTTCCGGTACGACAGCGCGGGGTTCGAGCTCGGCGGCTCCACCGTCGGGCTGGTGGGGTACGGCGCGATCGGACGGATCGTCGGGCGGATTCTCGTGGCATTCGGCGCTGAGGTCCTGGCGTACGATCCGATGGCTGCGCCGGACGCCTTCGAGCCTGGGGTGGAACGCGTCCACGACCTCATGGATCTGCTGCGCCGCTCCCGTGTGGTGAGCCTGCACGCCCGGCTCACTCCAGAGACCACGCGCATGATCGGCTCAGAGCAGCTCGCAGCCATGCCGGCAGGGTCGGTCCTCGTCAACACGGCGCGTGGCGGCCTGCTCGACTACGACGCACTCTGCGACGCCCTCGACTCCGGTCACCTGGCAGCGGCTGGGCTCGACGTCTTCCCGCAGGAACCGCTGCCTCGCGACTCCCGGCTCTTTCGTACCCGAGGAGTCGTCATCACGCCTCACATCGCCGGCTGCAGTCGCGAGGTCGCGGAGAACGCCGCGCGGATCTGTGCCAACGAGGTCGCCCGGTGGATCGCAGGGGAACGACCACTGCACTGCGCGAATCCAGACGTCTTGGGTCGGGAGCGGACCTGAGCTTCGCTGGGTGCCACGTCGCCTTGCTGGGTGCGGGCACGTGCCCTGGCGGGGCGGTACTCGCCGCGCCTGGTCATCGGGGCCTGGGCGGGAGCTGGCCGTTGGGGACCCGGACCGCGTGGTCAGTGGGGGTGCCGGGGGGCGCAGTCGTTTCGGTGGGCGGTCGATGAGGAGGTGGGATGGTGAGCTACATCGGGGTCGACATCGGGACGTCGGTGATCAAGGCTGCCCGCTTCGACGAGTCTGGTCGGCAACGCGAGATTGCGTCGCTACCGGCACGTGTGACGAGCCCACGGCCGGGCTGGTTCGAGCAGGACATGGACGAGGTCCTCGCAGCGGTCACGGGAGTGATCCGGCGGCTGGTCGACTCGTCCGGCGACTCGCGCATCGAGCTCATCGCGCTCACCGGCCAGGGCGACGGCGTGTGGCTGCTCGATGGCGAGGGATGTGCCGTGCGACCGGCGGTGTCGTGGATGGACGCCCGCGCCTCCGCGATCGTCGACGCCTGGCAGGCGGAGGGCGTGATCGAACGAGCGTTCCGGCGTACGGGCGGGGCGATGTTTCCCGGGTCACCAGGCCCCGTACTCGCCTGGCTCGATGCGCACGAACCCCAGCACCTGGACCGCGCGCGTACCGCGGGCTACTGCAAGGACATGGTCTTCGCGCGGCTGACCGGTGGGACTCGCGCCACCGATGCCTCGGACGCGTCGCAGCCGTTCCTCGACCCGAAGACTCGAACCTACGCGCTCGACGTGCTCGAGCTCTGCGGTCTGGCCCACCGGGCTGACCTGTTGGCACCGGTTGTCGAACCGGTCCCCGTGGGACGCCTGAGTGCGCAGGCGGCGACTCAGCTCGGGGTGGCTGCGGGAACGCCAGTCACGAGCGGCCCGTTCGACCTTCCGGCCTGCGCGATCGGGTGCGGGATGAGTCGGCCGGGTGAGGGCCATCTGATCGTGGGCACCACCCTGGCCTGTCAAGTGTTGGTTGACACCGTGGACACGACCGGGGAGGTAGCCGGGCTCACCCTGGCCACGCCGGAGCCAGGCCGGTGGCTTCGGGCGATGCCCGCCATGGTCGGCACGGCCGCGCTCGACTGGGTGCTTGCTCGGGTTGGTGCGAGACATGGTGAACTGGACCAGATGCTGGAGTCCAGCGAGCCGGGCGCGGGCGGCGTGACCTGTCTTCCGTACTTCTCACCGGCGGGGGAGCGGGCGCCGTTCGTCGAACCGGGTGCCCGGGCGCGGCTCGACGGCTTGACCGTGCACACGACGACCGAGGAGCTGGTCCGTGCGGTGTGCGAGGGCATCGCGTTCGCCGCTCGGCACTGCTTCGAGGCGGCGACACCGAGTGGGACGACGCTGCGCAGCGTGGTCTGCTGTGGGGGAGGAATCCGCAGCGGGCGGTGGCTCCAGCTCTTCGCCGACGTACTGGGCCGTGAGGTTCGGGTGACAGCCAAGGCCGAGCCGGGCGCGTTTGGAGCGGTGCTCGTGGGCCTCGACGCGATGGGAGCCGAGGTCGACACTGGGAGCTGGTTCGAGGCCGACATCGCAGTGCAACCCCGCCCGGAGTCGGCGAGTGTCTATGCAGAGACTTACGCGAAATATCTCGCTGCTGTCGACCGGGCACGTGCGGAGTGGAGGCGAGCTGGATGAGAGCCCGACAGGCTGGGAGGCATGGCATGAACGATCGGCCCGCGGCACCATCCCCGGACTCGCCCGCACTAGCGCGGGCACGCGAAGAGATCGTGCGATACGCCCAACGCCTGATACCCGACGGCCTGGTCGTGGGCACCTCGGGCAACATCAGCGTGCGCGTCGACGATCTCGTCGTGGTCACACCGAGCGGACTGGACTATGCCGAGCTCACCCCGGAGCTCGTATCCGTGTGTGACCTCGAGGGGAACGTGGTCGACGGGCCACTCGAGCCCACCACCGAGATGCCGCTTCACCTGGCGGTCTACACCACGACGGCACACCGAGCCGTGGTGCACACCCACGCGACGGCCGCGACCGCGGTGTCGATCCTGCTCGACGAGTTGCCCGCGCTGCACTACCTGATCGGGTTGTTCGGAGGACCGGTACGCGTGGCGCAGTACGCGACGTACGGAACACCGGAGCTCGCGGCCTCCGTCATCAAGGCCTTGGAAGGGCGTACCGGTTGCCTGATGGCAAACCACGGGACGGTGACCGTCGGGCCGAGCCTGCAGAAGGCGTACGTCCTGAACCAATACCTCGAGTGGCTCTGCGAGGTCTGGTTGCGCGCCGCGACGGCAAGCGGTGCGCGCGGCCTGTCGATGCGTGAGCTTCCGCTCGACGAGATCGAACGTGTGATGGCGAAGATGGCGACATACGGTCAGACCCCACCCACGAGGAGCGGTGGTGAGCATCGATAGGTCGCGCCTGTCAGCGACACGCCGCGCCGAGCAGATGCAGGTGCTTGGCACTCGTACGTACGACCTCGTGATCATCGGCGGCGGTGTGACCGGTGCAGGAGCGGCGCTCGATGCCGTGTCTCGTGGACTCAGCGTGGTCCTGGTCGAGGCGGACGACCTCGCCAGTGGGACGTCGTCACGATCGGGGAAGATCTTCCACGGCGGTCTGCGCTACCTCGAGCAGCTCAACTTCGGCCTCGTTCGCGAAGCCCTGCTGGAACGCGACCTGATGGTCGAACGGCTGTGCCCCCACCTGGTGGAGCCCGAGCCGTTCCTGTTTCCGTTCACCCACCACTGGCAGCGGCCGTATGTCGGCACCGGCGTCGCACTCTACGACCTCTTCCGGGTGACGGGCACTCGAAGCGTCCCTGGTCACCGCCACCTGAGTCGCAAGGCGGTCCTCGCCGAGATGCCGGGCCTGCGGCCGGAGGGGATCGTCGGCGGTGTGCAGTACTACGACGTCCGGGTCGACGACGCGCGCCACACCATGCTGCTCGCCCGCACGGCGGCGAGCCTGGGGGCGATCGTCGTCACGCGGGCGAGGGTGGTCGCGCTGAACCGTGAGGCGGGTCGGGTGTGCGGGGTTCGCGTGTACGACGTCGAGACCGGCCACCACGTCGACATCTCGGCCCGAGCGGTGATCAATGCCGCAGGAGTCTGGTCGGACGAGGTGCAGGCACTCGCCGGTCGCCAGACGATCTCGGTCACCGCTGCGAAGGGCGTGCACCTCGTCGTCCCGGCCGACCGCATCAACTCGCGCACCGGGCTCATCGCGCGTACCCGAGACAGTGTGTTCATCATCCGCCGATGGTTCGACTACTGGTTGATGGGCACGACGGACACGGCGTGGGAGTTCGACCGCGATGCGCCACTCGCCACGAAGGCTGACGTGGACTACCTGCTCGGAGAGGCGAATCGCTGGTTGCGGCGCAAGCTTTCTCTCGACGACGTCGTGGGGGTGTACGCCGGGTTGCGACCGCTCGTGGGTCGTCCGGCGCGTACGAGTCGTGGGCAGGCCGGTGAAGGCGGCCGGCTGAGCCGGCTTTTCCGAGGCCGTGGTGCCGGCGCAGGTGCGTCCACGGCGTCACTGCGTCGAGATCACACCGTCGTCGAGGCGCCGATCGGTCTCGTCACCGTGGTCGGGGGGAAGTACACGACGTACCGGCTGATGGCGCAGGATGCTGTGGATGCTGCGGCGAGACCGCTGCGCCAGACGCTTCCGCCCTCGGCGACTCACCGGCTGCCTTTGCTGGGCGCGGTGGGCTTCGAGGCGATGCGCCATCAGCGGCAGTCGCTGGCGCGCGAGTCCGGGCTCGCGGTGGAGTGGATCGACCATCTGCTGGGCAGGTATGGCACGCTCACGACGCAGCTGCTGGACCTGATCGCAGACGAGCCGGAGCTCGGGCGACCGCTTCTCGGGGCACCGCGCTACCTCGCCGCCGAGGTGGTGTACGCCGTCGAGGCGGAAGGTGCACTGCATCTGGTCGACGTGCTGGCCCGGCGTACCCGGATCTTCATGGAGACGCCGGACCGGGGTACCCACGCCGCACCGAACGTCGCCCGGCTGATGGGCCGCGTGCTCGGCTGGGACGACGACCGGCGGGCTGAGGAGATCGCGTCCTATCGACGTCTGGTCGAGGCCGAACGCCGGGCGGCCGAGGCGAGCAGCGACGAGAAGGCGTTCGAGACCTTCCGTACCCTCACTCTCGGCTACTCCCCGCCTCGCTGATCATTCCAGAACACCACCTGGTGTTTGCACCGCTGTGTGGACCTGCACTACCGGCGTTTTGGAGGTGCAACACGTGTCGGCGCGTAGTGCAGGTCCGACAGGCGTAGTGCACATGGTCATTTTGGTGGTCAGTAGCCGAAGCGGTGGCGGAAGGGGAAGGTGATCGCGGAGACGAGGGCGCGGTTTCGGCTGGGAAGCTCGCGGGTCCACGCGTCGTCGGAACGGATCTCGATGTCGCCGGAGCGGAATCGCATGGGATTGCCAGAGACCGCATGGGTCGGCGAGAGGTGCGCCACCTTGCCGCGGTCGACGGGAAGGTCGCCCTTGTGCCCGAGAAGCTCCGCGACCGCCCGAACGCATGACACGGGGTCGGTGACGAAATCCTCATACCGAATCCGAACGGTCGGTATGCCCTGGCGAGCCAAGGCATCGAAGACGAGGTTCTGCGACACCCACTGGACGGCCGCCCGCACCGGGCCGTACCGGGCCATTTCCTGCTCAGGGCTGGTCGGGGTCGCCTCTGGACGCGGGACCCGTTTGCTCCAGGCGTACGCCACGGCGCGAGGATCGCGTACGACGTGCACGATCAGCATGTTCGTGCCGTACCGGTGCCGCAGGCAGGCCGCGAGAGACGCGTGCTTGCTCGCGTCCACCACGGTCTCGCACCCGCTGACGTGGGCGATGGCGTGGTAGAGCCGGTCGTAGAGCTCGGTGTACTGCTTCGCCCGAGCGGCCAACGACTGCGGCGGGTTCCGACGCAGGAGGAAGGGAACGAACCGGGTACGGTCGATCGACCCCTTCAGCGCCAGCAGGTCTGCCGCGTCTCGCCGGTCCCATCCGCCGTACGCATGCAATCCGACCGACCGCCAGAAGTCGCAGTCGCTGAACGCCTTGCCGCAGCCGCATGCCTCGTCGTCGACCAGGCTCCGGCGCCACATGTGCACGAGCTCACCCACGGAACACACGCCGGGCAGCTCACCGAGGAGCCGCTCGATCAGTGTGGAGCCGGAGCGGCCCATGCCACCGACGTAGACCAGCTTCATGTAAGTCCTGGGAGTGTTTCGGGAGTTCGGGCAGCCACATATTCCCATGTCGCGGAGCTGCGGGCAGTGCGGGGACTAGATCGTCACCTCGCCTCGGGGCGAGCCGCCGATCCGTGGGCGTCAAGATCGCCAGCGACCGGCGGGTGAGTCCCTGTCGGCTCTCGAGCCGACGATGACGTTCGTGCCCGACCCGTTCTCCGAACCGGCGCCGGAGCTAGGCGCTGTGTTGCGTCTGACGCGTCGGGTCAGGCATGTCCTCCTCCACTTCGAAGGCGCCGGGCATTCCGAGCCTGTGATACAGAGCCTTCGCCTGCGCCCGGTGGTGCTCAGTCTCGGTTGCGCGACCGAGCACGTGATAGGCGGCGGCCAGCGCGTCGTGAGCGCGGGCGATGTCTGCCGGCTGTGCGAGCACACGGGCGAGAGCGAGCGCCTCGAGGAGAAGTGGGATCCCGTCGTGAGGTCGACCGGCGGTGCGGTGGATCCGTCCCAACGTAACCTTCGCTTCGAAGCGATTGTTGGTGTCGCTGAGTTGCTCGGCGATTCGCAAGGCCTCAGTTGCGTGAGTGAGTGCGTCGTCAAGTTGCCCGAGTCCACGGAGAGCGTTTGCGATACCGACCAAGGAAAGGCTCTCGCAGGTCCGCAGTCCGACCTTGCGGAACAGGCGCAAAGCTTTCTGATGATGATGGAGCGCAAGCGGAAAGTCGTGCAGGATTGCGTACGCGAATCCCAGCGAGGTGTTGAGATTTGCTTCCTCCGTAGCATCACCGATCTCGCGGGTGATGGCCAAAGCCTCGCGATAGCAGGCGATCGCATCTTCGGTCCGCCCCTGGTACACCGCCATGTTCCCGAGCTGGCGTAGGACCAGAATCACGCCATGCTTGTCCCCGTTCGCAGAGTTGAGAGCGTATGCGTGGTGTAGGTGCTCGGAGGCCTGGTCGTACTCGGCTCGGCGGGCGCAGGCGTATCCGAGACAGGTCCTGGCGCGTGCCTGGAGCGCAGTGTCGCCTGCCTGTTCGGCGCAGGCGAGCGCCTGCTGGTAGTGATGCGAAGCAGCACGGGTGGCACCTATGAAGATGGTGGCAGCCCCCAACTCGATGAGGGCGTATGCTTCGGTGCGGTAGTCCGCGCGCTTATGGGCAGCCGCGCAGGCTCGCTGATGAATCTCTAGTGCCTCGCGGTAATGGCTACGGAGATACCGAGCGCACTGCTGGGACAACCGAATCGCATGGTCTGTGCCGTGTCGTGTGGACAGCTCGGACATCGCCACCAAGTTGGCGCGCTCGGCATCGAACCAGCCCAGGGCATCGCTTCTACTCTGCAGGAGGGGCAGGCTGACGCGAGTCGTCGCACGGTCTGCTGGCTGACGGTCCTTTTCGTACGCCTCGCTGGCGCGCTCGGCCGCGCACGCGTAGAAATCGAGCAACCGGCTAACCGCAGCGTCGACGTCAAGGGTTTCGGAGCTTGCAAGCTTCGAGGCGTAACGTCGAACCAGATCGTGAAACCGGTAGCGTCCGGGTGACCCTGTCTCGAGTAGTTGTGCTGATACGAGTGACTCCAGGCAGCCTGTCGTTTCGGTCACCGTGCGATCGACCAGTGCTGCAGCGGCGTATGCATCGAAATCGGGCCCAGGATGCAAGCCCAACAAGGCGAAGTTCGACGTTCGGAATGAGGCAGGGCGTCGTACGACATCTGCAGGGCGGATGTGACACTCCGGTCGCCGACCTCGAGCTCTTCCCACATGCGGTTCTCGTCGCGCAGTCGCGACAGCAGCTCCGAAAGCCCATCATCAGCGGGACCGTCACGCCACTTCGCAGCCGCCATTCGGATCGCGAGCGGAAGCCGGCCGCACGCCTCGACGATGTCGCGTACCAGGTCGGGCGGAGCGTCGGCCATTCGGTTCTCGCCGACAATTCGGCGGAACAACGCCACTGCATCCTCGACTGGAAGCACGTCGAGATGGACCGAGCGTACGTCGTCGAGTCCGCTGAGCCGGCGACGGCTCGTGATGAGGACGAGCGACCTGCCTGCACCGGGCAGCAGCGGTCGCACCTGAGCCTCGTCACGAACGTTGTCGAGGATGACGAGCATCCGGCGATCGGCCAGCATGCTGCGCCAGAGAGCGACGCGCTCCTCCAGCCCTGCCGGGATGCCTTCCACAGGCACGCCTGCGCTGCGAAGAAGTCGCTCGAGAACCGCCGCGGGCTCCGCGGGTGCCACGCCTTCGGTGAACCCGAGCAGATCGACGAAGATCTTGCCGTCCGGGAAATGGTCTCGCACCTGGTAGGCCACGTGTGTGGCGAGGGCTGTCTTTCCTATGCCGGCCAACCCGTCGATGGCACTGACCACCACGACTTCGGCGGTGTCGCGTGGGCCCGTGGCCCAGGCGACGACCCGTTGGACCTCTGACGTTCGTCCCGTAAAGGCTCTCGGCGCCGGTGGAAGTTCGTCAGGTATGGGTCGCCATGCCGGCACATTCTCATCCAACCGGATGTCGTCGCGCAGAATCGCCTGATGCAGCTCTTGGAGTTCCCTGCCGGGCTCGATGCCGAGCTCGGTCCGAAGCAGCGAGCGGGTACGTGCGTACAGGCTCAAAGCCTCGACCTGCCGACCACACTGGTGGTACGCCAGCATGAGGCGAGCCACGAGTCGCTCACGGAACGGGTTCTCGGCGACGTGTTCGGCGAGGTCAGCGATGAGGCCGGCGTGCCGACCGAGCCGTAAGGCCACGTCCATCCGGTCCTCGATCGCCAGGAGCCGGGACTCGGCGAGCCTTTGGGCCACCGGCTGGATAACGGTCACGTCCTCGAACTCGGCGAACGCCCTGCTTCCACGCCAGTAGCCCAGTGCCTGGTCATAGAGGGAAAGGGCGAGCTCGAGGTCACCGCGTTGCTTTGCCTCGGCGGCCATGCGGGCAGCCTCGACGAACAGGTCAGCGTCGAGTTCCTTGGGTCGGACCTCGAGCACGTAACCGTCACCGACGCTTCGTACTCTGCTTGGCTCACCGAGCACACGGCGCAGCCGTGATGCGTAGAGCTGCAGGGTCTTCGCCGCGTCGACCGGAGGCCGGTCAGGCCACAGCGCCTCGACGAACTCGGCACGCGTGACGGGCCCCCCTCCTGGCGAGCAGCACAGCGAGCAGGCGCCGGAGCAGCCGTGTGCGCAGCTCGACCCGTGTCGTCGTGCCGCTGACCTCCAGCACACCCAGGACCCGGAAGCGGGGGACCAAAGAGCCTCCTCCGGACGTCGATCATGATCTCTAAAGGATAGGGCCGTTCAGCAGAGATCATGATCCTCCCAGGTCAAGGCCACCCCAGCCGAAGATCGTCTGGCGCCACGGCGACGTCGGGGTACAGCTCGGTGGCCTTCATGACACCGATACGACACCGAAGCCGAGCATGCTGACCCAGTCATGTCGTACCGCCGGGGACGGCGTCCGTCACCCGCTTTCGACGCAGAGGTGAGCTGAGGTGCGTACGAGGACCGCCTGACGGGCCTGATGGAGGAGATCCGGGAGACATATCTGATGGATCTCGAAGGCAGGTATGAGCTTGTCGAGGAGGAGCCCCAGCTCCAACGCAAGATCGAGGAATACACAGTTCTGTTCAATGAATTCGAAAGCAAATTGATGCGGTTCGCCTATGGTAGCCCTGTGGCTTTCGACGCAATGATCGAAAGACTGAATGACCTGCTTGAAGCCATGGACCTGGAACTGCATGAGGAGGGTGATCTCGATGCAGTCGCAAGCCTCTTGCAGGATTGGAGCGGTTTAGCAGCCAACGCGTGGCGGGACGCCATTGGGTCCGCGATCCCTGAATGTCTTCGCCGCCATCAGGCCTACGTTGTCGAGATGATCACCGCGCTCAGCGCTCATCGGCGACAGATGACTAAAGCCAGGGAAGACGCGGTTGAGATCGCAATGCTGGTCAAGCAGGGCGGGCTGCACTCGGGACAAACTCTGCTGGACTACGTTCCGTTTATAGTAGAAGCGATCGACAACCTTCCCGTCTCGCCAAAGTTCAAGGAACTTACCTCCTTCTTTGGCGAGCTGGCTTCTGCATTCTCCGGTAGCTCAGGCGAGTTGACCGAGAGTCGATTCAATCGAAGGCGCCCTTGACGAACGCACGCTGGAGGATGGCATCGCCGCCCTCGACATGCTCGCCGAGGAGGTGCGAGAGATAGGTGATCAAATCTCTGGAGTCTTGGAGCGAGAACTCTCGGAGATCTCCCGCGACGACTTTGTGGTCGGACGAAATCGACAAAGCGACGACGATTCCATTATCGAACGAGTTTTACAAGAACCTATCCCATCGGCATTCGAGCTGAGCGACCGGGATTCGGTCGCCATCGACATAGCCAATCTCTACCATGCGGGGAGGCGATACCTTCCCCATTTGGCTTATGAGGTCAGTCGCTGGACTCGCGATATCAGTTTGGTCTTGGGGTTATCGTCAGAGGCGTTCGGGCCATCCGAGCTCCTCCGGACTCCGAGAGAGGTGTGGACGGACATGTGCGGGCTGTTCGTGTCGATTCTGCGCGAGTCGGCTGACAACCTGCTCGACTTTGGCGACCGCATGGTGGCGGCCGCCGACCACTACCGTGACACCGAGGCGGCCAATGCTGAGCTCATCGCGGAGATCGACAGGCACCTCGAAATGCACGAGACGGCTTGGGAGGCACGAGCAGAGTCAGAGCAGACGACGACCGACGAGGCTCCGTCGACCGAAACCCGGCCGAATCTCGGTGACAAGGAGGGGTAACGTCGTGACGCCACGCGTCGACAGATGGCCGTACGGTGACGTGAATGGCGCGCGCCGTATTGTCACGACGACAGTCCGCAGAGCGCGGGTCAGCCCGGCCCCTGCCTGACCGGGCCGACCGGAGTGATCGTGAACCCTCGCGATCAGTCGGTGAAGGCGTCGCGCAGCGGCACGAGTTCGATCCCTCGAGACTCGATGGCGTGGCGGACGTCAGGGTCCAGGACGATCTCCTGGTCAGACCGGCGGTACTCCTCGGCCCAGCGGTAGGTCTCGCTGCCGGGGCGGTGCATGGCGGCGAGCTCAGGGTGTGCGGCGGCGCAGTGGGTGACCAGCAGGTGAACCCCTGGCGTGAGGCCGGCGATGTAGTCGAGAACCCAGGTCTTCTTGACCGCCGCGTCTCGATTGCTGAGGATCTCGATCGAGGCGAAGCGCTGTGACTCCTCGGGACCGTAGATGAACGGCTTGCCGGTCGCCTTGGAGATCTGCTCGTACGCATCTGGTGCGGACAGACCCATGTGGACGTCCAGGTAGTCGATCGTGAGCCCTTCCGCGGCGAATTTCGAGACCTGGGCGGAGAGCTCCCGGACGGCATCATCGTGGGTGACCGAAGCCTTGGCGTCGGCAACCGTCCGGTGGAACGTGCCATCGTCACCGACGAGCGACGGCCCATCCGTCAGCGGCCGCCACCTCAGGAAGTCCCATTCACAGGTCAGGGTCTGATGGACGCCGAGCGGAATCGCGCACTCGCGCGCCAACGCCGCCGCCTCGGTGAACCACGGGCACGCCGCCATCGTGGAGGCCTGCGTCAGGATCCCTTCCCGGAACGCCTGCGCGGTGCCGACGTTCACGGCATGACACATGCCGAAGTCGTCACCTTGCACGATGAGCTTCACATCACCTTGCACCATTCGCCATCGCCTCCCAGGACCAGCTCGCCGGACCACAGTAGCGCCTGCCTCTGCGAGGTGACTGCTTCGTTGCGTGCCAAAGTGGTTGAGCTCCTCGGGGCCGAGCTCAAGCCGAACAGTCACTACGACATCGAGGCTTGGAGAGCCGGAGTGGCATGAAACGAACACGTCCTGCGACTGGGACGAAGCGAAGAGACGCCAGGCCTCTCGAAGGTTGACGTGGCCGAAAAGTGACCAGAACCGCGCACGCCGTCCGTTCCGCACGATGATCCAGCAGGCCACCGGTTAGCCTGGCCCCGTGGTCGCCCCATGAGAACCATCCGGTTGGCACGATCACTGTCCCCTGCGGTACAGGTGTTGCTGGTCAACACGTTCGGCATCGCGTTCGGGTTCTTCGTCTTGATCCCCTTCCTCGCCACGTACCTGCGGGACGAGGTTCACCTCACGGCGGCTGCGGTCGGCGCCATCCTCGGCCTGCGGGTGTTCTGCCAACAGGGCCTGACCCTGGTCGGCGGGACGGCGGCGGACCTGTTCGGGGCGCGTCCGGTGATCATCGCCGGATGCGCGCTGCGCTGTGTGGCGTTCGGGATGTTCGCCTTCGTCGACCAGGTGGCTGGACTCGTCGCGGCTTCCATGCTGGTCGGCCTCGCCGGTGCCCTGTTCAGTCCGGCGGCGCGGGCCTACATCGCGGTCGAGGCAGGTGACCGTCGTCTTGACGCCTTTGCCCTCCAGAACATCGCGAGCACGGTCGGTGCGCTCACCGGCCCGTTGCTGGGCAGTGTGCTCGTCGCGGTGGACTTCCGGTGGACTGCCGGCGTCTCGGCGGGGATCTTCGCCGTCCTCACGATCTGGCAGTGTTTCGCGCTGCCCTACCGCCCGGTCGAACCGCTCGGCACCAAGGCGCTCGGCCGAGCTGTCCGCGAGGCCGTGAACAACCGTTCGTTCCTCGCCTTCGCCGTCGCGACGTCCGTGCTGTTCCTGCTCTACAACCAGTTCTACCTGTCGCTTCCGCTCGAGGCGACTCGCGTCACCGGATGGGCAGGAGCGGCTGGGTGCGTGTTCCTCGTGTCCACGCTCGTGACCCTTGGGACCCAGCTCCGGATGATCAGGTGGCTCCGCCGACGACTCGCGCCAGGCGTGGCGATCGTCTGGGGTCTTGTTGCGGTCGCCGTGTCGTTCGTTCCGCTTGCTTGGAGCACGACGCGGGAGCCAACGGAAAGCTCGGGCGGCCTGTCCCTCGAGTCGGCCGCCGGCATCCTTGTGGCTGCGGTTCCGGTGCTGGTGGCGACGCTGCTGCTGACGCTGGGCCTCGACGTCGCGCAGCCCTATGCGCTCGACCTCGTGAGTGGCTTCGCACCCGTGGGCCTCACCGGGACCTACATCGGGCTGGCGACGACCGTGGCAGGCCTCACCACGGCGCTCGGCAACACGGCCGCGGGCTATGCCGACGACCTCGGTCGGCAGTGGGCGACACCGTGGATCAGCCCGGCCATGTTGGGGCTTCTCGCGGTCGCGGCCGCGGTCGCCGTCGCGGTCTTGCAGCGCCGGGGACGGCTCAGTCTCGACCAGCCGGCCCCGGCAGCTTGACGGGCATCGAGGAGAGGGCGGCCGCTGCCACTGTTCCGGTTGTGGCGGTGTGGTGTTCTGGGCTGTCCGTACGTCGAGGGAAGGTGACGATGACGTCCGGTTGGTGGTTTCAGCTGCGAGGTCGACGAAGCCTACGGCGCACATCGCTGCGTACGCGTGCCTGCCCCATGTGACGTCCGCACCTGCGGCACCTATCACCTCGCAAAGTGCGTGCGTCATGCGCTCGTAGAGCTCACCTGCGGCGGGGTCGGCGCTGGCGACCCAAGGCGCCGGCGGTGTCACCTCGTAGTCCTCCGTGAGCAGCCAGCCACCGGGCTTCAGTGCCTTGTGGAGGCGAGCGAGCACCTCGTGACGCTCGGGAAGGTGCATCAGGACAAGGCGCGCGTGGATCAGGTCGTACGCGCCCTCTGGGAGCGGGTCGGAGATGATGTCGTGCCGCTCGATGCGCAGGTTGGGGCGGCCGCCCGGGTCGAAGTTGCTCGTGTCGAGATCCGTAGCGTCCACGCTTCCGCCGGGGGAGGTGAGGTCGGCGAGCAAACGGGCAACCGAGCCGTTGCCAGCACCTACCTCCAGACACCGCCAACCGGGCCCGACGCTGATCACCGAGAGCCGCTGGGCTGTGGCAGCGTCATAGGTGTCGGAGATTCCCTGAAGCTGACGATCGACGAGCGACGTACCACTGAATGCATACGAGGACATGGCACCAGGATGAGAGGGACCGCCTGGTGACGTAAGGCACCGGAACTCACACCTGCGCGAACAGACAAGACGTCTGTGCTGGTGCAAAGACGGGTAACCACGCTCAGACCACGATCGGTCTGAATGGGTTGTCCACGTTCGGTCCTTCGATCACCGGGCCCTTGCCCGTGAACTTCAACCGAGACAGCCAGACCAGGCGACCGGGCGGCTGCCCAACCGCATCCGGCTGCCAGGCGTGATAGACGTACCACCAGTGCGGCCCGACCTTGATCGGCATGCCGTGGCCGGGACCTGCGGCGACGTCGTTCCCGGACAGGATCGGCCCGTCGCCCTTCTTGGTCCACGGCCCGGTGATCGCGGGTGCCATCGCCCAGCAGACGCCGTACGTGTCCCGCCAGAACTCGCCGGTCGAGTAGAAGCAGTAGTAGACGCCTTCATGCATGATCACGGACGCGCCCTCGATCGTGTAGATCTCGTACGGCTGGTCCATGCCGATGATGCGCATCGGTTCGCCGACCAACTCCAATCCGTCGTCGGTCAGGCGCTGAAGGTAGATGTAGGAAGGCAGGCCACGAGAGTTCCCGTCGTTCTTCCACAGCAACCACAGCGACCCGTCGACGTCTCGGAAGGGTGACGCATCGATGCTTCCGCCCTCGTCGACCTGACCGATCAAGGGCGTTGTCCGCTCGTCGACAAACGGTCCCGCCGGAGACTCGGCCACCGCGACCGAGATCGCCTGCTGGTCGAGGTCAGCGCGACGCGCCGTGTAGTAGGAGAGGTAGCGCTCTCCGACCCGGATGACTTCGGGCGCCCAGTGCCGACCCGGCACCGACCACGGGGCGATCACCGGCATTCCGTTGCCGACCTCGGTCCAGTTGACGAGATCAGGCGACGTCAACACCGGCATTGCGCCCATCGCACCTGCGGTCGAGTACAGCCAGAACGCTCCCTCGGTGTGGAGAACCGCCGGGTCTGGATGGTTCGTTGGGACGACGGGGTTCTGGTACCCGCCGCCCTGGGCATGGGCCGAGGTCGTACCGCCTACAGCCGCGATGGCCGCGGCACCGGTGGCGCCCAGCAAGGTTCGCCGGCTGATGGAGCTCGTGGATCGGAGCATGGAACGCGATGAGGCGGTCGGCTTCATCGCTCCTCCTTCAGGCGTCGACACATTGATTGGCCCACTGGGTCGAACGGACTGCTTCACGATATGGACGATTTCTCACGTTGTAAATCAGTCCACGTTGCCCCTTTCGGCCTGCTCGCACAGGTGAGGAACGACCGAATCCGGCAGACGTCTCGCTGAAGCGCGCGCGGACGGAGGAGGTCTGTCGGTGCCGGGTGGTAGGAACGGCCTGCCGTGTCAACGTACGGTTTCGGTTCTCCGCGACACCACCGAACCAGCGACGCACGAGCACGTGCCACAGGTGACGCTGGTAGCAGGTTTCCACAGATTGGAGTGCTTGATGCTCGACGAGGGGCTTGCCCAGGTCATGCGTTCTGTGGGATTGGAGGTCGACGGCAACCACGTCGATCTGGCAGGCGGCGCCTCTGGCTCGGGTGTGTTTCGCGTGCAGATCGATGGAGCCGAGGCAGTGCTGAAGGTGACCAGCGCCGACGAACGGCAGGACAACGCCCGACGGGAGCTCGCCTTCTATCAGAAACTGGCCGATCAGGTACCCGTCGCGACGCCGCGCCTGCTGCGGTACGCCGACAACGACCGGTTCACTGCGCTGGTGTTGTCAGCTCACGAGTCTGTACGGCCTGCGCCCGAGTGGGAGCGGTCGGCATGGCTCACGGTGGCACGGCAGCTTGCGGCGCTGCATTCGGTCCCACCACCTCATGGAGACCGCTGGACTGATCCGCCGGCACGTCGGCGACTTCCTTACCGACCACCCGTCGACCTTGCCTCGAGCTACTGGTGTGGTACGCAAGCCGCCGCGAGCGTCCGACCCTTTCTCGACGAACCAGAGCAGCTCACGAGAGCACTGCAGGCCATACCGGTCTGCTTCGTCCACGGCGACTGCCACGTCGAGAACCTCCTCCGCGATGGTGAGCAGATCGTGTGGACCGACTGGCAGGTGACAGGTGTCGGGTGTCCCGCCAGCGAGCTGGCATTCCTGTGGTCCCGCGCCCACGCCGACGGAGCCGATGTCCCGTACGACGCGATGGTGCGGGAGTATGTCACCCATCGCCCCATCGAGCCTGCGTCGCTGCGACGCGCACTGGTTGCGGCAGAGATCGACATTCTGCTGTTCGACTGGCCACAGTACGTCACCCTTGTCAGTCAGGAGGCACGAGATCGCCTCACCCGTCGGCTCCTTCACCTCGTCGACGACTGGCGCACGCACGCGTGGTGAACCCATGCATGACCGAGTACCGGTCCGGAAACCTGGGCCCAGCCTGACCCGACGGATGGTTGACTGCGCCTGCGGTCGCCTCGATCCGCGTGACCAGAGGAGTCGATGAAGCGATGACGGCAAGCCGGCCCACGCCCACGCAGGACGACGTGCTCGGGTACTTCGACACGCTGTCGAACTGGGGGCGGTGGGGTGAGGACGACGAGCTCGGCACGCTGAACCACATCACGGACGACGTTCGGTTGGCGGCGGCGCGGGCCGTGCGTCATGGCAGGAGCGTGTCGTGTGCATGGGAGGTCGCCGTGCCGGCCGAGATGCAGCGGTCGACCACGACGTGCCCGTGTGCGGCCGACATGCCGGGAGCCGAAGGTATGCCGGCGCGATTCCACGCCGACCGGAGGTGGGGCTTCTCATCCGAGCAGGTGAGCTTCGGCTTCCACGGCAACACCGTCACCCACATCGACTCGCCGTGCCACATCTTCTGGGACGGCACGATGTACAACGGACGGTCGCACTCGCTGGTCGATCCCGCGACGGGGTCGGCGTGGGCAGCCGTCACCGCGGCGGCGAACGGGATCGTCACCCGTGGCGTCCTGCTGGACGTGGCACGGGTCCGCGATGTGCCGTGGTTGGAGCCAGGGCAGGGTGTGTTTCCCGACGATCTCGAGGAGGCCGAGCGTCGCCAAGGCGTGCGGGTGCGCTCCGGCGATGCCGTACTCCTGCGGACCGGGTTTGGCCGGGCTCGGCACGAGTCCGGTACGACGCCTGACGTCACGCAGGCCGGCTGGCACGCGGCCTGCCTGCCGTGGCTGTACCAGCGCGAGGTCGCGCTGATCGGTGCCGACACCCCTCAGGACGTCCAACCGTCGGGATACGAGAACGTCCTGATGCCGGTCCACGCTGTGGGCCTCGTCGCGATGGGTCTGTGGCTCCTCGACAACTGCGACCTGGAAGCGTGCGCGACGACTGCCGCCGAGCTCGGCCAGTGGGACTTCCACCTCGCAGTCGCACCGATCCGGTTCGCCGGCACGTCCGGCAGTCCGGTCAACCCGATCGCGACCTTCTGACGAGACGCACGATTGTCGCGTAGCCATGACAGAGGGGGAGACACACACACCGTTGCTCAGCCGCCAGCGCAGTGGGCGCCTCGGCGCGGCACGCCCCATCCTCGCGCCAGCCGGGATGGATGCAGGTTGCGTCCCTCCCCGTAGAACTCGAGAAACTTCATGATCAACGGATCCCACTTGTCGGGGTCGATGTATCGGGTCGAACCCGGCATGAGGAGGTCCTCCTCGAGGTGCACCCGGAGCACCTGGACGTCGACCGCCACGACACCAGAGTCCGGCTCGCCGAAAGGATGGATCCGGTTCACGGTCGCCTCGAGGTGAATGAGGCACTCCGCCACCCGTGGCGGGCAGACCTTGTCGGACGGGATCGGGCTCAGCCCAGCCGCCGTGAACTTGTCCGCCTCGTGCCGGTAACCCTTGGCCAGCTTGTGCTGCGGCACGGTTCGACTGCCGGTCAGCAGCGCGAGCCTGTCGACCGCCGACACGATCGAGGGGTCCGCGAGGTTGAGGACGCATTCTCCTGTCCTGGCGAGGTTGTGTGTGGTCTGCGACGTCGCGTCGAGGCCGAGCATGGCCGACTGTCCCACCCAGAACGCCGAGGACATCGGCGCGAGGTTCGGCGAACCGTCCTCGTTGCACGTGCTGATCAGGACGACCGGGGTGCCGAAGTACAACACCCTGGGTTCGACGACGCGATGCATGGACCAAGACCTCCGGCCAGTTGCTGACTGTGGGGAATCCTCGCAACCCACCGGGTTCAGCGCTGGCGGAAATCGGACCACACGTTCGACCTTCTGGGAGGTGACGTTCCACGCACGTTCAGCGATCAGAGGAAGCTCAGCAGGATCATCACCGCAATGCCTGCGATGATGAACGCGACCGCGACGCAGCCGATCTCGAGGATGTCGCCTGCGGTGTCAGAGACCAGGCTCAGCGCCCACAGAACGATGAACGACAGCGATGAGGATGATGACGTCCACGTAGCCCCCAGCTTTGTCGAGGGGCAGTATGCCGGAAGCCGGTTTCATCCAGGTGTCATGATCTTGTAGTTCGTTCCGGGCGACGGCCGATGACGGGCAGAGCGCGGGCGTGTGGCCTTGGCCGGATGCATGCTGGCCAGCGTGGGCCAGGGAAACGACGACTACCGTGCGACGGGCGATGTCGTGGTCGGGGTCGACATCGGGACGACGGGTGCGAAGGCGGTCGTGCTCGACGCGGCCGGCACCGTCTGTGCGGAAGCTGGTGAGGAGTACCCCACGCGGTTCGTCGAGCCGAACGGTGCCGAGCAGGATCCGGAGGACTGGTGGGCGGCGACCGTGCGTTGTGTGCGTACGGCCCTCGTACGAGCGCAGATCCCAGCCACTCAGGTCGCCGCGGTCGGCATCAGCAGCCAGGCTCCCAGCATCGTCGTCCTCGGTGCCGACGGGGAGCCGGTGTGTCCCGCACTGCTGTGGCTCGACCGACGCGGCCAGCCTGCGTGTGCCGCGCGTCGCCACGACAACGACCTCGTGGTCGCGGCCACGGGCAACCGGCTCGATGCGTACTTCGCTGCCCCCAAGCTGACCTGGCTGCTCGAGGCCGAGCCGCACGTGCGTGACGCCGGAAAGGCTGTGGTGATGGCGAATGGGTACGTCGTCCGCAAGCTCACCGGCGTCACCGTCTGCGACACCGGACACGCGGGACTGACGCTGCTCGCCGATCTGGACACCGGCACGTGGTCGTACGACCTTGCCGAGCTGTGGGGCATCCCACCGGAATGGCTGCCGCCGACCGAGTCGCCCACCACGGTCGTGGGCCGGGTGAGTGGTGAGGCGAGCCGCATGACCGGCTTGCTCACCGGTACGCCGGTCGTGGCCGGCGTGGTCGACGGAGCGGCGGCGAGTCTGGAGGCCGGGCTGGCCCAGCATGGCGACGTGTGTGAGATGACCGGACAGTCGACGGTCGTCAATGCCGCGGTCGACGCGGGTCGGCTCCGCCGAGACGCGCTGGGCACGTTGAGCGTGCTGCCGCACCCACTTCCAGGGCTGCACATCGTGTACGGCTCGATGGTGGCGACGGGTGGCATCCTGCGCTGGTTCCGCGACGAGTTCGGCGGCGCCTTCGACGAGCTCGACGCGCTCGCCGGAACGGCCGAGCCGGGCAGCGGAGGACTGCTCCTGCTGCCGTACTTCCTCGGCGAGCGGTCGCCGATCTGGGACCCGGATGCACGCGGGGCACTTGTCGGCCTGTCGATGGCGACGACGCGAGCGGACGTGGTGCGGGCCATCTTCGAGGGGACGGCGTACGGGTTGGCCCACAATCTCGAGGAGCTCGACAAGGTGGGCGTACGACCGGCGGTCCTGCGTGTGCTCGGCGGGGGAGCGAAGGGGACGACGTGGAACCAGATCAAGGCCGACGTCACCGCGCTTCCCGTCGTGATTCCTGACCAGGCGAGGGGAGCCCCGGTCGGTGCCGGTCTCGTGGCCGCCGCGGGGGTCAAGCTGATTCCCGACCTGGGCAGCGAGGTGCGCCGGCGTGGTGAGTGGACGCAACGGCTCGAGCCCGACCCGGCACGCCATGAGACGTATCGGCGGTACGTCGAGGCGTATCGCGAGCTCTACCCGGCGCTACGTCGTACGTACGAACGACTGGCCGATCTTCGTCGCCACTCAGTTGCACCATAAGATCGGCACGTGCCCACACCGGACGGCGGCGAGACCGCAGCGACGAGTGGGCACTACGTCGTGTGCGGCTCGGACAGCACGACGATCCGCATCGTGCAAGAGCTCCGCAACGTCGGAGCGCCGGTGACCGTGATCGTGCCGGATTCCGACGCCGATCGGGCCCACGAGATGGCCGAGTGCGGGGCACGACTGGTCGTCGCTCCACGGCTCAACGAGAACGCCCTGCGCGAGGCCGGAGTGCCCACCGCCCAGGCGATCGCCTTCGTGATGCCGGACGATCTGGGCAACGTTCATGCCGCGCTCACCGCGGAAGAGCTCAACCCGGACATCCGGATGGTCGTGCACGTCGTCAACCCGCGACTGGGGGAGTTCCTCGACGGACTGCTCGCCCATTGCACCGTGCTGAGTGCCGCCTCCATGGCTGCGCCGGAGTTCGTGACCGCTGCTCTGGAGGAGTCGGAGGTCCAGTCGATCACCTTCCCGGGCGGACCGTCGCTGCCGGGCCGGCCGAGCTGCTCGCCGATCCGCCGCTCGCCGGCCTTGCGCGCACCCGTCCGGGCGGGCAGGTCGAGCTCCTGCCTGACGGCCGCGCCGACATCGTGCTCGCGGAACGAGTACGACGCCTCCCACGTCGGGTGCATCCCCGGCTCGACGACTTCCTCACCGACCTGCAACGAATCTTCGACGCTCGGCTCCGCATGGTGGGCCTGGTGCTCGTGGCCGTCACGCTGGTCTGCACGGCGGTGATCCACTACTGGCCGGGTGGTCGCGACTTCAACTGGCAGGACTCGCTCTACTACGCCGTGGCGATCGTGACCCTGACCGGGTTCGACGACATCCCGGTGATGAACACGTCGGCCTGGGTACGCCTGCTCGGCGTCGGGGTCCAGCTACTCGGCCTGATCATGGTCTCGCTGGTGACGGCGGCGATCGTGGACGCGTTCATCGGGGCGTCGCTCGCCCGGTCCTTCGGCGGGCTGCGCGGCAAGCCCCGCGGGCACGTCGTGGTGTGTGGTCTGGGCACGGTGGGCACCAGGGTCGCCGAGCTGTTGCACAACAGAGGCTTCAACGTGGTGGCGGTGGAGGGCGATCCGGACAAGCCCGGCGTACGAACCGCGCGTGCGTTGCGCATCCCTGTGCTGATCGGCGACGCGAGCCAGGACGTCGTGTTGTACGAGGCGCGACTCCATCGCTGCCGAGCCCTGCTCGCCCTGACCAACAACGATGTCGCGAACCTGCAGGCCGGTCTCTACGCGAGAGAGCGCAACCCGGATGCGCGCATCGTGCTGCGCCTGTTCGACCACGAGTTCGCCGCACGGGTGCAGAGTCGGTTGGGGCTCGGCACGACGCGAAGCGTGTCGATGCTTGCGGCTCCGGCGTTCGTCGACGCGCTGCTGCAACGCCGGGTGGAAGCGACGGTCGCAGTGGGTCGGCGGGTGCTGATGGTGACCGAGGTGACGGTCGAGCCGGGCGCTCCGATCGAGGGCGGGCTGCTCGGTGATCTGGTCGAGCCGGGGATGGTGAGAGTTCTGGCGTACCGGACGCTCACCAGTCCATGGACGTGGGATCCGCCGTACGCCGCGCGGGTACGACGCGGCGACCGGATTGCGCTCGTGACCTCGAGGTCTGGTCTCGCCCGGGTGTTGGACGCAACCAAGGCGACGGTCGTGTCGTCGCGGTAGCCCTCGGTGTCCCGAGCACCGGCCGAGCGATCTGGCGGGCGGTCAGGCGCCTTGCGGTTCGGGGGCGTCGCTTGCCGGGAACCGCTTCATGAAGCGTTCGATGGCCTCGCCGCTCACCTTCTCGGCGTACTGCCGGTGCCCGTTCGTCCTCGACCAGTGTGTGAAGGCGAGGTGCTTGCCGGCGGGGAACTTGCCCTCGTCACGTTTCCAGGGCGCCACGAGGAACTTCTTCGTGTTGTACTCCTCGAGGTTCGTAGGAGCGCGTCCTTCGAACCGGCGCGCGATGTCTTTGAGGATCTGCAGCTGCTCGGAGTCCTTGGCGATCGTCTCGTCGTACCACACGATCGTGTAGCCGTGCTCGAGGTTGTGGACGAGCGTCTCGAGCGGCGGTCGATCTTGCGGCGTGTAGAACTTGCGCTCGAACGACGCGGGCTGCGCCCAGTGCGGTCCCGAGCTGGGTGGCGTGGTCTTGTAGTCGATGCTCTGGCCGAAGTCGACGTGGTCGTTGATGCCGGCTCCGCTGTCGTTGAAGATCTTGCTGAGACCTGCCTCGGAGGCAGGGACGCCGAAGGCCGACATCGGCTTGCGTGCCGGGTTCGTGATCCAGTTCTTGACCGGAACGAATGCGGCCGCGCCGATGATGACGAGGCTCAGGAGCACGGCGGCGGAGATGATGATCGCCGTACGTCTGCGTTCGGCCCGCTGCTGCTCACGGCGCATCTGCTCGACGCGTTCCCGCCGGGTGGCGGCCGCTTGTCTACGCTTTGCCACGTTCGCCGTCCTTATGCCGTACGCCGGCCGCGCGCCTACCGGATCTTTCGGGCAGGTCGACCGGAGTGCTGGATCACGGAGTAGGAGTGTACGTATCCGAGCTGGGTTCCCCGCGGGCCGGGCACTCGTCGCAACCGCGGGATCACCATCGAAAGACACCCGCTTGACGACACGACTGGGCGCCGCCTGCCGGCCGTGGTGGTCCGAATCGCTGGGTAGGCAAGACTTGGGGACGTGAGTCTCGCAACCGCCCAAACCGGTGGCGTCCGTACGTCCGAGCGCAGCCGGACAGTGCGCACCGACCGGCCGATCGACCCGGCCCTCACGCTCTCCGGATTGCGGCGGGGTGCCGGTGATCCAGTCCAACGGCGTACACCCGACGGAGCGATCTGGCGGGGTACGCGGACACCGGATGGACCGGGGACGATCCGGATCGTCGCGGACCCGACCGCGGGTGCGGTTCGGGCCTCGGCGTGGGGGCCCGGCGCCGAGTGGCTTCTCGAGAGATTCCCTGCCTTGGTGGGTGCGTACGACGATCCCAGCGGGTTCGAGCCGGGGTTGCCACTCCTCGAACGGCTCGCCAAACGGTTCGCCGGCTGGCGGGTCTGTCGTACGGAACGAGTCTTCGAGGCGACGCTCGCGGCCGTGCTGGAGCAGAAGGTGACCGGCGCCGAGGCCTGGCGTTCGTGGCGGGAGCTCGTCTGGCGGTTCGGCGAGCGCGCTCCCGGACCGGTGCCGGTGTCGCTGTGGGTTCCGCCAGACGCTGCCACACTTGCGGAACTGCCGTCCTGGGAGTGGCACCGGGCAGGCGTGACGCCGCAACGCGCCCAGACCATCGTGCGATGTGCCCGGGTGGCAGCGTCGCTCGAGCGAACACTGACTCTTGCTCCTGCCGAGGTCGAGCGCCGCTTCCGCAGCATCCCTGGCATCGGACCATGGACCGTCGCCGAGGTCCTGCAACGCGCGCACGGATGTGCCGACGCGGTGTCGGTCGGCGACTACCACCTGGCGAAGGCGGTCGGCTGGGCGTTGGAGGGTCGCCCGTACGACGACGAGACGATGCTTGCCGTCCTCGCGCGGTGGAAAGGGCACCGCTACCGCGTGACCCGGCTGATCGAGCTCGCTGGCATCATGCCGCCCCGACGCGGACCGCGACTGCCTCCACGGGACTATCGCGCCATCTAGCACGTTCCGACGGCAGCCGGCGCGCTCTGCTTCCGCACCGACAACTAGCCCAGTCTGGCGGCGACCGATGTGCCGTAGCCGTCACGATGCTCAGGTGTGCCGGTGGTCTGCTTCCAGATCACTGCGGTGCTGCCGTAGACCACGACGACCGCGCCGGCGCCAGCGTCTTCACCCGGTGCACCGACGATGATCCGGGGCCGAGGATCGGCGTCGAAGAACGAACCCGCCACAAGCGTGCTGCCGAAGCGGTCGCCAGGCTCTTCCGTCCCGGCGGTCCGGGCCTGTGTGAGGGCCACACCGTCGGTCCACAGCTCGTCGACCATTCCCGCGTCGCGGATCGAACCGATGTCCTCGCCGGGCACGCCGACGAGCACCACATCGGCGTCGGATTGCTCTCCTGGCGCATAGCGAGCCAACGCGGTTCCGAACCGGTCGCCTGGTTCAGGTACTCCTGCCACGCCGCGTGAGTTCTGGGTGTAGCTGGGGCCGGGCTCGCGAGGGACGCCGTCCTCGTCGACGTCCCCGAACGTGTTCACCATCCCGGCATCGGTCGTGTCGCCGAGATCCTCACCTGGTACCCCGATCCACAGGCCGAACGGAGCTGCCTGGACGACCGCGCTGCCGAACCCGTCGCCGGGCTCCGCCGCACCCGGCATGCCAGGCGTGTCCTGGGTGATCATCGTGTACGAGGCCGCGTCCGGGTCGAGCCGTACGTAGACCGCGCCCGCCCCTCGCGCGCCGTTGACGGTTTTGCCCGGTGCGCCGAAGGCACGGTCGCCGTCGAGAGCGGCACCCAGTAGGTCGCCACTCTCCGGCGTACCCGGAAGACCGGCCGAGCCCTCGGTGAGGAGGGTTCCGGACACCTGCGGGCTCGCCGACCTGGTGAGCGTGAGCAGCACGACGGCCCCCGCATCCACGGCGCCTCCCGTATCCCACCGCGGCATGCCCACAGCGAGCGCGGCGGTCTGGTCGCCGTACGCCGAGATCACGGCGCCGAATCCGGCGCCGGCCTGAGCAGAGCCCGGGACGCCGCCGGAACCCTGCACAAGCACCCTCCACGGCCGGAATCCCTTGGCCGATCCCCTGTAGAGGAAGACGGCACCGGCGTCGGGGACGCCACCGACATCGCGACCGGGCGCTCCCACTACCAGGTCAGGGTAGGCATCCCCGTCGATCTCGACGACGGCGGTTGCCGCGCCGAAGTGGTCGCCCGCCCGGTAGGCCGAGGGGAAGAGGATCTGGCGGCGACCGTCCGCGTAGCGCACCTCCACCGCCCCGGCGTCCCGCTGCGTGCCAAGATCCTCGCCGGGGATGCCGATCGCGGCGACGGGCGGCTGGGTGAAGGCAGGTGACGTCGACGCGTCAGGGCTCGCCTCCGATGCGGCGTGCGGCGGCGTGCACGAGGCCGCCGAGACGACTGCGCCCATCGCCAGCACGACGGCAAGGAGGGCAACGGACGTGCCTCGCATGTGATGCTCCTCGAAGGACGGCGACGAGCCGCGCGTCTCGGCACCGCTACGACTCGACGGGAACTCCTTGTCGAATGCGCGTGAGCAACGAGTCGGCCGTCACCGTGTCGTCCCAGTGGCTTTCGATCCACCAGGTCGCGCCGGCCTCGCGGTACGGCTGGATCTGCTTGTGTACGGCCGTCGGATCGGCGCCGTCGGTGACACCTTCGACCACGATGTCGAAACCGTCCAGGGATCCTCGACGCTCGATCATCCACTCGCGGATGGAGGCGACAGTCGAGGGCGGAACGGGATCGGATGGGTTCGCGTCCGATGACATGTCGACGGCGATGATGCCGCCCAGCGAGCCGAGCGGCCGAGGGACCGCTCGTGTGGCCAGGCACCGATGGTCCAGACCGGAATGCGTGGCTGCTGGACCGGTCGCGGTCGGAAGACGAGGTCCTTCGCGCGATAGTGCTTGCCTTCGTAGTCGAAAGGTTCACCGGACCAGGCGCGCGCGAGGATCTCGAGGCACTCGTCGAGCTTCTCACGGCGGGCCTTGCGGCCGGGTTCGTCCGTGTTGACGCGCGAGAACCCACCATCCCACGATCCACCGAAACCGACGGGAACCACCAGGCGGCCGTTGGCGAGATTGTCCAGGGTCAGGGTCTCTCGGGCGACCTTCCACGGCCGGCGGCGCGCAAGCGAGAACACCATCGCACCGAGCGTGATGCGCACGGTGCCAAGCGCCATTGCTCCGAGGGTAACCCAGGGATCGAACACATCGCGCGGCCCGACACAGATGTCGTCCCACACGAACACGCCGTCCCAGCCATGGGCCTCGGCCTCACGCGCCATCGTCACGTAGTCGTGCACCGTGCCCGCCGACGTCACGATTCCGTATTTCATCGTCCCGACGTTACATACACGTGCCGACAACCTCACGGCCTTGAGATCATCGTCGACCCAGTGTGGACGACGGTGGGGCGGCAGCGGTCGGTTTCCCACCTTGGTCCAGGGTGTGGGGAATCCCTCTGGAGCTAAGGGTTTTCATGGGAACCGACGACGAGCAGACCGACGGGTTCGAGCGATGGGTCAGGCGCCGCCTTTCGTACGAGTGCGGCGTCGAGCCGCTCGGCGGGAACCCACGTCGAGGCGAGGCCCTCGGCGGCACAGGCGACAGCGAGCCTTTCGCGGGTTGCACCGACCTCGAGCAATGCGGGGACATGCTCGTCCACCGGTTGCGGGGCGAAGAGAAGGGCGGCATACGCAACAGACGACGGCAGTCTGGCGGCATCGAGCAACGACTTGCGAACGTCGCTGTCGGCCAGGTCGACGAGTGCGACCCCGTCGCCCGGAGAGTCCTGCAGCACCGTCACGACGCGGCGTACGACATCGTGGTCTACCGGTCCGTCGGCCACGGTGTCGACCGTGCGAGCTCGCGTCAAGGCGTCGTAGACGGCCTCGCGGCTGCCGAAGCGGAAAAGGTCTTCGTCGGCGGTACGGATGAGGGCACGAACCCCAGGGCCGTCCTCGGCGGTCACGAGATGCGGCAGGCCACGCACGACGGCGACGGGCACCTGTGCCAACTTGCCCATCGCCAGCTCGGCAGCGGAGGCGATCTCGTCGGCGCAAGCGGGCGCCGTCACGACGAGCTCGTTGCCGTGGGCGTCCCGCCGCCCCCGATGGTGGTTGATGACGAGGACTCCGGCAGCCCCGATCGCAAGGTCGGTCTGGCCGACCCGCCACGGTCTGCCGAAGGTGTCGCTGATCACGACGCCGACCGAGACGCCCAGCTGCTCGGCGAGGGCGTGACGAAGCCCACGTGCCGAGGCGTCGGGATCCATCGGCAGCAGGACGAGGCTTCCGGCCGCCACGTTGGACGCGTCGACTCCGGCGGCAGCCATGACGAACCCGTGCCGGGTCTGGACGATCTGGGTCGCTCCGCGTGCTGCGACCACCCGAACGGCTTCGGAACGGATCGTGGCGGCGCGGAGCGCGGCGACGCGTTCGTCGAACGACCCGAACGTCTCGCGCGGCGGACGACGTGGGGGAGACGTCGTCTCGGCAGATGGTGCGGATGACGCAGGGGGCAGCTCGTCCTCGGCCAGCGAGACGATCCGACCTTCGGCCTTGCTGACGATCTTGCTGGACACGACGACGATGTCACGGTCGCGAAGGTCGCGAACCCGTGCTGCAATCAGCTCGCCGAGGTCGTCTCCTGGTCTCACCTCAGGCATCCCGTGCACGGGCCTCACCGTGTACGGCGAGGACGAGTCGGACGGGGTGGACATGAGGTCGTCCGGGATGTCGGTGGTCATCGGCGTACCGTCGCAGCGAGATCCAGCGCGGCCTGGGCCATGCTGGCAGCGGCCGCGACATCGGTCATCAGCAACGGAAGGGAACGTGCTGCGATCCCGGCGGCCTCCAGCCGCTCCACTGCGTCGCTGTCGCGTACGTCGACCAGCCATCCGTCGAGGAGACCGCCGGCACGCCGGGCGCCGAAGTGGAGGGCGACACCGGTGGCTGACGTGTCGACGCCGATCGCGGGCAGCAGCTTGTCCGCCATCCCGCGCACCGGCGCGCCGCCGACGATGGGCGACAGGCCGACGACGGGAGCGGCCGCGGTCCGAACCGCCTCCCGGACGCCAGGCACCTCGAGGATGGGTCCGATGCTGACCACGGGATTGGACGGGGGAAAGAGGATCACGTCGGCTTTCGCGATGGCGTCGAGCACGCCCGGAGCCGGTTCAGCCGCCTCGATCCCCTCGAAGCGAAGGTCGATCACGGGAAGCTCGGCATGGTGACGCACCCAGTACTCCTGGAAGTGCAGCCGCCTCCGCCCGTCCGGCGCATCGGGATCCTCGACCATGACGTGGGTCTCCACGCGTTGGTCGGTCATGGGAATGAGCCGGGCCGGCAGCTTCCAGCGCGCCGCCAGTCGCTCGGTGACGGCCGACAGCGGATGCCCTTCGGCGAGTAACGCCGTGCGTACCAGATGGGTGCCGATGTCACGATCGCCCAGGCCGAACCACGAGGGCGTCGCGTCGTAGGCCCGGATCTCGGCCAGGGCGTTCCAGGTCTCATCGGCACGGCCCCAGCCCTTGGCCTCGTCGTTCCCGCCTCCCAGCGTGTACATCACCGTGTCGAGGTCGGGGCAGACCCGAAGGCCGTAGAGAGTAAGGTCGTCGCCGGTGTTGCCGATGATCGTGGTTTCAGCGGCGAGGCCATCGTTGTCGGCGAGGTGGGCGAGCAGGCCCCGCAGGAATCGGGCGGCGCCTATACCACCGGCCAGAACCGTGATCTGCACGCTGACCAGTGTGCACCCTGGCGGCAAATCGGCTGGTGGGGGTAGCCGTGGCCGCCCGTCATGTGGGACTGAGGGCCCCGTCTCGCGCACTCATGCCCGATATGGAAGGCTTTCGCTCCGACGTCACCACCTTCCAAGGGGGTAACACAGTGGTTTCCGAGACAACCAAGCACCAACGTGAGCTCCTGGCGTGGGTGCTTGTCGCGGCGGCCGTCGTAGCCAGCGTCGTGACCATCCTGCTCCTTGTCGGCGAAGGACCCTTCACCGCGAAGGCAGCGGCATATCAGGACCGGTTCGCCTCGCCGCTCGTGGTCGGGATGCTCGTCCTCGGTGTGTTTCTCGCGACACACGTGGGGGAGCTGACGCCGAACGCGCGGTTGCTCACGCTGATCTCGCTCATCGTGCTGATCGCGCTGGGCCTCCTCGCCGTCGTGATGTGGCTGTCAGCACTCGCGTACGACCCAGGGGTCGCCCAGATGCCGGTAGGGGTGGTCGGCAAGTGGTCGGCATTCGGCTATCAGATCGCCCACCTCGCGGTTCTCGGGGCCGCCCTCCTGTTCGTCGTGACGACCTTCAAGGCGCTGCCGGCGCCGGAGCGCAAGCCGAAGTACCAGCCACAGCACGGGCAGTTCGGTCAGTTCGGTCAGCCTCCTCAGCCGTACGGACAGCCGTACGGGCAGGGATACGCGCCGCAGTTCGGTGGATTCGAGTACGGCAACCCGCAGGGACAGCCAGGCTTTGACCCTGGACAGGGCGGAGACTCCGGGCAGGCAGGTCAGCCGGTGTCGGAGCCCGGGAAGCAGCCGGGAGCCGAGTCACCGCATCAGGCGCAACCTGACCAGCCCGCGAATCCGATGGCAGGAGCGCAGCAGTACGCGGCTCAGCAGCCTTACCCCGGACCTGAGCAGCAGGGGTACGGGCCGCCGGCATACGGGCAGCCGGTGCACGGTCAGCCGGGGTACGGGCCGCAGGGATACCCAGCCGCCGACCCTGGCCAGCAGTCCGGTGGACTCGGCCAGTTCGGGTTCGGCATGCAGAGCTACGAGCCCCAGCCACAGCACGCTTCGCCGGATGCGCAGGCCACGCAGGCTTACGGGAACTTCGACTTCGCGAGCCAAGCGCACCAGCCGTACGCCTCACCGTCCGGTGAGCGCGGCTACGCAGGTTACGGCCAGGAGGGATACGGCCAGTCCGGGTACGGGCAGCCGAACCTCGGTCCGCAGGGTGAGCCCGCCCAGGCGGGGCAGCCTGGCCAGCCTGGGCAGCCGGGCTACGTCAGTGGACGCGGTGAGCAGAACTTCGGCGGGTACGGCCAACTGCCGACCGGGCCAGCTGGCTCGGGTGCCTCCGCTGGTTCCAACGGGCCCGGAGAAGCCGACGCCACGCAGATCGTGCGCCCGGAGAGTGGAGGCGCTGGCGGGCCCAGCTTGGAAGCGACCCAGCTCATGCCGTTCGGTGCTGGCGGAGGTGACCGGGACTCGGTGGAAGGCTCGTCGGCCAACGGAAACCTCTCGGGTGGCGCCGTGAGCTCTGCAGACGACTCCAGCCGGCCGGACTCCGATGGTGGATACGTTTCGGGTCGCGGCAACGAGTCGGGCGAGCCCAGCCAGTCCGATCGAGCGGGCCAGTCCGATCCGGGTCAGCAGGGCTGGTGGTCTCAGCCACCGCGATAGAAGCCGAGCCGCTTCGGCGCCATGGTGGGCGTACGTGGCGGAGTCCTCGCGACGGAACGTGGTCGGATGGACCCGCCAGGTATGCGGGGCGATTTATACCAGACGACCGGTTGACGACCCCTAATTTCGGGCATGTAATTTCAGTAGTGTCATTCCGTTCGTCCGGGGGAACGCTCTGGGTCACGAGGGGGATGCGCCAACCATGGTGGCCGAAGGGGGACGGCGCGGTCTCCTACCTGAACTGGAACAGCCCACCGTTACGGCCACCGATGCAGAACGACAGTCAACGGGGACCTACGAGTCCACGGTTCGTGGATCGAGGGAGGCGATGACCGTGGCAGATGCCATCCTGCTGCACGGCGGCGCCCAGGAAGAGCTCAGCTGGCAGGAGCGCGCGCTGTGTGCGCAGACAGACCCAGAGGCGTTCTTTCCGGAGAAGGGTGGCTCCACGCGCGAAGCCAAGAAGGTGTGCATGGTCTGCGAGGTCCGTGCCGAGTGCTTGGCGTACGCACTGGAGCACGACGAGCGCTTCGGCATCTGGGGAGGAATGTCGGAGCGCGAGCGGCGGCGTCTCAGGAGACGTGCGGTGAGCTGAGAGTCTGTCGTCCGACTCTCGGCGTGGATGCAGCAATCCTGCGTCGGCGTTCGTTGTCTCGTCGCGTCTGACCTCATCTGGTCGTAGCTTCTCTGCCAGGTGCTGCATGCCCGGTGGTTCGTTGAACGGTTCTCACCATGCCGAGCGACTCGCGTAGGGTGTTGGCTTGCACCGGTCCAGGTGCCGCAAGTCGCTAGCAGTGTGGGCCTCGCTCGACGGCGTCCGTTCGTCGAAGGGGCCCGTACGACATGTGAGGTCAGACGTCCGGCATGAGTGCGTACCCCCGTCAGGGCCACGGGCCAGTCCGTCCGATCGTCACCGCCGTGCTCGTCGCGCACGACGGCATGCCCTGGCTGGACAAGCTGGCTGAGGGCCTGCGTGGTCAGCGTCGTCGACCAGATCGCTTCCTCGTCGTCGATACGGGAAGTCGGGACGGTACGCGCGAGCGACTGGTCGAGTTGTTCGGCCAGCGGCTCGTACTTGACGCGCCACGTCGTACCGGCTTCGGCGAGGCGGTCAACCGTGCGGTCCGCGCGCTGCCACCCGCCCAGCCAGGTGAGTGGTTGTGGTTGCTGCATGACGACTGCACCCCTGCTCCGGGTGCGCTGGCTGGGTTGCTCAGGCTGGCTGGCAGCAGCCCTTCCGTCGCCGTCATCGGACCGAAGCTGCGCGAGTGGCCTGAGGGTAGGCGACTGATCGAGTTCGGCGTCACCATCGCGGGCAGCAGCAACCGGGAGACCGGTCTCGAGTTCGGTGAGTACGACCAGGGCCAGCATGACGTCGTACGTGACGTGCTCGCGGTGAGCACCGCCGGCATGCTGATCCGGCGCGACGTCTTCGAGCGCCTCGGTGGATTCGACGAGCGTTTCGGTCTCTACCGCGACGACGTGGACCTCGGCTGGCGGGTCGTGCGATCAGGCCACCGGGTGGTCGTCTGCCCGGATGCCGTCGTCTTCCATGCAGAAGCGAGCTTTCGAGGGCTGCGTCGCACGGATGCGGTGAAGGGCCGACCGCGGCGCGTGGACCGCAGGAACGCGATGTACACCCTGCTGGTCAACACGGCCCTCTGGCTGCTGCCCTTCGTCGCCTTACGGCTCGCCCTCGGCACCACGCTGCGGGTGTTGGCGTTGCTGCTTGCGAAGTGGCCAGACGCCGCCTTCGACGAGGCCATGGCCGCCCTTGCTGTCTTCTCGCGTCCAGACCGGATCCTGCTCGGGCGCCGACGGCGCGCCAAGCACCGTCGGGTCCCCCATCGTGTGGTCCGGCAGCTGCTGCCACCTCCGTGGATCGGCCTGCAGCACACCTTCGACGCGTTGTTGGCGCTGGTGTCTGCTCGCACGGGTACGCACGTCAGCACGACCCGCCGAATCCGGCGGCCAGTGGAGTCTGGGCCGGTCGCAGAAGAGGCGGAGGAGCTGGAGAGCGGCGGCCCCGGCGTCCTGCGCTGGATCGTGACCCGACCACCGATCGTGACGCTGCTGGCACTCGTCGTCCTCACGCTCGTCGCCGGCCGACACCTGATCGGTGGCGGTGTGCTGAGCGGTGGGGCGCTGCTGCCACCTCCTGAGAGCGTCTCGGACCTGTGGCAGCGGTACGTCGAGTCGTGGCACCCGGTCGATCTCGGCAGCAGTCGAGCTGCGGCGCCCTACCTTCCGGTCCTGGCGTTGCTCGCCAGCATTCTCGGGGGACAGGTCGGACTGGCCGTCGACCTGCTGCTCCTGGGCAGCGTCCCCCTGGCGGGGCTGACCAGCTACGTCCTGTTGCGCTCCTTGGTACGCAGCCGCCTGGTGCGGATCTGGGCAGCCACGACCTACGCCCTGCTACCCGCTGTGACCGGCGCGATCGCGTCGGGTCGGTTGGGCACCTGTGCAGCGGTGGTCCTCCTGCCGCTGGTCGCGGTCGGGGCGCTGCGGATGGTAGGAGCTGGTCGCGCCGAGGTCGGCTCCTGGAGCTCGGCCTGGACCACCGGGTTGCTGCTCGCCGTGGTCACGGCATTCGTACCGGCCGGCTACCTGGTCGCGGTGATCTTGGGCGTCGCCGTCTGCCTTGGCACCTGGCTGCCACACCCCGGAGCCCGCAGCCGGATCGGCCTGGCGCTCGCCATTCCTCCGGGTGCCCTGCTGCCTTGGCTGCCGACCCTCGTCGAGAACCCGCGGGCGGTGCTCGCAGAAGCCGGTCTTTCGACGCCCACGCTGGTCGACGCGAAGCTCGGTCCCTTGTCGCTGGTCTTCGGTAACCCCGGCGGACCGGCGGCCGCTCCTGCCTGGATGACGGGCATCCTGCTGCTGATCGCGCTCGCCGCGCTGCTGCGCCGCGACCGGGCCAAAGCCGTGCTCGCCGGTTGGCTGTTCAGCGTCGCAGGGCTTGCGATCGGCCTCATGCAGAGCCGGCTGATGGTGCAGGCCGAGTGGATCCCCACGCCGGTGCCGTCATGGCCGGGGCTTGCGACGGTCGTCGTGGTCGCAGGTTGGATCCTCGCGATCGCGTTGGTCGCCGACGGTGCTACGCGGGTGTTCAGCGAGACGGCGTTCAGCTGGCGCCAGCCGGTCGCCGGCCTCCTCGCGATCCTCGCGGTGGCCGTCCCGGGTGTCATGGCGAGCTGGTGGATCCTTCGCGGTGCCGAGGGTCCGCTGACCCGTGGGCCAGGAGACGCCTTGCCGGCGTACATGCAGAGCGCGCAGCGCCGGCCGAGCCACCCACGGGCGCTCGTGATCCGGGCCGACGGCGGCACCGTCCGCTACGCAGTGGTTCGTGAAGGCTCGGTGCGGCTCGGGGACGCCGAGGTGGGCGGCAGTCGCTCAACCCTGCGGCAGCTCGACAGCCTGGTCGGCGACCTGCTGAGCGACGTACAACAGCCCCGGATCACGACCCAGCTCGCGGCCTACGGCATCCGCTACGTCTACCTGCCGGCGCCCGCGGACAGCCGGTCGGTGGAGCGCCTCGACACGACCCCTGGACTGTCTCGCACGAGCGCACCGGATGGCGCCGCAGCGTGGCAGGTCCAGCTGCCTGCTGGCGCTGCACGGGTCATGCCGGCGGGATCGGGCGGAGCCAGCGAGGCGGTCGGCGAGGTGGTGGCTCTCGACGACCGCACGGGCCGGATCGCGATTCCGGACGGCCCGGTCGGTCGAGTCCTCGTCCTGGCCGAGACGTACGACTCCGGCTGGCAGGCGGACTTCGACGGGAGGCCGCTGCCGTCCCGCACGTACGACGGATGGGCGCAGGCGTTCGACCTGCCGGCCGGCAGTGGAAGCGTCACCGTGACGCACGTCGCACCGAACCGCGGGGCACTGCTGGTGATCCAAGGCATCGTCGTCCTGCTGATCCTGATCTTCGCGCTGCCCAGCCGGTCCCGACGTGACGTTCCTGCGCCACCGCCCAGAGAGCCCCGTCGGCGTGCTGGGGTGCGACCACCGTCGCCACCCGGAGGAGGTCCGCGGTCCGGGCAGCCCACCGGGCGGGCTGGTGTCCCGCAGTCGCCGGTACGGACGAACGCGGGGGTGGGCGCATGAACCAGGGCGCGATGCGGATTGGTGTGGTGCTCGGGGTCGTGACGGTGCTCGCGGTCGGAGCGGCCTTCGTACCACGCGGGCTCGGTTCTCCGTCGACTGCCGCACAGCAGGCGACCCGGCTCCCGTTGCGGCAGGCGGCGTTCGCCTGCCCCGAGTCGGCGTACGCCAAGGACGCCACGCGAACCGATCTGGCGGCGGTCGCACCCGCCGGTCGGGTGTCGCTCCTCGAGGCGGGTGCACGCGTGACCGGGGGAGGCCTGCCAGCCCGGATCGAGCTGACTCCGCTCGGGGAAGACAAGCCGGTCGCCTCCGGAGAGCGACGGGCCCGGCTCGTGGCGCATACCGTCCGTCGACCGCGGACCCCGCCCATGCTGATCTCGGCACAGGGAACGCTCGCACCGGGCGCGATGGCGTCCCAGCTCACCCGCACGACACGGGGTGAACTGCGTGGATTGGCCGAGGCATCGTGCCCTGCTCCACGATCGGAGTTCTGGTTCGTCGGAGCGGGCAGCCAGATCGGACGGCACGGCCGGCTCCACCTCACCAACGTCGACAGCGCCGAGGCGCACGTGGCCCTGCGCCTGTGGGACGAGAACGGTCCGGTCGACCTCGGAAGTGGCCGCAGCGTCGTGGTTCCGCCGGGGGATCAGACCGTCGTCGAACTGGATCAGCTCGCGCCCACCAGCAAGCGGCTGGCCGTCTTGGTGCGGGCCACGCGGGGCCGGATCTCAGCGGCCTTGCGGGACGACGCGGTGGACGGAGAGACCCCTGTCGGGATCGACTGGATACCGACCGCCACACGACCGGCGAGGGAGGTCGTGCTGCCGGCGGTCGCGGGCGGCGCGGGTCCGCGCACACTCACCGTGGTGGCGCCGGGTGACTCCACCGCCACCGTCGACCTCACGATCATCGGGCGGAACGGCAGCTTCGAGCCCGTCGGGCTCGGAACGTTCGACGTGGAGCCCGGGTCCGTGAAGGACGTACGCATCGACAAGGCCGTGCGGGGTGAGGCGGTCGCGATCCGGTTGGTGTCCGACGTGCCCATCACGGCGACCGTGCGGAGCCAGCTCGGGTCGGGCGATGGACCCCGGGATGTCGTCTACAGCGCCGCGGCGGCGCCCCTGTCGAGCCAGGCGGTCGTCCCATACACGCCAACTGGCGACCGCACGTCGGCGACCCTCATCCTCGCGACACCGTCGACCCGCCGATCCTCCCGACTCACCGTGACCCTCACCGACTCAAAGGGTCAACGTGTCGGCTCCACGACCGTGGTGATGAAGCCCGGCAGCTCTGTCGAGGTGCCGCTCAAGCCGAAGCGCAAGGTGCCGGCCTATGTCGCACTAGTCGAGCTCGAGGACGGTGGGCCGATCTACGGCGCACGCTTCCTTGTCGAGAAGGGTCAGGCCGGCCCGATGATCTCGGGATGGCAGCTCGAGCCGGGAGTGACGAGCGCCGTGCGCCCCGTGGCGCTACCGGACCTCGGCGCTGCGGTCGACCGATCCTCCCACTAGGCGTGCCCGGTGTCGAGGCAGGCCCTCAATCCGCGCCATACGTGGGGTCGACGTCTTCCGGGTTCAGCCCGAGCAGCTCGGCCACTTGCTCGACGACGACGTCGTGGACGAGAGCGGACAAGTCCGACGAGCTCGACGCGCGCAGCTCGATGGGCCGGCGATAGATGACGATGCGGGCTGGCTTGCCACCGGCCGCTGTGTGGATGCTTCCCAGGGGCACTTCGGAGTCGAGGGAGAGATCGACCTTGCGTGGGTCCGGCACCTCCTCGACCGCGAACTCAACTCCGTCCAGCTCCCTGAAGAAGCGACGCTCGAGGGACTCCACAGCGTCCAGGACGAGATCGTCGAAGCGCTCCGCGCGTGATCGTGCGACCGGAACCCCGGATGGCGCGAGCGGCCCGCGTCCAGCGATCGGCCCCCGCATGCCACGGCCATGTCGATCACGGCGGCGAGTCGTGCGGGTCTGCGGCACCCCGTCGTGCGGCGGTCGAAGCACGCTCTGAGCTTAGCGACCAGGCTGCGGTGAGACCTCGTGCCAGGAATGCGAGGACCGGGCAACCCACCCTTTCGTCGGATACCCGACACACCGACCGTGGTGAGACGTCGGGATCAGGAGGGCGCCAGCCCGGCCCTTGCGTAACGTCGAACGAGCTCTGTTGTGGAGATCAGGCCTTGCCGAGGATGCGGTTCAGGTTCGTGCCGCACTCGGGGCAGGTGGCCTTGGCCATCCGGGTGCCCTTGTCGTTCACCTTGACTTCGCCCGTTGCGTTGCGCTTCGCCTTGCATTTCACGCAGTAGAACTCACCTGTGTAGGTCTCCGCCATGACGGCCCTCCTCGCTCGTTGCTGGGTCGGGGCAGGGCGGACCCGCCCGGGCCGCCCGATCTCGGGTCACCTTGTCCGGTCTCTCGGCCTGTCGTCCGGTATGGACCCTGGGCGCCGCGACCGTTCAGCTCGGTGGTTGCCCACCGGGCCGATTGTCAGGCGTCCTGGTCGCCCGCGGACTCACCACCTCAGCGCCGTCCACTGCTGCGTGCTCGGCACCCATCTGGCCTCGTCCTGCCCATGGTGTCCCCTTTTATACCTGTTGGTGTGGGCCGGACGCGGGACGTGGTCCCGTACGACGCCGTGTCGACGCTACCCCTGCTCCTCTGGCAGTCAAACCTAGGGGTCGGCTCCAGCGACCGACGGGTGTCGTGGTGGCCTTATCCACGGCCTGTGGAAAACCTGGGGATGGCATGTGTAGTGCGCTGGGTTCGCTGTGCACGCAGCCCGACATGCGGTGGACGGCTCGGTTCGAAAGTGGGGACAAATCGATGTCTATCGTGGCATTTCGCCAGCCTGACGTGCAGGTTGTCCGGGAACTGTGCTGTGGAAAACCTGTCCCTCCTCAGTCGGAGGGATCGAAGCTGTCGGTCCATGGCGGTACGTTTCGATAGTGGCCGAACCGGCGTCGGGGCAGCGCAAGACACGTCCGGGCACCCGCTCCGCTCGGACGGGACTCGAGCTGTCCCGGGTCGAGGTCCGCAGGAGCCAGCGTCGCCGGCGCACCGTGAGCGCATACCGCGACGGTGACCGCGTGGTGGTGCTTCTGCCGGCGCGGATGAGCCGTGCCGAGGAGCACCGGTGGGTTGGCGTCATGCTCGAGCGGCTCGCTGCTCAGGAGCGGCGGAGGAGGCCGAGCGACGCAGAGCTGCTGAACCGTGCCCGTGTGCTCTGCCGGCGCTACCTGGACGATGTGAGCCCACCGGCCAGCGTTCGCTGGGTCTCCAACCAAGGAATGCGGTGGGGGTCCTGCACTCCGAGTGATCGAACCGTGCGGCTTTCGTCCAGACTGCGTGGGATGCCCTCCTGGGTGATCGACTATGTGCTGGTCCACGAGATCGCACACCTGGTCGAGCCAGGACATACGCCCGCGTTCTGGGACCTGGTCCGGCGCTACCCACAGGCTGACCGGGCACGCGGGTATCTCGAGGGCGTGGCCGCCGCCGCCCAGTTGCCGCTGTCGGACTGCGCCGACTGACCGTCGCGGCGCGGTCGCCGGGCCTGACGGGCGAGGACTTTCGCCCGTCAAGGAGGTGGAGATTTTCATCGCGACCCTCTGCGGTTTCATCCCCTCCGGACGTGGTCCCGCAGCCGTACTTGGCCGACTCTGAGCGTGGGTGGGCCGCGCAGGGGGAGGTGCGGGCGTGATGGTGTGGGTCGCGAGTGCAATCGTGCTGGGGATCCTGTGTCTGGTTGCCGCGATTGTCGTACGTCGGCGCCGAGTCATTTACGCGGCAGGTGTCTTCCGGTGCCGGTTGCGGAGTGCTTCGTGGGGCGTGGAGTCGTTGAGCCAGCGATGGTCTCGAACGACGTCGTATGCCGTGTGGGTCCACGATGTGTTGGTTGTCTACCGAGGCATTGCGTTGACGAAGGTCTTGCTGTTCGCGTGTCGTTTCGCCGAGGACCTCGAGGACGCGCCGCCGGATGTGCGCAGGCTTGGCCCGTGCCCATTGCTGTTGCGACTTCGGCTCGACGACGGCGCCATCGTGGAAGTGGCGGCCCCCCGTAGGACGTGCAGCGATCTCGTCGGCCCGTATGTGGCGGCACAGCTGCACCCGTCGGAGCGACGTACCGGACGCTGACACCCGCGGTGCCGTCACCGCAGGGCCCCCTTGACGGCTGTGTGTTTCATGACGTCAGTGTGTTTACACGATCGATCTCACGCCGGGCACCGACATGGCGACGACCTCATCACCCCAAGCGCGGTTGAGAGTTCCATCCCCCGTCGGCCTCTGCTTTGCGCCCACCTAATCACCCTGTGCGGGTGAAGCCCCACGGTTTGTTGTCAGCCAAGACTTTGCGTGAGAGAACTTTCGGGGGAAGCCCAGGCTGGCACGCGGGGGATGGGCAATGCTCTTGGACAACGTCTGGTGGTCTCCGGCACGTCGATCCGCCGATCGAGCCAGCCGATGGCGACCCTCAGGTGTTCTGGCACGCCACACCTCACCCACCGACCACGCCACCCAACAACCTCCTGCGGACACCAGTGAGGTGGGCGATGCCGCCGGAAGCCAGCACAGGAAAGGGATTCGCGGCTTCCTCCGGGGGCGTCGGGATCGAGACGGCAAGCACGATGCGATAAGCCGCGAGTTCATGTGCCTGGAACCGGCAACGCCCATCGACCGTGACCACGCCGCTGCGTTGGTCGATGCCGTCATCGAGTGGGTCAGCCGGAGCGAGCCGAGACCGCTCGTGGTCGTCCTCGCGCTCCACCACACGCCCGAGATGGACGACACGACATGTGAAGCGGTGCTCGACCTGCATCACAAGTTGGACGCCCATGGCGTGCGGTTGTGTATCGGCGGCCTGCAGCAACCGGTCGTGCAGCGGCTGGCCTCGACGGGAGTCATGAAGAAGCTGGGTCCCGACGGCGCCTGGGCAAGTCTGCAGACGGCCATGCTGGCGGCGTACGCCCACCTGAATGGTCCCGGTGTCGTCACGCGCCGCGTCATGGCGGCGTTGCAGGCACAGGTCGTGCAGCTCGACTTCTGACCTGCGCTCGGCAGCTGCTGCTCGTGCCAGTCACTCGGCAGGCCAGCGCGGTCCGTACCGTTCTGCGACCGCCTCGGCGTCACGGAAGAGCTGTCGGCGTACCCGCTGCGACAGGCGGTCGGCGAACACGACGCCCTGAAGGTGATCGGTTTCGTGTTGCAGGCAGCGCGCGAGCATCCCCGTTCCCGAGACGACGATGGGCTGACCCGACACGTCGAAACCCCGGACGACGGCGGTGTCGGGACGCGGGCACTTGGCGTAGGCCCCTGGTAGCGACAGGCACCCTTCCTCGGCCTCCTCAAGCCGGCGCTCCGATCCGGTGGGAAGCTCCAGGATCGGATTGCAGACCACGCCTTCCTGGATGACCTGGTCGGCGTCCGGGCAGCTGTAGACGAACACCTGCAGGTCGACGCCGATCTGGTTGGCGGCGAGCCCGACGCCATCCGCGGCCCGCATCGTGGCCACCATGTCGGCGACGAGCGTGGCTAGTTCGGCGTCGTACGCCTCGACTGGCCGGCACCGACGATGCATCACCGGCTCGCCCCACCGAGTGATCGGACGCACCTGTCCATCAGTGGGAAGCTCGCCCACGTCCACTCCTTCCGTCTGACCGTCTCCAGCGGCGACATGACCACGACGGCAGGCTATGGCCCATCGCGGCGGGGCAGGCCGTATGGACCGACACGGACCGGTCAGAGCACGCCCAGTTCCGGTCCGCACACGGAACCGCATCAATGTAGGAGGAAGTCGGAGCAATCGGACGATCGCTCGCGAACCTCGGTATGGTCACGTCACATGTCGTACACCAACCACGGACCGGGTCGCGGTCGGCCTCCCGCGGGCAACGAAGGCTCGCCTGCGCCTCCGGGTGCCGCCGGCCCTCAGCACGGCAGTCGGACCCCTTACGCCGGCCCGTACGCACAGCAGGCCGGACAGCACCCACAGGCCGGACAGAATCCGCAGGCCGGACAGTACCCGTACGTCGGGCAGCAGCCGGGCTCGCAACCGGCTCCTGGCCAGGGCGGTCCCGTTCACCCCGGACCAGGTGGCGTGACACCTGGCGGGTACCCGACCTTCGCCCCGCACCCTGCCCAGGCGCACGGGGGTGCACCTGGCCCGGTGTGGGGTGAGACCGCGGCCAGTCCCCACACCGGTCAGGCCGGCAGATCCGAGGAGGATCCGGGCGCCAACACGGCGATGTTCCAGAAGTTCGTCGACGAGGCCGGACCTGCAGACGGCGGGTCTGGGCGCAGCGCCGTGATCGCGGTGGTCATCGCCGCTCTGGTCGCGGCGGCCGCCCTGGTCGTGTTCCTCGTCATCCGCTGATCACGCAAGGCTGACCTGGCGTCGCCGGAGCAGGACGGGATCGCACACCGCGACCCGATCCGTCGCGATCGAAGCGGCCTCAGCCGTCGTCGAACCCGAGGTCGCCGAGGTCCATCTGCTCGGGTGAGTCCGCACGCTCGGCGAACCCGCGCGGATCGTCAAGATCCTCGCCCGAGGGAAGCAGATCGGGATGCGACCAGGGCGCGTCGCGGCCGCTCACGCCTCGCATCTCGCGGAGGGTCGCCCACAAGGTCGCGGCGTCGCGCATCCGGCGCGGTCGCAGCTCGAGCCCGACGAGCGTGACGAACGTCTGCTCCGCAGGGCCTCCCTCGGCGCGCCGGCGTCGAATCGCCTCCTGCAGTGCGCCGGCGGACGGCATCCGCGGGCTGGCGGCAAGGGACACGACGTCATCCACCCACCCCTCGATCAGGGCGAGCGAGGTCTCGAGCCTGGCGAGCGCCGCCTTCTGTCGTGGCGTCTCTTCCGGCTCCAGCAGCCCGGAGCCGAGTGCCTCCTGCAGAGCCTCGGGGTTGGTCATGTCGAGCTGGCTCGCGATGTCCTCCAGGCGACGCACGTCGACGTGCATGCCCCGGGCGTACTCCTCCACGGCCGAGACGAGATGGGACGCAAGCCATGGCGCGTGATGGAAGAGTCGCTGGTGGGCGCACTCCCGCAGGGTGAGGTAAAGGCGGACGTCATCGACAGAAACGCCGAGACCCTCGGCAAACGCCTGCACGTTGTGCGGGACCAGGACCGGCTCACCGACCGGACCCAGCGGCAGACCGATGTCGGTGCCTCCGAAGACCTCCGTCGCCAGCCGCCCCAGCCCTTGCCCGACTTGGGCGCCGAACATCATGCCGCCGACCTGGGTGAGCACCCCCGTGATCTGGACTCCCATCGGCCCGGCATCCTGTGGCATGGCCTTTTCCATCGCACTCACCACATGCGCCGCAAGCGGGTCGACGAGCTTGCGCCAGGTCGGGAGGGTGCCGGACAGCCAGTCCGAACGGTTCCACGCGTGGGCCTTGCCGGCTGAGCCGGCAGGAAGGCTGGTCGCCTCGTCGAGCCAGTGCTCGGCCAGCTGGACGGTCTGGTCGACCAGGTTGCGTTCACCGGCCGTCAGCGAAGCGTCGCCAGCCTGCCGGATCGTCTGCCGGGCGGTCTCCTCGGCTAGCTTCCAGTTGATCGGTCCGCCTTGCCAGGAGAACATGCTCTGGAGCTGGCCGAATATGGCACCTAGGTCCAACCCGGCGAACGGCTGGTTCGGGCTGCCGGGCTGGTCCGACCGGCCAGGCTCACCGGATGGTCGGCCTTCAGGCTCTTCGCCCTCGCGCCCGGCGCTGGGCTCATCGTTGCTCACGGTTCGACCTCCGGCAGGATGAGGGTGCTGCGTATATCGTCCAACCTAGCCCGGGAGTTTCCTGCTGAACGAAGAACCCACCCGTGATCGTGCCCGGCGGTCCCGGCGCACGGCTCGACGCACAACCTCGTCGGCGCGTCGGCGAGGTGGCTTGGTCGTGGCCGTGACCGGTGCCGCGTCCGGGATCGGCAGAGCACTTGCCGCGCGTCTCGTCGACCTTCGCGAGGTCAAGCGGGTGATCGGCATCGATGACCGTCGCGGTGAGCTCGAAGGTGTCGAGTGGCGAGTGCTCGACGTACGTGACCCCGCCATCGCTGCGCGGATCGTCAAGTGCGATGTGGTCGTCCACCTCGCGTTCGACGGGTCGCCGGACTCCAAGCCGCAGCAGCGGTCGGCGCGGAATGTCGGGAGTGCGCAGACGGTGCTGACCGCGGCGGCCGCGGCAGGCGTCCGGCGCGTGGTGTTGTGCACCAGCGCCATGGTGTACGGCGCTGCTTCGGACAACCCGGTCCCGCTCGAGGAGGAAGGGCCGCTACGCGCCCGGCCGGAGGGGATCGTTTCCGACTACCTCGAGATCGAGTGGTTGGCCAGACGAGCGCCTAAGGCACATCCCGGACTTTCCGTGACGGTCCTCCGACCGGCCATGGTGGTCGGGCCTGGTGTCGACACGTACCTCACGAGGCACTTCGAGGCGGCACGGCTGCTGGTGATCCGGGGCAGCAAGCCGAAGTGGCAGTTCTGTCACGTCGACGATCTCGTGAGCGCGCTGGAGTTCGCCGTGCTCGGGAAGGTCGACGGCGCGGTCACTGTGGGCTGCGATGGCTACCTCGAGCAGGACGAGGTGGAGATGCTCACCGGCCTTCCTCGGCTGGAGCTGCCCGAGGCTCTGGCGATGGGTGCGGCCGAGCGCCTGCACCGGCTCGGGCTCACCCCTGCGCCGGCGAGCGACCTCGCGTACGTGAGCCACCCGTGGGTGGTGTCGTCGGCGAAGCTGCGTGCCGCGGGTTGGCGTCCGGCCTACGACAACGTCACGGCCTGCGAGACGTTGGCGATCGAGGTGGCTGGAAAGCATGCAGCTCTCGGCCGGCGGATCGGGAAGCGGGAGACGGCGACGCTGGGCGCGGCAGGTGCGACCGTGGCGCTCCTTGGTACTGCCGCGGTGGTGCGGCGGGCGAGACGTAAGAGATCGCGAGGCGGCAGATGAGCAAGACGACCCGGCCCTCGACCAGCGAGACCGCTGCGGCGGTGCGGGAGAGCGCCGACCACAGTGGCGAGGCGAGCGGTCGGATCCGGCTGCTCGACATCCGCACGACCGCGTTGTCGGTCGATGAGGTCCTCGCGGCCATCGCCGACGTAGGCGCCGGCGGGTTGTGCGTCTTCATCGGCACGGTGCGCGACCACGATGGTGGCAAGCCCGTGATCGAGCTGGGATACGAAGCGCACCCGACGGCCCTGGCCGAGCTCCGGCGTGTGGCGGAGTCGGTCGCACGAGCGCATCCGGACGTGCGCGCGGTCGCAGCGGTGCACCGGGTCGGCGAGCTCGGCTTGGGTGAGTCCGCCGTGATCGTCGGCGTGGCCGCCCCTCACCGGGCACAGGCGTTCGAGGCGTGCCGCGAGCTCATCGATCGGCTGAAGGACGAGGTGCCGTTGTGGAAGCATCAGCGGTTCGCCGATGGGTCAGCAGAGTGGGTTGGCGCGGGCTGAGAGCGACCTGGATGTGGCGATCGTCGCCGAGGGGCCCGGTTTAGGCTGGCGCCATGTCTCGCCGCGTCGCCACGCTGTCGCTGACGGCTGTCCTGCTGATCCTGCTCATCTGCCTGGCCTGGCTCGTGCCCGTGCCGTTCGCGGTGATGAGCCCCGGTCCGACCGAGAACACCCTCGGCGAGGTGGACGGCAAGCCGATCATCCAGATCGATGGGCACAAGACGTACAAGACGAACGGCCAGCTCGACCTCACCACGGTCTCGGTGACCGGTCCGCAGGAGCGGGTCGATCTGATCAGCGTGGTCGCCGGCTGGCTCGACCCGCGCGTCGCGGTGGTTCCGTACGACTATCTCTACCCCGGGGATCCCACCCCTGAGCAGGTGGAGCAGCAGAACGCCGAAGCCATGGAGACCTCCCAGCAGACGGCGATCGCGGCCGCGCTGCGACACGTGAACCAGGAGGTGACGCCCGTCGTCCAGGTGAGCGCAGTGGTGGAGGGCACGCCGGCGGTCGGGCGGCTCAAGGCGGGCGACACGATCGTCGCCGTCGACGGCACGAAGGTCGAGACCGCAGGCGATGTCGTCGAGTTGGTACGTCAGCACCAGCCGGGTGACAGAGTCGTCTTCACCGTACGCAGGAAGGGCAAGGAGCTGGACGTCCCGATCACGACGACACGAGCTCCGGACGACAAGCGGCGCGCGTTCGTTGGCATCACGCCGTTCGACGGGTTCGAGTTCCCGTTCGATGTCGAGGTCACTCTCGGCCAGGACATCGGTGGCCCCAGCGCGGGGGTGATATTCGCGCTCGCGATCGTCGACAAGCTCACGGCGGGCAGTCTCACCGGAGGCAAGCACATCGCCGGGACGGGGGCGATCGAGCCGGACGGCACGGTACGCCCCATCGGTGGGATCCAGCAGAAGCTCGCCGGAGCCAAGCGCAGCGGTGCGACAACCTTCCTCGTGCCCGAAGAGAACTGTCCCGCGGCGGCAGCAGCAGAGGTCGACGGCCTGCGTCTGGTGCGGATCAAGAACCTGGCCGGGGCGGTACGCGCGCTCGAGCGGTTGCGCGACAATCCGAAGGCGTCGGTACCGACCTGCGAGCGCTGAGCTCACCAGGACGCTGTCACCTGAACGGTCCACCTGCCTCCAGTCTGTATCGACTCGACGACCCCGAGGGCCTGGCGAACGGATCGCCCAGCGGCTCCACGCGGGTAGTCGGGTGGCGACTCTTCGCCAGTGCGCGCGAGGTCGATTCAGCCGGCGCAGGTAGCATGCCGCGACATGAGCAGCTACTCTGCGCCCCGCGACCCATTCCGGCGGACGGCGAGGCTCCGGAGCGGCCGGTCCAGGGCGCTGGTCCCGACGGTCGTCGTCCTGGTGATCCTGGCGTCGCTGTTCGCGCTCCTCGCGAACTTGTGGACCGAGCGACTGTGGTTCATCTCGGTCGACTACTCGCACGTGTTCACCACGATGCTGCTCACGCGCATCGGCATGTTCGTCGGGTTCGGGATCGTGTTCGGCGCCGTGGTCTTCGCCAACATGGCGTTGGCGTACCGCCTTCGGCCCCGCTACCGCACGATGTCGGTCGAGCAGCAAACCCTCGACCGCTACCGGGACGTGGTCGATCCACACCGCAAGCTGATCGCCGGCGTCATCGCCGGGTTGCTGGGCCTCATTGCTGGTTCGAGTGCGTCCGGTCGCTGGGAGACCTTCCTCCAGTGGAGCAACGCCACGAGCTTCGGCGTCACGGATCCGCAGTTCGGCAAGGACGTGTCGTTCTACGTCTTCGGCTACCCGTGGTATCGCTTCCTGATCGGCTACGGGTTCGCGGTCATCCTGCTCTCGCTGATCGTGGCGGTCGCCACCCACTACTTGTACGGCGGGATCCGGTTGCAGACGCCAGCGCAGAAGGCGTCGGCGGCTGCGCAGGCGCACATCTCGGTCCTCGTCGGACTCTTCGTGCTGCTCAAGGCTGTGGCGTACTGGTTCGATCGTTACGGGCTCGTCGTGGCCCCCCATGTGATTTCGGGGGACCAGGATTTCACCGGTGTCACCTACACCGACGCTCACGCGGTCGTACCCGCCAAGACCGTGCTCACGATCATCGCGGCGATCTGTGCCGTGCTGTTCTTCGCGAACGTCATCCGACGGACGTGGTTGCTGCCCGGGCTCGGTCTGGGGCTCATGGTCTTGTCCGCCGCCATGCTGGGATGGGCGTGGCCTGTGATCGTGCAGCAGGTGCAGGTGCGTCCCAACGAGCCGGAGCGCGAGGCGCCGTACATTCAGCGCCATATCGAGGCCACGCGTGAGGCGTACGGCGTGGCTGGTACCGAGGTCGAACCGTACGAGGCCAAGACGACCACCACGGCGGGCCAGCTCGCTGGTGACGCGGCGACCCTTCCCGGCGTTCGGCTCATCGACCCCGCCATCGTGGCGGAGACGTTCGAGCAGCAGCAACAGGTGCGTGGCTTCTACAGTTTTCAGAACCCGCTCGACGTCGACCGGTATCGGGTCGACGGCGAGGTACGGGACGCCGTGGTTGCCGTGCGGGAAGTCAACCTCGAGGGCCTCCCCGCAGAGCAGCGGAGCTGGAACAACGACCACACGGTGTACACCCATGGCTACGGGGTCGTGGTGGCGTACGGCAACCAACGCCAGCCAGACGGAAGCCCGCAATGGATGGAGGCGGGTAAGGGCTCAGAAGGACCCTTTGGGAAGTACGAGCCGCGGATCTATTTCGGTGAGTCGTCTCCGCCGTACTCCATCGTCGGTGCGCCCGAGGGCGCTCGGCCTGTAGAGCTCGACCTTCCCGGCAGCGGTGGAGATGGCGACCCCAACCACACGTACCGGGGCAAGGGCGGGGTCCCGATTGGATCGTTCGTCAACCGGTTGCTCTACGCGACGAAGTTCCAGGACCTCAACCTGCTGCTCAACCGCTCGCGGATCCATTCCGAATCGAAGATCCTCTACGATCGCCATCCCAGGCAGCGGGTCCAGAAGGTCGCGCCGTGGCTGAACATCGATTCTGACCCTTATCCCGCGATCGTGAATGGTCGCGTGGTGTGGATCCTCGACGGCTACACGATGTCGGACAACTACCCGCTCTCTCAGCGGCTGCTCCTGGACGATGCCACGTCCACGTCGCTCACACCGCGACCGGCGATCGTCGCCCAGCCGAGCGAGCGGTTGAACTACATCCGCAACTCGGTGAAGGCCACGGTCGATGCCTACGACGGCACGGTGACGCTCTACGCGTGGGACGAGAGCGATCCGCTGTTGCGCACGTGGATGAAGGCTTTCCCCGGCACCGTGAAGCCGAAATCGCAGATGCCGCGGGCCCTCCTCGAGCACGTGCGCTACCCCAGCGACCTCATGAAGGTCCAGCGCGAGATCCTGGCGCAGTACCACGTCACCAATGCCGCGACGTTCTACGAGGGAACCGAGCGCTGGCGGGTGCCTGCCGACCCGACACAGCAGAACGCGCGGGTCAAGCAGCCGGCGTACTACCTGTCGGTGCAGATGCCGGGCGACGACAAGCCGGAGTTCTCGCTGACGTCCACGTACATCTACTACAACCGGCAGAATCTCGCGGCTTTCGTGGCGGTCAACGCCGACGCGACCTCGAAGAACTACGGCAAGATCAGGGTGTTGCAGCTCGACAACAGAACGCAGATCGACGGGCCGAACCAGGTCGCGAACGAGCTGGACTCCGACACCCGGATCGCCGACGCGATGCTGCCGTTGACGCGGGGAGAGAGTAGAGCCATCAAGGGCAATCTGCTCACGTTGCCGGTCGGTGGTGGCTTGCTCTACGTGCAGCCGGTCTACGTGCAGCGGGGTTCCGGCGATGCCGCGTATCCCTTGCTGAGGCTGGTGTTGGCGTCGTTCGGCGGCGGTATCGGCGTGGGCCCGACTCTGCAGGATGCGCTCGACATGGTGTTCGAGGGTGACGCCGGTGTGAGTACGGGGGAGACCGAAGAGCCGCAGGGCGAGACACCACCTGACGACCAGCCCTCCCCGCCCAGCTCGGACGAGGTGGCGCGACACCTCGCTGCGGCCCGCCAGGCGTTCGATGACGCCGAGGCTGCGCTCCGGGACGGTGATCTTCAGGGCTACGCCGAGGCGGTGGAGCGAGCCCAGGAGGCCGTGGCCCGAGCAGAGCAGGCGCAACGTGGCCAGGGTCGCGAACCGAGCGAGCCGGACGCCACGTCTTCGCCCAGCCCGTCGCCTCCGGCTGCTCAGGGTGCGGGCTAAGGATCCGCGGGCTAAGGATCACGGTGCCTGAGTCACCGCGGTCGGCCACCGGACGTGAGAAAGATCACTGATGGTGGCCGACCGCGTAGATCAACTGTCCTACCGGCCCCGGGGACGCCTTGAGGCGGGCCTGTTCTGACCTTGGAAATCTGGAGTTCGGGCTCGTCAGAACCGCCGCAAGACGACGCGAACCGGGAGAAACCAGGGCGCCACGATGCGTCGGGTGGGGAATGGTTGGGGTCGATTTGCCGTTCTACTCGGTAGCCCGTATCCTGATGCAGGCGACGCGGGGTGGAGCAGCTCGGTAGCTCGCTGGGCTCATAACCCAGAGGTCGCGGGTTCGAATCCCGCCCCCGCTACTAGTGGAAAGCCCTCGGGGACCTGATCTCCGAGGGCTTTTTCGTGCACGTGTGTTGCGATGCTGAGGATCCGTCAGCTTCGCCTGCCGGGCAGTACGGGCATGTCGGTGGCGAGGCGTACGACTGGTCACGCCGTTCATAGCAATGTGCTCGTGTCCGGCGAAGATCTCTGGTGCTTAGCAGCAGCTGTCGAGCCTCCCGAGAACGGTGGGGCGACGTGTGCTGAGAGAGCTGGCTCAGCGTTGCACGTTTCATGGTCGAGTTCGGGGAACTCGACGACGGTGACGCCACGCTGGGCCAAGGCGTCGCGAGTCCGTTGTATGCGCGGGGCCCGCGCATGCGAGGGCGATCGTCGGAGCCGACGGACCCGACGACGCCGAGCGCTGGTCGAGTGCCTGGTTCAGGCTGGGATCGTGGTCCGCGACCCGCTCGTCACCGACGTGCTGCGTGGCCATCGTCCCGCCGTCTCACCTCGGACGGTCGAACGTCGGTTTCGGGCTGCGACCGGACTGACGCGAGGTGCCATACGTCAGATCGAGCGAGCCCGCACGGCGGCAGGGCTGCTGGCGGCCGGCGTCCCAACCGCCAGCGTCGTCGCCCAACTCGGGTACTTCGACGAGCCGCACCTGGCCCGGGCACTGCGCTCCTATGTCGGCGGCACCGCCAAGCAGCTGCGGGAGAGGGCAGGCGGTGCGATCGCCCTCGACCTGGATCAGCGCTTGACGTCGTAGATCAGCTTCAGGATCCCGTTCGAGTAGGTCTCCGACTCCCGCAGTGTCAACATCTGCTTGTCACGGTCGGCCTTGCTGAACAAGCTCTTACCAGCTCCCAGCAGCACGGGGAAGACGAGCAGGTTGTACTGGTCGATCAGGTCTGCGTCCGACAGCCGCCGAGCAAGCTCAGCGCTCCCGTGGATGTAGATCGAGCCGCCCTCGCTCTCTTTGAGCGCGGCGACCTCCTCGGTCGAGCGCAGGATCGTAATCGGGCCCCATCCGTCGATGAGCGCATCGGCAGACAGCGTGGTCGACACGACGTACTTGGGAAGTTCCTTGTAGTCGGCGAGATCCTTCGAGTCGGGCCAGGTCTGCGAGAACGACTCGTAGCTGCGGCGGCCGAACATCAACGCTGACGTGTCAGCGAGCTCCTCGCCCTTCAGCGACCAGGCTTCAGGCACGAACTCGAGGTCCTTGTGCACCCAGCCACTGCTCCGGTGGTCTTCTCCCGGTCCGCCGCCAGGTGCCTCCACGACTCCGTCGAGCGACATGAAGCCGGTGTAGACGAGGTTACGCATCGTGTTTACTCCTCATGCTTCGAAGTTGCCCGGCCTACCCTAAGCCGAGCCGCGGTGACTGTATTGCACAGGACCGACAGGAGCTTCGAGCATCGAAGATCTTCACCCGAAACCACGGACCTCGAGTCGCTGTCTATGGTCGTCGCATGAGTTGCCGACTTACCGAGCTGGTGCTGAACTGCCAGGACCCCGAAAAGCTGGCCCGGTTCTGGTGTGAGGTGCTGGGCTACGTGGAGCTGGATCGCGACGACACAGCCATCGCGATCGGCCCGGAGGCAGGATTCGGCGGCCCGGTGCCGATCATCGTGTTCTCGCGGGTCGCCGAGAAGAAGACCAGCCCGCTACGCCTCCATTTCGACGTGAGTCCGGTCGACCGCGACCAGGACGCCGAGCTGGAACGCCTGCTGGCGTTGGGCGCTCGTCCTGCCGACGTCGGCCAGACGGGCGAGGAGTCGTGGCACGTTCTCGCCGACCCGGAAGGCAACGAGTTCTGCCTGCTTCAGCGCCGAGTGCCAGAACTCTAGGAGCGTCCTGGCTTGCGTATCGCGATACGGCGTTGGGTAGAGCAAGAACGCACAAGACTTCCGACCTTGGCGTCGCTGAACGCCTATGGTGCGTGGCTGGTTGTCCGACGTGCGCTCAACGTTTGGGCCATTGCCAGGCTGGTCGGTCGAACCGGTCTCGCCCTTCGACCTGGGTCTCGCCGAAGTCCTTGACGAGTTCGATCCGGGTCGGTTCGGCATCGTGGGCGAGCGCGTCGATCAGCGGGCGGGAGTGACTCACGACGACGATCTGCGTCCGCTCTGCGCCGACCGCGATCAGGCGAGAAAGGGGTCGGATGAGCTCTGGGTGCAGGCTCGTCTCCGGTTCGTTCAGCACAAGCAGAGCGGGTGGGCGTGGAGCAAGCAACGCCGCGGTCCACAGCAGATATCGCAACGTCCCGTCCGATAGCTCGGCCACGCCCAGCGGTCGTAACAAGCCGTGCTGACGGAGTCGTACCTCCAAGCGCGCGCCCTCGATGCCGATCTCGAGCTTGCTGTCAGGAAACGCGGCATCGATCGCGGCATCGAGCGCAGCCTCGTCGCCGATCTCCCGAATGGTCTGAAGCGCGGCGGCCAGGTCGGCGCCGTCATGGCTGAGCACCGGTGTCCGGGTGCCGATCCGCACCTGCCGCGCCGGCGCAGCCGCGTCCGTACGGATCTGGTCGTAGAACCGCCACGACCGAATCTGCTCGCGCAGCTTGAGCAACTCTGGCGCGCGGTGGGGGTCGGTGTACTCGCTGAGCATGCTGTCGAACGGTCCGATCATGTCGGGAAGAGTCGACCAGGAGCGACCGTCGCGGATCCGCAGCGTTGTGCCGATCCGCTCGACGAGCAGCGTCGCTGGTCGAAGCACCGGGCCGGCCCACACCGCTTCTCGCTTCACCAGAGGATCGAGCTGGAAAGCGGAACTGGATGGTTGCGGCAGGCCGAAGTCGATCGCGTATCCAAGGTCGTTCGTTGCGAGGCCCAGCCGTAGCGCAACCGGACGTTGCCGTACCGTTCCCTGCACCGGATGCTCGCCAGCGCGCACAGCCTTTCCGATCGTTTCCGGTCCGGCCCACAGAGCTGACTGCAGCCCACCTTCGCGGGCCAGTGCTGCCACCGCCCCGTTGCGCGCCGAGTCTGCCAGCAGTCGTAGCGCCCGGTAGAGACTGGACTTGCCAGTACCGTTCGCACCTGTGATCACGGTCAACTGCCCCAGCTCGAGGACGAGGTTGCGCAGCGAACGGTAGTTCTCCACGGCCAGGGTGGCGATCACACGCTAACCGTACCCAGTCGACGGTTTGCCGGTCGCCGCCCGGAACGTCGCCGCGATCCGATCACACGTCACATGGCGTGTACGCCTTGGTGCGACCTGTGTGTGGGATGCCGGCGCCCTTCTCGATGAATCGACTCTTCAAGTCGCCATCCATGAACCAGATGTCGACCCAGAAATAGGCGCCGTGCCTGTCGGCCGGACACCGGTTATTGATGCGCCGTTCCGCTCCCCGGTTTTGCCCTATGGTCCGGCCGTGGAGGATTGTGGCGACGATCGTGAGTTCTCGGCCTTTTGCCATGGCGGGCGTCCGGTGACCTCGAGTTCAAGTGTGAAGCTGAGGAGGGAGCGGATCGCCACAATGGCGGCGAGTACGCCGACGTTGGTGAACGTCGGCGTGACCGCGACGGTCCGGATGATGTCGCCTGCGATGAGAAACTCCAGCCCGAGCAGGATCGACCGGCCGATGCGACGGCGATATGTGCGATACACATCGGCCTCGTGGCGGGAGAGCTGAACGACCGCGACGACTGTCGCGGCGATCGTTCCCACCACGATCGCGACCACGCCCACGGCGTCTATGCCGAGACCGACCACGGTCACGACCTGCTGGAACTCCACTGCCTCTCCTTCGCCACCGGATCCACATGCGGCTGTCCATGGTCGTCGATCAGTCGTGTCCGTCAGAGCCGATGACGTCCATGCCCGCCCTCCACTCGTACCCCCGTTCTCCGGTGAGTCCGCGGTGAGGTGTGGCGAGGGTCGGAAGGGGGATCCCGTTGTCATGAGCGAGCGATTCGACGCGATCGTGATCGGAATGGGGCCAGGCGGTGGAACCGTCGCCGACCGGCTGCTTGCGGGCGGAAAGCGCGTCGCCGTGGTGGAAAAGGAGCTGATCGGCGGGGAGTGCGCCTATTGGGCGTGCATGCCGTCCAAGACCTTGCTGCGGCCGGTCGAGGCCACGGCCGAAGCTGCACACGTTGCTGGAGTCGGCAAGCCTGCAATGGACTGGGCGAAGGTGCGGGACTACCGGGACGTCATCGTCCGACACCTCGACGACACCCCACAGGTCGAGGAGTACCGCGCAGACGGCGCGACAGTGATCAAGGGCGAGGCCCGGTTGGCTGGGCCAGGGCAGGTCGCGGTCGATGGTGAACTGCTGCGTGCCGACGACATCGTCATCGGCACAGGATCCACGCAGGCGTGGCCGAGGGTCGAAGGACTGGACGGTGTGCCGGTGTGGACCAACCGGGAGGCCACCAACCTGGATGAGATCCCCGAACGTGCCCTAGTCCTTGGCGGCAGTGCAGTCGGTGTCGAGCTCGGCACGTTCCTGCATCGGATGGGCAGCCGGGTCACGCTCGTCCAGCGTGGACCCCGTCTGCTGAGCCGTGAGGTTCCTGAGCTGAGTGCGCTCGTCGAGGCTCATCTGGTCAAGGAGGGCATCGACGTCCGTACGAACTGTCAGGCGCGTGCCGTCCACCGCAACGGGTCTGACACCATCGTGGACCTTGACGACGGTACGACCGTACGAGTCGATGTGATCGTCCTGGCCTCCGGTCGGGTCCTCGCTACCGACGTCGGGTTGGAAACGGCTGGCGTTCGTACCGGTGTGCGCGGTGAGATCCCGGTGGATGAGCACTGCCGGGTCGCCGACGGACTGTGGGCGGTCGGGGATGTCACGGGCGTTGCGCTCTTCACGCACACGGCGCTCTACCAGGGTCGTGTCGTGGCCGACAACATCCTGGGCAGACCTCGTGTCGCCAACTACAGGGGCATCCCACGCGTCGTCTTCGGCGAGCCCGAGATTGCTGCGGTCGGGCTCACCACCGACCAGGCTCTTCGGCTTGGTATGGACGTGGCGACCGCTGAGGTCGAACTCCCCGAGTCGATATCGCGGCCTTGGACGTTCGAGACCGAACCACGCGGCACTCTCGGGCTGATCGCTGACCGGGACCGGAGGATCTTGGTCGGGGCGTGGGCGATGGCGCCTTTGGTGGGGGAGTGGATTCATACGGCAGCGCTTGCGATTCGTGCTCAGCTGCAGATCGACGTCCTGCTCGACAGCGTCGCGCAGTTTCCGACGTACAACGAGGCCTATTACCAAGCCGTCGAGGCCCTGGGATTGTGAGAAGGCACGCGGCGGTTCCGTCGCCACGGTGGCTTCTTCGTGACAGCAGCTGACGTCTCGACTTCGAGCACATGTACCCGCGGTTCGACCCGGCCTTCTGTTGCGTTCGAAGCCCTAGTGCCTAAGCCAATTGCCGAGCTCGGCGTCGATCAGCAGCTGCCGGGCCTCCTCGTCGTACTCGTCCGGCACCAAAATCCGCGCCTGGATCGCGCTGATGGAGCCTTCGATGATGCTCATGTGGCGGTCAGCGACGTGATACGGGATGTTGGCCCCGCCCAGCAGACCCTCGATGACTGAGATCACGCCAGGATCGTTCGTCCGCACCAATTCAGACATGTGGGACACCTCCGGCGGGAGGCCTTGTGAGCCCTCCGTCACTCGATCCTAGGCGTGGTCGCCGAGTCGTCGAAACAGGTCGGCGAACAGTGCGTCCCGGTCCACCCAGCTGACCTCGCGGACGAGGTGTCGGCGCGGGTCGTGACTCCAGGTGCACTCCGACGTGAGGATCGGACTGTGCACGAGGTGGCTCGGGGCCCACGCGCTGTTCACCAGCCAGCCCACTGCACCCAGGTCCCAGATCTGCTTGGAACGTCCGTAATGATCGTCCAAGTAGGCCTCGAAGATCTCGGCGAGATATGCACCAAGCTTCCCGGCAGGACGTACGAAGCGGTCGACTTCGGCGAGCGTGGTGCGGACGTGCTCGGTGACGTTGCGGCATGGCACCCGCACGAGCGGCACGCCCGAGTCGAGCAGGACGTGGGAGGCATGCAGATCCTGAGCGAGGTTGAACTCCGTCGTGTCCGGCCAGTACGTCGGCTGGCCGCCGAGCCAGACGACCACGATCTGGCGTGCGATGTCGGGAGCGGAGAGAAGAGCCGATGCCACGTTGGTCGGTGCGCCAATCGCAATGACGTACAACGGGTCGTCTGCTGTCTTCGCCCGCGCGATCAGGTCGTCGGCCGCTGGACTGGCCACGGGCGTTGTGCGTGCCGGCAGCCAGCTCGTCGATCCCTCGAACACCGGCGGTGTCTCGTCGGAGCCGATCCGGTCGAGAACTCGCCCGATCTCTTCGTAGCTGCGTCGCATGCCGTCGCCAGGTCCGGACGATCGGTTGTTGTGGAACGGTGCGGCGTAGATCGCTTCGAGCTGGATCCGTTCGGAGGCGAGCATCGCGTACGCCAGGGCGTACTGATCGTCGATCTCGTTGTAGGTGTCGGTGTCGAGCACTGCTCGGACTCGACCGATGGGCGGCGGAGGTGTCAGGAGCCGGACTCGGTCGGCATCGGTCAGGGTCGTCATCGTCTCGAGTACGTTCACCATTCGTTCCTCGTCGAGCTGCTGGTCGTCAGGTGACCGGATCCGCTTCCCCTTCGAATCTCATCGTGCCTTCGCGCTCAGCGCCACCTTGCATGCGGGCAAGGTGGCGTTGCCAGAACGTCGTGTCGCTGCCGTCGGCGAACGGGCTGGTCTCGGAAGGCACCGATCGTGCCGTCGATGAGCTCGCGCACGATGTCGGCGTGACCCGCGTGGCGTGCGGTCTCGCCAACCATCGTGATGAGCCATCGGATCGGTCTCCCGGCCGAAGGGAGCGCAGAGCCAGCCAGCCTCCATGCCGGCGAGATGCTTGACCAAGCCAAGCAGGTTCGTGCCGGTAGGGCGAGTCATCGGTCGGCGTCGTCCAGCCCTTCGAGCTTCCACAACATGGCATCGCGGTGTCGGATGAGATTGGCGTGCAAGATCTCCTTGTCGCCGGCTGTGCGAAGGCCCATCGACGCTCTCCCGTCATCCGTTCCTGGGTGCAAAGCATCCGAGCAGTCATGGCAACGGAAGTCAATGACCACGGTCGGGCGACCAAGGCCCACGAGCGCTCTCGAGCCAGGGAGAGGAGGCTCAACTGCGTGAATTGCAAGTAGTTGGCTCTCGCTGACCTGTGATCCGATAGCCCACGTTCAAATGGCGTACGAAGGTTGTCCGCATGTTGAGAAACTCGGCAGAATCGATCGTTTTTCAGTATGTGGAAGGACCACGAGGTCATTCGGGGGTGTAACACGCTCCGGCACGTGTTACACCCCCGAATCGGCTTGGTCACGGCGTCCATGCCGTGGATAGCTCCTACCAGCCCTCGACACGTGGTCATTTCCGTCGCGGCCAGGGCGTTGCGCAGGTTGGTTCAGCCGTGGAGGAGGGTGGCCGCGACGAAGAGCATGGTCACTGCGATGGCGGCATCGAGGATCCGCCAGGCCACGGGTTTGGCGAAGACCGGGCGCAGCAGCCGGGCCCCATATCCGAGGGCGGCGAACCAGAGGATGCTGGCGAGCCCCGCGCCGGCACCGAACCACCAGCGCTGCGGACCGTGGCTCGTTGCGACCGAGCCGAGCAGCACCATCGTGTCGAGGTAGACGTGCGGGTTGAGCCACGTCAGCGCGAGGCACGTGCCGATTACGGCCGGTGCCGCCAGTCGGCGCTCGGCCGCGTCCGAAGGGTCGAGGGTACGAGGCCGCCATGCGCGGCGCGCGGCGAGCAGTGCGTACGTCACAAGGAACGCCACACCGGCCAGCTGGACCGCGGTCAGCACCGCCGGCGCGGCCGTGACCAGGGCCCCAAGACCGGCGATTCCGGCACCGATCAGGACGAGGTCCGACAGGGCGCAGACGACCACGACCGGGGTGACGTACTCCCCGCGTAACCCTTGCTGGAGGACGAAGGCGTTCTGGGCCCCGATGACCACGATCAGCGAGAGTCCGAGACCCAGACCAGACACGGCAGCGAGCACGTCATCCAGCCTGGGCACAGCCGGCCCATCAGTCCAGCTAACCTTTTTCAGGCTCGATTAGCATCGCTAAAGTGAACCTCAATTTTGAGCAGCTGCGCGCCCTCGTAGCCGTGGTGGATGAAGGCTCGTTCGATGCCGCCGCCCGCGTGCTTCACGTGACACCTTCGGCGATCAGCCAGCGCATCAAAGCCCTGGAGTCCTCGGCCGGCGCTGTCTTGCTGCTGCGCGGCCGGCCGATCCAGGTGACCGACGCGGGTCGTGCGTACTTACGACTGGCTCGGCAGGTCGCCGCCCTGACCGACGAGCTGTCTCATCCCGACAGCAGTGATCCGCCGGTCGTATCGCTTGCCATCAACGGCGACTCGCTCGCGACGTGGGTGTTGCCGGCGCTCGCTCCGCTCGCGGCCGACCTGTGTTTCGACATCCGCCGCGAGGACCAGGACCACTCGGCGGCACTCCTGCGCGAAGGCGTGGTGATGGCGGCGATCACCACCGATGCTCGCCCAGTGCAGGGCTGCACGGTACGGCGGCTCGGCGTGATGCGCTACCGACCGATGGCAAGCCCGGACTACGTTGCTCGGTTCCTGCCGCGCGGGGCGACCGTCGAGGATCTCGCGGTCGCGCCCATGCTGGTGTTCGACCGCCGTGACAACCTGCAGGACCGCTATCTTCGCCGGCGTACGCGGCGTCGGCTCGACCCGCCGCGTCACTACATCCCCGCGACCCGGGAGTTCGAGGCTGCGATCCGTCAGGGCATGGGCTGGGGGATGTTGCCTGACCAACAGCTCCCCGCCGACGATGCCGGCCTGGTTTGTATCGATCCCGAGAGGCACGTCGACGTCACCCTCTACTGGCAGCAGTGGAAGCTGCGCACCGCAGCCCTGGACCGTACGGCAGCGGCGATCCAGGCTGCAGCTCGTGCCCACCTCACCTAGGCGGTGCGGACGGTGGTCATTCACCGGGAGTCCGCGGGCGGGGGACGGGCGTCACCTTGCCGTGTCTCCTCGCCGTGAGGGCGGCGCCGGGCGTCACCGTGCTGTGAGGGGGCTGGGTGTCCGTTCGCCGTGATGGGTGCGGACCCCTGCCGTGGCGAGTGCGTCCTCGCCTCGCCTGGTCATCTTGGGACCCCGAGGGCGGGAAGGAGGTGCCGTTCCTCCTTGGCGAAGTGGTCCTCCAGCGTCGAGGTCAGCTCGACCAGTTCGGTCCGCAGCGTGACCAGCTCGGCCTCGTCGGCACCGTTCTCGATGCGTTCGGCGATGCCGCGGATCTTGGCGAGGGACTCCGCCACCACGTGGTGCTCCCGTCGAAGCTGCAAGATCACCGGGGCCAGGTGGGGAGAGACCTCCTCGAGCGCGGTGAACCCACCGTCCTCTCGCACGTGGTGCACCTGTAGGTGGGTGCAGAAGGTGAGACAGTGGGTCATGAGGTCGCGTTCGGCCGCGGCATCGAACGTGACCGATCGGCCGTTTCCCGCGAGGGCATCGTCGATGCTGGCCCGAAGTGTGCGAAGCGAGCCACGAAGCTCCTCGTGGCTCTGCAACAGGTTCATGGCGATCGCCCGGTCACGTTCCTTGTTCGGGACCGTGAGGTCGACCAGGTTGAGCGCGATCACGGGAAGCGGCCGCGTGGTCTTGGCTGGGTACTCCGCGAACCGAGGAACTCGTTGGACTTGCAGCGCGAGGTACCGGTCGCGTTCGTCTCCTTCGACCAGCACGGCTACGGCGGAGTACGTCTTGACCTGCGCAGCCTCGCCGACCTCGATGATCACCTGAGGATGTGCTCGCAGGTTGTGGTACCAGTCGGGATGCCGAGGCAGCCCGAAGTTTGACGCGAAGACCACGAGCCGCTTCCCGTCGCGCAGGTAGGCGAGGGGCGTCGTATGGAGCGCGCCCGAACGCGCGCCCTGCGTGGTCAGCAGGAGCAGTGGCACTCCTTCGAACTCGCCCCCGACGCGACCACCATGGGCCCGGAACTCGTCGATGATCTGTCGGTTGAAGTCCTTGGTCGGGGGAGGAGGGCTGGTGGAGGCGGGTCGGGTGGCGGTCTCCATCGGCTCAGCGTGGTCCGTAGGCAGGTCCGTCATGGATCTCCTTCGGTCGATAACATGCAGTCCCATACGAAGATTTGTTTTGCAAACAAAATATTTTTGATAGCAAATGTAAATTGAGGCTGGTCGTATGTCAACGCCGAACCCGCGCGATGGATCCGGCCTGAGCGTCGACGATGCGATCAGGGCGCTCCTGCTGTTGCTGCCTCGCATCGTCGGGCGGGCCAAGCGCACCCCACCTCCTGAGGAGCTGCAGTCCCTCGAGCTGGCGCCGCGCCACCTGTCGCTTCTGGCGTACCTGCTTTTCGACGGGCCGATGACGGTGGGAGAGCTGGCCGAACGATTGGAGGTGGCGCCGACGACCGTGAGCCTCATGGTCGGCGAGCTGAGTCGCAAAGGGGTGCTCGAACGACGGGACGACGAGTCAGACCGACGCCGCAGGATCGTCAGCATCGCCGAGCGGAAACGTCAGGCCATCGACAACTGGCTGGCGCGAGGGGCCACTGCCTGGCGAGGTGCGCTCGAGCCGCTGACACCGCAACAGCGTGAGATGTTCGTCAAGACGATGCGCGCATACGAAGCGGGCCTGGAGCGCTCCGACGGCGCGAGCAGCGGCGGGTGAGCGATCCTCACGAGCCTTGCGTCGGCCGGTCTCGACCGGCATCGAGGCGGGTCGACGCGCCTCGAGCCCTGTGGCACCTCGAGGGCGTGAACCACATCACCCTTGATGTTGATCGAGTTGTGCCCCAGGCTTGGTCCACGGTGGGTGCGCAGAGCAGGAGGGCCGGATGCGGTTTACCTTTTCGGTCGAGAGCCACGTTGGCTACGTTCGTACGAACAACGAGGACTCGGCGTTTGCCGGACCGCATCTGCTCCTGGTCGCCGATGGGGTCGGCGGCGCGGCAGCAGGAGAGATTGCCTCGGCGAGTGTGGCGTACGTGATGAGCGCGATCTCGATGAGCCCGAAGGCGCCGCTGCAAGCCGATCCGTCCGACGTGCTCGGGGTGCTGCGGGAGTCGATCGAGTTCGCCCACAACCACCTCAAGGAGGGTGTCGCCGAGAATCCCGTACGGTCCGGTATGGCGACCACGCTCACCGCAGTCCTGACCGACGGGCAGCGGTTCGGGCTCGCGCACCTCGGTGACTCGCGCGCGTACCTCATGCGTGGTGGACAGCTGAGTCGGCTGACCACCGACCATACGTTCGCTCAGACGCTGGTCGACGACGGTCACATCACAGAGGAGGAGGCGGCAGTCCACCCGTTCCGTTCGGCGGTCGTACGAAACGTCAACGGCGAGGACCCCCACGAGCCGGACCTTGCGCTGATCGACCTGCAGGTGGGCGACCGGCTTCTGCTGTGCAGCGACGGCCTGACCGACCTGGTGCCGGACGACATGCTGGCCGGCTACCTGAGCGACCCGTCGCCAGACCTCGCCGTGCGCAACCTTGTCCAGTCCGCGTTGCAGGCAGGTGGCCAAGACAACGTGACGTGCGTCGTGGCTGACGTGGATCCGCGCGAGCTCATGCCGTGGAGCAGGCGCTGCTACTACTGCCGCATGGCAGGCGCCGTGACTGACCTCGGCAACCTCATCGACCCGGCTGCGGTCAGCACCGCGGCGTGAGCGTGGCTGGCGGCAGTCAGCACGGCGATGTGAGGTGGTGACGGGCAGCCCAGTCCCGCTCCCGCGTGCAGGGGAGCGCGTCCGACGCGTGCCAAGGTAGGGGCATGCCGTCGGTACTACTTGTCGACATCGGCTTGCTGGTCACCAACGACCCGGCCCGTGGCGGGCTGTTGGGCGAGATTCGTGACGCCGCCGTCGTGGTCGAGGGATCCAGGATCGCCTGGGTGGGCGAACGGTCCCAGGCGCCGCCAGCTGACCAGCGAGTCGGTCTCGGTGGACGGTGCGTCGTACCGGGCTTCGTCGACAGTCACACCCATGCGGTGTTCGCGGGCGACCGGGCAGACGAGTTCGTACGACGGATGTCAGGTGAGCCCTATGCCGCGGGTGGGATCGCGTCGACCGTACGCATGACGCGAGCCGCGAGCGACGAGGCGCTCCAGGCGAACGCCGTACGCCTGGTCGGGGAGATGCGCCGCTCGGGTACGACCACCGTGGAGATCAAGAGTGGGTACGGCCTCACCGTGCGGGATGAGGTACGCCTCCTCACCATCGCCTCGGACCTCACCGACGAGACCACCTATCTGGGTGGTCATGTCGTGCCACCCGAGCACGCCGGTCGACGGCAGGCGTACGTCGATCTGGTGTGCGGCGAGATGCTGGACGCCTGCGCACCCCATGCACGCTGGATCGACGTGTTCTGCGATCGGGGTGCGTTCGACCTCGACGAAGCTCGGACCATTCTGACCGCAGGTGTGACTCGCGGGCTGGTGCCGCGCGTGCACGCCAACCAGTGTGGTCCGGGACCAGGTGTGCAGCTCGCCGTCGAGGTCGGCGCCGCTTCCGTCGACCACTGCACGTACTTGAGCGATGCCGATGTCGACGCGCTCGCCGGATCGGACACGGTGGCGACGCTGCTCCCCGCGGCCGACTTCTCGACACGATCCCCCTATCCGGATGCGCGGAGGCTGCTCGATGCGGGAGTGACGGTTGCTCTCGCGACCGACTGCAACCCCGGGACGTCGTACACCTCGAGCCTCGGCTTCTGTATCGCGCTCGCCGTGCGAGAGCTCCAGATGACGCCGGCCGAAGCGCTGTGGGCGGCGACGGCCGGGGGTGCGCGGGCGTTGCGGCGTCCGGACATCGGCGTGGTCCGCGCAGGTGCCACGGCAGACCTGACGGTGCTGGACGCGCCGTCGTACGTCTATCTGGCCTACCGGCCGGGCGTTCCGCTGGTCGCCGACGTCTGGAAAGACGGACGGCCGCTCGCCGCCTGGGCGGTCACGAGCGCCTGATGTAGTCGGCGAGCGCCTCGCGTTCGAGCTCGAGCTCGCCGATCCGCGTCTTGACGACATCGCCGATGCTGACCAGTCCGGCGAGTCGACCACCGACCACGACGGGGACGTGACGGATGCGCTCGGTGGTCATGAGACGCATGAGCTCGTCAACAGTGTCGTTCGGACTGCAGGTGTGGACCTGCTCGGTCATGATCGACGACACCGGCTGGTCCAGCACCTCGGTGTTGTGGGTGAGATGACGCACAATGTCGCGTTCGGACGCAATGCCCTCGATGCTCTTACCGTCCGTGCTGACCACGACGGCTCCGATGTTGTGCTCGGCGAGTGTGTCGAGGAGCTGTGTGACGGTCGCCTGAGGATTGATCGTGACGACGTGGGAGCCCTTGACCCGCAGAACCTCACTGATCCGCATCGCCGGCCTCCTTTCGGCGTGTGAGGCAGGCTAACCCCGCCCGACTGCCGGGTGAGGCACTTTCGGACGATCGAGCCTTCCCGCGAGGTGATCCCCGTGTCGAGACGAACGACACCTGGCGTGGGCGAGCGCAGGCCGGTCGGGGAGAATTGCGACATGACCTCCGAGAGCTTCTCGCGACCTGGCGCAATCGATCTGTCCAAGCTTCGTGGTGGTGCACCGCAGGGGTCGGGACCATCCGCAGCCGGGCGGCCCGGGCAACCGACACAGGCGCCGGCAGGCGCCGGAGCCGCGGCAGGTGCCGCAGGCCAGCCCGCCGGCAGCTTCGTGGTCGAGGTCACCGAGGCGAACTTCCAGCAGGACGTGGTGGAGCGATCGCTCACCGCGCCCGTGGTGATCGACTTTTGGGCGGAGTGGTGCCAGCCGTGCAAACAGCTCGGTCCGGTGCTCGAGCGACTGGCAGCGGAGTACGCCGGCCGGTTCCTGCTCGCGAAGATCGACGTCGACAAGAGCCCACGCATCGCACAGGCGGCTGGCGCGCAGTCCATTCCCTTGGTGTTGGCGGTCATCCGCGGTCAGATGGTGCCGCTCTTCCAAGGCGCTCTTCCCGAAGCCCAGGTGCGCCAGTTCATCGACCAGCTTCTGCAGCTGGCGGTGGCCCAGGGTGCGGCTGGCGTGCACACGCCGGTCGCGGGCGGCGCCGGTGCGCGACCAGTGCGCGACGAGCGCTTTGCGGAGGCAGAGGCGGCGCTGGAGCGTAACGACCTCGACGGTGCGATCGCGGCGTACGAACGGATCCTCGCCCAGACGCCGAACGACCCCGCCGCGACCACCGGACTGGCCCGTGCGAAGCTGCTCCGGCGGGTGAAGGAGCTCGGCTCCCCGGCCGACGTGCGTGCGGAGGCGGCGGCCAAGCCCGACGACGCGCGTGCGCAGTGTGCGGTCGCAGACCTCGACGTGACCGGTGGTCACGTGACCGACGCGTTCAACCGACTGATCGGCACGATCAAGCGGACAGCCGGTGAGGAGCGCGACGCCGTGCGCCTGCACCTGCTCGAGTTGTTCGACGCGGTTGGCGCAGACGACGAGCGTGTCCGCAAGGCTCGAAAGGACCTGAGCGCCGCGCTGTTCTGAGCGCGGCCAGGCTTGGTTACGCTACTGATCAGCTGGTACGCCCGCTGGGTCCGGGGCCCGTGCCTGGGGCAACAGCTTCACACCGGCGCAGCACTTCATGCCAGCTCCGGGGGGGCAGCCAGCCCGCGGTTCGTGTAAACGACGTGGATACCTGCGAGGTCGGTGTGAGGACGCGCACCTTTCGGGTGGCAGCGGGCATCGCGCTTTGCGTGATCGGCCTTGGCGCCGCGGTAGTCGGCGCGGTCGCGGGATTCGTCGTGGTGGGCACCGACGATGTGGTGACCGTCCGACCCAAGGAGTTCACCGCCAAAGGGCTGGCGATCGTGACCGGTCCCGATCTCATCGACTACTACGGCAACCGGGCGGTCGTGACGGTCGAGCCCATCGGTGAGCGCCGAGACGTCTTCGTGGGGGTTGGCCATCGCATCGACGTACGCAGCTATCTCGGCGCGGCCCAACGTACCGAGCTCACCGAGATCAGCTATCCCTCCACCGTGCAGAGCCGTGAGGTGCGAGGTAACCCGGCGAGAGTGACACCTCCCGCCCAGCTCGACTGGTGGCTCGCCAGCGAGTCCGGTCGCGGTACGCAAACGTTGCGGTGGACGCTCGCCGACGGGCCGTACGACATCGTGGTCATGGCGGCGGATGGGCGTCCTGGGGTCGACGTACGGGTGCGTTTCGGGCTCGAGCTACCGGGTGCGTTCCGTAGCGCGATGCTGGTGCTCCTCGCCGGTGTCGGGATGCTCGCGGCAGGAGGCCTCCTGGTGCGGACGCGGGCGAAGGACGAGCTCGACGAGGACGAGCTCGAATGGGAAGGCAGGGAGTTCTGGGAGCAGAGTGAGTTCTGGAGTCATCCCAGGCGGACGACGGCGCATCAAGACTCGCCACGCGGAGCGCGGAAGGGTCGCCGTGCGGCCTCCCGAGCCGTTCCGCATCCCCCATCGCCTCCTCCTGGCTCAGACGAGGAGTCGGCCGAACCACCGTGGGTCGCGTGGCAGCGGACGGAGTCCACTCCGCCGATGACTGCACCGCCCGCGCACGCCTCGGAGCCTTCGCAGCAGCACGCTCAGTCGTCGCCCGGCGCGGGGGAGCAGCCACCGCCCGCGTGGCCACAGCAGTTCTCTCCCCAGCACGGCTCTCCAGGGAGCAGTCCATCGCCACCCGGGCCACCGCCGACGGTCTCGCCGTCACCTGCTAGGGGGTCGCCACGAGACAGATCGCCAAAGGAGCCGCCTTCACGGCCTGCGCCGCCAAGCTGGCCACCCCCGCCGTTCCCCGGGTCGCACGGCACGCCTCCGGCACCGCCGCATGACTCGCGACAGCGGCGCACCAACCACGCGCCAGGAGTGACGCCGCCGGGCCCTCCGCATGGCACGCGACCCCAGCCGTGGGGTGCGCCGGGCGGCCAGCAACACGGTGCGCCACCCGGCCCGCCGCCGGCTCAGCCACCACGCCATGTGCGCAGCCCGGCATCCGGGCAGCCGCATGTTCAGCATGCGGCTCCGGTTCCACCCGATCTGGCGGACTGGCCATCCTCCCCGGAGCCCGTGCAGGCTGGTCCGGCGTCTCCGCCACCGCAGTGGCCGTCAGACGGCAGGCACTCACACGCTGCAGGACCAACGGACGCGGTGCCGAGCAATGGTGCGGCGTCGTGGCAGTCCCGACGTTCAGCGTCGCCGCCGCCCGACGCGTTGTGGGATGACGTCCCGGCGGTACGCGATGGCATGACGCACTTCGTCGGATCGGGACCGAGCGTGCACGACGACACGATCTCGGACCGACCTCCGGCCGCACCGCGACACCTCGACTGGACGGCCGACGAGCGGGCGCGTCCGGCGGGAGATTTGTCCGACGAGAAAGCGTCGCCGGAGCCGTGGAATGGCTGGCCTCCTGAGCAGACGGGTGATCCGGGTGGCAGGCATGCGTAGGGTCAGGCTGCTGCTGGCCGGTGTCCTCGTCGCGAGTTCGCTTGCCGGATGCGTGACACTCCCTGAGACCAAGACCGGGCAGGCGAGTGCGTGGACGCCTGCGAGCAAGAAGAACACGACGCGCTTCTTCGCGAACTACGACGCGATCAACAAGAAGGCGACCGCGCGACGTGACATCGAGCTCATGGAGTCGATCCAGTCCGGGCCGCTCCTGCGTACCACTCAGGCGGCATTCCGCATCGCCGAAAGACTGGATCCGGAGGGCAACGACCCGGCGCCGGTCCCGGTGCATCGCGACATCCGCACCTACGTACCGCACTTTCGGGACTACCCCATCTGGTACGTCGCGGTGTCTCGGCTCGAGGGCGACGGTGCCACGGACGACGGGGGCACCGCCGTCGACCTGGTGATGCGGCCGAATGCAGCTGTGCCCTGGCGCAAGGCGCAAACCGTGGTGCTCGATGAGCGTGCCGTCATACCTGAGCTCGCTGAAAAGAACGGGCATGCGGTGGTGGTCGAAGGGGACGACGGTGAGGGCCTTGCGCTGTCGCCCGCTCAGGTGGCCGGGTGGTACGCCGCCATGCTCGAGGCCGGACCGTCGTCGCCGCACGCGCGCGCTTTCGCGCCGCATCCCGACACCCGACGCAGTCACGAGGCGAGCGCCCAGAACAAGCAGGAAAGCGGGTACGAGCAGTCGTTCGAGGTGGTGTCCGTGCGGGCACTGGCGACCGCCGACGGTGGCGCCCTGGTGCTCTTCACCCTCGAGGAGTCTGAACAGTTGAGCCTTCGGAACGGCGAGCTCGAGCTGAGCAGTGACGACGCGGTGGCTGCGTACACCGGGCATGCGAAAGGCCGTGACCTGCTTCGTACGTCGTGGATCTGGCAGGTCGTCGCCGTCGTGCCGCCGGAAGGTGCAGAAGACCAGTTGGTCCACCTGCTCGGTGTGGATCGCGCGTTGGCCTCGGCCGAACTCCGCTGACCTCAAAGGATCATGACGACGGTGCTGCAGACGCCCTCGAGGGCGTACCAGGTCCCACAAGGCTGTCTGGAGGTGCACTACGTGCCGACACGTGTCACAGGTCCGGTGGGCGTAGTGCACATGGTCATTTGGGGAGAGCTGCCGGGGAGCGGCTGGCTCAGCAGGAGCCGAGCAGGTTCTGCAGAGCTGCCTTCTCCGCCGAGTCCACGGTGAGGCCGTAGCTGTACTTCACCCAGATCCACTCTCTGCTGTAGAGGCACCAAGTGTTCTGGTTGGGCGGCAGCCACTCCGACGGGTCCTTGTCGCCCTTCGACCCGTTGCTCTCCTGCGATACCGCGATCAGCTGAGCGATCGACAAGTCGTTGGCGAACTGCTGACGCCTCGAGGTCGACCAGGTGTTGGCCCCCGAACGCCAGGCCTCGGCCAGAGCGACGATGTGGTCGATGTCGACGTCGGACGAGTCACCGACCCAGACCGCGTCGTAGACGCTGTACCACTGACCGCTGATCGGTTGGCAGGACGAGTCGACGGAGACGTTGGTGCCGTCGCGCTGGAGTACGACCTCTCTGGTGTTGCAGCTCCCATACTGAGTGATCCAGTGCGGGAAGAGATCCCGGTCGTAGCCCGCGAGCGACCCCTCGGGCGCCACCGTGAGGCTTGCGAGCATGTTCGCCGCTTCGCTCGCGCTTGGTGGAGTCGGTGGATAGGCATGGGCCGGCTGCGCAACCGTCGCGACCAAGACCAGCGCCCCAGTCGCGATGGCGAGCCGCACCGCCTGTCGCCAGGACATTCCGCACCTCCCGTTGGGTCGCCTGCGAACGAAACGCCGTGTTCGGTCCAGTTTGATCGTTTTGGTATGCCGGCGTGCGACGCATGGGTAAGCACGAGATGACCTGTCCGGGATCGGCAACCACGTCGCGTACTCCGGCGCGAGGACCCGGACGGATCGACAGACGAGGTGATCGGGGGTGCCGATGCGTGGGCGAACGCGGTGGTGGGCGCAATGGGCGCAGCGTCGTCCGCCCCAGGCGTTGCGGGTTGTCCGGGCAGCCGTCGTGTGGACGCTCGTCGTGGCGGGAGTCGGAGCGGTCCCGCAGGCCAGAGCCACCATCGCTCGTACGTACGAAGGGTTCGGTCTGCTCGGCACGGTGGGCATCGTGCGGGGGCAACACTCCGACCGCCAGGCCGAACAGGTCGTACGCCAGACGCTGTCGCGCGCCGGAGTCACACGCGTGGTCGTGACCACCGACCGCGACCCTCGGACGCCGACCACCATCTGGCTCGGGGAGGGCCGGTCTGCGCTTGCCAACCTTGGCGTGGAGCCCGCCTCCGGGCTTCCGGCCGACGGTTACGTGCTGGCGGTCGGAAAGGACCTCGACGGTCGTAAACACGTGGTGCTCGACGGAGCGGATCCGGACGGCACCTTCTACGCTGCGCGGGACCTGGCCCGATCGATCGTCTCCCGACCCGACGGGCCCGACTTCCTGCCGGCGACGGTGCGCGTGGAGACACCGGCCATGCGGTACCGGGGTGTGGTCGAGGGCTTCTACGGCACGAGCTGGTCACACGAGGACCGTCTGGCCCTGCTCGACTTCATGGGCGCGCACCGCATGAACACCTACGTCTACGCGCCGAAGGCCGACCCCTACCTCCGCAGCCGCTGGCGGAGCCCATTCCCCGAGCGCCGCACGGCAGAGCTCGCTGACCTGGTGCGTTACGCGGCCAAGCGACGCGTCGACGTCGGCATCGGCCTCTCGCCCGGCGGCTCCATCTGCTTCGGTTCCCGCTCCCATCGAAAGGCACTGGTCCGCAAGCTCGACGAGGCGTACCAGCTCGGCGTCCGTTCCTTCACGCTGGCCTTCGACGACATCGACCCCACGGCGTGGCACTGCGCGTCCGATCGGCGAACCTACGGAGACCGCGCGGGTGGTGCCGGCATCGCCCAGGCGGATCTGCTCAACCGGCTCAGGAAGGAGTGGGTCCCGCACCACCCAGGCGCCTCGCTGTGGCTCATGCCCACGGAGTACGAAGGTCTGGCCGACTCGCCTTATCGCGCAGCGCTTCGACAGCACCTCGACGAGAGCGTCGGCGTGTATTGGACCGGAGTGGCCACCATCTCCCGCACGATCAGCCGCCACGATGCGGCCGAGGCAGCGCGACTGTTCGGCCGCGAGGTGGTGGTGTGGGACAACTTCCCGGCCAACGACTACAACCCGGGTCGGCTGCCGCTCGCCGCCTACACCGGCCGAGAACCCGGTCTCGGCGATGCGGTGGCCGGCTTGCTCTCCAACCCCATGAACCAGGCCGCGTGGAGCCGGATCGGGTTGGCGTCGGTGGCGGACTTCACCTGGGACGACCAGTCGTACCATCCGATCGAGTCGTGGCGCCGCGCGCTTGCCGAGATCACGGGCGGCGATCCGGCCGCGGCCGATGCGTTGGAACGGATAGCTGATCTCAACACATACGACGGCACACTGCACGGTGGTCGCGCGCCAGAGCTGTCCCAGTCGCTCGCGATGTTCTGGGAGGACTGGAATTCTGGCGATCGTACGAAGGCGTACGCCGAGCTGCGACGTACCCTCCGTGCACTCGCAGCCGCGCCCGCGCTGCTTCGCAGCAACATCCACGACCTGGTCCTGATGACCCAGGGCAAGGCGTGGTTGGACGCCACCGAGGACTGGGCGAAGGCGATGTTGGCGTCACTCGACGCCCTCGTGGCGGTCGATCGGAGGGATCTCTCCGAGGCGATCGGCAAGCGAGCCGAGGCGGCGAGACTCGCCATGCGGGCGAGCCGTGTCCGCGACGTGACACAGCCACACGCGTCGACCTCGCCGCTTGTCGGCGACGGGGTGGTCGACGCGTTCGTCGACCGTGTGGACTCGATGGTGAGTGCGGCAGTCGGCGTCGCGGTGGAGCGGCCGCAGGTGTCCACGTCGCTCGAGCCCTATGCAGGAGACGTCCCCGACCACATGGTCGACGGACGCGACGACGCGAGATTCACGAGCGACCGGCCACCGCAACCCGACGACTACGTCCAGGTGGATCTGCGCCGAGTCCGGCCGATCGGAACCGTCACGATCACGATGGGCCACTCGCATGCTCCGAAGAACGTCCTCCGACACGGGGTGCTCGAGTACTCACCTGACGGCTCGACCTGGGTGCCGCTGGCCGAGGGGCGGTCCGACGTCGTACGGGCTCATCCCGGACCCGATACACACGCGCGCTATCTGCGATATCGCGCGCTCGAGCCCAATGATCCGTACTGGCTCACCGTCCGAGAGTTCCAGGTCGAAGTCCTGGATCAGACGAGGTTGCAGGCGGGACTGGTCGACTCAGCTGGGGGCCCGGAATCCTCAGACGGTGCCGAAGACGGCGCCGCGCTTCAGGACGTCGTCGACGATGATCTCGACACCGGAGTGCGGCTCGTCGCGTCAGAGGCCGGCCTACCTCCGCTGGTCGTCACGTTGTCGCAGCCCAGGCGAGTGGTCCGAGTGGGTGTGGTGCAGGATCCGCATGCCGCAGGGGACGGGACGCTGGAGGTCCGTAGGGGAGACCGGTGGGTGCCGATCGGTGAGGTGACAGGCACGTACACCGAGCTCGCGGTGCCGCAGCAGGTCGCCAGCGACGCGCTCCGGGTTACCTGGAACGACGACGCGGCCGGGCCACTGCGGATCATGGAGATCGTTCCGCACTTCGGTCCTGCGTGAGCTGCGCGAGCCACGGCAATGCCCACCCGCGTGTCGAACCACGAGACTGCCGAGGACGTGCGCGCCGGCACGCGACAGGCGGGCCGCGGGAAAACCTCTTGAGCGCGGCCCGGTCGATCGAAAAAATCTAGGTTCGCGTGGAATCCCGGGGAGGGGTTCGGGCGTTACCAATAATTGGTTGAGATCGCATCCAGCCGAAGCATTGCCGAAACGCAGCTCACACATTTTGAGGTGACCATAGATGTAGTGGTCAGCCCGGGACGCGGGCCGCGGCCCTCCATACCTGCGGCCAGCGCACGGTGAGCCGGCGAGGGGGGTCAACGACGACACCTTGTAGTCGATCCGGCATGCCCAGAAAACGGTTGGACGGCGAAGGAGCACGTCTGCCGTCTCTCGACCAGAATCCGCCAACCCTTTTGGAGACACGAAGCACAGATGTGGCCTGCCATCTCGAACTTCGCTCACGACTACACCTATCGGTACGAGGAAGAGCGGGCGAGGTACCAGCCCATCCGCTTCCCGCGGCAGCGGAACAACAGCGGAAAGCAGCTGGTCGTCCGGTCGCTTCGCGGGACCGGCGCCGGACTGGTCCGGCTTGCTGACCGGCTCGAGGCACCTCGCACCAAGACCGAGGCCTGCTGACGACACGCACGCTGGTCGTCGTCGATCAGCGATCTGATGCGTCAAGGAATCCCCTAGAAGCGAAGTGGGTCCCCCTGGCAGCCAGGGGGACCCACTTCGTGTGTCGGGCGGTCATACGAGCGTTCGGGCCGCCGTCCTCAGATCGTCGCCTGGCGGCGCTCAATGCGGGCCCGCAGGTCGTCCTGCGCACCGGTGCACTCCCACAGGTGGGCCACGGCGTCCTCCCCGAGGTCGCGCAGCGGGACTCCGAGCGGCCCGGCGAGCAGGTTCGCGAACTCCTCGACGGAGCCCACCGTGTGCGTCGTCCGTCCGTCGGCCCCCATCCGCCGCAGCGTGCGGGACAGCAGCAGGAGCGTGTGGTCGCCCTGGGGCCGCGCCACCACCAGCGTCGTGACGTACGGGGACTCCGGGGACGTGGAGAGCCTGTGCGAGTTCCCCGCGAAGTCGGCGAGCTCGCGCGGCTCCATGCGGAAGTCGTAGGAGCCGATGCTGCCGTTCGGGTGGTGCACGAAGCGCCAGGTCTCGGCGTCGAGGCGCTCCAGCCGGTAGGTGAGGCCACGCTGCTCGTGGACGCCCTCGCGCAGCGGCAGCGGGTCGAGGAACCCGTCGCCGATCCCGGCGTCGGCCAGCCACCGCTGCCCCTCGACGTCGACCAGCAGCACCGTGTGGTTGCCCCATGCCGCATCGCCGCGGGTCTCGCGCAGCACGCCTGCCTCCGCCATCGTCACCGGGAAGCCCGCCGCGCGCAGTAGCGAGGCGAGCCCGCCGTTCTGCTCGTAGCAGTAGCCGCCACGCCGGCGCCTCACGAGCTTGTCGAGCAGGCTCGGTTCGTCCAGCCGGATCTCCCGACCGAGCTGGATGTCGAGGTTCTCGTACGGCACGGCGCAACGCCAGGCGCGGTGCAGCGCGACGAGGGTGGCGGCGTCCTGGCTGAGCGAGCCGGCGTAGCCGATCCGGTGGAGCATCGCGTCGAGCATCGCGACCGCCTAACTGATAGAGATCCCTCCGTTTTAACCCATAATATGATAGAACTCCCTCCGGTTACAATCGCCGTATGCCTGGTCAGGAGCGGAGCCGCAGGATGCGGGCCGACGCACGGCTCAACCGGGAACGCATCGTTGCCGCGGCTCGTGAGCTCATCGCCGAGCACGGGCCGGACACCGCGACGGAGGAGGTCGCGCGCCGCGCGCAGGTGGGCGTCGGCACCGTGTACCGGCACTTCAAGGACCGTGCCGCCCTCGTACGCGCGCTCGCGCTCGACAGCTTCCAGCGGGTGGTCGACCTGGCGCGGACCACGGAGGACGAGGAGTCGACGGCGTGGGCGGCCCTGTCGCGCTTCGTCCTCGACGCCGCGGACGAGTTGCGGCTCGCCACGTGGTTGTCGATCTGGTTCGCGAGCACCTGGGCGGACCTGCGGGCCGACCCGGAGAACCGGCGCCTGCGGCACCTCTTGATGACGATCCTCGACCGGGTCGTGCGACGCGCCCAGCACGAGGGCGCCCTCCGCGAGGACGTCGACGTCAACGACGTCGCGCTGCTGCTCGCCGCGCTCCTGCGGCCGATCCCGGGAATCCCTCCCGCCGAGACGCAGCGCAGCGTCCGGCGCTACCTCGTGCTGGCGCTGGACGGGCTACGGGCGGACGGCCCAGCTTCTCCCTTGCCCGAGCAGGGGGTCCGGATTGCGTGGGACGACCGCGCCGAGACGTGAAGCAGACAAACCCCAGGTCACTGGTGGGGGAGATGACGAAGCCAGAGTGTGCCCAACGGAGGAATCCGAAGGGTGGCTGAGGCGGGCCGACCATGCCACGGCTCCGGCACCGCCTCGACCTTCCCGAGGTTGCCGACACCCGATCCGCCATAGCTCTCGGCGTCGGTGTTGAGCACCTCCTGCCAGGTGCCGGTCGCCGGCAGACCGATCCGATAGCCCTCGTGCGGGATCGCCGCGAAGTTCGCGACACAGGCGAGCTGTTCGCCGTTCGGACCGGACCGGATGAAGCTGAACACGTTGTTCCCGGCGTCGTTGGCGTCGATCCACGAGAACCCGTCGGGGTGGTTGTCGAGCGCCCACAGCTCCGGACACGAGGCGTAGAGCCGGTTGAGGTCGCGTACCACCTGCAGCACGCCTTGATGCTCGGCGAACTCCGTAAGCCACCAGTCGAGCTCGCGGGACTCGGACCATTCGTTGCTCTGCGCGAACTCCCCGCCCATGAAGAGAAGCTGCTTGCCGGGGTGCGCCCACATGTACGCAAGGTATGCACGCAGGTTGGCAAGCTGCTGCCACCGATCACCCGGCATCTTCGCGATCAGCGACCCCTTGCCGTGCACGACCTCGTCGTGCGAGAGCGGGAGCACGAAGTTCTCCGAGTAGGCATAGGTCAACGAGAAGGTCATCTGGTGATGGTGGTACTGCCGGTAGATCGGCTCGTGGCGGATGTACTCCAGCGAGTCGTTCATCCAGCCCATGTTCCACTTGAAGCCGAAACCGAGCCCGCCGAGGTGCGTCGGCCGGGTCACGCCCGGCCATGACGTGGACTCCTCCGCGACCGTGACAATCCCGGGGACCTTGCGGTAGCAGGTGGCGTTGACCTCCTGCAGGAAGCTCACGGCCTCGAGGTTCTCCCGTCCGCCGTACTGGTTCGGCGTCCACTCGCCCTCTTGGCGCGAGTAGTCGAGGTAGAGCATCGACGCGACAGCGTCGACGCGCAGCCCATCGAGGTGGAACTCCTGCAGCCAGTAGAGCGCGTTGGCGACCAGGAAGTTCCGCACCTCGGGCCGGCCGAAGTCGAAGACGTACGACGTCCAGTCCGGATGCCAGCCTCTGCGCGGGTCCGGGTGCTCGTACAGCGGTGTTCCATCGAAACGGGCGAGCGCCCACGCGTCGCTGGCGAAGTGTCCGGGCACCCAGTCGGCGATGACACCGATGCCGGCCTGGTGGAACCGGTCGACGAGGTACCGGAAGTCGTCGGGATCGCCGTACCGGGAGGTGGGTGCGTAGTAGCCGGTCACCTGGTAGCCCCAGGAGCCGCCGAACGGATGCTCCATGACCGGCATGAGCTCGACGTGGGTGAAGCCCAGATCGCGCACGTACGGCACGAGCTCATCGGCCAACTGTCGGTACGTCCGGCCGGAACGCCAGGAGCCCAGGTGGACCTCGTACACGCTCATGGGCTCGGCGTGTGGTCGGCTGCGGGCCCGGCGCGCCATCCACTCGTCGTCGGACCAGTGGTACGACGAGGTGAAGACGATCGACGCGCTGGCCGGCGGCTTCTCGCATCGGAACGCAAGCGGGTCGGACTTCTGCCGCCACACGCCGTCAGCCCCGAGGATCTCGTAGCGGTAGATCGTGCCGTCACCGACTCCTGGGATGAAAAGCTCCCACACTCCGCTGCTGCCGAGTGAGCGCATCGGGTGCGCGCGACCGTCCCAGAAGTTGAAGTCGCCGACCACGCGGATCCCGCGGGCGTTGGGCGCCCATACGGCAAACGACGTGCCGGTGACCGGTCCGGATGCGGTGTCGTACGTACGCACGTGGGCGCCGAGGACCTTCCACAGCTCCTCGTGCCGACCTTCGCCGATGAGGTGCAGGTCGATTTCTCCGAGCGTCGGAAGGAAGCGGTACGGATCGTCGGCGGGCACACTGGGGTGACCGGGGTAGCGCACCTCCAGCCGGTAGTCGGGCACCTGCGCGCCGGGCAGGACCCCGACCCAGATGCCCTCGTACTCATGCGTGAGCTCGACTTTCGTGCCGTGCGCGCCGCCGACGCACGCCCACACCTTCTCTGCCAGCGGCCGCAGCACGCGTAAGGTCACACAGCCGTCGTACACGTGTGGGCCGAGGATGGCGTGTGGGTCATGGTGCGCACCGGCGACGACGCGGGCGAGCTCATCGCGCGACACCGGCATGGCGGAGGCAGTGACCACGGCACCTCCTTCCTCGGCTAGCCCTCGGTGCACGACGCCTGTCTGAGGTGTGACACGTACCGACACGTGTCACACCTCCAGCAGGCGTCGTGCACATGGTCATGTAGATGATTCGACAGCACCGGCGAGGCGGCGGATCGCGGTGAGCGGTATCCCGATCCAGTCCGGACGGTGACGCGCCTCGTACGCGACTTCGTAGACCGCCTTGTCGGTTTCGTAGGCACGGAGCAACACGCGCTGATCCCGCGGGTCCGCACCGGCCACCTCGGCGTAGCCGTCGCAGAACGCCGAACGGTTGCGTTCGGACCACTCGGCCGCGCGATACGCGAGCTGGTGCTCGTCGGGATGGTCGTGGCCGGCAAGCAGGTGCTGAGCGGCGTAGTCGAACGACCGGAGCATCGTGGCGACGTCGCGGATCGGAGAGTCCAGGCCCGAGCGCTCTCCCCAGGCACGAGCGGGCTCTCCCTCGAAGTCGATGATCCGCCAGCCGCCGACCGTCCGCATGGTCTGGCCCAGATGGAAGTCACCATGGATCCGCTGGACTGGCACCTTGTCCAGCTCGCCTTCGAGGTCGTCGTACGCCTCGCGGAGCCCGTCGGCGTACTGCTCGAGCAGCGGGACCACCGCGGTCGCGGCGGACAGCCTGGCCCGCATGGACTCGGCAAGCGACACGAGTTCCTCGTGCCCCCACTCAGCGGTCGGGAGATACCGCGCGAGGTCGGCGTGGATCTCGGCGGTGGTGGCGCCGAGTCGGTGCGCCTCCGCAGCGAAGTCGCCACCCACCTCGTCGGCATGCAGGTCGGCCTCGGCGTAGAGGTCTCGCACGCTCGTGATGGCGAGCTCCCAGCCGTCGGTCGCGGTGCGGAAGAAGTCGCTGAACATCCCGAGATCACCGCGACCCCGCTTTCCGTCGGCATCCGGCCACTCGCCTTCGAGCCAGCCGAAGAGCCGTGCCACGTTGCCACAGTTGTGCCGCGCGAAGGCTTCGTGCACCTCGATGTCGGGGTTGCGACCGTGGTGGACCCGACGGAACACCTTGAGCAACACGTCCTCGCCGAACACCAACGACGTGTTGCTCTGCTCGCCGGTGAGGACCAGTGAGTTGAGATCACGATCGACGTCGAGCGGACCGATCCTGTGGAACACGAGGTCGTCCAGCACCCGCCGGTCGAGCAGGCCCGCCAGCAGGTGCCGGGTGGCCTCCTTGTCATGGAGCGCGTCGTAGACCCAGACCAGCGTGTCCCCGAGCTCAGGCTCCGGCCAGTCGGCGATGGCCGCGTGGCTGAGCTGGTCCACCGGCTCCGGGCGGTAGGAGAGCGGGACTTGGTAGATGTCGACCGGCTCGCCGTTGCCGTCGGCATACCGGACGGTCACCAGCTCGATGCGCACCGCGGGCCACGAGTTGGCCGGCGAGAGCCAACTCAGGGGGTGGATGGTCTCAACCGTGAATTCGCGGCCCTTTCCGGCGAACCATCGCTGGCGTTCGAGGTATTCGTGGAGGCCTGAACCCTTCGCGGCTTGGATCATTGTCGCCTTTCGATCGGGGATGGGTCGGCGATCCGGACTGGTCCATCAGGCCAAGGGCTCCCCCGATGCCGGTGCCGACCCGGTGTCATCCGGGTAGCGCGTCGTGCTGGTCCCGGAGTGACCAGTCGACGCGTCGTGGTGCGGGGAGTATTCGCCTGCGCCTGCGGGCTTGGGCAGACGGAACCAGTAGAAACCGTGGCCACCGAGCGTCAGCAGGTAGGGGAGTTCGCCGATCCTCGGGAACCGCACACCACCGATCAGCTCGATCGGTTCGACACCCTCCCAGCGCCGTAGGTCGAGCTCGACCGGTTGGGGGAAGCGGGAGAGGTTGTTGACGCAGAGCACCGTGTCGTCGCCTTGCTCGCGGACGAACGACAAGACGCTCGGGTTGCTTCCGCCGAGATCGGTGAACGTACCGGAGCCGAACGCGGGGTTCTGCTTGCGTACCCAGATCATCCGACGGACCCAGTGCAGCAACGAGGAGCTGTTCTGCAACTCGGCTTCGACGTTGACCGCCTGGTAGCCGTAGATCGAGTCCATGATCACCGGTAGCGCAAGCCGGCCCGGGTCGCAGGTGGAGAATCCTGCGTTGCGGTCGGGCGTCCACTGCATGGGGGTCCGGACACCGTCGCGGTCACCCAGCCAGATGTTGTCGCCCATACCGATCTCGTCGCCGTAGTAGATGATCGGCGATCCCGGGAGCGAGAGCAGCAGGGCGGTGAACAATTCGATCTGGTTGGTGTCGTTCTCCAGCAGCGGTGCGAGCCGGCGGCGTATCCCCATGTTGGCCTTCATACGAGGATCTTTGGCGTATTCCGCCCACATGTAGTCGCGATCCTCGTCGGTGACCATCTCGAGCGTGAGCTCGTCATGGTTACGCAAGAAGATACCCCACTGGCAGCGGTCGGGAATCTTCGGAGTCTGCGCCATGATCTCCGAGATCGGGTAACGCGACTCCCTGCGTACCGACATGAAAATTCGCGGCATCACGGGGAAATGGAATGCCATGTGGCATTCGTCGCCACCGCTGCCGACGTCGCCGAAGTACTCGACGACGTCCGCCGGCCACTGGTTCGCCTCGCACAGCAGGACCTTGTCGGGGTAGTTCTTGTCGATCTCGCGCCGGATCCGCTTCAAGAACTCGTGCGTCTTCGGCAGGTTCTCGCAGTTGGTGCCCTCCTCCTCGAAGAGGTAGGGCACGGCGTCGAGCCGGAACCCGTCGATGCCGAGGTCCAGCCAGAAGCGCAGGGCGTCGAGGATCGCTTCCTGCACCCGCGGGTTCTCGAAGTTGAGGTCGGGCTGATGGGAGAAGAAGCGGTGCCAGTAGTACTGCTTGCGCACCGGGTCGAAGGTCCAGTTGCTCGTCTCGGTGTCGACGAAGATGATCCGCGCGTCCGGGTAGCCCTCGTCGGTGTCCCTCCACACGTAGAAGTCGCCGTACGGCCCGTCGGGGTCGCTGCGGGATGCCTGGAACCACGGGTGCTGGTCGGACGTGTGGTTCATGACGAAGTCGATGATCACCCGGATGCCGCGCGTATGGGCGGCGTCGACGAACTCCACGAAGTCGTCCAGGGTCCCGACCTCGGGTTGGATGGCGGTGTAGTTGGAGACGTCGTAGCCGCCGTCACGCAGCGGCGACTCGTAGAACGGCGGCAGCCACAGACAGTCGACGCCCAGCCATTCGAGGTAGTCGAGCTTCTCGGTGAGCCCGCGTAGGTCGCCGACGCCATCTCCATTGCTGTCCGCGAAGGAGCGGACGAGAACCTCGTAGAAGACGGCACGCTTGTACCACTCCGGGTCAGAACCCAGCGGAGTCGGCTTCTTGAGTGTGCCGGGACCAGGATTCGGTGTCGTCATGGCCAGGTTCGGTTTGGGTGGCTTGACTTGTGGTGCACGGGCGCCGGCCCCCGCGTGGGGGACTTCGAAGGGGGTTCGCGAGGGCTGTCCCCTCGCGGGCTGGCCGGTCCTTGGTACCCCCGCGGCTTGCCTCTCGGTCATGGGTTACCTCGTCGGACAGAAAAGATGTGGGCAGGCTCGACGGCCGGGTCGAGCCGGAGGTAATTGTGCTGGCCCCAACGCCAGCTGTTGCCACTCAGCTCGTCGTAGACGACGAAGCTGTCGTTCCAGTCCATGCCCAGGTCGGGCATGGACAGGGAGACAACCGATTCGCAGGGATTATGGGGGTCGAGGTTGACGGCGACAATCACCGTGTCGATCGTCGACGGATCGCCGGTGAGCCGCTCGCGCTTGGAGAACACGAGCAGGTTCTCGTGGGGCACGTGGTGGAACGTGAGCCCGCGCAGGCGCTGCAAGGCCGGGTGTCGCCGACGGATCTCGTTGAGCCGGGTGAGGTAGGGCGCGATCGACTGCCCGTGTCGCTCACCGCCGGGCTCGTAGGCTGCCCAGTCCCGCGGCCGGTACTGATATTTCTCGGAGTCGAGATATTCCTCGCTGCCGGGACGCACCGCGAGATGCTCGCACAGCTCGTAGCCCGAGTAAACGCCCCAGGTGGGGGAGAGTGTGGCACCGAGCACGGCGCGGATCTTGAATGCCGCCGGGCCGCCGTACTGCAGGTACTCGGTGAGGATGTCCGGCGTGTTCACGAAGAAGTTCGGGCGCAGGAACGGTGACGTCCGATGCGCGAGCTCGTCGAGGTACGACTCGAGCTCCGCCTTGGTGTTGCGCCACGTGAAGTACGTGTACGACTGGTGGAAGCCCACCTTGGCCAGGGTCTGCAGCATCGCCGGACGCGTGAACGCCTCGGCCAGGAAGATCACGTCCGGATCGGTCTGTCGTACCTCCGCGAGCAGCCGCTCCCAGAACTGCACCGGCTTGGTGTGCGGATTGTCGACCCGGAAGATCCGCACACCGTGCGCCATCCAGTGGCGTACGACCCGCAGCACCTCGGCGTAGATCCCTTCGGGATCGTTGTCGAAGTTGAGCGGATAGATGTCCTGGTACTTCTTCGGCGGGTTCTCGGCGTACGCGATCGACCCGTCGGCGCGGGTGGTGAACCACTCCGGATGCTCCTTCACCCACGGATGGTCCGGCGCAGCCTGCAACGCCAGGTCGAGGGCTACCTCCAGGCCGAGCTCGTTCGCTCGGGCGACGAACGCGTCGAAGTCTTCCAGCGTGCCGAGATCGGGGTGGACGGCATCGTGGCCTCCTTCGTCGGAGCCGATGGCCCAGGGCGAGCCGGGATCCCCCGGGCGGGCTTCCAGCGAGTTGTTCGGCCCTTTGCGGTTGATCTTGCCGATCGGATGGATCGGTGGGAGGTAGACGACGTCGAACCCCATGCTGGCGATCGCCGGCAGCCGCTCGGCGGCGGTCTTGAACGTCCCGGAGACCCAGCGGCCTTCCTCGGCGACGTAGTGGGCGCCTTCCGAGCGCGGGAAGAATTCGTACCAACTGCCGTAAAGGGCCCTTTCCCGGTCGACTCGCAGCGGGAAGGGCTGCGATCTCGTCACCAGCTCCCGGAGCGGGTGGGCGGCCAGGACCTCCAGGACGTCCGGAGCGGTCGCCACGTGCAGCCGTGCCATCGCCGGCCGCGAGTCGTCCCGCAATGCCCGCGCCGCGTCGCTCAGGACCCGTCGGGCCGTCGGCTCGGACTCGGGAACGTTGTCTGCCGCGCGCTGGAGGACGAGGGCCCCCTCGACGAGCATGAGCTCGACGTCGACGCCGGCCGCGATCTTGATCTCGGCGGCATGGCGCCACGTTGCGACGGGGTCGCTCCAGGCCTCGATCGTGTAGGTCCAGTCGCCTTCGGCGTCCGGGCACACCTCAGCCCACCAACGGTCGGTGCCCGGTTCGTCGCACCGCATCGGAATCCAGCCCCGGTCCCGACCGTCGGGGCCGCGAAGCACGACATTGGCACCGAGCGCGTCGTGTCCCTCGCGAAAGATCGTGGCTGCGACCGTGAACGCCTCGCCGACCACGGCCTTCGCCGGGTACTGCGCACCGGCGCGGACGTCCGGCCAGACGTCGATGATCGGGATTCGACCGATCCGGGGTCGGGGGGCGCTGCTCGATGCGGGGCGGGCAGCTCGGTCGCGTGGGGTCTCGTCGGCGGTGGTCATGGGTATCGGAGCAGGCTTGCGTCGGGAGTGGGTGGCTGGTGTGGGAGATGTTTGGGGGGTACGACGTTTGGCGTCGCGGCGTTGTGGCACGACGGTGAACCTACTGGGGTGTCCAGGTGGACGATCGACCAGTCCCCCTGGCGTGTCGAGGGATTGGTCGGTCGCTTCTCCCGCTTCCCCTGTATCCCCAGTATCGCGACCAGCGCCCGTCCTGTTGCAGCGGCACGCTCGGAATGTGGCCGGCTGATCCCTGGTCACGGCAGGCGCGGGCTCGCCGCCCGGGTGTGGCGGGGACGACGCCTGCTCCGTGAGCGAGTTCATATCCAGGTGGTTCCCTTGCTGGAGAGGCGTGACGCGGCCAGATTTCGCGGCTCTGCCGCCTGCGCGATGTGCAACGTGGGAACCTCGTGGCGTGTCGGTCGGCGGCCTGGGTTAGCGTGTGCCCCCGTGCGTGCCATCCGTCGTTTCACGGTCCGACCCGTCCTGCCCGAGCCGCTGGAGCCGCTGGGCGAGTTGGCGTTCAACCTGCGCTGGTGCTGGCACCAGCCGACCCAGGACCTGTTTGCCGCCGTCGACGCTGACATCTGGGAGGCGACCGGGCACGACCCGGTGCGCCTGCTGAGCGAGGTCACCGCGGAGCGGTTCGCTGCGCTCAGCGAGGACCAGGCGTTCGTGGGGAGGCTTCGGGAGGTAGCGGACGATCTGCACGACTACCTCACCCAAGATCGCTGGTACCAGTCCCTCGGGCCCGACGCCCCCCGGCAGATCGCGTATTTCTCGCCGGAGTTCGGGCTGAGCGCCGTACTGCCGCATTACGCAGGCGGGCTCGGCATCCTCGCCGGTGACCACCTCAAGGCGGCCAGCGACCTCGGCGTGCCGTTGATCGGCGTCGGGTTGCTCTACCGGCATGGGTACTTCAAGCAGTCCCTGACCCGTGACGGGTGGCAGCAGGAGCGCTATCCGATCGTGGACCCCCAGGCCATGCCGCTCACGCTGCTGCGCGAGGCCGACGGCACGCCGGCCCGCGTGAGCGTTGCGCTTCCGGGTGACCGGCGGCTCGCCGCGCAGATCTGGGTGGCGACGGTCGGTCGGGTGCCGTTGCTGCTGCTGGACTCGGGCATCGAGGACAACCAGCCGCCCGAGCGTGACGTGACGGACCGGCTCTACGGCGGCGGGACCGAGCACCGCTTGCTCCAGGAGATCCTGCTCGGCATCGGCGGTGTCAGGGCGCTCCGGGTCTACTGCCGGATCACTGGTGCCCCCTCGCCCGAGGTGTTCCACACCAACGAAGGTCACGCCGGCTTCCTCGGCCTCGAGCGGATCCGCGAGTACATCGCCGACCACGGCCTCGACTTCGACTCGGCGTTGGAGATCACTCGGGCGGGCACGATCTTCACGACGCACACACCGGTGCCGGCCGGCATCGACCGGTTCACTCGGGATCTGGTCGAGCAGTACTTCACCGCATGGTCATCGTCGACCGTGCCCTCTGGGTCTTCGGCGGACTCCGCGCCTTCCGGCACGGCTCCCGTGGTTCCGGTCGACAAGATCCTCGCCTTGGGAGCGGAGGACTACGAGGGCGGTGACCTGGCGCTCTTCAACATGGCCGTGATGGGCCTGCGGCTCGGCCAGCGCGCCAATGGCGTGAGTGAGCTGCACGGCGAGGTCAGCCGGAGGATGTTCGCTGGTCTGTGGCCCGGCTTCGACGTGTCGGAGGTCCCGATCACGTCGGTCACCAACGGGGTGCACGGGCCGACCTGGGTCTCCCGGGAGCTCGCTGATCCGAACATCTCGGACGCGGCGATCTGGTCGGCGAAGGCGGCGCTTCGAGCCCGTCTCGTCGAGTTCGCCCGGGCGCGGCTGCGGGAGGCCTGGCTTGTCCGCGGTGCCTCCGAGGCCGAGCTCGGCTGGATCGACGACGCGCTCGACCCGGACGTCCTCACGATCGGGTTCGCTCGCCGGGTTCCGTCGTACAAGCGACTGACCCTCATGCTCACCGACCGGGAGCGGCTCAAGAGGCTTCTGCTCCACCCGGACCGACCCATCCAGATCGTGATCGCCGGGAAGTCGCACCCTGCCGACGACGGCGGCAAGCGGCTGATCCAGGAGATCGTGTGGTTCACCGACGATCCCGAGGTGCGGCACCGGATCGTCTTCCTGCCCGACTACGACATGGCGATGGCCCACGTGCTGGTCGCCGGGTGCGACGTCTGGCTCAACAACCCGCTGCGGCCGTACGAAGCCTGCGGGACCTCGGGCATGAAGGCCGCGCTGAACGGTGGTCTGAACGTCTCCATCCGGGACGGCTGGTGGGACGAGTGGTTCGACGGGGAGAACGGCTGGGCCATCCCGTCGGCTGACGGTGTGGAGGATCCCTACCGCCGCAACGAGCTCGAGGCTGCCGCGCTCTACGACATGCTCGAGAACCAGATCACGCGGCACTTCTACGAGCGCGACCGGTCCGGTCTGCCGCGCCGCTGGCTCGAGATGGTGCGACACACGTTGACCACGCTGGGCCCCAAGGTGCAAGCGAGCCGGATGGTCGAGGACTACGTGCACAAGCTCTACATCCCGGCCGCGATGAGCTCCCGGGCACTCGACTCGTCGTTCGCCGGGGCGCGCGAACTCGCTGCCTGGAAGGCTCGGGTGCGCGCGGCGTGGTCGGGTGTGCGCGTCGACCATGTGGAGGCGAGTGGTGTCGGAGACGGTGCACAGCTCGGCGGGACGGCGACGCTGCGCGTGTTCGTGAGCCTGGGGGAGCTCGGCCCTGAGGACGTCGACGTACAGGTGCTCATCGGCCGAGTCGACGATGCCGACCAGCTGCGCGAGCCGACCATCGTGTCGCTGAAGCAGGCGGAGGCGTACGAAGCGGGACGGCACCGCTACGAGGGCGAGGTTCGCTTCGACCGTCCCGGTGCCGTCGGGTACACCGTGCGGATCCTGCCGCACCACTACCTGCTGGCGTACCCCGCGGAGCTGGGCCTCGTCGCCTGGCCACCCACGACCCCCGGCTTCACCAACGGCGACCTCCGCTAACCCCTCCCCACAATGACCACGTTCAGTGGGGCATTCGCCTCTGCCAGTGGCATGTATGCCATGGATGGGTACGAATCGTCGGGGAGAGCGCTCAGTCGTGATCGGAGAGAGCGCTCAGTCGGGAGTGCCGTAGCCCGACGGCGACCTCTGGTTTCGCCCTGTACGTGATCGACTGCGCATGGTTTACTCCATGTGGATCATGTTCGGGAGGAACGTATGGGCGGGAGCCGGGGGAGCCTGGAGGAGCCCGTCAGGTCGGGCTGGCGTGCAGAAGCCATCGCAGCCGCCGAGTGTCTCGTTCGCGCGCGCAGCCAAGGTGGCTCAGCGGCGTCGTCGAGCGAATCGCGGTGGAGCCGTGTCGGCGAGGGTCGGTCCGCAGGCGAGCCTGGCTGGCTAGCCGTGGACAAGCGCGGGGACAGCAACTTTCGGGCAGAGAGCATTCAGGAGCTCTGCCTTGCCGATGGACGAGGGCCAGACGCCGGTCTGAGCTATCCGATCGAGGACAGTCGGGTTGTCGACGGAGTTCTCTGGGTCAAGGTCCCGCCTGCGTGCCCACGCACGTGTAGGTACGTGTGGCAGCGAACTGTCTCTTTAAGGTTTCTCGCTGAAAGCCTGCGAAGCGGTCTCCGTCATGACCGCCTAAGTTCGCTCGCTGACGACCTCGCGGAGGGTCGGCTCGCCGCCAAGGTGCCGGACGTGCCTCCGCCTCCCGAATTCACCACGGACCAGTTTCGCGCTTACCGCGCCTGTTTCCTCCCAGGTGTGAGGCTCGTTTGGGGTCCGCCGGGCACAGGCAAGACCCACGTGCTTGCCCGAGCCATCGAGGATTTGGTGAAGAAGGGTAAGCGGGTGCTCCTGACGTCGACCGCGAACATTGCCGTCGACAATGCCTTCTACGCGGTAGCACGGAACATGCGCGCGGAGGCGGGTGTCCTGGTGCGAGTCGGTCCGCCGCACCTGCGTGAGTTGGCCGAGAGCGACGACCTGCGTCTCGACCGGCTCGCAGCGCGTATGAGTGCGCAGGTCGACTCAGAACGTGAGGAGATAGAACGGCGTCTCGCGCGGTTCGAAGAGGCTGGCGCGCGCATGGCCGAGCTGGACGGACTGCTCGAACGATACGACCACGCGGAGTTCCTGCGTGCTCGCGAGCGACTCGAGCGAGCAGAGCACCTCCGGGCACTCCGGCCACAGATCGATGCCGCTCAGAGCACGGTCGACTCGCTGAGCACGGCACTGGAAGAAGCGCAACAGAAGCTGACGGACGCACGTCGTGGCTGGGACGCGATAGCCGTGCAACGCGAACTCCTGTCCCGTGCCGCTCGGTTGGAACAGCAACTGTCCGAGCTAGGCGATGAACTCGCCGCTGCCAGAGCACGGCTCGCGGAGCTGGAACTGATGGCAAATCGACGTGGCACCAACGTCGTTACCAGGTGGCGATCGCGACGTGCGTATGAACGCGAGAGCAAGTATCTCCAGAAACGTGAAGAGAATGCTGCGCACAATCACGCACGCCTTGATGCACTGATAGCGGACTGCCGTCATCGTGCTGCGCCCATCGACGACGACGAAGTGAATGAACGGCTCATGGCCATGCGGAGGGCGGAAGAGCAGTCAAGACAACTTGGGCTAGAGCACCAACAGGCGACTCGTGCCCTCGCGGACCTCGAGCACAGACGACGTGCCATGCTCTCGAAGGGCGTGGCTGATGAAGTAGACCGACGTTGTGTGGAGCTGGCTGAGTCGCAGAAGCTCCCGCAGCTGTACGCCGAACGCGACGCATTGCGGGAGGACTTACGCCGGGCCCAGGGAGAGCGGGGCAGGCTTGAACAGAAGCATCGAGAGCTCGTCGACAAGGCAAAGCAGCTCCGCAACGACGCGCAAAAGGAAATTCTCACCAAGGCACGGGTCGTGGCCACGACGTTGGCGCGTACACGCGTCATGCCTGTGTTGTCCGAGCAGCGTTACGACGTGGTGTTGGTCGACGAGGCTGGAGCTGCTGCCATGGCAGAGGTACTGCTGGCCGTCGGGCAGGCCACGACGACTGCGGTCCTCTTCGGAGACTTCTTGCAGCTGCCGCCGATCGTTGACGAGCGCGTACGGGACGAACCAGTTGTGCGGAAGTGGCTCGGATCAACAGCTTTCGATCTCTGTGGCATCCGTACGCCAAAGGAGGCAGTGAATACCGACGGCTGCGTGAGTCTCTTGGAGCAGTTCCGCTTCGGAGATCGGCTTCTCGAGTTTGCAAATGAGGTGATCTATGAAGTCCTCTGCCCGCCAGTTCGTTCTCAGGCGCGACCCGACACAGAAATCGTCTTGGTCGACGTGTCAGATGTACCTGAGCTTGTCGAGGTCCATGGAACGAAGCGTATGGCGGGATGGTGGCCGATCGGTGCGCTGATCGCTCGAGTGATCGCCGAACACCATATCGACCAGGGCGATACCGTTGGAATCGTCACTCCCTTTCGGGAGCAGGCCCAGGCGACACTCGCCGCACTGCAGGACACCGACAGCAGAGGGCTCGCGGCTGCAGTTGGGACCGTACATCGATTCCAAGGTCGGCAGTTCGACACTGTGATCTTCGACCTGGTAGAGGATGGCAGGCGCCAGATAGCCAAAGCGAGAAGGCGCGGTAATCAGTTCGATTGGGATTCGCTACGACTGTTCGGCGTCGGGATGACGCGAGCCCAGCACAGGCTCTACATCATCGTGGACGGTCGTGCGGTGCAGACGGCCAAGTCCGACCAGCCTTTGGGGATCCTGCATCGTCTTTGGCGTGAGCGCGGCCTGCGACGTTGCCGTGCAGGCGCCATGCTGGGAACCGGAACGCATGACGCTCCGCCTTCAGAGGATTCGTTGGAGATCGAACTTCATGATGCGCTCGCGCGACACATCGAGGTGGTGAGCGTCGATGACGAGATGAGCTTCGCGGCGACTCTGACCCGGTGTCTCGACGAAGCACGCAGCTCCGTCTGGATATGGTCACCGTGGGTCTCTACAAAGGCGCATACATTCATTCCAGCGCTCGAGGCGGCGGCCGCCCGCAACGTCGTGGTACGGGTGGTCGTGCGGGCGACGTTCGAGCGAGACATCCGTGGGGACAGGGCTCGGGAGGCAATAGCCCGACTGCTGGACAGTGCCGCGACAGTCATCCGCTCCGACGTGGAACACCGTAAGGTCATCGTGATCGATGACCACACCGTTCTCCTGGGCAGCAACAATGCGCTCTCCCAGAGCCGGAGCCGGGAGATCATGGTCGGGGTTCGGGGACGAGCCTTTGTCAAGGAGTTGGCGAAGTCGATGAACCTGGCGGCACTGGAAGACGTTCCTCACTGCAGGTCGTGTGGCTGCGACTATGAGCTCCGACGATCGCAAGATCGACGAAGGGGTGCTCCGTACTTCTGGAGGTGCCCGCTTTGCCGCGCTGACAAGAATCTGAGCCGAGCGGACATCTAGGCACCCCGGAGGTGGGCGTGACTCTCGTAGGTTTCGACACACCGCGGTGCAAGTCCGCGAACACGTTGCCTGCCTCCGCAGAGCACGGCATGTCAAAATCCCAGCGGGATAGACGTGCTCGCACTCGGCACGCGGGCTGGGTGAGAGCTCGAGGGGGAGGGTTCGATGCTGACACGACGGATTCGGTGGGTGCTTGCCAGCATCGCCGTGGCGCTGCTGGGTCTCAGTACCCTCGTCGCGCCAGCCTCGGCGCAGGTTGGCGCGCCTTCTGATCCAGGGTTCGTCTACGGCCCGGTATTGGTCGGCACTCCGCCACCAAAGCCTTCCGGTGATCCGCCGCCCGGTGTCGACCCACAAGCATGGGAGAAGCTGAAGTTCAGGTGGGACAACCCGGACCCACGCGTCCGGCTGAGTATTTACCAGAAGGTCTACTTCGGTGCCTACCCGAACCTCATCGGCAAGAAGATAGTCATCCACCACGCCATCGAGCAGCAGGTACTTCACAAGTATCCCGGACTGTTCACCCCGCAAGAGATCCACAGTCTGGACAATCTTCGTGGCATCCCGATGGGCCGGGTCAACAACAAGATGCACCTCAGCCTGATCCGCAAACTGTGGAAGCACTTCTACGATCGGTACCCGCCCGGTAAGGCCACGAAGGAAGACTTCTATCGCTGGCGGCATCGGATCGACCTGCAGCTGCGTGGGTTCTTCCTCAACGAAGCCGGTTCGTTCTCCGCCGAGCAGGCCAAGCAGCGTTACGAGTCCGTACGCAAGATCGGCGAGGCGGTCTTCAACCCGGACAACGAGCCTATCGACTCCTGGGACGGTTTCTGCGTGCGTAGGGGCAATGCGGCGTGCACAGAGGCGCATGCGAATGGGCTGACGAATGCGGTCGCCGCGGCGGTGTCGGCGCCCGGTGGCATCGACTTCTCCACGCTCGAGCTGCGCTACCTCTCCGACTCGGGGTCGACCTCGGGATCGCACACCATCGACTACGCCTTCACCGCCCGTCGCGCGACTGGTCGATCGCCGCAAGGGCTCAGCGACGGCATAGCCCGCATCAAGTCGGCCTCGGACGCCTTCTTCGTCTGGCTGGCGCTGCCGAAGAGTGCGTTCTGGGTCAACCTCAACCCCAACGAGCCAGACCGGATCATCGAGCGGGAGTTCGGCCGGACCGAGGCCGGCAGGGTGCTTCTCGAAGCGGACCTGCAACTGAAGAAGACCGTCGCCAAGCTGATCGATCCCCGCACCGCACGAGGAAAGGCGTTCTGGAACGGCCTGCGCGGGCGACAGAAGTGCCTGTCGATGCGGCAGTGGATCGTTCCAGGTCCCGCGACCGTGCGGGTTACTGAGGACCAGCTCTTCATCCTCGATGCGCCGCTGCAGGTCAAGATGGAAACGGAGTACCTGCAGGAACGCGGCAACCGGCAGTTCCGCTCCTGCCGCAGCGAGTCGGAGGAGGTCGAGGAGTACAACGAGGCGTGGTACGCAAGGAAGATCCTGCCGTTGGTCGAGCGTGCGGTGAACCGTGCTCCCGAGTACGCCGACCTGCGCCGGGTGTACCTCAGCCGGGTGGCGGCCGAGTGGATCCGCGAGCGTAGCGAGAGTCGGGTGACCGCCTACGACTCGCTGATCGACTCGGGCAACATCGACCGCTGGGCAGCGCGTACGAACTGGACGCCGCGGCAGACCTTCGACCGCTACGTCGAGTCGTACACCAAGGGCGAGTTCAAGGTGACGCAGCGAACCCGCCGCGGTCGCTACATCTACACGAACGTCTACGTGTTCGGCGGAGTCGACTTCAGCAACGTTCCGCAGCGTGTCGTGAGTGACGCGGAGTTTGCGCAGAGGTGGCCCGGCCTGAAGCGCACTGTCAGTGCATCCCTCGAACGGGCCACCTCCGCGCAGGGCAGTGACCAGATCTGGGTTGGCGGGGACACCGTGGCTGAGGTGTCATCGCCGGATCCGGATTCCACGCCCGACGCGCGGGCAGGCGACGGATCCGACCGTGCCCTGGGCGATCGGCTGGCGCCCTGGGTCGCGATCGCGCTCTTGGTAGCGATCATCGCGATCCCCGTCGTGGGGTGGAGGCTGCGCCGCTCGAGCCGGTGAGGCCTGGCGCAGCTCCACCACGAGTTGCCCGGTGGCTACATCTCGACCTGGACGTGCAGCGAGTCCGCGTCCGGGTCGGGAAGTAGCGCCAGGTCGGCGATCCGGCCGGCGGCGCGAAGGTCCTCCGCTGCAGCCGCGACCTCATCGAGCCGTGGTGGCGTCCCGGTGACCAGGACCCGCTCGACTTCGGCGCGCAGCGACAGGCGGCGTTCGGACTTGGCTGTCCGAACAGCCCTCAAGACCGTGCTCACCGAGTCGAGCAGCGTCGGGTCGCCGGGCACTGGCGGGAACTCCTCGTCGGTCGGCCAGCTCGCCCGATGGATCGAGCCGCTTTGCCACCACGACCACACCTCCTCGGTCACGAACGGCATCACCGGCGCGAACAGCCGAAGCTGCACCGAGAGCGCCAGCGTCAGCGTGGCTCGTGCCGAGAGGTTTCCGGGCGCGCCGGCCTCGTAGGCGCGGTTCTTCACAAGCTCTACGTAGTCGTCGCAGAAGTCCCAGAAGAACCGTTCGGTCACCTCGAGCGACGTCGTGTAGTCGTACGCTTCGAAGGCCTTCGTGGCGGTCCCGACGACGTCGCGGAGACGAGCGAGCAACGCCCGATCCAGCGGCATCGTGATCGAGTCAGGGTCCGCAGCGACCGGTCCGAGCCCGAGGACGAACCGGCTGGCGTTGAGGATCTTCGTGGCCAACCGTCGACCCACCTTCATCTGCGCCTCGTCGAAGGGCGAGTCGATCCCTGGCCGGACACTGGCGGCACGCCAGCGCACGGCGTCGGAGCCGTACCGCTGCAGGACCTCGATCGGTGTGGTGGCGTTGCCGCGCGACTTGCTGAGCTTCTTGCGGTCGGGGTCGAGCACCCAGCCCGAGATCATCGCGCGACGCCAGGGGAGGACGCCATGCTCGAAGTGCGACCGGACGACCCGGACGAAGAGCCAGGTACGGATGATCTCGTGGGCGTGGGTGTCGAGGTCCATCGGGAACGTACGCGCGAAGAGATCCGGGTCCCGTTCCCACCCGCACGCGATCTGCGGCGTGAGCGACGACGTGGCCCAGGTGTCCATGACGTCGGGGTCTCCGATGAAACCCAAGGGCTTCCCGCGCTGATCCTCGGTGTAGCCGGGAGGAGTGTCCGACGCGGGATCGACCGGCAGGTCGGCTTCGCTCGGCAGGATGGGCCGGTCGTAGTCCGGCTGTCCTTCCGCATCCAGCGGATACCAGACCGGGAACGGCACGCCGAAGAAGCGCTGCCGGCTGATCAGCCAGTCGCCGTTGAGTCCGTTCACCCAGTGCTCGTACCGGTGTCGCATGAACTCCGGCACCCACTCGAGCTCCTCGCCGCGTCGGCGCAGAGTCTCGCGTAGCTCGGGATCCCTTCCACCATTGCGGATGTACCACTGCCGGCTGCTCACGATCTCCAGGGGAAGCTCGCCTCTCTCGTAGAACTTCACCGCGTGGGCGATCGGCCTCGGGTCGCCCGCAAGGTCGCCGGACTCTCGCAGGAGATGGGTGATCCGACGGCGTGCCTGGGCCACGGTGAGCCCGGCCAGCTCGGCGTACACCTTCCGCGCGTGCTCGCTCTCGAGGCCGGCCGGCGGCTCTGGCAACAGCCGGCCATCCCTTCCGACCACCGTGCGGGTCGGCAGTTGCAGCTCGCGCCACCAGGTGACGTCGGTGGTGTCACCGAAGGTGCAGATCATGGCGAGCCCGGTGCCCTTGTCCGGCTCGGCCAAGTGGTGGGTGTACACCGGGACGGCCACGTCGAACAGTGGCGTGCGTAGCTCGGCGCCGACCAGGGACCGGTAGCGCTCGTCGTCGGGATGGACGACGACAGCGACGCAGGCGGGCAGGAGCTCGGGTCGCGTGGTGTCGATGTGAACGGGCTCGCCGTCAGCACGCCTGAACACGAGGCGGTGGAAATGGCCCGGACATTCCCGATCCTCCAGCTCCGCTTGCGCAACCGCGGTCTGGAAGGTCACGTCCCAGAGCGTTGGCGCTTCGGCCTGGTAGGCCTCGCCGCGTGCCAGGTTCCGCAGGAAGGCACGCTGGGAAACGGCTCGTGCCGTACGGCCGATCGTGGTGTAGAGGAACGACCAGTCGACGGAGAGGCCCAAGTATCGCCAGAGCTCTTCGTACGCCTGCTCGTCCTCGGCGACGAGGCGTTCGCAGAGCTCGAGGAAGTTTCGCCGTGAGACCGGCATGGGCGCGGAGTCTTTCGCCGCCGATCCGGCCGACACCGCAAGGTTCGGATCGTATGGCACGGAAGGGTCACAGCGGACGCCGAAGTGGATCTGCACCCGCCGTTCCGTGGGCAGGCCGTTGTCGTCCCAGCCCATCGGGTAGAAGACCTCGCGACCGCGCATGCGTTGGTAGCGGGCGATGAGGTCGGTGTGCGTGTAGGAGCACACGCTTCCGATGTGGAGGTTTCCGGAGACGTACGGCGGTGGGGTGTCGATGGAGTAGACCCGGGATCGGGGAGCGGTTCGGTCGAAGCGGTAGGTGCCGCGTTCTTCCCACTCGCGGCTCCACTTGGTTTCCAGGCCGTCCAGGCTTGGACGATCAGGAATACGCGGAACAGGCAGCATGAACGACTCACCTTCTGTCGGGTGAAAACGGCGCGCACGCGTCGTGGGCATGCCACGCCAGAGGAGACGACGAGAAACGGATCGCAGGAAAAGCGCCTACAGCCGCGCGGCTACTCGCGCCCGCACGCTGCCAATGCGGGCCGGTACGAGAATCCGCCGGCTCGGGTCGATCCGAGTCACGTGCAGCGGCGATCCGTACGTCATGACACGAGAGTATCACCGGAGCGTATCGGCCAGCTTTGTCACGGCTATGGACGTCGGCTGACGCCCGGGTTTACGGTTCGCCTGGAAGTCGTCGCCTCCTAGCCCATCGGCTCGTCGCCCGGGGACTGTCCCTCACGAGGGCATGCCGGACAAGGGGTTGCCGTGGTTTCGACCGAACGTTGCCACGTCTTCGCGCTACTCGGGTCCGGAGAGACCAGTCCGACGATGGTGGGCCTGCACAAGGAGCTGGTCGCCCGCCTGGAGATCGGAGGTAGGTCGGGAGCGGGCAGCGCCGCCCTCGTCAAGCCGAGAGCTGTGCTGCTCGAGACGCCGTACCGGTTCCAGGAGAATGCCGCGGACATCTCCACCCGGGCTCAGGCCTACTTCGCCCGCAGCGTCGGGCTTGGCGTGGACGTGGTGGCCGGTCTTCATCTCGAGGGCTCGACGGAGGACGGCCTGGCTGCGGAGGCCACCGAGTCGGACGAGCTGGCCGACGTGGCGGCCGTACGCAGTGCGGACTGGGTCTTCTCCGGGCCGGGAAGTCCGACGTACGCCCTCAAACACTGGCGAAACCACCCGATCGGCCGGGCGTTGCGCGATCGACTGGCAAGCGGGCCCGGTGTCACGATTCTCGCGTCGGCTGCGGCAGCGACCGCGGGAGTTGTCGCCTTGCCGGTCTACGAGATCTACAAGGTGGGGGAGACGCCGCACTGGCTGGAAGGCCTCGACGTGATGCGGGAGCTCGACTTGCAGGTGGCGGTCATTCCGCACTTCGACAACGCCGAGGGCGGCACGCATGACACGCGGTACTGCTACCTGGGTGAGCGTCGGCTGCGTCTGTTGGAACGGGAGCTTCCCAAGGGCGCCGCGGTCTACGGGATCGACGAGCACACGGCCGCGGTCTTTGATCTCGTGGCGGCGACGGTGCATGTGCACGGCCGGGGTGGCGTGACGATCAGGCGTGGCGAGGAGATCACCGTTCTGCCGGCAGGCTCCGAGCTCCGTCTTGCCGATCTTCAGGCGTTGGTCCGGGGCGATGCGAGTGCTCCGGCGGTGACGCGGTCCGATCAAACCTCGGCGGACGCGGGAAGCGCTTCGCCGACGACCGATCGGGCTGCCCGGCCGCTCACGCTGATGGAGATCACGAAGGCATGTGAGCGTCGGTTCGACGAGGGGCTGCGGGCGCGTGACGCGGGTGCCATGGTGGCGGCGATCCTCGAGCTCGAGTCGGCGATCCGGGAGTGGGCCGCGGACACCGAGGAGGACGAGGGGACGGCTCAGGCAGCTGAGGTCATGCGTACGCTCATCGTCCGGCTGGGCGAGGTTGCGACCGACGGGCTGCGGGATCCCGCACACGTGCTTGCCCCCGTCGTGGAGCCCCTGCTCAAGCTCCGCGACTCGCTCCGCCGGGAGAAGGAATATCGGTACGCCGACGCCATCCGCGACGCACTGGTGTCCGGGGGTCTCGAGCTGCACGACCTGCCCGACGAGACGCGCTGGTCGGTAGCGTCCGGATGACCTGCGCCTGGGTGCAGGCAGGACGACTTGTGTCTACGTACCAGGCCAGTCGGAGGTGCACTACGTGCCGACACGTGTTGCAGGTCCGGCAGGCGTAGTGCACATGGTCATTTTGGGCTCATGCGGTGGCACAGCCAGGCAAGGGCGAGCGGATAGCGGTAGTCGATGCCGGCGTGGGTGGCCTCGAAAAGCTCGAAGTGAATGATCTCGTCGGAGACCCCGATGTCCGCGAGCGCGTTACGGAACGCCTGCGCTCCGAGGTCGAGATACCACTCGTCCTTCGTCCCGGCGTCGATCCAGATCGCCCGCATCGAACGCAGGGCGTCGGCGTACCGCGGCACCATGCGCACCGGGTCCCAGTCGAGCCAACGCTGCCAGATCTCCGGCCGCGGTGCGCCGGTCTGCGGGTCGAAGGGGAGCTCCGGCCTGCCGTCCTCGGTCGCGGAGAAGCAAGCGGCGACGCCGAACACCAACAGCAGGTCGTGGTCTTCGTCCTTCGTGAACGACACCCTGGAACGAAAGTCGTCCCACCACGCGAAGATGTCGCCGTCGTACGCACGAAGGTGGCGCGCACACTTGGCGAACATCGGCAGATAGGCCAGCTCGTACAGCGCGTCTCCGGCGTGGGTGGCGAACGCACCGAAGAGGTCGGGCCGCAGCATCGGCGTGATCATGGCGCCGAATCCGCCGCTGGACTTGCCGGCGATCGCCCGGTGGTCGCGGTCTGCGATCGTCCGGTAGTGGGCGTCGACCCAGGGCACGATCTCGTTGCAGAGGTATGAGTGGTACGCGCCGGTGGCCGGCGAGTCGACGAACTGGCTTCCGCCGTACGACGTCCACGCGTCGACGTAGACGACGATGGCGGGCGGCGCCTCACCGCGTGCGAACACCTGGTCGGCGGTCTCGGTGAACGGCTGCCGGAAGGCGCTGCGGTTGGCCCACATGCTGAGGTAGCCGATGAAGCCCTGGATCACGTAGACCGTGGGGTAGCGACGGTCCGGCTCGGCGTCGTAGCCCGGAGGGACGTACACCCACAGAGGCCGTTCGTGCGGGTCACCCGCTGGGTTGTCGCGGAGTAGCTCGCTTTCGAAGACTTGCTCGTCGATTCGTCCAGCGAGTTCCGCAGACCACGGCAGCATCGGACCTCCTCGTCGGGCATTCCGGTCAAGATCCTCGCGCCGACCATCATGGCACGCCTGGCCCGTCTCTCGTGATCTCTCGCGCTCTCGATCATCCTGGGGCGAGCTGCGAAGACCAGTGCCCACGACCTCGCCTGGCTCTGCTCTGCGCACGGCCGCCGACCGTGCTGCCTGAGTGTCGTCAAGATCTATGGCGGCACGCCGCTGGGCTTTGATGATTCGGTACCGCCGCGCCGGTCGTACTTCTCGACACAGGTCCGCGTCTCGGCGATGTCTTCGACGTGAGCCAGAAACTCGGCGGGGTGGGCGCCGCGCTGGGCGAGTCCGTGCATCCAGCCGGTGCCGACCCTCGGTGAGGCTGACACTGCCCAGCGCGGCGCATGAGCGGATCCGCAAGGAGCCGGGCGCCCAGCTCACTTGCGGATCCGCATCCCCCCTTGCCGGGCAGACCCGATCAACCGGACAACTAGGCCCACCCCCTGGCCCTGGCCGGGATCGGTCCACCCGCTGACCAGGTCGGACCTGACCCGCCATCGGTTACATCCGGCAGGTGACTTGGCACGGCGCCGCGTAACCCATGAGGGCCTCTGCACGACAATGCTCATATCGACGCTGACGTTGCCGCCGCCGCCCGGATGATCCAGAAGCTGTGCGAATTCGTACGCACCCGCCTGGATCCGCAGGAACGTGCCCTTCTCGCCATGCTGCTCGCGCCGAGCCTCGCGCAGGTGTACTCCCACGAGGGGCCCGAATCCGGCGTGGCGGCGACGGAATGGAGCACCAGCAGGCTGCCCGAGGCACTCGCCGCAGCCGTGCGCGAGGCCGATCTTCCGCGGGCCTGGCACATCTCAGAGGATCAGCCGTGAATCGCGTGGCGAACCGTCTCTTCACAGAACGTGCAGCTTTCGGCATGCCGGGCCCCGGCGGCTGTCCCACCGCGCTCGACGATGGATGCGAGGTCAGGGCACCGCGTCGCCGCGCCGGAGCTCAACAGCTGGAGCACGAGTGCCGCGCGAAGCCGTCGCCGGGCACGATGCAGTACGACCTTGGCGGCTCCCTTCTTGACCTGGAGCGCAGCGGCAATGTCGGCAACGTCGAATCCCAAGGTCACGAGGCTCAAGGCGATGGCGTCCCGTTGGGATAGCCCGATCACCAGGCCGTTGACCACGCCGGCCAGATCCCGCAGTGCCGCGAGCTCGGCAGGATCGTCGGCATCTTGGGTCGTGAGGTCCGTTTCGTCGAGCTCGTCCAGGCTGATCCGGTTCTGGTTGCGGCGGATGTCCACGGCAGTGTGACGGGCGATCGCGAGCAGCCACGGCCGGAAACGCCCGGGATCACGCAGTTTGTGCAAGGACGCGAGTGCACGGGCGAAGGTCTCCTGCACGGCATCGGCGATCCGTTCCGGGTCGTGCAGGTGGTCACGCACCGCGAGGTGGACGGCGCCCACGTGCTCGCGGTACAGAGGGGCGAACGCTTCGCGGTCGCCCCCGCGTACCGCTTCCACGAGCGATGCCACATCGGTGCCGGTCACGCGGCGCCTCCCCCCCTCGCCCCATGGAACCTCAGAGGAACCGGCACCCGCGCCTACATGGGCAAACTTCCGGCGTACGGCGAGCCATGGGCGGGCTCGCGCCCAACGGAGAGCAGCACCGCGGTCTTTGCACAGATCGGGGTCGGCCGCGCGGCCATATCGCACGGCCAAAGATCGCCAAGTCGAAACCGCTGCCAAAAATGGGTGGTGCGGGAACCCGCGGTCCCAGACCGATCAGTTGTCCCCCTCAGGCGTACGTCATGGCAGGGGGCTCGGGGCCGCGGGCCGGCAGCGTGGAAGGATGAGCCACCGTGGAGTATCTGGTCGTTGCGGTCGTCATTGTTGTCGTTCTTGCGGTGTTCGCCGGGTTCCTGGTCGCCGGTCGGCGCCGGAGCCGTCCCGATGCTGGGAAGCCGGGGCAGACGGTCACCCAGACAGACGCAAGTCGCGCGGCAGGTAAGGACGAAGGCGAGACCGACCGAGGTGGTGCCAGGACTGCCGCGCAACCTACCGAACCCCGCGGGCCGACCGTTGGCACCGACGAGCTGGAGCTCGAGGAACCGACCGCACCTGAGGTCGAGCGGCCAGCACCCGTGGCGGGCCGGATGGTCCGACTGCGGGCGCGCCTCGCGCGCTCTCAGACAGCGCTCGGCAAAGGGCTGCTCACCCTGCTCTCCCGGGACCGGATCGACGAGGACACCTGGGAGGAGATCGAGGACACGCTGCTCACCGCCGACGTGGGAGTGGGCCCCACCCAGGAGCTCGTGGAACGGCTGCGTACTCGCGTCCGGGTCGAGGGGATCGCAAGCCCCGAGGCCGCCCGCGTGATCCTGCGCGAGGAGCTGATCAGACTCGTCGACGCCGGGCTGGATCGGTCGCTTTCGCTCAACCGATCAGAAGGCAAGCCGGCCGTCGCCCTGGTGGTGGGTGTCAACGGCACCGGAAAGACCACCACGGTGGGCAAGCTGGCCCGGGTCCTGGTCGCACAGGACAAGGACGTGCTGCTCGGTGCCGCCGACACCTTCCGGGCCGCGGCTGTGGATCAGCTCGCCACGTGGGGGGAGCGGGTGGGAGTGCCCACCGTGCGCCGCCCCGAGGGAAGCGACCCAGCCAGTGTCGCCTTCGACGCGGTGAAGGCTGGCATCGAGCAGGAAGTCGATGTGGTCCTCATCGACACGGCAGGCCGTCTGCACACGAAGGTCGGCCTGATGGACGAGCTCGGCAAGATCAAGCGGGTGGTCGAGAAGCAGGCGCCGGTGTCCGAGGTGCTGCTGACGATCGACGCCACGACGGGTCAGAACGGCCTGACGCAGGCCCGGATCTTCTCCGAGGCGGTTGACGTCACTGGCATCGTGCTCAGCAAGCTGGACAGCACGGCCAAGGGCGGAATCGTCGTGGCCGTGCAGCGTGAGCTCGGTGTGCCGGTCAAGCTGGTCGGCCTCGGCGAGGGTGCCGACGACCTCGCGCCGTTCGAGGTCGAGGCGTTCGTCGACGCACTGCTGGGGGACCAGACGACGAACGCCTGACCACCTGCCCACCGACAAGGCTCAGCTCGGCACCGCGGGTGTCGGCGTGAACGTCCGGGAGACCACTCCTGCGGCATCGGAGTAGCCGTAGACCCGCTCGACCTGGATCCGTACGACCAGCCGACGGTCGGCGACCATGGCGGCACGGTACTCGGCCCAATCGGGGTGCTCGCCGGCGAGCGCGCGGTAGAGCTCGACCAGCTCCGCCACGGTCTCATCGTCTGGATCGACGGCGACCGGCGAGAGCGTCGCCCATCCCTCGGCCACGACGTACGCTCGAGCGTCCGGGCTGCCGACATAGAAGCTTGCGCGCGGATCGCGGCGCAGGTTGCGGGTCTTGGCGCGATCGTCTGTCACCGAGATGCGGATCAGGCCGGTGCTCGGATCAAACCTGTAGCCGACGTTGGACAGCTGCGGCCGGCCGTCGCGCTTCAGCGTGACCAGCACGCCGTGCGAGCGACTGTGCAGAAGCTCGACCGGATCGCTGGTCGGCTGCAGACGACTCTCGGGTGAGGACATGGATGTGCTCCTAGCCGGCAGGCTTGTTGACATGTCAAAATCCTTGCCTGGCCATCTTATGTGATATGTCAAGTAAGACACGTGGACTTCCCTCGACCGGGAAGTCCGGTCCGACCGAGCGCCGACCTGGAGCAATGCCCTCGTTCGACCACGCACGAGGCAGGACGGGTTCGACGACCATGGGCTCGAAGGGAAGGAGGATCGGGGAGCGCTTCGCACGCTCGCGTCCCCGACTGCCGATGACCCGTGTGCGCTGGCTCAACCCAGCCGAAGACCGTGCCTGGCGCGGATACCGCCGGATGACCGGGCTCCTCGACCTCGCGATCTACCGCGACCTCGCCGACGACGCGGGCTTGTCGGAGCCCGACTATGACGTGCTGTCCTCGCTGTCCGAGACCGAGGGACACAGGCTGCGCCTCACCGAGCTCGCCGACCGCATGCTGTGGTCGGCGAGCAGGGTGTCGCACCACATCCGCCGAATGGAAAGTCGGGGCCTGGTGCGCCGCGAAGGGTGTGCGTCCGACGGTCGCGGAACGGTGATCTGCCTGACCAAGGCGGGACTGCGTGCCATCCAGTCTGCGGCTCCAGGCCATGTCGAATCCGTTCGCCGCCACCTCATCGACCGACTGGACGAGCGCGAGATCAAAGTGCTCGGCGACATCGCCGAAAAGGTGATCGCCGGCCTGACCGCACCGCATGATCAGGACCGTTGACCAAGACGAGGCGGGTACGCGCATCCCACCCGGCATCCGTGGTCGCCAGGCCCGGCATACCAGTCGCCAGGCCCGGCATACCAAAGGTCGAAATGGTCGGCCCTCGAGTCGCCGACATCCAACGACACAAGGCCAACTGCGCGACGTCCGAGTGTCCGATGCAGGCCGTTCAGAGGCTTTCGATCTGGCCGAGTGAACGCCAGAATCGGGCGATATGACCATCTCACAGTTCAATCCTGGGCGTCGCCTGCTCTCCAGGCGACAGGCTTTGCAAATCGCTGGCGCCGGTACGACGGCGTGGATCCTGGCCTCGTGCACAGAAGACGGCACATCGGGTGAGCAGCAGCAGGAGGAGGGCGTAGCCGAGTACCACGGCGGTACCGCCTATCACGTGCCTCCGAAGGGCCACTTCAACCTCATGGATGGCGTCACCGACTCCATACTCGGTGACCACTGGTACATCGACCTCATCCTCACGCCCGGTGCGATGTTCCGGTGGAAAGAACGCACCTGGATGCCGATGCTCGCGGAGAAGTGGGAGACCGACCGGTCGGCTCGCACCTTCACGATGACCCTCCGCCGGGGCCTGACCTGGAGCGACGGCAACCCCATCACGAGCAAGGACGCGTTGACGACCTATTGGTGCCTGCGCATCATGCGGAACTCGTTGTGGGAGTACATCGAGAAGGTCGAGGCACCCGACGAGCTAACCGTCATCCTGACGATGAAAGAACCCTCGACGGTGGTCGAGCGGTATGTGCTGCGCCAGCGACTGCATGCCGATGCGACCTACGGACCGTGGGCGCGCCGCGCTGAGGCACTGTTCGCATCCGGTGAAGACCTCGACTCGGCTCGGGGCACGAAGCTCAACGAGGAATTCCAGGCCTTCCGACCGGAGGAGGCCATCGTCTCCGGACCCTTCAGCTACGACTACGACAGCATCACCAACTCCCAGCTCACTCTCGTCAAGAACCCGAAGGGGTACGCGGCCGACCGCGTGGCCTTCGACAAGGTCGTCATCTTCAACGGCGAGACCCCGCAGATCACACCGCTGGTGCTGGCCAAGAACCTCGACTACGCAACCCACGGGTTCCCGGTGGCGACCGAGCGCCAGATGATCAAGGCCGGCTTCCGGATCATCAGGCCACCGGTGTACTCCGGTCCGGCGCTGCTCATGAACCTCGACAAGTGGCCCGAGTTCCGAGACGTGCTCGCTCGGCAGGCATTGGCTCACGCCATCGACCGCGACCAGAACGGTGAGGTGTCCCTCGGGGATTCCGGCAAAGGCGTGAAGTTCATGGCCGGCTTCTCCGACAACCTCGTACCCCAGTGGCTGTCCGAAGAAGACCAGCAGAGACTGCAACGGTATCCCTACGACCAGGAACGGGCCGCAGCCCTTCTCACCGAGGCAGGCTGGACGAAACGCGGCAACCAGTGGCACAAGCCGGACGGAAGCCCGGCGGTCTACGAGCTCATCTACCCAGCGGAGTACGCCGACTGGTCGGCGGCAGGGGAGAACGCGGCGAGGCAGCTGTCGGCGTTCGGCATCAAGGTGACCGGACGCGGCGTCACCGAGACCCAGCAGCCGATCGACGTCGACAAGGGCAACTTCGACCTCGCCATCCAGTCGTGGGGCACGTCGAACCATCCGCATCCGCACTTCGCCTTCGTCCAGGATCTCTTCACACACAACATTCCCGTCGCCGCCAACCAAGGTGGTCGTGGCATGGGATTCGAGCTGAAGCAGCAGACGAAGGTGCTCGGTCAGGTCGACCTGGAACGCTTGACGATCCAGGCCGGTGAAGGTCTGGACGAGGCGGCGCAGAAGGAGACGGTGACCCGTCTGGCACTCGCGTTCAACGAGCTGCTCCCGATGCTTCCGCTCTTCGAACGGTACGGCAACAACCCGTGCCTCGAGGGTGTCCGTGTGGACAAGTGGCCACCGGACAGCGATCCGCTGTACCAGAACTCACCGTACGCCGACAACTTCACGATCATGTTGATGTACGAAGGAAAGCTCAAACCGGCGAAGGCAGCGAAATGACGCAGATCAAACCGACCGCGAGGGTGCTCGGATTCCCGAACGCCGAGGCCTCGCAGGCCGCATTCCCGGCACCAGCAGGACAGGACACGCATTCGTCCGAGGATCACGTGCAGCCATTTCCCTGGCAGCGAAGGCGGATCGCGCCGGTGTTCGCCAACCGGGGGATGGTCGCGGCATCGCATCCTCTGGTGGCGAGCACCGGACTGCGCATCCTGGCCTCGGGCGGCAATGCGGTGGATGCCGCGGTCGGTGCCGGTCTCGTCGCGAGCGTCGTCATGCCGGAGATGTGTGGGCTGGGCGGTGACCTGTTCGCCCTGGTCCACGATCCGTCGCAGCGTGAGGCTGGCGAGACGACCGAGACCTCGAGGCCAGCGGTCTGGTCGGTGCAGGGCAGCGGGATCGCGCCGCGTGGTGCGACGACCGAGATGATGCAGCGGGCGCACGATGGCGTCCACATGCCGTCGACCGGCCCGCTGGCCGTCACGGTGCCGGGAATGGTGTACGGCTACTTCACGCTGCTCGAGCGCTGGGGAAGCAGGTCGTTCGCCGACGTTGCACACCCTGCCATCGAGTACGCGTACGGGCATCCGATCTCACCTGTGCTCGTGTCGTACATCGCGAAGTTCGCCGACCTGCTGGCCCGCGTACCCGCGACGGCGGCCGTCTTCCTGCCGGACGGGCGGCCGCCGGAGCCGGGCACGATCTTTCGGCAGGAGAACCTCGCTCGGACGCTCGAGGCGCTCGCGGCGGGCGGTGTCGACGTGTTCTACAAAGGCGACGTCGGCGAGCGGATCGCGGCGTACGTCTCCGAGCTGGGCGGCGCCTTGCGGTTGAGCGACCTCGCCGACCACGAGACCACGGTGTCGCCGCCGCTCTCCACGTCCTACCGCGGGTACACGGTCTACCAGACGGCGCTGCCCAGCCAGGGCTTGATCATGCTCGAGTCGCTCAACATCGCCGAGCAGTTCGACCTTCAGGACCTCGGTGTCGGGACGCCGGCGGCCACCCACGTGCTGGTCGAGGCGACGAGGCTCGCCTTCGCCGACCGCCATGCCTACTGTCAGGACCCCGCGTTTGCGGAGTCGCCGGTCGAGCGCCTGCTGTCCAAGGACTGGGCCAAGAGCCGGGCAGCGCTGATCGGCCGGGCAGCCGGCAGGGACTACCTGCCCGGGAGTCTGGACGAAGGGCACACGACGTACCTCAACGTCGTGGACGCCGACGGGATGATGGTCTCGCTGATCCAGTCGGTCGCCAGCAACTTCGGCAGCGGAGTCGTGGCAGGCGATACGGGCGTCCTGCTGAACAACCGTGCCCAGGCGTTCTCGCTCGACCCGCAGCATCCGAACGTCTTCGCCCCGGGCAAGAAGCCCATGCACACCTTGAACTGCTACCTCGTCGCGGACGCTGCCGGACGGCTCGTCGTCGTGGGAGGCACCCCCGGCGGGGACCGGCAGCCGCAGTGGAACCTGCAGGTCGTGGTGGGACTGGTCGACGGTGGCTGGGACGTCCAGCAGGCGGTCGAGCAACCGCTGTGGTTCAGCTCGACACCGAGAGGAGCCGATGGAGCGACCGGTCTCGAGCTCACGGTGGAGTCCCGGGTGGGTGAGGCGTTCGTCGACGAGCTGCGCAGACGCGGGCATCGCGTGGTCGTGGACAGCGAGTGGAGTGCCTTGTCGGGGGCACAGGTCATCGCGCGGGACCCCGTGACCGGTGCGCTCGCCGGCGGGTCCGATCCGCGTCAGGAAGGGCTCGCGCTCGGCCTGTGAGCCGCAGCAGGTGCCCGGTCACCACGACAGGGTGAGCTCGCCGGCGATCCGGTCGATCGTCGCCCCGTTGCGCAGCCGGTCGATGACGCCGCGGACAAGGGGACGGTTTCGGCCTCGATCTGTGCCGCACGCTCGGCGAACCACGTGACCGCTGGCTCGTCCGGAAGCAGGGAGACGAGCTCAGCGGCGAGCTCGGCCGCGCTCCGAACCCGCGGGTGGATCTCACCGAGCGTCCGAGAGCCCCAGTCGAAGGGCGCGAGCTCCTCCGGTAGTGCGGCGAGCGCGTTGTCGAGCTCACCCAGTGCGGCACCGGCGAGCTCGAGCTCTCGTAGGTCTCCACGCGGGTGATCCCCTGGAATCGACGGGGTGAGGGACGCCAGGCCGTGCGGCGTCGTGACCACGGTTCGGCCGTCGCGGCTGGGGAGTGGGACGGGGACGTCGTACGACAGGTTGGTGCGTTCGGCAAGTGCGGCAAGCAACCGGTGCTCGGCGGCCACCTGGGGGCCGGCAGCGTTCTGGTGGATGCGCAGAACGTACGCCCCGCCTCGTCGTGCCCCACCGTCCACTGCGGTATGGATGATCCACACCAGGTTGTTGGTGCCTCGCTCGGGCTGGCGCACCTGTGTGACCGCGGGATGTCCCACGCGCGAAGGACGTCGGCGATCTCAGGTGCTCCAATCATGGGCGAGGCTTGGGTCGGGGGGCTGGTCGTCGATCCAGCCGATTCGTGCGTACGCGATCGTGCGGCGTGAACGACGGACCGGTCCGGCTCCCGACCGGTCGCGAGGAACGGTGAGCTACCACTTAGCCTGGTCGCGGTGGGCTGGATTCTCGCGTGTCGTGAGCTCGCCGGCGAGGTCGACGCTGAGCGTGCTTTCGGCGCGCTGTTCGGTTCGAGCCGCTGGGCGTTCTGGCTCGACAGCGGCCTGCTCGAAGGGCCGGCGCGCTATTCCCTTCTGGGAGATATCGGCAGCTCCGCCGACCCACCCACGGGTCGGAGTGCTGATCGTCGGGACGGCTGGGCCGCAGAGGATGCGGTCGCCGAAGGCCACGTGCTGATCGACTGGGTGTCAGACCACGGCACACCCACGATCTACGAACGCCTCGAGCAGCGTCTGGCGGCCGAGGACGTGGAACTGCCCGACGGATTGCCCCCGGAGGTGGCGTGCGGGTACGTCGGGTACTTCGGCTACGAGCTCAACGCGTACGACGGCCTGCCGGCCCGTCCGGCTGCGCTCCCCGACGCCGTGTGGTTGCGAGCGGCGAGGTTCGTGGTGATCGATCACGTGCGTCGCCGTACCTGGGTGTGCGCACGTACCACGCCTGGCCGTCCGACCCGTTGGCTCGACGCGGCCGAGAGGACGCTGAGTAGCTTGGTCGGACGGCCTCAGGCACACCGGGGGGAGCAGCTCACGCCAGCGACGGAGGACCGCGTCGACCCCGAGCCATGGCTCGTGCGATCGCGGTCGCGCTACCTCGCTGACATCGAGACCTGTCTGCGGGCCCTTCGCGACGGTGAGTGTTACGAAATCTGTCTGACCAACACCGTCGAGGTGGCGTTCGCCGGCGACCCGTTGCAGGCCTATCGGCGGCTGCGCCGATCGAGCCCCGCTCCGTACGCGGCGTACCTGCGACTGGGCGACGCCCACGTCCTGTCGGCTTCGCCGGAACGGTTCCTCGCCGTCGACTCTGCTGGATACGCCGAGTCGAGTCCGATCAAAGGCACCGCTCCGCGCGACCCGGATCCCGGCATCGACCGAATGCTGGCCAAGGAGCTTGCAACCGACGCCAAGACGCAGGCCGAGAATCTCATGATCGTCGATCTGGTGCGCAACGACCTCGGCCGGGTCTGCGATCCGGGCACGATCACCGTCCCGGACTTCCTCTCCGTGCGTTCGTACGCAACCGTCCACCAGCTGGTCTCCACCATCCGCGGACGCCTGCGTCCCGGACTAAGTGCCGTGGCGGCGGCGCGGGCCTGCTTCCCACCGGGCTCGATGACCGGCGCGCCCAAGCGGCGCGCAATGCAGATCCTCCACGAGCTCGAGACGCGGCCACGTGGTGTCTACTCGGGTGCCCTGGGATACGTCGGTTTGAGGGGGACAGCCGACTTCAGCGTGGTCATTCGTACGGCAGTCATCAAAGACGGCACCCTGACCATCGGGGCGGGAGGCGCCATCGTACTCGACTCCGATCCGGTGGCGGAATACGACGAGATGCTCCTCAAGGCGGCCGTCCCGCTTCGCGCCGTGTCTGCTCGGGATTTGCCTGGCACATCCGGCACGCCTCGACCACCTGCTTGATGCCGATGGTGCAGGTCGTAGGCCTTCAGCGTCAAGGCGCGGACTCGACCCCAGAGCACGCTGCGTAGTTCACACGGAATTCACAGGATCACGTCGTTCCGTCATCAGGCCGCAACATGACGGGCCGGTCGCCGAAACACGCGAGCACCACGCTAGCGGGTGTCCCAGGGGTCCCCGGGTCGCCCCCGGGATGGCACCAGGGAGTACGGAATCCGCGAACGGCCCGGCCGTACTCCAAGCCGGCGGCGCTGCCGGCGCCGAACGCCATGCCCTGCAACGGGCACCGCAACGGGTACCCCGACGGCATCTGCACGTGAAGCATCTGCACCTGAAGCATCGGACGGCCACCCCGCGGACTCGCTCCGCGGCGGGACCCCGACAAGATCTCGCGAGGAGAAGCGATGCCCGAGCTCAGCGCCGGCGACACCGCATGGGTGTTGGCCAGCTCCGCTCTCGTTCTCTTGATGACACCTGGCCTTGCCTTCTTCTACGGGGGCATGGTCCGGGCCAAGAGTGTCCTCAACATGCTCATGATGAACTTCGCCGCAATCGCGGTGGTCAGCGTCCTCTGGGTGCTGTACGGCTTTTCGCTCGCATTCTCGACCGACATCGGGGCCGGCCTGCTCGGCGGACTCGGTGAGGTCGGCATGGGCGGGCTGCTCGGCGAGGACGCCTTGTCCGGCACGATCCCGACGACGGTCTTCGCGGCCTTCCAGGCGATGTTCGCCATCATCACGGTGGCACTGATCTCGGGTTCCATTGCCGACCGGGCGAGGTTCAGCGCCTGGCTCGTCTTCATCGTGTTGTGGGCCACCATTGTGTACTTCCCGGTGGCGCACTGGGTCTTCTTCTTCGACGACGGAAACGGTGGCTGGATCGGCGACCGGCTCGGCGCGGTCGACTTCGCGGGTGGCACGGCCGTCCACATCAACGCCGGTGCTGCCGGTCTCGCGGCGGCGCTCGTGCTCGGTAAGCGGCTCGGTTGGCGGAAGGACCCGATGCGGCCGCACAACCTCCCGCTGGTCTTGCTCGGCGCTGGTCTGCTGTGGTTCGGCTGGTTCGGGTTCAACGCCGGCTCGGCTGTGGCGGCCGACGGCGCGGCCGGCGTGGCGTTCCTCAACACGCAAGCGGCCACGGCAGCTGCGGTGCTGGGCTGGCTCCTGGTCGAGCGGATCCGCGACGGGAAGCCCACGACGCTCGGCGCTGCCTCTGGTGTCGTCGCCGGTCTCGTGGCGATCACACCGTCGTGTTCGTCGGTGACGCCGATCGGCGCGATCATCATCGGCCTCGTGGCCGGTGCCCTCTGCGCACTCGCGGTGAGCCTGAAGTCGAAGTTCGGCTACGACGACTCGCTGGACGTCGTCGGTGTCCACCTCGTGGGTGGTCTGGTCGGAACACTGCTGATCGGGTTCCTCGCCTCCGAGGTCGCGCCGGCGGGCGTCAACGGCCTGTTCTACGGCGGCGGGATCGACCAGCTGTGGCGGCAGGGTGTCGCGGCTGTCGCCGTCATGGTCTACTCGTTCGTCCTGACGTACGTCATCGGCAAGGTCGTCGATGCGATCATGGGCTTCAGGGTCAGCACCGACGACGAGGTGAGCGGCATCGACCTCGCCGAGCACGCCGAGACGGCGTACGACTTCTCCACGATCGGTGGCGGCTCCCGGCCCCACCTCGCCGTTCGCAGCGGCGGGGAGGAGGCGGCGCCGGTGGCAGTGGATGCGAGCGTCAACTCCGCGACCGCCAAGCCAGCTGACGCGGCGAAGCAGACCGACAACAAGGAAGGGAGCGTGACCCGATGAAGCTGGTGACCGCGGTCATCAAGCCACACCGGCTCGACGAGGTACGCGCAGCACTGGAAGCGTTCGGCGTCTCGGGGATGACCATCACCGAGGCCAGCGGCTACGGACGGCAGAAGGGGCACACCGAGGTCTACCGCGGCGCGGAGTACGAAGTGGACCTGGTGCCCAAGGTCCGGATCGAGATCGTGCTGGACGACGACGACGTCGACGACGTGGTGGACGTCATCAGGAAGAGTGCCCACACCGGCAAGATCGGTGACGGCAAGGTCTGGGTCGTCCCGGTCGAGTCTGTGGTTCGCGTCCGCACCGGCGAGACGGGGACAGAGGCGTTGTGACGCCTTGACGACGATGTCGGCGGCATCGGTTCTGGCACCACCGAGCGAGCGCCTTTGCTGGTTGCGGCGGTCGCGAAGGCAACGGACCGATGCCGCCGATGCGCGTGTGAGCGACCTCTTCGAATCGTCACTCGAGCAGATCGGCCTGGAGTCCCCATCCGGTCTCGCGGTCGTCGCGCTCGGTGGCTACGGCCGTGGTGAGCTCTCGGTGGCGAGCGACCTCGACCTGCTCCTCCTGTACGACCCCTCTCGGGAGGCCGACGCCTGCGCACTCGCCGAACGGCTCTGGTACCCGTTGTGGGACACCGGTGTGAAGGTCGACCACAGCGTACGAACCATCGCGGAGACGCTGGAGGCCGCAGCGAACCTGCGGACGGCCCTGTCGCTGCTCGACGCCCGTCACGTTGCGGGTGATGCGAGCCTCACGATCGCCTTGCGTACGACGTTGTTGACGGCGTGGCGGCGGACGGCGCGCCGCCGGATCCCCGAGCTCGAGGCGAGCTGCCGCGAGCGTGCGGAACGGTTCGGCGAGCTCGCGTCCCTGCTCGAGCCCGACCTGAAGCAGGCGCGAGGCGGGCTTCGCGACGCCATCGTGCTGCGTGCGCTGGCCGCGACGTGGCTGGTGGAGATTCCGCACCACACGCTGGCCAGGGTGCACGGCGACCTGCTGAACATCCGAGACGTGCTCCACCAGGTCGCTGGTCGTCGCGTGACCGACCGGTTGCTCGCGGACCTGGCACCAGACGTTGCGACGGCCTGCGGACTGCCCGGTCGGGACGCCTTGCTGCGTTACGTCTACGAGCGCGGTCGGATCATGAGCCAGATCGCCGACACGGCGTGGCGCCGTGTGCACCACGCCCTCGCGGCTCGTTCGGTACGACGCGTGAACCGGCCCGCAACTCGACCGGGGCCGGTCATGACTCCCCTGGCACCGGGCGTGGCAGCGGTGGATGGCGAGGTGGTCCTCGCGTCCGAGGCGTTGCGGCTGAGCGCGGACCGGCACCGAGCCGATCCACTGCTGCCGCTTCGAGCCGCGTACTCCGCGGCCGACCGTGGCCTGCTGCTCGCCCCGCACACGGCGCAACGCCTGGCACGGGACTGTCGTCCGCTTCGTGTGCCGTGGCCTCCGGAGGCTCGCCGACTCTTCTGTGCACTGCTCGGCACGGGCTCCAACCTGCTCCCGGTCTGGGAGCTGCTCGACCAGACCGGCGTCATCGATCGTCTGGTGCCCGCATGGGGTCGCGTGCGGTGCGCTCCGCAGTATTCGCCAGTGCACCGGCACACCGTCGACCGTCACCTGCTCGAGACGTGCGTGCAGGCGTCGGGACTGGTCCGCCGGGTGCGTCGGCCAGACCTGCTGCTCGTTGCCGCGCTCCTGCACGACATCGGAAAGCCAGCCCCAGAAGGCGATGCCGGGCCGGCAGCGAGTGGGTCTTCGGGGAGGCCGGGCAGCCATGGTGGCAGCGAGCACGGTGAACGCGGCGCGCAGATCGCGCAACGGCTCGCGACCCGTTGGGGCTTTCCGCCAGAAGACGTCGCCACGCTGGCCACGTTGGTACGACACCACCTGCTGCTGATCGACACCGCCACTCGCCGGGACCTCGACGACCCGGCGACAATCGAGCAGGTCGTCGACGTCGTTCGAGACCTGCCGACCCTCGAGCTGCTCGCCGCCTTGACCGAGGCGGATGCCAAGGCGACGGGTCCAGCGGCATGGACGCCGTGGAGGAGAAACCTGCTGGGCAGGCTCGCCGAACGGGTGCGCGGCCGACTGGCGGGCGGTGACGTCCCGAGACCCGCGCAGCTGGAGCCATGGCAACGGGAGCTCGCCGAGCGCGGGGAGATCGCTGTGGTCGTGGAACCCGCGTCGGTCGAGGACGACGACATGGCTCGCCTCACCGTGGTCTTCCCCGATCGCGTGGGACTGCTGGCCTCGGTGGCAGGTGTGCTCGCGCTGGCCCGTTTGTCGGTGCACGCGGCGACGGTCGAGACGATCGGCGCCATGGGCGTGTCGGTCTGGACGGTGACCGGTGACCCGCCCGACGCCGCGGTGCTTCGCGAGCGTCTCGCCGTGGCGCTTGCCAGCCGGTCTGGTGAGGCCGAGGTCGACACCCACCTGAGGCGGCTCGATGAGGTGGCCCGCCAGGCTCAGGCGGCGGAGCGACGCTCCTCACGCCGCAGAGCGAGAGCCGCAGAGGTTGCGGTTCTCTCACCCCCACCCGACGTCCGGCTGGTCCCGGCCTCCGACACGGCCACGGTGCTGGAGGTGCGCGCCCACGACCGGCCGGCGTTGTTCTACGCGATATGCCGGGCCGTCGCGGATGTGGGGTGTTCGGTCCGATCCGCCCACGTGAGCACCTGGGCGAAGGAAGCCGTCGACGTGTTCTACGTCACCGATTCGCGCGGTGCGCCCCTTGACCGGCGGCTCGCAGAGAAGTTGCGGGAAGCTGTCGAGCTGTCGGTTCGCTGAGGGCCGCAGGGCCGGCTACGCTGGCCACGACGCTAGGGGTGCCCCGTGGATCAGGGTCGACCACTGGCGCATCCGCGCCTTGCTGGCACGACCGAGCCGACCGCGCAGCGTTGTCGGCCGACCAGGAGAAGCCGCGAGGAGGATGCGGGCGATGCGCAGCCCGACCATGATCCACGGGACATCCGTCACCTGACCTCCTACCCGACGCTACGCAAGGACCGGACGAATACCCGTGTTCGCCACACTCTCCGATCGTTTCGAGGCAACGTTTCGACGACTCCGCGGCAAGGGTCGGCTCACCGACGCCGACATCGACGCGACGTGCCGGGAGATTCGTATCGCTCTGCTGGAGGCCGACGTCGCCCTGCCGGTGGTGCGTGAGTTCATCGGCAGGGTCAAGGAGCGCGCACGCGGCGCGGAGGTCCACCAGGCGCTCAACCCGGCCGAGCAGGTCATCAAGATCGTCAACGACGAGCTGATCGAGATCCTGGGCGGTGAGACGCGCAGGCTGCGGTTCGCCAAGACGCCGCCGACGGTGATCCTGCTCTGTGGTCTGCAGGGCGCTGGTAAGACCTTGCTCGCCGGCAAGCTGGGGTTGTGGCTCAAGAAGCAAGGCCACCAGCCCGTGCTTGTCGCCGCCGACCTGCAACGGCCGAACGCCGTGCAGCAGCTGCAGATCGTGGGGGAGCGGGCCGGTGTCGCGGTCTTCGCCCCGGAGCCGGGTAACGGCGTGGGCGACCCGGTCGAGGTGGCCCGACAGAGCGTGGAGTTCGCACGGAGCAAGCTCTACGACGTGGTGATCGTCGACACGGCAGGGCGGCTCGGTGTCGACGCGGAGATGATGCAGCAAGCGATCGACATTCGCGACGCGATCTCCCCCGACGAGATCCTGTTCGTGGTCAACGCGATGATCGGTCAGGACGCCGTCACGACCGCCGAGGCGTTCCGTGACGGTGTGGGCTTCGACGGCGTCGTGCTCTCCCAGCTCGACGGTGACGCCCGTGGTGGGGCGGCTCTCTCCATTCGCTACGTCACCGGCCGTCCGGTGCTGTTCGCCTCCAACGGCGAGAAGCTCGAGGACTTCGACGTCTTCCACCCCGACCGGATGGCCTCGCGGATCCTCGGGATGGGTGACGTCCTCACCCTGATCGAGCAGGCCGAGCAGGCATTCGACCAGGAGCAGGCCGAGCGGGTCGCCGAGAAGCTCAGGACCGAGCGCGACTTCACCCTCGAGGACTTCCTGTCGCAGATGCAGGTCGTGCGTCGCATGGGCTCGCTGTCGAAGATCCTCGGCATGCTGCCCGGGCTCGGCGAGATCCGTAGTCAGGTGGAGCAGCTGGACGACCGTGAGCTGGATCGGATCGAGGCGATCATCCGGTCCATGACCCCCGCCGAACGCGAGGACCCCAAGATCATCAACGGCTCGCGCAGACTGCGGATCGCGAACGGGTCTGGTACGACCGTGAGCGACGTCAACCGCCTCGTCGAGAGGTTCCTCGAGGCGCGCAAGGTGATGAGCGCGTTGAGCCAGGGCAAAGGTGTGCCGGGACTTCCCGGGATGCCCGGACTGCCCGGCCTGCCGGGTGGCGGAATGCCCGGCATTGGCGGTCGCAAGGGCAAGAAGGGCAAGGGCGGCAAGAAGCAGCGCGCCGGTCGTTCGGGCAATCCCGCCAAGCGGGCCCGTGAGGCGGCGGCTCGCAGGGAGCGCCTGGATGCCGACAAGGTCGAGCAGACCGGTCAGGGCGACCACCAGGTGCCCGGCCTGGGAGCCGGCGGTCTCGGCGGGCTGCTCGGCGGTCAAGCCGGCGCTCGTCCCGATCAGGTTGACGTTCCCGACGATCTCGAACTGCCCCAAGAGATCCGCGACATGCTGCGAAAGGACGGCGGTTGAGTCCGGTACGTAAAGGCCAGCGGTTCCGCGTCCGCGGAGTCGTCCTCCCCGAAGGGACGCATCGTGATCTCTATGTCGTCGATGGGCGGGTAACCTTCGCGCCGGTCTCCGACGCCGACACGGTCGCCAGCGGGTTCATCGTTCCCGGGTTGGTCGACGCCCACTGCCACGTGGGACTGGACGCGGCCGGTGCTGTGCCGCCGGAGGTGCAGGAGGAGCAGGCGATCGCCGACCGGAACGCCGGCACGCTGCTCATCCGGGACGCCGGAAGCGCCGCGGACACCCGTTGGATCGACAAGCGCGACGACCTGCCGCGGATCGTTCGTGCAGGACGACACATCGCGCGGAGGAAGCGGTACATCAGGAACTACGGGGTCGAGATCGAGCCGCACGAGCTCGTCGACGCCGTGGCCGAGCAGGCACGACGCGGCGACGGCTGGGTCAAGATCGTCGCGGACTGGATCGACCGTGAGGTCGGCGATCTCAGGCCGTGCTGGCCGCGTGAGGCGCTCGAGCCTGCGATCGCCAAGGCGCACGAGCTGGGCGCCCGCGTGACGGCGCACGTCTTCGGCGAGGACGCACCGGCCGACCTGATCGCGGCCGGCATCGACTGCATCGAGCACGGCACCGGCCTCTCGGCCGACCTCATCGCGACCATGGCGGAGCGTGGAGTCGCGCTGGTGCCCACGCGGCGGCAGATCGACAACTTCCCGTCGTACGCCGACCAGGGTCAGGCGAAGTTTCCGACGTACGCCGCTCACATGCGCGCGCTCTACAGCCGTGCCGACACCACCCTTCGGGCCGCCGCCGAGGCCGGCGTACCGATCTATGCGGGCACCGACGCCGGTGGGTTCCTCCCGCACGGGTTGATCGCCACGGAGATCCGGCTGTTGCACGAACGTGTGGGTTTGTCGACGTTCGATGCGCTCGGAGCTGGTTCGTGGCGGGCACGGGAGTGGCTCGGCGTGCCGTCCGGGCTGTCGGAGGGCGCGCCCGCCGACTTCGTGGTGTACGAGAGCAATCCGCTCGACGACCTGCGGGTCCTCGACGCCCCGGCGCGAATCGTCCTGCGCGGCGCTGTGGTGGCCTAGCGAGCGGTTGGCCTCCCCTCCACGCCCAAAAAGGGGATCTTGCGCACCTCGAAGGCCTGTGGGGAGGAGCTGCGACCCCGCAAGACGGCCGTTCATCTGCGTCCGGCCCCCCAGACCGAGCCCTCGAAGCCCAGCGGACCGAGCGAGCGGGCCTCAGTCTGCTCGTGCCAACCGGAATGCCGTGGTGCTGTCCAAGGGGATGGCCGGACTGATCGGACGTAGGGCGTTGCCGCCCGATCGGAACGCCTCTCGCGTCCGGGTATCCCCTCCGGCGTTCGCGTAGCTGGGGGATCTGGCACAATGGACCGCCGAATCCGATGTCCGCGAGCCCCTCTCCTCGCGGGCAACGTGGTCCGTCGGACTGGTGCGACCGTCTCCCCACGCGGTGCTGCGCCGGTCCCCATCGTCTTCGATTGGGAGAAACCACACCCGTGGCCGTCAAGATCAGGCTCAAGCGCATGGGCAAGATCCGTGTGCCCCAATACCGCATCGTCGTGGCCGACGCGCGCACGAAGCGCGACGGCAAAACGATCGAGCAGGTCGGGAAGTACCACCCGAAGGAGAACCCGAGCTACATCGAGGTCAACTCGGAGCGGGTGCAGTACTGGCTGTCCGTGGGGGCTCAGCCGACCGAACCAGTGCTCGCCATTCTCAAGCGCACCGGCGACTGGCAGAAGTTCAAGGGCCTTCCCCCGCCTGCCAAGCCGCTCCAAACGGCCCCACCGAAGCCGAGCAAGCGCGAGCTGTTCGAAAAGGCGCTGCGCGAGGCCCACTCCGAGCCGGAGGCCGAGGCCGTGACCCAGAAGCGGGGCGGTCGCGGCAAGTCGAAGAGCAGCGAGGGTCCCACCGGCAAGGTCGAGGCGAGCCGAGGGAGCGAGAAGGCCGCCAAGAAGTCCGGCAAGGACACGACCGATGCGGAGGCTCCGGCAAGCGAGCCGGCTCCGGCGTCGGAGGCCGACACGGCCGCCGACGCCAACGACGCGGCATCCAGCGAGGGCTGATCAGTGCTTGCCGAAGCGCTCGAGCACCTGGTGCGCGGCATCGTCACCCATCCGGATGACGTCCGGGTCACCGTGCGGGAGCTACGGCGAGGTCGTACCTACGAGGTGCGGGTCCACCCGGACGACTTCGGTCGGGTGATCGGACGCCGCGGTCGCACGGCCTCCGCCATCCGCACCGTCATCGGTGCGCTCGACAGGGGCCGTAGCCCGCGGATCGACTTCATCGAGACCCGCGAGCGGGCGGTTCGGTAGGCCGTACGCCATGCAGGTCGTGGTCGGACGGATCGGCCGGCCGCACGGCGTCCGAGGCGAGGTCGTCGTCGACGTTCGTACCGACGAACCCGACAAGCGGTTCGCACCCGGTGCCGTCCTGTCCACAGAGGCAGGCCCGCTCGAGGTCGAGTCGGCGCGCTGGCACGGGTCCCGGATGCTCGTGAGGTTCCGTGGGTACGCGGACCGCACCGCCGTGGAGGAGCTGCGCGGCGCCCTGTTGCGGGCCGACGTGCCGGAGGACGAGCGGCCGCCCGATCCCGACGAGTTCTACGACCACCAGTTGGTCGGTCTGCGCGCGCGTACCGTCGACGGCCGGGACGTCGGCGAGGTCACCGAGGTAGTGCACCTGCCGATGCAGGAGTTGCTCGTCGTGCGTGCAGATGCCGGTCGGGAGATCTTCGTGCCATTCGTACGAAGCATCGTGCCCGACGTCGACCTGGACGCTGGTGTGATCGTGCTCGATCCGCCCGAAGGCCTGCTGGAACCGTGATGCGTGTTGACGTCGTCTCGATCTTCCCGGAGTACTTCGCCCCCTTGCAGCTGTCGCTCGTCGGCAAGGCTGTGTCGAGCGGCATCGTCGACCTACGCGTACACGATCTTCGGGACTGGACCCATGATCGTCATCGGACGGTCGACGACACCCCGGCGGGGGGCGGACCGGGCATGGTGATGCGACCGGAACCGTGGGGGGAGGCGCTCGACTCGATCGCACCCCCAGGAGGCCCACAGCCCTGGCTCCTCGTGCCGACGCCCGGTGGTACTCCGTTCACCCAGGACTGGGCGGCTCAGCTCGCCCGTGAGGAATGGCTGCTCTTCGCCTGTGGACGGTACGAAGGCATCGACCAACGGGTCCTCGAGTACGCTGCGCAACGGATGCCTGTGTCGGAGGTGTCGATCGGCGACTACGTGCTCGCGGGGGGTGAGGTCGCCGTTCTGGTGATCGTCGAAGCCGTGGTACGGCTGCTTCCGGGAGTCCTGGGGAACCCCGAGTCCTTGGTGGAGGAGTCGTACGGCAGCGGCGCCTGTGCCGGTCTCGTGGAGTACCCGGTCTACACGAAGCCAGCGACCTGGCGTGGTCTTGACGTCCCGCACGTGCTCCTGTCTGGTCACCACGGCAGGATCGCGCGTTGGCGGCGAGAGGAGGCGCTGCGCCGCACGCTGCGGAACCGCCCTGACCTGCTGGAGCGGCTGTTCGCAGCAGGTGGCTTGGACGAACGGGACCTCGAGGTCTTGACCAGCGAAGGCTGGCAGCCCGGCGGGACCCGGCCGACGTGATCGTGCTCGAGGCATCGCCAGCGAGTCCAGGCGACTGGGGTCGCCGCCTGCATGGCAGGCCTCGGGCGTACTGGCAGCTGGCACGGTAGACAGGACGTCACGTCGGCCGGCTCCCGCCTGGACTTTCACCGTGGTCGGCGCCCGACTCGGCCAACGCCGCAACGCGCGACTCGTCGGTCAGCGGCGGGCTGAGGCAAGGGTGGCGAACACGATGACGTTGTCCCGGTAGGAGTTCTCCTTGCTCCAAGGGCCACCGCACGTCACAAGCCGCAGTCCAGGCACGTTGGACGGGCCGTAGACGAGCTGGGTTGGGAACCGCGTCTTCCGGTATGCCTTCACGCCGTCGACGACGAACTTCGCCACTGACCCGTTCTTGCGCGTGACGTAGATGACGTCTCCGGGTCGCAGCTCGCCGAGCCGGAAGAACACCGCGGGTCCCAGCTTCTTCGAGTCGACGTGACCGACGATGACGGAGTTGCCCACCTCGCCAGGGGTCGGCCCGAGTCGGTACCAGCCGGCAAGGTACGCCTTGTCGTCCGGCGGCACCTGCAGTGTGCGATCCCGCTTCAGCCCGAGTTTCATGATGCGTGCGTTCACGTCGATCTTCGGGATGCGGATTCGCACGGGGGTGGACCGGCCCAGTCCGATCCGCTTGGGCTGGGGGGTCGGGGTGGGAGATGTCGTCGGGGTCGGCTTCGTGCGCTGATCCGTTGTCAGCGTGCCTTGGTCCGCTGTCGGTGTGCCCTGACCCGCCGTCGGTGTGTCCTGACCCGCTGTCGGCGCGCCTTCTGGTGTCGAGGGCGGAGTAGTCGGGGCAGGGGTGACGGTGGGATCCCACGTGCCGGACACGATCGGCAGGTTGGTCGGTGCCGCCGCCGGATCTGGCTGTGGCGGCTGCGGTGGTCCGGCGACGAAGGCGAGAACCAGGAGTACGGTTCCTGTGATTGCGGAGAGGACGACGAGGGCGAGGCCGGCGGCCCGCCGCGGCTTACCGCGGGAACCGCCGGCTCGTCCAGTCGCCTGGTCAGGCGCTCGTTTCATGTGTCCAACGACCCGTCGGTCCTACGACTCGTTGGTCCGACGACGCAGCAGAACCGTGCCGCCGAGGGCTGCCGCCGCCAGGGCGCCAGCGCCACCAGCCGCAAGGGCAGTGTTCGGTCCGGTCGCACCGCCGGTGCCGCCCTCGACCCAACCTGCGGGAGCCTCGGCCCCGCTGTATCCGAACTCAAGTTCGATCTCTCCGTTGATCGGAACGACGAAGTTGTCCTTGACCACCTGGTCACCGCAGCTCTGCAGGATGAACGTCGCCCTGTTGTGGGAGTTCTCCTCCTCGCCGCTGTAGCCCGAGCTCACCGGCTTGATCGGCTTGATCGGGACGATCTTGCCGTCCACAGAGCCGTTCTCCAGGGCGGCCCGGAGCTGCTTGCTCCAGTCGGCCGCGTCGCCGCCGCCGAAGCCGTCGGTCTCCGCGGGCTCCTCAACGCCGTCCTTGACCTGAGGACCGTGGCCATCCCGCTTCTTGTGGTCCTTCTTGTCCTTCTTGTCGGCGCAGATGAGGACGGCCTTCGTCTCCTTGTGCCCATCGACGGGCTTGGGCTTGGGAACCCCGGCCGCTGAGGCGATTCCGGGCGTTACGAGGAGCACGGCCGCGCTGGTTGCCGCGATGCCGGCGACCTTACCGAGAAGTTTGCTGGCCATAAGTTTTCTGTCTCCTTTCAGCTGATTCTCAGCTCGCTGCCGTAAAAGCTCCCGCGGTCCGAGCGAATGTAAACGAGGTTCCGAACCAGGCCGAAGAGTTTTAATTCGTAGTTCAGCGTCACAGCTGGATTAACGCGTCTTCATGAGGCTCTGAGAATGAAAAACACATGAATTCCGAAATTCCCGCTCTGTACACGAAGCGAGCCTCGGGTGGCTTGACCGAATGACGCTGGACGGCCAGGAAGCGACCAGAACGGTGGAAATGGTGAAGCTCGTCAAGGCGCGTAGGGCACGCGTGGCCGGCTGGGATGCCGGGCGATCTCCGACGCAAGGGAGGCAAAAGAATTGATGTCGACGTGGTGGACGGTCATGCGGTCATGCAATTGCACCATCAAAGTTGGATGCTGTGCGAACGCTCCGGCGTCCTCGCAATCCGCGAATTGCTGAATGTGGTTGCCTGATTGTGTACTGGTGGTCCCAGAAATCTGGTTAGCGCCTCGTACAAGCCGTGAAAAATGGACATCGAGCAAAATGCGGTCCTCGACGTAAAGAAATTCCTCGACGATGTCCGTCGAGAGCCCGACTTGTCGCATTCCCACCATTTGCCGGCTCGCCTTACTGGCTCGCTCAGGCCGGGCAACTGGTTCAGGTCGGTACGTGCGTCCACGAGCGACCGACACGGATCGCCGCCATGTGTCGAGACCAGGAGCACACCGTCGACGGCCACGTGCCCTCCACCGGTGTAGGGGACATGGGAGCCCATAGTGATCAACATTGATCATGGCGCCTTGGTGGCCAGCCCTCCCGCCGCTTCCCTGGCGCACGCGTCGGCATCCATGATCGTGCACAGGCCACGTCCGCGTGGTGACTGTGGGGTGAGGTCGGCGGCATTTTCGGGCATGTGCGAGACTTGAGCGCTGGTGCTGTGAGCGTCTGGAGGACCGCTGCTCGGGCTCGTCTCGGACGCCCTCGCCAGCCGACACCTCTGCCACAGGGGAGGTGTCAGTGGGAACCTCGCTCGTTCCCGCCATGATGACGTGTCCATTGCCGATGGGTGACCTGTGGCACCACGAGGAGACATCATGAGTTCGCTCGACGCGATCGCCGCCGCATCCATGCGTTCGGACCACCCTGACTTCGGTCCAGGCGACACGCTCAGGGTGCATGTGAAGGTGATTGAGGGGAACCGCTCCCGGATCCAGGTCTTCCAAGGGGTGTGCATCAGGCGCAGCGGTGCCGGCGTCAGCGAGACCTTCACGGTACGCAAGATCAGCTTCGGTGTCGGTGTGGAGCGGACGTTCCCCGTCCACACCCCGATCATCGACAAGATCGAAGTCGTTACCCGAGGTGACGTACGTCGCGCGAAGCTCTACTACCTCCGGAAGCGGCGGGGTAAGGCCGCCAAGATCAAGGAGAAGCGGGAGCCCGCGACCAGTCGCTGATCGTCGCCGCTAGCTACTGGCCGCTAGCAGACCGTGGGAGGGCGTGGACGGTGCGGTCCATCGACGAATCCGACCGACGTACGAGCGACGAGACCGAGGCCACCGCTGGTCGGAACGGCAAGCGTCGCCAAGCCAAGGAACGCTCGTTCTGGCGCGAGCTTCCGATCCTGATCCTGCTTGCGCTCGGTCTGGCCCTTCTGATCAAGACGTTCTTGATCCAGGCCTTCTACATCCCGTCGGAGTCGATGGAGCGCACCCTGGTTCCCGGTGACCGGGTGCTCGTCAACAAGCTCGCCTACCGGATCGGCGACATCCAGCGCGGGGACGTCATCGTCTTCAACGGCGCAGGGTCGTGGGAGAGCGAAGTCGTGGTCCCGGAGCCGAGCAACCCGGTGGAGGCCGGGCTTCGCAAGCTGGGAGAGCTCTTCGGATTCGCCACGGCCGGCGAGAAGGACTTCATCAAGCGAGTGATCGGTCTGCCGGGTGATCGCGTGATGTGCTGCGACGCCAAGGACCGCATCGTGATCAACGGCAAGCCGCTCGATGAGTCGAGCTATCTCTATCCCGGGAACAAGCCCTCGGAGATGCGGTTCGACATCAAGGTGCCGCCCGGTCGGGTCTGGGTGATGGGAGATCATCGGTTGGCGTCGTCCGACTCCCGCGAGCACCTGGGAGACCCGGGGGGCGGCACCATCCGCACCGACCATGTGTTGGGACGTGCGTTCGTGATCGTCTGGCCCGTTGACCGGGTCACGCTCCTGAATCGGCCCGCCGCCTATGCCGAGGCGGGGTTGGCGAGTGGTGCGGTGACTGGAGCCGCGCCGGCCGTGGCGGCGGTTGCCGTGGTCGCGCCGCTGGCGGCGTGGCGGTGGCGACGCTCGCGGGGCGTTTCACGACGCGGCTGATCGTCGAACTTTCTGCTGTGCGGCATGCAGCCGCGGTGCCCCCAGGACTTCCGGCCGGGATGGCCACGCAACAATGTGGAAGACGGCGGGATGTCGCTGCGGGCGACGGCGCTCGTGGCTCGAGCTGGCTGCCGTCCTTGCGGACAATCCGGACGATGGGTGCGAAATGGCGTGGGCCTGCCCGTAAGGATGTGCGCTCAACAGGCGCCACTCGGTATGTCGGCGCACGGTCCTACGCTCTCGATCCGATCAACTCAGGAGGTCGATCGATGCCCCTTCCCCGCCGCGTGGTAGTTCGCAAGGACTCCGGCCTGTACGCCTACGAGCGAGCACTCGTACGCGCCGGGATGGCACCCGTGGCCGGCGTCGACGAGGCTGGGCGGGGCGCCTGTGCAGGTCCATTGGTGGCGGCGGCCGTGATCCTTCCCGAGGGCAAGCGTGGCGAGATCCCTGGTCTAGCGGACTCGAAGCTGCTCACCGAGGCTGCCCGCGAGCGCTGCTACGCGGAGATCACTCGACGGGCCTTAGCCTGGTCGGTTGTGGTGGTACCCGCGGCCGAATGTGATCGACTCGGGATGCATCGGGTCAACGTCGAGGCGTTGCGGCGGGCGTTGTTCCGATTGGAGACGCCGCCTGCCTACGTCCTCACCGATGGGTTTCCCGTCGACGGTCTCGGGGCCCCCGGCTTGGCCGTGTGGAAGGGAGATCGGGTGGCCGCCTGCATCGCCGCCGCGTCGATTCTGGCCAAGGTGGCCCGTGATCGCCTGATGCGTGAGCTGCATGAGGTCTATCCGCAGTACGACTTCGCCTCACACAAGGGATACTGCACCTCTGATCACCAAATGGCATTGGAGCGTCACGGACCGTGCCCGGAGCACCGGATGCGCTGGGTGAACGTCATCCGAGCGGCGGCCGCTGCCGGACGGTCACCGGCCGAGGCGGTCGCCAAGGAGATGGGCGAGAATGGCTCGGTGCGACCGGCGTCAGATGGGAGAGACCTTGTGGGTGCGGCCTCAGGGCGCCTGGATCGGGGAGGGGATCGCCCGGAATGAGCGCGGAAGACCTCGAAAAGTACGAAACCGAGATGGAGCTGCAGCTCTACCGGGAGTATCGCGACGTCGTCAACATCTTCAAGTACGTCGTCGAGACCGATCGGCGTTTCTACCTCGCCAACCATGTCGATCTCAAGGTACGCAGCGAGGGCGGGGAGACCTACTTCGAGGTCACGATGTCCGACGCATGGGTGTGGGACATGTACCGTCCCGCCCGTTTCGTCAAGAACGTCAAGGTCGTGACGTTCAAGGACGTCAACGTCGAGGAGCTCGCCAAGAGCGACTTTGAGGTGCCCAAGGACGACACGGGACCGTTCGGGACCCGGTAGAGCTACTGGTCTGATCCGGTGGGAATGGGGGACCGATGACCCAACCGGCCGTCGTCGACCCTGCGGAGCCGCTGGCTCCCGAGCTCATCGTCGCGCTTCGCGCTGTGTCCACGGCGACGCTGACCACCCAGCTCATGGCACGTGGACTCCGCAACACATTCCTGGCTGGGCTGCGACCGCTCAACAGCGGACTGCCCCACATGGTGGGCACTGCCTTCACTCTGCGTTACATTCCGGCCCGCGAGGATCTTGATGTGCTGAGCGTGTTCGAGGATCCGGAGCATCCTCAGCGCAAGGCGATCGAGTCCATAAGACCCGGGCAGGTGCTGGTGATGGACTGCCGGGGTCAGACTCGCGCGGCATCGTTGGGCGGGATCCTGGCTACCAGGCTGCTCCGCCGTGGCGCGGCCGGGGTCGTGACCGACGGAGCCGTCCGGGACTCACCCACCTTCGCGCGGCTGGAGCTCCCGACCTACGCGGCCGGGGTGTCGGCCACCACGAACCTGGCACAGCACCATGCCGTCGACTTCGGGGTACCCATCGGGTGCGCCGAGGTGCCGGTCTATCCGGGCGATGTCATGGTGGGAGATGCCGAAGGCGTCGTGTGCATTCCTCGGGCCATGGCAGCCGAGGTGGCGCGCGACGCCGTGGCACAAGAGCACCTCGAGGAGTTCATCCAGAAGGAGATCGACGCCGGGGCGGCGCTGCCCGGGATCTACCCACCCAGCACCGAGACCCGTGCCCGCTACGCCGCATGGGCCGAGAAGCATCCGCCGCCCGTCGAGCTGTAGCTTTCGATGACCGGGCCGTGGGCGGTCGGTGGTCACCAGCGCCGGTGTCAGCGGCTCTCGGGCTCGGGGGTGCTGCCCTCGCGGGCGAGCACATCGAAGTCGCAGCCGGCTTCCGCCTGCGTGATGTGGTCGAGGTAGATCGCCCCATAGCCGCGCACGTAGGCCGGTGGCGGGGGAGTCCAGGAGGCCCGGCGCTCAGCGAGCTCGGCGTCGGAGAGCGCGACGTCGAGCCGCCGGGCGGGCACGTCGAGCGTGATGAGGTCGCCGTCGCGGATCAGCGCCAACGGCCCGCCGACGTGCGACTCCGGTGAGACGTGCAGGACGCACGCGCCGTAGCTGGTTCCGCTCATCCTGGCATCGGAGATCCGCAGCATGTCGCGCACACCGTGCTTGAGCAGCCGGTCGGGGATCGGCGCCATGCCGTACTCCGGCATGCCCGGCCCGCCCTTCGGGCCGGAGCCTCGCAGCACGAGCACGCTGTCCGGGGTGATCGGCAGGGACTCGTCGTTGATGCGCTCCTGCATGTCGCGGTAGTTCTCGAACACCACGGCCGGCCCGGTGTGCCGGTGCAGCCGCGGGTCGGCAGCGGCATGCTTGATGACCGCGCCACCCGGGGCCAGGTTGCCGCGTAGCACGGCGAGCCCACCTTCAGGCCAAACGGGGTTGTCCAGCGTACGGATCACGTCGGGGTTGTAGACCTCGGCCGACTCGAGCACCTCGCCCACCGTGTGTCCGGTCACGGTGAGCCGGTCGAGGTGGAGGTGGTCACGCAGCTGCGCCAGCAAGGCTCGCAGCCCGCCGGCGTAGTAGAAGTCCTCCATCAGCCAGGCGCCGGTCGGGCGGATGTTGGCGAGCACCGGCACCTCGCGTGACAGCCGGTCGAAGTCGTCGAGCGTGAGATTCACGCGGCTGCGTCGCGCCATCGCGATCAGGTGGATCACGGCGTTGGTCGAGCCGCCGAGGGCGAGCACGGTGGCCACGGCGTCGAGATACGCCCGCTCGTCGAGGATCTGCGACGGGCGCCGGTCGTGCCACACCATCTCCACGATCTGCCGGCCACACGCCGCCGCCATCCGGGAGTGCGCGGAGTCCGCGGCCGGAATCGACGAGGCGCCGGGCAGCGTCATGCCGAGCGCCTCGGCCGCCGACGTCATGGTCGAGGCCGTGCCCATCGTCATGCAGTGACCGGGCGACCGGGCGATGCCGTCCTCGATCTCGGCCCAGTCCTGCTCAGTGATCGTGCCCGCGCGCTTTTCCGCCCAGTACTTCCACACGTCGCTGCCACTGCCGAGCACCTTGCCCCGCCAGGTGCCGCGCAGCATGGGACCGGCGGGCAGGAAGATCGCGGGGAGGTCCATGCTGATCGCACCCATCAGGAGCCCCGGCGTGGTCTTGTCGCATCCGCCGAGCAGCACCACGCCGTCGATGGGGTACGAACGCAGCAGCTCCTCCGTCTCCATCGCCAGCAGGTTGCGGTAGAGCATGGTGCTCGGCTTCTGGAATGGCTCGGACAGTGAGAGCGCCGGCAGCTCGACGGGATAGCCGCCGGCCTGCCAGACACCCCGCTTGACCTCCTCGGCGCGTAGCCGCAGATGCGTATGGCACGGATTGATCTCGCTCCACGTGTTGATCACGCCGATGACCGGCTTGCCGAGGTGCTCCTCGGCCCCGATGCCCATCTGCCGGGTGCGGGAGCGGTGCCCGAACGCCCGCAGCCCAGGGTCGCCGTACCACGCATGGCTGCGGAGCTGTTCGGGACGTTTGCGTGTCGTGGATCGCTCGGGCACGAAGGCTCCTTTCGCATTGCCATCGCCGAACCGCCGACCTGATTCACGGGACATCCCTAGGTCAACAGGTCGGACAGCCGGAGTTCCGGGGCGATGATGTCGGGGTCGGTGCGGATGTCGACCACGCACGGCCGCTCGCTGCGGAGCGCCGCGCGGAGTGTGTCCTCGACGGTGCTCGGATCGTCGAGAAGCAGACCGTGTGCGCCGAGGCCTTCCGCCCATCGGACCAGGTCCAGCGAGCCGATGTCGGTGGCGGCCAGTCGCCTGTGCGCTCGGGCCTGGTGCATGGCGATCGTGCCGTACATCCGGTTCGCGAACGCCAGGACGACGATGCGGGCGTCATGACGTACGGCGGTCTCGATCTCCTGCCCGGTCATGAGGATCCCGCCGTCGCCCACGAAGGCGACCACCGTCCTGTGCGGTTCAGCCAACTTGGCCGCGACCGCAGCCGGCACGGCGTATCCCATGGCACCGTTGCGCGGGCCGAGCTGGCGGTGTGTGGTCGTGAACGGCCAGTAGCGGTGGAGGAATCCGGAGAAGTTGCCGGCGTCGTTGGTGACGATCACGTCGGGCGGTGCAAGGCGATGCAGCGTTCGTACGACGTCGGCCGGGTGCGGCCCGTCCGATGACCGGCGGTGGTGCGCGAAGTGCACGGCGGTCTCGTGGTAGCGGCTCCAGTCCCGGGTCACCGTCGGGGCGGCCCGAAGGGCGGCCAGGACCTCCCGGGGGTCCACGTCGTACCAGCGTACGGATGAGGCCTGCGCGGCCGAGCCTGAGGCGGCGAGCCCACGGCCGACGACGACCAGGTGCTGATGCGGAAGCGGGTAGCGGAAGTCCTGCGAGGTGATGGCGTCCAGTCGGGTGCCGAGGACCAGCAGGAGGTCCGCGTCGTCAAGCGCCTGCCGGATCGCCGGGGTGGTGCCCAGCCCGAGGTGGCCGAGGAAGTGCGGATGGTCCACGGCGAAGCTGTCCTGGCACCGGAACGCCACATAGACCCCGAACCCCAGCTGCTCCGCCGCCAGGCGCAGCTCCTTGCGGCCCACCTGGTTTCCTGGACCGGCGATGGCGACCGGCTGCCTGGCGGTGGTGATGAGCTCGGCTAGCTCGCCGGCGATTCGAGGCAGGTCAGCATCCGGCGGAGGACTCTCGGGCAGAGCCGGCCGGCTGCCGTCGTACGGCATGGACCAGAAGTCGGTCGGAACGCTGAGGGCGACGGGGCCGACGGTCGGAGCCCACATCCGACCAAGTGCCTCCGCCGCGAGCCGTGGGACGTCGCGCGCGTGGTCCGGCTCGCACGACCAGACCGTGATCGGTCGGTAGAACGCCTCCAGGTCGACCTCCTGGAAGCCGCCGGTGCCGCGCACGTCCTTGTCGACCTGTCCCAGGATCGCGAGCATCGGGGTCTGGTCCTGGTGTGCCGTGTGGACACCGATCGCGAGGTTGGCGGCGCCGGGTCCCCGGCTTGCGAGCGCGAGCGCTGGTCGTCCGGTGAGCTTGGCTTCCGCTTCAGCCATGAACGCAGCACCCGACTCGTGCCGGGTGGAGATCAGTCGGATCCGGGGTTCGGCGGCGAGCTCGTCGAGCAGCGGGAGGAACGACTCGCCGGGAACGGTGTAAGCCGTACGGATGCCGGCGTCGGCGAGCAGACGTACCGTGGCGCTCGCGACGGTCTGCGGCATGTCGGCCTCCCGGGTCCTTCGTACCCGATGCGGCCTCCGGGAGGGACGGACGTTGTCCACAGTCGGCAAGCTCGGCTTGCTTTTCCACAGATTCGAAACCTTCCCGCACTGACCGTGGCCGCGGAATCAGGCTTGAAGCCATCGGTCCCGGCTCGACCGGAGCACCGAGCCGTCGTACGTGTCCCTGGCACAGCGCCTGAGAAGACGAGCCGCGTGACGGGAGGTGGTGTCCGTGCACGAGAGAGGACTGGTCGGCCGTGAGGGGGAGCGGCTTGCTGTCCGGCATCTGGAGGATGCGGGGTTCTGCATCCTCGAGCAGAACTGGCGGTGCGAGCTCGGCGAGATCGACATCGTGGCTCGTGATGGCGATGTCCTCGTGGTCTGTGAAGTCAAGACCCGCAACAGCTTCAGCCACGGCACACCACTCGAGCAGGTGACCCGGGCGAAGGCTGGACGACTGCGCCGCCTCGCGGCGCGCTGGCTCGCCGACCATCCCGGCGAGTCAGCGCGTGACGTACGTGTCGACGTGGTCGGGGTACTGCTGCTCAGCCGGGATCACGCGGCGGTCGAGCACGTGCGGGGGATCGACTGAGATGACGCTCGCTCGCACCCGCTCGGTCGCGCTCACCGGAGTCGACGGCCACGTCGTCGAAGTCGAGGCGCACATCGCCAGTGGCCTTCCCGCGTTCTTCCTCGTCGGCCTTCCCGACACTGCGTTGGCAGAGGCCCGGTCACGGGTCCGGGCTGCCGTCGACAACTCCGGGCAGAGCTGGCCGCAGCGGAAGGTCACGGTGGCCCTCTCCCCAGCCACCCTGCCGAAGGCGGGTTCCCACTTCGACGTCGCCATCGCCGTCGCGATCCTGGCCGCTGCGCAGGCCCTGCCGGAGGCGGCAGCAGAGTCGTTCGTCTTCCTGGGAGAGCTCGGGCTCGATGGTCGGGTCAAGCCGGTGCGCGGCACCCTGCCGTCGGTGCTCGCGGCGTCGCTTGCCGGATGGCGGCGGTTCGTCGTTCCCGAGCACAACGTGGCCGAGGCGCTGCTCGTCGAGGACGTCGAGGTCTTCGGCGTCCGGTCGTTACGTCAGGTGGTCGCGCTGTTGCGTGACGAGGAGATTCCGGACGAGCCGTCATGTGCCGCGCCGGCCGCCGGCTCGGGTACCGACGAGGGCTCCAGTCTCGGTAGCGCGGCGCGGCTCGCCGGGTTGGACCTCGCCGACGTGCTCGGCCAGGCCAGTGCCAGACGGGCGGTCGAGATCGCCGCGGCAGGCGGGCACCACCTGTTCCTGTCGGGACCGCCTGGTGCGGGCAAGACGATGCTGGCCGAGAGGTTGCCCGGACTGCTTCCCGACCTCACGCCGAGTGCCGCGCTCGAGGTGACCGCCATCCACTCGATCGCCGGTCTCCTGCCCGCCGACGCGCCGCTTATCGTGCGGCCGCCGTTCTGCGATCCGCACCATTCGGCGTCGTTACCGGCCATCATCGGAGGCGGTCCTCGGATGGCGCGGCCCGGTGCGGTCTCGCTGGCTCACCACGGGGTCCTCTTTCTCGATGAGGTTCCCGAGTTCAAGCCGAGCGTCTTGGAGGCGCTGCGCCAGCCCCTCGAGCACGGCGAGGTCGTGATCGCCAGGTCGGCGGGCACGGCGCGGCTGCCAGCGCAGTTCCAGCTGGTCATGGCGGCGAACCCGTGCCCGTGCGGCCTGTCGTACGGCAAAGGCATCCACTGCACGTGCAGTCCACCGGTGCGCATGCGCTACCAGCAGCGCCTCTCCGGTCCGATCCGCGATCGCATCGACCTGATGCAGCTCGTCGAGCCGGTCTCGCGTGCCGAGCTGCGCGCCGACCGACACCTCGTCGAGTCCACGGCGGTTGTGGCGGAGCGGGTCCGCCTTGCCCGGGAGCGGCAGGCCGCTCGACTCGCCGGCACGCCGTGGTCGCTGAACGCGCATGTGCCGGGTCATGAGCTTCGCCGGCGCTGGCCACCGGACCCGGAGGCGGTTCCCATCCTGGAGCGGCAGCTCGCGATCGGACAGCTGAGCGCCCGGGGTGCCGACCGGGTCCTGAGGGTTGCCTGGACCATCGCCGACCTCGCTGGGCGCTCCCGGCCGAGCCGGCACGACATCTTCGCCGCCCTCACCATGCGCCTCGGCCAGGACCCGATCGAGACGCAGCGGAGGGTTTCATGAGCAATACGCCGGTGAGCGATGCCGAGCGTGCGGCCCGCGCCAGCCTGACCAGGCTCGGGGAGCCGGGCGATCTCTATCTCGCCAGGTTCGTCGCCGAGCACGGTGCGGAAGCTGCGCTGGCCGCGATCGAGGACGGCAGCTATCCGGGGAAGAACCTTGCCGACTACCGGACGCGGTTGGGTGTGATCGACGCGGCCCGAGACCTCGAGAACGCAGCCCGGGTCGGCGCCCGGTTGATCTGCCCCGGTGATCCCGAGTGGCCGGAGAGCCTCTCGGTCTTGGAAACGGCCGAGCCCGTCGACCGTCGCGGCGGGGTCCCGCTCGCCTTGTGGGTGCGCGGACAAGCCGACCTCGCCGTCGTCACGCAGCGATCGTGTGCGGTCGTCGGGGCACGAGCGGCCAGCGAGTACGGCAGGTACGTGGCAGGAAACCTCGCGGCTGGGCTCGCCGACCATGACGTCACGGTGGTGTCCGGGGCGGCATTCGGGATCGACGCCGCAGCGCACCGTGGTGCTTTGGCGGTCAGTGGGTGCACCGTCGCGGTCCTCGCATCCGGAGTCGACGTCGCCTATCCGCGGGCACATGCCCAGCTACTCGACTGGATCGCCGACGAAGGGTTGATCGTGAGCGAGGTGCCGCCAGGGTCGACACCTCGCCGGCCTCGTTTCCTGGTCCGGAATCGCTTGATCGCTGCGCTCACGCTCGGCTGTGTGGTGGTCGAGGCCGGGTTGCGCAGTGGAGCGCTCAACACGGCGTCGTGGGCGCTGCGATGTGATCGGCAGATCATGGGTGTTCCCGGGCCCGTGACGTCGGCCACCTCGGCGGGTGTCCATCAACTGATCCGCGAGTACTTCGCGACGTTGGTCACCGACGCCGACGAGGTTGTCGAGCAGATCGGCCGCATCGGTCAGGATCTCGCCCCGCCCAAGACAGGTGAACTCCGCTCGCGGGACGAGCTCGACGGACGAGCCCGGCAAGTGCTCGAAACCGTTCCCGTGCTGCGTGCCGCCGGTGTGGCCAGCGTCGCCACCGCGGCGGGAATCCCGGCAGATGAAACCCAGGCGATCCTCGGCGAGCTGCTGCTCCTCGGCTACGTCGAGCAGCAGGGCAATGGCTGGAGACTGTCGGAGCGGGAACGCGCGTCACGCCGGCACGCGTCGACCATCGAGCACTCGACCTCGGGGGAGCACCGTGGACCCGACACGAGTTTGCGGTTCGACGTGTGAGAGGGGCCGACCGCGTACGGTCGTGGCATGAGCTTCGAACGCGCCCGAGACCACGGCGGCCCCGACGAGCTCACCCTGCTGGCCGAGTTCGAGCGCCACCTCGTCGCGGAGCGCGGAATGTCGATGCATACGGTCCGCGCGTACCTCGGTGATGTGCGGAGCCTGCTCGAATACCTGAACGAGTCCCGGGTCACCGCAGAGCCAGGCCAAGCGGAATCACCCATCGAGCGATTGACCGTTCAGGACCTCCGCGGCTGGCTCGCAAGCCTGCAAGCCGAAGGGGTGGCGCGCACGACGCTCGCCCGTCGCGCAGCTGGGATCCGGACCTTCACAGCGTGGGCACATCGGCGCGGACTCCTGCCGGTGGATCCGGGAGCCACGCTCGCCACCCCCAAGCCGCATCGCAAACTTCCTGCTGTCCTGCGCCAACACGAGGTGGCGCGCTTGCTCGAGGTGGCCGCGATGGCGAGCGACGACGGCAGCGCGGTCGGCTGTCGCGACCGGGCAATTCTCGAGCTGCTCTATGCGACAGGTATCCGCGTGGGCGAGCTGGTGGCACTGGACGTCGACGACGTCGACCACAGCAGGCGGGTGGTTCGAGTACTCGGCAAGGGAGGCAAGGAGCGGTCGGTGCCGTACGGCGTGCCGGCCGCGAACGCCCTCGCCGACTACCTGGCCAGGGGGAGGCCGGCATTGGTGCGAGCGGGCAGTGGTCCGGCGCTCTTCCTTGGCGTTCGTGGCGGCCGGCTTGACCAACGCGCGGTCCGCCGTCTGGTGCATGCACGCCTGGCCGATGTCCCGGACGCGCCGGACGTGGGGCCCCACGGGTTACGCCACACGGCCGCCACGCATCTGCTCGAAGGTGGAGCGGACCTTCGCAGCGTCCAGGAACTCCTGGGCCATGCGACGCTCGCGACCACCCAGATCTACACCCACGTTTCCACCGAACGACTGCGACGCGTCTACGCGCAGGCCCATCCCCGGGCGTGATTTGCAGACGGGTGGTACCGGCACGTACCCGTCGCCGCACCCTTCAGCGCGGCTGGCGCGCTGAAGGAGCAGTCGTACGCGTCGTGTCGGCGCGTACCGCGCACCGCTCAGCGCCGCTGGCGCGCCCCGATTGGGGAGGGCGCCGACCTGGGAACTATGGCGCGCGGGGACGCCCTCGGCTGCGACCGCCCAACCACAGGACCAGACCGACGGCGGCGGCGCCGCCTATCGCGCCGACTGCGGGGGCGGCGACGCCGTCCAGGAGATGATCGCGGCGTCGGTCGCTCGGCGTCGACTGCCGGGGGATCGGCGTCGGTTGCCCCTGTCCACGCGTCAGTCTGGCGTCGCCCTCCTGTCGGTGCGATGGCGTCGCGACGTGCGGGCGAACGTAAACCCAAGGACGGGGATCTCGGCCGGGAACTCCCGAACCGCCCAACGGCAGCAAGCGCGGGTGGACCGGTCGTACAAGCTGCAGCGGGTCGAGGTAGTCGTCACCGCGCAGGAGGCCCCAATGCAGGCAGGTGCGGGGCGCGCAGTGGCTTTGGGTGCTTGCCAACGTGCCGATCGACGCACCTGCGGAGACTCGGGCACCCACCGTGACGGTTGGCGTCACCGGTTCGTACGTCGTGCGCAGCTCACCGTGCGAGATCGTGACGACGCCCCGTCCGGCGAGGACACCGGCATACGTCACGGTTCCCGCGCCGGCCGCACGCACCTGCTGGGCCTTGCGTCCCAGCAGGTCGACCCCTCGGTGCCCACTGCCCCACGGCATCTCGGGTGCGTCGAAGGATCGCACGACGTGGGCTTGTGGAGCCAGAGGCCAGACCCACGACCGACCAGGCGCGGCGGCGCCGGGCGTCTGGGTCGGACCCGGCATCGGCTCCCCCGGAGTGCCGAGAATGCCTCGATTCAGGAAGACCCGCCGGGACGCGGCGTAGGCGGCGTCGTCCTGGTGGATCACCAGCCCGAGCACCACCATCAGAGTCGAGATGATCGCGCTCACGACGCCCTTCATGAACCGATTGCTGGCCAGGCGACCGGCTCGGTGCCACGCAGCCACACCGAAAGATCGCAGGCCTCGCGTCTCTGCTGTCGTCGATGCGATCGTCATGTGTCGATCGTGGGACGCTGACACGCCTGAGGGCCCGGGATACGGCACATTTGTGGACGAATCCGCCGAGCTGCTGATCTGTGGACAGGCGTCTGACGCGCATCCAGTAGACTGCACCGGGCGCGCCGGGAAACCGCGCCAAACGTAAACCCGACAATTCGCACGTTCGCTTTCCGCTGCTTGGTTCGGCTGGCCCGCAACAGTGTTGGTCGGACGACGTGGGAGCGGGCCCACTTCTCGGTCCCCGGGACGTGGCGTGAGCCGCCTTGGCTTGGACGCGACGCCGCGGGGCATGGTGGGCGCGGACGTCAGGGGCCACGACCGATGGGGTTGTGGCCGAGGAACCGAGACAGCGTCCGTCACGGACGCGAAAGGGAGGCACGCGCCACATGGCAGTCGTGACGATGAGGCAGCTCCTCGAGAGCGGCGTCCACTTCGGGCACCAGACCCGCCGCTGGAACCCGAAGATGAAGCGCTACATCTTTGCCGAGCGCAACGGCATCTACATCATCGATCTTCAGCAGTCGCTGTCCTACATCGATCGGGCGTACCAGTTCGTGAAGGACACCGTCGCACGCGGCGGGACGGTGCTTTTCGTCGGTACGAAAAAGCAGGCCCAGGAGGCGATCGCCGAGCAGGCGATGCGGGTGGGGATGCCCTACGTCAACCAGCGTTGGTCGGGTGGTCTCCTCACCAACTTCCAGACCACGAACAAGGGAACCCAGAAGCTTCGGGAGCTCGACGAGATCGACTTCGATGATGTCGCGGGCTCCGGCCTCACCAAGAAGGAGCTGCTGCAGCTTCGCCGCAAGCGCGAGAAGCTCGACCGCACGCGCGGTGGGGTGCGCCGGATGAACCGGCTGCCCGACGCGGTCTGGATCGTCGACACGAAGAAGGAGCACATCGCGGTCGGCGAGGCGAAGAAGCTCGGTATCCCGGTCATCGCGATTCTCGACACCAACTGCGACCCGGACGAGGTCGACTATCCGATTCCTGGAAACGACGACGCGATTCGCTCGGTCGCTCTGCTCACCAGGATCATCGCCGACGCGGTTGCTGACGGCCTGATGGCCCGCGCAGGCGCAGGCGAGGAAGCGGCGGGCGCGGAACTCGGCGCCGAGGAGCCCTTGCCCGAGTGGGAGCGCGAGCTGCTCGCAGGTGCCCAGCCCGAAGCGGGCACCCCGGCAGCGGATTCGACGTCGGAGCAGAAAGACGCGACGGCATCCCAGTCCGAGGGCGCCGATGCGACCGCCTCGGGTGCCACCGACGCTGCGGCGGGTCAGGAAGCCGCGACGGAGCAGTCGGATCAGAGTGCAGATGCGGGAGCGAGCACCGCGCCCGAGCAGGCGTGACGGCGACCCGCTCGTAGGACCCCTCGCGACGCAGCCGGTACGCGTGGTGGTTCTCCACAAGCGACATACGTGGTCAGGAGAAAGAAGCAGATGAGTACGTTTACCGCGGCCGACGTCAAGCGGCTCCGTGACGCGACCGGAGCCGGGATGATGGATTGCAAGAAGGCCTTGCAGGAGGCCGAAGGGGACTTCGACAAGGCGGTCGAGCTGCTTCGCGTGAAGGGCGCTGCCAAGGCCGCGAAGCGTGGCGCTGAGCGTACGGCGGGCAACGGCATCGTTGTCGCCAAGGACGGCGCGCTGTTGGAGCTGAACTGCGAGACCGACTTCGTCGCGAAGAACGAGCAGTTCCAGGCTCTGGGGGCGGAGCTCGTCGCGCTGGCAAGCCAGGTCAAGGCGAGCGGCTCCGACGAGCTGCTGGCGGCGAAGCTGCCAGACGGGCGGACCGCTGCGGAGGCGGTCGAGGCGCTGGCGGCTGTGATCGGCGAGAAGCTCGCGGTCGGGCGAGTTGCGTACTTCGACGGTCAAACCACCGTCTACCTGCATCGGCGGGCCACTGATCTGCCACCTCAGGTCGGTGTGCTGGTGGCCTACGAAGGATCGGACGAAGGCGCGGCGAAGGCGGCCGCGATGCAGATCGCTGCTCTGCGGCCGGAGTACGTGACCCGGGACCAGGTACCGGAGGAAGTCGTCGAGCGGGAACGCCGCATCGCCGAGGAGACCGCCCGCAACGAGGGCAAGCCGGACCGCGCCATTCCGCGGATCGTCGAGGGCCGGGTCAACGCGTACTTCAAGGACGTCGTGCTGGTGGAGCAGCCGTCGGTACACGACCAGCAGAAGACCGTGGGCCAGCTCCTGGACGAGGCCGGCGTGACCGTGACCCGTTTCGCGCGGTTCGAGGTGGGCCAGTAGCCCGAAGCCGCCAGACTAGGGCACGATGCCAAGTGCGAGCCTTGTGCCCGGCTCATCCGGATCGGGTCGCATGTGTCTCGCAAGCTAGGCAGCGGGTGCCCTACGTGTGGACCGGGGAGCTCGATCGGCGGACGGATCCCGGTGCGCCCGACCCGCGCGACGACGTACCGTCGATGAAAGGAGGCGGACCGTGAAGGCGGCAGTCCTCGGGGAGGGGCCATGACAACCGAGACAATTCCGGCCTCTCTCGGGTCAGGGCGGCCGCCCGAGGCGCCCTACCGGCGGGTCCTGCTCAAGCTGTCCGGTGAGGTCTTCGGCGGCGGAAGGCTCGGCGTCGACCCCAACGTCGTCGCGAGCATCGCGGCGCAGATCGCCGAAGTGGTACGTGACGGCGTACAGGTCGCGGTCGTGGTCGGCGGCGGCAACTACTTCCGTGGCGCTGAGCTGCAACAGGGCGGGATGGACCGTGCCCGTGCCGACTACATGGGCATGCTCGGCACCGTCATGAACTGCCTCGCGTTGCAGGACTTCCTGGAGAAGCAGGGCGTCGACACACGGGTCCAGACCGCGATCACGATGGGTCAGATCGCCGAGCCCTACATTCCACGGCGGGCGATCCGCCATATGGAGAAGGGCCGGGTCGTCATCTTCGGCGCCGGCTCGGGTATGCCGTACTTCTCCACCGACACCGTGGCTGCCCAGCGTGCCCTCGAGACCGGCGCCGAGGTGCTGCTCAAGGCAACCTCAGTCGATGGCATCTACGACGCCGACCCCAAGAAGGTGCCGGAGGCGCACAAGTTCGAGCGAATCAGCTTCGCCGAGTGCCTGCGCCGGCGGCTTCGAGTGGCCGACGCGACGGCGTTCAGCTTGTGTATGGAGCACAAGTTGCCGATCATCGTCTTCAACCTCCTCGAGGACGGCAACATCGCCCGGGTTGTCCGAGGTGAGAGGATCGGAACGCTTGTCTCGGCCGACGCGTAACGACAATCAAGGGAGATCGCGACCGTGACCATCGAGCAGACACTCCGCGACGCGGAACAGAAGATGGGCAAGGCCGTCGACTTTGCCAAGGAGGAGTTCGCCACGATCCGCACCGGCCGCGCCCATCCGGCGATGTTCGCGAAGATCGAGGCGGACTACTACGGCTCGCCGACGCCCATCCAACAGCTCGCGTCATTCCACATCCCCGAAGCGCGGCTCGTCGTGATCACGCCGTACGACAAGAACGCGCTTGCTGGAATCGAGAAGGCGATTCGAGATTCCGATCTCGGCGTCAACCCGACCAACGACGGCACGGTGATCCGGGTCACGCTGCCCGAGCTCACCGCTGATCGCCGCAAGGAGTACGCCAAGCTCGCGCGGCACAAGGCCGAGGAAGCCCGCGTGGCCGTGCGGAACATCCGACGCCACGCGAAGGAGACCCTCGACCGGATGGCGCGCGATGGCGAGGTCGGCGAGGACGAGGTGAGCCGAGCCGAGAAGCAGCTCGATGCGTCGACGAGGAAGTACGTCGCCCAGGTCGACGAGCTGCTGAGGCACAAGGAAGCGGAGATCCTCGAGGTCTGATGCGCACGTGGCCTTTGCGTACGACGTCTGCGTGCCGCAGCCCGCGCCGCATGACTTCTCGGTTTCCGTGTCGTGGTATCTGACCGCCGGTGCGTGACAAGCTGCCCCTGAATCCTGCGGGCTCCGAGCCAGACGAGCCGGCCGAGCACCCTCGCGAGGAGTCCGTGACAGGTGGACCTGAGGCGGACGACGGTCGGTCACCGCAGCGTCCACGATCTGGACGGAACCTCGCTGCGGCCATCAGCGTGGGTGTTCTGCTCGGTGTCCTGCTCGTCGGGTCACTGTTCATCGTCAAGGCGGCGTTCGTCGGGTTCGTCGTCCTGGCCGTCGGGATCGCCGTCGTCGAACTCTCGCTCGCCCTGCGCCCGGCCGGAGTCCGGCTGCCGGTCGTGGCTCTGCTCGCCGGTGTGGTGGCGATGCTCGTCGGGGCGTACGTGTGGCAGACGGCCGCACTGCTCGGCGCGCTCGGGTTGACCGCGTTGGCGGTGTGCTTCGGCAGGCTCCTCGGTGGCCGCGAGGGGTACGTCCGCGATGTGACGGCCGGCGTGTTCGTCGCGCTCTACGTCCCTTTCCTCGCGGGATTTGCCCTGCTGTTGTTGCGTCCTGACGACGGGCCGTTCCGCGTCCTGCTGTTCGTCGCAGTGGCGGTGGCGAGTGACGTCGGCGGCTATGTGGCAGGCGTGCTGTTCGGCCGGCACAAGCTCGCGCCGACCATCAGTCCGGGGAAGACCTGGGAGGGTCTCGCCGGATCAGCCTTGCTCTGCCTGGCGGTCGGCGTGGCAGGCGTCATGATCCTCTTGGACGGCACCTGGTGGACCGGGCTGGTGCTCGGCGTGGTCGCGACCGCGACGGCGACGCTAGGCGATCTGGTGGAGTCGATGCTCAAGCGCGACGTCGGGATCAAGGACATGGGAACGCTGTTGCCGGGCCATGGGGGAGTGATGGACCGGTTGGACTCCTTGCTCCCGACGGCTCTGGTGAGCTGGCTGGTACTCACCCTCCTCGTCCCGCCCGGCTGACGTCCCCACCCGCCCCGTTATCTCCGCAAACTGATCACGTTGCGTGGGCTGTCGCTTCCTAGCCAAGGCATGTACGCCATGGGAAGGTACGAATCGACTCGGCTGGGCGCGGAACCTTTGGCGCAGAGCCGTGCCGCTGGCGTAGTCGGCATGTGGTGCGATCAGTGCTGCGCGAGGAGTGAGCAGTGCTAGGGGAGCGGTGCTGACCTCAACTAGTGAGCCAGCAGGATCGCCACGGCAGGCGCCATGTGCCCGAAGCGCACGGACCTTCACCCACCGACCTACCAGTCAGCCGTCCCGTGAGCTGCCCGACACGAGCGCGGCCCGAACTGTCCCAGTCGACTCACACCTTCCCGTCGCATTCATGCCTCGGGAAGGTGGCAGCCGCCTACGTAACGTGATCATTTTGCGGGAGGGCGACGACGGGGACGAAGCCAGTGCCAGGTCGATAGTGCGGTGACTGGTGCCGGAAGTAGGTGTTGTACACCTCGCAGTACTGGCCGCCGCGTCGCATCAAGGTTGCGTGGTCGCCTTCCTCGACGATCTTCCCGTGCGAGAGGACGACGATCCGGTCCGCGTGCTGGATGGTCGAGAGCCGGTGCGCGATCACGATCGACGTCCGGCCCCGCAGCACGACGTCGAGACCTTCCTGGATCTGAGCCTCGGTCAACGGGTCGACGCTCGCCGTCGCCTCGTCGAGGATGACGATCGCCGGGTCCTGGATCAGCAGCCGGGCGAGTGCGACCAGCTGCCGCTGGCCCATCGACAGCGATTGGCCGTGCTCGCCGACCTTTGTGTCAAGGCCCTGCGGAAGTGCGGCGAGCCAGTCACCGTTGCCGACATTCTCCGCCGCACGCAGGACTTCCTCATCCGTCGCATCCGGGCGTGGATAGCGGATGTTGTCGGCGACCGTGCCGGAGAACAGGAAAGGCACCTGCGGAACGACACCGAGCTGGCGACGGTACTCCTGAAGATCGAGCCGGCGGATGTCGTGCCCGTCGATGTAGATGTGTCCACCTTGGAATTCGTAGAACCGCGTGATGAGCTTGCCCAGCGTGGACTTTCCGGCACCGGTGTGTCCGACGAGGGCCACCATCTCGCCGGCCTCGATCGTCATGTTGAACCGTTGCAGCACGGGCTGCGTCGGGTGGTATCCGAAGGTCACGTCACGAAACTCGATCCGCCCGGTCAGCCGGCCGACCGGGCGTGGGTCGATCTGAAGCACCCGCGGTGTGGCATCGATCAGCGCGAACACCCGCTCCGCCGCCGACAGCCCTTGCTGGAACTGGGACCAGAAGGACGCGATGCTGGTCAAGGGAAACCAGAAGAGGGCGACGGCCTGCAGGAAGAGATACCAGTCGCCAGGGGAGACGCTTCCGGCGACGACGGCCTTTCCACCGACCCACACCAGCAACACCGTGCCGAGACCCGCGACCAGGAAGAGCAAGGGAAAGATCGCGCCGAACACCATGCCCTGGCGTACGGTGACGTGGTAGTTCTGCTCGTTGATCGGCCGGAACTCGTCGTAGATCGTCTTTTCCTGCCGGAAGTTCTTGGCGACGGCGATGCCACCCATCGTCTCCTGGACGTTGGCGTTCACCCGGGCGAGTGAACGCTGCGCCCGGCGCGTGGTCTCGCGTGCCACTCGTCGAAACGCGAGGGCCAACGCCACGACGATCGGCGTGATGGCCAACGTCAACAGTGCGAGGACGACGTCGCGGGCGAAGAGCAGGGCCGTGATGATCCCCACCAGCAGAACCTGGCTGAGGAGGTTCATGGTGAGCGTGACCGTGTTGGCGAAGTCGTCGGTGTCGGAGGTGACCCGGCTGACGATCTTGCCCGAGGGGTTCTCGTCGTAGAAGGACAGGTCGCGCTTCAAGACTGCGGCGAACGCATCCCGCCGGATCGACAGGACGACATCGCCCACGACTCGCGCGCTGAGCGCCTGCCGAACGAAGTTGGTCACCCAGCCCAACACACCCGATGCCAGGATCAGCAACACCAGCACGACGAGGAACGTGACCGAACGGTCGTGGATCAGTCGGTCGATCCCCCAGCTGACGACGACGGGCATGATGGACTGCAGGCCTGACGTCGCCACGATCATCACCGCGACCACGACCATCGCTGCGGTCTTCGGCCTGAAGTAACGCAGGATGCGACGGACGAGGTCACGGTCGGAGTACTTCCGGTCGTAATCTTCGGCGTCGAGACCGTCCAGGATGAAACCCATCAGCCCTCCCCGCCATTGGGCCCTGCAAAGCGAGCGGTTGGTGCCTCAACCGGAGCCTGTCCGTGCTCTGGGTGCATGACCTCGTCGTAGTGAGCGAAGATCCTTCGATAGAGCGCGCATCGCTCGAGCAACTCGTCGTGGCTGCCTTGGTCGACCAGCTCGCCGCGCTGGATGAGCAGCACGCGGTCGGCCCACCTGATCTGCGAGAGCCGATGGGTGATGAGCAATGTCGTACGCCCTTGCAGGATCTTGCGGATCGCACGCTGGATCTCGTCTTCGGTGGCGCTGTCGATCGCGCTGGTCGAGTCGTCCAGGATCAAGATGGCCGGATCCGTCAGCAGGGCTCGTGCGATGGCCAGTCGTTGCCGCTGACCGCCGGACAGCGTGACCCCACGTTCCCCGATGACGGTGTCGTAGCCTTCGTCCAGCTCGGTGATGAAGTCGTGGGCTTGCGCGTCCTTGGCCGCGCGTATGACGTCCTCACGCGAGGCGCGCTGCCCCAGGCTGAAGGCGATGTTCTCGGCGACAGACCGCGAGAACAACACGATGTCCTGCTCGATCGTGGAGATCTGCGACCGCAGCGAGTCCAGTGTCCAGTCGCGGACGTCGACACCGTCGATCAGCACGCGCCCCTTGTCGGGGTCGTAGATCCGGTTCACCAGCTTGGTCAGCGTGGTCTTGCCAGCCCCGGTCTCGCCCACGATGGCGACCGTCTCGCCAGGCTCGGCCCGAAACGACAGGTTGCGCAGCACGGGCTCGTCGCCATAGCCGAACGTCACGTCCTCGAACACGATCTCGCCCCGCATGCGGGCCTCGTACCCGTGTGGTTTCTGCGCGAGCTCGGCCTCGTCCTCGATCAACGAGATGATCCGCCGAGCGCTCACGATGCCCAGCTGCACAAGGGAGAACGAGAAGATCGAGATCTGGGTCGGGAAGCCGAGCAACCCCATCAGACCGAGGTACGCCACCAGGTCACCGATCGTGAGGTCGCCGGCACGGTGGAGTAGCAGGCCGTGCAGCAGCGCGCCAGCCGTTGCGATCGCGAGGAGAAGCGTCGGGAGATAGCGCGCCTGAACCATTCCCTGCTCGACGAAGTAGTCCCGGTAGGCCTTGGCGTTGACCTCGAATCGACGTTGCTCCTGGGCCTCCTGGGCGGCGACCTTCACCACCTCGATGCCCCGCACGGCCTCGTTCAGACCGGCGTTCAACGTGCCGAACTGCTCCCGCATCCGGGTGGAGACCGGATTGAGTCGTCGCGTGTAGTGCCGGAGCGCAAGTGCGAAGGCGACGGCGTAGATGCCGGGTGCCAGGAGCAGTCGTGGATCGATCAACGCGATGAACACCAGTGGCACGACGCCTTGCAGCATGGAGTCGACGATGAGATCGAGCCCCGGCGAGATCATCATGCTCAGCTGGCGGACGTCATTGGCTGCCCGGGCCATCAAGTCGCCGACACGCTGTCGGTTGTGGAAGGTCTGGCTCTTGCCAAGCAGGCTGGTGTAGAGCTCATCGCGGGTGTCGCGCTCGAGCCGTTTCGCCAGGACCTCCGAACACAGCCGGGCAAGCAGGTCGAACGCACCGCGCAGCAGGACGATGACAACCAGTGCGACGCTGATGAGTGCCAGGCGGGAGCTGGTGGTGTCGTCACGAGCAAGCACTGCGTCGAACGCGGCACCGGTGAGCCCGGGAATGGCGGAGTTGAACACCACCATGATCAGGGATCCGCCGACAAACCCCGCGATGTAACGGCCGTACGGTCGTAGATGTGAGACGATCCAACGCACCGGGCCACGCCGGTCAGTTCGCTTCTGACGCTCGACAGTGAACTCTGACGCTAGTGGCTGGATCGGTTGTGAAGGGCGATCGCCGCCTGATCGTGGTGGCGTGGCCTTCGAATCACCCGTTGCATCGGCGTTGATGGTCACGTCGCGCGGCCTCCGGCATGACTCACGGTCACCCAGCTGGTGGGTTAGGAACGGGGACGGTCCGAATTCGTGGACCAGCTGTCGCACGTCACGCGTCCGGAACCTGAGTATCCCGGATGGACTCAGCCGGTGCCAACGCAGTAGTCGTGGACCTCACCAGTTGTAGCACGGCAATCCTCAATATCGCCACTCGATATCGAGCACCATGCAGCGTCCCGATTGGACAAATCTCGTTGTCGGAGGTCTCTGGTAACATCTTTCTGCGGCGTTTGCAATTCTTTTTCTGGACCGTACGCCGTCATTGACGTGGCGGATTCAAACGGCGGAATATGCCCACCCCAGCCAGCGGCGAACGGAAATTTCGATGACCGGTCCGTCGGGTGGTTCAGAAACGTACTGTCGGTATTTCGCGGCGAGCTGCCTCACCGGTCCGGCGCACTCGTCTGGATCCTCGATGACCCGTGCCACACCGTCGGCGCGCACCCACCACAGGCTCGTCCAGTCGGAGTCGTCGTAGTGGTGAGCGAGCAGGCTCACCCGCGGATTCGCCTGGATCAGACGCAGGCGGTGCAGATCACGCGTGGTCTTGGGTTTTCGGTCGACGGCCGTGACGACGGTCGAGCCGACGACCGCGAACGTCACGACCACGACGAACGGGCGGGCCTCGAGATCAGCCATCGCCAGGCTGGCGACCCGGCTCGCCGAGAAACGCTCGCGTGCTTGTCGTTCGTCGAGCTGCATGACGCAGCATTCCCGTCTTAGTCGGTACGAATTCGTTCGCACGAAAGATGGTGCATGTCACCGGTGGGTCAAGCGTACGTCCGGACCACCCGACGACCGTGCGATATCCGCTGCGTGCGACACTGGCCACGCCATGCCCGTCACGCATCCGGATCTCACGCTCACCCCGCCTCGGCGGGCCAAGCCACCCCGCCATCTGGCCGATCTTGCGTCCGACGAACGCCGTGACGCGGTCGTCGCACTCGGTGAGCCGGCCTACCGCGCCCGGCAGCTCGCCGTGCACTACTTCGGTCGGCACACCGACGACCCCAGCCAGATGACCGACCTGCCGGTCAGCAGTCGGGAGCGCCTGGCCGCTGAGCTCCTACCCAGGCTTCTCACCGCGGTACGCACGCTCTCCTGCGACGGCGGGACCACCGTCAAGACCGTGTGGCGGCTCTTCGACGGCGCGTTGATCGAGAGTGTCCTGATGCGATACCCCGCCTCGCCGGCAGGCCGAGCACGCACCGAGCGGATCACGTTGTGTGTCTCCAGCCAGGCGGGATGCGGAATGGCCTGCCCGTTCTGTGCGACCGGGCAGGCAGGCCTCACCCGTAACTTGTCCGCGGCAGAGATCGTCGGGCAGGTGGTGCTGAGCGCGAGGATGCTGGAGAGCGGCGAGGTCGCGGGTGGCCCGGGCCGGATCTCGAACGTCGTCTTCATGGGGATGGGCGAGCCGCTCGCCGCGTACTCCACAGTGATCACAGCCTTGCGTCGCCTCACCGATCCGGTGCCCGACGGGCTGGGGATCTCGCAGCGGGCCATCACGGTCTCGACCGTGGGGCTGGTGCCGCGGATCAGACAGCTGGCGAACGAAGGTCTCGCCGTCACCCTTGCCGTGTCCCTGCACGCCCCGGACGACGAGCTGCGCAACGAGCTCGTACCGCTGAACGCCCGGTGGAACGTCGCCGAGGTCCTGGATGCGGCATGGGAGTACGCCGGGCGCACCAAGCGTCGGGTCTCGATCGAGTACGCGTTGATCCGCGACGTCAACGACCAGGCGTGGCGGGCGGACATGCTCGGCCGCCTGCTCCGCGGCCGGTTGGTGCACGTCAACCTGATCCCACTGAACCCCACGCCGGGTTCGCGCTGGACCGCTTCACGCCCTGAAGACGAGCGGGAGTTCGTACGCCGGCTCCGCGCGCATGACGTGGCCGTCACGGTGCGCGACACGCGAGGGCGGGAGATCGACGGAGCGTGTGGCCAGCTGGCTGCCTCCGAGCGGTCCGCATCGGCACAGAGCGGATCCGTGTGAGAGCGTGATCACCTGGGCGCCACCGGATCGGAGTCGGTGAAGGCTTCGTCGTGGTCGCGCAAGGCGGGCAGGTCCAGCAGTGCCGGACTCAGCAAACCCCAGATCGCGAGCGGCACCGAGGCGGCCGCGAAGATCAGGACGGCCAGACGCGCCGACAACACGTCGAGGAGAAAGCCCGCCAGCAGCGAGCCAAACGGCGCGAGTGCGAGTGCGATGCTGCCGCGGACGCTTTCGACCCGGCCGACCAGGCGCTGGGGTGTGACGGCGAGGCGATAGGAGACGACGACGGAATCGGTTGACGGGATGACCAAGGCAACCGGGAGTATCAGCGCAGCGAGGACGTACGCGTTCGGCCAGATCGCGAACAGCAACGGGATGGGCCACGCGCAGAGCTCGAGCAGGAGGATGACGCGCGTGGGCAGGTGTCGCCGCACGAACCCCGAGATCAGCGCTCCCACCAGAAGGCAGCCGCTGTGTGCCGCGAGCAGGGCCCCGATCGCGAAGGGTGGGAGGTCCTGTTGCTCGCTCACGACGACCAGCGCGAGGAGAAAGCCCGGTCCGAGCGGGTTGGTGAGTCCGTAGAGAAACGTGGTGGTCCGCAGGAACGGCTGTCTCCAGAGGAATCGCCAGCCTTCGGCGAGGTCCTCGCGCAGCCGACGCCGGTCGGGGTTCGGCTCGACGTACGACGGCGTCCGGAGCAGGCTGACCGCGAGCGTCGAGAACGCGTACGACAATGCGTCGGCCAGGAACGGAAGCGCGTGGTTGATCGCGTAGAGACCGCCACCGGCCGGGGGGCCGGCAAGCCTCGCCACCGATGACCGGGCCTGCTGCGTGGCCACCGCCGACGGGAGCTGCTCGACCGGCACGATGGAGCGCAACATGCCGGTCGCGGCAGGGTTGAACACCGTCGTGACCGCACCCTCGACGAACGCCACGAGGGGTATCTGCCAGTACGGCAGGACGTCGAGCCACAGGGCCGCGGCGATGCTGCCCACCGCTACCGCCCGGGTGGAGTCGGAGAGGATCATCAGCAGCTTGCGGTCGATCCGGTCGGCCAGGACTCCGGCGAGTGGAGCGAAGAGGACAGCGGGGACGACTCGGGCGAAACCGACGACTCCTGCCAGCGCCGGTGAATGAGTCACGGCGAGCACGATCAAGGGATAGGCGACCGAGGCGGCTTGGTTCCCGGTGGTCGAGAGCAGCAGCCCGATCTGCAGCAGTACGAAGTCGCGGTTGTGCCGTAGTGAGCCCTGCCGCATGCCCTGCTCCTTCATGGTCCGAGTTCGCGGTAGCCCTGAGTCAGCGCCGATCCCGTGATCGCAGCGCTTCGTGCCGCGTGCCCGCGAAAATATAACAGCGCTTATATAAGTGCTGTAGTGTGGGGCGCATGGCCAGGGAGACCACCGAGAGCGAGCGACCGGAGACGGCGTTTGCCGATCCGACCGAGCAGAGCCGTTGGCGCCCGCTGCGGCTGTTGCTTCAGGCGATGGACGGCGAGATCGCGGACATCTACGCGCAGGCCGGCATCAAAGGACTCAAGCCGAGCTTCGTAAGAGAGCTGCTGCGGTTGCATGCCCGCGGACCGATGACCATCCGGGAGCTTGCGGAGTCGGTGCGAAGCACCCACTCGGCAACCAGCCAGAAGGTCGCGGCCATGCGGGCGGCAGGTTTCGTCCGCACGACCAAAGGACCAGACGGGCGCAGCAAACGCGTTGTCCTGACGGCAAAGGCACGTCGAATCGTCGGTCGACTGGCGGCGGAGTGGCGGGCCACAGAAGCGGCGGTCGCGGAGCTGGAGGAGGAGATTCCGTATCCGCTGAGCCGCGTTGTCGACGACATCGAGGCCGCCTTGCGGCGCAAGAGCTTCCGCGACCGGATCCTCGAGCGGCTCGAGGGCGATCCGGCATGGCAGGAATCGTGACTCAGGCGCTAGCCGACGTGGTGCTCATGACACGGACGAGTGCGCTCGCGCCGCTTCCCGCCGGGGCGACTCGAGCAGTCGGCGGTACGTCTCCTCGACCGTCGTGACCATCCGGGACCAGTCTCGTTCGGCGACCACCCAGGCTCGCGCGGCCCGACCCAACCGGTCGCGCAGGTCCGCCGAGTCCAGCAGCCGCTCGAGTGCCTGGGTCAGTGCCTCGACCGAGCCCTTCTCGACGAGGAGGCCGGTTTCGCCGTCTCGTACGATCTCGGCCAGCGCCGCGACATTCGAGGCGACGACGGCCTTGCCCATCGCCATCGCCTCGAACGGCTTGATCGGTGAGATGAGCTCGCAGACCGGCAGTGGAAGCCGCGGAAACGGCGTGATGTCGAACAGCGAGAGGTACTGGTCGATCACGGCATGGTCGACCCTGCCGACGAGGGTGGTCACCTCGCCCAGGCGGAGGCGGTCGACCATGCTCCGCAGGGCCATCTCGTGGTGGCCGTCTCCCACGATGATCAGATGGAAGTCGCGGCGACGGTCCTTGAGAGCTGCGACGGCATGTACCAGCAGGTCCAAGCCTTCGTAGTCGACGAGTCCACCTGCGTAGCCGATGACGGTCTTGTCCGTGACTCCCAGCTCTCGCGCCAGTGTGGCGTCGCGCTCCCTGGGCCGGAAGCGGTTGGTGTGCACCCCGTTGGGTAGCACGACGATGCGCTCCTCCGGCACGCCGCGGTCGACCATCTCCCGGCCGAGTGCATCGGTGATGACGAACACGGCATCGGCGTCCCGGCAGGCGGCGAGCTCGACGGTCGTGAGAAACCGGTGGCCGTCGGTGCCGGCGAAGTCGGGGTTGCGGGAGACCTTCATGAGCTCTTCAAGGCCACGCATCTCGTACACGAACGGAATCCCCAGCCGTCGTGCGGCAGCGGCGCCGGCCAGGCCGTTGACGTAGAAGCTCGATGCGTGGATGAGCTGAGCGCGGTGGTCGACGGCCTGGTGCACCAGGCCGTCGGCGTACTCCTTGATGTACGCCTGCAGGGGATGCTGCGGGTAGTGCTGAACGCCCTCGGTCAGCAGCCGGTGGTACGGAATGCCGTCCACGACATCGCATGCGGTCACCTGCTGACCGCCCGTCCCGCGCCACCAGGTGAGCGGAAAGCCCAAGCGGGTGACGGCACGCATGTCCCAGCCTCGCTCGGCAAGACCGGTGAGGATGCCGTGGGAGCGGCTGGCGTAACCGCCTGAGGTGAACGGGAACGACTGGGCAAGCACGGACAGCACCGCGCCAGCTCGTGGCTCGTACGAAGTCGTCGCGGCCGGCGGCGACGCTGGCCATCCGTGCTGTGCGATGGTGAGTTGGTCTGCAGCATCGTCGGCCTTGGAACGAAGCCTCGGATCACTGGTATCTGTGGCGAGCACGTGTCTCGCGATCGTCACACCTGCGGCGATCCGCCCGGCGTCGAGGGCACGGACCGCCGCCTTTCGAAGCTGCTGTCGCGGTAGTGGTCCTCTCATCCGTGGGTTCTCGCCGAGATGCTGGTCCAGGAATGCGGCGAGCAGCTCCCACGCCTGGCATGCCGAGAGCGCGTGAGTGGCGATGTGGACCGGGCGTAGCCGCTCGTCCAGGATGCGGCTCAGCTCGGCCGAGACCGCCTCGGGGTCGCCGTGGCAGCCGAGAATGCGCAACTCGGCCTCGGCTTCCAGCCGACTTTCCTGGACGAGCCGATCCTTGTGGGCGTGCAAGGTCTGCACGTACTGCTCGATGAGCTCGGGATCGGCGTAGGCAAGAGCCTCGATCGTGGCGGCGATGTGTTGCGACGTCCTTGGCGCCACTGTGACCACACGCCGAAGCACGTCACGCGCTTCGTCACGATGTCCGGCACGGGCGGCCTGGGCGTGGTGCAGGAGGAGCGCGTCCAGGTCGGTCGGTGTGGCTGTGGTCGCCTCACGTGCGGCAGCCAAGGCCCCCTCGTCGTCCTTGCACCGCTGCCGAGCGAGCGCGACGACGTACCACCCCCGTCCCTGCTCCGATGTCTCCAACACCGGTCGCACGATCCGCTCGGCGGCCCACGTGTCGCGACGGACGAGGGAGGTCGCCACCGAGACGCGAGCCCGGGCAACCGCGCGTCGCCAGACTCGCGGACCGTACCGTACGGGAAGGTGTGGGGCGGCGCGGCGTGCAAGCCGGAGCACCAAGCTCCTGCCGGTTCGGCGCAACGAGGCGGCAACCCGTCGCATCCGGTGCATGTCGTCCTCCTTCACACGTCCACGTGGGTCCGTGGGTCGCCGTAGAACACGAGCCGCCCGGAGACGGTCATGAACGTCACGTCGTCTACCTGCCAGGTGTGCGCGGTGCGGTCGGGGCTGCGAATGCTGACGAAGTTGAAGCGGTCGGTGGAGTAGATGCGAACCCCCGCCGCGAGAGCGCGGTCGAGATAGTCCGTGTCGACGGCACGAGGTAGATCGGCGAACTTCAGCTCCCGTGCGAGGTCGCTGCGGATCACCATGGAGCCGCCTTGTACCCGGCGCGCGTAGCGGTTCTCGGACGCGGCGTACCGCAAGATGACGGCGTTCGACGACCGGAGCCATACGTAGTGCGCCCACTTGCCCACCACGTCTGCCTCGGTGTAGTCGAATGCTGCGACGAGATCGGTGAGGTAGTGCGCGCCGTAGTAGTTGTCGTCGTCCATCTTCGCGATGTAGGCACCGCTCGCAGCCTCGATGCCGAGGTTCATGCAGGCGCCGAGGGTTTGCGTCTTGTCGGCATCGATGATGGTCAGGTGCTCGATGCCGAGGTCGCGGGCCTGAGCGCGAATCTCCCGGGATGAGACGTCGATCCCGTGCAGCACCAGCACGAGCTCGAGGTCTCGATGTCGCTGCCGAGCGATGTTGGCGAGGACGTTGGGAATCTCGCGCTTGCGGTTGGTGGGAACGATGGCCGAGACCGTCTGATGTCGAGGCGGTGTCGTACGGCCGAGGCTCGCAAGGATCTGCTCCGTCCGATGTGCGTACGTGTACCGGGCAAGGACCGCTCGGTGCAGACGTAACCCCGTCCGGTCGCGTAGCTCGTCCTGGTGGATTCGGGCGACGACCTCGCCGCGAAGGCGCGCCGGATCGTCCACCACAGCAACGGAGTCCGCGAGGTCCGGTGGTAGGTGGCGGCCCAAGGACTCGGGCACGACCACCGAGGTCTGGGCGGCGCCCGCGTCGAGCAACGACCAGAAGGCGGCGGGGTCGGTGCGGCCGGCGTCGACAAGCACGCGATACCGGGGGAGCAGCGCTGCGAGCTTCTCGTACGGTCGGGTCCCCACCATGCGCCGTCGAAGGTCGTGGGGAAGCTCGTGACGAAGAGCTTCTGCGCGCTCGTTGCCGTTGGGGGTCGATGCCGGCTCGGCCGGTTCGTTGGCAGTGGCCCAGACATCCAGCTCGGCCATGGGAAGCCGGGCGAGACCGCGCTCCACCATGTCGTCGAGAGCATCACCTGCCGTACGACCGATGCCAGCAGGGTCGACGACGAGAACCGCGGCCAGGTTGCGGCTCGCCTGTTCCCCCGTGCTGATGGCGGTGTGGTCTGCAGGTGCCGTGGGGCCCGAGGGATGATGCAGGCGTGGCTGCGTGGCAGGCAAAAGCACGTCCACCGGCTGTGTGGGGAATCGCGCGCGCCAACGTTCGGCGGTCGCCGGATCGTGCACGAATATCCGGTCGACGGACCCGACGAGAGATGCGGCGAGTTCTGGATCCTCGTCTGAGGTCACCCACAACACGGCCGGGACACCGTTTCCCTGGCACCAGGTCACCAGCTCCTCGACCGGATCGTTCTCGACCTGTCGCCAGCCGGGCACGCCGCCCTGTGTGAACTCCAGGAGGACGAGGTCTGGCAGGGTCGTCGCCGGGTCAGCTAGGACGTGCTTCCAGTCGTTGGACGTCAGGAGGAGCTGGTTCCACTCCCAGGCCAGTCCGGCACGCACGCGTTCACTGGCCGCGACGCCGACCACGACATTGAGCCGAGGTCGAGGTGTTGCGGGCAGGACCTGGTCGACCTGGGCAAGCAGGGCAAGCGAACGGCTCCGACGGGACCGGCGCCCTTGCGACGTGTTGGCGACGTTCCGTCCATGCGCCTGAGACCGAGACCCAGACCGCAACTGGCGCAGCCAGCGGCGCAGCACACGCTTCACAGGAGTTGGCAGCGGCACGCGGCGCGGCCTGGTGTAGCGACCGCTCACGAGGCGGTCCGATCGACGAACGGGGAGAGCTTGCGTTCCACGACGGGCCGCAGCGTGTCGATGTAGGTCTTGGTGATGTGCGTGCCCTGACGGTAGACGAGGACGTTTCCAATCACCGCCGGGCAGCTGCCGGCTAGACAGAAGTAGTCGCTCATGTCGATGACGTGAACTCCTTGCATGTTGTTGGCCGCCTTGGCCAAGACCTCGCCTGCGCCACGTCGCTCGGCCGCCTCCTGGTCGAAGGCACACTGGTCGATCGCCTCTCGATGCTCGGCGACGCAGGCATACACGGACTCACCCTCCGGCGGATTGGGATTGTCACGGATGACGACAACGTGTGTGCCTCGCCCGGTGAGCGACGTCCAATGGGAACGCAGGCCACGCACCATCGCCTCCGTACTGCTGCCCGCTTCAGGATCGTTCGGGTCGTCCAGGGCAGTGGACCTGCCTTGGGAGGTCACCACCACGTCGGGCGGATCGTCCCGAAGCCGTTCCATCACGGCTCGATTCCATTCGGTACAAGCGTCGTACGGCTCGCCGTTCCTGGTGATGACCGCATCGGCAAAGGAACAGGCCGACTTGGTGTACGTACGAATCCGCCAGCCACGCTGGTCGCCGATGGCGTCGATCGCAGAGATCCACTGCAGGACCTTGGAATCACCGACGACCGCAACATCGATGCTGCCGTTCGGATCCCCGTAGACACACGAGACGGGTTCTGCTGACGACTCGCCCGCCTGGCAGCCCCGGTCGTAGGCGTCGGGAACGTCGTGGATGGCCTCGAGCGGGTCAGGCACGATGGCCTCTGGACGTGCCGGGGGAGGTGTGGCAGGTGGATCACCCAAGGCGGCCGCGCCCTCGACAGGTGCGTTGGAGTTCGTCGTGACCTTCGCATGGACGGCGAGGTACGGAGACAGCCCGATGGCCACCCCTACCGTGCTCAACGCGGCGCCGAGCACGAGGGCCAGCCTCGGTGCCTGCGTGAACCGTCTCGCGTACCGGATCGGGTTCTCCACGAATCGGTGGGTGAGCCAGGCGGGCGCCAGGGATGCCGTCACCACGACAAGGCCCTGCCAGGGACGCAGGCCTCCGAGGTATGCGGCTGCGCCGACCACCATGGGCCAGTGCCAGAGATAGATCGAGTACGACAGCCCGCCCAGCCAGACGAACGGCCGGGTACCCAGGAGGGCAATCGGTCCGGCCGAGCCGGCGGACTGGCCGGCCGCGATGACGGCCGCCGCTCCCAGGGTCGGCAGCAAGGCGGCGGCACCCGGCCAGTCGGTCTGCGTCGAGTAGAGCAGGGCCGAGGCGACGATCGCGACGAGACCGGCCCAGCCGACGAACGCGGCGAACGTGCGGGGAAGCCACGCCGTGGCTGCGGCGGCGAGTGCGACACCACCACCGATGGCCAGCTCCCACATCCTGGTGGTAGTCACGAAGAAGGCCGTGGCGGGCTCCTGACTGGTGAGGTACACCGACCACGCGAAAGACGGAACCGCCACCGCTGCCAGGCCGATCCACAGTCCGAGGGAGCGGCGTCGGGTGCGCAGCATGGAGGCGAGCAGCAGGAGTGCGGGCCAGACGAGGTAGAACTGCTCCTCGACCGCAAGGGACCAATAGTGCTGTACCGGTGAGGCCTCGAAGTCCTCGGCGAGGTAGTCGACCGATCGGTCAGCCAGTCGCCAGTTCACGACGTAGACGGCCGAGGCGACGACGTCGCCGCCTACCTCTTTCCATGAGGTCGGCGGAAGCAGGAGAAAGGCCATGGCAACGGTCGCTGCCAGTACCAGGACGGCCGCCGGCAGGAGCCGCTTCGCGCGTCGGGAGTAGAACGCGGACAGGGATATCGTCCCGGTACGGCGAAGCTCGTTCGTCAACAGTCCGGTGATGAGAAAGCCCGAGATGACGAAGAAGACGTCGACACCGACGAAGCCGCCCGGCACGAACGGCAGCCCTGCATGGTAGAGCAGCACCAAACCGACAGCGACCGCACGCAATCCTTCGACGTCCGCACGGAACCTGCTGTGCCTGTGACCTTTCGTGGTGGATTGGTCACGTAGCGTCGGGGCAAGCTGGCTCGTGGGCATAGTGGATTCCATGAGTCGAGGCGCTTCTCCGCTCCGCTGTCATACGAAGGCGTGTTGGTTGGGCTCGCCGTAGCACAGCAGACGAGTCTGGCCGGCAAGAATATAGTCGTCGGTCACTCGCCAGGTGTGTGAGTTCGGATCAGCACGGCGAACCGAGACGAAGTTGAACCGGTCGGCGGAGTACACCGTCCCACCGAGAGCGCGCACGTTGTCGAGGAAGGTTGTGTCCACTCGGCGCGGCAGATCCTCGAACCCGACGTCGAGTGCGGTGGCGCGCCGGACGACGATCGTGCCGCCTTGGACCAAGCTGGTGTAGCGGTGCTCTGCGTACGGAAATCGAAGAACGGTCACGCCTCGACCTTGCAGATAAGCGAAGTGGGCCCACTTGCCTACGACGTCGGCATCGGTGTAGTCGAAGGCCCGCACCAGGTCGGTGAGGTAGTGCGGGCCGTACACGTTGTCGTCGTCCATCTTGGCGACGTACGTTCCGTCGGCCGCGGCCATGCCGGCGTTCATGCAAGCGCCCAGGGTTGAGGTCACGTCCATGGTTAAGGAGCAGAAGTCGGCAATGCCAGCGTCCGCGGCACGTGCCTTGAGCTCGGCGCTGGGTGTCGTGAACCCGTGTTGCACCAGGACCAGCTGCAGTGGTTTGTACGACTGGGCCGCGACGAACGAGAACACATGGTCAAGTCGCCATGGACGGTTGGTCGGCACGACGATGCTCACGCTGCGATCGGGTTCGTGCCACGGCAGACCGACCGCCTCCAGCACGGTGTCGACCCGGTGGCGGTAGAGGTGGCTGTCGAAGACCCGCCGGTGCGCTCGAAGCGCCATCCGATCGCGGAACTCGTCGTGACGTAACAGCACGGCGAGTGCCTGCTCGGTCTCTTCCTTGGTGGACACCACACGAACGTCGTCGCCGAAGAACGTCGTGACAGCTGCCGCGGGAGCCGAGACCACGGCGGTTTGCGCCGCTGACAGCTCGAACAGCTGACGGGCACAGGCGGTCGACGACGAGGTGACCGGGTTGACGTGGAGGAAGAGTTGATACGCCGTGTAGGCGGACAACAACTCTTCGTACGACAGGGAGGCCACGACGTTCTTGCTGAAGGGCTGCGGGATGCGCACGCGCGGGTCCTTGCTGGCCGTCCGTGAGTAGATGTGGAGCCCGTGGTCGAGGGCGGGCTCGAGCACATGGTGCACCTGGCTTCGGCGTTCGGGGTCCCGCTCGGCGACGTAGGTCCCTGCGAACGCCACGGGATGGACCCGTCCGGGACCGCGTCGTACGGGATTGTGGATGCGCGGCTGCGCAGCGAAGGGCAGAAGGCCGACGCTGTCATGTCCTAGGTCGGCGCGGTACTGAGGGATTCGGTCACCATCGACCGTGAAGACGTGGTCGAAGAGCCGTGCGGTTGCAAGAAACCGGTCGTAGTGCTCGGGATCATCTTTGTTCCAGAAGACCGTGGGAATGCGATGATCACGGCACCACTGGACCAGCGCGCGAAGCTCGTCGCTCGGGGAGTCCGGCCCGGTCAGGTGCCGCCGCCAGCGACCTCGGTTCCCGTTCCACGCCGACTCGACGAACAGCAGGTGTGGTGGGTCTGCGGAGAGAATCTGCGCCCAGTCGTCCGGACCTACGAGGACGTGGCTCCACTCGTAGCGAAACGCGAGTTCTGAAGGCGTGTCGAGCACGACGGCCACCCGGAGGTCCGGACGGGCCACCGGGCCGTCGGGTGGCTGGAACCTCGGCAGCTGGGGCGCGGCCGGTGCGGCCGAAACCTGTGCCGGAATCGAGCGGTCGACGAGGGCCTTGGCGAGATCGCGCCAGAGGGTCGACCGGCGTTGTGGCTGTCGGATCGCCGCGCGGACGAGACGGACGACGAGCCCGAGCCGCGTGAGGTGTTGGCCCGCCAGCTTGGCTTCGGCCGCGGCGAGTCTTCGGCGAAGTTCCTGGATCTCCGGGGCAAGACACTGATCAACCGCGCTCCACGACCCACCGGACGACGTGGACACGGCGGTGTCGACGTCGCGCATGATCCGTGCTCCTCGCCATGGTCATTACTTAGTTCTCCGATTGAAATGATAGGGTATTGTCCACTGCGACGTCGGAGTGCCCCAAGCGTGGCCTGACGGGCATGCTCCAGCCTCCTGGAGCGAGCACGGGACTCATGAGGCTGGGGGTGGGGCGGGACGCGTCCGGCAGGAGCGTCCCGCCCCACCCCACGGGGGTATTCGTTGAGTCCGGGTCGGCGGTGGAGGCGCGGCGGGAACGAGCCTTGCAGCGGTCGGGACGATGAGGCGCGGTGCTCGACAGTCTGGCCGGTCGGGAGGACGCGCTGACGCCCTCACCAGTTGTGCAGAGAGCTCGCCATGATCTGGTGGAGATCTTCGCTGGTCGGTGGGAGGGGTGCGAGAGCGAGGATTCGTTCCTGCTGGAGTGTTCCAGCAACGAGGGTGTCCAGGTCGTTCTCGCCGTACCCCACCTCGGCCAGTCCACTGGGAACCCTGATGTCGCGCATCAGCCTCACCAACGCAGTGGGTAGGCGCTCCGGCGGGTCCAAGTCGACGGTGGTGGGGTCGAGGATCTCGGCGGCACGGACGTGTCGCTCCGGCGAGGTGGGAAAGGTGGTCCGAAATGTCGCGGGCGTGGTAAGCGAGACCGCCTGCCCGTGGGGAATCATGGGGTGGTCGGTCGGGTAACCCGCGGGCTTGTAGTCGCGGACCTGGCCGGCAATCGGATACGCGGCGGCATGGGGGATGTGGACGCCGGCGTTGCCGAACCCCATGCCGGCATACGTCGCCGCGAGCATGACCGCTGTTCGGGCAGCGAGATCATCGCCACGAGTCACCGCTTGACGAAGCGCGCGTGCAAGCAAGGCGAGGGCCTGCTCGACCCACACATCAGAGATCGGGTTGGCGCCCCAGTAGACCCGCTCGCCGGGTTTCGCGGGCGGCAGGGAGGTGTACGGGCGAGCGGTGTACGCCTCGAGTGCGTGGCCGAGGACGTCCATTCCACTGGCAGCGGTGACGCCCGGTGGCAACGACACCGTCACCTGGGGATCGACGAACGCTCGGGTGGGGCGCAGACTCGGGTGGCTGATGCCGGTCTTGACCTGCCGGTCCCTGAGGTCGACGACCGCCACGGCTGTGCACTCCGAGCCTGTGCCAGCAGTGGTTGGCACGGCGACGAGCGGCAAGAGCGGCGCTCGCGGCGGTTGGGCGCGGCCGAGAGGTGCGTTGAGATAGTCATGGACGACGCCACCGCTCGTGAGCAGGAGGCTCACGGCCTTCGCGGTGTCGATGGAAGAGCCTCCGCCAACGGCGACGACTGCCTGGAATGGGCCGAGGTCACGAGCGTGTTCGACCGCAGACGTGATGCTGGCGTCGTCCGGCTCGATGCGTACCTGGTCGTAGACAACGCAGTCGATTCCAGCGCTTCGTGCGGATTCGGCCACACGGTCTGGCCAACCTGCCGCGCGTACTCCGGCGTCGGTGAAAAGGAGCACTCGGCGGGCTCCGAGGGCAGCAAGCTCGCCGCCTACCTCGTCGATGCAGCCCTCGCCGATGCGCAGGGACGGAGCCGTCCAGTCGAACGCGATGCTCATGTGATCACAACCAAATACTGCCGAGGGTTCGTTGTCCCCATGATGACCCGAGACCGCACGCGATCGAAGAATGCGAGCCAGTCGCGCAGTCTGGACGTCCGAACGCCGTAGGTGTCGAGCCAGGTCGCCTTCATATCTCAGCGGGTCGCCATGCGTAGCGATCACGGTGCGCTGCGAGCGGTCCGAACTGGTGGCGCAGACTGCCGACGGCGGTTGCCGAAAATGCGTTGCTCGTCAGCCGGTTGCCGCCGCTAGCCTGCACCGGTGAGTCGTGCTTCTCGAAGTGGACCTCATTGCGTCGACACCTCCTCCGATCACGAGCGAGAGGAGGTGCCTTTGGTGGTTGCCACGATTGCGGCTGGCGACCCGATCCGGTTGGTGTGGGTGAACGACCTCGGCGGTCGTACGTTCCGCATCGACCGGGACGGTCGTGCGGAGTACGTCAAGTGGGCACCGGACCATCCCGAGGTCGATCTCGAGCTCGAGGCTCGGAAGCTGGTCTGGGCAGGGCGGTACATCAGGGTGCCGGAGGTGCTAGCTCATGGCCGGGATAGCGAGTCCTCTGCTTGGCTGCACACGCTGGGTATCCCAGCGCTGTCAGCGATCGCACCGGGATGGAAGGTAGAACCGCGGCGCGCCGCCAGAGCCATCGGTGCTGGGCTGCGGATGCTCCACGACAGCCTGCCGGTAGCGGACTGCCCGTGGTCCTGGCGGATCATGGATCGAGCTGCCAAGATCACGAACCCTGACGACAAGGTGCTGCTCGATGTCGCTCCACCCGAGGATGACCTGGTTGTCTGCCATGGCGACGCGTGCGCTCCCAACACGTTGGTCGGTGCGGATGGCAGCTGCGCGGGACATGTCGACCTGGGAAGTCTTGGCGTCGCCGACCGCTGGGCCGATCTTGCCGTCGCCACGTACAGCCTGGGGTGGAACTTCTCTCCTGCCTATGAGGACGAGCTGCTGGAGGCGTACGGAATCGACCGTGACGACGAGCGCATCGACTACTACCGCCGACTCTGGGACGCCACATGAGTGGCATTCCAGGTGCGTTCGGTTGCTGATGGGGAGGTGTGGCACACCATCACCACACTGCAGTGGCGGCAGCGGAAACCTCCAGACGAGGTTTTCTGCATACAGTGCGGACCGGGTACCACCATGCAACCCGTGCCGAACGCGGGTCTGCTGCGGTGTGAGCGCTGTGGCTGTGAAAGGCGCGTCCTCGGGTATCCGGTCTTCGTGGTGACAGGCGCAAGTGGGGCAGGCAAGACCCCGGTTGTCGAGTTACTGGCTGCTCGACTCCCGCGCTGTGCCGTCTTCGACGTCGACGTGATCCTGCACGTGGCAGCGTTCGGGTGGGACACCTGGCACAAAATCCTGCGGTCAGCGCGCGTCACATCTGACGTGACATTGGGCCGGTCTCATGGTGCATCCCTATCGGGCGGACCTGATCACTCTGCGGGGCTGGCACGGTCGTGGCGTCGACCGGCAGTGTCGGAAGTTGCCAATACAGGTCTCGACGCCAAGACCGCCACCGTTCGTCGAACGGCCCAGTCTTGGCGTCCAGCAGCGCAAGCACGTGCTCACGCGCTTGTTGCACGTGGCGGTGTTCGTCATCGGTGATGATGCCGAGCCGGCGGGCTTGCGCGTACTCCTCTTCGTCCTTCCAGTGATGGGACGTGTCTGGGTCGACCACGAGATCGAGCAGGAGATCGAAGGTATCGATCCCGATCCGAGTGCGCTGGAAGGGACGCTCGAAGTTGACGTACCACATCATGAGGTGCACGGCCTCACCGAAGAAGAGGTCGACACTGAAGGAGGCGCCGGGCACCAGGAGGGACAGCTTGGTCGTGAGCTTCCAGGTAAAGGGAGCGAGCTCCCAGCGTCCTGCCGCCAGGTTCGGTAGCGCGACGGTGCGGACGATCTCGTCCCGCCGAGAGGACAACAGCGCTTCTGATGAGTCGGAGCGAGCATCTTCTCGCCTGGCCAGATGGCGAGGGCAAGAAGGTCCGAGCCATCGCGTACGACCCGGAACGGTGTAGCGGTCCAGACCTTGCCGCGGAAGACGTCGCGACGCACGGCCGTGCTTCCGGGAGCGAACACGACGCCTGTCTGCCTCATGGCAGGCCATGCTAGCGATTCGAGGGACGCCTCATGTGGAGCGTAACGGACAGGGCAGGACCAAGCAGGATGCCCGAGGACACGGGTTACACGCCGCCGTCTCCGCTGAGTTTGCCGCGTCCGTTGAGTCGGAACTAGTAGAAGGCTCATCGACCCTCAGGAGGTGTGATCCATGCGTACCCTCGCCGTCACACAGAACGTGACCGTCGATGGTTCGGTGGAGATGCTGGACGACTGGTTCGACCCCCAGGGTCAGGCCGGTGTGGACAACGCTGACCTGCGTGAGGAGTTGCATCGCCAAAGCGCCGGTTCCGATGCTCTTCTTGTCGGGCGAAAGACGTTCGAGGACTTTCGCTCCTACTGGCCGCTCCAGTCCGACGATCAGACCGGTGTCACCGACTATCTCAACCGGGTACAGAAGTACGTCGTGTCATCGACACTGGATGATCCGAAGTGGCAGAACTCCACGATCCTCAGCGGTGATCCGATCTCAGAGGTACGAAACCTGAAAGCCCAGACGGGCCACGACATCGTGGCTACGGGAAGCATCACACTATGCCACACTCTGATCAAGGCCGGCCTCGTCGATGAATATCGGCTGTTCATCTATCCGGTCGTCCAGGGTCGTGGTCGTCGGCTGTTCCCTGACGACTACCGGATCCCGAGGCTTCGGCTGGTCGACTCCAAGGCGTTCCGGAGCGGGATCCTGTTCGCTCGATATGCGACCGTGTAGATCGCGGGCGCAACACGTCTCTCGCGACAGGTATGGCCCGAGGATCCAGGACGCGGCTCTCTCCAGGTCGATAGGGGTCAAGGACGATAGGGACAAGAAGCACGGTCGCGGTCCTCTTACCATGTGTGTGGCGCGGGGCGGGTATCTCTTGTCCGACCGCATCCGGCTGTGCCGTGGGCTGGTCAGATCTGTCCGCGACTCACGCCGTCGCCGGCGGCTCGTCTTACTGCGCCCGGTTCTACGAAGGTTCCTGCGCGCTCTTTAAGCCGGCCTTGTGGAGGTGTTGAACCAGCGCCACCTGTGGCCATGCCTGGTCATTCGGAGGCGTGTAGCCGGCAGTCGTACCAGCGGAGCGCGGTGCCGCCGCTTGCCTCGGCCAGCTCGGCTTCGCTCAGCCCGGCCCGTCGAAGGGCCGTCGTGAGATCGCGCCAAGCGTTCTGGTAGGTCGCCCGGTGCAGGACCACCGGCCAGTTGCTCGCGAGCATCAACCGGTCCGCACCGAAGCAGCTCACGACCCGGTCGACGTACGGCGTGAGGGCGTCGGTGTTCCATCGTGGCCACGCGGTAAGCGCATCGATCCCGACCGAGATCTTCATCGCGACGTTGGGAAGCCGGGCCAGTCGTTCGATCCAGCGTGCCCATGGCTGCTGGTCACCGGTCTCCAGAGGTGGCCGGGCCATGTGGTCGACCACGACGCGAAGCTCGGGTACAGCGTCGGCGATCCGTACGGTGTGGTCGACTTGTCGTTCGGTCACCGGTACGACGTCCCACGTGAGCCCGCGCGCCGCCAGCTCACGGAAGACGCCCAGTGCACTTCGGCCAACGAGCCAGTCCGCCGGGTCGCGCCCGATGAGGCATCGCACGCCGACGACCGGGGGAGTGGACAACCATTCAAGCTCGGCGTACGCCGCATCAGCGTCGGCGATCGGCAACCAGGCCACGACACCTCTGACGAACGGCACGGTCGATGCGTACGCCAGCAGGCGAGAGTTCTCGTCGGCTGTGTCGACGGCCTGCACCAGGATGGTCCCTGAAACGCCGACCCGGTCGAGCTCGGGCGCGAGGAGCTCAGGGCCGAACACCGGCAGGAAGTGATGGTGGGCGTCAATCGGCGTTGCCGTCATGAGCATGCCGCTCCACGGTCTGGGCAAGGGTCTGGGCCAACAACCCGGCGACCGGAAGGGCCAGATCGGCGGCTCGCGCGGCGGCCACGACGTCCCAGAGGTCCTTGCTCCACGGCCGGTTCCGCACCGGCACGCTCGCGGCGTCGTAGGCTGCGGCCACCTGGTCGAAGAAGCCCCAGGTCCGCGCAGCCCAGGAGTCACCGGTGCTGGTCCGCGTGACCTGCAGGACCTTCTCCTCTGGTACGTCGTATGCCCGCGCGAGTGCCAGCGCCTCATGCACGCCCGCCAATGCGGCGAACATCATGAGCTGGTTGGCCAGTTTCGCTGCGGCACCGGCGCCGGCCGGCCCCACGTGCACGACGGTGTCGGCGATCGCGTCCAGATATGTCCGCGCAGACTCGAGCACCGCCGGGTCACCACCGGCCATCACTGTGAGCGTTCCGCGTTCGGCACGGTCGGCGCCTCCGCTGACCGGAGCGTCGAGAAAGCGAAACTCCTGCTCGGTAAGGCGATTCCCAAGCCGACGTGCGGTGTCGGGCAGGATCGTGCTGTGCACGACGACAAGGGCGTGCGGCGCGAGGGAGTCGGCGACGGCCTCGATCACCGAGTCGACCGCGGCGTCGTCCGGCACGGCCAGCGCGAGGGTGTCGCAGCCAGCCAGATCGTCGAGGCTGGATGCGGCTCGGGCGCCATCGCTGGCGGCGCACTGGACAGCTTCCGCGCGTATGTCGTACGCCGTGACCTCGTGACCCGCGCGCAGCAACGCCTTGACCATGGGCAGGCCCAGGTTGCCGAGCCCCACGAATCCGATCATCATCGTACGGTCTCGTCGAGTTCCCAGCCGAGGCGTTCGTACAGCTTGCGCCTGCCCGCCTTGTCCTTCTCGAGCTCCTGCCGCGCGTACTTGGCCACCACCTCGGCGTGCTCGACGGGTACGACAACGACGCCGTCCCCATCGCCCACCACGATGTCACCTGGGCGGACGAGGACGCCGCCGATGTTGACCGGGATCTGCGCGGCGTCGAACTCGATGCGGCCCTGCACCATGCACTGCGCCCTCGTACGGCAGAAGATCGGCACCCGCTGCAGGATGCACTCGTCCCGATCGCGCACGCCGCCGGAGGTGACGATGCCTGCGGCGCCGGCTGCGTACCACGACAGGGAGTTGTTCGACCCGATCTCGCCGACCGCAACTCCGGGCGGCGATTCGACGACCACGACCTCGCCACGCGTCAGGTGCTTCTCCAACGGATAGGAGTACAGCTCCTTGTACCAGTACGAGTACGCCCAGGTCGTGTACTCGTCCGGGCTCATCGTTGGTACGACCTTCTCCGACAGGCGGTGCCGGATGGTGTGCGCGGGCCCGCACACCTTCGCTCCCTGAAAGAGCGGCGCGATCTCGGGTGAGACCGACCCCTTGCTGTGCAATCCGGCCCAGTCCATGCCGTCGCGTACGTCGGAAACCCGGAGTCCTTTGAACAGGGCAGCCAATTCGGCAGTCGATGGCGTGGCCAACTCGGTCATGTGTCCTCCTGGCGGCGTTTCGCGTGACTGACTATTGTCTACAATCGTCAGAAATCGGCTGGATGGCAACGAACGGAGCCGATGGTGAACGAATCGGACCGGTCCCGGCCACGGCCCGGTGCACCAGCGGATGGCGTGCCCGGAACCGGGGCGCGGCCGGCCCGGGCACGACTCGATCCACCGAGCCTGGTGCAGCTCGCCGCTGAGGCGATCCGCCAGCAGATCCTGTCTGGCGAACTGCAGCCCGGCGCCCGCCTAATCGAGGAACGGCTGACCGAACAGCTGGGAATCAGCCGGCCGCCGCTACGCGAAGCCATGCGATTGCTGCAGACGGAGGGTCTGATCGACGTGCAACCACGTCGCGGCGCCACCGTCACCAGGCTTTCCGACCAGGATGTCTTCGAGATCCTCACTCTCCGCTCGGCCTTGGAGCGGCTCGCAGTCGAGCTCGGCGTGCCGGTGACCAGACCCGAGCGCCTGGAGCGCTGCCGCGAAGCTCTTGCCGACATGGAAGAGTGCGCGTCCCGTGGGGATCGGGCCAATCTGGTGAAGGCCGGTTATGCGTTCCACAGCGCGATCGTGGCGCTCGCCGGCCACAGAAGACTCGAGCAGTTTTACCAGTCGTTGCAACGGCAGCTGCTGATCTGCATGGCGATGAACCTCTACGCGCGTGAGCACTACTACGAGGACCTCGCAAAGCACGTGCGGCGTCATCGAGACCTGCTCGAGGTGATCGAGGCAGGCGATCCCAAGGCCGTGCTAGACGAGCTCGCCAAACATGGAGAGCAGTCGTTCACTCAGCACCTGGCGAAGGGCAGTCAACCCCGCACGGAGTCAATGAAACGCCAGACAACAACCGAGACGTGACCGGGGACCACCCGGTTGAGCGGACGCAGCAATCTCGGCCGGTACGAAGGAGGATGGCGTGCTGATCTCGCTGGACCGCGGAACTCCCCAGGTGGCGATGAGTGCAGTCATCCTTCCGACAGCCATCGTCATCGGCGATGCCATTGTGGGTGAGCACGCCAGTTTGTGGTACGGCTGCGTTGTCCGTGCGGATGAGGCGACCATCACGATCGGCGAATACACGAACCTCCAAGACGGTGTCATCGTCCACGCTGACAGCGGATTCCCTGCCACGATCGGGGATCGTGTGACGGTCGGGCACGGCGCGGTGATTCACGGAGCCACCGTCGAATCCGACAGCCTGATCGGTATGCGGGTCACGATCCTGAACGGCGCCTCAATCGGTGCGGGCTCGTTGGTCGCCGCCGGGTCGGTGGTCAGGGAAGGCGCCCAGATCCCGCCGGGGTCCATGGTCGCCGGCGTACCTGCTCAGGTCAGGCGTGGGGTGAGCGACGCGGAGCGACGTCTAATCCAGGAGTCCTGGCGCGGATACGTCGACCGGGCGGCGCGGCATGTTGCGGCGCTGCCTCAGGACATGCGCCCAGCATTGGAAAACCCTGCGTAGTAGGTGCGGACCGGCCACGAGTAGGCGAAGGAGAAGCACAGACCCAATAGAGAAACGACGAAAGGCGGCACCAATGTCGAGGCATGAGCTTTCTCGCAGAGCGCTTCTAGCCGCTGCTGCCGGTACGGCCGCGGCGTGCTCGCCGTTCGGCGGCACAGTTGACTCCGGCCGTGGCTCGATCCGGTTCATCACGCCTGCTGATCTCGGACTGGAGCGCAAGCTCTACACAAGCTTCATCCGGGACTTCGAGAAGTCCCATCCGGATCTCAAGGTCAGCATCACGTTCGAGGCGTGGGACGACTACATGACCAAGCTTCCCACTCTCTTCGCCGGCGGCGCGGTGCCGGATCTAGTACACCAGCACATGAGCATCGTGCAGGACTACGGGCGTCGTGGTGCGCTGCTAGACCTTGCTCCGTTGATGGAGCGCGACGGGGTCGATCGGGAAGCATTCGTCCCTTCGCTTTTCGACGCGTTCACCGACGGCGACAAGGTGTACGGAATCCCCAAGGACTCCGCTGCCTGGGGCGTTTACTACAACAAGGAAAAGTTCGACCAGGCCGGTCTCGACTATCCGCGCGACGACTGGACGCTCGACGACTTCCACGAGACCGTACGCGCCCTGACATACGATGCTAACGGCCGCCGTCCCGATAGCCCAGGCTTCGATCCAAAAAACGTCAAGCAATGGGGGCTCGCCTGGCTCCCGCCCACACCCACCGAGTCGGAGAACACCCGCGCTCTCATCCGGGCCCTCGGTGGCGACTGGTACGACGATGCGTACAGGTCGACACTGGTCGACCAGCCGCCGGCACTGCGACTGTTCGAACTGTTCCACGAGATGCGGTGCACGGATGCGAGCATGCCCTCACCAGCGCTCGACCTCGGTCAAGGGGACCCGTTCCGGTCCGGTCTCACGGCCATGACAGTAGGCTTTCACAGCACTGACTTTTTTCTGCGTGAAGAAGACGCGGACTTCGAGTGGGACGTGACGTTCCTTCCTGGTGGGCCCGGCGGGCAGTTCGTACCGGTGGGTTGCAGCGGATGGGCGATCGCCGCTGACGCCAAGAACCCGGATGGCGCCTGGGAGCTGCTCAAGCACCTGGTGAGCGAAGACGTCCAGCGAAAGGTCGCAGGGCAGAAACGATGGGGGCCCTCCGTACGCAACGCGATGGGCGAGCTTGTGCCGAACGACCCGGTGTCCGGATTCGTGAAGGTCCACGTCGACCCACTGCGGGATCGTAGCGACCGCGATGTCATCACGTTCCGTTTCCCGGCCAACCAGTCGAAGATCATGCAGGTCTACGCGCAGAACTTCGACCCGATCTGGACTTGCTCGACCGACGACGTAAGCGGTGCAGCACGGAAGACCAAGGAACAGGTCGACGCCATCCTCGCCGAGGGGTGACCGGGAATGCGTCGTCGAGAGGCACTGGCCGGCTATCTGTTCATCGCGCCATGGCTGGTTGGATTCGTCTTCCTGGTCTCAGGCCCGATGCTCGCGTCGCTGGTGCTGTCGTTCATGCGCTGGGACCTGTTCAGCCCACCGTCGTGGGCCGGATTGGACAACTTCCGGCGTCTGCTCACCGATCCGTTGGTGGCGAAATCGCTCTATAACACGGCGTACTTCACGTTCATCAGCGTCCCGCTCAACCTAGCCGCTGCTTTGGGTGCGGCGATGTTGCTCAACCTCAGGATGCGCTTCCGCGGCGCGTTCCGTACGGTCTTCTACCTGCCCGCCGTGATGCCAGCGGCGGCGAACGCGATCCTGTGGTTCTGGATCCTCAACCCCGAGGTTGGTCTGGCCAACGCAGTCCTGCGCATGATTGGCCTTCCGGAGCTGCAGTGGTTGAACGATCCCGCGACCGCAAAGCCCGCGTTCATCGTGATGAACCTGTGGAGCATCGGCAACACCATGGTGATCTTCCTGGCCGGGTTGCAGGGGATACCGCAGACGTTGTACGACGCGGCAGCCGTCGATGGGGCCGGGCGCTGGCACCGCTTCCGAGCGGTGACGGTCCCGATGCTGTCGCCGGTCATCCTGTTCAACCTGGTATTAGGCATCATCGCGTCGTTCCAAATCTTCACCAGCGCCTTCCTGCTCACCGAGGATGGCGGACCCGAACAGTCCACGCTGTTTTCGGTGCTGTATCTCTATCGGCTCGGCTTCGAGCAGTTCGACATGGGCTACGCGTCGGCGTACGCCTGGGTCATCTTCCTGGTGATCCTCGTGTTCTCGCTACTGCAGTTCAGGTTCGCCCGTACGTGGGTCTACTACGAAGGCGGCGATCCGCGATGAGTGGGCAGACAAGTGTCGGAAACCTCGTCCGTGCCTGGACGCCACAGCAGTTGCCGAGGCCTGACTCCGCCACCAGATCGACGCGGCGGCGCGTCCTGTCAGCGGTATTACGTCGTATCGCGCTGTACGTCAGCCTGGTCGCGATCGGTGTGGTCTTCTTGATTCCGTTGCTCTGGATGGTGTCGACCTCGCTCAAGGCGCAGGGCCAGGTGTTCGCGTATCCACCTGTCTGGTTGCCGAATCCCGTTCGCTGGGCGAACTACCTCGAGGCTCTGCAGCGGGCACCGCTTCTGGTATGGCTGTCCAACACCGTCGTGATAGCAGTCTGTGCTGTGACCGGGACTGTGCTCACGAGCTCACTGGTGGCGTTCGGCTTCGCCCGTTTGCGGTTTCCCGGCCGGAACGTGCTGTTCGTGCTCCTTCTGAGCACGATGATGCTCCCTGACGTGGTGACGTTGGTGCCCCAGTTCATTCTGTTCCGATCGCTGGGTTGGGTAGACACGTTCCTCCCGTTGATCGTGCCGGCATTTCTCGGTGGCGGGGCGTTCAACATCTTCCTGGTGCGGCAGTTCTACCTCACAATTCCGCGCGACTTCGATGAGGCGGCGCGCATCGACGGCGCGTCGTTGTTGCGGATCTGGTGGCACATCATCCTCCCGTTGTCCAGACCCGTGCTCATAGCCGTGGGCATCTTCTCGTTCGTCTACCACTGGAACGACTTCCTGCTTCCGCTCATCTATCTGCAGAGTGAGGGGAACAAGACCCTGGCACTCGGCTTGCGGGCGTTCATCAGCCCGACCGATGCGTCATGGAACGTGAGCATGGCGGCATCGATGTTCCTCGTAGTCCCCGTCATCGTGGTGTTCTTCCTCGCTCAGCGGCAGTTCGTGAGAGGTGTCGTGATGACCGGAATCCACGGGAGGTAACCGGCTACCGTGCAGTCACCCCATCGTCATCACGGGCCGGCGGAGGAGGATCCCCCCAGCCGCCGTCCAAGCCTGGAAGGCATCCGGGTGCTCGAAGTTGGCATCTTCATGGCTGGGCCGTACGCCGGCATGCAGCTGGCCGACCTAGGTGCCGATGTAGTGAAGGTGGAGCCTCCCGGCGGGGGTGACCCCGTACGCGAGATCGGCCCTTTCGTGAACGGGGAAAGCTCACCCTTCGTACGTCTCAACCGCAACAAACGGTCCGTCGTGATCGATCTGAAACACCCAGCCGGCAAGGCGGTCTTCGAGCGTTTGGCAAGCACTGCCGACGTGGTGCTGGAGAATCTCCGGCCTGGCGCGATGCGGAAGCTGGGACTTGGCTACGAGGAGCTGCGGCAGCTCAATCCTCGGCTGCTCTATGTGTCGTTGTCCGGTTGGGGCCAGGACGGTCCGCGCGCCCACCTACCTGGGCTGGATCTAATGGCGCAGGCGCGGTCCGGCCTGATGAGCATCACTGGTGCGCCCGATGGCGAGCCGGCCAAGATCGGCGTGCCGGTGTGCGATCTGGTGTGCGGCCTGTACGCCGCACTGGCTGTGGTGTCCGCTCTCCGGGCACGCGACCGCGATGGCGAAGGCCAGCACATCGACGTGTCGTTGTTCGAGGCGGGCGTCTCGCTCGCTGTCTGGGAAGCCGGAAAATACTTTGCGACTGGGGAGGTAGGCGGGCCCTTGGGCTCCGCGCACCAGACCAGCGCCCCGTATCAGGCCTTTCGTACCAGCGACGGATGGGTGACAGTTGGCGCAGTCACCCCGAAGACATGGCAGGCGTTCTGCCGCATCCTTGGGCTCGAGCGCCTCCTGGACGACGAAAGGTACACCACCGCGTACGAACGCCGGATCCGGAGTGACGAGCTGATCCCGGCGATCGAGGCGGCGATCCGCACGTGGTCGAGTGCCGACCTGATCGACGCATTGGACGATGCCGGTGTGCCATGCGCTCCTATCGCCGACTACGCACAGGTGTTCACCGACGAGCATCTGGTCGCGCGCGAGTTCTATTGGCGGGCACCGCACCCGCGGATCGGAAGCGTTGAGCAGATCGGCTCGCCGATGCGGCTCTCGGCGACTCCTGCGATTCGCCGCGCCGCAGGTCCGCTACTGGGTGCCGACACGGATGAGGTGCTGGGTGCGGCAGGGTTCTCGGCGGACGACATTGACGAGTTCAGGCGAACGGGAGCGGTCGCGTGAGTGGAGGGCAGCTCGAGATCGAGCGAGACGGACCCGTACTGCGTGTGACGTTCAACCGGCCGGAGCGGCGAAACGCGCTGACCTGGCAGATGTACGACGGACTGGTCGAGGCATGTGAGCGCGCCGACGGTGAGACCGGAATCCGGGTGCTGGTGTTACGGGGTGCGGGTGACCAGGCGTTCGTCTCCGGCACCGACATCGAGCAGTTCCTCGAGTTCGGCGACGCGTTGGATGGCGTGGCGTACGAAGCCAGGATGGCGGCGATCTTGGAGCGGCTGACCCGGGTGCGGGTGCCTGCCGTCGCCGTGATCAACGGCTACTGCGTCGGCGCGGGCTTGACCATAGCGGCGGCCTGCGATCTGCGGATCGCCGGCCGTTCGGCGCGGTTCGGGATCCCGATCGCGCGTACGGTGGGCAACTGCGCGTCCATGACGGCGTACTCCCTGTTGATGGCACACTTCGGACCCGGCCGGACGCTCGATCTGCTGTTGCGAGCGCGGATGATGGACGCCAGCGAGGCGGCCGCTGCCGGTTTCCTCACCGAACTCTGTGACGATGATCAGGTCGACTCGGTTGCAGTCGAGGTTGTCGAGCGCCTGCTTCGACACGCGCCGTTGTCGATGTGGGCGGCCAAGGAGGCGATGCGTCGGCTTCGGGCGTCTGGCCTTCCGGATGACGACGACATCGTGCAGCGCGTTTACGGCAGCTCGGATTTTCATACGGGTGTACGCGCCTTCCTTGCCAAACGTCCGCCGGAGTGGATCGGGGCGTGACCGCCGAATGCGCCGGTTTACATGCGCAGGGGTGATCGTCTGTGAAGCGGGAACTTTCCATCAAGCCGGAGCGGGACACCCAGTTACCGGCTGCGCCTGACCTCTGAGCAAGCCAGTCGACCACAGCGGGAATGACCCTGGCGGACATGTAAGGTCCTCGCAGGCCAGGTGGTCAAGCCCCTCGAACTCCACAACAGTGACTCACGTTCCGTCAAGTGCTCACCGAGACGTCGCAGGCGGGTCGCCTGCGGACGATCGTCGCCCCCGACATGCACAAGTCGGGGACACTGCATTGCTCCGTGCTCGTTGAGCCAGTCGAACTGCTTGAAGTAGTGCCAGGAGATTCGCGACGCCAGAGCTACGCGGCGTTCGCGATCCATTCGCCGCATCCACGCATCGGTGGGCCAGTCGACGAGGGAGCAGCCACCGGCAATCATGGCGATCACCCGCGACGATGGTCCCCGCCACCCAGTACGAGACAAGATGACCGTCGACTCGAATATCGCCGCTGCGCGGCTCCGTATCCATAGCCCGACAACGTACTGCGCTGGCACCTGTTGCCCGAGATATCGAGGGCGCCCTGAGGGGTCCCCATCTCCGGCTGGCCTAAGGCCTGGCGTTGGTTCTTGGTGCGCTCGTTCTTCCTCGGCATGCCGCATGACCGACGCTCCACATCGATCTGTTCTCCATCGGCGCTTGGCAAACGCTGGCAGGACGTTGCGGCTCCAGCCCTGCGTCGGCCGTTGTCGGGGGACCTGGGTGTGACGGAGCCGCAGATGGAGGAGCGGCGAGCAGTCTGATAGGGGACGGATCTGGTCGAGCCTGCCATGAAGATCAACGGTGGCCAGGAGCTTGATTTCCTGGCCACCTCTGCGACTGACTGGACAGGTCCTTGGCAAAACCCTGGCACTCGGGCCGATTCTGATCTTGTTCCGGTCGTTCGGCTGGTGCCTGCCAGTTTGGGAGTGGTGCGCCACCAGGGACTCGAACCCCGAACCCGCGGATTAAGAGTCCGCTGCTCTGCCAGTTGAGCTAGTGGCGCCTAGGCCTCCCAGAGGATAGCAGGCGACGAGCCGAACGACCGGTCATGGGGTGGGGTCACCCCGCCTGGCGAGGGCCGACATGACGGAAGGCGTGCCGCAGCCAGTCGAGCCGGCTGCGGTGAGTCACGCCATCAGTTGATCATGTCGAGTACGGCATGTGCGGCGTTGTGGCCCCCGATCCCGCTCACTCCGCCACCTCGGCGGGCGCCGCTTCCGCAGATCAGCACGCTCGGTATGTCCGTTTCAACCCCCCACGAGCCCACCTCCTCTGGCCGCTCGGCCCACGGCCAGGCCAGGTCACCGTGGAAGATGTGCCCACCCGGCATGCCCACCGAGGACTCGATGTCGAGCGGCGTCTTGATCTCCAGGCAGGGCCTGCCGTCGGCGTCCCGGGCGAGGCAGTCCTCGATCGGTTCGGCGAGATAGGTGTTGATCGCGTCCAAGCAGGCTCGCGCAGCCTCGTCCCGCATCCGTGCGTTGTCGCGGCGGAACAGGTGCGCCGGCATGTGCAGTGCAAACGCCGTCAGCGTGTGCCAGCCCTGCTCAGCGAGCTCGGGCGCCAAGATCGACGGGTCGGTCAAGGTGTGGCAGTACAGCTCGAACGGTGGACGCTCAGGCAGCCGCCCGGCACGGGCGTCCTCGTACGCGCGCTGCAGGTTCTCGTAGCCCTCGTCCACATGGAACGTGCCGGCGAACGCCTGCCGGGGGTCGGCTCCAGAGGCGAGTCGTGGCAACCGGGTGAGCAGGAGGTTGAGCTTGAGCTGGCAGCCTTCCGGCTCTCGGGTCGGGCGGCGGCCGAGGAGGCGGTCGAGAACGGCTGGCGCGACGCCTGCGAGGATGAACCGGCTAGCGACCTGCCGCTCCTGGAGCCCACCACTCCCAGATCCAACCCGGTAGGTCACGGTCCCACCCGATGCGTCGGCGTCGACCCGCACCGCCTCGGCATTCGTTCGTACGATCACGCCAGCGTCCTCTGCGGCACGGGTGAGGGCGGCAGTCACCGCACCCATACCGCCGAGCGGCACCTTCCACTCGCCGGAGCCGTTGCCGATCAGGTGGTAGAGGAAGCAGCGGTTCTGCACGTACGACGGGTCATGGGCACACGTGAACGTCCCGATCAGCGCGTCAGTCAACACGACGCCGCGGACCGCATCGTCGGCCAGACTCTTCTCGATCACCTCACCGATCGGGCGTTCGACGAAGTCGTGCCACGCCTCGTCGCCCAGGAGATCCTGCATCTCGTCGGCTGAGCGCAGTGGCTCGAGCATCGTCGGCGCGAGCGTCGAGGCGACCTTCGCCAGCGCTCCGTACAGCTCCTGCCAGGCCGCCCATTCGTGATCGCTTCCGGTGAGTTCTCGGAACGACGCAGCCGTTGCCGGGCCGGGGTCGCGTTCGACGAGAAGGCCGGTGTGGGCGCCGTCACGGATGACCGGGGTGTACGAGGCGGTCCTGCGGGAGAGCAGCGTGATGTCGAGCCCGAGATCGCGCACGATCTGGTCGGGAAGAAGACTGACAAGGTACGCATAACGGGACAGACGTGCATCGATGCCGGGAAACATGCGTTCGCTCACCGCCGCTCCGCCCACGTGGGGCTGCCGTTCCAGGACGACTACCGAGAGCCCAGCGCGTGCGAGGTAGCAGGCTGCCACGAGTCCGTTGTGTCCGCCTCCGATCACGGCGACGTCGAAACGTTCCATGCCACGCAGGGTACGGCTCGGGCAGCCCGAGAGGTGGGGCTGCCGGTAGGTAAGGCCGGACAGGAGCAGTCGGTCACGCGTTCACGAGCGCGTACGTGATGGCAATCCCGATACCGAAGATCAACGGTCCTGCGACACCGAACACGATGTAGACCGGCGAGGGGCCGTCTCCCGCGAGAAGGACCCGCCCAGGATCGGCCGGATCGTAGCGAACGGTCACCTGCCGTCCAGGCGTCGCACGCCGGGCCAGCGTTCCGCGGTACGACGGAACCTCGGCGGCTTGCCCGTCCGGAAGCGCGAAGCGAACGACCGGATGGTGGAGCGGCAGGCCGTTCGAGTCGCTGCTCACGGTCTCGCCCACGACAAGCGCCGGGACCCGGATGCCGCGGCGGTGCAGACGTACGACCGGCGCGATGCCGGCCAGCGCGATCCCGGTGAAGACGATGCCGAGGCCGACGGGAATCAGCCCGAAGGGCAGGTTGGCGGCCGGCCCTGAGAGCTCGACGTCAAGGGCTCGCCAGGCCAGGATGCCGATGCAGCCCAGAAGGAGCAGGGCTCCGATCCCGAGGAAGAGGTAGGTCGTCCCGACGTCGTGCGCGGGGATCACGGCGTCTCGCGGATTGCGCGGGTCGTAGTAAACGGTTACCGGCCGCCCTGGAACGAAGCTGGAATGGGTCTTTCGTACCGACGGCGTGACCTCGATCACCTGGCCGTTCTGGGCGGTGAACCGTACCACGGGGGAGTAGGCAAGAGGCCCTGCGCCAGGCGTGCTGTCGCTTCCGGCGGCGAAACCTGTGGACTGGGCGATGACGACACCCGTGGTGGCGACGCCCCGACGCCGCAACCGTGCAGTCTTGGCGAGGTTGTGCATCGATCCGCCAACGAAGGTCGTGCCGAGGACAAAGAGCGAGCCCGGGACAAGCCACGCGTCCATGCGTTCCTTTCTGCCCTCGTCCTTCGTCACGCGAGGGGAATGGGCGAGTCGAAGCTTCGTGTGCGGCGACGAAAGGGTAGGTCGCCGTGGCTAGCGGCCACAATCGCTCGTCCCTGGCGAAGGGACGGCAGCGGTAATGCTTTCCCGTCCCACGTCGACCGTTACGCGGTGTGAACGACCAGTCTGGGCCTGCACGTCGGCACGGTGCTCGGTCGTCCTCTATCGAGCGGGGCGCAATCCCACCTGGCCGAGGTGTCAGGTTGTGGCAGCACTCGGCCCGTGTCGTGGCGGAATAGGCGCCATGCCGGCTGTGTTGGATCGGGTCGTACCTATCGATTCGTACGTCACCCGGAGGACATCGTGACGACGCCTACCGCTGAATCCTCGGTACCGGAGCGCCGGCTGCGCTTCCCGTTCTGGGCGCAGATCCTCGCTGGACTGGTGCTCGGTGTCGCCCTTGGTTTCGTCGCGCGTAGCACTGAGGCGTTGTGGCTCTCCGAGACTCTCACGCAGATCGGAAGTATCTTCGTCCAACTACTTCGCGTGGCTGTACCGCCGCTCGTCTTCACGGCCGTCGTGGTGAGCATCGCTGGCCTGCGCCAGGTGACAGGTGCCGCCCGGTTGGCAGGTCAGACGCTGTTGTGGTTCATGCTGACGTCGCTCATCGCGGTGACGGTGGGCATCCTGCTCGGAGTCATCACCAACCCAGGCCTGAACGCCTCGGTCACGCCGGAGAACGCAGAGGCGTACTCGGGGACAAGCGGTTCGTGGCTGGACTTCCTGAGGGGGATCATTCCAGTCAACATCCTGGGTCTGTCGGCAGATAGCTCTGCCGAAGCGGCAGATGGCGTCGTGTCGGTGACCACCAGTCTGTCGTTCAACGTGCTGCAGATCGTGGTCGTCGCTGCGGTGCTGGGTGGTGCCGCGCTGGCGGTCGGTGAGCGGGCCGAACCCTTCCTCGCCTTCAACCGGTCCGCGCTCGCGCTGATCCAGAAGGTGCTGTGGTGGATCATCCGCCTGGCGCCGCTCGGCACCTTGGGCCTCATCGGCAGGGCCGTCGCGACGTACGGGTGGGATCTCGTCGCTCCGCTTGCCACCTTCACCGTCGACGTCTACGTCGGCTGCGCCATCGTCCTGTTCGGTGTCTACAGCCTGCTGGCGAGGCTGCATGGCCTGAGCCCGCTGAAGTTCTTCTCGGGCGCCTGGCCTGCCATCGAGCTGGCGTTCGTCTCCCGCTCCTCGGTGGGCACCATGCCGTTGACGCAGCGGGTCGTGACGCAGAACCTCGGCGTGCCGCAGGAGTACGCATCGTTCGCGGTGCCGTTCGGTGCGACCACCAAGATGGATGGCTGCGCCGCGGTCTACCCCGCCCTGGCGGCGATCACCGTTGCCCAGGTCTTCGATGTCCAGCTGCACCTGTCCGACTACCTGCTGATCGCGTTCGTGTCCGTAGTGGGTTCGGCTGCGACCGCCGGCCTCACGGGGGCGATCGTGATGCTGACGCTGACGCTCTCGACCCTGGGGCTCCCGCTGGAAGGGGTCGGTCTGCTGATCGCCATCGACCCGATCCTCGACATGATGCGGACGGCGACCAACGTGGCCGGGCAGGCGCTCGTGCCGGTCATCGTGGCGAAGCGTGAAGGGCTGCTGGACGTCGAGACCTACAACGGTCCACGGCGCGCTCTTTCGGACGAGCCGGAGCTCGAACCGGCTGCCGCGGCTGCGTGACGGCGTACGACGCCGCTGGGCAGGACGTGGGTCGACGCGGCGGCCGGGACCTCAGGGGAATGGGCCGGGGTTTGGTCGACCAGCCGCCGCGTCGACGTCCTAGAGTAAACCGGTGTTACCGGGATGTCATGGATTTCCGGGAAATGGAGGTTCGCGGGTTACCCTGGTTACCTAGTGCCCCGGTTACCTGGCTTACCTAGCGTTGAGCCCGTGTTGGACAGACGTAGCCACGTGCCCCTGCACGTCCAGCTCGCCGACGTGCTGCGCGAACAGATCGCGACGGGCAAGCTGGCGCCCGGCGATCGGCTTCCGTCGGAGTCCGACCTGTCGCAGACGTACGACGTCTCCAGGCCGACCATCAGGAAGACCCTGGCCGCGCTGAAGTTCGAGGGTCTCATCGAGTCGGAGCTCGGGACCGGTCACTTCGTACGGGATCGTGGGGAGCCCCGGCCCATCAAGTTGAAGCGTGGCGACACTGCCGTCGTCAGCCTAACCGGAGGGATGCCACAGCTCGTCGTGACGCGCGCCAACGGCGACACGGAAACCTACCCTGCAGATCAGGTGGTCGTGTCCGCCGGTTGAGCCACGCGGCGCGTCGGCCGTCGCCCTCGATGCCCGTAACGAAGCCCTCGGATAGCCGTAGCCGTGGCCCGCACGTCGACTCCGTCGACTAGCGAGCGGGCGGGATTCCGTTCTCCCGGGCGAGCCGTCGGATGTAGGTGGCCGTAAACGGGGACAGGTTCGCAACCTCTGTTGGTGGCACGCCGGCGCGCAACGCGTCAAGGCATGCCCGGATCACCTCCCGGCGATTGGCCGCGTGCTTTTCCGCACTCGCGATGTACTTTCGGGTTGCTGCCTTGATGGACACCCTTGGATCGGCCACGAAGACATGGTAGCGCAACCTGGTTCTGGTCCGTCAACTGATCGTGTGTGCGATGGCGACCAGACCTCTGACACGCGCCGGCACGCGTCACACCTCGAGCAGCCCAGCTGCGAATGGAACGAGCGAGAGCGGATACGCCTGGGACTGTCAGCGGTGGCCGAGGATTCAGCGAGGGCCGCACGGCTGCCGCTCACCAGCGACCAGAACCTCCTCGATGCTCAACGTCCGGTCGCCTTGGTTCCACCGGAACCGGACCAGGTCGGCGGGTGCGCCGACGTCGAGACGTCCGCGACCGCCGACGATGGCACCGGGCACGCTCGTCGCCAACCCGACTGCCTCGCCGAGCGTGAACGGGCCGAGATTCGCGACGTGGGCAACGGCATCGTCCAAGGAACGTGCGGCGCCTGCGAGGTACGGCGTACCCCGATACACCAGTCGCCCGTCAGCTGTGAGTTCCACGTCACCGCCCACCGGCGTGCGGTAGATCCCCGGTGGCGAGCCAGCGAGTGCGGTGGCGTCGGATACAAGGAACGACCGCTGCAGCCCTTTGGCGCGCAGCATGCTGACCAATGTCTCGGGCGGCAGATGGTGGCCGTCTGCGATGAAGCCTGCAGCAAGGCGGTCGTCGGCGAGTTGCGCCCAGATGTAGTTGGGATGCCGGGGGAGTACGGCATGGGCACCATTTCCCAGGTGTGTGCACAACGTGGCGCCGGCTGCCGCAGCTGCCCGGATCCGCTCCGGCTCGGCGTGAGTGTGTCCGATCGCGACACGTACGCCGTACTCGACCAGCTTCTCGACATAGGAAACCGACTCAGCGAAGTGCGGTGACAGCGTCACCATGCCGACGAGCCCGTCGCATGCTTCCTGCCAGCGCAGGAACTCGCCGACGTCGGGTGGACGAATGTGCTCAGCTGGATGCACACCGCGTGGCCCGTCCTCGCACGACAGGTGTGGACCCTCGACGTGCACGAACGGAATCGCGTGTCTGGCAAGGGGATCGGCGGCACGTGCGGCCACGACGCGACGCAGGCAGGTGACGATGTGCTGCTCGGCAGCCGTGATGATGGTCGGAACGACGGTGGTCACGCCGCGCGCCACGAGCGCACGCACCATCGCCGAAATCGTCTCGCCGTCGTCTTCGGCGAAGTCGTTGACGTCGAAACCTCCGAAACCGTTCACCTGCAGGTCGACCAGGCCAGGAGTAAGCCAGGGCTCGTCCGACGCGACAGTGCTCGCGCGCCGTTGGACGTCTGCGATCGTCCCGTCCTCGATGCGCAGGAGCAGAAGCTCTCCTGTCGCGGGGTCACGCCCGCTGACCTCACTGGACGAGCTGTCAGGAGAGCTCATGCGCGGAGTCCTGGTCGAGGTAGATGGTGCAGGCGTGGTGTGTGCGGAGCGCGCTCGCCGGGCACGCTTCACTGATCTCGCCTTGCAGGGCTCGCCGTACGGCGGGAGCCTTCTGCGCACCTGGAACGACGCAGAACATCCGGTCCACCTCGAGCAGACGGGGAACCGTCAACGTGATCGCGTGCGTCGGCACCTCGTCCAGCGAGGCGAAGCATCCGTCGTCGACCTGTTGCTGGCGGCACACGTCGTCGAGCTCGACCACCTTGACCGCCAGCGGGTCTGCGAAGTCGGCGACCGGTGGGTCGTTGAACGCGATGTGGCCGTTGACCCCGATGCCGAGGCAACAGATGTCGATCGGCTCTTCATCGAGCAGGCGTGCGTACTCGTTGGCACGTTCGTGCGGATCGCCGTCGGTCCGGATCAGGTGGACGCTTTTGAACGGCAGCCGGTCGAAGATGCGCTCACGCAACCACGTACCGAACCGCTGAGGTGCGTCCTCTTCGAGCCCGAGGTACTCGTCCATGTGGAAGGCCGTGACCCGTTCCCAGTCGATGCCGGCCTCCGCGACGAGTGCATCGAGCATCTCCTGTTGGCTCGGAGCCGCTGCGAAGATGATGCGGACGGACTCAGCGTGGCTCAGCCGGTCTCGAATCTCCGCCGCGATCTCGGTGGCCGCTGCGAGTCCGAGGCTCACGCGATCGGGGAAGACACGAACGATCGGCTCAGTCACCACGTTGTCAGTCCTCTCGGCATCCCTGTTGTCGATGTTCGGCACGCCCTTCCATCAATACCATCGGCGCCAGGGATGGGCGGGACCCACCACTCCAGTGCGGCTGTCACGAACCGACAACTTGTCGTTGTCGTCAGGGTGAAAGATGCGGGATGTCTCGGGCAGCGGCTCGGTCGAGCAGCCAGAGCGTCCGATGTCGGCCGTGCACGCCGGCTGCTGGGACCTGGATTGGCCCCGCACCCGACAGGGCCAGGCTCACGGCGCCGGCCTTCTCCTCGCCCGCGACGAGGAACCACACCTCGCGGGCGGAGTTGAGTGCAGGGAAGGTCAAGCTGATCCGGGTGGGTGGGGGCTTGGGCGCGCCGTGAACTCCGACGACCGAACGCTCGTCCTCGTAGACGGCCGGTTGTTCCGGAAACAGCGACGCGACGTGACCGTCGGGACCGACGCCGAGCATCAGCACGTCGAACGCCGGTACCGGCGCGTGGTCTTCCGGACGTACCGCCGCCGCGAGCTCGCGCGCATACCGCTCGGCCGCCGCCTCGACGTCCTCGGCTCCGTCTGCCGCGGGCATCGGATGCACTCGGGACGGGTCGACGGGAACCTGGTCGAGCAGGGCGCGCCGGGCCCCGGTCTCGTTGCGTTCCGGGTCACCGGAGGGCAGGAACCGTTCGTCGCCCCACCAGACGTCGAGCCGTCGCCAGTCGATCGCGTCCCTGGCCGGAGTCTTCGCCAGGGCGGCGAGAGTGCGCGTGCCGATCCCCCCGCCGGTCAGGACGACCGAGGCCGAGCCCTTGCTGGCCTGGACGTCGACCAGGCGGGTCACCAGACGTGCGGCAACGGCTTCTGCGAGCAGCTCGGCGTTGGCATGGACCACGACCTCGGGCCGACTCATCGGTCACCACCTTCGGTCGGATGCGGCTTGTGGCCGTGAGAATGAACCTGCTTACGTACCAGCTCCTCGACGACCAGGCCGTAGACGTCGTCCGGGTCGAGGCGGCGCAGCTCCTCGGCCAGCAGCTCGGACGTGTCGCGGCGCTTCAGTGCCACGCGGCGTGGCGGCTGGTCCGGCAGCGCGTAGTGCGCGAGCCGCCCGTCGGCCCGTGTGACCGCGATGTCGCCCTTCTCGGTGTGCAGACGAGCTGCCGTGATCCCCGGCCCTTCGCTGACGCCGTACGTCACCGTGATGTGGAGCTGGCGTTCGAGCCAGGTGCCCATCAGCAACGCGCTCGGGTTGCCGGCTTGCGCCTCGATCGTCGCGCCGGTCACCTTCGCCTCGTGCCGGTCGAGAGCGGCGGCGAGCAGAGCCCGCCACGGCGTGGTCCTGGTCCACGCAAGATCCGTGTCACCGGGAGCATAGGCGCTGCAGTGCCGCGTCAAGGTCGCGATCGGGTCGGCGGCGGTGGCGGCGTCGGTGACTCGGCGGCGCGCCAGCTGGCCGAGCGGGTCGCGGGACGGTACCGGCGGTGCGCTGCCGGGCCACCAGGTCACCACCGGCGACTCGGACAGCAGCAACGGCATCACCACCGACTCCGGGTGCTGGGAGAGCTCGCCGTAGAGCCGGAGCAGCAGGCTCTCGCCCGGACCTCCTTCCCCACCGACCCGCACCTCCGCGTCGAGGCGACTCTTGCCGTTGCCGTCGCGCGGAATGACGCCGATGATGCGCGAGGGATGCTCCTTCGCCGCGAGCATGGCCGCACGCAGCGCGTCGTAATGCGTCGTTTCATCGGCCACCACGATCAGCGTGAGCACCATGCCCATCGCCGGGCTTCCGGCGTTGCGTCGCGCCTGAACCAAGGCGGCGGCGATCTCGCTGGCGTTCGTATCGGTCAGATCGATGATCATGGAAAGCTCCAGGTCGGTCGGCGACCGGCGGTCACGGGCGTCTCCAGGCGCGCCCGTCGCGAGCGAGCATCTCGTCGGCCGATGCCGGACCCCACGTGCCGGCGGGGTACTGCTCGGGTTTGCCGTGGCTCGCCCAGTAGTCCACGATCGGGTCGAGGATCTTCCACGACAGCTCGACTTCCTCGTGCTGCGGGAACAGCGGCGGTTCGCCGAGGAGGACGTCGAGGAGCAGCCGCTCGTAGGCCTCGGGGGAGGACTCGGTGAACGCTCCGCCGTACGCGAAGTCCATCGTCACGTCGCGAATCTCGAGCTGCGTGCCGGGCACCTTCGAGCCGAACCGCAACGTGACACCTTCGTCCGGCTGGATCCGCATCACCAGCGTGTTCTGCCCGAGTTCCTCTGTGGCAGTCGCGGCGAACGGAAGGTGCGGCGCGCGTTTGAAGACCACCGCGACCTCCGTGACGCGGCGGGGGAGTCGCTTTCCGGTCCGCAGGTAGAACGGCACGCCCGCCCAGCGCCGGGTGTCGATCTCCAGCTTGATCGCCGCGAACGTCTCGGTACGCGAGTCAGGCGGGATGCCGTCCTCCTGGAGGTAGCCGCGTACCTGCTGACCGCCGGCCCAGCCTTCGGCGTACTGGCCGCGCGCCGTGTGCAGATCGAGCCGGCGCGGCAACTGGACGGCAGACAGCACCTTCTGCTTCTCGATGCGCAGCGCTGCGGCGTCGAACCGGACCGGCTCCTCCATCGCCGTGAGCGCAAGCAGCTGGAGCAGGTGGTTCTGGATCACGTCGCGCGCTGCGCCGATCCCGTCGTAGTAGCCGGCCCGGCCGCCGATCCCGATGTCCTCGGCCATCGTGATCTGCACATGGTCGACGTAGTGAGCGTTCCACACCGGCTCGAACATCTGGTTGGCGAACCGCAGGGCGTAGATGTTCTGAACCGTCTCCTTGCCGAGGTAGTGGTCGATCCGGAAGACGGACTGGGGCGGGAAGACCTCCGAGACGATGGCGTTGAGCTCTCGCGCGCTCTCGAGGTTGTGGCCGAACGGCTTCTCGACGACGACCCGTCGCCAGGAGCCGGGCGACTGCTTGGCAAGACCGTGCTCGGCGAGCTGGCGCACCGTCACCGGGAACAGCTTCGGCGGCACCGAGAGATAGAACGCGTGGTTGCCTCGAGTACCGCGTTCCCGGTCGAGCTCCTCGATCGCTTGACGCAGCCGGTCGATGGACGCGTCGTCGCCCAGCTCGCCGGGCACGAAGCGACAGCCTTCCTGGAGCTGCTTCCACACGTCCTCACGAAACGGCGTCCGGGCGTGCTGCTTCACGGCGTCGTGCACGACCCGTTCGAAGTCTTCGTTCGCCCAGTCACGCCGGGCGAAACCGACCAGCGCGAACCCAGGTGCGAGGAGCCCGCGGTTGGCGAGGTCGTAGACCGCTGGCATGAGCTTCTTGCGTGCCAGGTCACCGGTGACGCCGAAGATGATGAGGCCGCACGGTCCAGCGATCCGAGGGAGCCGACGATCCCGCGGGTCCCGGAGCGGATTGCTGGGTTCTTGCTCGGTGAGAGTGTCGACGATGGTGTCGCTCATGACGACGCCCTCTCTGCACGATCGCTGCGTCCGGACGTGTCGGCCGTGGATCCACCGGCGGCTTCCCGTGCTGCGGCGACCAGCTGGGCGAGACCGGCGCGGCGGTCCGTGAGGTGCAGGCGGACGACCGGTCGGCCGCGGGTGAGCAGGACCCGTGCGTCGCCGGCCGCCTGGGCTCGTTGCAGCTGACCGAAGGTGTACGGACGGTCGGGGACCGCGAGGTCCTCGGCGACGTTTCCAGTGATCTGGACGAACGCGCCGTTGGGATGCCCACCCTTGTGGTACTGCCCGGTGGAGTGCAGGAAGCGGGGTCCCCAGCCGAACGTCGTCTGGACGCGGTTGGCCGCGGCGACGAGTGCCCGAAGCTCCAGGGCCTCGGCGTCGGCCGTCGGGTCGAGGTACGCCTGTAGCGCGAGGTAGCCACGCGCCGGGGGCAGATGGTGCAGCGACTGGAAGAGAGAGCGCAACGACTGCTCGCCCGGAAGGGTGTCCGGCTTCCCGTATACCTCGACCGCGCCTTCGGTCCAGGCGAGCGGGAGCCCGTCGCCCGTCTCCGGGTTGTCGAGCAGGGTGCGTGCCTGAGCCTTCGCCTCCTCGACGTTGGGCTGGTCGAACGGGTTGATCCCGATCAGCCGTCCCGCGGTGACGATCGCCACCTCCCACATCATGAAGAGCGCACCCAGCGGTCCATGGGTGGCAGCGCAGTTGTCGGGGAGGCTGTCGGTTTCGCCGATGACCACGCGTACGGCGTCGTCTCCCGCATCGGCCCAGCCCGGCGTCTCGTCGGTTGCGGTGCCGACGTCGACCGGCAGCAGTCCTTTGCCTTCCTTACCGGTCGACTCGGCGATGAGCTGCTCCGCCCACGCCGCGAATCCCTTGATGCGCGGGTCACGATCGGCGATGACCACCTTCTCGCGTCCCACCCGATGCGCGGTGCCGAGCAGGGCACCGAGCCTCACGCCGCCATCGACGCCGGAGTCGCTGTCGGCGGCCGACCGACCGAGGGCGCTCCGATACTCGAAGGCGTCGTCGAGCAGCTCGGCGATGTCGGCACCCGCGAGCCCGGACGGCACCAGGCCGAACGCCGAGAGCGCGGAGTAACGCCCGCCGACGTTCGGATCGGCGAAGAAGACCTTGCGGTAGCCCTCGCTCTCGGCGAGCTTGGCCAGCGGTGAGCCGGGGTCGGTGACGACGACGATCCGGCTCGGCCCGTCGATGCCGGCATCGGCGAACGCCGAAAGGTACGCCCGTCTCTGGCTGTCGGTCTCGACGGTCGTACCCGACTTGCTGGAGACGACGACGACCGTGCGGTCGAGGCGGTCGCCCAGCGCCCGCCGGATCACCCCAGGATCGGTCGAGTCGAGCACGGTCAGCGGCACACCCGCGGACCTCGTGATCACTTCGGGGGCAAGCGAGGACCCGCCCATCCCGCACAAGACGACGTGGTCGAGGTTCTCGGCGTTGAGCTCGGCCTTCAAGGCCTCGATCTCGGCGAGCAACGGTCGAGAGGTCTCAGGCAGGTCCACCCAACCAAGCCGGATGGCCGCCTCGGATTCGGCCTCGGGACCCCACAGGGTGGGATCCTTGCGGGTCAGCTGCTGCGCAAAGTCGGCAAGCTCACCCGCGAGCAGCTCCTCCTCATGGGCGCGGTCGAACCAGCCGTGTCGGCCAAGGCTTATGCCCCAGGTCACCGGCGCGCCCTTTCCAGCTCGTCGCGTACGGAGCCGATGAGCTCGTTCCAGCTCGCGGCGAACTTCTCCACGCCTTCGTTCTCGAGCACCGACACGACGTCGTCGTAGCTGATCCCGAGCGCCTCCAGGTCGTCGAGCACCTTGCGGGCCTCGTCGTAGGTTCCGTGAACGGTGTCACCTCGGATCTCGCCGTGATCGGCGACCGCCTCCAGAGTCGCCTCGGGCATGGTGTTGACCACGCCGCTGGTCACGAGCTCGGTCACGTAGATCGTGTCGGGGAGTGACGGGTCCTTGGTCGACGTCGAGGCCCACAGTGGCCGTTGCGGCCGCGCGCCTGCGGCCGCGAGCGCACGCCACCGGTCGCTTGCGAACGTCTCCTCGTACGCCTGGAACGCCAAGCGAGCGTTGGCGATCGCCGCCTTGCTCCGCAGTGCGCTGGCCTCCGGTGAGCCGATCTTGTCCAGCCGCTTGTCGACCTCGGTATCGACCCGGCTGACGAAGAACGACGCCACGCTGCCGATCGTCGAGAGGTCGCGGCCGGCGGCCTTCGCCTGCTCCAGGCCGCTCATGAAGGCGTCCATGACCTCCCGGTACCGCTGCAAGCCGAAGATCAACGTCACATTGACGCTGATCCCTTCGGCAAGGGCTGCCGTGATCGCGGGCAGGCCTTCGCGTGTGGCCGGGATCTTGATGAAGAGGTTCGGTCGGTCGACCATCCACCACAGGGCCTTGGCCTCGGCCACCGTCTCCTCGGCCTTGTACGCCAGGCGAGGATCGACCTCGAGTGACACCCGCCCGTCGACACCTTCCGTCGCATCGTACACAGGGCGCAGTACGTCGCAGGCCCAGCGGATGTCGTATGTCGTGATCGCCCGGACCGCCTCTTCCACGTCGACGCCGCGGATGGCGAGCTCGCGGGTCTGGTCGGAGTAGACCTTGGGATCCGACAGTGCCTTGGCGAAGATCGTCGGGTTGCTGGTGACGCCGACGACGTGCCGCTTCCGCATCAGCTCGGCGAGGTTGCCTGAGCGTAGGCGCTGGCGGGACACGTCGTCGATCCAGATCGCCACACCCTGCTCGCTGAGAGCCTTAAGCCGATCGGTCATGTGCTGCTCCTTCCCGTACGGTTCTCGACGGCCCGATGGGTGCCACGCACTTCGCACGTCTGCGGCCTCGACGGACCTCGCAAACGCCCTCAGGCGGGGTGTTTCACCCCCGGGCTGCCGCCAGGCTCTCCCGGGCGGCCTGGGCGACCGCTTCTTCGGTAAACCCGAACTCCCGGAACACGGTCTTGTAATCCGCCGATGCCCCGAAGTGCCCCAACGACACGATCCGGCCGTGGTCACCGGCGAAGCGGTACCACGGCTGGGCGACGCCTGCCTCGACGCAGACGCGCGCCGTGATCTCCGGCGGGATCACTGAGTCGCGGTATGCCTGATCTTGGGCGTCGAACCACTCCACACACGGCATCGAGACCACACGGGCACCAATTCCCTGGGTAGCGAGCTGCTCGCGGGCACCGAGTGCGAGCTGGACCTCCGATCCCGTGGCGATGAGGATGACGTCGGGCTGGGCGCCGTCCGGCGTGTCGACGAGCACGTATCCACCCTTGCTCACGTTGTCGGCTGAGGCCAGTCCGGTCGCCGGTGACCGGTCGAAGGTCGGAAGGTTCTGCCGGGTGAGCGCGAGGGCCTTCGGCCCGTCGGGATTGGCCAGAACGTGCGCCCACGCCGCAGCCGTCTCGTTGGCGTCCGCGGGGCGTATCACGTCGAGGCCGGGGATCGCGCGCAGAGCGGCGAGATGCTCGACCGGTTGGTGGGTGGGTCCGTCCTCACCGAGCCCGATCGAGTCGTGGGTCCAGACGTAGATCACCGGCAGCTTCATCAGGGCGGCGAGCCGCACCGCCGGCCGCATGTAGTCGCTGAACACCAGGAACGTCCCGCCGTACGGGCGGGTGGGGCCGTGCAGCGCGATGCCGTTGAGGATCGCGCCCATCGCGTGCTCGCGTACGCCGAAGTGCAGGACTCTGCCGTACCAGTCGCCTGTGAACTCCTTGGTCGAGAACTCCGGCGGGATGAACGACGGTTCGCCGCTCGGCGTGGTGTTGTTGGAGTCGGCGAGGTCGGCCGAGCCGCCCCACAGCTCGGGGAGCACGGGTGCGAGCGCCGAGATCACAGTGCCGGACGCCTTGCGGGTGGCGACGTCCTTGCCTGGCTCGAAGCTCGGGAGCCGGTCCTTCCACCCCTCCGGCAGCCGGCGCTCCCGCATCCGGTCGAGCAGCTGCGCCCGGTCCGGATGGGCGTCGCGCCATGCCTGGTAGCGCTCCTGCCACTCCTCGTGCAGCTTCGCGCCACGCTCCCGGACCCCCCGGACATGGGCGAGGACCTCGTCCTCTACCTGGAAGGTCTGCTCAGGGTCGAAGTTGAGGATGCGTTTCGTCGCGGCCACCTCGTCGGCGCCGAGCGCGGCGCCGTGGGCCTTGCCGGTGTTCTGGGCGTTCGGCGCTGGCCAGGCGATGATCGTCTTGAGCACGATGAGCGACGGTCGGCGAGTCTCGGCGATCGCGCGGTGGTACGCCTCCCAGAGCGCCTCGACGTCCTCGACGTAACCGTTCGGGCGGCGCCACTCGACGGTCTGGACGTGCCAGCCGTAGGCCTCGTAGCGCTTCGCGACGTCCTCCGACAGGGCGATGTTGGTGTCGTCCTCGATCGAGATCTGGTTGGAGTCGTAGAGCACGATCAGGTTGCCGAGCTTCTGGTGCCCGGCGAGGGCGCTGGCCTCGTGGGTGATGCCCTCCTCGATGTCGCCGTCGCTTGCGAAGACGTAGATGCGGTGGTCGAACGGGCTGGTCTCCGGTGGCGCGTCAGGATCGAGCAGGCCACGCTCGCGACGTGCCGCCATCGCCATGCCGACGGCGTTGGCAAGGCCCTGGCCGAGGGGCCCCGTGGTGGTCTCGACACCCGGGGTGTGTCTGTACTCGGGGTGACCGGGTGTGCGGCTGCCCCACTGCCGGAAGTGCTTCAGGTCATCGAGCTCGAGCACCCCGGCGAAGTAGAGCTGGATGTAGAGGGTCAGGCTGGAGTGGCCGCAGGAAAGGACGAACCGGTCGCGGCCGATCCATTCCGGATCGGCTGGGTCGTGCCGGAGCAGCCGTTGGTAGAGCAGGTAGGCCGCCGGCGCCAGGCTCATGGCTGTACCCGGATGTCCGTTGCCCGTGTTTTCGACCGCGTCCATCGCCAGCACCCGGATGGTGTCGACGGCACGCTTGTCGAGATCGGTCCATTCGAGAGGCTCGCGTGGGTTGGTGTGGTTGGCACTCATGCGGTCGACGGCTCCTGATCGGATACGGAACAACTTCGGCGCCGGCTGGAATCGATCAGCAGACGCCAGCGGACGTCATTGAGTTGGAGCCTACCCGGCCGGGATTACCGACATGTGCCCCCAAACGACCAGGCCTGGCAGGGCCCCATCCCATGACCAGGCGCCTATCCCCAATGACCAGGCGTGGCGGGTGTCCGCTCGCCAAGGGATGGGCCCGCACTGAGCGTCGGTAGCAGACACCCCGCGCGGGCGACCGGGACGGGCGGTCGCAGCCGGCTCGCGGCCGGATCCTAGACTGACGCTGTTTTGTCAGGAGGTGGACGTGACGGCAGTCGGCTCCGGGCCCGTGGGGGGTGAGCCCGTCACCGTCCCTGCGCAGGCTCACCAGTCGACGGCACCGGACGTCGGGGCTCGCGAGCGCGCGTCCGACCGGCCCGCGCCACCTCAGCGGCGCTGGCTCGACGTGGTAGCCGCGTACGTCGCCCTCACCAAGCCGCGGATCATCGAGCTCCTGCTCGTCAGCACCGTGCCTGTGATGTTCCTCGCTGCCGGACGGGTCCCTCCGCTGGGTCTGGTGGCAGCGACGGTGGTCGGTGGCATCCTCGCGGCGGGCAGCGCCAACACGCTCAACTGCGTGCTGGACCGCGACATCGACGAGCGGATGCGGCGCACCCGGCGGCGTCCGCTGCCTCGCCACGTTGTCACTCCGCGGGCCGCGCTGATCTTCGGGCTGGTGCTCGGCGTCGTCTCGACCCTGCTCTTGGGGTTCGCCGTCAACTGGCTGTCGGCTCTGCTCGCCGTCACCGCCAACGCGTTCTACGTCTTCGGCTACACGATGCTCCTGAAGCGTCGGACGTCGCAGAACATCGTCTGGGGCGGCATCGCCGGCTGCTTTCCCGTGATCATCGGATGGACGGCGGTACGGGACTCGCTCGACTGGCCACCGTTTGCCCTGGCGTTGGTCGTCTTCTTCTGGACACCGCCACACACCTGGGCGCTGGCGATGCGCTACCGCGAGGACTACGCCGCCGGCGGTGTCCCGATGCTCCCGGTCGTGGCAACAGAGCGCACGGTCGCCCGCCAGATCATGGCGTACTCCCTCGCGACCGTCGCCGCCTCACTCGCGCTGTGGCCCCTTGCGCCGACCGGGTGGTTCTATCCGATCGTTGCCGCCGTGCTGGGCGGCGTCGTGTTGTACGAGGCGTACGTGTTGCTGCGTCGCGTCGCGCGCGGTCAGAGTGGGCTCGACCTGCGTCCCATGCGGTTCTTCCACTGGTCGAACCTCTATCTCGCGCTGCTGTTCCTCGCGGTTGCCCTGGATCCCCTGATCGTGCGATGAGCGGGATGAGAAAATCGTCGGGATGATAGAGCTGAATCCTTTGCATCTCGACTGGCCCAACTGTCTCAACGCCCGTGATCTCGGTGGTCTCCCGACGTCAGATGGTGGCAAGATCCGCGAGCGAGCACTCGTCCGTACCGACAGTCACTACAAGCTCACCCAGGAAGGCGTGGAAGCCGTCCATGCGTACGGTGTGAGCCGCATCATCGACCTGCGTCGGGAACGCGAGTGTGAAACCCATCCCAGTCCGTTCGCCGGGAGTCCCATCTACCAGAACATCCCCGTGCAGGACCCGGCGGACCCCGACAACTCGACCCTGTCGCTCAGTGAGATCTACATCGCGATGCTCGACCTGCGGCCCAAGCTCTTCGCCTCGGCGATGGCGGCCATGGCCGAGGCGCCGCGCGGCGCGGTCGTCGTGCACTGTGCCGGTGGTAAAGACCGCACGGGCATGGTGGTCGCGATGGCCCTCGAGCTCGCCGGTGTCGATCGGCAGACGATCGCGGCCGACTACGCAGTGACCGAGACGCGTCTGGCCGAGGAGAACGCCGCGGTCCTCGAATCCATCACGGATCCTGAGGTGCGGGAGATCGTCCGTCGCCTTCAGCCGACGCGGCCGGAGACGATGTTGGCGACACTCGAGCACCTCGATCGAAAGTACGGCGGTGTCGCGGCCTACCTCGAGACCGGCGGCTTCACGGCGGCTCAGGTGCAGAGCCTACGCAATCGCCTCCTCGGCTCCTGAGCGTTCGCCGAGCTCCGTCTGGAGGACCTTGATCAGACCGAGCAGAGCGTCGCGCCGGTTGTCCGGGTCCTTGAACCGGCACGCGGAGTACGGCGGCTCCTCGTCGCCGTGGAAGGGGATCCGGATCCCTTCGAGCTTGGCGAGGTCGTAGACGGTGATCAGGTCGATCCGCAACGGTACGCCGCCACGGTCGATCGGGGGCCCGGCGTAGAAGTCGCTCACCGCCTCCGCCATGACCGACTGCGTGCTGCCGTAGAAGGTCGATCCGTCGCACATGTGGGAGCGCAACGCTGTTGCCGTCACCGTGCACGGGACGACGTGCAGCTCGACGCCGTACGGGTCGTACGCCTCGTGCAACGGACCCTTGCGGTGGGGGTCGTAGCGGTCGGTGCCGGTCGAGAGGATCACCTCCGCCAACGAGTCGTGGGTGTGTCCCGGATGGTCGATCAGACTGATCCCGCGGATACCGACTTCGCGGACACCGTCCTGGCCGAAGTTCTTGCAGATCGCCTCGTCGAGGACCGCCCCCACCGTCTCGGCGTCCGGAGGACTGGCCACGTCGTACGACGGAACCGAGATGCTGACGACGACAGCCATCGGACCTCCGGAGGTTACGTCCTACGCCAAGCCGCAGGGGCCGGCGGGAAGTGACCGCTTCGTCTGGCGGAGACAGTCATGCGCGGTTGCTGCCCGACCGCAGACGCTCCTGCCGAGTGCAGGGATCTTGGCAGGCGGCATGGATGCTTGGCAAAGGGTTTACCTGCACCGGCGCACCCTTGCGTACCGTGGCCCAGGCGACCAGCCCGCCCACCCAACACAGGGCCGCGCTGATCAGCATGGCCCGGCCGAAGCCGGGACCGAGCGGCTCGCCCGTGCCGGTCGTGACGCCGGCTGCTGCGGGGATGATCGCGACGGCGAGCAGCCCGGCCGTCCGGGCCACGGCGTTGTTGACGCCTGACGCCGCGCCGACCTGATGGGGAGGCACCGACGCCAGGACGGTGGACGTCAACGGGGCCACGGTGATCGCGAGACCGAGCCCGAAGACCACGATGGCTGGCAGGGCATGAGTCCAGTACGACGAGCCAGGCACGATCCGTGCCATGAGGGCGAGGCCAACGCCCGCGACCAGCGGGCCGACAGTCATCGGGATCTGCGGACCGATGCGCTGGCCGAGTGCACCCATCCGGGACGAGAGCAGCAACATGATCGCCGTGATCGGCAGGGTCGCTATCCCCGCGGCCAACGCCGTGTAGCCCAGCGACTGCTGCAGTTGCAGTGCCAGAAGGAAGAACGCGACACCGAGCGCGGCGTAGACGGCCAAGGTGGTGAGGTTCGCGCCGGCGAACTGTCGTGAGCGGAAGATGTCCAACGGCAGCAGGGGAGCGGTCTGGCGACGCTCGAGGAGTGGGAAGGCGACCAGGGCAACGCCACCCACCGCGGCGGCCAGGACGCCGACCGCATCCCAACCTCGGGCCGGAACCTCGATGAAGGCGTACGTCACTCCGGCCAAGCCGATCGTGATGGTCGCGGCCCCCACGAGGTCGAGGCTGCGGGGTGCGGTGGGATCGCGGCTTTCGGGTACGTACCGCACCGTCACCCACAGCGCCAGGATCGTGAACGGCAGGCCGAGGAAGAACACCCATCGCCACGACGCGGCGTCCACCAACCAGCCGCCCACGAACGGGCCGATGGCCGAGGCGACACCGGTGAGGCCGGCCCACATGCCTACGGCCCGACCGCGATCGTCGGTGCGGATGGCGGCGTCGATGAGCGCGAGACTCCCCGGTACGAGCAGTGCGCCGCCGACGCCCTGGACGAGACGGGCGATGATCAGGATCGGACCGGTTGGTGCGAGGCCACAGCCGAGCGACGCGACCGTGAAGGCGACCAGGCCGACGTTGAACACCCGGCGTCGTCCATACCGATCGCCGAGCACACCACCGAGCAGCAGGAGAGCACTGAGCGTCAGCAGGTAGCCGTCAACAACCCACTGCTGAACCGTGAGCCCGCCGCCGAGCTCCTCGCTGATCGCCGGAAGCGCGATGGTGACGACGGTGCCATCGAGGAGGGCGATACCGGACCCCAGGATGGTCGCGACGATCACCCAGCGACCGCGGGGGGACGCCAACTCCAGGGAGGTCGAGGGGAAGGCCTCACCAGACCCTCGCGGTGGGGTGCTCACGAGAACCCACGCTAGACGCGCACGGCCGGTCTCCGCTGTCTCTTGAGGGCGTGCCGCCTGCGCGGGAATCGAGGCCGGGCACCCCGTGCCTCATTGCACCGACCAGCGGTTCGCGCCGGTGTCGAAGGGGGAGCCAGCCGGGCGGGATACGGCCGAATGTTGCAGGTCGCGTCAGATGTGCGCGAGCTTGGAACGCTCCGCCCGGGTGCGTGGCTCACTGGGCTCGTGGAGGTGTTTCGTCGTGCCGGCGACAACCCAGGTGGCCGAGGCGACGAGGAGGGCGGAACCGAGCAAGTGGATGCCGACGAGCAGCTCCGGTAGTCCGGTCCAGTACTGCACGAACCCCACCGCACCCTGCGCGAGCTCCAACCCGAGCAAGGTCGCGGCCGCCCGTCGGGCGCGCCCTGGCGCACCGGTCGCGTGAAGTGCCACGAGCGTTCCGATCGTGAGCCCGAGCAGCAAGAAGACCAGGTCGGCGTGGAACTGGCTCACCATCTCGGAATCGAGTGGGATCCGCGGTGCGCGTGCATCACCGGCATGCGGTCCGGTGCCGGTGACGATGGTTCCGGCGTACATCACGAGGAAGGTGGTCGCCAGCGTCGCCTGGCTGAGCCGCCGCACGCTGAGGGGGGCGGCGAGGGTCCTCGACCCTTTGGGCTCTCCGGCGCGGCAGACGAACACGACGGCCACGGCAATGAGGGTGGGCGACAGCATGAAATGTGCCGAGACCGTCCAGGGGTTGAGGTCGGTCAGGACGGTGATACCGCCCATGACAGCCTGAAGCGGTACGCCAAGGAGCAGGATCGTGGCCGGACGGACGAGATCGGGCCGTCGCGGCCGGAACCGCAGCGCAGCAAGCCAGGCGAGCCCGACCACGCCGGCGACCACGAACGTCATCAGGCGGTTGCCGAACTCGATCCACCCGTGGATGCCGAGCTCCGGGTGGCTGACGTACGAGGTCTCACTGCACGTCGGCCAGGAGGGACAGCCCAGCCCTGAGCCGGTGAGGCGTACGGCGCCGCCAGTCACCACGATGACGATGTTGACGACCAGAGCGGCGATCGCGAGACGCCGCATCTGCGTCGCGGTGGGCCGGGGGAGTTGCACGGCACCCAAGCGTAGGCGCCGGGAAATCCGGTGGAGTCACCAGGCATGGCCCAGTTGAATGATCGCGTCCGCTCCCGTGAACAATGACCGTGTATGGCAGGTGTGGCCGGTGACGCGGTGCTGGCGCCTCGGGCTACAGACCTGCCGCACATGGTCATTGGGTGGGGCGGGCGGCCCGGCAGCAATGGCGGGCCTTTGACGAGCAGGGCGCGCGGCAATTCGTACGAAAGGAACTTCATGACGGAGGCAGGGACCCGCGAGGCTGACTGGGTCGCGCGATTCGCAGATGAGGTGATCGCCGAGGCCAAAAGACGCGCGCCTGGTAAGCCGATCATCTGCGCGTCGGGTCTCTCCCCGTCCGGTCCGATCCACTTGGGCAACCTCCGGGAGGTCATGACGCCGCACTTCGTGGCCGACGAGATTCGTCGGCGCGGGGTGGACTGCGTGCACATCCTGTCCTGGGACGACTATGACCGGTTCCGGCGGGTACCGGTCGGCATCGACCCGTCGTGGGCCGAGCACATCGGCAAGCCGCTGACCTGCGTACCCGCTCCACCCGGCAGCGAGCATGCCAACTGGGCGGAGCATTTCAAGGCACCGATGATCGCGGCACTCGAGGAGATGGGCGTCGAGTACCGCGCCATCAGCCAGACCGAGATGTACACCTCGGGCGCCTACCGGGACCAGATCCTGCTGGCGATGCGGGAGCGGGCGCGCATCGATGCAGTCCTCGCCCGGTACCGGACGAAGGCCAAGTCGGCGCCCACCGGCCAGACGGCTCGCCGGCAGGCCACGCTGGACGAGGACGACCGTGTGGCGGCCGAGCTCGCCGCCGAAGGCTCAGGGGCTGCGACCGAGGACGACGGAAGCACGTCGAGCGGCTACTACCCCTACAAGCCGTACTGCACCGTCTGCGAGCGCGACCTCACCACGATCACGTCGTACGACGACGAGACGACCGAGCTCAGCTACACGTGCGTTTGCGGCCACGCCGAGACGGTCCGGCTCGCCGAGTTCAACCACGGCAAGCTGGTGTGGAAGGTCGACTGGCCGATGCGGTGGGCGTACGAAGGGGTGATCTTCGAGCCGTCTGGTGTCGACCACCAGTCGCCGGGCTCCTCCTTCGTCGTCGGTGGCCATCTGGTGGCGGAGATCTTCGGCGGGGAGCAGCCGATCGGCCCGATGTACGCATTCGTCGGGATCACCGGGATGGCCAAGATGAGCAGCTCCCGGGGTGGTGTTCCGACTCCGGCGGATGCCCTGCAGATCATGGAAGCGCCCGTGCTGCGCTGGCTCTACGTGCGTCGCCGGCCCAACCAGGCGTTCAAGGTCGCGTTCGATCAGGAGCTGCACCGGCTCTACGACGAGTGGGACGCTCTCGGCCGCAAGGTGGCGAGCGGTACTGCGTCGCCGGCCGAGGCCCTCGTGTACGACCGCGCGATGCGTACGGTGTCGCGGACGCTTCCTGCCACGCCGCGGCCCTTCTCCTATCGCACGCTGGCCTCGATCATCGACATCACCACGGGCCACGAGGAGCAGACCCTGCGAATCCTGCGCGACCTCGACCCGAGTCAGCCGATCGACTCGCTCGACGAGGCACAGCCCAGGCTCGACTGCGCGAGAAACTGGGTGCAGACCCAGATGCCGGCTGACCAGCGCACGCAAGTACGCGAGGAGCCTGACACCGAGCTCTTGTCGTCACTCGACGACAAGGAGCGGGAGGCGCTCCGGCTTCTGCTCGACCGGCTCACGGACGACTGGTCGCTCGAGGGTCTCACGACGCTGGTCTACGGCGTGCCGAAGATCCAGCTGGGGCTTCCGCCCGACGTGAAGCCCACGCCGGAGCTCAAGGTGGCGCAGCGGAGCTTCTTCGCCCTGCTGTACAAGCTGCTCGTCGGACGCGATACGGGTCCCCGGCTGCCGACGTTGTTGCTCGCCATCGGCCCAGAGCGGGTGCGCAGGCTGCTCGGGGGATAGCTCGCAGGCCCGGCTCCTCCGGTGGTGGCGGATCGTCGCGTGGTGCGACATAGCCTCGCGGGGTGCCGGCTGGTGCTGTGGCGGGAGCGCGGTCGCCGCGCCTGGTCATTGTGGGTGCGCCTCAGTGCCAGCGGAACGTGCGGGCGGTGACGAGGCCGGCAGCAAGCGCCCACGCGAGCAGCACGACGACGTGGCCTGCCACGTCACCCCACGCCACAGGGCCTGCGGACAGGGTCTCGCGCAACCCTTCGGCCAACGCCCCCGACGGCAGGAAGCCGATCAGCGGCTGCAGGACCCTGGGGTACGCGTCGACCGGGAGCAACGTGGCGCCGCCGGCCACGAGCACGAGGTAGATCCCGTTGGCAGCGGCGAGCACCGCCTCGGCCCGAACCGTTCCAGCCAACAACAGCCCGAGCGGCACGAACGCCCACGTGCCGGCGACGAGCAGCAATGCGGCCACCGGAATGGATGCAGGATCCGAACCCGGCTGCCAGCCGAGCGCCAGGGCGACGGCAACGACCAGGACGACCTGCAGCAGCTCGACGAGCCCGATCGCGATGAGCTTGCCGGCAAGCAGACCGGTGCGGGTGAGTGGAGATGCGCCGAGTCGTTTGAGGACGTCGTATCGGCGCTCGAAGGCCGTCGCGATGGCGAGGCTCGTGAACGACGTCGACATGATCGTGAGGGCGAGAACGCCCGGGGTCAGCACGCCGAGCCGGTCACCCGTGGTCTTGCCGGCGATGTCGATTCCGGGCGCCAGGGCGCCGGCGACGAGCAGGACGAGCGGGATGACCAGGGCGAGCAGCAGTTGCTCTCCGTTGCGCAACAGCAGGCGGGTCTCCAAAAGACCATGGGCGACGATCATCTGCTGCACCGGTGCCCGGCCCGGAGCAGGTGCGAAGGTCCCCTCTGGGGTCGTCACCGGCGCTCCCTTCTACCCCGGTTTCGGGGCTGCTCCGCCGGGGGAACGAGCTCGCGCCCCGTGAGGTCCAGGAAGACGTCCTCGAGGGTGTGCCGCTCGACAGCGAGGCTCTGGGCCAGGACGCCGTTGGTCGCGCACCAGGCCGTCACCGTCGCGAGCAGGTGCGGGTCGATCGGACCGAGGACGACGTAGTTGCCGGGTGTCGGCTCGCGGACGTCGCAGCCTTCGGGGAGGGCCGCGATGAGGGATCTCAGGTCGAGTCCTGTGGGTCCGCGGAACCGCAGCGTGTTGCTCGCCCCTCGCGAGGTGAGCTCATCCGGCGAGCCCGAGGCGATGACGGTTCCGTGGTCGACCACGTAGACCTGATCGGCGAGGCGTTCCGCCTCCTCCATGTAGTGGGTCGTGAGGACGATCGAGACGCCGTCCCGGCGCAGCTCCTCGAGCAGCGCCCAGGCCGAGCGACGCGCCTGAGGGTCCAAACCGGCGGTCGGCTCGTCGAGGAAGACCAGCTCCGGCCGGCCGACGATGGCCATCGCCAAGCCGAGCTTCTGCCGCTCGCCTCCGGAGAGCCTGCGGTAGGGGGTACGCGCGCTCCGGGTGAGGTCGAGCCGGTCGAGCAGCACGTCGACGTCGAGGGGGTGCGCGTGGAGTCGGGCGATGTGCCGCAACATCTCCTTCGTCCGTACGCCCGACCAGGCGCCACCACCTTGCAGCATCACGCCGATGCGCGGCATGAGGGCTTTGCGGTCCCGCACCGGGTCGAGGCCGAGCACGCTCACCCGACCACCGTTCGGGTGCCGGTACCCCTCGCAGGTCTCGATGGTCGTCGTCTTGCCGGCGCCGTTCGGGCCCAGGATGGCCGTGATGCTGGCCCGCTCGACCACAAGGCTGAGCCCGTCTACCGCGGTGACGGCCGTCCGTCCCCGCCCGTACCGCACCACGAGATCGTCGACCTCGACGACGAGCTCACCCACGTGGCCGAGTGTAGGAGGGGCCCCTGCGACCGGCGTGTCCGGGACGTGCCAGGCGTAGCCCTGACGGATATCACTGAATGTAGTCGGGCAACTACTCTATGAGATCAGGGTCGGCTGGCGACGTCAGGGTCGTACTGCGGATCGGAGCAGAAGGGCTGGCCGTGATACACGAGGTACGCCGTGTTCGCCTTCTGGTAGAGCTTCGTGAGCGGGCGTTCGGGCAACGCTCCGCGGGCTCGCTCGAACAGCGCACACCGCCACTCGTCGCTTCCGGGTGCGGTGTCACCCTGGACGATCTCCCAGTGGATCGCCTCGATCGGGGCGTTGGCGACCCGGTCGGCACGCATGGCCAACAGGTTGCCCGGGAGGGTCATGGCGCCCACGAGGCCGATCGTCACGGCGAGCGTCATCCAGGCGACGGTTCCGATCCACCGCTTGAGGACGAGCCCCATCCCGAGGACGGTGAGCACCGCACAGAAGACCAGGGCTGTCCAGGTCACGACGACATTGCGGTAGGGCGTCCCGGGGGAGTCGATGATCGTCTGGGAGCGCTCGGAGACGCCCATGACGGTCGCCGTTCCCAGCGCGACGAGCAAGGACAGCACGACGCCGACGCCGAGCAGGATCGCCTCAGCGCGGTTCGACTGAGTGGCCTGGGCCGGCGTGACGGCGTTCTTCGGGTGAGCGCCTCGAGAGTTCGCGCTCGGGCGAGGCGACGGCACGGACCGCCACGTCAGCCGTACCGCAATGAGCGCGAGGGCGACGAGGATGCCGGCCGCCACCGACCAGGCAGTTGGCAAGGCCGGATAACGGTCTTCCCAGCCGACCCGTTCAAGTCCCCTGAGCAGCTCGCTTCCGCCCGCACCCGGGACCGATGAGACGAGGTTGTAGAAGGCGGTGCGGACGATAGCCGGGCTGAGGGCGAGCTTGACGCCTTCGTAGCACTCGTTCTGCGCGCAGACGCTGCGGAGAACGTATCTGGTCGCAAGGAAGACGGGGATGAACGTGCCGAAGTACGCCGCGCCGGTGATGAGCTTGGCTCGTCTACCGGCAGCCTGCTGGGATCGATCCGTCACCGGCACGATCGCCAGGGCCACCGCGGCCACGGGGACGGCGGGCATGACCAGCTCGTAGCGGAAGTTCGTGACGAGCGCGAGCAGGACCAAGGTGACGACGGCGACCGCCGTCATGCGGGTGGTCGAGCGCTCGGCGACCAGCCGCGTGAGCCAGAGCAGGAGGGCCACCGACCCGAAGATCGAGATGGCTGCGGTGTAGGTGGACACCGGATAGGCGGTCCAGCCGTTCAAGAACGGCGCCTGGTTCTGCACCCCGACCGCGGTCCCGGCCAGGCTCGCCACTCCGAACAACATCACCGTCCGTCGCCCGGCCCGGACCAAGCGGCCGTCGGACGTGCGCCAGCGCAGGCTGCGCAGGAATGCGATACCGGTGAAAAGACCACCGGCGAGGAAGGCAGCCTTGAGAAGTGCGAGATAGAAGACGACCGGTGTCGAGGTCGCCACTGCCGGCTCGGTGACCAGTTTCGCGGCGAGCCGGCGCTCCAGGCCTGTGATCGCGTTGACCCGGCCGGTGCTGACCCGATACCAGAAATCGCCCCAGGTCGTGCGGAGCTCGTAGCCGATCGACCAGTCGGGCACGGCGCCGAGCCAGGCGTACCAACGATCGTCAGCAGCCACCGGTGCCGCCAAGGCGGGGAAGAAGAACAGGATCGCGCACGCTATGACGAGCGCGACCGCGAGCCGCCGAATGACCGTCGACCTGCGGATGCCTCGCTGGCTCGCTCCGCCGACGTCGGGGGCGGCTGACTTCGCACGGTCCCGCACGTTGGCTGGTGCTAGGGTCTTCTCCACAGGCATAGCAGGCCATGATAGGCGGCACGATCGACGTCGGTTTTCGGCGTCTCCCACAAGCACGAACGGCAGGAGCGCACCGGTTACTGCAGGCCCAGTTTTCCCACGGGCTGGTGATCCGACACGCGGGAGCTCATGATCTTGTTTGGTACGACGAAGACGCGACGGGCGGACAAGCGGGCCTTGACCCTCGACATCCATGGCCCGAACGATTCGGATACGTCGACCTGCAAGCTCCGACCGGCGCGAAGCGACGTCGTGAGGCACTGGTTCGGACGGCTCGTCGCGCTTCATCGGACGTACCTCACACCGACCGGGGCGGCGAACTTCGATCAAGCCCCACAGTCTTCACCTGTCGCGGTAGCAGCTGGGCGACGGTACAGCTTCACGCTGGATGGCGGAGGCGATGCACAGCTGCACGTCATGCAGTACGTCAACGGCAAACGCGTGCGCACCTCGACCAAGCCCGGCTCCATGACGCTCCGGGTAGATACCCATCCGCAGCTGGATGCGTTGTCGATCGCGCTGCGGTTGAACCGTGGCGCGTTCGTACCTGATCGACTGACGCTGCGGATCACCGACCTCGGACCGCTCCGACCGCTGGAGAACATCCTGCTTCTGATCGGAGCGATGAAGGCCGGTACGACCACCCTCTACCACTACCTGGTGCAGCACCCGCGGATCTTCGGTAACCGAATCTCCAAGGAGCCTCACTTCTTCTCCTCTGCCGAGAACTACGCCAAAGGTCCACTCGAGTACGCCTTCCAGTACGACCCGGAGGCGTCAGATCCCGGGAACTTCGCGTTCGACGCGAGCACGCACTACGCCAAGCACCCGTTCTATCCCGACGTCCCGGAACGCATCGCCAAGTTCCCGGGCAACTTCTCGTTCATGTACCTGCTGCGCAACCCGTTCGACCGCATCGAGTCGCATCTTGCGCACAACCTCGCGATGCACGAGATGAGCTCGGACGATCCGGAGCTGTGGGAGCATGCCCTCAACACCACTCGGTATGCGATGCAGCTGGACCGGTATCACGAGGTCTTCGACAATCCGCGTTTCCTGCTTCTCGACTTCGACGAGCTCAAGCGCGAACCGATCGGCATGCTCCGCCAGATCGAGGACTTTCTCGGGCTCGAGCCGTACGACTACCAGGACGTAGGCGCGACCAACCCGCGCAAGACCGACCGGGTGAAGCTGACAGACGACCAACGTCGCACCATCTCCAACGAGCTGGCCGATGACATCCAGCGCCTGGTCGACGTCTACGGCTTCACACCTGCGAAGCGGTGGCTCGCCGAATGACCGTGTGGACGACTCCAAGCCGTCCGTGATGGGTGACCATGACGTAAGTGACAGGAAGGCTTCGTGGCCCCGCAGGGTATTCGCCATCCGCGAAGCGTCTTCGACGCATAGTTGTCGAAGCCAAGGCCCGCGTCAGAACAGCACGTGCTCTTCGGGGCTTCCTTCGAACGCAACCTGCGAGTTGCGCATGACCTCGTCGTCGCTCACATCCCAGGTGTGGCTGCTCGGATCGCTTCGTCGGACAGAGACGAAGTTGAACCGATCCGGTGAGTAGATCAGTATGCGCTCGGCCCGGGCGCGACGGAGCAGGTCGGTGTCCTCCCCGCCGGTCCGGTCGGCGAAGCGCAGCTCGCGGAGGACGTCTCGCGTGGCCACGATCGATCCGCCCTGCACCAAGCTGGCGTAGCTGTGTTCCAACCAGGCAAAGCGCAGGATGGTGGTCTTGGACGACTGCAAGTAGACGTAGTGCGCACCCTTTCCCACGATGCCGGCGCGGGTGTAGCTGAAGGGGAGCAGCATGTCGGTCAGGTAGTACTCGCCATAGATGTTGTCGTCGTCCATCTTGGCGAGGTACTCACCGTCCGCCGCCTCGATTCCGAGGTTGAGACAGGCTCCGAGGGTGAGCTCGCGGTCTGCCGTCCGCACCACGACATCCTGGATGCCGGCCGCCCGTGCCTTGTCCCGGACAACCTTGGGATCGAGGTCGATGCCGTGCAGGACCAGGACGAGCTGGAGCGGCCGGTGCCGTTGAATGGCGACCTGCTCGATGGCGTGCGTGAGCTGTTCTGGCCGGTTCGTCGGCAGGATGACGGACACCGATGGCGGCTCCCGTCGAGATGCGAGGCCGAGCGCCTGCAGGACCGAGTCGACCCGGTGCCCGAAGGTGTGCTTGGTCAGGACCTCACGCATCGCCTGATGCCCCAACCGCTCACGCAGGTCGTCGTTCTCGAGTAGCTCGGTGAGGTGGGCGATCGACTCCTCGCGCGACGTGCTGAGCCGGACCAGGTCGCCGAAGACCGCCTCCAACGCACGCGAGTGCCCGGAGAGCACGGGCGTCGAGCAGGCGGACAGCTCGAAGACCCGGCGGGCGCACATCGTGGGCGACTCGGTCACGGAGTTGACGTTGAGGAACAGCTTGTAGGCCTTGTAGGCCGCGAGCATCCTCTCGTACGGCAGCGATCCGACGATGTGCGGAGCGTACTCCTCCGGGTACCGGAACTTCGGATCGTCCGACATCCGGTTGAAGATGTGCAGCCCGAACTCACGTGCCGGCGCGACGACCGTCTCCATCTGGACGATCCGCTCCGGGTGCCGGTCGGTGTAGTACGTCCCGGCGAACGCCACGTTGTACCGGCGTCCGCCTGCGACCGAGATCGGGTTGTGGATGCGCGGCTGTGCGGCGAAGGGGAGCAGGCCGATCCTGTCGTGGCCCAACGCCTCGCGATAGCGGGGGATGCAGTCGGAGTCGACGGTGAAGACGTAGTCGAACAGCTTGGCGGTCTCGAGGAATCGGTCGAAGTGTGGCGGGTCTTCCTTGTTCCAGAAGACGGTGGGAATGTTGTTCCTGCGACACCAGGCGACGAGATCGCGAAGCTCCTGCTTCGGCGCCGTGGGCGCGGTCATCTGGTACTTCCACCGACCACCGTTTCCCCACCATGCGGACTCGACGAACAGCAGGTCGGGCTTTTCGCGTTGCAAGACCTCGCGCCAGTCGTCGGGGCCGAACTGCACCTGGTGCCATTCGTACGAGAAGGCCGTGGCCGAGAAGACGTCCAGGATGACCGCCACGGTGAGTCCCGGTCGAGCGATCGGTCCATCGGGAAGCTCGACTGCCTTCGGAAGATCGATCGTGCAGTAGTGCCCGGAGGCATCGGGGCCGCCCGCAAGGGCACCACGAGCGGCCGGCTGGCGGACCGGTGGTTCCGGACGCGGCATCCGCCGGAGCGCCCGGGCAACGTTGCGCGGCAGCCTCACTAGGCTGCGTGGCTGTCTTCTGGCCTCGGTGATCACCTGCCCCAAGCGCCACCAGCGCCCGGAGCGCAGCGACTCGAGCTGCCATCGGGCGTATCGCAGCTGGTAGGTCTGCTCGCGTAGCCGCTCTTCGGTGCTCGCCAGCCGGGAGTTGAGCTCGTTCACCGTCGACAGACGTTCCTCGGTCTTGGCGAGCTGACGACTCACGAAAGCCAACCGGTGATGGGCAGCCCGCTGTGCCTCGAGCAGGGCGGCCTCGACGTCGGCCTGAACATCGGCGATGAGGCGCAGCCGGTCGTCGACCGTCATCCGGCCCGGGCGTGCTGTGACATGGAAGAAGCCGTGCACGACGCTGAGCTGAGCAACCGCGAGATGCTCGCCCAGCAGGTCCAGCAAGGACATCAGGTAGAACGTCGAACGATGGGCGTCGTCGGCGACGTAGCCCACCGGTGTCGTGAGCGCGAGGACCCCATCGTCGCGCAAGACGCGAACAGCTTCGGCAAGAACCGATCTGGCAGATGTGAGTGACTCGGCCGGTGCGTCGCGGTCGTACTCTTCGAGGACCTCGCCCAGCAACACCGAGTCGAAGCTGGCGGCAGGAAGGTCGAGTGATCTCATGTCACCGTGCCGGAAGGTCAGCAAGGTGCGGACCGACTCCGGCTCGCGCTCCCGACGAGATCGAGCGCGCTCGATGCATCCCGAATCGATGTCGACGCCCAGAGTCTTGCACCCGCGTCGAGCGCACAGGATGGACGTGGTTCCCTCCCCGCACCCGACGTCCAGCACGTCGCCCCGCGCCTGCTGGGCCAGCCACGTGGCGTGGACCTGGCCAGACTCCTCCCAGGTCGTGGGGGTGGCCGTCAGGGACGTGAGATCGAACTCTGCCATGGGGACCCATACTATGCAGCGGAACACGTGATCGAGCCGGCGCTCGGGGGCGCGTCGTAGCCTCGCACGCCGATCCTCTTCATGACGTAGCGTCGTTTCGATCGTTACACCGCGAAACGCAGAGCAAACCGCAGGGCCGGAAGCGTCGGCTACATTGAGGCCGCGCTCTCGCAATGCTCGTGATCTGGGAGGATGCGCGGGGCATCCGATGAAGACTCGTGCCGAGAAGTCCGTACGCTTTCGGGCCGACGTCGAGGGGATGCGTGCCGTCGCCATCGGCCTCGTGCTCCTCTACCACGCGGGAGTTCCCCTCATTCCTGGCGGTTTCGTCGGCGTCGATGTGTTCTTCGTCATCTCGGGTTTCCTCATCACGGGACTGCTGACCACCGAGCTGCGCGAATCGGGAACGATCTCGCTCGGAAGGTTCTACGCCCGTCGGGCCAAGCGACTCCTTCCCGCCGCGTCCCTCGTGCTCGTGACCACGGTGGTCGTGACCTTCTGGGCGATGCCGGAGACCGTCTGGCGGCAGACCGGCGGTGATGTCATCGCGTCGGCGCTCTACGTCGTGAACTGGCGGCTGGCGAGTCGATCGGTCGACTACCTGGCGCAGGATTCGGCCGAGTCGCCGGTGCAGCACTACTGGTCGTTGGCGGTCGAGGAGCAGTACTACCTGCTGTGGCCGCTCCTGCTTCTCGTGGTGTCGCTGGCAGCCCGCCGTCGCGGCAAGCCGATCAGCAGGTCGCTGTGGGTAGGGCTCGCGGCCGTCGCGGTCCCGTCATTCGTCTGGTGCGTCTACTGGACCAGCCGGGAACCAGCGGCCGCGTTCTTCGCCACGACGACCCGCATGTGGGAGCTGGCGCTCGGTGGCGGAGTCGCGCTCGCGGCGGCGCCGTTCTCCCGCCTGCCGCGGCTGCCGGCGGCGATCCTCGGTTGGAGTGGCCTCATCGCGATCGCGGCGTCGGCGCTCGTCTTCTCGACGACCTCGAGCTGGCCCGGATACGCCGCGCTCCTCCCGACACTGGGCGCGGCTGCGGTGATCGCCGCTGGCCCGTCTGCCGGGTCGGCCGGACCGATCGCCCTGCTGGGCACCGGGCCGTTCACCTGGATCGGCGGCTTGTCGTACTCGATCTACCTCTGGCACTGGCCACTGATCGTCTGGGCCACGGTCTTGCTCGATGGTCTGACCGCATGGCAGGGGCTGGCTGTGGCGTTGGCCGCCGTGGTGCCGGCGTGGCTCACGTACCGGTTCGTGGAAAACCCGATCCGATACTCCAGACGGTTCGCCGTTCGGCCCACGCGTGCGCTGCGGCTCGGTGCCGGGCTCACGACAGTCGGCGTGACGGTCGGGGCCGTGCCCGTCGTGGTCGTCGCTGCCCAGGTGGCGGCGCCTGCGCGTCCTCCCAAGGTCGAGCCGCTCGGGGCAGTTGCGCTCGACGCGCACCCGAACCGGGTGCCGACCCGGGTGAAGGTCGTGGTCCCGGATCCGCTTGCGGTCTCGGAGGACGTTCCCGATGCCTACGATCGCGAGTGCCAGGTGAAGATAGGCGATCCCAAGCCGGTGAGCTGCACGTACGGGGACCCCGACGGTGCGCTCGACATGGTCGTCGTCGGCGACTCCAAGATGCTGCAGTGGATCTCAGCGTTCGACATGATCGGCAAGAAGTACGGATGGCGAATCCGGACCTTCACCAAGGCGACGTGCTCGTTCTCCGATGCGGTCCTTTCCCGCAATGACCGGCCATATAAGAGCTGTATGCAGTGGAACGCTGCGGTGCTCGAAACGTTCCGCGAGGACCCTCCGGACGTCATGGTGACGTCCCAGGGAAGCTCGATTGCGTTGATCGATCCCGAGCGCCCTGACTTGGGGACGAGCTCGGCCGCGATGGTGCGCGGCCTGCGATCACGTTGGACGACCATGACCGAGCTTGGAACACACGTGGTCGTCCTACTGGACAATCCCGTGCCGATAATGCCGATGGCCTACTGGCTGCGTGTGTACGACTGCGTGGCAGACCATCGGGACGACCTCCCCGCATGCTCGTTCGATCGGGACGAAGGCGTGCGGCGAAGCGCGGCAGAGGAACTGGCACGTGCTGCCCGCGGGCTGCCCGGAGTCGACGTCATCGATCTCACCGACTACTTCTGCGTTGCTGACACGTGTCCGCCGGTGATCGGCAACGTGCTCATCTACCGGTCGGGTTCGCACATCACCAACACGTACATCAAGTCGCTCGCCACACCACTCGAACGTGTTCTCGTCCCGATCGTCGAGCGTGGACCGCTGCGTGCGCCCGCGGCTGTGGGCGATGGTGAAGAAGGTTCACGACGCTGTGCAGCTCGCGCCGTGACGTCGTGTTAGGTCAATGTACGGCTTTGTGGGCGGGGTTGTAGCCTACCGGCGTGCGAATCGCTGTGATCGGCCTCGGATACTGGGGGCCCAACCTCGTGCGGAACGTCGCCGCCTCGCCTCACACCGAACTCGCGGCGATTTGCGACAGGGACCCCGAACGCCTGGCAACGCTTGGCCGGCAGTACCCCGCCGCCCGCCAGGTCAAAGAGGTTGGCGAGCTGTTTACAAGCGATGACATCGACGGTGTCTGTATCGCCACACCGGTCTCGACGCACTACCCACTGGCCAAGCAGGCGTTAGAACACGGCAAGCACGTGCTCGTCGAGAAGCCGTTCGTCCAGCGTGTCGATCAGGCCGAGGAGCTGGTCGCGCTGGCGCGCGAGCGCGGCCGCGTATTGATGGTCGATCACGTGTTCCTCTTCGCCCCAGCAGTGCAACGACTTGCCCGCGCGGTGAACGAGGGTGAGCTCGGCGACCTGCAGTACGTCGACTCGGTCCGCATCAACCTCGGGCTCGTCCAGCAGGACGTCAACGTGCTGTGGGACCTCGCCGTCCACGACCTGTCGATCATCGACTACCTGGTGGGCCGGAACGCCAAGTCCGTGGTCGCGTTCGGCGAAGCACACCAGGGCCACGGCCTCGCCGACGTCGCGTACCTTCACGTCGACTACGGTGACGGCCTGATCGCGTCCGTGCACGCGAACTGGCTCTCGCCGGTGAAGGTGCGCCACTTCATCGTCGGCGGTACGAAGAAGAGCGCGCTCTACAACGAGCTCAACGCCGCTGAACGTCTCAAGATCTACGACTACGGCGTCGACACCACCCGGGACCCCGAGAGCAAGCGTCGCATCATGATCGCCTACCGGACAGGCGACGTCCTCGCTCCCAAGCTGGAGCCGATCGAGCCGCTGCGCGCGATGATCGAGCACTTCGCCGCCTGCTGCCGGGACGGTACGACGCCCCTCTCGAGCGGCGAGCAGGGCGTGCGAGTCGTCAGGGTCCTCGCCGCAGCAGAAGAGTCGCTCGCCAAGGGCGGAGCACCGATCGACCTCGAGGCGTACACAGCATGAGTGACCCGCGCGAGAACCCCTTGAATCGGATCGCCGACAACGTGGTTCTCGGCAAACGCGTCTCTGTGGTCGCGTTCGTGAACCTCTACGGATGCACGATCGGTGACGACACCAAGATCGGACCCTTTGTGGAGATCCAGTCCGGGGTCACGGTCGGCGCCCGCTGCAAGATCTCCAGCCACTCCTTTCTGTGTGAGGGCGTCACCATCGAGGACGAGGTGTTCATCGGTCACCACGTGTGCTTCACCAATGACGTGCTGCCACGCGCGACCACTGACGACGGCCGGTTGAAGACCGCCGCCGACTGGGAGCTCGTGCCCACAGTCGTCCGTCGTCGCGCATCGATCGGATCCGGTGCGGTGATCCTCCCCGGGGTGGAGATCGGGGAAGAAGCCGTGATCGGGGCGGGCGCGGTCGTCACCCGCGACGTCGCACCACGCCAGGTCGTTGCCGGCGTGCCGGCCAGGCTTCTTCGTACACTCGACCCGGCCGTTTCACCATCCGAGGACTGATATGCAGAGCTCTCCACGAGTCCCCTTCCTGGACCTGAAAGCCCAGCTCGCGTCGATCCGGGCCGAGGTGGACGCGGCGATCGCCGAGGTGCTCGACAACACGGCGTTCATCCTCGGGCCGGCGGTGGCCCAGTTCGAGGAGGAGTTCGCCCGGCAGACGGGACGGACGTACGCCGTGGGGCTCAACTCGGGGACCTCAGCCCTGCACCTCGCCTTGATCGCCGCTGGTGTCGGCCCCGGTGACGAGGTCATCACGACCCCTCACACCTGGATCTCGACCACCTGGGCGATCAGCTACGTGGGTGCGACACCCGTGTTCGCCGACGTGGACCCCGCCACCGGCAACCTCGACCCGGCCGCCGCGGAAGCCGCGATCACCGAGCGGACCAAGGCGTTGCTCCCGGTGGACCTCTACGGCCATCCGGCCGCGCTCGACCAGTTCGAGGCCATCGCTGCTCGTCACGGTCTTGTGCTCATCGAGGACGCAGCCCAGGCGCACCTCGCGACGCTCAACGGCCGTCCCGCTGGAAGCTTCGGCAAAGCCGCGTGCTTTTCCTTCTACCCGGGGAAGAACCTCGGCGCCATCGGTGAGGGAGGTGCGGTCGTCACCGACGACGAGGAGGTCGCCGCCCGGATCCGCAGGCTGCGCGACCACGCCCAGCTCGAGCGGCACCATCACGTCGAGGTGGGATACAACTACCGGATGGAGGGACTGCAAGGTGCGGTCCTGCGGGTGAAGCTGCGCCACCTGCCGGCCTGGACCGAGCGCCGTCGGGCGGCGGCAGCCCGGTATGCCGAGCTGCTGTCCGGCATCGAGGGAGTGACGCTGCCACACGTCGCCGACGGCGCGAACCCGGTCTGGCACCTCTACCCGATCCGGGTCGCGGACCGTGACACGGTCCAATCCAGGCTTGCCGAGGCCGGAGTCGGGACCGCGGTGCACTACCCCACGCCGGTGCACCTCCAGCCCGCGTACCAGCATCTCGGCTACCGGCGCGGCCAGTTCCCGTCCGCCGAGGCGTACGCCGCGACCTGCCTGTCCCTGCCGATGTTCGCCGAGCTGACCGAGGATCAGCAGGTGTACGTCGCCGAGCAGCTCCAGAAAGCGGTCATGGCATGAAAACCCGGATTCCACTCGTCATCGGAGGGGCCGGATTCATCGGCTCCGCTCTCGTGCGCCAGCTCGCTGAGCAGGGCCCGGTTCGGGTTCTCGACGACCTGTCGACCGGAAAGGCCGAGAACATCGCCGGCGTTGCCGGGGCCGACCTCATCGTGGGCGACCTGCTCGACGAGGACGTTCTGCAGCGTGCGCTGTCCGGGGTGGGAATCGTCTACCACCTCGCCTGCCTCGGGGTCCGGCACTCGATCCACCAGCCGTTCCGTAACCACCAGGTCAACGCCGAAGGCACGCTGCGCGTCCTCGAGACGGCACGCCACATCGGTGTCGACCGTGTGGTGTACTGCAGCACGTCGGAGGTCTACGGCACTGCCGAACGAGTGCCCATGGACGAAGACCACCCGACCTGGCCCCACACCGTGTATGGCGGGAGCAAGCTCGCGGGGGAGGCCTACACCCGGGCGTACCACATCACGTACGGCATGCCGACGGTCGTCGTCCGGCCGTTCAACTCGTTCGGACCGCGCTCCCACCACGAGGGTGACTCCGGCGAGGTGATCCCGAAGTTCATCATCCGGGCCAAGAACAACCTCCCGCCGATCATCTTCGGCGACGGTACGCAGACGCGGGACTTCACGTACGTCGACGACACGGCGCGGGGCATCGCGGCCGCGGGCACCGCGGAACACGCCGTCGGGGAGACCATCAACATCGGCTCCGGCTACGAGATCAGCATCAACGAGCTGGCCAAGCTGGTCGCAGAGGTCACGTCGACCGACCAGAAGCCCGAGTACCACCCGAGCCGTCCCGGGGACGTCCTTCGGCTGTACTCCGACTCACGCAAGGCCGCCAAGCTCCTGGGCTGGACACCGCAGGTGAGCCTGCGCGAGGGCCTGGAGAAGCTGATCGCCTGGCACGAGGAGCAAGGCACCGACTGGGCCCAGGCGCTCGCCGAGGACGTGCCCCACAACTGGGAGGCTGAGCCCCAGTGAGTGCCCGTATCCCCGTCGCGCGCCCGGAGCTCGGCGAACCGGAGTGGCAGGCCATCCGGAAGGTCGTCGAGTCCGGCTGGGTCACGCAGGGCCCCAAGGTCGAAGAGTTCGAAAAGACCATGGCCGGGATGTGCGGCGCCGCGTACGGGGTCGCGGTGTCGTCGTGCACCACGGCGCTGCATCTGTCGCTCGTGGTGGCGGGGGTACAACCGGGGGACGAGGTGATCGTGCCCTCGATGTCGTTCATCGCGACGGCGAACTCCGTCGTCCACGCCGGCGCGACGCCGGTCTTCGCCGAGGTGCACCCCGACACGTTCAACCTCGACCTGGACGACGTACGCCGTCGGATCACCGAGAAGACCCGGGCGATCATTCTGGTTCACCAGCTCGGTCTGCCCGCCGACATCGCCGGCTGCGCCGCGTTGGCCGAGGAGTACGGGCTCGCGATGATCGAGGACGCCGCCTGCGCGATCGGCAGCGCCGTCGACGGCCGGCCGATCGGCTCGCACTCGAGCCTCGTCACGTTCTCGTTCCATCCCCGCAAGCTCGTGACCACAGGGGATGGCGGGATGATCCTCACCTCGTCTGAGGACTACGCCACCCGGCTCCGACGGCTGCGCCAGCACGGCATGAGCGTGAACGATCGAGTACGCCATGCGGCGACCTCGGTCGTGCGGGAGAGCTACCTCGAGGTCGCGTGGAACTACCGACTCACCGACATCCAGGCCGCGATGGGCATCGAGCAGCTCCGGCGGCTTCCCGGCATGGTGGCTCGCCGCCAGTACCTCGCCGCCCGATACAACAAGCTGCTGGCCAACCACCCGACGATCCGCACTCCCGTGGTGCCCGAGGGCGTCGAGTGGAACGTCCAGAGCTATGCGGTGCGCCTCGAGGGGTTTGACGCAGCGGCACGAGACGCGGTCATGCAGCATCTGCTCGACGCCGGCATCGCCTCGCGGCCAGGTGTGATGACCGCCCATCGAGAGCCTGCGTACGCCAATCCCGACGGCTCGCCGCGGGTTTCACTTCCCGTCTCGGAGCGCGCGAGCGACTGCTCGTTGATCATGCCGCTGTTCACCCAGATGGCCGACGCCGATGTAGACCGTTGCGCCGAGGCACTGACCGCCGCCGTGGCGCGGGTTTCCTCATGACTGGTCGACTACCTGACTTCGTGATCGCGGGAGCCCCGCGGAGCGGTACCACGTGGTTACGCAGCGCCCTGGAGCGCCATCCTCGGATCTGGATGGCCAAGCCTGTGGTGCCGGAGCCGAAGTTCTTCCTGGTCGACGACCTCTACACCCAGGGCATCGAGGAGTACTCCCGCCGGTGGTTCAGCGACGTCCCGGCCGGCTGCGCGGCCGGCGAGAAGAGCACCAACTACCTGGAAAGCGCGCAGGCCGCCGAACGGATGGCCGCTCACCTTCCTGACGTCCGTCTGATCTTCGTCCTCCGGGAGCCCATCGCTCGCGCGATCTCCAACTACCGCTGGTCTGTGATGAACGGGATGGAGACAGAGGACTTCGCCACCGCGATCGCTCTCGAGGAGGAACGCGAAGCCAACCTGGATCCGCGGCTGCGCTTTGCGCGACCACACGCCTATGTGAGCCGCGGTCGTTACGCACGGCTGCTGCAGCCGTGGTTCAAGCTCTTCGACCGGGACCAGATCCTCGTCGTGCGTTTCGAGGACTTGGCGGCGTCTCCTGGCGATACCCTGGCCAAAATTCATGCCCATCTCGGTGTGGATCCGCGCCCTGACCTTGGGGGAGATGCCTCCGCGCTGAACCGGTCCGTCGGCGACCAGGTGGCGATCGATCCGAAGACACGGGCAAGGTTGGAAGCGGAGTTCGCGCCGCTCAACCGCGAGCTGGGTGATCTGCTGGGACCAGATTTCACCCCGTGGACATACAAGGAGGTCACATGAGCCGGCCGGAACGGCCACTCGTCGTGGTGGTGACCCCGGTCTACAACGAGGAAGAGAACCTTGCCGCGTACGCCGACGAGGTACGCCGGGTGCTCTTCGCCGCTTCCGATGTCGAGTTCCAGGTCCTGCTGGTGGACGACGGCAGCGAGGACGGCTCCTGGAAGCTGATCGAGGCCCTTGCAGCCGAGGACTCACGGTTCCGGGGTATCCGGCTGTCCCGGAACTTCGGATCCCACACCGCGCTCTCGGCTGGCTTCGCTCACGTTCGTCCCGATGCCCATGCCGTCGCGACACTGGCTTGCGACCTGCAAGACCCGCCCGAGGTCGTCTTGGAGTTCGTGCAGCGCTGGCGACAGGGCGCCGACATCGTCTGGGGAGAGCGCGCTTCGCGGGTCGACTCCGGCTGGAAGGTGCTCACCAGCCAGCTGTTCAACAAGGCGTTGGCGCGGTACGCCATGCCGCGGGGCAGCAAGTTCACGACGGGCAGCTTCCTGCTCATGGATCGCCGGGTGCTGGACTGCTTCCTGCAGTTCCGGGAACACAACCGGATCACGTTCGCCCTCGTCGCATGGACCGGTTTCGACCAGGTGCGGGTGCCGTACGACCGCCGCGCCCGGATCCGCGGTCAGTCCGGCTGGAGCTTCGCCAAGATGATGAAGGCGATGTACGACGCGTTCATCGGGCTGTCCACCCTGCCGATCCGTGCGATGAAGATCGCCGCTGGCGTGGCGTTCCTGCTCGCTCTGCTCCTCGCGGCTGTCCTCACCGTCCGGGCCTTGGCGTTCGGCACGGCGGTACCCGGGTGGGCCAGCCAGATGACGCTCATGTCGCTGTTCTTCGGCGTGCAGTTCTCGCTGATGGCGATCGTCGGCGAGTACCTCAACCGCATCTACACCGAGTCGATGCAGCGACCGCTGTTCTTCGTAAGCCACGACACCGCCGAGCAGACGTCCGTACCAGACACTGAGCTCGACAAACACAAGGGGTTCAGCCTCGCCGAGCGAGTTCGGCAGGGCTGACGTCGGGTCAGCTCACCTAAAGCGCGGAAGGGGTCTCTCGACACATGCTGCGACCGGCCGCCGAGGCACGGGCAGGCAAGGGTGACTCTGGTGCCCGAGAGCCCGCAGGGCGTGGTCGGCATACGCGTGACTCCATTGCGTTGGCCGCGGCGAGCGCCGCCGCCGGCCTTTTCCTCTACGTCTTCTTCGCTGTGGCCACGCGTTCGCTCGGTCCGGCCGGCGCTGCACCGGTCTCGGTCCTATGGACGTACTGGGGCATCGCCGCGGCCGTCCTCACGTTCTCCGTCCAACACTGGACCGTGCGGACGGTCACGCATGACGGCCACGGTGGCACCGTCATCCGGACGTTGCCCGTCTTCGCGGGCATGGCCGTCGTCCTGTCCCTGCTCGTCGGTGCGGTCGCGTACGCGTTCGGCGAGACGCTCTTCGGCCGTGACGGTCTGGGTTTTCCCGCCCTCGCGGCCGCGATCACGGCTGGCTCGCTGTTCGTCGGTCTGGTTCGCGGTGCACTCTCAGCGCAAGATCGGTACCTGGCCACGGCTGCGTCGGTGGTGGGCGAGAACGCGCTACGGGTCACCGCGGCGGGAGGAGTGGCACTGGCCGGCGGTGGGCCCGAGGCGTTCGGCGCGGCGCTGGCGGCGGGGGCCCTGGTGGGTCTCGTCTGGCTACCGGTCTTCGGCACGCTCGCGGCAGGGAAGCGAACGGCTGGTACGGAAGGCTTCCGTCGCACCGTTGCGCGAGCAGTGGGCAGCGTGTCGGGCGTGGCCGGCGGCACGTTGATCGCCCAGCTCGTGTTGACTGGCGCACCTGTCGTGCTGGCCGCCATTGGAGGCGCACCCGTGGCGGTGACGTCGCTTTTCGTCGCGCTCGCAGTGTGGCGCGCGCCGTACATCGTGGCGCTGGGTGTGACGCCCCAACTCACCTCGTACTTCACGAGGCTCGTGGTGGCTGAGCGGACCCGGCAGCTGCACGTCATCAGGGGACTGATGGTCCTGGGCGTGGTGGCGGGATCGCTGGCGGCAGCCTTCCTGGGCGCCACGATCATGCCGTGGGTGCTGCGAGTCGCGTTCGGGTCGGGTGTCCAGCTCGGCAACGAGGCGCTCGCGGTGCTCGGCGTCGGGACCGTGCTCGCCTTGGCCAACATCGTGCAGGTGCTGCTCTTGCTGGCGTACGGCCGGTCGCGCGTCCCCACGATCGGATGGGTCGTGGCGTTGGTAGCGGCCTGCGGGTGGCTGGTCGTCTCCCCGATGCCTGAGGAGTCTCGTGTCGTTGCGGCGTTCCTGGTGGCGCAGGTGGTGGCGTTCGTGGGCCTGTTTCTGTCCTGCCGGGGCGGCAGCGGGCGCGGTCTGGCACACTGATCGTCAATGACCGACGAACGGCTGCGGATAGGGGACGCCGAGCGGGACCAGGCCCTGCGAATGCTCGGCGAGCATCATGCTGCAGGGCGGCTGGACCTCAACGAGTTCCAGGAGCAGTCGTCGCGCATCCTGGCGGCGCGGACGTGGGGCGAGCTCAAGGAGATCTTCGCCGACCTGCCCGAACCTCACCCGAGGCCAGTGTCGGATGCCGCGCTCGAACGCCGCGCTGATTCTGCTGCGCCCGCCAAGAAGGAGTCCGCAGCGCCCTCGAGGCGGCGGGGCGAGGCCGTCTGGCGGTTCGCCGCCGGCCTTTCGACGTTCGTGTGGATTGCGAGCATCGCAGTCATCATGATGACGGGCGTCGACTGGTGGTGGATCCTGGTGCCCATCGGCTACTCGTGCGTGCTGGGCGCATGGGCCAGCGCGACCGGGATCAAGGAGGGGTCGCGGCGCAAGGCGATCGCTCGTGACGCAGAGGCCGGCGAGGAAGAGTCGCGATGACGTGACGGGTCGACCGCGAGGGCCGGTCGCCAGCCTGCCATGTGACGAAACTCGCAGCCCCGACAAGTGGCTTGAGACCCGGACTTAGGCATGCCTCACTGGCGTGCCCGAGGGAATAACAGCACAATGAGGTTGTGAAAAAAGTCCGGCCGCCCGTTTCGACCCCTTCTGCGGGGGTAGGAGCCGGGCCCATGGGGCGTTCGCCACGGTCCCAGGGCTCCGGTCGGACCATCGTGGCCGATTCGTCCAGGGTTCCCTCGGCGACCTCCCACTCCACTCGCGAGCGGGTGGCGCGGATGATCCTCGAATCCGGGCCCCAGACGGCGGCTGCGTTGGCCGAGCGGTTGGGCGTCACGCCGGCAGCGATCCGCAAGCACCTCGATGCGATGCTGGCCGACGGCATGGTCGTCGCCCGACAGCAGCGGGTCTACGGACCGCGTGGGCGGGGGAGACCGGCGAAGGTGTTCGCGCTCACCGACGCCGGGCGCAGCACCTTCTACCAGGCGTACGACGATCTCGCGGTGAGCGCGCTGCGCTACATCCGGGAGACCGGAGGCGAGCACGCGGTGGAGGACTTCGCCAGACGGCTCGTGAGCCGCCTGGAGGAGCGGTTCCGCCAAGTGGCCGCCAGTCGCCCGGACACATCGGGAACAACCGCCCTGGCCGAGGCGCTGACCGAGGATGGGTACGCCGCGTCGGTCGAGCCTGCCAGGTTCGGCGAGCAGCTGTGCCAGCACCACTGCCCGGTGGCGCATGTGGCCGAGCAGTTCCCGCAGCTGTGCGAAGCAGAGACGGAGGTCTTCTCCCGGGTGCTCGGCAGGCATGTGCAGCGGCTCGCCACCATCGCCCACGGCGACGGCGTGTGCACGACGCATGTGCCGCGGCCCGATGCTGCTGCGGCGGTGCACCAACGATCCGCGAAACGCACAGACGAGACGTTGCAAACATCGACATCCCAGACTGGGAGGGCAACTTCATGACCACGACCGTGCATCCCGAGCTCGAAGGGCTGGGACGCTACAAGTACGGCTGGGCCGACCCCGACATCGCAGGGGCCACGGCCAAGCGGGGCCTGTCCGAGGCCGTCGTCCGGGAGATCTCCGCGCTGAAGAACGAGCCGGAGTGGATGCTCGACATCCGTCTGCGTGGTCTGAAGTTCTTCAACCGCAAGCCGTTGCCCACCTGGGGTGCCGACCTGTCGAAGATCGACTTCGACAACATCAAGTACTTCGTGCGTTCCACGGAGAAGCAGGCGACGAGCTGGGACGAGCTTCCGGCCGACATCAAGCGGACGTACGACAAGCTCGGTATCCCCGAGGCGGAGAAGCAGAGGCTCATCGCCGGTGTGGCCGCGCAGTACGAAAGCGAGGTCGTCTACCACAAGATCCGGGAGGATCTCGAGCAACAGGGTGTCATCTTCCTCGACACCGACACGGGCCTGAAGGAGCACCCGGAGATCTTCCAGGAGTACTTCGGCACCGTCATTCCGCCGGGCGACAACAAGTTCGCCGCGCTCAACACTGCCGTATGGAGCGGCGGGTCGTTCATCTACGTGCCGCCAGGTGTGCACGTCGAGATCCCGCTGCAGGCGTACTTCCGGATCAACACCGAGAACATGGGTCAGTTCGAGCGCACGCTCATCATCGTCGACGAGGGTGCGTACGTGCACTACGTCGAGGGGTGCACTGCTCCCATCTACTCGACGGATTCGCTGCACGCCGCGGTGGTGGAGATCATCGTCAAGGAGAACGCGCGAGCCCGTTACACGACGATCCAGAACTGGTCGAACAACGTGTACAACCTGGTGACCAAGCGCGCCACGGCGGCCAAGGGCGCGACGATGGAGTGGGTCGACGGGAACATCGGGTCCAAGGTCACCATGAAGTACCCGGCCGTCTACCTCATGGGCGAACACGCCAAGGGCGAGACGCTTTCCGTTGCGTTCGCCGGTGAGGGGCAGCACCAGGATGCGGGGGCGAAGATGGTGCACTGCGCACCGCGCACGTCGTCCACGATCGTCTCGAAGTCGGTCGCGCGTGGTGGTGGGCGCACGTCGTACCGCGGCCTGGTCGAGGTGCAGGAGGGTGCCCACAACTCCAAGAGCACGGTGAAGTGCGACGCACTGCTCATCGACACGATCAGCCGTTCCGACACCTACCCCTACGTCGACGTCCGTGAGGACGACGTGGAGATGGGCCACGAGGCGACCGTCTCGAAGGTGAGCGACGACCAGCTCTTCTACCTGATGAGCCGCGGTCTCACCGAGGACGAGGCGATGGCGATGATCGTGCGCGGCTTCGTCGAGCCGATCGCGCGTGAGCTGCCGATGGAGTACGCCCTCGAGCTCAACCGGCTGATCGAGCTGCAGATGGAGGGGGCGGTCGGCTGATCCCGGGCCGGTCCGCGAGCGGGCGTACGTAGAAGACGAGAAGGTGAGAGCGACACCGATCATGCCTGACCACGATCAGACTCGCACCGGCGAGGCGGCCGCGCAGGAGCGCGCGGCCGTCGCATCGCAGGTGCTCGCACCCGACACCGGCGCCGAGGCTGGCTCGCCGGCGACCCCAGCCGGTGCCGCCGCAAGGCCGCACTCCCACGGTGCTGGCGCGAACGGCAGGCCGGCTTCCCACTTGCACCCGGAGGGTTCCTTCAAACTGGACGACCATCCGGTACCGACCGGGCGCGAGGAGGTGTGGCGGTTCACGCCGCTCAAGCGTCTGCGCGGCCTGCTGGACGGGCAGACGCCGACAGCCGGCAAGGTCGTCGTCGACGTGAACGCGGACGACGACGTACGTGTCGAGACCGTGGGTCGCGGCGACCCGCGGCTGGGGAGCGTCTACACCCCCTGCGACCGGGTGAGTGCCCTCGCCTGGAACTCCTACACCGACGCGACGGTGGTCACCGTGCCGGCGGAGGCTCGACTCGCCAAGCCGGTCGTCGTCACGGTTCGTGGAGAGAGCATCGAGGGCACGAGCTTCGGGCACGCGTTCGTCGGCATTGGTCCGTATGCCAAGGCAGTCGTCGTGCTCGATCACGTCGGCTCGGCGACGTTTGCCAGCAACGTCGAGTTCGACATCGGCGAGGGCGCCGACGTCACGATCGTGTCCATGCAGGACTGGGCCGACGACGCCGTACACGCCGAGCACCAGGCGCTCAAGGTGGGCCGAGACGCGAGCGTCAAGCACGTCAACGTAACCTTCGGCGGCGACCTGGTGCGGGTCTACACGCAGCTCGAGTACGCCGCACCCGGTGGTGAAGCTCAGCTGCTCGGCTTGTATTTCGCCGACTCGGGCCAGCACATGGAGCATCGCCTCTTCGTCGACCACAACCACCCACACACGAAGAGCAACGTGGAGTACAAGGGTGCGTTGCAGGGCGAGAAGGCGATCACGGTGTGGGTCGGCGACGTCCTCATCCGCAAGGCGGCCGAGGGCATCCAGACGTACGAGCACAACCGCAACCTGATGCTGACCGATGGGTGCCGCGCACACTCGGTGCCCAACCTCGAGATCGAGACCGGCGAGATCGAGGGTGCGGGTCACGCGAGCGCGACCGGACGCTTCGACGACGAGCAGCTCTTCTACCTGCAGTCGCGCGGTGTTCCGGCCGACGAGGCGAAGCGGCTTGTAGTGCACGGCTTCTTCGCCGACCTCATCCGCCGGATCGGCGTACCAGAGTTCCAGGATCGCCTGATGCACCGTGTCGAGGCGGAGCTGGAACGCAGCGTCGGGCTGCCGCCGGCGTCGTCGGTGCGTGCGCCGTCGCAGGCGTCGGCGTCGTCCGCCGACCGTACGCAATCGTCGGGGGGAGACACGTGAGCGACTTCAAGAAGGCATGCGCACTGGCCGAAGTGCCCGAGACCGGTGTGGTGCCGACCGTGGTCGACGGCGTGCCGGTCGCGATCGTACGCAGTGAGGGACGGGTGCACGCGATCCACGACGTGTGCTCGCATGAAGAAGTCGCCCTCTCGGAAGGCGACGTCGACGACGGCGAGATCGAGTGCTGGATGCACGGTTCGCGCTTCGATCTGGAGACCGGCGAGCCGACCGGCTTGCCGGCCACCGAACCCGTGCCCGTCTACCCGGTGAAGATCGAGGGTGACGACGTGCTCGTCGACGTCCACCACCCGCTGAACAACTAGAGACTGGAGCTTGAACGACCGTGAGCACTTTGGAGATCCGCGACCTGCACGTCAGCGTCGAGACCGAGCAGGGCCCGAAGGAGATCCTTCGCGGCGTCGACCTCACCGTGTCGGCGGGGGAGACCCACGCGATCATGGGGCCGAACGGCTCGGGTAAGTCGACGCTCGCCTACTCGATCGCTGGCCATCCGAGATACCAGGTCACGCAGGGGAGCGTCACGCTGGACGGCGCCGACGTGCTGGCCATGTCGGTCGACGAACGCGCCCGGGCCGGGCTGTTCCTCGCGATGCAGTATCCGGTCGAGGTCACCGGCGTGTCCGTCGCCAACTTCCTTCGTACGGCGAAGACCGCGATCGACGGCAAGGCTCCGTCGCTGCGTACCTGGGTGAAGGATGTCAACGACACCTTGGCCCGGCTCGGCATGAGCCCCGACTTCGCCCAGCGAAATGTCAACGAGGGCTTCTCCGGCGGGGAGAAGAAGCGGCACGAGATCGTCCAGCTCGAGCTGCTCGATCCGAAGATCGCGATCCTCGACGAGACCGACTCCGGGCTCGACATCGATGCGCTCAAGGTGGTCGCCGACGGCGTCAACCGGTTCCGCGCCAAGGGTGATCGCGGCGTGTTGCTGATCACTCACTACACGAGGATCCTGCGCTACATCACCCCCGACCACGTGCACGTGTTCGTCGATGGTCGGGTCGCCGAGGAGGGTGGTCCGGAGCTCGCCGAGAAGCTCGAGGCCGAGGGATACGCACGCTACGCGAAGGCAGGCGCATCGAGGTGACCACATCGCCCAGCATCGCTTCGCAGCAGGAACACCTGGACGTCGCACGGATCAGGAAGGACTTCCCGATCCTCGACCGGGTGCTGCCGAGCGGCCGGCGACTCGTCTACCTCGACAGCGGAGCGACCTCGCAGAAGCCGCGGCAGGTGCTCGACGCCGAGCGGGAGTTCTACGAGCAGCACAACGCGGCAGTCCACCGCGGTGCCCACCGGCTCGCCGAGGAGGCGACCGACCTCTACGAGGGGGCCCGGGCGAAGGTCGCCGCCTTCGTGGGAGCCGACCCCGGCGAGGTGGTCTTCACGAAGAACACCACCGAGGGGATCAACCTCGTGGCGTACTCCATGAGCAACGCCGCAACGGCAGGCCCCGAGGCCGAGCGGTTCCGGGTGGGTCCCGGCGACGAGGTGGTCGTCACCGAGATGGAGCACCACGGCAACCTGGTGCCGTGGCAGATGCTCTGTCAACGGACCGGCGCGACGCTCAAGTGGTTCGGGTTGACCGAGGAGGGACGGCTCGACATCTCCGACGTGGAGGGGATGATCTCGCCGCGTACCAAGGTGGTCGCGCTGACCCACCAGTCCAACGTGCTGGGCACCGTCAACCCGCTTGACGTGATCACCGAGCGGGCCCACGCGGTCGGCGCGTTCGTCGTCGTCGACGCGGCTCAGTCGGTGCCACATCAGCCGGTCAACTTCCACGAGCTCGGCGTCGACTTCCTGGCCTTCTCCGGTCACAAGATGCTCGGGCCGACCGGTATCGGTGTCCTGGTCGGTCGTCGCGAGCTGCTGGAGACCATGCCGCCGTTCCTCACGGGCGGTTCGATGATCGAGGTCGTCCAGATGGAGGCGACGACGTTCGCGCCGCCTCCCCAGCGGTTCGAAGCCGGCGTACCCAACATCGCACAGGCGATCGGGCTGGGGGCCGCGGTCGACTACCTGAGCGACGTGGGCATGGAGGCGGTCGCCGCGCATGAGCACGATCTCACGGCGTACGCGCTGGAGCGGCTCGCTGCGATCAAGGGTGTACGGATCATCGGACCGCCGACGGCCGAGGCTCGAGGCGGGGCGGTGTCGTTCGTCGTCGACGAGATCCATCCGCATGACGTCGGCCAGGTCCTGGACGATCTGGGCATTGCCGTACGTGTCGGGCATCACTGCGCGTGGCCGATCGTCCGGCGCTACGGGATTCCCGCGACGACGCGCGCTACCTTCTACCTCTACAACAACCGGGCTGACATCGATGCACTCGCCGAGGGCGTTGAGGAAGTCAAACGGTTCTTCCGCGTTGCCGGCTGAGTGTGGATAGTTGAGGGCAGATGCAGGTCGAGTCGCTCTACCAGGAAATCATCCTGGACCACTACAAGAGCCCGCACGGCAAAGGCCTGCGGGATCCGTACGACACCGAGGTCTATCACGTCAACCCGGTGTGCGGCGACGAGGTACGCCTACGCGTGCGACTCGGGAACGGTAGCGACGGTTTGCGCATCGAGGACGTGTCGTACGAAAGCGTCGGATGCTCGATCAGCCAGGCGGCGGCATCCGTGCTGCACGATCTCGTCAGTGGCCGGTCGGTCGACGAGGCGATGCGGGTGCATGACGAGTTCCTCGCTCTGATGCAGTCGAAGGGCCAGGTCGAGCCCAACGAAGAGGTGCTTCAGGACGGTGTCGCTTTCGCCGGAGTGTCGAAGTACCCGGCCCGGATCAAGTGCGCGTTGCTCGCTTGGATGGCGTGGAAGGACGCTACCCTGCAGGCAGAAGCCCTGAAATCGAACGCCGAGAGGGGCGAGGCATGAGTGAGACCGTCAAGGTGACCGAAGACGACGTTCGCGAGGCGTTGAAGGATGTCGTCGACCCCGAGCTCGGCATCAACGTCGTCGACCTCGGCCTGGTCTACGGCGTCACACTCGACGACGAGGGTGTCGCGACGATCGACATGACCCTCACGTCGGCCGCGTGCCCGCTGACCGACGTGATCGAGGATCAGACTCAGGTGGCCTTGGACGGCGTGGTCAACGCGTTCCGGATCAACTGGGTCTGGATGCCGCCGTGGGGTCCAGACAAGATCACCGACGAGGGTCGCGAACAGCTCCGTGCGCTCGGCTTCAACGTCTGAGCGGCCGATCTCTGACTGGTACCTCGTGCGGCCGGTCGTGTGGTCCGGTAGCCCGCGAGGCCGTTCAGCCGGCGTACGTGACGTCCATCACGACCCGGGTCTGTCAGGATAGGCGTCGTGAGGGAGCTCCGCCGCCCGCCTGAGGTGCTGGAGAAGTGGCTCGCCGGGTTCGCTGAGCGGCATGGCGAAACCGTGTGCGACGCGACGCCACAGGTCGTCAGCGTCGTCGCTCGTGATGGTGCGCGAGCCGAGATCCAGGTGCCGTTTCCGCCTTTGCAGGTTGACGATTCGCTTCCGTACGCAGGACTCGTTGCGCACGCCTGCAAGATTCGTACGGTCGGCGTGATGCTGGTGCGCCTCGGCGGCCATGCGGCGGGCATCTTCGAAGGCCGTCGCCTGTTGACGTCGAAGGTCGGATCGCGCCTGGTGCATGGCCGGTCGGCGGCCGGCGGGTGGTCGCAGCAGCGCTTCGCACGGCGGCGCGAGAAGCAGGCTCGTGAGGCGTACCAAGCAGCAGCGGATGTGGCAGCCCGGATTCTCCTCCCGCTTGCACGAGCAGGAGAGCTCGAGGCGGTGATTGTCGGTGGTGACCGCCGTGCGGTCGACACGGTCCTCGCCGATCCTCGACTCGCGCCGCTGCGATCGCTCGTCGTACCGCCACATCTGCATGTCCCCGACCCGAAACTTGCTGTCCTGCGTCGTACGCCGGACGAGTTCCGGGCGGTACGCATCCGCCTTCACGAGCCCGCCACTGCGGCTTAGCTCATGTACCCGGGGCGAATTGGCACCTGGCCTGCTCAGCTGCGATCAGAAATCCTTGGGAAACTCCCGTGGTGGGTTGGGAAGCTGCTGGACGAGCCGCCACTGGTTTCCGAACGGATCGCGAAATGCCGCGTCGACACCGTAGAAGGTGTCCGTGGGTTCCTGCGTGAACTCGACACCGCGTGCGACGAGCTCCTTGTAGGTGGCACGGCAGTCTTTCGTGCCGAGAATTCCACCGCCCAGGGCTCCCTTGGCGAGCAGCTCCTTGAGCTGCGTGGCGGACTCCTCGTCGTGGGTGGGCGTCCCGGGGACGCTGAGCATGATCTGCAGGTCGGGCTGGTCCGGAGGCGTGATGGTCAGCCAGCGGAAGCCATCGGTTTTGGCATCGGTGTGGACCTTGAAACCGAGCTTGTTGACGTAGAAGTCGAGCGCCTGGTCTTGGTCGAGCACCCAGACGCCGATGTGAGAGACATGTTCGATCATGTACGTTTCTCCATTCCGTGCTTGGCGATCTGTCGAGCCGCACGAGTTCGCGGACGAGCTTCGAGGCTAGTTGGCTGGGCAGAGCCAGGGCTTCTCCAAAATTGCTCAGCTGCCGTGTCCCTGCCGAGCTGCCTGAGGGCGGCGCGGGCGCGTCGCCATCATGAGGAAGCAGGTCGGGATGTAGCCGACATTTCGCTGCACCCCGCGCCAGCGCCGGCGGTATTCCGCAGGGCTTTCCCCGACCAACCGTCGGAATGTGCTGGAGAACGAGCCCAGACTGGTGAACCCGACCGCGAGGCAAACCTCGGTGACCGTCTGATCGGTGGTGCGCAGCAGCGCCTTCGCCCGCTCGATCCGGCGGGTCATGAGGTACTGGTGGGGCGTCTCGCCGAAGGCTCGCTTGAAGCCCCGAATGAAGTGCGCCGGCGAGGCGCACGCCACGCGCGCCAGGGCAGGGATGTCCAGCGGCTCGGCGTACGAACGATCCATCACATCCTTTGCTCGCAGCAGGTAGCGCGCCGGCGGCAGCGGTACGCCACGAAGCTGTGCGCTCGCCGCCCGTCGATCGCTCCTGCTGGTTTCCACCTTGGACAGCGTACGGGAGAGGCGACGATCTCGTCCGCAAAGTCCAGGATGGGCAGTCGGGCCGCGTGGGTGCTGAGGATCCTTCCGCGGAAGAACGCCGCGACATGCGCCTGTAGACGTGACGTGCGCATGCCTTGTCGCTTCGTAGACACCGGATATCGGGTGACCACCGGAGCCGTTCCATGCCCGGAATGCCCCGAACGAGCCCACACGTTGCCCAGGCATGGGGAGCCGGGTGCGGGACCTGCGTCATGTGGCGATCAATGAGCTGGACTATTTAAGGAACGCGGTAGTCGTGATCTGCGGTGTCCCGGGCGCCGGGAAGACGACCCTGCTCCGGCGGAACTCGATTGTGGGCAGTAAGCTGCTGGTGCTGGCGGACGTGGTGCGCCCGCAGATCGGCCACAAGCGGGGCGTACACGCGGGCCCACGCCGAGCAGTCGTGCGCGAACGGGTCGTCGGTGGTGGCAGGGGTCATAACTTCACTTGGTAACTCGCATGCTCACTCGGATCGATGTGGGCGGAGCTTTGGCTGCGGGCTGGCTCGACAGTAGCGATGTGAGCGAGGTAGTTCGAGTTGAACCTTTCGATTACTTCTTCTACGTCTTCAATGAAGCGACTGAACGCTTCGTTGCTATTCTGGACTTGAGCATATGGACCTCGTCTCTGGGAAAGAAACCATCCGAGATGCTCAAGATCGTAACGTAGACGCTGGTACAGCCTCCACCTGTAATCGAGTTTGGTAATCTCGATGAGCCCTGTGCTCAAAGCAACAAGCAGGCTTATCCCAATAGCCAAGCCACTCAGTACGTCGTGTTGAATTCCGTCAGGCCCGCGCATCTGGCCCGCCACAAGGACTGGCAACAGCGTTCCGCCTGCAATAGGTAGCATGCGCGCGACGACATACCGATTCCTTGAACGTCGTTGATGACGATAGGCCCTGATGAGAGTTTCGGCCCACCTGAGCCGCAGGTATGCTCGCTGCTCCTGCTCCGAATACTGCTGCTCCAGAAGGGCTAATGCTCGCGCCACACGCTGCCGGTGTGGCACATGCTCCATAGATGTGACCTCGGTACCCTGAGTCATACTGAGCCCTTCGTGCTGTGATCCACAGTACCTCTTATCAGGCCCGCGGGAGCTGACGCGATTCGAACCCGACAAGCCTCCACTTCAGCTAACTGAGCCCGCGCACCTGCATGAGCTCGATTCGCACGGCTCAAGCCTCGCAGCCCTCTCACAATGCACCCTTGCAGCGTGATTCACCTTGACAGACAGATTACCGGCCACGAGATCGTTCCGATCCGGCGGATCAGTTCAGAGGACGGCCACGCCTTTAAGGCCACCATGATGCGACCTCGACCGGGCGGGCGTTCACCGCATAGCTGCCGCGCGTGCGTAACACGATGGTGATGTGGTGCCGGAGCGCGCCGAACCGCCCGGGCACTGCCTGCGGACACAGGAATGCCAAGAAATCGCGGCTGGAAGAGACAAGGGCTTTTGATGTCGAGCGTACTCATCGACGCCTATATGCCGCAGTGGCCTGTGCGACAAGCTCGAGGCCGGCAAGGTCAGCTGGACTCACCGAGCAGATGAGCTCGGAGACTCCTTCGGACTCCCACGCTGCGATAGCGTCCGCAATCTCGTCAGGTCCGCCGTGAATCACCCGCTCCGGATCGCGGTTCGCATCGCGAGCATCCGGACCGGCCACCTGGACTCCGACCGTGCGCGCCAACGTCGCCGGATCGCGTCCGACGGCCCGGCAGGCGTCGGTCAACGCCTGGTTGGCGTTTCGGAAGCGATCGTTTGGATGGCCGAACCAGGCGAGGTTCCAGCTGTCGGCGTACTGAGCGGTGAGTTTCAGCATCCTCGGCCGGACACCAGCGACGAGGATGGTGGGCGGCTTCCGGTCAGGCCGCGGGCGGATGGGCGCGTCGTCGACCTGGACGTAGCGTCCGTTGAGGGTCGCCCGCTCGGCCCGCAACATGGTCGTGATGATCTGCAATGCCTCGGCGAATCTTCCCACGCGGTGGTCGAACGGAAGGCCGAAAGCTCGGAACTCGGGCTCATGCCACCCCGCACCGAGTCCGAGGACCAGACGATCGCCGCTCACCTCCTGCAACGTGTCGGCCATGCGGGCGAGCACGCCGGGACTCCGAAAGGCGGTGCACAACACGAGCGCACCGATGCTGACACGTGATGTGGCTTCGGCAAGTGCGCTCATCATGGTCCAGGCTTCCCACGGCGACGCTTCCGCGTCCTCGGTCGAGCCGGCGAGCAGATGATCGTACACCCAGATCGAGTCGAGCCCACTCGCCTCGGCTGCGATGGCGAGCGCACGGATGTCGGCGTACCGATGAGGTTCGTGTCGTACGGACTCGTCCCCCAGCGGGAGGATGACACCCACTCGCATGCTCGTCTCACGCCCTCCGTCGGTAGCGGTGGAAGTTCACCGAAAGCCTAGTCACGACGAGACCCGGCTCGGGTCAGGTTGTCGCACGCGGACCACGAGGTGTGGCTGGCACGCGGTTCAGCCTCGCGCGTGCCATGCGGAGCGCGGCCGGCAACACCGCCAGCGCTCCCAGGAGCACGAGCAAGACGACAGAGGCCGGGCGTTGCACGAAGATCGCTGGACTGCCCTGCGAGATGATCATTGTCTGGCGCAGGCTTTCCTCGGCGATCGGTCCCAGCACCAGCGCGATCACCAGCGCGGCGGGGGAGAGGTCGTACCGTCGCATGAAGAATCCGAGCACGCCGCAGGCCACCATGATGCCGACCTCGACCATGCTCCCGTTGACTGTGTAGGTGCCGAACGTGCACAGCACGATGATGATGGGCGCCAGCATGCGGAACGGCACACGCGCGATGCTCGCGAACACCGGAATGCAGAACAGATTGATGACGAGCAGCATGACGTTGCCGAGGTACATACTCGCGATCAAGCCCCAGGCGAACTCCGGATTCTGCTCCATGAGCAACGGTCCAGGCTGCAGACCCCACATCAGGAACCCGCCGAGCAGGATCGCGGTCGAGGCGGAGCCAGGAATGCCGAGCGTGAGCAACGGAATCATCGCTCCCGACGATGCGGCGTTGTTGGCTGCCTCTGGTGCGACGAGTCCTGGCATCGCGCCTTTGCCGAACGCCTCAGGCTTTCGCGCCAGCGACTTCTCGACGCTGTACGAAAGCAAGGAGGCGACCGTGGCTCCGGCGCCGGGTGCCGTACCCACGGCGAAGCCGAGCAACGACCCGCGAAGCATGGGGGCCCGAGACTCGCGGAGGTCCGAACGGTTCGGCCAGAATCCTTTCTTCCATGGGCTCACCGACGTGTAGCGAGGGCTCTCCCGATGGACTCCCCGATACAAGGCGTGGAAGAGCTCACCCAGGCCGAAAAGCCCGATTGCCACGGGGATGAAGTCGATCCCGTTGATGAGCTCGGGTGATCCGAACGTGTAGCGCTGTTCTCCACCGGAGATGTCGACCCCGACCGTGGCGAGCGCGAACCCGATCAAGGCCGAGATGGCGCCGAGCACGCGGTTTCGACCGATGATGACGATCAGCGTGCAGAGTCCGGCGAGGACCAGCAGGAAGAGTTCGGGAGGTCCGAAGCGCGACGTGAGGGAGGCGAGCAGCGGCGCGGCGGCGGTGATGAGGAGCGTGCCGATCGTGCCGGCGACAAACGAGGCCACCGCTGCCATCACGAGCGCCGGACCCGCGCGACCCTGCTGAGCGAGCGGATAGCCGTCGAACGTGCTCGCGACCGTCGCCGACTCTCCTGGTGTGTTGATGAGGACCGAGGTGATCGTGCCGCCGTACATCGACCCGTAGTAGATGGCGGCGAGCATCACGATCGCCGAGGTGGGCTCGAGCGAGAAGGTGAGCGGCAGCAGGATCGCGATTCCGGCGGATGGCCCGAGGCCTGGCATCACGCCGATCACCATGCCGAGCAGCACGCCGAGGGCGAGCAGGAGGAGGTTCTGCGGGGTGGCGACGGTGGCGATTCCGGTGCCCAGCAGCTGGAGGATGTCCATGCTCACCCCGGAAGTGAGGCGTTGAGCGAGTCGAAGAGCAGCACCAAGGCGATCGGGACTGCAAGCCCGACCAGGAGGTTGGGCAGGAGTTGGCGTCGCCCAGGGTTCAGCGCGAGCAACACCGTGACGAGGAAGACGATCCCGGCGGCGAGAGCACCGACGATGAGTAGCAGGGCAACGAACCCTACGCAACACGCGATCCCAGCCACGAGTGTGCGCAGGTCGGCGGACTCAGGGTCTTCGGACACCTTGGCGTGTTCGCTCGTCCCTCGAGCGAAGAGAGCAACCACGCAGAGCACGACGCCGGCAACACCGATGAGTCGTGGGAAGAACCCGGGTCCGATCTGGCCGGAGGGGGATCGGAAGTCCATCGCGAATGCCATGACCGCGTAGCACAGGAAGAAGCCGGTCAAGACACCGAGAAAGAGGATCCGAGCCCGGCCTGCTGTGAGTCGGTCACGGTACTGGCGGCCAGGTGACGCGTCCACCTGGCGGCGGACCGCAATGTCGGGTGGTCTCATATCGCGCCACGCTCTCGAAGGATGGCCTCGAGCTCTTTGCTCGTCTGCTCCAAGAACGCACCGAATGCGTCGCCCCAGCGCACGTCCTCGACGAGGTAGTTCGAGCGCAGATACGTGCGCCACTTGCGCACCCGGATGACCTTCTTCATGGTGGAGATCCACCACTGCCGTGCGACTTCCGGGACGTCCGGCGGAAGGATGAGCCCGCGCGGCATCGTCGGCAGGTTGTCGAAGCCGAGAGACTTACCGGTTGGCACGTCGGGAAGCGTGGGCAAAGGCTCCGAGCCGGTGAAGAGTAGCGCAGTCATGTCGCCGGCCTCGATCTGGCCCATGACCTCGCCGGGGTTGGACACGACGGCTTCGAGTGACTTGGAGGTCAGGGCGGTGAGGAGCTGGCCTTCGTCGTTGAACGGCACGTAGTCGATGTGGTAACCCGCCTCGGCCGCGAGCAGATCGTGGATGATGAAGTCGACGTTGACCGTGCCGATTCCTCCGACCGCAACTGCGTCCTTCGACGTGGCGTACCGAACCCAGTCGTCCCAGGTCGCGAGGCCGCTCTCGGAGTCGACCACGAGGAGTGCGGCATCGGTGGCGAAAAGCGCGACCGGCGTGAAGTCGGCGTACGTCCACCCGGTGTTAGACTCCAACGGTGTAGTGAGAAACGACCCCGACGTCGTGGAGATGACGTAGGGATTTCCGGCATGGCGGAAGACGTGGCCCCAGCCGGTCGCTCCACTGCCTCCCTCACGGTTCTGCACGATGATGTCGTGTGGATAGAGGTTCTCGCTTTCCAGGATGTCGACGATGGTGCGGGACATGATGTCGTTGCCGCCACCGGGACCGAAGGCGATCGTCCAATCCAGATCCTTCGACGGATAGTCCTCGACACTCTGGTCGGACGAATCCTCCGCGCAACTGGCGAGACCGATGGAGGGAATGAGCACTGTGGACCCGAGGAACGCCCGTCGCGACCATGTCCTGCCGGTTGACTGCCCGGTCATGTGGCCGTGCGTCATTGCAAGCACCTCCCGCTGTGTTCATCCCGGTGCTGTTGCCAGCCCGAGAGTTGTCGGCTGGTCGGTGACCAGGAACGCGGTGTGCCTGCCGAGAGGTGCCCGGATACCTGGTCAGCCGAACCGTGGCGCACGCTTTTCGAGGAAGGCCCGCACTCCTTCCGCATAGTCGGCGGTGTCGAACGAGGAGTCCCTGAGCTCGGCCGTGACATCGTCGTCCACGGTTTGACCGGCGACGACACGGTTCACGATGGTCTTCGCCGCACGGACGCTGAACTGCGCCCGGGTGGTGAGCAGCTTCGCGAATTCGTACGTCCGTCGCTCGAGCTCGGCCGAGTCGATGAGCTCATCGATCAGCCCGAGGCGAAGAGCGTCTTGTGCGCCGATCTTCTCGCCGGAATAGAGGATCCACTTCGCCCGCGAGGGTCCGGCCAGATCGACCAGTCGCTTCGTGGACTCCAGGCTGTAGACGATACCGAGCTTGGCAGGTGTGATCGCGATCGTCGTGTTCTCGTCACCGAACCGCAGATCGGCAGCGAGAGCGAGGCCCGCTCCACCGCCGATGCAGTAGCCGTGGATCATCGCGAGGGTTGGCTTGCTCAACGACTCGATGGCCCGCTCGGCCTCGGCTACCTTGCTGTTGTAATGCCGGGCTTTCTCGGCAGTGGCCCGCACCGTCTGGAACTCCTTGATGTCAGCACCCGAGGCGAACGCCTTCGTACCGGCGCCACGAATGACCACCACCTTGACGCCTGGATCTGCCTCGAGATCGGCGAAGATGCGGGGAAAGCTCTGATACATCTCGAGCGTGATGGCGTTGTGGCTGTGTGGACGGTTGAGCATCACCGTGGCAATGCCCTGCTCGCGGCGTACGATGACCGGCTCGGTGGTGTTCACGATGTCCCCTCGCGTTCCAGACGTGCGTCGTAGGCGACCTTGTTCGCAAACAGCGACGCTATCTCCTCCGAGCTGTACCCCGTTTCGGCAAGTACCTCGGCCGTGTGTTGGCCGAGCCACGGTGCTGGCATTCGTACGGCGTAGTCGAACCCGCTGAATTTTGTCGGCGGTCCGATCGTCTTCATACGCCCGATGATGGGATGGTCGAGCTCGACGATCATTCCACGCGCCTGGACATGCGGATCGGCCAGCGTTTCGTCGTACCTCAAGACCGGCCCGCCTGGCACGCCGGCACGGTCCAGTGCCTCGATCCATTCGGCGGTGGTTCGGGTGGTCGTAATCGCCTCGATCTCGCGTTCCAAGTCGTCGATGTGGTGCAACCGATCGGCAAGCGTGCTGTACCGCGGATCCTCCAGCCACTCCGGCCGATCCAGCACCTGGGTGACGAGACGCTTCCACAGCCGGTCGTTGTTGGCTCCGATCGTGACGTAGCCGTCGGCGGTCCGGTAGGCCTGGTACGGCGTGGATCGCCGGTGTCGGGTGCCCGTGGGCGCGGGTACTTCGCCACTTCCGAAGTAGGCGCCGGATTCCCACACGGTCCACGCAAGCCCGGCGTCGACCAGCGAGACGTCGATGTATTGCCCTTGGCCGGTCTCGCGCCGCAGGAGCTCGGCAGCAAGGATCGAGTAGATGGCCGTCGCGCCAGCAGCGAGGTCGTTGATGGCGATGCCCATCTTGGTCGGCTTGCCGTCGGGATGACCGGTCATCCGCAGGAAACCGACCACGCCCTGCGCCATGATGTCGAAGCCCGGACGGTCCCGATACGGCCCGTCCTGGCCGAAGCCGGAGATGGAGCAGTAGAGGATGTCGGGCCGTCGCTCGCGCACCGCGTCGTAGTCGATGCCGAGCCGCTTCGTCACTCCCGGCCGAAAGTTCTCGATGACGAGGTCCGCGGTGTCGACGAGTCGGTAGAAGACGTCACGACCTGCCGGCGCCTTGAGGTCGAGCGAGATGCTGCGCTTGCTGCGGTTGGGCATGGCGAACGGATAGCTCTCGCCGTTCACGTGCGGGCCCAGCCTTCGTGAGTCGTCGCCGGTGACCGGCTGCTCGATCTTGACCACGTCGGCGCCGAGCTCGGCGAGCACCATCGTGCAGTACGGCCCAGAGAGATGACGTGTCAGATCGAGGACCCGGAATCCGGCGAGGGGCAACATGCGCGTCCTCCTCGGAAGTGGTGCCCGGACGACATACCGACGTCGGTCGAGCCGTGTCTGACCCGGACGTCTTACGAACGCCCGAGGCGTTGTGCTCTGGCCAAGGGCTTGGCACAAATGCGATAGATCGACAAAGATGCCGCAAAGTGGGATAACATCCTGTAATTCAGGAACACTAGGCAAGGAAGGGCGTGTCGTCAATGAATCGCCGCCGGGGTGTCCAGTCGATCGACCGCGCCGTCAACATCTTGCGCTGCTTCGACGCACAGCATCCGGAGCTCGGCATCAGTGAGATCGCACGAAAGACGGGGCTGTCCACCAGTACGACGCACCGTCTGCTCAGCGCCCTGTTGGACAACCGCCTGGTTCGTCAGACCCGCGACCGTCGGTACGCCCTGGGTTCCCTAGTCGTCCAGCTGGCCCGCGGGGGTGCCATGGCCACGACCGTGCACGAGGCCGCATTGCCGGTGATGCGGCGGCTGCGCGACGAGGTCGACGAGACGATCGGCCTGCACGTGCTGCTCCCCACTCACGAGCGTGCGGTCATCGACCAGGTGGAGAGCCGGCAGCCGTTGCGTCGTACGTACACGGAGTTCGGCGTTCCCATCCCGCTGCCGCTCGGCGCACCAGGCAAGGCACTGCTGGCCCACCTCCCGTACAACATTCAGGAGTCGATACTGGCCAGACCGATTCCGGCCGCCACCCCCACGACGCCGACCGATCCCGTGCTCCTGCGCAAGCAGCTGGCCGAGATCCGGGCGCACAACTTCGCGTTGTCGTACGCCGAGCGCACGGCGGGGATTCGTACGGTCGCGTCGGTCATCTTCGACGGCGCTGACCTGCCGGTGGCTGCGATCAGCGTGTCGGCTCCGGAGGTTCGGATGCCGAACGAACGCATGGAGAGCCTTGGCCCGGTCGTCGCCGCCGCGGCCTGGTCCATCTCCGAGTCGCTCGGTGCGACCCGCCAAGGTGTCGACGCGCAGCTCGCGCTTGCCAGCCCGCCGCCAGATTGACCCGCGAACGGTTGCGGCCGCCTAGTCGTCGAGGCCTCGGGCGGCGAGCCCTTCGCCGAGCGCATCGGCCTTCTTGAGCAGCCGGATGACCACCGGCACCACGAGCGCGGTCACGCTGTGCTCGAGCCCACGAGCGCGGCGAGCCTCACGTACCTCGGCGTACGTCTGAGCGACCAGTGGGATGCACCGGACGGTCAGTGCGAGGACGAGCCCCACTCTGGTGGGGTTCACGCCGAGGCGCGCGAGTGGTCGCAATCCGCGCTCGAAAACCTCGAGCATGTCCGACACCCGCGTGGTGAGCGTCACCAGGGCAGCCAGCGCCACGACGACGAGCAGTTGGCCCACGACGACGGTGGCACGTACCCATCCCGCCGTGAACCACTGAAATGCGAGCAGAGGAAGGGCGAACCACAGGACCGGCCTGATCTGGGTGAGGGCGACCCGCCACGGGATCCTGGCGAGGATCGTCAGGACGACAGTCGATACGGCCGCACCCGCGACGGCGAGCGGACTCGCAAGGGTCAACACCACGACGCCGGCCACCGCGAGCCCGGTGAGTTTCACGACCGCCGGCAGGCGATGCAGGGACGAATCGCCCGGTCGGTAGAGGCCGAGGCTCCCGCTGGCGTCGTTCGTGCTCATCCCACGGTTGCTCACCGCTTCACCCCAGCAGTTTGCGGTACGCGGGAATCGCCTCGGCAGGCGTTCCGTCGGCCACGATCCTGCCTTCGTCCAGCACGAGCACCCGGTCGAACCCGTCCAGCTGCTCCAGATGATGGGTGACGAGGATGACCCGCTGCGGCAGATCGTGCAGCAGCTTGGTGACCATACGAGTGTTGCGAAGGTCGAGCAACGTCGTCGGCTCGTCACACACGAGCGTGCTGGGCTCCATGACGAGGACGCCGGCAAGGGCAAGCAGCTGCAGCTGCCCACCGGACAGCAGGTGTGCCGGGTGGTCGGCATACTCCGCGAGCCCGTACGTCTCCAGCGCCGTCCACACCCGGCGGGTGACCTCTTCCCGCGGGAGTCCCAGCTTGCGTAGGCCGAACGCGACGTCCTCGGCAACCGTCGGCATCACGATCTGGGCCGCTGGATCGGTGAAGACGAAGCCAACCCGTCGGCGTACCTGCCGGCCGGCGGTGCGCGTGTCGAGGCCATCGACGATGACGCTGCCCTCGGTCGGAACGACCAGCCCGTTGAGCAACCGTGCGAACGTCGACTTGCCGGAGCCGTTTGCGCCGATGATGCCGATGCGCCGCTCGGTCAGGCGTACGTCGACTCCGCGCAACACCACGCGAGAGCCGAACCTATGGGTGACGCCACGCAGTTCGATCACGTACGGCGGTACTCAACCGAGTCGTCGTTCAGCCGATGGATGCCAACCACGCCGCCACGGTGGCGTCGCGCATGCGCGAGCTTGATGACGTTGGCCCGTAGCGCCTCGGCGCGGGCCCCGCGCTCCTCACGCGCCTTCGCCATGAGCGTACGTCCTTTCGTGCTCGTTCTCGCTGGCCAGCCATCGGGCGCGCCAGGCATCAAGGTTAGGGCAGCCCTGGCTGGTCAATCCGCCGGACCAAGACGGCGATACCCATGCCACCACCGATCGACGCGGCGGCGAGCCCGTAGGGCGATCCATCGCCGGAATTCTGTCGGACCATCTGGGTGAAGAGCCGCACCATGGTGAGCGCACCGGTGGCACCCCAGGGGTGGCCGAGCGCGAGCGCGCCTCCGTCGCGGCAGATCCGGTCGGGATCGAGTCGTAACGCGTCGGCGCAGGCCAGGACCTGAGCGGCGAACGCCTCCACGAACTCGATCGTCTCGATGTCGTCCAGACCCAGGTCGGGTTGCCGGTCGAGGATCGCGTGGACGGACGAGACAAGTCCGAGTCCTGGTCGATCGGGGTCGGTGCCGGTGCAGGCCCAGTCGACGATCTCGAGGCCGGGCCATCCGTACCGAGCTCGTACGTGCTCGGGGACGACCGCGACTGCTGCGGCGCCGTCGTTGACACCGCACGAGTTGCCGGCGGTGACCGTTCCTCCCTCGGCCTCGGGCACGAAGGCGGGGCGCAACCGGGCCAGCCTGGCCGCGGTGAGCCCGGCGCGCGGACGTTCGTCGTGGTCCACGCCGGCGACCGGCACCAGCTCCGCGGCGTAGCGCTTGGCCTGCGCCGCCGCGACCGCTCGGGCATGGCTGCGCGCGGCGTACGCATCCTGGCGCTCGCGAGTGATCCCCCTCTCACGGGCCAGCGCGTCGGCCGCCTCGCCCATGTCGGGGTCGGCGTACGGCGGGGGAGCGAAGGGGGCGCGCTCGTAGCTGCGTGGCATCTCGTGGGTGGCGTCTGGTCGCCAACTTCGAATCGGTGCGGTCGACGCGCTCTCGACACCGCCCGCGAGGTAGAACGCACCGCGGCCGGCACGGACCAGAGCGGCCGCGATCGTGATCGCCTCCAGCCCGCTGCCGCACTGCCGGTCGACCGTGAGGCCTGGAACCGCGGGATCCAGACCCGCAGCCAGCGCGGAGACCCGGGCGATGTTTCCCCCAGGACCCATGCAGTTGCCGAGGATCACGTCGGCGACCTGGGGCAGGCTGCGACAGTCGTCTCCACGATCGTGGGACCTGCGATCGCGCTCGCCGGCGTAGCCGAGGTCGCTGTCGGGTCCGGGACTGCCGGACGGCGAGGGCTTGTGGGATGGCTGGGACTCGGAGGACGGCTCGAGGCCGAGGTCGTCGAGCAGGGCGCGTAGCACGGGCGCGGCCAGCTGCTCGGCGCGTAGGTGGGCGAGCGACCGCCCGGCCGTACCGAACGGGGTACGTCGCGCCGCCACGATGACCGGTGTCAGAGGGTTCATGGCAGGGGTCGGGCGCCCAGAGTGCCGTCGCTGAACCCGGCCGCGATCCGCGCCCGAGCGATTTTGCCGGCGCCGACCCGCGGCAACCGGTCCACCGCGTACCACAGGCGTGGCCGGTGCGATGGCTGCAGCCGGCTGGCCACGAAGCGGCGCAGCCCACTCCGACGGACGGCGGTCTTGTGCTCGGGCTCGACAACGGCGGTGACGACTTCGCCCAGTCGGGCGTGTGGCGTACCGAACACCGCGGCGTCGGCGACGCCCGGCGCCTGGCGCAGCACCTGCTCCACTGCCTCCACGGCTATCGTGTGTCCGCCACAGTTGATGGTGTTACTCGATCGGCCCTCGACCACGAGCGTGCCGTCGTCGGTCAGCGTCCCGCGGTCTCCGACGGTGGCGAAGCCATCGGCGTCGCGATCGAGGCCGAGCGCGAGGAAGGGGCTGCGTACGCGGATCAGCCCGTCCCGGACCACCACGTCGACACCAGGAAAGGGGCGTAGGGTCCCGGGTGGCGCGTCGGGTCGCCGGATCCCGACGAAGGAGAGCTCCGCGGCACCGTAGTAATCGACCACGTGGATGCGCAGCGCCCGCGCCTTGGCCTCGGTGCGGCCATCCAAGTGAGCGCCGGCGCACACGACGAGCCGTAGGCGGTTGGTATCCGGCGCGATCCGAGCAGTGAGGTCGTCCAGCATGGCCGGCACGAGATGCGCCACCGTGCAGGTCCGACTCGCGTCCGCCGCGAGCGTGGGCGACCAGCGCGCCAAGGGGTGGATGGCCGCTCCCGTTGCCAGCCCGTGGAGGGCACCGTAGAGGAACAGCGTGGCCGACATCGGGCCGGGAATCAGCACGGTGTCGTGTTCCCCGATGCCGCTCAGGGCAGAGAACGTCGGGAAGCTGTACGTCCACGACTCCTGCGTACGTACGAGTGGACGCGGGTCACCTGTGCTCCCGGACGTGAAGACGACAAGGCAACCCGACACGTCGTGCTGCTCGGTCGCCTTCCGGCTGGCCTCGATCGCGGCTGTGATGGTCCCGTGCCGCATGTCGTGCGGCCAGGTGGCGTCCGTCACGATGCACGACACGCCGAGGAGATCGGCTGCCAGGAGGTCGACGAGCAACCCGACCGGCTCCGCGTCGGTGGTCACGATCGGGTCGGCCGGTGAGGCTGCGTGACATCTGCGTACCTGGTCGGCCCGCTTGCGCGCCTGATTGGCAAGATCAGCGAAACTCAGCGAGCCACACGGTCCGACGACGGCCGGACGCTCCGGCTGGGCGGCCGCTCGCCGCACGACGTCACGAGCTAGAGCCATCGCCAGGAACGGTATCGCGTGGCTGCGCCGTCTCAGGCCGAGCGGTCTCCGTGTCCTTCGACGGGTGCGGGTACCTCCCATGGCTGGCGTGCACTCGCCTCGCCTGGTCATCGTGAGGCAGGAGGGGATATCCCGCATGGACTCGGCTGGCGATGACCGTCGCGACGGCGGACTTGATCAGGTCTCCCGGCAGGAAGACGGCGGCAGCGACCGCCGCCACCGCCACGGACGTCCCGGTGCGTGCCGCCTGGACCGGGATACCGATGGCGTAGACGACCCCGATCCCGCCGACCAGGTTGGCGATGAACCCGTACGCAAGCGGGTGGCGGCGCCCACGCGCGAGGGCGAGGCCCTTCTCCGTCAGCCAGCCGATGACGAAGGCCCCGAGCGGGAAGGCGAGGAAGTATCCGGCCGACGGTCCGAAGAGGACGGGCAGTCCGCCACGGCCGCCGCCGAGCAGGGGGAGGCCCGCGAGGACGAGAAGGTCGAACGCCGCCACGGCGAGGAAGCCTCGTTTCGCGCCCAGGATGGAGCCCGCCAGCATGACACCGAGGGTTTGGGCGGTGATCGGCACGGCATTGCCGAACAGCGTGAAGGCCCCGGGGAGGCCGAGCGCGGCCATGAGCGCGGCGAACAGGGCGACGAGCGCCAGGTCACGGGCGGGGAGGTGGCGAACCCTCGGCATCGGCGACTCCTTCGTACGTTCGTGGCACCCGACAGCCGTACCGCTCCAGCGGTCGGCAACCTCGAGACGACCGCACGATTCCACCTGCCGGGGTAGCGGCGCGGTTCCATGGTGGTGCGCTGGGCATGGTGACCGGCCATGGTGCTTGGAGGCTTGCGTAGCCGTCGGCGCCTCGCGAGGGCGTCGCTGACCTCGCGAGACGAAGCCTGACGCCCCGGAAATCCGGATGCACCCGGCGGCGTGGGTTCCTACACTGCCGACCATGAAGCTCATCCGGTAGTGCCTGATCAGACATGCCAGGCGTCGGTCTGTGTCTGATCAACTCCGGAGCGAAGTCACGTGATAACAGTCAGCAACCTCGAACTCCGCGCTGGTGCGCGTCTCCTTCTGTCCACCACTTCCTTCCGGGTGTCGCCGGGCGACAAGATCGGCTTGGTCGGTCGTAACGGGGCCGGCAAGACGACGCTCACCCGGGTACTCGCGGGTGAGCAGCTACCAGCCGCCGGCGAGGTGACCCGGGTCGGCTCGGTCGGTTACCTGCCGCAGGAATCGCGAGTCGGCGATCTCGACATCACCGCACGTGACCGCGTGCTGTCGGCTCGAGGTCTGGACACCGCCGTCCAGAAGCTGCGCGCGGCCGAGCAGGCCATGGCCAGCAGCAATGGTCGGGGCCGCGACCAGGCGATGCGGGCGTACGCCCGTGCGGAGGCGGAGTTCCTGGCAAACGGCGGTTACGCGGCCGAGGCGGAGGCGGCGCAGGTCACCGCCAACCTGGGCCTGCCCGAGCGCGTGCTGACCCAACCGTTGCGCACTCTGTCCGGTGGACAGCGGCGCCGGGTCGAGCTCGCGCGGATCTTGTTCTCCGGCGCCACCACGTTGCTGCTCGACGAGCCGACGAACCACCTCGACGTCGACTCGATCGCGTGGCTGCGCGAGTTCCTCCGCTCGTTCAAGGGCGGCCTGGTACTGATCAGCCACGATGTGGGATTGCTCGAGGCGACGGTCAACCGCGTCTTCCACCTCGACGCCAACCGCGCGGAGCTGGACATCCACAACGTGGGCTGGCGGGCCTACCTCACGCAGCGTGAAGCTGACGAACGCCGGCGCAGGCGGGAGCGGGTCAACGCGCAGCGCAAGGCCCAGGCGCTGCTGGCCCAGGCCGAGCGCATGCGGGCGAAGGCGACCAAGGCGGTCGCGGCCAAGAACATGGCCCGGCGGGCCGAACGTATGCTCGCCGAGGTCGAGCCCGAACGCCCGCCGGAAAAGGTGGCCAAGCTGCGCCTGCCGGAGCCGGCGCCTTGCGGCAAGGCGCCCTTGACAGCGACCGGTTTGTCCAAGTCGTACGGGTCGCTCGAGGTCTTCACCGACGTCGATCTGGCGGTCGACCGGGGGAGCCGGGTCGTCGTGCTCGGCCTCAACGGAGCCGGAAAGACAACGCTGCTTCGGATTCTGGCCGGTTTGGAGGTTCCCGACACGGGAATCGTCGAGCACGGACACGGGCTGCGACTCGGCTACTACGCCCAGGAGCACGACACGCTGGATCTGGACCGAACCGTCCGGGAGAACATGCTCGCGGCGGCGCCGAGCCTTACGGATGGGCAAGCACGGAGTGTGCTTGGCTCATTCCTCTTTTCCGGTGACGACGTGGACAAACCGGCCTCGGTACTCTCCGGAGGCGAGAAGACACGACTTGCGCTTGCGCGGTTGGTCTGCTCGAAGGCCAATGTCTTGTTGCTGGACGAGCCGACAAATAATCTTGACCCCCTCTCCCGTTCGGAAATTCTTTCGGCTATTCGCTCCTACCAGGGGGCGATTGTCCTCGTGACACACGACGAGGGGGCGGTCGACGCACTCGAGCCGGAGCGTGTTTTGTTGCTTCCAGACGGCGTCGAAGACCTGTGGAACGCGGAATATGCCGACCTTGTCGCACTTGCCTGAAGGGTGCAATTTTGCTGGCGGGCATGACCCCCGAGTGGCCTCTTCGAAACTGGCGAGAAATAATTTGCGACACGGCCGATCTTTGATTGGTAATCAGGCATGGGTCGGCGGATCATGGGGCATTGGTATTGATCGATGCTGTACGGATCGACGACGCGGGAGCGTTGCGGCGTAAGGCCCGGCCGGAGCCGCGACGCGACCAAGTTGCCGATGTGTCTAGCAATGGGGCGGGTCGGCTTACGAACAAGCCGAACGCGACCATCAACCTTGTCAGCGGGAGGCAGGCCGTGGCCGAAACTCTGAAGAAGGGCGTTCGGGTCACCGGGCCGCAGCGGGACAAGCTCGCGGCGGACCTGAAGAAGAAGTACGACGGAGGCAAGAGCATCCGGACGATCGCACAGGAGACGGGCCGTTCCTACGGGTTCGTGCACCGGCTGCTCAGCGAGTCCGGAGTTCGGCTCCGTAGCCGGGGCGGTGCGACCCGCACCAAGAAGGTGAAGTCGTAACGTTCCGTAACGCTCTTGGTCCTGGGCGGCACTCGGCCGTCCAGGACCAAGACCCCGCCCGGTCGTGTGTGACCGACCGGGCAGCGCCCGATCGTGCCCGTGTGATGCGACCAGGCGGCGCCGGATCGCGGCGCTGCCTGGCATCGTGCGTTGGCAAGACCGGCACGGTTCGGGCCTTGGCCTGCCCGAATGGGTGGGCGCGGCTCGGGGGAGGTGTGTGCAGCGCCTCGTGGCGCTCCTCGATCCGTGCCGGGTCGCTCGCTGTGGCGCTTCGCCTGCCGTCGGTCGGATCTAGAACGTGCGCAGAGCTCCGCCGTCGATGGCGATGGTCGTACCCGTGATGTACGACGCGACCGGCGACAGGATGAACGCCGCGACCCGTCCGAACTCCAGCGGTGAGCCGTAGCGTCGCAGCGGGATCTCTGCCTCGCGGCGGCGGCGAAGCGCTTCGGGGTCTGGGCTTTGCGCGGCGAGTTCGCGCGCTCGTTCGGTGTCGAAGCTGCCAGGCAGGAGGCCGTTGACACGGACGCCGGCTGGTCCGAGTTCGTCCGCAAGTGTCTTGGCGAGGCCGGCAAGGCCCGGGCGCAGCCCGTTGGAGATCGCCAGCCCGGGAATGGGCGATCGCACCGAGCTGGAGAGCACGAACGCGATGGATCCTCCGTCGCGGCAGGCGGCGGCAACAGCACGTGCGATCCGGAGCGCTCCGAGGAACACCGTCTCGAAGGCCGCCCGCCACTGATCTTCGTCGGTGTCCATCGCGGTGCCTGGGGGCGGGCCACCGACACTGATCAGCGCGCCGTCGAGGCGCCCCCACTTGGCCATCGCGGTCGCCACCAGCCGCTCCGCAGAGGCTGGATCGGCGTTGTCGGCGGCGACGCCCACCGCCCTGGCGGTGCCGAGGCTCGACGTCGCTCGCTGTACCGAGTCCTCACCTCGGGCCGAGATCACCACATAGGCACCCTCGGCGACCAGGACTTCGGCGGTCGCTCGACCCAGACCTCGGCTTGCGCCGCTCAGCAGGAACACTCGGTCCCGTACCCCAAGATCCACGGTCCATCATCTTGCCACGGCAGTCACCGTCTGCATACGCCCAACGTGTCCGCCACGCCCAAAATGACCACATTTCGTAGGTTTGCGCTAGCCATCCATGGTATGGGCGCCTCTGAAAGGTAGGAATCTCCTCGGGGTGCCTTGCGGCCCATACGTCCGGTGCAGGGCTTCGGTACGGCTCGACACGACGCATCGAGCGCAGGCTTCGGTAGCCCTCCGCACGACACAGTGGGCTGCCGCGGCCTTCTCGGCCGACGCGAGGTACGGCAGGCGGGGACCCGAAGGCCGCGTCCGGCCAGGGGTGGAGGGCGCTAGCCGTTCACCGGTGACCCGGATCTCGTGCTCGGGCGACGTATCGGCGAGCACGACAGCCCTCTGCGCGCGTAGCTCCGAGCCAAAACCGGTTGGGGACGATCGGTCAGCGGGCCATACTGGCGGTAACGAACGCCGTCTCACCCGACGGGAGCGGACGCGATGCGGTGGCAGCAGCGAGCTAGTCGCGCCGAGCCGGGCGCCGGAGGCGCACGCCGGCGAGGCGCGGGCTTCGACGTGAGCTGAGCGCCGCCGCAAGACCCCGGTCCGGTTCGGCGAGTGACTCCTCCAGCCTGCCCGTCCCGACCATGTCTGGGGTCCTGCATCATGCGTTCGTACGAAATCCGTCGTCGCTTCCTCGACTTCTTCCGCCGGCGCGAGCATCTCGAGGTTCCCTCGTCGTCCCTGGTTCCCGACGATCCGACACTGCTGCTGACGACCGCCGGGATGGTGCAGTTCAAGCCGTACTTCCTCGGCACGGCCCAGCCGCCGCGACCACGTCTCGTGTCACTGCAGAAGTGCGTACGCACGGTCGACATCGAGAGCATCGGAGTCACCGACCGACACTCGACGTGCTTCGAGATGCTCGGCAACTTCTCCTTCGGTGACTACGACAAGACCGAGGCGGTGCCGTGGGCGTTCGCGTTCCTCACCGACGAGCTGGGCCTCGATCCCGACCGGCTGTGGGTGACCGTCTATCGGGATGACGACGAGACCGCCGCGCTCTGGCGGGATGTCGGCATCCCGGCGGATCGGGTCCAGCGGCTGGGCGTTGCCGACAACTTCTGGGACACCGGTGGACCCGGACCGTGTGGGCCGTGTTCGGAGATCTTCTACGACCGAGGTGCGGCGTACGGGCCTCCGGGCGGACCGGCCGTCGACACCGACCGGTACCTTGAGCTTTGGAACCTCGTCTTCATGAAGCACCTGCGGGGCGACGGGGCTCCTGGCGACGACGAGCTGCCGATCGTGGGAGACCTGCCACGCGCGTGCCTGGAGTCCGGACTCGGTGTCGAGCGGGTCGCTGTCGTCCTGCAAGGCGTCGCCAACGTCCATGAAGTGGACCACGTCGCGCCCGTGCTGAGGCGGCTGCGCGAGCTCGTGCCCGGCGAAGCGGCTGGTCGGGTCCGCTCGGAGCGCATCGTCGTCGACCACGTGCGGGCGGCGACCTTCCTCCTCGCCGATGGCGTACTTGCGGGGAATGACGGGCGCGGCCATGTCGTACGCCGGTTGATCCGGCGGGCGTGCCATCACGTCGCACTGCTGCGAGGCCGGTCGACCGGGCAGGTGCTGGCCGAGCTCGGGTCGACCGTCGTCGACACCCTCGGCGACGTGTGGCCTGAGCTCGTCGAACGCCGCGGCCTGGTCGAGCAGGCGCTGGCCCACGAGGAGGAGGCGTTCGGTCGTACCCTCGCCCACGGCAGCCGCCTGCTGCAGGGTGCGATCAGGCGTACCAAGGCGCAGGCGGGTTCGGCTCTCGACGGACAGACCGCCTTCACGCTCCACGACCGGCACGGCTTTCCGGTGGAGCTGACCATGGAGATTGCGCGGGAGGCGGGGCTCGACGTCGACGTCCGCACCTTCGCGGCCCTGATGGAAGAGCAGCGGCAGCAGGCGAGGCACGCGCGTGGGCAACGACGTGATCAGTCCGGCGCTGCGACGCCTTTCAGCCAGGTGCTGGCTCGCGCGATTCGCCAAAGGTTCGTGGGGTACGACCAGCTGAGCGTCGAGACCGAGATCGTCGGGTTGCTCCGCGACGGCACCGATGCGGCGGTGGCGTCGGAGGGACACCGTGTGCAGGTGGTTCTGGCCGAGACGCCGTTCTACGCCGAATCCGGTGGCCAGGTCGGTGACACCGGCCTGATCACAACCAGTGCAGGTGCCAGGTTGCGCGTGCGCGACACAAGGCTCGTCGCCGGACTTCACGTTCTCGAGGCGGACGTGGTGTGTGGCGAGGTCCGGGCGAAAGAGGTCGTCGACGCGGCCGTCGACGCGGAGCGGCGCGCCGCCACCGCGCGGTCGCATAGCGCGACACACGTCCTGCATGCCGTGCTGCGCGAGCTGCTCGGCGACCACGCACGCCAGCACGGTTCACTCGTTGCGCCAGGCAGGCTCCGCTTCGACGTCACGCACTTCTGCGCGCTCGAACCCGACCAGCTGGAAGAGATCGAGGCGACTGTCAACCGGCGCTTGCTCGCCGATCCGGCAGTGCGGATCTGGGAAACGACACCCAGCGAGGCGAAGCGGGCCGGCGCCCTCGCGTTCTTCGGCGAAACCTACGGCGAGGTCGTGCGGGTCGTCGACATCGGCGACTTCTCGCGTGAGCTGTGTGGCGGCACACACGTCGGGCACGGCAGCCAGGTGGGGGCGGTGCGCCTCCTCGGTGAGACCGCGGTCGCGTCAGGGGTACGCCGAATCGAGGCTCTGACCGGGTTCGACGCGCTCCGACACACCGACCACGAGCGCCGTCTGCTCGAGGAGGTCGCTCGCCTGCTGGCGGTGACCCGGCCCGAGGACATCCCAGAGCGGCTGCGGGTCCGGTTGCGTGCTCTCGCGGAGGCCGAACGCCGGTTGCGTGAGCTGCGGGAGAGCGAGCTGTCGCGCTTGGCAGACACGCTCGCCGAGCGGCGTCGGCTGGTCGACGGTCGGTGGGTGGTCTGCGAGCGGCTGAGTGAACGGGTCATCGAATCCCGCGAAGACGCGCGCCGGTTGCTTGCGGCGATCATGCAGCGGTGCCCGCAGGATCAGCCGGGTGGTGTGGTCCTGGGGTGGACGCGTCGAGGCAAGGCGCAGTTGACGCTTTGGATCAACGAGCCACTCGGTCAGACCGGTGTGGCCGCACGAGAGCTGCTGCATCCGGCTGGTCGCGCTGTCGGAGGTGGCGCGGGCGGCTCTGGGCCGGTCGCTCACGCGGGTGGCCGGTACGTGGAGCGGTTGGACGACGCGCTGGCTGTTGCCGGGCACACCGTGCTCTCGGCGTGAGGCACCCCCTCGAGGGCGTGGTGTGCTGGCCGGTGTGCCCCTCCCATCGTCGTCGACGCCTGCCTGAGGCAGGTGGTCTGCGCAGGTGGGAGGCTGGCGGTCCGCCCTGAGGCGACTCCCACCGATGCACGCCATGCAGCCCACTGAGAGGCGAAAAGCCGACCGAACGTGGTCATTGCAGGTGGTGTCAGTGCGGGCGGCGCGGGGAGCTGAGCTCGATCGCGGTGTTGATGAGAGCGATGTGGCTGTACGCCTGGGGGAAGTTGCCCAGCATTCGCCCGGCCTTCGGGTCGTACTCCTCGGCGAGCAACCCGACGTCGTTGCGCAACGCGAGCAGGTGCTCGAACAGTTCACGCGCCTCGGCTTCGCGTCCGATGAGGTGCAGGTCCGTTGCCAGCCAGAAGCTGCACGCCAGGAATGTGCCCTCACCACCGGGCAGACCGTCGAGCTCGGACTCCCCGTCGGGCTCGATGTGGTACCGCCGCACCAGGCCGTCCTGGGTGAGCTCACGCTGGATCGCCTCCACGGTCCCGACGACGCGCGGATCGTCGGGAGGAAGGAAGCCGACGATCGGGATCAGCAGCTGAGCGGCGTCGAGGTCGCGTGAGCCGAAGGTCTGGGTGAAGGTGTTGCGGTCGGCGTCGTAGCCCTTGGCCAGGACCTCCGCCCGGATCTCGTCGCGGACCGCCCGCCAGCGGGCGAGGTCTCCGCGCAGGCCGAAGCGCTCGGCGGACTTGATCGCCCGGTCCATGGCCACCCATGCCATGACCTTGGAGTGGGTGAACTGGCGTCGCGGCGCACGAATCTCCCAGATCCCATGGTCCGGTTCGTGCCAGCGTTCCTCGAGGTGCTTGAGCAGCACACGCTCCAGCGGCCACGACATCTTCGACCCGGCGAGGGACGCAGTCCGGGCGAGGTAGAGCGCGTTCAGCACCTCGCCGTAGACGTCGAGCTGCACCTGGTCTACGGCCGCGTTGCCGATCCGAACCGGGCGGGAGCCTTCGTACCCTGTGAGCCAGTCGAGCTCCTGCTCGGGGAGCCGGCGTTCGCCGGCCAGGCCGTACATGATCCGCAGATTCGAAGCCGAGCCCGCGATGGCACGCAGCAGCCACATGCGCCAGGCCATGGCCTCCTCGGTGTAGCCGCTGCGCAGCAGTGCGGCGAGCGTCATCGTGGCGTCGCGCAGCCAGCAGTACCGGTAGTCCCAGTTGCGGACGCCTCCGATCTCCTCCGGCAAGGACGTGGTCGGGGCCGCGACGATGCCGCCGGTGGGCTCATAGGTCAGGGCCTTCAAGGTGAGGAGCGACCGGCGAACGGCGTCGGGCCAGTCGCCGTCGTACGACGACTCGGCGATCCACTGCTGCCAGATGGCCTCCGTCTGAGCGAGCATCACATTCGGATCAGCCGGAACCGGCGGAGGCAGGTGTGAAGGATTCCAGGTGAGTACGAAACTCACCCGTTCGCCCGGGCCGACGGTGAAGTCGGCGTACGTTGCGAAGTCCTTGCCGTACGTTGGCACGTCGGAACGCAGCCAGCAGGCGTCGGGTCCGGCGACGGCCACGACTTGGTGGTCCACCTTGCGGACCCACGGGATGACCGAGCCATAGTCCATGCGCAGCCGGAGGACGCTCCGCATGGGCACGTTGCCAGACACTCCTTCGACGATGCGCATGACATCGGGTGCCTGATCCCGCGGGGGCATGAAGTCGATGACACGCACCATGCCCTCGCGCGTGTTCCACTCCGACTCCAAGATCAACGTGTCGCCGCGATACTGGCGCCGCGAGACCTTTCCCGTGCGGCCTGCGCTTCGGGGTGCAATCGTCCAGTGGCCGTTGTCACGGGTGCCGAGGAGAGCTGCAAAACACGCGGCCGAGTCGAAGCGCGGCAGGCAGAGCCAGTCGATCGAGCCTGTGTTGCTGACCAGGCCGACCGTCTGCAGGTCCCCGATGATCGCGTAGTCCTCGATCCGTGCCGCCATCGTCTGCTGTCTCACCTCGTGATCGTCGTGGGCCTGCAGGGCAGGTTACGGAGAGCGGCGAGCCGCGGAGCAGGCAACCGTCAGGTTCAGTCTTCACCGGTTGGACCGCGATGTCGGGAGCTCGGGCGTCGACCGTGAGCTTCGTCACGGGCGAGGTAGCCCAGGCCGCCGATCGCGATCGCGGCGAAGATGAACCATTGGATGGCGTACGCGAGGTGGGGCCCTTCCGACAACTCGGGCGCTGGTACCGGGCGCGGCTGAGTGTCCGGATTCGGACCTTCCGGACGCTCCGTCACGAGCTCCACGTACCCGTCAAGGACGGGATAGGGAAGAATGGCGGCGATCTGGTCGACGGCGATCACACGCACCTGTCCGTCGCGGGGTCGCCCTTCGCCTGGATCGGCCGGCTCGGACAGGCGTACCCTCCCGACCACCTCGACCTCACCGCGCGGCGGAGGTGGTGGCGTGGCCGGTTCGCCCCCGGCAGAGGATCGTGCAATCCAGCCCCGGTTGACCAGCACCGCCGTCCGATCGCTCTGAAGCAGGGGCGTCAGGACGTTGAAGCCCGGTTCGCCATCAAGCTGGCGGTAGCGGACGAGGATTTGATGGCGCGCATCGTACGTTCCCCGGACGATCACTCGGGACCACTCGTCCTGGGCGCGAGGCGGCTGGTCAACCGCCAGCACATCGGCGACCGGCCGTGCAGGAGCTGTGGCGTTGGCCGACACGAGGGCGTTGTGCGCCCGGCGCTCCTCGAGGCGGCCCAGTTGCCACCGTCCCAGCAGGACGCAGATGGTGGCCAGGATGACGACCGCGATCATGAGTCTGACCCAGCGCGGAGTCAGCAGGATCCTCCATCCGGGTGCTGGATTGCGCTGCACAGCATGACGCTAATCGACGGCGATGTCGGCCCACGCTCGCCCCATGTCGGTCGGCCCACCTAGGCTGGCGAAATGGTGGGAAGGGCGAAGGTCGGGATGGCGGCTGACGGCGTGGGCGTGACGGACCAAGTAGAAGGCCTGGTCGACCGGTACGGGCGGGTCGCGACCGATCTGCGGGTCTCGCTCACCGACAGGTGCAACCTGCGCTGCACCTACTGCATGCCTGCCGAGGGTCTGCCCTGGCTGCCGAAACCCGAGGTGCTGACCGATTCCGAGGTCGTTCGCCTGATCAGCGTGGCGGTCCGGCTGCTCGGGATACGCGAGGTGCGCTTCACCGGTGGCGAGCCATTGCTCCGGCGTGGGCTGGTCGACATCGTGCGGCGTACGGCGGAGCTCGTGCCTCGCCCCGAGATCTCGCTCACCACCAACGGCATCGGTCTCGCCCGGCTCGCCGAGCCGCTCCGCGAGGCAGGTCTGGACCGGATCAATGTGTCGTTGGACACGCTACGTCCGGACGCCTTCCGCGAGCTGGCCCGCCGAGACCGGCTCCAGGACGTGATCGCGGGTCTCGCTGCCGCCGAAGCCGCCGGTCTCTCGCCGGTCAAGGTCAATGCGGTCCTCATGCGCGGCGTCAACGATCATGAGGCACCCCAGCTGTTGCAGTGGTGCCTGGACCGCGGATACGAGCTGCGCTTCATCGAGCAGATGCCGTTGGACGCGCAACACCGCTGGGACCGCACCACCATGGTGACCGCCGACGAGATCCTGGCCTTGCTGCGACCGCACTTCGACTTGAAGCCCGACGACCCGCACCGACGGGGGAGCGCGCCAGCGGAGTCGTTCCTCGTCAACGGTGGTCCGGCCAAGGTCGGCATCATCGCGTCGGTGACCCGGCCGTTCTGTGGCGACTGCGACCGGGTGCGCCTCACCGCCGACGGGCAGGTACGCAACTGTCTTTTCGCTCGTCAGGAATCCGACCTGCGCGGCCCTCTGCGGGCTGGCGCCGACGACGAAGAGCTGGCACGTCTGTGGCGGGCGGCGGTCGCGACCAAGAAGCCAGGGCACGGGATCAACGATCCGTCGTTCCTGCAGCCGGCGCGTCCGATGTCCGCCATCGGCGGTTGAGCCGGTCGTCGGGTGCGCGTGGGCTCGTCCGGTGGCTCGCGGGGCTCCCCGCCGGGCCATTCAGGGCATGTCGAGGCCGGTCGTGAGGGGGCCGCTGCTGGTTGCCGTGCCCTAGTGCTCGTCCATCCCCTCGGGTGCGTCGGGGTGCACGCCGAACGGCTCGACCTCACGGAGGAAGCCTCGGGCGGTCAAGAACTCGGCGAGGTACGTCCGATGGTGGTCACAGGCCAGCCACGTCTTGCGGCGCTCGGGCGGATGGATCTTCGGGTTGTTCCAGCGCAGCGCCCATGCGGCGGCAGCTCGGCAGCCCTTGGCCGAGCAGATCGGCTGGTCGGCGATGTCGCTATTTGTCACGTTCATCCACAAACCGATTACTCCCTATGCACATGACTGGCTTCGGAGCGTAGTGTCGAAAGAAGCTTCGCCGACACGGCGTGTACGTATCGTGAGGGCGCCATTCTTGAACGAGACCTGCATGTTCGGTACGCGAGACGTGTGGGTAAGGGCCTGCGAGAGCCGACCAGCAGGGCGCGAACGCCATCCGGAAGAGAACCGCGGATGGCAAGAAGCGGTGCCGGGCAGCCACGGGGGAAGCCGCCCGGCACCGCATCACTTCGCACTCCGACGGGGGAAGCGGAGCGCGCAGACATGAGTTTGGCACGAAGAGACCGCCAGGTCTAGACGGCGCCCCGACTATTTTCCGATCGGGTCTTCGAATTTGCAGGTCGGTGGGAAGCCAGCTGAGGCTCGTACTCCTCGCCGGCAGGCAACTGCCTGGGCTGATCGGGCACGAACAGTGGGATCGATTCCTCATGGCGCTCGCGGCCCGCATTGGCGATGACGACAGCGATGTACGGCAGCACGAAAGCGGCTACGACGAGCAGCCACCGGACCATGCCCTGCGTGACGAACGCGCCGATGAAGCACACGGTGCGCACACCCATCGAGAGCAGGTAGCGAATCTCACGTCCGCGAATGTCCTGCTTCAGGCTTCTCGGCGCGGTTGTCACCCGATACACGGCCTTGCGTGGCTTCCAGCGCATCGGGTCACCTCCGCTCCTCCTGCCACCGTACGCCCGAACGAGGCGTGAACCGAGGGCAGTCTTTCACGCCCGGCGCACCGCCAAAGACCCCTACTCCGGTCAGACACAGGTCGCCTGCTTGAGCGCTCGGTTCGGAAGTACCGCCGTCGGCATCGGCCGGTATGTGACGGATGTCATGGCGAGACCAGGAGGCCTGACATACGCGGCCGGGCCATGCTGCCGCGAGGCTCTCGGTCATGGACGTTAGACCACAACCCGCCCGGTATGAGGGGACGCTGAGCGCATCTGCCAGCGTCGCAAGCGCCGACGCGAGCGCCGCTCCGCAGACCTTGGCACGAGCCGCCATCGAGGCACGGGCACTGGTGAAGAGCTACCAATCCCTCCGGGTGGTGGACGAGCTGAGCCTTCGGGTCGAGGCCGGCGAGGTCGTTGCCTTGCTGGGACCCAACGGTGCAGGCAAGTCGACCACCATCGACATGCTGCTCGGCCTGGTCCGGCCAGATCACGGCACGGTCAGCATCTTCGGTCGAGAGCCGGCCGCTGCCATCGCGGCTGGTCACGTGGGGGCCATGCTGCAAGCCGGTGCCCTGCCGACTGACGTCAAGGTGCGTGAGATCGTCGAGGCGTTCGCCACACTGCACAAGAAGCCGCTCGCAGTCGACGAGGTACTCGAGCGAGCAGGCGTTGCCCCGCTCGCCGATCGCTGGACCACGAAGCTCTCCGGTGGCGAGGCGCAGCGTGTGAGATTCGCGTTGGCACTCGTACCGGATCCGGACCTGCTCATCCTGGACGAACCTACGGCCGGCATGGATGTCGAGTCGCGTCGTGCGTTCTGGTCGACGATCCGCGACCTGGCGACCGACGGACGCACCATCCTGTTCGCCACGCACTATCTCGAAGAGGCGGACACGTATGCCGACCGTGTGGTTGTCATGCAGGGCGGTCGGCTGATTGCCGACGGGACCGCCGCAGCCATCAAGCAACGGGTATCCGATCGGGTCGTCTCGGCCCGCATACCCGGGCGGTCCATCGACCCGGCGCACCTGAAGACGCTTCCTGGCGTATCAGGCGTCGAGCTTTCTGGAGAACGCGTGACGCTGCGGTGCCACGATTCCGACGCGGCGTTGCGTGCTCTCGTCGGCGAATTCGCCCACGCGCATGACATCGAGGTGTCGAGTGCTGGTCTTGAGACCGCGTTCCTGTCCTTGATCGACGAACGGAGTGGCTGATCATGTTTCGCTATCTTGCGCTCGAAATCCGCCGCACATACCGCAACAAGCGGTTCCTCCTCATGACGCTTGCGCTTCCGCTCGTGCTCTTCGAGGTCAACGCCCGCCTCTACGGCGACTCGTCCGGACCACAAGGCATCTCGGCGACGGCGTATCTCATGGTCAGCATGGCCGTGCTGGGCGGCATGACGTCGGCGATGTCGACGGGTGCGGGTATTTCCGAGGAGCGCAAAGTGGGATGGAACCGCCAACTCCGACTCACGCCGCTCCGGCCGATGTCGTACCTGCTCGCAAAGGGGGCGGTCTCCATGCTGCTTGCCGTGCCCGCCATCAGCCTGGTCTACCTCGAAGGTCTGCTGGTCGAGCACGTGTCGCTCTCGCCTCAGCAGTGGGCGGTGTCGCTGGCCGGGCTCTGGCTTGCCGTCATCCCGTTCGCGGTGCTCGGGCAGGTGATCGGATACGTGTCGGCACCGGACAGCTCGTCGGTGATCTTCTCGGCGACGTTCCTGGTGTTGTCGCTCTTCGGCGGGGTCTTCGTCCCAGTCGAGATCATGCCGTCGGCGATGGCCCAGCTCGCCGAGATCCTTCCGTCGTACTGGTTGGGGATCGTCGGGCGGAGCCCGCTCGGTACCGGCGGCTTCGACTGGTGGGCCGTCGTCGTCCTGCTCGCCTGGACCGTAGGGTTGGCCGCGGTGGTAGCCCGCAAGTATCGAGCAGACATGAGCCGTGCGTAGGGTCGTCGACATGAGCGTGGCCGGGTCGGACCAGGCGGTGGGCCTGAATGGTGGGCTCCACCGGCGGCGCTGGCGCGGCGCGGTCTTCGGCGGTCTGTGGCTGATCTTTCTCGTCTCGCCGGTGTACGAGGCACTGCAAAGCGCGCACGGACTGCTTGGGCGGATCTTGGTGGTTGGTGTGGCCACCGCCTTCGCCGCGCTCCACCTTGCGCTTCTTGCGATCGGACTGCAGCTGGAAAGACGGCGGGCCAAGGCCGGCATGCTCGTCGCGTTGTCGCTGCTCGCCGCGGCCTTCTGCGCGCTCGACCAGGCCGGACTGTTCAGCTTCGTCTACCTCGCCTCCGCTGGGGTCATGGTGCTGCCCAACGTGCTGGCGATCGGTTGGGTGGCCGCGCTCGTCGGGTTGACGGCGGCGCTACCGGTCGTGCTTCCGGGCTGGACTGCGAACTACTTCATCACGCTGGCCGTGATGCTCGGAGCCGTCGCGTCGTTCGGCTACACCCAGTTGCTTCGTCGGAACTTGGAGCTGCGTCAAGCACAAGAGGAGATCGCCCGGCTCGCTGTGGCCGACGAGAGGCTGCGGTTTGCCCGGGACCTGCACGATCTGCTGGGGCACAGCCTCACCGTCATCGCAGTGAAAGCCGAGTTGGCTGGGCGGCTCGTCCAGGTGGCACCAGAACGTGCGGGCGAGGAGATTCGTGACGTGGAACGGCTGGCGCGTGAGGCGCTTGCCGACGTTCGGGCGACGGTTGCCGGGTATCGAGCGAGAAGCCTCACGGCCGAGCTCAGCCTGGCACGCGGGACGTTGGAAGCGGCGGGTATCGAAGCCGACCTCCCTCGGTCGGTCGAAGCGGTCAGCGGGGCAAACCGTGACGTCTTCGGCTGGGTGCTTCGCGAAGCCGTCACCAACGTCGTCCGTCACAGCAATGCGAAGACCTGCCGCGTGGAGCTCACGCCGACCAGCATCGAGATCGTCGATGACGGTACGACGCGCGCACGGCCGCGGGTGGACCGACGTGATGGACGCAAGCCTGAGGCTGACTCCCCGAATGGCCACGTGACGGCCGAGGAGATCGGAAAATCCGGACAAGGCCTCGTCGGTCTCCGGGAACGGGTCGAGGCGGTCGGTGGGAGGCTCGAGGCGGGTCCGATGCCGTCTGGTGGCTTCCGGGTCTTTGCCACGATTCCCTCGCCGGACGAGCAGGAGGAGCCGGCGGGGACATCTCGCCCCCGACCCGCGCAGGAGGCAGGCCGATGACCGACCCGATTCGTGTCCTGCTAGCCGACGACCAGCATCTGGTGCGTGGTGCGTTGGCTGCGCTCCTGTCATTGGAAGCCGACATCGAGGTCGTCGCGGAGGTAGGCCGCGGCGACGATGTGGTGCCACGCGCCCGTGAAACCAAGCCGGATGTCGCCCTCATCGACGTCGAGATGCCGGGCGCCGACGGCATCAGCGTGACTGGCACCCTCCGCAGCGCAGTGCCCAGCTGCAAGGTGCTGGTGGTGACGACGTTCGGCAGGCCGGGATACCTGCGGCGGGCGTTGGAGGCCGGGGCGAGCGGGTTCATCGTCAAGGACACGCCCGCGGAACGGCTTGCCGACAGCATTCGACGGGTGCATCAAGGACTCCGCGTGGTGGATCCGATGCTCGCCGCCGAGTCGCTGGCAACGGGAACGAGCCCACTGACCGCACGTGAGGCAGAAGTGTTGCGGGAAGCGCGGGTCGGCGGGACGATCGCCGACATCGCTCAGGCGCTGCGGCTGTCCGAAGGCACCGTACGCAACCATCTGTCGGCCGCGATCGGCAAGACCGGTGCCCGGACGAGGGCGGAGGCCGTCCGGATCGCCGAGGCGCGCGGCTGGCTGTGAGCCGACTCGAGTGGTGATTGGCCGTTTCGTCGGCCGGGCGACGCTGCGGCGAGGCCAACGAGTCACCCGAACTGGTCGTTGGTGTCCTGGCTGGCGAGCCGTAGGTGATAGGTCTTACCGAGAAACGACAGCGTCCGTTGGGTGTCGGGCGAGGTGATTGTCGGAGGGTGTATCCCCGCGCTGTGCGGGTTGGTCATGCCGACAACGCTGACTTCGCCGATCCTGGTCTGTCAAAGACATTCCGCGTGTGCTGGTGGCCTGGTCTTCAGGGCCTTTCGGTCGTACGACGTCAGCTCAGCCCGGCGTAGACCGGAAGGTCGATCCGTGACGCCGTACGCCCACCGTGGTGGAGGGACTGATCGGCGCGTGGCGACATGTCGAACCTCGGGTAGTTGGACGAGCTCACCAGGACCCGGATTCGGTGCCCCGCAGCAAAGCGGAGGGCCGTGGAGCCGACCTCGACGTCGACGGAGGCTGCCTGTCCAGGAGTCGTGTGGACCCGCCGAATCGAGTCGACGACGAGCATCGATCGCCCGTCGGGGTGCACGTCGAGGAGGCGCACCGCGACGTCGGCCACCTCGGCGCTGGAGGAGAAGACCAGTTGGGCACGGACCGGTCCGACGATCGTGAGATCGCGCTCGAGCGGGTCGCTCGTGTACGTGAGGACATCTGGCCGTTCCTCGATCGGTCGCTGGTCGAGCGGCCCAGCCGGTGGTGGCACCGGGTGCAGGGTCCGCCCGCCGTGCGTCGGCACCGGATCGCTCGGATCGTGGTGGTAGCGGTCGCACCCGGTTTCCTCGGGCGCGGACCAGCGCAGGGTCCCCTGGTCGCCGAGGTACAGCGAGGTCGTGGTGGTGGGCGGCGGCCAGTCCGGCAGGTCCAGCCAGCGGTTGCTGCCCATGACGAAGATGCGTACGCCGTTCGGCACGTCTCGCCCCGTGAGGCTGTGCGTGACGAAGCCGACTTGCTCCTCGAAGAGCCCGTTGAAGTCGCCCTGGGCAGCCACGCCGAAGTCCAGGAACCCGGTCGTCCGCTGCAGCATCGTGGCGTGCGCCCACGGGCCGATGACGAGGCGTTGCCGGCTTCGTACCCGCTCGTCGATCCCCTCACCAGTGAGAAGCTGGTAGCCGCGAATCGTGGCCTCGCAGAAGAGGTCGTGCCAGCCTGCCAGGTGGTAGCCGGCGGGCTGTTCGGGCAGGGTGGGATCGTTGCGGCTCAGGTCGCGCGCCGCGTCGAGAGGTGCCCAGAACGACTCGTCGTGAGGGTCGAGCCAGCGGACCCAGTCGGGGCTGATCCTCGTGAGGGTCGACTGCTCGATGCCGTTCGCCACGCTGGCCGGCCAGGTGTCCAGGTCGTTGATCGACGCCTTGACGATCGCGGCGTCGAGGTTGCTGCCCAGCGCCCCGATGCCGAGGGTCCAGGACGTGAAGACGCCGAGCTGCAGGGCTCCGCCCTCGTACACCACGTCGCGGATCGTCGGCCCGGCGACAGCGGGTGCGATGGCTCTGAGCGCCGGCGGGCGTGCAGCGGCGGCAAGCCACTGGGTGAAGCCGTTGTACGAGCCACCGACCATCGCGACGACGCCGTTCGACCAGGGCTGAGCGGCGCACCACGCGATGGTGTGCGCGCCATCAGACCGCTCGTCGCGGAACGGCGAGAACGTGCCGGCGGAGTCCCAGCGGCCACGCACGTCCTGGGCGACGACGGCAAAACCCAGGCGGGCGAGCCCGATGGCGTCGTGCCTGGCGCGGACCGATGCGCGTCCGTACGGCGTCCGCATCAAGATCACCGGATGGCGCTCGCCATCGTCCGGCACGATGACGTCGGTCGCAAGCGACGTGCCATCCGGCATCGCCACCGCAGTGTCCAGGCAGGCGATGCGTGGCGTTCTTCCCATGCGCACGAAGCCTACGCGCACAGCCACCGCTCGTCGCCGCATCGGACGATCACACGTCCGCAAATGACCATGTGCACTACGCCTTCACGGGGTGCAACACGCTCCGGCACGTGTTGCACCTCCGAAACCGCCTGCCCGAGGCTCGTCAGCGGCTCGAGGGGAGTGGACCGACCAGATCGGAGCCGACCTCGCTCACTGCGCGGCAACCACAGAGCGCGAGCGTCTCGGAGACCTCGGCCTGCAGCGAGAGCAGCAGATCACGGACGCCATCGGCACCGCCGGCAGCGAGCGACCATATGGCGGGACGGCCGACGAATGCCGCGGTTGCGCCGAGCGCGAGCGCGCGGACCACGTCCCGGCCGGTACGGATACCACCGTCGACGTACACCTCACAGGCGTCGCCGACCGCCTCGCGTACCTCGGGCAACGCGACGGCGGTCGGTATCGCCCCATCGACCTGACGGGCGCCGTGGTTCGACACCCACACCGCGGCGGCACCGGCGTCGAGGCAGGCACGCGCGTCATCACCGCGCAGCACGCCCTTGACGACGACGGGGAGGTTTCCCGAGAGCTCCCGCAGCCAGGCCACGTCGTCGAACGTCACGGCCGGGCTGTGCCACGTGCCCTCGTCCTCCCGACCAGTGAGCTCGGGGATCAGACCGGACGCATCGCCGCGGCTCGGGATGCGGGCCACACGTGCCTTGCTCGCGACGTACGGCGAGTCGCCGGTCAGCACGAGTGCGCGTGCCCCGCACTCCACCGCCGCACTGATGATCTTGGCTGTGAGATCGCGATCGCGGAGCACGTACACCTGAAACCACCACGGGCCGACCACAGCAGACAACTCGTCGAAGGACGCGGTGGCGCGGGTGGACAGGACGAAGAGCGAGCGAGCCTCGGCGCAGCCTTTCGCCGTCGCGACCTCGCCGTCGGGATGGGCGAGGCGTTGGTACCCGGTGGGCGCGACCAGGACAGGTGATCCGACCGGCGTTCCCAGGACGGACGTCGCGGTGTCGATCTCCGACACGTCACGAAGGACCCGTGGGCGCAGACCGAGGCTGCGCCATGCTCGTACGTTGGCTGCGAGCGTCTCCTCGATGCCGGATCCGGTCGCGAAGTAGTCGTAGACGCCCGGCGGCAAGGCTTCCTGCGCCTTCCGCTCGAGCTCGGTCGGATCGGTCATGGGCCACATTCTTCCGAAACGAGTCGCGTGCTCCGGCTGTGGCGATGTCGATCAACCACGCAGCATCTGGTGGTATTGCACCCGGCACCCCGGGGTAGATCCATTGCGCACTGCTAGCGTGCGGTGACAGTGGGATGAGTGCAACAGAGCAAGGAGGCGCCCATGGCTCGCTCCGTCCTCGTCACCGGTGGGAACCGTGGCATCGGGCTCGCCGTGGCACAGGCGTTCAGCGAGATCGGTGACAACGTCGCCATCACCTACCGCGGCGGCGAGCCGCCGGCCGGGTTCCTGGCCGTGAAGTGCGACGTGACCGAACCGGACACGGTCGAGCAGGCGTTCTCCGAGGTCGAGGAGAAGCAAGGACCGGTCGAAGTCCTGGTCGCCAACGCCGGCATCACCCGCGACACCCTCCTGCTGCGGATGTCAGAGGACGACTGGGCGAGCGTCATCGAGACCAACCTGACGGGCGCCTTCCGGGTCGCCAAGCGGGCTGCCAAGGGGATGCTGCGGCTGCGTCGCGGCCGGATCATCTTCGTCTCCTCGGTCGTCGGACTGCTGGGCTCGCCGGGACAGGTCAACTACGCGGCCAGCAAGTCCGGCATGGTCGGGATGGCCCGTTCGATCGCCCGTGAGCTCGGGTCGAGGGGCATTACGGCCAACGTCGTCGCGCCAGGTTTTGTGGAGACCGACATCACCGCCGACCTGTCGCCGGAGCTAAAAAAGCAGTACGTCGCGCAGACTCCGCTGGGTCGGCCCACGACGCCTGAGGAAGTGGCCAAGGTGATCCGGTGGGTGGCAAGTGACGAGGCCGGGTACATCACCGGCGCGGTGATCCCGGTCGACGGTGGACTCGGCATGGGGCACTAAGACACCGCGGCACAGCACGCATTGTCCGTGGTCCGATCGGCACTGGGAGGGCTCGATCATGGCTGACAAGGGCGGCATTCTCGAGGGCAAGCGGATCCTCGTCGCCGGCGTGACGATGGACACGTCGCTGGGGTTCGCGGTCGCGAAGGTGGCACAGGAGCAGGGCGCGCAGGTCGTGATCACGAACTTCGGCCGTGCGCTGTCGATCACCCGCCGCATCGCCAAGCGACTTCCGGTCGAGCCTGCGGTCATCGAGCTGGACGTGACCAACGACGAGCACCTCGCCGGCCTGGCGGACTCCTTGCGTACCCACTTCGACCACCTCGACGGGCTGGTGCACTCCATCGCCTTCGCACCTCAGGAAGCGCTCGGCGGCAACTTCCTCAACACGTCGTGGCCTGACGTCGCGACCGCTCTGCACGTCTCGACGTACTCGCTGAAGTCGCTCACCATGGCCGCACTGCCGTTGATGGGACCAGGGTCGTCTGTGGTGGGTCTTACGTTCGACGCGACCGTGGCCTGGCCGGCGTACGACTGGATGGGCGTGGCGAAGGCCGGCCTGGAGTCCTGCGCGCGCTACCTCGCGCGCGACCTCGGCCCGAAGGGCATCCGCGTCAACCTCGTCTCCGCGGGTCCCACGAAGACGATCGCCGCCAAGGGCATCCCCGGCTTCGAACAGGTCGAGAGCATCTGGGATCCGCGGGCTCCCCTTGGCTGGGACGCAGGGGATCACGAGGCGACCGGGAGAGCGTGCGTGGCCCTGTTGTCGGACTTCTTCCCGAAGACGACGGGCGAGATCGTCCACGTCGACGGCGGCTATCACGCCATGGGTGCCTGATTCCGCGATTCCTCCTCAATGACCAGGCGGCGCGGGCTCCTGCCAGCCACGGCAGGAGCCCGCGCCCTTCGTCGCTAGCCCGCACCCAGCGAGTGCTTCAGTGGCGGCAACTATTAACTCGATGAATACATCGGGTGTATAGTGGCACGGCATGTCCATAGGAGAAGTGCTCCTCGGAGTGCTGGTCGAAGGTCCGGCCCACGGCTACGACCTGAAGCGGGAACATGACGCGCGCTTCCCCGGCGCAAAACCTCTTGCATTTCCGCAGGTGTACGCGACCCTGAACCGGTTGGAGCGGGACGGGTTCGTGGAGGTGACCGGGACCGCCAGCGGGGGTGGCCCGGAGCGCACCGTCTACGCGATCACCCCGGCCGGGAGGGAACGGGTGCGAGAGTGGTTGAGCAAGACCGAGCCGGCCGGTCCGTATCCCGCCGACGAGTTGGTACGTAAGGCCGTCACCGCCCTGCATCTCGGCAGGGATGCTGCCGGGTTCCTGCGACGTCAGCGGCAGGTGCACATGGCGCGCATGCGTGACCTGCTGGCAGCACAGGCCGAGGCGAAAGAGCCGGCTGCGCGCATCACGATTGATCACGCAATTGCCCATCTGGACGCAGATCTGAAGTGGTTGGAGAACGCAGTCCAGTGGGTGACATCGACGAAAGAGGTACGGCGTTGAGCGAACCACTGATAGCCGCGCGACGACTGGAGAAGTCGTTCGGGCGAACCCAAGCGTTGCGCGGTGTCTCGATTTCAGTCTCGGCGGGTGAGGTTGTCGCCGTCACAGGTCCGTCAGGCAGCGGCAAGTCCACGCTCTTGCTCTGCCTGGCCGGTGTGCTCCAGCCGGACGCGGGAGAGGTGACCTTCGACGGTCGCCGTCTGAGTGAGCTGTCCGAGACCGAGCGTACGACGGTGCGCAGGCGTGAATTCGGGCTGGTCCTGCAGTTCGGTCAGCTCGTCCCGGAGCTGACGGCTGCGCAGAATGTCGCGCTGCCGCTGCTGCTTGATGGAGCCGACACGAAACCGGCACACGAGGTGGCGGTCAGCTGGCTGGAACGACTCGGCGTAGCCGAGCTCGCCACCGCCTTACCGGGTGAGCTTTCTGGAGGAGAGCTGCAGCGAGTGGCGGTGGCACGGGCGTTGGTGACTCGACCGAAGGTGATTTTCGCCGACGAGCCGACGGGCGCTCTGGACACCGTGAACGGTGCGCAGGTCTTGAGCATCTTGTTGTCAACGGCTCGGGAGCAAGGCGCCACGGTGGTGCTGGTGACCCACGACAACCGAGTGGCCGCGCACGCCGATCGCGAGGTCGTGCTGCGGGACGGCGAGGTGGAGCTGGTGCCCGATTCGACCGAGGTGATGCCGTCATGATCCGTCTGGCGTGGTGGCTGGCTCGTGCTGGCGGGTCGGCGCGGATGATTCTGCTCGCGGTACCGACTGCGTTGGCTTCGGGCCTGTTGCTGGTGGCGGTCGCCATGGTGCAGTTGCCTGCAATGCCGAACGAGGTGCTGTTCGACCTCGTCGCTGACACCGGGACCCGTGGTGGGACCGTGCTCGCGGTCGTTGCTTTGACGCTGCCATTGCTGGCCCTGCTCCATCAGGTCGTTCGGTTGGGAACGGCGTCGCGAGAACGCCGCCTGGCTGCACTGCGGGTTGCGGGGGCGACACCTGGGCAGGTGCGGGTCGTCGGCGCACTCGAGGTTGGTCTGCCGGTGACGGCGGGTGCGGTGCTTGGCATAGGGGTGTACGCACTGCTGCGGTTGCTGCTCGGTGGCGAGCGGACCCTTGCGGCGCAACTGGACTGGACGCCCGAGCTCGTGCCCACCACCGTGACTCCAGCCTGGTGGCAGGTGGTTGGTGTCGTCGCCCTCGTGAGCCTTGCCGGTGTGGTCACCGGCTGGTGGGCTTCCGGTCACGTCATCGCGACTCCGCTCGGTGTCACCCGGCGGCAACGGCGTCGACCACCGCGACCATGGGGCATGCTGCTGCTGCTGGGCCTGCCGGTGCTCGGCGTGCCCGAGCTGTTCAACGAGAACGACGAGTCCGCTCAGGCCGTTGGCTTGGCATGCGTCAGTCTGGCCATCGTCGGTGTCCTCGCTCTTGGCTCGTGGACAGCGCACCGAGTCGGTCACATCGCGCAGCGTCATGCCCGTTCAGCGGCCACCCTGCTGGCGGCGAGGCGTCTGGTCACCGATCCTCGGTCGGTTGGGCGGGCGGCCGCGGCTCTCGGCGCGATCGGCCTGGTGTCCGGTGGTGCGAGTGTCGTCATAGCCGACTTCATCCTCGACCAATCTGAAACAGGTGATTCGTTCTACATCATCTCGTTCGGGCTTCTTGGTCTTGCCGTCCTGGTGGCCCTGGTCGCCGCCGCAAGCAGCATCGCGGTATGCGCGGTCGAGGCACTGCTCGATCGCAAGCGACCGCTCGCGAGCCTGCACGCCAGCGGCGTCACCATCGACACGCTCGTCGCAGCCTTGCGTCGTGAGGCGTTGCTCGCGGCCATCCCGCTCGCGGTCATGGGAATGCTGCTCGGAATCGTGACCTTGGTTGGTTTGTACAGCATCCAAAACGGGGTCATGCCCTCGTCCGCGTTCGGTCTGATCCTGATCCAAGCGGTCCTGACCGTCCTTCTGATCTGGCTTGCGATCGGTGTGGTGACCACAGCCGTACGTCCATGGCTGCGCCGAGCGACCACGCCTGCGAACCTGCGCACCGAGTAGCTCCACTAGCCAGCCGGATCGACTAGCAGCTGCTGTTAGCAGCGAGGCGTACGTCATGTGGCGTACGCCAGGACGAACGCGTGCCGTTCATGGCGTGATCATCCAACAAACCGGGAGTCTGATGCCAATCAACCCTGCCCTTTCGCACGTGCTGGTTCGGATTCGTCGACGCCCGATCGGCGCCACGGTGACATGCGTGGTGCTCGTCGGCGGCACCCTCGTCAGCAGCACGCATGTGTCGGCGGCCGAGCCCACAACGAACCAGACAAGCACCGGGTTGCGAAGTCCTCCAGCGCAAGGCGGGGAATCCGCGAGCCGCCCGTCGAACGTTTCCGTGACATTCACCGACGGCAAACGAGTAGTGCTCTCGCCATCGACGGGACCGACCCCGATCAGCGAAGGCCGCCAAGGATCACGAATTCTCGTGGCTGGTGACGAAGGGTCGAGTGAGCCGAGCAGGTGTGAGCAGTCCGGTGTCGAGACCGCACGCGGTGAAAGGTACGAGATCACGATCAAGCACCTCGATCGGGCTGGCAAGCCCACGACGGCAGCGACTGCTGGATTTTTCGGACTCGACAACGACGTGCGGGCAAAGTGTGTGCCGGACCGCAAGGGTGTCGTCAAGGTCCTGCTGCCCAAGGGTCGCTACATCGTCGGCAGCTTCGTCACCACGTCCTCTGAAGGGACCTTGATGGTGCATCCATTGATGCGCCTGAACAAGGACGTGACGATCCTTGCCGACGCGCGTAAGGCCAAGCCGGTCGGCACAACGGTGGAACGTCGATCAGTACGGTCGGTGCTGGCAGCCTTCGGCTACTACGTGCCCAACAGCGACATCGGGCTCATGGTCTTCAACGAGGACCTCACTGACTTCGACGGCCTGTATGCAGCACAACTCGGCCCGCCGACGACCAGGTCACCGCTGGTGTCGTTCGTCTCCAGCCAACGGGCCGGTCAGGGACCGAACAACCAGTGCTTCTACGGCTTGATGGACGTGCGGAAGGGTCGGTTCCTCGACGGCTACGACCGCCATGTCACCGATGACCAACTGGCGAAGGTGACGGTTCCGGTACGCCCAGCAGAAGGAGGGGCGTCGCGCCCTTCGGACCATGACGACACATGGTGCGGGCGCACCATTCGTGCTCTCGCACGACTTCCCGCTCGACGTGCCTACGACGGTGATCAGCTATCTCGAGCCGGAGCCCGTGCAGTGGGAGGCGAGTTTCGGTGAGATCACTCACGATGGCGAGTTCGCACATACCTCGAGGCGCCGGCGCTCGGCTACGAGCGTGGGCGGACGTACACCCAGCTGTGGAACTATGGCGTCTTCGGTCCGGCGTTTCCGATGACGAGCGAACCGTTGTCATCGCGGGTGGGTGACGAGTTGTCCATCTTCATGCTGTTGTACTTCGACTCTGCTGGGCATGAGGGTTTCTCCCGCACCGATTCGGCGCGGACGGCGTTGTATCGGGGTGAAGGTGGCGGTGCTGCGTCAGCTGGTGGTGCAGGTGTCGACCGATGATGGTGCGACGTGGCGGAAGGCTCGCACGGTGGCGGCGGGGCAGAACCGTTGGGTGGCGGTGGTCGAGCAGCCTGAGGGGACGCGGTATGTGTCGTTGCGGGCTGAGGCGGTCGACTCGAAGGGCAACGGGGTCGAGCAGACCGTCATCCGGGCTTACGCGGTCGGCTCTTAGCGGGCTGCCGGTGCCTGGACGGCGGTATCCGGGTGAGGACCACCCGGATACCGCCTGTCCGGCGGCGGCGTCCGGGTGACGGCGACCGGAATGACCGTGTGCACTCGGGCTGTTGGGGGTGTGACACGTGCCGACACATGTCACACCCCCAAAACGCCTGGTGCTCCTCCTTCCGGGTGTGCCAGTAGTGGCCGACGCTGCACGAGACGGCTGCGGCCTCGCCAGCACGTCACAGCAGGAGGTTGACGTCACCGAACTCGTGCCACAGGTACCCGGACTCGAGAGCAACCGTGTAGCAGCGGGATACGAGCTCGGGCCCGGCCACGGCGTCGAGCATGGCAAGGTGCGAGGACATCGGCTCGTGAAAGCCGGTCAGGAGTCCGGAGACCACTCGAACACCGCGCGCGGGGGTCACCACGAGGTTCGTCCAACCCTGCCGCGCTTCCACCCAGCCCTCGGGTGTGACGGCGGACTCCAGTGCGCGTACGACCGTCGATCCCACGGCCACGACCCGCGACCCGCGTCGGATCGCGTCGTTCACGGCCTGCGCGGTCGGCACCGGCACCTCGAACCATTCGTCGTACGGCGGCTCGTGATACTCCGGTGACGCGACCCCGCAGTGCAACGTGATCGGGACGACCAGGATCCCGCGAGACACCAACCGTGTGACGACCTCCGGTGTGAACGGCCTGCCGGCACTGGGCATCTCCGCACTGCCCGGAACAGTTGCGAACACCGTCTGGTAGTGCTCGAGCGGCCAGTGCTGCGTGACGTACGGGTACCGGATCGGACGGCCAAACCGCTCCAGGTACTCGCGTACGTCTGTCGCGGACAGCGCGGCATGCCACAGGCGCCTGGACGCGTGGGGGCGTAGCAGGACCAGTTCCACATCTCCCGGAAGCTGTAGCCGCTGGCCTGCCCGCCCGTCTCGATCCGGACCGTCGCCGCGGCGCAGCTCGACGAGCCATGAGCCGTCAGGTGCAGGCGTCGAGAAGTGCACCATCCGTCGTGCGCCGAGCTCGTCTCGCGGAAGGTCGACAGCTGCCGGAAGGGTCTGCGAACGGTTGACGACCAGGACGTCTCCCGGTTCCAACAGCGACGGCAGCTCGGTGAACACGTGATGGCTGAGCTCGATCTCGTCCCCAGCCGATCTGGACCGGCCGACCAGCAGGCGTACGCCATCACGTGCAACGCCCCGGGCTTCGGGAGGTTCATGAGCTTCCAGCTCGGCTGGGAGTACGAACTGCAGCGACGGTGGCGTGGCTACCTGCGCCGTCGCGGCCGGAGGCGGGGCGGCCAGCGCCGGCGACGATCCGCTGCCGCTCGTGGGTCTCGTCCTCATGCCGGCGCTCCCTCGAGCAGCGCCGCGGCACGGAACCGGCCACTGGGTGGGCGTTCGGAGATCAGCCGGAGAAATCCCGGAACCACGGTGTCAGGCAGGGGACGGTCGGAGATGTCCTCGCCTGGGAAGGCGTCCTGGTGCATCTGGGTACGCAGGTCACCCGGGTCGACCCACCAGACCTTGACGTCGCTCCCCGCCTCGGTGAGCTCGGTGGCGAGCACCCGCGACCACTGCTCGAGTGCGGCCTTACCGGACCCGTAGCCGCCCCAACCGGCGTACGCCTCCACCGCCGCGTCGCTGGTCACGTTGATCAGCGCGCCACGTGGGCTGCGCCGAAGCAGCGGCAGCGCGAGCTGGGCGAGCGCCAGAGGAGCGACCGTGCCGATCTCGAGGATCTCCCGGTAGGCAGCGAGCTCGAGGCGCTCGAGGGCCGGGAGCGGGCTGGGACCGAGAATTCCGGCGTTGTTGACCAGCAGGTCGAGGCCGCCCAGATCCTCGGCGGCGGCGATCAGCTCCCGCCGATGCTGCGGGTCCGCGACGGATCCGGCGTGTGCCACGACCGAAGCGCCCGGCGCTGCACGGCTGCGCAGCTCGCGTACGGCTTCCTGCAGGGGTTCGGCATGCCGGGCATCGACGATGAGGGACCATCCGGCGTCGGCCAGCCCTCCAGCGAGGGCGAGGCCGAGACCACGGGAGGCGCCGGTAACGAGGGCGACGGACATGGTGTCCTCCTTGTGTGACGGGATCGTGACGGATCGAGACAGCAAAGCTGAGTGAGCGAACCTGGGTGACCACGCTGCAGCTGCGTCGACCGCATGTGGTGGGAGCCAGGGGCGGGTTGCTGACAGCTGGTACGACCGCTGGTCAGGCCAGCGTCGACGCCTTGCCCTGTGGGGGAATGGCGACGGGGCAGGATCTGTCGTTGCGTCGACCCAAGACGCGACGGAGGAGACCACGGACTCTCGACGGCGTTCTGGACCTCGCCACCGTGCGGGCGAGTCGTTCCTCAGCCGCTTGCCGATACAGGTCGGTCAGGCGGGCCCGGGCCAACTCGTCGATCATGAGGTCGTTGAACATCGGTTTCTCCTTCCGAGCTCGACGCTAGGAAGGAGGAGGAGCCCAGACATCGACCCGCGGATCGGACCTGGGTACGCCGTCGGACCTACGACCTGCGCAGGATGTCTCGAGGCGGACCGGTAGGTACCGTGTCAGGCGTGGTAAGCCCGTCCCAGTGCCGTGCCGACTTCGATGCGTTGTCACGGGCGGTGCTCGCGATCACCGAGCAGACGTCGATCCACGAGGTCCTGCAGATGATCGTCGAGTCCGCGCGGAACCTGGTTCGCGCCGACTACGCCGCGCTCGGTCTGCGCGATGAACAAGCCCGGTTCGCCGAGTTCTACGCGTCCGGCATCACAAGCGAGCAGTGGACGGCGATCGGCCCGGTGCCGCGGGCTCACGGCTTGCTCGGTCTGTTGCTCCGCCAGACCAAACCTCACCGCACGGCCGACGTCCGTGCAGACGCTCGGTTCTCCGGCTGGCCCAGCGCACATCCGGACATGGGGCCTTTTCTCGGCATTCCCGTCGTGGATCGCGGGGACATCCTGGGTGCGATCTATGTGGCGAACCGACCGGACGGCAGGCAGTTCGAGCCCGCGGATGAGCGAATGCTTCGCATCCTCGCCGCCCATGCGGCGATCGCGATCACACGGGCGAAGATGTTCGAGCGCGACCGGGAGCTCACCGTGGTCGAGGAGCGGGCGCGAATCGCACGCGACCTGCACGACGCTGTGGCGCAGAAGCTCTTCAGCCTCCGCTTGACAGTGGGTGCGGTCGAAGCGCTGCTGCTGAAAGGCGATCGTGAGCGGGCAAGGGACGAGTTTGCCCGGCTGAAGGAGCTCGTGGGATCGGCGCTGGACGAGCTGCGCGCGGTCGTGACCGAGCTACGGCCCCCTGCGGTCCGGGAGGACGGGCTCGTCCCGGCCCTGCGCAAGCACGTCGACGTGATCGGCCGGGCCCATCCGGTCGACGTCTCCTTCAGTGCCGATTGCGACGGCCGCTGCGCGCTGCCGGAGGCGGTCGAGGACGCGGTGTTCCGCGTGGCGCAGGAGGCGCTGCACAACGCGCTCCGGCATGCAGAGCCGCGTCACGTTGTTGTGAACCTGCGGACCCCGAAGGACCGTGTGATCTTGACCGTGAGCGACGACGGCAAGGGGCTCGCCAGGGAGCCTGCCCGAGAAGGCGGGCATCACCTCGGTATCGCCTCGATGCGGGAGCGTGCGCGGCGCGTTGGTGGAAGGCTCCGGGTGGAGTCGCGAGTGGGGGAGGGGACGACGGTGACGTTGGAGGTGCCCCGTGACTGAGCCGATGACGGGATCCGCGACGCGCAGCAGCCCCGTCCGGGAGGTCTCCGACCGCGGGGCCACCCCCAGTCAGGCGGGACCGATTCGTGTGCTGATCGTCGACGACCATCAAGTGGTGCGTCACGGTCTGCACACGTTCCTCGACGTCCTGGACGACATCGAGGTCGTCGGCGAGGCCACCGACGGCGGCGAAGCGGTGGAACAGGCCGAGCGGCTCCGGCCGGACGTCGTACTCCTCGATCTCGCGCTGCCCACGGTCGACGGGGTTGATGCGTTACGCATGATGCGCGAGCGTGATCTGCCGAGCCGCGTGCTCGTCCTGACCTCGTTCACCGAGCCCGCCCGTGTGGTGCCGGCGCTGCGGGCGGGCGCCGCGGGCTACGTCTTCAAGGACGTGGACCCCGAGGCCTTGGCCCAGGCGATTCGCGCGGTGCATTCCGGTCAGGTGCTGCTCGAGCCGGAAGTGGCCAGCGCGCTGCTCAAAGGCGAGGAGGACACCCGCGCGGACGCGCTCACCGACCGGGAGATCGAGGTCCTCACCGAGATCGCTCGAGGCCGATCCAACCGGGAGATCGCGCGGGCGCTCGTCCTGTCCGAGAAGACCGTGAAGACCCACGTCTCCTCGATCCTCGCGAAGCTGGGCCTTTCCGACCGTACGCAGGCCGCGCTCTATGCCGTCCGGTCCGGATTGGTCTAGCCAGCGACCCACGGCCCTCGGACACCTCCCGGCGAGCAAAATGGCGTGGCCTAGGCTTGGAGGGCCTCCATCAGGCTGAACGGTCAACGGGTGGGCTCCGCTCGCCAGAAGGCCTCGAGCGTGACAGACCCGCTTTGGGGTCGGTCCATCGATCGATGGCCGGTCGACGGGGCACGAGAGAGCCGAGACGAAGGTTCATGAAGACGTTCGACGAGCTGTACGCCGAGCTGCGGGCCAAGGCGGAGACCCGCCCGCCTGGCTCGCGCACCGTTGCCGAGCTCGACTCAGGCGTCCATGCGATCGGCAAGAAGCTCGTCGAGGAGGCGGCCGAGGCCTGGATGGCGGCCGAGCACGAAGGTCGGGAACGTGCTGCCGAGGAGATCTCGCAACTGCTCTACCACGCCCAGGTGCTGATGCTGGCCTGCGGGCTCACGCTGGACGAGGTCTACGCCCATCTTTAGGGATGCCGGCGTCGATCGGTCGTCCAGGCTGGCATCCCACGGTTGGCGAGAGCGGACGACACCACCACGAGAGCCCATCGACTCGAGTCGTTCGACAATCTCCATGAGCAAGCCACGAATGGAAAGACGTCAAACCATGCTGCGTGTTGCCGTACCCAACAAGGGGACGTTGGCCGAACCGGCCGCCGAGATGTTGCGTGAGGCGGGTTATCGCCAGCGAAAGGAAAGCCGTGAGCTGATCCTCATCGACGCGGAGAACTCCATCGAGTTCTACTACCTGCGCCCGAAGGACATTGCGGTCTACGTCGGTGAGGGAACCCTCGACGCTGGCATCACGGGTCGAGATCACCTCGTGGACTCGGGTGCGCCGGCTCAGGAGATCCTCGCCCTGGGGTTCGCCGCGTCGACCTTCAGATTCGCCGCGCGACCTGGCACCGCGTCGAGCGTCGCTGATCTCGAGGGTGTGCGGATCGCGACGAAGTACGACGGACTGGTACGAAAGTACCTCGCCGACCGAGGCATCACCGCACACGTCATCCGGCTCGAGGGTGCTATCGAGACGTCGATCGCACTGGGCGTAGCGGATGTGATCGCCGATGTCGTCGAGACCGGGAGCACGCTCCGGGGTGCCGGCCTGGAGGTGTTCGGCGAGCCGATCCTGCGGTCCGAGGCCGTGCTGGTGAAGCGGAACGGTGTCGCGGATCCAGCAGAGCTCGAGCTGTTGGTACGCCGCCTGGAAGGCGTTCTGGTGGCTCGTGACTACGTGCTCATGGACTACGACATCCGAACCGAACAGCTCGAGGCGGCGGTCGCCGTGACGCCGGGCCTGGAGGGCCCCACAGTGTCGCCGCTTCATCGAGAAGGGTGGGCCGCGGTGCGGGTCATGGTCCCGCGTAACGACGCCCAACGACTGATGGACGCCCTGTGGGACCTCGGTGCCCGCGCCATCCTGGTGACCGACATCCACGCCTGTCGGCTTTGACATCAAGGGCCAGGACAAGCACGATTCGTACGCCATGAGCAGAGAGCCCGCCCACCCGCCGGTGCTGCCGCACACCTGGCGCCCTTGGCTTGTGCCCATGGTCGCGCTCGGCACCGGGGCGGCCTTGTCGCTCGCTGCGCTGGGCATGTGGTTCGGCCTCCCAGCTGAGGCCCGGAAGCAGATCAGTTTCCTGCAGACCCTCACCCTGGCCTTGATCCTGGTCGCCCTGTTGTTCGGTCTCTACCGGCTGGCACGGATCCGGGTGAGTGCCGACGAGACGGGCCTCACGATCGTGAACGTGTTACGTACGCACCGTCTGGAGTGGCCGCAGGTGCTTGCCGTCAACCTGCGCACAGGCGACCCGTGGGTACAGCTGGACGTCGACGACGGGACGACCCTCTCGGTGATGGCGATCCAGAGCGCGGATGGTGCACGGGGTCGACGGGCGGCCCAGCAGCTCGCTCGGCTGGTCGAAGCCAAGACGAAGACCTCACGCAACGACTGATCGCGACCGTTGGGAGTGGCGGAGCAACCCCGCCCTGGCATCAGGACAGTGCTCCCCGGTCCCCACCGTCGAGAGGAGTTCGTGTGGTCGCTACCTCACGCAAGCTGGGTCGTACGTTCTGGCAATTCTGGACAGCCAGCGCGCTGGCGAACGTCGGCGACGGTATCCGGCTGGCGGCGTTCCCCCTTCTCGCGGCATCCATCAGTGCGGATCCGTTCGCTGTCGGCGTCGTCGTCGGTGCGCAGGCCCTGCCGTGGCTCGTCACTGGCCTGCTTGCCGGTGCGTTGGCCGACACCTGGCCGGCTCGGGCTTTGATCGCGGGCGCCGACACGGCTCGTGTCGTGGTCCTGCTGCTGCTCATGGCGGCGGTGGTGAGCGGCTGGGTGACCGTCGCGGTCGTGGCGATCAGTGCGTTCCTGCTCGGCGTCGCCGAGACCGTCCGCGACACGTCGGCGCAGACGGCCGTACCACGACTCGTGCCCCGCACGCTGCTGGAGCGGGCCAATGGCCGGCTTGCTGCGGGCGAGATCGTCGGGAACGAGTTCGTCGGGCCACCGGTCGGCTCGATGCTGTTCGTCGCCGGCGCCGCGCTGCCGTTCGCGGTCAACGGAGTGACGCTGGCGTTGGCGGTGATGCTGGTGCTCTCGCTGCCGCTCAGCGTGCTCGGCACAGCTGCCGCAGCCGGTCGGCCGGAGCGTGGCCACGAGGTTGGCGACGGTGTGCGCGCCGGGCTCGCCTGGCTGGTTCGACACCGCATGCTTCGCGTCCTGGTCCTGATCTCGGCTGCCGTGGCCGCTGCAGACAGTGCATGGTTCGCCATCCTCGTGCTCTACACCCGCGACGTGCTCGGTCTCGGTGAGGTCGGTTACGGGGTGCTCCTCGCGGTGGGCGCTGCCGGTGGATTGCTCGGCTCCTTCGTCGCCGATCGGATGGTCACCGGCTCCGGAGGGCGCCGGCGTCGGCACCGGAGCGTCCTCACCCTGACCATCGCCGTCAGCACCGGTGTGCCTGCACTCCTTGTGATCTCGCCGCAGGTGTGGGCGGCGGTGGTGGTCGTCGTCGTGACGAGCGGCGCATTCGCGATCTTCAACGTGGCCGCCGTCTCGCTGCGTCAGCGCCTGGCTCCGATGGAGGTGCTCGGCCGGGTCACGGCCGCTTCCCGGACGGTCGTGTACGGCTCGACCGCGCTTGGCGCGGCCGTAGGTGGTGGCCTGGCGTCGATCGCCGGCATCGAGTCGCCGTTACTTTTCAGCGCTGCCATCGCGGTCGGCGCCACCCTCGTCTGGTGGATCGCGTCGCGACCACAACCTGGTGACGCCTTGGTCGACCTCGCCTAGCCCGTGGCGGCCTGAGCCAGCGTCTTGCGGTCACGTTTCTGGCCGGTTCTTGTCGCGGTTGCCTTTCGGAAGACCGAAGCTGCGGCGGAGGAGATAGTCGAAGGCGCGTTGCGGGACGAGCGTTCGAAGATGTGGTAGCCAGCGGCTGTCCCGTCCTGCTCCGTAGCGGAGTTTGGGAGAGCGTTCGTGGGCGATCCGCACGATCAGCTCGGCGACCTTGCGTGGGTCGGCGCCGCGTTGGAGGCTCTGGTGCAGGACGTCGTGCGAGGCTTCACGCGCGCCGTCGTAGTCGGGGATTCGGCGGCTCGCGGTGATGGCGACGTCGAGTACGCCCGTGGCGAAGACGCCGGGTTCGACGAGGCTGACGCAGATGCCGAGGTGCCAGACCTCGTGACGGAGTGCCTCGGTGTAGCGGGCGAGCGCGGCTTTGGACGCGGCGTAGTAACTTTCGCCGGGTTCGCCGACCCAGGCAGCGAGAGAACCGACGTTGACGATGCGCCCGCGACGCATGGCGCGCATGCCGGGGAGGACGGCGTTGGTGACGCGGGCGACGCCGAAGAGGTTGGTGTCGAAGACTCTGGCGGCTTCCTCGAGGGTGGTCTCTTCGGCGAACCCCTCGTGCATCACGCCAGCGTTGTTGACCAGCAGGTCGAGGTGGTCGGTACGGGTGTAGATCTCGTCGAGGCACGCGGCGACAGATTCCTCGGAGCAGACGTCGAGGCGGAGCATGGTCACGCCGTGGTCGTCCGGGTGGTCGCGGCGGCTGGTGCCGAACACCCGGTAGCCCCGGGCAGCGAGCAGCCGAGCTGTCTCGCGGCCGATACCTGAGGAAGCGCCGGTCACCAACGCGGTGGGCGCGACTCGCTGCTCGGTCGTCGTCATGGCGTCCTTCAGGTGTGAGTCCGCGAGATGTGGTCCGTAGGCGGGTCAGTGGGAGCGTCGAACAGCGCGGCGAGCATGTGACGTCCTTCGGCGGGAGCTCGGACCTGCAGGCGCAGGTGAGGACCGTCGAGGTGGAGTCGGAAGTCGAGGAACGGGCAGCAGGCGTGTTCGGCGGCAGCCAGCTCGGCAATTGTGGCGATGCGCTGGAGCGGCAGGGTCAACTCGAGACCGTTCGGAATGGGGGCGCGGGTAGCACCGGCGAGGACGTTCCGCCACTGTCCGACCCGCTCGGCGACGCCGTGAGGGGTGAGCGAGCACGCGACCGGTACGTCCTGCCACCGATCCCGGTCTACGTCCCGCCCCACTGCCTGACCCGCACCCGTGCCCAGGCCAGCGTCCTCGGTCGGCTGGAGGAGAATGTCGCATTCGGAGTTGCAGCGGCTGGACCGATCCGGCAGCGCCGCGAGTTGGTCGAGCGCGGCGCGCAGCATGTCGATCAAGCCAGCGAGCTCACTGCGCTGCTGCTCAGCTTCTCTGAGCCTGGCTCGGAGCCGGGGCATGATCTCGGCTTTCACTTGGACGCACGCGCTGGTCTCCCACACGGACATCAACGTGGCGATCTCCTCCAATGACAGGCCCAGCTTCTTCGCGGTCTTGATGAACTCCAACCGCTCGACGGCCTGCTCACCGTAGAGGCGATACCCGGCTGGCGACCGATCGGCGGGCAGCAGGCCGGCGGACTCGTAGTACCGCAGCGTCGTCGGGGGCACACCGGTGCGCGCGGCCAGCTGGGAGATCCGGTACGTGCTCATGGCCAGACCGTAAACCCTCGACCCGACTCGAAGGTCAAGGTCGTACCGAGACCGATCTGCGGAGTCACGGCATCAGCACGCTGCTCACCACGCCTCGGTTGTGATCTCGGCTCGCCATCGGAGGAGCCTGCTGGAAGTCGTGACGAGGCATTTGCTATCGAACAAAAGTTCGATATGCTGAGCGGCGTGATCTTACGGTGGCCCAGCAGGCGCGCGAAGGCAGAGAAGCATCCGGTGTCCCGTCGCACCGTCGTCACCGGAGGTTGGGAGGCTGGCATGGGCGAGGCGGGGCCGGTCCGAAAGCGTTTCGTCGTCCGCGAGACCGACTACGGATACGGCATCTGGGACCAGCTACTGGACGACTGGTGGATTCCGCGGCTGGACATGTCGAGGCGCGATGCGCAGTTGATCGTGGACGAGCTCAATCAGGGTCTGGGGGAAGAGTGAGGATCTCCGCACTGGTTGGCGTCACCAGCACGGTGTGCTCGAACTGCGCCGACCACTTCCGGTCCTTCGTCAGGACGGTCCAGCCGTCTTCCCACATGTCCCACTCATGCGTGCCCAAGGTCAGCATGGGCTCGATCGTGAACGTCATGCCCGGTTCCATGACGGTGTCGTACCGGGGATCGTCATAGTGCGGCACGATCAGGCCGGAGTGGAACGACGTTCCGATGCCGTGGCCGGTGAACTCCCGCACGACGCCGTACCCGAAGCGGCGTGCGTAGGACTCGATGACTCGGCCGATGACGTTCACCTGGCGGCCGGGAGCGACCGCCTTGATGCCACGCATCATCGCCTCGTGGGTACGGGAGACCAGCAGGCGGACCTCTTCGGCGACGTTCCCGACGAGGAAGGTCGCGTTGGTGTCGCCGTGCACGCCGCCGATGTACGCCGTGATGTCGATGTTGACGATGTCGCCGTCCTCGAGCGGCCGCGCATCGGGTATTCCGTGGCAGATGACCTCGTTGACCGAGGTGCAGAGGGACTTCGGGTACCCGCGATACCCCAGCGTGGAGGGGTACGCACCGGCGTCGCAGAGGAACTCGTGTCCGATCCGGTCGAGTTCGTCTGTCGTCACGCCGGGCGCGACGTGCCGGCCGACCTCCTGGAGAGCCGCCGCGGCGATTCGCCCGGCGACCCTCATGCGTTCGATCGTCTCGGCGTCCTTGACCTCTGAGCCGGTGAACCGTGCCGGCGCCGGCTTGTCGACATACTCGGGCCGCGGTATGTGCGCCGGGACCTTTCGGCGCGGTGAGATCGCCGCTGGAACCAAGGGAGCCATGATTGACAGAAGTCTATGCCCCACCTGGCCCCTTGCCCTGCCGGGTCCACTGAGGGAGGCTCGAGGCATGAGTGAGCCTGAACGGTGGTACTTCTGCCTGCGGCACTATCAGGTGGAACCGCAGCAAGGCTGCAAGGGCTCCGACCGGCTTGGGCCCTACCCGAGCCGGGACGACGCAGAGAATGCCTTGGCCAAGGTCGCCGAGCGGAACGAGCAGTGGGACAACGACCCACGCTGGAACGATCTCGACGACTGAGGCGGCGCCTGAGAGCCTGATAGCCGGTTCCGGTAGGGCTCTCAGGGCGCCTTGGGCAGGGCAACGACCCGCGAGGCCCGCGCTCTACTGGCCTGGGTGCCCGGTCGCGGTGCCACGTGTGGTCAGAGGCCCAGCATGTCCGCGATGCTGCGGCTCGCTGACCGCGTGGTCTTGCGGGCCGATGCGCGCTTCCTGGTCGTCTTGCGGGCCGGCGCCCGTTTCGTGGCCTTCTTGGCGGGTGCGCGCTTGGCCGGTGCGCGCTTGGCGGTGGTCCGCTTCGCTGTCGCCTTCTTGGCAGTCGTGCGCTTGGCGGTGGTCCGCTTCCGCGTCGCCTTCTTCGCGGTCTTCTTGGCGGTGGTCTTCCGCGCCGTTGCCTTCTTGGCGGTCGTGCGCTTGGCGGTGGTCCGCTTCCGCGTCGCCTTCTTGGCTGCCTTCTTGGCCGGGGCGCGTTTCGCCGTGGTGCGCTTGGTCGGCGGTCGAGCTGTCGTCCGCTTGGCCGCTGCCCTCTTGGCCGGAGCGCGCTTGGCGGTGGTCCGCTTGGCCGTCGTACGTTTGGCCGTCGTACGTTTGGCCGTCGTACGTTTGGCAGTCGCCTTCTTCGTGGACCGTTTCGCCGTCGTGCGCTTGGCGGTCGTGCGTCGTCGCGTCGCGAGGGCCCCGCTCACGCGTTTCCTCCCCGACGTCGCAGTCGCACGAGTGGACTCGTTCCCCGCCTTCCTGGCTGCGGAGGTTTTCCTAGGTGCGGCTTCGTCCGCCGCGGTTGTTGCTCTGGGCACCGTTTGCCTCCCTTGCGCAGGAGCTCCGGTCATGCCGGACCTTTTGCCACGAGGCCAGGACACTTATTCCTGCCATCTCAGTGGATCATGCGCATTGACGGCGTCCGTAAACCCCTGAGAGCCGGCGAATTTGCGATCTGGGCGAAAACCACGCGTCGAATTGCGGCCCTGGCGGCATTTGGCCGCAACCTGTTGGCACCGAGACGAGGAGTGTCGGGCCTCGGACCTTCATCCACCCGGTCCGACAATGCGGTCGAGCAATCGGCCAAGCCGGGCTCGAAGTCCGCTTCGGCGCGACATCTCGTGAGGGCTCGTTGCAGCGATACTCACCAGGTGCTGAGCGCTGTCGAAGGACACCACGGGTAACGCGTCGGAGTCGACAGTGAGCATCTCGTGCGCGATGCTCGCGAGCTCTGATTCGCCGTTGCCGAGAGCGAAAATGCGCGCACCTTTTCGGCGTACGTCATCGAGTCGCTCGAGCAGCGGGACCGGCGTCGACGGAGCGACCACGAGGAGCGACTCTCCTCGAGCCGCTGCCCGGAGGCGCTCCAGACCGATGGACAGATGCGGGGGTGCACCCGGCGGGGGGTTCCACCGCACCAAGGTGGGTGTGAGCTCAGGGAGGTTGGCGTAGCGTGCCTCGTCGTCCAGATGTGCGGTGAGGTGCCACGGTTCGTCCTCGGGTGGGCCGAAGAGCAGCAACCCGCCAGGCGATTTCGTACTCACCCGAAGCGCCCGGCCGAACTCGTCGGTGCGTTCCAACCAGCTCGTGCCTTCCAGCAGCTCGCGGAGTTCCCGTGCCTTGTTAAGATCCATCACCTCCTACGGTGCCACATCCTGCGTCCTGCCGTTTGTACTGTCAGCGTTTGGAGCTGTTTGCTAGGTGGTGTCAACGGTCATCTGCTAGAGGGAGCATCTGGTGAAGTTCGGCTACAAGGCGTCGGCGGAGCAGTTCGGCACGCGGGAGCTACTCGACTACGCTCTGCTCGCGGAGCGGTTGGGGTTCGACATCGTCGCGGTGTCCGACCACTTTCAGCCGTGGCGGCACACGACCGGGCGGGCACCGCTCGTGTTCAGCTGGCTGGGTGCGCTTGCGTACGCATCCGAACGCATCACGCTGGGTACGAGCGTCCTCACACCGACGTTGCGCTACCACCCGTCCGTCGTGGCGCAAGGGTTCGCCACCATCGCCCAGCTCGCGCCGGGTCGGGTCTTCCTCGGCGTTGGGACCGGCGAGGCGATGAACGAAGTGCCCGCGACCGGAATGCCCTGGCCGAGTGGCAAGGAGCGTCGGGCACGGCTTCGTGAGGCAGTCAACCTGATCCGTGCGCTGTGGACGGGCGAGCGGGTCGACTTCGAAGGGGAGTACTACCGCACGGTCAAGGCGACCATCTACGAGCGGCCCGAGGAGCCGTTGCCGATTTATGTGGCGGCGTCCGGTCCGCTGGCCGGTCGCCTCGCCGGGCAGATCGGGGACGGCGTCATCCAGACCAGTGGCAAGGCGCCGGAGCTGTACGAAACCGTGCTGGGCAAGGTTCGTGAGGGCGCAACGGCGGCTGGACGGGATCCGGACTCGCTGCCCAACCAGATCGAGATCAAGGTGTCGTACGACACCGACCGAAACTATGCCGAGCAGGCCTGCACCTGGTGGGCGGCGCTCGGTCTCACCCCCGAGCAGAAGCAGGGCGTGGACGATCCGGTCGAGATGGAACGTCTGGCCGACGCGGATCCCCTGATCGGGGCGAAGCGGTTCATCGTGTCCGACGATCCCGACGAGGTCGTCGAACGCATCGCACCCTACGTCGACCTGGGCTTCACGGAGCTGGTCTTCCACGCTCCAGGAGACGACCAGGCTCGTTTCCTGCAGAGCTTTGCGCGTGACGTGCTTCCGAAGCTGCGGGAGCGGTGGGGCTGACCACGTGCCGTGCCTGGGCAGCAGTACCCAGTCCTCTGCAGGCACGGTCGAGGGGGGCGCGGGTATCCGCGGGGCTGCCGAACGTGGTCACGGTTGACGACGAGGCGTGAGGCGGCAGCGCACCCGGCTGGTTGCGCGGAGCGTGATTCCCTGTCGAACCGACACAGCCGTGTCAACCGGTGCGAGCTCGAACGCCTGGAGCACCATGGCCAGGCTGAGCGTGGACTCGAGCATCGACATGTGCTGCCCAATGCACGCACGCGGCCCGCCTCCGAACGGCATCCACGCGTACCGAGGGCGGTTCTCTTCCGCGTCGGGGTGGAACCGATCAGGGTCGAAACGCTCCGGATCGGGCCAGTACGCAGGGTTGCGATGGATCGCCCACGTGCTCACGAACACGTTGGACCGCGCAGGAATGCGAAACCCTGCGACCTCGGTGTCCGTGACCGCCATGCGGCTGATGGCAGGAGCAGACGGATAGAGCCGCATGGCTTCTTTGATCACGCACGTGACGTACGGAAGGTTGTCGACGTCTGCAGCTACCGGTGTGCGTCCGTCCAGGAGGTCGTCGACCTCGGCTCGCGCCTTGGCCTGCGCGTCGGGGTGGAGTGCGAGCAGGTGCAACGCGAAGGTCAGTGCCGTCGCGGTCGTCTCGTGCCCGGCGAGCAAGAAGATCAGGACCTGGTCTCGTACCTCGGATGCAGCGAACTGATCCCCAGAGCTGTCCCTGGTCAACGTGAACAACCCGAGCAGGTCGTCGGACGTTGCGTCGTCGCGCCGGCCCGCCGCTGCGCGTTCGGCGATGATCCTGTCGCAGAGCGCGTAGAGCTCCTTCTGGGCAGCATCGCGTCGCCGGTTCGCCCGGGTAGGCCACGAGCGCGGGGGATTGATCGGTGAGATCACCCGTTGGAGTACGCCTTCACTGATGACGGGAAAGCAGCGCCGCACGGTCGGGACGGCTTCCTCGGCGTCGGTACCGAAAAGGATCCTGGCCACCACCCGAAGCGTGAGCCGGGTCATCTCGCCGTGCAGCTCGACGATGGGGTCGTCCCGCTGCCGCCAGTGGCGAAGTACGCCGTCGACCTCCTCGGCGATGGCGTCGGCGTACTGGTCGACTCGCCGGCGGGTGAAAAGAGGTTGAATCAGGCGGCGCTGCCGTCGGTAGGTCTCGTCCTGGCTTGTCAGCAACCCGTCGCCGAAGGTAGCCCGGATCTCACCGTAGGCCTTGCTGTCCTTGCGAAAGTTCGACGACTCGGTGGTGAGGACCTGCCGTGCGCCCTCGGCCGAGAAGACGCCGTAGAACGTTGTGCGCCAGCCGGGCGGTCCCACGACTATCCGCACGACGTCGCCGCACTCTCGCAGCGCCCGTAGGTGGGTGGCCAGGGAGTCTCGACGCAGATCGACAAGCGACCCGAGCAATGGTGCTCCCGGCAGCGTCGGCGGCAGATCGGCCATGGATCCTCCTGATGATCTCTCGGCTGCCCTCAGTCTGCACGGTCGGAATCGGGACACTTCCGGGCGTCACGTGGGTGCGGTGGATCGGGTGGCACCGGCGCTTGCGACGACCACCATCGCGACGGCGAGCAGCTGCCAGGGCGTGAGTCGCTGGCCCAGGATGACGAAGGCGGCCAACGTGGCGATGGCCGGCTCGATGCTCATCAACACGCCGAACGTCCGGGCCGGTAGGCGACGCAAGGCGGCGATCTCGAGGGAGTACGGGATGGCCGACGACATCATGGCCACGCCGAGACCGAGAAGCAGGGCAGTCGGCGTGAAGCGTTCCAGGTCGCTCGTGACGACGGCGACCGGCGCGACGGCCAGACTTGCCACCACGAGTGCCACGGCCAGACCTTCCATGCCCGGAAACCGGCGACCGGCCTGGACGCCGACCAGGATGTACGCGGCCCAGCACGTGGCCGCGCCCAGTGCGAAGGCGACGCCGGAGGGGTTCAGCCCGTTGAGTGCGCCTTCGCTGAGGAGGACGACGCCGGTTCCGGCGAGCACCACCCACAGCAGGTCGCGCAGCCGCCGCGAGGTGGCGACTGCGACGCCCAGCGGTCCCAGGAATTCCAGCGTCACGGCCGCTCCGAGGGGAAGCCTGGCCGCCGCTTCGTAGAAGCAGAGGTTCATCATCGCGAGGATGAGCCCGAAGCCCGCGGCCACGCCCCAGTCCGTCCTGCTGCGGTTTCGCAGGCGAGGCCGGCACCACGCGACCACGAGCAGCGCCGCGAGCGTCGTACGGAGCAGCACGGCGCCAGCGGGGCCGACCCGTGTGATCAGGATGACGGCGAAAGCGCCACCGACCTGGACGGAGACGGTCGCGGCCAGGACGAGGAGGACTGCCCGGCGCGAGTACATCAGGTGAGTCGGACCTGTGACACGTGTCGGCACGTGTCACACCTCAGGCGTGCGTAGTGCACATGGTCATTGGGAGGAAGGATCGCGGGGGCCTTCCCCGGGTGGTGTGGTACGAGTCGGCGGAGCCGCCGGGACGTGACCCGGTGTCGTCGACTCGCGCCAGTGGTTGCTGATCGGCAACCGCCGGTCCCGACCGAACGCCCGGAACGTGATCTTCGGCCCGGGTGGATACTGCCGACGCTTGAACTCCGCCGCGTCCACCATGCGGATCACCTTCTCGACAAGCTCCGGATCGAAACCGGTGCTCACCAAGTCGGCCGCGCTGGCGTCCCGTTCGACGTAGTCGTCCAGGATGTCGTCGAGCAGGTCGTACGGCGGGAGCGAGTCGGTGTCGAGCTGACCCGGCCGAAGCTCGGCCGACGGCGGCTTCTCGATGGAGTTCTCCGGCACAGGTGGCGTCTCGCCGAGATCCTGCGCCACCTTGTTGCGCCAGCGGGCGAGGCGCCAGACCCAGGTCTTGGGGACGTCCTTCAACGGCGCGTAGGCGCCGACCGCGTCGCCGTACATCGTCGAGTACCCCACGGCGAGCTCGCTCTTGTTGCCGGTGGCGAGCACCAGATGGCCCTCCTGGTTGGCGATCGCCATCCAGATCATGCCGCGGATCCGCGCTTGGAGGTTCTCCTCGGCGATGCCGGTGAGCTCCAGGTGCTTCTGGTACGCCGTCATCATGTCGTCGATCGGGATGACGCGGAAATGCAGTCCGGTGCGCTTGGCGAGCTCCGCGGCATCGGTCTTGGAGTGCTCGCTGGAGTACTTGCTGGGGTTGGAGATTCCGTAGACGTTCTCCGGTCTCAGCGCGTCGCAGGCGATCGTGGCCGTGAGGGCGGAATCGATCCCACCTGAAAGCCCCACGACCACACTGCGGTAGCGGTTCTTGTGGATGTAGTCGCGAAGCCCGGTCACGATCGCGGTGTAGACCTCCGCCTCCTCACCCAGCCGCGGTGCCACGCCGGACCGACTCGGTGCGTACGCCTTCAACGGGGTCTTGCTGATGACCGTCCGCTCGATGCGGATGCCGTCGGATTCCTCGGTTGTCTCGTCCTCGCTACTGGCCGCGAGGTCCAGGTCCACCGTCAGCAGGCCTTCGGTGAACTGGGGAGCGCGGGTCAACACGTCGCCGGTCTCGTCGACGACGATCGAGTCGCCGTCGAAGACGAGCTCGTCCTGCCCGCCGACCATGTTGACGTACGCAAGCGGGCACATCGCCTCGCGCGCCCGGCGCGTGACGAACTCCAGCCGCTGGTCGCCCTTGGCCAGCTCGTACGGCGACGCGTTGATCGCGAGCAGCAAGCCCGCGCCGGCGGCTCGGGCCGCGCGCACCGGTCCACCCTCCTGCCAGAGGTCCTCACAGATCGCGATGGCGATGTCGATGCCGTGCACCGTGACGACCTGGAGCGAGTCACCCGGCACGAAGTACCGGTACTCGTCGAACACGCCGTAGTTGGGGAGATGGTGCTTCACCGCGCGGGCGACGATCTTGCCTCCGTGAATGATGGCCGCGGCGTTCTGCGGGGAGCCGCGGGGTCTTCCCACCTGGTCGGCGAGACCCTCCGCACGATCAAGGTAGCCGCACACGACGACCAGATGGCCGAGTCCGGTCGCCGCCAACTTGGCGGCAAGATCGTTCATGGCGGCCCGGGAGGCGTCGACGAACGACGAACGAAGTGCGAGATCCTCGACCGGATATCCCGTGAGCGCCATCTCCGGGAAGGCGACTACGTGTGCTCCGCGGTCGGCGGCATGCTGCGTCCACCGCAGGATGGCGTCGGCATTACCCGCGATGTCGCCCACGGTGACGTTGAGCTGTGCAAGGGCGAGCCGGATTTGTGCCACGCCCTGAGGGTAGTCCGCTCCGAGCAGCGGACGGAAAACGATCAATGAGCTGGCTGGCCCACCGACACGGGCGAGTCGCTCTTCGCTGGGAGCTGACGGCGTTCCGCCGCCGGGGCAGCGCGCCTGCCACACCCGGTCCTGTGTGCCGGGGCGATACTGAGGGGCATGGACAAACAGCAGGAGTTCGTGCTCCGTACGCTCGAGGAGCGGGACGTACGGTTCGTCCGGTTGTGGTTCACCGACGTGCTGGGATTCCTCAAGTCGGTGGCGGTGGCACCGGCCGAGCTGGAGAACGCCTTCGCCGAAGGCATCGGGTTCGATGGTTCGGCGATCGAGGGTTTCGCTCGGGTGTACGAAGCCGACATGCTGGCCAAGCCCGACCCATCGACCTTCCAGATCCTGCCGTGGCGCGGGAACTCGCCGAGCACCGCGCGGATGTTCTGCGACATCCTCATGCCGGACGGCTCGCCGTCGTACGCCGATCCCCGATACGTCCTCAAGCGCGCCCTCGCCCGCGCAGCGGACCTCGGGTTCACCTTCTACACGCATCCGGAGATCGAGTTCTTCCTGTTCCGGAACCGGCCCGAGAACGGAGCCGAGCCGGTTCCGGTCGACCGGAGCGGCTACTTCGATCACACAGCTCACGGGATGAGCCAAGACTTCCGGCGCGAGGCGATCACGACGCTGGAGGCGATGGGGATCTCGGTGGAGTTCAGCCACCACGAAGGCGCGCCCGGCCAGCAGGAGATCGACCTGCGCTACGCCGACGCGCTCACCACCGCCGACAACATCATGACCTTCCGCGTCGTGATCAGAGAGGTGGCGCTGAGCCAAGGGCTCTACGCGTCGTTCATGCCGAAGCCGTTCACGGAGTGGCCGGGTTCGGGCATGCACACCCACATGTCCCTCTTCGAGGGAGACCGCAACGCGTTCTTCGAAGCCGGCGCGGAGTACCAGCTGTCGAAGGTCGCCCGGTCGTTCATCGCCGGCCTGCTCCGGCACGCCAGTGAGATCACGGCGGTCAACAACCAGTGGGTGAACTCGTACAAGCGACTCACCGGTGGCGGTGAGGCTCCTGCGTACATCTGCTGGGGACACAACAACCGTTCGGCACTCGTGCGGGTCCCCATGTACAAGCCGGCGAAGGGGCAGTCGACCCGGATCGAGTTCCGCTCGATCGACGCCGCCGCCAACCCGTACCTCGCGTTCGCTGTGATCCTGGCGGCCGGGCTCAAGGGCGTGGAGCAGGGGTACGAGCTGCCGCCCGGCGCCGAGGACGACGTGTGGTCGCTCACCGAAGGCGAGCGCCGTGCGCTCGGCATCGATCCGTTGCCGCAGAGCCTCGATGAGGCGATCCGCGTGATGGAGAACAGCGAGCTGGTGGCCGAGACGCTGGGCGAGCACGTCTTCGACTTCTTCCTGAGGAACAAGCGCACCGAGTGGGAGGAGTACCGCCGTCAGGTCACGGCGTTCGAGCGCGAGCGCATGCTGCCCGTGCTGTAGCGTCATCGATCTGCTTCAAGCGAACACCATCCAGCGCCTCCGGCTCGGCTGTCTCACGGGTCAGCACGCAGGAAGAAGCGCATCGCCTCGATGTACTGACGTCCTCGGTTCACGGATGCTCCGGGGCATCGTGGGAGCGTTCGCGGGACAGGATGCGCGCGGTCGCCTCGTTCGTGGGGAGGAACGCCTCGAGCTTCAGCTCGGCGAGCGTGACGTCGACGGCCGTGGCGAACGTCGTGATGGTCGTGACCAGCTCGAGTACGCCGTCGGCCGAGCGGAGACGCACGGGCACCGCGAATCCCAGCTGCTCCGACTCACGCGAACGGTCCGGGACGTACCCCCGCAGCTCGGCGAGGAGATCGTCGAGCCGGGCGTCCGGGCTGCGGCGGTTGTCGGCCTCGAGCCGCCGCACGATGTGCTCCGCCCACTCGGCGTGGTTCACGATCCGAGGCGCGACACCCCGCGGGTGGAGCGCGAGGCGGTAGACGTTGACCGGCGGTTCCAGCAGCTCGGCCGCGACGCCGTCGGTGATCACGTCGAACGCAGCGTTCGCGGCGATCAGCTCGCCTGCGCGGTCGACGACGACGGCGGGGTAGGGCTGGTGGCCGTCGAGGATGTGCGTGAGAGCCGTCCGCACTGGGGCGAGGGCCGCGTCGTCTAGCGGGGTCTCGGGGTACGCCGGCGCGTAGCCAGCGGCGAGCAGGAGTTCGTTGCGCTCCCGGAGGGGAAGCTCCAACGCCTCGGCCAACCGGACGATCATCCGCCGTCCCGGCTCGGATCGTCCGCTCTCCAAGAAGCTGATGTGACGCTGAGTCGTCCCGGAACGCAGGGCGACCTCGAGCTGACTGAGCCGACGGCGGACCCGACACTCGCGGAGGGCGCGGGCGAAATCCACCCGACCGTTGTATCTCATGCCCGCTGCGCCGGCCATTCCCCGGAGGGAATTGCGGACATGCAGGCCTGGCCGCAGGATCCGGTCACCATGGACGACATCCGCATCGGCGTGCTGCTGCCCATCGTGCAGGCCCAGTGGGGCGACGGAAGCGATCCGCGTGGGCTGCTCGACCTCGCCGCAGGCCTCGAAGTGCTCGGCTTCGACTCGCTGTGGGTCAACGACTCGCTGCTCAGCCCACGGGTCGAGGCGCTGACCATGCTCGCCGCCGCCGCACCGGTGACCAGGCGGGTGACTCTGGGGACGGCCACGCTGCTACCGGTGCTGCGCCGGCCGCTCCAGGCGGCGCAGGCCCTGGCCTCGGTCGATCTGCTGTCGGGCGGACGGCTCGTGGTTGCCGTGGGGGCGGGCTTCCCCGCCCGCTTCGGCCGGCCGCTCTACGACCTGTCGGAGGTTTCCTGGCCTCGCCGCTTCGCCCGACTCGACGAGACCGTCGCGCTCTGGCGCCATCTGTGGTCGAACCCGGGTGCCACGTCCTTCCACGGAAGCTTCCTGAGCTTCGACCACATCCCGCCCACGACGCAGGCGTACCGACGGGGCGGGCCGCCGGTGTGGTTGGGCGGCGCCACCCCGGCCGCACTGGCCCGCATCGCCCGACGCTACGACGGCTGGCTGCCGTACCCGCCGCTGCCCGCGGACTACCGCGCCGGCCTGGAGGGCATCCGACGCGCGGCGGCCGCCGCCGGGCGGGTGGCCGACACGCTCACGCCGGGACTCTTCGTCTCGGTCCTGATCGCGGAGAGCGTCGAGCGGGCTCGCCAGAGCCTGCAGGTCTACAGCAGGGCGACGTACGGCGTAAGTCTCGAGGAGCTGGAGACGATCCAGGCCGTGATCGCCGGGCCGCAAGAGCACGTGCTGGCCCGGCTGCGGGACTACCTGGACGCCGGCGCCCGGCACGTCGTCTGCCGGCTCGGCACGACCGACCTGGCCTCACAGCACGAGCAGGCGCAGCTCCTGGCCGAACTCCTGTCGGCGTTGCGACGTCCGCCCGACGGGGAGGAAAACCCGGTGACGCTACCGGCCGAAGCACCGTGATCGCCGCAAGGCCACACCGGACGTGTCATGCGTGTCCGTGTCGACCGTGACCAAGCCGGCTGTGAGTGCTGCCCGCGAGCCTCAGGTGGGGCGGGTCGTGGTCAAGGTGATCCGCCCGTCGGTCCAGGTCGGCAGCCGCGTGGCGAGCTTCCGCAGGGACGGGCCACGCACGTGATGCCAATGCACTGCGAACGGCGTGCCGAACAACATCGTGAAATGCAGAGAGAGGCCAGGCCCGGTACCGGTCCACATCTCGCTGAGCGGGATGTCGGGGGCTGGTGGCTCATGGAAGCGGTAGACGCACAAGGCGAGCCGACCCGCGATCGGCCCGGGAAGGACCGCGACCGCACGGACCTGCGGCCACTCCAGCGTGGTCACCGGTCCACGTTCGTACGACTGGTGATAGGTGACCCCGTCGGGACCGAACCGCATAGCCGGATCGCCCGGACGGCTTGGCGTAGGTCCGCCGAGCAGCGCCCTGATAGTGCTCAGAAGAGGGTTTCTCGGTCGGTAGAACAACGACCCATCGCCCACCGCACAGCTCCTTCGCGGATCGACCCGCTGTGACTCTTGTCGTGACCGGGATTCGCGGCCGTGCAGCACCTGTGGCGCGACAAGGCCGTCGCACGGACGTGATGATCTTATCCGGTGTCGTGTCCTCACAGCGCGACGGTGACAGGCGCAGCAGACGGCTTAGGCAAGGACGTCACATTGCTGGCATATGACGTGGAAGCCGTTGCCACATCTGGTCGTCTCGTGTGAGCACGTCGGGAACCTCGAGTGGGAGCTACGTTGGTCCAGTGGCGCGGAGTACGAGTCCCACGGGGACGGTGCAGCTCATACGTCTGGGCTTCGCCGAGCCGGACGTGGTACGACACACGATCGAGGAAATACGCGGGCTCACGCAGGACGTCTGGCGACCGTCTGCGGAGGGCGAGTCGTTCGACGACGTTGTCTACCCCCTGGTCGAGTCGGCGTCCCATGCGGCCGATCCCGACCAGGCGTTCGGCTACCTCGCGCGTCTCTTCACGGTCGCACCGGATCGAGCCGAGCTGTTGACGGCGCTGACCTCCGACCGCACGTTTCGCCAGCGGCTGTTCGCCGTCATGGGTGCAAGCACTGGCCTTTCCGATCACCTGATTCGACATCCCGACCACTGGCACGAGCTGGCCGATACCGAGCTGAGTGCGCTACGGCCGACAGCTCGTGCGTTGCGCGACATGCTGCTCGAAGCGGTCGGAGCAGATCCCCGATCGGATGAGCCCGTCGCCGGTGTCCGGACGACCGAAGGCGGGCGGGACCCGTCGGACGCGCTACGGATCGGCTATCGCCGGCTTCTGCTCCGGCTGGCGGCGCGTGACCTTTGCGGCGATGTGATGGTCGACGACACGGCAGCCGAGCTTTCCGACCTCGCGGCGGCTGCACTGGAGGCTGCTCTCGCCATCGCACGATCGCGACTCGCGTCGGATGCCGCTCCGTGCCGGATCGCGGTGATCGGCATGGGGAAGTGCGGTGGCCACGAGCTCAACTACGTGAGCGATGTCGACGTGCTCTTCGTCGCCGAGCCGGCACCAGGTGCTGCGGAAGCCGCAGCCATGCGGTCGGCGACCCAGCTCGCCTCGTGGCTGATCCGGATCTGCTCCGACCACACCCCGGAGGGCACACTCTGGCCGGTCGACGCGGCTTTGCGGCCGGAGGGACGGGCCGGTCCGCTGGTACGAACGGTCGCAAGTCACCTCGCCTACTACCAGCGGTGGGCCAAGACCTGGGAGTTCCAGGCGTTGTTGAAGGCCCGGGTCGTAGCGGGTGACCGAGCACTCGGCGAGGCGTACCTCGACGCGGTGAAGCCGTTGGTCTGGCAGGCGGCAGACCGGGAGGGTTTTGTGGAGGATGTGCAGGCGATGCGACGCCGGGTCGTGGCGCACATCCCGGCCGGCGAGCTCGACCGGCAGCTGAAGCTTGGACCTGGTGGTCTACGCGACGTCGAGTTCGCGGTCCAGCTGCTGCAGTTGGTCCACGGGCGCTCCGATCCCAGTTTGCGCGTCCCGTCCACGCTGCATGCACTCGAGGCTCTGACCGCGGGCGGCTACGTCGGCCGGCATGACGGTGCCGCCTTGGCCCGGGCGTATCGCTTCCTTCGTACGTTGGAGCACCGCATCCAACTGTCCCGACTCCGGCGTACCCATCTGTTGCCCACCGACGAGCGCGACCTTCGAGCCCTGGGCCGTTCCCTGGGTTTCACCTCCGACCCGGTCCATGAGCTGATCGAGGCCTGGAAGGAGCACACCCGCGAGGTACGCAGGCTGCACGAGAAGCTCTTCTACCGGCCGCTGCTTGCCGCCGTGGCGCGGATTCCAGGCGATGAGGCACGTCTCACGCCCGCTGCCGCGAAGGAGCGGCTCACCGCGTTGGGCTTCGCCGACCCGGACGCGGCACTCCGGCACCTCGAGGCTCTGACGGCAGGGGTGTCCCGACGTGCTGCGATCCAGCGCACGCTTCTGCCGGTGATGTTGCAGTGGTTCGCCGACGCGCCGGAGCCGGACGCCGGACTGCTGGCGTTCCGCCAGGTCTCCGAGGCGTTGGGCACGACACCGTGGTATCTGCGGTTGCTGCGCGACGAAGGCATCACGGCCGAGCGCCTGGCACGGGTCCTCGCGTCCAGCCGATTCGTCGTCGACTTGCTGCGTCGAGCACCCGAGGCGGTCGCGATGCTCGGCGACGACGAGGGTCTGCGGCCGCGGACGCGGGAGCAGCTCGAGAACGAGATGAGTGCCGCGGCGGGACGGCACGACGATCCGGTTGCCGGGATCTCCACGGTACGGGGAATACGCAGGCGGGAGCTTTTCCGGGTCGCGGCCGCCGACGTGCTCGGCCTGGTCGATGTGGACACCGTGTGCGAGGCCCTGACCGACATCGCCGCGGCGACCCTGAGCAGTGGGCTGATCGTGGCGACGCGGGCGGTCGAGGCACAGCGGCGGCGCACCCTGCCAGCTCGACTCGCCGTCGTGGCGATGGGCCGCTTCGGCGGGCACGAGATGGGATACGGCAGCGACGCCGACGTGATGTTCGTCCACGAGCCGGTCGAGGGAGCGGACGAGCACGAGGCCACCGAATCGGCCACGGCGGTGGTGTCCGAGCTCCGCCGGTTACTTGCGTTGCCGGCCACCGACCCGCCGTTGATCGTCGACGCCGACCTCCGGCCCGAAGGTCGGCAAGGGCCGCTGGTGCGGACACTCGCGTCGTACGCCGCGTACTACCGGCGTTGGTCTCGAGTCTGGGAAGCCCAAGCCCTGCTACGCGCCGAGCCGACCTGCGGTGACCCGGACCTCTGCCGGCGGTTCACCGAGCTCGTGGACCCGATCCGATGGCCAGCGGCGGGCCTGTCCGATGCCGACGCCCGCGAGATCCTGCGCATCAAGGCCAGGGTCGACGCGGAGCGTCTGCCCCGTGGCGCCGATCCGACAACACATACGAAGTTGGGCCGTGGTGGGCTCGCAGACATCGAATGGACCGTGCAACTGTTGCAGTTGCGGCATGCCGGCAGCGTCCCCGGTCTGCGAACCACACGAACCGTGCAGGCCCTCGACGTCGCACGCGCCACAGGTCTCGTCACCGAAGCGGATGCCAACGCCCTGATCAGCGCATGGCGACTCGCGACCAGGGCCCGCAATGCGGTGCTTCTGGTCCGAGACAGGCCATCGGACTCCCTGCCGCGTGATGCGAGAGAGCTAGCCGCGGTCTCCCGGCTTCTCGGGTACGCCCCTCTGGAGACGAGCAAGTTCGTCGAGGACTACCGTCGCGTCACTCGACGCGCCCGTGCCGTCGTCGACCGGCTCTTCTGGGCTTGATCGACCGCAGGGATGGTCGCACGGACAGCGAGGTGCCGGTTGGCGTTCCTCATACCACTGCACGAGTCGTGGAGGACCGGTCCCAGTTGCTTCTCAGCAGCACACACACCGCCAACGGTGGGTCGCCGTGCACGCCTTCGAACTCTCGCGACATGAGCGATCCCGTAACCGTCGAGCTGCTGCACTTACCGGGCTGTGTCAGACGACGTCGACCGGCTGGAGCTGGAGATCTTCACCGACGGGTGGCGGCCGGAGCTCGTGTCCGGTGGCGTCAGCTGGTACGGGCTCGGGTCCGCGCGGCCTCGGCAACGAATCGCAGCACCTCTTCGGTGGTCTCCCATGCCATGCAGGCGTCGGTGATGCTCTTGCCGTACGTCAAGGTGTGCGCGCCGCCTTCGACGAGGTCCTGCCGGCCCGGCTCGATGAAGCTCTCCAGCATGAGGCCCACAATGCCGCGCTGGCCTTGGGCCACCTGCTTCGCGACCTCCCGGGCAACCCCCGGCTGACGGCGGTGGTCCTTCCCGCTGTTGCCGTGGCTCGCATCGATCACCAGACGCTTGGGCTGGCCAGCCTTCTCCAGCCGCAGCAGGGTGTCGGCGACGCTGGCCGCGTCGTAGTTGGGTCCGGTCTGGCTACCCCCGCGCAAGATCACGTGACAGTCGGGGTTACCGCGAGTGGTGAGGATGGCGGCGACGCCGTCGTCGGTGATCCCGGTGAACACATGACTGACCGAAGCAGCGCCAACCGCGTCGACCGCACCCTGGACGTCACCGGTCGTGGAGTTCTTGAACCCGACCGGCATGGAAAGTCCACTGGCAAGGTGGCGGTGGACCTGGCTTTCTGACGTACGCGCGCCGATCGCGCCCCAGCTCACGGTGTCGGCGATGTACTGCGGGATGATCGGGTCGAGGAACTCGCATCCAGCCGGTAGGCCGAGCGACAGGACGTCCAGGAGCACCTTGCGGGCGGTGCGCAAGCCCTTGTTGACGTTGTAGCTGCCGTCGAGGTCGGGATCGTTGATCAGACCTTTCCAGCCGAGCGTCGTCCGCGGCTTCTCGAAGTAGACCCGCATCACGACACACAGATCGCCGCGGAGCTCGTTGGCCAGGGCACTGAGTCGGGTCGCGTAGTCGAGGGCAGCCTCTGGGTCGTGGATCGAGCACGGCCCGACGATCACCATGAGGCGCTGATCCTCGCCGTTGAGAATCCGGGTGACCTCACGGCGCCCGCGTACGACGACCTCGGCCCGCCGATCGTCGAGTGGAAGCTCGTCACGAAGCAGAGCGGGTGAGATCAGCGGCCGGGTCTGACTGATCCGCAGATCGCGAACTGCAGGAGTCCCGGACGGTGTGATCGCCTCGGAATCCAGCGACGTAGTGTTGCTGGTCTGTGACGCTATGACGTCGGTCTTCGAGGACACGGCTTCGACATCCTTTCTCGCCGAGCCGTCCCCGTCTCGGCGATCAGGGCCGGCTCGCTTGGGCAAACAAAAAGGCAGAGGCCCTGACTGGACCACTGCCTTGCCGGCTCTGGATGGGTGGGTCAGCGCATGGCCTCGCTGCCGGACCCATCCAGGGCCGGCCAGCTAAACCAATAGCTCCACCGCATGGACGAGACCATACCTGGGCGGCTGCAAGCGTCGCAACGTGGCCCGGGTGTTGGTGGACTCGTCGACCCCGGCGACGAGGCCGGAAGGCGGCGGCTCGGCGCGTCCGACAGTGCGACGAGAGCGTAGGTCGGGGCGTTCGGCATGTCGTGCCAACGGTCGGGTGAAGAGGGCTTCCGCCCTGCAGATCAGACCCGGCGACTTGGGCGTTCGAAGATCGCGAATCGACCCGCGGAACCGAACGTCTCGTACATTCCGTGCGCATCGACCGTGTGGAGACACCAGCGGAGCTCGGGCCCCGGGCTCCTCGTCGATCATCGTGTGGACGACCCCCTTGCCCAGGCCTTGACCACGTAGGTCGGGCAGAACGAATACGTCAACGAGGTAGGTCTCGGCCGGTCAGCGCAGCGTGCCGCCCTGCCCCTTCGCTAGCCTGTGGAGAGGTCGCAACTGGCGAGGGTGGAGAACCACCAGGGAGCGGCCATTCCCCGGACGTGAGCGTCGACCGCCTGGGCGTCTCCGTCAGCGTGAGAAGCTCAAGGAGACGACGAGTGGATCTGCGCTACGGGCTCAACACCCATCAGCCAGCTCAGGCGGTTGCCGTCTGCCCCGACAGATGGCCGGTTCGCCTCGTTCACGGGCGACCTTCGTACATCAACTGCTCGATGCCTTGACTGGATGGCAGTTGGCACGGGAGGCCAGTCGAGCATTTGGCCAACCGGTCGCCGCATCGTTCAAGCACGTCTCTCCTGCCGGCGCAGCCGTGGCTGGACCCGTCGACGCGACAACGGCCCGACTCTACGGTGTCGAGGGCGTGAATGCCGGAGGCATCGCGAGCGCGTACCTTCGCGCACGGGAGGCGGATCCACGCGCGTCGTACGGTGACTTCGCCGCTGTCTCCCGTCCTGTCGACACAGAACTCGCCGACGTCGTGGCTCGTGTGGTGTGCGATGGCATCATCGCACCCGGCTACGAACCCGGGACCGTGGAGAGGCTGCGCAGAAAGAAGGCCGGGCGGTTCGTGATGCTGGAAGCCGACGAGTCCTTCGAGCCTCCGGCGTACGAAGTTCGCGACGTCTTCGGAATGCGGCTGATTCAACACCACGACGTGCCGATATGCCGGGCACTGCTCGAGAACGTCGCCAACGGGCGCGCCCTGCCGGAATCGGCGAGGCGCGACCTTCTGCTTGGGCTCGCCGTGGCCCGCTACACCCAATCCAACTCGGTGTGTTTCGTGCGTGACGGGGTGACGGTGGGCGTAGGAGCGGGCCAGCAGTCTCGCATCGACTGCACACGACCTGCTGGTCGCAAGACTGACGTGTGGTGGTTGCGACGCCACCCGATGGTCAGCGAGCTTGCGTTCCTCCCGACCGTGCGCCGGCAGGATCGGATCAACTGGCAGGTCCGCCTCGCAGAAGGTGATCTCACGGCAGACGAGACTGGTCGTTTGTCCCGAGCCCTTGCCGCACCGATGCCCTGCATGAGTGAAGAGGAGCGCGTCGCGTGGCTTGCGCAGCTGGGCGACGTGGCCTTCGTATCGGACGGTGCGCTGCCGTTCCGGGACAACGTTGACGAGGCGCATCGCCATGGCGTCCGTTACATTGCCGAGCCAGGCGACTCGATCCGTTCATCTGACGTGGCAGACGCCTGCCGCGAGCACGGCATCGTCCTCGTACGAACCGGCGTGAGACTGTTCCGCCACTGATCGGTACGAGAATCGTGCTCATCGAATGAGCCCTCTGCTCGCCAGCTCGTCGGGAGGCGTGTCACCAAAAGCCTGCAGCGAGGAGATCGTTCTTCTGTGTCTTCTTCTGTGTCGCTTCCCACGTGGTCGCGATGGTGGGATGGTACGGACAGCCTTGGCGTTCACATCGACGTAGATCGCGTCCGGAAACCTGAGCGCTTCCCAGAACACTGCGGGATCTGGCAGCACGCCAAGGCTTTTGGCCAACCAAAGCGTCAACGCCATGCCGTGCGTACCGACGACAAGGGGGACTCGGGCTGCTGCTGCTGCCGCCGCCGCGTGACGGCGAAGCGCTGCATCGAAGCGACCAGCGACGCGCTCGTGAGGTTCCCAGCCATCCGGACACGAGCCTTCGACGTATCCCCGTGCCACAGATCGATAGTCCGACTCGACATAGGAGCGACCTCGTACCTCGCCGAAGTCCGGGTCGACGACGATAGGAGCACCGTCGGCCAGCTGCTCGAGCGTCTGTACCGCCTTGGTTTCGTCGCTCGCGACATGTAGGCGCGGGGAAGGTTCAGCATCGCTCGCAACGTGCGGGCCGCGGCACGTCCGGCGTCATTCAAGGGCCACCGGGAGGACGGCACATCGGGTCGGATCTCGGGCTTTGCGTGGCGTACGAGTACGAGCTGATCAACTGCCACCCTTGTCATAGGTCCTATGAGGCTAGTAGATGGGCCACGGCATGGCGCTGCCATCATGGTCACATGAAGCGGGTAGTGGTCGTGGGTCGTGGTGGTGCCGGAAAGTCGACCCTGGCCAGGCGCCTGGGTGAGATCACAGGTCTTCCCGTCGTCGAGCTGGACAAGAAGTTCTGGAGTCCCGGGCTGGAGGCGACACCGTCCGACCGCTGGAGGGCCGTCCAGGAGGAGCTGGTGCGCGAGCCGGCGTGGATCCTGGATGGAGATCTCGGACCCTACGACGTCCTCGACGTCCGGCTGCGAGCCGCTGACACCGTGATCGTCCTTGACTTCCCGTTTGTCGTGTGCGCGTGGCGAGCCGCGAGACGCGGCAGGGAGCGTGCTGACTTCTGGCAATGGGTTTTTACGTATCGCCGAGTGGGGCTTCCACGGGTGCTGGACGCGATAGCGACCAACGTCCGTGACGCCGAGGTCCATGTGCTGCGCAGTCAGCAGGCAGTCGAGCGATTCCTCAACGGCGTGACGGTCGGCCCCTGAATGATGGTCGTTGTTGCAATCCAGCCCAGGTCGGTCAGCCCATCGTGGCGACGGTCAAGGCGATGACGGCCAAACCGACGAGGGTGTCGAGCACGGCGCAGAACTCGGCAAGCGAGCGTGCCACGACGATGGTGCGCCGGTAGTGGATGACGTCCCAAACAGCGTGGGCCAGCAGGCCGATGCCGACGAGGAAGCCACCGAGGGTCGGGCTTACGTGGAGCGCCAGCAGTGCAGCCGTTCCGAAGCCCACGGCGCCCAGGATCTGGACGGTGGCGGGTGTGGTGCGGCGGCGCCAGAGTCGTTGAGCCACGCCGACAACGAGGACGGCAGCGCTGACGGTGGCCAGCCCGGCAACCGGGTCGATGCCGAGCGTGCCGAAACCGAAGATCACGATCAACGATGCGCCGAGCGCCGGCCATGAGCTCCTCGGCCGGTCGAGCACGGCCGCCGTGAGATAGACGAAGACCGGGATGGCGATGATGAGCGCCTGCTCCGCGCCTTCGGCTGCGGTGGCGTTGGGGAACTCGTACGCGACGACAGCCGCAAGGACCGCGCCGACCGCCGCCGGCCAGTGGCGAGCGAGCGCCGACCACACTGATCGTCCACGTCTGGCGTGAGAGACCTTTGGACGCGCTGTGTCCGTCGGGCTCCCGCTTGTCCGGACGGCGTCACTCTCCATGCTCCCGGCCCTTGCCGTCTGTGATCTCGTCATCCGGACTCCCTCACCGTCGAGTCGGTATGCGACGAGTCACGATACCCCCTACCCGTATATGAGACAACATACGTGCCACCTCCCTGATCGGCGAGGCATGTGTGCGGGGATGAGATCGACGGTCGTTCCAGCTAGGGGAGTGGCGCCGAGTGCGGAACCGCGCAGCAACTACCGCTACCCCGTAGCGGTATATACCAGGCAGGGTATCGTCTGCCACGGGCTGCCGAGTCGTCCTGCCGCACCTGTCCGTGGTCATCGTCGTGAGTTGGTACTAAGGCACGATAGGTCCCATGGCGCACGCAATCGAGATGTTCTTCGATGACCAAGCAGACGCGCAGGTGCGCAGGCTCTGGGCGCTGCTCGTCGATGCAGGTCTGCCGAGCCTCGCGACTCGCACCCACCAACGCCACCGTCCGCATGTCACGCTGACGGTCACGGAGTCGTTGACCGACGCGGACCTGTCCGGTGTGCGCCAAGCGGTATGTGACGCCGACGTCGTCCTCGATCTGCCCACACTGGCCCGCTTCCCATCGCCGGGCGGGGTGTTGTTTGTCGGAGTCGTGGTGACGGCGCCTTTGCTCGCATTGCATGAACGAGTGCACGAGGCGCTACGAAGCCAGCCGGTGACGCACTGGCCGCACTATCTGCCGGGGCGCTGGATACCCCACTGCACATTGGCTCAGGACTTGGACCGGCAGCAGATGGCGGACGCGGTGAAGCTGCTGCACGACGTCGAGCCCATCAGGGCACGGGTGACCTCGGTCGGTATCACCGATACCACGACGGGCGAGATTAGCCTGCTGACCGGCTGAGCCCGACGGCTTGGCTACGTACTCCACATCGCGTCGGTCGTTGGCGGGTACGCGAAGGGCCGTCAACGATGCCGTGGACGTACGAAGACACCGCTGACGGCCCTTGGGCATGGCCTCACTAGCTCCTCGGGCTAGCTACACGTCTTAGATGTCGTAGTAGAGCTCGAACTCGTGCGGGTGCGGCCGCATCCGGATCGGGTCGATCTCGTTCGTGCGCTTCCAGTCGATCCAGGTCTCGATCAGGTCGGGCGTGAACACCCCACCCTCGAGCAGGAAGCTGTGGTCGGCCTCGAGCGCGTTGAGCACCTCGTCGAGCGAGCCCGGCACCTGCTGCACTTGGGCGTGCTCGTCAGGCGGCAGCTCGTAGAGGTCCTTGTCGATCGGCTCCGGCGGCTCGATCTTGTTGCGGATCCCGTCGAGCCCGGCCATCAGCATGGCGGAGAACGCGAGGTACGGGTTGCACGACGGGTCGGGCACCCGGAACTCGATCCGCTTCGCCTTGGGGTTGGAGCCGGTGATCGGGATACGTACGCACGCGGACCGGTTGCGCTGGGAGTAGACCAGGTTGACCGGTGCCTCGAAGCCCGGCACCAGACGGTGGTACGAGTTGACCGTCGGGTTGGTGAACGCCAGCAGGCTCGGCGCGTGCTTGAGCAGGCCGCCGACGTACCACCGCGCCGTGTCCGACAGCCCTGCGTAGCCGAGCTCGTCGTAGAACAGCGGCTGGCCGTCCTTCCAGATGCTCTGGTGTGTGTGCATACCCGACCCGTTGTCGCCGAAGATCGGCTTCGGCATGAATGTCACGGTGTGACCGTGGACGAGAGCGGTGTTCTTGATGATGTACTTGTACTTCATCAAGTTGTCGGCCTGCCGCAGCAACGTGTCGAAGCGGATGTCGATCTCTGCTTGTCCCGCCGTGCCGACCTCGTGGTGCTGCATCTCGACCGGCACGCCACAGGCGATGAGGGTCTTCACCATCTCCGAACGCAGGTCGGTGAGGTGGTCCATCGGGGGCACGGGGAAGTAGCCCTGCTTGTACCGCGGCTTGTAGCCCTTGTTGCCGCCTTCCTCGACCCGGCCGGTGTTCCAGGCCGCCTCGATCGAGTCGATGTAGTAGAAGCCTGAGCTCGAGCTGGTCTCGAAGCGCACGTCGTCGAAGATGTAGAACTCCGCCTCGGGACCGAAGTACGCGGTGTCACCGATGTTGGTGCTCTTGAGGTACGCCTCCGCCTTGCGCGCGACGTTACGCGGATCGCGGGTGTAGCCCTCTCCGGTCAGGGGATCGTGCACGAAGAAGTTGATGACCAGGGTCTTGTGCTTCCGGAACGGGTCCAGCATGGCGGTCGCCGGGTCGGGCAGAAGCAGCATGTCGGACTCGTGGATCTGCTGGAAGCCCCGGATCGAGGACCCGTCGAACATCAGCCCGTCCGTGAAGACGTCGGCCGAGAAGTTCTCGACGGGCACGGTGAAGTGCTGCATGATCCCGGGTAGGTCACAGAACCGTACGTCGATGAACTCCACGCCTTGATCGCGTACGAAGGCCAGCAGGTCGTCGGCGTTCGAGAACATTCGCCCTCCTCGATGTCTTGCCAGGACCGTAGGAGCTGGCCGTTTCTCTGCCGTCACGCCTATGTTGCGGCCGTGTTACGTACCAGTCTGGTCTCGGTCACCTGCGGGTTTGCCGACGGGTCACCCACCGTCGCGGCGGGATGGCGGCCTGCCGGCGGGGACACGGCGGCGTGGCGCGTGGCCTGCCCGAAATGTTCGCGGCGAGCCTGGTCGGCTGGAGTCGGGTCTTCCCGGGCTCGCAGCGTGTGCCGGCTAGTGTTCCAGCATGGCCGAACGCGGGACCGGACGTGGGGAATTCGCCGCAGCCGAGGGCGGATCGACGCCAGGCACAGGTGCTCGGGTTGGGGTGCCGGCCGGGTGGGGCCGCCGGATCACAGCACTGATCATCGACTGGCTCGTTGCGAACCTGGCAGCCTTCGCCCTGGTGCGCGATGGGGCCGTCTGGCAGCCTCCCACCACGTGGATTGATTTCGTCCCGCTCGCGGTCTTTGGGGTAGAGGTCTGGTTGCTCACCGCCTTCGTGGGAGCGAGCGTCGGTCATCGGTTGCGCGGCCTTGTCGTCGTACGTACGGACGGTACGGCGGTGGGGCCGGTGCGGGCGTTCATTCGTACCGCATTGATCTTGCTTGTCCTGCCACCCGTGCTGGTCGGTGCAGACGGTCGTGGTCTTCACGATCGTCTGGCGGGCACGATGATCCTCCAGGTCGCCGGCTCCTGAGGTCGAACAGGCGAGCTCGAAACAGGCGATTTGGGGGTGTAACACGTGCCGGCGCGTAGTGCACCTCCGGCTCACGTAGTGCACATGGTCATTTTGTTAACGGGGGCGGGGTGTACCCGGCGGGAGCTTGAAGTTCTTCGGCAGCGGGCCCTTCGGGATCGGCAGCTGCTGCCGGTTCGCCGACAACGCCTTGAGCCGGAACAGCACCTCGGTGACGTCCGCGGGTCGCAGGTTGCGCGGCAGCTTCATCACGTGCTTGGTGAGCTTGGGCAGCGGAACGCGGTTCTCGCCCTCGCCGACGATGATGTCGTAGATGGGGGTGTCGGGTGCCACCCGGGCGTGCTTGCGCTTCTCGTTGGCGAGCAGGTTGCCGATCCGCGTCGGAGCACCCTCGCCGACCAGGATGATTCCCGGGCGACCGACGACGCGGTGTACGACGTCCTGGTTGCGGGTGACGGCGATGGCTGGATCGACGGTCCATCCGCGACGCAGCGTGGACAGCGCGTTGGCCGCGGCACCGATCTGGCCTTCCAGCCGGGCGTACGCCGCCTTCTCCACACGCCGGCCGAAGACCACCATGGTGACGAGGAACGCGAACGGAATGCCGGTGAGGCTCCAGAAGAGCGGGCTGTCGAGCAGCAAGCCCACGATGACGAAGACGGCCAGGACGCCGAAGAACAGGCCGGCGAGGATCAGCCCGATGCGCGGCTGTGCCTCCTTGGTGATCTGGTACGCGGCACGGATCTGTGCGATCCGACCGGGCTTCTTGTCGTCTGTGCCGCGGCTTGCGTCTCGCTTTGCCATGAGTGGCGTTTGCCGTCCTTTCGTTCGTTCTCGTGCTCGCTGCTTCGTACGACGCGGCCTACGGGCTTCGTACGCATGTCCGTAGGAACCCCGTACGTATGGGCCTACGCGATGGCTGGTACGAAACGTACGTCCGTACGAGACACCGCAGACCTTACGACAGCTGTGGCTCCAGCGTGGATGACGTGCTGGCGTCCGAGCCCGCGCCCAACGTCCGATGGGACTCGACGTTGAGCCGGCGCGACTCCAGCGCCTGGCGGTAGAGACGACCGGCACGATACGACGACCGCACCAGTGGACCCGACATCACACCGGCGAACCCGAGCTCCAGCGCTTCCTCACGCAACTCGACGAACTCCTCGGGTCGCACCCACCGCACGACCGGGTGGTGGCGTATGGACGGGCGCAGGTACTGCGTGATCGTCAACAGCTCGCATCCGGCATCGAGCAAGTCCCGCATCGCCGCCGTGATCTCGTGACGCTCCTCGCCCATGCCGAGCATCAGGTTGGACTTGGTGACGAGACCGAACTCGCGCGCCCGACGCAGCACGTCGAGCGAGCGGGCGTAGCGGAAGCCCGGGCGGATGCTCCGGAAGATGCGCGGCACGGTCTCGATGTTGTGGGCGAAGACCTCCGGCAGCGACTCGAACACTTCGGTCAAAAGCTCCGGCCGCCCGGAGAAGTCGGGGGCCAGCAGCTCGACCCCGCAGCCGGGATTCTGCGCGTGGATTTGCCGGACCGTCTCCGCGTAGAGCCACGCACCCTCGTCCTCCAGGTCGTCCCGGCAGACGCCGGTCACGGTGGCGTAGCGCAGCTGCATGGTGCGCACGCTCTCGGCGACCCGGCGCGGCTCGTCGCGGTCGAACTCCGCCGGCTTGCCGGTGTCGATCTGGCAGAAGTCGCACCGGCGGGTGCACTGGTCACCGCCGATGAGGAACGTGGCCTCGCGGTCCTCCCAGCACTCGAAGATGTTGGGACACCCGGCCTCCTGGCAGACCGTGTGGAGCTGCTCGCGCTGGACCAGGTTGCGAAGCTCGGTGTACGCAGGACCCATTCGGGCCCGAGTCTTGATCCACGGCGGTTTCTTCTCGATCGGAGTCTGGCTGTTACGCACCTCTAGGCGCAGCAGCTTGCGTCCCTCCGGAGCCACAGCAGTCACGGCACCCAGCCTATGTCGCGCACCCAGCTGTGGTCGTACGACGTCTGTCGTCGCGGTCGTCACGAAATGCCCGTCTTGATCTTCGATGGGTCCATTGAAGGGCGCCAGCGGGGATGCGACCCGATCCGGGTTGGGACGTGTGGGTTGTGCCCATTAGGTTGTGCCTCGTGCCCATGCGTATCGCCATCGCCTCGTCCAACCCCGTGAAACACCGCGCCACGCTGGAGGCGGTACGGGTCGCCCTCGGCGTCGACGATGTCGACGTGCTCCCGGTGGAGGTCGACTCGGGGGTGCCGGCGCAACCAGTCGGTGATCAGCAGACTCTGCTCGGCGCTCGGCAGCGGGCCGAGCGGGCACGGGCGCTCGTACCGGATGCCGACATGTGGGTGGGGTTGGAAGGCGGCGTCGCCGAGCGTGAGGGTGCGCTGGAGTGTCTGGCCTGGGTGGTGATCCTGGGAACCGGTCCATCGGGTGAGCTGATCAAGGGCGAGAGCCGGAGTGCGACCTTCACCCTGCCCGTGGAGATCGCCGATCAGGTCCGACAAGGCGTCGAGCTCGGCGAGGCAACCGACAGGGTGTTCGATCAGAAGAACAGCAAGCGGGGGAGCGGTACGGTCGGCCCGCTCACCGGTGGGGTCATCGACCGGGTGGCCTACTACGCGCACGCGGCAGTTCTCGCGCTCGTACCGTTCCGCAACACCGGCATGACGTTCCCGGGAACGACCGAGTCGTCGGCGTCGCCTCGCACGAACTGAGCCGCAGACCACGTCCTGGGTCAGCTCGCAGGGGTTACTGGCCCTCCACTTCGCACGGGTTCCTTGCCCTTGACAGGGCATGCCTGCCGTGCACAGCTCACTGACGCCCTCGATGCGTGGTCATTTTGGCGGCAGCGCACGTGATCAGCATGGCACAGCCACTTGGGGGGAGTCCGCGAGCATGCGGGTGAGGGCGCGCTCCGTGGGCTCCAGGACGTCGGCGACGGTCACGCGATAGCCGAGTTCGGCGGTCAGCGAGGTCACGCCGGCGTCGGACAAGCCACACGGCACGATCTTGTCGTACGCGGAGAGGTCGCAGTCACAGTTCAGCGCGAAGCCGTGCATGGTCACTCCCCGTGCTACGCGAAGGCCGATTGCGGCCACCTTGCGGTCGGGGCCGCGATCGTCGGCTGCAACCCAGACCCCGCTGCGGCCCGGTATCTGCGTGGTCTTCAGACCAACCTCAGCGCAGACCTCCATGAGCGCTTCCTCGAGTCGGCGGACGAACGCCACGACGTCGACTGGCTCTGGGAGCTGGACGATCGGGTAGCCGACCAGCTGACCCGGGCCATGCCACGTGATCTTGCCGCCCCGATCGACGTCGACGACGGGAGTGCCGTCGGCGTCCACCGGGCGCTCGAAGGGCAGCGTGCGCTTGCCGGCCGTGTAGACGGCCTGGTGCTCGAGCAACAGAACGGAGTCCGGTACGTGTCCGGCAACCCGGTCAGCATGCAGCTGCCGCTGCCAGGACCATGCGGCGTGGTAATCCACCGCGTCGGCACCGAATCCGGCATGGATGAACCGAGGGTTGGCCATGTCTACCCAGACTACGGCGGCCTCGAGCGTGTCGGAGGACCCTGCAGCGAATTGACGGGCGGTACCGAGCGGGGTCAGTCACCGCTGGCACCCGGCGGCGGAGGCACCGGCGACCACAACCTGCCGTATCGGGTCGTTCGCGATGCGCGATGAAGGAGGGCTGTGGCGAGGGCTCCCCGGCACGGTTGCCGGGACTAGAGTGTGCCGCGGCAGGGTTCCGGGCCGCGGGGCCACGAGGGGTGAGCCCGCGCTGGGTAGGGGAGCCTCGGAGACGCCGGAGGCCGCCTGCGCACCCAGAGCCGGGAGTCTGGAGTAGCTTCCTCGGACGGACGCAGTAGGTTTGTTGATCTCGCAAGGTCTCGTCGGCGAGCATGAAGGCGACGCCCGCAGCCGATCCTGCCACGAGCCAAAAGTCTGGAAGGCGTGAACCGTGCGGAGCGACTTCGATGTTGAGGGATACGAGATCGAAGGGCTGCTGGGTGCCGGGCCCACGGGTGAAACCTGGCTGGCCCGCGAGAACACCTCAGGCGTCCACGTGGCACTGCACCGTGTCCAGCCTCGCGACGCGAGGGCTGTCGACGCCGCGCGGCGGCTGGTAGACCGGCTCGCGGCTCTCAACCATCCACGAGTACGCAGGATCCACGAACTCATTCCGTACGACGACGAGCTCGTCTTCGTTCTCGATCACGTCGAAGGCGGGAGCCTCGAACAGCTCCTGCTGGTCCGCGGCACTCTCGACCCCGGCGAGGTGGTCACCACCGGCGCCGTCGTCGCGGAGGCCCTTGCCGCAGCTCATGAACGCGGTCTCGTTCACGGTGACCTGCGGCCGGAAGACATCCTCTTCACACCCGACGGAAGTCCGTTGGTGACCGACATCGGATTCGGGCGCATCGCGGCTCCCGTGGAGGGTTTCGAGAACCGTCCGTACGCCGATCCCGCCGAACCCCCGGGTTCGGACCCGACTCCGGCCGGAGATGTCTACAGCCTGGCGGCGATCTGCTACACCGCTTTGACGGGTCTCATCCCTCGGCCTGGGCAGCAGCGACCGGTGCACCAGGTCGCCCCCGGCGTGCCACCCGGCCTCGCCCACGCCATCCAGGCGGGCCTGCAGGAGGCCTGGGACATGCGTCCGCACATGGCGCAGTTCGGTGCGTTGCTCGATTCGGCGGCGCAGAGGACGCCGGTACGACTGCCTGAAGGGATGGCGCAGGCCGAGTCTCCGCGACCGTACAGCCCGGAAGCGGTCATGGACCCCTGGCAACCGGAGCCTGCAAAACCCAGCGAGCCCACCTTCCCGTACGAGCCGACACCGCCAAGCGACGCCGGTACGCGGGAACCGAGTCGAGGTGAGACGGCCGACGAGGCAACGCCTGATGACGCGGTCCACCACGAGTCAGGGCGGCCTGCCGAACCGCCTCCTGCGCCGTACGTCGCGCCGCCCATGCCGGCCGCCGACTCCAGCCGTGCCCCGCAGCCCACGCGGTTCGCTCCCGTGCCCGGTCCGCGAGAGGGCGTACCGCTGCGTCGGGCCACTGGCCCAGGTGACGGTGGCCCGGAACGTATCGAGTACACGAGCTCGGAGTACGGCTCGCCGCCGAGGCCTCCGATCGCGTTGATCGCAGGCGTACTGGTGGTCGTTCTGGCAGTCGTCGCGGCGATCGTCGTGTGGCGGATGGTGGGTGGCGAGCCGGCAGAACCCACGGCGAAAGACACGCCGCGTCCGAAGAGCACACCGACGACCCCGAGTCCCAAACCGACGCCGACACCGTCACTCACCGGGGAGTTCACCATACGGTGGTGGAAGAACTTCCTGCTGTTCGAGGAGCGTCGGGCGGACGCGTTCGCCCACAACGATCCCGACCTGCTCACCAAGCTCTACATCCCGGATTCGCCGGCCTACAAGAAGGACAGCCAGTACATGGTGGAGCTTGCACGGCAGGGCGCGGAGAGCGTGATCGGTCTCAAGCGCTACATCACGGTTTTCCGCACCGACAGGCAGGACTCGACCTCTGCGGTCTTCGAGGTCGAACGCCAGCTCCAGCCCTACATGGTGGTCATGTCGAACGGCGAGCGGCGGGTCTGCCCTGGTGGGCAGAAGGAGAGATGGATGGTCGAGATCGTGCCGCTCGAAGGCAGTACGGCGTGGCGGATCGACCGAGAGTGGCCGATCGGGCCCTCGCCCGGCCCAGAAGTGAAGGTGTGTAAACCTGGGTCGTCCTAGGGGAGTGACCCCCGATCCACGAAAAAGACCTTCTTGCTCAGGCGCTAGGTTGGGCGAATGCAGGGCGGCGACTTCCAGGTCGATGGGTACGACATCGAGGGTCTGCTCGGCACTGGCCCGGCGGGCGAGGTCTGGCTTGCCCGGGAACTGTCGTCTGGTGAGCAGGTTGCGCTGAAGCGGGTCCAGCCGCGCAGCGCCTCGGCACACGAGGAGGCGCGACGGCTGGTCGATGCGGTGCAGTCGCTGAACCATCCCGGCGTCGTGCCGGTTCGGGAGATGCTGCCGTACGAGGACCAGCTCGTCTTCGTCCTCGACTACGCCGCCGGAGGCAGCCTCGGCCAGCTGCTCCTTGCGCGCGGCACGCTGGATCCAGGTGAGGTCGTCACGGTGGGCACTGCCATGGCGGACGCCCTGGCCGCACTGCACTCCCGCGGGCTGGTGCACGGCGACGTGACACCGGACAACGTGCTGTTGTCGGACGACGGCACACCGCGGCTTTCCGATGTCGGCCTGCTTCGGCTGCTCAACCTGGATGATCAGGTCGAGCACGGTTTCCAGGATCCTGACCCACGCGGCCGGACCACACCGGCCGGAGACGTCTTCAGCTTGGCGGCCGTGTGCTATGCCGCGCTGACTGGCAACCCTCCTGGCCCAAGCCATCGGCCCTTGCACCAAGTTGCTCCAGGTGTTCCAGCCACCTTGGCGCACGTCATCGAAGCCGGTCTGCTCCCTCAGCCCGGGCAGCGGATGAGTGTCACGCAGATCGCGGGTCAGCTCGCCGCGGCTTGTCCGGCTGCGCCGGTCCGGTTTCCCGGTGGCACCACCATCGCGCCCTCGGGACGTTCCCATGCCGGCGGACCCGGGGTGGCTACGAGGTCGCCTGCCGTCAGCCCGCCGCGCGGTCCGGTCGGCAGTTGGCAGGCCACTCCCGACCCGCGGCAGAGTTCTCGGGGTGTCCGTACTCCGACGGCGCTGCCCGGCATGAGCGGGCCGGGCGAGCCGGAGCGGGAGCCGGATGACGGGTCGGCGCCGCGCAGACGGGCAGTCCTGGCACTGCTCGTCGTTGTGCCGGTCCTCCTGGCTGGAGTTGGTGTCGCTGGCTTTCTCGGTTGGCAGGCGCTTGCCGGGCCGGGGAGCGACCCAGATCCGACGACATCCCCCACCAGCACGAAGCAACCCGAGACGCCAGCTGCAACCGACGCTGAGCGCCGCTGGACCCGGGTCCTCACGACCCTCGATCAGCGCCGTTCTCGAGCCTGGCGCCGCCTCGACGAGAAGCTGCTGACCACGGTCTACGTGGAGGGCTCGGACGCCTTGGCGGAGGAGCGCGACCTGATGCGGCTCCACAAACGGCAGGGTGTCACGAGCGTGGTCGGGCTGCGGACGCCGATCCTCTCGCTCGACGTGGTGTCCAACGACCCGGAGCGGGTGGTGGTCGACGTCGTGAGCCAACTCCAGCCGTACGAACTGAAGATCGATGGGCAGCTCTATCCGCACCGTGGTGGATCGCCGAAGCAGTTCCGGATGACGCTCGTACCGGACGGGCGAGGAGGGTGGCTCATCGCGCAGAGTCGCGAGCTGCGTTGACGGAGCAGAGCGTGCTGTCGCGCCTGCTCTCTCAGGTCGTGGGGCACTCGCTTGTGGAAAACCGTGGCCTGTGGACAAGCAGCGACACGTCGTAGCCAAGATCTGGAAGGCTGTGGGCCTATGAGCAGAGAGGTACGCCAGGGCCCAGACGGTCGATCGCCCCGTCGTACGTCCGGAGGTGGTCACGGGGAGGCCGTGCGGCGGGTGCCTGGCTACGAGCTGGACTCGTGGGTCGCGACGACGGCGAGCGGTGACATCTGGATCGCGCGGAACCGTGGCTCGGGCGCTCGGGTGCTCCTCAAGCTGCTGCAGTTCCGCACCGGCGGGCCAGGGGCTGGCGCCGAGTCACGCGACCTCGCTCGGTTGATCGGCCAGCTCCGTGAGATCGGCCACCCTCACCTGGCATGGGTGCAGGAGACCATTCCAGACGGGGACGGTGCGGTGCTGGTGCTCGAGTACGCCGACGGCGGCAGTCTCGACCAGCTGATGCGTGGTCGTGGCGCACTCGATCCCGGCGAGGTGGTGACGATCGCCGGGCCGATCGCCGAGGCCCTGGCGGCATCGCACGGGCATGGACTCGTGCATGGTGACCTGACGCCCGCGTCGATCCACTTCACCGCCGAGGGCAGACCTCTCCTGCTCGACGTCGGGTTGCTGGCTCTCGCGGAGAGGGTCACCGCACCCTCGGGTTATGCCGATCCCGCCGAAACGATCCGGCCGGGGTCCGCAGGTGACGTCTACGGCTTGGCGGCCGTCTGCCACGCCACGCTCACAGGGATCCCGGCGCTTCCCGGCCAGCACCGGCGGGCGCTCACAGAGGTCTCGCCCGACCTGCCACCCGGCCTGGTGCGTGTCGTCGAGGCCGGCTTGGATCCCGCTCCAGGTGGCAGACCGACAGCCGAGGAATTCGCCGCTGCGGTCTACGCCGCCTGCGACCCGGCGCCGGTTCGGTTCCCGATCGGGTTGGTGCTCACTGATGCGTCCGCCCGTACCGTCGAGGCGGTCTCGTCACAGGATCCGTTCGTTCACACCCTGACTGCCGGTGTGCAGTCCGGTGCCGGAGTGGCGGGCAGTCCGCTAGCTCCACCACGTCCACCGAGCGTTGCGGCGACCGCGCACGCCGTTGCGCCTTCGCCCGCACCTGATGACATGGGCGGTCACGGCATGGTGGATCCGGCCGAACCCATGCTGGACGACGACCCTGCCGGCCCGTCTCCTGTCCGACTGCTGGTCGCTGGCGGAATCGGCGCCATCCTGCTCGCGGCTGCCGTCGTGGTGGGTGTCGTGTGGGCTCAGCAGTCGCCGTCTGTCGCTCCCACGTCACGGACCGCCGCGCAAGGTGAGAACCCTGCCAAGGCCGGAGGAGCGGCGTCCCACCGGCCGGATGAGACAGCCGAGCCCGCCAACGGCTCCCAGGGCGTACGTCGGGGTGGTGTCCCGTCGCAGTCAGCAGAGCCGACCACGGCTCCGTCGACGGTTCCGCCACCCCGTGACGTGCCGGTGGGCCTCTCCTCCGTGGAGCGTCGCTGGTATGACGTCCTGGCGGAGTTGGACGCTCGGCGCGCAATGGCGTACGAGAGGAACGACCCCCAGCTCTTGACCCAGGTCTACGAGCCAGGATCGCAGCTGCTGGCGCAGGACCGCGCCGAGATCGCGAAGTGCATCGACCTGGGATGTCACATCGAAGGGCTCGGATTCGACATCGAGCACCTGGCCGTCGTGTCCGCAACGAGCAACCAGGTGGTGCTCAAGGTCGTCGACCGGCTCCAGAGCTACACGATCGTGGACGCTGATGGCAGCCGTGTCGAACGTCCCGCAGGAGACCGGAAGACCCGAGAGATCACCCTGGTGAGAACGCCGGGGGAGACCTCCGACAGCTGGCTGATCTCACGCATCGTCGACCTGTGAGACGAGCACACCGACGGGGTTCGTCAGAGACTTCGTCATGTGGGCCGGTCACTCGGCTGCCGAAGCGCCGTGGCCACCAGGGATTCGACGTCAGGTGCGGTGAAGCGGAATCCCGCGTCGAGGAGTCGGCGGGGAACGATCCGGACGCTGTCGAGGAGCTCGGCGGAGAAGCCACCGAGGAGCGTGCGCAGAACGAAGGCTGGCACTCGAGCTACGGTGGGCCGGTGAAGTGCCGCACCCAAGGCCTTCGTGAACTCGGCGTTCGTCGGGGGCTCTGGCAAGGTCAGGTTGTAAGGCCCCCTGCAGTCCTCGCGTTCGGCGACGAACCGCACGGCGGCCAGCCAGTCGACCAGGCTGATCATGCCCATGTACTGCCGGCCAGAGCCCAGCTGTCCGCCGAGCCCGAAGCGGAACGGCAACACGAGGAGCGGGAAGGCGCCACCGGAGCTGTCGAGCACGACCCCGGTGCGTAGGCGCACGACACGAACTCCGGCGCGTTCGGCCGGCTCGGTCGCGGCCTCCCATTCCTGCACCACACTGGCGAGGAATCCTTCGCCCGGTCCGGAGTCCTCGGTGAGGAGCTCGTCGCCTCGTCCGACTCCGTAGTACCGGATCGCGCTCTGCGCGATGAAGGTCGGCGGGTTCTCCAGGTCGGCGAGCGCTCGTGCGAGGGTGCGCGTGGTCGTCACTCGGCTCGCCCGGATCGTGTGCCGATACGACGCTGTCCAGGGGACACGACCGATGTTGGCACCGGCGAGGTTGACCACGACGTCGGCCTCCCCGAGGACGCCGGGGTCGACCTCGCCGCGTACCGGGTTCCACGCAGACTCATGAGGAGACTCGGGCGGACGTCGTACGAGGCGTACGACGTCGTGACCGAGCCGACCGAGCTCGGCATGTAGCGCCTTGCCGAGGAAGCCGGACGCGCCGGCTAGCACCCATCGCATGGGATGACGATGCCCGGCGAGCTCAGACGCCGAACTCGGCCGCGACGCTCCCGTCCTCGAGCCGAGACTTCACCGCGCCCAGGAACCGTGCAGCATCCGCGCCGTCGATCAGCCGGTGGTCGTAGCTCAGTGCGAGGTAGACCATGTGACGCACCGCGATCGTGTCGCCGAGCGGAGTCTCGACGACAACGGGTCGCTTCACGACCGTGCCGGTGCCGAGGATCGCGACCTGCGGCTCGAAGAAGATCGGCGTGTCGAACAGGGCGCCACGGCTCCCAGTGTTGGTGATCGTGAACGTCCCGCCCGAGATCTCGTCCGGGGTGATCTTGTTGGTGCGGGTGCGCTCAGCGAGATCGGTGATCCGTTTGGCGAGGCCTGTGACGTTGAGGTCACCGGCATTGTGGATCACCGGGACCATGAGACCGCGGTCGGTGTCGACGGCGATCACGAGGTTCTCGGTGCCGTGGTAAGTGACCTCGCCCTTCTCGACGTCGATCGTGGCGTTGAGCTTGGGGTGCTCCTTCAGCGCCTCGAGCGCGGCCTTGGCGAAGAACGGAAGGAACGTGAGCTTGACGCCCTCCCGCTGCTCGAACGCCCGCTTCACCCGGTCACGGACCTGAGCGATGAGCGTGACGTCGACCTCGACGACGGTCGTGAGCTGGGCGGTGTTGAGCAGGGACTCGTGGACCCGCTTGGCGATCACGCGGCGAGCGCGGCTGAGCGGCTCGGTCGTCCCACGCAGCGGGCTGGGCTTCACGGGAGTCGGGGTTACTGCCGGCGCCGCACCGGGGAGGCCGGCCGCCGCTTCGGCCTGCTGTGCGGCGCGGATCCGCGCCTCTTCCTGTTCCTTGGCCGCCGCCAGGACGTCCTGCTTGCGGATCCGGCCGCCCACGCCCGTGCCTCGAACCTTCGTGAGGTCGACCTGGTGCTCGGCAGCCAGCCGGCGGACGAGTGGTGTGACGTACTGCGGCCCGGCAGCACGCTCGGCGGAGACCGGCGGCGCAGCGGTGGGCTGAGGAGGCGCCGCAGCTGCCGGGGTCGGTGCGGGGGAAGGCTGCGGAGGTGTGAAAGGAGCTGCCGGGGGAGCCGGCTGCGGTGGCGGAGTTGGCTGGGGTGGTGGAGTTGGCTGGGGTGGTGGAGCCGGCGCAGGAGCGGGCTCCGGCGGAGGAGGTGCGGCCGGTGCCGGTTGGGCTGCGGGAGCCGGCGCCTCGACGTGGGGAGCTGGTGCAGCCGCCTCCGCACTGCCGATGACACCGAGCTCGGTGCCGACGGAGACGGTCTCGTCCTCGCCGACGCTGATCTTGACAAGCGTGCCGGATGCCGGTGCCGGGATCTCGGTGTCGACCTTGTCCGTGGAGACCTCAAGCAGTGGTTCGTCGGCCTGGACCGTGTCGCCTACCTGTTTGAGCCACCGCGTCACGGTTCCCTCCGTGACACTTTCGCCCAAGGCGGGGAGCGTCACCGAAACGCCGGCCGCCTCGCCAGCGGGCTGCGCGGCTGGCTGCTGACCAGCAGCAGGGGAGGGCGCGGGCGCCTCGGCTGCGGGCTCACTCGGCGGGGCAGCCTCGCCCACCGGTGCAGCCACGCCAGCTGGCTCGGTCTCGGGCGCCGGTGGCGGAGCCGCTTCCGCCTCGTCCTCGGTTCCGATGACACCGAGCTCGGTGCCGACGGAGACGGTCTCGTCCTCGCCGACGCTGATCTTGAGCAGTGTGCCGGATGCCGGTGCCGGGATCTCGGTGTCGACCTTGTCCGTGGAGACCTCAAGTAGTGGTTCGTCGGCCTGGACCTTGTCGCCTACCTGTTTGAGCCACCGCGTCACGGTTCCCTCGGTGACGCTCTCCCCGAGTGCGGGGAGGGTGACGGAGACGGGCATTCCTAACTCCTTGTTCTCCTGCTGTCAGAAGTCCTGGATCGGTGGTGTCAGTGCTCCCTTTGCAGCTCCCATTGCACCGTCGCCGAACTGGGCGAGGAGGTCATCCGTGCACGTGGAGCGGCTTGCCGGCAAGTGCCATGTGAGCCTCGCCGATCGCCTCGCTCTGCGTGGGGTGCATGTGGACGAGCTGGGCGACCTCTTCCGGATACGCCTCCCAGTTGTAGACGAGCTGGGCCTCGGATACGAGTTCGCCCACTCGTGCGCCGACCATGTGGATGCCGACGACCGGACCGTCCTTGGCGCGAATGACCTTGACGAATCCACGTGTCTTGAGGATCTGGCTCTTGGCATTGCCTGCGAGATCATAGACGAACGTCTGGATCCCGTCGGCGCCGTATCTCTCGGCTGCCTGGGCCTCGGTGAGTCCCATGGATGCGACCTCGGGGTCGCAGTATGTGACGCGCGGGATACCTGTCTCGTCGATGACCGCCGGGTTGAGGCCCGCGATGTCTTCGGCAATGAAGATCCCCTGCTGGAATCCGCGATGTGCGAGCTGGAGCCCGGGCACGATGTCGCCGGCTGCGCGGACACCTGGCACGTTCGTGCGCAGGCGCTCGTCGGTCAGGACGAATCCGCGGTCCATGCTGACGCCTACCTCGTCGAACCCGAGGCCGGAGGTGTTGGGTCCGCGTCCCACCGCCACCAACAGCAGCTCGGCTTCGTACGTCTCGCCGGACTCCACGGTCAGGCGAACGGACTTGTCGGTCCGGTCGACCGACCGATAAGCCGTACCGGTCTTGACCGTGATCCCGCGACGACGGAACGATCGCTCGACCATCGCAGACGAGGCCTCGTCCTCGTTGGCGATCAGCCGTGGCAGAGCCTCGATGATCGTGACCTCGGCGCCGAAGGACCGCCAGACGCTGGCGAACTCCACGCCGATCACGCCACCGCCCAGGACGAGGACAGACCGCGGGACGTAGTTCAGCACGAGGGCGTGATCACTCGTGATGATCCGGTCGCCGTCGATCTCGAGGCCTGGGAGGGTCTTGGGGTACGAACCGGTCGCGAGGACGACGTTCGGTGCCTGGTAACGGGTCCCGTTGACCTCGACCGTATCGGCCGCGACGAGCCGGCCTGCGCCTTCGACGACGGTGATCCCGCGGCTCGAGAGCAGGCCCGTGACGCCTCGGAAGAGGCGGTTGACGACGCCGTCCTTGTACTTGTTGACGCCCGCCATGTCGACGCCTTCGAACGTCGCCTGGATGCCGAAGTCGTTGCCGTCACGGGCGTAGTCGGCTACTTCGGCCGCATGGAGCAGGGCCTTGGTCGGGATGCAGCCACGATGGAGACAGGTGCCGCCCAGCTTGTCTTTCTCGATGAGAGCGACCCGTAGGCCGAGCTCGGCGGCGCGGAGAGCGCATGCATATCCGCCGCTGCCTCCGCCCAGGATCACAAGGTCGAACGAGGTGCCGGCATTGTCCGCCACGGGGTCCTCCGCGTGCGTTGATCTTGTGTACATGTCAGTGGTCGTGTCGACCTCCTCATCCTTCCACAGTGCCCCCGTGCGTCAGTGAACCCTGTCGCCTGGAGGCCCGTCCGACGTCGCTGTGGTCCGGGCCGACCGCGCTACCCCGGGCGGGCCGCGGCCTTAAGATCCAGCGGACAACCGGCCCCTGGGGTCCACAAGAGCCGGCACGCTCGTCGGGTCGACAGAACGCGGCAGAGGCGACGCGGCCCGCAGCGATCTGACCGGTCTACGGCGCTCTGACTGATATGAGCGGTGGGAGAGACGGTCGACGGCGAGCTCGGCGCGGGTTCGATGCGGAACCCGTAGGCCACGTCACCGATAGGCGTCGCCCGCACTCTGGGCTCAGGAGACCGCCGGGGAGCGGGCCGGCGCGCTAGGCGAGCCGCGACGCAGCCGGTCGTCGACGTAGACCAGCGCACGGCCGAAGCGGACTCGCACGTCCCCTTCTGTCGGCTGCTCCATACCGACGAACGCGCGCACGGTCACGACGTCGAGATCGAGCACGATCTCCTTGTAGTGCCCCCGCGGCATGACCCGCACGATCCGCGCCTTCGCGCCGTCGCCGTCGGCCACGACATGGACGTCCTCGGGACGGACACCTACCGTGCCGGGCGTGTCCAGAAACGCGGTCGGCGCCGCACAGGGGACCACCACGCCGTCGCCGAGGTCGACCACGGCCCCCTGGCTCGCAGACCGCACCCGAGCTTCGAGGAAGTTCATCGTGCCCACGAAGTCGGCGACGAATCGGGTCTCCGGCTCCCGGTAGAGCGCGTGTGGATCGGCGTACTGCTCGATCCGACCGTTGTTCATGACGGCGATCCGGTCGGAGATCGCGAGCGCCTCGTCCTGGTCGTGCGTGACGAACACGGTGGTGATACCGACGCGCTGCTGTATCTGCTTGATGTCCTCACGCACCCGGACTCGGAGCTTCGCGTCGAGGTTCGACAGCGGCTCGTCGAGCAACAGCACCTTGGGTTCGAGGACGAGCGCCCGGGCGAGCGCCACGCGCTGCTGCTCTCCGCCGGAGATCTGCGCGGGGTAGCTGTGGATGTGATGGGTCAGGTTGACCGACTCGAGGACGCGTTCGACGCGCTCGGCCACCTCCCGCTTGGGTAGCTTGCGCAGCCGCAGACCGTACGCGACGTTCTTGAAGACGGTCATGTGCGGCCACAACGCGTAGTTCTGGAACACCATCGCGGTCGGGCGTCGCTCGGGCGGCGTGTGGGTGTACGGCGTGCCGTCGATCAGCACCTCGCCTGCGTCCGGACGCAGGAAGCCGCCGATGATCCGCAGAGTCGTCGTCTTTCCGCAGCCGGAGGGACCGAGCAGGCAGACCAGCTCGCCACGACGCACCTCGAGGTCGAACCCGTCGACGATCGTCCGCCCGCCGAGCACCTTGGTGATCCCGCGCAACCTCAACCCGTCGCTCATCTGACCCCTAACGCAGGTGGAAGCCCTCGGCGAGACGGCCGCCCATGACATGCCGGCGAACCAGCAACATGAGCAGCACCGAGGGGACCGACAACAGGATGGAGAACACCGCCGCGGCCTGCTCCGGGTAGTTGAGTACCAGGGTGTACATCTCCGTCGGCATCGTGATGTAGTTCGGCGCGCCCACGAGGAAGGTTCCCTGGGCCTCGTCGAACGACGCGAGGAACGAGAGGATCATCGCGACCAGGATGCCCGGCGCGGCGAGAGGGAACGTCACCGTGAAGAAGACCCGCAGCGGTCCCGCGCCGACGTCCCGCGCTGCCTCCTCCAGGCTGCGGGGAACGGACGCGAACGCCGCCGCGGGAATCCACGTCATGAACACGATCGTGCCAAGGAGCTGGACCACGACGACGCCGAGGAACGTCCCCATGAGGTGAAGGCTGTAGAGCAAGCCGGCGACCGACACGAACAGCCCGATCTTCGGGAACGCGTTCGTCGCGAACAGCGAGACGAGGAGCACCCGCCGACCCGGGAAGTTGAACCTCGCGAACGCGTAGGCGGCGGGCAGGCAGATGAGCGCCGAGAGTGCCGTGACGACCGGCGCGAACGTGAAGCTCAGCCGGATGGAGCTGCCCAGCGTCTGGTCCGCCAGGACCTGCCGCCACCAGCTCAGTGTCCAGCTCTCCGGCAAGAGCGAGGGGTACGACCAGGAGGCGGCGAACGCCCGGAGGGACAACCAGATGAGCGGACCGAGGATGAACACAGCGAGCAGGAGCACGCACAACCCGAGAACCGCCCGGGCGATCGCCCGGCGGACGACGTTCACGGCCGGACGGCTGGGCGCCGGTACTGCGGGTGCCTCGTCGACCCGCTGACTCGTCTGCACTGCGCTCATAGCACCGCTCCCGAGCGCTTGGCGGAGCGGAAGTTGGCCCAGACGTACACCGCTCCGATGCCGGCCGCGATCGCGAACACCACCATCGCCATGACCTGTGCCTGCTGTGGTTGGTTGAACGAGCCGAAGGTGTTGGTCATGAGGGGACCGAGCATGTTCGGCGCCGACGGTCCGGTGAGGTACGGCACCGTGAAGCTGCCCAGCACGGCGATACCGGTGAAGGACGCGACGATCACCGTCGGGACGAGGTTCAGTGGCACGAACACCGACACCACCGCACGAGGAAGCGAGGCACCCGCGTCGCGGGCTGCGTCGATGAGCACGTCTGGTACGGCAGCGAGACCGGACGTCATCATCAGCACGCCGAACGGGAGGTTCACCCACACCTGGGCGATCGTCACCGCGACCATGGTGTAGCCGAACGTGGGTGCGGACTCCCAGCCGAGGAGAGCCGCGACCGTCCGGAGGAAGCCGTCCGATGCGTAGAACGTGAGAATCGCGTACGACGCGATCACCACCGGGATGAAGAGCGGGACGACGGCGAGGGCGGAGAACACCTTCGCCACCCGACTCTTCGACAGCCGCACGTACAACCCGATCGCCCACGCAAGACCCAGCGTGACCGCCACCGACACGACAGTCACGATCACGGTGGCGACCACGCTGCGCTGGAACTGCTGGCTTGCGAAGACTTCGGCGTACGCGTCGGTGGTTCCCCACCAGTGCTCGGCGAAGTGCTGCCGCTGACCGATCGAGGCGACCACCGAGTTGGGGCCTCCGGTGTGACCGAGCGTGTACATCGCTGCGGTCAGCACCGGAAAGCCCACGAAGAGTGCCACCACGAGAACGGGTGGCGCGACCATGAGCAGGCCACGGATCCGTTGGCTTCTCATCCTCGCGCTTTCCCCGGCCGGCTCAGCCCGGCACCTTCTGCTGCCAGAGGTTGTTGAGGTCGCTGATCATCTTCTGCGAGTAGGTGAGGCGGAGGTTCTGGGTCTCAAGACCTGCGAACTTCTCCTTCACGTCGGCCGGCATCTCGTCCAAGTTGATGGCGGGATAGCCAGCCAGGACGTCGACGATCGTCTGTTGCTGTTCCGGCTCGAGCACCCAGTTCAGCAGCTTGAGTGCCGCTTCCTTGTTGCGAGCGTTCTTCGGCATGCCGAGGTAGGCGGCGCCGCCCGTGAACGATGGGTTGCTGATCTGGGTGAGCTTGATCTCCGGTCCGAGCAGGCCAGTCTCCATGCTGGCGAGCGCCATGTCGGACCAGACCGGCGCCATCCAGATCTCCCCCTTGCCCAGGAGGTTGAGGACGTCCTGGTTCCCGTTGGGGTAGACCTTCTGGTAGATCGCGGGGTGCAGGTCCTTGAGGACGGCGAAGCCCTCGTCCCACAGCGGCTCGAGCTCGGGTACGTACCCCTCGACCATCTTCTGCCGGTCCTCCTCGGAGATGAACTTGTCGAGGACCGTCGTCACGAACGACTGGCCGGAACCTCCGGTGCTGGGGGAGTTGTAGGTGAACTTGCCGGGGTTCGCCTTGATCCAGGCCAGCAGGTCGTCGAGCGTCTCGGGCGGCTCCTTCACCTTGGAGGAGTCGTAGGCGAGGACGACCGACGACCCGCGGTACGGAACCGCTGCGTGGTCGACGGGCTCGAGCGCGCTCTCGTCGACGTTGGCGAGGTTGGGGATGCTCGTCGTGTCGACCTTGGCGAGCAGACCCGAGGTCGCCGCCTGGCGGACGAGATTGCTGTCAGCGAGGTCGAAGCCGGCGTCCTGGTCCGCTTTCACCGCGGCGCCGAGCTTCGCAAGCGTTGTCGTGTCGTTGACGCCGTGTTCGGAGAACGTCACACGGACGTCGTAGCCGGGGTACGCCTTCCGGAAGGCCGGTATCAGGTTTTTCTCCCACAGCCCTCGGACGTTGACGTCCCCTCCGATGTAGAGGCGGACCGTCTTGCCCTCGCTGGACGAACCAGCCGACGGGTTCTCCCCACAGCCGCCGGCGGCGAGAGCGACCGTCAAGGCCGTACCGGCGAGCAGAACCTTCTTGAGCGTGCGCACGACTGACCCCTTCGTCGTCCTTGCTCACCTGGATGATGATGGCGGGACATTACACGATATGTCGTCAGAGGTTGAAGGCACTCCATGCCTGCGATCGGACGCTTCGCACGCCTGGAACCATCGGCGACACTTGAGAGGTTCCGCGTAGCCGCATCGCGAGGAGGTTCGGCATGCTGCGGTGGTTCCGGCGCCGCTCGAGGGGTCACCCACGAGGTCGCCGTCACGCCGACTCGGTGACCAGGCGCGATGGCTGGTCGCGGGAGGACATGGCCCACCTGGAGAACTTCGTACGCACCAGGCGTGGCGTCGAGGGCTTCGTGGAACCGAGGACCGCCGTCACCGAGACGACGCTGCTCCTTGTCGCAGCTGACGGGGAGTGGACCCGACGACGGGTACCCGACGCCGCACGGGCCCACGAGTTCGCCAACCGGCTGGGCGTCCCCAGCTACGACGCCCAGGTGGTCGGCTATCCGAAGCGGATGCGCGAATGGAACCGCCGTCAGAGCGCGGCTCGCAAACGCCGGATGTCCGGCGCCACCGACGAAACCACGGGTACCACTCCAGTCGTCGAGTGATCACGATCCGTTCTTCCGTGGAGGTATGGGGGTTGCCGCCCAGGGGGCAGTGCGAGGGAGAAGGGAAGGCATGACCCCACGGCGGTCATGGTCGGGTGTCCGGCACGACCGTCCTGATCGGCCACCACGCTGATCATCGTGTGGCCATGATCGGACATATATGCAACAAGTGTTGCGCAATAAGTCGTGCATAATCAGCCTGAGCTGCATGGAGCAGCTGCGAGCCAAGCGCCTGACCGACGCCCAGGAGTTGCGCGCTCTGGCACATCCGGTCCGGCTCCGGCTCATCACCGAGCTTCTGGCCCGTGGGTACGGCACCGCGAGCGACCTGGCGCCCGCGGTCGGGCGGCCGGTCAACAGCGTGAGCTTTCACCTGCGGTTTCTGGCGCGCTACGGGTTCTTGGAGGAAGCTCCTGAACACGCCCGGGACGGCCGGGAGCGGTGCTGGCGGCTCGCGTACCCCGACGGCCTCGACTACAGCGACCTGGTGACGACGCCTGAGGGGCGAGCCGCGGTCGAGAGGCATCTACAGAAGGGGAGGGGCGCCACCCAGGAGATGGCGCGTGCCTACTTCGAAGGGAAGCTGGAAGGCGCGCCGCGGTGGGACAAGGGCCCGTTCGCCCACGACTGGTACCTCCGGCTCACGCCTGACGAGGCGGCTGAGTTCGACCGCGAGTACCTCGAGCTGTGCTTCCGCTGGCGGGACAAGATCGCCGCCCGCTTGGAGGCCGGCGACACGGAGGGCCGGGAGACCTTCGCGATCTTCATCCACGGGTTCCCGCTGCCCAAGGGTGTCATCGACTAGCCGACCGATCCGCCTCACGACGAAGACGCGACGCCCGGCACGACGGAGGAGTCATGAGCGGTCGAGTCCTGCTTGCGACGATCCGGTTGCTGCCGCGGCTCAGCCTGCCACTCACGGCAGCCGTTGGATTCGTGACGCTCGTCCGGCCGCTCGTGTGGTTGGGTTCATGCTCGCCGTCGGCGGGTTCATCGGCGGGCTGCCCGCAGCGATCAGGGGAGAGCAGGACGCCTGGGTCGTGAGCGGTGTCCTCGTCGCCGCCTGTTTCCTCGCCCAGGAGTGCCTGGACTCGCTGGCACCCAGTCTGGCCTGGCGGTTGGGGCAACGGCTGAACCACCACCTCGACGTAGAGAGCGTCGTACGAGCCGGCGCTCGAAGAAGTCCAAGGCGCCGGGCGGTCGGCCCGACGGGCACGTGCCCTTGCCGAGCCGAAGGAAGCGGATGTCGCTGCGCACCCTCGGCGTCCTGATCGGCATCGCGTTCCAGGCCGACCGGTGGGGTGCTCTGCTGCTCTGCCTTTCCGTCCCGGCGAACTTCCTCAGCCTCACCATGGGAGCGCTCGCGACCAAGGCGCTTCGCGAAGCGAGCACCGGCGCCGATCACCAGATCGTGGTGGCCGGCGTGCTGGCGGCGGCGGCCGTCGTCCTCTATGTCGGCTCGATGCTGGTGAGCATCTACGTGATCCACGCCCTCAGCCTGAAGATCGATGCGCTCGTGGACCGCAGGATCGCGGAGATGGTCACGCGGTTGCCGGGGATCGAGCACTACGAGCGACCCGAGTACCTCGATGAGGTCCAGCTGCTGAGGCAACAGGCCAGTGCTGTGGGCGCAGGGCGCAACGCCATCGTGCAGCTCGTGGCCCAAGTGGTGCAGGTGGTCGTGGTCGGTGGGCTGCTCGCTGCCCGGACGCCGTGGCTTCTCGCGCTGACGGTGTTCGCACTGCCGTCGTTCGTCTGCTCGAACTCGCGAATCGCATCAACCGCCGGGCGCAGGAGGCTACGGCTGAGCAGGAGCGAGTCCTGCACCGACTAGTCGGGCTGGCATCGGACGTGTCGGTGGGACGCGAGGCCCGGTTGTTCGGATACGGGCCGGACCTCGTACGACGGCGGGCTGAGCTTGCGAGGTCGGTCGATCGCATCCGAACCACGGCAGGGGACCGCGCCCAGCTGCTGCGTCTCCTGGGCAACCTCGTCTTCGCGGTCGGCTATCTCGGCGCCGTCGGGATCGTGTTCACCCGTGCGGTGCGCGGAGAGTTGACACCTGGCGACGTCGCCCTGACCGTGGTGCTCGCCGGTCAAGTCCAGGGCTTCCTTGCCGGGTTGGTCAGCGGGGCGCGCGCTTCGTCGCTGACGTCTCGGTCGTCGCCAGCCGCCTGGATTGGCTGCAGAGGTACGACAAGGCCAACCGGTACGCGAGAGAGGGAGACCGTGCCCACGCCGGGTCACCCGCTCGATCGTGCTCGACCGGGTGTCCTTCCGTTATCCAGGGACCGATCGGCCGGTGCTCGAGGACATCACCTGCGAGCTGCCGGCCGGCGCGGTGGTCGCATTGGTCGGCGAGAACGGCGCCGGCAAGGCCTCGCTCGTCAAGCTCCTCTTGCGGTTCTACGAACCCACGTCGGGCCGCATTCTGGTCGACGGTGTGCCACTTGAGGACCTGGGCGTCGACGAATGGCGTCAACGCTCGAGTGGGGCCTTCCAGGACTACTGTCGGCCGGAGTTTCGCGCCCGGGAAGCGATCGGGCTCGGTGACCTCAGCCGCCTGGACGAGGTGGCGATCGGCTCGGCGGCGGGGCGCTCCGGTGCTGCCGAGGTGGTAGCGGGTCTGCCGAACGGCTGGGACACCCAGCTCGGCTCGACACGGCCTGGCGGGGTCGACCTGTCAGGTGGGCAGTGGCAGCGACTCGCCCTCGCTCGGGCCCGAATGCGGACGCAGCCTCTGCTGCTCGTGCTCGACGAACCGACCGCTGCACTTGACGCTGAGGCCGAGCACGCGCTGTTCGAGCGGTTCGCCGAAGCCGCACGTGACGCTCGTGAGGCCGCAGGGGTCACGTTGCTGGTCTCGCATCGATTCTCCACCGTCCGCATGGCGGACCTGATTCTCGTCCTCGAAAGGCCGGATCCGCGAACGTGGTAGCCACGACGAGCTCCTGCGCCACGGCGGCTTGTACGCCGAGCTGTACGACCTCCAGGCGAGCGCCTACCGCTGACCTGACGGCGAGCCGGGCTTCACTGGGCGAGCCCGTGCCTCGTGGCGTGCTGTGTCCGTCAGGCCGGCACACAGGCCCTGAGGGCACGAAGGGGCGGCGTCGCTCGTGTCGAGGCCGCCACTGGGCGACATCTGCCTACAGGTCGCCGGCTGCCGCCGTCTCTGCGAGGCCGACGAGCGTCCGTACGCCACAGCCGGTGCCGCCCGCGGGCGTGTAGCCGCGTGGGCCCTTCTCGTTGAAGGCCGGGCCTGCGATGTCCAGATGTGCCCACCGCACGCCGTCCGGCACGAACTCGCGGAGGAAGGCCGCGGCGACGAGCGCACCGCCGTAACGATCGCCCGAGATGTTGGCGAGATCGGCGACCTTGGACTCGAGACCCTCGCGCATGCCCTCGGGGATGGGCAACGGCCACCCGTCCTCTCCGACCCGGGCTGCCACCTCGCCGATCTGCCGGGACAGCTCGTCGTCGCTCGACATGATGCCGAAGGTGCGTAGCCCCAGGGCGACCATGCAGGCGCCGGTCAGGGTCGCGACGTCGACGATCAGGTCGGGCTCGTCCTCGCCGGCACGCACGATGGCATCCGCCATGACCAGCCGGCCTTCGGCGTCGGTGTTGAGGACCTCCACGGTCTTGCCGCCGTAGATGGTGAGCACGTCCGACGGCCGTTGCGCCGTACCGGAGGGCATGTTCTCCGCCATCGCGGCGTACCCGATGATCTCGACCGGCAGCCCCAACTCGGCGATGGCGATCGTCGCCGCGATGACGCTGGCGGCGCCCGCCATGTCGCACTTCATGGTCACCATGCTGTTGTGGGGCTTGAGCGATATCCCGCCGGTGTCGAAGGTGATTCCCTTGCCCACGAAGGCGATGCGCCGTTTCGGGTTGTCGGGACGGTAGTGCAGGCGCACCAGCCGCGGCGGTCGGCTCGAGCCCTGGCCGACACCGAGGATCCCGCCGTATCCGCGGTCGGCCAACGCTTGTTCGTCGAGCACCTCGACGGTGACTCCGGCGCTGGCGGCCGCTTCCTGTGCCGCGTCGGCGAACGACCCGGGGTACAGGTCGGCAGGTGCCGTGTTGACCCAGTCACGGGCTCGGTACACGGCGCGAGCGACGGTCTGGGCTCTCCGCAAGCCCGCGTTGACAGGCTCCTGGTCGGCGGCCTCGGTGAGGATCGTGATCGCCGAGACCGGTTTCGGACGGTCGTCGCTCCCCGACCGGTAACGGTCGTACGTATAGGCGCCGAGCAGTGCACCTTCGGCGAGTGCGCCAACCTCTGCCGCGATGTCGTGCGCTGCCTCGGTCGAGGTGGTGGCCGGACTCATGGCGATCGCGACGCGTTCCGCCTTCCCGGCGAGCTGGCGTACCGCTGATCCTGCCGCCCGGCGGAGGGCCTCGTTGTCCGGCTCCTCCTTGCCCACACCAACTGCAGCGACGACCGGCGCGGTCATCGAACCCCCGGTCGGCAGCAGGCTGACCTCGTCGGCCTTGGCCTTGAAGCCGAGCGCCTTGAGCGTCGTGAGGAGCCCACCGCTCAGCGCGGAGTCGACTGTGGCCGCTCCACCGAGCAGTGCCAACTCGTCGTCCCGCTTCACGACGCCGACGATGACCGCGTCGGCCTCGATCGATGCGGCGGGGGCACGGTGAAGCTCGATACTGGGGATCGAGGGCGTGGTGGGGGCGCTCACGTTTGCACGTCTCCTTGTCCAGTCGTGTCCGTCACGCGCCAGCCTGCGGCGATCGGTCCCGGCCCCGGTAGGGACTCGGGAGCAGGCCCGTGAATCATGGATCCTCGCAGCCTAGACGACACCGCCCCGGCCGCCACGACCACGGTAGGTTCGCTGTCATGATGCGTTCTCCCCTTCACGCTCGGCACCAGGCGATGGGTGCGAAGTTCGCGGAGTTCGGCGGCTGGGAGATGCCGCTCGAGTATGCCGGCGGCGGTGTGGTCAAAGAGCACCAGGCCGTGCGTGAGCGAGTCGGTGTGTTCGACGTCAGTCATCTGGGCAAGGCGCGCGTGGCGGGGCCGGGAGCTGCCGCGTACGTCGACGCCACGCTGACCAACGCCTTGAGCAAGATCGGCCCTGGGCGAGCGCAGTACACCCTGTGCTGCGACGAGGAGACCGGCGGCATCGTCGACGACCTGATCTGCTATCTCGTCGGGCAGGACGAGGTGTTCCTGGTGCCGAACGCGGCCAACTGCGCTGAGGTGGTTCGCCGGCTGGATGCCCAAGCTCCGGCTGGCGTGACGGTGGCGAACCTGCATCAGGAGTACGCCATTCTCGCGGTCCAGGGTCCGCGTAGCGCCGAGCTGCTGCGCACGGTCGGTCTCCCGGCGGGCCATGCCTACATGTCGTTCGTCGAGGCGGCCTGGCCGTCCACACAGCAGGGACCAGGAGGTACCACGCTCACCGTGTGCCGGACCGGCTACACGGGTGAGCACGGGTACGAGCTCGTGATCCCGGCGGCGGCCGCGGGCGACGTCTGGGATCGGCTGCTAGAGGCCGGGGCGGCGTACGGCGTGCTGCCGTGCGGTCTCGGCGCTCGGGACACGCTGCGCACCGAGATGGGGTACCCGCTGCACGGCCAGGACATCTCGCTCGACGTCACGCCAGTCCAGGCGCGGTTGGGTTGGGCGGTGGGCTGGCAGAAGCCGGCCTTCTGGGGGCGGGCGGTGTTGCTCGCCGAGCGCGAGGCTGGCCCAGCCAGACGGCTGCGAGGCCTCGAGGCCACGGGGCGGGGGATCCCCAGGCCCGGCATGGAGGTGTTCGACTCCAGCGGTGATCGGCTGGGGCACGTGACAAGTGGGACGTTCTCGCCGACACGGCGAGTGGGGATCGGGTTGGCCCTGCTGCGGACCGGCGTGCCCGACGGTGCCGAGGTCATGGTCGACATCCGTGGGCGCAGGCAGCCGTTCGTGACGCGGCGGCCGCCCTTCGTGGACGCCTCGCCCACCAGCTGAGGGTGATCGTCGGGTTCGAGGCTTGGCCTATCTCATTTTCGAGATACCATCCTTGGTATGGAGGATGGCGGCGACACGCTGCCGGTGATGCCCGGCTTCCGGGAGATGGCTCTGCGCAGGCGGCGACTCGCAGCAGAGCTCGTAGAGCTGCGCAAACGATCAGGGCTCTCGCAGACCCAGGTCGCCGCCCGGATGGGCACGTCACAGTCCGCGGTCGCCCGGCTCGAGGCCGGTGACGCCGACGTGCGGCTGTCGACCCTCGAGCGGTACGCGTTGGCGATCGGCCACCAGATCGAGGTGCGATTGGCCGCCGAGTCGGGCCCGCCGACCGGCACCGCCGTACGCATGCAGGGAGTGCGATCCGACGACGCGCACGCAACCCGTCGAGGAGGTACGCATGAGGCCTCACAGAACCAGTGACATCCGTACCTCCGGACTGGGTGGTCATGAGCGCCCCCACACCTTCCACACCCTGATCCAGGAGCGTCTGTTCGAACGCCGCGTCGTGCTTGCGCAGGGTGTGATCGACGACGAGCTCGCGACACGGACGGCGGCGCAGCTGCTCACGCTCGAAGCCCTCGCGCCCGAGCCGATCACACTCCGCCTCGCCTGCCCAGCTGGCGAGCTTGGTGCGGTGCTGAGCCTCGCCGACACGATCCACATGCTGGGCGTCGAGCTCACGGCGATCGCTGTAGGCGAGGTGAGCGGGGCGGCCATCGGGGCGCTTGCCGCCGCGCCGAGCCGCCTTGCCTACCCCCACGCGAGGTTCGCACTGATCGAGCCGAAGGCCGAGCCGGCCTCGGGGCGAGCGTCCGACATCGACACGTATGCGAAGGAATACCTCACGAGGTGGCACCAGCTCGTCGAGCTGGTCGCTGACGCCACGGGGCGACAGGCGGAGGCGGTCGCGTCCGACTTCAGGGAGGGTCGATTCCTCACGGCGGCCGAGGCAAAGGGCTACGGCTTGGTCAGTGGCGTGGTGAGTGCAGGGTCAGAGGCCGAGTCGTAGGGAACGCGGCACGTCGTGCGGCCCGCCGAAGCGTCGCCAGCACCGGTCGCCCGATGACGAGCACCAGCGTCGCGTTGATGACGGCGCGCACACAGTCCCATGTGAAGGACGTGGTCACGTAGAACGTCGCGTAGTGCGCGAGGTTGGTAGCCACCGTTCCGTCCGGGTCGTAGCTCATCTCCGGCGGCAAGCTCGTGGAGAACGGCCAGAACGACAGGTTCAGCAAGGCGCCGTACCCGAATCCCGCAAGGGCGGCGTAGCCGGCGAGCAGCAGCCGCTCCGTCCGTCCGGACGCCCGCGGCAGCAGACCCGCCGCGAGACCTGTCCAGGCGAGGCCGACCATCTGGTACGGCATCCAGGGGCCGACTCCGCCAGTCGCGAGCGCGCTCGCCAAGAGCAGGACCGCCCCGATGGTGAAGCCGAAGCCGGGCCCGAAGACCCGGCCCGCCAGGATCACGAGGAAGAGCGTGGGCTCGAACCCGGCCGTTCCCGGGCTCAGCGCGCGCAACCCGGTGCCGGCCGCGGCCAACACGCCCAGCATCGCGACCGCCTTCGCGTCCAAACCCCGCTCGGAGAGCTCGGCGAGGACGACCGCCACGACCACCAGGAGCAGTGCCCCGAGGAACAGCGGTGCCTGGCTCGGCGTCCCGCTCACCGAGCTGTCCGGTCGGGCGAGAAACGGCCACCCGAAGCCGACCACGCCGACCAGCGACCCGAAGATCAACGCGACCATGGAGCGGGGTCGGACCGCGATGGGGCGCCCCAGCGTCGGCTCGCTCCTCGTCGTCACGGCGTACCACCGAGTGCTGCCGCCACTTGCGACACCGTGAGGTACGGCAGCGGCCGCAGGACCTTCGCCACCTGCGGTGCGAACGTCGGCGACGCGGCCAGGACGTGCTCGACCGGTCCGTCGGCGACCACCTCACCGTCGGCGAGAACCGCCGCCCGCGTCGCGACCTCGGCCACGAGCTCCACGTCGTGGGTGGCGAGGATCACGCCGTGCCGTCGCGCTCTCAAGTCGCGAACGATCTCGACCAGCCGCTGCTTGGAGATGTAGTCGAGCCCTCGGGTGGGCTCGTCCAGCAGCACCAAGGGCGGTGCCGCGGTGAGGATCACGGCGAGCGCCAGGCAGAGCCGTTCGCCTTCGGACAGGTCGCGGGGATGCCGAGACGCGAGCTCCGTGGTGGGCGTGGGGACGAGTCGGGCGAAGATGTCGGCGCACGTCCCAGGGTCGGCACGGAAGTCCCGGTCAGCCTGCTTGCACTCCTGCTCGACGGTTTCCGCATAGAGCAGGTCGGCGGGCTCCTGGGGAACCAGGCCGGCCGCCGCGACGATCGTGGCCGGCTTGGCCGTGGTGGGGTCGACGGTCGCGACCCGGATCGTCCCTCGTGCCGGCCGCACCAGCCCGACGAGCGCCTTGAGCAGGGACGACTTGCCGGAGCCGTTCCGGCCCATCAGCGCCAGGACCTCGCCAGGTGCGAGATCCAGGCGCACGTCGAGGAGTGCCGGCCGGCCGGCCGCGGTGCCGGATTCCGGTGTGGTGGACCGGCCCCGGATCGGTGGCGGTGCCTGCCTGGAGGACGACCCGCGGTATGTCACGACGAGATCGCGGACGCTCACCAGGGGCCGCTCGGTCGAGGCGTCGCGGGAGCCCGAATCGCCGGGCCGCAGCTGGGGTGGCGTTCCTTCGAGGCGGAGGCGTAACGGAGCGGCAGCGCTCCGAGCGTCGCGTACCGAGAGCGGCACGGGCTCCCAACCGGCGACTCGGGCGAGCTGCACGACCGGTGGTGCGACATCGGTCTGCGCCATGACCTCAGCCGGATCACCGGCGACGACAGGGCGCCCCGCGCCGGGGAGATAGACAACCCGGTCGGCGTACTGCACGACCCGTTCCAACCGATGCTCGGCCAGCACCACCGTCATCCCGAGGTCGTGCACGAGACGGTGGATGGCGGCAAGGACCTCTTCTGCCGCGGCTGGGTCCAGTGCGGAGGTGGGTTCGTCGAGCACGAGCACGTGAGGGTGGCTGGTGAGCACCGACCCGATCGCGACCCGCTGCTGCTGACCTCCTGACAGCGTGGAGATCGGTCGGGATCGAAACTCCGCGAGGCCGAGCAGGTCCAGGGTCTCCTCGACCCGCGTCCGCATGACGTCGGGCGGTGTGCCCAACGACTCCATCGCATAGGCCAGCTCGTCCTCCACGATGTCGGTGACGAACCCCGCTCGTGGGTCCTGACCGACCACGCCGACGACGTCCGCCAGCTCACGCGGGGGGTGCGTCCGGGTGTCGCGACCGGCCACGACCACGCGTCCCTCGAGCGTGCCACCCGTGAAGTGCGGTACCAGTCCGTTGATGGCGCCGAGCAGGGTGGACTTGCCGCTGCCGGTCTGGCCGACCACGAGGCACAGCTCGCCCTCGGCGATGTCGAGCGTGACGTCACGCAGGACAGGTTCTGCGCCTCCGTGGTAGCGGAAGCTCACCGACTCGAAGCGCACCATGGCTGTCTGTGTCATGCCGCGACCTCCCTGCGTGGTGCGAGGTCGAGCTGCGGCGGCGGGGGAGCAAGCCATGCGGGTGCGAGGCCGCAGAGTGCCGCGGCGGCGGGAATCGTCGGGAGCGGGGGAAAGGTGAGCGGCACGGTGGAGGGAAGGATGCCGGCGTCAGCCGAAAGCGACGCGAACACGAAGCCAGCCGCGACGACGACCCCGCTCACCGTGACGCACCATTCGGGAAGCGCCCAGGGATCCGGTCGGTACGTCGTCCTCGGTGTGCGTCGCCCACCGAGGAGCAACCCACCGGCTGCCGCCACGACCCCGATCCCAAGGGCCGGGAGTGCGAGCGTCCGGGTCATCCCGGTGTCGAGAAGTCCGTAGACGCCGACGCACATCCCGAGCATCCCGCCGAGAACCAGGGCACTGGTGAGCCGGCGACTCGCAGCGCTCGCCTCGCCGGTGCGACCGTACCCGCGCGAATCCATGGCTGCCGCCAGCTTGAGCGACCGTTCGAGGGCTCCCTCCAACACCGGGACCACGGTGGCGCGCAACGCCCGCAGCCCGCGGTCCGGCTGCCCTCGGAGTCGGCGCGCCGCACGGGCGCGAGCGGCGTCCGCGACGAGCTGCGGAGCGAACGTCATGGCGACGACGACCGCGACACCGAGCTCGTACAACGCGCCGGGCAGGTGCGTGAGCAGCCGCCTGGGATTGGCGAGGGCGTTCGCGGCACCGACACAACACAAGATGGCCGCGAGCCGGAGACCGTCGTACGCCGCCGCCGCCAGGGCCTCGAGGGTGACCTGGCCGCCGATCCGGACGCCTTGCATCCAGGCAGGCAATGGAATCTCGGGCAGGGTGAACAACACGGTTCGCCCGGTGACCGCCGCGCCGAAGAACGACTGGAAGATCACCCGGATCACGACGACGGCGATGCCCAGCTTGAGGAACGCCGTGAACGAGTGCGCCCACGGTGCCGTGGAACGGCGGGCCGCCACGACGAATCCGGCCACCGCGATCACGAGCGCGAGCAGGAGGGGATTCGTCGTACGACTGGCTGCCGTGGCGAGTCCCAGAGCCCACAGCCACCATGCGCCGGGATGGAGGTTCCGGGCGATGCCCGGATGGTGAACCGTACGCATCGAGAGCCGACAGGGTTAGGCCGATCCCGTGCCGCGCTGGCGACGGCTGATCAGGAACCCACCGACGGCCAGGGCGGCCACGATGACGACGCCCGCCACGGGCACGATCGGGAACCCGTCCTCGTCTGCCGGCTCGGCGGCTCGGTTGGGGTCCGAGGCAGGTCGCGCGGCGTCGGTGCGGTCAGGGCTGGGGCTTGCGTCGGATCCGGAATCGTCCGGAAGCACCAGCGCGACCGTCGGCTCGGGCGAGGGGACCTCGGGTGCCGAGTCGACCGGATCGCCACAGCCGGAGCCGGGGTACTTGTCGATCGCGCAGATCAGCCCGTTCTGCTCGCGCACCTCGGCGACGGCGGCGAGGACCTGTGCCGAGCTGGCGTCGGTGTCGACCACGGCGCAGGCTCCCCGTGACGCAGGCGGCTCGGTGTCACCGCCCTCTCCTGGGATGCCGTAGTCGATCACCAGCGCGACGCGTTTCATCCCCGGCTGCTCTGGCGTCGATCCGCAGATCAGGTCGAAGTCGCCGGCGGCACGAGGGACCCGAGGCGGCGTGTCCTCTCCGGACACGGCGAACCGCCATCCCTCGACAGCCCCGTCGGCGGGTGTGACGGAGGCCGGTCCTGTGGGCGCGAGCACCCAGGTGTCGTTCTTCCACTGGTAGAAGCCCCAGAACCGGTAGGCAGCGGCGTGGGCGACGCCGGATCCGACCACCAGGCCGAGCGCGGTCGCAAGGACGGTGGCGATCAGAGCGAACGGGAGTCGGGAACGTGGCGGGATGCGATGCCGCATCGGTGTCCTCTCCTGAGGTTCGGTCTCGGCGAAGCCGGACCAAACCTCGAGAGCCCACCACCCTCGGCCGGGCGAAGCGTCGAGAGGTTCCGCCGAGCCGGCGAGTCTCGGGCCGGCACCGGGACCCTGCGCCTCAGGCCGAGGGCAGGGCTCGGGTGCCTGACCCGCGCTCCGCCCGCAGACCTCGACGGGTGTAAGTGGAGCCTCGTCACGGCCAGGTATCCCGGCTCGCCGCGAGGCACCCGGCTGCTCGATCGACCCGGAGGAATCGACGAGGTGTCCGGGCGCGCGGCCTACGGTTGCGGGTCAGCGCCGGCTTCCGACCGGCTTCCCCTGGTACAGCCAGACGGCATATCGCCGACCGGCATCCGTGACGGTGGTGCTGGACGGACAGTCTCACGCCCGTGAGGTGAAAGTCAATCACCTCGGCCGGGAGCAGCGTTGTCGGATTTCTGGCGTACGGGCTCTATCCTCGGCTGTCATGACGTGGACGTGGCGGTTCGAGGACGCCCAGGGGAACGTGGTGGAGGCCCCTGACGTGGCGCGCGGAGAGTTTCCTTCGCAGAGCGACGCAGAGAGCTGGATCGGGGAGTACTGGCGTGATCTCCTAGCCGCCGGCGTCGACCAGGTGAGGCTCTTCGAAGGGAACCGCGAGGTCTACGGCCCGATGAGCCTGCATCCAGTCGAGTGAGCGACCGGGGGCAGGATCGCCGAGATCAGATCGGCTGGCCGGGCTTGACCTGAGGCTTGGGCAGTCGGAGCCGGCGGATCTGGGTGGCCCGCATGACGGCGTACGCGACCGCGCCCCGGTGGCTCTCGTCGGGGAACCGGCGTCGGAGCTCCCGCTTCAGCCGACGACCGAGGAGAATCAGGTCGACCGGCACGACGACCAGGGCGAGCAGCCAGAGGTAGGTCGCCACGGCGGGGATCGGCGGCACGGGGATCGACATCAGGACGAAGATCACGAGGAAGTACGGCAGCAGGAACTCTCCCGTCGTACGTCGTGAATCCACGAAGTCCCGGCAGAACCTCCTGACCGGACCTTTGTCCCGAGCGGGAAGGTACCGCTCGTCGCCGGTCAGCATGGCCTGATGGATCTTGGCCCGCTCGGCCCGTGCCCTCTGACGTTGCAGACGGATGGCTTCCCGGCGGTCCCGGGGCGCTTTGACCCGGGCCTTCCGGGCCTGCTCGGCCTCGCGACGCTTCGGAGTCGGGCGACCCTTCCCGCCCGGCTTGCGCACTTCTGCCGGTTTCGTGGGCGCGGCGGGCTGTGCCTGCGCTGTATTCGTACGACGTCGGAACACGATCTAGAGCGTAGTGGGCTGGTGCGGCGGCCCCGGCCGTCCCTCCGATCCAGTCGTACGCTTGCTGCACATACGCTGACTGCACACCTTGGACACAGTCCGCTGGGGCGGACGGCCGGCGGTTCCTATCCTGGCTGAGGGAAGGACTCTCCCTCGAGAGGCCGGAGGCCAGGATCTGGCCAGGCGGGTCGCTCTGGTGCAGGTCGCGGGCATAGGGTGATCGCAGCACCACGTGTGAGCGTGTGCCCGCCTTCATGGGCCGCGCCACGAGGACTGGGGCCACCAAGGAAGACCGACCGGCCGCGAGACGGGAAGGGGCGGCACGACCTCGATGGGCATTCTGAACCGCTTCGCGATGATCTTCCGGGCGAAGGCCAACAAGGTGTTGGACCGCGCCGAGGATCCGCGTGAAACCCTCGACTATTCGTACCAAAGGCAGCTGGAGATGCTCCAGAAGGTGCGACGCGGGGTTGCCGACGTCGCCACCAGCCGTAAGCGCCTCGAGCTGCAGATGAACCAGCTGCAGCAGAAGTCTGCGCAGCTCAAGGAGCAGGCGCAGAAAGCGCTGAGCGCGGGCCGGGAAGACCTTGCTCGAGAGGCTCTGACCCGGCGATCCGGCGTGGAGCAGCAGCTCAACGACCTCGCGCCACAGTACGCAGCGCTGCAGAGCGAGGAGGAGAAGCTCACGCTCGCTGCTCAGCGGCTCCAGGCCAAGGTGGAGGCCTTCCGTACCCGCAAGGAGACGATCAAGGCCACCTACACCGCGGCGGAGGCACAGACCCGTGTCGGTGAGGCCGTGAGCGGCATCTCGGAGGAGATGGGTGACGTCGGGCTCGCCATCCAGCGTGCCGAGGACAAGACCGCCGAGCTCCAGGCGCGTGCCGGCGCCATCGACGAGCTGCTCGCCTCCGGCGCGCTCGACGACATGACGGGCACGGGCAAGGACGACATCCAGCTCGAGCTGGAGCGGATGGCGTCCGGGAACGATGTCGAGACCGAGCTGGCCAAGATGAAGGCGGAGCTCGCAGGAGGCCCGGCGGCCGAGGCTCCCCGCCAGATCGAAGGTCAGCGCAACGAAGGCGACCAAGCAGCACGGGAGTCCACCTCCGCGTCGGCATCGGAGCAGGCCCAGAGGCAAGGTGAGGGAACGTGATCGTCCGTATCCTCGGAGAGGGCCAGCTGAGCGTGCCCGACGAGCACCTCGCAGCCCTCAACGAGCTCGACAGCAAGCTCGAGGCCGCGGTGAATGCCGGCGACGAGGCGGCGTTCCGTGCGGCTCTACAGGCGCTGCTGGAGAAGGTCCGTTCGGTCGGTACGAAACTGCCCGACGACTCTCTCGAAGACTCCGACCTCTTCCTTCCGCCGGAAGACGCCACGGTCGAGGAGGTCAAGGAGCTGCTCGGCGAGGAAGGGCTGATCCCTGGGTAGAGCCAGCCAGGCGACCGCTGCACCAGGTGACGTGGGCTCGGGAACATTCCGATGCGTGCGCGTCGTCATATGAATGGACTCGAGGAGCGATGAAGAGATGGCTCGTACACGGTTCCTGCCCGATCGAGGCTTAACCTCGCGCATGGTGCTGGTCATGTTTCTGCTCGGCCTGCTGTACGTCGCAGCGATGGCCGGGCTGATCGCCGCTGGGCTCGACTGGACCCTGGTGATCATCATTGCTGCCGGCTTCCTGGTGGCGCAGTGGTACTTCTCCGACAAGATCGCCCTGGCGGCCATGGGGGCCAGGGAGGTCACGCCGCAGGAGGCCCCAGAGCTTCACGGTGTGATCGACCGGCTCTGCGCGATGGCTGACATGCCGAAGCCTCGTGTCGCCATTGCTCACATGGATCTCCCGAACGCCTTCGCCACCGGTCGCAACCCGAAGAATGCCGTCGTCTGCGTGACGACCGGGTTGCTGCACCGGCTCAACGGCGCCGAGCTGCAGGGTGTTCTGGCACACGAGCTGTCGCATGTCGCGCATCGCGACGTTGCGGTGATGACGATCGCGTCGTTCCTCGGCGTGCTGGCCGGGCTCGTGGCGAGGTTCGGGATGTACACCGGGCTGGGTCGAAGCCGCGACAACACGGCCGTTGTCTTCGCAGTCGTCTGGCTCGCCAGCATCGTGGTGTACGTGATCAGCTTCCTGCTGACCCGTGCGCTCTCGAGGTATCGCGAGTTCGCAGCCGACCGGGCGGGTGCCTACCTCACCGGTGAGCCGTCCGCCTTGGCCTCGGCGCTGCTGAAGATCTCCAGCGACGTCCAGCGGATCCCGCAACGGGACCTGCGCCGGGCGCAGCCGGCTCAGGCGTTCTTCTTCGCTCCGGCTGCGGTCGGACGTTCGCTCAGCGGTCTGCTGTCGACCCACCCGACGACCGAGAAGCGCATCGAGCGACTCGCACAGGTGAGCGCCGAGCTTGGCAAGCCGATGGTGTGACAGCCGCCCTGGCACCCGGCTTGTCATCCCCACGACCTTGTGCATGACGGCCCAATTGACCATGTGCACTACGCCCGCTGGAGGTACGACACGTTCCAGCACGTGTTACACGTCCGGCACGCGTAGTGCACATGGTCAATTGGGGCCGGGACGCCGCACAGGGCCTACGGTTGGTACGCATGCGCCGTCCTAGGGCGACGACTCCTCGCTGTGAGAGGCTGTCTCGATGAAGTTCCTCGACGCGTTGCTTGGGCGCAGCAAGCCCAAGAAGCCAGATCTTGACCAGCTGTTCGGCCTGCCCCAGGCGGCGCTGACCCTGCAGGTCGCGAGCGACTTCCGGCCCACCGGCGTGGGCTCGGTGTGCTACCGCGCCGTGGAAGGTGGCGCATTCGCCGCGACCCAGCAGGACGTGCAGCAGCTCCTCGACGCCGACGAGGGACCCAAGGTCGAGCGCACCCGGGACAGCTACGGATACACCTGGCTCGTGTGCCGGCACGATCCGGAAGACATGTCGGGCCTTGTGACGGACCTGCATGCGATCAACAGTTCGCTCGAAGCCGCGGGGTTCGGCCCGTCCCTGTTGTGCTCCCTCGTCGCGTTCCAGGACAGCACCGGGCGCAAGCTGGCGCTGGTCTACCTCTACAAGCGCGGCAGCTTCTATCCGTTCGCACCTCAGGCAGGAGAGCGTCGCGACAACGCGCTCGAGTTGCAGATCCGGGGCCTCATCAGCAACGACCTCAGGGTCGAGGACGACCTGTCCCGGTGGTTCCCCGTGTGGGGCGCACCCGGTCTCTGACCCCCACAATGACCAGGCGCGGCGAGGACCCAGTCGCTACGGCAGGTGTCGGCACCCGCGGTGGCGGGTGCCCGCCCAGCGCGAGGACGCCGCCGGTGCGCATGCGAGAAGCCACGGCGTCTGGTCGCCGCGGTTACAAGAAGGCGCCGGACGGGATGTAGGGCGTGGGCGGTCGCAGGTGCCGCAGGCACAGGTAGCCCTCGTTCCGCAGCATGAGCCCAGCCGCCAGCGCCACGTCCACCGCCCATTCCTGGGCTGCGGTGAGGTAGTCGATACGAACGGTCGACCCCTCGGGGGAGCGTGCCAGCGCCGACCACAGCAGGCGCTGAGCCAACTTGCGGTTCGTCGCGGCGAGCAGGACGGGGGAGCCAGTGCTGTCCACGAAGCAGTAGCCGCTCCCGGTGAACGTGTCGCAGACGAGCAACCCGCATGTGTCGCACAAGAACTCGTGGTCGACGCCGTGCGCCGCACCCCTGATCTGCCGGTCCACCGAGTCGCAGAGATCACGATCGCCCGGACCACCTTCCCGGACGCCGTCGACGATCGGCAGCGTCGAGCGGTCCACGACTCCCCAGGCTCGGATCGTCGGATGCAACGTGAACCCGGCGAGTCGGTAACGGCGGGCCGCTCGCGGATCGGCGGTCGAGATGATGATGCCGCGTAGGCAACCCTGGCTGTAGCCGAGGACGGCGTCCAGGAGTGCGGACCCGATCCCCGACCCCTGTCGGTCGGGTCGTACGAAATAGGCCGACAGCCCCCACAGCTTCTCGCGGCGCAGCGCCATGGCGACCCCGACGACTTCCCCCGAGTCGTCCGCGACCCAGCATCCTTCCGGGTCGTAGCGCAGGAAATGCTTGGCGCGGCGGCTCCACAGCGAGCTCCATTCCGGCGTCGGTGGGCCGGGCGGTGGAGCCGCGCCGGGCGGTCGATTGGCGCGCACCAGCTGCAGCGCCTCGTGGGTGAGCGCTCTCGCCGCCGTGATGTCGGAGTCGCGCATGGGTCGGATCAGCACGCCTGCGACATTACGCAATGCCGGTGCCTTCGTGGGACCTCCGCAGCCCGACGGGAGTGCTACCGGGCTCTAGGGTGTACGCCGTGCGCGTCCTGATTGCTCCCGACAAGTTCGCAGGAACCCTCACAGCGGTCGAGGCGGCGGAGGCGATCGCCGAGGGATGGCGGCGACACGCGCCAGGCGACGAGGTGGTCGTGGTGCCGATGTCTGACGGCGGCCCGGGCTTTGTCGACGTCCTGCACGCAGCGATCGGTGGCGAGCTGCAGGTGGTGACCGTCAGCGGACCGTTCGGAGAGTCGACGCCGGCCACGATCCTCCGCTCCGGGGACACCGCCTACCTCGAGACCTCGCATGCCTGCGGCCTGGCCCTGGTGCCGCCGGAGCGGCGCGACCCGCGTCGGGCGTCGACGTACGGCGTGGGCGAGATGGTGGCGGCTGCGGTCGACTCAGGCGCTCGCCGGCTGGTGCTGGGGCTGGGTGGTAGCGGTACGAACGACGCCGGCGCCGGCATGCTGGCGGCACTGGGCGCGACCAGCAGACCGGATGGAGTCCTGCGAAACGGCGGAGCTGCCCTGTCCGACCTTGACACGGTCGACCTCGCACCAGCCCGCCGTCGCGTGGCCGACGTCGAGCTGCTTGCCGCCACCGACGTGGACAACCCGTTGCTGGGGCTGCGTGGTGCGACGAACGTCTTCGGTCCGCAGAAGGGTGTCACGCAGGAGGAGATCGTCGGCCTGGACGCCGCCCTCGAGCACTTCGCCACCCTCGCCGACCGGTCGTTGGCAGACGCCAAGGGCGCTGGTGCCGCAGGTGGCCTCGGGTACGCCCTGTTGCTGCTGGGCGGCCGGCGGGTGCCCGGGATCGACACCATCGTGGATGCGGTCAAGCTCACCGAGCAGGCACGTCAGGCGGACCTGATCATCACGGGTGAGGGTGCGTTCGACTTCCAGTCCAGGTCGGGCAAGGTCGTCTCAGGCGTCTCCAGGGTGGCCTCCGAGGTGGTTCGCCCCTGTGTCGTCCTCGCCGGCGACGTCCTGGTCGGTGCTCGGGAGATGCGCGCGATGGGGGTGCAGTCGGCGTACTCGCTCGTCGACCTGGTGGGCAGAGAACGCGCGCTTTCGCGACCGCGGGAAAGCCTCGTCCTGCTCGCTGAGCGGGTTGCTCGCACCTGGCGCCTGTGACCGGGCGCAGGCGCCAGGCCGGACCAAACCTCGCAAACCAGCCAAAAAAGACCGACCACCACCTCGGACATTCGACGCGTTGCACGGGCCGAAGCTGGTCGACAAAGGCCGCCACATCGTGTCCGGTCGGGGCAGACGTCGGACCACGCCGGGAAGCTGTGCAACCATGGGTTCGGAACGAGGTTGGAATGCCGGGAGCCGTCACGGTGTTCCAGCCAGCAGACCGAGACAAGACTGACGATCACGGAGTCCGAGGTATGACCATTCAGGGCGACCTGGCACAGGACGTAAAGGCCGATGGCGTGACGCTCACCGACGCAGCTGCGGCAAAGGTCAAGAGCCTGCTCGATCAGGAGGGTCGCGACGACCTCCGACTGCGGCTCGCGGTGCAGCCCGGCGGCTGCTCTGGTCTGCGCTACCAGTTGTTCTTCGACGAGCGCGAGCTCGAAGGCGACAACGTACGTCGGTTCGGCGACGTCGAGCTGGTCGTCGACCGGATGAGCGCTCCCTACCTGCAGGGCGCTGTGATCGACTTCGTGGACACCATCGAGAAGCAGGGCTTCACGATCGACAATCCGAGCGCCACGAGCTCGTGCGCCTGCGGCGACTCGTTCCACTGAGCATCCCGAGATGGCTCGCCCTCGCTGGGTGAGCGATGTGTTCGTCCCGTCGCGGAAGCTGCCGCACCAGCAACACGCGACCTCATGCTACCCAGCTAGCCGAGGAAGATCGGGTTGGTGAGGGCCAGCATCGGACCGAACGGGAGACCGGTGGCGGCGGCTGGCCGGCGTACCTCGACGCGGACGTAGGCCGACTCCTGAGGGGCCGTGCACCACGTCACCGGTTCATCAGACCCTGCTTCGGAGCCGATCGGGAACGCCGCGGCGGTGCCGCGATCGGTCACGAACTGCAGGACACCTTCGGTGACGCCGCGCACGACGCACTCGCAGCGGACGCCCGCCGTCTCGGGAACCCGTAGCCGCTCACCGATTCCTGCGACGTGCTCTCCCGATCGTGCGGTGAACTCCAGCTCGACGTCACACGACTCGGCGAGGTAGACCCGGCCCGAGCGGATCCCCGCCACGATGGCATCGCGGGTGAGGTCCTCGGCCCACACGACCGTCTGGCCGAGACCCAGTGGCTGTCCAGCGTGATGCGAATCGCTCGCGGCGACGGCCGGTAACCAGGAGCCGTTCGCTCGGTCGGCGACGAGCGTGGCGTCCCAGTGCCGCAGGGACATCTCGTCGTCTGGCGTCCACGACCCGTTCCACACCTCGACTGCGTCCAGTCCGGAGTAGCCGAACTTCCATGCGCATCCGATGCACGGGGCGTACGGGTGTGCCGCCACGGCGATTCCGCCCAGGGAGTGGATCTGGTCCAGGATGTGCGGCAGATGCCCGTCTCCGGCGCGGAAGCGCCAGTCGAGCCAGGCACCGTCACGCAGGCCTGCTGCCACGAGATGGCCGTTCCGCGTGGTCACTTCCTCGCCGTCGATGACGAGAAGGTCGGGCCGAGCAAGGTTGTCCCACGTCGCGGATGCGGTGGGTGTGTTGTGCTCGGTCGACACGATGAAGTCCAGGCCGGCATCGCGGGCCGCGGCAACGAGCTCCTCAGGAGACCACCTACCGTCGGAGTGGACGGTGTGCACGTGGAGGTCTCCTCGGTACCACGCTGCGCCCCGGCCAACCGCCCGAGTGCGGTCCTTGCGCGAGGTGAGGTTCGCGCTGTCGGTGTCCGCGCCCTGTGGTGCGACGGATGTCGGTGGAGTGCTCGGTCGTGATAGCCCCTCGGTCGTTTTCCCGCGTTCCGCACCACGGTCGGCATCCCGGCGCAGTGTGACGTCGACGCGATAGCTCATGCCGGCTGGCGACACCGTGTAGGGCCCGAGCACGATGTGCCAGGTGCCGGCGTTGATCGCACCCGGCACGTAGCCCGGCGTCGCATGCGTACGTCCGATCGTGAACGACTCGCGCGCGCCACCCGACCAGCCGCGAAAGCCGGGCGCTGGCCGAGCAGGGGAGGCGAGGTGGTGGCCACGCTCGTCGAAGATTCCGATGTCGAGGGCGTTGCCGGGTGAGCCAGCGGGACTCTCGGTCTTGTCGTACGTATAGCGCACCGAGATCTCATCGATCTCGTCCGGAACGTCGAACGGAAGATAGATCCAGTCCGGTGTGCCCGGCTCGATTCGCCCAACGAGAGTGATCGTGTGGTCGTCGTGCATCACTCGAGTATCGGCACTGGACCGATTGGTACCGGCACGGGCTCCCGGTCGATGCACCTCAGAGCCAACGATTGAACCAGCTCCGCAGGAGCCTCCTCGACGTCTTCGCAAGTCCCTGTGCCACGGTCGAGGTTTCCTCCGTCTCGTCCGGCTCTACCGTGAGCTCGGCCTCCTCGTCCTCTGGCTGCGTGTCCAACTCCGTGGGCGGTGTCCGACTCTGTGGCAGTCGCAGGCTCTCGACCTGTCTCGTGGCTTGCTCCAGATACCGCGCTCCGAGCGTCGACTGTCCGTGTCCCTCGCGCAGCCGCTGGCTGATCGTGAGCCACCGCATGGCGAGATGCACTGCCGTGACCTGCGTGACCACCCGACGCTCGTCCCGGATCAGGAGCCCTGCGAGCTCCGGGGCCACGAACACAGCCGATCCCAAGTGCTGCAGGCACCTGGCCTCACCGAGCTGGTTGTCCAGACGGCGATACTCCTGCAATGCCCTGCTCCATGCGGCGGCCGCGATCGGTGCCCGACCCTGCATCCATGCCGCGATACCGCTCAGCTCGGTTGCGTACGCATAGCCTTCTCCGTCCCCCGCGTCTTCGGCTCGGCTCGCCGCCAGCTCGAGCCGGGCGAGCGCCCGATCCGGACGACGTTGGTGCAGGTACACCGCGGCCAGCGTGAGCAGCGTCGTGACCTCACCGGTGATGTCCCGCTTCGGAAGGTACGTCCAGACGTGCTTCAGCTCGTGTTCTGCCCTGGACAGCTGGTACGCCTTCTCCGCTGGATCCGTTTCCTGGTCGGCCTTGACCAGACACCGCAGCGCGTTCTCGTGATGTCGCCGGGCGCGCAACGCAGACGCGCTGCGCCACCAGCGATAGGACCAGGGCCACCGAGATTGGAGTACCGGCGTCTCCTTCTGGGGCAGCTCCTGCAGGTCAGGGTCGCCGGACGAACGCGCGACACCGGCCAGCCGGATCTCCGACAGCTCGGCGAGATCGGGGCGACCAGCTGTCGTGGCGAGCGCGTGGAAGTTCTCGTGGACCGCTGCGGCTCGAGACGCCTGGCCGTCGTGCTGGTACCAGACGTCCAGTGCGTCGTCGATCCGCGCGAGGTCGTCGATCACGTCGGCAAGGCGCGTGTTCTTGGCGGTCGGCTCGTCAGTGTCTGCCTGCCGTACGCCACCACTGGCATCTGGCTGCCGTACGCCAGCGCCGGCGTCTGGCCGTCGATCGTCCGCGCCTGCTGCCAACGCCGAGTAGTCGGCGGTCGCGAGGACCCGCAGCAGCGGCTCCTCCGCCCGGAACCATCGGGAGGCCGAACGTGCGTGCCTGCCATTCGCGAGGACCTGTCGCCAACGCTCGGCGAGGTCGGCGTACCGCTGGATCAGAGCGGGCAAGGCGGCGCGTACAGCGCGGACCAGCTCGTTGTCGGGCTGTTCCGGGCCGTCGTGGCTCGGTGTCGCTGCTGCGCGATCGTGTTGGGGTGCGAACGGTGGCTGGCTGTGTGATGCGGCTCGGTTCTGGATGACGTGGCGAATGGCCTGGCGTACCTCGCGCGGCATGCGGTAGCGACCGATCGGCAATTGCCGCACGAAGCGATGCTCGAAAAGCTCGGCAATGGGGTCGTGCACATCCTGGGCCACACCCGTGTGAGGGGAACGCTGTGCCGGGTCGAGAGCCTCGAGCCCGCGGCGTACCGCCTCCATCGCCTCGACGGTGAGCTCGGCGACGGGAAGTGCGGCGAGGGCGAACGCCAGGTTCTGGGCTCTGCGTGACATCTTCTCGCCAGCCGTCTCCCAGATCAGCATCCAGATTCGCTCACGAGGATCGGCCCTGTGGAAAGCTGACGACTGCCACAGCCTCTGCAGGTCATCCGGTGTCCAATGGCTCTTGGGTCGTGCGATCTCATGCGCGAGGTCGCACAGAGCACCGGGGCGCCCGGCACAGGCCTTGACCAGCGGTTCGAACCAGTCAGCCTGCGGGTCGGTCCAGGCGTCGTGGAGTCGCTGCCGGGCGGTGCGGTCCTCGCCCGCCTGCGGCTTTCGGTCGTGGCTTTCCCCCTGGTTCTGGTCGTGTTCTTGCCGGAGCGTCCGACACCAGATGTCGTGAAGTTCGTCGACGGAAAGCGGGTCGAGTCTCACGACCGAGTCCGCCCAGTCCTGCGGGAGGGGGTCATGTGCGGATCCATCCTGACCGCGCTGTGAGAAGTAGCCGTGCTCGTCCTGGGGCACCTCGGCGCCGACTGCCTCGTCCCCAGCCAGGACCAGGATCACCGGCTTCTTCGCAGCTCTCCAGCTCTTCACCAGCCAGGAGATCTGATCGGCTCGGGTGATGTTGTCGAGGAAGAGGACGCCACCGTCGGGTAAGGACTTGATGAGACGGCTGGCAGCCTCGCGCATGCTCGTGGGGTCCGAGCTGGATGGCGGAGCCGCCTGGAAGGTTCGCAGCAGGTGTCCCGCGATCGTGAACGCGTCATCTGGGTGCTCCGACGACCAGCCGCGCAGATCGAAGGGCGAGACCCGGCGCCGATCGGCGAAGCGCCGTCCTTCGGCGCCGTCTTCTTCGGGTTGCCTGTGGACGAGCTGGTCGACGACGTACTCAGCCACCGCGGAGCTTCCCATTCCCGGTGGGCCGACCACTGCGACGATCCGGTGCTGCAGGGCGATGTCGATCGCGCGTTGAACCTCCGCCGCGCGGCCGGTTGGGCACGCTGGCTCACGAAACCACGCCGGACGGACTGCTGGACCCGGTGCGACCAGATCGCTGTCGAGCTGTTCCCGGTTGATCCGGCCGCGTTCGAGCACCCTTCTGATCAACCAGATGACTGCACCGAACGCGAGCAGACCGGTCAGGGCCGGACCGTTGCTGACCAGGTTGCCGAGTGCGTCGGACACGATGCTCGTCACGAACACGGCAACCGTTGCCGTGGCGGCGATCGCCGCGTTGCGAATGCCTCCCGACCGCGGTTCGACGTCCGGTTCGGCGGGCGCGGGTGTCTGCGGTTCGTCGCCTAGGCCGAGCGCAGGGTCTCGTCCGCGGCGGGTAGTCGCGGCTTCAGGGGAGTCGCCCGGCGGTGCGGCAGGCGGCGAGCCAGGTGCGCCGTCGGCGCGGTGTTGATCGGGAACGTGGGAGGGATGAGACGTCGCCGTCATCGCGTGACACCTCCGGTGAGTCCCGGAACCACCCACCGTCGCCACGTGAGGAGGAGGACAAGGACCGGTACGACCGACGAGATGACCGCGCTCGCTGCCACGGTGCCGGCCGACGTGCCGAACTGTCGTGCTTCTCCCCAGAGAACCAATGTCAAAGGATTCGTGCCGGGCCCGCTGATCAGAAAGCCGATGATGAAGTCGTTCCAGACCAGAACGAACTCGATCACCGCGATCGCGACCAAGGCCGATCCCGCGTCGGCCCAGATGCGGCGCAGTGCGGTGCTGGCGCGGGTCTGACCGCGCAGCGCGTCGATGGACAGGCTGTCCGGTGCGTTCGCCAGTGCCGCGCGAAGGATCAAGGTGGCGAGGGGTAGCGCCGCCGCGGCGTGCACGAAGATCAAGGTGAGCTCTGAGCCTTCGAGGTTGAGCACCTTGAAGGCGTCGCGCAGCGGTATGGCGTACATCTGCACGGGCGCCACCGACAAGACGGTGAGCAGGGCGACGAGGAAGTTCGTCAACGACGGTCGGGAGAGCAGCACCAAGGTACGAGCGGCGAAGAAGCCCATACCGACGACCAACACCGTGGTCGCAGCCGAGACGGTCAACGTGCTGGCGATCGAACCGGCGAGCGTGGGCCAGGCCTGACGCACGGAGGCGAGGGAGAGCCCGGCCTCGTCGAGGCGCCACCAGCCCAGGGCGCCGGCATCCGTCGGGCTGCGCAGGCCGGTCACGACCAAGGTCAGCACAGGGAACGCCCAGAGGAACCCGATCAGCAGCCCCAAGGCGATGCCCCACCAGGGAGTGTTGACACCAAAGAAGAAGGTTTGGCGTTCCTCCCACCAGCGCGGCGGGCTCGTCGTGACGCCGCGCCGCATCGACATCACACGCGTCAGACCGAGCGCGAGACCCCCGAGGAAGACGAAGTGGACCAGTGCGATGGCCGCAAGGCCGCCTGGGTTGTCGGGATGGCTTCCTGTGTATCGCCACCAGTACACCGACACCGTGGCCACTTCGTCCTGAAGCGATCCCGGGACGGTGATCAGCACGAGGTCGAACAACCTGGTGGCTGCGACGGTGAGGGTCAGCAGGATCAGGGCGCCGATTGGCAGGAGCATCTTCAGCTGAGTCTTGAGCTGCGCCAGCAGCCGTGCGCCCTCGACACGTTGCCGTCGAAGCACGTCCTCGTCGATGGTGCTGAGGCCGGCCCGGAACAGCGAGACGGCGAAGCCGAGCCAGGTCCAGCTGAACGACAGGATCAGGACCAGCCAGATGAGCCCCGGCCCCAGCCACATGGGGGATCTGTGGAAGAGGGCCGCCCATAGCGCGCTCAGCGTGCCGCGTTCCGGTGTCGGATCGAAGATCAGTCGTAACGCCGCGCCGGAGGCGAGTGCCGATGCGCCGAACGGCAGGACCAGCACGATCATGAGAGGCGGCCCCCACACGTTCAGCACACGGCTGATCCAGGCGATGCAGAGGCTCACCACGACCAGGGCGAGTGCGATGATGATCCACACTCCCGTGTTGAGCATCGCCCGCCGGCTGTCGGGGTCACTGAACAGCTCCACGAAGTTGCGGAGCGGGTTACCGGTGAACGCCTGCGCGCACGTGACCGCCATCGGTGCGACGAGCAGACCGATCACCATGAGGACCGGTATCCAGGTCACATGGTCGAGCCATTTGAGCGGTGGTCGGCCTTTGACCAGAGGTCCGGTCATCGCCCGATAGGGGATCTCGAGCTCCAGCCCGCGGTGAGTCTCAACCGGCATTCCCACCTCCACCGCACGTCTGGTCGGCCGAGATGCCGTCGGGTTCGCCCTCGCGGCTCACCGAGGCCTCGAACTCGGCCATGCGGGTGACCGCCTCGTCGGCTGCCTTCTCGGCACGATCGGCCCGGCCGTCGCCCACAGCGGCGAGAAAGTCCTGCAGCACCCGCCACAGTCCCTCTCGTCCGCCCGCCGCGCCGATCCGGTCGGACAGGTCGAAGTGGCACGTCGGTCCGAACAGACTCGGCGCGAGCTCGGCAATTCGGCGAGAGATCGGGTTCGCTTGGGTTGCGGTCTCCGCGGTGTGCCTCTCCAGGACCGTCCGATCCGCGGGGATGAACCCACCGAGCGAGCTCCACACCTGCGCGGCATCTCGCCTGGCCAGTCTGCGAACGAAGTCCTTGGCGTTTTCGCCGGCCGGTGCGGTGAGAACGGCCGCGTCCCCACCGGCGACGGTGGGATGCTCCGGCCCTAGTCGACTCCACCGAGGGAAGCGGAAGATGCCGACGTCGTGTGGGTTGCCGAAGCGGTTCACGAATGGCCCGGCGTAATCGGGCACGACGACCATCGCTGCCCGCTCGAAACGGAACACCTCGAGTACCGCATCGGGGAACTGCGTCGCCAGCGAACGAGCCACGCCGCCGGCGATGGCGCCTTCGGCCCCCCACAACGTGCCGAGGCGCACGAACACCTCTCGCACGTGTGCGGTTGTCCAGAGCCCTGACGACGGTTGGCTCAGCTCGTCATAGAGCACGGGTGAAAGCCCGAGCAGGAGGTTCTCGAAGAACAACGTGAGCATCCACCCGTCGGCGCCTGCGATGGCAAGCGGCGAGATGCCGGCCTTGGTGAGCGCCTCGTCGACTGCAAGCCACTCGTCGACGGTGGACGGAGGCTCCACGCCAGCGGCGTCGAACGCGGACCGGCGATACCAGACCAACGACTCGTGGGCGAACTTGAAGGGCAGACCGTAAGGCCTGGGTTCGGACTGCGGACCGCACTGCAGGAGTTGGCTGTCCCAGATCGGCGCGTACTTCTGCCAGTGCTGCCGCGTGATGTCGTGGGGTATCGGTTCGAGGGCGTCGCGGTACTCGCGCACCAGACCGGGCTGGGGCAGCATGACCACGTCGACCCGGCCGGCCCCACGTGCGGAGATGGCAGTCCCGATGTCGTCGCCGAGTGGAACCAGCTGGACGTCGTACGGCGGCGACTCGCCAGGTGCGAAGAGAGCTCTGACGACGCGGCGGAAGGCGGCGAGCTCGGCGGCACTCCACGGCACCGCGACCCGGACGGTGCGGTCAGGACGCGTGAACCATTCGCCGGGGGAGCATGCCGTGGTCATCGGGAGCCCGGCGAGCGAGATCGTCGCGGCGGTACGCAACAGCCGCCGACGGGAGATCCTGGTCATCCGTGGCACGAGTTCGTCGGTCAAGGCGCCTGCGTGCCGTTCCATTCATGATCGTCGTACCGCAGCACCTGGGGGTCGTCGTCGAAGGCCCAGACCCGAGCGGCGTCGGTCGATATCAGCAGGAGCGCGACCTGCTCCAGCTCTTCCTCGATGGCGAGATCCTTGGTGTCCGCCGGGTCCAAGTGGGCCGGTTCTCGAACGACGGCGTCCCAGGTCGGCAGATCAGGGGCGTCTTCGAGCACGACGACGCTCGGCCACCAGCACACGACACTGGCCAGGCCGACCAGCTGACGCTGGGCAGGGCTCAGCCTGTCGGTGTCGTAGTCGGCGATCTGCTTCAGGCCGAACGACGCCACGATGTGGTTGATGCGCTCGTCCGACCTCGGCACCGAGGAAACCGTCGGGCACTTTGCCCTCACGATGTGCTGGACGATCGAGCTGTTGAACCCGATGCCGCCGTCGGCTGGCACCAGTCGGACCGCGCACTGGTGGCTTGCGCGGCGGTTCCAGTCGTGCGCACGCCGCTCGTAGTGCTCTGCAGGTTGCCGGTCGACGGGGACGCCGTCGACCAGGACCTCACCATGGCCTGGGGGCTCGAGGCCGACGACGACGTCGGCGAGCCTCTTCACCGCCTCCTGGTTCGGCACGATGACGGCTCGCGGCCTTCCGGGCGACACGTGGAGATCGAACGACCGGCACACTCCCTCCACCGTGAGCCGCCGCATGGTCAACCCGATGTCGTTGCTCGTTCTCCTGTCACCGTTCTTCTCACCGTCGAAGGACAACGTCATCCACACCCGCTCCCACGGCTTGGTCTCGCCCAATCTCGGATCACTCGCCACACGGCGGCGAAAGCCCCTGATCGTCACCGTGCCGAGCAGGTATCCCACCTTAGGTGACCAAGCCGATCTTCTGCATCCCAGCGATCTCTAGGATGATCTTGCCGCGGCCTGGCACATGCCCACCGCCGTCGTGACTCAGCGTCGTGACTCGTGCGGTGTCGGCTGCAGGATCACAGGTGTGAAGTCCGGCTCGCCTGTGGCGAAGTCCGTGTCGAGCGGGTGGATGGGTCGCTGCACATGGTGGAACTCCAGGCTGTGCAGATCCTGGTTGACTCCACCGGGGGTGAGCGCGAGCACCCAGCCACGTGCCGCGCGGGACAGGTCTGGTTGCAGGTAGCCGATCTTGACGGCCGTCAGGTCGTGTCGTGCCGGGTCGAGACCGAGGTCGGTCAGGTCGGCGACGTAGTGGAAGGGCTTACGACGGCTCGTGAGGACGGCCGAGATCCCGCCGGACTGTACGACTGCGATGTCGCCGCCCACCGGGTCTGCGGGCTTGACGAACGTCACGCGGCCGTGCAGGCGTACCGGCTCGCCACCACCGAAGACGCCACCGATGTCGACCGTGAGATCCGCGCCGACCCCGTGCTCGACACAGCGACGGACGGCGTCTGGGGCGACGCAGCTCGCCCAGATCGCCGAGCGCTGTCCGCTCGCCAGTTCGGGAGTCGCGAGAAGCTGTGCCAGCATGGCGGCCACGTCGTTCGACCCACCAGCGGTCGGGTTGTCACCGGAGTCGCTCACGAAGAACGGCCGCTCGTCCGAGGCCAGGGCTTGCGCGATGCACCAGTCCGGCGTGCCCGCTGGGGCGCAGAACGCGAACTGGTCGCGTGCGTTCCACCAGGCTCGCGCCAGACGTTGCGCCTCCGCGGCCACCACGTCGCGCTCGGTTCCGGTGACGACGACTGTGGCGGCCGAGCGGGGTTCGTCAGCCCAGGCGTACCCCACGAGGAGTGAGGCGTCGAGGATGCCTGGCAGCTGCTCGGTGTCCTGCAACGAGGCGTAGATCGACCGTGCCGGCTCCACCCGGGTGCTCGTCTTCTCGCCGGGCAGCAGCACCGGCACGCGTACCCACGCGCGTAGTGGACGGGTCCCGGTCTCGAGGCAGTGCACCAGGTTGCGAACGGCACGCTCGCGGGTCTCCACGTAGTCGACGTGGGGCGCTGTGCGGTAGGCGGTGAGCAGGTCGACCGCTTGGATCAGCTCGTACGACACCTGCCCGTGCAGGTCGAGCGATGCCGAGATGAGGCAGTCCTCACCGACCATGGCCCGGATCCGCCGGGCGAGCCGGGCTTCGATGTCGCGCCGACCCTCGACCGCCATGGCGCCATGCAGGTCGAGGTAGAACCCGTCGAGCGGCCCGGACTCGAGTGCGGTCTCCAGCCGCGAGAGCAGCTCGGCCTCGAGCGTGTCGTACGTATCGGGTGTGACCTGTCCGCCGGGCAGGGCCGAGGCGTGCAGGAGAGGGACGAACCCTGCGGCCGTCTCTGGCAGCTGCCATCCGTCGAGGAACGGATAGCGGTCGGCGAGCTCCTCTCCCCGGAGGACGCGGAAGTCGTCCAGCGTCGTGCGGTGTGACGCAAACGTGCTCGACTCCGTCGCGAGCCCACCGATGCCGATCCGAAGCCTCCCTGGCGTGGAAGGGTCAGGTCGCTCGTGCATGCGGGTGCCTCATGGGGTTCACGAACTCGCTCCACGCGTGGTCATTGCGGGCCGTCAAGGTCGTAGAAGCGGGTTGCCGTGCCGCCGAAGATGGCTGCCCGCTCGGTCGGCGACAGATGCGACGTGAGCTCCTGTGCGGCCGCGAACCAGTCCGCGTAGGAGGATGCCAGCAGGCACACCGGCCAGTCGGAGCCGAACATCACCCGTTCCGGACCGAACGACTCCAGCACCACGTCGACGTACGGCTTGAGGGTCTCGACGGTCCACGTCGACCAGTCCGCCTCGGTCACCAGCCCGGAGAGCTTGCAGGTGACATGCGGGTGCCGGGCGAGCTCCCTGATCTGGGTCGCCCACGGCTCCATCTGGCCGTCCGCGATCGCGGGCTTGGAGCAGTGGTCGAGGACGAAGGGGAGGTCCGGCAGAGCAGCCACCGTGGCGAGCACCGCCGGTAACTGGACCGGGAACGTGAGCAACTCGTAGCGCAGACCGGCGCGGGCAACCTCGACCAGGCCACGTCGCACGTCCGGACGGCACAGCCAGTTCGGATCCGGCTCTGACTGCACGCCGTGCCGGATCGCACGCAGGTACCGCCCACCGGGCGCTTCGCGGAGTGCCGCGAGGTCGTCGGCGACCGATTCGGCCGTGAGGTCCACCCATCCGGTCACGGCGCCGATGAGATCGTGCGACTCGGCGAGTGCCAGGAAGTCTCGGGTCTCGCCGACATCGCTCAACGTCTGCACGAGGACCGTTCTGCTGATCCCGGCGGACTCGACGTGCGGCTCGAGCTCGCAGATGTGGAACGTACGCCGGATCGGGGCCATCTTCTCGCCCTCGATCCACGGTTCGTCCCGGACGTCGAGATCCCAGACGTGATGATGTGCGTCCACCCGGATCGACGACTCGGACGGCGAGGTACGGGCGTCGGATTCGCGAGGCACAGGCTCAGCGGTCATAGCGGCGCGCTCCCACGTCGGCAAGGTCGTCCCACAAGGCGTCCGGGATGTCGTACTCCATCATGTCGATGTTCTCGGTCAGCTCCGCGACGCTCCGCGCGCCCGTGAGGACCGACGCCACGGCGGGATGGGCGAGCGGGAACTGGATGGCGGCAGCCTTGAGCGGTACGTCGTGGCGAGCACACACCGCGGCCAGCTCCTGTGCCCTCGCCACCAGCTCAGGCGGAGCCTCCACATAGTTGAACGTCGCGCCGGGACGCGGATCGGCGAGCAGTCCCGAGTTGTAGACACCACCGATGACGATGGAGACCCCGCGTTCGATGCAGGCAGGCAGCAGGTCGACGGCGCCGGTCTGGTCGAGCAACGTGTAGCGACCGGCCAGCAGTACCGCGTCGATGTCGGTCTCGCGGACGAACCGGGTCGGGATCCGTGACTGGTTCATCCCGACACCGATCGCCTTGACGACACCCTCGGCACGGAGCTCGTGAAGCACGGGATACGCGACGGTGAGCGCCTCCTCCTCGTGGTCGTCCGGGTCGTGGATGTAGACGATGTCCACCGCGTCCAGGCCGAGCCGCTCCAGGCTCTCGGCGAGCGAGCGCCGAATGCCGTCGGGGGAGAAGTCGAAGATCGCCTCCGACGGTGGAGCGTCGGCGTAGCCGTCGGAGTCTCCTTGCGGGTTGTCCACTATCAGACGGCCAACTTTGGTCGAGATGACGTACGACGTGTGTGCGTCGCCGTCGGCACGCGACCGCAAGGCAGCGAGGGCCGCGCCGATGCGCCGCTCAGCCACACCGTGACCGTAGAGCGGAGCGGTGTCGATGTAGCCGAGACCGGCCTCGAGCGCTGTGTGCACCACCGCGGTCGCGGCGTCGTCCTCGACGTGGCTGAACAGGCCACCGAGTGGTGCCGTACCCAGGCTCAGCGTCGTCACCTCGACACCGCTCCGGCCCAATGTGCGCTTTTGTGTGGCTCGCTTCATGCCGCCTCGTCTCGAATCCTCCAGCAGAGGCCAAATGCCAGGTTCTCTCGATCGCCTTCGGATCCTAGCCGCCGACGGGCACCGCCTTCCCGGTCGAAGCGTCGACCACCTGTCGATCCCCGAGGGGTGCGTGGAGTCGCACGTCCACCGACTTCTCCTGGATGACCTGAGTGCACACGAGGTTCTGGTCCGACGGTCGCGCTTCGCTGCGTCGCAAGGCGACCGCTACCTCGTCGACGGTCTCATCGACGGCTGCCTTCTCCGCCCGGTCGAACACGGCGTAGGCAGCTCGTAGCCGACCGTCAGCGTGCGGCTCGACGCCGATCCCTTCACGCCAAAGATCGTGATCGGTGGTGTCCACCCGGATTGCGGGGGTCCGCACCCCGTCTCGGTGTGGGTGACGACGGCGTGGTGGGTGTGGCTGGCTCCGCAGGCTCGACCACGGGCGGCCGTCCTGGCCCTCCGCCGTTACCCAGTGGCTCGGGACGGGCACCTACTGTACTGTCCCGTCCTGAGCCGGTGCTCTTCGTCCTCGCTAGGGTGACACAGCACGACAATTCTGGAATCGATGGGCTCGGGTGGCGGGCCTGAAGCGAAGGGATCGGCTGTGCGCATCGTGGTGACCGGGTCGATCGCCACCGACCACCTCATGACGTTCGATGGCAAGTTCAGCGACTCGCTCGTCGTCGATCAGCTGGACAAGATCTCGCTGTCGTTCCTCGTGGAGTCGCTTGAGGTGCGGCGTGGCGGCGTGGCGCCGAACATCGCGTTCGGAATGGCCAGGCTCGGGCTGCGACCGATCCTGGTGGGGGCGGTGGGCCACGACTTCGACGACTACCGTTCGTGGCTGGAGCGTCACGGAGTGGACTGCGAGTCCATCCACGTCTCGGTCGACAAGCACACCGCCCGCTTCGTCTGTACGACCGACACCGCCCACGCCCAGATCGCGAGCTTCTACGCCGGCGCCATGAGCGACGCCCGCAACATCGAGCTCGGTCCGATCGCGCGACGGCTCGGTGGCATCGACCTCGTCCTCGTCGCCGCGAACGATCCACAGGCCATGCTGCGTCACACGGAGGAGTGTCGAGAACGGGGCTTCGCGTTCGCGGCGGACCCCTCCCAGCAGCTTGCATGGTCGGACGCCGAGATGATCCGGTCGCTCATCGACGGTGCCACGTACTTGTTCTCGAACGAGTACGAGGCCGCACTGACCGAGCAGAAGACCGGATGGACGGCCGACGAGGTGCTGTCCCGAGTGCAGGTCCGCGTGACCACCCTGGGATCGAAGGGGGTACGCATCGACCGAGCCGGCGAGCCGACGCTGCGGGTTCCCTGCGTTCCCGCCAAGCGGGAGGTCGACCCGACGGGCGTCGGCGACGGATTTCGTGCGGGATTCCTCACAGGGATCGCGCGAGGGCTGTCGCTCGAGCGGTCGGCCCAGCTGGGCTGCCTTCTGGCGACGTACGTGATCGAGACCGTGGGCCCGCAGGAGTACGAGTTCAGCGACGAGGCGTTCCTCAGCAGGCTCGCGCAGGCCTACGGCGACGCCGCGGCGGCCGACGTCGAGCCGTTGCTGCGGGCTCGCTCCGGATCGCCAGCAGCAGGAGGGGCCAAGGCACGCGGCGTCGAGACCGCCGAGTAGGGTTTTGTCGCTGACAGCATCATGGCCTACGGTTCGCGCCACCAGCGGAGCCGGCTGGCATGCTGCTCGTGCCCCGGCGCGAGTGCGCTCGAGGCCACAACTGATCTCGAGAAAGGACAAGGGCACCCGGTGAGGTCAAAGGTCTGCGCGGCAGCACTTGTAGGGGTTCTGGCCCTCGCCGCGAGCGGTTGTTCTCGCGCCGACATCGACACCTGGAGGCGAGGAGGTCTTCCGGCGCCGGCGAGCGACCGGGCCACGCACGTCCTGAGCTTGTGGCAGGGCGCCTGGATCGCGGCGCTCCTGGTCGGTTGCCTCGTCTGGGGCCTCATCATCTGGTCGGTCATCGCCTACCGGAAGCGTGACGACTCGATCCCCCCGCAGACGCGCTACCACCTGCCGATCGAGATCCTCTACTCGGCAGTCCCGTTCGTCATCATCTCGGTCCTGTTCTTCTTCACCGTCAAGAACCAGAACGCGATCCTCGCCCAGGAGGAGAACGGACCGGCCACGAACGAGATCAGCGTGGTGGGCCAGCAATGGAGCTGGACGTTCAACTACGTCGACAACCCGGAGATCGGTGAGACCGTATGGGAGACCGGCACCCCACAGCGGCCACCGACGCTCTACCTGCCAGTGGGTGAGACCGTACGATTCACGCTCCACTCGCCCGATGTCATCCATTCCTTCTTCATTCCGGCATTCCTGTTCAAGCTCGACGTTATCCCGGGCAAGGTGAACTCCTTCGAGCTCACTCCGACGAAGGAAGGCGAGTTCGCGGGCAAGTGCGCGGAGTTGTGTGGCACCTATCACTCGCGGATGCTCTTCACCGTGCGGGTGGTGAGCAAGCAGGAATACCTCGACCACCTGGAGGAGCTGCAGCGCCGCGGCCAGACCGGAGAGGTGCTGGGTGGCGAGTACTCGAGGACTCAGGTGGGAGTCGAGACCGGACAGCCTGCCGAAGAGCCTGAGGGAGAAACGCCATGACGATTCTCGGTGAGCGCCCGCAGGCCGCGCCAGCCGTGACGGCTCCGGCGCGGCAGGAGGAGCGTCGACTCGGTAGTGTCATCGTGTCGTGGCTCACCACGACCGATCACAAGGTCATCGGCCATCTCTACCTCATCACCGCGTTCGCCTTCTTCCTGATCGGCGGGCTGATGGCGATGGTGATGCGGTCGGAGCTGGCCCGGCCGGGCATGCAGGTGCTGCGCGGGCCCGAAGGTGAAGAGATCTTCAACCAGCTCTTCACCATGCACGGCACGATCATGCTGCTGCTCTTCGCAACGCCGCTCTTCGTCGGGTTCGCCAACGAGATCATGCCGTTGCAGATCGGCGCACCCGACGTGGCGTTCCCGCGGCTCAACATGTTGAGCTACTGGCTGTTCCTGTTCGGTGGGCTGATCGCCATCTCCGGGTTCCTCGCACCGGGCGGAGCGGCGAGCTTCGGATGGACCGCGTACGTGCCCTTGTCAGACCCCGTACGCACGCCTGGCGTCGGCGCCGACCTGTGGGTGATGGGCCTGTACATCGCGGGTCTCGGCACCATCCTGGGTGGTGTCAACTTCATCACCACCATCTTCTGCATGCGCGCGCCCGGGATGACGATGTTCCGGATGCCGATCTTCACCTGGAACGTCCTGGTGACCAGCATCCTGGTCTTGATCGCGTTCCCCCCTCTCGCTGGCGTCTTGCTGATGCTCGAGATCGACCGGCGGTTCGGGGGACACATCTTCGACGCGGCGAGCGGCGGCCCGCTGCTCTTCCAGCATCTGTTCTGGTTCTTCGGCCACCCCGAGGTCTACATCATCGCGTTGCCCTTCTTCGGGATCATCACCGAAGTGGTGCCGGTCTTCAGCCGCAAGCCGCTGTTCGGCTACGTCGGCATGGTCATCGCGACGCTCGCCATCGCCGCGCTTTCGGTGGCGGTGTGGGCTCACCACATGTTCGTCACCGGCTCGGTCAACCTGCCCTTCTTCTCGTTCATGACCTTCCTCATCGCGGTTCCGACCGGGATCAAGTTCTTCAACTGGATCGGGACGATGTGGCGAGGGTCGTTGACGTTCGAGACGCCGATGCTGTGGTGTATCGGCTTCCTGGTGACGTTCCTGTTCGGTGGGCTCACCGGCGTCATCCTCGCCTCACCGCCTCTGGACTTCCACGTGAGCGACACCTACTTCGTCGTCGCGCACTTCCACTACGTGGTGTTCGGCACGGTGGTGTTCGCGATGTTCGCCGGGTTCTACTTCTGGTGGCCGAAGTTCACCGGGCGGATGCTCGACGAGACCCTGGGCAAGATCCACTTCTGGACGCTGTTCGTCGGGTTCCAGCTCACCTTCATGGTCCAGCACTGGCTGGGCATGCAGGGCATGCCGCGGCGCTACGCCGACTACCTGCCTGAGGACGGCTGGACGACGCTCAACATGGTGTCCACGATCGGTGCCTTCCTGCTCGGCATGTCGACGTTGCCGTTCCTGCTGAACGTCATCCAGTCGCGGCGCAGCCCGAAGGTGACGGTTGACGATCCCTGGGGTTGGGGACGTGGTCTGGAGTGGGCGACCTCGTGCCCGCCACCGCGGCACAACTTCACCTCCATGCCGCGCATCCGGTCCGAGTCGCCTGCGTTCGACCTGCATCATCCGGAGGTGGCGCTGCGCGATGTCGCCGTGGCCGACGAGGCACGGCCTGCGGTCGATGCGCCTGACCTCACCGGACGCCGGGAGCACGTCGCCGAGGTGGTAGCCGAGGGTGGTGTGTCGTCGGATGGAGATGGAGTCGGGACCACGCAAGACAAGGATCCGGAGGGCCGGTCGTGAAAGTAGAGGGGATCATCTTCACGATCCTTGGGGCGTTCTTCCTCGTCGTCAGCCCGGTCTACTGGTTCCTGTCGAAGGACCCGACCGGGACCAGCGCTCTGGTCCTCACCACTCTGCTCGCCTTCCTGGTGGCCTTCTATCTCCTGTTGACGGCGCGTCGGATGGGGCCTCGGCCAGAAGACCGCAAGGACGCCGAGATTGCCGAGGGTGCAGGGGAGCTGGGCTTCTTCAGCCCACACAGCTGGTGGCCGCTGTTTTGTGCGTTGTCGCTCGCCGTGTGCGTGCTCGGTGTGATCTTCGGCTTCTGGCTCTTCCTGATCGGGGTGGCGTTCGGCGTGGTGTCAGTGCTCGGCCTGGTCTTCGAGTACTACCGCGGAGAACACGCTCACTAACCGTTGCAGGGCCCGTGGCCTGGGTAGTTCTCGTGATGCTCTGATCGAGAAGCAACGTTGCAGCGCCGTGTGACGTCTTTAATGGACGTGGGGCGTAGTCGTCAGGATTGCGAAGTCTCGCGGCGATCAGCACAGGGAGTCCAGATGCCAGGACGGGGGCGGGCCACGCCACGAGGATGTGCCCGAGCGTGGGTGGTTGCATGCGCCGCATTGGTGCTTGCGGCGGTCGTTGGCTGCCAGGCGGAGGCCGACACTACCAAGGACCAGGCGCGCCGAGCTGAAGTGGCGCAGGTCGGGAAGTCGGTCCCGCCGGCCAAGATCACGGTCAAGCCGGCCGACAACACGGTGGACGTTCCGCTCGACGCTGCGGTCACCGTACGGGTCTCGGGCGGAACGTTGCGAGACATCACGGTCACCGCGGCGAACGGCACCAAGCTCAGCGGGACTTTGGACCAACGCAAGACCGTGTGGCGGTCCGAGGGACCGCTGCTGCCCGACTCGGTCTACCGGGTCCAGGCGACGGCACTCAACGCCGAGGGCTACCCGACGGAGATCGACCAGACGTTCGGCACCCTCAAGCCGACCAAGCCGCTCGACGTCGACGTGTTCCCACTGGCGGGTAGCACGGTCGGCGTCGGCCAGCCGATCCAGGTGCGGTTCGACGAGCCGGTGGGCAACCGTGCGAAGGTCGAGCGGCGGCTCACGGTCGAGACGTCGAAGCCGGTCGAGGGTTCCTGGCACTGGTTCAGCGATCAGGAGGTCCGGTTCCGTCCCAAGGAGTACTGGCCCGCTCACACGAAGGTGACGTTGCGTGCCGATCTGCGGGGTATCCGCGCTGAAGGCGGCGCCTGGGGGCTGGAGAAGATCGTTCACAAGTTCACGATTGCGAACTCGGTCGTGACCAAGGTGGACCTGGCCACTCACCAGGCTCGGGTCTACATCGACGGCGAGCTTGCCCGGACCATTCCGGTGACTGGTGGGAAACCCGGCTGGGAGACCAGGGACGGCACCAAGGTGATCCTCGCCAAGGAGACGAACAAGGTCTTCACCAACGAGTCCATCAACGCGCCGGAAGAGTACGAGCTCCTCTCTCCATGGGCGCTCAGGGTGACGTGGAGCGGCGAGTTCCTCCACACCGCGTCGTGGTCGGTCGGTTCGCATGGCCGCGCCAACGTGAGCCACGGCTGCGTCGGCATGAACCTCGACAACTCCCGGTGGCTCTGGCACGTGTCACACATCGGCGATCCGGTCGAGGTGCACAGTCCGGGCGGTCCTCCGATGGAGCCGAGCAACGGTTTCGGGGACTGGAACTTCAGCTGGGAGGACTACAAGGCCGGAAGCGCGCTCCGAGACTGAGGCCGGGATCGGGTCCTGCTCGGCACCTCTGCAGGACCTCGGTGACCTGGACGAGGACTGGCCGCAACCAGACAACCCGTCGCACGATCTCATGATCCGAGATGTGTCGGGTGCGCCTCGATGGGGCGTGTGTCACGCTCGTGATGATCGGAAGGCGGCGGGGTAGTACGCGCGGCTGCCGCGTCGTCCTCGTCAGATCACGGGAGGTCGGCGTGACTGTCCTGCGTTCGTTGCTGCGAATTCGGGACAACGATCACGCCCCTTACGTCTCCGCCTTCACCGAACGCACCGGCATCGGATGGCACGACAAGACACCGCCACAGGCGGTGCAGGCTGCAGGGTCGGTCTCCGTCGTCATCCCGGCGTACAACGCGGCGTCCACCATCGCGCCCGTTCTCACCGCGCTGCACAGGCAGCGCACGACCGCGGATCTGGAAGTGATCGTGGTCGATGACGGCTCGACCGACCACACCGCCGAGCTCGTCTCGGAACACCCGATCCCGGCGACGGTCATCCGGTTCGAGGAGAGCCACGGAATCAGCCAGGCGCGCAACGCAGGCACCGCGGTCGCGAGCGGCGACGTGGTCCTCTATCTCGACTCCGACATCGTCCTACCGGCGCACGCGATCCACGACATCGCGACACGCGCCCGAGACGACTGCATCTTCCTGGGGTTTCGCGCCGACGTGAGCTACGACGACCATCAGGGTGGTCGGCGCATCCCCGATGCTCCAGCACCGATCGAGGCAGATGCACGCGCCTACTGGCGGAAGGACAGGGGTCGTCGGCTGGTGCGGCACACCGGTGAGGAGATCGAGCTTCCGGACGAGACCCGCATGCTCGACGCGACAGACGACCTGATCGGGCTGGGCTTTGGCCGGCGATATCTCATCTGGACACTCGTCGAGACCATCCTGGGCCATACCCTCGCCGTCGCCCGCGAACGAGCGATCGACGTCGGCGGGTTTCATCCTGGGTTTCGCGGCTGGGGATGTGAGGACAGCCATTTCGGCGCGAAGCTCATCGCATCGGGGGTCAAGGTGGTGCCGCTGCGGCAGGTCGTGTCGTATCACCTGCAGCCTCGTGACGTCCGTACGCATCAGCGCCGCAAGCTCGCGGCGTGGGCTTCCAACCTCGCGTTGTACCGCCGGCTGCTTGACGAGCCCTTCTCATCCGCCGATGGGCGTCGGCAGTTTGCCCGCAATGCGTCATCGGTACTTCGAACCGCCGCCTACCAGAAGGGATAGCGGTCGTGGTCGATCGGCTCGACGTGGCGAACTCGACCGCGCAGACAGCGCAGACGTCGACCATCCTGGTCGACCAGCCGGCAGAGCCGTTGCTCGTCGAGCTTCCACCTGGGCGTTCCGATATGTCGGCGTGTGCGGGCCTGCCGTGGCTCGTCATGGTCCACGCGCTGGGCGAGAACCGCACCGGGAACAACTACTGGCAGGCGTGCACGGCACGGATCATCGCTGCAGGCGGTGTAGTCGTCGCCCGCTTCGACCTTTGTGGGTACGGAGAGAGTCTCGCCGACAAGTCCGTGCGCGCGTGGGTACGTCAATGCGAGGACGCAATCCAGACCGCAAGACGGTACGGGGCCAGCACGGTGCACCTGTCAGCCCGCGGTCTGCACGCGGCGTTGCTCGGCCCCCTCGACGTGCCGGGCGAACGCATCGCGTTGTTCCCGCCGAACGCAACACAGTTGCGCTGGCTGGACACCTTTGCCGATCGCACCGACGACGACGTCATCCGGGTCGATCAGCCACCGAGCGGGGATGAGCTCACGTTCTGGACGACGTGCGGTTCGGAGCCCAACCTGATCCAGGGGAGCGTGTTTCCGCTCGGTGTGCTCCGTACCCTCCGCACGTGGCTTGCGGACCAGGACGGGTCGACATGGACGTTGACGGTCGGGACTGTGCACGATGTCGGTCGGGCGAACACGCTGGTCTGTGGTGCCGACCCGCTGACCCGGCTGGAGTCGGACCGGATCGGCCTCGCGCACCTGCTGCGCAGGCACCTCACCCAGCTGCCAGGCCGCACCGGAGGGGATGGTGGCTGATGGCGGCACGGTCGTGCGGTGAGGGCAAGTTCATCGCGGTGAGCGGAATCGACGGAACCGGCAAGAGCACGCTCGTGGCGGAGCTCGCCGAGTCCCTACGCCAGCGCGGTCACAAGGTGCTCACGCTGGCCGGGCTGAAGTCCGATGCCGCCATGCCGTCGGAATGGCTGCGCCGGATCCCCCGCGACGACAAGACTCGTGACGTCGTCGAATCCTGGATCGGCGGCCTGTTCACCCTGATCCTCTACGACAACGCGGTGAATCGGGTCGAGCCCGCCTTGACAGAGGGCGCGTGGGTCGTGACGGACCGCTGGATGCTCGACCACATGGCGAACCAGGAGGCATTAGGGGCACGACTCGACCAGTGGCTGCCCGTTCTTGCGCAGGTGCGTCGGCCCCACCTCACGCTCCTTCTCGAGGCGCCGCTCGACGCGGTGGAGAAACGAATCGCCCGGCGGGGAAGCTCCGGCATCGGCTCGGGGAAGCGGTTCTTGTCAGCCTGTGCGGCCGTACTGGATCGACTGGGCTCGAAGGAGGCACATCAGCCGGTGGTGAGACTCGACGCTCGATTCAGCGCGCAGGACGTACGCCTGCTAGCGCTTGCTGCGATCGATGCGACGTTCGACGTGAGGAGTGGCGAAGCTGACTGACAACGTCTGCGACCGCGACGAACTCGTGGTCAGCATCGACGGGCCGAGTGGTGTCGGCAAGACCGCTGTCGCCCGAGAGCTGGCCCGACGCCTCGGACTGCCGTGGCTCTCCGTGGGTGCCGTCTATCGGGCGCTTGCGGCGGCAGGAGCCACGCTTGACACGCCAGCACGCATTGCCGCACACGTCGCCGGTGACGGATGCCTTGACCCTGTGGTCTGGGTCGGTGAGAACGCCTATGCCGAGCCGGAGCTGGTAGGTGCTGAGCTCGGTACCCGTGCGGCGGCGCTTGGATCGGATCCCGCATGGCGTCGAAAGGTCGACGCCCTGGTGAAGTCGTACGCCTCCGGTGGTCTCGTCGTGGAGGGACGAGCCTCGGGTCGGCTGTTCGGTGACTCGCTGTGCCGTGTCTTCCTGTGGGCCGACCAGGGTGAGCGGAGCGCTCGCACCGCCGCCGTCACCGGTCAGGCACTCGATGTCGAGCGAGACCGCGGTGATGCACGACGTTCCCTTGCACCCTTGCGGGTGCTGCCGGGTTCAGTGGTCTGGAACTCCACGAGGTACGCCCTCGAGGACACGGTCGAGGGCTTGCTTCGCCGGCTGGCGATTCTGCAACGCAGGGAACGCGCTCTCGTGGTCGTCCCGTCGACCGTTCTCGCGGCGTTCGGAGCTGGGACGTCGGTGGATCTCGAGCTGGACCGCGTGCTCGTGCGACTGGAGACCGCACCACGAGATCCGGACGATCCGGTGGACATGATCCTCGCTGTTCCCGACCGTAATGCCGTCACCGACTGGGACGCGCTTCTCCACGCACACCTGGTCGCGCAGCTTGCGGGGAACGATCAGGTCGTCGTCGGCTCCGTGTACGAGCACGACGGCACGCCTCCGGCGAGTCAACGGCTGTTGCAGGCCTCGCCGTGGCCGCTGCAGCGGTGGCTTGGCATCGGCTGGCTCGCCCGGCACCGACACTTCTCACTGAGCGGTGACCTCGCCCGGCTGACCGACGTGACGATGGGAGATCTGGTCGAGTTCACCACTCAGCCAGAGGCAGGCGAGGTTCGTGGTGCAACGCCGAGCCCGCTGGAACGAGCGGTGCAAGGCGCGCGCTGGCTGCCAGCCCTACACGCCGCGGTGCGGACCGGTCCACTGCGTGCTGCGACCGTGGCTGGCGCCGATGTGGACACGCTGCTGCGAGTGGTACAGGACGGCGGAAGCGAGCCGCACACCGCGTACATCGTCGACACCGGCTCCTGGAGCGATCCGCGGCTGCCGATCCTGCTCGCCGCAGCCGTTCCCGACGCAGATCTGCATGTCGTCGGCGCATGGTCGGACAATCCGCAGACGGATGGGGATGGAGCGTCATGACTGGCACCGCAGCTCCGGCGGACCTCCGGTTACACCGCCGGCAGACCTTCACGACGGTTCCTCGTGGCAGGTGCCTCACCGTCGTCGACGATCCGGCTGGCCCACCGCCGTACGGCACGCTGGTGCTCGCGCACGGGCTGACCGGCGACCGCTCCGGACCCGCCGATCTTCTGGCACACCTGGCCGCCGAGATCTGTGTGACATGCCAGGTTCGTGTGGTGCGCTTCGACATGCGTGGCAGTGGCGACTCGACGGGCGACTTCTTCGACACGACCTTCGACGGGATGACCGACGACTTCGTCGCCGTTGCGCGTCGGCACGCAGTCGGTGACCGCCCGCTCGTCTGCGGTGGCATCAGCATCGGTGGCGTTCCCGCAACCCTTGGCGCTGCTCGCCTGGTGGAGGCGAACGACGTGCGGCCGTGCGGCGTCGTCCTGCTGTCGAGCGATCTGATCGAGGGCGTCCGTTTCGACGTGGCAGGTATCGCGCCCGTCCGGTCGGGGGAGTTTCACCTGCCGGGAGCGTTCTTCCGGGAACGGGAAAGGCTCCGTCCCCGGACCGCCTTGGTGAGGTCAGGACTGCCGTTCCTGTTCGTCTACGGCACCAAAGACCTCAAGGTCGCGGCGTGTGCGCCCTGGTTCGCCACGCACGGAACGACATCGGGGATCGACTGCGACCACCTATTCGAGGGTTCGGCTGCGCGAGCACAGCTGGTCAGGGAGTGCACGGCGTTCGTGTCGAGAGTGATCAAGGGGGGACCGTGAAGATCTCCTTGTGCCTGATCGTCCGTGACGAGACTCGTTTCCTGCAAGGCTGCGTCGACTCCTGTCGACCCTGTGTCGACGAGATCGTCATCGTCGACACAGGGTCGGTCGACGAGACGCCGGTTCTTGCCCGCAGGCTCGCCACGTCGTTTCACCAGGTGGCGTTCGACGGCGACTTCTCCGCGGCGCGGAACGAGGCGCTCGAGCATGCGACAGGTGACTGGATCCTCTTCCTGGACGCGGACGAACGCCTGATTCCTGGCGAGATCGGAGGGCTGGTGGCCGGGCTCGAGAACGCCCCACCAGACGTCCTGGGCATGCGGCTCATGCGCTACAACTTCTTCAGCGACGGAGGTTTCTACACAGGCCGCGAGCTCAGGGTCTTCAGGAACCTGCCGACCATTCGTTACCGCCGTCGGATCAACGAGTCGGTGGCCCCGAGCATCCAGGAGGCCGGTGGGCGAGTCGTCGACGCTCCGGTCGTCTTCAACCACTTCGGCCATTGCCGACCGGTGGGCGAGCGAGAGGCGAAGGCCCACCGCTACCTGCGCCTGATGGATGAGCAACTGCGCGAGCAGCCAGACGACGCTGTGCTGTGGGGATACCAAGGGCTGATCCTCCGCACACTCGGGGAGTTCGACACGGCCCTTGCCCGCTCCAGTCGTGCGGTGGAGATCGACCCGGAATCGGCGACGGCGTGGTTCTTCCATGGACATGTCCTGCGGTCGGTCGGTCGTGACACGGACGCTCTCGACGCCTATCAGCGCGCTGTGTCTATAAAGCCCGAGCACGCTGCTGCGCAGCTCATGGTGGGCGTGCAGTACATGGCGCTCGGTGACTTTCGCAAGGCAGCCGATGCGTTCGTACGCGGACGAGCTCTCGACGCAGAGCTCCTGCACACTGACATCAATCTCGGCCTGCTGGCCCAGGCCACTGGTGAGTGGGACGAGGCGATCACGTTGTTCCGCCGTGCCGGAGAACGCAATCCGGGGTTCTTCCACGACGAGTTCGGCGGACGGACCGAACGGGACCCGTTCCGATGCTTCTACAAGGAGACACCGCTGGGCTATGCGGGACTGGCCTACCACCTTGGATACTGCACGCTGCGCGCTGCCGGCCAGGTGCCACCGAGCGGTCGGTGACGTCGCGGTGTCAGCACTCTGGCAGAAAACGACGGACGATCGCGGCGAAGTTGCTGCGGCCGTGCCGAAGCTCCTCGACGGTTAGCGGTTCGAGGTAACGGCTCCACGCCGCCTGCTCCCACAGGTGATGGCAGTACGCGTCCGGGAACCCGTCGCCAGGCGTTTCGAACATGAGCCGCAGCCCTTCGGGGCGCCACGACGGCCAGAAGAAGCTTCGGTACCCCTCGACGTGGACCTCGGTCGGATGACGGCGCGCCAGCATCGACGGATAGCGGACCGAGTATTCGTCCCAATACCGGTCTTCCCCGGTCGAACGGAAGCCTGCCCACAGTGACAGGGAAGGGTCGAAGCCGTCGAGCCATCGTCGGAGGAACGTCGCCTTCGGTGCAGCGAGGATGACCGAGGCGCAGAGACCGTCGACCTCCCGGGACTTCTGGATGCCGAGGACGCACTGGTTGTCGAGCAGCGGTGTGAACGGTCGCACGCAGATGACGTCGAGATCCAGGTAGATTCCACCGTGCTCGTACAAGAGCTCCAGGCGTGCCACGTCGGCCTGGTGGGCGACGTGGCGAAGCGGCCGTCCGGCGATGCTGGTCGGCGGGGAGAACGTGACCAGCGTGAGGTACGGACGCGCGCGTTCCCACCACTCACCGGATGGTTCGTGAGCGTAGTAGAGATAGATGGCGTCCGGCCGATTGACCTCATACATGGACCTGACAGCGAGGTAATGGACGAGGGAGAAGGGAATCCCGCCGAAGTCAGGGGAGAAGCCGAAGAGCAGGTGGATGACGTTGGGGATCATGCTGTCGTCCGGGTACTGAGGCACTGTGCGGAGACGTCGACGTAGGTCACGTGCCAGCGCGTCTCTTCGCGTTCGTAGGCCACCATGCCGAGGGGACGGATGCTCTTCGGAAACGACGCTTCGCCGGTCAGGACGGTGTGTGCGGCGAGAAGCACCTCGGCATGGGTCACCATGAAGACGCTCCGTGCGCCGAACGACTCGGGGATGTCAGCGAGAAAATCGGCAAGCCGTCGTTGGATGTCGTACAAGCACTCGCCACCTGGTGGAGCCCAGCTCCGCTTGTCACCCGTGATCCGGCGAGCTTCGGCCAGCATGGCTGCCCGTTCGGCGGTGCTCGCGCGCTCGAAGACAGGTCCCCATGAGCGCTGGGCGATGGCGGGTTCTACTCGCCACTCGACTCCGGGAAGCTGCAACGCTGCAGCGGTCTGCAGGGCCCGGACGGCCGGCGCGACGAAATACCTGTCAGCCTCGGCGAGCCCGTTGTCGACGAGCCATCGTCCGGCCCGTTGAGCGTCCCGTTCCCCCTGCTCCGTGAGCCTCCAGGCAGCCGGTGGTGCAGCCGTGCTCGAGCCGTCCTGCTCGCTCGCGGCGTGCCGCAGCATCGACACGCGAAGCAACGAGGTGGTGTGCGTCCCACGCTGGGTCATGTCTCACCAGCCGAAGATCGGACGCCACACACTCATCAGGTGCCGCATGGCGAGCCGCTCGGTCTCGGTGAGATCCGGGTGCCAGAAGTCCAGCAGGAGCACCACACGTTCGCCTTCCGGCCCGGTCCTGATCTCGTGTTCGAAGGAGTCGTCGAAGACCAGGCACGTCGACTCACGCCACTCGCGGCGTTCCCGTCCCACCCGCATCCAGCAGTCAGGTGGAACGACCAACCCGAGATGGCACCGAAGACGGGTGTTGAAGAAGCCACAGTGCGCGGGGAGGTGAGTGTTCGGTGAGAGTACGGAGAAGTAGCACATTCCAGCCGAGTCGGTGCCGGGAATCTTCGCGAGCGCGGCCGCGGTCCGTGGCGATGATGCCAAGTGGTCGGTCGACGCGTGGCCCATCGCGTAGAAGTAGTGGGTGTTCCACTCTCCGCTGCGTGCGAACTTCGACTCGGCGTGCGCGGCGAGCTCGTTGCGTTGTCTTGCGGCGAAGAACTCCTCCCTGATGTCGTCGGTGGCCGCCTCGAGATCGCGAATCCACGGGAACGTCGCCGGGTCATGCCACGGTCGTGCGGTGAGGTCGGGGCAGAAGAACTCCGGGTTCTGCATCGGGGCGGCACCTCGCCTGCGCCGACGGTCGTGGTAGTCGAACGCGAGAAGCAGTCGTTCGACCTCGTCCTTTGTGGCGTGGCCGTCGCTCACCCATCGGGTGAGTGCGGTCCTGCCTGCCTGCACCCAATCGGCGGTCACAACAACCCCCTCGCAACCAAACGCGGTGTCACTAGGTCGCCGAACCGTCTCACTTCGCGCAGTTTCGGGTAGCCGGAGAGGATGAACTCCGACACACCGAGCTCGGCGTACTCCTCGAGCCGGTCGATGATCTGGTCGGGAGTTCCCACCAAGGCGGTTGCCACGCCGAACCTGGCGGTGCCTACTCCTGCCCAGAGGTTGGGCGAGACCACGAGATCGCTGCGTGACGCCAGGTCGTGCTGTGCTTTGCGCTGGGATCCAGGCGCGTGCTGCTGGGCCGCCATGACCTTGCGCACTCGCGGATCCACCTTCGAGATCAGGTCGTCGGCCGCAGCCCAGGCCTCGTCCTCGGTGGGCCGGACGATGACGTGCACGCGCAGCCCGACCGTGATGTCGCGTCGAAAGCCAGGGGTTGCTCGGAGCTGGGCGATCTCGTCGGCTACTTCGGCCGGCGGTCGGCCGAACAACAGGTACGTGTCGGCATAGCGAACCAATGCGGCGCGAGCTTCCGGTGCCGAGCCGGACATGGCCACGGGGATGCGACCCTGCATCGGGGGAAGGAGGTAGGCGCCTGCCACGTGGTAGATCTCGCCGTCGTAGGAAAGCGCCTCGTTCCCGTAGAGGATGCCGTCGACGATCGCGAGCCACTCGTGGAGCCGCTTGTAACGCGTCTCACGGTCGTCGTCCACCCCGAGGAATCGGTCCTCGCCCCATCCGCCGGTGGTGACGTTCAGCCGGATCCTGCCGGGAAACAGCTGGTGCAGGCTGGCGAACATCTTCGCCGCCTGGGCGGGGTGGAACTGGTTCGGGCGTACGGCAATGAGCAGCTCGGCCTTGGAGGTACGTGCGAGCACGGCGGCCGACGTGGTGAAGGCTTCCCGGTGGTTGAGGTAGCTGGTGGGGACCAGAAGTCCGGAGAAACCACTCTCCTCGGCGGAGGTGACGATCGACGTGAGGTGATCGAGCGTCGGCTCCGGACCTTGTTCCGGCCAGGTGCCGATGTGGGTGACGTCGTGACTCAATGGCAGGAACCAGTTCAGCTTCATGGCCACCTTCCGGCACGGGTGCGCTGGAGATCGGTTGTGCCGGCACCGGAGGCCGGCACAACCGCCGCGCTCGACAGGTGCGAATCAGTCGTCTGTCGACTCGTCGACTTCTTCTTCGTCGAGTTCTGTCTCTTCGACCTCATCAGCGACAATGACCGCGAAGTCCATTCGGCTCACCTCCTTTCGACGATCGCACGGTCTCACCTCGGCGTGGCATCCGCAGGCTCTCGACGTACCCCAGTGGGGGATGGGTAGTGCCGTGCCCGACACGGCTTCACGGTCCGCACGTCGGCGTACGTATGACAGGCGTCAGCCGTCGCAGGGAGCTTGGTGTACTTGAACGCCTCGAGTGGGTTCGTGGCCGGGTGCTGGATGATCTCGGGTAGACGCGTGGGATGCACGCCGATGCGCACCCGCATCTTCTTGAGGTACTCGATCTGCTTGATGATGCAGTAGCTGCAGTCCAGGCAGGTGTCGATGTTCTCCGACCAGGCGAACCACGACGACGTCGCTTCGAGCTTGCGGTCGCCAGTCGGGATGGTGAGGATGTTGTAGTTGCTCAGCAGCCGTTGGACATAGACGTCGGCCCCGGTGAGCATCCTGACGAAGTTGATGTCTCCGGTCGTCCCGGCCTCCAGGAACACGCCGCGCTGGTTTGCCGCGAACTGATACCCCAGCGTCACCATGGCGTCGAGGTTCCTGGGGGGACCGAGGTCGTGCACCCAGCAGGGACGTGCGTACGCCCAGGCCGCCGCACAACTGGTCTTGAAGAAGGCCTTCACGCCGAGCTCGTCGCAGTAGCCCAGGAGCTGCTCCTCGACGGAGAAGTCGAGCTGCTTGCGCTTCTTGGAGTCGTGTATGCCACCCAGCACCAGCCGTCCCGTGTACTCGGCAGCGGCTTCGGCGAGCATCCGAAGGGTCGCGGGATCGTCGTTCTTCTTGCGGATGATGGGCCGGGTGAAGACGAAGGTATGGGGGAAGATCTCCGTGAGTGCCTTGATGACATGCAGGCGTTCGTCGAAGCTGATACCGCCTTCGTCAAGGGCGGTGAGGGAGTAGTAGATGACGATGTTGGAGGCATTGGGAAGCTTCGCCAGGACGCTCAGCACATGGGCGTCGTAGCCGGCCTTGGTGAAGATGGCGATCGGCGCCTCGTGCTCTTCCAGCGCACGCAGTTTGAAGGCCGTGTTGTCGATCTGCTCGGGGATGAACGGGTCACCGTACGTGTCGTTCACCGACACCGGCAGCCTACGCGTCCATTCGGGTGACTCCGGACCGGCGTAGGTCATCATGGGGTCGTCGTCAAGAGGTTCTGGTGTGTTCACCGTGGTCTCCGATGCCCGGGTTCAGCTGGCTGGGAAGTCTGTGAGGCGGGTGCACGGCGTTCGAGGATCGATTGAGCTGGGCGATGCCACCGAAGGCGGTCTTCGTACCAGCCAGCCGTGCGCAGTCCCTCCCGGAGTTGGTCCGGGTTGCCGCGGTCCAGGAACACGTCGCTCTCGATCATCGAGATACCGCGCTGTCCGAGCTGCTGGCAGATCGCGGTGGTGAGCGCGTGCGAGATGCCACGTCCTCGTGGACCGGTCACGAAGACGTCCATCAGGTAGCCGCAGCGTTCCGCGACATAGCGATCCGGTCGCAGGTAGGCGAATGCATGTCCAGCACGCTCACCGTCGTACTCCGCGACCATGCAGAAGGCATCGGTTCCCGACACGACGTCGAATCGTCGACGCAGCCAGGCTGGGAGGTCGACGACGCAGTCCTCGCCGCACAGCCCTTGACGTACAGCTCGTTCCAGGCAGTCGTAGATGTAGTCAGCATCTGCCGTAACCGCCTGACGTACGACGACGTGTGACAGATCACCCGCGGTGAGCGCCGTCGAGCGGCGCACCACGAGAACCTCCGGACGAAACCCCGCCTCTGAGAGCGGTCCGGCGAGTCGGGCGCCCGTCCCACGGACCGGCAGCTCGACCCGAACGTCCTGGTCGGCCGGAAGAAATCTCAGAAGCTGCTGCATTGCACCGTCCGAGTCGTCCTCGGCGACCAGACCTTCGAGCCACGTCTCCTTGCGCTGGGTCAACGGATGGCGGCGTGGCGAAAGCCTCGCAGCGGCGAGGATCTGACCGGATTCGCGGACCCCCACCGTCCTGCGCGCGCCGCGTGCGAGTACCTCGGTCGCGACGAACCGGGTCACCCGGTCCTTGCAGAGGGGTTCGCCGTCGGGAACTGCCGACGCGAGCTGTTCCTCCAGGCGTTCGGCCCACCAGCGCAGCTCGAGCCGGGTGAGCGCCGGATCCGGCTGGCGCTTTGCAGGGGTACGAAAGAGCGCGTCGAGTTCTCGAGCGGCACCGATGGAACGAATCCGGGCCCGGTAGTGGGGGAGTCCTGCCACCGCTTTGCCGGTGCTGCCGCGCACCGGGCCTCGGTCGGGGTGAGGCGGGAAGGCGTACACCGGAAAGCCGAGCCGGAACCAGGCGCCGACCGGCATCGCGCTGACCACCGCGAGTGTCCGACGCGGTGCGCGGGCGAGCGACCAACGGTAGAGCCGGTCGGTGACCGCAAGGACGCGTTCGCGCAGCGCAAGCTTCTCCAGTGGGTGCGGTGCACCGGCAAGCCCACACAGCCTGATGGCGAGCTCGTGCTCACCGAACTCGCCGGCGAGTGCCGAGAGCATGCGGAGCCCGCCGCCGATGCGCTCACGTTGCACGATCTCCTTGACGACCTGCCAGTCGGGCTCGTGTCCGGCGAGAGCGGCGAAGTCGAGCAGGTCACGCCCGATCGGTCGATCCCGCTCGATGAGCTCCACGGCGAGCAGCACGAGGAGATACGTCGCGGTGAAGCGAGGGAACTCCACTCCGTCCACCGTTGCGGTGACCAGCGTGTCCCACGCGTGACCCGGGACCGTCCAGCACCGGGTCCGACCCACGGCAGGTCCCGGTGTGGTGACGTCGAGGTAGACCGGGTTCTCCAGATCGGGTCGCTGCTTGTTGAGCGCGACGGCGGTCCAGGTGCTTGCGCCCTCTCGGCGACGCGGGACCGGGTGAGCCACGTAGTACCCCTGCGAGGCCAGGGCGTCGAGAGCCTCGCCGAGGACGCTGGGGTGCCGGAGCACGACATCGAGGTCGTTGGCGTCGCGTTGCCATCCGGATGGATAGCAGGAGTCGAAGGCCGGTCCCCGCAAAACGGCGAACTCCACCGCATGCGAGCGCAGGGTGTCGCAGACCTGGTGGAGCTCGTCGTAGAGAACCGCCCGGCGCCGTTTACGCCGGGCAAGCTCACGTGGTGGGACGACGCCATCCCGCTCACCGTGCTTGAGCAGGAGGTAGGGAGAGAGCAGCTTGTGCTGGTCGAGTAGGTCGTAGGAGGTGTCGGGAAGCCGGTGCCCGTCGAAGGCCGTCCACGACCGGGTGGAGCCTTCCCGCTCAGCCTGTCTCCAACAGCGCAGGACGGTCAAGAGCGACGTCACGACGTCGTGGGTGACCGAACGTGGTGGTCCCGAAGTCGATCCTCGAGCCAGTAGCTCGGCCATACGAGCCTTCCGACGTCACTCCTCGACCAGCGGACCATCTTCCGTCGACGGTAAGTGGCCCTCTCCGTGTGTGACAGCGCGGTGACCACTTGTGGCCAGCGGGGCTCCAGACTCGTCCGGGTTAGCCGCATATTTGAGTAGATCGGCCCATTCCGCTGCACGCTGATCGGGTCTATGCTGATCGTCATACCACGCAGCAGGGCCGGGTGCTCACAGCCCGTGATGAGGGCTTAGGACATCGCCCTGGACGGACCCGGAGGAGTTGGCGCGCCGTAGGGCGGCGCCACACGTCCAGATCTCGTGGGGGTGCGGTGACCGAGGAAGCGGTTGATCGTCAGAAAGCGCCGTGGAAATGGCGTGTCTGGTCGTTACCGGCACCGGCCCTCGGGTTCATCCTCGCCGTCGACGTCGTCGCGGCAGCTTGTGTGCTGACAGCAGGGTTGTCGGCCGTGGAGCGGCTCGGTGACCTGGGCACGTTGGCAGTACTCCTGGCGTGTGCCGCCGTCAGCACCGAAGGGGCACGAGTAGTCGAACGCCGCCGGCGGCAAAGCGGCGCCTTGCACAAGGACCTGCAGCCGGTGTGGCTGGTGGCCGGGGCGATCCTGCTTCCGCTGACCGCCGCGGTTGCCTTCGTCATCGTCCAATCCTTGTGGTGGTTCATCCGAACCGGACGATGTGCGCCGTACCGACGGTTCTTCTCGACCGCCGTCTCCGTGCTCGGAGTTGCCGTGGCGCACTACGCCAGCGACTCCATCTCCATGCTGCTACACGACGCGGGGGCAGGCGTGGCGATGCCCACCGCGGTTGCCGCCGGCATCGTCTGTGCCGCCATCGGGTACCTCGCGACCGACATCGTGTTGTGCGGGATCGCCATCAAACTGCTCGAGCCTGAAAGCACCGCACGTGATGCGTTCGGAGGACCGGCAGAGTGGGCGGTCGACGCGATGACCGGCGGCCTCGCATGCGTCGTGACCGCCGCCGCAATGCTCAGTCCAGCTCTTGTGCTGCTGGCGATACCGGTGACCCTGACGGCACAGCGGGCACTGCTCCTGCGACAGCTCGAAGAGGAAGTCACGACCGACCAGAAGACCGAGGTCGCCAACTTCCCCTGGTGGCGTGAGCGCGTGGAGCGGCTGCTGCTGCGCGTCTCGGCTCGCCAGGAGCACATGGCGATCCTCTTCATCGACATCGACTACTTCCGGGCAGTGAATGCACAACACGGTCACCTGGTGGGTGACCGCGCCCTGCGTGCCGTGGCCGAGGCGATGCAGAACCTGACCCGTAGCTGCGACATCGTCGGCCGGTTCGGCGGAGAAGAGTTCGTCATCGCGCTCCCGAGTGTCGGGGAGAAAGAGGCGTTCGAGATCGCCGAACGGATCCGCACCGAGATCGCCAACACTCCACTACGGATCGCGGTCAACGGGCCAGACTCAGAGGTCGTCGACGTCTGGATCACGGTCTCCGTTGGGCTCGCCACATACCCGGAGACTGGAAGCACGCTCGACGAGCTGCTCGAGCTCGCGGACCGGGCGCTCTACGCAGCCAAGGCGGCCGGTCGGGACCAGACGGTGCGCGCGGCAGACCTTGCGCTTACCGCCAGTGCGTTGGGCGCCGGCGACGACATGCTGCAGGATGCACTGCACCGCTGAGCGCACGGATATCTGCGTACGCCATCGTCGCTCCCCGACCAGTCCGGGGTCACGCGGTTACATGCCGCCGCCGCGGCTGTGGTGTGCGTTGTTACTTCCCGTTGTCGTGCGCTGCACCCAGGGAACGGTCGAGCGCGCGGCAGAACGGACCCAGACCGATCGAGCCAAGCCGCAAGGCCGTGTCATGGAACGTCTTCAGGCTGAAACCGGCCCCAAGCCTTTCCCGGGCGTTAGACCTGGCCTGTAGCCAGATTCGTTCGCCGAGCTTGTACGACGCAGCGCGTGCCGGCGCACCGAGGCAGCGGTTGAGCTCACGGTAGATGAGCGCCTTGTCTGCCCGGCTGTGCTTGGCCAGGAACTCGAACCCGAGCTCGGGGGTCCATCTCTCTCCGACATGCCATCCGGATCGATTCGGTGGGATCACGAGCTCCAGATGCATGCCGATGTCGAGGATGACGCGTATCGCCCGTGAGGCTTGGGCTGTGAGCATGCCGAGCCGGGTGCCTGGATCGGAGAAGAACCCGAGCTCGTCCATCAAGCGCTCCACGTAGAGCGCCCACCCTTCGCCGTGGCCGGGTACCCAGCACATGCGGCGTTGCCAGCGATTCAGCGTGTCGGTCTGATGGGCGGTTCCGCCGATCTGCAGATGATGGCCTGGTACGCCTTCGTGGTAGACCGTGACGAGCTCCCGCCAGGTGCTGAACGTCGTCACGTGTCGTGGAACCGACCACCACATCGTGCCCGGGCGGGAGAGATCTTCGCTGGGTCCGGTGTAGTAGATCGTGCCGTCCGACGTGGGGGCGATCCGGCACGTGAGCGTACGAAGCGGCTCGGGAATGTCGAAATGCGTGCCGTCGAGCTCGGCGATGCTGCGGTCGGTCTGCTCCTGCAGCCATTCCAGAAAGGATTCCGTGCCCACGATCTGCCGTGCCGGATCGCGGTCGAGTCGGTCGACTGCCGCGCCGACTCGACCGCTCGGGTCGACGTCCTTGGCCGTGGCCACGATCTCTCGCTGGATGCGGTGCAGCTCCTCCCAGCCCCACGCATACGCCTCGTCAAGGTCGATCTCGATTCCCAGGCACTCGCGGGCATGCAGGGCGAACACGTCGCGACCTACCGCGTCGCGGTCACGTCCGATAGGTAGCAACGAACGAAGAAACTCGGTGAACTCCGCGAAGGCGCCGCGGGCAGCCGCGGCACCTGCCTCCAGCGTCGCCGCAAGGGTGGTGTCAACGTTGGCTTGGCGAACGAGGTCACCGAAGAAGTCACTGGCTGGAGGCAACCAGGACTCGCATTGTTCGATGCACGCCTCGATCTGACGCCGTGCAGGTGCCTGTCCGGCTGCACAGGCCTCTGTCAGTGTCCGTTGATATCCGCGGAGCGCAGTCGGGACTTGGTGGAGCCGGTCCGCGACGGCCCTCCAGTCGTGGCTCGTTGCGGTGGGCATCAGGTCGAATGTCGACCGGATACTGCGCATCGGGCTTGAGAAGACGTTGAGCGTGCTGGTGGTGACGCCGGCGTCGTAGAGGTCGATCGCGACGCCCAGTCGCTCCTGCATCGCGTCGATGGACACGGCGTCCTGATCGGTACCGCGTTGTGAGGCAAGCGTGGCGAGCTGGGTGAGGGTGTCACGGGTGAGCTCGGCACGGGCTGCGAAGCCTTCCGGAGAGTAGTCGGTCAGAAGATTCTCGTAGCCGGCAATGCCGAGGTACGTCGCAGTGATCGGGTCGAGTGCGGCCATCGCGTCGACGTAGCGGTTGGCTACGTCGTCGAGGAGATGGCGTTGCATGCTTTCAGGTTAGCCTCAAATGATCACCTCGCCGGGTTGCGATCGTCGGCCGCTCGCGGTCGAACAGGGTGGCTGGCGGGCGCCTACGCGATCGGGCAGAATGCACTTCGATGAAGGCGAACGGTGATTATGTCGTCACAGCAAGGAGCCTGACGAAGACCTACAAGTTCCACGAGCAAGGAGCCGGCTTGTGGAGTGGTCTGAAGAGCGTCTTCAACCGGCAGTACCAAACCCGGCTCGCTGTCGACGGCATCGACTTCCAGATCGCCAGAGGTGAGATCGTCGGCCTGCTCGGCCCGAACGGCGCAGGAAAGACCACCACCTTGAAGATGCTGTCGGGGTTGCTGCATCCGACGTCCGGCGAGCTCGACGTGCTCGGCTACCGTCCCGCCGAACTTCGTCCCGACTACCTGAAGCGAATTTCCCTCGTGATGGGGCAGAAGACCATGCTGTGGTGGGACGTGCCGGCGATGGACACCTTGCTGCTCCACAAGCAGATGTACGACCTGACCGACGAGGACTTCTCGGCCAGTGTCACGGAGCTTGCCGAGTTGCTCGACGTGACCGACCTCCTCTCGGTTCAGGTTCGCAAGCTCTCGCTCGGCGAACGCATGCGGATGGAGCTGTTGACGGCGCTGCTGCATCGTCCCGAGATCCTTTTCCTGGACGAGCCGACGATCGGTCTCGACGTGGTGGCGACGGCCCGGGTGCGTGAGTTCCTGATCGAGATCAACCGGCGCCGCAACACCACGATTCTCGTGACGAGCCATGACATGGACGACATCGAGGCACTATGTGAGCGGGTGTTGATCGTCGATCATGGCCGGATCTGGTACGACGGTCAGCTTGCCGACCTCGTTCTTCGCACCCGACCCCGCAAGCGGGTGCGCGCGACGTACGCCGAGTCGATCGCGACCGCGAACCTGTCGGCTCTCGACGTTCACGGCGAGGTGACCCGAGAGTCCGATCGCGTGCTGAGGCTCGAGATCGACCGCGAGGCGCTGCCCGTCGTGCTGCAGCAGCTCGCCACGGTCGCCCCACTGGTCGATGTCGACGTCGCCGACGCTGAAGTCGAGGAGATCATCCGTGAGCTCTTCACCAGACGCAAAGACGTGGTCTGACGAAGATCGCGAGCTTCGTGGGCAGCGGATGACGGTGGTACGACCTCTCCGGGTGCTGGCGCGGCTGATCGCCATCAACATCGGTGTGTCGCTCATCTACCGTGCCGAGCTCGTCCTCTTCACTCTGGCGAACCTGACGATTCCGCTGATCTCCTTGATGATCTGGCACGCTGCACTGCGCGGTGGCGCGCGCCTGCCAGTGGACGAGCACTATCTCGGAACCTACTTCGTCGTGCTCGGGCTCGTCACGATGCTCACGTCGTCGTGGATGATGGGGGAGTTGGCAGGCGACATACGCCTCGGTGTGCTGTCGTCCTGGCTCGTGCGCCCGTCTGCGGCATGGCTGAGGTACGTCGCGAACAATCTCGCGGAGAAGATTCTCAAGCTCACCATCGTGCTGCCGGTCGTCGGAATCCTGTGGTGGATCTACCAGGACTCGGTCGCCCTCCCGTCCAGTCCGTTGATCTGGCTGGCTTTCCTCGTGAGCACGGCGTTTGCGGCCATCCTGGTGTTCGCGCTCGACCTCGCTGCCGGTGCCTTGGCGTTCTGGTTCGACGACGTGAGTGCCTTGAGCCAAGCGAAGTTCACGTTGTCCACGATCCTGTCGGGTCAGGTCGTCCCCCTCGCGCTCATGCCCGCGTGGTCGCAGACCTTCGTCGACGTCCAGCCGTTCCGGTTCATGGTGTCGTTCCCGATCGAGGTCTTGACCAACACCTTCTCGCGGGGCGAGCTGCTCGGCGGTCTTGCTCTCCAAGCGGGCTACGTCGTGCTGTTCTGTGGTCTCGCCTGGTTGACGTGGCGGGCCGGCGTTCGGTCGTACACGGCAGTGGGGGGCTGACCATGTGGACGGCCAACGTACCCGAGCGCAACCACGTCGGCGGTTCCCGCATGATGCAGGTGCTGAAGCATCTGGGACTGTTTCGCCGTTTCGTCGTGCAGGCCGCCGTGCGTGAGACTCACTACCGGATGAACCTGATCACGGCCACGATGGTCGCGTTGGTGCAGATCGGGCTGGGACTGCTGCCGGTCTTCGTCATGTTCCAGTTCGCATCCGAGATCAACGGCTGGTCCCGTGCCGAAGTCGTCGCAATGTCAGGTGCCTACCAGATGGTCAGCGGAATCCTCACGACCTTCGTGCGTCCCAACATGATGTACCTGGGTCGGTACATCGTGCGTGGAGAGCTCGACGGGGTGCTCTTACGTCCGGTAGCCAGCCAGTTCTTCGTGACCTTCCGGTGGATCAACCTCGCCGAGCTCGTCCATGTCGTCATCGGATCCGCGCTCCTCGTCGCCGGAATTGCGTTGTCGAACGCTCGACCGAGCATCGTCGACATCGTGCAGGCGGCCGTCCTCCTGTTGTGCGGTGTGGTGCTGGTGACCTGTGCCTGGTCGGCCGCGATGTATCTGATCTTCTGGATGCAACGCGTCTACCCGCTCATCATGATGTTCCAGAGTGTGCTCGAGGCCGGCCGGTATCCCATCACGTTCTTCCCTGCGCTCGTCAGGGTGCTCTTGACATGCGCAGTTCCGGTGGCGTTCGCCACGACCTTCCCGGTCCAGGCGCTGGCCGACGGCATCGGCTGGACCCCAGTCGTGGCGGGGCCCGTCCTCTGTCTGGTGGCGGTGTGGTTGTTGCGCCGCTACTGGACCTATGTCCTGAGGCTCTACTCCAGCGCCAGTAGCTGAGGGAGATCACTGCGTGGCGATGGGACGTCGCGCATCGCCAGCCGCGTACCTGCTCAACGTGGTGTGCAGAGCACGCTGGAGCTCGTGCTCGGATCGGTTCTGGAGAGACTGCAACGCGTTTGTGACGGCAGGTTCTGGCAGGACGATCTCGCCGAGGCGGCGAACCGCGAGCAGGAGTCGTTCGGGCTCGCCTGACCTCAACTCGGCCAGCTGGTAAGGCCGGTAGTAGGCGTCGAGGTAGTGGTTGTGGAACTCGCGTGCGTCGGTGCAGAGCGTGCGAAGCTGTCGACGATCCGCATCGGTCGGCGGGATCTGGTAGTGCCACGCCCCGCGGCACACGCGGAGGACGTCGACGACGACGGGCGTCCACTCGTCCGCAACGTACGTCTCGTAGAGCGTGGCGCACTCGGTCTTGTCGCGGACGTACCGACCGGTCCGCAACGCGACCAACGCCGTCGCCGTCCACGCCGTGGTCGCAACGAGCAGCCGCGTGCTCGGTACGTCGGATCCATCCGGGCCGGGAAGCGTCCACCGGTCGAATCCGCGGTAGTCGGTGTGCGGGCTGCGAAAGCGTAAGGGGTACCGAAGTGTCTCGTCCGGACCCGTGACGTAGGCGTACCGGTAGCTGTAGTAGGGCATGTGCACGACCGAGCGGGTGTACCGGTCGATATCGATCCCGGGGAGCTTCGGACGAATGTCGCGTCCGTATACGAGACGGCTCCCGAGCTTGACGCCCAGCGCAAGGGTGAGGGAGTCCTGCTCCTGCAGCTGGTTCTCACTCACCACGACGACCTCGAGCATGACGGGTGTGAGCAGGGCGGCATGGGCCGCGAGTGCCTTCGCCTTGCGCTCCAGTGCATCGTCGAGATCGTCTTTGAACACGATCACGAGATCGAGGTCGCTGCCCGGGTTCTGGGTGTCGCTTGCGTAGCTTCCTCGCAGGTAACAACCGCTGACCCGGTTGGGAAAGCACTCGTCGAAGATCCCTACCACGCCTTGAACGACCTTGTCGGCGTGCTGGCTTCCGGTCGACGCCAGCAGGCTTGGCATGGCGACGTCCTCACCCTGCGCGGACCGCCCGGAAGACCGCGGAGCATCGTGTGGCATGCAGTGACCCCGAGAACCGGCGCAGGCGTCGTGCGGCTGACGGCGGTCGCAGCTGGTTGGCGAGGAAGCGCCGCGCCCACTCGTAGTCAGGCACTGTCACGTCGCCTTGCACCATGATCCGCTCGACCCGCGCGAACATGCGGCTGAGGATCTCACCACCGTTCTCGGCGGAGAAGGTCAGCTGATAGGTCACCCCGGGCAGCCTGTCCCACAGCTGCTTCAGGTGCGTCGTGCTGTGGGTGGCGGCGAAGAAGACACCGCCCGGTCGCAAGGCACGGTGGATCTCAGCAAGCGCTCGGTCGATGCCGTCGCCATCGAGGTAATGCAACACCCACGCGGCGACGGCGTAGTCGGCGCATTGCTCGCGAACTCCAAGTGCGCGGACATCTTGCACGGTGGCAGGAAGCGACTTCTCCCGTGCGATCACGGCCATCCGCGGAGAGAAGTCGATGGGGAAGGTGTCCCAGCCGCGTTGGTGCAGCGTCGCAGAGAGCTCGCCTTCACCTGAGCCGAGGTCGAGGAGGCGACCCGGAGCCTCTGCCGTCACCAGGTCGAGGAGGACGTCCGGAGCTTGCGGTCCCGTGGTGTTCTGGTAGATCTCGCGCTGCTGGCGATAGGCGGTCTCGTCGGCGAACGCTTCGCGGGCGGCAGAGGAAACATCGACCATCGCGACCTCCGGGCGTGCCTCTGCGTGACTAATCTACTACGACACGCAGCCAAGAGATCGTCAAGGTCGAGACGCGAACTGCGGGCCATGCGGTGACGTCCACCGATGGCCCGCAGCGCCACGACTCACGCCGCGAAGTGTTCCGTCGAGGTACGGGCTGTACCGCGTTCCCGAGGCCAGCTCACAGTCCGTCCGCCGTGGTGCTCGCCTGCCCCGAGGTCGGCGCGCCTCTTGCGTCCGTCGGCCCACCCCAGGGGAGAGGGCCAGCAAGGGAGGCGTCGCAGGGTCACTTGGAGCGGCGCCACAGGCCCTGCCGGGGACCCGCTGACACCAGGCTGGTCAGCGATGGTGTGACAGGTGGCGGTCACCAGCAGCGGTCGCCTGAGATTCACCGCCGGAGATCGGCTCGACCTCGCTCGGCCCGTGACCGTTGTCCGAGTGCGCTTCCTCGAGCTCTGCACGGGTCGGCTTCTGCACCACGTCACCGAAGTAGAACTTCGAGGCCCAGGCGCGCAGCCGCAGCAGTCGCCGGTTGGGAGCCGGCACGCCGTTGGCGTCGACCGCATCGCCGACCTCGATCGGGCGCTGCCGCTCGTGGGAAGCGAGCAGGTACGCCTTCTCGGGGGAGATCGGCGCGTGGACCTCGACGAACGCACCGTTGGGAAGGCGCATGATCGTGCCGGACTCGTACCCGTGCAGCAGGGTCTCGCGATCCCGCCGCTGCAGACCGATGCAGATCCGCTTCGTGACCATGAACGCGATGACGGGACCGATGAAGACGGCGAACCGGAGGAACCACGTGATCGTGTTGATCGACACGTGGAACGTGGTGGCGATGATGTCGTTCCCGCCGCCGATCCAGAGCAGTCCGTAGAACGTCATGCCGGCGACGCCGAACGCCGTCCGGGTCGGCTGGTTGCGTGGACGGTCCAGGATGTGGTGCTCACGCGTGTCACCGGTGATCCAGCGCTCGATGAACGGGTAGAGCGCGAGCACGACTGCCAGCAGACCGAGCAGGCCGAAGCCCGGGACGAAGATGTTCCAGCTGATCGTGAAGCCGGCGATGTGGGTCTCCCAGTTGGGCATGATGCGGAGACCACCCTCGACCCAGCCCATGTACCAGTCGGGCTGCGTGCCGGCACCCACCTGGGAGGGGTTGTACGGCCCGTACAGCCAGACCGCGTTGAGCTGGAACAGCGCACCCATCAGGGTGGTGATGCCGAACACGATGAAGAAGAACCCACCGGCCTTGGCCATGTAGACCGGCATGAGCGGGTAGCCCACGACGTTGGAGTTCGTACGCCCGGGACCGGGGTACTGCGTGTGCTTGTGGTACACCACCAACGCGATGTGGGCCGCGATCAACGCGAGGATCAGCCCGGGGATCAGCAGGATGTGAAGTCCGTACAACCGCGGGATGATCGTGTCGGACGGGAACTCACCGCCGAAGACGAAGAACGACACGTAGGTTCCGACCACGGGGATGGCCCGGATCAGACCTTCCACGAAGCGCAGACCCGTACCGGACAGCAGGTCGTCGGGCAGCGAGTAGCCGGTGAAGCCTTCGACCAGACCGAGCTGCAGCAGGACGACCCCGATCAGCCAGTTGATCTCACGGGGCTTGCGGAAGGCGCCGGTGAAGAAGACGCGCAACAGGTGCGCGGTCATGGCGCCGATGAACAGCATCGCCGCCCAGTGGTGGATCTGCCGCATCAGCAGGCCGCCCCGGACGTCGAACGAGATGTGCAGGGTGGAGGCGAAGGCCTCGGACATGTGGACGCCCTGCAACGGTCCGTAGGAGCCGTTGTAGACGACCTCCTGCATGCTCGGCTTGAACCACAGCGTGAGGAACGTCCCCGACAGCAACAGCACGATGAAGCTGTAAAGCGCGATCTCCCCCAGGAGGAACGACCAGTGATCGGGGAAGACCTTGCGAAGGGCCTTCTTGGCCAGCTTGGCGAGACCGATCCGCTCGTCGAGGAACTCCAGTGGCATGGTCACGACCTTGGGCGCGCTGGCCGTCGGCATGCCTGCCGACACAGCGCCGTTCGGCCTGCCGCTCGATTGCGTCTCGCTGCTCATTATCCGCGCTCCCAGTAGCTCGGGCCTACGGGTTCGGTGAAGTCGCTCCGAGCTACCAAGTAGCCCTCCGAGTCGACCATGATCGGTAGCTGTGGAAGCGACCGCGCCGCCGGACCGAAGACCACTCGACCATTATCCGCGAGGTTGAACGTGGACTGGTGGCACGGGCAGAAGACGTTCTTGGAGACCTGCTCGTACAAGCTCACGGGACAGCCCACGTGCGTGCAGACCTTGGAGTAGCAGAGGATGCCGTTGACGCCCCAGTCACGCCGGTCCGGCAGCGCGCGGATGTCGTCCTCCTCCATGCGGACGACGATCACCGCAGCCTTTGCACGGGCGTTGTTGCGCTCCGCACCCTCGGGGAGGTCCAGCAGGTTCTCCGGCACGGCGTTCACCAGCTGCCCGAGCTCGAGGTCCTCAGGCCGCAGCGGTTTGAAGGTCACGTCGTTGACGATGCGGACCCCGCGCCGCCAGATCGTCGACTCCGACTTCCGCCCGGGGAGAGGACCGAGGTCGCCGAGCAGGATGATCGGCGGGATACCGAGGAGGGCCAGCGCCCCGATCAGCGTGCGCCGGATCAGTGACCGCCTCCCGATGCCGCTCTCCGCGGCTCCCTGCCGCAGTGTGGCGACGGCCTCGGCGCGGTCGGCGTCGGACGAGCGCACGGGATGCCGCTCCTCCACGATCTCGTGGTCGTCCATCAGACGACGGGACCACTGGATGGCGCCGACCCCGATCAACAGCAACGCCAGTCCGAACGTCCCGCCAAGCGCCAGGTTGGATGCGCCGAAGCCGAGGAATGCGGCGTCCTTGGGCACGAAGAGGTACGCCACGACGAAACCGACCAGCAGCAACGCGGCGAGGCCGAACATCGCAGCCACCTGTCGCTCCGCGCGCTTGGCGGCGGCTTCGTCGACGTCGGTGATGCGTGGCTGGTGCGGTGGGATACCGGGGTCGGGGATCGGGTCCCCTGCCTCGGCGGTCTGGGCGACCTCGGTGCTCGCACCACCGTGGCTCGGGGTGCCGTGGGCCTCGTCGTGGGACTCCAGGTCGCTACTCATCTCGCCTCCGTGCCACCCTTCGCACCCGGCTTCGCGCCGGCCTTCGTACCCTTGGCCGCGATCCAGACGGCGATGACGACGAGGGTGCCGATTCCGATCACCCAGGCCGCCAGACCCTCGGGCACCGGGCCGAGCCCGCCGAGCCCGAAGCCACCCCGACTCGGCTCGGCCTTGATCCTTTCCACGTAACCGATGATCTTGCGCTTGTCGTCAGGCGTGATCACCTGGTCGGAGAACACCGGCATCTGAGCCGGACCGGTGAGCATGGCCTCGTAGATGTGCCTCTCGCTGGTCTGCTGCAGGTTCGGCGCGAACTTGCCCCACGTCAGCGCCCCACCCTTGCCGCTCACGTTGTGACAGGAGGCGCAGTTGGTGCGGAACAGCTCGCCGCCCTCAGCGATCTCGGCGTCGCTCAACCCCGCGGGGTCGTACTCCTCCCGGCCCGGAATCGCCGGCCCCGGACCCAGCGAGGCGACGTACGCCGCGAGGGCCGCGATCTCCCGCTCGTTGAAGACCGGCTTCTTGGCCGGCATCTGGGGACCGGGCTGCTGCGCCGGCATCCGGCCGGTGCCGACCTGGAAGTCGACGGCGGCCGCACCCACACCGATCAAGCTCGGCGCCTGGTCGGTGCCCTGCCCGTTCAGGCCGTGGCAGGACGAACAGCTCACGGCGAAGAGCTTGCGACCCTCCTCGACCTGCGTCGACTGCGCGGACTGGGTCGAGGCGTCGGACGACGGTGTGAGCAGCGCGTACACCCCGCCGAACGCCACGAGGGCGAACAGCAGCACGACGACGTAGGCGTTGCGGTGACGCCTTCGCACAGACAGGAACCTCACGTCGGCCTGCTCCCTATTGGATGAGATAGATGGTTGCGAAAAGTCCGATCCACACGACGTCGACGAAGTGCCAGTAGTACGACACCACGACGGCGGTGACGGCCTGCTCATGGGTGAAGCGCCGCGCCACGAATGTCCGACCGAGCACGAGGAGGAACGCGAACAGCCCGCCTGTGACGTGCAGGCCGTGGAATCCGGTCGTGAGGTAGAACACAGAGCCGTACGAAGTAGCGGGCAGGCTCACCCCTTCGCGGAACAGCTCGGCGTACTCGTACACCTGCCCGGCGATGAAGAAGGCGCCCATCAGGTACGTGAGGACGAACCACTCTCGCAGGCCCCAGTTCGCCGGGTTCAGGGCGCTACCCCTCCGCCCGACCTGGCCACGCTCGGCGGCGAACACGCCCATCTGACAGGTCACCGAGGACAGCACGAGGACGGTCGTGTTGACGAACGCGAAGGGCACATTGAGCTTCGCGGTCTCCTGGGCCCAAAGTTCCGGCGAAACCGCCCGAACCGTGAAGTATGCCGCGAACAGCGCGGCGAAGAACATGAGCTCGCTGGCGAGCCAGACGATCGTCCCCACACTGACCATCGACGGACGGTTGGGGATGCCATGAAGCCGCGACGTCGGCTCTACGGTTGCAGTCGCCACGTCGGCCATTATGTCGACCTCGGCATGGCTTGCCGCTGGCACCCCTCACGGTTGCCGGCCGTGTGGGTCTCGTTCTGCAAGGGACCAGTGCCGGACCACAGGGGTGCAGACAGAATTCCGCGCTGAAACCGGTAGCATCGCGGCAGCATGGTGCAGCAGGTCCGGGGCCGTCCCGGACGCGCACGTCCACTTCCGTCCGACCGCGTACGTGGCGAACGTCACGGAAGGGTTGCCGGATCATCACCTGCGAGGGACTCCGATGAGCGTTGAAGTCACGACGTCCGGTGCGGCATCTCGGGCCGACTCGCACATCGAACTGGCCGGCCAGCATGGCGAGCCGGCGACGGCGAGTCGCCGCTCGCTTCGCGTGCTGGTGTACTCCGACGACCGCAACACTCGGGCCAAGGTGATCCGCGCCGTCGGACGGCGACCGGAGCGGGACCTGCCGCCGATCGAGTTCGTCGAGTGCGCGACCCATCACGCAGTACTGGCGCAGCTCGACGCCGGCGGCATCGACGTCGTGATCCTCGACGGGGAGGCGACCCCGAGCGGTGGGATGGGTCTGGCCCGTCAGATGAAGGACGAGATCTTCCGGTGCCCCCCGATCCTTCTGCTGACCGGTCGCCCGCAGGACGCCTGGCTTGCCACGTGGTCGCGGGCCGACGCTGCCGTTCCCTACCCGCTCGACCCGATCGCCGTGTGCCGGGCGACGGTCGAGCTTGCCCGCAAGCGGCTCGCCGAACCACCGGGTCCGTGAGCCGTCGCTTCACTTCGACCTCGGCTGGGGGACAGGCGAGGTGAGAACCCTCTACGGAGGCTGACATGGCAGACCAGCCAGCTCGTACCTGGTCGGACGTTCTGCGCACGTTGGTGCGCGGAGAGGATCTCGAGCCCGACGCCACGGCCTGGGCGATGCGGGAGATCCTCTCGGGTGAAGCCACCCCGGCGCAGGTCGCGGGCTTCGTCGTCGCGCTCCGGGTGAAGGGCGAGACCGTCGCCGAGATCGACGGCATGGTCCAGGCGATGTACGAGCACGCGACGACGATCGAGGTGCCCGGTCGGACGCTGGACATCGTGGGCACAGGTGGTGACGGAGCCCACACGGTCAACATCACCACCATGGCTGCCATCGTGGCCGCGGCGGCGGGTGCGCGGGTCGTCAAGCATGGCAACCGCAGTGCCTCGTCGAAGTGTGGCTCGGCCGACGTCCTGGAGGCACTCGGGATACCGCTCGACCTGGAACCCGCGCGCGTAGCGGAGATCGCCGAGGAGGTCGGCATCACGTACTGCTTCGCGCCGCGCTTCCACCCGGCACTCCGGCACGCTGCGCAACCACGCCGGGAGCTCGGCGTCCCCACGGCGTTCAACGTGATCGGTCCGCTGTGCAACCCGGCCCGGCCACGCGCCCAGGCGGTGGGCGTGGCCGACGCCCGTGCCGCCGAGCTCGTCGCCGGCGTTTTCGCCCGGAGGGGCGTCGACGCCTTCGTGTTCCGCGGCGATGACGGCCTTGACGAGTTGACCACCACCACGACGACGCAGGTGTGGATCGTCCAGGACGGCGAGGTGCGGGAGGACCGGCTGGACCCGACCGTGCTGGGCCTGCCCAAGGCGTCCCCTGAGGATCTCCGCGGTGGGGACGCCACCTACAACGCTGACGTGTGTCGCAGGGTCCTCGCAGGCGAACCCGGGCCGGTCCGCGATGTCGTGCTCCTCAACGCGGCAGCAGCCCTGGCGGTGTGGGAGCAGTCCGACGGGTCGCTCGTGGAGCGGATCCAGGCAACGATGCCACGCGCCGCCGATGCGATCGATTCCGGCAAGGCAGCGGCGATCCTCGATCGCTGGGTCAAGGCCGCCAGCTGATGCCGGCAGGACGTGCCTCGTCAGGATCTCGGGTCGACCTACTCGACGTGGTGGGTCCCTGTGCGCCAGTCCCATGATTTGGTTGGCCGGGCGGGGGATTGCAGCCCTCTCATGAGTCGTGGTCCGCTGGCCCAGTGCAGTCCGCGGCCGCCAGGCGGTCAGGGCCCGCTCGAGGCGTGCGGCTAGTCAAGCCCGAAGGTCGCTTCGAGGTCGTGCCGCGAGTACGCACGGAACGCGATGTGGGTCTCGGTCGACACCACTCCAGGCACCTTGTTGAGCCGACCTGCGACGACTTCGGCGATCTGGTCGTGCTCGCGGACCCGCACCATGGCGATCAGGTCGACCTCTCCCGTCACCGAGTAGACCTCGCTCACGCCGTCGAGCTCTGCGATCTGCTCCGCCACCTCGGGAATCCTGTCGACCTCGGCCTTGACGAACACAATCGCGGTGATCACGTGGCACTCCTTCTTCAGCGTGCGGGTCGATGCTCGGTACGCAGACGCCGCCGGTCGTAGGACGGCGCATGCGTGGACTGGTTGCCCGCGGCATCCAACCATGCCAGGTGCCGTTGGGCACCGTCGATCGGGCAGCTCCACTCACCGTCGAGCTCGACGAGGCGGACGCCTGGTTGCTCCAGCCACGACAGGATGCGCTCGGTTTCCTCGACGGTCGCGGCCGGGGTCGGCGGCGGGGGCGGGTCTACCGTCTCGGCTGCGGACACGATGACGTCGATCGCGGCTCGGGCAGGCGTACCAGGCGGCACGACTCCCGCACTCGCCAGCCGTCCATACCGTATGACGTGAGCCTCCCAGCCTCCGTCGGCGGTCCGTTTGGCGGCCACGAGCTCTGGGCACCGCGCCAACGCGCTCACCCGCTGGGTTCGGGCGGCTGCCCGCAGGAAGGCGGCCATCCGGTCGCGATGCGTACTCGCCTCCTCGAAGCGCTGCATCTTCGTGAGCATTCGGATACGACGGGTGACAGCCTCGATGACCGGGCTGGGGTCGGTCATGATCGCGTCCTTGACTGCGCTGATGTGCACGGCGTACGCCGCGACGTCCACCTTGCCCACGCAGGGGGCGACGCAGCGACCCATCTCGGCGAGGATGCAGGCCGAGCCCGCCCGCGGTGTACGAGACAGGCGCTGAGTGCATTGCCGGATGGGGAACGCCTCGTGCAGCGCCGCGATCGCCTGCTCCGCGACCCGGCGGGAGCCGAACGGGCCGCAGTAGGTCGCCGAGTCGGCCTTCACGTCGCGAACCAACGACAGTCTGGGGAAGGGCTCGACGGTCACCTTGAGCCAACTCGCGCGCTCGGGGAAACGGGATCGGCGGTTGTAGCGTGGCTTGTGCGCAGCGATGAGCCGAAGCTCTCGCACCTCGGCCTCGAGCGGCGTCGCACACTCGATGGCGCGGACGTCAGCGGCCAGACGCACCATCTCGCCCATTCGCGAACGGGTCTCCGACGCGGTGAAGTAGCTGCGCACCCGTGACCGGACGTCTTGCGACTTGCCGACGTAGAGCACGCGACCGCGGTCGTCGAGGAAGAGGTAGACCCCTGGAGCGTGCGGAAGCTTGTCGGCCAGATGACGCTTGCGTCGCTGGGCAGGTGAGACGAGGGAGGAGAACGTCGAGAGCTCCTCGAGCGTCTGCACGCCGAGCGGCCCCAGACGTTCGAAAAGGCCATGCATCACGTCGACGGTGGCCCGGGCATCAGCTAGCGCGCGGTGCACGGGTGTGTGCCGGGAACGGAAGAGGCGAGCCAGGGTCTCGAGTCTGCAGTTGGGCGCCTCGTCACGCGTGAGCACCCGGCGTGCCAGACGCGCCGTGTCGATGACGTCGAAGGACGGCCAGGTGTATCCGTGGGCAAGCGCGACCGCGCGTAGAAACCCGATGTCGAACGGCGCATTGTGGGCGACAAGGGCGCAACCCCGGGCGAACTCCAGAAACGACACCACCGCCTCGCCGGGTGTGGGAGCGCTCGCCACCATCGCATCGGTGATGCCGGTGAGCACGGCGATGAACGGCGGGATCGACTCACCGGGGTTGACCAACGTCTGGAACTCACCGAGCACCTCGCCCATGCGCACCTTCACCGCGCCGATCTCGGTGATGGCGGCGCTGTCGGGCGCTCCGCCCGTCGTCTCCAGGTCGACCACGCAGAACGTGACCTCACGCAGGGGCGTACCCAGCTCGTCGAAGCTTGCCTGCACGCCTCGCGGGGGGAGCGACGTCACCTCCGCCCGATGGGGCGGGACCATCGTGCCGCTGGTCATGACGCAGACGCTACGAGCGACCACCGACACGATGTGGCAGCGACGCGCCGACCGCGGCGCTCGAATTGCGTCTGCGTATCATCGCACGGGTGGACGGTGGCGACACTCGACACGCAGGCGAGACGGCCGAAGGCCACGTCGAGGTCTTCGAACGCCACCGCCCGCACCTGTTCAATCTCGGCTACCGGATGCTCGGCTCGGCCGCCGAAGCCGAGGATGTGGTGCAGGACGCCTACCTGCGCTGGCACCAGGCCGACGCCGAGGCGATCGAGACGCCGGTCGCATGGCTCACGACGGTCGTGACCAGGCTCTGCCTTACTCGGCTCACCGCGGCCCGCGCCCGGCGCGAGACCTACGTAGGCCCCTGGCTGCCCGAGCCCGTCGTCACCGAGAACGGCGTTCTGGGTCCGCTCGAGACGGTCGAGCAACGAGAAATGGTGTCTTTCGGCTTCATGGTGCTCCTGGAGCGGCTCACGCCACCGGAGCGTGCCGTGTTCGTACTCCGCGAGGCGTTCGGTCACAGCCACCGGGACATCGCCCGCATCCTCGACATCGAGGAGGCGCATTCCCGGCAACTTCACGCTCGGGCACGCCAGCATGTCGAGTCCCAGCGCCGGAAGTTCGAAGCCGACGAGGGAAAACAGCGTCGCATCGTCGAGGGGTTCATTCACGCGGTCGGCACGGGGGACGTCGCGCGGCTCGAACGCTTGCTGGCCGAGGACGTCGAGGCGTGGTCCGACGGCGGTGGGAAGGTGCCAGCGGCGCGCAAGCCGACGATCGGTCGCGATCGCGTGCTCGACTTCCTGCGCAGCCTTGGCGCCCGACCGGAGGCGGCGTACGTCGAGGGCACGGTTGCGGAGGTCAACGGCTGCCTTGCCGCCGTGATGTGGCTCAACGGACGAGTGACCGCTGTGGTGGTACCGGAACTCCGCGACGGGCTGGCGGTCGCCTTCCGTACCGTCGTCAATCCCGACAAGCTCGCCACCATCGAGGCGCAGCTCGCCTGACCTCGTACCGTGATGGCGCGTCCCGGCACATTCGCCGTCGTTGCTGCAACCCGACGTGCCGCTCCGCGCGACCGTTCGAGAGTGGACCGTCGATCTGCTCACCGACCTGCGCGGGCGCGATGCTCAGCCATGCCTGATCCGGATCTTGGATTGGCCGTGCGGCCGTTTCTCCCAGTCCTCCATGAACTCTGCGGCAAGGCCGTACCGTGCGGCCAGGTCGATCAAGGTCTCGGTGCGGTAGTAGAAGTCCTCGTGCAGGACGTGGTGTTCCTTGCCTTCCGTCCGGTTGAACGTGAAGTCGAAGAATCCGCCGGGGGCGAGCACCCGGCCGACATGCGCGAAGCACTCCTCGATGACATGCAGCGGTGAGTGGGAGAAGACGCTGTGCGCGTGAACGATGTCGAAGTACGCGTCCGGAAGGAACGCAAAGCGCAGGTCCCGCACCGGGGTGAGACGAGGCAGCTTGTCCTGCAGGCCGTACGTCGTGAGTGTGTCCTGTGCCGCGATCAGGATGTCCGGTGAGATGTCGATGCCGTAGTAGTTGCCGGGGTCGAGATAGTCGATGAACAACCGGCCCGCCCGCAGGTTCCCGCACCCGATCTCCAGCATGCGGTGCGACGGCTTGAGTCCGTGCTCGAGCAGGTAGTCGAACTGCATCTGACCGAGGGCGAGCCAGCGCTCGTGGGTCTTGCTCCCTACCGCCGCCTCAGGGCTGCGCGAGGTGTCGGAGCGCATCACCGCCCGGTAGTAGCTCACATGGTCGCGGCTGCGCAGGCGCAGCACGACGTCCCGGGCCAGCCGGCGGAGGTAGCCGGGCACCTTTGTCGGATTTCGTACTGCGTAGCGAACTTGGTAGGCGAGGCTCGCACGGTTCTTGGTCGTCACGCAGCCGAAGTCAACCACATCGGGACGGGAGATCGTCGGCAGCGGTCTTACGTCGGAGGTGTCTTCTCGCGCTCTCCCGTCAGGTCCGCTGCCGGTCTGTGCTGGTTGCGGGCTCGAACCCCGCAGGCTCGGGTCTCGGCGAACCCAGCGGGGTTGCTCACACCGCCTGAGCATGATCGAGGTCGTGGTCGTGCCCGGGCCAGCTGAGCAGCGGCCCGAGCAGGGCCCAGTCTCGTGGAACTACGCTCACAGACGTGAGCAGCGAACCAGCCGGGCTCGAGGAGCCGGCCGAGGACGAGAGCGCAGCCCAAGACGAGCACGCAGCTGCAGACTCGGCCGAGGCTCCAGGCGAGGCGTGCCAGGAGAACTCCGGCGACGAGCAGTCTGGAGATGAGCAGTCCGAAGCACCGGCTGGGCCGCTCCCCGAAGCTGTCCGGCAGCGGATCGTCGGCCTGGCGTCCGACACGCTCGATGATCTCTCGAGTGATCTCGTTCCGGTCTCGCTTCGGCCCTTCCTGAGGTTCAGTCCGGCACGCAGGGTCCGTCTCGCGGCCACTCCGATCGCCGCGGCTGTCGATGCCGACGATGCGTTCCGGGAGCGGATTGCCGGACGGGTTCGTCAGGCCCTGCCCGAGCTGGTGGAGGCGCTGCAGGAGGGAAGGCGTCCCGCCGCGGTCGATCCGCAGGACGTGGCTGCCGTTGCGTACGTGCTGCGACCCGCCGGATGGACGGCGATCGTCGACGAGGTCGTGACCGAGTTGCAACGCCACGACGTCGCGCGTGCGCTCGAGCGCGAGTCCGAAATAACCGGACGGCTCAGGGAGCAGCTCGCCGCCGTGCAGTCCAGCGCACGACAGGAGAAGGAGCGGCTCCGCGCGGAGATCGTGGCGCTGAAGGAGGAGAACGCCAACCTCCGCAGGACTCTGCACGCGACGCGGAATCGGCTGCGGTCGGCTCAGCAGGAGGCGGCCCGTCACGCCGAGAGGGCGGAGCAGGCCCGCAAGGCGGCGGCCGACGAGATCGCTCGAGGCGAGGCCGAGCTGCGTCGGCTTCGAGCCCGCCTGGCTGAGGCCGAGGCGGCGGCCAGCGCGGCACGCCGAACCGGGCGCGGGGAGCGTGATCTTGCCGATGCGCGGCTGCGGCTGCTCGTCGACACGGTGTTCGACGCGGCTCGAGGCTTGCGGCGAGAGCTCGGGCTACCTCCGGTGCAGGTGCGCCCGGCCGACACGCTCACCACGGCATCACCTCCGGCGGAGGGACCTCCGCAGCTCGCCGGGCCGGAAGGAGCCGTCTCGCTCGAGACGCTCCTCGGACTCCCACAGGTCCACCTGATCGTGGATGGATACAACGTCACGAAGACCGCCTGGCCGGCGCTGCCCCTGGAAATGCAGCGGAACCGGCTGGTCAGCGGGCTCGGCGGCCTGGCGGCGCAGACCGGGGCGGAGATCACCTGCGTGTTCGACGGGGCGATGCTGCAGACGCCGCCGCAGCTCATGGTGCCTCGCGGCGTACGGGTTCGGTTCAGCTCGGCAGGCGTGAGTGCCGACGAGGTGATTCGCCAGCTTGCAGCGGCCGAACCGGAGGGGCGCCCTGTGGTCGTGGTGTCGAGCGATCGCGAGATTGCCGATGCCGTACGCCGGCACGGTGGACGCCCGGTCCCGGCCGAGGCGCTCGTCCGCGTGCTCGCGCGATGACGGATTGTCGGTGGTGCCATCTAGCCTCCAGGCGACGAGGCAAAGGAGGTTGGATGAAGATCGACTGCGACCGCTGCCAGGTCCGGGGGCGCAACTGCGACGACTGTGTGGTGCGCGAGATCCTTGCGTCCCGACCATCCGATGCTCTAGAGCTCGACGACGCCGACCGCAAGGCGCTGCGGCTGCTGGCCGATTCTGGTCTCATCGCGCCGGCGATCGAGCGAGCCTGGGTCGGATCGACACCCCTGCCACGGGTCGCTCGTGCCGGGTAGTAACGGATCGGTAACGGCACGCTTGCGCCGTCACCTTGAGTGGCGCTTCATACGCAGGACGCGGTGAGAAGTCTCTCCCGACGACACGTCCGAAACGCCGTGGCGATTTGAAACATCACGGGCAGATCACTAAAGTCGCGCCCCGAGTATCTGTCCGCTTCGGCCTGGACATCCCGGCTGACGCAGATGCTCCGCCTAGTTCCTGGTTGGCGTGGTTCGTGCACGGTCCACGGCACCAGGAAGCCGGGAAACCACACCGGACCCGGGGTGAATCGGAACGGTCGACGATGCACCACGTCGCCGGCCGGACCGTAGGGCGTGCTTCCGGCCCGAACCCGTCAGCTCACCCGGTAGGCGTCGTCGGAGGTAGAGGAAGGGGCATCGCGTCTCGTGTCGAACCGCCGCAAACGTCCCTCAGGACGGGCACTGTTCGTCGTCGGCACGGCAACGGCCGCCATCGTGGCCGCTGTCCCAGGATCCAGCTACGCCGACCCCTCACCAAGCATCGAAGAGGTGCGTGAGCGAGTCGACCGGCTGTACGAGGAGGCGGAGAAGATCACCGAGCAGGCCAACGAGCTCGGTGATCAGATGAAAGTGATCAAGCGTCGGGTGCGCAAGCTCAACGCTGACGTGGCCCGGCAGCAGAGGCGGCTGGATGCGCTGCGTGGCATGATCGGCCAGTTCGCGGCGGCTGAGTACCGCGCTGGCGGGATCGACACCACCGTGCAGCTGCTCGTCGCCGACGATCCGGAAGACTTCCTCGCGCAGATGACGACGGCCGAGGCGTTCGCCGGGCAGCAAGGAGAGCGGCTTCGCCAGCTTCAGGCCGAGCAGAAGCGACTGGCCGAACGCAAAGCCGCCCGTGAGGCGGAGCTGCAGCGCTATCGCGAGGCGAAGGCCGAGGTCGAGAAGCGCCGCAAGATTGCCAACGCGAAGGCGGAGAAGGCCCAAGACCTGCTGGAGCGTCTGACTGCCGAGCAGCTGGCCGAGCTCCAGGCGCGGGAGGCGTACCAAGACCGGGCGTCGCGCAGCGACGGACGGATTCCGGATCTGCCTCCCGCGAGCGGTCGAGGCGGCATCGCAGTTCGCTACGCCCAGGCGCAGGTGGGCGAGCGGTACGTGTTCGGTGGTGACGGACCGGACGAGTGGGACTGCTCCGGACTCACGATGCAGGCGTGGGCGGAGGCGGGCGTTTCGCTTCCGCACTCGGCCCGGGAGCAGTACAACGTGACGCCCAGGGTGGATCGCTCCCAGCTGGAACCAGGTGACCTGGTCTTCTACTACAGCGACATCCACCACGTCGGGATCTATGCAGGCGACGGCATGATCATCCACGCCGCGAATCCCGAGACGGGTGTCGTGTATGCCGACATCGACTCTATGCCCTACATGGGAGCGGGCCGTCCCGGTTAGTGCCGACCCCACCCGCAAGAATCACCAGCGACACAGGGCTTGTGGATTCTGTTCCACCGGAAAGGGTCGGACCCAATTCCGTACGATGCCAAGGTGACCGAAGATCCCCAGCGGCGTGTATCGCGGGCCGGTGACCTCCTCCTGCTCGTGTGCTGCCTGCTGCTCGTCGTTGGCGCGCTCGTCGGGGGTCGAGCCCTGCTCGAGCTCGTCTCGGTGCCGTCGGCCGTGCACATGCGTACGAACGCCACGAGCACGACGGCGACCGAAGGCTCGGGCGCACCCATGGCGTCCGGCCGTTCCGACATCCTGGCAACCACCCGTTTCGAGCTCGCAACGACGCTTCTGAACCGCCAGGCGAAGGCGATTCGGGAACGGGATCGAGCGGCATACCTTGCCACCATCGACCCGAAAGCTGTCGCATTCGCCAAGGTGGCAGCTCGTACGTTCGACAACCTGGTCCGGATGGGGGTGACGGAGGTCCACTTCGGCACGCCCCAGGAGGATCCGGGTGCTCTGACCCCCGAACGCAGGAAGGTCCTCGGTGAGTCCGCCTGGGTCGCCGACGTCGACTTGCGATTCCGGCTCCCCGGCCGAGACACCGAGCCGTGGACCACGCCCCTGAGGCTTGCGTTCGTGGAGCGAGGCGGGCGCACCTACGTCGCCAACGACCGTGAAGGCCAGGCGTCGACCGGTCCGCTTCCGTTGTGGATGACCAGTCGAGTGTCGGCAGTACGCGGCGAGCACAGCCTGGTCGTCGGGGTGGGCCCGGTCGAGCGGCTGCGCCGTTACGTCCATGCAGCCGACGAAGCTGTCACCCGAGTGACGCGCGTCTGGGGCACCAAGTGGTCCCGGTTCGTCGTCGTCATCGCGCCCGGCAGCCAGCGTCAGATGGAACGCATCGTCGGTGTGGACGCGAAGACGCAGGAGGCCGTCGCAGCGGTCACGACCTCGGTGGGTCGGGTGTCACCAGGTGAGGCGTCACACATCGTGCTCAACCCGGCGACGTTCGATCGGATCGGCTCCCTGGGCAGGCTCGTCGTCCTCACCCACGAGACCACGCACGTGGCCAGCGGCGCCACGGTGAGCGAGATGCCGGTCTGGTTGTCGGAAGGGTTCGCTGACTACGTCGGGTTCAACGAGGCCGGCCTGACCACCAGCGTGATCGCGCAGGACTTCCTGGCCGAGGTGCGCGACTCCGGTGCGCCGCACGCACTTCCGACCGACGCGGACTTCGACCCACAGGCCAAAGAGCTCGATCAGGCGTACGAGGCGGCCTGGACCGCATGCCGGTACATCACGCATCGCTGGGACGAGCGGACGCTCGTGGCCTTCTACCGTGCGATGGATGCCGCGCATACCCGGCATGCCCAGGACCTTGCGTATGCGAACGTGCTCAACACCACGCCCGAGGACTTCGTCGCGGGCTGGCGTGCGTATGTCGAGCAGGAGAGTGCCGGCGGTTGATCGAGAGGCGACTGTGGGTGCCATGACCGCCGCCGCGTATGTTGTCGCGATGTGAGTTCGCAGCCGACGTTTCGCACGCTCGTCGTGACGAACGACTTCCCGACCCGTCAGGGCGGCATCGAGGCCTTCGTCTTCGCCCTGTGCCAGCGGATGCCGGCTGAGCAGGTGGTCGTCTACACCGCCAGCATGCCGGGCGACTGGGAGCATGACGCCGCACTGGCGTACCCCGTGGTTCGGGACCCTTCCCGCATGCTGGTTCCCACGCCGGCGGTGGCCAAGCGCGTGACCGCGGCGTTCGACCGGTACGCCTGCGACCGTGTGGTGTTCGGTGCGGCGGCACCGCTGGGACTGCTCGCGCCCTCGCTGCGAGCGGCCGGTGCACGACGGCTGATCGGTCTCACCCATGGCCACGAGACCTGGTGGGCCCGGGTCCCCGTCGCCCGGCAGGCGTTGCGCCGGATCGGCCGCTCGACCGACGCCCTCACGTACGTCGGCCGCTACACCCGCGACGTGATCGCGACAGCGCTCGATCCCTCGGACGCCCGCCGGATGGTGCGGCTGACACCAGGAGTGGACACGGACGTCTTCGCTCCTGGCGTGGGCGGGGAGACGATCCGCAAGCAGTTCGGCCTTGGTTCGGACCAACCGGTCGTCGTGTGCGTCGCCCGGCTCACCCCACGAAAGGGTCAGGACACGCTGATCCGGGCCTGGCCCTACGTGACACAGAGCGTGCCCGATGCCGCACTGCTGCTCGTAGGTGACGGTCCGTACCGCCCGACACTGCAGCGCCTGGCGCACGAGACCGGCGCCCGCGTCATCTTCACAGGCCCGGTGCCGTGGCAGCAGATCCCGCCGTACTTCGATGCGGGTGACGTCTTCGCCATGCCATGTCGGACCCGCCTCGGCGGCCTGGAGCCGGAAGCGCTCGGGATCGTGTTCCTCGAAGCGCAGGCGACGGGTCTTCCGGTGATCGTCGGCGATTCAGGTGGTGCACCCGATGCGGTGCTGCACGGTGAGACCGGCTACGTCGTCGATCCGTACAACCCGGCTGCCGTGGCGGCCAAGCTGACGACATTGCTGCGGGACCGCGAACGAGCACGTGACATGGGCCAGCGTGGTCGAGAGTGGGTACGAACGGCCTGGTCCTGGGAGGTGTCGGTGGCGACCCTGCGCCGTCTGCTCGAGATCCCCGGACCTGCTTCGGCCGCCGGGAACGAGACGGGAGCATGACGACGGTGCCGGCTGTCGACCTCGCAGACGACTCGTTCGTCGTGGCGGCGCCCTCGGTCGTCGCAGCGCGGTTGCGCGACCGGGAGTTCTGGAAGCGCTGCTGGCCGGGTCTCACGCTCACCAGCTACCACGATCGAGGCGCGGAGGGAGAGCGCTGGTACGTCGGGGGAGAGCTGGTCGGCACGGCCGAGTTGTGGCTCGAGCCGTACCACGACGGCACGCTCGTTCACGTGTACCTCCGGGCCGACCCCCTCCGGCCGATGTCGGCCCGACGGGTCAACCGCTTGCGTCGGCGATATGCGATCGCGCTGAAGGCGGCGTTGTTCGAGGTCAAGGACCTGCTCGAGCAGGGCCGTACGCCTGGTGCGAGCCGAACGGTCCGCCCCTCGCCGTCGAAGACCGTCGACGAGACGAGCCTTGCGTCGACCGAGGGCAGCGAGGACGAGCCGGACGAGCAGCCGGAGCCAGACGCGGCGACCTGACGCGGGCCGGAACCCTCGTCAGCCCGAGCCTTCGCGCAGGACCTCCGCCACGACGCGCAGGTCGTCGACCAGACCCGCGTACATCGCATCGCGGTCCGTGTCGTCGGCGCGCAGCACTGCCGAGGGGTGGATCGTCGCAAGGACCCGTGGCCTGGTGTCCTCGGTGTCAGTCCCGGCTGCCGGTGCAGGGTTTCCCGCCAGGTCTTGCGGAAGCGGGAACAGCTTCCCTCGGTCGACGGTCACGCGGAAGTCCGAGCCGAGGACCGCTTTCGCCGCGGTCGCGCCCAGGCAGACGAGCACCTCGGGCTCGAGGACCTGCAGCTCTGCCACCAGCCACGGTCGACAGGCGACGATCTCGGTTCGGCCCGGCGTCTTGTGGAGGCGGCGCTTGCCACGCTCGCCGCTCCCGCTCAGCGTGAACCTGAAGTGCTTGACCGCGTTCGTGAGGTAGGTCTGCCTCCTGTCGATCCCCGCGTCTTCGAGCGCGCGATCGAGGACACGCCCCGCCGGTCCCACGAACGGCCTGCCCTGCTTGTCCTCCTGGTCGCCCGGCATCTCTCCCAACAGGACCACCCGGGCGTCGGCGTCACCTTCACCGAAGACCGTCTGGGTCGCGTCGCGGTGCAGATCGCACCCACGGCACGATCTCGCGGCCTCCTTGAGTTGCGCGAGGTCAGCGTGCGGCGGTACGAACTCCGCCGCCGTGCGTGCCGGTTTGCGCGCCACCCCTCCCTTCGTACCCCAGCCTCGGCCAACCTCGCCAAGCCTGTGCCAGACCGTTCCCTAGCTGTCCGTTGTGTGCCACTATGACCGCAACTGCACGTTTCACAAGGACACATGGGCCAGGCCCGGGCGCAGCTTGACCAGCTCGCACACGTGCAGCTGCGGACGTACGTCCTCACCCGCGGCGCCGACCGAACGCCGTAGCTCGGGGAGCAGATCGGGAGAGGAGTCGACCGATGAACCAGCAGGCAAGTTCTGGCGCAGTACCTCGTGATGGTGAAACACAGGTGCCGGCCACGTCCCAGCGAGAGCTGCGACGTGTCGTGTCGGCTTCGGTCGTCGGCACGGCACTGGAGTGGTACGACTTCTTCATCTACGGAACGGCCGCTGCCCTCTACTTCGGGCAGCTCTACTTTCCCGGCTCGGATCCGCGGATCGGGACCTTGCAGGCCCTTGCGACCTTCGGGCTTGCGTTCCTCTTCCGTCCGATCGGCGGGTTCATCTTCGGGCGGCTCGGCGACCGGATCGGGCGGCGCTCCACCCTGGTCATCACGACGCTCATCATGGGTCTCGCCACTGGTCTTGTCGGTCTACTCCCGACGTACGCACAGATCGGGTTCTGGGCGCCGTTGATCCTGGTCGTGCTGCGCATCTGTCAAGGGCTCGGCGCGGGTGCGGAGTTCGGGGGAGCCTCGACACTGCTCGCAGAGCACGCACCAGCCGAGCGGCGGGGATTCTTCACGTCGTTTGCTCAAACCGGCGTGCAGATCGGTCTGGTGCTCGGCACGCTCACCTTCCTGCTCATCGGGCTCATGCCCGAGGAGCAGGTGCTCGCCTGGGGTTGGCGGATTCCGTTCCTGTTGAGCTTCGGCATGATCGCCATCTCGTTGTACGTACGACTCAGGGTCACCGAGTCCCCGGTCTTCTCCTCGCTCGAGCGCACGGGTTCGGTGGTGCGGACCCCGGTCCTCGCGACGCTGCGTGCGTACCCGCGCAACTTCCTCGTCGGCATCGGGGCACACGTCTGCGACACGGCGATCGTCTACATCTATGCGACGTACATGAATGCCTACATCACCGAGGAGCTCGGCAAACCGCAGTGGGTCGCGACGTCCGGGATCGTGGGATTCGGGCTGGTGGTCATCGGGTTGCAGCCGGTCTACGGTGCGTTGTCCGACCGGATCGGGCGGCGGCCACTCAACCTGTTCAGCGTCGTGTTCACCGCCGTCTTCGCCTACCCGTTCTTCCTCCTGGTCGACACGGGCATCCCGGTGGTGATCTGGATCGCGTTCATCGTGGCGACCGCGTTCGGCTTCGCTCCGATGATCGCCGTGCAGCCGGTCTTCTACGCGGAGCTTTTCGGTGCAGGCGTTCGGTACACAGGTTTCGCGGCGTCCCGGGAGATCGGCGCGGCGGTGTCGGGCTTCTCTCCGTTGATCGCTGCAGCGCTGGTCAGTGCCGGTGGTGGAAGCCCGTGGCTTGTGCCGCTGTGGATGATCGGCACCGCCATCGTGTCGTTCATCGCGTTCTGGTACGCCCGCGAATCGCGTGACATCGACATCGCCGCGATCGGACCAGAACTGGGTCGTCGCCTGCCCGGCACGGAATCCACTGCGGCGACCTCGGAGGGCTGAGCCGGCCGAAAAGCGGCCGCGAGCCGCCAGCATGCGTGACGAAGCGGCCTCCCTCCACACGAGGCATAAAGGCCGCTTCCGGCTACTCGGAGCCGACGTGATGTGGCCATTCCGCGCTGACGGATACGCTGGCGGAGGTCGTCTGACGATTGGGCGGAGGGATCGAATGTCAGAGGTGCAGCAGGCACGCGTGGCGACTCGAATGGTCGAGGCGGCGACCACATTCCTCGACTCACTCCGACCCGATCAGCACGCGAAGGCGACTGCACCCTTCGACTCGCACGATTTCCGTGAGTGGACCTACCTCCCGGGCCCGCGTCCTGGACTTCCCCTGGCACAGATGGACCAGCAGCAGCGTGAGCTCGCCATGGCTCTGCTCGAGACCGGCCTCAGCAAACGGGGATTCACAGAAGCCAAGGCAGTGATGGCGCTCGAGGTGATGCTGCGCGACCTGGAACGCCGGATCGACCGGTCCACCTGGCGGCAACGAGACCCCGTGGCGTACTGGTTCCGCGTTCTCGGTGACCCCGGAGCCGAAGGTCCGTGGGCGTGGCGGGTCAACGGCCACCATCTGGCCGCGCACTTCACGGTGGTGGGCGACCGCATAGCTGGCACCCCGCAGTTCTTCGGCGCCAATCCCGCCACGGTGCCCGATGGGCCGGACGCAGGACTACGTACTCTGCCGGGCACCGAGGACCTCGCACGCGCGGTGCTGGAGGCGCTCGACCCCGAACGGCTTGCGGTGGCGATCGTCGACGACGTGCCACCGAGCGACATCCTCACCCGTTACGACCCGGTCGCCGACCCGGACCGGATCCGACGCGGTCTTGCGTACGGTGACATGAGCGTCCAGCAACAGGAGCACCTTGCCACCCTGATCCGCCACTATCTCGACCGGGTGACCCCGGAGGCTAGCGAGGTGGCCTGGAACGACATCCTGCAAGCCGGCATCGAGCGCACGACGTTCAGCTGGGCTGGCCCGACCCAGCGCGGGCAAGGCCACTACTACGCCATTGCGGGTCCAACCTTCCTGGTGGAGTACGACAACACGCAAAATGGCGCCAACCACATCCACTCGGTGTGGCGGGATCTCCGGCACGACTGGGGCGAAGACCTGCTCGCTGGTCACTACGCCGAAGCACACGCGCCGGCCTGACCACGCGCCCAGCCTGAGGGTCCCTGGGTGAGATGGCGATAGGTTGTGGTGACGGTCCCACACGTTGACCATGCACACGTGGTGGTCCACCACGCGCCGGCACAGTGTCACACGGCCCACGGGAGTCGTGCACGTGGTCAACTGGGGTAGGAGCGCGACGCGCCGGCCGAAGCGCACACCAAGAGGTCGGAGGAAGGACAGGGCGACGTGGCAGAGCAGACCAGCTCCAGCGTCACGATCGAGGCAGAGCCAGCGACGATCATGTCGGTGATCGCCGACTTCGAGTCGTATCCCACGTGGGCGACCGCGGTCAAGGTGGTGGAGGTCCGCTCGACGTACGACGACGGTCGGGCCAAGGAGGTGCGCTTCGTCCTCGATGCCGGCGCGATCAAGGACGACTACACGCTCGCCTACACGTGGAAAGGCAACCGTGAGGTGCGGTGGACCCTGGTCGAGGGCAAGGTCGTCAAGGCTCTCGACGGCTCCTACACCCTGCGGCCGAAGGGGAGGGGTCAGACCGAAGTCACCTACCAGCTGTCGGTCGACGTCGTGTTCCCGATGATTGGGTTGATCAAGCGGAAGGCGGAGAAGGTCATCATCGACACCGCTCTCAAGGAGCTCAAGAAGCACGTCGAGCAACGCCAGTGAGCGAGGGTGACCAGGCGATGTCTCGGTTGACGATCGGCGTCGACGTCGGCGGTACGAAGATTGCGGCGGGCGCCGTCGATGAGGCGGGTACCGTGCTCGGAGAAGGTCGGAGGGTGACTCCGGCGACGAGTGCGCCGGAGATCGTGGCTGCGATCGCCGACCTCGTGGACGAGCTTCGGGACCAGCACAGCGACTCGCACGAGATCGAGGCGATCGGGATCGGTGCGGCCGGGTTCGTCGATGCGGCGCGGTCCCACGTCCTGTTCGCACCCAATCTCGCGTGGCGAGACGAACCGCTGAGGAAGGCTGTCGAGGAGCGCACCGGCCTTCCGACGGTGGTCGAGAACGACGCGAACGCGGCCGCCTGGGCGGAGTTCCAGTTCGGAGCCGGGCGCGACGTCGACGACATGATCCTCCTCACCATCGGGACCGGTCTCGGCGGCGGGCTGGTGTTGGACGGTGAGCTCTACCGCGGCGCCTTCGGCGTGGGCGGCGAAGTGGGGCACCTGCGTGTCGTGCCGGGCGGGCATCTGTGTGGATGCGGAAACAAGGGCTGCTGGGAGCAGTACGCAAGTGGCAGCGCGTTGGAGCGTGAGGCCCGCGCGCTGGCTCGGTCGAGCCCGTCGCAGGCTGCCAGGCTCCTCGAGTTGGCCGGTGGCCGGGTCGAACGCATCGAAGGACGCATGGTCAGCGCGGCGGCTGCGGAGGGCGACATCCCGGCCCGGGAGCTGCTCGAGGACCTCGGACGCTGGATCGGTGAGGGAATCGCCACCCTCGCCGCCGTTCTCGACCCCGCGGTCGTCGTCGTGGGTGGCGGCGTCTCGGAGGCAGGTGATCTCCTGCTCGAACCCGCGCGCACGGCGTTCGCGCGCAACCTCACCGCGCGTGGCCACCGGCCGTCTCTGCAGATACGGCCCGCGATGCTCGGCAACGAGGCCGGGCTGATCGGGGCCGCCGACCTGGCGAGGCGGCGCTGATGGCACTGATCCACCAGCTCACCATCGGCGTCGACATCGGGGGGACGAAGGTCGCCGCGGGCGTTGTCGACCCGGAAGGAAAGATCATCGAACGTCTCCGTCGGGAGACGCCGTCGACCAGCCCTCAGGCGACGGAGGACACCATCGCCGAGGTGGTCGCCGAGCTTCGGAGCCGACACGAGGTCACCGCCGTGGGAATCGGTGCCGCGGGGTGGATCGACGTCACCGGGTCGTCCGTGCTGTTCTCGCCCCACCTGGCGTGGCGTCATGAGCCGCTGCGAGACGCCGTGCGTCGCCGAGTGCGGCTGCCCGTCCTCATCGAGAACGACGCGAACGCCGCGGCCTGGGCCGAGTGGCGGTTCGGAGCCGGGCAGGGGGAGAGTCACCTGGTGTGCGTCACGCTCGGCACCGGCATCGGTGGGGCGGTCATCACCGACGGCGTCATGCTGCGCGGCAAGTACGGCGTGGCAGGCGAGTTCGGCCACATGACCGTCGTACCCGGTGGTCATCGCTGCGAGTGTGGCAACCGCGGATGCTGGGAGCAGTACGCCAGCGGAAACTCCTTGGTACGCGAGGCCCGCGAGCTCGCCGAGTCTGGGTCACCGGTGGCGCAAGGTCTGCTCGACCGGGTTGGTGGTGACCCGAGCCGGATCACGGGACCCGCGGTGACCGAGGCCGCCAAGGATGGCGATCCGGTAGCCGTGGAGCTCTTCGAGGAGATCGGCCGCTGGCTCGGCATCGGCCTTGCCAACATCGCTGCCGCTTTCGATCCGGGCACGTTCGTCATCGGCGGTGGCGTCTCGGAGGCTGGTGAGCTCTTCCTGGGTCCGGCACGGGAGACGTTTCGTCGTACGCTCACAGGTCGTGGGTTCCGGCCTGAGGCCCAGATCGTGCGTGCGGCCCTCGGCAACGAAGCTGGTCTGGTGGGCGCTGCCGATCTGGCTCGGGAGAGCATCCGGCTCTTCCGACGCCGACGGACCCGGCGGACGCCGGCGGAGCGGTTCCGGGCCCGCGTCGACCGGCTGTCTGACTACTGACCTGTGACCAGCGGAGGGGCCATGGCCGACGAGATGGAGGAGCTCCTCGTTCCCGACGCTTCGAGCTGGCGGACATGGCTGGACGAGCACCATGCCGAGTCCGACGGTGTGTGGCTGGTGCTCGCGAAGAAGGGCACGACCGATCCCACGACGCTGAGCTACGAGCAGGCGCTGGAGGAGGCGCTGTGTTACGGCTGGATCGATGGCCAGGCTCGGCGCCGTGACGATACGACCACGTGGCAGCGGTTCACGCCACGGCGGCGGCAGAGCCGATGGTCCAAGCGGAACGTCGAACGTGTGGCACGGCTACAGGCTGCGGGCCGGATGCACCCCGCAGGCCTTGCGGAAGTGGAGCGGGCCAAGGCCGATGGCCGCTGGGAAGCGGCATACGACAGTCCGGCCACCATCGAGGTGCCAGACGACCTCAGGGCAGCGCTGGCGACACAGCCCCGAGCGCAGGCGATGTTCGACATCCTCACGAGTCAGAACCGTTACGCGATCCTGTACCGGATCGGCAGCGCGAGGCGCCCGGAGACCCGTCGTCGCCGAATCGAGCAGTTCGTGGCCATGCTCGCCCGTGGCGAGACGATCTATCCCCAGAAGCGGCAGCTCGGACCATCTCAGGACGTGCCTGCCTGAGCACCTCCGTCGTGCCGGTGATGACCACGCATTCCGGTCGACAATGACCACGCATCGTGAGCCAATCACCGCGGGACGTCGGATACATGCCACGCAGAGGTACGAATCGACTGGGACAGATCGGCCGGGGCAGTGATCCCTTTGGGCTAGCGTGGTGGCGACGTATTCTCCGACAGGTCCGACGACATGCCTGACGACAGACCACACGACAAGACGTACGACGTCCTGCTGCGCGGCGGCACGGTCATCGACGGTACGGGAGCACCGGGTCGGACGGCTGACGTCCTCCTCTCCCACGGCAGGATCGTCGAGGTCGGTGAGCTCTCCACCCACGCACAAAGCACGTACGACGTGATCGACGTGTCCGGCGCCGTCGTGTGCCCAGGTTTCATCGACCTGCATTCGCATGCTGACTACACGGTCTTCGCCTCGCCTGGCGCCGTGACCCAAGCGACGCAAGGTGTCACGACGCTGGTGACCGGCAACTGCGGTTTCTCGCCTTTCCCGCTGCTGCCGGAGCATGCGGAGGAGGGGCGAGCGCTCGGCCGGTTCATCGACGAGGATCTGCCGTGGACGTGGTCGACGGCGTCCGAGTACGCCCGAGCGGCCGTCCGCCTTCCGCTCGGTGTCAATCTCGCCTTGCAGGTCGGTCACGGCATGGTTCGTACGGCGGTGATGGGCGCGGCGGACCGGGCACCGACGCCCAGCGAACTGGACCGCATGCGACACCTGATCGCCGAGAGTGCGAGGTGGGTCGTCGGCTTCTCGACCGGGCTCATCTACGCGCCCGGCTCGTACGCAACGACCGACGAGATCGTGGTGCTCGCCCGACAAGCGGCGGCCGACCGGCTGCTGTACTCCAGCCACATTCGCAACGAAGGAGCCGGGCTGCTCGCAGCCGTCGACGAGGCTGTGACGATCGGCCGTGAGTCTGGCGTACGCGTGGAGATCTCACATCTGAAGGCGTCAGGGCCGAGCAACTGGGGCACGGTCGCCGACGCTCTGTCAGCGATCGCGGACGCGAGGGCGGCGGGTGTCGATGTCGGTGCCGACCAGTATCCGTACACAGCGTCCAGTACGACGCTCACCAGCTGGCTGCCGGGCTGGGCGCTCGACGGTGGTACGCACGAGCTGCTACGCCGGCTGGATGCGCCCGATCAGGCGGAGCGGATCGCCCGAGAGATCGAGCGCGAGGGCGAGCGGACGTTCGAGCCGGACCGCATCGTCCTCGTCGACACTCCGGACGGACCGTTCCAGCGGTTCATCGGCCAGAGCATCGCCGCCATCGCGGCCGCGGTGGGCCAAGACCCCGGACATGCGGTTGTGGACCTGCTGCGGGCCCAGCGTGGCCTGGCCGGTGTCGTCAACCACGGCATGTCCGAAGACGACGTACGCCATGTGCTGCGTGACCCGATGGTGGCGGTGGCAAGTGACGGTCACGTGCTGGGTTGCCCCGGCCGGGGCCGCCCGCATCCTCGGGGACTTGGAACCTTCACGAGGGTCCTGGGTCGGTACGCACGGGACGAGGCGGTGCTCCCGCTACCGCTCGCGGTGCGCAAGATGTCTGCGCTACCCGCCTCCCGACTGGGCTGGTCGGACCGCGGTGTCCTCCGGCCCGGCGCCGTGGCCGACGTCGCCGTGTTCGATCCCGGAACGGTCCTCGACCGGGCGACGTACGACGACCCGTGGCAGTTGTCGACCGGTGTCCTGCACACGTTCGTCGGGGGAGTGGCGGTGCTGCGTGACGGTGCGCCGACCGGCGTTCCGGCCGGGAGGGTTCTCGGACGCGAGGGACGTCCGGTCACCTAGGCCCACCTGCGAAAGTTCGGCGCACGTGGGACCCGATCTTGAGACTCGTGGCGTCGGCGCCGAAGCGCTCGGCGAGTGGATGCGTGAGTCGAGCTGCTCGCGTGAGGGAATTTCGGTTTGCCTGCAGCGACCCGCGACCTGAGAATGGCCCCCCGTGAGCACTCCGCGGCGTACGCTTCTGCGACGCCTCGCGGCATTACGGCTCGACCTCACCCCGCTGCGCAGCTCGCGGGACTTCCGGCTGCTGTGGTGGGCGGGCACGGCGTTCTACCTCGGCTCCATGGTGACCTACGTCGCCTTGCCGTTTCAGCTGTACGACCTCACCCACTCGAACTTCGCGGTCGGCGCGCTCGGACTGGTCCAGCTGGTGCCCCTTGTCGTCTGCGGCCTCTACGGTGGTGTGCTCGCCGACCGGATGGATCGGCGTCGGGTGCTCGTCGCGACCGGACTTGCGCAGTGCGTACTCACCCTAGGGCTGCTCGGCAACGCGGCTCTCTCACGCCCGTCCGTGCCGCTGATCTACGTGATCGGCGCCCTCCTCACGGTCGCCCAGGCGCTGCAGCGACCCAGCCGGGAGTCGCTCCTGCCTCGTGTCGTACGACATGATCAGCTGCCGGCCGCCGTCACCTTGTCCTCGGTGGGCATGCAGACCGGCATGCTCGCCGGTCCGGCGCTCGGCGGGGTGCTCCTTGCAGAGGGCGGTCCGGCGCTCGCGTACGCCGTGAACGCCGCCGGTCTGGTGGCGGCCACCGCCCTGTATGCCGCCCTGCGGGGCTACCCACCGACCAAGCTGACGGTCGAGTCCGGGCTGACCGGTGCTGTGCGGGGTATCGCGGACGGCCTGAGCTACGCGGTCCGCCGGAAGGACCTGCTCGGCACGTACGTCGTCGACCTGACAGCCATGTTGCTCGCCATGCCCACCGTGCTGTTCCCCGCGTTCGCGGTCGACGTTCTCGATCAGCCGACAGCCCTCGGCCTGCTCTACTCGGCCGGCACTGTGGGGTCGCTCGCCGCCACGGCGACCAGCGGGTGGACGAGTCGTGTCCACCACCACGGTCGTGCAGTGGTGATCGCGGCGGCGGTGTGGGGCGCTGCAGTGGCGCTCGCCGGGCTCGCCCCCTCGATCTGGCTCGCCGTCCTCGCCCTCGCCTTGGCCGGGGCCGCCGACCTGATCAGCGGCATCTTCCGGAGCGTGATCTGGAATCAGACCATTCCGGACGAGCGTCGTGGCCGTCTTGCGGGTATCGAGATGTTGTCGTACTCGATCGGACCACTCGGTGGCGAGGCACGGGCCGGGTTGGTGGCCGACCTCACGAGCGTCCGGACCTCGATCGTGAGCGGTGGCCTGCTCTGCATGATCGGGGTCGGGTGTGTCGCCACCTGGCTACGGGAGTTCTGGCGGTACGACGCCCGTACGGACGAGAATGCGGTGCGTGAGCGCCGGATTCGCGAGGCACGTGCCGAAAAGGACGTTGTACCGGACTCGATCGCACACCAGAGGTGAAAGTGTCGTACGCTGGGGCCATCCAGCAGACTCGTACCAGGTCATTGACGTCATCGGACAAAGGGGTTCTCTAGGACCGTGGTTACCGCTCTCTCGATCCTGCTGATCCTCACGAGCTTCCTGCTCGTGCTGCTGGTCCTGCTTCACAAAGGGCGGGGCGGCGGACTGTCCGATCTCTTCGGCGGTGGGGTGACGTCCAGCCTCGGCGGCTCGTCGATCGCCGAGCGCAACCTCGACCGCATCACCGTTGGTACGGGCATCGTCTGGTTCGCCTGCATCGTTGGCCTTGGACTACTTGTGAAGTACGGCGCCGGTTAGGTGGACATACCGTCCAGCCGACTCCGGTGTCTGGGCCTATGTGGCGTGAAGCCACCATCTTCGTCCACCGTCTATCAGCCGTCTATCACGAGGGAGATCGTCAGTGGCAAGTGGCAGTGCCATTCGGGGTAGCCGGGTTGGTGCGGGTCCGATGGGCGAGGCGGAGCGCGGTGAGGCCGCACCTCGCCGGCGAGTGACCTACTGGTGCGCGAACGGCCACCAGACCCGGCCAAGTTTTGCCCTCGATGCCCCGATTCCCGAGGCCTGGGATTGCCCTCGCTGTGGCCTTCCGGCCAGTCTCGACTCGGGCAACCCGCCGCCTGCGCCGAAGAACGAGCCCTACAAGACTCACCTTGCCTACGTCAAGGAACGTCGCACCGACGAGGAGGCCCGCCAGATCCTCGAGGAGGCTCTGGCGCAGCTGAGGGAACGGGTCGGACGAGGCGAGGTCATTCTCTAAGCGAAAACCTCGGCTGAGGGTCGTCGCACCGCCCGGCCTGTCAGGGCCGGGCGGTGCGTGCCTTGCTGGGTGCGCTCTCGTGATGCAGCCGGTCGAGCGCGCTGACCACGTAGGTGTACGTCTTGTCCCGTTGTGCGGTGGTATCGACGTACGACTGCAGCGGACCCGGTTGTGCACGGACCGTGGCGAGCAGGAACCGGGCGTCGCCGAACCCGCAGGAATCCACTTGAGAGCCCTCGAACCGGTATATCGCGAACGACGTCGCGCGACGCCACGGTGTCGAGCGATCGACCCACGAAAGACGTACGCCTTCTGCGGAGCGCTCGGCCCGGGTGACAACTGGCTGCTTGGGCGCCCGGCCGGGAAGCTGGGGCATCACCGGGATGAGGGCCGGGCGTGAGTAGTGGTCGGCGGCCAGGATGCTCATGTTGCCGAGCCGGTCCGCGCGCACGTCCTTGGCGCTGAAGTAGACGTCACCACTGACCTGCGGGTAGTCGCGGTTGAACGTGAGGTGCCGCGTCATCTCCTGTGGGTCCGACCAGGCGGGATCCTGCGTCGACGTTCCCGCCTTGTAGGTCGCCTGACCGATGTAGAGCGCCACGTTGGTGTCGGTGACTTCCGCGGACCACCAGGGCACGAGCTTGGCGTAGTCCGCCGGAGCGAAACCGATGTTCCAGTACACCTGCGGCACGATGTAGTCGATCCACTCCTCACGCACCCAGCGTCGGGTGTCGGCGTAGAGGTCGTCGTAGGTCTGCACACCGGCCTGGGTGTCGGAGCCCTCAGGGTCGGTCGCCTTGTTGCGCCACACGGCGAACGGGCTGATGCCGAACTTCACCCAGGGTTTGTGTTGCTTGATCCGCCTGGACAGCTCGCTCACCAACAGGTCGACGTTGTTCCGCCGCCAGCTCGCCTTGTCGGGGAAGCCGGCGCCGTAGCGTTCGTATGTCTCCTGGTCGTCGAACTCTTCGGTGCCGACGGGGTACGGGTAGAAGTAGTCGTCGAAGTGCACCGCGTCGATGTCGTACTTCTTGACGGCGTCGAGGATCGCGTCTTCGACGAAGCGCCGCACCTCCGGTATCCCGGGGTTGTAGTAGAGCCGCCCGCCGTAGCTCACGATCCAGTCGGGATGTTGCCTCGCCGGGTGGTCGGGTGCGAGGTGCCCCGGATCGGCCTGCATGCTGACGCGGTACGGATTGAACCAGGCGTGGAACTCCAGGTTGCGCCGGTGAGCCTCACGGACCAGGAAGTCGAGCGGGTCGTAACCGGGATCCTGCCCTTGCGTGCCGGTGAGCCATTCCGACCACGGCTCGTACGGCGAAGGCCAGAAGGCGTCCGCCGTGGGGCGGACCTGCACGATGACCGCGTTGAGCCGCCACCGCAGGGCCTCGTCGAGCCAGCTCAGGTACTCGGCCTGCTGCGTCGCGGCGTCCAGGCCCTGGCGGGATGGCCAGTCGATGTTGGTGACGCTCGCGATCCACATGGCACGGAACTGACGTTTGGGCGTGGCGGGATCGGGCGGTGGGCATGTCGCGCCGCTACCCGCAGCGGTCGCAGGTCGTGCCACTGACGCGGCGGCCGCGACCGTGCCGGCGAACACCATGAAGTGACGGCGGGAAAGCTGCTGCAGACCTGTGAGCACGGACAACCACCCCTTCGCCTGCGTGGCGTAGGCCACGTTCCGGTCTTGGTTCCGGTTTCGACCGCAGTGTGCCGGGTCGCAGCGGACCCGTCTATGGTTTTCAGCTTCTGGCCACGTGTCGGTAAAGAATCTACGGCCGGTCGGAGGGTGGGCCGGTGTATCGGGTGGCCGGGTCTCCCGGCATACTCGGGGGGCTGTGGGCATAGACCTGGCCCGTGCCGGCCAAGCCGTGGACACGGTGATCGATCATCTGCTGCGGGTCGGAATCGACGGCGGTGGAACTCTGGTGTCCGCCCAACGTGCCGCGGAGCGTGCGTTGCGCGCCGCTCCCGATCCCGAAGCCGCGATCGACCGCCTGATCACCACGCACAGCAGGCTCGCGGCAGCTGGCGGATTCGCGACGGGGTTGGGAGGGTTTGCCGCACTTCCGGTAGCTCTTCCAGTCAACGTTCTCGGCTTCTACGCCATCGCCACCCGCATGGTGGCGGCCATCGCCGCCGTTCGAGGCTACGACCTTGCCGACCCCTCGGTGCGGACCACCGTCCTGCTGGCCCTCACCGGAAAGGACGCCTCGCAGGTGATCAAGCATGTCGGCTTGGGCGTGGACGGTGTGCTCGCCCATGCGTTACGTGCCGTCTCGCCCACCATGCTGATGGTCGTCAACAAGGCCGTGGCCTTTCGCATCCTGATCCAGATCGGACGGCAGGGTATCGCTCGGTTCGGTCGAGCGATACCGGTTGTCGGGGGCCTGGTCGGCGCCGCTTTCGACGTCCTCCTGCTGGGTCGGCTAGCTCATGAGGCTCGGCAACATTTCCCGAACATCCCGCGGTAGCCTGACCGGCTGACATCCGGAGGTGGGAGATGGCACGGGCGCGAGTCTGCGTGCTCGGCAGCGCGAACATGGATCTGGTGGTCTTCGCCCAGCGTGCGCCACGGATGGGCGAGACCGTTCACGGAGATCGTTTCGTGACGATTCCGGGCGGGAAGGGCGCGAACCAGGCGATCGCCGCCGCGCGAGCCGGTGGCGACGTGCGCATGATCGGTGCGGTGGGCACAGACCCGTACGGTGACCAGATCCTCGCAGTGCTGCGCGACGCCGGTGTCGATGTGACGGGAGTGGGGCGGGTCGAGGAGACGACCGGGACCGCGCACATTTTGGTCGAGCACGGCGGGGACAACTCGATCGTCGTGGTTCCCGGCGCCAACGGAACGGTGCATGCGCCGGTACCAGGTCTGGACGACGGGCTGGCCGGCGCCAGTCACCTGCTGCTTCAGCTCGAGCTGCCGCTCGACGCGGTCGTGGCGGGAGCAAAGGCCGCTCGGGATCGGGGAGTCACGGTCGTGCTGACGCCGGCGCCCGCCCAGCCGTTGCCGGACGATCTGCTGGACGCGGTCGACGTGCTCGTGCCGAACGAGCACGAGGCGGCAATCCTCACCGGGGAGTCCGACGTGGAGGCGGCTGCCACCAAGTTGCTCGAGCACGTGCCCCACGTCGTCGTGACCCAAGGCGCCCGGGGCGCGCTGTGGCTCAGCCGCGACGGAAGTCGGCACCACGTGCCCGCAACGAAGGTCGAGGCCCGGGACACCACCGCGGCCGGAGACACCTATGTCGGTGCTCTAGCTGTGGCGCTGGGCGAGGGCCGGCCGATGATCGAGGCCTTGTCGTGGGCAGCCGCGGCAGCGGCACTCTCGGTGCAGCGCGAGGGGGCGAGCACCTCGATGCCCCATCGTGCCGAGATCGAGGCTGCTCTCGCCGACGCCCAGGGGCGTCCGGTCAGCTAGCCTTCGCCTGGCCGCGGACGACGAGTTGATCCAAAAGCTTCTGGGTGGCGTCCGTCACGGCGTCCACCGCTGCGTTGAACGCCTCGGCGTTGTGTGCGGCGGGCGTACGAAACCCAGAGATCTTGCGTACGTACTGCAGGGCTGCCGCCCGGACGTCTTCGGGCGTCGCGGCCTCGACGTACGGCGCCCGCAGGGTCTTGATGCTCCGGCACACAGGAGCCTCCTCACGACATGATCGTGTAGTGCGACGCGTGGTCGTACCCCTGTAGTAGACCACGTGGGGCGGTGGCAGCCCGCTGCCGTCCGTAGGTCTGAATGTGCGCTGAGCCGGGGAACCCCGCCGACTGGCGGCCCGGGGCGTCGTTGCCCCCGCTTGGCTGACACGATGTGGGCGTGCCGCGATCCTTGGACGAACTGCTTCACCTGCTCGATCTGGAGCAGATCGAGGACAACTTGTTCCGCGGGCGCCAGCCAGAGACCCGATTGCAGCGAGTCTTCGGCGGGCAGGTCGCAGGTCAGGCGCTCGTTGCGGCGAGCCGCACCGTAGAGCCCGAGCGATCAGTGCACTCGCTGCATGCGTACTTCTTGCGTCCCGGTGACACGAAGGTCCCGATCGTGTACGACGTCGAGAAGGTGCGCGACGGTCGTTCGTTCAGCACCCGCCGTGTGGTGGCTCGCCAACATGGACGCGGGATCTTCTACATGTCCGCGTCGTTCCACATCCCCGAGCCGGGGTTCGAGCACCAGGACGTCGCGCCCGTCGTCCCCGCTCCCGACGCGTCGCCGACGCTCGCTGAGGTGATGGAGAAGGTGTCTGGGCGACCGAGCGCTGCATGGGCCGAGGAGTGGGCGGCTCTTGACGTCCGGTATGCCGGCGATTCCCGTCACGGGGAAGCGCCTGCCGATCCAACGCATCCGGCCTGGGCTCGCGTGTGGTTTCGGGCCGCGGGCGAGCTTCCGGACGATCCGGTGCTCCACCGCTGCGTTCTGGCGTACGCGAGCGACCTCACCTTGCTCGGAGTGACGCTCGTGCCACACGACACCTACATCGGTGCGAACGACGTCCAGACGGCATCGCTCGATCACGCGATGTGGTTCCATCGGCCGTTCCGCTCTGACGAGTGGCTGCTCTACGACCAGGTCGCGCCGTCCGCCTCCAACGCGCGTGGTCTCGCGACCGGGCGGATCTTCACCCAGGAGGGTGCGTTGATCGCATCTGTCGTCCAGGAAGGCCTGATCCGCCCCCTGCGACGTCCCTCACCCCAATGACCAGGCGTGGCGGGTGTGCACCCGCCACAGCTGGGGTCGGCACCCCGTGCCGCACGGTCCCACGTGGCGCGGTCGATTCCCAGTGAGGCAAGGTGATGCCATGCTTGTGGCATTCAGCATTTCACCGACACCCGGCCCAGACGGCAGCGTGAGCGAGGCCGTGGCCGCCGCCATACGCGTCGTACGCGAATCTGGTCTGCCGAACGAGACCAACGCCATGTTCACCAACATCGAAGGTGAGTGGGACGAGGTGATGGCCGTCATCAAGCGGGCGGTCGACGTCGTGGCCGAAACCTCCCCGCGGGTCGCGTTGGTACTGAAGGCCGACATCCGGCCGGGATACACCGGCGAGCTCACCGGGAAGGTCGAGAGAGTCGAGCGCCTGCTCGCCGCGGACCAGCAGGACGGCGGCGAGAAGTGAGTCGGATCCGCAGGGTCTGCAAGCCGGTCGCCGCTTAGCTGCGTCCGGCAGGACGAGGCTCGTCGGTTCGTGGGCGTAGCCCGGCGACGAGTTCCCTCACCCGGTCCGGCGGTACGACGCGAGCGCGGAAGGCACTCGACGCAAGACGCCGGGTCAGTGGCTCGAGGGGGAGCGGCATCTGCGACGCGAGCAAGACGACGTTGCCGTATCGGCGCCCCCGCAACTGCGCCGGGTCGGCGATGAGCGAGACGTGGCTGAAGACCTCCCGCAAGGTCGCTGCCTCGATACGCGCCTGTCGCTGGGCGGCCCGGTCAGCGACGTTGGCGACGTAGATTCCGTACGGCGCAAGTGCGCGGGAGACCTCGGCGGCGAACTCCATGGTCGTGAGGTGGGGCGGTACGGCAGAACCTGAGAACGCGTCTCTGATCACGAGGTCCTGGGATTCCCGGTGCAACCCCTGGACGCCCACCCGCGCGTCGCAGACCCGGATGCGGATCCCGTCACTGCCTCGTGGCAGGAACGCCCGCCGCATCAGCTGGACCAGCTCGCCGTCGATCTCGTAGACCACCTGCCGGGAGCCCGGTCGGGTCGCGGCCACGTAACGCGCCAGGGTGCATCCGGCTCCACCGAGATGAGCAACTCGCAGTGGCTCCCCGGGTTCGTGGTTCGGACGGCTGAAGACATCGATCACGTCGCCGATCCAGCGGACGTACTCGAACTCCAGCCTCGTGGGATCACCGAGATGGACGTACGAGCTGGGCACGCCGTTCACGTCCACGAACCAGCCCAACGGGTCGTCTCGATCCGCCGAGATCCTCGCCGTCCCCGTGGCGATCGTGTGCTCACCGGCCACGGACTCAGGGTCCGGCCGGCGCCAGGCGGCGGGTCGTCGGCTGCGGGCCGATGGGCGACGGGCGGCCATGCGGCCTACTCTCACACACCTCGAAGTGTCGGACAGCCCGACGTCTCATGCTCCGCGGACGTGCGAGACTGGCGGGTGAACCGACCGCTCGGGGAGGTCGACCAGTGGCAGGCAAGACACGATTTGCGAAGACGGCCGTGGCCTACGCGGTGAAGTACGGTCCGCTGGTGTACGAAGCGATCAAGCACGGCCGCGAGCCTGCGCAGCGCGCGGTCCAGCAGGCCTGGGCTCGGCAGCGACATCGCAGACTGGCGTTCGCGCACGCGGCCACCGTGGTCGATGGCTCGGCGCTCCGCATCTTCCACGAGGGGGAGCAGGTCTGGGTGGTGTTCTCCGGCGACGAGCCGATCGCGAGCTATCCGAGTGTCACCACGCCGCTGTCGACGCTCCTGCAGCACGTGGATCTCAGCCTGCGGACCGCCCCGCCGCCTCCCGGCACTCGTCGCCTGCCGAGCCTGCCCGCGCCGGTGGTCGGGAAGGCGAAGGAGCTCTCAGAGCGGGCGCGTAAGGTGCTTTCGCGGAACCACAAGTCGGAGGACTGATTCCGAGGCAGGCCTCTAGCGCGGCGGCTGGCGGAGTCGCTTGATCTCGCTGCGGCGCCGCTTCTCGTCCAACCGACGCTCGGCAGCAGCTCTGGGCGGCGTGGTCCTGCGGCGACGCTTCGGCGGCGGTGCGATGGCGTCCTCCACGATCGCCGTGAGTCGGGACAGTGCAGCGCGCCGGTTCGCAAGCTGCGACCGGTGGTCGGACGCCGTGACGGTAAGGACGCCGTCGACGAGCCGCGATCCCAGTCGTCGCAGTGCACGGTCACGCAAGTCGGGCGACATCGCCTTGGTGCGCGCGATGTCGTACGAGACGCTCACCCGCGAGTCGGTCGTGTTGACCGACTGACCGCCCGGCCCACCGGACCGGGAAAACCGCCACGAGAGCTCCTTTTCGTACGTCTTCCGGTCGAGTCGCGCCCCCGGCGGCAGCGCAGAGGAGTCCGGGATTGCACGGCGTACCCTGATCTCCTGGTGTCCGGCACCGTCCACCGTCGACTCCCTCGGCTGCATGTGCTTCCACTCGACGTGACCCGCTCGTCGCGGGCACACCAAAGCGTTGCACATGCGTGTGGTGGCGAGTCCGGAGCGAGCGGACGCCCGGAACGTCGCGAGTGTGGTCGACCAGTGGGCCCCGGCGAGCGACCGTCAGATGATCTCGAGGTAGTCGCGGTCGGGGAACTCCGGGAACGGCGCGGTCGGGAGGGTTTGGTACCAGTACGCCACGGAGGCGATGTCGTCCTGCAGCGGCAGGTAGCGACCACCAGAGCGCCAGCCGAGGGCCTGCATGGTCACCCGAAGCCCTTCCTGGAACCGGATCGGGTCCGTGATGTGCCAGCGGTACAGGCTGAACCGACTCTGCGTGACGTTGGGATCCGTGCCGTCAGGTCGCAGGACGAGTGGCATTCCGGCGTACGGCGTCGTGAACGTGCGGTAGTCGCCGTCCACGTGGAATCCCCACGCTCCGCAGAAGTAGTCCTCGGTCCCGGTGCCGCAGATCGTCGGTGCGTCCTCGCCGTCGAGGAAGAACTTCAGCTCTCCTTCGCCCCACCAGCCGTTGTTGTTCACGCCCCAGGCCACGTACGTCCCGACGTAGTGGCCCTGACCGGAGACTCCATCGAGGATGGTGTACTCCTGCTTGTAGGGCAGCGGGTTCGTCCGCCGGAACTGCGCGTGGAAGTAGGCCGCGTTTTCCGGCACCTCGGTGAGCTGGTAGTTCACCTGGTAGAAGAGGGTGGCGTCCTTCTCGGACAGGTTCTGCACCGTGATTCGGCAGCGCCGGCGGAACGGCATCTGCCAATAGCAGTTGAAGCCGTTCTGTGGGTTGACGCATACAGCAAGCGACGAGATCTGGGCGAACCGTCCCCAGCCGGAGGCGAAGAAGTCTCCGAGCGGGGTCTCGACGGACGGCTGTTCCTGGTCGTCCCAGTAGATCCGCAGGATGAGGAAGCGGATCTCGCCCGCCGGCGTCATCCAGATCTGCTGGATCGACCCTGGACCCTCGATGTTGGCGACCTCGAACGTCGTCCCAGCTTCGATCTTCACGGCCGGGCTGACCTTCCATCCGACACCGAGGTCACGCGCGGCGTTCGCGCCGAGCCCGTCGGTGGCGAGTGCACCCATGCCACGACCGCCGGTCGGGTTCTCAGCCGAGATGGATCGCGATTGCGCGTTCGACAGCAGATACAGGTTGCCCAGATGGAGCCCGAGCCCGTTGAAGGTGTCGTTCACGAGCCGTGAGACTAGCTTGTCAAGTCGGCCTGGACACCGTGCCAACGGCGAGATGTGTCCGTCTGGCCGGCCGATTCCGGTCCGTCGGGGTCAGCCCGCCGAGGCCGCAGCCGCGGTGGACGCCGCGACCGAATGCCGTGCAAAACTTGCCAACCATGACCTACCGTGCTGCCTCCGATCGTTACGACACCATGCTCTACCGCCGCTCAGGTCGGAGCGGCTTGCACCTGCCGGCGATCTCGCTGGGGTTGTGGCACAACTTCGGTGACGACGTTCCGCTCGATCGGCAGCGGGCGATCCTGCGTCGTGCGTTCGATCTCGGGATCACGCATTTCGACCTGGCCAACAACTACGGCCCGCCACCAGGCTCGGCCGAGCTGAACTTCGGCAAACTCCTTGCCCAGGACTTTCGCCGCTATCGGGACGAGTTGGTGATCTCCACCAAGGCCGGCTACCTGATGTGGCCTGGCCCATACGGTGAGTGGGGTTCACGGAAGTATCTCCTTGCGAGCCTCGACCAGAGCCTGTCGCGCATGGGTCTGGAGTACGTCGACATCTTCTACAGCCATCGGTTCGACCCGAACACGCCGCTCGAGGAGACGATGAGTGCCCTGGACACGGCCGTACGCCAGGGCAAGGCGCTGTACGTCGGGATCTCGTCGTACTCCCCGGAACACACCAGGCAGGCCACCGCGATCCTCGCCGACCTGGGTACGCCGTTGTTGATCCACCAACCGTCGTACTCCATGCTCAACCGCTGGATCGAGGAGGCGTTGCTCGACACGTTGGGCGAGCTGGGCGTCGGCTGCATCGCCTTCTCACCCCTGGCCCAGGGTCTACTGACCAAGAAGTACCTCAACGGCATCCCCGAAGGATCCCGGGCATCTCAGGGCAAGTCGCTCTCGCCTGACCAGTTGACCGAGACCACGCTGAAGCACGTTCGTGCTCTCAACGAGATCGCTGCGAGGCGCGGGCAGTCACTGGCGCAGATGGCGCTTGCCTGGGCGCTGCGGCATCCCCAGATGACGTCGGTCTTGATTGGCGCGAGCAGTGTGGAGCAGCTCGACGACAACGTGGGAGCGCTGCAGAATCTCGAGTTCTCCGCCGAGGAGCTCGCCGAGATCGACCAGCACGCCGTCGAGGCCGGCATCAATCTCTGGGCACAGTCGAGCGAGGCGAAGACTCAGGCCTGAGCCCAGGTCCCGTCTCGCGATCTCCGGTCGCCGCTGGCACGGCATCGCGGGCGGGACGCGGTGCGACGTGCCTTTGCGCACCATGATCGCTCCCGTGCGGTGCGTGTTGGCCTCGTGAGGTCGGGGAAGGACTGCAGCGGGACGCTCGCGGAGTCATGTCGACGTGCGTCTCCACGGCCACGGTTCGACCACGTTCATGAGAGTGCGAACCGCCGCAGACGTGGGGTGCTCAGTGTCCGACCGGCTCGCGGCGGTCCACCTACCCGAGGAGATTCGTACCCTTCAGGGGCTTGCAGGACTCTGTGAGACCCCAGTTACCCACTGAACGTGGTCATTGTGGAAGGGGTCGGCGTCGATGAGCGTGGGGGCTTGGAGCTACGGGCGAGCGCCTGACGAGGTGTGCGCTCGCCTGCCGGACGATGCCGACCCTCGCAAAGGACCGCGGTCAGCCGGTCGTTTCACGGGATCCGCGACTGCTCGGATGGTCGGCTCCTTCGTGCTCCTGCTCTGCGCGTTGGCTGTGCTGGCGGGGTGCAGTGCCGGGCCGCTTGGCATGTCTGTCGTGAGCACCCGGCCGATCAAGGTCGGCGTGATCCACCAGCCAGGAATCGACATCGTCACGCATGTCGAAACGGCCGTGGCGCCGTCGATCGGCCTCGCGATCAAGCCGGTCCGGTTTCCCGACGCTGACGCGGCCAAGCGGGCGCTACGTCACCGGCAGATCGATGCGGCATTCGTTCCGTACGACGCCGGGGCGGAGCAGCAGGCCCCAGGCTCGGGAGCAGAGCTGGTCTTTTTTGCTCCAGTCGTGATGCGGCCGCTGGGGCTCTACTCGTCGAGGATCGACACCCCGGCTCAGCTCAACGGAGCTGCCACGTCGACGGGTGCCGAGATCTTGATCCCTGACGACCCCAAGCTTGTCGGTCGCGCGCTGCGCCTACTCGAGCGCTACGCGGGAATCCGGCTGAGGGCAGGAGCGGATGTGTCGGCGACCCTGCACGACATCACCGACAACCCGCATCACGTCCGCATCACCCCGCTACCGCTGGATGACCTGACTCAGCGCTATCACGAGGCCACGGCCGCAATTCTCGGGCCTTCGGCACTTGGTGGCGACCGGGCAGCCGCTGATCGTGCCAAGTTCGCCGAGCACATGGTGGCACTGGAGCCGGTCGCGGCCGGACCGGACGTCGACGGGCTCTACGTGCGCACCGCCGACCAGGCCGATCCGACGATCCGCAAGCTGAGCGAGCTGCTCCGCTCACCGTCGGTGAAAGGCTTCATCGACAAGGCGTACGGCACGGGCCTGGTGCCGGCGTTCTGACCCCGGGCCGTCATCCCGTCGTGTCGAATCCGAAGGTGAACATCATCAAGGCGGCCTTGGCTCGTAGGACCCGCCCGCGATGCCGCGCGTGGATGTCGCTACGTCGGCAGCGTCGGACTCCAAGGAGAGGTCGATCGACCGTCATGGCGAAACGCCGTCGGTCTGGAAACCGATCGTCGCGGTCGCCCGGCGTACGGCACCGACCGGCGTCTGCGGCACGACGTCGTCGAGGAACGCGTACTCCTTTGCCACGACACCGAGTCCTGGCACGCGTTTGGCGACCTGCCACCACCCCGCGATGTCGGCCCACCCCGGAGCCGATAGGGAGCCGCCGAAGTGCTGGACCGACAGCGCGGCGCAGAGATTGGCGAACCGCAGCCGGTAGAGGAGCGGCCATCCGGCGAGGGTGGAGGTGACGAAACCGGCGGCGAACACGTCCCCGGCTCCGGTCGTGTCGAGGGCCTCCACCGGCAACGCGGGTACGTCGGCCTGCTCGCCTGTGTCGTTGTCGATGGCCAGAGCGCCTTGGCTTCCTCGGGTCACCACGGCCACGGGCACCAGGTCAGCCAGTCGGGCCAATGCCGCTTGGGGAGTATCGGTTCGGGTGTATGCCTGCGCTTCCCGTGCGTTCGGCAGAAAGGCGTAGCAGTCGCTCAACCGCTCCAGGATCTCGGTCGACCACCGCTCCGTCGGGTCCCAACCCACGTCGGCGAAGACTCGGATGCCTTTGGCCGCCGCTTTGCGCGGCCATTCAGCGACTTCAGGCCCCAGGTCGACGAAGCAGGCACGAGCGTCGATGGTCGGGTGGCAGGAGATCATGTCGTCCGCCGACACGGGCGGATCGTGGGCGTGGGTGATCAGGCTGCGGTCCGCCTGATACGCCAACGAGACTGTGACCGGTGAGTGCCAGTTCGGGAACCTGCGCGAGTGTGAGAGGTCGACCCCCTCCTGCTCGGCGAGCGTACGCCAGCAGAACTCACCGTAGACGTCGTGGCCGAATGCCGCGGCCAGCGAGGTTCGCAGGCCGAGCCGGGAGAGTGCGATCGCCAGGTTGGCTACGCCTCCAGGCGAACAGCCCATCCCTTCGGTGAAGATCTCGGTTCCGCTCGCGGGTGGCCCGGCGAGCCCGGTGAAGATGATGTCGAGAAAGACGGTGCCGGACAAGAAGACGTCGAACGTTGGATCCGCGTCTGTGCGGATGGACGCCAGGGGATCGTGCGACGGTCCACGACCGACTACGCGGCCGAGCTCCCACGGTGTGGAGTGGGCCGCTTCCTCGTCAACGCTCGCCACGGCTGGTTCGACTCCCCTCGACGACCGGACGTGGCGGGCAGGCACGACCCGCGCCAGCTGCCCGTGGCAACTGTGGGTACTGCCCACCCGCCACGCGGGGTCATTCAGGACGACTACCTGGATAGGTACCCGCCACGGTAGTACTCACCAGAATGATCAGCGGCAGGGAATTCGGATCTACGCGGTACCGCGTTCCGAACCACCTGCCGTGATCCGCGTGGCATGGGACGACCGTCCCCATTGACAGCGCTACTCGAGCGTGGGCTTGCAGGTGCTGGATCGCCGACTCAGAGGAGTACTCGGCGACGGCCAAGGCTCGGCCGGAGTCGTTCGGTCACGCGGTCAGGCCGCGTTCGGTCCCACCAAGTCCGGCTCGGCCAGCTTGCGGAGGCGGTGGAGGGCGTCTCGCTCCAGCTGGCGGACCCGCTCTCGGGACAGCCCGAACCGCTCGGCGATCTCGGCGAGCTTCCACGGTCGCCCGTCGTCCAGCCCGTACCGCAGCCGCACGATCTCAGCTGAACGCGGATCGAGCGTCTCGATCAGTGCGGCCAGCCGCGAGCTCGACTCGGCAGCGACCACCGTCTCGTCGGGTCCGGGCATCACGTCGCGTGCCACGAGGTCACCGAGCGAGGTCTCACCATCGTCGTCGACGGTCACATCGAGCGACACGTGGTCGCGACCCCAGCTGACCAGCTCCTCGACTCGCCCCTCGGCCACCCCCAGCTGCTCGGCGAGCTCGGAGTTGTCCGGCTCCCGACCCAGCTCGCGTTCGAGTGCCCGCCGGGCTGCGCCCAGCGCGTTCAGGTCCTCGACGACGTGAACCGGGAGCCGCACGACCCGCGCTTGCTGGGCAATGCCGCGGGTGATCGCCTGGCGAATCCACCAGGTTGCGTAGGTCGAGAACTTGTAGCCCTTGGTGTAGTCGAACTTCTCGATCGCGCGGATCAGGCCCGTGTTGCCCTCCTGCACGAGGTCGAGAAGCGGGAGTCCGGACCGGCCGTAACGCCGTGCGATCGACACGACCAGCCGCAGGTTGGCCTCGAGGAAGTGCCGCTTGGCGCGACGCCCCTCCTCGACCAGCCAAGCAAGCTCCTCACGGGTAGCCTGAGCGGGAATGCGCGCCTTTGGGCGAACCCTGCCGGCCAGGATCTGTTCGGCGAGTTGGCCAGCTTCGATCGCCTTGGCCAGCTCGACTTCCTGAGCCGCGTCGAGCAGCGGCGTACGCGAGATCTCGTCAAGGTAACGACCGACAAGGTCGCGATCCTCGACGTAGTCTTCGGCTTGGCGGCGCAGTGGCAAAGTGTGTCCTCTCGCACTCGGCATAGATCATCGGTTCGGCTTGCCTGATCCGTCAGTAGCACAACGTCTCTGTGTGGGACCGAATTCCCGGGCGAGCTGGCTTCATGCATTGGCGGTGCCGCATCGCGGGAAACGGCCTTACCGCGTCTCGCCCTGAGCGGGTGAACCAGGGGCGTTGCTGGGCAGGCTTCGCGCCACTCCACAACTGGCCCGCAGCGCGCCGGGCGCTTGGTGCGGATGGTCAGTGGCTTCGTGAATGAGTACGTAGTCCGCGATCGGCCGGTTCATGCCGTGGCGTACCCGACCGATCACACAGCCGCATGTTCCTTTCTCGATGCCCACCCGTTGCCGGTGTTCCCCAAAATGACCATGTGCACTACGTGGCCCGGAGGTGTGACACGTGCCGGCACGTGTCACACCTCCGAAAGGCAAGAACACCGCCATCGAGTGGCCTACGGTCGACGGCCCGGACACACGATGAGGTGGTCGGAGCTACGCAGAAGATGCACCGGTCGTACCGCTTCGGCCTAGGGGCACGTCCTCACGTGGGCGACGCATGGATGGCGCGGACCGTGTCGACCGTGTCCGCCTCGGCCGCAGTCTTGTCTGGTCGGTAGCGGAGTACGCGAGCGAACCGCAGCGCCATGCCGCCCGGATAGCGACTGGAGGTCTGGACGCCGTCGAAGGCGATCTCGACCACGAGCTCGGGACGGACGTAGACCGTCCACCGGTCGCGGTGGGTCTCGAGCTCCAGCAGACGCTGAGTCTGCCAGCGCAGCATCTCGTCGGTGAGACCCTTGAACGTCTTGCCCAGCATCACGAAGTCACCGGTCTGCGGGTCCCGGGCTCCGAGGTGGAGGTTCGACAACAGGCCGGTGCGCCGGCCGTGGCCCCATTCGACCGCGAGAACAACCAGGTCCAGGACGTGACGCGGCTTGACCTTGATCCAGGCCGAGCCACGCCGGCCCGCTTCGTACGCGGCGTCGAGGGACTTGACGAGGACTCCCTCGTGTCCGCGTTTGCAGGCATCGGTGAAGAAGGCGGTGGCCTCGTCGGGATCGGACGTCACCAACCGGGGTACCCGCAGCTTCGGTGGCAGCACCGTTTCGAGCAGCCGCCAACGTTCCGCACCCGGCTCGCCCAGCACGTCACGTCCGTCGTGGTGGAGAAGATCGAAGAAGAACGCGCGAAGTGGGACGGTCGAGCGCAGCTTGTCGACGTCGGTACGGCTGCCGACGCGACTCGCGGTCACCTGAAACGGCCGGGGACGCTCGGCCTCGTCGAGCGCGATCACCTCGCCGTCCAGCACGAGCGACCTGCTTCCCAACGAACTCACGACCTCGACGATCTCGGGCAGCCGATCCGTCACGTCGTCGAGGGTTCGGGTGAACACGCGCACCTTGTCGCCCGTCCGGTGCACCTGGACCCGGATGCCGTCGAGCTTCCACTCCACGGCCACGGGTGGCGTGAGCTTGTCGAAGGCCGCGGTGATGTCAGGGGCAGGCGAGGCCAACATGGGGCGAAGCGGCCGGCCGAGCTGGAGTGTGAAGCGGTCGAGCACGCTGGCGTCGCCACCCGCCTGGACGACCGCCTCCGCCACCGGAGCGATGGCGCCGGCGACCATGATCGCTCGGCGGATGTCCGCGGCCGGCAGCCCGCTCGCCTTGATCACGGCGTCGACCATGATGCCGTCGAGGGCGCCCTGCCGTAGCTCGCCGCCGATCAGCCCGACCAGGAACTGCTGCTCCACAGCAGTGGCGCGCGACCAGAGGTCGGCGAGAAGCTCCCGGCGACGCTTCTGTGAGCCGGCGCCCGACAGACCGGCGATCTCCTCGAACCGCGCATCGACCTCACTGACCCCGAGCGACGCGCTGGCACTGGGCCCGGGCAGGTCGCGCAGCGCCGCGTAGCCGACCCCGGTGCGGCGTTGCCGCAGCTCCCCGGCGAGGTAGGTCACGACGAGCCCCACCTCGTCCGGGTCCGCCGCGCGCAGACAGTCGGCGATCGTGCGCACCTTGGCGAGTCGGGAAGAGGTGCTCGCCACAGTGCGGGAGGCCTGCGCAAGCTCGAGGAACAGCATGCAACCATCATGTCGGCGACTACCGACACATGGCGTCCTGCGGATGGCACGGCAGCCAGCGGGCCGTCCCCGTCATGCCGAAGCGTCGCGCACCCCGCGCTCTGACACCTGGACCGAGATGTACCCACTCCTCTTCCGACTCGTACTCGCCCGGCTACCTGCCGAGACCGCGCATCGTCTGGCGTTCCTCCTACTCCGCGTCGTGGCCGCCGTCCCCGGGATGGCCGTGCTGCTGCACCGCTGGCTCGCTCCCAGCGACCCGGCGTTGCGGGTGCGCGTGTTCGGTCTCGACCTGCCCGGACCGCTCGGCCTCGCGGCCGGGTTCGACAAGGACGCCGAGGCGGTCGACGGGCTCGCGGCGCTCGGGTTCGCGTTCGTCGAGGTGGGGACCGTGACCGCACGGCCACAGTCGGGTAACCCCAAGCCGCGGTTGTTCCGCCTTCCGGCAGATCGCGCGCTCATCAACCGCATGGGGTTCAACAACGCCGGCGCAGCGGCGGCGGCTCGGCGACTGGCGCGGCGCCGCCGGCTTCGACCACCGGTCGTTGTGGGGGTCAACATCGGGCGGAGCCGGAGCGCTACGGATGCCGAGACGATCGACGACTACGTGACGAGTGCCCGAGCCGTGGCACGCGTTGCCGACTACGTCGTGGTCAACGTGAGCTCACCCAACACGCCAGGACTGCGTGACCTTCAGGCGATCGAACGGTTGCGGCCGCTGCTGATCGCGGTGCGGGAGGCCCTCGCCGAGGCGTCCGGTGGCCCGACTCCACCAGCTGATCGTCGCCGGGTCCCGCTCCTCGTCAAGATCGCGCCCGACCTCGCCGACGCCGACGTCGACGCCATCGCCGATCTCGCCGTGGAGCTCGGTCTGGACGGGATCATCGCGACCAACACGACGGCTCGCCGGGACGGACTTCGGACCGACCCCGACGTCGTGGACTCGATCGGACCGGGCGGCCTTTCCGGACCGCCGTTGCGTGACCGCGCCACCGAGGTGCTCCGCAGGCTCCGGGCGCGCGTAGGCGACAAGGTCGTCCTCGTCGCCGCCGGGGGAGTCACGAGTGCCGCAGACGCTTGGGAACGCCTCGCGGCTGGGGCGACGCTGGTCCAGGCCTACACCGGATTCGTCTACGGCGGGCCACTGTGGCCGCGGCGGCTGCATCGCGACCTTGCGCGCAAGCTCCGCGCCGAGGGGTACGAATCGATCATGGACGTACGGCAGCCCCAGCCGCGTTGATCTCGATGGCGTCCAAGCGGTCCCTGTGAGCACGCGTCACAGGGACCGTCATGGGTACGTCTGGTCGTCTCGTCGGCTGATCAGCGGCCGATCAGCGGAATGGGAACGGCCAGAGGTCTCCGCCCTCGGACGGAGCCTGCTCCTGGGGTCGCTGCGGCTCGCCCTCGTCGCTTCCGAGCGTGGCGGTAGTCGTCTCGGTCCGGCCGTTTCGTTCGTAGGTCAGCCTCACTTTGTCGCCTGGGCGGTACGAGCGGACGGCGGCGATGAGCGCGTCGGCGTCGGGGATCCGTCGGTCGTCGACCTTCGTGACGACGTCACCGGGGCGGAGCCCAGCTCTGGCAGCCGCACCACCGGGTTGGACCGACTGGATCGCCGCGCCCTCGGTCGTGCCGTCTCGAGACGTCGCCGTCGAGACGGTCACACTGAGCTGGGCGTGCTCGGCCCGGCCATTGGTGATCAGCTGGCGAGCGATCGGGCGGGCCTGGTTGATCGGGATGGCGAACCCGACACCGATCGACCCGGCTTCACCGCCCATGGGGCCCCCGACCGTGGCGATCGCGGTGTTGATCCCGACGACGCGGCCCGCCATGTCGACCAGGGCGCCTCCGGAGTTGCCAGGGTTGATCGCGGCGTCGGTCTGAATCGCGTCGATCACCGTGTTGGACGAGTTGTCGGTGCGAACCGGCCGGTGAAGTGCGCTCACGATGCCGGTCGTGACCGTGCCGGACAGGCCGAGCGGAGAACCGATGGCCACGACATCCTGCCCGACGACGAGCGCCGTCGAGTCACCGAGCTTCGCGGGTGTCAGCCCGCGCACCCCCTGTGCCCTGATCACAGCGAGGTCGGTCACCGGATCCAGACCCACGACGTCGGCCTCGGCGGTCTTGCCGTCGTTGAACGTCACGGTGAGCTCAGCGCCGCGTTCGGCCATCTCCACCACGTGGTTGTTGGTGAGGATCAGCCCGTTCTCGCTGATGATGATGCCGCTGCCGCCACCAGAGCCTTGGGGGGTCATGATGCTGATCGACACCACGCTGGGCAGCACCCGGTCGGCGACCTGCTGAACGCTGCCGGCCGGAGCTCTGGAGGCGTTCTGGGAGCCCGAGGGCGTGTCGTCGAGAGATGTACCGGTTATCGCCGGCTGGTCCTGCGTGAGCAGGTAGGTGACCGCACCTCCGGCACCACCGCCGACCAGAGCTGACACGAGGGCGACCGCGGCGACGGTCGCGAGACCTTTCCGTCGCCGTGTCGGTCCGGAGGTCTCGAAGATCGGTCCTGGATAACTCATGTGAGCGTGTTGATCGGATTGACCGAATCCATAAGGAGGTCCGGGCGTGTCGGTAGCACCATGCTGCCCGAAGTACCCAGGAAGCTGGCGGGTCTGCTCCTGCTGTCCCGCTGCAGAGGGCGTTCCCGGCTGATACGCGGGCCGACCTGGATCTCGCTCCGGTTGGTTGGAGGCTGGTCTGTCGTTCATGGTGTCGAGGATCGGTCCGCTAGCTGAGACCAGGATAAGAGGCTCCCGAGAGATCGCGAAAAGATGCCGAGCGGCGCCTCGCTGACTGGCAAGTGGGCGCACCAGGCGGGCGAGACCTGCCGCGGCACGCAATCACCCGACAGGACTCGACGTGTTTCCATTGGGTCGCGGGCCGGGGGACCCAGGCAACCACAGGCGGAACAACGCCCCGCCGCCTGGGGCTCGTCCCGCGCTCACGGCGCCGCCATGGCGGTCGGCCACCTGCTTGACGATCGAGAGGCCGAGCCCCGAACCGGGCATGGTCCGCGCTTCCTCTGACCGGTAGAACCGCTCGAAGATGTGGGGCAGATCGGCCTCGGAGATGCCTGGCCCTTGGTCGGCGACCGAGAGAACGCCGTCCCGCAACGTCACCGTCACCACCGATCCCGGCGGACTCCACTTCGCCGCGTTGTCCAACAGGTTGGTGACTGCCCGCTCGAGCGCCTGCGCGTCACCCCAGAGCGTCCAGGGCTCGATCGTGAGGTCGAACCGCAGGCTTTGGGCCCGTCGCCGGACGCGTTCTGCCGCATGCGTCACGATGTCGGCGAAGTCGACCGGCGCGTGAGCTGCGGTCGGGGGATCCTCTCGGGAAAGCTCGACGAGGTCGCCGACGAGTGAGGAGAGCTCGACGACCTGCGCCCGCACGTCCTGGAGCAGCGCACTGCGGTCCGCGGGCGAGAGCCGTGGACCGTCGTCGCTTTCGCTCTGGACCAGGAGGTCAAGGTTCGTCCGCAGGCTCGTAAGGGGGGTACGAAGCTCGTGTCCGGCGTCGGCGATGAGTCTGCGCTCCCGGTTTCGAGCCTCGGCCAGTGCTGCGAGCATGGCGTTGAACGCGTGAGCCAACCGGGCGAGCTCGTCGTCACCGTTCACCGGAATCGGCCGAAGATCACCGGTGCGTGCCACGTGCTCGGCGGCCGCGGTCAGTCGCTCCACTGGGCGCAGACCCGTTCGAGCGATCGCCATGCCGGCCCACGCCGCGAGTGCGACGCCGCCACCGCCCACCACGAGGAGGACGAGGCCGAGGCGGCGCAGCGTGGCCTGTGTGCCCGCCGTCGGCTGGGCCATCACCAGTGACCACCCCGGCACCTGAGAGGGAACCGCGACCACCCGGTACTCCTTGCCGTCGGCGCCGACGGCGGTTCGGACGCTGTTGCTGAGCAGGCCCCGTGCAACCGCTCGTTCCGGCCGGCCTACCGGAGGTTCCACGAGGTTTCCGCTCGCGTCGAGCGCCGAGATGCTGTATCCGTCGGCCCGCAGCAAGACGATGTGGATGTCTGCGGCACCAAACGCTTCGGAGGGGACTTGGGCGAGGAAGCTCCGGTTCCCAAGCGGCCCTGATGCGGCCGCGTACGCCCGCTCGAGCAACGTCGCGTCCGTCTGCTGCAGCAAGGATGCGCGCACCGTCACGTACGCCGCGATCGACACGAGAACGACGAGGACGCCGGCACCGAGAGCGGCGAGCAGCCCGACCCGCGCACGCAGGCTGAGGCCGCGCTCCTGACGACGGTCGGATGTCTGGTTGGTCGAGGTCACGGTCGATCTATGGGGGCGTGTCTCGCAGGACGTATCCGATCCCACGTACCGTGTGGATCAGTCGGGGCTCGCCGTTCGCCTCGGTCTTGCGACGCAGGTAGCCGACGTACACCTCGAGTGAGTTGGCCGTGGTGGGGAAGTCGAAGCCCCAGACCTCCTCGAGGATCTGGGTACGCGCGAGCACCTGGCGCGGGTGCCGCAGGAACAGCTCGAGCAGCGAGAACTCGGTCCGGGTCAGACTGATCTGCCGGTCGCCCCGACGCACCTCCCGGGTGCTTGGGTCGAGCGTGAGGTCGGCGTACGACAGCACCGAGCTGTCACTGCCTGCGGTCGTACGCCGCAGCAGCGCGCGAAGTCTGGCGAGCAGCTCCTCCAGGGCGAACGGTTTGCTGAGGTAGTCGTCGGCTCCGGCGTCCAGTCCGGCGACCCGGTCCGCCACGGCGTCGCGTGCGGTAAGCACCAGGATCGGCACGTCGTTACCGGTTGCGCGGAGTGCCCGGCATGTCGCGATTCCGTCGAGGCGCGGCATCATCACGTCGAGGACGACGGCGTCTGGGTTCTTGGTCGCAACGCAGCGAAGCGCCTGCTCGCCGTTCTCGGCGACGTCGACCTCGTAACCGTTGAAGACGAGTGACCGGCGGAGGGAGTCCCTCACCCCCTGGTCGTCGTCCACGACAAGGATGCGCACGGAAGCCAGTGTGCATCCTCGACCTGAAGGCAGGCTGAGGAGCCAGGCCGCCAAACCTTGAGGAGGCAGACCGCCAGACTGCCCATGACGCGCGTCTGGCGCCGGCTCGGGACACCTGCCGGCATGTCATGCCCCCTCAACGGAGGCGCACGACACAAGGCGAGCGTCGGTGTCTGTCCCAGACGATCAGCGGAGGATCTCGAACCCGGCCAGTCCCTCGGGTCGCTCGGGGTGGGACTCGATCTGATCGACTCGCGCGAGCGGCGGGCCGTGACGGCACCAGTCCACCATGGCGCGTACGTCCGCATCGCTGCCCTCGAAGACCGCCTCGACAGTGCCGTCACGCAGGTTCCTCACCCACCCAGCCACGCCGCGGGCAGTCGCCTCCCGCCTACAGGTGTCCCGGAAGAAGACTCCCTGCACTGCTCCGTGGACGATCACACGAACGCGCACGGTCGTGTCGGATCTGCTCATGTTCTAGAGCTTGCCGCCTTGGTCACCGATCATGTCGTGTGGTTCCATGCCCGGCTCAGGCGGCCAAGGCCGGGGTGGTCCCCGCAGTGTCGTCGGAGTAGCAGCGCCAGCCGTGCTCAGTCACCAGGAACGCCTGCTCGATGGAGACGTGGTGCTGCTCGCACAGACGCGCCAAGGCCTCGAGCCACGGCTCGTCGACGACCGACCAGACCACGTGACCGTTGCGGCACACGACGATGGCGAGGGCGAATCCGGTCGCCTTTCCACGTCCGCTCGGCAGGACCTGCTCGAAGGCGGCGTCGAGTCGGGAGCGGACGCCGGTCAGTCCAAGACTCTCCTCCCTCGGCGTCGGCACCTGGAACCAGGCGACCTCGTCGACGTACCCCCGCGCCAGGCGCACCCGGGCGAGGACGATGCGGCCGGTGGCGAACGGCACGTGTCGAGCGATCCGGCGCAGAAGGGCCCGAGGCTCGGTCCGGGCGATCGGGTGGATGACGTGTGTCACATGATCAGGATGCCTCGCTTCGCGCGGTTTGGGCATGACTTTTCCACAATCGCCCGCGGCTGTGGATAACTGCCTGCCTGTCGACCGTGGATGCGGCATGCTCGCGTGGGCACGGCGTTGCCGGCCCGCGTCGGCCCATGCCGGCCGCACCGGAGGAGGCGGACGAGGTCAGGGTCCCGAACCTACCCGACACGGTCCCTCCGTCAGGACGTCGTGCAGGCAGGGGTCTTGCTCGAGAGAAGGGAGTCCTTGCAGGGCCGGGAACGGGTGGCCGCAAGACCGATCCCACCAGTGGAGCTCGACGAAAGCAGGTGGTGGCCTTGGAACGGGGGAGCAGTGAAGCAATGACAGTGAGGGGGGAGGACGCGTGAGGGTCGCAGCCGATCGGTTTCGCATGGTGGGCGTCGTACGAGTCGACCCGCCCCTGTCCCCGGCCGAGTTCGAATATCTCACGGCGTTCGCCGAGTCCCGGAGGTGGCGGCGTCCTGGCGGGCCGTACGTCGTGCCTGGCAATCCGCTCGCCGAGTGCCTGGAGCCGGCGTTCGACCTCACCCGGTACGCCGTACCGGCGGACGGACAGCCAGGGCTGCGATGCCCGTGGTTCCCGGCACAACGTGGACGAGCGCTCGTCCTCGCGCACCCGCCAGCGGGTGACCCGGGCGCATCAGCCGACGAGGTCGCCGCATGGTTGCGGTATCTCATCGACCACTTCCTGCGCTCGGGAGCTCAGGCGGCCGGCAGCGGCGACGAGAGGTTCGGCCAGTTCAGCTTCGACCACGTCCTCGACGGAAGTGCGGCCGTCTGCGACCAGCGGACCGGCTTGCTGACCGTGATCTACGTGGACGCCAACCGCGTCTGGGTCGAACCACTCGGTCCGCACAAGCACGTCGCGGCGGCGGACCCAGCGCAGCGCAAAGCCGGCTGACGGGCTCATTCGGTCCACGTCAAAGGCGTGTACAACCCGAGCTCCGGGTCGTCGGCCGCGAACGTCCGTACCATGCCGACTCCCGTCGTGGCGGTCTCGAAGCGGACGGTCACCCGGCCCAGTCCGGCGCCCCACACCCATCCGCGACCGTGACGGGCGTGGACCACGTCGGCCCCTGGTACCCATCGCTGAGCGTGGTCACCGGGCCCGCCCGCACGTGTGACGGGTGCGCTGCTCGCGTCGAGCGTGTGCGCCACCTCGGTGGTGGCGGCGTCTCCGTGAGCGTCGAGGGAAGGCCGGGCCGTTCCAGCGAGCCCGGTTGATCCGACCGGCTCGAAGCCGCCGTCGCCCGTCGCGACCACAGAGCCGGTCGCGGAGTCTGCTGCCGGCTCACGCACCGACTGCACTGCCTCGGTGGTGAACAGCGTCTCCTGGGTCCACCCCGCCAACCCGGAGACACCGACACCGAGCAGTCGTACTCCTGCCGAGGTGTCCACTTCATGGAGCAGCCGGCGGGCGAGCTCGGTCACGGTTCGGGGATCGTCTGTAGGCCCGGCCAGCGTCGCCGAGCGCGTGTACGTCGTGAAGTCGAACAAACGGATCTTGACCGTGACCGTTCGACCCGACAGTCGCTCCCGGTTCAACCGTTCGCAGACTTCTCGCGCAAGCCGGGTGACGATCATCTCGAGGATCGAGCGATCCGCGATGTCCTGGTCGAACGTGTCCTCGATGCTGATGGACTTCGAGTCGCGTTCGGCGACCACGGGTCGGTCGTCTTCGGCCCGCGCCAGGGCGGCCAGCGCATGCCCGTGCGCCTTGCCGAGCAGAGCCGTGAGCTCGCTCTCGCTCACGTGGGCGAGGTCGCTCACGGTCTGCACGCCGATCCGTCGCAGCCGTTCCCGGGTGGCCGGCCCCACGCCGGGCAGCCTCGAGACGGGTAGCGGGTGCAGAAGGTCGAGCTCCTGCCCGGGTTCGACGACGACCAGGCCGTTCGGCTTGTCGAGGTCGCTCGCGATCTTCGCGATCAACTTGGACGTTCCGATGCCGATGGATGCTGTGAGCCCGCCGCTCACCTCGCGGACCCGCTGCTTGAGCCCGTGCGCCAGCCGCACGAGAGCGTCCGGCGCGAGGTCGATCTCGCGGGCCGCGCCGAGATCGACGTACGCCTCGTCCAGCGAGACCTGCTCCACTGCTGGCGAGAGCTCGCGGAGGGCGCCCATCACCTTCCCGCTGGTCAACCGGTAGACGGAGAAGCGCCCTGCGAGGAAGGCGGCGTGAGGGCATCGCGCTCGCGCTTCGGCCATCCGCATCGCGGACCTCACGCCGAACCGACGGGCTTCGTACGACGCCGTGGCGACGACCCCGCGCGGTCCCAGACCACCCACGACAACCGGTTTGCCGCGCAACGACGGTTTGTCCCGTTGCTCGACGGCCGCGAAGAAGGCGTCGAGGTCCAGGTGGAGGATCCGGGGTCGTCGATCCTGTTGCTGCGGAGATGTCGCGCCCACACCGGCATCTTCGCAATCCGCCTGGACAGTCCGGGCCCGCTTCGATGCGTCGCGGTTTCGTCCAGGTCGACCCGGGCGGCCCTCGCTGGGGTCAGGGGCTCGACGGTGACCCCGGAAACGTCTGAGGAATTCTGGTCAGAAGAGTCGCGCCTTCGATCTTGGCGACGGCCCGATTCGATGCGACCCTCGAGGAGAGATCCGCGCGAGGGGTAGGAGCGGGTATGGGCCAGGAGATTGAAGCCCAAAGCTTCACACGCGAAGATCGCACCCGATTCCGGAACAAGCTACGTGACTGCACCCACGCCTGCGCGAGGCTGCTGGAGGAGTCCAGGTTCGAGACCGACTCGTCCATGACCGGTTTCGAGCTGGAGCTGAATCTCGTCGACGCGAACGCCGACCCGGCCCTCCAGAACGCGGCGGCCTTGGAAGCCATCGACGACCCGGCGTTCCAGAAGGAGCTGGCTCAGTACAACATCGAGATCAACATGCCGCCCCGCCAGTTCCGCGGGAGCGCGCTCAAAGACTTCGAGGACGACCTGTGGGCCCGACTGAACGCCGCCGACGCCAAGACTCGTGAGCTCGGCGTCCGAATCGTCATGGTGGGCATCCTGCCGACGGTGACCACGAGTCACATGAACGCCGCCGTCCTCTCGCCGAGCACGCGCTACAAGATGCTGAACGACGAGATCTTCCTGCTGCGCGGTGAGGACATCCGGATCGTCATCGAGGGGTTCGACCGGCTGGACATGACGACCGACACCGTGGCACCGGAGTCGGCGTGTACGAGCACGCAGCTGCACGTGCAGGTTGGTCCCGATGCCTTCGCGTCGTACTGGAACGCCGCCCAGGCCATCGCGGGACCCCAGGTGGCGATCAGCGCCAACTCGCCGTTTCTGTTCGGCAAGGAGCTCTGGCGGGAGACTCGGATCAAGCTCTTCGAGCAGGCGATCGACACCCGGACACAAGAGCTCACGGCGCAGGGAGTCAGGCCGCGTGTGTGGTTCGGCGAACGCTGGTTGCAGTCGGCGCACGAGCTGTTCGACGAGAACATGCGCTACTTCCCGCCCCTGCTGCCGGTCTGCGACGACGAGGATCCGTTCGAGGTGCTGGCGAGGGGCGAGGTACCACGGCTCGCCGAGCTCAAGCTGCACAACGGCACCATCTATCGCTGGAATCGGCCGGTCTACGACGTTGTCGACGGGCGACCTCATCTTCGGATCGAGAACCGCGTGCTCCCGGCTGGACCGACGGTGGTCGACGTCCTGGCCAACGCCGCCTTCTACTTCGGCCTCGTGCGCCGGATCGCCGAGGACGAGTCGCCCCTGTGGTCGCAGATGTCGTTCGACGCCGCTGCGGAGAACTTCGTCCGTGGTGCCCGACTCGGAATCCAGGCCGAGCAGTACTGGCCGGGTTCGGGCTGGCTGAACGCGGGCGAGCTCGTCCTGCGCAAGCTCCTGCCATTGGCACACGAAGGACTCGAGGCCTGGGGAGTCGACCCGGCGCAGCGAGAACGCCTGCTCGGCGTCATCGAGCAGCGCTGCCTCACGGGACAGAACGGCGCGGCCTGGCAGCAGGCGATGTTCCATCGGCTCTACGACGGGCGCGGCATCTCCCGGCTTGACGCCCTGCGCCAGATGATGCAGCGGTACGTCGAGTACATGGCGACCAACGCTCCGGTCCACACCTGGCCGCTCGACTAGCCGGACAACCCCGCTCTACCCACCGGGCTCGACTGACGGGCTCGCGTTACCGGTCTCGGGTAGCCCGATGGCCAGATGCGGCAGCTTGCCGTGCTTTCGCGGCATGGACGCCAACGCCTCGCCAGCACCTCGACGCTGGCTCTGGGTTGTGGGGCAACCAACGGCAGCACGGGGAGCGTCTAGATCTCGTAAGAGAGGAGGTTGCTCATGCCTAAGGAACGTCGAGGTCGGATTCGGCTGCGTTCCGGGCCCGCGCCGTCCCTGGAGTGGCAAGACCGCGCCGCATGCCGGGACTGTCCCACTGACCTTTTCTTCGGCCACGACACGGAGACCGCTTCCGACCGCATCAAGCGCGAACGCCGTGCGCTGAAGATCTGCATGAGCTGCCCCGTGCGTCGCGAGTGCCGCAGGCACGCGGCCCAGATGCCCGAGGCATACGGCATCTGGGGAGGCACCACCGAGGCGGCCCGCTCGTCGCGCCAGCGCCGTCGGCGGCGCCTCGTCACACCAGCGGCGTAGCACCGTGTAGTAGCGTCCGGCTCCAGAAGCGTTCGTTCCGGACTTGCGGAGGTACGCCGGTGGGAGCCATCGTCGTCGGGTACGTCGACAAGCCTGAAGGTCGTGCGGCCCTGTCACGGGCGGTGGCCGAGGCAAAGCTGCGTCGAACGGCGCTCGTCGTGGTCCTCTCCCGAGCTATCGCCGACCCGGCAGCGGACGAGGCGCTCGCTTCGGTCAAGGCCGACCTCGAGGCCGAAGGACTTCATCACGAGGTACGCACGCCAGACTCCGGCGTGGAGCCGGCGGAGGCGTTGATCGCGACGGCCGAGGAGGTGTCCGCGGACTTCATCGTCATCGGGCTGCGGCGGCGCTCGCCGGTCGGCAAGCTGATCCTCGGCAGCAATGCCCAGCGGGTCCTCTTGGACGCGCCCTGTCCTGTCTTGGCCGTCAAGGCAGACCTCAGCCCGAAATGACATTTTCAGCAGGCAGGCCCGCGCTCTAGCCACGACACGGGCGACGAAAGGCACCGCCATGGCGATCTCGATCACCGGCATTCCCGAAGCAGACGCCGAGCTGCAGTCCAACCCGTTTGCGCTGCTTGTCGGCATGCTCCTGGATCAGCGGATCCCGATGGAGAAGGCGTTCGCCGGTCCGTACGTCTTGAGCCAGCGCATGGGCGAGCCCTTGGAGCCTGCGGTCGTGGCGTCGTACGACCCCGACGAGCTGGTCGAGCTCTTCCGCCGCCCACCGGCGATCCACCGGTTCCCCGCCTCGATGGCACAGCGAGTGCAGAAGCTTGCGCAGTACGTGGTCGACAGCTACGACGGCGACGCCGCCAAGATCTGGACGGGCGTACCGACCGGTCAGGAGCTATTGGACCGGCTCGTCGCGCTCCCGGGGTACGGACGGACGAAGGCGATGATCTTCCTCGCGCTGCTGGGCAAGCAGTGCGGTGTGCGCCCGAAGGGCTGGCGCGAGGCAGCTGGTGACTACGGAAAGCACGGGTCCTTCCGTTCTGTCGCGGATGTCGTGGACCCGGTCTCGCTCGCGAAGGTCCGGGAGTTCAAGAAGGCCATGAAGGCCTCGGCCGCGGGGTAGCGAGCCGCTGGCCAGGCCCTCAGTCCGGCTTTGGGGCCCAAAGGACGCGGGTGCGCACAAAACGCCCGGGCGGGGCAGGGCCGGGGTCGTGGTCGCGGATCCGGCCGACACGGGTTCACAAGCTCCCGCACGGGCAATACATCGATCAGACGAGGGTCGTGAGGTGGTGGCGCACCGGGCTCGCAGCGGGAGACGCTGATCCGGGACGAAAGATCCGACTTCCGACAGACGGGGCGCCGCGGGAGGGCCCGTAGGGGCCCAAGGCTCCGCCGCGGTGCCTGGACACGGGATGCCTGGGCAAGGAAGCCCGGGCACCGGACGACTGGGACGCCACAGCCTGGCCGCCCAGGACGTGGCATTCGTCGCATCACATGAGTGGAAACATCGCATGCAGCAGGAGTCGAGCCGGGTGCCGAGCACAGCGTCGGGTCCTCGCGTGCACGACGCCACTTGGCGGCCGACGTATGCTGGGACGTCGAGCATCCGGGCTCGACCGCGGTGAGGGATCGGTGCTGCAACGTCATCACGATCTACCTGCGGGTGCCGGGCAGGTCAAGGCACCGGCACGTGCCAGAATGCTCACTTGCGCCAAGGCCGGAGTCACGGCCACTTCCACGACTGGTACGACGAGGGGAAGGTTGTGTCGTCACGCACGTCCCGGTTCTCGCCGCTCCTGGAAAGCCCGGAAGTTCAACGTCTGGTCGAGAACGGTCGCTCCCGTGGTCATGTCACCGCCGAGGAAGTGCGCGGTGCGGTCGAACAGGTCGGGATTGACAAGACGCAATGGGCGAACCTCCTGCGGTATCTCGGCGAGGAGGGTGTGACAGTGTCGATCGACTCAACGAAACAAACGAGCCGAAAGCGCGTTTCGGCAGCGTCGGCACGGCGGTCCGCGACTGTCACACAGCGCGCGACTCCGCCAGCGGGGCGCCGCACCCGCCATGACAAGGCGACGGGCGGCAAAGGGCGACGCTCGGAGTCTGTCGGCAAGACCGAGCGGCCCGAGGTCCCCAAGCTCGCAGCAAACACCGTCATCGACCTACGTCCGAGCGAAGCGGCAGATCGCGAAGAGCAAGCGCAGCCATTGCAAGAGGCTCCGCGGAGCCAGGTACAGGCTGAGGCGGGGGAGCCGACCGAGCTCGCTCCGCGTACCAAGTCATCGAAGTCCCAGTCATCGAAGTCTCAGGTCAAGACCGAGGCAGACGCCACGGAGGGCGGGAGCAGCTCTGGGCGATCCCGCGCCAAGAAGTCGACGACGAAGCGGTCCACGAAGTCATCCGAGCGGGGGACTGGTCGGTCCAGTACCGTCGACCGCTCGGTGCCCGACGTCGACGTCGATGACGTCGATCCCATCGACGACCTGGAAGCGGAGCTCGACCTCGATCTCGGATCCGAGCTCGACGACGAGGGCTTCGTGTTGTCGGAGGGTGATGACACCGACGAGCCGGAGCAGCAGGTCGTCGTGGCTGGTGCGACGGCGGACCCGGTCAAGGACTACCTGAAGCAGATCGGCAAGGTTCCCTTGCTGAACGCGGAGCAGGAGGTCGAGCTCGCCAAGCGGATCGAGGCGGGGCTGTTCGCGGAGGAGAAGCTCGCCGTCGAGGGTCGTGACAACATGCCGCCGCAGCTCGTCACCGAGCTGGAGTGGATCGCCGAGGACGGTAGGCGGGCGAAGAACCACCTGCTGGAGGCGAACCTGCGGTTGGTGGTGTCGCTGGCCAAGCGCTACACCGGCCGGGGGATGGGGTTCCTGGACCTGATCCAGGAGGGGAACCTGGGTCTCATCCGGGCGGTGGAGAAGTTCGACTACACCAAGGGGTACAAGTTCTCCACGTACGCCACGTGGTGGATCCGGCAGGCGATCACTCGGGCGATGGCCGACCAGGCTCGTACGATCCGGATCCCGGTCCACATGGTCGAGGTGATCAACAAGTTGGCCAGGCTGCAGCGCCAGATGCTGCAGGACCTGGGCCGGGAGCCGACCCCGGAGGAGCTCGCCAAGGAGCTCGACATGACCCCGGAGAAAGTGATCGAGGTTCGCAAGTACGGCCGGGAGCCGATCAGCCTGCACACGCCGCTGGGTGAGGACGGTGACAGTGAGTTCGGTGACCTGATCGAGGACTCCGAGGCGATCGTGCCCACCGACGTGGTGACGTTCGCGCTCTTCCGGGAGCAGCTGCTCTCGGTCCTCGACACGCTCTCCGAGCGCGAGGCCGGGGTCATCTCGCTGCGGTTCGGGCTGACCGATGGTCAGCCGAAGACGTTGGACGAGATCGGCAAGGTCTACGGGGTGACGCGGGAGCGGATCCGCCAGATCGAGTCCAAGACGATGAGCAAGCTCCGCCACCCGAGTCGATCCCAGGTGCTGCGCGATTATCTGGACTGATCGGATCACTCACACCGGCCGGCGCCGCCGTGGCGCGCCGGCCGGTGCCACTTATCCGTCGACCGCCTCGAGGCACGCGGCCGGCGGCCTGACCGCGCCCGGACCGGCGGTCCGGTTTGGCGGTGGGAGCTCTTGTGAGATAGTGATTGGTTTCGTGGCATGCACGACTGTGCCTCGTAGTCCGTCCCGCACCTCCGCTCGGTTCTATGGGTGCGCTTCGAATACCGAGGCACCTTGCAGCTCGCCCACGCCGGCACGGGCCGCTTGCGGTCCGGCTGGGCGCGGTGACCGTCCGTCTGCTGCTGTCCCGGCCCGACGGGACGACGGGAAGTGAAAGGGAAGCGCGTGAGCATCGAAGGCATCGAGCACAAGCCGGCTCCAGCGAACCGAAAGCGCGCCCGGAAGACGACGCGCAAGGCGGCCAAGGTCAGCACGCCGACGAGCGGGACCGTAGCGACGGTGCCAGAAACGGCCGACGACGTCGAGGCCACGTCCCCCGAGGCCACACCGCCCGCCCGATCAAGCACGGCGAAGGTCAAGTCCAGCGGTCTGAAGGCCAAGTCGGGTTCCAAGCAGCGATCGAAGCAGCAGACCAAGGTCAAGTCCGATCCGGTCAAGGCAGCGCCGGAGCATGATGACCTCCACGACGATCCGTCGAACGATCTAGCAGAACCCCCGGTCAACGGCGAGGTGCTCGAGGAGGTCGATCTCGACATCGACGACGAGGGCTTCGTGTTGTCGGAGGGTGATGACACCGACGAGCCGGAGCAGCAGGTCGTCGTGGCTGGTGCGACGGCGGACCCGGTCAAGGACTACCTGAAGCAGATCGGCAAGGTTCCCTTGCTGAACGCGGAGCAGGAGGTCGAGCTCGCCAAGCGGATCGAGGCGGGGCTGTTCGCGGAGGAGAAGCTCGCCGTCGAGGGTCGTGACAACATGCCGCCGCAGCTCGTCACCGAGCTGGAGTGGATCGCCGAGGACGGTAGGCGGGCGAAGAACCACCTGCTGGAGGCGAACCTGCGGTTGGTGGTGTCGCTGGCCAAGCGCTACACCGGCCGGGGGATGGGGTTCCTGGACCTGATCCAGGAGGGGAACCTGGGTCTCATCCGGGCGGTGGAGAAGTTCGACTACACCAAGGGGTACAAGTTCTCCACGTACGCCACGTGGTGGATCCGGCAGGCGATCACTCGGGCGATGGCCGACCAGGCTCGTACGATCCGGATCCCGGTCCACATGGTCGAGGTGATCAACAAGTTGGCCAGGCTGCAGCGCCAGATGCTGCAGGACCTGGGCCGGGAGCCGACCCCGGAGGAGCTCGCCAAGGAGCTCGACATGACCCCGGAGAAAGTGATCGAGGTTCGCAAGTACGGCCGGGAGCCGATCAGCCTGCACACGCCGCTGGGTGAGGACGGTGACAGTGAGTTCGGTGACCTGATCGAGGACTCCGAGGCGATCGTGCCCACCGACGTGGTGACGTTCGCGCTCTTCCGGGAGCAGCTGCTCTCGGTCCTCGACACGCTCTCCGAGCGCGAGGCCGGGGTCATCTCGCTGCGGTTCGGGCTGACCGATGGTCAGCCGAAGACGTTGGACGAGATCGGCAAGGTCTACGGGGTGACGCGGGAGCGGATCCGCCAGATCGAGTCCAAGACGATGAGCAAGCTCCGCCACCCGAGTCGATCCCAGGTGCTCCGCGACTTCCTCGACCAATGATCGGTTCTCGACCGGTCTTGAGGACTTTGCCCGTCCGGCGAAGAAACGGTCTGAGGACCTCGTACATCCGGGTACATCCGGCGTAACGGACGAGCCACCGGGACCCGCCCTCGTGGCTAGTTGGGCGAGTCCTCCGAAAGCCGGTGGCTCTCGTCGTGAATGTCGACCGCGATCTCGCGCAGCTTCTCCGAGTGCTGACGGCCGTGATGCCCGCAGAACATCAGCTCGCCACCGGACGCCAGGGACACCCGGACGTACGCCTGAGCGCCACAGCGGTCGCAACGGTCCGCGGCCGATAGTGGGGTGGCAACTGCAGCTGTCACGTGCTCTTCTCTCTCGTCTCCGTGTCCTGCCGTCGGTGGAGCATCCCTCCACCTGACAGAACGTCGTCTGTCTGCACTCTGTTCACGGTCTGCGCAGCGTCGCTGTCTGCACAGCTTCCGTCTCCACAACATCTCACCGGGTCACTGATCTTCCAAGCCAATAGCCCTGGCGTTCTCTCACAGCTAAACCGAGAGCTGCGGTGGACGCCAGTCGGGCACCGTGGCTGCTACCGGCGAGAGCCGTACGATTCGGGACCATCGCGCGGCGGATTCGGGCCCATAGCCCGTGCCGATGTGGCTAACCTCACGTCCGGTCCGAGATCGAGAAGTGGCTCCGAGCGGGCTCCCACACGACGCCCCCGGCCGCCCCAAAATGACCATGTGCACTACGCGTACCGGACCTGTGATACGTGTCGACACATAGTGCACCTCCACCGGACGTAGTGCACATGGTCATTTGGGGATCACGATCATGATCGCTGGGGTCGATCTCGTGGGATCCTCTCGACGCCATCGGCGTGGGAAGGCGTGGGTTGTCGGCCGGTGTCGGTAACCTGAGGTCGCTTCGTCTAATGGCTTGAAAGCCGGTCGGGCGCTGGTGCGCGAGCTGACCGAGACGGTGACCGTGACCACTGCGACTGGGACGGTCACGTGATCAAGGCGACCGCAGCCACGCCATGACCTGGTGATCGTGGCCGGACGACCGGGACCTAAGAGAGGAGTTGCGGCGTTGGCGACTCGGCCCCCTCGCGTCGATCCTTCCAACTACACCGCGCGCAGCCTGACGGTGCTCGAAGGGCTGGAGGCTGTCCGGAAGCGCCCGGGAATGTACATCGGGTCCACCGACACCCGCGGCCTCATGCAGTGTTTGTGGGAGCCGATCGACAACGCGGTCGACGAAGCGTTGCAGAACGCCTGCACCCGGATCGAAGTGATCTTGTACAACGACGGGTCGGCGGAGGTGCGTGACAACGGGCGCGGGATCCCGGTCGACATCGAGCCGCGGACGAAGCTCTCTGGTGTCGAGGTGGTCTTCACGAGACTCCACGCTGGTGGCAAGTTCGGCGGGATCTCCTACACCGCGTCTGGTGGCTTGCACGGTGTCGGTGCATCGGTGATCAACGCTCTCTCGGCCCGTCTCGACGTCGAGGTCGACCGGGCGCCGACGACGTGGGCGATGAGTTTCCGTCGTGGTGTCCCTGGGACGTTCGACGGTGACGGCCCGAAGGCACCGTTCACGAAGGGTTCCGGACTCCGCAAGGTCGGCCGGGTCAAAAAGGGCGTGACGGGCACGCGGGTTCGCTTCTGGCCCGATCGCCAGATCTTCACCAAAGATGCGGTCTTCGTCTGGGACGAGCTGGTGACGCGGGCGCGGCAGACGGCCTTCCTCGTGCCAGGGCTGGAGATGATCGTTCGCGACGAGCGAGTGAGCCCTGACGGCAACGGCGGGCCGCGAGAGGAGCGCTTCAAGTATCACGGCGGCATCGCCGAGTACACCGAGTTCCTCGCGCCCGACGACCCGGTCACCGACGTCATCCGCTTGCAGGGGAGCGGGCACTTCGCCGAGACCGTCCAGGTACTCGACGACAAGGGCCATCTCACCCCTCAGGAGGTGGAGCGCGACCTTCTGGTCGACATCGGGATCAGATGGGGGACGGGGTACGAGACCGAGATCCGCTCCTTCGTCAACGTCATCGCGACCACCAAGGGCGGCACTCACGTCCAGGGTTTCGAGCGTGCCCTCACCCGTACGGTCAACGAGGTGCTCCGGTCGACCCGCTTGCTACGCAGCGGCGAGGCGGATGTGACGAAGGAGGACGTCCTCGAAGGTCTGACCGCCGTCATCGCCGTTCGGCTGGCAGAGCCGCAGTTCGAAGGCCAGACCAAGGAGATCCTGGGCACCCCGGCCGCGTCCCGGATCGTGGCGAAGGTGGTGCAGAAGGAGCTCAAGGCGTTCCTCACGTCCACCAAGCGTGGGCAGAAGGCACAGGCTCGCGCCGCCCTGGAGAAGATCGTGGCCGCGGCGCGCGCCCGAGTTGCCGCGCGGCAGCAACGCGACGCCCAACGTCGCAAGAACGCGCTGGAGTCTTCCGCGTTGCCGGCGAAGCTTGCCGACTGCCGATCGACGGACACGGATCGGACCGAGCTCTTCATCGTGGAGGGCGACTCGGCGCTTGGCACCGCAAAGCTCGCGCGCAACTCCGAGTTCCAGGCGTTGCTGCCGATCCGCGGCAAGATCCTGAACGTCCAGAAGGCGTCCGTCTCCGACATGCTGAAGAACGCGGAGTGTGCCTCGATCATCCAGGTGGTCGGTGCCGGGTCGGGACGCACGTTCGACCTCGACAGCGTGCGCTATGGAAAGATCATCTTCATGGCGGACGCGGACTCCGACGGTGCGCACATCCGGTGCCTGCTCGCCACGCTCTTCTGGCGATACATGCGTCCGCTCGTGGAGGCGGGTCGGGTCTTCACGGCCGTTCCACCGCTGCATCGGATCGAGCTGCTCAACCCGAAGAAGGGCCAGGAGAAGTACCTCTACACCTACTCCGACGCCGAGTACCAACGTGTGAAGGCGCAGCTCGACAAGCGTGGTGTCCGGCACAAGGAACCGCCGCAACGCTACAAGGGTCTCGGTGAGATGGATGCCGATCAGCTGGCGGAGACGACGATGGACCCCAGGCGGCGTACTCTCCGCCGGTTGACGGCGACGGACGCGGAGAACGCAGAGAAGATCTTCGAGCTGCTCATGGGCAATGACGTTGCGCCCCGACGGGAGTTCCTGGTCGCCGGGGCGCACGAGCTCGACGAGGCGCAGATCGACGTCTGATCGGGTGAGAGTCGGGTAGCTTCCCGTCGCTCTCTCACGCGCAGCCGCAGAGTCTGTGTGCCTTCTCGCCGCTCACTGCTTCCACTTCAGCGAGCAGCCCATGGCCGGACGGTGCGGCTCTGGGACCGGTTTGCCCGCCAGGATCAGGTCGAGCGCTCCCCGCAGCAAGTCACCGGTGACGGGCACGTTGTTGCCTGGCGTGCTGGCGTCGAATGCTCCGTGGTAGGCAAGCGTGCGTTGCGCGTCGAACACGAACAGGTCCGGCGTGCATTCGGCGCCGTAGGCCCGCGCCACCTCCTGCGTGGCGTCGACGAGGTACGGGAACTCCCAACCGGCTCGCTTCGCCTGCTCGCGCAGGGCCTCCGGCTTGTCGTCGGGGTACGCCTCGGTGTCGTTGCTGCAGATCGCGACGGTGGCGAGACCCGACGCGGCGTACTCTCGAGCCACTCGTCCGAACTCGGTCTCGATGTGACGGACGTACGGGCAGTGGTTGCACACGAAGGCGACGAGAAGTGCCGGTCCTTTGAGATCGTCGAGCGCAACCGTGTCGCCCTCGATCGAGGTGAGCTGGAACGCGGGCGCAGGTGTGCCAAGTGGGATTTGGCGGGACTCGACAGCCACGATGGGTTTCCTCCCGAATGGGTACCAAACCTTGGATTGCGCGCGGGACGTGCCTGGAGCAACCGCACCATGCGCGGTGAGCATCGTCCGCAGTTCCTGACCCTACGCTGCCAGAGGCCGAGCTCGTGCTGCCACCTCGCCCGACATGTGCCAGGGGTACCGTCCGCCCCGTATCTACGAGATCATGGAGAGCGAGTTCGACTCAAAGCGGCGTGACCATCACCGTGAGTGACCACCAACGAGGGAGTGATCGTGTCCGACTCGACGGGTGCGGTGTTCGCGGCACCGGAGAAACAGCCGCCTCTGCGCCGGGTGATCGGTCCGAAACTGTTGCTTTTCTTCGTGATCGGCGACATCTTGGGCACGGGCATCTATGCCTTGACGGGGCGAGTGGCCGGTGAGGTGGGTGGTGCCGCCTGGCTGTCGTTCGGCCTGTCCTTCGTCGTGGCGATGTTCACCGCCACGTCGTACGTCGAACTCGTCGGGAAGTACCCGCGGGCCGCGGGTGCCGCCTTGTACACCCAACAAGCGTTCGGGATTCACTTCCTCACGTTCATGGTGGCCTTCGCCGTGATGTGCTCGGGACTCACGTCCGCCGGCGCCGCGTCCCGGGCGTTCGGCGGTGACTACCTGCAGGAGTTCGTGCAGATTCCGACGCTCGTCGTGGCGATCGCGTTCCTCATCGTGCTCGCGCTGATCAACTTTCGTGGGGTCTCGGAGTCGGTCAAGCTGAATGTGCTTCTCACCAGCGTGGAGCTCACGGGACTTCTGATCATCATCTTCGTCGGGGCATTCGCTCTCCTGCGCGGGATGGGTGATGCGGGCAAGGCCCTCGAGTTCAAGCCTGGCGACTCCCCATTCGGTCTCGTCGTGAGCGGCGCAGCCCTCGCGTTCTTTGCGTTGGTCGGTTTCGAGGACTCGGTGAACATGGCGGAGGAGACCAAGGAGCCGAGCCGTACTTTCCCTCGGGCGCTGTTCCTTGGCATCACAATCACCGGGGTCGTCTACATGCTCGTGGCGTTCTTCGCCACTGCATTGGTGCCGATCCACGTCCTGGGGGAGTCGGATGGGCCGCTGCTGGAGGTGATCCGGGTAGGTGCGACCTGGTTCCCGCTGTGGCTCTTCTCCCTGATCGCGCTCTTCGCCGTGTCGAACTCGGCGCTCATCAACCTCATGATGGCCTCACGACTCGTCTATGGGATGTCGCGCGAGCACATCATCCCGGGTGTCCTTGGCAAGGTTCATCCGCGGCGGCGGACCCCTTGGGTCGCCATCGTCTTCACGACGGCGCTGGCTGTCGGGCTTGCGAGCTGGGGCGGCGTCGCTGACCTGGGTGGTACGACCGCGCTGTTGCTGCTGTGCGTGTTTGCTCTCGTCAACGCGGCCGTCCTCGTGCTACGCCGGGACAAGGTCGAGCACGAGCACTTCCGGGCGCCGACGATCGCCCCGGTGTTGGGGATCGTGAGTTGTGCGTACCTGGCCTCGCCGTGGTCGGGTCGAGACCCACGGCAGTACGCCATCGCCGGGGTTCTGCTGGCGATCGGGCTCCTCCTGTGGGGCGCGAACTGGCTGGGGCAGCGACTAGCGCTCCGCGGCAAGCCGCAGCCGTAGCGTGCGGCGAAGCGCCAGAAGGGCGACTCCACCGGCGAGCGCCGCACATGTCGCCGCACCTGCGAACGTCGTGTGCAGTTGCAGGAGTGCGGCGTCCCGCAACGCCTCGGTGTACGCGGGACAGGCGGCAGGACTGTCCGGGCAGAGGGATTCCGGTGGTGGGATCTGGCTCTGTCGTACGAAAAACCGTCGCAGCGCGATGACCGTGAGCGCCGACAGACCCACCAGCATGCCAACCATGCGGGCGACGACAACCAACGCGCTGGCGATGCCGTGGCTTTCCGCCGGAGTCGCCTGAAGCAAGGCGGTGTTGACGGGGGCGACGGCCAACCCGAACCCCAGGCCACACGTGAGCAGCGTGACGTCGCTCGTGACGCTGACCAGCGCGTCGTGAGGCCAGCTCGCCATCACGGCGAACCCACCGGCAGCGAGCACCATCCCCGCCGCGGCGAGGGGCGCGGGTGGGATCCGGCGGCTGAGCCAACCACCGAGGAGGGCACCCACCGGAAGTGCGACGAGGAAGCGGAGCAGCACCAGGGCGGCGCCGAACTGCGAATCAGGAAAGACGGTCGTGCGGGCGAAGATCGGGACGTCGACCAGGGCGACGATCAGGGCTGCTCCGATGAGCAAGCTCACCACGAGCGCTCCCCAGGCTGCCGGAGCGGTCAAGCTGCCGCGCGGCACGATCGGGTGCTCGCTACGTCGTTGCCAGACGACGAAACTCCCGCCCGCAACGACCGAGCCCCCGAGCAGCCACGGCCCAGCCGGCGACAGCACCTCGGTTGCCGGGTCGGCGACGGAGAAGGCAAGGACGATCCCGCTCAGCGCCAGCCCGAGCAGGACGGCGCCGGGAAAGTCCACTCGTCTGGTGAGTACCACTGCCTTGCGCAGATCGACCAAGGGTCGGGACGCCGTGATCTGGCGTAGCACGAACGCCACGGCAAACAGGAGCGTTGCGACGCCGATGGGGGTGAGAAGGTGCGACGTCGCTCGGTCGGTGAGCGGAACGAAGGCCAGCCCCAGCATGACGTCGCTCGCCAACGGCTCGGGGGCGGTGAGGGCGAGCGTGAGCGACGTCAGGGCGAGGAGGGCAAGGGCAGCGCCGGCAAGGTCGACGTTCTGCACACCGGTCGGCCGGGGATGCATGCGCCACAACGCCCACGCGAGCACGACGCCACAGGCAAGGTTGATCCAGAAGATCATCCGCCAGTCGGCGAGCAGGAGAACCAGCGCACCGTAGAGCGGTCCGATCACGCTGCCCAGCTCCTGGACCGCACCGACCACGCCGAGCGGAAGCCCCCGCCGATCGGGCGGCCACAGGTCGGCAACCAGCGCGAGTGTGGCGGGAACCAGGCCGCCGCCACCGACTCCCTGGAGGAATCGACCTGCGACGACGAGCGGGAGGTCGTAGGCCGCCGCGGTGACAAGCGATCCGAGACCGAAGAGCACGACCGACGCCACGAGGACAGGCGTCCTGCCAACCAGGTCCGACAGGCGTCCGATCAACGGCAGCATCGCGATGTATCCGAGCAGGAACCCGGAGATGATGGGCGCCGCCCGTTGCAGCTCGTCGATGTCGAGCCCGACGCTCACCATCATGTCGGGCAGCGCGAGGACCACGACGTACGTATCAGCTGCGGCGAGCAGGATCGCAAGGCATGCGAGTGCCAGATGGGTTCGGGTACGCATCCTCGGATGACCTACCCAAGCCTCCGCGGTTTGCTGATCGTCGTGGGCTCGCCGTATCGGTCGAGGACGATGGTGTACGTTGTCGGCTTCTGCTTGTCGTAGAAGGGTCCGCGGAATATCGCCTTGCGCAGTTGCCCCGTGTCGTGCGCGACGAAAAAGCGCGCATCGACGACTGCCCGCGGGTTGTCGACGAGGAGGAACCGGTCGAGCACGCGGGCTGGGAGTTTGGCCCTGATCTCATCGAGGACTTCACGACCTACACGTGATTGGCCCACGTGACGCGGCTGTCGAGCGGCCTCGAGGAACGACGAGAGGCCCGTGTGGGGATCCAGGAGCTCCGCTGGGTCGGCGATCCCCAGATCGCGAGCACTGATCGCTGCGAAGTGGTCGGTGAAGGGAAGTTGGGCATAGAGCCTGCCGTCTACCGAGACCACCTTCAAGGTCACGGCGACCCCGCCGGTCGCCAGGCGAAACCGGCCGTCGAACGCGTCCGGCCGTTGTGCGACACCCTCGCCGGACACCAGGACGGTGCTCGACTCCGGTAGGTCGGCACTCGTCACCTCGAAGTGAACGGTCTTCGTGGCGTCGAGTGTCTGTTTTGCTGTCGCCAGGGTGGCTCGGGGACTGGCCGGTGGATCGTCCGCTGCGCAACTCGAGACTGTTGCACTGCAGAAGAGGGCAGCGAGCACCACACACATCACGGCGAGACGTCGAGGCACGGGGATTAGCCTGCCATGCCGCCTGTACCTCGCACCGGCCCTTCTGCGCATGGCGGCCCGTGTCCAGGCCGTGCCGAGCTCGTCGTGGAGGTGTCGTGCCGGCTGCCGCCGCACGCACGTCCTGGTCGGGTCAGCTTGCGGTGATCCGACCCGCTACGGCAGCGATTGGTTGACTGCCCGCCACACCCGAGCCATCACGTTTGCCAGTGGCCTTGGGGAGGTCGATTGGTGCACCGCTCGCCGCCGAGGCACGCGCGGGACCGACGCCAGCCCAGGCGAAGATCAACCCGTCCTCCCCCTTGAGCAGGCGGTGGCAGCGCACACCACCGGTTGCACGCCCCTTGGCGGGGTACTCGGTGTACCGCGTCACCTTCACCGACCCGGCGTCGGTTCCCGGGAGCGCGGAGTGCGATCCCGCGACCGTGACCACGACCGCGTCACCCTGACTCGACGAATCCGACGGCACGGCACCGAAGAACACGACCCGGGCGTTCGCACCGAGCCGGATCCCGGCCATACCGCCCGCGCTTCGGCCCTGTGGTCGTACGGCAGAGGCGGAGAACCGCAGCAGCTGGGCGTCGCTCGTGATGAAGACCAGGTCTTCGTCCCCGGTACGCAGCTCGGTGGCGCCGACGATCTCGTCGCCGTCCTTGAGCGTCATGATGTCCCAGCTGTCCCGGTTGCTGAGGTGGTCGGGGACGACCCGCTTCACCACGCCCATCGCCGTCCCCAGCGCAAGGCCGGGCGAGTCGGCATCGAGCGTGGTGAGGCACAACGCACGCTCACCGGAATCCAGTGAGACGAACTCGCTGATCGGTGCACCGCCCTGCAGGTTCGGCGCGTTGGCCGTCGGGGGCAGAGCGGGCATGTCCAACGTGCTGAGCCGGATCAGTCGGCCGCGGCTGGTCACGAGACCGACCTGTCCTCGCGCGGTCGTGCGTACTGCCGAGACCACGGCATCGTGCTTGGTGCGTGGCCCGTCGACCGGCAGCGGGTCGGCATTGGCCGACCTCGCGATCAACCCGGTCGACGACAGCAACGCCCAGCACGGGTCGTCGGCGACTTCCAGCGGGACGTTGCTGGTGGCGACTTGGCCAGTCGACTCGAGCAGCACCGTGCGACGCTCCGTGCCGTACGCCTTGGCCATGTCGGCGAGCTCTCCGGACACCAGGCGCTTCAGCAGCCGCTCGTCCTCCAGGATCGCGCGGAGCTCACCGATCTGCTTCTCGAGGTCGGACTTCTGCTTCTCCAGCTCGATCCGGGAGAACTTCGTGAGCCGACGCAGCTGCATGTCGAGGATGTGCTGGGCCTGCACCTCGGTGAGGTCGAAGACGGCCATCAGGCGTTCCTTCGCCACCCGTGCGTCGTCGCTGCTGCGCACGATCTGGATGACCTCGTCGATGTCGATGATCGCGATCAGGAGCCCTTCGACGAGGTGCAGCTGGTCGGACGCCTTGCCGAGCCGGAACCGGGTACGTCGTCGGGTCACCTCGTAGCGGTGCTCGAGATAGACCTCTAGCAGCTCCTTCAAGCCCAACGTGCGCGGCTGCCCGTCGACCAGCGCGACGTTGTTGATGGTGAACGACTCCTCCATCGGCGTGAGCTTGTAGAGCTGCTCCAGGATCGCCTCGGGATGGAAACCGTTCTTGACCTCGATGACGAGCCGCAGCCCCTTCTCCCGGTCGGTGAGGTCCTTCAGGTCGGAGATGCCCTGCAGCTTCTTGCTCTGGACCAGCTGCTTGATGCGCTCCATGACGCGTTCGACGCCGACGTTGTAGGGCAGCTCGGTGACGACGATCCCTTTGCGGCGCGGCGTGACGTTCTCGATCCGTGCGGTGGCGCGCATCTTGAACGAGCCCCGACCAGTCTCGTACGCCTCACGGATCCCGTCGAGACCGACGATCTTCCCTCCGGTCGGAAGGTCAGGACCCGGGACGAACCGCATCAACTCGTCGAGGCTGGCGTTGGGCTTCTTGATCAGATGACGCAGGGCCTGGACGACCTCGACCAGGTTGTGCGGCGGCATGCTCGTCGCCATCCCGACGGCGATACCGGATGCGCCGTTCACCAAGAGGTTCGGGAACGCCGCCGGGAGCACCGTGGGCTCGGTCTCCCGGCTGTCGTAGTTGGGCTTGAAGTCGACGACATCCTCGTCCAACGACGCCGTCATCGCCGTGGCCGGAGGCGCCATGCGGCACTCGGTGTAGCGCATCTGGGCCGGGCCGTCGTCCGGCGACCCGAAGTTGCCGTGGCCGTCGATCAGCGGGACCCGCATCACCCAGTCCTGGGCCATGCGCACCAAGGCGTCGTAGATCGCCATGTCGCCGTGGGGGTGCAGCCGTCCCATGACCTCGCCGACCACGCGGGCGCTCTTGACATAGGCGCGGTCCGGGCGCAAGCCCATGTCGGACATGGTGTAGAGGATCCGGCGTTGCACGGGTTTGAGGCCATCGCGAGCGTCGGGGAGCGCCCGGAGGTAGATCACGGAGTACGCGTACTCCAGGAAGCTCCTTCGCATCTCCTCACCGACGTCGGTGTCGGTGATGTGCTCCTGGAAGTCCTCCGGCGGCTGCGCGGTGGTCTTGCGGCGGGCCATGACGGTTGTGCACTCCTCGGGTCCGGGCGGTCAGGCGCGTCGACGTGCCAGACCTCGTACCTTCCAACCGTACGAATACTGGCACCACCCGCCGACGCTACGGTGCAGCGACTCGCGGAGTCGCCGCGGATCGGCACATGATCATCGGGCGCCAGCCGCGTCCGCGGTGAAGACGGCTCGCTCCATGGTGGTCCAGGCGGTGCTCACCGTGACGTAGACAGCTGCCGCAAGCGGGACGAACGCGGCGAAGAGCAAGGTCGAGTACGGCAGCACGGGTGCGATCCTGGCCACGGTCGACGGGACGTCCGCCGCCAGTGTGCGTCGGGTGAGCCGCGACGACCACCAGGCGATCACGCCGAGCAGGAGGTAGAGCCCCAGGTAGACCACGACGACCGGCAGCAGTGCTCCAGGTGCGAGCCCGCCGGCCACGAGGGAGTGGCCAAGCGGCACGCCTGCCACGGTGTGGGTGAGCAGGACGTTGACGTGGCCGCCGATGGCAGGGGCCGTGCAGAGCCGGTACATCAGGGCAAACAGCGGAATCTGGACGAGCGTCGGCAGCAGCCCTCCGTATGGGCTGATCCCGTGTGACCGCAGGAGCGCGTTCGTCTCCTCGTGGAGGCGGACGGGGTCGCGCTTGTACCGGTCACGCAGGTCGCGTAGCCGCGGCGCGAGTGCGGCACGTGCCTGGGCATTCTGGCTCGCGGCATAGCCGAGGGGAACGAGACAGAGGCGTACGAGCAGGGTCAGCAGGACGAGACCCACGAGTGGTGCGGCGTCTCCTACGAGCGGGAAGAAGACGGATGACAGTCCGTGGACGACCCGATGCGCGAGGGCAACGGCAGGATCGAGCAGAGCGAGCATGATGGTGGCGAGCCTTTCGTGCGGGCGAATTCGCTAGGGACACAGGGGATGTGCCGCGTAAGCCCGACGAGCTCGAGGTCAGATCGGCCGATGCTCCGCTCGGGCTACGCGGCAGCCGAGACCGCCGTCGGCGCCCGGGGGAGAGGTCGCCCACGCGTGTCGCACTGCAGGCGAGCGGGGAGAATCTGCGCCGCGCGCACGCGTAGCAGCCGGGCGTCGGCGTGGACCACAGCGGGCGTGAGAGAAAGCGCCCGGCACGGGTGGTGGCGTACGACTGCGACCGCGACCACTGCGGCGAGCGTCACGGCCGTGACGGACCAGGGAGCGTCGCCCACGGAGGAAAGAGCGACGCCATCGCTCACAGCCGAGCCTGCGACCACGGCGATGAGCGACCAGAACATGTCCGCCAGCATAGCGACACCACGGGTGGGACGAGGCGTGAGCCGGGCACGCGGTCGGGCGACGGCACCGGCGTCGCTCCAGGCGTTGCTGTGCGGGCAGGGTATCGTCCGGTCGGCTCGTAAGCCCTGCTGGTGCTGCCGTGACGAGACGTGGCGCCGCCACGGTGGTCCACGCGCGTCGCTCGGGTCGACCCCGGTACTGTGGATCACGCGATCAGGAGGCGAGGGGTGATGTCGAGGTCGACCAGGCGAGCGTTTCTCGCACGCTCGTTGGCGCTCGGGATACCGGCACTCGGCGTGCCGTTGGCGTCCTGCCGCCCTGACGTCGATCTCGGCCAGGAACCCAAGCCCGCTCCGGCCGGCGCCGGCACGGCCAGGAAGTTCCGCGGCAGGATCGTCATCGCGACGATCGAGAACCCGTCGCAGGCCGCGCGCCAGAGCCTCGCCCGGGCCTACAACAAACACCAACCCGACGTGGAGATCGTCTGGGACACCACCGGCTACGTGCAGGATGACCACTACGCCGACCCGGACACCTATGCGACCTGGCTCACCGAGCAGCTCCGGGCAGAGCCCATTCGACCCGACATCGTCTCGGGCAACTACGCGCGAACCTTCGATCGTTACGTCGACCTGGACGAGTACCGTGCTCAGGTCAACCCGTACACCGGGAATCGGTGGGACGCAGACTACGACTTCACCCGAAGCAACGAGGTCAACGAGCGCGGCGAGCGGACGCTGATCGGAAGCAACGCCGGTCATGTGCTGTGGGTCTACAACCGGGACATCTTCTCCGACCTCGACATCGACCCGCCGACGACGTGGCCTGAGTTCGTCGACGTGTGCGAGCGGTTGCAGCGCGCGCAGCTCCAGCCGATCAGCACGAGCTTCGACTACGCCCTGCCGACATGGCTTGGCCCGGCGTACTTCGACCAGTTCCACGACGCCTGGATCGAGTCGGTACGCGCACAGCCTGGTGACTGGAACTGGGATCCCGAGCTCGACGAGAAGTTCGTCCACGACCCGACCAATCCACGAATCCACGCCACCTACACCTTCAGCTGGCAGCGGTTCTACGCCGGCCTGAGGAACGGGGACCTGCGGTTCGACACGCCGGAGATGCTGGACCTGGTGACCAACCTGGCTCAGGTCTTTCCTCGATACGCCGGGCCGGACTTCTTCGTGCCGGGCGAACCTTATGCCGCGTTCCTGCGTGGCGACGCGGCCATGATGGTGGACGGGCTGTGGGTCCTTCCCACGTTGGCGCAGGACCTGACGGAGCTCAGTCCGGAGCGCTCGCTGGAGCTCGGTGTCGAGCCAGAGTCCGTCCAGCCGTTCGAGTGGGACGTGTTCGAGCTACTGCCCATGCAGGGGGTGGACGCTCGAACCGACGTCCGGGCACCCGAAGACCTGGCGGGCAACCTCGTCTCGGTCGTGGACAAGGGCCCGGTCCACAACGAGATGGTCATGGACTTCCTGATGTTCTGGTTCTCCGAGCCCGGGTTCTCGGCCTACATGCAGGGCGAGATCGACGCGGGCGAGCTGTATCCGCAGGGTCCACCGTTGGTCGCCGGCGTGGAGTATCCGGCTGACCTGGCCGAGCTCTTCTCCGGTGTGGAGCCCAGGGGTGTGATGCGGGCTCGCTATGCCGACTTCTGGCTGAACGGTGCGGGAGGGAGGACGTCGCGAGACCTCAGGACGCTCTTCGCCCGGTTCCTGCGGGGCGAGATGTCGGCTCGGCAGTACGTCGTACGGCTGCAGCGATACGTCCAGCGCAACTTCGGGAGGTTCCTGCAGCTTGCCCGCCTCACCCAGGACGACATCGACAGTCCAGCCCGTCGCCCGGCGACCGTGTAGCGCCCGGGGTTGGCTTTCGTTCCGTGTAGGTGGAGTGGCCGGCAGGATCGGCCAAGGTTTCGGATTCGCAGCGGCCTCTCACCTTGCGTTGGTGCGGCTTGTCCTCGATCAGCGGCGTGTCACCAAGCGTAGGCCCGTCAGCTCGGCTGGCTCGTGAGGTCCAGTCTCTGCTCGCTGGGCTCGGCCTCCGCCGCAGCTGCAGACCCGCTGTCCGGGCGTGGCCGTCGTGGCTCGCGGACGCCGGCGTCCGGCGGCCCGGCGTCCGGTGGGAAGTCCGGGCCGCGGCCCGAGCCACCGACTGGCACGCGGCGGCGCCTGCGCAGTCGCCGGAAGCGCCCAGGTCCGGGACTCATGTGCTTCTCCTCCTCACGCGTCGCAGGCCTTTGCGTCCTGCGTACTTCTTGTGGACGGCCTGCTTGCTGACCCCCAGAGCCCACGCGATGGCCTCCCACGAGTAGCCCTGGTTGCGGGCGCGGCGTACCTGGATCTCCGCCTCGGTTTCGAGAGCCGCCTGCAAGGACGCGATGTCGCTGAGCGCGCGCAGCGGCTCCTTGCTTCGTACCGAGGCGACGAGGGTTTCGGCCATGCCAGAACGGTACGGAGGGTCGGAACGGCTTGTCAACCAAGGTTGACGTACGGCCTCACGCGCCCAGCAGGCCGTACAGTCGTACGCATGGTGGCGCAGCAACCGTCGCGCTATCCGGCGGCATGGGAGGCCGACGTGGTCCTCCGGGACGGCAGGACGGCGAGGCTCCGGCCGATCCGACCTGACGACGCCGACCGTCTGGTGGCGTTCTACGGGCGCGTGTCCGAGGAGTCGAAGTACCTGCGCTTCTTCGCGCCCTATCCCACGCTCTCACCGCAGGATGTCGCGCGGTTCACCAACGTGGACCACTGCGACCGCGTGGCACTCATCCTCACGGTCGGTGAGGACATGATCGCGGTAGGGCGGTACGAACGAACGGATCCGCGTACGGCCGAGGTCGCCTTCTTGGTCCAGGACGCCGACCAGGGACGCGGTGCGGGCAGCGTCCTGCTCGAGCACCTCGCTCAGGCAGCACGAGAGAACGGCATCGAGCGGTTCACTGCCGCGGTGCTGCCGGAGAACCGGCGGATGGCCTCGGTGTTCCGCGAGGCCGGGTACCAGATGACCGGAGAGCTCGACGACGGTCTGGAAGTCTTCGCCCTCGAGATCGAGCCGACCCGCACGAGTCTGGACGTCATGGCCGCCCGTGAGCAGCGCGCGGAAGCGCGCTCGGTGCAGCGCCTGCTCCGGCCGAGGTCGATCGCGGTCATCGGCGCCAGTCGGAGCCGGGACACCGTGGGCCAGACGCTGGTCCGCAACCTGGTCCTGGCAGGTTTCACGGGGCCCGTCTATCCCGTCAACCCGCATGCCCACGCGGTCGCTGGGGTCCCGGCGTACCCCACGGTCACGGAGGTTCCCGGAGACGTCGAGCTTGCGGTCGTGGCGGTCCCGGCACCCGCGGTCGAGGAGGTCGTGCGGCAATGTGCGGCCAAGGGGGTGCACGGCCTGGTCGTGGTGTCGAGCGGGTTCGTCGAGGCCGGAGAGGAGGGTCTCGCGCGGCAGCGCGAGCTGGTCCGGCTGGCCCGCGGGCATGCCATGCGGGTGGTCGGCCCTGGTGCGCTCGGCGTCGTCAACACCGACCCGGAGGTGTCGCTCAACGCCTCGCTTGCGGGTGTGCTGCCACCGCGGGGAGTCGTGGGATTCTTCTGCCAGTCAGGCGAGCTGGGGACCGTCATCCTGCAACGGCTGGCCGAGCGTGGGCTGGGGCTCTCGAGCTTCGTCTCGGCGGGGAGCCGGGCCGACGTGTCGGCCAACGACCTGATGCAGTACTGGATCGAGGATCCCGACACCCAGGTCGTCCTGCTGTACCTCGAGTCGATCGGGAACCCGCGCAAGTTCGGCCGGATCGCTCGCCGCCTGGCGACGAGCAAACCGGTGGTCGCGATGCGGACCGGTCGGTTCACGCAAGGTGTTCCACTCGGCCACGCCATCGGGCCGACTGCTGTACCGCAGGCCGCCGTCGACGCGATGTTCCAGCAGGCGGGCGTGCTTCTCGTCGACACGTTGGAGGAGCTGTTCGACGTCGCGCAGGTGCTCGCCTACCAGCCGCTCCCACAGGGCGGCGACATCGCCGTGGTCAGCAACTCGGAGACGCTTGCCGTGCTCGCGACCGATGCTGCGGCGGCGGCCGGGCTTCAGGTCGTGCATCGCGAGCCGGCCCTGCCCTCGGGCATGCCGCCCGACGACGTTGAGGCGGCTCTGCGCAAGGCGGTCGCCGACGATCAGGTCCACGCGGTGCTGGTCGTCTACGTCTCCCCGCTGAACGTCGACGGGGAAGAGGTCGCGGCGGCCATCGGGCGGGCCGCCGCGGCAAGCGACAAGCCGATCGTCGCGACGTTCCTCGGCCGCCAGGGTGTGCCGGAGGCGTTACGTCGGTACGACGCCGAGGGCAGGACGGCAGCCGGGTCGGTGCCGTCGTACCCCACGGTGGAGGCGGCGGTGCGGGCACTGGCCAAGGCGACCGACTACGCGCGGTGGCGTGCGGGACCGCACGGGGAAGTGCCTGTGCTTCCCGACATCGACGACGAACGGGCGCGGAGCCTGGTCGCGGACGTGCTGGCGACGCACGAGCAGGGAACCCATCTCACCGATCCGCAGGTAAGTGAGCTGCTGGCCTGTTACGGGATCGACGTGCTGCCCTCCTACGAGGTCCGTACGGTCGAGGATGCGGTCGCCACAGCGGATCGGCTCGGATGGGACGTCGTCCTCAAGGCGACGGCGCCGCAGTTTCGTCAGCGGCCCGACCTCGCCGACGTCTGGCGCAACATCGACAGCGAGGCCGAGATGCGCGAGGCGTGGGCGGCGATGGTCGACGCGTTCGGGCAGCCGGCGGCCGACGGCTTCCGGGTGCAGAAGATGGCACCACCCGGGGTTCCGGTCGTCGTGAGGTGCGTCGAGGACAGGTCGTTCGGTCCGATGGTGGCGTTCGGCGTCGCGGGTGTGGCGACGGACCTGCTGGGTGATCTCGCGTATCGCGTACCTCCGCTGACCGACGTCGAGGCGTACGCCATGATCAAGGAGGTGCGCGCCGCCCCGCTGCTCTTCGGTCATCAGGGCGGCGACCACGCAGACATCGACGCGCTCGCAGAGCTCCTTCGCCGGGTGGGCCGGCTGGCCGCCGACATCCCTGAGGTGCTGTCGGCGGAACTCGTCCCGGTGCTCGCCGGCACGAGCGGGGTTGCCGTGCTCGGCGCCCAGGTGCGGGTCGGACCAGCGGATCCGCGAGCCCGCAGTGACTGGTACGCCCGCCGGCTCAGCAGCGGCTGACGAGTCCCAGTGCCTGGCGTCCTGGTGCGCGCGGGAGAAACCAGGTCTTGGCGCACAAGATCACGCCGAGCGCGTCGTCGATCACCGCGCCGAGGACGTCAGAGGTCGGCCAGCGCGACGACTCGCTTCTCGCGGACGGACGCGTAGGCGCCGAGGATGACCTTGAGCACCTGGATGCCCTCGACCTCGGTGTTGATCGGCCGACGCTTCTCGGTGATGCAGCCGATGAAGTCGGCGATCTCCGCGGAGAACGCGTGCACCTCGGGGAACTCGATCGTGGTGAGCTGTCCATCGACGGTGCGGTGGTGCAGCGTCTTCCCGTCGCTCCACAACGTGCCGTGCTCGGCGACGACCGAGAACCGTTCGGTGTTGGACGACGGGATGTAGGCCCAGCTCGTCACGATCGATCCGACGCTGCCGTCAGCGAAGCGCACGAGCACCTGCGCCGAGTCCTCACCCTCCATCTGCAGCCGGTGCCGGCTGGTCATGGCGACGACCTCGGTCGGCTCGGACGTGGCGAGATGCAACAGCAGGTAGGTGGGGTGGTAGCCGGTGTCGATCAGCTCACCGCCACCAGCGGTGGCGAGGCTGCCGCGCCATCCCATGTCGGCCCGGAGGCCTCGGTTGAGGAAGCTGTCCGTGGTGCGAAGCTCGTAGACCTTGCCCAGCGCGCCCGACTGGATCAGCTCGCGCGCCTTCGCGACCGGCGGCATGAAGAGCTGGTTGTGCGCGCACATCAAGGTCACGCCGGTGTCCTGGACGACCTTGCTGATCTTGTCCGCTTCGTCGGTGGTGATGCACAGGGGCTTCTCGCAGAGGATGTGCTTGCCCGCCTCCGCCGCTGCGATGATGGCGTCGGCGTGCAGGTGGTGCGGCAGGCAGATGTCCACGGCGTCGACGCCGCCATTGGCGATGAGGTCGCGGTAGTCGGAGAAGATCGCAGCGCCTCCGACCTGCTCAGCCCGGGCGCGCGCATTCGCCTCCACGACGTCGGCGACAGCCGTCACCTTCGCCCGGTCAGGGATTTCCAGGTAGCCACGGACGTGCGGATTGGAGATGCCGCCGCATCCGATCAGCCCGACGTTCACGGTCATGAAGGGATCCTCCTCGAGTTACTTGGACTCCTTGCGGATTCAGGTCTCGATGCTGTCGATGCGTACTGCCCGCTCGGTGGCGGCCGAGCGGTTGGCGGCCTCCATCAGGCGGGTGAGGTCGAGGCCGAGCTCGATGTTCTGGCTCGGCGTCGTGCCCTCCTGGATGTGCGTGACCCACTGATCGAATGGCGACGGTCGATTCTGCGGAACGGGCAGCTCCACCCAGCTGTTGCCGTCGTCGTGGGCCGGGCTGCGGACGAAGAGCTTCGCGTCAGGCGTGCCGTAGCAGAGACTGCCGAGCGTGCCGTGGATCTCGATCGAGAACGGTGAGCGAGTCGTGGCGAAGCCGGCTTCGACCACGCCGAGCGTGCCGTTGGGACAGCGAAGGACCGCGACGGCGTTGTCTTCCACCGCGCGGTTGGTCAGGTAGCCGTACGTCGCGGTCACCGACTCGGGCATCCGGCCGAGGAACAGCCGGGCGAGGTACATGGGGTGGCAGCCCAGGTCGATGAGGGCCCCGCCGCCACACTGTTCGGGGTCGTAGAAGTGGGCGGGCAGCCAGTCCTGGACGGCGCCGCCGTGGGACAGGCGGGTGCGTACGAGTGCGAGCTCGCCGAGCTGGCCGGAGTCGAGCACCTCGCAGATCGCCTGGGTGTATCCGTGGTACAGGCGGGGCAGCGACAGCATGAGCGTGACGCCGCTCTTCTCGACCTCGGTGAGGATCTCGTGACACTCACGACTTGTGAGCGCGAGCACCTTCTCGGTGAAGACATGCTTGCCTGCCCGTGCGGCGGCGCCGATCACCTCGGGGTGGAGGTTGGTCGGGGTGTCGACGATCACACCGTCGACGTCGTCGCGGCCCAAAAGGTCGTCGAGCCTTTCGTGGAAGGCGATGCCCAAGCGCTCGGCCTCGCTGCGGCCCCGGTCCGGTACCTCGTCCCAGGCGGCGACCAGCGTGGTGTCGGGGTGTTCCTGCGCTTGGCGGGCGTAGCCGAGGGCATGGACATGCCAGAAGCTCAGCATGGCAAGGCGAAGCATCAAAACCCTATCTGTCGTGGTTCAAACCGAGTTCCGCTGCGGCTCTTCGGTCACCTGTGAATACATTGCCGGATGATCGGTTGGATCGCCCTCGATCGTCACCGTGTGCGGCGTGTGTGTGGAAACGAGTCCATTGTTGCCAGCCGGACCGGGCTTGCGTCCAATCGGAGACCGGGAAAGTCGGCCGAACCCGGCCGGCTGCGAGGGGTCGTAAGCTCGTCACCCTCGGGGTTCGCAGGGCCGGGTCGGCGGCTGCGTGTGCCGGCTGCTTGGGCGGCTGGCGGTGTCGGTGGCTGGTTGTACGGTCGCGTACCGCTGGTGGCATGATCCGCCGGCCCCGCCGACGCGGCGGGCTGCACGATGTGGCGAGAAGACGATGTTCGCCCAGGGGAGAGGACGGGGTGTGATCGACTTGGGTATCGGGTCACGCGATCTGTGGCCGACACGTACGGCGCCCGTAAGACTAGGGCCCAGGGGCACGTGGCCACCATCGACTGTCGGTGGGCCCGATTAGCATGACAAGGCCGTCGTACCCACTCATGTAGGACCTGCCGTCAGGCGTGGGAGAGGCTCCCGACCAGCGGCAACGTCCATAGATCACCGACAGCACCCAGACAGCCGACCAGCACAGTCGAGAACGGATCCGTCGCCGTGGCCGACCAGCTCATCATCCGAGGCGCTCGCGAGCACAACCTCAAGGACATCTCGCTCGAGCTGCCGCGTGACTCGCTCATCGTCTTCACCGGACTCTCAGGCTCCGGCAAGTCCAGTCTGGCCTTCGACACGATCTTCGCCGAGGGCCAGCGGCGCTACGTCGAGTCGCTTTCTGCGTACGCCCGGCAGTTCCTCGGCCAGATGGACAAGCCCGACGTCGACTTCATCGAGGGCCTGTCGCCGGCGGTGTCGATCGACCAGAAGTCCACATCGCGGAACCCGCGGTCGACGGTGGGCACGATCACAGAGGTCTACGACTACCTGCGGTTGCTGTACGCACGAATCGGACATCCGCACTGTCCCCAGTGTGGCCGCTCGATCGCGCGGCAGACGCCGCAGCAGATCGTCGACCGCATCCTGGAGCTCGAGGACGGCACGCGGTTCCAGGTTCTCGCACCGCTGGTGCGAGGGCGCAAAGGTGAGTACGTCGACCTCTTCCGCAACCTCACCACGCAGGGCTACTCCCGGGTTCGGGTCGACGGCACGGTCTACCCCCTCACCGAGGTGCCCAAGCTCGATAAGCAGCGCAAGCACACGATCGAGGTGGTGGTCGACCGGCTCACGGTGAAGAGCGGAGCCAAGCGCCGGCTCACGGACTCGATCGAGACCGCACTCCACCTGGGTGGTGGTCTCGTCACGCTGGACTTCGTCGACCTCCCGGAGAACGACCCCCAGCGAGAGCGGGTCTGGTCGGAGCACCTGTACTGCCCTGACGACGACCTGTCGTTCGAGGAGCTCGAGCCACGCTCGTTCTCGTTCAACTCGCCTTACGGCGCATGCCCCGAGTGCACCGGCCTGGGGACTCGGATGGAGGTCGACCCCGACCTGGTGGTCCCTGACCCCACCAAGTCGCTGCAGGAAGGCGCGCTTGCTCCGTGGGCGGGTGCCCACATGTCCGACTACTTCCAGCGGCTCGTCGAGGCGCTGGCGGAGACGATCGGGTTCCGCACCGACGTTCCGTTCGAGCGGCTGCCCGCCAAGGCTCGCAAGGCGTTGCTGCACGGCTACCCGCACCAGATCCACGTGCGATACCGCAACCGGTACGGACGGGAACGCTCCTACTACACCACCTACGAAGGCGTGATCTCGTACGTCTCCCGCCGGCATGCCGAGGCGGAGTCGGATTCCAGCCGGGAGCGGTTCGAAGGCTACATGCGTGAGGTGCCGTGTCCCGCCTGCCGTGGCGCCCGGCTCAAGCCGGTGTCGCTCGCGGTGACGCTGGGCGGCAAGTCCATTGCGGAAGTGTGCGCGATGCCCATCGGCGACGTCGCCGACTTCCTCCGCTCCTTGGACCTGAGCCCGCGCGAGAAGCAGATCGCCGAGCGAGTGCTGAAGGAGATAGGGGAACGGCTGCGGTTCCTGCTCGACGTGGGGCTCGACTACCTCACCCTCGACCGCCCGTCGGGTTCCCTGTCGGGTGGCGAGGCGCAACGGATCCGGTTGGCCACCCAGATCGGTTCGGGTCTGGTCGGCGTGCTGTACGTGCTGGACGAGCCCTCGATCGGGCTGCACCAGCGGGACAACCATCGCCTGATCGAAACGCTGGTGCGGCTTCGCGACCTGGGCAACACGCTGATCGTGGTCGAGCACGACGAGGACACGATTCGGACGGCCGACTGGATCGTCGACATCGGCCCGGGCGCTGGCGAGCACGGTGGTCAGGTCGTTCACAGTGGCCCGTTGTCCGGGTTGTTGCGTCACCCCGACTCGCTGACCGGCGCCTACCTTTCTGGCAAGCGGGAGATCCCGGTGCCCAAGGTGCGGCGACCCCGCACTCCCGGGCGAGAGCTCACCGTGCACAAGGCATGGGCGCACAACCTCCGCCACATCACCGTGTCGTTCCCGCTGGGGCTCTTCATCGCGGTCACGGGCGTCTCGGGATCCGGCAAGTCGACGCTGGTGAACGACATCCTCTACACCGCGTTGGCCAAGGAGATCTACGGTGCGAAGGAGGTACCGGGGCATCACCAGAAGATCACCGGTGTCCAGCACATCGACAAGGTGATCCACGTCGACCAGTCGCCCATCGGGCGCACACCGCGGTCGAATCCCGCCACCTACACCGGTGTCTTCGACCACATTCGACGGTTGTTCGCCGAGACGCCTGAGGCGAAGATCCGCGGCTACCTGCCGGGTCGCTTCTCGTTCAACGTCAAGGGAGGCCGCTGCGAAGCGTGTTCCGGCGACGGGACCATCAAGATCGAGATGAACTTCCTGCCCGATGTGTACGTGCCCTGCGAGGTCTGCCACGGGGCCCGCTACAACCGTGAGACGCTCGAGGTGCACTACAAGGGCAAGACCATCGCCGAGGTCCTCGACATGCCGATCGAGGAGGCCTTGGAGTTCTTCGAGGCGGTGCCCGCGATCTCGCGGCATCTGCGCACGCTGGTGGATGTCGGTCTGGGGTACGTCCGCATGGGCCAGCCGGCACCCACGCTGTCCGGTGGTGAGGCGCAGCGGGTCAAGCTCGCGTCCGAGTTGCAGAAGCGGTCGACCGGCCGCACGCTCTACGTGCTCGACGAGCCCACGACCGGCTTGCACTTCGAGGACATCCGCAAGCTTCTCGGTGTCCTGAGCCGGCTCGTGGATCAGGGCAACACCGTGATCGTGATCGAGCACAACCTCGACGTGATCAAGACCGCCGACTGGATCATCGACCTCGGGCCCGAAGGCGGCACGCGAGGTGGCGAGGTGATCGCGGAGGGCACGCCCGAAGAGGTGGCAGCTGACGAGAACAGCTACACCGGTCAGTTCCTGCGACATGTGCTCCCCGACTTCGTGGACGAGAGTGCCGCGCGGGTGTCGGCGGCCAGCAGCTCCAACGGCTCGGTGCGCCGCACGAAGGCACGGGTCAACGGACGGGCCAAACAGCCGCGAAAGAGCGCCGCGGTGAACAAGTCGGGCGGATCGAGCAAGGCGGTCGACAAGTCGGCGGCGTCCGGCTCGACACGAAAGGCCTCGAAACGCGGGGCATCTGCGCGACGCAGCCGGTGACCCACGCTGCGCTCGACCCGTCCGTCCGCTCGGTGGTGAGCAGGAATTCCTGGCGGGCCTCCAGCCCACCAGGGAGAGTGGGAGGCGTACCCAAGCCGCCACTCACCTGCGCGACATGACGAACAATCCTGGGCAATCGGCGTCGTCTGGACCCCTTGGTACGCCACCGGGCCTTGGCACGACATCCTGCTGCGGCTGTACTCCGGGCCTTCAGATCGCGAGCTCGGTCCTGCAGATCCGAGCGGCTGACGCGTCGCGCCGAGGACGTGAGGCGCGGGCAGATCCGCGGCGGTGGCGGGTGCTCTGGGTGAGCCAGATCGCGGTCTTCATGGTCTTGTTGGACGTCAGCATCGTCAACGTCGCCTTGCCCTCCATCCAGCGGTTCTTCGACGTATCGGCCGCGACCGTCCAGTGGGTGGTGTCCGGATACGGCTTGGCGTTCGGTCTGGCATTGGTGCCCGCCGGCCGGTTGGGCGACATGATCGGACGTCGCCCGATGTTCACGATCGCGCTGTCGACGTTCCTGGTGACCAGCGCATTGACCGGCGCCGCCCCCGGAATCGAACTGCTGATCGCCGGCCGGGTCCTGCAGGGCGCTGCCGGAGGCATGATCATCCCGCAGAACTCCGGCATGGTGCAGGACATGTTCCGTGGCGCCGAGCGGGGCCGAGCGTTCGGGATCCTCGGCAGCATGGTGGGCCTGTCGACGGCGGTGGGCCCAGTGGTCGGCGGCTTGATCCTCACGGTGTTCGCCGGCCCCGACGCGTGGCGGTGGGTGTTCTACATCAACGTGCCGATGGGCGTCCTCGCTCTGGTGCTCGTCGCACGGCTCGTTCCCCGTTCTCCCAAGACACGTCCCGCTGCGACCGATCTTGACCTGGTTGGTTCGTTGCTCCTCGGCATCGGTGTTCTCAGCCTGCTCCTGCCAGTGGTGGCGGCCGAGGCAGGCGGTCTGCGCGGGTGGCCGCTTCTTGTCGTGGCGGTCCTCGCCTTGGCCGGATTCGCCTTGTGGGAAAGGCACACGCTACGTGCAGGTCGGGCACCCTTGCTGGATCCCCGTCTCATGCGGACCCCTGGCTTTCCGGCTGGGCTGGCCATCGGGTTGATCTACTTCCTCGGTCTCACCGGCATCTTCTTGGTCCTCTCCCTGTTCTTCCAGCACGGGCTGGACTACAGCCCGCTGCGGGCTGGGCTCGCCCTCACGCCGTTCGCGCTGGGAATGGCGGCCTCTGCCGGCCTCGCGGGTCGTCACGTCACCCGCCTCGGCCGGTCCCTCACCGTCCGCGGCCTGATCGTCATGATCATCGGGCTCGTGGCCACGGCCCTGATCCTCAGTCGTGTGGAGGGAGGCGTGGCCGGGGTGGCGATCATCGGTCCGCTGCTCTTGGCGGGCGTCGGTGGTGGCATGGTCACGTCGCCGAACATCACGCTCACGTTGCAGGTCGTGCCGGTGAGCATCGCGGGTGCGGCGGGCGCCGCGTTGCAGACGGCGCAGCGTGTCGGGGCAGCGATCGGGACCGCGGTCCTGGCCACGGCGTTCTACCGAGTGTTCACGGCCACCGACTCGTATGCGCTCGCGGTGGCTGGCGCCTTGCTCTGTGCGATCGGGCTCCTGACGCTCGCGCTGGTGGTGGCGCTCCTGCAGGCGCTGCGGCATCGACGATCCGAGCGGGAGAGCCCGGTGAGGCGTTGAACGCCAGGAGCATCCCGGCCGCTGCCGGCCGTGGTTGCCCTGTCCAGGCTGGTTCGTTCCGGCATAGGCGAGAAGTCCCGCCCGACGCAACGTATCGTGAACACCGGACGTACAAGAGTCGTGCGCCGTTCGACGCCGACACGATGCGGACAAGGCAAGGCCAGCGAGCGACATGGTCGAGAACGCTCCCGCCAGACGGGAAACAGAACTGTTGATCATCGGCTCGGGTCCCACCGGGCTGTTCGCCGCGTACTACGCAGGCTTCCGCGGGCTGTCCATGGTGATCCTCGATTCGCTACCGGAGCCGGGCGGCCAGGTCACGGCCATGTATCCGGAAAAGATGATCTTCGATGTGCCAGGGTTCCCCGCGGTCAAGGGACAGGACCTGGTGGACCGGCTGATCGAGCAGGCGGGCCAGTTCCGGCCAACGTATGTCCTAGGGCATCGCGCGGAGCGGCTCGAGCACGGCGAGGACTCGGTGACCGTGACGACCGACCAGGGTCTGCAGATCGTCGCCGGCGCCGTCCTCATCACGGCGGGGATCGGGACCTTCAGTCCCAAGCGGCTTCCCGCCGGGCAGGACTACGAAGGTCGCGGCCTTCGCTACTTCGTCCCCAAACTGTCCGACCTCGCCGGGCAGGACGTCCTGATCGTCGGTGGGGGAGACTCGGCCTTCGACTGGGCACTGAGCCTCGAGCCGATAGCGCGTTCGGTCACGCTGATCCACAGGCGTACTCGGTTCCGAGCCCACGAGCACACGGTGCAGCGTGTGGCGGCGACTCGGACGCGGATCCTGACACCCTGGGAGGTCGCGCAGATCTTCGGTGATGGCCAGGTCGAGGCGGTTGAGATCGTCAACAACGCGACGCAGGAGCGGGAGAAGCTCACGGTCCAGGCAATCGTCGCCGCCCTGGGATTTCACGCCGATCTCGGGCCGATGACGCAGTGGGGACTCACCCAGAAGCAGCGCCACATCGTCGTCGACTCAGCCATGCGGACCAATCTCCCGCGGGTCTTCGCAGCCGGCGACATCGTGTCGTACGACGGAAAGGTGAAGCTCATCGCCACTGGCTTCGGCGAAGCCGCAACCGCCGTCAACAACGCCGTCCCACTCATCCGGCCGGGTGCGAAGGTGTTCCCCGGCCACTCGAGCGACGCGAGTTGAACCGGCTACCTCCACGGTCCCGCGACGGGTTCGACCCGGCCGGTGACGGTGGAGCGTGCTGCCGCTTCGGAGATGGCCAGGCTGCCGAGGTTGCGTCGCCCTGAGCACTCGGGTTCCTCGCCTTCGGCGATGGCTCGAGCGAACTCGGCAAGGGCGCCGGCGCGGCCTACGTAGTCCAACCGCATCATGCTCGCGAGGTCCAGGCGCTCGATCGATCCGTCACGTCGATGGCGTACGGTCACCACGTCGCCACTCGTCTCACCTGCTCCGCCATCCCGTCCGGTCCAGTAGATCTCGCCGTTCTCGCATTCGATGTGCCATGCGCCGGACCAGGTCGTCGGTTCACCCGAGCTCACCCAGCTTCCGCGGTAGCTCACGACGGTTCCGCGTTCGAAGCTGAGCGTCAGGACAGCGGAAGCCGGCTCGGCGAACTTGCTCCACGCGGGATCACACGCCTGGGCATACACGCGGACTGCGTCCTGGCCGAGCACCATGCGCATCAGGTCGAAATGGTGAATCGCCATGTCGTAGAGCAAGGGGTGGAACAAGGTGTAGTGCCGCCCTCCTGGCCGTCCGTCGTTCGCCCACTTGCGGAAGTCCACCCTCACCTGGCCCACTGCACCGACGTACTCCTCTGCGACCAGGCGGGCTGCCAGCCGTGCGGCGGGATAGAACCGGTAGTTCTGGCTGACCATCAGCGTGCGCCCGAGCTCGTTCGCGAGGTCCACCACCGCGCAAGCCTCGGCGACGCTGCGCGCGAACGGCTTCTCGACCAGGACGTGCTTGCCAGCGCGCAACGCCTCGGTTGCCAGGGGTGCATGCGCCGCGACAGTCGCCGTCACCAGGACGGCGTCGGCTTCCACGATCTGCAGTGCAGAACTGAGGCTGGTGAACGTCGCCTCCTTGGGAAACGCCAACCGGTCACAGGCCTTCGCAAGGCACGTCGGGTCGGCATCGACGAGGGCGACGCACTCGATGCTCGACACCTTCGGAATGACGTTCACCGCCCAGTCGCGTCCCCAGCCACCGAGCCCGACCTGAATCACACGTAGTGCCACTGGCACGCCTTTCGTCATGTCCTGCAGTTGACCCTCGATGTCGAGCCTGAGCGAGGCCTGACCGAGAACGCGAGTAGCTGCCCGATGGTGGCCAGCCAGGTCTGGCATCGATCCCAGATCACACGTCTGACAGTCACCTGAACGTGACGAACCGTGTCCGACTTACTACACAAAGGCATTCCTAGAACCGAGTCGTGGCAGCTTCATGCCCGATTTGCCTGGCTCTCTGGACAGCAAGAAGGACAAGCCCCTACAAACGGGGAGCAACCCGATAGTTCTTGTGCGGGTTGGACGGGGGTCGACACAACGGCCCGCCGATAGCGGTCGGGCCTCGACGCACTCGATGCGAGTTCCGCCATCCAGTCCGCGCATGCAGCACCCGTAGAGGAAGGGGCCACCAGTGACAAGACCTGCATGGCGGCGAACCCTCGCTGTCACGGGTGCCACGACGCTCGCCGTGGCGAGCTTCGCAGGCACGGCAGTGGCCGCGTACGAACCGGAAGGAGGATCGGACGAGGCGCCGCTCATCGGCACCGAGCGCGCAACGGCGATCCAGGGTCGCTACATCGTGAAGCTCCGTGACGACGCCACCACGGCACGTGTGAAATCGGCACGTGACGTGGTGAAAGCCGAAGGCGGCACAGTGCATGCGACCTATGGCAAAGCGCTGAAGGGATTCTCGGCGTCGCTGTCGGCGGACGCTCTCGACGAGCTGCGGTCGAACCCAGCGGTCGAATACATCGAGGCCGACCAGGTCGTGTATGCGAGCGAGACTCAATCGCCAGCGACGTGGGGGCTCGACCGCATCGACCAGCGGGAGCTGCCACTCGACTCGAGCTACACCTATGAGGCGACCGGCAACGGCGTGACGGCCTACGTCATCGACACCGGAATTCGGCTCACTCACGAGGAGTTCGGTGACCGCGCGGTGAGCGGTTTCGACGCGGTCGACGGCGGGACAGCCGACGACTGCAACGGCCACGGCACGCACGTGGCCGGGACGATCGGTTCCGCCACCTATGGCGTTGCCAAGGACGTCACTCTGGTCGCGGTGCGCGTCCTCGATTGCGAGGGCAGCGGGACGATCTCCGACGTCGTGGAAGGCGTCGAGTGGGTCACCGAGCACCACGAGGCCGGTATCCCGGCCGTCGCGAACATGAGTCTCGGAGGCGGAGTGTCGACAGCTCTCGACGATGCCGTCCAGAACTCCATCGACGATGGCGTGACGTACGCGCTTGCGGCTGGGAACGACTACGCGGCCGACGCTTGCGACTCGTCGCCGGCGCGAGTGGAGGACGGCATCACCGTCGCAGCGACGGACTCCTCCGACGCGCGTGCGGAGTTCTCCAACGTCGGCAGCTGCGTCGACATCTTCGCTCCTGGCGTCGACATCGAGTCGACATGGAGCACCAGCGACACGGCGACCAATGTGATCAGCGGGACGTCGATGGCGACACCACATGTCGCAGGCGTGGCGGCGCTCTACCTGGAAACCAACCCGTCGGCGACGCCAGGTGAGGTGCGCGATGCGTTGGTCGCTCAGGGAACTCCTGACGTCGTGACGGATCCCGGTGAGGGATCGCCGAACGTCTTGCTGTTTGCTGGACCGGAATCGTCTGCGTAGACGGTTCGTACGCACACGGCATGCGCGTGGCGCGGCACACACGGGCGCTGGATGGGCCCGCGTGGTGCCGCGCCACGTGTGCGTGGGTCAGCGGAGTCGAAGCTCGACGAGGTAGCTCGGGCCTTCACCCTGGAAACCTGCGACGCGCCACGGCGACCCATCGACCAGATCGGCCAGCTCGTCATGCGAGCACAGCAGGTAGTCGAACCACGGACCGGCGAGGTGCCGGTATCTCACCCGCAAGCGAAGCTGACCTGCCATCCGGTCCCGTTGTCTGTTCCGAGCCTGGTACGCGAGGTGCACCGGGTCCTCGGTGTGGTACGGATCGGTACCAGTTGCGAGCACGCGGGCGCCGGGCGCGGCCGACCTCGCCAACGCGTCAAGCACGACCGGCGCATGTGACGCAGATCCCAAGAGTCCGAGGTTGTTTCCGAGCAACAGAAACGTGTCGAAGCGTTGACCGAGCTCGGGGACCTGCTCGACGGTCATCTGGTGCACCGTACGTACTCCACGCGCTTGCGCGACCTGGCACGCGCCTGCAGCAGGATCGATGGCCGTGACATCGAACCCGGCCTTCTGCAGGTGCAGGCTGTGGCGCCCGGGACCACACCCGACATCGAGGACCCGACCGACGGCACGCGCACACGCCGTCCGGTCCAGGTCCTCCCACTCGGCGGGCTCGGCGAAGTAGATCCGTGCGTCGTGCGGGTCGACCATCCCGTCGTCGCGCTCGATGACTCCGAGCACGTCGCTTCCTGCGTGTAATGCTCGCAGCAGCTCGCCGAAGGCGTCACCGATGCGGGGTTCTGGCGCGTCTGGATCGTTCATGGTCGTGGAGCCTAAGCCCGCGGCCATGAGCGGGTCGATCAGATATCGGGCCGTGGATCACGTCGCGACCAGCGGAAGGCATCCCACCACATCGTTCAGAGCGACATGATTCCGGTCATGAGCCCGTAGCCGACGGATGCCGCACCAAGGCCGGCAAGAACGCTGATCATGACGTTGGCGAGCGCGTGCAACGACGCGCGATCCTCCAGCAGACGCAACGTCTCGTAGCCGAATGTCGAGTACGTCGTGAGGGTTCCGCACAACCCGGTTCCGATCAGGGCGTACGTAAAGCTGTCTGGTGCCACGACGCCAGCCTGAAGGAACGCTCCCAGCCCACCGAAGACGAAACAGCCCAGCAGATTGACGACAAGCGTTCCCCACGGAAAGACCGAGGAGTGCCGGGTCTGGACCAGACGGTCGATGTGGTAGCGCAGCGGTGCGCCGACCAAGGCCCCGAGCACGACTGCGGCGACTGTGGTCATCTCTCCAACCACCCGGTGCTCATGCCGATGAAGATCGCACATCGAGGTGCCGGTCTCGAAGGGATCGGCCGTCGGCCGTTCATGTCTCACCATCCTCACAGGACGACGGCTCGGAGAGCGATGTGGGACGTCGGCGACCCACGCCCGCGACACGTCGCGTGAGCCCTGCGCCCAGCCAGACTGCGACGAGGGCCGCGAGGAGGGTTCCCGCCAGGTATGCGACGCCGATGAGTGCTGATCCGTCCTCGAGCAGGGCTCGTGACTCCATGGCGTAGGTCGAGAACGTGGTGAACCCACCAAGGACGCCGACGCCGAGAAATGGGCGGACCAGCCGGTGCGCCGGCCAGACGTCGACGATCAGCACCATCAGCACGCCGATGGCGAGGCAACCCGAGACGTTTGCCGCGAACGTCGACCACGGAAACCCGCCTGGGTCGTGCGGCGACACGACAGAGATCGCGTACCTCGCCAAGGTACCCAAGGCGCCACCGAACGCGACCGCGAGCGTGGTGTCGGCGTGGCATCCGACGCTGGAAAGGATCGCCCGCTGGCGTGGGACTGGCTCGCGGACTCGGGTCGTTGGCTCGGCCATGTGGCCCCTTCGCGGGTCGTGCGTGCGGTCGTACGTAAGCGAGTGGTTCGGGTCCTGACACACGCCACTCGCGGGTCAGTCGACGGGGAGTTGGCGGCGGCCTCGGTTGATCGTCCTCACCGCCGCATCGGGTCGGTCGAGGACGGGGCGAACCATGCGCCAGCGTACGGTCGTGGACCTGCACCATCGTGGTCCGGGTGGGCAACAACCCGTCCGCCGGTCGGCCACGGATGGGCCGTGAATTCTGGACGACACGCTCGAACCCGGCGATTTCGGCCCCAGCGGCCGGTCGCGCCGGAATCGACCAGTTGGCGGTCGGCACGAAGAGGGTCCTCGGAGCTACCGTTGGCCCGGTGAGCGCTGCAGATCGATCAGGCCATGTGGACTCCGGCGTCAAAGCTGAGCGATTGCTCCGCCCGCCCTACGTCTCCTTGACGATCGGCATCGTCACGCTCGTGCTGCTCGTCGCCTTCGAAGCGATGGCGGTGACGGCAGCCATGCCGATCGCGGTACGTGAGCTGCACGGCTTGTCGCTTTATGCATGGTCGTTCTCCGGATTCATCACGGCGAGCATGTTCGCGACCGTCCTGGCAGGCGAGTTGTGTGATCGGGTCGGCCCGACCCGGCCCTTCGCCGGTGGGGTGGGGATCTTCACCGCTGGGTTGATCGTGGCGGGTTCCGCCCCCAACATGCTGATCTTCCTCTCCGGACGCATGTTGCAGGGCCTGGGCGGCGGCGCGGTCATCGTGGCGCAGTACGTGCTCATCGCTCGGGCGTTCCCCACTCACCTTCGTCCGCGGGTCTTCGCCGTGATCTCCAGTGCCTGGGTGCTGCCGTCGATCGTCGGCCCAGTGGTGGCCGGCGTGGTGACCGAGCACGCGAGCTGGCGCCTCGTCTTTCTCGGGCTCGTACCGTTCGCGGTCGTCCCGGTCGCCCTGGTCGTCCCGCGGCTGCGGCGGCTGGCGAGCGTGCCGCCGCCAGAGCGGCGTCCGGGACGCAAGCGGCGCGCCTTGGCCACCGCCCTAGGCATTGGCTTTCTGCAGTACGCGGGACAGACGCTCGGGTGGCGGAGCGTACCGTTCCTGGTCGTCGGTGTCGTGCTGCTTGTCGTCGGGCTGCCGCGCCTGCTGCCCGCCGGCACCTTACGGTACCGCAGGGGACTGCCGTCGGTGGTCGGGCTTCGCGGGCTGTTCGCCGGCGCCTTCTTCGGAGCTCAGGCGTTCCTCACGTTGATGCTGATCGAGCACCGCGAGCTGCCCACCACGTTGGCTGGACTCGCGCTCACCGTCGGCGCCATCGGATGGTCGGCCGGATCGTGGTGGCAAGGACGCGCGCGGCTGCGAACCTCGCGGGCGGTCCTGATCAGCTGGGGTGCGGGATTTCTCACCATCGGGCTCACGCTGGTGCTCCTCGGCGCGATTCCGGTGGTGCCGGTCGTGGTGGTCGGCCTGGGCACCATCTTCGCCGGCCTCGGCATGGGTCTCTCGCTCGCCAGCCTGTCCGTCCTGCTGCTCGAGTACTCACACGAGCAGGAGCAGGGCAGCAACGGCGCCGCGGCGCAGCTGGCCGACGGGATCGGCAACGCAGCACTCGTCGGGGCAGCCGGTGTGATCTTCGTCTCGCTGCGCGACTGGGTTGATGCCACCATGGTCTTCATCGCGATCGATGCGTTGATGATCGCAGTGGCGGTAGCGAGCTTTGTCCTGGCCCACCGGGTCGGTACGAAACCTCCGCCTCTGCCAGAGCCTCGAGCGCGTGGCCACGTGACCAGCGCGTCGCGGGGGCGACAGGCTACGAATGTGCAGCGACGCTGACGAGCGTCGACCGGTCGGTGCCGGCAGGCAGATTCGACCGCTCGCGGTGAGCCAGTGTCGTGACCGGGCGCATTCAGCACGATCGGCCAGTGCCACCTGCGGTGGCATGCGATGGTGGTGGGTGCGGAGTGGATGAAACCGCTCCGCGTCGAAGAGACTCGTCGACGGGTCGTGCGTGTCCTGGGCACACTGCCCATGTGGTGCGAATCGCCACTAGAGAGGAACTTCGGTGATGGCACAGCCGGACCGCGAGCATCCGGGCCGGACCGGTGACCAGTCCGACATCCACGGGCCGTCCGGCCAGGGAGGTCACCCACGGCCGCCGTCGGGCCGGCAGCCACCGAATGGTCCAGGAGCGTTGTCTGCTGGGCCCCGTCGTGACGAGCTGACCGTCGGCCGTGGCAACGGGGACCGGACACCACCCGTCGGGACCTCGGACGGCCAGGTCGCGATGCCGCGGCAGACAGCCGAGGGGGCGTTGCTCACCGAGGCGGTGAACGAGGTACGCCGGGTCATCGTGGGGCAGGACCACATGGTGGAGCGCTTGATGGTCGCGCTCCTCGCTCGTGGGCACTGCCTGCTGGAGGGCGTGCCTGGCGTGGCCAAGACCCTCGCGGTCCGTACCTTGGCCAAGGTTGTCGGTGGCGCATTCGCGCGACTTCAGTTCACGCCGGACCTGGTTCCGTCCGACATCGTGGGAACCCGGATCTACCAACCGAGCAAGGAGTCGTTCGACGTCGAGCTCGGCCCGGTCTTCGTCAACTTCGTGCTTGCCGACGAGATCAACCGGGCTCCTGCCAAGGTGCAGTCGGCGATGCTCGAGCTCATGGCCGAGCGACAGGTGTCGATCGGCGGCAAGACGTTCCCGCTCCCGACGCCGTTCATCGTGATCGCCACGCAGAACCCGCTCGAGTCCGAGGGCGTGTATCCGCTACCTGAAGCCCAGCGAGATCGGTTCCTCATGAAGGTGGACGTCCCTCTGCCTGATGCGGCCGAGGAGTTCCACATCCTCCAGCGCATGAGTGTCGATCCTCCGACACCACGGCAGGTGCTCACCCCGGAACGGATCCTCACCCTCCAGCGGGCTGCCGATCAGGTGTTCGTGCATCCTCTCGTGGCCGATTACGTCGTACGTCTCGTGCTGGCCACGCGCCGGCCGGCGGAGTACCACGTGCCTGAGCTCAGCCAGGTCATCGAGGTGGGCGCAAGCCCGCGCGCCTCGTTGGGTCTCGTCGCGTCGGCTCGGGCCCTCGCGCTGATCCGAGGAAGGGACTACGTCCTGCCGCAGGACGTGCAGGACGTCGCCCGAGATGTCGTGCCCCATCGGCTCATCTTGAGCTTCGACGCGCTCGCCGACGGCGTCGAGGCGCGATCCGTCGTCGAACGGGTTCTCGCTGTCGTACCGCCACCCAGGCCCGTGTGGCGACACAACGTCGGTACCGAGCGACCGGAGTTTCGGTGACGCGGGCGGCACGTCCACGGAACGGCCCGCCGACCGGCGAGGCGAGGCCGAACGTCGCCGGTCTGGCGCCGGAGCGGGCGCTGCGCCGCCTGGAGCTCACCATCGTCCGGCGCCTGGAGGGTTTCCTGCACGGAGAGCATCTCGGTCTGCTGCCCGGACCGGGTACGGACTTCGCGGAAGCTCGGGTCTACCGGCCAGGTGAGGACGACGTACGGCGGATGGACTGGTCGGTGACGGCTCGTACGACGGTTCCGCACGTGCGCGACGTGATCGCCGACCGTGAGCTTGAGACCTGGGCTCTGGTCGACATGTCGGCGTCGATGGACTTCGGCACGGTCGCCCTGGAAAAACGCGATCTCGCCGTGGCAGCTGTGGCGACGGTCGGCGTGCTCACTCATCGACTGGGAGATCGTTTCGGCGGCGTCGTGGTACGCGCCGGTCGCACACGGGTCTGGCCCGCCCGCTCGGGGCGACTGGCGTTGTACGGGCTGCTGCGTTCCCTGCTTGACGAGCCGCGTGCCAGTGAGGAGAGCCCGCCGGCTGGGAGACCGCTCCGTAGCTGGCTACGCATGCGGCGCAGCAAGCCGGAGGAGCACGCGTCAGAGCAGCCGTTTGCCGAGGCGCTCGACCGGTGGTCCAGGTCCCGGGGACGGCGCGGGCTTCGCGTGGTGGTGTCGGACTTTCTCGACGGTGCGGCCGGGCTGTCTGGGGCCGGTGGAGGTGCGGGACAGGCGGGCACACTGGCATGGGAGCGATCCATGAAGCGGCTGTCGGCCTGGCACCAGGTGCTCGCGGTCGAGGTGGTCGATCCAAGGGAGCTCGAGCTCCCTCCGGTGGGTGTCGTGTGGTTGACCGATCCGGAGACCGGGGCGCTTCGTGAGATCAACACGTCCGATCCCGCTCTTCGCGCGGCCTACGCCGCAGCCGCGGCCGAGCATCGCGAGCGGGTTCGGGCGAGCCTGCGCCGAGCAGGTGTGGCGCATTTGCAGCTGCGCACGGATCGGGACTGGGTGGCCGACACGGCCAGGTTCGTGCTGGAACACCGGCGCGTAGCAATGCGCCTGCATGCTCCGCCGACGAGGAACATCGGAGAGTGGGGCGGCACCAACGGTTGACAAGGGGACCCGAAGCATGACAGGTGGCGCGTGGTTCCGGAGGTGGTCGGGCAGATGACCTTCCTGGCCCCGGAACGACTGTGGTTGCTGCTGGTGGTGCCGCTGCTCGTCGTGGTGTACGTCGTTCTGCAGTGGCGGCGACGCGCCTACGCCCTGAGGTTCACCAACCTGGCGCTGCTGCACCGGGTCGCGCCTCGTAGTCCTGCGTGGCGGCGGCACCTTGCCGCGGTCCTCATGCTGGTGACGGTTGGCTTGCTCGTCACCGCGTTCGCTCGCCCACAGGCGGAAGTGCGGGTGCCTCGGGAACGCGCGACGATCGTCGTCACGATCGACGTGTCCATCTCGATGCGGGCAGATGACGTCGAACCGACCCGGCTCGAAGCGGCGCAGGAAGCGGCCAAGGGTTTCGTCGAGACCCTTCCCGACCAGTTCAACGTCGCGCTCGTGTCGTTCGCCGGGACGGCGAACATCCTGGTCCCGCCGACGACGGATCGGTCAGCGTTGATCCGCGCGATCGACGGGCTGGAGCTTGCCGAGTCGACGGCGACCGGTGAGGCGATCTTCACGTCCCTGGACGCGTTGAAGCAGGTGCCGCCCGACCCGGACCATCCGAACGACCCGGCGCCCGCGCGCATCGTGCTGCTCTCGGATGGCTTCCGCAACATCGGTCGTCCGGTGGAGGAGGGGATAGCCGCAGCGCAACGAGCAGATGTGCCGATCTACACCATCGCGTTCGGTACTCCGTTCGGCATGGTGGAAATCCAAGGCCAGCGCACGCCGGTGCCGGTCGACGAGGTGACGATGCGCCGGATCGCCGAGGCGACGGGGGGACAGGCGTACACCGCGGTGTCGGGCGAGGAGCTCAAGGAGGTCTACTCCGACATCGGCTCCTCGGTGGGCTACACGACCGAGGAGCAGGAGATCACGTCCCATCTGGTCGGGTACGCCCTGATCACCGCGCTCGTCACCGCACTCACCTCGTTGTTCTTCCTCGGTCGCCTGCCCTGATCGCCTCTGTCACCCAAAAATGACCACGTTCAGTGGGTACCTGCCGGCTGAACGCAGGATGCAGGCATCGGGAGGGTACGAATCGCCGCGCGGCGCCACACAGACCGGCGCAGGCGTACCGACCCGTTGGTGACGCAGCAGGGGCGAGGGGAGAGCCATGACCATCTTCGTCGGCACCTGCGGCTGGAGCTACAAGGACTGGCGCGGGCCGTTCTACCCACCGAAGCTCCCACAGCGGCTCTGGCTGGACTTCTACGCCGAGCACTTCGCCACCGTCGAGCTCGACAACGCGTTCTACCGGCTTCCGTCGTACGAAACCTTCCAAGGCTGGCGCGAGCGGCTGCCAGACGACGCGGTGGTCGCCGTCAAGGCCAGTCGGTTCCTCACGCACATCAAGCGGCTCCGTGATCCGGAAGAACCGGTGAACCGGCTGCTCGACCACGCCTCGGGACTCGGTGACCGGCTCGGGCCGATCCTCTTGCAGCTTCCGCCCAACCTACGGGCAGATCCGGGCTTGCTGGACGAGTGCCTTGCAGCGTTCCGTCCAGGCGTGCGAGTGGCCGTCGAACCCCGCCACGAGTCGTGGTGGACACCGCAGATCCGTGACGTCCTCGAGCGTCGGCGTGCGGCACTCACCTGGACCGACCGGCTGGGAAAGCCGCTGACGCCGCTGTGGGTCACGGCTGACTGGGGCTACGTCCGCTTCCACGAAGGGGCGGCACGCCCATGGCCACGGTACGGCCGTACGGCGCTGGCGTCGTGGGTGCGCCGCATCGACGAGGCGTACGGCGACGACATCCCGGTCTACGTGTACTTCAACAACGATCCAGGGTGCGCTGCCGTGACCGACGCCGTGACGTTCGCGCGTATCGCCGCTCGTGCCGGACGGACCGTGACCCGGACCCCGGACTTCGCCCTCCCGGCCCGCTCGTAGTCGCGAGGGACCCGATGCGCCCGCCGCGTACGGGGGCCGGCCCGTTACGCAGCGCAGCGCAAGCCCGTTCAGCAGAAAAGTTTTGAGTGTCGGTTGGGCGTGTCGCGCTTCCTTCGTGCACAATGATCGCGGCACCGCATTCTCTGGACCCGAAGACGCTGGGGAAGGCGCTTCTTCGACCAGAGAGGTGTGGTCCCGTGACAACTCGAGGTGTGCTGTACGTGCACTCAGCGCCATCGGCGGTCTGCCCTCATGTGGAGTGGGCCGTCGCTGGCGTTCTTGGTGCGCGTGTGAACTTCGACTGGATTCCGCAGCCGGCATGCGTGGGCGCATACCGGACGGAAGTTTCCTGGCAGGGCGAGCCAGGTACGTCGGCGTCCCTCGCGTCCGCACTTCGTGGTTGGCAGCAGGTCCGCTACGAGGTGACCGAGGAGCCGAGCGCTGGCGTCGAAGGTGCGCGTTACGCGTACACGCCGTCGCTCGGCATCTTCCACGCGGTCACCGGCCCGCACGGGGACATCCTGATCCCCGAGGACCGGCTCAAGGCGGCGATGGTGCGGGCGAGCCTGGGGGAGTCGACGCTCGAGGACGAGCTGAATCGTCTGCTGGGCAAGCCGTGGGACGACGAGTTGGAGCCATTCCGCTACGCCGGTGACGGGGCGGCCGTGCGGTGGCTGCACCAGGTCGTCTGACCGGAGATCGGGCCGGTGATCGGGATGGATGCCGATTTTCGTCGTGGCCTCGCGGACGGAAACAAATTGCCCGAACTTACTGGGCAGTTGGGTCTTGACCGGACCAACATGCTAAAGGGTAATGTCTCCGTCACGTAGGGCACATTTCGTCCTAGCCCTCAGTGACTTGCATCGCTCATCCAGACGTGGCCGCGCGGCGCCGACCGGGGCGACCTCGGCAGCCGGGACCGCGGCCGCACCACGTGGGGCGTGGCCTTCTGGGCCACGCCCTTTGCATTCGCCACACCGTCGCTTGAGCCGCGCAGAGCGTGGGCTCGCGTAGCGCCGGCAGGCATCTCGACTCCTCCGTATGCCCCAGCTCGGCCTCGTTCGCCAGCCGTGTCGAGCTGTCGGGTCCCTCCTGCGGATCGGCTGGACCAGCCTGAGCGGGCCGGCGAGGGCCGGATGCCGGCCTGATCGCCTAGGTCGTACGAAATTGGATCGGACTACTGCTGTCGAATTGGACCAGGATTCCAAGCCGATCTGCCATACGGTTGCGGTCGGACGAAGCAGTCCGACGACAGTCCTGGTGATCGTGGTGAAAGGCAGGGATCCCCATGGAGTGGGGGCTACTGGAGTGGGGCGCGTTGTTCTTCGTCGCAATGCGCGACCAGAGCCGATCCGACCTCGAGCGCATCTCGCGAGCCCTCGCGCTTCCCGGGGCGTACAGCCTCCGCCTCTTCCAGGCCCAGATCCGACACAGCGTCGCGTCAGCCTTCCGGTGGAGCGGCCGGGGAATGTTGGGGCTCGCGTCGCGGTTGGACCTCAAGGCTTAGGGAGAGGACGGAATACCCAGTGAGTTGGAACTACCCGTTTGTGACGACGATTCACGAACGACGGCTGGGGGATGCCCAGCGCGTGGCGGGCGCGTATCCGTTGCCGCGCCCTGAGGTGTTCGCGCTGGCTGCGGCGTCGACGGCGCGCCGCCTGCGGAGCGTGGCCAGCGCTCTTGGGACATGGACTCGTCGCGCGGTGGCTGGCACGGGGTCTGTGGCGTGGGGACGGCGCACGGCGCCGCGACATCGAGCCGAGCCTGCGCGGCGGCTTCTGCCCCGCCAGCGTACGAGTCCTGAGCAACCCGACCGGGTGTCGCACAAATCCGTCGAGCAGATCAGTTGCCCGTCGCCTACGTGTCGGTAGGGCTCGGTGAGGGCCGAGCTAGCCGTTGGGTAGTCCGTGTCCCTGGATGGAGGCGTCGACGAGCTCGACCGGATGCAGCAATGGCACATTCTCCTGCCCGAGGTGCCGCCGAATCTGGAGCAGGCACCCAGGATTCGCGGTCGCGATGGCATCCGGCGTCACCGTCCGGATGCTGTCCACCTTGCGCCGGCCTAGGTCTGCCGCGGTGTCTGGTTCCAACAAGTTGAAGACACCAGCAGAGCCGCAGCAGAGCTCCGCTTCGGGAATGTCGACAACCGTGAGACCGGGGATCTGGCGGAGCACGTCTCGGGGCTGGGTACGGACTCGCTGAGCATGGCCGAGGTGGCACGCATCGTGATAGGCGACGCGGGCATCGATCGGGTGCCGTGGTGCCCGCGGCTCCAGCTCGGCCAGCACCTCGGTCACGTCACGTACCTTCGCGGAGAACTCTGCGGCGCGCTCGGCCCAGTCCGGATCGTCGCGCAGGAGATGCCCGTACTCCTTCATCGCCGATCCGCAGCCAGCGACGTTGACCACGATCGTGTCGACGCGGTGGGTCTCGAGGTACTCCTCGAACGTCGCGATCGTGTGTCGTGCCCGCCGGATCGCCTCGGGTTCACGACCGGTGTGCATGCTGAGCGCTCCGCAGCACCCCTGCCCGGGTGGGATGAACACGTCGCACCCCTCGGCAGCGAGGGTCCGGATCGTGGCGGCGTTCACGTCCGCGAAGAACACGCGTTGCACGCAGCCGGTCAGAACGGCCACCCTACGCCGGGGCGTACCCACCGCCGCGACCTTCCGCGGTACGCGAGCGAACACGTCGCGCAGCTTGACCGGGGGTAGCAGCGCCTCCAGGGCACGGAGTCGTGCAGGCAGCCTGGCGTGCAGCCGGCTCCGCTGCAGCAGCCGCGCAAGGCCAGACCGTTGGTACAGCAAGCCCGCGGCGGCCGTGACGCGCAAACGCCTCGGGTACGGGAAGAGCGCGAAGATCGCCGCGCGGAAGGCCCGATCCCACCGGTTACGGGTGTAGTGGCGCTCGATCTGCGGCCGCATCGCCTCGAGCAGCTTGTCGTACTGCACACCCGACGGGCACGCCGACACACACGCCATGCAGCCAAGGCACGTGTCGAAGTGGCTGACCAGCGTGTCGTCGAACGACGCGGCACCCTGACCCACCAGGTCCATGAGGTAGATCCGGCCGCGTGGCGAGTCCATCTCCTCGCCCCAGAGGGCATACGTGGGACAGGTGGGCAGGCAGAAGCCGCAATGCACGCATTCGTCGAGCAGCTTCTGCTCGGGTGGACGGTGCGAGTCGAAGTTTCCGCGTACGTCGTCGCGGGTGCTAGGCATCGCGTCACTGTCCACACGCATCACCACCAGGGCGCGAAACGACCCGGCGCAAGCCGGCCGTCGGGGTCGAAGCCGTCCTTCAGCGAACGAAGGACGGACAGGGCTTGTGGGGCCGGGCCCCAACTCGGGATGAGATCGTCGAGACCGGCGATTCGGCGATGCATGGTGACGCTGCCACCGCCCTGTACGACGCCGCTTCGCCAGGTGTCGACGACCGCCGCATGTTGGTCGGCCTGCCCGCCGTGGATCCGTACGGTATGGACGCCGATGCCGAGGCTCGAGACCACGCGTACGTCGACGTCGTGCTGCCGAGAGAGTTCGTCAAGGCGTGTGACGAGCGCGGGAAACTCACGTGGTCTCGTCCCCGCCCGCAGCACGGTGTCGCCCTCGGTGCCTCGGACGTCTGCGGCCACGGCGTCCCATGCTGCAGACTCGTCGTTTTCGGTGAGCCGTTCGACGCTCGCCGAGGCGAAGCCCGGTGACGCCTGCACGAGGTCCTGGGCCTTGCCCAACCGGTTGGCCACGCCCAGCTGCGTGCCCTCGAACCGCGCCAGGAGCCGGCCGGCGTGCCATTCGATGGCCACCGGTTCGAGCGGTGAGGCCAGCAGCTCACTGGCGAGCCGGAACGCCGTCGGCGCATCGCACGGTATCGCGAGGGTCCCGGAGGTCTCCGGTAGCGGATGGACACGCAGCACGACCTCGGCCACGAGACCGAAGGCGCCGAGCGAGCCGGAGAACAGCTTGGCCAGGTCGTATCCGGCGACGTTCTTGATCACATGTCCACCCGAACGTGCCACCGTGCCGTCGGCCAGGATGACGATGACACCGATGACGAGATCTCGCAGCGTTCCGTATGTTGCGCGGATCGGTCCACCGTCGGCGGTCGCCAGCAAGCCACCGACCGTGGCTCCTTCTGCCACACGTGCCGCATCGAGGGAGACACGTTGCCGATCGAGCTTGGACTGCAGGTCCTGGAGGCGGATACCGGCACCGACCGCCACCGTCATGTCCGCGGGGTTGTACGCGATGATCTGGTCGAGGCCCGTCGTGTCGACCACGAGGTCGACCTCCCGCACCGGCGCACCCCAGGTCTGGGCTGTGCCCGACCCCCGCAGCAGGACCCGGTGTCCTGCCCTGGCGGCGTCCACCATGACGTCGCGCGCCTCCCGCAGGTCTCGTGGCCGCGCGACCTGCGCTGTGTCGACTCCGTGCGAAGCCTCAGAGCCTTTCGATGACACCGGCAGCCTCCAGCGGATGTGGACGGTAAGGGCCCGGCTTTTCGCCGCACAGGCGTGGTGTCGGCAGCACCTTGCCGGGATTGCACAGCCCGTCGGGGTCGAACCCGCGTCGCAACCGGTCCATGGTGGCAAGGTCGTCCTCGCCGAACATCACCGGCATCGAGCAGGCCTTGTCGGTACCGATCCCGTGCTCGCCTGAGAGCGAGCCGCCGAGCTCGACACACAGCTCGGCGATCTTCTTGGACAGCTCCTCCGCGCGTTCGTGCTCCCCACGGCTCTCGTCGTAGAGCACCAGGGGATGCAGGTTGCCGTCTCCGGCGTGGAACACGTTCGCCACTCGCAGCTTGGCCTCGGCTCCCATGGCACCGATCCGGCTGAGGGCCTCCGCCAGACGGGTCCGTGGAACCACGCCGTCCTGGACGAAGTAGTTGGGGCTGATCCGGCCGACCGCCGCAAAGGCAGCCTTGCGTCCGGTCCAGATCATGGCCCGCTCGGTGTCGTCGGCGGCGACGCGGATCTTCGTCGTGGAGTTGGCGCGGCAGAGCTCCTGAACGGCGTCGAAGAGCTGGGCGCACTCGTCCTCCGGCCCGTCAAGCTCGACCACCAGCGCGGCGGGCGTGCCGATCGTGTAGCCGGCGCCCACAGCTGCTTCTGACGCCTCGATCGCCAGGCGGTCCATGATCTCCATTGCTGCCGGGACGATCCCCGCCGCGATGATGTCGGTCACCGTGTTGCCGGCCGCCTCGATGGACGGGAAGTCGGCCAGCAAGGTGCGGACGGTCTCGGGTTTGCGGAGCAGACGGACGACGACACGGGTCACGATGCCCAAGGTGCCTTCGGACCCGATCACCAGACCGCGAAGATCCGGTCCGGCGACCTCGGGGGAGTAGCCGCCGAGCGTCGCTTGGGTGCCGTCCGGCAGGACGACCTCGACAGCCAGGACATGGTGGGTGGTGAACCCGTACTTGAGGCAGTGCGCGCCACCGGAGTTCTCGGCGACGTTGCCGCCGATCGTGCACACCTGCTGGCTGGAGGGATCCGGGGCGTAGTAGAGGTTGTACGGTGCCGCCGCCCGGCTGATCGCCAAGTTGGTCACGCCCGGCTCCACGGTGGCCTGACGGTCGACCGGATCCACGTCCAGGATCGCGCGCATCCGCTGCAGCGAGATCACCACACCGTCTTCCACGGGAAGCGCCCCGCCGGACAGGCCGGTGCCCGCTCCACGCGCGACGTAGGGGACCTTGCTGTCGCGGCAGGCTTTGACGACTTCCGCCACCTCGTGGGTGGAGGTCGGCAGGACCACGAGTGCCGGCGTGACCCGATAGCCGGTCAGGCCGTCGCATTCGTATGTCCGCAGGTCCTGCGGGTTGTCGATCACTCCGCGGGGACCCAGGATGTCGCGTAACCGTTCGGCCAACCGCTCGATCGTGGTCATGAGGTCACGCTAACCCGACCCGGCACGCGTTGTCTCCGTGCGCCACCCGGTTGGCCGGAGCAGGATCGCGAGGACGAGGAGGACGACGGCCACGCCGGTGGTCACGAGGCCGATGAGGTGCAGACCCGCGGTGCTGAGGTCGTGCTCGAAGATCGCCCCGAGGACGCTGGTGGCCGAGATAGCTCCCAGGTAGCGAAACGTCTGGAACAGTCCGCCCGAGGAACCCATGCGGCTCACCGGGCTGGATTCGTACAACGCGCTCTGCAGACCCAGGTTGTTGAAGGCGCCCGGGAGGCCGAACAGCATGGCCACCAGCGCCACGACGGCGAGCGGTGTCGACTCGGTGAGGAGCCGAATCAGGACCGTCGCGACGACGAGCCCCAGCGAGCCGACGACCAACGCCGCCCGGGACCCGCGGCGGCGCACGAAACCCGCCGCAAGCGGCGTCATCAGAATGCCGATACAGGCGATCGGCAGCGTGAGCAGACCGACGAGATCAGCGTCGAGAGCTCGGACACTGCCGAGCCAGAGCGGCAGACCGAAGAACATGCTGTAGAAGACGAGGTTCAACCCGGCCTGCTGGGCCAACACCGCGGTCAGGTCGCGGTTGGCGGCGAGCCCACGAATGTCGAGAAACGGTGTGGCGCAACGGCGTTCCCACGCGACGAGGGCCACCACGCTCACGGCCATGAGCGGAGCCACGAACCAGTCCGGCCCGCCGGGGATGGACAGCACGAAGCCGAGCAGGGCGACGAGGAAGCCGGTGAACAGCACGGCCCCCGCGACGTCCATGTCCCGGAGAAGGGACTGTCGGGAGCGGGACGTTCCGGGCACCGAGGGCAGGATGCGGAGGGCGATGGCCACGTTCGCGAGCGTGATCGGGACGTTGACGAGGAACACCGCCTGCCAGCCCGCGGCGGCGACCAGGAAGCCACCGATGACCGGTCCGAGCGCGGCGCTGATCGATGCCGCGACGGTCAAGAACGCCAGTGCCGCTGCTGGCGCGCGTGCCGGCGCGGATGGAGTCTCGGCGGGAAGGGGTGCGGCTCCAGGCCGCGTGGATGCCTGGTCGTCCGCTACGGACGGCGGTATCGGGGGTCCGGTGCCTGACGGCGTACGAGTCTGGGCGTGGGCTCGTGCGGCCTGGATCAGGACGAGTGCGGCGGGATAGGCGGTCGACGTGCCGACCGCCAGCAGGATCCGAGCCCCGACCAGCCACCAGAAGCCCGGTGCGAAGGGGGCCAGCAAGGATGCAAGGCACACCACGAGAAGACCGGCGATGAAAAGCCGCCTGGCGCCGAGCAGGTCCACCAGGCGGCCCATCACCGGCTGAGCGACGGCGGCGGCCACGTAGAAGGCGCTGACCAGCCAGCTCACGGTCGCCACCCCGACGGCGAAGTGGTGTTGCAGCGGCACCAGGGCGACCGCGATCATGGACGAGTTGAGGGGATTGAGCAGGGTGCCGAGGGCGATCGAGCTGAGCAGGCTGGTGGGTACGCCCCAACGGAACCGGCTGGGATTGGGTCTGTCTTCGTGGGAGCGATCCAGTTGAGGCATCTCTCCTATCCTGGGTGCCGGATCGGCGGATGCGCGAGTCCGACGCGGTGAGGAGCGCGCCACAACGGCCTACGCTCACAGCCGGATTTGACAGACTCACGTGATGGTCGTGGTCGACTGGCGGTCGGACGAGCTCGGAAAGGGGTGCACATCGTGGCCGATGTGAAGGCTGGCATCACCGTGACGGGTCCACGGGTGGAGCGAGCGGAGGAGATCCTCACGACCGACGCCCTGGAGTTCGTGCGCGACCTCCAGCTGGAGTTCGGTCCACGCCGGGACGAGTTGCTTGTCCGGCGCCGCGAGCGACGCGCCGAGGTGGCGCGTACCGGCCGGCTGGACTTCCTCCCGGAGACCCGGGAGATCCGCGAGAACCCAGGGTGGCGCGTCGCGCCCGCACCGCGTGACCTGCTCGACCGTCGCGTGGAGATCACGGGCCCGACCGAGCGCAAGATGACGATCAACGCGCTCAACTCGGGCGCCAACGTCTGGCTTGCAGACCTCGAGGACGCCAACACACCGCACTGGTCCAACGTCATCGGCGGTCAGGTCAACCTCTACGACGCCATCCGCCGGACGATCACCTTCGAGGCTCCGGATGGTGTGCGCAGGCTACGTGACGACATACCGCTCGCCACGATCGTCGTGCGCCCACGCGGCTGGCACCTCGACGAGCGTCACCTCCGCCTGGACGGCAAGCCGTTCGTGGGGGCACTGGTCGACTTCGGGCTGCACTTCTTCCACAACGCCCAGGAGCTGCTCGACCGCGGCAGCGGGCCGTACTACTACCTGCCGAAACTGGAGAGCCACCTCGAGGCGCGGTTGTGGAACGACATCTTCACGTACGCCGAAGCGCGGCTGGACATTCCACACGGCACGGTGCGGGCGACCGTTCTCATCGAGACGATCCCCGCGGCCTTCGAGATGGAGGAGATCCTCTACGAGCTGCGCGAACACGCCTCGGGTCTCAACGCGGGGCGGTGGGACTACCTCTTCAGCATCATCAAGAACTTCCGGGACGCCGGGCCGTCGTTCATCCTTCCCGACCGCAACGCGGTGACCATGACCGCGCCCTGCATGCGTGCCTACACCGAGTTGTTGGTGGCGACCTGTCACCGGCGCGGCGCGTTCGCCATGGGCGGCATGGCGGCGTTCATTCCGAGCCGACGGAATCCGGAGATCAACGAGCAGGCGCTGGCCAAGGTACGGGCCGACAAGGAGCGCGAGGCGAACGACGGCTTCGACGGGTCGTGGGTCGCGCACCCGGACCTCGTACCGATCTGCAAGGAGGTCTTCGACGCCAAGCTGGGTGCACGACCGAATCAACTCGACCGGCTGCGTGACGACGTCTCGGTGACGGCCGACGACCTGCTCGACATCGCGTCCACACCGGGTTCGGTGACCGAGGCGGGGTTGCGCAACAACGTTGGCGTCGGCCTGCGGTATCTCGCGTCGTGGCTCAACGGGAACGGTGCGGCTGCCATCTTCAACCTGATGGAGGATGCCGCGACCGCGGAGATCTCCCGGTCCCAGATCTGGCAGTGGATCCACAACGGTGTGCGGCTGGACACAGGTGAGGTGGTGACCGCGGAGCTGGTACGCCGGATCGAGGACGAGGAGCTCGCCACGATCCGGTCCGAGCTCGGCGACGAGGCGTACAAGTCCGGTCGGTTCGACGAGGCGCGCGAGCTTTTCGAGCAGGTGGCACTGGCCCCGGACTACGTGGACTTCCTGACCATTCCCGCGTACGAGCGCATCGACTGATCATCCGCTCGCCGCGAGGCCGGGAGCGTACGTCGAAGGAGCGGAGTCGACGTGTGCATCCGTAAGAGTCGTGATCATCACACGTCGACATCCTTCTGGACTCCGACCAGACACGTCCACCGGATTGCCGGCTGCCAGGTGGCTTCACGATCAGTGCATGCCGCCTGGCCGCGCGCTGACGGTCCACGACACCGTGCGGGCCTGCGTCGTCCGCGTCGTACGTGTACCGCGATGTTCCGCGTGGGTGCCGCACTCCGCGTTCGAGGGCCGGTCAGGGTATCGCGCCCGAGATCGACGGGACGGGGAGGCCGAAGCCGGGAGCCTCCGACAAGTGCAGCTTCCCGTCGATCAACCGGTAGTTGTCCGACCGGACGCCCTTGATCCGACCAGGAACCCCTTCGACGGCGACGACGTTGCCGAGGCCGGCGGCGAGGTGTGCGGCGTAGATGGTCTTCAGCGGACGTCCCCACGCATGTGGTGAGGCTTGCGCGCCGACCTCCCGCAGCACCGGCATGATGCGACGCCATGCGGTGAACCCGTACGACACGATGTCCATGATCAAGACATCGAGCAGGCCGTCGGCTGCCAACGCCAGCAGGAAGGGCACATCCGGGTCACGTTCGCCGTCGGCCACCAGGGTGCCCGTGCCGAGCCGGTCGAGGAAGCGGCGAAGCCGTCGCAGGTACGGCCGGGTCTCGCGGAACGGCTCCTCGACCCAGAAGAGCTCGCAGTCCGCCACCGCCTCGAGGTAGGTGAGGAACTCTCCGGTCGTGTAGCCGTCGTTGGCGTCCACCATGATGCGAGCATCCGGGAACGCTGCCCGGACGGCTCTGGTCACCTCGATGTCCCGGCGGAGCCCTTCCTGCGCAGGTAGCCAGCGATGGCCACGACCGATCTTGAGCTTGAACGATCGGTAGCCGAGCGCTCGGTCCGACTTGCAGTTGGCGAGCACCTTCTCGATACCTCGGGCCGGGTTCTTGGCCGTGAGGTCGTCGAGATAGATCGCGCCGTCGTAGCAGGGGACCGCCGTAGGACCAGCGCCGCCGAGGAGCCGGAACACCGGCTTGCCGAGGATCTGGCCGGCGAGGTCGTGCAGCGCGAAGTCGAGGGCTATCGCCCGCTCGTCGATGACGCCGACGTCGGGGTCGAAGACGTCGCTCACGCGCATACCCACGAGCTGCCGGATCGGCTTGACGTCACCGGCGAGAATGCCCCATCCCATGGCGCCGGCGTTGGTACGAATGACGACCACCTCGAAGGTGCCGCCGGAACCATGGGAACCGAGCCGAGCATTGCAGCCGATGGTTCTCGGGTACCGGTCGCGCAGGGTGCCGATCACGACCCGCGCGATCCGGTGGTCCGCAAGCGCCGACATCAGCGCATGAGTGTGGGTCGCGGGCCGTCAGGACAGAAAGGACGCAAGGGTTTCCGCCGGGAGCTGGTGTGCAGGTAACGGCTGACCGTGGCCCTCGTGCGCACGATGGTCGAAGTACGCGAGTCGCAGGGATGCTTGATCAGAGCTGTCACCGTTGGCACCTCTTTCCCCAGCAAAGTTCCCAGCTAGTCCCCCCTTCTGTATGTCCATAACGACGTCGCTGACCGGGCTGTTTCCCGCCAGTAGGCGGACGATATTAGTCGTCAGCACGCCTGGCGTGTCCAAAGGACTCGGTGGTCGCTGCCTGATCTGGCCAACCTCGGTCGCCGCAACGTCAGTTGACCATGTACACCACGCGAACCGGACCTGCAAGACGTGCTTGCACGTGTCGAACCTCCGGAAGGCGTAGTGCACATGGTCAACTGGGGACCGGCGCGGGCCGAACGCTACCGGTTGATCCGTACGACATGCCCTTCGGTGTCAGGCAGCGCGAGGCTGATCTTCGTCCCGGTGCCGGCGTGCTCGGTCGGCACCCGGACACCGTCGACCAGGACGACCGGCTCCTTGCCGAACCCAGAGACGGTGAGCTCCACGGTGTCAGGCGCAGTCCCCTTCACAGACAGCTCCATCGACCGACCGTCTGCGAACTCGGTCACGTCGATGTCGAGGCTGGTCGGCGACTGCACGGTCACCGGGAACGGCGCCAGGTGGCCCTTCTTTCCGGGCGCGACCTGGTAGAGCACGGGGAACCGCAGGGCGTCGGCCTTGATCGCAAGCCGATACGCCTCGACGTAGCGATCCTTCGCCAGCGCGGCCTGCGCCTTGGCGAGCACGCCCTTCGCCAGGCCGTCGGCGGACCCCAGGTCGTCGGTGACGTGCGCGATCGCATCAGCCGCGTCCCGCCGCCACTGGATGACCAGGCTGCGATCACGCTCTGCCGGCATGTCGAGCCCCACCCGCAGGCCGATCTCGCCGCTCGCGGTGGGGTAGCGGTACGCCGGTTCGCCCTGCTCCTGTTCCACGGTGACGGTGTACGACTGACCTCTGGTGAGCGCGACCACCGGCACGAGGAACGACACCCAACCGGATGACGTCACCTGCTGGGCGACCTCCTCGGCGGAGAGATGCCGCATGGTCACGACGCGGCCCGTGTCGTCGGAGACGGTGAGCCGGAGGGGAGCCGGCTTGCCGGTTCGCTCGATGCGGACGTCGACCTGGTTCAGCAGCCGCAGGTCGCCAGCTGTGAAGGTGGTCGTGACAGCACGCTCGCCCTCCACGGCGCCGTCCGGCCGGTCGTCCCGTACGACGTCCCATGGGTGGAAGTCGTCGACGAACGCATTGACCCAGCCGGCCGCGGCATCTGGCGACCCTTCGCCCTGCCAGTTGTAGATCGCGGTGTAACGAGAGCCGTTGACGTAGGTCTGCCGCAACAGCAGCGTCTTGTCCGGACCGTAGCCGGAGACGGAGTTCTCCAGGTTCGGGTTGGCGATCCGCCCGAACTCCCGGAGCTTCTGCAGGTGGTAGAAGCCGCCCTTGGTGTAGTCGTCGAGCTCGATGTACTCCGCCCCCGGTCGACCATGGCGCACGACACCCTGCGCGGTGCTCGGATGGACGTCGTCCCAGTACGGCTCCTGCATCCGCGAGTACACCTCGGAGTGCACGTTGTGCCGCAGGCTGTCGGTCGGGAACCGGACGCCTGGTCCCACCTCGATCCGCGGCCGCGGCAGGCCGGCGTAGAAGATGTCGGCGAAGAGCTGCTGCGGATATGACTGGTTGCGATACATCCACCGCTTCTCGGCCTCGGACAGCCCGTCGGTGGGATCCAGTTCGACCCCTTCCGCCCGGGCCGCCGCCACGGTGTAGGGGTTGTAGTCGGCGTAGAGGTCACGCCGCTCCACGCCGTCGTTGTACTCGGTGTACGCCTGGTCCGCGACGCCCTTGCCGTCGCGCTTGGACCAGTACGTGCTCTCGAGGGTGGTGGAGAAGCTCAGCAGTCGGTCGGCCTCACCGCTGCGTTGCAGGTCCCAGTAGAGCGGGCGGATCAGCTCGAGCGACTCGTTCGCCTTCTTCTCGAAGTACGCGTTCAGGTCGGGGTGTCGCCAGGTGAGCCAGGGCGTGCTTCCCCAGATGTTCGGCACCGACAGGCCGTACCGAGGGTCGTAGTCCTCGCCGAGCAGCTCGTCGAGGCGCTGACCACGGAACACGTCCTTGTCGGGGCCGGTCCGGTCCTGCGGACTCCACAGGATCTGGTGGTACTCGATGTCGCCGAACGTTCCTCCCTTGCCGTCCGGGATCCGGCTGGGCGTGCCTTCCCAGTCACTGGTCGACTCGATGCCGAACGGCAGGCCGTACTCCCGCGAAAGCTGCAGCCACAGCTGGTAGTTGGCGCTCATCTGGGCGGGTGTGCGAACCGGGAAGTAGTCCAGCACCGCCATGCCGCGGCCGACCTCGGGCCGTTCGTGGATGGCGGATGTGACGTAGTCGAGCCGTTGCCGGAAGAACGCCTCGCCGCGGTGGTCCTGCCCGAGGACGAACACCATGCGGTCGGGTACCCGCATGCCCTGGTCACGCACCATGCCGGGGAGGTCGGCGTACGCCCAGATCTCGCTGATGTACGCGGGCTCGGCGGTCAAGCCTTCGACGGTCACGACCGCCTTGCCGTCGCCGATGATCGACGGGTCGGCGGTGTCGAGGAAGAACGAGGAGTAGGGACCGCCGCCGGGATCTGTCGTGGCTGGATCCCTGACGTAGAGCAAGGTTCCGTCCACGAAGACCCGGAACCCGAACGCCGCACCCCAGGCGTCGTCGGGACGCACCTCCTTGAACTGCAGCGTCAACGGCCGGGTGCGCGCCACATCCAGCCGTACCTGGAATCGACCACCCGACGCCACCGACCGTGCGGTGTACGGTTCGGTCAGCTGGCCGGCGTTCACCGTGCCCTGCACTCGCTCGGACTCGCCCTGGGCGGTCAGACGGTGGGCGCGCTCGCTTGCGTGGTTGCCGAGCTGCACCTTGTCGGAAACGCCTCGCGACGTCGCCGCGTGGGCGGCCTGTGGCTGGAGCCACGACTGCGACCCGGCACTCGCGTCGGTACCGACGGGAGCAGACCGTGGGGTGCCCGAGAGGACCACGGCGAAGCAGAGGGTCGCCGCGAGCAGGACCGGCACCCGCGAACTGGCCAGTCGACGGTGTGACGTGACGTAGGAAGGCCCTCGGAGCCGGCGCAGGCGTTCGGGCAATCGATTCCTCATTCGCATGCCGGGAATCGTGATCCGCAACGCCATAGGGGTCAATGCGCCTGGCGCCGACTGGTCGGCCTCCGGCCGGCACTGGTCACGTCCGGCTCATCGTGAACTCGTCGGTCGAGCCGCGTGGTGTTTCGTCAGGCTGGGCCGTCAGACCGAGCGGAAGGCGATGACCAGGTTGTGACCACCGAAGCCGAACGAGTTGTTCAACGCGGTGAGCTGGCCGTCCGGCAGCTTGCGCGGCTCGGTGGCGACGTCGAGCATCACGTCGGAGTCGAGGTTCTGCAGGTTGGCGGTCGGTGGGACGACACGGTGGTACAACGTCAGCACCGTGGCGATCGACTCCGCGACACCGGCAGCACCCAGCAGATGGCCGAGCGAGCCCTTGGGTGCGGTGACCACGACGTTGTCGGCCGCGTCGCCGAGGACGGCACGAATACCAACCGCCTCCGCGATGTCACCTGCTGGTGTCGACGTGGCGTGCGCGTTGATGTGGGTGAGCTCGTGCGGCGCGATGTCGGCATCGGCAAGCGCCTCCCGCATCGCCGCGGCGTTGCCACGCCCCCCGGGGTCGGGCTGCACGATGTGGTGGCCGTCGGCGGACACGCCGACACCTGCGACCTCGGCATAGATTCGGGCACCCCGAGCTCTCGCGTGGTCCGCGGATTCCAGGACCATCGCGGCTCCACCCTCGCCGAGCAGGAAGCCATCGCGCTCCTTGTCGAACGGCCGTGAGGCGTGCTCCGGGTCGTCGTTGCGACGCGACAGCGCCATCATGGCGCCGAACGACGCCATGGGCAGCGGGTGGATCACCGCCTCGGCGCCGCCCACCATGGCGACGTCCGCCTTCCCGGATCGGATGAGCTCGAGGCCGTGTCGGATCGCTTCGTTTCCGGACGCGCACGCGGCGACCGGCGTCTGCACGCTCGCCTTGGCTCCGATCTCGAGCCCGACCCAGGCGGCCCCGCCGTTGGGCATGATCATCGGGATCGTGTAGGGCGAGACGTGACGCGGCCCCTTGCTGCGCAACACGTCGTAGATCTCCAGCAGGCTGATCAGTCCACCGATGCCCGACGCGATGGAGACCGCAAGGCGTTCGCCTGGGACCTCGGCTTCCGCCAAGCCGGCGTCCCGCCAGGCCTCACGCGCCGCCACAAGGGCGAACTGCTCGTACCGGTCGAGCTTCCTCGCCTCGACTCGTTTCAGCACCTCCGACGGATCGACCGCAGCTGGTGCGGCGATGCGCGAAGGCAGCTCGGCATATGCCTCGTCGGTGAGTGCCTTGGCACCCGAGCGTCCGGACAGCAGGCCCTCCCATGTCGAGGCGACGTCGCCTCCGAGCGGGGTGGTGGCACCGAGTCCTGTGACGACGACCTTGGTGCTCATCGCGGATCTCCCCAGTTCATATGTACGTTCTCTGCCCTTGTCGAACTTTGCGTCGCGCTTCGGCCGCAGGCTGAGCTTGCCAGCTGGGTGAGCAGTCGTCCGTCGGTGCGACTACGCTGCCCACCCACCAGTGCGGCGGTCAGGACTGTGCTTGCTTGATGAAGTCGACGGCGTCGCCCACGGTCTTGAGGTTCTTCACCTCGTCGTCGGGGATCTTGACGCCGAACTTCTCCTCGGCTGCCACCACGACTTCGACCATCGACAGCGAGTCGACGTCGAGATCGTCGGTGAAGGACTTGTCGAGCTGGATGTCTTCGGCTGGGATCCCGGCGACCTCGTTGATGATCTCCGCGAGCCCGGCGCGAATCTCCTCTGTCGTAGCCATACTTCTTGCTCCTTCTTCTCGTCAGTGGTGCCGCGCCCGGGGTCGAGGGCGATGTCGGCTGGCGGACCTGTCCAACTACCTCGAAAGACCGGCGGCCGTCGAGGCGCTTTTCGGTGTTGTCAAGGGATTCGGACAACCTGGGCCGCATAGACCAGGCCGGCTCCGAATCCGATGATCAATGCGGTGTCCCCGCTCTTGATCTCACCGGCCTCGAGCATCCGCTCCATGGCCAGTGGTATCGACGCCGCCGAGGTGTTCCCCTGCTCGGCGATGTCTCGGGCGATCACGACGTGGTCAGGGAGCTTGAGCGCCCTAGCCATGGCGTCGGTGATACGCATGTTGGCTTGATGCGGGATGAACGCATCAAGATCGTGTGGGCTGACGCCGGCCGCGTCGAGTGCCTGCTGCGCGACCTTCGCCATTTCGTACGACGCCCACCGGAAGACCTGATTGCCCCGCATCGTGAGGTGCGGGAACTCGCCGGACTCGACTGCGGAGTCCCACTCGGACTTCTGCCGGATCACGTCGGCCTGTGCTCCGTCCGACCCCCACACTACGGGACCGATTCCGGGCTCCTCGGACGGGCCGACCAAGGCTGCGCCGGCACCGTCGCCGAACAGGAACGCCGTCGAGCGGTCGCTCAGGTCCGTGAGATCGGACAGACGTTCCACGCCGATCACGAGGATGTGACTCGCCGAACCACTCCGGACCATGGCCTGGGCGAGCTCGATGCCGTAGCAGAACCCGGCACATGCCGCGGAGATGTCGAAGGCACAGGCGCCTGCCGCTCCCAGCTCGGCCGCGACGGTGGTCGCGATTGCGGGGGTCTGGGTGAGATGTGAGACCGTCGCGACCAGAACGCCGTCGACCTGATCCGCAGGTATGCCTGCATCGGCCAAGGCCTTGCCGCCGGCTGCCACCGACATGTAGGCGACGGTCTCCTCGTCGGTGGCCCACCGCCTCGTGACGATCCCCGACCGGGTGCGGATCCACTCGTCGGAGGAGTCGATACGTTCGCAGATCTCAGCATTGGTCACGATCCGCGACGGGCGGTAGCCGCCGACGCCGAGGATCCGGGCATGGGGTGCGCCCGTTGTCGACCGAATCGTGGTCACGAATCACCTGCCGGTTGCAGACGGACCAGGGGTTGGCCGGGGGAGACGGGTTCGCCGTCGCCGACGAGCCATTCGGCGATCGTACCTCCGCGAGGTGCAGAGACCGGGACATCGTCGCCTACACCCTTGACACTCCCGACCACCGCGCCAGGGACGAGTGACGTGCCGGTCGGGTTGTCCGGGGCGAGCTGGAACACGCCCTTGATCGGCGAGATGAGCAACCGGCGTGTGGTGTTTCCGTTCAGCGGCCCGCCTTCGGCATGCTTCTCGACGAAGGCGCGTGCGTCGTCCAGCTGGTCGGGTGTCTTCAACGCGAACGTCTCGACGCCCCGCATGGCGCGACGCGCGATACCGGTCAACGTGCCCGCAGGCGGAACCTCCAACATGCCCGTGACGCCGAGGTCCTGCATGGTCTGCATGCAGAGGTCCCAGCGCACTGGTGAGCTCACCTGCGTCACGATCCGGTTCAGGACCTCACGACCGTCGTGCACGACGTGTCCGTCGCGGTTGGAGAGCAAGCGGATCTTCGGGTCGTGCGTCGTCATCGCGCGTGCGTAGCCGCCCAGCAGCTCGACCGCATGCGCGACGTAGTGGGTGTGGAAGGCGCCGGCGACCTCCAGCGGAACCAGACGAGTTCGCGGCGGCGGGTTCTCGGAGAAGCGCTTCAGGTCCTCCAACGTGCCCGCAGCTACCACCTGACCGGGACCGTTGTTGTTGGCGGCGATCAGGTTGTGCGACTCGATGGCGGCAAGCACTTCATCAGGATCCCCACCGAGGACGGCCATCATGCCGGTCGGAGCCTTGGCCGCGACGGCGGCCATGGCCTTGCCACGCTCCCGAACGAAGACCATCGCCTGCTCGGCGCTGATCACGCCGACACCCGCGGCGGCGGTGATCTCACCAACGCTGTGTCCCGCCACGAGATCGATGATCCGGAACGCTTCGGCCGGACGCGGAAACAGCGCGAGGGCCGCTACCAGACCCGAGGCGACAAGCAGTGGTTGGGCGACTGCGGTGTCCCGAATCGTCGCTGCATCCGCCACGGTGCCGTAGTGGATGAGGTCGACGTCGCAGACCGCCGACAGCCATCGCATCCGGTCGGCGAACGTCGGATCCTCCAGCCATGGAGTGAGGAAGCCGGGTGTCTGAGCACCCTGGCCTGGAGCAACGACAACAAGCACGAATCCACCATGACGAAATCCGGGCCCCGATTAACGACGGGGCGGGACGAAACTTCGTACGACTTCCCTGTAGGAACCCGACAAACTCACCGCGTGTCACGGCCTTCCGGCGGGTACAGACGCCCCAGGGTCAGGGCAATTCGCAGTGTGTACGCATGGCGAGGGTTGGAAGGGGAGTAGCCGGACAGCTCGGTGATACGGCGCAACCGGTAGCGGACCGTGTTCGCATGGACGAAGAGCATCCGGGCCGTGGCCTCGACCGACGCACCGTTTTCGAAGAAGGCGGCGAGCGTCTCGAGCAGGACCGGTCCGGTCTCGGCCAGCGGCTGGTAGACGTCGGTGATGAGTTGGCGGCGCGCGTGGCTGTCGCCGGCGAGTGCCCGCTCTGGCAGCAGCTCCTCGGCCGCTACCGGACGGGGCGCATCCAGCCAGGCGGGCGCGGCTCGGAATCCCGCAATCGCCGCCCGAGCTGCCGAGGGGGCTGACAGCAGGTCGGGGACGACCTGGCTCGCCACCACCGGTCCCGGGCCGCAGTGAGCGGCGACCATCGTGGCCGCTTTGTTGGGGTCCGTGACGCCGCCCAGGATCACGATCAGTCGGTCCCGCTGGACTCCGGTCAGCACATCGAGGTGAGCATGGCGAGCGTCCCGTCGGATCAGCTCGACGGCTGACTCCGCGCCGCCTTCCGGGGTTCGCCCGACGACGACGAGGATCGACGTGGTTTCGGACCAGCCGATCGCGGCGATCCGCGATCGCACAGCCTCGTCGGTCTCTCCACGCAGGAGGTTGTCGACGATCAGCGCCTCGAGCCTCGCGTCCCAGGCGCCGCGCATCTCGGCCGCGCGAGCGTAGACCTCGGCGGCGCCGAACGCGATTTCGCGCGAGTACAGCAGGACCGCCTCCCGCACGCTCGGCACGTCTTCCGCCGGGACGATCTTGTCGACCAGCTCCTCGACAACCTCGATCCCGATCCGGATCATCTCGACGGTCTGGTGCAGTGTCACCTTGCGGGTGAGCTCACGCGGGGCAGTGCCCAGGACGTCGGCGGTGAAGACCGGGTCGGTGCTGGGCTGGCGGAACCACGCGACGAAGGCGGCGAAGAACGTCTGGGCGACCAGGCCGATCCATGATCGGTCTTGGGGATTCATCGACCGGAACCACGAGAGGCGTTCGCGCATCCGCTCGATCGTGGCCGACGCGAGCATGCCACTCGCGCGCTCCAGGTGAGCTGCGGTGGTTGCACGGTTGAGACTCGGCACGTGGGCAGTGTCGCACGAACGGCGGACGTCCATCGCGGACGGTCGTCACGCTTAGTGATCGTTTCGCGGATCTGTCGTACTCTCTGTCAGTCTGGTGAAATCGATGCTCGATGTCGACGGCATTTGTGGCTTTAGGGTCCATACCGGCTGTGACACTGGCCGTGACGCATCAAGGCTGAAGACGACGAGCGAATGAGGCGACCGTGGTGGACGTTCCGGAGGGGCCGATCGAACAGCTCAAGCGGATCGCGTACCTGCTGGAACGATCACGTGCCCAAACCCACCGGGTCCGGGCGTTCCGGAAGGCGGCCTGGGCGCTGGAGAAGCTGTCGGGGGCGGAGATCGCGCAACGCTCCGCCGATGGAACCCTCACCGATCTCGCTGGCGTCGGGCCGGTGTCGGCCAAGGTGGTCGCCGAGGCGCTGGCCGGCCAGCAGGCGGGCTACCTTGCCAAGCTCGAAGCCGAGACCGGCGGACCGCTGGTGGAGGGTGGGGCGACCATGTGGTCGGCCTTACGTGGCGATCTGCACACCCACTCGGACTGGTCCGATGGTGGCAGCCCGATCCGAGAGATGGCCGAGGCGGCGCGTGCTCTGGGGCACGAGTACATCGCGCTCACCGACCACTCGCCGCGGCTCACCGTCGCGCGTGGGCTCACAGCCAAGCGGCTACGACAGCAGCTCGAGGTGGTACGAGGGCTGAACGAGGAGCTCGCGCCGTTTCGGATCCTCACCGGTATCGAGGTGGACATCCTCGAGGACGGCTCGCTCGACCAGGACCCGGAACTTCTGGCCGAGCTCGACATCGTGGTCGCCAGCGTGCATTCCAAGCTGCGGATGCCGGCAGCGGAGATGACGCCTCGCATGGTGGCTGCCATCGCCAACCCGCTCGTGGACGTCCTCGGCCATTGCACCGGCCGGCTCATCACCGGCGAGCGGGGTACCCGACCGGAGTCCACGTTCGACGCCGAGATCGTGTTCGAGGCGTGTCGCCGGTTCGGTGTCGCCGTGGAGATCAACTCTCGGCCGGAACGGCTGGATCCACCGCTGCGCTTGCTGCGTCAGGCGATCGAGCAAGGCTGCGACTTCGTGATCGACACCGACGCACACGCGCCCGGTCAGCTGGACTGGCAGTGGTACGGATGCGCTCGTGCCGAGGAGTGCGGGCTCTCACCGGACCGCGTGCTCAACACGCTGCCGGTCGAGGAGCTGCTGAGCCGTACCCGATGACCGGCTGCTTCTCGACCTCGCGCTGCGAGCGGATTCGTACCGGTCCGTGGCATGCGTGCCACGTCAAGGCGTCGAACGCCCACCTCACGTGGTCATTTCGCCGCGGGGCAGGGCGTCTCACCGTGGGGCAGACGGCTCGCCGTGGGAGGTCAGGCGTCGCCGCCTTCCTGGGCGACGTCACGTACGGCGGTCGGGTCGTTGATCCGGTACCGCTCGGCCGCTTCCTTCACCGCCTGCGGCTTGACGTCGCCTTGTCGCGCCAGCGCGGCGAGGGTCGCCACCACGATCGACGCGGCGTCCACGTTGAAGAACCGCCGGGCCGCGGGGCGAGTGTCGGCGAAGCCGAAGCCATCGGTACCGAGCGAGGTGTAGTCGCCAGGCACCCACCGCGAGATCTGGTCAGGCACCGCACGCATCCAGTCGCTCACCGCGACGAACGGCCCGGGAGCCGACTCCAGCTTCTTGGAGACGTACGGCACCCGCGGCGGCGCGTCCGGGTGAAGCAGGTTCCACTTCTCGCACTCGATCGCCTCACGCCGCAGCTCGGTCCAGGAGGTCACCGACCACACGTCGGCGGCGACGCCCCAGTCCTCGGAAAGCATCCACTGGGCTTCCAAGGCCCACGGCGCAGCCACGCCGGACGCCAGGATCTGTGCCCGCGGGGTCCGGCGGTCGGTGGGCCGTGGGTACGGCGCGCACAGGTAGATCCCGCGCAGCAGACCCTCGACGTCGAGGTTCTCCGGTTCCGACGGCTGAAGCTGCGGCTCGTTGTAGACCGTGATGTAGTAGAAGATGTCCTCGCCGTGCGGATGCTTCTCGGTCGAGCCGTACATCCGCTCGATCCCGTCCCGCACGATGTGCGAGATCTCGTACGCGAACGCCGGGTCGTACGCCACACACGCCGGGTTGGTCGACGCGAGCAGGTGCGAGTGACCATCGGCGTGCTGCAGACCTTCACCAGTCAGCGTGGTGCGTCCGGCGGTGGCGCCGATCAGGAAGCCACGGCCGAGCTGGTCGGCGAACGCCCACATCAGGTCGCCGGTCCGCTGGAACCCGAACATCGAGTAGAAGATGTAGACCGGGATCATCGGCTCGCCGTGGGTCGCGTACGACGTTCCAGCGGCGATGACCGAGCCCATCGCGCCAGCCTCGCTGATTCCCTCGTGGAGCAGCTGGCCCTGCTCCGACTGCTTGTACGCCAAGAGCAGCTTGCGGTCCACGCCTTCGTACGTCTGTCCGTGCGGGTCGTAGATCTTGGCGGTCGGGAACAACGAGTCCATGCCGAACGTACGGAACTCGTCCGGCGCGATGGGCACGAAGCGATGCCCGATGTTCGGATCCTTCATCAGGTCTCGCAGCAGGCGGACGAACGCCATCGTGGTCGCCACGCGCTGCTTGCCCGAACCCTTTCGGATCGCTGAGTACACCGGGTCGCCTGGAAGCTTCAGCGGCTTCGGGTTGACCCGGCGCTCTGGTAGTGGACCGCCCAGTGCCCGCCTGCGGTCGAGCATGTACACGATCTCGTCGTGGTCCATGCCTGGGTGGTAGTACGGCGGCAGGTCGGACTCGTCGATCTCCTTGTCCGAGATCGGCAGGTACAGCCGGTCACGGAACTTCTTGACGTCCTCCTTGGTGAGCTTCTTCATCTGGTGGGTCGCGTTACGACCCTCCAGTGCCTCGATGGTCCAGCCCTTGATGGTGTGGGCGAGGATCACCGTCGGCTGACCCACGTGCTCGGTCGCGGCCTTGAACGCGGCGTACACCTTGCGGTAGTCGTGCCCACCCCGTGACAGCCTGCGCAGGTCGTCGTCGGAGAGGTGCTCCACCATGGCCCGCAGCCGGGGATCGCTGCCGAAGAAGTTCTCCCGGATGTAGGCACCGGACTCCACGGAATAGGTCTGGAACTGCCCGTCTGGCGTGGTGTTCATCTTGTTGACGAGCACGCCGTCGACGTCCTGGGCGAGCAGCGGGTCCCAGTCACGACCCCAGATCACCTTGATGACGTTCCAGCCCGCGCCACGGAATATCGACTCGAGCTCCTGGATCACCTTGCCGTTGCCGCGGACCGGACCGTCGAGCTGCTGCAGGTTGCAGTTGATGACGAACGTGAGGTTGTCGAGCTCCTCACGGGCGGCGACGCTGATGGCGCCCAGTGACTCCGGCTCGCTCATCTCGCCGTCGCCGAGGAAGGCCCAGACGCGCTGCTGCGAGGTGTCCTTGATGCCGCGATTGTGCAGGTAACGGTTGAACCGTGCCTGGTAGATCGCGTTGATGGCGGTGAGCCCCATCGAAACGGTCGGGAACTCCCAGAAGTTCGGCATCAGCCGCGGGTGGGGGTAGCTCGAGAGTCCTTTGCCGTAGCCGTGCGAGACCTCTTGCCGGAACGCGTTCAGGTGGGCTTCGGTGAGCCGACCCTCGAGGAACGCGCGGGCGTAGATACCCGGCGAGGCGTGCCCCTGGAAGAACACCTGGTCGCCGCCGCCCGGGTGGTTCTTGCCGCGGAAGAAGTGGTTGAACCCCACCTCGTACAGGCTCGCGGCTGACTGGTAGGTCGCGATGTGTCCGCCTACCTCCAGGCCCTTCCGGTTGGCGCGCGACACCATGATCGCGGCGTTCCAGCGGATATAGGCCCGGATCCGGCGTTCGACGTGCTCGTCGCCGGGGAACCAGGGCTCCTTCTCCGGCGGGATGGTGTTGATGTAGTCGGTGCTGCGAACCCCCGGCACGCCCACCTGCCGCTCCCGTGAGCGCTCGAGCAAACGCAGCATCAGGTAGCGCACGCGCTCGGGGCCGCGCAGGTCGAGCACGGCGTCGAGGGATTCGATCCACTCACGGGTCTCGTCTGGATCGATGTCGGGGAGCTGGGTGGGAAGACCATCTGTGATGATGGGTCTACGCTCTGCTCCGGTAGCCACGGCGGTCCCTTTCATTGGGGTGGGGGGTCGGACCCCACTGGCCACTGTTGTCACTGTCCCACGATCTTCGCAGGGATGTCCCCGCTCGTCGGTCGAGGGTTCGCGGGGACGGCGCCCACGCGGTTGTCTTCATCATCTCTCGGCATAGTCTGTCCTGACGACGGGTGTAGCGTCGAAGGTCCTGGAGGTGGATGCCCCCTCTCGGTCGCGAGCCGGACATACCGGACGGAGGGATGATCCACTTGGCAGTTTTCATGGGACGAATCACCGGGCAGTCTCAATGACATCACCACGACTGGTTTGTGGAGGTCGTCATGCAGGCGCAGGTTGGTGATCGACTTCATGTCTTTGGTCGCCAGGTCGGAAACCCCGACAAGACCGGTGAGATCATTGAGGTCCGCGGTGAACGCGGGAGCCCACCTTACGTCGTACGGTTCGACGACGGCCACGAGGCGCTCGTGTTCCCGGGTCCGGATGCGGTCGTCGAGCAGGCCGGCCGATCGGGCGGTGGAAGCTGACGGCTGAGCTGTGCCGGCATCGGCCCTGGGCCGACCGCACTGATGTGTCGGACCGTCTTGCTGTGGGACGTGACCGCAGAACGGGTCCCGGCCAGTCAGCGTTGTTGCCCGAGTGGCTGGCTGTCTGACGTCTGATGGTGGCCAGGCGCGGCTTGGTGGGAGGTACGCATGCAGAGCACAGTCCTCGAGATTCGCACCGGTGGCCAGGCGACGGTTCACGACCTGACCAGCGAGTGCGAGCGATTCGTGTCGCGGGTCGTCGGGGACGCCGGATCCGCCGGGAGGACAGACGGGCTTCTGCATGTGTTCGTTCCGCACGCCACCGCCGGCCTGGCCCTGATCGAGACCGGTTCCGGCAGCGAGGCAGACCTTCTCGGCACCCTCGAGCGTCTGCTGCCGACTTCACATGCCTGGCGGCATCGCCATGGCTCCGCCGGTCATGGCCGTGACCACGTGGTCCCTGCGTTCCTCTCGCCTTCGCTTGTGCTGCCGGTGCTCGCTGGCCGCCTCGACCTCGGTACCTGGCAGCGCGTGTGTCTCGTCGATACCAACCGCGACAACCAGTACCGCAACGTGCGGCTCTCGTTCCTGGCCGGGTGACGCCGTACGCCGGCTCGACCGACGGGTCGACGGATCCCTCGGCTAGCAGCCCTTCTGATCAGCCTTACCCTGCGACCTCCCGCTTGGAGCGGCCGACCTGGCCATGCGGGTTCAGACCAGTGTGGTGGAACGTGTTGTCGTACCGCGTGGACGGCGGCGGAGTGTGCGACACTCCTGGTCCAGTCGGTACCTTCGCCCACGACGTCGGACAGGCTGACCTACCTGTCCGGGCGCAAGCCGTCGCGTGGGTGTCTCGAGGTGACCGGCGTGAGGCCGCCAAGGGGGTGGGTCGAGTGTGTGGCCGCGAACCCTGATGCAACCATAAGCACTGATGAAGAACAGGAGGACGGCGTCGTGAGTGCGACCGCAGGCGAGACCGACGGTCAGTCTGTGCCGGCGGAACGACTGGGATTTCAGCCCGGCATGGTGGTGCAGGAGATCGGCTGGGACGATGACTGCGACGAGGACCTGCGCCGGGCGATCGAGGAACGTACCGGCCACGAGCTGGTCGACGACGAATACGGTGATGTCGTCGATGCGGTGATCCTGTGGTGGCGCGACGATGACGGTGATCTTGTCGACGCGCTGGTCGACACCAAGACGGATCTCACCGATGGTGGCGTGATCTGGCTGTTCACGCCCAAGGTCGGTCGGGAGGGTTACGTCGATCCGAGCGAGATCTCAGAATCGGCGCCGACCGCGGGCTTTGCGACGACGACGAGCCTGTCGGTCGCTCCCGACTGGTTGGGCACCAAGCTGGTCGCGCCCCGCGCTCGTCAGCGTTGAGTCGAGGGATCTCCGAGGGCCGGTCAGGGTCCTCGAGCAGTGCGTCAGCGCATCATGGGTTCGTCCGGGCGTCGTGACGCCCCAGCGTGTGTGGAGGCGGTGTGGTGGTAGCGATCGGTGTCGGGGAGAAGGCGCCCGAGTTCGTGTTGCCGGATCAGCATGGGACCGAGGTCGGGTTGACGGAGCTCACGGCCGACAAGAACGTCGTCGTGGTTTTCTATCCGTTCGCGTTCACCGGCGTGTGCAGTGGTGAGCTGCGGGCGCTGCGTGACAACCAGCCTCGCTTCGAGGCGGCGGGGGCCGTGGTCGTCGCGATCTCGTGCGACACGAGGTTCGCCCTGCGGGTCTTCGCCGAGCAGGAGGGTTTCGACTTCCCGCTGCTCGCCGACTTCTGGCCACACGGTGCCGTGGCGCGCTCCTATGGCGTCTTCGACGAGGAGCGGGGATGCGCTCTGCGCGGGACGTTCGTGATCGACAAGTCCGGTCTCGTCAAGTGGACAGTCGTCAACCCGATCCCGGAGGCTCGCGACGTCGAGGCGCTCCTCGAGGTGGTGGAGGCTCTGCCACGTTGATCGGCGGTGCCCGGTAGCCTTCTCGGTCCGGGCGGTAGCCTTTCGGCGTCGCCCGGTGCCGCAACGGGGCCGTAGCTCAGTGGAAGAGCATCGCGTTTACACCGCGAGTGTCGGCGGTTCGATCCCGTCCGGCCCCACTCCTCGGCCGTGGCGCCATCTCATTGGCAGCCGACCCAGATGATCGTGCCTGGGTCGTCGCTCGGTGGCGGACACGGCTTGCTGAGCGGTGACTTGCGTGGCTTTGCCGGGAGTTGCCAGGTCACCTCGTCTCCTTGCAGATTCGTGTACTCCAGTCGGGGCGAGACAGCCGTCTGGCGATCAGGCAGCTGGTAGGTGAGCCAGCCGCTCGCGCACTGATCCTTGTCCAGGTACCTCTCGGTCGGCGCTGGCCGCTCGGCGATCCATACGTAGCCGTACGGCGCCCGCTGTCCGGTGTCCAAGTTGAACTTGGCGTGGCTGAAGAGGTTGCGCGGCTCTCCGGGCTCGTGCTGGTACTCCCGCCCACCACACATCTCCACCTGCACCGCGTACACGAATCCGATGTGTGGCCTGTAATGCTCGATGAGCTCAGGTGCTGAGGCGACGCGCAGCCTCGCCCCGTTGGGGAGGGTGGCCGTCTCCTGCAGGCCGATGGTCGTGACCAGAGGACCGTCGGCACGCTCGAGCACGGCCGCGAGGATGATGGCGGGAACGACGGCGCTGCACATGCAGATCAAGATCGTCAGGTCGCGCCGTCGGGCGCGGCGACGCCTGGCCAGCCAGTCCGACCATTGCGGATCCTCTGGCTCCCGGATCACCGGTACCTCGCGGGTCTGCTGGTCGACGATCTGTCGCAGACGGTCCGTCTTCCGGTACGAATCCCAGGCAAGGTCGATGGACCGCAGGTGTGCGTCGATCAGCGTCGTCCGCTGTGTGCCCGCGTCGAGCCGCAGGACCACCTCGTCGAAGCTGATCCCGGACCGTGGGACCCACTTGGCGACGCCGACTCCGTGGCGCGGTTGCACCTTCGTGAGGAGTGACAGCCCTTCCTCCGAGCAACGCACGGCCCAGCCTGGCGCGGCCCAGTTCACGAACGATCGTCCGGGGAACACCCGCCCACTTGAGGACTCGGCCATCGGGAAGGGCGGGTTTTCGGCGTCGGCGTCGACTGCCAAGAGTGCACGAGATAGGTAGGTCCGGAGCACCTCGCGCGCTGCGTCCTCGGTGACGCTCGCGAGGGCGGCCGCGACGGTTTCCGGCGTGGCGAAGGGAGTGGACCGGAGGTGTCGCTGCACGAGGTCAAGCATGGTGTTCGGTGTCTCAGGCGGTAGGGCAGCGGCCTGGTCGGCCAGGACGTCGCGGACCCGGCCGATCTCGCCCGCCGAGAGCTCGCCGCTTGCAAGGTCTTCGAGGGTCTGCCGCATCGCGACGGATACCTCGGCGCTCTTACCCGCCACGATGTCGCCGATCGCACACGCCAGGGCGATCCCGCCGCCGAGGTCGTACCGCATCATCTCGAACGTCGACGTGAGCGGCTCGAACTCGACGAGTCTGCGATGTAAGGCACGGCCCAGCAATGCGCAGCCAAGATCGTCGACCGGTGTACTGTGCACCGCCACAGTGGCGAGTTCGTTGACGCTCCGTCGGACGACGCATCCGGGTTCGGACCGACCCGTGCCCGGCGCGACGTCGCTGCCATCTGCCGACAGGGCGGTACGTCCCTCGCGGGGTTCGGCGCCGTGCCTCGCGCCGGCACTGGACTGGACGAGCTCGGCCACCCGACTGTCGTTGGCCCAGTACACGCGTGGTGCCGGCCGGAATCGTGCGCCGACGAAATGCTCGAGAGCCTCCGGACCCAGCGTTGCCAATGCCCGTGACCCGAGTGCGGCCAGGTGAGGACGATGGCCAGGCCAACGGGTGACCAGGTGCATGCGCCAAGGGGTCAAGGCGTTGGCATAGCCCTTCGCCCGGTCGCGCACGCTGTCGAACTCGGCGGTCGTCGGCAGGTCGTCAAGCGCCGCGTCGACGCGCACCAAGCTCTGCGCGACGAGCTCGGGCGCCTCTGCCACGACGAGCAAGGAGCTGTGCGTCTGGTCGACCTGGAACGAGATCTGGGGGGTATCGGTGGTCACCATGCCGGTCAGCTCGGTGGGCCGGCGAAGGCTCGTGCCTATCCATGCCGCCAAAAGGGCAAGAACTCCGAGATGTTCGGTCGGCTGATGCAGCCAGCCGACGGCGAAGGTGACACCTGCCACGACGGGGTACGCATCGGGTCGCGAGGTGACCAGCCACAAAGAGTGGTCTGAACGTATCCAGGTGACTGGGGACACCTCGCGTAGATTAGACCCCCGGCTTTCGTGCACGACGCCTGCCTCCGAAACATTTGCGGGATCGCAGACGCCGGTCGCACTCCAGTGGATGAGACCGGGTATGTGCGTGGCTTTCCCGCCTGGGCTCGTCACCCGGGATTGGCATCGCCGAGGGCTTGTGGAGGCGGTCGCCTTCGCGTTCAGACTCATCGCCGGTTGACCGGTTGGTGACGGCGCGGTTGGAACCATCGTCGTCATACGGTGACGATGGCCGAGGTGCAGTCGATGCCTCGTGGTCGTCGGGCGCTGATGCCGGCTGGCTCACGGGCGAGGGAGGTCGTGTGATGACAACGTCTGGTCCGAGGCCCGAAACCGAGAAAGCCTCTGACACCGAACCGCTGCGGCTCGGTGTGCTCGGCGCCGGCATGATCGCCACGGTCGACTACGGTGTCCTGCCGAACCTCGGGCCGATCGCTCACCGGGTCACCGTCGTGGCCATCGCCGATCCGGTGATCGAGCGGGCGCGGGAGGCGGCGAAGTCCAATCCGTCGTGGTTCGGCGGCGCGACTCCTGCGGTGTACGACTCCCTGGACGCGATGCTCGAGCATGCCGAGCTCGACGCCGTTCTCAACCTCACGCCGATCGCCGTGCACTCGCAGACCTCACTCGCGATCCTGCGGGCAGGCAAGCACCTGGCCACCGAGAAGCCGTTGGCGACCTCGATGGAGGACGCGGACGCCATCATCGAAACGGCGCAGGCCGCCGGCCTTGTGATCGTGTGCTCTCCCCCGGACGCGTTGTATCCGGTCTACCGTGAGGCGCGCCGCCTGATCGATGCCGACGCAATCGGCAAGGTCGCCTTCGCGCGGGTGCGGAGCTCGCACGCCGGACCGGCCGGTGGTCTGTTCGGATGGCCGATGGACCCGACGTGGTTCTACCAGCAGGGCTCGGGCCCTGTGCTCGACATGGGGGTGTACGGGATCCACGAGATCACCACGCTGCTCGGGCCGGCCAAACGTGTCGTGGCCTTCTCCGGGATCACCGAGCCGACCCGCGTGGTTCGAGCGGGACCGTACGCCGGAAAGGTCATCGAGGTGACCGCCGACGACAACGCGCTCTTCATGCTCGACTTCGGCGGGGCGACGTTTGCGGTCGTGGACGGCACCTACAACGTGCACGCCGCCAAGAGCCCGAAGATCGAGGTGTTCGGTCGTCGGGGCGTGCTCAACATCCGGGACGGCAGCGCACACGGCGACGCCCCGATCGAGATCTATCGCGCCGATGCGGTACCGGGCATCGACGGCTGGGTCGTGCCGCAGAGCTGGGAGCGGCTGCGGCGAGAGCAGAGGTGGTTCGACCGCCTGCGGCGCGCAATCCTCGTCGAACACCTCGTCGAGTGCGTCCGGACCGGCGCGCGTCCGACGCTGAGCGCCGAGCACGCGCGCCACGCGCTCGAGATCATGCTGAAGGTGGAGGAGTCCTCACGAACTGGCCGCGCCCTCGACCTCACCACCACCTTCTGACCCGACATGGACCACGCCCAACCCCCGACAAATGACCACCCCCACCCTCGGCAATGACCACGCAACGTCGGGAATTCGCACCTGAAAGGTGCCTGCATGCCTCGGGAAGGTAGAGATGCGCGCGGGCAGTCGGGGTGGTCGGGCTCGCGCCTCCTGTATCGACCCGAACCCGTCGTACGACGCACTCGTCGGGTCAGGCAGCACCTCGGCGCTGGAACCACCGCAGCCGTTCCCGGCGATCGGTATCGTCGCGACCGACGACGATGACGATGAGACTCGCGATGAACCTGCTGACGGCTTCTCGGGCGCGCGACCGAGGCATCCGGTGCTTGCCGGGCGTACTCGATGGAACGTCCGATGACGCCATGGGAAGGTTCTCCGGGTCTGGCAGCACGACTTGGCCGGTACGAAGGCCGGCGTCGAGACCCTCCTACCCCTGGCCGAGGCGAGTTATGCCCTAGCCATGTCCGTCGACGTCGGCAGACGGTCAGCCTCGCGGCTCAGGGCGACGACCCGCTCGCGTGCGTCCGACCGCTCTCCAGCTCGTCGGCGGCTTCGGCGACTCCGGCGACGAGCTCTGCGTCGCCAGCAAGGTCGGGCGCGAGCAGATCGAGCATCCTGCCCGTGGCCGCACGCAGCGGACCGGACGCTGCGGCACGGAACTCGCTGCCGCGTGGGTCGCGCACGTCACGACCGTCACGCAGATGGGCGAGCCAGCCACCGAGCAGCCTGACCCCAGCCTCCGGGAGGCGTCCGGCCGATCGCTCACGGATGATGACCGGCAGCGCACGGATGGGCAGTTTCTGCGAGCCGTCCATCGCAATCTGGGCCAGATTGTGCCGAATGCGCGGATTGGCGAAGCGTTCCAACAGGTCGGCCCGGTAGCGCGCGATGTCAGCGGAGGGCAGCGTGAGGTGGCGTGCTGCAGCGTCCCACCACGACTCGACCCAGCCGCGGCACACGGGATCCTCGATCGCCGTGGCGACTGTCGTGTGGCCGCGGAACGGTGCCGCGTAGGCGAGCAGCGAGTGGGCACCGTTGAGCAACCACAGCTTGCGTTGCTCGAAGGGCCGTACGTCGTCGACGAACCTCGCACCACCCGCCTCCCATGGTGGCCTGCCAGCCGGGAAGTCTCCGGCCAGCACCCACTCGATGAACGGTTCGGTGACGACAGGAGCTCGGTCGGCATAGCCGGTCAGATCCGCGACCGTCGCGACGTCGTCAGGGGTGGTCGCCGGCGTGATCCGGTCGATCGTCGTCGAGACGAACGACACGTGCTGCTCGATCCACTCCGCAAGCGACGGGTCGACCATCTGCGCCAGCTCGACGACGACACGGCGTACGGTCGGGCCGTTGTCGATCAGGTTGTCGCACGGCACGATCGCGATCGGTCCGGCGTCGGCTGCTCGGCGGGCGGCGAGCCCGCCGACGATGCGCGCAGGTGCTGTCGTGAGGGCGACGTCACCGGACCGCAGCCGCGTGAGGTCCGCCGCCACGTCCGGGTCGTCCAGGTTCGGACCGCCATCTGCAGCTCGGCGGTAGCCGGCCTCGGTCACGGTCAGGGTGAGCGTGCCGACCGCTGGGTCGGCCAGGGTGCGCACCCAGGTCGCCCCGTCGGCACCGTCGTACGCGGCCGAGATGCTGCCGATCAGCTCGGTACGGTCGCCTTCGGCGCCGCGGACCAGGACGTGATACAGGCCGTCCTGCGCCTGCAGGGGCAGCGCGGCGTCGGGCCGGCGGCCGGTGAACGCGGCGGTTCCGTACGCCTCGTCCGTCGACACGCTCGCATTGGCACGCTGCGTGTACCAGGCCTGGTGGGCTCGGAAGAACGCACCGAGCCCGAGGTGGGCGGTCCGGATCGGTGCCGGGGGACCCGCCTCCGGCGCTGTGCTTCGTGACAGGTCTTTCATGACGCCACCCGGAATGTCGTCGCGGGCAGTCGGTACGCGAGGTCCCGCGCCGTCTCGGCCGCCTCGTCCTCGGGGAGCCGGTGCTCGGCCACCAGCCGGGCGAGGAACGCGCAGTCGATCCTGCGCGCCATGTCGTGCCGGGCGGGTATCGAGCAGTACGCGCGGGTGTCGTCAACGAAGCCCGCCGTCTTGTGGAAGCCCACTGTGTCGGTCACGGCCTCGCGGAAGCGCGTGATGGCGTCGGGGGTGTCAATGAACCACCAGGGCGCACCGACGAAGACCGACGGGTAGAACCCGGCGAGAGGCGCGATCTCACGCGAGAAGACGTCCTCGTCGATCGTGAAGAGGACGATGCGGAAGTTGGGGTGCGTGCCGTAGCGCTCCAGCAGAGGACGTAGCGCTCGTGTGTACTCCGCGGCCACCGGGATGTCGCCGCCCACGTCGCGGCCGAACCGCTGGTAGGTGGCGGTGTGATGGTCACGGAGTACGCAGGGATGTAGTTGCATCACGAGCCCGTCGTCGCACGACATCCGTGCCATCTCGCTCAACATGTGCCGGCGGAACGCGACCTTCTCGTCTGCCGTCGCCGCACCTGCGAGCGCCGCAGAGTAGATCCGCCGGGCATCGGCGGCCTCGAGTGGTTCACTGCCGGCGTCGTCATGACCGTGGTCGGTGGCAGTCGCACCATGCTGCTTGAAGTACGACCGACGTTGCTCGAGCGCGGCTATGTACCCGTCGTACGTGCCGGTGTCGACATCGGCGACCTCGCCAAGGCGTGCGACGTTCTTCGCCCAGTCCGGTCGGTTCGGGTCGAGGTATCCGTCGGGACGGAAGGTCGGAACGACCCGTCCTTTCCACGCCGGGTCTTCTGCAAGCCGCTTGTGATGGGAGAGGTCCGAGGCGGGATCGTCGGTCGTGGCGAGCACCTCGATCCCGAACTTCTCGTACAGCGCGCGCGGGCGAAACTCCGGCTGCGCCAGGCGTTCGCTGAGCTCGTCGAAGAGCTGGTCGGCGGTCTCGGCCGATGGCCGGGTGGTGACGCCGAACACCTCCACGAGCTCGGTCTCGAGCCAGTAGCGTGACGGCGTGCCACGAAACGCCCAGTAGTGCGAGCAGAACGTGCGCCAGATCTCGCGTGGCTCCACGTCGCCCACCGGGTTGCCGGGTGGAACACCCAGCTGCTCGAACGCAACGCCGTGGGCGTGCAGCAGCCGGGTGACGTAGTGGTCAGGCACGACGAACAGGTTGGCCGGGTCGGGGAACGGCTCGTCGTGTGCGAGGATCGCCGGATCCACGTGGCCATGTGGCGAGATGATCGGAAGCCCGGAGACCGATTCGTACAGCCGGCGGGCGATGGCCCGCACTCCGGGGTCGGCCGGGAAGAGGCGGTCGGGGTGCAGTTCGATCTGGTTCATCGGGATCCTCCTGTCGTGGCGAATGACCAGGCGTGGAGAGTGCCCGCTAGCTGCGGTGGACGCGGGCATCTCGTGTGGGTGACACGCACCCGCCGCGCCTGGTCATTGTCCAGGGGACAGCAGTGGGCGGACGTACGACGCGAACTGCGGAATCGCGACGTCGGGCTCGGCGATCTCCGGATGCCACGCCTTCTCCCATTCGAAGCTCACGTACCCGTCGTAGCCGTTGCGAGCCAGCAGCTCGACAAGCTCCAGGATCGGCACGGTTCCCTCGCCGGCGAGCACCAGGTCGAAGCTGGTAGGCGAGTAGTGCGAAGAATCCTTCAGGTGGACGTGCTTGATCCGGTCACCGAGTGCGTTCCACGTGTCCTCCAACGCCTCACCCGTCCTGAGCGAATGCAGGACGTCCCAGAGGATGCCGAGGTCGTCGGTAGGTGCGTACGACAGCAGTTCCCTGACTTGGGCCGACGTGCAGAAGCTGTCGTGAGTCTCGAGGATGGCTGTGACTCCCTCGGCCTTCACGGCACTCGCCGCCTCGGCCAGACCCTCAGCGATTCGCTTGATGGCTTCCTCGCGCTCTGGAGAGGAGTCAGGCACTGACCCGCCGAAGAGCCGGATGTAAGGCGAACCAAGCGCCGCGGCGATCCTCGCGTATGTCAGGGCCTGCTCGTGCTGCTCTGCTCGCTCCTGCGGGTCGGGCGAGATGAAGCGGACGCTGGTGTCGAGGCAGGCGACCTCGATTCCGGCCGCATCCAGCGCCGCCTTGGTGCGTGCGAGGCCCGACGGGGAGAACTCCTCGAGAGTGTGCAGGGCGACCTCGCCACGCAGGAACCGAAGCTCGACGCCCTCGTATCCGTTCTCGGCGGCCATCGACAGGACCTGGTCGAGGCTGTACGACGGACAGCCAAGTGTGCTGAAGCTCAGTTTCATCGTTCGCATACCTCCGGTTCCCGCTGGGGCCTACGACCTGATCCTCGTCGATCACGTCGCTGGCCAGATGGTGCTGACCGTCTCGGTGGTGCTTTGTTGCCGGGCCCTCCTGATCGTGTCGGTGGGTCATGCTGGCGCGGTGTGTCGCACATTGGCGGTGGTCTGCGGGTGCGACTCTGCCGGTGCGGCTCCGGTCGAGTCGCGGATGGTCAGTCGAGTGGGAAGGACGACTATTCGCCTGCTCTCGGCTTTTCCGGCGAAGGAGGGGTCGAGACCGTCGGATGCGGCTGGTTCCTGGACTCGGTCACGAACACCGCTTCGCAGCATGCCGAGAAGCAGCTCGACGGCCGTGCGTCCGGCCACCTCGATCGGCGCGGTGAGAGTCGTGAGGGGTGGATGGCAGAAGTCGGCACCGAAGATGTCGTCGCAGCCCGCGACGCTGATCTGGTCCGGGACGCTGATGCCGCGGGCGCGCAGCCGGCGAAGCACCCCGATCGCGAGGAGGTCGTTGAACGTGACTGCGGCCGTGACGTCCTCGAGCAGGAGGGCGTCGGCTGCGGCCACGCCAGCATCCACCGTGGGAGCCAGCGGGCCGAGTCGTACGACGTGGAGGCCGCGCTGCCGCGCGACCGCCTGAAGGGCTCGCCACCGACGTTGATCAGACCATGACGCGCGAGGCCCGGCGAGATAAGCGATGCGCTCGTGCCCGAGGGATGCGAGGTGCTCTGCGATCGCGCGGGTCCCAGGGGCGCTGTCGATGAGCACACCAGGAACCGGTGCCACGCGCCGGTTCACGACGACGAGCGGGGCGGAGGCGTACGCCTGCCGCAGGCGGACGTCGGACATGCGCGGCGAGGCGAGAACGAACCCGTCGACTGCACGAGTGAGGCGCTCGAGGACCACCTGCTCGGTCTCGCTGGACTCCTCGGTGTCGGCCAGCACCAGCGTGTGCTCGGACGCGGCGGCCGCCTTCTCGGCTCCCCGGATCAGGCCGAGGAAGAACGGGTTGGTGATGTCGGGGACGAGGAGAGCGAGGGTCTTCGTGCGCCCGGACGGCAGGGCCCGGGCGATCGGATTGGGGCGGTAGCCCATCTGCTCGGCGACCGCGAGGATGCGCTCTCGGGTCGCCGCGCTCACGCGTTCGGGTCGGGAGAACGCACGGGAGACGGTCGATGCAGCGACCCCACAGCGGGCCGCCACTTCGTGGATGGTCGGCGTTTCGTTGGAACGAGGTGGCTGCCGGCGCTGGCTGCGAGGAGCCGCTTCGCGGTCCGTCGTACGACGTGATGGGCGGCTGCCGTCTTGGTGCGTGGCACGGGTTCGGCGTGCTGGGGGCACCGACCCTCCTTCCTCCGCGAGCCTTACGGCCAAGCCACTCTCGGACGCTTAGTGTGGATCCACTTGACAGGCTTTGGCAACCGGTTGCCATAGTTGCCACACGGGTGGACATCTGCCTCGAGCAGGCTCTGGCACCTCGGGCGGACCCTCCCGAACGCCGTCACGGGATGCTCTCGCGTAGCCCGATCGACACAAAAGGAGTCGAGCGCTGCATGTGGACTCTCTCCGGTTTCGCCGACGAGATCGACCCCGATCCTGCGACCCAGTTCGGCACCCTTCGCGATCTCGGGATTCAGTTCGTCGAGTTCCGTAGCGCCTGGGGAGTGAACGTCCTCGACCTCAGTGACGAACAGATCGCAGATCTCAAACGTCTCCTGGCCGAATTCGGCATCGGGCTCTCCGCTGTGGGATCACCGATCGGCAAGGTCGGCATCCACGACGACTTCGACGAGCACCTGCGGAGGTTCGACCGGGCCTTGTGGGTGGCGCGGGAGCTGGAGGCGCCGTACATCAGGATCTTCTCCTTCTGGATGCCCGAGGGTGACGACCCGGCCAAGCACCGCGACGAAGTGCTGCGGCGGATGTCGGCGCTTGCCGAACGCGCCCGGGGACACGACGTGATCCTCGCCCACGAGAACGAACGCAAGATCTACGGAGACGTGCCGTCCCGCTGTCTCGACATCGTGGAGTCGGTCGGAGCCGAGAACCTCCGGCTGGTGTGGGACCCAGCCAACTTCGTGTTGTGTGGCGTATCGCCGTTCAGCGAAGGCTTCGCGATGCTGCGTCCGTACATCGAGTATCTCCAGATCAAGGATGCGATCCGGGCCGAGGGGCGTGTGGTGCCAGCGGGGGAGGGCGACGGCGAGATTCCCGAGACCATCCGGGCGCTGCGCGACGACGGTTTCGGTATGGGCGCAGACGATCGGTTCTTCTCGATGGAACCGCACCTTGCCTACATGGGAGAGGCCGGTGGCTTCTCCGGTGTCGAGCTGTTCGGCAAAGCGACCCGCGCGTTCACGGGGCTGCTGGATGCCGAGGGCATTCCGTATCGCTGAACGTCGGTAACCCTGGATGTCGTACGAAAGGTCGGTCATGCGATTCGCAATCATCGGCGCGGGAGTGATCGGTCGCCTGCACGCTCAGACGATCCAGGCCCTGAAACCGCGGGCCGAGCTCGTGGCCGTCGTCGACGTGATTCCGGAGCGGGCGCAGCAGCTCGCCGCCGAGCACGGCGTCGATGCTCTGACGTCGCTCGACGAGGCGCTGGCTCGGTCGGACGTCGACGCGGTGACCATCTGCACGCCCAGTGGGATGCACGCCGACGCTGCGGTGCCTGCTCTTGATGCGGGCAAGCACGTCATCGTGGAGAAGCCTCTCGACATCAACCTCGAGGCCGCCCGGCGCGTGGCGGAGGCCGAGAAGCGGTCAGATCGTACGATCATGGTCGTCAGCCAGCACCGCCACGATCCGGCGAGCCTGATCGTGCATGAGGCCGTGAAGAGTGGGAAGTTCGGGAGGCTGACCTCTGGAAGTGCCACGATCTCGTGGTGGCGCAGCCAGAGTTACTACGACTCCGGCGACTGGCGTGGCACCTGGGCGCTTGACGGTGGCGGCGCGCTGATGAACCAGGGGATCCACACGATCGACTTGTTCCGCTGGTTCCTCGGCGAGCCGGTGGAGGTGTATGCGTGGGCGGAGTGCCTCGCTCACGAGCGCATCGAGGTCGAGGACACGGCCGTTGCGACCGTACGGTTCGCCAACGGTGCGTTGGGTGTTGTCCACGGTACGACCGCTGCGTACCCCGGTCTCACAACTCAGATTCGAGTCCACGGTGATCGAGGCTCGGCGATCATCGATCACGACGAGCTGGTCTACTATCACGCCGCACCAGAGGACGCCGAAGACTTTCCGTACGGCGCCGGGGGACGCGCCAACCAGGCGGCCGAGGTGCTGGCCGCGGCCGGCGTGGGCCCCAAGGATGAGCCGGCCGAAGGGCCGACGATCGCGGGTCTGCAGGCCACGTCGCACACGACGCAGTTCGAGCATTTCCTCGATGCTGTCGAACATGGACGTCCTGTTCTCGTGACGGTGGACGAGGCCATGCAGACGCTCGGGCTCATCCGAGGAATCTACGAGTCGGCTCGTACGCAGCAGCCGGTCAAGATAAAGGAGCTCGTGTCATGACGGAGTCGGCAGCGGAGAGACCAGGACTGAAGTTCGCCGTCTTCACTGCCAGTCTTCCGGAGTGGACTCCGGAGGAGGCGGTTTCCAAGCTTGCCGAACAGGGTTGGGACGGCATCGAGTGGCGGGTCGTGGATCAGAAGCCATCTCCTAACGTCGGCTTCTGGGCTGGTAACCGGTGCACGTGGCCGCTGTCGACCTTCGAGCAGGACGTACCGCGGATCAAGGAGATAACGGAAGCGGCCGGGTTGGGCATGCCGTCCATCGGTGGCTATGCAGCCAGTGATCAGCTGGACGACGTTGAGCGTTTGATGCGAGGCGCTGCTGCACTCGGTGTGCCTCAGATGCGTGTTCCGGTGGGACGGCCCGGACCGGAAGGGTACCGCGCCGCGTTTGCGCAGCGTCGTCGAGAGTACGAGAAGGTCGCGGAGCTCTCGGCACGGTACGGCGTGCGGGCGCTCATCGAGCTGCATCACCAGTCGCTGATCTCCAGTGCATCCGCGGCGGCCCGATTCGTGGAAGGGTTCGACCCGGCTCACGTCGGCGTCATTCACGACATCGGCAACATGCTGCAGGAGGGGTACGAGTACGACCTGTGGAGTCTGGAGATCCTCGGTGAGCACCTGGCCCATGTGCACGTGAAGAACGCGGTTCCGGTCGCGAAGCCGGCAGACGATGGCAGTCGCACGGACTGGCACTGGGAGTGGGCCCCGATGCGGCACGGTGTCGGGAACCTCCCGCGACTCTTCAAGGCGCTCAAGGAGTTCGGCTACTCGGGCTGGGTGTCGGTCGAAGACTTCTCGACTCAGGTGCCGCTGGAGGAGCGGGTCCGGGACAACCTGGCGTACCTGCGGGAGTTGGCAGCGTAAGTCCCGACTGACGCTCGCTTCAGGCAGATGCGTGAAAGCCTTTATATGGCAGGGAAACCGGTGTTGTTATAGATTTGTTACGTGAGTTGGTGTGGCCGATTCTGCTGTGCTGTAAGGCGAACTGTGTTCGGCCATTTCTGCGGTCTATTGGTGTCGTAGTGGAATTGCTCGTGCTGCAAGGGAAAACACCGCGTTGATGAGCTACGCCGCGATGGGCGTACAGCAGCCTCAACAGGTGCCGGCACCTACCATGGCGGCCACACACCCACCACGCGTGGTCATTTTCGGAGTTGATTGATGGCTGTGACGAGTGCGCGTGAGAATCCATGAGGATTGGTCGCGCTGTAGCCATGGCCGGTGTCGACGATTTCGAGATTGGCCGTCGTCCAGCGGCGAGACAGCTCCCAGGCCATGTCCGGCGGACAGCTCATGTCGTGTGCACCGCCGATGAGCGTACCCGGAATTCCATCGAGCAGCCCGGCGTCTCGCGCCAGCCGTCCATCCTCGAGAAAGGCAGCGTGGCGCCAGTAATGCGTGACAAGCCGGGCGCTTGTCAGGCGTACGGCCGGATCCTCGTGCTTTTTCAGAGGAGGAGTTCCACTCTGGGTCAGATCCCAGGCGATCCATTCGTCCGCGGCCGGCTGGTGCACCGCCGGATCGGGATCGGCGAGGAGCGTGGCGTACGCATCGACCAGTCGCAGATGCCGCAGTGACTCGGGAACTGCCGTGGCGAACCGCTCCCACTCACGCGGGTACATGCGTCGAAGGTCGTACGTCATCCACTGCACCTCCCGATGGGATGTCGTCGTCACCAGCCCGAGAACCAGCCCGCTCACACGATCCGGATGTGTCTCGGCGTAGGCGAGTCCCAGCGTGGTTCCCCACGAGACACCGACGACGATCCACTTGTGGACGGAAAGGTGCTGGCGCAGCTTCTCGATGTCGGCAACGAGTCGTTCCGTGGTGTTCGTACGCAAATTTGGTCCAGGCTCGCTTACCAACGGGCGGCTTCGTCCGCACCCGCGCTGGTCGAACAGCACGGCGCGGTAGGCGTGCGGATCAAAGAGTCGACGATGATGCGCACTACAGCCTCCGCCCGGGCCACCATGCAGAAACACCGCCGGATGCCCAGCCGGGTTTCCGCAGCTCTCCCAGTAGATCTCGTGTCCCTCGCCCACGTCGAGCATGCCGTACTCGTACGGCTCGACTGGGGGATGTCTGATGTCGCTCATGCGATGCCGTTCCGTCCTTCGTCGCGAAGCCCTGTGACATGGGCCCCAGAGAGGTAGGCCCGACTCGGCTGTGCTGACCAACGGCATCGTACGCTCGGGATCGTGGACGACCTCGGGCGCTGGGAGCCGATGTCCCCTGACTCGGTGGCGAAATTGTTCGCTCGTATGAGGGGGCCATGGTGGATCGCGGGTGGCTATGCGATCGAGCTCTACCTCGGCCGGACGATCCGGTCACATGGCGACATCGACGTTCTCCTGCTACGACGTGACCAGCAACAGGTGCACGAGGTACTAGCGGGCTGGGACATCCACGTGGCCGACCCGCCAGGCCGCCTTCGCCCGTGGCGTGCCGGAGTGTGGCTTCCCGGCCGCATCCACGACATCTGGTGTCGCGAGCATCCCGAAGGCCCGTGGCGGCTTCAGGTCATGCTGGACGAAGCAGACGGTGAGGAATGGCGGTCCCGCCGGCACCCCGGAATCCGGCGCCCGATCTCGTCGATCGGCCATTGCACCGAGAACGGCCTACCGTTCCTGGCTCCCGAGATTCAGCTCTTCTACAAGGCGAAGGGTTTGCGACCAAAGGATGCCACCGACTTTGCCGCGGCTCTGCCTCGGCTGGACTCCGACACACGGCGATGGCTCGATCAGGCTCTCGCCCTGACCGCACCCGACCATCCATGGCGCGCTGAGCTTGCAGGGTAGCCGTCCACGGCTGGCCGAGTCAGTTCCGACCTTCCGAAGGGGCGAGGACGTGACGCATCGTCTTGCAGCGAGTCGATGCGTACGAAGCGGGTGGCCACGACTCAGACGAGGCTGTCGGGGCGACGCAACACCCGTCGAGCTGATCGGAATGCTCAGCTCTGACGGGACGTCTCATGAACAGCCGTGAGGCGCATGGATGCGGGCTTATGCGTTGTGCCATTCTGGCCGCCGTGAACGCGAGGCTGGATCACCGGTCGACCGAACCCATGCAACGCGAGCGGTTCGGTCCACTCCGCGAGGTGCCGCCCGATGACGTTGTGGAGGCCCTGACCGGAGCTGCTCCAGGCACCACGTGGGCTGTGGACAAGATCGGGGACGAGGGCGGGTTCCCCAACGGTGGCCTCTGGCGCGTGAGTGCCGTGAGTAGACGTGGGAGCGGTCCCTTCAGTGCGGTCGTGAAGCGTACGGGCGCCAGCTACCTCGGCACCAGTCCCGTGTGGCGCTGCCGTTCGGCACCGGATGACCCGCAGTGGTGGGGGCGCGAGGCGGCGTTCTACTCCTCCGACCTCGCAGTCTTCGGTTGGACGGGTGGCGTACGAGCGGCGCGCTGCTACACGCTCGACGACCACGACGACTGTCGCGACCTCTGGCTGGAGGACGTTGACATCCCGGCCGACATGGGCGCGTACGAACGAGCCGGGGCAGGGCTTGCACGGTGGCAGGTGGCGACCATCGACAGCACCCATTCCTGGCTGTCGCACGATTGGATCCCCACTCACATCAGGCGACACGACCTCGACAACGAGCGGACCCTCGCTCATCCGGGATGGAGATCAGCGATCGAGCGTGGGCTCGATCCGATGTTGCGAGACGTTGTCAAGGCGCGCATCACCGACCCGACCGAGATCCGTCGTCGCCTGCTGGAGTTCCCGCAGGTCCTCACCCATCACGACTTCCACTACAAGAACGTCGGCACGGTCTCCGATGAGGTCGTCATCATCGATTGGGCCTACGTCGGTTGGGGACCCATCGGGCACGACGTCGGCTATCTCGCAATGGACATCACATCGGGTCTCGGGCCCGTGGACGAGGTGTGGTACGCCATGCAGTCGTCGTACTGCGCCGGGCTCGTCGAGGCGGGCTGGACAGGCAACCTTGCTGTGGTACGGCGGTCGATGGAGGTGTCCACCTGGCTTCGCCTCGGTTGGGCGATCGATCACGTCCTGACGATGGCGGACCAGATGTCAGACGAGGCCCTGGCGGAGGTCTCGTCGCGGGTGCGCTTCCTCGCCGACCGTCAGTAGCGTCCGCATCTTTGCGAAAGCCGGTACGACAGAGCGACGCACCAGGGGACCTGCGGCACAGTCGACTGACGTGACGTTAGCCTGGCGGCGTGTCAACCAGCGCCGTACCGAATGAATCGGCCGCCCCGACGTTGCGCGAAGTCGTCGAGGTCTTGGATCAGCTCTACGATCCGAGCTGGGCGGCGGACTGGGATGCGGTCGGGTTGGTCTGCGGCGACCCGGACGCGCCTGTGCGTCGCGTGCTGTTTGCCGTCGATCCCGTTCGGGAGGTCGCGGACGAGGCGATTGCCTGGTCGGCGGATCTGGTCGTGGCGCACCACCCGTTGTTCCTGCGTGGAGTGCACGGCGTCGCCGCGATCAGCCCGAAGGGCTCCGTGGTCCACAGGTTGATCAAGCACGAGGTTGCGCTTCACGTCTGTCACACCAATGCCGACGTGGCCGCGCCGGGAGTTTCCGACGCGCTCGGTCACGCGCTGGGGTTGACCGACCTCCGCCCACTCGACCCTCACCCAGCCGCGCCGCAGTTGGGCACCGGACGGATCGGGTCGCTGGCGGCACCCGAGTCGCTGCGCGCCTTCCATGATCGTGTGGCGAGATCACTGCCACAAACGGCACATGGAGTTCGGGTGGCCGGCGATCTCGATCGCATGATCTCGACGGTCGCCGTCTGCGGTGGGGCGGGGGATGCGTACCTGCATCTCGCCCGTGCAGCCGGCGTGGACGCCTATGTCACCGCCGACCTGCGCCACCATCCTGCGTCGGAGGCGACGCAACACCCGGAGGCGCCCGCCCTGGTCGACATCGCGCACTGGGCGAGCGAGTGGCCGTGGTTGGCCGACGCAGCGGCCCGCCTCGGCGACGCGCTGGCGCGCCGGGGGACTACGGTGGAGACGCGCGTTTCGACGATCTGCACGGATCCGTGGACGGTTCACGTGCCCAGTACTTCCGACAAGATCTCGACCCGACAGGACTTGACCCGACAGGAAAGGACGCTCCGCTGAACGCCGATCCTCACGTCCAGCTCCGGTTGCTCGACGTCCAGGCGCTCGACCTGCGACTCGATCAGCTGGCTCATCGGCGCCGGACACTGCCCGAGGCCGCCGAGGTAGAACGCCTACGAACCGAACGACAGCGGCTCGAAACCGCGGTCGTCGCCGCCGAGACCGAGGCGAGTGACCTGGCCCGGCAACAACGCAAGGCGGATGCCGACGTGGAACAGGTCAGAGCTCGCAAGGAGCGCGACGAGCAGCGGCTGCAAGCTGGCCAGGTTGCGTCCCCGAAGGAACTGGAGAGCCTGCACCACGAGATCGAGTCGTTGACCAGACGCCAGTCCGACCTGGAGGACATCGAGCTCGAGATCATGGAGCGGCTGGAGGCCGTCACGCAGCGCCGCGCCGAGCTGGAGGCCAAGCGCACGGAGACCGAGGCCCAGCTTGCGGAGGCGGAGGCGGCGCGAGACCGGGCCCTTGCCGAGATCGACGCCGAGGTCGAGACAGCCCGCAAGGAACGTGCTGAGCTGGCGGCGGGAATTCCGGACGAGCTGATGACGCTGTACGAGAAGCTGCGGGCCCAACACGGCGGGGTGGGTGCCGCGGCACTACAGCAGCGCCGGTGTGAGGGATGCCGGATGGAGCTCGACGCCAGCTACCTGGCGACGCTCAAGGCGGCGCCCCCCGACAGCGTCATGCGGTGCGAGGAGTGCCGACGGATCCTCGTACGCACGCCGCAGTCGGGCCTTTAGAAAGGCTTGCTCGAGATGGGGTCCGAGCCGGTGTCAGGCGGGGGTCGGAGGCTCATCGTCGAGGCCGACGGCGGCTCTCGCGGGAACCCGGGTCCGGCGGCGTTCGGTGCGCTGGTCCGTGATGCCGAGTCCGGCGAGATCTTGGCCGAGGCGGCTGAGGCGATCGGGATTGCTACGAACAACGTCGCCGAGTACCGCGGTCTCATCGCCGGCCTACAGCTTGCCCGGGAGATCGATCCGGAGGCGAGCCTGGACGTCCGGATGGACAGCAAGCTCGTCATCGAGCAGATGGCCGGCGCCTGGAAGATCAAGCATGCCGACATGCAACGGCTCGCCATCGAGGCCCGTCGGCTCGCGCCCCCGAATGTCACGTGGACGCACGTGCCCCGCAGGCAGAATGCAGACGCGGACGCGCTGCTCAACCGCGTCCTCGACGGTGGCCCGCGGGTGTGGTCGCTGCACCGGCGACCGGGGCGATCGGAGAACGCGGTAGCCCGCGGTGAGCCGACGCACTCCGAGGAAGCCGCTGCCGTCGTGGCACCTGAACTGGGGTGGTCCGAGGTACCGGGCACACCGACGACCCTGCTCCTCGTCCGCCACGGTGAGACGGCGTACTCGGTCCAGAAGCGGTTCAGCGGATCAGGCGGTGAGGACCCACCGCTCACCGACCATGGCCGCCGCCAGGCCGAGGTGATCGCGGCAGACCTGGCGCGTCGCGGATCGGTCTCGGCTGTGATCAGTTCGCCGTTACGGAGGGCTCGGGAGAGCGCCGACATCATCGCTCGTGCTCTGCGCGCCCAGGTCGAGGTGGAGCCTGATCTTGCAGAGACCGCGTTCGGTGAGTGGGAAGGCTTGACCTTCGCCGAGGCGAGGTCTCGCTGGCCGGCCGAGCTGGATGCGTGGCTCACGTCCACCTCGGTGCCACCGCCTGGGGGTGAGTCGTTCGACGACGTGCTGGTACGCGTGCGCGCCGCGCGTGATCGGGTCCTCAAGGCGTACGCCGGCCGCACGGTCGCGCTTGTGACACACGTCTCTCCGATCAAGATCCTGGTGTGCCTCGCCCTCGATGTACCGCTTCGAGCCATCTTCCGCATGGAGGTGCCACCAGGCTCGTGTACGGAGCTGCAGTGGTACCCGGACGGGTTGGCGTCGATGCGCTCCTTCGGGCTCCGGCCCGACACGCCATGATCACGTACCCGAGAGGCGACGGGATTGTGGCGGTGACCGCTCGATCCGTACGCGATCAGCAGGCGACGATCGCTCGATGGAGGGCTTGAAGACCCAGCTAGAGTTGTGGTTTGGGACGAGTTGGCCGGGCGGCCGCGTCGAGATCGACGACCACCGTGTCGTACAGATCTCGCCGAGGAAAGTCCGGACTCCGTAGGGCAAGGTGGTGGGTAACACCCACCCGGGGTGACCCGCGGGACAGTGCCACAGAAAGCAAACCGCCAACGACCGTTCGACTCCGTGTCGAGTCGGATGGTGCGGGCAAGGGTGAAAGGGTGGTGTAAGAGACCACCAGCGCCCGGGGTGACCCGGGCGGCTAGGTAAACCCCACCTGGAGCAAGGCCAAGAAGGGCCGGCGAGCGCCAGCTGCGCGCTCCTGGTCCGCGCAGGCGTTTGAGGGCGGCCCGTCCGAGCCTGCGGGTAGGCCGCTTGAGGTCGTCGGTAACGGCGACCCTAGAGGGATGGCCGCCTAGAACAGAATCCGGCTTACGGGCCGACTCGTCCCGACCTGCTTCTCCTGACCTGCGACAAACGGTCGCACCCACGATCTTCCGTAGGGGCAGCTGCATACGTGCTGCACGCAGGTCCGGGAGGGACCCTCACCGCGCCTCGCGCCACCCTGGCAGTACAGCGCGTGAACGAACGACGCCGTGCTGAAAGCCCGGGGCGAGTCCTCGATTGAACGCTGCGATCCGCCTGGACGTAGTTCGGGTCGTGAGTACGTCCGCAGCTCGAGAGGAGGCGCTGATCCGAGCGCTCTATTACGAGCACGGCGAGCAACTCCTCGGGTACGTACGAGCGCTCGTTGGTGGTGATCTCCGTCGAGCTGAGGACGTCGTCCAGGAGACGCTGCTTCGTGCCTGGCGACATGCCGACGCGCTGGCGCCTGAGACCGCACGACCGTGGCTGTTCCGCGTGGCGCGCAATCTCGTGCTCGACGGCCACCGGGCGGCTGGACGGCGGCCGCGCGAGGTCTCGGTCGAGGAGGTCGTTCTGCAAGGCCAGGGCGGTCGCCACGATGGCGACGAGATCGAACGGGTCTTGTTGGCCTGGCAGGTGGCAGACGCACTCAACGCGCTGACACCTGCGCATCGCGAGGTAATCGTCGAGCTGTACTTCCGTGACAGGTCGGTCACCGAAACCGCTGACCGACTACAGATTCCCACCGGAACCGTGCGTTCTCGTGCGTACTACGCACTTCGGGCGCTACGGCTGGCCCTCGAGGAGCGGGGGGTGACCTCGCCATGACCTGCCCCCACGCCCATCGGTTGGGTGCGTACGCACTTGGTGTCGAGGACCCGGATCGGGAGGCCATCGAACGACACCTGAGTACCTGCGAGAGTTGCGCCAAGGAGCTCGCCGATCTGACGCAGGTCACCTCGTTTCTCGCCGTGGTTCGGACGGCAGGTGTACGGATCGACGAGGAATCCGCTGCCGCACGGGGCTCGCCGAAACTGCTCGAGCGTGTCCTGCTCACCATGCAGTCGGAGAAGTCCGAACGCGTGAAGCGGCGTCGGCGCCTGCTCACACGGGCTGCCGCCCTCGCCGCTGCCGCCGCCTTCGTCGTGGGTGTCGTGTCGGCCGCGATCGGGCTGCGTGATCACATCATGTCCGACCGGGTACAGCTGACAGCAGTCTCGTCGTCGTACGGCGTCGACGCCACGACCACAGTCCAGCCGGAGGCGTGGGGCACCCGGGTCACCATGAGCTTGCAGGACCTACCGCCAGTGAAGTCCTGCAAGCTGGTCGCCCGCTCACACGACGGACGGGTGGAGACCATCGCGTCATGGCGGGCTGGCTACGGTGGCGGCGTCGACGTGGAGGCCATGACGGCGTTTCGTCCCGACGAGCTCGCCCAGCTCGAGGTGGTCGACGACACCGGACGTCGGCTGCTGACCGTGCGCCGGGAGTAGGGGCCGCGACGCACGAGTCGGCGAGCGCTCGACGAGTGGTGAGCTCCGTGAAGGCAGCTCTGCGTTGTTCTCAGGCAGAAGGGAGCTGGTCGCCGATCAGGGCGAGGTTCTGGATCGCCGCGAGACCGTAGAGCGCAGTCGTGTTCGTGGAGACCCACGGTGCGGCGTCGGTCGGGTTCAAGGTGGACTCGTTGCGCTCGGAGGTCCATGAGCGGTCGAGTGCGTACTCCCACGACTCGGCCGGATGCAGGAAGAGATCCCATGCCCGCTCGGCGTAGCGTGGCTCGCCGAGACGTACGGCGGCATACGCGTCCAGTCGGGTGTGACCCTGCTTGAGGGACAGGTTCCCGAAGTGCTGCCCGCACTCGGCCTCCTGCTCTTCGCGGGTTCCGTTGTACAGCCGGCAGTACTGCAGCCACGCACGTTCGAAGTCGGGCATGTCCACGGCGTCGATGAGCTCGGCGCAGATCTCCACCAGGCCGAACATCGCGCTGAGATGGGAGACGCTCACCGTCTTCTCCGCCGGCGCGAACTCGCCGGTCTCGATGTCGTACAAACCTTCCCCGGTGACGAAACCGTTGGGCATCCGCGCGATCGTCCGCATGGTGTTGAGCAGCTTCATCCTGGCCACGTCGGCTTTCGGGCCCATGCGTTCCCACTCGGTGAACCACGCGGCGGCAAGACCACTCCAGTCGGTCCCGAGGCCGATCGCGAGCGCGTGCGGATCGGGCTCGTACGGTTCGGTTCGGATCTTGCGGATCGGGTCCAGCACCAGGAACGTCCGGTCCGAGTCGACCAACGCGTGCATGAGGTCGCCGACGCGTTCGTCTGCGGTGAGGTAGTAGTAGATCCGCCGGTAGATTGCCGTGCTGATGCGCAGCTGCTTCGCGCTGTCACCCCAGTGCTGGACGTTGTGGCGGGTGCCGAGCCCGGCCCACTCGCCGACGTGGTAGACGTCCACCTCTCCGGTGTGTCTCGTCATGGCTTCGGCGAACCGGAAGATGTCCGCGCGGCCGGATCGCAGATAGGCGTACCACAGCCACAGATCGGGGGAGAGCTCGGAGTTGTCCCATGCGTATCCGCCGACGTCGTACCGCCACACGCTGCGGTCGGCGTCGAACGAGTGCATGATGTCGCCGTAGTCCCAGAAGCCGTACCAGTGGCGCTGGTCGCGCTGTTTGACGTAGAAGTCGAAGAGGAAGTCGAGGCTGTCCTCGATCGCCGCCTTGGTAGGCGTCGACCGGTCGACCGGTGCGAAGAGCCCGCCGAACGCCTTGGCCGCGGTCAGGTGCTCTACCGGGTTGACGATCTGCGGTGGTGTACGAACGACGTCGGCCATCGCCGCCAGTTGGTCGGCTGGAGGTGTCGCCGGCAGCGCCCAGATCATGAGCTCGCTGGTGCGAGCGATACCGTACGGCGTGCCGAAGCCGGGCTCGTAGTCCTCGTACGTGATCTCGAGCGCGTCGAGCTGCTCCGGGTAGGTGTCCTGCCCCATTCCATCGTGGTAGAAGCGCAAATCCATCGGCTGCGCTTCTGGTGACCACAGCCACATCGTGACCTCGGCCGGGTCGGTGTCGGCACCGCGGATGTCAAGCTGGGTGGGATGGCGTTCCCAGAAGTCGCGGATGCCGAACCCCACCCCGCCGCTCGGGCCACCGAGGTAGCCGAACCCGGAGGCACGTCGGCCCTGGTCGACAAGAACCCACGCATGCCCCGGCTTGGTCCGCTTGCGGATCGTGAAGCCCTCGGACGACAGTTGGGTCAACCTGTAGTCGCCCCAGTTGGGAATCCAGTGCAGCCTGCTGGTCACCCGCTGGTCCCAGGTGGACGGATCGGGAAGCTTCTGACCCGCCACCTGTGCGGCACGCACAGCTTCTCCAGGGTCACGGCGTAGCCCGGTGATGCCCTTGACCGCCTCGGTCAGCATGCCGTGTCCCTCGCCGACGAAGCGGACGTGACGGTCGTAGAGCTCGTCACGCAGGGGAGTCCGGAAGCGCACGCCGAGGCCGGCAACGAACTCGTCGCTTCCGTCGCTGTCGAACACGAACGTGTGCATCATCCGCACGTACTCTGCTCCTGCGTAGAAGTAGAGCCGCACGGTGAACGGCAGCCAGTCTCGTCCCGGGCCGGCATGCACACCCTCCAGCCGGACGACGGCACGGACCGGTCCGCGTTGCTCGACCTCGACCTCGCGGATCCGGCTGACCAGACGCTCTCGCCGGATCACCGCCGTCTCGTCGTCGGGCGGCGTGCGTTGGCGCAGGTTGACGAGCTCCACCTGCTTGACGAGCTGCGTGCCGGAGCGGCTGATCGACCTGATCAGGGCCGAACCCCGCTTGCCGATGGTGCAGCTCACGACGCCGGTGTCGACCTCGATGCTGCCGGAGCCTTCGCGAACCGTGACCTCATGAGCCGGCTTCGCCGGCACTCCCGCGTGCAGGACGTACGAATCGGTGCGCGGTGCGTCGGCGGGGAGCGCATGGGCACTCCACTTCAGCGACCCGTCCGGCCAGTAGGCGAGCGGCCAGCTCTGCACCGGGACTGCTGCGCCATCCCGGGTCTGCAGCGCGAAGGTTTGCTTCGGGTCGACCGTCCCCTTCGCCCACGGGACTCCCCAGGTGCAGCCGACACCGATCGTGGGTGTGCCCTCCAGCCAGCGAAGCGTCACCGATGGTGGCGCGGCATACGCCTGGCCGGCGGACGTCGGCCCACCCGCCTGACTGACGGCGGGGTCAGCCTGGGCAGCAGATGCGGCCGTCGGCCCGATACCGAGGGAGCCGGTCGTACCGGCTGCTACCGCGCCGACCACGAACGCGCGACGAGGGATCTCGGGCATGGTCTTGGCTCCTCGAGTGCGACAGCGAGTCGATGAGACGAGCAAGAGCGGGAGAGCGCTTTCCAACGTGTCTGTGATTACAGGTGACCATGGCTGTTCGATCAATCGGCGGGGCATGCCAGTTCCGGCCAGGGCGCCGAAGGCCTCGCCGTCGGGTGTCAGGCAGGTCTGTGTGTCAGGATCTGCTTCGGATCAGCGGTAGGCGTTCGCCTGCAAGGAGTAGAGCTCGGAGTAGAGTCCGCCATTCGCCATCAGCTGGTCATGGTCACCCCACTCGGTGACCGTTCCACCATCGACGACGAGGATCAGGTCGGCCGACCGGACCGTGGAGAAGCGGTGCGACACGAGCAACGTGATGCGTCCGTTTTCGGCGCCGGATCGGGCTGCCGCCAGATAGCGCTCGAAGAGCGCATGCTCGGTCGGTGCGTCGAGGCTCGCCGTCGGCTCGTCGAAGAACAGGACCAACGGATCGGTACGCATCAATGCTCGGCCGAGTGCGAGCTTCTGCCACTGCCCGGTGGACAGGTCGACGCCGTCAGGCCAGGTCGCGCCGAGCTGGGTGTCCCCGGCCTTCGGCAGCTCGTCCACGACGGTCGGCGCACCTGCCCGATCCAACGCAGCACGCACCGCCGTGTCGTCGTCCAGTCGCGGCAGATCGCCGACGCCGACGGCGCGACGCGCTTGTAGCTCCCACCGCATGAAGTCCTGGAACGCTGCCGCGAGCCTTCGCCGCCAGTCGGACACGTCGATCTCGGCAAGCTCGACGCCATCGACCAGGATCCGCCCCTTCGTCGGTTCGTACATCCTGCTCAGGAGCTTGACCAGCGTCGTCTTGCCGGCGCCGTTCTCTCCGACGAGGGCGACCACCGACCCGGCAGGCAGGTGGATGGACACGTCCCGGAGGGCCGGGGTCCGGGCGCCGGGGTAGGTGAACGAGACGTTCTCGAACCGGATGCCGTCGACCAGTCGAGTCGGCGCGGGTCGGCTGGCTCGGCGCGCGTGCTGTGCGCGCACACGCGCGGCGTACTCCCGTAGCCAGAGCAACCGTCCGGCGGCGCGAAGGACCCGTCCGAGGCCCGCGATGCTGTACGCCGGTCCGAGCACTTGGTTCTGCACCCGCTCGCACACGATGATCGCGGTGATCACTTCGCCGGGCCGGGCCAAGCCACGACTCGCCTGCCACAGCACGAAGCCCACCGCGAGTGCGAAGCCGCTGGCGAAGAGCAGCGATCGGATCCCACCCGTCACGGTCTCCTTCACCTGGGCGCGATGGATCGGTCGACGGGCACGTAGCCACGCCGCATCCATCGTGCGCAACAAGGTTTCCTGCAGCCCGAAGATGCGGATCTCCATGGCGGCCCGCGAGTCGATCGTGAGGGTACGCAGGTGCCGGGCGAGCCGGGCCGAGGTTGCAGACTGCGCCTCGGCTTCGGTATGCCAACGTTGTTGCAAGGCTGCGATGGGGAAGGCTGGGAGGGCGAACAGCACGAGGAGGAGCACGAAGGGATGCAGGAGGACGAGCACGACGCCCGTCCCGATCGCACCGACGAGCGCCGTCGCGGTGGTCACGATGCTGTTCAGCGACTGGCCGAGGATGCCCTGGCTTTGCCGCAGAAGCTCCAAGCGGTCCTGGTAGTCGCGCCGTTCGTGATGCTCGAGCCCCGGAAGCTCGCTCGTCAGCTGCGCGATCTCCCTGTCGAAGGCGAAGCCCACCCGTTCCGCCAGCCCGACCCGGATCCCCGTGGCGACGTAGGTCGAGACATAGTGCAGGCCGACGGTCGCAAGCAGACCGAGGCTCCCGACAAGCAATCTGGTGGTACTGCGTTCGAGCACGGCGTCAGCGACCACGCCGAGAAACCACCCGAACATGGGGTACATCAGGGCGCCGAGTGGTTCGAAGCCCGTTCCGAGCGCGCGCCACGGGTCGGTCCGTACGGCGGTGCCGATCAGGAGGGAGAGCTCGCGGAGCCGGTCACGCATCGGCGCTCCCGACCGTGCTCGCTCGAGCGCCGCACGCCTGCGGGTCCTCGTGTGGTACGACGCCGAACCGGTGGGCCTGCAGACGGAACATCGTGGCGTACCGCCCACCGAGTGCCATGAGCGTGTCGTGGTCGCCGTCCTCGACGATCCGACCACCGGACAGCACCACGATCCGGTCGGCGCGGCGGACGCTCCAGAGTCGATGCGTCACCAGCACGGTCGTCGTGTCGCGGGTGAGGGCGAGGAACCGGTCGAAGAGCTCGCTTTCTGCGCGGACGTCCAGACTTGCCGTGGGCTCGTCGAGGATCAGCAGGCCGGCTCCGGCGCGCACGGCGACGAGTGCCCGGGCGAGCGCGACCTTCTGCCACTGTCCACCCGAAAGGTCGGCGCCCTGCGGGTAGCCATGAGCCAGCACGGTCTGCCAGGACGCCGGGAGGTCGGTCAGCAGGTCGCCGGCGCCCGCGTCGCGCAGCGCTGCTTCGAGCAGCTCGTGGTCGTCGAGGTGGGCGGGTGCGCCGAACCCGACGTTGTCCCGCAGCGGGAGCTCGTACCGGATGAAGTGCTGGAAAATGGCACCGATCCGCCGTCTGACCGCCGGGAGATCGGCCATGGCGAGGTCCTGCCCGTCGAGCAAGACCTTTCCCGCCGCCGGTTCGTAGAACCCGCAGATCAGTTTGATGAGGGTCGTCTTGCCGGCGCCGTTCTCCCCGACGATGGCCACGGACTGTCCGGCGGGTATGTGCAGGTCGAGGTGGTCGAGCACCGGCGCTGCGTGGGGCGAGTAGCCGAACGTGACACCCTGCAGACGTACCTCCACTGGTCCGGAGGGGGCGCCTGTCGGATCGGCTCGCACTGGGCTGGTCCCGGCGGGGCGAACAGGACCGGTCGCGGAGGCGTGGGCGGGAGCCGAGGACGGTGAGCGCTGGTTCTCCGCGAGCAGGCGTCGCTCGACGTCGAGTAGCTGCTCGGCGAGGGATGCCGCCCGGCTCACTCGCCAGTGTGGGTCGCCGAGGAAGCCGAGCTCGCCCATCCCGAGCACGGCGAGACCGTACACGGTGACCGCGCCGATCCCGATGTGGCCGTGTACGGCGTGCCAGGCCAACGCGCCGACGACCACGGCGTGCGAGCTGACGACCGCACCGGTACCGAGCGCGAGCGTTCTCACCTGCGCGCGCCTGGCTCGCCAAACCGCCGACATCGAGCGCAGCCAGGTGCGGGCGTACTCGACCCCGACCCAGTCCGCGAGACCGAAGACTCGGATCTCCTTGGCCGCTTCCGGCCCAAGGGCAACGCCACGCAGATACTCGGCTCGTCGAAGATCGCCGGCTCCTTCAGCTCGTACCGCGGCGAAACCTCGCTCCATCCATCTGCTGGATGCCTGGTTGGCGACGACCCATCCGGCCAGGATGGCGATCGGAGCCCACCACGTGAAGGTCGACAGGATGAGTGCTGCGCCGAGCCCGGCGATCCGCATGGATGCCAGGATGCGTAGCGCCCACGGGGTCTGGACGTAGAGCCCGGTTCGCTCGAAGTCCCGGATCGCATCGAGATCGCGTACGACGTGAGGATCTTCGAGCGCTGCGATCCGATGGGGGGTGAGGAAAGCGCGGCTTGCGGTCCTGGAGACCTCGCGCATGAGTGCCGTGTTCATGAGCTCGGACAGCAGGCGGGCGAGGGTGAGGAAGACACCACTCGCAAGAAAGCCCAGGGCGACGAGCCCGACGGCGAGCAGCCCGTTGTTCCATGCCGTAGACCCCGGACCCGACGCGACCGCATCCGGCAGAACGGATACCAGCATGCCCGTGGCGAGGACGCTGGCGTTCGGAAGCAGTCCCAGGACCAAGACGACAAGCCCGAACCACACGAAAAGCGCCGGATCGGCGCGCCACAGGATGCCGACCAGTGCGCGTGCTCGCCGGAATGCGGTCGCCACGAGCTTCCCCCAGAAACCAAAAGAACACCGTGTGCCAGCGCGGGATACGGACCGAGCGCGCAACGGCTCTCGACTTCGCGTGCACGGATTCTCAGCACTGCAAGCGAAGCAGTTCTGCAGCAGCTTAACCGCAGGTGCGCACGCGTCAAAGGCGATGCTGGCATGCAGAGCACAGCGTGGTGAGCTGTACGTGATGCGACGCCCTTACTCCTCGCATGCCACGTACCCTGCGCAACGTCGTCACGAAGAGAGTTCGCGTACTCGGGTTTTCAGCCGACGAGTTTCCTCGTGCTTAGTAGCGCTCGCGGATGCACGCCGGTCGGAGAACTGAAATTGGCCAGGTACGTCGTGTCGCCCCGTCCGGGCGTCACGCACGGTCAACCAGCCGGGCCGGTGGTTGGTCGACCTGGTGATCATTCGGTGATTGCCGGCAGAATGAGTGATCTTGACAGGACTCGCTCGCGGCGGTCAGCACGACACCTCGTGCCGGACTTCCGGCCGACCTTCGAGAAGGAGCATGCCGTGGCCGAACTCGATGACTTCGCTGGAAACTCGTCGCACGGTCCGCTAGCCGGCGTCGTCGTCGTGGATCTCTCGCGTGCGTTGGCGGGTCCGCATGCGGCGATGCTTCTGGGTGATCTGGGCGCGCGCGTCATCAAGGTGGAGAACCCCAATGGTGGTGACGATTCCCGAGGCTGGGGTCCGCCGTTCGTCGGGCCCGAGGATGCGCTCGAGTCGACGTACTTCCTGTCGTGCAACCGGAACAAGGAATCCATCACGCTCGACCTGAAGTCCGAGGAAGGGCGTCACCACCTGCGTCGGTTGCTCCGCCATGCCGACGTGTTGGTGGAGAACTTCCGGCCCGGCGTCCTCGACCGGCTCGGCCTGTCCATTGCCGTGCTCTCCGAGCTCAACCCTCGACTGATCATTCTGTCCATCACAGGTTTCGGCCACGACGGGCCGGAAGGGACGCGTGCCGGTTATGACCAGATCGCCCAAGGTGAAGGTGGTCTCATGTCGCTCACCGGACCGAGTCCTGAGGAGCCGATGCGAGTCGGTGTACCCATCGCCGACCTGCTCGCCGGCATCTACGGGGCCTACGGGGTGGCGGCTGCGCTCCACGAGCGGGCCCGCACCGGCCGCGGACGGGTGGTCCGAACGTCGCTGCTGTCGGCGATCGTCGGTGTCCACGCCTACCAAGGCACGCGCCATACGGTCGCGGGTGAGGTCCCCCGGGCCCAGGGAAACCATCACCCGTCGATCTGTCCCTACGGCCTGTTCCATACCGCCGACGGCATCGTGCAGATATCCGTGGGGAGCGAGGGTCTGTGGCGTCGGTTCGCCGAGGCGTTCGGGCTTCCGGTGGACGGCGCAGGGTTCGGGACCAACGCCGAACGGGTACGGAACCGGGACGCCGTCATCGCCGCCATCGAGGAGGCGTTCGCGGCATGGTCGACCGAGCCCTTGCTCGTCAGGCTGGACGAGATCGGCGTACCGGCCGGCGAGGTCAAGACGCTCGACCGGGTGTACGCCTGGGAGCAGACCAGGTCCCAGGGGCTGTTGATCGACGTGGACCACGCGACGCTCGGTCGGATCCGGCTGCCCGGTCCCGCGATCCGGTTCGACGACAACGCCTTCGCCGGCGGCCGGGAGACCCACCTCGCGCCGCCCGCACTCGGGCAGCACACCGCCCAAGTCCTCGCGTGGCTGGACGAGCTGGAGGCGAAGCCGACACCTCCCGCCTGACGGTGGCGCGCATGTGATCAGCGGACCGCGGAGAAGATCCCGGCCAGGGAGGCCTGGATCGGTCATCTTTGGTAGGCTGACTGAGGCCGGCTTGGCTGGATGTGTGAAGACGTTCCGGCGACGTTTCCCACGCATCGGGCCGGGTCCCAAGCGGAGGTCGTCTCCCACCCGCCGCGATCTCGAGGTCGCCGGGTCTGGCCGGCCGTCGTACCGATCTCGGGACGACGGCCTGCGTGAGGGTACTGCGGCGCGTCGCCTCGCCGATGGGCGGCCGCGGCAGGTCACGCTCACTGGGTGACGGCTTCCGTGACGAGGCACGGAAGCCTTTTTCGTACCTCTTCAAACGACATCGCCGAAGTGTCCGGATCGCCGAGGTGGCCGGGCCGGCGGTGATACGCGACCGAACGACTCGAGGAGGGTCCTCATCGCAACAGAGCTTCGCGTCAACGAGCGGATTCGGGTTCCCGAAGTCCGGCTTGTTGGGCCGAATGGTGAGCAGGTCGGCATCGTGCGCATCGAGGATGCGCTGCGCCTTGCCCAGGAGGCCGATCTCGATCTCGTCGAGGTGGCTCCGACGGCTCGGCCGCCGGTCTGCAAGCTCATGGACTTCGGGAAGTACAAGTACGAGACCGCTCAGAAGGCCAGGGAAGCTCGGCGTCACCAGGCCCAGACCCAGATGAAGGAGATGAAGCTCCGGCCGAAGATCGACCAGCACGACTACGAGACCAAGAAGGGTCACGTGGCGCGCTTTCTTCGGCAGGGGGACAAGGTCCGGGTCACGATCATGTTCCGGGGTCGGGAGCAGTCCCGACCGGAGCTGGGGTTCCGGCTCCTGCAACGGCTGGCCGAGGATGTCGCCGACCTCGGATACGTCGAGTCCCAACCCCGACAGGACGGCCGTAACATGATCATGGTCGTCACGCCGCACAAGCGGAAGGCGGAGGCCCGTGCCGAGATCGAGGCTGAGAAGGCACGGCGTGCTGCCGAGCGCGCGGCGGAGCGGGAAGCCGAACGCGCACGTCGAGCGCCGCAGCAGGCGCGACGGGAGCGCGCACAGCAAGCCGCTGACATCGAGTAAGCACCGAGCAAGTACCAAGAAACCACACGCGTCAGATACGTCCGCCGCCAGGCCCGGGGCGCCCGACCCCGGGCCGGCACGTGCGGTGGACCGGGTCGAGCCGAGGGACGACTATGCCGAAGATGAAGACCCACAGTGGGGCAAAGAAGCGCTTCCACGTCACGGGCACTGGAAGGCTCATGCACAAGCGCGGCGGCCGGGGCGCGAAGCTTGAGAAGAAGCCGTCGAAGGTGATGCGCCGGCTGGCCCCCGAGGTCGAGACCGCCGCCCCCGACAAGAAGAAGATCAGGAAGCTGCTCGTCCGCTGACGAGGTCAGCGCGCGATCAAGCAGCCCGTTGGAGCAAGGAGTACGCCAGTGGCACGCGTGAAGCGGGCGATCAACGCCCACAAGAAGCGTCGCGAGATCCTCAAGCAGGCCAAGGGATACCGCGGCCAGCGTTCGCGCCTCTACCGCAAGGCAAAAGAGCAGGTCACCCACTCGCTTGTCTACGCCTACCGCGACCGCAAGGCGCGCAAGGGTGACTTCCGTCGGCTGTGGATCACACGGATCAACGCGGCCGCCCGGCAGAACGGCATGACCTACAACCGCTTCGTGCAGGGCCTCAAGGCCGCCGGCGTCGAGGTCGACCGGAAGATCCTCGCCGATCTGGCTGTGAGAGACGCCACGGCATTCGCCGCACTCGTCGAGGTAGCCCGCAACGCGCTGCCGGCCACCTCGAACGGATCTGAGGCAGCCGGGGCAGAGGGCGGTTCGGCCAAGTCACACGCCGCCGCCTGAGACGGTCCGCACGAGCACGGGCGGTTGTGCGATCGTGACGCCAGTGGCCGGTCCCGAGTGCACCGATCCACGCGCTGCTCGGGTCGTGGCTGCACGTCGGCTCGTCAAGCGATTGTTTCGCACCAGGGGGAGGCAGTTCCTCGCCGAAGGGCCCCAGGCGGTCGGTGAAGCGCTCACGGTGCCGGGCGTGGTCCGTGAGCTCTTCGCCACGGGGCACGGTGCTCAGCGACATGCGGAGCTACTCGATGCGGCCGAGCGAGCCGGCGTTCCGATCCGCCTGGTGTCGGGCGAAGTCTTCGACACCATGGCGCAGACCGTCACCCCCCAGGGCGTGCTGGCGGTGTGTTGCTTCGTCGACGTCGCGTACGAGGAGGTCGTGGCGTCGAAGCCCCGGCTCGTGGCCGTACTTGCACAAGTACGCGATCCGGGCAATGCCGGCACGGTGCTGCGGTGCGCCGACGCGGCCGGCGCCGATGCCGTGTTGTTCACCGACGCGTCGGTCGACGTCTACAACCCCAAGTGCGTCAGGGCATCGGCGGGCAGTCTCTTCCACCTTCCGGTGGCGGTCGGAGTGCCGGCGTCGGAAGGCGTAGCGGCGTTGCGAGCGCACGATGTGACGGTCCTGGCGGCCGACGGCCAGGGCGACATCGATCTCGAGAGCGCAGAGGAGCAGGGCCTGCTGAGCCGCCCCACGGCGTGGATCTTCGGCAACGAGGCCTGGGGCTTGCCGGTCGGGACCCGTGACCTCGCCGATGCGGTGGTACGGGTTCCGATCTACGGCAAGGCGCAGAGCCTGAACCTCGCGACAGCCGCGGCCGTCTGTCTCTACGCGTCGGCCCGTGCGCAGCGTGCGGAGCGCCGCTCCTAGACTTCCCGCGTACGGCCTGTGCCGTACGAAGACCCGACGATGGGACGACCCGAGCACGATGCCCACCAACCACGACTCGTCGGCTTTGACCGACTCGAAGCTTTCCGAGGATTCGCCGCTGCATCCTGACCGAGTGAACCGGATGCGGGACGAGGCGATCGCCGCCATCACCGCGGCGAAGGATCTCGAGGAGCTGCGCGCTGCCCGGCTCGCGCACGCCGGCGACCGGAGCCCACTGGCGCTGGCCAACCGGCAGATCGGCCAGCTACCACCCGAGGAACGCAAGGACGCCGGCATGCGGCTCGGTGCCGCACGCCGGGCGGTGTCCGAGGCACTCGCTGCGCGCCAGAGCCAGCTGGCGGCCGAGCACGAGGCGCGGATCCTCCGCGAGGAGACGGTCGACGTCACCTTGCCATGGGACATCGAGCCACGCGGCGCGAGGCATCCGCTGACCACGATCCAGGAACGCATCAGCGACGTCTTCGTGGCCATGGGCTGGGAGGTGGTCGAAGGTCCGGAGGTCGAGGCGGAGTGGCTGAACTTCGACGCGCTCAACATCCCACCGGATCACCCGGCACGCACCACGATGGACACGTTCTTCCTCGAGCCGGAGCACGCAGGGGTCGTGCTTCGCACGCACACGTCGCCGGGTCAGGCGCGGACGATGCTCAGTCGCAAACCGCCCATCTACATCGTGTGCCCTGGTCGCACCTACCGCACTGACGAGCTCGACGCCACCCACACGCCGGTCTTCCATCAGGTGGAGGGCCTCGTGGTGGACGAGGGCATCACGATGGCGCACTTGAAGGGCACGCTCGACCATTTCGCGCAGGAGATGTTCGGTTCGGGCATCAAGACCCGGCTCCGCCCGTCGTACTTCCCGTTCACCGAGCCCAGCGCGGAGCTGGACTTGCAGTGCTTCGTGTGCCGCGGCGCTTCGGTGGGCAACCCCGACCGCCCCTGCCGGACCTGCTCGAGCGAGGGCTGGATCGAGTGGGGTGGCTGCGGCGTCGTGAATCCGCGCGTACTCATCGCGTGCGGCGTCGACACCGAGAAGTACTCAGGTTTCGCGTTCGGGATGGGATTGGAACGCACCCTCATGTTCCGCCACGGCATCGAAGACATGCGCGACATGGTCGAAGGTGACGTGCGCTTCACGCAGGCGTTCGGGTGGGAGGCCTGATGCTGGTCCCGGTCTCGTGGTTGCGAGAGATCGTCGCGCTGCCCGATTCGGTGACGTCGCGGGAGATCGCCGAGCGGCTGGTTCGTGCCGGGCTCGAGGTCGAGACGGTCGACGAGGTGGGCGCGGACGTGAGCGGCCCGTTGGTGGTCGGCCGAGTGCTTTCGTACGAAACCGAAACGCACTCCAACGGGAAGACGATTCGCTGGTGCCAGGTCGACGTCGGCGAGGGCCAGCCTCGCGGCATCGTCTGCGGTGCTCACAACTTCGCGGTGGGCGACCTGGTTGTGGTGGCGCTTCCGGGGACGGTGCTTCCCGGTGGGTTCAAGATCACAGCTCGGCGGACGTACGGGCACATCTCCGACGGCATGATCTGCTCGGAGCGCGAGCTTGGCATCGGTGACGACCACGCGGGGATCCTGGTGCTCGCACCCGGTGAAGGGACGCCTGGCGAGGATGCGCCGCAGATCCTCAAGCTGCGTGACGACGTGCTGGACATCGCGGTCACACCGGATCGCGGCTACACGATGTCGATGCGTGGCGTCGCGCGCGAGGTGGCGACAGCCTTCGACCTGCCCTTCGTCGATCCTGTCACGGACACCTTAAGAGAGCCTGCGGACTCGGGTTACCCGGTGCGCGTGGAGGACCCGGTCGGATGTCCGTCGTTCGCGGCCGTGACCGTGGTCGGCGTGGACCCCAGTGCGGTGAGCCCGCGCTGGTTGAAGCGCCGCTTGCAGCTTGCCGGCATGCGGCCGATTTCGCTCGGCGTCGACGTCACGAACTACGTCATGCTCGAGCTGGGGCAGCCGATCCACGGATATGATCGCGCTCTGCTGCGTGGGCCCATCGTGGTGCGCCGAGCCGAGCCGGGGGAGAAGCTGCAGACCCTCGACGGTGTCACGCGGGTGCTGGATCCGGACGACATCGTCATCACCGACGACTCCGGGCCGATCGGTCTGGCGGGCGTCATGGGTGGCGCCACCACCGAGTTGTCGGATCGCACGACCGACATCGTGGTCGAGGCGGCGTACTGGGACCCGATGACCATCGCGCGCACGTCACGCCGCCACAAGCTGTCGACGGAGGCGTCCAAGCGGTTCGAACGTGGTGTGGACTCGCAGCTGCAAGGCTTCGCCGCTCGTCGGGTCGCGGAGCTGCTCGTGGAGCTCGGTGGCGGACGCATCGAGGAAGGGTCGACGCTCGTCGGTGTGATGCCCGACCGCGAACCGGTGCGGATCCCGGCGAACCACGCGGGCCGGGTGGCGGGTTACGACATCCCGGTCGAGCGCAGCGTCCGGCGGCTCGAAGACGTCGGATGCCGGGTGTCGGTTGCCGACGGCACGCTCACCGTGGTGCCGCCATCCTGGCGGCCGGACCTTCGGGATCCCAACGACTTCGCCGAAGAGGTCATCCGCCTGGAGGGCTACGAGGCAGTGCCGAGTGTGCTCCCCGTGGCGCCACCAGGGCGTGGACTCACGCCAGACCAGCGACTGCGCCGGCTGGTCGGTCGTGTGTTGGCCGGTGCGGGGTACACGGAGGTGCTGGCCTATCCGTTCGTCGGTCCGGCCGACTTCGACCGGATGCGGGTGCCGGCCGACGACCCGCGGCGACGGGCGGCCCGGATCGCCAACCCTCTGTCAGAGGAAGAGCCCCTGCTGCGGACGACGTTGCTGCCAGGGCTGCTCGCCACGGCACGGCGGAATGTCGGGCGGGGGATGACCGACCTCGCGTTGTTCGAGATGGGCGCCGTCTTCCTGCCGAAGGACGGGGCGCCGGCGGCACCCCGGCTGCCGGTGGACCACCGCCCGAGCGACGACGAAGTGGCGGCGCTGGACGCCGCGCTGCCCGACCAGCCTCGTCGGGTCGCCGTCTTGTTGTGCGGTGAACGGCAGGCCTCCGGCTGGTGGGGGCAGGGGCGGCAGGCGAGCTGGGCGGACGCCGTGGCGGCGGCGCGTCTCGTGGCCGACGCCGCAGGCGTTGCGCTGGAGCTTCGTGCGGCCGATTACGCCCCCTGGCATCCCGGCCGGTGCGCTGCCTGCTATGTGGATGGGCGACTGGTGGGCCACGCCGGTGAGCTGCACCCGAAGGTGGTCGAGGCGTACGGTCTACCCGCACGCGCGAGCGCGATGGAGCTCGATCTCTCGCTGCTCGGGATGCGGACGAGCCCGGTGCGTGCGCCCCGTGTCTCGCCGTATCCGCCGGCGAAGGAAGACGTGGCACTGATCGTGAAGTCGGACGTGAGCGCCGCCGACGTCGAGGCGGCCCTGCGGGAGGGCGCCGGCGAGCTGCTCGAGTCGGTACGGCTGTTCGACGTCTACACCGGCGCACAGCTCGAGCCCGGAACGAAGTCGCTGGCATTTGCCCTGCGCTTCCGCGCCCCTGACCGGACGCTGACCGACGCGGAGGTCGGTGCCGCCAAGCGCGCCGCGGTCGAGGAGGCGGCGCGGCGTACCGGCGCCGTCCAACGCGGCGCCTAGCGGGCGTCTTCTCGTCGGGACACCCTGCCCGATGCCCACCACCGACCGAGCCGGTGGCATTTCGTCGTGCCTATGAGCCGGTTTTGCTGAACCGTCGGTGGCGAAATGTGCTTTCACCTTCAATGAGAGAAGCTCGGTCGTCGCTTTCGACCTGGCTTTCGGTCCACTCTCGTCGCGAGCACAAGGTTGTTTGAGGAAAATGCGGATTACCTCGATTGGGCATGCGGGCTTTTTCGTCGAGACCCGAGGCGGAACGATTCTGTGCGATCCGTGGGTGAATCCGGCCTACTTCGCGTCGTGGTTCCCATTTCCAGACAACAGTGGCCTGGACTGGGAGGCGTATCGAAATCCGGACTATCTGTACGTGTCGCATCTGCATCACGACCACTTCGATCCTGAGTTCCTGCGGACCGGTGTGTCGAAGCAGGCGACGGTGCTGCTGCCTGCGTACCAGACCAACGACCTCGAGAACGCGTTGCGAGAGTTGGGTTTCAACAGCTTCGTCCGAGTGCCGAACGCCAAACCGCTCACGCTCGACGGCGGTCTACGGATCATGATCATGGCACTGGTCTCGCCGAGCGACGGACCGATCGGAGACTCCTCGCTCTCGATCGACGACGGAACCGGATGCATACTCAACCAAAATGACGCCAAGCCGGTGGACTTGGATCCGCTTCGCGAATTTGGCGTCTATGACATCCACTTCTTGCAGTTCTCCGGCGCGAACTGGTGGCCGATGGTCTACGAGCTTCCGGAGTCGGCAAAAATGGCATTCGGCCGCAGTAAACGGGAAAACGGTCTGGCGCGAGCCTATCGATATGTACGCGAGATCGATGCACGCTATGTCGTCCCGTCGGCAGGCCCAGCTGCCTTCTTGGACGACGAGCTGATCGGGTACAACGACGTCGACAAGGACCCGGCGAATCCGTTCCCTGACCACACGGTGTTCCTGGAGTACCTGCGAGAGCATGGGCACGACAACGGGATGCTGATGGTGCCCGGCAGCACGGTGGAGGTGGACGGTGGTCGTGTGGCACTTCGCCATCCGCCGGATGAACCGTTCGCGCCGTACCTTGACAAGCGGCTGTATCTGCAGGCCTACGCCGAGCGTGTCCGGCTGCGGCTGGAGAAGGAGAAGCGGGCGTGGCCGGCGCCGCAGGTCGACATCTTCTCGTCGGTGAAGCAGCGTTTCGAGCCGCTGCTGCGGATGGCCAGCACGATCTGCACCGGCGTCGGCGCACAGCTTCTGCTCGACATCACCGACAAGACGCGGAGCGAGCGCATCGTCGTCGACTTCATCGATCGGGAGGTCCGCCGCTGGGACGGCGAGAAGTGCCGGTACCGCTTCTCGATCGAGCGGCCGCTCGTGGAACGGCTCATCGCGGATAACGAGCAGGACTGGGTGAACAGTCTGTTCTTGTCCATGCGGTTCCGGGCGGCGCGGATCGGCCCGTACAACGAGTTCGTCTACACGTTCTTCAAGTGCCTGTCACCTGAGCGGATGGCGTACGCCGAGCGCTGGTACGCCGAGCAGGAGGACACGTTCGAGGAGATCCGGTTGGGCGACTGGATGGTGCAGCGCAAGTGCCCGCATCGCCAGGCGGACCTCAGCCATTTCGGCGAGATCAACGGTGATCGGTTGCGGTGTTCGATGCACGGGTACGAGTTCGACCTGCCGAGTGGCCGTTGTCTCACAGCGAGTGACCGTCCGATCCGAGCACGACGCGTGACCGAGCAGGACGAACCCCAGCCCGAGCCGCAGCATGAAGTCCCAGAGGACTGAGGCTTCAGAGCCTGCCAGCGGACCTGATCGGTCCCATCACGGTCCGGAGCGGTGCAGGCTGTCGGCCGCGTGCCGCATCAGGCCGGGCAGCCTCTCGTCGTAGAGCTCCGCGCTCGCGGCGAGCTCGTCGGCGTACCACCATCGGTAGGCAGTCGTCGTCGCCTTCTCGATCGCATCGAGTCCGTCCAACGACACCGGCACGTCACCGACCCGTACGGCGAAGAACACCTGGTCCTGAACGATCCGGAAGCCGTCCCAGGCGAACTCGACCGTGCTGGATCCGAACGGCTCTCCTAGTGCGTCGGGCGTGACGACGATGCCGGTCTCCTCGCGGAGCTCACGGCAGGCGGCCTCGCGAGGGGTCTCGTGGGGAGCGATGGCGCCGCCGACCGTGAACCAGAAGAGTCGATGCGGTCGTGCCGGCTCGAAGCCGCGCAGCAGAAGGATCCGACCGTGGTCGTCGACCGGGAGGACTCGGCTCGTCGTGCGCTCGATGGTCACCCGCGCGCCGCGTGGGCGGCGCGGGTTCTCGGCACGGCTTGACGGAGAAGGCACGGTGACCACGGTAATACCGCGCCTCGTGTGTGAGGCTTGCTCGCCAGATCGCTGCAGTAGGTTTGGTGCCCGACGTCTTGCCGGGCCCCCGCTTCGGTCTCACGGTGGGCCCGTCGGGTCTTGCGGAGGTGTCCATGCCGGAGCTCGAGCGGTTGTGGGCCGAGGTGACGGGCGTCCAGCCGCAACCTGCCGTCGCCGTCGTGCTCATCTGCGCGGCCGCAGGGTTCGCCGCCGTGGCGATCACCGAGATCTGGCGTTGGTCACGTCACGTCGTCACGATCGCTCACGAGGGTGGGCATGCCCTGGTCGCCGTGCTGGTGGGCCGCCGGCTGAGCGGTATCCGGCTGCATTCGGACACCTCGGGGGTCACGATCTCGCGAGGCAAGCCGACCGGTCCCGGTATGGTCGCCACGACCATGGCCGGCTACGTTGCACCTCCGGTCATAGGTGTCGGCTACTCGGCCATGCTCGCGAACGGCCGAATCGTCGCCATCCTCTGGATCAGCATCGTCGCCCTCCTCGCCATGCTGATCGTCGTCCGCAACGCCTACGGCGCCCTCACCCTCGTCACGACGGCGGTGGCGATCTTCGTGGTCTCGTGGTTCGCCCCGGCACCGCTCCAGGCCGCGGTCGCGTACTCGTTCACCTGGTTCCTGCTCTTCGCCGGGATCCGTCCGGTCGTCGAGCTGCAACGCAAGCGAGCCCGCAGGATGGCCCGCGACTCCGACGCCGACCAGCTTGCCCGCCTGACCCGCCTGCCTGGGCTCGTGTGGGTGATGGTCTTCGGGCTGGTCTCGCTCGGCGCGCTGGTGCTCGGTGCTCGATGGCTGCTGCCGTGGCAGGACTTGCCGTTACTTGAGATCACGACTGCCGGCTAGACCGCTGTGCGCGTGACGTGGCGGACGCGGCGCCCGCGCCAGCTTCGAACCGACCCTCGTGGACTGGCCCGTCGTACGCATCGTGGATGCGGCAGCTCGGTCCTCGCGGGTCGGTACGCATGGCCGCATCCCAGAAAGAGATGGCGCGCGAGATCGCGGGACTTTGCAGTCCATACCCAGGACGTCCCGCGATCATCGCAACGCCCGACCCATTCCGGTGCCTAGGTTAGGTTCCCTCGGTCGCACTCTTCAACCGCCTCAGACGGCCTTCGAGCGGACGGAAGTTTCGGACTCGGCTCCGGTGAATGTCCGGTTACGGACCTGTGACGGCCAGGGGCAGGCCGTGCTGTTGTCCAGGGTCTCTCGCTCGCCATATCGTCACCGACAACCACTCGCCATGAGGGACGTGCGATCGGTTCTCGGGGGTTGTTCCCGAATGGCGAAACGGCGTGGCTTCTCCTGCCGCCGTGGCCACGAGGCGTAGGTGGCGGGGAAGCGCTTACCAACCATCTGAGGGACCCGAGCTTAGCCCCGAATGGAAGGGGTCGACGATGACGACATCGCACGATCGCTCCGTGCGTCTCACCCGACGTGACCTGTTGCGACTGAGTGGCGGGACCTTGGCCGCCACGTCCCTTGCCAGTTGTACGTTCTTCTCGACCGATCCAGCGGGGCAGCAGGGCCGCGGTGGTGATGCGGCAGGGCCGAAGGGCAAGGAGGCGCCCAGCCTGGCCGAACTCGTGAAGAAGGGTGAGCTGCCGAAACTTTCGGAGCGGCTTCCGAAGGATCCGCTGGTGGTCGAGCCGGTCGACAAGATAGGCCAGTACGGCGGAACGCTCCACACCGTCCTGTTGAACGCGACAGACACTCCGTGGCTCATTCGGATCGTCGGCTACGAGCCGCTCATGAGGTGGAACCGGGACGCCACCGAGGTGATCCCGAACGTCGCAGCATCGGTCGAGGCGGCGAACGACGCCCGGGAGTTCACCATCACGCTCCGCGAGGGCATGAAGTGGTCCGATGGCGAGCCGTTCACGGCAGACGACCTGGTCTTCGCCTACAACGAGGTCGTCCGTAACGAAGAGCTCTTCCCGGTGACCCCCGAGATCTACACGTCCAACGGCAAGCCCGCGACGGTGGAGAAGGTCGATGAGAAGACCGTCTTGGTGACCTTTCCCGAGCCGAACGGGCTCTTCATCATGAAGCTCGGCAACCAGACCCACCTCATCAACTACCCGAAGCACTACCTCGAGCAGTTCCACAAGAAGTTCAACCCTGATGCCGAGCAGATGGCCAAGGACGAGAAGCTCGCCAGCTGGGTTGATCTCTTCCTTGGCAAGGCGGACGTGTGGTCGAACCCCGACGTCCCGCGCCTGCACCCGTGGATCATCGTGACCCCGCTCGGCGAAGGCAACCAGGTCAAGCTGAGCCGCAACCCGTACTACTGGAAGACCGACCCGGATGGCAGTCAGCTTCCCTACATCGACGAGGTCGTCTACGAACTCAACACCGACGCCCAGGTGATCCTCACCAAGGCGACGGCAGGCGAGATCTCGATCAGCACCCGCCACATCAACACGCTGCCCAACAAGCCGGTGCTGGCGAGGTCGCAGGAGCAGGGCGACTACCGCTTCATCGATCTTGAGAACACGCTGATGAACGACATGGTGATCGCCCTCAACCTCACGCACCGAGACCCCGTGAAGCGGCGGATCTTCCAGAACAAGGACTTCCGGATCGGCCTGTCGCACGCGATCAACCGTCCTGAGATGATCAAGTCGGTCTGGCAGCGGCAGGGCGTGCCATGGCAGGCCGCCCCGGACGACCGGTCGGAGTTCTACGACGAGGAGTTCGCCAAGCAGTACACCGAGTACGACGTCGACCTGGCCAACGAGCATCTGGACCGGGCAGGGCTCACGGAACGGGACGGCGACGGTTTCCGGTTGCGCCCCGACGGCAAGCGACTCTTCATCCAGATCGAGGTGGCGAACCCCACGCTGATCCCGTTCTGGGTCGATGGCGCGACGCTCGTGGCGCAGTACTGGAAGGCCGTCGGGATCGACACGCAGGTCAAGAGCGAGGACCGCTCGCTGTTCTACGAACGCAAGGACGCCAACCAGGCCGACTGCACGGTGTGGACCGGTGACGGTGGGCTCAAGTGCGAGATGGTCGAGCCCCGGTGGTACTTCCCGTTCAGCAACGAGTCGAACTACGCGCCGCTGTGGCAGCAGTACTTCAACTCCCGCGGTGAAACCGGTGAGAAGCCACCACCGGAGACGTTGCGGCAGCTGGAGCTCTACTGGCAGATCGTGGCCACCCCAGACGAGGCGGAGCGGAAGGAGCTCTTCCGGCAGATCCTGCAGATTGCCAAGGAGCAGTTCTACGCGATCGGGACGGTGCGGATCCCCACGGGCTACGGGATCGCGAAGAACAACTTGCAGAACATTCCGGACCTGATCCCCGAGTCGCACGTCTGGGCGTGTCCGGCCAACAGCAACCCGGAGCAGTGGTACTTCGCCTGACCGCGCCGCCGGATCACCGGCAAGGATCGGAGAGGAGCGGCACAGTGAGCGGCCGACGCGTAGCAAGGAGGCGAGGACCGTGTTGAGCTACATCATGCGCCGGCTCTTGCTCATGGTGCCGGTCCTCTTCTTCATCTCGGTGGTGTCGTTCATCATCATCCAGTTGCCACCGGGCGACTACCTCACCACCTTGGTGTCGCAGCTTCAGGCCCAAGGTGACACGGTCGACCAGGCCCAGCTGGAGCAGCTGACCAGGCGCTACGGTCTCGACGACCCGATCTTCGTGCAGTACCTCAAGTGGATGTCGCAGATATTGTTCCACGCCGACTTCGGTCAGTCGTTCGCGTGGAACAAGCCAGTGACCGAGCTGCTTGCGGATCGGCTCCCGCTGACCGTGGTGCTCGCCGTCACGACCTTGCTGTTCACCTGGGTCGTCGCGTTCCCGATCGGCGTGTACTCCGCGGTGCGTCAGTACTCCGTCGGCGACTACGCGGCCACCACCCTGGGCTTCCTGGGGCTTGCGATCCCGGAGTTCCTGATCGCGCTGGTGCTGATGTGGATCGGGCTGAACTACCTCGGGATCAGCGTGGGTGGCCTGTTCTCACAGGACTTCGTGGACGCCGACTGGAACCTCGGCAAGGTCCTCGACCTGCTGAGTCACATCTGGGTCCCGGTCGTCGTGCTGGGAATGGCGGGTACGGCCGGTCTGATCCGGGTGCTGCGTGCCAACCTGCTGGACGAGTTGCACAAGCCGTATGTCGTGGCGGCTCGGGCGCGCGGCATGCCGGAACGGCGCCTCACCATCAAGTATCCGTTGCGAGTCGCGTTGAACCCGTTCTTCGCGACGATCGGATGGGTGCTACCCGGGCTGGTGGGTGGTGAGGTCATCGTGGCGCAGGTGCTGTCGCTGCAGACGACCGGTCCGTTGCTGCTCGAGGCGTTGAAGAGCCAGGACATGTACCTCGCCGGCTCGATCATCCTCATCATCAGCGTGCTGACGGTGATCGGGACTCTGATCTCCGACATTGCCCTTGCCTGGTTGGATCCTCGGGTTCGACTGCAATACCACTGATGGTCTCGGCGAGATGGTGGGAGCCGAACGATGACGCAAATTGGGGCACCCGGGCAGGAGACACCGGCGACCGGCGCCGGCGGTGCCGGGGCGGCGGCCAGCGACGAGGCCGCGGTGGCAGTCGCACCGCAGTACAAGCTCGTATGGTGGGGATTCAAGCGGCACAAGCTGGCAGTCGTCGGCCTGATCGTGACGGCCTGCATCTACTTCTTGGCGATCTTCGCGGAGTTCCTCGCGCCGTACTCGAACGCCTACTACAACGCGGACTATGCGTACGCACCGCCGCAACGGCTGCACTTCCTCGATGACGGGAAGTTCGGCCTGTACGTCTACGGCTACAAGTCCGAACAGGACCCGGAGACGTTGGAGCTTTTCTGGACGACGGACACGAGCGCGAAAGTGCCGGTGCGGTTGTTCGCCAAAGGCGAGGAGTACAAGCTCTTCGGGCTGATCCCTAGCGACATCCACCTGATCGGTCCGGCGAGCGGCCCGGACGGCCCGCCGATGTACCTGCTGGGAGCCGACCGCAACGGCCACGACCTGCTGTCCCGGATCATCCATGGGACCCGTGTGTCGATGTCGATCGGCCTGGTCGGTGTGGCCATCGCGTTCGTCCTGGGCATCGTGCTCGGTGGCATCTCCGGCTTCTTCGGCGGAGTCATCGACACCGTGATCCAGCGTGGCGTCGAGTTCTTCATGTCCATTCCGACGTTGCCGCTCTGGCTCGGTCTTGCCGCCGCGGTGCCGCCCGGCTGGGGTCCGCTCCGACGATATTTCGCGGTGACCGTGATCCTGTCGATGATCGCGTGGACGCATCTGGCGCGGGTGGTGCGAAGCCGATTCCTCTCCCTGCGTGAGGAGGACTTCGTGACCGCGGCAATAGTCGACGGCGCAAGCCAGCCGCGGATCATCTTCCGGCACATGCTGCCGTCGTTCGCGAGCTATCTCATCGCCTCGCTGACCCTCTCGATCCCGGGCATGATCCTGGCCGAGACGTCCCTGTCCTTCCTCGGCCTCGGCCTGCAGCCGCCGGTGGTGAGCTGGGGTGTGTTGTTGCAAGATGCGCAGAACATCCGGGCGGTGGCGACCGCACCCTGGCTGCTGCTACCGGGAGCGCTGGTCGTGGTCGCTGTCCTGGCGTTGAACTTCCTCGGCGACGGACTGCGCGACGCCGCTGACCCGTACAAGACGTAACGGCCTGAGCGCACACACATCGTGCCCGCTCGGTTCGCTCAGGAGGAGACGCAATGGACCAGACACCGCAGACCCGGGAGATTCTCGAGGCGGGTACGCGGGGCCACCAGGCCGTGAAGGGCGCGCCTGGACCTGCCACGGGACCGGCAGAGCCGGCCAACGGTGATCACAGGCTGCTGCGGATCCAGGGTCTCAAGACTCACTTCTTCACCCCGGAAGGCGTCGTCAAGGCGGTGGATGGCGTCGACCTGGAGGTCGAGAAGGGGCGCACGCTGTGTGTCGTCGGCGAGTCCGGGTGTGGCAAGTCGGTGAGCGCGCGGTCGATCCTGCAGCTGGTCGAGCGACCGGGCAAGATCATCGAGGGGAGCATCCTGTGGCGCCCGGACGAAACCGCGGAGTGGTCCGACCTCGCCAAGCTCGACCCGAAGGGTGAGGAGATCCGCCGGGTCCGCGGAGCCGAGATCGGCATGGTGTTCCAGGAGCCGATGGCCTCCCTGTCGCCCATGTACACGGTCGGGTCTCAGCTCATCGAGGCGATCCAGCTGCACGAGCCGATCTCGACAGCCGAGGCGAAGGAGCGGGCGATCAACCAGCTCCGCCGGGTGGGTATCCCGCAACCGCAACGCCGAATCGACGCGTACCCCTTCCAACTCTCGGGCGGCATGTGCCAGCGGGTCATGATCGCGATCGCCCTGGCGTGCAACCCCGCGCTCCTCATCGCCGACGAGCCGACCACGGCTCTCGACGTGACCACGCAGGCACGGATCCTGGACCTGCTCAAGGACCTGCAGGAGCAGACCGGGATGGCGCTGGTCTTCATCACCCACGACCTCGGCGTGGTGGCCGAGATCGCCGACGACGTCACAGTGATGTACCTCGGCAAGGTGGCCGAACGCGGCAGCGTCACCGAGATCTTCGAAGACCCGAAGCATCCCTACACCCAGGCACTGCTGCGCTCGATCCCGACGATGCGGGGCAGCTCGCAGCGCCAGCGGCTCGCGACCATCCGCGGGATGGTCCCGCATCCACAGAACCGGCCGTCGGGCTGTCCCTTCCACACACGGTGTGAGTTCGCGATACCAGGTCGCTGCGACACGGCCGAGCCACCGCTGGTGGAGTTCGGCGGCGGGCACCTTGCGCATTGCCACCTGTACGACGGCTCGGGCACGAGGTTGTTGGCTCCTGCTGCGACGCCTGGGACGCCAGCGGTCGTCCGCGGCCAGGATGCGGCCGCACCGAGCGCGGCCGCCGCAATGGACGCCAAGGAATCCTCGACGGGGGCGCGTTCGCCGGTCGTGACCCGTCCTCGGCGGCCCGCAGCTGGATCGACCGCCACGCCGTTGGTCGAGGTGTCCGGTCTCACCATGCACTTCCCGATTCGGCACGGGATGTTCGGCCGCACCACTGGAGCCATCCGTGCGGTCGACGGTGTGGACCTCGCGATCTACCCCGGCGAGACATTGGGTCTCGTGGGTGAGTCCGGGTGCGGCAAGACCACGGTGGGACGGTGCCTTGCCCGGGTGCTGAAGCCGACCGGTGGCGAGATCCGGTACCGGACGACGTCCGGTGAGACCGTCGATCTCGCCGCGCTCGGGAGTCGGGAGCTCAAGCCGTACCGCCGCGAGATCCGTGTGGTCTTCCAGGATCCGTTCTCGTCGCTGAATCCCCGGATGACGCTGCTCCAGCTCGTGGGCGAGCCGCTGAAGACCAACGAGCTGGCCTCGGGATCGGAGCTGCAGGACCGTGTGGCGGAGATGCTGCGTCGGGTCGGGTTGCGCCCGGAGTACATGCATCGCTACCCCCACGCGTTCTCCGGCGGCGAGCGGCAGCGGATCAACATTGCCCGTGCTCTCATCACCGAGCCTCGACTGGTGATCGCGGACGAGGCGGTGTCGGCACTCGATGTCTCCGTGCGAGCACAGATCCTCAACCTGCTCGCCGACCTTCAGGAGTCCTTCAACCTCACGTACCTCTTCATCTCCCACGACCTCTCGGTCATCGAGCACCTCTGTGACCGGGTGACGGTGATGTACCTGGGGAAGATCGTGGAGACCGCGGAGACGTCGGCGCTCTACTCCACGCCGCATCATCCGTACACGGAGGCTCTGCTCAACGCCGTACCGCTACCGGATCCGCACAAGCGCCGGGCCCGCCACGAGCACGCCCTGCCGGACGATCTGCCCGATCCGGCGAACCCTCCGTCCGGGTGCCTGTTCCATACCCGCTGTCAGTACGTGCCGGGGGACCGCTGCTCCACCGAGGTACCAGCGCTGCGCAGCCTCGGACAGGATCATGTGGCAGCGTGCCACTACGCTGAGCAGCTCGACCTGGCCGGCGCCGTCGAGCTGCGCGGCCGTGGCTAAGGATTTGCATAATTCTGCTATCTACAGCATACTCATGCATGCACGGATGGATGTCGACCTGGAGCATGCATGGGATTCCGAGCGGCCGTCGCGGGCGCAAGTGGCTATGCCGGTGGTGAGCTGCTGCGTCTCCTCCTCACGCACCCTGAGATCGAGATCGGGACGCTCACCGCGGGTACGAGCGCGGGAAGCACGCTGGGTGAGCATCAGCCGCACCTGAGCCCGCTCGCCGATCGGGTTCTCGAGGCGACCGAGCCGGGCACCTTGTCCGGACATGATGTGATCTTCCTGGCGTTGCCGCACGGCCAGTCCGCCAGGCTCGCGGCGCAGCTCCCACCCGAGGCTCTGGTGATCGACTGCGGCGCCGATTTCCGGCTCGAGGATCGCGGCGACTGGGAGCGGTGGTACGGCGGTGAGCACGCCGGTACGTGGCCGTACGGGTTGCCCGAATTGCCCGGCCAGCGTGACCTCCTCCGCGGAGCCCGGCGGATCGCCGTGCCCGGCTGCTACCCCACGGTGTCCAGCCTCGCGCTCCTTCCCGCGGTGCAGGCCGGCGTGGTCGATCCGGGTGACATCGTGATCGTCGCGGCGTCGGGCACCTCGGGCGCCGGACGAGCTCCGAAGCCGCACCTGCTGGCGACGGAGGTGATGGGCGCGGCGTCGGCGTACGCGGTCGGAGGTACGCATCGGCACACGCCGGAGATCGAGCAGAACCTCCGGCGCGTGGCGACGCCCGAGACCCACGTGAAGGTGTCCTTCACTCCTGTCCTCGCTCCCATGCCGCGGGGCATCCTGGCCATCTGCAGCGCACCCGCTCGACGGGGCTTGGACAGCGAGGGCGCTCGGCGGATCTACGCGCAGGCCTGGGCGGACGAGCCGTTCGTTCGCCTGCTGGCGGAGGGCTCGTGGCCCACGACGGCGGCGACGCTCGGCGCCAACAGTGTGCACGTGCAGGTGGCCGTGGACGAACGCGTCGGTCGCCTGGTCGCTGTCGCGGCCGTCGACAACCTCGTGAAGGGCACTGCGGGCGCCGCCGTGCAGTGCATGAATCTCGCCCTCGGCCTTGCCGAGACCACTGGCCTCACCACGATCGGACTTGCCCCATGAGTGTCACCGCTGCCAAAGGATTTCGTGCCTCCGGCGTCGCGGCCGGGTTGAAGCCGAGCGGACGCCCAGACGTCGCCCTGGTGGTCAACGACGGCCCGGGCTATGCCGGCGCCGCCGTGTTCACCACCAACCGCTGCAAGGCCAACCCGGTCTTGTGGAGCGAGCAGGCGTGCAAGGACGGGCAGATCCGGGCCGTCGTCATCAACTCGGGTGGCGCGAACTGCTACACCGGCCCGGAAGGCTTCCAGAACACGCACGCCGCTGCCGAGCTGGTCGCCACGAAGCTCGGCATCGGCGCGATCGACGTCGCGGTCTGCTCCACGGGCCTGATCGGGGTGCAGCTCGACCGGGACAAGCTGCTTGCCGGCATCGAGTCGGCCGTCGAGTCGCTGAGCGCCGACGGCGGGGAGGCCGCCGCTGTCGCGATCATGACGACGGATACCCGGTCGAAGCAGGCGTCATACCCAGGGAACGGCTGGACCGTCGGCGGGATGGCCAAGGGCGCCGGCATGTTGGCGCCGTCCCTCGCCACCATGATCGTCGTCCTGACGACCGACGCCGCCGTCGATGCAGCCACGGCAGACCGGGCGCTCCGCGAGGCAACAGCGAAGACGTTCGATCGGCTCGATTCCGACGGCTGCATGTCGACGAACGACACCGTGCTCTTGCTCGCAAGTGGAGCGTCGGGCGTCACACCGGACTACGACGAGTTTGCGGCGGCGGTGCGAGACGTCTGCCACGATCTGAGTCGCCAGCTGCTCCGCGATGCCGAGGGGTCCGAGCACGACATCGCCATCCACGTGGTCAATGCGGCGACCGAGGACGACGCCTTGGAGGTCGGCCGCGCGATCGCACGCAACAACCTCTTCAAGTGCGCTGTGTACGGCAAGGACCCCAACTGGGGCAGGATCCTCGCAGCGGTCGGTACGACGCGCGCCGCCTTCGACCCGGCGAAGCTGGACGTGGCGTTCAACGGGGTCTGGGTCTGCCGCGATGGGAGCATCGGCGAGGACCGGTCACGGGTCGACCTGTCCGGACGCGATGTGGAGGTCACGGTCGATCTCAAGGCAGGAAGCGAGTCCGCGACGATCTGGACCAACGATCTCACGCATGGGTACGTCCACGAGAACTCGGCCTACTCGACCTGACCTGCAGACGATGATCACGTGACAAGGACGGATGGCGGCGACACCGTGAGCGGACGACCGTTCACGCCCGGCCAATGGTGAACCGAGAAGAGTCATGAGCACTATCACGAATCGCGACCACCTCGAGGCGCAACGGAAGGCGGAGACGCTGATCGAGGCGCTTCCATGGTTCGAGCAGTTCCACGGCTCGATCGTCGTCATCAAGTACGGCGGCAACGCCATGACCGATGACGCGCTCAAGAAGGCGTTCGCCGAAGACATCGTGTTCTTGCGATACGCCGGCATCCGTCCGGTCATCGTCCACGGCGGTGGGCCGCAGATCAGCCAGATGCTCTCCAGGCTCCAGATCCCCAGTGAGTTCCGTGGCGGGCTGCGGGTGACCACTCCTGAGGCCATGGAGGTTGTGCGCATGGTCCTCGTCGGTCAGGTTGGCCGGGAGCTCGTCGGGCTCATCAACTCGCATGGCCCGTTCGCGGTGGGCCTCTCCGGCGAGGATGCGGGTCTGTTCACCGCCGAACGGCGGACGGCGATGGTCGACGGAGAGCCGGTCGACATCGGCTTGGTGGGCGACGTGGTCTCCGTTCGTCCGGAAGCCGTCCAGGACCTGATCGAGGCCGGTCGGATTCCCGTCGTGTCGAGTGTGGCGCCCGACGTGTCCGGCCAGGTGCACAACGTCAACGCCGACACGGCAGCGGGGGCGCTGGCCGTCGCCTTGAAGGCGCGCAAGCTCGTGGTGCTCACCGACGTCGAAGGGCTCTACCGGGACTGGTCGGAGAATCGCGACGCGAGCGCTCTCATCAGCGAGATCGACGCGGACGAGCTCGCCGCGATGCTGCCGTCGTTGGCGTCCGGCATGGTGCCGAAGATGGAGGCCTGCCTGCGGGCGGTGCAGGGCGGCGTACCGCAGGCGCACGTCATCGACGGACGGGTCGCTCACTCGCTCCTGCTGGAGATCTTCACCAACGAGGGCGTGGGAACCATGGTCGTCCCGGCCCAGGACACGAGGAACGACGGGCAGACGGCCCGTGCCGCGACCACGACACAGAAGGAGCTTGCTGGCCGATGACCTCGACACCGCAGTACGACACGCTCGCGGCACGGTTCGAGGCCGCGCTCATGCCCACGTATGGCAGACCTCCGGTGGCGCTGGTGCGCGGCGAGGGCTGCACGGTCTGGGATGCCGACGGCAAGGCGTACCTCGACTTCATCGCCGGCATTGCCGTTTCCTCGCTCGGCCACGCACATCCGGCACTTGTCTCCGCGGTCTCGCACCAGGTGGCGCAGCTCGCGCACACGTCCAACCTCTTCCTGCACGAGACCGAGGTGGCGTTGGCAGAGCAGCTGCTCGGCCTGCTCGGGTGCGAAGGCAGGGTCTTCTTCACCAACAGTGGAACGGAAGCCAACGAGGCTGCCCTCAAGCTCGTACGCAAGTACGCGGCCGCCCATGGTCGCAGCTACATCGTGGCCGCCGAGAACGGATTCCACGGCCGCACCATGGGATCGCTCGCGCTCACCGGGAAGCCCTCGATTCGTGAGCCGTTCGGACCGTTCGGCATCGACGTGCGGTTCGTTCCGTATGGCGATGCGACGGCGTTGAAGCAGAGTGTGGACGAGGATTGCGCCGGGGTCTTCCTCGAGCCGGCCCTGGGTGAAGGCGGTGTCGTGCCGGCGCCCGATGGGTACCTGCAGCAGGCCCGCGAGATCTGCGATGCGACCGGTGCGATGTTCGTACTGGACGAGATCCAAAGCGGCATCGGCCGGACGGGCACGTGGTTCGCGCACCAGCACGAGGGTGTGCGGCCCGACGTTGTCACGCTGGCCAAGGGTCTGGGAGGTGGCCTGCCAATCGGAGCGTGCATCGGCGTGGGCGAGTTCGGCACGACGTTCGGCAAGGGGGACCACGGGTCGACCTTCGGCGGAAATCCCGTCGCATGTGCGGCAGCACGTGCGGTGCTGGACACGATCCAGCGTGACGGGCTGCTCGAGCACGTCACCACGGTGGGTCGCCAACTGGCCGAGGGCGTCGCGGCGGTCGAGCATCCGCTCCTTGCCGGTGTGCGGGGACGCGGCTTGTGGCTTGCGGCCGTGCTCACCCAACCCAAAGCGGCACAGGTTCAGCAAGCTGCGCAGGATGCCGGGTTCCTGGTCAATGCCGTCCAGCCGGATGCGGTACGCCTTGCGCCTCCGCTGATCATCACGGCCGACGAAGTGCAGGCGTTGGTCGATGCTCTCCCGACCATTCTGGCTGCCGCCGCTGCGCATTGAGGAAGGACGGTTCCAGGTGCGACATTTCCTGCGCGACGACGACCTCGCGCCACAGGAGCAGGCGCAGGTACTCGACCTGGCTGACGCGATGAAACGCGACAGATTCGCGTATCGGCCACTCGACGGGCCGCGGTCGGTGGCCATCTTGTTCGACAAGCCGACCTTGCGTACCCAGACCTCGTTCACGGTCGGTGTGGTCGAGCTCGGCGGGCATCCGATGGTGGTCGACACCCGGCTCGCCCAGATCGGGGTCCGCGAGTCGGTCGCCGACACGGCGCGAGTCCTCGGTCGGCAGGTTGCGGCGATCGTGTGGCGGACGTACGAGCAAGAGCGAATCGAGCAGATGGCGCAGTTCGCGGGCGTCCCGGTGGTCAACGCGCTGACCGACCAGTTCCACCCGTGCCAGGTGCTCGCCGACCTGCAGACGATCCGGGAGCACAAGGGACGGTTGGCCGGGCTGCGGCTGAGCTACCTCGGCGACGGCAGCAACAACATGGCCCATTCGTACCTCCTGGGCGGCGCGACCGCCGGGATGCATGTGCGCATCGGCACGCCGAAGGAGTACTCGCCCGATGCCGCGGTCGTCGAGCGGGCGGCCGAGATCGCGGGCCAGACCGGCGGTTCGGTGACGGTCGTGCACGACCCGACGGAGGCGATCGAGCAGGCCGACGTGGTGGCCACCGACACGTGGGTCTCGATGGGACAGGAGGACGCGGCGGCCGAGCGCAACACGGTGTTCGTTCCGTACGCCGTCACAGAGGACGCCCTGAGCAAGGCGGCCACTGATGCGATCGTGCTGCACTGTCTTCCGGCCTATCGGGGCAAGGAGATCAGCGCTGGCGTGCTCGACGGCGCGCAGAGCGTCGTCTGGGACGAGGCCGAGAACCGGCTGCATGCCCAGAAGGCCCTGCTGACCTGGCTTCTCACGTCGGCGGTCGACTCCGGGAGCGGCGCCGGCGACGGTGGTGCCGGGTCGCGCGACGCGGGGGAGGCGCCGCGACGATGACGGATCGCCAGACCACCAAGCAGTCCACCGACCGGCAAGGACCGAAATGGTCTGCGACCAAGACAGCTCGGCAGCAGTACATCGTCGAGGTGCTGTCGCGGTCGGCGGTGCGTTCCCAGGCGGAGCTTCTCGACCACCTCGCTGAGGCGGGAATCGCGGTCACGCAGGCCACGCTTTCTCGCGACCTCGAGGAGCTGGGCGCCGTCCGGGTCCGCAATGCGGCGGGCGTGTTGGTCTACGCGTTGCCGGGCGAAGGAGGCGACCGGACGCCGCGAGCCGTACCAGACGAGCCGTCGGCGGCGGAGAGCCGACTGGCCAGGGTCTGCGGTGAGCTCCTGGTGTCGGCTGTGGCGTCGGCGAATCTGGTCGTGCTGCGTACGCCGCCCGGCGCGGCACAGTTCTTCGCCTCCGCACTGGACCACGCCGAGCTTCCCGACGTTCTCGGCACGATCGCTGGCGACGACACGGTCCTCGTCGTCGCGCGAGATCCGGCGGGCGGCGACGCCATCGCCGAGCACCTGTTGGCGCTAGCCCGTCAGCACCGACCTGCAAGGAATTCCTGATCGGGGGCGAGCCTCCGACCCGGCACGAGGAGAAAGACATGACCGAACGAGTCGTACTCGCCTACTCCGGCGGGCTGGACACCTCCGTCGCGATCGGCTGGATCGCCGACCAGACCGGCGCCGAGGTGATCGCCTGCGCGGTCGACGTCGGCCAGGGTGGCGAGGACATGGAAACCGTACGCAAGCGCGCTCTGGCATGCGGGGCAGTCGAGGCGGTGGTCGTCGACGCGAAGGAGGAGTTCGCGAGCGACTTCTGCATGCCCGCACTCGCCGCCAACGCGCTCTACATGGACCGCTATCCGCTGATCTCGGCCTTGTCGCGCCCGCTGATCGTGAAGCATCTCGTGGCGACGGCACGAGAGTACGGCGCTTCGGTGGTCGCCCACGGCTGCACCGGCAAGGGAAACGACCAGGTGCGCTTCGAGGTGGGGGTCGGCGCGTTGGCACCGGACCTGAAGGTCCTGGCGCCGGTCCGTGACTTCGCGTGGACCCGTGAGAAGGCGATCGCCTACGCAGAAGAGCACGGGTTGCCGATCGACGTGACGAAGAAGTCGCCGTTCTCCATCGACCAGAACGTCTGGGGCCGTGCCGTGGAGACCGGTTTTCTGGAAGACCTGTGGAATGCGCCGACCAAGGATGTCTACGTCTACACCGAGGACCCGACCGCGTGGAAGGCGCCGGACGAGCTGGTCATCACGTTCGAGGCCGGCGTGCCCGTGGCGATCGACGGCGTGTCGGTGTCACCGCTCGAGGCGATCCAGCAGCTCAACGCGCGTGCTGGCGCGCATGGAGTCGGCCGGCTCGACATGGTGGAGGACCGGCTGGTCGGGATCAAGAGCCGCGAGGTGTACGAGGCGCCGGGAGCGATCACGCTCATCACCGCGCACCAGGAGCTGGAGAACGTCACGGTGGAGCGCGAGCTGGCGCGGTTCAAGCGGATCGTCGGCCAGCGTTGGGCCGAGCTCGTGTACGACGGGCTGTGGTACTCGCCGCTCAAGCAGGCGCTGGACGCGTTCATCCAGGAGTCGCAGACCTACGTCTCCGGCGACATCCGGCTGCAGCTGCACGGCGGGAACGCTGTGGTGAACGGACGGCGTAGCGCGGCCTCGCTGTACGACTTCTCGCTCGCGACCTACGACGAGGGGGACGAGTTCGACCAGTCGCTGGCGCGTGGCTTCGTCGAGCTCTGGGGTCTGCCCAGCAAGATCGCCGCCCGCCGTGCCCACCGTCAACAATGACCACGTTAGGTGGGCTCTCGACGGCTCGCCGCGGCATGTATGCGGCGGGAGGGTACGAATCGACTCGGGTAGCGCTCGGCGAGGAGGCAGGGTGACCGAGGCATCGGAAGCGACTCGGCTCTGGGGCGGACGGTTCGCCACAGGCCCGTCGGACGCTCTGGCCGCACTGTCACGATCGGTGCAGTTCGACTGGCGGCTCGCGCCGTACGACATCCGTCAGACCCGCGCCCACGCCCGCGTCTTGCACCGAGCGGGTCTGCTCACCGACGACGAGCTGAGCCGGGTCTGTGCCGCACTGGACGAGCTGGCCGATGCGGTGCTGCGTGGGGAGGTCGAGCCCGCGCCCGGCGACGAGGATGTCCACACGGCCGTCGAGCGGGAGCTAATGGAGCGACTTGGTCCGCTCGGCGGCAAGCTGCGAGCCGGGCGCAGCCGCAACGACCAGGTCGCCACCGACTTCCGGCTCTACCTGCGTGACCAGGCGCGCCGGATCGCCCACGCCGTCACCGAGCTCCAGGTCGCGCTGCTCGACCAAGCCGAACGCCACGTCGACACGGCAGCGCCCGGCTTCACCCACCTCCAGCACGCCCAGCCGGTGTCGTTCGGCCACGAGCTTGCCAAGCACGTCCACGCACTCGCCCGGGACATCGACCGGCTCCGCGACTGGGATGCTCGCGCCGACGTCTGCCCGCTGGGCGCGGGCGCGCTGGCCGGCTCGTCGCTGCCCTTGGATCCGGATGCCGTGGCCGCCGAGCTCGGCTTCTCTCGTGCAGCGGACAACTCGATCGACGCCGTCTCCGATCGCGACTTCGTCGCAGAGTTCCTGTTCTGCACGGCCATGCTCGGCGTCCACCTCTCCCGTCTCGGTGAGGAGTACTGCCTGTGGGCGTCGACGGAGTTCGGGTGGGTGCGCCTGGACGATTCGTACGCCACCGGCTCGTCGATCATGCCGCAGAAGAAGAACCCCGATGTCGCCGAGCTGGTGCGCGGCAAGTCCGGTCGCCTGATCGGACACCTGACCGGCCTGCTGGCGACGCTGAAGGGTCTGCCGTTCGCGTACAACCGTGACTTGCAGGAAGACAAGGAGCCGGTCTTCGATGCGGTGGAGCAGCTCCTGCTCGTGCTGCCGGCGCTGACCGGGATGGTGGCGACCAGCACGTTCGACGCCGTACGCATGGCGGCGGCAGCACCGCTCGGCTTCGCCCTCGCGACCGACGTCGCCGAATGGCTGGTCCGCAAGGGCGTACCCTTCCGGGTCGCGCACGAGCTCGCCGGTGCGTGCGTGCAGGAGTGTGAGCGACGCGGAATCGACCTCGGCGACCTCTCCGACGCCGACCTCGCGGCGATCTCGTCCGACCTCACACCCGAGGTACGCGAGGTCCTCACCGTGGAAGGCGCGCTCTCCTCACGGTCGGCGCGGGGCGGTACGGCGCCGGTCCGGGTTCGGGAGCAGCTCGCAGACCTTCGGCGCCGCGTGGCCGACGCCGCGTCCTGGGCAGCGGGCCGCTCGTCGTAGGCCGCCTTCGCGGTCAACGGGACGTCAGGAACCCACCGACGCCGTGCATCCGGTGGCTACAAAGCCGGTCGGTGCTCGACGGTTCCGTCGGTCGCCGGGGCAGTGGCCGTGCACCACGTGTCGGGAGCTTTCGTCCACTCGATATAACCATGGCTGTGACATCGGCTTTGCGGGATGTGTTCGACCGTCCGGTGCTCCAGGTCGCGCCGACGCTCCTGGGGCAGATCATCGAGCACGAGACCCCGGAAGGGCTGGTGGCGATCCGCCTGACGGAGGTCGAGGCGTACGACGGTCCGAACGATCCCGGCTCGCACGCCTACCGTGGGCGTACGAACCGCAACGCGGTGATGTTCGGTCCGCCGGGTTTCGTGTACGTCTACTTCACGTACGGCATGCACTGGTGCATGAACCTCGTCTGCGGCCCTGACGGCCACCCCAGCGCCGTACTCCTGCGGGCCGGCGAGGTGATCGAAGGCGTCGAGCTCGCCCGGTCGAGGCGGCCCGCAGCGCGGACCTTCCGGGATCTTGCTCGCGGTCCCGCACGGTTGGTGCAGGCGCTGGACGTGGGGAAGGAGTGCAACGGACTGGACGCCTGTGATCCAGCCTCGCCCTTACGATTCCGTCCGGCGAGGCCGGTCCCTCGATCACGGATCCGCCGAGGGCCCCGGGTAGGCCTGGCGAACGGCGCCGAGCGTCCGTGGCGGTTCTGGGTCGACGGGGATCCGACGGTGTCGATCTACCGTCCACACACCCCCAAACGCCGCCGCAGCGGCGAATCGGTTTCTCACGAGTGAGCGCCTTCGGGCACTCTTGGAGACGGACGGTCTCGCGGAAGGTGCGAGACCTTGACGAAAGGAACGATGGTGACCGACAGCATCCTGGACGAGTTGCAGTGGCGTGGCCTGGTCGCGGAGTCGACCGACGAGGCCGCGCTCCGTTCCGCGCTCGCGTCAGGACCGGTCACCTATTACGCCGGCTTCGATCCGAGCGCACCAAGTCTGCAGCTGGGAAACCTCGTGCTGCTCGTCACGGCCAGGCGCTTCCAGCTGGCCGGCCACCGCCCGATCATCCTGGTGGGCGGTTCGACCGGACTGATCGGGGATCCCAAGCCGGACGCCGAGCGCACGCTGCAGCCTCCTGAGGTCGTGGCGGGCTGGGCCGAGAAGATCAAGGAGCAGGTGCGGCCGTTCGTGTCGTTCGAGGGCGAGAACGCCGCGATCGTGGTCAACAACCTCGACTGGACGGCGAACATCACGGCGCTGGAGTTCCTCCGCGACATCGGCCGGCACTTCCGGGTCAACCGGATGCTCGCCAAGGAGGCGGTGAGCGCCCGGATGCAGTCCGAGATCGGGATCGGCTACACGGAGTTCAGCTACCAGATCCTGCAGGCGTACGACTACCTGGAGCTCTACCGGCAGTACGGCTGCACGCTGCAGATCGGCGGCTCGGACCAGTGGGGCAACATCACGGCTGGTGTCGACCTGATCCGCCGGGTCGAGGGCGCGTCGGTCCACGCGCTCGCCACCCCGCTGCTCACGGACGCGGAGGGTCGCAAGCTCGGCAAGACCGAGTCAGGTGCGGTGTACCTTTCACCGGAGCTGACCTCGCCGTACGCCTTCTACCAGTACCTCTACAACGTCGAGGACGCCCTCGTCGGGACGTACCTGCGCGCGTTCAGCTTCCGTTCCCGCGAGGAGATCGAGGAGCTGGAGAAGGCGACCGCCGAGCGCCCAGCGGCCCGTGAGGCGCAGCGTGCACTGGCCGAGGAGCTCACCACGCTGGTCCACGGGGCGGAGGAGTGTGATCGCGTCGTCGCCGCGTCGCGTGCCTTGTTCGGGCGCGGTGCGCTCGCTGAGATCGATCCCGGCACCCTCGATGCGGCCCTGCGCGCGGCACCACATGTCCGGATCGACGTGGGGGAGACCTGGCCCTCGCTGGTCGACCTGCTGGCGGAGACCGGGCTCGCCGCGAGCAAGTCGGCGGCGCGGCGGATCATCGAGGAGGGCGGTGCCAGCCTCAACAACGCGCGGGTGACCGACGTGGACGCTGTGCCTTCCGAGTCCGACCTGTTGCACGGACGTTGGCTGGTGCTCCGGCGGGGGCGTCGGAACGTCGCAGGCGTCGAGGTGGCGCGGCGCTGACCAGGCGTTCGGTCCGGCTTGACGCACTATCGACCAGGACATAAGGTTGCATGTGCCTCGCAGGTGGTGCGGGACGCTGTGTGCGGCCGGGCTTGCGAGGATCTTCCAACCCCCTGTGATCTTTCAGGTCTCTCTGTGCGCCTGAACAGATCGTGGGGAGTCGGCAGGAGGGTCAGGAGGGCCCAGCCCGATTTGACCCCGACTGCCCGGCTGGATAGGTTCGAGACCCGCGTCGAAACGTGATCACCTCGGGTGTAACGTAGTGATGCAGGTCGCGGCGAGATGGCCAGAAGGCAGCCCGCTTCGTGAGGGCTTACCTTCGGCATCGAGTCGCAGGAGTACGGCCTCGACGGATCGCCTTGCGCGTGATCCTGTCGGGTGCCGCCCAGAAGCTTGACAACACGACGTGGCACCTTTGCTACCTGGTGTTTGAGAACTCAATAGTGTGCTTGTTTGGTTTCTGTTTGTGTGTGTCTCTGTTTTGTTTTGCTGGGGTTGTCTCCCCGTGTTTGGTTTTTGGTGGAGAGTTTGATCCTGGCTCAGG